>PDYJ01000003.1_pt1 | contig 1689676 bp, 1615 predicted proteins | sample 1430841 | NCBI WGS metagenome assembly PDYJ01 (sample SAMN07237672, study PRJNA390542) | Gut metagenome, whole genome shotgun sequencing project. | isolation source: fecal pellets | host: Mus musculus | place: USA: New York, NY | collected 2016-10 | reverse complement strand
CCATTCCATTTCATAGTCATTGGGCGATTGGTATTCGCAATGACTGTGGATCCGGATCGTGTTGTACCAGCCTTCGATGTATTCCCACACGAGACGGGACGCATGCCGATAGTTTTGGATCTCGCATCGTCCTAGCCATTCTCGCTTGATCAATGAATGAAACGACTCGATACACGCGTTGTCGTACGGCGTGCCTTTTTGCGAATAACTCCGCTTCATCCCCTGGTCATTTGTTGATACAATTCGCATGTATAGTGGATCCCGCGGTCTGTATGGATGATGAGCGGCTGGTCGATGTGACGTACAGTTTTCGCCATTTCGATGCATTCCAGCACTTCGGTCACTTCCAACGTTTTTGACAATTTCCACGCGATGATCTTCCGGGAATAGAGATCCATGACGCATGTCAGATACACGAATCCGGACAATCTCGTTCGGATGTAGGTGATGTCGCTACACCATACCGCATTCGGCTTTTCTGGTGAGAATTGTTCTCTGCAATTCGTTTTTCAACTCGGTATGGAAACAGCTGTCCACGGTTGTTTTTACGCCTTTTTTGACCCATTGAGCCTGTATGTCCATCTCGCGCATATACAGCCCGACAGTACGCGGTGAGATCACGATCCCTTGTTTTTCGAGAACTTTTGCAATCTTGGGTGCTCCATAGTTCTGGTGACTCTCTTCATAAATATCTTTGATCTGTTTTTTCACTTCTTCTTTATGAAGCGCCTGTTGGCTTGGTTCTCTTTTTAAAATCGTAATACCCGAGGTGGAGAGCTAAAGAGCACTCTGGACACGGAGAAGCGAACTCCGGCGTTGTGTTCCAGTGTGACAAGTTCATAGATGACTTGTGTTAATTTCCCAGAATGCTGATGGCTTTTTTTATTTTCAAAGCCTCCTGCGTGTCACGCAATTCTCTTTGAAGCCGTATGTTTTCTTTTTCGGCTTCTGAAGAATAATGACCGGATCCTACAAATGGAACTTCGTGGTTTGGGTTGGCTTTGGCTTCGCGTTTCCAACGGGCCAAGGTGCTTTTTCCGACTTCCAAATGATCGGCGCATTGCTGGACGGTCATGTCAGGATGCGCGTAGACATAATCCACCGCGTTCTGTTTAAATTCGGCTGTAAATTGTTTTTTCTTGTTTGCCATAGATCTTTGCTTCCTTTCGTAGATAGTATAGTTCCATGACATAGGTTTGGTAAGTTAGACTCTCTATTCGGATTATCCTATTTATATTCTAACTTCAGTTCTTATGCGCTATTTGATCGGCATCGATGTCAGTAAATTCAAACATACAGCTTCTGTCATTGATAATGATGGTGTCGTTTACGTTGAACCTTTTGACTTCAATAACGATATCATTGGTTTCCAATTGTTTTTATCTACCGTTTCCTCTTTCACCAATGATGATTACATTATCGGTATGGAAGATACTGGCCATTATGGCGATAATCTTCAACGTTTTCTTTTATCCAAAGAATTGAAAGTGGCCATGCTTAATCCTTTAGCTACCAATCATATTCGCTTGGCTTTTGGTAAAGCCAAGAACGACAAACTAGACTCGGTTACGATTGGTTCTGCCTTGGCAATGCCTAGACTTTATCGAATCATCAAAGATGATCATTTCTCTTATCATGAGATTCGCGAGCTTACTCGCTATCGTCTGCACCTGACCAAATCCAGTAATATCTACAAAAATCGATTGAAGAAGTTGATCGATATCACTTTTCCGGAATTTGATTCTTTGTTCTCTACCGCTTATTCAAATACCTATTTAAAGGTTCTCCATGACTTTCAGAGTGCCGAAAACATTGCTTCTACAGACATACGAACTCTTCGGAAAGCTTTGATCGTAGATAGAGGACGCTGCGTTTCTATCACTGCGGAAGAGCTCAAATCTGCAGCCAAACAATCGATCGGTCATTCTAATTTCGCAATGGAAATAGAAATCCGGCAGACTGTGGAGATGATCGAAAAGATCAATTCAAACCTAGAGGCTGTTGAGAAAAAAATAGAAGAGTTCAGCCGACAACTAAACTCTCCCATTCTTGCCATCCCTGGTATCTCACACATATCAGCGATGTCTATCCTGGCAGAGATCGGCGATTTCTCCAAATATGAAAGTGCCAAACAAATCATCAAACTGTCAGGAACCAATCCATTTGTATATGAATCGGGTACTATAGTATGGCACGAACAAGGTTAGAAAAGAAAGGGTCAAAGTATCTAAGAGCAACACTTTATAAAACGATTCAGGCAGTAATCCTCTTCAATCCGGTATTCAATCAATACTATGCAAAGAAGCGAGCAGAAGGTAAGTCCCACCTTTGTGCTCAAGGCCACTGCGTGCGTAAACTGCTTCGAATAATCTATCATATTTTGACGACCGGCAAAGAATTTGATCCAGCCTTTTACGATAATAAATAAGTCAAAGTCATCTTTAAAAAAGCTATTTCCCCATAGTTCTTTTTAGTGTACACATTTTTACAATTTCAAAGATCAAATCGACAACAAATCAAGCAATAATATTTCAAACTATTTCATGATTTTATACTTGACTTCCTATATAGTTGTCTTTCGTATCCTTTTTTAATTTTAGATTAAAATGCTTTATAAGCTCCTCAATACTTTTACCGGCATACAAATTTGTCAATTCTCTACACTTCGCATCTATTTCTGATTTTGAAGGTATCGTTCCGGTAGTTGTTCAAGTTCATATCCAAAATGATTAGCAATCATGGAAGAAACAATTGCTTTTTTTAATCGAAATCGTGGTGGAAATTTAGGAGCTAAATTAATATAGTTCAAATTTCTCCTTATATCACTATGTGTTTCTATATATTCTTTTTTTACAGCCAACTTCCAGCTTTTATTTCGTGGTCCAGGATGATGAGAAACTACTTCCGCACAAAGATTCCTTACATATTCCCAATCATTTCTCAATATTTCTACTTCATCAGCTGAAAACTCATGAAAGTCATATCCTTTAAGAATAAAATCTTTATATCCATAGGCAGATACAGGACGAGGGGATGCATAATGATAATATACAATTAGCATATGTTCCAATTTTTCCCAAAAATGCGATGTTTCAAATTCTTGCTCGGCTATTTCATATACCCCAACAGCAGTAATCGACATTGGTTCTTTAGCAACGAAATGTTTCTAGGTTTTTTCTGTATCACCATCCCTGTTGTCTTAAGTTCTGTTTTTTGTATTTTTCATTCCATCGATAATAATTAGGTCTGCTTTCTGTTCAGTATCTGGAGAATATTCAAAAATACATTGTTCAACGACAGCACCTGCAATCCCTTTTTGCAGATTAAATTTTTGTACATCCATAAACATTCCTTTATTATCAATCATTTCAAATGTTTTACATAAATGAGCTTCTAATCTATGAATAACGTCATTTTTATCAAAAATATGAGCAGGCATTCAATACCACCATCCTTCATTTCACGATAATCCAAAAAATACTTTCAATTTCATCCTTTTCCCTTTTAGAGTAGAAATAATTATGCTAAACACATTCTCCTTTAAGCTCATCAAAAATATATATTATCTCTCTGGATCATTGATCCATTGCTCTATTTCTTCAACACAATATTCAGTATATTTCTTTACATCTTCACTCCAAAAATGGATTGGTATCCATTCCATCTGTCGAAGCAGATTATCATTTCGAATATCTCTTTGGATATTTTCTTCAATTTTCTCTATCCAAAACTCTTTGTTGCTTTTGAGCTTTTCTTTTCTCTTTGAAGTTAGAATATAAATAGGATAATCCGAATAGAGAGTCTAACTTACCAAACCTATGTCATGGAACTATACTATCTACGAAAGGAAGCAAAGATCTATGGCAAACAAGAAAAAACAATTTACAGCCGAATTTAAACAGAACGCGGTGGATTATGTCTACGCGCATCCTGACATGACCGTCCAGCAATGCGCCGATCATTTGGAAGTCGGAAAAAGCACCTTGGCCCGTTGGAAACGCGAAGCCAAAGCCAACCCAAACCACGAAGTTCCATTTGTAGGATCCGGTCATTATTCTTCAGAAGCCGAAAAAGAAAACATACGGCTTCAAAGAGAATTGCGTGACACGCAGGAGGCTTTGAAAATCCTAAAAAAAGCCATCAGCATTCTGGGAAATTAACACAAGTCATCTATGAACTTGTCACACTGGAACACAACGCCGGAGTTCGCTTCTCCGTGTCCAGAGTGCTGCATCTTTTAAAGCTCTCCACCTCCGGGTATTACGATTTTCTAAAAAGAGAACCAAGCCAACAGGCGCTTCATAAAGAAGAAGTGAAAAAACAGATCAAAGATATTTATGAAGAGAGTCACCAGAACTATGGAGCACCCAAGATTGCAAAAGTTCTCGAAAAACAAGGGATCGTGATCTCACCGCGTACTGTCGGGCTGTATATGCGCGAGATGGACATACAGGCTCAATGGGTCAAAAAAGGCGTAAAAACAACCGTGGACAGCTGTTTCCATACCGAGTTGAAAAACGAATTGCAGAGACAATTCTCACCAGAAAAGCCGAATGCGGTATGGTGTAGCGACATCACCTACATCCGAACGAGATTGTCCGGATTCGTGTATCTGACATGCGTCATGGATCTCTATTCCCGGAAGATCATCGCGTGGAAATTGTCAAAAACGTTGGAAGTGACCGAAGTGCTGGAATGCATCGAAATGGCGAAAACTGTACGTCACATCGACCAGCCGCTCATCATCCATACAGACCGCGGGATCCACTATACATGCGAATTGTATCAACAAATGACCAGGGGGATGAAGCGGAGTTATTCGCAAAAAGGCACGCCGTACGACAACGCGTGTATCGAGTCGTTTCATTCATTGATCAAGCGAGAATGGCTAGGACGATGCGAGATCCAAAACTATCGGCATGCGTCCCGTCTCGTGTGGGAATACATCGAAGGCTGGTACAACACGATCCGGATCCACAGTCATTGCGAATACCAATCGCCCAATGACTATGAAATGGAATGGCACAAGCAAGAACGTAAGAAGTAGCGTGAAAAGAGAAAAAATTCTGAAGCACTCTTTACAGCGGGCTTTCCCCTGATAAGCTAGGGAGGCCATCGAACCCAATGTATACGATCAAGAAATTGGGTGATGGCAAAGAAAGTGGTTCAGGGGAAAAAGGGACCCGGTGTCAAGAGAGGAAGCGGAAGAAATTTTTCGAGTCAGACTACCAAGCGCGCAGTCAGGAAATAAAAAAATCTATTTATTTTATCCGTTTTCTTGACATAGGACCACTTTTCAAAATCTTTTCCGTGCCAAAATTCACCATCAACAAATATTGCGATTCGATACTTTGTTATCGCAATATCAGGTGAACCCGGTATCTTCTTATAATTCAGTCTGTATCGATATCCTTTATGCCACAATGCTTTTGCAAGCATCGTCTCAACTTTGTTGCGTTTCAACTTCACATGTGCCATTCGCTTAGATATCTCTGGTGTTGTTTCTAGCTTTTGATGTTTCATACTATGCTCGCGTATCAATCGCATCGAGACGTTCTAACCATGAATCAACATTCGATGAATCAATTGCATTTTCCTTTAAGATCTGAGCAACATCTGCCGCCGTAATTATCAGAACCTTATGCCCGTCGTCTACAACTTCTTCATAAGCTTGTTGATGGACATAGCTTGTTGTTACTAAAACACCAAATTGTTGTGAACGGATTCTTGAAATCAAACGTGACATCGATCGTACTCCGACGCTATTTTTTTCATCATAACACTTTGCCTCGATGCAACATTCCAAACTCAATGCACGGTTCTTATGGCTAACACCTTGAATTACATATGAGCCTTTCGCATCATAACCACCATCACGATATTTTTGCGTCAATATAAAATTTTTGAAATGTGGATCCATCTTTCTTATTAAATCCACGGCACACATTTCAAATCCATGTGGATTCTCTCGATAATGGTCACGAATTTTTTTCAAGCATATACGCTCATCTTCATTCATTTGCATTTGATCATAACGCGATGGAATCGTATTGATTTTCTTTGCCTTCAATGCTCGAACAGCGCGTCGACCATATTTCATAAACTCAACCCAAGCCTTCGGAGCATATTCTAAGCTATTGTCGTGATCTTCAATCAATGCTTGAAGCCATCTCTTATCGATTTGTTTTGCATCCAAAATAGTAAAATAAGCTTCATAATTTTGGAATCGTTTCTCATCCATTGACCGCCAAAAAGCAATCAAATCGTTATCTCCACTAATGTCAGGATTGCCTGGAACTGCTAATCCTAAAAACTTTACATCTCTGCCTGTGCCTACTTTTTGGAATACAAGAAATGGTGGAATATCTTGAAAATCTACACCAATATGAAGCATATCAAATACCGATTCCAAAATCTCATTTCCATGATTCCTAGTATCCAAAATATCTTTTCCAGGTTGGCGATTATCCCCATAATAACGGAATACACCCGTTTCAACATCTAGATGGTCCGGCCATTCTAATTCTTGCATAGTTGTATAAAGAACCAAGAATGCGTAATCTCCCGCATATCCAACTCGTGTTTTTTTCTTATCTTTTCTTTTACGAGGTCGGAATCCGCCTGAATTCCCTACTCCTAGCAATTTAGATAATGGCTCACTACCCATATTTTTCTGTAGACCACCTTCGTAGATTGCATCTACAATCAATGGAGCTTCTCTCAATTGTTCAAACTTAAATCTACTCTCCATCTCATTTTCCTCTTTTATTTGACTTTCAATTGGGACAAAATGTAATCATTATTGATCCACATACTTTGCTTCGTCATCCATTGCCCATCCGGTAATTCATCCGCATCCTTCATATCTCCAATCACTGTTCCATCATCTAGGCGATAAGCAGCTTTTGGGGCGTGCGGTCGAATATGGATAATGTCGTTATTCGTCTTTTTAGGAAGATCATTTGCTATAATCAACTTTCCATTTTTATCTCGTTTCTTCGTAAAACAAATCCCATCAATCAACTTATCATGGATTTGTTGCCATCCCGGACGAACTTTTTCTTCAATATCTTTTTGAGGCATGTTCCAAAGTTGTGCTCCAACCAAATGATATTTAGAACCAATCTTCTTATATACAACGAAGAAGTATTTTTGGTTTTCTAAATAGTTATACAATTCAGAATTATCCCAATCTTCTTCAGCAAATTTTCTGAATTCAAACGCTGGTAAAGGCATCGATTCTTTGATTGATCCATTTGCTTCTATACGAATTGATTTTACCTTGATACCTGCTTTAGTTAATTCTTCGGCATGATTGCTTTTCAGACCTAACATTCGATAACTCAAATCACTCCATTGAGCTTTGTTATTGTTGTAAGGGCGATCAAACACTTTACAGAGCTCTTCATCAGACTTCCCTTTGTATCGATCAATTCGACCAATCAGAATTTCTTCAAACCTCTTATTCTCTAATTCCTTTTCTGATAAAAGACTATCTTCTGAACCGATATTATGAAGTACCCCATCAAATGGAACTTTTCCTTTAAGTACATATTCATTCAATACATAATTCATATAGGATTGTTTCAAACAATAATTGCGCTTCTTGGCCTGAATATGCTCCCCATAATATTGTGGACGCCAGCTTCTTTCCGCTGTACTCCCTTTTGTACATGCCCCGAGATACATCGTATCTCCTTCGCTGAGTTCGTGAGCAAGACCATCTTTAAGCTTATTATTAATATACTCATAATCAGCTTCAATGATTTTTAAGTCATTAGCCGGTGGAGTAAACATATTAACAAATTTAATGATGTAATCCATTCTATCTTTTGTTCTATCTCTCAAATACTGAATCAAAAGAATCTTATGGATTTTTTCCCATACATGTGAATTATAAAAGTTCTCAATTACCGGCTCCGTATATGAAATATTTGTAATAGATAATCGTTCGCCAGCGCGCATTCCACCCTTTTTTTGTTAAATCGATAGGAGTGGCTTTCAATTCAACGCCAACACTTACAAAGTCGGCTTGTTGGTTACCATTGGCATCATAGCCAAAATAGTGTGTTTCCAGAAGATTTCCTAACTGCCCTTTAGCTTTCTTACTTGGAATCTTTGCTACCGAAGTATTATCATAGATCAGCTCTGTATCCGAAACCATAGATGAGCCTTTGTCTTTTGGGTCATCATCAAAATACCCTTTTCTTAAAGAAGCTTCATATTGATCTTCTATATTTTGAAAAGTTTGCCCTTCTAATCTCTTGGCATAAGTAAAAATACTCCCCAAATCATTGACATCGTAATCAAACAACATAATTGTTATCTCCTTGTAATTGCTATTTATTAATTTTTATTCTAACTTATTTAGAACTAATGTCAAAATATATCTGTACCGTCAAATACTTTCCAAAAAAAATTCAATTTCTACTTGATCAAATACTAAAATCTCTGTATAATGATGCTTAGTTAGATAGGATGAATGCCATGAAAAAAACAGTAGTTGAACTCTTCGCAGGTGTCGGAGGTTTCCGAGTAGGATTAAACGATATCCATTCAATTGATAAAAACGGGAGGGCCATCGAAAACAGAGATTGGGAATTTGTATGGGCCAATCAATGGGAGCCCTCAACAAAAACGCAACACGCGTATGAATGCTACAAATTAAGATTCGGAGCTGATGATTCGATTTCAAACGAAGATATTTCTTCTGTCGATAAATCGACATTACCCAATCACTCACTTCTGGTTGGTGGATTCCCTTGCCAAGATTATTCAGTAGCAAGAACTCTTTCTGGTGAAAAAGGAATCCAAGGAAAAAAAGGGGTTCTCTTTTGGGATATTGCTGATATCCTCCAGGAAAAGAAGCCACCATTCGTATTACTAGAAAACGTAGACCGTTTATTACGTTCACCTGCTTCCCAGCGTGGCCGTGATTTCGGTATTATGCTAAGAACATTCTATGATCAGGGTTATAATGTAGAATGGCGTGTAATCAATGCCGCTGATTATGGTGCAGCGCAAAGAAGGAGAAGAACTTTCATCTTTGCTTGGCGTCGTGATACGAAATACAACCAAACAATTGTAGATGCTAAAACAATTGTAGGTACAGCCGGGGCTTTTGCTACTTGCTTCCCAATCGAGCAAGAATTCGATTTTAGAGAAACCGATTTAACTCAATTCAACGACACAGTTGAAATGACAGATGGCTTTAAATTCGACTTTGCCAATACTGGTGTCATGATTGACGGTATCGTATATACAACACCCACAACTCCAATCAAAGAAACACCAGTCACTTTAAGACAAATTCGAGAAACTGGTAAAGATCTTAGTGAGTACTTCTTGACAGGTGAACGAGAAGAAAAATTCAAATACCTCAAAGGTAGTAAACGAATTCCTCGCGTTCGACCTAATGGTGAACAATACTTTTATTCCGAAGGGCTATGAGTTTCCCTGATGATCTTGACTTACCTGGACGTACAATGTTAACGAGTGAATCTTCAGTTAATCGAAGTACCCATGTCATTGAAGACGAGCAAACAAAAGCAAATCGCTTGATTACTCCTATCGAAGCCGAACGACTTCAAGCTTTCCCAGATAATTGGACTAATTCGGGTATGCCTGAAAGTCGTCGTTACTTCATGATGGGTAATGCTCTTGTAACTTTGATTCCAAATAAATTGGAACCCTTCCTTTCTCAGTTGATTGAAAACGAACTATAAGAGTAATCATTATTATTTTTTATTATTCACAGCTCTCTCTAAAACAGTCTATTTAGAGGGAGCTTTATTTTCATCTTTCACTTATTTCTAATCTGGACGGTGATGGACAACAATATCCTTACCTTTTATATGTGAAATTAATGATTTTGCATATTTAAAAAATTCATCTTTTGTTTTAGACATTCTTTTCAATTCTTCAAAGAATTCATCGAAAAATCGTAAATCCTCAGTCGAATTTGGAAGAAACATATAAGGAAATTCTTTTATCGTTTTCATATCATTCTCACAACTATCAATAAGAATCAGTCCATTTAGATATCCAGCATAATAAGCTTGATTCCAATAATCTTTATTTTTTTCATAATTATCAGCAATCTCTGTATAAGCTTTTATTGATTCTTTAAATCCCGGAATATTATAAAGCCCTGTATTATATAATTGAATAAAACGTTCAAATGCATGAATAACGCCATCTTGATAGGCCAAACAATAAATGACACTTGGGTATCTATGCATATCAATAGACGAAACTTTTTCATGCAGCTCATGTAAATAGTCATTTACCCCTTCAATTATTGGAAGTGTATTGCAACGTTCTAATAAACCTTGATTTATCATCTCTAGTTTAAGCATATGTAAAAAGTAAGTCCCATCAGTAACAATATAAGTCGCATTTTTGTAATTTACTTTGGAACATAGTCTTTCATCAATCGTAACAATATAAATATGAGGAATAAAACCCTCGAATTCAGATTGAATAAAATCCATAATTTGAGTAAAATCATCATCTCCAAAAGAAAAGCCAATAAACACAACTATTTTTTTTGCCAAAAGTCTTTTTAATTCTGATCCAATAATTCCTTTTTCTAGATTTTTTGCACAAATTTCATAATCGTCCTGCGTAGCAATAATCGATCCGATATTACTAATTGAACCATGTATTTTTAAAACACTTCGATCATTTTCATCCCAAACTCGATAATCTGCTGGTGTTACAATAGGGGTAGCTGCACAGTAGCTTTCAAAATATGTGTCCCAATTCGTTGTAATAATCGTCCGAATATAATACTGTTCTGCTAGCTCCTTATGAAATCTAGTTGCCAAATTTTCAATTTCTGGAAAAGAATGAATATAGTTAAAACGATTTTTTATTTTTTTAATCAACTTAACACGCCCATCTGGTTTATCACAATATAACTGCATGAGCTCACTAAAAGATAAGTTATTATCTTTCACGTTTAACTCATCTTGAACCTCTTCGTAAAACGAAAAAGGCAAAACCGTTTTATTTTCTGTGCTTATTCCAGCTCCACAAAATAATACTAATTCTCCATTTTTTGCCGCCTCAATCACTTCTTTAGGCATTATAAATTTCCTTTGATTTTTACAGATATCGCATTCACAATTCATATTTTTATTAACCTTTTCTTCACATGCTCAATGCCACATAAAACTTCTGCACATAGTTGTTATCAATTGCTGTTTGAAGTTCCTCATGGTATTTCGGCTCCTTTACAATTTCCACTAATTCCTTGTTTCTTTTTTCCAGTCTTTCGATTACTTCTTCAGAAGGAATGGAATTACTCTTAGAAGAATTAACGGATTTAGAAGTAATAACTAAATTCCAAATATCGTCACTATACATAAATGACCATGGAATAACATGATCTATTGAAATATCATTTTCCTCTAGCACTTTTCCTGTATAGAAATCAATGATGTTTCCATCTTTCATTTGTGATAAAAGAATATGCTTGAATTTCGATAAGTTATTTCTTCGAATCTTAGCATCTGAAATGCCTTTTACTTTTAGAGCAATCTTAGGAGCACTATTGAACTTCTCTAAAAGTTGCGCCCACTTATAATTCATAAGCTGCGATAAGATAAACGCATAATCCTTTAACTGCTTTATCTCTTCCGAAGTAAATGTTACTATCATCGCTTTTCTATCTAATCGATAAATATCCAAATCAACCAATCTTTGATGATGATCTCTTTTGATTCGTTTAAAGCGCCAGCAAACATCATGTTCTAAGGTCTTAGCAATCGCATTGATTCGTTTTTGATAAAAATTAGGATCTGATAATAGATCTTGTTGCGCTTTATCAAACCAAACCGGAATATTTGATTGACGAATGTTTTTTACAAACTCAATACATTTTTCTGTTTCCTGAACTACTATCGGTTTCTTACCAGGACTTTGTTTCAAGTTAAAAAAGTAGGTTTGATTCCAATAGTATTTGAGCATCTTTTCAGCAATCTGAACAAACGAAATCACGAAGTCGTTTCCGTCATCTTTATGCTCATAAACGATTTCAATCAAAGCACGACCCCAAGCCAACTTATATGTATTGTCGTTATTCATATTTTCAATAATGTCCAACCATAAGTTGATATAATCAATCATGCTTTACTCCTTTTCTACATACTCCAAAAAAATTCTTCTCTCGAATTTTCCATTTGAAAGAGCCTTCTTATCTTTAACTCTTTCTACTTCTTTAATATCAATACCAAATGTTTTTTGAAGTGCTTCCAGCACTTCTAACACATCTGCCATTTCTTTGATCAATTCTTCTTTTGAAGCTGCTTCTTTCACTTCATTCGCTTCTTCTAGAAGCTTGGCTTTCAAAGCATGGCGATAAGACTCTTCATCCATAATATGCATCTTACAAGTCTTGCCATCCTCCTCAATAATTTCAGGAATACGATCCCGTACAAGTTTGTTATGTATTTTTTTCACAGTCTGTCATCCTTTCAAAATAATTAGAATTAGCTCTGATTGATTTTAACTGAGCCATTAATTCCTTTAATAAATTCAAATTCTCTATAGTCAAAAGAAGAGTTCTTAAAATAATCTTGGAATAATTTGATTGTATCTAGACTTGCTGATGTAAAATATCTATGTCCCTTGTTCAGCCAAGGACTTTAAAATATCCAAAGCATTAGTTACTTGAATACTATCCATCGTTGCTAAAGGTTCATCCAAAAGTATACATTTCGGTGCCGTTTCAACAACTGAAGAAAACGCAAGCATCACAGAAAAAGCTAAAGATGTTCTCTGCCCAGTACTCATTTCATATACCCGAACTAAACGCTTATCAATTCTTCCTATATTTTCCCCTACATCAATTCTCTAGTACTTTAGTACTGTCAACTTCTTATAGAATTTGCTTTTTCGTTACCAACAACATGATTACTTTCAACATCTTCCTCATCAACATCTCTGCAAAATACATCAATGATAAACTGCTCCTCTTTGGTATAACGGCGCAGCAATTCAGCTGCCTCCTCAATAAATGGTTCCAAGCTCTTCAAAACAAGCTGGTCTTCTGGTGAAAAGTCATCAGGAATAAGAGTAATCTTTCTTAATCCATTATTTGCAGCAGACATAACCATGAATGAAACCTAGTCATTAAATGTTGATTTTTTTCTTTATCCTTTAAATGTCGAAGAACACTCCATGTTGGAAAACATTTCGAAGTGACCGGATAAGATTAATCTCATCTTTAAAGTTAACAAACTCCTTTTGATTACACAAAAAGTAGTAAGCACTGTCCTTATCTTCCAACCCATATTTTGCCTTAACTAAGTTTTCGAATTCCTTACACAAACTGATAAAATAATTGATCTTATTCTCTTCCATAACTACTGATTCAAACCGGCAAAATATTCAACGATACCATCTTCTAATTCTTCCGCATTGACACTCCCCATAGCTCAAGCAAGGAGTTTTATAGCCGCATTTGATAATATAAGCGCTTCTTTTTCATCCGAACCTCCCTTTCATTTCTTATTACGACTATTATATCATTTTAAAACAATCAGCGCTTTACAAGATTTAAAAGGAGAACAAACTGTCCTCCTTTCAAGAAAATAGCTTTTTTATTTCCAAACACGATCACGAACAAATCCCTCCCCCTCTTATACCTCGACTTGTTTGCGCCAATTATTCTATGCTGAACGATTTCCCCTTATTTTCCACATCCTTTTCGTTGATTTGATTAAAACAAGCCAGTCCACTCATTCTTTTTCTTCCAGTCGGTTTTTGAAATAAAAGAGCGCCATGCCTTCCACAATCGCGGCGATCCAGTATACGAAAAACAAGCTCGTATGCTGGACGATCCATCCCAGCCCCATCAGGACAAGGGCGTTGGCCAGCGCGGTGAGGGCGCTGATTGCCGAATAAAAACCGGCCCTGTTTTCGGAAGGAATTTGTTCCTGCATCCAAATGTCTTCCAGCGTCATGTACATGCCAAGCGCCCCTTCAAACAAGAGCACGAGGGCGATGTAGACGCCAAGCGAGCGGACTTGCGTAACGAGCACGCACACCCCGGCCAGCACGGCAAGCGTTGCTTTGATGAGCGTCGTCTGCTTCCAGCGCTTCAACAACGCGGTCGTCACGAAGGAAGCGAGCGCGAACACGCCCATGATCGCGATCATCATACTGCTGATGATAGACGCGTTTTGATGAAAGTGCTCAAGCAAAATAAGCTGCCACGTCAGGATGAACACCGCGTATGGAATCGTGAACAACATGTTGAACCCGGCCAGCCGCCGAAAGACTGGATGCGAGAAAATGGAAACGACCTCTTTCCATCCGCTTCCGTTTTCCTCCCGAATAGTCCCGTAGTTGTCTTTGCCCACGACAAGCGTCACGACGGAAACGACGCCCAGGATCGCGATGGCCAGCAGCATTGGCAAGGTGCGGGAGGCGGCGAAAAACATCGTGCACAAAAGCAAGACCCCGATGCACACGGCGTTCATGACGCCGCGCAAAACCGGAATGATTGTTTCCCGCTCTTTGAGCGCGTCCTTTTCTTTCAGCTCCTCATAGTACCAGCTTTGTGGCGATCCGCTAAAGAGCGCGTTGCCCGCGGATTTCAAAATGGCGGCTACCACGAAGACGAGAAAGTTTTTGGATACGATGAACGCGATGTAGCCGAGCATGAGCACGAACAAGCCGATCGCGCTCGCTTTCTTGCGGCCGATGCGATCCGCGATCATTCCCGAAGGAAACTCGAAAACGAGCAGCAGAAAGTCCTCGATGGACAACAGCACGCTGATCAGCCCGACACCGATCCCGCTAGAATACAAAATTTCCATGAACGACGATCCGTAGATTTTGTCGACCGCGCCATAGGCGAGCAAAATCAAAAAGTAGATCGCGTTGATTTTTTTGATTGTCATACTTTTTCTCCTTTGAATAAATACAAAAAAACCAAAGAACAAGCGTCTTCGGTTTTCATGTGAATCGTTCTATCCCCAGACTCTTCGTTCGTGTTTTCTCATTCGATTGTGCACGGTCGAGGCGCTGCGGGGACAGCGTAAAAGGAGTTTTCTTCAGTCAGGAGAAAAGACGTTACGAACAAATTCAACTGGATCGTATTTTCCACTGTAAATGTTTTCATATCCTTTCCTCCTTGTTTTTCATTACTTTACATAGTTTTCAATGAGTTGTCAACGCTTTCATAAAAAATTTTTAAAGGGTTTATCAAAATCAGAAAGAGAAAACAATTCGCAATACCGCGCCGGCTCCATTTCTCTCGAATTTATCAACGTTTTTTGAAGAATTAACGATTTCTCTCGAATAATGGATGTGAGGTTTCTGATTGACACTCCGTGTCGTTCGACTATAATGAACATTGTTCAGATTGAGGTGAGCCATGAATACGATCATCACATCCAAAGAGGAAATTTTAAAACACAGCCGCGAGCTGCTGCAAAAAAAAGGCTGGAACGCCATCAACATCCGCGCCCTCGCGACCGCCTGCCACGTGTCGGTTGGCTCCATTTACAACTATTTTCCTTCAAAGGCGGAGCTTGTATCGGAAACGATCGCAAGCGTCTGGCTCGAGATCTTCCACCAGCCCGACGAGTCGTTTCAAACGATTGAAGCGTGCGTTCACTGGATGTTTGAGCGCATGCGCTACGCCCAGAAAGCCTATCCCGGCTTCTTCACGCTGCACGCGTTCAGTTTCGCTAAGCCCGAAAAATCCGAAGGAAAGAAACGCATGGAAGAAACGTGGACACATATGGAGGCGAGCCTGTGCGCCATTTTGCATAGCGATCCCAACATCCGCCCCAACGCCTTCAACGACCACCTGTCCGAAAAACAGTTCGCCCGCGTCCTGTTTTCGCTCATGATGTCGGCGTGGCTCCGTCACGATTTCGATCCTAACGTCGTGCTCGAGATCGTGCGCCGCACCGTGTATTGAATGACTTCCCGTTGGACGGGATGTTTTTTTGCCTCAAAATGAACGATGTTCAGAAAGGAGTCCTTTTTATGAAAGTCAAAAAGAATACATTGCTTTTGATCGCCTGCCTCGTCTGGTGCCTGGCCGGCTTTAACATTTTGCGCATCGGCGTCGTCACCTACCCGCCGTATTTGACGTGGTACAACGTCCTGCTGTCCATCGTCGTGTTCGCCCTTTTCCAGCTTTTCGTCTTTGGAAAACTCGTCACCAAACACACGAAACGGATCCTCGACTACATTCAGGAACGCCAGTTCTTTTTAAAGTTTTTCGACGTCAAATCGTTTTTGATCATGGCCTTTATGATGGCGGGCGGCATCGCGATTCGCGCCTTCCATCTTTTGCCCGACGGATTCATCGCCGTCTTTTACACCGGTCTGGGCGCCTCCCTGCTGTGGGCCGGCCTGTTGTTTGGATGCAGCTACGGCAAAGCCGTCAAGAGAGGAGAATAACCAATGCGCGCCTTGTTTGAAACCACGTTCGACATCGTCTACCTTGTCACCGTCACGACGCTTGGCGTCCTCATGATCCGCCAAAGCAAGCCCCGCTCCCAGTACCGGCTGTTTGGCTGGATGGCCGTCGTTCTTAGCGCCGGCGACGCGTTCCACCTCGTCCCGCGCGCCATCGCCCTGTGCACGACAGGACTGGACCACTACACGACTGCTTTAGGAATCGGCAAATGGATCACCTCCATCACGATGACCGTGTTTTACGTCCTGCTGTATTTCGTATGGCGCAAACGCTACGCCATTCGCCAGCATAACGGCTTGAGCGCTTTGGTGTACAGTCTGGCCGGCCTGCGTATCCTGCTTTGCATGCTGCCCCAAAACGAGTGGCTCAGCGCCAGACCTCCATTGCTTTGGGGCGTGATCCGCAACATTCCGTTCGCCCTGCTCGGCTTGCTGATCATCGTACTCTTCGCGTACAAAGTGAAACAAACGAACGACAAGCCGTTTCGCTGGATGGCGCTCACGATCGTGCTCAGCTTCGCCTTTTACATTCCCGTCGTCTTGTGGGCCGAGCAAATCCCGGCCATCGGCATGCTCATGATTCCTAAGACGTGCGCCTACGTCTGGACGATTTGGATCGGCTATCGGGCGATGAAAAACGACACGCGAAGCGAATGACGCCATCGCGCACTTCCGCCACCAGCGAGCCACCCATCTTTTCCATATAGCCCCTGGCGATCGGCAAGCCCAGGCCGTGCGAATCGTCATGAAAGCGCAGCGTGGCGTAACGCTCGAACAGTTTTTCCACATCCGTGAATCGCAATGCGCCCAAGCCGTTTTCAAACACGACCGTTCGCTCGTCGATCATGGCGATCGTGATGCCATCGGGAGCGTATTTCACCGCGTTCGCCAGCAAATTCGTAAACACCCGCGCCATCGCCGGCGCGTTGCCCGTCACGACCATCGGCTTCAGGTCGAGCGAAAGCTCGATCTGTTTTTTTTGCAGCAGCGCCCGCATCCCGACAATCGTCTCCTCGAGCACATGATCCACACGCACCTCGGTCAGGGCGAGCGGGTTGGCCTCGTCCTGCAAACGGGCAAACTCGAACAGCTCCTCGCTCATCGCCTGCAGCGCGCGCAGCCGGCCTTCCACGACCCGGACAGCCTCCTGTCGTTGATGCTCGTCGTTTTCCTGCCAAAAAAGCTGCGTGTATCCCAACGCAGCCGTCAACGGCGTTCTCAAATCGTGGGCAATCGTTCCCATTTGCTCGTTGAGCCAGCGCGCCCTTCGATCCAGACGAATCCGTTCCTTCCGGATCGTTTCCAGCGAATCGTTCAACGCGCCTGTCAGCGCGCGCAACGAGGCGTCGGACGCCACGACCGGCAGCCTTCGATTCGTTTCGGACGCCGAACAGGCGCTCCACTCTTCTTTCAAACGCCGCAACGCGTGTTTCAAACCAAGCCATTTCCACAGGAAAAAACCTGCCGCCAGCCATCCGAGCATACCGTCGCCTCCCTTTTTCTACCGCACTTCCTTGCGCGCGAACACGAGCCAGCCCGCGCCTATGAACACAATGGCTTCCACGAGCAGCTGAACCGCCAAAACAACAGGCGGACACACAAACCCGAACACCAGCTGCATCATCGCGCCGGTCGGCAGCCACGACAGCGCGGTTTCGGCCACGGCGCGAGCGTTTCCGTCTAAAAACTTCGGATTCAAAACGGACTCGTTGACCATTTCCCCGTTGACCTGCTGTTCGAGCACGAGCGTCTTTGGCGGCTCGATCAGCCGGTTTTGGATTTGAAACGCCACCAAAAACAGCGCGATCAGTCCAAGCAGGCACAAAATGACGCGTGTCGTTTTCTGGATCGGGCAAACGCTGACAAGCGTAAAGAAAAACGCCAGCGCGACAAGCGCGCTTGTAAGCACAAGAACCGTCGTTCCGATGGGCGCGGCTTCCAGCATGAACGAGCCGATGCCGATTTGCACGAGCAAAAAGAGCGCTTCGAACCACAACGTGATTCCCAAACTCGTGAGCGCGTATGTCAAGAAAACGGCGGAACGCGGCTTGCCGACGATGAGTTTGTTGCGCAAGAGGCCGTTGGCCTCGTCATTGCCTGTCCATACCGAGATCCACACGCTTTGCGCCAAAGCCACGACCGGCAGCGTGATCCACAAGCCGTCGTTCATGGTTGCCGCGTCGTTCGCGCGCGCCCCCAGCACGATGCCGGAAAGCGCGAGCAGCGCCAGCGTCACGATCCAAAACCATTTTGAATGGCGGATCCGAAATCCGTCCGCACAGAACAACCCTCTCATCGTGTCCCGCCTTTCATGATTTGCATGTACACGGCTTCCAAGTCCTCGTTGACGACCTGGATCGAGCGCACGTCGATGCCGGCTTTCGCCAATTCCAGGGCGAGCTCTCCAGCCGGACGATCCGTTTCCACACGCCAGCGGTCAGCGCCCAGCGCCTTGTACGCCAACCGGTTTCGATCCCAATAGGAAACGAGCTTTTCCGTCGGCTTCGCTTCGATTTCCACGACTGGTTTTGCGTGTTCGCCAAGTTCCTTCGCGCTCGTTTCCAGCACGATCTTCCCGTCTTTTAAAAAGCCGTACCAGTCGGCCAGCTTGGCCAGCTCGGCTAAAACGTGGCTTGAAATCAAAAACGTGATGCGATGCTCCTTGTTCAGTTTTAAAATAAGTTCCCGCAGCTCGATCATACCTTGCGGATCGAGTCCGTTGGTCGGCTCGTCCAAAAGGATGAAGTCGGGATGGCCGATCAATGCCATCGCCAGCCCGAGCCGCTGCCGCATGCCCAGCGAGAAATCGCCCGCCTTCTTCGTGCCCGGATCGTTCAGCCCCACCCATTCGAGCGCTTCCTTTTCGTGCCCGGGTTCCAGTTCGAGCAGTCTGGCTTGGGCGCGTACGTTGGATAACGCGTCCAGTTCCGGATCGAGCGCGGGCATCTCGACGATCGCGCCCATGCGCTTGCGCGCCAGGTGGATCGCCTTGTCGCCCGCGTCGACGCCAAAGAGTGAATACGTTCCGGCGTCCGGCTTTTGCAGGCCGGTCAAGATGCGGATGAGCGTCGTCTTGCCGGCCCCGTTTTCCCCAATCAGTCCGTAAATGCTTCCGGCCGGAATGTGGAGCGAGCAGCCTTTAAGCACGGGCTGTCCGTACGCTTTCTCGATATGCCGGCATACACATACATCTTCCATTGTTTCACTTCCCTTCCTTTCCATCGTACCAAAGCCCGGTTACGCTTTCGGGAAAGAAAAGGTTACGTTTTTGTTAAGAAAGATGGTAGCCAATGCCCCAAAGCGCCTCGATCCGGTCCTGACCGGTCAATGTTTTCAGCTTCGCGCGCAAACGCGACATGTGCACTTTGAGCGTGGAGGCGCTCATCAACACATCCTGGCCGGCTAATGTATCGAGCAGGGCCGTCCGGGTCATCGTCCCGTCGTGCGCCTGCATCAAGGCGGACAGGATCTTTGTTTCGATGGGCGTCAGCCGGATCGTTTGGCCGTCATGCCTTGCCTCGTTTTGAACGAGAGCGAGATCGTGGTATCCAAGCGTTTGTTCGCGCGTGGTGTCGACAGGCCGCAAGTGGACGCGAACACGGGCGACGAGCTCCTTCAATTCGAAAGGCTTGGTCATGTAGTCGACGGCGCCCTGAAGCAGCAGCTCGACTTTGTGGTCGAGGTCGCTCTTGGCGCTTAACACCACCACGGGAACCGTCCGGATGGCGGACAGCACGTCCTCGCCGGACAGTCCGGGAAGCATCAGATCCAGCACGACAAGGTCGACGGGCCGGCTTCGAAAGACGAGGAGCGCCTCGCTGCCCGAATACGCCCGCCAGGTGGCGAATCCTTCGTTTTTGAGCGCGGCTTCGATCATGTTGCCAATGTATTCGTCGTCTTCGACGATCAATATCGTTTTCATAGATTTATTGTATACCGAACGACGCCGGTCTGCCTGACTTTTTTCAACCGTCTCATTGCATGTCGTTTTTATTTTGGCTAAGCTGAAGAAAAAGAGGTGAAACCATGGCAAACGAGTCCAAAAAAGATTTCAACGCGATGCTCGACGATCCGAAAGACATGCCGAAAACCGTCGTCATCACGGATCCCGAAAGCATTCGAAAGTACGGCGGAAGCCGGATGTTTTTCGCGCCGCCCAAAACGTACGACATGCTTATGAAGCAAGTCCCGTTCGGCCAAGTCGTCACAGTCGGCGTCCTGCGCGACGTTTTAGCCCAAGCAAACGGCGCCGACTTTACCGATCCCATCACGGCGGGCATCTTCGTTTCGATTGCCGCCTGGGCGAGCGAGCAGCGCGACTTTGACAAAACGCCATACTGGCGAACACTCAAAGCCGGCGGCGAGCTCAACCCGAAGTATCCCGGCGGCGTTTTGGCCCAAAAACAACGGCTGGAAGCCGAGGGTCACGTCATCGTCCAGAAAGGACGCAAACACATCAAATACTTTGTGCAGGACTTCGAGTCCGCTCTGTTCCCGTTCCAGTAAAAAGCCCGGAGTGAAATCCGGGTCTTTTACTCTTTCCATTCGATGGTGTCCTCTTTCGGCCATTCGATCGTGTCCCCCACCACGAGATCGTGCTCGAACGCCTTTTGCGTGTTTTGTTTGAAGTCTTCCGGCACGTCGTCGTACGACACGTCGACCGTGTATTTCTCCGACCGGTCGATCCAGTCCACATAGCCTTCATATTTCACTTTCAACTCGATGTCAGCCTCGATTTTCTGGAAGCGGCCTTCCTCGTCCAGCCAAAACGTAAAATCGCAGCGGCTCATATCGTAGTCGGTCATGCCGCCATTGATTCTTTGTTGCTCCTCCAACGCGAGCTTGTTGAATTGCGGCATGGCACTCTTGCGCAAGGAAGCCTTCACTTTTGATCCGTCCTGCTCCCACGCAAATTCGCTTTTCAGTCCAATGCACCGTCCCTCATCGTCCAGCCGCATTGGAAACCTCAAATACGATTCCAAAAACCGGGTATACGGGTCCTGCTCGGCATCATGCACCGGATACGTCTGCACCGACTTGACTTCAAAGACACCATAGGCGAGAATCCCGGTCATTTCCTTGATTTGATCCTTTGTCTCTTTTCTCAAAGTCTCGAATGTCGTCAGATTGCTTGTTTCCGTCGGCGTATTCGTTTTAGTCCATGTATATTCATATTGCGCTTCCGGCGTCTTCCACACCATTCCAAGAAAACGCATGCCTTCCGGTTTTTCATACGTTGTCCGCATCGAGTACGAAGACGTCGCCTCCACGTTCTTTAACGCGTCCATCATCGTTTTTGTCACATCGGCCGACTCGGCGCTGGCGCAGCCGGCCAAAAACGCCACGCAAACCAGGCCGATGATTGCTCGTTTGATCGTTTTCATCGTTTTCCCCTTTCAACTGTTTTTCGGCAAAGGAAATTCCCCTGCCGGCTGCGGGATGCCTTCTCCATCCCATGGCACGTTGTCCCCGATCTGAAGGTCTTGGCCCAGCAGCGCTTTCGTTTGTTCACGCACCTTTTCATTGCCTTGGTCGTAGGCGAATCCGATCTCGGTTTCGACACGATGCGATTCGGGTTCACTGTCTTTTTTGGAAAACGTGTAATCCTGCACAATGTCCGCCTTGACCAGCTCGCCCTGCCCGTTCAAATGGAACGTGTAGTCGCACTGTTTCAAGTCGAGCGTTTTCAAATCCATGCCAAGATCGTGCCATTCCTGCACGATTCCCTCGTTCAGTTCGGGAATGCGCTTTTTTTGCAAGGTGGCCCGGTATGTGTTGTCTTTTTCAATCGTCCAGTCGAAAAAGTCTTTCAACCCGTCCACGTTCGACTCGGCGTCAAAGAGAAACGGAAAGCGGACATACTCATACACATTGCCCAAATACCGGAAACGCGCCTGCTCGGTTTGGTCGATCGACTGCACTTCGAACACGTCAAAGCTCCATTTCCCCGACACCGTTTTGGCATGGCTGGTGTCAAAGCGCGAAACGATCCGATGCCATGGCGAGTCGATGTAGCTGTACACTTCGTCCTTGTCTTTCCACGTTTCATAAAAGATCTCGTAGCGCGCGTCGTCTTCCGTCACCTTTACGTGCATCGTGTACGACTCGGTTCGCTCCATCTTTTCAAACATCGCCACCATCCGTCCCGAAACCGCGGCCGGATCAGGTCTGGCGCACCCGCACACTAGCAAAGCCGCCAGCGCCGCTTTCATGATCTTCATTGTTCTTCTCCTTCTTTTTTCCACTGCCCTGCCGCCGCTATATAGCGCGTATGCGGTTCCAGCGGCATCGGCCCGCTTTGATGGCCATCCAGCGTGATCGTCCACGTGTAGTCGCCTTTTTCCAGCCAGAACGCCTGCTCCAGCCGATTCGCTCCTTGCAGCCAGTCCCGCACCCGCGCGCTCTGGCTCGCCACCATCTTTCCATCGCGCCACACTTCGATCGTGACGACCTCGTCTTTTGAAAAATCGTCTTCCAGCGTTAAATCCAAATAGTAAGTTTGCCACGCGTGGCCTTCCTCGTCCAGCCGGTCCAGATTTTGCTGCAGGACGGCCACGGAATGATAGCCTTCCTTGATGTCGCGGCCGACTTCTTCGCTGAGCTGTTCGGCGGTGATCGTCTGCTCTTGGTCCCCGCTTTGCCACGTCAGCGCGTTCGCGTTGGCAATCAACGAAAGCAGGAGAAGCGCGTTTTGTTTCGTGTACGCCTCGTTCATCATGCGCTCTCCCTCGACGATCAGCCTCGTATCGTCCAGTTCCATCGTGTAGCCGCCGATCCAGTTGGACACGCGCATCGTTTCCAGCAGACGGGACACGCCCGACACGTCCCCCACGTACTCGACGCGGCGGGCGTACAAGGCGGCCAGCTCGCTTGAAATCGCCTGGTTGTTTTCCCACGCCGTCCAGCCGCCCACGTCCACTTTCGCGACGCCGCTATTGGCTGTGTAAACGACCGTTTCCGGCGCCTGCTGCGTGCCCGGCACCGTGTACACTTCGGCTCGCACGCGCCCGTCGTTTTCACTCCACGCCACCCGGGACACTTTGCGCCCTTCCACGTCGCTGGCCACTTGCAGCACGACGTCGTCCAGTTTGACGTCCACCGTATAGCCCAGCGTGGCGGGATCGGCTTTCGTTCCCCAGCCAAACACCCAGACGCCGGTTATGGCGCTGACGGCCAGCAACGCCACGCATACCGCCACGATCACGTTGCGACGGCCTTTTTTGCGCACTTTCTTCAAGTAATCGACTTCGATGGCGTCCTCCATGGCGCTTTCTTGTTCCTCGCGCATTCGTTCAAGCGCTTTTTGGCAGCGCGGACAATGCGCCAGATGGTCCTCGATGAGCTTGTCGCTTTCCGGACTCGTCAAATGGTCGATGTAGTTTGGCAGCAAGTCGTTCACTAGCGCGTGCAGTTTTTCATGCTCCATCTTCCTCCAACTCCTTTCTTAGCTTTTCGCGGGCCCGGTAGTACTGGACGCGGGCGGCGTTTTCACTGACCGACAACACTTCGCCGATTTGGCGAAAGCTCAAGTTGCCGTATATGCGCAAATACAAGATCTCCCGGCTCGCTTCCGGCAAGTTGTGCAGCCGCTTCAGCAGCTCGACTTTGTCGATTTCCTCCCCGAACGAGCGGGCCATGAACGACTCGTCGAGCTCGAGCAGCTCGGGATTTTTCCTGCGCCAAATCGCGTACTGGTTTTTCGCGATCGCGCAAAGCCACGTCGAGATCTTCGACTCGCCTTTGAAGCGGTGAATGGATTGCACCGCCTGGTAAAACGTTTCCTGCGTCAGCTCCTCGGCCACATCCTCCCCGTGCCTAGAGAAAGAAGGTAGCGATAGACGAAGCGCGCGTATTTTTCATAGATCTCGTCCAACTCTTCTTCCTCCTTTCATCTATCGGTACGCTTTTTTCCGTTTTCGTTACAAACTTTTTTCTTTTTTAATCCAGAGCCTCGACGTAAAAGCTCACCGGCCGAAACCCGTCGTTGCAGCTGAGCATAACCGTGTGCTTGTCTTTCATCCAGCCTTCGTAAATGTCGCCGCCGCCATACGCCAGCGTCATCGCGAACGGGTAAATCGTCTGCCAGGCACTGTCGCAAAAGCCTTCCGGTTTTCGCAGGTTCTCGACGATCCAGCTTTGTCCGACCTCGATCGTGCACGCTTCCTCAAGTTCGTTTTCAAATCGTTCCATCAAGTCGCGATGCTCCACCTGCTTCATCGCTGTGATTCGAATCGTTTTCATCGTTTCCCTCTTTCTTTTTCCTTTTTAAAAGTGCTTTCATTCCGCGCTTCTTTTGACTATAATCTCATTGTATAAGAAAAGGTGCTTTAACGAAATCGTTATATTCTTTTCATAGACGAACCAAAGGAGGAAAACATGGCTGGAATTTACGATGAGGATACATTCTTTACGAATTACGCAAACATGGAGCGCAGCCAGGGACTCGAACACGCGGGCGAGTGGAAGCAGCTGCAAGCGCTGTTTCCCGACGTATCCAATCAACGGGTTCTTGATTTGGGCTGCGGGATGGGGTGGCATGCCCGTTATTTTGTCGATCATGGGGCTCGCTTTGTGCTCGCTCTTGATCTCAGCGAAAACATGCTTGCCAAAGCCAGGGCGCTGCATCGCTCGCCAAAAATCGAATACCGGCAAGCCGACTTGTCCAGCTTTTCGATCGAAGGCTCGTTTGATTTCGTGTTCGCGAACTTGTGCCTGCACTATTTGGACGATCTTTCCACGCTGTTTCGCCAGGTTTACGCCACGCTGGAAAAAGGCGGTGTCTTTTTATTCAATATCGAGCATCCGGTATTTACCGCCGGCGATCAGCAGTGGATTGGCGAAGACACCAACCATCCGGTATGGAAAGTGGATGCGTATTTTCAGGAGGGGGCGCGGAAAACCCGCTTTTTGGATTGCGAAGTCGTAAAAATACCATCACACGCTGACGACGCTGCTGAACGGGCTTCTCCAAACCGGCTTTACGCTGGAGGCGGTGGAGGAGGTCGTTCCTTCGTCAAAGCTTCTTGATCCGAAAACCTACGCGCTGGAGATGCGCCGGCCGATGATGCTGCTTGTCAAAGCGCGCAAATAAAAAGCGAAGCTTTCGTTTTCTTCGCTTTTTTGTTTGCCGGATCCATAGAAAAAAGGAGCTGTTGCCAGCCCCTAATTTCATTTCAATCCATGATTTCTTGGTTAAGTTTTTTTGAATTAAGCGATTGCTTTCATTGCTTTTTCTACGATAGCAATTTTTGCTGCTTCTTCGTCAGCTTTTGCAGCGTCGCCTTCTTCGCGATGTTTCTTTTCCCAACCTTTAAGTGTTGCCAAACGCTCGTCAAGACGATCTTTTGCTGTCTGGGCGTATTTGCCAGTCTCGTCGAAATGTTCAACCAAGTCAGCAACTACTTCGTCACCATAAGCATTACCGCCGATTGCGTCAGTCAATACTTTTTTGAATTCATCTTTTGTCATGATAATTACCTACATTCCTACTGTAAAGTCTTTTACTATCTCGGCCTGTTCTGGAATGCTTTAACCTTTCATTTTCAACATTTTAGTTCATAAATTCAGGTCTGAGTTGGGGCTTTTGAATGCCTTCTTACTTTACATTCTCATAATACAAACCTTCATTCGAAATTGACAGCGAGATGCAACATGAAATTGAATTTTTTTTAAAAATCGCTTTTTTGGGCCTAAAAGGGCGGAATCAGGCTTGTTTTTTGGCGCTAAGTTCTACGAAAAACAATACATACCATTCTTTCTTCGCTTGTTTCCGGCTTTCAAATCCTTTGAAATGTCCTATCCTTCCTTTTTGGGTTTCTATCCAGTTTTTTTTGGATTTCCGTCTTTGGATCGGCATGAAAAAAGGAGCCGGGAACAGCTCCTAATTTCATTTCAATCCATGATTTCTTGGTTAAGTTTTTTTGAATTAAGCGATTGCTTTCATTGCTTTTTCTACGATAGCAATTTTTGCTGCTTCTTCGTCAGCTTTTGCAGCGTCGCCTTCTTCGCGATGTTTCTTTTCCCAACCTTTAAGTGTTGCCAAACGCTCGTCAAGACGATCTTTTGCTGTCTGGGCGTATTTGCCAGTCTCGTCGAAATGTTCAACCAAGTCAGCAACTACTTCGTCACCATAAGCATTACCGCCGATTGCGTCAGTCAATACTTTTTTGAATTCATCTTTTGTCATGATAATTACCTACATTCCTACTGTAAAGTCTTTTACTATCTCGGCCTGTTCTGGAATGCTTTAACCTTTCATTTTCAACATTTTAGTTCATAAATTCAGGTCTGAGTTGGGGCTTTTGAATGCCTTCTTACTTTACATTCTCATAATACAAACCTTCATTCGAAATTGACAGCAATATGCATCATGAAATTTAAATCTTTTTAAAAATTGCCTTTTTCTTTAAAAAATAGATGAATTCCGCGTTTTTCGGGGATATGTATTACTATAAATAATACTTTCTAACTTTTTTCTCGACTTTGCCTTTTCCCCCCATAACAAGTTTCGTCAACTTTTTCAGTGCTTTGCCTTTTCGGCGTCCCGCCAGTTGTCCTGATAGCCGCCCAACAAATCGGTAAACCGCTTCGTCGTCAAATGCGGTCTTGTGATGGCGCTTCCCACCACGACGCTGTGGGCGCCAAGGAAAATACATTTCATCGCGTCTTCCGGCGTGTAAATGTGTCCTTCCATCATCACGTACGCCTCGTCCTTGAAATCCCGGCACATTTTCGCGAACATCCGCATATCCGGTCCTTCAATGTGCGCGGTTTCCTTCGTATAGCCATACAGCGTCGGCGCGACGATGTCGGCGCCGTTTTCAATGGCCCGCTTCGCCTCCTCGTAGTTGGACACGTCCGCGAACACGATCGCTTCCGGAATTTCCTTTTTGACGTCCTTGATCAAGTCCCACGCCTGCGTGCCTTCATGCGTCGTTTGCGCCGTGCAGTCCAGGGCGATAATTTCCGCGCCCGCGTCCCAGATGGCGCGCACTTCCTTCATCGTCGGCGTGATGAACACGTCGGTGTCGTCGTGCCACACTTTCCAAAGGCCGATCATCGGCAGTTCGGGAACCGCCTGCTTAATGGCCTTGATTTGCTCGGGCGAATTGGCGCGGATGCCCACGGCCCCGCCCCAGCGTGCCGCTTCCGCCATTTTCACGACCATATCGTCGGTATAGATCGGATCGTCATGCTGCACCTGGCAGCTGACTATCAACCCGCCTTTCATCTTTTCCAAAATTCCCTTTTTCCGCGAATCGGTTGTCTTCATACTCTCTTTCCTCCTGTTCCGCTGCTTCAATCGCAAATCACAATGTTTTCCAGCCGCTCGTCTTCCGGGCACGCGTCCATGTAAATATCCTGAAACGCGTCCAGTCTGGCCCAGGAACAAAGCGCCCGCTTGCCGATCTTGGACGCGTCGACAAGCAAGCGGCTGTGCCGGCAGCGCTTGAGCACTTCCTTTTTCACCTGGCCGACTTCAAAATCGAACACGCTCGCCTCGCCCCGTTCCAGGTCGATGCCGTTGGTCGTCAAAAACGCCAAGTCAAAATTGAATTGTTTGAGCATCTCAATCGTCAGCGGGCCATACGACATGTCCCGGTTCAAACCGAACTCGCCCCCCAGCAAATAAATCGTTCCCGGAAACGTGGCGGGCAGCTTTTGCAAAAAATACGTATTCGGCGTAATCACGGTGACACGCATAGTCGCGATCCATTCCGCCAAAAACAACGTCGTCGTGCCCCCGTCGACATATATGCAGTCGCCTTCGTGAATCGTTCGCGCCGCTCTGGCGCACAAAAGCCGCTTTTGCGCCTCGTTCACGTTTTCCTTGGCGCGAATGGCGACTTCGTTGGCGCTCGACACGGTGGCGGCCCGCTCCTTAAGCACGGCGCCGCCCCGTTCCCGAATGACGACGCCCTGGTTTTCAAGTTCGATCAAGTCGCGCATCGCGCTCGATCTGGACACGTCGAAGCGTTCCATGATTTCCTTGACGGAAACGAACGCGTCGCGCTCGATCATCTCCCGGATGAGCATCAATCGCTGGGCGCTTAGCATCAGCCGCCCACCCGCACTTTCACGCCTTTTTTCGCGCCGGTTTCGATATACGGTTCCAATTTTTGTTTTTCCATCATTTTCTCCTTTTCATACGCGTATGGCCGTCCAAGATTTTTCCATTTGGAAGCGCCCAGTGGATGGAACGGCAGCAAGTCGACTTCCTGAATGTGGTTGCTGGCTGCAAAATCGAGAACAGCCTCAATCGTTTCGGACTCGTCGTTGAATCCGGGAATGACCGGCATGCGAATCACGATTTTTTCCGGATGGTTTTTCGCCAAATACCGGAAATTGGCGACAACCAGCTCGCCGTTGCCACCCGTGATGTCGTTTAGCTTTCCCGCGTCGAGATGCTTGAGGTCCATCAAAAACAAATCGACGTCGTCCACGACTTCACGCAGCATGGCCGGCGCGTAGCTGCCGGTCGTTTCCAGCGCCACATGCAAGCCCTGGGCTTTGAGCTTTTTGAGCAAGGATTTCAATCCTTCGGGCTGCATAAACACTTCCCCGCCCGACAGCGTCACCCCGCCGCCGCTTTCCTCGTAAAAATCCCGGTCTTTCATCACGATGGCTACAAGCTCGTCTTCGGTGTAGTCCGTGCCCGAAAATGTGATCGCGTCGTTCAGACACTCTTGAGCGCATGTCTGGCAGCCTTTGCAGCGCGACCGGTCAATCTGCCATTTTCCTTCAGGAAACGCGATGGCCGAAGCCGGGCACACCGTCCGGCACTTTTGACAGTGGACGCACTTTTTTTCATCGTGAAGCAGCTCGACTTTTTGGCTCCACGTTTCGGGATTGGCGCACCACGGACAGTGCATATGGCAGCCTTTGAAAAAGATCGTCGTACGGATGCCGGGACCGTCGTGGGTAGCGAATCGCTCGATATTGGTTACTCTAATCATAAAGCGTCCGGCTGAGCAGTTCTTCCTGCACGTCTTTGGTCAAATTGACGAACACGGCGCTGTATCCAGCGACACGGACAATCAAATCGGGATAGTTTTCCGGGTGGATTTGCGCGTCTTCCAAAACGCCGCGATCCACGACAGTGACCATGAGCTGGCACCCGCCGTTTTTAAAGTACGTGTGAAAGAGCGCTTTGACTTTTTCCTTGTCCTCGTGCATCATGCGCGGCGTGAATTTGATGTTTTGCACGCTGCCGCCATGGTATTTGGCGTCGAAGCGGGCGAGCGATTTGAGCACGGCGGTCGGCCCGTTTTTGGCGTTGCCTCCTTGCGGATTGTTGGCGGGATTCATGTACACGCCTTTTTTGCGGCCGTCCAGCGAGGCGTCGGTTTCATGCCCCCAGTCCGTGTTCGTCTGGTTGTTGGAGATGACGATCAAGTAGTAGCCAAGGCCCGCCTCGATGCCTTTTTGCCGGATGCCTTTGGCGACGTACTCGTACAGATCGTTAGCGAGCTCGTCGCATTCGGTTTCGTCGTTGCCGTATTTGGGCAGCGCCAAAATTTCCTTCTGGAGCTTTTCATAGCCGGTAAAATTGGCGAGCGCGGCTTCGTTGAGTTGTTCCAGAGTGTACTTTTTTTCGTCGTATACGAGCGTTTTGATCGTGTATAACGCGTCGCTGGCGTTGATGTTGCCATACGTTTCGTTGGTGCCGCCTAAAATTTCGACGCCGCCATCAAGCAGTGCTTTTTGGCGCCCAAGGCAATCATCCATCAAAATCGAATTGAATAAAAACGACACTTCCTCGTTCATGACCTCGTAGCTGTGCTTTTGGGCCTGGACGCTTAAGTCGAAATAGTAGTCGAGAACGGCTTTGTATTGATCGTAGAGCGCGTCGAATGTCGTCAGTTCCGAAAGCGGCTTGAGGGATAATGGACCCGCCTTGTACACGCCATCCATCGGGTCGACGCCTTCGTTGAGCGCGATTTGAAGCAGCTTGACTAAATTGAGCAGCGTGTTGGGCGTGCCGACGCTTTTGCCCTGGATGACGAACTCGCCGCAGCCAAACGGAATGTATTGCTCGGCAAGCTCTTTGGGGACGCGCATCGCGTACTGGACGGCGGGCACGTTGACGTCGTCGTTGTACAGCGTGGGATACGTGGCGCCGGAAGCGATGCACTCGTAGGCCATGTCCATGATTTCGGGATCGGTGTTTTGATCGAAGCGAAGGGTGAATTGCGGCTCGACGTACCGGGTGTCCTTGCATACCCGCAAGCAGATCTTCGTGAACAGATCGCACGCTTCCTTGTCTTTTCTTCCCTGGCCGCCGACAATGATGCGGCCATTGACGGTCGTCCGCCGGTTCTCAATCATTTTCCAAAGCGATTTGAGCAACCGGTACGCTTCGTCTTCCGTGAGCGTTCCCCGGTCGATGTCCTGTTTCAAATACGGGCCGAGCACAATGTCGAGGCGGCCGTAATTGATGCAGCCGGCGCATAAGGCGTACAGCCAAAACAGCTGGAGCGCCTGCCGGAAGGTGGCGGGCTTGTGGTCGAGCAGAAAGTCGAGGTCGGCTTCCATTTGCTCGAGTTCCCGGATCCGTTGCGCGCTTTTTCCTTGTTTGGCTTCGTGGACGAGTTCGATTTGACGGCGAAGGACGTCTTTGAACAAATCGAGCGCCTGCGCGCACGCGTCCATGAACGGGTTGGATGGCCGGCTTTCGATTTCCTGTTGGAGGCCGTCGATGCCTTGCCGCATAAGTTTTTGATAGTCGAGCATCATGCCCGAAAGGCGGGCGGTCGCCATGAATGGATATTTGCAGTCGATAAAGCGGCCGGTCGTCGTGTCGTTGAGAACGTCCTGACAATACAACGTCTTGACGTCGTGGTCCTGCCAGAAATCATACAGCGCGTCCACACGGCGCCATTCGCTTTCGGGCAGTTGTTCTTTAAAGGCGCGCAGCTTGTGGAACACGCAATAGTGGCCCACGCCGCCAACGCTTGTGACGGCCCCGAATCCAATGGGGAGAAAATCGAGCCGTCCCGCGATCAAGTCGTCGTCTTCGATGGAACGGAACAAAGTCGGATAAATCGTTTTTAGACATTCGATTTCCCGTTTCGCCTTGTCTTCGTGCTGATTCGCCTTGTAGGCGTCTGTATATCTTTCCATGATTTCGAGTTGTTCCATAACCGGCTTTTCGCAAGGGATCTTTTTGGAGATTTCCACGTTTTGCACGCCGTCGATATTGATTTTTGCCATCGCATTCTTCCTCTTATTCTTTCTGCCTTTACTATAGCATCTATTTTGGAATGTTCAATCCAACTTTATTCTTTTTCATTCATTTTTGTTCAAAACGGTTCATATCAAGTTCTGTCCCTCTTTTTTGTTGCGGTTTTGTCCACTCTGCCTATCATTTATTTTGAAGAATTGTATATTTTTTCATCAGCAGATTTCTGATACGATGGGCACATCAGAAATGAGGTATAGTTATGAAAACAAAATACACGACGAATGAAATCGTTTTGACGGCGCTGGGCATGGCGCTCGTGTTCGTGGCGACGATGTTTATTAAGATCCCCAACCCGCTCGACGGCTATTTTAATTTAGGGGATGGCTTTTTGATGCTGTTTGCGGAGGTGCTGAATCCGTTTTGCGCGTTTTTGGTTGGCGGTCTGGGTTCCGCTATGGCGGATGTCGCGGGCGGCTACGCGTATTATTTTATTTGGACGTTGCTGATCAAAGGCGTCGAGGCGTTTTTGATTTCCGAGCTGTTCCACCGGTTTGGTCCGAAATACAAGCTGGGCTACTATGGCCTGGGCGCCATCGTCATGGTGGTCGGCTACTTCTTCGCGAAATGGTTTTTGAAGGGCAGCGCGCTCATCGCGTTGTCGGGCGTGCCGGAAAACATCCTGCAAAGCGTGGTGGGCATCGTCATCGCCTGGGCGGCTTATCCAATCATCCAAAAAGCTTTGGGAAGAACGCGGCACTTGAAAGCGGAATAAGCGCAAAAATGCGGTTCAAAAAAGTCTTGCCCGAACGACAAGACTTTTTGATTGGTTTTATGCTTACATAATTTGCGCTTTGGCGTCTGGAAGCTCTTCTTTCAATTCCTCATCCGGAATGTTGCCAAACTGCACGAGCAAGTCGTACATGTCGGTGCCTTTGAGCTTTTTGATACCCGCCTGCAACGCGGCTTTTTCGATTGGATTCAGCTTCATGTCGGTGACTGGCTTGCCGTCGCGCAGCTTCGTTGTCGCGTAAAGCAAGTCACGCACGTCGAACGCGCTTCCCCATACTTCCGGTACGCCGCGGTCGACATCGCAAAGGGTGTACACGGCTTCCATGCCGGTGCGCATCGAGTATTCGGTTGTGAAAATCGTATCGCGCGGCGTTTCGGCGAATTGACCGATGAACGCGAAGTTTTTCGCTCCTTCCGGCACGACATTTGGACGATCGTCTTTTTGTCTTGGCATGAAGAACGCGGTAATGTACGGCATCATGCAAGGCACGGTGTTGGCGCTCTTTTCTGCCAGCTCTTCAATTTGATCTTCCGGCACGCCCAGGTGGTACAGCCACTCCATGCAAATTTCTTTTCCGGTGCAGTCGCGCATCGCTTTTTTTACATAGTTTCCTGGCTTGTCCGTAAACAAACCGTAAATCCAGCCGACAAGCTGGTCTTTTGGCTGATCTCTAAATTGAGGCTGCCGGTTGAAGGTCCAGGACAACAGCCAGTTTGAATCCATCACGGTCACGATTCCGCCTGTGACGACACGACCCGAGAACGGATCGCGCTTCGTGATTTTTTCAATATATGGCGGAATCTTGTCGTCCAGCGTCGTCACGGTCGCGGACTCCCAGTTGGTGAGTTCCGGCGTCGAGCAGAACTTATGCGGATGGCCAAACGACTTGTCTTGCGCGGCGATGTTTTTCCACATATCCCATACGCCGCCTTGTTTTAACTCGGTGTTGAATTTGGCTGGTTCGTTTTGCGAGCCAAACGAAGAGTTTTCCACGCAGCTTCCGTTGGTGATGAACACCAAATCGTTTTCTGTCAAGTCGATTTGTTTTTGTTGCCCGTCCGCTTCTGTCACAAGCAAACCAGTCACGACTTTGTGATCCGGCTCGATTTCAAACATGACGTCATCGACTTTTACATTGTACTGGAAATCGACATCGTGCGCTTTCAAATAGTTGATCATTGGCAGGATCATCGACTCGTACTGGTTGTATTTTGTGAACCGGAGCGCGGAGAAATCCGGCAGACCGTCGATATGATGGATATAGCGTTGAATGTAGCGTTTCATTTCCAGCGCACTGTGCCAGTTTTCAAAAGCGAACATCGTCCGCCAGTACATCCAGAAATTGGAGTCCAGCACTTCGTCGTCAAAAAACTCGGTGATTTTCTTGTTTTCCAATTCTTCTTCCGGGGTGAAAAACAGCTTCATGATTTGCATTTGGGCTTTGTCGGACAATCCAAATTTCTTGTCCGTGTGCGCGTCTTGTCCACGATTGACTGTCGCCCGGCACAACGAGTAGTTTGGATCGCGCTTGTTTAAATAATAATAGTAATCCAAAACGGACATGTTCGGGTCTTCGATGGATGGGATGTCGCGGAACAAATCCCACATGACTTCAAAGTGATTGTCCATTTCGCGGCCGCCACGCATCGTATAGCCCAGACCCGGATACTGGTATCCGTCGCAGGCCCCGCCAGGCAGCGCGTCTTTTTCAAGAATGTGGATTCTCTTTCCGTCCATTTGGGCGTCCCGCACAAGGAAGCAGGCAGCCGAAAGCGCGGCCAGTCCGGATCCAATGATGTACGCCGACTTGTTTTCAATGCCTTCCGGTTTGAGCGGATGGGCAAACGCTTCATAATTTCCACTTGAATAATACATGAATAAATCCTCCTTGAGACGCAAATCCCCTTTGGCTTTCAATATCTTTATTATAAATTTTCAACGTGCAAATTGCTTTTAAATTGCCTGACTAAAACAAAAAAAAATCGGGATAAAACCAAAATTTTGTTTTTTGTTTCCCGATTTAAAATCTTTTTTTATTGATTTCCCGCCAAAAAAGCGAAAAAGGTTCTCTCGATTTCCGTTGTTATTCGGTCTTCAGCGCCTTGGTTTGCTCCCAGGTAAATTGCGGATCCCCGAAATGTCCATAGCAGCTTGTCTTTTTGTAAATCGGCTTGCGCAAGTCCAGCTCCTTTAAAATGTTGTCGACGTTGAAATTAAAGTTTTTCTCCACGACCTCCAGCAGCTTTTCATCGCTTAGTTTACCGGTTCCAAACGTGTCGACGCAAATACTGATTGGCTCGTTTTTTCCAATCGCGTACGACACTTGCACTTCCGCCCGTTTCGCCAAGCCGGAAGCGACAATACTTTTCGCGACGTACCGGCAATAGTACGCTGCCGAACGATCCACCTTGGTTGGATCTTTTGACGAGAAGCAGCCACCGCCAATCCGTCCGCGTCCGCCATACGTGTCGCAAACGATTTTTCGTCCCGTCGTTCCGGAATCGCCAAAGCTTCCGCCTACCACGAAGCTTCCCGAAGGATTGATAAAATATTTGGTGTTTTCATCCAGCCATTTCGCGTCGACGACGGGCGCGATGACCTCTTCCATCACAAGCTTTTTGATTTCTTCCTGACTTAGCGACGCGTCGTGCTGCGTCGAAACCACGATCGTGTCGATTCGCTTTGGCTCGTCGTCCACGTATTCCACCGAGACCTGGGTCTTTCCGTCCGGTTTCAAAAGCGGATTGTTTCGACGAACCTTGGCCAGCTGCATCGCCAGCTGATGCGCGTAGTAAATTGGCATCGGCATGAATTCTGGTGTCTCGTCGCAAGCGTAGCCAAACATGATACCTTGGTCGCCCGCGCAAATTTCCTCCTTGTTGACGGCGTTGTGAATTTCCGGAGACTGCTCGTTCACAACGACGGTCACGTAGTAATCCTCGTCGTACCCGATTTTTTTGATTGTATCCAGCGCGATTTTTTCATAATCAATTTTCGCTTTTGTGTTGGCCTCGCCATACACGAGCACGAAATCATCTTTGATTGTCGCCTCCACCGCCATGTTGGAATCGGGATCCTGGGCGAGGGCTTCGTCAAGAATGGCATCCGCGATTTGATCGCAAATCTTGTCTGGATGGCCTTCCGTTACACTTTCACTTGTAAAAATATAGTTTTTCATGTTTCCTCCTGTAAAAAACGCATGCCCGGAAGCATGCGTCAAAGAACGGTACTTCTTATCGGTGTTAGCAGGACCACCTTAATTTGCATCAGGTTGGTGTGAGGTCGCCGAGCTAACTCTCTACCTCATCTCTTGATAATTGATCAAATTGTGCCTTTATTTAAACAAAATCCGCCCGGATTTTCAATCCTTTTTCTCGTTCAAATCGCGGATATATTTTTTCAGCATCACAAAACGGGCGATTCCCAGCAAAAGAACGCCAATCCCGATATAGAAAATCGGCATTCGATCCGCCAGCAAGCCAACCGCGCCGATCACGATTCCAAGCCCCGCCAGCTGCAGCTGGCGGAACAGGACTTTCATTTCATCGCTCATTAGCGAACAGTCGTGCCATTTGGCATGTCTTTGGCCACACTGACAAAGCTAAGATCCTTGTCGTTGGCCGCGCAAAGCAGCATGCCTTGCGATTCGACTCCCCTCAGCTTGACAGGCTTCAAATTGGTGACGACAATCACTTGTTTTCCCACAAGCTCTTCCGGCTTGTAGTGTTCGGCGATTCCGCTCACCACTTGCCGCACTTCGTCGCCCAAGTCGATTTGCTCCACGAGCAAACGGTCCGCCTTCGGGTGCGGCTTGCATTCGATAATCGTGCCGACTTTCAGCTCGACCTTCGCGAAGTCGTCAATCGTGATTTCAGGCTTCTTTTCATTGGCGACCGGTTCGACTTTGGCGTCTTTTTTCTCGGCTTTTTCTTTCGCTTTCTTTTCTTTGGCCTGATCTTTTTCAAGCTGTTCGAAAAATTCCTTTTCATCAATACGGGCGAATAAGACTGGCGCTTTCTTCACGACATGGCCGCCGGTTTCCAAATGGCCAAACGACTCAGTCGATTCCAGCGACCGCTGCCCGGTATTGAGCATGTCCAAAATCTTTTCGCTCGTTTCCGGCAGGAAGCTTTCCAGCAACACCGCCGCGATTCGAATCGACTCCAGCAAATTGTACAATACCGTCGCCAGCCGCGCGCGATCCTCTTCGTTTTTCGCCAAGACCCAAGGCGACGTTTCATCAATATACTTATTGGTCCGGCGAAGCAGTTTGAATATTTCATCCAAAGCGGCGCCCACTTGCAGGTCTTCCATCTTTTCTTCGACTTTTTCCTTCGTTTCCAGAGCGGTCGAAATAAGCCCCTCATCCACCGGATCGTAAACTTTCGGGTTGGTAATTTCCCCGTCAAAATACTTGTTCACCATGGAAATCGTGCGGGAAACCAGATTGCCTAAAATATTGGCCAAATCCGAATTGATCCGCTCAATAAGCAATTCCCACGTAATCGTTCCGTCGTTGGCAAACGGCATCTCATGCAGGCAGTAATAGCGTACCGCGTCGACGCCAAAATAGCGAACGAGCTCTTCGGCGTACATGACATTGCCTTTCGATTTTGACATTTTGCCATCGCCAAACAACAGCCAAGGATGACCGAAGACTTTCTTTGGCAGCGGCAAATCCAGCGCCATCAAAAAGATTGGCCAGTAAATCGTGTGGAAGCGCAAAATATCCTTTCCGATAATGTGCGTCGCCGGCCAGTATTTTTTGAACTGGTCCGACTGTTCCTCGGCTTGCGCGTCGTATCCAAGACTTGTGATATAGTTGCTCAACGCGTCGACCCAAACGTAAATCACGTGTTTCGGATCGAAGTCGACCGGCACGCCCCATGTAAAGGACGTTCTGGATACGCAAAGATCTTGAAGTCCCGGACGCAAAAAGTTGTTCAGCATTTCGTTTTTGCGCGATTCCGGCTGAATGAAATCCGGATGCTCCTCAATGTATTGAATGAGCCGGTCCGCGTATTTCTGCATATTGAAGAAATACGCCTCCTCTTTGGCTTTTTGAACGGGTCTGCCGCAATCCGGACACTTCCCGTCCACAAGCTGGCTTTCAGTCCAAAACGATTCGCAAGGGGTGCAGTACCAGCCTTCGTATTCGTCTTTATAAATGTCGCCTTGCTCGTAAAACCGCTTGAAAATCTTCTGGACCGCTTTGACATGGTCTTCGTCGCTGGTCCGGATGAAATAATCATAGCTTGTGTTCATCAAATCCCAGTTGGCGCGAATCGTTCCCGCCACGTCGTCGACAAACTGCTGCGGCGTGATTCCCGCTTCTTTCGCTTTTTCCTCGATCTTGATTCCGTGCTCGTCGGTACCGGTTTGAAAAAACACGTCGTATCCCTGGGCCCGTTTGAATCGCGCGATCGCATCCGAAAGAATGATTTCATACGTATTTCCAATGTGGGGACGGCCAGATGTGTAAGCAATGGCCGTAGTTAAATAATAAGGTTCTTTTGTACTCATAAAGGAACTCCTCTCTACTTTGTCATGTCCGCCGCTTTGGTAAAGATGCGAACGAGCGCAAGACCTTTATCCGGGCAGTTCGTTACGCCCAGATCGCGTCCAGGCCGGTTCGGGCCGTGGAAATCGCTTCCGGCGGAAACGAATAGTTTATTTTTTTGAACAAGCCGCAGCAACGCGGTCATCGTCTGTTTTTGAATCGCCGGCGAGAAGCACTCGATTCCATCCAGACCCAATCCGATCAGCTCCTCGATCGTGTGGTCGTCGATGTAGTCCAAATGCCAGCTGGACAAGATCGCGATGCCGTTGGCGTCGTGGATCGCATCGATGATTTCTTCAGCGGAAGGATATTTTCCTTCCACGAAGCATGAACCGCTTTTACCGAACACGTCGTTTTTAAAACGGGCCATCGCCTCTTTCTCGTTGGCGCAGCGATCCAAATATTTTGTCACAAACGGTAGTTTCCGCGTTTGCCGATTCCGGAAAACCATCTCCGTGATTTGCTGCGCGGTAATCGTCTGGAACCGGGAATTGGACATCAGGGAATCGAGGTCGATGACGATGCCCGAATACTGTTCGAACTTCTTCACCCGTTCAATCGACATTTCCTTTTCGCGACGCAACGATTCCTGCTCCAAAACGTTGAAGATTTCCTGATTCCAGTCAATGTAGTAGCCCAAAATACGAAGCCGCTCGCCATTGTACTGACAATCAAATTCCACGCCTGGAATGTACTGGATGTCGTACAGTTTCGCGAATCGCGGAGCGGCCGCGTTGACGCGGGCGCAGTTATGGTCGGTAATCGAAATCGTTTCCAGTCCCAGTTTTTTCGCCTGCTTGAAAATCTCCTCCACGTCGTAGTAGCCGTCGTCGCTGTAATTGGAGCGAATGTGCAAGTCGATCGGCGAAACGTCCAGCTCCTCTTTTTGTTTTTTGACTGCGGGTTTTCTCTCCTTCGCCGGCTCGGCTTCCGCTTTCTCCCGAATCTCGATGTTCGTTTCCGGATCGCGGACTAAAATCAGCTTGAAAACGAGATCGAAGATCGTCTGCTGGTTTGGCATGGCCAGCGCGCACAATCCGTTGAGCGCCCACCATCCAACCATACCGGTCGTCTTAAAGAAAAAGCCAAGCACCATTGTCGGCACGCCAAAGCCGAAAACCTGCCGCATGATGAGCGTCAAAGGCGAAGCTTCCCGCTTGTTCCGGCCCACCAGGCGCAATCCCATCAGGGAATATCCAATCGTCTGCCCTTGAAAGCGGGCCGTGACGACCGAAAGAAGGATCACACACGTGACAAACAGCAACGCGTACATTAAGTAAAACAGCAAATCAAAAAAATGGGGCGGGATCAACCCGCATAAAATGAGCAAAAACTCAATAACCCAAATATAGACAGGAAGAAGACAAATATTCACATCGATCAAAAAAGCGAAAAAATGCGCTTGATAATCTTCAACAGTTCGCGTGAGAGGTTTTGCGTTTTTATATCCGCCGTTACGGTATAGCTGGGCTCTTTTCAGCATTAGCCCAATATATTGTTTGATTGAGTTCATTTCTTCACAAACCTTTCTGCTATCTTTTATTATATAAAAAATAACGAACGAAAAAAAGAGTCATACGACTCTCTTTAGAATTCTTTTCGTTTTGTGAACAAATAGCCAAGCACAGCGCTCGCCAGACCACAAAGCAAACCGTAAAGACCGGCATGGGTCGTCGTCGCGGTGTTGATTCGCGGAACAAGACGCCCCGGTGTGACAGCCGGCGTCGCAAACTGGATCGACTGCGCTTCCTGCAGCAGCTTCTGATACGACTTTCCGCCTGCGTTTTGTAGCTTGGTATTGACCGCCTCTTTATCCGAACGGCTCAATTTATTCCAGGAAGACAAACCGGAAATGATTTTGGTGTAATTGGCGCCAGTCGCGCTTCGATACATCATTCCGCTCTCGCTGGCATACGTGGCGATAAATTCATCCGCAGCGCTCGACGACTTGGGCGTCGGCTCTTCTGTTTTCGATACCGCTTCGTTTTTCGCCACGGTCGTTTCGGCCGGCTGCGCTACCTGCGGCGCGGCTTCGACCGGCAAAACCGGCGCTGCGGCTGTCGGTAAAACGAGCTCTTGCTGCGGCTGCACTTCCGGTTCGAAAGCGGCTTGCGCCAGCAAGGAAGTTTTTGGCTCGGCACCAAAAGCCGGTTCGGCGTTCTCGCTCACGAAAGCGAGCGTCATCGGCTGGAAAGCGGTTGGCTGCTCAACCGGATCTTCCGGCGTCTCGAGTGTCTCCTCGTCTGGCTCAGTTTTCTCGACAGATGGCAAATCCGGATTTTCAGCCGGCTGCTCCGGGGTCGGCGCAGGCGCCGGTTGCTCAAGTGGACCAGGCTGTTCTTCCGCTGGTGTCTGCGGTTGCTCAGCCGGAGCCTGTGGAGCAGGCTGGACCGGAGTCGGATCGACTGGCTGTTCCGGCGTCGGATTTTCAGCCGGTTGTTCCGGAATCGGCGTCGGTTCCGGCGTAGGCTGCGGGTTCACCGTCGCGGCTGCCTCTTGTTCCTTTTTCGCGTTTTCCTCGTCGATTTTCGCCTTGACCTGATTGGCGGCAGCCACCAGGTCGTCATAGGTTGTCAGCGTAATGACGCCCAGACCCGGATTGGCTTTCGCCTGCGCGATCCGTTCGCCAAACTTCGTTTTGACATCTTGCTGAAAAGCGGCGGAAAACGCAGGTAGTTTTCCCGCGCCCTCCAGCACGATCGTATAATTGGTTTCATCTACCCCTGTGATGAGCTGCGGGGTCGTTTTCGGTTTTGCGGTGGCAGGATCCATGATGACGGCTTTCGTCACCGGATCAAGTTGCTGGATCTGGATCGAACAATAAGTGTCGATAAACTGATCGGCCGTTGTGATGACGGTCGGATCTTGCACGACGACTGTTGTCAAAGTTTCCTGAGCCGTTATCGGCATCCCGGCGGTGACGGTGCCCATTCCAAGCATCGTGCCGGCCATGGTGATCCACAATCGTTTGTTCATACGCTCACATCCTTTCTGCGCACACACTTCATTGTATCAAGATTTAAATCAGATTGCTAGCTCCAATAGTTTTTCACAAATTCCCGCGCTTTGTAGTCGCTTTGCGCCAGCTGCTCATAATCCGGATCCTGTATGTATTCGACGTGCTCCAGCGCTTTTTGGATGCTCGTTTCAATGTCAAGAAATCCGATTTTCCCGCGCAAAAACATTTCCACGGCTTGTTCGTCGGCACCATTGAAAATCGCTCCGGCGTTGCCTTCCTTTTCGCCCGCCTCGTAGGCGACGCGCAGCATCGGAAAGCGCGCCTCGTCCATTTGCCGAAAGTGAAGATCCCTCGTTTTCGTCATATCCAGCGGCTTTTCCTCTTGGAGATCGAGTCGTTGCGGATAAGCCAGCGCGTACTGGATTGGCAAACGCATATCCGCGCTTCCAAGCTGTGCCATCACGGCGTGATCCGCAAATTCAACCATCGAGTGCACAATGCTTTCCGCGTGGAGAACGACGTCGATTTGCGAAAAAGGCAAGTCAAACAAATAATGGGCTTCGATGACCTCAAAGCCTTTGTTGACCATCGTTGCGCTGTCAATCGTGATCCGTTTTCCCATATTCCAATTTGGATGGGCCAGCGCCTGCTCGACGCTTACATCGCGCAGCTGGCTGCGGTCGAGATCCCGGAAGCTGCCGCCGGAAGCCGTAATAATCAGACGGGACACCTCCCGCGTCGTATTGCCTTGCAGGCATTGAAAGATTGCGCTATGCTCCGAGTCGATTGGATACAACCTGGTCTTGGTTTCCTCCAGTGTCTTGCGTACGAGCGCGCCGCCCGCGACTAGACTTTCCTTGTTGGCCAGCGCCACGTCGACGCCTTTGTTGAGCGAGGCGAGCGTCGGCTTCAACCCTCGAAATCCAACGGTCGCGTTCACCAGCAAGTCGTAATCGCAGTTCTGAATGCACTCTGTCATATTGTCCTCTCCGACAAATGTTTTTTTTCCTTCGAACGCCGTTTCGGGCGCGACCGCCATTCCAACCACTTGAATGCCCGGATGGCGGGCGACGATATCGTGAAGCGCTGCTTCGCTCGTTCCGGCGCTGACACCTACGAGTTCAAATAAATCGGGGTGCTGCTCGATGACGTCGATGGTCTGCTGCCCGATGGACCCCGTCGCCCCCAGCAATAATATTTTTTTCATAGTGATCTCCTTTGTTTTTTGATTTTATTATACGTCAATTCGACGCAAAAAAAGAGGAACTTGTCGTTCCTCTCAAAGGATTGTTTTAGTCGAATGGAATTGGAGTCAATCCCCAGATTTCATTGGCGTATTCCCGAATCGTCCGATCGCTGGAGAAATAACCGGATTTCGCGATATTGACCAGCATCATCCGCGCCCAGCGCGAGCGATCCTCATACATCTGCTGCACAAGGGACTGCGCGTAAATATACGCTTCGAAGTCCGCCAAAACGAAGAACTCGTCGTTGCGAAGCATCAAATCGTTGTAAATTTGCTGGAACTCGTTTGGATCGTTCGACCATGTGTTGTTTTTGAGGCTCTCGATTACCTCGCGGATATTGGCGTTGTTGTTGTAGAGATTCCAAACATTGTAGGAGTTTTCCTTCCGCAATTCGTTGATATCTTCCACGTGGAGGCCAAAGATTTCCGCGTTGTCGTAACCGACTTGCTCTACGATTTCCACATTTGCGCCATCCAGCGTACCTAGAGTCAGCGCCCCGTTCATCATATATTTCATGTTTCCGGTTCCGCTCGCCTCTTTGCCGGCGGTCGAGATTTGCTCGCTGACATCGGCGGCGTTCAACAAGATCTCGGCCACGGAAACCGAATAATTCGGAATGAACACCACTTTCATGAACCGGGAAATTTCCGGGTCGTTGTTGACTTTGTCCGCGACCATGTTGATCAGCTTAATAATTTCCTTTGCCAACGCGTAGCTTGGCGCCGCCTTGGCCGAGAAGAAGAACGTTCTCGGATAAATTCGGAAATTCGGATCTTTTTTCATCCGCAAGTACAAATGCATGATGTGGAAAATGTTGAGCAGCTGACGCTTGTAGGCATGCAAACGCTTCGCCTGGCAGTCGAAAATCGAGTCAATATCAATGTCGATATTCAGCGTATCTTTGACGTATTTAGCCAGTATTTCCTTGCGCTCCCGTTTCACTTGCATAAAGCGCTCCTGAAGACGAGGATCGTCCACATGCACCATAAGTCTGGTCAGCTGTTCCGGATCCTTGATAAAGCCGTCCCCGATCGTGTCCTCGATCAACCGCGCCAGCTGCGGGTTGGAGTACAGCAGCCACCGGCGATGCGTGACCCCGTTGGTTTTATTATTGAAACGTCCCGGATACAACCCGGCGAACGCGCTCATGACATCGTCAATCAAAATCTGCGTATGGATCTTGGCCACCCCGTTGACGCTGTGGCTGCCCACGATCGCCAAGTGAGCCATATGGACCTGATTGTCTTTTAAAATGCCGACTTGCGAAGCCAAATAGCCTTTTCCCTGATGCTCGATCTCATAGCGGAACCGGCGGTCGATTTCCTCGATGATCATATATACGCGCGGCAAAAGCTCCCGCATCATATCTTGCGGCCATTTCTCCAACGCTTCCGCCATGACGGTGTGATTGGTATACGCCACGGTCCGGCGTACGATATCCCACGCTGGATCCCAGTCGTAGTTGTAGTCGTCCATCAGTACACGCATCAGTTCCGGAATCACAAGAACCGGATGCGTGTCGTTCAGCTGAATTGCCACTTTTTCCGGTAAGTTGTCCAGGCTTGGGTACACGCGCAAATGCGATTCAATGATTTGGTTGATGCCCGCGCACACAAAAAAGTACTCTTGTTTTAATCGCAGTTTTTTTCCATCCGTTGTGGAATCGTCCGGATAGACGTTGGTCGTCAGCGCCAGTACGTCATTCAAATACTTGCTTAAATTTCCGGACTGTACCGAGTCTTCGTCGACTTCGGCATCCCATAAGCGCAAAGTGTTCGTGGTCTTTGTATGATATCCCACGATCGGCTCGTCATACGGAACGGCCCGCACGACAAAATCCGGCGCGTACTCCATGTGGAATTTCCCATTATAATCCATGTACGCGTCGATCTTGCCGCCAAACTTGACTTGCACGGCGTGTTGCGGTTTCCAGATCTCCCAAACGTTTCCGTTTTTCAGCCAGCAATCCGGCAACTCGACTTGACGGAAGTTTTCGATTTTCTGCTTAAACAAACCGTAGCGGTAACGAATACAGTTTCCATTCCCCGCCAGATCCAAAGAAGCCAGCGAATCCAGGAAGCAGGCGGCAAGACGTCCCAGTCCACCGTTTCCCAGTCCGGCATCGCTTTCCATTTCCTCCAGTTCGTTAATACTCAATCCGCATTCTTCCAATCCGTCCTTTACCACATCATAAAGTCCGAGATTCATTAAGTTGCTCGTCAGCAACCGTCCCATCAAAAACTCCATAGAAAAATAATAGAGCTGTTTGGTATGCGATTTCTTGATCGCATTCTTCGTCTCTTTCCAATGAATGCCGGCGTAGTCGCGAATCATCTCCCCCAATACGACATACCGCTCCACTGGATACGTGTCTTCGAAATCCCGACCATATTGCTCAGATACTGCCAGTTTAAAGCTTTCGACAAACTTTTCTTTCGAACTAAAATTCGACATAAAATTCCCTCCTGTCGTTAAATTATACCAAGAGAATCCCATAAATCAAACATTTTCCCCAAGATTCATCGAAAAAAAAGAAGGAAAAGAAGAAATATTTATTCAATTTTGACAACGGGAAAGTGCCAGCGGTATCCTACGCCCGTCACCGTGTCAATATAGGGCTGTCCCCTATACGTCCCTAACGCTTTTCTGAGCCGGCTCACGCAATGCGACAGCGCGTTATCCATCGCACCGCGTTTGGTAATCATCATCAATTCCTCGCGGGATTTTGTTAAGCGATAATCCAGAACCAGCCGTCTTAGCAAGGAAAACCCTTCGCGCTTGATGGATAGCTCCACTCCTTCGCGCCACACTTGTCGGGTATTCAAATTGATCAGCAGATCCGCGCTCCGAAATAAAACGATGGGTTCTTCGATTTCCAAAAAAAAGACGAAGATCCGCTGGTCGTTGATTTGCCACTTCTCGATATTTCCGTTTGGGTATTGCTGTGTGACATTACGACATAAAGAAGTATTCCATGGAATCACTAAATATTTAGGAATCTTTTTCTCTTGTTCTTCCATTTTGTTTTTCTCCTTGTTTATGATTTCAATGATACGCATGGATATATTTATATGCAAGCCATTGGATTAAAAATAAAAACAAAAAAAGCGCACAATCACGCTTTTGATACAAAATCCTGGATCTGGATAATTTTCCCCGCCGGATTTAAGGTTACGATCGAAACGAGCCGGTCCTCGTTTTTTAGCCCGATGAGCGCGGCTTTTCTGCCTTGCACGATTGCTTCCTCGTAGCGAATCAAAAAACCGTCGAAGTGCTCCATGCCAACATGGGCGTTTCCGCGTTCGTCAACATGAATCACATTCAAATCAAACCAGTTTTTTTCAAGCGACTCGTTTTGATTGACCGCCTCCTGAAAGGAAACGAGGCTGGAAGGGTTCCCTTTTTCCTTTTTCTTTCGCCCGATCCCAAAATCAAAAGTGCCTTTTTTCCGGTCGAGATCGCGACGGGTGGCAAAATCCTTCATGGACTGCTGCTGGTGGACATAGCGCGCGTAACTCTCCCGCACGTGGGATGGCGTGCCGGCCGCAAACTCGATGGATCCATCTTCCTTCTCGGTGTAATACTGTTTGTATTTCCGCCACTCGTACATGGAATAATCGAAACTCATTCTTCTTCCTGCAAGTCGATGCTTGGAAATTTAAAAACTTGCTCTCCTTCCCGGCTCACTAAGTATTTTCCTCTGGCGATGTACTCTACGTAATCGGGATTGGAAAGGTTCTTTTTTGTCGTTTCCAGTTCCTTTTTTTCATCATCCAGCTTGGCGGATTCTTTCAAGTTGTTTCGAATTTCGCTTTTCAATGCGAACGTCGTCTGAATCTCCTGGCTTCCAAAGTAAATAAGACTGAACGAAACAGCCAACAAAGCGCATGAAATGAAATATCGCTTGAATCTCGACATTTTTTTTCTCTTTTTTACCTGTTTCATCACTCCACTCCCTCATCTGTTTTTTATAGTATACCATCATTTGATATACATTGCCAAAATGGCGATGTCGCTTGGATTGATTCCGGAAATCCGCGAAGCCTGTCCCAAAGTCAGCGGGCGAATCGCGTCCAGCTTTTGCCGCGCCTCCAAAGACAAGTTGTCCATTTTTGAATACTCGAGATCCTGCGGAAGCTTTTTGGCTTCCATGGCCTGCATGTGCGCCGCGTCCCGACGGGCTTTTTCAATATAGCCCGCGTATTTCGTGTCGATTTCCACCGCGGTTGCCACTTCCTCATCATAATGGTCTGCCGTGATCGCCTCCAGCAGCGAAAGCGTGATTTTCGGCCGTTTTAATAGTTCCAGAGCGGAGCATCCATGCCGAAGCGGATCGTAGCCCAGCCCGGCCAGCCGTGCATTGATCGCCGCATCCGGCTTGATATGCGTTTCGGCCAATGCTTTTTTCGCCGCGTCGATCTTTGCCATTTTTTCCTGAAACTTCTCATAGCGGGCATCCGAAACCAAGCCAACCGCATGCGCCTTTGCCAGCAGTCGCTGATCGGCGTTATCATGCCGAAGCAGCAACCGGTATTCGGCTCTCGACGTTAAAAGCCGATACGGCTCATTGGTGCCTTTTGTACTTAAATCGTCAATCATGACTCCGATATACGCTTCGTCACGCCGCAAAACCAAAGGCTCCTGTCCCGCCACCTTCAACGCCGCGTTCGCTCCCGCGATCAATCCTTGTCCGGCCGCCTCCTCATAGCCGCTCGTTCCGTTCACTTGCCCGGCGGTAAACAAGTTTTCCACGACTTTGCTTTCGAGCGAAGGCTTCATTTGCAGTGGATCAATCGCGTCGTATTCGATCGCGTACGCGTATTTTTCAATGACGCAATGTTCCAGACCCGGCAAAGAATGCACCATCTTTTCCTGGACTTCGCAAGGCATGGAAGTCGAAAAGCCTTGAATGTAAATCGTATCCAGCTCTTTTGACTCGGGTTCGAGAAAAAGCTGATGGCGCGGTTTGTCGGCAAAGCGAACAAGCTTGTCTTCAATGCTCGGGCAATACCGGGGTCCCACGCCTTTGACAAGTCCCGAATACATCGCCGAGTCTTCCAAATGATTTAAAATGATTTCGTGCGTTTCCGGCGCGGTGTAAATCAAATGGCATATCTCCTGTTCAGAGAAAGGCAAAACATCTTCCGGCCGCGTCGTTTCAGAAAACCGCAAAAAGGCGTCCGTTCCCGGCTGCTCTTCTCCTTTGGAAAAATCAATCGTTTCTTTTTTTACCCGGCATGGGGTTCCTGTCTTTAACCGGAAGGTTCGGATCCCGGCTTCGCGCAGACTCTCCGATAACGAGTCGATTGTCGGCTGCTCTTCCGGTCCGCTCTTCGTCGCGGTATGACCGCGCAAAACACTGGAAGTCATATAAGTTCCCGAAGTCAGCACCACTGTTTTCGATGGAATAACCGTCCCGTCGACACACTCGATTCCTTTCGCTTTTCCTTCCTCGATCCAGACGCGGGCCGCTCCTTTTTCGAGGATATCCAAGTTTTCCTGCTGGAGAAGCGCTTCTTTCATGAATCGCTTGTATGCGATTTTATCGCTTTGCACGCGTAGCGACCAAACACCCGGCCCTTTTGTCGTATTCAGCATCTTAAACTGGAGGGCGGTTCGATCCGCGGCAACAGGCATGATTCCGCCTAACGCGTCGATTTCACGAACAACGATTCCTTTCGCCGGTCCGCCAACACTCGGATTGCAGGGCATGGATCCGACCATATCGAGATCCATCGTAACGAGCGCGGTCTTTTTTTTCATCCGGGCAGCCGCCATGGCTGCCTCAATGCCCGCGTGGCCTCCTCCGACAACAATCACATCGTACATGTTTAAGCCTTCTTTCTAACAAAATGCGCATTCAAATCCAAGTGGAATACCGTTTGCGGAATTTGCATCAGCGCCGTAAACGCGCCATACACGCCGACGGCAATCAATCCGTTGATTGCCAGTTTCACAAAACAAAGCCAGCGGGATCCTTCGGTTCCGTCCAGTCCGATCCAATTCAAAACCGACGCGGTTCCCCACAACAAAAAACAAGCGAGAATCTCAAGAATAAACTTGTGAATCAATCCTTTAAACTTGATTTGGTATACACGGCTCGCCTCTTTCAAATTCGAATAAATCAAATACGTCGCGCCAATCAACGAGGAAAGGATCGCGCCAGGATATCCGACAAGCCACATCAGCGGCACCATGAGCACGCCTTTGATAATCGTATAGTAGAGGAGCCGTTTCAAAACGTGCCGCTGCAAACCAAGCGCCATCATCAAATTGGTAATCACCGGTAAAATCGTTCCGGTAAACGCTTCAACCGCCAGCCACTTTAAAATCGACGTGGACAGTTCAAGATCCGCGCTGGAAAACATGACGTAGTTAATCGGTCCCGCATACACGAAAATACAAAAAGAAAGCATAAAACCAATGTACAAAATGATATTCAGGCAATCCAGCACATTGCTTCGCACAAGCTTCATATTTCGGTTTTCTAACGCCACTGTGATGTGCGGAATGAGCGCGGCTGTAAAACCCGGCGCCAAAATCATTGGAATCGCGATAATTTTCGTACCGGAAAAGTTAAACCCGGCTAAAATCAAATCGTATTGTTCCCCGTATCCTTTTAACTGCAATCCGATTGGAAGCAGCAAAGAATTGTAGAGCGAGTCACTATAGCCAAGAACCGCCACAACAAAGTACGGGATCGCGAGCAAAATGAATTCCCGAAATAGTTTTTTTGCCGGTACCGCTTTGGTTTTTTGCATTTTCGCCTGCTGCTGGATGGCCGGCATCTTTTTTTTATCGAACGCGATAATTTGCGCCAATCCGGCAATCGCCGCCACGACCGTACTGGAAACAGAGGCATACAAAGCCCATTTCCGTTCCATGCCTAGCACATACACGCAAAGGCAGGAAACACTCAACAAAAATCCAACACGGAAAATTTGCTCAAACGTTTGTGAAAACGCGTATTCTTCGATTTCTTTCCGTCCTTGCACAAAACCACGGAAAGCGGACAAAACCGGCACGAGAAATAAAGCGATGCTCAAAATACAAAGAACGGTCTGCATCGTTTTCACGTCGTTTCCATCGCTAATGACATGGGCGAGCGGATAGGAAATGAGCATCATAGTGACCATTCCGATAAATCCCGTCAAAGATAAAAAGGAAATCGAGATCCGTTTGATGAGCAGAATGGTCTTCGCGTCCCCACGCGTCGTGTATTTGGCAACGAGCGTGGCAACCGCAAATGGGAAACCAGCGCTAAATATATTTAAAAAATAGGAATAGAAAGTGTACGCCGTTCCATAAAAGTTTGTATATTGCGCTGAATCCAAAATGGAATTGAGCGGACTGACATAAAAAAGGCTGATAAGCTTCGCGAAAAAATAACCGCCGGTTCCAATCAATCCACTATATATAATTGATTTTTTTACATTTTCTTTTTGCATAGATACTCCTTCAGCTTCCCATTATACCATACTCTTTTTTCTCCCACATGAGAAACAAAAAATGTCCGGCAGACCAGACATTTTAATTTCGATTGTTGCCAAAAGGAACCATGCTCAGCAACGCGCCTATCGTCCCTAACGCGATCAGAAAGATTTTTCCCTCCATTTGACTAAACCAGCCAAACAAAGCGCCAAGCACAGGAACATGGAAACGAACTTTGCCAATGAGATCCGTATACGCCACGGGCTCCATGTCTTCCTGCGCGTTGGCATCCCCCTTTGTGATCAGCTCGTGGTTTTGTTTTTCATTTGCGACCACACGGTGCGTGACGACCGAATCGCGATGCAAAAACGCGATCACATCCCCGGGCTGCAAAGTTTCCGGCGCTTCATAACGTACGCCAATCAAGCTGCCAACCGGTATTTGCGGCGCCATGCTGCCACTGACGACATTAAACATTTCTATGCGAAACAAACCGGGAACGACCATCGCCAGTCCGCATAAAATGACGATCGCCAGCAAACCGTTTCCTAACCCGCGAATCCATCCGAGCCTTTTTTGTTTTTCTTCCGATTTTCTCATCTTCATCTATCCCCTTTACGAAAATTACGATACCATCATTGTCCTGGATTGACAACTAGCGCTTTTCTTTCCTTATCATCGTTCTATTTCTTGATTCTTTATCTCGTTGAAAATACAATAAATAAAAAGGAGAGAGAAACTATGAAACACATTGTTTTAATTAAACTCAAAGATCGTACCCTTGAAAATCAACAAGCCGTCGCCGCGATCTTAAAAAAAATGACGACAAAGACCATTCCGTATGCCGATTCTTTTTTTGTCGGAGAGGATTTTCTAGATTCTGAGCGAAGCTATGACGTTCTCCTGGAAGTCGAACTCCAGCGTCAGGATTTGGAACGCTACGCCAACGATCCGTTTCATGTGACTGTCAAAAAAGAATTCGCGCCCTATATGGATCACTCGGTAACGATTGATGTGGAATAGCATCCCGATTTGCACGTCCGAACAAGCCAGATTGGCAGATCAAAAAGCCATTTGCGACTATGGGATTCCCTCCCTCGTTTTGATGGAGCGCGCCGCCCTTGGCTGTGTCGAACGCATGCAAAGCCACATCCATCCAAACGATACAGGTTTGATTGTCTGCGGGCCGGGAAACAATGGAGCCGATGGCTTGGCGATTGCCCGCCTGCTTTCGGAACGCGGTTTTTTTGTAAAAATCGTCCTGCCCGATTCAAATCAAATGTCTTCGGATGAGAAGGTCCAGCTCCATATTGTGCAAAAACTGGCGATCGAGGCTTGCCCCTTATCCGCTTGTTCGTTGGAACCGTTGCTTCATTCGTGCGACTACATTGTCGACGCGATTTTCGGCTCGGGGCTTTCCCGGGCAATTCACGGACAATGGTACGAAACGATCGCTGCCATCAACGCCTCGGGCCGCCCGGTTTTTTCTATCGATATTCCAAGTGGTCTTGACGGGAATACGGGGATTGCACAAGGTATTGCGGTGAAAGCGGCGCATACCTTTGCGCTCGATTGCGTCAAATGGGGAGAAATCAGCCCGGAGGGCGCCCCTTATTGCGGGATGCTCCACCGTGTGCCGATAGGAATTCCAAGTGTTTTGCATGAGAAAGAAGCCAAGTGGCTCTCAAAGTCATCCCTTTGCCAAAAAATCCCAAAGCGGAGCCCATTTCAGCACAAAGGGGCTTTTGGCCGGGCTCTGATGATTGGCGGCAGTCCGCAAATGCCTGGCGCCGTTTCCATGGCTTCTTCGGCTTGCTTTCATAGTGGAATTGGCTTGCTTAGCGTATTCGTTCCGGACTCGATTCAGACGATTTTGCAAACCCGCTCGAGCCTGATCATGACGATTGGCGCCGAAGCGTCGAAAGATGGCTTTTCTCTGACCGCATACCAACAGCTTCAGCCGATTCTTTCCCGATTTGATGTTTTGTGCATTGGCAACGGAATGGGGAAAAGCCCTTCCACAGACGCGTTGCTTCAGACTGCTCTTAGTTCCGACGCCACCGTCGTGATTGACGCGGACGCGATCGCTTCAGCGGGACAGCATCCATTCTGGCTCGATCGGGAAGCTCCCGTCATTTTGACGCCGCATATCAAGGAAATGAGCGACTTGACCGGTCTTTCGATGCAGGAAATCAAAACACGTCCTTACAAAGCGGTGACTTCGTTTTGCGCCGCGCATCCGAATTGTGTCTTAGTTTTGAAGTCGTGCGCGACAATCATCGGTTATCGAAATCAGCTTTCTGTTTTGTTTTCGCCAAACAGCGCGCTTTCCAAAGGAGGCTCGGGTGACGTCCTCGCCGGAATTGTGACCGGCCTTTCCGGATGGATCAAAGATCCTTTCCTGGCTGCGCAATTCGGTGTTCTCGTGCATTCCATGGCGGCGAAGCAAGCAGCAAATCCGGTTAGTTTTACGGCGCTGGACCTCATTCAAAATTTAGATTTTGTTTTCGAACAATTCATAAAATAAAAGCGATCGAAATTTGATCGCTTTTTAATCGTATTGCAGACGTAAATAATATACCCGGGAATCAAACATCTTCGTATTGAACCCGTAGCTCTCCAAATCGCCAGAATCACCTGTCCAATCGTTGTTTAAAAAACACTCAAGGGCAGGCAACTGGTCTTTTTCGATTTGAAAAGACGCGTAAAACTCGATACAGTCGTTCAAACTTGGCTGCTCGCGATCGGGCGAAAACGAGATATCGGATATTCGCTTTTTAAGAATTTCCTGAATCGCACGAACATCTTGAAGAGAGCCTTTGACTACAACGTAAAGAATCGCTTTCATTCCTACGCCGCTTTCTCAAGTACATACTTGCAAAGTTTTTTCAAATTAGCGTCGTTGTTCAAATTCGTGACTTTGCCAAGTGAAAGATTCAGCGCGGCAAGCACAATTTCGTCTTTTTCCACCGCGATATTCAACGTTCCGGCTGCGTTTTCATAAAAAACGTCGAATAAATAGCTTGTTCGCTCTCCTTGCGTTTCTTTGGAGCGTAAATTGCACTGAAAAGCATCCTTGTTTTTGAGAATGATTCGTACAACGCCGACACCGGATAATGGTAGTGGTTTTGCCATAATCGTCTATCCTTTCTGTGCCTCGTATGTGATCTGAATGCCGAGGCTTGTAAATAGCGATAAATCCACATTGGATACCCGCGAAGTGATGTGAGCCTGGGTGTTTTTTAAAGCCGACAGCTGTTCCAGCGCTTTTCGGGCATTGGGATTTGTTCGCGCACTAAGCGAAAGGGCAATGAGCATTTCATTGGTATGCAGTCGCGGATTGACGCTTCCAAGATAAGCTGTTTTCAACGTTTGAATCGGGCTGAAGGACTCGACGTCAATCAGGATTTCCTCATCGGGAATATTGGCCAAATATTTAATGGCATTCATCACAATCGCCGCGCAAGGTCCCATAAAATCACTGGTTTTCCCGGTGACAATCGCACCGTCTTCCAGCTCGATGGCCCCGGAAAACGTCTTTGAACTTTTCTCTTTTTCATAAGCCGCCTTTACGCAAGGGCGATCCATTGGCGTAATACGGGCTTGCTGCATCAAAAGCTCTTGTTTCTTTAGTTCCTCTTCCGAACACTGGTCATTGACGTACCGTGTTTTCGTCGCGAAATAGCGACGAATAATTTCCTGATTTGAAGCGTAACGGCACGCTTCATCGTCTGAAATGCAGAGTCCGGCCATATTTACTCCCATATCTGTGGGTGACTTATACGGACTCATTCCGTAAATTTCTTCAAACATATGTTGAAGAACGGGGAAAATCTCAATATCCCGATTATAATTCACCGTGATTTCGTTGTAAGCCGACAAGTGAAACGGATCAATCATATTCACATCGTTCAAATCGGCTGTCGCCGCTTCATAAGCGATGTTCACCGGATGGTTGAGCGATAAATTCCAAATCGGAAAAGTTTCAAATTTTGCGTACCCCGCTTTTACCCCGTGACAGTTTTCATGATAGAGCTGAGAAAGGCAAGTCGCCATTTTCCCGCTGCCCGGTCCTGGCGCCGTCACGACAACAAGCGGACGGCTCGTTTTGATGTAGTCGTTTTTGCCAAAGCCTTCCTTTGAAATAATTTTCTTCGTATTCGTTGGATAGCCATCAATCGAATAGTGGCGATACACAGGTATTTTCCGGCGTTTTAATTTTGTTTCCAGCTGTTTGGCTTCCCGTTGACCAGAATAACGGGTAATGACAACAGATCCCACGTACAAGCCAATACAAGTAAATTCATCAATAAGCCGCAACACTTCCTCATCATAGCTGATTCGCAAATCCGAACGCATTTTGTTGTCATGCAAATGGTTGGCATTGATAGCAATCACAATTTCAGCTTGATCTTTTAATTGTAAAAGCATTTGAAGCTTACTGTCCGGCGCAAATCCCGGGAGAACCCGGCTTGCATGGTAATCATCAAAGAGCTTCCCGCCAAATTCCAAATACAATTTATCGTCAAACTGTTCGATTCGTTCCCGAATATGCTGGGATTGCATGGTTAAATACTTTTCATTGTTAAATCCAATTTTCACATTATTACCCCTTTGCTTTTCAGATTATAACATTGTTCTCTGGAAGGAAGCCAGTATATTTTTTATAGATTCCAAAAGACGAAAACAAAAAAACCTCGCCAGTGGCAAGGTGGTCGTTCGATCTCTCAAAACCAGAAACACGCCTTCTTTCTCTTTCCACAACCCCTTGGTCTTGGCAAGTCATGGGCTCTGATCAAGTCCTCGGCCGATTAGTACCGGTCAACTCCACGCATCGCTGCGCTTCCATACCCGGCCTATCTACCTCATCGTCTTTGAGGGGCCTTACTTCTTCTCAGAATGGGAGATCTCATCTTGGGGTGGGCTTCGTGCTTAGATGCTTTCAGCGCTTATCCCTTCCCTGCTTCGCTACCCGGCTTTACCACTGGCGTGATAACCGATCCACAAGCGGCAGGTCCATCCCGGTCCTCTCGTACTAAGGACAGCTCCCCTCAGATCTCCTTCGCCCACAACAGATAGGGACCGAACTGTCTCACGACGTTCTGAACCCAGCTCGCGTACCGCTTTAATGGGCGGACAGCCCAACCCTTGGAACCGAATCCAGCTCCAGGATGCGATGAGCCGACATCGAGGTGCCAAACCTCGCCGTCGATGTGAACTCTTGGGCGAGATCAGCCTGTTATCCCCAGGGTAGCTTTTATCCGTTGAGCGACGGCCCTTCCATTCGGCACCGCCGGATCACTAATCCCGACTTTCGTCCCTGTTCGAGTTGTTGCTCTCACAGTCAGGCACGCTTCTGCATTTGCACTCGTCAGCTGGTTTCCATCCAGCCTGAGCGTACCTTTGGGCGCCTCCGTTACTCTTTGGGAGGCGACCGCCCCAGTCAAACTGCCCGCCTGGCACTCTCCCCGATCCTGTTCCAGGACCCAGGTTAGGGCTCCAAACGCTCAAGGGTGGTATCCCAACATCGACTCAAGACGCACTGGCGTGCTCCTCTCTTCGTCTCCCACCTATCCTGTACATGTTCGTTCAGAACCCAATGCCAAGCTGCAGTAAAGCTCCATGGGGTCTTTCCGTCTAGTTGCGGGTAACCTGCATTTTCACAGGTACTAAGATTTCACCGAGTCTGCTGCCGAGACAGCGCCCAAATCGTTACACCTTTCGTGCGGGTCAGAACTTACCTGACAAGGAATTTCGCTACCTTAGGACCGTTATAGTTACGGCCGCCGTTCACTGGGGCTTCGGACCACTGCTTCATCTTTCGATTCACAGATCCCCTTAACCTTCCAGCACCGGGCAGGTGTCACCCCCTATACTTCGCCTTGCGGCTTCGCAGAGAGCTGTGTTTTAGTTAAACAGTCGCTTGGGCCTTTTCACTGCGGCTCTCTCTCGAGAGCGCCCCTTCTCGCGAACTTACGGGGCCATTTTGCCGAGTTCCTTGGCAACAGTTCTCTCGCTCACCTTGGCCTACTCAGCCTGCCCACCTGTGTCGGTTTTGGTACGGGCCGCTCGATACCATCTTTGCTAGAAGCTTTTCTTGGAAGCCGTCCTTAGCGCTTCGCTACTCTCTTTCGATTTCGCTTACCCTTCACGCCCTGCCTTCCGATACCGGATTTGCCTGGTATCCGTCTGCTGCGCTTGGCCCTCAATCCATTCAGAGGGTCGCCTACTCCGTCTCCGTCACTCCTTCGCCTCGTATCTCGCGGGTGCAGGAATCTCCGCCTGCTTTCCATCCACTACGCCTCTCGGCCTCGCGTTAGGTCCCGACTTACCCAGGGCGGACGAACCTTCCCCTGGAATCCTTGGGCTTTCGGTGTGCAGGATTCTCACCTGCATCTCGCTACTCACACCGGCATTCTCACTTCCATGCTGTCCATATCCCTTCTCAGTGATACTTCTTCCTGCATGCAACGCTCCCCTACCACATACTCTTTCGAATACATCCGCAGCTTCGGTATCAGGCTTAGCCCCGGTACATTTTCGGCGCAGGGCCACTCGACTAGTGAGCTGTTACGCACTCTTCAAAGGATGGCTGCTTCTGAGCCAACCTCCTAGCTGTCCGTGCGTCCCCACATCCTTTTCCACTTAGCCTGTATTTCGGGACCTTTGCTGGCGGTCTGGGCTGTTTCCCTCTCGACCATGGACCTTATCACCCACAGTCTGACTGCCGGCCTCTTTCTTCAAGGGCATTCGCAGTTTGATTGCATTCAGTACCCCGGGTTGGGGCCATCATGCATTCAGTGCTCTACCTCCCTTGCTCATCGGCCGACGCTAGCCCTAAAGCTATTTCGGGGAGAACCAGCTATCTCCGGGTTCGATTGGAATTTCTCCCCTAGCCACAGGTCATCCGCTAACTTTTCAACGGTAGTCGGTTCGGTCCTCCACAGAATTTCACTTCTGCTTCAACCTGCCCATGGCTAGATCACCCGGTTTCGGGTCTGCATCGCTCTACTCTTTCCGCCCTCTTCAGACTCGCTTTCGCTTCGGCTCCGCTCTTTCCTCGCTTAACCTCGCATCGCAACGCAACTCGCCGGTTCATTCTACAAAAGGCACGCCATCACCCCTTGACGGGCTCTGACTTCTTGTAGGCATACGGTTTCAGGTTCTCTTTCACTCCGCTCCCGCGGTTCTTTTCACCTTTCCCTCACGGTACTCTTTCTCTATCGCTCACTCGTTTATATTTAGCCTTGGCGGATGGTCCCGCCTGCTTCCGACAAGATTCCTCGTGTCTCGTCGTACTCAGGGTCGTTCTCGCTTCCTCTTCCCATTTCGGCTACGGGGCTTTCACCCTCTTCGGCCGCGCTTCCGTTCGCGTTTGCCTATGGTCTGTCTCTGCTTTCCTGAACCCCCTTCAACCCCGTCCCTCAGAACGGTTTGGGCTGCTCCCCTTTCGCTCGCCGCTACTCGGGGAATCACTCTTGTTTTCTTTTCCTCCGGGTACTTAGATGTTTCAGTTCCCCGGGTCCCTCTCTCTAGAACTATCTATTCATCCTAGAGATGACATCCCTTTCAAGATGCCGGGTTTCCCCATTCGGATATCGGCGTGTCTTCGCTTCCTTACAGCTCGGCGCCGCTTTTCGCAGTTCGGTGCGTCCTTCTTCAGTTTCGAGTGGCCAGGCATCCTCCGTACGCCCTTGCCTACTTGATCAGTTGGTTCTCTTTATTTCTTCAATGTGCTTTCTTCAAGATTTTCTTCTTTCGAAAACTGTTTTTCTCTTACTGTTTTCTCAGTGTCTTTTTTCTCCACAACTTGCTTCAAGACCTCTTCTCTATTTGTTGTGTCTTTTCTTCAAATTTGTGTCTCCGGTTTTCAAAGATCGAACTCTGGAGGACGATCCTCCAAAACCTGATAGAACTCTTCCCACGTCTTTACACCTTTTCAAATTGCTTTCTCCTTAGAAAGGAGGTGATCCATCCCCACGTTCCCGTAGGGATACCTTGTTACGACTTAACCCCAGTCATCGGCCCTGCCTTCGACGGCTCGCTCCCTTTTAAGGGTTGCGCCACCGGCTTCGGGCATTGCCCACTCCCATGGTTTGACGGGCGGTGTGTACAAGGCCCGAGAACGTATTCACCGCGGCATGCTGATCCGCGATTACTAGCGATTCCAACTTCATGGAGTCGGGTTGCAGACTCCAATCCGAACTGGGACGGCTTTTTTGGGATTCGCTTGCCTTCGCAGGCTCGCTGCCCTCTGTCGCCGCCATTGTAGTACGTGTGTAGCCCAGGCCATAAGGGGCATGATGATTTGACGTCATCCCCGCCTTCCTCCGGTTTCTCACCGGCAGTCTGATGTGAGTCCCTAACTCGATATTGGTAACACATCACGAGGGTTGCGCTCGTTGCCAGACTTAACTGAACATCTCACGACACGAGCTGACGACAACCATGCACCACCTGTATGGATGTTTACCTCCACTATGTCTCCACAGCTTCGCACCCTATGTCAAGGCCTGGTAAGGTTCTTCGCGTTGCTTCGAATTAAACCACATACTCCACCGCTTGTGCGGGCCCCCGTCAATTCCTTTGAGTTTCACACTTGCGTGCATACTCCCCAGGCGGAGGACTCACTGCGTTAACTGCAGCACTGGGTCTTCCCCAACACTTGGTCCTCATCGTTTACGGCGTGGACTACTAGGGTATCTAATCCTATTTGCTCCCCACGCTTTCGTGCCTCAGCGTCAGTAACAGGCCAGGCGGCCGCCTTCGCCACTGGTGTTCTTCCATATATCTACGCATTTTACCGCTACACATGGAGTTCCACCGCCCTCTCCTGCTCTCTAGCCCGCCAGTTTCCAGAGCCTGTACCGGTTGAGCCGGTACCTTTCACTCCAGACTTAGCAGGCCGCCTACGCACCCTTTACGCCCAATCATTCCGGATAACGCTCGCCACCTACGTATTACCGCGGCTGCTGGCACGTAGTTAGCCGTGACTTCCTCGAAGGGTAATATCAATCAGAAAGCATTTCCTCTCTCCGCTCTTTTTCCCCTTCAACAGAACTTTACGATCCGAAGACCTTCCTCGTTCACGCGGCATTGCTCGTTCAGGCTTGCGCCCATTGACGAAAATTCCCTACTGCTGCCTCCCGTAGGAGTCTGGGCCGTGTCTCAGTCCCAGTGTGGCCGTCCGCCCTCTCAGGCCGGCTATGCATCGTCGCCTTGGTGGGCCGTTACCTCACCAACTAGCTAATGCACCGCAGGTCCATCCGTGCGCGGAGCCTTTCAGCTCCTTTAACACAGAGTCGATGCCGTCTCTGTCCCTATCCGGTATCAGCTTCCGTTTCCGAAAGTTCTCCCGGTCGCACGGGCAGGTTCCCTACGTGTTACTCACCCGTTCGCCACTCGAGTCCCGAAGGACCCTCGTTCGACTTGCATGTATTAGGCATGCCGCCAGCGTTCATCCTGAGCCAGGATCAAACTCTCCATTTGATTCGACTCTTTTTTTTTCAATGTCTTTTCGCTGACATTTTCTTCTTCTTTTTGTTCGTTTTCCTTTTCAGGTGTTTCTCAAGAAATCGACGTGTTTGTTTCTTTTCTCTCGCTCTTGTACGATTGATTTTTTGTTTCTTTCGTTTCTATCAGGTTTTCAAAGATCGTCCCGTTCGGCATTGCCGAACGCTTCCTTAGCTTAACTCTTCATGTTCTATTTGTCAATGCTTTTTTCTTTTTGTTTTCTTGACTTTCATGATTCGTTTCTTTTCGTCTTGGCTTCTCTTCCTTAACGCTCTCTTATTCTATTCCTTTTTTTATTATCTGTCAACTAAAATATTAGATATTTTTTAATATTTTTAAAGGACAGAAAAAGGGGCGTTTATCAAATTGCCCCCACATCATCTAAACCTGTTAATATGTGCGCGCCATTGGCAATTAAGTAATTGCAGCCCCGATACAATAATTCCTGAAAATCAGTAGGGACGCAATACACCTCTCGATCCAGCGCCAAACATTCATTGACCGTTAACATCGTTCCACTCTTTAGCGTGGCTTCAACAACCACCACGCAATGGCAAGCTGCGGCAATCAACCGGTTCCGCCACGGGAAGTTTTTCGCATAAGGCGGGGTTCCCGGAGGATATTCTGTAACAATCAAATGCCCGCTACGCATTTTCGCATACAGTGCCGCATTTTCTTTGGGATACACTCGATCCAAACCGCAGCCAATAATGCCAATCGTTTTCCTATCCAAAGCGCTCCAATGCGCTACGCTGTCGATTCCTTTTGCCAGCCCTGAAACAATCGTATACTTCTCCTTTAGGCACTGGGTAATTCGCACCGCATTTTCCTTTCCCTTTTCAGAACATTGGCGCGCACCAATGACTGCGACTATTTTTTCCCTTAACAAGCTTAAGTCGCCTTCATAAAACAAAATCCACGGCGGACATTCCAACGCCAAAAAACAAGTCGGATATTCAGCTTCACCAATCGTCACAAAAGCGAAAGGGCACTCTAAAATTTGATAGTCCTCCTTTTTGTCCAACGCTTCCGCAATCCGATTCCAGTCTCCTTTGTAGCGAATCGCATAATATAAAATTGCTTGTCTGAAATTATACCTCATACCTTTATATACGATTTTTTTCGGGAAAAGTGGACATTTTTTTAAAACAATTTAATTTCTTCCAGTTTTTTCACAGGGCCATAACTCTTTCGATAAAAAGGCTGCACCCCAAACCGCTCCAGGTTTTCAATATGCCTCTTTGTCGGATATCCTTTATGCGCTTTCAAGCCATACATCGGATACATCGTATCCAATCTATACATCCAGTGATCGCGTGTTACTTTCGCAAGAATACTTGCCGCCGCGATAGAAATTGATTTTTGATCCCCCTTTACGATAGCTTCAAAGGGAGCTTCAGATTGTTTAAGCGGCATCGCGTCCGTTAAAATGTACGTCGTTTCTACCTCCTGAGCAATTTGTTCCATAGCGCGTTGTGTCGCTCGATAAATATTCAGCTCGTCGATTGTCTGCTCGGAAACAACGAGAATTTTATAAAAAAGAGCGTCATTTAAAATCTGCCCATATAACGCCTCTCTTTTTTTCTCGCTTATTTTTTTGGAATCATCAATCCGGGCGTTTTCATATCCCTTTGGGAAAACAACTCCCGCGACAACCAAAGGCCCCGCAATCGGGCCTCGCCCCGCTTCATCCATGCCAAGAATGGTTGGATAGTTTTTCCACAAATCAATTTCTAATGGTTTTTCAATCATCCACGCTCTCCCAAGTCAGCTTCCCGAGCTTATTCTCACGAATATCTTTTACGAACGACTTCATCAGCCGGTTCTCATCAATTTGTCCTTTTTGCAAATATCCCCGTTTTCGTCCGATTTCCAAAAGAGTATCGTATGGAGTATCCTGCAATTCGATTTGATACGTCTTTTTTAACGCCTCCGGATCATTTTTCATCAACCATTCGCAAGCGTAAAACGCAATATCATCTTGCGTGACGACCTCGTCGCGAATCGCGCCAAGCAATGCCAATTTCTCACCAATATGCTCCCCTTCAAACTTTGGCCAAAGAACGCCTGGCGTATCCAGCAATTCGATCGCTTTATCCAGCTTGATCCACTGAAGCGCTTTCGTCACACCCGGTTTATCGCCTGTTTGTGCCGCTTTTCTCTTCGCCAACGTATTGATAAACGTGCTCTTTCCTACATTGGGAATCCCGCACACCATAGCTCGCAGCGCCCGGGGATTGATTCCGCGCCGTTTTTGTTTTTCAATCAGTGGAGCACAAAGCTTTTCTCCACATTCAATGATGACATTTTTATAGGAATCTTTAATCAAATCCAAAGCGACGGCCTTCTGGCGATCCGTTTGAAAGTATTCCAACCATTCTTTCGTCTTTACCGGATCCGCTTTGTCCTTTTTTGAAAGAATAATCAAGCGAGGCTTCGTTCCGATCAGTTCATCCAGCATTGGATTTTTAGAAGCCAGAGGAATTCTTGCATCTCGAATCTCGATGATAAAGTCAACTTTTTTTAAATTTTCCTCCATTTGGCGTCGAGCCTTTGTCATATGGCCCGGGAACCAGTTGATATTGGACGTTTGCTGCCCGCCTCCTTGCTCGCTTTTTATCTTCTTGTCTTTTTTTCGCGTCATAGTTATCCATCCTTTGTACCTTTTTATTATACCGCATCCAGAAAAAGCAGAAAAGGAAAGCGTTCCTGCCTTCCTTCTCTCATTTTAAGCCAAAACTGGAAAATGGATACAATACAAAAACCCCTTTTCCATAAATTTGCGACTCTTTCACCGGTCCAACCGACGGATCTCTGGAATCTTTTGAATTGGTTCGATTATCACCCATTACGAAATATTCATCTTCCCCTAGCGTAATCGGGCCCCAGTCTTCCCAAATCGGAATCCCATCCTGGGTTCGATTTCCTATGAAATATTTATTTAAACATCCAAATTGCTCCTTTTGCATCGCCGTATATTCAGGATTCAAATACGAAGACTCGTCGATTGCTTTTCCGTCAATGTAAATCACATCGTCTTTGCATTCAATCGTTTCTCCGGGCATTCCAATGATTCGCTTCACCCATTCGGCCTTTTCGCCTGTTTTTGGATCCTCCATCGTTACCACGACAATTTTGTTCCGTTCCGGTTTTCCGGTCTTTGCTCCAATCACACTGGTAAAACCATATTCTCCATCCGCAAGCGTCGGATCCATGCTGTGTCCGACAACCGTTACCGGATGCGCGATAAAATTCGCAAATAGTAAAACCGCGACGGCGCTAATAACAAAAACCTTCAAAAACTCAAAAATCTCTTTCCCGATAGATGCTTTTTCCTCTTTTTTCATATTCACTCCTTATCCTGTTGCTTTCCGTATTATATCTTGAATTGTCAAATTAAGTGCAACGTTTCCGAATAATACACTTCATATGGTGTTTTGTAGCCTAAACATTTTCTAGGCCGTTTGTTCAGTTCATCTACTTTTTCTTGGATGTACTCTTCTGGTATATCGGTGAGATCTTTTCCTTTCGGAAAGTATTCTCTCAAAAGGCCATTTGTATTTTCATTTGTTCCTCTATCCCATGGATGTCGTGGAAGCGGAAAATAAAATTGGACTTGATTCAGTTCTTCCGTTATATCCGGATGCGCAGTAAACTCTTTTCCTCGATCCGGGGTAATCGTGCAGAGTGGCTCCTCTTTTAGAAGTTGAATGGTCGCTTCTTTTACCAGGACGCTTTTCTTCTTGGCTATCTTCATGCATTTTAGAAATCTGCTCTTTCTATCAACATATGTCACAAGACAGGCTTTTCAGGTCGCTCCAGCTACTGTATCTCCCTCCCAATCGCCAAGTCGTGAGCGATTATTGGCTTCTTCAGGACGATCTTTTAATTCATTGCTGATCTGGATCTTTCCTCGTTTTTCGATATAGTCCTTCGTATGCCTTGATTTTCCCCTATGTCTTAGCTTTCGAATAGCTCCTCGATTGCCATGAGAGAGATTCTTTTCATCAAACAAGCCGGCATAGATCGCTCTATAGATCGTATTGTGACTGATTGACCAATCCGCTTTTTCGTACTCTAATCTTCCAGCGATTTCTTCAGGGGACCATTGATGATCCAAGAAGCAGTTACGTACCCATTCATAGCGAACAGGATCATTCAATATTTTCTTTCTTCCACAATGTGTTCGTCTTTTCGAATACTCTGATTGGGCCATCGAAGGACTATATTTGCCTTGGGAAGCATTCCTTTTCAATTCTCTGGAAATCGTTGATTTATTTCGGTGGAGTATTTTCGCAATCTTACAGATCGAGAAACCTAAGAATGAATATTTTAGTATCTCTTCTCGCTCTTCTATAGTAAGATGAGTGTAGTGGTTCATAGATATGCCCTCCTGATTCATTTGGTTTGGTCACCATTAGTGTATCATGGGTGCTTCTATGTTCCACTTTTTTAGTGTTGCACTTAAAGTGTAAATTCAAGATACAAAAAAAGCCGGATCAACCGGCATTTTTTTATTTTCTAACTTCTTTAAGACGAGCAGCCTTACCGGAACGTCCGCGAAGATAACGCAATTTGTTACGACGTACTTTACCTTGACGAACAACTTCGATATGATCGACGATTGGCGAATGAACTGGGAACTTCCGTTCAACACCCACACCACTCGAAATTTTTCGAACTGTAATGGATTCTGTAATTCCACCGCCAACATGCTCGGTTATAACTCCTTCATAAACCTGGATACGACTCTTTTCCCCTTCTTTGATTTTTACATGGACACGAACCGTAGCACCCGATCTAAGATCTGGAATGTCTTTTTTCAACTGAGATTTCGTAATATCCCGAACTAAGTTTAAATTCATATTTCCTCCTTATTCATCCTGTGCTTTCAAAGACTCATAGTCAACGACCAGCGGAACCCGCACATCCTTATGAAGGATAGCATATCCTGATCAGCTTTTCAAGATTTCTTTCACCAACCGCTTTTCTGCTGGCGTCAATTCGACATGATCCAGCAATTCCGGCCGGATCTTGGCTGTTCGAATGACCGACTGTTCGCGACGCCATGCATCAATATTGGCATGATGCCCGCTCAACAACACTTCCGGCACGCTTTTTCCATCGAACACAGCAGGCTTTGTATACTGCGGATATTCCAGAAGACCGTTCGAGAAAGAATCGTCTTCACTGCTGTCTTGTCGAATCACACCCGGCAGCAGCCGGAGAATCGCATCGCACATCACAGCGCAGGCGCTTTCGCCGCCGGTTAAAACAAAGTCGCCCAAAGAAAGCTGCATATCGACATAATCGCGGATTCGCTCGTCAAAGCCTTCGTAATGACCGCAGAGAAAGATCAAATGCTTTTTTTTCGAAAGGTCCTGGGCGATGGGCTGGCTGAATGTTTTCCCTTGCGGCGTAAGCATAATGACTAAACTCTCCGGCGTTCGAATCGCCTTGAGCGCATCCACGATCGGCTGGCACATCAAAACCATCCCGGCACCGCCTCCATATGGCGTATCGTCGACATGTCCGTGTTTTTCATTCGTGTATTCTCGAAAGTCAATCGTTTCAAATTCAAATAAATCTTTTTCATACGCCCGCTTGATAATAGATGTATTGAGCAGGCTTTGAAAATACGTGGGGAACAACGTCAAAACCGTGATTTTCATCGCAGCCCTGCCATTTCCTTTATCGTGATTCGCTTTTCCGGCACGTCGACATCCACAATAAACGCGTCGACAAACGGCAGCAGGAAGCCGCCTTCCGTTCCTTTCACCCGTAAAACCAAATTGGCACCGGTTTCCAGCAAGTCGACCACTTTTCCAAGATTTTCTCCCTCTTCATTGAAAACCTGACAGCCATTCAGCTCATGATAGTAAAACTCATTTTCGTTTGTTTTTGGCAGTTCTTCGATTGGAATGAATAAGCCGTCCCCTTTAAGCGCCTCCGCTTTCTCAATCGAGTCAATTCCTTCAAAAAAAGCGTAGCCAAGTCCTTTTTGCATCCGAAACCGAAGAACTTTCAACGGTGTTTCCTCGTTCAGATACAATGTTCGACCTGTTTCAAAACGATGCGCCGGATCATCGGTAAGCAAATACAATTTACATTCCCCTTTTAAACCATGTGTATTGATTATTTTCGCAACTTGAATCATTTCTTTCTCCTTTTCCCGCAGCCAATCATTCTACAAAAAATAGGATACGTTTCCGCATCCTAATAAGCTTCGAATTTCACCGCGATATGTTTGTCATCATTGCGGGACGCGATCGACATCATTTGGCGCAGAGCGCTAGCCATGATTCCCTTCCGCCCGATCAACCGAGCCACGTCTTCACTATTTGCGTATACAAATAAAGAAATCTCGTCCTCATTGGAACTCGACATTGTCTTCACAGACAAAGACTTTTCATCGTCGACCAATGGTGCGCAAAGATCAAACAATGTTTTTTCCAAATCTACCATTATTTTCCGAATTTTTCGTCATGCAGAGTCTTGAGGACTCCTGCTTTCGACAAAATAGAACGAACTGTATCCGTTGGCTGGGCTCCGTTTTTCATCCAACGCATAGCGGCTTCGCTATCCAATGTTACCTGGTTTTCCGATTTCATTGGATCGTATGTTCCGATCTCTTCAATAAAACGACCATCGCGAGGGCTTCTGGAGTCTGCCGCTACGATCCGATAGAAAGGACGTCCTTTCTTACCCATTCTTTTTAAACGTAATTTTACCATGTTGTTGTCTTCCTTTCGATTTATGCATTGTTATCCTACCAAAGACCATTTGTGCTGTCAAGTATTTTTACTTGACACCTTTATTTCTTTTTCTTCTTGGATTTCGATTTTTTCTTTTTCTTTGAACCGGCGTGTTTGCTTGCCCCATACGCTCCCGCGCCTTTTTGCATTCCCTGAAGCATATTCATATTCGGCATCGAACCTGACTTCATCATTTTCATTAAAGTCTGCATTTGCTCGACCTGGCTGATTAAGCGATTGACTTCCATCACCTTGACACCCGCGCCTTTTGCGATTCGGGATTTGCGACTTGCCTTCAAGCACTGAGGATGTTCGCGTTCATACGGTGTCATCGACTGAATGATTGCCTCGCTTTTTTTCACCCCGTCATTAACTTGCTCGTCATCAATTTTTCCACTCAGTTTGCCCAGCCCGGGAATCATATTCATCATCTTTTGCATAGATCCCATCTTCTTGACTTGTTTGAACTGATCAAGCATATCGTTAAATGTAAACACGCCTTCGTTCATTCGCTGAACCGCGCGTTTTTGAACATCCATGTCGATTTTATCCTGTGCCTGTTCAACCAGTGTCATGATATCGCCCATGCCAAGAATTCGGTCCGCCATTCGATCTGGATGGAATTCTTCGAGATCATCCACTTTCTCACCATTGGAAACAAACATCACCGGAACATCCGTAATGGAACGGACAGACAACAATCCGCCGCCACGGGCATCGCCATCCATTTTCGTCACGACAAGGCCGGTGATCGCGAGCTGTTCATTGAATTCACGAGCAACCGTCACGATGTCTTGTCCAGTCATCGCATCCACCGTCAGTAAAATATCATCCGGCGCCACAATGTCTTTCATCGTTTTCAATTCATCCATCAAATCCGCGTCAATATGCAATCGTCCGGCGGTATCAAAAATCACAAGATCTTTTTGGCGGGATTTCGCGTATTCCAATCCTTGTTTCGCTGTCGTAATCGCGTCGACATCCGCCCCCAGGCTAAACACTTCGACATCAATATTTTTCCCTAACGTTTGCAGCTGTTCGATAGCGGCTGGACGAACTACGTCGCATGCCACAAGCAAAACGCGTTTTCCTAATTTCTCTTTTGCGAACCGGGCAATTTTCGCGGAAGCCGTCGTCTTACCTGTTCCCTGCAAACCAACCATCATCACATTTGTGATGCCGTGCTTTTTAAAGTGGAGCTTTGCGTCGCTTTCTCCTAATAAAGACTGCAATTCATCATGAACGATTTTAACGACCATCTGTCCTGGATTCAATGCGTCCAAAACTTCTTGTCCTAACGCTTTTTGTTTTACGTTCTCAACAAATTCTTTCACAACATTATAGTTGACATCGGCCTCAAGCAGTGACATCCGCACTTCTTTGAGCATGTCATTCATATTTTTTTCTGTCAGTTTTCCTTGACCGGAAATATTCTTTATCGCTTTATTCAAGCGTTCCGATAATGATTCAAATGCCATATTTAGATCCTTTCTTCTCCCTATGCGATTAAATAATTTTATCTTATCAAGTCTCTTTTTTCAATCTTTCGCCTTACAATCGAATCCAACTGCTCCCCGCTTCTTCTTTTTACGAAAAAGCTTTCAATCTAGTGATTTGAAAGTTTAGTAAAAAAAGAGTACCTTTGAAATATGAAACATAAGAGAAAACTCAAGCCTTCACGAATTCTTTTTCTTGTTCTCGTTTTCATCGGGATCCCTTCGCTTTTATTCTTTCTTTTACGCCCTGTTTCCAATACGCAAAACATGCCGGAGGATACACCGCAAACGACTGATTTAGCCGATTTGCTTGCCTATGCTAAAGAACCTCTTGGCCAAGTGATGTATGTGTGGGGCGGCGGCTGGAATGAGGAAGACACTGGCGCCGGAACGGAAAGCCGCCATCTCGGTCTTTCCCCTGCTTGGAAAACGTTTGCGGACGCGCAAGATGCCACCTACGATTTTAACGATCACCTCTACGAAATCCATCATGGCTTGGATTGTTCGGGCTATATCGGATGGCTTTTATACAATACGTTTGAAACCAAAGACAGCCAGCCCGGCTATGTTCGCCTTTCACAAGAAATCGGTCCTTTTCTAGAAAAAAAAGGGTATGGAACGATGATTGCGGCTTCCGATATTCAAAACTACGAGCCGGGTGATTTACTTGCCAATACGGAACACATTTTTATGGTTTTAGGTACCTATGAGGATGGAAGCCTGCTCATTATCCATGCCTCGCCACCAGGCGTTCGAATTTGCGGGACCCCAAACGCGCAAGGCGAAACGCGCAGTCAGGCGGAAGTGAATGCTGAGAACATTATGCAAACGTATTATCCCGACTGGTCTGCAAAGTATCCAACATGCTCCACTGATTTCTCGTATTTAACGGCTTACGATCAGTTTCGATGGAACCCGGATAAGCTTCCTGACGCGCAAGGATTTCGAAAAAAAACGGCCGATGCCGTTATTTCCTATTTATTTTCGTCTGAAAACTGATAGGCGTGTCGCGGATCGCCATTTTGCAAAAAAATCGTTCCGGTGTAAAGGAAGCCATTTTTTTGAATGCACCTTTGCATCGGAAGATTGTCGGCATGCGTATCAATTTTCAAATTTTGGCATCGCGTTTTACAATACGATAAAATCAGGCTTCCTACCCCTCGCTGGGTTTGCGTCGAAGCGACTTTGTGAATAGCCGCGTAGGGTTCCTCATTAAGCCAGGCTCCATCAATCTTTTCATATGTTGGATCCGTTCCAAAATGAAGGACAAAGCTTCCTAAAATTTCCATGTTGCTTTCCACGACATACAGTTCTTTCTCTTCTAAATTTTGCATTAAATCGTTTCGATTCGGATGCCCGTCGTTCCATTGAAACGGATTGCCGTGGGTATGCATAAATTGACGTGCCCGCGTATAAATGACTTCGAGCGTATCAAGATCATCGTACCGGGCCAGACGGACCTTTCCTATTGCCATGGTATCTCCTTTCGCTTCCATCCATATTTTAAGCAGGCGATTTCCAGCCAGGTCCCATACGCAAACTTCAAAAAAGGCGAAAGCTTGCTCCAGTCGATTTCATCGGGTTCAAAAGTTGGATGATCCGCTTTTTTCACAATAAAAATCAATGTATAAATAATCACCATATCCGTATTGTAGTAGTTGATCATCGAGTCAAATGAAACATTGGGCAGCGCTTTTTTTAAATCATCCGCCTGATCATGGTACGCTTTTCGCATATTGTATACGGTATCCAGATCCATATGGTTCGTTAAAGAGCCCCTGCGTTGCACATAATGGTAAAAGCGATCGGGAATCGCCGCGATTTTTTTCGCGTTCAAAAAAGTTTTAAAAATCGTTCTTGTATCTTCAAATCCGGCTAGGTGGTTTGGAAACCTTACCCCATCAAACGTTTCCGCTTTAAATAATTTAGCCCAGGGATAGTTGTTGACCCCTTTGTTCGAAATAAGCTTTTGCAACGCTTCCACATTGGACATTGTCTGTTTCGGCGCGACTTTTCTTAACAAAGGGATAAACTTGAAATAATCCATCCGGTACCCGCATAACACGATATCCGCCTCTTCATGATGCATGGTTTCCATCATCTTTCGAATCATATCGGGATGAATAAAATCATCGCTGTCTACAAACATCCAGTACGCGCCATGGGCGTGATCCAAAGCACGGTTTCTTGTCGTTGAAATCCCCGCGTTGGGATACGAGTAAACAAACACATTGTCATGGGCTTTCGCATACTGGTCACAAATTTGCCCGGAGGAATCCGAGGATCCATCGTTAATCAAAATAATTTCAATCCTTGGATAGGTTTGATTCAAAACCGAATCGAGACAATGGGAAAGATATTTTTCCACGTTGTAAACCGGAATGAGGACGCTTACCAATTCCATACATCAATCTCCTTTTATTTCATAATCGTTGCGATTGTCTTTTTTATAATCCACTCACAAACCGCCACAACAATTAAAAACCAAATCGTCCAAGCCAGTAAAGAAGCTAAATCGACATTCAACTTGGCGATTTGCATGTTTCGCCCGATCCCGCCACGAACTTGCGATAAAATCTCAGCCATCACGCCAACTTTAAACCCGAGCGAAGTAATCGAAATCAATGCGGAGCCTAAAGCCGGTTTAAGCAATGGAATATACACTTGCCGCAAAAGATATCGTCTTGGCTGCGGATAAATTGCGAGTACATCTTTCCAACACGTCTGGATCGTTTCTAATTCGTCTGCACAGGCTTGATAGACAACAGGAAACAAAACAAGAAAAATCACCAAAAACAGACTTTGTTCTCCGCCTAGCCAAAACAAAAACAAAATCATTAGCGTAATATTGGGAATACTTCGTAACAGTAAAATTAGATAATCAAGCCAAATGCGGGTTTTCGGATAAAAAAAGCGCCAAAACGCTAATATAGCTCCAAAGAAAAAGGACATTGCTATGCCAAACACAACGCGCGTTACGGTAAAAAAGATTGACTTGTAAAATATAGTCGTTTGCAGTTGTTCTTTCATTGCCGCAAGAACCATCCATGGAGATGGAAAGATCACAGGATTATCCATGACCAAAAACAAAAACTCGCCCAAAAACAAGGCGAATAAAGCAATCCCAAGCAACTGTTTCCATTTTTGAAGCCAATTATTCATTTGCCAGAGTTCCTAGCACATCATAAATCGCGTCAATATTGGGGTACTCGTACCCTGCGTCGAGCAATTTATGAATGTCGCCCAACAATTCAGCTTGCTCGTCGAATTGCTCCGTAAGGTCGTATCCGGCGATGCACAAGGCAGCCATTCTTCCATCCTGATAACGCTGGCGGGCAATTTCCAAGGCTTCGTTTACGTGATGGGAATTAAAGCAAGCTACCGCATAATCATACATGAATTCTTCATCAATCGTTTGATATTGCTTCAAAGCTTGAAATTCATCATACGCTTTATAAAAATCCGAGAGAGAAAGCGCCGTAAAAATCCGAATTCTTGTCAAATAGGCTTTTTCTTCTTTGGTTAATCCGACAAATTCATAAGCGTATAAAAACTTCGAGGCTACTTTAATGTAGCGACCATTCATGAGAAACGAGGCAATCGCAAAAAAAACGTGCTTATCATTCCCGCTCATGGTCATGAATTCCTTTATATATTTCTTTATCGTTTCATCCCGATAATGAAGACGCTGTAGAGCGATTAGTTTCATTTCGATGGCATTGATTCGAGTCATTGTATCGTCAATAGGCAGTCGAAGGATTTTTCGCTCATAATGCTTCATTTTATCTGGCTGGTTTAATTGCTCGAACAAACCGAGGAGCTTAACATAAAAAATCATAAGCGGATGCGCTTCGATTTTTTCTTCCAAATAGGAAACAGCCTGTTCATACGCTTCTGTTTCCAAATAGTAATCGGAAATCAAATGGATTCGATAATCTTCTTCCGGAATGCATTGAACGAAATCAAAAAAAGATTTTTCTTCTTTTTCCTCTTTCAAAAAAAGACAAATTTGCGTCAACGATTCCTCATCGTCTTTTGCGCGCTCAAAATACTCCAAACTTCGAGCTTTCTTTCCAAGCTTCCAGTACGCGATCCCCGCATAGCAGTAAATGGATGGCGTATCCACTTCAAGAAGGATATCTTCAAAATATTGAACAGCCATTTTATAGTCTTCTTTATTTAAGTAGACTTGCCCATATAAGTACAAAATATGAAGATCTTCTTCCGGATCTTCACCTAATGTGCACATTTTCAAATAATCTAAAGCGTCATCAAAACGGTCCAAACCGATTAATGCATCCGCCCTTCTTTCATAAAACAACTCGTCGTCGTAACCGTTGTTTTTGGCATCTTCCATTAAGATCAAGACATCTTCGTACATTCCCTGAAATAGTAAGAGATCCGAGAGGGAAAGATAGTAAAAATCATCATGTCCATAGCTCTGTTCATATTCTTGAATTTTATGAAAAGCATCATCTAGCTCATTATTTTGAATCGCATCAATGATTTCATCTTGTAATGTCATTTACGGTCCTCCTCATCCAATTCTATAGTAGGTAAGCAAAAAAGGCAAAAAAAATCTCCATCCTTCAAATTTCTGTTTTATTGAAACACAAAAAAACCTCGCCAGCGGCAAGGTGGTCGTTCGATCTCTCAAAACCAGATCTTGAATTTTATGAAAAGCATCATCTAGCTCATTATTTTGAATCGCATCAATGATTTCATCTTGTAATGTCATTTACGGTCCTCCTCATCCAATTCTATAGTAGGTAAGCAAAAAAGGCAAAAAAAAATCTCCATCCTTCAAATTTCTGTTTTATTGAAACACAAAAAAACCTCGCCAGTGGCAAGGTGGTCGTTCGATCTCTCAAAACCAGAAACACGCCTTCTTTCTCTTTCCACAACCCCTTGGTCTTGGCAAGTCATGGGCTCTGATCAAGTCCTCGGCCGATTAGTACCGGTCAACTCCACGCATCGCTGCGCTTCCATACCCGGCCTATCTACCTCATCGTCTTTGAGGGGCCTTACTTCTTCTCAGAATGGGAGATCTCATCTTGGGGTGGGCTTCGTGCTTAGATGCTTTCAGCGCTTATCCCTTCCCTGCTTCGCTACCCGGCTTTACCACTGGCGTGATAACCGATCCACAAGCGGCAGGTCCATCCCGGTCCTCTCGTACTAAGGACAGCTCCCCTCAGATCTCCTTCGCCCACAACAGATAGGGACCGAACTGTCTCACGACGTTCTGAACCCAGCTCGCGTACCGCTTTAATGGGCGGACAGCCCAACCCTTGGAACCGAATCCAGCTCCAGGATGCGATGAGCCGACATCGAGGTGCCAAACCTCGCCGTCGATGTGAACTCTTGGGCGAGATCAGCCTGTTATCCCCAGGGTAGCTTTTATCCGTTGAGCGACGGCCCTTCCATTCGGCACCGCCGGATCACTAATCCCGACTTTCGTCCCTGTTCGAGTTGTTGCTCTCACAGTCAGGCACGCTTCTGCATTTGCACTCGTCAGCTGGTTTCCATCCAGCCTGAGCGTACCTTTGGGCGCCTCCGTTACTCTTTGGGAGGCGACCGCCCCAGTCAAACTGCCCGCCTGGCACTCTCCCCGATCCTGTTCCAGGACCCAGGTTAGGGCTCCAAACGCTCAAGGGTGGTATCCCAACATCGACTCAAGACGCACTGGCGTGCTCCTCTCTTCGTCTCCCACCTATCCTGTACATGTTCGTTCAGAACCCAATGCCAAGCTGCAGTAAAGCTCCATGGGGTCTTTCCGTCTAGTTGCGGGTAACCTGCATTTTCACAGGTACTAAGATTTCACCGAGTCTGCTGCCGAGACAGCGCCCAAATCGTTACACCTTTCGTGCGGGTCAGAACTTACCTGACAAGGAATTTCGCTACCTTAGGACCGTTATAGTTACGGCCGCCGTTCACTGGGGCTTCGGACCACTGCTTCATCTTTCGATTCACAGATCCCCTTAACCTTCCAGCACCGGGCAGGTGTCACCCCCTATACTTCGCCTTGCGGCTTCGCAGAGAGCTGTGTTTTAGTTAAACAGTCGCTTGGGCCTTTTCACTGCGGCTCTCTCTCGAGAGCGCCCCTTCTCGCGAACTTACGGGGCCATTTTGCCGAGTTCCTTGGCAACAGTTCTCTCGCTCACCTTGGCCTACTCAGCCTGCCCACCTGTGTCGGTTTTGGTACGGGCCGCTCGATACCACTTTGCTAGAAGCTTTTCTTGGAAGCCGTCCTTAGCGCTTCGCTACTCTCTTTCGATTTCGCTTACCCTTCACGCCCTGCCTTCCGATACCGGATTTGCCTGGTATCCGTCTGCTGCGCTTGGCCCTCAATCCATTCAGAGGGTCGCCTACTCCGTCTCCGTCACTCCTTCGCCTCGTATCTCGCGGGTGCAGGAATCTCCGCCTGCTTTCCATCCACTACGCCTCTCGGCCTCGCGTTAGGTCCCGACTTACCCAGGGCGGACGAACCTTCCCCTGGAATCCTTGGGCTTTCGGTGTGCAGGATTCTCACCTGCATCTCGCTACTCACACCGGCATTCTCACTTCCATGCTGTCCATATCCCTTCTCAGTGATACTTCTTCCTGCATGCAACGCTCCCCTACCACATACTCTTTCGAATACATCCGCAGCTTCGGTATCAGGCTTAGCCCCGGTACATTTTCGGCGCAGGGCCACTCGACTAGTGAGCTGTTACGCACTCTTCAAAGGATGGCTGCTTCTGAGCCAACCTCCTAGCTGTCCGTGCGTCCCCACATCCTTTTCCACTTAGCCTGTATTTCGGGACCTTTGCTGGCGGTCTGGGCTGTTTCCCTCTCGACCATGGACCTTATCACCCACAGTCTGACTGCCGGCCTCTTTCTTCAAGGGCATTCGCAGTTTGATTGCATTCAGTACCCCGGGTTGGGGCCATCATGCATTCAGTGCTCTACCTCCCTTGCTCATCGGCCGACGCTAGCCCTAAAGCTATTTCGGGGAGAACCAGCTATCTCCGGGTTCGATTGGAATTTCTCCCCTAGCCACAGGTCATCCGCTAACTTTTCAACGGTAGTCGGTTCGGTCCTCCACAGAATTTCACTTCTGCTTCAACCTGCCCATGGCTAGATCACCCGGTTTCGGGTCTGCATCGCTCTACTTCTTTCGCCCTCTTCAGACTCGCTTTCGCTTCGGCTCCGCTCTTTCCTCGCTTAACCTCGCATCGCAACGCAACTCGCCGGTTCATTCTACAAAAGGCACGCCATCACCCCTTGACGGGCTCTGACTTCTTGTAGGCATACGGTTTCAGGTTCTCTTTCACTCCGCTCCCGCGGTTCTTTTCACCTTTCCCTCACGGTACTCTTTCTCTATCGCTCACTCGTTTATATTTAGCCTTGGCGGATGGTCCCGCCTGCTTCCGACAAGATTCCTCGTGTCTCGTCGTACTCAGGGTCGTTCTCGCTTCCTCTTCCCATTTCGGCTACGGGGCTTTCACCCTCTTCGGCCGCGCTTCCGTTCGCGTTTGCCTATGGTCTGTCTCTGCTTTCCTGAACCCCCTTCAACCCCGTCCCTCAGAACGGTTTGGGCTGCTCCCCTTTCGCTCGCCGCTACTCGGGGAATCACTCTTGTTTTCTTTTCCTCCGGGTACTTAGATGTTTCAGTTCCCCGGGTCCCTCTCTCTACGACTATTTATTCATCCTAGAGATGACATCCCTTTCAAGATGCCGGGTTTCCCCATTCGGATATCGGCGTGTCTTCGCTTCCTTACAGCTCGGCGCCGCTTTTCGCAGTTCGGTGCGTCCTTCTTCAGTTTCGAGTGGCCAGGCATCCTCCGTACGCCCTTGCCTACTTGATCAGTTGGTTCTCTTTATTTCTTCAATGTGCTTTCTTCAAGATTTTCTTCTTTCGAAAACTGTTTTTCTCTTACTGTTTTCTCAGTGTCTTTTTTCTCCACAACTTGCTTCAAGACCTCTTCTCTATTTGTTGTGTCTTTTCTTCAAATTTGTGTCTCCGGTTTTCAAAGATCGAACTCTGGAGGACGATCCTCCAAAACCTGATAGAACTCTTCCCACGTCTTTACACCTTTTCAAATTGCTTTCTCCTTAGAAAGGAGGTGATCCATCCCCACGTTCCCGTAGGGATACCTTGTTACGACTTAACCCCAGTCATCGGCCCTGCCTTCGACGGCTCGCTCCTCTTCAGGTTGCGCCACCGGCTTCGGGCATTGCCCACTCCCATGGTTTGACGGGCGGTGTGTACAAGGCCCGAGAACGTATTCACCGCGGCATGCTGATCCGCGATTACTAGCGATTCCAACTTCATGGAGTCGGGTTGCAGACTCCAATCCGAACTGGGACGGCTTTTTTGGGATTCGCTTGCCTTCGCAGGCTCGCTGCCCTCTGTCGCCGCCATTGTAGTACGTGTGTAGCCCAGGCCATAAGGGGCATGATGATTTGACGTCATCCCCGCCTTCCTCCGGTTTCTCACCGGCAGTCTGATGTGAGTCCCTAACTCGATATTGGTAACACATCACGAGGGTTGCGCTCGTTGCCAGACTTAACTGAACATCTCACGACACGAGCTGACGACAACCATGCACCACCTGTATGGATGTTTACCTCCACTATGTCTCCACAGCTTCGCACCCTATGTCAAGGCCTGGTAAGGTTCTTCGCGTTGCTTCGAATTAAACCACATACTCCACCGCTTGTGCGGGCCCCCGTCAATTCCTTTGAGTTTCACACTTGCGTGCATACTCCCCAGGCGGAGGACTCACTGCGTTAACTGCAGCACTGGGTCTTCCCCAACACTTGGTCCTCATCGTTTACGGCGTGGACTACTAGGGTATCTAATCCTATTTGCTCCCCACGCTTTCGTGCCTCAGCGTCAGTTAACAGGCCAGGCGGCCGCCTTCGCCACTGGTGTTCTTCCATATATCTACGCATTTTACCGCTACACATGGAGTTCCACCGCCCTCTCCTGCTCTCTAGCCCGCCAGTTTCCAGAGCCTGTACCGGTTGAGCCGGTACCTTTCACTCCAGACTTAGCAGGCCGCCTACGCACCCTTTACGCCCAATCATTCCGGATAACGCTCGCCACCTACGTATTACCGCGGCTGCTGGCACGTAGTTAGCCGTGACTTCCTCGAAGGGTAATATCAATCGGAGACCATTTCCTCTCTCCGCTCTTTTTCCCCTTCAACAGAACTTTACGATCCGAAGACCTTCCTCGTTCACGCGGCATTGCTCGTTCAGGCTTGCGCCCATTGACGAAAATTCCCTACTGCTGCCTCCCGTAGGAGTCTGGGCCGTGTCTCAGTCCCAGTGTGGCCGTCCGCCCTCTCAGGCCGGCTATGCATCGTCGCCTTGGTGGGCCGTTACCTCACCAACTAGCTAATGCACCGCAGGTCCATCCGTGCGCGGAGCCTTTCAGCTCCTTTAACACAGAGTCGATGCCGTCTCTGTCCCTATCCGGTATCAGCTTCCGTTTCCGAAAGTTCTCCCGGTCGCACGGGCAGGTTCCCTACGTGTTACTCACCCGTTCGCCACTCGAGTCCCGAAGGACCCTCGTTCGACTTGCATGTATTAGGCATGCCGCCAGCGTTCATCCTGAGCCAGGATCAAACTCTCCATTTGATTCGACTCTTTTTTTTCAATGTCTTTTCGCTGACATTTTCTTCTTCTTTTTGTTCGTTTTCCTTTTCAGGTGTTTCTCAAGAAATCGACGTGTTTGTTTCTTTTCTCTCGTTCTTGTACGATTGATTTTTTGTTTCTTTCGTTTCTATCAGGTTTTCAAAGATCGTCCCGTTCGGCATTGCCGAACGCTTCCTTAGCTTAACTCTTCATGTTCTATTTGTCAATGCTTTTTTCTTTTTGTTTTCTTGACTTTCATGATTCGTTTCTTTTCGTCTTGGCTTCTCTTCCTTAACGCTCTCTTATTCTATTCCTTTTTTTATTATCTGTCAACTAAAATATTAGATATTTTTTAATATTTTTAAAGGACAGAAAAAGGAGGATTACTCCTCCATTTCTTCAATCGCCGCGATTTTCTCGATTCGCTTAATATGCCGTTCACCATCGGAAAATGGTGTCGTTAAAAATGTGTTTACAATATCCTTCACGACTTCGATTCCGGTTGTGCGCTGTCCAACCGCCAGCATATTGGCATCGTTATGCTCCCGGGTCAACCGGGCCATTGTCGTGTCAAAGCACAATCCACAGCGAATTCCTTTTACCTTGTTTGCGCAAATCGACATTCCGATTCCTGTTCCGCACATGACAATTCCTTTTTCTACTTCACCTTGCTGAACAAGCTTCGCACATTGATAAGCATAATCCGGATAATCAACACTTGCCTTTCCATCACAGCCACAGTCAATCACTTCATGACCTTGCTCAACCAGCATGGAAATCAAATCCAATTTATAATCAACAGCTCCATGATCGCACGCTATTGCTATTTTCATCTTGCACTCCTCCTCGTCATTTCTTATTCAGTATATCACTTATTCTTTATGATCACCTCGCCTTTTCCCCAATAATCAAATGTAAATGGTTTTCACTTCGCACTCTAAATGAAACAATTTTCTTTTGTTGATGAAAATCTTTTCTTTTGTGCTATACTAGGAAAGTAAATTTTAGGAGGAGAATATGACTGACTTAAAAGTTTTATATCAAACTGTCAAACAAAGAAACGCTAATGATGCGGAATTTCTTCAAGCCGTTGAAGAAGTCTTTGAATCATTAAATGTAATCGCGGAAGTCCATCCTGAAAAACTATCCGATGATGTCCTTTCTCGTCTTGTTGAACCGGAACGCCAAATTATTTTCCGGGTCCCTTGGGTTGATGATCAAGGAAAAACTCAAGTGAACCGTGGCTTCCGAATCCAATTCAACAGCGCTATAGGCCCTTATAAAGGTGGTTTGCGATTCCATCCATCTGTCAATGTAAGTATCATTAAATTTTTAGGGTTTGAACAAATCTTCAAAAACGCTTTGACAACCTTGCCTATGGGCGGTGGAAAGGGCGGCTCCGACTTTGATCCAAAAGGAAAAAGCGACGGAGAAGTTATGCGCTTCTGCCAGTCTTTTATGACTGAATTATTCCGTCATATTGGCGCAAACACAGATGTCCCAGCCGGTGATATCGGTGTTGGTGCCCGCGAGATTGGCTACTTATTCGGTCAGTATAAACGCATCCGTGATGAGTTCACCGGCGTTCTGACAGGAAAAGGATTATCCTATGGCGGATCTTTGGTCCGCACAGAGGCAACGGGCTATGGTCTTTGCTACTTTACCGAAGCTATGTTGAAAGACAAAGGAATGAATTTCGAAAATAAAACTGTTGTGATTTCCGGAAGTGGAAACGTAGCGATTTACGCTTGCCAAAAAGCGCAGGAACTCGGCGCCAAAGTCGTTACAATGTCCGATTCCAACGGATTCATTTATGATCCAGACGGCATTGACCTCTCAACTGTCAAAGACATTAAAGAAATTCGTCGCGGACGCATCAAAGAATACCTGGAACTTCATCCGCAGGCCACGTATACGGAAGGGGCTCGCCCATGGTCGATTCCTTGCGATATCGCTTTGCCATGTGCCACGCAAAATGAATTGAACCTTGACGAAGCCAAAGAACTCGTTAAAAACGGAGTGTTTGCCGTTTGTGAAGGCGCCAACATGCCGACTACACCAGATGCGATCCATTATCTGCTTGAAAATAACGTGTTGTACGCGCCTGGAAAAGCAAGCAACGCGGGCGGCGTCGCATGCTCCGGTTTAGAGATGAGCCAAAACGCAGAACATCTCTCCTGGTCTTTTGAGGATGTCGACAGAAAACTCAAAGACATTATGGTCAATATTTTTGAAACGTGCCGGGATACAGCGGCGGAATATGGTCACCCTGATCAATATGTCGTTGGCGCCAACATCGCAAGCTACTTAAAAGTTGCTGAAGCAATGAAAGCGCAAGGCTGCGTTTAATCTTTCCAGTTGAAAGCTGTGGTAATCAAGCCGCAGCTTTTTTCTTTTCACTAAAAAAGAGAAGCTCTACAACACTTCTCTTGTTTTAAACAATACTTCCTCCAAGGAATTTACACTATCCGCTTGAAAATCGGCAGACGCCAGCTCACTTTCCGATCCAAACCCATATGTGACGGCCACGCAGGGAACACCCGCTTTTTTCGCCCCTCGACATCAAAAATTCGATCGCCAATCATAATCGTTTCTTCCTTACCCCCTATACGGCGCCACACTTCCCGAATGATGTCTTCCTTGTCCACCATTGAGCCATCTAAACAACTCCCAACGATCACATCGAAGTATTTCGCTAAATCAAAATGATCCAAAATGTCTTTGACAAACACTTCCGGCTTGGAGCTGCCTACCGCTAATTGGATTCCCTCATGCTTTAATTGAGCCAACAATTCCGGTATCCCGTCATATACTTTATTTTCGTACTTACCTACCGTTGAAAACCGCTCGCGATATTTTTGGACAGCAATTTTCGCCTGCCCCTCATCCATCCCGTAAAACTTCATAAAAGAGTCAATCAGCGGAGGACCGATAAAAGGAAGCAAGTCTTCACAATCGGCCTCGATGCCAAAATGTTTCAAAGTATACTGAACACATTTCGTAATTCCTTCCTTTGAGTCCGTCAATGTACCGTCCAAATCAAAAATCAATACCATATTTCTCCTCGATTCTATGAAAGCACAAACCGGTCGATTAATTCAGCGATTGCGCCCTCGTCGTTCGTGCTTTTTAAAATCACATCACATTTCCCTTTCATTGATTGTACCGTATTTTGTACTCCGACCCCAAGTCCGGCTGCCTCGATCATAGACAAATCATTGAAATTATCGCCAACCGCAATTTGGTTTTCATGCGGAATGCCCAAATAATCCCCCAGGAACTTCAAAGCGTTTCCTTTGTTGACGCCTTTCTTGTTGAATTCCAAATACCGGTTCGACGAATAAGAAACATCCAAATCGCCGGTAATATCAGCAAGCTCTGCTTCGATCCGGTTCAAATAGTCCCGATTCGTATGGACATAAAGAACCTTCACAAGCGGCTCTTCCTTTAAAAAATCTAAATTTTCCGCATCAAATTCACGAAATGCCATTCGCCCGGCCAAATATTGGCGTTCTCCATCAAAAATGCGATAAATCCATACGGTGTCCAATGTATACACATGAATGCACACATCATACTTCAAACCCCGTTGAAATATCGTTTCCGCCTGTTCGAACGGCAAACCTTCAAAATGAATCAGGCGGTTGCCTGCGTTTTCCGTAATGGCGCCGCCATTGAATGAAATCGTGTATTCATTGGCTGCATCTTTCATCCCGATTTCCTCAAGTGTCCCCTGAATACTCTCATACCCCCGGCCCGTCGCGCAAACGAATTTATTTCCCTGGGCGCGCGCTCTGCGAATCGCCTCCCGGTTTTCTTCACTGACAGTCCGATCGGTGCTCAACAAAGTTTCATCTAAATCACTCGCAATCAATTTCATCTGATTTCCTCCTAAAAAAAAGGGAGGACGGTATTCCCGGACCGTCCTCTATACTTCCTTTCAAAACTTTCTGTCTTTCAGCCACTTAACTCTGAAATAACTAATCCCCAAGAAGCAGCAACCTTAACTCTCCCTAAAAGTTATGTTTTCTATTTCCACCTTTAATATACCAAGGTAAAGTAGCAATGTCAACGAAATCGGGTCAAAAAAACACATTTTTTTCCATATTTTCCTTTGGTAAATTATTGGTTGAACCAATTTTTACCCAGGTTGTTTATTGATTTCCATAATTTGCAAAGCGAGATCAGGCTTATCGGAAATCACACCATCCACACCAAGCTCTTCACATTTTTGCATATCCGCTTCTTCGTTGATCGTCCATCCCCAATACTGTTTCCCGTAGCTGTGCGCAAGTTCCACATCTTCTTTTCGAATATGCGGAAACGCCACCGCGAAAGAGTCGATCCAGCTACACTTTACATAACTTTCGATATCTTGTTCAGTCGACATCAATAGCTGTTTAAACATTTCCGGGTAGCGCGACTCCAGCGCAATCAGACTTTGTACATCCCACGTCTGCACAGTAATATTCGAAAGCAGCCTTGGATTTTTTTCCAGGAGTTTCTGAAGGTTATCAAGTGCCGGCGTCCCTTCTTTCAATTCAATCAAATATAACACTTTGTTCCCAAAATGATTGAAAAATTCCTGAACAGTATGTAAAGTTTCCCCATTTTCCACGGTTAAAGAAGAAAGCACTTCATCATTTGTATCGTTAATGATATAATCTTTCCCGGTCAACCTCAACGTGGAAGGATCATGCGAAACATACAACGTTCCGTCCTTGGACTGATAGACATCCAATTCAATTTGCCGGCAGCCTTCACGAATTGCTTCCTCATACGATTGAAATGTATGCTCTGTCATGGCCGCGGAGGCTCCCCGGTGCGCAATTACACGAATGGCGGGACGGGCGTATGATTTTTCTTTTATATCCTTAGCTTGTTCAACAGAAATAACCTGAAAACCAAAAATAAAGCATGCGCTTATGATGGCAAGCATCAGCACAAAAAATTTTCTAAAATACATCATGCATTTATTGTATACGGTTTTCCTACATATGAAAACGGATTGTGATTAAGAAATTTGACATTTAATTCTTGTTCAACAACAATAAAAGTGGTTACCATGGAAAGGCAGAAAACTATGAAAACAATCTTGATTACCGGAGCAGGCTCCGGAATTGGAAAAGAAACCGCAAAATTGTTTGCAGCCAAAGGCTGGAACGTCATCGCGACGATGCGAGAGCCAAAAAACGACAAAACCTTTGCCGAAATGGATCATGTAACAGTTATGAAACTTGACGTGACAAACAAAGAAGACATTGAAACCGTCGCCAGCGAAGTGATTTCTCAAGGCGGGTTGGATGTTTTGTTCAACAACGCGGGCATCGGCGTAAAAGGATGCCTTGATGCGACCCCGGAAGAAAGCATCCGGCAAGTCTTTGAAACAGACTTCATGGGTCCGGCTGAAATAATGAAAGCGTTTATTCCGTATTTTAAAACGAAAAAAAGCGGTGTCCTGATGACGACCGCATCTATGTCGGGTGTGATTTCCTTCCCTTACGATTCGGTTTACGCCGCTGCGAAACACGCCTTGATCGGCCTTTGCGAATCTTTGTATTACGAATTACTCCCTTATGGAATCCGTGTGAAAATCCTGATTCCAGGTCCGATCAACACGAATTTTAAAATGCAGACTTTCATTAGCTCTTTTAATTCCGCGCACAATTTGAAGCCATCCAAAAATCTTTCCAAGATTTTGATTCCTGACTTCAACAGTCTTCCGGAAGCAAAAGAAGTGGCGCAAGTGGCTTATGAAGCTGCTACATCAGACAGCGACCAGCTGGAGTATATCATTGGCGACGTAGCCAACACCTTGATTTCGAAATATCGTTCGCAAGGCGTTGAAGCGTTTAAAAAGGAACTGGCAAACGAAGTTTACGAAAAGTAAATCCGGTTCTTCAATTTCCCTGAGAAGGCGAGTATAAAGCGCCTTCTTTTTTTCTTTCCAAGACGCTTTTTACAAAATATGCTCTTCCAAATATCGTCCTAAGCCATCTTCATCCACCGTATAGTCCGTGACCGCGTCCGCTTTTTCTTTCGTTTGCGAAGAGCCGTTGGCCAGACAAACACCCCAGCCCGCTTTTTCCAGCAGCGGAATGTCGTTTTCCATATCGCCAAACGCGATGATCTCCTCAAGTGGAATTTGGTTTCTTTGCGCGAACTTTTCCAGCCCCATGCCTTTGTTGATTCGAGGATCTAAAAATTCGATCGTAAACGTGTCCTCGATCGCGAACGTCTGCATGACAGCCCATTTCCCGGATTGATGCTTCGCTATTTTAGCGAGGATTCGTTCTTTTTCTTTCCCGGAGCAATGCACCTCGATTTTTCCGGTATCATATCGGCTTAACCGCTCAATGTCGCCAACTTCTACGATGGAACGGTTTCGCGCTTGCGACTCAACCATAAATGGATCCATCCGCAGGCAGGCGATTTGATCATATCCTTTTTCGTAGACAATGGCGTTGATGTCAAACTCGCTGAGCATTTCTAAAATTTCTTTCACCACGGTCCGCTCCAGCAAGTAAAAATGCTCGATCTCGTCATTTCCCTTTTCCCAAAGATCGCCGCCATTCATGCCAATCGCGAAATCAAAATCAAAAGAGAGCTCCCATTCTCCCGGTTTGGCAAGAACCCTTGAATCTAGCGGTCTTCCTGTCGCCACGCCAATCAGCACGCCTTGCTCATGCAGCTTCTCCAGCGCCGCTTTCGTATGCGGCATCAGCATTTCGCCTTTTGCCGCCAACGTCCCGTCAATATCCGCCACAAACACTTTAAAGTCTTTTTTCACTTTTATCCCCCGTTTCCTGTTCAAACTAAAACCATCATAAAAACTCTTTTTAACAAAATCAATATCCATTCGAAGAAAGAAAACAAATTTTCAAGCTTCTTTTTCCAAATATGATGATTTCTTTTCAATGAAAAAAAGACCACAAATGTGGTCTTGCGTGATAAACGAAATTAACGTTTTGAGTATTGAGGTCTGCGACGAGCTGCTTTGAGACCGTATTTTTTACGTTCTTTCGCACGTGGGTCACGTGTAACGAAACCTGCGGCTTTCAAAGCTGGACGATAGTCTTCGCTCGCTTCAATGAGCGCACGCGTAATTCCATGACGCATCGCGCCGGCCTGTCCTGTGAATCCGCCGCCTTTTACATTGATCAATACATCGAATTGATCCAATGTGTTCGTAAGTTCCAATGGGGATTTTACGACTTGCTGGAGAATTCCGGAAGGTACATACTGTTCCAATGTTTTTCCGTTTACTTCGATTTTTCCCGTTCCCGGACGCAAAAAGACACGAGCAACAGATTGTTTACGACGTCCAACACCATGATATTGAACGAGATTTGACTTTTTCACTGCCATTTTCTATTCCTCCTATCCTTTCACCTTCAGCTCAACAGGCTGCTGAGCTGCATGTGGATGTTCGCTTCCTGTGTACACGAACAAATGTCCACGCATTTTGTCGCCAAGCTTCGTGTGAGGCAACATCCCTTGAATTGCGTGCTCTACCCATTCCACTGGATATTTCTGCTTCATTTCTTTCGCGGTCCGCGTACGCAGTCCTCCAAAATATCCAGAATGATTGTAGTATTTTTCCGTTTCCAATTTGTTACCGGTCATATTGACTTTATCCGCATTGATCACGATGACGCAATCTCCACAATCCACGTTTGGGGTATAGGTTGGTTTGTGTTTTCCTCTTAATACATGCGCACATGTTGTTGCCAGACGACCCAAGGTTTGACCTTCTCCATCAACAACATACCATGTACGTTTCACTTCAGCTGGCTTTGCCATTGTTGTTTGACGCATTGTGTTTTCCTCCTGTGATTTGAGCGTTACCGGGGCTCAATCGGCCAGAGTGTAGCCAAGTTAAATAATACCAAAACAGGGCTATTTGTCAATGTAAAAAGCCCATTCCAAGCGAATTTTATTCATCAATCCACTGTAAGTCCTGCAAATACTCATAGTTGACCGGCTCAATCGTTTTTACGATCTCGATTCCTAGCGACTCCAGGTACGCGATCGCCTCCTCATAAAGCGAGGCATTGAGATCCTTTGGATCATGGGCGTCCATCCCGACAATGGCCTGACAGCCAAACGAGGCCGCCATTTCCCAAAATTTATGATGCGGATATTGTTCGACGCCGCTTTTTCGATTGGCCTGCATTCCGAGCACATTGTATTCAAGCGGTATATGAAGGCGGGCGCATTCCAGACATATTTTTTGGAATCCTTCCTCGACTACGTCGTACCATTCCATATACTCGTTGCGCATGATGAGTTCTGGATGGGCTAAATAGGCGTACATTCCCGTGCGCAGCCCTTCAATACACATATCAAAATACGCATTCAAATACCGCGGAGGCATATGCCCGAAATAAATTCCATATTCGTCGCTTAAATAATAATGGTTGCCTAAAATCAAATAGTCGATTTCCTGCTCCACGCAAAACTCCAGCAGCCACTCTTGATACATCGGATAATATTCCGCTTCCATTCCAAGCAAAATCGTGATTTTGTCTTTATATTTCTCCTTCAAGGCAAGGACGCTCTTTTTGTATTCGTCAAACTCGCTGACATCCATTCGAATCCCGGACCTAAAATTCGAATTGTACTCCCAGCATGCGTGATCGGAAAATCCGAGAACTTTGTACCCGTTCGCGATGGCCTCCAACACATACTCCTCATCCGATCCAACCGCATGATGGCAGCGAAACGTATGTGTATGATAATTGGTGCGGAACAAGTTTTCATCATCCATAATAGACCTCCATTAAATACAATCCTTGCGGGGGCGCGTTATAAGGACACGCATGCTTATCTTTCGCCTCCAGCATCCGTTTTAGAGCCTTTGGCTCCTGTTTATGACGTCCGACAGCCATGAGCGCGCCAACCATCATGCGCACTTGATAGCGCAAAAAGCCCGAACCAATAAACTCAAATTCGATGTCGTCCCCATGCGCGTTGATTTCTATAGAAGCAATCGTTTTTACCCTCGGCTTTCTTGGGTCGATTTTGTGCGAGGAAAAACTCGTAAAATCATGGGAACCAATCAAATATCGAGACGCCTCGCGCATTTGTTTGATATCCAGCGTCTCATACACAATGCTTTTGTAGGGAAAACAAAAGGGATCGTTTTGATTCGTGGTGCAAATGTAGCGATAGCGTTTCCCGGTCGCGCTAAACCGGGCGTGGAACCCTTCTTTGGCTTCCTCGCAAGCCAAAACGCGAATATCGCGCGGCAGGATTCCGTTCAGCGCTTTTTGGTATTGCTGGCAAGTTATGCCGGACCGGGCCTCGAAATGAACAACCTGTCCCATGGCGTGGACTTTGGCATCCGTCCGGCCGCTGGCAACGACTTCCGTAGGCTGATGGTGAATTTTTTCGAGCGCCTTTTCGAATACTTCTTGAATGCCGAGCGCGTTGATTTGTTTTTGCCAGCCAGCATAGTTGGATCCATCGTAGGCGATTTTCGCTTTCATCAACATCATTATGCAAGTCCTGAAACTGAAATCGCGATGCAGGCAGCCATAATCAAGGCCGAGATCAACATGCCGGCATAGTCAATTCCACCCATTTTCAACAGCTTGTACCGCGTCCGCTGGCGCTGGGGATCGTAGCCTCTCGCTTCCATGGCGTTGGCTAGCTGATCGGCGCGGTCAAACGCGGAAACAAAGAGCGGAACGATGAGCGCGAGAACGGCCATCACTTTTTCTTTCATCGTACCATTTTCCAAGTCGACACCACGGGATGCCTGTGCGTTCATAATCCGCTGCGTTTCCTCAATCAAAGTCGGAATGAAGCGAAGCGCGATGCTGATCATCATCGCGATGATGTGCGCTGGCAAGCCGATCTTTTCAAAAGGATGCAGCAGTTTTTCAATTCCAAGCGTTAAGTCCAGCGGCTTGGTCGTCGCCGTCAAAATCGTCGTTATAATGATCATCATCATCAGCCGGACAACGATGTACAGCGTCTGGTAAATCGCATCCGAATAAACGGAAAACCATCCGAGCTGGATCCAGGCGGTTCCGGTTTTGATCACGAAAACATTGATCACAAGCAAAAAAACCATCATAAACAGCATCGGTTTGATGGAGCGCAGCGCAAAGCCCAGACTCAGCTTGGATAACACCAAAGCGACCGCGATAAAGGCGGCAATGAGAAGATATCCCCAAATTCCGGCGGGTATAAAAATCGCAATCATCAAAAACAGCATGATCATGATTTTGGCGCGTGGATCCATTCGATTGACGATGGAGTCCAAAGGCAAATAGCGGCCAAGCGCGATATTATTCATCTGATTTCACCTGCTCTTTCACACATTGGACCAAGTCCTCCATTTCCAGCACATCCGCCGGGATTGTGAAGCCTTTTTCGATGAGCTGCTTTTTCAGTCGAATCAGCGCGGGTGGATTGATTCCAATGTTTTCCATCCATTCGGGGTGCTGAAAAAACTCTTTTACGTCGCTTTCGATTTTTACTTTTCCTTGCTCAAACACGATCACATGGTCGCAATAGTTCTTAACGTGCTCCATATCGTGGGAAACCAGCAAAACCGTTTTCCCTTTCTCTTTGTTGAGCCGCATAAACAAAGCCATCATCTCATTGGCACCTTGCGGATCCAATCCGGCCGTTGGCTCGTCAAGCACAAGAAGATCCGGATCCAGCACTAAAATACCGCCTATCGCCACTCTTCGCTTTTGTCCGCCCGATAAATCAAAGGGGGAGCGCTCCATATACGACGCGTCCAGGCCGACAACCGGCAAAATTTGTTTTGCGAGTTCCAGCGCCTTGTCTTCCGCGATGCCGAAATTTTTCGGACCAAACGCGATGTCTTTTCCAATGGTTTCCTCAAAAAGCTGATATTCAGGAAACTGGAATACGAGCCCGACTTTTTTTCGTAAATTTTTGACGTCTTTCAACTTCGTTCCCGCTTCGATGTGATAATCGTCCACTTCGACGCGGCCGCTCGTTGGCAGCAGCAGGGCGTTCAAATGCTGGACGAATGTGCTTTTTCCGGAACCGGTCTGTCCGATGATGGCTGTCACTTTTCCTTTTGGAATTTCAACGGTGATGCCATTGAGCGCCAAATGCTCAAAAGGGGTTCCCGGATTATAGATATGCGTCAATTCGTTTGTTTTAATTGGCATAGTTTATCGACCACTCCTTCCAGCGTGCAAATCCCCTCTTTCAGAATTCCTTCTTGTTTTAGGGCATTTGAAAATTTCAGCGCAAATGGAATATCCAGCTTCATTTCTTTTAAGCGCTGCTCTTGCGAAAAGACTTCCATGGGCTTTCCGGTCATTTCGACGTGGCCGTCTTTGAGAACAATCACGTTTTCGCTTTGCGCGACTTCCTCCATGTCGTGCGTAATCGAAATGATTGTCACGTTTTTTTCTTCGTGGAGCCGCTTGATTTGCTCGTTGATGCTTTTCTTTCCTTGCGGGTCGAGCATGCTGGTCGATTCGTCAAAAATAATGATTTCCGGCTCAATGGCCAAAATTCCCGCGATGGCGACTCGTTGTTTTTGTCCGCCTGAAAGCTTTGTTGGTTCCGTATCCAAATAGTCCGACATTCCGACTTTCGCGGCGGATGCTTCAATGATTTCCTGCATTTGCTCCTGGGGAACGCAATGGTTTTCCAGTCCGAACGCAATGTCGTCGGCGACGGTCGAGCCGATAAACTGGTTGTCTGGATTTTGGAACACGATGCCAATGTGACTTCGAATATCGTATACGGTGGATTCGGTTAAAGGTTGATCGAAAATAGAAATCGTGCCGGATTTCGCTTCTAAAAGCCCAATCAATAGTTTCGCGATCGTGCTTTTCCCGGAACCGTTTTGTCCAATAATGGTTGTATAACTTCCTTTGGGAATGGAAAATGAAATATTTTGAATGGTTTCTTTTTCTCCATCATAGGAAAATGTCAAATCTTTTACGTTTACCGCGTCCATAAAACACCTCCTCGTAAACGGGTATATTATACATGAAAACTTTAAAATATCCTTGGAAATCGTAAAAAAAGAATGATCGGTGATCATTCTCTATTTTGTAAAATGAAATCCTTGATATTGCACGTCGGTTGTTTTCATCGCGTTGATAACCGCCGATGCCAGGAATGTGAGTCCTTCGATCGTGGATTCCCCGTTGTAGAGCACATCCACAACATTGGCGTTGGTATCGAACGAAGACGACAAACCATCCCGTGCCAATTCTTCTTGAAAGCGGTCGGCGACTTTCGCATCCGGTACCGCAAAAGTCAAAGTGACGGGAAAGCTTTTCTCATCCTGACCGACCCAGGACAAAATATCCGCTTTTAGCGCGGGAATTTCCTCGCTTTCATCATCCGTTGGGGCGGGAAGCAAGTAATTGTCCAAAGATTTGTTTTTTTTGTCGGTAATCACTTTCGCAATTCCGGCAGCGCCTGCTGCGATTCCAGCAATGGCGGCTACCCATTTTAACCATTTCATCGTTTTTTCCTCCTTGTCACGGCAACTCCGTCTCCGACGTCCATGAACGTTGTTTCAAAGTCCTCGAGGGATTTCAAAAACTCTCGGTACATCCTGATCTTTTTTAAGAGATGCTTCGTGTTTCGATTGTTCGTCCGTTCGGGATGGTCAACCATGCCATGAAAATTCATATTATCTGAGAGTATTATACCATTTCGGGATAAAATGGGAGAGTACTTTGCAAAGAATCGTTGATATTGAGCTTTTGCGGCATCAATAAAAATACAATCTGCCAAAAAATCCGGCAGCGCGACTTCATTCGCGTCCCCTTCGATCAGTGTGATTTGCGAGGCAAGTCCGCTTTCCGCGATGTTGATTTTGGCCGCTTCAATCATTTTTGGATCTCTCTCGATGGTCACGACTTGAATTTCGGGATCAAGCGATGCGACGGCGATCGCCGTTTTTCCAATGGCCGTTCCTATTTCTAAAAAGTTCTTCACTTTCGCTTGACGGACTTGGTCTAAAAGAAAGGCCAATCCATCTTCCATCATGACCGGTACATGATTGTCTTTCGCGTATTGTGATAGTTTTTGCTGTTGTGTCTTCATAAAATCAACCTAAAAAAAAGTGAAGTAGAAAGACTACTTCACAAATTCGACGATTGCCATCGGAGCGGCGTCCCCGCGACGGATCCGGGTTTTTACTACACGTGTGTACCCGCCATCTCTGTCTGCATATTCAGGCCCGATCTCATTGAACAATTTCTGCAATGCGGTCGTTCCGTTGTCATCCACTTCGATATTCCGAACGTATGCAGCAGCTTGACGACGCGCGTGCAGGTCTCCTCTTTTCGCAAGAGTAACCAGACTGTCGACAACTGAGCTTACTTCTTTCGCTTTCATTTCTGTTGTTTCGATTTGACCATATTGGATCAGCGACGTTGCCATATTGCGAAGCAACGCTTTCCGGTGATCTGCTTTACGGCCCAATTTGCGATTACGCATGGTCGTTCCTCCTCTTATTTATTCATTACTGGATTTGAAAGACAAGCCAAGTGAATAAATCTTATCTTTGACTTCCTTCAGTGATTTCTTTCCAAGATTACGCACATGCATCATCTCATCTTCGGTTTTCTGAATCAGCTCTTCAACCGTCGTGATTCCCGCTCTTTTCAAGCAGTTATACGAACGAACAGACAATTCCAGATCCTCGATCATCTTGGACTGGATCGCGCTTGGCGTCGTATCGCTTTCCTGTTCCTGCGCATCCGCTTCATCAATGAAGCCTTCATCCAGGTTTTTCAAGATGGCCAGATGATCTCTAAGAATTTTTGAAGAAATAGAAAGTGCTTCCGATGGCTTCAAAGTTCCATCCGTATCAATTTCCATGATCAGTTTGTCGTATTCCTGACCTTCTTCATTGACTTGCGGTTCGCTCACATAGGCGACCCGTTTTACCGGGGAATACAGCGCGTCGGTATAAATGGTACCGAGCGGCTGATTGTCGTTTTGATACATATGCTTGTTGGTTTCGGCTCCAACATACCCTCTGCCCAAACGGGCGGACAATTCCATATTAAGAACGCCTCCTTGTGACAAAGTGCAAATCTCCAAATCTGGATTCAGTACTTCCACCCCTTCCGGACACTCGATGTCTTTTGCGTAAACGACGCAAGGTCCTTCTTTATTGATCCGTAAAGGATGGATCTCGTTATCATGAATATCAATTTTTAAAATCAACTGTTTGATTCGCAGAATCAAGGAAGCAACGTCTTCGCTCACTCCTTTGATTCCGGTAAACTCATGGTATACTCCGTCGATTCGGATGGCGAACACCGCGCCTCCAGGTACTGCCGACAGCATGACCCGACGCAATGCGTTTCCCAGTGTGATTCCGAATTGACTGTCGAGAGGAGTAAAAATAAATTTACCTGATGTTTGATTTTCTTCTACTGTTTGGATTTCATACTTTGTCATTTAGGCACCTCCTTATAGTGTCCTATTATCCACGAGGTCGTTTCGGTGGACGGCATCCATTGTGAGGGATTGGCGTCACATCGTTGATCATTGTGATTTCCAGTCCGGCTACCTGCAGCGCCCGTACAGCCGCTTCCCGTCCAGGTCCAGGTCCTTTTACCTCTACGCTGACGCTCTTCATTCCGTGATCCATCGCCGCTTTTCCTGCCGCTTCCGCCGCCATCTGCGCCGCGTACGGCGTGCTCTTCCGGCTTCCTTTGAATCCGAGCGCTCCTGCCGAGCTCCACGAAATCGCGTTTCCGCCTTCATCCGTGATCGTTACGATCGTATTGTTGAAAGTCGAGTGAATGTGCGCGCATCCTCTGGCCACATTCTTTTTGACACGACGTTTTCTTGTTTTTTGTACTTTTGCCATGTTCTACTCTCCTCTCCTACTTCTTCTTGTTGGCAACTGTTTTTGCCTTCCCTTTTCTTGTCCGCGCGTTCGTCTTCGTTCTCTGTCCTCTGACCGGCAGTCCTTTCCGATGACGAATTCCTCTGTAGCAGCCGATCTCCATCAGTCGTTTGATGTTCAGCTGCACTTCCCGGCGCAGATCCCCTTCGACTTTGATCTTGTCCACTTCTTTTCGGATCGCGTTCATTTCCTGTTCGCTCAAATCCTTGATGCGCTTGTCTTCGCTGACATTGGCTGCCGCCAATACTTTGCTTGCCGTCGTACGGCCGATTCCATAAATATACGTCAATGAGATCACTGCTCGTTTATCGTTTGGAATATCTACTCCTGCTATACGTGCCATTCGTTCCTCCTACTAGTTTCCTTGTCTCTGTTTGTGTTTCGGGTTCTCGCAGATCACCATCACGCGACCTTTCCGGCGGATGACCCGGCACTTGTCACAGATTGGTTTTACAGATGGTCTTACTTTCATCTTTTTTCCTCCTGTACACTTGCCACGTATTGCCCTGCTAAAATGCGTATGTCTGCATGCGGATTTTAACAGAAACGTGGGCTTTCATTCATACGCAAATAAATGCGCTTATATATTATAAGCGCAATTTATTAGTTTTTCAAGGCTTCCTGAATGGAAGACCAAATTTCATCAATGCCGCGATCCGCATTGATATGTTTTACGATTCCTTTTTCTTCATAATACGCAATAACTGGCTCGGTATTTTTTGCGTATTCATCGAGACGTACTTTTAGACTCTCCTCGTTATCATCTTTTCTTTGTGATAACGGTTCACCGCAAACGTCACAAATTTCCTCAGTTTGAGGAGGAGTCGTATATATATTATATATCGCTCCGCATTTTTTGCATGTACGACGACCGGTAATTCGCTTTGTCAGCACGTCGAATGGCACATCCATAGCAACAACGACGTCCACTGCGAGATCCGTTCCTTTTGTCATTTGCTCAAACGCTTTGGCCTGGTCCAGCGTCCGCGGATAACCGTCCAGCAAATACCCGTTCTTTTTATCTGTTAGATTTGCTAAGTAATCCGCAACCATTTTGTTCGTAATTTCGTCCGGAACAAGAAGTCCCTTCTCCGTATACGCCTTGGCCTGCTGTCCAAGCGGGGTATCGTTTGCGATATTCGCGCGGAAGATATCTCCAGTCGAGATGTGGTTTAAATTAAACTCATCTTTAATTCGGCTTGAGAACGTGCCTTTGCCAGATCCAGGCGCACCCATAATAAAGATGTTCATAGTAATCTCCCTTTAGTCTTCGAAATACTTTTTATACGATTTCTGTGTAATTAGTCCTTGGACTTGTCGTACCGTTTCGATCGCTACACCAACCACGATAATCATACCTGTTCCACCTAACGCCATAGAACTTGGCAGTTCCGGCCAGATGAGCGGCATAATATGCGGCATGACCGCGATAAACGCGAGAGCAACGGCCCCCAATACCGTGATCCGCGACAACACGCGGTTGATATAATCCTGCGTTTCCGTTCCCGGACGCACACTTGGAATATAAGCGCCCGATTTCCCGAGATTCTCGGCAATCTTTTCCGGATTGATTTGCATCTTCGTGTAAAAGAACGTAAAGAGCAAAATCAGCACGACATAGATCGCCAAAGAATACCAGGTCTGAAGGCCTAGCCAATCTTGCATTGGCCGGATCCATTCATTTTCCGGAAAAAAGCTGGCAATCTGCAATGGCGCCATCATCAATGACGAAGCGAAAATGACAGGAATCACACTTGCCGAATTGACTTTCAATGGCAAATAATTCATTTTGCTTGTTTGGGTCATCGTGACAGAACTCGAAGTATACTGGATCGGAATTTTTCGTTCGGCGGTATTGATCAGAGTCACAAAGACGATAATTAACAAATAAATGATGATATACGCCGCAAACAACAACGCGCCATTTGCGATTTTCCCATCAATTAACGATGACCAGGCTGCAGAGAACTGCTGCGGCATCCGCCCGACAATTCCCGCCATGATCACCATCGAAATTCCGTTTCCTATCCCTTTTAATGAAATCTGATCGCCGATCCAGACTAGGAACATCGTTCCAGCCGTGAATATCGTTGCGATAAACAATAACTTCGCTACCGTGACTCCGCCAACGATCAATCCGGTGTAGGTTTTCGAGAAACCGTACACCAGTGAAAAGGATTGAACAAAGGCAAAGACCACCGCAAGATATCGTGTATATTTATCGAGTTTCTTACGACCATTTGCGCCTGATTTCGATAGCTCGGTCAAGCTTGGAATAACATCCATGCTCAACAGCTGAATGATAATGGATGCGGTAATGTAAGGTGTAACACCTAGAGCGAATACAGAAAACTGCTCCAAACCACCGCCACCCAGCAAGTTCAGCATCGCGAACAAGGAGTTTTCTCCCAGTCCCGCTACCAAATCAGAAGTGTTTACGTCTGGGATCGTGATCGCACAACCAAGACGATAAACAAGAAAGGCAAAGAGAGTAAAGACAATCCGGTTCCGGATGTCCTTATTCGTCCACATTGCCTTGATTTTTGAACCCATTAATTAGCAGACCTCAACTTTTCCGCCTGCGTTCTCAATAGCTTCCTGAGCTCCCTTCGAGAATTTTGCTGCCGAAACAGTCAATTTCTTTGTAAGCTCACCATTTCCAAGAATTTTTACACCATTTAATTCTTTCTTTACCAAACCGCATTCCATCAACAATGCAGGTGTAACGTTTGTTCCGTCTTCAAAACGGTTCAAATCCTTTACATTGACGATCGCATACTCTTTGCGGTTGAAGTTCGTGAATCCACGTTTTGGAAGACGACGCGCAATCGGTGTCTGACCACCTTCGAAGCCAAGACGAGTTCCGCCGCCGCTTCGTGCGTTTTGTCCTTTTTGTCCTCGCGCCGAGGTTTTACCCAAGCCGCTTCCAGGACCGCGTCCTACCCGTTTTCTCGAAGTACGCGGGCTCAACGATGACATTTCATGTAATTTCATTTCATTTACCTCCCCGATTAGTAACCACGGATCTCTTCCGGAGTTTTACCGCGAAGTTCAGCCACCTGTTCAACGGTTCTCAGGCTCTTCAGACCTTCGACAGTCGCCCGAACCACGTTGATTTTTGTACGGGATCCCAGACATTTCGTCAGGATATCGCTAATTCCAGCCAATTCAAGAACGGCACGTGCCGCACCACCGGCGATTACACCAGTACCTTCGCTGGCTGGACGCATGAATACGGATCCTGCTCCATATGTTCCAGTGACTTCATGTGGAATCGTTGTACCAATTACAGGTACTGTGAATACGTTTTTCTTCGCGTTGTCGACTGCTTTCCGGATTGCATCAGGGACTTCTTTTGCTTTTCCAGTGCCAATTCCAACGCGTCCTTTACGGTCACCAACAACAACTAATGCCGCAAAGCGGAAGTTACGACCACCTTTGACAACTTTCGTAACACGGTTGATGGCTACGACTTGTTCTTCAAATTCTTTCTGGTCTCTTCTAGGTTTTCTTTCATTTGCCATTGTTGCGACCTCCTAAAATTCTAAGCCGGCTTCACGAGCGGCGTCAGCAAGTGCTGCTACACGACCAGTATAGATATATCCACCACGGTCGAATACTACTTTTTTGATTCCTTTGTCTTGAGCGCGTTTTGCGATTTCGGCTCCGACTTTTTTTGCGGCTTCGATATTTCCACCGTTTTCCAGTTTCATATCCACACTCGATGCGGCCGCCAGTGTGTGTCCATTCACGTCGTCAATTAACTGCGCGTGGATGTGGGCGTTGCTTCTGAATACATTCAAACGTGGGCATTCAGGAGTCCCGCTTATATTTTTACGTACACGCACATGACGACGAAGTCTTTGTGAATTACGTGATTCTTTTTTCAACATATTAGTTCTCCTCTCCCACTATTATTTCTTACCAGCCGTTTTACCTTCCTTACGACGGACAACTTCGCCTTTATAACGAATTCCTTTGCCTTTGTAAGGTTCCGGTTTGCGGACTGCGCGAATATTGGCGGAATATTCTCCAACAAGCTGTTTGTCGATTCCAGCGACTTTGATCGACGTGGCGTTTGGACAAGTTACTTCCAAACCATCCACGATGTCGATTTCAACTGGGTGCGAGTATCCCACGCTCATGGTCAGCTTGTTTCCTTTTACAGCGGTACGGAAACCAATTCCGACCAGCTCAAGTTCTTTTACGAATCCTTCAGAAACTCCCACTACCATGTTGTGCAAGAGCGCACGCGTTGTTCCATGGAGCTGCTTAGTGTGTTTTTCGTCATTAGGACGCTTCACAGTGACTTCGTTGTTCTCCACGTTGATGTCCATCAACGGAGAGAACTTCCGAGTTAAAGTTCCTTTAGGACCTTTAACAGTCACCTCATTGCCTGCCGCTACTTCGACAGTAACGTTGGCAGGAATGGTAATCAGTTTATTCCCGATACGTGACATTTTATTTTTCCTCCTAAATTACCAGATATATGCGATGACTTCGCCACCAACGTGGTTTTTCTTCGCATCTTTATCTGTCATCATTCCGTTCGAAGTCGAGATGATGGCAGTGCCAAGACCGTTCAATACGCGTGGCAGGTTTTCCACCTTCGCGTAAACGCGCAGTCCAGGCTTCGAAATCCGGCGCAGACCGCTAATAACGCGCTCGCCGTTTTTCCCGTATTTCAAGTCAATCGTCAAAGTTTTCTTGAGATCGCCTTCTACTTTATAGTTATTGATGTATCCTTCACTCTTCAAGATTTCGGCGATTGCCGTTTTCTCTTTGCTGGAAGGCATGCTCACTGTTTCGTGTTTTTGCTGCAGTGCATTCCGAATACGAGTAAGCATATCTGCGATTGGATCTGTCATATTCATGAGTCGTATGCCTCCTTATTACCAGCTTGCCTTTTTAACACCCGGGATCTGACCTTTGTAAGCCAGTTCGCGGAAGCAGATACGGCAAAGTTTATATTTTCTTAAAACAGAGTGTGGACGTCCACAACGCTCGCAACGTGTGTATTCACGCACTTTGAATTTCTGCGGACGCTGCTGCTTGTTGATCATTGCTTTTTTAGCCATTGTTGCCTCCTCTTATTTTTTGAAAGGCATTCCCATTGCAGTCAGCAATGCTTTTGCCTCGTCATTCGTTTTCGCTGTCGTCACGATAACAACATCCATACCACGGGTACGGTTGACTTTATCGAAATCAATTTCAGGGAAAATAATTTGTTCTTTTACACCCAGCGTGTAATTTCCACGACCGTCAAAGCTTGTGTCGCTGACACCGCGGAAGTCACGAACGCGTGGAAGCGAGATGTTGAACAGTTTATCAAGGAAGTTGTACATTTTGTCGGCACGCAACGTTACTTTGCATCCGATTGGCATACCTTCACGAAGTTTGAAGTTCGCGATTGATTTTTTTGCTTTTGTAATCACTGGAGCCTGTCCGGTAATGGCTGCCAGCTCTTCCACTGCCTCATCGAGCAGCTTCGAGTTTTGAATCGCATCACCAACACCAATATTGACAACGACTTTGTCAATCTTTGGCACTTCCATGATTGATGAATAGTTGAAATCCTTCATCATCTGAGGGACAACATCGCTTTTATATTTTTCCAATAAACGGTTCATGATACCCTCCTACTTCACTTCTGTGCCCGATTTTACGAACACGCGTACTTTTTCTTTCTTTCCGTCCTTGTTTGTCCGGAACTCATAGCGAACACGGCTAGGCGCTTTCGCTTTTTCATCATACAGCATGACATTCGACACGTGGATCTTTGCTTCTTTTTCAATGATCCCACCATCCGGATTTTGCTGTGTTGGTTTCTGGTGCTTCTTTACAATGTTCACGCCTTCGACAATGACTTTGTCTTCCCGCGGGAACGCTTGTTTTACTTCACCGATCGTGCCTTTGTAAGCACCTGTAATAACTTGAACTTTATCACCTTTTTTAATTCTCACAAGACACTCCTCCTACAATACTTCTGGCGCAAGAGAAACGATTTTCATGAAGTCCTTGTCACGCAATTCGCGGGCAACAGGTCCAAAAATACGAGTTCCTCTTGGCGTTTTGTCGTCTTTGATCAATACGACTGCGTTGTCGTCAAATTTGATATAGGTTCCGTTGTCGCGACGAACGCCACGTTTTGTACGAACGATAACCCCTTTGACTACATCACCTTTTTTTACGGTTCCACCAGGAGTAGCCTGTTTAACAGCACATACAACGATGTCACCGATGTTTGCGAATTTTCTTACGGAGCCACCTAAACACCGGATAACAAGAACTTCTTTCGCTCCGGTATTGTCGGCAACACGTAAACGGCTTTCGTTTTGAATCATTGTGTCTACCCCCTCGTTTATCCTTCCGCTTTTTCTACAACTTCAAGCAGACGGAAACGCTTGGTAGCCGAAAGAGGACGAGTTTCCATGATCGTTACTACATCGCCTTCACGTGCTACGTTGTTTTCGTCATGCGCTTTGTATTTTTTTGTATATTTAACACGTTTTCCGTAAATCGGATGTGTTTTTTTTCGTTTCTACCGCTACAGTGATCGTCTTATCCATTTTGTCGGATACTACTTTTCCTCTGTAAACTTTACGAGCATTTCTTTCCATTGATCAGCCCTCCTACTTCGCTGCGGCGTTTTCACGCTCAGTCATAATCGTTTTAATACGAGCAATCGTTTTCTTTACGGTTTTCAAACGAGCCGTATTTTCCAACTGTCCTGTCGCCTGCTGAAAACGGAGGTTAAATAATTCGTCTTTCAATGCATCGATTTCCTTTAAAAGTTCTTCGTTGGTTTTTTCACGGATTTCTTTTGCGTTCATTATTCAACTTCTCCTTTTCTAACAAAGCGAGTTTTCACAGGAAGCTTATGAGAAGCCAGACGCAATGCTTCACGAGCTACTTCCTCGCTTACTCCACCGATCTCGAACATAACACGGCCCGGTTTTACAACCGCAACCCATCCTTCTGGAGCACCTTTACCGGAACCCATACGAACTTCGAGAGGTTTTTTCGTTCTTGCCAAATGAGGGAAGATACGGATCCAAACTTTACCGCCACGCTTCATGTAACGTGTCATGGCGATACGGGCAGCCTCGATCTGACGGTTGCTTACGTAGTTTCCCGATTCAGCAACGAGACCAAATTCACCAAAGTCAACCGAGCGTCCCGCCTTGCTGCGACCTTCGTAGCTCAGACGATGAGGACGACGATACTTTGTACGTTTAGGCATTAACATCTTCGTTACCTCCTTTATTTACAGGAGCTGCGGCTTTTTCCGCGTTGTTGCGGCCATTCGCTCCCCGAGGCGCGCGATTGTTATTCCGTCCATCGCCACGACGGTTGTTGTTGCGGCGGCGATTGCGCATAGGACGTTGTTTTGGCGCTTCTGGTTCTTTCACCATTTCGCCAGGAAGAACTTCCCCACGGCAGATCCAGACTTTTACGCCCAGACGACCATAAGTCGTGCTTGCTTCTTCCCAAGCGTAGTCGATATCGCTGCGCAGAGTATGCAGAGGAACGACACCTTCGGAATAGCCTTCCGTACGGGCCATATCGGCACCGCCAAGACGTCCGGAAACCGAAGTCTTGATTCCTTTGGCACCGGCGCGCATCGTGTTCTGGATCGCTTTTTTCTGCGTCGCCCGGAACGATTTACGTCCTTCCAGCTCGTTGGCAATCCAGCGGGCAACCAGACGTGCGTCCAAATTCGGGTTGGCGATTTCCACCACGTTGATTTGCACGTTTTTCACTTTTGTCATCTTGATGATTTGTTTTTTCAAACCTTCAATGGATTTTCCATCCTGACCGATGACAACGCCAGGATGCGCAGTACGGATGATAATCGTCAAGCGATTGTTCGTACGTTCGATTTCAATGCGGGAAATCTGAGGATCTGCTTTGCGCTTGTCGGCTGCCGATGCAGACAATTTTGCATAATAATCTTCGATAAAATCACGAATCCGAACATCTTCCATCAGAAGCGTTCCGAATTCTTTATCGTCTGAATACCATCTCGACTGCCAGTCGCGGATGATTCCGACACGCATTCCGATCGGACTTACTTTTTGACCCATATCGATCCTCCTACTCTTTCTCAGCCACGATCACCGTGATGTGGCTCGTACGCTTATGAATTGGGCTTGCGCTACCTTTTGCGCGAGGCATGAAACGCTTCATCGTCATTCCTTCATCCGCATAGCAAGCTTTTACATAAAGTTTTGCTTCATCTAAATCATTATTGTGAACCGCATTCGCAACTGCAGATTTCAGAACTTTACCAACAAGTTCCCCACCCTTGTTTGGGAGAAATTTGCAGATCGCAGCGGCTTCTTCCACGTTTTTACCCCGGATCAAGTCTAAAACAAGTCTAGCCTTACGAGGTTGAATGCGAAGAGTTTTTGCTGTTGCTTTTACTTCCATCATCTGTTCCTCCTATTTTCTGCCTTTCTTGTCATCTTTTGCATGATCGGCATATTTACGCGTCGGTACAAACTCACCAAGCTTGTGTCCAACCATATCTTCTGTTACGTATACAGGCAAATGTTCTTTCCCGTTATACACCGCAAATGTATGCTCTACAAATTGAGGGAAGATCGTTGAACGACGGCTCCACGTTTTGATCACTTCTTTTTTTCCGGCAGCATTCAATGCGATGACCTTTTTCATCAAGTGTTCGTCACAGAAAGGACCTTTTTTCAAACTACGACTCATGTCTTATCCTCCTTCTACTTACCGTTGCGGCGACGTACGATCAGTTTCGTACTTGCTTTTTTCTTCTTACGCGTCTTCACGCCCAGAGCTTTTTTGCCCCATGGCGTCATAGGCGATTTACGTCCGATTGGCGTACGGCCTTCACCACCACCATGAGGGTGATCGTTCGGGTTCATAACGGAACCACGAACCGTCGGGCGAACGCCTTTCCAACGGTTACGTCCAGCTTTTCCGAGGTTGACGAGGTTGTGGTCCTCGTTGCCAACCGTTCCAACCGTCGCGCGGCATACACCAAGCACACGACGAACTTCGCCGGAAGTCAGACGCAAAGTTACATATTTGTCTTCGATACCAAGAATCTGTGCGGATGCACCAGCGCTTCGCGCCATCTGTCCGCCTTTGCCCGGTTTCAGCTCCACGTTGTGAACCACTGTACCTTCAGGCATGTTCCGGAGTTCCATCGCGTTTCCGATCTGGATATCCGCTTCAGGACCCGAAATGACTTTCGCGCCGACTTTCAAGCCTTTTGGCGCGATAATATAACGCTTTTCACCATCAACATAGTGAAGCAGCGCGATATTCGACGTACGGTTTGGATCGTACTCGATCGCAGCGACCGTAGCCGGAATTCCGTCTTTGTTACGTTTGAAATCAATGATACGGTATGCACGTTTGTGTCCGCCACCTTGATGACGAGTCGTGATCCGACCAAGATTGTTGCGGCCGCCCTTGCTTTTCAATGGAGCAAGAAGACTTTTCTCCGGAGTTGTTTTTGTGATCTCCTCGAAAGTCAGCGTGGACATCCCACGACGACCAGGTGTAGTAGGTTTATACTTTTTGATTGGCATAAACTAATTTTTCCTCCTATTCGCAATATTTATTCAGGAAATAGCGACTTCTCCCTGATTATTCCTCACCAAACAAGTCGATTGTCTGGCCTTCTTTGATTTTTACAATCGCTTTGCGGACATGGTTCGTTTTTCCAACGAAGCGTCCAACACGACGTGTCTTTGGTTTTACATTCATGATGTTGACCGAAACAACATCCACGTGGAACAAAGCTTCCACCGCTTGTCTCACTTCGATCTTATTTACACCTTTCGCCACTTCGAACGTCACCTTGTTGTCTTCAGCCATCAGCTTCATCGACTTCTCCGTGATGATCGGGCGAATGATTACGTCTCTGTAGTCCATCATTATGCCAACGCCTCCTCAATTTCTTTTACGGCTGCGCTCGTCATGACAACTTTGTTCGCGTTAACAAGATCGTATACGTTGATCGCCTTCGAGCTCATCATGCTTACGCCTGGCAAGTTGCGCGCCGACAAGTAAGCGTTCGTGTTGTCATCGGCTTCCGCAACGACAAACAACGTTTTGTAAGGCGCCTGGATCGCATCGACGATCGCAACGAAATCTTTTGTTTTTGGCGCTGCCAATTCTAATTTATCCATGACGTTCATCGCTTCGCCGATCAGTTTCTCGCTCAATGCGGATTTCAGGGCAAGACGACGAACTTTCTTGTTGATTTTATATGCATAGTTCCGAGGTTTAGGTCCAAACACCGTTCCACCGCCTCTGTATTGAGGAGCGCGGATCGAACCTTGACGGGCGCGACCTGTTCCCTTTTGGCGATATGGTTTACGACCGCCGCCGCGAACTTCGGAACGTCCTCTTGTGCTTGCCGTACCTTGACGACGGCTTGCCTGCTGCATGATCAATGCATCGTAAAGTGCCTGTTGATTTGGCTCGATTCCGAATACTTCATCGTTGAGTTCGATCGTTCCAACAACCGCACCGGCCTGATTAATTACGTCTAATGTAGCCATTATTCACTGACCTCCTCATTCACCGTGTAGTCGACCAATGTAACTGGCGCTTTGTTTCCTTTCGAAGTCTTGGCTGTACGGATCATCACCAATCCTTTTTTAGGTCCAGGCACGCAGCCCTTGATCAAGATATAGTCTTTTTCTTTATCTACTTTAATGACAGTCAGGTTCGGATTCGTTGTGCGATATCCACCTTCCTGACCAGCCATCATCGTACCTTTCATGATACGGCCCTGACGGGAAGTAATACCGTTTGTTGCCAAAGAACCGATATGGCGGATGTTCTTCGAACCACCATGTGTCTTTGGTCCCTGATGCGCGTTGTTACGCACGATCGTACCCTGGTAACCTTTACCCTTGCTCGTTCCGATGACATCGACTTGCTCACCGGCTTCGAAAATGTCAACGCCAACCGTATCTCCGACTTTTACGTCGAGCTCGCAATCGCGAACCTCGCGGACAAAGCGCTTCGGTGCTGTTTCCGCTTTCTTGCAGTGTCCGATGTTGGCTTTTGTTGCGCGGCGTTCCTTGATATCTTCAAAGCCCAACTGAACCGCTTCATACCCATCCGTTTCAACCGTTTTCTTTTGAAGAACAACGTTCGGAGTCGCTTCGATCACTGTTACAGGAATCAACTCGCCGTCTACTGTGAAGACTTGCGTCATTCCTAATTTTCTTCCTAATAGTCCTTTCATCTTTGACACCTCCATTAAAGTTTAATCTCGATGTCAACACCACTAGGAAGTTCAAGTCTTTGTAAAGAGTCAATTGTTTCCTTGTTTGGTGCAACGATCTCAATCAAACGCTTATGCGTACGCATTTCGAACTGCTCACGCGAATCCTTGTATTTGTGAACTGCACGAAGAATTGTCACAACTTGTTTTTCCGTCGGCAGCGGAACCGGGCCGATGACTTTTTTAGCCCCGTGTTTTGTAGCCGCATCGACGATTTTCTTTGCGCTCTCGTCCAGGATGCGGTGCTCATACGCCTTTAAGCGAATTCTCATTGTATTGTTTGCCATGGTTTTCTCCTTTCGTTTATTCTAGATAAACATGCTCCATGCGAATTACCTGACCTCACCCATGACAACGCTTTTCAGTGGGTCAGCAACCTCGCACTTCTTCGCAGTGCTCAAAAATAATAGCACACAACCCGAGGGGATTCAACTATATTTCTTCTTTTTTTCAAAAGAAACCGGCATGGACACCCACACCGGCTTCTTTCCCTATTCATCGTATTGTTTCCGTGTCACAGTATGCAAGTCAAAATCCAGAAACAGCTGGAACGCCTTGCGATTTTCGTCCTCGTCCCAAATCTCGACGAATTTTGGTTCCACCTCGACCAGAATCTCGGTGTCCACATGCGAGTAGGCGTTGTAGGACTGCCACAAGTACTTCTTATACAGCGTCTCGAACGTGCGTCCCGGCTCGTCCACGACCAGTCCCGCGACGCGGGCGATTCCTTCGACCTGCACCCCGTTCCAGCACATGGCTACGCGCGGATTGGCGTACAGCTGCTGCGTTTTCCGAAAATTGCGATCCGTCTTAAAATAGATCCGGTCCTTGTAAAACAAACAACTCACGTTGCGAACCATCGGGTAGTCATCGACGCTGCTGGCCAGCGCCATGATCTTCCAATCCCCGAGCTTCGCGTCCATAATTTTCTTCGCTTCCAAAAAATCCATCTTTCTCTCTCCTCGCTTAAAGCAATCCATTCATCGTACACACGATGAGCAAAACCGAAACAACCATAAAACCGCCAACGACAGCCATCGACTTTCCGGTCGATACCGACTCGCTTTCTTTCACCAAACCGGAATGACGCAGCGCCGTCACGATTGGCTTATACACAAACAACGTAATGCCCGCGTTGATCCCGCACTTCAGCAAGTTGAACGGCACGATGCCCGGCAGCAGCATGCCGACCACCGCTTCGCGCGGCATACCAAAATAAATCGGCGTGATGATGTAGTTCCAGAGCACCATCGACAGCGTACAGCAAATCGTTCCCGCGATCAATCCGAGCACAGCGCCATTTTTGGTATGAACCTTTTTATAAATGAACGCAGCCGTACAAGCAAATGTGCACGAAGCGATCACGTTCATAAGCACATCCAAAATCGTTCCCCCGCGGAACAATAGCTCCAGCACCGAGCAAATCGCGCTAATCACAAAGGATGTCAGCGGGCCGTAAATAAAGCCGCCAATCACGATGATGATGTCTTTGGGATCAAATTTCAGAAAAGACACCGCCGGCACAAGCGGGAACGAGACGAGCAAGTTCAAGACCATCGCCATCGCGCACAACAAGCCGATCGTTGTGATTTTTTTTGTTTTCGAGTTATTCATTTCAACGACACCTCCTAATAACAGAAAACGCGCCTAAAATAAACTTCTAGGTGCGTTTTTCGACGATTAAAAAATGTCAGTCAACAAACTCTTCTTTCATCCAGACTTTAACTGTTGCTACCGGAGTTGCACCGGTTCGGCCCGAAGGTTCGCGGAGTATACCGCCAGTCGAGAATTTCACTCTGCCCTGAAGATTTATTTTATGCAACTTCATTATAATCCAAGTTGCCAAACAAATTCAATAAGAACGTAGAAATTCGTCCAGCACAAATTTAAATTTGCGTTTCTCGATAAAATACGCCACGATCAAAACCACTAACGTGAAGTCGATGTTGGGCGGCAACATCATTTTCAGCAAGGCGCTGAGCACAAACGAGCTGATATCCATATACAAAAAGTCTTTGCTGTTTGTACACGAGCGAATCATTCGGTATTTGACCCGGAAGTTGCTAAACAAAATCACCGCGCCAATGGCGCCGACGATCGCGTCCACCGAAAAATTGATGAAGTACGTTTGCGCCAATACCGCCCGCAGAAAAAAGAGCACCATCGTTCCGGTCATGATGATCATCAAGCCGGTCATCGTAAATTTCTCTTCATAGTTTTTTTCGACTTCGTAAACCGTCTTTTTGAAAGCGGAGGATTTGCTCCATGTCCGCATGTTTTCCACCGTCAGCTTCGTCTCTTTTTTGCGTTCCAGCGCCCGCGCGCTCTTCTTTAAATAAAAGGTGGCGTAGACGTCTTTCTTTAAACCGGACCAGTCTTTTTTCTCATCAATCGCCTGAATGACTGAAAGAAGCGTTCCATCTTCATCATGGGCGAGCGCGTCCGAAGTTTCCACGCTTACCCATTGAAACGGTGAAGATTTCTTTTGCTTCATTCAAAAATCACCTGTTCCGATTCCTGGATTTGAATGTTGGTTTGAAAATACGTTTCCAATGCCTGGATCGCGTACAACGTGTCTTTCATGCCCGCCGTTTCATAACTGGAGTGCATCGCAAGCTGCGGCAAACCAATATCGACCGCGTTGACGGACACTTGCGTATTGGACAGGTTGCCAAGCGTCGAGCCACCCGCCTTGTCGGAGCGGTTCGCAAACGTTTGCACCGGCACATCCGCCATCTTGCAAATTTGCGTAAAAATCGAGCGGGAGAACGCGTCTGTCGTGTATTTCTGGTTTGCGGCTTCCTTGATGACGATGCCTTTATTCATATACGCGCAGTTCGTGGAATCGGTTTCCTGCGCACGATTTGGATGGACAGCATGCGCGTTGTCGCACGATACGAGGAACGAACGGGCCACCGCTTGATAATAGTCTTCGTTTCCAAAGCCAAGATTGCCGTTGATTCGTTTCAGCGTATCTTTCAGGAACGTCGACATCGCGCCTTGTTTAGTATTCGAGCCAACCTCCTCGTTGTCAAAGCAGCAATACACGTTGACCGCTTTCTCGTTGCGTACGTTCATAAACGCTTTTAGCGAAACAAACGCGCACTGCAAGTCATCGAGTTTTGGCGAAGATACGAATTCCTGATCATATCCCCACACCACGCCTTTTTGCCGGTTCACCAAAAACAAATCCTTTCCCATGATTTGATCGGTTCGCACGCCGAGGGCGTCGGCGATCATTTGATCAAACGCCTCTTTTTTCATCGACCCGGCCGAGAAAAGCGGGCAAAGATCGACCGCGCGGTTGTATTTGTATCCGTCGTTGATGGAACGGTCAAAATGAATCGCCAGATTCGGGATCATCAAAATATCCTGGTCGATGTAAAGAAGCTTGTTTACCAGCTTCGATCCGTCATGGACAAGCACGCGTCCGGCCACGCTGAGCGGGCGGTCGAACCACGTATTGTCAATCATTCCGCCGTACGCTTCCACGTTTAATTTAATGTATTCTCCCGGCCCTTCCAGCGTTGCCACCGATTTTATTTTATAGGTTGGCGAGTCCGAATGGGCCGCCGTCATTTGAAAATGATAGTCGCTCAATTCCTTTCCAATTTGAAACGCGATCAAACTGGTATGGTTGCGCGTCGTGTAGTATTTCCCGCCTTTTTTCAAAGTCCAGGCTTTTCCTTCCGGCAAGTATTCAAAACCATCCGCGCTCAAATACGATTGGATCGTCGCGATGGAATGAAACATGCTTGGACTGGACTCGATAAACGCGAGTAGTTCTTTTGAAATATCTAAATCATTCATGATAATTCCTCCTCTTTGTAGTGTATCACGTCTGAAATCAAATTCATAGGAAAGGGGCTGTAACGGGTAATTAAAAAAATATCCGGCTCCGGAATTGAAAAAGAGGCCGAATGGAATGGCGAACCAGCGAAAGCGCCGGCTATGGAAGCGATGGCAATGATTCGTATTGTAAAGAGCGGCGAATTGAATAAAGAAGAAAAAGTGATATTTCTTTTTGAAAAGAGGCAAAGAAAAAAAGCTGTAGCGCTCGAGTGATTTCTAAAAACCACCCATTCGTTACAGCCTCTTTTGTATTGTTTTTTATTCTGTCGTTCCGTCGCGCTCGTCCTGACGTTTTCTGATTTCCGGCATGATCAAGCCGAGAAGCAGGAACACGAATGGCGAGATCGCGTTGAAGATCGTGCGCATTGGATCGCCTGCCGCATACATTCCGAGCACGCAGCAAATCGCGGTGACCGCGAAGCACCATACACCGAAGAAGACCGCTACTTTGTTGTTTTTCACAAACATGTAGTCACGCGGAAATTTGGAAGACAGCTTGCGCAGCATGATGTACGCGAAGAATACCCACAAATAACGCAATGGCATACAAACGGAGTTCAACCGGGTCAGCCAGGTGATGATATCCGAAGCGTCTTTTCCAAGCAGCTGGATCGCGATAATGGCTCCGGAAAGCACAACGATCAATTTGATACCATTGACATAGGCACCTTTATCGTTTTGCTTGAGCAGCTGTTTTGGAACGAAGCGGCGGGCGTTGCCGTCATCAAGCAGCATTCGCAGCGGCGCGTCGATACTCAACACAAGTGTCGAGAACTGTCCAATCGTGTTGCAGGCGCCATAGAAGATCACGAACAAGTTGCCGACGTGATAGTAGTCGCCCAGACGCTGGAACGCCTCGTACGCGCCATTGGCGATGAACGAAGCTTGCGCATCGCCTGTGATTTCGGCGCCTGAGAACATCATGCCCAAAGCGACCGTTCCAAGAACCGCGCACACCATAACCATGATTGCGAGCGCGATCATTCCTTTCGGGAAGTTTTTCGCTGGATTTTCCACTTTGTTTACATATGGAGAAATCTTTTCGCAGCCGCCGACCGCAAAGATCAGGATCGAGAGCGAAGTGAAGTATTCCACATTAAACTTAGGAATCAGCGCTTCCCAGCTCCAGTCAAGCGGTACATACGATGCCGATGGATTGATGACCGGTGCAGCCATCATCATCAAAATGAACAGGATCGACATGACGAACATACTCGATCCCGCCGCTGTAGTCAATGCTTTCAAAGGATTCAATCCTCGGGAAGCGACCCAGCAGAAGAACAGGAAGACGACGCCGGTTGCCAGCTGAATCTGCCAGGAAGGCAGCGAATCATACCAGTCGTTGCTTAAAGTCATCCAGGCGAGCGCTTTGAGCCCTCCTGAACCTTTCGAAGCGATATACGGAATATGGACTACCCAGTACGTATATCCGGCGTAATACGCAAGCTTCGAATTCGTCGTTTCAAGAATCCACGACGTGACACCTCCACCTGCCGTTTTGAAAGCAGAGCCAAGCTCTCCGACCATTAACGCATACGGAACAAAATACAAAACGAATACCATGATCCATGAGAAGATCACCTGCGTACCGTGGAAATATCCGAATCCGTTGGTTACATTTCCAAAGCCCCAAACGGTAGAGAACGCCATGAATGCGAGCATGTACCATTTGATCTTGGAAGATGCGGCGGTTTGCTGGCCTGTTGAATTGTCTTTAGCCATTCTTTGTCTCCTTTCTTATAAGCCAATTACATAAATGTTCACACATTTTTCATGATATGTCAATCTTTTCTACAAATCAAAAAAGGGGACAGTCCACAATATACATCCTTTTTCACGCGATGAAACAAAAAAAGACAGCTGATACCAGCTGTCTGATTTTATCAAAGATTAACCAATGATTTCTGTAACGTTTCCGGCACCTACTGTGTGGCCACCTTCACGAATAGAGAATTTTGTTCCGTTTTCCAAAGCGATTGGAGCGATCAGTTCAACGTTCATTTCTACGTTGTCCCCTGGCATAACCATATCCGTTCCTTCTGGAAGCGTGATAACACCAGTTACGTCCGTTGTACGGAAGTAGAACTGAGGACGGTAGTTTGAAACGAATGGAGTATGACGTCCACCTTCTTCTTTGCTCAAAACGTATACTTGCGCCTTGAACGTCGTGTGAGGGTTTACGCTTCCTGGTTTTGCAAGAACTTGTCCACGCTGGATCTCGTCACGTGCAACACCACGGAGCAATGCACCAATGTTGTCACCGGCCTGTGCTTCGTCCAGTTGTTTGTGGAACATTTCAAGACCAGTCAATACGGATTTACGAGTTGGTTTGATACCAACGATTTCAACTTCGTCACCAAGGTGAGCTGTACCACGTTCAACACGTCCTGTTGCAACGGTACCACGTCCGGAAATCGTCATAACGTCTTCGACTGCCATCAAGAATGGTTTGTCAACATCACGTTCTGGATCTGGGATCCAAGAGTCAACGGCTTCCATCAGTTCGTCGATCGAACCTTCGTAGTTTGGATCGCCTTCCAGTGCTTTCAAAGCCGAACCACGGATGATTGGGGTTTCGTCTCCGTCGAATCCGTACTCGTTCAACAATTCGCGAACTTCCATTTCTACAAGGTCAACGAGTTCTTCGTCATCAACCATGTCGCACTTGTTCAAGTAAACAACGATGTAAGGAACACCTACCTGACGAGCAAGAAGGATGTGCTCACGAGTCTGAGGCATAGGACCATCCGATGCCGCAACAACAAGGATCGCACCGTCCATCTGAGCGGCACCAGTGATCATGTTCTTAACGTAGTCGGCGTGACCCGGGCAGTCTACGTGCGCGTAGTGACGAGTTTCTGTCTGGTATTCAACGTGTGCCGTGTTGATCGTGATTCCACGTTCTTTTTCTTCTGGAGCACCGTCGATTTCATCGTAAGCTTCTGCTTTGGCCATACCTTTTTTAGCCAAAACGCTAGTAATCGCTGCAGTCAAAGTCGTTTTACCGTGGTCTACGTGACCAATCGTACCGATATTAACGTGCGTTTTACTTCTGTCAAATTTTTCCTTAGCCATTTAAATTTTCCTCCTAAATGCTAAACATTCATAACAAGTCGGTTTAATTTTAATGCAATGCAGCTTTAAAATCAACCACCTATCCTCAATTAATCCTGCGCAGCTGCGCTTTCTTTGATAATTTTTTCAGAAATGCTCTTTGGAACTTCTGAATAATGATCAAATTTCATGGAATAGTTACCACGTCCCTGCGTGAATCCGCGCAAGTCAGTGACATAGCCAAACATTTCGGAAAGCGGGATCATCGCGCGCACGATAATCGCGTTACCGCGCTCTTCCTGATCCGTGATCTGACCACGACGGCTGGAAACGTCGCCCATAACCGAACCCAAATATTCGGAAGGGGCCGTGACCTCAACAAACATGATCGGCTCCAGCAGAACTGGTTTACATTTTTTTGCCGCTTCACGCAGTGCCATACTTGCCGCGATCTTATATGCCATCTCCGAGGAATCGACATCATGGTAAGATCCATCGAACAGCGTCGCTTTTACGTCGATTACCGGATAGCCGGCAATCACACCGTTTTCGAGTGCTGCTTCCAAACCTTCCTGTGTCGGTTTCACGTATTCTCTAGGAACGCTTCCTCCGACGATTGCATCAACGAATTCAAATCCTTTTCCTTCGTTTGGTTCAAATTTGATCCATACATGGCCGTACTGTCCGCGACCACCGGACTGACGAATGTATTTTCCTTCGCATTCCGCGCCCTGACGAATCGTTTCGCGATAAGCAACTTGTGGTTTACCAACAACCGCTTCCACCTTAAATTCACGACGCAGACGGTCTACGATAATATCGAGGTGAAGTTCACCGACACCCGCGATGATCGTCTGGCCGGTTTCTTCATTCGTGTATGTTTTAAATGTTGGATCCTCTTCCGCCAATTTGGAAAGCGCAAGACCCATTTTGTCCTGATCGGCCTTTGTTTTTGGCTCCAGGGACAACTCGATTACTGGTTCAGGGAATTCCATCGACTCCAGAATGATCGGGTTCTTCTCATCGCACAACGTATCGCCTGTTGTTGTATTTTTCAATCCAACCGCAGCGGCGATGTCGCCGGCGTATACTTCCGAGATTTCCTTCCGGGCGTTGGCGTGCATCTGCACGATTCGTCCGAAACGTTCTCTCTTGTCTTTGTTCGAGTTCAAGACGTAGCTTCCGGATGTCGCCGTTCCCGAATAAACACGGAAGAACGACAATTTTCCAACAAACGGGTCCGTCGCGATCTTGAACGCCAGCGCGGAGAATGGTTCCTCATCGCTAGCATGACGCTCGTCGGCTTCGCCATCCAGCGTCGTTCCTTTGATGGCAGGAATGTCCAATGGAGACGGCAGGTAATCCACAACCGCATCCAAAACCATCTGCACACCTTTGTTTTTATAGGCCGATCCGCAAAGAACCGGGAAGAAATCGCCGGCACAAACCGCGATACGCAATACGCGCTTGATTTCTTCAACGCTTGGCTCTTCTCCTTCCAGCACCTGCATCATAAGATCTTCATCGTAATCTGCAAGGTACTCGAGAAGCTTCATGCGATACTCTTCTGCGAGATCAACAAGATCAGCAGGGATTTCCGTCACTTCGATATCTGTACCGAGGTCGTTTTTGTAAATCTCCGCTTTTCTTTCGATAATATCAACGATTCCTGTAAAATCGCTTTCGGCTCCGATTGGGAGCTGGATTGGGCAAGATTTCGCCCCTAAACGATCAATGATCGTATTGCAAGACATAATGAAGTCCGCTCCCGTCGCATCCATCTTGTTGACGAATACGATACGAGGCACTCCGTATTCCGTGGCTTGACGCCATACGGTTTCTGTCTGCGGTTCAACACCGGCTTTGGCATCCAATACGGTTACCGCACCATCAAGAACACGCAGGGAACGTTCAACTTCAACGGTGAAGTCAACGTGGCCCGGAGTATCTATGATATTGATACGGCAGCCTTTCCAATGGCATGTCGTGGCAGCGGAAGTGATCGTGATTCCACGTTCCTGCTCCTGCTCCATCCAGTCCATTGTACTCGCACCATCGTGTGTTTCACCAATTTTGTGGTTAACACCCGTATAGTAAAGGATACGTTCAGTCGTTGTCGTTTTTCCGGCGTCAATGTGCGCCATGATACCAATATTGCGAGTATCTTTCAATGCATATTCTCTTGGCATTTAACCGACATCCTTTCCTACCAGCGGTAATGTGCAAACGCTTTATTCGCTTCTGCCATCTTATGAACGGATTCGCGTTTCTTCACACTGGCACCAGAGTTGTTTGCCGCGTCAATAATCTCAGCGGCAAGACGCTGTTCCATTGTTTTTTCGTTGCGCAGACGAGCGTAGTTAACCAACCAGCGCAGTCCAAGCGTCAAACGACGCTCATCGCTGACTTCCACCGGTACCTGGTAGTTCGCGCCACCTACACGACGAGCCTTCAGCTCCAGCTGAGGCATTACGTTTTCCAACGCTTCCTCGAAAACTTCCATTGGTTGTTTTCCTGTTTTCACTTCGACGATGTCGAAAGCGTTATATAAAATTTTCTGAGCAGTCCCTCTTTTACCATCGATCATGATCTTGTTGATCAGACGAGTAACCAGCTTAGAGTTGTAAATCGGGTCTACTAATACATCACGTTTAGCGATATGTCCTTTTCTAGGCATAGTTTATTTCTCCTTTCACGATCGACTTATTTTTTCGGTTTTTTTGTTCCATACAGGGAACGGGATTGTTTCCGGTCGTTTACACCAGCGCAGTCCAGCGTACCGCGGACGATATGGTAACGAACACCTGGCAAGTCCTTAACACGACCACCACGGATCAGAACCACACTATGCTCCTGCAAGTTGTGTCCAATTCCTGGGATATAAGCGGTAACTTCCATTCCGTTTGAAAGACGAACACGGGCATATTTACGAAGCGCAGAGTTTGGTTTCTTTGGCGTCATCGTTCCGACACGCGTGCATACTCCACGTTTTTGCGGAGATGAAAGATTTGTCGGTTTCGATTTCAAAGAGTTGTAACCGCGGTTCAAAGCCGGTGACTTCGATACGTTTTGACTAGCCTTACGACCTTTTCGAATCAACTGATTGATTGTAGGCATAAGATCCTCCTTCCAATTTATCTACTTCTAATTTGAATAAAATTAAGTACACGAATCCGGGCGGTTCATCTTATGCCCATTTTTTAAGGTCCCTATTTCGGACCTCGCGCGTACAATCATTACAATACTTTTATCCGTTTTGTTTGTCAAGCTTTTTTTATGTAACTTATTCCTTGATTTCTATAAAAAAGCGCATAAAAACCCTATTTTGAAAAACAGCGTTAATTTGTATCTCTTCCATCAAGACATTTGAAGTGCCTGATTCCTATATTCCACTGGAATCTCTATGCCCAGGTTTTCTAGTTTTGTCAAATAACTTTTGATCTTACTTTCCTTTGTCTTTGTTTGATAATAATTGCTTCCCAATTCCTTGTATGATTCTCCGTTTTTCAGCATATGATATGCAATCTTCAAAATTGAATGTCCCACTGCCACGATCGCTCTCTTTTTTCCGCGATGCGCCGCAATCCGGTTGTATAGAGAGGAAAAATAGCTTTCTTTTTTCATTACGGCAGAATGCGCACAAACCACCAGAGTACTCCTTAGCAGTTTGTTTCCTTTTGTCGTTCGAGCGCTCAGTTTTTTCTTTGCCGATTCTTTATTTCCCGGGCTGATTCCCGCCCATGAACAAATGTGGCGATCCGTGGGAAACCGACTCATATCGACACCAATCACAGATATGATGATTTTCGCGCTGTCTTCTCCGATTCCCGGAATCTGCGTTAATCGTTTGGCCGCTTCTTTCTCCGGATCGCTCATGGCGTCGTTGATATCCTGATCCAGTTCTCGAATATGCTTTTCCAATTCATCAATATGCTTGCGCAGTTCCCGGATCATTTTGATTTGAACCGGACTCAGCACGCCATTCATATCCTCAATCAATTTTGTTTTGCTCGCTTTTAATCTTCTTGAAATCTTTCTGTCTTTGATCATCTGGTCATAAACAGCTTCATCGAATTTTTCGCCTTCCAGAATGAGATCCAAAAGATTTCTCGCGCTTTTTCCATTGATATTGGATACTGTACCGGACAACTTGATATTTCCGCCTTCCAGCATTTTTTGGAGCCGGTTCAATTCAGCGGATTGGGTTTTTACCAGACTTTTCCTGTAGCTGACAAGCTCGCGAAGTTCGCGTTGGGAGCGATTGGGAATAAAGCTGGGAATCAATAAGCCATGACAAAGAAGATCGGAAATCCATTCCGCGTCTTTGATATCCGTCTTTCGACCGGGAACATTGCGCATATGCTGAGCATTGACAACAATCGGGTTCAAGTCAAAAGATTCAAGGACATTGTATAAAGGCTTCCAGTAAGAACCGGTGCTTTCCATAGCGACGGCTTGACAATGATTTTCCAAGAGCCAATCCGCCAAAGAGAGAAGTTCACGAGTGGAAGCACCGAATTCCTTGATCTGGGTGCTCTGCTCCTGACGAAGACAGGCGACGATCAATTTCTTGTGAACATCAATACCACAACAAACCGCATAAAGATTTTCCATAAACAAAACTCCTTTTCAAATAAAGCGGTCGGAACGGCTGCGTAGATCATTTTTTTTATACGTTTTTTCGACGAAGCGATCAACAGATGGTGGTGCGTTCAACCGTCCCTCAATCAATTTTTTTTACGAGTTCGGAGCTCAAAAAAGAGACGACCTCTTCCGCTAATTCCAGTATAAAGAAAAAAGGAATGAAACAATAGATTTTTGTCTAAAGTTACATTCCGTGTGGTACACCCCGGAGTATGGAGATTTTTTATAAAAAACGATAACAAAAAGTAAAAAAAGGATTTCACGATGAAATCCCTTTTCAAGTTTATGAAGTTTATTTTTAGCCTTTGATTAACCAACTGTCCAAGGAACCGGAACAAATGGTTTATAAGTTCCAGACCAAATTCCAAAAATAGCCCCTACAATTCCCATCACAAGAATCAAACCGATACATTTAACCGGCGTCCAGCCTTTTTTCTTAATGAGGAAATACATCAGCAAAGTAATCAATAGCGGAAGCATGCAAGGAAGAATCATATTTAAATAGTCTTGAATGACAATCGGTGACTCCCCATTCGCAATCGTCATCCCTAACGTCGTTCCGCCGCCATAGTTAGCAATCAAGGCCCCGACCACAAATACGCCAAGAACTGCAGCCGCATGCGTAAACTCATCCGCATACTCCGTCATCATCGACACGGCCTTCATGCCTAAGTTATACGACCAATACATCAACCCATAGCGAAGCGCCATCTCGCATCCAAACAAAATAATGAAATAAAGGATCGGACCGAGTATTGAACCATTGATTGCCATATTGGCCGTCAAACCCGCGGTAATTGGAACTAGCGTATACCAGAACAAAGCGTCGCCAATTCCTCCAAGTGGCGCAGCCACAGAAATACGAACTGAACGAATCGTCTGTACATCCGTTTTCATCTGCTCCATCGAGAGCACGATCCCCATAACAAACGTAACCGCGAACGGGTGCGTGTTGATGAAGTCCAAGTTCTGAATCATAGACGTTGACAAGTCTTCCTTGTTCGTGTGTACTTCTTCCAATCCTGGCAACATAGCCCACAACCAGCCACCCGACTGCATTCGCTCATAGTTGAACGACGCCTGAAGCATAGTCGATAGCCAAACCATTTTATTCAATGTCTTTTTGCTGACACGTGGTGCCGGTGTCGTGTCGATATATCGCAACTCTTTATTATTAGATGCCATCACTAAAACCTCCTTCTTCGACTTGTTTCTTCAAACCATTTACCCGGAAATCATTGATTGCTACCGCCACACCAAGGAATGCGACAAGCAGCAGACAAGCCGAAGCCGTCGCCTCGATATTTCCAATGACGAGCGCGCAAACAAAACCAGCAAACAAATAACCCCACATATCGTTGGCCAGCATGATTTTCAATAAAATCGCGAAACCGACAAAGCGCATCATTCCTCCGGCCGCGCTCAATCCGCCCATGAACCAAGACGCCTTCTCGGAAAGTTGTTCCAATGTTCCAGACATGGCAACACCACCCACATAAGCGATCACAGCAATCAAGGCAAACAGCGAACCAAGAATCAAACAAGAAATCAAATTCACTTTCACAATTCCTGCCGGACTTGCTTTGATCGCCGCCTCGTCGGCTTTTGCCATCAATCCGGACATCACCGTAAATGTCAAAGTCACCACATATTGTCCAAATGTTGCGAAAATCATGCACGCCCCCAAAGCTGCGTCGATATTCATTCGCGCTTTGATGGCGAAGATCATCGCAACCACACTTCCCAGTACCGCGTTTGGCGGCTGCGCCCCGCCGACTGGCATATTACCAATCATCATCAATTCGTACGTTCCACCCACGACAAGTCCTGTATGCAAGTCGCCAAGAACAAGCCCGATAATCGGACAAGCGATAATTGGTCGATAAATGATTTCTGTCAAAGAGAACTGGTCGATTGCGAAAATAAATGTGACAACCGCCAAAAGAATAATCTCAACAATATTCATATTTTTCTCACCTTCCTATCCAAACAATTTATTGACATCTTCTGCCGCCAAATCCGGTACTCGCCGGATTTCTAATTCCACACCAAGATCCTGCAATTTTCTAAACGCGGCGACATCGTCATCGTCTACCGCAACAGAAGTTGCCACCTGCCGTTTTCCTTCCGACATGTGCATGTTTCCAATATTGACTTTTTGAATTGGAACTCCTCCTTCAACCAACTTCAGCACATCTTGGGGCGTTTCACAAATAATCGCGATCATTTGTCTTGGACTTGCCTTGTCGATGACCGCGATGGTCTTAGCCAAGCTAAAAAATCTCGTTTGAGCATAGCCTGGAGCGGCCATTTTTAATAATCCTTGCCGCATTTTATCTCCCGCGACCGCGTCGTTCGCAACCAAAAGTAAATTCGCTCCTACTGAGCCACACCACTGCGTGGCAACCTGCCCATGGATCAGACGATTGTCGATCCGGGTCAATACAATATTAGGCATCTTTTCCCTCCTTCTAAGCCTTCGCTTTTTGTAACATCATTCTAAATTTAAAAAGATTTAAAATCTTTGCATTTTTTGCGCTTGTGTTTATAACTTTTGACAGATTTTTAATAAAACATTTTTCATTTTTTTGTCATAATTGCTATAATGAAACCATACAAAAGGTTAAGGTGATCTTATATGTTTAATAAAACTTCCAGTGTCGATTTTTTAAAGTACGGTGAAGTCTTCAGTATTTTCTCGGAAAACAACGAAATCCACGACAACAATTACATTTTTACAATTCAAAACGATAAAATCGTTTATTTTTACGTCGCCAACACCGATATTTATTTAAAATCCACCGAAGGAATCTGCATGCTCGTCGTGGCAAATTCTCTGGATCAGGAAACTTTCGACCGATTCGTGATTCATCGCGTCGTGAAAATTAATCAAGGCGTATTGTTCAATTTTATTTCCCTAGGCAATGAAGCCAAAGTTGAAATCGCCTTTTCAAGGACAACCGTCCTTCAAAACCGCTTTATTCCCAATCCTTACGGCTATTCCCGCATCAAGCCCGCGGTCCGAATTAACGAATTGATTGCCTACTACTACAATGTTCGCTCATCCAACTATTTCTTTCCGGGTGAAAAAGATCAATATTGGGAAATCACTTTCGTTGACAGTGGCACACTCCATACGACCATAGAAGATCACAAATACCAGCTGACAAGCAATCAAATGATTTTATACGCTCCCGGACAGTTCCATCGGCAAAATACAACAAACGAAGCCTGTTCCTACTTGACCATCATCATTGACTTGGAAACAAATCTTGACAACCAGAAAAAGCTTGTCAACACCGTCTTTGAAATTGATCGCGATTCCCGGGCCGCTATAGAAACCTTTGTAAAATCCAACGATCAAAAGTCCGCTTATGATCGCGATCTCATGATCATCGCTTTGGAAAAGATCATCATCAATCTGCTGAAAAAAGGGGAGAAGTCACTCAGTAAAGTAGCCAGCACGCCGATGCAGCAGCGCTTTGAAAACGAACTGCTTAACGAAATTCTGCTCTATATCAATGAAAACATTTATACCGCTTTTAACATTGAGGAGCTTTGCGCGCAATTTGGGATTTCCCGCAGCTCACTTCAATCCCTATTCCGAAACAATCTATCCATCGCACCCAAAGAATACGTCAGCAGCTTAAAGCTAGAAAAAAGCAAACTACTGATCAAAGAAAGCAAATTCACTATTTCCGAAATCGCCACCATGCTCGGTTTTTCAACCATCCATTACTTTTCCCGCCGATTCAAGCAGGAATTTGGATTGACTCCGACAGAATACGCAAACAAGATTTTATAAAGGCAAAACGCAAAGATGTTTTGTCTTTTTAAATGCCGTCTTCCTCGATGATTTCTTCTTCTTCTTCGAATAAAACAGAAAAATCAAACCGCGTCATCATTTCTTTACCGGTTTGGATGGCTGTCGCTGCCAGCGTATCCAAATCCATTCCAAAATTTCTAGCCAGCACAACTTCCGCCAGCATTGGCATGTTCACACCCGCCAAAATTTCAATATCCGATCGGTTCATCGAAAGCTCGACGATCGTTTTAAATGGCGAGCCACCTTGCAAGTCGGTAAAAACAAGCACCCCTTCGCAATCCTGTAACTCGTTTAATGCTTTGGTCAAGTCTTGCTCCAGCTCTTTGACTTCCTTTTCAAAGTTTACGGCAATAAATTTCCGTTGTTCTCCGGCAATCACTTCAATTGCGCTTTTCAACCCTTGAGCAAACCGGCCATGACCCGTCACAATAATTCCAATCATAATTTCCTCCTTATTTTGTATATGGATAAATGTTTACACCCTTTACCACGCGGTTGACTTCCCCGCTCGGACACGGATTGTCCGGACCCAAATGGCAACGAAGCGATTTAAACAAAGCTAAGGTTTGCGCAAACGTAATGTATTCCAAACCAAGCAGTGCGTTAGGAATCGTTTGGGGATTGTCAAAAGAAAGAAAATAATCCACTTCCTTTTTTATCGCGTCTTCCCCGCCTGACAACACACAAATCTTGTTTCCTTTCCGCTGTTCACTCATTTCGCGAATCAAATCATATTCGTACTGACGCGTATACGGATCATCGCTCAAATAAACAATCGTTAAAGTTGAATCGTTAATCACCGATTTTGGTCCATGACGGAATCCAAGTGGTGAGTCGAAAACCGTATCAACCGTACCGCCTGTTAGCTCGCAAATCTTTAAAGCGGATTCTTGCGCAAAGCCTTTTAAGCTGTTGCTTCCTAAATAGACGATTCGATTAAAGTCGTAGGTATCCACGATTTCTTGGGCAAGCTCCCATTTTTGTTCAAAAAACAACTCGTCCATTTTCGCCGTCAAAGCGGCTTCAACTGACAGCGTTTCAAAATCTTTGCTAAAAGCAAGCAAAGTAGCCAAAACCATATTGGAAAAAGAAGACGTCATCGCAAAGCTTTGATCACATGTTTCCGGCGTTAAATTAATGACAAGACAATTCGCTTTTCCGATCGCGAATTTCGACAACGCTCCCTTTTCGTTGCATGTAATCATTAAATGCTGTATGGTTTCACAAACCGAGTTTGCAGCTTCTACCGCGCCCACCGACTCCGGTGAATTTCCACTTCTTCCATAACTCACTAAAAGCGTCGGTTTTGTTTTAGATAAATAACACTCTGGATCTGCCACGATATCCGTCGTCGCGTATGACTTTACTTTATGGTCGTACGTTTTTTCCAAAAAAGGGAAGACAGAATTGCCGACAAACTCGCTCGTTCCCGCCCCGGTTAAAATGATATCGTAATCCGCACAATTCGTAATTCGCGCGATAAAATCCATAATCGCCTTTTTTTCTTTTGCGATTTGAGCAATCGTTTTATTCCAAGTTTCCGGCTGCTGCCGAATTTCCGATGCTGTCCAAAAACCGTTCAATTGTTTCCAGTCGACCTGTTCTTTTTTTAAAAGCATATTCATCAAACCTCCTTCGTCCGGTTCACGGTTCTAATTATATTTTTGAAAGGCCTCATTTCAACACGACTGCTAAAATGTGAAAAAACATCGTTAATAAGTGGTAGGAAATAAATCGCGTTCTTTTTATAATAAATACGGAGGAATTTATATGAGAAATAACTTTGCAAACATATTGGCAAGCGGCTCCAATCTTTTTGAACAGTCCAATGGAACCTTGCTGTATTTCAACCCAAAAGCGAATGTTTCCTATACGATCAGTCCGGTTCACCGGAAAACATTCAATACCTTGCGAATGCGTGTTGTTCTAACCGTGATTTCTTTAATCTTTTTTTACTTGTTGTTTCAGCTGAATCTTTTTTTGTCGATCAGCTTAAGCGCCGTGATTTTCATCTTTTTGGAATATCGCTACCACAGCTTCTTAAAAAAAAAATGCCCAGAACCGTCGGTTTTTCCGAAGAAAGCGCAAGCTACTGCCTTGCCGTCTTTGCGTTGTACATGGCGTATCAATACGGAATGCTACTTGCGCATAAAGAAAAGAAAGGAAAAAGATAAGCATGCAGACGATTGCTGTTGTCGTTGTCACCGCTTTAATTCTTTATACATTAGTCGGTGGCATCAAACGCTCTATCTACAAACAACTCGTTACTTTTCTCCAAAACGGCCACTATGCGTCGTTTGACCAAAAAGTGGATGCACTGCTGGTAAAACTTTTGTTTTCGAAACAAAGCCTGCTGGATCTTCGCCTGAATGCCGCCATCCTTCAAAACCAGAAACGAAAAGCGCTACGATATTTGGAAGAGCTGGAAAGAATCCCAATGCCAAAAAGCGAAAAAGACACATACATGATGAAAGGATTCAATTATTTTATTGGGCTCAACGATGCTAAAAACGCCAAAAAGTATTTAACAAAAGTGGACTGCTCCAGCAACGAGCAAATGAAGCAGGAAGCCCATCGAGTCTACAACATTTACATTTTAAAAAACGACCACGACCTTCCTGCCCTTCTCGAAGAAATTGAAGGGATGGAAGACTCGCAGCGTGGCGTCCACGAATTTCTCATCTCGCGTATTTATAAAAACAAGAACGACTGGGAAAACGCACAAAAATACGAACACCTCAGCAAAACTCATTTTGCTTTCGTCGATCAACAAACAAGCCAAAAACTAAAAAAGCACGTATAAAAAAAGATCCAGATCAAAAGCCGATCTGGATCTTTTTTTAAAACAATTCTTTTTGATACGTCGCGTACAAATATTCGTCGATAGTATGCTGAATATAATTTAAAATCAGCTCCTTTGGTTCATTTTTTATCCGTCCCTCACGCACAGCCGTGTATTGTCTTGGCATAAACTGACTGAGAAGGTTCAAAGGAACCCCGTCTTTAAAATGCGCCAGCATCACCGTTTCCGCGGCCTGTACGCGCGCATCAGGCATATAATAGCGGCTCCGATCTGAAAACGAGTATTTACGCTGGATTCGCGTTTGTTCTGGCGTGCCGATATAATGCTTCTCCCAGTACTTCGAATCGTCAAGCATCGCCTGGTCAAGCACATCCATCCAGTGGCTGCCTTGCGCGCCAAACAACTCTTCTTCCGCGAACGCAAGCGCGAACAACGCTTCTCGCATCGCAAAAGTCAGGGCCGGCCCAACCTTTAAAATGGCGACACCATCTTCTACAAGTTCCCGCAGTTTGATTTTCGTCTGATAATCCGTCGAATGGCCTTCGAAAACGATTTGATCATACGCTTGAATCGCCTGGCAAAGCTTCTCGGCTTTCTTTCGATCATACTCCACACAGCCCGCGTCTTTTTCTTCGACGCCTGGCTGCACGACAATGCCGATCACATTGTTCCAAGCCTGATCCAATCCACGCTGTAAAAACGCGTTTTGAAAAGCTTTCAAAGTCGCTTGAAAGTCTTCTGGCTTCGTCACTTCCATTTCTGATGCCGCTTCCGTTCCTTGCTGCCCGCCAGGAATAGGGACTTCGCTTCCAATCACATACACCGGCTCTATCGCGTTAGGATGCGCCTGCTTGTATTCTTCAAACGCTTTTTCCGCCGCCTGCGCCAATATCGCGCCGCGACGGGCAATCGTTTCATCGCTTAAACGTGTATTCGGGTCATCATCTGCCACTTTCATACTCGTGTCGATATGGATTTTCGAAAACCCCGCCTTCACATACGCTTGAATAAGGTCTTTTGATTTTTTCATCGCTTCGGTCTCGTTTTCATTTGCGAACGTCAATGGTCCTAAATGATCCCCTCCCAAAAACAACTTTGAAGCGTCAAAACCAACTTCGTCCGCCTTTTTCAACACAAACTGCTTGAAATCGGCTGGAGTCATCCCGGTATATCCACCAAATTGATCTACCTGATTGGCTGTGCTCTCAATTAGAACGCACGAATCCTCTTCCTTCCCTTTTCTAAGTACCGCTTCTATCACATATTCATTCGCGCTACAACAAGAATAAATGCCAAGAGCCTTCCCCGCTTTTTGCGCTTTTACGATTTGTTTCAATGGATTTTTCATAGTATATCCTCCTGTTCGTTTGAATTATATTCATGGAACAAACAGGAAAAAATAGGGTTGCTATTTATTATAATATTCTCGCTAAAAAGTAAACCATAAAGAAAATCCGCTCTTTTTTACCACCTAATTTCAATCAAATGGCTTCTTGGAACCCCCTTTCAGGGATATAATAGAAATTACAAGAAAAGAGGAATACACATGAAACATAAAATCGTATTTATCGACATGGACGGCACTCTTTATCAAACCGAAAACGATGTCATTCAAGAATCGAGCATCGCGGCCATTCAATCCCTGAAAAACGCAGGATACATCGTTGCCGCCGCCACAGGCCGTCCTCTCAATCAAATGAAACTCATCCTGGAACGAGTGAAATTCGACTATTATGTCTTGATCAACGGAGGATACGTCCTCGATGCCGACTTCAATGAAATCGGCTCCGACCCAATCCAAAAAGAAACCGTCGAAGAACTCGTCGAGCTAGCCCGCGCCAATGAATACGGGCTGATGTTCCATTTCGGGGATGCGACGTACATCTACAACGACTTTTATCCGATGTACTATTTCTGCAAATACTGCAACGTCCTCGACTCTTTGTTCTACGATCCGAACCAGGCCTATCATAAACGTCACCGGGCGTTCAACGCCGTCGTGCTCACGAAAGACTCCACCAAGCTGCAAAGCTTCATGGACGAGCACCCCGATCTTCGCTCCGATCTAATCAATGTCAAAACCGAAGGCTTTTGCTACGATATTTTCAACGCCGACAACGACAAGGCGCACGGCATTGATATGATTCTGGAACGGGAAGGGCTGACCTGGGATGATGTAATCGCCTTTGGCGACAGCACCAACGACACGAAAATGCTTGAGCAGGCCCACATCGGCGTGGCGATGGGCAGCGCAAACGACTACGTCAAAAGCTTTGCCGACTTCTCCACCACCGACGTGTTCCACCACGGCTTATTCAACGGCTTGAAAAAGATCATGGCCGAAGAAGTCCAAGATTAAAACAACGCAAAAAAGAGGAAATTCCGTTCATTCCGTCGAATTTCCTCTTTTTCTATTCCTTTTTTTCTTCATGAATGTATACGATGGGATCCTCTCCCGCATCTTCTTTCTTTGAATACACATAAAACGGCTCCCCCTGCCATGTGCCTAAATGCAGGAAACCGTCAAGATACGCGAATTGCCGAATCGGCTTCCACCCATGAATCGCCTGCGCCCCTTCATCCACTTCAAACGAACAGCACTCAACCGGTACCAGCTGTCCTTTCCAAACATTGACACCCAAAAGCGACAGCGAAGAAGCCACATCGAGCGAGACGGGATGGCTTCGGATTTGCGAAGGTGCCCCTTCCTGAATCAGTTTTCCGTCCTGCATGACAAGAATGTGGTTTCCAAGCAAACCAGCTTCCTGAAAATCATGGCACACACTCACCAGTGTGATGTTCAACTCATCCACCCACGCCAGAACATCAAAAATAAGGGAGCGCTTCAATGCCGGATCCAAATGATTGAATGCTTCGTCCAGCAGCAAAACATCCGGGCCGGAAACAAGCGCGCGGGCAATCGCCACGCGCTGACGCTGGCCACCAGACAAAGCGCTTGCCTTTTGTGCCAAAGACGACTCGATTCGCGTCAAAGCCGCGATCCTTTTCACCCGTCTTTCAATTTCTTCTTCGGCAAACGCGTGATGATCCAAGCCAAATGCGATGTTGTCAAACACCGACAGATGAGAAAACAGCCGATCTTCCTGAAAAACCACCGAAACTTTGGATGCTTGGACTTCCACAACGCCCACTGTCGGTTTTTCCAAGCCGGCAATCAGAGATACAATCGTTGTTTTTCCAGAACCCGACGGTCCATATAGCACCACCCTTTCCCCAGGCGGCAAATGAAACGAAACGTTCCGAAGCGCGCAAACCCCGGAAGGGTACGTTTTATTGACATGACGAAACTGAATCATCCACATTCTCCTCCTGACCAAAGCCCAATGAATTGAAAAAAAAGTCCCGCAAAACAGGACTTTTGATTTTACTTGGTTCGATTACTTAATTTCAACAGTTGCGCCAGCAGCCATCAGTTTTTCTTTAATCTGATCTGCTTCTTCTGGAGCAATGTTTTCTTTGATTGCAGCTGGAGCGGAGTCAACCAGTTTCTTCGCGTCTACCAGTCCAAGACCAGTGATTTCACGAACGGCTTTGATGACAGCAACTTTCGTTCCACCAACAGAAGTCAACGTAACAGTTACTTCCGTAGGACCTGTTGCAGCTTCTTCAGCAGCGGCTGGAGCAGCTACGGCAGCAGCGGCTACAACACCGAATTTTTCTTCGATTGCGCTTACTAAATCGTTAAGTTCTAAAATTGTCGCTTCTTCCAAGTAAGAAAGAATTTCTTCCTGAGTTAATTTAGCCATTTTCTTTTCCTCCTAATATTGTATTACGCGGCAGCTTCTTCAGCTGGGGCGCTTCCGTTTTCCTTTGCTTCCGCCAACGCTTTGATCGTCATTGCGAATTTAACAACCGGCGCGTTCAATACAGACGCAAATTTGGCGAGCATGCCTTCCTTGTTCGGCAATGCAGACAGTGTTTTGATCATTTCTTCATCGACCACGTCACCGTCAACGATACCAGTTTTCAAAATCAGTTTATCGTGTCCTTTCGCAAATTTTGCGAGTACACGAGCTGGAGCAACTGGATCCTTACCAAACGCCAATGCGTTCGGTCCTTTTAAAGTTTCTGCGAACTTTTCATATCCCAGATTTTCAGCCGCACGACGTGCTGTCGTGTTTTTGTACACTTTGAAATCCACGTCTTCCGCACGCAGAGCGCGACGAAGTTCCGTCAATTCCTTCACAGTCAATCCACGGTATTCCACCATGACGATCGAGCTGGAGCCCTCCATTTTTTCTGTAAGAGCTTTGACATCGGCTTCCTTTTGGGCAAGGATATCTTTGTTCATCCGATCCACCTCTTCTTTCTGTATATCGTTACAATATTCAAAAGAAAAGCCCGCACGAGGGCAGGCTTACACATCATTTTTATGTATGACCCCTCGGTAACATGATTAAGCAAAACTGCCGTTACTGTCTTTGGAATATTGATAACAATCTTATATTACTTTGAAATTCAAATTTGTCAATTACTTTTGACGCTCAACGTGGATTCCAGGACCCATAGTCGTGGAAAGCACGAGGTTTTTAATGTACGTTCCTTTTACTTTCGTAGGACGCGCTTTCGCGATCGTTTGATAAATCGCGCGGAAGTTCTCTACCAGTTTGTCATCATCAAAGCTGATTTTTCCGATCAATACGTTGATGTTTCCTTCTTTATCCACACGGTAAGTGATCTTTCCTTTTTTGACTTCGTTTATCGCGTTAGCGATATCCATCGTCACGGTTCCCGTTTTCGGGTTTGGCATCAAGCCTTTAGGTCCCAGTACACGACCAAGACGTCCCAGTTTTCCCATCATGTTCGGGGTTGCGATCAAAACGTCGAATCCAAACCATCCGCCCTGGATTTTCTGGATCAGCTCATCAGCACCAACAAAATCGGCGCCGGCAGCTTCCGCTTCTTTCGCTTTATCACCCTCGGCAACTACCGCAACCGTCTGCGTTTTTCCCGTTCCGTGCGGCAGTACCATCGCACCACGAATCTGCTGATCCGCATGACGAGGGTCTACATTCAAGTTGAAGCTTACTTCAACAGTTTCATCAAATTTTGCGGTTGCGGCTTTTTTCGCGAGCGCAACAGCTTCTTCCACTGAATAAAGACGATCACGATCGACTAATTTTTCAGCTTCCGCAAATCTTTTACTTACTTTTGCCATGGATCGTTCCTCCTTATTCCATTCCTTCGACTTTGATACCCATGTTACGGGCAGTTCCGGCAACGATCTTCATCGCTGCTTCGACGTCGTTTGCGTTCAAGTCCGGCATTTTGTATTCAGCGATCTCTCTTAACTGATCCACTGTGATCGTACCGGCCGTCTGCTTCTGGTCGCCGCTGGCTTTCGAGATACCTGCCGCTTTTTTCAGCATGTTGGCTGCTGGCGTCGTTTTCAATTCGAAATCGAACGATTTGTCTTCGTACGCCGTGATGATAACAGGTACGACATCGCCTTTGCGGTCTTTTGTCGCATCGTTGAACGCGTTACAGAACTGAGGCATGTTGATTCCGGCACTCGCCAAAGCTGGTCCCGGTTTTGCTCCGCCTGCCATGAACTGCAACTTACAAACTTTTGTTACTTTTTTCTTGCTCATAAGACGCTCCTCCTATAAATGGCCTTATGCAGTGGTTTGTGAACACGAGTGTTCTCCCACGCATGCTTATTAACTATAAGCAAAAAAAAGATAAAACGCAAGCTTTATCTTTTTTATTTCATTCTCTCCACGGTTTTCTCCACCAAACGCGCATGCTTTTCCAGCGCCGGTGTCCAATCCAGGCTTTCTTTCGCCTTCCGGATCCAATCCAAGGCCGCCAGAGGATCCTTTGCGACACCTTTTCCGTTCAAATACAGCATCGCCAGACCATCGTACGCCAGCGGATACTCTGCCTGCGCCGCCTTCTTCATAAAGTAGAACGCCTGCTCCATATTTTTCGGACAGCCGACACCATCCCGATTCATCATGGCGACGACATACATCGCTTTCGGGTCGCCATTCATCGCGCCTAAGCGCGCATATTCGTATCCGCTTTTCGGATCGTAACCAACACCACGCTCCTTTTCCAAAAACATCGCCATCAGTGTTTTCTGGCTCTCCAAATCGCCCCAGTTGGCAGCTTGCTTGAGCAGCGGCAACGCGTCCGCCGTTTGATCGCTTTCCAGCAGCCGGCTGATTTCGGCTTTTAAATCGTGCAACACTTCCTGATCCATCGCCAACACCGCCTTAGTCCCAGAAGTCGTAGTCCTCTTCAAAATCAAAATACGGCTCGTCGATCACGTTCCAGTCATCCGAATCAAAAGAATGACCCGCCGGATAGGAAAAGCGCATCATCTGCACCATATTGTAAACGCCTGTCCCAAAGGAATAAAACCCAAGCACGGCCGCGCAAATGCTCAAAATCAAAAGCGAAAGCATCTTCTTCGTCCACTCAAATTCCTTCCAAACCAGAACGAAGGCAATCACGCCGCACGCCAAAGCAAGAAAACCTAAAATAAATCCATGCCAAGCCGCAAATACGGCCAGAACGATCGAAACGAGCGCCAAAATAAGCGCCACGATCCAAAGCCGGCTTTCTTTGACCGGTCTTTCGGCGAATCCTGCGCCGGGTTTCGGGATTTGCGGAATATTTGGTTGTTTCATAATTTCACCTCGTTTGTTCAATTATACCATTCAAAAATGCTTTGTTCTAACTCCTTGCATGATATTATATGCCTATGAATCTGAATCAAATCAAACAATGGCTCGACCAACGCCTCGACAAGCCGTACACGCTAACGCCAACCAATCTTGGCATCAGCAACGAGTCGTATCGCCTGCAAACCCAAAACCACACCTACATCGTCCGAACGCCTCGATCCAGCCACGCTTGTCTGGATCTGCGCTTTCACGAAGAAGCGCGCGTGCTCGCGCTCGTAAAGGACCTTGATGTGCCGCTCGTCGATTTTGACACCCAAAACGGCATCAAGATCACGACCTACATTCCCGACACCTGCACGTACGCCCAGGCTCGCTCGCAAAACAAAGCGTGGCAAGTCGGCCGGACGCTCAAAGCGCTCCATCAAAAACCGGCCGTTTCCTTTGCTTTCGATCCCTTTCAAAAGCTTGAGCGCTACCGAAGCCGGATCGCGCATCCCCTCGTCCATTTTGAGCAAGCGGATGCCGTCATTGCCCGGGTGCAAAAGCTGTACCGGCCCGACACGCTTTGCCACAACGATGTGGTGGACGGCAATTTGCTGTTTACATCCAGACGGCTGTATTTGATCGACTACGAATACGCCAGCATGAACGACTACCGGTTTGATCTCGCGAGTTTTTTAAGCGAAAATCAAATCGAAGACGAAAAAGAACGTCTGCTTTTTTTCGAAGGGTATGGATTGGCCAACGATCTTCAAGCCCAGCAGGAAGTCCGCCTGTTCGAATGTTTCGAAGACATCTTGTGGGGCTATTGGGCCAATATGCTGTACGACTCCACCCACGACTCCGTCTATCAAACGATCGCCCTGGAAAAACAGGCCCACTACCACGCATGGCTCCACACTCTCGCGCTGTAATCAGCGCTTTTTATTTCGACAATGTAAAAAAAAGCCTTTAGATGCTTTACCTAAAGGCGTTATTGACAAATGGTGACGCGTACGGGATTCGAACCCGTGAATGCATGCGTGAAAGGCATGTGAGTTAACCGTTTCTCCAACGCGCCGTTAACTTTTAACTTGTTTCCCAAGTGCTCACTTATAATATCATAAGCGATCATCCTGTGCAACATTTTTTTTTCGATTTTTTTTAATCTTTTTTCATTCACTCGAAGCGCTCCCCAAACGAACAGTCATACTATACCGTATTCGAACTAAAAAGAAAAGCGGAAAACTCCGCTTTCTCAAATTATTGTTGATAAATGATTTTTCCGGTTGAATTCATGTACGTATACAAATCGCTTCGATAGTAGCTAATCGTATACTCGATGATGTTGTCTTCTTCATCAAAAGAAATCCGCTTGCGGGCCAGAACCGGCAAAGATTTGGGAATGTTCAACGAATTGCGCACTTCGTCAGAAGGAATTTCCGCGCTGAACTCCTCTTCGATCCGCTTCGGTTTTCCGGTTCCAATTACTTCAAACTTCTCATACATGGACTCGGTTGAATTGTCTTCCCGAATCGGCAAATCCGTGTCCAGAGGAAAATAAGACACCATGTACACAAGCTTGACATCGTCCGCGGTCCGTACGCGGCGCAAACAATACATTTCCTCGCGGGGATCGAGGTTGAATATTTTTGCCGCCTTTTCCGCGACTTGTTCGCGGTCGATTGTGAAACTGCTTGTTCCCGGCACCCGGCCGTGCAGTTCCATTTCATGCGAGAAGCTTCGGATCTCCGATAACTTCTCCTTGATCGCCGGTTTCCAAATGACGAATGTCCCGCGGCCGCGGCCGCGATTGACCATGCCTTCCTTCTCCAGATCGAGAATGGCTTGTCTTGCCGTGATCCGCGATACGCCAAAACGTTTCTGGATCTCCATTTCGCTCTCGATCTTGTCGCCATGCTTCAATTCACCGCTCAAAATCTTTTCGCGGTAAATATCCTTGATTTGAATATAAAGCGCTTTGCCACCTTTTTTCGATTTCAATTTCTCCATATACCCTCACCTTGTTCATCGTCTATTTGTTTTCCCTTCGACGACGCTTTCTTTTTTCATCCAACTCGATCCACTCATCCAATGTCATCGGTTCGTAATCAGAATCTACGCAAAAGCAATTAATGATCTGGCACGGTACATTCTCAAGCTCGCCGCCAATCGAAACGTGTTTTCGTGTTGCCATAAAGTCGATAAACACATCCAAATCGTCCCGGTCCTGTGTATTATGAATGTGACCATGGAGCATGAACGTCTTTGGCTTTCCTTGTTCATCCCGACGATATTGACCGTTGTAAAACACGATCGGATAGTGGCTCAGCACCACCTTTCGACGATTATCGCTCAGTTCGGCATATTCCCTGACCCAGCCAAATACGGAACTGTCAAAATCCTTGTCGTCCAAAAAGCGGTCGTGATTGCCCCGGATCAAAAAGATCCGGCCATTCAACCGTTCGATGATTTCCGCCGTATCGCGGCCGTTTCCCCAGGAAAAATCGCCAAGAACGACGACCTCGTCCCGCTTTTTGACTTTTTTGTTCCATTGGCTGATCATGTACTCATTCATTTCCTCCACATCTTCAAACCCCCTGACATCCATCTTGTCATTGAGCGCCCGATGAAAAAAATGTAAATCCGCAATGTAGTATCTCAATCCCTGATCCCCCTTGCTTCCGATAAAAGAAAAGCGGGCCAATACCGCTTCTGAGTTATTGAACTGTACAAGAATACCCTTCCTTTTCGAGCTGTGTCTGCGTCTTCCCTAAACTGACATACTTCGTGTCCACTTCTCCTTCGTGAAGCAAACCCGCATCAATCAGCGCTTGAATGTCCGCTCTTCTGTAGTCGATCGTTACCGTCACCTTGACGCGATTATCCTCTAACGATCCGACCGCATCGACCCCCTGCAGCGCATCATAGGAGCGAGCCAGTGATGAATTGATCGCATTCATCATATCCTCGCTGCTCATCCCTTCGCCGATTCCCAGATCCGCAAACGACAAATAAAACGTCTGGATCTGCGACTCCACGTGATCTCCCTGCGCCTGTAAAGACACCGAGTCAGACTCTTTTGTGCAATCCAAAGTGTGTTGAACCGCTTCTTCTTCCTGCGCCATCGCAGGCTGCTTCGTGTCTTCTACATTTTTTGAAGCTTCATTTACACGCGTACAGCCACACAAGCCCGCGACAAAAAACAGAACCCATACTTTTCGCATCTCAACACCCCTTGTAAAGTTATAATATCATGTAAATTATATCTTTTTCAACGTTTCATTGAACCAAATTGAAAATTCAGTCAATCCGCTTTCAAACGCTTCCGGGTCGCGCCCCATCCCCAGCCGAAGATGCTGATCCACCTCAAAACACGATCCCGGCACAAAAAATACACCCCGCTCCCTCAGCGCCCGTTGGCAAAGGGCAGTCGAAGGAATGCCAGCCTCGTAGCGCAAAAAAGCCACCGGCGAAAGCGGATCCAGCACGACGGAAAACGACTCGTTGTCCGCCAGCCACGCCTTCAGTGTTTCCTGATTTTTCGCCAGCCGCCGCCGGTTGGCCTCCAAAATCGTTTCTTTGTGCCGCAACGCCGCCAGCGCCAGCCGATCTGTCAGCGGTCCCGTGGAAATGAACGTGTAGTCGCGCCGGACATTGAGCCGCTCAATCACTTCCCGATTCGCCTTCACCCAGCCTAGCCGAAGACCCGGCAAAGCGAAAATCTTCGACAAAGACGAAGTCGCGATACCGCGCTCATAACAATCCGAAACCGAAGGCGTTCGCTCCAAATCCAGCCCCCGATACACTTCGTCGCACAAAATGTAAATGCCACGCGGACGACAAAGTGCGACCAGCGCCAGCCAGTCAGCCGCGTCCAGCCGCGTCCCGGTCGGATTGGACGGACTCGCCAGCACGATCATCTTCGTGTTTGGCCGAATCGCCTCCTGGACTTTCTCAACCGGAAAACGCCATCCGTCTTCCTCGACGTACGCAACCGTCGTCACCTCGCAGCCCAGCGAACGCGGATACTCGTAAAACTGCTGGTATCCCGGCACAAACGCGATCACGTGGTCGCCCGCTTCCAGCAGCGCGTCCATCACGTGCTGATTGGCGCAAAGCGCCCCCGGCATACAGGTGATCTGTTCCACGCTGCCGGTACGATACAGTTTCAGGATTTCCCTTTTTAGCGCCTCATCCCCGGTAATGTCGCCATAATCCAAAACGACATCATCCAAGGCCGCCGGTTCCAAAGCCAGAAGAGCCGGAAACGACAGCGCCTGAAACGAAGTATCCGTCATATTGTAAACGGCCTGTTTTTCATAGGCCGTCATCCATTGCTCACATAAAAAGTCCTTGATTTTCATTCATAGAACACCTTGCTCAGGAAGTCCTTCGCCCGCTCGCTTTTCGGATTGGTAAAGAACGTTTCCGCATCGCTTTCCTCAATCACTTTGCCGGCTTCCAAAAACACGACCCGGCTGCCAACCTTGCGGGCGAACCCCATCTCATGCGTCACGACAATCATCGTCATGCCTTGATTGGCCAGCTCCTTCATAACTTCCAGAACTTCCTTGATCATCTCCGGGTCCAGCGCGCTTGTCGGCTCGTCAAACAGCATGATTTCCGGTTCCATACAAAGCGCCCGGGCAATCGCCACCCGCTGTTTTTGCCCACCCGACAACGCGTTGGGATACGAATCTTTTTTATCGAGCAAACCAACTTTCGTCAAATAATCAAGCGCGATCTTTTTCGCCTCGTCTTCCGAACGTTTCAGCACGGATACCTGCGCCAAAACACAGTTATCCAAAACGGTTTTATTCGGAAACAAGTTAAAATGCTGAAACACGAATCCCATCCGCGAACGCAGTTCCCGATATTTTTTCGGATCGGACGGGTCCATTCGCTCGCCATCCAAATACCGCGTGCCTTGATCCGGCACCTCCAAACCATGAATGCAGCGCAAAAATGTCGATTTGCCGGAACCTGACGGTCCAATCAGGCACACAACCTCCCCTTTTTTCACTTCCAGAGACACATCGTTGAGCGCGTGCAGCTTGCCAAAATTTTTTGATAAATGTTCCGCCTTAATCACTGACAGCCAACCTCTTTTCTATTTTCTTTCCAATCCACGACACACAAAGCGTCATGATCAAATACATGACCGCCGCGATCATCAGCGGATACAAATAATTGTAGTAGCGCGCGCCCAGCGCCTGCGTCCGGTACATCAACTCCGCCGTTCCAATAACCGAAGCCAGCGATGAATCCTTGATCAACGTGATAAACTCCGAAACGAGCGGCGGCACGATCCGCTTAAACGCCTGCGGTAAAATGACTTCCTTCATCATCGTCCAGTACGAAATGCCAAGCGTTTCGCACGCCTCCCACTGGCCCTTGTCCACGCCCTGAATACCCGAACGGATCAGTTCTGTCTGATATGCGCCCGAGTTGAGCGACAATGCGATAAGCGCCACGATATAAATGTTCATGCGTACCCGGGTTCCGGTAATCATGGAAATAATGACAGGCACGCCTAAATAAAAGAAATAAATTTGCAGCAGCATTGGCGTGCCCCGGAACAATTCAACATAGATGTTGGCAATCCAGTTAAACGCTTTGATCCGCGACAGTTTGCCGGCCGCGCCAATGACCCCTAAAACCGCTCCAATCACTAAAGCACCAAAGGCCAGCGCAATACTTACGCCGGCACCTTGGAGTAAAAATTGAAGATTTTCAGGGGTGAAGATCTTACTCACTCGCTTCTCCCGAAGCCGCGAACCACTTGTCTACCAACTCTTTGTATTCGCCGCTGTCTTTGAACGCCTTGATGGCCTCGTTCACATCGTCCATCAAATCCTGATGATCTTCCGTGGAATAAATGATGTTTTCCTCATCCAGCATCTTCTCGTCCAGAACTTTGTAGTCGCCATTGGCCGCGTAGTTGTCCGCTACAGCCTGGTCGATCACAACCGCATCCAATCCTTGCGCTTTCAGCGATTCCATCAACACCTTGACGTCCTGCATTGCCTGCACTTTGGCCCCTTCGATTCCATTAGCTACATCTTCGCCGGTCGCGCCTTGCTGGGCACCGACAAGCTTTCCGTTCAAATCCGCCGAAGACTGAATGTCGGAATCCTTGTCCACGACGATCACCTGCGCGGAATCGTAATACGAATCCGAGAAAATACCTTCTCTTTCCTCATCGTATGTGAAGCCCGAAATACCCAAGTCGATTTGTCCCGACTGCAACGCCGTAATGATCGTGTCAAAAGACAGTTCCTTGAACTCATACGTATAGTTGCGTCCGTTTTCATTCAAATAATCGAACAGCCATTTCGTCATGTCGATATCAAACCCTTCCAGCTGTCCTTTGGAATCCAGCCCCTCATAAGGCATATAATCCGGCGAAATACCAATGAGCACTTCGGTTGGTTTTTCGCTGTTTTCCTCTTTCGAGCCGGATGCGCATCCTGCCAAAGTGGCGATCGACAACAAAGCCGCCGCCCCGATTTTCAATAATTTGTTCATACTCTTTCTCCTCTTTTCCTCAGACCCTCCATAAAAAAAGCGTCCTTCCACAATGAAAGGACGCAATGATTACGCGGTACCACCTAACTTCCGTCCACAGGATATGGACGACACCTCATTCTTAACGCGAATTCACGGACGCTGCCTCCGCCGACGGCTTCGATAGCGCAACTCCAAGACACGTTCCAAACTTCCTGCTTCATGACTTGCACCAACCGTCATTTCTCTAAAAGCTGTTCCGTTTGTACTTCTTCTCTTCAATGTTTTTATGGAAGTATTATAAACATAGAAGTCCGCGAATGTAAACCTGTTTTTTCGATTAATTCTTCAAAGCCTGTAAAGGCGCCGGGATCCGTCCGCCCCGATTCACAAAGACGGCATTGTTTTCCATATTGACCGGCATCACCGGTCCGTGGCCCAGCAAACCGCCAAAATCCAGTTCCTCGCCCACCGTCTTGCCAATCGCCGGAATGATTCGAACCGCCGTCGTTTTCGAGTTAACCATGCCAATGGCGGCCTCGTCGGCGATAATGCCCGAAATAATTGTGCTCGGCGTGTTTCCCGGAACGACAATCATATCCAGACCAACGGAGCAGACAGCTGTCATCGCTTCCAGCTTTTCGAGCGTCAGCACGCCGCTTTGCGCGGCCGCGATCATTCCCGCGTCTTCAGAAACCGGAATAAACGCGCCGGAAAGTCCGCCGACATTGGACGTCGCCATGACGCCGCCTTTTTTGACCGCGTCGTTGAGCATCGCCAGACAGGCGGTCGTTCCATAGGCGCCGCAAGTTTCCAGTCCCATTTCCTCTAAAATGTACGCTACGCTGTCGCCAATCGCCGGCGTTGGCGCCAGCGACAAGTCGACGATCCCAAACGGGATTCCCAGTTTTTGACTCGCCACGGTTCCAACCAGCTGTCCCATGCGCGTGATCTTGAACGCGGTCCGTTTGATCAAATCCGCCAGTTCATCCATCGTGGCATGCTTCGATGCTTTTGCCAGCGTCGCCCGCACGACACCAGGCCCGGACACGCCCACGTTAATGATCGCATCCGCTTCCCCGACGCCATGGAACGCGCCGGCCATAAACGGATTGTCTTCCGGGGCGTTGCAGAACACGACCAGCTTAGCCGCGCCCAGACAGTTGTTGTCCTGCGTCAGCTCGGCGCTTTTCGTAATCATTTCACCCATTTCCTTGACCGCGTCCATATTGATGCCCGCCTTCGTCGAGCCAATGTTCACGCTCGCGCATACGTGCTGGGTGCGCGCCAGCGCTTCCGGAATCGAGGCAATCAGCTTGCGGTCGCCTTTGGTGTAGCCTTTTTGGACAAGCGCCGAATAACCGCCAATAAAATCGACGCCCAGCCGGCACGCGCAGCGCTCCAGCGTCAAAGCGAATTCCACCGGATCGCCTTCGCAAGCGCCAGCCAGCAAGGCAATCGGCGTCACCGCGATTCGCTTGTTGACGATCGGGATCCCGTACGTGCGCGAGATTTCTTCCGCGACCGGCACGAGGTCTTTGGCTACGCGGCATATTTTTTCCTCCACCTTTTTGCAGGCGACCTGAATATCCGGGTCGATGCAGTCCAGCAGGGAAATTCCGATTGTGACCGTGCGAATATCCAAATATTCCTCGTCGATCATCTTAATCGTTTCCAAAATTTCATTCGTTTGCATGGTTTCCTCCTAGATCGTGTGCATCGCTTTGAAAATATCCTGATTCATCACCCGGACAATCAGACAATTTTCCTCGCCAAGCACTTCCATAAACTGGGCGAACGCCTCAAAGTCGCTGACCCCGGAACAATCCGTGATCATGGTCATCGTGAAGATCCCATCCACGATTGTTTGCGAAACATCCAGAACATTGACATTGTGCTTTGCGCACGCATTGGCGATCATGGCCAAAATGCCAACCCGATCGCTTCCTACCACTGTGATTACCGCTTTCATATTTTCCTCCTACATTTCCATAAAGCATTGTTCGAACTTCAGCAATTCGAACGGTTCATACGCGCTTTGCATCCCGCTGATGTTGACGTCGTACTCGCCGGGCATAAACTCGATTTCCGCTTGTTTTTTCAACGTTTCCTGAATCATCAAAGAATCTTTTTTCGTAAACGATTTCGAACGTTTCCAGCAAATATCGTTGTGTTGATCGACAAGCACCACTTCCACCGTGACCTGATCCGCATTCAAAAGCGCGTCTTTCCAGTCGCATTCCTGAATGTTGAAATAAAAGTCGCTGGAATCAATGTCGCCGCCTTCCAGCACAAAGATCGCCAGTCCGTTCGTATAACAAAACCCGATCCGCAAAGGATCCAGCATGCCGAGTTCCTCCTCGGTCCATTCCTTGTCTTTGAGCACGAGCATGAACCGGTTCTCCACATAGTCCATGACGGCTCCTTCCTCGATCTCATAAGGGAATTTTTCTTTTTCTTTCATGAAACTAGCATAACACAATTTCACGCAAGAAAAAACATCGTCTATTTCGACGATGTGTGCTTCAAAACGGTATGAATGCTATGCTCGTATCCTTCTTCCAGCTTTTGGGAAACAAATCCCTTCAAGTGCTGGCTCGTCTGCTTCATCTTTTCCAGACTTTGGCGCGCCTGCGTCAAGTATTCAGCCTTCAGCTTGTCGTTCGTTTCATGGAGCGCTTTTTGCAGGTGGGCATGGAGCGCCTCCAAAGCGTGGACATGCTCGTGCATTTCGAGCGTCGTCAAAACGACATCGCTCCAAAACACAACCGAGTACACCGCCTCGATGCCCAAAAGCCACGCGAACGGAATCCAAAGGACTAAATCGTGTACGAGCGGCTGCAGCCAAAACGTCACCGCGATTCCAGCCACGCCATACAGCGTGCTGTTCAGCAGGCAGACACGGCCATGAATGTTAAACGGCTTGTCCGAATAATTCCACCAAAGACGGTGATACTTTTTTTGCAAGTACCAGCTAGTCACGTATTCGAGCACGCTCGTAATCACAAACGTATTCAAAAATACGAGAAACGGATTCATGGAAATCGGGTCGATGACGTAAATGATCAGCAGGCACCCTACCCCGAAAATCGGCACATACGGGCCATGATAAAATCCCGTGTTTAAAAAGCGATGCTGTTTGTATCCGACATACAACCCTTGAACGACCCATCCCCCAAAGGCATAGACCATAAAGTAAAAATAGGCATACATCAGTTGTAAAACCAATTCATGATTCATAGTGTATCTCTCCTCGTTTTCATTGTATCGAAAAGCGAAACGCTTCCCTATTAGAACGCACAAAAAAGAACCGGCGAACCGGTTCGATCTTCTTCATTTACAAATTAAATACCAAGCGAGCGCTGCGCTGCCGTCACGATGGCCATTTTATAAATTTCCTCCCAGGTGCATCCACGGGACAAATCATTGATTGGCGCATTGAGGCCTTGCAGAACCGGACCAATCGCTTCCCAGCCGCCAAGACGGGCCGCGATCTTATACCCGATATTTCCGGAAGAAAGGTTCGGGAAAATAAACGTATTGGCATGGCCTGCCACTTTGGAATGCGGCGCTTTCAAAGACGCTACATCTTCGCTGACAGCGCAGTCAAACTGCATCTCGCCATCCACGTCAAAATCAATCGGCATCCGTTTCAAACGAACAGCGGCTTCCGCCATTTTCGCCACACAGTCTCCTTTTGCAGATCCCATCGTCGAGTAGGAAAGCAGTGCCACCTTCGGTTCCAAGCCAAATTGACGCGCCGTGTTGGCTGTCTGCATCGTGATCTCGACCAGATCATCCGCATTTGGATTGATGTTGATCGAGCAGTCGCCCATGACATATTCCTCTTCGCCTTTGACCAGAAGGAACGCCGAAGAAACGAGCGCGTTGCCCGGCGCCGCCTTGACAAGCTGCAATGCCGGACGAACCGTATCGGCGGTTGAGTACGTCGCGCCACCTAACAAGCCGTCAGCGTAGCCCATTTGTACGAGCATCGTTCCAAAATAGTTCGTGCTTTCCAGCGCTTTGCGGCAACGTTCCATATCCAGTTTACCACGACGAAGTTCAACCATTTTGATAGCCATTTTGTCCATGTCCGGAAATTCCGATGGAGCAATCGTTTCAATGTTCGTCAAATCAAAGCCGTGCTCTTTGGCGCAGCTCTCGATTTCATCTTTTTCGCCAAGCAAAATCGGATGCACGACATCTTTTTTCGCCAATTCGATGGCCGCCTGCTGCACGCGCGGATCCCATCCTTCCGTAAAGACGATCTTCGTGCCTTTCCCTCGGATTTTCTCTTCCAATTTATCAATAATCATAGTTTTATTTCCTCTTTTCATTTGTAGTATAAAACAGGAACGACGAATTTTCTATACGAAAGATTGTGAAGTTTTTAGCATACCTAAAAGAAGAAAGCGTTTTCGCAAACTGGCCGTAAAAACGCATTTACAAGCGTGTTTTCAAGGTCTATACTAGCCTTGTAGCAGAGTAAAGTTATGAACGTTAAGTGTCCGGAACACGGGGAGTTGGTTTCGGAACGAAAAGGCATCTTGCGATTCGTAGCTTGCATCCCGCTGTTGCCTAGAAAAACCAGATCAACCTCTTTTTTCTTCGCACAAAGGGAAAGGAGGTTTTTTTATGAATGATTACTTTGTTATGCTGAAAGACAACGTGCGCTCTCTTAAAAACACACGCGTCCTTGTTGGTGTCGCCCTGTTTTGCGGATTGCAGATCATCCTCAATTCGTTCAACATTTATTTAGGTCCGACGCTGCGGATCACATTCGGGTTTTTAGCGACAGCCGCCAGCTGTTATTTTTACGGACCGTATCCGAATATGCTGGCCGCCTTTGTCATGGATTTCATCGGCTACGCGATGCATCCCGACGGTCCGTATTTTCCCGGCTACGCGCTGAACGCCATGCTCATCGCGCTGATCTTTTCCTCGTTTTTTTATCAGCAAACCATTAAACTGTGGAAAATCGTCGTCGCCAGAGCTTTGATCGTCGTCTTCGTTTACATGATCCTCAATTCGCTTTGGCTTTCAATCATGTACGGGGACAGCTTCTTCGTTTTGCTTGGCGCTCGCGTCTTAAAAAACGTGATTTTATTCCCGGTCGATGTCGCACTGTTGTTTTCTATCTTAAAAATATGCGAACGCCTGCGGCCTTCCATTAAAATTTAAAAAGCCCTTCCGGGCTTTTTTAGTTGTTTTTGTTTGGCAACGTCTGCCAGCGCGCGAGCACATCGCCAACAAAATACAGCGAGCCGCACACGAGCGTGTCTTTTTCGGTGTTTTGCAGGCGGGTCATCAACGCCGTCACATCTATGCAGGGCAATCCGTAACGGGCTTGCAGCGCATCCAGATCGCAAAGACGCGTGCTGTCAAAATGCACCAGGGTGATTGGCTGCTCCAGACTCGCTAAAATTTGAAGCATCGCGTCTATTTCCTTTTCCTTCAACGCGGAAAAATAAATCTCGCCTTGAAAGACCGGCAGCGATCGAACAAGGGCCCGGATTCCCGGCACGTTGTGGGCTCCATCCACAATCAGCTTCGGCTGCTGGCGCAGCAACATGAAGCGACCGGCCCATTGATAGTCGTCGATGACCGGCTGGATCACGGCGGGCTTCAACAGCCGCAGCTGTTCCAGCGCGCTTAGTGCCAAAATCAAATTGTCCCGCTGATACGCCGCCAGTTTGGAAAGATCGAACCGGGAAACGTCGTAGTCGGCGACAAGCAGCGAAGTCCGGCGCGCCAGCGCTTCTTCCTCCATCACCGCAAAGCACGTCGTATCGTAAGCGATAGCCAGTGTGCCTTCTTTAAAAATTCCCGCTTTTTCCTTTGCGATAGCGTTTAAGCTGTTTCCTAAATACTCCATATGATCCATTCCGACATTGGTAATGAGCGTGGCCAGATAATCGAGCGCGGTGGTCGCATCCAGCCGGCCCCCCATGCCGACTTCGATGATCCCGTATTGGATATCCTGCTCTAAAAAATACGCAATCGCCATAAAAAGATCCATTTCAAACATAGTCAGTTTGTTTTCCTGAAAAAAAGCGGCATACCGGTCAAAGATTGTCTCCCATGCTTCCAGTGAAATCGGCGTGCGGCCCACGCGGATCCGCTCCGTATGCGAGATCAAATGCGGACTCGTAAACACTCCGGTTCGATAGCCGGCTTTCTCGAGCAGGCTGCTCAGCCACTGGCATGTGCTCCCTTTGCCATTGGTGCCGCCGACTTGAATGAGCTTGAGTTGACGATGGCGGGGAAGCGCCTTGTCAAGCCAGGCCCGAAAAACAGGAAGCGGATGGTTTTTCCCTCGTTGATTTTCCATCCAGTAAATTTTTTCTTGAACTGTCATGGATTCATTTTATAAGATTGAAGGAGAAAAACCAATGGAAACGAGGAAGAAAACATGATTCATAACGAATGGAACTTTATTTTGGAGCAAGAATGCGCCAAACCGTATATGCAGGCGCTCAAAAAACTGCTGGCGGCCGAATACAAAACCACAACCGTTTATCCCCCCAAAGATCAAATCTTTTCGGCTCTTGAACTGACCTCCCCGTCGCAAGTCAAAGTCGTCATTCTCGGACAGGACCCTTATCATGGCCCCCGGCAGGCGCACGGTCTGGCCTTTTCCGTCAATCCGGAAATTCCGCTGCCGCCTTCTCTCAAAAACATTTATAAAGAGCTGGAAGCGGAATATCATACTTCTGTCCAACGCACCGGGGATTTGCGGGACTGGGCCCGGCAAGGCGTCCTGCTGCTCAATCCGATTTTAACGGTTCGGGAACACCAGCCGTTGTCGCATCAAAAAATCGGCTGGCAGCTGTTCACCAATGAAATTTTAAAGGCGCTCAACGATTTGCCGCAGCCGATCGTCTTCATCTTGTGGGGTGCCAAAGCACGAGAAGCGAAAAAATTTCTCACCAATCCGAACCATTTGATTTTGGAGTCCGCCCACCCTTCGCCGTTGTCGGCTTCCCGCGGTTTTTTTGGCAGCAACTGCTTTAAAAAAGCCAACGAATATCTGGAAGCGCATCACGAAACCCCAATTCGCTGGACCGAGTCCAATCAATAAAAAAAGCGCGGAATTTGCATAGTGGATTGCTTTCCGCGCTTTTTTTTCGTTTTTTAGTCCTGCAACTCGAGAATCATATCCCGCAGCTGGGCAGCCCGTTCGAAATCGAGCTCCTTGGCCGCTTCCTTCATCTCGGCTGTCAAATCGGTAATCATCTTTTCCTTTTCCTTGGCACTGATTTTCTTTCGTTTCAAGTATTTTTTCGTTGCCTCTTTCGTTTCTTTGGAACGCACGACATCGTGAATCGGCTTGACGATCGTTTTTGGCACGATATGATGCTTCTCGTTGTACTCCATCTGGATTGCCCGGCGTCTGGCCGTTTCCTTGATGGCCTCGTCCATGCTTTCAGTGATCTTATCCGCATACATAATGACTTTTCCTTGCGCATTGCGGGCCGCCCGGCCAATGATCTGGATGAGCGAACGGCGCGAACGCAAAAAGCCTTCCTTATCCGCGTCCAAAATCGCGATCAGCGACACTTCCGGAATGTCCAGTCCTTCCCGCAGCAAGTTGATCCCGACGAGAACATCGTATTTTCCTTCCCGCAAATCGTGGATGATTTCTGTTCGCTCAATCGTCGTCACTTCATGGTGCAGCCACGCCACTTTCAAATCCATGTTTTTCAAATACGACGTCAAGTCTTCCGCCATCCGAACCGTTAATGTCGTCACCAGCGTTCTTTCATGCCGCGCAATCCGTTCTTTGATTTCATCCACCAAATCGTCGATTTGGCCTTCGATTGGACGAACCTCCACGACGGGATCCAGCAATCCGGTTGGCCGGATAATTTGCTCTACGACATGGCCGTCGGTGCGTTCCAGCTCGTAATCACCCGGCGTAGCCGAAACGAAAATCGACTGCGGCGTAATGGATTCAAATTCGTCAAATTTCAGCGGCCGGTTGTCCAAAGCGCTTGGCAGCCGGAATCCGTAATCAACCAAAGTTTGCTTGCGGGCCTTGTCGCCGTTGAACATGCCGCGAATTTGCGGCAGCGATACGTGGCTTTCATCGACTACCAGCAAGTAATCGTCCGGAAAGTAGTCAAACAGCGTATACGGGCGCTCGCCTTCCTTGCGGCCGTCAATGTGCCGGGAATAGTTTTCAATGCCCGGGCATACGCCAAATTCGCGAAGGGCCTCGATATCGTACCGGCACCGCTGCTCGAGCCGTTCTTTTTCCAAAGGCTTGCCCATCGAATCGAAGTATTCCAGTCGTTCTTCTAGCTCCTGTTCGATTTTGGAGGCCGCCTTTTTCATAATGTCCATGCTCGTCGCGTAGCCGTTGGCCGGATAAATGTTGTACATCTGGTAGGCGGCGTTGAGCTTGCCGGTTAGCGGATCGACTTCGCAAATGCGCTCAATTTCATCACCAAACATTTCGATGCGGATCAAATACGCGTCGGTGTGGCCCGGCGTGATTTCGATCGTGTCGCCGCGAACCCGAAACGTGCCGCGCGCCGGATCCATGTCGTTGCGCTTGTATTGCTGGCCGACGAGCTTAAGCATGAGTTCATTGCGTTCGATCACGTCGCCGACATGAATCGTTTCAATCATGTCTTTGTATTGATTCGGATTGCTGGCGCCGTAAATCGAAGCGACACTGGCAACAATGATCGTGTCGCGATGATGAAGCGCGGCGTTGACGGCCGCCATGCGCAGCATGTCGAGTTCCTCGTTGGTTTTGGTGTTTTTGTCAATGTACGTGTCAGTTTTGGGCATGTACGCTTCCGGCTGATAATAATCGAAATAGGATACAAAGTACTCTACGTGGTTGTTTGGAAAAAACTCTTTGAATTCCGAATACAGCTGGGAAGCGAGCGTTTTATTGTGGACAAACACCAGCGTTGGCTTGTTGACTTGTTCAATCACATTGGAAATCGTAAACGTTTTTCCGGTTCCGGTCGCGCCCAGAAGCACTTGCGCTTTTTTTCCTTCGCGAATGCCTTCCACCAGCTCCTGAATCGCTTCGGGCTGATCGCCGCTTGGTTTGTATTCAGACACCAATTCAAAATGATCCATGTCTTCCCTCCTTTTAAATGTTGTTTTCTACTAAAAACTTCCGGGCGCTTCGATACGCCTGAAATGCGGTTGGATACGCGGTTTTCTGATCCGTTGGCAAAGCGTCGTATCCATAAATTTTCAAATTTTTATTTTTATCCATAATGAGCAGCCAAATATCGCTCGTGTTGTTGCCGGTCTTGACGAAAAGCACCGTGTAGGCCGTTTTGGTTTCCGGATCGTAGTTCCACGTTTCCGGCCGGTACGTCAGCGAATCGGTTTTGGCGGTTCTTTTTTTATTTTCCGTTTTCGCTTTCCGATCCGTCTGATGCTCCGACACCGACCAGGAGTCGATTTTCCCGACGGTTTCTTCATCGACCATGACTACATTGCCGATATCCAAAATCGAACCGCTCGAAATATCGAACGCGATTCTCGTTTTGGGCAGCGTGATAATCGTTTTGCTTGAATCCGCGGCCGGAAACCGGTCTTGTCCGGTAATGGTCATCGTGTAGACGCATGGCGCCTGCAAATCGGATAAATAGTTGGAGTGCTCCTCGATCTGGATTGTCATCATGTACGTGATGATCCCGAAAACGAGCGAGAACGCGGCGATAAAAATCGAAATATACGTACTGTATGTTCCGACAGACTGTAAAAAAGAATGGGTGAGCGAAGTCTTGTTCACCCTTTTTTTTGATTGACGCATGCAATCGCCCCCTTAATTGTTTTTGCGGTTTACTCCTGCGTGATCATTTCGATGGCTTTTTGCCGTTGGGTATCGTCTTTGGCTTCGTTTTTATTGATTTCAAGAAGAACGTTGTCTTCCAGCGCCTTCCATGTCGCTTCGTCGCTGCGGCCGGTGACGTTAAGATCGTGATCGCGCTGGAACTGCTTCAGCGCTTCCGAAGACGCCTGGGAAAAATAGTTGTCGGTTCGATCGACCGCGTACCCTAAATACGCCAAATACATTTGGAGCGCCTGGGCGTTGGCGGCCACTTCATCCGGACCAAATTCCAAATCCTTATTCTCGGTGGAATAGTACACGGAACGAATTTCCTGATCCGCCACTTCCACGTCCGGCGCAAAGCCGACTTGATTGATGGAAGTTCCATTCGGCGTGATCCATTCGGTTTCCGTATATTTTAACGACGTTCCATCCTCAAATGGAATGAGCACTTGTTTCGTTCCTTTCCCATATGTGTTGACGCCAACGGTTTTTACTTTGTCCCCTAAATTGTCCTTGAGCGCCCCGATGAGCACTTCCGAAGCGCTGGCGGTGTTGCCGTTTTGAAGAATGACGATTTGATCGAAATCCGTCGGATCGTATTCTTTGGAAACGAGAGTTTCTTCGATTTTCCCGTTTTTTTGTTTTTCCTGGAACACGACGCTGTTTTCCGGCAGCAGCGAGGAAGCGATCGTTTGCGCCGCGTCCAAATAACCGCCGGTGTTGTCGCGTAAATCAATCACAAGCTTTTTCAATCCGGCTTTCTCGATTTGCTGGATGGCTTCATGGAAGTCCTTTCCGCTGTTTTCCGAAAAACTGGATAAAATGATTTCCCCGTAATCGTCAAAGAGCCGGCAAATGACCGTCGAATCGTATTCGCCAGGCGTGACGGTCGTTTGGTTAGACTTGCCATCGCGTTCATACTCGATTTCCAGTTTTTGATCCGCGTGGTTTTTAATGGTGTCAATGATTTCGTCGCTGGTGGCCTGCGCGCAGTTCAAATTTCCGACTTTCGTAATGATATCGCCTTCCGTTAAACCAGCCTGGTCGGCCGCCGAGCCGATGTACACGCTGCGCACGACCATGTTGCCCGCCTCGTTGCGGAAAAAGCCGACGCCGATGCCGACGTTGGAGCCTGACAGCGCGTCGGAAAACCGCTTGGCCTGGTCAAGCCCCATATACGTCGTATGGGGATCTATTTCATTGGTTGTCATGCCATCAATGGCTTGCTCGACCAGCGTATCCTGCACATCGTCGATTTCATTGGCGTAATACCACTTGTTCGTCATTAAATCGTAAATCGTTTCGAGCTTTTCAAACTGGCCGGTGTCCTTTCTTTGGGCTTTTTCCATCAAAAGGGGGACCGAAACGCCGGCTCCAAAGCAGACGACGCACAATCCGACGATAAGCCCCTTTTCTTTCGTTGTCAATTTCTCACTTGGCTTCTTGGTTTTTTTTCACTCCGGTCCCTCCTGCTATGCCATAAAACGATAGGAGCACTCCTATCGTTTTTCTTTTAAATATTTGCTCACGGCTAGAAAACTCGCGAAGATCCCGATTAGAATCGCTGTGCCGAGCAGCAGCGCCGCGCACCATCCAAGGATTGCGTTTGGCGCGACGAGTTCGAACACACTCGCAAACAGCCTTCCATTCATACTGTCATAAAACTTCGGATATCCCCATGCGATGAGCAAAAACGGAATGAGCGCCCCGCAAAGCGAGATCATCAGCCCTTCCATTTCGAACGGCCGTTTTACAAACGAGTTTTCCGCGCCGACTTGCCGCATAATTATAATGTCATCCGAACGCGAATATATCGTAGTACGGATCGTATTATAAATCAAATAGAACGAAAGGAGAAGAAGCAGGAGGATTCCCGCTCCGGCAATCACGCGCACTTGCGCCAGCAAATCGACAAGCGAGCGCACGCTTCCGCCGCCATACGCGACGGAGGCGACACCGGGAATCATGTCGATTTGCGAACTGACGGCGGCCAGATCGTCCCCCTGGTTGGCATAGACGAAAAACGCGTCCCCCAGCGGATTTTCGTCGCCTTCGTACATGGAAAACGCTTCGCCTTTTTCTTTGACCATGAGGGCGAGCTCGTCCGCCCGGCTTGAAAACACGATCGTTTTGACACCGGGAATGTCTTTGATTTTCGTTTCGATGTCGTCGATTTGGGCCGTGTCGCGGATTTGCGGATCCAGCACGACATGAATCGACAAATCGCCTTCGACCCGGCTTGAAAAATGTTCAATGTGTAGCCCGACGATTAAAAACACCCCAACGAGCAGCAGCGTGATGGTGACTGCGGAGAGCGCGGAAACCGACAACAGAAAGTGCCGGCGCAAGCCGAGCCAGGCGTATTTCAGCTCGTATCCGAGCAACGTCAGCTGTCGTTTCATAAGCTCTTGTATCCACCCGCGCTCGAATCGTGGATCACATAGCCGCCATCCAAAATAATCGTGCGCTTCCGAAAGCGGTCCACGAGTTCTTTGTCGTGCGTCACCATCACGATCGTCGTGCCGAAGTTGTGATTGATTTTTTCAAGCAGCCGGATGATTTCCAGACTTTTTTCCGGATCCAGATTTCCGGTTGGCTCGTCGGCGATCAGGATTTTCGGCCGATTGGCAATCGCCCGGCCGATCGTGACACGCTGCTGCTGGCCGCCCGATAACTCGTCCGGGTAGCTGCGGGCTTTGTCGCGCAAATCCACTAAATCCAAAATTTCGCGAACCCGCGTCTTGATGGCTTTTTTCGGCATGCCAATGACTTCCAGCGCGAACGCGATGTTTTCCTGCACCGTCAGCTTGGGCAGCAGACGATAGTCTTGAAAAATACAGCCAATGTTTCTTCGGTAGGCTGGAACCTTGCGGTGTTTGAGTGCCCGACATCGACTCCGTTGACAATCACGGTTCCTTCATCGGCGACTTCCTCGCCATTGAGCAGCTTGATCAGCGTGCTTTTCCCGGATCCCGTGGCGCCAATCACGTAAACGAACTCCCCGTCTTCGATGGATAGATCCACGTGATTGAGCGCGTGGACCCCGTTCGGATACGCTTTGGTGACATTTTTCAATTCGATCATGGTTGAAACCTTTCTAGGAGAAAAATTTCTCCGGTCTTTCGCGACATGGTGTGGCGCCGCCGGTTGCCTCGCACGACGTGGAGGTTGTGTTCCAGCCAGTGCCCCACGCAAAGTCCGCGCCGGCCGCAAATCGCTGCACGGCTTGTTCGACGCTCATATTTCCTAAATTGTATACTTCGATGTGGCAATGCGGACCGGATGTGTTGCCGGAATTGCCCGTGGCCGCAATGACCTGCCCCTGGCTGACCATTTGGCCGGCGCTGACCGCCATGCCCTCTTGCGAAAGATGGGCAAACGAGATAGCGTATAGCGTCCCGTTGACGTTGCACAGCATTTCGACGGTGTTTCCGCCGCCGATCGGATAGCCCGACCAGTTGCCTAAATAGCCGGAATTGCTCGGGACCGGGTTGGCGGCGTACAAAATCAGGCCGTCGGCCGGTGCCACGACGGGCGTTCCGATCGGAACAGCCCAATCCAGACCGAGATGCAACCCGCCGGACGGATACGCCCACGTTCCGGCGGACTTGCCGCCGCCCGAAATCGGGAGGACAAAGCCGGGCACGCTGGAGAGCACGGTGCCGGCCATGGCGGTCGTGATAGTGAATGGACGTATGGCGTCCATGTCGGCTTGCGCGGCGCGTTTTTGCGCTTGCAGCTCGGCAATTTGCTGCTCGTATTGCGCGACGAGCGCGTTGTAGCTTTCTTCGAGCGCTTTGGCTTCCGCCTTTTGGTTTTCGAGCTGCTGGCGGTGCGCTTCCTGTTCCTCTTTGAGGCGGACGACTTCGGCGCGCTGCACTTCCAGCTCCGCTTTGAGTTTGTTGAGCTGCTCGATTTGGTCTTGATCGTTTTCGGTGATGCGCTCGATCCCGCTAATGCGTCGAAGCATGTCGTTGAGATCTTTGCTGCCCATCACCAGGTCGATGACCATGTTGGTGCCAAGACTGGATTGCTCCTGGCGCATCCGGTCTTTGATTTGCGCGTCCCACATTTCGATCTCGGCTTGCTTGGCCTGGATTTCATTTTCAAGCTGCCGGATGTTCGTGTCGAGCATAGCGATCGCGTTTTCCGTTTCGGCGATTTGAGCCGACAGCTGCTCGGCGAGCGCTTTTTGTTCCTGCGCAAGCGAAGCGACCCGTTCCACATCGTTTTCCAGCGTCGCGATGGATTCGTTAAAATTGTTTATGCTGCTGGAGAGCTGCTGCCTTTTTTTCGTTTTGGTATTGCTGAAACCCTTCACAGGCTTTCACATCGCTTTCGCTTGTTTGCGGCTTCGTACACTTTGTGTACCATTCTTCGGTATTGGAGTAGTCTTCGGCGTAAACCGGCAGCAAACAAGCTGCGCCGACGCAAACCGCCCAGACCAGGCCAAAAATCTTTCGAGTTGTCTTCATCGTATCCACCTTACATACTTTCTAACCGCCAGGAAGGAGCCGATCATTCCGGTTCCCAATCCAATGGCGAACAAACCAAGCACGATCCATACGACAAAAGGAAACGGGGCGAGCAGCTGGAACAAATCGGAAATGAACACGCCATGCATGCCCTGGTAAAAGAGCGGATAGCCGATGCCGACAAGTAGCGCGGGAATCAGCGCGCCCCAGGCGCCGATGACCATGCCTTCGAGTACGAATGGCGTCGTAATGTACCAGTTGTAGGCGCCGACCTGGCGCATGATCGCGATTTCATCTTTTCGCACATGAATCGTCATTTTAATTGTGTTTCGAATCAGGAAGATGGCGAGCAAAATCATAAACAAGACGAGCACGCTGCCGTATCGGCGCAAAACCTGGAAAATCGACACGAGTTTCGTAATGGCGCCACCGCCGTAATTCACCGCGTTGATGCCCGGGATTTCTTCGACGGCTGCGGAAATCTCGTCAATGTGTTCAGGGTCCCGCACTTCGATGATGTAAATATCGTACAGCGGATTTCGGCCTTCTTCGGCGTAGCGGGAAAAGACATCGCCATTTTCCTGAATGAGCTTGTCCAGCTCTTCTTCTTTGGAAGAAAACTGAACGGACTCGATTCCGTCTATTTGCGCGATTTGTTCACGCAAGCTTTCTTTGGAGCTTTCGGCTAAAGTCGGGGAAATGGAAGCCTGAATGACGAGTTCTTCTTCGATTGAATTGGTAAAACGATTGATATTGGCGGCCACGACAACGAGCAGCATCGCAATGAGCAAAGCGATTCCAATCGACAAGGCCGAGGAAAACGCCATTGGAAAATGACGGCTGAGATCTTTGCGTGCGCTTCGATAAAGTCGCGGGATACTTTTCAAAAATAAGAGCATAAAGTCCCTCCGGTTTTTCCTATTATACCATACGGTTTGTTTTCCCATCGGTTTCTTTTTATTTTCCATAATCTTAGGAAAACTCACATTTTTTCCCAAAAAAAGATTATTGTTAAAACACAAAAAAGCCGTATCTTATAGGTGTGTTAAGAGAGCACAATAAAATTCTCTTCTATAATCTCTCTCCTAAAAATAATTATTTAAAACTCAAAAATGCAAAGGCGGGTCGATCTCGCCTTTGTTTTTTTTGTGCCCTGAAAAAAAGCACTCCTTTCGGAGTGCCGGAGATTTCACGCTTCCATCACAATTTTGTTACGTACGATCACAGCAAGATCTCGTGCGCAAAACCTCCGTCTAAAAGTATATAAAATCTATCCCCTGCCGTGAAGAGTATGTATTGACCCTTTTGTAACAAATCAGGCAAAAAAAAAGTTCCCATCCGAAGATGAGAACGTTCATTTCAATATGGTGGAGCGTAGGAGGATCGAACTCCTGACCCCCTGCGTGCAAAACAGGTGCTCTCCCAGCTGAGCTAACACCCCACATCATAATTCAGCAAATGGTGGGCCTGAATGGACTTGAACCAACGACCTCACCCTTATCAGGGGTGCGCTCTAACCACCTGAGCTACAGGCCCATTCGCTGAATGCTCCATCATAATACCTTGGGAGCGATCCAATGTCAACAAAAAAAATCAAATTTTCTCAAATTTTAAATTCTTATCCCATTGAACGGGTTGTTAAATATTGTTATAATAGCGATATAGAATAAAACAATATAAACAAAGCTATGCCGAAGGCCTCAAAAGAAAGGAAAAACGAAAACTCATGTCAAGTCCGGCTCAAATCCGTGCTAGCAACAAATACAATAAGAAGAACACCGTCCTCAAAGGCATTCGATTTAACAAGAATACCGAAAAAGAAATGATCGAGTGGCTCTCTGACAAAGCGTTCGGCCCGTATGTCAAAGCCCTGATCGCCGCGGATATGCGTTCGCAGGAGGATGCTTCGAATCAAGATCGTTGCCAGTAACAAAAAAGGTGATTCCATTTGGAAGAATCACCTTTTTTGCTGGCAGCCTCGGCACCTACGATTACGGACAGGGTTGTTATAAAAAAAGTTCCCATCCGAAGATGAGAACATTCATTTCAATATGGTGGAGCGTAGGAGGATCGAACTCCTGACCCCCTGCGTGCAAAACAGGTGCTCTCCCAGCTGAGCTAACACCCCACATCATAATTCAGCAAATGGTGGGCCTGAATGGACTTGAACCAACGACCTCACCCTTATCAGGGGTGCGCTCTAACCACCTGAGCTACAGGCCCATTCGCTGAATACTTAGTTATAATACCCCGTAAATGCGGGTTTGTCAAACTTTTTTTTAAAATTGTTACTTTGTCTGTTCGCTTTCGATTTGCGACAACGCGGCCATCGGCTCATACGCTGTCGATACAAGCGTCATGACATGCTCGCTCATAAAGCGATCGGCCAGCATTCCATTGAGCAAAGAAAGCAGCGAATCGTAATACCCGTTGGTACTCAAAATCACAAGCGGCTTATGGTTTTGGTCGAGCTGCTTCAACGTCAGGATTTCAAAAAACTCCTCGTACGTTCCGATACCGCCTGGCATCATAATAAAGGCGTCGGCCAAATCCTCCATTTTCTGTTTGCGCTCCCGCATCGTATTCGTAAAAATAAACTGGGTGCAATCCTTCGCCAAAATGCCGGGCTGGTCAAAAAATTTAGGAGCCACGCCAATCGACGTTCCGCCATTTTCAAGCACGCCGCGATTGACAGCGCCCATGATTCCCGTGGCGCCTCCGCCAAACACCAGTTCGATTTTCTTTTCCGCCATTTGTTTTCCAAGTTCGTATCCTGCATTCAAATACGCTTGATCAATGTCGTTGCTGCTTGCGCCATATACACAAATTCGCATTGCATGATCCTCCTTTTTATCCTCTCTAGTGTAGCACGCCTGTCTTCCCAAACGCCATTTTACGCATCCCTCACCTTTGCGTTTCCGCTTTGGATTGTCCCCTTAAGCAAATATTTTGACGGTTTCCGCCATTCCATTTACCATAAAACCAGAAAGGAAGGTGTACCTCAATGTATATCACAATCAACGGACTCGCCTTCTTCATTCTTATTGTCGTCGCCGTTCTCATCGGAATCGGTGTCGGATTTTTTCTAGGAAGAAGATAGGCCATTCCATTCTTGATCCATCCAAAAGGGATAGTAAGCCGCTATCCCTTTTTTGATTCCACCCAACTCTCGAAAACACAAAAAGCTGCCGGCATTGACTCGCCAGCAGCCTGAAAAGAAGGCTCTTATTTTTCCAATCCATTGCGCATCGAAACCTTCCGATACCATGTTCCCGATCGTTTCATCGTTCGCCTTTGATCGCTCAAATCGACTTCAATCAAACCGTACCGGTTGCGGTACGCGTTGTTCCAGCTCCAGCAGTCCAGCGCCGCCCACACATGAAACCCGAAACAATCGGCTCCCTCCTGTATCGCTTGATGCAGCCATTCGAGATGCTCCTCAAAAAACGCGATCCGGTACGCATCGTCGATCACGCCCTCCGGATCCCGAAAGCGCTCCTCGTCGTGCACCCCTATGCCGCACTCCGAAACAAACCACGGCGTATCGGGATACAACGTTTTCATCGCCATCGCCACATCGTACAACGCGCGAGGAAAGATTTCCCAGTTTTTCGACGCATTGACTCGCTTTTGCGGCCAGTCGTAATGCGCGTAGTACCGGTCCGGCAGCCAGCCCGTTTCCGTGATCGAATCCGGGGCCTGCACCCGGGTCGGATGATAATAGTTGATGCCCGCAAAGTCGATCCGGTTCGCCATCAAAAGCGCTTCGTCTTCCTCCTTCGCGTTCCACAACACCCCATCACGACGCAAAACATCCACCAGCTCTTCGGGGAAACGTCCAAGAATACTAACATCCAGAAACGACCGCCAATGAAACCAGTCAAAGAACCGCGCCGCGTTTTGGTCCGCCTCGCCGTTTGATTTCGAATACGCCGGTGTCACATTCACGATCAAGCCGATTTTTCCCTTCAAGCCCAGCTTTCGATATTGCTCCACCGCCATCGCGCTCGCCAGACAAAGATGGTATAAAACCTGCACGCCGCGGCGGCCTTCGCCTTTCAAACCCGGATAGTGGTAGCCATACAAGTATCCTCCATCCACAATGACCATCGGCTCGTTGAACGTCGTCCAGAAACGTACATCGTTTCCAAAGCATTCAAACGCCGTTTTCGCGAACTTCGCGAACAGCTCCACGACGTGCCGGCTTTCCCAGCCGCCATACCGCTCAAACAAAATCGTCGGCATGTCGAAGTGGTGCAAATTAAGCACGAGCTCGATCCCGTTTTTCTTCGCCGCCTCGATCATCGAGCGGTAAAACGCCACGCCCTGCGCGTCCGGCTTTCCGGTTTCAAAATCGGCAATCAGCCTTGTCCATTGCACGCTTGTGCGAAACGAGTGGATCCCCGCCTCTTTCATCCGCCGGAAATCCTCCTCGAACCGGTGGAAAAAATCACTCGTCACGTCAGGCCCCACGCCGTCGAAGAAATCCTCCCTTCGCGTCCGATACCACGTGTCCATGATGTTTTCGTATCGTTTTCCGGCCCAGCCTTCGCTTTGCGGGCCGCTCATCGCCGCGCCCCACCAAAAGCCATCCGGGAATTTTAAAAACGTCTTCATCGCCCGTCTTCTCCCTTTTCCAGGTCAGCGCCGAACAAAAATCGCCCTTCAGCACCGCCATCTCGCCGTTGGCTCCATTAAAGCGTAGCGGCACCCGCAAGCCGCCCGCTTTGAGCACCGCGCCGTCGATCGAACAGCCTTCGATCGTATATTTCGCGTTCGCCTCCACCCCCGGAACGCACACCCGCTCGTTTCGGGAAACCCGCAAATCAGCCACCGTGCTGTAAAATCCCGTCAAATACGTCGCCTTGTTTCGGGCGATGGCCGTCCACGCCCGCCATCCTTCGTGTTTCGGATGGACATACAACGTGCCATTCAAAATCAGCGGCTGCATCGCTTTATATTCCGCGATCGCCCTTTTCAGCTGCTCCTTTTCTTTTGGTGCGCACTGGCAAAGATCCAGTTCCAAGCCGAGGATCCCGAACACCGCCACATGCTCCCGCATCGTCAAACTCGTTTTTCGAAACGTCTGGTGGTTGGGCACCGCCGAAATATGGTTTGACATGCACGCCATCGGGTACGCCAGCGCGCATCCCGCCTGAATGTCCAAACGGGCGAAGGCGTCGGTATTGTCGCTCGTCCAGATTTGCGGCGCGTAATACAGGATGCCCGCATCAAACCGGCCCCCGCCCGACGCGCACCCTTCCACAAGCACATGCGGAAAATCGTTCGCGATTTTTTCATGTAGCGCGTAAACCCCTTGGATATACCGGTGATAAAATTCCTTTTGCGAGCGCCCCTGCGACGCGAGATACGGGGAATACGCCTCCGTCACATCGCGGTTCATGTCCCACTTGATGTAGTCGAGCTTCGTCTGCTCGATGATTGTTTTCATTTGCGCGTACACCGCGTCCACGCACGCCGGATTGGCAAAATCAAGCACGAGCTGCCCCCGGCCGTAGCTGTACCGGCCTTGCGGCGGACGGACGACAAATGCCGGATGCGCGGCATAAAACGCGGCGTCCTCGTTGACCATTTCCGGCTCGAACCACAAGCCAAACTGCATTCCCGCTGCGTGGATCTTCCTGGCGAACGCGCCAAGCCCTTCCGGAAATTTTTTCCGGTCCGTATGCCAGTCGCCAAGCGACGACCGGTCGTTGTCCCGATGGCCGAACCAGCCGTCATCGACGACAAAGCAGTCCACCCCGAGGGCGCGTGCCTCTTCGGCAAGCCGCAGCAGTTTTTTTTCGTTCAAATCAAAATACATCGCTTCCCAGCTGTTCAAAACGACCGGACGCGAAGGGAGGATTTCTTCGACGGCGTGACGCCTTCCAGGCCAAATGTAGCGGGCAGGTATTGAATGATGATGGCGATGGACGCGAACATCGTCGCCGGGAAAGCGACCATGAAACCATCGCGCAGCGAGCAAAGATATTTGTTGGTGGAAACCATTTCGGCAAACGGGCCGATTTTTTCCATCAATTTGTCTGTCAATCGGTTCATTGTGTATTTCTCCTTCTGTTTTATGATGTCGACAGCACCATTATAAAGATGAAAGCGCAACCATCCCATAGATGGTTGTGATATAATTATGGAAAAATGTGACTTTGGAAAGGAGAACTTATGCGCATCACGACCAATTCGACGGATTTTTACTTTAACGCCGAGGCGATGGTGTACACGCAAGGCTACGAGGAGTGCGAACCGGGGCATTCGTATGGTCCGGCGGTGCGAAAAAGCTTTATGATCCACTACGTGACCCAGGGAAAAGGAATTTTCAAGGTGAACGGGCAAACGTATCGTCTGTCGCGCGGCGATTTGTTTTTTATCGTGCCGGGACAGGAAATTTATTACGAGGCCGACAAAGACGACCCCTGGGGATATGGATGGATCGGCATGACGGGCGCGCACATCGACATCGAGTCGTATTTGCGAAGAACTTCCTTTTTCGACTCGCCCATCGCACACTACGCGCAAAACTACGATTTATCGCTGCTTTTTATTGAAATGCAGCGGGCGTACGTGTCGCCTTTTGAAATCCGCGATCTCGCGCTGAATCACGTGTTGTACAAGTTTCTGGCGTTTCTGGTGCTTCATTTTCCAAACCAGAACAAGGAAGCGAAAAGAAGTTCCAAAGACTACATCAAGGAGATCATGACGTATTGTTTGAGCCACGTCGACGTTCCGATCCGGGTGCAGGATGTCGCCGACTATACCGGGCTGCACCGCTCCTATCTTTCCCGCCTGTTCAAGCAGGAAACGAACCTTTCCTTGAAAGAGTATATTTGGAAAACGAAAGAGGAGGAGGCGTGCCGGCTGCTCATTCAAACCGAACTGCCGATCCATGTCATCGCCCGTTCGGTCGGGTTTGAGGACTCGCTTCACTTTACAAAAATATTTACCCAGAAAATCGGATCGTCTCCGAAAAAATACCGTCAAATGAAATCCGGTCCGGGAAAGGAGGATAACGATGAGCCTGCATGAAAAACGGGAAGCTCGCACCGACGCCCTCATTCAAATTAGTCAAATGCTTGCCAACGGCAAAGAAAACTTTTATCAATTTCTCGAAACAGAGGAAGGAAAAAGGCTATACAAGCTGGCTATGACCGAAGTCGTCGCGGAAATCGAGATCTCGATTGCGCAAGGAGAAATCACATTCGACTTCGACGAAGGCGATTATTTGCTCAACGAATACAATGAAAACGACCGGCGCGAAATCGGCCAGATCCTGACGCGCCATCTCGGGCGCGCCCTTCAGGACATTGTCGATGTGCTCAACAAGCCGAAGATCCAGTCATAAAAAAAAACTGTCCGCAGACAGTTTCGCTCTATATTTTCGCTCGGCTCTTCCAAAACAAACCCTATCCACGACCTGGCCGATCGTGAACGCGCAAAAGCAGGAAGCTTGCTTCATAAAAGGCCCTTTTCTACGCAGAAAACGGCTTTTTTTCGTTGTGTATCGCGGTTTGCCAGGCTCGATGAAAAGCGGCGATCGTCGAATACCGTTTGTCTGGAGCCGGATCGACGGCCCGGCAAACGACAGCGTACGCTTGTTCGTTCAGCGACCATTGAGCAAGCGCGCAAGGCACAACGCGGCAGTCTTTGTATCGGCGCTTCACTTCCTCTTTCGTGTACGTCCCGAAAAAATCGAGTAGCAGCGCGCCGAGCGTAAACACGTTGGTTCGCTCGTCGATTACGGCCCCTTTCTCGTATTCCTCGGGCGCTTTCAACCGTTTCGTTCCCCAGTAGTCAGCACCGATTTCGTTGGTGAGCGGTCCTTTTTGAAAGAGGTCGATGTCGCAAATCATGATCTGGTCTTTCGCAAAATCATACAGGAGGCTTCCATCATAAAAGTCGACCGCCACATACCCTTTTTTGACCACGGTTTCCAAAAAGGAAAACATCGCGTCCACCACAGCGAGTTTTTGAAGGGCCGGTAATTGTTTGAATCGTTCTCTCGGATCCGTCTGTCCGTTTTTATAGCGGTCAAAATTCCAGTGTTCAAACAAACAGTCCCCTTCGCACCAGTCGAACACGGCCGCATAACCGTCTTCGACCGGATACGCGTCAAGCAGTGTGATCAAATACGGATGTTTTAGCTCTTCATACAATTTCACCGCGTGTTTCAACGTTTCGATGGACTGACCGGGTGAAATTTCCGCCTCGACGGTATCCATGCCCGCCACTTTGACGAAGCGTTTTTTCTGTCCGTCGTCCATTCCGAAGCATACGCATCCGGAGCCGGTCGCGTCGATGACGGAAAACACCTCCCCGTAGCGTTTGAGCCATGCAAAATCGTGTTTCGTGTTGAGATGGAAGCGAAGCCCGTCCACCTCGTGTACGATTGGATCTTTTTTCTTTTCGTTCAAATACATTCTCCCTTTCGTTTCATATACAAAAGCGGATACGGACCGCCCTGCTCATCGCATTCCGTTCTTTTGTACACTTCAAAGCCCATCTTCTCGTAAAATCCTTTCGCCAGCGGATTTTGCTCGTTTACCGCCAAATCGTGAATCGCGTATTGATCCATTCCGTATTGAAGCAGCGCTTTGCCAAATCCTTTTCCGCGTTGTTCCTGCGCAATAAACAGCATTTCCAGATGCTGGTTCGCGATCCCCATAAAGCCAACCGGGACTTGTTTTTTGTTTTCGATCAAAACCAAACAAGGAACATCCCGCAACGCCTGCGGTACATATTCCTTGATCATTTGAATTTCCTCTTCGGACAGGAATAGATGCGTCGCGCGCACCGAGCTTTCCCATACAGCCAGCAGCTGGTTCACCAATGCATCCGGCCGTTCTTTCACTTCTATGATTTTCAAACGATATTCTCCTTCCTATGGTCTAAGGAAAAGGGGTAGTATTACCTACCCTTATGTTTGTTTTTCCTTTTTTGCCGTTTCAATTCAAACTGCCGCTTTTTCTTTGTTTTTCGTTGCTCTCCGCTTAAAGTCCTACGCTCGATTTTCAACTGCTCCCGCTGTAATTTCAAAGCCTGCTGTGATTTTGTCCCCATTCCGATATTTTGCGTCTGTTTCCGCACTTCACGCTGTACCCGTTTCGGATTGCAGCTTAATTCTTTTCCATCCGTTGCCACAGCCGGACTAAATCGTAGCCGCTGATAATTTTTCAGAACAAAATCATAAACCTCATAGTCTTTAGGTTCCGCCCCAAACGTAACCTTACAAACGGATAGCTTGCCTTCGGCGACACGTTCAAACACACCTACCCAAAAAGGGTCTTCAAAAAATACTGTTAACTTTCCCGAAATTTTGTTCACGACAATTCCTCCTTAAAATGATTGTGATGAACAAAGAACGGACGACCCTAAGGAGGGAGGGTTACTTACACCTAAATAGTGTGACTGGACTACCTACCAGTTCTACAAGTTAGACTTGCGTTGTGTTTTTATCTTTGTGCCTATACATTACCTCACTGCTTCTTCTTTTTCTAGATAAAATGTTTATCTTCTCACATAAAAACGACAGGCGATTCATTATATACTGCCTGTCGCTCAAATCATTTCTATAAACTTTTATTCAATATCAACCATCAATTAATTTTGTTTAGAGATGATAGGTTACCATATTCGTTTTTTTAATTCTTCGATTTATCCCTATTATTCTACCTTTATAACAGTGAATAATAAACAATAAACTCGGATTCAGTTTATAAGCCATTTTGTTTGGAAAATCAACGGTTTGTTTCCACGTCTTCAATAAGATTTTTCTTGAGTGCTTCAATCGTATTTTGACTCTTTTTAAGCAACTCTAATTGCCTGTATGCTTTTTCCCTTAATATTTTCAACCTTTCAACGTAAGTCCCACCATATCAGCCAGTTTTTGATATGATACCGCTTGCGTCTGTTGCTTTTATCCCATGCTAAGGCGTAAACGCATTATCCCTCGATTCTGCTTTAAACCTATCGAATTCGATAGGTTTAAAATCGGGATTGTAGATTTTTCCCACAAGCCCAAAAATGAGATTGTCAAATTTTATCACAAAACACAAACAGTTTATACTTGCCAAATAAAAAGCGACAAACAACTTTCATTGCCTGTCGCTCAAATCATTTCAGTAAAACCCTATTCAAACTCAATCGTTCCAGGAGGCTTGCTCGTAATGTCCACCAGCACGCGGTTGACATGATCCACCTCGTTGACGATGCGCGTTGAAATCGTATCCAGCACGTCGTACGGGATCTTCGCCCAATCCGCCGTCATGCCGTCGATGCTCGTCACCGCCCGAATGGCCACCGCGTAGTCGTATGTGCGCTGGTCGCCCATGACACCGACGCTGCGCATGTTCGTCAACGCCGTAAAGTACTGCCAGATCTCGCGATCCAGTCCCGCTTTCGCGATCTCCTCACGCAAGATATAGTCGCTGTCCCGAACGATCTTCAGCTTCTCTTCCGTCACATCGCCCAAAATGCGGATACCAAGACCAGGTCCCGGGAACGGCTGACGCCAAACCATTTCGTCCGGCAGGCCAAGCTCGGTTCCAAGCGCGCGCACCTCGTCTTTAAACAAAGTGTTCAACGGCTCAATCAGCTGGAACTGCATATCCTTTGGCAAACCGCCGACATTGTGATGCGACTTGATCGTCTGGGCCGTTTTTGTACCCGACTCGATGACATCCGTATACAGCGTGCCTTGCGCCAGCCACTTGATGTCCTCGCCTTCCGTCAGCTTCTTCACTTCCTCGTCAAACGTGTATACGAACTCGTTGCCAATGATCTTGCGCTTCTGCTCCGGATCCGACACGCCCTTCAGCTTGTCCATGAACCGCTTCTTCGCGTCGATTTTCACAAGGTTGATATTCATGTTTTTGCCAAACGTTTCCATAACGGATTCCGCCTCGCCTTTGCGCAGCAGGCCATGGTCGATGAACATACAAATCAGCTGGTCGCCGATCGCCTCGTGCAAAAGGGCCGCCACGACGCTCGAATCCACGCCGCCGCTCAAACCAAGCAGCACTTTGTCCGTACCGACCTTTTCACGAATGAGCGCCTTCTCCGTCGCGATAAAATCCTTCATCGACCAGTTCGGTTTCGCCTTCGCGATCTCGAACACGAAGTTTTTCAAAATCGCGTTTCCATATTCCGTATGGCGCACTTCCGGATGAAACTGCAAGGTGTACATATTCTTGTCCACGTTTTGCGCCGCCGCGAACGGACAGTTCTCGCTTTTCGCCACCATCTCGAAACCAGGCGCCAGCTCGGTCACCTTGTCGCCATGCGACATCCAAACGATCTCATCCGCCGGCAGATCGTGAAAAAGCAGGCTTTCCCGCTCTACCTGGATCCGGGTTCTTCCATATTCCGAACTGTCTCCCGGTTCGACTTTTCCACCCATTTCAAGCTGAACGAGCTGCATCCCGTAACAGATGCCCAACAAAGGAATTCCCGACGTTAAAATAGCCGGATCGCATTTGGGCGCGTCCTCGGCATAGACGCTGTTCGGTCCACCCGAAAACACGATTCCTTTGACATCCCCTAACGCGAGGAACTCATCCAACGTCATTTCGTTGGAGTGCAGTTCCGAATACACACCGAACTCTCGAATACGGCGCGCAATCAACTGGTTGTATTGGCTTCCAAAATCCAGCACTACGATTTTATCTGGCATGATTTACTCTCCTTCACATTCCTTTGTATCATAACACACTTCCCGTGTTTTCTAAATATTCGATTACTTGCGAAAGATCGGCGCACGTGTGCCAAAGCACCTTGCGCATCTCGTCGTCCGGCACGATTTGATCCGGGATAAAAATCGACTGCATCTTTGCACGATGCGCGGCCAAAATGCCGTTTTTACTATCTTCCAGCACAAGACAGTTCGCCGGATCAGCGCCCAGCGCGTTGGCCGCCGCCAAAAAAATATCCGGCTCAGGCTTGGACCGGTAGCCATCCTTTCCCGATAAAACCGCTTTGGGATGCATCGCGAACCCCGCGTAGTCGCAAAACCGTTCAATATGATGGCGGAACGAACTCGAAGCGATCGCGTACGGAATTTGTTTTTGATCCAAATAGCCCATCAAGCGCCGCAAGCCTTTTTTATTCGCCGATCCGGGCGTTGGAAAAAAGCGAAAAAAATAATCCGCCCGCTCTTCCTGACAGCGCCGCATCACATCACCAATGCCCGGAAACCGATCCTCAAACAAAGCGATCCGCCGCGAATCGCAGCCAATCATCGCCTCGATGACCGTATCCGGCACCTGCGCCAGCCCGTTTTGATCCAGCGCCTTGCGAAACTGTCGTTTAAACATGCGCTCCGTATCAAACATCAATCCATCCATATCAAAAATAACCGCTTCAACCATCTCATTCACCATTTTCCTCTTCCACTTTCAACAAAAGCCCCAGTGGCGCCCCTTCCGTGCGCGTCTTCATATTTTCCTGAAAATTCCGTTTAAAATACAAGCTGTACAGCACATCCAAAATAAACGTGATCGACACGTTGCTTGAAAACCGGCCAATCCGCTCCGAGGCCGTCGACTCTTGCGAAGCAATCACAAGATGGTAGTCGCAGTACTTCTTAAACGTGTTGTCCCACAACGAGGAAATCAGCACGACGACATGCCCGTGCTTTCGCAAATACCGCAAAACCGGTTTCACCTCGCGAATCCGGCCTGCGTAGGTGATCACGATCGACATCGTTTCCTCGCGCGTCTGCAACGCCGCAAGCTCCTGGTCGTACACTTCCGTCAGCACGTGGACCCGCTTTCGCAGCTGCGCCATGTTTTGCTTGAAATTCAGAGCCAGATTGCGATGCTTCGTCGACGTGTACAAGTTGATATCCTGCGCGATTTCCATTCGATTGACAATCAGACGCAGCGTATTCAAATCCATAAAAGACGCCGTTTCGTCAATCGTGTCTTTTTCCAGGTTCGCCAGCGTCTGGATGACTTCATAATCCGTGCTTTGCTCGCCAAACGGCGCGTCGTAATCCGAAATCGTCTGCCGCTTGTTGGGAAGCTCCTGCATGATCTGAAAACGAAAATCCGCATACCCGCCAATTTCCAGTTTCTCGCACACCCGGTAAATCGTCGACAGCGACGTGTTCGCCTTTTGCGCCAGCTGGCGGCTCGTCAATTCGACCGCGTTGGCCGGATCTTCCAAAATCAAAGCCACGATTTGTTTTTCGGCCTGCGTCCAGCCCTGCATATATTCGAGTTTTGTAAAAATCGACATCTCGCCACCCCTTCCCCTTTTTTGTCAATCCGATCGTTTCGCCTCCAACGCGATCACTTCCGAAAACGGGATCCACCGCTTCGGATCGGCGTTCAGCTCTTTGCGATACCAGACGACGCCATGCCATCCGCCATGCTTGTGACCGCAAGCCGGCAGCGCGCCGCTCCAAACAAAGCCGCGCGCCTCGTGAAAGCGCAAGCTCGCCTCGTTTGTTTCCGTAATGCAGGCGACAATCCACCGGCATCCTTGCACGATCAAAAAGCGCTCCAGCGCCTCGTAAAGCGGGCCGGCCAAGCCAAAATGGTCGCCCGGCATAAAATAAATCGAAAGCTCCATACAAAACTGGTACGCGTCTTTGGAAAACGCCGGATGCGCCGCCGCGTAGCCGATGACGCGCCCGTCCCGTTCCGCCACGACCGCCGGATACATCGCAAGCTGCTGCTTCCACATCCTTTGAAACGCCTCGAATGGCTGGGGGCGCAAATCGAAAAGCGCCTCGCCATGCTCCACATAAAAACAATAAATCTCGTAAATCGCCGGAATGTCTTCCACTTGCGCGATTCGAATCATCTTATTCGATCTCCCAGCTGCAATCCGCCGTCAATCCCGCATCCGCGCGCCGGCCCGCCTCGTAGGCGATTTGGCCCGCGATCGCGATCATGCTCGCGTTATCGGTACAGCAGTACATCGGCGGCACCGTGAATTCAACGGCCGGGTATTTGTCTTGCAGCGCTTCCACTTTTTCACGCAGCCGCGAGTTCGCCGAAACGCCGCCGCCAACGACAAAATGCCGGATTTCCGGGTAATCGTCGAGCACGCGTTCCACCCGGGAGAAAATCTCGTTGAGCGCGGTTTCCTGAAAGCTGGCCGCCAGATCCGCCATCTCGAACGTCTGGCCGTTGCGCTCCATCCGCTTTACAAATTGCAGTACCCCCGACTTCAATCCCGAAAAAGAGAAATCGTACCGGCCTTCCGTTTTGGGCTGCGGCAGCGTGTACACCGGCTTGCCTTCTTTAGCCAGCTTGTCGATTTTCGGACCGCCCGGATAGCCAAGACCGAGCACGCGAGCCACCTTGTCGTACGCTTCGCCGATGGCGTCGTCTTGCGTTTCCCCTAAAATCTCGAAACTATGCTCGTCTTTCATATACACCAGTTCGGAATTGCCGCCGCTCACAATTAAGGCCAGCACCGGATACTTTAAGTCGACAACGAGCTCGTTGGCGTAAATGTGCCCGGCCAAATGATGCACCGGCACAAGCGGCTTATGATAGGCGAAAGCCAGCGTTTTGGCGGCTTGCACACCGACATGCAGGCAGCCAATGAGTCCCGGCCCTTTCGTGACGGCGACCGCGTCGATTTCCGCCATCGTCAGGCCGGCTTCCTGAAGCGCTTTTTCGATGCAAATCGAAATATTTTCCACATGGATGCGGCTCGCGACTTCCGGCACGACCCCGCCAAACTCCTTATGGGCGTCGATTTGTGTCGCCACAATGGACGACAATACGTCTTTTTTGTCTTTTACGATCGCAACCGCGGTTTCATCGCAGCTGCTTTCAATTCCCAATACGATCATTTTAGTCCAGCCCTCCTACCGGTTTGGTCATGATGACAGCGTCTTCTCCATCCGGATAATATTTTTTCGAAACATTGATTGGAATGAATCCATTTTTTTCATAAAGCTTTCTTCCCGCGTCGTTGGAGCTGCGCACTTCCAGCGTCACGACTTCGCAGCCCGCCAGTGCCGCTCTTCGCTCCAGCGCTTTCAGCAGCGTGTCCGCGTGGTGAAGCCGGCGTCTGGCCGGATGCACGCCGATGCGGGCCAGCTGCGCCGTTTCAAAGGTTTCCCATAAAAAAGCGTACGCGTGAATGCAGCCATCCTGCTCCAGGATCCAGCCATGCGAGAAAGGATTGCCCTCGATTTCGTATCGCACGTTGTCAATGCCCCACGGCTCTTTGAAACATTCTTTTTCCAGTTCGACAACTTGCGCGATGTCGTCGATTCCCATTTCCCGAATCATACTTTGTACGCGTCGCTTTCCTTCAAATATTGCGGGGCGAGCGTGTGCTTGTTTTCAATTTGGCGGTACAACGGCTCCAGCTCGATAAAGTTTTTCAAAAAATCCGCTTTTTCGCCGGCTTGTCCAATGAGGTGGGCATCCCCGTACAACGTCCCCGGATTTTCCTCGACAAACGTTTTCACGTCTTCCAGCGGCAAAATCGACGTTTCCCCGATGATTTCGCCATCTTCCAAATGGGCCACGTACGCCCGATTCGAGCGGGCATCCAAAATCACATTCGCCTTTCCTTGGGCGCCGCCATACAGCTGCATCGTGGACACGCAGCAGAGCGACTGCCCCATTTGCGTGCTCAGCACTTTCGCGATGGTCATCGCGATCCGGATGCCGGTGTAGCTGCCCGGCCCGTCCGTAATGACGATTCGGTCAATATCCGCATAGTCCACCCCGTTATTTTTTAAAAGCTTTTCCAATTCGATAAAAATCGTCTCACTTTGTTTTTTGAACGCCTCAAACGCCACGCCATCCAGCAAGCGGCCGTCCTCATACAAGCCCAAAACAAGGTTTTTATACGCGCTATCCATGCATAATGTGATCATGTTCATACTCCTCCACAATGGTTTTCGACTGCTCGCCCAGTCCGGTCATCTCAATGGAACGCTCTTCCCCGATTCCTTCCAGGATCCGGATTTCGATATGGTCGTCCGGAATCTGGTTGTCGATGAAATGCGACCACTCCACGACGCAAATCCCCTCGTCAAAGCATTCCTCGAAGCCAAGATCCTGGTCGATGCCTTCCAGACGATACGCGTCGATGTGGTAAAACGGCTTCCCGTCGCCTTGCCGATACGCTTTCATAATATTAAACGTGGGCGAGTTGATGACTTTTTTAACGCCAAGCGCTTTTCCAAACGTCTGGGTCCACGTCGTTTTTCCGGCACCCAGATCCCCGCTAAGACAAACCACGAGATCGTGGCCCTGGATTCGCGCGGCCATCGCCTGGGCAAAATTTTTCGTTTCCTGTAATGAATGGATTTCAAATTTCATGATTTCCTCCTGATTTGGGCATAATGATCCTTGATCGCCTTGATTTGCTCAAGGCGCCGTTTTACTTTAATTTCCGACCCCTGATCGCCTGGGGTGTAGTAGTGCCGGTCTTTGAGCGCGTCCGGCAGGCACTGCATATCCGTCATGTGGTACGCGAAATCGTGCGAGTACTCGTAGTTTTTTCCATACCCCAGATCTTCCATGAGCCGGGTCGGCGCGTTTCGGATTTGCATTGGAACCGGTTCGTTCAGCGTTTTTAGCGCGTCCGCCTTCGCGGCGTTGTACGCGGTTTCCAGCGCGTTTGATTTCGGAGCCAGACACAAATACACGACCGCGTGAGTCAAATGGACATTGCATTCGGGCATCCCCAAATAATGGGCCGCGTCGTAAGCCGCCACGCAAATTTCCAGCGCTCTGGAATCCGCCATGCCAATGTCTTCGCTCGCCATGCGAACGAGGCGGCGGGCGACATACAGCGGGTCTTCTCCGCCTTCCAGCATGCGGGCCAGCCAGTAGATCGCGGCGTCGACATCGGAATTTCGAACGCTTTTATGGAGCGCGGAAATGATATTGTAGTGTTCCTCGCCTTTTTTATCGTAAAGCAGCGAGCGGCGCTGCAAACACTGCTTTAAAATGTCTTTGGAAACGTGAATGCCGTAAACGTCGCTGGGGGAATTGTATACGACCATTTCCAGGGTGTTCAAACAAAAGCGGGCGTCCCCGTTGGAAAAGGCGGCGATCGCCGCGATGTCCTCTTCCTCGATTTCAATCGTAGTCGCGCCAAAGCCTTTGGGGGAATCAAGCGCCGTGTGAATGAGCTGGATCAAATCCTGGGTGTCCAGCGAGTTGAGCACGAACGTTCGACAGCGGGAAAGAAGTGCGGAATTGATTTCAAAGCTCGGGTTTTCCGTCGTCGCGCCAATCAAAATAATACTGCCTTTTTCCACGTATGGCAAAAAGGCGTCCTGCTGGGCTTTGTTGAAGCGATGAATCTCGTCGACAAAAACGATCGTCTTCTCTTTTGCCATCCGGTTTTGCTCGGCTTTTTTCATCACTTCCTTGATTTCGCGGATTCCGCTTTGCACTGCGGAAAAATCAATAAAATGCGACTGGGTCTGTTTGGCGATAATCCGCGCCAGCGTCGTCTTGCCTACACCGGGCGGTCCCCAAAAAATCATGGACGTGATTTGATCGTTTTCAATCATCCGCCAAAGCAAATTGCCTTGGGCGACAAGCTGCTTTTGCCCGACGTATTCTTCCAGCGTTTCCGGCCGCATCCGGTCGGCCAGGGGCTGAAAGACTTCGCCAGGTTTTTCACGCTCGTTATCCTCATCAAATAAAGAAGTTTGTATGGTTTCCATCATTGTATTCTCCGGGTTCTATTATAACACGGTTTGGGAAGCCGTTTCCATCAGGCACTAGCGGCGAAAAGCCGGGAATGTTTCACAAAAAAAGTCCTTTCCCAATGGATCGGACCTAAACGGAAAACGCACGCTACAAAATCGTTTCCATTCCGATTTTGTATGGCTTCATTCCCAGACTTTCGTAAAACGCCTGCGCGCCCGGATTGAGCGACCACACATTGAGCGTTACGTTGTAGCAGCCGCGTTCGCGAGCGTATGCCAGCACAAAATCGTACAGCGCCTTGCCAATGTGCTGGTGACGCGCCTGTTCATCCACGCAAATATCGTCGATATACAACGTTTCGATGTCGGCGAAGAGCCGGTCGCCGGCATGCCGCTGATGAACGCAAAACGCATACCCTTGGACCTCGTCGTTTTCGCAGCAAACAAAAACCGGCGTTTGGGGATTGTCCAAAATCGCCCCAAGTTCCTGTTCGTCGTATTTTGTCGTGTCCGGCCGGAACAAGTCGGGGCGTCCCTGGGCGTGAATCGAGTTGACTTGATGAAGCAGGCGGATCAAAGCGGGAATGTCCGCCTTTTGCGCTTTTCGCAAAGTTCGCATCAATACATTTCCTCCTTTGTGTTCAAACGAATTTCCTTCTTTTTTTCTTTTTTATTATAATACGGAGTGAGGTGAAGAATATGAAAACAATTCAAAAGAAATGGATAAACCTTTCTATCCTCTACGCGATTCTCGGTTTGGCCTCGGGCGTCTTTTACCGTGAATTCACAAAATGGAATGGTTTTACAGGAATTTCCTCCTTACGGGTGATGCATGTCCACTACATCGTGCTGGGCGCGTTGATGTTTTTGCTTTTGATTACCCTCGAGCAATCGTTTGGTTTCTCAAGCCAAAAAAGAAGCGGCCTTGTTCTTGCGCTGTATCAAATCGGATTAAACTGGACCGAGCTTTTGTTTCTTGTCCGCGGCATTTGCACCGTCAAAGCGATGAATCTGAGTTCGGCAGCTAACGCCGCGATTTCGGGAATTGCCGGGATCGGCCATATTTTGCTGGCGATTGGGTTGGTCTGGCTGCTGTTTCTTATAAAAAAGTCGATTGCGAAAGCGTAAGCGATCGACTTTTTCTTTTTGATTAAAACAGCACAAAAAAACCTCGCCAGCGGCAAGGTGGTCGTTCGATCTCTCAAAACCAGAAACACGCCTTCTTTCTCTTTCCACAACCCCTTGGTCTTGGCAAGTCATGGGCTCTGATCAAGTCCTCGGCCGATTAGTACCGGTCAACTCCACGCATCGCTGCGCTTCCATACCCGGCCTATCTACCTCATCGTCTTTGAGGGGCCTTACTTCTTCTCAGAATGGGAGATCTCATCTTGGGGTGGGCTTCGTGCTTAGATGCTTTCAGCGCTTATCCCTTCCCTGCTTCGCTACCCGGCTTTACCACTGGCGTGATAACCGATCCACAAGCGGCAGGTCCATCCCGGTCCTCTCGTACTAAGGACAGCTCCCCTCAGATCTCCTTCGCCCACAACAGATAGGGACCGAACTGTCTCACGACGTTCTGAACCCAGCTCGCGTACCGCTTTAATGGGCGGACAGCCCAACCCTTGGAACCGAATCCAGCTCCAGGATGCGATGAGCCGACATCGAGGTGCCAAACCTCGCCGTCGATGTGAACTCTTGGGCGAGATCAGCCTGTTATCCCCAGGGTAGCTTTTATCCGTTGAGCGACGGCCCTTCCATTCGGCACCGCCGGATCACTAATCCCGACTTTCGTCCCTGTTCGAGTTGTTGCTCTCACAGTCAGGCACGCTTCTGCATTTGCACTCGTCAGCTGGTTTCCATCCAGCCTGAGCGTACCTTTGGGCGCCTCCGTTACTCTTTGGGAGGCGACCGCCCCAGTCAAACTGCCCGCCTGGCACTCTCCCCGATCCTGTTCCAGGACCCAGGTTAGGGCTCCAAACGCTCAAGGGTGGTATCCCAACATCGACTCAAGACGCACTGGCGTGCTCCTCTCTTCGTCTCCCACCTATCCTGTACATGTTCGTTCAGAACCCAATGCCAAGCTGCAGTAAAGCTCCATGGGGTCTTTCCGTCTAGTTGCGGGTAACCTGCATTTTCACAGGTACTAAGATTTCACCGAGTCTGCTGCCGAGACAGCGCCCAAATCGTTACACCTTTCGTGCGGGTCAGAACTTACCTGACAAGGAATTTCGCTACCTTAGGACCGTTATAGTTACGGCCGCCGTTCACTGGGGCTTCGGACCACTGCTTCATCTTTCGATTCACAGATCCCCTTAACCTTCCAGCACCGGGCAGGTGTCACCCCCTATACTTCGCCTTGCGGCTTCGCAGAGAGCTGTGTTTTAGTTAAACAGTCGCTTGGGCCTTTTCACTGCGGCTCTCTCTCGAGAGCGCCCCTTCTCGCGAACTTACGGGGCCATTTTGCCGAGTTCCTTGGCAACAGTTCTCTCGCTCACCTTGGCCTACTCAGCCTGCCCACCTGTGTCGGTTTTGGTACGGGCCGCTCGATACCACTTTGCTAGAAGCTTTTCTTGGAAGCCGTCCTTAGCGCTTCGCTACTCTCTTTCGATTTCGCTTACCCTTCACGCCCTGCCTTCCGATACCGGATTTGCCTGGTATCCGTCTGCTGCGCTTGGCCCTCAATCCATTCAGAGGGTCGCCTACTCCGTCTCCGTCACTCCTTCGCCTCGTATCTCGCGGGTGCAGGAATCTCCGCCTGCTTTCCATCCACTACGCCTCTCGGCCTCGCGTTAGGTCCCGACTTACCCAGGGCGGACGAACCTTCCCCTGGAATCCTTGGGCTTTCGGTGTGCAGGATTCTCACCTGCATCTCGCTACTCACACCGGCATTCTCACTTCCATGCTGTCCATATCCCTTCTCAGTGATACTTCTTCCTGCATGCAACGCTCCCCTACCACATACTCTTTCGAATACATCCGCAGCTTCGGTATCAGGCTTAGCCCCGGTACATTTTCGGCGCAGGGCCACTCGACTAGTGAGCTGTTACGCACTCTTCAAAGGATGGCTGCTTCTGAGCCAACCTCCTAGCTGTCCGTGCGTCCCCACATCCTTTTCCACTTAGCCTGTATTTCGGGACCTTTGCTGGCGGTCTGGGCTGTTTCCCTCTCGACCATGGACCTTATCACCCACAGTCTGACTGCCGGCCTCTTTCTTCAAGGGCATTCGCAGTTTGATTGCATTCAGTACCCCGGGTTGGGGCCATCATGCATTCAGTGCTCTACCTCCCTTGCTCATCGGCCGACGCTAGCCCTAAAGCTATTTCGGGGAGAACCAGCTATCTCCGGGTTCGATTGGAATTTCTCCCCTAGCCACAGGTCATCCGCTAACTTTTCAACGGTAGTCGGTTCGGTCCTCCACAGAATTTCACTTCTGCTTCAACCTGCCCATGGCTAGATCACCCGGTTTCGGGTCTGCATCGCTCTACTCTTTCCGCCCTCTTCAGACTCGCTTTCGCTTCGGCTCCGCTCTTTCCTCGCTTAACCTCGCATCGCAACGCAACTCGCCGGTTCATTCTACAAAAGGCACGCCATCACCCCTTGACGGGCTCTGACTTCTTGTAGGCATACGGTTTCAGGTTCTCTTTCACTCCGCTCCCGCGGTTCTTTTCACCTTTCCCTCACGGTACTCTTTCTCTATCGCTCACTCGTTTATATTTAGCCTTGGCGGATGGTCCCGCCTGCTTCCGACAAGATTCCTCGTGTCTCGTCGTACTCAGGGTCGTTCTCGCTTCCTCTTCCCATTTCGGCTACGGGGCTTTCACCCTCTTCGGCCGCGCTTCCGTTCGCGTTTGCCTATGGTCTGTCTCTGCTTTCCTGAACCCCCTTCAACCCCGTCCCTCAGAACGGTTTGGGCTGCTCCCCTTTCGCTCGCCGCTACTCGGGGAATCACTCTTGTTTTCTTTTCCTCCGGGTACTTAGATGTTTCAGTTCCCCGGGTCCCTCTCTCTAGAACTATCTATTCATCCTAGAGATGACATCCCTTTCAAGATGCCGGGTTTCCCCATTCGGATATCGGCGTGTCTTCGCTTCCTTACAGCTCGGCGCCGCTTTTCGCAGTTCGGTGCGTCCTTCTTCAGTTTCGAGTGGCCAGGCATCCTCCGTACGCCCTTGCCTACTTGATCAGTTGGTTCTCTTTATTTCTTCAATGTGCTTTCTTCAAGATTTTCTTCTTTCGAAAACTGTTTTTCTCTTACTGTTTTCTCAGTGTCTTTTTTTCTCCACAACTTGCTTCAAGACCTCTTCTCTATTTGTTGTGTCTTTTCTTCAAATTTGTGTCTCCGGTTTTCAAAGATCGAACTCTGGAGGACGATCCTCCAAAACCTGATAGAACTCTTCCCACGTCTTTACACCTTTTCAAATTTCTTTCTCCTTAGAAAGGAGGTGATCCATCCCCACGTTCCCGTAGGGATACCTTGTTACGACTTAACCCCAGTCATCGGCCCTGCCTTCGACGGCTCGCTCCCTTTTAAGGGTTGCGCCACCGGCTTCGGGCATTGCCCACTCCCATGGTTTGACGGGCGGTGTGTACAAGGCCCGAGAACGTATTCACCGCGGCATGCTGATCCGCGATTACTAGCGATTCCAACTTCATGGAGTCGGGTTGCAGACTCCAATCCGAACTGGGACGGCTTTTTTGGGATTCGCTTGCCTTCGCAGGCTCGCTGCCCTCTGTCGCCGCCATTGTAGTACGTGTGTAGCCCAGGCCATAAGGGGCATGATGATTTGACGTCATCCCCGCCTTCCTCCGGTTTCTCACCGGCAGTCTGATGTGAGTCCCTAACTCGATATTGGTAACACATCACGAGGGTTGCGCTCGTTGCCAGACTTAACTGAACATCTCACGACACGAGCTGACGACAACCATGCACCACCTGTATGGATGTTTACCTCCACTATGTCTCCACAGCTTCGCACCCTATGTCAAGGCCTGGTAAGGTTCTTCGCGTTGCTTCGAATTAAACCACATACTCCACCGCTTGTGCGGGCCCCCGTCAATTCCTTTGAGTTTCACACTTGCGTGCATACTCCCCAGGCGGAGGACTCACTGCGTTAACTGCAGCACTGGGTCTTCCCCAACACTTGGTCCTCATCGTTTACGGCGTGGACTACTAGGGTATCTAATCCTATTTGCTCCCCACGCTTTCGTGCCTCAGCGTCAGTAACAGGCCAGGCGGCCGCCTTCGCCACTGGTGTTCTTCCATATATCTACGCATTTTACCGCTACACATGGAGTTCCACCGCCCTCTCCTGCTCTCTAGCCCGCCAGTTTCCAGAGCCTGTACCGGTTGAGCCGGTACCTTTCACTCCAGACTTAGCAGGCCGCCTACGCACCCTTTACGCCCAATCATTCCGGATAACGCTCGCCACCTACGTATTACCGCGGCTGCTGGCACGTAGTTAGCCGTGACTTCCTCGAAGGGTAATATCAATCGGAGACCATTTCCTCTCTCCGCTCTTTTTCCCCTTCAACAGAACTTTACGATCCGAAGACCTTCCTCGTTCACGCGGCATTGCTCGTTCAGGCTTGCGCCCATTGACGAAAATTCCCTACTGCTGCCTCCCGTAGGAGTCTGGGCCGTGTCTCAGTCCCAGTGTGGCCGTCCGCCCTCTCAGGCCGGCTATGCATCGTCGCCTTGGTGGGCCGTTACCTCACCAACTAGCTAATGCACCGCAGGTCCATCCGTGCGCGGAGCCTTTCAGCTCCTTTAACACAGAGTCGATGCCGTCTCTGTCCCTATCCGGTATCAGCTTCCGTTTCCGAAAGTTCTCCCGGTCGCACGGGCAGGTTCCCTACGTGTTACTCACCCGTTCGCCACTCGAGTCCCGAAGGACCCTCGTTCGACTTGCATGTATTAGGCATGCCGCCAGCGTTCATCCTGAGCCAGGATCAAACTCTCCATTTGATTCGACTCTTTTTTTTCAATGTCTTTTCGCTGACATTTTCTTCTTCTTTTTGTTCGTTTTCCTTTTCAGGTGTTTCTCAAGAAATCGACGTGTTTGTTTCTTTTCTCTCGCTCTTGTACGATTGATTTTTTGTTTCTTTCGTTTCTATCAGGTTTTCAAAGATCGTCCCGCTGTTTGTTTTGCAAACAGCTTGTTTATATTACTTCTCTTTCTCCCGTTCGTCAACCCTTGTTTTGACTTTTTTAACAAGTTTGTCGTTTTCGAGAGGCGTTTCCTTAACGCTCACTTATCATACCGCACTCCCCATCAACTGTCAACTACTTTTTATATCTTTTTTAAAGAAATTTAGATGACAGTTTGGGGGGCACAAAAAAGAGGCGAGAATGCTCCCGCCTTGCTTCGTTACTCTTCTTTTGGACCATACTGCTCGTAATACGCGTCGATACGTCCTTTCAATTCCGGATCCAGATCCAGGTAGCCGATGACCTCCGGCATCGAAACGATCGCCGCCGTCGGAAAGCCATACAGTTTCGACACTTCCTTCAACGCCGTTTCGTCGCCTTTTCCTCTTTCGTGGCGGTCCAGCGACACCATCAGCCCAACGATCGTCACATCCGCCGCGCCTTTGACTTTCGGCACAGTTTCCTCCATCGACTTGCCCGACGTCGTCACATCCTCGATCATGACGACCCGGTCACCGTCTTTCAGCTTCGTTCCTAAAAAGCTTCCCTTGTCCGCGCCATGGTCTTTTTCCTCTTTGCGATTCGAGCAATAGCGCACTTCCTTGCCATACAGCTCGCTGAATGCCATCGCCGTCGTCACCGCCAGCGGAATACCCTTGTACGCCGGTCCAAACAGCACGTCAAAATCGTCCCCGTACCGGTCGTGGATGGCTTTGGCGTAAAACTCGCCCAGCTTTTTCAGCTGCGAACCCGTCACATAGCCGCCCGCGTTCATAAAGAACGGCGATTTGCGCCCCGACTTCAATGTGAAGTCACCAAATTTAAGCACGCCACTCTCCAGCATAAAGTCGACAAACTCTTTTTTATACGCTTCCATGTCTACCCCTCCATGATCGCTTCGATTTGCTCGTACGTCGCTTTCGGATCGTTGGCTTTCGTGATCGAGCGGCCCACAACGATATAGTCGCAGCCTTCTTCTTTGGCCAGCTGTGGTGTCGCGACCCGTTTCTGGTCGTCCACCGAATCCGAAGCCAGCCGAATGCCCGGCGTCACCGTTAAAAAGTCGTCGCCACACACTTCGTGGATCTTTTTCGCCTCGTGCACCGAGCACACGACGCCATCCAGGCCAGCCGCTTTGGCGTTTTGCGCGTAGTGAAGCACGCAGTCGATAACCGAGCCTTCGATCCCGAGCTCCTCGTTCATCGCTTCCTGCGACGTCGACGTCAGCTGCGTCACACCGATACAAAGCGGTCTTTCGCCGCCTTGCGCGCCTTCTTTCAGCCCTTCGACCGCCGCCTTCATCATCGCGATCCCGCCGCCACAATGCACGTTCGTCATGTCCACGCCAAGACGGGCGAGGTTTTTCATCCCGCCCTTGACGGTGTTGGGAATGTCGTGCAGCTTCAAATCAAGGAAAATATGATGGCCCATCTTTTTGACGGTTTCCACGATTTCCAAACCACACGCGTACGTCAGCTCCATGCCGATCTTCACGTAAACCGGCTCGGTAAACTGCTTCAAAAAATCAACGACTTCCTCTTTGCTTGAAAAATCAAGCGCCACGATCGTCTTACTCATGCTTAAAACTCCTTCCTACCGCATCCTGGATGCTCGTATATCCGTATTTCGCCAGTACCTTTGGCAGCTCTTCAATGATTTTCACGCACACGAACGGGTCGACAAAGTTTTGCGCGCCCACTTCGACTGCGCTTGCCCCCGCCAGCAAAAACTCCAAGACATCTTCGGCGCACGTGATGCCCCCAACGCCAATGATTGGGATGTCCACCGCCTGCGCCACCTGGTACACCATCCGGATGGCGACCGGTTTGATGGCCGGCCCCGAAAGGCCGCCCGTCTTGTTCGCCAACAGCGGCTTGCCGCTCTTCAAGTCGATCCGCATGCCCATCAGCGTGTTGATGAGCACCAGCCCGTCGGCCCCCGCTTGTTCGACCGCCTTCGCGATGTCCACGATGTTCGTCACGTTGGGGGACAGCTTCACATACACCGGCTTTGTCGCCGCCGCTTTCGCCATTTTTGTGACATGGGCCGCCAACGCAGGATCCGTTCCGAGTCCGATGCCCCGTGCTTGACGTTCGGGCACGAAATGTTGAGCTCGTACGCCTTCACGACCGGCTGATCGTTGAGCTTTTTAATGACCTCGACGTAGTCTTCCTCGGTCGCTCCCGCGACGTTAGCCATGATCTCCACGTCGTATTGGGCCAAAAATGGCAGCTCGTGCTCGATGATGGCGTCCACGCCCTTGTTTTGCAGACCAATCGCGTTTAGCATCCCCATCGGGGTTTCCGCGATGCGCGGCGTCGGATTGCCAAGCCGCTCCTTTGGCGTCGCCGATTTGATCGCGATGCCGCCAAGAAGCGACAAGTCGTACAATTCGGCGTATTCCCGGCCAAAGCCAAAACAGCCGCTCGCCGGAATGATCGGGTTTTTCAAATGAAGTCCCGGCAGTTCCACCCGCAAATCCATCATAGCTTGACCCTCCTTACTTCAAAGACCGGCCCGTCCTTGCACACCCGTTTCATCGAGCCGTCCCGCATTTCGACCACGCATCCCATACACGCACCAATGCCGCACGCCATGCGCGCCTCCAGCGACAAGTAACCGTGTTCGTAGCGGGCGTCCAGCGCCTTGAGCATCGGCAGCGGGCCGCACGCCATCATAAACGGGTTTTCGATGTGTTTCTGCTCGATCGCGTCCACGACCGTTCCACGCACGCCATACGAGCCATCCATCGTCGCCACATACACATTGGCGCCTAGCTGCTGAAACGCCGCTTCGTAAAAGACATCGTCTTTCGTATTGAAGCCGAGCACGACCGTCAGCGCCTTGTCCTTGTTTTGTTTGGCGACTTCTAGCAACGGCGGCACGCCCACGCCACCGCCAATGAGCAGCAGGCTGTCGCCTTCGGCTTTTGGAAAGCCGTTGCCGCACGGGCCGAACAAATCGAGCGCTTCGCCCGCTTCCATGTTGGCCATCGCCTTCGTTCCATCGCCCACGACTTTGTACACGATGACCAGGCCGTTGTCCGTGATTTCGGAAATCGAGATCGGCCGGCGCAGGAAATAGCCCGGGACTTCGATTTCCACGAATTGTCCCGGCCGGCTGTGCTGTCCCAGCGTCGTTTCCAGCGTCATTTTGTATACGTCGTTCGCGATTTTCGTATTGTCTAAGATTTTCGCGTTTTCCTGCTTCATCCTTATTTCCCCATCTCGTTCATGGAAACCATCGAGAAGCTCAGCGACTCAAGCACTTTCAGCAGCGTGTATGCCGTGTCCAGACTCGTCATGCAGGAAATGCTGTTTTCCGCCGACACCCGGCGGATGAGGAAGCCGTCGGCGCGGCTGTTGCGGTTTTTCGTCGACATCGTGTTAATGACGAGCTTGACCTGACCGTCGCGAATGATGTCCACGACGCTGTTGTCCTTGCCTTCCTCGATTTTCGACGCGTGGTGAATGTACAAGCCATGGTTTTCGAGGAACTTCGCCGTGCCTTCCGTCGCGTAAATACCATAGCCGATGTTCGCGAACCGTTTCGCCAGCTCCAAAGCGTCCTCCTTGTCCTCGTCGGCGATCGTAAGCAGCACGTTGCCGTGCGTCGCCACCTGGATGCCGCTGGCCACCAGCGCCTTGTACAGCGCCTTTTCCAAATTGATGTCGCTGCCCAGCGCCTCGCCCGTCGACTTCATTTCCGGCCCGAGCACCGTGTCCACGCCACGCAGTTTGGCGAAGGAGAACACCGGCGCCTTGACGAACACGCGTTCCGGATCGTCGCCGTGGTAGCCCGGCACGAAGCCTTGCTCCTTCAACGACTCGCCCAAAATCGCCTTAGTCGCGATCGTCGACATCGGCACCCCGGTGATTTTCGACAGGAACGGAACCGTGCGGGACGAGCGCGGATTGACTTCCAGCACGTACACCTGCTCGTCGCGGTCCACGATGAACTGGATGTTGTACAAACCGATGAAATGGAATCCCTTGCCGATGCGAATGCCGTATTCGATGATCGTGTCTTTCACCTTTTGCGAAATCGTCTGCGTCGGATATACCGAGATCGAGTCGCCCGAATGGACGCCCGCCCGTTCGATATGCTCCATGACACCCGGGATGTACACGTCGTTTCCATCGGCGATCGCGTCGATTTCCAGCTCTTTGCCGACGATGTACTTGTCGACCAGGATTGGCGCGTCGTGGCTGATTTCCTGCACGGCCGTCGCCATGTACACGCGCAAATCGTCGTCGTTGTGGACGATTTCCATCGCCCGGCCGCCTAACACGTAGCTTGGCCGCACAAGTACCGGATAGCCGATCTTGTTGGCGATGACGAGCGCCTCCTCCACCGTCGTCGCGGTTTCGCCCTTTGGCTGCGGAATGCCCAGCTTGCGCAGCATCGCCTCGAACTCGTGGCGGTCTTCGGCCCGGTCGATGTCCTCCAGGCTCGTGCCCAGGATCTTGACGCCGTGCTCCACGAGGGAGTCCGCCAGGTTGATGGCGGTCTGCCCGCCAAACTGCACGATGACGCCCAGCGGCTTTTCAAGCTCGATGACGTGCATGACGTCCTCGGTCGTCAGCGGTTCGAAATACAGCTTGTCGGAAATCGAGAAGTCGGTCGAAACCGTTTCCGGGTTGTTGTTGATGATAATGGCCTCGTAGCCTTCATTGCGCAACGTTTCCACGCAATGCACAGTCGCGTAGTCGAACTCGACGCCCTGGCCGATGCGGATCGGTCCCGAACCGAGCACGACGATTTTCTTTTTGTCGGAGCAGATCGACTCGTTTTCCTGCTCGTACGTCGAGTAGAAATACGGCGTGGCGCTCGTGAACTCGCCCGCGCACGTGTCGACCATTTTGTAAACCGGGATAATGCCGTTGGCTTTGCGCAAATCGTAGATCTCTTTCGCGCTCATGCCCCACAGCTTGCCGATATAGCTGTCGGAGAAGCCGTATTCCTTGGCTTGCGCCAAAACGGCGACGTCCTCGACGTGCTCTCTCAGCTCGGTTTCAAATTCGACGATGCGCTTCAAATGCGACAGGAAGAACATATCCATTTTCGTCACGTCGTGGATTGTCTCCAAGTCGTAGCCGTCGCGGATCCATTGCGTGATGGCGAAGATGCGCATGTCGTCGCAGCGCTTGATTTCCTCGAGCAACTCCTCCTTGCTCATGGATTTGAACTCTTCCTTTTCCAGATGATCCACTTTCATTTCCAGCGAGCGGACCGCCTTGAGCAAAGACTCCTCGAACGTGCGGCCGATGGACATGACTTCGCCGGTCGCTTTCATTTGGGTTCCCAGATGCCGGTCGGCGTTCGGGAACTTGTCAAACGGGAAGCGGGCGAATTTTGTCACGACATAGTCGATAGCCGGCTCGAAGCAGGCGTAGCTCGTCTTCGTGATCGGGTTGAGAATCTCGTCAAGCGTCAGCCCGACGGCGAGCTTGGCCGAGATCTTCGCGATCGGATAGCCGGTCGCCTTGGACGCGAGCGCCGAAGAGCGGGACACGCGCGGGTTGACCTCGATGACATAGTATTTGAAGCTGTTTGGATCGAGGGCGAGCTGCACGTTACAGCCGCCGCAAATCTTGAGCGCCCGGATGATTTTGAGCGAGGCGCTGCGCAGCATCTGGTTTTCCTGGTCGGTGAGCGTCTGGACCGGCGCCACGACGATGCTGTCGCCCGTATGGATGCCGACCGGGTCAATGTTTTCCATGTTGCACACAACGATGGCGTTGTTGTTGGCGTCCCGCATGACCTCGTACTCGATTTCCTTGTAGCCGGCGATGCTTTGCTCGATAAGGCACTGGTGGACCGGCGAGATTTTCAAGCCAGCCTCGCAAATTTCGCGCAGCTCTTTTTCATCGTCGGCGAAGCCGCCGCCCGTTCCGCCCAACGTGTACGCCGGACGCACGACGACCGGATAGCCCAGGCCTTTGCAGAAATCGACCGCTTCCTCCACCGTGTGCACGATCGTGCTTTCCGGTACCGGCTCCTCGATATCCTGCATCAAGGCCCGGAACAGCTCGCGGTCTTCCGCCCGGTTGATGGCGTGCAAGTCGGTTCCCAGGATCTCGACGCCATACTCGTCCAGAATACCGTCCTCGTGCAGCTCGACGACGAGGTTCAATCCGGTCTGACCGCCCAGAGAGCCTAAAATCGCGTCGGGTCTTTCTTTATAAATGACGCGTTTGGCGAAATCGAGCGTGATCGGCTCGATGTACACGCGGTCCGCGATGGTCGAGTCGGTCATGATCGTCGCGGGGTTGGAGTTGATCAAAATGACTTCGTAGCCTTCCTCGCGCAGCGACTGGCACGCCTGGCTGCCGGCGTAGTCGAACTCGGCCGCCTGGCCGATGACGATAGGTCCTGATCCAATGACGAGTATTTTATGAATGTCTGTCCGTTTAGGCATGTTTTCCCTCCTTGTCCATCAATGCGATGAATTCATCAAACAAATCCCGGCTGTCTTCCGGTCCGGCGCTCGCTTCCGGGTGGAACTGCACCGAGAAGCATGGATAGTCTTTATGGCGCACGCCTTCGCAGCTTTTGTCATTGAGCGCCTGATACGTCATTTCCAGCCGCGTGTCTTTGAGCGAGTCGATGTCGACGGCGTAGCCGTGGTTTTGCGACGTGATCTCGACTTGCCCGGTCGACAGATCGACGACCGGATGGTTGCCGCCGCGGTGGCCGAATTTCAATTTGTATGTTTTAGCCCCGGACGCGAGCGAAATGAGCTGATGTCCAAGGCAGATGCCGAACACGACGGTTTTTGGCATGAGCTCTTTGAGCGTCTCGATGGCTTCCGGCACATCTTCCGGATTGCCCGGGCCGTTGGTGAGCATGACGCCGTCTGGATGGTACGACAGGATCTTGCTGGCAGGGGTGTCGTAAGGCACGACGACGAGATCGCATCCGCGTTTGGATAGCTCGCGGACGATGCCGAGTTTGGCACCAAAGTCCATGAGGACGACTTTTTTGCCGCGATTCGGGATCGGGAAGATCTTGCCGCTAGCGACGCGGGAAACCTGGTCGTGCAAATCGTCGGCTTCCTTGAGCGATTTCACGATGGCGTCGATGTCGTCGCCCGGGTTGGCGAACGTCGCTTTCATGACGCCGTGGTCGCGCAGCTTGCGGGTGATGGCTCTAGTGTCGACGCCGTAAATGCCGGGGATGTTCTCGCGTTTCAAAAACGAGTCGAGCGTTTCCTGGCTGCGCCAGTTGCTTGGCGCGTCGCAATAGTCTTTGACGACAAAACCGAAAACGGCGGGCACGATGCTTTCGTAGTCGTCTCGGTTAATGCCGTAGTTGCCGATGAGCGGGTACGTCATCATGACGATTTGGCCGCAATACGAGTTATCGGTCAATATTTCCTGATAGCCGGTCATCGACGTGTTGAACACGAGTTCGCCGATTTTGAACTCGTCGCTTCCGAACGCTTTTCCGCGGTAGACGCTTCCATCTTCCAATACGAGGTATCTTTCTTTCATGCTGTTTTTCCTTTCCAGACGCTCTTTCCGTCCACAAATGTCTCGCACACTTGCGCGTGCACTTTCACGTGATCAAACGGGGTGTTTTTCCCCATGGATTCAAAACAATCCGCTTCGATCGTGTATTCGTTTTCCAAATCGACCAAAATCAAATCGGCGGGCGCGCCGATGCGGATGTGGCCGATGTCTTCCAGGCCGAACCGCCTTGCCGGGGTCGTCGACATCCAGTCGACGAGCTGCGGCAGCGTCCAGCGTTTTTGCTTGTGTACAAATTCCGTGTACAGCAGCGCGAAGCTCGTTTCCAGAGAAACGATGCCAAACGGCGCCTTGTCCATTGGTTTTTCCTTGTCGGCCACGCTGTGCGGGGCGTGGTCGTTGGCGATAAAGTCGAGCTTGCCTTGCTCGAGCCCTTCGATGAGGGCCATGCGGTCCTCGTGGGCGCGCAGCGGCGGGTTCATCTTCCAGTTCGTGCCTTGCACATCCTTGTCTTCGAGCAGCAGATGGTGGGCGGTCACTTCGCCCGACACGTCGCAGCCGTTTCGTTTGGCTTGGGCGAGCCGTTCGACGCTTTCCTTGGCGCTGATGTGGCAGGCGTGGTAGCGGTTGCCGATATCCCGTACGAGGTCGAGGTCGCGGGCGAGCTGCGCGAATTCGCAGTCCGACGGAATGCCGAGCCATCCGTTTTGTTTCGCGTATTCGGATTCGTGGACGCTGGCGCCCGGCTTGCGGTAGCGCATGTCCTCGGTATGGCAGGCGAACAGGACGTCGTTTTCTTTCGCGCTGGTCATCGCTTTTTTCATGACATCGTCACGGGCGACGCCGACGCCGTCGTCAGAAAACCACTCGATGCCCAGTTCCTTCAGGCTGGCGTAGTCGACGATGTCCTTTCCGGCTTCGTTGATAGTAATGGTGCCGTACGGATGCACGTGTACGACGGCTTCTTTGTCAATCAGGGCCAAATAGTCTTTCATGACTTCCTTCGTGCTTGGAAACGGAAGGACGTTGGGCATGGCGAAGATCGTCGTGAACCCGCCGGCGGCCGCGGCTTTCGTACCGGTCGCGATCGTTTCCTTTTCGGTGTGTCCGGGTTCGCGAAGATGGACGTGCACGTCGACCAGACCGGGCAGCAGCACTTTGCCGGTGCCATCGACGATGGTGGCGTCCTCGTCGATGTGGGTTCCTCTTGGCACGATTTTTCGAATACGCGTGTCAAAGAGCACGTCGACGTCGCGCAGCTGGCCGCTGACGAGCGCCTGCGCGTTTTGGATGAGCGTTTTCTTCATATTCAATCCTCCTTGAAGGCGGAGTAGCCGAACGCGCGTTTGATGACGGCTTTGCGGACGAGCACTCCGTTTTCCATTTGCTTGAAAATGCGGCTTTTTTCGCATTCGACAAGATCGTCGGCGATTTCCACGCCGCGGTTGACGGGCGCGGGATGCATGATGATGGCGTTTTCCTTCATCATTGCATAGCGGCGATGGTCGAGGCCGTATGTGTGTAAGTAGTCCTCGTCGCTGATGCCGGCCAGACTGGCGCCACGCTCTTTCTGGATGCGTAGCATCATGACGACGTCGGCCCAGCGCACGCCTTCGTCCATGTCGATGGTTGGATAGCCTTCCCGCTCCCATTCTTTTGGCCCGGCGAAGCGGACGTTGGCGCCCAGGCGCTCGAGCGCGTCCTTGTTGGAGGCCGCGACGCGGGAGTGGGCGATGTCGCCGCAGATGAGGACGTTGAGTCCTTCAAACGTGCCGAACTCATCGTACATCGTGTACAGGTCGAGCAGGCACTGAGTTGGATGGTTGCCTTTTCCATCGCCGGCGTTCAGGATCGGGATCGCGATGTCTTCGAGCTCTTTGAAGTACTCGTCTTGCGGATGGCGGATGACGAGCACTTTGTAGCCGATGGCCTCGAACGTCTTGACGGTGTCGTACAGCGACTCGCCTTTGGTCACGCTGGACGAGGCGGAGTTGAAGTCGGCGACGGAGCAGCCAAGCTGGTATTCGGCGCTCTCGAACGAGTAGTGCGTTCGTGTCGAAGGCTCAAAAAAAAGATTAGCAACCAATGCGTTATGCATTGGCAAATGCCAATCTTGTTGAGAAATATTAAAAACTCGTGCATCATGTAAAATTTCCATGATGTCGTGAATACTGAGATCTTGTATGGATAGCAACGAATGTTTATTCATAAAATAAAATCCTCCCTGTAAAAAGGATCTTCCCTTTTTGATCTGTCCTATTTTAACACACAATGTCTTGCGTTTCCACCCTGTTTTTTTTGATCATCGCGATCCACCGTTCGATTTGGTTCGCGTTGGCTTCGATGGACGCCATCGCGTCCAGCCGCAATACCGGGACGCCTTGCCGTTCCAGATTTTCGACCCATCGTTCGATTTTGCCCGTGTCCTTGCGCCGCACGCTTTCAAAAAACGCCTCTTCTCTTTCCTGCAGCGCCTTGTCTTCGGCAAGCCGGGTGCCAAACTGCCGTTTGGAGCGTTCGCGAATGCGGGCCTGCGAGTCCTCCTTGCCGATCGACAAATACACGATGCCGTCCAGATAGGAGAGCAGGTCGTCATCCTCGTTGTTCACACAACAATAAATAAATGGCGTATTCGCTTGCGCCCGATCGTCGAGTCGGGCATACAGCCGGTGCCAGGCGGTTTGGCTGGAGCAAAACGTGCCGTATTCGCCTTCGTTTGAAAAATACAGCTGCTCGTTATCGATCCACTCCGCGTTCCATCGGCAGGCGATTTCTTTCCCTAATGTGCTTTTTCCGGCTCCGTTCAAGCCGCAGATCATGATTCCTTTTCTTTTCATGGGTTTATTTTAGCACAATACCAAGCTATATTTTTATCGGATTTAGTGATTTTTCAAATACCCTGTCCTCTCTTTTTTAGAGAGGATTTCTGTAACTTGTACACTTTTCCTTCGTAAAAACACCTCCTCTGTTTAGACAAAGGAGGCGTTGATCAAAATAACGGTTGTTCTGCGCGGAAAGCAAAGGACTAAATTTTTTTCCTTATATTTTTATTACTTAGTTGCTCCACAAGAACATTTGAATCCAGCCGGAACCTGTTCATCATAAGCGGCTTGATCGACCACATAACGTGTTCCGTATTCCGCTTGATGGTTGATTGTTTCATATCCTTTAATGACTTGCACTGGCTTTTCGTATCTTGAAGCGTTTTCTCCATTGAGCATATGTTTTTCCTCATGTGATCAGCAGTTTCTAAAGTCAATTCTGCTCCACATGTTCCACAAAATGTCTTCATTACAGTTTCATAAATTGGCACACTCTCCGTCCATGCTTCCTTAATGACATATTGTTCGTTATGCCCTTTTTCTGGATGGTGAACAGTCGTATATTGCTGTACCCAGTTGTGCGTATGGCTTGGTGTATTTGGTTTTTGTGAACCTTGATTACTGTTACCACCTGTGCTTGGCTTCGATGTATTGCTTCCTGTATTTGTTGAGGAACCATTGTTTCCAGCATTATTGCCTGATACGGTACTGTTATTTCCACTAGAAACTGAACCTGTGGTTTCACTATTGGAATTGCCAGTCGAAGGTTTTTGTTCTTCACCTTTTGACTCTTCCTCTTTCTTTACAGATTCTTCTTGTTTCTTATCCTCGTTTACGGTTTCGTTTGTTATAACATCGTGTCCCTCTTTTTTCAATTCCTCAGCTTTTTCAGGAGATACAACTTCGATCTGTACTTTCTTTTCTACCGAATCCATTTTGGAATCAACCGGAACGATTGTATAGACAATTTCATATGTACCTTCTTTTTCATAATTTACGTTCGATGTATCAACCAAAACTTCTTTGACAACTTTTTTGTCATACGTGATTCCTTTCAGGAAGTCATTTCCTTTAGTCTTCACTTCCATGTACAGTTTATCCAATTCCAGACCTTTCACATTTTTCTCAAGATTGATTTCCTGTTTTTGTGTCGTTTTGTCTTCGCTCTTCTCCGGTTTCTCCGGAGTCGGGGCTGCGCATCCGCACAGTAACGCCCCGATCAACAGACAGATTTTTATATTTTTCATCCTCTTCTTTTCCTTTCTTTACATGCAGTATTCGATTTCAGCGCATTCATAACGTGCTTTTGTCGCTTGCCACAACACGTTGTCACGAATCCGGTACCGCTCCACCACCATAGGATACATCCCTCTTCGAAACACGTATTCCAATCCAATCGGCATATACAGCACGTCTTTCAATGGCAAAAGCAGGCGTTGGGAAACGTTTTTCGCCGTATCGAGATCCATACCACCCAAATACACGTACGTGTCGCAGTTGTTGATGATCGTCTGCGCGTCGCCCGCGCCATACATCGCGACAAGCTGCGACTCCGACTGCAAAAGGATCGTGGCGGAAATGCCCTTTTCCCGAATGACGGAAATCATGCGCGGAAAGCTTTCCAAGGTGCTTGCGGTCGCAAAGTCGTCAAAGACGAATCGAACCGGAATCGGGAGCTTGCCAAAACACTCCCGCTCGCCGAGCGCGAACAGGCGCTGGATCGCGTACTCGTATATCAAATTCGTCAAACGCTGGGTCGTCGCGTCCGCCGGATCGACCGTGATCCACACAATCGTTTTCCGATCCACCAGCTCGTCAAAATTCATCCGGGATTTCAATTCGAGATCCTCGAACAAATCCGGATTGAAAAAGTTGTTCAAGGCGCTACTGACGACCGAATAAATGCAGCGCGCCGTCTTTTCGGAATTTTTGCTAAAGGTGCTCCACCGCTGCGCCGCCATCGTGTCCGGGTCCATATCCTGAAACCATTGATTCTCTTCGATCGCGAAGTGGTTGCGCGATGGCCGAAACTGCATCGACGAATGAAATTCCATGACCGAGCGCATCGACTTGTCGAACCAGTCGTTTTGCCAAATAAGTGCGATTTCCGCGCTTAGAAGATCAATCGCGGTTTCATCCCAATACGGATCGCCGCGCCAGTCTGTACCTTTGGCGCATACGATGCGCCTTGTCAAATCGACAATGTCGTGCTCGGAACGCACGTCGTCCATCGGATCGTAAAAATAGCGGCTTCCTGCCATATCGGCTAAATTCAAATCCACGACCCGATAGCCTCGTTCCAAAAACAAAGGCGTATACATATCCACGATTCGACGTTTCGTCACAGTCACGACGAGCGATGAAGAAAACGTTTCGAGCAGCATCGGCTCCACGATCGACATCGTCTTGCCGCTCCCGGAACCACCGCAAACGAGAATGTTGTTGTTGAGATTCGTTTCCTCGCAATCTGTGCTGAACACACAGTCTTGTCCTAAAATCATTTTTTCTGTTTTCATTTTTTCCTCCTTAGCCGCATTACTTTGACTTTTACTTTTTTACTCATTGACGAATCTCTTTTTGCCAAGGAGGAATGCCCGGCTCGCCCACACGAGCCGGTTGCTTTCTTGTACAAACCATTCGGGTGACAATCGCATCCGAACGCGATTTTTTCCAGATGAAGAAAACTCTTATGACCGTTCCTTCATTCCTTTTCAATATAAATTTCTCACGTATCCCTTCTATTTATATTTTCAGTTACACTGCTTTTAATATTTTATCACAAAAAATCATGTTTCTTTACTGATTTATTGGACTTATAACCAATGTGACAAATCCAAATAAAAAAGGAAGACACGTCTTTTCGTTTATCAAAAAGCGTTTTCGTCTTCCTTTTTCTCAAGCTTAGCAAAAGGAATGATTGAATCCTGGCTCAGATATTCCATCGCGCAGATGGAATCCAATGGGAGGCACAGTCCATAAGGTAAATTTAGATGATTAAATCATGGGCAGATGAAGCGCGGGAAGATTTCGAATATTGGACACAGCAAGACCGGAAGACGCTTCGTCTATATCTTGAGCGCCATAATAACTCCTCAAAATTAAAAAAAATTCATTTTTGAGGAGTTTTCATTCCTTTCATCGCGAAAAAAAAAGAAGCTGAATCGCTTCAGCTTCTAGTCGATTTCCAAATACTGCTTCAGCGCCGGAATGATTTTCCGGCCATCGTGATAGCCTAAATAATACAACCGTCCCAGCTTCTCCATGTCTTTTTCCAGCCGGGAAACCGGAATGTATTCGCTTGGCGCGATCGCGAACAGGTTTTTCCGACGATGCTGACGCGCGATCTCGTCACATTGCTCGTTGTACAAATCGTTGGATTTCGCGAACACGTCGCAAAACTGCGGATGGTTGCGAAACACGGTATTGAACGCTTTCTTTTCCTTTTCGCTCATCGGCGGCTTGCGATAGTCGTCCGGCTGGGTCTTGACAACCACGATTTTCTTAAACCCCTGATCCAGCGCCCATTGAAAGGCGATCTTATCCGCGCAACCGCCATCCAGGTAGTACTGCCCGTCGATTTCCACTGCCCGGGAGAAAATCGGCATCGACGCGGACGCCTGGATCGCCTTCAAAATGTTGTCGACCTTTCCCTTTTCCATATATTCCGCTTTTCCCGTCGCGATATTGGTCACGACCGCGATAAAGCGGCGACGCGGATCCATGAACCGCTCCATATCAAACGGATTGTCTTCCAAATCCTGCTGCAACGCGAAATCAAAACCAACCACGCCCCCGTTGTGTATGAGCGCCTGCCGGCCCACGTACCGGGAATCGTGACGATACTCCAAATTGATTCGGGCCGACCGTCCAATTTGTCCCGACACATAATTCATGCCATTCAATGCGCCTGCCGACGTTCCAATCGTCGTCTGCATATTGATGCCCGCTTCCATCAAAGCGTCCAAAACGCCTTCGCCATACACGCCGCGAAAAGCGCCGCCCTCCAATACGATGCAGCCCTCAATCACTGTATCGTCCGCCCGGCCTTTTGGTAAATAAACAAGACCGGAAAACACTTTTTCATTGTTTACTGCCATTTGCGGTACCTCTCATATTCAAACTCCATTATAGTGTGTTTTTTCCGCTTGACCTGGCTTGACGCACAAGCAAGCTTCCCCATGGTACCACACCACCCTATGGCTGGCAAATTTTTAAGGTAGCTCGTCAAACAGTCCGATCAGCGCCGCTCTTTCGGCCGTCGACAAAAAGGATCCGGTCTTGGTGATGGTGGACTCCTGGGAAATCGGCCACGCCTGATCCATATCCTCAAACGTCCGGGCCACGACATGCTTCATCCGCTGAAGCGCACCCTGCGCGTCCACCGCGATCTCATATTCATCCCGCTCTATTTTGATGGCCACAAGATCGTCGCCTTCCCGATTCAGCGCTTCCTCCTCCGCTCGCGCCCGATCCGCCAAGCGCGCCCGAATCACGGTTCCATCCTGCTCAAACGTGTAATCCGGATTGACGCCACGCATGCTTCCATCCTGCACATCCAAAAGCGGTTCAAGCGCCGATACCGCCATCCCGGCCTTTTGGGTGTTTTCTTCCACCCAAAACGACTCCATCAAAAAATCATCTTCCGTACGCGTGCCCCGGATTGTCAAACATGTGTTTTCCTGTTGCCGGAAAAGGGTAAATCCCGCGTCCTCCTCCGGCAAATCCTTGTGCGCGTACTCTATGTACTCGTAAGTGGCGCCGCCTTCTTCCCACATCATTTCCCGCTGCCAGTTTCCCGTATCCATTTGCGCGTCCAGAGAAGCCGTTTCCATCCGGTACGCGCTTTCTTTCGCGTCCTTCGCCTGCCGATACGCCGTTTCCAGCGTATGCACAACGCTCTCCTTTGCGACCGGCTGACTCATCGGGGCGCACCCCGCCATACCGGCCAGCAGCGCCACCATCAAACCCGCTTTCCATCGTTTCATTGGATTCCACCTCCTTGCACATCGAATCCGTTTGCTTTCACCTCAACGAGCACCGAATACGTATCCGGGTCCAGTTCCAGTTTTCGCGTGCCAAAATCATGCCATTCGCCTTCCTTTTTCGCCCGCACGCCAATCGTCACCGGACCATCCTCCAGCGGCACTTTCGACTGTCCTGCCGACGTGGTTCCAAATCGTTTCCGCAGTTCATCTCCGTTCCACAAACGAAGTTCCACCATTTCGATGGCTGGATCGTCCCACGCATACGCAATCGTCCGGTTCGCCTGCCCGCTTTGCAGCGCCTGCTGCAAGACGAGTGGATGGTCGTACGCCTCCTTGAGCTTGTCCCCTTCCAAAAAATCCGAACAACGATAGGAAACGCGGTCGTTCCAGCGCACGGTATGCGCCACCTGGACCAAGGCAAGCAGCCGCTGCGACGCCGCTTTCATCGCGGTCGCGTCGACGTCTTCCGGCGTTTCGATGGACACCGTTCCGGCCTCGAACGCCACATCGAAGTCCTGGATCGCGCCATCGAACGCCACGATCTGGCGGATCTTTTCCAAATCGTCGCCACCCGGGGTTCGCAAGTCGTAAAGCCGGCTCGTCGACTGCTCGATTTTTTCCCCGTTTTCCCAGGCGACGCGCCCGTTGACGACAACCGTTTCGACAGGCGCGCTTGGCGAATACTGCGAGTGAAACGTCGAAGACGCGTCGGTTCGCTTCGGAACCGTGCGAATCGTGGCAACCAACGTCGATCCGTCCTGCTTCCACTGGACGCCTTTGACGGTTTCCGATTCGTTCAACATCGACCCGTCGATGACGACGCACGGTTCGCTCACATACAGAAAATACCGAAGCGACCGGGTCGGCGCCATCTTGCCGATTCCGTAAGTCCAAAAGCCAAAACTTCCAAAAACCAGCACGATAGCCAGCAGCGCCGCGCCCGCGACTTTCCACCGGCCGCGCCGCCGGATCTTCTTCAAATAGTCGATTTCATGCGCGTGTTCGGGCGGGCTGTCCATTTCGTGCGCCATGCGCGCATACGTTTGGGCGCACGACGGGCACGCGTTCAAATGCGCCTGGACGAGCGCGTCCGTTTCCGGGTGGTTCAAATGCTCGATATAACCCGGCAGCAAGTCGAGCACCACCTCATGCGGTAAATTCGTTTTCATTGTTTTCCATCTCCTTTCGCAGCTTTTCCTTGGCTCGATAAAAATTGATTCGCGCCCAAGTCTCGTTTTTTTCAAGCACGTCGCCGATTTGCGCGAAGCTCAAATTGCCATACATCCGCAAATACACGATATCCCGCTGCGGGGCCGGCAACGTCTGCATCGCCCGGAGCAATTCGACTTTTCCGCGCTCGTTTTCGCTCGAGGCGGCCAGCCAACGGTCGTCAAGTTCCTCCATGGCCGGATGCTTGCGACGGTAGGCACGAAGCTGGTTTTTCGCGATCGCGCAAAGCCACGTCGATAAACGGCATGTCCCGTCGTACTGCTTTAAAGAGCGAAACGCCTGGTAAAACGTTTCCTGGCAAAGCTCCTCCGCGACAAATTCGTCATGGCATTGAGAAAGAAGATAGCGGTAAACGAGTCGGGCGTGCTCCTGATACACTTGTTCAAAATTTTCCATGCTTTTCTCCTTTCATCTATTCATGCGCAAAAGAATGGATTTGTTACAGGGGGAAGAGAAAAAAATTATTGCGCTCCTTGGATTGTATTATATATTTTGTTACAATATAAGAACAAAGCGGAAAGATCCGGTGGAATCGACCGGTCTTTCGGCATAAATGGTTCATTGTTCAAAAAAAACAAAGATCTTTTTTGTTTTAGGATATAATGAAACCAGATACAAAAGAAGGGGACTTTTGTCTGGCACCCTAATTTCCCATTTTCTTTTGAAACCGGTTCGATGATTGTATTTTAGAATCGGAATAGAGAGTAATAGGAGTTCATGGAACAAAACATTTTCTTTTTTTTAAAAAACAAAAAAAACACCCATTATTTATATGGGAACCTGAGTTTCGGTGAAGGCCTCCGCATTTTTAGGGAAAGCGGATTCACCGCGACTCCGGTCATCGACTATCAAGGCCACTATTTAGGATCTGTAACCGAAGGGGATTTCTTGTACTACATCACAGATCACCCGCACATCACGCACGAGCAAATTTCCACGGTGGAAATCAGCGAGCTCGTCCGCGATGGATTCATGCCTGCCGTGCCGTTCAACATCTCAATGAGTGAGTTGTTCAATCGTTCGCTTGAGCAAAACTACGTGCCAGTCGTTGACGACCGCAACATTTTTATCGGGATCGTGACCCGAAAGACGATCATCTCGTACTTGATGACGCATCATTCGGCCGACCTTTCCCCCTACCAAAATGCCTTGCAGAAAAAAGATGCCGGTCCGCAGAAACTGAATCCTATATTTACACTTCGTTGATGAAAGCCTGACAGCCAAAAGCCCGTTTGACGCGGGCTTTTTTACGTGCGCGCAAAAAAAGACGCCCGGAGGCATCTTAAATCCGTTTCGTTTTTCGTCCGCGCTTTGGCACGGCTTTTTCCAGTTCCTTTTTCATCCGCGTGTAGTCCTTTTCCAAAATGTACACCGACGCGCAGCCCGGGCGGCACGTGACGCGAATCGTTCCCTGCGCGTCAAACGTTTCGACGTGCGAAGGCTCCATCACATCCACCATCCGGTATCCCGCGTAGTTTGGCTCGGTGAACACTTTTTCCTTCCAGTCCGCGATTGTGTAAATCACGACAACCGGATGGGGACCATACGCCATCCAGCACGCCTTCTGCCGGTCCTCGTCAAACAAATCCAACATGTTGTCGCTCAGCAGATGGCTGCGGATCCAAACCATTTCCCGCAAATTGTGCACCGGCTCCCGTCCCGAGGAAGGCAAGCCGTAATAATCGCCATAAAAAACGCACGGACATTCGCATCTATACAACAGGATCGACGCGTACGCCGCCGTTTTGAACCAGTCCAGCACCCAGCTTTCCAGCGACTGTCCCGGTTGCGTGTCGTGGTTGTCGACAAACGCGCACGCGTGATGTGGATCGGTGCGCGAGAGGGTGTTCAAAAACAAATGCCGGATATCGTACGTTCCGTTCGACATCGAAGCGCGCTGCAACTCGTAATGAAGCGGCACGTCCATGAGGCGCATGCAGTAGTCGCAATCCTTTAAATATTGTTTAAGCTCCCAAAGGTCGCCCGTCCAAAACTCCCCAACCGCGAAGTCCGGATGGTTGCCGGTTCGATGCATTTCCTCCAGCCAGCATTTAAAAAAGGAAGAGTCGATGTTTTTGACCGCGTCCAGCCGGAATCCGTTGATGCCCGTGAGTTGGGTGTACCAGCGGCCCCACGTGTACAATTCCGAAAGAACGTCCGGATTCGTGAAATCGACATCGCAGCCCATAATAAAATCGTAATTGCCGTTTTCATGGCTGACGCGGTCGTTCCACCGCTTGTTCTCAAACAGCAAAATATCGTTTTGACCCGTCGCGGCGTTGTAGTCGGTGCCCGTGAAATGGCGCCATGTCCATTGAAACGAGGAATATGTGTTGTTTCTTTCCGCGAACGTGAAGCCCGTCCACGTTTTGACAGGATGCGTGCCTTCCTGCACTTCGTTGCGATCGTAGCGAATCACGGTGCTGGCGATCGCGTCCTCAAGCGTGTCGCCGCCCATTTTATGATTGAGCACCACGTCCGCGATGACGTCGATTTGCTTGTGCTGGAGCGCGCCAATCGCGCGCAAGTACTGCGCCTTCGTTCCGTATTTTGTACTCCGGCTGCCTTTTTGGTTGAATTCGCCTAAATCGTACAAATCGTACGCGCCGTATCCAACGTCGAAGACTCCGCCCGCCCCTTTGGTGGCTGGCGGCATCCACACCATATTAAAGCCGGTCCGGGCCAGGGAGGAAGCTTCGTTTGTCAGTTTTTTATACAAAGTGCGATCGGCCGGCAAATCCCACTCAAAGTACTGGATCATCGTTTTTTTCATATGCTTAACTCTACCACACCTGCCAGTCAAAAAGCGAAAGACATGCGCCGCCTTTCGTAAACGGTTTCATTTTTGGCGGCTGCGACGCACCCGGCCTGGCGCCACATTGAAAACGTCTTTTAAATTGTGTATGATTGTACTGTTCAAGAAAAGAAAGGAAGCAAACAAATTTATGAAATCAGACGATAGTTGGCCCAAGCCCAAAACCCATCCGGAAGGAGCAGCCTTATGGAGCCGTTGACCTTGAGCATCCTGTGCGTGGCTCTTTACGGATTTTTCACTTTCGGGCAAACCGCTATTGCCGACGACCCGGACCAGGTCTTTAAGCAAACAAGCAAGACGATTCTTTGGCTGAAACTGCTCGCGCTGTGCGCCGGCTTGTTTTTCTGCCTTCGCTCCCGCGTCGTCAATCCTTATATAGAGCTGGCGCTCTATTTATATATCGTATTTATTTTTGGCGAGCTGCTGCCGTGCCGCTGGGCTTCCACACACGAAGCGCTTTGCGAACGGTCGCTCCCGCTCTTTCGTTCCATCGCCCGCGTGTTCGCCTTATTCACTTTCCTGATTCCCATAGATCCAAAACCGGTGAAGGAAAAAATTTCCGAAGAGGACATTCGGGAAATGATCAACGCGGCCAGCGAAAGCGAAAACATCGACGAGCCACAAAAAGACATTATCGAAAACGTGTTCGAGCTGGACGATACCTCGATCGAGGAAATTTGCACGCATCGCTCGCAAGTCGTCTCGCTCTCGCTGGATGAAAACGACCAGACCTGGAAGCGGATCATTCACGACAACCGGCACACGTTTTATCCTGTGACGGGGAAGGACGACGACGACATCGTCGGAATTCTGGATACCCGCGACTATTTCCGGCTCGAGGACACATGTCAAGCCAACGTCCTCAAGCACGCTGTCGACCAGCCGCTTTTTGTCAGCGAAAACGTCAAAGTCGACCATCTTTTTTTCGAGATGAAAAACCACCGGACATATTTTGCGGTGGTGCTCGACGAGTATGGCGGAATGACCGGCATCGTCACGCTCCACGACATCATTGAAACGATTTTGGGCGAGATGCACGAAGTCGACGACGAAATCGAACCGGAGGAAATCGACCCCATCAACGAAAACCAGTGGCGGATCTATGGTCTGGCCGATTTGGACGAAGTGCAAAAAAAGCTAGGCGTCCCGCTGCCGGTCGAAGAATACGACACGTTTAGCGGCTACGTTTTGGGCAGCTACGGCCACATTCCGCAAGATGGCACCAAATTCGACATTGTACTTGGACCGCTTGACATCCATGTGAAGGAAATCAAAAACCATCGAATCGGGCAAACCATTGTCACCAAACTGGAAAAAGGAGTCTTATTGGATGAATCCACTGAAAAAGAAAATTGAGCAGTGCGGCGTCCTGCTGGGCGGCGACGTGCTCAAAGTCGATTCGTTTCTCAATCATCAGCTTGACATTCCGCTCATTGAAACGATTGGCGAATGTTTGGCGAATCATTTTAAAAACGCCGGCATCACCAAAGTCGTGACGATTGAAACGGGCGGGATCGCGCCGGCTTACGCCACGGCGAGAAGACTGGGTGTTCCTGTTATCTTTTTGAAAAAAAGCGAGCCACGGACGATGCGGCAGCCGCTTTGCGTTCAGGTGTTTTCTTTTACTAAGCAGAAATCATACAACGTTTGCATGGAAAGTGGCTTGATCGAGCCAGACGAACGCGTTTTGTTTATTGACGACTTTTTAGCCAACGGCGAAGCGTTCAAAGGCGCGGAGTCGCTGATTCATCAAGCCGGTGCGCACATCGCTGGCGTCGGCATTTGCATCGAGAAACGCTTTCAAGCCGGCCATCAATACGTTGTCGGGCGCGGCTACGACTTCTGCGCCGTCGCATCCATCGCGGCCATTGAAAACGGGACGATCCACTGGGCACAATGAGTGCCCTTTTTTTGTAAAAAAAGCGCCTAGCGAACTAGACGTTTTCCATCATTTCCTTGAGCCGCCGCGCGCGCCGTAAGACGATTTCCCTGGTTTTGTCTTGCGAATACAACACGTCGAAGCCATGAAACAATCCTTTGTTCAAATACGTGCGCACAGGCACGCCCGCCTCAAACAAGCGGCGGCCGTATTCTAAATCCTCGTCACGCAAGCAATCGAATTGCTGCGCCTCGATGTACGTCGAAGGCAAGCCGGAAAAATCCGTTTCCCTCATCGGGGACACGTATTGCGGATAGCCAAAATCGCCGTTTTGCGTGTAGTTTTCCCACATCGCCCGATTGGCGCGGGCGTTCCACAACGGCGTGTCGGTATACTCCTGCATCGACACGCTCGTCATCTCGCGATCGAGCACAGGATAAATCAGCATTTGGGCCTGCAGCGGCATGCCATGATCACGCGCCCAAAGACTGAGCGCGGCCGCAAGGCAGCCACCCGCGCTGTCGCCCGCCACGCCGACTGGCTTTCCGGTCGTTTCATAGACGGCTTTCAAAACCTGGATCGCGTCGGCGAGCGGCGCGGGATACGCCTCCGGACGATAGTGGACGAATACAATCGTGCACCCGCTCGCGTTGGCGTAGTCGGCCATCATTTCATGGTAGTGGGGCCCGGCTTCGTAGACGAACGCGCCGCCATGGAAATACAGCACGACGGGCGCCTCCTCGTTGGTGGCGCTGTAAATCGTCACGGGAACGCCATTCAACGTTTCCTCGCTCACGAACGCGTCCACGTCTTTTCTTGGCAACCGGCTAAGCAATTCGTTGGCCGCTTTGACGACGGGTTTCTCCAGCGCCCAAGGCGGTGTCGTGACCATCGACAGCGGCCGGTACGCGGATGGCACGTCGAACTTTTTTCGTCGTTCCTGATAGTAGTAGGCGCCGAGCACGGAAACCGCGCCCAGCAAAAACAGCAGTTTCTTTTTCATTTCAACCTCTTTTTCACTTCAAATAAAGAAATTCCCATTTCCTTGGCGAATTTCGCCAAATCCTCGTACTCGTATTTCTCTTTCAAAATCCCGTAGCCGGACGCGCCCTTTTTTCGAATGGTTCCAAAACGGGTTTCCTCTTGTTCGATGTGGCGTTTGAGCACGTAGCGCGAACACCGGCTTTCCCGAATGCCAAGCGTGGTCGTGTGCCGGAAGATGGCGCGGACCATCGCCTCTTTTTCCGCAGTCGCGCAAATCACGCTCAACAACACGCCGGGACGGGATTTTTTCATGGTTAGCGGAATCAAAAACACGTCGCGGGCCCCGCTTTCAAACAGGCGGTCCATCGCGAAGCCAAGCTCTTCGCCGCTCATGTCGTCAATGTTGCAGCGCAGCTCGTACACTTCGTCACTCGCCTCCTCGTCCTCGGCCCAAAAGACGCGAAGACAGTTGGCTCGTTCAAACGTTTTCGTTCCCATGCCATAGCCGATTTTGCGCGTGCGCAGCACAGGCATTTCGCAAAACCGGTCGACGAAATGCTTGAGGAGCGCGGCGCCGGTCGGCGTGCAAAGCTCGGTCTGGATCGTACCGGCATACGCCGGAATGCCTTCGAGCAAGTAGGCGGTCGCCGGCGCGGGGACGGGCAAAATCCCGTGGGCGCAGCGCACCGTTCCACTTCCCGTGCAAACCGGAGAGCATACAATTTGATCGAAGGCGAGATGTTCGAGAAGCATGCACACGTACACGATGTCGGCGATGGCGTCCAGCGTGCCGACTTCGTGAAAATGAATGTTCGTAATCGGCATGTCGTGGGCTTTCGCTTCCGCTTGCGCGATCAGCCGGTACACGGCGACCGCGTTTTCCTTGACCGTTTCCGAAACGTTGAGCTTGTGGATGATGCGGTGGACATCGCTTAACGTGTGGTGGGAATGCGCGTGCTCGTGTCCATGCCCGGCATGCGGGTGGTCGTGGTCATGCGCATGCTCGTGTTCGCCTTCCTCGTGGCCGTGAACGTGGACTTGGGCGTGCAAGCCCTGGATCCCGCATTGCTGGACGGGATGGATATGGACGTGAACGCCTTCCAGACCGATGGCGTTCATTCGCGCCAGCATCGTTTCCTTCTCTTCGACCAAATCGAACAAGGCGGCGGTCAGCATGTCGCCGGCGGCGCCCATGCCGCATTCGATGAATAAAGTTTTCATAATGAAATCAACCTCTTCTTTTCTTCCAAAATCTTTGCGTTCATTATACCATTTACCGGCGATTGTGCACATCATCAAGACCCGTTTCGGAAAATTGCACTTTCCCGTTCCTTTTCGTTATAATATGGTCAAGAAATGAAAAGGATGAAAACATGATGAAAAGAAAAATTGCTCTTTTGCTGGCGCTCGCGCTTGGTTTAAGCGCCTGTTCGGCCGCTCCGTCCCAGCCCGACGAGCCACCGGCTAGCGCCTCGAAAAACGAATCGTTTACCGAATACTTGAACGACTATGTCGTCAAAGTCGCCGAAAACGACTACACGACGCTGCATCACTATTTTGAACACCCGGAAAAATACGGGATCGACATGAAAGATGTCACAATCACGCTTGGTTCCATCGAGCCGGATGAAAAGACGCTCGCCCTTGAGGACGAGCTGGACAAACAGCTCGACACGTTTGACCGGTCCAGTCTGGATTCCCGGCAGCAGCGCATTTACGATCAGCTGCAATACGAGTTTGAGCAAAGCGACAAGGAGGAAGAAGAAAAATTCCGCTATTTGGGCAACGTGTGGAGCACGATGAACGGATTGCCGCAGTCGCTGATTTCCTTCTTTAGCGAATACGAGCTGCGCGAGGAGGCGGATATCGCCCCGCTGATCACCTTGATTCAAGATGTGCCGCGATACACGAAAGACGCTTTGGATTATTCGCGAAAGCAGGCGGAGCGCGACACGCTCATGCTCGATTACGACGAAACGATCCAGACGTGTCAAAACACCCTGGACACCCAGGCCGACAGCGCGGTGCGGGCGGAACTGATGGTGGAAGTCGAACAGCTCGGGCTGGACAAGGATGCGACGGACAAATACAAGCAGCAAATCAACATGGCGCTGGACGAGGCGTTTTTTCCCCTCGTACCAGACGATGATCGACGGTTTGAACGCTTTGAAGCCGGATATCCAGCCGCTGGCCGGCCTTTCCTCTTTGGAAAACGGTAAGGAATACTACGAGCTGCTCGTCCAGGAGGCGACGGGCACCGACGACAGCGTTCCGGAAATCAAGAAAAACATCGAGGAGGAGCTGAGTGGAATCAGCGCGCAAATGTCGCTTTTGATTGACGAGGATATGAACAACTTGATTGACTTTATGTCTTTGCATACCGATTTTTCCAGCGTGGACGACATTTTGATTTATTTGAACAGCCATTACTCGAAGCAGTTCCCGCAGCTGGAGGCGATGGAATACGACTTGCAGCCACTGGCGGACGATCAGTCGCAGGAAGGCATCGTGGCGTACTTTATGCTGCCGGCGGTCGATTCCACCAGCAAGTACCGCATTCGTTACAACCGCCGCGATTATGGCGACGATCCGACCGCGATCTCGCTTTATCAAACGCTGGCGCACGAGGGCATTCCCGGCCATATGTACCAGGCGCAATACAATAAACAAAACTTTGTGTACACGATTGAATACTTTTTGTCGAATCCGGGCTTTAGCGAAGGCTACGCGACGTACGTTGAAAACCAGGCGCTCAAGTTCCTTGATCTCGACCCGGATCTTGTCGATATGTACGTGTACAACGACTTAATGTCGAACTACTACGTTTTGCTTATGGACATCGCCGTTCATTATGAAAACATGGATCTGGACACGTTCAAATCCGAATTCGACATGTTCGACGCGGCGGCGCTGGAAGACATTTACGCCCAGCTGGCGGACAATCCGGGTGTGTTCATGTCGTACTACTATGGTTTTTACAAAATCAACCAGCTTCGCCAGGACGCGAAGGAACAGCTGAAAGACCGCTTTGACGAAGTCGACTTCAACAACGCGCTGCTTAGCGCGGGAAGCGTCAATTTTGACTTGATCAAACAAAATATCGACCAGTATATTCAGGAACAAAAATAAAATATGTCACAGGATTTTTTCTCAAACGTCTTGCGTCGCCAGCTTGGATGGATGGACCTGCGCCGTCTAATCGGGCAGACTTTAACCGACGGCAATGAAAAGAAAGCGGATGGCGAGTCCGCTTTGGAGCCAGACGATTCCGACGTAGAAGACTAGCAAAAGAAAAAGCGCCGGTTTCCGCATTTTACGGATGCTGGCGCTTTTTATTTACGCTTCGGTTTTTTCTGTTTTTTCTTCCAGACGTTCAAGCGGATAGCGTTTAAACAACTTGGTTAAATGAAGAAGCTCGTCTTGCACTTCTTCGTTCAGCTGGCCTGGCAGCAGGCGCCATGCCCAGTTGCCCCCCAGCTTGCTTGGCACGTTCATGCGGGCGTCGCTGTCCAGTCCAAGCAAATCCTGCGCGGTGACGATCGCGTAATCGGATGGCGATTTCAGCAATTCGCGAATCATCGTCCAATGATAGTTTTTCGGATCGTCGGCCTGAAGGTAGTCGATGGCCAGCGCCACGTCGTCCTTGTCGGCGTTTTTAAACCATCCCTGGATCGTGTCGTTGTCGTGTGTTCCCGTGTACGCGACCGAGTTGGCCGGGTAGTTGAACGGATAGTAGTCCATCGCCGCCGCGTCGCGGGAATCGAAGGCGAATTGAAGAATCTTCATGCCCGGATACGCCGTGTCGGCCAGCAGCTGTTTCACGGATGGCGTCAGGAAGCCAAGGTCTTCGGCGATGATGCGCTGTTTTCCCATTTTTTCTTCCAGCGTTTTGAACAAGCTGATTCCCGGGCCTTCCAGCCATTTTCCGTTTTTCGCCGTCTTGTCCCCGTACGGAATCGCGTAGTAGGAATCGAATCCGCGGAAATGGTCGATGCGAAGCACGTCGTACATATTCAACAAGTACGCGATGCGGCGAATCCACCAGTCGTATCCGGTCTTTTTATGATAGTCCCAGTTGTACAATGGATTTCCCCAGAGCTGTCCGTCGGCCGAAAAGCCGTCTGGCGGGCAGCCGGCAACGCGTTCCGGATTCAAATCCGCATCCAAGGCGAACAGTTCCGGATGCGACCAGACGTCCACCGAATCCCGCGCGACGTAAATTGGCAAGTCGCCAATGATTTCCACGCCGTTTTCGTTGGCGTATTTTTTCATCGCGTTCCATTGCTTGCGGAAGAAAAATTGCAGCGCTTTGTAGAAATCCACGTCTTCCTTGAACGTTTCGCGCCATTCCTCGGCTTTTTTCGGATCGTAGAACTTGTATTCCTCGTCCCATTCATACCAGGGCTTTCCGTCAAAATGTTTTTTGAGGGCCATAAACAAAGCGTAGTCTTCGACCCAGTCCTTGTTTTCCTCTAAAAATTCAGCGTATTTTGGATCCGGATTTTCCAGAAAGCGGTTCGTCGCCTGCCGCAGCACATTGAAGCGGTTATTATAAAGAATTCCAAAATCCACTTCGTCTTTTTTATTCTCCCAGTCGATCCAGTTGTACTCTTCAGGAATCAACAGCCCGTCTTGCGCGAGCATGTCGAAGTCGATAAAGTACGGATTGCCCGCGAATGTCGAATACGACGCGTATGGCGAATCGCCAAAGCTTGTCGGATGAATTGGCAGGATCTGCCAGTACGATTGTCCGCTTTCCTTGAGGAAGTCTACAAATTCGTACGCTTCCTTGCCCATCGTTCCGACGCCATATGGACTAGGAAGGCTTGTGATGTGTAACAATACTCCACTTTTTCTCATAAGATTCATATCTCTCTTTCACTTGGCTTTATTATACATGCAAAAAGCCCAATCGTGCATTGAGCTTTTGCGATTTCTTTTATTTTTTAGCCTTTGACGGCTCCAGCCGCCACGCCTTTGATAATATATTTTTGTCCAAAAATGTACACCACGATAACCGGAATGACCGTCAGCATGATGGACGCCATCATCGGCCCCATCTCGACACGGCCGTAGCTTCCGCGGAAATACTGGATGAGCATCGGAATCGTCTTGTATTTGGTGATATCCAATACCAGTGTTGGCAACAAGTAGTCGTTCCATACCCACATCGCTTCCAAAATCGCGACGGAAACCATGGTTGGCTTCAAAATCGGCACAACGACTTTGAAGAAAATCTGCAACGGCGTGCAGCCGTCGATCATGGCCGCTTCCTCGATTTCAACCGGGATCGACTTCACGAAACCGGCAAACATGAAGACCGCCAGTCCGGCGCCGAATCCCAAATAGATGATCCACAAGTTGAACGGGTTGTTCAGCTTCAGCATATCCGCCGTCTGCGACAGCGTGAACATGACCATTTGAAACGGAACGACCATCGAGAATACGAACAAATAGTATAAGAAGTTGCTAAACTTCGTATGCACCCGCGTAATGTACCACGCGCACATCGAGCAAAGGATAATGATAGCCGCCACGGATGTGATCGTAATCAAAACCGAGTAACCCAGCGAAGCGAGAAATCCGAAGGAATTGATCGCTTTTACGTAGTTTTCCAGTCCGCCCAGCGTGGAAGCGTTGACAAGATCGAAAGCCGAGCTTGTCGTGATGGCCGATTCCAGTTTGAGCGAGTTGTTCAAAATCATGAAAATCGGATAAATCCAGGCCAGCGCGAGCGGAATCAAAATGACGAGCAGGATGACATTGATCACTTTCTTTTTCTTTGTCATTATTGTTGTACCTCCTTGGAGCGGGTTGCCCGTAATTGCCAGAAGCTGACAAGAACGACAACGATCGAGAAGAGAACGGCCTTCGCCTGTCCGATTCCTTTCCACATCTTACCAGCGCGCGCATAGAACGTCTGATAAATGTTGAGGGCGAGCATATCGGTCATGTGGTTCGGGTCACCAGCCGTCAAAGCCAAGTTTTGATCGAACAATTTGAAGCTGTTCGTCAAAGTCAGGAATACGCAAATCGTAATGGATGGCATCATCATCGGCACCTTGATTTTCCACAAAATCTGCCAGTCGGTCGCGCCGTCGATTTTCGCGGCTTCGATCAAATCATCCGGCACATTTTGAAGTCCGGCGATATAAATGATCATCATATATCCAATTTGCTGCCAGCACATCAAGATGATAATGCCCCAGTACCCCGCCGTCGCGTTCAAACGCAGCAGCGGTTCCCCAACGATGGACAGCACGCAGTTGAGCAAGATCTGCCAGATGTAGCCCAATACGATACCGCCAATCAAGTTTGGCATAAAGAACACGGTACGGAACAAATTCGTTCCTTTCAATTTTTGCGTCAAAGCCATCGCCAGCGCAAACGCGAGAATATTGATCGCCAGCACGTTCACAATCGCGACGAGGATCGTGAATCCCGCCGACTGGATGAACGATGAGTCCGTCAAAGCGGAAACATAGTTTTCAAATCCGATAAAAGTCGCATTCCCTACTGTCGTGAACTGACAAAACGACAAGTACAAACCTTCTACGAACGGAATGATAAATCCAATCGTAAACGCGGCAAGTGTCGGAAGCACGAACAGCCAACCATATTTTTTTAATGTTCGTTCCATAGAACCTCCTTCATATACAAATGAAACAGGCAGACATTTCTATCTGCCTGTCATTCATTTTTGTTTAAACTTTAGACAGCTGTCTATTTTTCGTTTGTCAGATCGTATTCCGTCTTCCATCCGTCGACGAATGCGGTCTTGACTTTATCCCAGTTTGCGTCCGTTGGATCGGCTGCGTAAGCAGTCAACGCGGAACCAACACCGTTTTTCCATTCTTCGCTTGGAATCGTCGTGAATGCCCAGCTGATTGGCGTTTTGCCTTCTTCGGTCATTTTCTGATCCTTCGCTACGAATACGTTGTCGCTCTTCTTCGCGTCTTTGAACGGAATGACAAATCCCATGTCATCAGCCATCGCTGTCGTTCCTTCATCGGACGTTACGCACCATTCCATGAAATCAAGCGTCGCCTGAATGTCTTCTTCGGAAGCTTCGTTGTTTACAACCCAGTAGTTTTCCGTACCGGTGCAAAGACTCTGGTTTTCCTCTTCGCCAACACCGAAGTAAATTGGAATCATCGTGAGTTCTTCCGGATTCATGCCGGCGTCTTTCAAGTTCGTGTATTCCCAGGAACCGTTTTGATAGAATACGGCTTCGCCTTTTTCAAATTCGTTCCGGCTGTCGTCGCCCATCTTGGCTGCCAGATCTTTTCCCGGAACCGTCGAATCCGTAATGTACAAATCGAAAATCTTGCGGTACTCGTCGAGATATTTGCCTTCGATTGCTTCGGAAGAGTTGATTCCCTTGTCCGTGTATTCGAAGTAGATCGGCATGTTCGCCAGGTGCGTTTTGTAACGCCAGTCGCTCGATCCATCCATACCGGCGGATGTGAAAGCCGTGAATCCAAGCTCGTCTTTACGTTTCGCGATATCGTCGGAAACCTTCTTCAAATCGTCGAACGATTTGATGTCGTCTACCGTGTAGCCCGCTTCTTTCAGCAGTTTCTCGTTTACGATCAAACCGTACGATTCGATACAGTAAGCGATTGCCGGAACATCGTCGTCGCCGTTGTACAACGCGTAAGCGTCGCTCGTCAACTGATCAAAAACCGGTGTGCCTTTCAAATTGTACGCGTAGTCTTCCCAGTTTTTCAAACCGATTGGCCCGTTGACCTGGAACAAAGTCGGTGCGCCGCTTTTTCCCATTTCAGACATCAATGTCGTTTCATACTGTCCGGAAGCCGCTGTCACAACTTTTACGTCCACGCCTTTTTCTTCTGTATACTTTTTGGCCAGGTTCTGCCATGCCTCGTCTTGTTCAGGTTTGAAGTTCAAGTAGTAAACCGAACCTTTCGATCCGTCTGTCTTGCCCCCCTCAGAGCTTCCGCCATCAGAGCTTCCGCATCCTGCAAGTAACATCGTTGCCGCCATACCTGCGGACAACATCGTTTGCCATTTCTTCATGATTGTAAAACTTCCTCCTTTGTTTTCTAAGAAACAGTCATTTGCGCCACGATTGTAAGCGCTTGTACTATGACACAGCATAAAGCATGGTTCGTATTATTTCGAACACCTTGCACGATACTACCAACTTTTCCACTTTTAATACCAAATAGGACACATTGGGCGTTTCTCTTGTGATAAAAAGAAAAAAGCCTACAAAATATATATCAATTCTTGGGAAAATTGTGGAAAAATTGACGTTTTTTGTGTATTATAGGGAATGAAACGCAAAAAAAGCATTAGAAATATGAGGTAATCGGTTATGTTGATTTTTTCGCAGTTCTTCGCGATCTGCTGCTCCATTTTGATTCCGCTTGCGTTGGTCATCTATTTAGGACTCCATTATGAGGGAAAATGGAAACTGCTTCTATTTGGCGCGCTCACATACATACTCTTTCAAATCGCGCTGTTTCTTCCTGTCGTCTCCTTGATCGCCAACGAGCCATCCGTGAAAGCGTGGATCTCGGGCCATTACGCCCTCTATATTATTCTTCTTTCTCTGGCCGGCGCCGCGCTGGGAGAGCTTTTCCGCTATTTGATCATCAAAGTCTTTTTGGCGCACGACACGTCCAACATGGACGCGGTCGCGTTTGGCTTGGGCTATGGAGGTTTTGAAACGGCGCTGACGGTCGGGATGAACGTCATCATCAGCCTTCTCGCTTCCGCGTACATCGTAAAGGCGGGAGCCTCGATGGCGATGCTGGCCGAAGGTGTCGGGCAGTTGTGCCTGCTCGTCATGCAAATCGGCTGGTCGCTGCTCATCATGCAGGCGCTGCGGACAAAAAAGAAAAAGTTCCTGTGGATTTGCATCGGGCTGGAATCGTTTGTCAACTGTATTTCCAGACTCGGTCAAAATGTCTGGCACTGGAACTTGTGGATCTTGCTGATAGTCATGATCGCGTTCGGCCTGCTTATGGCGATGTACATCGCGCAAGTGTTCAAAATGGATCAAAAAGAAAACAAATAGAAAAACTTCGGGCATTTCACTTGAAGTTTTTTTTATATTCATGAAATAATATCCGAAATGAAACCGCTTTTATGTTGCTAAAAACAGAAAGTATGACAAGATAAGGAGAAAAATGCTCAAATGGCTGATTTAAATTTAAAGCACATCAATAAGACATATCCAAACGGATTTGTCGCCGTAAAAGATTTTAACCTGGATATTCAGGACGGGGAATTTGTGATCTTCGTAGGCCCTTCCGGCTGTGGAAAATCGACGACCCTGCGCATGATTGCAGGACTGGAAGACATTACCGGTGGCGATCTGGTCATCGACGGCAAGCGCGTCAACGACGAGGAGCCAAAAGACCGCGACATCGCGATGGTGTTCCAAAGCTACGCTCTGTATCCGCACATGACGGTTCGCGAAAACATGGAATTCCCGTTAAAGATTGCCAAACTGCCGAAAAACGAAATCGACGCCCGCGTCGACGAGGCGGCAAAAACGCTGGGGCTTGAAAGCCTGCTTGACCGCAAGCCGAAGGCGCTTTCCGGAGGACAAAGACAACGTGTCGCGATGGGACGCGCCATCGTTCGTCATCCAAAGGTTTTGCTCATGGACGAGCCTTTGTCCAACCTGGACGCGAAGCTGCGTGGCCAGATGCGTGTGGAAATTTCCAGACTGCACGAAAAGCTCGGCTCGACCATCGTGTACGTAACGCACGACCAGACCGAAGCTATGACGCTGGGCGACCGGATCGTCGTGATGAGCGATGGCGAAGTGCAGCAGATCGACACGCCGCAAAATCTGTATGACTCGCCAGTCAATAAATTCGTGGCGGGCTTTATCGGCGCGCCGCAAATGAACTTCATCGAAGCGACATTGAAAGAAAAAGGCGAGGACGTCTTCGTGACGATTGCCAACCACGATGTGAAACTTTCCGCGGACAAAGCGGCCCGTTTAAAGAAAAAAGGATACAAAGACGGTCAGGAAGTCACAGTCGGCATCCGTCCGGAAGACCTGGGTGACGCGCCGGAAATGCTCGCGAAATTCGCGGACTCCACCGTGGAAGGCCATGTCGACGTGTATGAAATGCTCGGTTCGACTTCCAACTTGTATGTCAACGTCAACGGGCAGCAAATCACAGCGACTGTGGAGCCGGATACGCCAGTGCGTGTTGGCGACACGATCAAGCTCGCTTTCGACAACAACAAGATCCACATCTTCGACAAAGACAGCCAGGAAAACGTCCTTGTGGACATCGACCCGGCAACCGGAGAACTGGCTCACTAATTCAAATGAACGGGACAGCGAAAAAGCTGTCCTTTTTTTGTTGGTTTGACACGCGCAAAAAAAAGAAGGCAATCGCCTTCCTTCGTTACGCTTGCGGTTTTCGTACATACGCCCGAATGACGCCAATCGTCGAATCGGTCGGATTGACGATCTTGTAGTTTTTCACCGATGCCGGCACGATGAACGTTTCCGCGTAATGCACTTCAAATGGTTCAAACGATCCGTCCACGCTTTCGATTCGCGCCATTTGGCCCTCAATCAAGTTCAGCATGTTGACATTGTCCTCGTTTTCCACCAGCGCCTCGTCCTCGATCCACAACCGGCGCGTTTCAATGTATTCCAGCTCGTGCAATCCGGTATGTTCCTCTTTGACATGTTCGTCCTCGCGAACGGTATAAACCGCGTTGACAAGATTGTCCTCGACCCATTTTGTCGTCCGGTCCCATTGAATGTTTTGCTTTCCGTGGTCGATATGAACCGGTCTAGGCAGTCCGTCCAGCCCGACACGCGCCCAGTCCCACAATTTAAACGTGAAACAGTACGGCGTCGCGCTAATTTCCAGCACCATCGCGTCCGCGCCCGAGCAATGGCAAGTCCCTGCCGGAATGAGGAAGTGGTCGTGCTTCTTCGCCGGAAACTTGTTGATGTATTTTTCGGCGTCGAACAAGATCTCGCCCCGGTTAGCCGCGTACAAATCCGCGATCATTTGTTCTTTGTCGACGCCTTCTTTCAAGCCCAAATACACCGTCGCCCCGTCTTTGGCGTCCAAAATATAATAGCTTTCATCTTGCGTGTACGCCATGCCGAACGTGCGGTGGATGTATTCGGTGAGCGGGTGAACTTGCAGCGACAGGTTTTGCCCGCCAATCGTGTCCAAAAAGTCGAAACGAATCGGGAATTCCGCGCCAAACCGGGAATAGACGGACGCGCCCAACAGCGGTTTTGGCTCGTAAAGAACGAGATCCATGGCCGGCAGCTCGATGTACCCGTTGCCAAAATCCAAATAAATCGAGTTTTCTTCCGGGACGCCGTCAAAGCTCCACGCGTAGTTTTCCTTGTCCGGATCCAAATTGCACACGTCTTTCATCCACTGGCCGCCCCAGACACCCGGATCAAAATACGGCACGAGCCGGAACGGCCGGTGCGCCATTTGCGCCAGACCGGCACGCACCGCTTCACCGGCTACCATTTTCACATGATCCATGTCGTTCGTGTCGAGAAAATAGTCGATGGAATCAAACAGCGATCGTTTATGCTTGTCGGCCACCCGCCATTCGGTAAAGAATCCGCGTTTGATTTTCCGCAAAGCGTCCTCGTCGAAATTGTCTTCCTGAAAATTCGCCATTCCATTGCGATAGCGCAGCGTGATTTCCCAACGCGCCATATCCAAATACACGAGGGTCCCGGTTGCTATCAGGCTGGCGCCATACCCGTACACGATGACACGCTGTCCCGCCTCGGCCGCTTCTTTGGCGCGCGCTTGCAGCGCGGCCCGCTTTTCCGGTACGATAAAGTTGTCGATTTCCCCATAGTACATCCGTCCGAAAATGCGGTCGTCCGTGATATGGTATCGAAGCTGTTCGCGAATCGTTTCCTTGGCTTTGAACATGTCGATCGCGTCGATCCATACGTCGTGCGGTATTTGTTTGAGTTCGGTCTTCACTTTCTCGTCGTATACGCCCGGATACGTGTCGAACACGAGCGTCGGTCCTTGAGGTTGCAACGTCGCGCGAATCGCGTCCCATCCGTCGATGAGCGCGTCGGGATATCCGTTGATTTTTGTTTTTGGATGCGGATCATATAAGCTTTTCATTGGTTTCTCCTTCATTCTTCCCATTCGATTTTTCCATCGCGTTTGAATACGCGGACCGGAAACGGCATCGCCTCCACGCGCGCGTAGTCGTGTCCGGCATCGTTGTTCCATACGCAAATGACTTCGAGCGCCTCGTCGCCCGTATTGATGAGGCGATGCGCGTAGTGCCCGTCGATTTTATGTAACGTGCCCGGCTCCATCGCTTCGCACCAGCACGTGCCCGTTTCATCCATCAGCATCAGCAATCCGCTTCCTTTAGCGCACCAGTAATATTCCTGGCAATCCAGGTTCGAATGAAAATGGCCGCGCGTCATATTGCATTCGCCATCCACCGTGACAGGTTCCAGTTTTGAAATCCCCCAGTTCAAATGGCCGCCCACAATATCCGGGTCCGTCAGACACTGCACCGAATACATGATCGTGTCGGGATCGAGCGTTTCATCCACGCTTTTATAAAATGTTTTCGCGTCCCGATACCGCTTGATGGAGGTTTCCATCTGCTCCGATTTTAACCCCGCCTCCCAGTCATGGAAAAACGGGGAACGTTTGATTTCCATAGTCCTCTCCTCTCCCTTAAAAGGTATATCATTATTATAAGTTGCAAAAAAGCGACCGTCAACACGAAAAATAATCTTTCCCGACAAAAAAAAGGAAGACGATTGGTCTTCCCATTCTTTATTGTACGGTCAAAACATAAACGTTTCCATCTTTACTTAAGGTTCCAGTCAATGTTACTTCTTGCCCACCGTTTCCTGTATATCCTTTAAGGACAATATATTGCGTCTGATCTGCATTCCATAATACCATGGACATATTTCCGTTCGCATCTTCTTTCAAAGCCTGCGGTACGTTTCCAGTTACCCATGTTTCCTGATTGGGAACCAAATATTGATCTACATTCTCTAACACCCAGTCAACACTTGCCGGCCCGTTGTGTGGTGTGCCATCGCCGCCAACAACAACTTGTTCCTCGTCGGCGTTCCAGTTTGGATTGTTGTGCGGATAGCCGTTGTAGCCTACCGCGCTTTCCGCCGCCTTTTCGTCGGAAACGGTTTCGGTTTCCGGCTGTTTTGCGGACTGGTCTTCTTTTTCCGGCTGTTCTTCCTCCACCACTTTGATTTTCAAAACGTTGCTGTCGATGGCGTCCTGTTTGGCCTGCACGGCGTAGTCGCCGGCTTTGGACGCTTTAAAGACATACTTTTTGTCTTTCATCGTAATGTTCGCCCCATTCATGGCCGCGAACGACTCCGTTTGGATCGTAAAGTTCTTTGGTGTGGCGTTCACCGTGATTTCCAGTTCCTCATCCACATCGACTTCCGTTTTCGCGGCCGTCAATTCGATCTTTTCCAGTTTCTTTTCCGCTTCTTTCTTTGGTTCCTCTTTTGGCGCGCTTGCGCATCCGACCGTCAACGCGAGGCCAAGGCAGAGCGCCAATGCTTTTGTGATTGTTTTCATATATCATTCCCCCTGTAATCGCTTTCATTATACATGTAACGATTGCCTATTTCAACAAAAATTAAACAATATTTTTATTTGATAGATAAGTTATTTTGTTTTATCATTTATTTGACAGCTGCTTTGCTTTTTCTTTTAAAAAAACGGCCATTCTTATCGTATTTTTTATGCTCGCTTTTTTATAAAAGACAAGTCATGCCTTTATTACCTTTTTCATAAGATAATTCTATCTGTTCTTTTTTACATTTTATAGACTATCATTGTTGTTTTCAATGGGAGCGGAATAAGATGCCGTTTTTATGGATAAGTTACACATTTTTATTTTTTATCCAGTCGTAATCTAATTCAATACTGTTATCTTTCTTCCGTTTTCGGACGCCTTTTCTATGAAAACACTTGAACCCTATCCAGAGTGCTCCTATAATCCAAGGCATGAAATTCACCCACTGTTTTTACGATTTATAACCGGAGGTCATCATGAACATTTACATTGCGATTTTCGATCAGGACATCGTACGCGCAGAAAACACCAAACACTTTGTCGCCCAGCTTTTCCATCAGCTTCATTTTCCTTGCGAGATTCATATTCTTTTGGACCGCGCTTCCCTTATGGCCGTGCGTCACCAAGTCCAGCTGTTGTTTCTCGATATCGACCACGATCCAAAAGCGATTGAAACTGGCATGCAAATCAAGCACACCAACAAAGACTGTCTGATCGTCCTGAATTCAAAAAACGGTGCCAAGCTCCGGCAGGGATACTTGACACAAGCCACTTACTATATGATCGACTCCACCTCTTTTTCGCAATTTGAAAAGGCTTTGAAACCCGCCTTGATCCACTCGTTTCAAAACCATCTTTCTTTTTACGATCCGTCCGTTTCAAGCACGCGCATCGCGCTGCATGACATTTTATATTTTGAATTTCAACGGAAAACGACATACATGATTCTTTGCTCCGGTCAAAAAATTAAAACGCCTTACCCGCTTCATGTTTGGATGAAGAAACTGAGAAATACCGGATTCGCCCAATGCTTTAAATCCATCTACGTTCGACTGGATGCGATTTTAAAAATTGAAAAAAACGAAATCACCTTACTAAACAAGCAAACCCTTCCACTGTCAAGAAAATACAAGCCTGAATTTTTAGAAGCGTGGAAAGACCATACCCAAGTTGAGTAAATAGGCACGACCCTTTGAATTTCCCGCAAAACATCTTATGATTATTAAAAGAAACAATGGAGGATAGTATGAAAAAAATCATTGGACTCTTTCTGGCGGGCGGACTTGTCCTCTGCGCCGGATGCGGAAATAAAAAAGAGCTGACCAGCATTCAGCTCAATCCAGAAGCGAACAAAGTTCTTGTGGATACCAATACGGATATCGCGATCGTCACCGATCCTGAAAACGTGCAGCTCACCGATTCGGATTTTTCAACCCTTGGCGGCAACGTGGAAGTCAACAAAGACAACGCGGAATTCTCCGCTTCCAAACCGGGAACCTACACTATTACAGCGAAAAAAGACGGTATCACAAGCAACACCATTAAAATTACCGTGGTCGAGCAGCAAACAGAACTCGCCAAAGTCAAAGTGCCGGATACAAAACCAAAGACCGACACAAGCGCAAACAGCGAAGCGAATGTTTCCCAATCCGAAACGGACATCAACGTCAACGTTTCCGACAACACAAGCAGCTCGTCCCAGACAGAAAGCAGCAGCTCGACAACAACAACGCCAAGCTCCAGCACAACCAGCTCGTCTTCGAGCAATGCGGGCATAAGCCAGTCCCAGTCGACAAGCGACAGCCAGGATGACGACCAGCCTTACATTCCACCAAAGGCCGACGCCGACGCACTCAGCGCATCCGACCTCACAAAAGATCCCGACAAATACGCCGGACAGGACGTGACCGTTGTCGGAACGTTGAACGACAAAGGCACTTCACTGGATGGCATGAAGCTTATTGGCTATCCAGTCGGAATCCATTCCGTTCCAGCGCAGCTGACAGGAACACTGGAAAAGCAAGACGATGGCTCTTACGCGCTGGATGTCACCAGCTACGCCCAAGTTCAATAAACTTTCTTCGACTTTGCTTACGCAAAGTCTTTTTTTCGCACAGGCAACACTTATATTTTGTATTATGTTGGTCATATTTCTTTGCGCTTTTTCCAAAATGAATTATATTGAAGATAACATTGGAGGCATTTTATGAAAAAAATAATTAGCTTTTTCGCGGTATGCTCGCTCATCCTTTTGGCAGGCTGTTCAGCAACCAGCAAAAAAACCGAAACTTTAAAAACCATTCAGCTGGATCCGGAAGCCGACAAAGTTCTTGTCGACACCGACACCGATATCCATATCAAAACCGATCCGGCAACTATTCAATTAACCGATAAAGACTTCACTTGTTCTGGAGGAAATGTCAAAGTGACAAAAGACAATGCCGAATTTTCCGCCTCCGACGCGGGAACCTACACGATTTCCGCCAAACAGGGCAACGTAACAAGCAACACGATCACCATCACTGTCGTTGCTGAAGAAAGCGAACTGGTTGCAGCAGCCGATACCGACCAGACAACAAGCAGCGCGCCGGCAACGGACGATTCCCAGACGACCAGCAACGATGCGACGACGAGCACAGACAATACTGCCTCTTCCTCCTCAAACGCGGGCAGCTCTGCTTCCACACAAACACAAACGCAAAACCCTGGCGAAGCCTCGCCAGACGCGATTGACGTCGCCACGATCTTAAGCGATCCGGACGATTATGTCGGCCAGTCGATCACGATCATTGGCGCGTTGCCACAAACCGCCGCTTACGACGCCAACAACAACCCATACGAAATCATTTACCCGACAAGCGGCGGTAGCGATATCAACGATCCAAGCGACCGGCTTCGTCTTGAAGGGGCCAATGTCACGATTGGCGGATGTATCGCCGAACTAACCGGCACGCTTGAAAAGCAGAAAATCGGCAACGATCAATACGTGTTCAACGTAACCAGCTTCGAGGAAGTATCGGACGAATCCGCACATAGTTAACCATCGAATTTTTGTGAAAATGACGAAGGGGGTTCGTCATTCCGTTTCTCTCCAGCCCGCTGTTTAGCGGGCTTCTTTCTATTTATACGAAAAAAGAGCGTTTCCGCTCTATTGTTCCGTTGTATTGCGCGCCGCGCCATCCAAAACCATCCGCGCTTCCACCACATACAATTCATACGTGCCATCCTCTCGCTGTTCCAAAACGCCATCCAGCTCCGCCAAGCATCCACCAAACGAAAGCGGCTCGCCCGACAAGCGCAACAATCCATGCTCCTCGTTTCCATCCGCAGGCAAAGCCACCGCATATGGCTGTCCGTTTTCATCCCGCATCACGACTTGCGGCAAAGAAGCCAAAACAGTAATTTGCCGGTCGACATAAGCCGCCGGGTCCGCCAGCACCCAGCCCGCATCCAGCGTTTTTGGACGCTCCTCATCCGGCACCGGCTCCAATTCGTACTCCTCCGGCTTTGGATCATGATAGCCGACATCGACAATGAGTGCGTTGCTTACTATCTGATTTTGTCGTGCGACAATCGAATAAACACCATTTTCGAACGCCTCAAAGTAAAACCGTCCATTCTGCTCCACGATTTGCGCATCTTCGATGGGTTCAAACGCGTCCGCCGATAACGATCGCGAACTGCTCACCACGATTTCCAAAGGCTCCTTGACTTGAATTTTCTCTTTTTCTGCCGATAAAGAAATTGAATCCGGCTTCGCCACACATCCGCTCAAAGCAAGGCATAAAACCGTCGCAATCATTCCCTTTCTCATTCTTATTCTCCTTCTTCCACAACAACGGGCAAAGAAAGATCCCGCTTCTTTACCCGCTCCTGCACGATTTTCCCATTCTCAACTAAACTATATGTCGCATCGTCCCGCTTCAAATAGTAGCGAGACCATTCTTTTTCGCGATCCATCCCCTGTAAACATGAGAAAGCGGCTGCCATCACAAAAACAAGACAGCCAATTCCGCCAAGCACAAGAGGCGAGCTTCGCCGATGCTGCTCCCCTTCTAAATAAAAATAAAGGCGATTGACAAACAACTGCGACTCAAACGTCGTAAAGCCGAGAAAAAATCCCGGCTTTTCCTGATTCCACATCCACCAAAACACAATCGAACGAAGCATGCGAAACGAAAACCAGCTCTTTCTTTTGAGCAAGTCCATATTCTTTTTCTCCGCTTCCGGCCATAAATCCCGATAGCGAAGCACCACGACCCGCCGATACCAGTAAATGCCCAAACGAATCAACTGCGCAACGCATCCCACGATCCAAATCCCGGCAACCATCCAGAAAACAGAAATCATCGCTTTGCTTTTAAGCGAGCCTGAATCATTCCTTCCAGTTTTTCTAGCTCCTCCACATCTTCTGTTTTTTCAATCAGATGCGACGCCATGGAAAATCCGCTCTTTTTCCCCAGCATCGACTGCACGTATTCCTCGTTCGTGATGACCGGCACAAATTCGCGCGCCGGCACTTTCGTATGAATCGAAACGCCGCCAATCTGGATCCATCCTTCTTTTAGCAGCGTCCGCAAAACGGCTTGCACCGTGCTTTGCTTAAATTCAATCGGAGCGGCCATGATAATATCTGTCGAGGACATCGGTCCCTCGCCTTCCCACAACACACTCATCACTTCAAACTCCATTTTCGTCAAGATCCTTCTCATTCTCATCCACCTCTTTCTCTCTCCCAAACGACAGGCAAATCGCTTTCCTGCTCGAAAAACCGTTCCGCCGGTTTTCTTTCTTTGACTTTTCCATTTTCAATCAACCACATTGTGCCATCGGCTCGCGCCACCCAATACGCGTCAAAAGCGGGAGATTCCAATCCTTGAAATCCAAAAGCCAGTGTCAGCACCAGCGCCAGCGATCCAGCCGTCAGCACGCGTTTTAACCTTTGCTCCATGCGAAGTCCCCACAAATACGATGACATTTGCTGCGCTTTTCCTCGCGCACTACTCTTACGAAGCTTCTTTTCCATCCCCAGAAGAACTTGGGCGTAAATCAAATACTCGTCCGGCGCTAGGCTGGATGCCACCTTTTGATCCACACGGGTTTCTAAAAAAAACTCCAGCTGTGCGCCTAGACGCCCCATCCACGGACACCACCAGTACACGATACGCAATCCGTTTCCAAATCGCAACCACCACAAATCCCGATGATCCAGGTGCGCGCTTTCATGAAGTAAAACGCAGCGAAGCTCCATAGGCTCCCAGTGCAAGTCCGGCAAATAAATCGTTTTTTCCCATCCCATAACGCCTGGCTCTTCGATTCGCTCGCCCATCCGTACCGGATAGGGACACCCCGCAATCCTTTGAAGCGGATACAACGTTCGCAGATGCCGAAGCCATGCCCTTTGCTGAATCGAAACGATCGCGTATCGAACGCCTTGCACCATCATTCCCGCCAGCCATATCCAACCGACCAGACTTTGACAAGCAGGAGAAAAAAATTCCCGTCCATCCCAAAAGGTCCAAGGCAGCCAAAGCCGAAGGAAAATCACAACAAGAAATCCTTGAATCAGGCCGCCGCGAACATACCGATAATGTTCCTTTCGACTAAGAAGCACAGCGAGCAAGCCGATCAAAATCGCAGCTTCCAGTCCCGCGATTCCCATGGAAAACCAGGATAGTTCCATGTCAATCCCCTCTCTATTGCCCACAGTATATCAGAATTTTGATTATATTGCACATTTTTACAGCTCACAACAGGAATTTGTACAAAAAATAAAAAAACGGGTCCCTCACAACAAGGCCCGAACTCCTTTGATTTTCCGCAAACTCCAAGTCAAAACAAAAGAAAGCGCGAAAACGACGACCGAAACCGACGGCACCATCCAGATCCCGGCGACCGCCTGCAAATCCATTTGCGAAGCCAGGATCCGCAGCACGAGAATGTGCGTCAAATAAATGCCCAGCGTGCATTGGGATAGGACATGGATCCACGCCTTCATCCGCGCCGAAACCGAAGGCGCGAAATCTTTGAAAAACACAAATACCGCGACCGCCTCCAGCGCTGTGAAAATCGTGAAATTGTTGTAGAGGTCCGCATACGCCTCACCGTTTTGCCGGGAAACGAGCGCTGTCAATAAAGCGCACACCACCGGACAAAGCGCGCCCGCCCCATAAAGAATTCGCTTTTGGGTTTTGGAAAACGAGCAGCGCGTCAAAAACCACCCGAGCAAAAAGTAGCTGGAATACAACAGCACGAGCTCCGTCGGAATTTGGTCGGCCAGCAAAACAATCGTTTGCGCGCCCGGCAAAAACGGGCACGCCTTCAGCGTCTTGACGATGGCCGCCACCAAAAACACGACGATTCCATACCGAATCAAATCCCGATCGGCGCGCTCGGTTATCTTTTTAAGCAGCGGGGAAATCACATACAAGCCAATCAGCATCGGAATGTACCACAAATGCTTCGGTCCCGCGATCCACGCCTGCAACACATACAGCGGCTGGCACGCCACGGCCCCCGTCCACACGTCATAAACCGTATACACCGCCGACCAAACCACATACGCCAGCGCGATCCGGCCAATGGATTTTCGATACAGCTTTCGCAGCGAAATTCGCCGCTCCGGCGCGAGGAAAAACACGCCGCTCAGCATCACAAACAGCGGGACCGCCGAACGAACGAGCGCGTCGTAGGCGTTGTACGCCATCCAGTTTTCCGCTTCCACCGGCGTCGTGTCAAAAAAGCGCGAAGCCGCGTGCAGCACCACCACCATAAAGCACGCCAAAATCCGCAGCAAATCAAAATGGATTTGCCGTTCCGGCTTCTTTTCCGTTGTTTTCATCGCGTCACTCCTGTCCTTCGTATCCCACGAACAATCGCGCCCATTATATCGAGGATCCCCCGCCATTTCAAGAAACCAAAGCGCAAAAAAGGCTTCGCTTTTACTCGAAGCCTTCCTCGTCGCTCACCATGCTGCCATTCATGTATCCGCAGGAAAAACCATCCTGAAAGCTTTGATCGACGATTTTTTGCATCCGTTCTTCCAGCTGGGCCTTGAGCGCGTCCTTCGCGTTCAAATCCAGCTTCGCGATATTCGGATCCGCCAAAATCGCCTCGATCGCGCTTTGAAGAGCCGCGTCATCCTTCTTCTTCACATCGTCCGGACTCATTTCCTCGTCCATCTCGTTCATGGCTTTTTTAAAATCCTCGCCAAGCGTCTTAAAAAAATGTGCCATACGCCCGCCTCCTTTTTTCTTATTGTACGGCACGAAAGTTTTCAAAGAAATCAATGTGCCTGCAAGACTTCGTCCACCCGCGCTTCGATATCCGCCACCGTGCGCGCCGTTGGCTCGTATTCAAATGGCGCGAACCCGTATCCCGCCAGCACGAAGGGCACACCCGCCTGCCTGGCCGAAAGAAAATCGTTGGCAATGTCGCCCACGTACACGGCCTGCTCAATGCCGTTTTCCACCATCACATCCCGAATGTTTTCCGCCTTTTCCTTGCGGAAGTCGCCAAACGACCGCGTCCAATCCACGACATCTTGCAACCCGTAATGCTCCAGAAACGCCTCGATATAGCCGGCCTGGCAATTCGATACGATCCCGATTCCGTATTGATCATGAAGCTTTTCCAGCAAAGGCCGCACCCCGTCGAACAGCACGCCGCCATGCTGGCGGATATACTCGTTTTCATGCAGCTCGCAAGCGCGCAGGATGGCCTCGCGACGCGCCTCTGGCAAATACGGAAACAACTTGTCGCCAATTTGATCCATGGAAAACCCCATCACGCGCTTCATTTCCTCCTGCGAAACCGGCCGCGTGTCCGGATAGCGCGCCAGCACCTCGTTCCACGCCAAAATCACGCTCGCCGTCGAATCCCACAACGTGCCGTCCAAGTCAAACAACACCGCCTTTTTCCAGTTTTTCATCTTCCTCTTTCTCCATTTCTTTCTTATTTTACCGCATACCGCAAAATCGTTTTCCGTTTGGCCGGTTCCACCCGGTTCGCGTTGCTCAAGTAAATTTCACGATGCGCGGCTTGCGCCCGCTCCAAATGATTGTCCCGCGTGAACGCATCCATTTTCGCGAAAGAAGCCGGCTCGTCGTCGTACGATCCCACATGCAGCACCTGCACGCACGGCCCATCCGCCATGGCGCCAAACCGCACGTTTTCCCAAAGCGGACTCGGCTTTTTCTCCTTCACCCGCGCCAGCGCGGCTTGCGCCAGTTTCTCGTCGACAAAATCGGGCTGCGCGATCATGATCGTATACGCCAAATGGTCTTTGACAAGCTTTCCGTCCTCCATGCCGTTTGACCAGACGCCCTCGAGCGGAAACACGGTAAAATCGTCGAACACGTCGGAAAGCGGCGCTTCCTTGTACGCCTTTTTGATCGCGTACGCCCACGCATACAAAACAGACACGCGATTCGAAAAATCCGCCTCGTTGGGATTTCCCTTCCCGTCTATCAAAATATAGTTTGTTGGCAAAACATTCACGAGCGACGGGGACGTTTTCGCTCCGTATTCGGTTTTCTTTTGTTTTCGCCATTCATATTTCATAACAACATCTCCTTGTAAACTATCGTACCACAGGAAGAAAACAACTGGGACACGCGCATGTCGTTTTTCTCGCTTCTTTCGCAAAAAAAAAGAGAAGGCGCGTTTTAAACCGTCTTCTCCATGAACATTTTTCGCTTATTCCGTCGCGTTGCTGGCCGCGATCTTCACCCGCGACCACAGATCCGCAATCGTTTTGCGCGTGTTCTCGTTGTACGTGAACACCTCGTCTTTCGGATTGCCCGAACGCGGCACGTACGAGTCGATGCCCGCGTATTCGCCTTCCGCCAGCTCGTCCTGCGCCTCCATGTTGGACGCCGTGTAGCCTACGTAGCTCGAGTTGTCGTACGCCGCCTCGTACTGGCACGTGTAGTTGATAAACGCGTACGCCAAATCGACATTTTTCGCGTTTTTCGGAATGACCATGCCGTCGCTCCACAAGTTGGAGCCTTGTGTCGGCATAAAATAGCCCATATTCTCATTTTCGCTCATGACATACGTGGCGTCGCCCGAATAAATGAGGCCAAGCGCCTTGCGTCCCTGCGCCATGTTGTCGATGATCTCGTCCGTCACGATTTCCGGATTCATCGTCTGCACGCATTGCAGCAGCCAGTTGTACGCCGCCTGGATCTCGTCCGGATTCTCGGTATTCATCGAGTAGCCCAGCGCCTTGAGCGCCATCATGAACGAGTCACGCTCCGAATCGTACAAGTAAAGATCCCCTTTGTATTTCGGATCGAGGAAAATGTTGAACCCTTCCTCTTCGAGGTCTTTCACGTCGACTTTGCGCTTGTCGTACACGATACCCACGCTGCCCCAGAAATACGGCACAGAATACTGGTTGCCCGGATCAAACGGCTGGTCAAGCACATTTGGATCGAGCAAGTCGAGGGACGGCTGGATTTTTTCACGATCAAGTGGCTGGAGCAAATCCTCCAAAATCAAACGCTGGATCATGTAGTCGCTTGGCACAAGCACGTCGTACGACTCGTTGTTGGCCACCTTGATGTACATCTGCTCGTTGGAGTCGAAGTTGTCCATCACGACTTTGGCGCCGGTTTGCTCCTCGAAATTCGATAAGAAGTTTTCCCCGACGTACTCGCCCCAGTTGTACACGTGCAGCGTCTGGCCGGCAAACGGCTTGTTGTCGTCCGCCGCCTTTTTATACGAGAACAACCCGATCGCCAGCGCCGCGATGAGCAGGCCGATGACGATTTTCGGTCCTTTTTTCGGCTGCTTGAACGCGCCGCTTTCCGCCACTTCCTTTTTCCGTATTTTCTGACGCATGACGGGAATGATGTTAGCAATGAGCAAGCTGATCGTGATAAACACGACGACAAGCGTACTAATGGCGTTGATGCTCGGATTGACCCGCTTGCTCATCGTATACACCATGATCGACAAGTTTTTCACGCCCTGCCCGGTCGTAAAGTACGAAATGATAAAGTCGTCAAACGACATCGTAAACGCGATCAAGGCACCCGAAACGATGCCCGGCATGATTTGCGGCACGATGACTTTCGTCAGCGCCTGCCACGGCGTCGCGCCCAGATCCATCGCCGCGTCCGCCAGGTTCGGGTCCAGGCTGCGCAGCTTCGGCATGACCGAAAGCATGACGTACGGGATGCAAAACGCGATGTGCGCCATGAGCAGCGTTGTAAAGCCGCGCTCGATTTGGAACGTAATAAACAACAGCATCAAGCCGATGGCCGTCACGATTTCCGGGTTCATCATCGGCAAGTCGTTGACTTGCTGGATGAAGCGCTTCACCCATTTTTTCGAATACACGAGGCCGATGGCCGTGATCGTGCCCACGATCGTGCTGACAATCGTCGCGATGACCGCGATGATGAGCGTCACATACAATGATTCCATCATGCTGTGGTTTTTGAACATCGCCTCGTACCAGCGCATCGAGAAGCCCGTAAACGCCGTCAGCGACTTGCTGTCGTTAAACGAGAAGATAACCATGAACACGATAGGCAAATAAAAGAACACGATAGTCAGCGCCATGAGCGCCTTGCCGAAAACCTTCTTGTCTTTCGTGTGCATTACGAATCCTCCCGGCCGCTCTTGCGGTCCAGACGACGCACGAGCATCATAAGGAGCATCATGACAAACGCCATGATCATCGAGATCGCGGAGCCAAAGTTCCACTCACCTACCGTGATGAACTGGTTCTCGATGACGTTTCCAATGAGGAAGTACTGGCCGCCGCCCAGCAGCTTCGGAATGAAGAACGCCGAAACCGCCGGCAAAAACACGAGCGTGATACCCGACACGACGCCTGGCAGCGAAAGCGGGAACACGACGCGCCAAAACGTCTGGAACTTGTTGGCGCCAAGATCGGCGCTCGCTTCCAGCAGCGACTTGTCCATTTTGGACAGCACCGTGTTGATCTGCAAAATCATGAACGGCAAAAAGTTGTACACCATGCCAATCAAAACGGCCGCCTCCGTATACAGCAGCTCGGCGTTTTTCACGCCAAACAGCGACAAAAACCACGAGGCGAGTCCGCCTTTGGACAGGATGCCGATCCACGCGTACGTGCGCACGAGCATGTTGATCCACATCGGGACGGTAATCGCCAGAATGAGCGCCGATTGCGTTTTTTCCGAGCAACGCGAGATAAAATAGGCGATCGGATAGCCGAGCAGCAAACAGATGACCGTCGTTTTGAGCGCAATCAGCAGCGAGCGCCATAAAATGATCAAAAAGTCCTGATCGGTAAAGAAACGAATATAGTTTTCCAGCGTTAATTGAAAGTGGATGATCGAGTTGCCGGGCCGTAAAAACGAATACATTAAAATCAGCCCCATCGGAATGAGCAACATGACGACCGCCCAAATCAAATACGGAATGGTGAGTTGTCGAAACCGCCGCATTAGAATCCCATCTTCTCCATAATATGGATGTCTTCCGGGAAGAACGTCAGTCCGACCTCTTTACCTTCCTCCACAAAATCAGTCGTATGGATCTTGAACTCGCGGCCCGTCGTCCAGAACGTCACCTTGTAGATGCCTTCCTTGATGTGTTCCGGATCGAAGTTGTAGTCGACGGAAAGGTCGACCGTTTCGTTCTCGTCGTCAAGCTTCCAGCCTTGCGCATTGGCCCACGTCTTTAAATCGGTGTCCAGCGCCATGGATTCCTTGATCTCGTCCACGGTCTTAAAGAAGTTGAACGCCGAAACGGCTTCGTTGGCCTTCTTGTTTTCGACGACTTTCTGGTCCACGACCCACACGCGCCGCGTAATCGACAAGCCATTCACCGTATGGAACGTGATTTCGTATTCGCCAATTTCGTCCTTAAGATCGGTATCGACCTTTTGAATCGGAAAATACTCGTCCGTTTCTTTCGACCACGCCTGCGCGTCGGCGCGGGCGATCAAATCGGAATCGTCCCAGTCTTTCATATCTTCGATATCGAGGTAGAAGTCGTTGGCGGAGATCCGCACGTCGCCTTCCTCTTTGACGTTGGCGCCCACTTTGTTGACGTGCATGTTGACCGTGACGTGCGTGCCCGGCACGGTTTCCACCATGACTTCGTAGTGCACGCCTTTGAACAGCACGCTCTCGACCGTCCCCGACATTTTTCCCTGGCCTTCAGGCACGATGTCGATGTCCTCGGGACGAATGATGACGTCCACAAGCTCGTTTTCCTTGTAGCCGACGTCGACGCACTCGAAGTTGTGGTCGTCGAAGCGCACGAGCTTGTCGTGAATCATCCGGCCCGGAATGATGTTGGACTCGCCGATAAAGCGGGCGACATAGCGGTTGACCGGCTCGTTGTAAATATCCTGCGGCGTGCCGACCTGCTGGATCTCGCCTTCCTTCATGACGACGATTTTGTCGGACATCGTCAGCGCCTCCTCCTGGTCGTGAGTGACGAAGATGAACGTGATGCCGACTTCCTGCTGGATGCGCTTGAGCTCGTACTGCATTTCCTTGCGCAGCTTGAGGTCGAGGGCGCTGAGCGGCTCGTCAAGCAGCAGCACGCTTGGCTCGTTGACGAGCGCCCTGGCGATCGCGACCCGCTGCTGCTGGCCGCCCGACATGAGCGTCACGTCTTTGTTTTCGTAGCCTTCCAGTCCAATGAGCTTGAGCATCTTCATGACTTTTTGCTCGATGACGTCCTTACTCATCTTTTTGATTTTCAAACCAAACGCGATGTTGTCGAACACGTTCATGTTCGGAAACAGCGCGTATTTTTGAAACACGGTGTTGAGCTCGCGCTTGTATGGCGGCAGCTTGGAAATGTCCTTGCCATCGACGATGACTTCGCCTTTGTCGGGTTCGAGAAACCCGCCCAAAATACGAAGCAGCGTCGTCTTGCCGCAGCCCGACGGGCCAAGCAGGGTGACGAACTCGTTTTCGTAAATATCGAGGTCGATTCCTTTCAATATGATCTGGTCGTCAAACTTCTTGACGATGTTTTTAAACTGAATAATTTTCTTTTTTTCCTGATCCATTCGAAACGTCCTTTCTAAAACATAGGCGGCGTTGTGATCCACAGCACCTGCGCCTCCTTGGCGCCCGGATTGACCAGCGTATGGCTGCGGCTGCCATCCACATAAAATGTCTCTTTCGCTTTGACGCGGTAGCGCTTGTTTTCGATTACGAGATCGACGACGCCTTTGAGTACGTAGCCAAACTCCTCCCCGTTGTAGGAGGTCATCGTCTGCGAGCGGCCGTGGGGCGGCAGCGTCAGCAAAATTGGCTCCATGGCGTTTTTCTGCGCGTTAGGCACGATCCACTCAATCGTGTGATCCTCCCTTTCGTCGACAAAAAAGTCGTCCTTCGTGAACACGACTTTCTCGTCCGGCTCCTCTTGAAAAAATTCAGACAGATTCGTCCCGAGCGCTTCCAAAATGTCCTCCAGCGACGAAATGCTCGGGCTTGTCAAGTTTCGTTCGACTTGCGACAAAAAGCCCTTCGTCAGCTCGGAGCGGGAAGCGAGCTCCTCCAGCGTCAAGTCGTTGACAAGACGAAGCTGTTTGATCTTGGTCCCGATATCCATTTCCTGTTTCCTCATCTCTCCTTTTGTTTAATATTGTTAAACTTAAAATTCATTTAAACAAACAAACATATTATAAACGAAAAGTTTAGGAATACAATACTTTTGCGTGCGGTTTCGGTTGAAACCGCAAAAAGAAAACGTGAAGCGGCAAGAAGCGGTGCTGAAACGAAAATCGTGGCGGTTGATATTGCCGATCAGGAGTCGTCGGTATGAATGCGAACTGTTATGGAAGAAAAAAGCATATAGAAAAACGTGAGGAAAAACGTGAATTTTCGATTGATTTTTTATAGAAAAGCGTGAAGAAAAACGTTAAAATAAACGTGAAGAGGTGATAAGCGGTGCTGAAACGAAAAATGATGGCGGTTTTGGAAGCCTGGAAAGAGCGAAACGAGGGAGTCGCGCTCTGCATCATGGGTGCTCGTCAAACCGGAAAAACCACGATTGCCAAAGAATTTGGCAGGACGCACTATCAGCAGACGATCGAGGTGAACTTTTTGCTGCAGGAGGACGCCGGCAAGATTTTCGAACATGTGGACCGGGCCGAGGACATTTTGCGCAACTTATCCGCCTATACACGCCAAAGAATCATCCCCGGCCATACATTGGTCCTCTTTGACGAGGTCGAGGCGTGCCCTGCCGCGCGCACGCACATCAAAACGCTCGTCCTGGATGGCCGGTGCGATTATATCGAAACGGGATCCATGCTGGGCGTTCGGTTTCGCGAAGTCCGTTCCTATCCGGTCGGATTTGAACAAATCGTGCGCATGTATCCTTTGGATTTTGAAGAGTTTTTGTGGGCCCATCAAATTCCCGAAGCGACGATTTCCTATATTCAACAGGCGTTTCGCAATGAAACGGAAGTCAGTGCCAGCATTCACGATACATTGATCAAGCTTTTCCGTACGTATATGGTCGTTGGCGGAATGCCGAAAGTCGTGCAGGCTTTTATTGATTCGGGTGATATTTCCGAAGTCACGCACATTCAACACGACTTGCTGGCGCTGTATCGTCAGGATATTGCCCAATACGCGCCGAATACCGACAAGCCAAAGATCCGCGATGTGCTGGATCAGATCCCTTCCCAGCTGAATGCCAAAAACAACCGGTTCAAGCTTTCACATATCGCCAAAAACGCGCGTTCCATCCATTTCGAAAGCAGCTTTCTGTGGTTAAGCGAGGCCGGCGTGGCTTTGCCGTGCTATAACTGCACCGCGCCTGTCATTCCGCTCGATTTAAATTTAAAGCGAAATTTATTCAAGCTGTATTTTTGCGATACCGGATTGCTTTGCGCGATGTCGTTAGACGAGATCCAGTTTGACGTTTTGCAGGGAAACGTGCAGATCAATCATGGTTCGCTTTTGGAAAACGTCTTTGCCCAGTCGCTCACCTCCAACCGGTTCCCGTTGTATTATTTCGATTCCAAAAAGATCGGTGAATTGGATTTCGTGATCCAAAACAGGCAGAAAATCACGACTTTGGAAATCAAATCCGGGAATGATTTTACAAAGCATCCTTCGCTCGACCGCGCGCTCGCCAATCCGGAATGGAAAATCGAAGAAGGAATCGTTTTTTGCAAAGGAAATGTCCGCCGTCAAGGAAACGTTCTGTATTTGCCATTTTATATGGTTTTTTTGCTAGAGCATGCGCATACGGAAAAGCCGGCTCTTCTCAAAACAAATTTCAGCGATCTGCTCCCGCCAAAATAAAAAAAGACGCCCGAAGACGTCTGGTGTTGCTTATCCGATTTCGCGTACCCGGTACTGACTGATTCGCTCGCACGGGATGTTTTTCGTCTTGCGCCGATCCATGTTTTGAATCAGCATGCTCCACGACTCGACGTTGAAGACGACCTCGAGAATCCGGTACGGGTTTCCGGCCGCGTCGTGGATGATCTTATTCTTTTTCACATCTTTCATATTCGCCGCGCGAAAGCGGTCTTTTTTAGGGATACGATAACCATTGGCACTCTCCTTTCCACGCTTCTCCTTTTTCCATGGACGCATTATACCGAACCGGATTCCGGATTTCATCTCATTCGCTCCGGGATATTCACGATGTTTTACGCAAAGTTCAAATTCGCGCATTCCGGCAATATTCGCATACATTTTACATGATGAAAATTGATTTTGTGGTATACTTTTTTGGAAAATGTCAAAAGGAGAACGAAATGATCAAAGAAATATTGGAAGGAATCATTATCGGGATCGCCAACATCATTCCTGGTGTGAGCGGCGGCACGATGATGGTCGCGATGGGGATCTATGACAAACTGATCGAATCCATCACCCACCTTGCAAGCCAGTTTAAGAAAAGCATGCGCTTCCTGATCCCGATCTTTATCGGCATCGGAATCGCGATCGTCGCCCTCTCGCGCTTATTCGAGTTTTTGCTGGGAACGTATCCCATCCCGACAAACCTCGCCTTTTGCGGTTTGATTTTGGGCGGTCTGCCTTTCATTACCGCGAAAGTCAAAAATAAAGGATTCAACCTCAGCATGGCGATTCCTTGTCTGCTCTTTTTCGTCTTAGTCATCGCGATGGCCGTCGTTTCCGAAACGTCGGGACTGCGCGCCGATTTAAGCTTTGGCGTCGTCAACGTGGTGTTGCTGTTTCTTGTCGGCGTCATCGCGGCCGCGACCATGGTCATTCCGGGCGTGAGCGGCAGCATGATGCTCATGTGCCTTGGCTATTACGAACCGATCTTGTCGACAATCAACACGACGATCGACTCGCTCATTCATTTTGATTTGGGTGGCCTGCTGCAATGCTTTGGCGTCCTGATCCCATTTGGCTTGGGAATCGTCGTTGGCGTCTTCGCCATCGCCAAGCTGGTCGAATGGCTGTTCGCCCGCTTCGAAGTGCAAACGTACTGGGCCATTATCGGCCTTGTCGTCGCCAGCCCGATCGCGATCTTGCTGAATACGGACTGGTCCACATTCACCATCATCCAGCTTCTCGTTGGAATTCTGACCTTCGCCCTTGGCTGGTTCGCCGCCAGCAAGCTTGGCGAAAAATAGCGAACATGACCCTCCGGGGTCTTTTTTCATGCCCAAAATATGATTGCCGCTTATCCTACAAACGCATGTTCGAAGGTATTTTGGATAAAGCCTGATCGAGAGAAATGAAATCGAAGGACCTTCAATTTCCTTTCTTTCAAGAACGATGCATCTTTGTGAGAAGCCCTTGCTCGTTCAATCAATTGTTGACGAAGTTGAGCAGTTGTTCTATCGAGTTGTTTTATTGGGATATTTGGCCGTTTAGTTGTTCTTTTGAGTTGTTTTGTTGGGGTATTTAGCTGTTTAGTTGTTCTTTTGGGCTGTTTTGTTGGGTTGTTTGGCTGTTTAGTTGTTCTTTTGGGCTGTTTTGTTGGGTTGTTTGGCTGTTTAGTTGTTCTTTTGGGCTGTTTTGTTGGGTTGTTTGGCTGTTTAGTTGTTCTGTCCGATTGCTCTGTTGTGTTATTATATAATTAAAATAAACAGAAAGAAGGATCTTATGACAAGTCAAGAAATCAAAGACCTGCTCCAATATGGCGAACATGTAAATCTTGAATGCAAAGAAGGATCAAATACTGTACCAAAATCTGTTTGGGAAACATATTCTTCCTTCGCAAACACATCAGGAGGAACTATTTTGCTAGGCATCAAGGAAAACATGCATGCAAAAAATATAAAAGACCGATTTGAAATAACAGGAATCCAAAATCCAAACCAACGCGTTAAAGATTTTTGGGATACAATCAATAGTAACAAAGTCAGTGTCAATATTTTATTTGACAAAAATGTTGGTATTGAACAAATTGAAAATGCTTCGATTATCTGGATACAAGTACCTGAGGCAAATTATCAACATAAACCCGTATACATAAATGAGAATCCATTAAGAGGAAGCTACAAACGCAACCATGAAGGCGATTATCATTGTACCGAACAAGAAGTAAAAGCAATGCTTCGAGACGCTTCATCGAGTGGAAGTGACGGAATGATTTTAGAAGGATATACAATAGATGATATCGACATTCCGACTCTAAAAGCTTATCGAATCGAATACGAACGACAAAATCCAGATCAAATTTGGAATAGTAGTGACGATAAAGAATTTTTACGAAATTTAGGGGCTTATGGAAAAGACCGCAAAACGCAAAAAGAAGGTCTAACTGTAGCTGGCTTGCTTATGTTTGGTAAAGGTCTTTCTATTCGTGAGCGTTTTGATAATATCCGCATGGATTATCTTGATTACACCAATTTAGCTCCAGAAAGCAGATGGAGCGACCGCATAACATATGATGGAAGTTGGGAAAATAACCTCTATAATTTTTTTCGCCGAGTAATGCCAAAACTCGTCCAAGACTTAAAAAGACCTTTTTCTATGGAAGGAATTGTCCGTGTTGACACTACTCTTGTCCATACGGCTCTTCGAGAAGCTTTTGTTAATATGCTAGTGCATAGTGATTACCATAGTCATGGTATTCTTAAAATCGAAAAACAAGATGATGGTTTTATCTTCTCTAATCCTGGAAATCTAATGATTCCCGCTAAAGCAATTTATGAAGGAGGACACTCTTACGCTCGAAACCCGAGAATTCAAGCATTGTTCCGCATGATTGGTTTAGGTGAAAATATTGGTTCTGGATTTCCTACGATTTTAAAAGCCTGGGAAAATGAGAAATGGCGTGAACCCGATTTATATGAAGACACTGAATCCAGGAGAATCGACCTTCGTCTTTGGATGGTGTCCTTCATCCCGAATGAGTGTTCTAAACAATTAAAGCAGATTTTTGGTGAAACCTATCAACAACTTAGCAAAGAGGAACAAACAATTTTAATGATTACTCAACAAGAAAAAAGTGTATCAAATCATCGACTTCAATCTGTATTCCACATGCATCCCACTGAAATTGGTAAACTTTTGCAAAATCTTGTAGATAAGAATTTTCTAATCCAAAGTAGCAAAAACCGTTGGACATTTTATATTTTAAATACCGACTTTAAGAAAGCAAAAATTCAAGCTCCTGAAATTCTTGGGCTTTCGCTCAACGCCACAGACCAAGAAATCATCGAATTTCTCCTTCGAAACGGAACGATCACAACGAAAGATATTGTTACTTCTGTGGATTCTATCAATACATCACAAGGAGCTCTTATTGCAATTAAACGACTGATGGATACTGGTCTTGTAAAAAGGCAAAGAAATGGACGTCACATTTACTACATGATTGATTCCAATTTCTTTTCATCATGACACGACTTTATTCATCAAGAAAATATCTCCAAAGCAATGCTATAAAGTTGCCTATATCAGCCATGGATTTATCTGTGTCCAAACGATTTGAATACATTTTAAAATAAAAAGCCGGACATCCGCCCGACTACTTGCGCCCCGAAGGCACTTGCTTCACTTCGCATTCAAGCCACACGCCATGGTCGTCATGCACTTTCTGGCGCACCGCCTCGATGAGCCGCAAAAACTCTTCGGCGCTCGCGTTTCCTTTGTTGATGAGAAAACCCGTGTGCTTTTCGGAAACCGCCGCGTCCCCGACCGCATAGCCACGCAAGCCGCTCTGGTCGATCAGGGCGGATGCGAAATGGCCTTCCGGCCGCTTGAAGGTGCTGCCCGCGCTATGCTGGTCCATCGGCTGCTTGGCGTAGCGTCGCTCGGTCAAATCGTCGATGCGCGCCTGAATTTCTTCTGGATCGCCGTTTTCAAACCGGTAGTACGCTTTGACGATCACGCCAAAGTGATCCGAAAAAAACGAATGCCGGTACGACAAGTCCAGCTCGTCCCGATGCCGGTACACGAGCTCGCCCGCCGCGTCCACGTACTCCACGCCATCGAGCACGTTTTTGGTTTCCCCGTTGTACGCGCCCGCGTTCATGACAATGGCCCCGCCTACGGTTCCCGGGATCCCGCTGGCGAACTCGTACCCCTGCAGGCCGTGTTTCTGACAAAACGCCGCCAGCTCCTGGTTGGTGGCTCCGCTTTCCACCGCGACCAGTCCATTTTCCAGCCATTCGATCGCGTTCAGCGGCGCGCCAATGTGCACGATTTTCCCTGCGTATCCTTCGTCGCCGAACAACACGTTCGACCCGTTGCCTAAAATATATAGCTGCTCAATCGAATTTTCCCGAATCAAATCGCGGATTTCCTCAATCGTTTCCGGATGGACGATCGTATCGGCCGGCCCGCCGATTCCTAGCGTCGTGTACGATTTGAGCAAAACATTGTGTTCGATTTTCAAAATCATCGCCTCGCTTTCAAAAAAAAAAGGATTTCTCCTCTCCTTTATTTTTTTATTATATCGTGCTCCCGCCTTCCCTTCAATGGCTCCAAACAAAAAAGATCCGTTTCCAGATCTTTTTTTCGTTTTTACATGGCGAAGATGCCAACACTGACATCGGTAATGCCTTGCGTCAGGAACATCGCGCCAATCAAAACCGTCAGCAAGTATCCGCTCGATCCCGGGTTAAACAGGAAGAAGAACGCGACGATCGCCATTAAAATGGCGAACAGGAGAATGAATCCCCAGCCCTTCACGCCGGTGTTTTTCAGTTCGAACGCCAGCCAGCACCGCAGCGCGGCGTCGCACAGCAGGAAGATGCCAACCAAAATACCAAGGAAATTCATCGTGCCGTGAATGTTCGTCAGCAAAACGATGCCAAACACGATCAGCAAGATCCCAAACCAAATATTGAAGCGGAAAATCGGCTTTAACGCATCCGCCGAAAAATAACTGACAATCGCCATGATTCCGTAAAAAATCATTAACCAGCCCATGACCATGCCGAGCACCTGCTCCTCCACGGCCGGGTACATAAACAACCAGATCCCCGCGATGCACGAAATGATGCCAATCACGATATATCCGATTTTGGTTCCAGTTCCAAGTCCAGACATAAAAATCCTCCTTTATGTTCAATGATCTCTCTCTTAAGATCTATTTCTATTATAATTTTTCGGAGGACAAAAAGCAGTTGACATGCAACCAGACGTTACGCTTCCTGAATGATTGCCCTTTCGTGCCGGAAATAGCGCATCCGGTATCCAAACACGATCCCCAAAAAAACGGCCGCGCCAATCCAGGCCGACACCTCGCTGCCCAGCACCCCGTCAAAGCCAAAAAAGCGCGGGAACAACCAGACGAAAAACACCCGGGAACCAAACTCCAGAAATCCCGAAAGCATCGGAAACACCGTATCGCCCATCGCCTGCAGCGAACAGCGGACGACCCACAAAACGCCGAGCGCGACCAAAAAGCACGAAAGGAATACGAGGCAGTGGTACGCGATGTCCACCACGTCTTGCTGCGCGCTCGAAACCATCAACCCAAGCAAAAACCGGCCGCCCAGCAGCATGACCAACGCGCTGAAGGCGTTCATGACGAGCACCGCCATATTGATTTTCCATACGCCGGCACGAATGCGTTCCGGCAGCCCCGCGCCCATATTTTGCCCGACGTAGGTGGCAGTCGCGAATCCAAACGTGCTGCTGATTTGCTCCAGGATGACAATGATTTTCGAAGCCGCCGTGTAGCCGGCGACATACAGTGCCCCAAACCCGTTGATGGCCGCTTGCAGCACCATGACGCCCACCGCCGTTACGGCGTTCATGAGCGCCACTGGCAGGCTCAAGGCAAACGAGCGGGCAAGCAGCCGCCCGTCCATCCGCCAGTCGGCCGCCTTCAAACGCAAAACTTCCACTTTTCGCAAACAAACCAGACAATACAGGGCGCTGACGCCTTGCGCAAGAACGGTCGCGTACGCCGCGCCTGCCACGCCCATATCAAGCCCCATCACGAACACCACATCCAAAATCGTGTTGATGAAAAAGGCGATGACCATCGCGATCAGCGGATTGCGCGCGTCGCCCAAAGCCCGCAAAATGCCCGAAAAGAAATTGTAAGCCAGCGAAATCAGGATGCCGCAAAAGATCCGCTGAATATAGACGACGGCCATATCCAAAATCTCGGGCGGCGTGTTCATCCATTCCAGCATCCACCGGCTGCCGGCCACCGAGGCGACGCTCATTCCGATCCCCACCAGCAAATTGATGTACGCGGACATCGTCACCGCGCGTTTCAGCCGGTTTACGTCTTTGGCGCCAAAATACTGGGAAACCAAAATCGACACGCCCTGCGCCATGCCCATCACAAAGCCCAGCACGAGAAAATGAATGGATCCCGTCGTTCCGACCGCGGCCAGCGCGTCGATGCCTACGCCGCGTCCGACCACGACCGTATCCACAAAGTTGTACAGCTGCTGCAAAATGTTTCCAAACAAAAGCGGAGTCCCAAACGCCAAAATCAGCCGGACCGGATCGCCTTTTGTCATATCCATCCCATGCTCCATATTCCCTTCCTCCTTATTCATGCTTTCCATTATAGCTTTCAACACACCGAAACAAAAGTCCGGATTTCACGAAAAAAAGGAAGCACGCACGCTTCCTTCTATCGTCCGGATTTCTCGATCCACGCTTTTGTTTTCATCAATTCGGCGGGAAACGTCTTAAAGTCTTTCAGCTTCCACGTCCAGTTTTTCTCGTCCAGCGTCATCGCGATGTTGATCCGCGCCTGTCCTTTGTATCCGCACACGTCCTGAATCGGCAAAATCACGACGTCCGCCTCGGAATCGAGGGCGTACTGGCAAAGCATGTCGTGGAAGCTGCGGGTCGTATAGCCTCGTTTCTTGAAAAAGCGGCGCAAGCTGATGCGCTTGTTGCCCTCAAACGCACCGTATTCCTCCTCGGCTGTCGGACTGTCGTACGTTCCCGTATACAAAATGACATTTTTCTTGACGGGCTTTTTCAGGCTTTTCGCCTCCAGCCGGTCCACCAGAATCTCGGTACCCAAAATGGAAAACATTGTTTCGAGTTCCTCGACTTCCGGGCGCGGTTCGCCCAGATCCTCGGCGACCCACTTTACATCGGGGCACGATTCCACGATCGCGCCAAGCAGGCCGGCTCCCGGTCCCGGCATCCACTTGCCATGTCTTGGATCTTTGGCGAATCCCGGCAGGCGCCAGTACCGGTCGAAGGCGCGGAAATGGTCGATGCGGATGATTTGGAACCAGCGCGCCATCCAGCGCGCCCGATCCAGCCACAGCGCGTAGCCGGTTTTGCTTTGAGCGTCAAAATCATACAGCGGCATGTCCCAGCACTGCCCGGACGGTACATGGTCGTCCGGCGGGCAGCCGCCCACAAAGGCAGGCCGGCCGTCGGGATGCAGCAAAAACTGGGAGCGCGCCATCCAGACATCCGCGCTGTCGTAGTCGACATAAAACGGCATGTCGTTCATGAGCTGCACCCCTCTTTTGCGGGCGTAGGCGACGATTTCACCGAGCTGCCGATAAAAAATAAACTGCAAAAACGCGTGGTAAAACAGCTCGTTTTCATGCTCCTTCAAATCCACGTTGGATGGATCGAGCGGATAATCGCGATATTCCTCTTCCCAGTCGATCCACGCCACGTTGCCGTACAACGACTTGAACAGCGCGTACACGCACCAGTCCTTGAGCCAAAACGCCTCTTTCACAAACTGATCAAATTCCACCTTGTACGTTTCAAAGTTTTTTCGGAATGTCCGGAACGCTTTTCGAAAATACGATTCCTTAAACGCGCGGACCTCGTCGTAATTGACGTAATCTTTGAACTTGTTGCAGTTGACGATGGAGCTTTGCGTCAAAAGTCCCATCTCACTCAGCCGATCTATGTTGATGTAGATCGAATCGCCCGCGAAACTCGACAACGTCTTGTAAGGAGAATGGGACACCCCAGTGGCATAAAGCGGTAGGATCTGCCAAATTGTATAACCCGCATCTGCGATCTCGTCGATCATACGAATCGTTTTTTGGCCAAAATCACCAATTCCTTGATTCGCGGGAACAGAAAACATAGGTAGCAGCAACCCTGCCCTTCTAGTCGTCATATTCTCACCGTGAAAACCCTTTCATTTTCTCTATTTTATCACGAAACCGAAATCCATGGCAGGTCTTTTTCACGAAAAAAGCCTTGATCAGCCGATCAAAGCTCATTTTTTGACAATCGAACCAAATTGGCGAACCGGGAAACCGCGGCCGCGATGTTTTCCTGCTCGATGGAGGCGAAAGACAACTCCACCGTCCCGTTTTCCATCGGCAGCAAGCCGATATCCGCCTTTTCCGCTTCCTCGCTCAGTTTACGCGGGTCGGCGTCGACCTGGACGACATACGACAAATAAGCCTCGTTTAAAAAGAACGAGAAGCCATGCTGCGCCAGCGCCTGTTCCATCCGCAGCGACTTTTCCCGATAGTCCCGTTTCAGCTTACGGACATGCCGCTCCAGATGGCCGTCCGCGATGTAGCTGGCAAACGCGAGCTGCTCGAGCTTGGACGCCATCGGTCCATACTCGGTTTTATGCGACAAATAATACTGCGTCCACATTTCGTTGAGCACCAGGTAGCTGATTCGAACCGACGGAAGCAGTAATCGCGAAAACGAGCCGCAGTAAATGACGCGGTCGTTCGTATCGCTGCCATACATCGCCCGGCGCGACCGGGAACGATACGTCAGCTCGCCATTGTAGTCGTCTTCGATAATGAGAAAATCGTGCAAATCGGCTTGCTCCAGCAAATAATCCCGCAGCGAGGCGCTCAACGGCTCCTTTTTCGGACCCGTCGACGAGCTGTTCACATACAGCATGTCGATTTCCGACAAATCCGCGTCGTCCACGAGCTCCACCTCGCGCACTTCCCAGCCATACGATTCAAATACGCGGTGCGCCTGCGGATGAAACGGTTTTTCCATCCCGACAACGCCAGGCACGTCAAACATGCCGCAGAGCACAAACAGCAACGTCTGGTAGTTCGGGCCGACCAGCACTTGCTCCGTCCGGCACATGACGCCGCGGTTTTTATACGCGTACAACGACAGCGCCTGCCGCAGCACGAATTCGCCTTGCGGATCCCCGTACGTGTTCATGACCTCGTTTTCAAACGTCTGGCGGATGTACCGCTTCCAGGTCTGGACGTCGCTTGTCTGGATGGCGACCGAGCGCGGCCTGAAATCGAGGTCGTACAAGTCCTCTTTCGCTTTGTCCGGCGCCGCCTCCATTTCGCGGTGCAGCTTGATTTGTGCCTCTTCCAGCCGGACACGGTAGCCGACTTTTTCGATGGCTTCGATATAGCCATCCAAAACGAGCTGCTCGTACGCGTGCTCAATCGTCGTCTGCGAACACTGGAACTGGTCGCACGCCTTGCGAATGCTTGGCAGCGCGTCGCCCTTTTTCAAATAGCCGTCCAAGATCGCGTTGCGATAATGGTCGTACACTGTTTTATATTTTTTCATATTTGTTTTTTGTCACCCAATTCGATCGAGAATTTCCTTCATTCGCTTCGCCAGGCCTCTTGTCTTGTCCACCGGCAGGGAGCACACCGCCACGCGGATCCCCTTGTTCACTTTTACCGTGTAAATGTGCTCGGCCATGAGCGCCTCGTGATAGGCGTCGCGGGTCGCGTTGTCCATTTTCAACGTCACGAAAAACCCTTCCTTGTATGGATAATACGCCAGGCCGGCCTCGTCGGCCTCCTTCATGAACAAATCGCTGCGCGTCTTGAGCAAATCGACATAGTTTTGTTTTTCCGCCAAATACGCGTCCTTACGCGCGTTCATCACGTCGACGAACATCGCCATCGCGCCATTGTTGATGTTGGACCACGTCGCCCGGGCGTCTTTTTCAAACACGGTGCGCACCTGGTCGACGGCGGCCTTTGTCTTCCCTAAAATAATGGCCGCGCCGCACCGCAAGCCATACGACGTCATCGACTTGGACAGCGAGAACGCCACGATCACGACCATGTTGTCGCTCATGTCGTCAAAGACGCGGAAGTATCGCTTCGCCTCGTCGCCGCGATACGAATAGTCGATGTAGGCGATGTCGTTGAGCAGGACGACGGCGTGGGTTTTCGCGCACTCGTTCAAGAAATCGATGATTCGCTTCCATTCCGCCTCGCTCAGCGAATAGCCGGTCGGATTGTGGCATGGATCGTTAATGATGATCACAAGCCGGTCCTGCTTCTCCATCACGGCCCGGCACGTGCGCTCGAACGAGTCCATATTGAAATGATCGCCGTCGAACAAGCTGTATTTCGCCACGTCCACGCCATGCATCTGGGCCATCAAATCGTACGAGCCCCACGCGATTTCCGGCGCGATCAGCGTTTGCTTCGGCTCCAGACACTCGTTAACCGTCATGCCGACGGCCCCGGTTCCGCCCGGCGTCGCGATGACTTCCCGGAACAGATGGCTGTTTCCGCCCAGCACCCAGCGTTCGACCGCCTCGCGATAATCCGGGTTTCCGGTAAAGCTCGCCGCGTATTTTGCCAGCGTGCGGTTGTCGAGCTGTTTTAAGCTGTCAAACACCGTGTCCAGCGCCACGAGCGAGCCGCCCTCGTCGTACAAGCTTCCGATTGTGGCATCGACCACGGCATCTTCGCCAAACTGCGCTTTCGCTTTTTTCGCCCGGTCGACGATGACGAACACCGTGTCCACGATTGGCTGCTGATTTACACTGTCTTTCACAAAATTCATGATTATTCCCCCTGTCCCAACGGATACGTTCCTAAATATTTGATTTGCTCGCATACGTCGCGCAAGTCCGCCACGACTTGTTCATCGACGCCGCCCACGATTTCGATAAAGAAAAAATATTCAAACGGATGTCCTTTGCGCGGTCTGGACTGAATCGAACACATATCCAGGCCGTGCCGCGAAATGACCTCGATGACTTTCGCCAGCGCGCCAACTTCGTTTTTCAATGTCACGATCAAGCTCGAATGATTGCCTTGCCGCGCGCCTTTGAGCGACACCACGAGAAAACGGGTCGTATTTTGCGGATTTTCCTCGATGTTGGAAGCCAGCACCCGCAAGCCATACAACACGGCGTTTTCCTTCGCCCCGATCGCCGCCTTGCGCACGTCGCCTTCCCGCGCCACGTACTGGGCGGCCAGCGCCGTGTTGGCGTACGCGACAGGCTGCACGCCTAGCTCGGTCAAAAACCGCTTCGCCTGCGCCAGCGCCTGGTCCTTGGAGTACACTTCCTCCACGTCTTTGAGCGTGGCCGCCGGCACGCCAAGCAGACACTGCTCGATCGTTTCGTCCTGCACCCGCTCAATCAGGACAGGATAGCGCAGCAAGCCGTCAAGCACTTCTCCCACCAGCCCGGAATTGGTGTTTTCAAACGGGATCACACCAAATTCGGCCTCCTTGTTGACGACGGCCTGAAACACCTCATCGAAGCCCGGCTTCGCGATCTTGCGGTTGCCCGGAAACAAATGCTCGGCCGCCATGTGCGAAAACGCACCTTCCACCCCGGCGTACGCTACGACTTCCCTGGCCGCCAGCGAACGCTGATAGTCGCACGATTCGCGAATCATGAAGCGAAGCAGGCGCACGTACGAGTCCCGGTACGCCTCGTTTTGAATGTAGCGCGCGTTGCGTTCAATGATCGCCGCCTCTCTGGAATGGTCCACGATCGGTTTGCCGGTCGCCATTTTGTAAGCCGCCACCTCTTTGAGCGTATCCATGCGCTGCTCGTACAGCGCCGCGATTTGCGCGTCGATCGCGTCGATCGTCTTTCGCGCTTGTTCCAATTGGTTCACCATCTCACCTCGTTCCTATCATAACACTTTCCAAATCGTTTCTGAAACGCTTTTCAACGATTTGTCATGTTTTTTTGCGTCGGAAGTCACAAAAAAAGAGAAAACACCGCTGTCAAATCCATTGCCTTCCGTGGTATGATGCTGAAAAGAGGTGAAAATTTATGAAACTAACCGTGAAACTGCAAGATCACAGTTATCCCATATTTATAGAGCGCCACGCCCTGGAGCATGTGGCGGACTTTCTGGACCCGCACCGCAAATACGTCATCGTCACCGACGATGGCGTGCCGGCGCGCTGGGTCGACCTGCTGCAAAGCCAGCTTTCCGACGCCCGCGTCATCACCTTCCCTTGCGGGGAGGCGAACAAGTCGCTGGCCACGTACGAAAGCGTCATGGAACAAGTCATTTCCAGCCATCTTACCCGCAAGGACGCCATCATCGCTCTGGGTGGAGGCGTCGTCGGCGATCTGGCCGGCTTTGTCGCGGCCACCTACATGCGCGGCATCGACTTCTACAACATCCCCACAACCGTCCTGTCCCAGGTGGACTCCAGCGTCGGCGGCAAAGTCGCCATCGACATGGCCGGTTATAAAAACATCGTCGGCGCCTTCCACCAGCCCAAAGCTGTCCTCATCGACCCCGAAACGCTGTCCACACTAGACCAGCGCCAGGTGAGCAGCGGACTTGTCGAAGCTCTCAAAATGGGACTCATTCTCGACGAGCGCCTCGTCGAGCTGTTCGAACAGGAACCGCTGGATCTAGACACGATCATCGCCCGCTCCATCGACCTGAAACGGGCGATTGTCGAAAACGACGAAAAGGAAAACGGCCAGCGCGCCATTCTCAATTTCGGCCACACGATCGGCCACGCCATCGAAAGCGCCTACCACGACGTTCCTTACTACCATGGCGAATGCGTCGGCATGGGTATGCTGTTTTTTCTTCCCGATCCCACGCTGAGGGCGCGGGTGCAGCGTATTCTGGAGCGGCTGCGCATTCCCGCCACCCCCGCCTACGACCCGAAAGCGCTGCGCGCCTTTGTCGAGCACGACAAAAAAGGCCAGGGCGACAGCGTGCGCGCGATTGTCGTCGACCACGCCGGCACCTGCCGGATCGAGCCAATGACTTACGATCAAATCGAAACGATTTTGGAAAGGAGTCCGTATGAAAAATAGCATCGGTTCCAACGTCACGCTCACCGTCTTTGGCGAAAGCCACGGCCCGCTGATTGGCGCCGTGCTCGACGGACTGCCCGCGGGCTTCGCCATCGACATGGAACGGCTGCGACGCGACATGGCCAGACGCAAAGCGAAAGGAAAAATTTCCACCCAGCGCCACGAAGCCGACGAAGTCCACATCGTTTCCGGCTTTTTCGAAGGCCGGACGACCGGCACCCCGCTGACGCTGCTCATTCAAAACACCGCCCAGCGCTCCGCTGACTACGCCTCCCTGAAATACCGCCTGCGCCCTTCGCACGCGGACTGGAGCGCGTTCGAGAAATACCACGGCTTTCAAGACTATCGCGGCGGCGGCCACTTTTCCGGCCGGCTGACGGCGGTCCTTGTCGCCTGCGGCAGCATCTGCCGCCAGATCCTGGCCGCCAAAGGCGTGAAGATCGGCGCCCATCTGGCCCAGGTGCACACGGTGCGCGACGTCCCGTTTTGCGCGGACGCCTGCGCGCTCGACACGCAAATCGAAGCGCTCGACGCCCGCGAATTTCCAGCCATCGACGAGCAAGCCGGCCTGGCGATGGTCGCGCGCATCGAGCAGGCAGCTTGCGCCAAAGATTCGGTAGGCGGCGTCGTGGAGTGCGCCATCACCCACTTTCCGGCCGGTGTCGGGGAACCGCTCTTCGACTCGGTGGAAAGCGTGTTGTCCCACGCCTTGTTTTCCATTCCCGCCATCAAAGGCGTGGAATTTGGCGAAGGCTTCGGCTTCGCAGCGCTTACAGGCAGCGAGGCCAACGACGCCCTGCTCGTACGCGAAGGAAAAATAGAGACAAAAACAAACCGGAACGCGGGCATCAACGGCGGCATCACCAACGCGATGCCTATCGTTTTCCGCTGCGTCGTCAAGCCGACGCCTTCGATTTTCCAAAAGCAGCAATCGGTGCGGTTCGACTCCAAAGAGGAAGTCGAGCTGGAAATCCAGGGCCGCCACGATCCTTGCATCGCGCATCGGGCGTGCGTCGTGATTGAAAGCATGAGCGCGTTCGCCTTGCTCGACTTGTGGATGAGCCAGGCCGCGAGAGCTCCATTCGAGGAGGTGGTTCGATGATCGTCTCGATCCAGCCCTCGTTTGTAGGTGGAGAAGTCGTCGTGCCCGCTTCCAAATCCATGGGACACCGGGCTTTGCTGTGCGCAAGCCTCGCCGCGGGAACAAGCGTCGTCACCGGCTTGTCGATGTCCAAGGACATCGAGGCGACGATGCGCTGTCTGCAAGCGCTGGGCGCGCGCTTTCAGGAACGCGGCGACCAGTGGATCGTGGAAGGCTGCGACCCGAAAGCCCGAACCAGCCCGGCAAAGCTGGACGCGGGAGAATCCGGTTCGACGCTGCGGTTTCTCGTTCCGGTTGCTGCCCTCGGTTCCGGTCCCGCCCGCTTTCTCGGTCAGGGAAGGCTGCTGTCCAGACCGATGACCGTGTACGAAACGCTGTTTTCCAGCCACGGCTTACGTTTTGTCCACGACCAGGAACAAATTCTCGTCCAGGGACCGCTGCCTGGCGGAAACTACCGGGTGCCCGGCAATGTGTCGAGCCAGTTCGTTTCCGGGCTGTTGTTCGCGCTCCCGCTGGCGGACGCAAACAGCGTCATCACGATTGACGGAAAGTTCGAGTCGAAAAGCTATGTGGACTTGACGCTCAAAGCGCTGGCGCAAGCGGGCATCGCCATTCGGGAGGAAAAGGGCGCGTACCGCCTCGCCGGCGCCCAATCGTACCGGCCCGGACGTTTCCACGTGGAAAAAGACTATTCGCAGGCGGCGTTTTTCGCGGTGCTGGCCGCGTTGAACGCACCGCTCGTTTTGCGGGACATGGATTTGGAAAGCCGCCAGGGCGACAAAGCCATTTTGTCCCTCGTCCAAAAAGCCGGCGCGCAAGTCGATGTCGAAGCGGATCGCATTCACATACGGCCCGGACAGCGACGCGGTCAAACGATCGACTTGGCGGATTGCCCGGATCTAGGCCCGATTTTATGCGTGCTGGCCGCGTTCATTCCTGAAACGACGACGATTCGCAACGCGGGGCGGCTGCGGATGAAGGAATCGGATCGAATCGAGGCGATGGAAACCGAGCTGCGAAAATGGGGCGTCGACATCACAAGCGACGAAGACACGATCACGATTTGCGGTCAATGCCACTACGTGGCCGATCACGAGATCGTGATGGACGGCCACAACGACCATCGCGTCGTCATGGCTTGCACGGTGTTTGGCTTATGCGCCGGCTCTCCTTCCAAAATCACGGGCGCGCAAGCCGTCGCGAAATCGTATCCGACGTTTTTTCAGGATATTCAAAAAATTGGTGGAAAGGTGGAATGGAAATGAAAACCATTGGTATTGTCGGCCTGGGCGTCATGGGCGCCAGTTTCGCGCAGCGCGCCAAAGCGCTCGGGTACCGGGTTCTTGGCATCGACCTGGATCCGGACACGATCGAGTACGCGGTCATGCGCGGCATGGTGGACAAAGGCAGCACGGACGCGTCGATCCTGCTCGACCAGTGCGATATCGTGCTGCTGGCGCTTTATCCGCGCCAAATGCAAAAATGGCTGCTTCGCTACCAGCACGACATGAATCCCGGCACGCTGATCCTGGAAATCAGCGGGGTGAAATCCAACGTCACCCAACCCGCGCAGGCGCTTTTGCGCGACGATTTGGAGCTGCTTTCGATCCATCCGATGTGCGGACGCGAATCCCGGGGCATCGAATTCGCCGATCCGGCGATTTTCGACCAGGCCAACTTCATCATCATCCCGCAGCCCTCCAATTCGACGAACGCGATCGTGTTTACGAGCGCCTTCGCCAAAGAGCTCGGCTGCAAAAACGTCAGCGTGCTCAGCGTCGAGGAACACGACCGGATGATTGGATTTTTGTCGCAGCTCACCCACGTCATCGCGGTGGCGCTGATGAACACGCACGAAAACAGCCATCTTGTTGAGTATACGGGCGACAGCTTCCGGGACTTGACGCGAATCGCCAAAATCAACGAGGATATGTGGACCGAGTTGTTTTTGCTGAACAAAGACATCCTGCTGGACGAGATCGACCAGTTCGCCGCCTCGGTGCAGCAGTTTCGGGACTTGCTCGTGCGCGAGGATGTGGACGCGATGAAATCCACGATGGTCCAGTCGACGGCGCGCCGGAAAAAATTTGATCGCTGACGCATGAAAAAAGGTCGGAAAATCCGACCTTTTTTATGCCACTAACGCCATTGCCTGTTTGAGAACCGGATTGGTTTTGTTCCACTCCTCATACAAGGACATGCCTCGCTCCGCTTCCATTCGTCCCATCATGTCGCTGACGTCTTCCTCATAGTCATTCCCCAGCATTTTCACAAACGGAATCAAATGGTTAAAATAAAATTCGACTGCCTGATGTATTTCCTGGTCGCAGCTTTTGGTGATGTACAACTCGAACCCGTACTTGTCGATTTCCATCATCATCTTTGCGAGATAGATCTTACCTTCAGGACCGGAAAAGCTCCTGTTATCCATACTCTTACACCTTCTTTACTTCTTAGGTCATTTTTATCATGAAATACTTTGAAAAAATTTTCAAGAAATGTCCGGAAGATGCCGCTTCGACTACCTTTTATTCCATCAATCCGTTTCAAACAAAAACGCCGCGAACGCTTCGGGAATGCGCTCGCCCATCTCGTAATACGCGCGCTGCAGCTTCGGCTTGTCGAAAAGGACGAGCCGGCAGCCCTCGTATTCCACCTCGTTGAGCCGCATCAGCGTGGCCAGGACCCGGACCTCGTGAATCGAGTCGTACTGTTTAAAAAACGCGTAATAGCGCGAAAGCGCCGGTTCGCCCACCGGATACGGATCCGATTTTTTCGTACGTTCGATCAATTCCTCCTGCGTGATTTGTTTCATCGTCGATCTCTCCCTTCTCTGGATGCCGAAATCGTCCGGCACCGCTTCCATTTTCTCCATCCCGCCGTTCCTAGCGCCGTAATCGTTTCGACAAGCAGGATCCCAAGCGCCAGAACGCCCGCGATCGTGAGGGTTTCCAAAAACAAAACGAGCGCCTCGTACGGATCGTTCGTGATGATTTCAATCATCATATCGTACATCGTGCCGCCCGGCACCAGCGGAATCAGGGCGCAGACGATAAACGACGTAACCGGCGTCTTCATTTTCCGGGCCAGCACTTCCGCGATGACCGTGAACGAAACCGCGGCCCAAAAGTTGGCTTCCAGATCCGTCAGCAGCATCGCCCGGCAGCATTCGTACACGAATCCGCCCATCGCGCCATTCAGCCCGGCTAAAAACAGCTTGCGCTTTTGCTTGATGTTGAACAGCACCCCGAACCCTAGACTCGCCAGAAAAGAGCCAAACGAGCCAATCAAAATTTCATGCATCGCCTACCTCCATATGTACAAAATAAACCCGGCCCCGATCGCGATGGCCGTCGCGCACAAAAACGCCTCGGCGCCTCTGGCAAGCCCGGAAATGTAGTCGGTTGCGATCGTGTCGCGAATGGCGTTCGTAATCGCCAGTCCGGGCACCAGCAGCATGATGCTGGAAATGACCATGACATTGATGTTGGCGGCGGGCACCAGCGCGTGGATCTCGACCGCCATCCACGCGGCCACCATCGCGGAAAACAAATTGACGAGGAAGTCGCTGAGATGGATTTGGGAAAACGCCCAGCCCAGGCAACGAATCACGATCCCGATGCAAAAAGAGGCGATCATTTCCTGCACGTTGCCGTCGAAAAAAATGGCGAATCCTAACGCCCCGATCGCGCCAAACAACGTCGTCGTCCAAAACGAGTACCGCTTTGTATGCTCGATTTCCTCAAGGCGCTGGTCGATTTGCGCGACGCTCAAGCGCCTGGTGCAACATGTCCGGGACAGCTGGTTGATTTGGTCGATCATATCCACGTTGACGTTGCGGTACTTGACGCGGGCGATATGGGTTCGCGTGCGCCCGTCCACGGTAATCGACAGCATGATGCCCGTGGCGGTCACGTAGCTTTGGATGCCTTCCACTTCGGAAAAGCTCAGTCCGACGCGGTTCATCGTTTCCTCGACCCGGTACACTTCCGCGCCGCTGGACATGAGCAAAATGCCAAGCTTCATAATCGTGTTGAGAAGTTGTTCTATATTCATGCTTCTTATGATACTCTATTTGCGGCTGAAATGGGAACTGCTTCTTGGCGCCCGTCATTGGAAAACGCGTCATTTTCTTTCTTCGAGGAAGAAGAATTCCCGTTTGTGTTATATAATAAAGAAGCCATCGCACACCGCGCGCGAACCGCGTACCGTTTCGCGTGATTCCGGTGCTTTTTTTAAAGTTTTACAGTTATTTTTGGGCGTGTGGTATGATGGAACACGCAAAGAATTAATAGAAATGAAAGGAACAGTCCATGTTTGAATATTCATTAGGAAAAACCAAATCGCAACTCGTTTTGAAACACGCGAAAGTCATGAACGTTTTCTCAAACGAGTGGATCGAACAAGATATCGCCATTCAATACGGCACCATCGTCGGCGTCGGCGCGTATGAGGGCGAAACGGAAATCGACCTGACCGGAAAATATGTCGTGCCGGGCTTTATCGACGCGCATATGCACATCGAGTCGACGCTGGTCGCTCCCGAGGAGTTGTCGAAAGTGCTGCTCGCGCAAGGGACGACGACCATCCTTTCGGACCCGCACGAGCTCGTCAATGTCAAAGGAGCCGAAGCGCTCGACTACGTGCTTCAGGCCGGCCGCAACACGACGCTGGACATTTACACGATGCTCCCTTCCAGCGTGCCTTGCTTCGACAAGGACACCAACGGCGCCGGCGAGTTTACGGCGGCGCAAATGAGCGCCTATATCGACGATCCAAACGTGATCGGCCTGGGCGAGGTGATGCGCGTCAAGGACGTCGTTTTGGAAGAGGAAAAAATGGTGGAAAAGCTCGACTTGTTCAAAGACAAGCCCATCGACGGCCACGCGCCAAACGTGTCGGGAAAGGAGCTGGAGGCGTACCGGTTCGCGGATATTTTGACCGACCACGAAAGCTCGACGTACGAAGAGGCGCTCGACAAGCTGCGCTGCGGCTTTTACGTGCTCATCCGCGAAGGAAGCCAGGCGAAAAATCTCGAGCCAATCGTCAAAGGGTTTCTGGCGCACGGCATTCCGTTTACCCGCACCGCCTTTTGTACCGACGACCGGCATCTGGACGACATTTTGAACGAGGGACACATTTCGCACTGCATTCAAAAAGCGATCGCGCTGGGCGTCGACGAGTTTACCGCCTACAAAATGGCGACGCTACATCCGGCGACCATTTACGGACTGCGTCGCAAAGGCGCCGTGGCGGCGGGCTACCAGGCGGATCTGGTCGTTTTAAACGATCCCAAAACCGTGGCGATCGACTGCGTGTACAAAAACGGCCACAAAGCGACGCTCAAACATTTAAAGGCGATCGAGCCGAGCGAGGATTTGCTGCATACGGTTGTCATTCCGGAGGTATTGAAGGAAGACATTCAAATCAAGCGCCGGGATAAAAACCACGTGATCGAGGTGGAGAGCGACTCGCTGCTGACAAAGCATGTGGAGGAAGAGGTGCCCGGATACGTGTATTTTGAGCCGGAAGCCCCATACAACAAGGCGGTCGTCGTGGAGCGTCACGGCAAAAACGGCAACATCGCCACGGCAATCCTGAAGGGATTCAACTTGACGCAAGGCGCGATTGGCTCGACGATCGCCCATGATTCCCACAACATGATTCTCGTGGGGGACAACGACGACGACATCCTGCTGGCGGCCAAGACGCTCGAGCACTTCCAGGGCGGCTACGTGCTCGTGCAAAACCACGAGGTCAAGCACATCATCCCGTGCCCGATCGCGGGATTGATCAGCACGCAAAAAGCCCAGGTCGTCTCCGGCTTGCTGAAGGAGCTAAAAGAAGACGCGCATAATATGGGCGTGCCGGCTTCCCTGGATCCGTTTCAGGCGCTTTCGTTTTTGGCGCTGCCCGTCATCCCGGAGATCCGCCTTTTGGATGGCGGCTTGTACGATGTCGTGCAGGAACAATTTATCAAGCCTTAGTATTTCTTAGGAAAAGTCAAAAAAACTTGATCAAAAGATCAAGGTTTTTTTGTGGTTGCGTTATAATAATGACATGAAGGAAAAGAAGGATGACACAAGAGATCCTTTGTATAAAGAGATCTCCTTAAAAATTATTGACTTTATGATTGAGCAGCACTGGCAGGAAGGAGACAAGATCCCAAACGAATACGAACTGGCGCAAGTGTTTCATGTCGGCCGGGGCACCGTCCGAAAGGCGATCGCCGAACTTGTGCGGATCCACATTTTGGAAATCCGGCGCGGCAAAGGCACGTTTGTGTGCGAAAACCTGCATTTTCACGACGAGAAGATCCGGGAGGCGTACCACGCGATGGAATACGACCGGGGGCTTTATTTGTTGCAGATTCGCGCGCTTATCGAGCCTTGGGCCGCGAAGGAAAACAAATTGTCCGCCCCGGTGCGAAGCGCGTGGCTCGCCTACGAAAAGGCGGACGGAGAACAACGAATGGAGCAGGACATCGCTTTTCACGAGGCCATTTTGGCTTCGACGGCCAACCCTTTGTTGCCGCAGCTCAACCGGTACGTTTCCGACTCGATCAAAGCCATCGACGACGCGCGGCCGGACGAGGCGTTTTTCCGGCGGGTCCAAAAAGAGCATCGGCAAATTTGTGAAGCGATCGAGGAAGGCGACCACGATTTGGCTTACGCGCTTGTCCTGGCCCATATCGAGCACGACAGCGAGTTTTTAAAGGAAGCCAAACACGCTATTTTATAAATGGAAAACTTTCTCTATATTCCTATTTTACGCGCCTCTTCAGGCGGGGAGGATGTCACAGGTTTAGCTTGTCTTCCAGCCGGTCGAGATTTTGACGCTTGGCGTCCATGGAAAGATGCACGTACGTGTCCCATGTGATTTGGCAGGAGGCGTGGCCTAAAATTTCGGACAACGCTTTGATTTCCACGCCGGCTTCCACGCAGCGGGTCGCGAACGTGTGGCGCAGCGTGTGGAAGTGGATGCCGTCCATGCCGCAGTCGCGCAAATACCGCTTGAAGTAGTTTTGCAGCGTTCTCGGTTCCATGTAGCGTTCGGCGCAGCCGGTCAAAACATACGCTTCGGGATCGTCCGGCCTGCACATCGCGCACAAAGATCGAAGCGGACGATTCAAAGGAATGATCCGGGTGGAGGCGGCGCTTTTGGGCGTGGAAATGACGACTTTTGTTTTTTTGCTTTCCTCGGGATGGCCGCGTAGCCGAATCATCGTGTTGGAAACGACAAGGAGAGAATCCGCCAGGGAGATATCTTTCCATTGGAGCGCGCAAATTTCTCCGATTCGCATCCCGGTCATGAGCGCGAGCAGCGTGCCGAATTTGCACGGATCGAGGTCGGCGCGCAAATACTCGATCAGGCGGGTTTGCTCCTCTTCGCTGAGCACCCGGGCAGGCGCTTTGTCGTCGCGGGGAAAGACGATTTGAATGCGGCGAAGACGGGGAAATCTTTTGGCCGCGTAGGCGAGGATCGAGTTTAAAATGGACAGGATGTCCCGGATGGTTTTGACGCGTAGCCCTTTGTCGAACAGCCCGGCGGTGAAGCGGTCAATGTGCTCGTCATCGAGTGCCTGAATGGAAACCGGTCCTAGATCGGCGCGGATATGGGCGTTGATCGAATACACGTATTTGTCGTAGGAAGCCGGCTTGACATGGAGCGCTTTGTGCCGCAGCCACTGATCGCACAGGTCGGCGACGGTTTTGGCGCGGATGGGTTTTGTTTCGATGCCCATCTCGATGAGTTCTTCCATTTCCCTTCGTTTTTTGAGCGCTTCCGCGTATGTTTTTCCATAGCAATAGCCGTACTGGATCTGGCCGTTGGCCCTGGTGCGGGGATAGCGCGCCTCCCATCGGCCGTCTTTGCGCTTGTAAATGTTGTTTCCTTTTTTCATATCGAAAAACCTCCTTGTGTCTGATTTCTTTGTAAACCAAAAGCTTCCGGAAGTTCATCTTTGTTTTCAGGAATTCGCCGTTTTTGCCGCGTGCGTCCAAACTGGTGTCAAAAAAAGACAAGGCGTTTTTTGCCTTGTCCGCTATGCCCTTTTATTTTCCCGAGCTGCCAAGTTTTCCGTCCTTGCGCTGCGATTCGATTTGATTGAGCGCCTCCATCGAGATTTCCTCGCTCTCGACTTGTGGCATCACAAGCATGACGCCTTGCGCCACCGCTTTCTCGTACGGATACACAACCACTTCCTTTGGCTGCTGCGCGATGGCGTTTTGTTTGACGATGCGCAGCGGTTTTGGATTGAGATTGGTTACCGGCGCCATGTACTCACCGCGATATCCGGAGTCAATCACGCCGCATCGCTGCGCGATGCCCCGCGTTCCTGTCGATCCGCGTTCTTTCAGGATCATCACATAGTTGCTGTCGAACGCCGAAGCGACGCCCAGGGGCACGAGCTTAGTTTCCCAGGGACCGATTTCCAAAAAGTCCTCGTCGAAACAAGGATACAAATCATATCCCGCGTCTTCGATTCGTTTTGTTGGAATGACCGCGTGCGGTCTTACTTTTGCCCAGTATAAGTGCATCATTGAATTCCCTTTCTGTTTTTTATTCGTTTTCAAGCGCTTCCTTGTAACGCGGCGCGAGCCGGTCCACACTTTCGTAGTCCAAATCCGCGCCGGATGGCGATGGCACATACTCGACCGGAATGTTTTCCATGAAGTTGGATTCGTTCAAAAGCCGTTGCGCGCCATGGGAAACGCAAATGATTTTTTGAATGGACGGATGCGCCTGCAAAAAGCCGTTGATATCGTTCAGCACGATATCGCGCATCGTGTCTTCCCGCGACATGTGACGCAGGCAGGACTTCACGACCGACCAGATCGCAATGCCATGCGTCTGGCAAATCGCCAGTTTTTCCTCGTCGGAGGCGTATGGCATGTTGTAAATGGCGCCCAGCACAGGCCAAAAATGGTTGGCCGGATCGCCAAAGTACATTTTGTGTTCCTCGCTCTTCACGCTCGGCATGGAAACGAGGAACAGCACTGTGCTGTTTTCGAACACGATTGGTTCCAAAGCGGTAAATTGTTGTAGTGACGTTGTATCGTACATGGCTTGCTCCTATAAAAGGTCAATGGCTTTTTGAACCACTTCGATCTTTTGGTTTGTCAAATCCAGCATCGTCTCATCGCCGTCCTTCTGGTATTGCTCGCTTAACGCGTTCAATGCCTTCAGCTTCATTTCCAGGTCTTCTTTCGAAAACGTTTCCCCGTCTGCGAACACTTCTTTCAATACCGCGTCGCCGGCTTCGCTGCCGCCGATGGCTGCTGTCAGCCGCGCCATGATTTCATTTTTTTTCATAGAAAGTCCTCCTTTGTTTCGCGTGGAAGACGATTACTCTTCGAACAATTCGCCCACCACATCGTATGCGGTCGCGCCCGTGATTTTCACGCGTGCGAAATCGCCGATTTCAAGCTGTTTCGAAGTTTGAATAATGACTTGTCCGTCGACTTCGTCCGGCGCGTCCGCCGCGCTTCGGCCCCGGTACTGGTTTTTCAAGCCTTCTTTTTCTTCGACCAGCACTTCGATCACTTTCCCTATCTTTTCCTCGTTCTTCTTTTTCGAAATCGCCTTCTGCGCCTCCATCAGCCGCGTCAGGCGCGCTTGCGCCACGTCCTCGTCCACCTCGTCGGGCATGTCGTACGCGGGCGTGTCCTCCTCTTTCGAATACGTGAACGCCCCCATGCGGTCCCATTCGATTTCCTGAATGAACGCGAGAAGCTCCTCGAAATCCTCCTCTGTTTCGCCCGGGAAACCGACAATAGCGGTCGTGCGCAACGTCGCGTCCGGAAACATCGAACGGATCTTTCCAACCAGGTCGATCACGTCCTGTTTCGTGCCGCGCCGGTTCATTTTCTTTAACAGCCGGTCGTTGGCGTGCTGCATCGGAATATCAAAATACGGCAGAATCTTTTTCGACGACGCCATAACATCCAGCACCGCGTCCTCGATTTCATCCGGATACATGTACAGCACCCGGATCCAGTGAATGCCTTCGATTTCATCCACTTGTCTAAGCAGCTCGGCGAGCATCAGCCGGCCGTAATTGTCGAGTCCGTACTTCGTCGTGTCCTGCGCGATCAGCGTGACTTCCTTTACGCCGATTTTTGCCAAATGACGGACTTCCGCCAGTACTTCTTCTATTACTTTACTCTTTTGATCTCCTCGAATCAAAGGTATTGCGCAATACGTGCAATGGTTCGAACAACCGTCGCTGATTTTGACATAGGCGCTCCACGGATTGCCCGAAAGCGGGCGCTCGCTTTTCGCGAAGCTTCCCAGCCCGGCATCACCTAAAACGTCTTGCAGGATGCTGGCGATATGTCCGTAATCCTTGAGCGGGATGATGGCGTCGATTTCCGGGATTTGCTCGCGCAGCTCGTCTTCATAGCGCTGCGCCAGACAGCCGCACACAATTAGCTTGTCCGTGTATTTCGACATTTCAAAAATCGTCTGGATGGACTCCTCTTTCGCGGATTCAATAAATCCGCACGTGTTGACGACGATGGCATCCGCTTGTTTGGGATCCGCGACGATTTGATGTCCGTTTTCCTGAAGCACGCCCATAATTTGCTCGGAATCCACAAGGTTTTTGCAGCATCCAAGCGAAACGAAACCTACTTTCATCGTTCTTCCTCCTTCCGATGATAAATCATCCGGTTGTCCAGCGCGAACATCCGCGGACCAAACGTTCCGGGCTGCGTCGCGTCGATGCTTTGCTTCATCATGACCATCCGCGAGTCCAGATTGTCCAGAAGCGTGAGCACTTCCGCTTCCGGAATCATCGGCAGCACCGGCGAGCCATACTCCATTTTTCCATGGTGGCTCAGCACCATGTGCTTCAGCAAAACGACCCGCTCGTCTCGTTCCAGATCCAGCGCCAAAGCGACGCGGTCGATCATGGCCGCCGCGATGCTGATGTGCCCAAGCAGGTTTCCTTCGCTCGTGTATTCCGCCAGCATTGGCGAGGACAGCTCTTCGACTTTTCCCAGGTCGTGCAGCAAAATGCCCGCGCACAGCAAATCCTCGTCCAGCCAGGGATACAGCGCCTTGACCGCTTTCGCCAGCCGCGCCATGCAAATCGTGTGGTAGGCCAGTCCTCCGACAAAATTGTGGTGGTTGCGCGTCGCGGCCGGATACGTGTAAAACTTCTCCTCGCTTGCCTGAATCACTTCTCTTGTCACGTCCCGGATGACGGGATCTTTCATCGCGTCCAGCATGCTGTCGACTTCCGCTTTCATTTCCGCTTTGGTCATTGGCGCCTCGCGCACGTAGTCGAACAAATCCGCGTCCTTGTCTTCTGTCAGTTTCCGCAGCCGAAGCTGGGCCGCGTTTTTATGAAAGATGATCTCGCCTTGCGCTTCGACAACCATGCCGACGTGGTACATCGCCACCATTTCATCGGTCAAATTCCAAAACTTGGCGTCCAGCACGCCGGTTCTGTCTTCGAGCGTCAGCGACAAATACGGGGTGTTTTTGTTCGTGCGTCCCCGGTCGCATTTTGTGATCAGCGCCTTCACGCTGACTTTTCCTTCTTCATGAATTTCTTTAATCTTCAAATTGGTCACTCATTTCCTCCAACTGCTCGTCGATCTGGCCGCTAGAAAATCCTTTGCGTAAACAGTACTGCCGAACCTTGAGCACTCTTTTTTCATCTTCCAACGCCGAATAGAGCCGCATCGCTTTTTTGAGCGCGTTGCGGCACGCCTGCTCGTCGTCTTGCTCCATGTCGATTTCGTCGATCGCGGTGTTCGCGATATCGACGGAATAGCCTTTCATCACTAGTTTATGGATGACGTTTTTGCGCTTCAAACGCGATGACTGCATTTTAAACGTGTGCTTGACGCGTTCGGCCAGCGCTTTCGCGTTCGCCAGCTCAATCGAATCGTCCAGGCCGACGAGCGCCTCGTCAATCAAGTCCGAGGCAATGCCTACTTTTTTCAACTTGGTGGTGATGCTCTTTTTCGAATTTCCCATCTCGTGCCAGTACGCGCTTTTCTCGAGCGCGTACTTTTTGTCGTCCACCCAGTGTTTTTCTTTCATTTCCTGCACAAGCTGCTCGATTTTGCCTTCTTCCAAATCGAAATGATGGCGCAAATACTGCCGCAGCTCGTACGCGGTCATATCTTTGGAAAGCACCTTGCGTTTTATGATCGTGTACGCGTGGTAAAACTCTTGCATTTCCAAATAACCGGTAATCAAATACGCGTCCAGCTTAGTGTGGAGCGCGATTTTCAACTCAAAAAAATCGTCCAGCGGCACCAAAAGCCGAATGGGTTCCGGATCGCTTTCCCGTTCCACGGTCAACTCGACAAAATCGTCTTTCATCCGGATTTTTTCCACATCGAACGTATGGCTGTAGTCGTCGATGGCTTGCTCGTATACCGCCAGGATCTTCCGTCCGAATATCTCTTTTGAGTATGGCTCGCTTTTCTCGATACACGCTGCGCTTTGCGCGTTTCGCTCCGCTTCGCCCATCGCGAAAAACGTGTCCATCTTTTTGACAAGCTCGGCTTCGTCGTCAAAATAATAGCCGGTCTTTCCTTCTTCCACGAGGTCGTACAGCACTTCGTCGCGGCGGCCGAACACGGGCAGACCGCTGGCGAGCGCCTCGATGTACGTGAGGCCTTGCGTTTCCGACAACGAGGCGGACACGAACCCGTCAAACGCGACATAGTAATACGGAATGTGATCCCGCGGAACTTTGCCGACAAAATGCACCCGGTCCTGGGCGTCGCACGATTTGGCGATGGACTGGAAATATTCTTCGTCCGTACCCGATCCGACCACGACAAGATGCAGCTTTTCGTCGCGCGAGGCGGCTACCGCCCGGATTGGCATCTCGAGCGCCTTTTCCTTGGCCAGCCGGCCGACAAAAACAAGAACGTGGTCGTCGGGCTTTAGGCCCAGGGAGGCGCGTAGCTGAAGGGCATCGTCCATTTCGATGTGTTCGGGCTTGAAGGCGTCCAGATCCAGACCGGTTGGTACGACATAAATGGGCGCGCGCACCCCGTAGCTTTCGAGCACGTCTTTGGTTTTCTGACTTGGCGCGATGACGGCCTGCACGTTGTTGCCCATAAGGCGGGTGAATTTTTTTACGACCCATTTTCCCGCTTTATCCACCCGGTCGAAATCAAACGGATTGATGTAGTGGGTGTAGTCGGCGTACATCGTATGATACGTGTACACTTGCGGGATGCCCAAATCGTGGGCGACTTGCCGTCCATAAAGCGAAACGCCAAACTCCTGCTGCGTGTGAATCACATCGAGGCGCATTTCCTCGATGTAGTCGTGGGCGAAGTTGATTGGACTGCTCATGGTGTATCCATAAAGCCGCTTCAGCTCCACGCCGGGCAGCCGCAAAATTTTTTCCTCGGCGTCCATCGTGATTTTCGCGCCCTGATGGTTAGAGATAATAAAGACGGTGTGGCCGAGCTGCTCGAGCGCCTTTCTCAACGTCACGACACTCGTCACCACACCGTTAATATCCGGAAGATATGAATCGGTAAATATTCCTATTCGCATGGTTTTTCACATTCCTTTCCTTCGATGGCGTCCCGCCGGTCGTAGTACGCTTTCGCGACCATGAAAATGACCCCACCGACCACCAATATAATATGATATGTGGACACTCTCCACAAAATCAGCACCGCGCTCGTTAACGATCCCATGATTGGTGAAAAAAGAATCGAAAACATCATTTCCGTTCCGCCGCTCGCGCCCGGAATCGGGATGAAGCTGTTGGCCATGGTCACAAAGGAGCTGAGCGCGATGACGTCGACCAGCTGGTCCATCGCCAGATGGATGCCAAGCAGCCGGGCAATGAGAAACGGCAGCGCGTACAGCATCGTCAGCCGGACTGTGTTGATCAGCATGCATTCGACGATGGCTTTTTTATCGCCCGCGAGCTTTTTGATTTCCGATGTGAAAGACGTCATCTGCAATGTCCACGATTCCAGCGTCTTTTCGGGATTTTTCAGGATTCGCAGCCGGCTGAGCACTTTCACGATCCATTGGGAAAGATGGATATAGATTTTGGGAAACAACGCCATGGTGTACAATCCGAAGATCACGACAAAATTAACGACATAACCGGCCAGCACCAGCGTAAACCAGGCGGACTGATGGGAATAGTAAAAAAACTTCATACAAAAAAGAATCGTCACGTAGACCATCATCGTGGTTTGGTAAATGATGAAGTCGGCCCACAAAATGGAGGCGCCGTCGCTGTACGCGATTCCCTGTTTTTTAAAAATATAGGCTTGCCCGAATTGTCCGCCCGTGGCCGAAGGCGTGATGCCGGAAAAAAACGTACCGGTAAACGCAACGACGATCCCGTTGAGAACCGAGTAGTTTTTTTTTGAATTTCCTTCCCAGCACGACGTACACCAGACCCCAGACGCAGGTATATAAAATCCCCCACACGAGGATGATCGTCAAGGAAAACCCGTTGAGTTTTCCGATCGCGTGGACAACCTCCTGATAGTTGTCTTTCAGGGCGAACCACAGCGCGACGATCGTGATGACGGCGATGAGAACGAAATTCCACAAGTAGCTTGTTTTTTTCATAATTATTCGTTCTTTCTATTTTCTTTTAAGTGCGCAGCTCTTTTTGTTTTTGGGCGTAAGCGTCCAAATAAAATTCCTTCCACATTTTCGCGACGTGCTCTTTGGAATAATAGTTGCTGATGAGGGCGCTCTCCTGCTCGTATTGAGCGTATAGCGCGCGATCCGCTTTGAGCGCTTCCAGCTTTTCTACAAACCCGTCGTTGTCGCTGGCGGCTAAATAATGCCCAAACAAAATATCCCGGTATAAGTCAAGATCCCGCAGCACGAGCGGAATATGCAAGTTGACGGCCTCTAAAATCGTCATCGGGAACAATTCGTTGTAGCTTGGCACGAACAGAACGTCCGCCATATTGTACACGTTGACCATTTCATTTCGTTCCACGATTCCGATAAAATGCACGTTCGCCGGCGGATTTTCCATTACTTTTTTTAATTCCTCATACCCGTCGGTAATGATGCCGAACGAAAAACCACCCGCCCATACAAATTCCATATCGGGACAGCGTTTGGCGACTTCGCAAAAATCCAGAACCCCTTTGCGGGTTTGTACCTGTCCGGCGCCTACGACGACAAACGCGTCTTCGGCGATTCCGTATTTTTTTCGTTCCGCCTTTCTGGCTTCCAGCCCAAGCGGATGAAACGTGTCTTTGGACACATAGTTCGGAATATAGTAAATCTTTTCCTCCGGGATGCCGTAGCGAACCAGATCGGGAATAAAGCTCGGGTTGACGACAACCAGACGATCCGCCAGTTTGTAAAAATTAATAATATAATGGGATGTGATTGGCTGCAAACCAGAAGGGATATTCAAACTGCCGTCGATTACCGTATCCGGCAGAAAATGACAATACGCGACTTTTACCGTTTTTTTATCCAGCATTGGAATCATGAACGCCGGATCAATCGTGTGAAAATGTTTGATGTCGGCTTTTTTGAACCAGTCGTTGATTGAGATCGTAAACAAATCGCTCGCTTCCTGGCGAAGCAGGTCCACCTGCTCCCGATAAGCCGAGCCGACCCCTTGCCCATCCACTTTATCGGCACTTGAATACATTGTGATCCGAAGTTTGTTTTGAATCATACGCCACCTCTGCTTCTTTCTATCTGTCATTATATCAGATTCTATAGTTAAAAAAACCTTACATGATTGAGTCATCCAATCAAACGCAAAAAAAAGAAAAAAGGCTCCCAACGGAGCCTTTTTCCAAGAAAGTTTTAAGAAAGGGAATTTGATTATGAAGTGAGCCTTATCTTTGGTTCGTCTATACTATATCGAAATCATCCCTCTACATTGTGTTTCAATTATGTGAAAATATGTTCTTTTGCGTTACTCAAGTAAGATTTTTAATAAATTTTACCCAAGTAAACTCAATAAAAATCAAATAATCTTCACATCGTCGACTGCCTCTCCCTTCCGTTTCGAATCTGCTTTCTGTAATCGGATGGTGTGATTCCATACAGCTTTCGAAAGCATTTCACAAAGCTTGAATAATCAGGAAAGCCGCTGGCATTGCAGGCTTCCAGTATCGTTTGTCCTTCGCCAAGCCCTCCTCGGAAGTGCTGCATTCGCAATTCCGTCAAATACTCATGAATGCTTTGGAGCGTATAGGCTTTAAACACTCTCGATAAATGCTCTCGACTTGTAAAGCAATCGGATGCGATTTTAGAAATCGTTAAAGTCGGATCGGTATAGCGCGCTTGTAAGATGGCGGTTGCCTGCGCGACGAGCTGGCTGCTTTCCGAAGCTTTTCCAATTCCGTTGACACTTACCGCCTGGTCAAGCAATACGACAAGCTCCATTAAATGACAATACAAAACGATTTGCTCTCCATCGTTCTTGATTTTTTTGGAAAGTCCCATCCGCTCAAACAGCTCTTTCACCTTCCAATCCATAACAGCCGATTCTTGTAAAATCAAAATCTCATTTTGCCAGGAGGCCGTTTGCAAATCACAAAGCTTGGATGCGATTTTCCAGCTTTCCTGATCAACTTGAAGAACCAGTCGTTCCGAATAATCCATCATAACGTTAAATTTTGCTGAATGATAAATCTCTTCGGGAAGCATAATCATTTGACCGACACCTAAATTAAATACCGCGCCGCCCACACTATAACGCACACTGCTTCCAGAAAGGGGAATAATCAATTCCCGGTATGGATGAGAATGCACGACAGCGCAAGAATTTTCCTGATTTCGATACTTTATTATTTTAACTTTATCGCCATATAAATCAACCCGCGCATGTTGCGATGTAAGAATAGAATCTTTGATAAGAGGTATGCGGTTTGCTTCTTTCTTTGAAAAAGTCATAGAAATCCCCCTTTCACCGCATCAGCATATCACATATCACCATTTTTTTGCCACAAATCACGAAGATATAAAAAACGCGGAATCATACAATAAGTTCGCATACGAAAGCGCATACAGAAAGGAATTCACTATGAAAATATGCCAAGAAGTCAAACAAGTTTATTATAACGATCCTTATTTTTCCATTCAAACCAACGGAGCGGAACTCCGTCTTTGGTTTCTAACCGATGATATTTTGCGAATTCGCGCCGGATTCGACCAAACATGGGACGAGGCCTCCTACTCTTTAGTCATGACCGCCTGGGATTCCAGAACGGATTCTCTTTTTGCCGGATGTCGAAAGAGAATAAATGTTGCTCCGGCTGCTTTAACCGATGGTCCTGAAATCGCGACGATTCAGGGAAACCGCTTAAAAGTTTTTATCCATAAAAATCCATTTATAATCGAGGTTCGCGATCAAGATGGCCAACTGATTCATAAAGATATTCCGGATCTGGCCTATCGAATGGACGCAAACGGACGACGCTTGCATTCCTCTCAAATTGAGGAAACGGATTCATTTTATGGTTTCGGAGAAAAAACCGGTTCTCTGAATAAAGCGGAAAAATTCATGTCGATGGCACCCGGCGACGCCATGGGATACAACCCGAAAGAAACCGACTCATTGTATAAGCATATTCCTTTTTATATTCGCTTAAACAAGTGCAACGGACAAGCCGTTGGCTATTTTTACCACAACACGGCCGAGTGTGATTTCAATATGGGACGGGAAAAGCGGAATTACTGGCATCGGTACTCCACCTACAGAACCGACGCTGGCGATATTGATTTATTCCTCATTGCCGGTCCTAAAATCACTGATATTCTTGAGCGTTATACCGATTTGACCGGTAAATCCGCCATGCTTCCAAAAGCGGCGCTCGGCTATTTAGGAAGTTCCATGTACTATCCTGAACTGGAGGAAAACTGTGACGATGCCATCCTCGATTTCATCGACACCACTAAAGAGGAAAATATTCCAGTGGATGGATTTCAACTTTCTTCAGGCTATTGCGCAATTCCTACAAAAGAGGGGGTAAAACGATGCTCGTTTACATGGAATTTCCAACGTTTCAAGGATCCTAAACAGTGGTTCCATCAAATGCAGCAGCGCGGCGTCCTCGTTTCTCCAAATATTAAGCCAGGGATGCTGCTAGTCCACCCTTTGCTTGAGGAAATGAAGAAAAAAGGCATGTTTATTGAAGCGTCGAAAGACAACCCCGGAATGGATCATTGCGCCATCGGCACTTGGTGGGGCGGTCCCGGTTTGTTTGTCGATTTCACCCATCCTACGACGAGAAAACACTGGAAAGACTATATTAAAGACAACTTATTGCGCTATGGGTGCCGTTCGATTTGGAATGACAACTGCGAATATGACAGTCTTACCGATAAAGACGCCAAAGTATACTTTGAAGGCGCAGGAAACACAATCGGAACAATCAAATCAATCATGAGCAATTTAATGTGCCAGCTTTCAAATGAAGCGATTGTGGAATACGACCCTGACTGCCGTCCGTTTACCGTTTGCCGATCCGGACATGCGGGTATTCAACGGTACGCGCAAGTATGGGCTGGCGACAATTTAACCTGCTGGGACTCTTTACGCTATAACATCGCCACAATTTTAGGAATGGGGTTGTCCGGCGTAGCCAACCACGGATGCGACATTGGCGGATTTTACGGGCCGAGTCCGGAACCGGAGCTCTTTGTGCGTTGGGTTCAAAATGGAATTTTTCAGCCCCGCTTTTCGATTCATTCCGTGAATACGGACAACACGGTGACCGAGCCATGGATGTATAGCCACCAAAAAAAGACGATTCAAGAAGCGATTGCCCTTCGCTATCAGTTAAGCCCGCTTTTATATTCCCTGATGGCAAGAGCGCATGAAACCGGTTTGCCAATTATGCAGTCTACATTCACTTTGTTTCAAGAAGACCCTGCGACTTACGACGAAGACATTGATTTCTTTTTTGGCGATCATCTTCTGGTTGCCAACGTTGTGGAAAAAGGACAAACCACGCGGACTGTTTATTTTCCAAAAGCGAAGAACCCAAAAGAAAATTTTTATGATTTCTATACCCGAAAGATGTATCGGTCCGGAAATCAATACGATATAGAAGTAACGCTTGATTCCATTCCGTTGTTTGTTCGAAGCGGAGCCATTATCCCTATGAGCGAAAATCGTCTGCATAATTTAATGAAGGAAAAAACGACTTCTTTGCATCTTCTCTTGGCGCCTGACGTAGACTCCCAGTTTACGCTTTACGAAGACGATGGGCAGTCCAACGAATATCTTTTAGGAAACTATTTGAAGACGACGATTCATGTACAGGCGGCTGAAAAAACACGCATTTTGTTTCATCACGAAGGAAATTATCCAACGGATGTTGAACAAATCCTGCTGGATGTGATTCACCATGAACAGGCACCGTTTTACATTCAGCTTGATCAGGAAACGCTTCCTCATTTTCTTCACCGCAAAAAATTTGAAGAAGCGTCTACCGGTTGGTATTATAGCCAATCATTAAAATCGGTTTTGATTAAATACAACAATCCAAAAGCGGATCACGAGGTGCTCATTTCGTTCGAAAAATTCGACATGATCGGCATGTAATAAAAAGAAGGAAATACTTATGAAAAAAAGAAAATTTTTAAATACACTTGTCTGCCTTGGGCTTTCAACGACTATGCTCTGTGGATGCGGAACTTCTTCCGTATCCGAAAGCAGTCAGGCAACGCCGGAAAATCCAATGATTCTCTCTTTAGCGCACGGACTTTCCGAGTCCCACACCGTCCATATCGCTATGACCGAATTCGCTGAAGAGGTAAAGGAAAAAACCGATGGCCGCATCGAAATAAAAATATATCCTAATGGCCAGCTTGGCTCTGAAAACGAAAATATGGAACAACTGCAAGCCGGTGTTTTATCTATGACGAAGGTTTCTGCGCCTGGTTTGGCGACCTATACGGAAGCTTACAATGTGTTTGGTCTTCCGTATATCTTCACGGATACAGTCGATTTCTACGATGTAATGGATTCCCAAGGCATGCAGGATTTCTTTTTATCGACAGGCAAAGATGGATATGTCACATTAACATACTATACTTCTGGTGCTCGCTCTTTTTATACGAAAGGCAAACCGATTCGCACACCAGACGATTTAAAAGGATTGAAAATCCGCGTGCAGGACATGAAATCACAAACCGATATGTTGTCCTATCTTGGCGGCACGCCAGTCGCAATGTCGTATGGAGAAGTCTACACCGCATTGCAGACCGGAATCATTGATGGAACGGAAAACAATGAAACCGCTTTAAGCACAGGAAAGCATGGTGAGATTTGTAAATTCTTTTCTGTAGATGAACACGCGATGATTCCGGATGTCATGATCATGTCTGAGAAAGTATGGTCACGCATCAGCAAACAGGATCAGGAAATCATCTTGGAAGCCGCGCGCCATTCTACGAACAGCCACAAGACGCTTTGGAATGACGCCATTGAGCAGGCAGTTCACGAAGCCGAATCCATGGGGGTTGAATTTATTTATGATGTGGATAAAGACGCGTTTCGAAAAGCAACGGAGCCAATGATCGAATCGTACACGGAACAATATCCGGATGTGAAAACGCTGCTGGATGTAATTGAAACCGCAAGAAAGGAAAAATAAATTTATGCAGGGAAAACTCGGAAAAATAAAATATGGAATGGATAAATTCCTGAGCTTCTTTTGTACGGTATTGCTGTCGTTTATGACTATACTCGTTTTAATACAAGTATTTTCACGCTATTTGTTTAACAACCCTGTCGCTTTCACTGAAGAACTCGTGCGTTACTCTTTAATTTGGACTGGATTTATTGGAGCGGCCTACGCTTTCAGCACCCGGGAACATATGGCATTAGGCCTTTTTAAAGATAAGTTAAAAAAGAAGCCTCGAAAGATTTTACTGACCGCTATAGATCTTCTTATTTTATTGCTTGCCATCTTTGTTATCACGATTGGTGGATTTAAGCTAGCTCTTTCCGCAAGTCGGGAATTTTCCGCCCTGCTTGGAGTCCCAAGAAGTCTTGTTTATGGAATCGCGCCGGTTTCTGGATTGTTTATTATTTTTGCGCAACTCATTAATATTTACGAAGATATTACAGGAAAAAAGATTCAATATGAAAAGGAGGAATCGAACGTATGAGTATTGCATTCATTACAATTTTGCTTTTCGCGGTATTTGGGATTTTACTCTTGGCAGGCGTTCCTATCTCCATTAGCATTTTAATATCCTCTATTGTAACCGCCCTCTCTTCTTTATCTTGGGATCAAGTTACTTTTATTACAATGCAGAAAATGTGTGCAGGCGTTGAGTCCTTTTCTCTACTCGCTGTTCCTCTATTTATTTTGGCGGGAAACATTATGAACAATGGGGCATCGCGCGCCGCCTTGTTCATTTCGCCCAGCTTTTTGTTGGAAAAATTCCCGGTTCTATGGCCCAAGCCAATATTTTAGGAAATATGCTGTTTGGAGCTCTTTCCGGGTCTTCTGTCGCTGCGGCATCCGCCATGGGTGGCTGCATTGCGCCGATTGAAAAGGAAAACGGGTACGATCCGGCCTATTCAGCGGCTGCGAATATCGCATCTGCGCCAACCGGACTTCTTATTCCGCCAACTTCGGCCTTCATCGTTTATTCAACGGTTGCCGGCGGTGTATCTATTTCTACATTGTTTATGGCAGGTTATATTCCGGGAATTTTAATGGGTGCCTGCTGTATGGCTATCGCCTTTATTCTCGCGAAAAAAGCCGGAATGAAAGCGGATTCCGCAGCGCACACACAGCATGTCCTACGAATTGTCTGGGAAGCTCTTCCTTCTCTTGCGTTGATCGTTATTGTGATTGGAGGAATTGTTGGTGGCGCATTTACCGCCACAGAAGGGGCTGGCGTAGCGGTTTTATATTGTCTGATCTTGTCTTTAATCTACAAGACAATCACATGGAAAAGCTTCATAGAAATTTTAAGCCGCTCTGCGAAAACATCCGGTATCATTTTGTTCCTTATTTCCGCATCCAGCGCCATGTCATTCGTTATGGCCTATGCTGGAATTCCTGAAGCGATATCAGATGGCTTGCTCTCGCTTACAGAGAACCGATTTATCATTTTCTTACTGATGAATATTATATTACTGATTGTCGGGATGTTTATGGACATTACGCCAGCCATCCTCATTTTTACACCAATCTTTTTACCGATCGCGATTTCGTTTGGAATGAGTGAAATCCAATTTGGAGTAATGCTTATTTTCAATATGTGTCTTGGAAACATTACACCGCCAGTCGGATCCGTCTTATTTGTAGGTTGTGGAATTGGCGATGTAACGATTGAAAAGGTAACCCCGAAATTGATTCCTTACTTTATCGTCTTAATTCTCGCTCTTCTGGCCGTAACGTTTATTCCAGCGCTTTCTCTCGGTCTGCCTAAGCTTCTTGGCTTAATATAAAATACGAACAAAAAGGATGAAACCTCGGATTAACCATCTGATGCTTCATCCTTTTTAGATCTTTGTTCTTTCAGAAAAAAAGGCCCTCCAGCGAGAGCCTTTTTTTCAAGAAAGTTTTAAGAAAGGGAATTTGATTATGAAATGAGCCTTTTGCTTCAGCTCACTTGCAGTATACACCCTTCTTGCGATCGCTTTGCGGAACGACCATGTGAAATTATGTAAATACTGATATCACGACCGGCCTTGATAGCGGTCGATCTTTTTGAGCAAATTCTTTTTCCCGTTATGACGCGCCGTTACGCTAAAGACGACCATCACACCCGAAAGTACAGAACCAATCACGCCGATCCATCGAATCACTGTGCGCGTGGCCGGCGAAATATTCGGCAGGAACGCGTCGTTCATTCCCGTAAACCCCCAGACGCACAACAACAGGAACACGGCCAGCGCCACGATGCTGTTGCGCACGACATGGCCAACTCGTTTCAGCATATCGTTTTCCTGCGCAATCGCGTTTGCCAGCGCCTCCCGTTCTCGTTTGGATAGTTTCATACCAAATCCCCTTTCTAGATAAGAAAAGAAGTGAAGACAACTGCCTTCACTTCAAGCAGACAATAAATTATCCTAAAATTCCAGCAACCGATCCTACGAAAGCGATCAAAGCCATCAAAAGGAGCACCTTGATTGGCGACATACCCTTTTTAGCCTGCAACCACCAGCAGAATACGACAAACAGCATTGTAAGGATTTTCGGGAACGCGCCATCGAGGTTCGCTTGCAGCATAACCGGTTCGCCTTCCGAGTTCGTCGCGATCTGGAGCGGCGTTGTGATGTTGACCCAAGAAGCCGCCATCGCACCAACGATAACCTGACCCATAACGATTACGGATTCACGGAACGCAGTCGCTTTTTCACCAACCAGAAGCTCAACGGCCGAACCACCAAGCGAGTATCCTTTGTCGAATACGAATTTCTGGAACAAAGTCGAAGTGACATTCCATACAATGATATAGAAGATAGGACCAAGAACCGATCCGCCTTCAGCCAAACCAACCGCGATACCCAGCAAAATAGGAATGTATGTACCAACGATCAGCGAGTCACCGATACCAGCGAGAGGACCCATCAAACCGGCACGAATACCGTTGATCATTTCATCGTCGATACCTTCGGCGCCATTCGCACGAGCTTCTTCAAGACCAGCCGTAACGCCGACAACGATACAACCGATCTGTGGCTCTGTATTAAAGAACGCGTAGTACGTTTCCAGTTTTTGCGACTGTTCGTCATGCGTGTCGTACAATTCCTTCAAAATAGGAATCATCGCCCACATGTAGCCAAATGTCTGCATGTGCTCGTGAGAGAAGCACGTCAGGTTTCCATACCACCAGCGCCAGAAGGATGAATTTAATGTTTTCTTAGAAATCTTTTTCATAATTAAATATCCTCCTCTTCTTCAATCATGACAGCCGCGCCGCCTTTGCTGGCTTCGATTTTGATCATCGTCATCTGGTAGTTGATCAGGGCGAATACGCCACCGACAACTGTCGCAGCCAACAGTGTCAAATGCATTGCTGCCGCCAAAACGAAACCAAGCAGGAAGAAAATCAAATCGCTTGTTTTGTTGACAACGGATTTCAACAAGATCGCGATACCTACCGCAGGAAGAACGGAACCAACGCAAAGCAGGGCTTTGACGTACCATACCGAAACATCCAGCGATTCAAATACAGACGCAACCGCGCCGGAACCAAAGTAGCAAAGCAATGTAACCGGCAGGAAAGACAAGCAGAAGTGAGAGATTAAAGGGAACAACGTGTCGACTTTACCAACGATTTCGAAGTCGCCTTTATCCAGTCTTGCCCAACCAATGTGCTGCCAGATGAGGTTCATCATGGCCGTACCATAGAACAACGTGATACCAATCGTACCTGTCATCGCAGAAATCGAACTTGCCAGCTGGAATGCCTCGTCGCTTGCAGGGTCGATACCAGCAGCTTTGACACCTACATACGCCAGCGGAATACCGATATAAGAAACGGCACGCAAGTCGGAAGCAACAGTACCGCCTGGTGTAACCAGAGCGATCCACATCACCTGCATCGGAATACCGATCAAGATACATCCGGAAACATCCCCAAGAATGATTCCGACGATCATCGAGGCAACGAGTGGTCGGTTCAACGTATAGTTACCAACCGTCGTACCAAGACAAGCGATTGTGGAGGCAGCAGTACAAGATACCAAACCGATTAAAATAGCTTGAAATAAACTCATAAAACTCTTCTCCTTTTTTCAACTCTTGTTTTTATCTGAACACGGTTCTAAGCTCTCACCCTTAGTAACCGAATTTAGATCTGAATTTAGGCCATTCGCCAATCGAAGTTTCCTTCAACAACGCGAATTCAACCGTGTAGCCCGCGTTCGTGATGGCTTCCAGCGCATCCGCTTCCTCTTGCGTGATACTCTGGTTCTGTCCCAGTTTCGTCGCTCCCGGACGATCGTTGCAAGGACCGATAATCAAACGTTTCACATCGCTAGGCACAAATCCCATATCCACGAGAATCTCTTTCATGTCCACTGGATTTTTCGTAATCAGGAAGTAGCGTTTTGGAGAGTTCAGCACTTTCTCCTGTACTTCCTTGAAGTGGTCTTTCGTCCAGACGAACACTTTTTTATCCGTACTTGCCTTAAACGACTGCGCAAGCACCGGCGTCGTTGCCGCTTTGTCGTTAACGGCAATGATTCCATCGCAAGGATATTCCTTGGACCAACGAGTAATGATCTGACCGTGAATGATTCGGTCGTCAACACGCATAAAACTAATCATTTTTCTGTCCTCCTATAATGTTTTGTCTGTGTGTTTATTCAACGCTATGCGTCAAAATCGTTTTTAGAGGTCGTCCTCGTCGTCGTTTCCCTTTACGACAAACTCGGTCAAACCAGCTTTTCCTTCGCTAAGCAGCGTGTCTTTCAACAAGCTCAAATCGTCGAAGTTGTCCTTCATCAAAACCGCCGTAATCGCCAGCGGCATGTTCATGCCCGCGATAACCAGCGAATCCTCCAGCATTCCTTTTTCATCCAGAACGCTCAACGCGTTAGTGAATGGCGAACCGCTCAAAATGTCGGCAAGCAAAATCACCTGATCCTCGCCGGCTTTCAAATCTTTCACCAGTTCCCGGAAGTTTTCCGCGAACTCATCCGCGCTCATATCCGCTTTTAAACTGGTGGACAATACGTCATCGCGATCGCCGGTCATCATTTTTACAGCCGAATGAAGTCCCGGAGCAAACTCACCATGGCTAACCATCACAACATATTTCATAATCCGTTCCTCCCATAAAGTTTACTAAGGTCAGTATATAGGTATACCATTTAAGATGCAAGCGTTTTCTGGACATTTTATTGGTTTTTCTCCCATATTTCTCCATATTGTGAATCATTTTTCCAAAATAAAATGTCATAATATTGGTTTTTGAACACTTTTTTCTCCCAAAATTCACATCCCCGTTCAATCCGTTGCCATATATTTTGGTATATCATTTACCACTATATAAAAAAATGCCACATTCAATGTGGAATCTTTCAAGGCATTTTGGACGCGGATTCCCCTATACGACACTTCGCTTTCTTTACAAGCCCCAGTATTCCACAAGATCGCGCCAGCCACTAGTGATATTTGTCATCACTTTCTATTTCGAACAAAAAAAGACGCCACAGTCACTGCGGCATCTTGTAGTCGATCACATATCGTTCAAATCCATTCACGCAAAGGGTGTTTCCAATCCGGCATTCCCGCGCGTGGTCGCCATAGTTCAAATGCACATGCCCATACAAAAACAGTTTGGGCTGGTACTTTTCAATCAACTCGTTAAACACGCGAAATCCTTGATGGGCCCAGTCCTTGCCATCCTGGACGCCAAAAGCCGGCGAATGCGTCACCAAAATGTCAAACCCCTTGTTTCGGAACAGCGGATACCAAAGCCGGCGCACCCGTTTTGTCATTTCCTTTTGCGTAAACTGCCAGCGGGTCCCGTTGTATTTGTGGCTGCCGCCCAGTCCCAAAATCCGCACGCCTTTGTACGTAAAGATTTCATCCTCGATACAAATACAGCCTTCCGGAGGCTTTTGATCGTACTTCGCGTCGTGGTTGCCATGTACATACAGCACCGGACCGCGAAACACCGTCGCGATAAACGTCAAGTAGTCTGCGGGAAGATCGCCGCACGAAATAATCAAGTCGATTCCCTTGAAGGTTTCCGGCCGGTAATATTCCCACAACAGTTTGCAAGGCTCATCGGAAAGGACGAGGATCCGCAGGCTAGTCATGGGACTGCTCCCGCAGCGAGTAAATGCCGTAGCGGCTAATCAGCTTGCGGGCGTCTTTGGAAAACGCGTCCAAATCCGGAATCGTTCCCACCACGTTGTCCAAAAGCCAATCCATGTCCGCGATATCATCAAGCGACATGTTGTGCGCGTCCTCGTTGCGGACCACGCCTTGCTGGTCAATCATTTCCGTCGAAAACAAGTTAAACTCGCCTTCCGCCATATGCTCTTTCATCACCTCCACCAGACGTTTCGTCTGTTTTGGCAACGTATCCGCCAAAACGAGGTCGATCATAAAATTGCTCAGCCCCCACCAGTAGCAAATGGACTCGCTGCCGTGGCGTTCCACTTGCTTAAACGACCCATTCAGCACGCTGGTCAGCAGCTGCTTGTAAAACTCCCCCCAGTAATACTGGCGTTTTGCCAGATGCATATACGATTGCGACTTCACATCGTATAAGCCATACGTCTTCGCCGAGTGGATGAGCGGATTGATTTCCTGGCTCGTAATGTACATCAAGTCCGCGTTTCCCATCTCTTCGCCTTCCAGCATCGCGTGATTTGTCGTCGACCAGTCCAAGTACACCTTCGCCTGCGGATCCACCATCCGGGCCCCGAGCGCGAACGCGTTGATGTTGGAAATCATGCCGTAAAACGGATAGTCGGCGATATAGCCAATCGAGTGGGTGTCCGACAAAATTCCCGCGATCATTCCATTTAAAAACTGCAGTTCATACAACCGGGCGTAGTATGTTCGCAAATGCCCGGTCCGCGTATTTAAAGAACAATTCAAAATCTTGAGTTTCGGGTATTTGGCCGCCATCATGATGCTGCTGCGCAGCATCGTCGGACTCGTCGTGAAAATCACTTCCGCGCCCCAGGCGATCGCTTCCTTGATCCGTTCCAGTTCCTGATCGAGATCATCCGCCTCGAAATACCCTTTCGTTTCGATTTCATACGGCATCAAATCCTGCACATACACCTGGCCGTCGTGATGCATCTTCGTCCAAAACGAGTCTTCTGGCGAACGGGAGTAAATGAACGCCGCCTTCAACGGCTGCCGCCGGCCCAAAAGCCGCCGCTTCAGCTGCTGGTCCAGCGACGCGGTTTCCAGCCTTGTTTCCAGCTTGTTTGGATAGGCGCGCAAGTCGTCCTCGATTTGGCGCAGTTCCCCAGCAGCTCCGATCCGCTTTTTTCCAAAAAGTTTTCCACATCGTAAATTTCCAAATACAGCAAAAACGCGTCCCCGACATCCAAATGCATGTCCTCCGTCTTTACCTCGTGGAAAGCGCGCTCAAACAAGGCGTATTCGCTTTTGAGCTGCTTTTCCTGTTCGGCATCGAGCTTGTAGTCTTTGGGCAGCCCTAAAAGCTGGGCCAGCCGCGCATAGCCGCCCGCCTCGTTCAAGTGGATAAAATCAATGTTGTGCGTATGGGCGAAATCCAAGTACGCGTAATACTGTTTGGATTTTTCCGACTCGTCCCTTGGAGGCAAGATCCGCGTAATCGAAGCGAGAATCGTTTTCCCTCCTAAATATTTCATGACGGAAACCCGCTTGTTTCCTTCCTCCACATAATATTGATGCATATATTCGTACACCTGGATGGGATCGCGCAGCCCTTCCTCGATTTGCGCGTCGTACAAACGCATCCATTTGTTCGCGAATTCGCTGTCGGGTTTGAGTAGCGGCAAAAAATCTTTTCCAAACGCGCTGACCCTTCCTTCATTTTTCATTCCGACAATTTGATCAAGCGGAATTTCTTTTTGTCCGACCCGTTCTTGCGCGTAAGGAACGGATGGATCCAGTATTTCATCCAGGACCGGCGGCGTATCGCCTTCCCTGGTTTCTCTTTTCGCAAGTTTTCGCGCTTTTTCGTACGCGTCCGCAGCTTCCACTGACATAAAACGCCTCCTTTTGTGTTTTATTGATTCCATTGTACCCGTTTTGAGCTCGTTTCGCCTCCTCCACTGCCCGCGCGCAAAAAAAAAGACACCGAAGTGTCTTAGACGTGAAAATAATGCTGAATGAGTAAAACGAGCACCAGCAAGACGATAGGAATGATCACGAACATGGAATACCCTTTGACAAACTTGACCTCCAAAGCCTTGTATCCAAGATCGTCATAGTAGTATCGTTCGTCACTCGTCTGCCCGACGACGCCTTCCTCGACCAGATTGGCAATCGTGTACGCCAACGTTTTCGTATGGAGCGGCAAATCTTTGAACGCCGCCACCGGCACTGCCGTTTTGTCATCCAGCGCGTTGCGCTTTTTTAACGTTTCAAGAACCATCGAGGCGGCAGTCGCCCGCGGTCCCGCTTTTCTTTTTCTAGACATCGTTTCCCCTTCTTTCCTGCTCCAGCGCTTCCCGGACGCTTTGGATTCGATAAGCCGCCTGCGCCTGAACCGACGGGTGCGCGTGCACCATCACGTATGTCCGCTCCAAGACCCGGAAAAGCGGCACGTCGTTTTCCCCGTCGCCCGCGAACGCGATCGTATGCGGTTCGATGGCGAATCGCTCCATGAGCTGATGGAGCGCGGCCGCCTTGTCGCACCCTTGCTGTGTGATTTCGACATAGTCCACCGACGTTTTCATCACGCTGAGCGGCGCGAACCGCTCTTTTAACCGCGCCAGCACACAATCGGTCTGCCGGATATCAGGCACATACACGCTGATTTTTGGCACCTCGTGTCCGGCTGCCAGCAAATCAAAGACGTCCGTTTCGGAAAAATGCGCCAGATGCGCCTGTTTTTGTTTGGCTATCGGCAAGTCAGCCGCCCGAAAGTAATGCTTTCCGTTTTCCAGCGTCACAAACGCGATCAAATCCCGCTCCTTCGCGAGCGACTTCATCACGGAAGCCGCTTCTATGGACGACAAAACGGAAACCGCTACGGTTTGGCCCTGGCAAAACAACGTGGCCCCGTTGCTGGCGATCAAACAGTCCGGCACGATGCCAAACGCGCCCAGCAAATTTTTGCAATATGTTAAATCCCGTCCGGTCACCAAGCCAAACTGGTGTCCATCCGCCTGCCAGCGACGAATCGCCTCGATATCTCTTTCATCCATTCGACGGTCGTATGTGATCAGCGTCCCGTCCACGTCCGATAAAAAAAGCATCAGTGCTTTCTCCTTTTTTCCTTTCTTTCTTTTTTCTTTGCCTTGTACTCGTTGAAACGAACCCGGATTTCCTCCCCGATTCGCTGCGACACTTCGATCACATCACCATTCTGAAACAAGACTTTGATGTTCTTCACGATCCCTTTCCGCTTTTCAAGCGTGACAATCATCCGGTACCGGTAGTATTGGGTGCCGATAAAAAATCCATCTTCGCTGAAAATGATCGTTCGATGCATCCACATTTCCAAAGTCAAGCCGGCGAACACGATCGCGATACACAAATACGCCACCCGATACAACAAGATTTGCGCCATATCGTCCGTAAAATGCTGCGCCAGCAGCGCCATCGCGATACAAGCGACGGTCATGACGACCAGAAGCGCGCACTGCCACTTCCCGTACCGGCATTCCACCGCGTCTTTGTGCGTTTCAAGAAACGCCTTGGAATTTTTTTTATACAGCGAATATTCCTTTCCGCTTTTTACGAGGCTGTACCCTACGTAAAGCACCAGCGCGATCGAGACGATCCACTGCAATGCGTTATTCATTTGAAACATACTGGATTTTCCCTTCTTTTCAAAACATTATACCAAAAACAAGCCGACATGCCACTCCCCATTTGGGAATTTTACAAGGCGCAAAACGCCGATTTCCCTCCTTCCAAAAGCCGAGCGCGCCAAAAGTAAAAAAGGGCGCCGGCCAAAAGCCATTCACCCTTTTCGTTATTGTTTTTGTATTGTGTTTTTGCGTTTCAATCCACGTTTAATGACTTGGAAAAACGTCAACGATTTCAACATTCGATCCGCGGGAACATAATTTTTTATCGCTTTCAAAACTTTCAACGGTTCTTTCGAAGCGAATGTGTACATTCCGTTGTGCTTCGTGGAAATCGCGAACCGCGGGATCCATTTTCCTTTTCTATAGACAGAAGCGGCGACATAATCCACTTCCTCCCACGGAATTTGAATAAAATCCTTTGGATTGCGGTCATTGTAGTATTCGAACGCTTGGTCGCCAACCATGATCTTTCCATAGGAACCCAGTCCTAGAAAAGACGTCGCCTTCTCGACCAAATCGACTTTTGTATTTTTCGATTGAACACCGACACTCATCGTTCCACCTCGCCATGCTGAATTCGTGCGAATCCGTTTTTACAGTAAGCCAATCACGTGTCCCAAAATACCGATAATGAACAATCCGATGATGATCACGATCGGTGAAACGTTCTTCTTCAACAGCCACATGCAGAACAATGTCAGCAGCAGCGGAACCAGTCCCGGAATCAGCGAGTTCAAGTTGTCCTGAAGCGTGGTGACTTTGAACGGATCCAAAGCCAGACCCTGGCCTTGCTGCGTCAAAGCTTCACGAATGCCATCTACGCCCGGATCAAGCGTTGCCCAGTCGATGAACGCGCCATCCGAAAGCTGAACCGTCGAAATAACCGGTTTGAAGTTGATCGTTACCCAGCGCTCAACGAGCGATCCGAGGACGAACATACCCAGGATGGAAGCGCCTTTTGTGACTTTCTGAAGCAAACCGCCCGACAAGTCGTCGGTAATCTTCATACCAGCCTGATAGCCGAATTCCTGCGTGTACCACATGAACGCCCAGCGGATAATGTTCCATGCCACGAAGAAGATGATTGGTCCAAGCACGTTGCCGGACATCGCCAGCGAAGCGCCCAGCGCGCCAAGCATTGGACGAACCGTGAACCAGAATACCGGGTCACCGACACCGGCCAAAGGACCCATCATGCCGACTTTCACACCGTTGATCGTCTGGTTGTCGACATCGCTTCCGTTCGCGCGGTCTTCCTCAAGCGCCAGCGTAACACCGATGATCGGGCTCGCCACGTAAGGGTGCGTGTTGAAGAACTCGAGGTGGCGCTTCAAAGCGGCCGCCTGGTCCTCTTTATTTGAATACAGTTTGCGGATCGCCGGGATCATCGAGAAACAGAACCCGCCGTTCTGCATCCGCTCATAGTTCCAGGAACCTTGAAGGAAAGTGGAACGCCATGCCACGGACAACCGATCTTTTTTGGTCAATACGATTTTATCTGCCATGTTTCGTTCCTCCTATTCGTAATCGTTCAAAATGTCGCCCAGCGGATCGCCAGTCGCGCCGGCACCCGATGCCGCCGCAGCCGAACCACGGTCATACAACGTCAAGTAAATCAGGGCGAATGCCACGCCGATCGCACCAAGAGCCATCAGCGTCAATTCGGAAATCGCCGCCAAGCAGAAACCGATCGCGAAGAAAGGCCAAACCTCGCGCGTCGCCATCATGTTGATAACCATCGCGTAACCAACCGCAACGACCATACCGCCGCCAATCGACATACCGTCTGTCAGCCAGTCCGGCATCGACTGAAGGAAGTTTTGCACGACTTCAGCCGGAATAACCAGAAGGAACGCAGCCGGAATCGCGATACGAAGACCTTGCATACAAATCGCGATAACCTGCCAAACTTCGATTTTTTTGAAGTCCGCCGTTTCCGCCGCGTGATCCATCACGTGAACGATTGGAACGGCCAGCGTACGGGCAAGCATCGTCAGGAACAAGCCGGCAACAGCCAAAGGGATCGCAACCGCGATCGCCGTGTCGACACCGCCGACACCTTGTCCGCCCAACACGAGAATGATCGCACTGGCAACAGAAGCCAGCGCCGCATCCGGCGCGACCGCCGCACCGATATTCGCCCAGCCAAGGGCAATCATTTGAAGCGTTCCGCCCAGGATGACGCCCGCTTCGAGTTGTCCGCTTACCAACCCGATCAATGTGCACGCAACCAGCGGCTGATGGAACTGGAACTCATCCAGGATACCACCCATACCCGCGAGGAACGCGACGATGATGATCAGGATCATTGTCAGGATATTCATTCAATGTTTCCTCCTATGTTATTTCGTTTTCAATTCTTCTTTTGCTTTCTTCAGCAAGTGGTCAATGTTTTCCGGCGAATCGGAAGGCACTTTGCGGACATCGAAGTCCACGCCGAGCTTACGCAGTTTCTCGATCGTTTCCACGTCTTTCTTATCCATGGCGATCGCTTTATTGACAACGACTTTTCCTTCCGAGTGCGCCATCGAGCCAAGGTTCAGCGTTTTGATATCCACGCCACCCTCGATCGCGCGCAGCGCGTCTTCCGGCGTTTCAAACAAAATCATCGCTTTCGTATCCCCGAAGCGAGGATCCTTCACGACTTCGCACATTTTCTTAATTGGCACGACATTGGCGATAACCCCCGGAGGCGCCGCCTGTTCGATCATTTTCTTCCGCAGCTTGTCATGGGCAACAGCGTCCGAAACGACGATGATTCGGTTCGGCTGCGTCGTTTTTGTCCATGTCGTCGCGACTTGTCCGTGAAGCAGACGCGTGTCGATTCGGGCCAAAACGAATTTGATATGTCCGTCTCCCAAAACGGTTCCTTCCGGAATGGCGCCGCCTTTCACGCCCGCTGCCGGCGCGGCTGCCGCCGCTTTTTCCTCTTTCGGTGCCAGGCTTTCCGGCTTGATCATCACGCCGTCTTTTGCCGCCTGCATAACGTGCGTCGCAATTTCCTGCGCGCTTTCCATGCTCATGCGCGCCGCATACGACTCGATGAGCATTGGCAGGCTCAGCCCGGTTACGATCGCCCAAGTCTTTTCGTGTCCTTCGAACAGTCCATTGGCCTGGTTGAACGGTGTTCCTCCCCAAAGATCAATCAGAAACAATACTTGTTCCGGATCTTCGAAGGATGCGATCGCGTCTTCCATCTTTTTACGAATATCGTCCGGTCCTTCGTGCGGCATCAAGGTGCAGGCAACGACGTTCGGCTGTTCGCCGAAGATCATCGAGCCGGATTGTTTGATCCCGTTCGCGAATTCTCCATGGCTCGCAATAATGATTCCGACCATAATTCTTTCTTCCTCCTGTGTTTCGGCCTTTCTGTAACGCGTATTCAGAAAAGCCACTTTTATAAATCAACGTTGTAAAATGAGGAAATCCCTTACATTTCGAGGGGATTATATCATTTACATATTTTTGCGTCAATTCTTTTGACCGGCACACAATTATCAAGAAATGTGTTAGCGCTTTCATTTTTTATGCCATTTTTTAGGCTTTCCAAGCTTTTTTTTCGAAAAACCAAGAAATCAAGCTTGCTTTTTTTCCATGTTCCCCATTTCTTTTTCTGGATTAAAATAAAATATTTTTTTCAAAAATTTTTCGTTTTTCCCCTAATTTCCTTCTTTCGAGTATAATAAAAACTATGAACGACAAAAGAGAAACGATGCGCGAAGACGAAAAAAACGCGCTGATCCAGCGATTGAACTCCTCCAGCCAGTACTTGCAAAGCAACGACATGAAAGTCGTGGACATCGACCGCGGCTTCGCCCGCGTCGAAATGATCATCGACGAGCACATCCTCAACATCCACGGATTCGTCCACGGCGGCGCCCTGTTCTCGCTCGCCGACACCGTCGCCGGCGCGGCGAGTTTTGCCACCGGCCGCGACAGCGTGACCTTGACAGGCTCCATCAACTACATCAAACCCGGCAAAGGCGGCAAGCTCATTGGCGTCGCCACCGAAATCAGCGCCGGACGCACAACCGGCGTCTACGAAGTGTTCATCTACAACGACGAGCAGGTGCTTCTTTGCCGCGCGACATTTACGATGTTCTTTCTGGACGGGGAGCGCTACCGCGCCCAAAACAAAAACGAATCTGGCGAAAGCATTTGATTTCCCTTTTCGTCCCCAATCGGAAATCATAAGACCAAGGAGGAAAAAACGATGCTTAAACGAGTCAAAACGCTTCTTCATCGCTACGATCACACCCTTGTCTTCGCCCTGGCGCGCCGCTACGTCGAAGACGATCTCGGCAGCAAAGCCGCCTCGCTGGCCTACTACTTTTTATTCTCGGTTTTTCCGCTCTTGATTTTGGCCGCCTCGCTGATCGGCAGGCTCCAAATCGAACCCGACGCCCTCGCCAAAGCGTGCGCCGGCTTTTTGCCTGCCAGCATCATTGAAATGATGACGACGTATTTAGCCTACATCAAGCAATCCTACAACACGACGATCCTGATTTTCTCGCTCGTCTTTTCCGTCTACTTTCCTTTCCGCGCCATCAAGGAGCTCATGCAGGACGTGCGCGCCAGCTTCCGCCAGCCGGACCGGACCCGTCCGAAAACCTACATTCTGCGCCAGCTCCTTTGCACCGTGCTCATGCCCGCCACCTTGTTTTTCTCCCTGCTTCTCATCGTGCTGGGACAAAATGTCATCGAGTACTTTTTACACTGGTTCCTGCCCGACACGATCCACTTGTCCCGGTTTCTGCTTTCCTTGTGGCAATACGCGCGCTTTGTTGCCGCCGCGGGGCTCATGGCCCTCTCCCTGGGCGTCCTGTACGCCTTCTCGCTAGATCGCGTCGCGCCCATCCGAATGATCGCGCCCGGCATCGTGTTCGCCATCCTGCTTTGGATCGCGTCGAGCGTCTGCTTCTCGTTTTACGTCGAAAACTACGCCAACTACTCCTTGATTTACGGCACGCTTGGCGCCTTGATCGTCCTTCTGCTCTGGCTGTACCTTACAAGCCTCATCTTGATTTTAGGCAGCGAGCTCAACGCCATCCGGGCGCAAAAAAAAGAGAGCCGAAATCAGTGATCCAAGCTCTCTTCCTCCTCTTGCGCCAGCGCGACCGGGAGCGCTTGCGGCACGACCCGGATCGAAACCGTTTCATGCGTACCGCCATATTCGCCATCCAGCGTCCACGCGACCGGCTCGCCCTCGAAGCGAAACCACGGCGATTGCACCTGAATGATCAGCGGATTGTCCTCAAACGACTTCTTCGCCATGCTGGCCAAAATCGAATTCAGCTCCGGCAGGCAAGTCGGCCGCCGGATAAACACGTCTTCCAGCCGGCCGTCTTTCCAGTCGAACAACCCCCTCGTAAACGAATCCAGCCCCGCCACGTAGCGGGAATTGGACACCATGCCATAGAGAAAGTCCCCGCTCGCCTCGCCATCCTCCCATTCGATCTTTGTCGTCACGCAGTTGTTTTCCCAGTGCGCGAAATCCACGACATCCATCGCCTGCAGCACATACGCCAGCGTGCCAAGAACACGCTTTTTTTCATGCGGCGTGTCGTAGGCGATCGACGTCGCCAGGCCAAACGCGGCTACATAGGAAAAGTAATCGTCGTTGAATCCGCCAACGTCGATCCATTCGCGGCGTCCGTGGACCGCGATTTGCGCCGCCTGCAACACGTCTTTTGGCAAACGGTGCGTATTCGCGAAGTCGTTGACCGTGCCTGACGGGATGTATCCGAGAACGGCGTCCGTTTGCGCCCGGAACCAGCCATTGACGCCTTCGTGCAGCATGCCGTCCCCGCCGCAAACGACGATTCGCTCAAACCCGGCGCCCCGCGCGGCGATCCGTTCCATCCCGTCCATGGGAGCCTGGGTCGGGTAAACGATCGTTTCATAGCCTTGCGCGGTAAAATACTCGCACAAATCCGGCAAATGCGCCCGAATGTGTCCGTCGCCGGATTTGGGATTGTACACCAAAAATAACGTCTTCATAGTCTCATTATACTTCTTTTTCTTTCCGTTTAAACCCGCAAGCAAAAAAGGCCCGCCCGGACCTTTTTCCTCTTATTGTGCCGCGACTTCCTTCGTCGCGATGATATCCGCGCCGCTGTTCGCCACGTTGGCTACCAACACATCGCCAATATGGATCGGCGCTTTGACACGCACATCGCCCAGAGCGCGCATGACGTCAAAAATCTGCTCTTTGCCAATCGGCTGCGACGTCTTGCAGGACACCATCAGCAAAGCCCCGTCGTCTACCGGCAGCACGCTGGTGACCATGCGGACCGGATGCGTCACTTCGCTGCGCCCATACGCCGCGCCGCGCGGACACGTATTGCCCGTGACCGAAACGACTTCTCCGGTTTCCCCCACTTCGACGCGCAGCGCGCATCCAAGCGGACAGTTGATACACGTGAGTTCCTTGATCATACTACGCCTCCTCGCTTTCCACGACGATTTCCTTCGTTTCCGGCGTGAACCACTCTTTTTTCAGCACGACGGACTCCATTTCCCCCGGCGCCATGATCAGCCGTTTTTTATGCACTTTACGCTCGCCGTCCACCAGCACGTTGATAAAACCGCCTTTCAGCACCGAGCCAACGCGGAAACGAACGGTTTGCTCGTTGTCCATCCGCGCCGGATCAATCGTGCCCGGCACCGTGTAGCGGACGATACCACGAACCGTGATCGGAATTTCATGCCCGCTCTTTTCCAGTCCGTGCAGCACGTATTCCGCCGCTTTGGTCCCCGCCGTGGCCGCCTCCTGCGAAACGAAATCGACCAGGTCGTGCACATGCAGCACGTTGCCGCACGCGAACACGCCTTCCACGCTCGTTTCCAGCGATTCGTTGACTTTCGGGCCGTTTGTCACCCGGTTCATCTCGATGCCCGCCTGATTCGACAACTCGTTTTCCGGAATCAGCCCGCAACTCAACAGCAGCGTGTCGCACGGATACTCGATTTCCGTTCCCGCGATCGGCTTACGATCCGGTCCCACCTGCGCGATGGTCACCGATTCGACCCGGTCCTTGCCTTTGATGTCGACAACGGTATGCGACAGCTTCAGCGGAATGCCGTAATCGTCCAGACACTGCACGATGTTTCGCTTCAACCCGCCGGAAAACGGCATCAGCTCCGCCACGACATGGACTTTGGCGCCTTCCAGCGTCATCCGCCGCGCCATGATCAAGCCGATATCGCCCGATCCAAGAATCACGACATCCTTGCCCGGCATAAACCCGTCGATGTTTACGAGCTTTTGCGCCGTTCCCGCCGAGTAAATGCCCGCCGGCCGATACCCCGGAATGTTCAGCGCGCCACGTGGCCGCTCGCGGCATCCCATCGCCAAAACGATCGCGTCCGCCTGCACGGTGCGCAAGCCGTCGTTGTGGTTGATGTACGTCACGTTTTTGTTGTCGTCGATTTCAAGCACCATCGTATCCAGCAAGTACGGGATGTCCAGCGCCTTGGCCTGGTCGATGAAGCGCTGCGCGTATTCCGGTCCTGTCAGCTCTTCCTTGAACGTGTGCAATCCAAATCCGTTGTGGATGCATTGATTCAAAATGCCGCCCAGACGCTCGTCGCGTTCCAAAATCAAAATGTCGTCCAGACCCGCTTTTTTCGCCGCGATGGCCGCCGCCAGACCGGCCGGCCCGCCGCCAATGACCACCAGTTGTTTCTTATCGTTCATATGTCGCACCTTCTTTGTCTTTTCCCGTAATGATCCGGCTGTTTTGGTTGGCCTTCTGGATCGAGTCAAACGGAATGTTTTCTTCTCTGGCGATGATTTCCATGACTTTCGGAGAGCAGAACCCGCCTTGGCACCGGCCCATGCCGGCCCGGACGCGGCGTTTGACGCCATCCAGGCTGCGCGCCGGGATGGAACGCGAGCACGCGTCGACGATTTCGCCTTCCGTCACGGTTTCGCAACGGCAAATGATCGTGCCATAGCGCGGATCTTGCGCGATGAGCGCGCTCCATGCCTCGCGGTCGAGATCTTTCGGACGGACAAATCCTTTTCGCTCTTCAACGTAGCGCTCGTTTTTGCCCGGTTTCAGCTCGTCGACGATCATTTCCGCCACCATTTCTCCAATCGCCGGCGCCGAAGACAGTCCCGGCGACTCAATGCCCGCCACGTCGATAAAGCCCGGCGCGGTTTCCTCGATGACGAAGTCGCCGTGTTCCGGTGTGGCGCGCAAGCCGGCAAACGAGGTAATCACCTGATAATACGGAATTTCTTTCATCGTGATAGCCGCGCTGTTTCGAATGTGGTCGTAGCCGTCGCTTGTCGTGTTCGTTCCGTCTTTTTCCTCGATATCGGTCGCGGTCGGACCGACCAGGATGTTTCCATGCGTGGTTGGCGCGATCAGGACGCCTTTTCCTAAAACGGTTGGCAGTTGGAACAAGGTGTGTGAGCAAATCGACGCGGCGCCATGGTCAAGGAGAAAATACTCGCCTTTGCGGGCGGTGATTTTCATCGCCTCATCGCTTACGAGATTGTGCATGTCGTCGGCGAAAACCCCGGCCGCGTTGACGACCATTTTGGTTTTGTACTCGCCGTTGACAAGCCAGCCGTCCCCATCCCGCTCGATGGACGTCACCGGCGTGTCAAACACGAATTCGACTCCGTTGTCGGCGGCGTTTTCGGCCATGGCGATATTCATGCCAAACGGGCAGACGATGCCGGCCGTCGGCGCGTACAGCGCGCAAACGATCGAATCGTTAATGGAAGGCTCCATAGCCAGAATTTCCTCTTTTTCCAAAATCCGAAGTCCGGGCACGCCGTTTTTTTGTCCGCGCTCGTACAATTCCTCAATCGTGGCCCGGCCCGCTTCCTCGAAGCACAGCACGAGCGATCCGTTGTTTTCGTATTCAAAATGCAGCGTCTTGGCCAGTTCGGGAATCATTTGGCTGCCGCGCACATTCAGCTTCGCTTTCAGCGTTCCCGGCTTGGCGTCGTAGCCGGCATGCACAATGCCGGAGTTCGCTTTCGATGTGCCTTCGCACACATCTTCCTCTTTTTCCAGCACAATCGTTTTCAGATTGGTTTTGGAAAGTTCGCGGGCAATGGCGCTTCCCGACACGCCCGCGCCTATGATCAACACATCATATTCCATGACTGTTCGTTCCTCTTTTCTTTGTTTAATGTATCTTTTTTTAAATATCCAGCGGTTTGAACGCCTTGCACGTGTCGACGGCGCGATGCCAGTTTTCGAAACGGGCTTCCATCTCGGCCTCGTCGCGCTGGGCCTGGAAAGTCCGCTCCACTTCAATGTTCAAATCGTCTTCGCTCCAGAAACCGATCGCCAGACCGGCCAGGAACGCGGCGCCAAGCGCGGTCAGCTCGTTGACCTGGAACCGCTCTACCGGAATCTGGCACAAATCCGACTGGAACTGGAGAAGGAAATCGTTGGCCGCCGCGCCGCCATCGACTTTCAAACGGGTGATTTTCACGCCCGAATCCCGTTCCATGGCGTCCAGAACGTCTTTTGCCTGATACGCCATCGACTCCAGCGCCGCCCGAACGAGCTGGTCGTGGTTCGTGCCCAGCGACAAACCGACAATGGCCGCCTTGGCTCGATCGTCCCAGTATGGCGCGCCAAGACCGACGAAGGCCGGAATGATGTAGACGCCGGCTGTCGTTTGCGCCCGCTCCGCCATCTTGGCCGTTTCACCCACGTTTTCAAACAGCTCCAGCTCGTCGCGCATCCATTTCATCACGGAACCGGACACGAAGATCGAGCCTTCCAGCGCGTAAGTGACTTTGTCGCCGATTTGCCATGCGATGGTCGACAACAAGCCGTTTTGCGAACGGACGATGTCGTTTCCTGTGTTCATCAGCAGGAAGCCGCCGGTTCCGTACGTGTTTTTCGCCATGCCTTTTTCAACGCAAAGCTGTCCAAACAGCGCGGCCTGCTGGTCGCCGACCATAGAGCAAATCGGAACGCGAGTACCGAAGAAATGATAAGGCGCCGTGGTGCCATAGTTGCTTGACGTTGGCACGATGTCCGGAAGAATGCTGCGCGGAATGTTAAACGCCTTCAGCAGCTCATCGTCCCATTTCAAATTTTCGATATCGCAAAGCAGCGTCCGGGAGGCGTTGGTGGCGTCGGTGATGTGGCGTTCCTGTCCGGTCAGCTTCCAAACGATCCAGGAGTCCATCGTACCAAACATCAGCTCGCCGTTTTCCGCTTTCTCGCGGGCGCCAGGCACATGCTCCAGCATCCAGGCGATTTTCGAAGCCGAGAAGTACGGGTCGATGCGCAATCCGGTTTTTTCGCGAACCATGTCTTCCAGCCCTTGTTTTTTCCACTCATCGCAAATGTCCGCGGTTTGCCGGGACTGCCAGACGATGGCTTTGTAAATGGGAAGCCCGGTTTTTTTATCCCAGAGCACACTTGTTTCGCGCTGGTTTGAAATGCCGATGGCGGCTACCTGATCCGGGTCGATGCCGGCTTTGTTCAGCACGCCGGCCATGACTGCCAGCGTGTCCAGCCAGATGGATACGGCGTCCTGCTCCACCCAGCCCGGATGCGGATAGTCCACGCCGCCCTCTTTTTGGGCGATGCCGGCGATGCGGCAGTCGTGGTCAAACAAAATCGCGCGCGTTGAAGTCGTTCCATGGTCGATCGCCATGATGTATTGTTTTTTGTTGTTCATGATAAGAACGGTCCTTTCTTTTGGATTCATCCAATATGTATTATGGTTTTTATTATGATCAATTCGAAATTTACGATTATTTGCGGGTTTCGCTTTTTAAGTTTACCAAGGCAGAACGGCGAACAAAGCCACCGCGCTCAGCGCGCCAAGGATCGGGCCGAAAATCGGAACGAGCAGTCCGTATTTCCAGTTGGAGTCGCGTTTTCCTTTGATTGGCAGCACCGCATGCGCCAGACGTGGGCCCAGGTCGCGGGCCGGGTTGATGGCGTAGCCTGTCAAACCGCCAAGCGACATACCGATAGCCACGATGATGCCAAATACGAACAGCTTGTCCAGTCCGGCTGGAATACCGCTCACGTTGCCGATGCCTTTGATGGCGAACACAAGAATGAACGTTCCGACAAACTCGCTAAAGAAGTTCAGCCAAAGGTTGCTGACGGACGGTCCCGTCGCGAACACGCCAAGCTTCGTGTCCGGATCCGGCGTGGCGTCGAAGTGCTTTTTAAAAAGCAAATACACGATACAGCCGCCTACGAACGCGCCAGCGACTTGCGCCGCGATATAGCCAGCCACCTGGCTCCACGGGAAGCTTCCGTCAAAAGCAAGCGCCAGTGTCAGTGCGGGGTTGAAGGAGGCACCCGAGGCTTCCCCGAAAATGAAGGCCGGAATCAAAACGGCCAGACCCCATGCAATCGTAATTTGGATCGACCCGGCCCCTTTCATGCCTGAGCGTTCCAGATTCACGTTTGCCACGACACCACATCCTAAAATGATCAGCAGCATCGTGCCGATAAATTCTGCAAGGTATGGTAGCATAGTTTTTAATTCTCCTGATTCTTTTTCTAGCCGTCCGTTCGAAATTGCCGGCATGAACGGAGCGGCAGATGCATCAACGGGTTCTTTTTGTGTAAGCGTTTACAACCCGTTTCCGGAACCCCATAATAACAAACACTTTTTGTGTCGTCAACGCATTTGTTCTACCATTTTCATGTTTTTTACAATGATTTTTACAGCATGTAACCAATTTCAGGGTGTAGTGCTTTATATAAAGTGATTTACTCTTATTTTTATCCAAAAATAAACAAAATCAAACATTTTTCTTCCATTATTCTTTCATATAAAAAACACTTACGAAATAAATTCAAACAAATTCAATCATTTTTTTGGCAAAGAAAAAGACGGATGCAGGTTTTTACACCCTTCTCCGTCGATTGGTTTACTTATTGTCTTTTTCGCCGTCAAACGCGTCCTTGAGCTTGTCGAAAACCGACGCGTGCTTCCCGCTTCGGATCTGCTCGTAAAGCTCTCTTTCCTTCTTGGAGACTTTCTTCGGGATCTCGACTTTGACTTCCACAAATTCGTCCCCTTGTCCCTTTTTGGATTTGACGCCTTTTCCTTTGAGCCGGAACCGCTGTCCTGGCTGCGTGCCTTCCGGCACTTTGAGCTCCACTTTGCCGTGGACGGTCGGCACTTCGATCGTCGTTCCAATCGTCGCGTCCACCGCACTGATCGGAACAGTCACATGAATATCATTTCCCTGACGCTGGAAGAGCGGATCCGGTTTGACGATGATTTCAATGTACAAATCGCCATTCGGACCGCCGTGCTCGCCGGCGCCCCCTTTTCCCGGAATACGGATCTGCTGACCGGTGGAGATTCCTTCCGGAATCTTGATATCCAGTTTCACTTTGCGATGCTCGTATCCGCTTCCGTGGCACTCGTGGCACTTGACTTTGATCTTCTCGCCCTCGCCCCGGCACTCATCGCACACCACTTGCTGCTGAATCGTGCCAAACGGCGTTTGCACCTGTTCCATGATCGTTCCCGTTCCGTGGCACTTCGCGCACACTTCCACGTCGTCTGGCGACTCGGCTCCGGTCCCGTGGCAGTGCCGGCATGTTTCATCGACATCCAGCGTGATCGTTTCCGTTTTTCCAAATACCGCGTCCATGAAGTTGATTCGCATCTCCATGTAGTGATCCGCGCCCTGGCGAGGCCGGCGGCTCTGTCTTCTGGACTGCTGGCTGAATCCGCCAAAGCCGGATCCGCCGCCAAAGAACGAGCCGAAAATGTCGCCAAGATCCTCAAAGCCGCCAAAGCCCGACTGGCTGAATCCGCCAAAGCCGGATCCGCCGCCAAAGCTCGGGTCGACGCCCGCGAAGCCGAACCGGTCGTAGTTGGCGCGCTTTTGCTCGTCGCTAAGCACCTCGTACGCCTCGTTGATTTCCTTGAACTTGTCCTCGGCTCCCGGTTCCTTGTTGACGTCAGGATGGTATTTCATGGCCATTTTACGATACGCTTTTTTAATCCGGTCCGCGCTGGCCCCTTTTTCGACGCCTAGCACTTCATAATAATCTCGTTTGTTTTCTGCCATGCTATCCCTCCATATGCGAATAGAAGAAGTCCTTTCGGACTTCTTTCTATTCTTGTTCTTTCATTTTTTTAATTCTATTGAATTTCAATCATTTGTCAATGACTTATTTTTCCGTGAATTCCGCGTCAACGACGTCGTCGTTTTTGTTGTTTTTGCCGTCGTCGATGTCTTCCTCATTCGAAGGCTGCGAATACATCGCCTGGCTTGCCGCCTGGGCCGCTTTTTCCAACGCGTCCATCTTCGCTTTCACTTCGTCCATGTTGTTTTCGTCCAAAGCTTTCTGCAAGTCGTCGCGCAGTTTCTTCACTTCTTCTTTTTCTTTGTCGCCGATCTTGTCGCCGTTGTCCTCGAGCATCGCGTCGATCTGGGCTACGAAGCTTTCCGCCTTGTTGCGCTCTTCGATCGTCGCTTTTCGCTTCTCGTCTTCCGCCTTGTTGGCTTCCGCCTCGGCAACCATCCGGTTGATTTCGTCCTCGCTCAAACCATTCGAGTTCTGGATCGTGATCGACTGTTCTTTTCCGGTCGCTTTGTCTTTGGCCGAAACGTTGACGATACCGTTGGCGTCAATATCGAACGTAACCTCGATTTGAGGCTGTCCACGACGGGCTGGAGCGATTCCAGTCAGCTGGAAGTTTCCAAGTTCCTTGTTGTCGTTGGCCATTGGACGCTCGCCTTGCAAAACGCGGATGTCAACGGCTGGCTGGTTGTCCTGTGCCGTCGAGAACACTTGCGACTTCTTCGTTGGAATCGTCGTGTTCCGCTCGATCAGCGGTGTCATGACGCCGCCCATCGTCTCGATACCCAAAGTCAATGGCGTTACATCCAGCAGGAGGACGTCTTTGACGTCGCCGGCCAAAACGCCACCCTGAATGGCTGCACCAAGCGCAACGGCCTCATCCGGGTTGACGGATTTGTTTGGTTCTTTGCCTGTGGCTTTCTTCACGGCTTCCTGAACGGCAGGAATACGAGTCGATCCACCAACGAGCAATACCTGGTCGATGTCTTTTACAGTCAAGTCCGCATCGCGCAATGCTTTTTCGATTGGGATGATCGTGCGCTCAACGAGGTCTTTTGTCATTTCGTTGAATTTTGCGCGCGTCAAAGTCGTATCAAAGTGCAGAGGTCCGTTGGCGCCAGCCGAAATGAATGGCAGGGAAATTTGCGTCTGCATCGTCGCGGACAAGTCTTTCTTCGCTTTTTCGGCCGCTTCCTTGATTCGCTGCATCGCCATTTTGTCGTTGCGCAAGTCAATGCCGTTTTCTTTCTTGAACTGCTCTACGATCCAGTCGACGATCTTGTTGTCGAAGTCGTCGCCGCCCAGGTGCGTATCACCGTTTGTCGACAACACTTCGAACGTACCATCCGCCAAGTCGAGGATGCTGACATCGAACGTACCGCCGCCCAAGTCGTATACGAGCACTTTTTGCTCTTTATCCGTTTTGTCAATACCATAAGCCAGCGCTGCCGCGGTCGGCTCGTTGATGATCCGGGCCACCTTCATGCCGGCAATCGTTCCGGCGTCTTTTGTCGCCTGACGTTGCGCGTCGTTGAAGTAGGCAGGAACCGTGATAACCGCTTCCGTTACCGGCTCGCCAAGATATTCTTCGGCGTATGTACGCAAGTAGGAAAGAATCATCGCGGAAATTTCCTGTGGCGTGTACTGCTTTCCGTCAATGTCCACTTTTTCGTTGGAACCCATCTTCCGCTTGATCGAAGCGATCGTGTTCGGGTTCGTTACGGCCTGCCGTTTCGCGGCGTCACCAATGATTCGTTCCTCGTCTTTGAAGGCGACAACGCTTGGGGTCGTGCGGTTTCCTTCCGGATTTGGGATAACTTTTGGTTCTCCGCCTTCCATGACGGCCACGCAGCTGTTTGTTGTACCTAAGTCGATACCAATAATTTTACTCATGATTTTTCATCCTCCTCTATTCACTGACCTTAACTAAGGCCGGGCGCAAGATACGATCTTTTAACATGTATCCTTTTTGAAGCACTTCCACGACTATGCCTGAATCGACACCATCCACTTTTTCCTGCATCAATGCCTGCATCGTGTTGTGATCAAAAGGCTTGTCCTGTGCATCTATTTCCTTCACACCCTCGTTGAGCAGTGCGCTCTCGAGCTGTGTCCGGATCATTTCAAACCCTTTGGCGAAGCCTTTCGCCTCTTCGCTTTCCGGGACTTGCGTCAACGCCAGATTCATCGAATCCAGAATTGGCAAAAATTCAAGGGCCGCCGACTGGAAGCGATACTTTTTCGCCATGTCGGTTTCCTTTTGCAGACGCTTGCGCATGTTGTCCGTGTCGGCATACGCGCGCGCCATATCGTTTTTCGCTTTGTTCAACTCTTCTTTCAACGCCGCGATCTCGTTTTCTTTTTGTTCAAGCGGGTCGATCACGACTTCCACTTCCTCCTCCACGGCTGGAAGCTCGTCGTCCTCGACGGTTTCAATCGGTTCGTTTTCCTTGATTTCCTCGTTACGATTCTTTTTCTGTTTGCTCATCGCTCTTCTCTCCTCCTTCGTGCAATCCAAATACACCCTCGATCACGCTGGACATGTAATCCATGAGCGCGATCACTTTGGAATACTGCATCCGGTTCGGTCCAATGACCATCAACTGCCCTTCCTCGCTATCGCTGTAATGAAACTTCGCGCTGATTACCGAGCAGTCCCCGATCTGGATCAGTTCGTTGCGTTCCCCGACCGGGATCGCGATGTTGTTTTCCTGCTCTGTCCATTGCTTGAACAAATCGCTGTCCTCGAGAATCTTCATCAGCCGCTGCAGCTTGTTGACGTCGCTAAACTCAGGCTGGTACAACATATGGCATCGGCCGGCCACGGCGACTTTCTCGCTGGCGAAGCGCATGAATGTCTGCGCGAACGCCTCGAACAGCACTTCGTGGCGCACCAGTTTGGCGGCCATGAGCGGCTCGATTTCCTTGAGCCGGTCGATCACGTGGTCGATCGGCGTGCCGGTGAGCTGGTCGTTCATCAGCTCCGTGCAGCTGCGCAAGTCTTCCATCGACACATCCTCGTCGAAGTGGAACACTTTCGTTTCGGTGTGGCCCGTATCGGTGATGATGAGCGCGACCGCGCTCTTGGCATCAATCGGCACGAGCTGGACGTGCACGAGCACCTGGTGCCGGCTGTCGGGGCCGAGCACGATGCTGGTCAAGTTCGTCATCTCGCTCAAAATGCTGCAGCTCTTCTCCACGACTTCGTCCAGCGAGTAGTGCCGCTGCGAAAACAAAGCCTGTAAAGAATGCTTGATCGGATCCTCCAGGGAAGTTTCCATCAAATTTTCCACATAATACCGATATCCAAACCGGCTTGGCACCCGTCCGCTGGACGTGTGCGTCTTTTCGAGCAGCCCCGCTTTTTCCAGCACGGCCATCTCGTTGCGAATCGTCGCGGACGAAATGGGAAAATCCAGAAGCTGCATCAGCGCTTTCGAGCCGACCGGCTCGGCGCAATATGTAAATTGTTCCACAACTTTCTTGAAAATAATCCGTTGCCGCTGGGTCAATTCCATATTGTCAGCTCCTCTCTAGCACTCATTCGGTCTATCTGCTAACATGATACCACGCTTTTTAGCAGTGTCAACTCTCGTGTGCTATTTCGGACAAATTTATCTTGTCATATTCCACCTCAATTTACGACTTATATGCTTGGATCCCCGCACTTTTTTCCAGATTGGCGTGCTACAATGAAACCATGAAGAAAAAAAGCGAATCGTTCCGCACGATCGGCCACATTAGCTGGCAGGGGATCCCGATCGAAATGCAGATGACAAAAAAAGGCGAGCTGCGCTTTCTGGAGCGCGGCAAGGAAATCAAGGATCCCGCCCGGTTCGAGCAAATCGTCGCCTATCTCAAAGAAGCGAATCAATGAAAGGACATAAAAAACGATGAAACAAATCCAATGGATCGACACGACGGTGTATGGCGCCGTCACGCTCAAAGACCAAAGCGCCCCGGAGCAAAACAACATGGCGCTCCACGTTTGCCAGGACCCAAAGGCGGTGCTGAAAAACCGGATCGCCCTTTGCGAAACGACAGGAATCCCTTTAAAGAACTGGGCCCTGTCGTGGCAAAAGCACACGGCCAACCGCGCCGAAGTCAAACGGGAGCACAAGGGGCGGGGCGCCACGAAAAAAGAAACGAGCCTCATGGATGTGGACGCGCTTTTCACCCACGAGCCCAACGTTTTGATTGGCGTCTTTACCGCGGATTGTGTCGGAATCTTGCTGTGCGACGAGCAAACCCCGTGCGTTTGCGCCATCCATTCGGGCTGGAAGGGGACGGCCCAGGCCATCACGTATCATACCGTCAAGGCGCTGGCCGAAAACGGCGACCTCGTCCCGGCGCGAACGAAAGCGTTTTTCTCCCCGTCGATTTTGTTCGATTCCCTGGAGGTCGGCATGGAGGTGGTCGAGCAAATCGAGGCGATGGGACGCGAGATTGATCTGGATGTCGAGCCCTTCATACGGCGCGTAAACGGCGGCAAGGCGTATATCGACAACCAGGGACTGAACATCGAAATGCTTCGCCGGCTTGGCGTGCGGGATATCGTCCCGACCGGGCTGGACACAAAAAAAGAGCCCGCCGACTGCTTCTCGTATCGCAACGACAAGCAATGCGGCGAACACTTTACGTATGGATTCATCAAAAAGGAAGAGAACTAAGCGCTTTTTCTTCCGGGACAGAAAAAATTCACACAGACAGGCTGGAAGCGAAAGCGCCCGACCGGCTTTTTCATGAATCCTGTATCAACACCAAGAGAAAGGCGTGCGATTCGTACGCTTTTTTCTTGTCTTTAGTATGGCGCACCCGCCAAACCGGTGCCATCGTTTTTCGCTCCTTTTCAAAAACCAAAAAAAATTCTTTTCGTAAACCGGCTAAAAACGCTTCTATTTCTTTTGTTTCAAAAAATGCGCGGATATTGCTTCTTTTTCCTTTCCTCTTTTATAATAATAAAAACCAAGGCACGCTGTCCGGAAAGGAGTCGTCATGTCACAAAAAAGAGAAGAACGCCACCATCATTTGCGGGAGATCCTGCTGCGCCAGGGCCGGACGAAGATCAAAGACCTCGCTCAGCAGCTTTCGGTCACGCCCGAAACGCTGCGCGCTGATTTAAACGTCATGGAAAAAGCCGGTCTGGTCATTAAGGAGCACGGATTCGCGCGTCTGAAAATGGGAATGGTCGAGTCCCCGGTCGCGATGCGCAACCAGGAAAACCAGGACGAGAAGCGGCGGGCGATGTCGTTCGCGCTCACGCTCGTGCACGATGGCGACGTCGTGTTCATCGACTCGGGCAGCACGACGCTGCCCGGCCTGCCAGCGCTGGTTGGCAAAAAGGACTTGATTGTCGTCACCAATTCGCTGCTGATTGCCAACGAGTGTGTCAAGCTGGATTTGAAAATCGTCATGATTGGCGGTTTCGTTTTCAACAACGGCATGCGCACGTACGGCAACTTCGCGACCGAGCTGATCGACCACCTGCAAATCGACATCGCCTTTTTAGGCACGGATGGGTTCAAGGACAGTTTGGGCTTTACGACGTGCAACGAAAACGAAATGGGGCTGAAGCGCCACTTGATCAACCGCAGCAAAAAGCTTGTCGTCGTGTGCGACGAGTCCAAGTTTGAAACGAAGGCGCCTTTCTCGTTTTGCCGTTTTTCGGAAATCGACGTTCTGGTCACGAACAAGCTTTCGCCCGAGCAAAGAAAAACGGTTGGCGCGGTGCCAACCGTGTATGAAATCGACTAAACGCCGATAGGATGGTCGATTTCGATAAAGAGCCTGACTTCGTCTCCCACGCCGGATTTGGCGCGGATCGCCTTCGCCAGCTCTTCTTCGCCGCGCGTTTCCGCGTACGGCACCACCAAGTCGAAAAACACGTCGACGTGGTCTTTGTGGGGGTCGACCCGGAAATCGTGGATATCCCAGTCGCGGCCGCCCAGCGCGAACACGGCTTGATCGAATACCGTGTGGTATTGGCGCGTCATCTTGTCATCCAGCAAAACCGGATCGACATGGATGGAAACGTTCACGCCGGTTTCTTCTTTGATTTGGCGCTCCACCTGGTCGATGGCGCTGTGCACGTCGAGCAGCGACTGCCGGGCGTCCACTTCGGCGTGGGCGGTCGCGTAGTTTTGATTCGGCCCGTATGAGTGGATGAGCACATCGTGGACGGCGATCACGACAGGGCATTCCAAAATCTGGTTGGACAGCGCATAAATCAGATTCGGGTCCGGCGCCTTGCCAAGCAGCGCGCTCATGACGTCTTTGAGCAAATCGTAGGCGCTGTAAAAAATGATGCCCGACACGATCAGGCCCATGTAGCCGTCCAGCTGGAAATGGATCACGGGCGAAAGCAGCGTCGAAATCAAAACGCCCAGCGTTCCGATGGTGTCGCTTTTGGAGTCCATGGCGTTGGCCAGCAGCAAAGACGAGTTGTATCGCTTTCCAAACCGGGTGTTGTACAGATACATCCAGAATTTCACTAAAATCGACAAGACGAGGACGGCGACCGCGCTCCATTGAAAGTCGATGGCTTCAGGATGGAAAATGCGGTGCACGCTGTCTTTGGCCGTTTCAAAGCCAAGGATGGCGATGGCGATGCCGACGAACATCGACGTGATGAGCTCTGTGCGTTCATGTCCATATGGATGGTCCTGGTCGGCGGGCTTTTCCGCGAGCCGGAACGAAATGATCGACACGATGTTGCTGCCGGCGTCGGTCAGGTTGTTGATGGCGTCGGCCTGAATCGAGATCGAGTTGACCAGCACGCCGATCAAGTATTTGGCTACGAACAGCAGCGTGTTCAATACGATGCCCACGTAGCCGAGCACTTTGCCGACTTTGGCGCGCACGGCCAGTGACCGGGTGTCGCCGCTGTTTTTTACTAGTTTTTTTATTAAGAATCCAATCATGATTTTCTTGCTTCCATTTCTACTGGTTTTGCGAGATCGGCCAGCGTGAACCGGGCCAAATAGTCCGAGATGACGGTGTCGAGTCCTTCCCAAAGCGAGAGCGTGCGGCACTGCTGGCGGCGCTCGCAAGGCAGGCTGCCTTTTTCAAGACAGGCGACGGGCGTCAGCGAGCCTTCCATGCATTCGAGAATCGTCTTGACCGGATACGCGTCGGCCGCTTTGGCCAGCCGGTATCCGCCGCCTTTCCCCCGCAAGGCGACGATCATCTTTTGTTTTCCAAGCGCCTTCACGATCGCTTCCAAATACTTTTCGGAAATTTGCTGGCGGGCCGCGATGTCTTTAAGCCGGACATAGCCGTCTTGTTCGTGCTCGGCCAGGTCGATCATAAATCGCAAAGCGTATCTTCCTTTGGTTGAAATGAGCATAGTCCCTCCTATCTCTCCCATCTTATCATGATTTGCGGCGGGCGCAACTGTTCGCCCCGGAAACGAGCAATCGTCTTTTTCATTTCTTTCAAAAAATTTCAATTTCTTTCAATCACCAATTTACATAGTAGGTTAATAGGAGTATAGTGGGACTATCTCACAGGAAGGAGACATCTCTATGACAAACCCTCGTTTTGAAACGTTGCAGCTGCATGTCGGGCAGGAAGCGCCCGATCCGGCGACCGGCGCCAGAGCGGTTCCGATTTACCAAACCACCTCGTACGTCTTTGATGACAGCGCCCACGCAGCCAGCCGCTTCGCCCTGGGCGATCCGGGCAATATTTACGGCCGGCTGACGAACTCCACGCAGGAGGTGCTGGAGAAGCGGGTCGCGGCTCTGGAGGGCGGCACGGCGGCTTTGGCGCTCGCTTCGGGCGCGGCCGCGATCGCCTACACGTTGCAGGCGCTGGCGCAGGATGGCGGCCATATCGTCGCGCAAAAGACGATTTATGGCGGATCCTACAACTTGATGGCGCATGACTTGCCGCATTTTGGCATTTCGACAACGTTCGTGGACGCGCACGATTTGCAGGCGGTAGAAGACGCGATACGGCCCGACACGAAGGCGATCTTTTTGGAGACGCTGGGCAACCCGAACAGCGACATTCCGGATATGGACTCGATTGCCCAAATCGCCAGACGGCACGACATTCCGCTGGTGGTGGACAACACGTTTGGCACCCCGTACTTGATTCGTCCGTTCGAGCATGGCGCCAACATCGTCGTCCATTCGGCGACAAAGTTTCTGGGCGGCCATGGCACGTCGCTGGGCGGTTTGATCGTGGAAAACAATTCCTTTCGATGGAACAACAGCAAGTTTCCGGCGTTGAGCGCGCCCAACCCGAGCTACCACGGCGTCTCGTTTGTAGACGCGGCGCCAAACGCGCCGTTCGTGACGTATGTCCGGGCGATCCTGCTGCGGGATCTGGGCGCGACGATTTCCCCGTTCAACGCGTTTTTGATTTTGCAGGGCATCGAGACGTTGTCGCTGCGGGTGGAGCGGCATGTGGAAAACGCGTTGCGGGTCGTGGAGTTTCTGGAAAACCATCCGCTTGTCGAGCGGGTCAACCACCCGGCGCTGCCTTCGCATCCCGACCACGATTTGTACACGCGCCTGTTTCCAAACGGTGCCGGGTCCATTTTCACGTTTGACATTCGTGGCGGTCAGGCAGAGGCGCACGCGTTGATCGACGCGCTGTCGTTGTTTTCGCTGCTGGCCAACGTGGCGGACGCGAAAAGCCTCGTGATCCATCCGGCGACCACAACGCACGCCCAGCTCACAGAAGAGGAGCTGGCGGCCCAGCACATCGGCCCGAACACGATTCGGCTGTCGATCGGGCTCGAGCATATCGACGACATTCTCGCGGACCTCGAACGAGGGTTCGAGGCCGTGTCCCAAAGAAAGAAGGAGGAGTGACTTATGTCCCGTTTTTACACTTCGGCGGATCAGCTGATCGGCCATACCCCGCTGTTGCGCCTGACGCGCATTGAGGAAAGCGAACAACTTCCCGCCAGCGTTTTCGCGAAGGTGGAATACTTCAACCCGACTGGTTCGGTGAAGGACCGCATCGCGAAGGCGATGATCGACGACGCCGAGGCGCAAGGCGTGTTAAAGCCAGGCGCGACGATCATCGAGCCGACTTCGGGCAATACAGGCATCGGTCTGGCGGCGGTGGGCGCCGCGCGTGGATACCGGGTGTTAATCGTGATGCCGGATACGATGAGTGTCGAGCGGCGCAAGCTCATGAAAGCTTATGGCGCCGAACTTGTTTTGACAGAGGGTTCCAAAGGAATGAAGGGCGCGATCGCCAAAGCGGAAGAGCTGGCGAAGTCCATTCCGAACAGCTGGATCCCGAGCCAGTTTTCGAACTCGGCCAACCCGGCGATCCACAAAAAGACGACCGGTCCGGAAATCTGGGACGATTTGGACGGAAAAGTCGATGTCTTTGTGGCGGGTGTCGGCACGGGTGGCACGTTGAGCGGCGTCGGCTCGTATTTGAAAGAAAAGGATCCAACGATTCGCGTCGTGGCGGTGGAGCCGGAAGACTCCCCGATTTTAAGCGAGGGCCATGCCGGTCCGCATAAGATCCAGGGCATTGGCGCCGGATTCGTTCCGGATACGCTGAATACGCGCATCTATGACGAAGTCATCACGGTATCGAACGAAAAAGCCTTTGACCTCGCCCGCCGTGTGGGTAAAAAGGAAGGCATTCTTGTGGGCATTTCGAGCGGCGCCGCGCTCGCGGCCGCTATCGAAGTGGCGAAACGCGAGGAAAACAAAGGAAAGAACATCGTCGTTCTGTTCCCGGACACGGGCGACCGCTATATGTCCACGCCGCTTTTTGAAGAGTAGGCCTCCTTTTCAAGATCATAAAACCTCATTTTTCAAAATCAGCACCAGAAAAAGCGATCGTCCCACGCGATCGCTTTTAATCATGGAGGCACTTATTGTTTTCATTTCTTCTATCGTAGCAGATGTTCTTTGCCACCTCATCTGCAAGTGGCTTGATCAGAAGATGGACGAAAAAAGCACAAAACCAAAAAACATGTCGGCTTATTGCTTTCGTGCCTATTCATACTTTATCATTCTCTATTTCAATATCAAATGGACGAATGCATTTTCCATCTCATCACAAAAGAAAAAACTCCCTTCCGGGAGTTGATTTTCAAAATGGCGCAGTCGGTGGGATTCGAACCCACGTGCCGGTTAAGGCAACTCGATTTCGAGTCGAGCTCGTTATGGCCACTTCGATACGACTGCACTGAATTATAAGCTCATTCATTTTAGCAGATATCAAAGATCCACGCAACAAAAAAAAGAAAAACCGTAAAAGTTTTCCTCTTCCCGCCTTCAATCGCTTTTCTTTTCCAGCAAAAAGATCGGTTCGATGTGCTTCCGGTTGCGCACCAGCAAGAGTGCATACACCCCGACCAGGCCGACCGACGTCCCCGCGATCAGCAGCCGGATCGGCACGATTTCCCCCAGCGCCCCAATCGCAAGCTGGAACACCATCGTCGCCAGCGCGTATACGAACGCCACAAACGCGTTGAGCTTCGCCCGCATCGAATCAGGAATGTACGTCTGCACGCTGCTCGAACGAATCGTAATCGACGTGATCCCCAGCATCCCCACAACAAACCGGTTGACGCACATGAGCGCGAACGGCAGCCACAACAAGCAGCCGTCAAACAGGGCGTACGTCATCATGACAAAAATATAGATCGCGAACCGATAGCGCTTTTGCGGCGGAAACTTGTAGTTAAGAAGCCCGCTCAACGTCCTTCCCGCAAACTCGATTCCCGAAAACAACGAATACTTCACCATGCCAAGTCCCGGCGTTTTTGAAAAGTAGGCGATCATCAGGTTTTGCTCCCCTGACCCCGTTCCTTGCGAAATCGCGATCGACACATACATCGCCAGCAATCCTTTTTCCTGTCGCAAATAAGAAAAGCCGTTTTTTAAATCCTGCACATACGCCTTGAAATCGAACCGGCCTTCGCCGCGCCGCTCCTCCAGCCGGATCTTTTGCTCGAACATCGCCGCAATCGTCAACAAAACCGCGTACACAATGGCGATCCAGCCCACCCCAAAGCGCGTATACAACAACGAGGCGATAGGCGTCATAACCATCGTGATCGTCGGATAAATCATGGACGACACCGTATAGCCCTGCTCGTAAAAACCCTCCGGAATCAAATTCGGATACACGCTCTCGTACGCGACCTCGTACACCGACCCCGTCGTCGCGATCAGCAAGGAAAAGACGGCGTACACGCCAAACGAGAACGAAAACGACAGGCAGTACAAGCCAAACAAGGCGTACAGCGCGCCATTGAGAAAGTCGAGCCCGACGATCCACGGCATCCGCGGAAACCGGTCGAGCACGCTCGATAAAAAGACAGGCAGCACGAAGCGCGGCACAAACGAGATCGCCGCGAACAGGCCTGCCAGAAACGTCGACTGCGTCTGGTCGAACACGACAAAGGAAAGCACAAAGTTCATCGCCACCGAGCCGATGCTCGAAATGATCGTCCCCAGCGTGATAATCGTAAAATTTTTCGTCCAAAGCGTTTGTTTTTGCATGGTAATGGTCCCCCTTTTTGTCTTGGTTTTCACACCTACAGCATAAAAAATCCCAAACAAAAAGCCAATCTTTCGTCCGTGATAAAAAAAGCCCGGAAAATCGGCTTAAAGAAACCTTAATCCCATTGTTTGATAAAATGCCGTTTCAGCAGCCCGTACGCCTCCTTGTACTGCCGGTTGGCTTCAAGCACATCCAAATAGTACGGCAAATGAAAGAGAAAGTAGCCGTAATGGTAGTTCTCGCTCGCCTCGTCCAGACACCGTTTCATCATGCGCGCGTACGCTTCCTCGCGCAAATAGTTTGGATGCTCCAAACGATACCGGACGACATCGAAAAACACCGACGACGCGCGTTGTTGTTCTTTCACGATCCACGCTTTCGCCAGCTCGTATTCGCCAAGTCCTTCGTAGCACAGCGCGATCTTATGCGCCGCCAGCGGACGATGGGCACAACCAAGCAGCAGTTCCAACGCTTTCGCGTACTCGCGACGCTCCAGCCGCGACGCCCCGACATTGTAGCGGGCGTTGTCCAGCATTTGCCTGGCCGAATCCGTCGCCGTCATCGTCGCCACCTTCTCGATTTGCGCGAACACCCGCTCCATCGACGGAATGTCCGAAAGAATGCTGAAAGCGACCAGCCGCCCGAGCAGGGCGTCCAAAATGCGCTCGACATCCATCTCCTTTTGCGCGATCGACAACGCCTCGCTCCAGTACGCCAGACAATCGAGCATCCGCTCGTGACGGCAGCTCGTCTCCGCCGCGAACGCGTACGCGAAAAAGTCATGATACGTCGCCAGAAACGCCTCCTCGCTCCACGCTCCCTGCAAAAGACGGAGCTCGTCGTACTTGCGACGCTGCCGCGCGTCGAAAAACGGCTCGTAGCTTCGCAATGTTTCGACCGCCTCCCTGTTTTGACAGCGAATGAGCATCGCGTCCAGCGCGAAGACGGAACCAAGCATGCGTTCAAGCTCTTCGGCTTCAAAGACCGGCGCCCCGTCCTCCTGCTCGTAGTGGCTGGCGTAAAACGCGTCCAGCTTCGCCTCGATGGGCGTCAGACTGGCATCCTCCAGCGTCAAGCCAAGCCGTTTGGCGAGCGCTTCGACAATGTCGGGCGCCGGCACGATCTTCCCGTTTTCGATTTTGGACAAATACGACACCGCGCAAATCCCGTTGGCCACGCTCTCCTGCGACCAGTCGCGTGCAAGGCGCGCCTGGCGCAGCAACACCGGCAAATACAAGCTATCGTACTTCACAAAAATCCTCGACAGCCGCCCGGTCCAAATATGGCTCGGTCTCCGTTTTCATCCCGATCCCCGTGATACCCAGCCTATCGGCCGTTTCCAGCGCGTAGCGGCTGTCCTCAAAGTAGAGCGTTCGTTGGGCAGAGATCCCCAGCGCGTCTAGCGTCCGCGTAAAAATTTCCGGTTCGCGCTTGCTCAGCTTTTGATCCTCGGCGCTCGCGATTCCGTCAAAGTCATCCCATATTCCTAACCGCTTCAAGACCGGCTCGACCAAAACCATCGGACTCGACGTGACGACGGCCAGTTTCTTTCCTTTTTCCCGACACGTTTTCACAAACGAGATCGCGCCAGGCACCGGCTGGATATGATACGTGTACTGCTCCAGCAAAATCGAGTCGGCGATTTTCTGCATCGCGTCTTCGTCCATTGCGGTTTGCCAGCGCTTTCGAATGTACGTGAACACTTCCGACACCTTCATCGCGTGATAGCGTTTCATGTCTTCCGGTACGGACGAGTCGATGCCGCTGGCTTCGTAGATCGCGCGCACGACTTGCTCCCACACGTGCATGGAGTCGACGAGCGTGCCATCCAAATCAAAAAGGACGCCATCATATTTCGTCCAGTCGATCCCCATCATACGTTCCAGCTCCACACATCGCCTGCGGCGAGTTGTTCCTTCAGCGCTGGCGTCTCGACCAGATCCGCCAGCAAGCCAAGAGCCGGTTCGGTTTCCCCGTGGAAATCGTCGAGCGCGAACTCGTTTTCCGCGACGACAAACACGTTTTCCGGTTTGATCCGGTCGTGGCCACATTCCGCCTTTTTGCCTTCACGCAGCGCCTGGCACAGCTGGTCGACGAGCGTTTTCTCCTCCGCCTCCGTCAACGTGTGCACTTTTTTCAGTTCCGCCAGCGACATCCGATACGGCTTCAGGATCTCGATTTGCCAGCCGGTGCCGCCCGGGATCTTTTTCACCTCGTATTCCTCGAACACGGCGATATGGGCTTTGGGATCCGCCTTGGCCAGCAAGTCGAGCCGGCGCTGGGCGTCCTTGCACTGTCTCAAGTATTCGTCCTCCGCCTCTTTCATCGTCATTCCCCGCGTCAGCAAGTCGAACACGTCGCCCTGCCGTTCGGGAAAACGCAGCACCTGCACGATTTTGCGGGTGTTGTTGTGGACAACCTCCATCGTCTTACCGCTGCGATCGAGCACTTTCGTATATTTCATAAACTTCTCGCTCCATTTCTTTTCGTCCATTGTATCACGAAAAAGGAGGAGCTTTATCCTCCTCCTGTTATCGTTTTATCTTTCATTTTTTCGAATCTTCTCGATTTCCTCTACTGTCATGTCCAGCAGCTCGGCGATTTTCTTTGCCGGCATGTGGTCGGCCAGCATTTTTTGCGCGATCTTCGCTTGTTTTTCATATTGTTCCCGCTGTGCTGTCTCATAGGCCATTTCGTAGCCCGCAAGCTGCGCCGCCTGCTCCCTTTTGCTCACCAGATCGCGTAAACTCTCGTTCATATACATGATGCCAACCTCCTCCTTTTTTAAGCGTTCGGCTCTTTTCTTAAGTATATCATACCGCATTTTGTCCGGATCCGCTTCCTTGAAGTCCTCCATCAAGTCTTTCAGACGCCAGTCGCCCGCATAATCCGCGTTGATGAAAATCAAGTGTTGTCCATCGCCCAGTTCCAGCCCGTTTTCGTCTTTCATCGTAAAGTGGTGCATCGGCGCGCCATCCCCGATCACGTCGCCACGACAAATGAAAATCACATACGAGTCCGCCAGGGTGTCATAGTTTTCTCCACGTGGAAGCATGTCCATATCCTCGTTGCTCAAGTAAAACCGGCCCCGCTTTTTCAAATCCGGATACAAAACGGTTTGAAACTCGGTGTCGTAGTGATTCGCTTTTTTATCCGTCGCCGCAATGTCGAACCGCGATGTTTTCGACGTCAAATTCAACACGACTTCCTGCACGCGCACCGATTCGATCTCGATTTGCGGATCGTCTAAAATGAGCCGCAGCATCCATTGCGCGCCTTCCTCGAAATCCTTGAAAAACACGTTCATATACAAATCGTCAAACAACGTGAATTCCTGAATGAGCCGCAGGTTTTCTTCCAGAATCTTCTTCATTCTTTCTCTTTGGCCGAAAACGAAAGCTTCTCCAGCACCGTACGCACCGCTTGTCCCTCGGCGCGGGAGCTCAAAATCATGCCTACCCGTCCTGGATCAATAGGAAACAACAGCGTGACCTCGCCATCGCGCACCATCCAGTCCAGCGAAAACGGCGTCGTTTCATGGGTGAATTCGTATTCTTCCTTCAGCCGTTCGACAAAGCGTTCGTACCCGTCGCCACTGAGCAAAACGCCTTCCATCACCTTCGTGTCCCGGAAGCCAATCGTCAAAACGTTGTCCCGGTACGCCCAATCGTGTCCATCGGTCGTATCCAGCGTGAGCTTCACCAAATCGCCGCTATCCGTCAGCAGCGTGAGGCTTTTCGCCGTCGTGCAGCCGCAAAACAAAACCGTCAGCGCAAGCAAGCCAATACCAGCCAGCCGTTTCATCGCCGGGTGCTCCATTTCAGCAGCAGCGCGATCGCTCCCGCGCTACACACCGCCAGCGAGGCGTACAACCCCGGATTCGTCATCAAACCCGTCGGAACGAACAAGCGGACCTTCTCGTTTTCATAGTCGATCTCGACTCGTTTGTCCTGCACGTTGGCCATGCGGCCATTGATCGTCACGGCCCCGTTGCGCTCCTCCACCTTCACGACTTCGTCGCTCAGCCGATAGCCTTGGGGCGCCTTCGTTTCCTTTATATACATGACATCGTAAGCGAGCCAAAACGAAGCCGTTCCGGTTTTTGGATCGCCCGCCACGGTTTCGATGCGCCGCGTGCATGCCGCGTCCTCGTAGCTCGTAAACGCGAACTCGCTTCCCAAAACAGGCTCTTTCGTTTGCGCGTCGATCTTGCGGATCCGCAACTCGTCCAACTCGTTTCGCTTCGGCTCGACAACTACCGAAAACACCATCGTCTTCGCCTCCTCGTCCCAAACCGGAATCGAAACGATCAGCGGCGCCATCGTCCGGTCGTCGCTCCACATCAAATACGCGCCCGGCTCCATTTCACGAAACTCGATTTGATTGCGCGCGTCGGCGACTCCCTCGATCAAGTCCGGACGATATCCGTCTAAATGATCAACCACCTCTTTTTTCAACACGGCTGCCAGCTCGTCCAGCTCGCGCGCCGATTTGATCTCGTTCAAATCGCAAGGCGTCCAGGGCGGACGCATCACGAACCGTCCCTGGTCGTAATCCGCGATCGGCAGCGCCGACACCTTCGTGCTTTCTTTCACCAGCACCGTCATCTCCCCTTTCTTCTCACTGGCATACGCCGGCCTGCACATGCCAAGCAAAGCCAGACCGACACAAAGCGCCATCAATAGTTTTTTCCACATGTCCTTTTTTCCTTTCCTCGTCTGCATACCGCCCCAAGCAGCGCGAACGGAAGCAAGCCAAACGCCAGTTCCCGCCACGAAGGCAGCTTTCTTTTTTGCGGCGGCTCCTCCACGGAAGCCGATCCGTCGCGCTCGCCCGTCACCACAAGCCGGTGCGTGTTCAATCCATACGGCGTGCACGTCACAAGCGACAACAAGTCTTTCCCTTCCCGGGGCGCCAGCCGTTCCAGCGCCGAGGGCTCGATCACCTCGATCGTTTCCACCCGATACGCCAGCGACTCGTCATACACATCCAGCCAAATGCGGTCGCCCGGCTTCAACTCGTCCAGCCGGGTAAAGAGCCGGTGGCTCGACAAGCCCCGATGCCCCGTTAAAACCATCCGGGCCCCCGGTCCGCCAGGCGGCACATCCGAAGACGGCCAGTGTCCGACGCCTTTTTGTAGCGTTTCCTCCCCGGTTCCGGCATAAACCGGCAAATCCACGTCAATGATTGGAATGCGCACCCGGGCGATGATGCCCTCGGCTTGGATCGACGCATACAGCGCCTCTCGCTCTTCGCCTTCGCTTTCGTTCAGCAACGCGCGCCGTTCTTTTTTTCGCGCCAGACTGCGTGCGTCCAGCGTCGCGTTCGCGCTTTGAAACGTCGACAACGCCTGACGCATCCGCCAGCTGCTCGCGCATCCCGCCGCCAGCGGATAAAACGCGCACAGCAAGCCGAGCCCAATCAACACGCCGCTTTTACTTCGCTTCTTCATCGCGGTCTTTGCGGCGCGCCTTACGCCCCGCCCAAATAAGCAGCGAGCCAGCCGAAAGCAGCACGATCGTCAACGCGGAACCCGTTTTCGGCAGCGCGGCCCCGGTCTGGTTGACGACCTCCAGCAAAGCCGACCCAGCCGCCGAATCAGTATCCAGCTCGGTTTTCCCGTTCCAGTCCTGCGGAAACGACACCTCGGCTTCCAGCTTCGTCAAAATCCGGTCGGTCGCTCCTTCCCCTTGGCGGTACGCATCGCGCTCAGCCGGAAAGGTTGGCGTCAGCGTAAGCTGGATCGGGCCGGGCAGCGGGCGGTATCCGTCCGGCGCTTTCGTTTCCTTCAAATAGTACGTGCCTTGATCCAGCCCGAAAACCGAAAACCGGCCCTCGGCGTCGGACACCATTTCCTCGCCCTCTTGCGACGTCGCCACATAGCCGTTTTCTATCTTTTTCAAGCGCACTTCATCCGCGCATGCCTCGTCACGATACAAACGGAACCGCGCGCCTTCCAGACGCGTGCCCGCCTCGTTGACTTTGGCGCCCTCCAGCCGGTACGTAAAACACACGACCGTGTCCCACGGCGTGAACCCGGTTTCGCCTTTGCCATCGGAATCCGGATTGTTCGAAAACTCGAGCCGCACCGCGTTCTCGAAACCGGGCCGGCCGGTTTGATCGGCCGCCGTCTCGTTCAGGCGCGCGTCATAGCGCACCACGATCGTTTGCCCGCGCGCATCCTGGCCAAACACCTCGTCCACGAACGCTTTCAAATCCGGCACGACGACTTGAAACGTTTCCCCTTCGACGCCGGTTTCGACCCGAAACGCGCTTTCCGGCATCGGCACGCTTCGCTCCCCGTCCATCACGGCGATCCGCACCGAATCCAAATCGGCATCCAGCGCGGGATCCATCTTGTCGTGGAACACGAGCGAGTACGTATCGTAGCCCGCCATCGCCGGCACCTTCGTTTCATAGCGAAACGGAATCGTCTGCCCGATCTCGAAGTCGCCTATATCGTTCCAGCCGATTCCCTGGTCGTCCTCTTCGATTTTTTTAATCAAATCCGGATAGTCGGACTTGATTTGAATACGAATGTCCGCGTTCGCGCTTGCCGCCAGGCAAAGCGAGGCTGCCGAATGCATGTCGTTGTTGTAGACATTGTGCTCGTCCACCAAATACCAGCCCGGCGCCAGATCCCGGATGACGACGCTGCCATCCGGCTCCAGCTCGTCCACCTCGATCCGGGTGCCGCTCTCGCTTTCCAGCTGGTCGCGCAGCGCCTCCACAAAAAAGCGCAAGGAAGAATCGGGCCCCTGGGCGTCCAGGCCGGCAATGTAGTCGACCGCCTCCCATTCGCGCACCGTGTCGGGGGACTGGTTTTTGGCCGCGCCGACGGCGGCTTGAATCGCGGGCCGGTACGCCTCGTTCCACGTATAGTGGACCGAGCTTTGATCCGCGGACGTCACGACATCAAACAGCCGATGCGCGACGAATGTCTTGCCACGCAGCGTCTGGCCGGCGTTAGGCACCAAGGTAATCGAAACCGGCTCGGCCGTTTCCTGGGCCAGAGCGGGCGAAAGCACGCACGCCAGCGTAATCGTGCCGGCCGCAATCGCTTTAAAAAGTGGGAGAATGCTTGTTTTCTTTCGTTTCATATGTTGTTCCTTTTCTATTGTTTTTGACGCCGCAAGGCGATCCAAATCGTCATCGCGCCCAACGCGCTCATCCAACCATGCATGGCGCTGCCCGTGACCGGAAGCGCGGTCTGGGTGTGGTTGACAAGCGCAATCGTAATGGTTGGCACGCCATCTTCCTGTTCGATGGCGACCGCGTCATGACTCGTTTCCCCGTCAAAATGGACAAGCAGCTTGTCCTGAGCGGGAACGGCTTCGATTTTCAATGTGTGGGCTTCGGTTTGCGGAAGCCGGTAGCCATCCGGCGCCTTCGTTTCCTTCAGGAAATACGTCGTGTCCACCTCGATGGGCGTAAACGCGGCCTCGCCGTTTTCATCGGTTTCAATCGTCTCGACTACGGTTTGGCACGCGGCGTCGGCATACAGCGTAAATTCGGCGCCGGCCAGCGGCGTGCCGTGCTCGTTGCGTTTCAAAAGCCGGATTGGAAACGGCTGGACATCGTTGTAGACCGTTAACGTGCCGGTTTCCGGATCGTAAGGGAACGTCTCGGCGTCGTGCACGACAAGACCGTTTTCATCGACTTCCACCCGGATCGGCTGCTGGATTTTCCTGTAGCCAAAAGACGGCTCGATTTCCTCAAGGGTGTGGACGCCAAACGCCAGACCGCGCCACACGATGACACCGTTTTCATCGGTTCGCACTTGGTTCTGGGTTCCATCGGGCGCGGTATGCAAAAACGTGGTGCCCGGAATCGGGGTGTTTGTGCCGGTTTGCCGTTTTTCCAGCCGCAGCTCGATGGCGCGGTTTGGGATGGTCGTCGTTTGAACGAGGGAGAGCGCCGGTTCGGTCGTGCCGGTGTCGGCAATCGTCACCGTGTGGATCGTCGGGTCGATTTGGTAGCCGGATGGCGCTTTCGTTTCCTGGATCGTCAGCTGGCCAAGCGGTACGACCGGCCGGTTTTGATGATCCTTGTACAACGGATCGCCGTCGATTTGATACGCTTCCTCGAATCGTACCCGGCCTTGGGCGTCGGTGCGAAACACCCATGTGCGCGCGGGTTCCTTGGCGTCCTTTGGAAAATGACGGACAGTGAATTGCGCGTTTTCCAGGGTGGCGCCAGCAACCGGCTCGCCTAACTGCGTATCGGCGTCCACTTTTTGAATGAGAAGGTCGACGGGCGCCGCTTTGGGCGTGTCGGCGCACGTGACAACCGCGCGTTCGTTGGCGGAAACGGAAACCGGATGGATGGCCGGATCCAGGGCGTAGCCTTGCGGGGCTTTCGTTTCCCGAATGTAGTATGTGCCCGGCGTCAAATCCGTGATGCGGTTGGAGGAGAGATCTTCTTGAATGGTGAAGGTTCCGATTTGCGTCGTGGCTTGCGCGTCCTGGTACAGCCCGTATTGCGCGCCGGTCAAATCGTAGGCGGGATTTTGGAAGGAAAGATCGGTGTTGGAGGACGTCTTTCGAATTTGCAGCTCGCCTTTGGGCGCGTATTGTCCATAGGCAAGCGGCTGGAACGGCGCGGTTTGGCCGGCCCAGTTGACGCCTTCCCCCTTTGTGTCGACCATGTAGACGACGTACCCTTTTTCTTTGGGGTCGGGGCGGCTTTGCACTTCGTCGTAAAGCGGGCCGATCCAGTTGTTCCAGTGGTAGCCGTTGGCGGCATTCGTGCCAACGCTGGCGCCCGTATGGGCGAAGGAGACAAAGTCGTTGGTCGCCACGATCATTTGCTCGAGCGAATAGCCTTTGGCTTCCAATATGTTTTCCGGCCCGTTGTATCCATAGTAGAGCGCTTTGCGCAAGGCGGGGTTGTCGACTTCAAACGGGTCGCTTGTGGCCTGGCCTATTGTCGGCGAGGCGTGCATGCCGTTGGCGCAAAATGCGAGCTGCTGGTTAGACAGCCGCCACAGGCCGTTGACAATGTACCCGGCGCCCCATGACGCGCTCACTTGCGTGAAATCCGCGACTTGCATCGCTTTGGGCGTTTTCCATGTTTGATCGGCGCTCACCATCGCCTGCAGCTTGTTTTGGTAGGCCGGGGTTTGATACCGGTCTAAAAGCGGCAGGCGCCCGCGCATGACGGAAAACGGTGGAAACGTCGTGTAAAACGCGTCGTTGAGAAAATAGTCGGCGTCCACGTAGTCTTCAAGTCCGTACAACGCGCATACTTCTTTGCGCACATCGAGGTGCGCGGCAAAATTTCCATTTCGCTGATCGGCGAGCGCTTCCTGGTCGGCGGGCGTCAGCAGCGCCTCTTCTTGCGCCTGGACCGGCGACTGAAGCAGGGCGAACGCCATCACGAGGATGGACGCGAAAATGGAAAAACAATAAATCGTTCGTTTCATACTGGTTTTTTTCCTTTCTGAAGGGCATCTGTGTGCCATTGGTGGATAAAAAGATTTAGAATAGAAAATACAAAAGGAGTTGAATTGTTATGGATATAATGAAACAAATGGAAGACCGTCACTCCGTCCGCAAATACCAGGATCTTCCGATTTCGAAGCCGGTTTTGGAGCGGCTGCAAGAGGAAATCGCAGCCTGCAACAAAGAAAGCGGACTGGATATCCAGCTAGTGCTGGACGAGCCCAAGGCGTTCGATCCAAAATACGGACATTTTGAAGGGGTGGAAAACTATATCGCGCTCATTGGTCGAAAAGGAGAAGATCTGGATGAGAAATGCGGATACTATGGCGAAAAAATCGTTCTGTTCGCGCAATCGCTCGGACTGAATACTTGCTGGGTTGGTGTCACATACAAACAAATCGAGGGAACGCTGCAAATCGGAAAAGACGAACGTCTGGTGGCGATGATCACGATTGGATACGGTGTCAACCACGGGCAGCCTCATGAATTGAAGGAAGTGTCGAAATTTAGCAATGAAAATCCAAATTCGCCGGAATGGTTCAAACGCGGCCTGCAAGGTGTCCGTCTGGCGCCATCGGCCTACAACGAGCAAAAATGGCATTTTTTCTACGACGAGGAAAACGGCGAAGGAAAAGTGGACGCGCGTCCGGGAGTCGGCGAATTCGCCAAAGTGGATCTTGGAATCGCGAAATACCAGTTTGAACAAGCATCCGGAAAGGATTCTTCAATCTGGATCAAATAAATTCAATAACGGAAAAGCCCGGAGGGGCTTTTTTTTTACTCCTCCGTTATTCTTACACGACAAGGCAGGATTTGAACAGCCTTTTTTCCATTTCAACAAGATTTCACATGTTTTTCCTCTTTTCGCAATCAAAAAAAAGACCCGATCGGGTCAAAAAATTCAAGCGCGGTCGCCGCGCGTTCTTTTTATTCGAAAAGACACGTCGTATGGAAGAGAAGACTCTCCTTCATCGCGGCCAGAAACGCCTCGATCCGTTCACGATCTTCCGCGTTGTACACGCCGCATACCGTCAGCGCGCACACTCCATCCAGCGACACGATCGCGACTTGAAAGCCTGGTTTTTGTTTGACGGGGCCACCCAATTCCATTGCGACCGGCTCGATGCCGCCAGCGCGCAGATCATTTTTTTTTCACGTTGCCCAGATTCGTCACGCCCACGCCCATATCGGCGTAAAAGCGATCCGTCACCGGCTCGATCCACGAAAACGGCAACGTCTCGAACGCGCCATGATACAGCGGCATGCCGTAAAAACCGGACAGCTCGTCGTATCGGAACGCTTCAGTTTGGCGTTGCACCGCGGTCAGGATCGCGTCAAAATCGTCGACATCCACGCCCTGTTCAAAGTCGAGCGGCAACGTGCCGGACGCGTTGCACAACCCCCATTGTTCCGGATGATCGCACGTACCGCGCAGGTTTTTCATGAATACGACCGAAAACGGCGCGCCGACCTCCAAGCCTGTTTGGTGATAAAACGTCTGGACAAATGCGGCTAGAATCATGTCGTTGACGGTGCAGCCGCGCGCCTTGCCATAGCGTTTGACGCGCGCCATGTCCGTATCCGAAAGGACGGTTTTTACCTTTACGGGCGCACTTTCCTGCGTGGAGGGCGCAAACGGAAACAGGCGACTGAAGCGGGCGCGCTCGCGGTGGAGCGCCTTGAGCTTTTCGATCGGCGACAAATGCCCGTAAAGCTGACGGGCGCTTCGGGGTCCATTGCGAAAGAGCGGCTGTCGGCCGTTCATCCGCTGGAGCACCGCCTTCACGACCCACAAGGCGTCGGCGCCATCCATCACGATGTGCGAGCAACGAAAGACGACGATCGTATCGTATACGGCGCACTGAAGCTGGGTCTTTCCAAACGGATCCACCGGGCTCAAATACAGCGCGTCGGCTTCCGGCTCGTTTTAGCATTCGACAAACCAGTCGTCGCCGAAAGTCCCGTTTTCGATCCACGCCTCTTGTTCCAGATCGAGCGTGCTTCGCAGGATCGGCATATTTTCAAGCAATGTCCGGACCGCCTCTTTGAGCCGGGCCCGGTCGACGGCTCTTTCAAAGTCGATTCGGAAACGAATCGTATTGTCGTTCCATTCGCGAACCGCGTACTGCATCTTGTCCGACGCTTCGAGTGGATAAGTTGTATATTTCATGGTTGATTTCCTCTTTCTTATGATTGGGATTATAGACAAATGAAAATTACTTTACAACTGTCAATTATTTCGATATTGTCTACTTATAGACATTTTTTGAACAACTGTCTGGAAAAGAGGATGCCATGAAACAAACCGAACGCAAACAAAACACCCGGCAGGCGATTTTCGACGCCTACTGCGCCTTGCTCGAACAAAAACCACCAGAAAAAATTTCCGTCATCGACGTGTGCCGCCACGCCAAAATCAGCCGCGCCACGTTTTACTTGCATTACGAGGACATTCACGCGATGCTGGACGACTTTTCAAACCACTTCTTTTCGGAAGTCGACTTTTCTCGTCTGTTCTCGCTGCCGCTTTCCGATACGCGCGCGTTGCAGGACGCCATCATTCCGCTGCTGCGCCTGATCGAAGCCAACGAGACACTGTACCGCTGCACGATTTTGGAGCGGGGCGGCTCGCGCCTTTTATTTGAAAAGATGCAGGCCCGTATCGACGAGCTCATCCATTCGGGCTTGCGCGAAAAACAACTGCCCGTCTCCTCCTCGTGTTTGAGCCACTTCGCCCAGTCGACGTTTCATGCCATCGTTTTGGGATGGCTGGACGACGACAGGAAGCAGCCTCTTGAGGATGTCGCGTTTTGGATTGCGCAGCTGCTGACAAAGGGGTTATGTTCGGTGATTCCAGCGTAAAAAGAGGGTCGCGTTTCGATTCGCGATACCCTCTTTTTTTGGTTTCACTTCAGTCGATACCGGGTGCCTCTGCCATTTCCTTCGATGACGACGATTCCTTTTTGTTCAAGTTTTTTCAGGAGCTGGGAAAGTTTCGATTTTCCAAAAGGAACATCCGTTACGATTTCACCAATAGATTTTCGTATCGTCGCACTTAGAGTTTTGTAGACGACCCGCTCATCTTCCGATAATTTCAAGTCTTTTTCAAAAACGGGGAGAATGACCCGAATCGCGCTTTCCGATAGATGAAATTCCGGCTTGATCAAACTGTCCTCATAGGCTTTTTTGATTCGGGTGATTCCGGTCCCGAATATTTCGACAAATCCCAGGCGATAAAAAACATTGGCAAGATTTCGATTTCTCAATACAGAAATCATACCGGACAAATAGTCCTCTTCCTGGATCCCCGTCGGCAGTCCGCCAGGTGATACAATTTCGATTCGATCATCAAACATTAAAACGCGAATTCGGGCGTCCACATCCCAAACACGGTGAATCAAAGCGTTGGCGACGGCCTCCCGGATGGCCTCTTCCGGTATTTTGCTGATGCGGTTTCTCACCGTTCCTTTAATTTCTTCATACTGATATTCCTCGTAAAACACCCGCATCGCCTGATCGTATTGGTCCAAAATCGAGATCCGATCAAACGTAAACCGTTTTTGGATCGTATTGATGGTTTCGCCAAATCGAACGATGTCAATGCCTAGAAAATCATTTTGATCGGCCAAAATTCCCGCGGCGTTGTTGTAGCCGGTGCTGGTATCGTACAAATTCAAGGTTTTCAACGTATCCTCATTAAAGGTTTCCAGTTGAATCCGTTCTTTTAATTTACACTGCAATGTTGTAAAAGACAGGTTTTGATCCTTGTATGGCAATTCTTCAAACGAGCGATTCATTCCTTCCAAAATGAGGCGTGAAAGTTCCAGTCGATCCACCTCGACTGTCGCGCTATCGCTTCTTTTGTACGCTTTAGAGCGATATAGATATGGCTTTTTGAAGCCGCTTCGAACGGTTAATTTGACGATCTGGTCACGATCTATGATTTCCAGCATATAATCGGGTTGAGGCGTTATGTTATCGTTGATTTTATTCTCAATATCCAGACAGGCTTGCCTTGGGCCTTTGATTTCCCCTGCGTCATCGACGCCAAATAAAATTGTTCCCCCGTCGTAATTGGAATAAGCGCTGACTGTTTTTAAAAATGTGTTCGTGATGGCTTCCTTATATTCTAAAGTTCTTGTTTCGCGCATGTTGTTTTTGTCCCTTCTGCTTTTCATTATGCGTAAAAACACGCGTAAATTCAATCGCAAATTTTTTCGACCGGATTTACGGTTGAATTTGAGCGGTAAAATTCCAATTTACGCTTTTTTTCAAGCGCTTGAATTTACACTTTAAGTGCAACACTAAAAAAAGTGGAACATAGAAGCACCCATGATACACTAATGGTGACCAAACCAAATGAATCAGGAGGGCATATCTATGAACCACTACACTCATCTTACTATAGAAGAGCGAGAAGAGATACTAAAATATTCATTCTTAGGCTTCTCAATCTGTAAGATTGCGAAAATACTCCACCGAAATAAATCAACGATTTCCAGAGAATTGAAAAGGAATGCTTCCCAAGGCAAATACAGTCCTTCGATGGCCCAATCAGAGTATTCGAAAAGACGAACACATTGTGGAAGAAAGAAAATATTGAATGACCCTGTTCGCTATGAATGGGTACGTAACTGCTTCTTGGATCATCAATGGTCCCCTGAAGAAATCGCTGAAGATTAGAGTACGAAAAAGCGGATTGGTCAATCAGTCATAATACGATCTATAGAGCGATCTATGCCGGCTTGTTTGATGAAAAGAATCTCTCTCATGGCAATCGAGGAGCTATTCGAAAGCTAAGACATAGAGGAAAATCAAGGCATACGAAGGACTATATCGAAAAACGAGGAAAGATCCAGATCAGCAATGAATTAAAAGATCGTCCTGAAGAAGCCAATAATCGCTCACGACTTGGCGATTGGGAGGGAGATACAGTAGCTGGAGCGACCGGAAAAGCCTGTCTTGTGACATATGTTGATAGAAAGAGCAGATTTCTAAAATGCATGAAGATAGCCAAGAAGAAAAGCGACCTGGTAAAAGAAGCGACCATTCAACTTCTAAAAGAGGAGCCACTCTGCACGATTACCCCGGATCGAGGAAAAGAGTTTACTGCGCATCCGGATATAACGGAAGAACTGAATCAAGTCCAATTTTATTTTCCGCTTCCACGACATCCATGGGATAGAGGAACAAACGAAAATACAAATGGTCTTTTGAGAGAATACTTTCCGAAAGGAAAAGATCTCACCGATATACCAGAAGAGTACATCCAAGAAAAAGTAGATGAACTGAACAAACGGCCTAGAAAATGTTTAGGCTACAAAACACCATATGAAGTGTATTATTCGGAAACGTTGCACTTAATTTGACAATTCAAGCGCAAAAAAAAGACCATGGCGACATGGCCATCGTCTTTTGATGGATTTGGCTTGCTTATCCGACGATTTCCTCGGCGGATTTAAGCGCCTTTGTGAGCAGCTTTTTCAGCGCTTCCTTGTCGTGTTTTTCCATGTTGTAGAAGAGGCGGTCGTTGATGATGTCGTCTTCTTTCGCGTCGTGGATCTTATGCGCGATCTGCATGAAATATCCTGTGATGCTGTCCTTATCCACTTTGTCCCGTAAGCACTTGCATTGTTTTTCTGCCATATTCCTATACCTCCCATATGTGGTTTTATTATAAGTCATTAAAAAAACGGAACAAACTCATGTGCTCCGTTTCATTTTTTTCGAACGAGAAGAATCCAGTATCCTTTGTCGCGCGTCACGCGCTCCACCCGACATCCGGCTTCCTCGAAGTGCTTCACGGCGCTAGGCGCGCCATGTTGTTTGCGCATCACCAGCCACAGCCGTCCGTGCTCGCTCAAATGCTCGACACACGAATCCAGCAGCGCGTACATCGCCGGCTTGCCGATTCGAATGGGCGGATTGAACACGATGCAGTCGAACACGCCGGTTTGGATGCCGTCCTGCGCCTCGACGCGCGCCTTGAGTCCGTACTTTTCCATGTTCGCCTTCGCGAGCTGTACGGCCCGCGCGTTGATGTCGATCATCGTCATGTCCGTATGGTAGCGGCTCTGCAAAACGACACCGACCACGCCGATCCCGCAGCCAAGATCCAAAATCGACCGGGGATCCGTTTCATGGTCCAGCACGGTTTCCAGCAGCAGACGCGTGCCTTCATCCAGCTTGTCCTTGGAAAATACGCCCTGGTTGGAATGCAAAGTAAACGATCGGCCGTCGATCTCGAATCCGATATCGAACGGCCGGTCTTTGACGTCGTCGTTGGTGAAATAGTGGGCCATCAGGCGTTTTCCACCGCGTTTTTAATGGCTTCGGCGTCAAATCCGAATTTATGATACAGCTCGTCCGGCTTTCCGCTTTCGCCAAAAACGTTTGGCACGCCCAAACGAACGAGTCTGGCGCCGCCTTCGGCGCTGGCCATGACTTCCGCCACCGCCGAGCCTAAACCGCCGGTAATTAAATGGTCTTCCACCGTGATGATCGTATCGCAGGTTTTCTTCAGCTCCTCGATCATTCCGGCGTCGATTGGAGAAATCGTATGCATGTTGACGACCTTCGGCTTCACATCGAGCATGTCGTACGCTTTCAGGCACTCCTGCACCGAGCTGCCCGAGCCAATGAGCGCGATCCGGCTGTTTGGGTCGCCTTCCTTGAGCACGACGCCCTTGCCAAACGTGAACACGTAATTTTCGTCGTTGACCTGCTCGACGCCGCTGCGCCCGAGCCGCACGTAAAACGGCCCGTCCTGGTAGGCGATGTATTTAATGGCCTGTAGCGCCTCGTTGTAGTCGCACGGAACGATAACGCGCATGCCCGGAATCGTGCGCATCAAGGAAACGTCCTCGATGCACTGGTGGCTCGCCCCGTCCTCGCCCACGCTCACACCCGCGTGCGAGGCGCACACTTTGACATTCAGCGCCGGATACACGATCGAATTGCGGATTTGCTCGTACGCCCGTCCAGTCGCGAACATCGCGAACGTGCTGGCGAAAGCGATCTTTCCGCTGGCGGCCAGACCGGCGGCCACAGCCATCATGTTTCCTTCCGCGATTCCCATATCAAAATGGCGTTCCGGCGCGACTTTTTTCGCTTCCGCGCCTTTCGTGCTGCCGGCCAGATCGGCATCCAGCGCCACGATGTTGCGGTCCTCGGCCATCAGTTGTTTCAATGCGTCGCCATAAGCGACCCGTGTTGCGATTTTTGCCATGGATTATTTCGCCTCCAGTTCTTTGAGTGCGGCTTCTTTTTCGTCACTGTTTGGCGCCACACCGTGCCAGTTGACTTTGTTTTCCATAAACGACACGCCTTTTCCTTTGACTGTCTTGGCGATGATGACCGTCGGCTTGCCTTTGTTTTGGCGCGCTTTGGCGAACGCGTCGCGAATCTGATCGAAGTCGTGGCCGTCGATGCACTCCACATAGCATCCGAACGCCTTGAATTTCTCATCGAGCGGATACACGCTCATGACGTCGTGCACGTGGCCGTCGATCTGCAAATCGTTGTTGTCGACGATCATGCACAAGTTGTCCAGTCCATAATGGGAGGCCGACATCGTCGCTTCCCACACTTCGCCCTCCTGGCACTCGCCATCGCCTAACAGCGCGTAGACGCGGTGCCCGTTTTGATCGAGCTTGTTGGCCAGCGCCATGCCGACCGCCGTCGAGATACCCTGTCCCAGCGAACCCGTGGACATGTCCACGCCTTTCAGGTAGCGCATGCTTGGATGGCCCTGGAGCGGGGAACCAAGATGACGGAACGTGGGGAGCAGTTCCTTATCGAGAAAACCTTTTTCGGCAAGTACGCCGTATAACGCCGGGCTGGCGTGCCCTTTGCTTAAAACGAATCGGTCGCGATCAGTCGTGTCCAGATTGTCCTTTGTGATATCCATTTCTTCAAAGTAGAGACTTGTGATCAGGTCTGTGGCACCGAGACTCCCTCCCGGATGTCCACTCTGGGCAGAATGCGTTTCAATAATAATATCCTGACGGATATTGTTTGCATGCTTTTCCAGTTGTGCGTTTTGCATAGTCATATTTCTCCTTTTAGCCCATACATTATATCAAACTTCTTTCTCGTTTGTGAGGAATTCACCAAAAAATAGAAAAAGAAGCGCAATTTCCGAAAGGTTTGCACTTCTTTGTTTTTGTGGAATCGTTTACTTTTTCGCGGTTTCCGGCTCGTTGTCCACTTCGAAGATCTGCGCGCCAAGCGCCGGCACGTCGACCTCGATCATAAACGGCTGGTTGTTGCGTTTGAGCCGCACCGCCTTCACGCGCTGCGCCGTGTCGGTGTCCAGCGATCCGTTGTATTTGGCCCACTGCGTGTTCATGACTTCCGTGTAAACCCCTTTGTGCGGCGCGCCAAACTGCGCCCGGTACGGGTTGGTCGAGAAGTTGAGAATCGTGATAAACGTCTTGTCCGTCGCCTTGCGCATGAAAACATACAAGTTGCGTCCCGCGTCGTCCGCGTCGATCCATTGGAAGTTGAGCGGATCGTAGCCGTAGTAGTAGGCATCGTTGTCCGCGTACAGCGCCGTCAAATCCGCGAAGAACTTGGCGAACGCGTCGTGCATCGGGTACTCGAGCAGGAACCAGTCCGTGCTCTTTTGCTCGTCCCATTCCCGCAGCATGCCGATCTCGTTGCCCATGAAGTTGAGCTTCTTGCCCGGATGCGTGAACATGTACGTGTACAGCGCCCGGCACTGGGCGAACTTGTCCTCGTAGCTTCCCCACATCTTGTCGACGATCGTCGCCTTGCCATGCACGACCTCGTCGTGCGAGAACGGCAGGATAAAGCGTTCCGAATAAAAATACGCCATCGAGAACGTGATGTCGTTGTGGTGGTACTGGCGGTAGATCGGATCGCGCTTCAAATACTTGAGCGTGTCGTTCATCCAGCCCAGATCCCACTTGTAGTCGAAGCCCAGACCGCCATCCAGCGTCGATTTCGTCACGTTTGGAAAATCGGTCGAGTCCTCCGCGATGAGCATGACTTTGCCATGGTATTTCTCGTTGATCATGAAGTTGGCGCGCTTCATGAAGTCGCAGGCGCCCTCGTTGACGCCGCGCTCTTTGTTTCCCTTCCAGAAAATCGCGTTCGAGATCGCGTCCCAGCGCAATCCGTCCATGTGGTAGACATCGAGCCAGTAGTTGGCCGCCGACATCAAAAAGGAACGGACTTCCTCTTTCCACAAGTCAAAGTTCGCGGTTCCCCACTCGGAATTGGCGTCGTCCGGATTTTGGTATTCGTAAAGCGGCGTGCCGTCAAAGCGCGCCAGCGCGAAGTTATCCTTCACGAAATGCACCGGCACGAAATCCATAATGATACCGATGCCCGCGTCGTGCAGCTTGTTGACAAATTCCATCAGCTCGACGTTCGTGCCATAGCGCGATGTCGTCGAGAAATAGCCCGTGTCCTGATAGCCCCACGAACCGTCGAACGGATGCTCGCAAAGCGGCATGACTTCGACGTGCGTGAAGTGGTATTTTTTGCAGTGGGCGATCAAATCGTCGACAATATCCAAATATTTCGGGAAATCGTTGGGTCCCATGTCCTCGGTGCGCTTCCACGATCCCAAATGCACCTCGTAAATACTAATTGGATCGTCGTATCCCTTCGTTCTTTCCTTCATCCACTTTTGGTCGGTCCAGCCGTCGAAGCTTAGATCCGCGATAATGGACGCCGTCTGCGGCCGCAGCTCGGAATAAAACGCGAACGGGTCGATCTTGTCGACGATGTCCCCGCCCGCCTGAACCACGTGGTATTTATACGAGTGGCCCGGTTTCGCTCCTTTGATGCGGGCCGTCCAGATTCCCTGGTCGTCTTTTGTCATCGGCGCGTCTTCAACGTCCCAATCGTTGAAGGTTCCGATCACGGACACGCTTTGGGCATGCGGCGCCCACACAGCGAAATCCGTGTATGTTTTTTTCGGATGCGCGCCGAATAAGTTATATGCTTCAAGCTCCCGGCCTTCAAAAAAGGCTTGCGTCTTTTTCTTCTCCATAAAAGTTCCTCCTAAAACCATTTTATACTTTATGGTACAAAATAAAAAGCGCAAAAAGTGAAAAACTGTATGCGCTTAATTTCTTTGCGTTTTGCGAAATTCTTCTAAGATTTTCTCTAAATCCGCCAGCGTTTCCATGCGCGAAAACGCGTCCTTCGTGCCATGGGAGTTGGGCAGTCCCTTCAAATACCACGAAGCGATTCCCCGCATTTCGCGAACGCCGGCCAACTCGCCTTTCATGGCGCACAAGTCGCGGGCGTGCGCCAGACACACGCCGATCCGATCCTCGATCGTCACCTCGTGGGTTTGGCCGTGCAGCGAATCCACGATGTCCCGAATCAAAAACGGATTGCCGATGATGCCGCGGCCGATCATAACGGCGTCGCAGCCGGTTTGCTCGCGCATCGCGTAAAAATCCTCGACGGTTTTGACGTCGCCGTTGCCAATGACGGGAATCGAAACGGCGTCCTTGACTTTTTTGATCCACGTCCAGTCGGCTTTCCCGTCGTACATTTGCGTTTTCGTGCGGCCATGGACGCAAATCGCGGCCGCCCCGGCTTCTTCCATCGCCCTGGCCATTTCCACGCAGTTGATGTGCTCGCAATCGTAGCCGATTCGCATCTTGACGGTGACCGGCTTGTTGACGGCGTCCACGATCGCCTTGACGATTTTTTTGGCGTACTCCACATCCTTCATCAAATAGCTGCCCGCCTTCGCTTTGATGACCTTCGTCACCGGACAGCCCATATTGAAGTCGATGATGTCGCAATCCGTCTGCTGGTCCAAAAAGCGGGCCGCGTACACCAGAGTATCCTCGTCGTGACCGAATAGCTGAAAGCTGACCGGGTGGTCGCCCGGCTCGCTTTGGCACATTTTCAACGTTTTGTCCGAGTCGTAGTACAGCGCCTTGTCGGACACCATTTCGTTGCACATCAAACCCGCCCCGAACTGGCGGGCGATCTTGCGGAACGCGAGATTGCTCACGCCAGCCAGCGGGGCGGTGATGACCGGTTCGGCAATTTCCACAGAACCGATTTTAAGCATTCATCTCCTCCAGGATGGCTTCCAGCTCGTCTTTGGTGAACTGGTAGTGCTCGTTGCAGAAGTTGCACGTCACTTCGCAGCCGGCGTCATCGTCGATCATTTGCTGGATCTCGTCTTTGGACAGCGTCATCAAAATGCCTTTGGTGCGCTCTTTGGAGCACGGGCACGAGAAATGAATGTCGGTTGTTTCCAGCACTTGCGCGTCCTCAAACAGGTCCCTGGCCAGCTGGCTCATGTCGGTATCGCCATACTCCTTGATGATGGTCGACATCGGCTTGAGGCCTTCCACGACGTGTTCGACGATCCGGATGTCGGTGTCGGTGGCGTCAGGCATCATTTGCAGCACGAGGGCGCCGGCCGCTTCCACTTTGCCGTTGGCGTCCGTGGACACCCCGACAGAAACCGCGCTTGGCGTCTGTTCGGAAAGCGTGAAGTAATACGTGAAGTCCTCTCCGATTTGACCGGACTGGAGCTCCACCGTTCCGGTAAAGTTTTCCACCATGTTCAAATCCTTGATGACGGTCAGCGTGCCATCCGTGCCGACGGCTTGCGCCACGCTTGGCGCGTCGACGTGCGGATCCGAGACAAAGCCCCGGACGTTGCCGTTGGAGTAGGCGTCTACCGTGATGCTGCCAATCGGCCCGTGGCCGTTGATGGAGATCGTGAGCATCTCCTTGTCGGATTTAAGCATGCCGCCCATGATGGAGGCGACAGAGAGCGTCCGGCCTAAAGCGTCCGTGGCGATCGGCCCCATATCGAACCGGTCCCGGGCTTCCTGCACCATGTCGGTGGTGCGGGCGATATAAATGCGCACATGCCCGTCCAGGGCGAGTGCTTTTACGAGTTCATCTTTCATCGTTTGAACCTCCTTGTTTCCATTATCCTCTTTTCTTTTCCATTTTACCTATTTATATGCTTTTGGCAAAGAAAAGGAGCGACGGCTTTTCGTTTCGCTCCTTTGGCTTCTTAGTCTTTTTTCTTGGTGAGTTCGCTCAAAGCCTGGTCGAGATCTTCCTCGCTGGCTTTTTTCGGTACCGGCGGCACGTCTTCCTTGACTTCGACGGTTTCCGTTTCCACGATGGTCGCCTCGATTGGCGCGTTCGGATCTTTGAGCTGTCCGTATTTCATGAGATTCGTGATCTCCTCGTTGGTGAGCGTCTCGTTTTCATACAGGTTTTTCGCGATCAAATCGAGCAGGTCGCGATTTTCCGTCAGGATGCGGCGGGATGCCGTATGGCACTCGTCCACGATCTTGCGCACTTCCTTGTCGATTTCCTCGGCGACACCCACGGAGTAGTTTCCGCCTTGCGTGTAGTCGCGGCCCAGGAACACGTTGCCTTGCGGATTGGCGTACTGGATCGGTCCAAGCGACGACATACCGAAGACACGCACCATGTTTTTGGCGATGTCGGTTAGTTTTTCAATGTCGTTGACCGCGCCGGCGCTGATTTCGCCAAACACGATTTCCTCGGCGGTACGTCCGCCCAGCAATCCGGTAATTTGCGCCAAATATTCCGAGCGGCGGTGGAAGTATTTTTCCTCGCGCGGCGTCATCAGGTTGTATCCGCCCGCTTCCCCGCGTGGAATGATTGTGACTTTTTGCACCATGTCGGCGTCTTCGACTTTGAGTCCGATCACGGCGTGTCCCGCTTCATGGTACGAAACGAGCCACTTGTCCTTGTCGCCGTATTTCTTGCTTTTTTTCGCCGGTCCCATCATGACGCGGTCGATGGCTTCGTCGAGGTCGTCCATCGTGATGACGGTTTCCTTGTTACGCACGGCCAGGATCGCGCCTTCGTTAAGCACGTTGGCCAGATCCGCGCCGGAGAAGCCCGGCGTGCGCTTGGCGAGGTTTTCCAGTTCGACGCCCGGCGCCAAATGCTTGTTGCGGGCGTGGACTTTCAAGATTTCCTGACGGCCTTTGATGTCCGGCAGGTTGACCGTGACCTGACGGTCGAACCGTCCGCTTCGCAGCAGGGCCGGGTCGAGGACGTCGGGCCGGTTGGTGGCCGCGATGATGACGATGCCGTTGTTGTCGATCATACCGTCCATTTCCACGAGCAGCTGGTTGAGTGTCTGCTCGCGCTCGTCGTTGCCGCCGCCCATGCCGGCGCCGCGCTGGCGTCCGACTGCGTCGATTTCGTCGATAAAGATAATGCAGGGCGCCGCTTTGGCTGCTGTTTTAAACATGTCGCGCACGCGGCTCGCGCCGGTTCCGACAAACATTTCCACGAAGTCGGAGCCGGAAATCGAGAAGAACGGCACACCCGCCTCGCCGGCGACGGCTTTAGCGAGCAACGTCTTTCCGGTGCCCGGAGGACCGACCATCAGGATACCCTTTGGAATGTGGGCGCCCATGTCGGTGAATTTTTTCGGCGCGCGCAAGTAGTCGATGATTTCCTTGACTTCCTCTTTTTCCTCCTCGCAGCCGGCGACGTCCTTGAACCGCGTTTTCACGTTGGATTCGATGCGGGCTTTCGATTTGGAAAATTCGAAGGCTTTGTTGTTGCCTCCGCCGCCCATGCGGGCGAACATGAAATAAAAGAACACGCCGACCAGGATGAATGGAATGAGCTGTCCAAGCACATTGAGCCAGACGCTTCCCTGGTTTGGATCGACGATGGAAATTTGTCCGCCGTCGCCGGTCAGCGTTTTGTTGAGCCATTCCAGATTGGCTTCGGTGTTGGGAACGAGGACGTTGAAGCTTGTCGCGTTCGCGCCCGGTTTGGAAGGATCGGTGTACGTTCCTTCCACATCAATGACCGTGGACGAGATGGTCATTGAGGAGTTTCCGAATTTCGCGTCCTGCGCGAGCTTCTGGAATTCGGTATAGTTCATATGGCGCATCGTGCCCTGGGCGCTGTACGCGATCAAGGAAACGATGATACAAACTATGAAAATCGTGGGAAGATAGTTGAGCCACTTCTTCATTAATTGATCCCCCTATTCGTAGATTTCAGGTTTGAGAACGCCGATGAATGGCAGATTTCGGTATTTCTGGTTGTAGTCGAGTCCATAGCCCACCACAAATTCATTCGGCACGGTAAATCCGACATAATCCGCTTCGATATCGACAACGCGTCGTTCCGGCTTGTCAAGCAGCGAAACGATTTTGACGTTGGTCGCGCCTTTGTTCAGGAACATCTTGCGTACTTCCGAAAGCGTGCGGCCGGTATCGACGATGTCCTCGACCACAAGAATCGCCCGGTCCTTGCTGGAAAGATCCATGTCTTTTTCGATGCGCACGTCGCCGATCGACTCGGTTCCATCGTACGAGCTGACCGACATGAAGTCGATTTCGCAAGGGAACGTGAATCGCTTGATCAGTTCCGCCATGAATGGAACGCTTCCGCGCAGCAGGCCGACGATGATCGGCACGGTGTTTTCCTGTTCGTAATCGTGTTCGATCTGCGCCGCCAGCTCTTTGCAGCGTTGTTCTATTTGTTCTTCTGTAAGCAATACTTTTTCAATATCTTTGCTGATCATTTTTGATTTCTCCTCTAGTAAACCTATCGCGCTAATTGTAACATAAAGGCCGTGGGTTGGATAGAAAAATGTGTGCGGTCGCAGCCGATTCCAGGCACGAAAACGACGTGTCCCTGGCTGTTTTCGAGCACGTACCACTGCTCGCGCCACAGGCGCGGAATCTTGCGGTCGATCCAAAACCGGCGCAGCGTCTTGGTGCCGCAGCGCAAGGCGATTCGGTCCGTTCCTCTGGCGGGACGGAGCGTGAGAGGAAAATCCTGGTCGGTCAAAGTCACGCCTTCCTTGACTTCCCCTTTATTATTAAACGAATATGTAAAATTTCCCAACTCTAATGATTGAAAATTTTTCACGCTTTCCCTATCGCCCAGTAAAAAGGTAGGATATTGCGTTTTTTGCGCCAGCAAAACCTTGTCGTCGTGGCGTTCCAGCTTGTAGTCGCGCAAGTCGACTACGCAATTCGTTTGCAGCTGCCGGCACAACGATTCAAGATGGCTTTGCGACAAATGGCGTTTCATGGATTCCGCCAAAAACAAGTCGAGATAAAACGGGGCGTCCGGATCGGCGAGCAGGGCCGCCATGCCTTGCCTGGCCAAACGCTGCCGGCCCGCTTTTTTTTCGGCCTCCCACGCCGCGTTTTTTTGGTCGATTTCCTGCTGAAGCGCAAGTTTTTGCGCGCGGGTCATCGCGTCGATGGTTTCATGCCGGATCTGATTGCGGGTGTAGTGGTCGGCAAGATTCGTTTCGTCGACGCCGTAAGGCACATCGTGACCGACGCAATACGCTTCGAGCTCTTTTTTCTCGTAAGCGAGCAAAGGACGATGGACGCGCAACCCATGGTATGTCGTTTCAAGGACAAGACCGTAGTGGTCGCAGCGCATATGGCGTCGCATTTGGAACAAATACGTTTCAAGGCTGTCGTCGAGATGGTGGGCGACGTACAAGTCGTCGATGCCTTCTTGATGGGCGATCTGAATGAAAAACGCGTACCGCGCGTCCCGGGCCCACGCCTGAAAGTTGCCTTCGCCGGGATATTTTGGATAGAGCACGTGGCATGGAATGGAGCGCTCTTGGCAATACGAGCGGACGATTCGCTCGTCGCGGTTGGCGCTGGGGCGCTTGGCGTAGTTGACGTGGGCGACGACAAGGGAATGGCCCTGCCGGTAAAGCTGGTCGAGCAGAGCCATCGAGTCGGGCCCGCCCGAACAGGCGATCAAAGCTTTCATTCTTTCCACTCTCCTTTCTGTTTTTTCCTCCACAAGCATACCATACCCCATCCGGATGAAAACGATTTATAATCGAAATATGAACGGAACTCCTTATTTTGGCATCGCGCTTCTCATCCCGCTGTTTATCACGGGCATTGGCGTCTGGTGCTCGCATTACCCGCCAAAAACGCGGCAGGCGTTGTTTGGCTACCGGTCCCCGCTTTCGATGCGGTCCGAGCGCAACTGGATGGCGGCGCAAAAAGCGCTGGGTCATTTGTGGTCGTGGCTTGGGCTGGCGGATCTGGCGGTCGTCTTTTTCGTGGAACTCGCGTTGACGGCGTCCAAAAACGTCGTGTGGATGGTGTATGGGTCGCTCGGCATGGTGGCGGCGCAAGTGTTCGTGCTTGTCGCCACCTATCTCATCATAGAAAGGAAACTGAAAAAACTGGATGCCTCGAATGAAAACATCTGAATCGAATACGCGTATTTCCAACGCCCGCATGGCAAGCGAGCTGAAACGTTTGCCGGTTTTGCTTATGCAGTCGGCCAGGCAAAAGATCGTTCTGGAAGGCAAGCGCGTGTACATCGTCGCGGCTACCCTGTCCAGAGAGATCACGGAGCCCTGGCGCAATCGAAGAGGATAGCTTCCTCTTTTTTTCATGGCGTCCGGTTCCGTTCTTATCCCATTCGTCAAAAGAGCCTGTCCGCAAGAAAAGCCCGCTAATTCAAACGGGCTCTCATGACTTATTTTAAGTTTTGTCTTCCATCAAGCCAAGGCGTTTTCCCACCTGGCGCGCTTCGCTGATTGTCAGATCCTTACGCTGGATTTCATATACCTTTTCGATCGGGACTCCAAATTCTTTGGAAAAGCGTCGAATGGCGTCAACCGACGCTTTCACAGCGCCTTCTTTTCGCCCTTGCGCTCGTCCTTGCACACGTCCTTCATTTCGTCCTTTCTCTCTTCCTTTCTCGATAAACCCCTGGCTCAAGTTGCACATTTTCCTCACCCTCCTTTGGTCTTCTTCCATTGTGAATCCATACGCTCTCAACTTCTCGTTGGCTTTCTTTTCCTCTTCGCACTTAAACAAATAATGTAGCACTTTCAATGAATCCTTGTCGTCTTCCCGGATCTCGTTTCCGATTTTGAACGTCGCCAGGTTCATCATGCCCTCCTTTGGCTCGTTTCTTGTCACCTGGCTTCCTTCTGTTTTCTCGATCCATTCCTTTTTGATTTCCAGCTCGCTTTTTTTGATCCGGAAATCGTTGACGACCCACATCGAATACACCGGCCGCAACGCGTTGTAGTCCACTTTCTTTCCCACCTGGTTACATACCATCGCGGCCACATACAAATTCTTTCGTGATTCCAAATCGTACGCTTTGGGCATGTCCTTTTGGAAATCCGCGTTGCCGTACGCCTGCCATGATTTCTTTTTCATGCCAAACAACAGGTCGGGCTCGACGTAGGCGCCCGAGCTAAACGCGATCTCGCCCGACGCGTACGGGATTTGATCGGTGTCGGTTTCGATATAGCCGCGAATAGCTTCGATGGGGTCCGAAGCCAGGGGCGGCACGCCGTCTTTGATCAAATACGACAAAAGCCGGGTGTCCCGGAGCCATTGTTTCGCCATACGATCGTACGCCCGTTGCTGCCGGCGCAGGCTTTTCCGTTCTTTTTTATTTTTATCTTTCATATCTATTATATACGACAAAGAGAGGACAAAAGGGACAATTTTTCTTTAATAATTTTTTTGCTTCCAAAATATCCGTTTTCCGGATCAAAAAAGGAACGGGCGTGTCTTTCCCGTTTCCGTTCCTTTTTCTTTCTTTATTGCGTCTTTTTTCTCTTCACCCACAAGCCGGCGAGTACGAGCATCGCGCTCATAAGCAAACCAATCCACAACGACTGGTTCGTTTGGGTCGCGGTTTTTGGCGATGTTGGCTTTCCGTTTTTGGAAGAGGCCGGCGTTCCCGGCTCGACCGTCACCGTGACTTCGTTGGATGGAGTTTGACCGTTTTCGTCCACGAGGACGCCGACATTGATCCAGGCGCTGTTGCGGGTTACGACTGGCACTTTGACTTGGAACGTCAAGTCGATCGTCTCGTCTGGTTTCAGCTCGTCGATCTTCCACGTGATCGTCTTGTTTTCAATCGTGCCGCCCCTCGTGATGGAGCCTTCAACGAATCGCAGTCCGTCCGGGATCGCGTCTTTGACTTGGATTTGCCGGGCGCTTTCCGTTCCGTGGTTTTGGATTCGCAAAATGTATGTGATCGTATCGCCCATATTGGCTTTGAGGCGCGTCTTGACTGGCTGGCCATCGTTTTTGGCTTGCAGCTTCTCGATCGTCACCCGAGGTCCTTCGTTTGGCGTCTTGATTTCCACTTCGTTGGACGGGGTTGGCTCGTCCGGGCGCGTCGATTCGACGACTTCGGCGATGTTGCGCCATACGCCTTCGGCTTCCGGTACATCGACCGCGAACGAAACCGTTCTCGATGTGCCGGTTTTCAGCGTGCCCAGATGCCATGTGATTTGGCCGTTTTCCACGAGGCCCTCGTCGCTTACGCTGCCTTCCAACAGCGTCAATCCTTCCGGGATCGCGTCGGTTACGACGACATCGGTCGCGTCGGCTTCGCCATCGCTTGTCACTTTGATGAAATACGTGACGCGGTCGTTGCCCACAACGGCGAGCACGTCTTTTGTCCGGTTGCCTTCGTTGCGTTTTTGCGATTTTTCAATCGTCAAATGCGGCGCGAAGGTTTCCACTTCGACTGGCGGCGTCGTTTTCGGATCCGGATCGTCCTCGCTGTATGTGCTGGCCACATTCGTCCAGCGCGTATGCGTTTTGACGGATGGCACTTGCACCTGGAACGTCACCGTCCTGGTTTGTCCCGCTTCCAGCTTGGCCAGCTTCCACGTAATGCGGCCGTCTTTCTCCACGCCGTTGTCGCTGATCGAGCCTTTTACGAGTTCAAGGCCTTCCGGCACGATGTCTTCGATCACGACCTGGCTGGCCGGTCCGACACCGTCGTTTGTCACGTCGATAGCGTAGGTGATCTTGTCGCCCGCTTTGGCCTGAAGCAAGGTTTGCGTGAGCGCGCCGTCGTTTTTCGCCTGTCTTTTCACCACGCGCAAAGACGGAACGTTCGTTTCCACTTCGACTGGCGGCGTTTCGATTTCCTCGCGCGGCTCGTCTGGATTTTCCGGGTTGTTCGGATTGTCTTCGTGGCTGACCGTCGCCACGTTGGTCCATTTCGTCTTTTCCTTGACGGATGGCACTTGCACGCGGAACCACACTTCCTTGGATTCACCCGGCTGTAAATCGCCGATTTTCCAAAGCATCGTTCCTGTCTGCTCGTCGTAAACCGGTTCGACAAGCGAGTTGTCCATCGCCTGCATCACAAGGCGGATGCCATTCGTTTCCGGAATCGTGTCTTTGATCCAGACGTCGTGGGCCGTTTCCAAACTTGTGTTGGTCGCTTTCAAATAATACGTCACCGTATCGTTCGCTTTGGCGTTCAATATCGTTTGCACCCGGTCGCCGTCGTTGAGCTTGTGCTCCTTTTCCAAAATGACAGCTGGCACGAGCGTGTCGACTTCCACCTCTTCGGATGGAATGTCCACCCGGCCCCCCTCTTCCGGATTGTTCGGGTTGTTTTCATAGTTCATCACTGCCTGATTCGTCCACAAGGTGTTTTGCGTGACAGCCGGAATACGGACTTTGAACGTCACCGTTTTGGATTCGCCGGCGGCCAGGTCGCCAAGATTCCATGTGATTGTCTGGGTGTTTGGATCGTATCGACCGTTTTCGCCCGCTTCCACGAAAGTCAGGAACAATGGCGTCGTTTGGTTTTCGGCGGTCGGGATCGTGTCGCGCACGATGACATCTTTCGCCGTCGCGTTGCCCGGGTTGTTCACCGTCAGGCGGTACGTCAGCACCCAGCCCGCTTTTCCGGTCAGTTTTTCAAAGGTATACTCGGCGTCGTTTTCGAATTTCTGGTCTTTGACGATCGTCAACTGCGGCAAATCGGTACCGACTTCCACTTCATTCGATGGTTTCGGATCCTCGTCTTCGTAAACGAGCGTCGCGATGTTTTTCCATGTCGTTTTCTTGTCGACTGTCGGAACAGTGACAGAGAACGTCAGTTCCTTCCTTTCATTGGCCGGCATCGTGCCCACGTTCCAGGTAATCGTTCGGGATGCGGCATCGTACTGGCCATTTTCACTGGCACTGTTTTTCACATACGTCAACCCTTCCGGCACCACGTCGCGTACGAATACGTTTTCCACATCGTGTTCGGTTGGATTGGTCACATGAAGCATGTAGGTCACGGTGTCGTTGGCGTTGACCGCGAGAATCTCTTTTTGCATCGCGTCGCCATTGACAGACTGCCATTTTTCAATGTCGAGATTTTTCACGATCGTGTCGATTTCCACCGTATTGGATGGCGTCGGCTCCGGATCTTCTTTGTATGTCAAGGTCGCGGTGTTTTTCCATGCCGTGTCTTTGTCGACAACCGGCACTTTGACCTGGAACGAGACGATGGCGGTTCCGCCGTTGGCGGCCAGCGTGCCCACGTTCCATGTGATCTTCCTTGTGTTCTCGTCGTATTGTCCGCCATCAAAGGCTTGCACAAATTCCAGACCTTTCGGTACGATATCGGTCACGACAACCTCGGTCGCCGCTTCGTTTCCTTCGTTGGTGACAACGAGATCGTAGGTGACGAGCTCTCCGGCTTCGACGCGCAATGGCGGCGTTTCGCCATCGTACATTGGCGTCGTCGGCGTGGATTCGTATTTATGGATCGTCACTTCTGGTTTTCCAGGTTCGGACTGATCCGATACCGGATTGGACGGTTTTTCCGGCTGGTCGTCTCCTTGCACATGCGCAACATTCGTCCACGTCGTCGCGATATCCACTTTTGGTACCCGCACCTGGAAAGTGACGGAGCGGCTGGCTCCTACGCCCAGGTCGCCCAGTTCCCACGTAATCAAACCCTTCTCGTCCACTGTCGCGTCCACGAGCGAGTTTTCGAGCAAAATCAAACCTGCCGGTACCACGTCCGTGATCACAACGTTTTTCGCGATCGCAGTTCCGGAATTTGTGACTGTGAGTTTATACGTAATCACATCGTCGGCGTCGACAGAGATGGCATTCACAGTATCCGTAAACTCGCCAAAGTTTACCGACTGCTCTTTATGAATCGTCAATTTTGGTTCGTTTTCTTTATCCTCATATTGATTCGTAAACAGCATCGTGTTGTTTGGCAATGTGTTGCCATCCGAATCGGTGTATTGAATAGATTTGACTTTCAACGTGCTGTTGTTCCATTCTTCCACGGTCACAATCGCTTTAAAGACGATTCGATCGTACGTCATTCCCGAAATTCCCGTATTTTGTTCCAAAATCTCGTAAACATAGGTTCCAGGTTTGGTGTACGTGATTTCTCCGAACTCAAAGCGTCCGAACGCGTTGTTTCCAACGACTGTTTTCGCCGGCAGCGGCGTTTCGCTAGCTGGCATGATTTCCGCTTCGCGTTCTGTCAGCTTCAGCTTTCGCTTCAACTGAGCGTCGATTGGCGCCGGCGTTTCCTCGTTGTCGGCCGGTTCGGTTTCCGGTTGTTCCTCTGGTTCTTCTTCTGGTTGTTCCGGCTCTTCCGGTTCAAATGCCGGCAGCGTCGAACGATGCACTTCATACGATTCGTCGAGCGGTTCTTCTTCAACATCGTTTGGTTGCTCCGACCGGGTCGCGGTTTGACTTGATGAACCAGCCGGACGAATCTCAAACTGGAATGTTCCTTCTTTCATCTCAAACGGATCGCCGTCCGGACTCATCGTTTTAAAGCCATGGATGACCGCGTTGTCCGTGCTTGGTTTCAAGTTTCTAAACGTGACGGACGCGTCCACACCGCTGGACATCGTTCCGCTTGCGGATCCGATCGTGTCGATTTGCAAGTAGTTGTCGATCCAGTTGTTTTGCGTCAACTCGGTCACGACGTATGGGGTGCCCGCTTCCAAACCATAGACAATGAGCGTTTCGTCTGATTTCAAATTGAATTTCGCTTTGCCTTGCTCGTCAAAACCAAGGCTCTCGTCTTTCTTTGTACCGTCGGCCTGGATTCGTTTCGCTTCCAATGTCTGTTTTGCGAAAGCCGCGCCCAAATCGAGTTCGAACGGGAATGGGTAATTTTTATCCGCGTCTTCCAGAGTCTGTCCTGTTCCGGCAATCAGCTGTTTCGAGATCCGTAAGCCAGCGTCGTTGACAAACGCGTCACGGCCGCTTCTTGTCAGTTCGTTTACGACCAGCTTGCCGTTATCGTCCGTAACATCGAGCGTGTACGTCAGCTCGTTTGGATCATATTCTATATCGCCGGAATTTTGCGGTTTTACTTCCTGGATAACCGCGGTATAGCGTCCCGCTTTCGCAAAAGTGACGAGTTTGAAGTTGATTGTTCCATCTTGATTATTTTGCGCAGACTCGTTATAAATCACGGTTCCATCGCTGTCTGTCACCGTCATATTAAATGCAAATGCATCGGCTTCCAGTTGCGTGCCCAGCAGTTGTTTGGTCAGCATCGGCCGCCAGCTTCCGCTCGGCTGGTACTTGTTTGTAAACAAGACGGATCCTTGATCGACATCTCCTTTGAAATATGTCGGTTTCACTGTTAATTGACCCTTTTCGTCTTTTTCCACTTTTACATTGACCGTATACACATCGCCCGAATATTCAATGTTGTTGATCGAGCCGCGATGTTCTGTCACCTGATACTCGTACGATTTTCCTGCATGTTTGCTTTCAAAAACGATTGGATCAAACTGTGTATTTGCTGTGCTGTCTTGTCCATTGCCTTGAATCGTCACTTGCTGATGCTCCGGCATTGGCGCGTCCTGGGTGATGGCTTCCAGATTAAACACAAACTTGTCCTCTGGCGTCATCGCTCGTCCAGTCAATACCTTGGTAACCGGAATGGCCAGAGTAGCTTCCGGTTCATAGTCGTTCGTAAATTCAATTTTATCTTTCGAAGTGCTGCCAATCGTGTAAGTCGCCGTCGCAACAATCTCTTTATCAGCTTTTGATACCTCCACATTAACTGTATAGGCGGTCGTGTCGTATTTCATTCCCGAAAGGCCTGTCGAAATTTCCTGCACTTGATATACATACTTCTGACCGACATTCGCCTCGGTGTATAGAATTGGCGCAAATTCGGCGGTCACTTGTTCACCTGCTGTTGGCATCATGGAAAGAATCGTTTGTGCTGGCATTGGCGCGCCGTTCTCACCCGTGATTTCAAAGAGGAAGCGGTCGCCGTTTACAAATTGTCTTCCTTTCAATGTCTTGGTGACTGGAATTAAAAGCTGACCCGTCGCCTGATATGTATTAGTGAAAGAGAGTGGTTTATCTTCCGATAGATCAACCGAATTTGCGTTTTCATCTGTTGTATATACATGGGCATTAAGCGCTTTTCCACCATCTTTATTATCTATCAACTCAACATCCATATTCACAAGCCATACATTGGTGTCGTAGGCAAGCTGTTTAACCGAACCAGCTACCTCGCTGATTTTAAACTTGTATTGACCGGTCATCGTACGATCTAAATGCTTAAATTCAAAACTTCCGGCATCCTGTCCGGTTGTCGATTGAATCGAGACAATGTCCTTGTCAACGAGATCTTTTACTGGTCTTGGATTATTATTGTCCGCATCTTCGATTTTAAAGAAGAACTCGTCGCCAGTTTGCGGATCTCTTCCTTCCAGATTTTTTTGAATCGGTATTTCCACATTAATCGGCTGAATGTAATCGTTAATAAATCGAGGATTATCGACTGCATTGTCTGCTGCGTCAGTTATTGTCGATTCCGCTTTCAACTTTCCAGTCGTTACGTCTTGACTTACTGTTACATTTACCGTGTACGCCGCCTTCGAATACTCGACATGTTCTACATTCCCGGTCTTTTCGGTAACCGTATACTGATAACGTGTACCGACATGGCTCTGATTAAATTCGATTGGCCCGAACTCACCCCTCAACGTATCGGACGCGATTGGTGTTGCTGTGCCGCTCTCGCTCACATTTTGAAGCGTAATCGTAGAATTTTCCGGCATTGGTGCGTTTGGATCTACGCTTTCAATCGTAAACTGATATTGTTCGTTTCCGTTAAAATCTCTTCCTGTCATCGTTTTTGTGACCGGAATCTTGACTAACGCAACCTCTTTTGCATTATTCACAAAACTGATTTCGATTTTTTTGTTCGCTGCACCCGTAGCTGCAATCGTTCCGGAGGATTCTTTCTTCGTCGGATCTCCGTTTACACTATCCACATCGAACCGGTAATCTCCATTCTCCGTAATTAACGTGTCTTCCGTTACTTCATATTTTGTTCCCGCCGGAATGTTGTACAAAATCAATTCATCGTCTTTTTGGATGTCAAATGTAAATGTTCCATCTTTTCCGATTGCTTTTTCACCCAGCTCCTGCTTTCTCGGTGAAGCGGGGTCATTCGATTTCGATCCCTTTTTTAAAATGTATGGAACATTCTTCATCTGTTCTTTTCCTGCCGGCGGCGTCAGTGTGACGTGGAATCGGAATGCCTCCTCCGTCGGAACAGAACCAGTTACCAGTTCCTTTGTAAGAACTAAAATACCCGGGTCTTCCGCGTTGATAAATTTAACGTAGTTTTCCCCTTTGATTAAATTCTCAAACCGCTTTCCTTCTTGATACTCATTTTGTTTTAAACCTTCTTCAATGGTTCCACTAACAAAAGTAGTGGAAATATCCGCCGCATTTTCTAGATCAATTTGTGTTCCATCTTTTAAAATTCTTTTTGTCTCTTTAACAAAATATTTATATCCTCCATTTGTTGTTCCCACTTCATTCGGTCCAGTTCGCGGAAGTCCTGTAATCAACGCTTTTTGTGAATCTTTAAGTTTAAATGTATCTCCTGAAGAAATGTATTTTGGAAGACTTGAATCATTTTCTATTTTTATATCTTCTGTCGTTCCATCCGATTTCTTTGTTACATTATAAAATTCAATCGCATATTTATTATTTAACTCGTTCCCATTTGGATCTTGCAAATAAAGCTGAAATTCATATTGATCATCCGAAGGTGTCGTAGCTTCCGCCACTTCCGAACGTTTCACTTCTTTTTCCACCATGATCTGTCCATTCATCGCGGTTTCTTCCATATCCAATTCCTGGAAAGGCACGGAAAAACGCATGTAGCAAGACGATCCCGAAGCGCCACGCTCCAAGTAATATACGGCCAGTTCATAATGGTCGGCATTGACTTTTTGTGTTGTGTCCGACTCCGCCAGAGTCTGGATTTCCTGCTCTTCAGAAGCTTTCCCTGCATTCTTCTGATTTTCTGGGATTGTATAGGCATAAACGGTTTCATCTTCTCCGTTTACATCTTTTCGCTGTTCTACAAAAGTTTTGTTTTCACCATCAATAAAATCCCACAAATTGACAAAGGTTCCCATGGAAGTATGGACGCCACCTAAGTCGGCGATCTTCGTGGATTTTACAATTTTTTTATTTTCCCCTTCTCCTTCGACTTTATTCAAAAAGACAAACATGTCGTCATCTCCATAAAAGAAATAACGGAGTGGCGCGCAATACCCTTCTTGCAGAACAAACGGGATCGTTGTTGTCATACCGAAATAAACATTGTGATCTTCCCCTCCATCGCTTGCTGGAAGTAAAAGGTTATTTTCATTTGTTATAGCTGGATCTCCCGCAAGAATGTACTGTCTTCTTGCATTCGATCCAAATTTTACATCGTATCCTTCCTTGCCCCATGAAGAGACTAAATCCATTGGCCAAAATTCATTGGAACGAATACCAGCAACCCTAACCGGTAATTTAGTTAAATCATGATTTATCGAAGTGGTAGTATCTTTGCTTTTTACTGTAACCGACTCTAAAGTATAAGTTCCACCTAATCTTTCAAATTGAAGTTGAAACTTTTCATCTTGTTCCCCATCATGGGCATACACTGTTCTTCCTGTTGAGTTAACTCTTGGATCTGTTGAAAATAAAGCGGGCGCATTCACTCCCGGAGCCCATTGAAGGGTTCCATTTTCATTCATGCCAGTCGCCAATCCAAATGTCGCTCCTTGCAAATTTGATCCATCATAAGTTCCATAAGAAGTATTGGGAGCAAACCGATTACGATCATTCGACTTATTCAGTGTATTTTCGTTCCATGTCATTGAATCCCCTAAACCAGTATGTCCGCTTGTCTCCCCATTTCCAAAGGCTAAAAAGCTTTCTTTATTTGTACCATCCTCATTCTTAACATAGGAGTTAATTCCTTGAGATTTCGTATTGACCCATACTTTCTCACCTTTCGCAATTCTCTCCTCCGCTTCCTCTCTTGAAAGTACTTTATCCTCGGCTAAAGTTTCTGCTCCCCCTTTATCTGCATAAACCTTTCCATTAGTAATATCATAATCAAAAAAATCAACATCATTAACAGCTTGTTCGCCTTCTGTTGGTTCAAACACAAGCCGAATTACCATATCATTTGTCACCAAAACCGTTGCTTGAGTTGGATTGTTCGAACTATCGGTCTCTACTTTATACCTTATTTCATGATTATCAGGAGTAACACCTTTCAAATTCGCATTCTCCTCATTATTTGTAAAAATAAATTTAGAAGGATCATGACGACTCGGATCTGCGCTCAATCTTGGCGCTTTAATAATCGTAAAATCTTCTCTCTTAATACTATCTTTGTTATTTTTACCCGACTTCAACCATACTTCGGAAAGTGTATAATTTGAATTATAGCCATTTTCATTCGCACTATTATACAATTTGTTCATATAACGCATTTGTGGCTTCAATAAAAATGGCACCGTTTCATCGGCAAACATTTTATATAAAATGCTTTCTGTTTTTACGATTCCCTGAACTGGATCTGAAAAAACAATTCTTGATTTTGGATCTAAGTTTCTTTTTGTCCCATAGGAAAAATTAGGATCAACATTGCTTGGTAGTTGTCCTTTTCTTAAATTCGTATTCCATACAACAAGCGGCTTCTGATTCTGGTAGCTACCTTTACCCGACAAATAATTCTTTAAATCCGTTTCGTTCACTTGTTTATTATAGGCATCCGTCCCAGTACCAGTACCTAGATATTCTTCATTCGTATAATTTATTTTTTCTTTATTATACTCATCCTCCATATTCCCAAGCACCATCGCCGGGAAGTTGTAGTAATGCTGGATGGTAATATCTGGGTTGATGGTCTTATCGGTTGGCAAATTGTACGTTTCCCGCGCTGTGGGTTCCTCTGCCTGTACCGGCATCCCCGACAACAACTGGCTGCCCACCATGCCCGCGCAAAGACTAAGACTTACGAGTTTTTTGAATAGTTTTTTGTGCGTTAAAAATTTTTCCCAATTCATTTTTCTTTCCTCTCTTCTTAAAACTTCCTAAAAAACAAAAAACGCCCTTTTCGGTATGAAAAGAGGCGTAATACCACCGTGATTGCTTTTTGATTCTCCCTATCTTCCCATACTTTCTTTTTCGGTGAAATCAAAACCCAATTTAAAAGACGAAACATTGTCACAAATCATGACGACAACGATTTTTATTTTCTTTGGATCTCTCTTTCCAAAGCAATCAATTTATCGAATTCCGTAACCTTATCATACAAGAAAATATGTTCTATTGTCAAAATTATTTATTATGTCATGTTTTTTATAATACATTTAAAAGATGGGGAATGGAATCAGAGAAAATTGGAAAATAGAGAAAGGAATTTGAATAAAGTTGTGATAAAATAAAACCGAACTCGTGTTTCTTTCGTGGCTGGTTCGGTCGGCTGAGCCGGAGAACCGTAACTCCGTTCACATAGATGCGCAAATTCATTTTGCGCTGGTTATTATGACTGATCTTGAAATAATTTCAATTTTTCTAATGATTCTTGCCATTGTAGTTAACCTACTCGTGGCGTTAATCAAGGAGCATAATAAAAACAGCCACGGCAATAGTTTGGAAGACTAAGCGGCTGTTTTTATTGCCTCGATAAATCCGAACCATTCATTGAATGAAGCACGGGTTCTTTTTACATCTTCATTATACGGCGCCCTTTTTCAAAACGCAACATCCGGCTCGGTTTTGTGTTCTTTTGGACAAAATAAAAACAGCCACATAAATAGTTTTGTTTGGACGACTAGTTGGCTGTTTTTATTCCCAATTAAAATCCGAACCATTCATTGAATGCGTTCATGGCTGTTTTTACATACCCCATTATACCGCGCCATTTCTTCATACACAACGAAAAAAGCCTAGACGCGCTAGGCTTTTGGAACCACCGGCAAATTGCGGTTGTCATTGTCGTCATCCGGCTTGTTTCGTTCCTCTTCTTCCTTTTTTTTCTTTTGAATCAGGAAATACACAAGGCCTCCAATGAGCACGAGCGCCAGCGCGCCAAGACCCACGATCCACGGCCAGGAAACGGTCGACTTCTTCGTCTGCTGTCCGTTGTCGTTGTTTTCCGGTCCGGCCAATGGTACATCCGGATCATCCAGGTCGATGATTTCCTGCGGCGGTGTCGGCGTGGTCTGTTCCTGCTGTCCTTCATTGCCGCCTGGCGTCGTCGTTTGCTCGTTGGCCGGCGGTGTTGTCGTTTGGGTTTCCTCCTCCGGTGTGGTTTGTGGTGTCGTCGTTTGTGACGGTGTCGCTTGCGGTGTCGTCTGCGCCGGCTCTTCCTCGTTCGTTGACGGCGTTGTGGTCTGCGTCGTCACGACAGGCGTGTACACGAACGTGAACTCGTTGTCGGCCGCGTTACTCGACAGCGTGCGCACCAAATTGTACGCCTGCGGCTGGTAGCCCTCGATATAGCGGAACGCCACGACCGGACGATCGCCCACGTTGCCAAAATACTCCACGCTGTCGACCAGCGTGTTGCCCTCCTGGTCCATATAGTTGACGCGATACGTCGTGCCGTTGCCCTTCACGCCATACACGACGACATAGTCCATGTCCCGGTCGGCGATCGCAGGAAGCGGCTGCACGGACGTCGCGTTGTCCTTGCCACTCTCCTTAAAGCCCTTCACATAGTATTTCTCGTTGTCCAGACGCACGTTGTTCATATCAAAATAGTCCGAAACCGGCTCGCCGGCCCGTACCGTCTTTTCCACGATCAATTCGTCGCCATTGAGGGCGCTGCCCTGCATGCCCGAGTAAATGCGGATCGTGTACGTGTATTCCTCCTGCGCGTGTACCGGAAGACCCAGCAGAAAAATCAGGCCAAACATCCAAATCGCTTTCAATCCTCGCATGCTATTTCGCCTCCCTGTTCTTCTTCCAGCCAAACAGCGCCAGACAAAGCAGGATCACGCCGCTCGCGCCACTCAACACGAGCCACGGCACTTTGGCCGCGTACGCCGACGTGTCCACCGAACGCGTCGTGCGCCCGGTCGAAGAGCTTGGCCGCGCGTCGTTGAGTTCCACCGCGAAGCGCATTTCCAAATCGGCCAGCGTCGACTGGTAGTTGTTGCCTTGCGTCTCGCCATCAAGCGCCACTTCCAGATCCACCGTGCCCCGCTGGTTTTGTTTAAGCGTGTCCAAAAAGAAATACTCGTCGAGCGCGTCCGTGGCCGCGTTCAAGCCGACGCCCGCCTTGTTTTCGCCTTCGCCGCCGACGCTTTGCGAGTCGAACAGCACCTGCTCGCGTCCGTTGGCACCTGTGTACGTCAGCCGGTACGTGTACGCGCCGCCCGAAGCCACGTCCACCGTGTCTTCCAGAGAGCGCAGCACGTCGTTGCTCATATACCAGTCGGTCGTTTCCTTGTTTTCATTGCGAATGGCGACGTGGATGACCGCGTTGTCGCCAGGCTGCATTTCGTACAGCACGTCGTCGATCGACGCCGTCGAGAAATTGCTCGCCATCTTTTCGTCTTTCGTAAACGAGACGGCCCAGTTATCCTTGCCCTGCATCGTTTCGGCAAAGACCGGCTCGATCCACAACGAACCCGCCATCAAAAGAGAAAGGATCCATCTGCTTTTTTTCATCGTTTTCCTCCCCCTTTCCTACGCGCCAAGCGACAGCTGATCGCCTTGCACTTGCACGCGTTTTCCCCACGAGCTGTGGATCGCGTCCTGCGCGTTGTGTTCCTGCACCGCGTCCACGTTGGCCTCGATACAAAAGCGCAGTTTATCGTACGTGTACGTAATCGTCGTTTTCTTTTTGCCATCCACAACTTCCTCTTTCACGCTCTTGTGCGCCTGGAGTTTGGCATCCACCTTGAACGAGTCGGTCAACGGCTTCGTGTCGCGGTTGTTTGCGTCCGTCCTGAGCAAGTCGCGGTAGTAGTACACTTCGCGCTCCGCGCTCGACGCTTCCGTATCGTGCAGCCACACGTCCTCGTTGATAAAGCGCAAGTCGATGAGCGCCGGCGAAACGGTCGTGATCTTTTTCCCGTTTTCATCCATCCAGTAGCGGGTGACGACGACGCGGACAAACTCGTTGATGTCGCCCGAGTTGCGCACCGTCAGCACTTCCGGATAGCGTTTTCCAATGACGAAAGTTTCGTTTTCCTCCAACAGGCTTTCGAGCAGCTTGCCGTCGTTTTGGTCGTTGTTGTTGGTTTGATCCCATTTTCCGTTGGCGTCGTAGTCGCGATACGAAACGACTTCCCCGTTTTCGAGCAGGGACACGCCGATGCGCGACAACTGCAAACGCGACTGGTACGTGGGCGAGTAGTACGTGAGGGCGGCTCGCGTGCCCGACACGCCCGTGCCCAGCAACAGGCCGACGGCCATCACGAAAAGCAAGCCGATCACGATGGGTTTGGAAAGAAATGCCGTGATTTTCTTCATCATCCTTCACCTCGCTCGATTTCAATGGTTTTATTCCAGTCGGCTGGCAGCGGTTGGCCTTCCTCGTCAAATTCGACCGGTACCGATTCAGACACGACGATGACGTTGAAGTCCTGAACGACATCGGATGGCGCGTCCTCGATGCCAAACACGATTGGATCGGTCATGTTTTGCCCTTCTTCCGGATAAAGAGGGATAGCGTATTCCCAATACTCCCCGACCTGGTTCCAGTGGTTGGAGCCCGGTCTTGCGTCAATGGCGTACTGGCTGCCACTAAAGACGCGTACGCGCACGTAGACGGGCCGGGAGTCCATGGACAGCTGCACTTGCACGCGTTTGCTGCGCGAGTCGGGCAGCTCTTCGACGATTTCCGTCTCGGCTTGCAAGGTGATTTCCACCGTGCCCGAAGCGGAAGCGTATGTTGTAAAGTAGGCGATGGCGGCGGGCACCGATGCCGTAAGCACGAGTGCGAGCAACGCCGTCAGGCCGATGGTTTTTGTTTTTTTCATCCGTTATCGCCCTCCAAAGTCTTGTTGCGGCTCGTTCGGGCTTTGCCGCTCGTCGTACGTGTAGCGGTTGTTGACCGAACTGCCGTGATGGTCGGTATCGTTGGAATCGTTTTCGAACGCGACGCTGGCCGCAGGCTGGTCGAGCGGGGCGATCGTGACCGTTCGCGTGTCGGTGCCGACGATTTGGTACGAGGCGCCCGAGTACACTTCCCGTACGACGACGGTGGCGCCAATCGGGATACAGTTTTCCAAAACGACCCGTTCCTGTCCGGCGCCGTTCATGACGATCGACTCGACGTTGGAGTACACGAGCGTTTCGCGCGATTCGTCCTCGTACGCCTCGATGGAGAACACGAACGTGGCGGGGCCGTTGTCGTCAAAACGGTCGAGTGTCTTGACGATTTCGAGCGAGCCTTTGCGCGGCTCCTCCTCCACTTTGAGAGTGATCGTGGAATCGTAAATCCATTCGCCGTTGCCGGTCGAGATTTCCCCGTTGATGTTCTCTTTCGTTGGCAGGGAGAACAAGATGGGCGAGAAGTGGTATTCTTTCGTTGGCGACTGGGCGATCGTGTACGTTTCGCCACGCATGTTTTGTTTCGTGTAGTCGGTCAAGTCGTTCCCGTGCGGCACGGCCAAATACAAGCCGTTTGTCAAGTCGAGCTTTTCGTCCATGCCAATGCCGGCGACCGGCTCGATCGCTTCGTTTTCCAAAACGATGTTCATCGCGTTGGAGGCGGCGCGAGTGTATGTCTCGTCGTCGAGTGTGGACAGGTCGAGGGCCGAGAAAGCCGGATCGACTTCGAACGAGTACGTGTCGTACGAAGGATCGGGCACGACGTTTCCTACTTCGTACACGTCGATGACGACATTCGCGTTGACCAGATCGGGAAGCGTGCCGTTTTCAAACGTGACCGCGCATGGCTGGTCGGCTTCCCACGCTTGTATCGTTCCGTGGAGCAGGAGGCTTAGGCCTAAAAGGCCTGCCAGCAAACTTATATTTCGTTTTTTCTTTTTCATTTCGACACCCTTTCCAACTTTCTATTTCACAAACCGGTCTTTCAAGAAGATCCAAGCCATCAGGCCAATGAGCACGACGACCGCGATGCCAATGGCGACCAGATTGCGGTCGAACAAGGACGCGTCCTGCGTCGTCATGTCGTCCGGCAAATTCGCGATGCGATGCCCGCGGATGAGCATGCGGTGCGAGTTGATACCATATGGCGTGCATGTGACAAGCGTCACGAGATCCTCGCCGGGAACGATTTCGAGGTCGTTCACTTCGGCGGGTAAAACCGTGCGGATTTGATCGACCTCGTAGGTGAGCGTTTTTCCGAGCACCCGCAGCATAAACACGTCGCCCTCTTTGAGCTTGACGATGTCGGTAAACAGCTTGGCGGATGGCAGTCCGCGGTGGCCGGAAATAACGCAGTGCGTACTGGGCCCTCCGACTGGGAGGGACGACCCTTCGATGTGGCCGATGTTCTTTTGCAGCAAATCCTCGTCGGTTCCATGGAAGATCGGCAGGTTGATGCTGACGGAAGGAATCACGACCGTGCCCATCAGTCCGTCCTGATTGACGTTGAGAGTGCTTTCGTAGCGCTCATGCATCGTAGCGGTCGGAAAGTACCGGTTGCCTTCCTTGAGCAAATCCTCGTTGTATTTTTGCGCGTCCGCGAACATCAGCTCCAAATCGAGCTCGTTCATCTTCGCGACCGCCTCGTCATACGTCGCCACGGCGCGGGCCGCGTACATATTGTTCCACCAGTTCGCCACCGTCGGATACAACAGCAAGGACAACCCTACCGTGAAAGCCACAATAAGCAGAACTGTCGACCAATTCTTTTTTAAGTAATTTTTCATGTAAGGCTCTCCTCGCCATTGCGAGAGGAGAGGAAATCCTCTCCTCACAATGGCAATTCAATATTGAATTTTCAATTCACATATTGCGTACAGAAGGAAGAAATCAACGATTATCCTTCATGTCCCATTCTTTTCTTTGTCACAAGCAGAACTGCCGATCCAACGAGCAGAATACCACCTGCCACATAGAGCATTGTCGTACCCATACCACCGGTTTCAGGGAGGGTTGTACCTTTCGTATTTTCTACCGTCGTATTTACGGTTCCAGTTGATACAGTACCATTGACAGTTTTTTCGCCAATTTTAATTGAAACACTCTTTAATTCTTTATTTTCTTGAGTCGATGTAATTTCAAATTCAATAGGCGATGTAATTAAGTTATATCCAGCTGGAGCTTTCATTTCTTGTAAGAAATAAGTGCCATCTCCAAGACCTTGAATACCAAATGCTCCCTTCTCATCAGAGATCAACAAATATTTATTTCTATCTGTTGCTTCATCAGCAATTTTTCCATTTAAATCTTCATCTGTTAAGACTTCCCAATCAGTTATTTTTTTGTTCGTATCCATTACTGCGTACTCTTTTTGATTATTATTATTCATTCGATAAACAACAAATTCCGCACCAGTTAACGTAGTTGAAGAATCTTCTTTTGCGACTTTTGTTCCATCTAATTCAAAAGAGAATACAATGGCTTTATCTTCAGGCGTTGTTCCTGTCGGAGGCGTTCCTTCACCATCCCAATTTGGATTATTTGAGTAGTTCACAACAACCTTATTTGGATTTCCTGTACTTCCAATAACCGCGTTATTATTTAAAGTTGCTTCGTATGTGATAAAAATATGTTTTCCAGCCGCGTAATTCGGATCCTCGGCTTTGCTATTTTTAATATTTTCATCTGTAAAAGTAAATGTTCTATCTGCGGTTCCAGTTCCTGTTACAATCGAGGCGGTGAACCAATTTGTGATGTCCTCATCGGCGTTTTCACCTTCTGTAACTAAAGTATCATCCTCTGACAAATAAGCCTTAAACACTACTTTCTTATCCGCATCAACAACTGGATCCAGTGCATTAGATGCAGTATCGGAGAATTGCAAGAAATAGGATTCATAGTTCGCTAAAGCGACTTCATCAATCACTTTAGTATGAAGTTTAAATGTGACTTTCTTACCAATGCTAGAATCTGTGGCTTCAGCAAAATCAGTATCCGTTTCGTTTTTAACTGTTTTATCCACAGTCACCTTATCTTTTTTCTCTTTCACTGTAACATTGCCATTTACCGCTAGAATTGCAGGGTTTAAAGAATCTCCACTTTCAACTTTCTTTGTTGTATCGACTATTAAATAGTACCCTTGGCGGACAGTCGTCTCCCCTGGATTAGTAAGCGAAATTGGAGTCCCAGTTTTATTGTCAAAAGCAATTTGAGCTACTTTATTCGCATCTTCCACAGACAAACCATTGAACTTATTCGCCACATCTGCTGCCGTAGAACTTGCGGTTAATCCCCATGCTGGAAACGCTGTGTTCAAATCAGTTATAAAAGCGCTTGAATTGATTCCATTACCCCATTCGATATTACTTAAAACGCCTGTATTCTCAGTTTTTGCAGTTTCTCCTTCACCGGTAGTAACGTCTTCGCGAATCGCATCACCTTTAAAAATCTGGTAAGCCACTAACTCGTGATCCTTAATATCCGCGAATATCTTTGACGTTGGATCTTTTGGAGCTGAAGTTATTTCTTCCGCAAACGCTGGCACCACGGTAAACATCGTCATAACCAATGCGACCAATAGCGCACTCATCTTTTTCAAAGTTTTCATAAATAATTTTCCTTTCTATTTTCTTTTTAAGAAACTTTATATTATGGTAAAACGCAATAACAACATATTGTTTAAACTATCACTCCTTCTCTCCCCTACACTCAATCTGTAAGTTTTGAATCCGTCCCCTTATTTTTTTCTTTTTTTCCACCTTCCCTTTCTTTGTAGTGCCAACGCGTAGAACGACGTTGTCATTACGCTGGCACCTCCTGCTATAAGTGGTGGATCTATACCTGGACTTCCTGTTTCTGGAAGTTGGTAGGTTTTGTTGTTGTACACATATACAAATTTTGCATAATTGCTGCCACTTTCTGGAATCTCTCCGCTTACCGTATATATACCATTAGGAGGATTATCACCAATTGGGAAATTACATCCTGTATAGTTACACGAAGAGACTAATGTGCTAGATTTATCTGCTTCACTAAGTAATTCACGAATAGTAAATCTAGTTCCTAACGGCAAATACTTCACCACGGCATATTGGCCATTTTTTAATTTAATTTCACCTTTACTATGGTACGTGACATTTGATCTTTCTAAATCGACAGTAACTTGTCCTTGATCATCTTTCTCATAGACAGTTAAAGCATAATCGTCATTTAAACCATTTCCTTCTTTATCAGAAAGTTCTACTTCAAAAGTGTATTCTTTTTCTGGATCTGGATCATTTGACTGTTTTTCTATTGTTAATTCTCCGGTTTTATTTTCTGGAATATCAAATGATACTTCCGGCAGCGTATACTCAATATAACAAGTCGATCCTGACTGCCCTCTTTCTAAATAATAGACAGTCAAAGTATGTTTTCCTGTTGGAAGTTCTTTTCCTGCTGCCACTGAATAGGCTTTTCGAATATCTAATTCTGCTCCAAGAGTCTGGTGAACACCACCTAAATCGCAAAGTAAATAACCATCAAGAAAAACCCACATATCATCATCGCCAAAAAAGAAATATTCTAAAGGACCTTTATAATTTTCATCTAAATTAAAATTAACATCATACCTCATTCCAAAAACCATATTGTGGTCTTGGCCATCATCAGTATCGTAAAGTGAAACATTATTTCGATTCTTTCCATCAGCATCTGCTGTATACATTTTTTTTGTAGTAGGCCCTCCATGATTTTTACTGATGTCATATTTATCTAAAGGCCAGAAACTATTATATTGAAAATACACTTTATGATCCCACGATTCGGTTGAATTAAATGTGTCTAAAGTATCTTTAGTATATTGATTTGGTCCCGTAACTCCATATAACCGATAAGTATCTCCTGTACGATGGAACTTTAAACTACCTTTCAAAGGGTCAGTTTTACCTTCTGCATCTCCATCAAAAAATAAATTAGGAGCATTTACGTTATAATGTATTTTACGCGTTACTGTTTTCTCTCCAGTTTCGGGGTTAATACTTTCTATTTCATCTTGTTTATTCCCTACTATCCCAAAAACAGGATGAGACTTTACTACTCTATCTATCTCTTGAGTAATTTCTGTTCCATCAGTTTTTTTTATAGGTCTTATAAATTTTTTCGCTATAGTCTCCCGCTGATTGATTGATGTTTTTTCCATTCTTATTTAAATCATTAGCATGTCCTAACGGTTCACTAATATGTTTGTTTCCAAAAATTAAGGTTGAGTTGGACGTGTTAGAATAATTGCCTTGATTATTAATCCCTATATTTTTATTTCCAAGTTTTATATTCCCGTCTTTATCAAAGAAATCATAATCCCAAAAAGTAGTAGGTGAACTAGTATCAGTCTTTACTTCTGTAAAAATCAATCGAATCACTGTATTATCAGTAATCAGCACATACTTACCTTGCGGATTTGAATTTTCATCATACAAATCATCATGATTACTATAATTTGTAAAATGCACATCATTCCAATTAGTAAATTCATACCAATCATTTTTATCTACACTTTCCGCATTCTTTCCATCTTTCAATATCCAGATTTTTTCAGGTGTATAGCTGGAGATACCATCTAACTTATTAAAATATTTCAAACTTGGTGCTTGATGATAATGATATTCAGTAGATGAATATAAAATCTCTGGTTCCGGACTTAAATACTGAATGAATTTATTTAAATATTCACCATCTTTCCCTTTTTTATAATCATTAAATTTTATGTTTTTTCCAGAAAATGCACTTGGAATCCCATCCGACATATCAATTACTTGAAAAGTGTTCTTTTGCCTATCCAATACTGGTTGCGCATAATCTGTCTCATCAGCCTCTTTGTTTTTATATAATCTTCCATAAATCTGCACCTTAAACTCTGGGTTTGGCGTTTTATTGACAATCGTTCCCAATGGTTCATCCGCATTCAAAACCGTAATAATCGACTCCCCATCGTACGCGTCATTGATCAACAACGAGTCGTTGGTCTGCACTGTCGCCATCGGCATTGACATGGTCTGGATCGTTGCCTGTTCCGGTTGTTGTACTTCTTCCTCCGGGTTTGTTTCTTCTTTTGTTGTGTTTGTTCCCTCCACCAGATTGGCCGGGACTTCCGTGCCTGGTTGTACGACTTGCAAATAGTAGCCAACTTCCGCTTCCGGGGCGGCGTCCGGGAACTCCTGATCGACATCGCAGTTGTCCACAAACTTTTTCGTCGGCGTCAGCTCCGCGTCGAACTTCTGGTCGCCCAGGTCGATTTCCTGATCGTCCACGAAGAAACGCAGTTTATAGAAAGAGAGATCCAGCAGGTTTTCCTCGTCCACCTGCTCTTTGAGCTGTTCGATCTCTTCCTGATCCTCTTCGGTCGTTTGTTCCTCGATCTTCTCGAGTTTTACGGTCGGAACCGGTTTCTCCCTTTGTTCTTCCTGTTGTTTTTCGTTGTCCTGCGCGATTTGATCGAGCTCTTCTTTGGTCAACTCGTTTTCCTCGTCGATTTTGTCCTGCACGTTTTCCTGTTCCAATAGCGAATACTGTTTGATGTGCAAGCCTTGTTCCTCGTCTTCTTCGACTGGTTCGCTCGTTTTTTCTTCCTCTTTTGGCTGTTCCTCTTCCTTTTCATCGTCAAAGACGCGTGGTTTCAGCACGAGGGTGAAATCCTCGGTTTCAATGTCGAACTGTTCCGGAAGCTGGTAGTCGATGACCGGCTTATCTTCTTTCTCTTCCTTGTTTTCGTCGTCTTTTGGTTGTTCTTCCTCTTCGTCGACTGGTTTTTGTTCCTCTTCCTCATTGTTTGTTTCGTCGTCCTCGACAGGCGGTTGCTGTTCCCCGATTTCGTTTTTGATTTCGACATACGCGTTCGTTTCGTAGTCTTTTTCATCGAGGGTGATTTCCTTCACCTGCCCGTTCAGATCGCCGACGATGACTTTCTTGTATTCGAGGTCGGTGATAATGCCGACATAATTTTTGATTTCCTTGTCGGGAATGTTTTCATCTTTCTGGTCTTTGATAAAGATGAGATCGCCGTTTTTTGGCTCGTAGTCTTCCGAAGCGAACAGTTTCTTTTCGGTCAAATCCTTGATCCACTCGTTCCAGTCGTGGCCGTACGGAATTTGCTCGTTTTTGATGCCGGCGTATTTGAGAACGAACGACGTGAACATGACGTTCCAGTCCTCGTATGGTTTGCCATACCAGTCACCGTAGCGGGTGTAGTAGTGTTCCGCGCCATCCTCGTCGATTTCAAAGTTGTCTTTGACTTCCTTGTAGTCTTTTTGAGACTTGGCGATTTGCGCGACGCGGTCGGCCGTTTTTTCTTCCAGTTTGGCCGGAATGGAATGTTCCCACTCCTCTTTCGTCTCCTTGTCGTCCTTGTTGGACTCGCACTGTCTAGTGTGGGTGTGGGCTTCTTTGCCGCAAACGAGCTCGGTCGTCCAGAAGCATTTCTCGCTGTGGGTATGGCCTTCCACCGCTTCTTTTTCCTCTTTCTGGCAGACGAGTTTCTTTTGTTCCTCATAGCACTCGTCGGTGTGCTCGTGGTCCTGGTCGCATGTCAAAACAGTTTCGACTTCGTAGCAGTCGTCCGTGTGCGTGTGGCCTTCGACGGCTTCAGTTTCTTCCAGACCGCACTGGGGCTCGTCCTGGCTTTCGTAGCATTCGTCGATGTGCTCGTGCTCTTCCTTGCCGCAATAGTACACGATGTCGTCACGTTCCATCGTGACGGCGGGCAGGATGAGGGCGTATGTCGTGCAGAAGACGACGACGCAGCTCAAAATGGATACGAAACGATGCCATACGCGTTTTTGTTGTCGTTTGTTGTTCATGGTCTGGTTTCCCCTTTCTTGTGGTTTATACGCCGCCGATGGACGTGAGCGGCCAAAGCTTCATCGTCAGCTTGCCGATGATTTGCTCTTCGGCGATCGGTCCAATCGACTTCTTTCTTGAATCCATGGAAACGCTGCGGTGGTCGCCCATGACGAACCAGCGGTCTTCGGGTACCTGGTATGGATACTCGATGTCCGTTTCGCCGAGCGCTTTTTCCTGCAAATATGGTTCCTGCAATTCCTCCCCGTTGACGTACACGGTGCCATCGTCTTCGATGTACACCCAGTCGCCCGGGCCGGCGATAACCCTTTTTACTAAAACTTTGTTGTTATAGTAGAACGCAATAACATCTCCTGTTTTGAAGCCGCTTCCCTTGAGCGACAAAACGATTTCCCCTTCGTTAAGGGTGGGTGTCATGCTGTTGCCGTAAATTTGAAGGACCGGCATCCACATTGTCGCGGCCAGGACCGCGAAAGCGGCGACAACGATGAGCACGGCAATCGTGCTGCGTAAAGTCGCTTTGTATTTTTGATTGTGGCGAACCCGATCCCTCTCCTGGATTAAAAGCGCAAGTGACGGCATGGAAACCTCGACCCCCTGTTTCCGCGTCCTCATCGCTTTGGTCCTCTCGTCTTGCTTTCTTTTACTTTCCTGTTTCCCATTTTTGTCATAGATACCCTTTCTTATAAGTATATATAACTTTCAAAATCTTCTGTAATTTAGTACAATTATAATACTCTCTTTTGAAACAAGATGTCAACGTTTAGTTTCACGATTATATTGTATTAATGATTATAGTACATTTCATTTTTCCTCTCTTTATGTCGCCTTTTCTTTTCATCTTTAACGGTTTCTCAAGCGAAAAAAAATTTCTTCAAAAAAAGCTTGCGTTTTGTCTTCTCTTCGTGTAAATTAATAGAGGATTTAGTGATGATAGCGAAGAGGAAATACCTGTTCTCGTACCGAACACAGAAGTCAAGCTCTTCTGCGCCGACGATAGTTGGCTTCGCGCCTGCGAAAATAGGACGTTGCTAAGTCCTTTTTTTTATGCTTGGAGCCGATGCCTTCGGGCATCTTTTTTTCGGCCTTGAATTTACACTTTAAGTGCAACACTAAAAAAAGTGGAACATAGAAGCACCCATGATACACTAATGGTGACCAAACCAAATGAATCAGGAGGGCATATCTATGAACCACTACACTCATCTTACTATAGAAGAGCGAGAAGAGATACTAAAATATTCATTCTTAGGTTTCTCGATCTGTAAGATTGCGAAAATACTCCACCGAAATAAATCAACGATTTCCAGAGAATTGAAAAGGAATGCTTCCCAAGGCAAATATAGTCCTTCGATGGCCCAATCAGAGTATTCGAAAAGACGAACACATTGTGGAAGAAAGAAAATATTGAATGATCCTGTTCGCTATGAATGGGTACGTAACTGCTTCTTGGATCATCAATGGTCCCCTGAAGAAATCGCTGAAGATTAGAGTACGAAAAAGCGGATTGGTCAATCAGTCATAATACGATCTATAGAGCGATCTATGCCGGCTTGTTTGATGAAAAGAATCTCTCTCATGGCAATCGAGGAGCTATTCGAAAGCTAAGACATAGAGGAAAATCAAGGCATACGAAGGACTATATCGAAAAACGAGGAAAGATCCAGATCAGCAATGAATTAAAAGATCGTCCTGAAGAAGCCAATAATCGCTCACGACTTGGCGATTGGGAGGGAGATACAGTAGCTGGAGCGACCGGAAAAGCCTGTCTTGTGACATATGTTGATAGAAAGAGCAGATTTCTAAAATGCATGAAGATAGCCAAGAAGAAAAGCGACCTGGTAAAAGAAGCGACCATTCAACTTCTAAAAGAGGAGCCACTCTGCACGATTACCCCGGATCGAGGAAAAGAGTTTACTGCGCATCCGGATATAACGGAAGAACTGAATCAAGTCCAATTTTATTTTCCGCTTCCACGACATCCATGGGATAGAGGAACAAACGAAAATACAAATGGTCTTTTGAGAGAATACTTTCCGAAAGGAAAAGATCTCACCGATATACCAGAAGAGTACATCCAAGAAAAAGTAGATGAACTGAACAAACGGCCTAGAAAATGTTTAGGCTACAAAACACCATATGAAGTGTATTATTCGGAAACGTTGCACTTAATTTGACAATTCAAGGCATAAAAAGCCACCTTCCATCGTCACAAGTAGCGCGACAGACTGATTGCCAAGATAGAGGGCCACTTCCATCTGCTCCTGCAAATCGAGGCTCGTTTCGACGATTTTCCCCATTCGTGCCATGCGCGATTGAATGTGCAAGCCAATGACGCTTGCAAACTCAAGGCCGAACACCGCGATCCGGTCCGCCTCTTTCATCCACGTGCAAATCCGGTCCATCTGCTCAACGTCCACCGTCTCGAACGCGTTTTGGATATTTTGAATGGATTGCTCGGTAAAACGGGAATAAATCGGTAGCAAGTCCTCTTTTTTCGCCCGTTTCACTTCCAAAGAATAATCGGTTTCAATGCCAAGCGATTTTTCGCAAGACCTTTTAAACTCTGTAAATCCCGAATACCCTAAAAGACGTACAAAACGGGAGATAGAGGCACAGGATACAAAGCATATATCTGCCACGTCCTGAATTGTCATCGCCGGAAGCTCATCAAAGTGATTGAGCATCGTTTTCGCAATCATATAATTCGCGTCTTTTTGATAATTTTCGTTCATTAGATGCAATAGCTGATTCAATACAAATGGATTATTCATTCTGATTCCTTTCCCAAATTAAAAAGACATTTATTGTGACATTTATTGTGACATTTATTGTGACATTTTCGTTCACCTTATCATGATCCGGGCCGTTTCTAAATTTTATCCATATGAATTTCCCAATATCCATTTTTCTTACTGCCCACACGATGGATGATTCCTTTTTCTCGCAGTTGTTTTACGTGTCGTGCAATCGTCCTATCCGTCATATTCAATTTTTCCCTTAACACTTCTCTTGTATATCCCGGATCTTCTATTAATAAATCCAGTATAGCTTGTTGTGTTTTACTTAGAGACTTTGGCAATTCCATTCGATTGATTGGCTTCCGCACCACTTGCTCCTCCGATGCGGTAAATTCAATCATAATATCCTGCGGCTTCACAAAATATTTAGGGGCCGGCGCTTCGTTTTGAGCGCATGCCAACTGGATTTTTTCCACGCCGCGTCCCCAGCTTTCAATAAATCCGGCAATATGAAATACATTCGCAAGTTTCGGGTTATATGGCCTGGAAGCGTGTTTTCCCAACAAATCATCCATTGTCCAATGTTCCGGAAGACAACCTACGTTGGCGATATACACCCGGTCCTCGTACACGCTGACCTGAATCGGGATGCATGACTGATATTGTTTATGGACAATCGCGTTTAACAACGCTTCTCGCAGCGCTTCTTTCGGTACAAAATACCGTTCGATGCGCTGTATGCCTTCATACGTGATTTTCGCCCGCATGTACTTGAGATAGACGAGCTCCATGATCCGGTCGACAATCGTGATCAGCGGGCCGTGCACCTCGTCCTGATACAGCAAGTCCGCGTCCGTTTCGAAATAGCCGATTTTCACATACGCACCCGCCATCCATTGTTCGGGCTTTTTGGCGAACAAAAGCATCGCAGCGTTTGTCAAATAGCTGCCATGAGTCAAATGGAGCTTTTCCAGCAAAACCGCTTTCGGCTCATCCAAAAGTTTTGGCTCGATCCGGCCGCTTTTGGAAGCGAGTTCCTTGAAACAGGCAATCGCCTCGTCGTCGACATCGTCCATCGTGAACACCGGAAACGCCATGTTGTCCCAAGTGATGCCTCGCTTTCGCAAAAGAAATGCTTCCAGAGCTGGGCCAGTCAACACCTGCTTCGTGCTTCCGCTTCGAATGTAGTAGATGCCTTTGCACGAAATCCCGACCGGATAAGGCGGAACGACGATTTCAATATATTCCAATCCGTTTTCTTCATACACATTGACATCAACGAGGATCCCCATCGCATCCCGTACTTTGTTTGGAATGTCCTCCAGCAGCTTTTTCACGTCGCGTACGCCAACCACGTTTCCCGCATCGTCGCGGCCAATCACCAGCCTGCCGCCCTCCGCATTCGCGAAGCCGCAAATCCACTCCAAATATTTATCGTGCCATTTTTCTTTCCATTCTATGTTTTGTGTTTCCATCATTCCAACCCCTTGTCTTTTCAATGATTTTAACATATTTCTGAACCAGAAAATAAAAAAGCCCGATTTCTCGAGCTTTTCGCTAGTCACCAAAGCTAATGCCAATTAATTTCGCCTCGCCAATGATGCTGGAGTTTGGATCCACGAGCTTTAGCTTTCCGGCCGCTTCCTTCAATGGCACTTTCACCATTTCCCGGTTTTTATAGGCGACCATGTAGCCGTATTCGCCTTTGACGATCATCCGGCCGCCCGCCGCGCCAACACGGCTGGCAAACACCCGGTCGTAAGCGTCCGGCGCGCCGCCACGCTGCGTATGGCCAGGCACTGTGACCCGCACTTCCCGACCGGTTCGCTCTTCGATTTGAGCCGCCAGCTCGTAGGAAACCGAAGGATACGGGGAGTTTTTCAGTTTTTCCTTGTATTCTTTTTTCGTCAGCTTGGCGTCCTCTTTCGAGATCGCGCCTTCCGCGACCGCCAAAATCATAAACCGGCCGCCATTTAAGTTCGTCGTTTTTTTGTTTTCGATGACGTCGATGATCTTATCCAAATCGTACGGGATTTCCGGCAGCAAAATGATATCCGCGCCGCCCGCGATGCCCGCGTTCAACGGCAGCCAGCCGGTTTTGTGACCCATGATCTCCACGATAAACACGCGGCCGTGGCTGCTGGCCGTCGTGTGGATCTCGTCAATGGCGCGCGTCGCGATATCGACCGCCGACTGGAATCCGAACGTCATGTCCGTTCCCCACAAGTCGTTGTCGATTGTTTTCGGCATCGCCACCACGTTGAGTCCTTCTTCCGACAACAAGTTGGCCGTCTTGATCGAGCCGTTGCCGCCCAGCACGACAAGGCAATCCAAATCGAGCTGCTTGTACGTGTGCTTCATCGCTTTGACTTTGTCAATGCCGTTTTCATCCGGTTTGCGAATCTTTTTGAACGGTACGCGGCTCGTTCCTAAAATCGTCCCGCCAATCGTCAGGATTCCATTAAAATCCGACTGCTGCAAGATCCGGTATTTCCCATACATCAATCCTTTGTATCCATCCTCGAATCCATAAAATTCCACCGGCTCGTCGGCCGCGTGGCGCACAGACTTGTAGATGGCGCGCATAGTGGCGTTGAGCGCCTGGCAGTCGCCGCCACTTGTGAGCATTCCTATTTTTAACATACGTCTGTTCCTCCTTCTTTTCATTATAGTCTTCTCCTGCCGTAAAACGAATCTTTTTGACATTTTTAAAAATTTCTATATATTTTTCGTTTATATATAGATTTTATATATATCATGCGTTATACTAGGATCATCAAAGAAAGGAGGCGACTGGATATGCGCTTTCCGCTTCCCGCGCCTTTGCTTGAGTTTTTGATCCTCGCCTCGCTGGAAAACGAGGATTCGTACGGCTATGAAATTTGCCAGACGATCAAAACCATTCAAGCTATTAAAGAACCTGTGCTGTATCCGATTTTAAAAAAACTTCAAAACGAAAACCAAATCGACAGCTATGAAAAAATCATTCGCAACCGCCGCCGCAAATACTACGCCCTGACCGAAGCCGGCCGAAACGAGCTGGCCGCCATGCGCCAGGACTGGCAGCTCTACGTCGACGGCATCGACAAAATCGTCCAGCCGAAAGGAGAAACCCATGCGTAACGACTATTACGAACAACTCAAATCCCGTCTGCTTCTTCGCCACAGCGCAAAAGAGGTCAAGGACATGATCGCCTATTTGCAGGAAGCCGCCAAAGACTCCGGCCTGTCCGAGGAAGACTATCTCGCTTCGCTTGGCCCAATCGAGGAAGTGGCCGCCTACTTCGAAGGCGAAGAACCGAAAGAAACCAAAACGCCTCCGATTCCAAATCCAGACAAAGCCGCGGCCAGCACCGGCTTTGAAACGCTGGAAAGCGTACTCGTCTCGATTCCAAACGGATCGCTCAAGCTTTCGTGCTCAGAGAATCCGGGCATCGTCTGCACCGAAGGGGAAAACGCCATCAACATCCGGTTTGAAGAAACAAAACTTGTCGTTTCGGCCAAACCGCAAGCAAAACTCGGCTTGTTCAACCGCAAATATCCAAATATCGCCCTGGAGATCGTGCTGCCCGACAAGTGCGTGCTCGAAACGCTGGAAGTCCACACCGTCAACGCCAACGCCCACCTTCACCACATGCTGGCAAACCGGGCCGCGTTTGAAACCGTCAACGGCGACTTCACGATTGGCGAATCGTCGTTTGGCACGACCCGCGCCTCCGCCGTCAACGGCGACATCCGTTTCGCCAACGCCAATCTTGGACGCGTCAAAATCGACACCGTCAATGGTGATCTCGCTCTCAAAGCCTGCGCGGTGACGGAAGGAAAAATCGACACGGTCAACGGCAAGCTCTCTCTCGATATGGAAACGGACGCCACGATCAAGGCCGAAACCGTGTGCGCGAAAATCGTTTCCGACACGGGGTTCGTTTATTCCGGCGTGCCGGGCACCAAGCTGAAACAGCCCGGCAGCCATCCCGACCATATGCTGAAAATTTCCTCGGTGGGTGGAAAGATCCACTTCGCCCGTTAACCAAAAAAGGAACGATCCTTCTCCTTCGATCGTTCCTTTTCTCTTATTCCATGAACTCGACGATTCCTCGATGCCCATGCACATCGAGGGTGTCTAACGCGGCATCGAGCGTCTCGAACTCCTCGTCCGTCAACGCCACATCGGCCGCGCCCAGATTTTCCAAAATTCGTTCCTGATTTTTCGATCCCGGGATTGGCACGATGTGAGGGGCTTTTTTCAGCATCCACGCCATTGAAATTTGCGCCGGCGTCGCGTCCTTTTTCGCGGCAAGCGCCTCGATCAGCGCGAGCACCGGCCGGTTACCGTCCAGATTTTCCTGACGCATTTGCGGAACCCAGCTGCGCACGTCGTCCACCGTTTCGAACTGCGATTCCGATTGTACCTTTCCTGAAAGATACCCGCTGGCGACCGGTGAAAACGGCACGAGCCCGATCCCGTGCGCCAGACAATACGGAATGACTCTTTTTTCGCAATCGCGCTCCAGCATGTTGTACAGGTTTTGCACGGCGCTCAGCGGACAAACGCGATGGGCACGCTCAATCGTATCCACCTCGACTTGCGACAATCCCCAGCCACGAATCAAACCTTCGTCGATAAGCTTCTTCATCACCGCGGCTACTTTTTCAACCGGCACATGGCGGTTGACGCGATGCCAGTAATACAAGTCCACATAACGGGTGCGCAGTCGTTTCAGGGAAGCGGCCAAATGCCGGCGGATTATCGCTTCCACGTCCCCTTCCTGTTCAAGTTCCTCGTTCGTAATCGTGATCTTGGTGGCGATGACGACTTGCCCGCGCACCGGCTCGAGCGCCTCGCCAACCAGCTCCTCGTTGTGCCCCGGATACCGCTGCTGATGGCCATACACTTCGGCGGTGTCAAAAAAGGTACAGCCATTGGCAAACGCTTTTCGAATCGCCTCCACGCTGTATTCGTGTTCCGGAATGACGCCATAGCCATGCGACAGTCCCATGCATCCCATTCCGATAGCGGAAACCTCGATTTGTCCCAGCTTTCTTTTTTCCATTTTTCATCCCTCTTTTCCTGCTTTTATTGTGCAGAAAGCCGAAAATTTTGTACAATGCATATAAACAAAGCCACTATGCGCGCCATGAATAGCGAAAAGAAGGAGGGGTCTTCCATGTTTACATTGGAACAACTGGAGCAGTTGCTTGCTGTCGAACGCGATCAAACGCTGTCGCGCGCCGCCCGCAGCCTGGCCGTCTCCCAGCCTACTTTGACCCGGTCGATGCAGGCGCTGGAGCGCGCGCTGGGCGTCCCGTTGTTTTCGCGCACGAAAAACCAAATCATCCTCAACGAAGCCGGAAAAAAGACGGCCGCGTTCGCGCGGGATGTGCTCAAACAATGCGAACAGTTTCAAAACGAGCTGGCCGACACGCCGATTCGAATCGGATCCCTGGCTCCCATGCCGCTGGAACACTTGCGTAACCAAATCCGGCAAGCCAATCCGCGCCGCGCCGTGGAAGCAAAGATGGCGGACGGCAACACCTTGCTTCGCGGACTCGAGGAAGGTAGTTTCGATCAAATCATTTTGGACGCCTGGCCGCGAACCAAACGCTTTTCATGCAAAGTGTTCGAAACCGAAACGTTGTTCATCCTCGTAAAACAAGGCCATCGTTTCTGGAACCGGCAAACAATCGACTTTGAAACATTGAACGGGGAAACGATGCTGCTGAACACGCAAATTGGAAGCTGGGAATCTTTGGTACGTGAAAAAATGCCCGACTCCACCTTTTTGATGCAGACGGACTTGCAGGCGCTCAATGTCGTGCGTCGCCACTCCAGCCTGCCCAGCTTCGTTTCCAACTTCACCCCGTATACACTGGCGTCAAACGAGCGGATGATCCCGCTTGTCGATTCCGAAGCGACGAAAACCTTCCTCCTCGTTACACGCTAAAAAAAAGGGGGGGAGTAGAAGCATCTTTCTAAAAAGACTGATTTTCTATTTCAAACGCATGAAAGTGGAAGAGTCGAATCCCTTCCACTTTCACAAAATGCATACCCGTTTTTTGGAAGAAGCAAACTTTGAACGCTTCATTTTATAGTTGGATGATCAACTCACAAGATATGGAAGCACAATCGCGCGTAATTCCCCGTCGTATCCGAGCAGGTCGCACGCTTGTTCGGCGGTAAGCCCTTGTTTGGCCATAAGCCGTTGGGCCGAGATCACAAATTGGGAAATCATAGAGTTTCGTTCTTTGTTCCACTCTTTTTCCTTTTTCTCAAATTTCAAATAAGCTTTTTCTTCAATATAGTCGATCACACTCCGCATCGTGATCCCTCCTTTCTTTCGCTCGTATAAATCAAATTGTTCCAAATACACATGCAGCGCCTCGGTCAGCTTCCTGTCATTGGAAAAAGCCGCCAGCGTCATCAGCGTTTCCTCCACATGCTCGATTTTCCATTGTTTTGGAGGTTCGTACATCGGATGGTCCGGATCCTTTTTCCGGCTGCGCCGGATTTGCGCGCAATAGTCCGCGATGATCCGAAAATCACTTCGAATCGACGAGATCTTCTCCTCGCTCCACCACGCGATGTTTTCTAAATTCATTGTATAACCGGAAACGAAGGGTTTCAAGAAGGGCGTCTTCTCAAGCCGGGTCAAATCATCCAGGGATTTGGCGTTCCAGGCATCGTCGCCATAATGCAGAACAAATGTGACACACGGAATAAAACGAGAAAGAGGGATTTCGAATGGAGCTTTCGATTTGTGAAGGATCTGGCTTCGCTGCCAAAAGTAGAGGGTGTCGCCATAGCCTAAAGCGCGTATGGGCATCGTCCAGTCGCGCCAAATCTGGTTTTCAAAGCAGACGATAAAAAGCGGGTTCCCTCGTTTGTCGAGAATCATGGCGCAAACGTCGCGGTACAAGTCATGAAGCGAGTCGTCGAATACAAAATGGCTGGGGATGTCAAGATAGCGGATCTGATTCGAAGAAATGATGGGCGCGTTGTGAAACAAAAGCAGGTTCACAAGAGAGGCGAACACATCGGGGACGCGAAGAAGCGCCTTTTGGGTGATGTCTTTGTTGGACATGAATAAGAAATTCCTTTCTATTTAGGATTTCCATGGAAAGATCGTTTTGGGATGACCCGTCGAAAGACGGGGTTGAAATATTTCATCCCGATTATAACAATTTCCCCCTAAAACGCAAACAAAAGATGATTTTTCTGTTTCACAAAAAAGCGGAAGGATTCGATTCCTTCCACTCGTTTCATTTCTTATGGCCGGCATCTTGCCTTGCCGCTCCATTGCCGGATTGTCAGTTTGAACACCGCCGTGTCTTTCCAGGCGCGCTCCACGTACGCCTGTCCTTCCTCAAGCCGCTGCGGAGCGAATCGTTCAATCAGCGCAAGCAATCCTTTTTTCCTCTCGCGCTCGTCTTTCACGATTTCAATCGGCCCGTTGACAAGGATGCTCGCGTAGTCGGTGCTAAACAAGTCCGGCCGGTTGCGCGCGTGGTCGACCACGCAAAAGCACGCCTCGTTGTTGAAAAGGATATACTCGTAACGCAGCCCTTCCATGGCGCCATGCAAATACAGCGCGTCTTCCACCAGCACATAATTCATCGGCACGGCGTACGGCTTGTCGTTTCCGCTCAACGCGAGCACGCCATACGATCCCTTCGCCAAAATGTCCCGCGTTTGTTCCTGGGACAACGCGCATTTTTGTTTTCTCATGCTTCTTCCTCCAGTCCAGAAAAGTCATGGTTGACGGCTTGCACAAACGAAAACGCCTTCGTATCCGTGTCGTAGTCGTATTCGAACACCGCGCAGTTGTCGCAGTCCTGCTCGTCGCGCATTTTTGCGCCCATCAGCCACGCGTAAAAGATCCGCATGACCCCGCCATGCGTGACGCAAAGCACCGACGTGTGCTCCTCTTCCATCACCTCTTTGATTTTGGCCACGACGCGCGCTTCCACCTGCTCCAGCGTTTCCCCGCCATAGCGGGCAAAGTACGCTGGAAACAACTCGACCGGCGGCATCAGGCATTCAGGCTGGCCCTCAAATTCGCCAAAATCCATTTCCTTGAGCGCGTGGTGGCGCGTATACGGCAAATCCGTCACCAGTTCGAGCGTGTCCGAGCAGCGCTCGCTCGTCGAGCAGACGACCCGGTCGAACGCGATGCCGTTTTTCGCGAAGTATCGTTTCGCGATCTTCGCCTGCCTTTTTCCCTGTTCCGTTAGCGGCGCGTCGCACCACCCCTGGATACGGTGCCGCTCATTGAAGCGCGTCTGTCCGTGCCGCAGCATGTACAGTTTTTTCCTCATCCATTCCCCTCCTCGATTCGCTTCCAGTATACAACGATTCAAGGACTTCGTTCAAATCCGCGCGCAAAGCGAGCGTTCTCGATTCGATGGAGGCGGGAACGAGGATCTCAGCAGCGTCGATTGTCGCCAGCCTGGCGTTCGGGTTTTCCAGCACCCGGTTCCAAAACGGGTACTTGATGATGCCCGGTGTGTTGAAGCCGACCCCGAGCTCCAAAAACAACACCCTTTCCCCCTCGTGCGCGTCCAAAAACCGTCGATAGCGTTTCGCGGCCGCGCGCCAGCCATCGTCTTCGACAAACGTCGAATCGGATCGAAGGTTCATCGCCATCGGTTTTCCACACACCGGACAATGCGGAACGAGAACGTCGGGCACGGACATCGACACCGGACCGTTTGAAAAAAGACCGCCTTCCTCGTCGATCGCAAAGCCCTGGGCTTGCACCATCGCCCACATCGTTTTCTCGTTATCGTACGTCTTGTCGTGGCAAGGTGTCGAGCATTGAAACAAGCCGTAGTCGCCTTGCGTGTAAAACAGACGGTTCCTGTCGAACCCGGCCTTCTGAAAGCAGTGGTCGACGTTGGTCGTCAGCACGAAGTAGTCTTTGTCCTTGACGAGCTCGTACAACGCCTCGTATACGGGCTTGGGCGCGTCCATATACCGGTTGATGTAGACGTAGCGCGACCAGTACGCCCAAAACTCGTTCGGGCTGGCGAACGGATAAAAACCACCCGAATACATGTCGGTCAACCCGTAGCGCGCCATAAAATCAAAAAACGTCTGCTCAAAGCGGGTGCCCGCGTACGTGAAGCCGGCCGCCGTCGAAAGGCCCGACCCGGCGCCGATCACGATCGTGTCCGCCTCATCGAGCCACGCTTTGAGTCGCGCCAAGTTTTTGGCGGTAGCGCGCTTCGTCTTCCGCAGTAAACGCATCGAAAATCACCTCCAGTTTCGTTCCCGTTTCCCTTTGATACGCTTTGACCGTCTGGATCGCGATGTCGGCCGCCTCGTCAGGCGGAAAATGAAACTCGCCCGTCGAGATGGAGCAAAACGCGACCGAGCCTAAACCTTGCCGTTCGGCCAGCGCAAGGCATTGGCGATAGCACGAGGCAAGCTGTTCGCGATCAAGAGGGCTCAGCGCTCCGCGCACGATGGGTCCGACGGTGTGCAGGACATAGCGGGCGGGCAAGTTGAATCCGGGTGTGAGTTTCGCCTGCCCGGCCGGTTCCGGACGCCCTTGCTTTTCCATGATGGCCTGACACGTCAGCCGCAGCTGTACGCCCGCCTTCGAATGGATGGCGTTGTCGATGCAGCCATGGCACGGAACGAAGCAGCCGAGCAGCGCGCTGTTGGCCGCGTTGACGATCGCGTCCACCGCCAGCCGGGTGATGTCTCCGCGCCATACATACAATCCCGGTTCGACTGGTGTCAGATCGGCGATGGACACGACGCCGCCCTCTTCCTTCTCGTATTGAAGATAGGCGTCCTGGAGCGCTAAAAATTCGTCCGTTACCGGATAGGGCGGGCGCACGTTCATGAGCGCGCGAAACAGCCGTTTCTTTTCCGGCAGGGACGCCGGGATCGCGATGGATTCGTCGCATTCGGCCAGCCGCATCGCGATCAGCCGGTCGAGTCGTTGTTCCTGATTCATGAACTTGCCTCCTTTGTTTAAAATTTTCCGTTTGCATTGGCGGACCGCGATGGAATGGAAGCCATCACGTCCCAGTGTTCGGCGATCTTTCCGTTTTCGTCAAAGCGGAACACGTCAAAGGCGACTTGCTTGCCGGCGCCGGCAAAGTCATACACCGTATGCAAAAACACGTTGTCCCCATCCTCGAAGGCGCGGATGTTTTCCACCGTGGTTGGCGCGGGGGCCTTGGCAAGCGCTTTGACGCTGTCCACAAAAGCCGAACGCCCGGTAGCGTAAGACGGATTGTGCTGAATATACGAAGACGCGAGCAAATCGTATGCCTGTTTGGCGTCTCCGGTTTGGAATGTCGCGATGAGCGCGAGCGCTTTTTGAATCTTTGTCATGGGAACCCTCCTTTAATGTGTATATTCTTATTACATCGATAATATACGCCTTCTAAGATGTAATTTCAATAGTTACATTAACAAAAAAAGAAAAACTCACGATTGTGAGCTCTCTTTGGCGATCCATTGTTTCGTGTCGGCGACGACGTCTTGCAGCGTCGTCTTTTTCAATTCGGTTTCCAGCGCCGTCTGCGCCGCGTCCAGCTTGGGGTCGAGCACAAAATGAATGTTGCGTCCGACCGGGCATTGCCGGGACGGATCCTCGTGGAAGTGGAACAGGCCGTTTTCATCGACGGATTCGACGGTTTCGTACACGTCGTACAGCGTGATGGAATCCAGCGGTTTGGCGATCGTGGCCCCGCCGCTGCCGCGCTGGACATCGATCAGGCCCGCCTTTTTCATTTTAGACAGCAGGCGCCGGATGACGACCGGGTTGACGTGGATGCTTTGGGATAAAAAATCACTCGTCACTTTCCTGTCGTTTTGAAACACGTCCATAGCAATCAGCATGTGGACGGCGATGGTGAATCGGCTCGATATTTGCATAGGTTCCTCCTGTCTTTTTCGTTCCTATTCATTATACAACCCCATCGCTCTTTTCCTTAAAAAAAATGAGCTTTCGCCCAATGTCATTTAGTTAAGAAATGGCTTAACCATCTGGAGATTAATTTCCAGATGGTTTTTTTTGAAATGTGCACGACAAAAAACTGAAGTGTTGTCACTCCATTTTTTTAAGTTTATAATTTAACTGTTAGTCATAGCGATAGTTGAATCCTATCGCATTTTTGGGTTTTATCTTCCGCTCATTTTGGCGATTGTGGCGGACTGGTAGTATTTCTTTGGCTAACAATTCTTCGATATTGGGCAGATCCGTTCTGCCCTTTTTCTTTAGATAATCTCGAATCATATGATAGGCGCGGACATAATTCAATTGGTATTCATATTCCCGTTTTCTTTCTTTGATTCGCACCTCGTTGGTAATCCTTCTACAGAAGTTATATAGGATCAACCTTGCATAGATCTCCTGTTCGATCAGATTTCGCTTTTTTGAATGCAGGGTATTCAAGTCAAGATCATATTTCAAATCCCGATAGGATGTTTCGATTTCCCAGCGTCTATGATACAGTTCCTTTATTTCCGTTATTGTGAATTCGTCTTTATCCAGATTGGTAACGATACTCTCATATGTACCGTCACTGATTTCAAAACGGACAACTCGGAAACTCATATCATAGAATTCACTTTCGCCAAAATAATCGAATCGTTGATTTTTCGGTACGAATTTATAGATCTCAGGATGTGCCTTTATCTCCTTTGTCTGTCTCCTCGTCAATGTTCGTTTGACTGTCCTATCGAATTCGGTATCCGGAAAAGGACCAAAGCTTCGAAGCACACTCGTTCTTGAACCGATATCTTTGACCCGAATCAAGAATTTGTTTCCGGAATGATTGATTTGGGCGAACGAATTGAGTGATTCATAGCCTCGATCGGCAATGAATATGGCTTTTCTTCCTTGATAGCGATCAACGATCTGACGAAAAGCGCCATTTTCATCCATTACAGCCTGACCTTGGATAATGACATCTTCGTAGGTATGTTCCAACAGATCGTAGCTCGTATTGATATGGAAAGCAGAAAATGGAATGTTTGATTGATTGCCATTCATTATCGTCGTTTTTTCATCTTTGAATTCGTTACGGATAGGAAGAACGGTTCCATCCACAGCGATCAAGCGAAACCCCTTGAGTAGAGGAACGATATGGGTGTTTCGATTGAAAGAATCGAAAAGAGAGCGAAAAGCGTCGGGACGGATCTTGTCTCTAGCCTGTATAAAAGAAGAAGCTGTTGGTGTATCGAGATGATATCCGAAGAGTTTATAAATTTCATCTTTCAAGGAACCAGCTTCAAGAAGAATGACATTGAGTAAAGTATTACCAAAAAGATGTTTCCGTTTCCGGGTAAAATGTTTCATGGGATCAACGACAAAAAGAGAGCGGGAGCGATCCATAGTTTTGATACAGGAATTGAGATGTTTTTTCAAGGATTTAAAATTGTTCATAAGTAACCTCCAGACGAATCCCTATAAACAATTGGCCAAGTATCATGAATGATACTTGGCCACACGTTTTTGGATGGAAGTCAACAAAAATAAGAAAATTATCTAAAAAAAAGAGGGTACACTTTAAAATGTATCCTCTAAGACTGCCATTTCTTAACTAAATGACATTGAGCTTTCGCCCACTTTGATCCGTTTTCAAAAGACGATTCCCCTTTTCCCAGGTTCGGCTTATAATGATGAAAAAGGAGAATCTTATGAAGAAAAAACTTTTATGGCTTGGTTTCACGATACTTCTGGCTGGATGCTCCAGCGCGCCCGCTCCAAAAGTGCCAACACCCGCCCCTTCCGCGATGAATGAACCGGTTGAATCCGAAGAGCCATCCGAGCCGGTTTTTGAACCCGAGTCTTTAGCTCCGGCGACTTCCACGATCTCCATCCAGCCATTCATGCAGGAAAATAGCTATTATTGCGTCCCGGCCTGCGTACAAAGCGTTTTGGCGCTCCATGGCGTTTCTCTTTCTCAAAGCGAGCTGGCCAGCGAGATGCGTACCGATCCGGTCACCGGCACCGAGTATGTCGATTTGGCGCGCGTCGTCAACCGCTACGCCTTTGGTGTCGAACAGCCCGGAACCGGCGAGCCTGGCTATCGGGTGCAAACGGTCGCCATTCACGAATCCGATCCAAACGCCAAAGCGCTCTTTTTCGAGCGGATCCAAAACGACTTGAAAACGAACGATCCTGTGTTTTGCGCCATCGACCGCCAAGGTGTTTTTTCTGAATTGTCCTCTGCCAATCACATGATTTTGGTGATTGGATGCCAAACCAGTCCCGATACGAACGAAATCGAGTCGTTCACGCTGTTCGACCCCTATCCGTATGAAACGCATCCTGAAGCCATATTTACCGTTTCCCCCGATTTGTTGTGGAAAAGTCTCGTTCAAAACGTGGAACCGGCGTATATTTGGTAGGAAAACATCATGTCAAACCGTCTGAAAGTCCCTTTCTTATGGATTGGGGCTTGTTCTATTTTTATTTGGATAAGCGACAAAAAAGCGTCTTTCGTCTTTTTTAACCTGTTTTAAAAACAAAAAAATTATTCCTATATATTTTCAATAAAAATGGAAGTATAATAAAAAGGTATTGAGAAAGGAAGAGAGTAAAATGCTGAAACGTATGATCCATCATGGCGTACCCGCGCTGCTTTTTTTCTTGGCGATCGGTGTGATCGCGTTTGGACTCAGCATGTCAAAATCCCATCCGCCTGATTTGATTGGCTCCTTCCAGCCTTCCGAAGCTAATTCGGACTTTCTCACTTTCGAAAAGGACACGTACATCTTTTACGAGTATAAGTCCCTTCGCGCGACCGAGGGCCGCTATGTGCTTGTCGGCCACACGATCACGTTTAAAACCGGCCCGCTGAAAAACATCCAGGCCACCATTCATAAAGACACGATCACGCTTCGCTATCCAAACGACCAAACTCAAACGTACCAAAAGGTTTCCGAGCTTCCGATACGGCTCCAGCCCGACGACATGAATCCCTGGACGTGGAATGAAGAATTGTGAAATGGCAGCCGGCTTCGACCGGCTTTTTTCTTTCCAACCCGATCAAGCGGTTTCCGCTTCCTTTCTCTCTTCTTCCGGAACGCGCTCGTAGTGCGACCAAAGCGACAAAATCTTGATTTGACGGCTTTTTTTCCTCCACAGCGTAGACGAGTCGATGCTTGCGGTTGATGCGGCGCGAATACAAACCCGCCAAATCCCCTTGCAGCTTTTCATACGCCGGCGGCCGCTGGTATGGATTGGCGCGAAGGATATCAATGAGCGCCTTCGCCTTTTGATCCAAAAACGCCGCTTTCAGTTTTTTCGCGTCTTTCGCCGCCTCTTTCGCGTAGAAAATCGTGTACACGCCTACCACTCCACTTCCGATTCTTCCAAAAATTCAGCGTCTTCCAACGCGGCCAAAATCTTGTCTTTCAAGCCCGATTCCTGCGTGATTTCCACACTCGCCAGCAGTCCCCGGTACATTTCCTCGCTCAGCAGCACCGCGTTTCCTTCCGGACAGGCAATTTTAACCGCCTGGTCTTGCGCGATCGTCTGTTTGACTTGTTTTAGGCACTCGGTTTGAAACTTCTCCACATCCATCGTCAACATGGCTTTCACCTCGATTTCTTTTTCTTTCTTCCACCATAGCAAGCTTTCCCCCTTATGCCAAACCATTCGCCAACCAAAAAGAGAAAACCCGTTTCCTTACAGAAATGGATTAGGAACTGGTACACGATTTCCTCGGATTCCCGTTCGCGCTTTCTTTGATCTTCCTTAAGAACTTCCAAAGCCATTTTTAAAACCGTTTCGATTTCTTGTGAAAAGACTGCGTGAATCATTTTACACAACAGGATTTCCTCTTTTGTTTTGGCATATGGCTTTATATCCACCAAAGCTGATTTTGCGCGTTCCTGCTCATTCAGCATGTATAGACACAAAGGTGCGTAAACAAAATTAGAAAGCCCATGTTGAAACGTTTCTCTTTCCTTCCTCATTTGATCCAGCGCTTTTCTATACTCCCCCATCACACATAAAACCAGAACTTCGTTTTGCACGACGCAAAACCGCAAGTACGGATCATCCACGTATTCCATATTGGAAAGCAAGGCTTCAAAGCGGGCATATGCGCTACTATAGGCTCGTAAAGAAATTATTCCTACCGCTTCCAAATTATCAAGATACAACGCCCGAATATAATTGTGTGAAGCGTAAAACTTTTTACGTACCTGTACGCAATGTTCATATACCGCAAATGAAGCTCCGCTTCTCATCCACTCCATAATTTGATAATACTCAATCAACGCTTCCAGCCCGAACAGCTCTTTCTCGTCGACAAATTCCAGCGCTTTTTCAAAGAACCGCTCCATATTACCAAGACGTAGATTCCATCTCCCCTCCATTCCCCGTATCATATACAAAAGCGCCTTCTCGTCGTTGGATAAACAATTTTCAATCAAAACCAGTGAGCGAAATAAATCATCGCTTTTTTGATGGTCCATCACAACCTGAATAAAGTATTGAATCAGTTCCCCGACAAAGCAACCGTATGTGTTTTTCCAGCTTCCTTCTAGCGCCTCAAAACGTTCTCGAACTTTTTCCTGTTTCTTTTTATCAAAACGTAAAAAACAATCCACGATTTGAGCGAGAATTTCTTTCATTTCGAAAAACCGATTCAAATCCGTGTCAAATTGAATGTCATATTGATGTAAAAACCGGTCAAATACATCTTTTTTCATCATGCGAATGCCATTTTCCATTTCACTCAAATTCCCTTTGGACATAAACAAGTCTTTGGATACGTTTTCCAGTGAATATCCCAGCTCTTTTCGCTTCCGCTTTTCAAAAAAGCCAAAAAAGAGAGGAGAAATATCATCTTTTAGTTCTCGAAATTTAATATATTGTTTATTTTTATTCATATTTCTATAATACAGTTAGAACCCGGGAAAAAGAAAGGGGAAACTTTATGAGGCTGTTAAAAAAGGGTATTTTACTCTTGGCTGTCCTGCTTTTATCGTTCGGAGGAGTCGATGTACAGCCAAAACCATGCCTAAAACACAACACCAAGGACTTCTGTTGGCTTGAAAAATCAAGTCGAGGAAAAGAACTTGGTCAATAACATCCAATCTTTATAAAAGAGCTCTTTGTAGCTTTGTTAAATTTCAAAGCTTATATTTGCTACAAAACTAATTAGAAAGAGAATATCATGAAAAAAATCTTATTATCACTTTTGTGCATGTCTTTACTATCTTTTAGTAATCCACAGTCCATCAAAGCTCACCATTCAAACATCGAGAATGCGCAAACATATGTATTAAAAAGCAATGATGAAATCATTGAAACAGATTCATCAGCAGTTTCATTTGGCGAAAAGCTAAATTACGATGTAATCACTATAAAAACCATTCAAGAAAATAGTGGAAAGAAAGATTTATCGCAATCTCAAGCCATTACTGTATCCCACTATTTTCTTAATGAAGAGCAGTCTAGAATGGCACAATCTGCTACATTATCGGAAGGTGTTCTATACTATTCTGCAGTCGCAAGAGCCACAATAAATTATGATACGATTGTTAGTGATTTCGGTATCAAATATGGAGTTTTAAAAAGCGCATCTGGTTATATTTCCAATCTTGATTCTGGGGTTCAAATTCTTAGACAAAGTATTGTACTAGGAACTTGCGGATCATGCGATGGAAATCCATGGCTTGACCAGTCAACAAGTCCAATGAATGTTGTGGGACTAAATTGGGGCACCTATTATGGAGGGGCTAATTGGAAATATGTAAGCATGATTAGTTCTCATCTGATCGGAGTAACCAATACAATCACTCTCAAACATGGATCAACCACCTATACCGACACTATTCAATTTTCTGTATAAAATTTCAACCAATAGATTATAAACAAAAAAAGATAAAGTTTAGAATATATTCTAAACTTTATCTTTATTAAATTATCTAAAAATTAAAAAGGAGATAAAAATGAAAAAATAATTATATTCTTAATTCCTATTCTAGCCTTTTTTGTCCTATTATTGCTAGTCCCTTCTTCACAACTCTATTCTCCAAACAACCGTGTTTTTTTTCATACACTTTTTTGTGATTTATTCATTTCTTTAACGTTATTTATACTTATTGATATTTGGAAACAGCAAATAAAATCTTTCTTTTTACCAAAATCTGTCGCTTATGCATATCAAATAGGATTATCTCTCTTTTTTATTGGTGCTTGGATTTTTTGTTTTTTTTCAACAGTTCCTTATGCTTTATTTGCTAAAAATTATATATATATGTATTTGTTTATTTAATATATAGCACTCTATCAATACGTTTTTCTAATTTCTCTAAACAATAATCTCCTCATTCCTCCCAAAAAAGCCAAAAACGGGGAAAGAAAAGCCATTTTTGGCTTCTTACAATTAAATCTTTATCTTCTTTTTCTTATATATTTTATAATAAAATTGAAATTATAAAAGGCGTTAGAATAAACGCATAAATTCATTGTTTTCATAAAATAATTCTTTCAGAAAGGAGCTGAGCTTATGAAAAAGTACATATGGATCTTCGTTTTGATCGGAGCGATCGTGCTTGGAATGATCGTGTTCAGCTTCTTTGGCGGCGCCCCTCGCCCGATTGAAGTGGAACCGGTCGGCGAGCAAACGGATCGTGTTTCCGATATGATGGAAGATATGGATCTCTTTTCCCCGGAAAAGAAAGCGACAAACGAAATGATCGAAGGAACGGTGGGATACTGATGAAAAAACTAGGAATGATTTTACTCATGGCTGTGTTCTTGAGCGCGTGCGGCAATGTTTCGCCTTCCAAAAGCCTCGTCGTCTACTATTCGAACAACGACGAGATCGAAGCGCTCGCCACGCAAATCGCCAAGGACTCCGATTCGGAGCTGTTCCAAATCGTGCCAAAGAAAGACTACTCCTCCCTGAACGAGAAAATCGAAAACGACGAGGAACTGTCCGTTTCCGAAATCGAGGATTTGCAGTCGACCAACGTTTTGCTCGAACAAAGCGTTCCCGACCAGTGGAGCCAATGCGACACGGTGTACATCGGATTTCCGGTCCAGTCAATCACAGCCGCCCCGGCTCCCGTATCCGTGTTTTTGAGCCAGAACAACCTCAAAAATAAAACGTTCATTCCGTTCACGATCGGAACGCAGGACGCGCTCGACCACGCGAAAGATTCGCTCACGTTTGACGGCGCCCGCAAAGGATGGGAAAGCGGAAAAGCCTTCTCGCCAACGTACACCGACGCCGAAGTCAAGAAATGGGTCGAAACTGTCAACCAGCAATAAAACACCGCTTGACCGCAAGCCGTTGTTCCGGTTTGCGGTTTTCCGCTCCAAAAAGAAAGGGGACTCCTATTGATGAAAACCTGGAAAAAAGTGCTCGTACTCGCCATGCCGCTCGCGCCGCTCCCCGTCGCGTGGCTCTTATTTCCACTGCCTTCGATTGAAATGGACCACACGCTTTTCTTCCAGTCCATCGGGCTGGAAGCTCTGACCTGCCTGTTCACGTTCGGCCTCGTCAGCGTGTGGAAAAAAAGCATGGCACGCCTCGTATTGCCTTCCCGGCTCGCTTGGACGTACCGCCTCGCTCTTGCCACACTGTTTATCGCTCTCTGGCTTGGGTGCCTGTACAGTTCCACATACGCCATGCTGTTCGCCACAAGACGCTTGTACGTGTTCTTCTACATGGCGTACGCGACCCTCACCATTTCCATTCCCACAACCGGCTGACGGCCGGTTTTCTCTTGCCTACAAACCAAGCTCTTTGGCCGTATACGTAACCGGATCAGCCTCGTATTGCCGTTTCGCCTCTTCGTATACACGCAAGTCGTACTCGTCCTCCATCTTTTCCTGAATGAGTCGACACACATACTCGGAAACACACATGCCCTTCTCTTCTTTTTCCAAACAAAAACTCCCGGATTTTCCGGAAGCCGTTTGTTTGATTCTCGTTTTGTTTACGCCGCGTTGAAATGCTCCAGCAGCATCTTTTCCGCCTGCGCCGACCACAAGCCCTTGTTCGCCTTGCACACCGCGTCCAGTTCCTTAAAGAACGGATCGGTCTCGCCCAGCTTGCCAAAGTCCTCGATCGCCGTCATCGGCATGTCGATATGCGTGTACACAAGCTTTTTGCCACCCGGCACGTTTGGCAAATCCTTCGTCGTCTCCACGACCGAATCCAAGCCACCCACATGCGTGATCATAACCGCCGAGTTGATGAGGCCCGCGCTGTTTTTGTCGATCGCCTCTTTCATGTCGTCGATCGTTCCCCCCGTGCTGCCAATGATCTTGCTGCGCGAGTAGTGGCAGTCATACAAGTTCACATCCGCCGAGAATTTCGGATCCGTCGGCCCCGCGAACAAGTTCATGCACCCGTCGTACGCCATGATCTGGTTGCCAATCTCGCACACCGCCTTGTTCGGGATGTACACAAACACGTCGTCGTAGCCTTTGCCATCCGTCAAGTCCATCAGTTCCTTGACCTGGTCCTCCATTTTCGCCGTGTTGACATAAATGAGCTCCACGCCATGTTCCTTCGCCTCTTCCTCGCTAATGACTTCGCGCGCTCTGGCGATCCGGTCGTCGTTCACCTCTGTTACGACGATGCGTTTCGGCTTGTTTTCAAACGTCAAGCCATACGAAATCGCGCCCAGACCCATCGGACCGCAGCCACCCAAAATAATGAGGTTGCCGCCTTCCTTCGTCCCCATGATATGCTTGTAGCCGCCCGGCTCCGTATGGTAGTTCGTGTGGTAGCCACCAATACAGCACGACACCGGCTCCGCCACCGAGCTGGCAAAATACGCGTCACCATCAAACGTCCACAAGCAGCCCGCCTCGATAATGTCATTCGGGAAAATGCAGTATTCCGTGTCGCCCCCGCACCACTGGTACGAGTAGCCCGGCGACTCCATCTGGCCCGGAATGGCCGGCTGCTGGGCGAATTTCTGTCCCGGCTTGAACTTGTCCTGCCATTTTTTTCCTACCTTCACGATGTCGCCCGCGAACTCGTGCCCGATAATGATCGGGTTGTCAAACACGTCGTTTGGCACGCGCTTGTGCTTCTCGCCCTGCTTCACCGTCTTCCACGTCGACATGCAAATCGAATCCGAAACGACCTTTACCAAAATCTCATCGTCCTTGATTTCCGGCAGCTCAAACGTGTCCAGCCGGATATCGTCCACTCCATACAATCTCACCGCTCTTGTTTTCATCGTTCTATCCCTCCAAGTTCTCGATTTTCACTTTTGTCTTCAATGTTTCCACCACGCCGAGGCCGGCCGGCTGCGTTCCCGCCGTCGTGCACGCCCCCGCGCTTGTCGCCATCGCCAGCACCGCCAGCTCTTCCAGCGCGTCGCCACGCTCCAGACTAATCGCCAAAGCGGCCACCATCGCGTCGCCCGCGCCCACGCTCGAGTTCAACTCGATTGGCAGCACCGGACAATACAACGTGTCGGTTTCCGTCAAAAAGATCGCGCCCTCGCCACCCATCGAAATGGCCACCAGCTTCGTATCCTCGTTCAACAGCTTTCTTCCAAGCCGCGCCGTATCCAACGCGTTGTCCGGTTCTTCGACGCCAAAATACTGCGCCAGCTCGAAGCGGTTTGGCTTCACCGCGAACGGACCCGCCTTGATGCCTTCCCGGAACAAGTCGCCGTCCGCGTCCAGCAGCACCCGGATGTCCGTTTGCTTCAAATCGTCGATCATCCGCCGGTAAATGTCGCTTTCCACTCCCGGCGACACGTTGCCCGACAACACGACGATCGAGCCCGGCTTGGCCGTCTTCTCGATCAACGCGATCAACGCGTCCACATCTTCCGGTTCGATGCGCGGCCCCGCCTCGTTGAGCTCGGTGAGCACCATGTCCTTGTTAAGCACCTTCAGGTTCGTGCGCGTGTTTCCCTCCACCCACACGAATTGATTGGCGATTCGCAGTTCGTCCAGCGCGTCCTCGATCATCCGGCCGCCCGCGCCCGCCAGAAAGCCGGTGCATACGCTCTCGAAGCCAAGCGCCCGAATCGTTTTCGACACGTTGACGCCTTTGCCGCCCGCGTCCTGCCGCACATTTTGCAACCGGTTCAAGCCGCCCACGATCAATTCGTCGACTTGCGCCGTCTTGTCGATCGCCGGATTGAATGTCACCGTCAAAATCATGCCGCGTCCCCCGCCAGCACGGAATGAATGTATTCCGGCGTGCCGTTCACGACTTTTTCCACGACATCCATGTCGCCCAGCTTTTCCGCGATGTTTTGCAGGATGCCCACATGCTCGTCGGTCGTCGCCGCGATGCCGATAACAATCCGCACCGTGCCACCGCCCCACGCGATGCCTTCCGGGTAAATATCAACCGCAAGACCCGTCTTTTTCACAAAGTCCTTCACTTCGTACTCGCCATGCGGAATGGCGATGTCGTTGCCGATGTACGTCGTCAGGGCGTGGTCGCGGTTGAGCATGCCTTGAATGTATGGCTCGTCGATATAGCCCGCTTCTTTCAAACGGCCGCCGACGCTTAAGATCGCCTCGTCGCTTGTCGCCGCCTTTTGGTTGACGCGAATGTTTTGCACCTCGAGAATTTGCGGCTTTTCATTTTTTTCTTTTTTCTTTCTTTTAAACAATGCCATGATGATATTCCTTTCTTAAGCCATGTCGGCTCGAATCAATTCCAAGTAAATCGCGGACAGCGCCTGTTGAATGCGCCGCTCCTCGCGCTCGAACACCGCCTGCTGCAAGTTCGTCGTCTCCATCATATACGTCGTGACGGAGGAAAGTAGTTTTTGATGATACGATGCATAATCGGCTGGCATGAGCAGGACGACCACGGCCCGAATGCCCGGGTACGCGGCAAACTCTTGCGCCTGCGCCGGCCACAAAAACTGCACCTGGGCGTTTTTCACGCCAGTCGTTTTCGCGTGCAGCAAGCCAAAGCCAAGCTCCGGCACCATGACCGAGCCAATCTTCTCACGCTCAAGCAGGGCGCTGGTCACTTCGCTCGCGCTGCCGTCCGCCAGCAAGCCGGCCTCCGCGACCAGCGCCGGCCAGTCCAGCGCCGGATCGACATTGGCGAACACGAGTCCGTTGACGATCGCGCGCGCCGCGCCCGTCATTTGTTCCACGCGCCGAAGTTTTTCCAGCCCGTCCCGGTCCGGATCGGCGTGCGCGCCATATTCGAGATTTTTCATCACATCCCGCAAATGGTCGATGTCGTTTTGCGTCAGCAGCGGGTTGACCTTGACGACCGGCACCATTCCTTGCGCCAGGTCGAACGTCGAAACGATCAGGTCCAAATCGTCGTACGCGTTGGTTTTGTATTGTTCCAAAGAGAGAGTCACCAAATGAAGCCGCGTACCAAACACATGCTGCAGCCTTGCCGCCAGCAAAGCCGACACCCCGACCCCCGAGGCGCATACGACCGCAGTGTGGATGCGCGCCTGTCTGGCCTCGAAGCGGCGGCGTTCCAGCGACGCTCCCACATGCATCGTCATGAACGCGATTTCCGCTTCCGAAATCGACAAGCCCGTCTTTTCGCCAATCAAGGCCGCCGCGTGCGCGCTTTGAGCGTACAGCTCCCCGTATTGCGCCTGGATCGTTTCCAGCAGCGGATTGTAAATCGGCAGGCCGCGCTGCAAGCGGATGAGCGTCGGCCGCAAATGGGTGATGAATCCTTTGATAAACCGGGGATCCATCCGCAAACTCGACGCGATCCGGGGCGGGAAGTCGTTCATAAAATCGTTGGCGATTTCCACGATCTGGTCGTCGTCGAACGCGTCGATCGGATCGACGTTTTTCGCCCCGCTCAAATGCATCGCGATAAACACCGTTTCCGCCTGCGGGATCTCGATGTCGAAAATGGACTCGAGTCTGCCCGCGATTGCTTTGGCCTGCTCCATAGCCGGCGTGGCGCGCATCGTTTCACACAGCGAAGGATCGCTCTCGATCGCCTCCCCTTTCTGGATGCGCTCGACGGCCACCACCAGATGAATGATCAAGCCGATGTACGAGCTTTGCGCATACTGGTTCAGTCCCAGCTCGTGTCGTTCGAGCGTGAACAAGTCAAGCACCGGATCGAGAATATCCTGGTTGAGCAGCCGCAAAATGCCGTCCTGCGACGCTTCAAACACTTCGTGGCGCAAGGCGTCCGCGTCCAAATAGTCGATCGCCTGCTCCTTTGATCCGCTCGTGTCGTGAATGATCGCGCTCATCGCCAGGCGCCGGTCCTCCTCTTTGCCAAGCAGCCGGATGTTGTTTTTGTGGGCGCGATTCAATTCGATATGATAGTGTTCGAACCAGGACGCCAACGCGTCCAGGTCGTTGGAAATCGTCGTTTCCGACACCGAAAACATGTTGCCGTACACGACGAGCTTTTTCACGTCCGGAAAGCGGAGCAGCTCGAACGCGAGCAGTTTGCGGCGCTCCTCTTTCGAAACGTAAGGAATGAGGTCGGTGGCGATATCGGCCGCCAGCCGGCGGCGGTCTTTTTCGTCCCCTTCGATTCGGATTCCCCTGCCTTGCCGGCTGACCATATCCAAATGGTACGGCTTCAAATTGGCGTTTTGGAGTTCTCGAAAAACCGTGCGTCGCGAAATATTCAGTCGTCGCGCCAGCTCGTCGACCGGAATATACGCGTCCCCTTGTTCCAGGACGATTTGGAGAATTTGTTTAAACCGGTTGGTATAAATCATCACGCGCCGACAAGCTCGCTTACGATCTCGTCATATTCGCTGGCGCCCATGAAATTCATGACCGGATACACCGTCGCGTGCGGACAGCGTTCCTTCGCCCGCTCCACAAGCGACTGGTGCGTGATGATGACTTGCGTGTCCGTTGGCACTTCGTTGAGCGCGTAGTGCGGCACCGTCACGTCGCAGCCGGCGGCTTTCAGCTTTTTCGTCAGACTCGCCGCGCCCATCGCGCTGCTTCCCATGCCCGCGTCGCAGGCGAACACGACTTTTTGCATATTGACGCGCGACGGTTCCGGCTTCGCGCCTACCCGGCCGTTTTTCACGTCGTCGACGATTTGATCGTACTCGGCCGACGCCATGAAGTTATTGATAGGGTAGATGGCGGCGTGCGGACACCGTTCCTTCGCCCGCTCCACGAGCGAGGACTGGGTGACGATGACTTGCGTATCGGCTGGCACTTCGTTCAGCGCGTAGTGCGGCACGGTGATGTCGAGCCCTTCAGCTTTCAGCTTTTTCGTCAGGTTCGCGGCGCCCATCGCGCTGCTTCCCATACCCGCGTCGCAGGCGAACACGATTTTTAAAGCGGACAAGGCGGCAGCCGGTGCCGGCGTTCCCTTGGCTTGCGCCTTGGAGGCGCTCACCTGCTGTTTGGCTTCCTCCAGATTGCCTTCCTTGGCGAACGCCTTCAGCAATACCGTGCACACGATGGCCGATACAGCGGTCGCGGCCGCGATCGAAAGCAGGACGCCGACATAGCTGTCTTTGGCGCACATACCCAGGATGGCTATAATGGATCCCGGCGATGCGGCGGATACGAGGCCCGAGCCAAAGATCGTGTTGACAAGCACGCCGGTCATGCCGCCGGCGATGACGCCGATCAGCGTGATCGGGTTCATGAGGACAAACGGGAAGTAAATCTCATGGATGCCCCCGAAAAACTCGATGATCATGGCGGAGAGCGACGATTGCTTCACTTCGCCTTTCGTGCTCAAGTAGTACGCGATCAGCAAGCCAAGGCCCGGTCCCGGGTTGGCTTCGATCATGAAGAAGATCGACTTGCCGACTTCCTGCACCTGATCCATGCCAAGCGGGGTGAAGATGCCGTGGTTGATGGCGTTGTTCAAGAACAGGATCTTGGCCGGCTCGACCAAAATCGAGGTGAGCGGCAGCAGACCGTGGCTGACAAGGAACTCGACGCCGGTTTTCAAGGCGCCGGTGAGCGCGACGCACGCCGGTTCGATGACGAGACAGCCCACGCAGGCCAGGATCGCGGCGAGAATGCCGGCTGAGAAGTTGTTGACGAGCATTTCGAATCCGTTCGGGATGTGCCCGTCGAGCAATTCATCGGTCTTTTTCATCAAATAGCCGCCCAATGGCCCGGCGATCATGGCGCCGATGAACATCGGCGTTTCGGTGCCGGCGATGATGCCGATGGCGAAGCACGCGCCCACGACACCGCCCCGGTGCTCGTAAATCATCTTGCCGCCGGAATAGGCGATCAAGACCGGAAGCAGGAAGCGCTGCATCGGGCCGACGATTTCGTTCAGCGTCGGATTGGGACACCAGCCGGCTGGAATGAACAAGGCGGTGATGAGTCCCCAGGCGATAAAGATCGAGATGTTGGGCATGACCATCGCGGAGAGGGCGCGCCCGAATTTTTGGACTTTTTCTTTCATGATTGTTTTTTCCTTTCTTTTTATTTCGTTTGTTTGACAATTTCAGTATAAGAAAGCGCTTTGTTTTTTTCTATTGTTTCTCGTTTTTGTTTGGCACTTCCAAAAATGCCAAAATCCGGCGAAGGTGGCACAGCGCCGGGTGCCAAAAAAAGCCCCACTTTCGTGGAGCTTTCAAACAGCCTATTCGGCTGCCAGCGCTTGTTTTCGTTCCTGAATCAAGGCTTCGATCTTTTCCAATGTTTCGATATCCTTCGCGTGGCGGATAAAATTCGCCGCGAGCTCGTAGGAAGTATCCCGCACAAGAAAGTTGTCAAAGTACTCGGCCTGAGAGATGCAAGGGCTGAATTCGCGAGTCAAGGCGTTCTTGTTGTAGCCAAGACCGGCGATCTCGATGAATTTCATCGAAAGCAGCTTTCGAATAACGGCCTGTACTGTGTTCTTACTTATGTGTGGGGCTTCCAAGCAGATATCATTGGAAGACAATGGCTTGTTTGACTGCCAAAAGATCTCCATGATTTCATTTTCGCGCTTGGTTAAGTGGGAAACTTTCATTACAATGACCTCTCTTTATTTTTACAAACTCATTATAAATTTTCTGAACGGAAATTACAAGAAACGATATATCGTTTCTTCACTTTTTTGGGCTTTTTTCACAATAAATTTAAAATTTCGACCAAATTTATTCAATCCGTCATCTTTTTTGCAAAAAAGACGGATTTTCTTCCGTTTCAATACCCGTACCGCGCTTTCTCTTTTCGTAAAAAGAACACGACGACAAGCAGCGAAAGCGACTCGGCGACGACGACCGCGCTCCAGATCCCGTCCAGTCCGAACAGTTTGGGCAGGATCAGGATGCACGCGACCTGGAACAAAAACGTGCGCACAAACGAGATGGCCGCCGACACGAGCCCGTTGTTGAGCGCCGTGAAAAACGAGCTGCCAAAAATATTGAAGCCGCACAATAAAAAAGAAACGCTGTAAATGCGAATGGCGTGGACGGTCAGGGCGCCAAGCGATGCCGAGCCGTTCACGAACACCATCGCCAGCCACGGGGCGCTGATTTCGGCGACGAGCGTGAGCACGAGCGCGGTGATCGCGATCAGGGCGAGCGACTTTTTTAGCAGGCTGTCCAGCTCGCCCGTGTTGCCCGCGCCATAGTGGTAGCTGATGATGGGCGCGATGCCGACGCCATAGCCGAGAAACGCGCCGGCGAACACGAATGAGATGTACTGGAGCACGCCGTACGCGACGACGCCGTCGGCTCCGATCATCTTCATGAGCTCGAAATTGTACAGCACGGTGATGACGCTCATGCTTAAATTGGTAACCATCTCGCTTGAGCCGTTAAAACAGCTTTGCAGCAGCGCTTTGCCGTTCCAGCGCGTTTTCGATACGCGCAGCGGCGTGCCGTTGCCGGGCGTCACGAAAAACACGAACGGAATGATGCCGCCCACGATCCAGCTCAACCCGGTGGCGAGCGCCGCGCCAAAGATGCCAAGACCGGCGACCGCGATCAAAAGATAGTCGAGCACCATGTTCATGACGCCGGCGATGATTGTCAGCAGCAGGCCGAGCGTCGGGCGTTCGGCGGTGACAAGAAACGCCTGGAACGCGTTTTGTAAAAAGTAGCCGGTCATCATGAGGGCGAGCGTTCGTCCATAGGCGACGCAGTCGGGGAGCATTTGCTCGGTGGCGCCAAGCAGGCGCGCGAAATCCTCGATCCAGACGGCGCCGACCACGCTCATGACTATCGCCACGACGATGAGGCTGTACACGAGCAGGGAAAACACTTCGTTGGCTTCGCGCTTTTTTTGCTCGCCGAGCAGCTTGGCGACCAGAGCGCTGCCGCCCGTGCCGATCATGAAGCCGAACGTGCCCATGATGGCGATGACGGGCCAAATCAAATTGAGGGCCGCGAACGCCTGGCTGCCGGCGACGTTGGCGACGAAAATGCCGTCGACGATTGTGTACAGCGATGTGAAGATGACCATGACGACGGAAGGGAGCGTGAAGCGCAGCAGCTTGCCAACCGTAAAGTGGTCGCTGAGCCGGATCGTCATGTCGTCTTCTCCTTTCCCTGCTTCAAGTGGTGCACGTACCGTTGTCCAAGCTCGATAAACCGGCCGGCGTTTTCCTCGCCCATTTGCTCGAACGCCTCGTTTTCCCGCTGAATGGCCGGATACACATACATTTTGATGACGTCGCGGCCCCTGTCCATCAAATACACGCCGCACTCGCGTCCTTTTCCTTTGCGTAGCTCGATCCATCCTTTTTTCTCCAGCGCCTTGATAGAGGAGTTGATCGTCTGCTTGCTTAAAAACGACGCCTGGGCAATATGCTTCTGGCAGCATCCATCCTCGAGGGTGCTTAAACAATAGAGCACTTCAAACGCGCTGTCCGAAATGCCGGCCGCGAGCGCCTCCTCGTGGTAAATATGGCTCAATTCCTTATAAAACGCGTTGAACGCGCGTAAATGTTCATTAAATATTTCCTTCATAAAAACCTCCTGTCCAAAATGCGACCCAAGTATAATAGTCCGAAATCGGACTTGTGTCAACCCGGTACAAGAGGAGAATCGTATCAAAAAATCGTTCTTTTCTTCTCCACGTCACAACAAGAAAGTCATATAAGGAGGAATACAGAAAATATCGTCTTTGATCATCAAATTTTTCGGATGAATAATGAAGCACGCGCCAATCCGGTCCTGATATTTTTCTTTAAACCGCAACAGGGATGTGGTCGTGTAACGCTTTCCCGACTTGACTTCGATCGGATACAGTTTATATTTTAGTTTGCGGTTGCTAGAAAGAAGAAAATCAATCTCCATATCATTTCGATGTTTCTCGTCGTTGTAATGCGTGTAAAAGTACAGTTTATGATGATTTATCACAAGCATTTGCGCAATCACATTTTCATACAGCATTCCTTTGTTCATAGATAATTTATCCAGCAAGATCTGCTTGTACACTTCTTCCTCGAGCAATTCATTTTCGTCAAACGCGTGACTGACCAAAAGACCCGTATCCCCCATATAACATTTTACATATGACCTTACCTCGTTGATGGATAAGCCGACATTCGGATCACTGCATAAGAAGCATTCATTACAAATCATGGAATCCGCCAGCCAAAAGAAAGTCTCCTGGTATTCTTCCGCTCTCGACTCGCCTTGAATCGTCTTGAAAACCACTCTTTTTTCATGCTGTGAAAGCAATCCGGGGATCTGATCAAAAATCGCCAGTACCTTACCCCGATACCGCGCATTGATCTTCATAATATCTTCCCGATACAGCCGCAAAATATCCCGTTTTTCCTGGTCTGCCTCATAAAAACTTTTATTATCCTCAACAAACTTTACGACCGGCATAGGCATACCGCCCACCAGCATGTATTGTTTAAAAATCATCATCGCTTTGCGATGCAGCGACTCTTCCAGCGCTTGTTTGGATTCAAAACAATGTTTGATATAATCTATCATCACTTCCTCGCCTAAAGCCCAGCAAAACTCTTCAAAGTCGAATGGATACATTGAAATATGGCGTTCCTCCGAAGGAATGACAATATCTTTCACGTTTTCCTTGATCGAAATAAGCGAACCGGTTTCAATATAATCATATCGTCCATCCGCTACCAGGTATTTGATAGCCGCTCTTGCCTGCGGAAACATCTGCACTTCATCGAAAATCACCACCGACTGACGAGGTTTCAAACGGATCCCGTAATGGACTTGAAGCATCATAAACAACGTATCCAAATCGTTCAAATACTTTTCAAAATACGACTCGACTTCCTTATCCTTCTTGGCAAAATCAATGAGAAGATAGGATTCATATTCATTTTTAGCGAACGCCTGCGCAATCGTACTTTTGCCAATTCGACGCGCCCCCTCAATCAAGATCGCCTTCGTACCCTTCGTTTCATTCTTCCATTCCAAGAGTTTATCGTAAATCTTTCGTTTAAAAAACATATTGTATTCACCTCCTCATGCCGGTTTTCAATCCGATTATATCGCTCGACCCCACTATGCGCAAGATAAGAAACGCCGTATTACCCCATTATGCGCACTATAAACTACCCCTGTTTCCCCATTATGCGCACCTATATGACCCCGTCAAAACCCCATTATGCGCACCTTAAACAAAGAAAAAGCCTGGGCGAGCCAGACTTTCCTATTTTACTTTTCAAATGTTTCCCAATGGATGCGGGCCGGATCCCATTTTTGTTTGGGTTCCAGATCATGGGCCGGATAGCCAAACGAAAGCACCCAGTACGGCTGGATGGAATCGGGCAAGTCGAAATACCGGCGCAGCCAGTCGACCCGGTCCGTTTCGGGATAGCCACCCAGCCACACGCCGCCTAAACCAAGATCCTTGGCTTCGATCAGCATGTTTTCACTAAGCGCCGACAAATCCTGCACGTCGTAGGCGTCGCCAAAGTGGCGATTCGTGTCGGCGCACACGACGACGGCGAACGCGGCGTCCTGCACGCAGACGGCGTATGGGGAAAATTTCGCGAGTTCGGCAAGGCGGGCCGGATCGGTGACGACGATCAGCTCCCACGGCTGTTTGTTCACGGCGCTTGGCGCGGCGCATCCGGCTTTCAAAATCGTTTCGATCGTCTTTGGATCGGCTTTCTTGTTCGTGTACTGGCGCACGCTCGTGCGTTCAAAAATCGCATTCATCTTTTTTCCTCCTTATTTTAAAAACAGACGGACGACTTTTTCCTTCCACGGCTTTTGCGGGCCGTAGATGAAAGGCAGGTCGACGCGGTCGCTCGACGACAAGATCGACTTGTCGTGGGTGAATGTCTGGAATCCATACCGGCCGTGATAGTGGCCGAGGCCGGAATTTTGCAGACCGCCAAACGGCATGTTCTCATTGGAAAGATGGAGCACGCAGTTGTTGATGCACCCGCCGCCAAACGGCATGTTTTCCTTCACGAAGCGAATGTGGTCGTCGTTGCGGGAAAACAAGTAGAAGGCGAGCGGATGCGGCTTTTGCGCCAGCTGCCGACACAGTGTTTCGAAATTCTCGTACGGCAAAACGGGCAGGACCGGTCCGAAGATTTCCTCGTCCATGACGGGCGTTCCTTCTTTTGGCAGCAAGATCGTCGGCTCGATTTTGAGTGTCGCCTCATCCACATGGCCGCCCCAGACGACTTTTCCGTCGTTCAAATACGCGCGTACGCGTTCGAAATGCTTTTCGTTGATGATCTTGCCAATCGACTCGAGCGTGACGCCTTGCACCGAAAGCTGGTGGATGATTTGCTGGATGAGCGCGGGCATTTTCGACTCGTGCACATAGACGTGGTCGCACGCCACGCACGTCTGGCCGGCGTTGAGAAACTTGCCGAAGACGATGCGGCGGGCCGCCAGCGCGATGTTGGCACTCTCGTCGACGATGGCCGGGGACTTGCCGCCTAGCTCGAGCGTGACGGGCACCAAATGCTCGCTGGCCGCCTGCATGCACAATTTTCCTACGGCGGGCGAGCCGGTAAAGAAGATGTAGTCGAACGGCTGGTGGAACAGCGCCTCGTTTTCCTGGCGTCCGCCGGTCACAACCGCCACATACGCGGGCGCGAACGTTTCCTCGATCAAACGGGCGATGACGGCCGTCGTGTGGGCCGAGTAGTCGCTTGGCTTTAAGATGACGGTGTTTCCGGCCGCCATGGCTTCGATGAGCGGCTGCATCGTGAGCAGGAACGGGTAGTTCCACGGGGAAACGACGAGCACGCAGCCATAGGGGTCGTGGCGAATCTCGCTTTTGGCTTTGAACAAAAACAGCGGTGTGCGCACTTTTTCCGGCGCGCTCAGCTGGTCGATGTGCTTTTCCATGTACGTGAGCGCCTGGTAGACCAGACCGATTTCGCTCATGTACGCCTCGGCCCCGGATTTGTTCAGGTCCGCGTACAGGGCTGCGATGATCCGGCTTTCGTTTTGCCGGATTGCGGTCTTGAGTTTGGCGAGCATTTGCTTGCGAAACATGATGGAGCGGGTGGCGTTGGTCGCGAAGAACACCTTTTGTTCCTGGACAAGCGCCTTGATTTGATTTGCGTCCATATTCAATCCTCCTGCTCCCATGATAAAATCATTGTCCCCTCATCGCAATAAATTTGTTAAGATGATAAGGATGGAGGTAACAAGATGCGTTTACAATTCGAACCATTTTATGAAGAGTATTTGAAAAAACTGGCGGCCTACAACTTGGCGAGCGCCACGATGTACACCGACCAGTGGACGGTCGCGCCATCGGCTGGCATCCCCCACGCCAACGAGATGATGGCTATTCTCGCCCAGGAGCTGTTTCAAATCGAAAACGATCCGGCTATGATTGAAAAGATCGAAGCCTACCACAAGACGCTGCCGGAGGGCTCGCTCGAGCAAAAGGAAGTGAAGATGCGTCTGGACGATTTGGGGCATACCCGCAACGTTCCGGCCGACGTGTACCGGGATTTCGTGAAGGCGCGCAACGACGCTGGCTACTACTGGCACCAGGCGAAGGAGAAAAACGACTACGCGCTGTTCAAGCCGTATTTGGTCGATCTCATGAACAAGTCGATCGAGTACATGAAATATTCCCCGAAATACACCGGCGACAATTTGTACGATGTGTTTTTGGACGCGTACGAGCCGGGGATGAATGAGGAAAAGTACGACGCCTTTTTCGACGTCGTCAAAACCGAGCTCGTGCCTTTTATTGCCAAGCTGCGCGCCGAAGGCCGGACGATCGACGACTCGATGCTGTCGAAATCGTTCGACATCGAGCGGCAGGAACGGTTCATGGACACGATCATGCGCTATTTGCGGGTGGACCCGACGCGCGTCTCGCTAGGCACGACGGAACATCCGTTCACGAACTTTTTGTCGCACAACGACATGCGCATCACGACGCATTACTATCCGGACCGCTTTTTGAGCGCGATCCTGTCGACCGTGCACGAGTACGGCCACGCGCTGTACGGGCTGCAGATGGATGAAATGTTCGAAGGTACGAAGCTGAACGAGAACGTCGGCTCGGCCGCCCACGAGTCGCAATCCCGCTTTTTGGAAAACCACATCGGTCGTTCCAAAGCGTTTTGGCAAGCCAACTACGACGAGCTCGTCAAGCAGTTTCCGGAGTTCGAGGCCGTCGGTTTGGACGCGCTGGTCGATATGATCAACGTGAGCGAGCCCGGCCTGATCCGTACCGAAGCCGACGAGCTGACGTACCCGCTGCACATTCTCATCCGCTACGAGCTGGAAAAGGACATGGCCGAAGGAAAGATGGACTACGACCAGCTGCCAACACTGTGGGCAGACAAGTACGAGCAATATCTGGGCGTGCGTCCGCAAACGGACAGCGAGGGCGTTTTGCAGGATGTGCACTGGTCTGACGGCTATTTGGGCTACTTCCCGACGTACGCGCTGGGCAGTGCCTACGCCGCCCAGCTGTACCACACGATGGCAAAGCAAATCGACGTGGACAAGGCGCTGCGCGAAGGCCGTATGGAGGAAATCACCAACTGGCTCAAGGACAACGTCCACCACTACGCCGGTTCGAAAACAATGGCCGAAATCGTCGAGATCGTATCGGGCGAGCCGTTCGATCCGCATTACTATGTCGACTATTTGAAGGACAAATACTCGAAGCTGTATGGCTTGAAATAAGCGTACCAAAGACGATCCAAGCGGATTCTTCCGTAGCGGTCGTCTTTTTTAAACCCGAGGGGTTTCAGTTCCCTCCAAAACCAACTCGAAATTCTCGATGGAATCACCTTCCACAAGCACATGGAGCGGGTGGCTCTTTCCCCAGACGGGATCCGCTTTCGCTTTTTCTTTCCACTCGTCAAAATACCGGACAAAGCCGTCGTGGAGCAGCGTTTCCGCCTGCTTGCGCACCCGGATGGCCGCTTCTATCGTGTCGAACGAACCGAGGTAGTACTTTACTTTTTGAAAGCTGATTTGCGCGATCCACTTCCCTTTTTGTTTTTGAACTCCCGGACACCCGCTCGTGTTGTCTTTCCGGACGGCTTTGGAGCGAATCGCCTCCACGCAGGTCGAGTCGATGTAGTTCATGTACTGTCCCGGTCCGTCCTTTTCCCTTTGCAGACAGCCGCAGCTTTGCGTGTTCCCGCACATCAGCTGGTTGGCCGCCACTTCCACGACTTGTCCGCAGTCGCATTGGCATATCCATAAAACACTGCCGTTTTTTCCGCTTGTCCGTCGGATGCAGCGCTGTCAGTTTTCCAAAGCGTTGATTCGTCAAGTCGATTCCTTTGCGAACGCACCCGCAGCTTTCGGTTGGGTGTTTTCCGGTCAGCCGGTTCGTCGGCACCATCATGACGTTTCCGCAGTCGCAGCGGCATTTCCACACGTAGCACGAGCCTTGTTTTTCGGGCAGACGTTCCAGCACCGTCAAACGGCCAACTTTCTTTCCTTTCAAGTCTTTCGTGTTTTTTCCCTTTCTGGCGCATCCGCAGCTTTTGACCAGTCCCCGCCGGATTTTGTACGCTTCCAGCCAAATCGTGTTCCCGCAATCACAATGGCATTCCCACAAAAAGCTTCCCTTCCGTTTTTTTGTGGTTTTTTGTATAACCGTTAATTTTCCTACCCGGTGTCCCGTCCAGTTTTCATTCCACATCCCTTTGCCTCGCTTTCCCTTTTTCGCAGAGTTGTTTACTTTGCGAAAAAGAGGACAAAAAGCGCGGTAAATCCGCCAGAATTGACGGTTCCTTGCTTCCGTTGACGGGAATTTTGACGGCGCATTGTATGGAAAAGAAAGAAAGAAAAAGACAAAAAAGACTTTATATGTCGGGAAATTTGAATTTTTTGATGACGAGAATCATGACGGTTTAAACAAAGCGAAAAGCAAGGAGATCAAAGAAAGAAGGAAAACTCCCCACTCGTTCTTCTTCCTTTTTTGGACTTTTATCATGAGAATCCTGAATATTGATTATTTTTTTATGTTTTTTATGTTAAAATGGATTCGCATAGTAAACAACTCTGCGAATAAAAAAATATTTATCTTTTTTAGAGCCAGATGGCTCAACACACACAAAAGACGACCCCCTTAAAGGAGCGGTCGCCTTTTTTTCAGTTCTCTATTTTATTTTCCTTTCTTCCTTTTCTTGAACACGTATAGAACGCCCAGGCTGGACAAGGCCATGCCGGCGGTGCTCATCCAAAGACGCGAACGAGTCGAGACTGCCGTGTTGGCGCTGGACGCATACCGGGCGATCGAATATATTCAGTATTTGCACAACGAAGGAGTACCTCTTGTTAAAAAAGGAGAACAGACTTATTCGGTGCCTACGTTGGAAGAGCTCAAAAACGTTCTTCCAGACAAGGTGTTTTCCTCGTTTCATAAAAATTAAAAAAAGCCAGAAGAGTGGGTTCTCTTCTGGCTTTCTAATTCTGTCTCCTTTTTGGATAGCGCTTCGAGTTCCGCCACGGAGCAGTCGAATACGTTGGCGATCGTGGCTTTGTCGATGCCGGCTGCCAGCAGCTTTTTCATTCGTTTGATGTTTTGACGCTCGTCTTGGATTCTCTGTTCCTGCCGGCCTCGGCGGACACCCTTTCTTTCTCCTTGCTGGATCCCTTGTTCCAGGATCCCCTGACTCAAATTACACATCGCGCTGACCTCCTTTTCCATTTTCTCACTCATTTGAATATCGTATTCCTCTTCCAGCACCTGCCGTTTCTTCGGCTCCTCCACCTTGTTGGACAACAGCGTGTGCAGCATCTTGAAGATTCCTTTGTATTCTTTCGATGCCGGTCATTGAATTGGCTCGACGTTTTCTCAACGAGCGAGTATTTTGGATTTTCCTTGTTCCGTACTTAATTCCAGCTACTTTTTCGATAGCGCTTCGAGTTCTGCCACGGAGCAGTCGAACACGTTGGCAATCGTGGCTTTATCGATGCCGGCTGCCAGCAGCTTTTTCATTCGTTTGATGTTTTGGCGTTGCATTTTCTTCTCATCTTTGATTCGCTGTTCCTGGCGGCCTCGGTGTATTCCACGCTGCAATCCTTTCTCTTCTCCTTGCTGGATCCCTTGTTCCAGGATCCCCTGACTCAAATTACACATCGTGCTGACCTCCTTTTCCATTTTCTCACTCATTTGAATGTCGTATTCCTCTTCCAGCACCTGCCGTTTCTTTGGTTCCTCCACCTTGTTGGACAACAGCGTGTGCAGCATCTTGAAGATTCCTTTGTACTCTTTCGATGCCGGATCCCCAAGCCACAACACAATGCCGGTCATCAAGTCGTAATCCGCCTTCTTCAGCTTCACATGGCCCGCCACTTGTTTTTCCGTTATCTCATACACGTTCATCGAATTCGCCCGATGCTTTGGCGCGTTCATGCAAATCCAAATCGAATATACTTTCTGCAAGTCCCCGTAGTGGTCGTTGGTGAACTCCACTCCATGCTGGCTCGACGTTTGCCTCGCCAAATGATACACCATCCTCGATACGAGCGGGTATTGGGGATTCTCCTTGTTTTGCGCCTCCACATTGATTAACAAAAGCAGCCGGCCTTTCCCTTGGGGAAGCAGGGCCCGAAAGAAGATGTCGTAGCGAATCGTTCCTTCGTGTAGATCCGTATCCTCGGTATTGCCTCCCTGGATGCGCGATCCTTGCACCGGCACCGAGGACACCTCCGGCGTCCCTTCGATGTACTTGTTCATAATGTCGTCAATCGTTTCTTCCCGGTATTCGGGAACGCATTCCTTCAAAATCCAGGCGAGGACGATTTTTTCGGACAACAGCCGTTTGCACGCCGCGTCGTATTGGGACTGCATCGACGTGTCGTGCAAAGCTTGCGCCAAAGACGTGTCTTTGTGCTTACATTGTAGCACAGCATCGGGAGAAGAATCGCGTTTTTGCGATGGTCCAAACGGATACGCCATTTTTTGCTTCTCCTTTCTCGTTTTCAAATCTTGTTGTTTGTGGCATCGTTTTTCCCTCCTTCCCAATGAACGAAGTTATAAATTAGTAAATCCTTCATACCTTTATATACGACAAAACGAGGGAAAACCGGACATTATTTCTGAAAAAAGTTCAAAAGTTAAAAAAAAGGCTGGATACGCTATTTCTTCCCGCTTTCCGGCTTCATTTTTTTTGTATTTCGAATGTGGATCAACCGCATCACGTCCTCATATACCGCGTCCCTGGACTCGATATCCACCATCAGCCACCGCTGCCCGTTTCCTTCCCGGGTTTGTGTGTACAACGTTTGAATCCGGGGCGTCATGTTCGGCAGCAACCGCTCCACGCGTTCCTTTTCCTTTTTTCCAATGACGGCAAGCACCGTGAAATACCCGTTTCGCGGATACACCGTACAGAGCGTTTTCCCCGCCCGGATGAATTTCAAGTTCCAGCCAGGCTCCCAGCTACACGCGCTATATCGCATCGACTCCTTGCATCCATACGTTTTCGCAAGCTCGCCGCAAAAAGTTTGAAATACAGGATTGTTGATCCATCGCCCAAACGCCTCCAGCGTCGGGCATTCGTTTCGATTTTGTCGATCCATTCCCTTTCCTCCTTCCAAAAAGAGCGACGGTCGCCCGTCACTCTTCCTCTCGTTTTTTGATGCTCTCTATGCGGCTTTTTTCTGGGCTTCGGAAATCCAGTTCAGCAGCTGTGGTTCCGGCATGTAACCCGACATCGCGGTAATCGCTTTGCCATCCTGGAAATAAATCAGCGTAGGCACGCTCATGACTTTGAACGCGGACGCGATTTCCGGGAATTTGTCGATATCGCATTTTACGATTCGAACCTGGCCTTCGAGTTTTTTGGACACTTCCTCCAAAACCGGTGTCAGCATTTTGCAAGGGCCGCACCACTCGGCGTAGAAGTCCATCACGACTTTTCCAGAGCCGACGTATTCTTTAAATTCATCTATACTTTCAACATATTTAACCATTTTCATACACCTCCGTTTGTATGTTTCATCCATCCTCATACTATACTGAAATCCTGGAAGATACTATCCATTCGCCCGTTCTTTCTACAGCTTTTCGCCATAGGAATACAAATCGGTACAGTACGAGCCATCAAAACAAGCCGTGCACAATCCAACACCGCCCGCCGCCGCTTTCAAGTCGTCAATCGACATAAAACGCAGCGAATCGGCTTCGATGGCCTCGCAAATCGCGGCCTCGTCCATCCGGGCGCCAATCAGCTCTTCCTTCGTGCTCGTGTCCACGCCGTAAAAACAAGGACTCGTGATGACCGGCGAGGCGATCCGCACATGGACTTCGCGCGCGCCCGCGTCCTTCAACAGCCGGACAATTCGCCGGGACGTCGTTCCGCGAACAATCGAGTCATCAATCATGACGACGGACTTTCCCGCCACGATTGGCCCGATCGCCGACAGCTTCATCCGTACGCCCCGATCGCGCAGCGCCTGCGTGGGCTGAATGAACGTCCGCCCTACGAACCGGTTTTTCACAAGACCGGTTTCAAACGGGATCCCCGACGCTTCCGCGTACCCGATTGCCGCCGACAACGAGGAATCCGGCACGCCAATAACAATGTCCGCCTCGACGTCGTCGCGCAACGCCAGCAGCCGGCCGGTCTCTTTGCGGAACCGGTGGACATTCAAATTCTCGATCACGCTATCCGGCCGCGCGAAATAAATGTATTCCATCGCGCACAAATGCGTTTCGCCAGCCGGCTCGTAGTCGAACCGGCGGACGATTCCATCCTTGAACTCCACCAGCTCGCCGGGCTTGACATCGGTATGCGTGTACAAGCCAAGCACCTCGAAGGCGCACGTTTCCGAGCCAATCACATAGCCATCCTGCATTTTCGCGTACGACAGCGGCCGCAGCCCTTTCTGGTCGCGAATGGCGTAAATCGCGTCCTCGCACAACACGAGAATCGAAAACGCGCCAACCAGCTTGCGCGCCGTCTTCATCACACGCTCGCGCATCGTCCCTTGCTCCTTCTGGATCATGTGCAGCACGATTTCGCTGTCGCTTGTCCCCTGAAAAATGCAGCCAGCCTCCTCCAGTTCGATTCGCAGCTCTTTTTCATTGACGATCTGCCCGTTGTGGACGATGGCTACGTCATGGACGCGGCCTCTGGCCACGATGGGCTGGATGTTGGCGTTTTCCTGTCCGCCCGCCGTGCTGTAGCGCACATGGCCGACCGCCACCTTCCCGGGCATTTGCTCGAGTTTTTCGCGGGTGAACACGTCGATTGTCAAGCCTTTGCCTTTGCGCACCTGGATCTTCGCTCCCTCGCCGACCGCGATACCGCTCGCTTCCTGCCCCCGATGCTGCAACGTATGCAGCCCGTAATACGTGATCGCGGCCGCGTTTTGGATATGGTAAGCGCCAAAGACGCCACACTCTTCATGGATTTCATCAAACATGGATCAAACTCTCTCCTTTTCCGTTTCCCATTATAGCACTACACGTTCTTTTTCGTGACGATTTCCCGCAGTTCGATGGCGTAAAAGCCAAGATGCGGGTCGTTCAGAATGTTGTCAAAGCCGATCTGTCCGGCATCGAAGCCGCAATGGGACAGCAGCGCGAACAGCGCTTTTTCCTTTTGCCGGCCCGTCACCTCGCGCACCGTGCCTTGCGCGCGCAAGCTCTCGAAGCAAGGCGCGTAGTGGTCGACGTCGATTTTATACCCGCTCAAATGGTCGATCAGCACGGAAACGTCGGGCGTCTGCCGGTACACCTCGTACTTGCGGCCCCGCTTTTCGGCGCAAAAATACAAAACGACTTCCTCTGGATTCATCGCGAAGCCATACGAAACCGGCTGAATGAAAAACCCTTTCTCGTCGTGCAGCCCCATATGCAAAATCGACCCGCGCGCCAGCTGCGACTCGATTTGCTGCCGCTTACTCGGACTTCGGCTGAACATTCGCCTTCTCCCGCGCGATTTCGGCTTGTTTGCGCTGCTCGGCCTCCCGGAAGTAAATCCGGGCGATTTTGTAGGCGCTGGCCATAATCGGAATGCCCAGGAACATGCCCGCGACTCCGGCCAGCGATCCGCCAACCACGACTGTAATCATAACGTAAATACCCGGCAGGCCCACCGAACGACCGACGACTCTTGGATAAATCACATTGCTTTCGAACTGCTGTAAAATGCACAAGTAAATAAGGAAGACGACCGACAGCCATGGATTGACGGTAAACACCATGAACATACCAATCGCGCCGCCAATGTAGGCGCCAATCATCGGAATGATATTGATAACGCCGACAAGCGTTCCAATCATCAGCGGATATGGCAGCCGCAAAATTGCCATGCCAAGCGCGCACGTCGACCCCAGAATCAGCGCTTCCAGACATTGTCCGCAAATGAACGAGCTAAACGAGCTGTAAATGATATTGAGCGCCTCCGTGATGCGCGCCGTCGTTTCCGGCTTGAACCACAATTTCGTCGCCCGATGATACAAATTCACGAACCGCTGCTTATCCAGCAAGACGTAAATCGCGAAAATGATGATAATGATCGCGTTGACGATACTGCTGACCACCGTGCCCACGACGTTGACCGCGTTGCCCAGCACACCGGAAACACCCGATCCCAAAAAGGACATCATTTTGTCGGTAATCTCGTTCCAGTTCAAATTGAGCGATTCAATGCTCGCGACGATTTCCGGATTGTTTTTAAAGAGATGGGTAAAAAACTCTTCCGCCTGCTCATAGTACTTTGGCAGCACTTTGGCCATGACTTCCCCGGCGTCGATCAGCGACGGCACGACAAGCCATACTAAACCGGCCAGCACCGCGAGCACGATCACGATCGAAACGAGCAGCGAAATGCTTCGCTTGCCTTTCTGGATCCATTTCGATTTGGAACGGCCCAGCTGTTCCTCCAGCGGCCGCATGATTAAATTGATCACGAACGCGAGCATGGCGCCGAAAACCAGACTCGAGATCGCCCCCCAGCACATTTGCACGAACGCAATCACATGGGAGAGGTTAAGAACGAAAACCACAAGCAGCGTCACCACGACGAGCAGTTTCCAATTTATTTTTTCAGAACGCATATGTTTTCTCCTTTTTTTCATTATATAAAAAGAAACTAAAAAACCGATATCGGGATGCTTAAAAGGCTCCCCACGGAGAGCCTTTGTTTGTTTCTTTCGCTTTTTTTAAAACAAGCCTACGATTCGGCCGTTCTCGTCGATGTCCATATCCAGCGCGCTTGGGTGTTTCGGCAGTCCCGGCATCGTCAGCACGTTGCCGGTGAGCGCCACGATAAAGCCCGCGCCCAGCGACGGCCGCAGCTCGCGCACCGTAATCGTGAAATCCGTCGGCCGGCCCATGACTTTGCCGTCGTCCGACAACGACATTTGCGTCTTCGCCATGCAAATCGGCAGCTTGTCCCATCCTTCCGCGGTAAACAAGCGGATCTGCTCCTGGGCCTCTTCCGTAAATTCCACACCCTTGGCGCCATATACCTTGCGGGCGATTTTTTCGATTTTCTCTTCAATCGAGTCGTCCAAATCGTACAGCGGGGCGTAGTGGTTTTCCTGCTCGCACAGCTCGACGACTTTTTGTCCGAGATCGAGCGCGCCTTCGCCGCCTTTGGCCCAAACCTGACTCAAGGAAAGCGGATGGCCGTTTTCCGCGCACCACGCTTTCAAGGCGTCGACTTCCGCCTCGGTGTCGGTCGCGAACTCGTTAATCGCCACGATGTAAGGAACGCCAAACTGCTGGATCGTGTCGATGTGCTTCGCCAGGTTTTCGCATCCCTTTCGCATCGCGTCCACGTTTTCCTCTTTCAAATCCTCGAACGCCACGCCGCCGTGCTGCTTGAGCGCGCGAATCGTCGCCACGATCACGACCGCGTCCGGATGCAGGCCGGCCAGCCGGCATTTGATATCCAGAAATTTTTCCGCGCCCAGATCCGCGCCAAATCCCGCTTCCGTCACGACGTAGTCCGCCAAACGCAGGGCGGTTTTCGTCGCGATAACCGAGTTGCAGCCGTGGGCGATGTTCGCGAACGGTCCGCCATGGATCAAAACCGGATTGTGCTCGAGTGTCTGGACAAGGTTTGGCAGGATCGCGTCTTTCATGACCATCGCCATCGCCCCTTCGATGCCTAGATCGCGCACATACACCGGTTTTCCGTCCATCGTGTATGCCACGAGCATGCTCGCGAACCGCTCTTTGAGATCCATCAAATCCTCGGCCAGGCAAAGCGCCGCCATGATTTCGCTCGCTACCGTGATGTTGAAGCCATCCTCGCGCTTAATGCCGTTCACTTTGGCGCCCCGGCCGATATCGACGCGGCGCAATTCCCGGTCGTTCATGTCCAGGCAGCGCTTGAACGTGATGCGTTCCGGGTCGATATTCAACGCGTTGCCCTGATAAATGTGATTGTCGACTATCGCCGAAACGAGGTTGTTGCATGTCGTGATGGCGTGCATGTCGCCAGTAAAATGCAAGTTGATGTCTTCCATTGGCACGACCTGCGCGTATCCTCCGCCAGCCGCGCCGCCTTTTAAACCGAACACCGGGCCAAGGCTTGGCTCGCGAAGCGCCATCATCGTCTTTTTTCCGAGCCGGTTCAGCCCGTCGCCAAGTCCGACCGTCGTCGTCGACTTTCCTTCGCCCGCCTTGGTTGGATTGATCGCCGTCACCAAAATCAGCTTGCCCTCTTTTTCGTTTTCCAGACTTTTCACAAAGTCGAACGAAAGTTTCGCCTTATACCGTCCATATGGCTCGAGCGCCTCTTCGGGAATCCCCGCTTTCGCGCCGACTTTGCCAATCGGCTCCATTACGCATTCCTGCGCGATTTCAAGATCTGTTTTCGCCATCGTTACATGTCCTTTCTTCCAATGTCGCTGCGGTAAAACAGCGCGTCGCTTTTCACTTTCGCCACGTTTGCGTACGTTTTTTCATACGCGCTCTCCAGGTCGTCGGCCAGCGACACGAGCATCAGCACGCGGCCGCCATCCGTCAGCAGGGTGCCGTCTTCCTCTTTCGTGCCCATGTGGTAGACGATGCCTTCGACTTCGTCCAGACCCTCGATGCGGACGCCTTTCGTCGACGAAGCCGGGTAGTTCGTGCTCGCCAGCACGACGCCGTGGCTGACCTGGCTGCTCCATTGCAGCGCCGGCTTCTCGCCGCGCAAAACGGACTGGATCGCCGCCAGGAAGTCGCTTTCCAGTCTGGAAAGAATGACTTCCGCTTCCGGATCGCCGAAGCGGGCGTTGAACTCGATCGTCTTGATGCCCTCGTTTGTCAGCATGAGCCCGCCATACAGGAAGCCCGTGAACGGCACGCCTTCCTCGACGAGCGCTTTGGCCATCGGTTCCATGACTTGCGTCATCGTCTGCTCCACGATGTCCGGTGTGATGCGCTTGACCGGCGAGTACGAGCCCATGCCGCCTGTGTTGGGTCCTTCGTCGTTGTCGTAGGCGCGTTTGTGATCCTGCGCGATTTCCAGCGGCACGACCAGATCGTTGTGCACGAGCGCGATCAGCGAGTATTCGAAGCCTTCCAAATATTGTTCGATGACGACTTTGTTGTCGGGAATCGCGAACGCGATCTCCAGCGCCTCCCTGGCGTCTTCCAGACGCATCGCTACCGTCACACCTTTGCCCGCTTTCAAGCCGTCTTCCTTGACAACGATCGGCGCGCCTTGTTCCTGGACATATCGCCACGCGTCGTCGAAGTTGTCAAATGTCGCGTACGCCGCGGTCGGAATGTCGTATTTCTTCATGATTTCCTTGGCGAAATCCTTGCTCGACTCCACCTGGGTGGCCGCCTGGCTCGGTCCGAAAACCGTCAGTCCCTCGGCTTCGAAGGCGTCCGCGATGCCAAGCGCCAGCGTCGCTTCCGGTCCGACAATCGTCAAGTCGATTGCGTGGTCTTTCGCGAATTGGACAAGGCCTTCGATATCATTGTCCGCGACGGGCACGCAGGTGCCCAGTTTCGCCATGCCCGGATTGCCCGGCGCCATGTACAGCGTTTCGCATTGGGGGGATAAGCTTGCGGCGCGCGCCAATGCGTGTTCGCGGCCGCCTTTGCCAACAACAAGTACGTTCATGTGTGCATCCTTTCTTTAAACTTTTTTGAACTGTTCGACGTCAAGCACGAAAATCGTCGCTCCGCCGACTTGAACTTCCATCGGCAGATTCATATACCGTCCCATATCATACCCGGCCGCGGTCGGCACCAGCTCGGTCCGCTTGCGGGAACTTTCCTCGATCAGTCCCATCGCTTCTTCGACTTGCTCGTCTTCGCAGCCAATCATCAGTGTGGTGTTTCCTGCGCGTAAAAATCCGCCCGTGGTCGCCAGCTTCGTGACCTGGAAGCCGTTTTTGTTGAGCAGGTGATTCGCTGTCGAACTGTCTTCATTCGATAAAATCGCCAATATGAGTTTCATGATCATCCTCTTTTCTTTCCTTTTTAGTATAGCAAAGATTCATCGCGCAGAAACAAAAAAATATTTTTCAAAACCGCGTTTCTCATTCCCCCTTTTTGCGAAACTCATGTATAATTGATATTAAACATTACTAATAAAGGAATAGAAAGTTATGCCGGTAAAAAGAAGAAAAAGAAAAAGACGCAAGCTGCGCCTCGGACGCGTACTGGTCGTGCTGGCGATTCCGCTGTTGGCGGTCTTGGGAATTTACGTTTTGTATTTGACGTTCAATCCAATCCAGCTCCGATCCAGAGACGTGGTCGTGGAGTACAAAGAAAAATACGATCCAAAATCAAACATCAAATTCGTGTTTCGCGGCGATCCGGAACAAGTCCAGATCAAAGGAAACATCGACACCAACAAAAAAGGCGAATACCCGATCACGTATGCGTACAACGGACGAACCGCCGACGCGCTGATCAACGTCAAGGACACGAAAGCGCCCGAGCTGGCTCTCGAGGATGTCCATGTCGACATGACGACCGAGTTCGATCCCGCGACGCTTGTGAAAAGCGCCAAGGACGCCGGAAAGATCCAGTACGCCTATAAGTACGACAAAGAGTCGATCGACGTGCGCGGCAAACACGAAGTCGAAGTCGTCGCGACCGACGAGGACGGCAACGAAACGCGCAAAACCGCGATGCTCATTCGCGAGGAAGACACGAAAGCGCCGACCTTGAAAGACAAAAAAGCGAAAATCACGATCCGGCAGGGACAGAGCGTGACGCCGGAAATGATTCAGGTCAAAGACGAGTTCGATCCAAATCCTGTCGTCACGATTTCCGAATCGTCCTACGATTCCACCGAGCCTGGCTCGTCCACGGTCGAGTTTACCGTGGAGGACCGCTCGGGCAATCGCGCGACGTACACGCAAAAGCTCGAAATCGAGGAGGATCCGGCGTATGGTAAAAAAGTCGTGTATTTGACATTCGACGACGGACCGAGCGCGAACACGGGCGAAATCCTCAAAATGCTCGACAAGTACAACGCGAAGGCGACGTTCTTTGTCACGGGCACGCATCCGGAATACAACAAATTCATCAAGCAGGCCGACAAGGCGGGCCATACGATTGGTCTGCATACGTTTTCCCACGACTACGCCGATTTGTACAGCAGCAAGGAGGCGTACTTCGACGACTTGAAAAAAGTGTCGGACATGGTCGAGGACGTGACGGGCAAAAAAATCCATGGTTATCCGCTTTCCTGGCGGTTCGAGCAACATGATCTCCGCCCAGTACACGCCGGAAATCATGACCGAGCTGACAAAGGAAGTGCGCGACAAAGGCTACCAGTACTTTGACTGGAACGTGGATTCGACCGACGCGAGCGGCAACAACGTCCCGGTTTCGCAAATCGTCGCCAACGCGACCGCCAGCGACGAGCAGTACATCAACATCCTGATGCACGATACCGACGCCAAAGACACGACGGTGGAGGCTCTGGAGCAAATCATCAAGCACTATAAAGACGAAGGCTATGTGTTCCTTGGTCTGGATACCTCGTCCTATCCGGCGCACCACCAGGTCGTGAACTAGCGTCTGTTCCAAGCGATATCCGATACGGGTGTCGCTTTTTTCGCGCGCAAAAAAAAGACCGTCCGCACGGTCTTTCTCATTGGACTGGTCTGGCCTATTCTTCGCAAAGGGTTCGATAGTATTCCAGCAGCGCGCAAAGAAGCTTGACGCTGTCGTCCACTTGTTTTTCGGTCATCTCCACGATGTGTTCGTAGTTTTCCATCAAAATGTTTCTTGGCAAATTATACTTTTCCACCAAATAGTCGATCCACTGGTTTTTATCCGCCACCTGCTGCGAGCTGATGACTCCTTCGGATACGATGACGCCTTTCGCGTCTGGAAACTCGACCGGAACCGACCATTTTACGAGTCCGGCATGGCAGGAATACATTTGAATCTCGTTTTTGCTCAGCGCATTCGTATAATTTTCAAGCGTGCACGCGTCGCAATGATTGAGAGCTTTCGAACTCAGTTTCAGCGTCTTGCAAAAAAAGTTTTTCTCCTTCGCGCTGTCGACTTCGTCGACGCCCTGCACAAAATAGGATCTCAATCCGGTGATTTCATAATAGAAGTCCATCGCGTATTGAATCGCAGTCAATGAATCCATAATCCTGATCCTCCCCATCTCTATACAGTATCATTTAATCACAAACTGTAAGCGCATTCAAATTATTTTTCCTTTACTTTCCTAAATACCTGCTGTGCGACGAGCGCGCCTTCGCCCACCGCCGTCACGACTTGACGAAGCTCTTTGTCCACGACGTCGCCCGCGGCGAACAAGCCGTCGACTTTTGTTTCCATCGCCCGGTCCACCAAAACGTAGCCATGCTCGTTGCACACGCCCAGATCCCGCACGCTGCCGCTGAGCGGATCCGAACCGACATACGGGAAAATCCCCGCGCAAGGAATCGTCTGCTGCTCGCCCGTCTTGACGTTTTGCAGCACGATGCCCGTCACTTTGCCATCGGACAGCACTTGAACCGGAATGTGCTCGCGGATGATTTCGATTTTATCATTCGCCTCGACTTCGCGCTGGAATTTTTCCTCGGCCCGGAACTGGTCGCGGCGAATGACGATGTACAGCTTGCGGACGAACTGCGTCAAAAAGACGGATTCCTCCAGCGCCGAGTTGCCGCCACCAATGACGACGACGTCCTTGTCTCTGAAAAACGCGCCGTCGCATACCGCGCAAAACGAAACGCCTTTTCCGACGTTTTCCTGTTCGCCCGGAATGTTGAGCATGCGCTCTTTGGTTCCTGTCGCCAGCAGCACGCAGTCCGCCTCGACACGCGAGCCATCCGCCATGTGGATCGTTTTGTCCTCGTCCACCTTGACGACGTCTCCCGCTTTGTATTCCGCGCCAAAACCAAGCGCCTGGTCGAACATGACCATCGCCAGTTCCGCGCCGCCCATTTCCTTAATGCCCGGATAGTTTTCAATATGATAGGTTTTCAGCAGTTTTCCGCCCGGTGCCCCGTTTTCGATCAGGCACGTTTTCAGGCCGCTGCGTGAAGCGTATAACGAAGCCGCCATACCCGCCGGTCCGGCGCCGATGATAGCCAAATCATAACGTTCGCTCATTGTGTGTCCCTCGTTTCTATTTGTTTTTGTTTTCCTTGAGTTCTTCATCGCGGTTGTGCGCGATTTCCGCCAGCACCCGCTCCTCGAATTCCTTCGCGGAGTCGGTTCCCTGGATCAGCAGCAAATAATTCGTGATCGCCGTTTCGATAATGGTCGACATCGGCCGGCCCGCGCTGACCGGGATCCGCATTTTCAAAATTCGAATGCCCAGGATTTCCGAATACTCTTTTTCCTCGATGCCGACGCGGTCGTAATCCGACGTGTTCCGAAACGGCTCCAGCACGATTTCCAAGTCGATGTTTGTCTGGTGGGTAATCGAAGCCACCCCGTACATTTTCTCGACGTCGATGATCCCGACGCCGCGCAGCTCCATAAAGCCCTCGATCATTGGTGTCGGCCGGCCGATCAGCTGGTTGTGGATTCGATAGCAGTCCACCCGGTCGTCCGCGACAAGCTGGTGGCCGCGCTGGATCAGCTCCAGCACGATTTCCGATTTTCCGGTTCCGGACTTGCCTGTGATCAGCACGCCGACACCATACACCCGCACGAGCTCGCCATGCAAAATGACGCTTTTCGCCAGCTTTTCGTCCAGGTAGTTCGTGACGTTGACGATCACGTGGGACGTCTTGTTTTCGGACATGCAAATCGGAAAGTTTTTCCTCTCCGCGATTTCTTTAAGAATCGACGGACACGGGTTGTGGTTCGTAATGACGATGGCTGGCGTCTTCGGCCCGGTTAAATACTCGAATGCGCGTCGCTGGGAGATCTCGTCCATTTCCGACTGGATATAGCCGATCTCCTTGTCGCCGAGGACAACGAGCCGTTTGACTTGCGTGCCCGGAAAATATCCGGCCAGCTCCAGCCCCGGACGGTTCGTATCCGCCAGCGTTACCGGCCGCTGGAGTGCCTGCGCGTTTCCGCAGACGACTTCCCACATAAATTTTTCGACGATGTCCTTCACGGTGACCCGACTCATGCGCTCACTTCCTTTCGAGTATCGGTTTCAAATAGTTTCCTGTATAGCTTTCCGCCACCTCGACGATTTGTTCCGGGGTGCCGGTCGCGATGACTTGTCCGCCTTCGACGCCGCCTTCCGGTCCGATATCAATGATGTGGTCGGCGCATTTGATGACGTCGAGATTGTGCTCAATCACAACAACTGTATCTCCATTATCCACTAGTCTTTGAAGAACCTCAATCAATTTTTTCACATCATTCGTATGAAGTCCAGTGGTCGGCTCGTCGAGGACGAACATCGTCTTTCCGGTTGCCTTCTTTTGCAGCTCCGAAGCCAGCTTGACCCGCTGCGCCTCGCCACCCGACAAAGTCGTCGCGCTTTGACCAAGCTTGATATACGACAAGCCGACGTCTTTGAGCGTTTGCAGCTTGTGCTTGATTTTCGAAACGTTCGAGAAAAAATCCACCGCTTCCTCAACCGTCATTTCCAGCACGTCCGCGATCGTTTTGTCCTTGTATTTGACTTGCAGCGTTTCCTCGTTGTAGCGCCGGCCATGACACACGTCGCATGGCACGTACACGTCGGGCAAAAAATGCATCGAAATCTTCTTGATGCCATCGCCCTGGCACGCTTCGCATCGGCCGCCTTTGACGTTGAACGAGAAGCGCCCCTTGTCGTATCCCAATAGCTTCGCCTCCCGGGTTTGCGCGAACAAATCCCGGATGTCGTCAAACACGCCGGTATACGTCGCCGGATTGGATCGAGGCGTCCTGCCAATCGGATCCTGCCCGATTTCGACAAGCTTGTCAATGTTCTCCATGCCTTTGATTTCCTTGCACTCGCCCGGCTTGATGCGCATGCGTCCAAGGGCGTGCTGCAAGCCATGCGTCAGCACTTCCGTCACGAGCGATGATTTGCCCGAGCCCGAAACGCCGGTGACGGCGACCATCATGCCCAGCGGAAAATCCACGGTCACGTTTTTTAAATTGTTTTGCGTCGCCTTCACGACGCGGATCTTTTTGCCGTTGCCTTTGCGGCGAACGTCCGGCACGTCGATTTTCTTCTTTCCGCTCAAATACTGGCCGGTCAGCGAATTCGGATCGTTCATCACTTCTTCCGGCGTTCCCGCCGCTACGATTTCGCCGCCATGGACACCGGCTCCCGGTCCGACGTCGACAATATAGTCGCTGGCGCGCATCGTGTCCTCGTCGTGTTCGACGACAATGAGCGTGTTGCCAAGATCGCGCATTTCCTTCAGCGTCGCGATGAGGCGGTCGTTGTCCCGTTGATGCAGACCGATGCTCGGCTCGTCGAGAACGTACATGACGCCGGTGAGCTTGGAGCCGATCTGGGTCGCCAGCCGGATGCGCTGAAGCTCGCCGCCCGACAACGTACCCGAAAGCCGGTCCAGCGTCAAATACGACAAGCCGACATTGTTCAAAAATTCGAGCCGCGACGTGATTTCCTTCGTAATCAAAGATGATATCTTGCGCTCCGTGGGCGCCAGCTCGATCGTGTTCATGAAGGCGAGCGCCTCCTTGACGCTCATTTGCGTCCACTCGTAAATGTTTTTGCCGCCAATGCGCACCGCGAGCACTTTTTCATTCAAGCGGGCGCCGTGGCACGTCTCGCAAACCGTTTCCCCGATAAACGAGCCGTACCATTCCCGGTTCCACGCGGAGTTCGTTTCCAAAAAGCGGCGTTCGATCATCGGGACGACGCCTTCGATGAAGTCCTCTTTCTGGCTTGTCATGCCGGAGCGTGAATTCAACGTGAACGCGATTTTGCGGTCCGATCCGTACAACACGTAGTTCAGCTTCTTTTTCGGGATCTTGTTGATGGGGGCTTCCATGTCGATGTCGTAAAAGTCGATTAACGCCTTCATACGCTGCCATTCCAAATTTTCTGTATTGACGATGTTTTTATAGTAGACGATCCCGCCCTGTGCGATCGACTTTGTGCGATCCGGAATGAGCAAATCCAAGTCCACTTTTTGCTCAATGCCCAGGCCTTTGCACGTTGGGCAGGCTCCTAGCGGGGCGTTGAACGAAAACAGCTTTGGTTCCAGCTTCGGCACGGTAAAGCCGCAAATTTTGCAGGCGTAGTTGCTTGACAATAAAATTTCCTCTTCGCCGGCCAGCACGTCAACCATTCCCTCCGCCAGGCCGACAGCCGTTTCGATCGAATCGTAAAAACGGGAGCGGTTGTCGCCTTTCACGATTCGGTCAATGACGATGTCGATGTCGTGCTTTTTGTTTTTTTCCAGCGCGTCCAGCTCTTCAAGCAAAACGATTTCGCCATCGACGCGGGCCCGGATGTATCCTTCTTTGATCATCTTGTCGAACAAGTCCTTGAATGTGCCTTTTTTTGCCGCGCACCATCGGGGCCATGACAGTGCAGCGGGTTCTATCCGGCAGCTCCATCATTTGATCGACCATTTCCGTGACTGTCGATCCAGTGATGGGCTCTCCGTGTTCCGGACAGTACGGCACGCCGATCCGGGCGTATAAAAGCCGCAAATAATCGTAAATTTCCGTAACGGTTCCGACGGTGGAACGCGGATTGTTGGATGTCGTCTTCTGGTCGATAGCGATTGCGGGCGAAAGGCCGTCGATTTGATCGACATCGGGTTTTTCGCTATTGCCTAAAAACTGGCGCGCGTACGCGGAGAGCGATTCCATATAACGGCGCTGTCCTTCGGCGTAGATCGTATCGAAAGCCAGTGAGGTTTTTCCCGAACCGGACACACCGGTCATGATCACAAGCTGATCACGCGGGATTTTCAAGTCGATGTTTTTTAAGTTGTTTTCTCTAGCTCCTTTTATTGTTATAAATTTATCCATATGATCTCCTAAATCCATTTTTTCTGTATCCTTATTTATTATACTTGATTTTAACCGGAATACAACGGTACGTCGCTGGCTACATCTTATTCCTTGCCGGCGTAAAAGAACAGTTATCCGCCAAAAACAAGCACAAAAAAACCTCGCCAGCGGCAAGGTGGTCGTTCGATCTCTCAAAACCAGAAACACGCCTTCTTTCTCTTTCCACAACCCCTTGGTCTTGGCAAGTCATGGGCTCTGATCAAGTCCTCGGCCGATTAGTACCGGTCAACTCCACGCATCGCTGCGCTTCCATACCCGGCCTATCTACCTCATCGTCTTTGAGGGCCTTACTTCTTCTCAGAATGGGAGATCTCATCTTGGGGTGGGCTTCGTGCTTAGATGCTTTCAGCGCTTATCCCTTCCCTGCTTCGCTACCCGGCTTTACCACTGGCGTGATAACCGATCCACAAGCGGCAGGTCCATCCCGGTCCTCTCGTACTAAGGACAGCTCCCCTCAGATCTCCTTCGCCCACAACAGATAGGGACCGAACTGTCTCACGACGTTCTGAACCCAGCTCGCGTACCGCTTTAATGGGCGGACAGCCCAACCCTTGGAACCGAATCCAGCTCCAGGATGCGATGAGCCGACATCGAGGTGCCAAACCTCGCCGTCGATGTGAACTCTTGGGCGAGATCAGCCTGTTATCCCCAGGGTAGCTTTTATCCGTTGAGCGACGGCCCTTCCATTCGGCACCGCCGGATCACTAATCCCGACTTTCGTCCCTGTTCGAGTTGTTGCTCTCACAGTCAGGCACGCTTCTGCATTTGCACTCGTCAGCTGGTTTCCATCCAGCCTGAGCGTACCTTTGGGCGCCTCCGTTACTCTTTGGGAGGCGACCGCCCCAGTCAAACTGCCCGCCTGGCACTCTCCCCGATCCTGTTCCAGGACCCAGGTTAGGGCTCCAAACGCTCAAGGGTGGTATCCCAACATCGACTCAAGACGCACTGGCGTGCTCCTCTCTTCGTCTCCCACCTATCCTGTACATGTTCGTTCAGAACCCAATGCCAAGCTGCAGTAAAGCTCCATGGGGTCTTTCCGTCTAGTTGCGGGTAACCTGCATTTTCACAGGTACTAAGATTTCACCGAGTCTGCTGCCGAGACAGCGCCCAAATCGTTACACCTTTCGTGCGGGTCAGAACTTACCTGACAAGGAATTTCGCTACCTTAGGACCGTTATAGTTACGGCCGCCGTTCACTGGGGCTTCGGACCACTGCTTCATCTTTCGATTCACAGATCCCCTTAACCTTCCAGCACCGGGCAGGTGTCACCCCCTATACTTCGCCTTGCGGCTTCGCAGAGAGCTGTGTTTTAGTTAAACAGTCGCTTGGGCCTTTTCACTGCGGCTCTCTCTCGAGAGCGCCCCTTCTCGCGAACTTACGGGGCCATTTTGCCGAGTTCCTTGGCAACAGTTCTCTCGCTCACCTTGGCCTACTCAGCCTGCCCACCTGTGTCGGTTTTGGTACGGGCCGCTCGATACCACTTTGCTAGAAGCTTTTCTTGGAAGCCGTCCTTAGCGCTTCGCTACTCTCTTTCGATTTCGCTTACCCTTCACGCCCTGCCTTCCGATACCGGATTTGCCTGGTATCCGTCTGCTGCGCTTGGCCCTCAATCCATTCAGAGGGTCGCCTACTCCGTCTCCGTCACTCCTTCGCCTCGTATCTCGCGGGTGCAGGAATCTCCGCCTGCTTTCCATCCACTACGCCTCTCGGCCTCGCGTTAGGTCCCGACTTACCCAGGGCGGACGAACCTTCCCCTGGAATCCTTGGGCTTTCGGTGTGCAGGATTCTCACCTGCATCTCGCTACTCACACCGGCATTCTCACTTCCATGCTGTCCATATCCCTTCTCAGTGATACTTCTTCCTGCATGCAACGCTCCCCTACCACATACTCTTTCGAATACATCCGCAGCTTCGGTATCAGGCTTAGCCCCGGTACATTTTCGGCGCAGGGCCACTCGACTAGTGAGCTGTTACGCACTCTTCAAAGGATGGCTGCTTCTGAGCCAACCTCCTAGCTGTCCGTGCGTCCCCACATCCTTTTCCACTTAGCCTGTATTTCGGGACCTTTGCTGGCGGTCTGGGCTGTTTCCCTCTCGACCATGGACCTTATCACCCACAGTCTGACTGCCGGCCTCTTTCTTCAAGGGCATTCGCAGTTTGATTGCATTCAGTACCCCGGGTTGGGGCCATCATGCATTCAGTGCTCTACCTCCCTTGCTCATCGGCCGACGCTAGCCCTAAAGCTATTTCGGGGAGAACCAGCTATCTCCGGGTTCGATTGGAATTTCTCCCCTAGCCACAGGTCATCCGCTAACTTTTCAACGGTAGTCGGTTCGGTCCTCCACAGAATTTCACTTCTGCTTCAACCTGCCCATGGCTAGATCACCCGGTTTCGGGTCTGCATCGCTCTACTCTTTCCGCCCTCTTCAGACTCGCTTTCGCTTCGGCTCCGCTCTTTCCTCGCTTAACCTCGCATCGCAACGCAACTCGCCGGTTCATTCTACAAAAGGCACGCCATCACCCCTTGACGGGCTCTGACTTCTTGTAGGCATACGGTTTCAGGTTCTCTTTCACTCCGCTCCCGCGGTTCTTTTCACCTTTCCCTCACGGTACTCTTTCTCTATCGCTCACTCGTTTATATTTAGCCTTGGCGGATGGTCCCGCCTGCTTCCGACAAGATTCCTCGTGTCTCGTCGTACTCAGGGTCGTTCTCGCTTCCTCTTCCCATTTCGGCTACGGGGCTTTCACCCTCTTCGGCCGCGCTTCCGTTCGCGTTTGCCTATGGTCTGTCTCTGCTTTCCTGAACCCCCTTCAACCCCGTCCCTCAGAACGGTTTGGGCTGCTCCCCTTTCGCTCGCCGCTACTCGGGGAATCACTCTTGTTTTCTTTTCCTCCGGGTACTTAGATGTTTCAGTTCCCCGGGTCCCTCTCTCTACGACTATTTATTCATCCTAGAGATGACATCCCTTTCAAGATGCCGGGTTTCCCCATTCGGATATCGGCGTGTCTTCGCTTCCTTACAGCTCGGCGCCGCTTTTCGCAGTTCGGTGCGTCCTTCTTCAGTTTCGAGTGGCCAGGCATCCTCCGTACGCCCTTGCCTACTTGATCAGTTGGTTCTCTTTATTTCTTCAATGTGCTTTCTTCAAGATTTTCTTCTTTCGAAAACTGTTTTTCTCTTACTGTTTTCTCAGTGTCTTTTTTCTCCACAACTTGCTTCAAGACCTCTTCTCTATTTGTTGTGTCTTTTCTTCAAATTTGTGTCTCCGGTTTTCAAAGATCGAACTCTGGAGGACGATCCTCCAAAACCTGATAGAACTCTTCCCACGTCTTTACACCTTTTCAAATTGCTTTCTCCTTAGAAAGGAGGTGATCCATCCCCACGTTCCCGTAGGGATACCTTGTTACGACTTAACCCCAGTCATCGGCCCTGCCTTCGACGGCTCGCTCCCTTTTAAGGGTTGCGCCACCGGCTTCGGGCATTGCCCACTCCCATGGTTTGACGGGCGGTGTGTACAAGGCCCGAGAACGTATTCACCGCGGCATGCTGATCCGCGATTACTAGCGATTCCAACTTCATGGAGTCGGGTTGCAGACTCCAATCCGAACTGGGACGGCTTTTTTGGGATTCGCTTGCCTTCGCAGGCTCGCTGCCCTCTGTCGCCGCCATTGTAGTACGTGTGTAGCCCAGGCCATAAGGGGCATGATGATTTGACGTCATCCCCGCCTTCCTCCGGTTTCTCACCGGCAGTCTGATGTGAGTCCCTAACTCGATATTGGTAACACATCACGAGGGTTGCGCTCGTTGCCAGACTTAACTGAACATCTCACGACACGAGCTGACGACAACCATGCACCACCTGTATGGATGTTTACCTCCACTATGTCTCCACAGCTTCGCACCCTATGTCAAGGCCTGGTAAGGTTCTTCGCGTTGCTTCGAATTAAACCACATACTCCACCGCTTGTGCGGGCCCCCGTCAATTCCTTTGAGTTTCACACTTGCGTGCATACTCCCCAGGCGGAGGACTCACTGCGTTAACTGCAGCACTGGGTCTTCCCCAACACTTGGTCCTCATCGTTTACGGCGTGGACTACTAGGGTATCTAATCCTATTTGCTCCCCACGCTTTCGTGCCTCAGCGTCAGTAACAGGCCAGGCGGCCGCCTTCGCCACTGGTGTTCTTCCATATATCTACGCATTTTACCGCTACACATGGAGTTCCACCGCCCTCTCCTGCTCTCTAGCCCGCCAGTTTCCAGAGCCTATACCGGTTGAGCCGGTACCTTTCACTCCAGACTTAGCAGGCCGCCTACGCACCCTTTACGCCCAATCATTCCGGATAACGCTCGCCACCTACGTATTACCGCGGCTGCTGGCACGTAGTTAGCCGTGACTTCCTCGAAGGGTAATATCAATCGGAGTTCATTTCCTCTCTCCGCTCTTTTTCCCCTTCAACAGAACTTTACGATCCGAAGACCTTCCTCGTTCACGCGGCATTGCTCGTTCAGGCTTGCGCCCATTGACGAAAATTCCCTACTGCTGCCTCCCGTAGGAGTCTGGGCCGTGTCTCAGTCCCAGTGTGGCCGTCCGCCCTCTCAGGCCGGCTATGCATCGTCGCCTTGGTGGGCCGTTACCTCACCAACTAGCTAATGCACCGCAGGTCCATCCGTGCGCGGAGCCTTTCAGCTCCTTTAACACAGAGTCGATGCCGTCTCTGTCCCTATCCGGTATCAGCTTCCGTTTCCGAAAGTTCTCCCGGTCGCACGGGCAGGTTCCCTACGTGTTACTCACCCGTTCGCCACTCGAGTCCCGAAGGACCCTCGTTCGACTTGCATGTATTAGGCATGCCGCCAGCGTTCATCCTGAGCCAGGATCAAACTCTCCATTTGATTCGACTCTTTTTTTTCAATGTCTTTTCGCTGACATTTTCTTCTTCTTTTTGTTCGTTTTCCTTTTCAGGTGTTTCTCAAGAAATCGACGTGTTTGTTTCTTTTCTCTCGTTCTTGTACGATTGATTTTTTGTTTCTTTCGTTTCTATCAGGTTTTCAAAGATCGTCCCGCTGTTTGTTTCCAAACAGCTTGTTTATATTACTTCTCTTTCTCCCGTTCGTCAACCCTTGTTTTGACTTTTTTAACAAGCGGTTCGTTTTCGGGAGGCGTTTCCTTAACGCTCACTTATCATACCGCACTCCCCATCAACTGTCAACTACTTTTTATATCTTTTTTAAAGAGATTTAGATGACAGATAAAAGAGGAAAAAAGAGGATTTTCTTGCGCTTGACGAATTGGTTGAAAGGCAAAAAAAGAAGGCGTCGATGCAATGTCATTTAGTTAAGAAATGGCTTAACCATCTGGAGATTAATTTCCAGATGGTTTTTTTTGAAATGTGCACGACAAAAAGCTGAAGTGTTGTCACTCCATTTTTTTAAGTTTATAATTTAACTGTTAGTCATAGCGATAGTTGAATCCTATCGCGTTTTTGGGTTTTATCTTCCGCTCATTTTGGCGATTGTGGCGGACTGGTAGTATTTCTTTGGCTAACAATTCTTCGATATTGGGCAGATCCGTTCTGCCCTTTTTCTTTAGATAATCTCGAATCATATGATAGGCACGGACATAATTCAATTGGTATTCATATTCCCGTTTTCTTTCTTTGATTCGCACCTCGTTGGTAATCCTTCTACAGAAGTTATATAGGATCAACCTTGCATAGATCTCCTGTTCGATCAGATTTCGCTTTTTTGAATGCAGGGTATTCAAGTCAAGATCATATTTCAAATCCCGATAGGATGTTTCGATTTCCCAGCGTCTATGATACAGTTCCTTTATTTCCGTTATTGTGAATTCGTCTTTATCCAGATTGGTAACGATACTCTCATATGTACCGTCACTGATTTCAAAACGGACAACTCGGAAACTCATATCATAGAATTCACTTTCGCCAAAATAATCGAATCGTTGATTTTTCGGTACGAATTTATAGATCTCAGGATGTGCCTTTATCTCCTTTGTCTGTCTCCTCGTCAATGTTCGTTTGACTGTCCTATCGAATTCGGTATCCGGAAAAGGACCAAAGCTTCGAAGCACACTCGTTCTTGAACCGATATCTTTGACCCGAATTAAGAATTTGTTTCCGGAATGATTGATTTGGACGAACGAATTGAGTGATTCATAGCCTCGATCGGCAATGAATATGGCTTTTCTTCCTTGATAGCGATCAACGATCTGACGAAAAGCGCCATTTTCATCCATTACAGCCTGACCTTGGATAATGACATCTTCGTAGGTATGTTCCAACAGATCGTAGCTCGTATTGATATGGAAAGCAGAAAATGGAATGTTTGATTGATTACCATTCATTATCGTCGTTTTTTCATCTTTGAATTCGTTACGGATAGGAAGAACGGTTCCATCCACAGCGATCAAGCGAAACCCCTTGAGTAGAGGAACGATATGGGTGTTTCGATTGAAAGAATCGAAAAGAGAGCGAAAAGCGTCGGGACGGATCTTGTCTCTAGCCTGTATAAAAGAAGAAGCTGTTGGTGTATCGAGATGATATCCGAAGAGTTTATAAATTTCATCTTTCAAGGAACCAGCTTCAAGAAGAATGACATTGAGTAAAGTATTACCAAAAAGATGTTTCCGTTTCCGGGTAAAATGTTTCTTGGGATCAACGACAAAAAGAGAACGGGAGCGATCCATAGTTTTGATACAGGAATTGAGATGTTTTTTCAAGGATTTAAAATTGTTCATAAGTAACCTCCAGACGAATGCCTATAAACAATTGGCCAAGTATCATGAATGATACTTGGCCACACGTTTTTGGATGGAAGTCAACAAAAATAAGAAAATTATCTAAAAAAAAGAGGGTACACTTTAAAATGTATCCTCTAAGACTGCCATTTCTTAACTAAATGACATTGGGCGTCGATGCGCCTTCCCGTTACCAAGCCAGTTTTTCGATGCCTTTTTCTGTGACGAGCACCGTGTTTTCCCATTGGGCGGAAAGCTTTCCGTCCTCCGTATACGATGTCCAGCCATTGTCCGCGTCAATAAACAAGCGGTATTCGCCTTCGTTGATCATCGGCTCGACCGTAAACACCATGCCCGGAGCCAAAATCATCCCTTGTCCTTTGATCCCGACATGATGGACAAAAGGCTCTTCGTGGAAATCGTTACCCACGCCATGGCCTCCATAGTCAATGACCACGCTGTATCCGTTTTTATGCGCGAGTTCCTGGATCGCGGCGCCGATATCGCCCAAATGGCCCCATGGCCGGATCGCGGCGATTCCTGCTTCCATGCACTCTTTTGTCACTTCGACAAGCCGCTTCGCCTCCTCGGACACCTCGCCAATGCAAAACATGCGGCTCGCGTCCGCGTAGTGGCCATGGAAAATCGTCGTGCAGTCCACATTGACGATGTCGCCGTCTTTCAAAATCCGGTTATCGTCCGGGATGCCGTGGCACACCTCGTCGTTGATGCTCGTGCAACAGCTTCGCGGAAAGCCTTCATAGCCAAGCGGCGCCGGAATGCCGCCATGCTTGACTGTATAATCATACACGAGCTGGTCGATCTCTCCGGTCGACATGCCGGCGTGGATCTTTTCCTGCACGAGATCCAGCGCGCCGTTGTTGATTTTGGCCGCCTTGCGGATCCACTTTAAATCTTCCGGACTTTTTACCATATCGTGCGTCGGCACTTGTTTGCCTTGCAGCTTCAGCACATTGATCGTGTTATCCCACTCCTCGTGGCACTGTTTGTATTTCTTACCTGAACCGCACCAGCACGGAGAATTTTTGCTTAATACCATACGTCCACCTTCTTCTTTTACAATTCGACACTCAGCATCCGGTCTTTTCCCGACAAGTCCTTATGCACCCGGACAAGCGCTTCCGGAAAATAGGAAAGCGCCAGCGCCTTGAGCCGGTCCCCCTGATCGTAGCCCATCTCAAACGCGAGAACCGCCTTGTCCCGGCACACTTCCTTGGCGCGCTCAAACACCTGCCGGTAAAATTTCAGCCCGTCCTCGCCACCAAACAACGCCACGTGCGGCTCATAGTCCACCACGCTATGCTCCATGGGCTCGGCGCTTGGAATATACGGCGGATTGCACACCAGCAAATCGCACCGCAAATCCCGCTCAATGTACGGCTCCAGCATGCTTCCTTCCAAAAACGTCACCCGGCCGTCCAACGCTTCGTTGTTGGCTTGGGCGATCGCGAGCGCCTCTGGTGAAATATCGGAAGCGACCACGTTCATTTTCGGCTCCTCCAAAGAAAGCGAAATGCCAATCGCCCCCGATCCGGTTCCCACATCAAACACATCGACTTGATCGCGGTCGCCAAAATGCTCGTCAAACAGCTGAAGAACGAGCGCCACAAGCTCCTCGGTTTCCGGCCGCGGAATCAACACGTCGCCATTGACTTGAAACCGGTAGCCGTAAAACCATTCAAAGCCAAGCACGTATCCAAGCGGCGATCCTTTCTCCATTTCGTGGATCCCTTCCAAATAATCGGTTTGAATCGCCGGATCGCAAGGCTCGTCCATCACCATGTATAAGTTGATTTCTTTCGCGTTGCAAAGCTCGACCATCAAAAGCTGGGCGGCTTGTTCTCCCTGCCCCGCCTTCAGCAGCCGCTGACGGCCCTCAACTACCAGCGCGTGGTAGGTCATTATTGTTTTTCCCCCGCCAGCTTCGCCTGCTGGTCCGCCAGTTGCAACGCCTGCATCAAATCGTCAAGACGACCGTCCATGATACGGTCGAGCTGGTTGACCGTGTAGCCGATTCGATGATCCGTCACCCGGTTTTGCGGATAGTTGTATGTCCGGATCTTTTCCGCCCGGTCGCCCGATCCGATTTTTGTCCGGCGTTCCGCCTCGTTTTCCTCGTCGATTTTGCGCTGATGCTCCTCGTACACGCGCGCCCGGATCGTCGCCAGCGCCGTCGCCCGGTTTTCGTGCTGGCTGCGTCCATCCTGGCACTTGACGATAATGCCTGTCGGCTTGTGGATGATTCGAACCGCCGAATCGGTTTTATTGACGTGCTGTCCGCCGGCTCCCGACGCCCGCATCGTCTCGATTTCCAAGTCGTTCATATCGATGTCAAAATCCTCCGCGTCGATTTCCGGCATCGAAAGCACGGTCGCCGTCGACGTGTGGATCCGTCCCTGGCTTTCCGTTTTCGGCACGCGCTGTACCCGATGCGAGCCGGATTCGAATTTTAAGACGCCGTATGCTCCCTCGCCATTGACTTTAAACGAGATCAGCGAATAGCCGCCCGCCTCGCTTTCCTCGGTGTCGATCACTTCCAGCTTCCATCCTTTGGCTTCCGCGTACTTGGCGTACATGCGGAACAAATCGCCAGCGAAAATATTGCCCTCGTCCCCGCCGGCCGCGCCGCGGATTTCCAAAATCGCGTTGTGCGAGTCATTTGGATCTTTCGGTACGAGCAAAAGCTCCAGTTTATCCAAATACGCCTGGATCATCGGTTCCAGACGCTCGACTTCCATTTGCGCCATTTCCCGCATTTCCTTGTCGTCTTCTTCCGCCAAAAGCAGCTGCGCGTCTTCCAAATCGGCTTTCGCCTGTTTATATTCCCCGTACGTTTCCACGATCGGTGTCAATTCATTTTGTTCCCGGCCTAATTTTGCCATTTCCTTCCGGTTGGAAACAATGTCCGCGCGCATCATCAACTCGTTAATTTCATTGTAGCGTTCAACCATCGTTTCCAGTCTTTCGTCCATTTTTGCCATATTGTGCCCAGTCCTTTCCACTATCTCACTATAACACAGTCTGTCAAAAACTTGGCAGCGAATCCTTGTCCGAAAACAACTTTTCGCTAGGTCCCCGGTCCAATATCGTGTAAAATAATACAAAAGTGAAAGGATACCTCATTTATGCCAAACAACGCAAAACGAAAAAAGCCGCGGCGACACTTTAACAAGAAGCTGTACGTTCCCCTTGGCGTGCTGGCCGCCGCGCTCGCCGTGTACCTGGGGTTCAAGTGCACGGAAGACGGAACATTCACCGTCTTGAACTACTCCGAAGAAGAACCCGTCGTCGCGACGTATAAACACTTTGCCTTCGCCAAACGCAAGCTGAAATCGCTGGACGCGTCGTCCTTGTCCTGCATTCAAAACCAAAACGAAAAAGTCGTCGCCCTCCAAAGCGGCCTCGTGAACTTCCACACCAAAGATGTCAGCGAAAACACGACCTACACCACGACCGATGGCGAGGAAGGCTATTTAAACGGCAGCTACGGCTCCGACGCGCTGTATTTGGACACGAACAAAAACGGAACCAAGGTTTTGTTCATGATGGCCGGCGTCAAAGGCTGGGTCGATGTCGACGACATCAATTTGATGTTTTACGATCCCGCCTACGACATCTCGTGCTACTCGCGCGGCACCACCGCGCTCGTCCATCAAGTGTGCACCGACTTGCTTAACAACGCCTCGATCGCCTACAACATCGGTCCCGCGCCCGATTTCCTGAAAGAGGACACGACGTACTATTCCTACGACGGACACTATTTTTATCCGGATTTCGCCACGATGAGCGCCGACATGCAAGCGGGCACCTACGAGCGCGCCCTCAACAAAGAGCCGTACTTCAATTTTTACCAGTTCGTCCCGCACCGTTCGAAAACCGCCCTAGCCGACAACGCCTACGACGAGTATTTGTACCGGATCCGCGGCATCGACGCCCTGGCCTCGGCCTATCCGTGCGCCGACAACGAATCGGTTCTTTACGACAGCGAGCCGACCTTTATCCAGGAGCAAAACGACGTCTTCGTCAACGGCTCGATGATGTTTTCCCTGGCTTGCAACGAGAGCGCCTACGGACAAAGCCAGTACGCCATCGAACAACACAACGTGTTCGGACACGGCGCGTTTGACGAAAACCCGGATCTGGCCACGATGTACGCCGACTTGAAAGACTGCGTCCACCAGCACGCCTACTATTTCATTCAGCAGGCGTACGCCAACCCCAAAGACTGGCGCTATCATGGCTCCTGGTTTGGCGACAAAGGCAGCGGAATCAACGTCCAGTACGCGTCCGACCCGTATTGGGGCGAAAAAAGCGGCCTCGATGTACTACGCCCTGGATCAGGGAACCGATCGCGAGGCGATCCAAATCCACACCGTGATTTGCCCGCGGGATCTGGACGTCGCCCTACCGGATGGAACAATCGCGTATACGTACAAAAAAGGCACGGTGGCCAGCTTTGTGGTCGTTGGCGAAACCGACGAAGACTACGAGGTGATGCTGGAGGCGCCCGTTCAAAACGGCGCGATCGACGTGAACGCCACGTACGATCCGGACATCCATGGCCGAATTAAAAAATAAGCATTCGGAAAGAAATTTCGCTTCTTTGTTTTTATAATGATGCCATGAAAAAGAAGACACTGAATGGAATAGCCTGGGTATGCGCTTGGGGGTGCGCGCTCTGCTTCCGTCCGGCGTTTGCGATGGAATCCATCGCCTCCACTGGCACCAACGTGAATCCGGCTATTTACGAAACGCTTGAAAAACAAAAAAAGGTTTTGACGAACTATCCGATTCTCTTTGACGCGTCTTTCGACGTGTACAAGTCGCAAAAAGACGAGGGAACGTATGTAGTTCCCGGCTTGATTCGAACCGAGACGGTCGACTTGCACAACCAGGTCGACGAGTGCGCCGACATGACGCCTCAGGGCGTCGCAGTCGTGGACGACTACATTATGATTAGCGCCTATTGTCATGAGCACAAGCACAACAGCGTGATCTACGTTTTGAACAAGCGCTCTCACTTATTCGTAAAAACGATTATTTTGGAAAACCGTTCCCACGTCGGCGGCATCGCGTACGACCCGATTTGCCGCAACTTGTGGGTGGCGACCAAAAACGAGGAAGAAGGACACGCCAGCGTTTCCTCTTTAAAGCTCGCGACGATCGACAGCTACAATTTTTCCAAAACCCGAAAACCGATCCGGTTCGACTACGTCCGCCAGCTGCCGCAAATGAAAAACAACACATTCATGACGTATTACGACTTCGAAGTGTATTGCGGCTGCTTTGATAAAAAGACAAAAACGCTGTCTTTGTACATTTACAAAATCGAGCCTTTCAGCGGCCACATCGACAATCGCTCGACCCGGACGATTCGCGTGGCGGGCTACGATTTTATCGGCGATATTTGCCAGGGCATCGCGATCAGCGACGAATACATCGTCTTGTCCGCCAGCAACGGGCCGGACCAGGAGTCGATGCTCGCTTTCTTCGACCGCAGCGACGATTACTTTTTGAACGCGAAGCCCTCAAAAACGATCACGCTGCCTTCCCGGCTCGAACAAGTGTATTTTGATGGAGGTGGAACCCTTTTCCTTTTGTTCGAATCGGCCGCCAAAGCGTATCGGCAAAGCGAAAGCATCGACATCGACCGGGTGCTTAAATGCGATGTGGACACCCTGACTCGCTATGTCCGTTATTAAAAGCCGTCCCCGCGGCTTTTTTCGTTTTTCTCAACGCCGCAAAGCTTTCTTTGAAAATCTATTTTCAATCCATCCACAAGAATTCAGGAAAAGCGCCGGTTTTTCGCTATAATGGAAAAGAAGAAAGGAAGGGAAACAAATGAAATCTCACTCGCTGCTGGAAGGAAGCATCGTCAAGGGACTGCTCTGGTTCGCCATTCCGCTGTTTTTTTCCAATTTGTTTCAAACGCTGTACAACACCGTCGACACCATTCTCGTCGGTCATTTTCTAGGCGACGCCTCGCTGGCCGCCATGGGCGCCACCACCGCCATTTTCGAGCTTATCGTCGGCTTCGCCACGGGCGCGGGCGCCGGCTTTGGCATCGTGGCCGGCCACTACTTTGGCGCCAAAGACGAGGCGGGTCTGAAAAAAAGCATCGCGTCCTCGCTCGTGCTCAGCGCGCTCATTAGCGTTGTGTTGACGATTACCGCGTACGCGCTGATGCCCGCCTTGCTGCATGTGCTCAACACACCGGCCGACATTTTCGCACAAAGCCTGACGTACATCCGCATCATCGTCTTGTTCATGACCATTACCGTCTTTTACAATTTGAGCGCCGGCATGCTGCGGGCGGTCGGCGACAGTCTTGCGCCGCTTGCGTTTCTGTTTCTTTCCTGTCTGATCAACATCGGACTGGACATCTTGTTTATCACCCGGTTTCACATGGGCGTGGCGGGCGCGGCCTGGGCGACGATCATCGCGCAGTTTTTGTCGACGCTCGTGTCACTGGGCTATATCGGCTTGAAAAAGCGCATTCTCATTCCCGCGCGCCACTCGTTCGTGTACGACAAGGCGCTCGTGCAGGATTTGGGCGGCCAAGGTCTTTCGATGGGCTTCATGATGTCGATCGTTTCCATGGGAACTGTCATTTTGCAGGCGGCCATCAACAATTTGGGCACGACGCTGATCGCCGCCCACACGGCGGCGCGCAAATGCGGCTCCATCGTCATGATGCCAATCGCTTCCGTCTCGGCGGCTTCGAGCACGTTTGTCGCCCAAAACAAAGGCGCTGTCCAATACGAACGCATCGTGGAAGGCGTGCGGATCTCCAACCGGCTGGGCATTGGCATCGCGCTGGCTTGCGCGTTGTTCGTCATGCCGCTCAACCAGCCAATCATCCACTGGATCAGCGGCTCCACCGATCCAGTCGTCCTCCAAAACGGCGGCACGTATTTGCTGGTCAACACGCCGTTTTGCACGGTGCTGGCCGTGCTTTTGAACATGCGCAACGCCTTACAGGGGCTGGGAAAGAAAATCGTCCCGCTCGTGTCGAGCGTCATCGAGCTGGTCGGCAAGTTTTTGTTTTCGTTTTTGCTCATCCCGGTGTTTGGCTACATGGCCGTCATCTGGTCGGAGCCGCTCATCTGGGTGGCGATGACGATCCAGCTGTTGTGGGCGTATTCCCGGGTGCCGGAAATCCAGGCGCTCAAAAAAGAAAACAGGACCGACTTCGTCTACGACGAGTGATCCTGCGCTTTCTTTTGATTCAAAATGGTCGCTTCGACCGCCATCAGCATGCGCTTCGCCTGCTTGATGGCTTTTTTTTCGCCCAGTCTGGACGCGAACGTCGGCTTCGTCTGGCCTTTGCGCCGGATTTCCTCCCGATACGTAACCGACACGGCGTTTTCACCTTCGGGTTCGAGCTCATAGCGCACGAAGATCGTGTCGCCATTGGACGTGAACGTCGCCTCGTACAACGCGTCGCGTTTCCATCCGGTCACGGCGACTTTGACGGACCGGCCCTGGGATTTTTTCGTATACGTGAACCCGCGTCCGATTTGCGTGGCGTCGACGTTTTTGTTCGTGGCCGCCTTGACTTCCTGAAGCAGCGACTGTTCCATGATCGCGAACAAATCGCGGGCGGATACATTCAATTTCACGATGGTTTCCATGGAATCCTCCTTCCGTGACCATTATAATGGAATTTGGAGGTTTTGCCTATGTATACCGATAGCCATTGTCATATCACTTGCGACCAGCTGTACGACCATCTCGACGACGTGCTCGAGGGCATGAAGGACGTTTCGTCGTGCCTGATCATGTGTACGAACGAAACGGAATTTTTACGCGCGCTCAAGTTGAAAGAAGCCGACGCGCGCTTCAAGGTGGCGTTTGGCTGGTTTCCCGGCGACGCCAAAACCATTGACGACGCCAAAATGGAGCGGCTCGAGCAGTATTTGCGGGAAGGAAAAATCGACGTGCTCGGCGAGATCGGCTTGGACTACTATTGGGACAATACGTTCAACGAGGTCCAAAAAGACTTGTTTGTCCGCCAAATCCGGCTGGCGAACCAATACAAAGTTCCAATCGCGATCCATATGCGGGAAGCCACGCGCGACTGTCTGGATTTGCTCAAAGCGCACGCCAAAACCCCGATCGTCTTCCATTGTTTTTCGGGAAGCGTCGAAACGATGAAAGAATGCCTGCGCATGAACGCCCTCATTTCCTTTGCCGGTCCAATTACTTTTAAAAACGCCAAACACGGTCCCGACTGCGTGCGCGCCTGTCCTCTTGAGCGCCTGCTGACGGAAACCGATTCGCCGTATTTGACGCCGGTTCCTTACCGGGGAAAGGAAAACCAGCCGGGGTATGTTCGATTTGTCACGAAAAAAATCAGCGAGCTGAAAGGTTTGGAGGAAGCCGATGTCGCCCGCCAAGTCGAAGCCAATTTCCTATCGCTGTTCCAGTAGCTGCCGGACGCCTTCTTCTCGCAACGCGCAAAGATCGTTCTGGCTGTACGACGTGCCGCGGATTTTCAGCACCGGCACGTTTTTGTCGTACTGGATTGGATAAAACAAATCGCTTTCCGCTTCCGGTTCTTTCAAAGGCCGGGCGGCCGGGTCGATTTCCAGCGTGATGGACAGCGCGCTGGCGGCCATGACCCATTCGACAAACCGGTCGGAATCGGATATCGACCCGCGAATCACGTCGCCATGCCGCACGCCTTGCAGGACGAGCCCGTTTCGAATCGAACGGGCACCTTGGATACGGCGCGGATTTTTTTTCTGCATAAATTCAAAAAATGTATTCATATTTTTATTATATACCTACCTTTTCCTTGGTGTAAACTAAACCTTTTACTAGGTTCTTTCTCCCTTTATTCGGTTGTATATTACCTCTATAAGGTAATGTACAAAGGTTGATTTTATGAAAAATGAAGATTTGCGGCTCGACAGAGGCAATCGGCTGCGCCGATATCGTTTGAACAAGCATCTTACACAGGACCAGATGGCCGAGCGCCTGGGAATTTCCAGCAAACATTATAGTGAAGTGGAACGCGGAAAGACAGGATTTTCAATCGACAACTGGATCCTGGCCGCCCGTATTTTGGATGCGGACCTCAACACGCTGCTGGATGGCCCCGCCACCACGCTAAAAATCCAGGAGGAAGCGGATTACTATTTGCGCGACGCCAACCGGACATTGATGCAAAAAACGATTCTTGAGCGGATTTTCCTATTGATCGAAGAATACGCGAAATTGTGCGTGGACGAGAAAAAAGAATCATAGAAACAGGAGTTTTTCCAGTCTATGATTCTTTTTTTGTTTTTTAGTCTTCGATGATTGCGTTCTGCAAAGCGCTCGAAAGCGAGGAATTGTGCTCAATCGCGTTGATCGTCGCCGCCAGCAGAGGCGCCACGGAAATGACTTTCATCTGCGGATACTCGTCGTGGTTTTTGGTCTGGTCGATCGTGTTGGTGCAAATAAACTCTTCGAGGTTCGCGTTTTTCAGCCGTTCCACCGCCGGTCCCGACAAAATCGCGTGCGAGCAAGCCGCGTACACTTTTTTCGCGCCTTTTTCCTTCAGCATGTTGATGCCGGAAGTCAACGTGCCCGCGGTGTCCACCATATCGTCGATAATGATCGCCGTTTTGCCGTTGACATCGCCAATCAGGTTCATCGCTTCCGCCACGTTTGGTTTTGGACGGCGCTTGTCGATGATGGCCAGCGGCGCGTTCAGCATTTCCGCCAGACGGCGCGCGCGCACCGTTCCGCCATGATCCGGCGACACGACAACGACGTCGTTTCCGGTTTCAATAGACTTTACATACTCGCCAATGAGCGGCAGCGTCGTGATGTCGTCGGCCGGAATGTCGAAATAGCCCTGGATTTGCGTCGCGTGCAGATCCATCGTGATGACGCGGTCCGCACCGGCGCGTTCCAGCAGCGAAGCCACGAGCTTTGAGGAAATCGGCTGACGCGGTTTCGCTTTGCGGTCCTGCCGCGCGTATCCGAAGTAAGGAATGATGGCGTTGATGGTCGCCGCGCTGGCGCGTTTGCAGGCGTCGATGCCAATCAACAGCTCCATCAAGTTGTCATTGACTGGTTTATTCGTGCTTTGGATAAAGTAAACGTCTTTTCCCCGGACCGATTCGCCGAGTTCCACAAGAATCTCTCCATCCGCAAAATGCTTGACTTCACATTTTCCTAGTTCAATCCCAAGAATGTCACAGATCTGTTCCGCGAGTTCACGGCTTGAGTTCAAAGCGAATACAATAGTTTTTTCCATATGAATTTGTTTGTCCCTTCCAGTAAATTAAAATTTACTTTTTCTGTGTCACCGTCTATTTTACGACACAATTTTGTTTTATGTAGAGATTTGGACCGATTTTTTGATTTTTTTCGATCTTCGAGTCCTCAATCACCGTATTTGGCATGATTTCGGCAAAATCCTCGATCACGCTGCTTCCGATAATCGACACGCCCGGATGAATGATGACATCATGGCCGATGCGCACGTCTTTTCCAATCACCGTCCGGGCCGGATCGACGATTTGGACGCCTTCCTTCATCCACCGGCGGTTGATATGGTCCCGCATCCAGCGATACGCCTCGCTCAGCTCCACACAATCATTAATGCCCATGACTTCGTCCCGGTCCTCGATGACCATCGCCTCGACCTTTTTTCCCTGACGCGACAAAATCGACGCGAGATCCGTCAAATAGTATTCATGCTGCGCGTTGTCGTTGGTCAGCTGCTTCAGTCCTTCGAACAAGTCCTTGTTTTTGAAGCAGTACATGCCCGCGTTGATTTCCCTGATTTCTTTTTCCTCTGGCGAAGCGTCCTTGGCTTCGACGATGGCTTTCACCGATCCATCCTCATCCCGGACGATTCGTCCGTAATGCGCCCCATCTTCCAGAACCGCGCTCAGCAGCGTCAGCGACGCGTCCTGATTGGCTTCGAACAGCCGTTCGAGCGTTTCCGGCTGGATGCACGGCCCGTCCCCGTTAATGATCAGCGTGTCGCCCTCCTCGCCTTCGAGCTGGCACGCCTGCATGACGGCGTGGCCGCTGCCCAGCTGCGGGGACTGCACCGCGAATTCAAGATCCGGGAACGCGTCCATGATGCTTTCGGCCTGGTAGCCGACCACCACGACGATGCGTTCCACGCCGGTGGCCTTGAGCGCTTCCACGATATACGCCAGCATCGGACGGTCGATGATCGGATGCATGACTTTGTTCATTTCCGATTTCATTCGCGTCCCCTTGCCGGCGGCTAAGATGATTGCATTCCGCATAGTTTCACCTGACTTTCCTTTCCCATTCTAACAAAAAAATCTGCTCAAACCAACAAAACATCAATCCTTCACGCATTCGTACGCCTTTTTTAGATTTTCAAACGAAATCTGGCGATTCGCCGGCGAAGGCGAAGGCAAATACACGCACGGCAAGTCGCAGCCGCAATACGCCTCGTAAAATGCCTCGGCTTTTCTTCCGGTCACAAACACTTTTTCGATTTTCGTTTTCGCGACCAGCGCCCCGATATCGTTTCCGACCGGATCCTGAATGCTCGCGTCGCTTGCGCCCTCAATCCGGCACGACCGAAGCGTGTCCCACAACGCGATATGATGGGTGTGGCAAAACGCCTTCTTCTCTTCGATCGTTTGCGGGCACGGGACGTCAAACACGGCCGCCAGCACTTTCCAAAACCGGTTTTGCGGATGGCCGTAGTAAAATCCGGTTTCCCGGGACTTGGGCGAAGGCATCGTGCCTAAAATCAAAATTTTCGAATCGGCGTCGTACACCGGCTCGAAGGTGTGCTCAATCGTTTCCATCGTTCCTCCTTTGAAAAAACAGGGTCATCCCCCCTTGATGATCCCTGTTCTGTATTTTCCTTATTTCAATGCGTTCAACTCGTTTTGCAGCGAGCTGATTTGCCCGTTCAGCGAATCCACCTCGGCTTGGGCCGCGCTGGCGTTGCTGCTGGCCGTCTGGTAGGCGCTGGCCGCGTTGTTGTAGGCGGCATCCGCGTTGCTGTAGGCGTTTTGCGCTGCGTTGAGCGCGCTGGCATCCACCGTCACGCCTTGCGCGTTGAGCGCGTCCAGCTCATGGTGGAGCTCCGCGAGCTTGTTGCTTGTTTCGTCGCTGTAATCCTCGCTGGACAGCTCCGCGATTTTTTCCTGGATTTGCGCGATCTTCTCATTCAGCTCGTTTTGGGCTTCCTGCTGGGCGGCGTTGTAGTCGTTTTGCGCCTGCTCGAGCGCGCTGGCCGCGCTGGCGCGGTTTTTTTCCGCCTCGTTCATATCGAGCTGGGCCCGCGAAAGAATGTTGTTGGCTTCGCTGGCCGCCGACTGCGCCTGACCAAGCTGGGATTTCAACTGGTTGATTTGATCTTTGAGCGCCGCTTTCTTTTCCGCGATTTGCGTGTTGTTGTTTTTGGAATCCTCGATCTTTTGCGATTTGAGCTCCTTGATCAGCTCGTCGAACGTCTTGCCTGTTTTTTGTTTCAAAAGGTCGTTGATTTGCGCTTTTTGCGCCGCGCTCAATTTCGAATACGTCGCCTCGTATCCGGTCAGTCCCTGCGTGTCGTCGCCCAGTCCGTCAATGAACTTTTTCAAATCCTTAAATGCGTTTTCCTGCTGGGCGCTGGCGGTTTCTTTCGTGTTCAAAGAGCCGCTGATCAAATTCATCGTTCCAAAGACGATGCCGCCAATCAGCAGGACCCCGACGACGGAACCGGCGATGATCGCGATCATCTTTTTGTCGCTTTTTTTCTTTCCCGGCCGAACGCGGGTTTGCGGCTGGCTTTCCCGATGCAGCTGCGGTCCTTTGTTTTCGTCGATCAGCGTCTGGATCTCCTGGTTGTCCATGATGACCGTATGCGAAGGCTCGGCAATGTCCTCCTCGATTTTCTCTTTGCTGAAGACCATCGTCTCCCCGTTGCCGGCGTCGGCTGCGGGACTTGTTTCGGTTTCGCGACGCAAAACGATGCGCTCTTCCTTCTCGACCGGTTTGGACGCGGGTTCCGGTTTTACGAGCAAGTCCTCCATCGTGCGGGACGCCCGGGTCCGGCGCTCTTTCTTCTTGGCGAAGTCTTCGATCTTTTTTTCCATCGTGTCGTCGTTTTGGAAGGAATCAAGCAGTTCGGATAATTCGTCGTGTGAATCTTTTGACATAGTCTACCCCCTTTAATTATATTCATTTTAGCAAATGGGGTTTTCAAATACAAAATTTTCAATTTTTCCACATATTTCACGTATTTCTTTATCTTTTTTATGAAAGATATGCGTTATATATACTTTTTTGATACAAGACACCCAAAATGTGCTATAATTTACATAAAGAAAGTTTACCGGAGTAAAGTTTATGAGAAAAAAGAATTTAGAGCAAGTGATCGTCCAAACCGCCTATCGCCTTTTTGAAGAAAAAGGCTTTGAAAACGTGTCCGTCATGGACATTTGCGACGCGTGCGACATCACGAAGCCGACATTTTACAAACACGTCAACTCCAAGGAAGATCTACTCAGTTATTTTTTTCAAACCATGACATCGAAGATTCCCGAAGACTGGTACAAATATTCCGACGAAACCAATTTCTGGGAAAAGATCCGAACGGGCTTCTGCTTCTTTCTGGAGCATGTCCAATCCATTGGGATCGACATGTACACGGCGACATTCATCGCCAATTTGCGTTCCTACAAAGGAACATTCGAAGACATTCCTTCTTTTAAAGCGGAAATGCTGGACCTGATTCGCATGGGACAGGAAACCGGGCAAATCCTGAATGAAAGCTCCCCGGAGGAATTGTACGCGTGCGGCGTCGCGCTGTCGATTGGCTATGGCGGATACTGGTGCTTTTTAAACGATCCGGATCATGATTTGATTCTCGATTTTGTGAACGGGCTTCGCAATTCGTTTATGGTGGATCTCAACTACACGGATCCTAGATTTTACCGGCAGCCCGCAAAGGAGCGACCATGAAAAATCAGGAAAAACAAGAACAAATCATCCAGACCGCCTTGCATTTGTTTTACGAACGCGGATTCAAAAACGTGTCCGTCATGGACATTTGCGACGCGTGCGACATCACGAAGCCGACGTTTTACAAGTATGTCCCTTCGAAAGAGGAAATCCTGCGCCACCACTACCGCGGCACGCTGGACGAGCTGAGCGAACGACTGCGCCAGCTTGATCCCGAGCCCGACTTCTGGCGGCTGATCGTGCTTGGATTGACGTTCACGCTGCGAAAATCGGTGCAAATGGGACCGGAGCTGTACGCCCAATACATGACGCTCAACTTCAAAACCCATACGTTGACCGCCCGTTACAATTCCCCGGCCCGCGACGCGACGATCAACTCGATTCGCAAAGCGCAGGAAAACGGGCAGATTCGCAATATGGCGGACCCGGTCGAACTGTATTTGGCGGCCCGCAACCTCGGTTTGGGCCTCGCCTTGAAATGGTGCATGGTGCGCGGCGGATACGACGTGGTCGCGCAAACCGAGGCGAATCTCGCCATCTTGTTCCAGCCCGACCATCGGCGCATTGAACAAGCCGTCGCGGATTTTGAACGCGCCAGAGCGCGTTAGAGAAGACGTTTGTCTTCTTTTTTTATTTCCAAAACCGGCTTTTTATCCGCTCGTGCCGATGCGTCTGGATCCAAAGCGGATGCGCCGCGACCACCAGCACCGCCTCGCAAGGAAGAAGAGTTAGCGCCGCCTGTATCGTACTGCCCGTCGTCAGCACGTCGTCCAGAAGAATGCGTTTTTTAGCGGGTGGCAGCGGATAGTGCCGTTTTCGGCGCAAAGCCATTTGGATGGATCGTCGCGCCGACGCCGAAAGCGTCGACTGTTTTTGACTGCCTACCCGATAAAACGGCGATTCGAGCGGTAGATTCAATGACGAGAAAATGTCCAGCACGGGCTCAAATCCGCGCTCGGCGCGTTTGGCCTCGCTGGAACAAACCGCAACGCATTGAAACGACCGCAGCTTTCTTCGAAGCGCACTCGCCTCTCCTTCCAAAAACACATCCCTAAGCGCCACGTCGCGCTGTTCCTTGTACTGAAAAAACAACGTTTCGATCCATTCCTCGTATTCATACAGCACATGAAACACCACCCCGTCCACGGCATAGGAACGCTTGTGGGGCTTGAATCGTTTCCGGCACGCCGCGCAAACGGAGGGGCGGTCGTCGATAAACAAACGGGCCGGAATCATTCGTTCGGGCTCAAGGCAGATCGGGCACACCGGTTCATCCATTCGATCGTGGACACGCAAGAGCGAATGGCTTCGTTGGTTCGCGCGCATAAACACACCCCCTTTCCATATGGATCGTCGAATTTCCGGCCGACCCGGCCAAAAATCTGAATCAGGGACGCCGCGTTGAATACGGGATGGTCGCCATGGAACACCAAGACCTGAACGCCGGGAATCGTAATCCCGCGCTCCAGCAAAGTCGTTGTCACCAGGACGGAAAACTTTCGCTGGCGAAACGCCTCCATCACTTCGTCCTTGTCGTTGCAGGCGGCGTGGATGTACCGCGCTCCATAGCCGCGCAAAACCATCGCCATGATCCGGGCGTCTTTTTTTCGCGGCACAAAAACAAGCGTCTGCTTTCCTTCTCTCGTAAACCGTCCGCAATATCCAATCGTCAAGATCCACTGAAGCCATAAAGGCACCCGCCAAACATCCGGCACGACGAGCGGCTTGCCGTGCGGTCTTTCAAACAGCGTCACGATTTCGACGCGCTTTTGCCGAATGTCTTCTTCCAGCCCCGGATCCATCGTCGCGGACAGGCAAAGCTTCTCTCCTGCGCACGCTTGGTCCACGAAGGCGCGCAGCAAGTCGCTGCCCGCGTAGGGAAACGCGTCCAGCTCATCCAAAATCAGCAAGTCGAACGTTTGCGGATAGCGATACAGCTGATGAATGGTGCACACGATCAAATCGCCGTCCAGCTGTGTCGTGTGGCCCTGACACACTTCGACGATTCGCAACCGGGGAAAGACTTGCCGCAAACGGGCTGCGATCTCGAGGACGACTTGCCGGCGCGCGATGGCGAAACCGACTTTTTTCCCCTGGCTTAAATACGCGCAAATGCTCTCATAGCAAAGCTCCGTTTTTCCTGCGCCGGTCGCTGCATATAAAAACACGTCCTTTTTGGCCTGTAAATACCGCAAAGCCTGCGCGCTGGCCGCTTTCTGGGCGGAAGTGAGCCCAAACGCCAGTTCCGGTTTTTCATGGATCGTCCGCCGGGAAAGGACGGGTGGCGAAACGACCGCGCCGACATCGAGCCGGTTGAAGCGCACGCACCGCCGGCAATACCACACCCCTTGATCGTACGCGAAGAATTTCGGGTCTTCGTTCCCGCATCGTAAACATCTCATACCTTTATATACGATAAAAACCGGGAAAAGTGCCCAAAACTTTTGAAATTTTTGAAAAAATTAAGATTTCTGTGGCACAATCAACGTATGAAACGAAAGAAACCACAAACATGGATCTTTATTGTCTGGTCCTTCCTCGCGCTTCTCGGCCTTGGATTTTGGGGGCTGAGCGCATACAAGCGCGAACCTTCCGCCACGCTAATGATCGACGCGGGTCATGGCGGATACGACAGCGGCGCGATCGGCGCCGACCAAACCACGCTGGAAAAAGACTTAACGATGGAGATCGCTTATAAAATCGGACAGCAGGTCCGCCAGCTCGATCCCTCGATCGAGGTGTTGTTTACCCGGCTGGACGACAACGTGGACTGGCCGCACGAGGAAACGGCGGATTTGCAAGCGCGAATTGACCAAACGATTCAAAAGGGCGCCGACTGCTTTTTGTCGATCCATCTCAACGCGAGTTCGAATCCGGATGCGTTTGGCTACGACGCGTTTGTGCGCCCCAACGACGCGTTCTCAATGGCGGCCGCCAGCCGGATCGTGGAAAATCTGGAAGCCATTTCCTATTCGGCCAATCGCGGCACCAAATCTACGCTGGATGCGCCGCTCATGGTTGTCGACAACCAATCCATTCCCTCGATGCTGATGGAAGTCGGCTTCGTGTCGAATCCGGCCGAGCTCGAGGCGCTGAAAAGTCCGGTCACGCAAAACCGCGTCGCCAAAGCCATCGCCCGGGCGTACGTGGATACGATGCACGAGTTTTTCAAAGAGGAGGAAACGCAATGATCGACATTCCCGAGCACGAAAAGGTGAAAATCGGTCAAATGATCGAGTTTTTACGCAAAAGAAAATGGAAAGAAAACAAAACGTGGACGGTTGAGCGGTTCATCGAAGGCGTTTGTTCCAAAGCGACGTATGCCAAACTGCGGAAATTCCCCCTAAAAGAAAGCGAAACGTACGACAAGCTCCTGGCCAAACTCAATCTTTCCTATTTGTACGACGCCGCCAGACGAAACGATTTTTTGCGCGCGGAAAAACAATGCGCCTTGGCTTTCGAGAAAGAAAACAGCCGTACGCCTGAACGACTGCGCGCTTTAATTGAATCGTATGCCGCTTCCGGCACGATTTTCGAATATTTGACTTGTCTTGCGCTAACGGATTCAACGCTTTCCATCTCGGACTTGCTTCAAATCCACGCCTGGATCCGCCCTGCCATGAAGGAAATCGTAATGGGACAAATTCTCGACGCGCTTGAGCAAGCGCCGCTTTCCGCCTTGACGCCCGCCATCCAACACGCGCTGGTCTTCCATACAAACCGGAACCGGATCCAGTATTTGTTTTTGCTCATTCGAAACGAGCGCTTTTACGAAGCCGCCTCCCTTTGCGAAGAGCTGCGAAAAAAAGATTTAACGCCGCGTGAAACGGCGCGCGTACGCGTCGCGAAGCTTTTTTTAATGCACCATATCCAGCCGCAATCGTTCGAAGAGGAGGCTTCCCGTCTTCGTGCCGAACCGTTTTTTCCGCTCCTTGCGCGCGACTGGATCCATATTTGCGCGATCCACGCCTACTTTCAGCGCGATTTTGAAAAAGCGAAACCCCTTTTGATGAAAGAGGTTCTATGTGAAAAAACTTTTTTCCCCGCCATTTTATTTTTGGCGCATATGCACGGTTCCGCGAATGGATTCGACAAACGGGTTTTTTATCGTTTTCCGATCGACCACTTTCCTGTCGAGTACCAGCATCTCTACACGTATTTTGACATGAAATTCAATCACGCGTCTTTTGACATTCTTGAAAACTATTTATGGACGATTTGCCGGAAAGAAATCAAGGCGTTTTATCCTTCTTCCATCATGGCGCGGTTGATTCACGATGAACTACGCTGGATTAGCGAACAAACGAACGATCGAACCAGGCTTTACGCGTTCCGCCAGCAATTCGGGTAGACATTTCGATCAAACCGCTTTAATTTTCCTCGTTTTCCTTTTTTCGTTCACTTTTTTTCTTCTCGCGGTTTTCCTTTTAAAATCATGGCAGGAGGAAAAAACACTATGAATTCCATGGTCAAACAAACACAACGACGAACTCTCTTTTTCTTTCTTTTGGATATGGCGTGTCTGTATGGCTTTATCGCGGCCATTCAAAGCTTAATCGACCGCCTCTCGCAAGGCCTCGCCTTTTCTCCATCTTGTTTTTGGGTTTTACTCGGACTGCTGGCGGGCATGGTCGTTTGCGGCTTTTGCTCCCAATACGGCTTTCACATGCTGCCCGTTCTCGGAAAAAAGGAGGCGCTGGAACGATACGAGCGCCGGCTCATGGCCGAGGACCACTCCTTTTTTGAAACGCACTCCACCGCTTTTTGCTTGTCTTTGTTCCAAAACGAGATCAGCCTGCTCGCCCAGCAAAAGGTCACGTTTCCGGTCGTCTTTCTTTATCAAAGTTTCTCGCTGATCGCCGGGGCGGCGTTTCTTTTTTTCAACGAATGGCGTCTGGCCCTCTTCTTGTTCGGCCTCATTGGCGCGTGCTTTTTCCTGACGCATGTGTTATCGAAGAAGATCGCCGGCCATACCCGCCTCGTTCTGGACGAAAAAAACAAGCTGTTTCAAATACTGCACGAAAACATCGAGGCGCACCGCGTCATCCGTTTTTTGAACAAGGAGGCTTTCTTTTCCGCCCGGTTTTGCCACACGTTAGAGTATGGTCTCGTTCCGATCGAGAAGATTCAGGCGCTTCTGAACGCCCAATACGTCACGATCTACTCCATCCTCTCCCGCGCCCTTCCTTTGCTGGGAGCGGGGATCGGTTTGGTGTTCGTGGCACTTGGCTGGATGGGCATCGGGAAAATCGTCTCCACGTACGCCTTGATGTCGCTCATTCAGGAGCCGATCATGCAGCTGGCGGAAATCCGGACCCAGAAGCACACGATGGCCGCTCTTCAGGCCACGATTGACACCGTTTTTGTTTCAAAACCGCGAAAATCGGATCAATCCTATGATTTCAACGACCCAATTCAGAAATTGGACGTCCAAATCGAACAATTCGCCTACCCCGGTTCCCCGCGATTCTTTCCGGTCTTTCCTTTTCCATTGAGGCTGGCCGTCATACGAAGCTTGCCGGTCCAAGCGCGCGGGCAAAAGCACGCTGATAGCTTTGATCATGGGCGTGCTTCAAGGCAAAGACGCCCGGGTTTGTTTTAACGGCGTGGACGGTTCGTCGCTTTCGCCGGCCTGGCGATCTCGCCACGTGCTTTTGGTCGACCAGAAACCGAAATGGTTCGCGGTGTCGATGTTGGACAATATCACGCTGGGCGATTCTTTTTCTAAAGCCCAAATCGACGAAGTCATCCACGCCTGCGTTTTGGAAGATGTGCTAAAAGAACATAGCAATGCCATCCACGAATTGAGCCAGGGACAGGCCCAGCGCGTTTCGATCGCCCGTATGCTCCTCCGTCAGCCGGACGTGCTGATTCTGGATGAGCCCATCAGCGCGCTGGACGAGCGGACGGTGGCCTTGTTTTTGCCGCGGCTGAAAGCGTACGCTCAACAGCATTCCATCACGCTTCTCATTTCCAGCCACAACGAGGCGGTCGACGCGTTGTGCGCGCAAACGATCGCGTTAAAAAAGGCGTAGTTTCTTCTACGCCATTTTCATCACGCGCAATGCCGTGTTTTCATATGGTGGTGCCGGCACGCGTCGATGTACATCCACAAATCTTTTCCTTCGCGAACGGCTTCGATCAAATCGTAAGGATCGTCCACGACGACATGGGCTTGTTTCAACGCCTCCATCGCTTGTACGAAATTTTTTGGATCCTGCTTCAAAGCGTCGATCGTTACCAAACTGCCGTCTTTCCTTTTCACATCCATGACGAGCGTGTAGCTTGTCGTGCTCCACAACGACAGCTGCGTCGTCCAGCGCATGTGGATAGACTCGATTCCATGAACCGGCACGCGGATCAGAAATTCCGTGGAATTTCCTCGATGCAGCGCGTAACGCATCTGGTCGATCCAGCGGGGAATGCGCGCGTACGCGATATGGTCGCCTTCAACAAGCCAGATCTTATGCGAAGTCGCCACGACCGGAATGTACAAAACGAGATTCATGATCGTAAAACCGATCCACAAAAGCCAAAACCAGTTTCGACCGCAAATAATCGCCAGCAAATTGGCGAAAAGAAGCGCCAAAAACGCCGAGATCCCTGCCGCCGCAAGATTCCAGTTTGAAACCCGTTTTCCGACAATGATTTTTTTCATAAAGCCACTTCCTTTTCTCTTCATTGTACGATTCTCTTCAATACAAAAAAAGAGCGAAGACTGTCCGCCTTCGCTTCTCATTTCTTTGTGACAAAAAATTCCGTTTGTTTCAGCCGGCGGACCGCTTCTTCGATCGCCTGCTCGTCCTGCACGAGGGCGATCCGCACGAAGCGTCGGCCTTCCGGGCCAAACGACTCGCCCGGCGTCACGATGATGCCGGTTTCTTTTAGCAACGCCTTGGTGAACGCGACCGAATCCTTGTAGGTGTCTGGAATCGGCGCCCACAAAAACATCGTCGCCTGGGAAAGCGGGATCTTCCAGCCCGCGCTTTGAAATCCGCGCACGAGCGCGTCGCGGCGGTTTTGATACGCCTGCCGTGTCGACTCGATTGTCGTTCCGCCTTGTTCAAGCGCCACGACACCGGCATATTGGATCGGTAAAAAGATGCCGTAATCCATATTCGACTTGAGCATTTTGTATTGGTTGATCACCGATTCGTTGCCAACCAGGACGCCAAGTCGGGCCCCCGCCATTCCATACGTCTTGGAAAAAGAGTTCAGCTCGACGCCAACTTCCTTCGCGCCGGGAAACGATAAAAAGCTTTTACCTCGTTTTCCGTCAAACACAAGCTCGCTGTAGGCGTTGTCGTGCACGACGAGAATGTCGTTTTCCTTCGCGAAACGAATGAGCTCTTCGTAAAAGGAGTCGGGCGCCGTCGCGCCGGTTGGATTGTTCGGATAACAAACGATGATCATTTTGGCTTGTTTGCGCTGGGCGGCCGTAATGCGCGAAAAATCGACGAGATAGTCGTTTTCTTTCGTAAGCGGCGTAAAAATCACTTGCGCGCCGGCAAGTTTGGGCGCGTCGACATAGACAGGATAATACGGATCGGGAACAAGAATGCCGTCGGTTGGATTGCAGTAAAGGAGCGGCAAATTCACGAGCGCTTCCTGCGAGCCCTGGAGCAAGGCGATTTCGCCGGACTCCAACTCGACGTCGTAGCGCGTATGATACCATTTCTGGATCGCTTGGATCAAGGCGGGCAGCGGTTTGATGGCGTACTGGTAATTGGCCGGGTCTTCGACCGCTCTTGCCAGACTCTCCATGATTTTGGGGTCGGGGGCGATGTTGGGCGAGCCAAGCGAAAAGTCGATCGTGTTTTGGTTGTGCGCGATTTCGTATTGTTCTTTTAAGGCGCGCAAATCCATAAACACGGATGTGTGGAAATGAAGCATTCGTTGTGCGGGTTCAAACATTTTTCTTCCTCCTAAGAAAAAAGCAGCGCGGTTTCGCGCTGCTTGTTTATCCTTATTCTCCGTCTTTCAGGCCATACTTCTTGTTAAATTTCTCAATACGTCCCTGTGCGGCTGCGAAACGCTGACGTCCTGTGAAGAATGGGTGGCAGTTACTGCAAGTATCGACACGCATTTCATCACCTTTGATCGTGCTACCGGTTTCAAATTCGTTACCGCAAGAAGAACAGATTACTTTAACAGTATGGTAATTTGGATGAATTCCTTTTTTCATACTCTGTATCCTCCTTCCGCCTTGAACCTCGTGTGGGCTCAAAGTAAGTGCTATCCAATTATAGCACGCGCAAAGCAAAAATCAAGCATTTTTGCGTCAGTCTTTTAGAAAGCCGACTCGTCCGCGCTGGCGAACCAGTCGTCCACCTTGCGCATGACTTCTTTCAGGCTTCCGTCATCGAACGGCACTTTCAAGCCCGCCTCCTTGACGATGCCCCGGAACGGCAAGGTGCCGCCAAGCCGGCAAATCTTTTTGTAGTCTTCAAACGCCTGCTCGTCTTTGGCTTGGATGCGTGCCCAAAACTGAAGCGCGCAAACTTGCGCCAGCGTGTAGTCGATGTAGTAAAACGGATCCATAAAAATGTGAAGCTGCCGCATCCACCAGCCGCCGCGCTCCAAAACCGGGATCTCGTCGTAGTTTTTGTGCGGCAAATACTGCTTTTCCAACGTCCGCCATGTCGCCATGCGCTCTTCCGGCGTCATTTCCGGATGGGCGTACACTTCGTGCTGGTAATGGTCGACCAAAACCCCGTAAGGCAGAAATTTGACCGCGCCACTTAAATGGTTGAAGTAGTATTTGTTCACGTCGTCCTCAAAGAACGTTTTCATCCATGGGTACGTGAAAAACTCCATCGACATGGAATGGATCTCGCAAGACTCGAGCGTCGGCCATACGCAGTCGCTTGGCACGATGTCCTTCGAGCAATACACCTGGAACGCGTGGCCGGCTTCGTGTGTCAAAACTTCCGCGTCGTGGCTCGTCTGGTTGAAGTTCGCGAAAATGAACGGCGATTCGTAATCCGGGAAGAACGTGCAGTATCCGCCCGCCGCTTTGCCCGGATAGGAATCGAGGTCAAGCAAATCGTGGTCGGTCATGAATGTGAAAAACTTGCCTGTTTCCGGGTCGAGCTCCTTGTACATCGTCAACGCCCGCTTCACCATTTCCGGACGGTCGTATTTCGGTTTCGGGTTTCCGGTCAAAAATTCGATTTTTTCGTCCCACACGTGCAAATCGTCGTAGCCAAGCCGTTTTTGTTGTCGGGCGTACAGCTTGTTGGCGAATGGCACCACGTCCTCGAACACCTGCTTGCGGTAGTTCGCCACGTCGTTTTGATCGTAATCCAGACGTTTCATTCGCAAATAGCCTAGCGGAATATAGTTGTCGAACCCAAGTTTCCGCGCCATTTTCGTCCGGACTTTCACCATTTGATCGTACAAATCGCCGAGTTCTTTTTCGTGGTCTTCAAACCAGCCCCAGTACGCCTTGGTCGCCGCTTTGCGCACGTCGCGGTTCGCGTCGTTCATTTTGACTTCCAGGCCGGCCAGGGAATAGTGCTGACCGTCGAATTCGACATCGGCGCTGGCGATCAACGCCTGGTAGGCGCTGGCCAGTTTGTTTTCTTCCTGCATATCCTCGATGATTTTTTCATCGAACGCTTTCATGTCCATTTCCTTTTGCAGGAAATACGTTTCCGGAACGTCTTTTTTCAATTCTTCAAAAAACGGGCTTGCCCATATCGTTTTGACAGCCTGCACCATATCGTTTTGCACAAGGGGAAGGATATGGTCGTAATGGTCGTTTTCTTTCGTGTAAAACTCGTCTTTCGTGTCGATTGTGTGTCGCACATTACACAGCGAACTCATCGTTTGAATGTGCCGATCCAGCCGATCCAGCTTTTGAAACGCCTCGTAAAACGCCTTATAGTCGCCGGCGTCTTTCAGCTCGGCTTCGATTTGCTCGAACCGGGCATGGAGCTCTTTTTCATCCAAATGCTCGTATGGATAGTCTTTAAACTTCATCGTCGATTCCTCCTCTATTCGATGGCTTCAATAATTTCATTATACTCCAAAAATGTTTTCTTATCGCCATGTATAAAGTCCTTTTTTCAATCGAGTGACAACGCCTTGCTCTTTCAGACGGGCCAGGACCCGCTGCACATGACGACGCGATCCGTGGACATTGGCAAGCAGTTCCAAAATCGTGACCGGCTCTTTTTTCCAGCGCATATACCGGGCGATCCGCGTTTCCAAATCGTCGCGTCGCAAGTCGAAAAAAGACTGCCGCAGTTGAATCGTCGCCAAATGCTGTCCCAGCAGCCACAAAAGCTCGCTATCTTGTTTCAAGGCGGAAGAAAACGGAACAAAAACCGCCCATACGACCGACGCGGCTTGCGCGAAGTAAGGTGAAGGCCGGTCCAGTAAAAACTCCACCACGCCAAGAATCGTTTCCTCCTGCGCGGCGACAATGGAATACTGCGTTCCATCTGGCTCGACACCGTAAATATGGATCGTTCCGCGGACGATAAACAGCAGGCAGGTCATCTTCTCGTCCATCGCGATGATTCGTTCCTCTTTTTCGTACTCAAGAATTTCAATTCGTCCTTTTGGCAGGCGTTGTCGTTTCATCCGATTATTGTGCCATAAGTCACAATTTTTGTCCGCCTTTTCTTTTATACTGGTGAGGAAAGTGGGGGATACACATGCAGTCGATGATTTTTGATTCAAACCATCCCGTTCGGGAATACTTTAAACTTTCACTTCCGGTTGTTTTGAGCATGCTTGTTTCGTTGATTTACAATTTGGCGGACACGTTTTTTATCGGCCGGACAAACAACGCTGATCTGGTGGCCGGCGTTTCTTTGTGCGTGCCTGTCTTTACGTTGCTGATGGCGTTCGGCAACATTTATGGACAAGGCGGAAACTCTTTGATTTCCAGAGCGCTTGGCAAACAAAACCACGATCTCGTTCGCCATATTTCTTCCTTTTGTTTTTGGGGAGCACTTTTAACCGGCGTGGGGCTTACGTTCGTCGGGCTCGTTTTCTCGAAACCGATTTTAATGAGTCTGGGCGCGCAGGGAGCCGCCATCGCGACCGTTCTTGGCTATGTCGCGACGGATCTTTATTTTTTATACGTCCTGCGAAAGAAGTCCTCTTTATTGTCTTTGCGCTGGAAGGCGCAGGCGGACAAAAAAGAGATTTTAGGCATTGGAGCTAGCGCCGCAATCACCAACATCACCCAAAGCGTTTGCATCATTTTGATGAATCAGTGCCTTCTTCCTTATGGGAGCGAGCAAATCGCCGCGATGGGAATCGTGTTGAAGGTGACGATGATCGTTCAGCTTCTTTTAACGGAATTCGCCTTCGGCGGCGCACCATTGTACGGCTATTTGTTTGGAAGCCAGAATTTTGGAACGTTAAAAAAACTCATTCGGTTTTGCGCCCTGTGGATGGGCGGACTCGCTTTAGCTCTGAGCCTTCCGTTGTTTTGTTTTCCTAAAGCGCTTCTTTCTGTTTTTATTCAAGTCAACACGGTCATTGAAGCGGGCGCAACAATGCTTCGCTGGCAATGCGCTGGAATGGTGTTTGGCGGACTGGTATTGTTTTTTACCGTTTTGTTTCAAACGACCGGCAAAATGGCCCCTTCCTACATTTTATCGTTGAGCCGGCAAGGCATTGTCTTTGTGGTCGTGTTGTTTGTTTTAAAAAGTGCATTTGGCTATTCGGGCATTTTGGCAAGCCAGGCGGTGGCTGACTGGTTCAGCGCCGCGATCGCGCTTGGCTTGTATCGGAGCGTCTTTGTCCGGTCCAGTCAGACGCTTTCACTGGAAAAATAAATTACAGAAAAAACGCGGACTTCCATTGAATGAGCCGCGTTTTTGTTTGGATAAATAAAAAAACCTCGCCAGCGGCAAGGTGGTCGTTCGATCTCTCAAAACCAGAAACACGCCTTCTTTCTCTTTCCACAACCCCTTGGTCTTGGCAAGTCATGGGCTCTGATCAAGTCCTCGGCCGATTAGTACCGGTCAACTCCACGCATCGCTGCGCTTCCATACCCGGCCTATCTACCTCATCGTCTTTGAGGGGCCTTACTTCTTCTCAGAATGGGAGATCTCATCTTGGGGTGGGCTTCGTGCTTAGATGCTTTCAGCGCTTATCCCTTCCCTGCTTCGCTACCCGGCTTTACCACTGGCGTGATAACCGATCCACAAGCGGCAGGTCCATCCCGGTCCTCTCGTACTAAGGACAGCTCCCCTCAGATCTCCTTCGCCCACAACAGATAGGGACCGAACTGTCTCACGACGTTCTGAACCCAGCTCGCGTACCGCTTTAATGGGCGGACAGCCCAACCCTTGGAACCGAATCCAGCTCCAGGATGCGATGAGCCGACATCGAGGTGCCAAACCTCGCCGTCGATGTGAACTCTTGGGCGAGATCAGCCTGTTATCCCCAGGGTAGCTTTTATCCGTTGAGCGACGGCCCTTCCATTCGGCACCGCCGGATCACTAATCCCGACTTTCGTCCCTGTTCGAGTTGTTGCTCTCACAGTCAGGCACGCTTCTGCATTTGCACTCGTCAGCTGGTTTCCATCCAGCCTGAGCGTACCTTTGGGCGCCTCCGTTACTCTTTGGGAGGCGACCGCCCCAGTCAAACTGCCCGCCTGGCACTCTCCCCGATCCTGTTCCAGGACCCAGGTTAGGGCTCCAAACGCTCAAGGGTGGTATCCCAACATCGACTCAAGACGCACTGGCGTGCTCCTCTCTTCGTCTCCCACCTATCCTGTACATGTTCGTTCAGAACCCAATGCCAAGCTGCAGTAAAGCTCCATGGGGTCTTTCCGTCTAGTTGCGGGTAACCTGCATTTTCACAGGTACTAAGATTTCACCGAGTCTGCTGCCGAGACAGCGCCCAAATCGTTACACCTTTCGTGCGGGTCAGAACTTACCTGACAAGGAATTTCGCTACCTTAGGACCGTTATAGTTACGGCCGCCGTTCACTGGGGCTTCGGACCACTGCTTCATCTTTCGATTCACAGATCCCCTTAACCTTCCAGCACCGGGCAGGTGTCACCCCCTATACTTCGCCTTGCGGCTTCGCAGAGAGCTGTGTTTTAGTTAAACAGTCGCTTGGGCCTTTTCACTGCGGCTCTCTCTCGAGAGCGCCCCTTCTCGCGAACTTACGGGGCCATTTTGCCGAGTTCCTTGGCAACAGTTCTCTCGCTCACCTTGGCCTACTCAGCCTGCCCACCTGTGTCGGTTTTGGTACGGGCCGCTCGATACCTCTTTGCTAGAAGCTTTTCTTGGAAGCCGTCCTTAGCGCTTCGCTACTCTCTTTCGATTTCGCTTACCCTTCACGCCCTGCCTTCCGATACCGGATTTGCCTGGTATCCGTCTGCTGCGCTTGGCCCTCAATCCATTCAGAGGGTCGCCTACTCCGTCTCCGTCACTCCTTCGCCTCGTATCTCGCGGGTGCAGGAATCTCCGCCTGCTTTCCATCCACTACGCCTCTCGGCCTCGCGTTAGGTCCCGACTTACCCAGGGCGGACGAACCTTCCCCTGGAATCCTTGGGCTTTCGGTGTGCAGGATTCTCACCTGCATCTCGCTACTCACACCGGCATTCTCACTTCCATGCTGTCCATATCCCTTCTCAGTGATACTTCTTCCTGCATGCAACGCTCCCCTACCACATACTCTTTCGAATACATCCGCAGCTTCGGTATCAGGCTTAGCCCCGGTACATTTTCGGCGCAGGGCCACTCGACTAGTGAGCTGTTACGCACTCTTCAAAGGATGGCTGCTTCTGAGCCAACCTCCTAGCTGTCCGTGCGTCCCCACATCCTTTTCCACTTAGCCTGTATTTCGGGACCTTTGCTGGCGGTCTGGGCTGTTTCCCTCTCGACCATGGACCTTATCACCCACAGTCTGACTGCCGGCCTCTTTCTTCAAGGGCATTCGCAGTTTGATTGCATTCAGTACCCCGGGTTGGGGCCATCATGCATTCAGTGCTCTACCTCCCTTGCTCATCGGCCGACGCTAGCCCTAAAGCTATTTCGGGGAGAACCAGCTATCTCCGGGTTCGATTGGAATTTCTCCCCTAGCCACAGGTCATCCGCTAACTTTTCAACGGTAGTCGGTTCGGTCCTCCACAGAATTTCACTTCTGCTTCAACCTGCCCATGGCTAGATCACCCGGTTTCGGGTCTGCATCGCTCTACTCTTTCCGCCCTCTTCAGACTCGCTTTCGCTTCGGCTCCGCTCTTTCCTCGCTTAACCTCGCATCGCAACGCAACTCGCCGGTTCATTCTACAAAAGGCACGCCATCACCCCTTGACGGGCTCTGACTTCTTGTAGGCATACGGTTTCAGGTTCTCTTTCACTCCGCTCCCGCGGTTCTTTTCACCTTTCCCTCACGGTACTCTTTCTCTATCGCTCACTCGTTTATATTTAGCCTTGGCGGATGGTCCCGCCTGCTTCCGACAAGATTCCTCGTGTCTCGTCGTACTCAGGGTCGTTCTCGCTTCCTCTTCCCATTTCGGCTACGGGGCTTTCACCCTCTTCGGCCGCGCTTCCGTTCGCGTTTGCCTATGGTCTGTCTCTGCTTTCCTGAACCCCCTTCAACCCCGTCCCTCAGAACGGTTTGGGCTGCTCCCCTTTCGCTCGCCGCTACTCGGGGAATCACTCTTGTTTTCTTTTCCTCCGGGTACTTAGATGTTTCAGTTCCCCGGGTCCCTCTCTCTACGACTATTTATTCATCCTAGAGATGACATCCCTTTCAAGATGCCGGGTTTCCCCATTCGGATATCGGCGTGTCTTCGCTTCCTTACAGCTCGGCGCCGCTTTTCGCAGTTCGGTGCGTCCTTCTTCAGTTTCGAGTGGCCAGGCATCCTCCGTACGCCCTTGCCTACTTGATCAGTTGGTTCTCTTTATTTCTTCAATGTGCTTTCTTCAAGATTTTCTTCTTTCGAAAACTGTTTTTCTCTTACTGTTTTCTCAGTGTCTTTTTTCTCCACAACTTGCTTCAAGACCTCTTCTCTATTTGTTGTGTCTTTTCTTCAAATTTGTGTCTCCGGTTTTCAAAGATCGAACTCTGGAGGACGATCCTCCAAAACCTGATAGAACTCTTCCCACGTCTTTACACCTTTTCAAATTGCTTTCTCCTTAGAAAGGAGGTGATCCATCCCCACGTTCCCGTAGGGATACCTTGTTACGACTTAACCCCAGTCATCGGCCCTGCCTTCGACGGCTCGCTCCCTTTTAAGGGTTGCGCCACCGGCTTCGGGCATTGCCCACTCCCATGGTTTGACGGGCGGTGTGTACAAGGCCCGAGAACGTATTCACCGCGGCATGCTGATCCGCGATTACTAGCGATTCCAACTTCATGGAGTCGGGTTGCAGACTCCAATCCGAACTGGGACGGCTTTTTTGGGATTCGCTTGCCTTCGCAGGCTCGCTGCCCTCTGTCGCCGCCATTGTAGTACGTGTGTAGCCCAGGCCATAAGGGGCATGATGATTTGACGTCATCCCCGCCTTCCTCCGGTTTCTCACCGGCAGTCTGATGTGAGTCCCTAACTCGATATTGGTAACACATCACGAGGGTTGCGCTCGTTGCCAGACTTAACTGAACATCTCACGACACGAGCTGACGACAACCATGCACCACCTGTATGGATGTTTACCTCCACTATGTCTCCACAGCTTCGCACCCTATGTCAAGGCCTGGTAAGGTTCTTCGCGTTGCTTCGAATTAAACCACATACTCCACCGCTTGTGCGGGCCCCCGTCAATTCCTTTGAGTTTCACACTTGCGTGCATACTCCCCAGGCGGAGGACTCACTGCGTTAACTGCAGCACTGGGTCTTCCCCAACACTTGGTCCTCATCGTTTACGGCGTGGACTACTAGGGTATCTAATCCTATTTGCTCCCCACGCTTTCGTGCCTCAGCGTCAGTAACAGGCCAGGCGGCCGCCTTCGCCACTGGTGTTCTTCCATATATCTACGCATTTTACCGCTACACATGGAGTTCCACCGCCCTCTCCTGCTCTCTAGCCCGCCAGTTTCCAGAGCCTATACCGGTTGAGCCGGTACCTTTCACTCCAGACTTAGCAGGCCGCCTACGCACCCTTTACGCCCAATCATTCCGGATAACGCTCGCCACCTACGTATTACCGCGGCTGCTGGCACGTAGTTAGCCGTGACTTCCTCGAAGGGTAATATCAATCGGAGTTCATTTCCTCTCTCCGCTCTTTTTCCCCTTCAACAGAACTTTACGATCCGAAGACCTTCCTCGTTCACGCGGCATTGCTCGTTCAGGCTTGCGCCCATTGACGAAAATTCCCTACTGCTGCCTCCCGTAGGAGTCTGGGCCGTGTCTCAGTCCCAGTGTGGCCGTCCGCCCTCTCAGGCCGGCTATGCATCGTCGCCTTGGTGGGCCGTTACCTCACCAACCAGCTAATGCACCGCAGGTCCATCCGTGCGCGGAGCCTTTCAGCTCCTTTAACACAGAGTCGATGCCGTCTCTGTCCCTATCCGGTATCAGCTTCCGTTTCCGAAAGTTCTCCCGGTCGCACGGGCAGGTTCCCTACGTGTTACTCACCCGTTCGCCACTCGAGTCCCGAAGGACCCTCGTTCGACTTGCATGTATTAGGCATGCCGCCAGCGTTCATCCTGAGCCAGGATCAAACTCTCCATTTGATTCGACTCTTTTTTTTCAATGTCTTTTCGCTGACATTTTCTTCTTCTTTTTGTTCGTTTTCCTTTTCAGGTGTTTCTCAAGAAATCGACGTGTTTGTTTCTTTTCTCTCGCTCTTGTACGATTGATTTTTTGTTTCTTTCGTTTCTATCAGGTTTTCAAAGATCGTCCCGCTGTTTGTTTTGCAAACAGCTTGTTTATATTACTTCTCTTTCTCCCGTTCGTCAACCCTTGTTTTGACTTTTTTAACAAGTTTGTCGTTTTCGAGAGGCGTTTCCTTAACGCTCACTTATCATACCGCACTCTTCATCAACTGTCAACTACTTTTTATAACTTTTTTAAAGAAATTTAGATGACAGATAAAAGAGGAAAAAAAGAGCGAACAAAATCCTCTTTTCATAAGAAAAGCAGAAGAAGTTTCATCTTCCTCTGCTTTTCTGTTTTTTTAAAATATGAGTGTAAAAATCAAAATGACCAACGCAAGAATGAGAACTGCGCCAAGGATAACGGGTCCAAACACTTGAAAAGCCGCTTTATTCAACGCGCGAAAATCGTCTTTTTCAAGATCGTCGACTTTTCCTGGCCGCTTTTCTTTTTTCTCGAGCATTTCATGCATCGAAGGTCTGCGTTTTGCCATTAAAAGTCACCGGCAAACCAGCATTTTACAAAATGGCCTGGTTCGATTTCTTTCACTGGCGGTTCTTTTTCTTTGCAAATATCTTTCGCATACGGACACCGAGGGTGGAATTTGCATCCGCTCGGCGTATGCACGTTGCTTGGAATCTCGCCTTCGATCAATTTCATTTCATGGCGTTTTTCCGGATCCGGAATCGGAATCGCCGCGATCAAAGCTTGCGTATATGGATGTTGCGGATTTCCATAAATATTTTCTTTCGACGCGAGTTCGACCATTGTTCCTAAGTACATAACTCCAACGCGATCGGAAATGTGTTTCACAACTGACAAGTCATGCGAGATAAAAATGTAGGAAATGTTTTTTTCTTCCTGCATGTCTTTCATCAAGTTGATAATTTGCGACTGGATCGACACGTCCAACGCGCTGACCGGCTCATCGCAAATGATAAAGCTTGGATTCAAAGCCAGAGAGCGCGCAATCCCGATTCGCTGCCGCTGTCCACCGGAAAATTGATGTGGATACCGATAGCAGTAGTAGCTTGGCAGCCCGCATTTATCCATCAAATCTTTTACGTACGCTTCTAGTTCCGGTCCCCGCTTGAAAATTCCATGCGCGAGCAGCGGCTCCGCCAAAATGTTAAAAACATTCATCCGCGGGTTCAGCGAGGAATACGGATCCTGGAAAATAAACTGCATCTTCTCGCGCAGCTTTCGCATCTCCTTGCGCGATTTCTTCGAGATGTCCTCGCCCTCGAAAAGAACCGTTCCCGACGTCGGGTCGTAAAGACGAATGATCGTCCGCCCCAAGGTCGATTTTCCGCATCCGGACTCGCCAACAAGACCAAGCGTTTCGCCTTCGTATAAGTCGAACGTGATGCCATCGACCGCCTTGACACAAGGCGCGCCTTCTTTTAACCGGCCTTTCCCCAGTGGAAAGTATTTTTTGACATCGCGGACTTCCAATATTTTTTTACGTTCTTCAGCCATGATTTATACCTCCACTTCTTCCGTTACTTCCACAACTTCTTCCTCTACCTCATTTTCGTAAAGGAAACACCATACGCGGTGCCGGGAAGCAATTTTCGTCGCGGTCGGTTGTTTTTGACGGCAAATCGGCATCACATCCGGGCAACGATCCGCAAAATAACAGCCTTTTGGCAAATAAAGCGGGTTCGGCACGGTTCCCTCAATCGTGGCTAGCCGTTTTCCTTCCGAAACAAGCGAAGGCATCGAATGCATCAATCCAATCGTGTACGGATGCTTTGGATTTTTAAACAATTCGACAACCGGCGCCGTTTCCACGACTTTTCCCGCGTACATGACATTGACGTTGTCGGCTACCTGCGCTACGACGCCCAAGTCGTGCGTAATCAGCATGATACTCGTTCCGGTTTTTTCTTTGAGCTGATTCATCAAAGTCAAAATCTGCGCCTGAATCGTCACATCCAGCGCAGTTGTCGGCTCATCCGCAATCAAAAGCTTCGGATTGCACGATAACGCCATCGCGATCATCACACGCTGGCACATACCGCCGGAAAGCTGGAACGGGTAGTTGTCAATGACGCTTTCCGGGCGTGAAATGCCGACCGACGAAAGCAGGTCGATCGCGCGCTGTCTGGCCGCCTCTTTCGATACGGTTTCATGAATCGTAATATTTTCAATAATCTGGTCGCCTACTGTAAACACCGGGTTAAGCGACGTCATTGGTTCCTGAAAAATCATCGAGATCTCGTTGCCGCGAATATGGCGAATCTGCTCATCCGTCGCGGTCGCGAGATTCAACCCGTCCTCATCTTTCTCGACATCCCCCATATAAATGATTTTCGAACCCGGCATGATTTCGCCCGGTTCCGAAACCAGGCCCAAAATCGACATCGCGGTTACGGATTTTCCGCAGCCCGACTCGCCGACAATCGCCAAAGTCTCGTTTTCATACATTGTAAAATGGTTGCCGTCCACGGCTTTGGATTCGCCGTTTTTCGTATGGAAATACACGCGAAGATCTTCGACGCGCAAAATCTTTTTATTGACAGACATAGTAACCTCCGCTTCCTATTGAAGTTCTTTCGGGTCAAACGCGTCACGCAGACCTTCGCCAATCAGGTTGATTGAAACAACCGTCAGCAAACACATCAAGCCAGCCGGCATCCACTGCCAAGGATAATATTGGAAAATCCGCTGGTCGCGCGCCAGGTTCATCAAGTTGCCCCACGACGGCGTCGGCGGCATGACACCCATACCAAGGAACGAAAGACCAGCCTCCGTCAAAATCGCGCTCGCCATTTGTAGCGTCGCGTTGACGATGACAAGCGAAATGACGTTCGGCAGCAAATGGCGGAAGATTTTCGAAAAGTCCGAGAAGCCCAGCGCCGTACAAGCCTGCATAAACTCCTGCTCGCGCAGCGTCAGGATCTGTCCGCGCACCAGACGAGCCAGTCCAGGCCACGAAAGCACACCAATCAACAGCGCCACGGTATACATCTTCTGGTTTTGAGGAACCCATACCATCGTCGCCGCCACGGCGATAATCATTGGGGTAAACGGAAGCGCGTACACGATTTCCGAAAAGCGCATCAGCAAATTATCCGCCATGCCGCCATAATATCCGGAAATTCCGCCCACGAGACACCCTAAAACAACCGTCAGCAACGCCGCCAGCAAACCAACCATGATCGAAATCCGGCCGCCAAGGAACAAACGATACATACAATCGCGTCCCTGGTTGTCCGTTCCAAGCCAATGCGCGCCGCTTGGTCCCTGATTGGCAATCGACACGTCATAGTCATGAACGTCGATGCCCATGATCATCGGAACAAAAATCACACTCAATACAATCAATACGAAAATTACCAATCCGGCCATCGCGATTTTGTTCGCGCGGAATTTCCGCCACGCGATCATCCAAGGGCCGACCGATTCGATTTTTTCACCAGTATCCAATACCACTGCGTCTTTTTTAGCCATCGAAGTCCCCCCTATCCATCAACTTTGACACGCGGATCGACAAGCGAATAGCACAAGTCGCTCAGCAGGTTTCCTAAAATCATCAAAATCGCCGAGAAGACCAGACACGCCATGATCAGCGAGGTGTCGCGCTGATTGACCGCGTCGATCAGCACTTTTCCAATGCCCGGCCAAACAAATACCGTTTCCAAAATAACCGCGCCGCTAAACAACGACGGGATGTACAAACCAAGTAGCGTCACCAGCGGAATTTGCGCGTTTTTAAACGCGTGCTTGTAAATGACGGTTTTTTCCTTCAAACCTTTCGCGCGCGCCGTCCGGACGTAGTCCATATTGATGACTTCGACCATCGAGTTGCGCACATAGCGCGAGAACGTCGCAAACGAGCTGAACGCCAAAACCGTCACCGGCAAAATCGAGTGGACCGCCACATCGCAGAACTCCTGCCACGCGTTGTCGTAGCCAAAGCTTGCCAGCATCGTGTCGCGCATGCCTGAAATCGGCAGACCAAGATTGAGCGCCACGTAGAAAATCAAAACCAGCGCGAAGAAGAACGTTGGAACGCTAATTCCAAGCAGCGAGAACACGGTCCAGAAATTATCGAACACGGACCCTTTTTTCACGGCCTGCTTGATTCCAATCGGTATCGCGAACACCAGCGCCACAATGAGCGCGAGCGCGTTCAAATAAAAGGTGTTCCAAACATACGAGCCGATAATTTCTCCAACCGGCTTACGCAACGCGATCGAAGTTCCCAAATCTCCGGTCGCCAGACGCTGAAGCCAGCGGATATATTGTTCCGGCAGACTTTTGTCGAGTCCTAGCTTGGCACGAACTTCCTGACGTGTTTGCTCCGATGCGCGGCTTCCAGGCCCTAAATACGTGGTGACTTCATCCCCAGGCATCGCCTTGACAACGGAAAAAATCAGGATGGAAATGATCAAAACGACTGGAATCATCGTGAGCAGACGTTTAATCGTGTACTTAAACATAAATATTTCCTCCTCTCGAAAATCAAATTCATAATCAAAACTCTTTCAGATCAAAATCCCTGAAATCAAAGAATAAAAAGATGGAAAATCTATTTTTATTCTAATTTCCAAAAGGCAGTCTTTTGGAAATTAGAATAAGAGCAAGCCGTAATGACTTGCTCTTTATAGAGTCAGCTATTATTCAATTTCAGCCGAATCCAAAGCTTGAGCCCAGGAACGTACAGGACCTGTTTCTGTCAGTTTTACATTCTTCGCGTAAATGTTGAATAGTTCGTTTCCATAAATTGGCAAGTATGGAACCAATTCGTTTTCTGTGATCATCGCTTTCTTGTAGTTTTCAACGGACTGTTCCTCGTTCATCGTCGAACGGCCGGCTTTCAGTTCCGCATCCAGTTTCTCGTCCTTCAAACCAGCGTAGTTGTTTGGATCGCCGCTCATGAGGTTGTAGTTCGAATCCGCGTTCTCAACGCCCGTGTAGCTAGTCGCCATGAAGAAAACGTTCCAGTCGTTGTCGCCGCTGCCCGGAGTGACCGTATCCAGCAATGTGTTGAAGTCAACCGTGTTTTGTTTCAAGTCGACACCGATTTCCTTCCATGATTTCTGGATAATCGGAATGAGCATGTCGAGTACGGAGTTTCCTTCGCTCAGCAGGAACTTCACAGTCAGTTTTTGACCGTCTTTTTCACGGATGCCGTCGGCTCCGACTTTCCAGCCGGCGTCTTCCAGCACTTGTTTCGCTTTGTCGAGATCGTAGTCGAACGTTCTCAATCCGTCCAGTTTTTCCTCGCCCGTTACGATTTTTCCAAGGTTGGCCGAAACCGGGTTCCAGTAAATCGTCGGCACGTATCCAAGCGGGATTTCCTTCAATTCGTCGGAAACTTCCGGATATTTGAAGTACGCGTCCGAGAATTCCTGCCGGTTTGTCGCGTAGGACAACGCCTGGCGAACAGCTGGATCGGCCGTCGCGCCGTTTTGGCAGTTGTAGCCAAAGTAACCTTCCACCGGACGGAAATAGTGGTTGAACGTAAGTTTTTCATCCAACGAAGCCGGACCGATGACGTCGGCGTCAATGTTTTCCGCCAAATAGTTGATGTCGCCGTTTTGCAGCGAAGTCAGCTCTGTCGCTTCCGCGATCGTTTTAATGATAACGCGGTCAATCTTGTAGTCGCCCGTACCGGAATAGTTTTCGTTTTTCGTCAACGAAGCGCCGGACGCCTTGTCATACGAGTTCAACACGTATGGTCCCGAGCCCATCGGCTGGTCGTTTTTCGATTTGTAGTCGCCCAGATCGCCTTTTTTGTATTCGTATTGTTCATCCGAGATGATACCCATGCCGCCCAGCGTGCTGACGGAATCGTATTGCGTCTCCGTCAAGTGGAACGTAACGGTATGATCGTCCACGACTTCGATTCCACTGAAATCCTCAGCGTCGCCATCGTGGTATTCTTTATAGCCTTCGATATAGTCCGCCGTACCCGTGAAACGTCCGTCGTACGAAGGGTCCGCGATCAAAGTGAACGTGAACTTGACGTCATTGGCATCCAGATCCGTACCATCCGAGAATTTGATGCCTTCTTTGATTTTGAACGTGATCGTTTTTCCATCCTCGCTCACTTCCGGCATTTCCTCAGCCAAATATGGCTTCAATTCAGAATCCTTCGTGTAGCGAAGCAGTGGTTCGTAGATCATATCCACTACCCATCCGTCATAAGCGGACGAATAGAAAATCGGCGAGAACACGCCGGCCAATTCCTGTGTCGTACCGACGATCAATGGTTTGCTACTGGAACTGCCGCCGGAACTTCCACATCCTGCAAGCCCTAACAGCATCGAAGCCGACGCAAGACCCGCAAATAATTTACGTGAGTTCATTTTAATCTCCTCCTAAATAAAACTCTTTTAGATGTTTCAATTTTATCAACATGAAATTGCGTTTTCAAGAAATATTTGGTTTTTTCAACAGAAATGAAAGGCTTTTCGATTTTTTGAAAGCTTGTTTCTGCGTTTTTTTCATTTCGATATGATAAAATGGTTGTATGTACGACCTTACTAAAATCAAAGGACACTTGTCCACCATCAACAAACACAAAGCCGTCGTGACGTGGCTTTGCTTCCGATGCGGCCTCTACAAACAAGGCCTTCTGCACGATTTAAGCAAGTACACGCCGACCGAGCTAAAAACCGGATTCAAATACTACCAAGGATTCCGCTCGCCCATCGACGCCCAAAAGGAGGCGGAAGGCTGTTCGATGTCGTGGCTGCACCACAAAGGCAGAAATCCTCACCACTGGGAATACTGGCTCGACAACGCCAAAACCGGCGTCTGCGCCCAGCCGATGCCCAAACGCTACGTATACGAAATGTTTTGCGACCGCGTAGCAGCCAGCATGATTTACCAAAAAGAAAAGTACACTGATCACAGTGCACTTGATTATTATTTAAACGGCCGCAAGCGGATCATGATCCACCCCGAAACCGACCGGCTCATTTTATATTTGCTTTGCTATTTGTCGGAAAACGGACTCGACAAAACATGCGACTACATCCGCTCTTTGCCAAAAGACGATTAGACTATTCGACTGTGACGCTCTTGGCCAGATTTCTAGGCTGGTCGACGTTGCAGCCTTTTTCTTTCGCCGTGTAAAACGCGAACAGCTGCAAAAGAATCGTCGCCGGGATGCCCGCCAAATACGGATGGATGGCCGGGATCTCGATTTGCCGCTCGATCTTGTCCGAATGGATGCCTGGCGCCTTGATCAAAATGACCTTCGCCCCGCGCGCGATCGTCTCCTCGATATTCGAAATCGTCTTAGGCGCCACTTCCTTTTGCGTCGCCAGCGCGATCACGACCGTTCCTTCGTCAATCAACGCGATCGGGCCATGCTTCAATTCCCCCGCGTAATACGCGTCCGCGTGCACGTAGGAAATTTCCTTCAGCTTCAGCGCCCCTTCCAGCACGCTCACATAATCCAGCTGCCGGCCAATAAAGTACGCGTCGCGCTGATCCTGAAGCAGCCGCGCGTAACGTTCCATCACGTTCTCTTGTTCCAGCATCGCCTCGACGACATTTGGAATTTCCTTCAAGTCGTGAATGAACGTCTCCACGTCCCGCACCTGCGCGCCCGCGTTTTGCGCGAGCTTGACCATCATGGCCGCCAGCAAAACGAGCTGCGTCGTGTACGCTTTCGTGCTCGCCACCGCGATTTCCGGCCCCGCGCACGTATACATCGTAATATCCGCCAATCGAGCCAGTGACGAGTCGAGCACGTTGCTGATAGCCAGCGTCGTCGCCCCTTTTCGCAGGCACATTTTCAACGCTGCCAGCGTGTCGGCCGTCTCGCCCGACTGGGAAACGAAAATCGCCAAGGTTTTCGCGTTCACCGGATAGTTGCCGTAGCGAAACTCGCTGGCCGGCACGCACGTGATCGGCATATCCATCCATTCTCGGCCAAGGTACTGCGCGTACAACGAGGCGTGGTACGCCGTGCCGCACGCGATCAAATACACGTGGTCATAGTCGCGCAAATCAATCCCGTCCAGTTCCGGCATGACGATCGAATCCTCGATGCGGCCTCGCAGCGTTTCGCGAATGACGTAAGGCTGCTCGTGCATTTCCTTTTGCATAAACGTGTCGTAGCCGTTTTTTTGCGCGGCCTCCAAATCATACGGAATATGGATGCGCTTAGGCTCCACGATTTGTCCCTGCGCGTCGAAAATTTCAATCGAATCCGGCTTCAGGACCGCCATCTGGTTGTCTTCGAGCGTGATCATGTCTTTCGTGTACGCAATCAGCGCCGGGATATCGCTAGCGCAAAACGCCGCGCTGCCGTCCATGCCTAAAATCATCGGACTTTCTTTTTTCGCCACGTAAATCGTTTCCGGGTCGTCCACGGTCACGACGCACAACGCGTAGCTGCCTTCCAAATATCCCATGACTTTTCGCAACGCGGCCTTCATATCGCCTTGGTAGTAATAATCCAGCAAATGCACGATGACTTCGCTGTCGGTTTGAGACGCGAACGCGTACCCTTGCATGTCGAGCCCTTCCTTGATCGACTGGTAGTTTTCAATAATGCCGTTATGCACGATGGAAATCGTTTCCGCCGCGTTCGTATGCGGATGGGAATTCAAATTGGAAGGAATCCCGTGCGTCGCCCAGCGCGTGTGCCCGATCCCGGTATGCTGGTCGAACGTTCCACATTCCAGTTTTTCTTTCAAAACAGCCAGCGGCCCTTTGGCTTTGATTGTCACAAGCTCTTTTTCGTCCACTAACGTGATGCCAGCCGAATCGTATCCGCGATACTCCAATTTTTCCAGTCCCTGGATCAAAAAAGGCAGAGCCTCCCCTTTCCCGGTGTAAGCAGTAATTCCACACATAAAAAATCCTCCATTTTCTTTTCTTCATGGAGGATACTTGCTCGGATTTGTTCACGTTTCGCAACGTGGTTTTGTCCTTGGTTCAGACTGTATCAAGCCTCCAGATCACCCGCCGAATCTTTCGAAAAATCTGGTCCTCGTCAACTGCCGAAGCAGTCCTGGCGCTATTTTATACGATCTCCATGATTTTTCTAATTATACAGTGCGATCTGAAAAATACAAACTATTTCTTGTTGATTTTTACTCTTTTTCCATCAATTCGAGAATTTCGAGGATGCGCGTCAAATCGGAATCGCTTTCAAAATGAATCGTGATGTTGTGATTGGCGATTTTAACGTTCGTTTGGAAAAACTCCTCCATTTGCCGCTGGGCGTCTTTCACAAACAAGTTTTCCTGATATGGAATCGCCGCTGGCGCTTTTGGCTTCTTTTGCGCGCTTTCTTTCACCAGCTGTTCCACTTTGCGCACGGACAAGCCCTGGTCGATGGCCATCTTCGCGATTCGCCGCATATCCTCCTCGTTTTTCAGCGACAACAGCGCCCGCAAATGCCCCATGGACAACTGCTTGTCAATCGCCAGCTGCTGGACATCTTCCGGCAGGCGAAGCAGACGAAGCAAATTCGTGATGTGCTCCCGGCTTTTCCCGACTCGTTTGGCGAGCTGCTCCTGCGTGTAGTCGAGCTTGTGGATAAGCTGCTCGTACGCCTTGGCTTCCTCGATCACATTCAAATCTTCCCGCTGGATGTTTTCCAGCAAGGCGATTTCCATCATTTCCTGGTCGTCGAACTGGACGATGATGGCGGGAATCGTCGACAGCCCGGCCAGCTTGGTCGCCCGCAGACGGCGCTCGCCGGTAATCAAATCGTAGCCAGCGATACTTTTTTTAACAAGGATCGGCGTAAAGACACCATGCTGCTCGATCGACACTTTCAATTCCTGCAACGCGGCGTCATCGAACACCTTTCGAGGCTGATACGGATTCGGCCGGATCTCGTTGACCGGAATCTGCATCTGGTCCTGCACGACTGTGTCGATTTCCCCGTTTTGAATGTCATCGAGCACCTTGCTGACATCTTGTCCGAAAATCGTCGTCAACCCTTTTCCTAAACGCGATGTGCTCATTTTGTTTTCCCCTCATTTCTATTTAAAAATTCCTGGCATAATTCCATGTAGGCCATGGCCCCTTTGGAACGTGGATCGTATTCAAAAATCGAAAGTCCGCGGCTTGGCGCCTCGGAAAGACGAACATTGCGCGGGATGGAATTTTGGTATACGAGCTTCCCGAACGCCTGCCGGACGTCCTGCGACACTTCCACGCTTAAATTCGTCGTGTTGTTAAACATCGTCATCAAGATCCCCTCGATCTTGAGGCCGGCGTTGGATGTTTGCTGGACGATTCGAATCGTAATGAGCAGCTGAGTCACCCCTTCCAGCGCGTAATATTCGCACTGGACCGGAATTAAAACGCTGTTGGCCGCTGTCAGCGCGTTGGTATTGAGCAAACCAAGCGAAGGCGGACAGTCAATCAATATATAGTCGTATTCGTCTTTAATGGGATCCAAAACGTTTTTCAGCAGCATTTCCTTGCCGCTTCCCATTTTATCCATCATCAAATCCGCGCCCGCCAGCGACATATTGGCCGGCAAAATATCGACGCCGCTGTTTTCGTCGTGGACAATCGTGTCCCGAATCGGATAGTCTTCCATCAAGACCGCGTAAATGGTGGGCTGCCCTTCGCTTGTCAGCGCGCCCAGGCCTTGCGAGGCATTGCCTTGCGAATCAAAATCCACAAGGAGGACTTTTTTATGGAGCTTGGCGAGTCCGCTCGACAAGTTGATGGCGGTCGTCGTCTTGCCGACGCCTCCTTTTTGATTCGAGATCGCGATTATTTTTCCCATGTTTCCTCCTCTAGCGGTTTCTTTTTGATTTGTCCGTAAGCCCGCGGATATTTTTTTGGTGTCGGCCGCGTCTTTTTAAAATAAAAATTAATGCGGGATGCGCCATCCTCGATCGTCGTTTTTTCTTCTCTGACGAGCTGGATCCCGAGTTCGCGAATGGCTTTTTGCGCCGCCTTCAGCTCCTCGTCGCCGTTTTTCCCTTTCAAGGCGACCATGATTCCATCCATTTTCAGCAAAGGGACGCAAAGCTCCAGCAAAACCGACAGCTTGGCGACCGCCCGCGCGCATACGATTTGAAAAGAATCGCGGTGCTCTTTGACATAGTCTTCCGCCCGCGCGTTGGCGATTGTGACTTTCTGCAAACCGAGCTGGTCGACGACTTCGCTCAAAAAACGGCACCGCTTTTGCAGTGGTTCGAGCAGCGTCATGTCACAATCCGGAAAAGCGATTTTCACCGGAATGCCCGGAAAGCCGGCGCCGCTGCCCACATCGCACATCGACGTGGGACGCAGCGAGGCAAACGGAAGAATCGAATCGTAAAAATGCTTTTCCCACACTTCGTTTTCCTCGGTAATCGCCGTGAGGTTCATTTTCTCGTTCCATTGTTGTAAAAGCTTCATATATTGTTCAAATTGCGCGATCTGCCGGTCTGTCAAATCCACACCGGTTTGATGCAGCGCCTCGATAAATTGGTTTTTTGTCATAAGGGCCTCCATGGGAATTATTATAACACGATTCATATGGTATTCACATCTGTTTAAAATATGCTATGATGGAAACATGAAAAAATTGAAAAACTGGAAATCCTACGTGACCATGCTTGTCGTTGGCATTTTGATTGGCGCCTTCCTCTTTTTCGGAATGGTGAATTTGAATATCGGACAAAGCGAGCCGAAAGTGACGCAGACGACCGTTCTGGAGCAGCTGCAAAGCGCTTCGGATCTCATTACGACCGATTACCATTACTCCAAAGTCGGACGCTATGAAAACTCGCTGGAAATCAACGGATGGTCGATTCCGCTTACGAACAAATACTTTATTTTGACTTATGAAGGAGAAGTCCAACTAGGAATCGACTTGACGAAAGCGGACATCGCGGTGCGCGGCGACACGATTGCGATTACGCTGCCGCCTGTCGAAGTGCTTTCCAACGCGATTGACGAAAAAAGCATCGAAGTGTACAACGAGTCGAAAAACGTGTTCAATCCCATCAGCGTCAACGACTATAAAGAATTTGCGATCCAGCAAAAAGAAGCCGTCGACAAAGAGCTGGAGGAAAAGAACATTTACGAAATCGCCAAGGAAAACACGATCAAATCCATCTCCCAGCTTTTAAACATGTCCGACGCGATTCGCGACCAATACAAACTGGATATAAAATTTAAAGACGCCTAGGCGTCTTTTTTTTGTTGTTTCATCTGCTGTTCGATCCAGCGCACGATCCGCGCGGTGTTTTTTCCATCCGTGTGCACGATGTATTTTTTCTGAAAATCATATAATTTTTCATAATCATACGCCGCAAGATTTCGCAAGGCGTCCACGACTTCCATTTCGGTTTGGCAAATCGCGCCAGGAAAGTCTTTTTCATATTCCATATTCAATCCGATCGTCCGCTTGTATTTTTCCAAATCCGGAACAAAGGAGATCATCGGTTTTTTCAAAAGCGCGTAATCGAAAATCACGCTGGAATAATCGGAAATCAGACAGTCGCTCACATGCATCAAAGTATACAAATCCTCTTGATTGACCGCGATCGCGTTGGGCGCTTGAAACCGGATATCCCCAAGCAGCGGATGGAACTTGTATAAAATCATCACATCGTCCGGCAGCGTGTCGGCCATTTGATCCAAATGCAGCGACTCGACTTCAAAACCATCAATGATATTGCCGCGAAACGTCGGCGCGTACAGGACGCACCGCTTCGTCTTCGTTTGCGGATAGCGTTCGTAAAACGCGGCGACATTCGCTTCCATACGCGCTTGATCCAGCAAGTCGTCGATCCGCGCCATGCCGACATTCATCACTTGTTCCGGCCGCACGCCAAACGCCTGGGCGTAGCACGATTGCCAATACGATGAAGAGGCGACAATGGCGTTGTAGTTTTTAATTTCGTATTGCCGGTGAATTTGATTGCCAAACTTCTTCACCGCGCCGGCCGCGTGCCACACTTGCAGCACGATCGTTTCCTGTGGTTTCATCCGCGAAATCACGTAGTTGTTGTCATTGAGAATGACAAGACGGGAACGCTTCAATTCCACGACTTGTTTGAGGCAATTCAAAAAGTAAAGAAAATCGCCCCAAAGATTTTTTTTAAACACGACGAGATTGTACCGAAGCTCGTACCCGCCATGGCGTTGCAGCGCGTCGGAAATTCTTTTAAAGTCGGAAGTTAAGTGATCGGAAGTCAAGGAAATAAACGTGATCCGATTCGGGACTGGACGAAGAAAAAACGTGCAGAAATCCACGATTGCCAACGCGATATTTAAAATGATCTTGTTCAATCCCATTGTCGTCACCTACCGATCTTTCGCCAGCACATCAAGCACTCGCCGGGCGGCATGCCCGTCTTCCCGATTGTTGAACATGGCGTTGAAACGTTCCAACGCAGAGTAATCATAATCGCCATGACCAATCGCGTCCAGCATTTCTTTCTCATCCCGGTAAATCCGGCCTGGCAAGTCCTGATGGATGTTTAAATAAAAACCACGCAAATCCGACGCGTACTCTTCCAAATCGTACATGTAAAAATAAATCGGACGTCTCAAAATCGCGTAATCAAAGAACACGCTGGAATAATCCGTCACCATCGCGTCCGCGATAATGTACAGTTCGCTGATTTCCGCGCTGGCGGGAATCGAATACAAAAACCCATCCAGCCGCGTGTCTTTTTCATATTGATTAATAATCAAGTAATGCGGTTTAAAAACGACAACCGTATCTTCTGGAAGCCGCTTTTTCCATTCCAGAAAATCGACTTGCAGCTCAAACGTGTAGCCCGCCGCCACATACGAGTTGTCCCGCCAAGTCGGCGCGTACAAAACCACTTTTTTATCGAGCGGGATGTTGTACTTTCTTTTGATAGCCATCCAGTCCTCGTTCGTATAATTGGATAAAAAGTCGTTGCGCGGATACCCGGTTTCAATGAGGCGCTCGCGATTGATTCCAAACGAGGTTTGAAACACCTCCGTACAAAACTTGTTCGGCGAAATCATATAATTATAGCGAGCCACGTCGACATCATAGCTTTTTACCATCTCGTCATATGAAATTCCGGAACGATAAAAGGTCGTGTCCTTGGCCACGTCGATATCGTGCGCGAGGCGCTTGAGCGGCGTGCCGTGCCACGTTTGCAAATACACCTGGTTTGGCTTTTTCCAAATGTACGTCGGCATCTTGCAGTTGATGATCCAGAACTTCGCGCGCGACAAATAGTAAAAATACGGAATGCTGAAATATTCCACGATTTTCGCACCCGGGATTTTCACATCCTTTTTCCGATGATTTTTAATGAACCATATAAACCGGTATCCTTCAAATCGCGGGTCGGCTTTCATTGCCTCGTAAATCGCTTTTGGATTGTCCGAGTATCCGCGGCCATGAAAGGAAATAAAGATCACGAGTTTTGGATCGACGGGAATGAGCCGATACGTCAGCTTGTAGCCAACTCGAACGAGTTTTCCCGCTATTTTTTTTAAATATCTCAAGATTTTCATAGCAGTGTTCTCACCTTCCTAGTCATTCGCTGAAAGATTTCAGCCAGTACAGCCACGCCAATCAAACAAACGCAAAAATAAAGGATCGGGTATGCAGGCAAACCAAACGTTTTTCCAACAATCATCGGAATCCGCTGCAAAATATAAATGCCGAAGATCCGTTCGCCGACCCACAAAAGAAATGGATCGTCCAGCTTCCATTTCATCATCACCCAAGTCACAAGCAACGCGAATAAAATCGCGTGCGCCTCATAAAACACCATGGACTTGCGGAGTCGATAGCAAACGACAAATCCCGTGGCCAGCAAAAGAAGAATGGCGCCATAGCGAAACGACGATCCTTTCACAAAACGATCGACTCGTTCCTGACTGGCACAAAAAATCATACCTGCCGGATAGCATAGAAACGTATTGTACCACCGGGTTCCGCTTCGGCTCTCTTGGAGCCACACCATCGCGAACAGCGACAAAACGACCATCGCGAACAACGCGTATTTTTTTTCTTTAAAAATTTGAAAGCAGGCGTATGTCATGGCGTACAACAGCAAAATCACGAACAAATACCAGTTCGAGTTCCCAACGCTTTCCCATCCGATACACGCGTATAAAATATGGGAAATTGAATAGGATTTTCCTAAAAAGTGCTGAATGACGACATACATGGCCACCGCCAACGAAAACAGGACGATCATCTCGCAAATCTTTTTTGGGATTTTCTCCAAATACCGTTCCTTTTGCCGCTCCAGACAATACATCACGCCATAACCGGAATAAAACAAAAATGTCGTCACGACGAGCTGACTCAACATTTTCCGAATCACGTAGTAGCCCTCGCTGTATGGAAGCGGAACGGTTAAATACTGGCAAAAATGCGACAGGAAAACCAAAAGCACAAAAATCCCGTTGATTTGAATTGTCGTCTTATGGGATAAATAATCCGAATTCCACCGTGTTGGCCGTCCATGCGCCAGCACCTGCAATCCCAGCAAGCCAAAAACAACCGTCATCAAACAATCTCGTCTTTCTTCAAGCATTCAATAAGGCGATCGGTATTTTTCCCGTCTTCAAAGGTCACAAGCTCCTTATACCGTTTTCGGTACAGCGGAACTTGTCCGCTTTCATAATTTCGAACAATGCACGCCGACAAATCCGACGCGTTCATGCAAATATCGCCAAACGCGTTGTCCGGATTGAGCATCAGCTTGGTGTTCTCGCCATAGTTCTCCAGACTCTCGTCTTTTTCCTCCCAATAGAAAATCACGTTGCTTCCCCGATAAAAGGCGTCGTACGCAATGGAGGAATAATCGGTGATCAAAATCTTGGCTTGTTTGAGCACGTCATCATACTTCGTTTCCGTGCTAATGTATTTTTGCAACGGATACGTCTTTCCTTTGACGGCATCCAAAAACAAAGGATGAACGAGCACGGTGACCTTTTCGCGCAGCGATTCGGGAATCGCCTCGATCATTCGCTCAATCATATGATAATACTTCGTTTCCGTAAAATCATACCGCGCCTCGTTGTATTCCCAAGGACGCCATGTCGGCATAATGACGATTCGATCCGCCGTCGGCAGCCATTCGTTTTTATCAAACTTCGGCAGTCCGGTAATATACAACACGTCTTCCGGATACCCGCCCAGCTCGATAAAGTGGCGAGCCTCAGCCACCGAAGAAGTCACGACCCGGTACTTTCCTTTTAATTTTAATGGTTTGAAAAATCTTCTCGATTCAGAATCCAGTGACACCATGTACATCACGCCATGTTGAAGGAACACGTAATTGTTGTTTTTGTCCTCCAGCTTTTTCAAGGCGTGGCGGTTGGCAATTCGCAAATCAATCGAGTGCACGAGCATTTCCGATCCAATGAATGTCGTCGCGCGGAAAAATTTCAAGTAATGCTTAAAACTTCCTTTGAAAACGATATGGGAGCGATACTTTTTCGGAATCGACTGAATAAATGGATACGTTGGATCCAGGACGAAATCCACGTTTTCATATCCTTGGTCGATTAAACGCTCATACACGACGGACGCACTTTCCTCATACCGAGCGCTTTCCTTTTCAAACATTAAAATGCTTTTTTTCTTTGGAAGCAGCTTTGCCAGAAAATAAGCGGCGTTGATTTTAAGCTGCTGCCAAGGCGTGTCGCTAATATTCGTTTTCCGTACGGTAAAATACATCAAGTTGTTTTTCGACTGCCGGAAAAATACGGAAGTGTTGTATTCCGGAATCTGAATGACTTTTCCTTGATACAGTTCCCCTTTTCTTCGATCCTGGATTCGATACAAAATGCCTTTTTCCAATCCGAATCCTCGGGAATCGGTATAAGACAAATACACTTTGTTTTGAATATCGAATCGTTCGATTTCCTCATAATCCAACGCAAATGTGTAGGAAACCAAAGCCCTCCCTTTTCCAAGCCGGAAAAGCGTATGAAAACGCGAAGGAAGAATTTCATCGTGAATCTTGATTTGAAGCTGTTCCACCGGAAGATCAAGCGGATTGAGCAAAACGCCCACGCTACGCGCGATCCATTTCCGTCCTTGCTGGCGGAATGAATTTCTGACGTTGCCGATAGCGACCGCGTAGTTGTAGTAGTGGAGCGGATCGTCCTTGAACAAGTCATGGACGTCTTCCATGGAGTTGTCGATAATTTGCGAATACACCGCTGGCGCCCGTTTGATTTTCGCTTTATACTCCCGGTTCAAAGCGATGGTCCCAACTAAGACCCGCGGCAGGATTTCCAGCGTTTTGGGACAAGGAAACGATTCGATTTCAAAATCCATATACCGGCTGTGCCGGGAAATCGTCACGGTTTGCGCCGGTTCGATGGAATAAAAATGTCGTTTTCTTTCCATCTCCAGCACCGGCTTTAAAGATTTCTTAAAGAGCCGGTAGAAAAAATCGCTTTCCAGCGAAAGCCGAAGCCGAATGAGCTCGTTGATATAAAATCCGTATTTTTTCACGAGCCCGTAAAACTGAATGGTTTCCGGCAGCTGACGAATAAATTCCACTTCTTTTTTTCGAATCACGCCGCGAAACGCCACCACGATGTTGTGATCGGGATGGTCCCGCTGGATCTTCACGATTTGCTGGGCGATGTACTCGTTATAAGCCGGCGCGTTCAAATTGCCGACATAAACAAGCTGGTTTTCTTTTCCGTTGTTCGGGGCGTTTTCGATTCGCAAGTCCGACGGATTTCCCGTTGTCAGCAAATCTATAATTTTTTCCGGGATATCTTTGGCGCGGTAAGGACAAAACTCGTTCCAAAACAAAGTCCGGTCTTCCACTTTCGGATCGTTGAATTGCTGAACGACTTCCTCCACCGTTTCGCATTGAGGAAAGGGCAGCTTGTCAATCGAAAAGTACGTTCCCCGCTCGCTCATATATTCTTCCAAATCGTACGTAAATAAAATGATTTTTCGATTCGTCACACCAAAATCAAACATGACGCTGGAATAGTCGGTAATCAAGCCATCGCAGGCGGACAACACATCGTATGTTTCGTAATCCGATGGAAACGCCCGAACATGGCGGTACGTGGAAAAATCAATCGTATTCCCGACTAAAAAATGAAGATTGACCAGCAGTACCTGGTCGTCGGCAAGCTTTTCGTCCAGTTCCTTCAAATAGCCTTCAATGACTTTCTTTTGGATCTCGATCGACGCTTTCCGTCCCGTTCCCCGCCACGTCGGCATATAGGCAAACACTCTTTGATGGTTCAAGCCCAACGTTTGACGCATCTTCTTTCCAAATGCCTCATCGGCCAAATGCCAGTTTCTTGGATAGTCGCACGATAAAATCTTTCCGCGATATAGGTTTTCCAGCATGTAGTCTTTCATAAAGACCGCTTCCGTTAGCGGATTGGGAAACAGCGCGTAATCGCACATCAAATAATTTTTTTGAATATTGGAAAGCGAAACCGCGTTTTCCAGATCGCTTTTTCCCAATGTTTTTAACGGCGTGCCATGCCATGTGTTTAAATAGACTTGCTCATCCCGTTTTAAGAAATACACGGGAAAGGAGTTGTCCGTCAGCAAATATTTCGCGCTCGCCAGCTTTTTTTTGTATTCCTCGCTGTCGCGAATGACCAGTTCGATGTTCCAGCCATAAAACGCAAAGCGCTTTTTCGCGCTTTCCTTCGTTTCCTCGGTGACGACGAAAACCGGATGAAGCGATTTCCATTTCGGATTGCGGCAAATTTCCTCCAGCAGCGCGAACATGTTTCCATTCGTGTTTTTTCCCTGCCCGGCTTCCAAAAGAATATGATTTTCACAAATCGGAAGCGTGCTGTATTTTCGAAAGTTGGACGCGTCGCTTTTGAATTTATTGATCAATTTTCTAAATCGCATCGTTAGCCCTTCAATTCATCTTTGATTTGCGTCGTCGAAACGCCTTCCGTTCTTGGCAGGTAGACGACTTCGCAATAATCCTTCAATTCATCGAATTTATCTTTCCAGTCGTCCCCCATCACAAACACGTCGACATCGTGTTCCTGAATGTCCTTGACTTTCTGATCCCAGCACGTTTCCGGAATGACTTCATCCACATATCGAATCGCCTTGACGATTTCCATACGATCCTTGTCGCAGATTTGACACTTTTTTCCTTTGATCGCGTTAAACTCGTCGCTGCTGACCGCCACGATCAAATAATCGCCCAGCGCCTTCGCTCTTTTTAAAATATTCAAATGTCCGATATGAAACAAATCGAATGTTCCGTATGTAATGACTTTTTTCATGTTCAACCCCCTGTTTTACGAAAAGATCTTTTTCAAAAATCCCTTTTTCTCTTCTTTTGGCAAAAGCCTTTTTTTAAATTTCTCATCCAAAAATTTCTGCTTTTCCTTGCCTTTGAGTCCATTGAGCAAGTCGACGTATTCCGAATAATGCTCCGCTACCTCGTTCACCGGACCGATTTCCCGCAACTGTCCGCCTTCGATCCACATCCCCGTCGTGCAAAAGTTTTTCACTTGCTCCAGCGAGTGGGAAATGAAGAAAATCGTCTTTCCTTTGTCGTTGCGCAGCTGCATCATTCGATCCAGGCATTTTTTCGCGAATCCTTTGTCGCCAACCGACAACGCCTCGTCGACAATAAAGATATCGGGATCCAGCGCCAGCGAAATCGAAAAACCAAGTCTTGATTTCATTCCGCTGGAATACTTTTTCACCGGCTGGTATAAAAAGTCGCCAAGCTCGGAAAAATTGATCACATCCTGGGTGATGGCTTCGATTTCCTTTTTTTTCAATCCCATCAAAGCGCCTTTGACTTTGATGTTTTCCAACCCTGTCAGCTGCATGTTCAATCCCGTGTTGATGGCGATCAAAGCCTGCTCGCCATGGACCGTGATTTTCCCGGTGTCGATGTCCGAAATTCCGGACAGCAGCAGCGACAGCGTTGATTTTCCGGATCCGTTCGTTCCCAAAATTCCCACGACATCGCCTTTTTCGATTTGAAACGACACATCCTTTAACGCGTAAAACCGCTTGTTCGCGCTTTTGTGCTGGTTGTCCTTGTTGCGTAGCTCATAAATCTTGGAAACATGATCCGCGACTACGGCGTATTGTTTTTCGTCTTTTTTTTCCATGTTTCCTCCTAAATCAGATCAATGAATTTCTTTTTGAACTTGTACATGAGCATACAGCCAATCGTGAAGGCCGCCAACGTGAAAAGCCAGAAGTAAGCGGTCAGCGCCGGATGGTCCCAAAAGTTTTTTTGATAAAACACCGAATCGCGATATCCGTTGACGATGTAATAAAACGGGTTCAGCTTCATGATCGCGTTCAAAACGGTATGGAACGGCACATTGCTGTTAAAGTGGCAGTTCCAAATCAGCGGTGTGAAATAAAACAGCATCCGCGTCAGAGAAGTGACGAGCTTTTTCACGTCGCGCCATAACATCGTCAAGACGGAGAGAATCAAACCGATCGCTTCCACGATCACAAACGCGCAAAACGCGTAATACACTAAATTCAGCCAATACAAACTAGGCAAATAACCAAAGATCAGCAACGCCGCGAACGCGATGACGAGCATGCACAAGTGGTTGAAAAACTCTTTGCATACCACCGTCGCCGGCAAAACCGAAACCGGGAATTTCATTTTCGTAATCACATTGATTTTCGAATGGATCGCGGAACACCCCTGGGTGATGCAAGGCTGGATGAACCACCACGCCGCGTAGCCTACGATCAGCCACAGCAAATATGGCACCTCGATTCCATTCACCTCGATTGGTTTGCGGTTCCACGCGACACCAAAGATCAGCCAGTACGTAAAGACCTGGATCGTTGGCGACAGGAAATTCCAGACGATTCCAAATTTGGAATCCCGCATATCCGCCAGCAGCTCGTATTTGGCGATGCTGTAAATTCGAAATACGTTGGAAAAATTTTCTTTTAATACGTATTGAATACTTTTAAACATGGACAACTCCTTTTCATCTATTATAAGCAAAAATAAGCAAAAAATCTGCATAACGCAGATTTTTACTCTTCATTCAGCTTTTTTTCCTCGTCCGCATCCAACTCTTCGTCGATGTCTTCCTCGTCCTCGTCGCTATCGTCAATCGCGATCGTCGACGTATCCGTCACGCTTTCCGAATATGTGTGACGGGACCGAAGATCCCATGTGTTTCCTGCCATATTCAGGAAACGTCCATCCATGGAAAGGTCGGTATATAACTGCGCGATATTATCTTCCGCCTGCGTGGGCGTGAATCCCATCTCCTTGCTCACTTCCGTCCAAAGCTGCACGAAAGGAATAGGTTCCTGATGCGTTTTCAGCACTTGGTAAGCTGTCTCAACCATAGATTTACTCATATTTGATTTCTCCTTTTATTGTTTCAAATCCTTTTCAATCACATTGATTCCACGGCCTGCACCCCGATCAGACCGAGCGCGTCCGCTAGCACGATTTGCGTCGCCTTGACCAAGGACAGCCGCTGGTTTGTCAGTTCGCTGTCGTTCGAGTCGATTACCTTGCAGGCGTTGTAGAAGCTGTGGAACTTCGAAGCCAGATTTTGGATGTAGTGGCACATTTTATGAACCTGACGGGTTCTTGCGGTTTCCGACACGACTTTATTGTATTCCTGCAATGTCTTCATCAAGTCGATTTCCTTTTCATGTGTCAACCGGTCAAACGTTTCCGGCTTCGTCCATTCCGGCGCCTGTTTCAAGATCGAGCACATGCGGGCATGGGCGTACTGGGCGTAGTATACCGGATTTTCGTTCGATTTTCTTTTCGCAAGCTCCACATCGAAATCCAAATGGGAATCCAACGCTCTTTGCACAAAGAAATACCGCGCCGCGTCCACGCCGACGCTTTCGCACAACTCATTGATCGTCGTCGCGTTGCCGAGCCGTTTCGACATTTTCACCTCTTCGCCATCGCTGACCAGCCGAACCATCTGAATGATGTCCACATGCAAGTGATCCGGATCGTTGCCAAGCGCTTCCATACTCGCTTTCAAACGAGGAATATACCCGTGATGGTCGGCGCCAAAGAAGTCGACCAGCTCGTCGAAGCCCCGCTCGTATTTATTATTGTGGTACGCGATATCCGGAACAAGATATGTCAGCGAGCCATCCTGCTTGCGCAGCACCCGGTCTTTGTCGTCGCCGAAATCCGTCGTCCGAAACCACAGCGCGCCATCCTTTTCATATGTAAATCCTTTTTCCGCCAGTTTTTCGAGCACCGCCTCAACCGCGCCTTCATCGCGTAGCGCCTGCTCGCTCGACCACACGTCGAAGCCAACCCGGTAGGCGTCCAAATCCTTTTTAATTTTATCCAGTTCGAAACGGATGCCTTCCTTGCGGAAGAAATCAAGATTTTCCGGCGTTTCCTCCAAATACGCTGTTCCGTACGTTTCCGCCAGCTCTTTTCCTTTGTCTTCGATATCCTTGCCTAAATAGCCATCCTTGCCGATTTCCTTTTCGAAACCGAGCGCTTGCGCGTAACGGGCGTACAACGACTGGGCCAAATTGGCGATCTGGTTGCCCGCGTCGTTCACATAATATTCCCGGGTCACGTCGTAACCGGCTTTTGTCATAATGCGCGCGCACGAATCGCCCCAGGCCGCGCCGCGGGCATGGCCTAAGTGAAGCGATCCGGTCGGGTTTGCGCTGACGAATTCCAAATCCACTTTGATTCCATTGGCTGGTTGGGTACCATAGCCGGCTTGCTGACGCAAAATGTCCTCAACCACTTTCGCGAACGAGTCCTTTTTCAATGTCAAATTCAAAAATCCAGGTCCGGCGATTTCGATTTCTTCAATGCCCGCCGCCTCTTTCGGAAAATGATCCACGATTTCCTGCGCGATCAAACGCGGGTTTTTCCGCAGCGTCCTTGTCATTTGCATCGCGACATTGCTCGAAAAATCGCCATGTTCTTTATTTTTCGGAATTTCGATTCCGATTTGCTGCTCGTCCAGCGTCACGTCAAACGCGTCCTGGACAGCTTTCTGGATCGCTTTTTTTAATTGAGAATCTATTGACTGCATATTCCTTACTCCTTTTCCTGGATCTCCAATTTGAAATGAAACAACTGCTCGTTTCCATGCAGCGACAACGTGTACGCCACTTCCACGACATTGTTCTGAATTTCATATTTCTTTGTGAATGTTTCTACGTCGATGCGTCCATACGGAGTGTCGATCCATCCATGGGAAACCGGATCCAATCCGACATTCAGGTGAACGGTGACTTCCTGACGGCTCGTGATTTCACAATGCCGGTCATCAAAGCTATACCGAAACGCTCCATCCTTTCCCCCGAATTCGATGACTTGAAGACCCCCTTGCGTCCGGATCGTTCCCTCTCCTTCGTACACGACTTCATCGTTCGTAAGATCTTTTAAAACTATAAATGGTGTCATAGCGAATGTATAGTATCATGATTGGATTTTTTTTCAAACAAAACCCGCTTAAAACGTGTCGAATCTCGCTTTTTTCTTGACAAAATACACCCTTCGTCTCGTATGGGTTTCCATTTTCATCAGCGCCTTCACGATTTCGCTTTTTTCCGAAAGCTTTTCAACGCGGCCGCTGGCGCTTAAAACACCAATAGCCTCTTCCTCGTCTTTTTCCCGATACGGCAAATACATACTTGAATGGGAGAACTCCTCGTGGTAGTACAAATCCAAAGGAAGTCCCCGTTTTTCAATTTCGGAACGAATCGTTTCCACTTGCCGTGCGGAAGGATCCTCGATCCAGTCAAAAAGACGCCGCTCCAAAATGCGGGACGCGATATCCCGCAAATAAGGATCCTCGCTTTCCAATCCATCCTGGAACAAGGAGAACAGCCGGCACTCATCCAGTTTCATAAAAGAATTCAAATCATACGGCGCATCGAGCAGCGTCAGCGAAGAAGCCGGCAGCGTGTGCTTGATTTGCGCGTACCGCTGGTAAAACTTCGAAATCAGCAATTCGAACGCTTTCGCGTCCGGATGCAAATACACCTGCCAGTACATGTGGTAACGCGCCATGATGTAATCCTCCACCGAATGGATCCCGCTTTCTTTAATGCATAGCCGGTGGTCGCAAACCCGCAGCGTGCGCAAGATCCGCTCCAAATCAAACGTTCCATAGCTCGTGCCGGTTTCATACGCGTCCCGCAGCAAATAATCCATTCGATCCGCGTCCAGCTGCGAGGAAATGATTTGATTGAGCACGAACACCGGATGCTGGTGGCGAAGAATGGCCACGATCTCAAGCGGCAGATCCAATTCATACGAAGTCAGAACTTGATGAATTTGGGAATGCGGATCCAAAATCACATCCACGCTTACTTCCTCGTGCCGCTTTTTGGTGAGCGACTCGTAAAAATGGGAAAAAGGTCCATGCCCTAAATCGTGCAGCAAAGCGGCGCTCATCGCAATGATCTTTTCCCGCTCGCTCAACCCGTTTCGCATATCTTCGACTTCGTGAACCATCCGGTTCACAATTTCATACACACCCAGCGAATGGGCGAATCGGGAATGCTCGGCCGTATGATACACATAGTAATTGCCACCCAGCTGATGGATGCGGCGCAGGCGCTGAAACTCCCGGGTTTGCAGCAGCTCCCAAAGAAGCTGATATTCAATATGAATGTACCCATGGATTGGATCGCGCAAAACTTTCCGTTCTTCGCATTTTTGATTGAGTTTCATCGCCTTTTCCCTCCTTTTTCGGAATAAAAACACCAAAATCCGATATTTTTTCTCTTAAATTAAGAACGATTCTTAATCTTTTTCTTCTATTCGTTCTTCTTTTACTACTTCAAACAGCAGCGAAGCGTTTTGCTTCGACACTTGTTTTTTGATTTCCAGAATCCGGATTTCCAGAATCCGGGCGCCAAACTCCAGTCGCAGCAAGTCGCCCTCTTTTACTTCCTGGGATGGCTTCGCCGCTTTTCCGTTGACGTGTACCCGGCCTTGCAAAGCGAGCTCTTTAGCCGCTTCGCGCCGTTTTAAAATCCGGGCCGTTTTTAAATATTTATCCAGTCTCATTCGTTTTCCTTTCTCATCATGGTTTTGCTGGCTTGCGTGAGCAAGTCGATGACTTTCAGCAGCAAATCCAAGTATTTCGATTTCTTCTCCAATGTGATTTCAATGCGCCGGTCTTTCAGCTTCAACGAGATTTTTTTCGACAGCGCGCTCATGGCCGTGAACAGCTTCGCCCCGTCGACGCGGCTCGACCATTCTGGCGTCATCTTGATCACGACGTGCGTGGTCGTTTCCCGCATGGAATCGACGCCTTCCTCGTTGACGAACAAATCCAGCTGGCGCTGTTTGAACAGCTGCTTGACTTCTTTTGGCATTTTTCCAAACAAGTCGATGATGCGCAATTCGTAATCATGAAGCGCCTGCAGGCTTTTTGCCGCTTTGATTTCCTGATACAAGTCGAGCTTGTCGCCATCGTTTTCGGTAAACTGGGACGGAATATACCCATTCACATGAATCTGCGCGCTCTTTTCAGGTTTTTGTTCCACGAGTTTTCCTTGTTTTCGAGCGATTGCGTTCGACAACAGTTCCAGATACATATCCAAACCGACCTGGTCGATGAAGCCGGCTTGCTGCGGTCCCAGCATGTCGCCCGCGCCGCGAATCGTCAAATCCCGCATCGCGATCTTGTATCCCGATCCAAGCTCCGTGAACTCCTTGATGGATTGCAACCGCTTATGCGCTTGCTCGGTTAGCTCTTTATGCGGATCGACCATCAAGTAGCAATACCCGATTTTATCCCGGCGGCCGACGCGACCGCGGATCTGGTACAGCTGCGACAAGCCGAAATGATCCGCCTGGTCGATAATGATCGTGTTGGCGTTGGCGATATCCAATCCGGTTTCAATGATCGTCGTGCAGACGAGAATTTTATATTTACCGCTCGAGAAGTCGTACATGGTCGACTCGATGTCTTCTCTGGACATCTTTCCATGCGCGACCGCGATTGGCACATCCGGGAATTTCTTTTGAAGCTTTTTGGCCACCGCGTAAATATTGGCCACGCGATTGTATAAATAAAACACCTGGCCGCCCCGCGCGAGTTCCCGTTCGATCATTTCCTCTACCGCACTGCCCCGCTTTTCAATCACATACGTTTGAATCGGGTGCCGGTGCGCGGGCGGCGTGTTCAGTTGCGAAATCGTTCGAACGCCAATCAAGGACATTTGTAGCGTTCTCGGAATTGGCGTCGCCGACAAAGAAAGAACGTCAATCGTGTCTTTCATTTCCTTGATTTTTTCCTTGTGCTCCACGCCAAACCGCTGTTCCTCGTCAATGATTAAAAAACCTAGATCTTTGTATTCGAACGACTTGCTTAGCAGTTTATGGGTGCCGACAACCAGGTCAATCGTCCCGTTTTTCAATCCTTCCTTGATTTGCTTGATTTGACTGGCGGGAACGAACCGGTTGACGAGCGCGATGTTCGCCCCGGTCGATTCGAACCGTTCTTGTAGCGTCTTATAGTGCTGCATCGACAAAATGGTCGTCGGGCACAAAAACACGACTTGCTTGCCGCTCGCGATGGCCTTGAAGGCGCATCGCATCGCCACTTCCGTCTTGCCAAAGCCAACGTCGCCGCAAAGCAAGTGATCCATGGGCTTCGGTTTTTCCATTTCCATTTTGATTTCATGCACCGCTCTTGTTTGGTCAAGTGTCGGCTCGTATTCGAACGCCTCGTCAAACTGCGTCTGCAGCGCGTCGTCTTTTGGATAGGCGTAGCCGATTTCCTCGTTTCGATGCGCATACAACTCAATGAGCCGGGACGCGATTTCTTCGATCTTGGCGTTGACACGCTCTTTCGTCTTTTGCCACTGGCTGCTTCCAAGCTGGGAAAGCTTGACGCCCGCCCCTTCTTTGGAAATGTATTTTCGGACAAGCTGAAACTGCGAAAGAGGCACAAACAGCTCGTCGCCGCCCCGGTATAAAATATGCAAATAATCCGCCGCTTTTCCGTTCGTTTCACGCGTCACGATTCCTAAATACTGCCCAATGCCGTATTGGCCATGCACAACATAGTCGTTTTTTTCCAGCTCCAGCACATTTTCCAAAATCTGCCCTTCCTTGAACGTTTTTTGGTACCGCTGATGTTTAGGCTCCTGTTCAAACAGTTCTTTGCTTGTAAACACTTCGTGGTTTTCATATGAAAATCCTTCATAAAAACAATCAGGAACAAATCGGAGCGGAAAAGGACTCAAGCTTTCGACTTTTTTGCGTTCTTCTTCGTTCAACGCGAACTGCGCGTCCGGATGATGGGTTTCAAAAAACTGGGACAGAGGCTCTTTGACTTGGTCCAGAGGATAAATTTTCGAAACAAGCGGATCATGCAAATCCTGAAATTCGTGGAACATGAGAAAAGGCCTCTTTTTTTCCATCGCGTATAAATCATGAAACATGATATACCGGCTCAGCGCCTTCCGGTCCTGAATCATTTCCTGCAAGAAGGCGATGTTGTCCTCGTTGAGTTTTTTCGCGGCTCGTTCCACTTGCTCCTGACTCGATAAAATGACTTCGCCATCCACGTAGTCAAGCAAACTGTCGCTATGTACGTAACTAAAATACAAATACAGCCTCGCCTCGGGTTCAAACGTTTCCAGCGCCCGCAAATCCGCTTCGATATGATCGTTGAGCCGTTCCGCTTCCTCGTCCGAAAGAGCGCCTGCTTCCTTTTCGAGCTTTTGGCTGACAAGCGCTTTGATTTCCTCAATTTGCTCGTCCTGGAATAAAATATCAGTGGCTGGTCCAATCGTGCATTCGGTTTGGGAGGCAATCGTGCGCTGGGTCGTTTCATTGATCAAACGAATCGAGTCGATTTCGGTATCGAAAAACTCAATGCGTACCGGATGCTCGTACCCGAGCGGATACACGTCCACAATGCCGCCCCGGGCCGCGAAAGTGCAGGGCCGGTCGACATAGTTGACCTTGCCGTAGCCAATCCGGTTCAGCTTTTTTTTCAGAGCCGCCATTTCCAGTTCCTGTCCGACATGGAACGTGAGGATGTTTTCTTTCATCAATTCATAGGAAGGGAGGAAACGCAAAAAGCCCGCCGTATTGCAGACGATCAACCGCGGTTTTGGATTTTTAACAAGCTGCGTCAACGTGCCGAGCGCCGCTTCCCGGTCTTCGGGCGAAGCGGCGATTGCCTGGACGCGCAGCGATTCTTCCATCGTGAACAGCAGACAATCTTCTTCCATCGCGGCAATCCGTTCATAAAGCTGATTGGCTTCGTACCGGTTTCGCTTGACGATGATGCGCGTTTTCCGGTCCACCTGGAACGCCGCTGTCAAAAGCAGCGCCTCCTCCATTGGATACAAATGCCCGATCCGGTTTTCTTTGCGCAAAATGGCTTGCGTCACCGGATTGGTTTCCAGTTTTTTTAAAATTGGATCAATCATATGAATTCCCTACTTCTTATTAAAATGGTTCATGGTGTCGCTGTACGGATGGTCGATCGCATAAATTGCGGCCTGCGCGGCCAAATCCGTCGCCGCTTCGATGTCTTCTTTTTCCGCGGGACGGAATTTCCCAAGCACCCAGTTGATCATCGGAATGCGAGGATCTTTTCCTACGCCAATCCGGATGCGGTCGAACTCCTGCGTAAAAATGCATTGAATCACGCTTTTGATCCCGTTGTGACCACCGGCGCTTCCTTTTTGACGCAGGCGGATCTTTCCTACCGGCAAATCGACATCGTCATATAAGACGAGTACGTCTTCTGGCGCTGCTTTGTAAAAATCAAGACATTGCCGCAAGGCGATGCCGCTTTCATTCATATACGTGAGCGGCTTTAACAAAACCACGTCTTCTCCATGGACTTTCGTCTTGATCCACTGGGATGAAAACTTTTCCTGGTTCCACGTTTCACCAAGCTCCCTTGCGATTTTATCCATCGTCATAAATCCGGCGTTATGGCGCGTATTTTCATATTTTAATCCTGGATTTCCCAATCCTGCTATAATTTTCATCGTCTTTCTCCTCCTAACAAAAAAACGGGAATGTCCAATTCCCGCTTATTCGATTTCTTTTCCTGGTGTATACAAGATACACAAATGGCGATTGACACCCTCTCCTTCCGAACGGGTGGAGATATCGGCCATCTTCGCTAAAGAATTGTGGATCGCTTTGCGTTCATCGGCCGGCATCGGATCCAGTTCGGCATCGACTTTCGTCCGGCGGACATCTTTGGCCACCCGAATCGCCATACGGCAAATCTTCTCATACCGATCTTTTTTATATCCGTTGACATCAATGAGCAAGCGAACTCTTCTTTTAAACGCGGCGCTCGCGGCGGCTTTTACAAGCCGGTTGAAAGCTTGCAGCGACTTTCCGTTTTTTCCGATCAGGATCGCGTTATTGTTAGTGTTCACCATGACGCGGTAAAAATCGTCGCCGTCTTTTTTGACTTCCGTTTCGCCATCCAGCTGCGCGTTGTCAAAGTAAGTCTGGATATAATCATGAATAAATTGTTGAATGTCTTTATCACAATACACTTCGATTTCCACGGTTTTTCCGATACCTAGAAATCCAGCCTTTTCTTCGAGAACCGTGTAGGTCAATTCCTCCACAGTTACCTCTTTGGCCTGCGCCGCTTTTTTCAGCGCCTCTTCAAGTGTTTTTCCGGTAAATTTTTCAAACTCCATGATTTCTCACCTACTTTTTCTTTGTTTTATCTTTGTCCATAATCACAAAATGAAGGAACAGGGACTGAATCGAACGAATCACCGACGATACGAGCCAGTAAAACGACATGGCGATTGGCCAGCTTAAATACATCACCGCGATCAAAGCGGTCGAGAAATACATCGTCGTATTCATCGTGTTGGCCATTCCGTTTTCCTGTTTCAAATACTTCTTTTGTTTTACATTGTTTTTCTTGTCATCGTATTTCTTCAGCCATTTTGGCAGCTGCAAAGAAATGATTTGGAATATGATCATCAAAACATAAACGATCATTGGTCCCCATTGCACGTCGCCCGAACCAAAGCTCGTGAACGCCGCGATTGGCGTTTCCGACAGCGGCATGCCAAAGAAGGTTCCGTACACGACCGCGGCCGCCCGCATCGTCGCGTAGTACACGCCCATCATGATTGGCAGCTGAATGAAGGTGACCAAAATGGATCCAAATGGATGGATATCGTATTTCGTGTACACTTTCTGCATTTCCTGCGCCATCATCATGCGGGAACGCTCGTCGTCTTTTCCTTTGTATTTGCTTTGAAGGCGCTCGATTTCCGGCTGCGCCTCCTGCATCCGCTGCATCGAAAGCTGGGATTTGTACGTAAACGCGAAGACGAGAATCTGAATGAGCAACGTCGCTAAAATAATTCCGATTCCCGCATCCGTCCACGATGCAAACACGTTGATTAGCTGCGCAATCGGCCATACGATCAATCCGTCGAACCAGCTCGCGGATAACGCTTCGCTAAATGAAGTCGGCTCGATTGTGATCGTATCCTTGTCACCAAGCTTTTCATATTTCTTTTTCAATGCCTCGTCGCTGATATCCGACACGTTGATCCGGCCTTTTTCAACGACCATTTGCTCGCTGGCGATGATTTGATCGACTTTTGTTTTTCCATCCGTTCCTCGCGGATTGGAACAGCCGGTCAAACCAAGCAGGACAAATGCGCAAAGCATGAAAATCTTAAACTTGCTTTGTAAAAAATGAGTCATCTTTGTTCCTTTCCTTGTCGTCTTCGGTCAAGCTTTCTCTTGCTTGTTTCAAGTTCTTTGAAGTTTTGCTCGAACGTTTGTTTTTGATAAACCGGACGAACGATCAGGATCGTGTCATACGCTTCATCAAACGTATATAGCGCGTCGATCATTCCGCGGATCTGCCGCTTTACCTTGTTGCGCGCGACAGCGTTTCCGAGTTTTTTTCCGACACTGATCCCGACACGCGCGTGTTCTTCTTTCTTCGGTTGATAATAAAAAACAAACGCACTAGACTTGATATATTTCCTTTTCTGGATAATCGAAGAAAACTCGTAGTTTTTACAAACTCTGCACTTCTTTTTCATACATCTTTATCCAGACAAAAAAATCACCTAAACTGGTGATTTCTATGCGGATAATACCTTTCTACCTTTTGCTCTTCTGCGAGCTAGAACTTTACGACCACCGACGGTAGCCATACGAGCACGGAAACCATGAACTGTTTTGTGTTTTCTCTTACTTGGCTGATATGTTCTTTTCATGTCATTCACACCCCTCAGTCTTCTATTAATTTTCAAATAAGATTGCTGACTCATTATAGCAAATCCCCTACACCCCGTCAACACATGTTTTTTCCGATTCCACCAATAAATATAAAAGGAAAAGAGCGGAAAACCCTCGGTTTTTCCCACAAAAGAGGGGATAACTTTTTCTTGTTTTTCCACGTGCGGGGATAAAAGGGGATAATTTCCACAGGTTTTCCCCTTTTATCCCCCTTAAACACCGCTCGGGGATTTTGGGGATGGGGAAAACTGGGGAAAATCACTTTTTCGTTTTACCTATCCGTTTTTTCTCATTTTTTCATTGGGGATAACCAAAGTTTTCCCCATTCTTTTTCGCTAGTTTTCCCCAATATTCCCCATAAGGAAAAGTTTATCCACATTCTACATTGGGGATATTGTGGAAAACTCAAGATTTGATTGCCCGTTTTTCCCCTTTCATGTATAATGAAAACCTAAAAGGAGGGATCGTATGCCCGCGAATTTTGACCGGATGTGGGAAAATGTCCTAAAAAAGATCCATAGTTCGCACTATTTCAACGACCAGGATTTTCAGGCGTGGATCTATAAAACGACATTATTTAAAATTGAAAACGACATCGCGTACATCGCATACCGATCTTCGATCACCAAAGCCATCATGGAACGGCAGCTGGCGATTTTCGAATCGACGCTAAGCGAGGAATGGTCTTCGCCAGTCCGGATCCATTTAATCGAATACAAGGAAATGGAACAAATGATGCCGGAAGTCATCGTGCAGCAACGAACGAACACGCTTCTGGAAAACAAGTTCAATCCGACGTACACGTTCGAAAATTTTATCGAAGGAAACAGCAATCAGGAAGCCTACGCGGCGTGCTTTGCGGCCTGCAATCAAATTTCTTTTCCCGCATTCAACCCGCTCATGCTTTATGGCAACTCCGGTCTGGGAAAGACGCATCTTCTCCACGCCGTCGGCAACTACTTGTCCGCCGAACGCCCCGAAGCAAAAGTCATCTATATGTATAGTGGTGACTTTGTCACTTTGCTTATCGACGCCATGAAAGCCAAAAGCATCCATGGAAACACGGTCGACCGGGTCAAAGAACAGCTTCTTGACTGTGACTATTTTCTGATTGACGATATTCAGAACCTTCAGCACACTTCAAGTCAGGAAGTTTTTTTTACGGTTTATAACCAGCTGATCCAAAAAAACTCGCAAATCATCATTACGTCCGACATCCATCCAAGAGAGCTTAGCGGCCTGCAAAACCGGCTCGTTTCCCGGTTCTCCTCCGGTCTGGCGATCAATATTTCCAAACCGGGCTTCGAAACGAGCAAAGCCATCCTGAAAAAAAAGCTGGAAGGAAGGGAGGACATCATTAGCGACGACGTGCTGGACTATTTGGCGCTCACGTTTTCCAACGACGTCCGCAATTTGGAAGGCAGCCTCAACCAGCTCATTTTCCAGTCTACACTGTTCAATCCCGATATCATCGACATGAAATTCGCGATGGAGCATTTGGGAAAAGAACCCGTGATCGAAAAACGAAGCGAGCTGACGATCCGGGAAATAAAAAAAGCCGTTTCACAGTTTTACGGCTTGTCGTACGCGGATCTGGAAGGGAAGTCAAGACTCAAACAAATTATGAACGCCCGGCACATTTGCGTGTATTTATCACGGGAAATGCTGCATAAACCGTATATGCAAATTGGAAAAGACCTGGGAAACCGCGACCATACAACCATTCAGTCGTCGTACAACCGCGCGTGCGAGCTCATGAAAAAAGACAACGCGTTTCGAATGGCCGTCGACAAAATAAAAGAGAAGCTCATGTAGTTTTCCCCGTTTTTCCACAGTCTTTCAACAGCGAAAATCCAACAATTTCGGCGTCGTTATCGCGCGAAACGAAGTTTTCCCCAGTTATCCACGCCCTTATTGTTGTTACTTTATATAAATAAAAGAAAAACACACATCAAAAAAGGAGTCTTTATGAAATTCACAATCAATCGAAAATACCTCTCCGACAAGCTCACGATCGTGTCGCGGGCGATTTCCATGTACTCACCACTTCCCGCTTTGTCCGGGATCTGGATCGAAGTCATGAAAGACAAAATTCAATTAACCGGCAGCGATTCGACCATTAGTATCCAATCCACGATTTATCCGGATGAAATCAACCATTTGCACATCGAGCAAACCGGTTCGATTATTGTCGAATCCAAATATTTGCAGGAAATCGTTCGAAAAATGGATTTTGATACCATTGAATTTGAATTGATGGATACGACGTTGCTGCGCATTTCGAACAAGCAGGGTGTGTTCCATTTAAACGGTATCGAAAGCAACGCGTATCCGGAACTTGATTTTTACCAGCCAAAAACCGAATTCAAGCTTTCGAAAAACCAGCTGCGTACGATCGTGACACAAACCGCGTTCGCCTGCTCGGATAAAGACAGCCGGCCGGTGCTGACCGGGATCAATTTCAAAGCCATCGACACGCAGTTGTTTTGTTCCGCAACCGACACGTATCGGCTGGCTCGAAAAATTGTACAATTAGAGCAGCCGATGGACTTCAATATCACGATTTCCCAAAAATCGCTTGGCGATGTCGTGAAGTCGCTGGAAGGGGAAGAAAACGATGTTGACATTTTTGTCGACAATAAAAAAGTGCAATTCGTTTTCGACGACACGTTGTATCAAACCAATTTGCTGGATGGCGCCTTTCCGGATGTCGAACGGATCATTCCGAAAGAATTTATCAGCTTTTACCAGTCGGATTCGACGGAGCTGGCGCGGGCGATTGATCGAACAAACTTTATCCGCAAGGACAAAGTCCATTTGATTCGGCTGGAATGCGCCGCCAAGGAAGTGCATTTGAAGACGCGCTCGAGCGAGATTGGCGATTCCAACGAGATCTTGATGTCGGCGATTTACAATGGCGAGGATCTGACAATCACATGCAACGGAACCTATATGCTGGACGCGATCAAGGCGTTGAATGGTGAACGGGTGGAAATCGACTTTACAGGTGTGCTCAAGCCGTTTCGCTTAACGAACCCGGAGGACCAGTCCGTTTTGATGATCGTTGTCCCGGTTCGTAGCTTTGATTAGAAGTATTGTGAAGATACTTCTTTTTTTCTTGTGTATACCGGAATTATATGGTAAAATCAATAAATTTATGCTATAATTAGGAACGATAGGAGCTATTCATTTATGAAATTGAAAATACATACGGACTACATCACGTTAGGCCAGCTTTTGAAGAAAGGCGATCTTATTCAAAGCGGCGGCGAAGCGAAAGGATATTTAAATTCTGTCGAAGTTCTTGTTAATGGCGAGAAGGATCAAAGGCGGGGACGCAAAATACGTCCCGGCGACGTAGTGGAAACCAACGGAGTCAGGATCGAAGTCGAATGAATATCAGGAAATTGAAGTTCTATCATTTTCGAAATTATGACAAGGCTTCTTTTTCTTTTGACGAAAATACGATTCACGTGCTGCAAGGGAAAAACGCGCAAGGCAAGACGAACATCGTCGAAGGCATTTATTTTTTGTCGCTGCTGCGCTCGTTTCGAACGAACAAGCTGGCGCATCTTGTCAAGCATGGCGAAGCGTCTTTTGTGATCGAAGCCGACGTGGAATCCAAAGGTCGGATCGAGGAGCTGAAAGTCGCGGTTTCGGATTCAAAAAAACAACTGTTTCGATTCAACGATCCGGTCGCGAAGTATTCTTCGTTTGTCGGCATGGTGAACGCGATTTTGTTTTGTCCGGACGATATGACGCTGTTTTCGGACGCGCCGGCGGCGCGGCGCAAGTTTATCGACATGGAGCTGATCAAACTGTCAAAGTCGTATACGGCGACTTTGTCGCACTATCAGAAGCTGCTCAAAGAAAGAAACCAGGCGCTGAAGCAGCCATACGTCGACCGTTCCCTGCTGGATGTGTATACGCGACAGATGATTCAGGATCAAAAAATCATCATTTCCCAGCGTCATCGCTTTCTTGACGAGCTGATGGAAAAAGTAAGAACTTTGTATCCTTTTTTTAGCGACGGGCAGGAACGGATGGAGGCGCGTTACGAAACGTTTGTGTCCATCGAGGAAGACGATTTGCAGCAGGCGATGCGCGCCTGCTACGAGAAGACGCTGGAACGCGATCTTCAATACAAGAACACGCAAATCGGCGTGCATAAGGACGACTTCGTCTTTTTGCTGGACGGAGTGCCGCTGGTGGAGGCGGCCAGCCAGGGACAAAAGCGCAGCGTGCTGCTCGCGCTCAAGCTCGGTCTGGCGCAAATCGTCTATGAAAAAGGCGGCCAGTATCCGATTCTTTTGCTGGACGACGTGTTCAGCGAGCTGGATGAAAGCCGACGCCGCAAGCTGATCGCGATGCTGCCGGAAACGATGCAAATATTTATCACCAGCGCCGAGCCAATCCCGAAATCGTGGTTCGAGCGGCCGGTGAAATTTTACGAGATTGAGAACGGGAAGATAAAGGAGGACTTGCATGAGTGAACATAAAAACGAAGAATTTTTAAAATTTGAGGAGATGGAAAACGAAGCGACGTTTGTCGACCATTCCTACACCGCCGACGACATTCAGGTGCTCGAGGGACTCGAAGCGGTTCGGCTTCGTCCCGGGATGTACATTGGCTCGACAAGTTCTCGCGGCTTGCATCATCTCGTCTGGGAAATCGTGGACAACGGCATCGACGAGGCGCTTGCGGGCTTCGCGAACCAAATCGACGTCGTCATCGAAGCGGGCAACGTCATCGCGGTGCGCGACAACGGTCGAGGCATGCCGGTAGGCATTCACGAAAAGACAGGCATCAGCGCGGTGGAAACGATTATGACCGTCCTGCACGCGGGCGGTAAATTCGGCGGCGGCGCGTACAAGGTGTCGGGCGGTTTGCATGGCGTGGGCGCCAGCGTCGTCAACGCGTTGAGCGAATGGATGGAAGTCACCGTTTTCCAGGATGGAAAAGTGTACTTTATCCGCTTCGAGGATGGCGGGCATACGGTCGAGCCATTGAAAGTCATTGGCGAGACGACTCAAACCGGCTCGCTCGTCCGGTTCAAAGCCGATCCGCGCATTTTTAAGGAAACGACAGAGTACGACTACGATATTTTGAACACAAGACTTCGTCAGCTCGCTTTTTTGAACCGGGATATCCGTCTGACGTTGAAGGACGAGCGCGATCCGGAAGAAGCGCGTCAAAGCGACTACCACTACGAGGGCGGAATCATCGAGTACGTGGAATATCTTAACAAAGGAAAACAGACGATTTCGGACCGGGTCATTTACGTGGACGGCCTGCAGGACAACATTTTCGCGGAAGTGGCGCTCCAGTACAACGAGGGGTACCAGTCCAACATTTACTCTTTTTGCAACAACATCAACACGCACGAAGGCGGTTTTCACGAAGACGGTTTCCGGCTGGCGCTGACGCGTGTCATCAACAAATACGGAAAAGACAACAATTTGCTGAAGAAAGACGAAACGCTTTCGCAAGACGACGTGAAGGAAGGGCTGGTGGCGATCATTTCCATCAAGCATCCGGATCCGCAATACGAAGGACAGACGAAAACGAAGCTTGGCAATTCGGAAGTTCGAAAAATCGTTTCCAACATCGTGGGCGAGAAGATGCAGCGCTTCTTTTTGGAAAATCCGACAATCGCCAAGTCGATTGTTGAAAAAGCGATGGTCGCCTCCAAGGCGCGCATTGCGGCGAAAAAAGCCCGCGAGCTAACGCGGCGCAAGTCGGCGCTGGACGGGATTTCCTCGCTGCCGGGTAAATTGACGGACTGCTCGAGCAAAGACGCGAGCGAGTGCGAGATTTACATCGTCGAGGGAAATTCCGCCGGTGGTTCGGCTAAGCAGGGACGCGACGCGAAAACGCAAGCCATCCTGCCGCTGCGAGGAAAGATTTTGAACGTGCAAAAGGCGCGGCCGAACCGTATTTTTGAAAACGCGGAAATCCGCAGCATGATCACGGCGTTTGGATGCGGCATTCAGGACGAAGTGGACGTGTCCAAGCTGCGCTACCACAAAATCGTCATCATGACCGATGCCGATGTCGATGGCTCGCACATTTGCACGCTGATGCTCACGTTCCTGTACCGGTTCATGAAGCCGGTTATCGACGGGGGCTATGTGTACATCGCCCAGCCGCCGCTGTACAAAGTGCAAAAAGGAAAAAAGATCGCCTACGCCTACAAGGAACAGGAAATGGATACGCTGCGCGCCGAATTTAAAGAAGGCTACAAAGTGCAGCGCTACAAAGGTCTTGGCGAGATGGACGCGGAACAGCTGTGGGAAACGACGATGGATCCAAAGCACCGGATCCTGAAGCGGGTCACAGTTGAGGACGCGATGGAGGCCGACGCGGTGTTCGACATGTTGATGGGAGAAGACGTCGAGCCAAGACGCGATTTCATTCAAACGAACGCGACATACGCAACATTAGATTACTAGGAGGTCCGGCATGCCAGAACATGAAAACATGGAAGAATTCGAAATATTAGAGTCTCAGCACGACCAGGTCGAAAACGTTGAGATCTCGAAAGAAATGAAGGAGTCGTTTCTCGACTATTCGATGTCGGTCATCGTGCAGCGCGCGCTGCCGGATGTGCGGGACGGTTTGAAACCGGTTCACCGCCGGATTTTGTATGCGATGAACAGTTTGAATATGACGGCCACGGTGGCGCACAAAAAAAGCGCCCGGATCGTCGGCGATGTCATCGGCAAGTACCATCCGCATGGCGATACGGCCGTATACGACGCGATGGTGCGCATGGCGCAGGACTTTTCCTACCGGTATCCGCTCGTGGACGGCCACGGCAACTTTGGCTCCCTGGATGGCGATGGTGCGGCGGCGATGCGTTATACCGAGGCGCGGATGTCGAAGATCTCGATGGAGATGGTGGCCGACATCAACAAGGAAACGGTCGACTTCACGCCGACGTACGACTCGGAAGGCGAGGAGCCAGTCGTTTTGCCTAGCCGCATTCCGAACTTGCTGCTCAACGGGGCGGTCGGGATCGCGGTTGGTATGGCGACCAACATTCCGCCGCACAATTTGAATGAAACGGTGGATGGCATCAAGGCGGTCATGGACGATCCGGATATCACGGTGCCCGAGCTCATGGAACACATTAAAGGACCGGATTTTCCGACGGGCGGCATTATTTTGGGCCGCAAGGGAATCCGCCAGGCATATGAAACAGGAAGAGGTTCCATCTCGATTCGTTCGAAGTACCGGGTCGAGGAATTGAGCCAGGGCCGTAAGCGGATCATCTTTTATGAAATTCCTTACGCCATCAACAAAGCCAACTTGATGACGAAGATGGCGGCTCTCATTCGGGATAAGGCGCTGCAAGGCGTCACGTATTTGAACGACGAAAGCAACCGCGAAGGCGTGCGCATCGTCATGGAGCTGAAAAAAGACGCGCAGGAAGATGTGATTTTGAATCAGCTGTTCCGATTGACGCCGCTTCAAAGCTCGTTTGGCATCAACATGCTCGCCTTGGAGCACGGAAAGCCAAAACAGCTGACGCTGAAGGAAATCATCGTCGACTACATTGATCATCAAACGGATGTGATTATCCGAAAAACGAGATATGAATTGCGTAAAGCGGAAGAACGGGCGCATATTTTGGAAGGATTGCGGATCGCGCTGGATCATTTGGATGAAGTCATTCATATGATTCGCTCCTCCCATAAAGATGAAAACGGATTGAACGCTGATCTGTGCGCGGCGTTCGGATTCTCGCCGGTGCAGGCGAAAGCCATTTTGGCGATGCAGCTGCGGCGGCTGTCGGGATTGGAACGGGAAAAAATCGAAAACGAGTACCAGGCTCTTTTGAAAACGATTGCCGACTTGAAAGACATTTTAGCCAACCATTCCCGGGTTCTTCAAATCATTCGCGACGATTTGGACGAAATGGTCAACCGGTTTGGCGACGAGCGGCGAACCGAGATCGCCGATTCCTATGTCGACATGGAGGACGAGGATTTGATTCCTCGCGAGGATATCATTATCACATTGACGGAGTCAGGCTATATTAAAAGGCAGCCGGTCGATACGTACCACGCCCAAAACCGCGGCGGACGCGGAATCAAATCCGTGACGCTCAACGAAGAGGATTCGGTGGATACGATGGTGGCGATGACGACGCATAACCACATTTTGCTGTTTACGAACAAAGGACGGGTGTATCGTTTGAAGGGCTACAACATTCCAAACGCTTCCCGCACGGCGAAAGGATTGCCAATCGTCAATATTATCGAGCTGCTGCCGGATGAAAAAGTGCAGACGCTGCTGCCGATCCCGGAAGACAAGGAAGGCGTCGAGTCGTTGTTGTTTGTCACGAAAAACGGATTGGCGAAACGCACGCCGGTGTCGGAGTTCGACAACATCAATAAAAACGGCAAGATCTCGATCACGCTGCGCGAAGGCGACGAGCTGCGGTATGTGAAAGCGACACGAGGCGATGACGAAGTCATCATCGCGGGCGACAACGGCAAAGCGGTACGCTTCGACGAAAAGGAAATCCGGATGATGGGACGAACCGCGTCGGGCGTGCAAGGATTCAACACGGATGGCGGAACGGTGATTGGCGTGGCCCTCTCCCATGAAGGCGACACGGTTCTTGTCGTATCGGAAAACGGATATGGCAAACGCAGCCAGTTCGACGATTTCCGTTTGACGTCGCGTGGCAAAAAAGGCGTCCGAGCGCTCCACATTACGGAGAAGACCGGCAGCCTGGTTTCGCTTCAGGCGGTCAAAGGCGACGAGGACGCGTTGATCGTGTCGAGCACAGGCATCATGATTCGTTTGCGGTTAGCCGATATCGGCGTCTATGGCCGCAACACCCAGGGACTGAAGCTCATTAGTTTGAACGACGGGGCGAAAGTGACGAAGGTGACGCTGGTGAATGGCGACGAGGAAGAAGTCGAAGAGATCGACATTGTCAAAGACGGCGAAGGCATGGTTGAGCGGCTGGATGTGGAATCCAACGACGAGCAGGAAATGAATGTCTTTGAAGAAAACTTGACGGAATAAAAAACCGGAGTTGAAATCAAAGACAAATATGATATATTAAAACCGAAAACATCGAGAAGGACAGTATACGCGGCAAAGAGCGCAGAGAGGACATGGGTGGTGCGAATGTCCCTTGGATCCGCGTGTCGAGCCCCTTCGAGTGAACCGGGGAATCCAGTATCCGGTTTCGGCCCACACCGTTATTTTGTGGAAGACTTTTCCGGAAAATGTTTCACGTGAAAAGAAAAAAGGTGGCACCACGAGACCTTCGTCCTTTTTGAAGGTCTCTTTTTTATAGGAGGAGAACATGCTAGATATCAAATTTGTTCGAGAGAACCCAGATCTTGTGAAAGAGAATATGAAAAAGAAATTCCAGGATCATAAGCTGCATCTCGTGGATGAAGTGATCCAGGACGATCTGGATTTACGGCAAACGCAGCGGCAGGCGGACGATCTGCGCAGTCAGCGCAAGTCGATTTCCAAAGAAATCGGAAAACTGATGGGACAAGGAAAAAAAGAGGAAGCCGAGCAAACCAAACAAAAGGTGGCCGCGATTGCCGAGGATTTGAACGCGCTTTCGAATAAAGAAGACGCGCTGCGGGCTGCGGTGCAGGAAAAGATGATGCAAATTCCGAATATGATCGACGCCAGCGTTCCGATTGGAAAAGACGATTCGGAAAACGTGGAGCTGGAGCGCTTTGGCGAACCGTTTGTTCCGGATTTCGAGATTCCTTACCATACCGAGATTATGGAGTCGTTTCATGGAATCGACTTGGACAGCGCCCGCAAAGTGGCGGGAAACGGCTTTTATTATTTAATGGGCGATATCGCCAGACTGCATTCGGCTATTTTGTCTTACGCGCGCGACTTCATGATCGACAAGGGATTCACGTACGTCATCCCGCCTTACATGATTCGCTCCAATGTCGTGACCGGCGTCATGTCGTTTGCGGAAATGGAAGGCATGATGTATAAGATCGACAGCGAGGATCTGTATTTAATTGGAACGAGCGAGCATTCGATGATTGGAAAATTCATTGACACGATTCTCGACGAAAAAGACCTTCCATACACGTACACTTCGTACTCGCCTTGTTTCCGGAAGGAAAAGGGCGCCCACGGAATCGAAGAGCGGGGCGTGTACCGGATCCACCAGTTTGAGAAGCAGGAAATGATCGTCGTCTGCAAACCGGAAGATTCCATGGACTGGTTCAAGAAGATGTATATGAACACGGTAGAGTTTTTTCCGCTCGATGGATGTGCCGGTCCGAACGCTGGAATGCTGCTCGGGCGATTTGGCGGATCTCAAATGCAAATCGGTCGACGTCGAAGCATGGTCCCCTCGACAGCAAAAATACTTTGAAGTGGGAAGCTGTTCCAATTTGACAGACGCGCAGGCGCGCCGACTGAAAATCCGGGTCAAGGACGAGAACGGCAAGAAGTATTTCGCCCACACGCTCAACAACACGTGCGTGGCGCCGCCCAGAATGCTGATCGCCTTCCTGGAAAACAATCTGGAGGCGGATGGATCGGTTCGCATTCCGGAGGTGCTGCGGCCGTATATGGGAATGAAAGAAAAACTCGTTCCGGTTCGCTAATCCAAACCTTTCTGTTTTGAATTGACAGGAATTTGGAAGTTTGCTATTATGAATGAGCTACTACAATACGATCTTACGAATCAGGTCAGGTCAGGAATGAAGCAGCCTTAAGGAAGCTCCCGTATGTGTAGTAGTTTTTTTTATGGAAAAGTCGAGGAAGCAGAAATGGACGAGCAATACTGGATGAAGAAAGCCATTGTGGAAGCGAAGAAAGCGCTGAAATACGACGAGGTGCCGATTGGCTGCGTGATCGTCAAAGACAACCAAATCATCGCGAGAGGATCGAACCGACGCGAAACAAAGCAACGTTCCATCGCGCATGCGGAAATCATCGCTATTGAAAAAGCGTGCCGGAAACTTGGTTCCTGGCGGCTGGACGACTGCGATTTGTATGTGACGCTTGAACCATGTCCGATGTGCGCGGGAGCCATCATCCAGTCCCGTATTCGCCGGGTCGTCTTTGGGGCGTACGATCCCAAAGGAGGCTGCGTGGGATCGTGTACGAATTTATTCGCCGTTCCCGGTTTCAATCACTACCCTTCCTATGAAGGAGGAATTTTGCAGCCGGAGTGTTCGGCTTTGCTGTCGGATTTTTTCAGAAAAAAACGGAAATTGCGAAAAGAACAAAAAAAACAAGGAGCGCCATCGGATTGAGGCGCTCCTTTTCCTATGATTGCTCCGATTCGCGTAAAAGCGGAATGACTTGATCAAGTCGTTCCACGATTTTCCACGTTTTTTTGGCGTATTCCGGTTCCGGGTATTTCATATCCGGAACGCAGACCACCCGGATGCCGGCCCGGCTGGCGGCTAGAATTCCCATTTCGCTGTCTTCCAAAACTAGACACGCTTCCGGTGGAAGCTGGAGCTTTTGGCACGCTTTCAAAAAGATTTCCGGATCCGGCTTTCCTCTTTCCACTTCATCGCCGCAAATCGTCTCGTCAAACGCGTTGGCTAAATCCGCTTTGGCTAAAATTTTGTCGACGCGCTCCCGCGTGCTGCTGGTCGCCACGCACGTTTTATATCCCTGCGCTTTTAAATAGTCGAGAAGCGGGCGCAACCCGGGTTTGACGGGTACGCCTTCTTGTTCGAACTGGGCGGCCATCCGGTCGTGGTTCGCCTTCATGATTTCCGGTGCCGGGAAGTCGCTGCCAAACCCTTTGTAAAACACATCCCAAATTTGCGGGACCGGCTTTCCGAGGCATTGGACATACATATCGACGGTCAATGTCTTTCCGAGCTTTTCACAAAGTTCCACATAGCCTTCGTAGGTGACTCTTTCCGAGTCAATCATCAGGCCGTCCATATCAAAGATGATCCCTTTCATCGTCTTTCTCCTTTCTCTCTTTCATTGTATCGGGTTCCGTTTCGGGAAGCAATTCGAAATCCGATGTCCAACAGCGGCGGCTTCTCATGCTATAATGGGAAAGTATATCGGAAAGGAGCGATGACGTATGGCGTATCAGGCGCTTTATCGCAAATACCGGCCATCGAATTTCGAGGAAGTCGTTGGCCAACGGCAAATCATTCAAACGTTGAAAAACGCCGTGCTGCACAACCGGATCTCGCACGCGTATTTGTTTTGCGGACCGCGGGGAACGGGAAAGACTTCGATCGCGAAGATTTTCGCGCGCATGCTCAACTGCACCGATCCTCAAAACGCGCCATGCAATCAATGTCCCAACTGCAAGATGGCGCTGTCCAATTCCCATCCGGATATTATAGAAATCGACGCCGCCAGCAACAATGGCGTGGACGAGGTTCGGAACTTGATCGAGCGGGTGAAATACGCGCCGATGGAAGGCAAATACAAAGTCTATATTATTGACGAGGTGCATATGATGACGACCGGCGCGTTCAACGCGTTGCTCAAAACGATCGAGGAGCCTCCGGAACATGTGATTTTCATTTTTGCGACGACGGAGCCAAACAAAGTGATTCCAACCATCATTTCCCGCTGTCAGCGTTTCGATTTTTCCAAAGTCGCGATCAAGGACATCGTTTCCCGTTTGACGACGGTTTGCCAGGAGGAAGGCATCGACGCCTCGCTGCCGGCTTTGTCGCTCATTGCGGAATTGAGCGATGGCGGCATGCGCGACTCGCTGTCGATTTTGGATCAATGCGTGGCGTATTGCGACAAGCATATCGAGCTGGACGACGTGCGGGAGGTATATGGTGTCGTCACGAAGCAGGACATTGGGCGGCTGTTGATGGATTTAAGCGAGCGCAAAGTGGAAGATGTGATTGAGTTTCTCCATGGCATTGACGAGGACGGTTTCGATTTGAAACGATTCACGGCGGACGCGATTCGCTTATTGAAAGACAGCGTGATTTTGGAGTACTCGGCGAATTCGACGCTTGTGGACGAGAGCACGAAGGAAGTCGTCCATGAGTCGATGAAAAACATTCCCTTGAGCGGACGGATCGCTTTGATGAATTTGTTGATGGACACCTACAGCAAGTTTTCATATGCCAGTCGGATTTTGGATTATATCGAGGGCGCGTTTTTGCAGTTTCTGTCAAATTCGTATTCAGATGCTTCGGCTTCGAATTCTGAAAACATTCCGGTTTCAGAGGTGAAAAAGTACGATTTTTCGAAGAATGAGCCATCTGAACAGTCAGAAATCGGCCAAAAAACAGTGAAAATCCCCCAAAAACAGGGCTTTTCACATCCTATTCCCATTTCTGATGTTTCACGTGAAACAATTATTGACACAAAAAATGCTAATTTTCAGTCCGAGCGCATTCGGTTTGAAGACGAATATGTGCTTGGTTTACTCGTTGGCGCGACGAAATCGGAGCGCCAAAAAGACGCGATGAAATTCAATATTCAAGATCAGCTAATGACAGATTTGAGATGGATTCGCAGTATCAGTTTGCTTAAAAATAGCCAGCTGGTCGCCAGTGGCTCCAATTATGTGCTCGTGGAAACCCAGCATCCGCTCGAAGCGGATGAGCTGAACGAAATGGAATTCAACATCGGTTTCCTGGATTATTTCGAAGGCCTTCTTGGAACACCGAAAAAACTGTTCGCGGTTCCCAAAGCGCAATACGAGCGCGTCGTCCGGCAGTTTCGGGAACGCATGGCCAGCCATGATTTGCCGGAGCCGGTTGTCGTGGAACTGAAAAAGGAACAAAAAACGGAAAATACGAAAAACAACGAGGGAGACTTAATGACAAAAGTGTTTCCAACCATTCAAATTTTTGAAGATTAAAGAGAGGAGTCTGTATGTATCCAAACCAGTTAGAAAATCTGATTTTCGCCTTGCAGCGTCTGCCTGGCGTCGGGGCGAAAACCGCCGAACGATACGCGTTTACCATTTTGGATTGGGACGCGGAAAAACGAAAAGATCTGATCGCGTCTCTGAATGGCATAGATCAAATTCAGCACTGCGAAATTTGCGGGAACTTGAGCAGCGGCAAAATCTGCTCGATATGTGAAAATCACAACCGAAATCAGAACATCATCTGCGTCGTTTCCTATCCGAAAGACATTGTGGCAATCGAGAATATGCAATCGTATGAAGGGGTGTATCATGTGTTGAACGGGTTGATTAACACATCCAAAGGCATCCTGCCGGATATGTTGAACATCAACGCGCTGCTGAAACGGATCAATGAAGAAACAGAGGAAGTGATTCTTGCGGTGGACCCGACGATTGAAGGCGAGACGACCGCGCTGTATTTGGAAAAGCTGCTGCAAGGACATGTTAAAGTATCGAAGCTGGCGCATGGAATTCCGGTGGGGGGACATTTGGATTACGCGGATGCCCGAACCTTGGCGAAAGCGTTCGAAGGACGCAGCTCGAACGAAAAATAGTCCTTTTTCTGGCGAAGGAGCGTTGAATCCTTCGCTTTTTTTATTACCGAAAAGGGATAAGGAAAGAAGAGGTGAAAAACATGGAGAAAGGAAGAAAAACGAAAACCTTACCGGTCATATGAAATAAATCGTAAAAATCACACCTCAATCTTGAGAGAAATTCAAAAAAGTTGAAAATATATGAAAATCATATATAAATCATATAAAAGAAAATCGGTGGAAACCAGAAGGCGAAAATGGCGTTCTTTTTTCGCTTTTCGTATCCGGGCCAATCGGAATAGCTATTCAATATAAAGTATGCTATAATGCATTCGCTGATTTTTATTTATGAAAAAGAGAGGATGATTGGAATGTCTGAAGTCGAAAAAACGATCGACGTTTACTATGATATGGATATTGCGCAGATTTGTCAGCATTTCAACAAATCCCGGAATACAGTCGATAAAGCCATCGCCAAACTTGTCAAAGACAATCCGGATAAAGATTGGAAATATAAAAACCCGGAAACGAAGCGGATCACGATCAAAGCGGAAGGCGTGGAAAAACTGTCGACGTATTTCCGGAAGGAAAAACACGAAGTGTCGGCTGTGGAAATGGAACTTCGCTATGAAAATGAGAAGCTGAAAGCGATCATTGAAGAGAAGGAAAAAGCGGCGAATCAAATCGAGCAACTGTATAAAGAAAGACTGCTGCTGGAACTGGAAAAAAACCGGCAGACGTTTTTGCTGGAAAACCAAACAAAAGAGTCTAAAATTTCCGAATTGGAATCTGAAAATCAGAAATTAAAAAAAGAACTGTCCGAGGCGGAAGAACTCAAACGCAAAAACGAGGACTATAAAAGAAAAGAAGAAGAATACAATTCAAAATCCTTCTTCTACCGCTTGATGCACAAAATCTAATTTGGCTCAATCTTTCATTGCTCTGGCAATTTTGCTGGAGCAATTTTTTTCATACCGCAATCCAAACGGGGCGAGAAACTCGTTAAACGCCCGCACTCCGTCGTGGTCTTCAAAATATTCATATTCGATTTCATAATCCGTATGGTGCGCGAATGTCGTCTGATCCAGACAAAGCTCGGCGTGGTCGAGTTTTAAAAGACGCCTTGTTGTCGTAAACGAAGCGACCGGCTGAAGTTTCTGAACAGGAATATGATACTCCGTCAGCCACGAAAGCACTTGCGGATCGCGGATGGCGGCGATCGTGTCGGCGTCGATCGGACGTTCCAGCTCGATGAGCGTGATCGGGTCGATCCGTTTTTTCAATGTGAAAATCCGTTCGTCTTTCGTAGTTCGGATCCGCAGCGCGCAACCCGCGTCGCGTACTTGCGAATCGGGTGTGTCGAAATACACATTGGTTTGCGTGCGGCAAACCGGAAAATCACAGGAAGATAAAATCTCATCGTACTTTTGCCTGGAAAGCAGAAGTTTCAACTCACGTTCTTTATTTTCGTACATTGTCTATCACCTTCTGTTTTCATGATACAATGAACAGGAAACAAACAAAAGCACGATGAGCCAAATCACCAAGGAATCAAAGGATACGCACAAGGAAGGGGGAAGCGAAGTTTCCTGCATGTATCCACTTCGCAATCCGATGAAATTCAATATCGTCGATCGTTCCGATCCCAATTCGGTTCAAATCGCGGCCTACATCCGGTCGCAATGTGAAAAACGAGGGTGGATTTACGATCCGGAGCAACCGGAAATCATTTTATGCATTGGCGGCGACGGAACGCTGTTGCGAGCCATCCACCAGTATTTGGAGCAGCTGGATCGCATCGCCTTTATCGGTATCCATACGGGAACGCTTGGTTTTTTTACCGATTATACCCAGCAGGAAATTGAAATGTTTTTAGAGGACATCGAAAAAGGCGAGCCGGACATCGAGCAGTCTCCGCTTCTGGCAATGAAACTGGAAAACGGGGAAACGATTTACTCTTTGAATGAAATGCGCATCGAATCGTTTTCCAAGACGTTGATTCTCGATATTTATTTGGATCATGAGTTTTTCGAACGCGCGACCGGTTCCGGCATTTGCGTTTCTTCGCAAGCCGGTTCGACCGCTGTGAACCGCGCCCTCAACGGAGCCGTGATCGACAGCGGACTGGAAGTGATGCAGTTGTGTGAAATCATGCCCATTTCCCATAAAAACCACCACTCTTTGCGCAATCCGTACATAATGAACACCAACCGGGTCATTACGATTTTATCGAAAGAGCTTGGAGAGGCGCATGTGTGCTACGACCATCTCGAGCGGTCGCTGGCCGGCAACGAACGAGTGGAAATCTGGACATCCGAAAAAAAAGTGCGATTCGCCCGATATCGCACGTATTCCTATCTTAAACGTTTGAAGAACCTTTATTAGCCGAGGTTCTTTTCTTCAACTTTCCAATTCGAATGCCTTTTTTGCGCGCCTGTGGACTGGAATTTGAAATGAATCCAAAGGCGATAAAATAGGAAAGGATACTACTGCCGCCATACGAGATAAGCGGCAAGGTGATACCCGTGATCGGCAGCAGGCCGACGATCATGCCCAGGTTTTGGATTTGCTGGTAAAACAGCATGCCGATAACGCCGATGACGATCAACCGGTCCGTCCGGTTGCGCATGTTGTAGGCGATCTTGCACAAATACAAGTCGAGTCCAAAGCACGAAAGCACAATCACCGTCGTGCCAATCAAACCAAAGCTTTGACCAAACGCCGCGAAAATGAAGTCCGTATGGGCCTCGGGAATCGCGATGATGTTAGGCTGCAAGCCATAGCCGGTCAGCCCCGAGCTGCCTAAAGAAAGCAGGGCGGTGTACAACTGGTTGGAGCTGCCCCGAATGTTGCTTTCGGGATCCAGCCAGGCGTCGATACGCTGCAAGCGGTAGCTGGAAACAAACGAGTGCAGGAAATCCTCCTGGAAAAAATACAAGTAGAAAAAGCCGCCAATGGCGAGAACCGCCAAACCGAGCAAAATCCAAATATACTGCTTCCGGATCCCCGAGCACATAAGCATGACGAGAATCGTGACGAAGATAATGATGCAAACGCCCGTGTCCGGTTGAAGAAAAATGAGCACCAGCGGCGGCAGCACGACTTTTCCGATTTCCCACAGCATGTGCAAATCGTCATGCATGGTCGGGTTTTTATGCTTTTTCTGAAAGCTCGTAATCGTTTGCGCCGTCATGACAATCAGGACGATCTTCAAAAACTCCGAAGGCTGAAAACTCGATATGAACGGGATCTGAAACCAGGAAACCGCGCCGTTGAGCGTCGGAGCGAGCGGGAGGTTGAAGTGAAGCAGCCGGGAACAGACCATCGACAAAAACAAGTACACCAGACATCCCATCAAAAAGTTGTAGGCCGGCCGCATGTAGCGGTACAAGACCCGGTTGTGAAAATAGCCGATGATCCCCATCGTCGTGAAGCCGACGATGTACCAGATGACCTGCATCACAAGATAGCGGGTACCCGATCCGATACTGATCAAATTAAACGATGTATATAAAGCAAGACAGCTGAGCGCGCACATCCAAAGCAAAATGAGAATAAAGCCGATGTCGATTCGCAAAGTGTGTTTTCCGATTTTGATTTTATGTTTCACAAATGACCCCCTTGTTTTCATAGTATATCACTAAGGCGAAAAGATTTGGTATAATGAAAAACAAGGATTTCTTGAAGATGGATAGAAAGGACGAAGAAACGTGCCAAAAAAACAGCAATACACTCCGATGATGCAGCATTATTTAAAGCTGAAAGAAGAAAACCAGGACTCGATCCTCTTTTACAGGCTCGGCGATTTTTACGAAATGTTTTTCGAAGACGCCAAAACGGCCTCCAGGGAACTCGACCTTGTCCTGACCGGCCGCTCGGCGGGCGTCGAAGAAAAAGTGCCGATGTGCGGCATCCCGTTCCACGCCGCGCAGGCTTACATTCAGCGTCTCATCAAAAAAGGCTACAAGGTGGCGATTTGCGAGCAGCTGTCCGATCCATCCCAATCCAAAGGGCTCGTGGATCGGGACATTATCAAAATCGTGACGCCCGGCACGTACATGGAGGAAACGTCTGAATCCAAAGCAAGCAACTATTTAGCCGCCATTCATATGAATGGCTATGAAGTGTGCGTTTTGTATTGCGAGCTGAGTACAGGCGAGCTTCGAAGCCAAAAGCTGGAGCGCTCGCTCGTCCGGCTGCAAAAAGCGCTGCTGGAAATGAATGTGAGCGAAATCGTCGTGGATTCCACAATGGATAAACGATGGAAAGCGGCGTTTGAGGAACTGGACCGCTTTTTGATTTCGACCCATAAAAAAAGCCCGCTGGAGCCCGACGATGAAAAGCTGCTGACCGAAAACGACGAGTCGATGCGCGAAACGCTGGGCTTGCTGATGGGGTATTTGAAAAAGACCCAGAAGCAGCACATCGACCATTTTTTCCAAATCGAGAAAATGGACCAGGACCATATCCTTCAAATGGATTACGACACGAAACAGCATCTCGAGCTGACCGAAAGCCGTTCCAACGCCGCCAAAGCCATCTCCCTTTGGGAGTTCATGGATCGGACGCAAAGCGCCATGGGCGCAAGGCTTCTCAAACAGTGGATCGTCGCTCCGCTCATCGAACAAGGCCCGATCGAACAGCGCCAGGACGCGATCGAGCAGCTGATGGACGACTTCATGCTGCGGGAACAGCTGAAAGATCATTTGGGGTTTATTTACGACATGGAACGCCTGGCTTCCCGGATCGCGTACGGCAACGCCAGCCCGCGCGACATCATCCAGCTTGTCGCCTCGCTCGAGCACGCCGCGCCGATTCTCGAGATGGCCGGCCGGCTGGAAGCGTATCCGCAGTTTCAATCGGTTCCCACATGCCAGAGCTTGTATGAAACGATTCAGGGCGCGATCGTGGACGAGCCGCCTTTGACGCTAAAAGAGGGCGGCGTGTTTCGGGCCGGCTACTCCGAAGAGCTGGACGAAGTGAAAAAAATCGCGGATGAGGGGCAAAACTACATCATCGCTCTGGAACAAAAAGAACGGGAACGGACCGAAGTGCGGTCGTTGAAAATCGGCTACAACCGCGTGTTTGGATACTATATCGAAGTGCGGAACGGAAATCTTGAACGAATCAAGCCGGAATTCGGCTATGTGGCCAAGCAGACACTGGCCAACGCCACCCGTTTTATAACCCAGGAATTGAAAGAGGAGGAGGAAAAGATCCTCCACGCCCAGGAACGGAAAGTGAAGCTGGAAATGGAGCTGTTCCAGCAGCTGCTGGCGACCATCAAGGCGAATCTTTTCGATTTGCATACGTGCGCCCACGCTTTGGCGACTGTCGACGTGCTCGTGGCGCTGGCCGAACTGGCGGGCAAGGAAGGCTATGTGCGGCCCCGATTCAACGCCAGCCACCGCGTGGAAGTGCTCGAAGGCAAGCATCCGATTTTGGATGCGCGCATGAGCGCGTACATTTCTAACGACTGGATCATGGACGAGCAGGAGCACATCGAACTCATTACCGGACCGAACATGGGCGGAAAGTCGACGTATATGCGTCAAAACGCGCTGCTCGTTATTATGGCGCAAATGGGAAGTTTCATCCCGGCGCGCAGCGCGAACCTGCCGTTGTTCGACCGGATCTTTACCCGGATCGGGGCGAGCGACGATTTGCTGACGGGCAAATCGACTTTTATGATGGAAATGATGGAAGCCAACGCGGCCCTCCAGTACGCCACGGCCGACTCGCTCATTATTTTTGACGAAATTGGCCGCGGAACGGCGACATACGACGGTATGGCGATCGCCCAGGCGATGCTTGAATACATTGACGCGGCCCTCCAAGCCAAGACACTGTTTTCCACTCATTACCACGAACTGACGAATTTGGAAGAAGAGCACGCCACGATGAAAAACGTCCACGTCGACGTGCAGGAAAAGAAAGGCGAAATCGAGTTTCGCTACCGCATCGTCAAAGGCAAGGCGGACAAGTCGTATGGCATCAACGTGGCCCGGCTCGCTAAACTGCCCAAAGTCGTGCTGGAGCGCGCTTCCAGCTTGCTGAAAGGATTCGAGTCGCAAGACAACACAAGCGGATACCAGCCTAATTTGTTTATCATGGACGAAGTCAAGCCGGAAAAATCGAAGCTGATCCAAAAATTGCAAACGATCGACGTCGACGAGCTGACTCCCCGGGAGGCGCTGGCTTGCTTGTACGAGCTGAAAAAGCTGCAAGAGGAAATCGAGGAATAAACCATGGCGAAAATACACGTATTGAGTGAACATTTATCCAACATGATTGCGGCGGGCGAAGTCGTGGAGCGGCCCGCCAACATTGTCAAAGAATGCGTTGAAAACAGCATCGACGCTCAGGCGACTTCGATTTCGATCGAGGCGTGGGAAGGCGGCATCGACAAGCTCGTCATCACGGACGACGGGCTAGGCATGGCGGCCGAAGACACGGCGCTGGCATTTGTGCGGCACGCCACGAGCAAGATTTTGGACGAAGACGACTTGTTCAACATCCAGACGATGGGCTTTCGCGGGGAGGCGCTTCCTTCCATCGCGGCGGTCGCGAATGTGGAATTGAAAACGAACAACGGCCAGGAGGCGACGGAAGTCGTCTACGATTATGGCGAGAAAATCAAAGAAGAGGCGACAAGCTGTCCGGCGGGTACGCGAATCGAGGTGACGGGTCTTTTTTACAAGACGCCGGCCCGATTCAAATACTTGCGAAAGTCGAATTACGAGTTTTCGGTTATCGCGGAACTCGTCAACAAGCTCGCGCTGTCGTACCCTCACATTCGTTTTTCGCTTTCCCACAATGGACGGCTTGTTTTTCAAACGAGCGGAAAAGGCAACATTTTGGAAATCATTTACCAAATGTACGGGAAAGAGGTGGCGTCCGCCGCCGAAGCCTTCGATTCCCGGACTTTGGATTTTCATATCCACGGGTACGCGATCCAGCCCAAAATCAACCGCGCGACGAAATATTTCATGTTTATTAGCGTCAACCACCGGCTCGTTCGCAGTCTTCCGCTGCAAAACGCGATCATCGACGCGTACCATGAATTCATGCCGCCCAACCGTTACCCGATTTTTTTGATCGACATCGAAGTCGATCCGCAGCTCGTCGACGTCAACGTGCATCCCAACAAATGGGAAATCCGGCTCACGAAACAAAACGATCTCGTCGAATTAATTCGACAAACGATTGCCGGCTTGTTTGAAGAAAAACTGAAAACGGTGGAAGTCGATCCGAAACGGGTCGTCGTGTCGCGCACATCGCAAGAAGAGCCCGTGGTGGAACAGCCGACGCTCGCCCTGGATACGGAAACGCCCCGACTGGAAAAAGCCAAGACGGAACCTGTTCTTGATGACATGCCGGCGCCATCGGCTCAATCGTATGAATATCATAAGAAAAACTTTATGAGCATGGTAGAGGAGGAGCCGGTTCCTCCGGCTGCGCCTGCGCAAGAACCGCTGGTGCCGGCCGCGCCGGAATCCACGGAAACCGTGATGGCGTCGATTGCCTCGACGAAGGAAAAACACGCCGAGAACCACGCGCTTGGTCACGATTTCTTTGACCATCTTCGCATTATCGGCCAGTTGAAGGCGTCGTATATTTTGTGTGAAAACGAGGAAGGGCTCGTCATTATCGACCAGCACGCGGCGCAGGAGCGCTACCACTATGAGCAGCTGCGCGCGCGGTTTTTGACGCCAACGACGAAAACGCAAACCCTTATGCTGCCGATGCAGGTGCATGTGAGCGCGTCGGTGATGGCCCATGTGGAAACGATCAATGAAAAGATCGCGTACTTCGGACTGCGGTTCGAACCGTTCGGGCAGGACCGGCTTCTCGTCCGGGAAGTGCCGGTTTGGCTCAAACAGGTGGACGAGCAGGCGTTTTTGGACGACTTGATCGCGTTCTTTATGCGGGATTTGCACGTCGACCTGGCGAAAATCCAAAAGCATATGATCGCGACGATGGCGTGTCACTCCTCGATTCGATTCAACCGGAATCTTTCGATGGACGAGATGCGGCAAGTCATCGCCGACTTGCAAAAATGCGAACAGCCGTATCATTGTCCGCATGGCAGGCCGACCGTCATCACTTTAAGCGACGGCGACCTTAGAAAGGAATTTGAACGTGGCTAAACAAAAAGTGCTGGCAATCGTCGGTCCAACGGGTGTCGGCAAAACGAGTTTGTCCATCACGTGTGCCCGGCTGTTTGACGGGGAAGTCATTTCCGGCGACAGCATGCAGGTGTATCGGGGAATGGATATCGGGACCGCGAAAATCAAAGACGAGGAAAAACAAGGCATCCGGCATTATTTGCTGGATATCCAATCGTATGATCAGCCGTTTCATGTGATGGCGTTTCAGGAAAAATGCCGGGCGGCGATCGAGTCGGCCGCCAGCCACCACAAGCTGCCTATCGTGTGCGGCGGGACCGGGCTGTATTTGAAAGCGGCGCTGTATGATTACGAGTTTGAAGAGCAGCCTGGTGACAAGGCGTACGAAAAGGAGCTAGAGGGGATGGAAACGAGCGCGCTGTACGAGCGTTTGAAACAAGAAGATCCCGCTTCGACTAAGACAATCCATCCAAACAACCGGAAGCGAATTATCCGGGCGCTGCAAATCGCCCGTTCGGGAACGACGAAGAGCGAACGCGAGGCGGCGCAGCGGCACGAGCCGCTGTACGACATTTTATGGATTGGCCTGGATTTGGAGCGAAGCCGGCTCATGGAGCGAATCGACGAGCGGGTCGAGCAAATGTTCGCCCAGGGACTGGTCGAGGAGGCGAGCCGTTTGTTTTCGGATCCCAAGACGTGGGAATACACGAGTTTTCAAGGCATTGGCTACAAGGAGTTCAAACCATATTTTTTAAAGGAATGGTCCGAGGAAATGGTGAAGGAAAAAATCAAGATCCACACCCGCCAGTACGCGAAACGGCAAATGACGTGGTTCAATCACCAGATCCCGGTGCGCTGGTTTGAAAAAACGGATCAGGATTCGATCTTGAAAACGGTGAAGGAGTGGTACGATGACAAAGGCGAATGAACGCAGCGAGTTGCTGCTGGGGCGCGACTCGATCCAAAACCTGCAAACGAAATGGGTTTTGGTCGTGGGCGTCGGCGGTGTGGGCGGCATGTGCATCGAAGCGTTGGCACGCAGCGGAATCGGCCATCTTGTTTTGGTGGATCGGGACATTGTCGAAGCGTCCAATATCAACCGCCAGCTTGTCGCGACGTTTGAAAGCGTGGGCCGGAAAAAGGTAGAGGTATGGAAAGAGCGAATCGCTTCGCTCGCGCCAAAAACGCAAGTCGTCGCCATTCATGGAACGTATGATGGTCATATGAACGAGGTACTGGATCAATACCCGATCGACTTTGTGGTCGACTGCATCGACTCGATTTCTTCCAAGCAGGATTTGATTCGCTACGCCCTGGATCGAAACATTCCGTTTATTTGCAGCATGGGGATGGCGCGCCGAAAGGACCCGTGTAAAATTCAAGTGATGGAGCTAGAAAAGACGAGTTACGATCCGATGGCGAAACGGCTGCGCGTCTGGAAGCGGAAAGAGCGGATCCGGAAAAAAATCATGGTGGCGGCTTCCAGCGAGATTCCAGTCAAAGTCGAGGCGGGCGAGCCGCTGCCAAGCATGATGTTCGTTCCGGCGGCGGCCGGACTCGCGCTTGCGCACTATTGCGTCGAGCAGCTGAAAGGATCCGGTCAATGAAAACCGTTTTGATTGTCAATGGCCTGGCGGACGCGTCGCGTCGGGCCGCGCTTCTGGCGCAAGTCGAGCAATGGCGGATCGGGCGAGATGTCAAAGTGGAATGGACCCGCTATCCGGAACACGCGACCCATATCGCCCGTCATTACGCCTTGCAAAAAAAGCCGGTTCACTTGTTTTCGTGTGGCGGGGACGGCTTGCTGCATGAAATCGTGAACGGAATCGTGCACGCCGGGCATGTGCTGCTTTCGATTTGCCCGATTGGAACGGGAAACGATTTCGTCAAGTCGTTTCCGGAATACGAGCTGACGGATTTTTTGGATTTGACCCGTTACGAGCGGCCCCGGCATATGGAGTGCGACGTGTTGTGTATGCATGGCGAGTACGCGATCAACACGATTTCGTTTGGTTTCGATGTCCATGTGGCGAAGGCGGTCAACGAATGCCGGAAAAAATTTCCGGGAACCGGGATCGTTCCCTACACGTTTGGCATGGCGAAAAGCTTGCTCAAGCCGCTGAACGTGTCGTTGTCGCTGGCAATCGACGGCGTGGACAGTCTAAAAAAGGACTACGCGTTTGTCGTGCTGGGCAACGGAAGGTTTTATGGTGGCGGATACCAGCCTTGTCCGGATGGACAAGTCGACGACGGAAAAATGGATGTGTGTTTGATTCACGACATTCAAAAATATCAAATCGTCCGGTTTTCCAAAGCGTACGCGCGCGGCGAGCATGTGGCGTTTGAGAAAATCGTGACGATGAAAACCGCGTCTTTGGTGCATGTCGATACGAATGGCCGCGTCGTTTATGCGAATATGGATGGGGAAGTGCGCAAATGCCGGGATCCATGGATCGGGATCGTTCCCGGCGCGGTGCGGCTGGCTTTACCCGCAAGGACAAAGGAGTGAAACAATTCATGAATGAAGACATATGGAAACAAATCGTTGTACTGCTGATTTTATTGCTGTTGTCGGGCTTTTTCTCTTCAGCCGAAACGTCGCTGGTCGCTGTGAGCAAAATCAAGATTCGCAGCATGGCGGAATCCGGGGTGAAACGCGCGCAGACGTTGATGAAGATTTTTGAAAACGACGCGAAAATGCTAAGCGCTATTTTGATTGGAAACAACCTGGTCAATACGTACGCGGCCAGTATCGCTTCGATGATCGCGTTGTCGTTTGGCGGCAGCGCGGCGGTCAGCGTCGCGACGTTCATTATCACGTTTTTGATTTTGGTCTTTGGTGAAATCACGCCAAAGACGATCGCCACCCAAAACGCCGAAAAGCTGGCGCTGGCGTACGGTCCGGTCATTTTGTTTTTGATGCGCATCCTGACGCCGGTCATTTGGTTCATCAACTTGTTTAGCGCCTGCATCTTAAAGATTCTTGGCGTTGGCAAAGATTCCAGACCGAGCATGACCGAGTCGGAACTGCGCACGATCGTCGACGTGTCCCACGAGGAGGGCGTGATTGAGGAAGACGAGAAGGAAATGATCAACAACGTGTTCGATTTGGGCGACGCGGTGGCCAAAGACGTCATGGTGCCGCGGGTGTACGTCGTGATGGCGGATGTGGAAAGCAGCTACGACGATTTGATCCGTCTTTTCCGGGAAGAGCAGTTTACCCGGATCCCGATTTACGAAGGCAATGTGGACAATATTATCGGCTTGATCAATATGAAAGATTTGCTTTTGTATGAAGATCTGGAGCACTTCGACATTCGCAAGATTTTGCGAAAACCGTATTTTACGGTTGAAAACAAAAACGTTTCGGACTTGCTGATGGAAATGAAGCAATCGACATTCAATTTGGCGATTGTGCTCGATGAATACGGCGAAGTGGCCGGCATCGTCACGGTGGAAGATATCGTAGAGGAAATCGTCGGGGAAGTGCAGGACGAATACGACGCGCATGAAATGGAGAACATTCAAAAAATCGACGATCACACCTACGATATAAAAGGCTTTATCAATTTGCATGATTTGAACGACGAGCTTCATCTTCATTTGGACAGCGAGGACTTTGATTCGATTGGCGGTTTGATTATCGACCGGCTTGGTCGTCTGCCGCAGCTCAACGACCAGGTGACGCTGGAAAACGGCATTATCCTGCAAGTGAAAAAAATCGACAAAAACCGCATCGAGGAAGTCCGGCTTATTTTGCCGGTGTGCGCGGAAGACGCGGAAATCGTAGAAACCGAGAAAGCGAAAAAATAAATGGAGTTCGTGATTCGGGAATATACGACGTACGACGAGCAGGAAATCGTATCGCTATACGAGCGAGTCGGATGGCGGGCATACACGAAAGAGCCGGAACGTCTGAAACGGGCGTTTTCCCGTTCTCTGAAAATTTACGGCGCATACCAGAAAAAGAAACTGGCAGGCCTGATCCGGGTCGTTGGAGATGGCGTTTCGGTCGTCTTCATTCAAGACTTGCTCGTCGATCCGGCAGCGCAAGGCAAAGGGATTGGCAGCGCTTTGCTGCAAACGATCCTTCAGGATTATCAGGATGTCTATCAAATTCATCTGGTGACGGACCATAACAGAAAAATGATTCGTTTTTATCAAAAAAACGGTTTGGTTAAAGACCGGGACTGGAACGGCTGCGCCTTTACAAAATAAAAATCTGAATTCCTATCGAATTCAGATTTTTTTGTAGGATCAGTTCGTGTTCGGAACTTGCTCAGCCGAGGATGAATTGGCGGCGGCTTGCGCGGCTTCCTGTTCGGCCTTTTCTTTCGCTCGGGCTTCCTCCACTTTTTTTCGTTCTTCTTCCGGCAGGTTTTCCGCGATCACGTTCGGATTTTTCGCCAGATCCTGCCGTTCGGTCGGCCCTGGATTGTCGGCGATGTATTGGCAATACGCCTTGGCGATCGCCTTGCAGATTTTGTCCTTGGTGGCTTCGGTGTTGAGCTCGTTGACTTCGTTGGCGTTGGTCAAGTAGCCAAGCTCGATGAGCATGGAAGGGGATTTGACCATGTCGACGATTTGAAGCGGATAACCCTCGGTCGACCAGCCACCGTTGTTTTTGCTCCAGGGAATCGCCTCCAGATTTTTCACGATGTACGAGTAAATCGTATCGCTGGCGACGTCGTCTTTACGTACATACGATTCATAGCCGTATTCGCTGTTGTCTTCCCGCGAGTTGAAGTGGACGGATAAGACGTAATCCGGATCCTTTTCGTAAATTAAATTAGTTCGGCCATTGAGATCGTCCAGCGCGTAATTGTAGGAATTGACGTTTTCCCACGGGATCTCGTCGCTGTTGTGCGTGTAAATGACTTCGATGTTCGGATTGTACTGCTGGATGTACTCGCCGATTTTCAGCGCGTATTCGAGGCTGTATTGCTTTTCGGCTTTGTTTGAAGTCGAGATGGCGCCACCATCCATCCCGCCATGTCCGGGGTCGATCAGGACAACGGCGTTGGTGTCGACTTTGTAAGCCGTCTGATCCGGATCGTTTCGATTCGCTTCATGTTCCTCTTTGGAAAGAAGAGGACGCAGGACACTCCATGCGATCGTGATGCCAAGCAGCGTCAAAACGACTTTGACCCACGTCCGCAGTTTTCTTTTCTTTCTCTTTTTTTGATTCATGGGAAGATTATAGCACACGATATATCGGGGGATTATGGGAAACAATCCAAAAAATAAAAGTCCGCATTTGCGGACTTTTAATATTTTAGTAGTTTTCAGCGCGAACTTCGAAGAAAGAACGTGGATGATCGCATACCGGGCATACTTCCGGCGCTTTTTCAGCGAATACGATGAATCCGCAGTTGCGGCATTCCCACATCGTTTTTTCGTCTTTGTTGAAGACTTTTTCTTCTTTCAAGTTGTTCAGCAGGGCGATGTAGCGCTCTTCGTGCGCTTTTTCAATCATCGCAACGCCGCGGAATTTGCGGGCGAGTTCAGGGAATCCTTCCTCGTCGGCTTCCTCAGCCATTCTCTTGTACATGTCTGTCCACTCGCCGTTTTCGCCTTTTGCGGCAGCTAGCAAGTTTTCTTCCGTGTTTCCCAGTTCGCCGAGCGCCTTGAACCACATTTTCGCGTGTTCTTTTTCATTGTCCGCTGTTTTCAGGAACAAAGCGGCGATTTGCTCGTAACCGGCTTTTTTTCGCAACACTTGCGAAATACGTATATTTATTACGTGCCTGGCTTTCACCGGCAAACGCTTCCCACAAGTTCTTTTCAGTTTTTGTACCTTTTAGTGATTTTTCCATTGTAGCCTCCTATTTTTTTTATTTATGTTAGATCCGTGGATCATAACCAAGAATAAATGTTCAACGCCTCTTTTTTACGGCATTTCGCGCACGTGTAATGAAGCGTCAAATCATAAGAATGAATCGCAAGACCGGTTTGTTTGGCTAAAAACGCGTCCAGTTCCGCGATTTCAAAATCCTCGATCGCGTGGCACCGGTCGCAGACGCCATGGATATGGGTATCCGTTCTGGAATCGTACCGGTCCGGCTCGTTGGGAAGACTGATCTTGGCGATCTTTCCTTCCTGAACGAGAAGATTCAAATTTCGATAAATCGTCGCGATCGAAATTTTTACATTTTTCTCTTTGCACTCAAGAAACAATTCTTCGGCGCTTGGATGGCCTTTATTCGCCGCAATCAAGCGCAGGAGAGTATCCTTCTGTTTCGACATATGGCCACCTCCTTAAAATGAGAATCATTCTTAATTGTATTTTAACAAACTTTTCTAAAAATTCAATCAAAAAGATTATTTTTTTTCAAACAGCGCCGTGCCAATGCGTACCATATTGGAACCATGCTCGATGGCCAGCGCGTAATCCTGCGACATCCCCATAGACAACGTGTCGATTTGCGGATATTGTTTTTGGTACGCGTCGAATAGCTTTTTCATTTCGTCAAATTCCTGGGCGACTTTTTGCTCATCGTCGGTATGGGAAGCGATGCACATCAATCCTTTCCACACCAAATGGTCCATCGTCTGCACAGCTTGAACGAGATCCTCAAGCTGCGAAAGCGGCAAACCGGTTTTGTTTGGATCGTCGCTGATTTTGACCTCAATCAAAATTTTTTGGCGAATGCCCAGCTTGCGCGCCTGCTTGTCGATTTCCTGCGCCAGCTTGAGCGAGTCCACACTCTCAATGACGTCGACTTTGCCGACGACGTATTTCACCTTGTTCGTTTGCAGATGGCCAATCAAATGCCAGGTGTGCGCCGGATCGTATTTTTCTAAAAACTCCTGCACGCGGTTTTCGCCAAACACCTGGACGCCCAGGGCGGCCAGTTCGTCCACCTCGGCTTTTGTATGTTTTTTCGTCACGCCCACCAAAGTCACGTTCGGCTTGGCAAGCAGTTGGTCAATTAATGGCTTGTTCATATGAAAATCAAATCCTTTCTAAAATAAAGTGCCTTGCTGATGGCTCATCCAATGACGCAAATCCCCGTTTTCCTGCTCAAGCAAAGCAATCGCCTTTTGCGTGTCAAACAGCCAGTCTTTGACTTGATCGGCGCGCAAAAGCAGCGGCATGCGGTGATGGAACGGGCGCATCGACGCGTTGGCCGGATGCGTCAGCAAAATAAACTGCCCGTTTTGGAAGAAACCGGCTAAAAACATCGTTTGCTCGTCCGGATCGAAAAAGGCGACTTTTTCCTTGCTGGCCGTCCATTCGTAAAACGAGCTGGCCGGCACGCACAGCCGGCGATGCAAAAAATCGTCGCGAAACATCGGTTTGTCCAGCACGGTTTCCGCGCGGGCGTTGATCATCCGCCGTTTGAAACCCGGATAGTCGATCCCAAAACGCATCGCGACGATTTGGAAACGGCCGTCCTGCCCGATAAGACAAGGCACCGAGGAACCTGGAAAAATCGTTTCGTTTTTTCGCTCGTCAACAAGCGGGAAAGGAAGCGGAGCGTACGTCTCCAAGGCACGCAGCGCGTCCGGTAAAATTGAAAATTGTCCACACATTGCTGGTTCGTTTCTCCTCTCTTTTTCTATTATAGTTGTTTTTGAATTGGAACACACAAAAGATGACACAAAAAGAAAAAATATGATACAGTAAAACGAAGGAGATGAGAGCATGAAGCAAGGTTTTTTTATTACATTGGAAGGCAACGACGGCGCCGGAAAAACGACAATCGCCCAAGCGTGCGTCGAGCGGTTGAAGGCGCTTGGACACGAAGTCGTCTACACGCGCGAACCAGGCGGAAGCCGGATCGCCGAGCGCATTCGCGACTTGCTTCTGGATCCCGGCAACACCGATATGGACGCGCGCACCGAAGCCATCTTGTACGCGGCGGCGCGCCGGCAGCATCTTGTCGATATCGTCGCGCCGGCGCTCGAACAAGGAAAAATCGTGTTGTGCGACCGTTTTCTCGATTCCTCGCTGGCGTACCAGGGCATCGGGCGCGGATTGGGAATCGAAGAAGTCGAACGACTCAACCGGTTCGCGATCGACGATTTTATGCCGGACCGGACGATTTTTTTAGCCATCGACAATGAAACCGCCATGGCGCGGATGGGCCGGCGAGGAGAAAAAAACCGTCTTGATCGGGAAGATGACGCGTTTCATCAACGTGTGCGGGAAGGGTATGAGAAGCTTGTTTTACGCGATCCGGACCGCATTGTCAAAATTGACGCCTCCGGTTCGATCGAGGAAGTGACGGACGCGGCCATGAAAGTCATCGAGTCGGTCATTTATGGATAAAGCCACGTTCAAAAAAAACCAGCCCGTCGTATACCGCACGTTGTCCCGGGCGTTGAAGCAGGCGCGCATCGCCCACGCGTACATGTTTGCCGGGCCGAAAAGCGCGGAAACGAAAGAAACGGCCCTGCTGTTTGTGCAAAGCTTGTTTTGCCCGCACCCCGACGAGGACGGATTCGCGTGCATGACATGTCCGTCGTGCCGCCGATACGCCGCGCGGGAATCCATCGACGTGGAATGGGTCGAGCTGGATCGAATCAAGAAAAAAGACATTTTGGCCCTGCAGCAAAAATTTTCCGTCACCGCCATGGAAAAAGGCGGGAAACGGGTGTACGTGCTCGACGGATTTGACAAGGCGACGCCGGACGCCTCCAACGCGCTGCTCAAGTTTCTTGAAGAACCCGGCGACGATTTGTTTGGCATTTTGCTCGTTGAAAATCCCGGCAACACGTTGACGACGATTCAGTCCCGCTGCCAGCTCATTCAATTTCGCCCCGGCGCGGCGCGCTACGTCAAGGAAGGCTTGCTTGCGATCACATCCGAGGAGAACGCGAAGATGCTCGCTTCGGCCGGCTATTCGCTGGAGGACGCGAAAACGTGGCTCGAGCAGGAAGCGTTTGAAACGATTCATGAAGGCGCGCGCGAGTTTTTGGAAAACATCCATTCCGTCGTCGCCGTTTATCATATGCAAAAAGAAGTGTTTCCGGCAAAGGGGCCGAACACGACAAAGGAGTGGGTTCGGCTCTGGCTACTGTGGCTGCTCTATTATATAAAGCGCGCCGACATCGCGCCGCTCGATTTTGAGCAAAAAATCGGCGTGACGGCGATTTTGATCGAAACGCTCGACGTGCTGAACCGGCCGGTGGATCTGGCTTTGTGTCTGGACAAAGTGTACGCGCGCGTCAGAAAGGTTGTGAGGAAATGAAAGAAAACGAAAAGGTGGAATCGAAATTCCCTTATTTGGTTTATATACAATTTGAAGAAAGCAAAAAACCGTATTCGTTCGGCTCGCATGAAAAATACCATGTGAACGACTACGTCATCGTGGAAACGGTACGGGGACAGGAAATCGGGAAAGTTTGCGTGCCGACCTTGGCGTACGACGAGAAAAAAGTCAAAGGCGAATGCAAGCCCATCTTGCGCAAGGCGACGCAAGACGATCTCGATCAAAAGGAACGCAACAAAGAGAAAGCGAAAAAGGCGATGGTCGTCTGCCACGAATGCATTCGCAAACTCGATTTGGACATGCACCTGATCAGCTGCGAGTACACGCTGGACTGCGCGAAAGTCATTTTCACGTACATTTCCGACGAGCGCGTCGATTTCCGCCAGCTGCTCAAAGATTTGGCGCACCAGCTGCATTGCCGCATCGAATTGCGGCAAGTCGGTCCGCGCAACAAGGCGAAAATGGTCGGCGGCATCGGCAACTGCGGCATGGAATGCTGCTGCAGCCGGTTCCTCTCCGATTTCGACACGGTGTCAATTAACATGGCGAAAAACCAGCTGCTCGCGCTGAACATTTCCAAGTTGTCGGGACAGTGCGGCAAGCTTATGTGCTGCTTGCGCTATGAAAACGACGAGTACACGGAATTGCGCAAAGGACTGCCAAAAATAAACTCCCACATCACATACGAAGGGAACAAGTACCGCATTTCCAGCATGAACGTGCTCCAAAAACAGGCGAAACTCGAAAACAAGGAGGAAGTGAAATTCGTTTCCTTCGCCGAGCTTTGGCCGGATATGGAAGGCGTAGCGGAAAAGCCGGTCAAAAAGGAACCAAAAAAAGAGCCGAAAAAGGAAGCTCGAAAGGAAAGGGAACCGGAATCCGTTAGGGAAAAACCGGCAAAACACGAGCGACCAAACCGATCCGCGAAAGCCGGACGAACCGAACGTGGCGGAAAAGGCGACAAGCCAAACCGGGCTGCCGGCAAAGAAAGACAGGCGAAACATGAAAAACGACAACGGCATGAACAAGCAAAAAAGCTTTAGCGAACAAAAAAGCGCCCTTTATTTAGTGCCGACGCCGATTGGCAACCTTTCCGAAATGAGCCCGCGCGCCATCGAGACATTGAAAGCCGTTGACTGGATCGCCTGCGAAGACACGCGCAATTCCGGAAAGCTGCTCAAGCACTTTGAAATTTCAAAGCCGCTTCTTTCCCACCACGAGCACAACCAGGACGTCAGCATTCCGAAAATCCTGGACCGTCTGGAGGCGGGCGAAAGCGTGGCGGTCATTTCGGACGCCGGCTATCCGCTCGTATCGGATCCCGGGCAAAAACTTGTGCGCACCTGCGTTGAGCACGACATCGCCGTGATTCCGGTTTCCGGGCCCAACGCGGCGTTGGACGCGCTAGTCGCCAGCGGACTGGACGCGCGCCACTACTTGTTTTACGGCTTTCTGGACGCCAAGACGACAAAACGGGTGAAGCAGCTCGAAGCGCTGCGTGACTTTCCGTACACGATCGTCTTTTACGAGGCGCCGCACCGCATTCAGGCGATGCTGGACGATTTGTATGCCGTGTTTGGCAATCGGGCGATGTGCCTGGGACGCGAAATCACGAAGCTTCATGAGGAGTTTTTGCGAGGTCGTGTGGACGAGATCCGCCAGAGCTGCGACGGGTTGAAGGGCGAGATGGTCGTCGTCGTCGAAGGGGCGCCAAAACAGGACACGAGTGTGTCGATGGACGAGGCGCTGGACGTCGTGGCGCGCTATCAAAGCGAGGGAATGACGACGAAAAAAGCGATCCAGCAAACCGCCAAGGATTTGAATCTTTCGAAAAACGAATTGTACCAGCGCGTGATGCGCGCGAAAAAGGAAGAAGAATAGAAGAAGAGCCTGGATTTGTTTTCCAGGTTTTTTTGAAGGCGGAAGAGAAAGCGGTTTCGTATTTCGAAAAATGGAGAAATCGCGGAAAAAAATTGTCAAAAGTGCAAAAATCATGTAGAATGATTTCGCAGAAAGTTGTTGGAGGGTCTTGATTATGGTCTTAACAAGATTAAAGCAACAAGTGAAGATGAACTGGTCATTTGAAGCGTGCCTAATATAGGTGCGCTTTTTTTGCGGAAGGAAAGGTAGAGTGTATGGAAAAACCAAGAGTTCTAATTGTGATGGGATCGCGTTCGGATATGCCAGCCATGGAAGGATGCATGGCGCAGCTTGACGAAATGCATGTCGGCTATGAAGTGCGGGTGCTGAGCGCCCACCGGACGCCGGACGCGGTGTTGGAGTTGTCGAGAAACGCGAAAGAACGCGGAATCCAGGTGATCATCGCCGCGGCGGGCGGCGCCGCCCATCTGGCCGGCGTTTTGGCCAGCTCCACGCCATTGCCGGTGATCGGGATCCCGATCCAGACCAGCGCGCTGGGCGGCATGGATTCGCTGCTGTCGACCGTGCAAATGCCAGCCGGCGTGCCGGTGGCGACAGTCGCGATCGGAAAAGCGGGCGCGAAAAACGCGGCGATTCTGGCTTGTCAGATGATTGGGCTGGCGGATCCGGCCGTGCAAAAAGAAGTCGAGGCGTTTAAAGAGGCGCAGGCAAAAAAGGTGCTTGCCGATTCGATTGTGGAGTAAAACGAGGAGAAAAAAATGGATCAAAGAATATTTGTTTGTAAAAAAGACCGGTTTCAAGTGGAAAGCGAGTCGCTGACCGCGGAGTTGAAGCAGTCGTTTGGCTTACGCGACGACTTCAAGGTGGAACGCTACAACATTTACGATGTGTTCGGCGCCGATCCGGAAGATATCGAGCTGCTCAAGTCGCAGGTTTGCTCGGAAATCGTCACCGACAAAGTGCTCGACCATGTCGATCTGGATGGACGCAAGTTTCTGGCGTACGAATTTTTGCCGGGCCAGTACGACCAGCGGGCCGATTCCGCGACCCAGTGTCTGATGCTCCTCAACAGCAAGCCGGCGGTCACGATACATTCCGGAACGCTGCTTGTGTTCGACAACGTGGACGACGAGCAAGTCGAAGCGATCAAAACGTACATGATCAACCCGGTGGAAGCGCGCGAAAAGGACCTTTCCGTTTTGGAAGACGACCAGGATGTGGCAATCGAGGATGTGCCGGTCATCGAGGGCTTTACGGCGATGGACGACGACGCGCTCGAAAAATTGCGCCAGACGCTTGGTTTGGCCATGTCCCACGAAGACATCGCCTTCGTGCAAAACTACTTTAAAAACGAGGAACGACGCGATCCGACCATGACCGAGATCCGCGTGCTGGACACGTACTGGTCCGATCACTGCCGCCACACGACGTTTGAAACCGTTTTGGAAAACGTGACGTTCCACGAAAACAAACTGCAGGAGGAACTGCAAAAATCGTACGACAACTACGTCGCCTTGCGCGAAAAGGTGCACCAAAACAAAAAACCGTCCACGCTGATGGATATGGCGACGATCGCGGGCAAGCACTTGCGCCAGGAAGGCAAGCTCGACGACATGGAAGTTAGCGACGAGATCAACGCCTGCTCCATTGAAATCAAAGTCGACGTCGACGGAAAAGACGAAGACTGGCTGCTCATGTTCAAAAACGAGACGCACAACCATCCAACCGAAATCGAGCCGTTTGGCGGCGCGAGCACGTGCATCGGCGGCGCCATCCGCGATCCGCTCTCCGGACGAAGCTACGTCTACCAGGCGATGCGTATCACGGGCGCGGGCGACATCACCAAACCGATTGCCGAAACGCTCGCCCACAAGCTGCCGCAATCCAAGATTTCGAAGCAGGCCGCCCATGGGTATTCCTCGTATGGAAATCAAATTGGACTGGCGACGACGTTCGTCGAGGAAATTTACGACGACGGCTATGTTGCCAAACGCATGGAAGTCGGCGGCGTCGTAGGCGCCGCTCCAAAAAGCCACGTCAAGCGCGAAAAACCGGAACCAGGCGACATCATCGTGCTCATTGGCGGGGCGACGGGCCGGGATGGCATTGGCGGGGCGACCGGTTCGAGCAAGGAACACAACGACACGTCGCTGGAAAAATGCAGCAGCGAAGTGCAAAAAGGCAATGCGCTCATCGAGCGCAAACTTCAGCGCTTGTTCCGCAATCCCAAAGCGACGACGCTCATTAAAAAAGCGAACGACTTTGGCGCCGGCGGCGTCAGCGTCGCGGTCGGGGAACTGGCCGACGGACTCGATATCGACCTGGATGTCGTGCCGGTGAAATACGAGGGGCTCGATGGAACCGAGCTGGCGATTTCCGAAAGCCAGGAGCGGATGGCGGTGTGCATCCGGGCCGCGGATCTCGACCGGTTTTTGGAAGAGTGCCACAAGGAAAACCTAGGCGGCGTGCAGGTGGCGACGGTGACCGACACGAACCGCCTCGTCATGACATGGAGAGGAAAGACGATTGTCGACATGTCGCGCGCGTTTCTTGACACGAATGGCGTGCGCCAGCATCAGGACGTTGACGTGGCGCCATCGGAATACGAAAGCGATCCATTTGGCCCGCAGGCGGCTTCGATTGCCGAAGTGCTCGGATTGCCGAATGTCGCTTCCCAAATCGGTTTGGCGGAAATGTTCGACGCCACGATTGGAAAGTCGACGGTTCTCATGCCGTTTGGCGGCAAGTACCAGCTCACGCCGGAAGAAGGATCCGTTCAAAAGCTTCCGGTGCTGGGATGGACCGACACGTGCTCCGCGATGACGTACGGATACGATCCGGCGCTTTCGAAGTATTCGCCTTATTTGGGCGCGAGCTACTCGGTTGTCGAGGCGCTCGCCCGTCTGGTCGCGATGGGAGTCGACTACAAAGGGGCGCGTCTGTCCAATCAGGAATACTTTGAGCGGCTTGGCGCGGATCCGAAGAAATGGGGGAATCCGTTCCAGGCTCTGCTGGGACTGATTGACGCCCAGCTCGCGTTCGAGACGCCGGCCATTGGCGGCAAGGACAGCATGTCGGGCACGTTCAACGACTTGCATGTGCCGCCGACGTTGATCACGTTCGCGGTGAAAACCGCCAAAACCCAGGATATCGTGTCCGCGCCTTTGAAAAAAGCGGGAAATTACGTGTATCTGGTGCGGCACGAGCCGAAAGCGGGACACGTTCCGAACTACGAGCAGCTGAAAAGAAACTTCGACAATGTGCTGAATCGAATGAAAAAAGGCCAAATCGTGGCGGCCAAGTCGATCAAGGATGGCGGCATCGCCGCGACGGTATGCGAAATGGCGTTTGGCAACAAGCTTGGCGTTGCACTGCGCACATCCGAAGACGTGTTCGCACCAAAGATCGGCTCGCTGCTTGTCGAAACGACGGAAACGATTCAGGATCCGGCGTTCTCGCTTATGGGCATTGTCAACGATACGAACGAGATTACGATCAACGACGAGACGATTTCGATCGACAAGGCCATCGAAGCGTGGGAACGACGCTACCGCGATTTGTATCCGCGCATCGTCAACGAGCGAAGCGAGGCGGTCATCGACACGCCGCTTTACGAAAAAACGTGTCCGTTGTCGCGGAAAGTGGTCGATGTGCCGAAAGTCGTCATTCCGGTGTTCCCGGGACAAAACTGTGAATTCGACACGGCGCAGCAGTTTGAGCGGGCCGGCGCCGAGGTAGAGATGGTCGTTTTCAACAACTTGACGGTTGCCGATATCGAGGAAAGCATCGACAAGCTGGCCAGGGCGATCGAATCGGCGCAAATCCTGATGATCGTGGGTGGATTCAGCAGCGGCGACGAGCCGGACGGATCCGGAAAATTTATCGCCAGCGTGCTGCGCAATCCAAAAATCTGGCGCGCCATCCAGACGATGCGGGAAAACGAGGGACTCATTCTTGGCATCTGCAACGGATTCCAGGCTTTGATTAAATCGGGTCTGCTTCCTTATGGCGACATCGAGGCGCTTGATCAAAAATCGCCGACGTTGTTCCGAAACGACATCAACCGGCACATTTCCCATATCGCCAGAACCCGCGTGACGTCCGTGCACTCGCCTTGGCTGTCCAGCTTTGCTCCAGGCGCCGTGCATAGCGTGGCCGTATCGCATGGCGAGGGAAAATTCGTGGCGGACGAAGCCGTGCTGCGCAATCTGGCGCGCCATGGACAAATCGCGACGCAGTATGTCAACGAGGAAGGCGTGCCGACGATGGACGGCTTGGATAATTTGAATGGTTCTTCGTGGGCGATCGAAGGCATCGTCAGCGAAGATGGACATATTTTCGGAAAGATGGGGCATAGCGAGCGGTACGAGCCGGGCTTGTTCCAAAACATTTCCGGCGACAAAGACCAAAATATTTTCGCGAATGGCGTGCGGTTCTTCACGCACAAGAAAAACGGATGAACCGGTTTGAACCGCAAAGCCTGTCCGCGCTAGGGGCGATTTACCACATGCACGACGCGGCGCGCGCCTTGTATTACGTGCTTCATTCCTTGCAGCATCGCGGCCAGGACGCGGCAGGCATGGCATGCACGGATGGCGAGCGGGTCGTGTGCGAAAAAAACAACGGGATGCTGAGCGAGATTTTCCAAGAGGGCGTTTTGGCGGAACTGAATGGATGCAGCGCGCTGGGACATGTGCGTCTTGCGTCGGCGCAGGATCGGGATTTGGAAAACGTGCAGCCGATCGTCGTGCGGGCCCATCAGGGGCATTTCGCGATCGCGACAACGGGCACGATTCAAAACGCGGCGGCGCTGCGGGACGCGATGGAAGCGGATGGATTGATTTTCCAAGGCGTAAGCGACGCGGAGCTGATCGCGCATTTGATCCAGTTTTATCCGGGTCATTTGTTTGAGAAGATCATGCAGGCGTGCTCGAAGCTGGAAGGCTCGTACACGTTTGTCGTCATGACGAAAAACACGATGTACGCGATGCGCTCGCCCGACGGTATCCATCCGCTTTGGATCGCGCAAAGCGGCGCGTTCACGGTGGTCGCCAGCGAAAGCGCGGCGTTTACGATGCTCGATATCGACTCGATGCGGGAAGTGCGGCCGGGCGAGCTGATCCGGCTGGGTCTGGAAGGGGCGCAAAGCTTTGAAACCGGGGACGGAGAGCCGGCGCGCCCTTGCGCGATGGAGTACGTGTACTATGCCAGACCGGATAGCATGCTTGAAAACCGGAACGTGCACGCCGTACGGGAAGATTGCGGCATTTTGCTGGCGGAAGAGGAAACGGTGGACGCGGATATCGTGGTTGGCGTGCCCGATACGGCAATGAGCGCAGCGGCGGCGTTCGCGCGCGCTTTGAACAAGCCGTACGAGATCGGGTTGATTAAAAACCGCTACATTGGCTCGACGTACATTCGCCCTTCCGCGCAGCAGCGCGAACAAGGCATTCGCACGCGGCTGAACGCGATTTCTTCCATCGTGCGTGGAAAGCGGGTGTATTTGGTGGACGATTCGCTTGTCAAAGGATTCACGGCGAAACGGCTTTGCCAGCTGATGAAAGAGGCGGGTGCTTCCGAGGTGCATTTGCGGATCGCCTCGCCGCGGATCGCCCATCCTTGCGTGTATGGCTATGAAGAGGCGCGAGCCGGGCAGCTGGCGGCGGCCCGGTACACAGACGAGGAAATGTGCCAGTTGTTTGGCGCGGATTCGATTCGGTTTTTGGACGAGGACGCGTTTCGGTTGTGTGTAGGACCTGCGAGCTGTATGGCTTGCATGAATGGTCGATATGTCGATGTCGATCCAAAAAATGGGAGGAAATAAAAATGGCAGAAAAATATAAAGAAGCCGGTGTCGATCTCGAAGCCGGTTACGAATCGGTTCGTCGCATCAAGTCGCATGTGGCGAGAACGAAAGTCAAAGGGGCGATCGACTCGATTGGCGCGTTTGGCGGCATGTTTGACTTGAGCGCGTATGGAATGAAAGAGCCGGTTCTCGTTTCGGGAACGGATGGTGTCGGAACGAAGCTCATGCTGGCGTTCGAGATGGACAAGCATGACACGATCGGGATCGACGCGGTCGCGATGTGCGTCAACGACGTGCTTGTGCAAGGCGCGGCGCCGATTTTCTTCCTCGATTATATCGCGGTCGGCAAAAACAAACCGGAAGTCATCGAGCAAATCGTCAAAGGGGTCGCGGATGGCTGCGTGGACGCCAACTGCGCGCTGATTGGCGGCGAAACGGCCGAAATGCCGGACATGTACGACGTGGATCATTACGATTTGGCTGGCTTTTGCGTCGGCGCGGTCGACAAGGCGAAGCTGAAGGACTCGTCGAATTTGCATGTGGGGGATGTTTTGATTGGCTTGCCGAGCACGGGTGTGCATTCGAATGGCTTTTCGCTGGTGCGGAAAGTGCTGTTCAAAGACAATCAGCTTGACCCGCACGCGGCGTACGAGGAGCTGGATGGCGAGAAGCTGGGGAACGTGCTGCTGACGCCGACAAAAATCTATGTCCGTCCGATCGAGGCGCTTTTTGACCAGGTCGACATTCACGCGATGTCGCACATCACCGGCGGTGGCTTTTATGAAAACGTGCCGCGGATGCTGAAGGAAGGCATGGGGGTCGAAATCGACACGAAGGCGTTCCCGCGGCCAAAGATCTTTGATTTCATTCAGGAAAAAGGCAACATTGATCCAAAGGAAATGTACAATGTGTTCAACATGGGAATCGGTTTCATTGTGGCGGTCGATCCGGCCGATGTCGAAAAGACGCAGGCGCTGCTGCGCGAAGCGGGGCAGGATTCGTATGTGATTGGTCGCGTGACGGATCGCGGCGAGGTTGACGTGCAATGGTAAAAATCGCGGTATTCGCCAGCGGTTCGGGAACGAATCTGGAGGAGATCCTTCGCCATGTGGAGGATGGATCGCTTCCGGTCGAGGCGGCATGCGTGATCGTGGACAAGGAACAGGCGTTCGCAAGGGTCCGGGCGCGCAATCATGGCGTGCCGGAATACTATTTCAATCCGAAGGCGTTTTCGGGAAAAGAGGCGTACGAAACGGCGATTTTGGATGTCTTGAACCAGCATGATGTCGATTTGATCGTGTTGAGCGGCTATATGCGCTTTATCGGGAAGGTGCTGCTGGAGGCGTATCCGAACCGGATCATGAATTTGCATCCGGCGTATTTGCCGGAATTTCCAGGCGCCCACAGCATTCAGGACGCATTCGAGGCGGGCGTGCCGCAAACGGGCGTGACGGTGCATTTCGTGGACGAGGGCGTGGATAGCGGCCCGATCATCCGGCAGGAGCGGCTGGCGATCGACCCGGCCTGGGATTTGGAAACGCTGGAATCGCATGTGCACGCGCTGGAATACGACTTGTTTTGGCAAGTCATCCGGCAGGTAAGTGAAACGATCAAGGAGGAAGAAAAATGAAAAGAGCTTTGGTGAGCGTATCGAATAAAACCGGTCTTGTCGATTTTGTCAAAGGACTGATCGACGAAGGCTATGAAATCATTTCCACGGGGGAACGAAGAAAGCGCTGGAGGACGCGGGTCTTTCGGTTATTGGTATTAGCGAGATCACGAACTTTCCGGAAATCATGGATGGTCGTGTGAAGACGCTACATCCCAATGTCCATGGCGCCTTGCTTTGCGTGCGGGACAACCCGGATCACGTGGCGCAGGTAGAAGAGCTTGGCATCGACATGATCGACCTGGTGTGCGTCAACTTGTACCCGTTCAAGGAGACGGTGCAAAAAGAAGGCGTCAGTCACGAGGAAATCATCGAGAACATCGACATTGGCGGACCGAGCATGCTGCGTTCGGCGTCGAAAAACTACAAGTTTATTCCGGTTTTGTGCGATCCGGCCGACTATGACCTCGTTTTAAACGAGATCAAAGAGCTGGGCGGCACGACGCTGGAAACGCGTGAGAAGCTGGCGGCAAAAGTGTTCCGCCACACGGCGCGTTACGACGCGATGATCGCGGATTACTTGACGAAGAAGACCGACGAGCAGTTCCCGGAAAGCCTGACGATCACGTTCGACAAGGTGCAGGACTTGCGTTATGGCGAGAACCCGCATCAAAAGGCAGCGTTTTACAAAGGCATGCGGCCGTTATACTCGCTGGCGAACGCGAAGCAGCTGCATGGCAAGGAGCTTTCCTACAACAACATTCAGGATGGCAACGCGGCGATCGAGATTTTGAAAGATTTCGAAGGCCAGTTCGCGGCGGTTGGATTGAAACATATGAATCCGTGCGGCGTAGGCATTGGCGCGTCGATCAATGAGGCGTGGGACAAGGCGTACGAGGCGGATCCGGTTTCGATTTTTGGCGGCATCGTGGCGTTGAACGCGCCGGTGGACGTGGAGCTGGCGGAGAAATTGTCGAAGATCTTTTTGGAGATCGTCATCGCTCCGAAATTCGACGAGGACGCGCTGGAAATCCTGACGCGGAAAAAGAACATCCGGCTCATGGAACTGGATACGACGTTGAACACGAACACGGCGTTGAAATACACGAACGTCAACGACGGCTTGCTTGTGCAGGAAATGGACACGCATCATGTCAGCGAGGACGACTTGCGCTGCGTGACGAACCGCAAGCCGACGGACGAGGAGATGAAGCAGCTGCTGTTTGGATGGAACGTCGTGAAGCACGTGAAATCGAACGCGATCGTTTTAGTCAAAGACAACATGACGATTGGCGTGGGCGCCGGACAAATGAACCGGGTCGGCGCGGCGAAAATCGCGATCGAGCAAGCTGGCGAAAAAGCGCAAGGCTCGGTCATGGCCAGCGACGCCTTCTTCCCGATGCCGGATACGGTGCAGGAAGCCATCAAGGCCGGCGTGACGGCGATCATTCAGCCAGGTGGATCCATTAAAGACCAGTTGTCGATTGACGAGTGCAACGAACATGGCATCGCGATGGTATTCACGGGCGTGCGTCATTTTAAACACTAACAACCACGAAGGAGTTCTGCTCCTTCTTTTTTGCGTTATAATGGAAAAGAAGAACCGGCCAGATCAAAACGGCTGGCTCGGATTTATTTACTTCATAGGTGACCTACGAGCAAATCTCCGCCAAGATTCACTTCTCGTGGTCGCTTTTTTCATGCGCCAGCAAAATAAAGGCGATGAAAACAAGAGCACAGTTCGAAGAGAAATTTATATAAAGAGATTTTATGATTTTCGTACTATGAAGACTGGAAGAAAAGAAAAGCGCAAGGGATTGAAGGATAAAAAAAGTGTGCTATACTGTAAATGTAAAAAGAACCTGCCCTTTGTCAAAGTGGCCGGCTCGGATTTATTTACTTCATAGGTGACCTACGAGCAAATCTCTGCCAAGATTCACTTCTCGTGGTCACTTTTTTCATGCGCCAACAAAATAAAGGCGATGAAAACAGGAGTAAGAACTCCGAGAAAATCCAAAACAATGGATATGATTTCATAGGGTGTCATACTCTCACCTCCGTTTCCGGAAACGGCAAATCCAGTTTCCATCTATCGAAACGGAGTTTTTTCAGAACTCCGGCATACAAACCGACCGAACCAACCACGCTTAGATATACTTATATTTTTGGTTGAAAAGTAAAGAATCAAAGTGTAAAAACGTGTGCTATACTGTAAATGTAAAAAGAACCTGCCCTTTGTCAAAGCGGCTGGCTCGGATTTATTATTTCATAAGCAACTTACGAAACAATCCTGCCAAAGATCACTTTTCGTGGTTGTTTTTTTTATAGAGGATAGGCGAACAGGAAAGAAAAAAAGGCAAACGATTGATAGGAAAGAAATGTGTGCTATACTGTAAATGTAAAAAGAACCTGCCCTTTGTCAAAGCGGCCGGCTCGGATTTATTACTTCATAAGCGATCTACGAAGCAATCTCGGGCAAGATTCACTTTTCGTGGTCGCTTTTTTCATGCGCCAACAAAATGAAGGCGATGAAAACAGGAGTAATGATTCCTAGAAAATCTAGAACAATCGAAAGAATTTCGAATGGTGTCATACTCTCACCTCCGCTTCTGGAAACGGCAAAACCAGTTTCCATCTATCGAAACGGAGTTTTTTCGGAACTCCGGCATACAAACCGACCGAACCGACCACGCTCAAAGGACAGGCATAACTATTTTACCAGAGAAAATAGGACTTCTCATTCTTTTTTCATGATTTTTCTTAGATATACTTATACTTTTGATTGGAAGCGTGAAGGATCAAAGGGTAAAAACGATTGAAGGGAAAGAAATGTGTGCTATAATAAGAATGTAAAAAGAACCTGCCCTTTGTCAAAGCGGCTGGCTCGGATTTATTATTTCATAAGCAACTTACGAAATGCTCATCCGGCAAGATTCACTTTTCGTGGTTGTTTTTTTTTATAGAGGATAGGCGAACAGGAAAGAAAAAAGGCAAACGATTGATAGGAAAGAAATGTGTGCTATAATGAGAATGTAAAAAGAACCTGCCCTTTGTCAAAGCGGCTGGCTCGGATTCAAATCATAGGCAACCTACGAAATGCTCATCCGTCCAAAGATTCACTTTTCGTGGTTGCTTTTTTCATGCGCCAACAAAATGAAGGCGATGAAAACAGGAGTAAGAACTCCGAGAAAATCCAAAACAATGGATATGATTTCATAGGGTGTCATACTCTCACCTCCGCTTCCGGAAACGGCAAATCCAGTTTCCATCTATCGAAACGGAGTTTTTTCGGAACTCCGGCATACAAACCGACCGAACCGACCACGCTCAAAGGACAGGCATCTTTATTTTACCAGAGAAAATAGGACTTCTCATTCTTTTTTCATGATTTTTCTTAGATATACTTATACTTTTAGTTGGAAGAGTGAAGGATCAAAGGGACTGGCTCGGATTTAAATCATAGGCAACCTACGAAGCGATTTGGAGAAAATATAAAAGCGAGGCGAAAACCTCGCTTTTATATTTGAATGTCTTCCATCGTATCGCAAATTTGTTTCACTTGTTTTAAGTTTTCGACCTGGCTGGCGATATGTCCGGAATTGATGATGCGAATATCCTGTACCCCGGCTTTTACGCTCGTACGCACCCCGGCCAGCGAATCTTCGATCACGCAAACTTTTTCAATCGGCACTTGAATGTTTTTGGCCGCTTGTACAAACATCGCTTCTTTGTCTTTATAGTCCCCGTTGTCGAAAACGATTGTGTTTGGGTCGATCCAGCGGTCTAAATGAAAGCTTTCGACAAAAAAGTCGATATTTTCCTTGATAGACGCGGAAGCAATCGTAAAAGGAATGCCTCGTTTTTTCAAATTGTCGAAGAGCGCTTCGGCTCCCGCGATCAAATGAAAGCTGGCCGTATCCGCCTGACAAAATTCGCGATAGTATTGCTCCTTGCGCAAAGAATAGGCCAGCTCTAAGTCGTCGTCTTCTTTTCCTCCGTTTAAATAACGAAGGATGTATTTGTTGTTGACCCCGTTCATTTTCGTATGCAGCTCTTCCTCGGTAATGCCATAACCGCGAAGTTCTTTTGAAATTTTATTCCACGCCTTGATGTGTTTGTCGTTGTCGAGAAACAACGTCCCGTTAAAATCAAAAATCACGCCTTCCATGTTATTTCCCCTTTCCCGCTTGGATGATTTGAATGTATTGACTGTAATGCGCAATGATATCCGGACTCGTTTTGGAATCTGTGATCATGCCATCCATGTTGTAAAGCTTATAGTAAGCGTAAAAATCTTCCCGGTTGAATTTGTGTTCGTCGACTAGCAAATAGCGGTATCGCGCGTTGTTAAGAGCGATTTCCTGCGTTTGTCCCTCCTCGATCGAAGAAGTGGTAATTTGATCTTCCGCCAAGGCGTTGCAGGAAATGAACGTGGCGGAAAAGCGAAGCCGGCTTAACGTGTCGGTACACAACGGGCCGACAAAAACGCCCGTATGGTTGCGGAATGTTCCGCCAATCAAAAGCACGCGTTTTGGATCGTATTGCCGGATAATATCAAAGACAGGCAGCGAGTTCGTGACAACGTGCACGTTTCGTCCCGCGATTTCTTTGGCAAGCTGCTCGATCGTCGTGCCCGGACCAAGAAAAACCGTGTCGTTTTCCTTGATCAGTTTTGCCGCTTCCCGCGCGATCTCCTGTTTTTCAGCCATATTGACTGCCGATTTTTCTTGAAGCGACAGCTCGCAATCCAAGTTGTAGCCCAGAGATTGCGCGCCACCATGGATGCGGATCAGTTTTCCGCTTTTTTCAAGCTCGTCCAAGTCGCGACGCACCGTCATATCCGACACGTTCAAGTCGCGCATGATTTCCGCCGCCGTGACAATTCCCTTTTGATTCACCATTTGGCGAATATATTGAAGCCGTTCTCTTTTAAGCATTCGAAACCCTCTTCTTTCGTTTCGGTTATAGCATGGTGGCGTAGGAACGTCAACACAAACGAACATTTCCAAAAAATAGAGAACATTTTTATTTTTTTCAAAAAAAGCTTGCGTTTTGTCTTTTCTTCGTGTAGATTAATAGAGGATTTAGTGATGATAGCGAAGAGGAAATACCTGTTCTCGTACCGAACACAGAAGTCAAGCTCTTCTGCGCCGACGATAGTTGGCTTTGCGCCTGCGAAAATAGGACGTTGCTAAGTCTTTTTTTTTATACTTGGAACCGATGCCTTGGGGCATCTTTTTTTTTATCTTGTTCCATTCTTTTTTCTTAAAATATTTTCTCTCTTACAACGAAAAAGACATTGCCGTTTTGGGCAATGCTTTTTCATTCATTATCGGTTCTATAAAAGTCGTCGATAATGTCCATAATGCGATACATAGATTCGACTTGTTTTGGGGTGTACTCTTTCAAACGATCGGAAACATCGGAAATGGTGTTTGGATCTTTGCCAAATAAAATGTAATCGGCGCTCGCGTCCAAAATGCGGCAAATGTTGATCAACGTCGAAGTCGACGCGCCGACAACGCCCCGCTCCAAGTCGGAAATGTACTGGATGGAAACATCAATTTCTTCCGCCAGCCGTTCCTGCGTCAATCCTCTGCCTTCCCGTGATTTTTTAATACACTTTCCAATTTCAACGTTTATTTTTTTCTTTTCTTTCATAATTTGATTTTATAAACTCGCTCCTCCTGAAATAATCAAGCCCGAGTTTTACTTATAATGCTAAACGATTTAATTTTTCAGAGTTTTCTAAGTGTTTTGCTATTGGGAAATAAAAGGGAGAAAAAAGAAAGATTTAGCTCGATTCGTGAAAAAAAGCGAACCATTTGTTTTTCAAAAAGAGCGAGGGCGCGACGAAAGTGGAGCGTCCTGCAGAAAGGAATACAACCATGAAGTCTGTGGATTTGAGTGGCAAAAAGTTTGGAAAGCTGACCGTCATTCAAAAGACGGACAAAAAAAGAAAGGGCAGCTATCTTTGGCTTTGTCAATGCGAATGCGGACAGACGATTTTGCTTGAAAGCTATAAGATCCGGCGCGAGCTTGTAAAAAGCTGCGGCTGTTCGAGAAAAGGAAAAAACACGAAAGATTTGAAAGGAAAGAAGATCGGCCGGCTGACCGTTTTAAAACGGCTGGAAGAAAAGAAAGGGTCGTGTTACTTGTGGCTTTGTCAATGCGATTGCGGCACCACGATCAAAGTGGCCACGAACGATTTGACAAAAAAGAAGCCGGTTTCCAGTTGCGGCTGCGTCCGCGCTGGCGCCATAAAAAACATCGCAAAACAACGGTTTGGAAAACTGACGGCATTGCGGCCAACCACCAAAAGAAAGGGAGGCAGCGTCGTCTGGACGTGCTTGTGCGATTGCGGGCGGACGACCGAAGCGTCCTACAACGATTTAGTGAGTGGCAACACGCGCAGCTGCGGCTGTCTGATCCATGAAAAAGGCCGTCCCGGTTTGTCGTACGTCGACCAGACGTGCATTGAGTCCCTCAAAAGCAAGGCGCTCCACAAAAACAACACGAGCGGATATACGGGAGTTCAAAAACAACGAGGCAAATGGGTCGCGCTCATTTCCTTAAAGAAGCACCGCTACTACTTAGGAACGTACGAACGATTCGAAGACGCCGTGTTTGTCCGGCAACGCGCCGAGCAGCTGCTCCACGATCAATTCGTGCAAGCCTATGAAAGCTGGAACAAGAAAGATGAAACGTGGAAACAAGAACATCCATTAAAGATCGTCGTGAAAGGAACGAATATCGACGACTTCGAACTGGAAGTTGAAGAAAGTGACAGGGGAAACCATGAGAAAAAAAGAAAGAGAAAACAAACGGCTGGACATGCCCACCCGGGCCGAGTTGGAGAAAGAAAGAGATCGAGTCCGGCACAATAGGCAGTATCGCCAAACGTTGCGCAGCACGATGGGCGTGCTCGTCGTCGTGGCCGCCCTCGCGATTTTGGCCGCCACGCTCTGGCTGCCCGTGCTTCGAATTTACGGCACCAGCATGACGCCAAACCTGACAGCCGGCGACATCGTTTTATCCGTCAAGGGAAGCGATTTCAAAACGGGGGATGTTATAGCCTTCTATTACAACAACAAGATTCTAGTCAAACGTGTTATCGCCGGGCCAGGCGATTGGGTATATATCGACGACGACGGCAACGTGTTCGTCAACGGCGAAGAAATCGACGAGCCATACGTGCAGGAAAAAGCGCTAGGCGAAACCGATTTGGAATATCCGTACCAGGTGCCCGAAAAGCGCTGGTTCGTCATGGGCGACCATCGCAGCGTATCGCTCGACTCCCGAACGAGAGCCATCGGGCCGATTGCCGAGGAAATGATTGTCGGAAAACTGGAAGGCCGCATATGGCCGTTGAATAAAATCGGAAAGATCTAGAAAGGAAAAGATTATGAAGAAAACAAACAAGAAACGGTCATGGAAACAGATCGTGTCCATTTTAAGCTGTATCGTTGTCTTCTGCACAACGTACGCCCTCATTTTGCCCGCCGTAACCATGAGCAAGGAAACGTATTGCGGCAAGGAAGAGCATACCCATACGGAAAACTGTTATGTAAGCGAAACGCCGCTTTGCGGCAAAGAGGAAGCCGAAGCCAGCGAAGGCCATGTACACGATGAAACGTGCTACGAGGAAGTAAGAAACCTCATTTGCGGTTTGGAAGAAAGCGAAACCCACGTCCACACGGACGAATGCTATGAAACGACAACAACCCAAACGTGCGGCAAGGAGGAATCCGAACCAACCGAAGGCCATACGCATAGCGACGAGTGCTACAAGAGCGAAGAACTCCAATGCGGCAAGGAAGAACATGAACATACAAGAATTTGCGAGTCCAACAAAGAGGACGTGGAAGATCCAGCCGATTGGGAAAAGGCATATCAAGACATCAACGATGAAGAGGACGCCAAAACAAGAATCCTGACCGTCGCCAAAAACGAGTTGGGAACCAAGGAAAACAAAAACAACTTCGAAATCGACGAAGAAGAAAAAGAGCACTACTACACAAGATACGGCCATCTTTATGAAGACAAATATGGCGACTGGAACAACTACTTTACCGGCTACGTTTTGAAATATGCCAACGTGCAAATGAGCTATGACAAAGACGCAAGCAAATGGCAAAACAAAACGATCCACGACCAGAAAGAAGAAGGCGAGGAAGGAAACGTTGTATTCTTCAGAAATGACAAAGGAGAACTAAGAACCGGTATCGTCACCAGTATCGACGACTTAAAAAAGGAAATCCGAGTTATCGAAGGCGATGTGGAAGGCGAAGTAAAAGAGGAGCGAGTCAACAAGGACAAGGTGATCGCCTATCTAAACGACCAAATTGAGATCATAGAAGAGGATACACCACTGGCAGGTGAAGAACTGGAAAAGAAAGAAGAAAATAAAATCACCCAGACTGCCAAAGACGAAGCGGAAACGGTGGAAGTGACGGCTACGTATACGGAAAAAGCGAACATTCCGGAAGGCGCGCAGTTGACTGTCACCAAACTGGAAGATGCCGAAAATGGAAATCCACGATTTGATATTGGATTTTATTTAGGACAGGAAGAAGTGGAACCAAACGCCGAAGTGGAAATTTCTATCAAATATTTGGATGAAAAGCTGGATGGTTCTGAAATCGTCGATTATATCCACTATAAGAAAGACGGCTCAACGGAAACGATCAGTTCAGATGTCAAAGCGTTAGAAGACGGTTCGGTTGAAACCACATTTAAAACCGATTCTTTCTCCGTATTTGAAGCGGAGATCATTGTCGGGGTAAAGAAAGTCGAAATTGAAGGCTTGGATGAAGAATATGAAATTGGCGATGAAGTCACTTTAAAAGCGGTAACTAAAAATATTGCGAATTTAGATGAGCTTTCTTACCAGTGGCAATACAACGAAGAAGATCCTGAAAACGAGGAGTATTGGTTTAATTTACCTAATGCGAACGATTCAGAATATGAATTTGAAGTAAATTATACTAATGGATTTTATTCTTACCGAGTAATCATCGGTGAGAAAGATGTGATTAAAGCTGAGACGCAAAATAAACCGAATATAGCACCTTCTGGAGATTTGCAAAAGAGAAAGATTAATATTAGTTTAACCAATTTATATCAAAAAGATGGTGAAAATGAGGAAGATTCTAATGGTTTGATAGTTTCTGAGTATGAAAAGCCAAATTTGAAACTCAAAACGGTAGAAGGCATAGAATTAGATAGCAATCAAGATCCTAATAAAGTACTACATTCAAAATCTATTGAATATATGGGAACAAAGGCACAGCAAAAGAGAGATGATTATCGGATTTCGATATCATCAGGACCAATTTCTGGTGAAAATCCAGTTGATCTTCTATTTGTAGTAGACACTTCTAGAAGTATGAGCGGAAGTATATCTGGAGTAAAAACGGTAATAAAAAATATTTCTAATCAGTTTTTGGCTTGCAATACAAATAATCGAGTGGCAATGGTATCGTTCGCCACTAGTGCAGAACAAAAATTCTCATATACTCATACTTTATCAGATTTTAGTTTGAGTGCTGGTGGGGGAACCAATTATATGGCTGGTTTACAACAAGCTTATTATATGATTTTAAACAATAGTGACCCGACTCATAAACAAGTGATGATTTTTATTAGTGATGGCAAGCCAACATATTATATGAACAATTATGAAGGCCAGATCTCGTCATGGAAGGGAAGAGAAGGGAATGGAAATACAACAGAGGACTATTATGATCGTAAGGATAAAGAATATAAATATCCAACCACAGCGACTATGACTGGAATCAATACATTCAAGGAGTTTGCTAAAGAAAAGTTAGTAACTATCAATACAATTTATTATGGATCGAATACTAACAATCAATTCTTAGATACATTATCGAGTTCTGGAAAATTCATTAGTTCTCAAAATACAGAGTCTTTAAAAGAGGATTTAATTATTCTTTCTCAAGGTCCTACTTGTACTAATGGAAAAATGATGGATACATTATCTGATTATGTTGATTTTGATTCGAGTGATTATGGAATTGTTTTGAAAGCTTATAAAGGAGGTAAAAAGCAAGATTCTACTGGAGTAGAAATTTTTAAATCAAATTCTTTAAATACTTCTGGAGAATTTACTAATTCTTTGGTTTCAGCAGGAGACTGGTGGGGAGGAGCTGGAAAAGATGTTGAGCTGGATGGAGTCGGAGGAAAAATTTCAGTCAGAGATACGATTAAACCATCTGTGAAAATAGAAGGAAAAACAATTACGCTTTCCTTTAACCCGAATTGGAAGATGGATGCTAGTTTCTTGTATGAACTCTCGTTCAATGTTTATGCGAATAAAAATGCTTATAATACCGAGGGTAATAAAGGATATGAAAATATTGGAGAGGATGAAACAGGAGCTACCTCAGAAAATAAAAAGGGACTGTATTCGAATACTTCAGGGGCTTTCAGTTTTACCTTTAAAAACCAGAATTATAATCTCCTGTACAACAAACCGGTTATTCAAATTATTCGAACAGATTTAACTCTTACCAAAATAGGTAATGGCAAAACACCATTAAGTGGTGCGAAATTTGACTTGTACAAAAAAGATGAACAAGGACAACCGATTTCTGGTTTGGCGGAAGTATACAAAGGCATTCGCATCAATCTAGATAATAATCCGATTACATCCGATTCAAACGGGAAAATAGCTTTGACTGATTTATCGGTGGGAACTTACTACTTAGTGGAAATCGTAAGTCCGGATGGATATACAAAAGCGCAAAAGCCTTGGGAACTTGTAATTGAGGCAAGAGAAGATAGAGGAAAAAAGGTTCAACTGTACTATTCGCTAAAAGATTTGAATAGCACAGGAAATGAAGTGATTGAAGAGGGAAAACTTCTTGGTTTTACAGATAAGAATAAAAGCGGAAGCATATCCCATGATCGTTGGAAATACTACAACAAAGATTCTGTAAATATTGTGAATGAACCAGGTCAATCCCTGCCAAACACCGGAGGAACCGGAACCAAATTATTTACATTCAGCGGAGGAGCGATCATTGCTGCATCCAGCTTAATGTACGGATACAAAAAGAGGTCGAAAAGAAACAAGACTGGGAAAGGAGGAAAGTAACAAGTAAGGGGAGCCTCTGATCCTAGACCTCTTTCAAGGGGTTGTATTCGTGATACATATGATTCTTTCACGGTTTGTATGGGAAGAAAGAGGAAAAAGAAAACCAGTCTTTCTTTCCAGCCGATAACGAACAAAAAGATTTAAAGATAAGAAAGGAAAACATAAATTATGAAATCTTTAAAGAAACTTTTATCTATCTTTGCGGCGTTCATGATGGTTGTCGGATTGACGGCGGCGAATGTGAAAGCGGCGGAGACTTTACAAACTGTTCCTTCAGGAAAAGATGGAACGGGAGAAATTACTGTTTCTAATACTACGATTGGTCAATCGTATGGAGTTTATAAGATCTTTAATGGTACAAACGGAACCAATGCAACGGCTTATACAGCAACCACGGCAGTTAAAAACTTGCTTAGTGGAGATGATTCCCCATTTACATTTACAAATAAAGTAGGAGACGAATGGCAAGTAGAAATTAAAGACGGAAAGACTGGCTCAGAAATTATTGATTTCTTGAAAGAGAAAATCGGAGATCCTACTTCGGAAGGTTGGACAGCCCCATCTGGAATCGAAAGCACAGTTTCTCCTACAGCAGCAATTGCAACGAGCATGAAATTTACTCAATTACAATTTGGATACTATTTTGTCTCAAGCAGTTTAGGCGCAACAGTGACTATCAATGCAGCCAATCCAAGCGCAACAGTTATTGATAAGAACCAAGGTGGACCGACAACTGATGGTAATTTGAAAACTATTGTTAAAAATGGTGAGAAAACAGAAGTTTCAGCAAATTTTGGAGATACTATTGATTGTCAAATGAGTATTGTAGCAACAAACTATAATCATGACAAACCTATCAAAAGTTATCAGTTTGAAGATACTTTGGGAAATGGTTTGAAGTATGTAATGAATAACAACAATACGGTTGACGTTACAGTTACAGTGACTCCGAAGTCGACAATTACAGAATCTAATCCGAATGGAACTTCGGTAGATGTTACAGCTCAAGCTACAGTTAAAATGGGTAGTGATAATCAAAGTTTTACTTTGACTCTTCCATGGGCAACGGGAACTGCAGAAAATCCAATTTTTTATTATGAAACTAATAGTATTGTAAAAGTTACTTATAAGGCGACTGTTCAAAACACGGCTGATTTGAACAGTGACACGAACACAAAGAATACTGGTAAATTTGGATACACAGAATTTGGCAAGGATACTCCAATTTATCCAACAGGTGGAGAAAACTCTACCACTGTAAAAACGTATGGATTAGGAATTGTGAAAACAGATGAAAAGGGTAATCCTCTGCAAGGTGCACAATTTACTGTAACCCCACAAGGATCGACTACACCGATTAAAGTAAGTGGTCCAACGCAAGATGACGATGGAAATAACGTCTATCTTTATGATCCAAATGGAACCGCAACTATTACTACACCAGCAACCGGAATTGTTATCATCAAAGGAATTGCCAATGAAGGTACAGATTCTAAAGATTTGAATTATGACGTAAAAGAGACGGTTGCTCCAAATGGATATAACCTGCTTCAAGGATCAAAAACTGTGACCGCAACTGAACTGTCAAGCTCTACCACGACGATTAAATGGTATAAAGATAAGGATGGAAATGTTACTACCGAATCGACGACCAATGAGCAAACTACTGATTTTAAGGTAAATGTAGCCGGTCAAGTGATTGTCAACACAAAGGGTGCTCAACTCCCATCCACAGGTGGTATGGGTACGACGATGCTCTACGTAGCTGGTGCGATCCTCATGGTTGGTGCCGCAGTCATCTTCGTAACGAACAAGAGAATGAAACACGAATAAGAGAAAGAAACAACTCTTAGATTGAGCTTTGCTCATTGAAAAAAGAAAGAATGCTGCTGAATCACTGATTCAGCGGCAGGGAGAGCTCTACATGAAAAAATTTATGAAAAAGAATTGGTCCACAGTTCTGCTTGTCATGATGTTCACGGTAGGGCTGTCCCTGCTGTTGTATCCAACGGTAGCGGACTGGTGGAATCAGTTTCATGCCACTCGCGCCATCGACTCCTATTCGGAAGCGGTGGCGACGATGTCGGATGAAGAATATGAAAAGTATCTTTCCGACGCGCGTGCCTACAATACGTCGCTGTTGTCCGAACCCAACCGGTTCCATCCTTCGGACGCTTTGCATGCCGAATATGAATCGGTACTAGATGTGGCCGGGGACGGCATCATGGGCGTTGTCAAGATTCCCTCCTTGCGGGTGAATCTTCCCATCTACCATGGGGTGGAGGAGTCGACGTTGCAGGACGCCATCGGCCATATCGAAGGGTCTTCGCTGCCCATTGGCGGTGAAAGTACCCATACCATTGTATCCGGGCACCGGGGCTTGCCCTCGGCCAAGCTGTTTACCGATCTGGACCAGATGGAAGTGGGGGACTACTTCATGTTTGTCGTGTTGGACGATACGTACACGTATCAGGTGGATCAGATCAAAATCGTGGAACCCAACGATTTCACGTATTTGCAGATCGAAGAGGGGAAGGATCTGGCGACGCTGCAAACGTGCACGCCCTATGGAATCAACACTCATCGTCTGCTTGTGCGCGGCCATCGTGTCGACAATTTGCCGGACGACTTCGTAAACGCCCGGTCGGAAGCGGTTTTACTGAACCGCAACGTGGTCGCCATCTTTGTCGGGGTGCTCCTCTTTGTGGCGCTGGGCATAGGATGGATCGTGAAAAAGAGAGTGGAAAGAAAGGATAAAGGAGTATGAAAAGGAAGAAATTAGGCTGGATCATTGGTTTGGTGGCGCTTGTGTTCGCGCTCGGGCTGCCCGCCATCTCGCGAACGCTCGCCGTGGACTTGAAGGAAACGTGTTCACTGTCGTTTTCGCCGCTACCCGAATACGCGGACGATCTGGAATCCGCCGACGTGGTAGTGGACGTGTTCAAAGTCGCTTCGGCCATCGAGGATCCGGGCGTCGACTCGTATTCGTTCGAGGCGACCGAAACGTTTGAAGCGCTGGCGCCCGCGTTGAAAAACCTGGCGGCAGTCGACTACACGGCCTTGTCGCAGCAAGCCGGCCAAATCGTAGCGCAGTCAAAACCGGAACTCGTCGCGACCGTTTCGGTCTTGGACAAAGCCCGCTTGGAACCGGGCCTGTATTTAACGATGCCGCGACGCGCCGACATGACGCTGGCCAACTCGCTCGAACAGACGATGGTCGGCTCGACAGACGGAACGGAAAAAGTCCTTTCGTTTGTGAATACGAGCCAGTACAAATACACGTTCAACCCTTCGCTGGTGGCTTTACCATCGCGCATGGACGAGAATGGAGAAAACAACACGGCCAACGGAACGGATTGGCAGTATGACTTTACGATGACGCTCAAAGCGTCCCGGGAACGCCGTCACGATGGACAAATCGAAATCGTGAAAACCGTGCCAGCGTTTGGTGGTTCGGGCGCCGCGACATTCGTCTTTGAAATCGTGGCCGAACTGGATGGAGAAACGGTCTACTCGAATGTCGAGTCGCTCGTATTCGACGGAGCCGGAACGAAATCCATCGTAGTCGATTCGCTGCCGGTCGGCTCGACCATCACTGTGAGCGAAGTGTATTCGGGAGCGAACTTCGAGCTGTCAAGCGACCCAACCGTCACGCTGCCGCTCGAATCGGGATTCGAACCCGTTACGTTTGAATTCATCAACGACTACGACGGCGGAAACAAGCATGGCACGTCAGTCAACAACCGGTATTCGTTTGAAGAATATCCGGAAGGCGCATTGACGCCAGACGAGGAGGGCAACCGATGAGAAACCAATGGAAACGCGCGCTTGGCGTTTGCGGGCTGGCCGGAATCCTGCTGGCCGGCGTATCCGCGACATCCGCCTATTTTACAACGTACACGACGACTTCGGGATCCGGCTCGATCGAGTTGGGCAACATAACCCACATCGTAGAAGAAACGGAAGGCCATATTTACCGCAAGGACATTCAAATTCAAAACGAGGAAGGATCGGGACCGGTCTTTGTCCGCGTCAAACTGTTTTACGGCGACCGCTCCGACCTGTCCTTTGAGCTAGGCGAAGGCTGGAGTCTTGGCACAGACGGCTTTTACTACTACGACGACGCTTTGGAAGCGACCCAATCCACTTCGGTTTTGCGTGTCAGCATCGCCCGGGTCGGCGCGGACGCGGAAAAGCCGCAAGATTTCAACGTCGTTGTCGTGGCGGAATCGACACCCGCCCTTTACGACGAGCAAGGCAACCCCGCGCCGGACTGGAACTAAAAGAGAGGAAGGATGACTATGAAGAAAATCAAAACATTTCTATCGCGTCCTGTCGTGATCGGACTGCTGTTCGTCATGGCGATCGGACTGCTTCTTTCCTCGGGCGTTTCAGGAACGAGGGCGGCGCTCACGTATTTTTCCGACACGTACCAGACGCAAATGCAAGTCAACAAGATCGGCGTCACACTCATGGAAAACGGCCATCCCGTCGCATTTCGAAACTATGAGGCGGACGGGCAGTGGAGCGAGGACTCAAAACCGCTTTTGGAAAAGATGGGCGCGTTCAAGATCGGACAAACGTACCCGGAAGCGCTGCAAGTCAAAAACTCGGGCACGATCGACACATTCGTCCGGGTGACACTGTTGAAATACTGGACCGATCCAGAAGGAAACAAGCTACAATACCACGATGACGGGCAAAAAGAGCGCCTGACACCAGAATGGATCGAGCTTCATTTTGCCGGAAACGGATGGGTGGAGGACAAAAGCGCCCAAACGCTCGAACGATCCGTCTACTACTATACGGACTTGCTGGAAGTGGAAGAAACAAGCGCCCCGCTGACGGATACGTTCAAAATCAGCCCGAAAGTCGCTTCGAAAGTCGATTACGAAGTGACGGTTGAAGGCGACACGACCACGACGAAAACGGTGTATTCGTACAACGATTTGAAATTCCACGTCGAAGCGAAAGTGGACGCGGTGCAGCAACATAACGCGCCAGAAGCGATCCAGAGCGCGTGGGGCAAACACGTCAGTGTGCAAGGCGACACGCTCAGTTTGAATTAAGGAGGGGAAACGCATGCGAAACAAATTTTTAAAAGCCGCGATGACGGCCGGATTGTTCGGACTCGTTTCCAATCCGATTTTGGCCGAAACGATCCAAACCAACGAGCGCTTCGCGGTCACGTTTACGAAAAACGACAAAATGGAAAACAATTTCACGACGGGCCAAATCGACGAATTTCTGCTCGGCTTGCAGCCGGGCGACACGGGAATCATCGAGATGGATATCGTCAATCAAAATAAAACATCGACCGAGTGGTATATGAACAACGAGGTTGTCAATTCGCTAGAAGACGGCTCGATCGCCAGCGGCGGCGCCTACGCCTACACCTTGACGTATCAAGGACCGGAAGGGCGAAACGAAGTCATTTACACCTCGTCCACGATTGGAGGCGAAGAGGGGTCGAACAACGGCTTGAAAGACGCGACCGACTCGCTGGACGACTGGTTTTATCTCGATACGCTAAAAGAAAACCAAACAGGTAAGGTGCGTCTGGAAGTACAGCTGGACGGAGAAACGCAAGGCAATCGCTACCAGTCGACTTTGGCCGACTTACAGATGGAGTTCGCGGTGGAAAAAAACGAGAACCGCGACCGCACGGTGCAAGGAAAGCCAACCGTGACACGAAAGACAGGCTCGAGTAAAGTCAACACAAGCACGCTGACAAACCAGTTCACTTGGAGTTTGCTGAGCGCGTTGAGCGGCATTGTACTACTCGTACTCGCCATCTTTGGCTGGAAGGAAAACAAGGAGGACAAAGACGATGCGTAAGATGTGGAAAAGCGCTTTGTGCGCCTTCGCCTTGTTTTCGATGACGGCCGCCGTGCCGGTGCAAGCGGAAGACGACTACACGTACACGGTACGGATCCACGCGGGAAACCATGGCACGATTGGCGGCGAGACGACGTTGGAGTACGACAACCTGGCGCCCGGATCGCGCTTTACATTTGATAAAAGCAGCGTGCAGCCGGATGCCGGCAGTAAATACTATGTCAAAGGAATCCGCGAAAGCGGAAAGGACAACGACACGTTTGTGACTTCGACTTCGTTTGAAGTGAACGAGGATGTGGATCTCGTTGTCGCGTACGGCATGCTTTCCAACGCGACCGAGTATACGATTCGATACGTGGACAGGGAAGGCAACGAATTGCGCGACAGCGTGACGTATATTGGCAACGTGGGCGACCGGCCAGTCGTATCCTACTTGTATATCGAAGGCTACCAGCCGCAGGCGTATAACTTGACCGGGACATTGAAGGAAAACAACAATGTCTGGGATTTCGTCTACTCTCCGGTTCCGGAAGGCACAATCACAACGATTCCGGGAACGACGACGGTTATTGACGAAACGACGACGATTACCGCGCCGGCGACCACGCCAGCGACGACACCGGCGACCACGCCGGCGGGCGAGGAAACAACGACGCCTGGCGAGGAAGGCACGATCCCGGAACCGGGTGGCGAGGAAACGACCAATCCGGAAGGCCCGGCTGAAATCATTGATATTGATGATCCGGACACTCCATTGGCGGGACCGGAAGAAAACGAAAAGGGCGACGCTTCGAAGTCGTTCTTGTCGATGCCGGCTTTGTTGGGAATGGGCGCTTTGGCGCTGTTGCTGATTGGCGGCATTGTGTATTTTGTCGTTCGCAAAAACAAAGAGAAATCATAGCAGCTTGGGGGCTGTAACGAATCAGTGATTTTTAGAAATCACTAGAGCGTTGCAGCTCTTTTTTTCTTTGCTTCTTTCGAAAATGACAGAATCTATGCCAAAAAGAAAAGCGCGCCTCATTTTTTGGCGCACTTAAAAAGAAATATCACTTTTTCTGCTTTTTTCGATTGATTTTATGGTTTCAGGCTTCGCACTGTTTCTTCTTTGGAAACTTGCTCCTGTGATATCGGCGCAGATTATGACCGATTGATACAAGTAGAAGCTCCAATTTGACGCCGGTTTCTCCTCGACGGCGGAATCGGTCGTATTGATAATCCTGCTTGATCTCTCCGAAGATCCCCTCCGCCTGGACACTTCGTTGCGTCATCAGCTCTTTTCCTTCGTCCTTAGCCAGGTTCGCTTTGACTTCTTCCTGATACTCGATCAGTTTTTCAGTGATTTTCAAAGTACGCCCTTTTTTGGCTTTCGTACATTTCGCTTTTAACGGACAATCCGGACAATGCGCATTTTGATAGTGTTTGGTCTTTCGTTCATATCGTCCTCTTTTATCCGTGGTTTCCTTGATGAATGTAAAGGTGTGGCCGGCTGGACAAAGGACTTCTCCTTGTTCATCCGGTTTCATCTGATAGCTTTTGAACCGGTTTTTATCTGTGACCTTTTCCTGCTCTTTTCGATATGTGTTGTACTTCATGAAAAGCTCGATATGGTGTTCTTTACAATACGAATAATTGTCGTAGCTTCCATAGCCGGCATCGGCCGGTGTTTTCGTTGGATAGTCGCCATAGGCTATATTGTATCCTTCCATGAACGGGATATAGGTGTTCAGGTCATTGGCGTCGCTAGACACATAGATATGGCGGATATAGCGGTTGCTGCTTCCCATCTGGACATTGTATCCGGGCTTGAACACATTGGTGTGATTGTAGTAATCGTATTTCATGTGCATGAACGTAGCGCCTGGATCCGTTTTGGAAAAACTGTTTCTTCCATCGGCCAGCCGATAGTAGATCGAGTATTTCAGAATCTTATCCGCGTCTTCTTCAAAGCCTTCCTTAAAACGCTGGAAAGGATGTTTTCTTTGTCCTTTGCCATGTTTTGACTCGATTTTCCTCTGATTCATGAGTCCCTTGATCGTGTCGACGATCTCGACAAGATATTCGAAAGAAAATTCCTTCAATACCGAAAGTTTGACGGGGACTGCTTCTTTCTGGCAGTATGCATTGAAAGCTTTGATGCGTTCCATAATCTTCACCCAGCGCTTTTGACGATACTTCTTCGTTGAGCGCATCCATACGAAAGTCATCTTGTTGGCGTTGGCCTCAAATTTGGTGCCGTCGATATAAAGGATGTCGGTATGGATGTCGTCATGGGCTTCAAAATAACGATTGAACTCGACAAAAAGATCTTCTAAAGACATCCGAAGATTGTTGGCGATGAAGCGTTGAAAAGCCATAAAAGAAGGGGTGAGGCCATCCATGATGAATTGAAAACGAATATCGAATTTACACAGATCCTCAAGATCGCGAAGAGAAGCGTAGCCTTTGAGGGTATAAGCTAGAAGGATACATTGGAGCAATTTCAAACCATCGTAACCGCAGTCATGACGGGAAGAGAAGTCGATATATTTAAACACGTTGACTCCCTCTACGACTTCCTTCACGGTTCTGGAGATATCATCCCGAGGGATGGAATCATCATAAACAAATGACAAAGGGAATTGAAAAGATGGCTGAAGTGCGTTACTATGGACTAGGTATTTTGGCACACATAAATAATACCAAAAAAGGCCGGGTTGATGATCATTTTGATATCAACTCGGTCCTTTTTTTATTTCGGGAGCCGGATATTTTTTTACTTACCCGTTACAGCCCCTTTTATTTGAGATACGACTGGAAAAAAAAGCCACATACTCTAGAGCGTTCAGCGAGCCGGAAAGCGGGAAGAAATAGCGTATCCGGCCTTTTTTTTAAGCTTTTGAACTTTTTTCAGAAATAATGTCCGGTTTTCCTTCGTTTTGTCGTATATAAAGGTATGAAGGATTTACTAATTTATAACTTCGTTCATTGGGAAGGAGGGAAAAACGATGCCACAAACAACAAGATTTGAAAACGAGAAAGGAGAAGCAAAAAATGGCGTATCCGTTTGGACCATCGCAAAAACGCGATTCTTCTCCCGATGCTGTGCTACAATGTAAGCACAAAGACACGTCTTTGGCGCAAGCTTTGCACGACACGTCGATGCAGTCCCAATACGACGCGGCGTGTAAGCGGCTGTTGTCCGAAAAAATCGTCCTCGCCTGGATTTTGAAGGAATGCGTTCCCGAATACCGGGAAGAAACGATTGACGACATTATGAACAAGTATATCGAAGGGACGCCGGAAGTGTCCTCGGTGCCGGTGCAAGGATCGCGCATCCAGGGAGGCAATACCGAGGATACGGATCTACACGAAGGAACGATTCGCTACGACATCTTCTTTCGGGCCCTGCTTCCTCAAGGGAAAGGCCGGCTGCTTTTGTTAATCAACGTGGAGGCGCAAAACAAGGAGAATCCCCAATACCCGCTCGTATCGAGGATGGTGTATCATCTGGCAAGGCAAACGTCGAGCCAGCATGGAGTGGAGTTCACCAACGACCACTACGGGGACTTGCAGAAAGTGTATTCGATTTGGATTTGCATGAACGCGCCAAAGCGTCGGGCGAATTCGATGAACGTGTATGAGATAACGGAAAAACAAGTGGCGGGCCATGTGAAGCTGAAGAAGCCGGATTATGACTTGATGACCGGCATTGTGTTGTGGCTTGGAGATCCGGCATCGAAAGAGTACAAATGAATCTTCAAGATGCTGCACACGCTGTTATCCAACAAGGTGAAGGAACCGAAGAAACGGCAGGTGCTGGAAGAGGAATACGATATTCAAATGAGTGAGAAAATGGAAAAGGAGGTCAGCACGATGTGTAATTTGAGTCAGGGGATCTTGGAACAAGGGATCCAGCAAGGAGTTCAACGAGGATTCCAACAAGGAGAAGAGAAAGGATTGCAGCGTGGAATACACCGAGGCCGCCAGGAACAGCGAATCAAAGATGAGCGTCAAAATATCAAACGAATGAAAAAGTTGCTGGCAGCCGGCATCGACAAAGCCACGATCGCCAACGTGTTCGACTGCTCTGTGGCAGAACTCGAAGCGCTATCGAAAAAGTAGCTGGAATTAAGCACGGAACAAGGAAAATCCAAAATACTCGCTCGTTGAGAAAACGTCGAGCCAATTCAATGACCGGCATCGAAAGAATACAAAGGAATCTTCAAGATGCTGCACACGCTGTTGTCCAACAAGGTGGAGGAGCCAAAGAAACGGCAGGTGCTGGAAGAGGAATACGACATTCAAATGAGTGAGAAAATGGAAAAGGAGGTCAGCGCGATGTGTAATTTGAGTCAGGGGATCTTGGAACAAGGGATGGAAAAACAGCGGCTTATTGATAAGCGGAAAATGGAGAAACAACGGCTTGTTGATAAACAGAAAATGGAAAAACAGCGAATCCAAGACGAGAAGAAAACGCAACGCCAAAACATCAAACGAATGAAAAAGCTGCTGGCAGCCGGCATCGACAAAGCCACGATTGCCAACGTGTTCGAGTGCTCCGTGGCAGAACTCGAAGCGTTGTCCCCAAAACAAACCCGATAGAACGATCACGCGAAAAACCGGAGCTGAAGAGTTTGCTCCGGTTTTTTTATTATTTTTGATGTAAAATATACAACCGCGACAAGTAGTCACCTTCGCCCGCTTTCAAGTTATGCTCGCCCGCAGAGGCGTCCGTCGTAATCAAACCCGCGTACATGAGCTCGTCGCCATACGCGTCGTAGTCGTAGCCCTCGATTTGATACAGCGTGTTCGGGTCAAGTCCTTGCAGTCGGACGCGCCGGTAACGCTCGTTGACTTCCTGCAACGTCCGGTAATAGCCGACGATTGCCGTCTTTTGATCGTTGGACACGACCATCCACGCCGTCTCGTTGCCGTCAAACGGCGACAACAGCCGGTAAAACGTGCCAAACTGAATAAGGGATCGGTACTGTTTCATAAACCCGATTTGTTTTCGGATTTGCGCTTTTTCCGCCTCGTCCATTTTTCTTGGATCGAGCTCGTAGCCAAACGTACCAAAGTACGCGACGTTGGCCCGCGTCGACAACGGCGTGCTGCGGTTGAGCTGGTGGTTCGGAATCGCCGACACGTGCGAGCCCATCGAGCTGATTGGATACAGCATGCTCGTGCCGTACTGGATCTTCAGCCGTTCGATGGCGTCCGTGTCGTCGCTCGTCCATGCCTGCGGGGCGTAATACAGCATGCCCGGATCAAAGCGGGCGCCACCCGAGGCGCACGACTCGAACAAGATGTTCGGATAGCGCTCGATCAGCCTTTCATACAACGCGTAAACGCCCAAAATATACCGATGGTAAATCGTGCCTTGCTCCAAAGCGCCATGGGCGGTCGAATACACCTCCGACATGGACCGGTTCATATCCCACTTGATATAGTCGATGTTCGCGTGATCGAGAATGTCCTTCATCATTTCAAATACGAAATCGACGACGTCCGGGTTGGAAAAGTCAAGCACGAACTGGTTGCGTCCATGCGATACGTGGCGATTGGGCGTTTGCAGTACCCAGTCCGGATGCGCCTCGTACAGTCTGGAGCGCTTGTTCACCATTTCCGGTTCGAACCACAAACCAAACTTCAAACCCAAATCGTGGATTGTGTTCGACAAGCCCGCGATACCGTTCGGCAGCTTGTTCCTGTCGGGCCGCCAGTCGCCCAAAGACGTCCAGTCGGTGTTTCTTCCTTCAAACCAGCCATCGTCGAGCACGAACAGCTCCACACCCAAATCTTTGGCTTCGCGCGCCATCTCGACAAGATCCCGTTCGCGAAAATCAAAGTATGTGCCTTCCCAGTTGTTCAACAAAATCGGTCTTGGCTTGTCGCGCCACACGCCACGCGCCAGCCGGTCGCGAAACAGCGAATGAAACGCCTGGCTCATGCCATTGGTTCCCTGGTCGGAATACACCATGACCGCCTCCGGGCTTTGAAAGCTCTCGTTTTTTCGCAGCGGCCACGAAAACGTGAATGGATGCATCCCGATATTGACCCGCGCCGTATGGTAGGCGTCCACGTCGACCTGGGCGAGAAAGTTCCCCGAATACACGAGCGAGAAACCCCACGCCTCGCCTTGCGCTTCAGTCGTTTCCGGCCGCTTTAACCCAAGAAACGGATTGAATCCGCTTGAAGAGTGTCCGCGCAAGGAGTAAATCGACTGCAAGCCGGGCCGCAAACGCTCCACATGGATGGAACGCTCCCGCGCCCAGGCGCCCGTCAGTTCGATCAAATCGTAGTCGGCGTCCGGCAAATCCAAATTGAGCGAAGACAACCCGTCCAAAACGACTTCGTCGCCCTCGTTGCGAATGCGCACGCTTCGAGTCAGCACCGGACGGTCAGCATACAAGGTATACTGCAACGTCGCCGTGACGCCTAGCCGCTCGTCGTGCAAGTGGATCCAAAGCGTCGTCGCCTCGGCGTCGTCTTCGACATACGTGGCCGGCAAGCCGTCCAGTTTTGGCTTGCCGGGAAAAATCTCATGCCCCGCATAGCGAAAATCGACGACCCGGCTGCCGTTGTTTTGCTTCAAATCAATCGACGCGACCCGCATGTCCCCCGCAAGCGGAACCGGAAATTCCTGCTTGATATGGTCCAGACAATACGTTTTGTCACCCTCGAACACGCAAACCGCCATCCCGCGGTACGCCGTTTCAAACAAATGGTCGAACTGCGCGCGGTCGCGAATCGCCTTGCCGCAATATAAAAGGCCGATACCGCCATGCGGCAGCACTTTCAGCACATAGCTCAATGTTTTGTTTTGGAGGTGAAACGTGTTGGACGTTTCATGAAATACGATAGGCATCGTTTCAATCCTTTCTATTTTCTTGAAGAAAACAAGATCCCGAAGCCGGGATCCTGTTGATTTACGCGGCCGATTCCCGAACGACCAAAGTGCATGGAAGCAGCATTTGAAACGGCAAGTCGACCCGTTTCTCGATGAGGTTCAACAGCAGCATCGCGCCATATTTTCCAAGCTCCAAAGCAGGCGCGTGCACCGTCGTCAGCGGTGGATCGCAATACTTCGCATCCTCGATATCGTCAAAGCTGACAATCGAGATATCTTCCGGTATCCGGTATCCTTTTTCCTTGATGGCCCGCATCGCGCCAATCGCGATCGGATCCGAGCAAGCCACGATCGCGCTCGGCGTGTTTTCCTGCTCCAAAAGCTGCCGCATCATGGCGTATCCCGACTCCATCGTGTAGCGGTCGATCAGGAAATACGGATTGTACGTGATGTTCCGGGACTTCGCCTCGCTTAAAAACGAGTCGATCCGCGGGTCGGGATACACGCTCTGGTCTTCCAAAATCTCGTATCCTCCCAAAAAGCCGATGCGCTCATGCCCCATGCCATGCAAATACGCGACGACATCCTTCATCGCGGTTTTGAAATCGAGGGAAATCGTGTTGTATTGAATCGGCGCCGTTTCCATATCGAGAAAGACGACATGGATATACGTGCTAGTCAACGTTTCCATTTCCCGTTTCGAAAATTTTCCAAGACAAATCAGCCCGTCGATTCCTTCAAGCCGTGCCCAACGATGCAAGTCGTTTTTAAAAATGCGGACGATTTCCACCTTGTTGGAAGCCAGATAGCTTTCCACGCCGCCGCGCACTTGCAAATAATACGGGTCGCTCATTTCCTGGTCGAGCGTGTACCAGTGCAGCAAGCCGATTTTCAGCGTCTGCTTTTCTTTTTTTTGTCGTTTTTCGTATCCGGTTTTTCGGACGGCCTCCAAAATGCACCGCTTCGTTTCCTCGGGAATCGACAAAGTGGGATCCTGGTTGAGAAACCGCGAAATCGTCGAGGCGGAAACGTGGGCGAGGGCCGCCACATCTTTTAAAGTAGCCATGTCTTTATTATAGAGGAAAACATTCGAAACCAAAAGACGCATCAAACTTGGCGGGTATAGAAATTCCAGGCCGTTCGAATGATTTCCTCCACGTCCGTGTAGCGCGGCGTCCAGCCAAGCACGTCTCTTGCTTTTTGGGTATTGGCGACCAGTTTAGCCGGATCGCCCGGCCGTCTAGGCTCTATTTTGACCTCAATCGGCTGTCCGGTCGCTTTTTTTGCTGCCTCAATGATTTCCAGCACCGAGTATCCTTCGCCATTGCCTAAATTGATCGTTTCGCTTTGGTTATGCGCCTTCAAATATTCGAGCGCCCGGATGTGCGCGTCCGCCAAATCGCACACGTGAATGTAGTCGCGAATGCACGTTCCGTCCTTGGTCGGGTAGTCGTTTCCAAACACGCAAATGTGTGGCCGCTTGTTGAGCGGCACTTGCAAAATCAACGGAATGAGATGCGTTTCCGGATCGTGCAGCTCGCCGATCTTTCCATTCGGATGCGCCCCGCACGCGTTAAAGTAGCGCAGCGCCACATACTTCATCCCATATGCCTGATCGCACCATTTCATCATCTTTTCCATCGTCAGTTTGGTTTCGCCATATGGATTGGTCGGTTCGGTCGCGTCCGATTCCTCGATCGGGATCCGCTTCGGTTCGCCATACGTCGCCGCCGTCGAAGAAAACACGATATGCTTGACGTTGAATTTTTTCATCGTTTCCAGCAGCACGAGCGTGCCGTACACGTTGTTGTCAAAATATTCGAGCGGCTCTTTCATGCTGACGCCAACAAGCGAGTTGGCCGCGAAATGAATCACACCCTCGATCGGCTCCTTTTCGAAGACGCTTTCCAAAAACGCCTTGTCCCGCAAGTCGCCTTCGTAAAAACGGGCGTTTGGATGAATGAGCTGTGGAAATCCAGTTTGCAGGTTGTCCACGATCACGACGTCCTCGCCACGTTCGACAAGGGCGTACACAGTATGGGAGCCAATGTAGCCGGCTCCGCCAACGACTAAAATCGCCATAGTTTGTTCCTCTCTTTCATCCCTATCGTACGGCGGAAGAAAAACGAAGTCAATCTTTTTAGTAAAAAATATCAAATAATTTACTAAAATATATTGCGTTATTTTTCCCTGGGGCTATAATGAAAGAGAAAAAAGGAGGCGCTTGCATGAATACGGCCATAAACCAGCTCATCCAGTATGGGCTGCAAAACGAATTGATTCACGAAGACGACATTGCCTATGTCGCCAACCGGCTTCTCGACTTGTTCGGCTTGACCGAATTTGAATACGAGAAAGGAAACGGGGAGTGCGTCGCGCTCGTTCCCGTTTTGGAAACGATGCTGGCGAAAGCCATCGAACAAGGAAAAATAGAAAACACGACGACAGAGAAGGATTTGTTCGACACGCGCATCATGGACATTTTGACGCCGCGTCCGCACGAAGTCGTTCGCACATTCGAAGCGTACGAGCAGGAAGACGCGCAAAAGGCGACCGACTGGTATTACGCGCTGTCGGTGAACACGAATTACATCCGCATGGACCGGATCCAAAAAAACATCGAGTTCACGACGCCAAGCCGCTACGCGCCGATGCGCATCACCATCAATTTATCGAAACCGGAAAAAGACCCGAAAGAAATCGCGAAAGCGAAGCAAGTGGCGTCGACCAACTATCCCAAATGCTTGTTGTGCAAGGAAAATGTCGGGTTCGCTGGCAACGCCAGTCATCCGGCCCGGCAAAATCACCGCGTCATTCCGCTCGATTTGAAAAACGGCCGCTACGATTTGCAGTATTCGCCCTACGTGTACTACAACGAGCATTGTATCGTGTTCAACGAGCAACACGTGCCTATGAAAATCGACCGGGAAACGTTTGAAAACCTTTTCGCGTTCGTGCGCCGGTTTCCGCATTACATGGCCGGAAGCAACACCGACATTCCAATCGTGGGCGGCTCGATTCTTTCCCACGACCACTACCAGGGTGGCCGGGCGCATTTCCCGATCGAGGACGCCAAAAGCTTCGCGAACGTCACGATTGACGGCTGCCAGGGCGAGCTGCTCGTCTGGCCGCTGTCGACGATCCGCCTGCATGACACGGATCCGGACAAGCTCGTGAACGCTTCGGTCCACGTGCTGGAAGCGTGGAAGCGATACGAAGACTTGTCGCGCGACATCGTTCCATATACCGGTTCGGAGCGGCACAACGCCATCACGCCCATCGTCCGTTTTCGAAACGGCCGCTATGAAGTCGATTTGGTGCTGCGCAACAACCGCACAAGCGCCCAATACCCGGATGGCATTTTCCATCCGCACCCGGAACACCACCATATCAAAAAGGAAAACATTGGATTGATCGAAGTGATGGGATTGGCGATTTTGCCCGGGCGCCTCAAAGACGAGCTTGCGGAAATCGAACGCGTACTACGCAAGGAAACGACGCTGGAAAACGCGCGAGGAATCGAACACCACAAGCCATGGGTGCGCGAGCTGCTCACCAAACCATGGAAAGACGACGTGCATGAGGCGCTTCGTCAGGAAGTGGGGCATAAATTCGTGCAAGTGCTTGAAAACGCGGGCGTCTTTAAAATGGATGCGGACGGACAGGCGGGCATGCTGCAATTTATCGAGTTCGTGCAGGAAAATTAATGGTACTATATTCATAAGGAAAGAGAGAACGCTATGGAATATCAGGATACAAGGAAAGACGGAATCGTTTTTTTCCTGTTGAAAAACGACACGAATCAAATTTACGTGACCAACTACGGGGCGACGCTGCTTTCATGGCTTGTGATCGACCGCCACGGCATGTTGGAGGATCTCGTGCTTGGCTATGAAACAATGGAGGAATACCAGACGCAAGACGGCTATTTGGGCGCGTGTCTGGGCCGGGTAGCCAACCGGATCGAACGCGGACGATTCACGCTGAACGGAAGCGAGTACACCCTTCCCGTGAACAATGGTCCCAATTCGCTGCATGGCGGCACGAGCGGATTTTCGCATCGAATCTTTGACTGGGAAATCGTCAACGACCAGTGCGTGCGGTTCACCCTCGTATCACCCGATGGCGACCAGGGCTATCCGGCCACGCTCGAAGTGGCCATCACGTACACCTTGGAAGGTGACACGCTTTCGATTCGTTACGAGGCGCAAAGCGACGCGGATACGATCGTGAATTTGAGCAATCACAGCTATTTCAATTTGGATGGATCGCCTTCGATCAAGGAGCACACATTGAAAATCGAGGCCGACCGGTTTATTCCGGTGGACGCGGATGGACTCGTTGTCGCCGACACGTTCGCGATGAGCGACGCGATGGATTTTCGTCAGGAGAAGCCCATCAAGCAGGCGCTCGATTCCGATGACGAGGCCATTCGCCTAGGAAAAGGGATCGACCATCCGTATGTGTTCCGGACGAAAACCGATCCCGTGGTGCTGGCGAGTTCGAAAAGCGGACTGGAGCTTGTCGTCAACACAAGCTATCCGCAAGCGCAAATTTATACCGCGAATTATTTGGACGGCCGCCCTGGCAAGCATGGCGTGCCGATGAAAGCGCAGAGCGCGATTTGCATTGAAACCCAATATCGTCCCAACGATATCAACCAGGATCCACAATCCCTGACCATTTTAAGAAAAGGAGAGAAGTATGACGAGTGGACGTCATTCACAGTGAGAAAACGATGAAAACAGTAAAAAACTTAATCGACGCATTTGAGAACAACCAGTACGACGACCGGCTCATGACGCTGTATGGCGACGCAAGCCGGCTGGATGCCGAGCGAAACCGCTATGTGAACGCCTTGAAAACGTTTGAGCGGCTGTATGGCGATCAGCCGGTTCAGATTTTTTCGGCGGCCGGCCGCAGCGAGGTGGCAGGCAACCATACGGACCACCAGCACGGACGGGTGCTGGCCGCTTCGATCAATTTGGATACGATCGGCATCGTGGCGAAGACGGAACAGAACGTGATCAAAGTCGTTTCGGATGATTTTGATATCGCGCCGGTCGACGTGAATCAAACGGAACTGGAAACGGTGGAGGAAAGCTCGGCTTCTTTGATTAGGGGCGTCGTGCAAGGGTTTAAAAACGCGAACTGGAACGTTGGCGGATTTGAAGCGTACATGACAAGCGAAGTCATTGTCGGCGCGGGTCTTTCGTCCTCCGCTTCGTTCGAGGTATTGGTAGGAACGATTCTTTCGTACTTGTACAACGAGGGAAAGGTACCGATGGTTGAAATCGCGAAAATCGCCCAGTACGCGGAAAACAAGTATTTTGGCAAGCCATGCGGCTTGATGGATCAGTGCGCGTGCGCGGTCGGCGGCTTGATTACGATCGACTTTATGGATCCGAAAGCGCCCGTCGTCCAGGCGGTGGATTTGAATTTCGACGATTTTGGCTTGAACTTGTGCATCGTGGACACGAAAGGAAGCCACGCGGATTTGACGCACGAATACGCAGCGGTGCCAGCCGAAATGAAAGCGGTGGCCAATTTCTTTGGCAAAGACGTGCTACGGGATGTGGACGTGGACGCGTTTTACGAGCAGATTCCGGCGGTGCGCGAGCAGGCAGGCGACCGGGCTGTGTTGCGCGCGCTACACTTCTTCCACGAAAACGAGCGGGTTCGTGAAATCGTCCAGGCGCTGGAGAAAGAGGACAAGGAAGGCTTCGAGCGAGGCATTCTCGCTTCGGGCAATTCGAGCTTTAAATACTTGCAAAACGTGTTCGCGGCCAGCGATCCGGCCAACCAGGCGGTGTCGCTTGCGCTGGCGATCAGCGAGGAGGCGCTGGAAGGCAAGGGCGTGAGCCGCGTGCATGGCGGCGGCTTCGCGGGAACGATCCAGGCGTTTGTGAACACCGACGATGTCCAAGCCTATAAGGAAAAAATGGAAAAGGTGTTTGGCGAAGGTTCGTGCCACGTTTTGAAGATCCGACCGGAAGGCGGAACGATTGTCGTAGAATAAAATGAAAAAAGAAAAGACCACTTAACAGGAAGGGGTTCTTACAAGAAGTTTGTTACGGAATCCATTGAACGGAAGGAAAATTTATGATCCTTCCGTTTTTTTGTGCATCTTCCTTTCTTTGGTCCGGATTGTGAAGTCCAATAGGATCAGGTAGCTTAGGAGGCGTTTTTATGTCTAAATCTCAATCGGTTATGCCGGTTTTTTCCGTCGATGATTTTTTGTTTGGCCATGATTTGATGGACGATCCAGACCAGAAATCTTATTTCGACAAAGAGAGCAACTCACTCCATTTATTCAAATGTCAAAAAAAATCAGTCCATCCTGTATGTCCTTATTGTGGAGAAGAGGCAACTCGCACGAATGGATGGGAACGACGTACTTGCCAGCTTTTTCCGATCCATGGCTTTTCTGTTTTTCTCCATATCCGTCAGCGACGTTTCAAGTGTGCAAATCCACATTGTTCGCACTACACGTTCACTTTGGAAACGCCGGGTTTCAAAGCCTATCAGCATCGCAGCGATTCTTTGAACATTGCGCTTTTTGCGTTGTCCATCTTTTTCAGCGATACGGCCCTTTCGCTTCTTTCCAGACAGTTTGGACTCCAAGTCAGTCGGGAATCCATCCGCAATCTTTTATCCCATGTCGAGATCAAAGACGAGCCGGACATCGACGCGATTGGGGTAGATGATGTGTGCCTCAAAAAGGGCCAGACTTACTACACAGTTATCTATGACGCACACGACCATCATCTTTTGGCTCTGCTCCAAGGCAGGGATGGACGCGAATTGACAGAATGGCTCAAAAAACATCCAAAGATAAAAGTCGTGGCCAGAGATCGGGCGAGTGCCTATGCCAGCGCCATCTCCAAGGTACTTCCCGACTGCGCGCAGGTAGCGGACCGATTCCATCTGCTGGACAACCTGCTCGAATATCTACACAAGATGATCCAGAATGAAGTGCCAGGTACCATCTTCGTAGAAGAGGATAAGATCCTTGATCATGAACCAAAAAAAGAATGGCTGCCGATCCGGTATGATCCAGCCCTTTTAGACAGCCTTCACTATGACGATACGCCGCCCGTCGATGAAAACGGGAAAAAGATCCTGTTTATCGACAAAAGCGCGTCTCGAAATCAAAAACAATATCAGCGTCAAGCCGAATCAAGAAAGAAAAAATATCAAAAGGTGAAAGCGACCCGGCAGGCTTATTTCAATAAGGAGAGGCCTAAGAAGAAAGATCTGCAAGAGCGATTCCGTATTTCGAACGCGACTTTAGACAAATATTTGAGCATGAGCGAAGAGGAAGTGGAAAAGCTTCTGGAAATCACTCCCTATAAGAAGCGGGACACCCCGGTCAATCCGTATCTAAATAGGATTTATAAGATGCTCAAGGACAATGTGGATCCGCCGTTGATCTTCGCCTATATCCTTCATCAAGGATATCAGGGAAGCCAAATATCATTAGAAAATCATATTAAAGCGATCAAAGAAAATAATTTTGGAGGAAAAGTGTCAAAGGTATGGAACGTGGAAAAACACTATTCCGAAAAAATCGATACGATCAAGTCAAATGCCATTCTCAGATATGTGACGATCAAGGACCGAGAGAAGATGAAATATACAAAAGTTGCGGTTTATTATTCCAAGATAAAAATTAAATATCCGATAGTCGAAGAATGCGAAAATATATGGAATGAATTCTATAAAATATTGATGGGGAATGACCCGAATAAGATAGATGAATTTATTAAAAAAGAAAAAGAAACAAAGATCCATAAATTCGTGGAAGGACTAAAAAAAGATATCGCCGCCATCAAACACGCGATATCTTCCGCGATAAGCTCTGGTTTTGTCGAAGGGGGCAATGACCGGTATAAACTCGTCAAACGAACGATGTTCGGACGAGCCGGGCAGAAGCGCCTATTCGATAAGACTTATGCGATTTCTATTATAATGCGGACCGGGATAAAAGCCAGCGAATTGATAGAGAAATGGATTCATGAAGATGGAAGAATCAAAAAGGAGATGCCAGTATTCTGACATCTCCAATAATGGCTTTATCCAAGCGTTACAAACTTTTTGTAAGAACCCAGGAAGGCGCATCGACGCCTTCTTTTTTTGCCTTTCAACCAATTCGTCAAGCGCAAGAAAATCCTCTTTTTCTTTTTTTATCTGTCATCTAAATCTCTTTAAAAAAGTTATAAAAAGTAGTTGACAGTTGATGAGGAGTGCGGTATGATAAGTGAGCGTTAAGGAAACGCCTCTCGAAAACGACAAACTTGTTAAAAAAGTCAAAACAAGGGTTGACGAACGGGAGAAAGAGAAGTAATATAAACAAGCTGTTTGGAAACAAACAGCGGGACGATCTTTGAAAACCTGATAGAAACGAAAGAAACAAAAAATCAATCGTACAAGAACGAGAGAAAAGAAACAAACACGTCGATTTCTTGAGAAACACCTGAAAAGGAAAACGAACAAAAAGAAGAAGAAAATGTCAGCGAAAAGACATTGAAAAAAAAGAGTCGAATCAAATGGAGAGTTTGATCCTGGCTCAGGATGAACGCTGGCGGCATGCCTAATACATGCAAGTCGAACGAGGGTCCTTCGGGACTCGAGTGGCGAACGGGTGAGTAACACGTAGGGAACCTGCCCGTGCGACCGGGAGAACTTTCGGAAACGGAAGCTGATACCGGATAGGGACAGAGACGGCATCGACTCTGTGTTAAAGGAGCTGAAAGGCTCCGCGCACGGATGGACCTGCGGTGCATTAGCTAGTTGGTGAGGTAACGGCCCACCAAGGCGACGATGCATAGCCGGCCTGAGAGGGCGGACGGCCACACTGGGACTGAGACACGGCCCAGACTCCTACGGGAGGCAGCAGTAGGGAATTTTCGTCAATGGGCGCAAGCCTGAACGAGCAATGCCGCGTGAACGAGGAAGGTCTTCGGATCGTAAAGTTCTGTTGAAGGGGAAAAAGAGCGGAGAGAGGAAATGGTCTCCGATTGATATTACCCTTCGAGGAAGTCACGGCTAACTACGTGCCAGCAGCCGCGGTAATACGTAGGTGGCGAGCGTTATCCGGAATGATTGGGCGTAAAGGGTGCGTAGGCGGCCTGCTAAGTCTGGAGTGAAAGGTACCGGCTCAACCGGTACAGGCTCTGGAAACTGGCGGGCTAGAGAGCAGGAGAGGGCGGTGGAACTCCATGTGTAGCGGTAAAATGCGTAGATATATGGAAGAACACCAGTGGCGAAGGCGGCCGCCTGGCCTGTTACTGACGCTGAGGCACGAAAGCGTGGGGAGCAAATAGGATTAGATACCCTAGTAGTCCACGCCGTAAACGATGAGGACCAAGTGTTGGGGAAGACCCAGTGCTGCAGTTAACGCAGTGAGTCCTCCGCCTGGGGAGTATGCACGCAAGTGTGAAACTCAAAGGAATTGACGGGGGCCCGCACAAGCGGTGGAGTATGTGGTTTAATTCGAAGCAACGCGAAGAACCTTACCAGGCCTTGACATAGGGTGCGAAGCTGTGGAGACATAGTGGAGGTAAACATCCATACAGGTGGTGCATGGTTGTCGTCAGCTCGTGTCGTGAGATGTTCAGTTAAGTCTGGCAACGAGCGCAACCCTCGTGATGTGTTACCAATATCGAGTTAGGGACTCACATCAGACTGCCGGTGAGAAACCGGAGGAAGGCGGGGATGACGTCAAATCATCATGCCCCTTATGGCCTGGGCTACACACGTACTACAATGGCGGCGACAGAGGGCAGCGAGCCTGCGAAGGCAAGCGAATCCCAAAAAAGCCGTCCCAGTTCGGATTGGAGTCTGCAACCCGACTCCATGAAGTTGGAATCGCTAGTAATCGCGGATCAGCATGCCGCGGTGAATACGTTCTCGGGCCTTGTACACACCGCCCGTCAAACCATGGGAGTGGGCAATGCCCGAAGCCGGTGGCGCAACCTGAAAAGGAGCGAGCCGTCGAAGGCAGGGCCGATGACTGGGGTTAAGTCGTAACAAGGTATCCCTACGGGAACGTGGGGATGGATCACCTCCTTTCTAAGGAGAAAGCAATTTGAAAAGGTGTAAAGACGTGGGAAGAGTTCTATCAGGTTTTGGAGGATCGTCCTCCAGAGTTCGATCTTTGAAAACCGGAGACACAAATTTGAAGAAAAGACACAACAAATAGAGAAGAGGTCTTGAAGCAAGTTGTGGAGAAAAAAAGACACTGAGAAAACAGTAAGAGAAAAACAGTTTTCGAAAGAAGAAAATCTTGAAGAAAGCACATTGAAGAAATAAAGAGAACCAACTGATCAAGTAGGCAAGGGCGTACGGAGGATGCCTGGCCACTCGAAACTGAAGAAGGACGCACCGAACTGCGAAAAGCGGCGCCGAGCTGTAAGGAAGCGAAGACACGCCGATATCCGAATGGGGAAACCCGGCATCTTGAAAGGGATGTCATCTCTAGGATGAATAAATAGTCGTAGAGAGAGGGACCCGGGGAACTGAAACATCTAAGTACCCGGAGGAAAAGAAAACAAGAGTGATTCCCCGAGTAGCGGCGAGCGAAAGGGGAGCAGCCCAAACCGTTCTGAGGGACGGGGTTGAAGGGGGTTCAGGAAAGCAGAGACAGACCATAGGCAAACGCGAACGGAAGCGCGGCCGAAGAGGGTGAAAGCCCCGTAGCCGAAATGGGAAGAGGAAGCGAGAACGACCCTGAGTACGACGAGACACGAGGAATCTTGTCGGAAGCAGGCGGGACCATCCGCCAAGGCTAAATATAAACGAGTGAGCGATAGAGAAAGAGTACCGTGAGGGAAAGGTGAAAAGAACCGCGGGAGCGGAGTGAAAGAGAACCTGAAACCGTATGCCTACAAGAAGTCAGAGCCCGTCAAGGGGTGATGGCGTGCCTTTTGTAGAATGAACCGGCGAGTTGCGTTGCGATGCGAGGTTAAGCGAGGAAAGAGCGGAGCCGAAGCGAAAGCGAGTCTGAAGAGGGCGGAAAGAGTAGAGCGATGCAGACCCGAAACCGGGTGATTTAGCCATGGGCAGGTTGAAGCAGAAGTGAAATTCTGTGGAGGACCGAACCGACTACCGTTGAAAAGTTAGCGGATGACCTGTGGCTAGGGGAGAAATTCCAATCGAACCCGGAGATAGCTGGTTCTCCCCGAAATAGCTTTAGGGCTAGCGTCGGCCGATGAGCAAGGGAGGTAGAGCACTGAATGCATGATGGCCCCAACCCGGGGTACTGAATGCAATCAAACTGCGAATGCCCTTGAAGAAAGAGGCCGGCAGTCAGACTGTGGGTGATAAGGTCCATGGTCGAGAGGGAAACAGCCCAGACCGCCAGCAAAGGTCCCGAAATACAGGCTAAGTGGAAAAGGATGTGGGGACGCACGGACAGCTAGGAGGTTGGCTCAGAAGCAGCCATCCTTTGAAGAGTGCGTAACAGCTCACTAGTCGAGTGGCCCTGCGCCGAAAATGTACCGGGGCTAAGCCTGATACCGAAGCTGCGGATGTATTCGAAAGAGTATGTGGTAGGGGAGCGTTGCATGCAGGAAGAAGTATCACTGAGAAGGGATATGGACAGCATGGAAGTGAGAATGCCGGTGTGAGTAGCGAGATGCAGGTGAGAATCCTGCACACCGAAAGCCCAAGGATTCCAGGGGAAGGTTCGTCCGCCCTGGGTAAGTCGGGACCTAACGCGAGGCCGAGAGGCGTAGTGGATGGAAAGCAGGCGGAGATTCCTGCACCCGCGAGATACGAGGCGAAGGAGTGACGGAGACGGAGTAGGCGACCCTCTGAATGGATTGAGGGCCAAGCGCAGCAGACGGATACCAGGCAAATCCGGTATCGGAAGGCAGGGCGTGAAGGGTAAGCGAAATCGAAAGAGAGTAGCGAAGCGCTAAGGACGGCTTCCAAGAAAAGCTTCTAGCAAAGTGGTATCGAGCGGCCCGTACCAAAACCGACACAGGTGGGCAGGCTGAGTAGGCCAAGGTGAGCGAGAGAACTGTTGCCAAGGAACTCGGCAAAATGGCCCCGTAAGTTCGCGAGAAGGGGCGCTCTCGAGAGAGAGCCGCAGTGAAAAGGCCCAAGCGACTGTTTAACTAAAACACAGCTCTCTGCGAAGCCGCAAGGCGAAGTATAGGGGGTGACACCTGCCCGGTGCTGGAAGGTTAAGGGGATCTGTGAATCGAAAGATGAAGCAGTGGTCCGAAGCCCCAGTGAACGGCGGCCGTAACTATAACGGTCCTAAGGTAGCGAAATTCCTTGTCAGGTAAGTTCTGACCCGCACGAAAGGTGTAACGATTTGGGCGCTGTCTCGGCAGCAGACTCGGTGAAATCTTAGTACCTGTGAAAATGCAGGTTACCCGCAACTAGACGGAAAGACCCCATGGAGCTTTACTGCAGCTTGGCATTGGGTTCTGAACGAACATGTACAGGATAGGTGGGAGACGAAGAGAGGAGCACGCCAGTGCGTCTTGAGTCGATGTTGGGATACCACCCTTGAGCGTTTGGAGCCCTAACCTGGGTCCTGGAACAGGATCGGGGAGAGTGCCAGGCGGGCAGTTTGACTGGGGCGGTCGCCTCCCAAAGAGTAACGGAGGCGCCCAAAGGTACGCTCAGGCTGGATGGAAACCAGCTGACGAGTGCAAATGCAGAAGCGTGCCTGACTGTGAGAGCAACAACTCGAACAGGGACGAAAGTCGGGATTAGTGATCCGGCGGTGCCGAATGGAAGGGCCGTCGCTCAACGGATAAAAGCTACCCTGGGGATAACAGGCTGATCTCGCCCAAGAGTTCACATCGACGGCGAGGTTTGGCACCTCGATGTCGGCTCATCGCATCCTGGAGCTGGATTCGGTTCCAAGGGTTGGGCTGTCCGCCCATTAAAGCGGTACGCGAGCTGGGTTCAGAACGTCGTGAGACAGTTCGGTCCCTATCTGTTGTGGGCGAAGGAGATCTGAGGGGAGCTGTCCTTAGTACGAGAGGACCGGGATGGACCTGCCGCTTGTGGATCGGTTATCACGCCAGTGGTAAAGCCGGGTAGCGAAGCAGGGAAGGGATAAGCGCTGAAAGCATCTAAGCACGAAGCCCACCCCAAGATGAGATCTCCCATTCTGAGAAGAAGTAAGGCCCCTCAAAGACGATGAGGTAGATAGGCCGGGTATGGAAGCGCAGCGATGCGTGGAGTTGACCGGTACTAATCGGCCGAGGACTTGATCAGAGCCCATGACTTGCCAAGACCAAGGGGTTGTGGAAAGAGAAAGAAGGCGTGTTTCTGGTTTTGAGAGATCGAACGACCACCTTGCCGCTGGCGAGGTTTTTTTATTTATTCAAACAAGCGGGAATGGCTTTTTTCAGCCTTTTCTCGCTTGTTTTTTTTTCTTTGAAGAAAAGCGGAAAAATTTCTGAAATTTATGTGAGCATTTTACGTGCACTCTAAGCTGTAAGGGCTTACACTAAGAGCCGTAAACAAGCCAAAGCAGAAGTAGCCGCATCGTCTAAAAGGCGGATGCGCATTCCCTGCGTTTTTATTCACGCAATGATTTTATTCTCCTCTTGATATAAACTAGTTTACTTTTCAGAAGAGAGGAAAAAGAGCAAGTGGATGAAAACAGTCCTCCTGCATGTGTAAGTACTTACAGGAAAAAAAGAATCAGGATTTTGGCAAAGGAAAACGAAACAGTTCTCATCCATTGGGAGAAGAGCGGATTTTTTTCACCAGGAGATAAACTAGTTTACTTCGTTTTCACTCGATAGAGGTAGGCATGAAAAAACAATTTGGACACAATCAGCATGGCGAACCGGTAACGCTTTATCTTCTCGAAAACGATCGTTTTCGAATCGCGGTCACCGATTACGGCGCCACTCTCGTTTCTTTTATCGACAAGAACCGGGACCTTGAACTCGTCGCGGGCTTTGACGACGTGGAACACTATGTACAGCATACCGCCCATTTCGGGTCCACGATCGGCCGCGTCGCCAATCGAATCAAAGACGCAAAATTTGATTTGAATGGAAGAACTTACCATGTGAGCGCGAACAAAGGCAACAATTCGCTCCATGGAGGCGCGGTTGGATTCGACAAACGAATGTTTCAAGGCCGCGTGGAGGACAACCGTATCGTTTTGACGGCAACCAGCCCCGATGGCGAGGAAGGATATCCGGGCAATCTCCAAGTCCAGGTCACCTATCGTCTGGATGAACGCGGCATCCACATCGAATGCGAAGGCGTATCCGATCAAACGACGCTCTTTGGCACGACGAACCATTCCTACTTCAACTTAAACGGGAACGGGTCGATCGCCGGGCACCGGGTACAGCTGTTCGCTGACGCCTACGCGCCCAACGATGAAACCGGTACGGCGACAGGCGATTTGGTTTTGTGCGAAAACACTCCCTTCGATTTCCGGAACGAAAAGGAAATCGGCGCGGACTTTAACAGCGCCGACGAGCAAATCCGAATGACCCGCGGTTATGACCACCACTATTCGATTCAAGGAAGCGGCTTGCGGACGATGGCCGTGTGCCGGGCCAACGGGCTGCGGCTCGAAACCCGCTCCAACTTGCCGGGTATCCATTTTTACACCGGAAACTTCCTGGATGGAAGCTACGTCGGTCACCGAGGAGTCGCGTATGGATACCACGAACGGGTATGCTTTGAACCCGAGTACTATCCCAACGCGATTAATTATGAAACGCACGAAAAACCGGTTTTGAAAGCGGGAGAGCACGCGGTGCAAATCATCGAATATTGGCTCGATGACGACAAGGAGGAGGAATCCTCGACATTTTAAACAATAAGTAAACTACTTAACTTCATTCATAAAAAAGTACGATCAATTAGGAGGAAACAACCATGAATCAAACATCCCGGAAAGTAAGAATGGGAATCGACGTCGGCGGCACGTACACCAAGTGCGTGGCCATGGACAACGAAACCCATGAAATCATTGGAAAAAACGAAGTGAAAACGACCCACGACGCCAAAGAAGGAGTCGCCCTGGGCGTTGTGCAGTCGTTTGAAAACTGTTTGCGCGAAAACGGCATTTCACCCGACGACGTCGTTTTTGTCGCCCACTCGACAACGCAAGCCACCAACGCCTTCATCGAAGGCGACGTCGCGCCAGTCGGCATCATTGGCGTGGCCGGAGGCGGGGTGGAAGGGCTGCTGGCCAAACGGCAGCTACGCCTCAAAGACGTGGTTCTCGATGAGAAAACCGGTAAGAAGATCCCGATTTGCAACGAGTACATCCCCAAGAAAAAACTATGCAAAGAAACCATTCACAGCGCCATTCAAAGCTTGTCTGGACAAAACTCGGAAGTCATCGTCGCTTCGATGGCCTTTGGTGTCGACAGCCAGGACGAGGAAAAGATGATTTACAACGAGGCGACAAGCCTGGGCTTGCCGGTTACGATGGGCTCCGACATCACGAAGCTGTATGGGCTGACCCGCCGGACGAGAACCGCCGCCATCAACGCGTCGATTTTGCCAAAAATGGTCGCCACCGCCAACGCGACGGAAAATTCCGTAAAAAACGCGGGCGTCAAAGTGCCGCTCATGATCATGCGCGGCGACGGCGGCGTCATGGAAATCAGCGAGATGCGCAAACGCCCGATCCTGACCGCCTTGTCCGGTCCGGCGGCGTCCGTCATGGGCTCCCTCATGTACTTGCGCGCGTCCAACGCGATTTATTTCGAAGTCGGCGGCACGACGACGAACATCGGCGTCATTAAAAACGGCCGTCCGGGTGTCGATTACGCCAACATCGGCGGGCACGACACGTACATCAACTCGCTGGACGTCCGCATTCTTGGCTGCGCGGGCGGTTCCATGATTCGAATCAACGACAAGGACGTCGTGGACGTCGGCCCTCGTTCGGCCCACATCGCCGGCTGCGACTACGCCTGCTTTACCGATCCCGATGAAATCGAGGATCCGCAAATCGAACTTGTCGCGCCAAAAGACGGTGACCCGAACGACTATGTCGTGATTCGGCTGAAAAACGGCAAACGCATCACGATTACGAACACCGATGCCGCCAACGTGCTTGGACTCATTGACGAAAAGTACTTCGCTCACGGAAACGCCGAAAGCGCGCGCAAAGCGATGCAGCCAATCGCGGACCGGCTGCAAATCACCGTCGAGCAGCTCGCCGAGAAAATCTTGGAAAAAGACTACGAGAAAGTCAGCGCCTGCATCAACGCGCTGGCCGAAAAATACCATTTGGATCACGACGCCATGAAGCTGGTCGGCTGCGGAGGCGGAGCCGCCTCGCTCGTTCCGTATTGCGCCAAAAAGATGGGCCTGCAATACTCGATCCCGGAAAACGCGGAAGTCATTTCCTCGATCGGCGTGTCTCTGGCCATGGTTCGCGACGTCATCGAGCGCGTCATTCCAAACCCAACCGAGGAAGACATCGCCGCGATGAAAAAAGAAGCCATCGACGCCTGCATCGACTCGGGCGCGGCGGCCGACACGGTCGAAGTCCATATTGAAATCGACAATCAATCCGGCAAGGTGACCGCCATCGCGACGGGATCCACCGAAGTGAAAACGACCGACTTGCTCAAAGAGTGCTCCCAGGAGGAAGCGCTTGAACTGGCGCAAGCCGACTTTGGTGCCGACGTCACGGACATCGAATGCGCCTGCAAGACCGACAACTTCTATGTCTTCACCGCGAAAAAAGGCGAAAAGACGCCAATTCGAATCATTGATAAAAAAGGATTCATCCGCGTGCAGTGCTCGAACGCGAAAGCGGTCTGCACGCCAGCCAAGGACTATCAAAGCGCGGTGGAAGCGATGTGGGACGACCTGGCTATTTACAAATCCGAAACGATTTTGCGGCCGGACTACTACTTGTGCATCGGGCCACGGGTTTGCGACTACAGCGCGGTGGATTTGAATCAAAACGAGTTGCTGATGAATTTGGACATCCAGGATCGGGATCCAATGGAAGAAGTGCTCGTGATCGGTGACTGCAATGACATCTTCTAAACCAAGAGGCTCTTCGTTGCAAAAATACGTGGAACGCATTGGAAAATCGCTTGCCGGAAAACCGAATTTTTCGATACCGGACGTCGCGATTCGCCCCGTTTCGCGCATCGTGCGCGATTTAACGAACATTCCCCAGGCGAACTGGTGGCGGGCGGTACGCTTTTTCCCGCGAGCCGATGAATGGCCGCTTTTGCGACGAGGAACGTCAGGATATGTACCAGCAAGCCGTGGCGTGCGGAGAACGATACGCCCAGGCGTGTCAGGAACAATACGGGACGATTCCGATGGAGGAGCTCGCGGAAAAGCTCGGCTTGGACCTTGTGTTCCAGGACCGGCCGCAAAGCAGCTCCCGCATTGTATTCGCCGATTTTCAGGAACCGGGAACAATCCACGTGTATGAGGACGGGCTGGAAAAAGGAGAAGCGCTGCTCGCGCAGCCGGATGTGAAAAACGCGTTTGGCTGCGACGTGGACATCGCCTCGGTACTGATCGCGCACGAGTTGTTCCACGTGCTGGAACTGCGCGATCCCGCCATTTGGACCCGGACGCATTCCGTCGTGCTTTGGAAAGCGGGCTGGTTTACCAACCGCAGTCCGGTCGCGGTCCTTAGCGAGATCGCGGCGATGGCCTTCGCCAAACGGATGACGGGGCTGCCGTTTTCCCCTTACGTGCTGGACGCCTTTCTCGTCTACGGCTATTCGGAAAGCGCGAGCAGCGCCCTCTATGAGGAAATGAGCCAGGCGGCTCAGCCGCCCGCTTCCGGGTTCAAGCCGCAAGCATGAGCGAACCCATGAAAGAAACCGTCCGGTATTTGGCCGGGCTCGATCCCTCGACGCGCCGCGAGCGCCTATGCCGGCTTTTGAAAGAAAAAGGCATTCCCTGCCGGCCCCAGCAAGACGCAGACGCCATAAATTTGCTCGCTGGCGACTTCGACGATTCGCGCGCGCTGCCGATGTTTTGCGCGCATTACGATGTCGTGCCCGGCAGTTCGGGAGCCAACGACAACCTCGCGTCCGTCGCGGTGTTGATCCGGCTGCTTGAGCGCGCCGCGGGTACTTGCCGGGTGGCCTTTCTGGATGGCGAGGAGCGAGGGCATACCGGCGCAAACCTGTTTTGCCAAACCATGGACAAACGATGCGTGTCCTGTCTTGTCGTGCTCGACGTGTGCGGGTATGGAGAACAGGAAACGTACCGGATTCGCAAAGGACGGTTCCACTCGTATTTTCGAAAACTGACCGCGGGGCAGCCGCGAAAAAAATACCATCCGCTTTCTTTGGCGAACTTGCCGGAAAGCGACGATGGCGCACTCGTTTCGATGGGTGTGCCGGTCATGCTGGTGAGCATGATGCCTGCAAGCGACGCCCAATCGCTGCAAGCCACGCAACGCGGCTTCCCTTCCTTGGGCCAGACGATGGAAGCGCTGGAAGTCGTCCAGACGATCCACGGCGGTTCGCTCGACGATCCCGAACACGTGTCGGAGGCGAGCATGAACCACGTGCTCTGTCATCTGCTGGAAGGATTGATTCAATAGCAGCGCCAGAAACTGTCCAAAATCCGGGAGACAGTCGCTGGTTCGATGTTATAAAGAGGCGCACGAAGAAATTGCGATTCGCGCCGTTCGTAGTAATGATTACAGGAGGATACAAAAACTATGAGTAGCATCATTATTGGTATCTTGCTTCTGCTTTCCTTGATCGGATTAATTTACTATGCCGTAAAGGGAAAGAACTTGATGGTAGGATTCCTTATTATCACGACACTTTGGCTTGTTTTAGTGCTGGTCGGTAACGCCCTTTCGCCCAATCCGCAAATGGCGGACATGTCCGTTATTGATATCATCGGCAATGTCTATCAAGCCGGGCCGGAAGGCTATGCGAAATCCATTCTCGTCAATATCTTCTTCGGCGCTTTCTTTGGCCGGGTGCTGATCGAGACGGGCATCGCTTCCACGCTTATTCGCAAAGTCGTCGAACTAGGTGGCGACAAGCCAAAAATTACGATGGGCCTTCTGTGCTTCGTGGTTCTTCTGTGCTTCACGTCCATGACGGGAATCGGGCCGGTCATCGCCATCGCCGTCATCGCGCTGCCAATCATGCAGGCGCTAGGCATTCCGTCCAGCATCGCCCTCTTTAGCTTCATGGGCTCGATCATGTGCGGTATTTTGGCCAACGTGACAAACTTTAAACAATATCAAGGCATTTTGGATGGCATGGAGCCAGGCAAGTTCGCGGACGCGGCGTACACGTTCCAGGACTACTTCCACTTTGGCGCCATCGCGGCCGTCGTCGCGTTCGCCATCGTCATGATCGTATCGTGCGTGGCGCTGTCCAAACACGCCAAATCCCACGCCTGGGCGGCGGTGACGCCAAACAGTCAGCCGCAAGGTGACGCGCCGGCGATTTCCTGGATTTCCGTGATTTTGCCGATCCTGCTCGTCGTGATCTGCAAGCTGCAAGTCATTCCGGCTTTCTTCGTTTCCGCTTTGTTCGCGTTGCTGACGTGCGGAAAGCTGAAAAACGGCTACGACAAAATCGCGCAGCTGATTTCCAAGCTCTTTACCGATGGATCGGTTGACGTGGCCCCAATGATTGGCTTCCTGCTGACCCTGGCGATGTTCAACAACGTCGCCGTCTACGCCGGACCATATTTTGAAGCCATTATCGGCGACATCTTCCCGCACAGCGTGCTGGGCCTGACGCTTTTGATGGCCGTGCTCATCCCGGCCGGCTTCTTCCGCGGGCCGACCAACCTGGTTGGATGCGGTACGGCGGTCGCTGTCGTGATTCTTGGCGCGACATCGAATTTGCCGGTCACGTTCCTGTACCCGCTGTTCGCGATCACGACGATCGTTCCACAGCATTTGGACATCACGCAGTCGTGGGTCGCCTGGGGACTTGGCTATACGAAAGTCAGCTCGAAGGGATTCATGAAATACACCATCCCGGTTGGATGGGCGATTGGCGCTTTGCTGCTGCTCATGAACTACTTTATGAACGGAATGGGCATTTAATCCAGTTTTATTGATTCCGCGAGCGGATTGCGGGCCAAAGGATGATGTATCCCGGAACACCATCCTTTTCCTGCATTGTGCGCGAATCAAAAAAAGCGGTCAATTTGCCGGAAAAGGTGTAAAATTAGAACAAATAAAAATTTCTGTTTTGTTTGAATACAAACGGAAAACGGAACGGGCCGGACAGCCAGGCCAACGGGAAACTGCTTTACATCCCCATGGATTCCGATCACAAACGAAAGAGGATAAAGGTAGTTATGCGAAAAAAAAATTCGATCACAATCGCGGATATCGCGAAAAAAGCGGGCGTGTCCAGGACGACGGTTTCGTTTTATTTGAACCGGAAATTCGAGAAAATGTCCAGCAAGACCCGGGACAAAATCGAATCGGTCATTGAAGAAACCGAATTTGTTCCCAATGTTTTGGCTCGTTCTCTCAACAACAAGCAGTCGTATTTGATTGGCGTCCTGCTTCATTCTCTGGATTCCAAGGAAAAAGCGGGATTTTTGGAAGGCGTCGAGGACTGCCTGAAAGAAAACAACTACCAAATGATCGTGGCGCTGTCCGGCTGGGATCTGGACGAGGAACGCCGCCAAATCGAAAAGATGAAGGCGCTTGGCGTCGACGGGTTTATCGTCAGCCCAAGCGACAGCTTCGACTTGTTGTGGAACACGCTCAAAAGTCCAAGCCCTCTGGTCGTCTACAACCCTTCGCATGTGTCGCCTTACCGCTACTGGGTGCGCACCAACGACTACGAGGCCGTGTACGACGCCCTCGACCAGGCCGTCGACGCTGGCTACAAGCGGTTCATTCTCGTCAGCGAAGAGCCGGGAAAGCACGGCACCATCGCGCAGCGCTGCCGGGCCTTCGACAGCGTCACCCGGCTGCGCCATCGCGCGGCCACGGCGCTGTATGTCGCCGATCCGGACGACACGACCTCGCTGGAGTACCGGCTCGTGCAGCAAATTCGAATCGACGAGCCGACGTGTTTTTTCGTCACGACGCCGGCGCTTTTGCGGGCGGTGTACCTCGTGTTGCGCCGGTACCGCGAGCTGATGCCCGAGTCCATCGGCTTGATTGGAATCAACGCGCTCGAATGGGCGGAAATGGTCGATCCGCCCGTGACGACGATCGTGCAGCCCGCCTACGAGGCCGGGTTCCACGCCGCGCGGCTGCTTTTGGACGGGATCCTGGAACAAAACAAGGAGCTGCCTTGCCGGATTTTCCCGTGCCGGCTCCACGCGCTGGGCTCGACGCGAAACGTCAAAAACAAGAAAGAGGAATAAAATCATGAACACAATCCTGGAGGAAAACCAATATGAACACATACATTGACCAGCTATTCGGGCTGGAAGGAAAAGTTGCGCTTGTAACCGGCGCCACGCATGGCATCGGATTTGGCATCGCGGTCGCGCTTGGCAAAGCGGGCGCCACCATTTGTTTCAACGGCCGGAGCGAGGAAAAAAACGCCCAGGCACTCGCGGCGTATGCCGAACAAGGCCTGCATGCCCATGGCTATGTTTGCGATGTCACGAAGGAAGACGACGTGGCGGCGATGATCAGGCAAATCGAATCCGAAGTCGGAACGGTGGATATCCTCGTCAACAACGCGGGCATTATTCAGCGCACGAGCATGCTGGAGATGAGCGTGGCGGATTTTCGCAAAGTCGTCGACGTCGATTTGACCGGTCCGTTTATTATGGCGAAAGCCGTTTTGCCGGGCATGATTCAAAAAAACGCAGGCAAGATCATCAACATTTGCTCGCTGATGTCCGAACTGGGCCGGGAAACGGTGGCCGGATACGCCGCGGCCAAAGGCGGACTGAAAATGCTGACAAGAAACATTTGCGCTGAATTTGGCGAACACAACATTCAATGCAACGGAATCGGTCCGGGCTATATCGCAACCAGTCAAACCGCGCCGCTGCGCCAGCCGCAAGCCGACGGGTCCGCCAATCCGTTTGACGCCTTTATTTTGGCGAAAACGCCCGCGCACCGCTGGGGGACGCCGGAAGACTTGGAAGGCCCTGCCATCTTTTTGGCGTCGAAGGCTTCGGATTTTGTGAACGGACACATTCTTTACGTGGATGGCGGCATTCTGGCCAGTCTTGGCCGGACGCCGCAGTAAAGGAGGCCGTATGCGAATCGCGTTGATCAATGAAAACTCGCAAGCTTCCAAAAACGCGGCCGTCGAGCGCGCGCTCAAAAAGGCGGTCGCGCCGTATGGCTACGAAGTCGTCAACTATGGCATGTTCGACGAGCAGGACGAGGCGCTGACGTATGTGCAAAACGGCATTTTGGCGGCCATCCTGCTGAATTCAGGCGCGGCCGACTATGTCGTGACGGGCTGTGGAACCGGCCAGGGCGCGATGCTGGCGTGCAACGCGTTTCCGGGGGTTTTATGCGGACACATCGAAGATCCGCTTGACGCGTACACGTTCGCCCAAATCAACGACGGCAACGCTATCGCCTTGCCGTTTGCGAAAGGCTTTGGCTGGGGCGGCGATTTAAACCTCGAATATATTTTTGAAAAGCTTTTTTGCGAACCGGCCGGACAAGGCTATCCAAGAGAGCGCGCCATTCCCGAACAGCGCAACAAGCAAATTCTCGATCAAGTCAAAGCGGTGACGTGTCAGGACTTGAAGGCGATTTTGCCGCAGCTCGACGCGCAGCTTGTGCAAGGCGTCATCGGGCGGCCGTCGTTTCAGGCGCGGTTTTTCCAGGATTGCGCCAGCGAAGAGTACGCGGCTTTGATTCGGGATCTAATTCAGAAAAATGGAAAGGACAATTCGCAATGGAAGTAAGAACGGCTTGCTCACCGCAAGATGAAAAACATTACGACACGAAACGGCTTCGCGAGGAATTTTTAGTGGAAAAGCTTTTTTTCGAAAATGAAATCAAGCTTGTGTACAGCCACATCGACCGCATTATTTTTGGCGGGGCGATGCCGGTTGGCCGCGCCCTGAAGTTGGAAGCGGGCGACGAGCTACGCGCGAACTATTTTTTGGAACGGCGGGAGCTGGGCCTCATCAACATTGGCGGCCCGGGCGTCGTGACGGCGGATGGCGTCGCGTACGAAATCGGCTCACGTGACGGGTTGTACCTTGGCCAGGGAACCAAAGACATCGTCTTTGAAAGCGAGAGCGAGGAAAATCCGGCCAAGTTTTACTTGTGTTCTGGTCCGGCGCATCGCTCGTATCCGGCGAAGCGGATCTTGAAGGATAAAAAAGCGGAGCAGCCTTACGACGTAGAAATTTTGCCGGAAAACAAAAAGGAGCTGGGCACGCTCGAGGATTCGAACCACCGCACCATCAATAAATATATTTTGCCCGGCCAAGTCGAATCGTGCCAGCTCGAAATGGGAATGACGCATTTGGAGCCGGGCAGCGTATGGAACACGATGCCTTGCCACACGCACGACCGGCGCATGGAAGTGTACTTGTATTTCGACTTGCCGGAAGACGCGTTCGTCATGCATTATATGGGCGAGCCGCAGGAAACCCGCCATTTGGTCGTGCGCAACGAGCAGGCGGTCATCAGCCCGTCCTGGTCGATTCACGCGGGCAGCGGATCGCGCAACTATACGTTTATTTGGGGCATGGTTGGCGAGAACCAGGATTTTGACGACATGGACGAAGTGTTGATGAAAGACCTTCGCTAGACATTTTCGATCCCTTACCGTTTAGGCAAGGGATCTTTTTTGCATGAAAAAAGAACAGCAGTCGCTGTTCTAGTCTTGGCCGCCTTTGCGGCGGTTGTAGGCCCATTTGCTTGGCTTGTACAAAAGCGCGTTGACTGGCAAGTCGAATTCGCCAATGTACTCGTGGATCAAAGGGGCGAAATTGTCTTTAAAGTGCGTGAGCCCGTCGTCGAGGGTGCCCTCGACGCCACCCATGCTGAATTCCTCGCAGCCGTGGTCGAACGCCCACTGGAAATTTTCGATGTACGTCTTGTATTGGGGCATAAAGCGGCGGAACCGGTCGTCCATGCCTGCGTACAGCATTTCGGCGCATTTGCCGTACTTGATCGTCAAGACGCCGGCAATCGGGGTCGGATCCAGCGTGCCAAGCTCTTTTCCGAATTGTTCCAAATTGGCGATGTCTTTTTCCAGTCCGGCTTTTTGTTCCTCCAGCGTGAAGCGCTTTTTCTTTTGGTTTTCCGGCAGGCTGGTTAAGTCGGCTTCGATTTTGGCGAGCTTCTTTTGGTTTTCGGACAAAATCAAGCCAAGGTCCGCGATCGCCAGCATGATGATGCTGTTGTCGCCATAGCAGTCGAGCAAGTGTTTGAAGTATTCCTTGCTGCGCAGGGCGACGTGCTTGCGATCTTCAGTCTTTGCCACCAGACTGGCGAAATCCTCCAGCAGCGCATGGCGGCCCTGCACGATTTTCAAATGGCGCTTTTCGGCTTCCTTGATGAGCTTTTTCGTTTTCTTCGGCAGCGAGGCGAGCAAGTCCTCGGGACGATCCACGATCGAGTGGAAGCGCGGCTGGATGCTTTCGGAAATCATCGTCGTGAATCCCTGGTGGATGCATCCGGCGTTTTCAAAGTTTTTGACGAGCGCCTCCTGACCGTTTTTCGGCCGGCTGGTATCGGAAGACGGATACTTGCCGATGATGATGGCGGGATCCATTTTGATAAACAGCGCGCGGCGTTTTTTCCCTTCCTGCTTGAGATGGCGCAAAAACGCCGTCAGCAGCGGTTGGTTGGTGTAGTCGAGAATCGGCCCGCGAGGAATGTACATCATGGAAAAACCGCCGGGAAGCGGCTTGATCAAAACAAGCGCGGTCGCGATCAATTTTCCTTCCTCGTTTTTCATGCCTGTATAAAGATGGTCCCAGTTGCTTTTGACACGGGCCCAGTCATAGCTTTGCAATAAGTTTGAATTGGGATGGCTGGCGACGAACGCGTCGTATTCCTCCCTTGAAAGATTGGTCGTAAACTGCATGTCCTTTACCTCCATCGGTATATTATCATACTATACAAAAGAGATTTCAAATAAAAAAGGAGGAAAGGATGAAAAACATGACGACAAGCGAGTTTTCACGCGTCCGTACCGGGTACGAGCGCGCGCTCGCCCTTTACGAGGCCGGCCGGTTCAAGCCGGCGATCACCGCGCTCAAGCGGCCGATCCGCACTCTGGAATACGGCGGCGAGAAAACGTTGTTTTTAGCCAAGTGCTATCGGCTGCTCGCCGCGTGCCACCAGGCGCTGGACGCTGCCGGGCTTGCGGCCCACTACGAGCGGGAAGCCGGGAAAATCGAAATCCAAATCAAAAGCGATCCAGAGGATCGCTAAAAACGCGCGCTTATTGAACTTGGCCGCCATCGACTGGCAGGATCGCGCCGGTAATGTACGACGCCTTGTCGCTTGCCAAAAACAAAAACGCCTCGGCAATGTCTTGCGGGGTGCCGACCCGGTGCAGCGGAATCATTTGGATGAGCGGGTCGATCACTTGTTTTGGAAGGGCTTTGACCATGTCCGTTTCCGTGATGCCCGGCGCCACGGCGTTGACGCGGATGCCGTATTTTCCCAGTTCGCGCGCCAGCGATTTCGTCATGCCGTTGATGGCGAACTTGCTGGTTGGATAGGCGACGCCGCTAGGCTGCCCGAACGTGCTGACCATCGAGCTGGTGTTTAAAATCACGCCGGCTCCTTGTTTTTTCATCCATTCGACGGCAGCTTTCGTGCAGACGAACGGCGCTTTCACGTTCAAGTCCATGACGCGGTCGAAATTTTCGATGGTGTACTTTTCCAGCGGGGTGGCGTCCGAGACACCCGCGTTATTGACGAGCACGTCGATCGAGCCAAGCCGGGTGGCGATGTCATCGAAATCCGCTTTGATTTTCTCGTAATCGGTCAACGGGGTCCAGCGGCCTTCCACGTTTTCACCGGAAAGGGCGGCCAGCGCCTTTTGGACGGTTTCCTCGCGCGACCCATACAAAACCACGTGGTAGCCGGCGTTTAAAAACGTCTTGACGGTTTCCAGACCGATGCCGCGGGTGCCGCCGGTCACGATGCATACTTTGTTCATTGTTGTTGCCTCCTTCGTTTTCTTTTCTTTATTATGCGATTGTTTGGCCTTTCCGGCAACCACTTCGCGATTCATGGTATACTAAATTTATGAGTTTTATCACGGATGAGGAAAAAAAGAAAGCGCGGGCGCTACTTTCGCGGCTGTCGCGCCAGGAAAAATGCGAAATGCTTTCGGGCCTCGATTACTGGCGGATGCGCGGAATCGAGCGGCTCGGTTTGCCGGACTACTGGATCAGCGACGGGCCCAGCGGCTTGCGCAAGCAAGTCAAGGAGGCGGACTATTTCGGGGTGCATGAAAGCGTGCCCGCCATTTGCTATCCGGCACCCGTCACGTGCGCGTCCACCTTTGATCCGGCATTGATCGAGCGAGTCGGCCAGGCGCTGGCTTCCGATTGTATCGAGGAGGATGTAGCCATGGTGCTGGCGCCAGGTGTCAACCACAAGCGGTTCGCGTTGGGCGGGCGCAATTTCGAGTATTACAGCGAAGACCCGCTCGTGTCGACGAAAATGGGCGCGGCGATGATCGCCGGCATTCAAAGCCTGGGCGTCGCGGCGTGTGTGAAGCATTTTGTGTGCAACAACCAGGAAACCGGCCGCATGGTGTGCGACGCCATCGTGGACGACAAAGCGCTGGCGGAAATTTATTTGCGGCCGTTTCGCGCCATCGGAAAGGAAACGGATGTCGCGGCGATGATGACGGCGTACAACCGGCTCAACGGCGTGTACTGTACCGAAAACAAGGCGCTGCTCGACCTTGGCCGTTCGGCGGGCTTTGGCGGGGCGTACATAAGCGACTGGGGCGCGGTCAACGACGTGTTGAAAAGCTTTCAGGCGGGATTGAATTTGGAAATGCCCGGTGTTAGCGACGAAACGACGACATTGCTGGAGCGGGCGCTTGACGAAGGGCGCTGGACAGAGGGCGGGCTGGACGCTTGCGTCCTGCCGCTGCTGGAACTGCTCGTGCACCAGGCCGGACAAAGCCCTCGCGCCGCGCTTTCCCGGAGCGAGCGGAAACAAATCGCCCGCGCCGCGGCGGAAAGCGGCATCGTGCTGCTCAAAAACGAAAACGGCGCGCTGCCAATCCGTACCCGTTCAGTGACGCTGGTGGGCGCATTCGCGAAGCATCCCCGCATTCAAGGGACGGGAAGCTCGAAAGTCAACCCGCTCGAAGTCGAACGACTAGTCGACGTGTTCGATCACGCGTATTACGCTAAAGGATTCGACGAGGAAGGAAAAACCAACGAGGCGTGGTGCGCCCAGGCCGTCTCGCTGGCGCGCAAAAGCGAAGTCGTCCTCGTTTGCGCGGCGTTGCCCGCCCAGGCGGAATCCGAAGGGTTCGACCGCAAGACGCTGGCGCTCCCCGAGGGAATCAACGAGGTCATTCGCCGCATCGCGCAAGTGCATGAACGCGTCGTGGTGGCGCTGGCTTGCGGCGGTCCGGTCGCGATGCCGTGGCTGGAACAGGTGCAGGGCGTCGCGCTGTCGTATTTGGGCGGCAGCTATGGGCAAAGCGCGCTGGCGCGGGTTTTGCAGGGACAAGCCGAGGCCGGGGGTCGGCTGGCGGAAACGTGGCCGCGTCCCGGACTGGAAATCCCGGTGCGGACAGGCTGGAAGGCGAGCGCGTACGTGGAAAGCGTGTACACGGGGTACAAATACTACAACGGCGCCCAGGTCGACGTGTTGTTTCCGTTTGGCTACGGCTTGTCGTATACGACGTTTGCGTATTCGGAATTTGAGCGGACAGGCCGCCGTATCGGCTTTCGGGTGCGCAACACCGGCAAGCGGCGCGGGTCGGAAGTCGTGCAAATTTATCGCAACGACGCGCTGCCGTTTTCCACGCAGAAGCTTCTTTATTTCGAGAAGCTGGATTTGGCGCCAAACGAGGAGGCATTCGTTTCCTATCTTGTGCAAGACGAGGACTTGATGGAGTATTTCGACGGCTGGGTGCTGCGAAAAGGCGTTCATCAAATCGAGGTGGGGTCCAGTTCCCGAGCGATTCACCATCGGTTCCTGCTGGAAACGGATGGCGTTTCGGTTTCGGTCGTGCCGGCGTACGCGAGCGCGAAAAACGTGGGGCGCCTCACCCGATCCGATTTCGCCAGTCTTTGCGGACGGGAGATTTTCATGGCGGAAAGCGCGCGCAAGCCTTACGATCAAAACGTGTGCCTGAATGATTTGATGGAGGGCGGCTGGATGGAGCGTACGGTGGCGCGCTGGCTGCTGAAACAAGTGCCGGCACGCCAGGGCGAGCTGCTGCAAACGGCGCCGCTGCGGATCTTGAAGATGAACGCCATCGACGCCGCGACGCGCCAGGGGTTGCTGGATTTGCTCAACGGCCACGTCGTTCGTGGCGCCCGGCACGTCGACTGGCGCGCGCTGCTGGCGTTTTTAAAAGAAAACACGTAAAGGAGAGAACATGGATGGGAAATGAAACCGCAAGACAGGAACTAAAAAGGAAGCAGCGAATCGTGATCAAAATCGGCTCGTCCTCGCTGATGCATCCGCAAACCGGGCATTTGGATTTGATTAAAATCGAGGTGCTTGTGCGGGAGCTGAGCGACTTGCTCAACCAGGGCAAGGAAGTTATTCTGGTGTCGTCGGGGGCGATCATGGTGGGGTCGCGGCTGCTGGGCTTCCAAAGCAAGCCGCAGGATCTCGCCCTCAAGCAGGCGTGCGCTTCGATCGGGCAGGCGAAGCTGATGATGATTTACCAAAAGCTGTTCAACGAATACAACCAGACGGCGGCCCAGGTGCTGCTCACCAACTACACGACGTCGCACGCCCGTTCGCGGCGCAATGCGCGCAACACGCTCAACGAGCTGCTAAAGCTCAACGTCATTCCAATCGTTAACGAGAACGACACGGTCGCGACGGAGGAAATCGAGTTTGGCGACAACGACACGCTAAGCGCCACGGTGGCGGCGCTGGTGGACGCGGATTTGCTGATTTTGCTTTCGGATATCGACGGCCTGTTCACGAACGATCCAAACCAGGATCCCGACGCGACGTTGATCCGGGTCGTCGAGGAGCTCGATCGCGAGTATTTCGAAATGGCGAAAGGCTCAAGCGGCTCGAACGTAGGCACGGGAGGCATGGCGACAAAACTGGAAGCCGCCCGGATTTGCTTTGAAAACGGATGCGATATGATTATCGCCAATGGCCGCGATTTTCATATTATCCACGAATTGATGGACGGGCAGGACAAAGGAACGTTATTTAGAGGGGGACAAACACGATGACAACAACGATCGAGGCTTTGGGCCAGAGGGCCTGCCAGGCGAAAAAAGTGGTGGCGAAGCTGCCAACGAATTTGAAAAACGAGACGTTGTGCCGCGTCGCCAACGATCTGGTCGCCAACAAGGCGGAGATTTTGGCGGCCAACGCGCAGGATATGGCCAACGGCCGGGCCAACGGGATGCCAGATGGCTTGCTGGACCGGCTGTATTTGGATGCGGGACGAATCGAGGCCATGGCGGAGGGGTTGACGCAAATCGCGAAGCTCGACGATCCGATTGGCGAGGTGACCGGCATGAAGAAGCGGCCTAATGGCTTGCTCATTGGCCAAACGCGGGTGCCGCTCGGGGTCGTGGGCATCATTTACGAGGCGCGGCCCAACGTGACGGCCGACGCGTTTGGCTTGTGCTTTAAAACGGGCAACGCGGTGATTTTGAAAGGCGGCCGGGACGCGATCCATTCGATTCAGGCGATCGTGGCGTCGATTCGCGCTTCGCTGGAGGCGTGCGGGATCGAGCCGGACTGCTTGCTGCTTGTGGAAGATTTGTCGCGCGAGGCGACGATCGAGCTCATGAAGCAAAACCGGTATTTGGATGTGCTTATTCCGCGAGGCGGGGCGGGGCTGATTCGCTCGGTCGTGGAAAACAGCACGGTGCCGGTCATTGAAACGGGCACGGGCAACTGCCATATTTTTGTGGATGAAAGCGCCGATCTCGAGCAGGCGGTCGCCATTATTTTGAATGCGAAAACGCAGCGGGTCGGGGTGTGCAACGCGGTGGAATCGCTCGTCGTGCATCGAAACATCGTGGACGCCTTGCTGCCGGATTTGGCGTTGGCGCTGCGAAACAAGCAAGTCGAGATGGTCGGGGACGACACGATCGTCGCGGCGGATCCTTCGATCGCCTTGGCCAGCGAGGCGGACTGGGGGACGGAATACCTGGCGCTGAAGTTGTCCATCAAGACCGTGGGCAGCGTGGACGAGGCCATCGAGCATATCAACACGTACAATACCGGGCATTCGGAAGCCATTTTGACCAACGACTACGCCCATGCGCAGCAGTTTTTAAAGGAAGTCGACGCGGCGTGCGTCTATGTCAACGCGTCGACGCGGTTTACGGATGGATTCGAGTTCGGATATGGGGCAGAGATCGGGATCAGCACGCAAAAGCTGCATGCCCGCGGCCCGATGGGACTGCTCGCTTTGACGACGACGAAATTCATCATATTGGGCAGCGGACAAGTGCGTCCGTGACGAAACCGGTTCCAAACGCGTAGGTTTCGGGCAGATTTGCCAAATGGAAAAAAACTTTGTATGATAAACCGGAAAGGGAGGAAGCACCATGGAAAAATGGACACAGGAGCAATACGCGACCCGCATTTTAGAGCAGAAGCAGGAGGCGCATGACAAGATGTGGCTGTACATTGAGCTGAACGCCAAAGACTTTATGAACGAATGCGAGCCGGGGGTTAAAAACCTGAGCAGCTGCTGCAAGGCGATGGTGGCTGCCATGCTGGAAGGCGATGGATACATCGTGGAACCGAAGATCCGCACGAAGGTGGCGGGAGCGCTCACGATTCGCTATTATGTGGACAATTTGAGTCCGGAACGCCGCACGTACGCGCAGGCGATGGCTCAAGCGTAATTTGACAAAGAAAAACGGGGACGGGATCGCGGTCGCGTCCTTTTTTCGTGGAATAATTTGGAAAATTTGGAAAAAACCTTGATTTTCTCGAAAATTGCTATAGAAGATATGATAAAATTGGATTAATAATACAATGATTTTAGAGGAAAGATTATGGATAAAAAAATAGTAGTGACAATTTCTCGTGAATACGGCTCCTATGGAAGAGAAATCGGGCGCCGTTTGGCCCAGCGTCTGCACATCGCGTATTACGACAAGGAAATTCTGGAACAAACCGCGGAGCAGCTTGGGGTTTCGAAGATGTTTTTTACCGATGAGAATTTGAACGACGCGGGACAGTTTTCCTTGAGCGGCCGGATGAACTACGGCGTCAAGTATTTGACGGAGCTGAGCCTTTCGACGAAGGCGTACGACACGGCGCGCACCATTATGGAAGAGCTGGCGAAAAACGAAAGCATGGTTTTGGTCGGCCGCTGCGCGAATTATATTTTGCGCCACGAGCCGGGAATCATTTCGGTGTACTGCTATGGAGATTTGGAGGACCGGGTGCGGCGCGTCATTGAAGAATACCACGTTCCGGCGGGGCGGGCCCGCAAAGAGGTGCTGGACACGGATCGCAAACGGGCGCGGTTTTATGAGTATTTTACCCATCGCAAATGGGGCGACCTGGCAGATTTCGACGTCTTGATCAATACATCGAAAAAAACGCCCGAGGAAGCCGTCGACTTGCTTGTGGGCGTGTTTGAGGAAAAAGCGAAAGCGCAGGGATGAGGACTCTGCGCTTTTTTTCTAGGCTTTCTTTTTGGATTCGAGCAGCGCTTTGCACAAGACGCTGTTCGAACGGGTCGTGCTCATCGCTTTTAAGACCGTGAGCGTGTCTTCGATGGTGTTGTTGGAACCAAACCATTCCCGGCGGATCAGCTCTTCGATGTCGTACGCCTCCTTGCTCAGCAGCAAATCGTCGTGACGGGTGGAGGAGCGCTGGATGTTGATGGCCGGATACACGCGGCGCTCGGCCAGCGTCCGGTCCAAATACAGCTCCATGTTGCCAGTTCCTTTGAATTCCTCGAAAATCATCTCGTCCATACGGCTGCCCGTTTCGACCAGCGCGCTGGCAATCACGGTCAGCGAGCCGCCTTCCCGCAAGTTGCGGGCGGCGCCAAACAGACGTTTGGGACCGTACAAGGCGTTGGGATCCAAACCGCCGGAAAGCACTTTGCCGGTGGATGGGACAATCAAGTTGTAGGCGCGCGACAGACGCGTGATGGAATCAAGCAGGATGACGACGTCTTCGCCAAACTCCACGAGCGACTTGGCGCGGGCGAGCGCCATTTCCGCGACGCGTTTGTGGTGCATGGGCTGCTCGTCGAAAGTCGAGTAGACGACTTCGACGTGGTCTTTGTTTTCACCGGCCGCCTCGATAACCATTTCCTTGAAGGCGGTGACTTCCTCGGGGCGCTCGTCGATGAGCAGCACGATCAAGTACACGTCTTTGTGGTTTTTCAGAATCGACTGCGCGAACATTTCCAGCAGCGTCGTCTTTCCGGCTTTGGGCGGCGCGACGATCATGCCGCGCTGGCCGCAGCCAATGGGCGCGAACAAATCCACGATGCGTCCGGCGTAGTTGGCTTTGACGGTTTCCATTTTCAGCTTGCGGTTTGGAAAAATCGGCGTGAGCTGGTCGAACCGTTTGCGGCTCAGGCATTCTTTGATGGTGTGGCCGTTGACTTTGTCCACGCTTTCGAGCGCCCGCGCGCTTTGCCCGTGCTTGGGCGAGGCGACGCCTTCGATGGAGTCCCCGGTGCGTAGCTTGAGCGCTTTGATTTTTGATTCCGAGACGTACACGTCGTCATCGCCGGACAAGTAGTTTTCCTGTCTTAAAAAGCCGAAGCCTTTTTCCATGACTTCCAAAATGCCGCTCGCGCCCGCCCGTTCGCGGTTTTTCTTTTCCTGAAGTTCACGCTGCACTTTGGCGATGTCGATTTCCTCGACATGGATCCGGTTGACGGATGTGATCTTTTTTAAAATAAATTCGGAGCGTCCCTCGCGGTCTTTTTCGGCTTCTCCGATAATGAAATCATTATTTTTTAAATCGTAAGCGCTGATAAACGCGCTGTCTACGAAAACATCCCCGTCCCGCTCGGTTCGGATAAAACCGAAACCCTGGTGGAATGTTTCCAAAATTCCTTCTATTTGAATCAAGGATAGATCCTCCTTTTACTGTCTTTTATTATAACGAAAAAAAGGCGGTTTAGAAAACCCTAGACCGCCAAAGTTGTGATTTATTACATAAAATACGGCGTCGCGAAATACAAAACGAAGATGACGAGCAAAACCCACACCGTCGGATGCACTTTTTTCGCTTTACCAGCCGCCAGCATCGAGATCGCGTACGCGATGAAGCCAAACGCAATACCGTTGGAAATCGAGTACGTCAGGATCATCGAGATCACCGTGATGAACGTCGAAATCGCGTAAATCATGTTTTCCCATTCGATGCCTCGAAGCTGCTGCGCCATCATGACGCCCACGACGATCAGCGCTGGCGCCGTAACGGCGTTCGTGATCGCGGAAAGCAAAATTGGAGAAATGAAAATCGACAACGCGAACAACACGCCCGTCGTGATCGCCGTCAAGCCTGTCCGGCCGCCGACACCGACACCGGAAGTCGATTCCACGAAGCTTGTTACAGTCGAAGTACCGATCGCCGCGCCAAAAACCGTCGCGATCGAGTCCGCGAGCAGCGCCTGTTCCGCGCCTTCCAGCTCGCCTTTCGAGTTCACCAGGCCGATTTCGTTTCCAATCGCTACCAACGTACCCGCCGTATCGAAGAAATCGACAAACAGGAACGAGAAGATGATCATGACCGCGTTCATCGGATTGGCGAACAATTCGCCAAAGCCGCCCACGAAGGCACCCGCGGCGTCCATCTCAAAGTTTAAGCTCCAGTCCGTAGGCAAAGCCGGCATGCCGTCGATGCCAAACGCGCCGCAGATGATGCCCACGATCGCCGTGATGACCATGCCCACGAACACCGCGGCCGGCACTTTTTTCACGACGAGCGCGATCGTGACGAGAATGCCAAGGATCGCCAGCAAAACCGTTGGATCCGTGAAATTTCCCATGCCGACGAAAGTCGATTCGTTGGCTACGATGATGCCCGAGTTTTTAAAACCGACAAAAGCGATAAAGAAACCGATTCCCGCGCCGATTGCCAGCTTCAGCTGGACAGGGATCGAGTCGATGATCAGCTTGCGGATGCCCGTCACCGAGATCACGACAAAGATCAAACCGCTCAGGAAGACAGCCGCCAAAGCCGCCTGCCAGCTCATTCCCATCTGGCCGCAAATCGTATATGCAAACAACGCGTTGACGCCCATACCGGCCGCCAAAGCAACCGGATAGTTGGCTAACAGCCCCATGAGGATCGAACCAAACGCCGCCGAAAGCGCCGTGGCCATGAACACGGAAGGCACGTTCATGCCTGCGTCGCCCAGAACACTCGGGTTGACGCCCAGAATGTACGCCATCGCCAGGAACGTCGTCAGACCGGCGAGAAGCTCGGTCTTCACATTCGTGTGTTTTTCTTCAAGCTTGAAAAATTTGTTTAAGCTATTCATAAAATCTCCTTTTCACTATGTGGTTTATTGTAATATAGAAAGACAGATTATTCAAATGTTTACTCACATAATTCACACATATTTTTTAAGTAGAACGAATAAATAAACGTGCGGACCGGGCGGTCGGCGTCAATGAGCCGCATCGCGTGCTTGTACACGCCAAGCTGCGGGGCGTATTGTTTTTTTAACTCGTTGGCCGAAGCGACGTAGTCGCTCTTGAAATCGACAATAATCGTTTCGGTTTCGGCGAACACGACAAGATCCATGAACCCGTGCGTGATCCGGCCCTGCTCCATCACCGAGTAGGCGCACTCAAACTCGTGGCGGCACGCCATCCAGCGGGCGTAGTCGGCGTTTTCGTTAAGCGCCAGGATTTGTTCGACATCCAGCGGCGAAAGGGTTTCCCCGCGCTCTTTGGCCAGACGCTCCATCGCTTCTCGCTCGTACGGATACGGCGAGGTGGCGACGACGGCGTGCAGCAGCGTACCGCGCACGGTCCGGGTGTTTTCCTTGAGCGACACAGGCTTCCATCGCCGTTCCTGCTTGGCCCGCGAGGCGGTTTGCGACTCGATCTTTTCACGCGGTCCTTCATAGTAGTGGAAAGCGGGTTTGTACCGCTTCTTTTTTTTGACGGCCTGGCGGGTGTACAGCTCTTTGACCTCGTCCAGCACGAACAAGGCGCTTGGCTCGTTTAAGTACGTGTGAAGCAGCCAGCTTGTATAGCTGCGTTTTTGCAGCAGAGCTCTGGCGTTGAGCGGATAGCGGTACATGTTCAGCGACTTGATCGCGTCCACGATCACAAGCTCCTGCTCGGCGCGGGTCGTGGCGACATAAAGCACCCGCATTTCCTCGGCGAGCTCGTCGTGGAACTTTTTGGTCTTGAAGGCGATCGTCGCCCGCGACGGGCGGCTGAGCCGGCCGTTTTCGCTTAATGAACGCATCGCGATGCCGAGCTGCTCATCAAAAAGCATAGGCGAAGAGGCGTCCATGTCGCGGCTTTCCTGCTGGGAGAGGATGTAGACGATCGGAAACTGAAGCCCTTTGGAGTGGTGCATCGTCTTGATTTTGACGACATCCTCCTCCTTGCCGTACGGATACGCCTCGCTTGTCCGGTCCAGATCGGCTTCCTCGCGGATTTCCGCCAAAAACGCCGTGAGGTTGCGCGGGTCGCGGAACTGAACCGCCTTTTCCAGCAGCAAGTCGAGATTGGTCTTGTCTTGCGCGTTGGTGTACTGGTAGTAAAACTGGTTGCGGTTGTATATGTGCCGGAGCAGCGCGGGCACCGGCAATCCCAACAAGGTTTGAAGCTCGTGAAACGCGCCCATAAACGATTTGTCCTTGATGACCGAATACAGTGACGCGTCCGGATCCCGGCTGGCCCCATACGCCGCGATTTGCGACTGGCTCACGCCGCACAACGGAGAGCAAAGCGCCCCGGTCAGCGCGATGTCCTGGTCGGGATCGAGCATTGCCTCCAGGCAAGCCATGACGATTTGGACGGCGTGGTTGGTGTAAAAGCCGTGGTTGATTTCCGCCAGAACCGGAATGCCATACGCCTCGAGGCTTTCTTTTAAAAACTCGTGGGTGCCATGGGTGCGTGTCAAGACGCACATGGAGCGAAACGGAATGCCTTTGGCGTGGTGCTTGAGAATGTCGTTGGCGATCAAATCCGCCCGGTGCAGCCGGTGCGTTTTTTTAGCTTCGATTTTGGACACGCCCTGGTCGATCGCCCAGTCTTCGTACTGGGTGAATAAAAAGCGAACCGGATGCTGCGCGATTTGTTTTTGGCGGTCGGTCCCGACTTTGGCGACGTCCTCGGCGAAAAACTGCGGCGTCAGAAACGACGTGTTCATGATGCGTTCGTAAAAGTCGTTGTTAAAGGCGACAATCGAAGCGGACGAACGGTAGTTTTCCCCCAGGATCAGCGTCTCGTTGCGCTCGTCCTGTTTTTTCATATGGCCGAGCATGATGGAAGGCTTCGCCTGCCGGAACCCGTAAATCGACTGTTTCATGTCGCCAACCCGGAACACGTTGTCGCCTCGCTCGATGCAGGCGATGATGCTTTCCTGCAACTCGTTGGTGTCTTGAAACTCGTCCACGAGGATGACGGCGTATTTGTTGCGAACTTCCTCCTGAATAAGAGGATCCTGCAGCAGGGCGTAGGCGAAATGCTCCATGTCGTTGAAGTCCAAAATTTCCAGCGCTTTTTTTTCCTCCTGGAAATTGGCGTGCACCCGCACGCAAAGCTCGACGAACAAAGCAGCCGTTTCAGCTTGGCGCGCCTCGTCGCTGGCAAAGCGCTCCAGGCTGAACAAGTGGTCGACGATTTCGGTTTCCATTTGCTTGTACTCGTCCGCGATGTCTTTGAAGCTGTGCTTGTTGACCGACTTTGGAAAACGCTTCGTGTTTTCGATGGCGTCGATCATATGGACGCGGAACGCCGGGTAGTCCATGTTGTCCAGATCCTGGAGGCAGCGGCGAAGCAGACGCGCTTTGGAGGCGAACAGCTCCTCGTTGTCGGCCTGGGTCTTGGCGCGGGAAAACTCCATGTCGCGCACGGTTTCCAGCATTTCCTCGGCCATGTCGGCCATCGCTTCGGCGCGTTCCTTGAAAAACTGAAAGAACCATGGCTCCAGCGCCTCGTTGGGCTTCAGACAGCCGCGCATCCAGGCGACGGGATCGGGTTTGGCGTTAGCGAACGCCAAAAAGCGGCGGACAGCGTCCATCCAAACGTCGTCGTCGCTGTGGAACGCGTGAAAGTACAGCCGCAGCTTCGCCATCGCGACAGGATCGGTGTCGGCCATCGCGCGCCGCATGGCGGTTTCAAACGCTTGTTTTTGATACGTCCCGTTGTCGACGCGTTGCGACATCGTGTACGAGATTGGGATTTTGTAGTAGTAGGTTTGCACGATTTTATAGCAGAAACTGTCGATGGTGGAAATGTCGGCCTGCTCGAGCAGGGCGAGCTGGTCAAGCACATAAGGGCTTGGCTCCTGGGCCGACAGGCGGGATTTGAGCCGGGCTTTCATTTCTGCCGCCGCGTCCTCGGTAAAGGTCATCGCCAAAATCGTGTCGATCGAAATTCGGTCCTCGATGACGAGCCGGGAAAGCCGTTCGACAAGAACCGACGTTTTGCCCGAGCCCGCGCTGGCGGAAACGACAACGTTTTTTCCCCGGGAATCAATCGTTTTTTGCTGCTGGTCGGAAAATTGAATCATGCGCGTTCTCCTTTCTCCTTGGTCGAGGCGCCGTTGCGGCAAATGATTTTGTATGGACAATACACGCAGGCGCTTTTTTCATGCACCGGCAAGATGTCGCCTTGCGCCAGACGCTCGAGCGCCTGCTCGACTTTAGACTGCATCTTTTCTTCTTTTTCGGTGTATGTGGGCACCTTTTTGAGCACTTTTTCCAGCAGCGGGTCTTGCGCGGCGGGCGGCAGGTCCTGCACGGCCCATCCGTCCACGAACCGCTGCAAGGATACCTCGTCGTTTTTTTGCGTTTCGCTCATTTCAATGGCGTCGGGCTGGGTCGTGCGGTAGTTGACTTTGAACGCGCTTTGCGGCACGGCGTGCTGCTTGAGGGACAAGTCGAACACCCCCAGTCCGCCTTTGTCGTCGAAGATGCCGGCTTCCTCAAGCGCGGGATCGACGACAAGAAACGACACTTTCATCGGGTCGTACTTTTCGATCGGCCCTTTCATTTCCACGCTCACGTCTTTCCAGCCAAAGCCCTGATCCAGCTCGTATTCCTTGTTGAGCAAGGCAAGATGGAGCCGGTCCTCGAAAATTTCCAGCGTCGAAATCAAATCGTGAATGCGCGCGCCGTATTCGACGATCAAACTGTCGAAAGCCGCCGTCCGCGACGGAAAGATTTTTTTGGCGAACGCGAACTCCTCGGCGACTAGCGAACGGATCTGGTCGCGGGTCAGTTCGGCGAACGTCGCGTTGCGCAGTGTGCGGGCGCGCTGAAGCACGCGCGAAAGCAAGCTGCCGTCCACCCGGATGTCGTCCTGGGTTTTGGGCCGGTTCAACGCCAGACCGTAGCGCAAATAGTAGCGCAGCGGGCATTGCTCGAACGTGCTCACCTTGGAAAACGTCGTCGTGTGGCGGCCGTTTTTAAAAAACAAGGACTGGGCCTGCCCGGGATCGAGGTCAAAACCGGGAACCGTCGTCGCGAACACGTCCGGAATGTTGACGAAGGTTGGCCGTTTGGCGACCCAGGACTCCAGCTCGGCGCTCGCTTCCAGCGATTTGCCGGCGTAGTCGGACTGCGGGACGATGATCGTGAGCTCGGCGCAAGCCCCCAAAGTGGAAAAGATGGCTTGCCGCTGCTTGTTGAGGCGCTCTTTTAACGGCGGAAACGTCGTGTGGGCCAAAAAGCTTTCATCAAAGATGCCGCTATACATGGACAAAGCCGGAAACACCTTGGCGTGGGCGCCCAGAAAGAACGTCGTCGGCCGCAGCGGACTGATTTCCTGCCGGGTGCCGACTAGCACGCCCGAAAGCGACTGGGCGGTTTGGGCGAACGAGGCTCGCTCTAGAAACTGGATGAACAGGGAGAAATCGTCGCCGGTTTCGATTTGGCTGGCGATGGAAGCGTAGTTTTGCACGATTGTGTCAAACGCGTTCAAATCCTCCTCGGTTGGCTCGGGAATGGTGGCCTGGATCTCGGCGGCGAGCGCTTCCACGTCGTGTCGGGTCCACGCTTGCAGCGCCCGGTGGCTTTCCATCCACGCCTTGGCGTCCAGCTCTTCCTGCTGCCACGTCAAATAGCGCCGCTCGCTGATGAGCGCGTTGTCCTCGTATGGGATGGCGTCCAGCTCGATGCCGTCGAAATGGTTCAAATACCGGACGACAGGGGCGCTTTCCTCGGGATAGAGCGCCTGGATCAAGGCGAGGTACGTTTCCTTGTCCGGCTGGCGCAAATAGCGCAATCCGGCCAGAAACCGGTCGGGAACCGTCGTGGTTTGCGGCTGGCGCAGCAAGGTGTACGGAATGCGGTGGGCGTCGAAGATTTGCGCGAGCACCTCCTGGTCGCCGGGATCGGCGAGCGCCACGAACACGTCTGTCGCCGGCAGGCGGCGTTCGAGAATCCGGTCGGCCACGATTTCCATTTGCTTGCGGGCGTTGGCGCACGACAAGTAGACGGGCGGTTCGGATTTTGTTTCGTTTTCGAGCAGGCGGGCGCCATGCGCGAGCAGAAAGTCGATCCAGTAGGACTGTTCGAAAGTCCACTCGGTTGGCAAAATGAAGATTTTCGTGTACGGAACGTCGATGGCTTCCAGGTCGGCGCGGGTCGGCACGCCAAGAGGCACCGGGCCAAGAAGTGTAAGCACTTCGTTTAAGTCGCGCTCTTTCCGGGTCGTTTCGGGAAAGCGCTCGATGCCGTACAAGGCCGCCAGCTTTAAAAAGCGCAGGCACGCTTTGAGAAAGTCGAGGTCGGCGCGCGAGGCGGAAAACGAGTTCGTTTCCGGCAAGGCGCGTAAAGCCGCCTGGCAGGCGTAAAGCGTTTCGATTTCGCTTGGCCCGGCTTGCGGCAGCAAAGTGCGGATATACGTTTCGACGGAAAAGATCTGAATGTTTAGACAGTTTCCTTTTTGACGGTGCACCATGTCGTACAAGCTCAGGTGCAAGGCGCCGGGCGCGAGCAAGATCGACTCGTCAGGGATCTGGATCATCCAATCCCTCCTTTCTTTTTCTATTATTTCTGAACTTTTTGTTTATTTTACCATAATTTTATGGATGGAAAAACCAAAAAACAAGTCCGGATGGACTTGTTTGGCGTCAAAGCGCGATGGCGCTTTCCAGGGCGAGCCGCATCATGGCGTCGAAATTTTGCTCGCGCTGCTGCGGGGTGGCGATTTCGTCCTCGTACACAAACGAGTCGGAAACCGTGCACAGGCAGGCCGCTTTTTTGCCGCAGACGTTCGCGTTGTGAAACAAGCCGAAGCTTTCCATTTCGACGATTTGGCAGCCCAGAGCGATCGCGTCGGCTTTGGGCTGCTCGATGCCGTTGTAAAAAACGTCGCTGGAATGAAAGCGGATTGGATCGACGCGGATGCCCAGCGCCAGAGCCTGGTCCAAAATGCAGGCGTTGACGTCCATCGCGGGAAACTGGATCATGTTTTCGTCCCCGGACATCGTCAGGGCGTAGGTCGATTCGCTGTACGCGGAGTCGGCGAGTACGACATCGAAAACGTGGCGCTCGGGTGCGTAGGCCCCGCAGGAGCCGATGCGGATGATGACGTCCACGTCGTAGGTGGTGAAGAGCTCGTACGAATAAATGCCAATGCTTGGAATGCCCATGCCGCTGCCCATGACCGAGACTGGCACGCCTTTGTAGGTGCCGGTGAATCCGAGCATGCCGCGGATGGTGTTGAACGGCTGGATGTCCTGCAAATACGTTTGGGCGATGTGGCGGGCGCGCAATGGATCGCCGGGCATCAAAACGACGCGGGCGATTTCCCCTTTGGCGGCTTCATTGTGTGGTGTTCCCATAAAAACCTCCTTTTTCCTCTAGCATAATGGAAGCGCTGACGGAATGCAATTTTTCGTGACCCATGCCGGTTTGGTGTTATAATTTTGAGGTAAAGGAAGTCTTGCATCATGGAAAAAAAAGTCAGTCCCGTGAAACAGCTTATTTATATTGTAATCGGGAATATTATTCTCGCCGCCTCGGTGGCGTATCTTGTGCTGCCCAACAACATTTTGTCGGGCGGCGTGGCCGGTGTGGCCGTCGCGTTGCAGCCGGTGTTTCCGATCGACCCGGTTTGGGTCATTGACGGGTTGACGATCGGCTTGTTTGTCGTCGGCGCGATTTTTTTAGGAAAGCGGTTCGCGCTGAAAACGATTTTGTCTTCGATTATTTATCCGATGCTGATCACGTTGTTCTCCTGGACGGTGACACTGTTTCCGGCCGGTACGTTCGCGCTGGATCCCATCATCGCGTCGGGTTTCGCGGGCGTCGGCATGGGGGTCGGGCTCGGTTTGGTGTTCCGCGTGGACGCGAGCACGGGCGGTATGGATATTTTGGCGTTGCTCGTGCACAAGTATTTAAAGCTGAATGAAGGAAAGAGCGTCATGATCATCGACATTTTGACGGTTTTGCTTGGCTTGTACACGTACGGCTTGCAGGACGCGCTGGTCGGGGTGCTTTCGGTCGTCGTTTCGGGCGTGATGATCAACCGGATGATTATGCTTGGCTCGCAGGCGGCGATGAACGTCATGATCATTTCCGACCAGTGGTCCGCGATTCGTCACGAGTTGATGGAGGCGCTGGATCGCGGGGTGACGCTGCTGGAAGCCAAGGGCGGCTACAAAGAGGAGTTTCGGCCGGTGGTGATGTGCGTGATCATGCAGCAGCAGTATCCGGAGCTTGAGCGGCTCGTGAACGCGATCGACCCGCACGCGTTTATGATCGTCAACAACGTGCACTCGGTGCATGGCGAGGGATTCAGCCGGGGGCTCGTCCAATGACAAAACAAAAAATCAAGGAAATGATCGTTGTCGAAGGCAAGCACGATTCCAGCACGCTGCGGGCGTATTTCGACTGCGACACGATCGAGACGGGCGGCGACCAGCTGTCGGCGCAAACGCTGGAGCGAATCAAAAAAGCGCAGCAGGAGCGGGGCGTGATCGTGTTTACGGATCCGGACTCGCCTGGCGAGCACATCCGCCGGCAAATCAAGGCGGCTGTTCCGCAAGCCAAGCACGCGTTCATTCCAAAGGAGAAGGCGCGGACGACGAAAAAGGTGGGCGTGGAGCACGCGCGCAAGGAAGATCTGTGGCGGGCGCTTGAACAGCGGGTGACGTTTATCGAGCACAACGAGTCGCTGGCGTGGTCTGATTTTATCGACTTTGGCTTTGTGGGAAACAAAGCGCTTCGCCATGGCGTGTGCGAACGGCTCGGGATCGGGCCGTGCAACGCGAAGACGTGTTTCCGGCGGCTGAACGAGATGAACGTGACGAAAGAAGACCTTTTGGAAATTTTGGAGGAAAAACTATGAACGAGGCGATCGCGACGATCAAAAACACAAGACGGATCCAGGCGCAGTACGATGTTCATGCCAAAAAGGCGTTTGGGCAAAACTTTATTATCGAGCCGAAAGTCGTGGAAAAAATTGCGGACGCGGCTATCGCGTCGCCAAACGATCTGGTGATCGAGGTCGGACCGGGAATCGGGGCTTTGACGCAGTTTTTGTGCGAGAAAAGCGAGCATGTCGTGGCGTTTGAGATCGACGAGCGGCTGCCGGATATTTTGCGGGCGGAAATCGGAAGCGACCATTTGGAGATTTTGCTTCAGGATTTTCTGGAGGCGGATATCGACGCGGAAATCAGGGCGCGGCGCAAACCCGGACAGCGGGTGGATTTTGTTTCGAATTTGCCCTACTATATCACGACGCCGATTTTGTTTAAGCTGTTCGAGGCCAGGGAGCATCCGGACACGATCACGGTCATGCTCCAGAAGGAAGTGGGGGAGCGCTTTCTGGCGCGGCATTCGGACAAGGCGTACAACGCGCTAAGCGTCATCACGGCGTACCGGTGCCGGGTGAAAAAGGTGATGGATGTTTCGCGGCACGTGTTCATGCCAAAGCCGAACGTGGATTCGATGGTGATTCAGTTCACGTTCGTGGATCGCGAGCCGGTCGCGGACGAGGATTTGTTTTTCGAGATGGTAAAAGCGTGTTTCGCCCAGCGCAGAAAGACGCTTTACAATAATTTGCAAGCGTGGCTGGCCGACAAGGAAGCCGCGAAGTCGATGCTGGAAAAATCGGGGCTGGAGCCAAGCGTGCGCGCGCAGGAGCTCGAGCTGGAGGATTTTATCCGTTTGTATGAGGAGAATTATGAAACGATACGCGCCTGCAAAGGTAAACATTGCGCTTGACGTTTTGGGCGTCGACGCGCGGGGCTATCACGATTTGGATATGATCATGGCGCCGGTTTCCTTGTTTGACGAAGTGGAAATCGAGCCGGCCGCCCGGGACGTGGTGGAATTCGTGGGAATGGACGTTCCGGAAGCGAACACGGTGCGCAAGGCGATTGACGTGATGCGGGAACAGTTCGGATTTTCGACGCGTTTTTTTGTGCGGGTCGTCAAGCGGATTCCCGAACAGGCGGGACTGGCGGGGGGCAGCGCGGACGCGGCGGCCGTCATGAAGGCGATTGTCGAGCTGGAGGGGCTGGATGTGTCGCTGGAGCGGCTGATGGAGCTGGGCGCGAAGGTGGGGGCGGATGTGCCGTTTTGCCTGCTGAGCCGGTGGGCCCGCGTGCAAGGCATAGGCGAGCGGGTCGTCCCGATCGAGTCGGACTGGCGGTTTTTTATCGTGCTGGTGAAGCCGGCGCAAGGCGTTTCGACGCCGCAGGCGTTCGCGCGCTGGGACGAGGGCGTCCAGACGCGTATGGATGTGGATCGAACGCAGGCGGCGGTGGAGCGAAACGATTTGGACGCGCTGATGGCGTCGGTATGCAACGCGTTGGAGGCGCCTGCCATCGAGCTTGTGCCGGCGGTGGAGCAAGTCCGGCAGGATTTGCTGGCGCAGGGTGTCGCTTTGGCGCGCATGACGGGGTCCGGCTCGGCGGTGATGGGCTTTTCCAGGGACAAGTCCGTTTTGGAGCGGGCGGCCAAAAGCTTGCGGACGAAGTATCCGTTTGTGGAAATCGTCCAGGTTGGATAAGGGGGATGGAAGATGTCGTATTCGGTTTTGAAGTTCGTGATCTTTCTTGTGTGTTTTGGCGTGAGCTTTTACGCGTGTTCGGCGATTGAGTTTCAGAAGTTCATGAAGGTGCGCGAGCCGCGGAAAGTGGTGGTCCTGTTGTTTTTGTTGTCGTTGTCGCTGGCGTATGTGGCGTCGCAGGCGATTTTGGAGCTGACGATTTACAACGGGTTTGGTGGCTGACATGTTTGAGAGATGGTATGTGCTCGATGTGGGAGCGCACACGTTTCGGCTGTACGATGTGCGGGGCGACGAGCTCGTTCGTTTTCCGGCGTGCTATGGGGTTTGCGAAGGGCGCGTGGAGAAAGTGGGAAAAGAGGCGTTGTCGTTTGTGTATCGGGATCCGCGGCGCTGCCAGGTGCATTATCCGGTGGATGACGGGTATTTGCTTCATGACTTGCGGGTGCTGGTGCATGAGGGGCTGCAGCGCATTGGCGCCCATGAGCATTTGCTCAAGCCAAGCTTGCTGGTGTACGTTCCGTTTTCCTTGCCGGAAACGGAGCGGGAGAAGTGGCAGGAAATCCTGCAAAGCGAAGGGGTGAAAAAAGTGAGGTTCGTGACGCTGGTCGATGTGTACGAGTCGTTTGGGGACACCCGCTTTGTGATCCATGTCGGACACTCGGTTTGCGAGATGGCGATTTTTGTGGAGGGGCGCTGCGTCATTCGCAAGTCGATTCCATTCGCGGGCCGGCAGGTGGGCGAGGCGATTCAGACGCTGGTGGCAAAAAAGACGAATTGTCTCATTTCGAGCGAGGACGCCAACGCGATGATGCTGACGGCTTCGTCGTTGTTGCAGGAGCGCAAAAACGCGACGTTGAGCGCGGCGGCGTTTGACCGCTATCAAAACTATGTGAAGATTCAGGTGCGGGGTTCGGATTTGTGGCCGTGTTTTCTTGAGGTGGAAAATCAAATCGCCTGGTGGGCGAAGTCGTTGTTTGAAACGGTTTCTTTGCCGGCTCAAGAAAAGATTGCCAGCCGGGGCGTGGACCTGCATGGCGGACTGGCGGAGCTGTTTGGCCTTTCCAAATTGTTGTCGAAGGAGCTGCAATGTCCTGTGATTTGTTCGAAGGACCCGGAATATGATATGCTCAAGACAATAAAGGAGCTGGCGTAGTGAATGAATTGAAGGTAATGGTGCTGCCGTTTTTGATTTCCCTGGGGATCACCCCTTTGGTGAAATGGTATTCGGTGGCGGCCAAAACATATGCGAAGGAAAATAAGAGAACGGTCCATCATGGCAAGATCTCCCGCATTGGCGGCGTGGCGATTTATTTGGCGTTTATGATCACGATGGCGGTGTACATGAAGGCGGATCGGGCGATTACCGGCATTTTGGCTGGCGGTTCGATCATGTTTTTTACCGGCTTGGTGGATGATTTGATTGATATTAAGCCGGTCGTCAAGCTGTTTTTTGAGGTGGTCGCGGCGCTTGTGCTGATTTATTATGGCGTGCAGGTGGATGTGATTCGTCTGCCGTTTGGGATCCAAATCAATTTTGGCCTGATTTCGTTTTTGTTTACGATCCTTTGGATCGCGGGCATTACGAACGCGGTGAACCTGATTGACGGGCTGGATGGCCTGGCGGGCGGCATGAGCGTGATCATTTTTGTGGTGACCGGTTGTCTGGCGCTCATTGAACGGCGTCCCGATATCATCGCGCTGGCGTTTATTTTGGCGGGAAGCACTTTGGGGTTTCTGGTGTACAATTCGCATCCGGCGAGTATTTTCATGGGGGATTGCGGCTCGTTGTTTTTGGGGTTCATGATTTCCGCGATTTCGCTGATGGGGTTTAAATCGAGCACGATTTTGACGCTGGCGCTGCCGATCCTGCTACTGATGCTGCCGATCGTGGACACGTTGTCGGCGATTTTGCGGCGAACGTTGAAGGGAATGAAGTTTTCGCAGGCGGATAAGAGCCACTTGCATCATTTGCTGATGAATCAGTTCGGCCACCGCAACACGGTGATCATCATGTGCTCGATGACGGCGTTGTTTGGCTTGAGCGCCTATGTGTACATGATCAATCGCAATTTGGGATTTTTGACCATTTTGATTTTGCTGTTTTTCGTAGAGCTGTTTATCGAGAAGTCGGCGATGATTTCCGTGAAGTTCCACCCGATGCTTGGATTGTGGCATCGAATGGAGCGGATGATGGAGAGAATGAAAAGCAACCGCCATAAAAAGAAAATGGAAAAATAGAAAAAGGAGAATACCGATGAATCAGAAAAATCGGATCTCCTTTTTTTTGTTAGCTTATAAGAAAGGGCAACACCTTTTTGCGGATGTTGGCGGAGTAGCCAAGCTGATCGCACGCTTGCCTGGCGGAAAGACCGTGGTTGAGCATGAGTTTTTGGGCGATGATCACAAACGTGGAGATCATTTCGCCATTTTCGGTTTTCAAAGCATTTCTTTCTTTGTTCAAAAGCGATTTTTTCCTTGTTCAAAGCGTTTTTTTCTTTGTACCATTGTTTTTCGGCCTCTCGTCTGCCTTCGGCTTTACCTTTTTGAATGATATTGTTGATTACACTTGCCATGGTTTGTTCTCCTTTCGAATCGTCTGGTTGAAATTGTTCTAAATACTCGTAAAACGCCTTTTTCATCTCTTTGTCGTTTGACAAGGCGGCTAACGTCATCAAGGTTTCTTCGATGTATTCTATTTTCCAGTGGGTCGGTGGAATATATTGTTTCCCGTGAGACTGACGCATTTGCGCGCAATAATCCGCGATAATGCGGAAATCACTGGAAATGGACTCGATCTTTTCACGACTCCAGCACGAGATGTTTTCTATATTCATTTTATAATCGAACAGAAATGGTTTCAAGTCGGGATAGGCGTCAAAATTAAACAGCTGGGCGAAAGATTTTGGTTGCCAGGCGAAGCGGTCATAGTGGAATGTGAACAAAACGCAGGGAATGAGGTGCGTCAATGGAATGACAGGATCTTTTTTTCGCTTGGTCGCTTTGATTTGGCGCATTTGCCATAAGAAGACGGCGCCCATGTAGCAAAAACAGCGAATGGGCATCATCCGGTCCGCCTTTGTCTGGTTTTCGATACAAAAAATAAAAGGCCGGTTGTTTTTGGAACCCATTACGAGAACGCATACGTCGTGGTACAGGGGATGAAATCGCTTATCGAGCAAAAAGGGCTGGGAAATCGAAAGATAGCGGATTTGCGAAGGCTGAATGACGGGTTTGTTGTCGTAAAGCAGAAGGTTGATCAAGGAGGCCAGAACGGTCGGAACGCGCAGAAGGGCCTTTTGGGAAATATCCTTGTTTGACATAAATGAATGAAATTCCTTTCTTGGATAATGGTTGAGGATAAAGGAGAGAATCTCCATATCGCGAATAAAAAAATGTAAACCGGTCGAGCGACTGGTTTGAAATGTTTCTGCCCGATTATAACAATTTTCTTTGAAAACGCAAAGAAAAAAGGATAAAAATCCCATTTCTTTATTTTATCCAGTCGGTTTTTCAACAAATCTGTTTTGTTTTCTTCGTTCGACGTCTTTTTTACAAAAATAGGAACAGTCGTATAAAAAATCATATGATTGGTCACAAATGGGAAAAGAGGAGCTATGTATTACTGATATGTATTAACAAAATTAGAATCTTTCCGGCATGGATTGGTTGACTTTGACTTATTTATAAGCTATGTTTTGAGTACTTTTAACGAATGATTTAAAAAAATTAAAACAATTTGTGAAAGTTGGGAAAGGAATCGAAGGGAAACGATCAATGAGGGATGGAATGTGAAGAAAAATCCAAAGCAAGTCAGGGAGGTTCGTGAAATCCCTTCGCTGGAACTGCTCGAAAAAGAAAGGGACCGGGTCAAACACAATACAAAATACCGGTCCACTTTACAAAGTACGGTGGGCGTGCTCGTCGTGGTCGCGGCGATCGCGATTTTGGCCGCCACGCTCTGGCTGCCCGTGCTTCGAATTTATGGAACCAGTATGACGCCGACGTTGGAGGCTGGGGATATCGTGTTGTCGCTGAAAGGAAGCGACTTCAAAACAGGGGATGTTATTGCGTTCTACTATAACAACAAGATATTAGTAAAAAGGGTTATCGCCGGACCAGGCGACTGGGTATATATCGACGACGACGGCACCGTGTTCGTCAATGGCGAGGAAATCGTCGAGCCGTATTTGCAAGACAAAGCGCTCGGGGACACGGATTTGGAGTATCCGTATCAAGTGCCCGAGAAACGCTGGTTTGTGATGGGCGACCATCGCAGCGTGTCCATGGACTCAAGAACGCGGGCCATTGGACCGGTTGCCGAGGAGCAAATCGTAGGGAAGCTGAAAGCGAGAGTATGGCCGTTCAATAAGATCGGCGTGGTATAAGTAGAGGAAGGAATTGAATATGAAGGGAAACAAGATTGGGAAACGGATATGGCACCGTTGCGTCACGGCGTTAAGCTGTCTGGTGGTTTTTTGCACGACCTACGCGCTGATTTTACCGGCTGTGGCCTTGGAACACGACAAGACGACCTTTTATTGCGAAAAAGAGGAGCATCAACATACCGATGAATGCAACCACTCCAAAGATCCATTGTGCGGACAGGAAGAGGGTAAAACGCAGCCAGGACATACGCACGGGGAAGAATGTTATGAGATTCGTGTAGTGGAAAATCAAATTTGCGGACTGGAAGAAAACGAAAATCACCAGCACAATGAACAATGCTTTGAAACCATTGAAGAAAAAAATTTGATTTGCACGCAAGAGGAAGCACCGGAAGAAAAAGGGCATAGCCATTCGGCAAACTGCTATTTGAGCGTCGATCCAGTATGCGGCAAAGAGGAGCATACCCATGCACGAGAATGCGAGTCCAACAAAGCGTTGAAGGAAACAAAAGATGAGTGGGAAAACTCCATTCCGAAAAAACTCGATGAAGAGCTTTCGAAACGAATCGTTCAGGTGGCGGATTCGCAGCTGAAATACAAGGAAGTGCTCGAAAACTTTGAAATCGTGGATGGCGTGGAAAAAGGATATACCCGCTATGGCGAATGGTATGGCCGCCCATATGAAGACTGGAACATCATGTTCGTGTCGTTTGTTCTGAAATATGCGGGAGTCTCGAACGAGAAAATCCCATACGGACACGACTGGAATGAATGGATCGAAGATTTAACGAAAAGAGAACTGTTCGAACCGGAAGACTATGAAGCGCAAAACGGCGATCTCGTTTTCTTCCGGGATCAGGAAGACGAAAACGATCTAGATAAAAAAATTCAATCCTATGTTGGCATTGTGAAAGACCACAATAAGAACAAAGTGATTATCGGGGATTTTGAAGACGAAGTTCGGGAAGTGATCGTAAACGAAGAAGACTACAAAGTTCTCGCCTACGTCCATCCAAAAGAAGAGCAGGTGGATGTGGAAAAACCGGAGCAACAGCCTGTACAACCTGATGAAGAAAATCCAAATCCGGAAGAAGAACCAAAACCGGAAGAAGAACCAAAACCGGATGGAGAGGAACAGGAACCACAAGAAATCGAGTATCAGCTTCCGGAAGAGTTTACGGCGGAAACCGAGGACTTCACTCTCGTTCTAAAACCACGGAAAATCGCGGGTGTGGAAACTGAAGTCGACGAGACAACAGAGAAGGAAGAAAAGCCAGTCGATGAAAACGATGGGCTTGCCATGAAAAACTATGTTTTGCCAACCGAGGAAAACATGCAGGATAAACTGGATGAAGAACAAAACATGACCGTGGAAGAATTTGATCAAATCCAGGAAGACAACCTCCAGCAAAAAGAGGAAGAGGAAAATAAACCGGTTCCAACGCTTGTCGTGGAGAAAATGGATGAAACAAACATTCCACAAGAAGACCAGGAAGAGGTCACTCAATTAAAAGCGCAAAGTCTGGAAGAAGTCGATCCGGAACAACTGCTTGACCTGTCGCTTTACAAACTTCGCTTCTTTGTTGGCGAACAGGAAGTGAATCTGGAAGACCAGAAGTTTGATGCCGAGTTGACACCAACTGAACAGTTTGTGGAGAAGTATGACACTTCCAAAGAGTTGGAGGATGTGGCGCCAGAGGCGGAAATCGGAACAGAGTATACAATTCAAACGTTGTCTTCTATCGAAGTGGAAAATAATGAATTAAAAGAAGATACCAAAAAAGAGGAAAATTCTCAATTATTAAATGAGGAGAACAAAACTCTTGGATTTTCTTTGCGGGGAAAAATGTTCAGCGCGAAAGCTTCACAAACTCCCAACCCAACTTTTACAGTGCAGACCTATGGGAATGTGAAAAAAAAATATATCGACAAATAAAGGTGATAATACAATTCCAGTTGTTGATATGACAAATGGTACACCCTCCTTAGGACAAAATGTCTCATTGCAGCATTATAAATTAACAACAAATGGGAAATTCGATAAAAAAACAGTTGTTTCAAAAATATATGAGGCCAAATCCTATCAGTATCATTCAGCACCAAATATTTCGTATTTTGATATTCTTATCCATAACGGAAATTATAAATTGAAAGAGATTTGGGTGCTAAAAGATGGAAAAAACGCGGAAAGTAATACTAGAACAGATTGGACTATAAAAAATCCATCCACAACCCACTTTACGAATCGGCAAGAAACTTATAATAGTGACCCTGATAAATACATATTGATTCAGCCAAACACGACAATTCGACTTGTCTATGACTTATCAAGTTCCAACTTTAGCTCGAATGCAACATTCTATGATTACGACATCACAGAAGATGGGGTAAATACTCGTGTTAATAGTAAAGCAAAAGGTATCAATAACCCTTCTAACTATACCGGGTCGGGAAGTAAATATGCTTTTGGAAATTCAAATACAGGTACTGGACTAGCCGATATAACTTGGAAGAAGAATCATAAAATCAACTCATATAACGGGAGCGCAGGGGATCCAAGTGGAAATGGCTTTGTATTTGATATGGTTACCGGAGTTGATACGAACGGAAATTTAAAATGGAATAGTGGAATCATAGCTCCAAAAAATATTTGGATCAACATCTCAAATTGGAAAAAAAGTGTATCCAAAAGGGAATCAATTAACTTTTACCCGTCAAGGAGATACCTATACATTAAGCAGTGTTTCAGGGGCAAATGTTAAAACAATTAAGAATTTGGACACATTTAATCATCCAAAAACAGGAAGCACGACATATACGACTATTTGGACGAATAATTTTTGGCCATTAGATGGAGTGAAAAACACAGATCCGCATGCGGGAACTTACGATAAAAATTATAACAGTAGCCTTCGCGCCACAGAAACTTATAAAACAAATGGCACTTTGAAGCACTATCCACCTGGAGATGATGGCTTGCCGCATAACAATTTATTTGGAATGACGTATGATATTGATTTCACTCTTGATCAAGATTATGTGGGTCCATTGGAATATTTCTTCTATGGCGATGATGATTTATGGGTATTTTTAGGAGAGTATAACGAAGCAACCGGTCAATACGAAAATTATAGAAAGATTTGTGATTTGGGTGGAGTGAAACCTTCGCGTGGAGCCCATGTTGATTTAAGAACATCTATTCTTCCTGTGTCAGGCCAGAACACGACAAAAAAATACCGGTTGAAAATTTACTATACAGAGCGTGGACTTTCAGGTTCTACATGTTATATGGAATTTACCCTTCCATCAGTTTCTGGTGCAGAAACCGGACAAGCCACAGGCGGGTTGAATATTTATAAAGAAACAGAAGATTTGGATCAAACCACAGATTTTACGTTTAATGTGAAGTTTTCTAAAAACGGGCAGCAACTTCTTGATGATTATGCGTATACAAAATATGACGCAAATAACCATAAAATTGAAGATAATTTAATTATCGCAAGCAACAGTAATATTACTCTGAAAAAAGGAGAATATATTTCGATTAGTTATTTGCCTATTGGAACGACTTATACTGTATCAGAGTTAAATGTGGATTCTTCTACTGAAGTGTACACAGGAACGAGTAATGGAAACTATGTTTTATCGCCGGATAAAACCTTAACGGGAACAATTACTCAAGGTGGTAACACGGCTACAGTATATTTCAAAAACGTTCGGTTCTTTAAACTTCCGGAAACAGGAGGTTTTGGAATAAATCCTCCACTGATTGCAAGTGGAGCTGGATTGATGACAACATCCGTGTATGTCATTGGAATCCAGAAGAAAAAGAGAAGGAAGAAATAAGGAGTTTCTTCATGATCTTTAACAAAGGGAAAGGGAAAATCAAAATGAGAAAAATCAGAAAACTATTGACTGTTTTCGCGGCATTCTTTCTTGTGCTTGGCTTAACAACAAATGTACAAGCAGAAGCAGATCAAAATCAGGGTACATCCGCTAAAACAAGAGGAAGTATCACAATTCAAAACACTTTAGAAGGAAAAACGTATACGATTTATAGAATGTTGGATTTGGAAAGTTATAAAAAGCCGGCAGATCAAACAGATAAGGGAGCATACTCGTATAAAGTTCTTCCAGCTTGGAAAGGATTTCTTGAATCCGGGGTTGGTGCACAATTTTTTGAATTGAAAGAGCAAGACTATGTAGTAGTACATCCAAATGCGCAAGTAACAGCGGAGGGACAATTTGTAAATGGAAAGATTTTAACGGATGCGGCTTTGCAATATGCAAAAGAACACAATATCCATGCTACTCAACATGCTACAGCGCAGGGGAATACATTAACATTTAGTGACTTAGATTTAGGATATTACTTAGTGGATTCGGATGCAGGTGCCTTATGCGCGTTAGGAACAACTGACAACAATAATGTCACCATTAAAGAAAAGAATGGGATTCCAACGTTAGAGAAACAAGTTCAGGAAAAACCAGATAATTCATGGGGAAATAAAAACGATGCGAATATTGGCGATACGGTAAATTTTAAAGCGACAATCACGACCGCTGCCGGAGCTATGAATTATAAATTGATTGATAAGATGGAGGCAGGTTTAACCTTAAAATCCGACAGCATTGCTGTGAAGATTGATGAAACAATACACCAAGCTGGAGCTAATCGTTTTACGATAACAAGTACAACGGATCGAGGATTTGAGATTAAATTCGCCGATACCTGGATTCAGAGTCTTCCAGTTGGGACAACGATCGTGGTGGAGTACCAGGCGACGTTAAATGAAAATGCTGTTATCGCTGGGAACGGAAATAAAAATAGTGCTAACTTACAATATGGAGATAAAACGGAGTCTTTCTTTGAAACAGGCGAAAAAGAGACTCATACATACACTTGGCCAATCGGAATTTATAAATATACCCAAAATGGCGAGGAACCAGAAGCAACTGAAACGGCCCTGGCTGATGCAGAATTTTATTTGAGTACAAACAAAACCTCGGCGGGAACAACAGAAGAAGAGGTTCAGAACGGTGCAGATGTTATTAAATTTAAACCAACGACTGCTTCTGAAGGAACGATTCCAACGTATCAAAAAGCAAGCGGAGAAGGCACTGTTTCAATTATTAAAACAGATGCAACTGGTAAGTTTATACTTCAAGGATTGGATGCAGGAACATATTATCTTCACGAGTTTGCCGCGCCAGATGGATTTAATAAATTGGCAGGACCGATCAAGGTTGTAATCACACATGAAGCGCTTACTACTCCAGGTTCAAATTTGGGATATACTGTGGAATCCACAGTAGATGTTGATGCTACGGATAATTTTGAGAACGCTACAGACGATATTAAACATGAAAATACAAATATTGCAGTCAAGGTTTTAAATACAACCGGCGCTCTCCTCCCATCCACAGGTGGTATGGGTACGACTCTGCTCTACACCATTGGTGCGGGCCTGATCGTGATTTCAGGAATCCTTCTGATTACCAAGAAAAGAATGTCACACGAATAAACAGTACACAAACAATTAAAAAGAATTAAATATAGAAACGAAACAAACAATACCATGAATCCGGGAAACCGGATTCAATGGTAGGGAGAACCTTATATGAAAAAATTTATTACAAAGAATTGGTCGACGATTCTATTGGTAGGTGTCTTCATTGTAGGGTTGTCCCTACTGTTGTATCCTACGATTTCCGAATGGTGGAACGCCTCGCGTGCTTCACGCGTGATTGGAGGCTATAACTCGGTCGTTGATCAAATGGACTCGGCGGAAGCGGAAAAAATGCTTGAAGAGGCGAGACAGTACAACGCGGATCTTTTAAAGGAACAAAATCGGTATTTTCCTTCCGAAGAGCTGCATGCGCGCTATGAAAGTTTATTGTCGCTCGATGGAAACGGTTTGATGGGATCCATTGAGATTCCTTCCGTAAAAATCAAGCTGCCGTTGTATCACGGACTGGAAGAGGAAATCCTCCAACAAAACATCGGGCATATTGAAGGCACCTCGCTGCCGGTAGGAGGCGAAAGCACTCATGCGGTGGTTTCCGGACATCGAGGGCTGCCATCCGCAAAACTATTTACCGATCTGGACCAGCTGGAAACAGGAGACGTGTTTCTATTTCGTATTTTAGGGAAAACATACACGTATGAAATTGACCAGATTCGCACCGTTCTTCCCGAAGAAGTCCAGGATCTGGAAATCGAGGAAGGGAAAGATCTCGCGACCTTGGTGACTTGCACGCCATATGGAATCAATTCGCACCGTCTTCTGTTCCGGGGACATCGGGTGGAAAACAGGCCGGAAGATTTCGTAAACTTCGGAGCGGAAGTGCGGCTCGTCGATAAACATATCGTAGCCATCAGCATCGGCGTTATCCTCTTGATTGGAATCGCGATTTGGATGGGCGTGAAAAGAAAGATAGGAAAGTAAAAAGAGAAAGAAGGGAAAAGTATGGAGAAAAGAAGCAATAAATATAGGAAATTTTGGATGGTTCTTGGTGTCTTTGGACTCGTCGGCGCCTTCTTTATTTCACAAACACAAGTCAAAGCGGTTTCTTTGCCAAGAAAATGCTCGGTTCAATTCGAAATTGACGGATACAAGGATACAGCCAACGCGGACATTGTGATTGATCTATATAAAGTGGCGGATGCCATTGAAGATCCGGTATACGACACGTATTCCTATGAAACCATTGGAGCGTTCCAAACGCTCAAAGACAAGTTGGTCGACTTAAGTACGATCACAAATCAAGATTATCAAGCCATCGCGCAGGAAGCGGCGAAACTTGTGCAGGAACAAAAAGCCGGAACGCCCGCAATCACCACGTCTTTGGATGCGCGCGCGCCAATCGAATCGGGATTGTATCTCGCTCTTCCACACAGCCAAAATATGGAAGACTATTTTCGAACAATAAAAACACCGCAAGGAGAAACATTGGTTACATACGCCAACTCGGTGTTGCACACGTACAATTTCCAACCGATGCTCATTTCGCTTCCAGGCAAGGACGCGATGAACGGAGAAATCTCTTCCGCCAATCCGGGCACCTGGAACGACGATTTGACAATCACACTCAAAGTGGAAGAAAGTTCGCGCCTGGGATCGCTGGAAATCGTGAAATCCCTGAATCAATTTGATGGCAATGGAAACGCGACGTTTGTCTTCTCCATTGCGGCGTACAAAGACGAGACGCGACAGGAGCTAGTGTACTCCAACGTGGAATCCATCGTGTTTGATGGAACAGGAACCAATTCGGTTCAGCTGCTCAACTGTATTCCGGTAGGATCGTATGTTGTGATCGAAGAGGTGTACTCGGGCGCCTCCTATGAAATCGTAGGCGCAAGCACGCAGGACACGACGATCGTGTCAGCCGAGGAAATCGCTTCGGTTTCTTTTGAAAACACATCGAACAACACCGATCATCATGGCAGTTCCGTAACCAATCGCTTCACGTATAACGATATGGGCATGAACAAGCCGGAGCAGGATTTTGGAGGGCAGTAAGATGAAAAAAATGACAATGTATTTATCCATCGCCTCCCTTTGCCTGATCGCGATGGTTGGGGTCCAGGAAACTTTCGCTTATTTTACAACGTACGCGGAAGCGAGCGGTCAAAAACGAATCGACTTGTATTCCGATACGACCATCGAGGAGGAATTTCCGGAAGGAAGCTGGACAAAAAGAATTTCAGTCAAGGCGGAACAAAACTCCATTCCGGTATGGGTGCGCGTGCGAGCGTTTAGCGGGACGGAATATCCGCTCCAATTTACCAGTGTCAGCGGAAAATGGGTGGAAAAAGGCGAGTATTGGTATTATCAGGACATTGTAACGCCACAACAGCCAACCGACGAGCTATTGATCACGATTGACGCCGAACAGCCCGAAGAGCACGATTTCAATGTGATCGTGGTGTCCGAATCCGTGCCGGTCCAATACGATGAATCCGGCAATCCGCTGGAAGCAAACTGGAACGAGCAAATCGAAATAGAAAGGCCATAAAAGATGATGAAGAAAATAAAACACTTTTTAGCAAAGCCGATTGTCACCGTCTTGCTTCTTGTGATGGCCGTTGGTTTATTGCTTGGATCCGGCGTGCAGGGAACACGGGCCGCGCTCAACTATTATTCCGACACGTATCAATCGCGGCTTTCGTTAACGCAAATCGGCGTCTCGTTAGTCGAAAACGATTGCGTCGTCGCTTCCCGCGACTACAAGGAAAACGGGGAGTGGACAGGCGATGAATCCAGTTCCTTGTTAAAGTCGATTGTGGAAATGAAAGATTTTAAAATAGGCCAGCGGTATCCGGAAGTGCTTGCGGTAAAAAACACAGGCCAAATCAACGAATTTGTCCGCGTAACTCTTGTGAAGTACTGGATTGACGAAGACGGAAATAAAATTCAAGACGTTTCGCCTGATCTCATTGATTTTTCAATCGTGGAAAACGGGCAATGGATCAAAGATGAAACCGCGTCGACTAGCGAAAGAAATGTCTATTATTATAAAAATCTGTTAGAGGCTGGAGAAACAAGCGCGCCTTTGACGGACGGATTTAAAATTGACCGGAAGCTGCACGAACATAAAAAAGTGGAAGTGACGGAAGAGGACGGCAAAGTCATCACGACCACCTCCTACACGTATGATGGAATCGAATTTTGTGTCGAAGCCAAAGTCGATGCCATTCAGGAACACAACGCCGACGAGGCCATCAAAAGCGCGTGGGGAAAAGACGTCCACGTCCGCGGAACCACGCTCACGCTCCAATAGAAAGGGGAAAAAAGATGAACAAACTCACTACGATCCAACGCGTTTCTCTTAGTCTTTGCGCCCTTTCGGTATGGATGGGAAACGGAACGCCCATCCAGGCGAAGTCGTTTCAAAACGAAACGGAATGGGCCGTCGTGTTCTCGAAACAAAACATGATGGAAAACAACTTCACGACCGGGCAAGTCGACGATTTGCTTTATGGAATGCAGCCCGGAGACGACGCGACCATTGAAATCACGATAAAAAACGAAAACAAGGACGCCACCGACTGGTATTTAAGCAACGCCGTCCTCCGCTCGCTGGAAGATGGCTCCGCCGCCAGTGGCGGAGCGTACGCCTACGCGCTCGTCTACACCGACCCGCAAGGAAGAACGGACACGATTTACCAGTCGGAAACGCTTGGAGGAGAAGCCGGACAAGGCACGGGACTCAAAGACGCGACCGATTCGCTCGACGAGTTTTTCCTTGTCGACACGCTAAAACAAGGGCAGGCAGGCACCGTTTCCCTCCAAGTCGTTCTCGATGGCGAAACGCAAGGCAACAGCTATCAGTCGACGCTGGCCGATCTGCAAATGGAATTCGCGGTGGAAAAAAACATCCCCGCGCAAAATCAAGTCACGCAAGGAAAACCAACGACGACCATCCTGACCGGGCAAACAACCAAAAGTCCAAACACGGCGACATGGACAAGCCGGCTGCCGTGGCTGCTGGTCAGCGCGCTGAGCGGCGCCATTCTGTTTGGCCTCGCGCTTGTTGGAATCAAAGAAAACAAGGAGGAAAAACGGCATGAATAAAAAAGGCAAATGGCTCTCCATGGCGTTCGCCCTCGCGCTTGGTATGCAAACAACCGGCCTGTCAATCCAGGCCGAGGACTACACGTATACCGTCCGTATTCACGCCGGCAACCATGGCAGCATCGACGGCCGGGATGAAATTCTCGTTAAAAACCTGCCGTACAACACTCAGTTCACGTTCCATGCGCAAGACGTCCAGCTTGATCCCGACAGCAAATACTACGTCAAAGGAATCAAAGAAAGCGGCAAAGACAACGACACCGCGCAAATGCGCGCGTCGTTTCCTGTCAAAGAAGACATGGATCTTGTCGTGTCGTACGGCATGCGCTCCAACACCACGCAATACATGATTCACTACGTGGACGAAGACGGAAACACGCTGGCGCCAAGCGTCACATACACCGGCAACGTCGGCGACCGTCCCGTTGTGGCGTATTTGTACATTGAAGGCTACCAGCCGCAAGCCTACAACATCACAGGGACGTTAAAGGAAGAAGGAAACGACTGGCGATTCGTGTACCAGCCCGTTCCAGCCGGAACGACAACGGTGCTGCCAGGGGAAACGACCATCATCGACCAGACGACGACGATCACCTCGCCGGCAACGACGACCCCGGCGACCCCGGGAACCACAACGCCGCCCGCCGCAACTCCGCCCGCGGCGGAGGAAGGAACGACGCCGGCTCCAGCGCCGGGACCTGGCGAAGCGGAAGAGGGAACGGACAATCCGAACACGCCGCAGGAAATCATTGACATCGACGATCCGGATGTGCCACTGGCCGGGCCGGAAGGCGAGAAAAACGAGCAAGCCAGCTCGAATTGGTTTTCGTGGCCAGTCATAGCCGGCTTTGGCGCGCTCGCCCTCGTCATTGCGGGAGGCATCGCGTATTTCCTCGTCCGAAAACGACGCGAAGAAGAGAAGTAAAAAAAAGATTCAGGCGCCTGATTCCTGAATCTTTTTGTTTTTTTTGTCAAGATTGTCCACAATCGTCTTGAACACCCGCACAAACGTTTCCTGATCCTGCGGGTCGATCCCCGCAAAGATCCGATCGAAAAAAAGAGATTGAAGCGCCTGGCCTTTTTCAAGAATCGGCCGCGCTTTTTGCGTTAAATGAATTTCCTTTTGCCGCCGGTCGCGCGCGCTCGTTTGAATCGTCACGTAGCCTTCTTTTTCCATCGTTTCCAAATTCATGGAAACAAGATTGGCCCGGATGCCCCGGATCTCGACGATGTCGCGGGCGAGCGTGTACGCCGGATTGTTCCCCAAAAACAAAATGATATCGACCGCGGTGGATGAGCAGCCGCAAGCCTTCGCAAGCGGCTTCATCGTCTGCGTGTAGTCACGCAGCACCTTTTGGGCGAAACCAATACTCGTCGTGTCGCTGCTCATAAAAGTCCCCTCTCTTAACACTTCAAATTTGAAATAGTATGACACATTCTTTTTCGCTTCGCAACAAAAAGGAAAGATCCCGGCCGATCTTTCCTATTTTCTGGTCGAATCCCGCTCGACGAGTTTGCCGTTGTACGTCGTTTTGAGCGGATAGTCTTCATGGTGCAGCGCCGGCATGATCGCATTCATGCCCGCCTCGCACATAAACGCGAGCCGGTTGTCGTAGCTTGTCAGCTCCGGCGAGCAAGCCCGGGAAAGGACAGACGCGTTGAAGCCGGTCACCTGCATCTCGTCCGGAACCGAAATCCCCGCCTTTTGGCAGCTTTTGAGCGCCGCGACCGCGATCTCGTCGTCGCAAGCCACCAGGGCGTCATACATGCCTTCTTCCTGAAGCAAGTCCAAAAGGGCGCGGCCGATCTCCTCAAAGTCGCCGCCAACCCGCTTTTCTATCCCCCTCACACCATGGCGGGCGCACGCGTCCAAAAAGCCTTGTCGTTTTCTTTGCGTGGAGCCTGAATCGTGGCGGAATAAAAAAACAGGCGCGCGCGAGCCGCGCTCCAGCACCAGGTCGGTCAGCTTGCGGGCGGCCTCCTCGTCGTCATGCAGCACGCAAAAGACGTTTTCGGCATCCAGAAACCCATTCAAAAGACAAACAGGGATCCGCTGGGCCGCCTTGACGATATACTCGTTTTTCTTCGGATTTTCGCTAATAAAATGGGAACCAATCAAAATCAAGGCGTCGACGTTGCGCTCCAAAAGCAGCTGCAAGTCGTTTTCCTGGTTTTTCTCGTCGTAGCCTGTACAGCTGACGATGGCGGCAAACTCTTTCTTTTTCAGCAGCGGCTCCAAAAAGTGGATGCATTGCGCCTGGTACAAGTCGCCGGCGTCCGAGCATAAAATGCCAATCGTGGACATGGTCGAGTTGGCCATGCCGCGCGCGAACGCGTTGGGCGAATAGTTGTTTTGCTCGATGACTTTCAGCACCTTCGCCCGGGTCTTTTCCGACACGTACCCCGAATTGTTAAGGACGCGCGAAACCGTGGCGATGCTGACGCCGGACTGCTTGGAAATGTCGTAAATGTTCATAGTGGAATACTCCTTGTTCCTATGATAACCCACTTGCCGGCAAAGTCCATCTTTTTGGTCAAGTTTTTTCGATCGGATGTAAAGGCTTACACCTAAACCGGTTCAAAAACACGAAAAAGAAGCGAAAAAAGACGATTTTGGAAGTATTTCGCTTGCGATATCCGGCGAATCCTCTTAAATTTGTGATGTAAAGGCTTTCATATAATTTGTGGGCGCAAAGAAGATCCCTCGCGGAATCGAAACCGCTCGCGCAGGAGGTTCAAAACATGAAATCATTTATGGACAACGATTTTCTACTGGAAAACGACACGGCGAAACATTTATACCACGACTACGCCGAGTCGATGCCAATCTTAGACTACCATTGCCATCTTTCGCCAAAAGAAATCGCGGAAGACCGCCAGTTTGAAAACATTACCCAAATCTGGCTGGGTGGCGACCACTACAAATGGCGTCTTATGCGCTCCAACGGCGTCGACGAGGCGTACATCACCGGCGATGCGTCCGACCGCGAAAAATTTCAAAAATTCGCCGAAACGCTCGAAAACGCGATCGGCAATCCGATGGTGCACTGGTCGCATTTGGAACTCAAAAAATATTTTGGCTACGACGGCGTGCTCAACGGCGAAACCGCCGAAGACGTATGGAACCTGGCCAACGAGGTGCTCGCGAAAAAAAGCGCCCGGGATTTCATTCGCGAATCCAACGTGCGGCTCGTCTGTACGACCGACGATCCCGCCGACTCGCTCGAATACCACGCGCAAATCGCCCAGGATCCGGCATTCGACGTGCAAATCATCCCGGCCTGGCGTCCGGACGCGGTATACAAAATCGAAAAACAAGGCTGGAACGACTACGTGAAGCGCCTGGCCGACAGCGCTGGAATGCCCATCGAAAGCTTCGCCGATTTGCTTCAAGCGCTCGACCGGCGCCTCGACTTCTTCGTGTCCATGGGCACCAAAGCCACCGACCACGGCATCGACTACATGGTATTCGAGCCGGCATCCGACGCCGAACTGGAAGCCATCTTCCAAAAAGCGCGCCGCAACGAAAGCTTGAGCCGGAAAGAGCAGGAACAATACAAGACCGCCCTGCTGCTGCATTTGGCCAAACAATACGCCAAACGCGATTTAGTGATGGAAATCCATTATGGCGCCATCCGCGACAACAACACGAAAATGTTCGAAACCCTCGGACCGGACACCGGCTACGACTCGATTGGATCGTACACCCCGATCGAACCCGTTTCCCGTTTTCTGGACGCGCTCGAAAAAGAAGACGCCTTGCCAAAAACCATTTTGTATTCGCTCAATCCAAACGACGACGCGCCAATCGGCACGCTGCTGGGCGCCTTCCAAAACAGCGACGCTCAAGGCAAGATCCAGCAAGGCTCGGCCTGGTGGTTCAACGACAACAAGCAAGGCATGATCGACCAGATGACCCGGCTGGCCAACTTGTCCGTGCTCGGCAATTTTGTCGGCATGCTCACCGATTCGCGCAGCTTCCTGTCGTACACGCGACATGAGTACTTCCGCCGCATTTTAGCCAATCTGCTTGGCGGCTGGGTGGAAAACGGCGAGTATCCAAACGACGAAAAAGCGTTGAAGAAGCTGATGGAAAACATCTCCTACAACAACGCGGTACGCTACTTTGGATTCGATTTGGAGGAAGCCCACGTATGAGCCTGGAACAAATTCTCGCCAAGCACAAAATCGTGCCCGTCGTCGTGATCGACGACGTGGCTGACGCCGTGCCGCTTGCCCGGGCGCTCGTTTCCGGCGGCTTGCCAATCGCCGAGGTGACGTTTCGGACGCCCGCCGCGAAAGCGTCGATCCAGGCGATGAAAGCCGCCTTTCCGACAATGCTTGTCGGCGCCGGTACGATTTTAACGGAAACGATGGCGGACGAGGCGCTGGACGCCGGCGCGGATTTTCTCGTCATGCCCGCCACCGACGAGGCATTGATTCGCCACGCCCTCGATCGCCACGCGCCGGTTTGCCCTGGCGTCATGACCCCAAGCGACGTGCAGACATGCGACCGGCTCGGCCTTCGCCTTGTGAAGTTTTTCCCGGCCGAGCCAGCCGGCGGACTCGCCAGGATCCAGGCCATGAGCGCCCCGTATCCTTTCATGCGATTCATGCCAACCGGCGGCATCGGTCTGAAAAACATGAACGCCTATTTGCGATCCGGTTCTGTCGTTTGTGTGGGCGGCAGCTGGATGGTGAAAAAAGAGTGGATCGCGGCCGGCCAGTTTGAAAAAATCGAAGAAAAAACGCGCGAAGCGGTTCGCGCGCTGGAAGAAGAGGTTTAAACGCCTCTTTTTTCGCTTTTTATAAGTCGATCTCCTCAAAATCGGAAGCGGGATGCTTGCACCAAGGACAAATGTAGTCCGCAGGCAGATCCGGCTGGTCGTAAATGTAGCCGCAAATGACGCAGCGCCATCCCTTTTTGCCTGTTGTCGTTTTTTTGTCTTCGAACTTCGGCTTGATGTGGGCGTGATAGTACGAATAGCTGGCGCTTGGCACGTCGGAAATCGTCTTCGCCTCCGTCACGTAGGCGACAAACATCACGTGGGAGCCCAGGTCGATTTCCTGGTCGACCTCGCAGCTGATGAACGCGTTCGTGCCTTCGGTGACATAATACAATCCGTTTTCCGAAACGGCCTTATGCTCGTAGCTTCCAAATTTATCGAACGTGCGCCCCGACTGGAAGCCAAAATGCTTGAACAAATCGAACGGCGCCTTTTCATCGAGAATGGAAATGTTGAATTTTCTCGATTGCTGAATGAGTTCGCGGGTATAACTGTCCTTGCTTACGCTGACGGTAATGATATCCGGGTTTTCCGAAGCCTGAATCGCCGTGTTGATGATGCAGCCGGAGTTTTTTCCGTCGTGCCCCCCAGTCAGGACAAAGAGTCCGTAAACAAAATCTCTCATGACTTGTGCGTCCATAAAATTACCTCGTTTTCTAATAGCTTTATTATCGGCGATTTTAAAAAAGAATGCGAAAAAAATGCCCATAGGAAAAAACGGATGCGATGAAAACAGATGAAAAAAGATGAAACTATTTGACATTTCTTTCATTGTTCTGTATTGTGAACCCAACAAACCGATGAAGCGGAGATCAAAGTCGTTACGCGCCCATAGAGAGTCCGGGAGGGTGGAAGCCGGATGGAAAGGCGGACGGCCAAATGGACCGCCGAGGGCATGGTCAAAGGCGAACGCCGAGTACTCCATGACGTACGATCTGCGTCAAAGATCAGGAATGTGACAGCATTCTCCAAGCGCTTCTTTTGAAGAATCAAGGTGGCACCGCGGGCCGTATACAGACACAGCTCGTCCTTGACGAAAGCGAAAAGCTTCGTCAAGGACGAGCTTTTTGCATCAAAGGAGAAACGTATGCAAACACGCAAACAAATTCACGATCTGTTTTCCGGCACCGGCGCCAGGCGGCTGCCCCTGACGGAAATTTTGCCAATGAAAAACACCCCTCAGGAGGTTTTTCAAAAATTCCACGCATTCGGCACGCCCGGTTTTGCGCTCGAAAGCGACGAGCCCGACGCCTTCACCTACGTCGGCGTCCGGTTCGAGAAACGCATCACGCTCAAAGGAAACGTCCTCACGATCGAGGACGCCACGCACGTCCAAACGACATCGACAGTCGTTTCCGATCCAAAAAACGCGCTCGAGCGGCTGCTTTTGGACTACAAGACGCCCGCGCTTTATCCGTATTTTTGCGGCGGGCTCGCCGGCTATTTCGCGTACGATTTCATTCAGTACACCGAACCAACGCTCGCGTTGCGAACCGGCGACACGAACGCCATGGAGCTCTTTCTCGTCAACGACCTGATCGTGTTCGACTTCCAAAACGAGCAAATGATCCTGATCGCCGGCATCGTGAAAGACGACCCAAACCGCGGCTATGACGAAGCCGTCTTGCGCATCGAGGCCATGTGCCAAACGCTGGACGGCCCCCAAACAAAGGCCCATCCGCTGCTGCGCCTGCGCCAGCCGCTGCGCCCCGCCTGTCCAACCACCCGCTACGAGGCGATGGTCAAGCAGGCGAAACGCTACATCGAGCAAGGCGAGATCTTTCAAGTCGTGCTCTCCAATCCTTGCACCGCTTTGGCCGATGGCTCGTTGTTTTCCGTATACGAAACGCTGCGCCAAACCAACCCGGGCCCGTACCTGTTTTACTTTGCCGGGCAGGACATCGAAATGGCGGGCTCGAGCCCGGAAACGCTTGTGCGCGTCGACCACGACCACGTCGCCACGTTTCCGCTGGCGGGCACGTGCAAGCGGGCAAAGGAGCCACACGAAGACGAGCGGCTCATGCGGGATTTGCTGCGCGATGAAAAGGAGCTCGCGGAACACCGTATGCTCGTTGATCTGGGCCGCAACGACCTCGGCAAGGTGTGCCGGTGCGGCAGCGTGGACGTGACCCGCACGCTCGACGTCGTAAAATGCGCGCAAGTCATGCACTTGTCGTCCACGATCACCGGCGTTCTCGCGCCCGGCAAAACCGCGCTCGACGCCCTGTTTTCCACGCTTCCGGCCGGCACGCTCTCGGGCGCGCCCAAGATCCGGGCGTGCGAGATCATCGACGAGCTCGAATCCGCGCCGCGCGGCGTGTATGGCGGGGCGTTCGGCTTCATGGATTTTAGCGGCCGCCTCGACTTCTGCATCGCGATCCGGTTCGCGACGCTGCAAAACGGTGTCGTCCGGGTGCAAAGCGGCGCCGGCATCGTATTCGATTCCGTTCCGGAACACGAAGTTTGTGAATGCCAAAACAAAGCGCGCGCCATCGTGCAGGCGCTGGAAGGAGAAAGCCATGCTTTTGCTCATTGACAACTACGACTCGTTCACGTACAACCTCGCGCAGCTCATGGGCGCGTTCGACACCGTCTATGTCGCGCGCAACGACGCGCTGACGCTCGACCAGATCGAAGCGCTGGATCCGGCCGCCATCGTGCTGTCGCCAGGCCCGGGCCGGCCCGAAAACGCCGGCATTTGCGTGGATGTCGTCCGCCGCTTTTACAAGCGCGTGCCAATTTTGGGCGTGTGCCTTGGCCATCAGGCGATCGCAGCCGCGTTTGGCGCCACGATCCGTCCCGCCTCATCCATCGTCCATGGCAAGGCCGGGCGCGTCGACGTGTGTCATCCCTCGGTGTTGTTTGAAGGAATGAAACGATTCGAAGCCGGTCGCTACCACTCGCTCGTCGTCGACGACCTGCCCGAAGAGCTGATCGCCAGCGCCACAGGCGACGGGGAGATCATGGCCATCGAACACACCACGTATCCCGTGTTCGGCGTCCAGTTCCACCCCGAATCCGTGCTGACGCCTTGCGGTTCGCAAATTTTCGCCAATTTTATGAAAGGAGTGCTCGCATGATTACCGAAGCCGTTCAAAAACTATCCACCTATGAAAATCTTTCCTGCGCCATGGCGCGTTCCGTCATGGAGGAGATGATGACAGGCCGGTGCACCGCCAGCCAGATCGCGTCGTACTTGGTGGCGCTCGCCATGAAAAAGCCAAGCGTCGACGAAATCGTCGGCTCCGCCCAGGGCATGCGCGCGCAAGCCATCGCCGTCCGGGACGCCAGCGACGCGCTGGAAATCGTCGGCACCGGCGGCGACCACGCCGGCACGTTCAACATATCCACGACATCGGCGTTCGTCATCGCCAGCGCGGGCGTCAAAGTCGCCAAGCACGGCAACCGGGCCGTCACTTCCCAAAGCGGGGCGGCCGATTGTCTCGAAGCGCTCGGGGCCAATTTGGATGTCGACGCCAGCCGGTGCCGGCAGCTGCTTGAAACGACGAACTTTTGTTTTTTATTCGCGCCCAACCATCACCGGGCGATGCGCTACGCCGCGCCCGTGCGAAAAGAGCTAGGCATGCCGACGATTTTCAACCTGCTCGGCCCGCTCACCAATCCGGCCGGCACTTGTCGGCAAGTGCTTGGCGTGTACGAGCCCGGTCTAGTCGAGCCAATGGCGCAAGCGCTCGTCAAGCTTGGCGTCAAGCGGGGACTGGTCGTCTGCGGCCTGGATGGTTTGGACGAGATTTCCGCCAGCGCGCCGACTCTCGTGTGCGAAATCGACGGGGAAACGAGAAAGACGTACGAGATCGCGCCCGCCGATTTTGGCTATCCGGTTTGCCAAAAAGAAGAGCTTGCCGGCCAAAACGCCATGGAAAACGCGAAAACGACTCGCGCGATCCTGGCCGGCGCAGAGCGCGGCCCGCGCCGCGATGTCGTATGCATGAACGCGGGAGCGGCCTTGTATGTGGCCCAAAAAGCGGCGTCCATCGCGGAGGGAGTCCGTCTGGCCGAGCGCCTCATTGATTCGGGCGCGGCGCTGCGAACGCTTGATACGTTCGTGGAGGAAAGCCATGGCTGATATTTTGCAGACGATTGCGCAAAGCACAAGAGAGCGGATCACCCGGGAAAAGGAACGGGTGCCGCTTGAACAGCTGAAAGCGCGCCCGATCCCGGCTCATCCGTCTTTGTACGAGGCGCTCAAAGCCGAACCGCTCGCGTTTCTTTGCGAGGTGAAAAAAGCCTCGCCATCCAAAGGCGTCATCGCCCCGGTGTTCGATCCGGTGGGCATCGCCAAAGCGTACAAAGAGGCGGGCGCCAGCGCGATTTCGTGTTTGACGGAACCGGCGTATTTTCAAGGCAGCGACGCGGCGCTGGAAGCCATTTGCCAGGCGGTCGACGTGCCGGTGCTGCGCAAGGATTTCGTCGTCGACGAGTACATGATCGTGCAGGCGGCCGTCATGGGCGCGGCCGGCGTGCTGCTGATCGTAGAGCTGCTGACACCCGACGAATTGCGCCGCGCGATCGCGCTGGCCAACCAGCTGGGCATGGACGCGCTTGTCGAAGTGCGTACCGAAGCGCAGCTGCATACGGCGCTGGCATGCGGAGCGCGCCTGCTTGGCGTGAACAACCGGGATCTGCGCGATTTCCACGTCGACCTCTCGCGGGCCCCTCGCTTGCGGACGCTTGTTAAAAACGAGGACATCGTGTTCGTGGCCGAGTCGGGCTATCGAACGCGCGAGCAAATCGAAACGCTTGAGAAAGCCGGTGTCGACGCCGTGCTCATTGGCGAAACCTTGATGCGCGCGCCAGACAAACGGGCGATGCTGGCCGCGCTCAAAGGAGAAACGCGATGCGGGTGAAAATTTGCGGCATCCGCTCCATGGCCGATGTGGATCTGGCCAACGCGTACCGGCCCGACTGGATCGGGCTGGTCATCGACGTGCCCGCCTCGTTTCGCTCGGTGACGATCGAGCAGGCCCGCGCGTTGTCCAAACGAGTGGACGAAGGCATCGGCGTCGTCGGCGTCTTTGTCGACTGTCCGCTGGACACGATCGCCTCGCTGCTCGAAGAAGGCGTGATCGCCCTGGCGCAGCTGCATGGCAATCAATCGGAAGCGGACGTGGCGTGGCTGCGCGAGAAAACCGGCCGGCCTGTCCTGCGCGCGTTTGAAGTCAAAAGCGAACAGGATATCGCGATGGCGCAAAAAAGCGGCGCGGATTTCGTTTTGCTGGATGGAGGCAAAGGGCAGGGAAAGCCGTTTGACTGGACACTGCTGAAGGGCATGACGCGTCCATTTGGGCTGGCTGGCGGCGTGGATGTCGCGCTTGTGGAGGCGGCGCGCCAGGCGGGGGCGTCGTGGATCGACGTGTCCTCGGCGGTGGAGACGGACCAAAAAAAAGATGGAGAAAAAATGAAAGCGCTGATCGCGCGATGCAGGAGGGAAAGACAATGAGCAAAGGAAGATTTGGCCGGCATGGCGGCCAGTATGTGCCGGAAACGCTGATGGGCGCCCTGGAGGAGCTCGAGCAGGCGTACGAGCGCTATAAAAACGACCCGGCGTTTCAACAGGAGCTAGGCGAATTGCTGGCGCAGTACGCCAACCGGCCTTCACGGTTGTACTACGCGAAAAACATGACCGAGGATTTGGGTGGCGCGAAAATTTACATGAAGCGCGAGGATTTGAACCATACGGGCGCCCATAAAATCAACAACGTGCTTGGCCAGGCGCTGCTCGCTAAAAAGATGGGGAAGACCCGGCTGATCGCGGAAACGGGCGCCGGACAGCACGGCGTGGCGACGGCGACGGCCGCGGCGCTCTTTGGGATGGAATGTGTCGTGTACATGGGCAAGAAGGATACCGAACGGCAGGCGCTCAACGTGTACAAGATGAAGCTGCTTGGCGCCCGGGTCGTGCCGGTGACGTCGGGCACGGCGACATTGAAAGACGCGGTCAACGAGGCGATGCGCGAGTGGACCCGGCGTCTGGACGACACCCATTACTGCCTGGGCAGCGTCATGGGACCGCATCCGTTTCCGACGATGGTGCGCGATTTCCAGGCCGTCATTTCCAGGGAATCCAAAGCGCAAATGCTGGAGACAGAAGGGCGGTTGCCGGACATGGTGGTGGCGTGCGTGGGCGGCGGCTCCAACGCGATTGGCAGCTTTTACGACTACATCGGCGACGAGGCGGTGCGCCTGGTCGGATGCGAAGCGGCTGGGACCGGGGTGGACGCGCCTGAAAGCGCGGCGACGATCCACGTTGGCAAGCCGGGCATCTTCCACGGGATGAAGTCGTATTTTTGCCAGGACGAGCATGGACAGATCGCGCCGGTGACGTGCATCTCGGCCGGTCTGGACTATCCGGGTGTCGGTCCGGAACACGCCGATTTGCACGACCGGGGCCGGGCCGAATACGTGGCCATCACGGACGAGCAAGCCGTGCAGGCGTTCGAGTACGTGTCGAAGATGGAAGGCGTCATTCCGGCGATCGAGAGCGCCCACGCTTTGGCGTACGTGATGGAGGCGGCGCCAAACATGGGCAAGGACGAGACGATCGTCGTGACGGTTTCGGGCCGTGGCGACAAGGATTGCGCGATGATCGCGCGCTGGAAAGGAGAGCAAGTCGATGCGTAGGAAAGTATTCGCGCGCAAGGCGCTGATCGCGTATGTGATGTGCGGCGATCCCGATTTGCGAACGACGAAAGAAAACATTTTGGCGCTGGAACAGGCGGGCGCCGACTTGATCGAGCTAGGTATCCCGTTTTCCGATCCGGTCGCGGAAGGGGAAGTCATCGCCGCGGCCAGCGAGCGGGCATTGAAAAACCACATCGTGGCCGATGACGTGTTCGCGATGGTCAAGCAGGTACGCGAAAAGACGACGATTCCGTTGGTCGTCATGACGTACGCCAATGTCGTATTCGCCTACGGCGTGGAGGCGTTTATGAAACGATGCGGGGAAACCGGCATCGAGGGCGTCATTTTGCCGGATGTGCCGTACGAGGAAAAAGCGGAGTTCGAAACGGCGGCCCGGGCCCATGGCGTGGCGTGGATCCCGCTCGTGGCGCCGACGTCGGGAGCCCGGATCCCTTCGATCGTTAAAGACGCCGAAGGTTTCGTGTATTGCGTCTCCTCGTTAGGAACGACGGGGATGCGCTCCTCGTTTTCGAACGAACTGGAACACGTCGTGCGCCAGGTCAGGGCGCATACGGACTGTCCGTGCGCGATCGGCTTTGGCATTTCGACGCCAAAGCAGGCGGAGGCGATGGCGGATATGGCTGATAGCGTCATTGTCGGCAGCGCGTTTGTCGATCTTTGCGCCCGACACAAAGAGAAGGCGCCGCAGGCGGTTTACGAGCTGGCGAAGGCGTTGAAAGACGCGCTGCGCGCTTCCGAAACGAGGCGGGAAACGAGCTGATCGACGGGCGTTCGCATATCTTCCTCGATCCACTCGTTCAGCAGGGCGAGAAAGCCGCCGGCCGAATACGTCGAAAACAAGGCGAAGCGGTGGTTCGAGCGGGCCTGGACGAGCCGGATGCCACCCGAAAGCAAGCCATAGTGGAGCTTTTGCGCGTCGTAGCGGCGCAACAGCAAAAGCTCTTTTTTCTGCTGTTTCCAAAATGAGAAAAACTCGGTGGCGATTTGTTCGAGGTCGTACGTTTGCAGCGGGGAAACGGCGTCCTGGTAGCGAGTGAGCAGTTGTTCCAGGCAGTCGGCGAACACGCCGTCCAGCCCGTCGTAGTGGCGGTAAAAGGTGCGGCGGCCGACGCCGGCCTGGTCGCATAGGCGCGTGATGGTCAGCGGGGCGTCTTGGGCAAGGCATTCGTAAAACGCCTTGCGTAAATAAAAGCGGGTTTGGGATTTGGGATCGTCGAGCATGGCGCACTTCCTTCCTGTTTGTGCCGCGTGGTTGCGGGAAAAACGCATTGCCTTCATAATAACGGAAAACAGGAGGAATGGGAAGATGATCGTGTATGGCAGTCATTATGGAACGGCGAAGTGGTACGCCGAAAAGCTGGGGGAAAAGCTGGGCGAGGAGGTCGTGTCTGTCGAGTCGTTTCGTGGCGCGAAGGAGCCGGTCGTGTTTGTGAGCGGCTTATACGCGGGCGGCTTCAAGGGGGCGAAGACGTTTCAAAAGCGGATAGACGGCACCAAATTCACGCTCGTGTCGTGCGGTCTGGCCGATCCGAAGGAGGAGAAAACGCGGCGGGAAATCGAACGCAACGCGCGTGCCGCGTTCAAGGATTGGGATGGTCCGCTCTTTTGCGTGCGGGGCGCCATCGACTACAGGCGGCTTTCGGTTTTGCATCGGGTGATGATGTGGATGATGAAAACCATGATTGTCAAAAAGGGGCTGGAAGCGGAAAACGAGGCTTTTTTAGCGACGTATGGAAGTCGCATTTCGTTTTGTTCCGAGGACCAGCTTGATCCAATCGTCGCATACCGGCAAAAAAACGAGCGGTTTTAGGGAGACGCTCGTTTTGGTTAAGGTTTATCGGGATTGTCCGTAATACGCGTGCGGACCGTGTTTTCGGGTAAAGTGTTTTTCAATCAAATGGCGCGGGGCGGGCGCGGCGTTTGGGCACACCATCGTGGTGATGGCCGCCATTTTCGCGGTTTCCTCAAGCACTTTGGCGTGGTATACCGCTTCGCCGGCGTCTTTTCCCCAGGCAAAGGGGCCGTGGTTTTTCACGAGAACCGCCGGGGTGTCGGACATGGCGATGGTTCGGGTCTGGAACGTTTCGACAATGACGTTTCCGGTGTTTTTTTTCGTATTCGGCTTTTGTTTCGTCCGGGCGCATGGCGCGGGTGCAGGGGATGCTGCCCCGGAAGTAGTCGGCGTGCGTCGTGCCGAATGCAGGCAGGTCTTTGCCGGCTTGCGCGAACGCGGTCGCCCATGTCGAATGCGTGTGGACGATGCCGCCAATGGAGGGATCGGCCCGGTACAATGCCAAATGGGTCGGCAAGTCGGAGCTGGGACGAAGGCTGCCTTCGACGACGTGTCCGTTTAAATCGACGACGACCATGTCTTCGGGACGCATCGTTTCGTAGGCGACGCCGCTTGGCTTGATGACGACCAGGCCGCTTTCGCGCTCGATCGCGGACACGTTGCCCCAGGTGAACAGCACGAGGTCAAGATCGCGAAGGCGAAGGTTTTGTTTCCATACTTCGCGTTTGAGCGCGTCAAGCATCTTGCAAACCTGTTTCCAGCTCGGTTTCCTCGAGCGCGGTTTGTTTGGCCGCGGCTTTGCGTGCAGCTCTTCTCGCTTCGCGTTGTTTTTGTTTTTCGGCATCCGCCGCCGCGTCGAGTTTTTCCTCTTCGAGAATTTTTTTGCGGTTCCACATCGCCAGGCCAAGGGTGGCCACGATGAGCAGTGCGATCCAGATCCAGCCGTTGTTTACGACATGGACAAGCAGCCATGGAATCGGGTTCGAGCCGTAGTCGATGCTAGAAATGAGCGTCGCGCCTTCCGGAATCGGGAAGTGGCTTGCGGCTGCCGCGCTCGTGAAGAGCGGTGCCAGACTCGTGCCGATCATCAGTCCGCCGCCCATGACGACGATGCCAATCAGGAACGTGCGGAAGAAGTCGCCTTTCGTGACGGCGACGATGAGCGGGAACTGGAAGCAGATGCCGCACAAGCCCACAAGCGGCAGGAACTCGTTGCCTGGCAAAACGATGGCCAGCAGCAGAGTGACGGGTACCATGAGCACGGACATCGCCAGCACGACCGGATGGCCGATACCGGCAGCGCAATCCAACCCGATGTACACTTTGCGTCCGGCGAATTTTTTCTGAATGATGGCCTGGATGCCTTCGGAAACCGGGATGATGCCTTCCATGAGGATGGCGGCCATCTTTGGCGTGATGACCAAAACGGCCGACACGGTGACGCCCATCACAAGGATTTGCGAAATCTTTTCCGAAACGGAGAGCTCTGGCATGAAGGCGAAGCCCGCGACGCCCAGCAGCACGCCGACGATCAGACCGAGGATGGCCGGGTCGCCAAACAGGCCCATTTTCTTGTTGATGGTTTTCTCGTCCAAATGAATCTTGTTCAAACCGGGCACTTTGTCGATCGCTTTATCCATGACCCAGGCGATGGGAACGAACGAGGCCGCCAGCCCGTGCGGGAACGTGATGCCCGGCAAGCCGAGCACTTCCTCGGTCGCCTTGGCCATGCGGTCGGCGATGACCATGATGACGACCATGTTCACGGAAGCGAGGATGAGCGATAAAAACATGTTGTGGGTCAAGGCGTAGACGATCGAGCCGGAAAAGGCGAAATGCCAGAAGTCCCAAATGTCGACGTCCACGGTTTTGGTGGATTTGGTCAAAAGCATGATGACGTTGATCAGGATGCCAAGGGGAATCATCGTGACGCCGACCGCCGTTCCGAAGGCGATGGCCGAGGCGCTTGGCCATCCAACGTCGATGACGGTCAAATTCAATCCAAACAGCTTGACCATGTTGTCGACCGCGGGCTGGACGACGTCCGTCAAAATCGTGACGGTGGCGTTCAATCCGATAAAGCCGATTCCGACTAGAAGGCCGCCTTTTAAGGCGCGCAGGAACGGAACGCGGATGCACACACCGATGAGCGTAATCAAGATCGGCATCATGACCGTTGGGCCAAGATCAATAATAAACTGAATCGCGTTTGTTATGACAGACATACTGCATCTCCTTTCACACAACTTTTGAGCAATTCGGCAATGACTTCCGGCTTTTTCTCGCTGGACAGGCGGTCCATGAGCGCCCGGTCGTTAAAGCGGGACATCAAACCGGAAAGCAACGGCATTTGGTCGCTTTTGTTTTTGACAAGAAGGATAAAAATCATTTCCGCGTCCACCGGGTCGCCCGAGCACATTTCCTGAAATGCGAGCGGTTTTCGCGGCCGGATGAACACCAGGCCGGGCCGCTCGATGCATTCGCTGTCCGTGTGCGGGATGGCCAGCTGGTGTCCCGGAATTTTCAATCCGGTTGGAAACTGCCGCTCGCGCCGGGCCAGAGCGCCTTGGTACGTGTCGTTGACGTAGCCGTGCTCGAGCAGCCAGCCGCTCATCGTTTCGAACAGCTCGTCCTTCGAGGCGAAATCGGCATCGAGGAAAATCAAACTGGTATCCATGATCTACAGCTCCAAAATGTCGAGAATTTCGTCGACGCAATCGTCCATGCCGATGGAAGTGATGAAGGGAAGGCCGAACACGACGGGCGTGCCATAGTCGCCTTCCACGCGGGACGTGGTGACGACGACATCGTAGTTTTCGGCGTTCATCGGCAAGTCGGCCACGGAGCATTGTCCATAGGCGACTTGATCCGCCAGCCCTTCTTCCGCCATTTTCGCTTGTAGTTTTTGCAAAGCCACCGTGCTGGTGCATACGCCTGCGCCGCAGGCGACAAGAATTTTCTTTTTCATAAAATGTCCTCCTCATTGAACGCATCCATCAAAAGATCAAGATGCCGTGTATTGATAAATTCTTTTATTTTCATCGTTGTGTTGAGCCGCTGGTAAAGCCGGAGAAAAAATCCGTTTTCCTTTTTCAGGAATTCCTTGCTGACGGCGATCATGAGCACGACCTGGACCATGCCGTATTCCCAGACGATTGGTTTTTCCAGCACCGCGACCGCGATCGCCGGACGAACAACCGTCCCCGCCATGCAGTGCGGCACCGCCAGCAAATTGCCGATTTCCGTCGTGCCGAGTTGTTCGCGCTGCCAAAACGAGTCGCGCGCCGTTTCGTCCACGAAGCCTTCGCGCCACAACCGGTTCGACAAGACGTCCAAAACCTCCTGCCGGCTCATGGGCGGCAAATGGTCGAAAAACAAAGACGGTTGGAACAGCGCGCGAATCGGAACGGGTTCGCCATCCGTTTGGATGAACCGTTGAATGGAGCGAATGTCCTGTTCGGCAAGCAGCGGCGAGATGTGGATCCAGGGCAGGCTGACTTCCGAGGGAAGCTGCACCGTCGACAAAATCAAGTCGGCGTCCCGGGGACGAAGCGTCGTGGCCTGCCGCATCGTAAACGTGCCGGTCAAATCGAGCTGTTCGCGGAAGATGTCGTTGATTTTGGCGAGCAGCAGCAAGCTGGTTCCCATGCCGGTTGTGCAGACGAGCGCCACTTTTTTGCGCCGGTCCTTTCCGTAGCGGCCCCGGAAGAGGGAGCCGCCGATGTGCACGGCCAAATAGCCGACTTCCGTTAGCGGAAACATGCAGCCAAAAAGCGACTGAAGCCGGACGGACAAGATTTGCGCCAGTTCCATCGCGTACGGATACTGGCGGCGAATGTCGTCCAAAATCGGATTCTCGATGACCATGCCGCGCTTGAGCCGCACGAGGGCGACGCTTAAATGCGCGACGAGCCCGTCGATGAGTACGGAATCTTGACGAAGGCCGGTTCCATACAAATGGTCGACTTCCACGAGGCTTTTTTGTACCGCCTTGTCCAAAGACTGGCTCGTTTGGGCGTCGAACCGAAACGAGAGCGATCGTTTTTGGGCGGCCATGTGCCAGGCCAGGTTTTCGATTTCGCCATCGGGCAGCTCGATTTGCACCGCGTGTTTCAAATCATCGGCCAGCCGCGTGGCGGGCTGGAGAAACTGGCGGGGCGCCGCGTGGGCGCAGGAGAGCGCCATGCCTTTTTGCAGCCGGAACAGCGCGACTTGCACGTGCAGGAACAAGTTGGCGATTCCCGCCTCGCTGAGAGCGAGGTTTTCCGCGTCCAGCGCGTCTTCGACGAGTTCGTGGATGCGGCGCTGCTGCATGGCTTGCAGTCCGAAGTCGGGGCTGATTTTTCCGCTGCGGATCAAGTGGAGCAGACAGCTGCGGATTTGTTCCTCGCCGCCTTCGAGCCGAAGTCCTTGTCCGAACCGGACGAGGGAAAGGCCGAATCCGTCCAGATCCTCTTTTACAAGGTGGATGTCGTTTTTGATGGTCGACTCGCTGACGTACAACCGGGCCGCCAGATCGGGAACGCTGGCGGTTTCGTTCATTAAGAAGAAACCGGCCAGCCAGCATACGCGCTCGGACTGGGTTTCCGGAATGTCCAGCCGGGCCTCCAGCAGGGAGGCCAGTCGTTCGCGGGAGGGGCCTTGCAGCGAGCAAGCGCCTTTTTGCAGGACGATGGAGCATTCCGTATCCTTTAGAGCGTGATTGAGGCGCCTCAAATCTCTGCGGATCGTCTTTTCGGAAACGTTGAGCGAAGCCGCGACTGCGTCCAGCCGCAATGGCCGGTCTGCTTTGCCAAGCAGCCGGATCAATTCGATTTCCCGTTTTCCAGCATCCATATCCATTCCTCCTTTGACGCTTTCATTATTACAGGAAAACGCTTTCATGAACAGACATCCTTTGTCTTTTGCGAAGGACAACCTTTGTCTGTTTGCTTTCGTGCCTTTTCCTTTTGTTTCGAAAACGAAAAAGAGATACAATAAGACCGACAAGCCATCCGGAAGCGGGGGTGATGGAATGATGGCAGAAGAAAGGCTGAGCCGAATCGAGCAGATGACCAACGAAAAAGGGTACGTGTCTACGCGGGATCTGGCTGGCGCGCTGCAAGTGAGCGAGCCGACGATTCGTTCCGACTGCAAAGAGCTCGAAAAACAAGGGCGCGTCATCCGCGTGCATGGCGGGGCCAAGAGCCGGCGCACCCGGGGCATTTTGACGCAATCATCGGAAAAGGACATGGACGACCGGCAGGGCCACGAGCAGGCGGAAAAAGACGCGTTGTGCCGGTACGCGGCCAGCCTCGTCCAGGACGACGACTGTATCTTTATTGACGGGGGCACGACGTTCGCCACGATTTTGGATCATCTCAAAGGAAAACGGGTGCGGGTCGTGACGCACAGCCAAATTATTTTGAACAGCTTTACGAGCGAGAATGGCGAATTGTTCATGATTGGCGGCAACTACAGCCCGCAATATAAAATGAATCTCGGGCCCGCCGCGCTGGCGGATCTGGATTCGTTCAACTTTCAATACGCGTTTTTGAGCTGCGCCGGGGTGGATATCGACCGGCGGAAAGCGTACACTGCCGAGCTGGAAACGGCGGAAGTGAAAAAAAAGGCGATGAAGCTGGCGGAAAAATCGTTTTTGATTATCGACAGCTCGAAGCAAAAAATCAAAGGGTTTTACAGCTTCGCGGATCTGGACGAGTTTGACGGCATCATCACCGACCGCACCGACCAGGAGGTTCCCGACCATTTCATTATTCCGGAAGAAAATTGATTTCTTTCGGTTTTTTATTTTATTCCGCCATAAACGAAAATATTCGAAAATAATTGTTGCGAATTCGAAAATATTCTGCTATATTTCAAGCGTAAACGAAAATATTGAGAAAAATTCGAAAAGATTGGAGCGATAAACGTATGAACACCAGCATTCTTCTTTCGCACAGCCGCCAGGCGCGCCGCCACATTGTCGAGATGGTCGCCGCCGCTGGCTCGGGCCATCCGGGCGGATCGTTGTCGTGCACGGATGTGCTCACCTGGCTTTACGACGAGGAAATCGACTTGAACGACCCAATGCGGGACCGGCTCGTGCTTTCTAAAGGGCACGCCGCCCCGGCCCTGTACGCCCAGCTCGCGGTGCATGAGCGGATCGACCCTGAGGAACTGCTCACGCTGCGCAAGCTGGGATCCCGGCTGCAAGGCCATCCCAACATGGCGGACCTTCCCGATGTGGATATGAGCACCGGCTCGCTGGGGCAGGGGCTGTCGGTTGCTGTCGGTATGGCGTGGGCGGACCGGTACTTGGGGCGTGCGCGCCGGACGTGGTGCGTATGCGGCGATGGCGAGTTCGAGGAAGGACAGATTTGGGAAGCCGTCATGGCGGCCGCCAAATACAAACTGGCCAATTTGACGTTGTTTTTGGATGAAAACGGATTGCAGATCGACGGCAAGGTGCTCGACGTGGGCGGAATGGACGACTATGCCGGCGCGTTGAAGGCGTTTGGCTGGAACGTGCTGGAAATCGACGGCCACGATTTCGGGCAAATCGAAACGGCGGTCGCTTGCGCAAAAGGAAGCGGGATGCCAAGCGCGATTGTTTGTCATACGGTAAAAGGAAAAGGCGTGTCGTATATGGAAAATGTCGCGGGCTGGCATGGCAAGGCGCCAAACGCCGAGCAGGCGCGGCAGGCGTACGAGGAGTTGGAGGCATAATATGAAAGAAGCAACAAGACAAGCGTTTGGCAAGGCGCTGGCGGAAGCGGCCGCGCGCGATCCGCGCATCATCGCGCTGGATGCGGATTTGGCGCCGGCCACGAAAACGGACGAAACGAAAAAAGCGGTTCCCGCGCAGTTTTTGCAGACGGGCATCGCGGAAGCGAACATGGTCGGCATCGCGGCGGGCCTGGCGGTTTCGGGATTGAAGCCGTTCGCTTCGAGTTTCGCGATGTTTCTGGCGGGGCGGGCGTACGAGCAGGTGCGCAATAGCATCGCCTACCCGGGTCTGGATGTGAAGTTGTGCGCGACGCACGCCGGGATCACGGTGGGCGAGGATGGAGGCAGCCATCAATGCGTGGAGGATATCGGCTTGATGCGCATGCTGCCGGGGATGATGGTGCTTCAGCCTGCCGACAGCGTGGAGGCGGCCGCCATGGTTCGATATTTGGCCGGCGTGCCGGGACCGGCTTATTTGCGGCTTTCCAGAGCGGCGGTCGAATCGGTGTTTGACGATGCATACGAGTTTGTGCCGGGGGAGTTGCGGCAAGTGCGGCCGGGGCGTTCGATCGCGTTTGTCGCCAGCGGCGTCATGGTGCGTGAGTGCGTCGATGCCGCCCAGCGGCTGGAAAGCGCGGGAATCGACGGCGCGGTGTACAACTTGTCGACGATTAAACCGCTCAACAAAGCGCGGCTGGACGAGATCGTGAACGCTTACGACCTCGTGTATGTGGCGGAGGAACACTTGAAGGCGGGCGGCATTTGGTCGGCTGTTATGGAAACGGTGGACGCGCCGCAAAAGGTGAAGTCGATCGCGATCGAGGATCGGTTTGGCCAAAGCGGCAGCGTGGCGGCGCTAATGGAGGAGTATGGCTTGAGCGCGGCTGCCATAGAAAACCGGGTGCTGGAGGATCAACGTGCGTCGCTGGCGATGGGAATCGAGCAAATCGCCATGGCGGGCATTCGTCGCGCGTAGAAGAAAAGCGGGAACGTGAAGTGGATCCAAGAATCACGTTCCCGCTTTTTTAGACAAAAACATCAGTATAACTATCGAATTTCGAAACAGAACTAAAAATAGCCTGCTTTTGAGCAAAAAACGGGGGAAAAACATGGTTTTTTCGCTGAATTTCGAAATTTCAAAAATTGCTTCTCTACTGCGGGCCTTTTACAGGGGAAAAAGTATGGATAAAGGAAAGAGAAGAAGGAATAAGAACAGAAGATTTTTCTTTTACTGGCTTTGCTCAAAATATCCAGATTTCGAAATTGGATTGAAAAAGGCATGATTTTAAGCAAAAAACGGGCTGAATTTCAATGATTTGGAGTGAAATTTCGAAACAAAGCCATTGACACGAAAAATACGGATTGGAAAAGAGATAGGTCGATTTGAAGGCTTTTTTTGTCGCTGATGGAAAAACGTTACAAATAGCTCGAATTCTTGACAGAAAAACGTTACAACACTGAAATGAAAATAGGCGATGCCTGAATGGAAGCGCAAAATGTGCATGCGATCGAGGCTAAAAAAATCCATTGACGGAACAATCAAAAAGGAGATGTCGGCATTTTGACATCTCCCAATTTTTTTAAAATTTATATACTAGTTGTTTTGCCCGCCAGGCAGTTCGGCCGGCTTGTTCAGGATTTCCATGAACTGCTCGCCGGTAATCGTTTCCTGTTCGTACAGGTATTTGGCGAGTTCATGCAGTTTCATTTTGTTGTCGGAAAGAATCTGGTACGCGTCGTTGTACGCCTTTTTGATCAAGTCGATGACTTCCTGGTCGATTTGCGCCGCGGTTTCATTCGAGCAGGCGAGCGTCGTGTCGCCACCCAAATACGCGTTGTTGACCGTTTCCAGAGCGGTCATGCCGAAGTGATCCGACATGCCCAGCCGCGTGATCATGGCGCGGGCAAGCTTGGTCGCCTGCTCGATATCGTTGCTGGCGCCGCTTGTGATCGAGTTGAAGATAAGATCCTCGGCAGCGCGTCCGCCACAATACGTCATGATGCGCTGGTACGCCTCTTCTTTGGAAAGCAGATTCGTTTCCTCTTCCTCGACTTGCATCGTGTATCCAAGCGCGCCCTTCGTGCGCGGAATAATCGTGATCTTGTGCACCGGCGCCGTGTTTTTCGACTTGGCGGCGACCAGGGCGTGGCCAATCTCGTGATAGGAAACGATCATTCGTTCCTTTGGCGAGATGACGGCGCCTTTTTTCTGCTCGCCGGCGATAACGGTTTCAATCGCCTCTTCCAAATCGCGCTGCGTCACCTGCTTGCGTCCGTCGCGGACAGCGAGCAGCGCGCCCTCGTTAATAATATTGGCCAAATCGGCACCGCTCGATCCGGCAGCCGCTCGGGCAACCGCGTTGTAGTCGATTTCCGGCGACGCTTTCACATTGGCGGCGTGCAGCTTCAAGATGGCTTCGCGCCCTTGCAAGTCCGGCAGTTCCACCGGAATGCGGCGGTCGAAACGTCCAGGACGGGTCAGGGCCGCGTCCAGCGTGTCGGGCCGGTTGGTCGCCGCCAGCAGGACGACGCCTTTCGATCCGTCGAATCCATCCATTTCGGCCAGCAGCTGGTTGAGCGTCTGCTCGCGCTCGTCGTTGCCGGAAATACCGCCCGAGTCACGTTTTTTCCCGACGGTGTCGATCTCGTCGATGAAGACGATGCATGGCGCTTTTTCGCGCGCCTGCTTGAACAGGTCACGCACTTTGGCGGCGCCACGTCCGACAAACATTTCGACAAATTCCGAACCGGAAATCGAGAAGAACGGCACGCCCGCCTCGCCAGCAACCGCTTTGGCAAGCAAGGTTTTACCAGTTCCCGGAGGACCGACAAGCAGCGCACCTTTTGGCATCTTCGCGCCGATTTCCTGATACTTTTTCGGATTGTTCAAAAAGTCGACGATTTCTTTCAAGTTGTCTTTGGCTTCCTCCTGGCCGGCAACGTCCTTGAAGGTCGTTTTTGTCTTTTCGCCGACATACACCTTGGCGTTGCTTTTGCCCAGGTTGCCCATGCCAAAACCACTGCCGAATCCACCACCCTGGGTGAAGGACATCTGGTCTGGCATGTCGCCCATTTTCTTTTGCATGCGGCGAAAAAACCACGTGCCCAGTCCCCACAAAATGAGGAGCGGCAGGAAAAACGAGATCAGCGACATGAGAATTGGGTTCATTTGACTGGTCGGAACCTGGGTGAACGTGGCACCCGAGTCGCGCAGGCGGTTGACAAGGTCAGGATCGTTCATCGCCAGCGTTTCATAGCGCTGTTTTTCGTCGCCCTTGAGCGTGTACGTGATGGTGTTGTCCTGGATTTGGACTTTGTCGACTTTCTTTTCCTCCACCTGATCCAGGAACGTCGAATACGACTCGTCCTGAATGCTTTGGGAAGAGAGGAACGGCATCAGGACCCAGTTGAGGACCAGGATGACGAGCAGGATGATCATATAGTAGTTGTAAAGCGATTTTTTTGACTTTTTATTTCGATTCATTCGAGTCTCCTTCTTAAAGTTAAACCCATTATACATTCTTTTAGCAAAGTTTCAACAGGAGTGCTAACCAATGCATTATTTCACATAAATTTCATGGGAGGTTCCCATTGTAGCACAAGATGTTTAAAAGAAACCATACATTTTCTTCCGTTTGGACATTTCCGGGCACTTGTTCGAAAGCGCTTTAAAAATCGTGCGAAGCGGCGTTTTCATTTCCGTCCGGAGCCCGTATAATAAAGGCGAAAGTTTCACAGAAAGCATAGGAGGAGATTAGATTATGATTGTTAAAATTCCTTTCCGCGTCGATCCCCTCGAGCGGGAAACGACGCTCCACGTCTATGTTCCCGACGACTATGAGCAGCGGGACGAGCGCTATCCCGTCATGTACATGTACGATGGGCATAATTTATTCGACGACGGCGACGCCACATACGGGAAATCGTGGGGACTGGCCGCGTTTTTAGCGCGTTACGACAAACCTTTTCTCGTAGTCGGAATCGAATGCGACCACCGCGGCCGCAACCGGCTCGACGAGTATTGTCCTTACGAGGTTCGCTCCTCGATTTTAGGAGAAATCCATGGCAAGGGGGAATTGTTCATGGACTGGGTCGTCAACACGCTCAAGCCTTACATTGACGAAAACTTCCGGACGTATCCGGATCGGGAGGCGACCGGCATCGCGGGCAGCTCGATGGGCGGGCTGATGGCGTATTACTCGGTCATTCGCTACAACAAGGTGTTTTCCAAAGCGGCGTGCTTGTCGCCTTCGCTGATGGTTTGCCCGGAGCAGCTGAAACACGAGATCAAAGAAGACTGGATCCATCCCGATACCCGGGTGTATTTAAGTATGGGGACAAAAGAGTTTGGCTCAAGACACATTCAGCTCTTTCCGTATCTCGACCATTTCGCCCAGCTCGTCCAGCCGGCGATGACGAAGACGCATGTCGTGCGGGATGGCGAGCACAACGAAGCGAGCTGGGAACAGCTGAACGAGGAATATTTTGACTATTTGTGGAAATGACGAAAAGGACGAGGCACTGTCCTTTTTTAGGAGGAAGAAATGAACAAAAAACCACTGCCTTCCCAGGCGACACGGGCGATCGCGCCCGAATGGGATCCGCTGCGGCGGGGAACGGGATGGACGGACGCCGAATTGGCGAAACCGCAAATTTACATTCAAAGCACATTTGGCGACTCGCATCCGGGATCGGTCCATTTGGACCGGCTCGTGGAAGCGGCGCGTCTGGGCGTCGCGCAAGCGGGAGGCAAGGGCGCCCGCTATTTTACGACGGATATGTGCGATGGCGAAAGCCAGGGAACCGACGGAATCAACTATTCGCTGGCTTCCCGGGAAATGATGGCCAACCTCATCGAGATCCAGGCCGGCGCCACGCCCTTTGACGGCGGTCTTTTTATCGCCAGCTGCGATAAAGGGCTGCCCGCCTCGCTTATGGGGCTGGCGCGCGTCAACATTCCTTCGATCGTCGTGCCCGGTGGCGTGATGGCGGCCGGACCGGATTTGCTGACGCTCGAACAGCTGGGCATGTACTCGGCCCGGTACGAACGGGGCGAAATCGACAAGGAAACGCTGGATTGGGCGAAAGGAAACGCCTGTCCGGGATGCGGGGCGTGCTCCTTTATCGGGACGGCGTCGACGATGCAAATTCTGGCGGAAGCGCTCGGACTCGCGCTGCCGGGCAGCGCGTTGCTGCCCGCCGATTCCCGGGATTTGGAGCAATGCGCCCAGGAAGCGGGCCGGCGCATCGTGGACATGGCGCGCGAGCAGACGCTTTGTCCGCGCACCATCCTGACAAAGGAGGCGTTTGAAAACGCGATCCTTGTGCACGCGGCGATTTCGGGAAGCACGAACTCGCTGCTCCATTTGCCGGCGATCGCCCACGAGGCGGGAATTTCGATTGACGGGGACACGTTTGACAGACTGCATCGCGACGCCCGCTATTTGCTGGATTTGCGCCCGGCTGGGCGCTGGCCGGCGGCGTTTTTTAGCGGAGCGGGCGGCGTTCCGGCCATCATGGAGGAAATCAAGGACCATCTGCATTTGGACTGCATGACCGTCACAGGCAAAAGCGTGGGGGAAAACTTGCGGTTGCTGCAAGAAAACGGATATTACGAGCGGTGCGCCCGTCGGCTGGAGGCGATCAACAGGCAATACGGCTTGCGATTGAAAAAGGAAGACATCATTCGCCCTTATGAAAAGGCGCTGGGCAAGGATGGCTCGATCGCGGTGCTGAAAGGAAACCTGGCGCCGGAAGGCGCGGTGATCAAACATACTGCGTGTCCGCCGGTGATGTTTGAGGCGGTATTGCGGGCGCGTCCGTTTGACTCGGAAGAGGAAGCCATCCGGGCGGTTTTGAATCACGACATCAAGCCGGGGGACGCGGTGTTGATTCGCTACGAGGGGCCCAAAGGAAGCGGCATGCCGGAAATGTTTTACACGTCGGAGGCGATTTCCTCGGACCGGGAGCTGGGGAAAACGATCGCGTTGATTACGGATGGTCGATTTTCGGGCGCGTCGACCGGCCCGGTCGTCGGTCATGTGTCGCCGGAAGCGCAGGCCGGCGGCCCGATTGCGCTTGTCGAGGAAGGCGACCTCATCCATTTGGACGTGAAGGGCCGGGTTTTGGAAATCGTCGGGATCCACGGACAGAAAAAAACGCCATCCGAAGTCGAGGCGGTTCTCCAGCAGCGAAAAGCGCGGTGGCAGGCGCGGGCAAGCCGGTATTCGTCGGGGGCGCTGGCTATTTTTTCCAAATTCGCGGTTTCGCCAATGAAGGGCGCCTACATCGAAATCGAATAAAAAGACGATCCGGGAAAGAAGATCCATTTCTTTAAGAAAAAAAATCAATTTTTTTCTTGCGTTCGGGAGTGAAAAAGTGTATATTCTTTCTTGGATTTAGTGATGATAGCGAAGAGGAAATACCTGTTCTCGTACCGAACACAGAAGTCAAGCTCTTCTGCGCCGACGATAGTTGGCTTCGCGCCTGCGAAAATAGGACGTTGCTAAGTCTTTTTTTGTTGGCTGATCCCAAAAGGGGTCGGCCTTTTTTTGATGCAAGTCCCTGACGCGCGAAGGATGGTTTTCGCCTGATTTTCCGGCAAAATGAAACCGTTTTCCCTTTGGGCCTCCATAAATCAAAAAGGAACTGATTTTGATTTATTTAAAGGAAAAATGGGGATTTTATATTTTTTATCAAAATGTATCATAAAAAAGAGTACTTTAATTGATTTATTCATCGCAGGCCATTATGGTGAGAGGGAAGCTGGACCGTACAAAAAACCACAAAAACAAAAAATTGTAAACACGAGGGGTGACGTGTTCACAGGGGGTCGATTCGTCCAAAAGGACGATTTTTTTTAGAATACGCAAGATTTTGCGAAAGAACATGTCACCGATCGGACCGAGGGGGAAACCGGTGATTTTTTTGTGCGTGATTGGATGGAAAAGCGGATCGAGCGCAATGGAATCGGGCGCTCTAGAAAGGCGATCAAATGGATAAATCAAGAAAAAGGCGCATAAGTCGCGGGACAGCGATGGCGGTTGCGCTTTCTTTATCGTGTACACCGGCGCTGGCCGCCTCGTTTGACGACGTGCAAAACGCCGTCGACGGGGACACGAGCGCGGGTGTTTGGATTGAGGATTCGGAAAAAGCGAATCATTACGGATACGGAGATAAAAATGCGGATACCGGGTATTATGGCGTGGAATCGTGGGGTGATGCGGCAAGCGCGGATGGTCGCACGGTGCAGCTTTACGAGGATGTCACGAAAGAAGACGGCACTCGCTCCGGCATCGAAGTGGGGGCGGAAGATGGCAACGTGTCGCTCGATTTGAACGGAAACGACATGGTATCCGACCACTATGACCCAGAGGAGGGGACAAGCGATAACGGAACGCCCGCACCGGGAAAAAGCTATGGCCCGGTTGTCAAAGTCGGCCAGGACGCCAATTTGACGATCAAAGACACAAGCAGCGAGGAAAACCAGCAGCAAGGCCATATTTCCGGTGGTTTCGGAGCGTGGGACGGCGACGGCGGAGTGCAAGTCGATGGCGGCACGGTCAATCTGGAAGGCGGAAACATTTCCAACAACGCCAGCTATGTGGATGGCGGCGGTATTGGCGTCAAAAATGGCGGGACCCTTCATATGAGCGGCGGAAGCGTGCGCGACAACCAGCATGGCGGCGTTCGGGTTTCCGGCAACGAAAGTGCCTTTCATATGACGGGTGGAACGATCACCGGAAACAATGGACAGGGCATCCATGTGGCGAATGGTTCCCAAGTAACGTTCGATAACGGAGAAATCACGAAAAATAAAAACTCGGGTATCTATTTTGAAGATGGCGGCGATTTGACGATGAATGGCGGCCTCATCGCTGAAAACACGAGCAACAACGGCGCGGGCGTGTACTTGAACGACCATCCGGTTTGGAAGAACACCGCGTCCATGACAATGAATGGCGGCACGATTCGCGACAACAAGTCCACCGTGAATGGCGGCGGGATTTATTTGGAAGGGCGCTCGACGCTGACTCTTAACGACGGTTTGATTGCCGGCAACGAGGCGGGCTATTCGGGTGGCGGCATCGGCGGCGGAAGCGTTGTCATGAACGGGGGCACGATTACCCGAAACCGCGCGCAGCATTTTGGCGGTGGAATCAACAGCAATCAAGTGACGATGGAAAATGGTTCGATCACGGGCAACATCGCCGAAGAAAACGGTGGTGGCGGCGTGTCCGCGAAAGATTTCACGATGAACGATGGCTTGATTCAAGGCAACACGGCCGATTATGGCGGCGGACTCAACGTGTCCCGACAAATGCGCCTGCATGGCGGCACGATTGCCGACAACATTGCGACCGGCAGCGAGGGTGGCGGAATCCATCTGGCGGGCAACGGCGTGATCGAGGCGCAAAACGGCAACGTGTCCATTCGCGGCAACAAGACGCTCACAAAAGACGACCTTGGCGGCGGCGGGATTTACGTCAACGCGTCCGGACGTCTGGAACTGATGAATGTCGTCATCACACAGAACACGGCGGGTACGATGGGTGGCGGTCTGGCCGCGTGCCATACGGGACGAAATTTCGTGTATGCCACGGATGGCGGCGCGATTTTTGACAACACGGCCAACGGCGTGGCGCTGGAAACGTATTTCAAAGTCAACAACGACGTCGATGGCGGCGACATTTGGAAATCGTGGACCCCGGCGCAGCGGAAGTTGTTTATGCGCGCGGCCAACGATATTTTCACGGCGGGTGTGAATGGCTATGGCGATTCGTACAACCGGGACTACAACGCCGGCGCGCTGTTTGGCAACGTCATGCTCGGCTATGGAAAGCAAATGGACGATTTGGAAAATATGACGACCGAGCAAATGCAGGATGTGGCGAAACACTTAAGCAACTACACCGGCTATCGAGTATCGGTGGCCGAGCCCGATAAGCTCAACGAAGTTGACGCTGGCAACAACGGAACGATTTATAGCGACCGCTTCCTCGTTTTGACGGCCCATCCATCCGAAGAGGGAAAGCGGGCCGCGATGGAAAACGGAAACGTGTTCATTACGGACAATGAAGCGGTATACAACGATGGGGGCGGGATCGCCAACAACGGGATTTTGATCATTGGCAAGGAAACCCAGGGGATCAGCACGATGCCGGATATCTTTCTCGCCAAAACGTGGCTGAATACCGAAGGCCAGCAAAACGAGTTGAGAGGCGACGACTTCTCTTTCGAGCTGAAAGGTGGCCAGGTCGCCGATGAAAACGGCCAGGCGATCGAAAACGCCGAGCGGAAAACACTGAAAGTCAAAAACGACGCGGAGGGCAACGCGGCATTTGAAATGTTCAGCAACGGTTTTTTGACGAAGCCGGGCACCTATCAGTTTACCTTGCATGAAAACCGGGATGAAAGCCTGGAAAAAGCCGGATTGCGTTTCGACCAGTCCGAATACCGCATCACGCTGAACACCCGCATCGAGGAGAAAACCGGAACAATCGCGCACAAACCGTATAAAGTGAAAACGCTCGTTTTGGATTCCTGCAAAGTCGAACGGACAAAAGACGCGGAGGGCAGGACGCTGGAAACGCCGGAAACGCTTGACTTCAAGACGGGCGACCGCGTTCGATTTGAAAACACGACTCGTCCGGAAGAGCCGGAAAAACCAGTCGACCCAGTTGATCCGGTCGATCCGACCGACCCGTTTGAACCGGAATTTCCGGTGGAACCCGTGGATCCGGTCAATCCGGATGATTCAAAGAAACCGGTACAGCCGGAAGAACCATCAAACAAAGATCAAAAGATGCCGGAAAACCCGACGGAACAAAACGACAAGGAACAACATCGCGAGTCATCGAAAAAATCGGCAAGCCTGGTTTCGACTTCGACAACGCGACAAAAAACAAAGGCTTCCGGCATCGCGCGTGCTTCCAAGACAAAGAAATCTCCAAACACAGGCGTATCTTTGATGACAAAACTGCATGAAAATCTCATCGCGCTTTCCGGGCTTGGTATTGCGGGATTGTGGTTTGGACGAAAAAAGAAACAAAAATAGAAAGAGAGTGGGAAGGGACGTGACCCCGTGGTTTTGGAGAAGGTCCAAAAAATTTCCCCGATCTGAAGAAGATGTTGATACGATTCGACATCTTCTTTTCATTTGAAAAGAGAAATTTTAAAGAAAAAATAAAAAAAGTGAAATTTCCTCTTGCGTTTAACGTGGAAAAAGCGTATATTAATCAAGGATTTAGTGATGATAGCGAAGAGGAAATACCTGTTCTCGTACCGAACACAGAAGTCAAGCTCTTCTGCGCCGACGATAGTTGGCTTCGCGCCTGCGAAAATAGGACGTTGCTAAGTCTTTTTTTTATGTTAGAAAGCCGGTCAATCGAAGGATGGCCGGCTTTTTAATCAGTCGTCTTTTTTAGAATGGTCGAATTTTTCCTGGTACTCATCCAATGAGTACATTTTCTGGTCCTCGTTTTCCGGTTCCTGGCATGCCGAAAGCGTGCACATCAAAATGGCACCGGCAATCCACATCCAATTTCTTTTTTTCATGCGTGTGTTTTCCTTTCTGTGGTATAAAAGATATTTTATTGTGCTGCGAAAGAAAAGAGGAATGGGGAAAACGGTTATAAATATGGAAAGGTTGTCCAGGTCTTCCGGATTTCATTTGGTGGAAAAGAAACAAATAACGTTTAAATAATAGAACAAAAAGAGCGGAAATGTTTTGTTATATAAACATTCGAGGGGATTCAATGTCGAAAAAAAACAGGAGGCTCATGCTCCAATCGCTTGATATACTCAAACTGTTGGGCGAATAAATTCGCTGATTGAGGGATGAAAAATACTCCGGTAATTGTTAAAGACACCAATCTATAGAATATCTGGTTCTTCCGCTTTTCCTGTTGACGTCCGCATTTTTTTCATGCTATAGTTTGTCCACATCCGTCTTCCGACGGATTCTAATTCTAAATATCGAACGAATCCATCTTTTTCCCGGTTCTTTCATCTTTTTCTTTTTTATGGTTTTCTTTGACTTTTTTCCTTAGCACTTTTTTCCGATCAAAGCACCGCATGAAAACAGAAATGGATCTTTTTTGATCTTAGAATGATTTTTTGGAGGTATATATTTGATCAACAATCAATACTACGAGATGATCCTGCGATTCACGCTGTTCAGCGACTTTTTCATGTACCCCGTCTTTTCCCGCAGCAAACCGGCCATCACGTTGCTGGCGCGCATCCTGACCGGCAAGCCCGACCTCGTCGTCAAGCGATGGGGGCTGGAGGTAAAGAAGGGAATGCCGTTTTTTCGGCATGTCCGTTACGATTTGTTTGTCGAGGATATGGAAGGCAACTTGTACAACTTTGAGATAGAAAACGACAGGAGGGCTCTTGGACAGCGGGCGTTGTTCAACTTGAGCGTGCTCGTTTCCCATATGTTGAAACCGAACGAACCGTTTCGCGCGTTGAACGAATCGTGGGTCGTTTTCCTGACAAGAAAAGATTTTATGCGTCGTAACGAGCCATTTTACACGTATGAATGGTTCGATCGGAAATGGAAGCGGATCCTGCACACGAAAGCGCATATCCGCTTTGTGAATGGAGAATACCGGGGCGATGACGCGATTGGAAAGCTGATGCATGATTTCCACTGTACAAACCCGGACGACATGTTTTATGATGAGCTTAGAGAAGCCGTATCGTATTTAAAAAAAGAACCGGAAGGAGTGAATACTATGTGTGAGATCATGAGAGAATTTGAGAGAAAGTCCCGGAACGAAGGACGCGCGCAAGAGCGTGAAGCCATCATGCGCAAATTGTATGCCAAAGGCATGGATTGTCCTACGATCGCTGAAGTAACGGGACAAACCATTGCCAAAGTCGAAACGTTTTTCCAAAAACAAGCGTTGAATAAAGGATAAAACCGTTTTCCGCCTTCATTCCATTCCCTGGGTTGAAGGTTTTATTTTTACGTGTTCACTGTACAAACCCGGACGACATGTTTTATGATGAGCTTAGAGAAGCCGTATCGTATTTAAAAAAAGAACCGGAAGGAGTGAATACTATGTGTGAGATCATGAGAGAATTTGAGAGAAAGTCCCGGAACGAAGGACGCGCGCAAGAGCGTGAAGCCATCATGCGCAAATTGTATGCCAAAGGCATGGATTGTTCTACGATTGCTGAAGTAACGGGACAAACTGTTTCCAAAGTCGAAACGTTTTTCAAAAAACAAGCATTGAATAAAGGATAAAACCGTTTTCCAGCTTCGACCGACGAAAGTACCGCGCACATTACCGGTCAATCGTTATCGAAGGGGAAATCGCTTTTAAGGTGCGGCAAACCGCGTAACATCAAAGACGAAAATATGACCCAATAAAAGGGCAGTGCAGGATTGCCTGAATAGATGTTTGTAACACATAAGAGAAGCTATTGATCGGAGGTATCAAAAATGGTGCCTCCTTTTTTTCCTTGCTTGTGTACTTAAGCAACTAGATCACGAAACCCTCACATCAAAGAAAAAGGAAGGACAATCATTTTCCTTCCTTTCAATAGATCCTATAACAGTCTTTGGCAAGACTTTGCGTTTTTTTATTCAATCGGCTTTTGATAAAAGCGTCCGTAAAAGTTGTCGATCTTATGCGTATACACGATCGCGTCCGGGTCGACTTGATGCAAACAGTCGATGATCGGTTTTTCCTCGTAGCTGCTTACGATCGTCTTGCACAGCGAGAACGGCTTGCCGCTGTATCCGCCCTGGCCGTTCACGATACTCATACCGTGCCGGAAATTCGTCTTAAACGCCTCGGATACCGCTTTCGGCTTCGAAGTCGTCACCTCCACCATGATCTGGGCGTACCGGTGGTAGAAGTAGGAAATTGTCTTCGTGGAAATAAACTGGAACACAATCGAATAGCCCGTGTATTCCCAGCCGAAGAAAAATCCGAAAATGACGATAATGCACACGTTGAAAATAAAGACCTGGTCCCAAATGCTTTTGTGCAGCTTATCGGAAATGTACAAAGCGATAAAATCCGTGCCGCCCGTCGAGCCTTCGGTACGCAGCGCGATGACGACGACAAGGCCATACAGGAAGCCGCCGAAAATCACGTTGAGAAACAAGTCATCGAAAATAGGCTGGAAATGGCACACATCCAGTAAAATCGACGTCAGGGAAAACTGGATGCAGCTTAGCAGCGTGAAGCGCTTGGAAATGTGCTTGCAGCAAAGCAGAGCCGCCGGAATATTTAAACACAGGATACCAAGCGACGCCGAGAACGGAACGCCAAAGAGCGTCGTGATCTTGTTGATGAGAATCGCCAGACCGGTGAAGCCGCTCGACAGCAGGTTGCTTGGATTCATGAAGCCTTGAATCGTGAAGGTTTGCAGCAGCGAGCTGACACCGATCCAGAAAATCGAGAAAGCCAGCCGCGTTTGTTTGTTTTTAATCGTCGTTGTGTCAAATATATTTATCATAATCATCACCTGCCTCCTAGTATAAGAAGCGCGCAAGGAAAAAAGAAGCAACCATTTCCTAGCGCTAGGAAACGATTCGGGGTAAGCTAGGAAATACATTGCCATACAATTACAGGCGTAGGAGGAAACATGCTCACGCAAAGACAAAAAAAGATATGCGAGATCCTGCATGAGGAAAACTGGATAAAAGGGAAGGAGCTGGCCGCGATGCTTGGCGTCACCGACCGGACGATTCGCAACGACATCGAGGCGATCAACACCGAAGGCGGCCAGGTAACGATCGAGGGAAATCCCCAAAAAGGCTACCACCTCGTCGCGAAAGAGGAAAGCGGCGCGCCAACCGGCGTCATTTCGTCGATTCCGCAAACACCAAAGGAACGCCAGGAGTTTATCGTGAAGATCTTGCTGTTCGAAAAAAGGGAGCTGAACATTTACGATTTGCCCGAGCTGCTTTGCGCTAGCTCGTACACCATCGACGCCGACGTGAAAACGATCCGGAAAAAGCTCACCCAGTACGGCAACGTCCGGCTCGTCAAGCAGAAAAACTGGATCTGGCTCGAAGGAAGCGAAACCAACAAGCGCAAGCTGTGCAAGGACATGCTCAACAAAGAGCTGGAAGACAACTTTTCCAACCTCAACGAGATGATCGACCTGTACCAGAAATTCGACTTGCGGCGGGTCAAGGAAATCCTCGAAAGCACGCTCGAGCGCTACGACTACAAAGTCCGGCCATCGAGCCTGCCCATGCTGCTCATGCACATCGGCATCGCGCTCGAACGCATGCTCGACTTCCACTATTTGGAAAACGTCGAAATGGAAAACGGCCTGACCGACACCATCGAATACAAAATCGCGTCCGCGTTTTTCACGAAAGTCTCCCACCGGATCCCGATCGAAGTCAACGAGGCCGAGATCCGGCTGCTGACGCTGCTCCTTCTTGGAAAACGCAGCAAAGCGTACACCGTCGAGGAAGTGGCCGCCGGCAACGCGACCGTCCACGTGCCCGAACTCGTCCGGGCGATGCTCGACGACGTCTGGCAGCGGTTCGATGTGGACTTGCGCGACGACAAGGAACTGCAAAACGGCATGGAGCTGCACGTGCGCTCGCTACTCATGCGCCACGAGCAGCACGTCAGCGTCGACAACGTCTATTTGCATGAAATCAAGATCAAGTTTCCGCTCATCTTCGAGATGGGCGTGCAAGCGGCCCGGCGCCTCGAGCAAACGGTGAACTTTGCGATCAGCGAAAGCGAAATCAGCTTTCTGGCCCTACATCTGGGCAACGCGTTCAACCGGCTCCAGTCCGCCGGCAAGTATCAGGTCGTCATGATCTTTCCGGACGACCAGTCGCTGGCCAGACGATGCAAGGAAAAAATCGAGTCTCGGTTTGGCGACCGCATCGAGATTGCGGCTCAGATGAACGTGTTCGAACGCGAAAGCATCGAGCGGCTCGAACCCGATCTCATCGTTTCTTCCGTCTATTTAAAGCACGATTTGCCGGTCCCGACGTTGACGATCTCGATGTTCATGAACTACGAGGACGAAAGCGAGATTTTCCAGGCCCTCAACCGGCTGGATAAAAGGCGGACCAGCGGCCAGTTCAAGGCGATGGTCAAAAACCTCATCGTGCCCGACTTCTTCTATCCGCATCTTGTCGCGGACAACGAGGAGGAAGTCATTCGGACGATGTGCCAAAACCTGGAAGCCAAAGGCTACGTCCGCGACGATTTCGCCCAGCGCGTGCTCGAGCGGGAACGCACCGCGTCCACGTCGTTTTATACGGGGTTCGCGCTGCCGCACACGTTCGAAGGCACCGTCGTCAAGCCGTCGATCTCGATCGCGATTCTCGACAAGCCGCTGCGCTGGGGCGAATACGACGTCGAACTCGTCATTTTGCTCGCCATCCGCGACATCGACCAAAATTTGCTGCGCATCTTTTTTGACTGGCTTTCTCATTTCGTGTCGGATCAAAAACAATTTCAAAATCTCATTACGAAACGGGACTATCGTCTGTTTATTGAAACCATCACAAAGGAGGAAGACGGAATATGATGACAAAAACACGCAAAACGAGCCGCGTGCTGGACACGCGCGAAACCGACGTCGAAGACGGACGCCGGTTTGCCGCCTATTTGATCGACTGGTTTTTAAGCGCGCTGTGCATGATGCTGCCCATGTGCCTGGCGTGGCTGTTCGTCACCAAGGACGTGGAAACGATGCGCCAGGTCAACGTGTGGACGCTTTCCGCGCTCATCGAGCAAGGACCCGCGCTGGCCGTCGTCGCACTTGCGCTTTGCGGCGCGCTGTTTTACGAAGTCGTCGTTCCGTGGAAAATCTATCCGGGACAGACGATCGGAAAGAGGACGCTTGGCTACAAAATGGAAACCGAAGACGGGAAAACGCCTGGATTTTGGCGGCTGCTGCTTCGGCAGGGCGTCGGGCTATTTTTGCTCGAAGGCTGCCTGTACAACGCCAGCGCCTTGATTTCCAGCACCATCTCGATGGTGTCCGGACTCAATGTGACCGGTATCTTTTTATGGGCCTCGATCGCGATCACGACGATTTCGCTAGTCGCGGCCCTCGCGTCGCCAAGCCGGCGCATGCTGCACGACTATATCGCGAAAACGCGGCTCGTCCGCGTGGAAGACACGACAAAATAAACTCAAAGGAAGGTAGGAAGAATATGGAAAATATGGAACTGGTTTGTTTTCAAATCATCTCGAATGTAGGAATGGCGAAAAGCGCGTACGTGGAAGCCATCCAGCTCGCCGAAAAAGGAGAGCACGAAAAGGCGCAGGCGAAAATGAAAGAAGGAAAAGAGTTCTTCGTCAAAGGCCACGAAGCCCACGCTTCGCTCATCCAGAAGGAGGCGGCCGGCGAAAAAACGAACGTCAGTCTGCTTCTGATGCATGCCGAAGACCAGCTCATGAGCGCGGAAACGATCGAGCTCATGGCCAACACGACGATGAGAAGTCTGCGCCGCATCGAGGAACTGGAAAAAAATTCCTAAAACTAGGAAGAAGCGTTCCAAAAACAATGAGAGCGCTTTCGATACAATACAGTCAACAGGAGGAATACAAACAATGAAAAAGATCTATTTATTTTGCAGCGCGGGCATGTCCACGAGCATGCTGGCGTCCATGATGCAGGATTGTGCCAACAACCACAAGCTGCCACTGGAAATCAAGGCGTTCTCCCACAACAAGTTGGAAGAAATCATCGCCAACGACCGGCCGGACTGCATTTTGCTTGGCCCGCAAGTCAAGTACATGTATGAGGAAACCGTTTCGAAATTCGGCCACGAAGGCATTCCGATCGCGGTCATCGACGCAGGCGACTACGGCATGATGAACGGGGAAAAGGTGCTCAAGACAACGCTGGGCATCATGAAAAAAGCGAAACAAAAATAAATTACGAAAACGAATTGGATACGAGGTTTTGGAAATGGATAAACTAGAAAAACTGCTGATGCCGCTGGCGTCGGCGATTGGTAAAAACAAATATTTAATGGCGATCCGCGACGGCTTCCTGATTTCGACGCCGCTGCTGATCGTTGGATCGGTGTTCCTGCTTTTGGCGAACTTCCCGATCAGCGCGTGGACGGATTTTGTGGAAAACTGCATGATTGGCGACATGTCTTTGGCCGCACTGCTTTCCAAACAGTCCGACGCGACGTTCACGATCATGGCGATCTTCGCCACGATGGGAATTGGTTATTACTTTGCACGGGAAATGAAAACGACGCCAATCTTTGGTGCGGCGGTTGCCTTGATGTCGTGGTTCATTCTCATGCCATACAACTTTAGCGCGAAAATTGCCGGCCTGGCGGACGCGACTGGCGTGGCCGTCAACGTGCCGGAAGGCGCGACGAGCATGGTGCGCGGACTTGATCTGGGATGGCTTGGCGCGAAGGGAATCTTCGTCGGCATCCTGTGCGCGATCATCAGCGTCCACTTGTACGCGTGGGTCGAGAAAAAGGGCTGGGTCATCAAAATGCCAGCCGGCGTGCCGCCAACGGTTGTCGCTTCGTTCGCCGCGCTCATTCCAGCCGGCATCGTGATGGTTATCTTCTTCTTGATCAACACGCTGTTCACGGCATGCGGAACGAACGCGTTCCAGTTTATTTTCGAGTTCCTGCAAACACCGCTGCTCGGTCTGGGAGACACGCTGGGGGCTATGATCGTCGCCTACATCTTCCTGCACCTGTTCTGGTTCTTCGGAATCAACGGCGGCTCGGTTGTGGGCGCGGTCTTCAACCCGATTTTGCAGACGCTCGCGCTTGAAAACCTGAACTTGTATCGTGAAGTGGGCGCGGCCGGCTACACGATCGAAAACGGCGCGCACATCATTTCGCAGCAGTTCCAGGACTTGTTCGCCACCTTTGGCGGCGCCGGATCGACGCTGTCGCTGCTCATTGCGATGCTGTTGTTCTGCCGTTCGAAACGCATCAAGGACCTTGGCAAGCTGTCGCTCGTTCCGGGTATCTTCGGCATCAACGAGCCAATCATCTTCGGTTTGCCAATCGTGCTCAACCCGGTTATGCTCATTCCGTTCGTGCTTGTACCGACAGTCAACATCATCCTGTCGTATTTCGCGATGAACATGGGCTTGTTCCCTCCATGCAACGGAATCAACATTCCATGGACGATGCCGGTCATCATTTCGGGCTTTTTGGCAACGAACTGGATGGGCGCCGTGTTCCAGGGCGGCTTGCTGATTTTAGGGGTGTTCCTCTACCTGCCGTTCATCAAGGCGATGGATAAACAATATTTGGAAGACGAGCAAAAGGCGATGGAAAGCCAGGAAGAGGAAATCGACCTCGACGATTTCTCGTTTGACGATCTTTAATGGGAAGAAAAAATAAATAGAAACGAGGGCGAATCGAATGAAAGTCATTATGATATACGATCAGATCCAGGCGGGCGCCGGGACAAAAGACGATAAAATGATTGGTTTGAAGGCGACGAAGGAAGTCGTCGGACCAGCCGTGATGATGGAACGCTACTTGAAAGCCAACGACGAGCGCGTCATCGCGACGCTGTATTGCGGCAACGGCTACTTCATGGAACATCAGGACGAAGTCGTGCACAAGCTGTGCGCGATGGTGAAAAAACTGAACGCGGATGGCGTCATGTGCGGCCCGGCGTTCAACTACGCCGAATTTGCCCGGATGTGCGCCATGGTGGCGAACCGGCTCGAAGAGGAAAACATTCCAGTCGTAGCCGCCATGTCCGCGGAAAACGAGGAAACGATTGCCGAATACAAAGACCGGATCCACATTGTCAAATGTCCGAAAAAAGGCGGAACCGGCTTGAACGAAACATTGTCGAATATGTGCGAGGCACTGGCGGCCAAGGCGCAAGGCAAAGCCATCGCACACGAATCCGAGATTTGTTTTTAAGAGAGTGCGCCACTCTCTTTTTTTAGAAAACGAGGTAGAAGAAAGATGTACGGAATTATCGCAACATGGAGAATGGCATTGGAAGGCGTGACGCGCGCCGATCAAATGCTCAAAGACCACGCCGACGCGGGCGACGCCATCGAAGCCGCCATTCGCGACGTGGAGGATTTTGAATACTACAAAAGCGTCGGCTACGGCGGACTGCCAAACGAGGAAATGCAAGTGGAACTGGACGCCGCCTACATGGACGGCGACACGTTCGATATCGGCTGCGTGGCGGCGATCAAAGACTTCGCCAACCCGGTATCCATCGCCCGGAAGCTGTCCAAGGAACCGGTCAACAACTTCCTTGTTGGCGCCGGCGCCGAAAAATACGCCCATAAAATGGGATTCGAGCGCAAAAACATGCTCACGGAGCGGGCGCGCATCCACTACCACAACCGGCTTAAGGAAGTGCAGGAGCTCGAGCTCAAGCCGTATTCCGGTCACGACACGGTCGGCATGGTGTGTCTGGATGACAACCATCACATGGTGGCGGCGACTTCGACAAGCGGCTTGTTCATGAAGCGGGCCGGCCGGGTTGGCGACTCGCCGATTTCCGGATCCGGATTTTACGTGGATTCCGAAGTGGGTGGCGCAAGCGCGACCGGACTTGGCGAGGACTTGATGAAAGGGTGCATCTCGTACGAGATCGTCCGGCTCATGAAGGAAGGCCTCCATCCGCAGCAGGCGTGCGAGCAAGCCGTTTCCCGGCTCGACGAGCAGCTCAAACGCCGCCGTCAAAAAGCGGGCGACCTTTCGCTGATTGCCATGAACAACAAAGGCGAATGGGGCGTGGCCACCAACATCGAAGGCTTCTCGTTCGCGGTCGCGACCGAAACCGAGGCGCCGGAAGTGTATCTGGTCAAATTCGACGAAAACCGCAAACAGTACATTGAAAAAGCGAGCGAGGAATGGATGGACAACTACATGAGGACCCGGACCGCGCCGCTGGAGCGCAAATAATATGCAACGCGATGGCGGACTGGAACGAAAAATCGTCGAACAAGTCAAGCGCAACCAAGACGCCATGCTGGACGGGATCTTGAAAATCGTGTCCATCGACAGCACGCAAAGCGAAGCGCAAGAAAATATGCCGTTTGGTTCCGGTGTCGACAAGGCGCTGACCGAAACGCTCGCGCTCGCCAAAGCGATGGGGTTTGTCGTGGAAAACGTCGACCACTACGCGGGCATCGTGAAATACGGCACGAAGCCGGGCTGGGAAACCGATCCGCGCTATATCGGGATCTTTGGACATCTTGACGTCGTGGAGGCGAAAGGCGAGTGGACGAATCCGCCGTTTTCACCGGCGATCCGCGACGGCCGTATATACGCCAGAGGCATTCTCGACAACAAAGGGCCAATCCTGTCGTGCCTGTACGCGTTGTACGCCATCAAGCAGCTTGGCATCGAGTTGGCGCATCCGATCTGGATCGTGTTTGGTACGAACGAGGAAACCGGCATGGCGGACATGGACCATTATTTGAATGTGAAAAATCCGCCGATCGCGGGATGGACGCCCGACTGCAAGTATCCGGTCGTGTACGCCGAGCGGGGCCGGGCCGTGTTCGAAACGGAAGCCGACGTGTCCCACTTTACGCCCGAGCAGTTCGATCTGGATTTGTACGATCCCGAGTTTGGCAAGCTGGAGTTCCGTCTCGACGAGGAACACAAGCTGAAAGTCAGCTATCCGGCCAGCGTGACGGTGGAGGAAATCGCGCGCAAGGTGACGGCGAAAATCGACGCCGCGCTCATGGACAACATGATGCCTGTCTTTTTTCCAAAGGACGGAACGCTTTGCCGCGTCCTGCAGGAAACGTACGAGCAAGTAACCGGACTCGATGGCACGCCGGTGACGACGACCGGGGGCACGTACGCGAAAAAGGTGCCGAACATCGTGCCGTTCGGACCAAGCTTCCCCGGCCAGAAAGGCATCGCCCATTTGCCGGATGAATGGATGGATATCGACGATTTGATGGCGAACGCGAAAATTTACGCGCTTAGCTTGTATCGTCTGGGAATCGAGGAGCAATTATGAAACCAATCGTTGTGGAAGTGTGCGCGGGCAGCTACGAAGACGCGCTGGCGGCAAGCCGGGGCGGCGCGAAACGAATCGAGCTGAACAGCGCGTTGAGCGTGGGCGGCCTGTCGCCTAGTGTGATGGCACTCATCCAAACAAAAAAGAATACCGACCTGGAAGTAGTGTGCATGGTGCGTCCAAGAGCGGCGGGCTTCGCCTACACGGATGTCGAAAAACAAATCATGCTCGACGAGGCGAAACTGTTTTTGGAGTCCGGAGCCGACGGCATCGCGTTCGGTTTTTTGACGGAGGAAAAAGCCGTCGACACCAAATGGACGAAATGCATGGTCGATTTGATCCACTCGTTTGAAAAGACGGCCGTGTTCCATCGGGCGGTCGATGTCGTCACCGACTATGAAGGCGCCATCGAAACGCTCGTCGGACTGGGTGTGGACCGGGTGCTGACGAGCGGAACGAAAGCGAAAGCGATGGAGGGCATCGAGGAAATCGGCGCCATCCAAAACAAGTTTGGAAGCCGTATCGAGATCCTGCCGGGCTCGGGCGTGAACGCGGGCAACGCGGTCGAGCTGATGGAAAAAACCGGCGTCTGGCAAGTGCACTCCTCGTGCAAGGCGTATCGAACGGATCAAACGACGAGCGGGCGCGACGTCACGTACGCTTATTTGAGCGGGGAACATGCCGACGACTACGATGTCGTGGATGCCGGCCTTGTCCGGGAGCTTGTGGAAGCGGTAAAAAAAGAAAAGTAAACAGAAAAAAAGCGATCAGACCGGATCGCTTTTTTTGTGGGGAAGGTTGACGTATTCATGGCGTGAAAACCGATGGGTATTCTCGCGAATTTCCTTCGCAGAGTTCCCTACTCTGCGAAAAAGGTGGTTCTTTCGCTTTAGGCAAAGGAAAAACGGGAGGTTTGACGGCGATTTTGACGGAAAACGAGGAAAGAAAAAAACGACAGCCCCTGGGATCGAAGCAAAAAAAGCGCGATAGATATCGGCTTAATCCACTCTTTTCACGCCGTGATCCTGACGGGAAAACTGACGGCTTATTTTTGTTTTTTAATCCAGAAACTATAAGTTATCATCATATTCAACCCCTATACAAATCACATATTTTTATAAAAGATATGGATTATATCACTCGATTCAAAAGGGATAGAGTGCTATAATCAATTCGCAGAGTAGGGAACTCTACGAAATTTCGAACCCTGGACGGATCGGTTTGGCTTTTTTTTTGGCGGCTTTTGAAACGGTGGCTGGACTGCGGGCATCCCAATCGAGAAAGCGCGGTTTGTTTTTTACAATAAATGAAGAGAAAGGAACATCCGATATGAACATTGTCTCGCGACAAGAGAAAAAATATTTGATCAATTTGGTGAAAAGTGCGCAGCTTCAAAGCTACTTTTCCCATTTTTTGACGCTCGATTCCAACAACGCCAAAGGGGCCTATACGGTTCGCAGTTTATATTTCGACTCGATCGACGACCGGGATTTCCACGAAAAGGAGGAAGGCGTCGAGCTGCGGCGCAAAATCCGTTTGCGCGTCTACGATCCCGACAGCCCGTACGCGATGCTGGAAATGAAGAAAAAGCAAGGAAGTGACCAGCTCAAGCGGTCGCTCCCGATCCCGAGAAACGACGCGCAGCGGCTGATCGAGGGGCGCTACGACGTGCTGCTGCATTACGACTTGCCATTTGCCAAGGAGCTGTACGCGATCATGAGCATGTACTTGTACCGGCCCAAGGCGATCGTGGAATACGACCGGATCGCGTATTGCGCCCGCAGCAACAACATTCGAATTACGTTTGACGCGAATATCCGCGCCACGGAATCCGACTTTGACTTGTTTTCGAAAACGTTGAATTTGTATCCGGTTTTCGTGAACGACCGGGTCGTCTTGGAAGTGAAATACGATGGCTATTTGCTAAGCCCGGTCAAGCTCGCGCTGGAGCGATGCGATCAAAGCGAGATTTCCGTGGGCAAGTATAGTTTGAGCCGCTCGGTCGGCTTGCGTTATGTGTATGGATAAAAAGAGGAGGTAAACGATGAGAGATATTTTAGAAGGCATGCTGGCGGAGTCGGGCACCCTGACGACGGAAGAAATTTTTATGCACATTTTGACAGCCGTCATTTTGGGGCTGTTCATTTATATATCGTACTATATCAGTCATTCGGGCACGGCGTATTCGCGAAAGTTCAACATTTCGCTCGTTTGCCTGACGGTGCTGACCGCGACGGTCATGACGGTCATCGGCAACAACTTGTCTTTGTCCTTGGGGATGGTCGGCGCGCTTTCCATCGTGCGCTTTCGAACGGCCGTTAAGGACACGCGCGACACGATTTATATTTTCTGGACGATCGTGGTCGGCATTTGCTGCGGGGTGGCGGATTATCTCGTCGCCTGCATGGGCAGCGCCGTCATTTTTGTGATTTTGCTCATCATGGGCCATGTGAAAAACGAGAACCGCGTGCTTTTGATTGTCAAAGGCAGCCGGATGCACGCCGACGAGATCGAAAAGGTGATTTTCTCGTATTTCGATCAAAAAGCGACACTTCGCACGAAAAACACGACCCCGACGTCGGTGGAATTCATTTACGAGCTTTCCCGTAAGATCCTGACGCAAAGCAGTAAAAACGGAAAGTCCATCACCACGTGTCTGTATGAGATCCCGGATACGCAATATGTCGACATCGTGGCGCAAAGCGATGAAATCAACGGATAATTTATGAAATACAAAATTATGAGCGGGATCGCGATTGTGGCGCTGCTTGTTCTTCCGCTCGTGCTCGGGCTGTTCAAGCCGGACACGGCAAAAGATACGAACCGCTACATGCAGCACCGGCAGGCGCCCGGGGAGCAGACAGCCTCCTTGTCCATAGATCCCGGCACGTTTCGCACGCATTTGCCAATCGTCTCGATCGACACGGATGGCGCGCCGGTGCCCGGCAGCTGGCTGCAAGATGAGAACGGAACTCGAACCGGCGTTCAAACCACGGATGGCCAGGAGGAAATTCCGGCCCGCATTCGCTGGATCGACAACGATACTGCCGTCAAGACGCTTCAAGACGAGGGCGTGGACACGAACGCCACGATCCGCATCCGCGGCAACTCGTCGCGCTCCTTCGATAAAAAAAGCTATCAAATCAAACTCGTCGATGGGCAAGGACAGGACGAGGACGTGTCCTTGTTTGGCATGGGTGCCCATGACAACTGGGCGTTGTACGGACCGTTTCTGGACAAGACGCTCATCCGCAACTACGTGCTGATGAACATTTCGGGTCAAATCATGGGATACGCGCCCAACGTCCGCTTTTGCGAAGTGTTTTTAAACGGGCGGTACCAGGGATTGTACGTGCTGATGGAAACGATTCGCAAAGGAAAGAGCCGGGTCGATCTTGACACGTACGAGCCGGGCAAGGCGGAGCTGGACTACATTGTGCGGATCGACCGCTTTGACGCCGACAGCGTAGTCGTGGACTCCTTTTCGATGTACACGTTCCGGCAGGAAACGCTTGGAAGCGGCGCCGGCATTGAAGTCGTGTATCCGCCCGCCTCCAAGCTTGACGCCCAGGCGCTTTCGTACATCGAAGACAGCTTGAGCGCGTTTGAAAAAGCGCTGTACTCGTCCGACTACAAAAGCCCGTCCAGAGGGTACCGCAAGTACATCGACGTCGACTCGTTCGTGGACTACTACGTGCTTCAGGAGTTTCTGGCCGTCAGCGACGCGGGCATGCGTTCGACGTATTTGTACAAAGACCGGTCGCAGAAAATCAAGATCGGTCCGGTTTGGGACTACAACAACGCGCTCAACAACTATTTTGCTCCGTTCGACGCGGAAGGAAGCGAGTTTTTGCTCGTGGACCGCGTCTGGTACGACCGGCTGCTGAGCGATCCGTATTTCAATGAAAAAGTCATCGCCCGCTACAAGGAACTGCGAAAGACGCTTTTAAGCGACGAAAACCTGCTGCGCACAATCGACGAGACAATCGCCTACTTAGGTAGCGCCGTCGAGCGCAACAACGAGGTGTGGGGATACGCGTTCGATCCCAGCCAGCTTGACGCGTATCAAAAGCTGACACCCGAAGAGCGCAATCCGGGCAGCACGCAGGAGGCGCTGGCGCAAATGAAAGACTACATCCAAAAGCGGGGCGCCTGGATGGACAGCCACATCGACGCGCTGGCCCAGTACGCCCATCCGTCCCAGACGAAAAAATATGAAACGAGGTAGAAGATGAAACGGTATTTGATTTGGATCGCCTGCTTGTTTTTGGGCGCGGTGGCCGTTTACTTCGCGTGGAACCAGGCGTATTTGCCCAAAGGCAAGGCGAGCGCGGTCACGTCCAACTTTTACACGGAAAAGGCGGACATCGTGCGCGCCGGCAGCCAGGAGCGCTTCGTCGTCAAAGGCGTGGAAGTCGACAGCTTCCTGCCGGGATACTACGATACCGACTACGCGGTCGACAAGGCGACATACAAGACGTGGTTCGAGCAAATCGCGGCGATGAACGCCAACACGATTCGCGCCAACAACATATACGATCCCGACTTTTACAACGCGTTGTACGAATTCAACACCACGCGCAACGCCAACGGCCAGACGCCGTTGTATTTGATTCAAGTCGTGCCGGTGACGGATTACGCCCAAAACAGCGCTGACAACGCGTGGTCCAACGCCTTTTACAACGCCTTGCTGCGCAACGCCAAGCGATGCGTCGACGTCGTTCACGGCCGGGAGTTTTTGCCGTACGCCAAAACGTCAGGGCATGGCATGTACACGAGTGACGTGTCGCCCTGGGTGCTCGCGTTTGAAATCGGCAGCCGCTGGGAACCGGACACGATCGCGTACACGGACCACCACAGCAAGCTCCCGGGCCCGTATGCGGGAAAATACGTGCGCACGAGCGAGGACGCGAGTCCGTTTGAGTGGCTTCTAGCCAAAGTGATGGACCGGCTTTGCCAATACGAGTCGGACAAATACGGCCAGCAGCATTTGATCGCGCCAACCACGCAGCTCAATACCGACCCGTTCGACTTCGAAACTTTGTACAAGGCGCAAATCCAGAAAAGCGCGACAATCGACTTTCAGCACTTCGAGGCGGGTCCGAAGCTTAAAGGCGGAATGCTGGTGGCGTACAACTATGCGGATTACGGGCATGATTTTACAAACGATTTGACGGCTGGCGAAAAAGAACGACTGGCGCCGCTGCTCGCGCTCGTGGACGAGCGTCCGCGCGCCGACCGGTACTTGGCGCTGCTGGAAGCGTACTATCAAAAGCCGGTCGTGCTGGTGAATTGCGGCGATTCCAGCGCCCGGGGAACGACGAGGACCGGTGCGTCCCATAGCGAGGCCGAGCAAGGCGAGGCGATTGTCCGGCTGTATACGAATGCGCTGGATTCCGGCCTTTCCGGCATCGTGCTTTCCGCGTGGCAGGACAACTGGTCGCGTACGGACTGGAACACGAGCCCGTATACGAAGGACGAACAGCAGCCGTTTTGGCACGACATCCAAACCGAGGCTCAGGGTTTTGGGCTTATGGCGTTCAAGCCGCTCGGGGTAAACGGGCCGGTTTGGATTGACGGACAGGAAACCGAATGGACAGCCAGCGAGAAAGTGTTCGAAAACAAGATCGGGACGCTGTTTGCGCAATTCGACGCCGAAGGGGTGTACTTTAAAATCAACTGGAATCCCGACGTGCAGTTTCCGGTGACGATTCCGCTGGACGTGACGCCCAACAGCGGCGCCAGCCAAACCGAGGATGGGGCGCTTTCGTTCGCGCGCGACGCGGATTTTTTGCTCGTGTTTGAAAGCCCGACCGAGGCAAGACTGCTCGTGCACTCGTATTATGACAGCGCCCGGGCGGCGTGGAACCAGAACATTCGCGGACAGGACGCGTACTCGATTCAGGTGCCGGAAGCCCACGAGCCGAAATTCGGGCCAATCGAGGCGATTTTGGCGGATCCCATCGTCGACGACGCGAACGCTTTGCGAAATTTTTCGCTGACCGAGGAAGCCGGAAAGCTGGTCGAAGGCCGGGATCTCGCGACGGCAAACGGGTGTACGGAAATTCGTCTGCCGTGGCAGCTGCTCAACTTTTCGGCGCCAAACCAGGCGGCCGTGCATGACGACTATTATTTGCGTTATGGTATCGAAAGCCTGCCGGTTGGCAAATTGTATGTGGGAATGGGCAACGCGACGCACCCGGACATCCATTTGTACGCGATCAAGCTGCCGCGATGGACACGCAACTTCGCGTACGAGGAAAGGCTGAAGGCGTCGTACGCCATCGTGCAGGAAGCGTGGAAGGAAGGCGAATGACATGGGATACGGATTGTTGAATTTGCTGTTTGTGTACATGGTGTTCAGCCTGATGCTGGCGGTGTTCAATTTGGTGTATTTGCGGCAGCTGAAACGGGAGCGCCGGCACCGTGAAAACGCCAGGCGGCTTCTTCAGGCGGGGCGGACGCGCTTGCGCAAGGCGCTGACGGAGAAAGGCACGCGCGCCGAGCGAAGACGGATCCGGCGGTTTTCCATGGCCCGGTATTTGGGACGGTTCGAGGAGGAGCTCAAGGAAGTCGCAGCGTACGATCCGGCGCTTGTGCGCGCCTACTTTCAAAAGTACGAGGCGGAATACATGATGCTCATTGTGCCGATTCAAAAGATGGGCGTCACGGAAAAGACGATGTATGCCCGGCTCGTGATGAAATACGGCATCAACGCGGACCAAAAGTCGGCCGCTTTCGCGGCGGCGATGATCCGGCTGATGGATCGCTCCTCCATGTTTTTAATGTACAACGTGCTAGGGGCTTTGGCGGTCATGGGCATGCCGGAGGCGTTGAGCGACGCGCTGAAAGTCATGACCGAACAAGGTTTTTACTGCTACAGCAAAGTGATCACGAACGCGCTGATGTGGTATGCCGGCTCGCGAAACGAGCTGCTTTTGCTTCTTTTGAAAAACCAAAACGAGTACAATCCGGAAATCCGCTGCGCGCTGCTGGAATACGCGCGGAAGGAAAAAGGGCCGTACAAGCGGGATATTTTGCGGATTTTGGAAAATGGAAGCGAAAATCTTGAAGTCCGGCTCGAGGCGCTGCGGTATTTTATCAAGTATCCGTCCATCGAGGCGGAAGAAGTCGTCCGCAAGCTGCTTCTGGAGCGGAAAACGATGGATTGGCGGTACGCGGCGCTTGGCGTCAAGGTGCTCGCGGCGTTTCCAAGCGCCGAAAACCGCGCGCTTGTGCGGACGCTGACACACGATCCGATTTGGTATGTCCATCAAAACGCGACCGAGGCGTGGAAGCAAATGGAAAGGGGGCATGCGTAATGGACGTGCAGGAAATCCTGTATGCAGTGGAATGGTTTTTTATCGCGTATCTGGCCGTGTATTCGACCTTTCTTTTCGCGTCGATCGTTTCCGGCTCGCTCGCTTTGTACGAGATGCATCAGCGAAAGTGGTATAAAGTCGATGATCTTGGCCCGATTGATATTCCGGTTTCCGTTCTCGTTCCCGCGCACAACGAGGAGCTTTCCATTTTAAAAACGGTGGAGTCGCTCGTCGCGCTGGAATACGCGACGTATGAAATTATCGTGGTGGACGATGGCTCCAGCGATCAAACGGCCGCGAAACTCATTAAGGAATACGGTCTGGAAATCACGCGGATGCAAATGCAGGAAACTTTGCCCTGCCAGCCCATCCGCTTTGTGTACACCGGAACGGTCAGGGGCGTCGAAGTGACGTTGATCATGAAGGAAAACGGCGGCAAGGCCGACAGCTTGAACGCGGGTATCAACGTGTCCCGGTATCCGTATTTTTTGTGCATGGACGCGGACTCGGTGCTGCAAACCGACTCGCTGACGGAAATCGTCAAGCCCGTGATGGCGCATGAAAACGTGGTGGCGTGCGGCGGATTGATCCGGATTATCAATGGCGCGCTGATGCGCGATGGCAAAATCGTGGAGTACAGGATCCCGTACCATCTTTTGGTGGGAACGCAAATGCTCGAGTACGATCGTTCGTTTTTAGGCTCGCGACTCTTTTTGAACCGGTTCAATGGCAACTTGATCATTTCGGGGGCCTTTGGCTTGTTTCAGAAAAAGGCGGTGCTACAAGTGGGCGGCTACGCGACCGATTCTTTGGGCGAGGATATGGAGCTGGTCATGAAGCTGCATTCGTATTTTCGCCAAAACAAAAAGCCATACACGATTGAATACGTGCCGCAGGCGGTGTGCTGGACACAGGTGCCAACGACGGTGAAAGACATTTTCGGGCAGCGCCGGCGCTGGCACATCGGCTTGATCCAGTGTTTGAATAAATACTGGAAAATGTGGATGTCCTTCGATTATGGCGTGCTGGGATGGTTTTCGTATCCGTATTATTTGTTTTACGAGTATTTGGCGCCAATAATCGAAGTGGCCGGCGTGTTTGTCACATTGTTCACGCTCGTTTTGAACGTCATCAACATGACGTATATGGTGTGGTTCTTTTTGATTTACTTCTTTTTTGGCATTTTCATGAGCATCAGCGCGTTTTTGGCGCGGGTGTATTCGCAAAACGTGTACGTGAGCCGCCGGGACATCGTTCGGGTTTGCGTGATGGCGGTCGTCGAAGTGTTTTTTACGCGCTTTATCGTGCTGGCGGCCCGGATCAGCGCCCTTTTCCGGTTCCGGAAAAAGAAGTTCGAGTGGGGTTCGATTGCCCGGATGCAGACGCCGGGCAAGGAGGAATGAGATGGACAGGAAGTGGGTGCGAAACGGCTTCCTGTTTTTTCTTTGCGGGTGGCTGGCGCTGGCGGGCTGCGTCGCTTCGCCAAAGGAACAGGCGGCACTCTTTTCGTGGAATCCGGGCGAGGTCGATCCTTCGGCGTGGCCGGAATTGGAAGTCGTGCTGGAAGAGCGCGGCATTTCGGCGGTGTATCAGCAAATGGATTTCAACGACTTCGCCGCCGTGGAGCGGTTCGTGGCGTTTTTATCGGCGCGTGACGTGCAGACGTACGCCTTGATGGGGGAAGTGGACTGGTCGTTTGCCGAATACGAGCAGCCGATGCGGGCGTCGATTCAGGCGGCGGCAACCTACAACAAAGACCAAAAGGAAAAGCTGGCAGGTGTCGTTTTGGATGTGGAGCCGTATTTGAGCGCGGCGTGGAAGACAGATCCGCGCGGCGTGTTCGCCCAGTATTTGAAAAACATGGAAAGCGCGTACCGGCTTTGCGAGGAAAACGGGCTGGAGCTGCTTTTGTGCATTCCATACCATTTCGACCAGACGGTGGGAACGGCGCTATTGGATTCGCTGATCCAAAACGCGTGCGACGGAATCATCGTGATGAACTACAACCGGCGCGACGAAATCGGACAAATCCAAACGGAAGTGGAATTGGCGCGCAAGGATCGAAAAAGCGTGACGAACGCCTACGAGTTTTTACCGGCGGGTGAGTATGGCTTGACAAAGAACAACACGTACGCCCAGGAAGACGCAAGCGTTCTTGAGGCGTCGCGCCAAAAGCTAAAGGAAGCGTATCCGACGATTCGGTTCGCCTATCATTGTCTGGAGGCGCTAAAAGAGCGTTGACGATCGGAAAGCTCGCGGGTTTACAAAATATACATAAATATGTATAATTAGACCGGTACAATGGTCGCGGAAGGGGAGGACAACCGCAAAAAGGGGTGAACAAAATGGATATTCAAAATCTTTTATACAGTAAAAACGGGCTTTCCACAAAAACGCTGGCCAAGCGGATGCTTTGTTTTGAGGAAGGCGAGCGGATCCCGACCGTCACGGAGCTCAACAACGAGATCCATTTGGCGCGGGGCACTGTGCAAAACGCGATCAAGCTGCTTCAAAAAAGCGGCGCGGTCACATTGGAAGCGCATGGACAGTCGGGAACGATTTTGAAGAAAAAAGACGTGCGCAAGCTGCTGGAAATCGCGGGGATCTCCCACATTTTGGGCGTGATGCCCCTGCCGTATTCGAAACGGTACGAAGGACTGGCGACCGGTTTGGTGGCGGATTTGGAAAACCGGTACGACATTCCGGTTTCGCTGGCGTTTATGCGCGGTTCGAAAAACCGGATGTCGATGGTGCTGTGCGACCGGTATGATTTCGCAATCGTTTCCCGGTACGCGGCGGAGCAAATGATCGAGGCCGGCATGGATATCGAAATCGTGAAAAGCTTTGGCCCGTATTCGTATTTGTCGCAACACATTTTGGCGTTTCACGATCCGGATGTCAAGGAAGTGGTCGATGGAATGAAAATTGGTGTCGACCAGTCGTCGGTCGATCAAAAGAAAATGACGGAAATCGCCTGCGTCGGGAAAAACGTGCGGTTCGTGAACGTGGAATATACCCAGATTTTGCAAAAAGTCATGTCCGGCGAAATCGACGCCGCGGTATGGAACATGGACGAGATCCAGGAAAAGCTGTATGACATGAACTATCTCGGGCTGTCCATTGATGACGACAAAGACACCGAGGCCGTCATTGTCGTAAACCGGGCCCGGCGGGAAATGGTGGCGATCATTGACGATTTGATTCATACAAACACCGTGCGCCGCAACCAGCAGCTCGTGATGGAGGGCAAGCTGATTCCAAGCTATTGACAGACATAAAAACAAGCCAGACAAAGCGTTTCCGTCTGGCTTTTTATTCAAGCTATCGCGCTTTGAAAAAGGCTTCAACCTGGGCGCTGGTTTGTCCCGTGACTTCGGCGATCGTGGGGCAATCCATGCCTTTGGCATATAAATTGCGCGTAATGGCTTCCGTGCGCTTCTTTGCCTTCTGACGTACCTGAGCCCGTCCTTCAGCGCGGCCTTCGTTCTTGGACTTTCTCTCAAATTCTCTCATGATCTCACACATGGCATTCACTCCTTCCGGTTCTTTTTTAAAATACGATACGGCTTCTCTAAGCTCATCATAAAACATGTCATCCGGGTTTGTACACTAGAAGATTTTCATCAAAAAGCATCATGACGTATGCCATGATGCCTGCTTGTTACGCGGTTTGTTGCGTCTTAAAAAACAATTTTACTTTTGATAGCGATTGATTGGTGATTCGCGCAATCCTTTCGTAGGACATGCCTTCTTCGCGCAAATTGCGCATAATGGCTTCGGTGCACTTCTTTGCCTTTTGACGTTCCTGGGCCCGTCCTTCTGCACGTCCTTCTCTGCGTCCTTCGTTCTTGGATTTTCTTTCAAATTCTCTCATGATCTCACACATGGTATTCACTCCTTCCGGTTCCTTTTTAAAATACGATACGGCTTCTCTAAGCTCATCATAAAACATGTCATCCGGGTTTGTACAGTGGAAATCATGCATCAGCTTTCCCAATGCGTCCTTTCCCTGATACTGCCCGTTGACGATGCGGATGTGACCACCCGTCTTCAGCTTTTGCCTGCTCCTGTCCTCACGCCACTGATAGTTGTAAAATGGCTCGTTTTGCTTGAGAAAGTCTTTCCTTGTCAAAAAGACGACCCAGTTCTCTTGCAGTTTTTTGTGTTTTTGTCCCGGCTTCAAGCCCTGGGCGACGAGCACGCTCAAATTGTGAAACGCGCGCTTGCCAATGGATTGAAGCGTGTTCTCTATTTCGATGTTGTAGACATTACCATACTGGTCGATGATGAACAAATCATAGCGGTCGTTTCGAAAAAACGGAAATCCCTTTTTGACTTCCAGACCCCATTCAACGACGATCAAATCTTTTTTCCCGGTCACGATGCGCGCAAGAAGCTGCACGGCTTTTCGACTATGCGAAAAGACGGCGTGCATGAAAAAGTCGCTAAACAAGGTGAAGCGCTCAAGCATGGACAAATACTGGATGTTGGTTGTGTTTGTCAAATTTATACCTCCTGCCTTTTATATACGTAGAAATTCAAAAAAAAGTGCCTCTGACTTTTTAAAAGATACAATTTCACAAAATACTTCCGAAAAAAAGCAATAAACTGCTTGAACTGTGGCTCATTTGTGGAAAATGGGTGCCGGCAAAGCGTTTGGATAGACTTTTTCTTTTTTTAGAGTGCCAAGCTTGACAAGAAAAGGGGGCGTGGATATGATAGGTCTGTAAATATAAATTATTTTGTATATTCGTGAAAGGAGAGAAATACTGGAGAGAGAAGCGAATAAAATTTTTTTAAACCAAATATACAAAATATTATATATTTCTCGTTTTTGATACAAAGGAGGTACCTATGGATCGTTTAGAACTTCTGCTATCCTCGGGTTTGATTGCGCAGGATACATGCGAAAAAGCGCGTAAAGTCGACGCGTGTTTAACGGAGCGGTTTGGTTGGAGCGAAAAAATCGAGATGTTCGTGACCCATTACGCGATGGCGCTCGAACGCCGCCAAAACGAGGAAGTCATCGAAGGACTGCACGAGGAAGCCGTTGCTGAAATTTATAAAAATCCGGACTTTGAAATTTGTCGTCTGCTTCTGGAAGAGCTGGAGTCATTGACCGCTTCCGGACTGTCCGCCACAGAAGAACAGTTTATTCTGATTCATCTGCTTAACATTGTGAACGAAAATAAAAACAAATAGGGAGTGCTTATGTTCAACTACATCATTGCTGCATTAATCGGCGCGATGTCCGCCGTTTTGGCGAATCGCAACATCGCCGTGTACAACGACGGGTTCCGCCCGGTGTATACGGAATATCTCAACGGAAACATGGATCGCAAGACGCTGGCGACGACGTCGTTCGCTGTCAGTATCGGCTTGGTCATCGGGTTCGCGTTCACGAACTCGATCGCGATGGGAATCGTCATCATCCACACGTATTTGCTGATGGGCGACATCATCGGTACGTGGTTCCCGGACAATAAAAAAGGATTTATTTTATCGGCCGTCGTCGGCGCGCTGTGGGGCATTCTCGTCGTCACGTTCATGTCCTCGATCCAGGCGTTCTTCTCGATGTTCCCGGTCAACTTCCTGCCGCAGCTGGCCGGCGTGGCCGACTACGTCGTAGCGACCTTCGCGGTGTTCCCGGCACTTGTCGTGGCATACCAGAACGGCATCAAAAAAGGAATTATCACCGCCGTCATCACGTTGGTTGGCTATTTGCTCGTCGCGCGCTTTGGCGTGTTCCAAATCGGTGAGTTCACGCTGGCATTGAACGCGCCAGGGATGGCGATGCTTGTCGGCACAATCGTCATGATCGTCTTCGCCGTCAAAACGAAGACCGACGCCGAAAGCGCCAACCTGACCAATATCTTCAGCGCCAACATCGACGTTATTAAGAAAAACTGGTTGCTGTTCGCCATCATGGGCGGCCTGCTCGCCTGCGCGGCGTCCCAGTGCTTCCTGACCACCGACGTCATCTCGGGTCCGCTGGCTCAAAACGGCTCGTTCGCAGAAGCGGCGCTTGTCGCGATGGTACGCGCCATCGGCTACATTCCACTCGTGTACACGACCGCGATCGTAACCGGCGTGTTCTCGCCAGCCGGCTCGTACTTCAGCATCGCCGGCGGTCTCTTCGTCGCCGCGATGGGTCTGACGATGCCGATGGAACCGCTCTTGGCTTTCGTGGTCGGCGCGATCATCATGTGTCTGGAAATCGTTTTGCTCGGTACGATCGGCAGCCTGCTCGACCGGTTCCCGGCACTTCGCGAACTGGGCGACCACATCCGCGACGCGATGTCGAAAATCCTGGAGCTCGCGCTGCTCGTCGGTGGTTTCACGTCGTCGTTCGCCATCATGAACGAAGTCGGACTCGGCTCGGTCGGCCCGATGGCAGTCATGATCATCTGGATGCTCAACAAAACCGCGAAAAAGCCGATGCTCATCCCGCTAGCGGTCGGTCCGATCGTCGCCATTCTCATGGGTATCGTCGCCAACCTTATCAAGATCCTTGGTTTGGCGGTCATTGTTTAGCGAATACATAATATAAAAAGAAATCAAAAGGAGGAAATATCATGTTGAAAATCGTCGTAGGCGGAGCCGTGAACAAAAATGAAAACGCGGAATTGATCGAAAAATACGGAAACGGACAAGTGGAAGTGAAAGTTATGGGCGACTTGCAAGCCGCCATGGCCCTCAAAAACGGCCAGGCCGATTACTATTTCGGCTCGTGCCAGACCGGCGCGGGCGGCGCGCTCTCGATGGCCATCGCGCTCAACGGCATGAGCAAATGCGTGCCGGTCGCCATGGTCGGCAAAGTGCTCAGCGACGAGGAAATCGCGCAAGCCATCGCCGACGGCAAGACGGCGTTTGGCTTCGTGCCGGAAGCGGCCGCCTCCGTCATCCCTGTCATCATGGGTGTGCTGCTGAAATGAGCCGGATCAAAGCGTACGCCAAAAAGACGCTGCTGGCGCAAAAGGACCCGGGCCGCGCGGTCGAACACGTGTTTTGCGGCGCGCTCGACGCCATCGAGGACGACAACGACACCCGGTATCTCGGTGTGAAAAACGTCCGGCAGATCCCGGCCTCGTTCGTTCATGAACTCGAAAACGCCGGCTTCGTCTTGCACACGCTCGACAAGCACAGCCACAACGGCCGGGCCGTCGACTACGCGTTGGCCAACCCAATCACCGGAAAGCCAATGACCGGATCCTCGAGCGGCACCGCGCTCAACGTGTTTTACGGTATTAACGATCTGGGCGTCGGCACCGACGGCGGCGGCTCCGTGCTCGCCCCGGCCATGGCCGTCAACTGCTTTGGCTTCATCAGCCCGCTGCTCGCTTGCGAGCACATGAAACAATACACGAAGAAATCGACCGACAACATTGAATTTTACCCGTCGCTCGGTTTTATCACCCGCGACTTGCCGACGATGGAAAAGGCGATTCGCGCCACGCTGGAACTGCCCCAACCCAAAGAGCCGATCGTCATCCACGCGCCGCAAGGCTTGGTCGACTCGCTGCCTGAAGCAAGCCGGCGCACGTTGGTTGACGCCGGTCTTGCCATCGAGGCGGTGGCGATGCCCGAATTTGGCAACGAACGCCAGCCGATGATCGAGTTTTTAACGAAGGAGATCGCCGCCTGCGACGTGTTCCTCGGCTTCGACGCCAAAGTCGACTTTTACGGACTGGGCGACACAGTGCTTGGCCACTTTGACGCCGAAATGGAGGCGTTGCAAAACAAGAGCGGCAAGACGCTGCTTCGCGTGGCCAACATGGTCAAGGCGAGCGCCCTGACCGTGCCCGGGCCGGAACTCTCGAGCGGCTTCACGCTGTTTTGCGCCTCGAATCCGGAAAAGATCGCGGACATGCTCGCCGTCGCCAAGCGGCTTGCCTGCGCTCCGGATCCGTTGCTTGAACGTTATTTCCGCGACCCCGACGCGTATTTTGAAAAAGGCTTCGTATGGAACCATTGAGTGGCTTCACGATGATGCACGAGCACATGCATCTCGACTTGTCGGTCGTCAAAGGCGATCCGGACACGTGTCTGGACTGCTTTGAGCAAACGCTGGCCGAGCTCAAGGACTTGCGCGCCAAAGGCGTGACGAGGATTTTGGAAGTGACCAACGTCGGCATGGGCCGCGATCTGGACTGGATCGCCCGCCTCGAACAGGCGTCCGGCGTTCGCATCGTGCGCTCGACCGGTTTCTACAAAGAGCCGTTCATTCCCGCGATCGAGGCGACGCAAAGCGTCGAGGCGATGGCCGCGATGATGATCGACGATTTGCGAAGCGGCCGCGCGGAGGTCATTGGCGAGATCGGGACGTCCAAAAACGAGTGGCGTCCAAGCGAGCGCCATGTGTTCGAGGCCGCCGTGCTCGCCCACAAGGCGACGGGCGCCCCCATCACGACGCATACCACGTTGTCCACGCTCGCCCTCGAGCAGGCGGGGTTTCTCGTGGAGCGCGGCGTCGAGCCCGACCGCGTCATTATCGGACACATGGACCTGGGCGGTGATCTGGACGCGGTTTTGGATGTGCTCGCCCTTGGCGTGAACGTGGGCTTCGACACGATTGGCAAGACGAACTATTTGCCCGACGAGCGCCGCGTGGCGATGCTGCTCGAGCTCGAGCGAAAAGGGCTGATCGACCACGTCGTCCTGTCGCAGGACATCACCCGCAAGTCGCAGCTGAAGGAATTTGGAGGAAAGGGATACGCCTATTTGGTGGACACGTTCGTGCCCATGCTCAGACAGGCGCATATGAAGGAAGCATCCATCCAACAGATGCTTGAAAAAACACCAAACCGCATTTTAGGAGGTAAGCCATGAAAACGTATCCACTCGAAAGCATCACGCTGGACCAGGCCCGGGACTTTCAATTCCGGATGGTCGACGCCATCACCAAAACCTTCACCGGAACGGAAAGCCTGACGCGCGGCGATTTGGGCGTCGTGCCCGGATTGAACAAGCCGAGAACGACGCTGAAAGCCGAGCAGGCCATCGCCCGCTTCTTCGGCGCCGAAGCTGCGATTCTCGTACGCGGATCGGGCACCGGCGCCATTCGCTACGCCTTGTTTTCGACGGTAAAGCCGGGCGGCAAGCTGCTCGTGCACACCGCCCCGATCTACAGCACGACGGAGACGTCCGTGCGCATGCTCGGCCTCGTGCCAATCGCGGCCGACTTCAACGATCCAAAGGAAATCGAGCGCGTCATGCAGGAAAATCCCGACATCGAGGCGGCCCTTGTCCAGTACACGCGCCAGGTGCCGGAAGATTGCTACGACATGAAGGAAGTCGTGGATACGATCAAGCGCCAGAAGGACATTCCGATCGTGACCGACGACAACTACGCGGTCATGAAGGTGGAGCGCATCGGCACCCAGTGCGGGGCGGATCTTTCGTGCTTCTCGACGTTCAAGCTGCAAGGACCGGAAGGCATCGGCTGCATCGTCGGCAAAAAGAAATACATCGACGCCCTGATCCGCGAGCATTATTCCGGCGGCAGCCAGACGCAGGGCTGGGAGGCGATGGAAGTGCTGCGCGGCCTTGTCAACGCGCCGGTCGCCCTGGCCATCCAGGCCCAGGTCATCGAGTCGCTGCTGGCCAAAGTGCAGGAACTGCCGCAAGTCAAGGACGCGTTTATCGCCAACGCCCAATCCAAGGTGCTGATCGTGGAATTTCACGAACCGGTCGCCGAGCAGGTGCTTGCGCGCGCCGAAAAGCTGGGCGCGCTGCCAAACCCGGTCGGCGCGGAATCCAAGTACGAGATCGCGCCGATGTTTTACCGGGTGTCGGGAACGTTCCGCAAGGAGGATCCGACGCGCGAACAGCGTATGATCCGCATTAATCCGAACCGCACCGGACCGGATACGATCATTGAAATTTTGAAATCGGCGCTGGAAAGCGAGGATGTATGTTTCTAGAGAAAATGGTGGAACGAAATCCCGAACTCGTGGAAACAGGGTTGCGGCTTCTGGGTGAGGGAGCGATCCTGCCCGATACGTATGTTGTCGACGTGGATCGGTTTCTCGCCAACGCGAAAGCGATTTTGGACGAAGCCGACGAGCAGGGCATCGCGCTGTACTTCATGCTCAAGCAAGTCGGACGCAATCCGTGGCTGGCCAAAAAGCTCGTCGAACTGGGCTATCCGGGCGCGGTGGCGGTTGATTTCCGCGAAGCGAAGATTTTGATGGACCATGGCGTTCCGATCTGCAACGTCGGACACCTCGTGCAAATCCCGCGCGGCTTTTTAAAGGATATCGTCGCCTACGAGCCAACGTACATGACGGTGTTCACGATGGAAAAGATCCGCGAGATCGACGCCGAAGCCGCCAGACAGGGCAAGACGCAAAAGCTGCTGCTCAAAGTTGTCGGTCCGGACGACATGCTGTATAGCGGGCAGCACGCCGGGTTCGAGCTCGACGCGCTCGATGAAGTCGTCGAGCAGATCCAGACGCTCGATCACGTGCGCATCGGCGGCGTCACGTCGTTTCCGTGCTTTCTTGTCGACGAGCAAACGGGCGAGGCGAATCCGACGCCCAACCTCGACACCTTGCTGGCGGCCCGGGTCATTTTGGAACGGCACGGGGTGGAAACCATCAATGTGAACGCCCCGTCGGCGACGTGCGTAGGCACGCTGAAGGCGATGGGCGCCTATCCGGACATCACGAGCGCGGAGCCGGGGCACGGCTTGTCGGGGACTACGCCGCTGCACGCCAGACGAAACGAGCCGGAAGTGCCATGTGTCGTTTACATGTCGGAAGTGTCCCACAACTTCCGGGGCCACGCGTATTGTTTTGGGGGCGGGCACTACCGGCGCTCGCACGTGAAGCACGCGCTGGTCGGTACCAATCTGGCCAACGCGGTCGTGGCGGATGTCATCGCGCCGGAGCTGCCTTGCATCGACTATTATTTCGAGCTGGGACAGGAATTTCCGGTTTCGGCGCCGGTGTGCATGGCGTTCCGGTTCCAGATTTTCGTGACCCGCAGCCATGTGGCGCTGGTGGAAGGACTGGCTGGCGGAACGCCGCGGCTGGCCGGGCTGTTTGACAGCCAGGGAAGGAGCCAAACATGGGAAGATTTATCGTAATCGTATTGGATGGATTTGGGATGCAGGCGATGCGGGACGCCACGATCGCCCGTCCGGGCGACGAGACGAGCAGCACGCTGGGCAGTATTTTGCATGACTTTCCGGATTTAAAGCTGCCCAATCTCGAGGCGCTCGGGCTGATGAACGCGTTTGGCAGAGAGAGCGCCTGCATGAAGTTTTCGCCGGACGCGACGTTTGGCAAAAGCGAGCTCATGCACTTTGGCGCCGACACGTTCCAGGGCCATCAGGAAATCATGGGCACGAAGCCGCGCAAGCCGGAAGTCCACGACTTCCAGCAAAAGATCGACGCGATCGAGAAAACGCTGAAGGAGCACGGGCACATGGTCGAGCGGCTGGGCAAGCCGGGGCTGGAATATTTGCTGGTGGATCGCTATTGCACGGTGGCCGACAACATCGACTCCGATTTGGGCATGGCGTACAACTGCACCGCGCCGCTTGATTTCCTGCCGTTTGAACAGGAGATGGACATCGCCCGGCTTGTGAGAAACGTGGCGGTCGTCAACCGGGTCATCGCTTTTGGCGGTACCGGCAACACGATCGACGATATATTAAAGGCCGAGGAAGTGCGGGAGGGCCGGTATATCGGCTTGCTCGCTTCGGCGACGAAGTCGTACGACCAGGGCTATGAATGTCGCCATCTGGGCTATGGCGTCGATCCGAGCGTCCAGGCGCCGTCGATTTTGGGGCGGGCCGGGATCCCGGTTTCGCTGTTTGGCAAAGTGGCGGACATCGTCCACAACGAGCAGGGCAAGTCGGTGTCGTGGGTGGACACGGCCGAGGTGCTCGACTTGACGATCGAGGAAATGAAGACGATGGATCATGGCTTCATTTGCACGAACGTGCAGGAAACCGATCTGGCCGGCCATTCGCAGGACGCGGCGCGCTACAAGCGTATTTTGGAGATCGCGGACGGGAAGATCGGGCAAATCGTGGACATGCTCAAAGCGGACGACGTTCTGGTTGTCATGGCGGACCATGGCAACGATCCGGATATCGGCCACAACAAGCATACGCGTGAAAACGTGCCGCTGCTCGTCCACAGTCCGAAGCGCGGCGTCGATTTGGGCTTGCGTAAGACGCTGTCGGATGTTGGTGCGAGCGTTTGCGACTACTTTGGCGTCGAGGCGCCGGAAAACGGCACGTCGTTTTTATCCTTGATCCGATGAAGACGCGGTTGGCGAAAACTGTCGTGCTGGCCGGCCGGATCCTTTTGGAAAACGGCGCGGAAACGCACCGGGTGGAGGACACGATGCGGCGTATGTGCGAAGCGTATGGCGCGCAGGTGACGGATTCCTACGTCACGCCGGGGATGTTGATGATTTCGTTTTCGTACGACGGGGAAATGGTGCACAACATGAAACGCACCGGCGTGAAGACGACGGATTTGGGCAAAATCGACGCGGTGAACACGTTGTCGCGAAACGTTTCCTCGCTTGCTTTGGAAGAGCTTTACGAACAGCTTCAAAAGGTGGAAACGAGTCCGGGTCCCTCGACGGGCCGGTACAGTGTGGGGGCGTTCGTGGCGGCGGCCGGTTTCGCGGCGCTGTTTGGATCGACCGGAGTTGAGGCGCTGGCGGCCGGCTGGATTGGCGGTTGCTGCGCCTTTTTGTTAAGGACATGGGGTTCGCGGTTTTCAAGCGCGTTTCAAAACATGGCGGGCAGCGCGTTCATGACCGCGTGCGCGCTGGTCTGTCCCGGGCTTGGCTTGGGCGCCCAACCCGTTTTGCTCGGGGCGCTCATGATCCTCGTGCCGGGCATGCTGCTGACCAACGCGATCCGGGACATCGTCAACGGCGATTCGATTTCGGGCACGTCGCGGCTGGCGGAAGCCATCGTCACGGCCGCGGCGATCGCGTTGGGCAATCTGGCGGTTCTCGCCCTGCGAGGTGGCGTATGACGGGAATCATTGGCGCGTTTTTTGGCGCGCTCGGCTTTGGCATGATGTATCATCTGGAAGGAAAAAAGCTGCTGTGCACGGCGCTTTGCGGGGCGCTGGGACAACTTGTGTGCGTGTGGATGCGTTTGTACACGAGCAGCCCGATGGCGCCGATGCTGGCGGCCGCGTTTTGCGTGACGGTGCTGGCGCAAACGCTGGCGCGCACCCTCAAGGCGCCGGTGACGGTATTTCTCGTATGCGCCCTCATTCCGCTTGTGCCGGGCAAGGGCATTTACCAAACGCTGCTGTGCGGCCTTTGCGAGGATGGAAATACGCTGCATCTGGCGTCGGTGACGTTGCTGGAAGCGGGCGGGATCGTCGCGGGCTGCGCGCTGGGCTCGGGCGTGGTGTCCCATGTCGACGCGTGGCGGAAGCGGAAAAGAGGCTTGAATGTGTAAATTCGAGTCTCTTTTTTTCTTTTTTGTCGTTTGTGTTCGAAAGAGAAAGTATGCATGATTTCCACTGTACAAACCCGGATGACATGTTTTATGATGAGCTTAGAGAAGCCGTATCGTATTTTAAAAAAGAACCGGAAGGAGTGAATGCCATGTGTGAGATCATGAGAGAATTTGAAAGAAAATCCGAGAACAAGGGACGTAGAGAAGGACGTGCGGAAGAGCGTGAAGCGATTATGCGCAATTTGCGCGAAGAAGGCATGTCCTACGAAAGAATCGCGCGCATCACCAATCAATCGTTATCAAAAGTAAAATCGTTTTTTAAGGCGAAACAAACCGCGTGAAGCCATCATGCGCAAATTGTACACCAAAGGCATGGATTTGAAAACGATCGCTGAAGTCACGGGGCTAACCATTGCCAAAGTCGAAATGTTTTTCAAGAAACAAGCATTGAACCAGGAAGACAAACACTGTTTTTCGCCTTCGATCCATTGGGTTGAAGGTTTTTATTTTTGCTCTTTTTGTTCGAAAAAGAAAATAAAATGCTTGAAATCATACATTATTTGGCGTATATTCAAAGCGGGAGGAAAGATAAACGAACATGTTTATCGAAAAAGAACATGAGACAAACAAACAAACCGGCATCGGAAATGAATACGAAGGAGTTGGCGTCGTATATCGACTACTCGGTGCTGAAACCGGAATTTACAGAAGAGGAAATCGTGGATTTGACAAAGGATGGCGTTCGTCTTGGCTGCGCGACGATTTGTATCAATCCGGCGTATATGGAATTGTGCGAACCGTATGTCAAAGGGTCGGAAACGATGCTTTGCCCGGTCACGGATTTTCCGTTTGGCACCAGCTCGACGAAGAGTCGTGTGGAGCAAATCGAGGATGTGGCGAAATACGATACCGTCAAGGAAGTGGATATCGTGGCCAATTTTGGCTTGATTCGCTCGGGACAGTACGACAAGGTGCTGGAGGATTTGAAGGCGTGCGCCGCGGCGGCCCACAAGCACGGCCGGGAAATCAAAGTCATTTTCGAGACGGACGCGCTCAACGAGGAGCAAATCAAAAAGATGGTGCACGTGTGCATCGAGGCGGGCGTCGATTTCGTGAAGACGAGCACGGGCTTTTTGACGGGGCATGAATCGCATGGCGCGACGCCGGAAGTCATCGCTTTGATGCAAAAGGAAGCGGATGGCAAAGTCAAGGTGAAAGGCTCGGGCTGCATCCGGACCCGGGAGCATTTCCTGAAGCTGATTGACATGGGAATCGACCGCATGGGCGTCGGCTATCGCTCGGTACCGGTCGTTCTTGGACTGGACGACTAATCATCATCGGCTGAAAAAAGGGAAACGTCTGCTTTTTTCAGCCGGTTTTTCGTATAATGAAGAAAAAAAGACAAAGGAGACACGATATGGCGGCAAACGAGCGACTGGAAAAAATAGTAAAACGGGTGGAGCGGGAAGGCTTCCTTTCGACCCGGGAGCTGGCCGAAACGATGAATGTGACCGAAACGACGATCCGGCGCGACAGCGAGGAGCTGGAACGGCAAGGCAAGGTCATCAAGGTGCACGGCGGCATCAAGAGCCTGCCGCAAAACGTGATCTTGTCCAGCCGCGACGAGAAAACGATGCGCGAGCGTCTGGGCCCGGCCCCGGACAAAGAGGCGGCGGCCGAAAAGGCGGCCAGTTACATCCGCGAGGGGGACTGCGTGTTCCTGGACGGAGGCACGAGCCTCGTTCCGGTGTTCGAGCGGATCAAGGACCGCAAGGTGAAGATCGTGACGCACTCCCAGCTGCTCGCCCGTCTGGCTACATCGTGCGAGGCCGAGCTGACGTTGCTTGGCGGGAAGTACATTCCGGACTACGAGATGAGCGTGGGGCCGATCACGCTGGAAAATCTGGGCCTGTTCCGGTTCGACTACGCGATCATCGGCTGCGCGGGCATTGATTTGGAGTCGCACGCGGTGTACACGGCGGAACTAGAAACAGCGGCCGTCAAAAAGGCGGCGATGGCGCTTTCGGTGCGCAAGATCCTGCTGGCCGACGAGGCGAAGCTGCACGTGAAAGGATTTTGCAGCGTGCTGGACACGGACATGTTCGACGCCATCGTGCTAGGCGTGAAGGAAAAGCCGGATCCGGAACAGCTTCCGCTCAACGCGGTCGTCGTTTTGGAAGAAGAACAAAAGAAATAAGGGAGGGGAAGAGATGAGCGCATTTTTACAGTTTCAGCCGCGAACCGATGACATCGACCTGGGGCGTATTGAACGGCTGCGCAAGAAGATGGCGGAACGGCAGGCGAGCTTGTGCGCCCAGCGCGCGCTCTTGTATACGGAAAGCTTTCGGCAAACCGAAGGCGAGCCGTACATCGTGCGCAAGGCGAAGGCGTTCGCCCACACGCTGGCGAACATGACGATCTATGTCGAAGACGACGCGCTGATTTTCGGCAACCAGGCGTCGCGCAATTTCGCCGCGCCGGTTTTTCCGGAGTTTTCGGTCGACTGGGTCATCGACGAGCTCGATGGCACAAACGAGGTCGTGGCGTTCGAAAAACGGGAAGGCGACGTGTTTTTGTGCGACGAGGCGACGAAGGAAAGCTTGCGCTCGATCCAGCCGTACTGGCACGGCCATACGCACGAGGACGAGGTGAAGCGGCATTTGACTGAACCGATCTGGCTGGCGCAAAAGCAGGGCGCGCTGCATTTGGGCGGCATCTCGATGTCGGGGGACGGCCATATCGTGCCCGACCATCCGATGCTGCTGGGACGCGGATTCCGGTCCTTGATCGAGGAAGCCGACGCGAAAAAAAGCCGGATGGATTTGACGAAGGAACAGCGGGCGTACTATGAGGCGGTGTCGATCGCCTTGAACGGGGCGCTGGTGTTTTTCAAGCGGTACGGGCCGCTGTTGCGGGATATGGAAAAGGACGCCTCGCCAAAGCGCCAGGCGGAACTGGAAGCGATGGCGGCGATGGCCGACACGCTGCTGGAAGGACCGGTCCAATCGTTTTGGGAAGGTTGCGAGGCGGTGTACATGGTGCATTTGCTGCAAATGATCGAGTCGAACGGCCACTCGTTTTGCTACGGAAGGTTCGACCAGTACATGCTCGACTTGTATGAAAAGGACCGGGCCCAAGGCTTGTCGAAGGAGCGGGCGCTCGAGCTGATCACGCATTTGTTTTTGATGAACTCCTCTCACAACAAGGTGCGGCCGTACGGGCATACGCGCTTTTCCCAGGGCTATCCGTTGTACTCCAATTTGGTGGTGGGGGGCTTGCGTCCCGATGGTGTGGATGGCACGAACGACTTGTCGTATTTGTGCATCGAGGCGATGCATTTGACGGCGCTGGCGGAGCCGAACTTTTCGCTGCGCTACAACGGACAGACACCGGACGACTTGCTCGCTCTGGCGGCCCGGCTCATCCGGACGGGGTGCGGCATGCCGTCGCTGTTCAACGACGACACGGCGATACAAGGTCTGGTCGATTTGGGCATTCCGCTGGCGGACGCGCGCGACTATTGTCCGATTGGCTGCGTCGAGACGGGCGTGCCGGGCAAATACGGACACCGGGCGACGGGGATGACGTATGTGAACTGGGGCAAGGTGCTGGAAGTCGTGCTGTACCATGGCACGGACCCGAAGACGGGGATCCGGCTGCTTGATTTGGCGGATCCGTATGAAAGCTATGCCGACGTGTGGCGGGCGTGGAAGGAGGCGCTGGCGTTTTATTCCGATTTGGCGGTGGAGTCGGACGCGGTGTGCGACGCGTCACTGGCGGTGTACGACGCCGATCCGTTCGCCTCGTGTTTGATCGACAACAGCATGGCGCAGGGAAAGACGCTGAAGGAAGGCGGCTGCCGATACGATGTCGTGTCGCAGTCGAACATCGGGCCAAGCGTCGTGGGCAATTCGCTGATGGTCATTAAAAAGCTTGTGTTTGACGAGAAAAGAGTGTCATGGGACGAACTGATGACGGCTTTGGCGGACAACTGGCAGTCGGAGTCTTCCAAAAGGGTGCGCAAGCTGGCGCTGGCGGTGCCGAAATTTGGTAACGACGAGGACGAGGTCGATCAAATCGTCAAGGATGTGTTCAACTCGTATTTGGAACGGCTGCCGGCCTATCGAACGCTGCGGGAGGGCCACGGACCGGAGGTGTCGTGCTACACGATGTCGACGAGCAACATCACGTCGTATGTCCCGAATGGACTTGATGTGCTGGCGACGCCGGACGGACGTTTCGCGTACGAGCCGCTAAACGAGGGCTGCTCGCCGACGCAGGGGACCGACCACGCGGGACCGACGGCGGTCATCAACTCGGTGTCGAAGCTACCCAATGAAAAGGTGGCGGCGGGACAGCTTTTGAATATGCGCTTTTCCCCGGACGCGCTGGCGGGCGACGAAGGGCTGGCGCGGTTCGTTTCCTTTTTAAAGGTGAGTCAGAAAAAAGGCATTTACCACAACCAGTTCAACGTGCTTTCCAAGGCGCAGCTGCGAGAAGCGCAGGCCGATCCGATGGCGCATCGGGATTTGATCGTGCGGGTGGCGGGCTATTGCGCGCAGTTTGTCTCGCTCATGCCGCAGGCGCAGGAGGCGATCATCGCCCGGACGGAAAACCGGTGGTAGAGAGCTTCGCTGGCGTTTGACGGGTTTTCAATGGTATAGTATGCGCATGACTACACATACAAAAAAACGAACATGGATTCGATGGACATCTTTTCTGATTTTATGCGGTCTGGTCGTGCTTGGTTTTGGCGGCATGCCGGTGCGCGCGTTTGACGACGGGACGCAAACGGTGTGGGACGGCTATGCGCCGACGACGGTCATGATCGACGCGGGTCATGGCGGCATGGATAGCGGCGCGATTGCGTTCAATGGCCAGTACGAAAAGGATTTGAGCCTGGAGTACGCGTTGAAGATTGGCGCCTATATCCAGATGATGGATCCGTCGATCGCGGTGCTGTATACGCGCACGGGCGACGAGGTCGCTTGGGTCGACGAGGAAACGACGATGGATTTTGAGGTGGACGATCTTGTTGGCCGCTCGACGGTGGTGAACACGTACGCGCCCGACTACTTGTTGTGCGTGCATTTCAACTCGGCGGAGGATCCGACAGCGTATGGTTACGAGGCGTTTGTCCGGCCGGAAGATGTGGCGAGTCAGCAGGTGTACTCGCTGTTGAGCCAGAAGCTGGCGAATGCGGGGTTCTCGGCGGATCTTGGCTTGTTGAGCACGGCGGACGCCCCGCTGCATATGGTGGATTTGACAAACTCCGCTTCGATGCTGCTGGAGCTTGGCTTTTTGACCAACGAGGGCGACGTGTACGCGATCAACGACCCGGTCATGAAGGAGAACATTTGCCGTTCGATTGCCGAGGCGTATGTGGAAACGATTCATGGCGCGCCGATGAACTAGAAAAAAAGACAATGAACAATAAAAAAGCTTTCAGAAATTAATTGGCTGAAAGCTTTTTTGTGTTTACTTCGCATGGATCCATGGTTCGAAGGAAACGATTTCGGGACCCTGGTAGACGAGCTCGCCTTCCATCCCAACTTCAAAAAGCGGGTAGGCGTACCGGTCGACTTCAAAGACGAGCGGGCCGTTTGCCGTCTCGAACGCGACTTCGAACAAAGGACTGGATGGTTCATAGCCGGGCACCGGCGTATAAGGCTGTTCGGATTTCGCAGCGACTTTGGCGTGAATCGTTAGAACGGGATGTTTGTTGGTGGTGTAGCGCTTCATTGGGTTTCTCCTTCCTGTATCGTTTTTATTTTATCATAATAAATCATAAGCTGACATATTGAAAATATTTAATTTTATAAATAAATTGTGAAGTGGTGTGATTTCAGGACGTTGTGGGCACTTTTTTTGAATTTCTACGTATATAAAAGGCAGGAGGTAAAAATTTGACAATAAACAATCCGAATGAAACATACTATTTTTTGATTCAGCAGTTCACCTTGTTCAGTGATTTTTTCATGCATGCCGTCTTTTCGCATAGCCGAAAAGCCGTGCAGCTTCTTGCGCGCATCGTGACCGGTAAAAAGGATTTGATCGTCGTCGAATGGGGACTGGAAGTCAAAAAGGGATTCCCGTTTTTTCGAAACGACCGCTACGATTTGTTCATCATCGACCAGTATGGCAATGTTTACAACATTGAGATCGAGAACACGCTTCGATCCCTTGGCAAACGGGCTTTTCACAACATGTGCCTGCTGGGCTCTCAAAGCTTGAAACCGGGTGAAGAACACAAAGCGCTGCGAGAAAACTGGGTCGTCTTTTTGACGAAGAAGGATTTTCTTAACCAAAACGAGCCGTTCTACTCGTATGAATGGTTCAACCGGAAATGGAAGCGGATCCTGCACACGAAAGCGCACATCTGTTTTGTGAATGGAGAATACCGGGGCGATGACGCGATTGGAAGGCTGATGCATGATTTCCGCTGTACAAACCTGGATGACATGTTTTATGATGAGCTTAGAGAAGCCGTATCGTATTTTAAAAAGGAACCGGAAGGAGTGAATGCCATGTGTGAGATCATGAAAGAATTTGAAAGAAAGTCCAAGAACGAAGGGCGCGTTGAAGAGCGTGAAACCATCATGCGCAAATTATATGCCAAAGGAATGGATTGCCCTACGATTGCCGAAGTCACAGGACAAACCAGCGCCCAGGTTGAAGCCTTTTTAAAGCGCAATAGTTTGTAAAGACGATGTTTGACGCTCGATCGCCGAGGTGGATATGAAAACGATCCGGCGTTTCGATGAACTAGAAAAAAAGACAATAAACAAGAAAAAAGCTTTCAGAAATCAATCAGCTGAAAGCTTTTTTGTGTTTTTGTCGAGTGACTAGACAAATTGATTGTCTAGTTTGTCGAGTCGTTTTTCATAGTCAGTTTGATATTTTTTCCTTGAACGACGTAGGCAAGGCGACCTTGAGCGATAAGCTGTTGAACCGTCTTGCGTAGTTTGGCGCTAATTCCTTTGTATCCCATCGACTTGGCCAGTTCTGTTAAGGTGAGCGGGTCTTTTTGAACGAGAGAAAGAATCTGTTCGATGTAGGCTTGTTCCTTTTCTATCTTTCCGTTTTGTCTCATAAATTCAGGATGGATCGGTAATCGAATGGAAAGAAACGAGCGTTCCGGTTCCGAATGGATCGTAAAAAGCGGCGATCCATTTTTTCGAAGCGCGTTTATCGCGTTTGGAAATCCTGTATTTCGTCCTTCAATCAAATGGAGTTCCTTTAAAAAGTCTCCGATTCTTCGATTTCGATAAACCCGGGATCGAATCTCATATTTTTCAATGTCCTTATCCTGAATGCTCGTATCAAATCCGGGATGACTTGTGATTTCAATTTCGGTTGGCGTGATACGAACTGTGATTGGCTCATGGATTTGATAGGAACGGTGGTATACGGCGTTGGCTAAGATTTCCTCCAATGCCTGAAACGGGTAGTTAAATACTCTCGTGGCCTTTGCTTGACTGGCTGATTTGATGATTTTCTCTTTGATTGCGTAGTTTTTTAAATATAAGAGAGCGTCTTTTAGCTGAGTCTGAATTGGGCCTTCAAAGATTTTTTCTACCATATTGGTGCCGGTAGGGTCGGGAATATCCACGATTTCAATACGCGCGTATCGAAAATAATCATGGATATGACGCGAAAACATGAGCAAACCAACATTTAAAGGGTGCTCGTCTTCCGACGGGCCACTGACAAGCTGTAAATCGCGGGCAAGTTCCGTAACCGTTTTTTCATCGGCGAGTTCATAAAGCCGACTGTTGATTTCCTTGAGGTGAGCACGCATCAAATCCTTGTCTAAATCATCCACGCTCGCAAAGAAATTGGGCCGGTCGTCAAACGGAATCGTTTCAGAAACACAATAGAGTTGTTTGAGCTGGCTCTGCTCCGCCTTGATCGTGCTCGAGAATTTTCGAATATAGTAATTCAAAACGGAGTGTTTGGAGGTGACATTGTCCGGACAACGATAAGGACGTCCGGGGCCGCCTTTGACTTGAATTAACACTAAGTTTTTTCCTTCATAAACGACAGGCTCCGCGACAGGAAAATAATGCGGCTCGATTTGATGGCAAAGATTGAGGATCTTTTTCAAAATGGAGTCGATTTGCTGTGGATCGAGTCCTTCGGGAGGCAATACGGGTGTTCCGTTTTTTTCTTTGACTCCAATCACAATATATCCGCCGCCAATATTGTCAATATCATTCGCAAAACCACAAATGGTTTTGATGATTGGAACAGGATTAAAATTTTCTTTAAATTCGATTCGATTGGATTCGACGACATGATCTTGAAGTAAAGTTTGAATCGAAACGGGAATCGTCATGGCTTTTTCCTCCTTTTTATCCATTATATTCAAAAATTTGTCGAGTGACTAGACAAAATGGTTGTCTAGTTTGTCGAGTCGTCCATCTTTTGGAAAAAAGATAGAGCCTGTCATGGTAATATAAGTATGAACAAGGAAAGAGGAAAGGTGGAAGAGACATGAAAAAAATAGTGAAGATCGAGCCGTACTATGAGCCAAGAATGTGGGGCGGAGGACGCCGGTTGATTGACGAGTTTCATTATGTCACGGATGTCAAACCGCTTGGCGAGGTGTACAACGTCGTGGCGCTGCCGGGTCATGCGGATTGTTTTGTGCCGGAAATGGACCGGACGCTTTCCGAGCTGTATGTTTCGTGCCCGGAATGGTTCGAATGCGAGACGAAGGAACTGCCGATTCGGGTCAACATTTTGGATCCGATGGCCGACCTTTCGATTCAGATCCATCCGGACGACACGTTCGCCCGTTCGTACAACGGCGGACGGGGAAAGCCGGAAGCGTGGGTCATTTTGGATGCCCCCAAGGATGGTTATATCGAGTTTGGCCACCACGCCAAAACCCGAAAGCAATTCACGGAGTGGAGCGAAAGCGGAAAATGGGATGCGCTGCTTCGCTACTTGCATACGCCAGTGGATGGGTTTATCGACATTCCGGCCGGGACGCTGCACGCCATTGGCAAAGGCGTTTTGACGTACAACATTTCCCGCAACGCGGATTGCACGCTGCGATTGTACGACTATGACCGTGTCGATCCGGCGACTGGAAGAAAGCGGCCGATCCAGGTGGAGGAAGTGCTGAAAAACGTCAACGTGCCCGACAGGCTTATCGAGTTTCAAATGTATCCGGCCGCGATCGAGCATGGCTGTCTTGTGACGCGCTACTGGGACGAGCCGGGACTGTACACGCTCATACGGATCCAAACAAAAGACGGGGGCCGGTTTTTGCATGATGGCTTCGCGTTTTACACGTGCGTCAAAGGCGAGGGAACGATCAACGGCGTGCCGATCCGGCAGGGCGAAACCGTGCTGGTGCCATGTCATATGGGCTGGATAACATTGGAAGGAAACATGGATTTGTTTTTGGCGGGCTATCGAAATGAAAACGGGGATTTTTGAAAAACTTTTCATTTTTTCTTGACGGATCGCTTTGTCCGGGCGTTTAATAAAACCAACAAAAGGGAGTAATTGGCGCGTACGCGTGCAAGGGATCGTCATCACGTCCGTCTGGACCGGTCATTGCTGAAACAATGAGACTTTTGCCATGAGGATGGCAGGAGTCTTTTTTCTTATCCTGCCGGGAAGGAGAATGTTATGGAGATTATCGGTTTGTTGTTTGGATTCGTCTGTTTGATCAAGGGGGCGGATTTTTTTGTGGATGGCGCGAGCTCGCTGGCGAAAAAGCTTGGCGTGCCCGCGGTGCTGGTTGGCTTGACGATCGCGGCGATCGGCACATCGCTGCCGGAAGCGAGCGTGTCCGTCATTTCGGCGCTGCATCAAAATCCGGAAATCGCGATTTCAAATGTGCTCGGTTCCAACTTGTTCAACACGCTCATGGTCATTGGCTGCTGCGCGATCATCTTTCCAATTCATGTCGGGCCGGAGCTGAAAAAACGGGACATTCCGTTTAACGTGCTTATTTCCGCCGTGTTGTGCCTGATCGCGGTTTGTTTCCACCGATTGAGCCGGCTGGCCGGCGCGGGCCTACTTGCGGCGCTGGTTGTGTATTTGGTGTATCTTTGCACGCATACGAAAATCGAAAAGGAGGAGCAGCCCGGGGACATGCTGCCGCCTGGAAAGATTGTCTTGTATATCCTTGGTGGATTGATTGCCATCGTCGCGGGCGGACAGCTGGTTGTGAACAACGCCACGGCGATCGCGACGGCGCTTGGCTGGTCGCAGACGTTGATTGGCGTCACGATCGTGGCGATTGGCACCTCCCTGCCTGAATTGGTGACTTCGCTGGTTGCTTGCAAGAAGGGCGAGAGCGGATTGGGACTGGGCAACGCGGTCGGGTCGAACATCTTCAACATTTTGTTTATTTTGGGAGCTTCGAGCGCGATCGCCCCGTACGCGATCAACGCGCAGTCGGTGGTGGATTGTGTGCTTGTCCTGCTGGTGGCGGTGCTCTTATTTGTCTTGTCGCGCAACGAGAAAATTTCCAAAAAGGAAGGCGTGTTGTTCGTCTTGCTTTATGTCGCGTATTCGGTGTATGTGTTTTTACGGTAAACTTGAGAAATAGTTTGGAAAATTTTTGAAATGTTAAAGCCCAGTAATTTGATGATTTAATACGAATCGTCTAATGACTGGGCTTCATTCTTTATTTAGAGTCAATATATTGGTTGGCAAACAAGCCGATTACTTGTGTTAATTGATTTTCAAATTGACGGGAAACATCAGAAAAACCTGTTTTGGCATGTATAAATTCATGATATAAAGTACCAAGAAATTTTTCTCTCGATATAAGCTGGTCTTTCAATATGTAGATTGTTTTTTCTTCAGGATTCCACAGTCCCACAGTGCCATACAATTCTTCCTTAGTATAGAGTTGCTTTGCTATTTTAATGGATTGGACTTCTTTTGGGGTTGGAAAAACTTGTTCTAATTTTTTATAAGAATCAAATATATCTTTTTCTTCTTCTGTTAACGAAGAATACGCAATTATTTCTGGCACAAAGGATTTTGAGCGAGTGGTTACAAAATTGCTCAATGTCATGATTTTGGCATTTTCTTGTACACAGGACTCGTTATAGGCTTCTATTCTTTTATAGGCTTTATCTGAAATCTCAATAGTTTCGATCCCATCTTGTTCTTTCATATCTAAAATTTCACGTGCTGAATCACTATTATGGAGTTGTTCGCTAGTTACGTAGATGTTTTTTTCTTTTGAGGTATTAAGATTTTCATGATTAATAATCACATTTGCCTCTACCTTTGTGTAGTTCAATTCATTTTTTCTTGTATTATGTTTTTTTACTTGCTCGTACAGTATGGAGAGAACAGAAGGCTGTTTGCATTGTTCGAGAATATCTTCAATCTTTTTGGCAAAAGCCGTTTTTCCAACATTTTTACGCTCGCGATTAAGTGCTTTTTTTAGGTGGGCATTCGCATTGGTAATATTATAAGAAAAAAGGAAATCTTCCGCTTCAGCTATTTCCACGCCATTAAAATAGATTTTCGAAATTCCATTTTTATTCTTAAGAATTTGGCCATGTTTATTACGATCCATCATCTCATAATTACCAAATGCACAGAATTTTGATTTTGCTTTTTCTATATCGGTATCAGTACATTTTATAACAATATCTGTTCCGATTTCATTTGGTTCTGAATAGTTTTTGATAAATATATGTAGTGTTTCTTCTCTCGAATCACCAGCTTTGACTTTTTTTCCGGGAAAAAATAGGCGTCCGTTAGAAATAATATAAAATTCTATATTATTTCTATATAATACGGCAACTGCATCGTTTAGACCGACACCAAATTTTCCTATCACATCATCTCGAGCACTTTTTTCTTTATTTTCATTTTGAGCAAAGTTTTCGATTTTTAAACCTCTACCATAATCGTGAATATGCCACCATCCTTCCGTGTCTTTTGTGATTTCTGGATTAATTCCAGCACCGGAAATTGTAGTCTCATCCAGGGCGTTTGCAATAAATTCTCTGATTGCGTCTGCCGGTTCCCAGTCCTCCAAAACCTTTTTTATATTCAAATCATAAAAGTCATCATAATTTTTGGTGTTGATTTTTGAAAACATATCTCTACTCCTTTTCTTTTTGAAAGGGATCAAATGGAGTTGTGTTTACAGATACGAAGTTAATTTCTCCAGCGGGATATTCGGAGATATATCCAGTTAGTCCAAATTTTTGGTGACAATTTGGACAGGAAAACTCATCTTCACGAGTTATCGTTTCATAAACTATTTCTGAACCCATTTCACGTGGATCACTGGAGATTTCTGCATTCTCGTAGTTTGCTAAGTGGACGTATTGAGGATAACCACATCTGGGACAATAAGCAATCTGTACCAAGGGATTATTAGAATCTAATGGTTGCAAAGGTTGTAATGGTAGACCAGGATATGGCACTTTTTTGGCGATTTGATTACTAGAAAATTTATAATATTTTTCTATAATTCCAGGGTTAAAAGGATTCTCTTCTTTTATAATTTTAGAGGCTAAATATTTGGCGGATCTATATTTTTCTATTTGCTGTTTCAAAAGGTTACTTATTGAATCTTTACCTTGAATGCATTTACTAATGCTTTTCGAGCTCAATCCGGTTCTATTAAATAAAATAATTGTTTTTAAAAATAAAAGATCTTTCTCAGTATATGAATTTTTTTTGTTATTTTCTTTTTCAAATGTTCCATTTTCTTTTAAATATTTAATTCGAGCCATTAATTTTTCTTTATCTACACCTAATTCATCAGCTAATTCCTTGAGAGCATAGATTTTTTCTTGTTTCTTCATATTTTAATTTCTCCTGGTATATATGAATTAGCCCATTTAACTGAGCCATTCTATATACCTTTTCCTTTCTACCTGATTTTGTATTCATCATGGATTTTACTTGTCTGTTAGAATTGAAATTGCGAATGTGTACTCGAAATTTCTCCTTGGGGCTTTGACTTCATAGGAAAGAATCTTGCCACTTCTTCGTATTCAGAATTGCGATCAGTTGGGTGGGCCTTTGAGTTCTTGTACCAGGATCAGTCGAATACTTTGTAAGTGGAGATTCCATTCGCTCATTTTAGAAAGGACGGTGCTCTTATGCGCTATTTGATCGGCATCGATGTCAGTAAATTCAAACATACAGCTTCTGTCATTGATAATGATGGTGTCGTTTACGTTGAACCTTTTGACTTCAATAACGATATCATTGGTTTCCAATTGTTTTTATCTACCGTTTCCTCTTTCACCAATGATGATTACATTATCGGTATGGAAGATACTGGCCATTATGGCGATAATCTTCAACGTTTTCTTTTATCCAAAGAATTGAAAGTGGCCATGCTTAATCCTTTAGCTACCAATCATATTCGCTTGGCTTTTGGTAAAGCCAAGAACGACAAACTAGACTCGGTTACGATTGGTTCTGCCTTGGCAATGCCTAGACTTTATCGAATCATCAAAGATGATCATTTCTCTTATCATGAGATTCGCGAGCTTACTCGCTATCGTCTGCACCTGACCAAATCCAGTAATATCTACAAAAATCGATTGAAGAAGTTGATCGATATCACTTTTCCGGAATTTGATTCTTTGTTCTCTACCGCTTATTCAAATACCTATTTAAAGGTTCTCCATGACTTTCAGAGTGCCGAAAACATTGCTTCTACAGACATACGAACTCTTCGGAAAGCTTTGATCGTAGATAGAGGACGCTGCGTTTCTATCACTGCGGAAGAGCTCAAATCTGCAGCCAAACAATCGATCGGTCATTCTAATTTCGCAATGGAAATAGAAATCCGGCAGACTGTGGAGATGATCGAAAAGATCAATTCAAACCTAGAGGCTGTTGAGAAAAAAATAGAAGAGTTCAGCCGACAACTAAACTCTCCCATTCTTGCCATCCCTGGTATCTCACACATATCAGCGATGTCTATCCTGGCAGAGATCGGCGATTTCTCCAAATATGAAAGTGCCAAACAAATCATCAAACTGTCAGGAACCAATCCATTTGTATATGAATCGGGTACCTATAGTATGGCACGAACAAGGTTAGAAAAGAAAGGGTCAAAGTATCTAAGAGCAACACTTTATAAAACGATTCAGACAGTAATCCTCTTCAATCCGGTATTCAATCAATACTATGCAAAGAAGCGAGCAGAAGGTAAGTCCCACCTTTGTGCTCAAGGCCACTGCGTGCGTAAACTGCTTCGAATAATCTATCATATTTTGACGACCGGCAAAGAATTTGATCCAGCCCTTTTACGATAATAAATAAGTCAAAGTCATCTTTAAAAAAGCTATTTCCCCATAGTTCTTTTTAGTGTACACATTTTTACAATTTCAAAGATCAAATCGACAACAAATCAAGCAATAATATTTCAAACTATTTCATAATTTTATACTTGACTTCCTATATAGTTGTCTTTTCTTAAGAGTATAAATCAGGGGACAAAGTCCCCTGTCAAGACTTTTTATTTTATCAAAAAAGAATGGTATTACAAGAAAAAAACTTCATATCGCAAAACCCCCACAGCTATTGTATTGATTGCTAAAAAGAGCTGTTACACATTCTGCCTGGTTTCGTCAACAACGCCAAGGTGATCGCCCCGTACGCGATCAACGCGCAGTCGGTGGTGGATTGTGTGCTTGTCCTGCTGGTGGCGGTGCTCTTATTTGTCTTGTCGCGCAACGAGAAAATTTCCAAAAAGGAAGGCGTGTTGTTCGTCTTGCTTTATGTCGCGTATTCGGTGTATGTGTTTGTACGCTAGCGCGGGAGCCAACGCAAGTCCGGTATAAAAAGGACCGGGCTTTTTTTTAGAATTCCTGACGGGAGTTTCCGGATTTCCATACCGGATCACGCGCGAACCGGAAGAGGATTTCGAGATTGCGAAAACCCGCAATGATTGTATGGATTGCTGAAAAGTGGGATTACACAACGTGTCAGGTTGCGTTAGACAAGTTTAATTGTCCTGTTTTCGTTAAGATAATTGATGAGAGGTGACAGTATGCAGACACAACGGGATTTTATCAAAGTTTGTGAAAGAATACAGGGAAGAGGTTATCCGGCATACAAGGATTGTCGTGGAGAATATCAATGCGATGGCTATGTGTTTTCCGTCGACCATGTGCAGGGCGATCCGTTCGCGGCGCCAAGCGACGTGTCGGTTCGGGTTCCAAACTCTTTTGAAAAGGAGAGCTGGGAGGTTCGACATCGCCGGATCGCGCTGGAGGATACATTGCTGCGGATTTTTTACGAGGCGTTGAAAAACGATCCATACAAAGGCCGCGGAAGTGGAAAAAGCGGCGTGATTTATGTGAGTCGGCCGCAGCAGGAAGTGATGGAGCGAAGCGCCTGCCATATCGACGAAAAGGAAATTACCATTCGGTTTCACATTGGATTTCCGGCCAACGGACGGCGGGTCTTATCGGACGAGTTGATTAAGATCGTGTGCAATTATTTGCCTGAAATGATTTTAAACAACTTGATCGCGGGAAATTTAAGCATGAAAAATCTGGAACGGGTGCGGGAGGCGATTTCGCTGGCCGACAACCAGCACGCGTTGCGGGAAGCGATGAAGAAACTCGATCTGGTGGCGTTTGTGGCGGATGGGGCCATTTTGCCAAGAAAATCGGGTATTTCACAGTCGCCGATGCGGGATGCGGTGCCGTTTATTTCGCCGGAATCGCTGAGCGTGGAAATTCCGGTTCCGCACGGCAAGCCAATCAAGGGAATGGGAATCAAAAAAGGAATTACGCTGATTATTGGCGGCGGATACCATGGTAAGTCCACGCTGCTGGAGGCGCTGGAGCGGGGCGTATATGACCATATCGCCCATGACGGACGGGAATATGTCTTGTGTGACGAGAGCGCGGTGAAGTCAAGAGCGGAAGATGGACGGAGCATCGAGAACGACAATATCGAGGCGTTTATCCGCGATTTGCCGGGCGACAAGTCGACACGCGCCTTTTCGAGCGAGGACGCGTCCGGATCTACTTCGCAGGCGGCGGGCGTGAGCGAGGCGCTGGAGGCGGACGCGAAAGTTTTGTTGTTTGACGAAGACACAAGCGCGGCCAACTTCATGGTGCGCGACGCTTTGATGCAAAAAGTCGTCCATCCGGATCACGAGCCGATCACACCGCTTGTCTATCGCATTTCACAGTTGTTTGAACGGGCGGGGGTCAGCACGATTTTGGTTGCCGGCAGTTCGGGGGCGTTTTTCGAGCAGGCCGATTTGGTTTTGCAGATGGATCACTACATTCCGATGGATGTGACCGCCAGAGCGAAAGAGATGGCGCTGGCGTTCCCGTATTTGTGCTCGCCGGAACGAAAACTGGCACCGGAGCGCTTCTTTACATCGCGTGTTCCACTGCCGTTGGCGTCTTTGCGATCCGACCGGGTCAAAATCAAATCGCAAGGACTGGACGCCATCGTGCTGGACCGGGAACCGCTGGATGTGCGTCTGGTGGAACAGCTGGTGGATCCGGAACAGCTGCCGACGCTGGGCGCGATGGTTTTGTACGCGCATCGGCATTTGATTGATGGAAAGAGGACGTTGAAGGAAGTCGCGGACAGGCTGGAAGAGCGAATCGACAGCGAGGGATTGCGGGTCCTTGGAAAACGGGACTTTTGCCGGGTAAGGAAACAGGAGTTCATGGGGGTTATGAACCGGTATCGTTCCCAGCGTATGAAACAGAAATCTTAAAAGGGCGAGTGCCCTTTTTCTTTTGGCGGCTGGATGGAAAGTGGACATTCATAACCGAAAGTATACCCGTTCGGGTGTTGATTTGTGCTGAATGTCCAATTTTATACCCGAAAAGGTATAAAATGGCTATTTTTGTTGAATATATACCCGAAAGGGTATAAAATAAAAACATGACAACGATTGGAAACTATATCAAAACGGAACGAAGAAAACTGGGAATCACGCAGGAGGAGTTCGCGCTGCGGGCCGGACTGGGACTGCGGTTTGTCCGTGAGCTGGAACAGGGAAAGGAAACGGTTCGAATGGATAAGGTGAACAAGGCGCTGCGGATGTTTGGCAAGGAAGCGGTGCCGGGTGATTTGGATCGGAGCGAGGAATGAGAAAAGGAAGTGTATGGGTGGAGGAACGAAAAGCCGGAACGATTGAAGAGACGGATCGCGGATACCGGTTTTCCTATGAAAAAGACTATTTAGCCATGAAAGATGCGAAGGACGTCAGTTTGACTTTGCCGCTTCATGATGAACCTTATGAATCGTCTGTGTTATTTCCTTTTTTTGATGGATTGATTCCGGAAGGCTGGCTATATGATGTGACGGTTCGAAACTGGAAGCTCGATCGTAAAGATCGTTTTGGCGTATTGCTTGTCGCCTGTAAAGATGCCATTGGAAATGTATCCATATGGGGGGAGAATGAAAGATGAAATGTTTGTATTGCGGAAAGGAGATCGTCGATCCCGCGCCGGAAGAAATGGAGTCACAATGGCATACAGAATGTACTAAAAAATTTTTCGGAATGACTTTGCATCCGGTTCTTGATTTAGATGATTCGATCTTGCGGGAAATCGCTCGAAAAACGGTAAGCGAAGGATATACGGTGCCTGGCGTTCAAAAAAAGCTTTCTTTGCATTTGATCGAAGAAGAGAAGGGATCGCGGTTAACGATCGTAGATTATCCGGCAGGATATATTTTAAAACCACAAACGGGAAAATTTTCCTATCTTCCAGAATTTGAGCAGTTGGGAATGCGCCTTGCGCAAATTGCTAAGATTCCTACCGTTCCATTCGGGTTGATTCGATTAAAAGATGGGACGTTGGCGTATATCACGAAACGAATTGACCGGTTGGAGAAAAAGAAAAAAGTCACAAAGCTGGCGATGGAAGATTTTTGCCAGCTTCAGAAACGTTTGACGGAAGACAAATACAACAGTTCTTATGAGCGGTGCGCAAAAACAATAAAAAAATATTCGGCTTTCTATCAATTCGACTTAACTGAATTGTTTATCCGACTCGTTTTTGCGTTTCTCATTGGCAATTCCGATATGCATTTAAAAAACTTTTCGTTGATTCAAAACAAAGAAGGGGTGTATCAGCTTTCTCCGGTATATGATCAGCTTCCTGTTAACATCATAATGTCTAAAGATTTCGATCAAATGGCTTTAACGTTGAATGGAAAAAAGCGAAATTTGAGGCGAGGCGATTTTTTGAAGTTCGCGCATTCGATTGGGATTGAAAAGAAAACAGCTGAAAGACTGATTGAGCGGATGCTGAAAAATATTGGCCGCTTTTTGGAAGCGTGCGAACAATCTTTTTTGCCCGAAGAAGAAAAAGAAAACGTGAAACGATTGATCCTGGAGCGGGCGGAATCGCTTCACGGATAAAGAAAGCCGGCAAGTTTGGCGTCTTTACCGGTTTGGAAAAACAATAAAAAGGCTATCATTACGAAGGGGATGCTCGAGAAGCAAAAGTAGAAATATCACGTAAACCGTGAAGAACTTAAAAAGGTAAAACCGCTTTATTTAAAGTGATTTTACCTTTTTTCTTTAAAGCTGTAAAACAAACGACATGAAGACGTGCCCGAATTAAAAGGTACCATCCTCCCGGTCTTTCAGAGCAGTATACGCGGTTTGTGCAAAATAGTTCATCGCTTCGACAGGATAAGAGCCAGACGCCGTTTCCCCCGTCAGCATAATCGAGGACGCCCCATTGTAAACCGCGTGGTAAATATCGGATATTTCCGCCCGTGTCGGGATGGGAGAAGTCATCATCGAGTGCAGCATTTGCGTCACGATCATATACGGCTTTTCATGCCTGCGACATATTTTCTCCAAGTCGTGCTGCGCGCTGGCCAGATGGACAAGACCAACCGAATCGGCAAGATCTCCACGGGCGATGATCAATTCATCGCAATACGGAAGCAGGGATTCCGCCATCGCGATTCCTTCTTTTGATTCGATCTTGGCGTATAGGCAGGCGTTTTTTAGACCACACGCATCCATTTGCGCACGAACCTTTATCAAATCTTCTGTGCTGCGAACAAACGGCTGCATGATGCCGGTGACGCCATATTGCGCCGCGCACGATAAATTATCGAAGTCTTCTTTTGTCAAAACCGGCAAAGGGATCGACACATTTTGGATGGTGATACTTTTCCGGGGAAGAAGCAGGCCGCCCCGGAGAACTTTGGATTTCTCATGATCTACGGTTTCAAGCAGGATCCTGCCATCGTCCACGAGGATTTGGACACCAGTTTTTAAATAGGGTCGCACACAATCCGGAAATCCAAGCGTGTTCGTCATCACGATATGATCTGTTTCCAGTGGCAAAGGCGATAAAGAAGCGGAGGTTCTTAATTCCGGACCTTGCATATCTATAAGAAGCTGAGGAGAAACGCCGCACCGCTTGGCCGCGATATGAAAGTTGGCGATCCAGTCGGCATGTTGCGCCAGATTGCCATGCGACAAGTTCAGCCGCATCCCTGTGGCACCAGCCCGAAACAAAGCCATAATCGTTTCGACTTCATGGCAGGCCGGGCCAAGCGTTCCGAATATATAAAGGTCTTTCATATTAACGACTCTCAAGTACCGGATTCACAGTTTCCGTCCAGATTTTTTCTAACAACCGGCAGCTATCCAAAAACCGCTGCTGCTCGGCGGGTTCAAGCTCAAGCTCCAGCTTTTCAATGACGCCTTTCGCCCCGATGATAGCAGGAACCCCGTTATAAATACCCGTATAACCATATTCACCATTTTGTTTAGCCGAAACGGTAAGAATGCTGTTTTCGTCATTTAAAACGGCTTGGACAAGTCGATTGAGCGTCATTCCAATCCCGTAATATGTCGATTTTTTCCGATTGACGATTTCGTACCCGGCATTGCGCACCTCGTCAAAGACTTCTTCCAGCATGTCTTCGTCGATTTTACGGGACTTCAATACATTCCGTATGGTCTTGCTTCCAATGCAGGCATGGGACCATGGCACAAAGCTCGAATCTCCGTGTTCGCCAAATACGTAAGCATGAATATTGTAAGGAGAAACCTGGAGACATTCGCTTAGACGAAAACGCAAACGAGCCGTATCCAGCAAGGTTCCCGTACCAATGACCCGGTTCGTCGGAAGGTTGGACACTTTCTGCGCGACCGCTGTCATTAAATCAACCGGATTGGTCGCCACGATCAGGATGCCGTCAAAACCGGAAGCCATGATTTGCTCGGTGACCGACTGGACGATTTTTGTGTTATCGACCGTTAAATCCAGACGGGTCTGATCGGAGCGCTGAATGATGCCGGCAGTGATGACGACAATATCGGCGCCTTTGCAGTCGGCATAGTCACCCGCTTTCATGCGGATTTGTTTTTTGGCAAAACAGCCGGCATGCTGCAAGTCCATGGCTTCGCCAATCGCTTTTTCTTTGTTCAAGTCGATTAAAACGAGTTCATCGACATTCCCCTGAACGACTAAGCTGTAGGCAAAGCTCATTCCCACCAGCCCTGTTCCAACGAGAACGATTTTTTTATTGTTTTTCATATGATTGATTCAACTCCTTCAAAAGGAACTATAAGAGAGGCGGGATGAATAGAAAAGAAAGAGCGTGACAAGTTAAATTGCAGAACCACTGCATTTTAAGATGCAAAAAATTGCGTTTACTTTGCAAGAGCCAATTTTTATGATAAGTGTGTCAAGCGAAAGAAAAAAGCGCTTACATAATGAGGAGGTGGCAAAAATGAGACTTTATTCAATCATGCGCGATTTTATCGAAACGGCTGATTGTCTGAATCTCAAGTATTTTACGGAAAAGTATCACGTTTCCAAACGGACAATACAAGGGGATCTCTCCTATTTCATGAATATCGGGGAGAGAAACGGGTTCAAGCTGCATACAATCCGTGGAAAAGGATATTTGCTGGAAGTGACAGACTCAGAAAAATTTGACCGGTTTGTTGCGCAGCTGGCCCAGCAGCATCCAACCGTTCCTCCAGACACACCTGAAAATTTGACCGCTTTTCTCGCGGTGCAAAAAGACTACATTTCTATGGAAGAAACAGCTTTCCATTTTCACATCAATCGGTCGGCGGTCAAAGCGCTCATTAAAGAAGTTGAAACGTTTTGCCGCAAATACGATGTGGTTCTGGAAATCAAAAGCCATTATGGCTTGCGTCTAAAAAAAGACAATCTCGCATTTACGACGATGCTGGCGGAAATGCTGGAAGCGGATAATCCGGTGTTAAAGCTTTATATGGAGCAATCTCTTCCTGTTTTTCGGACCATCTATCCGTTTCTCATTGATCAGATTACCGAGAGCCGGCAGCAAATCAACTACAATGAACTGAAAACGATTTATATTTGGCTGGGAGCGATCGCTCTTCAGGCTTCGCTTCTTTGTTTGCCGGAAGAAAGATACCGCGTAAAAAACACCCCGGTCGATCGCATTGCGGACGCGGTTTTTCAACAGCTCAATAAAAACGCGGGTTTAAATTTCGCGGCCTGGCAATATGAAGTGTTTGTGGATGTGGTCCGAAGCAATATTCGACTTAAAGATGCCTCGCTGGATATTAGCGACCAGCTGGAAAACCATATCGAAGAATTTTTGAAAGGAATTGACGCGCGATACAACACAAAATTTACGGATGACGAAAATTTCAAAAAAATGCTGTCGGAACATGTCTGTCTTCTTGTAAGCCGAAGCCATCAAAAAGTGTCGTATAAAAATTCGATGCTTCATGAAATCTGTATTCGGTATCCGCTCGTATTCAGTGTGGCAATCGAATTTTCCAATATGCTTCAACAACTGTACGGGATTACAGTGACCCAGGATGAAGCGGCTTTTATTGCTACTCATTTTGCAGGTCACCTGGAAAAAGAAAAGAGAGAAAAGCTCATGCGGTTTGATCGGGTAGCTGTCGTCTGCTCAAGTGGCGGCGGATGTGCTTATCTTCTGAAGATGCAGCTGGAAACGATTTTTCCCCAGCAAAAAATTCAGACATTCAGCTTTCTGAATATGGATGAACTCGAGTTATTCGATCCCGATATTATTTTCACGATCATGCCGCTAAACCGGGAGTTTAATATACCTATTATTTATATTCATGAGTTGTTGGAACCGGAAGATCTGGCAGCGATCCGGCAATTTCTATCTTATGACTGCATACAAAATTTTCAATTATCGGATACATCAAGTAAATTTGATGCTTTGTTTTCCCGGCGATACTTTCAAGTTCGGAAAGCTGGTTCCTACAAAGAACTTATCTCCGAGATGGCGGATCAGTTGATAAAAGACGATGTTGTGGAAGCGGAATACAAAGACAGCGTGCTTGAGCGGGAAAAATACATGAGCACCGTATTCTTCAATGGCGTCGCGTTACCGCATCCAATCAAGCTTTGCGCAAAGAAAAGCGTGATTTCCGTCTGTATACTCGATACGCCTTTGATGGAGCAGGGAAAGGAAGTTCGCACTGTTTTTCTTATCTCCCTTCGCAAAGATGAATATGGAAAATATGAGGAGATTACGAAGCTTTTTTACAAACTGATGCAGGACAGAGGAAGCGCCAGTCACATGGCGGCTGCCCGTTCTTTTGAACAAATGCGATTGATTCTTAGAGAAGTGGAGGCTACGGTTTCATGAATGAAACATTTTTACGCAAATTGAGCAATGCGGACGCGATCGCGTCCAAAGAAACGGAAGTGCGCGACCTGCTCGTGGAAGCCAATCGAGAGCATTGTGATGAAATTCGCTGCGACCATCTCGGAAGCGTGATTTTTGTGAAAAAAGGGTGTGGAGCCCATCCTTTGAAAATCATGTTTACCGCGCATATGGATGAAGTGGGATTTCGGGTACGGCATATTTCCGACCTTGGTTTTGTCTATTTAATAAAGACAGGTGGTGTGCTGGACAACTGTCTGGATATGCAAAAAGTCCGGATTACGACGCGATCAGGAAAAAAATTACCAGGCATCATGAACTGCCAGCGGGACAAGGCGGGCCATCCAGACGATATTTATGTGGATTTAGGATTTGAAACAAGAGAACAAGCGGAAAAAGCAGGACTTGAAATTGGCGATATGGTGACATTTGATACGACGTGCGTGTTGCCCGAAGGCACGGGAACCATCATGGGAAAAGCGATGGATGACCGTACTGGCTGTTATGTCGTCAGCAAGGTGCTGGAAAAGCTGAAGGACAGGCGGCTGGAAAACGACATCCTCATGTGCGCAACGAGCAGCGAGGAAGTCGGTACGCGCGGAGCGAAGACGGCGGTATTTCAGGAAGATCCCGACATTGTATTCGCGATTGACGTGGCCAACCACCCGGAGCTGGATCGAAGCTTTAAAAATCACCGCCAGCTTCATAAAGGATGCATGATCGAGCATTATGACAAAACGATGGCGCCCAATGACAAGCTTCTGCAATTTGCTAAAGAAACCGCGCGAAAAGCGAACATTTCCTTTCAGGAGGACATGCTGAGCGGAGGCGGGACGGATTGCGCCCAGGCGCATCTGATTGGCAATGGAAAGCCGGCTCTGGTTATCGGGATTCCTTTGCGGTATTGTCATGGACCGGCATCTATTGCCAGTTTGAGCGATATAGACAACGCGGTCGCGTTCGTATGCGAACTCGCCGCTACACTAACAAGAAAGAACTACGAACAGTTTCTACAGTTTACAGGAGGTATGAAATGACTGAATTGGAACAACAAATCGTAACGATTATTTCTGCGGCGGGTGCCAGTAAAGCGAAAGCTTTCGAAGCGCTCCGCAAAGTGAAAGAAAGCGATTATGATGGCGCCCGGGCTCTACTTGCTGAATCGAGACAGGCAGATCTGGAAGCGCATAAAGTACAGACCGCACTCATCACGGCAGAAATGTCCGGGGAGGAGCGACCGGAAATCGGACTGTTGATGGTCCATGCCCAGGATCACTATATGACGAGCCAGCTGGCCCGGGATTTGGTTGAAGAATTTATTGAGATTTTTGAAGCAAAAGAAAAAGGAGGAAAATAAGATGAAAATTGTATTGTGCTGTGCAGGTGGATTTTCTACCACTATGTTGATGGATAACATGAAGAAAACGGTTCATAATTCTGCGAAATTGAATGATGAGGACTTTGCGTTCAAGGCTGTGCCTGTCGATTTGCTGCCGGCCGAAGTAGAAGACACGGATGTGCTTGTCGTGGGGCCGCAAATCGCACACCGTATCGACTACATTCATGAAATGATTGATCCGTATCAAATTCCGCACATCATCGTAGACCAGGATGTGTATGGAAAAATGGATGGCGCCACGGTTATGAAGCAGGTTCTGATCGCCCGCCGAAAAGCGGATCTGGCAAAAGCAAATAAGAAATCGTAAAAGTGAAGGGACAAGATAAAAGTTATGATGAATAAATTCGAAACGTTCATGTCCAAATATTTGACGCCAATCGCCAATAAAATGGATCAGAACCGTTATTTGAGCGCGATCAAAAAAGCGATGGTCGCGATGACTCCGATTCTTTTGATCGGTAGTTTCTGTTTGATTCCGGAAGCGATTCCGAACATGATCGGTCCCAACAATCCAATATCCCAGTGGATCACGACCAATCTGGACATTATCTACATTCCTTACAATGTAGGAATGGCGCTTCTCTCGCTTTATGTGACGGCGGTTATCGCCTACCATTTAGGAAAACATTACAAACTGGACATTCCCGGCGTTCTCTGCATGGCGATTATCGCTTTCTTGATGATGGGTGTTGACTATGGAGAAGACGGTGGAATCAAATCCACTTATCTGGGGCCGAAAGGCTTGTTCGCGGCGATGTTTGCTTCCATTATCGCAGTGGAATTGTTCCGCTGGTGCAAGAAGAAAAACTTTACGATTAAGATGCCGGAGTCGGTGCCGGATTTCGTATCCCGCTCTTTTGAAATGATTCCGATTAGTGTAATCATTATTGGTTTCTTCCTGATCATCCGAGTTGTGTGCGTCAATGTGCTGAACACGCTGCCGCCTCTGGTTTTCACGAATTTGTTCGCGCCTTTGGTCGGCTCCATGGACAACCCGTTTGCGGTTACGTTCTTGCAGATTTTGCGATGTCTGCTGTTCTTCTGTGGTATTCATCCATCGGTGCTTTCACCGATTACGAGCCCGATTTCAACGCAGTTTCTTGCTGAAAATATCGAAATGGTCAAAGCCGGCGGCGAAGCGATCCACTTTTTCGCTCCTGGACCGGAATCGGCATTCGGAAACTTTACAGGCACCGGCGTGACGTTTGGTCTTGTGTTCTGGTGCTTGCTGTCCAAGGCAAAAGCAATGAAACAGGTTGGCCGCATCTCGCTGATTCCGGCGTTGTTTGGAATCAATGAGCCAATCTTGTTTGGCGCGCCGGTCGTATTGAACCCGATTTTCGCGATCCCATATGTAATCTGTGGTGGAATTATCGGCTCTATTCCGTACTGGATGATGTACTTTGGCTGGCTAAAGTGTTCCACTTTCACGCCACCATATGTTGGCGTTTTCCTGGAAGGATATTTGACGAACTTTGACTACATGTCTTTGGTTGCAAACGGAATCCAGCTAGTTCTGTCCATCTTGATATGGTATCCGTTCTTTAAAATTTATGAGAATCGTGAACTGCTGGCGGAAAAAGAAAAAGAGGAAAAACAAGATATTTTCAGTGCCGAAGATCAGGCTCTACTGGATGATTTACATCTTGATTTCTAATGATTTCAAAGGGCAGGATTTTCTTGCCCTTTCTTTGGAGGGACAATGGCGAAACATATTGAAAACATTCGAAAAGAGTTAGGAAGGCACCGCGCCGACGCAATTTATCTCAAAAGCAAGACGATGAAAAAATATTTGGATACGATGACCGGGAGCGGTTGTCAAATCCTGATTGCGAAAGAGAAAGGTTATTTGCTGCTGGATGGCCGGTATGTGGAAGAAGCAAGACAAAAGGAACGGGATTTGGAAATTATTCTAACCGAAAATATAAAAGAGGAAATAAGCCGGATCATGAAAGAAAACGACTGGCATTGCCTGGCCGTGGAAAACAGCGAAACCTCTGTCAGTGCATATAAAGATTTCAAAGAAAAAGGGTTAGATGTGATTTTACTGGATGAGGAACTCGGACAAATGCGAATTGTCAAGGACGAAGAGGAAATCCGGCGCATTCAGGAAGCTGTCGATCGAACCGATTGGATTTTTGAACAAGTCAAAGCGAAAATCAAGGCAGGGATGACGGAGAATGAGGTTTCCGCCTGGCTGCAATACTACGCGATCGCCAGTGGCGCCCAGCAGATGGCGTTCGACACCATTGTGTCGTCCGGAGAGCGGACCGCCCTGCCGCATGGCCGGCCGACGAATCGCAAGATCAGGCCCCATGAGCCGATCCTGATTGATTTTGGAATCCAATACAACAACTATCAGTCGGATATGACACGGATGCTCTTTATCGGGGAACCGTCTTCAGAAATGAAAAAAATTTATCATACGGTTCTGGTCGCGCAGACCACGGCGCTGGCCGCGATAGAAGAAGGAAAGACTGGACAGGAAATAGACGCGGTGGCCCGGAAAATCATTACGGACGCCGGATATGGCGCGTATTTCGGTCATGGGCTCGGGCATGGAATCGGAATCGGGGATGGCAGCGAGCTGCCGCGGCTGAATCCAAAATCGGATACCGTTTTGAAAGAAGGCATGCTGATGTCCTGCGAACCCGGCATTTATGTGCCGGGCGTCGGGGGTGTCCGCATTGAGGACGATGTCCTGATTCGCGACGGGAAAGGCGTGGCCTTGAATCGTACTCCGAAAGAGATGTGCATTTTGCAGGAGGAAACACATGAACTATGATTTTAATGAAGTAATCAATCGGAAAGGAACGTATTGTACGCAATGGGATTATGTACAAGATCGCTTTGGGGAAAAAGACTTGCTGCCCTTTACGATTTCGGATACGGATTTTAAGATTCCGGTTCCGATTACTGAAAAGATAAAAGAAGTGGCCGCGCATGAAATTTATGGGTACACGCGCTGGAACCATGCGGATTTTAAGAACAGTATTGCCGGGCATTACGGTCGAAGATTCAACACGCCAATTCAAAAGGAATGGATTTTATACAGTCCATCCGTCATGTATTCGGTCAGCTTGCTGATTCGGCTTTTAAGCGAGGAAGGAGACGGCGTCTTGACGTTCGATCCGATGTATGACGCTTTTATGAATGTGATTGAACAAAATCACCGGAAGCTGATTGGCCATTCGCTCAACGCGGAAGAAGGATGGTCGATTGATTTTGAACGGCTGGATAAAGAACTGGAGAGCGCTTCGATTCTTTTGCTTTGCTCGCCACACAATCCGACAGGCCGGGTTTGGACGAAAGAGGAAATGGATCAAATCGTGCGTTTGTGTAAAAAGCACCGCGTCAAAATCATTTCGGATGAAATTCATATGGACATCCATTTGCAGGGGGAGGCGCCGATTCCTTTGCTGCGATATATCGGCGAATATGACGGATTGTATACCGCCTCGGCCGCTTCGAAAATTTTCAATGTGCCCGGGTTGATTGGATCTTACGTTATGATTCCGGATGAAGCCATTCGAAACGCGTTTTTGCATCAGACGCGCACGATGGATTTTCTAAATTCCGCCAGTATTTTCGGCATGCATGCGATCATGACCGGATATAACGAATGTGACGACTACATTGACCAGTTGTCGGCGTACGTGTTCGAAAATATGAAATTTGTCCACGATTTCCTTGCGAGTCAGCTCCCGGATTTTCAGTTTGCAATTCCTCAGGCGACTTATTTGGCCTGGATCGACGTTTCCAATGTGCCGTTTGGGGCAAAAGAGATGCAGGAAGCGCTGGTAAAGGTTGGAAACGTGGCGGTTATGAATGGCGAAGTGTATGGAAAGAATGGCAAAGGGTATTTACGGTTGAATTGCGGATGCCCGCGGACCAAGCTGGAAGAAGGGTTGCGACGGGTGAAAATCGCGATGGATTCTTTGTACGACGCGAAACGAAAGGAGAACGCGGATGAAAAAACTGTTTAGCTGGGTCGACCAGACGCCCAACAAAGTGAACACGACCGCGCGTTTGTACGCGTATTTGATTGACTGGGTGGTTGGTGGCGTGGTTTGCGCTTTTCCGGCCGTTCTTCTTTATGGATTGATTACACGGCGCAGCGATGTGTTTACGGATCTCTATGTGTTTCCGGCACTGGGGTACAGCCCGTTCTGGTCTTATCTTGGCGGTTTTCTATGTATTGTGGCAGCCATTGTTTATTTTGTTTATATTCCGTATAAAAAGTACGAGGGCCAGACGTTGGGCAAGAAAATCATGAAAATTAAAATCGTGAATAAAGATGGAAGCCGTGTCTGTTTGCGATCTTTGTTCGTTCGCCAGTGTATTGGTTTGATGATTGTGGAAAGCGGTGCGGTTGTGGTGGGTGGTTATTTTCGGCAAATGGCTACTTTGGCGCTTTCCTACAATGTGGATTCCTGGTGGCAAATGGCGGGGTCGATTTTGATCGTCCTGTCCGCGCTGCTGGTCGCTGTCACGCTCAGTCACCGCGCTTTGCACGACTATTTGGCCAACACGAAAGTGGTGCCGGCTTAAAGGAAAAAGATTCCCGGAAGACAATTTTCGGGAATCTTTTTTATAGGGCATGGATTTTGATTTGGCGGTCTTTATTTTTTGAAGATCCTGTATTTTGTATTCATGCCGGAACCGTTTTTTTGAATCAATCCTTTAGAGGACAACGAATGCAGAAGGCGAACGGTTTTCGCTTTGCTGAAGCCGGTCCGCTCTTCCAGCTGCGCTCTCGACAACAAAGTCGAAGAAGACAAGTTGCTTAATATCGTCTTTTCATCGGCTGAAGTCTCGATGACCGTATCCGACACGGGAAGAACAACGGTGATGGAATTGTCGTAGATTTTAAATTCCGGACTGGCTTGATAGGGGTCATAGGCTTTCTTGACCCTTTTGATTCCGGAGCCAAACATTTCAATGTACGCGAGTCTGAAAAAGATATTTCCTAAAATTGGATTTCGCAAAAAACTGATTTGTCCATCCAGATATTCCGCTTCGCTGATGCCGGCCGGCAATCCGCCAGGCGACGTGATTTCTATTTTGTCTTGATCCATCGAAATCCTGATTCTTGTTTGGATGTCCCATGTCCGATGGACCAAGGCGTTTGCGAGCGCTTCGCGAAACGCTTCCTTTGGAATCATTTCTTTTTGGACGCGTTGGCTCCCTTCGATTTTTTCATAACAATAATATTTCCGGTACATTTCCATCGCTTGATGGTACATACAGAAAACGGACATATGATCATAGGTTTGACGTTCCATGAGTTCGTTGATATTCCGCCCGTATCGTACGAGATCCACGCCTGGAAACCGGTTTTCATCCGCGACAAGAGCCGCGGCGTGATTATAGGTGTTTTTATCCATCAACCCTAATGTTTTCAAAATGTCCGGTGTTATCGTTTCGACGCCTTTCTTTTGAAAAAATTCTTTTCCAAGTTGAGAGAAAGTCAAATCTTGTATAGATGAAGGCTGTTCTTCGTAGGTTTGATTCGAACCTTCCAGAATCAGGCGGTTTAGCTCAAGACGATCCACTTCGATCGTTGCCGAATCGTTTCTTTTATACGTTTTTCCTTTATAAAAATAAGGGGTGTAAGGACCTTTCAAGATGTTCAGGGTTATGGTTTGATCTTCGTTTATATCTAAAGTGTAGGAAGGGAGCGGCTTGATCGCATCGTTGATTTTGTTTTCCAAACGCAAACAGGCGTCAACCGGATGCTCGATTCCCGGAACCGTGCCATCGTCACGGATCCCAAAAATGATTTTTCCATCGCCAAAATTTGCGTAAGCTGATATTGTTTTTAAAAATGAATTTGTATCGACGGTTTCTTTCAATTCCAGATTCCTGCTTTCGCGCATTGTGATCACCTCTTTTTGATATTGTATATCGAATCGAGTTGGTGTGCAACGAGAGCTTCCTCGACTCAAAAATTTATGAGTTGAGAGCTTTATCGACTCAAGTCGACTCGTTCGTGCAGTAAAAAGGTTTTACAGGGGAAAACTTTTCACTTTCCGTAACGACAATCAGCTCGTTTGCCTGGTTGGCGGGCGTATCTGGTCTTTGTTCGTGAACCCCCGCCTTGTCGTCGTAGCCGTCGACGCCGATAAAAAACTTGTCCACAAGAAAGTGGCTCGCCGTGTCTTTGACAAACGGCCCGACGGCTGTTTTTCAACCGCCTGCATGGCTACCATGTGCAATACAACATTGTTTCGAAGGCGACGCTGCTGGACGCGCAGGCTCATCCGGAAAAGCATCGGGATCTTATTGTCCGCGTGGCGGGATACAGCGCGTTTTTCAACGTGCTGTCGAAAAAGACGCAGGACGATATCATCGGGCGGACGAAGCAAACGTTATAAAAGAAAAAGCGTATCGTGGACGGGATACGCTTTTTTGTCGTCAGGAAACGAGACAGTGGTGGATGGCTTGCTCGAGAATGTCCGGGTCGATTGGTTTGTCGAGATGGATGTCGATGCCGGCCTGGCGCGAGGCTTGTTTGTCGGCTTCCAGCGAGTTGGCGGACAAGGCGATTAGCGGAATGTGGCGCATCGCGGGGTTGTCGCGCATCGCCTTGGCGAGCTGCCAGCCGTTCATGTGCGGCATTTGAATATCGGTCACGACAAGATCGAAGCCGTTTGGATCGGCCACGAGGCGGCCGAGCGCCTGCAAGCCGTTTTCCGCTTCCTCGACTTGAAATCCCATGTCCTGCAAGATTTCCGTTTCGATTTCCCGGTTGATTTCGTTGTCCTCCACGACGAGCAGCCGGATCGACGCTTTGGATAGCGGGTCCGGGGACGAGGCCGGTTGGCCGGAATCCAGGACGCCATTCAAATGGCGGGAAGCGTTGGATAAAAACGCTTCTTTGACCCGGTTGGCGCGGCGGGCGGTTTCGAGCGCGTCGACGAGAATGTCGTTTTGGCGTCGCTCGTTTTCGACCGGATGGAGATGGATCACGACGCGTTCCACTGTTTTGGCGCCCGGCACGCTGTTGACGACGCGCAACCGCATCGCCAGAGGGGGTTCGTGGATGGCGACCTGGTAGGTCAGCGTGAGTTCGGGCTTGCCGGCTAGAGCGGCGCGAATGGATTCCGGCGCGGTTTGCGCGAGAAACGCGGCCTGGTCCTGAGGAAGGATCCACTCTCTGGCGTAGTCGCGAAACAGGGCGTCGTACTTTGCGCTGGCGCCTTTGGGCAGCAGGGCGCCCATCCGGTCGCTGACGCGAAAGCCGTAAATGGTTTGGCGTTCCAGGTCGGCGTATAAAATCGAGTCGTAACGTTCGGAGAGCGTTTCGATGACTTCGGCGTGCATGGTTTGCGCCTGATGAACGCGGCGCAGCCTCGCTTCGAGGCGCTCGATTTGCCGGATTTGTTTTTGCTCGCGTTCGACGCGTTCGGTGATGTCAGCGAGCGTGACGCAAACCAACGCGTCGCGGCCCGGCTCAAAAAGATCGGAGCGGCGCTCTTCGACCCATCGAACGCTTTGGCTTACCGGCCGGATGCGGTAGGTAAGGGGTGTGGAAGACGCGGATGGGCGGATGACCTCGTTTCGGATCCGGGCGCGGTCTTCGAACGCAGCGATTTCGGAAAACGACCGGTTGACGTACGCCAGCCATTCGTCGAGGCTCGCGCATTCAAAGAGCTGGACGAGCGCTGGATTGGCGTACACGATTTCTTTTTGTTCGTCGTTTTTGAAAACAAGAAGAGCGTCGGGTAGCCATCGGGCGAACGCGATAAATGAAAACGCGAGCGAAAACAAGGCTTGGCGCTCTGGCGACGGGGAGGCGATTTGGTCGCGCGACTGCATCGCGGACTCCCAGGATATAGAATGGACCGTCAAAAATTCGGCAAGCGCGGCAAGCGCCTGGCCAATCGACGGCGGAAAGTTTGACTGGTGTATCATTGAAAAAACCTTTCTGCTCTAGAGAGAGGACTTTTTTGTCCTGTTTTTCATGATACCATTTTGCGGGAGGGCGAAAAAGCGGATTTTGAAAAAGAGAGGAAAAAAACGAGGATGTGACATCAAAATGGTTTATATTCCCTTAAATAATTTGCATTATGCGAAGTTATCGCCTATAATAACGGCATGAAAATGAGGAAAAAAGAAGAGTTTCAGAAAAAAATCCAGGCCCATGTCGAGCATTTTGAACAAAACGGCCGCTTTTTTCAACAGCACAATTATCCGCACCATAAACATGTGAGCGTGCATGAGCATGTGCGCCATGTCGCTTATACAGCGCTGAAAATCGCGCATTCCCTGAAAGTGAAAGTGGACGAGGACAAGCTGATTCGCGCTGCGCTGCTGCACGATTATTATTTATACGACTGGCATGACGACGAGGCGTGGCATAAGTTTCACGGGTTTAAGCATCCCCGCTTCGCCTGTGACAACGCGCATCGGGATTTTGGCCTTTGCGAACGGGAGCAGGACGCGATCCTGAAGCATATGTTTCCGCTGACGATCAAACCGCCAAAACACCGCGAAGGGTGGCTGATCACGCTGGCGGACAAGATTTGCGCGTTCAAGGAATGCTGGATCAAAAACTGGAGCTACGAAACGACACGATAAAACAAAGAAACGCAATCTTGATGGAGGTTGCGTTTTTTTGTGTGGCGCTATTTGATTTTGTGGATGAGCAGGCTCGAGAAAGCGTGAAAATCCGTTTGCGCGGACAGGCGGGTCATGAACTCCTCGTCGGAAAGCAAGCTGACAAGCGGTTCGTACACGTTCAGGAAGACGCGTTTGTCGACTTCGTTGATGGCGAGCAGAAAGACGGCGTACACTTTTTGCTCGTTGTTCCATAAGACCCCTTCCGGGCACAAGGCGACGCTGACCTTTGTTTCCCGGGCCGAGGAAACGAGTGGGTGCGGGATGGCGAAGCCGCCAAACGCGGTGGAACACGCCTTTTCGCGTTCGAGTACGCTTTTTTCGAAATCCGACGCGACGATTTCCTTTTCGTTGAATCGGGCGCACATTTGATGAAGCAGCGCCTCTTTGCTCGTTTTGCGGACGACGGAAAAGAACGGTTCCTGGAAATATTCGAAAAAATGGTTTCGAATCATTTCCCCTTTTTTCCGCTCTTTGATTTTTAAGATTTTTTTGCTGAGCGCCTGCTGGGTGTATGGTGTCCAGATCGGCGAAAGCGATATGACTTTTTGGCTCGAAACGGTCGAGAGTGGAATCGTAGAAACGACAAGGTCGTAGCCGTCGTCCATGCCGCTTTGTTCCGAGGAAGCGACGTGCGGAATGTAAAGCTCGTCGGCGAATCGCGTAGAGAGCGTTTGCAGCAAATCGGACTGGAAGTTCAAATACGCCGGACAGACGAGCAAGGTTTTCAGTTTTTGGTTGAGCGCGTTCGACTGGTCGATCCAGGAGGAGATGTGGATCGCGAAAAAGGCGATTTCGTCTTCCGGCAGCAGGACTTGAAAGTTTTTTTTGTATTCGACGGCCATGACGATCGCCATTTCATAAATGGTCGGGCTGATTTGCCGGATACTTTCTTTCATCGGTTTTTTGATGAATCCGCCTGTTTGCGCGCGAATGTTCAAATTGTGCAAATGGCGCAAAAACAATTCCTTGACTTCTTCCCGGTTGAGGTCGACATGAAACCTTTTTTCCAGCAAATCCAAAATTTGACTCGTGAAACGAATGTTTTTTTGATCCATTTCAAAGGAAGGCTCGCTGGCGCGAGATTCCGGATTTTGACTATAAACAGGTTTGAGGGACGCCTTGAACCTTTTTTCGTATGTGGTGTTTCTTTTTACGTCGTCGGATCGTTTCGATATAATCAAGAAAAAGGAGATGATGTTGTATGCATCCAATCACAAACGCGATGGTCGTGCCCCATCCGCCTATCTTTTTGCCCAACATTGGACAAGGACGGGAAGCCCAGGCGCAGCCCATCCTCGACGCGTACCGGGCGGCCGCGCAAAAACTGATCGCCTCCCAACCGGAAACCGTGGTCATTGTTTCGCCGCACGCGCCAAGCTACTTCGACTACATTCAAATTTCCAGCGGGAAGGAAGGCGTCGGCGATTTGCACGCTTTTGGCGATTCCATCGACCGCTTTCAAATCCGCTACGATACCGAACTCATTGAGGAAATCAGCGCGATGTGCCTTCAGGAGGATATGCCCGCCGGCACGCTAGGCAAGCAGGACGGCCTGCTCGACCACGGCACGATGGTGCCGCTCTATTTTTTGAAAGACTTGCCGGCGTCGACCCGGTTCATCCGGATCGGCATTGGCGGCGTCAACGCCCGCCTGCATTATCAGCTGGGTTCGATCGTTCAACGCGCGGCCGCGAAGCTGGGTCGACGCGTCGCTATTGTGGGATCGGGCGATTTGAGCCACTGCCAAAAGGAGGACGGCGCCTATGGCTTTAAAGCGTGCGGTCCCGTTTACGACGAGAATATGATGCGCGTCTTAAAAACCGGCAATTTTCTCGCCCTGCTTTCGATTCCCGAACGCGATTCCGACGAGGCGATGGTTTGCGGGCAGAAATCGTTTTGCGTGCTGGCCGGCGCGCTGGACGGACTCGCCGTCATGGCAAGCGAGGGAGCGCACGCGGCGCCGTTTGGCGTCGGCTATGGCGTCGTGTCTTACGCCCCGCTTGGCTTGGATCCGCTTCGGCACTTTTTAATAACCGCCAACGCGCAGGCGCGGGCAGACTACGAAGCTCGCGTCGCCCGGGAGGACGACTACGTAAAGCTGGCGCGGACCACCATCAACAACGAAATCGAAAAGAACGAGTTGACACTGCCTTCCATGGATTTGCCCGAAAAACTGTTGAAGGAGCGCGCCGGGGTCTTCGTATCCATCCATGAAAACGGCCGGCTGCGCGGCTGCATCGGCACGACGAGTCCGACGCGCGAGTGCGTCGCCAGCGAAATCGTGAGCAACGCCATCGCCGCGGCCACCCGCGATCCGCGTTTTCCAGCGATACAGCCCTGGGAGCTCGAATCGCTTGAGATCCATGTTGACGTCCTCGGTCCGGCGTCTCGAATCGACTCCTCCGATTCGCTCGATCCCAAGCGGTACGGTGTCATCGTGACGAAAGGAAACAAGCGCGGGCTGCTGCTGCCGGATCTGGAAGGCGTGGACACCGTGGAGATGCAGCTTTCCATCGCGAAACAAAAAGCGGGACTCGATCCAAACGAGCCGGATTGCGTGCTCGAACGCTTTGAGGTGGAGCGCCACATATGAAATGCGAGACATGTTTTCGCCATTGCGCGCTTGCCGAAGGACAGATTGGCTGGTGCAAGGCGCGGCAGCGCGTCGGGGATGTGATCGTCGACCGCAACTACGGGAAGATCAGCGCGCTCGCGCTGGATCCGATCGAGAAAAAGCCACTGGCGTTTTTCCATCCCGGCTCGATGATTTTGTCGGTCGGCAGCTACGGATGCAATCTGGCGTGTCCGTTTTGTCAAAACCACGCAATCGCGCAACGCGATCTCGATGGATCCTGCGCCTGGGTGACACCCGAACAACTTGTGGAAAAAGCGGTTTCCCTCGTTCCGCGCGGCAACATCGGCATCGCCTTCACATACAACGAGCCAATGCTTTCGTGGGAGTTTATCCGCGATACCGGCCGGCTGGCCAAGGCGAGAGGCTTGCAGGTCGTCGTCGTGACCAACGGTAGCGTGACGCTTCCTGTTTTGGAAAAGGTGCTGCCGTATGTCGACGCGTTTAACATCGACTTGAAAGGCTTTTCCAACGCGTACTACGACTATGTGTCCGGGAATCTGGAAACCGTCAAACGATTCATTGAACGGGCGGCGACGGATGCGCACGTCGAGCTGACGACGCTTGTCGTGCCGGGAAAAAACGACAGCTTGGAGGAAATGGAGGCGCTCTCCAGCTTTGTGGCGTCGATTTCTCCGTCGATTCCGCTGCATTTGACCCGATACTTTCCACGATGGAAAGAGGAAACGCCCGCGACGTCCATCGAAACGCTGCAAGCGCTTCAAGCGGTGGCCCTTCGGCATCTCGACAAGGTTGTGCTAGGAAATGTATGATGTTTTTCGTTGACAAGCCAGAGGAAGGATGGTAGGATCATACCACTAGTTAGTTTAAACTAACGATTGACGAAGGAGAAACACATGCGAGCATTGAAGAAAATAAAAAAGATAGGAATCGCCCTGGCGGCGGTTTTCTCTATCGCTTATATGAGCGGGTGCGCGAGTCGTCCGGCGGACGAATCCGCCGCCGAAGAAACGAAAGTCGTGCAAACGGACAAGGGGGAGGTCGAGATCCCGGCCCATCCGCAGCGAATCGTTTCCGATTACTATTTGGGCGAGTTTCTGGCGGTGGACACCAAGCCGGTCATCGCCTCGCCGTACGCGCTGGACAATCCGTATTTGGCGGATCAAGTCGAAGGCATTGAACCGATGAATATCACCAGCGCGGAAACCGCGCAGGAAATGATCGCGGCCGCTGAGCCGGATTTGATCGTGACGATTACCGAAGCGGATTACGAGAAATACTCGAAAATCGCACCGACGGTGTACATCGAGGACGGAAAGCGCAGCGACGAGCAGCTGTTTCGCTATATCGCGCAACTTGTTGGCAAAGAAAAGGAAGCGGACGAATATTTGCGGAAATTCCACGAGAAAGTGGAAAAAACCAAGCCGGAAGTCCAGCAGGCGGTTGGCGACAAAACCGTTTCGATCGTGGAAGTGTGGCCGCAGCAAATTTACTCCATGGGCAGTCATTTCGCCCGGGGCGGAACGATTCTTTACGATTTGTGGGGACTGAAAGCGCCGGAAACCGTGCAAAAGGAAATGGTCGATGGGGACGAAGCGTACCAAGTCGTTTCGCTTGAAGCGCTGCCGGACTATACCGGGGACTATATTTTATACGGCGTCCTTTCGGACACGGATCCGGATTTTGTCACGGATTCGGCGATTTGGAACAACTTGCCGGCCGTACAGGCAAAGCGGGTGCTTCCGTATCGGCAAGTGGCGTTCATGCATCGGGATCCGATCTCGCTCAACGGCCAGCTCGATGAGCTGTACGCGTTTTTAACGGGCAAAGAGGTGCAGGAATGAGAAAGACGGTTAAAATCAAGCCCGCCTTTTATATGATTGTGATTTGTATCGCGGTGGTTTTCGCCGCGATTCTTTCTGTTTTTTTAGGGAGCACGAAAATCCCGGTTTTGGAAGTGCTTCAGGCGCTCGTTTCGCCCGATGGAACGAGCCACGCGCATTTGGCGGTTTTAGAGCTGCGCATTCCACGCACGATTGGCGATTTGCTTGTGGGCGCCGCCCTGGCTTGCGCGGGGGCGATGATGCAAGGGGTCACACGCAATCCGCTGGCGGACTGTGGCTTGCTTGGCATCAACGCTGGCGCGTCGTTCGCGCTGGCGCTTTGCCTTGGCGTGTTTTCCACGATGGATTTTGGATGGAGCGTCCTGGCTTCGATGGCGGGCGCCACAGTGGCGGCTTTGCTTGTGTTTGGCTCCATGCGGGTCGGCCGCCGTCCGTTCGATACCGGCCGGCTCGTGCTGGCGGGTCTGGCTGTCAGCATGTTGTTCACGTCGCTGGCCCAGGCCATTTCCTTGTTTACGAATACGGGACAGGACTTGGCGTTTTGGAGCGCTGGCGGCGTGGCCGGCATTCGGATGGAACAGCTGAAAATCGTGGGGCCGATCTTGCTGGCGGGCCTCGTGTGGGGTTTGCTGCTGGCGAAAAAAGTGGCGGTGCTCTCGCTTGGCGAAGAGGTCGCGCAAGGCCTGGGGGTGCCAGTCAAACGGGCGACGCTTCAATGTCTGGCGGCCGTGCTGCTCATGGCGGCTTGCTCGGTGGCGCTGGCGGGACCGATCGCGTTTGTCGGTTTGCTCGTTCCGTACATCGCGCGGTTTTGGATCGGGCCGAGCTATGAAACGCTCATTCCGGCTTCCATGGTGACGGGGGCGCTGTTTATGGTCGTGGCGGATTTGATTTCCCGGGTAGTCAACGCGCCATCCGAAACGCCGGTTGGCTTGATTTTCGCGATCATCGGCGTGCCGGTGTTCGTGGCGCTGGCGCGCAAAGGAGGACGCGGTTTTGAGTAAAAAACAAAAGAGAAGACAGCGCGTCGTGCTGCTTGGACTGCTGGTGGCGCTGCTTGGATTGGTCGTGGTCGACTTGCAGTCCGGCTACGCGAACATTTCGCTGACGCAAATCGGGGAGATTTTGAGCGGCCGGGCGAGCCGGGCGCTGACGTATACGTTTTTAGAGTTGCGGATGCCGCGAATCGTCGTGTCTTTGCTTGTGGGCGTCGGGTTGTCGGTGTCGGGGATGCTCATGCAGTCGGTGACCCGCAACGAGATGGCCGACCCGGGGCTGCTGGGGATGAACGCGGGATCGGGTCTGCTGCTGGCGGTGTTTTTCGTTTTTTTTAAACAAAGCGTGGATCGTTTCTCGTTTTGGCTGCCGGTTTTATCGTTTGCCGGCGCGCTAGGCGTGTTTGGACTCGAATACCGGCTGGCGCTTGTCCGTCAGAAGATGCATCCGAAGCGGCTGCTGCTCATGGGCGTGGCGATTTCGCTGGCGCTTTCCTCTTTGACGACGATGCTGATGCTGCGGCTGCCCGATCAGGACTATGCGTTTGTGCAAAACTGGCTGGCCGGCAACATTTGGGGCGCGAGCTGGGGAAACGCCGCGCTGCTCGCGGTCGGGTTTGTTCCGCTGCTGGGGGTGGCGTTTTATGGAGCGAAAACGCTCAACCTCTTTGATTTGGGCGAAATTCCGGCGACGGCGCTGGGCGTGGATGTCAAGAGGCAGACGAAAAAGTTTTTGCTGGCGGCCATCGCCTTGTCCTCGCTTTGCTGCGCGGTCGGCGGCGGCTTGAGTTTTGTCGGTTTGATTTGTCCTCACCTGGCACGCAAACTCGTGGGTGTCAATCATCGGGTGCTCGTGATTGGAAGCGTGTTGCTGGGTGGCGTGCTACTGACGGGCGCGGACATTGTTTCGCGCACATTGCTGCTGCCCAACGAGATTCCGGTCGGCATCGTGGCGACGGTGCTTGGGGCTCCGTATTTCTTGTATTTGCTAGTAAAGGAGAAGTAATGGAAAACAAAGAGAAAACGATTTTGGAAGGAAAAGGGCTGAAAATCGGCTACGATGGCAAAATCGTCGTGCCCGGGCTGGATGTGAAAATTCCCCGCGGCAAAATCACGGCGCTGATTGGTCCCAACGGCTGCGGAAAATCGACTTTGCTGAAAGCGCTCGCCCGCGTTCTTTCGATTGAAAGCGGCGAAGTGCTGCTGGAAGGAAAGAACATCTTTCAAACGCCGACAAAGGAAGTGGCGAAGCAAATGGCCCTGCTGCCGCAAGCCCCGCAGGCGCCGGCCGGCTTGAGCGTGGAAGAACTTGTGTCTTACGGGCGCTATCCGTATCAAAAAGGATTCGGGGCGCTGGATTCGACCGATCACGCCTTGATCGACGAGGCGATGAAAAACACGGGGGTCTACGATTTACGCGAGCGGGATATCGCGACGTTGTCGGGCGGACAGCGTCAGCGGGCCTGGATCGCGATGGCGCTGGCGCAGGACACGCCGCTCATTTTGCTCGACGAGCCGACGACGTATTTGGATATGGCGCATCAGCTGGAAATTTTGGAGCTGCTGCGAAAACTCAATGAAACTGCGGGCAAGACGATCGTTCTTGTCATTCACGATTTGAATTTGGCGGCCCGGTTTAGCGACTTTATGGTGGCGATGAAAGATGGGCGCATTTTGTTTGAAGGGGATGTGCGATCCGTCATGACCGAAAAGATGATGCGGGACGTGTTTGGCCTGGACGCCTATCTTGTGCCAGATCCGTGGTCGGGGCGGCCGACGATGCTGACGTACCGGCTGGCTCAATAGCCTTCGAAACCGTTTTGGTACAAAGTACCCCAAAACCGCTGGAAGTCGTCGGGCGTGATCGTCTTTTGCGCGCTTAAAATTTCATACGACTCGTTTTGCCACGTGTATTGGATGTTTGTTTCCTGGTAGCCGTTGCGAAGGTAAAACGCTTTTCTTCGGACGCGCTGCTCCCGGTTGTCGATGTGTTCGTGAATCGTTTCGATGTCGACTAAAATCGCCTGGTCGGGATGGGCGGTTTGAATCGTTTGCAGGATTCTCGAGCCGTAGCCTTTGTCTCTTAATTTTGGCTCGACGCAAAAATAAATGATGTGAACGATGGATCGGACGATGAGCAAGGAGGCGAAGCCGACCCATTGCGCTTCGTCGTGAAAGGAAACGACTTTGGCAAAACGGTCGTCGTCGATCAATTTGACGAGATCTTTCCGCTCGTTGGGGGGAAAGGAATGGCGGTACAACGACTGGATATTTGCGTAATCCGGATGTCGGGTGGAATGGATAAATTGATATTTTAGCATAATTTGGACTCCTGAAAAACAAGGCGTATCCTCATGGGTACGTCTTTATTTTAGTGGAAAGGGCGCGTGTTGTGTGCACGGATACTCTATGAGCGCAGAAAAGAAAACGAATCCCGGCTTTTTCGCGGGGACTCGCTTTGTTTTTAATCGTCGCCGTCGGTCGTCATTTCCTCGAGCAGTTTCCAGTCCTTGTAGCTTGATTTGACGTATTTTTTCACTTCTTTGGCGACGCCGCTTGTCAGGGCGTGGCGCTGGCGCGAAAGGGAGTAGTAAATCGTCAGGATCATTTCTTTGAGCTCCTCGTCGTCGAGCCATTGGAGCTTTTCCTCCGGGGTGTCATACAGCTCGTGATAAATTTTGGCGAGCACCGACAGCCGGTTGGCTTGCGTCACGTCGTCCATGACGTCGTCGAACGCCTGTTGGAGCTTGGGCTGCATGTAGGCAGCGATTTGTTCGTGTGTCATATTCAAATCTCCTTTTTCTTTTATTTTACTCGCTTATGAAAACGCTTACAAGTTAAAAAAGGAAAAAGGACTTTTGATTTTTTTCAAAAGTCCTTGAAAGGCTAGTTATTGATGAGAAGCTCGTCCTCGTTGTTCCAGCTGTACAGCTTGCGGATTTCCTCGCCCACTTTTTCGCTTGGATGGGCGGCCGCTTTGCGGCGCAGCGCTTTGAATTTTGTTTGTTTTCCCGCGTCGGACATACCAACGAGGAAGTCCTGGGCGAACGTGCCGTCCTGGATGTCGGATAAAATCTTTTTCATCGCTTTCTTCGTGTCTTCCGTGATGATTTTTGGTCCGGTAATGTAGTCGCCGTATTCCGCCGTGTTCGAAATCGAGTAGCGCATACCCGCGAAACCGCTTTGATAAATGAGGTCGACAATCAGCTTCATTTCGTGAATGCACTCGAAATAGGCGTTGCGCGGATCGTAGCCCGCTTCGACAAGCGTTTCAAAGCCCGCCTGCATCAAAGCGACGACACCGCCGCAAAGAACGGCCTGCTCGCCAAACAAGTCGGTTTCGGTTTCCGTCTGGAACGTCGTTTCCAGCACGCCCGCTCTGGCGCCGCCAATGGCCGCCGCGTACGCCAGCGCCAAATCCCACGCTTTGCCGGAGTGGTCCTGCTCCACGGCGATAAGGCAAGGCGTTCCTTTGCCGGCCTGGTATTCGGAACGAACGGTGTGCCCCGGCGCCTTTGGCGCGATCATCGCGACGTCGATATCTTTTGGCGGCTGGATGCAGCCGTAATGAATGTTGAAACCGTGCGCGAACATGAGCATGTCGTCCTCTTTCAAATTCGGTTTAATGCTTTCCTCGTAGAGCGCCGCTTGTTTTTCATCGTTGATCAAAACCATGATGATGTCGGCTTTTTTGGTGGCTTCAGCAGCCGTATATACTTCGAATCCCGCTTTTTCGGCTTTTTCCCATGATTTGGAACCTTCGTACAATCCAATAATGACATGGCAACCCGACTCTTTCAGATTCAATGCGTGGGCATGACCTTGCGAGCCATAGCCGATGATTGCGATCGTTTTTTCCGTCTAATAATCCGATATTGCAATCGTTTTCGTAAAAGATCTTTGCGTTTTCCATATTTATACATCTCCCTTTATGGGGCATTATAATCGAATTTGAAAAAATGTTCAAGAAAGAATGAAAGTTTTTCACGATGTATGAAACCTTTGTTTCATAACCGTTTTGCGTTACAATAAGAAAACGGAAAGGAAGAAAAAACGATGAACTGGAATGATATTGATTTCTCAGCGATAAAAAATATGGTGGATTCCCTCTCCGACGAGGAGAAGAGCCGGATTCAGGACATGGCCCGGCAGATGATGAGCCAAAACGCCCCGAAAAAGGACGAAGAAGCGGAAGAAGAAAAAGAGGTTTCCCTGGCGGAACGACTCGGATTCGAGGAGTCGCTGTTTGTCGATCTGCCCGGAAAGATGCAGGACGCTCTGGAGGCGGCGGACGATATGGAAGACTATTACGAGGACGACCCGGAAGCCGATTTTTCGGCCGCGGCGCTTTTTTACGCCAAAGCGCTGCTCGAAGCATGCCGGCACGCGTTGTACGAGCCCATCAAAACCACGCTCGCCCCGAAAGGATTCGGGCCGAAAGCGTGCACGACGCTGGCGATATACCGCGACGCGTTGAACGAGGACGGGATCCACGCCCTGGTCGACGCCGGCCATGGCGAAAGCGCGGGCTGGATGGAGCTCAAAGCGCTGCTGGCGTGGATGGAGCTGCAGCTTCAGCGCGCCGAGTACGACGTGATCGCCTATCCGGATTTGCTTGTCATAAAACAAAAGCTGCTGGAGGAAAAAGGAATTTTGCGGCCTTTGCGGATGGAAGAGTAAAATACGTTGTTTTTTGGTACAACTCGTGCCCAAATCCGGGTTTTTCCGCTATAATAAAGTATATAGATATAATAAAAGGAGCTGCATTATGAACAACAAAATCGAACAAGCCAAAGGAAAATTGATCGTTTCTTGTCAGGCCCTTCCTGAAGAACCGCTGCATTCTTCTTTCATCATGGGTCGGATGGCCAAAGCGGCCAAAGAAGGCGGAGCCAGCGGGATTCGCGCGAATACGGTGGCGGACATCGAGGAAATTCAAAAACAAGTCGATTTGCCGGTGATTGGCATCATCAAGCGCCAGTATGGCGACAACCACGTATACATTACCCCGACGATGACGGAAGTGGACGAGCTGATGGCGATGGAAAATCCGCCGGAAGTCATCGCGATCGACGCGACTTGCCGTCAGCGCCCCGACAACAAATCGCTTGACGACATGTTCGCCGAAATGAAGGCGAAATATCCAAACCAGCTTTGGATGGCGGATTGCGCGACGCTCGACGAAATGAAACACGCCGACGATCTCGGCTTTGATTTCATTGGCACGACACTGGTAGGCTACACGCCGGAAAGCGAAGGCGACAAAATCGAAACGAACGATTTTGAAATCATTCGCGAGCTGCTGAAGACGGCCAAGCATCCGGTGATCGGGGAAGGAAACATCGACTCTCCGGAAAAGGTGAAACGCGTGCTTGACCTGGGCGCCTACAGCGTCGTGGTTGGCTCGATCATCACCCGTCCGCAAGTCATTACAAGACGGTTCGTGGACGCGATTGAAAAATAAAGAAAAGCGGATTTTTCGCGAAGCGCTGGCTGGAAATGGCGAGCGCTTTTTAATTTCCTTTTGGAGGGGTCTTTGCTATGATGGGACTTGTTTAAAAGCAGGTAAGGAGATCGAACATGGAAAACATCAAATTGGATCCGAATACGATATACAGCCAGGATTTTACCATTTGCGCCAACGGGTACGGCTGCCAGGAGGTGGACGCGTTTTTGGATCAAGTCATTGAAGACTATGAAGAGTATGACGAGAAGGTCCAGGAGCTTGACGAGGCGCTGCACCGGTTCCAGATGAAATCGGCGCAGCTTCAGGAGCAGGCCCGGGCGCTGCAAGCGAAAAACCAGCAGCTCCGCGAAGAGGCGAAAGCCTAGAACGGAAATCGGAATGATTTCTGCTTTTTTTTGGCAAAAGTGCATATAAAACCGCATTTCACAAATTCATCCCAAAAAGTGTTGACATTTGTTCTAAATTTATTATGATTTTTCATAAGAGGGAGAAGGAATATGATGAAGGAGAACAAAAAGAATGGGATCGACACTTTTATATATAGGGATGGCCGCCAGCGCGCGGAAATCGAATCCGGCAAGGAAGGGAAAAACAGGAGGTGTCGAGCATGTTAGGAAATGAAAATTTACGAATGGCCGCCTACGAGTGTGGAAGATTTCAGGGATTTGAAAGCCACTTGCAAGTGCTGAAGGCGCAATACGCCAGCAAAGCCAACGAAGTGGCGATGCGCCAGTGGGAAGAGCTGATCGCGGAAGTGAAGATGTTCATGGACGACCAGCAGCCCAACATCCTGTATTCTTTTTCGAAACGCAACGGAATCATCGCCGCGCAAGGCTTCACGATTGATTTTTATCCCCCGGCGCATACGTTCGCGAATCGGCTGATGAAGCTGCGCAGCCAAATTCTTTTGGCGATGGCGAACGTGGATTGCGGTTCGGGACTTTACAACGTATTGGATTCCCTGTATATCATGGTGCTGTACGCGTTGTACGACGACGAAAGCGGCCGGCATCTTGTTCGATGGAAGAGCGAGCACGAAAAGAATCTGCGCGCCTGGATGGATCCGGCGGATGTGGACGAAATGATTCAAAGCGTCCTGGAGGAGATTCTCATATAAGGACGCGGCGCGTCCTTTTTTTTGCGTGGTGTGTGCTATAATGAGAATCATCAATCATGGAATTAGGAAGAAGGAAATGTATGCTATCAAAAACACAGTTGGAACGGATGCTGACCCGCTGCATGCGCTCCAAGGCGGATTTCGCGGAAATCTTTGAAGAAGATGGAACAAGCGAAGCGATTTCGATGCTCAACGACGCCGTCGAAGACGTCAACCGGGTGCTGCGCAGCGGAATCGGAATCCGGTTGTACGCCGGAACCCGCTCAGTCTATGGATATACCAACGTGCTCGACAACGCGACGCTTGAGGAAATAATCGACGATTTGCGGGCGGCCATCGGGAAAGAGGAACAAGGAAAGGACGTTGTTTTGCACCCGACGCCTGTCAAAAACAACCATCCGGTCGCCGTGGATCCTGTCGACGCCTCGCTGGCAGAAAAAGTGGCTTTGCTCGACCGGGCGCAAAAGGCGGCGTTCGCGGCCAGCGATCAAATCGAGAAAGTCAACGGAACGCTAAGCGCCGTGCGCCAGCATGTGCAAATCGCGAACTCCGATGGACGTCTCGTGCAGGATACGCGCATTCGCACCCGCATGGCTTGCGCGGCGTACGCCAGCGACGGAACGACGCTCCAGTCGGGAACCGCTTCGCCGGGTGCCAGCATGGGGCTTGAGTTTTTCGACACCACGACGCCGGAAGCCATTGGTCAGGAAGCGGCGCGGGTCGCCATCGTGCTGACCAAGGCAAAACCGTGTCCGTCGGGCAAGATGCCGGTCATTATCGACAATGGATTTGGCGGCGTGATTTTCCACGAGGCGTGCGGCCACTCGCTGGAAGCGACGGCGGTCGCGAAAAACCAGTCGGTTTTTTGCGGTAAGCTTGGCGAGCGCATCGCTTCCGAAAAGGTGACAGCCATCGACGACGGGACGATTCCCAACGCGTGGGGCTCCCAAAACGTGGATGACGAAGGCAATCCGCAGCAAAAACGGGTGCTGATCAAGGACGGGATCCTTCAATCGTATATGGTCGACACGCTCAACGGCCGCCGCATGAACATGGCTTCCACCGGGTCGTCGAGACGGCAGTCGTATAAATTCGAACCGACTTCCCGCATGAGCAACACGTTTCTGGCGGCTGGCACCGACAGCCTGGAAGACATGCTCGATGGCGTGGAAAAAGGCTTGTACGCGAAAAAGATGGGAGGCGGCAGCGTCAATCCGCAAACCGGCGAGTTCAATTTCGCGGTGCAGGAAGGCTATTTGATTGAAAACGGAAAAATCACGGATCCGGTCAAAGGCGCTTCCCTCATTGGCAACGGCAAGGAGATTTTAATGCATATCGACATGGTGGGCGACAACTTGAGCCGTTCCCAGGGGATGTGCGGCTCAAGCAGCGGCTCGATCCCGACCGATGTCGGCCAACCGCGCATTCGCGTTTCAAAAATCACAGTAGGAGGAACGGCCAATGAATAAGCAGGCATGGATGAAGCGGGCCGCAGAACTTGGCCTGGAGCAGTTCGAGATTTACCAGGCGCTCGCTTCGCAAAAGGAATTCACATGGTTCGAGCAAACGCTGGACACGTTTGTGACAAGCAAAGTGCTGGGCACAAGCTTGCGGGCCATCAAGGACGGCAATGTGGCGACGATCGCGCTGGAGGAAGTCGACGACGGGAAAATGGACGAGGCGCTGCGCGCGCTGCTGGAACAGACGGCAATCGTGTCGAGCGAGGAGGCGGTCGCCCTGACGCCGGTGCATGAAGTCGTCGCGCTGGAAAATCCACATCGGTTCGAGCCGCTTTCCGTTGAGCAAATCGAAGCGATGCTGCAGGCGATCGAGAAAAAAGCGCTGGCGTTCGATCCACGAATCGTCCAGGTTGGCTATTTGGGATACGAGGAAGCCAAAGGCGGTCGTGAAATCACCAATTCGCTTGGTGTGCAGCTGACGGATGAGGACGCGGTTCAATATGTGGCGTGCACGATCGTCGCGCTGGAAAACGGCGAGTACAAAGACGCGACCAAAGTCCGGATCGTATACGATGCCGGATTTGACGTCGACGCGTTTGTCCGAGAGGTGTGCGAGGAAGCGCTGGGAAAACTTGGCGCGCATTCGATTCCTTCCCGGACGTGTCCGGTCGTGTTTGAAAAGGACGCGATGACGTCGCTGTTTGGGGCGTTCGCGGGGTTGTTTTCCGGCGACATGATCGCGAAGGGCATTTCCCCGATTTCCAAGGATTTAGGCAAAAAAATATTTTCGGAGCAAATCACGATTTTCGACGATCCGCGCCATACCGACGCGCTTTCGGTGGCGGCGTTCGACGACGAAGGGTTTCCGACCCGCCGCAAAACCGTCGTGGATCATGGCGTGTTCGAGCAGCCGCTGTACGATGCCCGGTCCGCGGCGAAAATGAACGTGGAAAGCACAGGCAACGGCTTTAAGTCGGGTTATGCCTCCCCGGTGCGTGTCAGCCCGATGAATATGTGGATCGAGCCGGGTACGGAGGATTTGGACGCGCTGCTGGCTCGCATGGGCGACGGGTTGGTCATTACCGACTTGATGGGACTGCATGCCGGGCTGCATTTCGCGTCGACGCAGTTTTCCTTGCAGGCGAGCGGCTATTTGGTAAAGGATGGCAAACGAGGCGATCCGGTGACTTTGATTACCGTGGCGGGACGTTTCCTTGATTTGATGAACGAGGTGGAAGCGGTTGGCAGCGATTTGGATTGGAGCTACAAGCAGATCGCGTCGCCAAGCATCTTGTTCAAGCAGTGCGCGATTAGTGGAGAATAAATATGGCACCTTACAACAATCAACAATTAAAAGACGCGCTGGTGGCGTTAAGAAAAGAAGAAAACCAGCAGACGATCAACGACATGGCCCGGACGTTGCGCGATACGAGCGTGCTCGCGCCCGCCATGTGGGATCAGGAACCCCAAAAAGACGAGAACGGACAGCTTGTGTTTGAGCCGAACACGAAAATTCAGCTCATGATCATGCAGGACGCGCAGGGAAACATGTATTTCCCGATGTTTACGAGTTTTGAAGAACTGAAGCAAGCCAATCACGACGACACCGTCCACGCGCTCGTGCTGTCCTTCGACCAGTTCATGTCGTTTGTGGACATGGCGAAAGGGCAGATCCAGGGCATCGTACTCGATCCGTTTACGGAAAACGTGCCGATCGACGTGGAATTTTTGGAAGGCGTCGCCCGGACGAAGAAAACGGTGATCAAGCCGACGAAGCTGAAAAAAGGCGATCAGCTGCAAGTGCGCGAGCCGCTGAAAAAGGTGGAGGCGCTGATTTCGGCGCTCAACGAGGAGGCGCAGAAAATTCCGTCGATTCAGGAAGTGTACTTGAAAGAGCGTCTGGAAGGCGACGATGTGCACTGGCTGGTCATCGTGGATATGAACCCGCAAGATCCCAAGCTGTTTCAGCGCCTTGGCGAAGCGTGCCGGGGAAAAACGGATGGCAAGGACATGGAGTTTATTTTTTCGACGATGCAAGTCGCGCAGCAAATCATGGCGGATTCCACGCCGATTTATATTAAAGACTAGAACAGAAGCGGCCGCGTAAAAACGTTGCCGCTTTTTTGCGGATCTATAAAAAAACCGGCGAATGACTCGTGTGAATCAGACGCCGGTTTGGTTCTTATGGAAATTAGGAGGCTGTGTTTTCCGCATGGTCGTGCTTGGCTTTGTCGTGCATCATAATGAACACGTCGACGCCCAGCAGCAAGGCCGCGATGATTGTCACGTAGTGGGTCATAAACTGCGCGAAAAACGCGCCGATAATGACGTTGACTAAGAAAGTGACGACGAGAATGATGCTCAGCAAAAACCGGTACATGTCGTCGCTGTCGCGCAGATGGATGTACTTGACAAGGCGTTCGACGGCTTCGCGTAAATTGCCGTTTAAGTAGACGGTCGCCAGCGGAATGTGATGGATTCGTCGAAAGGTGATGGCTTGCAGGCCGCAAACGAGTCCGAACATGGGATTGGCGAGCGCGTTCCACGAGGCGGGAAGCATCGTGGCGATGAGGATGAGGACGATTTCGCACAGGGCCGGGCCGATGCGCCATCCTTTCCGATCGTCGTGCAAGTGAAAATGGGTGCCTAAAACGACGCCGAGCACAAAAAGCAACACGGGGAAGGTGTATTTCAAGATTTGGGAAAAGTCGCCGTTGGCGATATCCATGCCCAGATAGAGCAGATTTCCGGTTTGACTGGACGCGAAAACCTTGCCGCGGGTGACGTAGCATCCCGCGTCCATGATTCCCACGCTCGCGCTGGCGAGTATCCCGACTCGCAAAGAGTCCTCTCCATGTTTTTCGTCCTGAATGATTTGATGTACAGGATCCATAAAACCACCCGCCTTTTCTAGCTTTACTATACGGTGTTTTGCGTTTTTTTGAAAAACATGTGCTTTTTAAAGCGCGTCTTTGAGACGGTTTGTGATCCAGGGAAGAATTTGATTTTTTCTTGACAGGACGTGTTCCATGAACAAAGGCGTTTGTTCCGTCGTTTCCAGGACGGATTTGAGCGGGCCGCCAAAGTAAAAGTACGAGCCTTTTTGCAAAATGTCGGTAAACACCATGACAAACAGGTCGGCGCCTTTGCGAAGCGCCTGCTCCTCGAGGGCTTCCTCGATTTGCTGGGCGGTGCAGGCGATGTCCTCGATGCTGGGAATCACGGCTTGCGCGATCAAAACGTTGCGGCTTTCGATGGTGAAGGCTTTGACGTCTTCTTCCAAAAAGCGGCTGGCGCTTTTTTGGGCGCAGTTGGACGCCATGAAATACATGTCGTAAGCCAAATCGTCGGTTTTGACGGCGGCGATTTGGGAGAGTCGCTCGGCCAGCTCGATGTCTTTGGCGGTGGTGGTCGGGGACTGGAAGTTCATCGTGTCCGAGATGATGGCGCCCAGCATGAGGCCGGCCAGCGCTTTTGGAGGCTCGATGCTGTTTTCGAAAAACATGCTGGCGATAATGGATGTGGTGCTGCCGATGATTTCGTTGCGGAAATAAATCGGCCGGGTCGTGGAGAAGTCGTTGATGCGGTGATGGTCCACGACTTCGAGAATCGTCGCCTTTTCGATGTTGGGCACGGATTGGGAAAACTCGTTGTGATCCACGAGGATCATCGACTTGTTTTCGTAGTCGATTCCGGCGTCTTTGAGCAGGTAGCCGACCAGCCGGTGCTGGTCGTTGACGACCGGATAGGCGCGGAAGCGGTCTTTGCGCATTTTTTTGGCGGCGTCTTCCATGAACTCGTCGATGTGAAACATGTGCACGCTGCCGGACATGAGTTTTTGGATCGTGGGCGCGAAAAACAAATAACGGGAAGTGTTCATCGAGCCATGACCTGATATAATGATCGGGCAGTGCTTTTGGGCGGCGAGCTCGAGGACTTCCTCGTCGACGTGGCCGCTCCAGACGATAATGAGCATGCCGGCGCCCTGCTCGAGCACTTGTTTTTGGGAAGCCGTGTCGTCGCCGATAATGACGATGCGGTCTTTGACCTGGTAGCGGTCCGCCTTGTGCCGGGACAGTGTGACGATGCTGACTTTTCCGTTCAGGTGGAGCTGCTCGTCGTCGAAGACGAGGTTGCCGTCCAGCGTTTTGGCGACGTCTTTCGTTTTGACGTCTTTGAGCAGGTCGATGCCAAGCGCGGTGTCGGCCAGGGCGATGACGCCTAAATCGTTGGTCGTGATCATGCCGACGACTTTTTGCTCGCTGTCCACGACGGCCATGAACGGCTGATGGCAGCGCCGCATTTTCTCGAGCGTTTCAAAGATGGTCGCGTCCTGCTCGACGACATACGGGCGCTCGAGCGGCAAATCGTACAGCCGCACTCTGGCGTCTTCGAGCAGTGGGGGCTCGTCAAAGTGGAACCGGTTGAGCAAATAGGCGGTTTCGTCGTTGAGCGGGCCAAGACGGCACGCCACGGCGGGAATCTGGTTTTGATTTTTTAAGTAGGCGTAACTGATGGCGGCCACGATCGAGTCCGAATCCGGGTGCCGGTGGCCGGTAATATATATCGTGTTCATACTTGAACAGTACCATAAATCCCTGAAAAGGGAAACAAAACGAAAAACTTCGTGTAGAAAAGAAACACTTTTTTTATAATAGGAAAAGAACAGAGAGGAGCACTATGAAACTTCCGGATTCCATTCAAAAAATCATGCGCCGGTTCCATGCGGCGGGCTATTTGTGCTATGTCGTAGGCGGCGGCGTGCGTGACACGCTGCTGGGGCGGAAAGCGCACGACTATGACTTGTGTACCGACGCCCTGCCGCGTCAGACGATGGCGTTGTTTGAAAAAACGATTTTGACAGGGGTGCGGCATGGCACGGTGACGGTCGTTGTCGACCACGAGCATGTCGAGGTGACGACGTTTCGTACGGAGAGCGGGTATGTGGATCACCGGCATCCGACGTCTGTTTGTTTTGTCAAAGATGTGCGGGAAGATTTGGCGCGGCGGGATTTTACGATAAACGCGATCGCCTACGCGCCGGAAACCGGAATCGTCGACCCGTTTGACGGAAGAGGGGATTTGGCACGGCGGCGAATCCGGGCGGTCGGGGATCCGGATCGCCGGTTTCAGGAGGACGCGCTGCGCATGGTGCGGGCCCATCGGTTCGCGGCTTCGCTTGGCTTTGCGATCGAGCCGTCGACTTTGGCGGCAATCGAGCGAAACGCGGCGCTGATTCGATTCGTGGCGGTGGAGCGGTTGCTTCCGGAATGGATGCGGATATTGCGGGACGATCCGTTTCAGGTGCGGAAGATGCTTTCTTTGTGGCGTCCGTGGCTGCCGGAATTGGAGGCGGCGGCCCATTGTGAACAAAACACGCCGTATCATTCGATGGATGTGCTGGATCACACGTTGTGCGCGATTGGCCATTTGCGCTCGTTTGATCCGATGTGCGCGTTTGCTTTGCTGCTCCACGATTTGGGGAAGCCATTCGTTCGCACGACCGATCCTGACGGCCGGGACCATTTCAAGGGCCATCCCAAGGTGAGTGTCGAAATCGCTAAGCGGGTTTGCCGGGATTTGAAACTGCCGAACGCGTGGAAAAAGACGATTCCGGAACTGGTTCGTTATCATGACGAGATCGTGAAACCGTCTTTGAAGTGGTTGTATCGGTTTCGGGTCGAGCAAGGCTGGGACGAGGAAATGATGCGGCGGTTGTTCGCGGTGCAGTACGCGGATATCATGGCGCATTCAAACGTGGGCCGACAGCGGCTGGCCGCGCTTGGGGAAATGATTCGTTTTTACGAGGAGGAGTCGAAGAGGCGTCCGCTTTGTCTGGCGGATCTGGCGCTTTCGGGGCAGGATGTCATGGCTCTGGCGCCGGTTCAGGGAAAAGCGGTTGGCCAGGCGTTGAAAAGCATGCTGGATTTTGCGTTTTACCATCCGGAACAAAATACCCGGGAGGGATTGACGCGGTTTATAAAGGAAAGGATTCATTGAGAATATGGAATTGTTGATTGTTTTACTGCTCGTTGTCTTGCTGGTGTGCGTGCTGGTTTTGTTTGTGTATTTGCTCAATCAGGGCCGGCGCAGCGAGTCGATCAACGCGCAGCTGCTGGCGAAAAACCAGGAGGCACTGACGGTGTCGTCCATGGCGGATCAAAAGATGGTTTCGCGGTTCGACTCCATTTTAAGCCAAATGCAGGCGCTGCAAAAAAACCAGATCCACTCAGCGGATTCGCTGGAGTGGGTGCAGGAGCAAGTCGAGGGGATGGCGCAAGTCATGACGAACACAAAGCGGCGGGGCAACTGGGGCGAGTACCAGCTGGATTACTTGCTGGGGACGTATTTGGGAGAGAATGACTCGATTTACTCGACGCAGTACACGCTGCCGAATGGAAAGATCGCGGACGTGGCGCTGCATTTGCCGGGAACGAAGCAGGTGCTGTGCATCGACTCGAAGTTTCCGATGGAAAACTTTATGCGCATGGACGACGATCCGGAGAGCCGGGACTACTACTTGCGGTTGTTTATGCAAAATATTAAAAAGCATATTGACGATATTTCGAATAAGTATATCAACGCGTATACGGCGCCGCAGGCGCTGATGTTCATTCCAAGCGAGGCCATTTACCAGTTTGTGTGCGGCAACTGCGACTCGTTGTTTAGCTACGCGCTGCAAAAACATGTGATGCTGACGTCGCCAACGACGCTGGTGGGCATTTTGTTTTCGTTGCAGACGAGCACGAACGACTTTTACCGGGCGCATCATTTGGAGGAGATCGAGCGGGAATTGTTTAAGCTGAAAGACGACATCGAGCGGCTGGAGGAGCGGACGGAGAAGTCGCTGAAATCGCTGGACGCGTTGAGCAAGCAGTTCCAGTCGGTGTACATTTCGGCGCGTAAGATTGGGACGCGGTTTGATTCGATGATCGAAGGAAAGGATGGACAACATGATTTCGACAATTAAAGGCGATATAACGGGCTTGGATTTTGATTTGATCGTGAACGCGGCGAACGACCAGTTTTTGCCGGGCGGCGGCGTGTGTGGCGCGATTTTCGCGGCCGCGGGTCCCGCGCTGGCGCAGGCGTGCGCGGCGCTACCGAAGGGAAAGGCGGGTGATGTGCGAATCACGCCGGCTTTCGACTTGCCAAGCAAGGCGGTGCTACATGCGGTGGGTCCGATTTACGAGGGAACGAAGCAAAACGCGGAAGACTTGGCGAGCTGTTACTGGAATTGCGTGGCGCTGGCGTACGAGTATATGCGGGAGCATGAATTGTCGCGGGTGAGTTTGGCGTTTCCTTGCATTTCGACGGGGATTTATGGCTATCCGCATGAGGCGGCTTGCGATGTGGCGATCCGGACGATTAAGAAAATCCGTTCGGCGTATCCGGATACGAAGGCGATCGACATCGTGTTTGTTTGTTTCGAGCAAATCGACTATGAATTGTATAAAAAGGCGCTGCGCTCGCTATGAAGTCGATGGTGGAGATCGCGCACGCGTTTCTTGAACCGTGTTTGCATCGGCAGGCTGTTTGCGTGGACGCGACGTTTGGCAACGGGAAGGATACCGCGTTCTTTGTGGAATGTGGCGCGCGGCTTGTGTACGCGTTTGACATTCAAAAAGAACTCATTGAAAAAAGAAGGGGCGATTTCGATGAAAGGGTGGTTGAGCTGATTGTGGATTCACATGCGCATTTGGATCGGTATGTCGACAAGCCGGTGGACGCGATCGTGTTCAATTTTGGTTTTTGTCCGCATGGGGATGAAACGATTACGACGATGCCGAAGGAGAGTGTGGAAGCGGTGCGAAAAGCAATCGGGCGCTTAAGAAAAAAGGGGCGGATGGCGCTGGTCTTGTATCCGCATTTGTTTGGAGAACAGGAATCGGACGCGCTGGAGCGGGTGTTGAGGCGGATCGACCCGCATGTGGCGACGATTCAGAGAGTGGAGAGTGTGAATACGAAAGCGGGGCCTTTTGTGCTGCTGGTGGAGAAAAAAGCAGGGGAAACAGGGAGAGAGTCGGAAACGATCTGATTCTCTTTTTTTGTTTTTAACCAAAAAATATATGCAGATTTTTTCAGAAAAGTTAAATTTAAAAAGAGAACGAAACATTTAATGAGGTATAATGAATAAAAAGAGAAAGATAAGAAAGGTGATATATTTTTATGACAAAAATGTTTGAAAGATTTCATGATCTAGGGATCATCCCGGTCGTCGTTCTCGACCATAAAGAAGACGCCGCGCCACTAGCCAACGCCCTTTGCGAAGGCGGTCTTCCCGCCGCGGAAGTGACATTCCGCACCCGCGAAGCCGCCGCCTGCATCGAGGCGATGAAAGCCGCCCGTCCCGACATGCTCGTCGGCGCGGGTACGGTTTTGACGACAAAACAAGTCGACGAAGCCATCAACGCGGGCGCGCAGTTCATCGTTTCCCCTGGATTCGACGAGGATGTCGTTCGCTACTGTATCGAAAAAGACATTCCGGTGACGCCGGGAACGTGTACGCCAAGCGACGTGCAAAAGGCGTACCGCCTCGGACTCGATGTCGTGAAGTTCTTCCCGGCCGAGCCGGCAGGCGGTCTGGCGATGATCAAAGCGATCGCAGCGCCTTACAACATGATGAAATTCATGCCGACCGGCGGCATTTCCGAAAAGAACATGGATGCGTATTTGAAAGAGGACGTCATCCTGTGCATCGGCGGCAGCTGGATGGTGAAAAAGGACTTGATCGAGGCGAAAGCGTTCGATCAGATCGAAGAAATGACGCGGCAGGCAGTCAAAAAATTGAATGAGGTAAGAGGATAAAATGAAAAAAGTCATTACATTCGGAGAATTGATGCTCCGGCTCGCGCCGGCAGGCTACACGCGTTTCGTGCAGGCCGATAGCTTTGGCGCGACCTACGGCGGCGGCGAAGCCAACGTCGCGGTATCGCTGGCCAACTACGGCCACGACGCGCATTTTGTCAGCAAGCTGCCAGCCCATGAAATCGGGCAGGCGGCGCTGAACTCGCTGCGCAAATACGGTGTGAACACAAGCGACATCGTGCGCGGCGGCGAGCGTGTCGGCATTTACTACTTGGAAAAAGGCGCCAGCCAGCGTCCAAGCAAGGTCATTTACGACCGCAAAGACAGCGCGATCGCGAAAGCGAACCCGGAAGACTTCGACTGGGATCAAATTCTGGACGGGGCTGAATGGTTCCATACGACGGGCATCACGCCGGCGCTCAACGACGAGGTGGCGGCCATCACGTTGGAAGCGATGAAGAAATGCCATGAAAAAGGCATTCCGGTATCGTGCGACTTGAACTACCGCAACAAGCTGTGGAGCAAGGAAAAAGCCAACAAAGTGATGAGCGAGCTGGCGAAGTACATCGACGTGTGCATCGCCAACGAGGAGGACGCCAAAGACGTGTTTGGCATCGAAGCGGCGAACACGGACATCCATGGCGGCCAAATCAACCACGAAGGCTACAAAGACGTGGCCAAACAGCTGATGGACACGTTCGGCTTCCAGAAAGTGGCGATCACGCTGCGGGAAAGCATTAGCGCGAACCGGAACTTGTGGAGCGCGATGCTGTATGATGGCAACGAGTACTGCTTCTCGAAAAAATACGATTTGAACATCGTGGACCGCGTAGGCGGCGGGGACTCATTTGGCGGCGGATTGATCCACGCCTTGATGGAAGGCAAAAACAGCCAGGACGCGATCGAGTTCGCGGTGGCGGCCAGCGCGCTGAAGCACTCGGTGGAAGGCGACTACAACCTGGTGTCGGTGGACGAGGTCGAAAAGCTCGCCCAGGGCGATGGTTCGGGACGCGTTCAGCGATAAAAAACATTATTTTTGAAAAAGTGCTAAAAAGATAAGCACTTTTTATTTTGGAATCATAAAAGAAATAGAAAATAGTGTGATTGCGATGCGATGGGGAATAAAAAGTTGTAGAGGGGTATGATAGATGGTATTTTAAATGGCAAAGAAAGGAATTTGATTTATGAGAATTTCAAAAGAATGAGCCTTAAATTATTTGGATCTTATGAGCGTAAGCAGTGCGATTATGGTTACGTTTCTTCATGCAAATAATTGCTTTTGGATTTTTTCGGCTACGGAACGTTATTGGAAAAGTGCGAATATAATTGAAAGTATATTTTATTGTGCCGTCCCGCTTTTCTTCATGATCAGTGGAGTAACACTTATGGATTATTCTAAAAAGTATTCAACTAAGACTTTTGTGAAAAAAAGAATGAAAAAAGTGATGATTCCGTATGTTTTTTGGAGTTTAATAGGGATATTTTGGACCCATTATCTTTTTCCTTGGAATGGGCAGAAGGCTGTTCTTTCTTTTAAAGATATTGTTGCATTTTTAGTAAATGGAAATGGAATTCGCTATTTTTGGTTTTTTATTCCTTTATTTATGATTTATATTTCAATTCCGTTTCTAACTTCAATAGATGAAAAGAAAAGAATAAAAATTTTTAGTGGATATGTTGTACTTTACTTACTGATCAATGGGTTGATTCCATTTTTTAATTCGTTTTTTTCTTTGGAATGGAATACGAGTAGTTGGGCTATTCCGGTGATGGGAGGTTATTTGGTTTATCCATTAGCTGGATATGTCATCCATCATAGTGAATTTTCAAAGTCGCAGAAGAGATTCATATATTGTGCTGGTATTATCTCTTTGATCGTCATGATTTTAGGGACCTATTTCTCTTCCATAAGGATTGGAGCGATTAGTGAATTGTTTAGAGGAGATAAGAATTTACCGTGTTTATTGTATTCTTTTTCTTCCTTTTTATTCATAAAAGATATTTTTCCAAAAATTAAGCGAATTGACTGGTTTCGAAAAGGAATTGCTTTTTTTCGTTCTTACACTTTTAGTATCTATTTGCTTCAATTTTTTATTTTTGACTGGATTGAGCGATTTTCTGTAGTTGACCAACGCTCGATCTTATATAGATTGTATTTTCCCTTTGTACTTTGTACTTTTATTGTAGGGATCACAAAATTTATTCGGTTATTTTCCTTAGGAAGGCTGGTGCTCCCAAAGTAAATTGAGGGAGATTTGCGAGAAAAAGAAAGGGGTTGGATTATGGATTACATCGGTTACATTTATTTTCATCTTTTTTTTACCTTTATACTTGCTATAATGACCATGGCAATGTTGAATGCAAGTGAAAATTCATTGGCATAATAATCCGAAAAAGTTAAACGGGGGCTATGACTTTTTGGCGGAGAATTGAATTTTTAATCACTATCAAATGTCGAAAGGAGAATATAATGAAAGTAGTTATTTTAGCTGGCGGTTTTGGAACGCGAATTAGCGAGGAGTCCTATTTAAAACCAAAACCTATGATTGAAATTGGAGAGAAGCCGATCTTATGGCATATTATGAAATATTTTTCCCATTTTGGCTTCAATGAATTTATTATTTGTTTGGGGTATAAAGCACATAAAGTGAAAGAGTTTTTCGATGATTATTACCTCTATACATCGGATATTCAGTATAATTTTTCAACGGGAGAAAAAAAGGTTTTAAACAATTCAGCAGAACCTTGGAAAGTAACTTTGATTGATACAGGGTTGCACACATTGACGGGTGGCCGTTTAAAACGGGTGAAAGATTATATTGGTAATGAGCCTTTTATTATGACATATGGAGATGGAGTGGCTGATGTCGACTTAGAAAAATTAATTGAGTTTCATAAAAAAGGCAATCGTTTGGCGACGATCACAGCGGTTCAACCGGGAGGACGATTTGGCGTTTTAGATTTAGCAAAAGATGGACAAATCAAATGTTTTAGAGAAAAATCAGTTGAAGATGGAGGCTGGATTAACGGAGGCTTTATGGTTCTTGAACCTAAGGTATTAGAATATATTGAAGGGGATCATACGACTTTCGAACGTGAACCACTTGAAACCATTGCATCGGAAAATCAGTTGGATGCGTATAAGCATCACGGTTTTTGGCAATGCATGGATACAATGAAAGACAAGCAGCAGTTGGAAGAATTATTTGAAAAAGGAGAAGCACCATGGAAAGTTTGGAAGGATTAAAAAAATTTTATCAAGGGAAAAAAGTTCTCATTACAGGACATACGGGTTTTAAAGGATCATGGCTTTGTGCGATTTTGCATTATTTCGGAGCGGAAGTGAGTGGAATTTCTTTGAAGCCGAACACGAATCCATCCCTTTATGAGGTGGGAGGAATTGATGATTTGGTTCATTCGTATATTTGCGATATAAGAGATCTGAATAAAATGGAAAAAATCTTTTCAGAAGAGAAGCCGGAAATCGTTTTTCATCTGGCAGCCCAGCCGATCGTTTTGGATTCTTATACGGATCCGGTATACACCTATGAGACGAATGTAATGGGAACAGTCAATGTTTTGGAATGTATTCGAAAAACACCAAGTGTAAAATCGGTTGTCAATATCACAACTGACAAAGTATATCAAAACAATGAATGGAACTGGGGATACCGGGAAATTGACCGTTTAAATGGATATGATCCATATTCGAACAGCAAATCGTGTTCAGAACTGGTAACCGATTCATATAAAAAATCATTTTTGGAAGAATTGGGGGTTATTGTTTCTACAGCACGTGCAGGAAATGTGATTGGCGGCGGTGACTTCGCGAATTTCCGAATTATCCCAGACTGTGTAAGAGCCATGAAAGAAGGAAAAGAAATTGAAGTGCGAAATCCAAATTCTACTCGACCATATCAACATGTGCTGGAGCCGTTATTTGCCTATTTAATGATTGCAAAAGAGCAATATTTAGATAAATCAAAAGCGGGAAGCTACAACATTGGACCGGACGAGACGGACTGCATTACGACGGGTGATTTAGCGACAATTTTTTGTGAAGAGTGGGGAGAAGGCGCAAAATGGCATGCGATAGATTATAATGCGCCTCATGAAGCAAATTTTTTGAAGCTGGATTGTTCGAAATTAAAATCAATGTTTGGATGGAAACCAAGATGGAATGTACGAGAAGCCGTAGGAAAGACGGCAGAATGGTCGAAAGCCTATTTTGCTAACGAAAACGTATTGGATACGATGTTGAAGCAAATTAAAGAATATTTAAAGGAGGAAGAAAACAATGTTTAAAAATAAAACAGAGCAGGAAGCAAGAAACGAAATTCTTCAAATGGTTAGTGAATATTGTGATACATACCACAATCAAAACAAAGAGTATCAGGAAGGGGATCGCATTCCTTACGCGTCACGTGTATATGATCACGATGAAATGGTCAATCTCGTCGACAGCTCTTTGGATTTCTGGTTAACGTCCGGGCGTTATACGGATGAATTTGAGAAGAAATTAGCAGAGTATTTGAATGTTCGGTTCTGCTCATTAGTCAATTCGGGATCAAGCGCGAATTTATTGGCTTTTATGACATTGACATCTCCATTATTGGGCGAGCGTCGTGTAAATCGTGGAGATGAAGTCATCACGGTTGCGGCGGGCTTTCCAACAACTGTGACTCCAATGATTCAATATGGCGCAGTGCCTGTTTTTGTGGATGTTACAATTCCGGGCTATAACATTGATGTGACAAAGCTGGAAGACGCTTTGAGTCCAAAAACAAAAGCCGTTATGATCGCCCATACTTTAGGAAATCCGTTTGACTTGAAAGCAGTAAAAGAATTTTGTACCAAAAATAAGCTTTGGCTGATTGAAGACAACTGTGATGCGTTGGGATCAACTTACACGATTGATGGAGTGACAAAACAAACAGGAACAATTGGCGATATTGGAACTTCCAGCTTCTATCCGCCTCATCATATGACGATGGGAGAAGGTGGCGCTGTCTATACAAACAATCCTGTTTTGAATAAAATCGCTCGTTCTTTCCGTGATTGGGGAAGAGATTGCGTATGCAACCCGGGACAAGATAATATGTGCGGACATCGTTTTGACCGCCAATATGGAGAACTTCCAATCGGTTACGATCATAAGTATGTTTATTCTCATTTTGGTTACAACTTAAAGGCCACAGATATGCAGGCGGCTATTGGATGTGCGCAGCTAGAAAAATTTCCTACATTTGTTGAAAGACGAAAAGAAAATTTTAGACGAATGAAGGAAGGACTCAAAGGATTAGAAGAATATTTGATTTTGCCGGAAGCAACAGAAAATTCGGATCCAAGCTGGTTTGGTTTCTTGATTACGTGCAAAGAAGGCGTAGATCGGAACGCGCTTGTTCAATATATTGAAGACAAAGGCGTGCAAACGCGGATGTTGTTTGCCGGAAATTTGACAAAGCATCCATGCTTTGACGAAATGCGTGCAGAAGGAAAAGGCTATCGAATCGTAGGCGACTTGACAAATACGGATCGTATTATGAATGAATCGTTCTGGGTTGGATTGTATCCGGGCATGTCCGAAAAGAAAATTGATTACATGGCGAAAGTAATTAGAAACTATTTTGAAGAAAACTAACTTCAAAATAGTTTTCGTTTTGTTTGAGGCAATTTTATGAAGAAAGAAAAAGCTATTATTACAGGCGGCACGGGAATGATTGGAATCGCTCTCATTCAATGCTTACTGGCTAATCATGTAGAAGTCACGGTTCTTATGAATCCAAATTCAAATCGGAAAGCGGTTTTAGAACAATTTAAAGACATTCAAATTGTTTTGGCTGATATGAGTCAGTTAAAACAAGTAGAAACCATTCTTCCCAAAGATTACACATACTTCTTCCACTTGGCGTGGATGGGAACATTTGGAGATTCCAGAAATGACATGTATCTGCAAACAAAAAATATTGAACATACTTTAGATGCAGTGAAATTAGCCAAGGCATTGGGATGTGAAGTGTTTTTAGGAACAGGATCTCAAGCCGAATATGGACCGGTAAAGGAAAAAATGAGTGCAGAAACTCCAACTAATCCTGTCACAGGATACGGGATCGCAAAATTGTGCGCGAATAGAATGAGCCGGATATATGCCCAATCTTTAGGACTTCGCCATATATGGGTGAGGGTATTAAGCGTATTTGGCCCATACGATGGTCAGGGAACAATGGTTATGTCAGGGTTGAGGAATATGCTGGCCGGGCATGAAGGAAAATATACCAAAGGCGAACAAATGTGGGACTATCTTTATTGCGAGGATGCGGCTCAAGCGCTTTATCAGGCGGCAAAAAATGGAAAAGATGGAAAAATCTATCCATTAGGAAGCGGTGAAGTAAAGCCCTTGAAAGAATATATTGAAATCATGCGGGATAATGTGGATCCGAATCTTTCGTTAGATTTTGGCGCGGTTCCTTACTACCCAAATCAAGTGATGTATATGTGCGCTGATATTGAAGATTTAAAAAAAGATACTGGATTTGAGCCTGAACATACATTTGATGAAGGCATAAAAAAAACAATTCAATGGATCAAGGAAGGTGACTAAATGAAAAAAATCAGTGTTTTGGTTCCTTGTTATAACGAGGAAGAAAATGTTATTCCCATGAGCGAGGCGTTAACCGTTCTTTTTCATGAGCAGCTTCCTGCATACGATTATGAAGTGGTTTTTATCGACAACTGTTCGACAGATTCTACACGGGAAAAACTACGCCTGATCTGCAAAAACGACTCCAACATAAAGGCGATTTTAAATGCTAAAAATTTTGGGCAGTTTAATTCACCCTATTATGGCATGTTACAAACAACTGGAGATTGTGTAATCTGTTTGTGCTGTGATTTTCAGGATCCAGTCGAGTTGATTCCCAAGTTCATAGAAGAATGGGAAAAAGGATACAAGATCGTATGCGGAGTAAAAACGCAAAGTGAAGAAAATCGGTTTGTCCGCTTTTTAAGAACCTGCTACTATAAGGCGATTAAAAAAATGTCCGATGTGGAGCAGATTGAACATTTCACTGGATTTGGTCTTTATGACCGTTCTTTCATCGAAGTCTTGAGAGATTTAAAAGATCCTACTCCATTTTTAAGAGGAATTGTCGCGGAGTTAGGGTCAAAAAGAAAAGATATTCCATACACGCAGGCAAAACGTCGGGCAGGCAAAACGCATAATAACTGGTACAGTCTTTATGATGCTGCCATGTTGAGCTTTACATCGTATACGAAGATTGGATTGCGTATTGCTACGATTGGTGGATTTATTATTTCGATGATCAGCTTTTTGATTGCGATTGTTTATTTCATTTTAAAGCTCATTCATTGGAATACATTCCAAGCCGGGATTGCACCGATTCTTTTAGGCATATTTTTCTTTGGATCGTTACAGCTTTTCTTTATTGGGCTGGTTGGAGAATATATCATGAGTATGAACACGCGGATCATGAATCGGCCTCTTGTTGTGGAAGAAGAGAGGCTGAACTTTTAAGGAGATGCTATGAAAGAACTAAGGATAAATTATAAATCAATAAGGCTTGGTTCTTTTCTGTATCTGGCTTTTCCTGTTGTGTTGTTTTTTATAGGCTTTGTAAAATGGAATATCACGCTTCCTGCGATTCTTTTTATTGGATGGATTGTTTTCAAGCTGGGAAGAGAAAAGGAAGCCCCCCGATATGTAACGTTCAAAATAAACACTTTATTCATCGTTATTGTTGCTTTTATTCTTTGGGCGTATCTTGGAGGACAAGGTGGTTTATTTTATCAAACAAGTGATTGGAATGAACGGAATGCGATTTTTAGAGATTTGATTCAATTTGATTGGCCTGTATACTATCCAAAAACAGATACGATGTTGACCTATTATATTGGCCATTGGCTTCCGGCAGCAGGTATGGGCAAGATAATCTATATTTTATCTTCCAATCGCGTGCTTGCCTTTCAAATCGGAAATCTATTTCTTGCGTTGTGGACTATTATCGGGATTTTGTTTACTTACTTGTTGATGATAATTTATATTCAACCAAAATCAAAAAACTTAAAGTGGATCATTCTGATTGTCTTTATTGGTTTCAGTGGTATGGATGTAATTGGATGTGTTCTTGAAAAATGGAACTGGCAAACATTTATGGAGTGGATGCATTTGGAATGGTGGTCGCCAGGCTATCAATTTAGTTCTAATACTACCGATCTTTTTTGGGTCTTTAATCAAGCTATACCAGCTTGGGTGGCAACCATGTTATTTTTGAATGAAAACTCTCCAAAAAATTATGCGTTCATCATTAGTTGTCTTTTATTGGCGGCTACTTTTCCGGCAGTGGGACTTGCAGTTTTGATGATTGGAAAATACATAGGCGATTTAATACGAGTAATTCATTTGAGATCACAAAAACAATTTTTAGTAGAAACATTCTCCGTTTCGAATATAGGCGCGATTCTCTTTGTTACTCCTTCCATGATTGCATACTTATTGATGAATAGTGCTATCGGAAAAACAAAAGAGAACATTTATCTATTGCCAGACCAGCTTCTGCTCACTTCAACAATGAAGGGCTTGATACTCGGGATGAGTATCGTCGCACTGATTGGATTTGTCTATATTTGGAAAAGAAGAAAAGAAATTCAAACACAAAAATCACTAAAATTTATTTTAGGATCGTTGATTTTGTTATTGCTCTTAATCGGGATGGTCATCACACATCCAGAGACTCGAAGAATTTATTTTGTATTTTTGGCTTTAGAATGCGGAATATATTGGCTTTGCTTAGCTCCGGATTTTGCAAACCGTTATTTATATTATTTGATTGCAGGAACTTTGTTAGTATTTCCTATGATTCATATTGGAACTTCCATTGATTTTTGTATGCGGGCATCCATTCCAAGTTTAATTATTTTGACCACTTTATGTGCAAAGAAAATATGTGATTGGATCTATAACGGAAAAAAATTTAAAGGAATACAAAATATAAGTACGATTTTTCTTGTTGGATTTCTTTGCATAGGCAGCGTAACTCCTATAGTAGAAATGGGAAGAGGAATTTACAAAGCTATGGAAGCCGGGACGACAAGTCTTCAAGCCGATCAAATTAAGACATTAAACAAATATCACGAGACAGGAAGGACATACTATAATTTTGTGTCTGAAGATTATAAAAATACGTTTTTTTATAGAAATTATGCGAAATAGAAGTAGGAATGGAAGTGTAAAGTGAGGAAAATGATAAAAATGTTGAATCGACAAAATCAGATAAAGCAGTTATGGATCATTAATTTATTTTTTCTGATATTTTATATGAGTGCTGTTTATAATTCTAGTTGGAAAGTAGTAAGAGCCAATTGGATGATGGTAGAAGGGATTATAATTATTGGAAGTATAATTGCTTTATCATATAAGCTGGGAAAATATAAAATTGAAAAAAATTTCGAAATAAAAAAAATTTTAAGAAAGAATTGGTTGTTCTGTTTAATTTTTACAGGAAGCATCCTTATTCGAATACCTCAACTTACTGGTGGAATTATTTGGGATGCAGGTGAATATTATGGACGACTAATTACCGCAACGGAAAAATTTGATTTTTCATTAACGTCTTTTTTGGATTATTTTAATTTAGCAAATCACCCCAATTATGGATATACTTTTTTCACAGGCATTGGAGAGTTTTTGTTTCCTAGAAAAGTTTGGGGAGTAAATTTAGTAGTTTTGGTTTTAACGGCATTTGCACTGGTTTTTTTATATAAAATTTTTAACAAATATATAAAACTTAATAAAACAACATCTTCTTTTTTGTGTGGTTTATTTAGCTTATCACCATTAGTTCTTGGAACAAGTGGATATTACAATCCAGATTATGGAATCGCTTTGTTTTTTATATTTATGTTGTATTTTTTACTTGAGCGAAAATACATTTTATTTGCATTTTGGAGTATTTGTTTTGTATTCACGAAAGAAGTCTCAGCGATTATTTATTTTTTCTTTATTGTAGGAATTATGATCGCAAAAATTCTTGAAAAAAAAGATGAAAAGGCTGGAAATGTATTTTTTACCATCTTTAAGAATCCAGTTATATATATATCAATGGTAGCCGCTTTGTTCTATCTTGGATATATGAAATATATTGGAGGAGTAACTAAATGGAAACAAGTAGAGGATGCTGGAAGTAATTTTACTTGGAACAATGATGGTTTTAATTGTTTTGGTTTTAATATAGAATATATAGTCCTTAAATTCCAGCAGATGTTTATTGAGAACTATAGATGGATTATTATTTTCCTAGTTTTATTAGGAAGCTTTTTGATTCTTCTCTTTAAAAAGAAATTGAACTTATCTGTTAATAAATATTTGCTTTTGAGTATTACTTTGAGCTTATTTAGTTATATTTGCTTTAATTGTTTATATATTACGTTTGCTTTGGTACGTTATAATTATATTTCTGATCTTCTAATTATTTTGGTTTTAGGGATGATAATTAGTGAAGTCTCAAAGTTAAAGGTGAAAAACATTATAAATGGATCATTAGTAGTAGTTTGCGTTATTTTTTGTGTAGAAAGTTTTATAACAACAGATCCTATTTCTAAGTCTATTTATCCACTTGTATCGACCAATTCGATTAGTATGGTTTATCCAGGTTATTTAGGAAAGAATATATATTATGGAGATAACTTAGTCTACAATAATCAATATTCGTTTCTTATAAATAGTTACGATCAGCTTTTAAAGAAGGTAAATTATGATGAAAATCAGATTGTGGCTTTTCCAGGAATCTTTGATGGTAGTCAAATCAACGGAAATGGCGAAATATATCAAGTAAACTGGGATAAAAATAGCTCAAGAAGAACGTTTGAGAATCTTTCTGATTCGATAATTCCGATTAAAGTGGAAAATTTAGAATCAATTCTTTCTATTAAAAAGAAAAAAGACATGCCAGAAGAAGTGGTAGTTCCTTTTATTCCTTACTTTTATTGGAATTTAGGTAAAAACGAAGTAAAAGAAGAAATGAAGAAAAATTATGAATTGATTTTAGAAGGAAAGACGGAAGGGATTCAAGGGAATATAGAATACCAATACTATAAAAAGAAATAGAGAGGGGTAAAAATGAACGAGGCAAAGACTTCTAAAAATGTAATCTATAATACCATAGGGACATTCTTTTATTTCTTTTGTCAATGGTTGACAACGATTCTTGTAGTTCGAATTAGTGGATATGAAGATGCTGGTATTTTGTCGATTGTGATTTCTTTTACGAATATCTTCTATTTCATTGCTTTATTTGGAGTTCGGAATTTTCAGGTTACAGATATTAACCATGAGTTTACGGATCGTGATTATTTAAATTCGCGACATATTACATCTGGAATCGCTCTAATTCTTTTTGTGATTTCGCTGTTTTGTATGCGATTTAGTCAGGTAACAGTAATATGTTGTATTCTTTATATGATATTTAAAGTCTTTGAAGGATATACAGATGTAATTTTTGGGATTTGGCAAAATCATGATGGATATTTTGAAATCTTGGTTTCCTATATTGGAAAAGGAATTTTAACGATTGCCGGTTTCTGTATTGGATTATATTTGTTTAACTTGCCTATTGCGATTGCGATTCAAGCACTGCTATATTTTTTGTTTATTGCGTTGTATGATGGGAATCAAATAAAGAAATTGGTGAGTGATTTTGAAGTCAAGACAAGTCAATACAAAAAGATGCTCATTCCCTGTGTACCTTTAATGATTTATGGACTGATCGTGCCGTATTTGAATTTTCTATCTCGGTATGTGGTGGAATTAAAATTTGGAACAGAGATTCTCGGTTATTACTCTTCTATCACGATGGTTTTTACTGTGATGAGTACATTAATGGGATCTATTTTTGTAACAGTGCTTCCTAAAATCGCTTATTTATATCAGACAGGAAACTATAAAGAACTGAATAAGTTTATTTTATTAGCAAACCTAGGAATTGTTGGATTTGGTGTTGTGTGTGTAGGGTTGGGAATCGTATTGGGAAATTTCGTATTTTCCATTTTGTTTGGTAAGCAAATTCTTGATTATATATACTTGTTAACACCAACAATTATTGCTTCAATTATTTTGTCTTTAGTTTCCTTGACAAGCTCTATTATGATTTCTTTTCGAAAGAATCATTTAATGCTGATGATCAATATAATCGGTGTTGTATTGTGTACATTATCTATTTCGCTTATAGTGGATTCTTTTGGTTTGGTCGGCGCTTTATATGCATTGATTATTTCCTTGTTGATTGTATATACTAGTTTATGGGGCGTTATTGAAATTATTATATTTAGACAAAAAAAGGAGGAGAGATTATGAAAATGCGATTAGCAGATTATGTAGCGGATTTTTTAGTAAATCATGGAGTGACAGATTGTTTTAGTGTCGTAGGTGGAGGTGCAATGCATCTAAACGACGCTTTAGGGCATAAGGATGGTTTGAAAGTAACATATAACCATCATGAGCAGGCTTGCGCGATTGCCGCGGAAGCGTATGCGCGTCTGGATAACCGAATTGCCGCGGTATGCGTGACAACGGGTCCTGGCGGAACGAATGCCTTGACAGGTGTTGTTGGAGGATGGTTGGATTCGATTCCAATGATGATTATTAGCGGACAGGTTCGATATGATACGACGGCTCGCTATGCGTTGCAGTTTACAGAAACCCCTTTACGGGCTATGGGTGATCAGGAATACGATATTGTAAAATCGGTTGCGCCGATGACGAAGTATGCGACGATGATCGAAGATCCGATGGATATTCGATATGCGTTGGAAAAGGCGTGGCATTTAGCAACGACAGGACGTCCTGGTCCAGTGTGGATTGATATTCCGGTGAATTTTCAAGGAATGTACATTGAGACGGATGAATTGAGAGGTTATGATCCTACTGAAGACGATGCACTGTTGCCGCCAGCGGTTTCTCAAGAAACGATTGATGAAGTTATTGAGAAAATTAAAAAAGCGGAAAGACCGGTTTTTCATGCAGGATATGGTATTCGACTTTCCGGGGCGTATAAGCAGTTTAGAGAAGTGGCAGAAAAGCTTGGCATTCCGATTGTAACGTATTGGAACGCAGTAGATTTGATTGAAGATGAAAATGAATTGTATTGTGGACGGGCTGGAAACATGGGAGATCGGCCTGGAAACTGGGCGATACAAAATGCGGATTTGATTTTAGCCATTGGTACGCGAATTTCAATTCGTCAGGTTGGATATAACTGGAAAACTTGGGCACGGGAAGCGGAAGTAATTATGGTCGATATTGATCAGGCCGAATTGAAAAAACCAACATTGCATGTAGAAATGCCGATTTGGGCGGATGCGAAAGACTTTTTATTGAAAATGAACGAATCTTTGACGCAGCCGTTGCCGAGAAAAGAAAAATGGCTGGAAACGTGTCAGAAATGGAAAAAAGAATATCCAGTTGTTCAACCTAGACAATGGGAAGAAAACGGAACAACAGCCAATGTATATGCGTTTGTTCACTATTTAAGTAGTCAACTGCCAGAAAATAGCTTAACAGCGGTTTCGAATGGTGCGTGCTGTGTGGTAGGAAACCAAACGTATGTGATTCAAAAGGGAAGCCGAATGGCCAATAACAGTGCCATCGCCAGCATGGGATATGGATTGCCGGCAGCGATTGGTACGTGTATTGGTGGAGGTGTACGGGATACGATTTGTTTGGAAGGCGATGGAAGTATTATGATGAACTTACAGGAGCTTCAAACAATTTTGACAAATCGACTGCCAATTAAAATTTTCTTAATCAATAACAATGGGTATCATTCCATTCGGATTACACAAACCAATTTATTTGGACAACATACAAAAGTTGGGATTGGACCGGAATCTTCGGATTTGTCGTTCCCGGATTTCGAAAAGATTGCGAAGGCTTTCGGGTATCCTTATTACAGTGCGCACAGCAATCAGGAAATGAAAGAAGTCGTAGATAAGGTATTGCAGGAGGATGGACCTGTATTTTGTGAGATTTTTACAGATACAAGCCAAGTTTGGGAGCCAAAAAGCAGTACCAAGCGACTAGAAGATGGAACTTTGGTAAGTCCGCCATTGGAAGATTTGGCACCATTCCTTCCAAGAGAAGAATTGGAAGAAATTATGATTGTTCCGATGGTAGATGAAAATTAAGGGATGTAAGGCTCTTAGTTAAGGATAGAAATTTTATGAAAAGCTATAATTTTCTTTCCTTTTGGAATGGGAGAGTTATAGCTTTTTATTTTTAAAAGTTGCTATTTTGTCCTCCGTTTGTTAGAATTTATCCGTTTGAAGAATATATATAAGGATAACTTATTATGGCATAACTCAGGATTCCGGGCATAAACCCATCATGTGTTGACATTCTTATGCCATAATGCTAATGGAGATAAGAATTTTAAATTTATTGTTTAGAAAGGAAAAATATGGATATTGAAATTATTGTGGCAACCCACAAACCATATAAAATGCCAACCGATCCAATGTATGTTCCATTACAAGTGGGGGCGTTTGGAAAAAAGGATATTGGATTCTTGCGAGACAATACGGGAGAAAACATTTCGTCTTTAAATCCATATTTTTGTGAATTGACGGGATTGTTTTGGGCGTGGAAAAATTTAAATGCCGAGTATATCGGATTGACGCATTATCGGCGCCATTTTAAAGGGAAGCATACTGGTTCTTCAAAGTTTGACCGTGTATTAAGCAAATCGGAAGCAGAAGCATTGCTGGCATCGACAGATGTGATTCTTCCTAAAAAAAGACATTATTACATTGAAACGATTTATTCTCATTACGCGCATACGCATTATGAGAGGGAATTGATTGCGACCCGACAAATTCTTGTGGAAAACTATTCGGAATACGTTCCTTCATGGGATAAAGTGATGAAGAAGCGAAGCGCGCATATGTTCAATATGTGCATTATGAAAAAAGAAAAGCTCGACTCGTATTGTTCGTTTATTTTTGACGTGCTGGACCGGTTGAATCAGAAAGTGACTGTGAGCGATTACGATGATTTTCAAGCCCGCTTGTTCGGACGAATCAGTGAATTGCTTCTTGACGTCTGGATCGACCACAATCAGATAGATTACGTGGAAGTTCCTGTAATGCATATGGAGCCGGTTAACTGGTGGAAAAAAGGGCACATCCTTTATTAAAGCAAAGTTTTTTGGAAAAAAGTATGAGGGAAGTTTTTAAGGCAGGCCCTTTTGTCCTGCTTTTTATTTTGGAGAAGAATTGATATGAAAGTGCATTCGATAAAACTGAATTTTATTATGAATTTCCTGCTCACCGCCTCTTCGATTTTATTTCCGCTCATTACATTTCCGTATGTTTCAAGAGTGTTAGGACCAACGGGAACCGGAAATGTTACGATGGGAACATCGGTGGTATCGTACTTTACGATGGTGGCGATGCTGGGTGTCCCAACCTATGGAGTGCGCGTATGCGCCCGTGTACGGGATGATCGAATCGAACTCTCGCGGACGGTACAGGAATTGATGATCATGAATATAGGAATGATGCTGCTTGCCTATATCGCGTTCTTTATCACCATTTTATGCGTACCGAGTTTTTCGGTGATGAAAACACTCTACTTTGTCAGCGCATTGGCCATTGTATTGAATGTGATTGGCGTCAACTGGCTTTATCAGGCGCTGGAGCAATATTCCTACATTACTATGATGTCCTTGTTGTTTAAGGTTGTGGCGCTCATCCTCATGTTTACTTTTGTCCATCAAGCCAACGATTATATCGCCTACGCATTGATTACCGTTATTGGCGGGTTTGGATCGAGTATCTTTAACTTTATTCGACTTCGGAAACTCGTGGATTTACGTCCTGTGGGAAATTATGATTTCAAACGGCATATTCGACCGATGTTTACGTTTTTCGCCATGACAGTGGCGACAACGGTATATACGAATCTCGACGTGGTGATGCTTGGACTGATGCGATCCAATTATGATGTGGGCTTGTACAACGCGGCCGTTAAAATCAAGACGATTATGGTGTCGCTGGTTACTTCGTTAGGAACCGTCTTACTGCCGCGGATTTCGTATTATTTTGAACAAAATAAGATCCAGGAATTTCACGCGCTTGTATCCAAAGCTTTTTCGTTTGTACTGCTTTTAGCAATCCCGTGCTGCGTATACTTAATGGTTTTTGCGAAAGATACGATTTTATTGTTGTCAGGAGAAAGTTTTTTGGAAGCCATTCCAGCTGTGATGGTCATTACCCCAACTATTTTATTAATTGGGCTTTCCAACATCACGGGAATTCAGGTTCTTGTTCCAACTGGAAGAGAAAGTTTGGTATTACGAAGCGTCGTTTACGGAGCTATCGTGGACTTTGTATTAAACCTGTGCCTGATTCCGGTATTTGGTGCGGCAGGAGCGGCTTTTGGAACGTTGATGGCGGAATGTGTCGTTTTAATTGTTCAACTTTTTTACTTGCGAGACATGGTGAAAGAAATCGTTCAGCATTTGGAATGGAGAAGTTTGATTTGCAGTTTTGCACCAGCGCTTCTCGTTCTTGTGGGAGTTTGGTGTTCGCCGATCCAGGGCGTATTCTGGCGGTTGCTTGTCGCTGGCATCGCGTTCTTTGGGGTTTATGGAATTGGTTTGATATTCAATAAAGAAGAAATCGTAATGTCTGTGATTGGAAAATATTTGCCAAAGAGAGGAGGGTAATATGAAAGAAAAATGGTTGGGAGTCGTTGATTTGTATGGAAGATATTCCCAAAGGATTTTATCCATTGCCGGGTCTGCTTATTTAGCGGTCGCTTTGCTTTCTTATTGCTTATTGTTTAAGCAATCTCAATCGGTATGGAACGATGTGGCGGTGGTTGGGTTAGATCTCATTCGAAAAGCTGCATTTATCATTTTTTTGATTAGCATTCTTTATAACGTGTGGAAGAAAAAACTGGATTGGAAATTATGTGGCGGCTTTTTTCTATTATCCGGTTTGGTTACTTTTTTTTCAAAAGATGCGGAGCCGATAAAAATGTTTTTTTTACTAACGGCGCTTTCCGTGCTTCCGTTTGATTTTATTTTGAAGAAGTATTATAACGTACAGTCTTTTATTTTGTTGCTTGTGATCACATTGACAGCGTTTGGAGTCATTGAAAATATTTTATACGATAAAGATCGGATGCGATTTGGGCTAGGATTTGATTGGACGACGACAGCGGCCGTTTTATTGTTACACATTCTCATTCTTTATGAATGTGTGCGAAAGTATAAGTGGAAGAAAAATGAAGTCTATCTTTTTCTTGTGTCTATTGTGGTGATTTACTTATTTACAGATGCTAGATTTATATTCATAATGAGTATTTTGTTTTTGCTTTTAGTCGTATTTCAACAAAAGACGCACTTTCTTTCTTGTCAAAAAAAGTCAATTCAAATGATATTCACTTGTTTGCCAATTCTTTTTTTGATTATTTCGTTTTTAGGCTTTTTATTTTATGATCCAAACAATGAAATCTGGCGTACTATAAATTCCTTATTAAGCGATCGACTCGCTTTAGGGCATACCGGTTTGATGAGGTATGGATTTACTATTTTTGGACAACCCATTCAATGGATTGGCTATTCATTTACACAAATGAATGGAACATATAACTATATTGACAATTCATATATTCGGATTTTCTTAGAAACAGGAATATTCAACTTAATTTTTTATATGACAGTATGTAGTTTAGGAATTTGGAATTTGTGTAAAAGAAATCAGATTCGCAAAGTATTGGCTTTTTCTTTTTTAATTATTCTGGGTATGATTGAGCCATTCTTTTTTAACCCGCTCTTCAATCCTTTCTTGATTTTGGGATTGAAAGATTTAAATGATAAGCTAAAGAAAGGTCGGGTATATGCAAAAATCTAAAGTGCAGTTTTCCGTTGTGATGCCTATTTATAATGTGGCACCTTATCTTGAACAATCTATTTTATGCATATTAAATCAAACATATTTGGATTTTGAGCTTATTCTTGTGAATGATGCATCGACCGATTTTTCTTTGGAAATATGTAGAAAATTTGAAAAAGAGGAAAAAGTTAAAATTATTGATTGTTCAAGAAATCAGGGAGTAAGTACAGCTAGAAATTTAGGATTACAGTCCGCTTATGGCGAATATATCTTATTTATTGATCCAGATGATTCGATTGATTTAAACTTGCTTGAAATATATGATCAAGTGATTGAAAAGAACTATCCAGATTTAGTGATCGTAGGCGCTAAAGAAGAATATATGAACCAAAATGGGAAGATTGAATACGAGAAGGTAATCATTCCGGAAAAAAGTAAAGTGTATGATTCCCAAGAATCTATTTATGAGGAAGCGCTTTTTCTGGAAGCGAAGACTTTATTTGGATATCCGTGGAATAAATGCTATAGAACAGAGCTTTTACGAAAAAATGGGATAGCCTTTAAAAAAGTAAAGATGATTGAAGATATTCGGTTTAATTTGGCACTTCTTCCCTATTTAAAGTCGATGCAAACGTTGTCTGTTGCTCCGTATCATTATGCCATTCGTCCCAACGCGAGTTTGACACATCAAAAATTGGCAGATTATTTCGAGCTTCATACGACCCGGATCACTCTTTTTATTGAAGAATATGAACGCCATATGCCGGAGCTTCTACCACGTTGTAAAGAAACGATGGCCCCGATCTATTGCCGGTATTTGTTGTCGGCGATTGCCCGTTATGAAGGAACGGATATAAAAAAATGGCTGAAAAGTGTATATGAATCGGAATTGTTTAATATGTTGCATCCGTATATGCATTTTGAAGGCAAAAAGAAATGGATTTATACCCCTCTTGTATCACGGAATATAGGATGGAGTATCGCGGCTGGAAAGTCTGCCGGTTTTGTAAAAGAGAAACTGCCAACGCTTTTCGCGAAGGCAAAACAAACACGATAGGAGAACATCTATGAACGAATTGGTTTCGATCGTTGTGCCAATATACAATGTGGAAAAATATTTGTCAAAATGCATTGACTCCCTGATTGACCAGACATATAAAAAATTAGAAATCATATTGGTCAATGATGGCTCAACAGATCAAAGCGGAGATATTGCTCAACAATACGCAAAACAGGATTCGCGAATCCGATATATCGTCCAGAAAAATAAAGGTCTGGGAGGAGCAAGAAATACAGGACTTGAATATGCCAAAGGAGACTATGTTTTATTTATCGACAGCGATGACTATGTTAGAAATAACATGGTGAAAAAAATGGTAAAAGCCATGGAGGCGAATGCTCTGGACATTGTGGTTTGTGAATATGAACGAGTGAATGAAAATGGAGAGTGCATAGAAAGCCATCAATTACCTTTTTTAGAGCAGAAAGTTTATGAGCCTCTTCATCAAAAAGAAGTGTTGCTCATGGATCCGGCGGCATGGAATAAGATGTATAAAAGAGAGTTGTTTGAACATACAAATTTACGATTTCCGGATCGCGTATGGTATGAGGACTTGCGAACGACACCAAAGTTGATCGCGCAGGCAAAGCGGGTTGGCTTTCTTCATGAACCATTTTACCTTTATTTGCAAAGAGCAAGCTCGATCATGAACTCCACGACTTTATCAAGACAAGCCGAGTCTTTACAGGCGATGGATGATTTGATCCATTATTTTAAAGCAAATCATCTTTATAAAACGTATGAAAAAGAATTGGAATTTTTGTGTATTGCCCATGTGTATGTGTTTGGAATCAACCGGGTGGCGCGGATTCCGCACAGCAAGGCGATGATTCAAAAGTTTAAAGAGTATACAGTGGAAAACTTTCCAAATTTCCATTCCAATCCGTATTTTTCTTTGTTTACACCAAAGGAGAAAAAATTTTATGAATGGATCGACCACAATCAAATCTGGAAGATCCAACTGGGAGATAAAGTGAAAAAGGAGGTTAAAAAATGGAAAAAACATTGACGATCACGATTCCTTCTTACAATGTGGAAAAGACATTGAAAGAAACGGTCGATTCTTTGCTGGAGCCTTCGATTTTAAATGATTTGGAAATTTTAATCGTAAACGATGGTTCGAAAGATTCGACTTCTGAAATCGCGCACGAATACGAGAAAAATTATCCAAATACAGTGCGGGCAATCGACAAGGAAAACGGGGGACATGGCTCCACGATCAATACGGGTATGCGAGAAGCGACAGGGCGGTATTTTAAAGTGGTCGATGGTGACGACTGGCTGATTACCGAGAACCTTCCACGATTTCTTGCAGATTTAAAGAAAACGAATGCGGATATTGTGTATAATCCTTTTTTTGAAGTCAATGACCAAACCAAAGAGAGAAAAGAAATTGGACAGGCTACAACAAATCTTTTGTTTGAGCATGTATATGCTTTTGATGAGGTTTCAAATCAGTTTTCGATCCAGATGCATGCGATGACATATAAAACATCTATTTTGAAAAAAACATCATATTGAAATTGATGAACACAGATTTTATGTGGATGCCGAATATGTGCTGATGCCGATTCCGTTTGTCCAAACGATTGAGCTGTTAGAATATCCGATGTATCTTTATCGCATGTTTACCGAACAACAAAGCATGAATGTTAAAAATATGCAGAAAAATGTTCAGCATCACTATGATGTTGCGATGCATATGGTAGATTATTATTTGCGATACGCGCCTTTATTGACGAAAGAAAAACAGGAATATATGAAGAAAAGAGTTTTGGCGTTAATTGAAATGCAATACCAAATCTACTTTAGTTTTCCGTTCGACTGGAATGTCACAAAAGAAATTGACCGATTTAATCAGGAGTTAAAAGGAAAAGACGCACAAATCTACAAAGACAGCCAGGGTACGATGGTACGCTTCATCCGGTTGCAGCCCAAATTGTTTTATCCGGTTATAAAACTTCGCGAAAAAGTGAGACGTTCATAAAACGAATTTTGCTTTTAAATAAGAAATATGGTTAAATAGACACGACATAAGAGAGGTACACCATGAATAAAGGATATCGAATATTTTCAATTATCTTGACTATATTGACTGTATTAGCAACTGGATTTTTTGTTTACCAGTTGGTGAAGCTGGGTGTATTGCCTACACAGATTTTGCTTCCAATTATTGCAGCCATCATACTCATTGTTTTGATTATGGCGTTGCTTGTTGTTTTTATGGCGAAATCCGTGGTATCCAGATCCATTACCAGTATTTTAATGGTTTTGATTTGTGCAATCATCGCGTTTGGCGGGTTTAATATCTACAAAACAAGCAGCATGCTTTCGAACATTACAACACCAGAAGGGAAGGTTGCAAACAAGATCTCGGTTGTGGCTTTAAAAGATAGCCAAATCGAAAATTTGAAGGGCCTTCGGGATAAAAAAGTTGGCGTATTGAATACATTGGATCGTGTAGGAACCGATAAGTGTCTGGATGCGATTGCCAATGAAAATGTCACCATTACGCAAACGGGATTTGATGGATTGAATGCGGAAGTGGCGGCGCTCTATGATCATTCTGTAGACGCAATTATTTTGAATGAAGCAAGACGTGGAAGTGTGGCGGAAAACGAGCAGTACGCAAATTTCGACAATGACACGAAAGTTGTGTATGAAACCGTGTATTATACGGATGCGGTACAAGGAAGCGCGAAAAAGGTAAACGATATTACTCAGCAGCCATTTACGGTGTTGATTAGTGGAAGCGATTCCCGGAATGGTTTCGCGGAAGCCGGACGCAGTGATGTAAACATGGTGGCCACGGTCAATCCGCAGACACATACGGTTCTTTTGACCAGTATTCCGCGTGACTTCTATGTGACAACCCAATGCGATGAAGGATATGGATGCGCGCAAGGGCAACTGGATAAATTGACACATACAGGATTGCATGGCGTGGAGACGACTAAAAAGACGATTGAGAATTTCCTGGGCATTGAAATCAACTACACATTGCGGGTAAACTTCAATAGCGTTGTCAACCTCGTTGACGCGTTAGGCGGTATCGACGTGTTTGTTCCGGAAGGATACGCTGTGGAATCGTTCTGGACGAATCCGGCTTATGGTGTCCATGAAGGGGAAAACCATTTGGATGGCGAAGGCGCCTTGGCGTTTGCCCGGGAGCGGTACGCCTATACCGAAGGGGATTTCCAGCGAGTAAAAAATCAGCAGACCGTATTGATGGCGATTGCGCAAAAAGCGTTGTCTCCGGCTGTCATTGTCAACTACTCCCGTTTGATGGACGCATTAGGTGGTGCGTTGGAAACCGACTTAAGTGACGAGGAAATCCAGAAGCTCATCCATAATCAAATTGACAATGGTGGAAACTGGAACTTTATCACAACGACGCTAGATGGTACGGGAAGCACAGAGTTCTGCGCCGAGTTAGGTGACCGTGCCTACGTAACGATTCCAAACGAGGAATCTGTACAAATGGCCCGTCAGCAAATTCAGGAAGTTTTGGAAGGACAACCGGTGACAGAATCGGCGCCAGCACAAGAACAACCAGCTGAGCAGCCACAGGAAGAGACGCCAGTGGTGGAAGATCAAACGTATGTAGAAGAATCGACATCGCAAGGAGATGTATATTATGGCGAGGATCAAACTTACGTGGAAGACCCAGTCTACTATGATCCAAACGCGGTGGATTCCACTTACGGCTATTAAAGGAGAAAGAAGAGAGAAGAATAATTCTCTCTTTCTTTGTGTAAAGGAGAAAGAATGAAAAGAATTTTGATTGGCTATATTTCCAATACAAAAGGAAGTGGCTTGGATAATTATATTTACAATCTTGTGGATATCCTGAAAACGGAAGCTGTTCAGATTGATTTGTTAAGCAGCGCAATCGACAAAGAACTAGAAGAAAAGTATAAGGCGAATCCGAACATACGATTCTTACCTATTGATCGAATCCCGCATCCAAAAAAACGATATGATCAAATTAGAAAATATGCCAAAGAAAACAAGTACGACATCGCTTACTTTAATATCTCGGAGGCATTTGATTGTTTTGGAAATCTTGCTTGCCATCAAATCGTTCCGGTTGTGATTACACATAGTCATAGCGCTGGAAATGATAACCAGAATCGGTTAAAAAGATACGTTTCGAAAGTAGCACATATTTGTGGAAGACCAGTTATTAATAAATATACAACTTATTGTTTTGCGTGTTCGGATTTAGCGGCAAATTGGTTGTTTGGAAAAGGAAAAAAATATCGACTGATACGTAATACGATACAGTCGAAACGATTTCTTTATAATTCGATGAATCGAAAAGAAGTAAGAGAACAATTAGGAATTTCTGAAGAGACTGTGGTTTTGGGGTTCGTTGGAAATTTAACCTATTCTAAAAATCCATTTTTTCTACTTCAATTTATGAAAGAGTTAAGAAAGAAAATTCCAAATAGTTATTTATTGATAATTGGTGATGGACCTTTGAGAAATTCATTGGAACAAACTGCAAGTAAAAATAAACAAAATTATATTTTATTTTTAGGAAAAAGATTCGATATAGAACGATATTATAGTGCGATGGATTTGTTTGTGCTTCCTTCCAATTTTGAAGGATATGGAATAGTTGGCGTAGAGGCGCAAGTAAATGGGCTTCCATGTTTGTTTTCCGATAAAGTTCCTAAAGCCCTCGCCTTCAGCAATCACAGCCTTTTCTTCCACACTCAAAATATGGAGGAAGGGGTTGAAAAAGCACAAAAGCTTCTTCAGCTTGGAAGGATGGATCCAAAAGAATATCCGTCGGAGATCTTGTATGATTTGAACGATCAAAAACAGGAATTTATTGATATTTTTATACACGGGGAATTTGAAAAATAAAGGAGACAAATATGAAACAATACGACTATTTAGTGGTAGGAACCGGTTTGTTTGGCGCGGTATTCGCGCAACAGGCAAAAGAACAAGGAAAAAAAGTGTTGATGGTGGAAAAGCGAAACCACATCGCCGGAAACGTATATACAAAAACGGTGGATGGAATCCATGTGCATGAATATGGCGCGCATATTTTCCATACCAACAATCGCACGGTATGGGATTATATTACGCGGTTTGCGACCTTTAATCGTTTTACCAATGCGCCCGTCGCGAATTATAAAGGAGAATTGTATTCACTTCCGTTCAACATGTACACGTTCAATAAAATGTGGGGCGTGATTACGCCGCAAGAAGCGAAAGCGATGATTGAGCGTCAAAAAGAGGAATCGGGAATTAAAGAACCGAAAAATCTGGAAGAGCAGGCGATTTCTTTAGTCGGCAAGGATATTTATGAAAAGCTCATCAAAGGATATACCGAAAAACAATGGGGTCGCGACTGCAAAGATTTGCCGGCGTTTATTATCAAACGGCTGCCTGTTCGTTTTACGTTCGACAACAACTATTTCAACGCGCTGTATCAGGGCATTCCCATGGGTGGTTATACAAAGATGGTGGAAAACATACTGGAAGGCATCGAAGTGCGGTTAAATACAGACTATTTAAAACAAAAAGAAGAACTGGACGCCTTGGCGGATAAAGTCGTGTATACAGGACCGATTGATGCGTATTTCCACTACGCGTTGGAACCGCTCGAATACCGTTCCGTACGCTTCGAGGTGGAGCATTTGAATACGGATAACTTCCAGGGCAACGCGGCCGTGAACTATACAGACCGCGAAACGCCGTATACCCGAATCATCGAGCATAAATGGTTTGAATTTGGAAAGGATGAGGAAGGAAACGATATTCCGACCACGATTATTTCAAAAGAGTATTCTTCTGAATGGAAACTGGGAGACGAGCCATACTATCCAGTCAATGATGAAAAAAACTCCAGGCTGTATGAACAATATAAAGCGCTGGCAGAACAGGAAAAAAACGTTGTGTTTGGTGGTCGTCTGGCGGAATACAAGTACTACGACATGGACGCGGTAATCGCCCAGGCGCTGGATTGTGCGAAAAAGGAACTGCAAAAATAACACATTGATTTTTTAGAATAAAACCCTCCGAGGTATAAGATCGAATAAGCATGCAAAAGCTTATTATGAATCTTATGACCGGAGGGTTTTATTTATTTAAACTGATGGTCTTCTCCACCGTTTTTACTGGACTTGTTTCAGCGCATTGTGTGGGCTTATCGTCGTATAATATTTACTAACAATCATGATTTAAAAAACCTGTCTTGATTTTGAAACGGTCAGAGATAAGCCAAGGTGCTGAAGGATATTTAAGAGGGTTCTTAAATTTGGCATGGTTTGGCATGATTCAATTCTCGCAATAGAAGATTGAGGTAGCTTGCAAAGAGCTGCTAAATCTCTTTGTGATAATCCTAGTCTATTTCTTTGTTCAATAATTGTCGAAATAATGGCGGCCAATTCTTCTACTTCTTTCATATCTTTTGCGATTTCTGAATCAACTTTATATACATGTTCTTTATAATCATTCCACGTTTTCATAGATTTTCATTATCCTTTCTATGCAAATAGTCATCTCTTTCGCGTTTTGCCTTTGCGATTTCACGTTTGGGAGTTTTTTGAGATTTTTTTCGAAACTGATGAAGTAATACGTATGTATTGTTTTGAAAGAAAAAATAAAAAACCCTGTTATTCCCGGGGCGGAGTTCCCAAATCCCATCTTCTAAATATTTTGTGATATTCTCGCTCAAATGGGTGCCATTTTTTTGAAGAAGTTCTATATAAAAAGAAATTTGTTTATATTGTACCCGTTCATTCTTATTTGATTTGGCATTTTTTCTTAGCTTTTCAAGAAAATTCCAAACTTGGCTTTCTCCGTTTTCATTTTCATAAAACTCTATTGTATACATTTTTATAACTTTTCCCTCCATAAATAAGGTAAACTTAAATTTAATTTTATCTTAAAACTTCTTTTTCCATCCAAATGATAGCATTAATGCTATCGCATATCAATTCATAAAAAGAGTTTTTCCAGAAAACTAGAGTTGGCCGGATCCTCCATCCCCCATTGAAAAACCTTCGCCCAATCGGTATACTAAACTAAGATAAAAATATAAGAGAAGGGAAAAACTATGTCAGAAGAAAATAAGAAAGTGACGCCGCCACCCGTGGATCCAAAAAAGATGAACCTCGGACCGGCGCCATGGTATAAGAAAAAGGAAACCATCATCGGTTTCGCTCTTGTCGCCGTCGTTCTTGTCGGCATCATCGTCGGCGCCGTCGCGTTCGCCAATTTTAAAGTGATGGACACACTGCAAACCATCGCCCCGCAGGAAACGTACGATTACCGGCTACTCAATCAATCGTCCGAATATATCGTCAACGAAGACGCGGACATTGTTCTCGAACCTATGGACAGCCAAGTCATTGGGAAAGTGAAAAAAGACGACATCGTCTGGTGTGAAAACACCGCCTACGTCGACGAAACCGAAGCGCTCTGGGGCCAGTTGAAAAACGGCTGGATCCTGCTGCGCGACCACGAGAAAAACTACGCCAGCGAAAACGTGTTGCGCGAAGTGGAAAGTGATGGCGGCGAACTCGAGCTCGAGCAACCCGCCACGACCTACGAAGACCCATCGCTTTCCGCGCCCGAAGCCGGCCAGCTCGAAGGCGATCAACGCGTGCCTTACGAAGCCATCTATCAGGATTTATCCGGAAACGAGTGGTTCCAGCTCGAAAACGGCGCTTGGCTCCACCGCGAGGAAGGCATGAAAAAAATCGTCGCCGCGCCATCGTCCAAGAAAAAAGAAGAAGCCGCGCAAACCGACGAAGAAACTATGGAGGAGGGCGAGGAAATTCCAACCGAGTTTATCGCGAAATACACGATGAAAATCCGCAAGGAGCCAAATCTCGATGCCGAACGCACCGGAACGATCCAGGAAAATCAAACCGTCGTGATCTCCGAGCTCAAAGACGGCGACGAGGAAAGCGTCTGGGGCAAAATCGTCGACGGGGACTGGGTGTGCATGCAGGACAAAGAATACACGTACTTTGAGAGAGCCGACGAAGATGAGGAAGCGGACACGCCATCCGCGGAAACCGAAGAATAAAGCCAAGGAGGACTTATGACCGAAAAGGAACTCAGAAAACTATCCCGGCTCGACCTTCTCGAACTGTTTGTCGAGCAAAGCAAAGAAGTGGAACGCCTGAAAAAAGAGCTCGAAGAAGCCAACGCGAAACTGGAAGACCGCCGGCTTTTATGTCAAAATACCGGCAACATCGCCGAAGCCGCGCTGCAAATCAATAAAATCTTCGAACAGTGCCAGCAGGCCGCGGACGATTATTTAATCAGTGTCCGCGCCAACGTGAAACCACAATAAAAATCCCGAAAACTCTCTGCACGGAGAGTTTTTTTCTATACCCATTTTTCAGGAAACAGAGTACAATAGAAGGCATGAAAAACAAAAAAATAAGGGGAAAAATCCACTGGTACTACGCGGTGCCCGTGGTCGTGGGAATCGTGGCGATTGCCATCGCGCTCTGGCCCAAGCCTGTTCTGGAAGGAGAGAACTACATCAAAGAACAGGATCAAAAATCAACCGACGAACTCGCCGGAACGCTCGCCAATCGTCGTTCCGCCGAACTGACCGCCGCCAGCGCTAATGAACAAATGAGTATTTACGACCTATTCGACTCTTACGCGATCCTGGGCGACTCACGCGCCGTCCGCTTCCAAAACAGTTTGGATCCAAGCCGCGTCATGGCCGACATCGGCGTGAAAATCACGAATATCGACAACTACCTGTCCACCTTGCAGTCGTTGCAGCCACGCGTGATTTACACGTTTTACGGACTCAACGACATCCACTCCAACCTCAATGGACTGGAAGGCGGCTATGAAAAAATCGTCACCGACGAACTCAAAAAAGTCGCAGAAGTTTGTCCGCAATCCAAAATCATCGCGCTCAGCATCCTGCCTGTTCAAAACGACGACGCCATGAACGAGCAAGTCGCCATCTACAACGAGGCGCTCAAAAAAGCGTGCGAGCAAAACGGATGGACTTATCTTGACTGCACCGATCTGGTTCACGACGAATACTACGAACCAGACGGAGAGCACTTCTCCGAAAGCTTGTATCCGCTGCTGGCCGAACGCATGTACAGCGCGCAGGAGGACCGCCCATGAACATCAAAGTGATTCGCGCCTGCAAAGCCGTTCTGCTCGTCTTGCTCTTCCTTATGGTCGCGCCCCATTTTTTCAAGCCGAAAAACTCCGACGCGCCCTTCGAGCAAGTCGTCAGCCAGACGATGCAGGACATCGACCAAAACGTGTACCCGCAACGGGACAATCAAGCCATCAAACGCTATCTCGGACTGGAACCGGCAAGCTATGAAAACATCGCTTTTTACCGCACGGAGGACGCGATGAACGCCTCCGAGCTCGTCATCGTCCGCTTTCGGGACGACACACAAGCCGCTCCCTTTGAGGAAGCCGTCAACAAACGCATGGAAAGCCAGAAAAAGATTTACCAGGGCTACGCGCCCGAACAGGAACAACTCGTCAAGGAAGGGCGCGTGGACATCGAAGCCAACTACGCGCTCTACGTCGTCGGCCCGCAAGCCCGCGCCATCGACAAACAGTTCAAGGAAAGTTTGAGGTAGTCCCATGGTCTTTAACAACGTTCTCTTTTTATTTGGCTTCCTGCCTGTCACCTGGCTGCTCGTCCAGCGCCTTAAAAATCCAAAAGCCAAAAATATCGCGCTTCTGGCTGCCTCGCTGCTTTTTTACGCGTTCGGCTCCTGGAAAGATCTTGGCGTTTTGCTCATAATGGGAACCTGGACGTATGTATCCGCCCTGGAAATGGAAGCGGACCCGCAAAACCGCAAACCGGTATTCATCGCTTCCGTCGCGGTCGAAATCGCCGTGCTTTGCTTTTACAAGTACATCCCGTATTGGTTTTCCGATTTGAAAATCGGATTCCCGATCGGCATCTCGTTTTACACGTTTTCCGCGATCTCGTACCTCGCGGACATCTACATGAAAAAAGCGCCCCTGCAAACCGATCCGGTCGCGTTCGGGTTGTATCTCGCTTTTTTCGGAAAAGTCAACATGGGACCTATCAGCGAGTACCATCAGATGGAAAACCAGCTGTCACGCCGCGTATGCACGCACAAAAAAACCGGGGAAGGACTGCTCCTGTTTACCCGCGGACTCGTCAAAAAAGTCGTGTTCGCCGACCAGCTCGCCGTGGCCTACACGCTGCTGCGCGCAGACGATTCGTGGCTTGGCGCCTGGCTGCTCACGCTCGTTTACACGTTCCAGCTCTACTTTGACTTTTCCGGCTACTCGGACATGGCCATCGGTCTAGGAAAAATGTTTGGATTCGACATCCCGATCAACTTCGACCATCCTTACATCGCCAAAAGCGTCAAGGATTTCTGGCGCCGCTGGCACATCGCCTTGTCGACGTGGTTTCGCGACTACGTGTACATTCCTCTTGGCGGAAGCCGCGCCGGGAAACGGAACTACATCCGCAATATCCTGATCGTCTGGCTCCTTACCGGAATTTGGCACGGCCCCAGCCTAACCTACGTCGTTTGGGGATTGTATTATGGCGGTCTGCTGCTGCTCGAGCATTTCGCGCTCCAGAAGCCTTTTGAAAAGCTGCCCGACTGGCTGCGCGTCCTCGTGATCTTTCTTGTCGCCAACATTGGATGGGTGTTCTTTTCCAGTCCAAATCTTGGCGCCGCTTTCGGACAGCTGGGCCGGCTTGTCGGCATCGGTATCGGCGCAAGCGCCTCTCAAACCGCGCTCTTCGCGCTGTCGAACTATGGCCTGCTGCTGCTCGCCTCCTTCGCGTTCAGCACCCGGCTTTTTGAGCGTGTGGAAGCGGAAACGATCACAAAGCGGTATGGCGAAACGACATGGCTCGCCCTGTATTTGTTTGCCTTTGCCGTCTGTGTCGTTTTCATCATTGGATCGACATCCAATTCGTTTTTGTATTTCGCGTTTTAAGGAAAGGAGTCTACAATGAAATCAACGCCATTCAAAGCCGCTCTTGGCAAGCGCTACGTCATGATCGTGCTGCCGCTCCTTTGCCTGGGCCTGCTCGTCAACGTGTTTTGGCCGGACCGGGAAACCAGCGCGCTCGAAAACCGCCCGCTCGCCAAATTTCCAGCGTGGACACCGAGCTTTCTTGACGATCTGGATTTGTATTTTTCCGACCAGTTCGTTGGCCGGGATTTGGCAATCAACGCCAACTACCTCCTCAAGAAGCTGGAAGGCGTTCGGGAAATCGACAACGTCTATTTAGGCAAAGGGACACTGATCCAGGAAAGCATGCCGTACGACGCGTCGATCGTCGACAGAAACATGGACGCTCTCAGCGCATTTCGGCAGACGTATCCGCTCAACACGATGCTCATGGTCGTGCCAACTGCCGCGAGCGTAGAAAAAGACAAGCTGCCTCCTTTTGTCGACACGCCAGCCGAGGCGCTGGATGATATTTTCGCCAAAAGCGGGGAAGGAATCACCAACATCGACGTTCGCCCGATCTTCAACGACCATAAACAAGAGCGCCTCTACTACAAGACCGACCATCACTGGACAAGCCTTGGTGCCTCGCTGGCTTTTGAAGCCTTGGCCCAAAGTCAAGGCTGGACACCGGCCAAAGCGACCGTCTACCCGCTGACGAAAGATTTTCAAGGCACGCTGGCTTCCAAAACCGGCAGTCCGTTTTTAAAAGACGACATCGACTTGTATGTGCCCGAAAACATTCCCGAATACGTCGTGACGTATGGCGGGGACCACAAAAGCCGGACGATGTACGACGCGGATGCCATGGACGCCAAAAACAAATACGAAGTGTTTCTCGGTCCCAACCAGGGCATGGTGAAAATCGAATGCGACAACGACAGCGACCGCCGGCTCGTGCTTTTCAAAGACTCGTACGCCAACTCGCTGCTTCAGTTTCTCATTCCGCAATATCGAACCATCACGATCATCGACCCGCGCTATTACTACGACGACATCGACCGGGTCATGAAATCGGACTTGATTACCGATGTGCTCGTGGTGTACAACTACAGCAACTTTGTTTCCGACGCGACTCTGGCCGACGTGCTTTCCAGCGCGAACGGATAAACGAAAAAACGACCGCATGGATGGACACGCGGCCGTTTTTTTTTAAACTTGCACTTCGCCGGCGAGAATCGCCTCGTAGTCTTTCAGGTTTTCCTCCAGCAAGCGCGGAGTGTCGAGCTCGTACGGGCATTTGGACGCGCACTGGTTGCAGTGGAGGCAGTTTTTGATTTTCGCCATCTCCTGCTGCCAGTGGCTGTCGAGCCAGCTTTCGCTTGGCGCGCGCCGGACCATAAGCGACATGCGGGCGCACTGGTTGATCTCGATCCCCACCGGACACGGCATGCAGTACCCGCATCCGCGGCAAAAGCTGCCCGCCATTTCCGCTCTTTCTTTGGCGATAAAGGCGGCGGTTTGCCCGGTCATGATTGGCGTGTCGTCCATGAACGCCAGCCACTCTTGTAGCTCGCTTTCTTTTTGGACGCCCCAAATCGGAACGACATTGTCGAACTGCTGCATGAACGCCATCGCCGGAACGGACTGGTTGATGAGTCCGCCGGCCAGTCCTTTCATGGCGATAAAGCCCATTTCCCGATCCCGGCACGCCGCGATGAGCGCCTGCTCTTTTTCGGAAGACAAGTAGCTCATTGGAAACTGGAGCGTTTCATACAAGCCGGATTCGATGGCTTCCTGCGCGACGCCCAGCTTATGCGCCGTGATGCCAATGTGGCGGATCTTGCCAAGCCGTTTGGCTTCCAGCATCGCCTCGTACATGCCGCTGCCATCGCCAGGCTTGTACATTTGACTGGCGCAATGAAACTGGTAAATGTCGATATAATCGGTCTGCAGCAGCCGCAAAGATGTTTCAAGCTGATCCCAAAACTCGTCCGGGGTCTTCGCCATCGTCTTGGTCGCCAGCACATAGGTCGAGCGATCCAAATCCGCGAACGCGGCGCCGATTTTTTCCTCGCTGTCCGAATACGCCCGGGCTGTATCGAAAAAGCGCATCCCGCCCGCGTACGCCTGCCGAAGCAGCCGGACGGCCGCCTCTTTCGAGATTCTCTGGATCGGCAAGGCGCCAAAGCCGTTTTGAACGACGGTGATGCCCGTCGTTCCTAAAGTCACATCTTTCATATCTCTCTCCTTTTTCTTAACGATAACACAAAAAGAAAGAATGGGAAATTGTGTTATAATCATTCCGACGAGGTGAAGACGATGAATATGCAGGAAGTATTGGAACAAAGCCGTGGCCGCATGGGAACCTGGTGCAAATCATGCCCCGTATGCAACGGACGGGCGTGCACAAACCACATTCCAGGTCCCGGCGCCAAAGGCACGGGAACGGTCGCGATCCGCAACTATGAAGGCTGGCAGGACGTGTTCGTGAACGTGGACACCATCCAGGATACGAACGCGGTGTCCACGACGTTCGAGCTGTTTGGAAAAACGTTCAAATATCCGATTTTTGCCGGACCGGTTGGCGCGGTTGACATGCACTACAGCGATTTGTATACCGACGCCACATACAACGACGCGCTTGTGGAAGGCGCGCGAAAGGCGGGCATCGCGGCGTTCACAGGCGATGGAATGGACGACCGGATCATGGAGGCGGCGACAGCCACCATTCAAGCGCAGGACGGAATCGGTGTGCCAACGATCAAGCCGTGGCCGCTGGACATTGTGAAAGCGAAGATGGAGCTGGCCAAACAGAGCGGGGCGTTCGCCGTCGCCATGGATGTGGACGCGGCCGGCCTGCCGTTTTTAAAGGCCTTCAATCCGCCGGCGGGCCGCAAGGGCGTCGAGGAGCTGAAAGCCATCCGCGCCATGTGTCCGGTGCCTTTCATTATCAAGGGCATCATGAGCGTGGAAGGCGCGCGAAAAGCGCTTGAAGCCGGAGCGGACGCGATCGTCGTGTCCAATCATGGCGGCCGGGTGCAGGATGGAACGCCTTCGACGGCCAGCGTGCTGCCGAAGATCGCGCAAGCCGTGCAAGGAAAAATGAAAATTTTTGTTGATGGCGGCATCCGTACGGGTGTGGACGTGTTCAAGGCGCTTGCGTTAGGGGCCGACGGCGTCCTCGTTGCCAGACCGTTTGTGAACGCGGTGTATGGCGCGGGCGCCCAAGGCGCGCAAACGCTTGTGGAAAAACTGGGAAGCGAGCTGGCAGACACGATGCAAATGTGCGGCGCCACCGATCTTGCGTCGATCCAGGCTTCCATGGTCGAAACGCCGGCTGCAAAATAAACCCCAAAACAAAAGGAAAAGAAGAAACGCCGTTTCAAAGTGAAGCGCTTTCATCTTTTCTTTTTTTTGTTTGCTATAATGGAACCAAAGAGGAGGATTTGACAATGAGTGAAAAACAAGGGGTGAAAATCGTAACGATTGGCGGCGGCAGCAGCTACACGCCGGAACTGATGGAGGGCTTTATCAATCGCTACGACGAGCTTCCGATCCGCGAAATCTGGCTGGTTGACATCGAGGACGGAAAAGAAAAGCTGGAAATCGTTGGAGCGATGGCGCAGCGCATGTGGGACGCTTCGGGCCATGACGTGAAAGTGCATTTGACGCTGGACCGGCGCGAGGCGCTCAAGGACGCGGACTTCGTGACGACGCAGTTCCGGGTCGGACTGCTGAACGCGCGCATCAAGGACGAGCGCATTCCGTTTTCGTACGGCATGCTTGGCCAGGAAACGAACGGCGCGGGCGGCATCTTCAAGGCGTTTCGCACGATTCCGGTCATTTTGGACATCGTGGAGGACATGAAAGAGCTTTGTCCGAACGCGTGGCTCATCAACTTCACCAACCCGAGCGGCATGGTGACGGAGGCCGTTATGAAATACGGTCAGTGGGATAAAGTCATTGGTTTGTGCAACGTGCCGGTTGGCGCGATGCTGAAAGAGCCGGCCACGATTGGCAAGGAGCTGGACGATTTGACGTACAAATTCGCCGGCCTCAACCACTTCCACTGGCACCGGGTGTGGGATGAAAACGGCGACGAGGTGACGCAGGACATTATCGAAGCGATGTACAAGGACGATGTCGATGCGGGCATTCCGGCCAACATTCACGACATGCCGTTTTTCAAGGAACAGCTCGTTGAAATGGGCATGATCCCTTGCGGATACCATCGCTACTACTACCGGCAGGAGGAAATGCTGGCGCATGGCATCGAGGAATACAAAACAATCGGAACGCGCGGTCAGCAGGTGAAGAAAACCGAGGAAGAGCTGTTCGAACTGTACAAAGATCCAAATTTGAACTATAAGCCGGAGCAGCTGACAAAGCGTGGCGGCGCCCATTATTCGGATGCCGCGTGCGAGACGATCGCGAGCATTTACGCCAACAAAAACAGCCACATTGTCGTGACGACGAAAAACAACGGCGCCGTGCCGGATCTGCCGGCGGACTGCGCGGTGGAAGTGTCGGCCATGATTGGCAAAACGGGCGCGAAAGCCATCGCGTTTGGACCGCTCAAACCAGCGGAAAAAGGCTGGCTGCAAGTCATGAAAAACATGGAGCACTGCGTGCAGGAAGCGGCCGTGACCGGCGACTACGGCAAGGCGCTGCAGGCGTTCATCCTCAATCCGCAGATTCCGAGCGGCCAGAGTGCGAAAAACGTGCTCGACGAGTTGCTGATTGCCCATAAGAAATATCTCCCGCAGTTCGCGGATAAAATCGCCGAGCTGGAAGCGGCGGGTGTGACCGTCAAAGATCCGATCGTGCAGGATTTGATCGCCCAGGGACTGTAATGAGAACACAAAAGGAAGTGAAAACCAGATCACTTCCTTTTTTTAAATGAGTTTTGTGTAGGTTTGCCCGGAAAAATCCCGGGAGAAAAATCCATATTCGATCAAGCAGCGCCGCAGGGAGGCGAAATCTTCATAAACCGGCTGTAAAATGTCGTTTAACTGTTTTTCGGTATAGTTTTTTTGCGTGAGCGTTTCACAAAGAATGCGCAAGACGATGATCTTGTATTTTTCCTTTCTGGGAATCGACTTGAGCTTTAACGGATCCAAACTCAGAAAAAAGTCCTGCTTTACTTTTTCCTCGTCCTCCTTTGTGGCGATATAGCGCTCATCCACTTGTTTGGCGGTGGAGTGGATGGCAAGAAAGTTGGAATCGGGCTTTTGCCGCAAGTTTTCCATGACCGCCAAATAGATCTTGCATTGTTTTTCTTTTTCTTTTAACGTGAACCGCTGATAGCGGACGGTGGATTCCTTGATGCCTAAACGCTGGGCGATGTCCCGGTCCGCGTATCCTTCATGGAGCAGGCGGATAAGCTCGACCTGGTGGGCGGAAAGGCCGGAATCCTTTTTTGGCAAATCTAAAAGCATGTCCAGATTGGAGCGGTGCGCCACTCGAAGGTGCAGCTTCATCATGCCAAGCGCGGTGTAAAACTTGTTTTCGTATGGGTAGATTTCATCTTTGTTGGTGGAAAATTCGCAGTAAATGCATTGATAGCCGGTTTTGGTTTCCACATAGCCATGTTTGATTTCAGAATATGTTAATGTCGAAAAGTCCATCGTGTTCACCTCTATAAAAAGTTTAAAAAGAAACAGGGCGTTTGTCTAGAAAAGCGCGTTGTTTTTCAAACTTGATTTCCGAAACAAAAAGTGAAGAACGAGTACGAGGAGCAGGCCGTTGCCGGCATACGCCAGGCTGCTTCCGATTTGATTGCACAACGTCCCGGCGTAAAGCGTTCCGCATGGAGACATGAGGTTCGCGCTCAATGTCAACAAAGAAAAAAAGCGGGTTTGCTGGTGCGCGGGAACTTGTTTTTGAAAATAGGCCATCAAAGGGATGTTGACTTTGGTGGAAAAGTAGCCGGACAATCCGCACAGCATCAAATAAAGCCAGTAAAAAAGACCGGGTGTGGCGTGCAGTCCGTACGCCAGGACGCCGCTTACGATCATCAGCGCGCCTTGCATATAGAAAAACACGGTAATCTTCTCACGTTTTGGATGCAAACTGATGGCGAGGCTCGAAAGGATCGCGCCAAGACAAACTGCGGTGCTCGTTAGACCATAAAGAACGTCGGAAAAATGATAGTCGATCTTTAAGATACCGGGCGCGAAAACATTCGCGGTGGGCATGACTAAAAAATTTAAAAGCATAAAAGCGATAAACAAGGTTTTTAATTCCTGATTTTTTGTAATATACCGCAATCCGTCGGATAGAGATAGTCTCGTTCTTTTTGCCGAAATGGTTTCCGGGTAAGAAATTTTTGTTAAAAACAAAAAAGAAATCAAAAACGAAAAGGCATTCAATAAAATGACGATATTCAATCCGAATCCGGCATAAATGAATGTTCCGAAAACCGGCGCGAGCACGGAAGTCAAATTGTCGACGGTGCTTTTCCATCCGTTGGCTTTTTCAATCGTTTCCACCGCAAAAATTCTTGCGAAAATACTATTTGAAGCGACATTAAAACACGAGGAATTGATTTTTTCCAGAGCCGAAAATAGGATAAACAGCCAGATTTGGTGTTTGGCGAACAGCATATAACCGATAAGAAACAAGAAAAGAACCGCGGAAAGGACATTGGACTCCAATAAAACATGTTTCAAATTTTTATTTTCCAGAAAGATCCCCAGAAGCGGAAGAAACAAAAGGGATGGGATCTGGATCAATGTGTAAAAAATACTGGTCGAGAAAATGGTTTGAAACTGCTCAATAAGAAAAAGCGGGACGCAAATGGAGTAGATTCCGGTTCCGAGTAAATTCACGAAACGGGCCGCGGTGTAGTATTTTAGATTTCGTTCCATCGTCTTAGTTGTTGGAATCGGAAATCCAGAGCGAGCCGTCTTTCCATACAAGCAAGGAATGGGAGATACAGTATTGTAAAAGTGGACTGAAAAAATCAGGGCATTGTTCAAGGTCCGCAATTTTCCGGGCGTTTTGTCCATTGAAAAAACGGTCGAAGTAGCTGGCAAGTTCTTGAGAAGTGGGCTTTTTTCGGCTTATCGTTTGATCGGGATTGATCCAGTAAAGGTGGCCGGATGGATCCCGCAACAAAAATTTTTCATCCACAAGCGCGCGTCGAAGAGCGGGAAAGTCCTCGTAAGTGGATCGTAGCGTCTGATTGACCGTATGTTCCGGGTAAAAGGTGTTTTTTTCGAACAACGAGCAGATCACTGCCAGAATTTCAAGGCGTTCCTTCCGCTTTTTGGGGATCTGAAGCAGTTTTTTTGGATCTTTCTTTGAAAAGTATTTTTCGATTATTGTGGGTTTCATGCCATCGCCTCCTTGGGGTCATTATAGGCGCTTGGATGGAATAAATCAAACAAAACTATAATTTGTTTTCTAATTTTTAAATATTTAAATGAATTTATTTTTAAAATCAAAAAATAAAAATCGAATCCAAACGAATGGATTCGACTTTTTAATTATTTTACTTTCCCCTGGTTGGCGACCGCGGCCATCTTCTCGTTCAGTTCCTCTTGGCTGGCCAAATAGAAATAGCGGACGAGGCGCATGTCGTCGTCAAACTCGAACACAAGCGGGATACCGGTTGGGATGTTGACGCCCATGATCGCGTCGTCGTCAATATGGGCGAGAAACTTCAACAGGGCGCGCAGCGAGTTGCCGTGCGCGACGACGAGGACGTTTTCGCCGCCTTCGATGTGCGGCTTGATCGTTTGCTCGTAAAACGGTACGACGCGTTCGATTGTCGTTTTTAAGCTTTCACCAAGCGGCAGTTCGTCGGCCGGCACGGTTTTGTACATCGCCTCGTTGCGCGGTGCGTGCGGATCGTCCTCTTTCATCAATGGGGGCAGGACGTCGAAGGAACGACGCCATATGAGAACTTGTTTTTCGCCGTACTTGGCGGCCGTGTCCGCCTTGTTCAAGCCTTGCAGCGCGCCATAGTGGCGCTCGTTGAGCTTCCAGCTTTTGACGACGGGCAAATACACCTGGTTAAGTCCGTCCAGCACGTGGTCAAGCGTGTGGATCGCCCGTTTGAGCACGGACGTGTAGGCGATATCGAACGTGTAGCCTTGGCTTTTCAGGGTCCGGCCGGCTTGCTTCGCTTCCTCGTGGCCTTTGGCGGACAGGTCGACGTCGCTCCAGCCGGTGAAGCGGTTTTCTTTGTTCCACTCGCTTTCGCCGTGACGGACGCATACAAGCCGCTTCATAAATTTTTATCCTCTTTTTGTTTCGCTTTATCGTACATGTCTTTCAACTGGACGAAGCCGATGCCCAGGACGACAAGAATTGCCAGGTTTGTCCAGGAAGGATTCGTGACCATTTGGAAGGCGAAAGCGATGAACAAGATCGCTTCGATGACAGCGATCAAATAGATTTGGTTTTTTTGCATGGGAGTTCTCCTTTCGTTTTCCTGCTTTCATTGTAAACAACATCGCAAAAAACGCATACTTGAATGCTTCGCGCGGCCTCATCGAAAGTTTGCGATATTTCTTGCGACAACTTGTTCCGCCGCTTGTTTTTCGCTATGATACAAGTGTACTGTACTTGGGTACGACGAAACGGCAGCAATGCCTTAACCGGCAGGAAACCGATGTGGGGAAGGTTTCCTGCTTTTTTATGAAAGGAGAACGGGGTGCACGAATTTTCAGAAATGTATGGACGCCTGACAGCCGGGCGGACCATTCGCGTGTACGAGATGGCGGACTATTGCCAAATCGCGCCGCAAAGCTTATATCAAATTCTCAACGGCAAACGCAAGCCGACTTCCGTGGAACTTGTCCAACGCATCGCCGACTACATCCAGGTCGATCCGATTGGCCGCGAACAGCTGCTGGACGCCTATTTTATGACGCTTTGGGGCAAGGATGTGTACGATCGCCGCAAGGAAGTGACGAACTTTTTAAACGCGGTTCACGAAAACAAAAGCGCCTTGCGCTTGCGACGAAACGAGGTGTTCGCGCAGCTGCCGCCCACCTCCAAAGTCGCCCGGGGCTCCATGGCCATCGCCCAGACGTTGTTCGACATGTTTTTCGACAGCGAAAAAGATCCGATCCGGCTGTTCATGCCCGCCTCGTTTTCCATGCTGCCGCATTTGGTTGGTTCCTACATGAAAGAAAACCGGACACTGCGCATCGAGCACATTCTCGAGCTCTCCTCCAAAGACATCCTTTTCGCGCTGCAAAACATTTTGCCCATGTACTCGTCGTTCGCCCGCTATGACGCGTATTACTACTACGATCAGCGGTGCGCGTCCACCGATCCGTTTCCGTACTACGCCGTTTCGGACCACGCCCTGATCCAAATCGACGCCGGTTTCAAAAACCGCCCTGTTTCACAACCAGGAGGAAATCGTGAAGACGTTCGCCGACCATTTCAACTACCAGCTGAAAATCGTCCATCCGTTCATGGTTTCGGTTTCCAACGTGCAAAACCAGCTCGATTATTTTTATTCGATTGTCGCCAACGCCGGCAAACAGGCGATGGTGTTCCACTCGGCGATGTCGCTCTTTCCGCTGCTGACCCAAAATGAATGGGAAATCGTGCTGCCGGAGCGGGAAGAAGGCGAAGCGCAGGCGCGCATCGAATCCATACAAACCCGGTTGCGCGCGGCCCAGACGATGTTCATCTTCGCGCTGCCGGCCGTGACCGGATTTCTGGAACGCGAGGACATTTCGCTTTTGACGCAAACCGCGCCGCTCACGTTTTCCCAGCGCCTCGACATTGTGAAGCGGATGATCGAGCGGTACCGCAAAGACGGCTACCGCATGCTCAAAGATCCGATTTCGACGTTTCGCCGCGAATTGCAGTGGTTTCTCGGGGACTCGAATGGCTTTTTGCAAATCATCGACGCGCAGGAGCGCCCCATTTACTTGAACGTCGAAAACCCGTACTTGCTGTTTTTGTTCCGCGACTATTTCGAAAACATACCGGACCGCTTGTTTTACGACGACGAGGAAGCGCTCGACATTTTGCGTGGCCTCGTCGAGAAAGCCGAAAACGGAAAATTCCATCCTGTCTTGTCACAGGAATGGAAAAAGTGAAAAAAGCGTTGAGTTTTTCTTTGGATTTGTGTACAAAAAAGAAAAGGGAAAGCGGACAGAAGAAAGATGGAAAAAAAGAAACATTGGGGAAGCAAAATCATATTTCCACCGATGCGGTGGGTTTTGACCTGCGCGCTGATCACGATCGTGCTCATGCCGCTGGCCAATCGCTTTCGAACGCTTATGACGGTCGCCTGGGGATTTTTTATGTATTCCTTGACGATTTTCGCGTGCGCGACCCCGAAAATGATTCGAGGCGTGTTCGTGTTTCTCAACCGCCACAAGTACACGTCGATGTTCGTCAACGACGTCAATGTCCGGATTTTCGTTTCTTTGTATTTCAACATGATCATCACGACCGCCTACGCGTGCTTCGATTTGTTCACCGGGCTGGTGGACCATTCCGAATGGCTGGTGGCAATCTCGTTTTACTATCTCGTGCTGACGGTGATTCGCTTTTATTTGCTCAGCTACGTCAACCGCCACCACGGCCGGCAGAAGATCGCGGGCAGAAAGTTTCTCGAAGATTTGAAACGCTATAAATTCACCGGCATCATGCTGCTTGTCCTGCTCGTGCCGTATTGCTGGATCGCGTTCATGATGCTCGAGAAAAACCAGTCGTACTCGTACCGCGGACTCATGCTGTACGTGATGGCCGGCTTTACGATCTACCAGTGGGTCATGGTCGTGTTCGGCCACATCGTTTACCGGAAAATCGACGCGCCGATTTTGACAAGCACCCGGGCGCTGAATTTCGCCTGCTCGATTGTGTCCCTGCTTTCGTTTGAAACCGCGTGGTTTTCGGGCTATGGCGAAACGCGCCAGATCTTGGTCGCGCTGTCCGGAACGGCGGGCGGCATCGCCGTGTTTGGCGTGGCGTTTGGCATGATTTCCAGAGCCCATTCGATTCTTTCGCTCAACTTCGTGCCGGGCGGCAAGGACAGGCTCAAGTTCTGGGACGCCCTCCAGCAAAAGAAGGCCGACTACGCGCAGGAAAAGGAAAAGTACAACGCATACATCGAAAAGCACTGGAACACCGACGAAATCGACAACTACCGCTGGATCCGGAAAACGGATCCCGAATCAAAAAACGAGCCGGCATCGCGCTAGATGCCGGCTTTTTAGCGGTCTTTCGGGATGCGCAGTTCGTTTTGGCGCATCGTCAAATAAAAGATGGGAACCAGGCCAAACAGCCCCAGGTAAAAATACCAGGCGTAGGCGAACGTGGAAAACTCGTAAAGAACGCCCGAAATGACGATGCTCGACAACAAAAGCGTCGTCGTCACCATCGAGTGCCGGTCTTTGTAGCGCATCCAGATGCCGCCGGCCAAAAGCAGGAAGGCAAGAAGCTTGATTGAGTTTTTAACCATCAAAATCGTGTTGAACAGCTTGGCCGAGCGGGTGAAGTGCATACTCAAGTACACGGCCGAGTTGGCTGCGATCAAGTTGGGCACGCACGTGCAAAGCAAAAGTACGTAAAACGCGTACATGAGCGACCACGTGCTTTTCGACCACGAAAACAGGCGGGACAGGAAATAGCTCGTGACCAGACACAAAAAGACGTTGAGCACGGCGTAGCCGGTCACGTCGAATTCCGCGACGAACTCGTGGATGGATGTGTTGTAGTGGATCTCGACCGCGTGGATGTCGATCCAGTTGAGGGCGAGCAATCCGGCCAGCGACAACAGCAGCTGCCCGAGCGTGCGGGAGTTGACCTTCGATTTCATGCGGCGTCCTTTCGCGCGCGCCAGAACAGGCAAAACGCGATCAGGAAACAAAGACTGGCGACCAGCATGATCCAGAACACGGACCAGAGCGCGTAGCCGGACAACAGCACGAGAGCCACGACGGCCAGCGCGATCGTAAAACAAAGCTGAAGCACAAGCAAGCTGGCATCCTCCATATATTTGTCGGTATGGAACGGCGTGCCGAACACTTGCAGGTTTTTCGATTTGGCATACTGGGCCAGCGCGCTTTCCAGCAGCACGATCAAGGCGACGGCTCCAATCGTGAACAGCCAGCCGATTTCAGGAATCCAGAAGCACGAGCCGGCGAGCACGCCTTGCCACAGCAGCAATGTATAGTAATCCTTTTTCATACAAAGACTCCTTTTTTCTTTTATTTTAGCAAATCGGGACGGGAAATAACATTCCAGTTGCATTATACCCCATAAGGGTATATTATGGGAACAGGAGGACAAAACGATGAAGGAAGACACAAAGCGCTACCGGCAGACGCCGCGCGACGAGCAGGAAACGAGGCTGTTGAAAAATCGGCTGCATCGGATGATCGGCCAGCTCAACGGAATTGAAAAAATGATTGACGAAGGGCGGTACTGCGGCGACATCCTCATCCAGGTGGGGGCGTTGGAGTCGGCGCTGCAATCGTTTGGCTATATACTGTTAAAAGACCATCTTCATTCGTGCGTGACAAACGACGTGCTCGAGGGGCGTACGGAAACGATGGATGAAGTGATGGAACTGATCCGAAAACTGAAGTAGGAGGTAGACTATGAAAGAGACATTCGATGTGACGGGCATGACATGCGCCGCGTGCCAGGCCAACGTCACCAAGGCGGTGGAAAAACTTCCCGGGGTGCGCGCGGTGGACGTGTCGCTGCTCGGAAACACCATGAAAGTGGAATACGACGCCGACCAAGTCGACGTGGCGCAAATCAGCGCAGCCGTGGACCGGATCGGCTATGGCGCGATTCCCCAAAAACAAGAAACGAAAGCGGGAAAAAACACGCTCAAAGAACAGTGGGACGCCAGAGCGCGGCGCATGGAGGACGAGCAAAAAGAACGCAAACGCCATTTGTGGTGGTCGATCGCGCTTCTTGTTCCGCTGATGGTCGTCGCCATGGGCCCGATGATGGGACTGCCGTTTTGGCAAGGCATGGAATGGGCGATGGTATCCGCCATCACGCAGCTGCTTTTGACGATGTTCATCTTGTTTTTCCAGCGAAGCTTTTTCACGCATGGCTGGAAGGCGCTTGTCAAACGGGCGCCAAATATGGACTCGCTCGTGGCTCTTGGCGCCAGCGCGGCGTTTTTGTATGGCTTGTACGCCATGTACCGCATGGCGTATGGCTTTGGCTTTAGCGACCACGCCATGATTCACGCCGCGATGCACTCGATGTATTTCGAGTCGGCGGCGATGATCGTCACCCTCGTTTCGCTGGGCAAGTACTTGGAGGCGCGCTCCAAGTCGAAAACGAGCGACGCGCTGGGTAAGCTCGTCGATCTGGCGCCCAAAAGCGCCACGGTCATCCGGGATGGGGCGCAAGTGGAAATCGACGCCGAAGATGTCATGGAGGGGGATTTGGTCGTTATTCGTCCGGGCGAGCGGATCCCGGTTGACGGAGTCGTGGAATCCGGCCATGGCTTTGTGGACCAGGCCGCCATTACCGGCGAGAGCGTGCCGGTGGAAAAGGAGCCGGGGGACAACGTGTTATCGGCGACGATGAACGTCAACGGATCGTTCCGTTTCCGGGCGACAAAAGTGGGCGAGGACACGACGCTGGCGCAAATCATCCGGCTCGTGGACGAGGCCGGCAACTCGAAAGCGCCGATCGCCCGGCTTGCCGACAAGGTGTCCGGCGTGTTCGTGCCGGTCGTGATCGGGATCGCGCTTTTGACGTGGATCGTGTGGATGGCGCTGGGGCAGTCGTTTGAATTCGCCCTCAGCAACGCGATCAGCGTGCTGGTGATTTCGTGTCCGTGCGCGCTCGGTTTGGCCACGCCGGTCGCCATCATGGTCGGGACCGGGAAAGCGGCGGAAAACGGCATTTTGATCAAGTCGGCAGAAAGTCTGGAAACGATGCGGCGCGTCGACACGATTATTTTGGACAAGACGGGAACGATCACGTCGGGCCATCCGTCGATTCACGACATCGTGCTCATGGAACCCGGCCTGTCGGAAAACGAGTTTTTGCGATTCGCCGGCAGCGTGGAGCTTGGAAGCGAGCATCCGCTCGCGAAAGCGATCGTCGAGGAAGCCAGAGCGAGAGAGCTGCCGCTTCAGGCGCCTGACAAGTACGAGGCGCTTTCGGGCAAAGGACTCAAAGCGTGGATCGACGATTCGACAGTCGTGGCCGGCAATGTGAAAATGATGGCGGAAAGCGGGCTCGCGCTGCCAAAGCAGGCGCTGGCGCAAGTCGATCGTCTGGCCAAACAAGGAGAAACGCCTTTGATTTTCGCCAGGGACCGGGTCGTTTTGGGCATCATCGGGGTGGCGGATACCGTGCGGGCGAGTAGCGCCCAAGCCATCCGGCTCTTTCAGCAGCATGGCATCCATGTCGTCATGCTGACAGGCGACAACGCGCAAACCGCGCAAGCCATCGCCAAGGAAGTGGCGGTGGACGAAGTCATCGCGGACGTTTTGCCGACCGAAAAGGAAAATGTCGTGCGCCGGTTTCAGGACCAGGGAAAATTCGTCGCGATGGTGGGGGATGGAATCAACGACGCGCCGGCGCTCGCCCGCGCCAATATCGGGATCGCGATTGGCGCCGGAACCGATATCGCGATTGATTCCGCGGACATCGTGTTGATGAAAAACAACTTGATGGATGTCAACACGGCGTACGCGTTGTCGGAAAAAGTCGTGAAAAACATCAAGATGAACTTGTTCTGGGCGTTTTTCTACAACGTGCTCGGCATTCCGGTGGCGGCTGGCGTATTTTACCCGCTGTGGGGCTTGCTGCTGTCGCCAATGATTGGCAGCGCCGCGATGTCGCTCAGCTCCGTGTGCGTCGTGCTCAACGCGTTGCGCCTGCGGTTTTTCAAGCCGCCATACGAGAGCGTCGAGGAACAAAAAGAGAGCGCCAAAGCGAAGATCCACGTCGAAGTGGATCCAATCGAATCAAATCCAAAGGAGGAAAAGAAAATGAAAAAAGTCATGATCGTGGATGGAATGTCATGCAATCACTGCAAAAAACACGTCGAGGAGGCGTTGGAAAAGATCGCCGGGGTACAAAGCGCCGTTGTCGACCTGGACAAAAAAGAGGCTGTCATCACGATGGACGCGCCGATTCTGGACGACACGCTTATGAACGCCGTCAAGGAAGCGGGCTACGAGCCAAAGGAAATCCTTTAAGCGATAGAAATGGAAGGAATATCAACCTTCCATTTTTTTATGGAGAAGCAAAAAAGGCTTGAGGTCCGAAAAAGTGTAAAAAGAATTTAAATTCCAAAGAGGAAGTAAAAAATAGATATTGATATTGTTTTTTATGAAAGGGAATATTTTTGGTATAATCAAAGAAAAACAGGAGGGGAAAAGATGGGATGGAAAAAATGGATGGGACCTGGTGCCGTCCTTTTAGCCGGCATTTTTGGGTTTGGAATCTGGAAGCAAGTCGAAGCGGATCGGGTGAAAACCGTTCAGGAACAGCTCGGGCCACTCGAAGTGATCGTGGATGGAGAGCCGGTCGTACTGGACAGCTGTTATACGAGCGTCGACCGGGTCCATGGATTTGAAAGCGAGATGGTGTCGTACCAGTCGTTTGCCGAACTGGAAACGCTGCTGAAAAACCAGCAGGAAAATGGCAGACCTGTAGTGCTGGATGAGAATTCGATTTGGACGGTGACGCAAAATCCGAAGGCCGCGTATTCGCTCGTGTGGTACGCGCCGGATGAAACGAAAACACCGGCCGATTTTTCAAACGCGGATCTTGCGTCGCATCGTGGCGATCTTTTGCTTGTCGAAAGAAGACAAACAAGCGTCGAGCTGGACGCGGACATTCTTCAGCAGTTCGCGCTGCTCGTGGAGTGACTGCGGACTCCATTCCTAAAAAGCGTGCAAATGCGCGGAATTTAGGAATGGGATTGAAACACAAAAGCCGAACGACGCGAGGCCATCCGGCTTTTTGGACTGGAACGAAAAGGAATTAAGAAACAAGCAGGTCGCGAACCGCGCGTTGATAGCGCGTCCACTGCCGCCGTTTGTGTAGCATGTACAAGTCGATGATCCAGTCCGGGTTGAATAGGTTTTTCACTTTGTTTTTCATGATCCTATGATAATCCGATAAAATAAAGAAAAAAACGAACAAATTTGAAAGGTTTTCTTAAGAAGCAACCGGCACGTGCGCCCCTTCCAAGCGCACGCGCTTTTCTTTTTGCCAAAAATCCGGCAAAATACAGGCATAGAAAGTTAGGTGATCGCATTGACGACCGGAGAAAAAATTATAGAACTAAGAAAGCGAAACGGGTATTCGCAAGAGGAACTGGCCGAAAAGCTGGACGTGTCCAGACAATCGGTATCCAAGTGGGAATTGAACGCGTCGACACCCGATTTGGAACGCATCGTGCAAATGAGCGAGCTGTTTCACGTGTCGACCGATTATTTGTTAAAGGAAGGCGACCAAAGCCAGGTCGATACGCAAGCCGGCCGCTGGCTGGGCGACGAGGAAGTGGAGCGGTTTTTGGCCTATAAGAGAAAGGAACAAAAAACGCTTCCGTTCGCCATCGGGCTGTGCATTTGCTCGCCCATCACGCTCATTGTGCTTGGCGGCCTATGGGAAGGGACGCCGCAGGAAGACCGGTTCGGCGGCCTGGGCATGATCGTGCTGCTCGTTTTGGTCGCCATCGGCGTCGGGGTGTTGATTTACACAAGCACGCAAGGCGCAAAGTTTGAGTGGATCGAAAAAGAGGACGTGCGCCTGAGCGAGCGCACCGCCCGCATGCTTCGACAGTTGAAAAACGACGACGAGCTCGGCCACGCCAAACGCACGACGCTCGGCATTTGCTTATGCGTCCTCTCGGTTTTGCCGTTATTCGTCAGCTTGTTTCTCGATCCCGACAATGGCCGGAACATGGCGGTCAGCGTCGGCGTGCTGCTGTTTGTCGTCGCCATCGGCGCCGGCATCCTCATTTACGATGGAACGATGCAGGAGGCTGTCGACATGCTGTTGCAGGAAGGGGAATACACAAAAAAGGAAAAGCGGTTCAACCGCCGGTACGGCTATGTGCCCGGCGTGTACTGGTGCCTGGTGACCGCAATCTATTTGGCATGGAGCTTTTCGACCGAGCGCTGGGACGAAACCTGGCTGGTGTTCGCCGTAGGCGGCGTGCTGTACGCGGCCGTGATCGGTGTGCTGAAAGCCAAAAAAGCGGAATAAAAAAACGACGGAAGAACGTGGAGTCTTCCGTCGCTTTGTTTAGTGGGTTTCGCCCATGTTGGCCTGAATGTCGGTTTCATTTTCCGCAATCGCCTCGATCGCGTTTTCCAGCGCGCTGGCAATCGTTTTCAAATCCATGGACGGCGTGCCGTTTGGCTTGTTCACGACTTGGCTCGTCATAAACGGCACGTGGATGAAGCCACCCTTCGTATTTGGATAGTGATGGTCGATCAAATACAACAGCTCGTACATCAAGTAGTTGCACACGTATGTCCCCGCCGTATACGACAAAAACGAAGGAATGCCCGCCTCGCGAATGGCTTGCACCATCGCCTTGACCGGCAGCGAGGAAAAGTACGCGGCCGGACCATCCTCGCGCACCGGGGTGTCAAATGGCTGGTAGCCCGCGTTGTCCGGAATGCGGCCGTCCATCAAGTTGATGGCGATTTTTTCCGGCGTCACGGCGCTGCGCCCGCCCGCCTGGCCGATGCACAGCACGTAGTCGGGCTGATGGATGTCCATCGCCTGTTTGAGCGTTTCGCCCGCCTGGCCGAACACGGTTGGCACTTCGAGCTTGATAATATCGAGATCCCGAATCGAATCGGGCAAAAGCTTCACCGCCTCGTAGGCCGGGTTGATGGATTCGCTGCCAAACGGGTCGAATCCGGTAATGAGCAGTTTCATGATAAGGTCCTCCTTTTACTGCATCGCGATCATCATGATAATTTGAATGACGATCATAATGGCCGCGATCAAAACCTGGTTTTGAATGACGCCAAATTGTTTTTTCATGTTGAGCAAGGCGACAGGTACCGTGTTGAAGTTGGCCGCCATCGGCGTGCACAACGTGCCGCAGTAGCCGCACGTCAAGGCGAGCATGCCGATGACCGTCGGGTTGGCGCCGTATGCGAGCACGAACGGATAGCCGATGCCCACCGTCATGACGGTAATGGCCGCGAACGCGTTGCCCATGATCATCGTAAACAGCATCATGCCGATGGCGTACACGATAATGCCAATCGTCACGTTGCCTTCGGGAATGATCGTGCCAACGACCTGGGCGATGACTTCGCCGACGCCCGCCTGCGTGAAGACGGCACCAAGACACGCCAGCAGCATCGGCAGCATCGAAAGCGGCCCGACCGTCGAAAGCATTCGCTCCGAGTCGGACAAAAACACCTTGAACGTGTTCGTCTTGTTTTGAAGCATCAAAATCAGCATCGCCAGCACGACGCCGATCGCGACGCCGTTGAGCGCCGACAAGCCGACACCCAGTCCGTTAATGGCGCACACGATGGCGAACAAGCCAATGCACAACGTCGGGATGAAAATCTTCATGCCGATCTTCTCAAAGTTGCCGCGCGTCTCGTCGTCGGAAGGAACGGCGACTTGTCCCTTCGCCACTTTTTTAAAGACGGCCGGCAAACACATGAGCACGACGAGCATGCCCGAAGCCAGCGGCGGCAGCCATTGGCCCAGCGCCAACACGATGCCGAGCAGAAACCAGAAAATGAACGTGCCGACTTGCGCGGGATTTTCCTTGTCCTTCAAATTTTTGAACGCTGTGTACACGCACATGCCGCCCATGAAAATATAAATGATCTCCATCACTTTCGCGCTGGTGGCGATTTGCGGATCCAAAAAGAAACTCATCGCAGTCCCTCCTCGCCCAGCTCGTCTTTATAGTATTTTTTCAGCATGCGCCGGTCCTTGAAATAATAGTACACGATCGCGAGCGCCGTCGCGATGACGCATACCGGGATTTCCACAAGCGCCAGGTCGATGAGCTCGACGTGGATGCCAAGGCCTTGTAGCGTGCCTTGCACGAGCAGCGCGCCCGAGCCGCCCACAAACAGCACCTGGCCAAAAAACCACGTGATGTTTTCCATACCCGACGCCATGCCTTTGAGCTCTTCCATATGCTCTTCGTGCGGCTTGTGGCCTTTGGACGTGATCGCGCCCTCGGCCATCGGCATGATGACTGGTCTTACAAAGCCGGCCACGCCGCCAAAGCCGACGTTGAACGCCGCGAAGATCGCGCGCATGACACCGTAAATGCCAATGACCATGCCGCTAGTCGCGCCTTTGAACTTGCCAATGACGCCCGCGGCCGCCTCGCGCAAGCCGTTGCGCTCGAGCGTACCGGTCACAAGCATGACGAGAATGAAAATCGCCATGTTGCGGTTGGCGACAAACGTGGTGCCAATCGTTTCCAGCAAAGCGACTGGCGAAATGCCGCTGACAAGGCCGGTCGCGCCGGCCGCCAGCAGGATGACAAGGATCGAATTCCATTTCCGGGCGAAGCCGACAATGACGATGACGATCCCGATTAAATTAAGCCATTCCATCGTTATACCTCTTTCTTTATTTTATACTCTTTTACTATACCGAAACTGCTCTTTGATTACTACTTTATTTTTGTCAAAAAAGAAAGGATAGGGAAATAAAAAAAAGATCCGCGGGTTGCGGATTTTTTCAGATTACCATGCCGTCGCGATGTCGAGCTGGGTCGGATTGCCGTGGGCGAAACCACCCGTGTCGCACACGATGCCTTTGCCAAGAGACGTTTCGACGATCGAGCCGCGCGGCCGGATACCCAGGTGGGCGGCCACCATGACGTAGTCGCCCAGCATTTTCACGCCATCCTCGCGTACCCAGTATTCGTCGTTGTTGCCCATGGCGCGCATCGTGGCCACGACACCTTCCATTGGTAAATTATAATATGTTTCCTTTCCGCTTGGTCCCTGGTTCGTTCCGGCGCTCGCGCTTAAAACCGGTCCTTTCCAGCGGCTGGCTTCCTCTTCCTCCTGCTTCTTTTGGGCGAGCAGGGCGTCGATTTCCTTTGGATCGGTCGTCAAGTCGTCGTGGTCGATAAAATATTCCTTGCCGTCGACTTCGACTTTCCAGAAGTCATAACCGTTTTGACCGGTCAAGGTCACCTCGGTATACTGGTCGAGCGCGATCTGGTTGAGCGCCTCGGCTTCCGGTACCGCTTTTCCTTTCGTGTCGCGGATGATATAGGCAGGTTCGTCGGCTTCTTCGAAAAAGTAGCGTTCGAATCGTAAATTGGCTTGTTCAAAGACGGGACTTGCTTCTTGGGAAAACAAGACGTTCGGCGTCGCGGTCAAGATTGAGGTTCCGACGTACGCGAGGGCGAAAAGTTTCGTTAGCATAAAAATCCTCCTTGTGTTATTTCCGCGACTGACTATACCGGAAAAAATCGGGTTTGTCAAAATTGTTTACAAATCACGAACAAAATGATTGGAAATAGCGGGATTGAAGGAGAAAGTATGCATAAATAAAAGACAATTCGCAATGTCAAAGAAATGTCATAAAAAAACGTCCACAATATGTGAACGTCCTTTCTATTCAAGGTATAAAATGACTTCCTGTTCGCGCAAGGATTTTTTCACGTCGATGACGCGCTGATTTTCGCTACCGCGAAATTTAAGCGAAATATTCTTCTTTTCTTCCACGAACGGCCCGTCGATGAGCACGTCGAGGTACGAAAGCATTTCATCCGTGCAGGGGCCGTGGCGCCGGCCGCCTTCCAGCAAGTCCTGGTCGAGCAGGAATCCGGTATAAGACCAAATGTTTTTTTCGGGATAGCGGGCTTTGACGGCGCGCAGCAGTTTGACAAGCTCGGCCTGGTTCGACAGCTCGAACGGATCGCCGCCCAGCAGCGTCAGGCCCTGGATGTAGGAAGGCTCGAGCGCTTGCAGGATTTCCTCCTGCGTGGCCGCGGTAAACGGCTGGCCGTAGTCGAAGTCCCACGTTTCCGGCTGGAAACAGTGAAAGCAGTGGTTCGTGCAACCCGACACGAACAGCGAGACCCGGACGCCTTCGCCGTTGGCGATGTCGTTTTTCTTGATATTTCCATAGTTCATGTTGTTACCTCTCATTGAAAAAGGAGAAGAAAACAGATCGTTCCTCTCCTGTGAAAATTATTGTTCTGTTTCGTTTTCGATTTTCTCAAACCGGTACCGCTGGCCGGCATCGGGATATTTTTGATGGTCGACTTCGGACAAAAACTCATCCAGCGCGCGCGTCCAGTACGTCCCTTTGGCGTATTGTGGTTCGTAGACGACCACGACGGTTTCGTCTTCGGCGCGACGGGCCAGAAACAACGCCCGGTACAAGCCGCCTTTAAAGTGGCGGTACAGCGCGCCGCATTCAAGGACGCGTTCCATCTTACAAATGCATGACGCGTTCTTTGATTTCCTGCGTCCGTCCCTGGTTCCAGAACTGCGTGCCGATGTAGCCGCACGTCCGGCGCGCCACGTTCATCGTTTCCTGGTCGTGGTTGTGGCAGTTCGGGCATTCCCAAACCAGCTTGTGGTTTTCGTCCTCCACGATTTGAATTTCGCCGGTGTAGCCGCACGCCTGGCAATAGTCGCTCTTCGTGTTCAGCTCGGCGTACATGATGTGGTCGTAAATGTGCCGCATCAGCGCCAGAACGGCCGGGATGTTGTTTTCCATGTTCGGCACTTCCACATAGGAAATGGCGCCGCCCGGGGAAAGCTTCTGGAACTGCGATTCGAACGTCAGCTTGTCGAACGCGTTGATTTCCTCGGTAACATGCACGTGGTAGCTGTTCGTAATGTAGTTGCGGTCCGTGACGCCCGGAATGATGCCGAAGCGGTCCTGGAGTTTTTTCGCGAACTTATACGTCGTCGATTCCATCGGCGTTCCATACAGCGAGAAGTCGATGTTCGTCTGGGCTTTCCACTTGGCGCAGGCGTCGTTCAAATACTGCATGATTTCCAGACCGAAGGACGTGCCCGGCTCTTCGGTGTGCGGATGGCCGGTCATATACGTCACGCACTCGCAAAGACCTGCGTAGCCTAGCGAAATCGTCGAGTAGCCGCCAAAGAGCAGCTTGTCGATCGTTTCGCCTTTTTTCAAACGGGCCAGGGCGCCATCCTGCCAAAGAATCGGCGCGACGTCGCTTGGCGTGCCCAGCAGCCGGTTGTGGCGGCACATGAGCGCCCGGTAGCACAAATCCAGCCGTTCGTCCATGATTTTCCAGAACGCCTCCACGTTGCCTTTTGAAGAGCAGGCCACGTCCACAAGGTTGAGCGTGACGACGCCCTGGTTGAAACGGCCATAGTATTTCGGCTTGTCGTTTTCGTCGCGATATGTCGTCAGGAAGGAGCGGCAGCCCATGCATGGGTAGCAGTTTCCTTCGCCGGCTTTGTCGATTTTGAGCGAAAGCATCATTTTTTCGGAAATGTAGTCCGGCACCATTCGTTTGGCTGTGCAGCGCGCGGCCAGCTCGGTCAAATAGTAGTACGGGCTGTTTTCATGGATGTTGTTTTCCTCCAAAACGTAAATGAGCTTCGGGAACGCCGGCGTGATGTAAATGCCTTTTTCGTTTTTGACGCCCTGCATGCGCTGACGCAGCATTTCCTCGATGATCAGCGCCAGGTCGTGACGCGTCGTCGGGTCCTCTACCTCGTTCAAGTACATGAACACGGTCACAAACGGCGCCTGGCCGTTGGTCGTCATGAGCGTGATAACCTGGTACTGGATGGTCTGCACGCCTTTTTCGATTTCGCGGCGTACGCGCATTTCCGCCATTTCATTGGCTTTTTCCTCGGTGTACTCCATGCCCATGGCGTCGAGCTCTTCGCGCACTTCCCGGCGCGCCTTGTCGCGCGACACTTGCACGAATGGCGCCAAGTGGGACAGGGTGATGCTTTGACCGCCGTACTGGGAGCTGGCCACCTGGGCGATGATTTGCGTCGCCACGTTGCAGGCGGTCGAGAAGCTGTGCGGCTTTTCGATCATCGTTTCCGAGATGACGGTGCCGTTTTGGAGCATGTCCTCCAAATTGACGAGGCAGCAGTTGTGCATGTGCTGGGCGAAGTAGTCCGAATCGTGGAAGTGAATGATTCCCTTGTCGTGGGCTTCCATGATTTCAGGCGGCAGCAGGAACCGCTTCGTGATGTCCTTGGACACCTCGCCGGCCATGTAGTCGCGCTGGACGCTGTTGACAAGCGGGTTTTTGTTGGAGTTTTCCTGCTTGACTTCCTCGTTGTTGCGCTCGAGCAGCGACATGATTTGCTGGTCGGTGGAATTTGCCTTCCGAACGAGCGCCCGCTCGTACCGATATGTGATATAATTGTGCGCGACTGCGAAATAGCCGTGACGCATGATTTCGTTTTCGACGAGGTCCTGGATTTCCTCGACGCTTGGACTGCGGGAAAAATCCTCGCATTTTTCGGCGACAATGTGCGCGATGGCTTGCACTTCGAGTTCGTGCATTTGCATGTTCGGGGTCGCGTTGCTGGCCTTCCGAATGGCGTTTTCTATTTTCGAGATGTCAAAAACAACTTCTTCTCCACTTCGTTTGATCACTTTCATCGTATGTTCTCCTTTGATCGTTTATCCCTTGGAAATAAATAGTTGAACGTTCAACTATTTTGCTTGCCCATCGTAACACACAAAAAACGGAAAGAAAAGAGTTGACTTTTCGCTTTGTTTGGCATGCCCGAAAAGGAAGGGGAATAGGGGTTGATTTCTTATGGTGGATGTGACAAAGTATGGAATGAGGATTTTGGTTTAGATGGGAAGAGAGGATAATGTGAATATGGATCAAGAACTCAAACAAACGATCGAATGCGTATATGAATTATGCGAAGAAGTCGAAAAAACGCTCCAAAAAACCGTAACGCTCCAAAACCCCCTGAAAGCTCTGCTACAAACCGAATTGATGATGTATGTCATGTATTTGACAGTTTCCGACGACCGGATCGAATTGAGCGAAAGCCAGTTTTTGCGCGACTATTTGGATTATGATTTCTCCCCCGACGAAATCGCCGCGTTCGTGCAAAACAATTCGGTCGAAACGTTTCGGCAAACGGTGCCGTATACGTTCCAGCTCTTTGTGAAAGCGGATAATTTATTGTATGGCCGCCACGGAAAGGTGTCGCTGGCGGCGTGCGCGCTGTATCAAATGTATGAAACGATCGGCCTGGCACTGATTTCGGCGGACGAAGAAATCGACGTGCAGGAATACCATGACCTGGCAGACTTTTTGACGATGCTCAAAGCCTATATGGACCAGCATCTTGATTCCGCAAAAAAGCGAAGTGTGCATTGACGCTTCGCTTTTTTTACTGCTCGTTTCCCGGCGTGTATATCCAGCCATGCTCGCCATGGTAAATCATTTGCCGGCTCATGCCGCCATCCACGACGATGTTTTGCGCGGTGATGAACGCGGCCTGGTCGCTTGCCAAAAACAAAGCGAGATCCGCGACGTCGTCGACGGTTCCAATACGGCCAAGCGGCTGTTGTTTTTCGTCTGCCTCGCTCCATTCCTGCGCGTGGCTGTTGATCCAGCCAGGCGCGATCGCGTTGACGCGAACGGCCGGCGCCAGGGACATCGCCATGGCGTGCGTGAGCGCCGCCAGTCCGCCTTTGGCCGCGGCGTAGCTTTCCGTTTGCGGCATCGACTGATCCTGTCTGGTGGAGGTGATGTTTAAAATCGAGGCGTGCTCGGCAAACGCGGGCCGCAGCAGCTTCGACAAGTAAAACGGGGCGATGACGCCAACGGCCATGGCGTGGGAAAACGCCGCGTATCCGCATTCGTCGATGCCTTGCATGACGGGGATGGCGTTGTTGACGAGCACGTCGACGGTTTCGAACGTGTCGATGACTTTTTTCGCGAACCGCTCCAGCGTGGCTTGATCCGAGACGCTTCCTTGAAAAAAATCGTTCGGTAAAATGTCGATGATCGCCACGCGGGCGCCTTCCGCCTCGAAGCGTTCGCGCAGCCGCTTTCCGATGCCCGAGGCGCCGCCGGTAATGACGACATGTTTGTTTTTAAAACGCATATTCCATTCTCCTTTTTGAAATCATAGCACACGATGGACGTTTTCTTGACGGAGATGATATGATTTGGATAGAGGAGAATCACGATGGCAAAACGAAAACGGCAAACAGCACGAATTTTATGGATCGCGAGCCTCGCCTTTTTCCTAGGCTCGATCTATTTGTTTTACGATAATCTGCTCGTGGCTGGTCTATTCGGATTGGTGGTCAGCTTTTTTTTAGCGCCTACCGTCCGCGCGCTGCTCCGGCAGCATCATTATAACCGGAACGCGCTCATTGGCGTTCCGTTGTGCGCCCTGGCGCTGATGGCCGCCAGCTATGTGGCGTTCAAACCCGGCGAGAAAGACATTCCCTCGCTGCTTAAGGAATACACCCACGTGTCCGGCACGAAGGTGGACAATTTTCAGGACATGAGCTACATGGTCGATCCGCATTTGCGACCTGTGAAAAAAGAGGGGGAAATCCGCTATTATCCCGTGAAAGGACAGCCGATCCCGGTTTTGATCGTGTCCCATGTCGACAACGCGTCGTGCGCCGACGCCGAGGCCTTTTTGTCGCGCTACATTCCCGGGCAGCTTGGCAGCGACGGGGCGGTTTCGAACGTGCTGACCGAAGATTACGAAGTCAACGGCCGGCCAAGCCAGATGGCCACCTACGCCTATACGCTTACGAAAAAGGAAAAGGGCGACCTTTCCGCCGACTTGATCGGGGAAACTTTTCTGGCGCCCATCGAGGGCGGGGTGTATGTGATGTCGTTTTTCACGTACGCGGCCGACTTCAACGACTACGGCTATTTGAGCCTGGTGGACACGATCGACTTGTACCGGATCACGCATTTGCTCGATGTCCGGGAGGAAATGAAAGCGTACTTGACGAAGCACGCCTGCCCGCAGGACGCCTACCAGAGCGAATGCGACGAGTTTGCAAAATACCGCTCCGCCCTGCAAACAGCGCTCGACGAGGAAAAGCCAATCGAGGAACTCGAGGCGGCCAAGGCCGCGGCTGTGACGTACGAGAACGCGATCAAGGCGCGAATCCAAAAAGACAAAGAGGACCAGGCGTATTTGAACAAGCTGTACAGCGGCGAGATCGCGGCGGACGAAACAGGAGAATAAAAGGAAAGGCAGGATCACTTTTGCGAACCTGTCTTTTTTGTGTCCTTATTGATGTTGCTCGTCGTTCATGCCGTCGGTGTCGACAACGCTTTCGTCGGAAGGCTCCATCGTGTCGAATGGCGAATTGATTCCGGCGAACGCGAAGCCGGTTTTGTCCAGCATTTGCATTTGAGGAATGATTTCAAACGGAATCATATAGTTGGCCAGATCGTTTGGGTCGGCGTCGTCGGCGCCAGTCGAATAAATCGGCCATTTTTTGTAGTCCATGGTTTGATCGCCTTGAAGAAGCTCGATTTTGATGCCGTCTTCCTCCACGACGATGCGGTATTCTTTTGTCATACTTTTCACCTCGTTTTCCTCATTATAAAAGAATCCCGTCGAAAATGGTCGCCGGATGATTGACAAAGTCGAAATACGCCGGCAAAGAAGGTATAATGAAAAGCCAAGAGGTACGAGTGAATGATGGAAATTGAATTGTTTGGGCTGCATGCCGATTTGAACGTCCGCTCCCGGGTGGCCTGGAGCGAGTCGAGCGTGACGGCCTTGTATGAGCAGCTGGACCAGCCGTGCGTGATTTTGGTCACCTGCCATCGGTTTGAAATTTACGCGACGAAAAAAATCGACGCGAACCGCATCCTGGACCGATACGAGGGACAGGCGGTGGAAGTGTACACGAAGCAAGGAAACGAGGCGGTTCGGCATTTACTGGAAGTCGTCAATGGACTGCATTCCCAAATTTTCGGCGAGGATGAGATCTTGCGGCAAGTCAAGCAGGCGTACGCGACGAGCGTGCGGATGGACCGGTGCGATTCCAAGCTCCACCGTTTGTTCCAGCTCGCTTTGCGATGCGGCAAGGAGGCGCGAAGCCGGTTCCGGATGAGCGAACACCCGCTTTCGATCGCGTACTTGGCCCGGCAGACAATGGGCGATTTGCGCGGGAAATCGGTGCTGCTCATTGGCAGCGGCGAAATCAGCCGGCGCCTGCTTGGCTATTTAAAAGACGAGCCCTGCACGATTTATATCGCCAGCCGGCACCAAAAGCACGCCAACGCCTTGCGCGCCATCGCGCCGCAAGCCAAGGTCGTTCCGTTTGCCAATCGCGTCGCGACCGCCAGGCGCTGCGATTTGGTGTGCTGCGCGACGGCCGCGCCCCATCTGGTGCTTCCCGTTTTTTTGAACGAGAAGCCGTTGGCGTTGTACGATTTCGCTTCACCGCGCGACATCGACCCGGCGTTCGCGACGCAAAAGGGCGTGACGTTGTACACGCTGGACACGTTTGCTGCGCTGTCGAAAGCGAACGAGGCCATTCGAAAAGAGGCGCTGGAGGACATCCGGGCGCTCATTGAACGCGACGTGAAGGAATGGGACGCCCAAAACGCCAGCGGGATGCAGGCGCACACGCTGCGCGCGCTCCACGCCCAAATTGACGAAATTAGCGGGCAGACCTTTTCGGCTCTGGAACGGAAAATCGACTTGACGGATCGTGAAAAGGCGGTTTTGAAAAAGAGTTTGCGCGCCTCGATGCTCCGGCTGCTGCACACGCCCATTCACGAAATCGGCACCCATTACGACGACCTGGAGCCAGCCACCGTTCAAAGGCTGTTCGCGGTGGAAACGGACAAAGAAAGGAATGAAGACGAATGCATTTAAAAATCGGAACCCGGGGAAGCCGGCTGGCGCTGGCGCAAGCCACGCTCGTTGGCGAATACTTGAAAAAGCAAAAGGAAGGGCTGACGTACGAGCTTGTTGTCATCCGCACCAAAGGCGACCGGATTCTCGACCGGCCGCTTCATCAAATGATGGATAAAGGACTGTTTGTCAAGGAAATCGAGCAGCAGCTCGCCCAGGGGAGTATCGACCTGGCCGTGCATTCCTATAAAGACGTGCCATCTCAGGTGCCGGAAGGCTTCGTGTTCGCGCCCGTTTTTATGCGAGCGGATCCCTTTGACGTTCTCGTCAGCAAAAAAGGCGGCTTCTTTTCCTTGCCGGCGGGCAGCGTGGTCGGCACGGGCTCGTTTCGGCGCGTGATGCAGTTGAAGGCGCTACGAAACGACCTCGTGTACAAAAACGTGCGCGGCAACATCAACTCCCGGCTTCAAAAGCTGGACGATGGCGAATACGACGCGCTCGTGCTGGCCGGCGCCGGCTTGCGAAGGCTTGGCTTGGAGTCGCGCATCACGCAAACGTTTGACGAGAGTGAATGCGTGCCGGCTTGCGGGCAAGGCGCGCTCGCGATCGAGCTTTGCGCTAGCCGGACGGATTTGCACGCGTGGCTTGCCGGTTTGGCCAATCCCGAGCTGGATCGCTGCGTGGCGATGGAGCGGGCGTTTTTGACGGCGCTGGGCGGCTCGTGCTCGATTCCGATTGGTGCCTATATGCGCAAAGAGGGCGGCCGATTCCATCTTTTTACGGTGTTTGGCGACGAGAACCGCATCGTGCGGACGGAAAACGCGGACGAAGATCCGCAGGTGGCGCTTGCCAAGGCGGTGGCGCAAAGCCGGGAGGCGTTTTATGGGTAAAGTCGTACTGGCCGGCGTGGGCTGCGGGGAAGCGGATTTGATGTCGATTCGCGCGCGGGATTTTGTGGAGCGGGCGGATTGTATTTTGTACGATCATTTAATGGACGCGGCGATTTTAAAGGCGGCGAAACCCGGCTGTGTCAAAATTTTTGTCGGCAAGGAAAGCGGCAACCACGCGGTTGCGCAAGATCAAATCAACGCCATGCTTGTCGACTTTTCGAAACGGTACGATTGCGTGGTCCGGCTCAAGGGCGGGGATCCGTACGTGTTCGGACGCGGGGCGGAGGAAGCCCACGCGCTGCTGGAGGCGGGGGTGCCTTTTGAAGTGGTGCCCGGCATCTCCTCGTGCATTGCCGGCTTGTCGTTTGCGGGTATTCCGATCACGGCGCGGAGCATCACCCGGGGATTTCGGGTGTATACCGCCCATTCCAGCGAAGACCGGATGCCGGAGCTTGATTTTGAACAGCTCGCCTTCACCAAGGATACGGTTGTCTTTTTAATGGGGCGCAAAAATCTGGCGCGTATCGTGGAAGGGTACCAGAAGGCGGGCGCGCCGGATTTGCCGATCGCTTTGATTTCCAAAGCGGGATTTCCGGAGCAGCGCGTATGCGTTGGCACGCTGTCGACGATTGTGGAGCAATGCGCCCGCGAGGAATATCCGGCGCCGGCGCTCATCGTCGTGGGGAATGTCGTGAACGAATCCGAAGCGCTGAACTGGTTTTCGCGCCGGCCGCTTTCGGGAAAGACGGTGCTGTACGCGCGCAATTCCGATCGGGACGACTTGCTGGAACCGCTGCGGGATTTGGGCGCCATCGTGGACGCGCCGGTCGCGTTTGAGCGGGTCGAAAGTCCGGAAATGGCGGTGGATGTCGAAAAGTACGACTGGGTCGTGCTGACAAGCCAGACGGCGATCCGTCTTTTCATGGAACGGATGCGCCGGCAACAGGTGGATGTCCGGCGGCTGCCGAAGGTGGCGGTCGTGCACGAGCAAAGCGCGCAGGCGCTGGCGCGTTATGGCGTGTTCGCGGATTTGGTGGGCACGAAAGACGCGGAAAGCCTTGTGAAGCAGCTCAATCAAGTCGTCGACGCCGATTCGAACATTTTGGTTCCGCATTCGGCGGCCAACATCGACGTGTTTGTCGGCCTCAAGGGCAACGTCGATGTCCATGTGCTGTATCAAATGGTGCCGCTTGACTGGCACGCGTCGCGGCCGGCGTACGACTATGGCGTGTTTACGAGCGCGCGGATGGCGGAAAGCGTGCTGGCGCGCGGCGTTCGAATTGGAACGGCCATCAGCATTGGCGAAAAAACGACCGCCGCCTTGCGAAAAGGCGGGGTGAAGACGATTTGCCAGGCGAAGCGTCCGCGTTATGGGGATATGCTGGAAATTTTGAAAGGAAATGAATCATGTATAGAGGCAGAAGACTAAGAATGAATCCGACGATTCGCTCGCTTGTCCGGGAAACGAGATTGTGCGTCGAAGATTTGATTTATCCGATTTTTGTCGTGGAAGGCGAAGGAATCAAGGAGCCGATCGACACAATGCCCGGACAGTACAGGTATTCGATCGACCGGCTGCCCGCGCTTCTGGACGAAATGAAGCGGCTTGGCGTGCGCGCCTGCTTGCTGTTTGGCATACCCGCCCGTAAGGACGCGTGCGGCAGCGAGGCGTACGCGCCCGATGGCGTCGTGCAGCGCGCCATCCAGGCGATCAAGCGATGGGATCCGACGATGTACGTGATCGCGGACGTTTGCATGTGCGAATACACCGATCATGGCCATTGCGGGATCCTGGACGCGTGCGGCCGGGTGAAAAACGACGAGACGGTACGCTATTTGGAAAAAATCGCGCTTTCCTATGCGAAAGCGGGTGTGGACATGGTGGCGCCAAGCGACATGATGGATGGGCGCATTGGCGCGATTCGACACGCGCTGGACGCGGCCGGGTATCCGTATGTGCCGATCATGGCGTACTCGGCCAAATACGCGAGCAGTTTTTACGGCCCGTTCCGCGAAGCCGCCCATTCGGCGCCTGGTTTTGGCGACCGGAAGGCGTACCAGATGGATCCGGGCAACGCGAAAGAGGCGATGCGTGAAATGGCGGCGGACATCGAGGAAGGCGCGGACGCGATCATTATTAAACCGGCGCTTCCGTATTTGGATATTTTGAGCGCGGCGTCAAACCGCTTTGACGTGCCGCTTTGCGCGTACAATGTGAGTGGCGAGTACGCGATGCTGATGGCGGCGATCGAAAAAGGCTGGATGAAGCCGGACGTCGTCGAGGAGTCTTTATTGTGCATGAAACGCGCGGGCGCGGATATGATCATCACGTATTTCGCGCTGGACGTGGCAAAGAGGTTGGCAAATGAAAAATAAAAACAAAGCGCTGTTTGAAACGGCGAAACGATACATTCCCGGCGGCGTCAACTCGCCGGTCCGGGCGTTCAAGGCGGTGGGCTGCGATCCGGTTTTTATCCGGAAGGCGAAAGGCGCCCACTTGTTTGGCGAAGACGGCCGGATGTACATTGACTACATTTCCTCGTGGGGACCGATGATTTTAGGGCATTCGTGCGAGGTCGTCAACGAGGCGGTCGAACGGCATTTGCTGGATGGCATCAGCTATGGCCTGCCTAGCCGGGTGGAAGTCGAGCTGGCGAAAACGATTGTCGAGGCGTATCCGGGCATCGACGAGGTGCGGATGGTCAACTCCGGCACCGAAGCGACCATGTCCGCGATTCGGGTGGCGCGGGGATTTACCGGGCGCGACAAGATCGTGAAATTCGAAGGCTGCTATCACGGCCATAGCGATGGCTTGCTTGTTTCGAGTGGTTCGGGCGCGTTGACGTTTGGTTTGCCGACTTCGCCGGGCGTACCGGACGACATCGTGAAAAACACCCTGGTCGCTCCCTACAACGATTTGGCGCGGCTTGCGCAGCTAGTGGACGCCAATCCGGGACAAATCGCCTGCGTGATCGTGGAGCCGGTTTGCGGGAATATGGGGGTCGTTTTGCCGGATGCCGGCTTTTTGGAAGGTTTGCGGTCGCTGTGTACGGAAAAGGGGATCGTGCTCATTTTCGACGAGGTGATTACGGGCTTCCGGCTTGGCTACCATGGGGCGGCTGGCGTCTTTGGCGTGACGCCGGACATGGCTTGTTTTGGAAAAATCATCGGGGGCGGTTTTCCGGTGGGCGCGTATGGCGGCCGGCGGGAAATCATGGAGTGCGTTTCTCCGGCCGGATCGGTTTACCAGGCGGGCACGCTTTCCGGCAATCCGCTGGCGATGCATGCCGGTAAGGCGATGCTCGATTATTTGAAGCACCAGCCTGCAGTGTATGACGTGATCGAGGAAAAAGCCGCGTATTTGGAACGGGGCATGCGGGCGATTTTGGAAGAATACCATTTGCCGTTTTCCCTGGTCCGGGCAGGCAGCTTGATGACGCTGTTTTTTTGCGAACGCGTTCCGCACCGGTATGACGATGTGCAAAAAGCGGATTTGAAAAAATACAGCCAGTATTTTCGCGGCATGCTTGATCGCGGAGTGATGCTCGCGCCCAGCCAGTTTGAGGCGATGTTCGTTAGCTGCGCTTTGACGAAAAACGATATGGATGTCACGCTTCAGGCGTTCCGGGAAGTGATGAAGGAGATGGCGGCGTGATCGTCGACGTGTCGTGGAACGGGAAAAAAGTCCTCATTGTCGGCGCGGGAAAGCAAGGCAAAAAAAAGGAGGCGCTTCTCAAAGCGGAAGGCGCTGACGTCACGGTCGTGGATCAAGGCTTTGACTGGCGTTCGTTGCGGGCGTACGACTTGGTGGTCGCCTGCACGAACGACGCGCGCGTGAATCATGAAATCGTCGTTCAGGCTCAAAAAGAAGGGGTGTTTTGCGCCAGCGCGACGTACGAGCCGGACGCGAGCGTCCATTGGATGCGGCAAATCGAGCGGGATTGCCTGCGCCTTGGCTTTTCGACGCGGCGCGCCTATCCTTTGTATGGAAAGACGATGGCCCGGGATATCGAAGCGCTTTACGACGAGAAGTGGAAGCGAAGGCTGAAGGCGCTCAGACGATTGCGGCCGTTTCTGCGAAAGGATCCGGCGCTGCTGGCAGCGGTGATGGAGTGGCGAGTCGACCAGCTGGAGTGGCTTGGAAACGCCGTGCAAGCCAAAGCGGGGAAAGTGTGCGTGTTCCATAGCTGCCAAAGCGAAGCGCAGCACGCGTGGATTCGCGCCCGGCTAGGCGAGGGCGTCATGCCGTTTTATATGCGGGAGAACTGGGAATCGGCGTGCGCGGTATTTTCGCTTTTGGAACTGCCGGTCGAGGTGCAGCCGATGTTCGTGTTTGCCGGAAGGATTTATCGCCAGTTTGAGGCGCTTTGCGAGCGGCACCGTCCGCTTTTGCTCGATGAAAACGGATGGCGGCGCGTCCTGACTCCGTTCGATCGCCCGGAGGCGGTGTTTGTGGTGCATCGCAGCCAACACGACGCGTTGAAAAAACGAGTAGCCGCTTGCTGCCACGAGGCTGTCGTGGTCGACTACGAGGAGGAACTTCCCGTAAACAAAGAGCGAATGGTCGTGTATCCGTTGTTTATGCTGGATGGCGGACATGTGGAAAACGATGTGGCGAATCAAATCGCGCGGGCGCGCGAGCGAGGCGCCGATGTGCGATGGGGTTGTCGCTGCTTGCTTGATCTTTCTTCGTTTCAGGAACTTTTACGTGATCGTTTATGAGAAGGATAAAAAATCCTCTTTTTTCCTCCCTTCATCTGTCATCTAAATTTCTTTAAAAAAGATATAAAAAGCAGTTGACAGTTGATAGGGAGTGCGGTATGATAAGTGAGCGTTAAGGAAACGCCTCTCGAAAACGACAAACTTGTTAAAAAAGTCAAAACAAGGGTTGACGAACGGGAGAAAGAGAAGTAATATAAACAAGCTGTTTGTGAAACAAACAGCGGGACGATCTTTGAAAACCTGATAGAAACGAAAGAAACAAAAAATCAATCGTACAAGAACGAGAGAAAAGAAACAAACACGTCGATTTCTTGAGAAACACCTGAAAAGGAAAACGAACAAAAAGAAGAAGAAAATGTCAGCGAAAAGACATTGAAAAAAAAAGAGTCGAATCAAATGGAGAGTTTGATCCTGGCTCAGGATGAACGCTGGCGGCATGCCTAATACATGCAAGTCGAACGAGGGTCCTTCGGGACTCGAGTGGCGAACGGGTGAGTAACACGTAGGGAACCTGCCCGTGCGACCGGGAGAACTTTCGGAAACGGAAGCTGATACCGGATAGGGACAGAGACGGCATCGACTCTGTGTTAAAGGAGCTGCAAGGCTCCGCGCACGGATGGACCTGCGGTGCATTAGCTAGTTGGTGAGGTAACGGCCCACCAAGGCGACGATGCATAGCCGGCCTGAGAGGGCGGACGGCCACACTGGGACTGAGACACGGCCCAGACTCCTACGGGAGGCAGCAGTAGGGAATTTTCGTCAATGGGCGCAAGCCTGAACGAGCAATGCCGCGTGAACGAGGAAGGTCTTCGGATCGTAAAGTTCTGTTGAAGGGGAAAAAGAGCGGAGAGAGGAAATGGTCTCCGATTGATATTACCCTTCGAGGAAGTCACGGCTAACTACGTGCCAGCAGCCGCGGTAATACGTAGGTGGCGAGCGTTATCCGGAATGATTGGGCGTAAAGGGTGCGTAGGCGGCCTGCTAAGTCTGGAGTGAAAGGTACCGGCTCAACCGGTACAGGCTCTGGAAACTGGCGGGCTAGAGAGCAGGAGAGGGCGGTGGAACTCCATGTGTAGCGGTAAAATGCGTAGATATATGGAAGAACACCAGTGGCGAAGGCGGCCGCCTGGCCTGTTACTGACGCTGAGGCACGAAAGCGTGGGGAGCAAATAGGATTAGATACCCTAGTAGTCCACGCCGTAAACGATGAGGACCAAGTGTTGGGGAAGACCCAGTGCTGCAGTTAACGCAGTGAGTCCTCCGCCTGGGGAGTATGCACGCAAGTGTGAAACTCAAAGGAATTGACGGGGGCCCGCACAAGCGGTGGAGTATGTGGTTTAATTCGAAGCAACGCGAAGAACCTTACCAGGCCTTGACATAGGGTGCGAAGCTGTGGAGACATAGTGGAGGTAAACATCCATACAGGTGGTGCATGGTTGTCGTCAGCTCGTGTCGTGAGATGTTCAGTTAAGTCTGGCAACGAGCGCAACCCTCGTGATGTGTTACCAATATCGAGTTAGGGACTCACATCAGACTGCCGGTGAGAAACCGGAGGAAGGCGGGGATGACGTCAAATCATCATGCCCCTTATGGCCTGGGCTACACACGTACTACAATGGCGGCGACAGAGGGCAGCGAGCCTGCGAAGGCAAGCGAATCCCAAAAAAGCCGTCCCAGTTCGGATTGGAGTCTGCAACCCGACTCCATGAAGTTGGAATCGCTAGTAATCGCGGATCAGCATGCCGCGGTGAATACGTTCTCGGGCCTTGTACACACCGCCCGTCAAACCATGGGAGTGGGCAATGCCCGAAGCCGGTGGCGCAACCCTTAAAAGGGAGCGAGCCGTCGAAGGCAGGGCCGATGACTGGGGTTAAGTCGTAACAAGGTATCCCTACGGGAACGTGGGGATGGATCACCTCCTTTCTAAGGAGAAAGAAATTTGAAAAGGTGTAAAGACGTGGGAAGAGTTCTATCAGGTTTTGGAGGATCGTCCTCCAGAGTTCGATCTTTGAAAACCGGAGACACAAATTTGAAGAAAAGACACAACAAATAGAGAAGAGGTCTTGAAGCAAGTTGTGGAGAAAAAAAGACACTGAGAAAACAGTAAGAGAAAAACAGTTTTCGAAAGAAGAAAATCTTGAAGAAAGCACATTGAAGAAATAAAGAGAACCAACTGATCAAGTAGGCAAGGGCGTACGGAGGATGCCTGGCCACTCGAAACTGAAGAAGGACGCACCGAACTGCGAAAAGCGGCGCCGAGCTGTAAGGAAGCGAAGACACGCCGATATCCGAATGGGGAAACCCGGCATCTTGAAAGGGATGTCATCTCTAGGATGAATAGATAGTTCTAGAGAGAGGGACCCGGGGAACTGAAACATCTAAGTACCCGGAGGAAAAGAAAACAAGAGTGATTCCCCGAGTAGCGGCGAGCGAAAGGGGAGCAGCCCAAACCGTTCTGAGGGACGGGGTTGAAGGGGGTTCAGGAAAGCAGAGACAGACCATAGGCAAACGCGAACGGAAGCGCGGCCGAAGAGGGTGAAAGCCCCGTAGCCGAAATGGGAAGAGGAAGCGAGAACGACCCTGAGTACGACGAGACACGAGGAATCTTGTCGGAAGCAGGCGGGACCATCCGCCAAGGCTAAATATAAACGAGTGAGCGATAGAGAAAGAGTACCGTGAGGGAAAGGTGAAAAGAACCGCGGGAGCGGAGTGAAAGAGAACCTGAAACCGTATGCCTACAAGAAGTCAGAGCCCGTCAAGGGGTGATGGCGTGCCTTTTGTAGAATGAACCGGCGAGTTGCGTTGCGATGCGAGGTTAAGCGAGGAAAGAGCGGAGCCGAAGCGAAAGCGAGTCTGAAGAGGGCGGAAAGAGTAGAGCGATGCAGACCCGAAACCGGGTGATCTAGCCATGGGCAGGTTGAAGCAGAAGTGAAATTCTGTGGAGGACCGAACCGACTACCGTTGAAAAGTTAGCGGATGACCTGTGGCTAGGGGAGAAATTCCAATCGAACCCGGAGATAGCTGGTTCTCCCCGAAATAGCTTTAGGGCTAGCGTCGGCCGATGAGCAAGGGAGGTAGAGCACTGAATGCATGATGGCCCCAACCCGGGGTACTGAATGCAATCAAACTGCGAATGCCCTTGAAGAAAGAGGCCGGCAGTCAGACTGTGGGTGATAAGGTCCATGGTCGAGAGGGAAACAGCCCAGACCGCCAGCAAAGGTCCCGAAATACAGGCTAAGTGGAAAAGGATGTGGGGACGCACGGACAGCTAGGAGGTTGGCTCAGAAGCAGCCATCCTTTGAAGAGTGCGTAACAGCTCACTAGTCGAGTGGCCCTGCGCCGAAAATGTACCGGGGCTAAGCCTGATACCGAAGCTGCGGATGTATTCGAAAGAGTATGTGGTAGGGGAGCGTTGCATGCAGGAAGAAGTATCACTGAGAAGGGATATGGACAGCATGGAAGTGAGAATGCCGGTGTGAGTAGCGAGATGCAGGTGAGAATCCTGCACACCGAAAGCCCAAGGATTCCAGGGGAAGGTTCGTCCGCCCTGGGTAAGTCGGGACCTAACGCGAGGCCGAGAGGCGTAGTGGATGGAAAGCAGGCGGAGATTCCTGCACCCGCGAGATACGAGGCGAAGGAGTGACGGAGACGGAGTAGGCGACCCTCTGAATGGATTGAGGGCCAAGCGCAGCAGACGGATACCAGGCAAATCCGGTATCGGAAGGCAGGGCGTGAAGGGTAAGCGAAATCGAAAGAGAGTAGCGAAGCGCTAAGGACGGCTTCCAAGAAAAGCTTCTAGCAAAGTGGTATCGAGCGGCCCGTACCAAAACCGACACAGGTGGGCAGGCAGAGGATGCCAAGGTGAGCGAGAGAACTGTTGCCAAGGAACTCGGCAAAATGGCCCCGTAAGTTCGCGAGAAGGGGCGCTCTCGAGAGAGAGCCGCAGTGAAAAGGCCCAAGCGACTGTTTAACTAAAACACAGCTCTCTGCGAAGCCGCAAGGCGAAGTATAGGGGGTGACACCTGCCCGGTGCTGGAAGGTTAAGGGGATCTGTGAATCGAAAGATGAAGCAGTGGTCCGAAGCCCCAGTGAACGGCGGCCGTAACTATAACGGTCCTAAGGTAGCGAAATTCCTTGTCAGGTAAGTTCTGACCCGCACGAAAGGTGTAACGATTTGGGCGCTGTCTCGGCAGCAGACTCGGTGAAATCTTAGTACCTGTGAAAATGCAGGTTACCCGCAACTAGACGGAAAGACCCCATGGAGCTTTACTGCAGCTTGGCATTGGGTTCTGAACGAACATGTACAGGATAGGTGGGAGACGAAGAGAGGAGCACGCCAGTGCGTCTTGAGTCGATGTTGGGATACCACCCTTGAGCGTTTGGAGCCCTAACCTGGGTCCTGGAACAGGATCGGGGAGAGTGCCAGGCGGGCAGTTTGACTGGGGCGGTCGCCTCCCAAAGAGTAACGGAGGCGCCCAAAGGTACGCTCAGGCTGGATGGAAACCAGCTGACGAGTGCAAATGCAGAAGCGTGCCTGACTGTGAGAGCAACAACTCGAACAGGGACGAAAGTCGGGATTAGTGATCCGGCGGTGCCGAATGGAAGGGCCGTCGCTCAACGGATAAAAGCTACCCTGGGGATAACAGGCTGATCTCGCCCAAGAGTTCACATCGACGGCGAGGTTTGGCACCTCGATGTCGGCTCATCGCATCCTGGAGCTGGATTCGGTTCCAAGGGTTGGGCTGTCCGCCCATTAAAGCGGTACGCGAGCTGGGTTCAGAACGTCGTGAGACAGTTCGGTCCCTATCTGTTGTGGGCGAAGGAGATCTGAGGGGAGCTGTCCTTAGTACGAGAGGACCGGGATGGACCTGCCGCTTGTGGATCGGTTATCACGCCAGTGGTAAAGCCGGGTAGCGAAGCAGGGAAGGGATAAGCGCTGAAAGCATCTAAGCACGAAGCCCACCCCAAGATGAGATCTCCCATTCTGAGAAGAAGTAAGGCCCCTCAAAGACGATGAGGTAGATAGGCCGGGTATGGAAGCGCAGCGATGCGTGGAGTTGACCGGTACTAATCGGCCGAGGACTTGATCAGAGCCCATGACTTGCCAAGACCAAGGGGTTGTGGAAAGAGAAAGAAGGCGTGTTTCTGGTTTTGAGAGATCGAACGACCACCTTGCCGCTGGCGAGGTTTTTTTGTGCTTGAAAGGTTTCAAAAATACTTACACACTTTTCTTGACAAACCCGATAAATAAAAAAGCGCGGCCGTTCGCCGCGCCAGAATTCAAGCTTTATCGTTGGTTTTCTAGAAGCTTTTCTCTCGCTTCCTGAACCGTCATGGAATTTGGATCGTTGTCCAAATCATACGACTCAGTCACATTGCCATCTTCATCGTAAACATTCACGATGCCCGAACCCGTCAGCATCCCGCCATCGGGCAAGACAAGGACTCTTTGGTCATCGTCGATTCCGTAAAACGGATCGTCCATTGCTTCGGAAGGCATGTCTTCCACATAAACGGGTTCCTGAATTGGCTCGCTCGTTTTTTGTTCCAGCGCATCCACACTCGAGCATCCCGCAAAGACAAGGAGCGCGCCAAGACCAAGCCATACTTTGTTTAATTTTTTCATTGATTTTTCTTCCTGGTATATATGAATTAGCCCATTTAACTGAGCCATTCTATATACCTTTTCCTTTCTACCTGATTTTGTATTCATCAGGTATTTTACTTGTCTGTTAGAATTGAAATTGTGAATGTGTACTCGAAATTTCTCCTTGGGGCTTTGACTTCATAGGAAAGAATCTTGCCACTTCTTCGTATTCAGAATTGCGATCAGTTGGGTGGGCCTTTGAGTTCTTGTACCAGGATCAGTCGAATACTTTGTAAGTGGAGATTCCATTCGCTCATTTTAGAAAGGACGGTGCTCTTATGCGCTATTTGATCGGCATCGATGTCAGTAAATTCAAACATACAGCTTCTGTCATTGATAATGATGGTGTCGTTTACGTTGAACCTTTTGACTTCAATAACGATATCATTGGTTTCCAATTGTTTTTATCTACCGTTTCCTCTTTCACCAATGATGATTACATTATCGGTATGGAAGATACTGGCCATTATGGCGATAATCTTCAACGTTTTCTTTTATCCAAAGAATTGAAAGTGGCCATGCTTAATCCTTTAGCTACCAATCATATTCGCTTGGCTTTTGGTAAAGCCAAGAACGACAAACTAGACTCGGTTACGATTGGTTCTGCCTTGGCAATGCCTAGACTTTATCGAATCATCAAAGATGATCATTTCTCTTATCATGAGATTCGCGAGCTTACTCGCTATCGTCTGCACCTGACCAAATCCAGTAATATCTACAAAAATCGATTGAAGAAGTTGATCGATATCACTTTTCCGGAATTTGATTCTTTGTTCTCTACCGCTTATTCAAATACCTATTTAAAGGTTCTCCATGACTTTCAGAGTGCCGAAAACATTGCTTCTACAGACATACGAACTCTTCGGAAAGCTTTGATCGTAGATAGAGGACGCTGCGTTTCTATCACTGCGGAAGAGCTCAAATCTGCAGCCAAACAATCGATCGGTCATTCTAATTTCGCAATGGAAATAGAAATCCGGCAGACTGTGGAGATGATCGAAAAGATCAATTCAAACCTAGAGGCTGTTGAGAAAAAAATAGAAGAGTTCAGCCGACAACTAAACTCTCCCATTCTTGCCATCCCTGGTATCTCACACATATCAGCGATGTCTATCCTGGCAGAGATCGGCGATTTCTCCAAATATGAAAGTGCCAAACAAATCATCAAACTGTCAGGAACCAATCCATTTGTATATGAATCGGGTACCTATAGTATGGCACGAACAAGGTTAGAAAAGAAAGGGTCAAAGTATCTAAGAGCAACACTTTATAAAACGATTCAGGCAGTAATCCTCTTCAATCCGGTATTCAATCAATACTATGTAAAGAAGCGAGCAGAAGGTAAGTCCCACCTTTGCGCTCAAGGCCACTGTGTGCGTAAACTGCTTCGAATAATCTATCATATTTTGACGACCGGCAAAGAATTTGATCCAGCCCTTTTACGATAATAAATAAGTCAAAGTCATCTTTAAAAAAGCTATTTCCCCATAGTTCTTTTTAGTGTACACATTTTTACAATTTCAAAGATCAAATCGACAACAAATCAAGCAATAATATTTCAAACTATTTCATAATTTTATACTTGACTTCCTATATAGTTGTCTTTCCTGATTCATCTGCATAAGAACACGCATCATACGAAACCGGCTTTTTCGATCGACATGGTGCGCTTCTAAAAACTGCTTTAACGCGTGTTTCTTTTTCGCGTCAAAACTGCCAATATAAAACGGAACGATTTGTAAACCGGAGTTTTTCACCATCAGCAATACGTAATTCCGGGACATACGGTAGCCGACGATCTCGGGCCACGAAAACATCTGCTTTGCCGCGCCCTTTTCGGTTTGGGCCGTCATTTCAAATCCATGTTCATCAAGCTGATAGAAAGCCATCTTTTGTTCCGGACTCAGCTGTGCGTCCGCCATGTTCGCCTGCTTGCCAAAATCGAACCACGATTTGACAATGAAGAAAATATAGAAGGGAATGAAAATACAAATTCCAATAGTTCCGGTTACTCCGGTTCCTCCTGGAGTCGCATTGACCCAAAGCATCCCAATAACCACGAAACATAAGACCAGTGTTCGAAAATAGTTTTCCCCGATCCAGCTCAATTCAAATAATTGTGCCTGGAGATTTTGTGGTGTCCATTCCCATTGCGATTGAAACATGGATATTTTCTCCTTATGCAGTAAATATAATGCTTTACTTATTATATTTTTTATTTTGATTTAAGCTAAGCTTAACGTTATAGAACGGATACGTCAAGTTTTTTATAGTTTTGACTGTCACTTTTTACATAAGCAAAGGTTTTAGCTTCTTTTTCTACCGTTTCGTTCACCTCGTTATTCTTTTTCCCCGTTTCGCTCTACAATGAATTTATGATTGATGTCACAAACATTTCACCATCCCCGATTCATCCCGAAGCCAAGGAGAAAATACAGGAGAAGCCGGCTCCGGATTCTAAGCTTCAAGAGGAAAACGAGTTTCTTGCCAAAATCGACCCGAATTACGTATGGATGGATTCCAATCCGCAAGTCCGGGAAGGGGCGAAAACTCTCTATCTCGCCTTATGCGCCTGGCTTGAATCGAAAATCAATAGGGAAGCGTGCGCCAACGCGACCTGGATCGAATTCGCGCTTTTAAGCTTTGACCACGCGCTTCACCGCTATGAAAACCGGCACTATCGCATTTCTCTGGACAGCTACTCGTATATGCGCATCGAAAAATTGTACGGCGTCACGCTGCAACGGGAAATGTATCATTTTCTGCTTACGCAAGAACACGCGCTTCCCCAACCGGACGCGGCGTCCATCGAACGCTACGCGATGCTGGAATCCGGGTGGATCCCGGTATGGTGGGACCGCGACGGACAGCTGCGGGCGCAGGAAATCGTGACGTGGCAGGAAGCGATGCTTTTGGATATGACGCCGTATCGCAATTCGACATTGTTCAAGTATCCGCCTACCGCCAAGCTCATCGTGAAAGTGTATTTGACGCTCATTCATGCGCTGCTGGACAACGAGGGTGTTTTTCCAAAGCGCAGCGCGATCCGCAATCGTCTGGAACCGCTTATAAACGGAGAGATTCACCGACAGAAGCGAAGCTACGCGTTCAAAAACTTTTTGCGCCAGCTCTTAAAGGTCGGCGAAAATGTCGTCCGCCGCCAGCTTCCGCCTTCGGCAGCGACCAAGCCGCTCGCCGAGGACAAGGAGCTGGAAGCGTTGAAAAAACGCTTTTTAAAAAAGGGAATCCAAATTTTCGAGCAGACGCTGGCCGCGCAAAACGAGCTTGTGGACGACAAGGACATTGACGAGCTGATCGTCTGCCTGCAAGCCGACCACGCGCCTTCGTGGCCGTTCGTGCTCGAAAAGGTGCGCCGCGCCGATCCGGCCGGCCGGGTCGCGTGGCTCGAACGCCAAAAAAACGAGCCGGATTTCGAACGGCTGCTAAAAGAAATGCTCAAACAGGACGTCCCCCTTCAGCTTTTGGCGCTTTTTCTGCTTATCCAAAGAAAGTCCACACCCGCCCTTCAAAAACAAGTCAAAGCGCTTTTGGCCCCGGGCCGGTTCGCGGACTTTGCCCGTTTGCTCGAGCGGCCGTTGTCGCTTTCGACCTACGACGCCCTGCTCGCTTTGCGCCAGCCGCTTCGAAAACAAATCCAGCTCGATCCCGACCAGCTCGTCCGCTCAAAGGAAGATTTGGAAGACACGATTCGCAAAATCGAGGCGTTTTTGCCCGAGGAGCCAATCGAAGAAAAGGAACCGGCCTTGGCACCGGAAAAGGACGACACCCCTTCATGGAACGAGCAAAATCTCGTGCTCCGGCTCTTGCAAGGACCGCTTTCGATGGAGGCGCTCGAAGACATCGCCCGCCAGCAAAACACGTTCCCGCAAGCGCTGATCGACGCCGTCAACGAGGCGTATTTTTCAATCGTCAACGACGCGATTTTGATGGAGGAAGATGGAGAACTCAAAATCGACCCGTATTATGAAGATCTTGTAAAGGAGGCTTTGCCATGTTAAATATCAATCCCAAAGAAGCGCATCAAATCATTGCGTCGCTGGAAGGGGGCGTCGTGCCCAGCCGCGGCATCCGTCATCTTCTCGTCGGCCGAAGGCAGGAAGTGGACGAAATTCTTTCCACGCTCGAACGCGTCAAAGACGGCGCCAGCGACATCCGCTTTTGGGTCGGGGACTTTGGCAGCGGCAAAAGCTTCATGCTCCAAACGATCGACACGTTCGCGCTCGAAAAGGATTTTGTGGTATCCACGGTAGACTTAAGTCCAACGCGCGCGTTTTACGCATCCAACGGAAAGGCCCGGGCGCTGTATCGGGAGATCATGAACAACTTGCACATCAAGACGTGCCAGGATCGTTCCTGTCTGGAAATCGTGTTGCAAAAATGGATCACGCGGTTGCGCGAAGAGTGGGAACCGGAAAACGGACCGCTCGTGTTTGAGATTTTGCAGGCAATCGAGCGGACGTTCGACACGTTCAAAGTACCGCTGATGGCGTACGACTTCGGCAAGGCGGTGGCCGCCTACGCCCAAGGCATGCTCAACGAGGATCGCGAGCAGAAAATCCAGGCGCTGCGCTGGCTGCGGGCGGAAACCGACACGAAAACCGAGGCGAAAAAAACGCTGGGCATTGGAACGATCATCAACGACACGAACTGGTTCGACGCTTTGAAAACGTTCGACGAGCTCGTGGTAAAAATCGGATACGCCGGCCTTGTCGTCAACTTTGACGAGCTCGTCAATGTGTACAAGCTGCCAAGAAGCCAGACGCGGGCAAGCAATTATGAAATGATTTTGAACATGTACAACGAATGCAAGACAGGACGCGTCCAGCATTTGTTTTTAAACTTTGGCGCGACGCGAAAAACGATATACGATTCCTACCGGGGGCTTTCAAGCTATCGGGCGCTGGCCGGCCGGCTCGGCGCGGAACAAAAGGAAACCGGGCTGGTCAACACGAACCGCACCGTCCTGGCGCTCAAACCGTTGACACCCGAGGAAATCTACACGCTGCTGGAGCACTTGCTGGCAGTCTACAAAGCGCGCTACCATTGCGATGTTTCCGTTTCCTACGAGCAGCTGCGCCGCTATATGGAAGAACAACTCAACCGGCCGGGCGCCGACGAGTTTTTGACGCCCCGCGCGGTCATCAAGGATTTTCTGGAGCTTTTGGATTTGAAACGCCAAAATCCGGAGCGCTCGTTTGACAGCTTGCTTGAATCCAAGTTTGGCGGCCGGCCGGTCACCAGGGACGCGGATGATCACGACGACTCGCTCGAGGTGTTTTAATGGACGCCTATGCCATGCTTTCCCGGCCGATCCGGGAATACATTTACGAGCAAGGCTGGCCCGCGCTGACAAAGATCCAGGAAGGCGCGATTCGCTACGCCAAGCAAACAACCGCCAATCTCGTGCTGGCGGCGCCAACCGCGTCCGGCAAGACAGAAGCCGCCTTTTTGCCAGCCATTGACGCCGTCGAAAAATTTCAAACCGGCATCCGCATCGTGTACGTGTCGCCTCTGGTCGCGCTCATCAACGACCAGTTCAAACGCCTGAGCGCCTTGTGTCAGACGCTGGACATTCCCGTTTTTCAGTGGCATAAAGACGTGTCAGCCACCCGGAAAAAACGACTCGTCAAAGAACCGCGCGGGATTTTGCTCATAACGCCCGAGTCGATCGAAGCCATTTTGACGATCCATCCCGAATTCGTTTCGCGCCTGTTTTCCAAGGTGGAGTGGGTGCTTGTCGACGAGATCCACAGCTTTATCGGCAACGACCGTGGCTACCAGCTGCGCTCGCTGCTCGAACGCCTCCAGCAGGCGATGGACAACGAGCCCCGCTATGTGGCCATGTCCGCCACGCTGGGAGAAACGGATCGGACGTTTGTCAAATCGTTTTTCTTCAACCGGCGGGAAACGCTTGTCCTGGTGGATCGAACGCAAAAGGAACTGGAGTACACGCTCGACTTCGTACCGCCCACCGGCGACTACAAGCGGGATTTTGATCGGGTGGCCCAAAAGGTGTACGAACGTTCCCGGACGCGGTCGCTGCTGGTGTTCGCCAATTCCAGACACACGGTGGAGGATTTCGCGCTTCGCTTGCGAAAATGGGGCGTCGAAGACCGGCTGCCCATCGACTATTTCGCCCATTATTCGAATTTGAGCAAGGCGCTGAAGCGAAGCGCGGAAGTGTTCGCGAAAGAGGAAGGCAAGCCGTTTACGATTTGTTGTACGAGCACGTTGGAACTTGGCATCGACATTGGGGCCGTCGACGAGGTTGTGCAATACGACGCGCCCATGAGTGTTTCCTCGCTGGCGCAGCGCGTGGGCCGAAGCGGACGACGACACACCCCGTCCAGACTCGTCCTGATTTCAAGCGAGCCCTGGCTGTTTTTGCAAGGCTACGCGGCGCTGTCGCTGCTCAAGCGCGGACAACTGGATTCGGTGCTGCTCGTGCGCAAGCCATACAACGTGTTCGCCCACCAGGTACTGTCGCTCGTTTTGCAAAGAGGCAGCATTCCGCTGGACGAGTTCCGGCAGCTGAACCATTCGATGCAGGCTTGGCGGTGGGTGAAGGACGACGAAAAAACGCAGATTTTCCGCTTTTTGCGTAAGCAGGAAATGATCGAAATATGCGGACCGGACGTCATCGCGGGGCGCGCGCTGGAAACGCTCATGGAAAAAGGATCGTTTTTTTCGTTGTTCGAGGAAGACGAGGCGTTTGGCATTTACGCGGGCGACGAAAAGCTGGCGGAAGTCGTGCCGCCGCCATGGATGAAGCGCGGCAGCCTGATCGTGGTGGCGGGAAAGGCGTGGGAAGTGATGCGTATGGACGCGAAAAAGAAGCGGGTCGACGTGGTGCCCGCCCAGGATGGCCGCACGCTCAAGCTTGGCATTCCGGGCGTCGTCGTTTCGGACGCCATTCGGCAGGAAATGAAAGCGATCATGGAACGGCCATACGACTATCCGGACTACCCGGTTTTGCGTCAAGCCATCCAAAACCGTACGACGGCGACGTTTGCGGAAGACGAACAGGGGAATGTGCGGCTGCAAACGTTTCGGGGCACGAAGATCAACCACACGCTTGCACTCATGCTTTCGATTGTCAGCCAGACGGAATGCGTACGTAGCAGCGAATGGAGTTCCGCGATCTCGCTGACCAGCCGCCACTTCGATTTACGGAAGGAAATCGAAAAATGCCAGGCTGTTTCCTGGACGAAAGCGGATTTTACCGCTTTTTTCGAACGCGAACCCGAGCGGGTCGAAGCGTTTTTGGAAAAGACGAAGTATCGCGCGCTGCTGCCGGAGCCGATTCGAATCGAGTACATTTTGGAAAACCTGCTGGATATCGAGGGCGCCGTGGCGTTTTTGGCAACTTTGAAGACAAAAAAGATGGTTGGATAAAAAATCATCTTTTTTGTTGCGTTTCTCTTTTCTATAGGGTAAGATAGTTACAGATTTAGTGATGATAGCGAAGAGGAAATACCTGTTCTCGTACCGAACACAGAAGTCAAGCTCTTCTGCGCCGACGATAGTTGGCTTCGCGCCTGCGAAAATAGGACGTTGCTAGGTCTTTTTTTTGCATTTTCTTTTCAGAAATCCACGCGAATAAATGAAAAAAATTTTTGAGCATTTAATTAACCGCCCGTTAATGAAAGCGCTATACTGATGGTGTTTTAAAAGAACCAGACAAATGTAAAGAACACAGGCCTGCTTTCTTGATTGTGGTTCGCTAAGGAGAGAAAAGAAATATGTATCACAGGTTTTTAAGCGGAATGATCGCCACAACGATGGCCTTTGGCGTCTATGCGCCAGCTTTTACAAGCGTTTACGCAGAAGAGAAAAAAGAGCAAACGTCGGAAACGCAAAAGCCGACTTTTGTAGAAAATGATTTTGAATACTGGACGAAAGATTCGAAAGTCAAACAAAAACTGATCAATTTCGTGAAAAACGCAACGGATCCGAAATCCGAAGACTATATTCCGGAAGAAAACCGGATCGCCGTATTCGACATGGATGGAACCCTGCTTTCAGAAACGAATCCATACTATTTTGAATGGATGATGTTCTTCCACCGCGTCCTGGACGATCCAACGTACAAAGCACCGGAAAAAATCAAAGAGTTCGTGACGGACGTGGCGGAACCGGCTGTATACGACGGGAAAGTGACGGACGAGATCGACGCGCAGTTCTCTGAATACCAGGCGGAAGTGTACAAGGACATGACGCTTGATGATTATGAAAAATACGTGCAGGATTTTATGGATCTGCCTGTCAACGGACAAGACGGTCTGACGTATGGCGAATCGTTCTACATGCCGATGCGCAACGTCGTGGACTTCCTGCAAGACAATGACTTCCAGGTTTACATCGTTTCCGGCGCGGACCGGCTGACGACGCGTGCCGCCGTCACAAAAGAACTAGGCATTCCGGCCAACCACGTGATCGCTTCGGATACGATGATCGAAGCATCCAAAGAAGGCGACGAGGACGGCGAGTTCTACGGCTATACGAAAGACGACGAGCTTGTCCGCGGCGAAGAGCTGATCAAAAAGAACTTGAAGACAAACAAGGTCACGGCGATCGCCCGGGAAATCGGCATCCAGCCGGTACTGGCGTTTGGAAACAGCTCCGGCGATGAAAGCATGGCGATTTACACGATTACGGACAACGAATACCCGGCGGAAGCGTTCCTGCTTTTGTGCGATGACACCGAACGGGATCATGGCAATACGGAAAAAGCCCAGAAAGTCGCGGATATGGCGAAAAAAGACGGCTTTAACACGATCAGCATGAAAAACGATTTCAAGACGATCTATCCGGAAAAGGCTGAAATGGTCGAGATCATCGACGAAACCGGCGAAGCGGTTAAATAAATCCAAAAAGAAGAAAAACAAAACGGCAAAACCAACTTGCCGTTTTTGTTTTTGCGAAGAAGGACGAAAAAAGAACACAGAAAACGATCCTTTATGCGAAAATAAAGACGTAGAAAAGAGGATGAGTATGAAATTGTTGGCAAGTGACTATGACGGAACGCTTCACTTTGAGGACGGGTACAAGCAAGAAGACCTGGAAGCGATTCGCGCCTTTCAAAAACAAGGCAACATGTTTGGCTTGTGTTCAGGACGGCCGCTGCGTAATTTATGGAGCCTGCAAAGCGAGGCGCTGAAGTTTGATTTTATTATCGCTTCCTCGGGCGCCTCGTTCGCGACCGATCCTGAACACGTTTTGGAAGAGCGCACGGTGCCTTTGGCCGTGTTGGAGGAAATCGAGGAACGCATGGGACTTGAAAACGTAGTCATCGTCGGAAAGACCCGGTTTTTTGTGCAAAACCCCGCATGCTGGGCCGCCCAAAACGTTGGACAAAACGTGGAAACGATCCATTCGGCCCAACAAGTGCAGGAACCGGTTTTGCAAATTTCCATGGAGCTTTCAAGCGAGGCGGCCGCCCGTGCGATGTGCGGGCGGCTCGCACGCCTCGAGCAGCCATGCAGCTTTTTTCAAAACGGGACCTTTATCGACATCGTGGCGGCGGGCTGCTCCAAAGCGACCGGCATCAAAGCCGTCGCGGCCGCGTTGGGGATCGCGGAAGAGGATGTTGCCTGCATTGGCGACAACTTCAACGATCTGCCCATGATCGAGGGCATCGAAAACAGTTTTTCGTTCGACTTTGCGCCGGCGGCCGTGCAGGAGCGAGCCGGGACGATCGTTTCTTCCGTGGCGGAGGCGATCGCGTGCTGGACGGGCGAAGGAAATCTTGGATAGAAAAAAAGAAAACGTTGGAATCCAAACAAAAAAAAGTGGAATCGGCGGGAAAAGAAAAAAAACGCTCCATTTTTTCAGTTGATCCACTATGATAAAGAAAAAGAAAACCATCATCGAAAGGAACTTGAGATTATGAAACTGCAAGCCGCACTGGACACGCTTACTTTGGAACAATGCATCGAACTGCTTCAGGAAACCGGCCATTCCGTCGATATCGCCGAAGTGGGAACGCCGTTTATTATCGAGCAGGGCATGGCGCCTGTTCGCGTTTTGAAAGAGCGCTTCCCCCATATCGAAGTGCTGGCCGACGCCAAAATCATGGACGCCGGCGAATTCGAGGCCGACAAATGTTTCGAGGCCGGCGCCGACATTGTGACCGTTTTGGGCGTAAGCTATGACGAAACGATCGAAGGCGTCGTCCGATCCGCGAAAAAGCACGGAAAGAAAGTCATGGTCGACATGATCGCCGTGCAGGATCTGGCGAAACGGACAAGGGAAATCGACCAAATGGGCGTCGATTACATTTGCGTCCACACCGCTTTCGACATCCAGTCCACCGGACAAAAGGACCCGCTCGAAGAGTTGAAAGTCGTCAACCAGGTCATCGAGCACGCGCAAAGCGCGGTAGCCGGCGGGGTCAAGCTGTCCACGATCGACGCCATCGCCCGGGAAGGGGCGGCCATTGTCGTCGTTGGCGGCGCGATTTGCAACGCGGCCAGCCGCAGTGAAACCGCGCGAGAGATGAAGCGCCATCTCCAGGAGGAAAACGCATGAATTACGAACAATACGCCGACACGGTACTCAAGGAATTGCAGCACACCCTTCAAGCCGTCGACGCCCAAAAAGCCGAAGCGTTCACCACGATGCTCGACGAAGCCGACGAGGTGTTTTGCGCCGGCGCGGGCCGAAGCGGATTCGAGGTAAAAGGATTCGCGATGCGTCTGATGCACATGGGATTGAAAAGCTACGTGGTTGGCGAAACGTGCACGCCCAACATCGCTAAGGGCGGACTGCTTGTCGTTTGCAGCGGCTCGGGTGCGACGAAAAGCCTGGTCAACCACGCGAGCAAAGCGAAAGAAGTCGGCGCCAAAGTGGCGCTGATCACCATTGATCCAAACAGCCCGATCGCGAACATGGCGGATCTTGTGATCGAGATCAGCGCGCCAAGTCCGAAAAGCGCGAAGCAAACGGATATGAAAAGCATTCAGCCGATGGGATCGCTTTTCGAGCAAAGCGAAGGCTTGTTCATGGACATCGTCGTGATGATGCTCATGGCCCGGCGCGGGATGGACGCCGACACGATGTTCGGACGCCACGCCAATATGGAATAAGAAATAGCGCGATTTTCGTTTTACAGCCTTGGACGGCCCCACACGTCCAAGGTTTTTTTTGTGGCGATTTATGTGATAGCGTCCCATTTTTTGGGCATTCCATTGGAGAAAAAACAGCGGATACGCTTAACTAGAAGCATGAGAAGGGTGCAACATTTGCAACAAATCCAAAGAAAGTAACAATTATGATGAATCAAAACCAAGCTTATCCTCTATACCAACTACAGGAAATCCACGATTTGAAACACCTGATCGACGAGCAGGCCCGGATCCATCCGCAAGCGCCCGCCTTCCGCTGGACGGAAAACAAGGTGCTTCACACCAAAACAAGACTGGAATTGCGGCAGGACATCCGCGCTTTGACCAACTGGCTGTTCGACCAAAAGATCCACGGGCAGACGATCGCGCTGGTCGGGCGCAATAGCTACGCGTATATCGTCGCCTTTTTCGCCTTGATTTTGGCAGGCAACGTCGCCGCGCCCATCGACAAGGACGCCGCTTCGGAAGAAATCGTCGCGATGATGACGCTTGGCGACGCGGGTGGCGTCGTTTGCGCGCAGGACGATTCGCTCGTTTCCTGTTTGCCGGACTCCATACAGCCGCTGTGGTTCGAGGATCTTCCATCTCTGATCGAGAAAGGAAAGACGCTCCCCGACCATTTCGAGAGCGTGCAAATTGACCCGGAGACGATTTGCGCCTATTTTTATACGAGCGGAACGACCGGCACCCCAAAGGCCGTCATGCTCAGCCACAAAAACATCGCCGCCGACATCAACGCCGCGTGCAAGAACTTCGTTCTCACCGGCGATACCGTGGCCGTTTTGCCGTTCCATCATTGTTTTGGGCTGGTGACTGGCGTTCTAAAAGTGCTGAACTATGGCAAAGCGACGTACATCGCCCCTTCGCTGCGGCGGGTGCAAAAGACGTTTCAGGAACAAAAGCCGCAAACGGTCTTTCTCGTACCGTTGTTTGTGGAAACGTTTCATAAACGCATTTGGAGTCAAATCAAGCAGAAACACCAGGAAACGCAAGCGCGCCGGAAAATGCGCCAGTGCGAACAGCTGCTGAAAATCGGCATCGACATGCGCAAAAAGACGTTCAAGGCCGTGCACGATTCGCTTGGCGGTGCCCTTCAATACATCATTTGCGGCGGCGCGCCGCTCGACCAGCGCTATATTGACGATTTCCACGCCTGGGGCATTACGATCTTGAACGGATACGGCATTACCGAGTGCGCGCCCGTCGTGGCCGTCAACCGCAACCACTTTATAAAAAAGAACAGCGTCGGTCAAATCGTCGACGGCGTGCAGGTGCGCATCGGCGAGCAAGGCGAAGTATGGGTCAAGGGCGATATCGTCATGCGCGGCTACTACGGCGATCCCGAAGCGACACGCGCCGTGCTGCGCGATGGATGGTTCAACACGCAAGACATCGGCTACGTGGACCGGGACAACTTTCTTTTTTTAAACGGGCGCGAGAAAAACCTCATCATTCTCAGCAACGGGGAAAACGTTTCGCCGGAACAAATCGAGATGCAGCTGGCGCGCTGCGAGGAAGTCGAGGAAGTGGTCGTGTTCGCCCGTCAAAAAGCGCTGTGCGCGGAAATCTATCCCGATCCCGCCGCGCAGGACGCCGAAAACAAAATTGCCGCCTATGTGCAGGCGTACAACGACCGGCAGCCCAGGGCGAAGCAAATCGAACGGTTTTATTTCCGGGACCGGGAATTTGAAAAGACTCCGACGAAAAAAATTATTCGGAGCCAAAGAACAGGAGTGTGAATCATGACGAAAATCATAGAAATCCTAACGCATTATACCGACGTTCCCGCCGCAACCATTCAAAGCGACTCCCGTCTGGTGGCCGATCTTGGCCTCACCTCTTTGGACGTTTTGGACATGGTTGGCGAGTTCGAGGACGAATACGACATCGAGATCCTGGACAAGGACATTAAGCAAATGCAAACCGTGCAGGACATCGCCGACTATTTGAGCGCGCATGCGTGATTTCGCGATCCGATGGTTCGGGCACGGCCCCGAGGCGTCGTACGCCGCGCTGGCTCCTTGTTTTCAGCAGCGCGTCAACCGCTACACCCATCCCCAAGCGCGCCAGCAGTCGATCGAAGCGTACACGCTGCTGCAGACGCTGCTTACGCGCCACGCCATCCCTTTACAGCCTTTGCGCCTGTTGCCAAGCGGCAAATGGACGATGGGACCGTGGTTCGTGTCGCTGACGCATTGCGCCACGGGCGCGGCGGCCCTGATCAGCACTCGCAACGATTCCATCGACATGGAACCCGTACGTCCGCTGTCCTGGAAGCGCGTGGAAAAGACGTTGTCCGCGGCGGAAAGGCACGCGCTGGCGAACAGTTCGCGCCCCGAGGCGGCGTTCATGACGTTTTGGACCCGCAAAGAGGCGTATATCAAGCAAAAAAGCGAAGCCGGGGACGTTTCCTATCGCGCCATCGACACATTGGCCTGGGCCGGGCGCGCCACGTCGTGGGAAAGCCATGGCACGATCGTGACCGTGCTGGAGGAAATCGAGACATGCGACGCGTAATCGAGTTTCGTACGTTCGCGGACGACGTGGTGACAGCCCGGAACCAGGACTTCAAGCTTCCCGAAACGTATACGTGGATTCGAACCGGCCGCGGCTATCAAATGGCTAGCGACGCCTTGTACGCCTTGTTTTCGCTTGGCGCGTCCGGATGGCTGCGCCATGGTTTGCATACGAGATTCATCGGCCAAGAACGCCTGGCGCGCGAAGCCCAGGGCTATTTTTTATATATCAACCATACGCAAACGACGGGCGATCCTTTTTTGCCAAGCCAGCTTGACCGCAAACGGCGGGCATACGTCGTGGCTTCGCCAAGCAACTTGTCCGTTCCGTTTTTTGGAAAGCTGCTGCCCATGCTTGGCGCGCTCCCGCTCCCGAACACCCGTCAGGGCATGAAGGAATTCCGGAAAGCCATCGCGTACCGGGTCGGGCAAAACCAAAGCGTCGCCATCTTTCCCGAGGCCCATGTGTGGCCGTATTATACAGGCATCCGCCCGTTTTCCGACGCGTCGTTCCAATTCGCGGTCGACACGGGAAAACCGGTGTATTGCGCGACGGTGACTTACCAGCGCGGTCGGCGCGGCCGGGTGGAGCGGACGGTGTTCGTCGACGGTCCGTTTTATCCCGACGACACGCTTTCGCGGCCGGCGAAGCGCCGGAAGCTCGCGGAGCAGGTGTATTGCCAAATGCGAAAGAACGCCAAAAAAAACACCGTCGAAGTCATTCGGTACGTCCAACGAAAGGAGGAGGCATGAACGTTTTATACTGTGGCGATATCCATATCGCGCAAGGATTGATTTTAAGCGTGCTTTCGCTCAAAAACCACGTGAGCGAACCGCTCCATGTGTATATATTGACGATGTCTTTGCGCCAAAACGGCCGGCAGTACGAGCCAATCGACGCCAAAACGATTCAGACGATCGAAAAGATCGTCCACCAGGGCCATTCAGCCGGCACGGTGGAGGTTTTGGATGTGACTGCCTTGTTTTGCGAGGAGCTTCCCGAGGAAAACATGGAAACGCGGTTCACGCCATACTGCATGCTCCGCCTGTATGCCGACCGCCTCGCGCTGCCGGACCGGATTCTTTATTTGGATACGGACGTGTTGTGCCGCCGCTCTCCCCGGGCGTTTTACGAGCAGGACATGACCGGGATCGAGCTGGCCGGCGTCCTCGATCATTACGGCAAGTGGTTTTTCCACCGGAAAATGTTTCAATTCGACTACATGAACTCGGGGGTGCTGCTTCTTAATTTGGAGCAAATCCGCAAGACCGGCTTGTTCGCGCGGGCCAGAAGCTACTGCCGGCGCCATTCGATGTTCATGCCCGACCAGTCGGCGCTCAACAAGCTCGTGCGCTCGAAGCGGCTTTGGCCGCGCCGGTACAACGAGCAGCGGCAGCTGCAGGACGACACCGTGTTCCAGCATTTCACCACGAGCTTTCGCGCTTTTCCCGTCTTGCATACCGTCAGCGTGAAGCCGTGGAACCGCGAAGGAATGCACGACATTCTCCACTTGCATGAATACGATGGCTTGTATGCCGAATACGACGCGTTCGCCGCGACGCCTCGTCCAGGAAAGGAACTCTGACATGACAACAAAACCCAATATTCCCATTTTTTTCACAATCGACGAAGGCTACGCGCCGTGGCTTTCCGTCGCTTTGCTGTCGCTCAAGGAAAACGCCAGCCCGGCGTGCCGCTACGATGTGCACGTCGTCTACCACAACATGCGTCCGGACACGATCGAGCGTTTGAGTCGAATTGCCGGCGACGACTTCTCGATTTCGTTTTTGCCGATGACGGAAACGATGGAGTCGATCACAGACTGGGAAGGAAACTACTTGCGCGCCGACTATTTCACGCTGACGATTTTCACCCGCCTGTTTTTGCCGGACATGTTTCCGCAATACGACAAGGCGATTTATTTGGACAGCGACATTTGCGTGCCGGGCGACATTTCGAAGATGTACGCCATCGCTTTGGAGGACAACTATCTTGGCGTCGTGAACGACTACTCCATCGCCAACGTGCTCGAACTCAACCACTATGTCAAAGACGCCGTGGGCGTCGACAAGGACCACTATTTCAATTCCGGGATCCTGCTGATGAACTTCCAGGCGATGCGCGAGCACCATTTGGCGAGCCGGTTTTTGGACTTGATGGCGAAATACCACTTTGACACGATCGCGCCGGACCAGGATTATTTGAACGCGTTGTGCAAGGACAAAGTCGTCTATTTGGATCCGACGTGGGACTCGATGCCATGCGATTTGGACGAGTTTGAAAATCCGCAAATCATCCACTACAACTTGTTTGACAAGCCGTGGTGCTACGACGACGTCAAGTATGAAAAATACTTTTGGGACGTGGCGAAGCGGTCGGATTTCTACGAGGAAATCGTCGCGTACAAACAAGGCTATTCCGACGCGCAAAAGCAGAAGGACGCGCAATCGCTGGCCCAGCTCGTGTCGCGCGGCAACGCGATCCCCGACCAGGCCGTGACGATGCGCAAAGTGTTTGAAAGCGGGCAAGAGGCGCGGCTATGATTCTTGGCAACGACCGGCCGGCGGTCGTCGAGCACATCCGCCAGCTCGTTTCGGACAACGAGCTCAACGCCAAGGCGGAGCTGGACGATCCGGTTTTGACGCCGGAACAAAAAGACGCGCTCGTGCAAGGGTTTTTGGCGCGGCAGGGCACGCGGGCGCAGGAGCTGGACGCCCGGCTGGCGCGCTACATCATCAAATACTATACGAAGCTGGTCAACCACCGGACCCAAATCGTGGGATTAGACAAAATTGAGGCCATCGAAGGCGGGGCGATCATCACGAGCAACCACTTCAACCAGCTGGACAACACGGTGGTGAAAAAGATGATCGCCGAAAAGGACGGCCGGGATGTGTATACGGTCATTCAGGAAGCCAATTTGGCGATGGATGGCTTTTTCGGATTTTTGATGAACAATGGCGACAACATTCCGATTAGCGACAACTACGACTACATGCGCCACGACTTTGTCGACCTTTTGCGGCAAGTCGTCGAGCAAAAGGACTATATCCTGATTTATCCCGAACAGGAAATGTGGTTCAACTACCGCAAGCCGCGTCCTTGCAAGCGGGGCGCCTACTATTACGCCAGCAAGCTGGGCGTGCCGGTCATTTCGTGTTTTACCGAAGTGCAGGATCTGGACACGATGGATGACGACCATTTTAAAAACGTCCAGTACACGCTTCATATTCTGGATCCGATTTTTCCGGATCCCGCCTTGTCGGATCGTGCCAACAGCATCGCGATGGCGAAAAAAGACTACGAGCAGCGCTGCGCGGCGTACGAGAAAATTTACAACCGGCCGATGACGGCGGCGTTTTCGTATCGGGACATTGCCGGATACGTGAAAGAAGATTGACAGGGAGTCTCGGAAACGGGACTCTTTTTATGGTAGGATGAAAAGCGAAAAGGAGGATTTGGTTCATGGAAGCATTCAAACGCGTATTTTTGATCGTCATTGACTCGTTTGGGATCGGGGCGATGGACGACGCGGCGGCGTATGGCGACGAGGGGGCGAACACGTTTTTGCACATTGACGAGCGGATGGATCCGTTTCGGATTCCGAACCTCATGCGTCTGGGGCTGGGCGAGCTGGCTCAACCGGCGCACGCGTGCCGGAACGCGCCGCTGACCGGCTACCGGTGCGCCCTCAAGGAACGCTCCGTCGGCAAGGACACGACGACAGGCCACTGGGAGATGATGGGGCTACGCACAGAAAAGCCGTTTGTCACGTTTACGAACACCGGCTTTCCCCAGGCGCTGATCGACGAGCTCGAGCGGCGAACCGGCCACGAAGTCATTGGCAACAAGGCGGCCAGCGGCACGGAGATCTTAACGGAGCTGGCCGGGCAGGAGCTCGCGTCCGGCTCGCGGAAAATGATCGTGTACACATCCGCGGATTCTGTCCTGCAAATTTGCGGCCACGAAAAAAGCATGGGGCTGGACGAGCTGTACCGCGTTTGCCAAATCGCCCGCGACATCACGATGAAGCCGGAATGGAAAGTGGGACGCGTCATCGCCAGACCTTATTTGGGCGATGCCGAAAGCGGATTCGAGCGCACGCCCAACCGCAAAGACTTGTCGGTGGATCCGCCGCGGAAGACCGTTCTCGACTTGTTAAAGGACAACGGCAAGGCCGTGGTCGCGATTGGCAAGATCCACGATATTTTCAACGGCCGCGGCATCACGAGAAGCGTGCATTCGAATTCGAGCGTGGAGGGCATGGAGCAGACGATCGCCATGGCTGACGAACCGTGGGAAGGACTCGTCTTTACGAACCTGGTCGATTTTGACGCCAAGTGGGGCCATCGGCGAAATCCGATCGGCTACGGACGGGAGCTTGAGACGTTCGATGGCAAGCTGGGCGAATTGATGGACGCGATGCAAGAAACGGATCTGCTGATCGTGACCGCCGACCACGGCAACGACCCGACGCATACGGGCACCGACCACACCCGGGAAAAGACGCCGCTCTTGTTGTGGGCGCCCCGGTTCCAATCGACGGGCACGCTCAAAACGCAATCCAGCTTTGGAACGGTCGGGATGACGATTTTGGCGAATTTCGACATCGAGAGAAAGCCGTACATGATAGGGGACAGCGTGCTGGAAGCGCTGCGATGAACAAAAAAACAATCGCGAAGACAAGCCGCGATTGTTTTTCGTTTTTATTTAGCGGGAATATACCCACATTCCATGACACATCGTTTTCAGCGCCTTGGTTTCAAGCAGCGTCTTTGAGTCTTGAAAAATGTCGTGGTCGATGACGACAAGATCGGCCCAGTACCCCGGCTCGAGCTTTCCAAGCTTTTTTTCCATCCCCTGGGCGAACGCGCTTCCTTGCGTGTAGGCGTCGATGGCATCCTCGAGCGAAAGCCGTTCCTGCGCGTTCCAGCCGTTTTTTGGATAGCGGTCGTAGTCTTGCCGAAAGACGGCGCAGTGCAGGTTTTTGAAGGGATCGACGCTTTCCACGGGCGCGTCCGTGCCCAGACAGAGCGGAACACCGAAATCGTGGAGCGTCTCGAACGCGTATGACGTGGCGGCCAGCGTCTTGCCTACGCGCTCTTCCACGATGTGCAAGTCGTATTCGAGAAAGACGGGCTGGATGTAGGCCACGATGTTTTGGCTTCGAAAGCGCTCCAGCAAATCCCGGCCGGTGATTTGGACGTGGACGACGCCCCAGCGCAGCGGATTGCCGGGTTCCTGCAGCGCCTCGTACTGGTCGAGAACGCAGGCGATGGCGGCATCGCCAATGGCGTGGGTGATGAGGGGCAGCCGCTTCTTTTTGGCGTAGACGGCCAGCTCTTGAAATTTCTGCGCTGTCGTCACCTGGATGCCGCAAGTCGAAGGGTCGTCGCGGTAAGGTGAGGAAAGCCACGCGGTCCGGGCGCCGAGCGAGCCGTCCATAAACGCCTTGATCGGTCCGATTCGATGGAAACGCGTCGTTCGGGGCTGGCACGTTCGCAAAAAGCGTTCGAGCGTTGGGATGTCCTCGATGTGGAACTGATGTGTGATGCGCAGCGTTTGGCGGGCCGCGAACCGGGCGTACGCCGCGAAGACGCGTTCAAAGTTGCCGTCCTTGATGTCCGCGGTTTGAATGGACGTGATGCCGTGGCGAAGACAGTGGGCGGCCACTGTTTCGAGCTGGTTTAAAATCGTCGCCTCGCTTTTGTCGCGGACATCGCGCAAAAACGGAGCGCAGGCGTTTTCTTGCGCGATGCCGGTATCGGGATCAAAGTCCTCGTCCACAAGATTCACTTTGTTTTTCATCGCCGTGTTCACCGTCAGGACATGGGTGCAGACGCGTTCCATGACCATCGGAATCGTCGCGCTGACCGCGTCCAGATCGTGCCGCTCCAAACAGCGTCGTTCTTCAAGCTGGTCCTGGTTCCAGCCGATGCCATGCACTAGCGTGGCGCCTTGATGGGTATCGAGGTAGGCGCGTATGGCTTGCTGAATGTCGGCGATCGAGCGGCAGGCGGACAAGTCGACGTCGCAAAGCGTTTCGCCAACCATCATCGCGTGCAAATGCGAGTCGTTGAAGCCGGGCAGCACGACGCGGCCTTGCAAGTCGAAAACGGTGTCGGCGCAAGGGGCGATGTCCTCGGTGCGGCCCGCCTGGAGAATCGTGCCGTTTTCGATCAGAAGCGCTTCGCAAAACGCGCCGCTTCCTTGATAGATTTTGCCGTGGATCAATGCTTGTTTCATAACTCTCCTTTCAAAAAAAGCCGCACGCGCGGCTTCTTCTTTTTATTCTTGATCGTCGATCGTCACGTACTTGTAGACGAACGGCACGCCGACCGGATTGTCGACAAGGTGTTTTACGCTTGGGTTGAGCAAGTCGGATGCGCCGGTCTGGAAAATCGGAGCGACCGCCACGTCTTCCATCGCGATTTTTTCCGCTTTTTTCAACGCGTCCCAGCGCGCTTCGTCGGTGCTGGCGTTCGCGGCTTCGTCCAGCGCCTTCTTGTATTCGTCGGAATCGTATTTTCCAAAGTTGAAGGAGCCGCCCGGCACCAGAACGTTCAAATACGTCGTCGGATCGGCGTAGTCCGGACCCCATCGCGTGAGCACGAGATCAAAGTCGCCGTTTTGTTGGGTTTTGAGACGGACGTTTTTCTCCTGGGAAACCATTTCGATGTTCAAGCCATCCAGGCTCGCGAACTCGGACTGCATAAATTCGGCAGCCGACTTGGACGGATCGCTTGGCTCGAACAGGAAGCGCAGCGTGATCTCGTCTTTGCCGAGTTCTTTTTTCGCTTTTTCAAAATACTCTTGCGCGAGTTTTTTCGTGTCCTCGCCGCGTTCGAGGAAGAAACCTTCCGTGGTTTCGCGGTAATCCTTGCCGTCCGGGCCGTTGGAAAGCTGACGGGTCACGAAGCCTTCCGCCGGAATGGAGCCGTCTTTCAGGACGTTTTGAGTCAAGTTGTCGCGATCCACCACGTAGGCGAGCGCTTTACGCAAGTTTTCATTTTGCAGATCCGGGTTGTCCAAATTGTATTGCAGATACCACAGGAAGCTGCCAAGAACCGACTTGTACGCCGGGTTGTCTTTGTATTTGTCGACAAGCGAGGAGTTCAGGCGGGCGTAGTCGGTCGTTCCGTTTTCGAAGGCGAGCGCGGCCGAGCTCGGCTCCGGCACGATGGAAATGTTGATTTCCTCCAGCGCGACGTCGTCGGCGCCCCAGTAGTTCTCGTTTTTCTCCAGCTTGAGCGAGTTGCCTTTGGTCCAGTTGACCAGCTTGAATGGACCGCACGCCATGAGCGTGTCGGCCGACAAGCCGTATTGCTCGCCTTGTTCGGTGGCGAACGCCTCGTTGACTGGATAAAACGGCGGGAAAGTCGTCAGGGAAACGAAATACGGCGTTTTTCGCTCCAGCTCGACCACGAATGTTTTGTCGTCTTTGGCTTTGACCGCCAGCGCGTCTTTGTTTTCGGGGTTGCCCATCGCCTCGCCGGCTCCTTTGATGCACGCGCCATCCGTTCCGAAAATGTAGGCGTAGTCGCTGGTCGGATCGCTGGCGGCGTCTTTCCAGGCGTACTCGAAATCGGCGGCCGTCACCGGATCGCCGTTGTCCCAGGACGCGTCCCGCAAATGGAACGTGTACGTCAAGCCGTCCTCGGACACATCGTAGCTTTCGGCCAGCGCGGGCACGATGTCCCCGTTCTCGTCGGTCGTTTCCAACCCTTCGATGGTCATGTTGATGACCTCGAACGACATCCCGTCGGTTGCCAGAGTCGAGTCCATCGTAATGACGTCGTTTTCTTTGGCCAGATTCAGCGTCTTGCGCCCGGCGCTGGCCGAGGTATCGCTAGTTCCCGACGAACAGCCGACCAGGGAAAGCGCGAGTGCGCCGGTCCAAAGAAGTTTTGATCCTTTGTTCATAATCTCTATTTCCTCTCTTTTCTGCATTCAGTATATCAATATATGATATCGCTTACAATTTGATATTTTTCAAAAAAAGCGTTAAATTTTCAGTTTACAACGCAAAATCGTATACTGAAGCTATGAAAGACAAAACCATCTATTGCCCCAAGGCAGAGAAACCATACTTTATAAAAACGGAAAGCGCCGACGGAAAAAACGTGCTTCGCGTCCAGCCGGACGATCCGTTTTCGCTGACGAAGCTGGAAATGCTCGTCCCTTCGCTGAAAAAGGAGTTTTCGCTTGCCAACATCGTGCAGGCGTCCAAAGTGTTTGAACACGGCGGGCCGTACGTCGACTTGTATGGCGCCACGCCCGCTGCCGCGCAAGACGATCCCCGCTGCCGGACATCGGGTTCGCTTGTGCGCTACACGTTTGAAAACACCTCGTATCCCTTGTATCCGGCGGAAGCCTTTTTGATTTGGCTCGTGTTTCTGGCGCTGCGTCAAAACCGGGTGCTTTCGCGCAAGCTGTGCGAATACGATGGATTTTCCTGCGAAAAGGAGCCGGTTCTTGCGCTGGCGTATGGCATGTACGTGGCGCTGGCCCGCAACGGAAAGATTCGCGCGGTGGAAACGTTCGACGATTTGATCGACTTGCTGTATAACCAGGACGTGGTCGTCATGAAAGAGCAGAAGCCCAAAGATCCCGACTTGCGCAAATCGCTCGTTTTGCGTCAGCCAAGCCGTAAAAAGGCGTTCGCGATTGGCGACTGGATCGTGCATCCGACGATTGGAAAAGGCGAAGTCGTGAAGAAGGACGCGAAAACGTACACGATTTTTTTTAAAGTCGCCGGGCCGAAAACGCTGCTCAAGGATTTTGTGGAAAAACAATGTCACTTAATGTAATTTTTCTTGTTGACTTGAAGTCTACTATAGACTCTATAATAACAGTCAAGGAGAAAATGCCATGTATATCAAAGAAGTCAGCGCGCTTTACAATGTGAAAGAGGAAACGCTTCGATACTATGAAAAAGCGGGCATGATCCCGCCTGTGCACCGGACTGAAAACGGAATTCGCGACTACTCCAAGGAAGATCTTGGCTGGGTGGAAAACGCGTTGTGTATGCGCAAAGCCGGGCTGTCGGTCAGCGCGATCGCCGAGTATGTCGGGCTCACGAAAGAAGGGGATGAAACGTTGAAAAAAAGGTTGCAGCTGCTGAAGGAACAAAAACAAAAACTGGAGGAAGAACGCGACCGCGTCAATGTGATGCTCGAGCGCCTCGACTTTAAGATCAGGAAATTTCAAAACAAGATCGACACGATGTGATCCGGCCAAACCGGGTCTTTTTTATTGTTCGCTTACAGAAGTGTTAGAAAATATTAAGAATTCTTTTCTATAATACGAACTATGATGACAAATTATCCATCAAAATCCCGTTATGTCGCGCTGGAGGGCGCCATCGTCTACGATTCGCAAACCCAAACCATCCGCACGCCCAAAACCATCGTCGCCCTGACCCCGAGCGAGCGCCGCATCGTGCGCCGCCTTGTCGAGAATCAAGGCGAGGTCGTGTCCAGGGAACAGCTGATGCTCGATCTCTGGAACACGAGCGAGTACATCGGGGAGGGAACGCTGACGACCCACATTTCCCGGCTGCGACGCAAGCTGAAGCGGCAAATTGGATGCGGCCTGATTCAGACCGTCAAAGGGAAGGGATACAAGCTGCCAAAAAGATAAGCGAAAAAAAGCCCCGCCAAAAAGGCGGGGCGCAAAGCGGACGCTAGTTTTGCGCGTGGAACTGGAACTCTTTCAGAACCGGATAGGAAACAAGCGTTTTCGCTTCCAGATCTTCCTTGTTCATATCCACGGCCGTCAGGCTTTGGTTGTAGTAAGTCGAATAATAGAAAATACCGGTGTCGGTGTCGATGCAGCAGGCATACTGCGTGATTTCAAAGACACCCGGTTTGATTTCCGCTTCGCCGCGAACTTGCTGCACATTCGATAAAATGTGGAAAAACTGGGCGACGTTTTTTTGCGGATCCAGATCGCAAACCGAATTCAAATTCGTAAACGCCACGCGGACGAACCGGCTGACCGAGTCGACGCCGCCAGGCAGGCCGCTTGAACCAAGACCGCGCGAGAACAAGTCGATGCCTTTCATGTCGGGCGCGAATTGAATCGTCGGCTCGTGGCGCGTCAAGTTGACGTAGTTGGCCATGTTGTAGGACATCCAGTCGAATGTTGGCGCGTTCGTCAAAACGCCCCAGTTGTTGTCGTACACTTTCAAACCGTCTTTTGTGCTTTCCACCACGAAGCTGCCTTCTTTCGATCCCACGATCCAGTGCATTGGCGAAGTCGGCTGCTGCTCGCTGAACGGAATGTCCCAAATGTTCATATTGTCGAACAAGGCGCGCGCCTCTTGCAGCGTGGAAGCTTGCGTCAACACGTAAGGGATGAGCTCGAACGTCGCGACATTGTCTTTGCCCTCGGCTTTCGGGAAGTATTTGGCAAAGCCGGCAAACGCCGTTCCTACCATGCCAAGCCCTTTGTCGTTGGCGGCTTCAAAGTAAAGCGGATAGTCGTTTTGGATGATCGCCATGCCAATGAGCGCGTTGTGCGACGTGCATGTTTTGCCGTTGCGCCACTGGAACGGATAGTTGCGCGGCGTGACGACGACATCGTTCGGGAAATCAAAGTCCCAGTCCAGATTGCGGCCGATGTAATGATGGCCGTTCGTATAGTTCAATGCTGTACACATAAATGCAACCTCTTTTCTATGACAATCCCATCATACAACGTTCAGCCGATAAAAAAGAAGCGAGTCGCCCCGCTCAATATAAAGTGTGCAGCGCCCGGGCGATTCGCCCGATGACTTCCTGCACGATCGTTTGATCTTCGTTTCGCGAATTGAGAAACGTGTAGTACGCCCCCTGGATCTGGTACGTCAGCAAGATTTCCGTTTCGACACGGTTGCGCAAATGCGGATACTTGTTCCAGACATACGTCTTGACCGCCCGGTCCAGCCGGCTGGCCAGCAGCTCCTTTTTTTGATTGGGAAAGAGCAGCTCGATTTGCGGCTCGTAACGAATGAGCGCCTGATAGAGGTCGACAGCGAAGAGCTCGGAAGTTTTCAGCGAGTAAAGATCGTTGCGGGGCAGCGAATGAAGAATCTCGTACACAAGCTCCGCTTCCAGCTGCGCGCTTAAGTCCTGTAAATCGTGGTAATGGGCGTAAAATGTCGATTTGTTGATCCGCGCTTTTTCACACAGTTCCTTCACAGTCAATCGCTCGACAGGTTTTGTTTTGATCAAAGCTAAAAATGTCGCAATGATCGCATTTTTGGATTTGATGGCTCGTTTATCCATGATTTTCACTGATCTCCTTATTGTTCTACATTGCGTCTATCACTTTATCTTAAAACCCGGGGACTGACAAGCCTAAACCCCGTTTCCCTGGCGCGTTTCGCACAACCGCTCATACCGGCGCGCCATGTTGGCAGAAGGGGTGAATCCGTAGCGCTTCGTGGCGTAGGCGAAAGCGAGCCGCCAGGCATCGAGATGGCCGGCCTCGTACAGCTCGAACAAAAAGTCGAGAATCTCGGTCTGGCCTGGCTCGTCCTGCCAATACGTTTGCACGCCTTCGGCCGTCATATCCAGGCTTTCATCCAGAAAAAAAGCGAGCAAGTCCAGACGCCGCCGCGCCCGGTCCGGCATGTTCTGCCGCTTTTCCTTGACGATTTCGCGCAAAAACTCACGGGCGGGCATCGTCTTCACCTGGGCGACCAGCGCGTCCGCCAGCCGTCCGGCGCTTCCTTGCGGCTCGATCACAAGCCGGGCGAACCAGTCGCACACCGCGCCAAGATTTTGCCGGGTCGCGCCAAGGGCCAGCCGGCGGTGGATGGCGGTCGCAAACAAGGAAAGCTGTGACTGCCGCAAGGCGGCAAACGGGCTGGCCGTATTGAACAAGGCGTATTTTGCGGCGTACGACAGCGTGGAAACGAGTTTTTCCATCACGGCCGCGCTTTGGGCGAACGCCTCGTCGTCTGGCGTGATCGCGTCCAGCGCTTTGAAGTAGCGTTGGACCTGGACGCGCCAGCGCGCCTGTTCGGCTTTGGAAACGACGCGGTTGGGCATCCGGTACAGCCCTTGCGTGGCCTGGTCGCAAAACCGTCCGATCTCAAAAAAGAGCGCGTCGGGATCGAGAGCGGGCGCCGGCTCGTGCCGCAACGTCGCGAGCAGCGCGTCGTCCCATTGCGCGCGCTGGGAGGCGGACAGCTGTTTGTACGTTTCAATGAGCGCTTTTTTGATGTCGTCTGTCTGGGCGTTTTTCAGTTCCTTTTTCAAGTCGTTGATTTTCATTGGGCACCTCTATGCATAGTATACAACGTCTCGTACGGTTTTTTTGTGATAGAATACGATCAATAAGAAAAGAAAGGATTGTGATAGATATGAATCACCCTCTCGCCAATTTATATGGGCGCGCGAAACAGACGTTGTCCACGATCGGCATCGCGCTTTGGATTTATTTGCTCGTACAGCTTTGCGTGTCGCTTCTTTTGGGGCTTGGACTTGGGTCGGGCGTCGCGCTGTTTCCCGAGCTGACTTTTTCCTATTTTGATATGATGAACTTTTTTAACGCGATTGCGCTGCTTGTCGTCACGCCGCTTTCCGGCGGACTGGCCACGTGGTTTGTCAGCGACAGCCTGCGCTTGTCGTACCGGAAGCAATGGAGCCTGCGCTTTCGCAAGCGGGACATCGTGCATGGCTTTTGCGTGGTGCTGCTTTGCTCCTTTGTCAGCGGCTTGCTCATCAACGGGTTGAGCCTGCTGCTGCCGGCCCCGATCGAGCAGCCCGATTTTGGCTATTCCGCCAACGCGCTTTCCAACGCGCTGTTGTTCGTGTCGGTCGCGCTAGTCGGGCCGGTCGTGGAGGAAGTGTTTTTCCGGGGCACGATTTTGCGCGCCACGGCGCCTTACGGCCGGTTGTTCGCGCTGGGATTTAGCTCGTTTTGCTTCGCGATGATGCATTTGAACATCGCCCAGGGCGTGCCGGCGTTTTTTATGGGCTTTGTGCTGGGCTGGTTTTATTTGAAGTCAAATTCGCTGGTGGTGCCCGTCGCGATTCACGTTTTGAACAACACGCTGGCGTTTTTGGCCATGGACGAGTCGCTGGCTTGGATCGCTTCGATCGTCATTTTGCTGGCCGCGTGCTATGGCGTGGTGTATTTGGCGCTGCACGCCAGACAAATCGGGGCCGAGCTGGACGAGGCGCAAGGCGATCCGCACTTTTTAACGCTCGTGTGCACGAATCCGTGGCTGATCGCGTTTTTTATCGTTTTCGTGCTCGCGTCGCTGGGCACGCTGGTGACGCTATGAGACTGCTGCATCTTTCCGACCTTCATCTTGGCAAACGGGTCCATGGCTTTTCCATCGAGGAAGAGCAGGCCGACATGCTTGGGCAAATCGTTCGTTTCGTTCAGGAGCAAGCCATTGACGCCGTGCTGATCGCCGGCGACGTGTACGATCGGGCCGTTCCTTCCGAAGTGGCGATGGTGCTGCTGGACCGGTTTTTGAACACGCTGGCCAGCCGTTCGGTTCCGGTTTATATGATTAGCGGCAACCACGATTCCGCCATCCGGCTCCAGTACGGCGCCGCCTTGTTCGCGCACGCGGGCATCAAAATCGCCTCCACGCTGCAGGAAACCGTCCAGACCGCGCGGGTTGGCGACGTGGAGCTCGTCATGATTCCGTTTTTAAAGCCCGCTTTGGTGCGCCCGCTGTTTCCGGATCGAACGATTGAAACGTATGCGGATGCGATGGACGCCGTTTTGTCCACGCTCAAGCTGGAGCCTGGATGCAAGCACATCGCGCTGGTCCACCAGTTTATCGCGGGTTCGAAAACGTGCGACTCGGAGCAAAAAAGCATTGGCGGACTCGACGAGATTCCCGCGGAAACGTTCAAGGATTTCGACTACGTGGCGCTTGGGCATTTGCATTCGTTTCAAAAGCCGGCCGCCAACATGGCGTATTGCGGCACGCTGCTGAAGTATTCCGCCGACGAGATCCGGCAGCGCAAACGGTTTGTCGTGCTCGACGTGGGCGAGACGATTCAAATGGAAACGCATGATTTTCATCCGCTTCGCGATCTGGTTGAAATCAAGGGAACGTACATGGAGCTGACGGACCGGTCGTTTTACGAAACGCTGGACTTGTCGAACTACTATTCGATCGTGCTGCTTGACGACCACGACATCGTCAATGCCCACGCCAAGCTTCAAACGATTTATCCGAAAATCCTGAAGCTGACGTACGTCAACCGGCCGGCCCCGACAGGCGACTTTGCGCCGGCCGCCGTCGAGAAGCTGGATCCGCTGACGGTCATCGACGCGTTTTACCAAAGCCAAAACGGCCGCCCGGTCAGCGAGGCGCAAAAGCGGTGGATCGTCGGGCACTGGGAGGAGAGCGTATGCGATTAAACACTTTGACGATGAGCGCGTTTGGCCCGTACGCCGGCGAGCAGACAATCGACTTTCGCCGCTTTGGAACGAACGGCTTGTATTTGGTCAGCGGCGACACCGGCGCGGGCAAGACGACGATTTTCGACGCGATCGTTTACGGGTTGTATGGAAGCGTCAGCGGCGATGTCCGGGAAACGAGCATGTTGCGCTCGCGCTACGCGGACGATCGAACGCCGACGTTTGTGAAGCTGACGTTTGAAGTCAACGGGCAGACGTACCATGTTTTGCGGGGACCGGAATACGAGCGCCCCAAAGCGCGCGGAACCGGGACGACGAAGCAAAAGGCGCTTTGCGAGCTGACGTTCGAGGATGGCCGGCCGCCTGTCACGAAGGCGGCGCTCGTCAATTCGGCGATTGAGGAAGCGCTTGGGCTGACGCGGGACCAGTTCAAGCAAGTCAGCATGATCGCGCAAGGCGACTTTTTGAAAGTTTTGCTCGCGAAAACCGACGAGCGCACCCGGATTTTGCGCAGCTTGTTTCATACCGACCGCTACCGGCGGCTGCAAGAGGAAATCAACGAGGAGGCCAACGCGCAAAAAAGCGCGCTTCTTGAACGCGAGCGCCGGCTTCAGGAAAAAATCGGCCAGCTGGAAACGTTTCCGGCGGACGAGCGGTTTGAACTGGAAGCGCTGGTTCGCTTTCTTGACGAGGAAACGAAGGCGTGTCACACAAAACGGGACGCGCTGGACGCGGCGCAAAAGGCGTGCGACGCCAAACGGATCCAGCTCGGCAAATGGAACGAGCAATCCAAAAAAGTGCAGGCGCAGCAACAGGCCCGCCAGCAGCTCGACGAAGCCAACGCGCGGCTGGCCGTCCTCGAACAAGAACGGCAGACGCTTGCTTTGCGGCAGGCGCGCTATGGAACGTGGATCGAAGAGCGAAGCGCGCTAAGCCAGGCGCTGGAGCAAGCCAGACGCCGTAAGCAAACCGAGGAAAGCTATCAAAACGCGCGAAAAAAGCGAAAGGCGCTGGAACAAGCGCTGGAAAGTGAAAAAGCGCGCGTCGCGACTTTGCAAGTGGAAATCGACCAGCTGCAAACGGAAGAAGGCGACGAGCGCACTCTCGCGCTGGAATTGGAAAAATGGCAGGAACAAGCCGGCGCGCGCCAGAAGATCGAGGCGTTAAAAGCCGAGCAAGCCGAACGTAGCCGCGCGTTAAGCGAAGCAAAACAACGGTACGAGCAAACGCGAACCGACTACGAGGCGGCGCAAGCAAAGGCGGCGCGCATCGAGCTGGCGTACTACGACAGCCAGGCGGGCTGGCTGGCAAAACGACTGGAAGACGGGCGGCCTTGTCCGGTTTGCGGCGCGCTGGATCATCCGCACCCGGCCGCGCTATGCGCCCAGGCGGCCACCAAAGAAGACGTGGAGCAAGCGCGTCAGGCGGCGCAGCGCATACGCAAGGCGCTGGAAACGGAAGCGAACGCCTGTTTGCGTCTGGAGGAAGCGGGCGCCCACGCCCAAACGGAACTGGACGGGCTGGAAAAGAAGACGCCGCCCCGGGCGAGCATCGAAGAGCAGCTGGCGCGGCTGCGCACGCGTCAAAAGACGCTGGTGGAACGAACGCGTCGTCTGGAGGCGGCGCGTCAAACGTTGCAGGAAGCCGTCGGACGGCTTGCGGCAAAGGAAGACGAATGGCGGACTTGCCGGGAACAGGAAATCGAATGGCGGACGACGTGGCAGGCTTTGGGTTCGGCGACGGACGACGAGGCGGCGCTGAAAGCGCGGCAGGAAACGCTGGAAGCGCAAATCGAGACGTTCGAGCAGCATCGCAAACGCGTGGACGAGGAATGGCTCGCGCAGCAGACGCGGCGGGCCGAATACCAGGCGCTGGCGCAGGAATCGTTGAACGCCCCGGCCGATTTGGACCGGCAAATCGAGGCGCTGCGCGATTTCATCCAGATGGAGCAAACCCGGCTGGATGTCGAAAAAAAAGAGCAGGCGGACCGGTTGTACGCTTTGGAGCACGACCAAAAGGTCGGCTTGCAAATCGAACGGGAGCAAAAAGAAACGGAAGCGCAGCGCATGGCGCTTTCGGAGCTGAAAAATCTGGCGGACACGTTGAATGGAAAGCTGGGCGGCCAGTACAAGATCGGGCTGGAAACGTACGTGCAAATGGCGTATTTTGACGAGGTGCTCGCCCGGGCCAACGTCCGGCTCATGCAAATGAGCGAGGGACATTACGAGCTGATTCGCTACCAGGCGGGCAACCGGCAGTCGCAAACCGGCTTGGATCTAGGTGTGATCGACCACTACAACGGAACGAAGCGCAGCGTCCGCACGTTGTCGGGTGGCGAGTCGTTCGAGGCCAGCCTGGCGCTCGCGCTGGGTTTGGCGGACACGATTGGCGCGATGAATGGCGGGGTGTTTTGCGAAACGATGTTTATTGACGAGGGCTTTGGCACGCTGGACGACCAGACGCTGGGCCACGCGATCGACATGCTCGCGCAGCTGGCGGCGCACAAGTCGGTTGGTATCATTTCCCATGTGGCGGCGCTCAAAGAGCGCATCGACGCGCAAATCGTCGTGGAAAAGAGGCAGGCGGGCGGCGCGTTCGCGAAAACGATTGTGTAAAAGACAAAGAAAAAGCAGCTATCAAAGAAACAACGCTTTGAGGCTGCTTTTTTTGATTAAAGCAAAAGTCCGGTGACGAAAAGAAGCGCGATGCCGGCTGGCAGCACGTATTGCATGTAGGGACGCATCCATTCCTGGACGCGGGCTCCGCGGCCGGTGTTGGCCTCTTTTTTGAAGGCGTTCCATCCCCATCCCAGGCTGGTCGTGCAATACAACACGAAGAGCAGCGATCCAAGCGGCAAAATCAGGCTGGAAACGAGGAAGTCCTCCAAGTCCAAAATCGTCGTTCCCGCCCCGAGCGGCTCGATGTGTTCGAGCACATTGAAGCCGAGCGCGCAAGGCAGGGACAAAACAAAGAGCGCGGCGCCGTTGACAAGACACGTCTTTTTCCGGCTCCATCCGGTCAAATCCATCGTGGCGGACAAGATGTTTTCAAAGACGCCCAGCACCGTGGAGAGGGCGGCGAACGTCATGAAGGCGAAAAACAGCGCGCCCCACAACCGGCCAAGGGGCATGGCGCTGAAAATGTTGGGGAGCGTTAAAAAGATCAGGGACGGGCCGGCGCTGACTTCGACGTTGTAGGCGAAGCAGGCCGGGATGACGATCATGCCCGCGACGATGGCGACAAACGTGTCGAGCGCCGCCACATGGACGCTTTCTTTGAGCAGGCTGTGCTCGCGGTCGATGTAGGAGCCAAAGATGGCCATGCCGCCCATACCGAGCGAGAGGGTGAAAAAAGCCTGGTTCATGGCGGCGACGACGACTTGTCCCCAGCCAATGGCGCGGACGCGCTCGATGTCCGGCAGCAAGTAAAAGGCGAGGCCTTCCCGGGCGCCGGGCAGAAACACCGAGTGGACGGCCAGGACGAGCATAATGGCCAGCAGCAAGATCATCATGACTTTGGTGACGCGTTCCAAACCGTTTTGCAGGCCGGCCGCGCAGACGAGAAAGCCGATGCCGACGATGCCGCCCATAAAAAAGACGAGCGTCCAGGGGCTGGCGTTCATCGTTTCAAAGTGGGCGGCGATCGCTTCGGGACCGGCGCCTTCAAACGCGCCGCTTGCGGTGTCGAAAAAGTATTTGAGCATCCATCCGGCGACGGTCGTGTAAAACATCATGAGCAAATAGTTGCCGGCGAGGGCGACTTTGCCGTGCCAGCGCCAGCCTTTTTTTTGCGGGGTGAGCGTTTCGTAAAGCCGGGCGCACGATTTTTGCGAGGCGCGCCCGAGCGAGAACTCCATGCAAAGCACGGGGATTCCGAGCAGGACTAAAAAAAGCAGGTAAATTCCGATAAAGATGGCGCCGCCGTTTTGCCCGGCGACGTATGGAAATTTCCACACGTTGCCGATGCCGATCGCGCATCCCGCCGACAGCAGGATAAAACCGAGGCGGGAGCCAAGTCGTTCACGTTCCATGAGCGAAGTCTCCTTTCTTCGTACGGTTCATTTTAGCATATTGTTTAAGGTAAAGTTAAATAAAAAAGGATCAGCTTTCAATTTCTGATCCAAAGGGGCCGAACAAATGCGTCAAGTCGTTCCGGATTTGCGTCAGGAGGGCGCGCCGTTTGTCAAGAGCGCTCGTGTGGGCGCTGGCTTTGGCGCATTCGGTACTGACGATGTCGTATTGTTTCATAATGGCTTTGTGGCGGGCCTGGGCGGCTTGAAAGGCGCTTTGACAGGCGGGTACCGTCGTAAAGACGTGCTCGTACAAGGCGTCGCGGGCCTGGTCCCAGTTGTTTTTGGCGCGCGCGACATCTTCGGGGGTGATGGCCAGGGCGCGCTCGTAAATGCCCTGATAGTATTCAAACATCGGCTGGCTGTATGCGTGGCGGCGGGCGGCCTCGAAGTTGACGGCGATGTAGTCCATCGCGATTTCGACTTGGATTTTATCTTTGGTTTGCAGCGCGGCCAAAATCTGGGCGGCGTGAATGTACGCCTTGCCGGTCATTTGATACGTTTCGATGTATCCTTGCCGTGCCGCGCGCGCTTTTCGCAGCGCGACGCCTTTTTCCTTCATCGCCTCGCCGCTTTCCAGCAGCGCGTCGTATAGTTCTTGCGAACGCTGCTCGGCTTGCAGCGTTTCATTTTCGCTGCGGGCCAAATCGCTAGTGACGATTTGAAGGATATGGCGAATATGATCCAACAGGGAATGCGATCCCCAATGCAATGATTCCATAAAATAGTCTTCCTCTTTCTTTCTTTTTAAAACATCTCATCCAAAGTATAACAATACAAAAAAGGAAACACAACCAGGCTCGGGGATGTAATCGCTTTCGCGCGAAAAAAATTGTCTGGTAAAAATCAAAACTATTTCTTGGTTTGGGAAAGGGTTTGTGGTAAGGTGAAATCAGAGTTCAACAGGAGTATCAAAAAGATGGAATCATGGGAACGAAGGCTGATCGAGGAAATGCACTTGCTCGTTGACCATTTGGCGGCCGCGCTGGAGGCGAAAGATTCGAATCAAATGCAAAGAGCGCTGGACGATCTGGTCATTTTGGGCGAAGTGACAACGTATTTGTCCCAAAGGGCGCATGAGGACGAGGCGCTTGCGCTGGGTCCGGCGCTTCAAAAGACGATTTTGGATGTCGTCGCGCTGTGGGAGAAAGATCGGGGAATGGAACTGAAGGAATGGGAACAAGGAGCCTCTCATGAATTTCCGGTTCATTGAATAAGAAGGGGCTGTAACGAATCAGTGATTTTTAGAAATCACTAGAGCGTTGCAGCTCTTTTTTTCTTTGCTTCTTTCGAAAATGACAGAATCTATGCCAAAAAGAAAAGCGCGCCTCATTTTTTGGCGCACTTAAAAAGAAATATCACTTTTTCTGCTTTTTTCGATTGATTTTATGGTTTCAGGCTTCGCACTGTTTCTTCTTTGGAAACTTGCTCCTGTGATATCGGCGCAGATTATGACCGATTGATACAAGTAGAAGCTCCAATTTGACGCCGGTTTCTCCTCGACGGCGGAATCGGTCGTATTGATAATCCTGCTTGATCTCTCCGAAGATCCCCTCCGCCTGGACACTTCGTTGCGTCATCAGCTCTTTTCCTTCGTCCTTAGCCAGGTTCGCTTTGACTTCTTCCTGATACTCGATCAGTTTTTCAGTGATTTTCAAAGTACGCCCTTTTTTGGCTTTCGTACATTTCGCTTTTAACGGACAATCCGGACAATGCGCATTTTGATAGTGTTTGGTCTTTCGTTCATATCGTCCTCTTTTATCCGTGGTTTCCTTGATGAATGTAAAGGTGTGGCCGGCTGGACAAAGGACTTCTCCTTGTTCATCCGGTTTCATCTGATAGCTTTTGAACCGGTTTTTATCTGTGACCTTTTCCTGCTCTTTTCGATATGTGTTGTACTTCATGAAAAGCTCGATATGGTGTTCTTTACAATACGAATAATTGTCGTAGCTTCCATAGCCGGCATCGGCCGGTGTTTTCGTTGGATAGTCGCCATAGGCTATATTGTATCCTTCCATGAACGGGATATAGGTGTTCAGGTCATTGGCGTCGCTAGACACATAGATATGGCGGATATAGCGGTTGCTGCTTCCCATCTGGACATTGTATCCGGGCTTGAACACATTGGTGTGATTGTAGTAATCGTATTTCATGTGCATGAACGTAGCGCCTGGATCCGTTTTGGAAAAACTGTTTCTTCCATCGGCCAGCCGATAGTAGATCGAGTATTTCAGAATCTTATCCGCGTCTTCTTCAAAGCCTTCCTTAAAACGCTGGAAAGGATGTTTTCTTTGTCCTTTGCCATGTTTTGACTCGATTTTCCTCTGATTCATGAGTCCCTTGATCGTGTCGACGATCTCGACAAGATATTCGAAAGAAAATTCCTTCAATACCGAAAGTTTGACGGGGACTGCTTCTTTCTGGCAGTATGCATTGAAAGCTTTGATGCGTTCCATAATCTTCACCCAGCGCTTTTGACGATACTTCTTCGTTGAGCGCATCCATACGAAAGTCATCTTGTTGGCGTTGGCCTCAAATTTGGTGCCGTCGATATAAAGGATGTCGGTATGGATGTCGTCATGGGCTTCAAAATAACGATTGAACTCGACAAAAAGATCTTCTAAAGACATCCGAAGATTGTTGGCGATGAAGCGTTGAAAAGCCATAAAAGAAGGGGTGAGGCCATCCATGATGAATTGAAAACGAATATCGAATTTACACAGATCCTCAAGATCGCGAAGAGAAGCGTAGCCTTTGAGGGTATAAGCTAGAAGGATACATTGGAGCAATTTCAAACCATCGTAACCGCAGTCATGACGGGAAGAGAAGTCGATATATTTAAACACGTTGACTCCCTCTACGACTTCCTTCACGGTTCTGGAGATATCATCCCGAGGGATGGAATCATCATAAACAAATGACAAAGGGAATTGAAAAGATGGCTGAAGTGCGTTACTATGGACTAGGTATTTTGGCACACATAAATAATACCAAAAAAGGCCGGGTTGATGATCATTTTGATATCAACTCGGTCCTTTTTTTATTTCGGGAGCCGGATATTTTTTTACTTACCCGTTACAGCCCCTTCTTCGCGTCCCGAAGCGAATGCAGGCTCGCTGTGGGGCGGGACGCCGAGAATAAGTATAACATATATTTGGCGCTTGTCTATTTTTCAAACGGCGGATTGATCGCTTCGGGAACGCTACGCAAGCTGAGAGCCGCCATTTCCTTGAGCGTGTGGACGAGAAAATGTTTCGTGTCCGGGCTGAGCTCCTTGGTGGCCTGCAAGATGGCCGGCAGGTTTTGGGGCAGGCTTTTGCGCCATTGCGCCGAGGTTTTGGCGTGGTCGCTGGCGAGCAAGGCATACAACGTGGTAAAGAAGCGTTCGCGCTCCTGCCGGGAAATGTGCGTCAGCCAGGCGTTGATGGCCGTGTTCATGTAGAGGGCGCCAGGGGTTTGATGCGACAAGGTGACAAACCTCTCCCCTTCGACCAGCCACGAGTACGGGTCGTGCTGCCAGATGCTGAACCGGTTGCTTTTGACGATCGTGTACGCTTCCTGCGCTTCCAAAATCATGCCGATGATGGAGGACTGGGGAACCGTCTTTTTGATTTTTGGCAGCAGCGCTTGGAACGGCTGGCTGGAAAAGGCGGTTTGCGGAAAGCCGGGCCCGTCGTGGGAGTACACGGCTTGAATGCGCGAGATGCCGGTTTGGCGCGTGGCGGCGAACACGGCGAGGTTGCCCCCTTTGGAGTGGCCGCCAACGAGCACCGTTCCTTGCAGTGCGGGCAGGGCGTCGGTTAAATAGCGGGCGGCTTCCAGCTGGCTTGGGACCGGAAAAGAGAAAGCCATGTTGAAGTCTTCCTTCCAGCCGACCAGCGTGGCGTCGGTGCCGCGAAAGGCAACATAGGCCAAATCGTCGTCGAGCTGGAAGCAGACGGCGCTAAACTGCTTCTCCTGAACTTCGCTGGAATCCTGGATGTAGCGGCTGACCTGGATGTCGCGATAGCGCGGGCTGGCGCATAGGGCGGTGAAGAGCGCCTGGCTGCGGGGCGCCGAGTAGACGTTGTGAAACATGGCGTCGAAGTTTTCGGCTTTATACAAGTCTTTGAGGGCGACCCGGTCTTCGAAAGCGAGCGGCAGGCGCAAATAGGCAAGGCAGGAAAGAATCAGGCTGTCGACTTCGTTAAAGGGAAGCTCTTTCCAGGTTTGCAGGCGGGTTTGGGCGTATTCGACGATTGTGGTTTCTGGCATGCGGCACCTCCATTGGCCTTATTATTTCAAATTCGAAAAAAAAGAAGAAGCCAAACACTTCTTCTAGAGCGTCAAAATCGGGGTGTCGCCGCAGGCGGAAACGGCTTGCGAATAGCTGTCGATCGAAATGTTTTGCTCGACGGCGTGCTGGAGGCAAAACATCAGCAGGCGCGTGTCGAAGCCTTGCAGGCCGGCATGGGCGTGGATGGCCGGGTAACGCGTCAAGGCGTCGAGGACGGCGTCTTTGGATTCGAGCCGGATCGGCTCGGCCAGGCCGACGACGAGCACGTTTTCCTCGCTGACGGCTTTGAGCCCGTTGATGAGCGCCGCGTACGGATGGTCGGCCATGCGGACGAGCATCGTTTTTGGCTTTGGATCCAGCGAGAGGCGCAGCTGCCAGTCGCGCAGGCAGCTCACGACGATTTGGGCGCAGGCCGGATCGCCGGCGAAGACGTCGATGTCGTGGCACAAGGTTTCGAAGGAATCGGTTTCCTCCTGACAAAAATCGAAAATCAATGCGGAATAGTGAAGCAGCTCTTCCATAAATCCTCCTTGCTCAATACGCTTTTTTAATCGTGGATCAAATCGCTTGGCAGCGTGATCTTGATATTTTCCTCGTCGCCGTAAACGACCCGGACGGGAATCTTTCCATACCATTCGACAAGCTGGGCGTCGTCGGTCGCGAGCTTGCCGGCATTTTTCGCTTTTTCGTGGCACTTTTGGATCAGGCTCGTTTTAAAGCATTGCGGGGTTTGGGCCCGGTACACCTGGTCGCGGCAAAGCGTTTGGGCAACGTAGCCCCCTTCGACGAGTTTGACCGTGTCGACGCTGGGTACCATCAGCAAACACGCGTCTTCGATTTCGAGGGTCTTTTTCAATTCGTAAATCGAGTACGGCTTCAGGAAAGGTCTGGCGGCGTCGTGGATGAAAACGTAGTCCTCCTTTACGGCATCCAGGCCGTTGCAGACGGATTGCTGCCGGGTGTCGCCGCCGGCGACAAAGCAGATGCGTGGATCTTTGCTGTAGTTGGATTGGACGTAATCGAGCTCGTACGGGGCGCAGACCAGAACGATCTGCCGGCACTCCTCGTCGTCGAGGAACAGCGCCAGACTGGCGTCCAGCACGGTCCGGTCGGTGTCCAGATGATAAAAGACCTTGTTGTAGTCAAGGTTGGTGCGGCTTCCTCTGCCAGCCGCGAGCAGGATCGTACTGTAGTTCATGCAAAAATTATAGCACGCCCCCATGGCGGATGAAATGTGAAATCCGGGTTTTGGGCGAATTTTCAAGACTGGACAAGACGCGCTCTCCCTTTTATAATGCGAAGTATGCAAAGCGTAGGATATCGAAAGATGGAGGACCGGGAAGTTCCCTATATAAAAGAGTTGTATGAGGCGTCGTTTCCAAAAAGCGAAAAGAAGCCGTTCGAGGTGATGGTAAAAGGAAACGAGCGAATGTACGCCGTGGTGGAGGAGGACCGGGCTTGCGGGCTTCTGTTTACGCTCGAGGACGCCAACCACATTTTGATCGACTATTTCGCGGTGGATCCGCAAGCGCGAAAACGCCAAATCGGTTCCAGAGTCCTGAAGCAGTTTTTCGCCGCGCACGACAAGCCAATCGTTTTGGAGATCGAGGATCCGTGGTCGACGGAGGTGCCGGCGGAGCGCGCGCTACGTCAGCGGCGGAAGGCGTTTTATTTGCGCAACGGCATGTGGGAGCAAGCGTACAATGTCGATTTGTTTGGCGTGCGGATGGAAATGCTCGCGACGGTCGAAACGTTTTCGTTCGAGGCGTATTTGTCGTTGCTCAAGACGTGCCTTTTTGATGGCGTGGAGCGCTACGTGGCCTTGGCCGAGAAGACAACGCGGGAAAGCTAGGCGAGAAGGTCTTGTACAAGACTTTTTCGCGCCTGGAATGCGCGGTTGAAAAAAATTTAAAAAAATTGAATTTAAGTGTTGCATTCACCAGGGAGTAATGGTAATATAAGTGAGCACTTGATAAAGACAAGCACATGCGCCCATAGCTCAATTGGACAGAGCGTTTGACTACGGATCAAAAGGTTGCGGGTTCGACTCCTACTGGGCGCGCCATTTATTTTATTGCAAGTGATTGAATTGATATTTCAAAATTTATATTTTATGTCGGGACGTAGCACAGCTTGGTAGTGCACTTGATTTGGGATCAAGGGGTCGCAGGTTCAAATCCTGTCGTCCCGACCATTCTCTTCGGCTGGGTAGCTTAGTTGGCTAGAGCATCCGGTTCATACCCGGAAGGTCGTGAGTTCGAGTCTCACTCCAGCCACCAACTGTTTTTGGACCCTTAGCTCAGTTGGTCAGAGCATCCGGCTCATAACCGGCGGGTCGTAGGTTCGAGTCCTACAGGGTCCACCAATCTATATCGTACCTTATGGTAGTAACAACACTCACATGTTATGGAGAAATACCCAAGTGGCTGAAGGGTCCGGTCTTGAAAACCGGTAGGTCGTGTGAGCGGCGCCTGGGTTCGAATCCCAGTTTCTCCGCCATTTTATTACAACTAAATATTTTTATTCACATCGCGGGGTAGAGCAGTCTGGTAGCTCGTCGGGCTCATAACCCGGAGGCCGTTGGTTCAAATCCTTCCCCCGCAACCATTGTGGTCTCATAGCTCAGTTGGTAGAGCAAAGGACTGAAAATCCTTGTGTCGTTGGTTCGATTCCGACTGAGACCACCACTTGAAAAGCCACGGATTCCGAAAGGGATCCGTTTTTTTTGTGGATTGGAATCTTCCTCTTTTGTCGGTAAAATAAAGAAAAAGAGAGGAGAACCGCCATGGCAACATACCCGGTCGTCGTCACAAAAGAAGGAAGGATGTTTGTCGTTTTGTTTCCGGATTTCAACGGGATGAGCGCGTTTGGAGAAACGTTCGAGAAAGCGCTGGACAAAGGCGCGGACGCGCTGAAAGCGACATTGCGCCTCCTGAAAAGGGATGGCGAAAAATTTCCGCGAGCCAGCGACGCCAAACGTTTGGATCTGGTAAAAATTTTAAGAGAGAGGAGCCTGAATCCGGCGCAGGAAACGCGAATCACCGCGATTTCCGTGGATGTCGATTCGTAAAAAACGCGGCCCGTTTTGGACCGCGTTTGACTACGTGTTTCGATTTAGCCAGCCGGTGACGATTTTCGGGCTGATAACCATGATCGCAAAATAAAGAACCATGCTGATGGCGGCCAAAATCATAAACACCTCTTTGATTTTGGTGTCGGACACAGTGTTCATGACGACAAGAAGGATCGCGACAGGCAGCAGGGCGGCGACGATCATCGCGATCGGGCCGGCCTCTTTTTTATAAAACGAGAGGAGCAGGCCGGGCGCGACGCCAAAGCCGAAAAAGACAAGCAGGATCGCGAGGTTGATTTCCAGCGAAACCCGGTCGATCGTCACGTGGGTGATGGCGGACACGCCCCAGTAGATGAGCAAGGCGAGGCAAGTGCCAAACGCCAGCACGATCAGGGCCAAAATAAACTTCTCGTAAACAATGCCTTTTCGGGAAACCGGCAAAGTCAGCTCCCACGGAAACCAGCCCGACGTCTGGTCGTTCATGATTGTGGCGACCGTTTGAAACACGAGCAGCAGCGTCACGAAGCAAATTTCCATCGTTGGCTGCTGGATATAAATGGAAATGCCGGTTCCGCAAACCAGGATCATGAGCAAAATCGGCCAGCTCGCCCAAATGAGCTGTAAATCCTTTCTTAACAATCCTTTCATCGTTTTTCTCCTTTCGTGTACATCCGCATCCAGTCTTCCAGTGTCGGGGCGTCGTACGTATAGCGCGCGTCCGCTTTTTTGACGAGCACGTCCACCTGGTACGGCTGCTCTATAGAACGAATGATCGCGTCGGGTGGAAGTTGTTCAAACTCTTTTTTCGAGCAATGCATGAGCGCGAAGGATTCCGTCAGCTCGTCCTTGGCGTCCATGAACATCTTTTTTCCTTCGTGAAGGTACAAAATGTAGTCGGCCACTTTTTCCAGGTCGCTTGTGATGTGGGTGCTAAAAAGCACGGTGTGGTTCTCGTCCTGGATAAATTCCAGCAATAAGTCGAGAATTTCGTCGCGCACGACCGGATCGAGGCCGGACGTCGCCTCGTCCAAAACGAGCAGACGGGCGTGGTGGCTAAAGGCCACGCAAAACGCGAGCTTCACTTTCATTCCCTTGGAGAACGTTTTGATTTTTTGCGCTTTGGGCAACCCGAAGTCGGAAGCCATGTCCCAAAACTTTTTGGCGTCCCATTGGGCGTAAATGTTCGTGAAATCCTTTTCGAGCTGTTCGATCGTCAAGATCTCGGGAAAGGTGCATGAATCGGGGATAAAGCTGATTTGATTGAAATTCGTCAATGGTGGCGTGATCGAGCCTTGATCGGGTTTTGTCATGCCTAAAAGGCAGCGCAGCAGGGTGCTTTTGCCCGCGCCGTTTTCACCAATGAGGCCGACGATGGTGCCTTGCGGAAGATCAAAAGACAAATCCTGCAACGCGAAGGCCGGATAGCGTTTCGTTAAGCCTCGCACACATAATGCTGTTGTCATAAGTCATTCTCCTTCATAGAGGACATCAATCAATTCTTTGAGCGTATCGGGGCCGATGCCAGCCGTCTTGGCGCTCTGGCAGGCTTGCGCCAGCAAATTCTCGATCTCCCGCTGTTTTTCCTCGCGGAGCAGTTCGGTGTTCAAAGCCGCCACAAACGAGCCTTTGCCCACGATCGTTTCAATCAAGCCGTCCCGGCTCAGGTTTTCATACGCCTTCTTCACCGTAATTAAAGAAATGTGCAAGTCTTTGGCAAGCGCGCGCATGCTGGGAATCGAATCGCCCGCTTTCAGCTTTCCGCTGACGATCATTTCCCGAAACTGGGATTCGATTTGCTCGTAGATCGGTTTGTCCGATCGCATAGTGATGATGATATCCATAATTCGACGTCTCCTGTTTTAGTGTGTATATACAATATATACATTAAACACAGTTGGGTGGTTTGTCAATCCTGTTTAACAAAATAAAAAAATTTAATTTTATGTGATTTTTCTTGAAATTTTTTCGGTTCATGAAATAATCTTCAAAAGGAGAATTGACTATGCCGTTTCAAATCAAACAACAAAGCGCGCTTGTGGATCAGGGGATCCCGAAAGAAAGGATCGCGGGCGCTTATTATCGCCTGCATCGAAGGGGCCAGAAGCGCTCTTTAATTGCCCTGGCAAAAGAATTGCGAATGAATAAAGGCTTTTTAAGTGATTTGGAAAACGGAAAGAGGCATTTTCCAGAAGGAACGGTTTCACAAATCAACGAAATATTAAACGTTTCTTTTGATGAAGATCAAAATTTATGGCGTCAGGCAAGAGAAGATCTATTTCAGTTGTTTGAATATTTCTTTTTCGAGCAAACGGAACGGATTTGCTCCAAGTATGAGGAAATTCAAAAAAGCGAGGAAGAGCGTCTTCATTCTTATGGCTTTTTCGTATCGCTAATGATTAAACTTTTTTACTTTTTGCGTATCGTCCAGGATGATGAGAAGGTAAGACAAATAAAGATGGTGATCGACCAAAACTTGAACTGCCTGCAAAATGACGAATTGGCGGTTTATTATTGTCTTTTAGGAATTTTTTATAAAAGGAATACAATGGATAATCCAATCGCGCTGGATTGTTTTTTGAAATCAGGCGAATTGTGCAATCCAAATTCCCATGTCCATGCGATGAATACGTTTCAGCTAATCAGTGTTTATGCCGAGTTGAATCAGCCGGTTATTGCCTATAAAAAATGTTTGGAGGCTCGAGAAGTACTGAAGCTCTGTAACAATTATAGCCGCCTGATTACAGTGGATATGTTTGAATGCGTGGTGCTGACCGATTTAAGACTTTTTTTGGAAGCGAAAGAAAAGTTGCTTCATTTACTCGTTTCCTCTAACAATGAATACTTAAATTATCCCACCGGTCAAATTTATCACAATTTGGCCTGGAACGCTTTGTTGAGTGAGAATTATGAAGAATGCATTCAATATGCGAAGCGGGCGAAATTAGAAAAAGATTCATCTCCCGATTTATGCTATTATGTTCCTTTTTCTCTTTTTAAGCTTAATAGGGTGGAAGAGGCTTTCAAGGCGTGTGAAAAAGCGGAGGAGGAGGAGTGTGACACTTCTTACCGGCTGTTTTTGCGGGCGATCAAGGATAGAATAAATGGACAGGATGAACAGTTTGAGCATAGTATTCTCGCGTATTATCAGTCATTATTGGAAAATAAAAGATATGAGGATATTTCGTTTATTCAAGATTTCATGCTCGACTATTTTGAAGAAAAAGAAAACACAATAAAGATTGTGCAAGTGGTGAGAGATATACGGCTTTATATGAATCATCAACTGGATCGCTTCACGACATGTTTGGGTGATTTTTCATAAGGGATACTCGCTCCGGATTTTAGATTCGGAGTTTTTTGATGGAGAAAAAGCTATACAAAAACAGTTAGTAAACATAGCCTGATTTACAAAATTTCATATTTCATGAATAATTTATAGCGAACAAGAAAAAAACAAATATTTTTGATTCATAATTCCAAAGTGTATTTTCATTGATTTAGACAGAAGCGGAATTATATTATTATTTGCGTTTGGATTCTTTAGTAAATAGAGTCGTTAAAAACAAAAAGTTTAATAAAGCGCTATGCGCTTTGAAGGAGGAACCATGAAAAAGAACACCGAATTTCGACTGATCGAATACAAAGGAAGGCACGTGGTCTACATCGCGTTCATCGTGCTCAATGTTTTGCTGTCGATCTTGATCAGCTACACGTTCAGCGAAGTCATCGACCAGATCACGGGAAAAAGCTCGTTTGCCCAAATCATCCGGCTGCTCGCGTTTTTGCTCGGCTTCGTGCTGCTGAACAGCTTCGTCTCCGTCTACTTCGTCAACTACAAGCCGCTGGAAGTGGATGTGGAAGAGTCGCTGAACAACTCGCGCAAGGTGTTGCGCCTCATGCTCAAAAGTCCGCTGCGCGAATACGAGAAACATGAAAAAGGCTACTTTATCAACCTGGCCACCTCCTCCGGCTTCACATTCGCCGACATTTACATCCAGCTCAACATCGAACTGATCGCGTACATTTTATGCGTGCTCATCATTATCGCTACCGTGACGGTCGTGAATCCGATTTACGGCCTGCTGTTCTTTTTGTACATTCCGGTTTTTTACTTTGTCGTGCGCCAGCCCAGCAAATCCATCTCGTCGCTGCAAAAGGAAGGCCTTCCTAAACAGGACGCGTTTTTTAGCGAAATCAAAAAAGTCGTCGAAGACAAACGGGCCATCAACATCAACCGCGCCGACACCTTCTTTTTGAACCGGTACGCCGGCGTCGTTGCCAATTATTTGAAATTTATAAAAAAGTTCAAACTGTTCGAGACGATCACCAACAACCTGCCTAGCGTCATGTCGAACATCGCACAAGTGCTCGTCCTCATGCTATCCACCTATTTGTACTTTCAAGACAAGCTCACACTCGGCAGCATCCTGTTCATTTACCAGGTCACGAGCCTGTACCAGATCCCGCTCAACAAATGTTTCGAGATCGCCATCCACTATCAGGTCAACACGAGCCACATCGAGCGTTTGGAACAGTTCGAGAAAGACGCCAACAAACCAAGCGGCTTCGAGGAAAAGTACGGAACGTTCGCCCATCTGGCCGCCATTTTGCAAGGCCGGTTTTATCCGACCGCGCAAAAGGAGACGAAGCTCTTTGAAACCGACAAGCTCGTCATTCCCAAAACGGGCGTCACGCTCATCAAAGGATGGTCCTATGTCAAGAAAACGGATAAAATAAATAGATTTTTTTATTTCCTGACTGCGCGCTTGGTAGTCTGACTCGAAAAATTTCTTCCGCTTCCTCTCTTGACACCGGGTCCCTTTTTCCCCTGAACCACTTTCTTTGCCATCACCCAATTTCTTGATCGTATACATTGGGTTCGATGGCCTCCCTAGCTTATCAGGGGAAAGCCCGCTGTAAAGAGTGCTTCAGAATTTTTTCTCTTTTCACGCTACTTCTTACGTTCTTGCTTGTGCCATTCCATTTCATAGTCATTGGGCGATTGGTATTCGCAATGACTGTGGATCCGGATCGTGTTGTACCAGCCTTCGATGTATTCCCACACGAGACGGGACGCATGCCGATAGTTTTGGATCTCGCATCGTCCTAGCCATTCTCGCTTGATCAATGAATGAAACGACTCGATACACGCGTTGTCGTACGGCGTGCCTTTTTGCGAATAACTCCGCTTCATCCCCCTGGTCATTTGTTGATACAATTCGCATGTATAGTGGATCCCGCGGTCTGTATGGATGATGAGCGGCTGGTCGATGTGACGTACAGTTTTCGCCATTTCGATGCATTCCAGCACTTCGGTCACTTCCAACGTTTTTGACAATTTCCACGCGATGATCTTCCGGGAATAGAGATCCATGACGCATGTCAGATACACGAATCCGGACAATCTCGTTCGGATGTAGGTGATGTCGCTACACCATACCGCATTCGGCTTTTCTGGTGAGAATTGTCTCTGCAATTCGTTTTTCAACTCGGTATGGAAACAGCTGTCCACGGTTGTTTTTACGCCTTTTTTGACCCATTGAGCCTGTATGTCCATCTCGCGCATATACAGCCCGACAGTACGCGGTGAGATCACGATCCCTTGTTTTTCGAGAACTTTTGCAATCTTGGGTGCTCCATAGTTCTGGTGACTCTCTTCATAAATATCTTTGATCTGTTTTTTCACTTCTTCTTTATGAAGCGCCTGTTGGCTTGGTTCTCTTTTTAGAAAATCGTAATACCCGGAGGTGGAGAGCTTTAAAAGATGCAGCACTCTGGACACGGAGAAGCGAACTCCGGCGTTGTGTTCCAGTGTGACAAGTTCATAGATGACTTGTGTTAATTTCCCAGAATGCTGATGGCTTTTTTTAGGATTTTCAAAGCCTCCTGCGTGTCACGCAATTCTCTTTGAAGCCGTATGTTTTCTTTTTCGGCTTCTGAAGAATAATGACCGGATCCTACAAATGGAACTTCGTGGTTTGGGTTGGCTTTGGCTTCGCGTTTCCAACGGGCCAAGGTGCTTTTTCCGACTTCCAAATGATCGGCGCATTGCTGGACGGTCATGTCAGGATGCGCGTAGACATAATCCACCGCGTTCTGTTTAAATTCGGCTGTAAATTGTTTTTTCTTGTTTGCCATAGATCTTTGCTTCCTTTCGTAGATAGTATAGTTCCATGACATAGGTTTGGTAAGTTAGACTCTCTATTCGGATTATCCTATTTATATTCTAACTTCAGGACAAAACGGGACCGGAAAATCGGTCTTGCTCAACTATTTGAGCGGCTATTTCGACGTCGACAGCTTCGAAGGAAACATTGAGCTCGACAACGCGCTGACGGACGTCGCGTATTTGACATACCCGACGCTGCTCGTCAGTCGGTCATTTTTTGCGGACAGTTCAATACATGCCCTTCGGTTCCTCTCCCTACTCCTGCGTTTGCTCTCGTTTGATTTCTCCCTCTGTATCCTCTTAGCACAAGCGGGACAATACTTTGATATTCCAGAGCTGGGGACGTATTCAACACCGCACACCGTACAATTTTTAGGCTTTAACGCCGTCCACCGCTTTGTGGGTGTGATATGTAATTCACCGACAAAGCCGATGAATTTATAGTAAATCTTGATTTCCTGCCTTACTGTCCCGTCCGCAAGTTTCTCACGTTCCGAAACAAGTATCTTGTCTATGAGTGCGTTTATGATGGTTGCGTCCAACTCTTTCAGCCCTGATAGTTGCGGATTAGGGATAGAAAGTCCCTCACGCCCTGCGATTTCTCATAGCTGTCATTGAGCGTTTCCGTTACCTCTTTCAGCCGTGCTTCAATTTCAAGCTGCTCTTTCTGGTATTTCCCCGACATCATCTCAAAATTCCGCTCCGTGATACGCTCCATTACCTTGTCCTCATAGAGAGAGGAAAACAGCCTGTCAAGCTCCGCAAGGCGTTTGTTCAGCTTCTTCTTTTCTTTCTCTAATGATTTCGCCCTGCTCTGGTCTGTTTCCGTGAGCCGCCTTTCTATGGCTCTGACCGCCTTTTCATCATTGACCGCCATATCCGCAAAGCGGTTGATGTCGGCAAGGACGGCATTGAATAAGTCCCTCGCTTCAATGCTGTGTGCGGTACACATAACATTGCCATATCTGCCATAATTATTGCAGGTGTATTGTACGCAGTCGATGATGTCGGGGCGTTTCCTCCTGTTGGCACTCGCCGCCCGCATCGCATAGCCGCAGTCCGCACACTTGATAACGCCCGAAAAGATATTCTCAAATCCCCCTGCGTTCTGCTCCCGCCTGCGGCTCGTCATAAGCTGCTGTACGGTGTCAAATTCCTCCTGCGTGACTATCCCCTCATGGGTGTCTGGTATCACTTCCCATTCTTCGGGCAGCTTAGAGGGGCGTTTCTTGCTTTTCATGTTGGCTGCAATCCGCTTGTAGCCTGCAAGGTTGCCCGCATATATCGGGCTTCTTAAAATGCCCCTCACGCTGTTCTCGCTCCAAATATAACGGTTTTCCTCGTTATCCTCAAAGTACCGCTCATAGCCTGTTGCCCCTTGCTCCACCGCATAAGCGGCAGGGCGTAGGATATGCTGTTTGTTGATGTGCTTGCGGATTTTGGCGATGCCGTTGCCCGCTAACGCAAGGTCGAATATCTCCCTTACCACATGGGCAACTTTGTCATCTATCAGCAGATGGTTGTGGTCGGCAGGGTCTTTGACATAGCCATAAGGGGCTGTTGTTCCCATGAATTTCCCCTGCTGAAACCTCGCACGGTACGCCGATTTTATCTTGACTGACACATCGGCAGAATACATTTCGTTTAGGATGTTGCGGAAAGGCGTGATGTCCATAGCGGATTTGTTTAAGGTGTCCACGCCGTCATTGACCGCTATATACCTCACGTTATGCTCTGGGAAAAAGACTTCCAGATATAACCCACAATCAAGATAGTTCCTCCCCAGACGGGATAAATCTTTTGTAATCACGCAGTTTATCAGCCCGTTTTCAATGTCCTTAATCATATTCTGGAAACTTGGTCTTTGGAAATTTGTTCCAGAGTAGCCATCGTCAACATACGTTTTTGCTAAATGCCATCCCTGCCTTTTCACATAATCCGTGAGGATGGATTTTTGTGTCGCAATGCTCGCACTCTCGTTATCCGTGCCATCGTCCTTTGATAAGCGGCAGTAAATGCCGACTTCATAAATCTTGTTCTCCGTTCTTATTCCTGCCATACTGTAAAACCTCCATATCTGTCCTAACGTTTTCATGTTCCATTGCGTACATTCTAAGCGGACAGCCCCTCATTGTCGAAGGTGTCGCCCTCGGCAATCTTCTTCCGAATATCCTCGGAGATAATCGGGACAAACGCTTCTGCAACGGTCTGTGTGCCGATATATTCTCGACTGATAATCATTTGTACTTGCCCTTTTGGCACAATACGCTTTCTTCTTCCAGTTGTTTTCCTATCCTCGCCCATACTTAAATCTTCCTTTCCAGACAGGGCAGGAGAACGTCTGGAAACGCCCCGCCCTGTCAATCAGATACCATCAATCCCCGCTGTTTACTTCTTTCTGTAATGCTTCAAGGAGTGCCGCTGCTTCATCAGCGTTCAACGTGATACCCTTTCCGCACTTCTCACGGTTCGGGGAAAAGCTGCGGATGTCATATTTCGGCTCTCTCCCGTTCCATGAAATAAGATTGATTTCCTTTGTGTAGCCGCTGTCACTCGCAGACAATACGGCGATTTCCTTTACAATCTCATACTGGATTTCTTTCATTCCTTACCTCATTCTCCTTAAAATTCTGTCTTTCTTCTGTTCCAAATTCCTGCATTTACTTCCCGAAAAAAGAAGGTTAGCGGCTGTCCCTGCTCCGTTTTCTCTGCAACTCACGTTCCAGAAGTCGGATGATGGTTTCCTCCATCTGCTTCGGCGTTGTGTCCTTCGGAAAGTATTTTTTCAGTTTGCTTGTGTTGATTTTCAAGGTTTCTTTCTGGTTTCCCTTTTCCTCCGTCATAATGGAAAATATCATATCCATGTCAAGCTGCCCGCTCTGGCTCATGCTTTTCATCCGCTGTGCCTGTGAGAGTGAGGGCGTTGCTTCTTCGCTCTCCATCGTGGCAAAGAGATTTTCCTGCTCGTCTTTCTTCAAAAAGGACAGTTCCACCGCAGGTGTGAGGGCGATTTTCCCCTCGTCCACCATCTGCAAAATCGGCGGTATCAGTTCCGTCAGGCGGATAAAACGCTGGACGGTCATCCTGCCCACGCCGAAGCCCTGTGCCACTTTGTCGTCCGTCCGCAACTTCGTCACAACTTGTGACGAGGTTAAGTCTGTGCGGAAACCCTGCCGCTTCATGGCTTCGGATTTCATCCTGTAGGCAAACGCCCGCTCCGATGGCAGGATATTTTCACGCTGTAAATTACTGTCTACAAGGGTGATGATGGCTCGGTCACGGTCTAAGGGCAGGACAAATGCAGGCACGGTATTTATACCTGCAAGTTCGGACGCACGGACACGCCGCTGCCCCGCAATCACTTCATAACCGTTCCCGTCCTCTTTCGGGCGTGTGATTATCGGCGTGACAATGCCAAATTCCTTGATGCTTTCCGCTAACTCTGACAGCGTTTCATCCTCCACAACATGAAACGGATTGTCGGGAAACGGGTATAAATCTTTGGTCTTTAACACCTTAAAATCCTGTTTCTTCATTCACTTTTTACCTTTCTCTTGATTTGTTTCTGCCTGTTCTCTGTAATTCTTCCAACACTTCTGGCGGTATCTTTGAGAGCAGCCGCCCCATCTGCTCGTTGGTTCTCTGCAATTCAAATATCCTCTGGTTGGCTTTCTGCACCTTTAATTCCTGCTCGTACTTTTCATCACGCATACGCCCTGCATAGTCGGCTTCCTGCCCGATTTGCTCCTTTAAGCTGTCGATATACGCCTGCTGTCTGCCGATTTCCTTAGAGAATTTCTCCACTTCGGGCAGCCATGCGGCAACCAGTTCCAGAGCCTTGTCACGCTTTTTCCCTGCGTTAAAGGCGTTGATGTCGGACAGGGCAGACACGATTTCCCCATACTGCTTATCAAGCCTGCCGCCCAACTTATAGAGCCATGTGGGGACGTGTTTCCGCTTGGTTTCCATCGAAGATTGACCTCTCTCAAGCTGATTCCAACGTGAGGACATCCGCTCATGGTAGGCGGTCTGCCACTCCGACAGGCTCTTTTGATTGCCTAAAATTGTTTTGGCGGACAGCTTATTGTCTGGTGTAATCGGCACAAAGCAGAGGTGCATATGGGGCGTTCTCTCGTCCATGTGGACGACTGCGGAGAGGATATTCTGCTCCCCGACACGCTCCGAAATGAAATCCAGAGCCATCGTAAAATACGCTTTCTGTTCTTCGGGCGGTAACTGGTTCATAAATTCTGGTGAAGCCGTGATGAGCGTTTCCACCATCATCACGCTGTCTTTCCTTGTCCTGCACCCTGCTTCGGCTACCTTTCGGTTAATCTCTTTCTTATAGGTGTACTTTGGCGGTGCGACAAGATGATAGTTATTTTTAGAGCGTTCCATGTCGATATCTGGGTTGCTTTTGTAGGCTTCTTTCTTCCGCTCGTTGTGGCGTTCGCAAGCCGCAACGCCGCCCGCTTTGCGTTTCTGGAAACGCAGGATTGCATAGGGCATAATCCATCATCTTCCTTTCTTCGGCGGGTAACTGCCCTTTGGGTGACAGCGGTGACGGTGGTGACGGCAGTTTTGGGATGCCCCCCTGCCGATTGCCGTAACTGTCACCCTTATCCCCTGCATGACGGTCATGACGATGGTGACGGTGTTTTTGGGATACTCCCTCGCAAGAGCTGTAACCGTCATGCCGCCGTTCTTTTATCCGAAGCCGCAAGGCGTAGGATAGCAGGGCGTAAGACCTGCCATAAGGGAGTCCAGAGGGAACGTCTGGCACACGGCTCTTTGCAGGGCAAAGTGTAGTGTGTTACACCCTGTAAACGCAGTCGGAAAAATCGGAGAGATTTTTCTGACCGCAGGGGTGATTTTACACGCCCGAAAAGGGCGGGTGAATCCCACGCCTGCATTTTGCGTTTGCGGGGTGTTCTCCCGTAGGGATGACAGCGGCAGGGTATCCTAAAATCACTGTCACTGCCGTCACCGCTGTCACCCGCAGGGCAGAGCCGCCAACTTTACATGGCTTTAAGCGTCAATGACAGTAACAGGGGGTATCCCAATATCGCTGTCACCGCCGTCACCGCTGTCACCCGCCCTCCTTGCAAGGGCAATCTGCCTGCCGTCTTTCCTGCGGCTGTACTGGTAGCAGATACGGTTCTCGCTTAAAAATGTGGTGTGATATTCATTCAGCCATTTCGTAATCACCGTGGGTATGGTTTCCGTTTCCCCCATAGCGGCTAACAGCTCCGTTGCCGTGCCTGCCCATTCTTCCTTATCCCTCATAAAATCCACCAACCGAAAAAGGACATCTGGTATCGTTTCTTTCGCAAGCTGCTCCTGCGTTTTCCTCTCCACAAGTTCCCAACTGCAATCACGGAAACGGAGCGTGTATTCCTGATAGGGCGTGTCCCTGCCCGTTACATACAGCTTGGCGGTGTCAGATGCCCGTTTCTCCTTTTCCAGAACAAAGGTAGCGTCCGCACTCCCCGTTAAGCCTGTCGTCCCAGACACCTTGTTGAACACATCGCTGTCATTCTGCTTTCGGATGTGGTGTACGACAATGACCGCCAGAGAGTGCCTGTCGGCAAAATCTTTGATTAGGGAGATGTCCCCATAGTCGCTTGCATAGGCGTTGTCTTTTGAAGCTGTACGGACTTTCTGCAAGGTATCAATGACAATGAGCCTGCTGTCTGGATAGTCTTTCAGATAATCCTCAAGCTGCACGATAAGACCGTCTGACAGCTTGCAGCTTGCCACGGCAAAATGAAGCCGCCCGCTCGCTTCGTCCTGAAGTTAGAATATAAATAGGATAATCCGAATAGAGAGTCTAACTTACCAAACCTATGTCATGGAACTATACTATCTACGAAAGGAAGCAAAGATCTATGGCAAACAAGAAAAAACAATTTACAGCCGAATTTAAACAGAACGCGGTGGATTATGTCTACGCGCATCCTGACATGACCGTCCAGCAATGCGCCGATCATTTGGAAGTCGGAAAAAGCACCTTGGCCCGTTGGAAACGCGAAGCCAAAGCCAACCCAAACCACGAAGTTCCATTTGTAGGATCCGGTCATTATTCTTCAGAAGCCGAAAAAGAAAACATACGGCTTCAAAGAGAATTGCGTGACACGCAGGAGGCTTTGAAAATCCTAAAAAAAGCCATCAGCATTCTGGGAAATTAACACAAGTCATCTATGAACTTGTCACACTGGAACACAACGCCGGAGTTCGCTTCTCCGTGTCCAGAGTGCTGCATCTTTTAAAGCTCTCCACCTCCGGGTATTACGATTTTCTAAAAAGAGAACCAAGCCAACAGGCGCTTCATAAAGAAGAAGTGAAAAAACAGATCAAAGATATTTATGAAGAGAGTCACCAGAACTATGGAGCACCCAAGATTGCAAAAGTTCTCGAAAAACAAGGGATCGTGATCTCACCGCGTACTGTCGGGCTGTATATGCGCGAGATGGACATACAGGCTCAATGGGTCAAAAAAGGCGTAAAAACAACCGTGGACAGCTGTTTCCATACCGAGTTGAAAAACGAATTGCAGAGACAATTCTCACCAGAAAAGCCGAATGCGGTATGGTGTAGCGACATCACCTACATCCGAACGAGATTGTCCGGATTCGTGTATCTGACATGCGTCATGGATCTCTATTCCCGGAAGATCATCGCGTGGAAATTGTCAAAAACGTTGGAAGTGACCGAAGTGCTGGAATGCATCGAAATGGCGAAAACTGTACGTCACATCGACCAGCCGCTCATCATCCATACAGACCGCGGGATCCACTATACATGCGAATTGTATCAACAAATGACCAGGGGGATGAAGCGGAGTTATTCGCAAAAAGGCACGCCGTACGACAACGCGTGTATCGAGTCGTTTCATTCATTGATCAAGCGAGAATGGCTAGGACGATGCGAGATCCAAAACTATCGGCATGCGTCCCGTCTCGTGTGGGAATACATCGAAGGCTGGTACAACACAATCCGGATCCACAGTCATTGCGAATACCAATCGCCCAATGACTATGAAATGGAATGGCACAAGCAAGAACGTAAGAAGTAGCGTGAAAAGAGAAAAAATTCTGAAGCACTCTTTACAGCGGGCTTTCCCCTGATAAGCTAGGGAGGCCATCGAACCCAATGTATACGATCAAGAAATTGGGTGATGGCAAAGAAAGTGGTTCAGGGGAAAAAGGGACCCGGTGTCAAGAGAGGAAGCGGAAGAAATTTTTCGAGTCAGACTACCAAGCGCGCAGTCAGGAAATAAAAAAATCTATTTATTTTATCCGTTTTCTTGACATAGGACCATCCGTCAAACGGAACAGCCTGTCCTGTATGCGGCAGAACGTGTCCTCAAGGCAGAGGTAAAGCACATCGCCCTCCATTGTCGTCATGTCCCATAAGGGGATTCCCTGCGACACGCATAAGCACAGCTTCAGCATGAGCCAGCTCTTGCCTATCTTCTGTGAGCCGCAGAACAGCGACAAGCCTGTGGGGATAAGGCTGTCCACCACAAAGGACGGCTTCTCAAGCGGCTCATAAAGGAGCGTTTCGGCGTTGACTGTCTGTAACTTCTGCATGGGTTTCCTCCTTTCGGGCAGTTATCTTGTTTTTGTTGCACATAGGCGTTGACCTCCTTAAAAATAGATTTACTCCCACGAAAAAAGTGAGAGTATGTAATACCGCCAATCCCACACAAATAAAAAACAGATTTCTTTTTCGGGCGGTGTCGGTCATGGTTGGAGATATTTCCTCATTTCCGCTTTTACTTTCTTCTTTGCAACAGCAACGGATTTCTGTATTGCAGAAGCGGTGCAATGCTCCATAGCGGCGATTTGGTAAAAATTGAACTCATACTCGTAGTAGAGCAGGAAACGTCGCCTTTGTATCTCTGGCAGTCTGTCAACCGCCTTACAGAGCAGTTCCGCCCGTTCTGCTTCAATCATTTGTTCCTCAATGCTCTTAGGCAGCTTTAACGCCCGCCTGTTCAGCGTTTCGTCCCATACTTCCGAAAACTCCCTGTGCCGCTCGTCCCATTGGAGAAGATTCCTGTTCCTGCGTTCCATCTGCCGAAATTCAAAGAATAACTGCTCGGATACTTCCAGTTCGTGGTGTTCCCCCTGCCCGTCCTTAAAACTGATAAAATACCTTATACCGCTTTCCGTGGATTCCTCCCGAAGCGTGTACGCCTTAGCTTTATATGCCATCCCGTTTTCCTCCTGCCAAAAATAAGCGGGGAGATTCCACTCCCCACCCAGTAGCCCGCAGAATAATGGGATGTATTAGACGCTTACAAAATTTTCCGAAGCTTCTTCCGCAGATGGTCTAACCTCGCATAGATGGCACCAGTCGTCAAATGCACAAGTGGGGCAATCTCCTTTGTGGAATACCCCTGCATTTTCAGCAGGACGATTTTCAAGGTACGCCCGTCCACCGTGACTAATACTTGATAGAGATTTTCGCTCTCAATCTCGTCCAGTAACTCCGCAACTGTATTCACCTCCGCTTGCCGCTCCCTGTCTGCCATGTCCTCAAGGTATTCCGCAACGTCATTCGTCCATCGGTAAAACCGCCTGTTGGAATTGAAGTCTGCCCTGTCCGCTATGCGTATCTGCTCAATGGTCACTTCATCAACGCCGCACTCACGCAGCAGCTTTTCCTCCGCTTCTTTCCAGATACGCCATTTCCTGTCCTCCCGTCCGTGGTTGTATGCCATTCTTTCTTCCTCCAATCAGAATTGATTGAGAGGGCAGAGAAAAGCCCCCTCATTTTCCCAAAGGAAAAAACAAGGGGGCTGAACGCCTTAAATTTTAATTTTCTATTATCTTTCTTAGTTTTCTTAGGATTCTGGCTTTGCGTTTGTTCACAACGCTCTGGGTTATGCCTAACCTCGCCCCGACTTCACGCTCGGAAAGTCCGTCAAAAAAGATTGCCTGTATCAACTCCTGCTCACTATCCGACAACAAAGGCAGGGCGGCTTTCAGCCTGTCCACCATAACAGCATTGACAACGGTTTCCGCAATGTCCGCCGCTTCATCAGCGATAAAGTCCAGAGGATTCCCCTCGCTGTCCGTAAATCCGTCCAGAGATAGCAGGCTGTTCCTCGCATCTAATTTTTGCAGGTAACGCCACCGCTCCCTGTCACGGTAGAAGTCCGCATATTGCTCCCTTACGACTTCAAGCAGACAACCTTGGACGGGGATAAACAGCTTGTCCATATATCCCTTGTCGGCTTGCCTGCGGCGGCAGAAATCCGTATAGGACAGTTCCACATAGCCGCCGCTTTCTTTGATATATACTTTTCTTGGTGCGTATTTCACCGCTAATACCTCCAATCTGAATTTTTGAAATGTAAAAATCCAGATGGAGAGGCGGGGAGCGGCAACGCACACCAGAAACAGCCCTGCGGCACTTTCCAACAAAAAACGACAAAAGAAAAACCGCAAAGGCTCTGTGACCTTCACGGTTATGGGAAATACAAATTCTGTTGTATGGAGATTGTACTTCCACTTTCAAGGTGAGAAGTACCGCTGCACTGGCAGAAATTTTTTTAACTGGTTTCCTGCCATTCTCTGATATGCTATGTATTGATAAATTTTACTTCGTATGAGCAGATGAATAACCGCCCGAAAAAAGAACATAAAAAAATCCCTCCAAATTTAAAAACAAATTCAGAGGGTAATTTAGGGTATAACAAAATAACCCACCCGAATATCGTTTTTTTTATTTGGTGAGTTTGTTCTTTCAAATACGAAACAAAAAGAGCCGATGATTCGTGAATTGTTCCACAATTTCATCGGCTCTGCGTCTTAAGCGTCTGGCTCTTTGATGACAGTTATCTTCAAGTTGTCAACTTTAATCAAGCTTTCTTGTCTGCATTTTGGACAATAAAGGGGATAATTCTCCAAAACAGTGTCCTTCCTAATTTTATTACGGGTTTTGCTCCCACAAACAGGACACAATATCCATTCGCATTTCATCATAATTAGTCTCTAATCCTTTCAAATCTCATTTTATATGACTTTTGCAAGCTGTTAAGCTAACTTGTGGAACATATGCCGAACCTTATCTATACGGCTATTCGGGCGGCGGGGTTGGCAAATAAATTTACCAATAGCTGGCTGGTATCCTTTTAACTCTGTCAAGCAGACTCCCTGCCCATTTGTGAAATAAGTTAAATCGTTCCTGTATTCTTGAATACATCTGGCAGGGATTTCTCCTTTCAGAATGACCTCGTCATTCTTTACCTGAGTACTTACAATATCTGCACAATACCTTGGGGCATCATGATACGCCCGTGAGAGATATTCCTGCGGTGCATAAATTTCAAAGTGGAGATATGGCTCTAATAGTTCTGTCCCTGCTTTTTTTAAAGCCTGCTCCAATACGATAGGGGAAAGCAGCCGAAAGTCTGCGGGGGTACTTACAGGACTATAATACAATCCATATTCAAAACAGATTTTACAGTCTGTCACTTTCCATCCATACAGCCCCTGCTCGCAGCCATAAAGAACCCCCTCCATAACCGCATTTTGGAACGATCGGTTTAAATATCCAAGTGAAACTCTGCTTTCATACTGCACTCCGCTTCCAATAGGGAGCGGCTCTATGGACAACCCGACAGAAGCCCAGAAAGGATTTGGCGGGACTTCTATGTGGATGGTATATTCTGCTTTTCTAAGCGGTCTTTCCATATATATAACAGTAGGCTCTTTTATTTCTGCCTCCACATGGTATTTTTCCTCAAGGATGGCACAAATGACTTCCATCTGCACATTCCCCAAAAAAGAAAGTATAATCTCATGCGTTGTAGTATCCACATAATATTTTAAAAGAGGGTCGCCATCTGAAATTTCTGTAAGTGCCCCAAGCAATATTTCCCGCTGTTCAGATTTCTTTACTGCAATCGTTGTTTGGAGCATAGGGAGAGGATTTTCAATAAATTTTCTCTGCGGCAACAGCATTTCGTTCCCCAAAATACTGTTTAGCTGCAAAACATCATTTGGTAAAATTACAATATCACCAGAGCAGGCTGTATCGGATGAATATAATTCACCGTTTGTCGGAACACACATCTCTGTGATTTTTATTTTCTCTTTTTCAGATATTTTAATAACATCCCTCAAATGCAATGTTCCGCTATATATACGCACATAAACAAAACGCCGCCTTTTCTCTGAATATTCAATCTTAAAAACCTGCCCGCATAGTTCAGATTGACCTTCAGGCGTTGATGAATAAAACTTACTGGCAATCACTTCTATAAGCTGCCGAATCCCCAGATTGTTTTTAGCACTTCCGTGATAAACGGGAAATAACGTTCCGTTTTGGAATCTCCTGTTTTCTTCCTGTTCCAGTTCTGACATTTTAAACGGTTTCCCTGACATATATTTCTCTAATAGTTCATCGTTTCCCATAATTACCGCATCCCACTGTTCCATATCGTCATTGTCCGTTACATTTATATGGGGATGCTGCCCAACCTTTTGCTTCACTATAATTTCCGAAGAAAGCTTTGCTTTCATTTCTTGATATACCATTGGCAAATCAATCCCCTCTTGGTCAATTTTATTGATGAAAAAAATTGTCGGAATCTTCATTGTCTGTAGTGCATGAAACAGTATACGGGTCTGTGCCTGTATGCCATCCTTTGCAGAAACTAATAATACTGCTCCGTCTAATACGGATAAAGAACGGTATACTTCCGCCAAAAAATCCATATGGCCTGGCGTATCTATAATGTTGACTTTTACATCCTCCCACTGAAAAGATGTCACTGCTGTCTGGATAGTGATTCCCCTTTGACGCTCCAAATTCATTGTATCTGTCCTTGTTGTGCCTTTATCTACGCTCCCTGGTTCTGCAATTGCACCACTGGTATACAATAAACTCTCCGTTAATGTTGTCTTTCCTGCGTCAACGTGAGCCAGAATGCCTAAGTTAATTATTTTCATGTGATTTTCCTCCTATCAACACCCAAAAAAGGGCATAAAAATACCCAGTGATAAATACTCCTATCACTGGGTAAATAACTCCAATAGCCCCAAAACACTTATATGTTTTCGGGCATATAAAATTACATGATAAAAGTATTCTTAAACTGGGTACAAAAAACTAAGCCCCATATTAAAAGTGAAACGGGACTGCTACTTTTTGTTCCCACTATCAAATTGACAGTTTATTTAAGAATACCTTGCCGCATATTTATTAACTCCTTGTATAATACTGAATCTAATTATATTCCTTAACCCTTTATTTGTCAAGCTGACAAACTAAAGCAGAAAAAGCGGCAGGATTTCCCCCTGCCACTAATCATCTGTTTATGCAAAAATAATTTCCTTTTCCACAATCTCCCTCGCACAAGCCCTTATGTTATTGAGGCATCCTGTCCATTCTAAGGCGTTTTCTGCCTTTAGCTGTTCCGTTATGCCCTGTGCCTGTTTCATACCCTCTATGAGCCTTTCAAAGCGTTCCTGTGCCTGTCTGTCAATGTCGGCAAGGTAAGCGTTAAGTCTGCCGCTTGTAAGAAGATTGGTGTATGTAACTTTGCAGTGATGCTTCAGATAATCCAAATGCCGCTGTCCCCAGATGCCTATCGGCTGTTCTTCTTCGGCGGGTACAGTTAAGCACGGTATTAAATAATCGCCTTGCCTTTCGTATTTGCCGCCCATTTCCTCAAAAATTGTCTTTGCCATTGTCTGTTACCTCCACATTCTTTTTTATTTTGAATGTCCGCAAAATCCGTCCTACATCAATGGAACGGTGAAGGACAATTTGTTTGGTGAAGCCATCGACCCCGAAGTGTTCGACATGCTGCACATTGATTTCGCGCAAAAGAAAATCAACGAGAACGTGCGTAACTTAAGCTTTGGCGAACAGCAAAAAGTCAACCTTCTCCGCGTGCTCTCGCTCCATAAAAATCCCGTCCTTTTGGACGAGCCGTTCACCAACCTCGACCAGGAAACGATCCACAGTCTGGTCGACTACATCGCCCGCCACAAGGACGACACGGCGTTTTTGATCATTTGCCATTCCGACGAGCTCGATCCCATCGCCGCGCGCATTTACCGTATCGAGGACAATCAAATCAAAACGATCAAAAGCTGAGGGAATGTAATGAGGAAGTGAAGGGAATTTTGGTATAATGGGCGCATGAACAACACGGATCCCAAGCAGGGCTTGACAACCGAGGAAGCCCGCAAGAGAGAAAAAAACAAAATCAAAGACGAGTCGAGCCGCTCGTACAAGGCGATCTTTTTACAAAACACGTTCACGTTTTTCAACATCGTGAACTTCGCGCTCGCCGCGCTCGTGTTCATGACCGGATCGTATCGCAACATGCTTTTTTTAGGCGTCGTCCTCTCCAACATGGTCATCGGCATCGTGCAGGAAGTACGCTCCAAGCAGGTGCTCGACAAGCTCGCCCTCATCCACCAGGAGCTGGCGTGCGTCATTCGCGACGGCAGGGAGCAAAAGATCGCGATGGAGGACATCGCCAAAGGCGACATTCTCGTGCTGCGCGCCGGCGACCAGATCCCGTGCGACGGCACGATCGTGCAAGGCATGGTCGAATGCTCCGAGGCGATGCTAACCGGCGAGAGCGACTCGATCGAAAAGCAGGAAGGGGCGACGGTTTTGTCCGGCAGCTTCGTCATCGCCGGGCAAGCCCGCATGGAAGTGCACAAAGTCGGGGACCAGACGTACATTTCCACCATACTGAAGGAAGCCAAACGCGACAAGCGTTATCCAAGCCAGCTGCGCGAGTCGCTCCAGAAAATCATTAAGTTTTGCACGTACTCGATCATTCCGCTTGGCTTGTGCCTGTTCGCCAAACAATACTTTTTCAACCACGATCCGTGGAACGAGTCGATCCTTTCGACGGTCGCCGCGCTCATCGGCATGATTCCCGAAGGACTCGTCATTTTAACGAGTATCGCGCTGGCGGTCGCCTCGATCAAGCTGGCCCGCCGCCAGGTGCTCGTGCAGGAGTTGTACTGCATCGAGACGCTCGCCCGCGTCGACGTGCTTTGCTGCGACAAAACCGGCACCTTGACGCAAGGGGCGATGAAAGTCGTCGACGTCGAATCGTTTTCCAATCAGAAAATCGAGCCGGTTTTGGCGAAGATGTACGCCTCGCTGCCCGACGACAACGCGACCGCCAAAGCCATCCGTGCCTACACCCAAAATGAATGGGTCCATGAAAAAGCCGATTCGGTCGTTCCGTTTCAGAGCGCCACGAAGCGCTGCGAGGCGACCTTTGGCGACACGACATACCTTTGCGGGGCGTACTCGTTTATTTTCGACGTCCCGGATCCGGCCATTGTCGCCCAAATCGCCGCGGCCGCCAGAAAAGGACGCCGGGTTCTCGCGCTGGCCGAACAAAAAAAAGACATGGAAAAACCGCGGCTTTTGGGTCTTATCCTCATCCAGGACGTGTTGCGTCCGGACGCCCGGGAAATTCTTTCGTACTTCCAGACGCAGGACGTGAACATCAAGATCATTTCCGGCGACGATCCGGTCACGGTCGCCGCGATCGCCAAGGAAGCGGGCGTGGAAGGGGCGTTTATCGACATGATGAGCGTGTCGAACGCCGACATTCCCGACCTGATGGAACGTTACGCGATTTTTGGCAGGGTCGATCCGCAGCAAAAAAAGGAAATGGTGCTTGCCCTCAAAAACAAAGGCCACACCGTCGCGATGACGGGGGATGGCGTCAACGATGTCATGGCGCTCAAGGAGGCGGATTGCTCGATCGCGATGGGAAGCGGGGCGCAGGCCGCCCGCAACATCGCCAGTTTGGTGCTGCTCGAAGACCAGTTCGAGGCGATGCCCGCCATTTTGCGGCAGGGGCGTTGCGTCATCAACAACATCCAGCGGACGGCGTCGCTGTTTCTCGTCAAGACGATGTTCTCGTTCGCGCTCAGTTTTCTGACGCTGTTTTTCTGGACCGAGTATCCGTTCCAGCCGATTCAGCTCACGCTTATCTCGTCGCTTGCCATCGGGTTTCCAAGCTTTGTGCTCACGCTTGAGCCCGACGCCAAACGCGTCAAGGGCAACTTTTTGCGTACCGTGCTTTCCAAAGCGTTTCCGGGCGCGTTATGTGTGACGTTGTGCGTCGTGCTCACCGCCGTCCTGCGCCGGTTTTTCGCGATGAGCGACGAGCAGTTTTCCACGATTTGTACGATTCTGGCCGGCATTTGCGCCTTGTGCGTGCTGTACAAGACGTGCTGGCCGTTTACGACATTGCGCAAAGTGCTCTGGGTGGCGATGTGCGTCGTGTTCGGCTGCTGCGTCGTGTTCCTGAAGCCCGTGTTCTTTCTCACGCTGCTGCCATTCGACTTGCTTCTCGTGTGTCTGGCGGAAAGCGTGTTGATTCCGTTTATCCTTTTCGCGGCGTACAAACAAATCGAGCGAAGATACAAATAAAAAGACAGGAAAGTTGGATATGTTCCATCGGATTCCTGTCTTTGTTTTATTTTTCCTTTTTCCAAAGCGCCATGGTCGTCGCCTTGGCGTCCTGCATGCCCGCTTTGACGACGGGCGAAACGAACATGCTCACAAAATAGCGGTAGGCAAGCACGACCGGCAGCCAGCCGGGCGTGTTGATCATGAACACTTTGCGGATGTGCCAAAACAGCATCCACGTCTGCCACGGGGTGCCCATTCGTTTTCGAATCAGCGAAAAGGAGCGGGCGTGCGACCACGAGTGCAGAATGTGCGGTTTGACATAGTGGATGATCCCTTTCATCAAAACGGTCCTTTCTTATTGTTCTAAATAAAAGAATACAATGCATCGCTGGATTTCGTCAATGAAAAGAAAAAAATGAATGTAACTATTGAAATTACAATAAACCTGTGGTATTTTCGATGTGTAAACGATGGTTACATTCAGGAGGAAGAGAAATGGAAAACTATAAAAAAGCGAGTGTGGGAAACGAGGCGCGCGTCGAGCTGCACGATGCGCTCGGTTTGACGGGTGCGGAAGTGAGCGTCAACAGCCTGCCGGCTGGCGCGAGCGTCCCATTCGTGCATGCCCACAAAGCCAACGAGGAAATTTACGCGGTGCTCGAAGGAAAGGGCAAAGCCGTCATTGACGGACAGGAAATTCCGTTGGAGGCGGGGGACTGGCTCCGCGTCGCCCCGGCGGGAAAACGGCAGTTTTTCGCGGCCGCCGATGAGGGCATCCGGTTCCTTTGCGTTCAGGTGAAGGAAAACTCGCTGGAAGGCTACACGGCTGACGACGCGATTGTTGAAGGATAATTTTACAGGCATCCGTTTTGAATGCTTTTTTGTTTGATATATGTGGTTTTTGCGCCAAATAAAGCGAGAACGAGAAACGAACCATCTTTGATGGGCGGCCGTTTTCCAAAAAGGGATGTTTTCGTCGAAGTCATCGCGCAAATTCTCGAAGCGGGGCGTCTGATTCACACGGCCAAAACAGCCAGACCGTTTTGTTTTTTGTGCTCAAGCCACTAGCCAAAGGATTCAGGTTGTTGGTCGGAAACAACATTGGCGAAAAATATGACCGGCAAGCGACAGTTCTTGCGGGGAGTGTATAACAGGTGAAAGGAAATTCGAATCTTCCGCTTTTCTTGTTGACGCTTATATTTTTTTCATGCTATAGTTTGTCCACATCCGCCTTCCGGCGGATCCTGATTCCAACCATCGAAAGATTCCGTTCTTTTTCCCAGGTTCTTTCCTCTCTTATCTTTTTTATGGCTTCCTTTGATTTTTTCCTCTTCACTTTTTTAGATCAAAGCACCGCATGAAAACAGAAATGGATCTTTTGCGATCTTGGTTTCATTGAAATAATTTTTTAGAGGTGCTTATTTGAACAATCATCAATACTACTTTATGATTCAGCAATTCACGTTGTTTAGCGACTTTTTCATGTACGCCGTCTTTTCTCGCAGCAAGCCGGCCATCACGTTGCTGGCGCGCATCCTGACCGGCAAGCCCGACCTCGTCGTCAAGCGATGGGGGATGGAAGTAAAGAAGGGAATGCCGTTTTTTCGGCATGTCCGTTACGATTTGTTTGTCGAGGATATGGAAGGCAACTTGTACAACTTTGAGATTGAAAACGGCAGGAGGGCTCTTGGACAGCGGGCGTTGTTCAATTTGAGCGTGCTCGTTTCCCATATGTTGAAACCGAACGAACCGTTTCGCGCGTTAAACGAATCGTGGGTCGTCTTTCTGGCGAGAAAAGACTTTCTCAAACAAAACGAACCATTTTACACGTATGAATGGTTCGATCGGAAATGGAAGCGGATCCTGCATACGAAAGCGCATATCCGTTTTGTGAATGGAGAATACCGGGGCGATGACGCGATTGGAAAGCTGATGCATGATTTCCACTGTACAAACCCGGACGACATGTTTTATGATGAGCTTAAAGAAGCCGTATCGTATTTTAAAAAGGAACCGGAAGGAGTGAATACCATGTGTGAGATCATGAGAGAATTTGAAAGAAAGTCCAAGAACGAAGGACGTAGAGAAGGACGCGCCGAGGGACGTGCGGAAGGTAGAGCCGAAGGACGGGCTCAGGAACGTCAGAAGGCAAAGAAGCGCACGGAAGCCATTATGCGCAATTTGCGTGAAGAAGGCATGTCCTACGAAAGGATCGCGCGAATCACCAATCAATCTTTATCAAAAGTAAAATCGTTTTTTAAGACGCAACAAATCGCGTAACAAGCAGGCATCATGGCACCCGTCATGATGCTTTTTGATGAAAATCTTCTGGTACAAACCCGGACGACATGTTTTATGATGAGCTTAGAGAAGCCGTATCGTATTTTAAAAAGGAACCGGAAGGAGTGAATGCCATGTGTGAGATCATGAGAGAATTTGAAAGAAAGTCCCGGAACAAGGGACGCGCAGAAGGACGAGCGGAAGGCTTTGCCCAGGGACGTCGGGAAGGACGCGCCCAGGGACGGGCAAAAGGACGCACGCAAGAGCGTGAAGCCATCATGCGCAAATTGTATGCCAAAGGCATGGATTTGAAAACCATCGCTGAAGTAACGGGGCAAACCATTGCCAAAGTCGAAACGTTTTTCCAAAAACAAGCATTGAATAAAGGATAAAACCGTTTTTCACCTTCAATACATTCCCTGGATCGAAGGTTTTATTTTTGCGTCGTTTACTGTGCGACGGAACGAAGTTGTTGTTGGAACGCATCAAAAAAAGGAAGAATTCTGATTTTCTTCCTTTCAATAGATCTATCACAAACTTTTGGCAACAATCGCAAGCCGCGTTTCGTGTTTTAGTCGTGATCCTCGACCCGGATGGATTCGATGACTTGCGGTGTTTTTGGCGCGTCGTTCCAGCTTGTCGGGGTGCCCGCGATGCGGTCCAGCTCGTCCAGACCTTCGGTAATCAAGCCAAAGCCGGCGTACTGGCCATCGAGGTGCGGCGCGTCGGCATGCATGATGAAAAACTGGCTGCCCGCCGAGTTTGGATCCATCGCCCGCGCCATCGAAAGGATGCCGCGCGTGTGCTTCAAATCGTTTTTAAAGCCGTTGGCGTTGAACTCGCCCTTGATCGAGTATCCCGGACCGCCGGTTCCGTTGCCTTTGGGATCGCCTCCCTGAATCATGAACCCGGGAATGATGCGGTGGAACGTCAATCCATCGTAAAAGCCTTCGTTGGCGAGCTTTTCAAAGTTCGCCACCGTTTCCGGCGCGATATCCGGATACAGTTCGCCGGCCATCGTGTGGCCGTCTTTCATTGTGATGGTTACTTTTTTCTTTTTCATATCAACATCTCCTTCTCTTCACCTTACCATAAAACGCGCCGCGCCCCTAGAACGATGCCACGGTTTCCTTGTCCAGCGACTCGATGATCGCTTTGGCCAGTTCGACCGCTCCCTCGTAGTCTTTGATTGAGCAAAAGCCCACGCTCGAATGGGCGAACCGCGTCGGGATGCCAATGACGATCGTCGGCATGTCGTATGTGTGGTAAATCCCGCCATTCGTGCCGCCGCCCTTGCGCACCGCCACCTGGTACGGAATGCCGTGTTCCTCGGCGCACCGCAACGCGAACCGCTGAAAGCGCGGATGCGTAATCATGGAGCGGTCGAACGCGCGCAGCATAACGCCTTTGTTCATCGCCGACTGAATCAAATCCGGCGACTCGAACGAGTCGTCCGCCGGGCACCCCTCAAAACAAATGACGACATCGGCCTGGATCTTTTTCGCCGCCAGCGTACTGCCCCGGTCGCCTACTTCCTCCTGGGCGCTCAAGACGCCAATGACATGGTTAGGGCTTGTCTGCGTCTGGCGCAGCGTGTCCAGCAACGCGGCGCATCCAATCCGGCAGTCGAACGCCTTGCCCATGAACACACCGCGGTTTTCGTCAAACGCGCACGAAACGGCCGGCACGACAAAATCTCCCGGACGAACGCCCAGCGCGCGCGTTTGCGCTTTGTCGCTCGTTCCCACGTCGATTACCAGCGAATCGAAGTCGATGGGGCGTCGCTTTTCCTCCTCGCTCATAAAATGCACCGGTTTGGCCGCGACAATGCCGGTCACAAAGCCGTTTCGCGTCTGGATCTTCACCGGCGCGCCCACGATATTGACCGGGTTCCAGCCGCCCAGCGGCAAAAAGCGAAGCGTTCCGTTTTCCAGCAGCGCCTGCACCATAAAGCCGACTTCGTCGCTATGCGCGTCCAGCGCGATCGTGCAGCCGCCCGGCTTCGACGCGTTCGAGCGAGGACGCAAATACAAGTTGCGCAGCGTGTCCTCGGCCGCGTCGCAAAAATCGGCCGTGTCTGCTTTGGCGAGCGCGACCACCTCGTCTTCCATTCCGCTTGGGCCAAACGCGTTGGAAAGCGCGAGAACGCGCTCAATGCAATCATGATTCATAATTCTTTCCTTCTTTCCTGATATAATCAAATAAAATATACCTCGGAGGAAAACCATGCTCAATATAAAAATAGGAATTTTAAATCTTTCCAATCCGCTGACGCGTCCACTGGACGACTTGATTGACTGGCTGCAGGCGGAAGGGTTCCAAATCGCCGTTTCGCCGTATTTGTACGACCAACAGGCGTCGCCCGCCCAAAAAGCGGCCGTATTCAACGCGTGGATGCGTGAAAACGTTTTTGATTTTGTGTTCGACGTGTCCGGCGGCGACCTGGCCAACACGACGATTCCGTACTTGGATGTCGAAGCGTACCGCCAAGCGAAAACAGTGTTCGCCGGCTACAGCGATTTGACGTGCGTGCTCAATGTCTTATGCGTGCAAAAACCGGCCGTCCTGTACCAGCTGCGCAACCATGGCCGGCAAAGAGAGCTTCTCGACTGGCTTCGAAAGGAAAACGAGGACCTCCTCGTTCAAAAAGGCGTGTATGGCGGCAATATCCGTTGTTTGTTGAAGCTGGCCGGGACCGGCCGGTTTCCGGATCTGACGCAAAAGACGCTTCTTCTTGAAAGCTTTTCCGGTTCTTCCCAGCGTATCGAAAGCGATTTCGCGCAGCTGGCGATGATGGGCGTCTTCACGAAAATCCGCGCGCTTGTCCTGGGCCGGTTCACCGAGTTGTTTCAATCGCGGGACGGCCGGGTGGAGCTGGAACGCATCGCGCGACAGTATTATCTCGGACCGATCCGGTTCGATGATCGAATCGGGCATCAATACGACGCGTTCGCGGCGGTGTTGGGCGAATCGTGATTTTCGGGTATAATAAAGAAATACATCATTGAAAGGAGATCTCACGATGAAGAAGCTTCAAGCGTTCTTTTCCCATTTTCAGTTTCGCAGTCTGCTCAAGGCGCTGGTTGCGACGCTTATTTTGTCGTTTTTATACAATATCCCTTATTTAATGGCGGGTTCAGCCGCCATCGACCCGCGTTTGTTTTACGGCATCCAAGTCGTTCTCTCGCTGCTGTCTTCGATTGGCTTTTACAAAATCTGCACGCTGGCATGGACGCCCGACAAGGAAAAGCTGACGGCAGGTGCGATCGGGCGCGTGCTCATGCTGCAAGGCGTTTTGATCTTGCTCGTATCGGCCGTCCTCATGCCGCTTTCGACGGTTTTCGCCAGCAATATGCCCCTGTCGATTGTCGTGCAGCTCGTAAGCACGTTCGTTTTGATTGTCGTCATTCCGTTTCAGCTCGTGTACTATTACGCGCTGTTTTTAGGCAAGAGAAGCTGGAAGGACATTTGGGGCTTTGTGCGCGCCGTCTTCGCCCGCCACTACCGCTCGCTTTTGAACGTGTACTGCGCCTTGATTTTGGCCGTCATGGCCATCGACACGGTGACGGGCGGGCCGTTCTCACTGGCGCAAGGCTTTTACGTGCCCCACATCGTTTACAACTTGCTGTATGTGGGCAACCCGATGTTCAGCTGGATGTACATGCTGTTTTTAACCGTCGGATTCGGCGTGCCGCTCTCGAGCATGTTCGCGATCATTTTCCTTTTGTTCGTGGTCGGCTGCCTGTACGCCTACCTCGAGTTGAATTTTGTGGCGTTCGTCCAAAAGGAGTGTGTGGACCGTGGAACTGCGCGAACTCAAACTCACCGCTAGGCGCTATGGCCTGCTGCAAAAAATGAAGATCGACACGGTGGAACAGCTGCTTAAAACGTATCCGTTCCGCTATGAAACGATCGAGGCGGTGCCCTTCGACCAGTGGGAAAAAGGCGACAACGTGGCGCTGGAAGGACTGATCGCCTCCAGACCCTCGCTCATCCGGCTCGGGAAGAACCGCACGATGACGCGGTTTTCCATTATCGCGTGGAACGAGGAAATCGAAGTCACGCTCTTCAACCGGCCGTGGATCGGGCAGTTTCGCTTTGGTGAAACGATCACGCTGTTTGGCGTCTACCAGGGAAACGGCAAGATCGTGGCCTCCAACTACAACTTGAAGCCCCTCAGCGCCCAGACCGGGCTACGTCCGGTGTACTCGCTGACCAAAGGCATGAAGCCCGCCGACATGCAGGCGGCCATCAAGGCGGCGCTCAAGCACGTGCGCGACCTTCCCGATTTGATTCCTTCGCGCTACCGCCAAAAATACCGGCTGCTCGACAACGCCACCGCCTACGAGTGGATCCACGAGCCCCGCTCGATGCGCGAGCTTCACCAGGCGATCCGGACTTTAAAATACGAGGAGTTTCTTTGCTTTCAATGCTGCGTGCAGGCGCAGCAGGTGCAAACGATCACAAAGGAAGCCAAAGTGTTCGATCAAAAGCGGATCGAGGAAAAAATCGCGCAGTTCAAGTTCCCGCTGACGCCCGACCAGCAAAGCGCCATCGACGACGTCTTGCGCGACATGCGCTCGGACACGATCATGTACCGGATGATCCAGGGCGATGTGGGATGCGGCAAGACGATCGTCGCGATGATGAGCTTGTTCGCGTGCGAGCTGGCCGGATACCAGTGCGCGTTTTTGGCCCCGACTGAGATCCTCGCCCGCCAGCACTATGAAAATTTAAAAGCGCTCGGCCTGCCGGCCAGCCTGCTGGTCGCCTCGCTGCCCGCCAAGGAAAAGCGGGACGTGCTGGCCGGCTTGGAGGAAGGGGAAATTCGAATCGTGGTCGGCACCCACGCGCTGTTTCAGGAAAAAGTCAATTTTGAAAAGCTCGGCCTCGTCGTGGCGGACGAGCAGCAGCGCTTTGGCGTCAACCAGCGCCGGGCGTTGCTGGAAAAAGGAAAAAACGTCGACTTTCTCATGATGTCGGCGACGCCGATCCCGCGCACCTACGCGCACTTTCTCTATGGCGATATTCGGTTGAGCAGTATTCGGACGATGCCGCCCGGCCGCAAGCCGGTGCTCACCCGGTACGTGCCGGGCACCTCGATGAAAAGCATTTTGAGCGATGTGCTCGCCGGCATCGACGAAGGGCGCCAGTGCTACGTGGTGTGTCCGATGATCGACGAGAATCTGGAAACGAACTTGCGGGCCGTCACGACGATTTACGAAGGCATGGTCAAGACGCTGGGCGACAAATACCGGGTCGGCTTGCTGCATGGCAAAATGCGCGCGCAGGAAAAAGACGAGATCATGGAGCAGTTCGCCAACAAGGCGTACGACATTCTCGTGTCGACGACCGTCATCGAGGTTGGCATCGACGTGCCGGACGCCACGATGATGGTCATTTACGACGCGCATCGCTTTGGCTTGTCGACGCTTCACCAGTTGCGGGGACGCGCCGCCAGAGGCAAACGGCAGGGCGAGTGCTGGATGCTTTCCAACTCCAAAGATCCGGAAGCGATCGAGCGGCTCAAAAAGCTCGAAACGATGACGGACGGGTTCGCGATTTCCGCGTACGACTTGTCCAAACGCGGTCCGGGCGACTTGCTGGGAACCCGGCAAAGCGGATTGCCGACTTTTATTCTTGGCGACTTTGAAAAAGATCCGGCTATCATGGAAGTATGCGTGCACGACGCCCGGGAAATTCTCGATCTGGGCGAGGACAAGGCGATGCTCGACTACGTGAAGCAGGCGATGGAAAACGCGCGGTATTTCGACTAAGCCGCGCGATTGGAGGGACATAGGGATACACAAGAGAAGGGAGAAAAGGAGTTTCCTCGCGCAGACATTGCGGTATCCACTTCTGGAAGATGATGAATAAGGAAGCAATTCAAAACAAACTCGTTTATTTTGGCGCCTTACTCGGGTTGTGCGCCCTGCTGATCCTTGTGGCGTATTTCTTCTTTTTGCGGACGGTCAAAGTGGATGTCATGAGCAGCATGCGCTTGATTTACGAAGGGGAAAACCACGACGCCAGCGTGGAGGCGATCAATACGATGGAGGACATCAACCAGCGCATTCAGGAATTTTACAATACGATTCACTACACGGTGGAGCCGGATACGGGCTTGTCGAACGGGGACACGATCACGGTCAAAGCCCAATACGACGAGGCGCTGGCGCAGCAGTACCATTTCGAACCGGAAAACACCGTCAAGGAAATCGTGGTGGAAGGCCTGCCAAACCGCTTTGACTCGGTAACGCAAATCGACACGGCGTGGATCGGGCAAATCGAGCGGGAAATGGAGCGCTATATCGAAGAGCACAAAGGACAGGAAATTGAAACGGAATTCACGCAAATCGACCCGCGCGAGGCGACGCTGGAGTCGACGACGCTCGAATACGCCGGATTTTTAAAATCCATGGAAGCGCAGCACGGGGACCGGTTTATCGGATTGTACCGGCTGTCGTACGCCATCGAGCAAAAGCCGGTGGACATGTACTATATCGTCATCGTGCCCAATATCAACGACTCGCTCCAAATCGACACGCAAAATATTTATGGCGAGCGGGCGTACTTGAGCGAGGAGGAAATCGCGCAAGGCAAATATACGGACTACATCGCCCGGATCTTTGGCTCCCAGTACGTCATCGAGCCGGTGGCGCTTGAAAATGAAAAAGAAGAAGCGGATCAGCAGGTTCTTACAAGAAGTTTGTTACGGAATCCATTGAACGGAAGGAAAATTTATGATCCTTCCGTTTTTTTGTGCATCTTCCTTTCTTTGGTCCGGATTGTGAAGTCCAATAGGATCAGGTAGCTTAGGAGGCGTTTTTATGTCTAAATCTCAATCGGTTATGCCGGTTTTTTCCGTCGATGATTTTTTGTTTGGCCATGATTTGATGGACGATCCAGACCAGAAATCTTATTTCGACAAAGAGAGCAACTCACTCCATTTATTCAAATGTCAAAAAAAATCAGTCCATCCTGTATGTCCTTATTGTGGAGAAGAGGCAACTCGCACGAATGGATGGGAACGACGTACTTGCCAGCTTTTTCCGATCCATGGCTTTTCTGTTTTTCTCCATATCCGTCAGCGACGTTTCAAGTGTGCAAATCCACATTGTTCGCACTACACGTTCACTTTGGAAACGCCGGGTTTCAAAGCCTATCAGCATCGCAGCGATTCTTTGAACATTGCGCTTTTTGCGTTGTCCATCTTTTTCAGCGATACGGCCCTTTCGCTTCTTTCCAGACAGTTTGGACTCCAAGTCAGTCGGGAATCCATCCGCAATCTTTTATCCCATGTCGAGATCAAAGACGAGCCGGACATCGACGCGATTGGGGTAGATGATGTGTGCCTCAAAAAGGGCCAGACTTACTACACAGTTATCTATGACGCGCACGACCATCATCTTTTGGCTCTGCTCCAAGGCAGGGATGGACGCGAATTGACAGAATGGCTCAAAAAACATCCAAAGATAAAAGTCGTGGCCAGAGATCGGGCGAGTGCCTATGCCAGCGCCATCTCCAAGGTACTTCCCGACTGCGCGCAGGTAGCGGACCGATTCCATCTGCTGGACAACCTGCTCGAATATCTACACAAGATGATCCAGAATGAAGTGCCAGGTACCATCTTCGTAGAAGAGGATAAGATCCTTGATCATGAACCAAAAAAAGAATGGCTGCCGATCCGGTATGATCCAGCCCTTTTAGACAGCCTTCACTATGACGATACGCCGCCCGTCGATGAAAACGGGAAAAAGATCCTGTTTATCGACAAAAGCGCGTCTCGAAATCAAAAACAATATCAGCGTCAAGCCGAATCAAGAAAGAAAAAATATCAAAAGGTGAAAGCGACCCGGCAGGCTTATTTCAATAAGGAGAGGCCTAAGAAGAAAGATCTGCAAGAGCGATTCCGTATTTCGAACGCGACTTTAGACAAATATTTGAGCATGAGCGAAGAGGAAGTGGAAAAGCTTCTGGAAATCACTCCCTATAAGAAGCGGGACACCCCGGTCAATCCGTATCTAAATAGGATTTATAAGATGCTCAAGGACAATGTGGATCCGCCGTTGATCTTCGCCTATATCCTTCATCAAGGATATCAGGGAAGCCAAATATCATTAGAAAATCATATTAAAGCGATCAAAGAAAATAATTTTGGAGGAAAAGTGTCAAAGGTATGGAACGTGGAAAAACACTATTCCGAAAAAATCGATACGATCAAGTCAAATGCCATTCTCAGATATGTGACGATCAAGGACCGAGAGAAGATGAAATATACAAAAGTTGCGGTTTATTATTCCAAGATAAAAATTAAATATCCGATAGTCGAAGAATGCGAAAATATATGGAATGAATTCTATAAAATATTGATGGGGAATGACCCGAATAAGATAGATGAATTTATTAAAAAAGAAAAAGAAACAAAGATCCATAAATTCGTGGAAGGACTAAAAAAAGATATCGCCGCCATCAAACACGCGATATCTTCCGCGATAAGCTCTGGTTTTGTCGAAGGGGGCAATGACCGGTATAAACTCGTCAAACGAACGATGTTCGGACGAGCCGGGCAGAAGCGCCTATTCGATAAGACTTATGCGATTTCTATTATAATGCGGACCGGGATAAAAGCCAGCGAATTGATAGAGAAATGGATTCATGAAGATGGAAGAATCAAAAAGGAGATGCCAGTATTCTGACATCTCCAATAATGGCTTTATCCAAGCGTTACAAACTTTTTGTAAGAACCGATCAGCAGCCAAGCTGATCTTTTTCTTTTAAAAAAAAATCCGGTTTATTCAACCGGACGGGTAATGTTGGCGACAAGCTGATCGAAGTCGAACGCACCGATCTCGCCGAATTGGAATTTGACGTTTTCTTTGGCAGAATCTTCATAGCGCGGAATCAAATGAACGTGGAAATGCGGAACGGTTTGGCCGGCCGCTTCTTTCGCGTTGGTCAACACGTTGATTCCGTCGCAGTTTAAATTCGACATAAGCTGGCGGGCCAGCTTTTGCGCGACGTCCATCACATGATGAAGCGTGGCGGGATCGCAGTCCAAAAACGAGTCGATATGCGCCTTGGGCACGACGAGGGTGTGGCCGTAGCTCGTTGGCGCGACGTCTAAAAACGCGATGACCTGGTCGTCTTCATACACGCGCTTGGCAGGAATGGTGCCGTTTGCGATTTCACAAAAAATACACATTTTCTCTCTCCTCCTGAATGCCGCCTTAAACGATGAAAAGCCAGGCTAAGGGGAGGCCTGGCTTCTCAAAAATTAAGGGGATAGAAAATAGTATGAATATCATTATATGACATCATACCGGCAAGGCCTTCTATTTCCTTGCTTGATTAACAGTATAGCATAAGGCGGGGAATGATTTATGTGAACTTTATGGGAAAGTATGTGAATCGAAGCAAATGGTTGTTTTTGTGGGGAGATAGACCAAAAAAAAGGATTTTTTTTGCGCTTTTCGACCGAAAAAATAAGAAAAAGCCGATTTTATCGACAGAAAGCAGCAAAAATACGGGAAAAATGACATCGAAGATTGGTCGTCCCATTTCCCGTGCGCTGTGTTATAATAACTTCCAAATGGAGGCTCATAAATTATGATCAAAAAAACGATTTCTGAAATTGCCGGACTCATGCAAGCGCCGGTGTATGGAACCTATAAAGAGGACACGACAGTGGAAGGCGTCGTGATCGACTCCCGGCAAGTGCGCCCGGGCAGTTTATACGTCCCGATCCTCGGTCAAAAAGTCGATGGGCATTCATTTATCGAGCAGGTGGCGCAAAACGGCGCCGCGTTGGCGTTTTGGCAAAAGGACCATACGCCATACCCGGATCAGTTGCCGCTGATTTTGGTTGAAGACACGCAGCAGGCGCTCGCCGCGCTGGCGAAAGCGTATTTGGACACGCTGCATCCGCTTGTGATCGGCGTGACCGGCTCGAATGGAAAAACAAGCTGCAAAGACATGCTGTATAGCGTGTTTTCGCAAGAAAAAAAGACGCAGAAAACGCAGGGAAACCGCAACAACGAAATCGGTTTGCCGCTGACGGTGCTCGATTTTGACGAAGACATCGAGGTGGCCGTTTTGGAAATGGGCATGGAAAACAAAGGGGAAATCGCGGAGCTTTGCCAGATCGCGGCGCCCGATATCGCCATCATCACGACGATTGGATCGGCCCATATGGAAAATCTGGGCGGTAAAAAACAAATCGCCGAAGCCAAATGCGAAATTTACGACGGACTGCGCCCGGGCGGGCTTTTCCTCTACAACAAGGACTGCCCGGAAATCGACGAGGTTCTTCGTGAAAAGTCGCTGGACCGATCCAAGACGATTCGCTCGTTCGGGAAAACGGGCGACGGGAAAATCGTTTCCGGCATCGCGTATAAAGCCGGCGGCATCGAGTTTTCGACTTCGCTGCTGGACGGAAAGATCGCGTTGCGCGCCCTGGGCGACCACCAGGCGATGAACGCGCTGCCATGCATCATGGCGGCCAAGGCGTGCGAAATCCAGGACGAGTCCATCCAAAAAGGACTGGCCGAACTGGAAATGACGAAGATGCGCACCGCGCTCACACAGCTTGGCGCCGCGCGTGTTTTGGACGATTCCTACAAGTCGAATCCGGAAAGCGCCCGGGCGGCCATCGACACGCTGATGGCTATCGACGGAAAGAAACACGTGGCCGTGCTCGGGGACATGCTCGATCTGGGCCGGCAGGAAAACGAGCTGCACGGGCAAATTGGCGCGTACGCGCGCGAAAAAGGCGTCGACCTGCTGTACGCGTTCGGACCGCTTTCAAAACACACCGCGCAGGCGTTTGGATCGGGCGGAACGTGGTTTGAAACAAAAGAGGAAATTGTGGATCATCTGTCTTCGATGCTCGAAGACGATGTTGTGATATTGATTAAAGGAAGTCGGGCGATGAGCATGGACTCGATCGTCACGCAATTAAGTGGAGGATTTAAAAATGTCTAAATTGAAGTTGGGAGTCGTGTTTGGCGGCCAAAGCAGCGAGTATTCGGTATCGCTGCATTCGGCGGGCAGCTTTTTGCACCAGATCCATGCCGACCAGTATGATATGACGTGCATCGGAATCGACCAGACCGGTCATTTCTTTTTGTACACCGGACCGGTCGAGGCGATCGAGCACGATGAATGGAAAAAGGAGGAGTACGTCCATCCTTGCGCCTGGGTGCACAAGGGAATTTATGATCTGCAAAACCAGATCTTCATTCCTCTGGATGTCATCTTCCCGGTGCTGCACGGCAAAAACGGCGAAGACGGCGCGCTGCAGGGCATGTGCGAAATGATGAACATCCACTATGTCGGATGCGATATTTTGTCTTCCGCCATGTGCATGGACAAGGAAATCATGCATATTTTATGCGACGAGGCGTCGATTCCGTGCGCGGATTACGTGTGCCTGAAAAAAGGACAGCCGCAGCCGACGTTCGCGCAAATCCAAGAGCGGATCCCGCTGCCGTGGATCGTGAAGCCATGCAACGCGGGCAGCAGCTACGGCGTGCATTTTGTGGAAGACGAGGACGGGTTCGCCGCGGCGTGCGAAGACGCGTTTTTCTATGACGGCCGGGGAAAGATCCTGGTGGAAAAAGCGATCGACGGCTTTGAAATCGGCTGCGCGGTCATGGGCAACGAAGTCGTCGAAACCGGCAGCGTGGACGAAATCGAGATCGAAAGCGCGTTTTTCGACTTTGAAGGCAAGTACGCGATGAAAGGCGCCGAAATCCACTGCCCCGCCCGCCTGGACGATGAATTGTTCGAAAAGGCGCGGCTGCTGGCCAAAGACGCGTACCGCGCGATGGGCTGTACCGGACTGGCGCGCGTCGACATGTTTGTGACTGGCGGCGACATCGTGCTCAACGAGCTGAACACGATTCCGGGCTTTACCGCGACCTCGCGCTATCCGACTATGATGCAGGAAGCCGGATTGGGATTCAGCGACTTGATTGACCGGCTCATCGCGCTGGCGATGGAGCGTCAGGTGAGCGCATGCTAGAATCGTACAGCCGCGCGTGGTGCGAAATCGACCTGGACGCCATCGCGCACAATGTGGAAGAAATTCAAAAACTAGTGGGCCACACGAAGATCATGGGTATCGTCAAGGCGAACGCCTACGGCCACGGGGCGCTGGCTTGCGCCCAGGCGCTGACGCGATGCGGCATCGAGATCTTTGGCGTTTCCAGCATCGACGAGGCGATCGAGCTGCGCGAGGGCGGCATCGAGGCGGATATCCTGATTTTGGGCTACACGCCGCCCCGTCATTTTGACAAGCTGGCGGAATACGGCTTGATTCAGTCGCTTGTTTCTTGCGCCTACGCCAAAAAGCTGGAACAATACGGCGAGGCGAACGACGTCGTGTTTCGGGCGCACGCCAAAATCGACACGGGAATGAACCGCACCGGAATCGTCTACCAGCCCGATCACAAGCATTTTGACGAGCTGAAAGACGTGTACCGGCTCGACCATGTACGCGTCGAAGGCATTTTCAGCCATTTTCCGGTGAGCGACGATTTGGGCGAGGACGCCTTGTCGTTTACGAAGCGTCAAATCGCCTTGTTCGACGAAGCCGTCGAGCGGCTGCGCGCCGAAGGCATCGACCCGGGCGCGCGCCACATCCAAAACAGCTATGGCATTCTCAACTACCACGATCTAGGCTACGACTATTGCCGGCCGGGGTTGTTATATATGGGGGTGACAAGCGACGACGCGATCGAAATCAACAGCGCGCCGGACTTTATTCCGATTTTATCCGTATGGGCGAACGTGAGCGTCGTCAAATGGCTCAAGCCGGGGGAAACGGTCAGCTACGGCCGTCATTTCAAGGCGGAAAAGCCGACAAAAATCGCCACGATCTCGATTGGCTACGCGGATGGCTTGCCGCGTCTTGTTTCCAATCAGGGCGTCCAGGTGCTTGTCCATGGCGTGCCATGCCCGCTGGTCGGAAACGTGTGCATGGATCAGTGCATGGTCGATGTGACCGCGGTGGAAAACGTGCAGGAAGGGGACGTCGTCTGTCTGGTGGGCGAGCAAAACGGCCACAAGATGACGATCGACCGCTTGTCGCGGCTGGCGCATACGATCAACAACGAAACGCTGTCGCAAATCGCGGCCAGAATGCCGCGTCTGAAAAAAAGAGAACAATAAACAAGGGGTGAAAATGAGGGGAAAACAATACGCGGCGATCGACATCGCCCGCTACGTGTCCGCGCTTCTTGTCGTCTGCATTCATGTGTATCCGTTTGCGGGCATCTCTGAAACGTTCAACACGTATTTTATTCAAACGCTTTGCCGGCTTGCAGTGCCGTTTTACTTTGTGGTTTCCGGTTTTTTCTTCTTTCGGAAATGGGATCCGGACGAGGAGGAAGCCAACGAGGCGCACTTCAAGCGATATGAATGGCGGATCCTGAAGCTGTATTTGATTTGGTCCGTCATCTACTTGCCGTATGTGATTTGGAACTACGCCAGCCAGGGCTTCTCGTTTCTGGATGTGTTCGCGTACATCCGGGATTTTGTGATGACCGGAAGCTACTATCATTTATGGTTTCTTCCCGCGCTCATCGTCGGGATGTGGATCGTCTACATGAGCTACACCCGCAAAGGGCTTGGCTTTACGCTGAAGCTGGCGCTGGCTTTGTATTTGGCTGGGTATTTGATCAACGTGTACGCGCCGCTTTGGGAGAAGCTGCCGTACGTGTCGATTCTTTACGGTTTTTTCACAAAGACGATGGGCACCGCCCGCAACGGCTTGTTTTTCGGACCGATCTATTTGGCGCTGGGCCTGCTGCTGGCCAGAACGAGGCGCCTGCAAGTCCGGGCGAGCATGCTGGCGTTCCTGATTTCGTTCGTGCTGCTCGTGGCGGAAGTGACGCTGTATATCCGCCTTGGCATCATGTACGATTTAAGCTGCATGTTCCTCATGCTCGTGCCGGCGACGTACTTTCTTGTCAACGGGCTGCTCGCGGTACGCATGCCGTACCGGCGGCAGTACACGATTATGCGCTACGACTCCTTGCTGATTTACACGTCGCATATCTTGTTTGTGCGCATCTTGTTTTTGCTGCTGCCCGATGCCAATCTGGTCGTCTACTTCGCGACGCTCGCCTTGTCGCAGCTGTTCGCCTCTTTGGTCGTGCGCGGCAAGGAGCGGTTTCCGGTTTTGAACAATTTGATTTGATCCCGTTTATCGGGATCTTTTTTTCTTGGAAGTAAAAAAAAGCACAGACCGCGCTGTGCTTGCTATTTTCCAAAATGGGCCGCCACCTCTTTAAGGTGTTCGATAATCGGCAAATGCTGCGGACAAACGCCTTCGCACTGGCCGCACGCCACGCAATCGCTCGCCTTGCCGAAACTTTGCGTGAGCCGGTCGTAGTATTCGCCTTGCGGGGTCCAGCCTTTTTCTTCAACTTCCTGAAGATCGGCGTTGTACAAGGAAAAATACTTAGGAATGTTGATGCGCATCGGGCATCCATCCGTACAATACGAGCAGCCCGTGCACGGCACGGCGATCGTTTCGTTGATGGCGTCGGCCGCTGCTTTCACGATTTGTTCTTCGGCCGGCGTGAGCGGCACAAAGTCTTTCATATACGAAAGGTTGTCTTCGAGCTGTTCCGGCGTGCTCATGCCCGAAAGCACCATCGCGACGCCTTCCTGGCTGGCGGCGAACCGGATCGCCCAGCTTGGAATGGAAAGCTCGGGCGCGTGGGCTTTCATGGCGGCTTCCGCTTTGGCCGGCAGCTTCGCGAGCGTTCCGCCCTTGACCGGCTCCATGACGATGACCGGCTTGCCATGTTTGCGGGCCACCTCCAGACATTGTCTGGATTGGATGCCGGCGCTGTCCCAGTCCAAATAGTTCAGCTGGAGCTGCACGAATTCCATTTCCGGATGCGCGCGCAAAACCTGGTCGAGAACGTCGGCGGTATCGTGGAACGAGAAGCCAATGTGCCTGACGAGGCCTTTTTTCTTTTTCTCGACGATCCAGTCAAAGCAGTCCAGGGCGGTGTATTTTTCAAAGTGGTCCTTTCCCATGTCGTGAAGCAGGTAATAGTCGAAAAACTCGACGCCCGTCTTTCGAAGCTGCTCGTTAAAAATACGATCCCGGTCTTCTTTCGTATGCAGGAAGCCGGCATGTAGCTTGGTCGCCAGCGTGTAGGCGTCGCGCGGATGGCGCTCGACCAGCGCTTTGCGGACGGCGTTTTCGGACTCGAAGCCGCAATACATCCAGGCGGTGTCGAAATACGTGAAGCCGCTGGCTAAAAAGGTGTCGACCATCCGGCTCGTTTGGGCCAGGTCGATGCTGGCGGCGTCGTCCGGATCGGTCAGGGGCAGCCGCATCAATCCAAAACCGAGTTTTTTGGGGGAAGGAAACAAAGATTCCATAAACATTTTCCTCTTCTTTCTTTTTCTCTTTTATTGTAGGATGGGCGCGGCAGATTCTCCAATATTTCTTTGGCATACGTTTCCATTCGCGCAAGGAATAAAAAAGATGCCTTATGGCATCTAAGCAAGAAAAGGAACGAGTCCCAAAACAAACACGACGAGAATCACGCAAGGCAGGACATAGCGGCAGTAGTTTTTCATCCAGGGTTTGACTTGCACGCCCTGTCCCGTGTTGGCTTCCTTTTGAAACGCTTCCCAGCCCCAGCCCTGGCTCCAGGTGCAAAACAGCACGAAGACAAGCGAGCCCAGTGGCAGCATGATGTTGGAAACGAGGAAGTCCTCAAAGTCCAGAATCGTCGTTCCGGCGCCGAGCGGCGCGATGTTTTCAAGCACGTTGAATCCAAGCGCGCAAGGCAGCGACAACACGAAGACGACGACAAGGTTGACCAGACACGCCTTCTTGCGCGGCCAACCAAACAGCTCCATGGTGCTGGACAGGATGTTTTCAAACACGGCCAGAACCGTCGAGAGGGCGGCAAATGACATGAAGACGAAAAAGAGCGCGCCCCACAAGCGGCCCAGTGGCATGTTGTGGAACAAGTTGGGCAGCGTGATGAAAATGAGCGACGGGCCTGCGCTTACTTCCACGTTGTACGCGAAGCAGGCCGGAATGATAATCAAGCCCGCGGTAATGGCCACGAACGTGTCCAGCAGGGCGACGTTGATGGACTCGCCCATGAGCGCGTGGTCTTTGTCGATGTAGGAGCCAAAGATGGCCATGGCGCCAATGCCCAGCGACAAAGTGAAGAACGCCTGGTTCATGGCCGCCACGATGACGTTGAGGGCGCCGGCTTCCTGAAAGCGGCTCCAGCTTGGCAGCAAGTAAAAGGCGAGCCCTTCCTGGGCGCCGTCAAGAAACAGCGAGTTGACGGCCAGCACGACCATGATGGCCAGCAGCGCCAGCATCATCCATTTGGTGATGCGCTCCAGTCCGTTTTGCAGTCCGAGCGCGCACACGCCAAATCCGATGGCGACGACAAGACCCATGAAGAAGACGAGCGTCCACGGGTCCTGGTTCATGGCCGTGAAGTGGGCGGCGACGGTTTCCGGGGTGGAGAAGTCGAGCCGGCCGGTCGCCATGTCGACAAAGTATTTGAGCATCCATCCGGCGACGGTCGTGTAAAACATCATAAGCAAGTAGTTGCCGGCGATGGCGAACTTGCTGTGGTGGTGCCACTTCGAGCCTTTGGGCTCCAGCTCGTTGTACATTTTCGCGCAGGAGCGTTTCGCGGCCCGGCCCATGGAAAATTCCATCGTCATGACCGGGATGCCGAGCACGACAAGGAAAAACAAGTAAATCAAAATAAAAATCGCGCCGCCGTTTTGCCCGGCGACATATGGAAATTTCCAGACGTTGCCGATGCCGATCGCGCAGCCCGCCGACAGCAGGATAAAGCCAAGTCTGGAACCAAGTTTTTCGCGTTCCATAAAAATTCCCCCTTCTTTTTTATTCGTATTCCATCTTACCATAACGAAAACCAAAAAGCGGCGGAGAATTTGTATTTGCGCACGGAAAAATGCGGTACAATGAAAGCATGGAAAAAAAAATAAAACTCATCCTGCTCGACATTGACGGAACGATCGTCAACTCGAGCTGGGACATGACACCGCTCACCAAACAAACCTTGACCAGGCTCCATGCCGCCGGCATTTTGCTTGGGATCGCTTCCGGCCGTCCGGTCGACGACATTTCGTTCCATTTGAAAAAGTGGGATTTGCCGTTTGATTTTGATGTGCTTGTCGGCTTGAACGGCTGCGAAGTCCAAAACAACGTCACCGGCGCGTACTCGATTTCCCACGAGCTCGACTGCCAGCGCTTGAGAACCGCCGTCACCTTGATGCAGGACCACTTCGACTGCATTCCGTTTTTGTATCGCGGCCCTTTGATCCACGCGCTCAAAGTCGATGAAGTCATTCGCACCTCGGCGCTCAAGTCCGGCAAGCAGCCGGTAGAAGTCGACCTGGACACCTTGTGCCAGTCGCCGTGCGTGAAAGTGATGTTTCGCACGAAGGACGGTCAAACCGTCGCGGAGATGGAACGCTTTTTGCAGGACACACCAACACCGGGATTGAAATGGTTCAAGACGCAGGAAACGCTTATGGAAGTGTCCGATCCCGACGTGTCCAAAGCGCTTGCCCTCCCCATCTTGTGCGCGCAGCTCGATTTGCCGGTTGAGGCGATCATGGCGTGCGGCGACACGACCAACGACAACGAGATGCTTTCGCAAGCCGGCCTTGGCGTCTGCCTGGCCAACGGCACCGACGACACGAAGGCGTGCGCCGACGAGATCACGGCGATCGACAACGATCACGACGGCCTGGCGCGGCATTGGATGGAACATCACCCGGAACTGTTCGACTAAACGAAAACACCATGCGGTTTTGGCAGGACGCGCATGGTGTTTTTATGGTTTTGTCATCAAAGCTGGCAAAGCGCGTGAAAACAAGCGCCTTTTTTTGTCGAAAGACGGGTTGGTGTTATAATGAATCCATGATTCGAGTACATCAAATAAAAACAAGCAGCCGGCAGCGCGAGGACATTCGGGCCGCCCTGCTCCAAAAACTGAATATGCCGGAAGCCGACTTGATCGACTTCCACTTGTATCGGCGAAGCGTGGACGCCCGCGGGCACCACGTGACGTTTTCATGGACCGTGGACGCCAAGGTGCACCACGAAAAAAAGTATTTAAAGCACAAGGATGTCGTCAAAAAGCCAAACGAGCGCTTTGATTTCGTCCCGAAAGGGAACATCCCGTTGACGAACCGGCCGGTGGTCGTCGGGTTTGGCCCGGCGGGAATGTTCGCCGCGCTCGTGCTCAGCCAGCAAGGCTATCGCCCTGTCGTGATCGAGCGGGGCTCCTCGATCAAAAAGCGGCAGGCGGATGTGAACCGGTTTTGGAAAGAAGGCGTTTTGGACCCCGAAAGCAACGTCCAGTTTGGCGAAGGCGGGGCCGGCGCGTTTTCGGATGGCAAGCTGACGAGCCGGACGAAAGATCCGCTGCTTCGAAAGGTTTTGGAGGAGCTGGTTCATTATGGCGCCGATCCCGACATTTTGATCGATGCCTATCCGCATATCGGCTCGGACGCACTGGCCGGCATTATCGAGCGCATGCGCGACGACATGATCAAAATGGGCGCGACGTTTCTTTTCGACACGAAGGTCGAGGACGTCGTGACAGAAGAGGGGGCGCTTTGCGCGCTGGTCGCCAACGAAAAGACGATCGACTGCCAGGCGTGCGTGCTCGCGATCGGGCACAGCGCCATGGATACGGTGCACGCGCTATACGAAAAAGGCATGCGTTTGGAAAACAAGCCGTTTCCGATTGGCGTGCGCATCGAGCACACCCAGGCGTTTATCAACGAGGCGATGCTTGGCGATTTCAAAGACGACCCGCGCCTCGTTCCGGCCCGGTACACGCTGACGGAAATGACGTCCAACCATAAAGGGGTGTACACGTTTTGCATGTGCCCGGGCGGATACGTCATTCCAAGCGCCGCCCAGCCCGGACAGCTTGTCGTCAACGGCATGTCATACGCCGATCGGGCGGGCACGAACGCCAACAGCGCGCTGCTCATCCAGTGCGACGCGTCCGATTATGGGACGAATTTGTTCGATGGCGAGCGATTCGTGGAGGCGCTGGAGCGCAAGGCGTACGCGATGACGGAAAACTACAAGGTGCCTGTCCAGCTCGCGTCCGATTATTTGCGCGGGCAGACGAGCGACCATTTGGAAGGCGTAGAGCCTTCGTACGCTTTGGGCTATTCGTTTGTCGACTTGAACACGCTCTTTCCGCCGCAGCTCAATGCCTCCCTCCACGAGGCGCTGGAGGCGTTTGAACGCAAGGTTCCCGGCTTTGTTTCGTCGGGCGCCGTGCTGTCCGCCATCGAGTCCCGAAGCAATCCGACGGTGCGGCTCGTGCGCGACAAGGAAACGCGGATGAGCAGCTTGTCGGGCGTGTATCCGTGCGGCGAGGGCAGCGGGTACGCGGGCGGCATCGTGACCAGCGCGATCGACGGCATCAAGAGCGCCCAGGCGCTCATGAATCGCTTTGCGAAATGTGAGGTAAAATAAATGCGTTTATTCAAACCGGATTACTATGTCCGCAATTTTGAAAAAATAAATTTGGACCGTCTGAAAAAAAGAGGAATCAAACTTCTGCTTTGCGACATCGACAACACGCTGGTCGCCTACAACGACCCGGATTCGAACGCGAAGGTGAAGCGTTTTTTGCGCGACGTGGAAGCCCATGGCATCCAGGTGGCGCTGTGTTCGAACGCCGCGCCGGCCAGAGCCAAGCGGTTCGCGCGCGATCTTGACGTGGAAAAAGTGTACTATCTCTCGTTCAAGCCGCTGGCGCGCAACATGAAAAAAGCGATGCGCCACTTTCACGTTTCGCCAAGACAGACGGCGCTGCTCGGGGACCAGCTGCTGACGGATATGCTTGGCGGACATCTGGCGGGGGTGTACACGATTTTGACCGCCCCGATCATTGAAAAGGACAAACTCGACACCCGGATCAACCGGTTTTTCGAAGGGTTCATCTATCGGCATTTTGAAAAAAACAATATTTTGAAAAAGGGGGATTTTGATGACTAAATACTGCAAAGGATGCGGGGCCCGGCTCCAAAACGACGATGAAAACGCGATTGGCTATGTGCCGACGCTGGATTCGTCGTATTGCCAGCGGTGCTATCGCATTCGCCATTATGGCGACGTGACGATCAACTTGCAGCAGGGAATCGAATCGAGCGAGACGTTTGAAAAAATCGACCGTCTGGAAGGCGTCGTGTTTTGGGTCGTGGACTTGTTCGCGTTTGAATCGAGCCTGATTTCCCGGCTGAACCAAAAGCTGCCGGGAAAAAAGATCGTGCTCGTGCTTACGAAACGCGACGTGCTGCCCAAGACGCTCACCGACCGCAAGATTTTCGATTTCGTGGACGAGCGTCTGGCCGAGGAACACATTCGGGTGGAAGCCAAAATCATTTTGGGCGGCTTGCTCAAAGGCGGCGAGGAGGCAAACGCGTCGATGGCGACGCTCGACGAAGCCATACACCGTTACGCCGCGCATCAAAACATCATCTTTATGGGGGTCGCCAACTCGGGAAAATCGACGCTGATCAACCGGCTGCTCGCTTCCAACGACTTGACGACTTCGCGCAATCCTGGAACGACGATCGACGTGGTGACGATTGAAAACGGCGACCATATCCTTTACGACACGCCCGGCATCGAAGATCCGCACAGCGTGCTCACCCACGTGGAGCCCAAAGATTTGAAAACGCTCATTCCAACGAAGCCGATTCGACCGCTTGTGACCCAGATTTACGAAAACCAGTCGTTCGCGGTGGGCGGTCTGGCCCGCATGGACGTGTATACAAACGGCAAGGCGACGGTCGTGGCTTACTTTTCGCGCAGCCTGAGCGTGCATCGTGGCAAAGTGGAGAAGGCGGACGCGCTGTGGCAGCGCCATATTGGCGGCATGCTTTCGCCGACGCTGGATTCGTCGCCAGATTCCATGCAGGTGTACCAGGCGCCCGCTTTTGACGGGAAGCTCGATGTCGTCATTCATGGAATCGGCTGGTTTTGCGTGTCGGGCGATATTAAGGAAATTTACGTAAGAGTGCACAAAGGCATCTTTGTGACGTTTAGAAAGGCAATGATTTAACATGTTGAACAATCAGGATAAAAAATATTTAAGAGGACAGGCGCAGGAAATGAGCGCCCTGGTGCAAATCGGAAAATCGGGGCTTTCGATGAATTTGTACGAGTCGCTTGATCTGGCGCTGGAAGCGCACGAGCTTGTGAAAGTCAGCTTGCTCAAAACGGCGCCTCTTGACGCGCGCGAGGCGGCGATCGAATGCGCGGCCAACACGCATTCCGAAGTCGTCCATCTTGTCGGCCGGACCTTCGTGTTGTACCGGCGCAGCAAGGAAAACAAGATGGGATTGAAAAAATGAGGCATGTGGCGCTGCTTGGCGGATCGTTCGATCCGATCCACCGCGGTCATTTGACGATGGCGCGCACCGCCCTCGAACAGCTGGGCGCGGATGAAGTGTGGTTCATCCCGACGTACGAGACGCCTCTCAAAGACCGCGTGCTGACGAGCGACTCGCATCGTCTGGCGATGATTGCGCTCGCGATCCAGGACGAGCCGCGTTTTCGCTGCGATCCCATCGAGGTCGAGCGCGCGGAAAAATCGTACACGATCGACACGCTGCGGGAGCTGACGGCCCGCTATCCGGACACGAAGTTCACGGTTTTGATTGGCGCCGACCAGGTCGCGCAGTTCGACCGGTGGCGCGACCACGAACAGCTGCTGGAGCTGGCGGACGTCGTCGGCGTGGAGCGGGAAGGAAGCGTGGGGGCCAATCCGTGCGGCTTGCCTTGCGTCAAAATGGAGGCGGTGCCGGTGTCCTCGTCGATGGTTCGGCTTGGTCAAGGCTTGAATTATGTCGACCGGCGCGTTTTGGATTACATTTACGCGCATCGGCTGTATGTGAAGGATTTTATTAAGTCGCGGGTGCATGAGCACCGGTATTTGCATTCGTGTTCGGTGGCGGATCTTTGCGAGCTGTTCGCGCTGGAAAACGGATACGATCCGACCAAGGCGTATTTGGCGGGGCTGTTCCACGATGTGTGCAAGGAGCTGGCGCCTAGCCAGATGCGGGCGTGGATCAAGGCGATCGCCCCCAAGTACCTCGACGCCCATCCGGCGATTTGGCACGGCTTTGTGGGCGGACAGGTGGTGCGGTCGGTTTTCTTTATGGATGACTGGCAAATCGCCAACGCGATCCACTGGCACGTCCTTGGTCAAAGCGGCGATCCGTACGCGATGATGGTGTATTGCGCCGACAAGCTGGATCCGCTGCGCGGGTATGACAGCTACGACTTGATCGAGGAATGCAAGCGCGATATTTACAAAGGGTTTGAAAAAACCAAAGCGCAAAACGACGAATATGTGAAAAAGAAGGAGAATCGGAAATAAATGGATGTATTGAATATCGTATTGAACGCGATTTCGGAGCGGAAAGGCGAAGCCATCGACGTGTATGACGTGCGCTCGCTCACGCCGTTTCTGGATACGATGGTCGTGGCGTCGTCATCGAATTTGCGGCAAAACAACGCGATCGCGGCCAACATTCGCGACCGGCTCAAGGAAGCCGGCTACACGGGCGAGATTCGCGAGGAAGGCATGAAGGAGTCGAAATGGCTTTTGATCGACTTGAAGGAAATCGTCGTGCATTTGTTTGTGGGCGAGGAACGGAACGCATACGGGCTGGATCGTTTGTATGCCGACGTTTTGGCGGAACGCTATGATGTATAACACGCTGGCGCGCTACTATGACGCGCTGGTCAAAGACGACGAGGCGACAAAGGCGTATGTGGACTGGATCGAGTCGTTCCATCCCGGAAAGAAAATGCTGGAGCTGGCGTGCGGTTCGGGGGAAATCACGGAACGGCTGGCGCGGGTCGGGCACCGGCTGGACGCGCTGGATTTAAGCGCGGACATGGTGGAGCAGGCGAAACAAAAAGATCCGGAACGCCTGATCGGGTTTTCCGTGCGGGACATGCTCGATTTGACGGGTTTGCCAATGTACGAGGCGGTGGTGTGCTTGTGCGACAGCTTCAACTATCTTTTGGAAAAGCAGGACGTCGCTCGTTTTTTCGAACAGGTGGCCGGCCATATCGAGGCGGGCGGCTTGTTTTTCTTCGACACGCATGCGCTGGACCGGCTGGATGAATTCGCGGACGAGTTTAACGAGACGGGCGCCTTTGAAGACGGCGTCCAGTACCAGTGGTCGATTATGGCGGAGGACGACTTCGTGTATCAGGACTTCGCATTTTATCTCGCGGATGGATCGGTGGTTCAGGAGCATCATATGCAGCGGGTGTACGCCCCGCGGTTTTTAGAGGAGGCGCTCGAGCCGTGGTTTGACATCGTGTCGGTGACGAAGGATTTCGACGTGGAAGGCATCGCGGCGGGCGAGAAGTATTTTTTTGTATGCAAAAGGAAAAGAGGATAAAATGATTGGAATCATTTGCGCCATGGAGGAGGAGCTGCAAGCGGTCCTCGCCCATGTTAAAGAGGAAAAACAAGTACGGACCGGTACGACGCGGCTGCATTACGGCACGCTGAACGGGCAGGCGATCGTCGCCTGCCTAAGTGGTGTCGGCAAGGTGAACGCGGCGATGGCGGCCACGATCGTATGCATGGAGCCAGCTGTCGACCTGGTGATGAATGTCGGGGTGGCGGGCGGCTTGCGGTCCGGCCAGCACGTTTGCGACCTGGTGATTTCCGACGCGCTCGTGCAGGCGGATTTTGACTCGAGTCCGCTCGATGGCGAAGAGGGGATCGGCTTGCGGTTTCCGGTTCGGCCCGAACTGGTCCGGAAGGCGTCGGCGATTGCCAGACAGCTCGATATTCCGTACCATGTGGGGACGATCGCGACGCAGGACTTGTTCATGGCCCGTCCCGAGGATTTCGCGAAGCTGATGGATCGGTTTCCGCAAAGCGCGTGCGCGGAAATGGAAGGGGGCGCCGTCGCGCAAGTGGCGATCGCGTTTGAAAAACCGGTTTTGGTGCTGCGGACGTTGTCGGATGTCGTGCACCATGCCGACAATCCGATGGAATTTTCAAAGTTCGCGGCGCTGGCCAGCCGGCAGGCGGCCGATGTGATCGCGGCGTGGTGCGCGCAGGCGTAAGGAGGGAAGTTTCTCTCCTTTTTTTTCTATGCTATAATGGGCCCATGGCAGTGCTAAAGAAGAAAACGAAAAAAAGAGGGGGTTCCTCGTATTACGGGTTCCCGATGACATTGACGCTGGTGTTCACCTTTTTGTTTGTGTTCGCGCTTTTATGGTCGTTGTTTATTAGCGGCCCGGCGCGGGTGCATGACGAGCAGCTGGCGAAGGCGTACGCGACAATCGAAAAGAAGGTGCCGGGCATTCAAGGGCTGCGGCAAAACATATTCGACTATGTGACGTATCAAGGCTATACAGAAGACACGCTGTACTGGTTCGACCAGAAGCTTGACGAAATCACGACGCGGGACATCGGAACGCTGGACTATGAAAAAGCGCGCGAAATCGCCCAAAAGGAATACGGGATCGAGCCAAGCACGGTGGAGCTGACGTTTGGATACAACAGTCCATGCTATGAAGTGATCGGATCGGATCGAATGCTTTTGCTCGACTACGACACGTTCACCCGGGTTTATGAAAGGCAGGTATAGAGGATGGCACAAAATATTGACTGGTCCGCGCCCTGGATCGACCAGTGCGCGTGGATCTTTTCTAATTTGGAGAATTTGACGCTGGACGCGAAAGAGGCGCTTATCGTGCTGCTGATCGCGCATTACAACCGGCACGACCTTCCGATTTCGACGGAGGCGTTCGCGCAAAAGGCGAAAATCAGCGAAGAGGAAGTGGATACGATTTTTCAGATTTTGTCCACGAAAGGGTATTTGACGATCGACTTTGTGAACGGAAAAGTCGTGTTCTGTCTGGACGGGCTCGTACGGATGACAAGAGTGCCTGGAAAACAGCTTTCCAAAAGCTTGATTTCGGAATTCGAGGATGAATTCGGACGCGATCTGAGTCCGCAGGAAATGCAGAAAATTTTAGATTTGTCCGAAAAATTCACGGAGCGGCAGGTGATTTGCGCGTTGAACGAGGCGTCCGTCTACAACAAGCGCAATTTGACGTACATTGAGAACGTGCTCATTTCCTGGAGCAACAAGGGGCTGAGCACGGAAGATATCGAAAGCGGGATCCGGTAATGACGGGTAATGAGATCGTCGAAAAAATCGAAACGATTTTTCCGGACGCGCAATGCGAGCTTTTCCACGACTCGACGTTTCAGCTGGTCGTGGCGGTGATTTTGTCGGCGCAAACAACGGACGCTTCCGTCAACAAAGTGACGCCGAAACTGTTTGAAGCGTATCCGGACGCGCAAAGCCTCGCCAAAGCCGAGGCGGCGGATGTCGAACCGTACATCCGCTCGATTGGTTTGTATCGTTCGAAAGCGAAAAACATCGTTTCGATGGCCCGGGATTTGATGGCGCGGTTTGACGGCGTCGTGCCAAGCACGTACAAAGAATTGCAGTCGCTGGCGGGCGTGGGACGAAAGACGGCCAATGTCGTGCGCAGCGTCGCGTTCGACATTCCAAGCTTCGCGGTGGATACCCATGTGGATCGGGTGAGCAAGCGGCTTGGCCTGGCGAAGTTTGGCGACACCGTGGAGAAGGTGGAGGAAAAGCTGAAGCGAAAGATCGACCGGGACCGTTGGAACCAGGCGCATCACGATTTCATCTTTTTCGGCCGCTATTTTTGCACGGCGCGCAATCCGAAATGCGAAGAATGCCCGTTTCAGTCGTTTTGTAAAAAAGAGGGTCTGGAAGCGTATAAAAAGAGCGAAAAACAGCGGCTTTCCAAAAAAAATGAACAAGCAAAAACCGATGGCGAATGATTCCATCGGTTTTTTTTTGGTTACTGGCTGTCGGCACCGCCTTCCGGTGGCGTGATTGGATCGACAGGAGTTGGTTCGGTCGATCCTGAATTTCCCGGATCGGTCGTTCCCGAGTTGCCTGGGTCGGACGCGCCCGGATCGGTCGTTCCTGAATTACCCGGATCGGATGTTCCCGGATCAGTCGTTCCCGAGTTGTCTGGATCGGATGTTCCCGGATCGGTCGTTCCCGAGTTACCTGGATCGGATGTTCCTGGATCGGTTGGTGGATAGTACGTTCCCGGGTTGTAGTAGGATGGTTCCTGATATGCTGGTGTTTGATTCGAGGCGTTTGTTTCCGGCTCGGCCGCCTTTGGCTCGGCTTCGGTTTTGGTTTCGGCCGGGGCGCCTTCCGGTTTGAACGTTTCCGGATCGAAGTATTTTTTACCGTCCGGTTTGGTGTAGGAAATCGCGTTTTTCAGCGTTCCTTTTTCCTTTTGGAGCAAAATCGTCTCGATTTCCTTTGGTTGCGGCGCGATCGAGATGGATGTCTGGGTTCCGCTGTTCAGGGCGTCCCAGGTTTGCTGGCTGAGCGGAACGAGTCCGTCCACCATGGACGAGAGGGTTCCGCCGTTGGCGACGTCTTTGGCGCTGACGACTTTCACGTTGACTTCCTGTTCCAAAATTTTGCCGTTTTCGCAGATGGCTTTGACTTTGATCGTGTTTTCGCCCGGCTTCGTGATGTCGACGGCGTCGGTTTCAATGCGGACCGGATCGTTCGCAATCGCGAGGAAGTAGTTTGCCAAGTCGAAGTCGATGGCGTCCTGCTCGACGACGACAAGTTCCGGGAAGCCGATGAAGCGCGGATTGTCGGTGGAATCGACTTCTTTGACGACGAGCTTGGAGCTGACTTTTTGATCGCCTCGAACAAGCGTGATGGCGTAGGTGCCGGGTTCGAGCGCGTCTTTTCCTTTCGTGGTCACTTTTTTCGTCGTAGCGTCGTAGGTGTATTTGGACGAATCGCTCAGCAGCGGGCTTTCAATCGTGATGCCTTCGGCATCGGATTCCAGAAAGAGCGCGGGTTCCAGACGGATGGCTTCGCCATACGGAACTTCCACTTGTTCTTTGGCTTCGATCGTGTCTTTGGGCAGGAACATAAAAAAACCGATAGCGGCCAGAATCGCGACGACGCTTAGACTGATCCCGACAATTAGGTTTCGTTTGCGAATCGAACTTGTTTTTTTCATTACATTCTCTCTCCTCTTACTTTTATAATTTTCTTGGTTGATTTTCTTTTTTCATTATATCAGAAATGGGGGAGGATTTTGGGAAAAATCAAAACTTGTATGGAAGAGAAAAACAGAAAAAGGGGAAATGGTATGGAGGGGTTGCGTCTTTTGGCCAAGTTTGACATAATAGAAAACGGAATTCCATTTTTTTAAAATTTTTTTTTCTTTTCGATCCACTTGGATCCAATTTCATCGCACTTAATTATGATTATGAAGGAGGAAATTTTCTGGATAAAGACAGAAGTTTGAAAGCACTCCTCTCCATCAAAGAAATTTTCGCGTCTTTGGTGAACACGTTCGTGTTTGACGGGACGCCAAAAGTAAAACCGGAACAAATCGTTTTTTTGACTATGCAGGGAAAAATCCATCGAAACGGGATGTTTCGGTATTTTGACCGGGATACGCTCGCTCTGGTTGTGGACGAAGAACGCAGGCCCTGGTTCCTGATTGGCTTTGAAAACCAGACGGGGATAGATCCGGATATGGACATTCGCAATTTGACGTACGACGCGACGACGTGGCACTGGATGATGATGAAGATCCGGCAAACCCGTAAAAAAATTCGTTGCGCGAAAAAAAGCGGACGGGAAATCCATCTGGAGCCGGATGACTTGTCGTATCGGATCCCCTGTGTGACGATTGTGCTTCATTATGGAAAAAAGGAGTGGAAACCGCGCACGTTGGCGCAGTCAATGCCGCAAAATGACTGTGAAAACTTGAAACGATTGAGCGCGGATTATAAAATAAATGTAGAGAATATCGCTTTTTTGACGGCGGAGGTTTTAGGGTATCTGCATGGTGATTTTCGGGCGATCGCCCGGTATTTGCAGGCGCAAAGACTAGGAACGGAAGCGGACTTTTTTGTGGGCGATCCCGACATGAAAATCATGTACTGGGAAACGCTGGAGGTTTTGAAGGCGTTTAGCGCGGACCGGATCGTGGAGTCCGTGCTGGATTCGCTCATTCAATCGGAAAAGACCGAACCAACGAAAGGAGGTGTCGTGATGGCGGGGGCATTCGAGCAGTATATGAACACGGTGCTGGAAGAGAAGATGGAGAAGGAAAAGAAAGCGTGGCTTTTGGAGAAGCAGCGCTGGGACAAAGAGAAACGAAATAGAGATGAGGAAATCGGCGAGGCGGTTTCGACCTTTGTGATTTTGGCCCAGCGTCTTATGCTGGAGGAAGGACTCAGCGCGCAGGAAGCGTGCGACCGTCTTTTGCTGAAGGGGAAGCTGCGCGAAAAGATCATGAAGTTTTTGTTTCACTAATTCGGAAAAAGGGATTGACAACGCTTACATCAGGCGTTAGGATATAGCCAGAAATAAGGTTTGTAACTCCTTGGAGGCATTACCTGTGATTGACGAAGGTCAAATGCATGGTGAATGTTGACGGGGAGTTTTTTTTACGAAAAAGGAGGGTGTATGTTTGGGTTAAAGAAAAAGGCGGAACCGCCAAAACGGTCGAAACTGGTCGTGGCGGCTCCATTGAGCGGGGAACTTATTGATTTGTCGAGTGTGAACGACGGGGTGTTTTCAAAAAAGATGATGGGTGAAGGCTTTGCCATCAAGCCGGAAAACGGACAGGTCGTGGCTCCCGTCGCGGGGACGGCAATCACCGTTTTTCCGACCGGGCACGCGGTAGGCATCCGCACGAAAGACAACGTGGATGTGCTTGTCCACATCGGACTGGATACGGTAAACTTGAAAGGAGAAGGGTTCAAGACGCTCATCCAGGAAGGCGACGAGGTGCGAATCGGGCAGCCAATCGTGGATTTTGATCAAGACGTGATTGAGAAAAACGGATTCGAAACGACGACGATGGTCGTTTTTACGGAAGGATTCAAACGGCCAATCAAAGTGAATCCGAAGCAAGTCAAGGCGGGTGATGTGCTGATTCAGGCTTAGAAAGGGAAGACGATGCGGATTATTAAGAAAATCAACAACAACGTGGCGATCGGACTGGATCAAAACGAAAAGGAAGTTATCGTGTTTGGAAAAGGCGTCGGGTTTCCAGCGATTCCTTACGAGCTGAACGATCTTTCGAAAATCGACCGGACGTACTATGACATTGATCCTCGCTACTATGATTTGATCAACAGCGTGGACGAGCGCGTGCTGTTGTTGTGCACGAAAATGATGAACGTGGTTTCGACGAAAATCATCGCGGAATGGAATCCCAACCTCGTCTTTATTTTGACGGACCATATCACGTTCGCGCTGGAACGCTTCAACAAAGGGATGGCGATCCAGTTCCCCTACTCAGATGAAATCGAGCAGGAGTATCCGCAGGAAAACAAGTGGGCGTACTGGATCGTGAAAAACGTGAACCACAACTTTCGGGTAAAGCTGCCCAAAGGAGAGATCACATGCATCGCGATGCATTTAATCAACAACCAGATCGGGGACAGGAAAGGGAAGACGGAAACGGCGTCGCAGCGGTCGGACCGGATCTTGAAGTTCGCCATCGCAACGATCGAACACGATTTCGGCATTCAGATTTCCCGAAAGGATTTAAACTACTACCGGTTTAAAAACCACATCGCCTATTTTGTGAAGCGCAAGGATCGCCATGAGGAGTTCAAAGACGAAACGAGCGACTTGTACGCCATGATGATGGAAAAGTATCCGGATTCGTTCAAGACGGCGATGAAGATCAACGATTTTTTGAAGGAAGAATATTCCGCGGATTGTTCGCAGGACGAGATCCTGTATTTGATGATCCACATCAACCGATTTATCCAACGAGGATTGTAACCTGGAAAACAGGGCATGACCCAAAAACTTTTAATGGTGTTTTTGGGTTTTATTTTTAGGAGGAAAAGAAAGATGGAAAAAAACCAGCAAATCGCGGCAAGCGTTTTAGAGCTTGTTGGCGGAAAAGAAAACATTTCGTTCGTGACGCACTGCATGACGCGGCTGCGCCTGAATTTGAAAGACGAAAGCATCGTGGACGACGAAAAGGTAAAGAAGATCAAAGGCGTGCTGGGCATCGCGCATTCGGGCGGCCAGTACCAAATCATCATTGGGCAAAACGTGCCAAAGGTGTACAAGGCGGTGTGTGAAACAGGCGGCTTTCAGCAAGAGGCCGCGATCGAGGAAAACCTCGATCAGCCCAAGGAGAAACTGACGTTGAAAACGATCGGATCGAATATCATGAACTATATGTCGGGCGCGATGACGCAGCTGATTGGCGTCATGATCGGAGCGGCGATGTTCAAAACCGTGCTCGTTTTGATTGGGCCGGACATGTTAAAACTTATTAGTGTGGAGAGCGACACATACTTGCTGTTGAACGCGATTTACAACGCCTTCTACTATTTTCTGCCGGTGTTTCTCGGGTATTCGGCGGCCAAAAAGCTGGGCACCAACGTCACGCTGGGCATGATGATGGGAACGTTGCTGCTGGTGCCGGATTTTGTCAGCCTGATCGGAACAAAGGAGTCGATTTCGATTTACGGCTTGTTGAACGCGCCGGTGCAGTCGTACGCGCAATCCGTTTTGCCGATTTTACTGGCGGTCGCGATCATGAGCGTCGTGGAAACGTTCTTTAAAAAAGTCGTTCCGGATGTGTTGTCGACGATTTTTGTACCGACATTGACCATCGCCGTCATGGTTCCGCTTCTGTTTTGCGTCTGTGGTCCGATTGGCGGCTATATTGGCGCGTGGGTAGGCGATTTGCTGATTGGCTTTGGCGATGTGGGCGGCTTTGTCGCGGTAGCGGTTGTCGCGGCGCTGTGGGAGTTCCTTGTCATGACGGGCATGCACGCGGTGCTGATTACATTCGCCATTACGACGATGCTTCAGACAGGAAGCGATTCGTTTGTGCTTGTTGCCGGAGGAATCGCGACATGGTCCGCGTTCGGTATGGCGCTGGGCGCGTTCTTTAAGCAAAAAAACAAAGAGGAAAAAGCGGAAAGCTTTGGATATTTCGTGTCGGGTATTCTTGGCGGTGTGACCGAGCCGGTGCTGTTTGGTGTCGGCATGCGCTACAAACGACCGTTTCTGGCGCTGCTTGGCGGTGGCCTGCTTGGTGGCTTGTACGCGGGGATTACGCATGTAAGTACCTATGTGCTGGGCGCGACGAACTTTTTGTCAGTCCTTGGCTTTGTGGCCGGAGGAACGAGCAATTTAGTCAATGGCATCATCGCTTCCGTGCTTGGCATGCTGGCAACCGCGGTCTTGACGTACATCTTAGGGGGCTTCGAGGAAGAGGACGAAGTGGAAAAGGCCGAGGAGCTGGAACCTGTATTGGAAATTTAATCCAAAGACGGGCCGCGGAAGAAACATTCTTCCGTAGCTCTTCTTATTCGATACAATAAAGGAAAAAAGGAGAAAAGGAAAATGAAGCAGATTTTAGTAAGAGCGGACGATTTGGGCTATTCGCGGGGTGTGAACTACGGCATTATGGACAGCGTTCGGCATGGTATCGTGCGGTCGGTGGGACTGATGCCGAACATGCCGGAAGCGAAAAACGGGTTTGATTTGATCAAGGATCTCGATGTGTGTATCGGACAGCATACGAACATTTGTGTGGGGAAACCGCTTTGCGATCCGAAGGATATTCCATCGCTTGTGGACGAAAACGGCAATTTCAAAAGCTCAAAGACATATCGTTCGGCGAAAGAGGATTTTGTCGACCTGGAGGAGGTCGTTTTGGAAATCGAAGCGCAATATGAAAAATTCAAGGAAATCACGGGCAGAAAGCCGGGCTACTTTGAAGGACACGCGGTGGCAAGCGACAACTTTTTCAAGGGACTGGAAATCGTGGCGAAGCGGCATGGCTTGCACTATTTGGGAATGAGCTTTAGCGGACCGGTTCCGTTTAAAAACAGCTGGATGGCAAGCAATTTTCATTTCAACGACAAAGATTACGACCCGTTTGAAACGTTGAAGCGGATGGCGCTGGCGGACTATGACGAGAATGTCGTTCCGATGATGGTGCTCCACCCGGGCTATTTGGACGCGTTTATTTTAAAAACATCCTCGCTGCTCAAGCCAAGAACGCTGGAAGTGCAAATGACGATAGATCCGGACGTCAAACAATGGCTGAAAGACAACGACGTGCAAGTCATATCGTATGACGAGGTGAAGTAAAAAACATTCCGGCGTTAGGAAAAGATTTGTTCCCTTCGCTTTGGATTGTTCTTTATAATGAATCCAAAGAATAAAGGAGAAACGAACATGAAACTTGGATTGAGCGTGTATCCGGAACAGGAAACACTGGAACAAATCGAGGCGTATTTGACATTGGGAGCGAAATACGGCTTCGACACGATTTTCACGTCCATCTTTTCGGTCGATGGAACGCGAAAGGAAATCGTGGATTATTTTAAAAAACTAACGGACATCGCCCACGGGCTGGGGTATGTGGTCGACGGCGACGTCAACACGTGGTTTTTTGAAAAGATTGGCGCCAGCTATGACGACCTTTCGGTCTTTAACGAAATGGGCATTGACATTCTTCGGATGGATGGTCCGTATGGGGACGAGCGGGACGCGGCACTGATCAACAACCCGTTTGGCATCCGGATCGAATACAACACGTCGATGATTCGCGTGGTGGACAACGCGCTGGCGCACGGAGCGGAAAAAGAGCGGATCTCCACGTGCCACAACTTTTATCCGCAGCGCTATACGGCGCCAAGCTATGAGCAAATCAAAGGGATGAACGCGCATTTTCACAAGCTGGGCATTCCGGTCGCGATGTTTTTGAACTCGCAGGTGGAAGGAACGCATGGCCCGTGGCCGGTATCGGACGGGCTGCCGACAATCGAGGAACACCGGGATATGCCGGTGAGCGCCCAGCTCAAGCACATGCTGGCGATGAAGACGATCGACCTGGCGCTGTTTGGCAACGCGTTCGCCAGCGAGCAAGAGCTGGAAGCCGTGGCGCGGGTTTTGGACAAGGCGACGGTTTCTTTAAAAGAAGTGGATCCGAAAATGGCGCGCGCTTTGCGAAGCATGTACGCGATGCATGGCAAGACCGTGCCAAAGGAACAGCTCGTTCGCATTCCTTTTTTGATTCACGAGGAAGAAGGATTGAGCGAGGCGGAAAAGGAGCGGTTGTACTTTGGCTTTCACGCCGATCTGGGCGATTGTTTGAACTATATGCTACGTTCCCGGTTGAGCCGGATGGCGTGCGGCAAAGAGGAAATCAAACCGCGCGTTTGCGACAAGCCGATGTTTGAGCGTGGCGACGTCGTCATCGTGAATGATCACTTACGCCATTATGCGGGCGAAGTGCAAATCGTGCTGAAGCCGATGAAAAACGACGGCCAGCGCAACTTGCTGGGGTATGTCGACGCGAGCGAGGAGGAAATCTTTGATTTGATCGAGGCGCTGGATTTCTTCACGTTTGTGAAAGCGGAATAGATACTTTGGGACAGTGCAAGCTGTCCTTTTTTGCGCAGAAATTAAAAAGTCCCTTGAAAAAGTGTAAATTGCGCGTTTTTGGTGCGGGAGGTATAGAAAAAGAAATCCGTTTCGCGAAATCCGATTTCCTTTTTCTCAATCTTCTTTTCTTTGCACACGCTGGATCGTTCCCCGTTCCATGAAGACGATCGCATCGTAAAGCGCCATATTGGCCGCGACCGGTTTGTGGCAAATGGAAACCATCGCCAATTCGGAACATTCCACAAACACGCGTTCAATGGCCGCGGTCGTTTGCGTGTCCAGCGCGGAAAACGCCTCGTCCAGCAAAAGCCAAGGCCGTCGCTGGTACAATGCCCGGGCCAGCTGGATGCGCTGGCGTTCGCCGCCCGAAAGAACGTCGTGATCCAAACGCAGCCTTTGGTTTGGATCCAAATGGGAAAGTCCAACTAGATCCAAAACCTCGGCGAGCCGGTTTTCGTCGCGTGGTGTATCCAGACAAATGTTGTCCGCCACGCTGTCTGGAAACAACGGCGCGTCCTGCTCGACGATCGAACAATACGCGTGAAAGTCGGGCAGCGGCGGATCGAGCGCGATGTCGCCTTTGATCACGTTGAACAACGTCGTCTTGCCGCAACCCGACGGGCCGACGATCATGACCTTTTCATGAGCGCGGAACGTGAAGTCGATGTCATGAAGAATCGTTTTGCCCTGGATGACGAGCTTGTCGATTTGAACCGGGATAGAATCGGGATCCTCGCTTGGAATGGAAGAGGAAACCGCTCGATCGCGCAACACCAAAAACGAGGCCAGAATCGGCGCGTTGGACACGAGCCGGTTGCGAATTGTCGAAAAGTTGATGACCGGATTCGTGATCGTGTTGGACACCTGCATCGCGCTGACCGCCAGCCCGGCCGCCGCGCCGCTTTGCAGCAAGAGTCCGCACAAAAACACCTGACCGAAAAACAACATGTAGCCGATCTCGAAATTGATCGCGTCCAGTTTGGCTAGAAGAAGATGATTGGCGTACACCGCGTCGGCGCCGGCGTGAATCGTCTTTCGCAACATGGTTTGTTCCCGCTTTTCTAAATCGTAGTTTTTGATGACCGAAAAGTTGTGGTACATCGCCTGGATGCGGGCCAGCCATTGGCTTTGCTGGTCGAGTACCGCCTGCTGGCTCGCCTTCAGCTTCGTTTGAAACAGCGCGTTGAATCCGACCATGACGATACTGCCCGCCAGTAAAAAGCCAAGAATCAGCGGGGAAAGGGTAAAAAAGTACACGCAGCCAAACACGAAGTTGACGGCCAGCCCCATCGCCTTCAATAACGGCGTCATGTACTGGTCCATGAGTGTGTCCATCTGGGTGGACAGCTTGTTCAAGTAGGCGTTCAATTCCGTTTGGTGAAACGTTGTGTTCGACTCGGCCAGGTACGCCTGGATCGCGCCCTCGAGCAAAGTCACCCGCGTCTGGCGCTTCGCTTTCTCCATGATCCGCTCCCGGCCGTACTGGGCGATGAAATGCAAAACGATGAACCCGGCGCATATCGCGTAAAAGCGAAGGTGGTTCAAATCGGCGATGTGGTCGATGAGCAAGCCGAACACGACGGCGCTTCCGAGTTCCACGACGGCCGCCAGCACGAGCCAGAAAAAAAATTTGCGCGAGCAGGTGTTTTTGATGAAAAAACAGTCGACGAATCATAGAGAGACTTCCTTTCTCGTTTGAAATCATTTTATAATGGGGATGTATTTTCTCAAGGAAAGGATATTCAGGAATGTTGAAGACTGGAAAAAACGAGAAAAGCCGCATTCAAGGCGCGCTCATGCGGACGTTGCGGTCAAAACGGGGATTTTCCCTCGAAAACGTGGCCGGTGATCTTTCGGTTTCGAAAACGACGTGGTTCCAAATGGAGAAAGGAACCCGAATCGTTGACGAGTCGTTGTTTCAACGCTTTATGGAACGATACGAAATTCCCTTTGACGACGATTGGAGTCGTCTGGACGAAGCGAAAGGGCAAATCGCAAAAGCGCGGAACGCCATTTACACACGGAACAAGGAAGAAGCCAATGAGATCCAAACCGGAAATCAAACGATAGACTACGGGTATTTCCACCGTCAGCTGCTCGATTTTGTGTTGGATGTACCGTTTTATGAAAAGGACAAAAAGGCGTGGCGCGAGCGGTTTGAAGCCATTGAACAGGATTACGACGTGTTGGAGGAGCGGGAGCTGGCGCTCTTTTACACGGTGGCTGGCTACGACCAAATTTGGAACACGGATGGACGGGAGGCCCGAAAGCTGCTGGAAATCGGCTTGCGGCTCGCCCGCCAATGCGGCGACCGGAAAGTCGAGGCGCTGGCGCTGTTGTGGCTCGGTCAGCGGGAAATCGGCGCCCGTCATCCTTTGGAGGGACTGCGCCTCACGCAAAAGGCGAAAGCGCTGTTTGTGGAACAAAACCAGTGGAACCGGGCCGCGGATGCCACGATGCAGTCGGTGTGCTTTTTGTGTTCGATGCGCGCGTATGAAGAAGCCAAACGCCAGCTGGATCAACTGGAAAAGACGGAGGGTGTTTCTTGGCGGGAAGTTGTGAACCAGCGGATCTGGATCGCTTTCCAGCAAAAGGAGTTCGCGCAAGGGTGCGCGCTCATCGAGGAAAACCGGACGAAGGAAACGCTTTTGGATGGCAACTTTGGATTGCTGCCGATGGGATATTTTTTGCTTGGCGAAACCAGGCGGGCCCAAGAGGAGCTGTCAATGCTTTTTCCAAACGCCAGCGATCCATGGACAAAAGCCGGATTGACGCTGGTGGAGGATTTACTTCGTTCGAGGCGTAAAAACATCCACCGCACCTTGAAGACGCTGCGCCATCAAAGTGAAGCGCGCCGCAAAAGGGACGTGTACCGGTTTTTGCTGGGGTGCGTCATCGAGACGAGAACGCGGACCTTGGACGACAAAGATGTGGAATCGCTGCGCGAGCTTGTCGAATGGCAGCGGGAGTGGATGGAGATGGAGTAGAAAATTTTATTAAAAATCGTGTAGGTGTATAATGGCGGTATGAAACCATTTGTATCACGAAGGAGTATGAAACAATATCCGCTGGATTTGGACAAGATCGCGGATTGTTTTGTCGCTATTGATTTTGAAACGGATGGCCGGGACAGCCAAAACGGGCGCGTCATCGAAATTGGCGCCTGCTTTTTTGAAAACGGGAAGCCGGCAAAGACGTTTTCCTCGCTCGTTCATTCGGTTGAAACCGTTTCGCCGTTTATTACCGAACTGACCGGCATCACATCCGAAATGGTGCAAACCGCGCCACCGGAAAAAGAGGTGTGGGAACAGTTTGTCCGGTTTTTGGGCGGCGCGCTGGAAGGAAAGGAAATCGTGGTCGCCCACAACGCAGGCTTTGACACGGCGTTTTTGAAGGCCACGCTGGAGCGGCTCGGCTACTCGGCGACGATTCGATACTTGGATACGGTCGACTTGTCGCAAAAGCTGCTGCCGCACATGTCAAGACACGCGCTCAACGTCGTTTGCGAGGAGCTGGCCATCGAACTGGAAAACCATCACCGGGCTTTGGATGACGCCGTGGCGTGCGGACACATTCTCGCCCGGTTGATGAGTGATCAGGCGTCTTTGAAAAGGCATGTCAAAAACGTGTCACAAGTGCTTTCGAAGCGTGAGCTGGAAATCGTGTCCGCCATTGTTTCCATGGGCGAGGCGGACTGGGGTGTTGGCAAGAGCGGCAGCTCGGTCGTCACGGTGCGCGCGAAAGGAAGGCCGGTATGCAGCTTTGTATGTGCGGGCGACTCGTTTTCCCTTTTAGCCAACGCGGATTTGCTGGAACAATGTCCCTGGACGTGGACGTTTGCCAACCAGAAAGAATGCGAGTACGGCTTGTTTCGGCTTTCTTTGGACGAGATCGGCCAGCTGGAATATTTTAAGCCATATATTCAAGCCTCGATCCAAAAGGCGATGGAATGTTCGTTCGAGGACGAAAGCCGGCGTGTCGAGTGGATGTATGGCATTGAGAAGCAGACGTACGAGAAGATTAGACCGCGGCTGCGCGAAACCGTTTTGACGTCTTCGTATACGCAGAAGGAGGCGAAACCGGTTCCGTTTGCGCAAAAGCTGAAGATCGAAGCCGCGAAGCCATTCAATCTGGCGGATTACGAGCGCGGCCTGGCGTACCGGTTTTATCTTACGAAAGCCATTGAGGCGCGCAAGCGCCGGCGCTACACGCCAGCCAAGACTTTTTTGAAAAAGGCGTACGCGAACGGCTTGCGCTGCGCGGAGCTGTTTGTAGAAATCGCCAACGTGTATCAGCACCAAAAACAAGCCGGAAAAGAAGTGGAATGGCTTTTAAAAGGCGCCTCGTTCATGGACGCGATCCATTTTAAAAAAGAGCGGCAGCTTCTTTTGCTTCGGGCGGCAAAACGTCTGGCCAAACAGCCATAAAAGAGGGCTGTTTTTTTTTTGCGTTTTGGAACAAAAAAAAACGCCCGAAGGCGTTGGGGAAAATTAATGAAGCACGCCGGACTCGTTCAAAACGGCCTTTTGAACGGCGCCAAGCTGAACGTTGGATTTAGCCGGCCGAATGCTGGAAGGCATGCTCCAGTCAAAGTCGCTCGTTCTCGAGCTCATATATCGTTTGATCATTTCATCGGATTTCATTTTGTTGATTTTGTTGAATTTCATGGTTTGTTCCTCCTTTGAACATCCTCAATATAGTCCTTTTTTTTGAAATGTCAAAGGGAAATACATAAAAAAGATTCAACAATATAAAAGTAAGCGTTTACTTTATTTATCCTGAAAATTGAAAGCGCAATCAAAAGAAAAGACGCCGGTTGGCGTCAGGGAAGCTTTTACTTGTCGATGTCGATCAGCTCGTACTCCTTCGTTCCAAAGCCGAGCGCGGCCGCCGCGTCCACCGTGTGGCGTCCGTTTCTGGATTCGATGCGCTCCACAAGATGGTCGCGTCCCGGATCGGTCGAATTGTACACCATGTCCAGGCACGCCTGGTCGATGGCGACCGGATCGGTCGAGATCATGATACCGATGTCTTTCATGCAAGGATCTTCCGCCACGTGGCAGCAGTCGCAGTCCACCGACAAATTGACAAGGGCGTTGATATAGACGACATGGTCTTTGAAGTAGTTGTGGACGGTTTGCGCCGCGTCCGCCATGGCTTCCAGAAACTCGTCGTGCTCGATCGGGATTTCCCAGCAGTCTTTCATATCTTTGGATTTGCCGGTCGAATGGATCCAGCATTTTCCATCCGAGGAGGCGACACCAATCGAGAGCTGTTTGAGCGCGCCGCCAAAACCGCCCATCGGGTGCCCTTTAAAGTGGGAAAGAACGAGCAGGGATCCATATTTGTCGATGTCCTTACCGACATAGTTCTCCTTGAGGATCTTGCCGTTTGGCACGTCGAGAACGAGGTCCGGTCCCTCGGCGTCGAGAATGTCGACATCGAAGTTTTCCGTCCAGCCATGCTCTTTGAGAACCCGGCGGTGGCTTTCCGTGTTGAAGCGGTGTCCGCCCATGTCGTGCCCGTATGCCGTATTGCATTCGACAACGGTTCCGTTCACTTTGTCGATGATGGGCTTTACAAATTCAGGCCGCAAAAAGTTTTGATTGCCTTTTTCGCCCGAATGCAGCTTGACGGCCACGTTGCCTGTCAGCTCCTTGCCCAGCGTCTCGTACAGGCGGACAAGGCTTTTCGAACCGGTGTCTTTGGTGAAATACACTTTTGATTTTTCCATAAGTTCAACCTTTCTCCTTATCATATTTTTGGTATTTTCATCATATTCCTTGGAGTTCGCATCAAGCAATGTTTTTCTGAAAATTTTTTTCTTTTTCTTTATAATAAAATTATGAAAAAGAAAGTGTATGTTGTCCGTCACGGACAAACCGAATTCAACGTGCAAAAGCGATGCCAGGGATGGAGCGACTCGCCCCTGACCGAAAAGGGAAAGGCGCAGGCGCGCAAGGTCCGGGCGTATTTTGACGAACACGGCATTCGTTTCGACCACGCCTACGCGTCCGATTTGCAGCGCGCGATCGACACGATGTGCCTCATCACCGCCGGATACGATATTCCCCGGTTCACGACGGCCGGCTTGCGTGAAATGAGCTTTGGCCGGTACGATGGCGCTTTCCACGCCGATATTCCATCGGGCGACATGGCGACGTATTTCAAGACGGTCGGCGGCGAGACGATGGAAGAGGCGATCGTGCGCGCGTACAAAACGATCGTGCAAATCATGGCCCAGCCCGATCATGAGTGCGTGTTGTGCGTGAGCCACGGTATCCCGGTTTCGGGCTTGTTCCGCTCTTTGCCAAGAGACGAGACAATCGAGGATCCGCGCGATTTTCGCAACGGCTGCATTCTCGAATACGAAATCGACGGTTACGATATGAAGCTGGTCCGGTTCGTGCAAACGGAAAAGGAGAAATTTGTGTTATGAGGAAAAAACTGTATTTGATGCGGCATGGCGAGACGATGTTCAACGAGAAGAAAAAGATCCAGGGCTGGACCGATTCGCCTTTGACAGAGCTAGGAAAGGCGCAGGCGTTGAAGGCGAAAGCGTGGTTTGACGAAAACGGCATCGTCTTTACCGACGCGGCGTGCTCGACTTCGGAGCGCGTCAGCGACACGCTCGAACTCGTGACGTCGCTGCCGTACGTCCGGCTCAAAGGATTGAAGGAAATGAATTTTGGCAAGTTTGACGGGGAAAGCGAAGCGCTCAATCCGCCGTTGGAGGAATACGACACGTTTTTCGCGGTATATGGCGGCGGGGAGACGCGCGCCCAGGTTGGAAAGCGTATGAGCGAGACGCTGACCCGTTTGATGGAGCAGGAGGGCCACGAAAGCGTGCTCGTGGTTTCGCATGGCGGGGCGATCGCCAACTTTTACCGGCAGTGGGAAGAGGACGCCAAGGTGAAAAAGACGGAACGGTTTTATAATTGCTGCGTGCTCGAGTACACATTCGAGGACGGACGGTTCGTTCTCGAGCGGATCGTGAATCCAAACCGCCCGGAAGGGGACTGACATGGACGCGATTCAAAAGGTGCTTGTCGTTGGCCGGGGCGCGGTCGGCGGGTTGTTTGGCACGCTTATCGAGGAAAAGATTGGCGACCGGTTCGCGTTTTTGTGCGATGAAGACCGGAAGGCGCGCTACCAGCAAAACGATTACGTCGTCAACGGCGTGAAAAAGACGGAGCGGTATGTCAGCCCGGCCGACGCGTATCCGGTCGATCTCGTATTGATCGCCACGAAAGCTTCGGGCTTCGCGGACGCGATGGAGCAAATCAAACCGTTTTTGAAGCCGGACACGATTTTGGTTTCCTGTCTAAACGGCATCGAAAGCGACGAAACGCTCATGCGCGCGTTTTCGCAGCCGGTCATTCGCGCCATTTCCCAGAAAATGGACGCCCGCTACCATGATGGCGAGCTGACGTATTCCAGCACGGGAGAGCTTGTCATCGGCATGGAGCAAAAGAGCCAGAAGAGGGCGTTCGAAGCGCTGGTGGATTTTTTTGAACGAATCCGGTTTCCGTATGTCGCCTCGAGCGATATCGTCCACGACCAGTATTCTAAGCTTATGCTGAATTGCGGCATCAACCAGGTGTGCGCCATCCATCGCGCGACGTATGGAAAGGTCATGCGGGATCTAGAGCTCCATCGGCTTTTTGTCGACACGATGAAGGAAACGCGGGATGTGCTCGCGACCCAAGGCGTTCGTATTTCGGATGCGGAAATCGAAAGCTGGGAGGACGCGATCGCGCGCCTCGATCCGGATTCGATGCCAAGCATGGCGCAGGATGTGCTGGCCGGACGGAAGACGGAAGTTGACTTGTTCGCGAAAACGATTATGGATATCGCGAAAAAAGCGGGCGTTTCGGCCCCGATCAACACGATGCTGTATGGAAAGATCAAGGAAATCGAGAAACGGTAAAATGGCGAATATTTTCGCCTTTTTTTTGTTCTGAAATGCGGAAAAGCAGCTTTATTGATTATTCGATTGCCTCCCGAGAAGAGAGAAAATGTGAAATCGACTTTTTGATTGCAGGATCCCTGCGTGAAAGAAATTTGTATACTTACGAGTATACTACGCGCAAGTATACAAATCTTCGACCCGGTTAAGCCACATAAAAAGCGCGCCCGTGACGCGCTTTGCCTATTCTTTTGGAGCGGATTTGGCATCCTTGTTTTTTTTGTAAATGAGCTTCAGACCTTTAAAAATCAGGTTTGGATCGTATACGTCGATCAAGTCGGTGTGGTCGCAAATCACGCGCCCCAAACCGCCGGTCGCGATGACCTTGAAATCCTCCTTCAATTCCTTTTTGAACTGCTTCACGGTCAGTTCGAAGCCGCCCAGAAACTGGTAGAAGATGCCGGCCTGCATTTCCGCCTGCGTGTTTTTGGCTAAAATCGTATCCGGCCGTTTGATTTCCACTTCCGGCAGCTGCGCTGTCTGGCCCCACAAGGCGTTGGCGCCCGACTCGATGCCTACGCCAATCGCGCCCGCTTTAAAGTGGCCTTCCTTCGTGACGTAGTCGTACGTCGTGGCCGTGCCAAAATCGACGACCAGCACCGGTCCGCCATATTCGTGGTACGCGCCCGCGCAATCCGCGATCCGGTCCGCGCCGACGCTTTTCGGGTTTTCAAGCTGGACGCTGATGCCCGTTTTGATACCCGGGCCGACAATGATCGGGTCGATGTCGAGAAACTTGATGATGCCGTTGCGAAAGGAGTGCATGATCTTGGGAACGACGCTGGAAACGATGACGTTGTGCACGTCGTCAAGGTCGATGCCCGCCGCGGTCAAAAAGTTGACAAGACTGGAACCGTACTCGTCGGAAGTCCGGCGAATCTTAGTCGTCAGCCGATAATTGGCAATCAGATCGTCGTGTTTGAAGACGCCGATCGTGATGTTTGTATTTCCTACGTCGATGGCTACTAGCATGCGTTTTCCTCCAGTGTTTTCATCGTTTTCAAAATGGTTTCGCCCACTTCCTCCTTCGTCAGCGTGCCAAGCTCGACTTTGTCGTCCGGAAAGAAGATCGTGACGACGTTGGTCGAAGTCTGGAAACCGGCTCCTTTGGTAAACAAGTTGTTGGCCACCAGGAGGTCGCAGTGTTTTTTCGCCAGCTTTTCCTTCGCGTTTTGTTCCAGGTTTTCCGTTTCCATCGCGAAACCACAAAGAATCTGCCCTTTTGGTTTGTGGTTGCCAAGCCAGGCGAGAATATCCGGGTTTTTCACAAGCTCGACCGCCATTTCATCGTCCTTTTTTTTCATTTTCTGCTCATGGACGCGTTTTGGACGATAATCCGACACCGCCGCCGCCATAATGATATAGTCCTGCTCGGCGTGGCGGGCCTGTATCGCTTCAAACATGTCCTGCGCGCTGCGCACCGGTACGGTGTCGACCCCCTCGGGCGCCGCCAAATCGACCGGTCCATGCACGAGCGTGACCCGCGCGCCCAGATCGCGCGCCTTTTTCGCGATCGCGAAACCTTGTTTTCCGGACGAGTGGTTGGAAATAAAGCGCACCGGATCCAGCGCCTCCTGCGTCGGTCCCGCGCTCACCAGGACCCGTTTCCCTTCCAAAATCCGGGGAGAGAACAACTGGTCGATCGCCTCCGCGATCGAGTCGACCGAGGCGAGCTTTCCTTTGCCGACATCCTGGCAGGCGAGCATGCCTTCTTCCGGCTCCACGATGTGCCAGCCCAGCTCTCTGGCTCTTTTCAGGTTTTGCCGGGTAACCTCGTTTTCGTACATATGCACGTTCATGGCCGGACAGATCATTTTTTTCGTGTGGCACGCCAGCGCGGTTGTGGAAACGAGATCGTCCGCTATGCCATACACGACTTTGGCGAGGATGTTCGCGGTCGCCGGAACGATGACGAACGCGTCCGCCCACTTGGCCAGGGTGATGTGGGCGATCGGATCCTCGTTCGTCTTGTCGAACAGCGAGGTTTCGCATTTGTGATGGGAAAGTGCCTCAAACGTGATTGGATTCACGAATTCCATCGCGTGAGCGCTGAGGACGACTTTGATTTCATAGTTTTTTTTTCGTCAGCCGGCTCACTAAATCGCACGCCTTGTATGCCGCGATCCCGCCGGTCACCGCGATCACGATATGTTTTTTATCCATAGTATATTGCTTCCAGACATCAAAACGATGTGTGTTCCTTTCTTTTATTTTTTCCATTATAAATCATTGTTCCTGTGATTCCAACGGGAAAAATCGCCAGGGAGGAAACGAATGTGGAAAAGGATGGCCAACATGCGAACTTACGATTGATTTCCCGAAGCGGAGAAGTAAAATAGAACTATGAATATTTTAATCGCCTGCGACTCATTCAAAGGATGTATGTCAAGCGAGCAGGCATGCGAATGTATGAAAAAAGGATTGCGGACCGCCAATCCAAAGTGGCGCGTCGAAACGTATCCGATGGCGGACGGCGGGGAAGGCTTCGCGCAAGTCCTGTGCGGCTACATCCGCGGCAAAATGGTGGAAGTCGAAACCGTGGATTTGCTCGGACGGCGCATCAAAGCCCGCTACGCCTGGAATGAGGAGCAAAAACTCGCCGTTCTGGATGTCGCTAGCTGCATCGGGCTCAACTTGTACGAGCGCGCGGACCGCAATCCGCTGGCCGCGTCGTCGTTTGGCGTCGGGCTGCTTATGAAGGACGCCTTGCGGCGCAAGTGCCGGAAGATGATCATCGGTTTGGGCGGCTCGGGAAGCAACGACGGCGGAATGGGGATCCTGAAGGCGTTTGGCGCCAAATTTTACGATGCCCAGCGCCAGCTGCTGTCGCCCAACGCTTACAATCTGGAACGCATCGCCTTTATCGACAAACGGGGATTTTCGTTTGATCGCGACGTCGAGCTGATCGTGGCGTGCGACGTGAAAAACCGGCTGCTCGGAAAAAACGGGGCGACGTACACGTTTGGTCGGCAAAAGGGGATTTTCCCTTCGCAAATGAAGCGGCTCGACACCGCCATGGCCCACTACAATCAAAAAATCGACCAGACGTTTCACGTCGACATGGACGCGTTTGAAGGCTCGGGCGCGGCCGGGGGCATCGGCGGAGTGCTTTTGGGCGTGTTCCGGGCCTCGATGCGCCCCGGCATCGAGGTGTGCATGGACTACGCCCGCTTTCCGGACGCGCTCGACAAGGCCGACCTCGTTTTTACCGGTGAAGGACAGACCGACGCCCAAACCTTGTATGGAAAAGTGCCGTACGGCATCGCCAAGGTCGCTTCGCGCCGCCACGTGCCGGTGGTGTGCTTGAGCGGCGCGCTGGGCGCGGGCTACGAGCCCCTCTACAAGGAAGGCGTCATCGGCATTTTTTCGACGGCGGACCGGGCCATGGACTTTCAGACCGCGCTGTCGTGCGGAAAGGAAAAGCTGGAGGCGCTCGCGTTTTCAGTGGGCAAACTCATTAGAGGAATCGAGGAGATCAAAGATGAATAAAAAAATACAAAAAATCGTGGCGGGAGCGCTTGTGCTCGTGCTCGGTTTCGCGCTGACGGCTTGCGCGGCCAAAAAGGATTTTCAGGAAGAGCCGGTCACGATGGCGGAATTGAACGAGAAAATCGAAAAAAAGGAATCGTTCAAGCTGCTGGTGGAGCGGGACAACTGTCCGTTTTGCCAGGAACTCAACGACTATGTGGACGAAACGAAAAAGGATCACGACGGAACCGTGTACGTGCTGGATGTGACGGATTTTGATTTCAAGCGTGAAAAGGAAGACGATTTGACGCTTGTGTCGGAAAACGAGGATGGCAAGCAGTTTCTCGCCCTGTTTCCTTATTTTTTATACACCCCGACGATTTACACGATCGAGAAGGGCGTGGTGCAACAGGCGGCCATCGGCTACGATCCGCAAAACCAGACGATGAGCTTGTGGGATGTCGATTCGTCCATCGACTGGGACAGCGCGGAAACGACCGGCGTCTGGGATTATTTGGAATCCTAGCCTATGAAAACGATCGCGATTATCGCCACCGGCGGCACGATTGCGGGTCAAGGCAGCGCCTCGGCCTACAAGGCGGGGGAAATCGACGTGGATTCGATCATCGCCAGCATTCCGCGAATCAACGAGCTGGCCAGGCTGCATTTGATTTCCCTGTACCAAAAAGACTCCAACGACATTACCGCCCGGGACTGGGTCGAGCTGCGGAATTTGTGTTACGCGCTTGGTCATGACGACTCCATCGACGGTATCGTCATCACGCATGGCACGGATTCGTTTGAGGAAACGGCGTACTTCCTGAACCTGACACTGGATATTCGCAAACCGGTCGTGATGACGGGCGCCATGCGTCCGGCGACGGCCACCAGCGCGGATGGGCCGATGAATTTGTACGAAGCGGTGGCGCTGGCGACCCATCCGCAAGCGAGCGACGCGGGCGTGCTGGCGGTGTTCTCGGACACGATTTATTCGGGGCGGGACATCACGAAGACCAACAGCATCAAAACCGACGCCTTCAAAATGGGCGAGTTTGGAACGCTAGGCTATATGCGGGACGAGAAAGTGTACTTGCAGAATATGCCGTATCGGATGCATACGTATCAAAGCGAGTTTTCCACGCTGGAGTACGACACGCTGCCCAAGGTATCCATTTACTATGTGCACGCGGACTGCGACCCGAAACTGTTGGAGTGGATGCTCGCGCACAATGACGGGGTCGTGCTGGCGGGAAGCGGCTCGGGCAATTATCCCGATTCGATCCGCCGCGTTTTGGAAACGAACGAGACGTCGTGCGTCGTCGTGCGCGCCTCCCGGATTTTGGAGGGCGCGGTGTTTGACTCGGATGTGTTCGACCCGCTGCGCAAAACGATTCCGGCGTACCGGCTTTCGCCGCACAAGGCGCGGATCCTGCTTATGGTCGGTCTGGCGGCCGGCTGCGACGAGGAGCGCTTGCGCAAGGCGTTTGAAACGTATTGAGGACGACAAAGAAGAAGCCCGATTCCGGGCGCTTTTTTTTGGCAATGCGGTATAATGAAATGGACAACAGGAAGAAGAAGGAAAAAAAACAACTATGATCAATATTCTTGCTTTTGATTTAGACGGCACGCTGCTTACTTCGCAAAAGACAATCGACCCGCGAACGCTGGCGGCGATTGAAAAAGCCAAACAGGCGGGCATGCACATCGTGATTGCTTCCGGACGCGATAAAAACGGCTGCCGGTTTGTTTACGAGCCGCTCGGGCTGGAACAAGGTCCGCATTTTCTCGCGCTCGTCAACGGGCAGATCTTGTATGATTTTGAAAAAAAAGAATACGATTTGGACGATGTTCTGCTGCCGGAAGACGGATTGAAGATCCAGGAAGTGTGCCGGAAGTACAATGTGGAAGGCATCTTTTGCTGCGGGTACGATTTTTACAGCTACATTTCCCGGCTGGGACGAATTAAAAAAACGGTGAAAACCATCGTGCGCGGCGAGCCGGCCGACTACGGGCTGAAAGCGGGGGCCAGCCACCGCAACTTTATCGACTTGCCATACAAAGACATTACCTTGACGCAGGACATCAACAAAGTGTGCCTCGTTCATTCGGCGTCGTTTTTCGATAAAAACCTCGACAATCTCAAGGCGGACCTGAAGGACTACGACGTGTTGCTCGTGGGGCCAGAATGGCTAGAAATCATGCCAAAGGGCGTTTCCAAGGCGTCGGCGCTTGACAAGATCGCCCGCAAGCTGGGCTATACGATGGAAAACGTCATGGCGTTCGGGGACGCGGAAAACGATGTGGAAATGCTGGCGAAAGCGGGCATCGGCGTGGCGATGGGCAACGCGATGGATACCGCTAAAGCGGCGGCCAATGTCGTGACGAAAACCAACGACGAAAACGGGATTGGCGAAGTCATCGACAAGCTGCTCGAAGGAAACGAGGATTTTTTGAAAGTCGGCATCATATAGAAATGAGGATACAATGAAATACGTAAGAGAATTGAACGAAAAAGACCGGAAGGCGCAGCTCGATTTGATTTGCGAAGGGTTCCCGTGGAATACGCCGGAGGCGATGAAGGCGCGCTTTGACTTGCTCGTCGCGCATTCGGACTCGTTTGGCTCGTTCGAAGACGAAACGCTGGCAAGCCAAATTATCGCCACGCCGTATACGATCGACTTTTTTGGGACGCCGTATACGATGGCGGGCATTGGTTTCGTGGCGACGTCCGAAAATTTTCAGCACCAGCACCGAATCGACGATTTGATGAGTGCGATCTTTAAAAAACTGCATGAAAAGGGATGCGTCCTGTCGTATCTGGCGCCGTTTTCCTATCGGTTTTACCGCCGGTTCGGCTACGAGAAAGTGTTCGACGTGCTGGATTTTCAAATCGTCCAGCGGGATTTGCCGCGCTTCGACCACACGTACCGCATCGAAGAGGCGGATTGGGCGCAGGCCGCGCCAATCGTGCACGACTTGTACGCCAGACGCGCCAACCGGGCGCGCGGGCTGATGGCGCGCGAGCCATGGTGGGAAGAGTACAAGTTTCATTTGCGCAAGCCGTACCGGTTTTGGATCGCGTACGAAGACGACGAGCCGGTCGGCTACATGGCGTATTTGGAGGACTTGGAAAAGCGGACGCTGTCCATTTTTGAAATCGTCGGGCAGGAGCCGGTGCTGCGCGCGTTTCTGGCCCAGCTGCGCGAGCAGGAAGGCGTGGACACGATCGCCTATTCGTGCTGTCAGGGACTGGATGAGATCGTCGATATTTTAGAGGACGCCAGCCCGGAAACCACGATCCGGTTTCAGCGGGGCATGATGGCGCGCGTCGTGGACGTGGAGGCGTTTTTGCGCTCGTATCCATTCGCCCGCAAGGCGAAGTTCGCTATCGAGATTCGCAGCGACCGTTACGCGCCATGGAACGTTGGCATATACGAGGTGGAGCACCGAAAAGGGCACACGAAGGTGAAGAAGGTGTTCCGCACGGAAGAGCCGACGGCCCGCATGGATATCGAAGTGTTCGTGAAGTTGTTTTTTGGCGTGTTCGATCTGAACCGGGATCGCGGGCGCGTCGAGGCGGACGCGAAGCTTTGGCCGATGATCGCGCGCTGCGTCCGGCCGCAAGGCGTGTTGTTCGCGGATTATTTTTGAAAAAACATTTCAAAAACACATGTAAATCTTTCAATAAAGATGTATAATAATGAAACCGGCATATCAATGGAGGTCTTTATGAAAGCGTTAGAGAACAATGTATATTTTTGGCAAAAACTCGACACACTGCTCCTGTCGTGCACGTGCACGATCGACAGGCCCAAAGGATCGACACATTTTAAATATTCCAATCTCGTATATCCGGTTGACTATGGATTTTTGGCGGACAGCGTGGGATCGGATCAAAGTCCGATCGACTTGTTCAAAGGATCCGGAAAAGCCAACCGGGTGGAGGCGATCGCCATTTCGGCGGATATTTTGAAAAAAGATTGCGAAGTGAAGCTTCTGGTCGGGTGCACCGAGCAGGAAACGGAGAAGATCCTACAGTTTTTGAATCAGACTCAATTCCAGAAAGCGATCCTTGTGCGCAGAGGGAAAGAGATGCCATCATGGGCGACCAGCGACTAAGAAGCTGGTCGTTTCTTTTGTACCGGGAAACCGAAAGGCATAAAATAAAAAGGAACGGAGGTAATCAAATATGTTTACTGTCAACTTAAAAGGGGAAAAAACTCTAAAGAACTTGCAGACGGCTCTGGCCGGCGAAGTGATGGCGTACACAAAATACCAGTGGTACGCGCAACAGGCGCTCAAAGACGGATATCGGGTTCTTTACGATATTTTCAATGAAACCGCGGCCAACGAAAACGAGCACGCGAGAATGTGGTTCAAGGCGCTTCACGACGGCGAGATTCCGGGAACGGTTCAAAATCTGACGGACGCCTGGGCCGGCGAGAATTACGAATGGGAAACGATGTATGACACGTTTGCCAAAGAAGCCGAAGAGGAAGGCAACACGCAAATGGCGGAGCTGTTCCGCAAAGTCGGCGAGATCGAGCACCATCACCGCGACCGGTATCAAACGATGCTCAACGAAGTGCAGGGCGGAACGGTGTTCAAACGCGACCACAAAGTAAAATGGATGTGCTTGAAGTGCGGATATATTTGCGAGGCGGAGGAAGCGCCGCTCAAATGTCCGGTTTGCCAAAACAGCCAGGCCAACTTCCAGGAGCTTATTGATTACGACTGCTAAAAAGGCGGCGGGGAGTGATTCCATTCACTCCTCTTTTTGTTTTATAATGGAAAAAGAAACGAGGTTTTAATGATGAACGACAATGAACAGGAAATCCGGGCCCACATCGAAAAGATCGCTTATCCGACTTTTGAACAGCGGGTGCGGGAATGGATCGCCGCAGGAAAACTGGGCGCGCCGTACACGGTCCTTGAACAAATATTTTTGATGGCGAAAGCGGGCGGCGAAGGCGTCGTGCCCGTTCGGAACAACTTGGATCAAAACGGGGAGCTGTCCGGCTTTACGATCAAAACGGTGCGCGCGGGACAGGAAGGCGCCCACTATGTGCCGGTGTTTACGCGTAGCGTGTATGCCGAGAAGGCCGGCTCGCGTACGAACGTCATCGCCTACCCGCTCCAGAAGCTGATGCAAATCGCCGGCAGCGATCCGCAATGCGCCGGTCTGGTGTTCGATCCATGGACGTACGATTTCGTCGTGCCGGCGGACGCGTGCCGTTTCTTTTTGGAAGAAGCGCAAAAGCAGCAGGCGTAGGCGCGAAGAAAAAGATGGAACGCTGCAACGCTCCATCCTAGATGAGTGAATGTAAACCACTTCGTTTACGGTTCCATTATAGGCGAAAACCGAAAAAAATGAGGGGATTTTGCTTGCGATTGAACGCACATTTTCAATTTCGATAAAAAAATTTTGAAAATTTGTTAACAGATGCGAACGTGTGGCGATTGTGGTATTCTTTCTCTATGAGTCAAATTGAAATTTTATCGTGCGAGCAGGCTTTGCGCGCGCTTGGCGAAGGAGAAGTCGCGCGGATGGTCGAGCAGCCGATCCTTGTTCGCCAAAAGGAGGATAAGCTGCTGACGGTGCATCCAAACTGGCATGCCGCGTTGTCCGTACCGGAATTTCGGGCGCTGTTTCCTACGATGCACTTTCGCGTCGTGGCGCGGGAAGACGGCATCGACGAGGCGAAAGACGCGGATTACTACGCGTGGAGGAGTAAATACTTATGAATTGGGATGGCGGGATCTTGCTTTGGCTGCAAGACCATGTGCGGCACGTCGGCCTGGATACGATCGTGTTGTGGATCACGAACTCGATTCCGTTTGTGGCGGGACTGTTCGTGGTTTTGCTTTGTTTTAAAAAGACGAGAAGGTTCGCGATTTTCGCGTTGGCGAGTCTGGCGATTTGTCTGGCGTGCAACGCCTTTGTGATCAAGCCGTTTTTTTCCAGGATCCGGCCGTTTATCGCCATTCCTGGTCTTGATCTGCTTGGTCCGGTGCCGGGCGGCTCGTCCTTTCCCTCCAGCCACACGACGGCGGTGTTCGCTCTGGCGTGGATGAGCTTGTGGTGCAAACAGAAAAAATGGACGATTCTGCTTTTTGCGTACGCGATCGTTGTCGCCCTGTCGCGCTTGTATTTGGGCGTGCATTATCCGACGGATGTGCTGGGCGGTATTTTGGTGGCTTGCGTGTTAAGCTGGCTGACGTATCGGGCGCTGAAAGCGGTGGGCGCGAAACCCTAGGAAGAGATCGAAGGATCTCTTTTTTTTTTAATTAAATGTAACCATTGATATTACACCTAGCTTGTGATATCCTCTTTTTGTAATAATAAAGGTTACATTGATGGAAGAAGGGAAATTATGCTGGATTTGGAGCTGGAAATTTTGTGCTTGCTGGGAACGGGAATCTGGATTGAAAAAAAGGGGATGCTGAGCGCGCAAACGGTTTCGCAGCTGACGGATTTTGTTGTGGATATCGTGTTGTCGTGCGCGATCGTTTCCTCGTTCGAGATGAAGCTGACGTCCGAAATCCTCGTTTCGACAAGCCAGGTGTTCGTGATTGCCATCGGGATGCAAGGCTTGTACTGGATCTTGAACCGGTTTCTTTACCGAACGTGGGGAAATGGTGAGCAAATTTGCGCGAAGTACGCCACGATGGTGACGAACGCGAGTTTTATCGGCATGCCCATCGCGCAAAATCTTTACGGAGCGACGGGTCTGTTGTTCGCGTCTATCAGCGTGTTGCCGCAGCGCGTTTTGATGTGGTCGTACGGCTTGTCGTTGTACACAAACCAAAAACAAGACGTCGACTGGCGGAAGATCCTGTTTCATCCGTGCGTTGTTTCGATTTTTATCGGCATAGGCGTTATGGCCGCGTATGGCGCCGGATTCGTTTTGCCGGAAGGCGTATCGAAAACGCTCAGCATGGTGGGGAGCTGCTCGACGCCGTTGTGTCTGGTTATTATCGGCACGATTGTCGGCCGCTTGGACTGGAATGATCTTTTTCCATGGCGTGGTTTTCTCTTTAGCGTGTACCGGGTCTTGTTCCCGCCCGCTATGGCTCTGCTGCTCGTGTGGTGTCTGCTCGTCAATACGCTGGCGAAACAGATTTCCATTTTGCTGGCGGCGATGTCCACGACGGTCATTTTGGCGGAAAAATACCAAAAGAATCCGAAATTCGCAAGCCAGCTCATGGTTTTGTCGACATTTTTGTCTTTTGTGAGTATTCCGCTGTTCACGTTTGTTTTACAATGGATCTAAGAAGGAGAAAAAATATGAAGGATCAAAACGAGATTTTCGCGCTGGTGCGCCGGTATCAGGCCGCGATTCACACCCAGGACATCGAGGCGTTTAAAAGCTTGTGGACCGGAAAAAACAATACGCTCATTTCCATTACCGATTCGTATAGCGGACTTGATTCGATTACAAGGGATTTTTTGATTGGCGGTATTCAGGGCGCGTATGAACGGATCGAGCTGATTGCCGAGGATATTCAAGTGCGCTTTGTTGCCGAGGAGCTGGCCATCGTGATTTTCCAGTATCGTACAGAGTGCGTCAGACGGGAAACGGGCGAGTCATACGGCATCCGGGGACTGGAAACGCAAGTTGTGCAAAAAGTGGATGGACAATGGAAACTCGTCCATGTGCATTATTCGAAATAAAAAAGAGAAACGCCTTTAGCATTTCTCGTAAATCTCGTAAATTAGCTGTTCTGTGTCATCCCAGCCAAGGCACGGGTCGGTAATCGACTTGCCGGGCACCATGTCCTCGCCAATTTCCTGCCGGCCTTCCTCGAGGTAGCTTTCGATCATCAAGCCTTTGACGAGGTTCTTGAGCTCGGGTTATACTTTCTGGAATGGAGCACTTCCTTGGCGATGCGGATCTGCTCCTTGTATTTTTTGCCGGAGTTGTAGTGGTTGCAGTCGACAATGACGGCCGGATTTTTCAAATCGGCCTTTTTGTAGGCGTCCAGCAGCCGGATGAGATCCTCGTAGTGGTAGTTCGGGATCGCGGTGCCGAATTTGTCGACGCCGCCACGCAAAATCGTATGCGCCAGCGGGTTGCCTGTCGTTTCCACGTCGTACAGGCGATGGATAAAGTTGTGCGGATGCTGGGCGGCCGTCACGGAATTGAGCATGACGGAAAAATCGCCGCTCGTCGGGTTTTTCATGCCGACCGGGATGTCCGCGCCGCTGGCCACGAGCCGGTGCTGCTGGTTTTCAACCGAGCGGGCGCCGACGGCCTCGTAGCTGAGCAAGTCGTCGAGATAGTCGCGGTTGTTTGGATACAGCATTTCATCGGCCGCGGAAAGGCCGGTTTCCTGCACGATGCGCAAATGCATCTTGCGGATGGCGATGATGCCCGACAACAAGTCCGAAGGCTCGTTGGGATCGGGCTGGTGCAGCATGCCTTTGTAGCCGTCACCCGTCGTGCGCGGCTTGTTCGTGTAGACGCGGGGAATGATCAGGATTTTGTCGCTGACCTTGTCTTCGATCGCTTTAAGGCGATGCACGTATTCGACAACGGTTTCCGGATTGTCGGCAGAGCATGGTCCGACAATCAAAATGAATTTGTCGGATTTGCCGGTAAAGATATCTTTGATCTGCTCGTCGCGGATCGCTTTTTTTTGTTTGGATTCCTCATCCATGGGAATGAGCTCTTTCAAGACGTCGGGACTTGGAAGCTCATGGTTGATCTTGAACGCCATAGGGTTACCTCTCTTTTCCTCTCTATGATACGCAATTTTTGGAAATTACTTGTTCATTATACTCAAAATGAAAGAAATTGAAAACAATGAAAACGAATTATTCGTTTTTCAACTCTTCTCCCACGTGAGGACGGATGAAATGTTCCAGAGAATAGTCCCACAATGCTTTGGAGCCCAGGGCGGAGGGCTCGTTGCGCTGGAGCACCTGGCTCAATTTGATCCCATTGCGTTTCCACATTTCGCCGCCGGTCGCGTCGTTGAGCATTGTCGGCTGGAAGTTGTCGAGGCAGCGGGCGAATTTGGCTTCCGGAGTCTTTCGCTCTTCGAACTCCTGCCACAAGGAAAGAAAAAACTGTTTTTGATCGGCGGGAAGGAGACCGAAGAGGCGGTTGGCCGCTTTTTGCTCGCGCTCGAAATGGCTGGCCTGCCCTTGCTCGTCGTAGGCGTACGTGTCGCCGGCGTCGATTTCCACGATATCGTGGATCAGCAGCATCGTGACGGTTTTGAGCAAGTCGATATCCTCGTTGGCGTATTCGCTTAAAACAATCGCCATGAGCGCGGCGTGCCAGGCGTGCTCGGCGTCGTTTTCAAAGCGGGAAGCGTCGGATAAAAGCGTGCGGCGCTCGATGTTTTTTTCTTTGTCGATTTCTTTCGCGAAGGCGATTTGGGACTGGAGTCTGTCAGCGGATTTTGCAGCGGTCATTTTTGTTCCTCTACTTTCATGGTTTTTATTGTACAATGTTTTTTGTTTTTTTCCTATATGTGATATGGTGGACGGGGAAACGCGGAAAACGATATGAATCGGTAGAAGAAGGTGATGACGATGCAGGTTTCCATTACGGCGCGAAAGACGATCATTCAAGGTTTGAAACTGGCTGCCGGCACGATTCTCGCGGTGGCGCTTTCGAAAAGTCTGGGAATATTGTCCCCGTACGCGACGGGAACGATCGCGTTGATTACGCTGCTTTCAAGCAAATGGGAAACCGTGCGGCTCACGCTGTATCGTCTGCTGACGTATTTTGTGACGGTGGCGGTTTCCTGGGTCGTGTACCGGCTCGTTCCGCTGCCCATCGTCGCGTTTGGACTCATCATGGCGGTACTGTACTGGTTGTACAACGCGTGGCATTTGTTGTCGACGCTGGCGGTGAATGGCGTCATTTGCTCGCATTTTATGACGTATCAGGACTTTAGCCCGGACATGATTTTGCATGAGTTTTTGATTGTGCTCATTGGCGTGCTAAGCGCGCTGCTTATCAACCAGTTTTACACGAAGCGAACGACAGAGCGGGCGCTTCGGGCGTGGATGGCGAAAAGCGATCAGGAGCTGGTGGCGATCCTGGAGCGGATCGCCAATCATTTGGACGAGGAGCCGGCCAAGGTGTTTCATGTGACGGCGTACGAGGAAAGCCTGACGAAAGCGTACGCGCTGGCCAGAGATTTTGAGGAAAACACGTTTTCCAAACACACCAATTACTATGTCCAGTATTTCAAGATGCGGCTGGCGCAGTGCCATATTTTGAAAAGCATGCTTTGGGAGCTTCGCCGCATGCCAATGAATCCAAAACAGTCCAAAGTCGTGACGAATTACATTCGCTATTTGTCGCGGTATATTTTGGAAACCAACGCCCCTTTGGCGCAGCAGGAAGAGCTGGAAAAGCTCATGCGGCAAATGAAGGACGAGCCGCTGCCCGCGACGCGGCAGGAGTTTGAGAGTCGGGCGTATTTGATGCACATTCTTCTCGATCTCGAGGAGTTTGTCGCGTGCAAGCAGCATTATATTGACGGATTGAGCGAAAAACAAAAAGCCGCGTACTGGCGGTCATGAACATAAGGCGAAGAAAAAGGTCTGTTTCGAAAAGGAGCAGACCTTTTTTCATACGTAAAGATTCAATCCAGCGAGTGAAGCAGCCGGGAATACCGCAAGGCGTACCATAAAATGAGCGCGGCGATCGCCGAAGCGATGCCTTCCAGGGAAAAGGAGAAAAACTCGATTCCGGGGCACCACACACAAAGGCAGGCGCACAGTGCGAAGCAGGGGATCAGGATCCATAAAATCAAAGCGGTCGTGGAACGATCGGCGAGTAAAAGTTTTAACATGTGTTTTCTCCTCCTTATGGTTCTAATTATAAGAGCGGACGTGGAAAAAGAAGAAGGGAACGCTTAAAATGAAACAACTTTTTCAGTTTTTGAAAGAAAATGCGTGAATTTTGAGAAAACGGGATGAAAATGGCGGCGAGGAAGAAAAAAATGAAAAAATAAAGCTTTAAGGGTGGTCATTTATAAATAAAAGCGTACAATAAAGACGAGGGGATAGAATTTCTGGCGCGGAAAGCCTGGAATGTTCTATCTGATAAGCAAAACGCACAAGGGAACCGCTATTTTTAAAGCGCTTTTCCAGCCGCGGCGTTTGCGGAAAGTTCAATCAAAGGTTTAGAGAATATAAAAAAAGAAGTCTTAATGTCCTTTCGGGGTCATATCGAAGACTTCTTTTTCTTTTACGAGATCGGCGTAAATGAGCTGGATGAAAATAAAGCCAAGCGGAATCAAAGTAAACCAGATGGCCCGGCCGGAAAACACCGCGCACAAAAATGTGGAGAGCACGCCACCGGCCACAAAGACGCCCAGCATGCCGACATGCAGCCACGCCCGCTTGGAGAACGCCTGGTTTTCCGGATGCTTGAGGGCTTTGACGATATGGATGCCAAGCTGGCGGACGTGGTTGGTGCAAAAGGTCGTCGCCATCGGAATGCCTCGCGCCTGGCGAAACGTGTTGTACTGCATCGAGCACAGCACGTTGATCGTAATCTGGGTGATTTGGAACGGCGCGCTGTCCGGCACGAAGCCCAGCAGGGCGACCGCCACGATTTCCAAACCGATCAGGATCGTGTCCCAGCGCAGCCAGTGATGTTTTTTGATCGGGGAGGGGAGCGCCTCAGAAACGATGGTTCCAAGCAGGTAGGCGCCCATCGGCACGAGGTAGTATACGGCTTTCATGAAGTTGGCGCTGCCCAGCGCCATGGCGAACAACACAAAGTTGGCGGTTTGCGCGTTGCAAAACACGCCCCCGCGAATCGAATACGTGTAGGCGCCGTAAAAGCCGCCGACGAACATCAGCAAAAGGAACACGTGGCGCTTTTCGCATTCCAGATACTCGAATTCGCTTTCCTCGGTTTCCTCGATTTGTTCTTCGGCGAGCTCGTCGATGAGCTCTTCCTCAATTTCCTGTTCCACTTGTTTTTGAAGTTGATTCATACGCCCCCTATTATACTCGGGAATGAAAAAAAGTGGACAGAGAGCCTTTAAAAAATGGATTTTTTTGTTGACAGCGCTTTCAGCTGGCCGACAGGATGGCCCCGCACAAGACAACCAGGGCAAACAGCACTTCCCGCCCCGAAGGGACGGCGCCCAAAATCAAAAAAGACAAGCCGATCGACCAGGCGACGTACGTAATATTGAGCGGCATCGCTTTCGTGGATCCGATTTGGTGCAGCGCGTGATAATAGCACAAGTACGACGCCGTGCCGGACAGCGCCGCCAGCGCGATCCAGCCTATATGATGTTGGACGACCATAGTTTCCGCCAGTTCCCAGCCCGAAATCAAATTCATGATGACAAGCCCGTATCCAAGGGCGGAAACGCCCTGGCGCATCCACAACGCCTGGTCGCTGGAAATCGTTTCTTTTTTCATTCCCTGCTGCGCGAGCAAGCCTTCCAGTCCCCAGCACACCATGCAAAGCAGGGCGCAGCCAAGGCCAAGCGGAAAATTTCGAATCGAATCGCTTGGCGTCATCGACAACGCCACGACACCACCCAAGGCGACAAACATGCCAAAAACTTGTTTTCGAGTCAGCTTTTCCTTGAACAGGACAACGGCCATCAGCGCCCCAAAGGCGGGATACAAGCTGGAAAACGCGGCCGTGTAGCTTGGTCCCATGAAGAAGATCGCGCTGACATAGCCGCTCATGCCGAGCGGGCCGCCCAAAATCGAAGCCAGAACGATCCAAAGTCCTTGTTTCGAACGTAACACGCGCACCGCTTTTTTTATTCCCTTTTTCCATCCATGGTAAAACGTCAAATAAACAAACGAGCAGGTGTCGTGCAAAAACGCCGCCACGAGCGGCGCGATGAGCAGCGCCTCGTAAAACGAGAGCGCCTTCGAGAGCACGACCGTGTCCAGCGCCCATAAGACGCCCGCGAGCAATCCAAAACCCATAAAATAAATTCCCCCTTTTTCGCTTGTTTATTTTACCATAGGCTATGTCGAAAGGTCGCAGGCGAAATGCAGGCAAACGCATTGTTGCAAGGGCAAAGGACACGATACAATATAAAAACACAGGAAAGAAGAGGATCTTATGCAGTATACAGTGAATCATCGAAACGAGGAAATCGTCGTATTGGATGTGACGATTTCCAAAACAGAATTGGAAGAGGCGATGGGCAAGGCGAAAGAAATGCTCCAAAACGCAGACGAGAAGACCGTGCGCCAATACGCTCTCAACTACGAGATTTCCAAGGCGATTGAGGAAGAGTTTGTCAAGACGCGCTCGAAGCTGGCCACCGAGCCGGAAATCGAAGAAAAGGAAAACGAAAACGGCGATATCGAGGCGCGGGTGACGTGCACTTTGATTCCGGCCATCGAAGTGGGACAATACACCAACTTCCGGCTGGAAAAACAAGTTGTCGACGTCAAAGAGGAAGAGGTGCTGGCGGAAGCCCAAAAACAAATCGCCGCGCATCCGGTATGGGAGGAAACCGACCAGCCGGCCACCTCCGGAAGCCAGGTCATCATCGACTTTGTCGGAAAAAAAGACGGAACGGTGTTTGAAGGCGGAAGCGGAACGGATTATCCGCTCGTTCTTGGATCGGGCGCTTTTATTCCCGGCTTTGAAACGCAGCTGATTGGCATTCGAAAGGGCGAGCAAAAAGCGGTGGAAGTGACTTTCCCGGCCGATTATTTTGAAAAGAGCCTGGCGGGCGCGCCGGTCGTTTTCGACGTGACGTGCAAAGCGGTGCAGGAAGCCGTGGAGCCGGAGCTTACGGACGCGTTTGTCGCCAAGCTGGGCCACGAGCAAATCAAAACGGTCGAGCAGCTGAAGGAAACGGTTAAAAACCATCTCGTTTCCGTGAAGGAACGCGAGGCGGACGACAAGCTCGCGGCGGCGATTTTGGAAAAAGTGATGGCGCAAGTGGAAGTACGCGTTCCGCAAAAGATGATTGACAACCAGGTGGCCCAGCGCTTGAGCCAGCTTCAAAATCAAATCCAGCAGTACGGGATGACGATGGAGCAGTATTTGAAAATGAGCGGACAGGAACTGGACGCGTTGAAAGCGCAGCTCGTTCCGATGGCGACGCAGGAAATCAAGCAGGCGCTCGTGCTGGACGCGATCGCTCAAAAGGAGCAAATCAAAGCGGACGAGAAGGAACTGCAAGCCGAGTACGAGCTGCTCGCGCGGGTGTATCAAATGCCGGCTTCCCAGCTGGTGCAAATGATTCCGGCGCCGGCGGTGGCGACGCAAATCGCGCAGCGCAAGACGATGGACTTCTTAAAAGACCACAACAACGAAGGGGACAAAGCCGGGCAGTAGCCGGCTTTTTTCAAAAATGAAACACAATGAAAAAAAGAAAGCATCCCAATACCAAAACCGTGTTAAAATAAACGAAAAAGAGAGGGAATAAATATGGGATTTCCAGAAGGATTTTTATGGGGCGGCGCAATCGCGGCCAATCAGGTTGAGGGAGGCGCGCGCGAAGGCGGAAAAGGATTTTCCGTCGCCGATATGGCGCGATACAAGCCCGATGTCGACGTAAAGAACTATCAGGCGCACAACGCGATTTCGCTCGACGAAATCGAGCGGGCGATTCAGGACGGGGACGACGCGTATCCAAAGCGGCGCGGCGTCGACTTTTACCATCGCTACAAGGAAGACATCGCGCTGTTCGCGGAAATGGGATTTAAAACGCTTCGTCTTTCGATCGCCTGGTCGCGGATGTTTCCGCGCGGCGAGGAGGAACTGCCTAACGAGGAAGCGGTCGCGTATTATCTTGACGTGTTCAAGGAACTGAAAAAGTACGGGATCGAGCCGGTTGTCACGTTGTCGCATTACGAGATGCCGCTGGATCTGGCGCTGAAATACAATGGCTGGACGAGTCGCAAAATGATTGACTACTTTTTGAATTTCGTGTTTGCGTGCTATTCGAATTTTGGCGAATACGTGAAGTACTGGCTGAACTTCAACGAGATCGACTCGATCATCCGGCATCCGTTTACGAGCGGGGGCATCGTGCCCCAGCTTTGCGAGCCGGGAACCTTGCGCCAGGCGTGCTATCAGGGGGCGCATCATCAGTTTGTGGCGAGCGCGTACGCGAAGATGCTGATGGAAAAACTGCTGCCGGACGCGAAGATGGGCTGCATGCTGACGAAACTGACGACATATCCGCGCACGTGCCATCCGGAGGATGTCGCCTTGACGCAGCAAGTCAATTTGGAAAACTTGTTTTACACGGACGTGATGGTGCGCGGCGAATATCCAAAGCTCATGCGCAAGCGGTTCGAGCAGGAAGGTATTCGAATCGAGATGCGGGAAGAGGACGAGGAAGTGCTCAAGGACGGCACGGTCGACTTCGTTTCGTTCAGCTACTATATGTCACGTACGGAATCGGCCAGTCCAGACGCGGACCGGGTGCCGGGCAACACAGTGACCGGGGTGAAAAATCCGTTTTTGCCAAGCAGCGACTGGGGGTGGCAAATCGACCCGGTTGGATTGCGCATCTCGCTGGTTGAATTGTACGACCGCTACCAGGTGCCGTTGTTTGTCGTGGAAAACGGCATGGGCGCCATGGATGTCGTGGAGGCGGATGGAAGCATCCACGATCCGTACCGGATCGCTTATTTTAAAGACCATTTTCTGGAAATGGAGAAGGCGATCGACCTGGGCGTGGAGGTTATGGGCTACACGTCGTGGGCGCCCATTGACTTGATTAGCGCGTCGACGAATCAAATGAGCAAGCGGTACGGCTTCATTTATGTCGACCAGGACGACGAAGGCCGCGGCACGCTGGAGCGAAGGCGGAAGGATTCTTTTTACTGGTACAAGGACGTGATCGCGTCCAACGGGAAAAGCTTGCACGAGGAAAATGAGGATTGAATTTTGAATATATAGTTTCGCGCCTTCTCTTGCAGGCAAACGGTTATCCGAATTGTTATGGAGAGATTATAATGAAACTGTAGAAAGAAGATGGATCATCATGGATAAAAAAATCAATAAACCAAATAAAGACACAGTGCTGATCGAGGCGGTTGTTGCCAAAGCCGACTTGGATGAAGTCATTAAAAACGTCGCGGAAAGCCAAAAATCGGAAGACGAGGCGGCCAATTTAGAGTCCGCGAAACAATTCGAGGCGATGCAGCTCATTCAGGAGGCGATCATCGAAGAAGGATTGAAGCTGGCGACCCAGCCGGAAATCGAATTTAAAGAGGAAAAAGACGGCGACTTGCGCATTACGGTGGCTTGCACGCTCGTACCGGATGTCAATTTAGGAAAGTATACGGGATTCGAAGTGCTGAAAGAAGAAGTCAGCGTAAGCGACGAGGAAGTGCTGGAGTATGTTAACCAGCAAATCCAGTCCCAGGATATGTGGGAGGACGTGGATCGGCCCGCGCAGGACGGCGACCAGGTCGTTATCGACTTTATCGGCGTGAAAGACGGCGTTCCGTTTGATGGCGGAAGCGCGGAAAACTATCCGCTGATCTTAGGTTCGCATTCCTTCATTCCCGGATTTGAAGAGCAGCTGATTGGCATTCAAAAGGGAGAACAAAAGGAAATCAACGTTTCATTCCCTGAGGATTACTTTGAAGCGTCGCTGGCGGGCGCGCCGGTTGTTTTCCAAGTCACCTGCCACGCGGTGAAGGAAAAGATCGCGCCGCAGCTCGATGACGCGTTTATCGAAAAGCTCGGTTTGGAAAATGTGAAAACCGTCGAGGAGTTCAAGGCGACGTCCAAAGAACATATGCGGGAGATCAAAGAGCAGGAAGCCAAAAACAAGCAGGCGATTGAAATTTTGGACAAGGTCGTCGCGGATGCGCAAGTGGAAGTGCCGCAAAAGATGATCGACCAGCAAGTCGACCAGCAGCTTAACGAGCTGAAAGGTCAGCTCCAGCAATACGGCATGCAGTTTGACCAGTATATGCAAATGGCGCAGACAACCGAGGAAGAGTTCAGAAAGCAGCTTGAGCCACAGGCGGTTACGCAAATCAAACAAGCGCTGATTCTGATCGCGATCGCTGAAAAAGAAAAGATCGAAGCGACACAGGAAGAAATCGCGCAGGAATATGAATTGATGAGCAATCTTTACCATATGCCGGCCGAACAGCTTCAAATGTTCATTTCCGACGATGTCATTCGTCCGCAAATCGTGCAGCGCAAGACGTTGGATTTCTTAACGAAAAACAATTCAAAATAAAATATGTTAGCCAGCAGCCGCTGGCTTTTTTTTTGTATGAAAAAGACCTTCAGTTGAAGGCCTTTAGGAAAATTATCCATCAGTTGACAAGAAAGGGAAGGACTTTGGCGCGAATGGTTTCCGGATAGCCGAGCTGGTCGAGCGCCTCGCTGGCGGACAGACCCTGTTCGACCATGCGCTTTTGAGCGAGGATGACGAAGGTAGAGATCATTTCATTATGCTCCCGGGTCAAGGTGTGGAGCTTTTTCTCAAATTTTCTTTCCGCCTCCTGAAAACCAAGTTGTCTTCCGCGTTTTTCACCACGTTGTTCACCACGTTGTTCTCCAATGCGCTCGCCGCGCTGTAGGATATGGGCAATTACACTAGCCATTGTCGGGGCTCCTTTCTGTTCATTTGTTTTGAATTGTTGCACGTATTCATCGAATACCTTCTTTAAATCGGGATCTTGCGACAAAGCCGCCAGCGCCGTCAAGGTTTGTTCGACGTGTTCAATCGGCCAGGTCGTTGGCGGCTCGTAGGTTTTCCCGTGACTGGCGCGCATTTGTGCGCAATAGTCGGCAATGAACCGGAAATCGCTTCGAATCGACTCGATTTTTTCCCGGTCCCAGCAAGCGATGTTTTCTACATTCATTTTATAATCGGTCAGGAACGGTTGCAAGCAAGGATATGAATCGAACTGAAATAATTCCCGAAACGACTTGGGTTTCCAGGCAAACCGGCCATAATGCAAGGTGAACACGACACAAGGAACGAACCGGTTTTTTGTCCATTCAAAACCGGAAGAATGTTTCTGTCGCAGCTGCCACAAAAAGACGGCGGCTATGTAGATGAAATTACGAACCGCCATCGTTGAATCGGAACGGGTCTGATTTTCAAAACAAAGGATGAAGGGCAGGTTGCGTTTGGAACCCGAAACGAAAACACACACATCGGGAAAAACAGGACGCAAGAGCTTGTCGAAGAAAAAATGTTCGGATAAGTCGATGTAGCGGATTTGGGAAGCGCGGATCACGGTCTTGTTGTCGTAAAGAAGAAAGTTGATCAAAGAGGCGACCACACTTGGAATCCGCAAAAGATCTTTTTGAGAGATGTCTTTGTTGGACATGAGATACGATTCCTTTCTGGGATGAATACATGTGGAAAAAAGAAATTCCGGATAAAACCAATCGAATGATTGGTTTGAAATGTTACTTTCCCATTATAGCAATCCTTTCTCGAAACGCAAGAAAAATAAAAACGCGCAATCACGTCACGCGTTTTTGATGAATTACGGGATCAGCCGCAGCAAGTCGAGTGGGCACTCAAACACTTCCACAAAATCCGGCAGCTCCAAAGGCATCGTGGCGCCCCATTTCGCCCAGCCAAAATCAACACCCGCGTTGTTGGCGGCTTCGTAGTCCGAGGGCGCGTCGCCAATGTACAGCACCTCGTCCGGGCGCAGTCCCAGCTTTTCAAGCGCGAGGCGAATCGGCGCCGGATCGGGCTTGTGTTTCGTTGTATCGTCCGCCAGCACGGCCGTTTCCATGAACGCGTCGACACCATGCGCCGCCACGTCGAGGGCGTACTGGCTTCTCGTTTTCGCCGACACGACCGCCTGGCGGATACCCGCCTGCTGGAAGCGTTCGAACACGGTCATCCAGCCGTCAAACAACGTCGCGCCGTTTTCGTATTCGTTGACCGCCTGGACCCAGCGGGCGTACACCGCCTCGGGATCGGGAAAATGCAGCGATTCCATGACTTTCAACCCCGGCCATGGGGCGTATGGCAGCACTTGCTCCCACGTCCACGGCCGCCCGGTTTCCTCTTCGAGAACGCGCATCAGCGGGATCATGTTCATGTCCAGCGTGTTCACGATTGTCCCATCCAAGTCGTATAAAACCGCTTTGTAGGCTTTACACATCGAGCTCGGCCCCGTTGGTTTCGATCGTGTATTTGTACCAGTAGTACGAATCTTTCGGGATGCGGTTGAGCGTGCCCTCGTTTTCGTCCTCCTCCCGGTCCACATACACGAAGCCGTACCGTTTCTGGTAGCCGTTGAGCCACGAAAGCAAGTCGGTAAACGACCACGTGCAATACGCCAGAACGCGGCAGCCCTCGTCAATCGCTTTTTTCAGCTCGATCAAATGCCGTTTCAAATAGTCGATCCGATACGGGTCGTGCACTTTTCCTTCTTCCAGCTTGTCGAACGCGCCCAGTCCGTTTTCGGAAATGACGATCGGCAAATCGTAGCGGCTCGTGATGTCGCGGCACGCGAAACGCAAACCTTCCGGGTCGATTGTCCAGTCCCAGTCCGTCGTTGGCAAATGCTCGTTTTGCGGGTTTTTGTACAAGCCCGGCACACCCTGCACCGTGCTCGTTCCTTTTTTTCCAGTCGTGTTCATCGTGTTCGTCATGCCCACACCGTCGATTGGGTTGTATTCCGCCACGCACGTCTGGTAATAGTTGACACCCATAAAATCGACAAGCTGGGCCGCCTCTTTTAAAATCTCCTCGTCGCCTTCCTCGAAAACCGGCGCCACGCCTTCGCTTCGCAACTGCGCCAGCGCGGCTCTCGGGTAGCGTCCATAGCCGTACACGTCCATCCAGTAGTAGCTTTGCAAGTCGTCATAATCCATTTTCGCCATCGCGTCCTCTGGCTTGTCGCTCTTGGCGTAGGATGGTCCAAACGCGAAGCTCGATCCGACCATTGCGTCCGACCATAGCGATTTCAAGGCGATGACCGATTTGGCATGCGCCATGAACGCGTGGTGGTTCACCTGGTAAAATGTCTTGCGGTCGTTGACTTTTCCTGGCGGGTGCGTCGCCATGAGCCAGCCATGGGCGGTAAATACGTTTTGCTCGTTCAAGACGATCCAGTGCTTGACACGGTCGCCAAAGCGTTCGAACAGCGTTTTGGCGTAGTGGACAAAATCGTCGACGATGTGCCGGCTTTCCCAGCCCCCGTACTCGTTTTCAAGGGCCTGCGGCAAGTCCCAGTGGTACACTGTGATCATCGGCGTGATGTCGTTGTTGATGAGCTCGTCGATCAGCCGGTTGTAAAACGCGACGCCTTCCTCGTTGACTTCGCCGTTGCCATCCGGAAAGATACGCGTCCAGGCAATCGAGAAGCGATACATTTTCAGCCCCATTTCCTTCATGAGCCGCACGTCTTCCTCCATACGGTGATAGTGGTCGACGGCTTTGTCGCCCGTCGTCGCTTTGAATGTTTTTCCCGGAATCCGGACGAACTCGTCCCAAACCGAGCGGCCTTTTCCGTCTTCGTCCCAGGCGCCTTCCACCTGATAGGCGGCCGAAGCCGACCCCCAAAGGAAATCGCTCGGGAACTCTTTGTTTGGTTTTGTGATATACATACAAAAATCTCCTCTTTTTTTTATTATATAGGAAAACAACCCGTAACAGTGTAACGGTTTTCAAATTTGCGAATTATGGTAAAAACGGCCGAAAACGCGGAAAAACGGGAACGATGTAACAGCTTACAAAAGAAGGGTCCAATGATAAAATAGAAGCAGAAAGAGAGGATACGATTATGGGATTTCCTGAAAACTTTTTGTGGGGCGGCGCGGTCGCGGCCAACCAGTGCGAAGGCGCGTTTTTAGAAGACGGCAAGAAACTGTCCGTACCCGACATGCTGCTGGGCGGGGACGTGAACACGCCAAGAACGTTTTTGCCAAAGCTGGACGACAGCGCGTTTTATCCAAGCCACGAGGCGATCGACTTTTATCATCGCTACAAGGAAGACATCGCCTTGTTTGCCGAAATGGGGTTCAAATGCTTCCGGCTGTCCATCAACTGGGGACGCATTTATCCAAACGGGGACGAGGAAGAACCAAACGAGGCCGGACTGGCGTTTTACGACGCGGTATTCGACGAATGCAAAAAATACGGCATCGAGCCGCTTGTGACGCTTTGCCATTACGAGATTCCATGGAATATCGTGACGACATACGGCGGATTTTCGAACCGGAAAGTCATCGACCTGTTTGTCAAATACGCCACGACATGCTTCGAGCGCTACAAAGACAAGGTGAAATACTGGCTGACGTTCAATGAAATCAACATTCCTTGCATGCATGCCGGCGGCATCGGGCCGCTGTATGGTTTGGGTGTTATGGACGAAGAGGATATTCAGTCGGACCATCGCATTCCGCTCGACCAGCTGAAATACAACCTTCAAAGAACGTATGAGGCGCTGCATAACGAGTTTGTGGCCAGCGCGCTGACCGTGAAAGCCGGCCACGAGATCAATCCGGACTTTATGATTGGCAACATGATCGCCCACGAGACGACGTATCCGCTGACGCCCAATCCGCAAGACGTGCTCGCCTGCATGAATGTGGACGACCTCCACAACAACTTTTGCGGCGATGTGCAGGTGCGCGGCGAATACCCGAGCTTCATGTGGCGCTACTTTAAGGAAAACGGCATCGACACGTCGTTCATTACCGAGGAGGACAAGAAGATTCTCAAAGAGGGAACGGTGGACATGTACACGTTCTCGTACTACATGACCAACTGCGTGACGGTGGACGAGAACGCCGAAAAGACGTCGGGAAACATGTCGCTTGGCGCCAAGAACCCGTATTTGAAGGCGTCGGACTGGGGCTGGCAAATCGACCCGGATGGCTTGCGCTACACGTTGAATGTGCTGCATGGCCGCTATCCGGACACGCCGCTCATGGTTGTGGAAAACGGCTTTGGCGCGTTCGACACGGTCGAGGAGGACGGCTCGATTCACGACGACTACCGTATCAACTACTTCCGCCCGCATTTGATCGCGATGCGCGAAGCCATCGAGGACGGCGTGCCTTTGATTGGCTACACGACGTGGGGACCGATCGACCTTGTTTCGGCGGGAACGGGTCAGTACGCCAAACGCTACGGCTTCATTTACGTGGATCGGCACGACGATGGAACGGGCGACTTCTCCCGAAGCAAAAAGGACTCGTTCTACTGGTACAAAAAAGCCATCGAAAGCAATGGCGAGGATTTGGATTAACACAAAACGGCACCTTCGGGTGCCTTTTTTGCCGGTTTCAACTTGAAAAGGGTTTCACATTTCACTTTTTTCGCTTTTCTGTTAAGCTATTCCATGGAAAATCGGAAAATATTGAAATGAGGCGTTTTTATGAAATTTTACGATATTCTGCAATGCAGTCCGGACGTGCTGAAACGGATGATCCGGTCCAGCGACGATCCGCAGGAAATCAAACGGCTGCGTCGGGGGATGATCGTGCGCTCGCTTTTGATTGTCGTGTTCGCCATCGCCTTTATTGGCGTGATGGCGGCCTTGTTTGGCAGCGACAACAGCGCGATGGCCGTTTCGATTTTTTGCATCCTTCTGGCGGTTCGTTTTGTGAATTACGGATATTGCCTGCGCGATTCGATTCTCAATATGGCGATTGTGTTCGCGCTGCTGCTTGTGGCGCCTGTCGCCTCGTACGCGGTGGATCCCGTCCTCAAGTTTTTAATGGATGGGCTGTCGCTTTTCGTGATTTTGATGATGACGAGCGACGATCCGAAAATGGGAAACGGCGGGTTGTATTCGTTTGCGTTTATTTTTTTGACCGGCAATCCGGTGGAGGGACAGGCGTTTGTGAATCGGGCGTGGATGACGCTCATTGGATTTGTTCTTTGCGCGCTTGTTTACGCGCATAACCACAAAGACCAAAACGCGAATGTTACGTTTTGGTCCAAAATCAGGCGGTTCAGTCTTTACGAATACAAAGATCAATGGCGGATCCGGCTGGCAGTTGGCGTCGGGCTGCTGCTTGCGGTTTTCTCCTCCATACATTTGGAACGATTCATGTGGGCTGGCTTCGCTTGCGGATCGCTGCTTTCGGATGTCGATGTGGAAGCGAGAATCCGGGAGAAATTTTCCGACCGGCTTCTGGGCGTCGTGCTCGGCAGCGCGGCCTTTTATGTGGTGTACACGATTCTTCCCGCGTCTTTGTACCCGCTTGTCGGCCCGGTTGGCGGCTTATGCCTGGGTCTTTGCACCGAGTACAAGCATAAGACGGCGCTCAACTGCTTTGGAGCGCTTATGCTGGCGGCCGGCATGTACGGCGTGGAAGCGGCTGTATGGATCCGCATCGCCGATACGCTGATCGGAATCGTGTTCGCACTCGCGTTTTTCTACGTGTACGACCGGTTCGTGCTGCATCGCTTTTTGCCGCATCGTTCCCATTATGGCGCGCGAAAAGAAGAAAAAAAGTAGCAATCTTTTAAAAAGGAAATGGATTGTTGGAAGACGACTGTGGAATGGTCGCCTTCTTTTTTTATAGGACGAGGAAACGAAATAAATTAAAAAATGAAAATAATTGTGGTAAAGTAGGGATAATATAAAAAGGCGAGGAGAGAAGAATGTGAAAAGAAAATAATTGTTCCAATTTCCTTGTTGATCAACGGTTTTTGGTATAAATATTCTCTTCTAATCATCTTTTATTCCCCAAATATATGCAGAGTAAAAACGAAGACATAAAGTAAGCAGAGAGAGGAAAAATGAAAAAATATTATATTTTATGTATGATTTATATATTGAGCATAATTATTGGGCCACTATTTATTTCGAATAAAGGATTATTGTGTGGTTTTATGATCATAAATAGTTATGCTTTTGTGATGGCTTTATCCTATTTTCTTTATAAATATAGAATGATGACATTGATCACAAGAGTTTCGTATTATGACAATTTTGATTGCGATAACAACTATATTGTTGAGGATTACTTAAAATATATTCATAAATTAGCGATGGCGCTTTTTGGCGGAGGTTCAGTGTTGACAGTAATTTTCAGAATTTTAAAAGCACCAATAGTTGTTGATATAAGTGTTTTTATAATCCTGCTGTTTATATGGATTGTTTTAGGTTATAGGTATTCAAAAAAAGTAAGCGGTAAATAGAACTACGGGTATTTGATCTTTAGTTCATTCAGTATGTTGATATAGTAACCTAAATCTTTTGGATACCTATTGATTCATGCAAGACGTTTTTGGGCATCTTGTTTTGCCTCTTTTTTTGAAAAATTTTCAAAAAATGAAAGACAAATGAAAATGATTGTGGTAAAGTAGGGACAATATAAAAAAGCGAGGAAGAGAAGAGTAGCGGCGCGTTGCGGGCCAAGAGAGATTCCGGGTGGTGGAAGGAATCGCTGGACGCGCGGCGAAGATGGTCTTTGAGCTGTCCGTCTGATACGTAAGGCGGAACGGAAGTCACCGTTAGCGGACTGGGGAATGGTTGTTCCCGACGAGGCGCGTTTTGCGAGAAGCGCGCGAATATAGGTGGTATCGCGGTTTTCGTCCTATGGCGGAAACCTTTTTTTATTTTCAAGGAGGATATGAAATGAGCAAACAAGGAATTGGCACGATTAGCGTGCAGGGAGGCTATCGGCCGGGAAACGGGGAACCAAGACAAGTTCCCATCGTGCAGTCCACGACATTTAAATACGATTTGGCGGATGATATGGGCGCGCTGTTCGACCTGGAGGCGACCGGATATTTTTATACCCGTCTGCAAAATCCGACCAACGACAGCGTCGCGGCCAAGATTTGCGAGCTGGAGGGTGGCAGCGCAGCCATGCTGACATCGTCGGGCCAGGCGGCGAATTTTTTCGCCATCTTTAATATCGCCGGCGCGGGCGACCATGTCGTCTGTTCGACGTCGATTTACGGCGGGACGTACAACTTGTTCGCCGTCACGCTCAAGCGCATGGGTATCGACTTCACGTTCGTCGATCCCGACGCGTCCGAGGAAGAGCTGGCGGCCGCTTTTCAGGACAACACGAAGGCGATGTTTGGCGAAACGATCGCCAATCCGGCGCTGAAGGTGCTTGATATCGAGAAGTTCGCCAAAGTCGCCCACGCCCATGGCGTGCCGCTGATTGTCGACAACACGTTCGCGACGCCAATCAACTGCCGTCCGTTCGAGTGGGGAGGCGACATCGTGACGCATTCGACGACCAAATACATGGATGGCCATGGCGCGGCGGTTGGCGGCGCCATCGTCGACTCGGGAAATTTCGACTGGGACGCCTACGCGAGCAAGTTTCCGGGATTGACGACGCCGGATGAAAGCTATCATGGCGTCACGTACACGAAGGCGTTTGGCAAAGAGGGCGCGTACATTACGAAAGCGACCGCTCAGCTTATGCGCGATCTGGGCTGTATTCAATCGCCGCAAAACGCGTTTTATTTGAATTTGGGGCTGGAATCGCTGCATGTGCGGATGCCGCGCCATTGCGAAAACGGGCAAAAAGTGGCGGAGTTTTTATCGAACCATCCGAAAGTGCGGTCGGTGACATATTGCGGACTGCCGGGCGATCCATGCTATGAACTGGGACAAAAGTACTTGCCAAACGGATCGTGCGGCGTCGTGTCGTTCGAGCTGGTTGGCGGCAAAGAGGCGGCGAAAACATTTATGGAACGGTTGCGGATCGCGGCGATCGAAACGCACGTCGCCGACGCGCGCAGCTGCGTGCTCAATCCGGCCAGCACGACACACCGGCAAATGAATGAGGAAGAGCTTCGCGCGGCGGGCATCAGCGGCGGTCTGGTGCGGCTGTCGTGCGGATTGGAAGACACGCAGGACTTGCTTGACGACATCGCCCAGGCGCTGGAGGCGTGCTGACATGCCAATCAAGATTCCGGAGGACTTGCCGGCGACCCGGACACTGCTGGATGAAAACATTTTCGTCATGACGGAAAAGCGGGCGCTTTCCCAGGACATCCGTCCGCTTCATGTCGTCCTGCTCAACCTCATGCCGACCAAGATCGAGACGGAAACGCAGCTCGCCCGCCTGCTGGGCAACACGCCGATCCAGGTCGAGCTGGAATTCATCCATACGAAAAGCCACGAGTCCAGGCATGTGTCGAGCAACCATCTGGGCAAGTTTTATCAGACGTTCGACCAGATCCGGGACAACAAGTACGACGCGCTCATCATCACGGGGGCACCCGTCGAGCAAATGCCATTTGAGGATGTCGAGTACTGGGACGAGCTTTGCGAGATCATGGAGTGGTCGAAAACGAATGTGTATTCGTGCTTCCACATTTGCTGGGGCGCGCAAGCCGGCCTGTACTACCACTATGGCATTCAAAAACGCGATTTAGAGGAAAAGCTGTTTGGCGTGTATCCGCACCAGGTCGAACGGTCGTCCTCGATTTTGTTTCGGGGGTTCGACGACACGTTCATGGTGCCTCATTCGCGCCATACGACGATCAAAAGGGAGGATATCGAACAAGTGCCCACCCTCAAGATTCTCGCATCCAGTCCGCAGGCGGGTGTGTTCGCCGTTTCCACCGAAGGCGGCCGGCAAGTGTTTATTACCGGACATGCCGAATACGACCCGCATACGCTGGAAAACGAGTATTTGCGCGACAAAAAACTCGGACTGCCGATCCACGTGCCGTACAACTACTATGAGGACGACGACGATACGAAGCCGATTCGAATGACGTGGCGTTCGAGTGCGAACTTGCTGTATGCCAACTGGCTCAACTACATCGTCTACCAGACGACGCCATACGATTTGGAAAAGATCGAGCTGCTTAAGGAATTTAAAAAGTAAATGAAAAAAGGGAAGTTCCGGTTTAACAAGTGGAAGGATATTGGGTTCTTCCACTTTTTCTGTTGACGTCCTCATTTTTTTCATGCTATAGTTTGTCCACATCCGCCTTCCGGCGGAGCCTGATTCCAATCATCGAAAGATTCCGTTCTTTTTCCCCAGGTTCTTTCCTCTCTTGTCTTTTTATGGCTTCCTTTGATTTTTTCCTCTTCACTTTTTTAGATCAAAGCACCGCATGAAAACAGAAATGGATCTTTTGCGATCTTGGTTTCATTGAAATAATTTTTGGAGGTGCTTACTTGAACAATCATCAATACTACTTTATGATTCAGCAATTCACGTTGTTTAGCGACTTTTTCATGTACGAAGTGTTTTCCCGCAGCAAACCGGCCATCACGTTGCTGGCACGCATCCTGACCGGCAAGCCCGACCTCGTTGTCAAGCGATGGGGATGGAGGTAAAGAAGGGACTGCCGTTTTTTCGGCATGTCCGCTACGATTTGTTTGTCGAGGATATGGAAGGCAACTTGTACAACTTTGAGATTGAAAACGGCAGGAGGGCTCTTGGACAGCGGGCGTTGTTCAATTTGAGCGTGCTCGTTTCCCATATGGTGAAGCCAAACGAACCGTTTTGCGCGTTGAACGAATCGTGGGTCGTTTTCCTGACAAGAAAAGATTTTATGCGTCGAAACGAGCCATTTTACACGTATGAATGGTTCGATCGGAAATGGAAACGGATCCTGCATACGAAAGCGCATATCCGCTTTGTGAATGGAGAATACCGGGGCGATGACGCGATTGGAAAGCTGATGCATGATTTCCACTGTACAAACCCGGACGACATGTTTTATGATGAGCTTAGAGAAGCCGTATCGTATTTTAAAAAGGAACCGAAAGGAGTGAATGCCATGTGCGAGATTATGAGAGAATTTGAAAAGGAGTCCCGAAACAAGGGGCGTGCAGAAGAACGTAAAAAAGCAAAGAAACGCATGGAAGCCATTATGCGCAAATTGTATGCCAAAGGCATGGATTGTCCTACGATCGCCGAAGTAACGGGACAAACTGTTTCCAAAGTCGAAACGTTTTTCCAAAAACAAGCATTGAATAAAGGATAAAACTGTTTTCCGCCTTCAATCCATTCCCTGGGTTGAAGGTTTTATTTTTACGCGTTAACTGTGCAAACTTGGATGATATGTTTTATGATGAGCTTAGAGAAGCCGTATCGTATTTTAAAAAGAAACCGAAAGGAGTGAATGCCATGTGCGAGATCATGAGAGAATTTGAAAGAGAGTCCAAGAACGAAGGACGTAGAGAAGGGCGTGCCGAGGGACGTGCGCAAGAGCGGGAATCCATTATGCGCAATTTACGCGAAGAAAAAAGATTGCGCGAATCACCAATCAATCGTTATCCCAGGTAAAATCGTTTTTCAAAATGAAACAACCCGCGTAACAGTCCGGCATCATGGCACCCGTCATGATGCTTTTTTAATATGCAAGACAATAATGAAATCCAATAAAAGAGTGGTGGATTATTACCTATATAGAGGTTTGTGACATGCGAGAGAAGCGGTTGCTTGAAGGCATCAAAAACGGAACCTCCTTTTCTTTTGGAAAGTGATGACAATTATCACTTTTTACTTATTTCTTCTTATGAAATACTGATATCGAATAAGGACAGATATACTGATATCCAACAAAGGAGAGATGGGAAGATGGAGAAGAAGAGAATATTGATTCGAACGGGTAACGCGGTGCTCGCCGCTATGCTTAGTCTTGGTACAGTCGCTGGACCGTTGGCATCATGGCCGGTCCATGCGGAAACCTTGACCGTTGGAAGCGTGACGGTTGACAACACAGGCGGAGATAATGAGTTGTGGCTTGACGAGCTGGGCGAGGCGAAGTATTTCACATACCAGGCGACGGTGACGTTCAACGACTTTGAAGCCGGTCAGCAATCGGCCGCGCTGGCATTCGGGGATATGCGGGCCAATGTGCATAAGAAGATAGACTGGAACAATCCGGCCAGACTTTGGGGCAATTCTTTGACCCACGAAGCGGTCTGCCCGGGAGATAAAGGACAAGCCAATACATGGTTTGAGGCCAATGGAATCGACTTGTCGCAGCCTTTCACCTTGAAAGTGCAAGTGGCGTCCGCGGGAACCGTTTCTTATTGGATCAACGGGATACTGGTTTGCAGTTCGGAATTAAAAGAAGGCTACAATGGCGGAAGGATCGGCTTAATGACTTATTCCTCCAGCGCGACTTTCTCGAACATTGTGCTGGAAAAAGAGGAAGAGCAGCCACCCGCTCCCGATCGCACGGATTTGGACGCACTGATAGCGGAGTGCCAGACGCTAAGTGAAGCGGACTATGAGGCGGAGAGCTGGCAGGCGCTTGTGGATGCATTGCAAGTGGCACAAAAAGCAGTCAGCCAGGAAGAAATCAATGCGGCGCTCACGCAGCTGCAAGCAGCGAAAGAGGCTCTGAAGGAAAAACCGATCCAGCCAAGTGTGGACAAGACTGACCTGAACAAGGCGATCGAAGAGGCAGGCAAGCTGAACGAAGCCGACTATACGACAGAAAGCTGGGAAGTGTTCACGGAAGCGTTGAACAAGGCCAAAGAAGTCACAAATGACGACACGGCGAATCAAGAAGCCGTGAATAACGCGGCGAAAGCACTGACAGAGGCGCAAACCGCATTAGAGAAAAAGCCGGTCCAGCCAAGTGTGGACAAGACCGACCTGAACAAGGCAATCGAAGAGGCAGGCAAGCTGAACGAAGCCGAATACACGACAGAAAGCTGGAAAACATTCACGGAAGCGTTGAACAAGGCCAAAGAAGTCGCAAATAACGACACGGCGAGCGAGGAAACGGTGGCCCAGGCGCTGCAGGCGTTGAACGACGCGAAAGCCGCTTTGAAAAGCGCGGACGATGTGAAGCCGGAAGACTTCAACAATGTCGGCGCGGGGGGAAGCACGGTGGATCAAAACGCGCTGATCCTGGACGCGGCTGGCGATCATTTCGCGATGCTGAGCACGCAGAAAACCCCGTCGAATGATTTCCATTTCGAGGCGGATGTGCAGCTGCTGGCAGGAACTGGCGAAGGCGAGGAAGGCGACCAGATGTCGGCGGCGCTCGTGTTTGGCGCGGCCAATAAAAAACAGCCGGGCACAAAGTGGTATGGAGCGAACGTCGATACAAGGCGGAAAAACGAGGCGGACTATTTCCGCGTATTCGGCGCGGGACGCGACATTCTTTCGGGCGGACGTGTCGACGATGTCGATGCGACCAAACCACTGCATCTGGCGGTGGACGTGAAAGCAGACGGTTCTTTGACATATACATTTGGCAACGTGGGTGCGAATATGCACACAGCGACCGGGACGATCGAAAACTGGGAAGGCGGCTATGTCGGATTGCTGACATTTTGCGCCAAGGCGGCGTTCTCGAATGTCCGGTTCACGGATCGCACAGTCGAACAGGAAAAGAAGCCAATCGAGACGGATAATCGGTGGGATAACAATTTGGGTGAATCGGTCGCGCAAGGCGGAAGCTGGTCGATGAGCGATGATGGACTTTTTTCGGACGCCACAGGAAAAGGCGACACGTTCCTCATTTCGCAAATGGAAGGAGAGAACTTTGTGTACGAAACCGATCTTTCTTACCGGGGCGATACGGGGGCGGCCGGACTGTTGTTCCGCTTTTCCAATACCGAAAACGGCAAGGAAGGCTACGCGGTCAATGTGGATGCCGGCAGCCATAAGGCGAAATTCTGGCGCTGGGAGGCTGACCAGGCCCAGCAGCTGATTACCGAAAAGGAAGTCGAAAAAGCGGATACGTACCATTTGAAAGTCGTGTGCATCGACGGGTCGATCCAGTATTGGGTCAACGGTGTTCTCATCGCCAATCTTGGCGACTTTACGATGCAAAAGGACGATCTTGGACAAAACACGATCGTGACGAAAGGCTATTACGGCTTGTTGAACTGGAACAGCGAGGCCGTGTTCCAAAACACGAAATTCACCGTTCTTAACGAAAACAACACGCCGGTCGTTTTGGATGTGGATGTCAAATCCCATACAGGCACGGTCGATAAGAAAGCGCAGTTTTTCCCGGAATCGCCGACATGGATGCAGTACGTGAAAAACGACGCCCAAACGGTTTATTTGGAAGCGCAAATCAAAGAAGGCGCGAACGTGACGTTTGAAAAGGATGGAACGACGTACGCCGCCGGACAGGATATTCCAATCGCCGAAGGCGCCAACTGGATTACGATGACAATCGAGCAGGGGGGCGTTTCAAGGACGTATCGTCTGAATGTGCACCGGTTCGCGAAAGAATCCACCTACTACAATGAGCCATATCGCGGACAGTTCCATTATTCGGTCAAGGAAGGATGGGCCAACGATCCAAACGGCCTTGTCAAATACAATGGAAAATACCACATGTTTTATCAGTTCTACGACGACACCAAGTGGGGACCGATGCACTGGATGCACGCGACCAGCACCGATCTTCTTCATTGGGAGGAGGAACCAGTCGCTTTTTATCCGGATATGAACGGAACGATGTTTTCGGGCTGCGTGGCGGTGGACGAAACCAACGCGTCCAAATTGTTTAAAACGAACAAAGGCGGATTGATCGCGTACATTACGGTAAACGGCAACGGCCAGCGAATCAAGCTCGCGTACAGCGAGGATGAAGGCAAGACGTGGAAAAAATCGGATAAAATCGCGGCGGACTGGAGCGACGATTCCCTCTACAACAAAGATTTCCGCGATCCGAAAGTATTCAACTGGGAAGGCAAATGGTTCATGGTCGTGGCGGGCGGACCACTGCGCATTTATTCAAGCGACGACATGGTGAACTGGAAAGAGGAGTCGGCGTACAACGATTTGCATACCGAATGTCCGGATTTGTATCCGCAGCAAGTCGACGGCACAGTGAAGTGGATTCTTTCCAGAGGCGGGCGTTTTTACAAAGTCGGCGACTTGAAGGAAGTCGATGGAAAATGGACGTTCGTGCCGGACGACTACTACAAGGACAAGGATGGCGTCATGAATTTTGGACGCGATTCCTACGCGGCGATGACGTATTACGAGTCCAGCTTTGGAACCGCGGCCAACCCGACCATTCCGGATATTATCGAATTGAACTGGATGAACACGTGGGACGACTACTGCGATCAGGTCGCCGACACGGTAGGACAGAAATACAATGGAACGTTCAACCTGCATTTGAAAATCGGATTGGTGCGGGACGCCAATGGCGTATATCGTCTGACGCAAACACCAATCGACGCGTATGAACAGCTTCGAGGCACAGGTGTGGAAAAATCAGACAAAGTCGGCGCGGACAACGATTTGTTGAAAGATTTCCAGGGAACAAGCTATGAAATCGTATCGCGCTTTATCCCGGAAAGCGGCACGAAGAAGGTCGGATTTAAAGTGCGCACAGGCGCCAATGGCGAAGAAACAGCCGTTATTTACGATGTGGAAAACAATACGCTGACACTCGACCGTTCCAAATCCGGCATTCAAATTTCGAATAAATTTGCCGAGACGAACAGCCAGGATTTGTCGGATCTGATTCAAAGAAGCAAGACGACACGCAACGCGGACGGGTCGATCGACCTCCACTTGTTTGTGGACGCAAGCAGTGTGGAAGTGTTTGCCAACGGTTACACGGCGGCGGGCGCGAACCAGATCTTCCCGCTTCCAACTTCCCGTGGCGCAAGCGTTGTGGTGGAAGGTGATCCTTGCCAGGTGGATTTGACGGTCTATCCGCTGGATTCGATTTGGGAAAAAGAAAATGTCGGCACGATAATTGATTCGTCGGATGCCAGAGAACAAACGATTTATACCGGAAAAACGAAACAGCTTTCGGCTTACATTCTTCCGGTTGATACGGATCAGAGCGTGGAATGGTCTTCAGATAACCCGGATGTCGCGTCGGTCGATGAAAACGGAATCGTGAGCGGACACAAAGCGGGCACGGCGACGATCACCGTCCAGGCGAAGTCGGATCCGGCGCTTAAACTGGAATTCGCGATCACGGTCAAGGAAGACAATTTCAACACCAACGTGAACGACACGGTGACCGATGGCAACTGGGTCATTGAAAACGACGAGCTTATCAACGACAACAAAGGGCAAAACGCCTTCTGGCTGTCCAAGGAAACATTTGACAAGGATTACACCGTGTCGACCGATGTGAAATTCGGTTCGGGACTGGTCAACATCTTCTTTGCCTCCAACGGCAGTCCTTTCGACAAGGAGGCGTATGCCGTGCAGCTGACACAAGACAACGCGCTGCGTCTGTTCCGGTTTGGCGGTGGAGATGACGCGACCGTCGAGCTGGATAAGCCACTGTGTGACGATACCTACCACAATGTGGAAATCACCAAAAAAAGGAAAGAGCGTCACCGTGTCTGTGGATGGAAAAGAAGTGTTAAAGCATACCTACGATGCCGTCGATTCCCACTTTGATACAGCCCATGTCGGACTGGGTCTGTGGGATGGCAAAGCGTCATTCAAAAACTTTATGGTCACGACGGCGGAACAGCCGGTCGTTGTAGACAAGACGGATTTGAATGCGGCCATCGAGGCGGCCGGCAAGCTGAATGAAGCGGACTACACGCCGGAAAGCTGGAAGGTGTTCGCAACCGCGTTGAACAAGGCGAACGAAGTCGCCAAAGACGACAAGGCGAGCCAGGACGCGGTGGATGAAGCCACGAAAACGCTGAATGATGCGCAAAAGGCGTTGAAGAAGCCGGAGCAGCCGGTTGTCGATGCCGACGCGCTGAAAAAGGCATGCGAGGAAGCGAAAAACATCGACCGGGAAGCGTACACGGCGGAAAGTGTTGCGGCGCTTGATGAAGCGTATGGAAACGCGATCGAAGTTCTTGAAAATGAAAACATGACGCAGGAACAAGTGGATAAAGCGCTGAACGCGTTGAACGCGGCCATCAAAGGATTGACCTTGAAGCCGGAACAACCAGTCGTTGTGGACAAGACGACGTTGAATAAAGCCATCGAGGCGGCCGGCAAGCTGAATGAAGCGGACTACACGCCGGAAAGCTGGAAGGCGTTTGTCGAAGCGCTGAACAAGGCGAACGAAGTCGCCAAAGACGACAAGGCGAGCCAGGACGCGGTGGATGAAGCCGCGAAAGCGTTGAATGACGCGCAAAAGGCGTTGAAGAAGCCGGAGCAGCCGGTTGTCGATGCCGACGCGCTGAAAAAGGCATGCGAGGAAGCGAAAAACATCGACCGGGAAGCGTACACGGCGGAAAGTGTTGCGGCGCTTGATGAAGCGTATGGAAACGCGATCGAAGTTCTTGAAAACGAGAACATGACGCAGGACCAAGTGGATAAAGCGCTGAACGCGTTGAACGCGGCCATCAAAGGATTGACCTTGAAGCCGGAACAACCAGTCGTTGTGGACAAGGCAGCGTTGAATAAAGCGATCGAGGCGGCCGGCAAGCTGAACGAAGCGGACTACACGCCGGAAAGCTGGAAGGCGTTCGCAGCCGCGTTGAACAAGGCGAACGAAGTCGCCAAAGATGACAAGGCGAGCCAGGACGCGGTAGATGAAGCCACGAAAGCGCTGAATGACGCGCAAAAGGCGTTGAAGAAGCCGGAACAGCCGGTTGTCGATGCCGACGCGCTGAAAAAGGCATGCGAGGAAGCGAAAAACATCGACCGGGAAGCGTACACGGCGGAAAGTGTTGCGGCGCTTGATGAAGCGTATGGAAACGCGATCGAAGTTCTTGAAAATGAAAACATGACGCAGGAACAAGTGGATAAAGCGCTGAACGCGTTGAACGCGGCCATCAAAGGATTGACCTTGAAGCCGGAACAACCAGTCGTTGTGGACAAGACGACGTTGAACGAAGCGATCGAAGAAGCGTCCAAAGTGGATCCGGCACCATACACGCAGGAAAGCTGGGATGTGTTCGCGGCCGCGTTGAAGACGGCGCAAACCGTTGCGGCAAACGAGCAAGCCGATCAGAAAACGGTAGACAAGGCGCTGGCCGATCTGGAAACCGCCAAAGCCGGTTTGAAAGAAATCGAAACGCCAGTCGTTGTCGATAAGACGGATTTGAATGCGGCCATCGAGGCGGCAGGCAAATTGAATGAAGCGGACTACACGCCGGAAAGCTGGAAGGTGTTCGCAGCCGCGTTGAACAAGGCGAACGAAGTCGCCAAAGACGACAAAGCGAGCCAGGACGCGGTGGATGAAGCCACGAAAGCGCTGAATGACGCGCAAAAGGCGCTGAAGAAAGCAGAACAGCCGGTAGTTGTGGACAAGACGAAGCTGGAGGAGGCCATCCAAAAAGCAGAAGGCTTGAAGGAAAAGGACTACACCGCCAAGAGTTGGGAAGCGTTTGTGAAAGCGTTAAACGACGCGAAAGCGATCCAGTCCAAACAAGACGCGTCGCAACAGGACGTGGATGAAGCGTGCAAGGCGCTTGAGAACGCGATCAAGCAGCTGGTGAAACCGGCAACGGGCGGATCGACTGGTACGAGCGGCTCAAATTCAAGTGGAACGACTTCCACGCGCCGGCCATCGGCAAGCACGGCAGCGGCAACTGGCATGACGCAAATGTTCGCGACCGCGGGAGCGAGTCTGCTGGGCATTTTGGCGATCTTGAAGAAAAAATATCGAAAATAAAAACCCATTATATTCTCATCTTCCTTCTATAAAAACAGGACGTTGCCGTCCTGTTTTTACTTTTCGCTTTTCGCGAGATTGAGATCCTGTTCGAGTTTCATGAGCGCGAGATCCAAATCGTCGTCGCCATCTATCATGGATTGGATTCGCGTATCAAGCAGCAGAAGATCCGAATCGTCGAGTTCGACGCTGTATTGCGGATTTTTCTTCATGATGTTGTCGACCAGAGTGGCGGAAATGCCGATGTTTTCATAGTAGCCGTCAATTTCCGGATCGTACTGGTCCAAAACAATCGGACTGACGCCCAAGCCGTTAAACACGATTTCTTTTTGACTTTGCTCCTCATAGCAAAACGCCTTGAGCAGCGACCACGAAAGATTGGCGTAAAGCGTCCGGCTCGAGATGCCCATATAAAGGGAGGAACCGCTGTAAAAGCCGTCTTCTTTCGTTTGCGAAGGCATTGGAATGCAGCGCCAGTCGAAATTGGCGTAGCGCTTGATCCGCCACGGATACGGGTTGTAGGTGATGAACTCCGCGTAGCTCATCGGAGCGAACGCGACGCGGCCCGCGTCCAGATCGTCCTGGTTGGGCGGCGTTTCCTGTTCAAGCTGCCGCAGCTCCTTGAGCCGGCCAATCGCCGTCACGATCGAAGGCTGGTTCAGCTGGAGCCTGCCGCTTTGCGTGGCGAGATGGACATCGTATGCGGTCATCGCGTGGCGCCAGTCGTAGCCGTAAACGCCGAACTGGTCAATCGTTCCGTTGCCGTCCAAATCTTTTGTCACTTGCTTGCAAATGGCGTAAAAATCGTCGACATCCCAGGTTTCGTCCGGGATGGAAATGCCTTCCTTTTCCAGCAGGGAAATGTTGACGAACATCATTTCGGGGTTGTATTCGAGCGGCAGCGCGAACTGCTGGATGTCGTAGCGTCCTCGTTCGAGCGTTCCCGGATAGTAGCGATCCGGTTGAAAATCGGGATCCGACGAAATTTGCGGGTTGAGGTTTTTCAGCACGCCAAGCCGGGCGTACTGGAGCAAGTCCTCGTCCAAAATCAAAAACACGTCCGGACATTCGCCTGTGAGGATCCGGTCGGCCATCCACGAGGGATAGTCGCCATGGCGGATTCCTGAATCGTATTCCACCCGCACCCCGGGATGCTCGGCTTCAAACCGCTCGAGAATGCCGTCCACAAACGCGTATGTCGATGCGGAAGGCACGCCCCAGCCGCCACCTGTGAAAATACCCAGCCGGATCACGGCGGGACGTTGCGCGTAAACGATGGAAAGCGCCAGCGCGAAAACGACAAGACCGGCCGCGACCCATCGCAGCTTTGGCTTGGATATCATTTCCGTTTCCCCGTGTAGCCGTGCTCGACAGCCCAAATCGCCACTTGCGTCCGGTCCCGCAGCTGGAGCTTGTCAAGAATGCGGGAGAGATAGTTGCGCACCGTTCCTTCCGACAAGCAAAGCCGCTTGGCGATTTCCTTGTTGGAGCGGCCGTGCCCGATTTCCTGAATCACATCCCATTCCAGGTCGGAAAGGCCGTCGATGGACGCCTCGTCCACGTGGATGATGGGCGTGTTTTTCATATGGGAAAACAAATCGACCACTTTGCGGGCGATGCCGGGATTGATCATCGCGCCGCCCGAGTGGACGGTCTTGATCGCCTGCTGGAGCGTGTCCAGATCGCCGGCCTTCAGCAAATAGCCGCTGGCCCCGTACTGCAAGGCCGAAAAAACAAAGTCGTCATCGTCGAACGTCGTCAAAATGATGACTTTTGTGTCAGGCCAGCGCGATTTTACCTTTTTCGTGCACAACACGCCATCCATGACCGGCATTCGAATGTCCATTAAGATGACATCGACCGGCTCGCGTTCTAAAAAATCCAGCACCTCCACGCCGTTTTTAGCGACGCCTTTCACGCACAAGCCGTCCTCGCACGACAAAATAATTTCCAGCGAACTGCGGATCATTTCCTGATCGTCCGCAATCAATATTTTAATCATTCCATTCTCCTTTCTGCAGCGGAATTCTCGCTTCGCAAACAAATCCGTTCGATCCGTCGAATCGCAAAGAGCCGTGAATCGTTTCGATTCGCTCCTGCATTTGCATCAAGCCATACCCGGGCACGATCGAGGCGCAGCCCGCTCCGTTGTCCTTGACGACGATGCGCATGTGTCCGGGATCGCTTTCCTCGTGCCAGACGACGACTTGGATCCGGTTGGCATGTCCATGACGGATCGAATTGGTGATGCACTCCTGAATCATCCGGAACAAGGCATCCTCTTTTGTCTTTTCAAAGTCGATCGGGGGCATTTGCCAGCACAGCGTGATCTCGACATGGGACACCGAAATGAATTCGTTGATCATTTTTTTCAGTGCGCCTTCAAGTCCCTGCTGCTCCAGGGCGCCGGGCCGCAGCTTTTGTAAGGAGTTGCGCACATCGCCAATGCCTTCCGTGACGACGTTGCGCACGCGTTGCAGCTGTGGTTTGACCGCCTCCGGCTTTTTGTCGATCATAACCAGACAGGCGTCGATGCCGGCCGCGATGCCCGTCAGCGCGTGGCCCAGCGTGTCGTGGATCTCGCGGGCGATGCGTTTGCGCTCGTTGTTTTGGGCGATCTGCTCCGTGAGCGCCGCGTAGTTTCGCAGCTCCTCGTTGACCTGATTCACCATGTCCAGCTCCTGGGCGATGCTTTCCTTTTCCTCGTACTGGTTGACGGTAAAGCAGGCGATAAACGTGATAAACAGCAGCAGGTTGACGCCTTCGATCAACGAGCAGAGCAGCAGGAGCAGCGCGCGCACCGTCGGGGAAAAGACAAGAAAGTACTGGTGCAAATCGGTCAGCGGGACAATCGGGCTCATGATCGAAAAATTGGTTCCCAAATACAAAAGAACGGCCAGCGCGAGCATCGCGAAAAGATGGCTGTTTTTCAAGTCCCGCACATGAAACAAGCCGTCGCAAATGACAAGGAGCACGACGGACTGGGTCGTGAAATCCAGCAGGAAGAGGATGACGAAGGCCAGTCCCCATTCCATCGCGAGGCTGGAAAACGAAAAGGGAGCCCGGGGCGTGTGGCGCAGCACAAGCGCGGCGAACAAGGCGTACAAGCCAAAGCATCCAAAAAAGACAAACAGAGGGTTTTTCGGAATGTGTTCGAGCGTATCCAGAAAGGCGGCGCTGCGCTGGCGCACGACGACGGTTTTCGTCGCGGTCAAAAACACGCTGGCGTAAAACATGACAATGACGTAGTTTAAGACGACAAGAGCGAGCCGCAGCCGGCCCATCGTCCGAAAATAGGAACGCATCACTGCCAGCCTCCTTTCGAAAAGCGCGAAATCGTTTTCTCGTCGATCATTTCCACTTCGATCACGATGTCTTTCGCGACCGGTTTTCGTTCCAAATAGTCGTACATGGAGCGAATCGCGGTTTGGCCAATCACGTAAGGCGACTGGGCCACCGTGCCCGAAATGCTCGGATCCTGCCCGATCAACGTTTTCATTTCCGGGGTGCCGTCGACGCCGTAAATGCGGACGTCGTCGCGATCGAGCGTCTTCAAAGCCGCCTTGGCGCCCAGCGCACTTGGATCGTTGAGCGCCATGATGATCGTGACATCCGGGGTTTCCTGCAGCATTTGCTGCGTTTGCGGCATGGCGATCTCCAGCTGGCCAAGGCATTCGGCCTCGTTGACGATGCGAAAACGGGAATCGGACGCGATCGTGTCCTTGAAGCCGCGGATCCGGTCGCTGGCGGACTGCACAGCCGAGTGTTTGAGCAAGGCGATCGTTCCCGAATCGTAATGGGTCATGATGTGCCGGGCGCATTGCACGCCGGCGTCGTAGTTGTCGGACACGATGGTGGAAACAAGCGAGGTCGAGTCGCTGAGCGGCACGTCGATCGCGATGACCGGAATGCCGGCTTCCTTCGCTTTTTTCAACGTCGGCTCCAGAGCCTTCGAATCGACGGGATTGACGAAAATGCCATCGACCTTCATCGCGATAAACTGTTCGATTTGTTCTTTTTGCTTTGTGAAATTGAGAAGGGGGTCGCGCACGATCAACTGGTCGCCCCGGGATTCGATTTCCTTGAGCAGCTCGTTGTTGATGACCTCGTAAAACGGATTGTTCATCGTCATGTACGTGACGCCAAACCGCTTGATTTCGCGAGGGTGCGGGGAAATATAGTAAAAATAGAACGGCATGACGAAAACCGCCATCAAGCCGATGAGTAAGAGGAAATACTGTTTTTTCTTCATAATCCTTACCTGGGCCTTTCCAAAACCTTCCATAACTATAGATTATTATACCCGCCTTCCGATAGCAGGACAAAGAAAATAAAAAAAGCCTTGCTTTTACAACAACGTCAAAAGCCGGTATCTGCGCGTTTGGATTACCAGTTCCCGCAATTCCCGTTCAAACACCGGTCCAAAAAACGAGTCGTCTCGGGCCAGCGGCCAGACGTCTTTGGCCAGCGCGTCAAGCAGCGTGTCGGCATTGAGTCCTTTTTCGTATTTCAGCCGGAAATAATGAAGGTACGGATATTGCGGATTGCCCGGATCGTCCGTATTGGATACAAGGCACAAGGAAAGCCGGTCCATTTTATCCAGCCGCGAAAACGTGACGATCGCGACCAGGCGCAACGCCAGGGAAGTGCGGCTCCAGTCCGGAACGGTTTCCAGCCACCGGGCGACGGTTTTTAGCTCGTCTTTCTCGAAAAAAGCCATCGTAAGGTTGTGGACGTAAACCGCTCGTTTCGAGTCGAGGCAGACGTCGTTCCAGTGTGTCGTGATGTGGTTCCACGTGTGCTTCCAGTCGCTACGTTCCGCTTTGGAAAAGGAAATGAGCTTCAAAATCCAAAGATCCATTGTCCGGATGGGATTTTGCGCGTAAGACACCTCGCTTTCGAGCTGGTTGATGTGCACGGAAAGCAAGTGCCGCCGGTCGGTTTCCCACAACCGGTAACCATAGGAGATGCGGTTGGGCAGAAATTCGCTTTGGGACAGCTTCTTTTCCTCTTCAAAAGGAACGCCAACGGAAAGATGGGCGCCATAGCGCATCGCCAGCGCCAGATCCTGCACGCTTCGTGGCCATACCGGTTCCAAAAAGCGCCACAAGGAAGCGGCTTGATCAAACGAAAGCTCGCGGGATAAAAACCGTCGCAGCAAATCCAGAAAGTCGAGCGCGTCGCGGCAAAAGAGATCACGCGAAAACGGACGAAGCGTCGTTTCGATCCTCGTGATTCGCGCTTCCATGGTAGGCACATCGTACGTTTCGTACGCGTCGGCGAGCATGTTCCAGCACCGGTCGGAAAGAACGGTCTGATCCGGTTGGAGCCGGACATCGAATGCCAGCAGCAAGTCTTCGATCAAATCCAGTCGTATATCGCTTTTGCCGTTTTCCAAAAGCGACAATGTCTTGCGCGAACAGAGCGGGTGCGCTTTCAAAAAAGCCGCCTGCGAAAGACCAAGCGCCTTGCGCCGCCAGCGAATCCATTTTCCAATGTATGTTATCTGTCCGTTTTCCATGGAACAATTTTATCAGCGATTGGCTTAAAGCTCAATTTTTTGACGAATGGAACGTTTGACCGCTTTTTGAAAACAAGGAGAGTACGATAGCGAAAAAGGAAGGTGAGCCCCATGAAAATTTCCGATTTGCTGCGGCAGTCCATGAAAGAAAACCGAATGTGTCTCGCGTTGTCACTCGTGCTGGTCGTTCTTCTTTCGCTGCTCGACTTGTATTTTTCCATTTTGTTAAAAGACGCGATCGACGCCATCGTCAATTTCGATCCAAACAGGCTGACGCTTTGCGCGATCAAGAGCGGAATCCTCATTGCCGGATATGGCGGCGTGTACACGTTGTACTGCCGGGCGCGAAGCGCGTTTCTTTTCCACACGATGAACGCGTACCGGACAAAGACGTTCGAAGCCGTGATGCGCCAAAGCGGCTCCAAATTTTGTCTTCATTCCAACAAAGACTACGTGGCGATGCTCACGACCAACATGGAAAACGTCCGCGAGGAAGGACTCGATCCCATCGGCAAAGAAGTGAGTCTGGTTGTGACCGGCATCGGAGCACTCGTTCTCATGCTTTCCTACAACGCCCTGCTGACGGCGCTCGCGCTTGGCGTCTCGCTTCTTCCTCTCGTCTTGTCTTTTCAAGCTGGAAAGCCGCTGGCTCAAATGAACGAGCAAGTCGCCGCAAAGCAGGCCGGGCTCGTCGCCGGGGTGCAAAACCTGCTGGACAACCACAAAGATTTGTTTGTGGGCCGGAAGTTTGGATTCGCCAACGCGTTGTACGAGAAAAAGACGATCCCGTACGAGCAAGCGCTGCTCGACAAGCGTGTATGCGTGCAGCGCATGAGCCAGATCGGGGCGCTCAACGCCCTCGTTTCCCAGCTTGGGATTTGCTGCGTGGGCGGCTTCATCGCCATCCGCACCAACACCTTGACGCCCGGCGAAGTCGTCGTCTTTGTCCAGCTGCTCAACTACGTCATCGAACCGGTCACGAATTTGCCGACGCTATGGTCCAGACAGGCCGGCGCGTTTCGTCTTGCCCGTTGTATGGAAGCCTCGCTTTCCCCGTTTGCCGATCCGCAGCCGCTTTTGGCGCTCGAATCCATCCGGTTCGAACATGTCGATTTTGGCTGGGGCGACAAACGCTGTTTGCGAGATTTTTCCTACACGTTTTTGTCGGGCCGCTCGTACTTGATCCAGGCGCCTTCCGGCTTTGGCAAGACGACATTGCTTCGATTGATGCTTGGCATCCTGCGACCCGATTCCGGAACGGTTTTATACAACGGAAAATCCGGTGTGGACATGGACACGCTACTGGAAACGATCGCCTGGATGCCACAGTTCCAGCCGCTGCTCGAAGGGACGGTTTTGGAAAACATCGCGTTTGTTTTGGACGATGCGGACACGGATGTGGCGAACTTGTCGGGCGGACAAGCCCGACGCGTCGAGCTCGAACGGATCCTCGCCCAAAACAAGGCGTGGCTGCTGCTCGACGAGCCGACGACCGGTCTGGATCCCGCGCTTCAGCTGGACGTGCTGCGCGATTTGGTAAAATCGGGGAAGACGTGTGTGGTCGTGATGCACACAAGCGACGAGAACGTGCTCTCGCTCTTTGACGAAGTCGTTTCGCTGCAATAAAAAACCCGGATGATTGTCCGGGTTGGATTTTAGAGGTCGTCGACAAGCGCCGTGCTCTTGGCGTAGGCGGTGCTTTTCGCTTCGAAAAAGTCGGTCTTGACCAGGTTGGCGTTGGAGTACTGGCTCACCCAGCTCATGCTGGCCGGCTCGGTGCGGTTGTCTTCGTACAAATCGCCAAAGCCTAAACCGGACCAGCGCAAATTGCCCAAATAGCGGATGTAGTCGGTGACCATCTGCTTGTTGAGGCCGGGAATGTCGTCGCCAATGACGTAGTGGCCCCAGGCGATTTCCTGCCGGACGCCTTCTTCCAGCATTTCCTTGAGCGTCTGGATCATTTCCGGGGTGAACAGCTGCGGCTCCTCTTTTTGAAGTTCCTGGAAAATGTTGCGGAACAGCCACAAGTGGGTGTTTTCATCCCGATTGATGTATCGGATCTCTTGCGCGGAGCCTGGCATTTTGCCGTTGCGCGACAAATTGTAAAAGAACATGAAGCCGCTGTAAAAGTAAATGCCTTCCAAAATGTAGTTGGCCATGATGACTTTCAAAAAGGTTTGGGCGTCTTTGCGTTCCTGGAACTCGTTGTACAAGTCGCCGATGAACGTGTTGCGCTTCAGCAAATGCTCGTCGGTTTTCCACTGGTACAAAATTTCCTCGCGTTTTTCCGGCGAGCAAATCGTGTCCAGCATGTAGCTGTAGCTTTGGGAATGGACGCATTCCTGAAATGTCTGGATAGACAGGCACAAGTTGACTTCGTTGGCGGTCGTGTACTCGCTGATGTTGGGCAGGTTGGCCGTCTGGATCGAGTCAAGAAAAATCAGAAAGCTCAGAATTTTGTCGTAGGCGCTTCGCTCCGCCTTGGAAAGAAGCGGATAGTCCTTGACGTCCTGCGCGAGGTTGATTTCCTCGGGGATCCAGAAATTGTTCATCGCCTGCCGGTACCAGTCGCTGACCCAGGCGTATTTCAGCGTGTTGAAGTCGTTGAGGTTGGTCGTGTTGCCGCCAATCATCTTCCGCAGCCGCACGTCGGTGTCGCCTTGCGGATTGAACAGGGGCTTTTTTTTCATTTCATTCATGATGGTTCACACTTTCTAGTTACGCGGAGCAGCTTTCGCACTCTTCCACTTCGAGCGATTTGCTCCGGACATAGTATATCGTCTTGACGCCTTGCTCCCAGGCAAGCAAATATAAATCCAAAACCTGGCGCAAGGTGTATTCGTTGGTAATGTACAAGTTCATGCTTTGCGCCTGGTCGATGTGGCGCTGCCGCACGCCGGCCGCCCGCACGCTCCAGCGCTGGTCGATGTGATGGGCGTTTTTATAGTACCAATACGTCGACGGAGAAAGCTCCGGCGCCACACGCGGAAGCATGCTGCCTTTCTTTTCCTCGAGGAAAAACTTGTTCATGATCGGGTCGACGCCCGCGCTCGTGCCCGCGATGATGCTCGTGCTACTTGTCGGCGCGATTGCCAGAAGGTAGGCGTTGCGCATGCCGTTTTGGCGCACTTTCTCTTTGAGCGCGTCCCATTTTTCGCCTTGGTAGCCGCGCTTGGCGAAGTACGCTCCCGTTTGCCAGTCGCTGCCTTCGAACACGCCGTACGAGCCTTTTTCGGCGGCGATTTCGCTGCTGGCCGAAATGGCCGCGAAGTTGATCGCCTCAAAGACGCGGTCGACAAATTCCAGATGCTTCTCGCTTTCCCAGACAATGCCGCGCTTGGCCAGCATGTGATGGTAGCCGCTCACGCCCAGGCCGATGCTGCGGTATTTGCGATTCGTCAGCTTAGCGTAAGGAAGCGGATAGAAATTCAAGTCGATGACGTTGTCCAGCGCCCGCACGACGGTGTGGACGATTTGGCTGAGCGCGTTTTCGTCTTCGACTGGAATGCGCCCAAGCGACAAGCTCGCCAAATTGCAGACGACAAAGTCGCCAGGTCTCGTCGTCGTGACGACGACCGTGTCGCCATCTCTCGTTTCGACTTCGGTGCTCACAGTGGAAATCGGCGCCATGTTCTGGGCGATCTCGGTACACAGGTTCGAGCAGTAAATGATGCCTTCGTGGCCATTTGGATTGGCGCGGTTCACCGTGTCGCGGTTGAACGTAAACGGCGTGCCGGTTTCCACCGCGCTTTTGAGCACGAGCCGGACAAGATCCTTGACACTGACGACGCGTTTCTGGATGCGGGGATCCTCGACGCAGCTTTGGTAGCGGCGCTCCCACTCTTCGCCATAGTAGTCTTCCAGGGCGTAGCCTTTGACGCTTTGGATTTCATGCGGACACATGAGGTACCATGGCGCGTCGATATTTTCCTTGGCCAGCTTCCAAAACAAATCCGGCCAGCACACCGCCGGGAACACGTCGTGGGCTTTGAGGCGGTCGTCCCCGTTGTTGGTGCGCAGCTGCAAAAACTCGGGCAGGTCTTTGTGCCACGCGTCCAGGTACACCGCGACGGCCCCCTGGCGCATGCCAAGCTGGTCGACGGCGACCGCGGTGTCGTTGACGAGCCGGATCCAGCGGATGACGCCACCGGCCGCGCCCTCGAAGCCGCGGATGTTGCTGCCGGTCGCGCGCACTTTGCCAAAATACAGGCCCATGCCGCCGCCAAACTTGCTGACTTTGGCAAAGTTGTCGATACTGCGGTAAATGCCGTTCAGGCTGTCCGGCACCGTGTCGATAAAGCAGCTGGAAAGCTGGTAGTACGGCTTGCGGGCGTTGGACAGCGTCGGCGTCGCCATCGTGACTTGCAGCTGGCTGAGCATGTCGTAAAACCGACGCACCCAGCCAAGCCGGTCGGCTTTTTCCTCCATCGCCAGGTGAAGGGCGATTCCTAAAAACATTTCCTGCGGCGTTTCCAGCGGAACGTGTTTTTGGTTGCGGATGACGTAGCGTTTGAGCAGCAAATCCAGTCCCGACCACGTGAACAAGTCGTCGCGCGAATCGTCCATGAACGTGGCGGCTTCCAAAATTTCCTGCCGGGTGTAGTTTTCCAAAATATAGCGCCCATACAACCCTTCGTGGGTCAAATAGACGATTTTTTCATAAAAGTCGCGCAAGCCACGCTCGTTTAAATCGGCCGCGAGCTGCTTGCGGAACGCGTAATTGAGAAAGCGGGCCGCGATGTGCTCCCACTGGGGCGTTTCCTGGCTTGTCAGCTCGATTGTCGCTTTTGTCAAGGCGTCCAGCAGCTCTTTGGCGGACATGTTCGGCTTGGCGAAGCCGGAAAACTGGCCGGCCAGCGTCGTGAGCGCGTACTGGTCCTGGTCGAAATCGCGCTGGATTTGCAGCAGAACGGGCTCAAGACCCGGATCGAGAACGAGGTTCAGGATCGTCTGGCGCGCTTTGCGAAGCTCGGTCCGTTTGTGGCGGTACAGGATATAGCTTTTCGCCACATCGTAGTAGCCTTGCTCCATCAAGGCGCGTTCGACTTCGTCCTGGATGTGCTCGACGGACGTGGTTTCTTCCGTGACGCGCAGCTCCACCCGGGTGAGCAGGGCGGCCAGCTCGGACGCGGCCGGCTCGATCCCGAGACTGAGAAACGACTTGCGGATCGCTTCCGTGATCTTGCGCGGATCGTACGCTTCCAGCGCTCCGCTTCTTTTCTTTATATACATGGTATTCCTCCAAATCTTTTTCCGTCTTTATTGATACCACGATGCATTCTCAAATACAAATCGCAGCATTCGCGAAAAGGAAACCTTGTTTGGCGTAAATTCCGAAATTTGCACATTTTGTTGAAAGAAGCGGACAATGAAAACGTTTTCTGCTGAAAGAAAATTCATAAAGCTCTTACATTTTGCGTAAAAATTGATACTTTTTAAAAAGAAAGAATGGTTGGACCAAAAAATATTGAAAGTAAAATCTGTTTTATGGGAAATGTTTGAAACTTATTTCTTTTTCTGTATACTTGGAATCAGCTTCGACGAGTGAAAAATCTTGTCGAGAGAAAATAAATCTATATTTTTGAATATTCATCAATATCGTTATTTAAAGACAAACAAGGAGAAACACATGAGAAATTTAGAAAAGTATGAAGGAGTTATTCCCGCGTTTTACGCTTGCCTGGACGAGAACGGCAACGTGGACGAAAACGGCGTGCAGGCGCTGACCCGCTATTTCATCGACAAAGGCGTGAAAGGCATTTACGTGAACGGTTCGAGCGGCGAGTGCATTTACCTGACGGTTCCGGAACGCAAAAAGGTGCTGGAAAACGTCATGAAAGCCAACGACGGGTCGTTGACCGTTATCGCCCATGTGGCGTGCAACTCGACGGAAGAGTCGAAAGAGCTGGCGCGTCATGCCGAGGCGCTTGGCGTGGACGCGATCGCTTCCATTCCGCCAATCTATTTCAAGCTGCCGGAGCACGCCATCGCCAAATACTGGAACGACATTTCGGACGCGGCGCCAAACACGGACTTTATCATCTACAACATTCCACAGCTCGCGGGTGTCGCCTTGACGCCGGGACTGTATGCGGAAATGCGAAAAAATCCGCGCGTTATCGGCGTGAAAAACTCGTCGATGCCGGTGCAGGACATCCAGATGTTTTGCGCGGATGGCGGCGAGGATCACATCGTGTTCAACGGACCGGACGAACAATTCATTTCGGGGCGTCTGATGGGCGCCAAAGCCGGGATCGGCGGCACGTATGGCGTGATGCCGGAACTGTTTTTGAAAATGGACGAATGCCTCAAAAACAAAGATTTGGAAACGGCGCGTGCCATTCAATACGACGTCAACTCGATCATTTATAAAATGTGCTCGGCGCATGGCAACATGTACGCGGTCATCAAGGCCATTTTGAAAAAGAACGAAGGGCTTGAGCTGGGAACGGTGAAAGCGCCGCTCGCGCCGCTTTGCGAGGCGGACATGGTCATCGTGGACGAGGCGGCTGACATGATTTGCGCCGCGAAGAAAAAATACCTCTAAAAAAACAAGAGAAGGAGAATTTCATGCAAGGTTTTACGATTATTGATTTTATTATTCTGGTCGTCTATCTGGGCGCGGTTCTCGTCGCTGGATTGTTCTTTGCCAAAAAAGACATGAAGGGCAAGGAATATTTCAAAGGAGACGGAACGATTCCTTGGTGGGTGACGTCGGTTTCGATTTTCGCGACGCTGTTGTCGCCAATCTCGTTTTTGTCGCTGGCCGGCAACTCGTATGCCGGAACGTGGATCATGTGGTTCGCGCAGCTGGGTATGCTGATCGCGATTCCGCTGACGATTCGTTTCTTTTTGCCGGTTTACGCCAAATTGAACATCGACACCGCCTACCATTATTTGGAGCTGCGGTTTGGCTCGAAGGCGCTTCGTATTTTGGGCGCCATCATGTTTATCATTTACCAGGTGGGCCGGATGTCGATCATTATGTACCTGCCTTGCATGGTGCTTTCCTCGCTGACGAACATCAACGTCAACGTCCTCATTTTGATCATGGGCGTCATCGCGATCATCTACTCGTACACGGGCGGTTTGAAATCGGTGCTTTGGACCGACTTCATCCAAGGCGCCGTGCTCATCGTGGGTGTGACGTTTGGCTGCGTGTACCTGCTTTCGCACATCGACGGAGGTCTGGGTGCGGTGTTCAACTCGTTTTGGTCGGAACAAAAGTTTCTGGCGCCAAACCAGCCGCTCTTTGACGCGAACCTGCTGCGCGACTCCGTGTTCCTGCTGATTTTTGGCGCGGGTCTGAACACGATGGGCTCCTACGTGTCCTCGCAGGACATCGTGCAGCGGTTCACGACGACGACGGATACGAAAAAGCTGAACAAGATGATGCGCACGAATGGCTTGCTTTCGATTTTCATGGCGACGGTGTTCTACTTGATTGGTACGGGACTGTACGTGTTCTACCAGCAAAATCCGCTGCCGCCAGCGGCCGCGCAGGACCAGATCTTCGCAAGCTATATCGCCTTCGAGCTGCCGGTGGGCATTACCGGCTTGCTGCTGGCAGCCATTTACGCGGCTAGCCAGTCGACGCTTTCGACCGGTTTGAACTCGGTCGCTTCCTCGTGGACGCTGGACATTCAGTCGCGGATCTCGAAAAAGGAAATGAGCTTTGAAAAACAAACGAAAATCGGCCAGTACGTGTCGTTGTTTGTCGGCATTTTCGCCATCGCCGTAGCCATTTTGCTGGCCAGCGGCGGCGTGACGAGCGCCTACGAGTGGTTCAACGGATTCATGGGACTTGTGCTCGGTATTCTTGTCGGCATCTTCGTGCTGGGCGTGTTCTTCAAATCGGCCAACACGTTTGGCGCGTTCATGGGCTTTATCGCCGCGTCGATCATCATGATCGTCATCAAGTACCAGTTTACGGACATCTCGATTTGGTCGTACTCGATGATTTCGATCGCGATCTCGCTTCTTGTCGGGCTGCCATGCAGCTGGCTGTACACGAAGTTCACGCACAAAGTGCTGGAAGTGCTTCCGTACACGACGTACGCCGACTTTAAAAAGGAAAAGGCGTCTGCCCGCATGGAAAAACTGGTGAAACCGGCAAAAGGAACGACGTTATGATTTTTGGACAAATCAAACACAAGAACGACGAGACGTTGAGCCAAGGCGTCCGCGCGGCGCTCGACTTTGCCCGGACGCACGATTTGGCGGCGTTTTGAATTGGGAAAACATGAAATCGACGGCGACGATTTGTTCGTCAACGTCGTGGAATACGAAACGACTTCGCCGCAGGATCGTTTCTGGGAAGCGCATCGCGACTATTTGGACGTGCATGTGCCGTTGCGAGGCGACGAGCAAATCGACTTGAACTTTTTGACCAACATGGCTGTTAAAGACTATGAGAAAGCCGCGGACTTCGTTTCGATGGATGGTGGAAAAAACGCGAGTATCGTCATGGCGCCGGGCGACTTTCTCGTTTGCGATCCGCAGGACGCGCACCGGACGGCGGTGGCGGTCGACGGAAAGCCGGAACGAATCAAAAAAGCGATTTTTAAAGTAAAAATTGAACAATAAGACAGAACGGCACCGGGGTACTGGTGCTTTTCTGCATCGTATAAAGGAGGATTTATCATGAATACGTTTGCGTGTGTGGATATTGGCGGAACGGCCATTAAATACGGGATCTTGCGTGCGGATGGCACGATCGTGGAAAAGACGGAAACGCCGACCCAGGCGCATTTGGGCGGCGTGGCGCTGGCTGGCAAAGTGAAGGGGCTTGTCGAAGCGCTGATCAAAAAGGATCCGGCCATCGCGGGGGTGGCGATCTCGTCGGCGGGCGTCGTGGACAGCGAGAAAGGATGCATCATTCACGCTTCGGACGCGATTCCCGGATATATCGGCGTCGACTACAAGGAAGTCGTTGAACGGCCGCTGGGTCTGCCGGTGGAAGTGGAAAACGACGTGAACTGCGCGGGTCTGGCGGAGGCGAAAAGCGGCGCGGGCCAAGGAGCTTCCTCGATGCTCATGCTGACGATCGGAACGGGGATCGGCGGCTGCTTTATCGAAAACGGGCAGCTGCTGAACGGCTCGTGTTTTTCGGCGTGCGAGGTCGGATACATCCCGATCGACGGCGTGCCGTTTCAGGATGCGGGCGCGACGACGGCGCTGGTCCGGGATGTGGCGAATCGGAAAGGCGAACCGGAGGAAGAATGGAACGGCAAGCGGATCTTCGCGCTGGCGGATGCGGGCGATGCGGATTGCGTCGCAGCGGTCGACACCATGTGCGAGGTGCTGGGCCAGGGCATGGCGATGATTAGCTTTGTGCTCAATCCGGAGAAAATCGTGCTTGGCGGCGGCATCATGGCGCAGGGCGAAAAGATGCGGGATCGTCTGGAACGGGCGTTTGCGGCGCATACGATCCCGCTGATCGCCAAAAACACGAAGATCGCGTTCGCGGGCCACGCCAACGACGCGGGCATGCAGGGCGCGCTCGTGCATTTTTTGAATAAGCACCCGGAACTGGGCGGCGAGAACCATGGATAACCAGTACAAGTCTGTCCTTCCTAAAATCGAGTCGGCGTACGAGAAGCTGACGCAGCTGGAAAAAAGCGTGGCGGATTTCTTTTTGAGCAATCGGCAAATCGTCGATTTTTCCGCCAAAAGCATGAGCGTGCGGCTGGCGATTTCGGAGGCGACGTTGTCCCGGTTCGCGAAAAAGTGCGGATTCCGGGGGTATCGGGAGTTCATTTATTTATATGAGAGCTCCCTGAACCAGTCGGAGCTGTACGAGACGGTGGCGCAAAGCTCGAAATCGGTATTGCGGGCGTACGAGATCCTGCTGAACAAAAGCTATTCTCTGATCGACGAGGACCAGATGAGCCGGGTGACGGAGATGCTTTCCCTGGCGCGGCGCACCTATGTGGCGGGTAAGGGAAGCTCGGGCTACGCGGCGATGGAAATGGCGCACCGGTTTACACGTGTAGGCGTGGACATCAACGCGCTGACCGACTCGGAAATGATGATGATCCAGGCGGTCATGCGTCAGGAGGACGATTTGGCGATTGGCTTTTCGCTTTCGGGCGCGAGCCGGGAGGTCGTCGGTTTTTTGCAGGAATCGAAGCGAAAGGGCGCGACGACGGTGCTGGTGACGGCCAGCGCGGACGAGCACCACAAGGCGTATTGCGACGAGATTATCTTCGTGCCATCGCTGAAGCACATGGACCGGGGCAATCTCATTTCCCCGCAGTTTCCGTTGCTCGTGCTGATCGACATGTTGTATACGAGCTTTATGGAACTGGACCGGGCGCGTAAGCTCAAACTGCATGAGCAGACGCGCAAGGCGATTGATAAATGATGCAAAATTGAAAATTACACGTCGGCATGTCCGGCGTTTTTTTTGAGAGGAGCTTCAACTTGTTTAAGTAACGTGATATAAAGAAGTTGAAGGGAAAACTCATCGACAAGAAGGCGATGTTGACACGAAAAAAGGATAAATGAGGATCGAACCGTTTACACGTCGGCGTGTCCGGCGTTTTTTGTTGTGATTGGACGGCGTTTTCGTTATTCTAAAAAGGAAGGAAAAAAGGAGAAGAGAATGAAAAAAAGATACCAACATGGCATGGCGCTGGCGATGTGCTTGTCGCTGCTTTGCGGATGCGCGGCTTCGGGACGCGAGTACACGGCGCAGGTGCCAAAGACTGTGAAGTATTCGGACGACAACATCGACGCGTGGTCTGAAAACAAGCAGGAACTGGCGAACCAGTACGAAGGGTACGCCGACGACATGGATCCGTTTTATGAAAAGATGACGTCGACGCTGCTGGCAAAGGAGAAAAACGGGGTCATTTCGCCGCTCAACTTGTACATGGCGATGGGCATGCTGGCAAAAACGAGCGCCGGACAAACGCAGGCGCAGATCCTGGATGTGCTCAACCAGAAGGACACGGACGCGCTGGAAAAGAAGGTGAACGCCTTGTGGCTGGCGACGTACAGCGACGATGGCCGGATGATGAGCCGGCTGGCCAATTCGCTGTGGCTCGACGAAGGATTCCAATACAAGGAGGCGACGCTCAAAGCGCTGGCCGAGGATTTCCATGCCTCGTCGATGATTGGAAAGATGGGCAGCGACGCGTTCAACGAGCGGCTGCACACGTGGATGAATGAAAACACGGGCGATTTGTTGAAGAAGGAAGTCGCCGATGTGAACTGGAGCGACCAGACCCGGCTGGGCCTTGTGTCGACGCTGTATTATCAAAACACGTGGACCAGCAAGTTCGACGCGGCGCAAAACACGCACGAGACGTTCCATGGCCGTTCGGATGAAAAGGCCGAGTTCATGCATGGTCAAATGACGGTGCCATACGTGAAGACGGACGCGTACGAGGCAATCGCGCTGCCGATGGACGACGGCGCGAGAATGTGGCTGTACAAGCCGGTGGATTCGCCAAACGCGGTATGGAGCGAGAGAAAAAGCGACGAAGGGGAGCGGCGCATCGTCAACGTGTCGCTGCCAAAATTCGACGTGGCCGCCACGATGCAGTTGAAAGACGCGTGGGAAGCGCTTGGCATCACGGATGTGTTCGACGCGTCAAAGGCGGATTTCTCCCCGTTGAGCGACGAGGATCTGGTTCTTTCCAGCGTCGAGCATGGCGCGCGGGTGAAAGTGGACGAGTCGGGTGTCGAGGGTGGCGCCTACACGGTCATGTCGATCGAGGCGACGTCTTTGATCGAGGAGGAGCCAGTCGACTTCACGCTGGACCGGCCGTTCGCGTTCACGATCGAAAGCGCGGATGGATCGCTGCTGTTTGCCGGACAGGTGTATTCGCTCGATGCGTGACGGGAAAGGACAGTTTCGGCAGGGACTGAAAGATGGCGTGCCTGTCGCGCTCGGTTATTTTTCCGTGTCGATCGCCTTTGGCATGATGGGCGTTTTGCTTGGCCGGCCCGTTGGCGAGACGGTGCTCGTTTCCCTGACGAATCTGACAAGCGCGGGACAGTTCGCGGGCGTGCGGCTGCTGGCGGCCGGCGGCACGCTCGTCGAGTTGTTTTTGACGACGCTCATCATCAACGCCCGGTATTTTCTCATGGCGCTTTCCGTGTCGCAAAAGCTGGATCCCAAAGTGACGTGGAAGGAGAAGCTGCTCATCGCGTTTGGGATAACCGACGAGATCTTCGCGGTTTCGATGGGCCATAAAGGCGCGTTGACGTTTTGGTATATGATGGGGCTGATCGCTTTGCCCGTGCTGGGCTGGACGCTGGGAACGTATACGGGCGCGGTGGCCAGTTCCGTGCTGCCTGACAGTGTCACGAGCGCGTTTGGCATCGCGTTGTACGGCATGTTCATCGCCATCGTGGTGCCGGCGGCGAAAGACCACAAAAACGTGTTTTGGGCGGTGGCGCTTTCGATACTGGCCAGCTGCGTTTTGTTTTATGCGCCATGGTTTTCGTTTTTGAGCGATGGCTGGAGCGTGATCGTCGTGACGGTGGGAATCAGCGCTTTGATGGCGTTTATTGCGCCAATCGACGAGCAGGAAAGGATGGATGAAGATGGCGATTGCGGGTTTGATGGTGATGGCCCTGACGACGTATGTCATTCGGGTGAGTCCGTTTTTGATTTTTCGCAGGAAGATCACGAATAGGCGGGTGCAAAGCTTTTTGTTTTATGTGCCATACGTCGTGCTGTCGGCGATGACGTTTCCGGCCGTGTTTTACGCGACTGGCAATATGGCGGCTTCGATCGCGGGTACGATCGTGGCGACGGGTCTGGCGTACCGGCGGCACAGTCTGCTTGTCGTCGCGATTGGCGCGGCGGCGGCCGTGCTGGTCGTGGAGCTTGTATGAGCGGCACGCGCAAGGCGGGTATCGAAGATATGCCGTTCGTGTACGAGCGGATGTGCGATTTGGAGCAGACGATCTTCGACCGGGAACGGTTCGCGGTTTTGTTTGAGGCGCAGCTCGACGACAAGACGATGGAATCGCTGATTTACGAGGTGGATGGCGTGCCGGCGGCCTACGCCGCGATACGGTACGGGACATATTTGCACCATTGCGCCAAGACGGCGGAACTGATCGAACTGGACGTCGTCGAGCCGATGCGAAAAGAAGGCGTCGGGACAAAATTTTTAAAGGATATCGAGATGCTGGCACGTCAAAAAGGATGCGTGGAGCTAGCGTTTGCGACGAATCAAAAGCGAAAAAAGGCGCACCGGTTTTACGAAAAACGAGGGATGAAACAGACGCACTTCACGTATACGAAAAATATTTAAGAAAACCTTAAGAAATGTATTGACTTTCCTAGGACAATCCAGTATATTATGGAAGCAAGTTGTTTGGGGAAGCGACTTGTAACATCATAATAATGAAAAAAAAGCGAATCGGGAATCCAATTATTATACTTTCAAATGAATAATACTATCCTATACTCAATCCTTGATACCATATTCTAGTAGCATGGTTCCTCTTTCGGTCGCAGAAGATTGCGAAAGGATTTCCGAGCGCCTTGATTATGTGTGAGCTGAATACTCTACATAAAAAGACACCCGAAAGAAAAGAGCATGTTATATACAATTTGAGAGCGTCGGCTCTCATTTTTTTTTATATTCTGCCCGTAAAAAAAGGAATACCCGTTTCGTTCGAACGCGGATATTCCTTTTTGTTTTGCGTTGCCGGTCGTTCGTTACTCGTCTTCCGCCCAAGGAATGATGAACGCCATGTCGTGCATATAATCGGAAAAGCCGGGCCAGGAAACGATCGCTTTGTCACGGATCGTTTGAAGATGGTCTTTCCATTGCTCGTAAAGCGTCTCGTCCTCGCCTGCCATGCCCGCGACTTCGTAATACGTGTCGAATACGGCGTCGCAAAAGCCGGCTTCATTTGTTTCCCCGTAGTCAAGAGCCAGGTCGATAAAGGTCAAGCACAATTCGCCAAACGAGTCGTTTCCCAGTCCAAGTTGTTGAAAATCCGACAAGACGCGCTGCGCCTTTTCCAGGGAAAAAGGGCGTTTGCGAAAAATCGCATAAAGCTCGTTTTTGCTTGCCTCGAATTGTTTTGGTCCTTTTCTTTTTGTTGAATCCATTCCCATTTGTTTTCTCCTCTTTTGTGTTTTTATACTTTCTGTTGCATCCATTGTAACAAACAGCAGGGCGATCGCCAAAGGGGAATTGTCAGGGAGCGGGAAATGATTTCTCCAGCAAATCTCCAGCAAATCTCCAGCAAATCAAAGCTAAAAAAGGAATATCATACTTTAAGTAAAGTGGTTACTCCTTATTTAATTTGATTTTTTTAATAGTTGCAGGCAAAAATCTCCAGCAAATCTCCAGCAAATCTCATTTATAATTGCTTGGCAAGAATATTCAGTGCCTCTTTCGTTAATGTAAGAAGTTCTTGATTCGAACGAGTGATTGTATATTTTGTGGCTACAGATTTTCCGACACGTTTGATGATTTCTTTTTTGCAAAGCGAGTCTAAGGTTTGTTTAGTATGGTATTCACTTAATTCTGTTGCTTCCTGGATTTCCTTTTTTGCCTTAGGGTTAGGGTAGTTTGTCAAATAATTGATTATAAGTATCTCTTTTTCCGTTAGATCGGGGTAGCTATCAGCAAATTTAACAGTCCAGATAGATAATCGAGTTTTTTCTAAGTCGGTTTCTATTTTTGGTGTTCTAAATTTCCATTTTAAAGAAGTCCCAAATATTTGTTGGCCACCAAAACCTTGTCTTTCGGAAAAACCGCAATTTCTAAAAAAACTCATAAGCATTTCATTGCGAGGTCGAGACTCTCCTCCTTGAGTAAATTGATTAATTGGAATTAGAAGTTGACCAGGATTCTCAAAAATATAAACGCCATTATGAATTTCGATTTTAATAGACGGATAGGATTGCTCATAATCCGCATGTGCTAAACAATTTACAAGAGCTTCGCGTAAAGATACTTCGATTGCCCTAGGATTCGATCTTTCTAAATTTTCATCTAATGCGAAAGGGGAATTAAAGCTATTGAGAAATTTTTCCCAAACTATATTAAAAAAGTTGTATACATTCATTTCAAAATCATAAAATTCGTCAGAAGCAATGCGATCATCCCATCTATTCTGCCCGGAGATACGATTAAAATAATCCAGATGAAAATGTGGATAAACTTTTTTAATTGATTGATATTTACCTAAAAAGAGCAAAGTTCCTCTTTTAATAGCATAAGTATTATTTTTTTGAAGATAAATAGCACCGATTCTTATAAGAAAATCTGTATCAGATAATGATTCAAAACGATTAGGATATTGCTGATTAAATTTTTTTCTATAACGATTTATTGTAGGAGAGTCTAAATCATCTAAAGAAGTGTTAGGTGCTGACAAAGAATCCATATCTGGCTTTGCGTTTCTAAACGTAGCGCGTAATTCATCGTTTGTCATTTTTAAATCAGCACTTCCTTTTCTGATAAATGAATTTTCAATATTTCCGCCACAAAAAACTGGTTTTTTGGATAAAGGAGCTTCTTCAATATCTATTTGAAGAATCGTTTTTCCATCAATGTTAATTAAGGTTATATTTTCCTCATTGGAATTATCATAGTTTACTTTACTTGGATTTCGGCAAGTGACAATGAAATCATCAATTACTTTTCTAGGATTTTCGACGCCTAAGATGATATTTTTAGGAGAATTTTCTTTGATTCCTAAATAAATTGTTCCACCATTTGTATTTGAAAAAGCGGAATAGGTCTCCCATAAATCTTTGGGCAGAAATTTACTTTTTTTTATTTCAGTAGAACAATCTTCTTTGAGTGTTTCAAAGAAGGTTCTATCTTTTTCACCTTGTACTATTTGCATACCAAATCTCCTTTTTATTTTATCCTACATAGGAAATTTAAAAAAGTAAATAATGCTGAAACGAGGATTGGAAATTTTCCCAAAAATGGTGCCGGCCATGTCAAAAAACACGGAAAAATGTAAACGCTTTTCAGGTTTTGTTTCTGAGCTTTCAAGCGTATAGTAAAAGTGAATAAAGGTAATGGAGGAGCCTGACGTGAACAAGAATGATAGACAATATGCCAAATGTTCGATTTTGCTGAATGAACAAACCGCTTTGCAAATGGAAGGCGGAAAAGTGAAATTGGCGATTCTTCCGGTTCGCCGAAAAATGTGGGGTGACGTTTTGAACGACCATTTTAAACGGCGGGAAGAAGAAAAAAAATCGGCGTATTTCGGTTAAATATACAGCAGGCAGCGCGACTGCCTTTTTTTGTGGAAAAGAGGTTTTGAAAATGAGAAATAAAGTGGATATTCCTTTTGAAAACGCCATCCAGGCAGGTGGACGGGTCGTGCGCCACGACAAAGAGGGAAAGCTGGTCGAAGCGCCTTCCGGCGTGTGGATGCTGCGCCAGCCAAACGAGTCCGTGTGTCGGGCGTGGCTGGCCGGGCTGGATCGCCAAAAGGTCGAGGTGATGATGGTGCAAGGGAAGAAAGCGCGGGATCTTGCCATGGTGACGCTTGGGTTTTCCTCGGCGCACGCCTGCCAGCTGGTCGTTTGGCCAAATTCGAAAGCCCCGGCGACAGCTTTGACGCTTTCCTTCCGGAAGGCGCGGGCCGATGATTTGGATTTCATCACCTCCCGTTACGATTTGCTCGAGCGGGAGGAGCTGGCCGCCTACATTGACAACGGGTATCTTTGGATCGCCTTACACGAACAAACGCCGATCGGGTTTGTCGGCCGCCACGCGGAAGGTAGCATGGGACTGCTTGAAGTGTTCGAACCGTTTCGGCGGCATGGCTTTGGCGCGCAGCTGGAAACATTCATGATTGGACAAATGCTTTCGGAAGGATTCACGCCTTACGCGGATGTGTTCGCCGACAACGGAAACTCTCTTTCTTTGCAGCGAAAGCTTGGGATGACGTTTGTTCCTTGCGAAACGTTCTGGCTGTTTTGAATAGCGTTCAAACAGGCGATCGTGGCTTTTTTTTGTATAATGGGGGCAAAAGAAAGGAAACCACACAATGTCAATGGAACTATTACAAGGGGTGCTCATTCCGTTTCTCGGAACGACATTGGGCGCCGCCTGCGTGTTTTTTGTGAAACACAACGTCCATGCCGGCACCCAGCGCGCGCTGACCGGATTCGCGGCCGGCGTCATGGTCGCCGCCTCGATTTGGAGCTTGCTCGTGCCCGCCATGGAACAATCGGAATCGCTGGAAGCGTTCGCGTTCGTGCCCGCGGTGGCGGGCTTTTGGATCGGGATTTTGTTTTTATGGATCCTGGATCATGTCGTTCCCCATTTGCATCAAGGCAGCGACGAGCCGGAAGGGGTCAAGGCGGCGCTCAATCGAAGCACGATGCTCGTTTTGGCCGTCACGCTGCACAACATCCCGGAAGGCATGGCGGTTGGCGTGGTGCTGGCCGGCGCGGCGCAAAACGGAATGATTTCCCTCGCTTCCGCGATGGTGCTCTCGCTTGGCATCGCGATTCAAAACTTTCCCGAAGGGGCGATCATTTCGCTACCGTTAAAATCGGAAGGCATGGGGAAGGCGAAAGCGTTTGGCTATGGCGTCTTGTCGGGCGTCGTGGAGCCGATCGCCGCGGTGGCGACGATTTTGGCCGCGCGCTATGTCGTGCCCGTCCTGCCGGTGCTGCTCAGCTTCGCGGCCGGCGCGATGATGTATGTTGTCGTCGAGGAACTCATCCCGGAAATGTCGGCCGGCAAGCATTCCAACGTGGGAACGCTTTGGTTCGCGGTCGGATTCACGCTCATGCTCGCGCTCGATGTGGCGCTCGGATAAAAACAGGTCGTTTCGCCTCGAATGCCACTCTGTAACAAAAAGAAAGAAAATGAAATAGATTTAATTTTTTTCAAAAAAGTATGAAAAAGACTTGCATATTCGAAAAAAGAGGCGTATTCTTAGGACATCCAATTCGAAGCAAAGGCGCTTATGGACTTGATCAACGGGGATCGGGTCGATAAGCGTCTTTTTCGCTTTTTGGAACAATCGAAAAGGAGAGAGTAGATATGATGGAAGAAGTATTGAGTCAAGTCTTTGGGATTTGGTTTCTGATCGGAGCCGCTTTGGTTTTCTTCATGCAAGCCGGATTCGCGATGGTGGAAGCGGGATTCACGCGGGCGAAAAACGCCGGCAACATCATCATGAAAAACACGATGGACTTTTGTTTGGGAACCGTCGCGTTTCTGATTTTAGGATTCAGCCTGCTTTGCGGAACGGGCGGAAGTCCCTGGATTGGCTGGGGCGCCCATCCGCTGACGGATTTCGCGACCACCGACTGGTCGACGTTTACCTTCAACCTTGTATTTTGCGCCACGGCCGCCACGATCGTTTCCGGCGCGATGGCGGAACGAACGAAGTTTATTTCCTATTGCGTGTACTCGTTTGTGATCAGCTTGCTCATTTATCCAATCGAGGCCCACTGGGTATGGGGACCGGACGGATTTTTGACCGCGATGGGATTCCACGATTTCGCGGGATCGGCCGTTATTCACTTCGCGGGCGGGATTTGCGCCTTCATCGGCGCGGCGATGCTGGGCGCCAGAATTGGCAAGTTTGACGCCGACGGCAAGCCGCACGGCATTCCTGGTCACAACATTGTCATCGGGGCGCTGGGCGTGTTCATCCTCTGGTTTGGCTGGTATGGATTTAACGGGGCGGCCGCGAAAAGCGGGGTGCAGCTCGCGACGATTTTCGCCACGACGACAGTCGCGCCGGCGCTGGCGGCATGCGCGGTCATGGTGTTCACGTGGCTTCGTTACGGCAAGCCGGATGTGTCGATGACACTCAACGGCGCGCTGGCCGGACTGGTCGCCGTGACGGCCGGATGCGACGCGGTCAACGTGTTTGGCGCTTGCGTCATCGGCATCGTGGCCGGCTTGATTTGCTGCTTCATGGTATGGCTGCTCGATTATAAACTGCACGTCGACGATCCGGTCGGCGCCGTGGCGGTGCATTTCGCCAACGGGCTGTGGGGGACGATCGCGGTTGGATTGTTCGCGTGCGGCACCGAAACGATGCCGGAAGCGGCCGGCCTGTTTTACGGCGGCGGATGGGATCAGCTGCTCGTCCAGCTGTTTGGCTTGCTTTGCATCGGCGTGTGGACGGCCGTGACGATTTTCATTACCTTCTATTTGATCAAAAAGACGATTGGTTTGCGCGTGACCCCGCACGAGGAAATCATGGGTCTTGATAAAGAGGAGCATGGCTTGGAAAGCGCGTACGCCGGATTCACGATGGCGACGGAAATGAGCCCTTACGCGCCGATTCAAGTCGATGTGCCGAAAAAAGACAGCGTAGTCGTTGATGTCGAGGACGCGGTGCCGGTGCGGATGAAAGATGGAACAGGCGCTTTCTCGCAAGTGACGATCATTACGAAACCGGACCGGTTCGAAGCGTTGAAAAAAGAGCTCGATCAAATCGGAATCGGCGGCATGACGGTCGCCAATGTCATGGGCATGGGCGTCCAGAAAGGACAGACGACGTACTACCGCGGGGCGGAAGTCGAGTCGAAACTGCTGCCGAAGATGAAAGTCGAAATCGTCGTATCGGAAGTGCCGGTACAAAAGGTTGTCGACGCGGCGCGCAAAGCGTTGTATACCGGGTCGATTGGCGATGGCAAGATCTTCGTGTACGACGTGGAAAACGTCATCCGGATCTCCTCGGGCGAAACCGGAAAGGAAGCGCTGCAATACGCGAAATAAATGCGGAGGGACTTCGGTCCCTTTTTTGCGTGAAAAAGGGAAGGCCTGGCCTTCCCGGAGGATAAAAGATTGAGGAGTTGTCCTTGCTTAACGTTTTGAGGAGATCAGTTTTTTGCCTGCTCCAAAACGGCTTGGCCGTTGATGCGTCCGTAGTCGGTCATTGAAATGACATCGAGCGGGACGTTGTGCTTGTCGGCGATTTCTTTTGATAGCCGACTTGCGGGCCGAGCAAAGCGACGTTGATGCCTTCGATATGGCGGTCGAGCTCGTTGAGCGGGTAGGCGACGATATCGGCGTCAAGGCCTTCTTCTTTGGTCGCCTCTTTCATTTTTTCAACGAGCAGGCTGGTGGACATGCCCGCGTTGCAAAACAAGCGAATTTTCATGAATTTCCCTCCTGTAAAAGAAATGTGTCGATAAAATCGGCGATGCCGTCATGGTCGTTGTCGCCAATGATGAAGTCGGCCACGCGCTTCGTGGCGTCGGAGCCGTTGGCCATCGCCACGCCAATCCCGGCTTGCAGCACCATGTCGTGGTCGTTGTCGGCGTCACCAAACGCGCACACATCCTCAAGCGTCATGCCAAATGGTTCAATGGCCATCTGGATGCCGAGCGGCTTGCTGATGCGCGGATCCATGTATTCATACAAGATGCTGGCGGTTTTCAGGGCGGCCGACTTGTATCGCTCATTGGCAAACGTGCTTGCTCTTTCCACAACTTGATCCATGGTTTCCGGATCGCAGACAATCATCACTTTTGGCTTGGGCTCGGTGAGAAACGCGTCAAAGTCGACGACTTTGTATGGAACATGGTCGGCTTTCGACAAACTTTGAATGTGGCGGTCGTCTTTCGGGGCGTACAGGATGCCATCGTATGGAATCGCGAAGTTGACGTCCATATCGTCATAGTGGTCCATGATTTCGTGAATGAGCGCTCCATCCAGTGGAAACGCGGACTGGATCCGGTTCCAGTTGCGGTCCGCCACTTCCGCGCCACCCGTTCCGACGAGGATGTCGATAATCGAATCGAGCTTCCATTTTGGCAGCAGCGTTTCGACGCTGTTGACATCCCGGCCGGTACTTAGTCCCAACAGCACGCCAGCCTCGCGCGCCTTTTTCAAAGCGGACAATGTTTTTTCGGTCACGATGCCTTCACTGTTAAGCAGCGTGCCATCCAGATCGAAAAACAAGATTTTTGGTTGGTTCATATTCAATGCCTCCTTGCATGTTTAGTATAGGAAAACGAAAGCGGAAATGCCGGAAACGGAGGGAATACGAAAAAAAAGTCCCATCGAAATTTCGTTTTGAAAGCGAACGATGGGATTTTCGTGTCAGTCGTCGATTGTCGGGTTGAGCCGGTGGTAATACAAAAACTTTTTGTCAAGGTTTTCCTCGTAGCTTGTTTGAAAGTAAATGGCGTACAAGACGTCGAGCGTGTACAACAGGCTCATTCTTGTCGCGAACGAGGAAATCTTGCGGTAATGGTGCTCGTTGTGGTCGATCCATAAATGCGCTTTCACATTTTGAAAGACGCTTTCGTATCCGGGCGCGCTCAACAGGATGACGGGGGTGCGCGATTGTTCGAGCGCGTAGGCGATGGCGGGAATCGTTGAAGAGCGTCCTTCCATCGTGAGCACGATCGCGAGATGGTCGGGACCGGCGCTGGCGGCCATGAGCGTTTGCTCGTAGTCGTTTTCGGCCATGTGGACGTTTACGCCGATTTCGCGCAGCTGGAACTGGAAGTTTTTAAAGAAGCCCAGATTGCCGGCCGACGTGTACAAGTCGATCGCTTTCGCGTTGCGCATCGCTTTGCACGCTTCATACAAGCTGTACAGGTCGAACAAGTTTTTCTGGCTGGCCAGAGTGCTGTCGTAATCGGCCTTGAGCTGTTCGATGATTTCGTAGTGCGTCTGCATATGGGAAAACGGAAAATTTTTGTCGACATCCGCCTTTTCTTTTTCCCGGTGCAGCAGCGATTTGGAAATCTCGGCTTGCAGCGTGGAAAACCCGTCGAGGCCGAGTTTGGAAAGCAGCCGATACAAGGAGGAGGTGGAAACGTAGCACGTTTGGGCAAGTTGTTTTGGGGTGGTGGCCAGAACGGACTCGGGGTTGGCGAGAATGTGGTTCACGACGACTTGCTCGCTTTGTGTCCATGGGGAATCCAGCTCGAGGCGGGTAAGAAAATCCATAAGTTCCTCCTTTTTGGTTTATCATAACAGAAAAAAGGCCTCCGACGAGGCCTTTTTCCAAGAAAGTTTTAAGAAAGGGAATTTGATTATGAAGTGAGCTTTGTTTTAGCTCACCTGTATTAAACCATATCCGGATGGTCGTGCCAATGGAAACGCTCACTTTTTTATAAGAAAAGGGCGATGAGCAAGGCGGGCAGCAAATTGGCGACTTTGATCGTTTTTGGCCAAATCAAATTGACGCCCACGCAAAAGATGAGGACGTTGCCGACGACGGACAAGTTGTCCAGTGCCCCGTCCGCGAGCAAAAACACGAGAAACGACGACAAGACGGTAATCGTTCCTTGAAGCAGGCCGACGGGGATGGCGGAAAACACGCACCCGACGCCCAGAGAGGCGCTTAAGACGAACACGATGATGAAGTCGAGCAGTGACTTGGCGTACAGCGTGGATGGATCGTGGAACACACCGTCCTGGATAGCGCCGACAATGGCCATCGCGCCGATGCACACGGTCAGCGTGGTCGTGACGAACCCTTCCATGAACAGCTTGTTTTTGGCGTTGCCGCTTTTTTGCTTGAGCCACGCGCCAAAGCGTTCAAGCCAGCCTTCGATGTCGATCCAGTCGCCAACGATCGCCCCGATGGCAAGCGAGACGATGAGCATCATGGAAAACGAGCCGTGGAGCATGGATTCCATCGCGCCCGAGATGGCGAGAAACAGCACGCACACGCCGTTGATTTTCATCAGCAGTTCCTGCGTCGATTGTTTTAAATATTTTCCTAAGAGCATGCCGCCCAGACCACCAGCGACAATGGCGCCCACATTCACGATCGTTCCCATACAAATTCCCTCTTTTCGGCTTTTTATTATAAAATCGTTTATGACTCTTGTCTATTTTTTTTGCGTCACACAAAGAAAAAAGGCCTCCGACGAGGCCTTTTTCCAAGAAAGTTTTAAGAAAGGGAATTTGATTATGAAGTGAGCTTTGTTTTAGCTCACCTGTATTAAACCATATCCGGATGGTCGTGCCAATTGGAACGCTCTTTAAATTTCCAGTTTTTTTCCATCGAGTTCGGCAAGCACGAGCCGGTCGCCGACATAGTCTAGGCGAAGGTAAAAAAGCGGAATATCCTGCTGCATGAGATCGAGGAAAATCAAGTCCCCCGTCCACAAGGGGAGGTTTTTGATTTTGTCTTTCTCGATCCATACGAGCTCGCCTTCGTCGCATTCGATGAGTTCTCCGGAAAAATCTTTTCCGGTATACAAAAACATCAATTCGGAAAAGAGGCTATCGGTTTCGTCCTTTTGGAAGTTGAAGGTGATAATGGCCCGAAGCGTCGGATCATGCCAATCGAGGCCGGTTTCCTCCTTGCATTCGCGCTTCATGCAGTCAAGCACCGTTTCGCCCGGCTCCATTTTGCCGCCGATCCCGATCCATTTGTCTTTGTTGATGTCGTTTTTCTTTTTGATTCGATGGATCATCAAGTATTTTCCATCGTGTTCGATGTATCCTAAAGTCGTGTTTACCATAGGTTTATCTTAGCATAGTTGAGCGTGAAGTGGAGTGAAGTTGATGTTGAAGTGACTTTGAAGTAACGTTGAAGTAAGTTTGAAGTAGATGGAGCGAAAATGCAAAAAAGGGGGGGAGTCTATGTGTTTGGAGGAATTAGTCAACGTGATTTTGCTGGAAGATATGGAAGTGGAATGCAAGTCCCGACTGAATCGGGAGGATACGCTTGGATGGTTAAAAACCATCGCGGGCTTTTCCAATGCGCAAGGCGGTTGCTTGTATATCGGGGTGGAAGACAAGACGAATAAACTCATCGGGTTTGACCGAATCGAAGCGGATAACGAACGGAATTATTTCAATAATATAATCAATGAGCATATTGTTCCAAGACCGAATCTATCTATTTCTTTTCTTCCGTACAAAGTGCGGGAAAAGGAACGGTTTATCATTCAAATCCATGTAAAAGAATCAAGGATCAAGCCGGTTCTCTGCAAATATAAAGGCGTCCCGTCGATCTTTATACGTCGGGACGGGTTTACCAATGGAGCGTCGTATGAGGAAATCATTGATATGAGTGTAAAAAGCAAAAACACACAATATGACATTCAATTTTCGGATCAGCTGTATGATCCGGCCAACTTCACGACGCTCCAGGCGTTTTACGCGCAAAATAATCAGGGAAAAGAACTGCCTGAAAAAGCGCTTCGTTCGATGGGATTTTTCAACGAAGAAGGATATTTAGCCAATGGCGCCTTGTTGTTTTCCGATACGTATGACGGAAAGAAAACGAGTGTGCAATGTTCTGTGTTTTCAGGATTCAGCAAAGGAAGCAACCGGATCGTCACCGTCAATCGGTTTGAAGGAAATCTCATGGATTCGGTTCACTACATGCTGGAATTTGTAGAGCAGAGGATGAATCATACGATGATCAAGGAGGAAAATCATCGGAAAAATATCGACGCTTTCCCTTCGCGCGCTTTATTTGAAGCGGTGATCAACGCCATCGCCCACCGCAACTACTATTTGGATGGAACGCAGATCCAGGTCGATTTGTTTCGGGATCGTCTTGAAATTTCATCGCCTGGCAGTTTCTATCAAGGAGAGCAGCTTGCGAAAACATACGATCTTTCGTCCATTATTTCGAAGAGGAGAAACGAATTGATTGCTTCGGTTTTGGTGTTGTGCAACGCGATGGAAGCGGCAGGAACGGGATTCGATAAAATCATGTTGGAGTATCGGGATGCCAATCGAAAGCATCGGCCCTACATCTTTTCCTCTTCGGATGACTTTACGATCGTTTTGCCGGACCTTACGTATTCGGAAGGAATCGTGGACGACGCGACGCCAAGACTCTCTTTCGTTCCCGTGGAAAACGGGACCCGGTATGATCAAAAAGTATTGGAGTTTTGTTTTTACCGGACGCACAAAATATCGGAAATCGCGAAATTCCTCGGCATTAGCGATTCCACTTATTTTCGCAAAAATGTCATTGGAAATTTGGAGAGGCAAAACTATTTGATTGGCAGCAAACTGGGCCGGGCCAAATACTTTCGCACCAATCCGGAAATGGTCGCGCTCGAATGAATTACCTCGCCTGAACTTACGTTCTGGTAAGGTTTCAGATAACACCTGACAGAGAGAAGTGGAATCGGACGATTTCCGCACCCTTTTCTTTCAGAAACTATCCGGGCATATCCATGAGATGCCCTTACTGGTTCGGTCCTTTTCGACTTTGCCCAGCTATGGTTTTGTTTTAAGCCAGCTCCGGATGCACGATCCTTTTGATGTGGCGCAGGTCCACCTTGTCCGTTTTGAACAATTCAGGAAAAACCTTCCTTCCAATGTTGGCGGCCGCGTTCAGATCCGCGTTCAATATCTCTCCATTCGCGCGCCGGTAATTTCCTCTCGTCGTTCTCGTTCCACTCAAACCGTCCGCATGAAAACCATCCTCGTCATAGAACGACGCTTTCGAGGTGTACGCTTCTTCCGTCTCGATATATCGGATGCCTTCCCGCTCGCAACGGTATTTCAGCTTCTGTCGTAAGGCATAGAACGGGATACGGCAGAAGATGCGGTTGTTTTTCGAGCCAAGTTCGGCGTTTTGCTTCCATTCCTTGTTGCATCCGACGACCAATGTGTCGATGTCGTTTTCGACATACCACTGGATGATGGCATTGGCTGTCTTGTGCAGGAAATCCGTAGTCCTCAGTCCATTCTTGCGGTAGATCGCTTTCGCTCTTTTCGAGCTTTTCAATTTGATTTCCGTCCCGATCGTTTGTCTGGACGCCAATCGTGACAACGTGCGTGATTCCTCTTCCTTGATGCTTTTCAATACCCGCCCCGAAAACAAGAGGGAACGTTTCCCTATGTTGTTCGCGATGGCTGCGAGATTGTTCACACCGAGGTCGATCGAGGCGACTTGTTTGGGTTGTCTGCACGCTTTGACTGATTTCGTCTCATAAGTCAGCATGATCAAAAACACGTCATGATAGGGCACAATCTTCGCTTCTTTCAAGCGCCCTTCTTCCATACGACGGCATGGGATGCGCTCTTTGACATGGGGAAGTTTGAGCATCCCGTCGTAGTTCCTGCACTCCTGATTGGATAGGATGGCTGTCTTGTATTGCGCTTTGACGTATCGAGGAGGATTCGGTCTTTATCCATATGGATTGTTTTTCCACGCCTTCAACGATTTGAAATACGTGTCGAAATCCCGGCACGCCTGTTTCATCATGTGCTGCGCCGTATGACGAGGAAGTCCCTTGGCGAAATAGTCCGGATGGTTGGATACGGTAAACAGACGGAACAAAGTCAAATAGGATGGAAGTTTCCCGGTATCGAACGGGTTGTCAAACGAAGGCTGTTTCTTTTGGATCTCGGGAAGATACGCGTCTCATTGGCGTTTGGCTTCCAATTGAAGCGGATGGAGGTTTGTCTTGCCTTTCGAGGCGAAGACCTGGCGAAGCTGAAAAAGAGCGGCATTGTAGATGTTCTTGCTTTTTTGGCATACGTCCATACAATATGGATAGAGGGTATGGTTTCGTTTGATGACGATTCGATCGACAGCATAGGCCATGGGTTGACACCTCTTTTATCCAGTTCTATTGTAACATAATATGCATTTAGAAAAGAAATTTTATGTCAAAACCGCCAAAACAATATCGAACGCCCATGAAGATTCATCCCGTCATTGAGCCTGGCGTTCAGTGGGGGTCTTCTCTGCATGGGATAAAAACAAGGGAGGATCGTCGTTTTGCTCGTTCGCAGGGCTTTATTTTTCCGGCATCCAAGACTATAATTCATAGGTATGTCAGAGAAGAAATTGAAATTGTTGATTTACTTTATCGCGATATCGGCCGGATCCTTGCTGATATCCAATCTTTGCGCGATCAAGTTGTGGAATCTGGGCGGCATCGCCGTGGACGGCGGCGTCGTGCTGTTTCCCGTTACATATATTATAGGGGACTTGATCGTGGAGCTGTTTGGACAAAAGACGGCGCGCTCGATCATCTACGCGGGATTTCTCGTCAACGTGATCGCGGTGCTCGTGTTTTATATCGTCATCGCCCTGCCGCCGTATCCGGGATGGGAAATGCAGGACGCGTTCGCTTCGGTACTCGGGTTCTCGCCACGCATCATCGCGGGCTCGCTTTGCGGCTATTTGGGTTCGAACTTGCTGAACACGCATTTGTTCACGAAGATGAAAAACGGAAACGGCGTGTTCGCGCGTAGCTTTATCGCCCGGGCCCTTGGCTCCTCGGTGTTCGCGCACATCATCGACTCCGCGGTATTTGAAACGATCGCGTTTATCGGGGTGCTGCCGTTCAACGAGTTTCTGGCGCAGGCGGTGTTCGCGTACGTGCTCGGTCTGGCACTGGAAGTCGTGCTTTCGCCCGTCGAGATCGGTATTGAGAAGAAGTTGAGGAATTTATGAGTGCATATCACAACAACAACACCTTTTGGTTTGAGATCGTAAAACAAATCCCGGGACAGCTCGGCCGGGCCGGTATCATCCACACGCCGCACGGCGACATCATGACTCCGGCCTTCATGTGTGTCGGCACAAGAGGACAGGTGCCGTTTTTATCGCCCGAGGACTTGCGGGAAATCGGTGCCCAGGCCATGCTTTCCAACGGATACCATTTGCGTAACGCCTCGCCCGACATCGCCAGAGAAGGCGGGCTGGCCGCGTGGTCGAAATGGAACGGACCGACATTGACGGACTCGGGCGGCTTTCAAGTCATGTCGCTTGGCTCGGGACTTGGCAAAGTCGTCAGCATGGAACGGGAAAAGGAAGTGACGAACCGCAAAAAGGAGGAGCGGCTCGCGCTCGTGACGGAAACGGGCATCGAGTTTACCGATCCGGTTACGAAGGAGCTTGACTTTATTGGACCGAAGGAGTCGATGGAGATCCAGTGCCGGATCGGCGCGGACATCCACATGGCGTTCGACGAGCTCACGTCGCTGGCGGATTCGTACGAATACAACGTGGAGGCGCTGGAACGGACGGAACGCTGGGCGCAAATCTCGCTCGACGAGCATCGCAAACACGAGTACGACTTGGGCTACAAGCAGTCGTTGTACGGCGTGCTCCAGGGCGGACGCTGGGAGGACTTGCGCCGCTCGACCGCCAAAAAGATGGGACAAATGGACTTTGACGGCTATGGCCTTGGCGGCGCGTTTTTGAAAAACAACCTGGGCGATATCTTGCGCTGGTGCAACGAGGAGCTGCCGGAAGGCAAGCCGCGCCACTTGCTTGGCCTGTCGCACCCGGACGATATTTTGATTGGCTCCCTGATGGGGGCGGACACGTTCGACTGCGTGGCGCCAAGCCGGGAAGCCCGTCATGGCCGTATTTACACGCATGACGGCTACTACGCCTTGAACAAGTTCAAGGAAAGCGACGAGGTGCTTGAACCGGGCTGCGACTGCCCGGCCTGTCGAAAAGGATATACGCGCAAGCAGCTTTACACGATGCTCAAGTCGGAAGACAAGCCGACGCGCTACGAGTATTTCCGCCTGGCGACGCAGCACAATTTGCGATTCATCATCCGGTTGACGGAGGAGATTCGCCAAGCCATTTTGGAGGACCGGTTCGAGGAGTACCGCGACGCGTTCATGACGCGCTATTATAAAAAGAAAGCGAAATAGGCAAACGGGAGGAAGACGTCGAATCAAGACGCTTTCTCTTTTTTTCTGCTTTTTGGGTCATTCGAATGGGAAAACGATCAAGAAACACCAATAATAAAAAAAGATAGGAGGAATGAATATGGTAGAAACATTCACAGTCGAAAAAGACGGAAAGGAAATCACGTACCGCACGTTGCTGACGTTTTATAATAAAGAGGCCGGCAAGCATTTTGTCGTCTATACCGACGATTCGAAAGACGAAAAGGGAAACGTCAAGGTGCTTGTGTCCAGCTACGATCCCGATGTTGAAAAGTCGCCGCTTTGTTCCATCGAGTCGCCGGAAGAGTGGAAAATCGTTTCGGACGCGCTGGATGTGCATCAGGCCGAGCTGATGGCGGCGATCGACCGGTCGCAAGCGGCGGAAACGGTTGAAATCGAGGAGAAGAGCGCACCGGCCCGTTTTGAAATGAACGGTCTTACGTATCAGGTGCTCGCCAGTCTTGTCGACGAGGAAAACAACAACGAGTACGTGTTGTACGTGCCCGCGCAAACCGAAGCGGAAAAAGTGGAAGTGCTTGTGGGCAGGCTGCTGGAAAAAGACGAGAACGGCGTGCCAAGCAAGGTAGGCCCGATCGAAACCGAAGAGGAGTGGCGTCTGATCGAGGAGCCGGTCGGCGCGATCATTGAACATTTGAATCAAAAATAAAGAGGGAAGGCAAAGCGCGGGCTTTGCCTTTTTTGCGAAACGCTGTTTCATCTTTTCGAGGAACAAAGATTTTTTTTCCAATCGAGTCTATAATGAAGATGCATAGAGAAAAGGAAGGGGAAGTCGTATGGAAAAGTCTTTTAAGCTGGAATCCAGCATGCTGACCGGTTCTTTATGGAAACCGGTTTTACTGTTCGCGCTGCCGCTGGCCGCGACCGGGATCTTACAGCAGCTGTTCAACGCCGCTGATATCGCGGTCGTCGGCCAGTTTACGCAAGAGCGGGGCGCCATCGCCATGGCGGCGGTCGGAGCCAACGCGCCGGTCGTGGCGCTGCTGCTCAATTTTTTTGTGGGGATCTCACTTGGCAGCAACGTGGTCATCGCCAACGCGCTGGGATCGGGCAATCATACGATCGTGCGTTCGGCGATTGGCACTTCCGTCCTTCTCGCGCTGCTTGGCGGTGTGCTCATGGGCGTCGTGGGCGAGATAATCGCCGCGCCGTTGTTCGCGTCGCTCAACGTACCCGAGGAAGTCATGGAAATGGCGGTTTTGTATTTTCGCATTTACATGCTCGGCATGCCGGTAATCCTGCTTTATAATTTCGAGGCCGCGATTTTGCGAGGCGCGGGCGACACGAAAACGCCGCTGATGGTGCTGACGATGTCGGGTATCGTCAACGTCGTGCTCAATCTGGTGTTTGTGATCGGGATGGGCATGGCGGTCGAGGGTGTGGCCATCGCGACGGTCGTTTCCAATTTGATCAGTTCGATCCTTCTTTTGATCAAGCTTCTGCGTTCGAAAACAGAAATTTGTCTGGATGTAAAAAATTTATCTATGAACCGGGGCGTGCTCGTACGTATTTTGCGAATCGGCGTGCCGGCCGGCATCCAGAGTTCGGTGTTTTCGCTGGCCAACGTGATCGTGCAGGGAGCGACCAACTCGCTGGGCACAATCGTGATGGCGGCCAGCAGCGCGTCGACGAACATCGAGATTTTCGCGTTCAACGTGCTCGCTTCGTTTGGCCAGGCGTGCACGACGTTTGTCGGCCAAAACTATGGCGCCAACCAGGTGGCGCGCTGCAAGCAGATTTTGAAAGTGTGTCTGGTGGAAAGCGCGACGCTGACGATCGTCGCGATTTTGCTGATTATCAGCATGGGCCGGGGGCTGCTAGGCATCTTCAACGGGGATCCGGAAGTCATCGAAACCGGTTTTCTGCGCATGATGATTATTTTTCCGGCGTATATCTTCTCACTGACGTACGACACGATTTCGGGATATTTGCGCGGCTTTGGCATTTCGCTCATGCCGGCCGTTTTGACGACGGTGGCGATTTGCGGCTCGCGGATCACGTGGGTGTATTTCGTGTTCCCGCTCGCGCCGACGTTCGCGACCATCATGGCGATTTATCCGATTTCGCTTGGTTTGGCCGCGTTGTTTCTGGGCATCGCGCTGTGGATTAAAAAACCGGCGACGACCATTTTGAGAAAACAGCGGGAGCAGGAGGCGCGGCTGGAGGAAACCGGACAAACCGAGATGGCGGTTTCGCTGTAAAAACGCAAAAAGAGGGGTAAATCGCTTGTTTCTTTGAATAAATATGGTATACTTACTCTAGTAAAAGAAATTTCAGGACTTCAACTGATCGTTATTATTGGTTCTAGTGTGTATGTGTTTCTCAATACAAGGACCGGTCATGGCGATCATTTTTTGTAAAAGAAACGATTTCTTCTACGAAATGAAGGAGGTACTGAACATGAGTACAGGCAAAGTAAAATGGTTTAACAACGAGAAAGGATATGGATTTATCCAGATTGATGGTTCGGATCGCGACATTTTCGCGCATTACACGAACATCGCGGGCCACGGATTCCGTTCTTTGGAAGAAGGACAAAAAGTCGAATTTGAAATCGGCGAAGGAAAGCGCGGCCAGCAGGCGGAAAACATTCTCGTATTGCGATAAGGCGTGAAAGACCCGAAAGGGTCTTTTTTGTTCTTGAAAAGACGCCTTAGCGGGAATCGCGCTTCTGGAGTTGCTCATTGATTTTTTTCGCTTCTTTCAAGTTGTAGTGGCGAAAAATCAGGAAAATGCCCAGGGCGAGAGCGATTTGTCCGGCAAAGATAGCGAAAAAAGACAGCGGATGGCTCGGGTCGCCCATCCAGCCAAGCGACATCGCGATCGCTGTATACACGACAAGGCCGATACCAAGGTGAATGGTCATTTGCGTGGCGCGGGACAGGCGCTGGTCCTGGTACACGATCGTTGGCACGCCAAATCCCAGGCCGATGCCGATACAGCCCAGCACCATTTTCGTGAAGCGGTACCCGTCCAGAGAGAACATGCCGTGACCAATTTGGTCGAATACCATACCAATCAGACAAAAAAGCGTGCAGGCGATGCCGATGCTGATGAGCGAGTCGATGATGATTTGTTTGATGTTGTTTTTCATAAGTTCCTCCTAGATGCCGATGGCCTTTTTGAAGGCGGGCAAGTATTTGCGCGAAACGTAGTCCTGCTCCTTGTTTTTGAGCTTGAGCAGCAGCGCGCCGCCAAACGATAGTTCGACGTAGTCGATAAACCGGATGTTGACGAGGGTCGTTTTCGAGATGCGGATCATCGCGTAGCCGAGTTGCTGTTCGAGTTCGTACAGCCGTTTTTTGGACACGTATTTTTCGGTGGCGGTGTAGAAAAACACGGTTCCGTTTTCCACCCGCGCCATGTACAAATCTTCGGGGCGTAAAAGGACGATCCGGTCTTCCTTCATGGCAGCGATGGGCGCCTCGCTTGTGGACAAGGCGTCGATGAGCTGTTCAATATCGGGTGTCAAGGCGCTGGCGTGGATCGTGATATATGGGGCGGTGATTTCCGGGTCGAGTTGGATCTGTACTTTCATGTCATCCCTCCTTGGTTTTGATTATACGAAGAATGGATACGAAGAGGGGATTTTTTTGGTCAGTGGTCAAATATTACCGGTAAGAGGTGAATTGAGCGACGTCAAATCCGTTTTTTTTTCTTCTTGAAAAAGCGACACGCGTGTCGTATCATAAAAGCGACATATATGTCGCAAAGGAGACGGACAATGGAAACAAAGGGAGAAAAAACGAAACAGCTCATTTTGGATACGGCGTACCGGTTATTTGCCGAATATGGATTTACCCGTGTGAATATGAAAATGCTTTGCGAGCGAACCGGTTTGAGCCGGGGCGGGTTGTATCGCCATTATGAAAGCACGGCGCAAATCTTTTTGGAAATCCTTCGAAAGATGGCAGCCCGCCAGCAAGACGAAGTGCGAGAGCAAATCGCGAAAAAAGTGCCGGCTAAAGTCATTTTGGAAAGCCTGCTTTCCCGTTATGAAATGGAAATGCGGGACGATAAAAATTCTTTGAGTTTGGCAATCGTGGAGTTTTACGGCGATTCCAGTCATACGAAGGAAGACGGTTTTGTAAAACAAAGCTACGAGCGCTCCAAAGCGACGTGGATCGAACTTATTGCCTATGGCGTCGCGACAAAGGAATTTATGCCGGTGGATGCCGAGGCGGTGTTCCATGTAATCGTGTTCGCGTATCAGGGCGTGCGGTTGTATAGCCGGCTGATGGATATTGAGGACGATGTATCGTCGCAAATCGTAAAGGAAGTCAAGCGGCTTTTGCTGCCGCAGGAGGAACGGAATGAAAAAAGATGAGATTGTTTTAAAACGGCCGGTATCGGCGATGAAAGAGAGCGCGCTCGCGTACCGGAAAGCGCATTTTGAAAGTGGGGAAAAGACAATTTATGGAAGTGAGCTGTTCGATCAAATCGAGAGTTACGACGAGTGGCTGAAGGCGGTGACGCGCAACACGAAGCCGGAAACCGTCGATCCAAACTGGGTGGTGACGGACACGTTTTTCGCGGTCCGTCCCGGCGATCAGGAAATCGTTGGAATCATCGACTTGCGCCATTCGTTGAACGGCTTTTTGAAAGATTTGGGCCATTGCGGCTACAGCGTGCGTCCGTCGGAACGCAGAAAAGGATATGGAACGCAAATGCTGCGCCAGCTGCTGGATGTGGCGAAAGAGGCGGGTCTTCAAAAGCTTCAGCTTTCTGTGGAGCGGGACAACACGGCATCGGTACGTGTCATTCAAAACAATGGTGGCGTGTATGAGCGAAGCTTTTCCTTTGAGGGCAAAGAGGCGGATGTTTACGGATTTCTATTAAAATAAAGATGGAACGGGGATTTTTAGCGGTCCTCGTTTTCTTCTGGTATGAACCACCAGCTGTGAATACCCGACATGTACGTTTTCGCGCCTTTGGGCATTTGCGTTAGCGCGTGGAACACGTTGAGGTAGTCTCCGGCGCCCATGGTGATCGCGCACCATCCTAAGCCAAGCAGGACGCTGCATGACGGGAAAAGAAGGCCGAGCCCGTAAGGGAGCACACCGAAGACGCGGTTAGGAAGCATGGACATAAAAATGAATCGTCTCTTGCTCATCGTTTCGGTGCCGATCACGAAAAGCATGCCTTGGCGCAAGTTGGTGTATAAATAGACATCGTCTTTGAAACAAAGCGCGTGAAGGATCTCGTGGGGAAAACACGTGAGGAGAGAGAGGCCCCCGCCAATCCAGAAGCCGATGGAGAAAATCAGCCTGGTTTTGTACAGGGCTACGATTGGGATGGCGAGAACGACCAAAAGGACGAGCGCGATCCCGTTGGCGATCCAGGCTATTTTTTCGATGGAATCGGGTTCTTTGAATGGGACGGCGTCTTTTTTTGCGGGCGCGGCAGGCAGCGAGTCGGGATTGAGATCATAAGTTCCTTTATAGTGAAGTTTCATGAGGATTCCTCTTTCTTTTTTTCATTATAACGCAAAAAGCGCCGGCTGGCACTTAATGATCGAACGCTTCGGAAACGGTTTTAAGAAGAGAAACGATGGACAGATGCTGTGGACAGACGCCTTCGCATTGACCGCATGCGACGCAGGCGCTGGCCGGATTGCCCAAGCTGGAAAATTTATTGTAGTAGGTTTGATAGCGGGCGTGTTCGCCATAAAGACGCTGGCTGTTGTATGCCGTAAACAAGTCGGGAATCGCGATATGCATCGGGCAGCCGGCTACGCAATAGCGGCATTTGGTGCACGGAATCGTGTCCGCCGACAAAATTGAACGGGTGATGGCGGCGACGGCTTTTGACTCGGTTTCGGTTAACGGGCTGGCGTTTCGCATCGTCGCTGTGTTTTCTTTCATTTGTTCCCCATTGGACATGCCGGATAAAATCGTCATGACGCCTTCTTTTTCGGCAAGAAAGCGCAGCGCGAGAGAGGACGGTGTCGTGTGGGGAATGGTCTGTTTTCGAATGGCTTCGGCTTCGGGAGGCAAAACCGCCAGCGTACCGCCTTTGATGGGTTCCATGACGACGACGGGTTTGCCAAACCGTCGGGCTGCTTCATAGTTGCGCTTTGCCTGGATCACTTCGTTTTCCCAGTCGAGATAATTGAGTTGAAGCTGGACAAATTCCAATTCCGGGTGTCTGGTGAGGATTTGTTCGAGCAGTTCTGGCCCGTCATGATAGGAGAAGCCGATGTGCCGAATCTTTCCTTTGGCTTTCATTTCTTTTAAAAAGTCGAACGTGTTGTATTTTTCATACGTTGGCAAGTGTTTTTCCTCGACACTGTGAAGCAAATAAAAGTCGAAATAGTCGACTCCTGCGGCTTCCATGGATTCCTGGAAGACGCGTTCCACATCTTCGGGTCCTTTTAATTTCCATGCCGGCAGCTTGTCGGCTAAAGTAAACGTATCGCGCGGGTAACGTTTGACGAGCGCTTCACGTATCGCGTTTTCACTGCCCGCGTACGCGTAGGCGGTATCAAAATAGGTAAAACCGTTGTGCATGAATAAATCGACCATCGTCTGGACTTGCGTCTGGTCGATGACGCCGTTTTCGTCTTTGGGCAGGCGCATGAGCCCGAATCCGAGTTTGGAATGGCTGAGCATGAGGATTCCTCGCTTTCTATAGCTTCATTCTAGAGAAAAGGAAGAAGCGGCGCGATTCGTGGAGATGCTTTTGGAATGTTGTTTACAGATTGAATGAAAACGGGATTGGAAAGATGAAAACGAAGTTTGAGAAACAGGAAAAGCCATTTTCTTTTTTCTAAACGACTTTTACGATAAAGCTATCAAGAAAAGAGGGAAAAACATGGAATTTCAAATTCTCAAACAAAAGAAACACAGTTTGCTTGCCGGGTATAAAAATTCGTATTTCAGCTACTTTCTCATGTATAATTTTTACTATTTGTCATGGGCTTTATTTTCCGTTCTGATTTCCGTGTATTTGCTGGATCGGGGATATCGCGCCAGCGATGTTTCGCTCGTCGTGTCGGGATCGTTTCTTGCCTCGCTGCTTACGCAGCCGCTCATTGGTTCCTTGACGGACCGGTATGACGCGAAAAAGCTGAATCTCGCTTTGTTTGGTATCGCGATGATTGGGGCGGTCTTGTTTTTGATGGCCGATACCTTGTGGATGATTGCCGGCTCGTACGCGCTTGTGATGCTGATTTTGAACGGGACGAATCCGGTGATGGAAAAGGTGGCGACGGCCTCGCCGTACGCGTATGGACGGATTCGGATTTGGGGGACGATTGGATACGCGCTTGGCAGTCAGCTTGCCGGCTTGATTTACGACTTTGTTTCGCCGCAAGCGATCTTTATCGCGTTTTTGGGGACGATGGCTTTGTGCGTGATTGGATTGGCCGGAACCGATTCGCTGGCTATGGAAAAGAAACCGGAAAAGGAAAAGAATTCTTTGAAGAGCGGCAATAAAAAATTTTTTATCTATCTTGGGCTTGCGGGCGTGTTTTTTGGAATCACGAACGTGGTGAATACGTACGCGCCGGCCATGTTCCAGGCCAAAGGGCTGGATATGAGCGTGACGTCCGCGATTCTTTCGGCCGCTGTCCTTTGTGAGGCGCCCATTGTGTTGTGGTCGGGAAAGTTTATGGATCGTCTGGAAACAAAAACGCTTATGCTGATCGCGTTTGGTTTGGTGCTGGTGCAGCTAGGCGTGTACGCGCTTGATCTGAAGGTTGGAGCGATGGTGGCAATCACGCTGATGGCAAAGCATCCAGCCGGGATGTTGTTTATTATGATCAATTTGAAGGCGGTCGCTTCGCTTGTGGATGCCAATCGGCAAATCAGCGCGCTGGCGCTTGTGCAAACCGTGAAGTCGCTGTTTTCGATTGGATTTCAAAACGTAGCAGGAAATCTGTTGAATGTTGTGCCGTTCGCGCAGGTTTATCTCATTTGCGGATGCGTTCTTGGGGTGGCTTTGCTTGTGTTGCTAGGTGTCAAACTGCCTTCGACCAGTCAAAAGCTGTTCCAGAAATAGGGAAAAGGCTTGATGATATCCCCTCTATTCATCAAGCCTTTTTGTTTTCTATTCTTTTTTTCTTTTTCTTTTAAAGGCAGCCCGAGGAGCCGGTCTGTCTGGTCGGCCATAAAGAGTGGGATATTTATGGTAAATAAAGATAATCACGAAAATATGCATAATTTCGTGATAAAAATGACGTTTTTATTAAAAATGGCGTGATTGTCTTATGGTTTTCGTTATCGGACAGAATTGTAAAATAACATTTGAAGTCTATGTACATTTGAAGAAAAAAAGATGTAAAATTGAATCAAGTACTTTAAATATGAGATCAAAATAGTGTATTCCCAGCGGAAGCGGGGATGATCCCAAAAAGGTTTGCCTTCTCCGGGTGCGGGATGGGTATTCCCCGCGAAAGCGGGGATAATTGATGGGTCAGGATTGACTCTATTCAAATTAGAGATTTATATCTATGAGTCGGAATCGAAAAAATCCCCGTTCCATGTTAAGCTGGATTTCAAAGGAGAACGTACATATGAAAAAAATCCTATTCGTCTGCCATGGCAACATCTGCCGTTCCGCCATGGCCGAGTTTATTATGAAAGATCTCGTGAAAAAGGAAGGGATGGAAGACCAGTTTTACATCGAGTCCGCCGCCACGAGCACCGAGGAAATTGGCAACGACATATACCCGCCCGCCAAACAGAAGCTGCGTGAAAAAGGCGTGCCATTCACGCGACATTACGCTCGTCAGGTCACGAAAAAAGATTATAAACTGTTTGATGTCATTTTACTTATGGACGCCAACAACCAGCGCAACATCAAACACATTATCCCCAACAACCCGGACCACAAGATCCACTTGCTGCTGGACGGAAAGAATATCGCCGACCCATGGTACACAGACGATTTCGAAACGGCGTACCAGGATATTTTGAAAGGATGCCAGACGTGGCTGGATCGTCTGGTGTGGGAAAAATAGCGTATGGAAAAACTGGAAGAAATCATCGAGAAAGTCAAAAACGATCCTCGCAACGCGGACTACACGAAACGCGGCATTCCGCCCATCGTGCAAATGAGCGAAAACGCGAAAATTTTGATTGTTGGCCAGGCCCCCGGACGGAAGGTGGAGGAAACGTTGATTCCATTCAACGACGCGTCCGGCGTCACGCTGCGCAAGTGGCTTGGCATCGACGACAAGACGTTTTATTCGGATCAAATCGCGATCCTGCCCATGGACTTTTACTATCCCGGCAAAGGAAAGAGCGGCGATTTGCCGCCAAGAAAATTCATGGCCGCCTATCACGACGAGCTGCGCGCCCTCATGCCAAACATCGAGCTGACGATCCTGGTCGGGAAATACGCGGTCGACCACACGTTGAAAAAAGACAAGGAGCCGACGCTGACGGAAACCGTGCGCCAGTACGCGCGCTATTTGCCAACGTATTTTCCAATCGTCCATCCAAGTCCGCTCAATTTTGGATGGCGCAAAAAAAATCCATGGTTCGAGCAGGAAGTCGTCCCCGCGCTCCAGAAGCGGGTCAAGGAAATTTTAGACAACAAAAAAACGGCAGGATCCTGATTCCCGCCGTTTTGTTTACGCGCCAATCGCTTCGATGACTTGATCGTAGTGCGGCTCGTGGCTGACTTCATCCACGTATTCCACGTAGGTGAGTTTGCCGTCCTCGTCCGTGACGAACACGCTGCGCGCTAGCAAGCCGTTTTCCGTCATGCGCGTCCCTGTCTTTTTCGCAAAGTCGCGCTCTTTGTAGTCGCTTGTCGTCAGCACGTTGCCTTTGTGGGCCTGGCACCAGCGATCCAGCGCGAAAGGGAGATCCATCGACACGGAAATGACTTGCACGTCATCGCGCCCTTTCATGTATTCCATAAATTTCTCGAGTTCCAAATTGCATACGCCGGTATCGACGCTAGGAACGGCCAAAATGATTTTCTTTCCTTTTTCCTGCATGGGGTGGAGCGGTTCCAAACTAGTCGAGATAACTTCGAAGTCCGGCATCGTTTCGCCGGCTTTGAGCGCCTCGCCTTCCAATGTCACCGGATTGCCTAAAAATGTAGTCATAGTGTTTCCTCCTTGTTGATTTAACAGTAGAGGTTTCCAACGAAAGTATAAAGTGAAATGCCTGCCTTTCCGTCTAACAAAAACGTAATTCCGGCCCGCCGGCTCGCGCGATATAATCAAGGAAAAGAAAAGGAGGCAGACATGCACACTTATATCGAAGTCATTCACACCGCTCTGGTCGCGTTTCCGCTCGTGGCGGTTTTCTTCACCTTGCCTTACGTGTTGTACAACTATCATAAATACGGATCGGTTTTCTCGCTCAAAGTGCTCATCGTGTACTCGTTTATTTTATACATGATGACGGTCGTGTTTCTCGTGATTCTCCCGCTGCCTTCCCGCGCCAGCGTGGCCGCCTCGCCCGGCGTGCCGCCCAATTTCATCCCGTTCCGGTTTGTAGGCGACATTGTCGAGTACCAGAACCGGCACCATGTGCCCCTTTGGAAAAACGAAGCGTTGTTTCAAGTGCTGTTCAACGTGCTCATGTTCGTTCCCTTCGGCATGTATTTACGCTATTATTTTCGCTGTTCCTGGAAAAAAGCGATTTTGTTTTCGTTTTGCTTCTCGCTCTTTTTGGAAACGACGCAGCTTACCGGAATATACGGTCTTTACGCCAAAGCGTTTCGCATGTTCGATGTCGACGATTTGATGGCCAACACATGCGGAGGACTCGTCGGCTACGCGCTCATGAGCGGCTTTCGGTTTTTGCTGCCGTCACGGGAAAAACTCGATGAGGAAAGCTACGCCCTTGGACGACGGGTGTCCTTGTTTCGAAGAATCTTGTCCGTCTTGTGCGATCTCGCGTTTTCCAGCGGGTTCGCCGGTCTGATGAGCGTTTTGCTGCCGCACACGTTTATGGTTTGGATCGTACTTTATTTTATCGGAAGCGTGGCATGGTCGAAAAAAAGACGGACACCCGGTATGGCAATGACAAGCATGCGACTGTATTCGACGATCCCGCCCGACACGCAAACCATCGAGCTTTGGCAAATTTTCATCCGGTATTGTTCGATTTTTGCCGTTTTTTATATTTTCCCGTTCGAATTACTCGACTTGCTCGCCGTAAGCGGCCTCTTCGCGCCCATCGCCGCCATCGGGTATTTCATTTTCACGCTGGTCATCTTTTCCAAAATCGTGGAACGCCGGCCTGTCTTTTTCTCCAAATGGTCGGGAACGATCGTCGAGTCCGATATCGCCGCGCTCGAACAGCACGAGCGTGCTTTACGCTAACCGTCTTTGGACGGTTTTTTTTTGAAAACAAGAAAAAAGGCCTCCAACGAGACCTTTTTCCAAGAAAGTTTTAAGAAAGGGAATTTGATTATGAAGTGAGCTATTTCAAGCTCATCTGTATTAAACCACACCAAGTCCCTTTTGCCTATTGAAACGCTTTTCAATCGCCGCTTTTTTTTGAAAACGGTCAATACGCCGGAGAATTGGCGCGCTTTTCGCTGCGTCGCCATCGTTTCCTGGCTAAACGATCCGCTTTTGGCAGGGAAAGGGAATTCAAAAATGTAAAGGAACGTGATTTCCGGTAAAATGCGGTATAATAAAAAGAATCAACCGATACGAAAAAAGAATGGAGGAAGCAGTATGCGGATTATTTCCGGCAGCGCGCGCGGAACGAAAATCGACGCGCCCGAAGGATACGATACAAGACCGGTGACAGACAAGATTCGGCAGTCCTTATTCAACATATGGCAATGGGATATCGCCGGCAGTCATTTTTTAGATGTGTTTTCCGGCAGCGGGAGTATGGGGCTTGAAGCGCTTTCCCGTGGAGCCGATCGCGTCGTCATGATCGAAAAGGCGCCCAAAGCGCTGAAAACGATCCAGAACAATTTGAAAAAATGCCATTTTGAGCAAAAAAACGTGGAACTCATGGGAGCCAACGCGTTCAGCGCCCTCCCCGAACTGTCCCGGCGCGGCGAACGCTTCGATATCATTTATTTGGATCCGCCGTACACAGTCGACGAGATTTTCCATCCAGTCATGGAAACGCTCGGCTCGCTGCCGTTGCTCAAAGAAGACGGCATCGTTGTGATTCGAACAAAAAAAGAAAAGGAAATGGCGGACACGTACGGCTCGCTCGAGAAATACCGCGACAAGGTATACGGCATATCGAGAGCGCATTTTTACCGCCAGAAGAAGGAGGAAACGGAGGAATCCGCATGAAGAAAAACTATTTTACGATTCCGTCGTCCAGCGACGGGCTTTCGCTAAGCGTCATGACGCTGATCCCCGACCATGTGATCGGCGTCGTGCAGCTTGTTCACGGCATGGCCGAGCACAAGGAGCGGTATTTGTCGTTCATGACTTTTTTGGCAAAGCATGGTTTCGCGACCATTATCCACGATCATCGCGGGCATGGCGCCAGCGTGCCCCACGAAGACGACCTGGGGTATTTTGGCGACGAGAGCGGGCAGGCGATCGTCGAGGATGTGCACGACGTGTATTTGGCGATGAAGGCGCGCTTCCCCGATGTGCCTTACGCTTTGTTTGGCCACTCGATGGGCTCGCTTGTCGTGCGCCGCTACATCCAGTTGTATGACGACACGCTCGACGCCTTGATCGTGTGCGGCGCGCCGGGAAACAACCCTCTTGTCGACCAGGCGCTGTTTCTTGTGGAAAAACTGGAACGCCGGTTTGGCAAGCGGCATCGCTCCAGGCTGGTGGCGGCGCTCTCGACCGGCGCCTACGACCGGCAATTCAAGGGCCGGCACAAAAACCGCTGGATCAGCGCCAACGAGGACAATGTCCACGCGTTCAACCACCACGACCGCGACGGATTCACGTTCACACTCAATGGCTATAAAAACTTGTTTCAACTCGTGAAGGCGACGTACACGAACGAAGGATGGCGAAAACAAAATCTGGATTTGCCGATTTTGTTTGTCGCCGGCGAGGACGACCCTGTCATTTTGTCGGTGGAAAAGTGGAAGGAAGCCCAGCGCTTTTTGCGCCGGGAGGGATATCGCCATGTGAAAGGCATGTTGTTTGAAGGAATGCGCCATGAAATCCTGAATGAAAAAAACGGCAATTTGGTGGAAGAGGCGATTCTTGACTTTTTAAAAGACGCCGGCGGGGGACGCGAATGAGAAGGGAATGGGAAAACGACGGTCTGACCGAGGCGATCGAAGTCGTGACCTCGAAGGATTTCAAAACGGCCCACCCCGAATTGTTCGATCGGACGCTGGTCGGCAAAACCATCAATCAAATTCACTTCTGCAAAGCCAACCACTATAAAAACATCACATCAGGCAGCTTTGTCGTTCCCGACAAACGCGATCCATCGAAAGAACGAATCGTGTTCGCCTTCTGCATCGCCAGCAACACGTTGTATTTTATCGACGACACGAACAAAATCGAGTTGCTGCTAGGCAATATGCAAAAGGAATTCGAATACGCGCTGACGACGCCGATCGTGTTTTTGCTCGATTTCATGCAGTATATGATCACCGACGACGTGTACTATTTGCAGAAATTTGAAATGCGGCTCTCGCAGCTCGAAGAACAGCTCAAGCATGGCATCGCCAAAAATCTGGATCAAAACATCATGAGCATGCGCAAAGATCTCAACAGCCTGGGCATGTATTACGAGCAGCTCTCGGATTTGGGAGAAACGCTCGAGCAAGTCGTGCTTCAGGAAAAAGACGAGCTCGCCAACAATCTGCTTTCACTGTACAACACGCGGGTCGGGCAGCTGTATTCCATGGTGCAAACCATCAAGGACTACGCTTCGCAGCTTTCCAACTTGTCGCAAAACATCATGGCGGCCAAACAAAACAACATCATGCAGTTTCTCACCGGTGTCACGACAATCTTTTTGCCCATGACACTCGTGACCGGATGGTTTGGAATGAACTTTCGCTATTTGCCGTTTATTTACACCCGCGCCGGATTTATCGGCACCTGCGTGTTTTGCGTCCTCGTGCTCGTTGTGGAAATCATCATCTTCCGCAAGAAAAATTTATTTAAGTAAGGAGAATAACGATGAAAATTGGAATGATTGGATTTGGGAACATGGCGCAAGCCATTTACCGGGGCCTGGAAGGGAAAAGCGTCGTAAAACCCGACGACGTGTATGTATGCGCCGCCCACTATGACACGCTGCGCCAGCGGGCCGAACGCTATGGCGTGCACGCGTGCGAAAGCGCCCAGGACGTCATCGACCACAGCGAGCTTGTCGTGCTCGCCGTCAAACCGTACCAGGTCGACGACGTGTGCGCCGGACTCGATTTCAAAGGACGGATCGTCGTTTCCGTCGTGGCGGGAAAGCCATTCGCGACACTTTGCGAAATCGTCAAAAACGGCGCCCTGCTTTGCACGATTCCTAACACACCCATCGCGGTGGGGCAGGGCATCGTGCTCGTCGAGTCGAACACGAACTGCACCGGGGAACAATGGAAACGCTTTGAGCAGCTGTTCGCGCCGATCAGCCTCATTGAGCGAATCGAACCCGAGCACATGTCGATCGCGATGGTTTTGGCCAGCTGCGCGCCCGCGTTCACGGAAATGTACATGGAGGCGCTGGGCGACGCCGGCGTGAAGTACGGCTTGAAACGGCAAAGCGCCTACGCACTGGCCGCCAAAATGATCGAAGGGGTCGGGGCGCTCTATTTGGCCGAACAGGACCATCCCGGCGCGATGAAAGACGCCGTCTGCTCGCCGGGCGGCACGACGATCAAGGGCGTATGCGCCTTAGAACAAAGAGGCTTTCGCGGAACGGTGATCGCAGCCGTCGACGCGATCGAACAATGATATGGAGCTGCGGGTCCTCCGGTATTTTTTGACGGTCGCCCAGGAAGGAAGCATTTCGGGGGCGGCCCAGACGCTTCATCTCACCCAGCCGACGTTGTCGCGCCAGCTGCACGATTTGGAAATCGAGCTGGGCGTCAAGCTTTTTAACCGCGGCAAACGCGAAATCACGCTCACCGAAGCGGGCGCGCTGTTTCGGGAACGCGCCGCCGAAGTCGTCGCCCTCGTCGACAAGACGACAAGAGAATTCGTCCAAATTGGAGGGCAGGTTTCCGGCACCATTCACGTAGGCTGTATCGAAAGCATGGGCTCAGCGCTGCTGGCCCGCATCATCGCGGCGTTTCACAAGCGCTATCCGCTCGTCCGCTTTCATCTCTACAACAACTTTACCGACGACTTAAAGTGGCGGCTCGAGCAGGGATTGCTCGATGTTGGTCTGCTCATGGAGCCAACCGACATCGCCCGCTTTTCCTTTTTACGCTTTCCCGTCGAGGAACGGTGGGGCGTCACGGTGTCCGTCGACGATCCGCTCGCAACTAGGGAATCCGTTCTCGCGTCCGATTTGGAAAAGCGCGCCTTGATCCTGCCGGTGCGGGAGGCGGTGCGCCGCGAGGTGCTCAACTGGTTTCAAAAAGAGGAAAACGAGTTGAACATCGTGTGCGAGGAAGCGCTGTTCTCCAACGTCATGTATTTGGTGGAGGAGGGTATGGGATGCGCCATCGGCTTGGAAGGCGTCGTGGGCGCCGTGCAAAATCCGTATTTGGCGTTTGTGCCGTTTCATCCGCGCAAAAACACCCGCAGCGTCCTCGTATGGAAAAAGAACCGGACCGAAAGCGCGTGCGTGAAGCTGTTTCTGGATTTTTGCGCCTCGTATATAAAGGAGAATTTCGTATGATCAAATTGCTGGCCGTTGACATGGACGGCACGTGCCTGGATCCGTTTTCGCGTTTTTCCAGCCAAAACCTCGCCGCGCTGTACCGCGCCAAAGCGGCCGGGATCGAAATCGTGCCAACGACCGGACGGGCACTCGACTGCCTGCCGCACGTTCTCAAAGCCCATCCCGACTTGTTTCGTTACGTCATCGCATCCAACGGGGCGCTCGTGCGCGACATGCGCCGCGGGCAGGATGTGTTTCATACGCGGATCCCGCCGTATTTGGTGGAGGAAATCATCGACGCGTTTCAAAACACGAGCGTGAAGCCGGCCGCCCACATCGTGGGACAGTACTGGGTGCATGGCCAATGGATGAAAGCGCAGGGACGCCTCGTCTTTGGCAAGGACGCGAAACAATCCAAAGCGGCCGGAAATCTATACGATGTGCTGCGCGAGCAAAAAGCGTACGTCGAGGAGATCCAGCTGTACTTTCTTTCCCCGAAACAAAAGCGGCTCGTGCAAAAGAAGCTGGAAGGACTGGTCGAGCTGCACGCCGCCTACACGAGCGCGTATGTCGAGATCTTCGATCAAAACAGCTCGAAGGGCAAGGCGCTCCAGCGGCTGGCCCGCCATCTTGGCTTGCAAACCGGGGAGATCGCCTGCGTTGGCGACGGCGAAAACGACGTGTTCATGTTCCATGTGGCGGGGATGTCGTTCGCGATGGGCAACGCGAAGCCGGCGGTAAAAAAAGAAGCGGACTTTGTGACGGGAACGAACCGGGAGCATGGGGTCGCGCAAGCTGTGGATCGTATTTTACATACCATGCCTTAAAGGCATGATACGCCATTGGAAACGGGCATTTTACATCGACCCGTTTCTTTTTTATAGTAAAGGTACGAAATCCAAGGAGGGCAATACGATGTTTGAGGAAAGTATGAAAACCAATCACGCCGCGCTGGCGCGAAAAAATGAACAAATGATAGACCGGTGGCTGTATTTCACATCCGAAAAATCCGCGCTGGACGAGAAGACGCGCTGCATGGCGGTTTTGGCGGCGCTGCTTGGCTGCCAGGGAATGGACGAGTTTGAGCGGATGGTTCCTGTCGCGCTAGACTGCGGGGTGTCGCCGGTCGGGATCCAGGAAATCGTCTACCAGGCGACGGCGTATTTGGGTATGGGCCGGGTGGCGCCGTTTTACACGCTTCTCGACCGCATGTTTGATGCCCGCTCGATTCAAATCGAAGACGACCGGCAAACGACGATGCTGGAAACCCGCCTTCGCCAAGGCAACGACATCCAGATCGCGTATTTTGGTCCGCAAATGAAAAACACGTGGGAAAAAGGAGGCGATCGGGCGCGCGTCAACGAATGGCTGGCGTCGAACTGTTTTGGAGATTACTACACCCGCAAGGGATTGACGGATTCGATCCGGGAAATGATCACGTTTTGTTTTATTATGGCGCAGGGCGGCTGCGAGAACCAGCTGCGGGGCCATACGAATGGCAACTTGAACGTGGGCAACTCGAAGTCGTTTCTCATCGCGGTCATCGAAGCGTGCGTGCCGTGGATTGGCTATCCGCGCAGCCTGAACGCGTTTGCCATCGTCGAGGAAGTATGCAAAGGGGAAGAGAAAAAATGAAAAGCATTTTCAAGCGAGGAGAAGTCAATCCATATGGAAAGTTCTTTGATGGAACGAGCTATTTGAACATGTTGAATACGGAAAACATCAGTGTGGGCGATGTCATCTTCGAGCCGGGATGCCGCAACCACTGGCACATCCACCACGCAAAAAACGGTGGCGGACAGATCCTGCTTTGTCTGGCCGGCCATGGCTGGTACCAGGAGGAAGGCAAACCGGCGCAGGCGCTGGAAGCGGGCAGCGTGGTGCGCATTCCGGCCAATGTCAAGCACTGGCATGGCGCCACGAAAGACGACTCGTTCGAGCACATCGCCATCGAGGTGCCGGGCGAGGAAACGAAAACCGAGTGGTGCGAGCCGGTGGACGAGAAAGCGTATTTGGCGCTGTGAAAGGAGAATGCGTATGACAAACAAACTGGTGGCTTATTTTTCGGCGACAGGAACGACAAGACAAAAGGCGCAGCAGCTTGCCGGGGCGCTGGGAGCGGATGTGTATGAAATCGTCCCGAAACAGCCGTATACGAACGCGGATCTAAACTGGATGGACAAAACGTCGCGTTCTTCATTGGAAATGAACGACCCGGACAGCCGTCCGGAAATCGCGGACAACGCCATCGACGTATCCACGTACGATACGATTTATGCCGGCTTTCCGATTTGGTGGTATGTCGCCCCGCGCATCATCGGGACGTTTTTGGAGGCGCATGATTTTGCGGGCAAGCGCATCGTGCTGTTCGCCACGTCGGGCGGCAGCGGGTTTGGCCAGGCGGTCGACGAGCTGAAACCGCTTGTGGCGGCTTCGACGACGATCGAGGAGGGCGCGCTGCTCAACGTCCCCGTGTCGGACGAAAAACTGAAAGTCTTGTTCAAGTAAGCGGAGCGATCCGCTTTTTTGTATGCGGTTTCATGAAAAGAGCACATCGTTTTTCTTTTTTTAACGAATTGGATATAGTAGAGCCAGAAAAATCAAGGAGGACAAACATGATGAATCAACCATTTCAAATCAATGCGGACGAAGTGCTTGCCCGCTATATGACAGAAGAAAAGGAAGAACAAGTGAAGACGCTTGTGCAAGTCGACCCGTCTGGGATCGTGCGGCACACAGTGCTTTCCGAGAGTTAAAACAGCAGTGGCGTGATACGATAAAAATACAAGGGAGAATCAACTCTATGACAACAATGAAAAAAATCACGATCCTCATTGGATCGCTGCGGAAACACTCGCTCAACCGCCAGCTTGCCGACATGGCGCAGGCGGCGCTGCAAGGAAAGGCGGAATGCGTCGTGTTCGATCCGGCCGAAATCCCCCCTCTTCGACCAGGATCATGAATTTCCGGCCCCGGAAAAAATCAAACGGATGCGCGACGCCATCCATGAAAGCGACGGCGTGTGGATCTTCACGCCCGAATACAACGGCCAGCTGCCGGGCGGCTTGAAAAACGCGCTCGACTGGCTGTCCAGACCACTCAAGGAAAACGATCCGGACTGGAAAGACACGGCGGTATGGGGCAAGAAAGCGACCATGTCCGGTGTTGGCGGAAAGAACGCGACGAAATCGGTGCAGGAACAGCTGTTGTCCCTGCTCAAATTTATGGGCATGGACGTGATGACGCAGGATCGGGCGCAGATTGCGATGTCGCCGCAGACGATGGAAACAAGCGATTTGGCTTTGACCGAAGGGGTCCATGAAGCCATCGACGCCCAGGCGCGAGCCTTTCTGGAATTTTTGAAGTAAAAATAGAAGAAGAAATCGACGTCATCGTAAAAACGAGGCGTCTTTTTGCATGACATTCCACTATAATGGCCAAGTATTCCATTTCGTTTTTGTATAAATATATTCTGTTATTATTGTTGAAGTGAATAAAAAACGAAGAGAGGAGCAGTTGAAATGATATTACCGGATACGATCCGATTTGATTCGGTTATTTTTGATCATCAAAATCAAACGTTTGAAATATTGAATGGATCCGTTGGTGTTCATCCATATAAGGAAATCGAGCGGGTCGCGGTATTGAATGAAAACGCGAAATATCGCGGGAAACGGCCGCCTTTTACAGCCCTTTTACCGGGTGCCGGCTTACCGGCGGGCATCTTTTCCCATCCATATATGTTTGTAGGTGTCAAGGTTGTTTTGAAAGAGGAAACCATTTTAGGGATTTACGTCTCGAAACAAAAAAAGATGTTGAATACGGATCAATATGTGCGCGACAGAAAAATCGCGAATGAAATCGAACAGGTTTTTAAGGCGATCATGCGCCTTCAAAAATAAGGAGTAGACGGTTCACCAATCGAAGGGAACCGTCTTTTTCCTTCTTTCTTGAAAAAAGGAAGATGCCATGAACGACATCTTCCTGCAAGGATATTTATATTTTCATCAAATGCTTGATGACCAGCTTTGGCGTGATGATGCCAAAGACCACGATGAGTCCGACAAGAACAAGCCCCGCCACGATTGTGTACACCGTCAAGTTGTCGATGAGAAAAAATAAACCGACAAACAAGGCGAGAACGAGCCACGACACGAAAAGCTCCGCCATGACGTTCATGTTGTTTTTGACAGCCTGCGTTTCGTCCTCCCAGTTGAGCTTTGGATGCAGTCCGTCGATCAGGATCGCGATCTGGTTGATAAGCACCGTTGACAGCAGGGCGCCCAGCACGAACATCAAGTCGTAATACACCGGATATGTGAAGATAAAGTGGGCCAGAATGACGATGATAATGGTTCCCAGCAAGGAGAACGCGATGCCGATGCCCATTTTGGCAAGGATCTGTTTTTCCATCGCCAGCGGAATGTACTTCACGAAATCCAGATTGCGTCCCTGTCTGGAAAAGGCGGTGCCACTAATGCCGTTGACGGAGCCAAAAAAGAAGCCACTGCCCGCCCCGAGCAAAAACATGAAGATCCACAAGTTGAACATATCCGCCAGCGGCAGGGCTTTGGCCATGGGCAGCAGTTCGCGGATTTGCGGATTGATCACAAAGACAAGCACGAGCACGATGGGCATGATGAAGGCGCCCAGCACGCAGTTGGACAAATACGCCGGGGTGCGCACGAGCTGTTTGAGCTCCACGCTCATATAGCTTGCCAGTGCGCCCTGCTTGCGAATCGTCTTGCGCTTTCCTTTTTTTTTGCGCGCCCTGGCTCATTGAAAGCACCGTTGGCAAATACAGCTTTTGGGCGCATACGAAGAACAGCGCGCCCAGCGCCACGATGATTGCCACGTTGACAAGCAGCGAAACGAACGAGCCGTCGACGATGCTTTGCGCCGCGCTCGGCACATGGAAGAACAACTTGGTCGCCATGCCAAGCAAAACCGGGCTTTGGGTCATCAGATTCATGACGACTTCGCCATCGCTGGCCGACACCATGTTGCTCATAACGCCCACACTCACACCAAACACGATGCCCAGCAAGCCAAGCACGAGGTTGAAGCGGTCCTTGTTGGCGAAAAACGGCATGAACCGCATGACGAGCATCGTCAAAACGCTCATGACAAACAAAGGCGGCAAAATGTTCAAAAACAGCTGCAGCACAAACATCACGATGCCAACGATTTGAGTCGGATGCGTCTGGATGAACGCGACAAGCAGCGGCAGCAGCGCAATCAGGCTGATCGTCAGGCACGAAATGTAGTTGATGACGAATTTCGCCGCGACAATCGTCCACGATGGCACGGGGAGCACAAGCAGTTTGGGTACGTCGTTGGAAAAGTAAAACGAGCTGGCGAAGGTGAACAGCGCCGTCCACAATACGAGCATCGCCGTCGCGACCAGAAACATTTCAAGCCACATCAAGTCGAAGCGGGAGGCGAACATGTCCACGCTGCTTGTATACAGTATCCAAAGCAAAGGCAGGATGGATACGATGATCAGGGCGCCCAGCGCGAGCGTCTTCGCTTTTTTCTTTCCAAGCGAAAGGCTGTTTTTGAGCAGCGCTTTCGTCAAAACCGCAAAATTACGCATGGGACACGACTCCCAGGAAAATTTGCTCCAGACTTTCGCCTTCGTGCATCGCCTTCAAGTGGTCGAGCGTGCCGTCGTATTTGATTGAGCCGTCGCTAATCATGATGATTTTGTCGCACAGCTTTTCCGCCACCTCGAGCACGTGGGTCGAGAAAAAGACGGTGTTGCCCGCGGCCGCGTGCTGTTTCATCTTTTCCTTTAAAATGTAGGAGCTTTCCGGATCGAGGCCGGTCATTGGCTCGTCCAGGATCCAGATGCTTGGATTGCACACAAGCGCGGCGATGATGATTGCTTTTTGGCGCATGCCGTGCGAGTAGCTCGCCATTTGGGAGTCGAAGTCGTTTTCCAGCTTGAAGTCGCGCACAAGCTCGTCGATCCGCTGCTTGCGCTCGTTTTGGCCGATATCGTAAATGTCCGCCATGAAGTTGGCGTATTCGCGGCCTGTCAGGCGCAAAAAGAGATCGGGCGAATCGGGAACCAGGGTGAACTGGCGCTTGGCCTGGATCGGATCGGTGGCGATATTGATGCCGTTGAGCGTGATCAGTCCTTGATCGGGCGCGAGAACGCCGGTCATCATGTGGATCGTCGTCGTTTTGCCGGCGCCGTTGGGGCCGATAAAGCCTGTAATGCAGCCGGCCGGAATATCAAAAGAAATATGATCGACTGCGACTTTCGAGCCGAATTTTTTGGTGGTGTTTGAAATTTGAATCATAATCATTCCTCCGTGTTCAACAGTAGCACGGTTTTCGACACTTTAAATCAAGTGGTCGCCGGCTTTTGGCGACTGGTTCGATTTGAAAGCCAAGTGGTACTGTATTACACGAATAATACACCTTGCGCTCTTTGGACGCAATCCGGGAAAGAAAATAAAAAAGCGGTATGAAAACCGCTAAAGCAATCCAAACCACATGGGCCGGTCCAAATCTTTGAATGCCTGATTTTGCTCCGCCTGTGAAAACGTGGCGAACAGTTTCGGATTGTTCGCCCGGGCGAGAACCGTTTCCTTTTTCCGCCACTTCAAGTTCGGGTACAGCTTTTCCAGTCGCTCGTGCTCGGATGTGCGCACGTAAATTTTGTCGCTGATCAAGCTCAAATTCGAGAAAAGCGATTCCAGGGCGTCCGAATTCAAATAAATCAGACACTCGATCCGGATGACGTGCTCGTGCACCGTGTAGATGGCCAGTCCGTTGGGCTCGTAATGGTCGTCGTACATAATGTCGATTTTTTTGCGGGCGGCGTGCAAGTACGCCAGCTCGTTTTCAAACTGGGCGCGCGTCAGCACGATCGAGCCGTCGAAATGACGAATGAATTTTTGATACAGCGGGTACAAGTCGAAAGCGGGCCGGTATTTTCGGGTGCGCGCGAACCGCTGCTCCTCGATGCGCGAAACCGGCAGCGTGTATTCTTTGATGAAGGCGACAGGTTCCAGCGATTCGCCGCGGAAGATCTTTGGTGTCATCGTTTTGACAAGCGAGACGAGATCGTTGCACGACGCCTTGGCGCAAAAGGCCGAGAGCAGTTGCTTGAAGTAGCCTTGATCGCGCTGGTCCTGCGCGGTCAGCGCCAGCTCGATGACGCTGGCGGTCGCGTTTTTGCCTCGGTAGCGCAAGGTGCGCTTGGCGTATTGCAGGCAGGAAACGATTTGATCGTCTTCCAGCAAAAGGAACATATGTTTCGGGTCGAATTTGTAGGTGAACCACGCGTCGATTTCCGCGTCTTTGGCGTACCACCACCGGCGCAGGAACCGATAAAGCTGTTTTTCACGTCCAAGAGCGGTTTGTACGATCATGGGCGCTCCTCGTCCTTTTCCTCGTATTCGACATATTCGACATCAATGGCGTCGGGCCGTTTTTCGCGGGTCTGCACCTTTGGCTGCTCCGGTTCCTCGCTGGTGAAATACGATTCGTATTGGCGGGTGAACTCGCTTTCGCGCTTGTTTTTTTGCAGCGCGCGCCGCACAGCGCCCAAAACGGAAACGATGATCAAAAACGGAATGAGAATCGGCAGCATGTAAAAAGCGAACATGAACAAGCCGATCAAGATGAGTATAATTAAGAAAAATTCCATAGTGCGTATTTATCCTCCGGTTGTTGGAACGGCGCTTTCGCGTTCGGTTTCGCCGACATAGTCGATTTGAATGCGGCCGGATGCCAGCTCGTTGAGCGCCGTGTCGATGTTTTCTTTGACGCAAAAATGATAAACCACTTCGCTTTGATAATCCTTTGAAATGACTTCGATGCCGCGGGTGCGGAAATACGCGTCGAAACGGCCGATCAGGCTGTAGTCGAACGCGATCCGATACGTCTGGAGCGTTTGCGCTTCGACAAGCGAAGCCTGCTCGAGCGCCAGTTTGACGCTGTCCGTGTAGGCGCGAACCAGTCCGCCTTTGCCAAGAAGCGTGCCGCCGAAATACCGCACGACGACCGCCACGATATCGGTCATGCCCCGGCTTGTCAGCACGTCGAGCATCGGATGGCCGGCGGTGCCGGCTGGCTCCCCGTCGTCGTTGGAGCGGACGATCGGACCAATCACCAGCGCGGTGCAGTGATGGCGGGCGTCGGGATGCGTCTTTTTGACGAGTTTGATAAACGCCCGGGCCTCGTCCTCGCTGTCGGTTCGGTGCAAGTAGGTGATGAATTTGCTTTTTTTGACCTCGATCGAGTGTTCCACATCATTTTTGAGTTTCGGCATATATTAATACTAGCAAACTTTCCTGGGCAATTCCAATGCAAAATCGTCAGAAACGGACGGGAGGGCTCTTTTTTTTGGGCATCGGTTCGATTCGGACAACGTCCTAAAATTTTCCGTTCTTTTGCGGGAACTTGGGATGGAACCTATGATATGATGACAATAGAAATTCAGGAGGCTTTTTAACAATGAATAAAGAATGGATTGAATTATACGATAAGGAAATCGAAAAATTTGCCGAACAGACGAAGGCGTTCCACGATCAGGAGATGACCCGGAAAGAATACAAGGGAATTTCCGGCGGAATGGGTTCGTACGCGCAGCGCGACGCCAACGAGCATATGGTTCGTTTACGGATGAACGGTGGCGACCTGACGCAGGATAAATTAAAATTTCTAGTCGATACGATTGACCGTTACGACATCAAGCGTCTGAAACTTTCAACTTGCCAAACCGTGCAGCTGCACGATTTAAAATACGACCAGGTCGCGCCCATCATCCGGGAGGCGATTGACGCCAAGATTTACACGAAGGCGGGCGGCGGCGACAATCCGCGCAACGTCATGTGCTCGCCGTTGTCGGGCGTGGAAAAAGGCGAACCGTTCGACGTGATTCCGTACGCGACGGCGGTGGCCGACTACACGCTGTCGATTTGCCGCGACTTCAAAATGCCGCGCAAGCTCAAGATCGCGTTCTCGAACGGCGTGGACGATTCGGTGCACGCGACGTTCCGCGACATGGGCTTTGTCGCCAATGACGACGGCACGTTCAAGCTGTATATCGCCGGCGGTCTTGGGGCCAACCACAGCAAAGGCGTGCTCGTGAAGGAAAACGTGCCGGCCGAAGATGTGTTGTACTATGTCCGGGCGATGATCGACTTGTTCTGCCAAAACGGAAACTATGAAAACAGGGCGAAGGCGAGAACGCGCTATTTGCAGGAAAGCATGGGCGCCGACAAGCTGAAAGAGGAGTTTTTGCGCCTGGCCGGCGAATTGAAAGCGGCGGGCGGCCACGATTTGCACATCGAACCGAAGAAAATCGACAAGAAAGGCGACGGCGCGATCGAGGGCAGCCGGATCGTTTCGCAAAAACAGGAAGGGCTGTACGCGGTCGAGTACCATCCAATCGGGGGCGATTTGCCGGTCGATCTGCCAAAGAAGCTGCTGGAAGCGCTCAAGGACATGCCGGATGTCGAGTGCCGCATTGGCGCCGACGAGACGATGTACTTTGTCAACTGTACCGCCAAAGAGGCGCAAAAGCTGCTTGACTTGACGGAAGGCGCGGCGCAGACGGCGTTCGAGCACTCGGTCGCTTGCATTGGCGCGGCGGTTTGCCAGCAAGGACTGCGCAACTCGCAGGCGACGCTGAAGGCGTGCATCGACGCGTTGCGCGACCATCCAAAAGCGGCGGCCGCCTTGCCAAAAGTCCGGATTTCGGGATGCGCGTCGAGTTGTTCGGCGCATCAAATTGGCTCGCTGGGCTTCCAGGGCTTTGTGAAAGTCGTGGATAAGGCGCCACAGCCGGCGTTCCGGATGTTTGTTGGCGGCAGCGACGCGATCGACGACGTCCAGTTCGGGGATTTTGTCGGCGTCGTGCTGGAGAAGGACATGCCGGCCATGTTCGTCGAGCTTGGCGAGGCGTGCGTCAACAGCGGCAAGCCTTGGGATCGCTTTGTCAAGGAAAACCGTGACGAAGTCGTGGAAATCGCGAAACACTACGCTTAATTTTCAACAAGACGACGCTTCGCTTTGGCGGGGCGTTTTTTGCGTGGAAGGCAAAGGAATGGACAAAAACGGAAAAAGGTGTTGCGCTGGCGGTAAAATTCATGTAAATAAATATTAAGCGTATAGAAGACTTTAAATAAAAAAGACAACTATATAGGAAGTCAAGTATAAAATTATGAAATAGTTTGAAATATTATTGCTTGATTTGTTGTCGATTTGATCTTTGAAATTGTAAAAATGTGTACACTAAAAAGAACTATGGGGAAATAGCTTTTTTAAAGATGACTTTGACTTATTTATTATCGTAAAAGGGCTGGATCAAATTCTTTGCCGGTCGTCAAAATATGATAGATTATTCGAAGCAGTTTACGCACGCAGTGGCCTTGAGCACAAAGGTGGGACTTACCTTCTGCTCGCTTCTTTGCATAGTATTGATTGAATACCGGATTGAAGAGGATTACTGTCTGAATCGTTTTATAAAGTGTTGCTCTTAGATACTTTGACCCTTTCTTTTCTAACCTTGTTCGTGCCATACTATAGGTACCCGATTCATATACAAATGGATTGGTTCCTGACAGTTTGATGATTTGTTTGGCACTTTCATATTTGGAGAAATCGCCGATCTCTGCCAGGATAGACATCGCTGATATGTGTGAGATACCAGGGATGGCAAGAATGGGAGAGTTTAGTTGTCGGCTGAACTCTTCTATTTTTTTCTCAACAGCCTCTAGGTTTGAATTGATCTTTTCGATCATCTCCACAGTCTGCCGGATTTCTATTTCCATTGCGAAATTAGAATGACCGATCGATTGTTTGGCTGCAGATTTGAGCTCTTCCGCAGTGATAGAAACGCAGCGTCCTCTATCTACGATCAAAGCTTTCCGAAGAGTTCGTATGTCTGTAGAAGCAATGTTTTCGGCACTCTGAAAGTCATGGAGAACCTTTAAATAGGTATTTGAATAAGCGGTAGAGAACAAAGAATCAAATTCCGGAAAAGTGATATCGATCAACTTCTTCAATCGATTTTTGTAGATATTACTGGATTTGGTCAGGTGCAGACGATAGCGAGTAAGCTCGCGAATCTCATGATAAGAGAAATGATCATCTTTGATGATTCGATAAAGTCTAGGCATTGCCAAGGCAGAACCAATCGTAACCGAGTCTAGTTTGTCGTTCTTGGCTTTACCAAAAGCCAAGCGAATATGATTGGTAGCTAAAGGATTAAGCATGGCCACTTTCAATTCTTTGGATAAAAGAAAACGTTGAAGATTATCGCCATAATGGCCAGTATCTTCCATACCGATAATGTAATCATCATTGGTGAAAGAGGAAACGGTAGATAAAAACAATTGGAAACCAATGATATCGTTATTGAAGTCAAAAGGTTCAACGTAAACGACACCATCATTATCAATGACAGAAGCTGTATGTTTGAATTTACTGACATCGATGCCGATCAAATAGCGCATAAGAGCACCGTCCTTTCTAAAATGAGCGAATGGAATCTCCACTTACAAAGTATTCGACTGATCCTGGTACAAGAACTCAAAGGCCCACCCAACTGATCGCAATTCTGAATACGAAGAAGTGGCAAGATTCTTTCCTATGAAGTCAAAGCCCCAAGGAGAAATTTCGAGTACACATTCGCAATTTCAATTCTAACAGACAAGTAAAATCCATGATGAATACAAAATCAGGTAGAAAGGAAAAGGTATATAGAATGGCTCAGTTAAATGGGCTAATTCATATATACCAGGGAGAAAGAGAATATGAGTGAGAACATTTTGATGGCTTTGAATCTTTTATGCGGCGTGGCGTTGTTTTTGTATGGAATGTCCTCAATGGGGGACGGACTGAAAAAAGTGGCCGGTAACAAGCTGGAACTGATTTTATACAAGCTGACAAACTCGCCGCTCAAAGGGTTTCTGCTCGGAACCGCGGTGACCGCGGTCATTCAGTCTTCTTCGGCGGCCAGCGTGATGGTCGTTGGATTTGTGAATTCCGGCATGATGAAGGTGTCGCAGGCGATTGGCGTCATTTTGGGCGCCAACATCGGAACGAGCATCACGGGCTGGATCATTTGTCTTTCGTATTTGGACAGCGCGGGCGGCATCGCCTCGTTTTTGTCCTCGGCCACGATTACCGCGGTCGTCGCGATTGTCGGAATTTTGCTGAAGATGTTTGGAAAGAAAGACGTATATACGCATTTGGGCACGATCATGCTCGGTTTTGCCGTGCTGATGACGGGCATGTCCACGATGTCGGCGGCGGTATCGCCTTTGCGAAGTAATCCGGCGTTCATTCAAATCATGACGACCTTGACCAATCCTTTGCTTGGAACGCTGTTTGGGATCGCGTTCGCGGCGCTGCTCCAGTCGGCTTCGGCGGCGGTCGGCGTGCTGCAGGCGCTTTCGACAACCGGCGCGATTGGCTTTGGCGCGGCGTTTCCGATGGTGCTTGGCATTGGTGTGGGCGCCAGCGCGCCAGTGCTGCTGGCGGCGATTGGCGCGAACAAAAACGGCCAGCGGACTTCGTTTTTATATTTGCTCATTGCCGTGGGCGGCATGATTTTGGGGTTTGCGGGCTTTTATGGAGCCAACGCCATTTTGCATTTCCAGTTCGCGCACATGACGATGGATCCGTTCGCGATCGCCATTACGAACACGGTGTACCGGGCGGTGACGATGACGCTCATGCTTCCGGTTTGCGGCGGACTGGAAAAGCTGATTTTCAGGCTGCTGCCGGATACACAGGCGGATCAGGAGTCGACAGCGGAGTTCGATTTGCTTGAAGACCGCTTTTTGTCCAATCCGGACGTGGCGTACGAACAAAGCATGATCGTGATGAACGGTATGGCGAAAAAAGCGCGGAAAAACGTCGATCGCGCGCTGCGTCTGCTGGAAGACTTCTCGCCGGATGGATACCGCAAGGTGGGCGAGCTGGAGCAGACGCTCAACAAGTACGAGGACAAGCTTGGCTCTTATTTAATCAAGCTGACGGGCGCGGGCGTCAGCGAGGAGCAGGGGCAGATCATCAACAAGGCGCTGCAGGCAATCAGCGATTTTGAAAAGCTGAGCGACTACGCGCTGGATATCGCCGACACGGCCAAGGCGATGGCCGAGGCGAAGCTGACGTTTTCCCTAGTGGCGACCGACGAGCTGACCGTGGTCGGCACGGCGATTGAGGAAATGGTCGAGATCACGGTGCGCGGCTTCATCGAAAACGACGCGAAGGAAATCAAGCGGGTGTTCCCGCTTAAGGAGCTAGTGGCGATGAACTGCAACGAAATCAAGAAGCGGCACGTTTTGCGGCTGCGCTCGGGCGAGTGCCACACGCAGCAAGGCCTGGCGCTGTATGATTTGCTCAACGACATGCTCCATATCGCGGATCATTGCGCGAGTCTGGCGCTGGACATCATCAAGATGGATGAAAAGGAATTTAATTTGCATCGGTTCCTGCGCCGATACCAGGAAGAAATCGAAAACGAGTATTCGGATCTTCTGCATCAATATGAAGTGAAGTATTCGATTCAAATGTGATAGAAGGCTCCATCCGGAGCTTTTTTGATAAAAGGAGTAAATATGGTCATACAAACGGAACGGCTTTATTTGAGGGAGCTGACGCCAGACGATTTGGCGTCCTTAAAGGCGCTGATTCAAAACGAAACGGTCATGGAGTCTTATGGCGGGGTGCGCGACGACAAGGAATGCGAAGAATGGCTTTCCCGCCAGCAAGCCCGCTACGCTTCGCTAGGCTACGGGCTTTGGGCTCTGCACTTGAAAGAAAACGACCGGTTTATCGGACAATGCGGCCTGGTGCCGCACGAATGGAAAGGAAAGACGGTTCTTGATCTCGTATACATTTTGGATGTGGGTTTCTGGAATCAGGGCTACGGGACGGAGGCGGCCAAAGCGTGCCGCGACTTCGCGTTCAACACCCTTGGCCAAAGCGAAGTGTATTCGATCATTCGCGACATCAACGAGTATTCCCAAATCATTTCCGTGCGCCTTGGCATGGAAGTGGTCGACCGCAAGACGGATTTGTACCGGGGCGTAAAAAAACCGCACTACTTGTACTGCGCCCGGAGGGACCATGCGCAAAAACGAATCGAAACCCGTTCTTGAAACGGCGCGGCTTTTCCTGCGCGAGATGACGGAAGCCGATCTGGACGATTTGAAGGAGATCTTGCAGGACGAAAAAGTCATGACGGCCTACGAAGGCGCGTTTTCCGAAAAGGAAGTGCGGGACTGGCTTTCCCGCCAGCAAAAACGATATAGAGAATCGAGCCACACGCTCGGATTGTGGGCGGTCGTCGACAAGCAAACGGGCGAGATGCTCGGCCAGTGCGGGGCGACCGAGCAAAACTGGAACGGCGAAACCGTGCTGGAAATCGGGTACTTGTTCAAAAGGAAACACTGGAAGCATGGATACGCCATCGAGGCGGCGAAGGCGTGCAAAGCGTACGTGTTCGACGTACTCAATCAAAACGCGGTGTATTCGATCATCCGCGACACGAATCGAAACAGTCAAAACGTAGCGAAACGAAACGGGATGGACATCGTCGACCACTGGACAAAGCATTACCGGGGCGTGGACATGCCGCACGATTTGTGGCGGGCGGAAAAAAGGGTTTGTGACGAAGTCTTTTTGTGGTATAGTGAAAACGAAAAATAGAAAAAACATGACAGGGGCGCTGAAAAAGCTGAGATGTGCGAAGGCACGGTCTCTTTGAACCTGATCCGGTTAATACCGGCGGAGGGAGTCATATGGATCACGTAGTGGACAGGCGCTCTTTCGGGTGCCTGTTTTTTCGTCTTGAAAAGGGAGGGTTATGAAGAAAAAAAGTCAGAAAATCGTGTTGCCGCTGCTATTGTTCGGGCTTGTGATTGGAGGCTGGGAGCTTTACGTGCGGGCGTTCGACATTTCACTGTATATTTTGCCGGCTCCATCGAAAATCATTGCCGCGGTGGTCGATAACGTAAACATCCTGATGCGCCATTCGCTTGTCACGCTGGAGGAGGCGCTGATCGGACTGGGCATCAGCGCGGTGTTCGCGATCCTGATTTCCATCGGCATGGACTTGTCGAAAACGTTCCGGTCAAGCTTGTATCCGTATTTGATCGTGACGCAGACCGTTCCGGTCATGGTGCTTGGACCGCTGTTTTCAATTTGGTTCGGCTTTGATTTGCTGCCGAAGATCCTGATCGTCGTGTTCATGTGTTTTTTCCCGATTGCCGTCTCGCTGACGGACGCGCTCCAGAAAGTCGACCCTAAACAAATCGACCTGGTGAAAAGTTTGGGAGCCAACGTATTCCAGGTGTACACGCTTGTCAAGATCCCGGCAGGGGCGACCGGTCTGTTTTCGGGATTGAAAGTGGCGGCCACATATTGCGTGGGTGGCGCGATCGTCGGCGAGTGGCTTTCAAGCAGCGCGGGCCTCGGATATTATATGCTGCGCGTGAAAAACGGCTATATGCTCGATAAGGTGTTCGCTTGTGTGCTCATGGTCGTGTTTTGGAGCGTGCTGCTCAATTTGGGCGTTTCGATGCTGGAGAAATTGTGTTTTCCGTATTTAAGAAAAGGAGCAAGAAAATGAAAAACAAAGGAAAAAAGAAATCGTGGATTCAAAAACTAGGCGTGGCGGCGGCGCTGTCACTGGTACTGACCGGTTGCGGAAGCGAAAATCCGGATGCGCAGGCTTCCGATACGACGAGCGTCACGCTTATGCTCGACTATACGCCCAACACGAACCATACCGGCTTTTATGTCGCCCAACACAATGGGTACTACGAAGCGGAAGGATTGGACGTGGAAATCATCGAGCCGGGCGACAACGCGACGACTTCGATGGTCGCGGCCGGGAAAGCCGACTTTGGCGTTTCCTATCAGGAGGATGTCACATACGCCTTGACGAGCGAGGATCCGCTGCCGATCAAGACGATCGCGGCAATCGTGCAGCACAACACGTCGGGGTTCGTGGCGCTTGAGAGCATGGGCATCGACTCGGTAAAAGACTTTGAAGGAAAGACATACGCGGGTTGGGGCGCGCCAAGCGAGGAAGCCGTCATTCACGCGGTGATGAACGAGGCGGGCGCCGATTTCGACAAGCTGACGATCGTGGGCGCGGATGGATCGGGCATCGCGGGCTTGTCCGATACGACAGGGCCGAACAAAGTCAATTTAGGCTGGGAGTTTTACGGCTGGGCCGTCATTCAGGCGCAGCAGGCCGGATACAAGGTGAAGTACATTCCGCTATCCGAGCTTGACGAGCGGCTTGATTACTACACGCCGGTCATCATCGCCAACGACGAGACTCTCGAAAACGACCCGGAAATGGTGAAAAAGTTTATGGCGGCCACCAAAAAGGGATACGAGTACGCCATCGAGCATCCGCAGGAGGCGGCAAAGATCCTGCACGAGGACGCGCTGCCGGATACGGACCTTTCTTTTCTGGAAGCCTCGCAGCAGTATTTGAGCGCCGAATACGCCCGTGACGCGAAAAGCTGGGGCTTGATGAAAGATTCGGTATGGAACAACTACACCGACTTCATGTACGAATGTGGTCTGATTGATCATAAAATCGAAGCCCGTGATCAGTATACGAACGCGTTCGTGCAATGAAGCTGCGTGTGGACCATTTGCGCCTCGCTTTCGATGGCGCGCTGATTTTGGACAACCTTTCGTTTGAAGTGCGGGAGCGGGAATTTGTGTCGATCCTGGGACCGTCGGGTTGTGGAAAATCGACGATCCTGAATATTCTGGCCGGCGTGCTGCCCGATTATGACGGATGCGTGGAAGTCGATGGCGAGCCGGTTTTCGGGGTGAGCCGGCATTTCGCGTACATGCCGCAAAACGACTTGCTGCTGGAATGGAAGACGATCCTTGACAACGTGTCGCTGTATGGCCTCATCCATCATGATCGCTCGATCCGCCAAAAAGCGCAGGCGGATTTCAAGACGTTTGGTTTGGAAGGCTACGAGGGGGCGTATCCTTCCGCGCTTTCCGGAGGCATGCGGCAGCGGGCGGCGTTTTTGCGGACCTCGCTTTGCTAAGCCGACATCCTGCTGCTGGACGAGCCGTTTGGCGCGCTCGACGTCATTACCCGCAACGAGATGCAGGACTGGCTGCTTTCACTGCGGACACGCTACAACCGCACGACGCTGCTCGTGACGCACGATATAGACGAAGCGCTGTATTTGTCGGACCGCATTTTGATTTTATCAAACAAGCCGTCCAGGATCCTGAAGGAAATCGACTTGCGACAGCAATCGAAATCACGGGACTGGCTGTTTTCGCAAAGCCGGCTGAAAAAGGAGATCTACGACCTTTTGAAAGGGGAAAATCATGCATGACGCGCATTTTCATTTTTCATCAAAGATCCTCGCCGCGCAAAAAAAGTACGGCATCCCTTCCTTGTGCAGCGCGGCAAGTGTAAAGGAGTGGCAAACCGCGATGGAAAACGGGTTGCGCTGCTCGTGTGGTGTGCATCCGTGGTCGGCAAGCCATGAGCGCTTAAACGAAATGAAGCCGTTGCTCAAGCAGGCGCGGATCATTGGCGAGATCGGAATGGACTCGGTGTGGTGCGATACGGATATGACACTGCAAAAAGACGTGTTCGTCAAGCAGATCGAATACGCGTACCAGCACCATAAGCCGGTCGTTTTGCATACGAAAGGGCAGGAGCAGGCGATTTTGGATATTTTGCGCCAATACCCGAACACGTACATCGTGCACTGGTATTCGGATTGGGCGGGCGTCGAGGCGTATGATAAGATCGCATCGTATTTTACGGTGGGGCCTTCAGTGGGCAAGGACGAGACGGTGACGAATCTCGTCAGAAAGATCCCGTTGGAAAAGCTGTTGCTGGAAAGCGACGGACTCGAAGCGCTCGAATGGGCGTGCGGGGATGTGGAGTATGTTGAGGCTTTGCGCAGGTCGATTGAAAAGATCGCGGCAATCAAAGGAAAGACGCCAAAGGAAACCGAGCGGATCCTGGATGAAAACTTCGCTCGAATGATGGAGGAATAGGAAAATCCTGTTTCTCCTTTTTTCCTTTTCACATGAATATACAATATACAGTAGATTGAATATTTTCGGGCGCGGCGGTGGAATTTAAAGCGCTTTCATGATTTAATCCTGACAGAAACCAATAAATATTGTGGGTAGAAAGGATTTTATTTTTATGCATGGTTTTTTAACTTGGATGGAAGAACACTTTATGCCGGCCGCGGCGAAAGTGGGAAATCAAAAACATCTGATGGCGATTCGGGACGCTTTTATCGCCATTATGCCGATTACGATGGTTGGCAGTATCTCTGTTCTGCTGAATGTCTTTGTCCGGGATCTTCCAAACTCCTGGTGGGGAGAGGGCAACGCGCTGACCACGGCGATGGAGCCGCTCATCAAAATCAATGGCAACGTGTATTTTGGCTCGATCACGATTTTGGCGCTGGCGTTCGCGTTCGCTTTGGGCTATCAAATCGCCAAAGCGTATCATGTCAATCCGATCGCGGGCGGCGTGATCGCGTTCTCGGCCGTCGTCACGTGTATGAACCAGAGCGCGGTGTTCGATCTCGCGCTGGACAAAGTCGATGTTTCCCAGCTCGCCGCGCTGCAAGGCCTTGGCGTGGACGCCATCGCGAAGGAAGGCGTCGTGAGCCTTTCCGTATCGGAATGGGGCTATTTGGGCAGCGCCTACACCGGGGCGACCGGCTTGTTCACGGCGCTGATCGTCGGCCTGGTGTCCTCGATGATTTATGTCAAGCTCATGCTCGCCAACATCACGATCAAAATGCCGGAAAACATGCCGCCGGCGGTCAGCCAGTCGTTCGCGGCCATCATTCCGGGCTGCGTCGCGATTTACGTGTTCGCCATCGTGACGCAGTGCTGCGTGGCGTGGGGCGGCATGTATCCAAACGAGCTCATTCAAAAGTGGCTTCAGGCGCCGCTGATGGGCTTGTCGCAAAACATGTTCAGCGCCATTCTCGTGTCGTTTCTGGTGCAGGTGCTGTGGTTTTTCGGACTGCATGGCTCCAACATTCTCGACCCGTTCGTGCTGGGCGTGTACACCCCGGCCTTGCTGGAGGACCTCGCCTATTTCGAGGAGCACCGCACGACCGACGGCATGCCGTACATTTGGACGCAAGGCTCGTTCGCCGCGTATTCGCAAATGGGTGGGGCCGGCGTCACGCTCGGCTTGCTAATTGCGATCTTCGTGTTCTCGAAGCGCAAGGACGTGCGCGAGGTGGCGAAGCTGTCGGCGCCGATGGGGCTGTTCAACATTAACGAGCCAGTCATTTTCGGCCTTCCAATCGTTTTGAACCCGATCTATTTCATTCCGTGGCTTATCGTGCCGCCGGTTTGCACGCTGGTCGCCTACTTGTTTACGGCGGGCGGCTTGATTCCGCCTGTGTACGTGCAAGTACCTTGGGTCATGCCGGCTGGTATTTACGCGTTTTTAGGAACGGGCGGAAATCTGATGGCCGGTTTGGTTTCGTTGCTCAACCTGGGAATCTCGTTTTTGATTTGGTCGCCGTTCGTGTTGCTCGCCAACCGGATGAAGGACGCGGAGTAAGCCGATGCGAAGACTCGGTATTTCGATTTATCCGGAGCACGCCTCTCTGGACCAAAACAAACAATACATTGACGTGGCCGCACGCCATGGATTCAAGCGCATCTTCACATGCCTGCTGTCGGTCGACAAGCCGAAAGCGGAAGTCGAGGCGGAGTTCAAGGAACTGATCGACTTCGCGCATGAAAAGGGAATGGAAGTCGTGTTGGATGTGGCGCCGTACGTGTTCGACCGGCTCGGTATTTCCTATGACGATTTGTCGTTTTTCGCCGCCATCCACGCCGACGGCATCCGGCTGGACGAAGGGTTCGACGGGCATCGGGAGGCGCAAATGACGTACAATCCGCAGCGGCTGAAAATCGAGCTGAACGCGTCGATGGACAACGCGTCGATTGAGAACATCATGCGCTACAAGCCGAATGTGGACTACTTGCTGACGTGCCATAATTTTTATCCGCAGCGCTATTCGGGCTTAAGTTTCGACACGTTTCAGCGCACGTCGCAGGCGATGCGTCAAATGAACCTTCCGGTCGCGGCGTTTATTTCCAGCCGGCAGCCGGGCGCGTTTGGACCGTGGAACGTCAACGAGGGGTTGTGCACGCTGGAAATGCACCGCGATCTGCCGATCGACTTGCAGGCGCGTCACTTGTTCGCGACGGGTCTGGTGGACGATGTGCTCATCGCCAACTGCTTTCCATCCCAGGCGGAACTGGAATCCCTGGCGCAAATCGACCCGGGCGTGCTGACTTTGCGGATCGAGCTGGAAGGCACCCCGGGCGATGTGGAGGAGCAGATCCTGTTCCATCACGCCCACGAGGTGCGGGGCGACCGCAACGCGTATTCGGCCAGAAGCACTTCGCCAAGACGGACGTTCAAGACCGCTTCGATCCCGCCGCGAAACACGCGCGATCTCAAGCGGGGCGACATCGTCATCGTGAACGAGACGTACGACCGCTACAAAGGCGAGCTGCATGTCGTATTGCGGGACATGCCTAACGACGGGAAGAAAAACGTCGTCGCCCGTTTGCCAGAAGAGGAGTGGATCCTGTTGGATTATTTGGACGCGTGGCGGACATTCAAACTCATACAATAAGAAAAGAGAGAGTGGTTCATCCATTCTCTTTTTTGGCGAATATATGCGCTAAAAAGAGAATAACAATGTACGCAATCAAAGAACCATACGAAATTGATTCAAAGACATGTATGGCAGGAGTATTTGGATCGTGCCGAAGAGATGCGCAAAACAGCACAATGGAAAAGTCATTATAAAAACAGAAAAGAAACAATCGAAAAAGTATTTGCGGAAAACAAAGAATATCACAATTTAAGATATACGAGAGTTCGTGGTTTGGAAAAAATCAATTCCAGGCGACGATGATTTTTGCGTGTCATAATCTAATGAAAATGGCCCGAAGAAAGTGGGATATAAAAGAAATGCAGGAAAAGAAATGGGAAGAAATGGCAAAGAAGTAGAGGGAAACCTCTAATTTTTTAGTTTCTGGGCATCAAAGTCGAGCGAAGTCATAAAAACCAAAACAAAAAAAAGAAAAACGAACTCCCACTTTATAAAAAGTAGGAATTCGTCAACACTCTGGGCGGACGGAAGTCCGCTTTTTTGTGAAAACGCTTTACCTATTGCATAATTTGACTTTTTATCCGGAATAAAAAATAAAAAAGGGAAAGAGTGTGGAGGTGAAAACGTTTACTTAGGGAAAAACAAATTTTATAGTCAAGAGGTATGAAAAAAGTATAGCTTTTTGCCATAATACGGGTGTAATATACCTGTTGCATGCGATATATGGAGGATATATATGGAAAGCTATCGTTATTTACTCGATATCGCGATCATCCTGCTGTTTACGAAAGCATTCGGCATTTTCTCGAAAAAACTGAGGATGCCAAGCGTCGTCGGCGCGCTGATCGCGGGAATCGTGCTTGGTCCAGCTGTGCTCAACATCGTTGAGCCAAGCAATTTGATCTCTGCGTTATCCGAAATCGGTGTCATCGTCCTGATGTTCTCCGCCGGTTTGGAAACAAGTATTACGGATCTGAAAAAAGCGGGCTTTAAGGCATTCATCATTGCCTTGTTCGGAGTGCTCATCCCTCTGGCGGTCGGCTATTTGATCGGTATGATTTACAACGTCGGTCCGCAGGCGTGGATCGAAAACCTGTTCATTGGTGTCATCTTCACGGCAACCAGTGTGGGAATTACCGTTGAAACACTCAAAGAAATGCACTGCATGAGCACAGAAAGCGGCAACGTTATTTTGGCCGCCGCCGTCATTGACGACGTGCTTGGTATCGTCTGCCTCACGCTTGTAACAGGTATGGCCGACAGCAGTGTCAATGTCGGAGTCGTTCTCTTGAAGATCTTAGGCTTCTTCATTTTCTCGATCATTGTCGGCGTGATTATGCACAAAGTATTCAAATGGTGGTTCAGTCACGATCCGAACCATGGTTTGCAGCGATATTCGATCGTATCCTTCGCGTTCGCCCTCATCATGGCTTACTGCTCCGAAGAGTTCTTCGGTGTTGCCGACATCACCGGCAGCTTTGTTGCTGGTCTCATTATTTCCGGAACCGCGCAAAGCGAATATGTGATGAAGCGAATCGGCACGTTGTCCTACATGCTGATTACGCCAATCTTCTTCGCCAGCATCGGTTTGAAACTGGAACCGATCCAGGTGACTTGGGGACTGGTCGGCCTCGTCGTCTTGTTGTGCGTGGCAGCCGTCCTGACAAAAATCATCGGTTGCGGCGGCGGCGCCCTGCTTTGCCGGTACAACCCGGCCCAGTCGCTGCGAATCGGCTGCGGTATGATCTCGCGTGGCGAGGTCGCCCTCATCGTGGCCGACAAGGGAATGAATCTAGGCATCCTGCCGGAAATGTTCGTGACGCCGATCTTGCTTTGCGTCGTGTTCACAACCGTCATCACCCCGATCTTCCTCAAGATTGTTTACAAGCATAAACCAGGCGATCCGGACTTCAAAAATTCGAAGATGAGCGCCTTTGAAAAAGACGAAATTCAACACGAGCTTGCCAACCCGATGGTTGAGTAATCTCGCGACCCGCCCTGCGCGGGTTTTTTTTTACAAAACTGTCCGATCGCAACGAGGCGAAACGCGGTATGATGGAAGCGGAGGAAAACGAAATGAAATACATTGACATGCATTGCGATACCGTTTTGGAATGGCTGGAGCAAGAAGAGCGCGGAACAAAGCCCGACTTCGTGAACAATGCCTTGTCCGTCGATTTAAGCAAGCTGCAAAAAGGCGGCTGCATGGTTCAGAACTTCGCCTTGTTCACGAATTTAAAAAAGGAAGCCGTACCCGAAAAAGAAACGATGAAACTATACGACATGTATTGCCGGATGCTGGAGGAAAACCGCGACCGCGTCGCGCCGGTTCTTCGATATGCCGACATTGAAAAAAACGCGCGCGAAGGCAAAATCTCCGCGCTGCTGACCTTGGAGGAGGGCGATGTCGTTTTCGGCTCGCTGGCGATGCTTCGAAACTATTACCGCATGGGCGTGCGCATGATTGCGCTGACATGGAACCACCCCAACGCCATCGGCCATCCCAACTTCTCGATGGACGCGTTTGACGACTACAAGGCGGCCGACGTCTTGCAGCGCGCCGACACAAAACACGGCTTGAACGCGTTTGGCATCCGGTATGTGCGTGAAATGGAGCGGCTCGGCATTTTGATCGACGTTTCCCATCTATCCGACGCGGGATTTTGGGATGTCGTTCGCCATACGACCAAGCCCTTCGTGGCGTCGCATTCCAACGCCCACGGGGTATGTCCGGTGGCGCGCAATTTAAGTGACGACATGATTTTGGCGCTCGCCCGGCGCGGCGGTGTCATGGGATTGAATTTTTGCGGCGACTTTTTAAAGCTGGATGGAACGAACAAGAGCCGCGTCGAAGACATGGTTGCCCACATCGACTATATCAAGGCGCTGGCCGGCGTCGACGTCATCGGGCTGGGAACGGATTTCGACGGCATCCAGTCGGATTTGGAAATCGAGGACGCTTCCCAGATCGGCAAGCTGGCGCAGGCGCTGCGCCATCATGGCTATACGGAAGAGGAGATCGAGAAAATATTTTACAAAAATGTGTTGCGTGTTTATCAAAATGGGCTAGAATAAGAACAGTTTGAAAGACAACTATATAGGAAGTCAAGTATAAAATCATGAAATAGTTTGAAATATTATTGCTTGATTTGTTGTCGATTTGATCTTTGAAATTGTAAAAATGTGTACACTAAAAAGAACTATGGGGAAATAGCTTTTTTAAAGATGACTTTGACTTATTTATTATCGTAAAAGGGCTGGATCAAATTCTTTGCCGGTCGTCAAAATATGATAGATTATTCGAAGCAGTTTACGCACGCAGTGGCCTTGAGCACAAAGGTGGGACTTACCTTCTGCTCGCTTCTTTGCATAGTATTGATTGAATACCGGATTGAAGAGGATTACTGCCTGAATCGTTTTATAAAGTGTTGCTCTTAGATACTTTGACCCTTTCTTTTCTAACCTTGTTCGTGCCATACTATAGGTACCCGATTCATATACAAATGGATTGGTTCCTGACAGTTTGATGATTTGTTTGGCACTTTCATATTTGGAGAAATCGCCGATCTCTGCCAGGATAGACATCGCTGATATGTGTGAGATACCAGGGATGGCAAGAATGGGAGAGTTTAGTTGTCGGCTGAACTCTTCTATTTTTTTCTCAACAGCCTCTAGGTTTGAATTGATCTTTTCGATCATCTCCACAGTCTGCCGGATTTCTATTTCCATTGCGAAATTAGAATGACCGATCGATTGTTTGGCTGCAGATTTGAGCTCTTCCGCAGTGATAGAAACGCAGCGTCCTCTATCTACAATCAAAGCTTTCCGAAGAGTTCGTATGTCTGTAGAAGCAATGTTTTCGGCACTCTGAAAGTCATGGAGAACCTTTAAATAGGTATTTGAATAAGCGGTAGAGAACAAAGAATCAAATTCCGGAAAAGTGATATCGATCAACTTCTTCAATCGATTTTTGTAGATATTACTGGATTTGGTCAGGTGCAGACGATAGCGAGTAAGCTCGCGAATCTCATGATAAGAGAAATGATCATCTTTGATGATTCGATAAAGTCTAGGCATTGCCAAGGCAGAACCAATCGTAACCGAGTCTAGTTTGTCGTTCTTGGCTTTACCAAAAGCCAAGCGAATATGATTGGTAGCTAAAGGATTAAGCATGGCCACTTTCAATTCTTTGGATAAAAGAAAACGTTGAAGATTATCGCCATAATGGCCAGTATCTTCCATACCGATAATGTAATCATCATTGGTGAAAGAGGAAACGGTAGATAAAAACAATTGGAAACCAATGATATCGTTATTGAAGTCAAAAGGTTCAACGTAAACGACACCATCATTATCAATGACAGAAGCTGTATGTTTGAATTTACTGACATCGATGCCGATCAAATAGCGCATAAGAGCACCGTCCTTTCTAAAATGAGCGAATGGAATCTCCACTTACAAAGTATTCGACTGATCCTGGTACAAGAACTCAAAGGCCCACCCAACTGATCGCAATTCTGAATACGAAGAAGTGGCAAGATTCTTTCCTATGAAGTCAAAGCCCCAAGGAGAAATTTCGAGTACACATTCACAATTTCAATTCTAACAGACAAGTAAAATCCATGATGAATACAAAATCAGGTAGAAAGGAAAAGGTATATAGAATGGCTCAGTTAAATGGGCTAATTCATATATACCAGAGAGAAAAGATTATGAATGCATTGGGATTGGCACCGTGGGTCGCGGTGTCGATTTTTGTGGTCATGTTCGTGTTGATTATTTTGGATAAAATCGAGCGGCACGTGGTCACACTGGGGTGCGGAGCGGCCACGCTGCTGCTCGTATTTGGCGTCTGCATGGGCTCGTGGCCCGCGATTTGGTCGACGTTAAACGTGCAAAGCATCTTCACCCCGGCGTTTTGGTATGGCGCCAGCGAAGGCGCCGAAACGGTGGGCGGAATCAACTGGGCCACAATTTTGTTTATCGCCGGCATGATGATCATGGTGGAAGGCATGGCGGATGCGGGATTTTTCCGGTGGCTTTGTCTGCGGTTCGCGAAGATGGTGCGCTACAAAGCGACGTGGATCTTTCTGGTGTTTATGATCATGGCGGCGGTTCTGTCGATGTTTATCGACAGCATTACCGTCATCTTGTTTTTGGCGGCCGTCACGGTCGAGCTGGCGCAGCTGCTGCGCTTCGATCCGGTGCCTGTCATTTTGGCGCAAATCTTTTGCGCCAACCTTGGTGGCGCGGCCACGATGTGCGGGGATCCGCCCAACATCATCATCGGCACCGCGCTTGGGTACTCGTTCGCCGATTTTGTCGCCAACACCGGCTCGATCGTCCTGATCGCGCTCGTGTTCGTTTTGGTGTATTTTTGGCTGTGCTTTGCCAAAGGGCTGAAAAAGAGCGAGGCGCACATCCGGGACATCGAGACGTTTCCCGATCCGAAGGAAGCCATCACGCATCCGCGCGGCTTCCTTGTTTCGACCGCGATCTTTTTGCTGGCCATCGTCTTGCTTGTGACGCATGGCAGCACGCATTTGAGCGTGGCGTTCATCGGCGTTTTCATTTCGATTTTGACGCTGGCGGGCGCGGGAAGGAAAGCGCCGCTCATTTTGACGAAGGTCGACTACAAGACGCTGCTGTTTTTTATCGGTCTGTTCGTGGTCGTGGGCGGCCTGGAGCAAACCGGCGTGCTCGAATGGATCGCGGAAGGCATCGCCCTTGTTTCCAACGGCAACGTGTATGTGATGCTTGGCATTATTTTGTGGGTGTCGGCGATCGCCAGCGCGTTTGTGGACAACATTCCGTTCGCGGCCACGATGATTCCGGTCATCCGCATGCTGTCGCTCAGCTCGTCGGTGCCGCTGGCGACGCTGGCGTGGACGCTGTCGATTGGAACGGACATTGGCGGCTCGGCGACGCCGATTGGCGCCAGCGCCAACGTCGTGGGCACGGCCGTGGCGATGAAAGCCGGATATCCGATTGGCTGGGGCAAATATTGTAAATACTGCGTGCCGGCCACTCTTTTGGTGATCGGGATCGCGATGATTTGCGTGTTTGTCCGTTATGTGTAAGACAGAAAGGGAAAAAAGATGATCATTACGATTTCAAGGGAGTTTGGCAGCGGCGGGCAGGAAATCGCCCGGGCGCTGGCCGACCACTACAAACTGAAAGTATACGATGAAAATATGCTCAACGAGATCGGCATCCACGAAAGCTATGACATCGACCAAATCAACCAGTACGACGAGGCGCCCCGTTGGCGGATCCGTTCCCGGACCGTGCGCGGACTGACCAATTCGAACATCGACAACATCGCGATGAAGGAGTTCGACTTCCTGCGGGAAAAAGCGCGGGTCGGCGCGTCGTTTATCGTCGTGGGACATTGCGGGGAAAGCGTGCTGGACGGCTACGATCCGATCACGATTTTCGTCAGCGCGGCCATGGATATGAAAGTCGAGCGGACGATGAAGCAGTTCGGCTTGTCAGAAAAGGAAGCGCAGGCGCTCATCAAAAAGACCGACCGCAACCGCAAGACGTACCACAATTACTATTGCGACCACAAATGGGGCGATTCCCGGTTTTACGACTTGTGCATCGACTCGTCCAAGCTGGGCGTGCCGCAAACGGTCCGGTTTTTGATTACGTATATTGACATGATTCAATCGAACCTGCCCGATTGATTGGCGATCCCCGCTTTGGCGGGGATTTTCTTTTGGGCATTTAAGATACCTGATAAAAAGGAGGCCGGTATAATAATACAAGGAGGATTGGCTATGCAGGAAAACAATCATGCTTTGACAAGTATCACGTTCAGCGAAAACGGACGGGAACGGCGAATCGACATCCAGCATGTGATTTGGGCGTTCGAGTGGGAAGGCGCGCTGTATTTGGTGGATAAAAATAAAAAAGTGTACACCTTCGAGTTGGAGTCCAAGGATCCGGAACTCGTGTTCGAAGCGTTGAAGCAAGCCAATCCGGCTATCATTTTCGGCGCGTTCGAAGGCAGTCGAATCGGGTTCGAGTCTTTGGACAACACGCGCGATCTTGGCGGCATCCAGACGATGGACGGCCGGTTCATTTTGCCCCACAAGCTGCTGCGAAGCGGAAGTTTGCATAAAATTTCCAAAGCCGACCGGCACCGGTTGGAGCAGGAATTCGACGTCCGGCTCGTGATGGATTTGCGGACGGAAGTCGAACGGCTCGCCGCGCCCGATCCAATCATGCTGCAGGCGGAAAACGTCCATGTTTCCCCGCGAAAAGCGTCCTCGCTGGACTTGCTGGCGAAAGACACGCACGCGCAAAACATGCTGGATTTGATTCGGCACGCGAAAAAGACGATGCGCTGCATGTACGAGGAACTGGTGGTGTCCGAGCAGGGACTGAAGGCGTACCGGCGCTTTTTCGAGCATTTGCTCGCCAGCGAGAAAGGCAGCGTGCTGTGGCACTGCACCCAGGGCAAAGACAGGACGGGTGTCGGGACAATGCTGCTGCTGAGCGCTTTGGGCGTGTCCAAAGAACGGATTTACCAGGACTATTTGCAGACAAACGTGTATTTGAAAGGGGAAAAAGACGCGCTGGCGGTCCGGCTGCGCGCCCATCCCGATCTTGTCGGCCATCTTGATGATTTGTATGACGCCAAAAAAGAGTATCTTGATTTGGCGTACCAGAGCATCGAGCAAAATTTTGGCACGATGGAAAATTATTTGATCGAAGGGCTTGGCTTGGAAAAGGCTGACATCGCCCGGCTGCGCGAGAAATTTCTGGTTTAAAATTTGTATTAGAAAAAACATAACATTTAGGTCGTTAAAATTGCGCAATCCCATAGGCAATGGTATTTTATAGACAGAGCTAATCGCACGCAAAGCGAGCGATATCCATATCCCCCTGAAAAGCACAGTCTGTATTCTTTATGGATTTTATGAGTGGATTTTATTTTGGACATGGGAGTTCTTGGTGTATTAATAATATAAAAAAACGCTGGAATTTAAAGCAGGGGAGATGCATCGGCCGCAGACAGGGATTTACGCGCAAAGCTCTAGAAGAAAATGGAGTAAAAAAGATTCCGATTCCAGCGGATTGGACTGTAGGAGATCACGGTTTCCAGATTCGAAAAGACCAGAAATGGTCTTTTTCTTTTGGATTGTTTTGCGTTTTATGTTACAATATGAAATATAAGAAGTTAAAAATGAAAACATAATGGGAAAAGAAGGGGAGAAAAGAAATGAAGGACAACTGGAAACAGCCGATCCCGCATTCGGGATCCATCGTGATCCTTGGCATGCTCGCTGTCACATTGATTTTGGCGGCCATGGCGGGATAACGCAAGAAGACGCGCGTCTTCTTTTTTTATGTAACTTATTCTTTAATTTTTGTAAAAAAAAGCGCATAAAAACCCTATTTTGAAAAACAGTGTTAATTTGTATCTCTTCCATCAAGACATTTGAAGTGCCTGATTCCTATACTCCTCTGGAATCTCTATGCCCAGGTTTTCTAGTTTTGTCAAATAACTTTTGATCTTACTTTCCTTTGTCTTTGTTTGATAATAATTGCTTCCCAATTCCTTGTATGATTCTCCGTTTTTCAGCATATGATATGCAATCTTCAAAATTGAATGTCCCACTGCCACGATCGCTCTCTTTTTTCCGCGATGTGCCGCGATCCGGTTGTATAGAGAGGAAAAATAGCTTTCTTTTTTCATTACGGCAGAATGCGCGCAAACCACCAGAGTACTCCTTAGCAGTTTGTTTCCTTTTGTCGTTCGAGCGCTCAGTTTTTTCTTTGCCGATTCTTTGTTTCCCGGGCTGATTCCCGCCCATGAACAAATGTGGCGATCCGTGGGAAACCGACTCATATCGACACCAATCACAGATATGATGATTTTCGCGCTGTCTTCTCCGATTCCCGGAATCTGCGTTAATCGTTTGGCCGCTTCTTTCTCCGGATCGCTCATGGCGTCGTTGATATCCTGATCCAGTTCTCGAATATGCTTTTCCAATTCATCAATATGCTTGCGCAGTTCCCGGATCATTTTGATTTGAACCGGACTCAGCACGCCATTCATATCCTCGATCAACTTTGTTTTGCTCGCTTTTAATCTTCTTGAAATCTTTCTGTCTTTGATCATCTGGTCATAAACAGCTTCATCGAATTTTTCTCCTTTCAAAATGAGATCCAAAAGATTTCTCGCGCTTTTTCCATTGATATTGGATACAGTGCCGGACAACTTGATATTTCCACCTTCCAGCATTTTTTGGAGCCGGTTCAATTCGGCGGATTGGGTTTTTACCAGACTTTTCCTGTAGCTGACAAGCTCGCGAAGTTCGCGTTGGGAGCGATTGGGAATAAAGCTGGGAATCAATAAGCCATGACAAAGAAGATCGGAAATCCATTCCGCGTCTTTGATATCCGTCTTTCGACCGGGAACATTGCGCATATGCTGAGCATTGACAACAATCGGGTTCAAGTCGAAAGATTCAAGGACATTGTATAAAGGTTTCCAGTAAGAACCGGTGCTTTCCATAGCGACGGCTTGACAATGATTTTCCAAGAGCCAATCCGCCAAAGAGAGAAGTTCACGAGTGGAAGCACCGAATTCCTTGATCTGGGTGTTCTGCTCCTGACGAAGACAGGCGACGATCAATTTCTTGTGAACATCAATACCACAACAAACCGCATAAAGATTTTCCATAAACAAAACTCCTTTTCAAATAAAGCGGTCGGAACGGCTGCGTAGATCATTTTTTTATACGTTTTTTCGACGAAGCGATCAACAGATGGTGGTGCGTTCAACCGTCCCTCAATCAATTTTTTTTACGAGTTCGGAGCTCAAAAAAGAGACGACCTCTTCCGCTAATTCCAGTATAAAGAAAAAAGGAATGAAACAATAGATTTTTGTCTAAAGTTACATTCCGTGTGGTACACCCCGGAGTATGGAGATTTTTTTTGCCCATGAAAAAGGATGCCGAAACGGCATCCCGGAAACGGATAGAGATAGATCAGGCCCGCGCCTTGTTCATGAGAGGCGCTAGCGCTTTGAGCAGCAGCGGCACGAGCACGAGGTCGAGAAGCAGCGTGGGGACCATGTACGTCGCGTTGTAGGCCGCCGAAGGCAAAGGAAGCAGTCCCCATACGACGCATCCGCTAATCGTCGAAGAAAGAAAGCGGATCACGTTGGTGATCAGGACACCGGAATCAAACCAGCCAAAATTCGGGAACAGGCAAGCCAGACCGTATACGCTAAATGCGATCAAATAGTCGAGCAGGAACCCGAGCAGATCGGGGGTGTACATCGGACCGGTCGCGAACTGGGCGAAGACGCTCACAATCGAAACGACGAGTCCTTTTTGCCAGCCGAGCTGATAGCTTGCCATCAGCAAAGGAATGGTCGAAAGACCAAGGCTTCCGCCATTGGGCATTTGGAAAAACGGCAGCGTGTTGACAAACGTGTCCAACACCATAAACAAAGCCACGTAAAAGGCCATCAACACAAGCTCTCTGACAGATAAATTTTTTTTCATAAAAAAACACCTCCAATGAGGCGCAGGAAATAATCCACAGACTCCCTACGCTAGTATTATCTAGATCAGGTCCGAGGGACCGTGCTTCGCACATCTCAGCCTTGCGGCGCCCCTGTCGTTGATGACTTCATTATACACAAAATCAAGGAAAACACCATGAAAACATGAAAAAATCTTCCAAAAAGGAAGATGGATAGGCTATCGTGAAAAAATCAAATAGACGATTTCCGGCGTGGCGTTCAGACGGGCGTTGACGTGAATGCAGCCGGTTCCCGCCGAAATATAGTACGGAAACGGAAGATTCGCCCCGTTGTCGCGGTTGAGTTTTTCGTTGCCCGGATATTTGCGGTAGCCGCCAAGGATCGGATACAGGATTTGCGTTCCGTGCGAGTTTCCCGCCAGCGCGTAGGAAATCGAGACGTTTTTAAGCGCGTCGTTGCGCAGGTGGTCGGCGTAATGGGACACGAGCAAGTTGTAGTGGGTGTCATCCACGTTGGCGAGCGCCTGGTTGAAGTCGGCGTCGGTACGCAAACCGATCAGCTGAATGCCCGACTTGGAACGGTTGCCAAGAAACCGGGTGCTGTTGTCGACGACCTCGACCTGGCTGTTGGCGTAAATGTCGTAGACAAGCGTCTGGCGCTCCTCGTTGACAAGATCCTGCTCGCCGATGACGGCGAACTTGCCCAGCGAGGCCGGAAGGGCCGCGAACCGGTCGATCATCGCCTGCCGGTCCTGGTCGGTCGTTTTGTATTTGGCGTCGAAAAGGTCGCCGCCGAAAATAAGAATGTCCGGGTGCAGCTCCTCGATTTTTTTGAACAAGGCGTCCGTCCGCTTCTGGTCCTGGAATTTGCCATACTCCAAATCGGTGAAATACACGATGGACACGTCGTACATGTCTTTTGGGATTTTTTTGTTTTTGATCATCTGGTAGTTGACAGCAATCTCGCCAGGCTCGATGTAAATGGCATGATAGAGCGAGGCGCAAATCGACATCATGCACGCGGTCAGGACGGCCACGGCGATGAACAAGGTTTTTTGAAGTTTTGTCATATGCACAATTTTACCATAAAAAGAGAAAAGGGAAGCAATTACTTCGCTTCCCGATGATTGTTTTCCCGTCTGGAATGGATCGGCCGTTTCGAACGGTCGTGCGCGGCGCGCTTTTTCGTGATTTCCTCCATCGTTTGTTTCGAGTTCAAGATGACCGGGATCACGATTGGATTCCGATGCGTCTTTTTGTAAAGGAACGGCTCCAGCGTCGAACGGATGCAGTTTTTGATTTCCGAGAACGTCGTCTTCTCTTTCATTTTTTCCTGCAAAGACGCGCCGACGATAAATTCGGCTTCCTTGATGAGCGCCTGGCTGTCTTTGATAAAGACGAAGCCGCGCGAAACGATGACCGGTCTGGAGAGGATCTTGTTTTCCTTCGAGTCGATCGCGATGATGACGGCGACCAGACCGTTGTCGGCTAAAATGCGGCGGTCTTTAAGGACGGCGGTCGACAAACCGGAAATGTCGTTGCCGTCGACATAAATGTCGTCGCCCTGGTAGCGCCAGTCGCTTTGCAGCAGCTCGTGGTTGCGCAGGATGAGAATGTCACCGTTGGCGCACACAAAAATGTTTTCAGGCGGCATGCCGGTATCGATCGCGGTTTGGCGATGCTGCATGAGCATTTTGTATTCGCCATGGATCGGCATGAAGTAGTGCGGCTTGATGAGCTGCAGCATGAGCTTTTGTTCTTCCTTGGAGGCGTGGCCGGTCGTGTGCAAATTGGTTAAAACCGATTTGGACAGCACGGTCGCGCCCGAGCGGAACAGCTTGTCGATGATCTTGTTGATGCTGGACGCGTTGCCCGGAATCGGACTGGACGAGAACACCACCGTGTCGCTTGGCTTCAAGTGGATGTGGCGGTGGGTGCCCGACGCGATGCGCGACAAGGCGGCCAGCGGTTCGCCCTGGGAGCCGGTGCACAAAATGCACACTTCGTTGTCCGGTGTGCGGGACAGCTCCTCAGGGGAAAGGATTTGCGAGTTCTTGATTTTGATGACACCCATTTTCCGGGCGATATCCACGACGTTTTCCATGCTTCGTCCAAAGACGGCGATCTTTCGTCCGCATTTGAGCGCCGCCTCGATGATTTGGTTGACGCGGTACACGTTGGACGCGAACGTCGCGATGATCAGCCGGTGCTTGGCATTGCGCATGATTTCCAAAATCTCGTTGGCGACGTCTTTTTCGGAAATCGAAAACTCCTCAACGCCGGCGTTGGTGGAATCGGCCATGAGCACGTCCGGCTGCATGACGCCGATGTACGCCATTTTCTGGTAGTTGGCGTTGGTGCCCACCGGGGTGAGATCGAACTTAAAGTCGCCCGTATGCACGATGGAGCCGTTTGGCGTCGTGATCAGCACGCCCAGCGAGTCCGGGATGGAGTGGATCGTGTTGAAAAAACCAACAGTAAAATAACGAGTCTTGATCGACGAGTCTTCGTCGATCTCGATAATCGGGACTTTTTCGAGTCCTTTGTGTTCACTAAGTTTTTTTAGAATGAGGGCTTTGGCAAACCGTGGTGCGTAGATCGCGTCGATCTGGACCTGTTTCAGCAAAAAAGGAATTCCGCCGATATGGTCTTCGTGACCGTGCGTGATGACGAGGAATTTCCTTTTTTTGTTCATCCGGATCAAATGGTGGTAGTCCGGGATGACATAGTCTACGCCGAGCAGCTCGTCGCCAGGGAACAAAACGCCGCAGTCGACGATGCAGATCTCGTTTTCATATTCATAGCAGTACATGTTTTTTCCGACTTCGCCAAGTCCGCCCAAGGCGTAAATCAACGTGTCGCCTTTTTGGACTTGATTTTTGCGAACCGGGGTCTTTTTGTTTGTCAAATGCCCTCCTTGATGGTGATTCGATTTATTTGGCATTGATGACCTCTTTCTATTCATAAAAAAATCTTTAACTTTATTATACTCTATTAGGAACAAAAAAACAGAAGCTAGTACACTTCTGCTTCCGGATCCGTTTTCCATGGATCGTTCGGGTCGATGCGGTCATAAAACAAAATGCCCGACAAATGGTCGATTTCGTGCTGCAGACAAATCGCCAAAAACCCTTTCGCGCGAATCGTGACGTTTTCGTTGCGCACCAAGTCAAAGGCGCGCACTTTGATGCGGGCGTGCCGCATGGAGTGCCCTTCGTGCTCTTCCAGTACCGACAGGCAGCCTTCGCCGGAATCCAAATAGGCGTTTTGCACCGATTCCGAAATGATTTTCGGATTGACCAGAGCCAGTTCGATGTCTTCCTCCTCGTTGTCCGGGTTCGGGCAGACGATGGCTAGCATTTGTTTTGGAACGCCGACCTGGATGGCGGCGATGCCCACGGCGGGGCGCAGGTTGTCGCGCTCGGCGATTTCCTCGTCCTGTGAATCGCGCACGTAGGTAAGCATCGCTTCGAGAAGCTCGCGGTCCTGCGCGTCCAGGGGAAGGGCAACTTTTTCGCTTTTCTCGCGGATCCTAGGATCGTGATCGCTAATAATCGTATCTAATGTTATTTTCATTTTATTTTCCTCGCTTTTTCATTTTAATCCATTTTCAACGTGTTGACAAATCGTTCCATTCGATTTTATCTTACGGGGAGATTGTGCAAAAAGGTTCGATGAACATGTCGTTTCTATGGTAGAATGGGAGCATGTCTGAACAAAGAAAAAAAATTTCCAGAAAGGAAAAGAGATATCTTCGCAAGCTGAAACGCAATACGCGGATCCGCGATTTTATCAACACGGTGACGCTGGCTCCCTACTCGGACGTTCCGCTCAACCTGGCGATCTTTGGACTCATGCTTTTCGGGACCGCGATGATCGCCTCGACCGCGGTAGGCCAGACGACGGATTCGCTGCGCACGGTGCTTTTCGCTTTAGTCAAACAGTTCGCCTTTTTGGGCGCGGCGTATTTGACGTTCCTGTACGCGGACAAGGGGTTTAGTCTGCGCTGGTTCTACCGCATCCAAATCGTGATTTTTTTGATTTTTATCGGGGCGATGATCACCCCGTTCGCGTTTCCGGCCGTTGGCGGCAGCCACGCCTGGATCCGCATCGGCTCGGTCACGTTGCAGCCTTCCGAATTCGGCAAGCCGCTGCTGATCATCATTTGCGCGTGCGCGGTGTATAGCGCCAAGCGCAACCGCGAGCAGCGCAAGTCCTTTTTCGCGTTTTTCCGCTGGCCGCTCATCGCCTGGCTTGTGACGATGATTTTGCTGGCGGCGCAAAAAGACTACGGGACGGCGGCCATCACGAGCGGCATCGTGTACGTGTGCATGATGCTGCCGTCGTATCCGACTTTGCGCAAAGTGCAAAAGCGGGTGACTGTGTTGCTGGCGGCTGGCGCTATCGCGCTCGTCGGCTTGTTTGGCGTCACGGACATCGGGACCGATCTTCTTGCCCAAACGCCGCTGGCCCACATCGCGACGCGGATCGTCAACGCGAAAAACCCGTATTCGGATATTTACGGGACCGGTTACCAGCCGGCCAACTCGTTGTATGGAATCGCGGACAGCCACGTGATTGGCAAAGGGTTTGGCAATTCCTCGCGCAAATACGGCTATTTGACGCAGGCCGACAACGACTACATCCTCGCGGTGACGATTGAGGAAACGGGAATTCTCGGCTTCGCGTTTATTATCTTTTTATATGGCGTGATTGAGTACCGGCTGATTTATTACGCGCTGCGTACGCAGGACACGGTGAAAAAAATGATTTTGATTGGAACGGGAACGTACTTGTTCCTGCATTTCGCTTTGAATGTTGGCGGCGTGGGGGCGCTGATCCCGATGACCGGGATCCCGCTGCTGTTTATTTCCAGCGGCGGCTCGTCTTTGCTGGCGGTTTCCTTCGCGCTGGGGCTTTGCCAGCAGATGATTTCGAAGATCCGGGAAAAGGAAATGAAAGGGGTGCGGTTATGATTGGCGCGTTTTGCGGCAGCTTTGATCCGCTGACGCTCGGGCACGTGGACATTATCGAGCGCGCGAGCCGGCTTGTGGATACGTTGTATGTGTTTGTGGCGGTCAATTCCGAAAAGCGTTCGATGTATTCGCTGGATCAGCGGCTGGCGTGGCTGGAGGCGGCGTGCGCCGGGTTGCCGAACGTGCGTTGCGCCGTCCAAAACGGATTGGTTGTGGACGCCTGTCGAAAGGCGGGGGCGCGAGTGCTGTTTCGCGGCATCCGGAACGGGCAGGATTGTGCGTACGAGCAAAACATGGCGTTTATGAACGGGTATTTGGATCCGGACGTGGAAACGGTTTGCCTGTTTACGAAGCCGGAGTACGATTTATACTCAAGCTCGAATGTGCGCGAACTCGTCAAATACCATCAGGATGTGGCGAAATTCGTGCCGGCTTGCGTTTTGAAAACATTGTTGGAGCAGGAGGAAATGGATGAAAACATTAATTGACTGGATGGAGGAAAACGGATATTCCGTAAAGGATCCGAAATATTATATCGAGGCGTGCACGCATTCTTCGTACGCCAACGAACATCATAACGGAATCGACGACAACGAGCGTCTGGAATTCATGGGGGACGCGGTGCTGCAAATCTGGAGCGCCCAGCAGTTGTTTGAAATGGAACCGAAAATGCGCGAAGGCAAAATGACGACGCTGCGCGCGCAAACGGTGTGCGAGGCGACCCTCGCCCATTTGAACGAGCAGCTGGGCTGGTACAATTATTTAATGCTTGGTGTCGGCGAGGAAAAATCGGGCGGCCGCAAGCGGGCGAGCATTTTGGCGGACCATTTTGAGGCGTGCATCGGCGCGGTGTATTTGGATCAGGGCTACAAGGCGGTGGACTCGATTTTGCAGAAGGTCATGAAGCCGGTGTTCAAAGAGGAAAAGAGCGACGAGGTGACGGACTACAAAACGCATTTGCAGGAAGTCATCCAGGCGGATTCGCGCAAAACGCTCCAGTACCGCCTGCTGGAGGAAGTCGGGCCAAGCAACGCGCCAACCTTTACGATGGGCGTGTATTTGGACGACATTCAGCTGGGCGTGGGCGTGAGCAGCACGAAGAAGAAGGCGGAGCAGAAAGCGGCGAAAAACGCGTTCGAAAAAATGGCCAAGTAGAAGAGGAGGGTCTATGTCGAAAAACGATATTACAGGATTGATCGAGTTTCTCCCCGAGGAACTCGCCTCTTTTTTTGAGGGGGCTTCTTATTTTCAGACGCCGGAGTTTCATTCAAGACGCCGCGAGCTGACGTTGTATTTCGCTTTGAAGGCGCCCCTGCCATACGAGGTGTACGACCGGATGGTCAACGCGCTTCGGCTGACGTTCCATGCCAGCGTGGACGTGACGATTCAGGCGGAAAACGGCGAAGTGAACGTGGGCGAGTTATCGCGCTATGTCGCTTTTTTCACGCAAAAGGAAACGCGGCTGCAATGCTTCCGGTATATCAATCCAAGCAAGGGCGAGCAATCGTACACGTTTTCCACGACGGATGAGGAAAAGGCGGCGGCGATGAACCGCTCGCTGAAGCGGTTGGAGGAGCTGCTGGCGAAAGTCGGCATCCGGCAGGCGCTGAAAGTGGATTTGGTCGAAGACGACCAGCCGGTGGAAGCCGTGTACATTCCGGATCTTCCGGTGCCAAAGAGCGCGCCGGTGGAAAAGAAGGAGCGGTTCGCCCGCTACAAAAAAGAGGCGGCGCCGCTAGTTAAAATCGCGGATCTGGAAGTGGGCATGGACAACGTGTGCGTCGAAGGCCACATTTTCGATGTCGACAACCGGGTGACGAAGAGTGGCAAAACGTTGCAGATGCTGTATGTGTCCGACTACGAGGAGGCGATCGTCGCCAAGCGGTTTGAAGGCAAGCGCCATACGCTGGAGGAAATCGAGTCGGTGGGCAAAGGCATGTTTGTCCGGCTGACTGGGCAAGTCGTGTACGACTCGTATTCGCGGGCGAACTCGTTTATGATTTCCAAAGTGGAGGAAATTCCGGCGCCAAAGCGCAGGGATCCGGAATTGAAAAAACGGGTGGAATGGCACGTGCATTCCAATTTTTCGGAAATGGATGGCGTGTGCGCGATCGAGGAATACATTCAGACGGCGTACGACTGGGGGATGGACGCGATCGCGGTGTGCGACCACCAGGTCGTGCAGGCGTTTCCGATGGCGCAGCACAAGGTGAGCGCGCTGAACAAAAAGGATCCGGAACGCAAGTTCAAGATGCTGTATGGTTGCGAGATGAGCATGGTGGACCCGGTGTACCATATCGTCTACAACAATGACCATCGCAAGCTGGAGGACGCGGAGTACGTCATTTTCGACTTGGAGACGACGGGTCTTTCGAACCGGCTGGACGAGATCATCGAGTTTGGTGCGGTGAAGATGAAGGATCGGGAAGTGATTGACCGCAAGCAGTTGTTTGTCAATCCGAAGCGGTCGATCCCGGCGCACATTTCGAGCCTGACGCATATCAACCAGAGCGACGTGGACGCGGCGAAGCCAATCGAGGACGTGTTTGACGATTTAAAGCAATGGATCGGGGACGCGGTGCTGGTGGCGCATAACGCGACGTTTGACGTGGGGTTCATGAACGCGGCGGCAAGAAAGCTTGGCAAGCCGGAATTTTCGAATCCGGTGATCGACACGCTGCCGCTGGCGCACGCGATGCTGGACTTGAAGCGGTATCGTCTGGGGAACGTGTGCCGGCACTATGGCGTGAAGTACGATGGCGAAGGGGCGCACCGGGCGGATTACGATGCGGAGGTGCTTTCGCAAGTGCTTTGCCATATGTTGAACGCGTACAAGTCGGATGCCACGCTGGATACGTTGCAGGACAACCAGAAAGAGGACAGCTTTAAAAAGGTGCGGCCAAGCCACATCACGGTGTTTGCCAAAAACAAGGAAGGGCTGAAGGAGCTGTTTGAGCTGATCACGTTGTCGCATACGAAGTATTTGGCGTACAATGGCAAGTCGACGGAAAATGTCGTGGCCGAGCCGCGCATCCCGCGGGCGGAGCTGATGGAGAAGCATAAAAACGGAAATTTGCTGCTGGGGTCGTCGTGCCAGAACGGCGAGGTGTTCGAGATGGCGCATACGCGCGACCACGACTTGCTGAAGAAGACGATGGAGTTTTACGACTACGTGGAAGTGCAGCCGCTGGAATGCTATCGAAACTTGATCGACCGGGGCGCGATTTTGAACGCGGCGGATTTGAAGAAGGTGCTGGGCTATATTTTGGAGGCGGCCGACGAGCTTGGCAAGCCGGTTTTGGCGACGAGCGACGCGCACTATGTGCATCCGCATGAGAAACGTATCCGGGATATTTATATTAACGCGAAGGCGATTGGCAACGCGCGGCATCCGTTGTATAAGTACAACGCGCAGGACCGGAAGATGTATCCGGCGCCGAACCAGTATTTGCTGACGACGCGGGAAATGTTGTCGGCGTTCAGCTGGCTTGGCGAGGACAAGGCGAGGGAAATCGTCATTGACAATCCGAACAAGCTGAAAGATACGATGGAGCCGATTTATCCAATCAAGGACAAGCTGTATCCGCCAGATATCGAGGGTTCCGATCAAAAGCTGCGGGACATTTGTTTTGAAACGGCGCATCAGTGGTACGGGAAGGATTTGCCGGAAATCGTGGAGAAGCGGCTTGTGCGGGAACTGGACAGCATCATTGGCGCGGGCTACTACGTGGTTTACTATATTTCCCATCTTTTGGTGAAGAAAAGCAACGAGGACGGGTATCTGGTTGGTTCCCGTGGTTCGGTTGGTTCGAGTTTTGTCGCGACGATGTCGGGGATCACGGAGGTGAATCCGCTGATGCCGCATTACATTTGCCATCATTGCCAGCATTACGAGTTTTTGGATGACGACTCGGTGAAGTCGGGGTTCGACTTGCCGGATAAGGAGTGCCCGATTTGCCATCGGCCGATGCGGGGCGACGGGCAGGATATTCCGTTTGAGACGTTCCTTGGTTTCGAGGGGGACAAGGTGCCGGATATCGACTTGAACTTTTCGGGGGAATACCAGGCCAACGCCCACGCCTATACGAAAGAGGTGTTTGGCGAGGATCATGTGTTCCGGGCCGGCACGGTTGGCACGGTGCAGGAGAAGACGGCGTACGGCTACGTGAAAGGCTTCGAGGAGGAAATGGAGCTTCCGGTTCCGTTTTCGGAGGCGAAGCGGACGGATTTGGCGAAGGGCTGCGAGGGCGTGAAGCGAACGACGGGGCAGCATCCGGGCGGAATCGTCGTGGTGCCGCTGGATATGGATGTGCATGACTTTACGCCGGTGCAGTATCCGGCGAACAACCCGTACGCGGAGTGGAAGACGACGCATTTCGACTTCCACCAGATCCATGACAATATTTTGAAGTTTGATATTTTGGGTCATGTCGACCCGACGGCGATGAAGATGTTTGAGCGAATGACGGGAATCGACGTGACGACGATTCCGATGAACGATCCGAAGACGATGTCGATTTTCTCGTCGCTGGATGGTTTGGATATCGACTCGACGCGGTACTCGGAAGTGACGGGTGCGGCGGGAATCCCGGAGTTTGGTACGCCGTTTGTGCGCGGGATTTTGGAGATGACGAAGCCGAAGACGTTCGCGGAGCTGGTGACGATTTCGGGATTGTCGCATGGTACGAATGTATGGTTGTCGAACGCGAAGGATTTGATCGAGGATGGCACGTGTAAGCTGAACGAGGTCATTGGTTGTCGTGACGACATCATGGTGGATTTGATGGGATATGGCTTGCCGCCGAAGGCGAGCTTCACGATCATGGAGAGCGTGCGAAAGGGCAAAGGCTTGAAACCGGAGTGGGAAGAGCTCATGAAGGAAAACAAGGTGCCGGACTGGTACATCGAGTCGTGTAAGAAGATCAAGTATATGTTCCCGAAGGCGCATGCGGTGGCGTATGTGATGAACGCGGTGCGGATCGCCTGGTTCAAGGTGCATATGCCGGCGTATTATTATTGCCAGTATTTTTCGATTCGCTGCGATGCGTACGACATTCAGACGATGATTCAGGGCGAGGAAGCCATCCGGAAGAAGATGAGCGAGATCAAGCTGAACAAGGAGATGAACACGCCGAAGGACAAGGCGATTTACGATACGCTGGAGCTGGCGCTGGAGATGGTGCTGCGGGGATACCGGTTTACGAATCTTTCGATTACGAGATCGGCGGCCACGGAGTTCCGGGTCGATCCGGACAATCCGAAGATGATTATTCCGCCGTTCACGTCGCTGGACGGTCTGGGTGACAACGTAGGAAAGTCGATTGTCAAGGCGCGGGAGGAGCGGGCGTTTCTTTCGAAGGAGGATGTTTTGAAGCGGACGCAGATTTCGAAGACTTTGCTGGATAAGATGGACCAGATGGGGGCGACGGAGGGTCTGGACGAGGAGAACCAGATGACGTTGTTTTAGGTTGAGATAGAGAAATTGAATTGAATGAAACCCTTGTGATTCTGAAAATGTCGGGATGCAGGGGTTTTCTTTATGTGCATATTTATTTCTTCGTTTATTTAATCTGGTAGACTGAATATAAGTTTTCGTTTGAGGTATAATAAATAAAAAGATTTGGATTTATTCAGCAAGAGGGGTTATAAAAATCCGAGAATATAACTGTTTTTATTGGGAGGAGTGACTTATTTAAAATAAAAGAATTTTTGAATTAAGTAGAAAATCATTTAGATCAAGTTCATGTATAAAATGTGGATTAAGCTATGAAAAGGAAATAAATTTGATGTTTTCTTCGTGCGAATAGAAAGTGAACTTGAAATCTTTGGGAGATTCGCACCGAAAGAAAAAGTGCCTGAATAAGAAAATGAGGATAATTCATAGAGATATATTTAAATGATTTCCAAACGTTGACGTTTGTTTAAGAAATTAGATGTTAATTGGTTAGTGATACGGTCTCAACCCTCTTGGGTTGAGTGGATTGAAATACAGAAACAGAGATCTTATCTAAAGATATGAAAGTAAGTCTCAACCCTCTTGGGTTGAGTGGATTGAAATTTGTCGCTTTTATAGTAAACAATATATCCAGAAACGGTCTCAACCCTCTTGGGTTGAGTGGATTGAAATCAAGGGTGCGACCGGCGATCGAGGTCCTCAAGGGGTCTCAACCCTCTTGGGTTGAGTGGATTGAAATCAATTATGGAAAATCGGTTGATTGGTTTGTAAAGTCTCAACCCTCTTGGGTTGAGTGGATTGAAATACTTGATACACTCCTTTCTTAAATGTACTATTCCTGTCTCAACCCTCTTGGGTTGAGTGGATTGAAATACGTCGGACACCCACTTTCGGAAAGACCGATCGGTCTCATCCCGTTTGGGATGAGTGGATTGAAATATGGAGCAGGCGACATCCTTTTTGGCCGGCTTGAGTCTCATCCCGTTTGGAACTTAAGTGAGTCAGAAATGGAACCATTTAAAAAGGAGAATGAAACATATTTATAAATTTTCAGAAAACCTCTTGACTTTGTTACATTCCTTTTCTATGATAAATATACTTGTTGGATTGAAAGAAATAGGAAAAGTACATCCACACAAACGCGAAGAAAAGGAAAAGAGTCGAGGCCGGTTTCATAGAGAGCTGTTGTTTTGGTGAAAGACAGAAAACCCAAGTCGATTCCACTCACCTTGGAGCGGATGAAGCGAAACCAGTAGTTTCATACGGAGCCCCGCCGTTAAAAGGGAAGCAGTTGTTGGACTGTAAAGAGGTCATGGATATGGCAAAGAGAGTGGTACCGCGGGTAGTAAATCAACTCGTCTCTCAAGGTGAAAACCTTGAAGACGGGCTTTTTTTATATCCCGGTCTTTAAGGGAAAGATTAGGAGGAAAAACGAAATGATGGATGCAAACAAGTACAAGCCAGGTTATTTTCCGCCACAGGAAAATGAATATCGCTGGGTGAAAAAGGACCACATTGAACACGCCCCGATGTGGTGTTCCGTCGATTTGCGCGACGGCAACCAGGCCCTCGTCGTTCCAATGGATCTGGAAGAAAAACTCGAATTTTATCAAATGCTGCTGGAAATCGGCTTCAAGGAAATCGAAGTCGGGTTCCCCGCCGCTTCCGAAACCGAATATGAATTTTTACGCACATTGATCGACCACGACCTCATCCCCGACGACGTGACGATCCAGGTGCTCACCCAGTGCCGCGACCACATCATTCGCAAAACGTTCGAAGCCGTCAAAGGCGCGCCCCGCGCGGTGATCCACTTTTACAATTCCACCTCGCTGGCCCAGCGCGAGCAGGTGTTTAAAAAATCAAAAGAGGAAATCAAGCAAATCGCCATCGAAGGCGCCAGACTCGTTAAAAAATTGTCGCAGGAATACGAAGGCAATTTCCTGTTCGAATACTCGCCCGAAAGCTTCACCGGCACCGAAACCGACTACGCACTGGAAGTGTGCAACGCCGTACTCGACGTCATGCAGCCAACCCCGGACCGGCCGATGATCATCAATCTGCCCGTCACCGTCGAAATGTCGCTGCCACACGTCTACGCCAACCAAATCGAATACTGCTCGGACCGCTTAAAATACCGGGACGCCGTCATCCTCTCCACGCATCCGCATAACGACCGGGGAACCGGCGTCGCCGACACCGAGCTCGCCCTGCTCGCCGGCGCCCAGCGCGTCGAATGCTGCCTGTTTGGCAACGGAGAGCGCACCGGCAACGTCGACGCGATCACGCTGGCGATGAACATGTACACCCACGGCGTCGATCCAAAACTCGACTTCTCGAACATGCCATCTATTGTCGAACGCTACGAGCGCCTGACCCGGATGCACGTCTCGCCAAGACAGCCCTACGCCGGCCAGCTCGTGTTCGCCGCCTTCTCCGGCTCCCATCAGGACGCCATCGCCAAAGGCATGAAATGGCGGGAAGACAAAGAGCTGCTCGAATGGAGCGTGCCATACATCCCGCTCGATCCGCACGACGTGTCCAGAACGTACGACAGCGATGTCATCCGCATTAATTCCCAATCCGGAAAAGGCGGCATCGGTTACATCCTCGAAACGTCTTACGGCTACACGCTGCCGCCAAAAATGCGTGAACATTTCGGCTATACCGTCAAAAGCGTCAGCGACCACGCCCACAAGGAACTCAGTCCCGAGGAAGTGCTCGAAATCTTTGAAAAGACGTACGTCAACAAAGACCATCCGGTATATGTCCGTGAAGCGCACTTCAAACAAGGACGCATGACCGAAGCGACCGTGACCGCGCTCATCGGCGGCCGCAAAATCGAACTCGTCGCCGTCGGAAACGGACGTCTGGACGCCGTGTGCAACGCCCTGAAAGAAGGACTTGGCGTTTCCTTTACGCTTCAAAGCTACAACGAGCACTCGCTCGATCAAGGCTCGCACTCCCGCGCCGCCGGCTACGTCGGCATCGCCTGGGAAGACGGCCACTACACATGGGGCGCCGGAACCGACACCGACATCATCCGCGCCAGCATCAAGGCGCTCGTGAGCGCCATCAACAACGGTTTGAAAGAGGAGGAATAGGATTATGCCAATGACAATGACCCAAAAAATACTGGCCGCGCACGCCGGACTGGACGAAGTCAAAGCCGGCCAGCTCATCGAAGTCAAGCTCGACAGCGTGCTTGGCAACGACATCACGACACCCGTCGCCATCCGCGAATTTGACAAAGCCGGATTCGACAAAGTGTACGACAACGAGAAAATCAACATCGTACTCGACCACTTTGTTCCAAACAAAGACATCAAAGCCGCCCAGCAGTCCGCCGCCTGCCGCCAGTTCGCCAACCGCTTCGACATCAAAAATTTCTTCGATGTCGGAAAAATGGGCATCGAACACGCCCTTCTCCCCGAGCAGGGCCTCGTGACCGCCGGCGACTGTATCATCGGCGCCGACTCCCACACATGCACGTACGGAGCGCTTGGCGCGTTTTCCACCGGCGTCGGCTCCACCGACATGGCCTACGGCATGGCGACCGGCGAGGCGTGGTTCAAAGTGCCCGCCGCGATCCGCGTCGTGCTCACCGGCAAGCTGCCAAAATATGTGAACGGCAAAGACGTGATCCTGCATTTGATTGGTGAAATCGGCGTCGACGGCGCGTTGTATGAATCGCTCGAATTTACCGGCGAAGGCGTCGCGTCGCTCTCCATGGACGACCGTCTTTCCATCTGCAACATGGCGATCGAAGCCGGCGCCAAAAACGGTATTTTCCCCGTCGACGACGTGACCATCGCGTATTTGACCGGCCGCTCGAAACGGCCGTGGACCGTGTACGAAGCCGATCCGGACGCCGAATATGCGCGAACAATCGAAATCGACTTGTCCACGCTCGAGCCAACCGTCGCCTATCCGCACTTGCCGGAAAATACCCATACCGCAAAGGAAGGCAGCGCGATCGCCATCGACCAGGTCGTCATTGGCAGCTGCACGAACGGCCGCCTCGAAGATATGGAAGCCGCGTACCAGATTTTGAACGGAAAACAAGTCGCCGATGGCGTGCGCGTCATCATCATTCCGGCTACGATGCAAATTTACAAAGAATGCATCCGGCGCGGGTACACCGAAGCGTTCATCGACGCCGGCTGCGTCGTGTCGACGCCGACATGCGGGCCGTGCCTTGGTGGCTACATGGGCATTTTGGCCGAAAACGAACGCTGCATCTCCACGACGAACCGCAACTTTGTCGGCCGCATGGGCCACACAAGCTCCGAAGTGTACTTGGCCAGCCCGTACACGGCTGCGGCCAGCGCGCTCACCGGGTACATTACCGATCCAAGAGAGGAATGAGAATTATGGAAAACGTACAAGGAAAAGCATTTCAATTCAAAGACAACGTCGACACCGACGTCATCATTCCGGCCCGCTATTTAAACACGCCGGACGCCAAAGAACTCGCGCTTCACTGCATGGAGGACATCGACCCGGATTTTGTCAAGCAGGTGCGCTCCAACGACGTGATCGTCGCCGGATGGAACTTTGGCTGCGGCTCATCCAGAGAGCACGCGCCCCTCGCCATCAAGACAGCCGGGGTGGGCTGCGTCATCGCCAAAAGCTTCGCCCGCATCTTTTACCGCAACGCCATCAACATCGGCCTGCCGATTCTTGAATGCGAGGAGGCGGCCGACGCGATCGCGCCCGGCGACGAAGTGCACGTCGATTTCAAGACCGGCTTGATTACCGATTTGACCCAAAACAAAACGTGGCAGGCCGAACCGTTTCCGCCATTTATTCAACGCATTATCGACGCGGGCGGCCTCATGATGTCGTTGCGGGAGGAAAACGCATGAAAAAGAAAATTGGTGTGATCTGGGGCGATGGCTCCTCGCCCGAAATCGTCCGGGAGGCAATCGCGGTTCTCGATACGATCGCGAACAAGTACGGACACGAATTCGAATACACAAAGATCCTGATGGGCGGGGAAGCCATCGACGTCATGGGCGAGCCATTGCCGCAAAGCCAGCTCGACTTATGCCGCGCGCAGGATTCCGTGCTGCTTGGCGCCATCGGCGGTCCGAAATGGGAAGGCCTTCCCGGCGAGAAGCGACCGGAAAAAGGGCTGCTTGCCTTACGGGCCGGCATGGGCTTGTATGCCAACAACCGGCCGGCCAAAATCTGGCCTCAGCTCGCCGACGCCTCGCCGTTAAAAAAGGAAATCGTCGATCAGGGTATCGACTTTCTGATCGTGCGCGAGCTTATTGGCGGCGCGTATTTTGGCGAACACAAGCAGTTTGAGCAAAACGGGGAGCTTTGCGCCATCGACACGATGCCGTACTCGGAACATGAAATCGAGCGCATCGGCCGCATCGGATTCGAAACCGCGCGCAAACGCCGGAAAAAACTGTGCATGGTCGACAAACACAACGTGCTCGAAACGTCGCGTCTGTGGGTGAAGGTGTTCGACCGGTTGAAGGAAGACTATCCCGATGTCGAATACTCGACGATGTTTGTCGACAACTGCGCGATGCAAATCTGCAAAAATCCGGCCCAGTTCGACGTCATCGTGACGGAAAACCTGTTTGGCGACATCCTGAGCGACGAAGCGAGCGAAATTACCGGCAGCATTGGCATGATTCCAAGCTCCTCGCTTGGAAAGACGACCAACGGCTTGTACGAGCCGATCCATGGCTCGGCGCCCGATATTGCCGGAAAAAACATCGTCAATCCGATCGCGTGCATTTTGTCCGCCGCGATGATGCTTCGCTATTCGTTTGACATGGCCAGGGAAGCGGACGACATTGAGAAAGCCGTTGGCGCGGTGCTGGATCAGGGCCTGCGCACAGCCGACATGATGAGCGAGGGCATGATTCCGGTTGGAACGAAGGAAATGGGCGCGGCGATTCGCGCGAACATCGAAGTATAGGGAAATTCTCTATACTTTTTTCTTGCAAATAATATTATATGAAATATAATATAGTTAAAGGAGATAATATTATGGGATTTCAATATGGAGGAACCATTCTCGACTTGTGCGTCCTCGCTCTTGTATCCAAGGAAGACACGTACGGCTACAAGCTGACGCACGAAGTGAAAGAAACGTTGAATGTTTCCGAGTCGACGCTCTATCCGGTTTTGCGTCGTCTAACCAAGGAACAGTGCCTGTCCACGTACGACAAACCGTTTGATGGCCGCAATCGCCGGTATTACACGATTACCCCGCAAGGACGGGACCGGCTGAAAGCGTACGAACGCGACTGGAAAGCGTACATTCGGAAAGTGGAGGACATTTTGGAAAGGAGCCATGTATGACAAAACAACAATATATCCAAATCGTGCAGTACCAGCTCAATGGACTGGACGTCAAGGACGTCTCGGACGCGCTCGTGTACTTAAACGAATATTTCGAGGAAGCCGGTCCCGAGCATGAGCAGGACGTCATCGCCGAGCTGGGGGCGCCGGAAAAATACGCCGCCATCATCCGCGCGGATCTGGCCGCCAACGTGCCGCCTCGCATTCCCAACGCCGCAAGACAGCCGCAGCCGCAGTCAGCCCATTCGGCATGGAAGACGATTGGCGTCATCGTGCTGGGCATCTTCGCCCTCCCCATCGCGCTTCCGCTCGCGATCGCCGCGCTAGCACTCGTATTCGCCGCCATCGTCACGGTGCTCGCGCTGTTGTTTTCGCTGGGCATGGTGCTTCTGGCGCTCATCCTCGCGTTTTTCCTGTGCGTCTATCAGTTCGTGATGACGCTAGGAACCGACTTCATGGTTTCCATCTTCCTGCTGGGAATCATTTTGACAAGTGTCGGCGCGGTCATTCTCGTGTTTCTGGCTATCGGCTGGATCGTCAAAGTCGGTTTTCCGGCTTTGTCGCGCGGCATCGCCCGCCTGTATCGCAAATTGAGAAATCGAGGTGAATGAGATGAAACATAAAAAACTATGCATTGCCGGCATCGTCTGCGTGTTGAGCGGACTGCTGTTGTGCGCCATCGCCTACCGCAGCCGCGGGCCGGAACTGTTCGCGTACACGACGATTCGAAGCGACGGCAAACTGGGAAATGAAAACCATGGCGAACACCATACGTACGACATCGAAGGCGACTTTACGACATACAAGCTCGACGCGAACATTGGCGAAGTGGAAATCGTACGCGGCGACCGGTTCTCCATTGAAACGTGGAATTTGCCGGGTCTGGACGAAAAAGGCGGCACGCTGGAGTGGAGCGCCACGACCAAGGGAACGACGTACACGAACACCCTGACATCAAAAAAGGATGTCGTGTTCCATGATCTCGACCCGCGAATCCGGATCACCTTGCCAAAAACGGTGCGGACGGTCGATGTTAAAAACAACCTCGGCTCCGTTCAGCTGGAAAACCTGACGCTGGCGCATTGTGTTGTCGACGCCAACATGGGCAACGTGGAAGTGAAAAACAGCCAGTTCGACGAAGCGACGCTCGATTTGGATATGGGCTCGCTTGATTTCGACGGCATCGTGAAAAAGACGATGACTGTGGACTGCGGCATGGGCGACGTGGATCTCGCTCTGCTCGACAAACCGGAAAACTACACGATCGAGGCGGATTGCGACATGGGCGAAGTCGACATGGACGGCGATGAACACCATCCTCATCACGGGCCGGCGCTTGTGCAAATCGACGTCAACATGGGCAATGTGGACGTGTCGTTTGGAGGCTAGCATGATCCGGATTGCCAATCCAACCGATGTGTGCGCCTTAGCCGCCATCGAAGCCGCGTGCTTTCCGGTGGCGGAAGCCGCGACACCGGAACAAATCGCCCGGCGCGTCGAACAGTTTGGTCCTTACTTTCTCGTCCAGCAAATGGAAGGACAGATCGTCGGCTTCGTGAATGGAATGTGCACCAACGAACCCGACTTGCGCGACGCGATGTACGAGGACGCCGGTCTTCATGATCCGGATGGAAACCATGTGATGATTTTCGGCTTGGACACCCTGCCGGGGTGGCAGCATCAAGGTGTGGCCAAAACGCTGATGCGTTCCTTGATCGAACAGGCAAAACGCGACCGCAAAACATCCATCGTGCTGACGTGTAAAAAGCGGCTCGTTTCCTTTTACGAGCAGTTTGGCTACCGTAACGAAGGCCTGTCGGCGTCCACTCATGGCGATGTTGAATGGTTTCAAATGCGGCTGCCATTGCGGCCGGTTAACAAATAAGAAGAGGCAGACAGACGATTTTCTGTCTGTTTTCTTTTGAAAACGCTTTCGTTTTTTCGTGCAATGCACAAAAAATTGAAGTATCATACAATTAATGAAAACAACAGGAGGAAAAACGATGAACAGATTACAAAACAAAGTCGCGATCATTACCGGAGGAAATTCCGGGGTTGGCGCGGCGACGGCCAAACTTTTCGCGCAAGAAGGCGCCAACGTCGTCATCACCGCCCGCCGGGCCGACAAATTAAAGGAGGTGGCGCAAGCCATCGAGGCGAATGGCGGGAACGTCCTGACGGTCACAACCGATATTTCCAAGCTGGAAGACTGCGAGCGTTTAGTCGATGTCGTCAACGAATCGTTTGGATCGGTCGACATTCTTGTCAACAACGCGGGCGTGCTGGAAGAGGGTTTGAAGCCAATCGACAAATTCGAGGACGAGGATCTCGCCCGGCTGCTGCAAACGAATACAATCGGCACGATGGATTTGATGCGCGCCGTGCTTCGCAACGAAAACGGGGAGCGTCCCATCAGCATCGTGAACGTCGACTCGATTGCCGGCCTTCTTGGCTGCGGCGGCGCGGCGTACGTCGCGTCCAAGGCGGCGGTTTTAGGCATTACCAAACACACGGCGCTTCGTTACGCGGGAACCAACATCCGCTGCAACGCCGTATGCCCGGGAACGATCGTAACGCCGATGGTGGCGGGTATGCGGCCGGACAATATGAACATGGATATGTTTTCCCAGATGGCCAAGCACGCGGATTTGAAGGTGCGGCCGTGCCAGCCGGAAGACGTGGCCAATCTCGTCTTGTTTTTGGCAAGCGACGAATCCAAGGCTCTGACCGGCAACGTGCTGACAAGCGATTTTGGCAGTTCGCTTTAGAAAGGAGTTGGGAATATGGCATTTGTGGAAGTGAATTTTTTCTCGCAGGCGCTGCTGCGCCAGACGACGTTCCGGGCGATCATTCCGTGCGACAAGATGTATTTTGACGGCCGGATCCGGCAGGAGAAACCGTTCAAGACGCTGTACTTGCTGCACGGAGTCTTTGGCGACTGCACCGACTGGATTAACGGCACGCGCATCCAGCGCTGGGCGCAGGACCGCAACCTGGCGGTCATCATGCCGTCGGGTGAAAACAAGTTTTACGTCGACCATGAAAAATCAACCGACAAATTTTCGCAGTACATCAAGGAGCTCGTCCTTGTATCCAGAAACATGTTCCATCTTTCACACAAGCGGGAGGACACGTTTATCGCGGGATTGAGCATGGGCGGCTACGGGGCGGTGACCAACGGGTTGAAGTACAGCGACTTGTTTTCGCACATCGCCGGCCTGAGCGCCGCGCTCCAAATCGAGGACTTCGTGCACGCCACGGAAGACGCGCCGATGCCAATCGCGCGCCGTTCGTATTTGGAAAGCGTGTTTGGCGACCTTGACAAGCTGCCTGGCTCCGACAAGGATTTTCGTACGCTGGCCAAAACGCTGGCGAAAAGCGGCAAGCCGCTGCCGAAAATGTATTTGACGTGCGGAACCGAGGACGCGCTCATGACGTGTAACCGCGCGTTCCGGGACGAGCTGGAAGCACTCGGCTACGACGTGACGTGGAGGGAAGGCCCGGGCGGCCATGACTGGGATTTCTGGGACCGCTGGATCCTCGACGTGTTGTCCTGGCTGCCGCTGGACGCGCCGGAGGAAGCGGTGTCGAGCGGCAACGTGCAGGAGAAAGAACAATGAGCAAGGCGATCCTGCTCGATATCGACGGACGCTGCTCAATTCGAAAAAGGAGCTGACGCCACGCACGAAGGACGCGCTGCTGAAAGCCAGGCGCAAGGCTGCCGGCTCGTTCTCGCGTCGGGTAGGCCGGTCAACGGGCTGGCGGGCCTGGCAAAAGATTTGAAAATGGATGAATATGGCGGACTGCTTGTCGCCTTCAATGGCGGCATGGTGCTCGACGCCAAAACCGGCGAAGTGCTTTTTGAGCGGGCGATGCGCGTGGAAGAGAGCCAAGCCGTGCTCGAGCATATGAAAAAGTTCGACGTCGTCGTGCTCGTCGACCATGGCGAATACATGTTTACCAACGATGTGTTCAAAACGATTGAGCGGGATGGAAAACCGTTCAACGTCGTCGAATACGAGGCGCGAAGCAACCGGTACCGGTTATGCGAAATAAAGGATCTCGTCGCGTTTGTCGATTTTCCGACCCACAAGATCCTGGTCGCGGGCACGCCTTCGTATTTGCGCGCGCACGCCCAAGAAATGGCCAAACCGTTTGACGGGGTGCTTAACAGTATGTTCACCGCCGATTTTTACTACGAGTTTACCGCCCAAGGCATCGACAAAGCCGAAGCGCTGCGGCAGTCGCTGGACAAGGCGGGGTTTGCCCCAAAGGAGGCGATCGCGTTTGGCGACGCCCAAAACGACGCCTCCATGCTGGCGTGGGCGGGAACCGGCGTGGCCATGGGCAACGCGGTGCCTTCGCTGAAAGCCGCGGCCGATTTTGTGACGGCAAGCAACGACGAGGATGGAATCGCCCGCTATTTGGAAGCCCGGGTGCTGAAAGCCGGTGGAAGCAAAATCGTTGAAAAGCCGACCAATCCTGCTATGATGGAGGCATAAGGAAGATATCGTCGGATATCTCGGACCCGCTTTCCCTGGAATGATTCAGGTATGTTTTCGCTTTCGACCGATCTGGCCCGCGAATCCTTAGGAACGATCCAATCTTATAGCGGAAGCAAAACAATGGTGATGCGTGGCGTCTCGAAATTCGTTCAGAGCACAAGAGGCAACCCGAACTGGCGGACACCGTTTGGCGCAAAAGTCAAACGACAAGGATCGTCAAAATGGGCGCAAAGGCGCCCGGTTGGATTGGACGTTCGAGAAGCAATCATCGGCTCGAAGACAGCAAAATAGTGAGTTGCTGTCTTTTTTTGTTGCGCATTATATCGCTATGCGATATAATGGAGTCAGATATAACGTTAGGCGATATATTGAGCCGCGATAGAAGGAGGAAAGCCAATGAATCCGGATTTGCCATTGACGGAAACGATTTACTATATCCTGCTCGTCCTGCACCGGCCGCTGCATGGATATGGCATCGCCAAAGAGGTGGAGGAACTAACGGCGGGCCGCGTGACACTTGGTGCAGGCACCTTGTATGGAGCGATCAAAAACCTGTCGAAAAAAGGATGGATCCGCGTATACAAGGATGAGGAGGACGCGCGCCGGAAGAAGGAATACATTTTGACGGACGAAGGACGCCGCGTATTTGACGAAGAGCAAAAGCGATTGAAAAAAATGCTGGAAGACGCGAAGAAAGTGAGGGAATCGTATGAGAAAGTTTAAACTGATGTTCGACAAGGACAAGGAAATCGAATGGCTGAACGCCATGTGTCAAAACGGGTGGGCGCTCAAGCGCTTCAAGTACGGCCTCTACACGTTTGAACCGTGCGTGCCGGGCGAATACGTCTTCGATACCGACTTGAACGACAACGTGCTGACGCTCTCCTCCGGGTATCGGGAGCTGCTCAAGGAAATGGACATCGAGTTTCTTTGCTGCTCGGGCTTTTGGTTTCTGGTGCGCCGCAAGGCGTCGTACGGACCGCTCGAACTGTATACCGATTACGAATCGAAGATCGGCCAGTACCGCAAGATCCGCAACATGTTCAAGGCCGTCGCCATCCTGGAGCTTCTTGTCATGTATATGCAGTTGTACGCGTACTGGATGGATCGGGACTGGATCTTTCTGGCGGCGGCGGTTGTGCTGTTTTTGATGTTCTTCACTTTGCTGCGGGGCGCGATCGCGATGAACGAGCGGGTGGAGCAGCTGAAAGCCGCTTCGCAAGGCGGGACGTGGCGCAAAACAAAAAAAGACCGCTGCCTGCTTGTGATCGTGCTCGGCATGCTCATCACATCGGTCGGCGTTCTGGACATTTTCCCGTATCCATTCAACGAGCTGCTGTCGGGCGCCGGTTTCGGAATCGAGCTGGGCGCGCTGTTCGTGCTGCTTCGAACAAAAAATAAATTTTCCGCTTCCGAGTAGATGGTATAATAAACAAAAAGAAAGAGGAGTACGAGGATGAAAATTACGGTGAATTTGTACTACACAGGCCAAAACGGAAGCGCCAGGGCGTTTGTGAAGGAAATGGTTGAATCCGGTGTCGTGGACGCGATTCGAAACGAGGACGGCAACGAGCGCTACGAGTATTTTTTCAGCGCCGACGATCCGGAAACCGTCATGCTGATCGACCAGTGGCGCGATCAGGCTGCCATCGACGCCCACCACGCGTCGTGGATGATGGAAAAGCTAACCGCGCTGCGCGAAAAATACGACTTGCACATGCGCGTCGAGCGCTTTACGCCCATCGAAAACGAAGCGAAGGACGAGCGCTTTATCCGGTCATGAAGGACACGACGAAAGCGCGTATCCGCCGTTTTAGCGAGGAACGGGACTGGGAACAATACCATTCGCCCGCCAATCTGGCCAAGTCGATCGTGATCGAGGCGGCCGAGCTGCTCGAGTGCTTCCAATGGAGCGACACAGATTTCAACGAGGCGCATGTGAAAGAGGAGCTTGCGGATGTGATGGTGTACTGTCAAAACATGCTGGATGCCTTTGGCTGGGACGAGGATGAGATCGTCAACGCGAAAATGACGCAAAACGAGCGCAAGTATCCGGTTGAGAAGGCGCGGGGAAACGCGAAAAAGTATACGGAATTGTAGATGGAGCGAAACAGCGTTCCATCTTTTTTCTAAGCGTTTTCAGGAAGAAGCGATTTTGTTACAATGAGGGTGAAAGTCAAGGAAAAAGGAGGAGAATATGAGCAAAATCGTTTTTTTGGATGTGGATGGCACGCTAATCGACTACTCGGCGCATTGCCCGGCATCCGCGAAGGAAGCCGTGGACAAGGCGCGGGCCAACGGACACAAGGTGTACATTTGCACCGGCTGCTCGAAGGCGGAAATCGAACAGCGCGAGCTGCCGGAACTCGACGGCATGATTGGTGGCAACGGGGCGTATGTGGAGGACGCCGGCGAAGTCGTCATGCATCAAGGCTTGTCAAGAGAGGACGTCAAGCGCATCGTGGACTGGTGCAACGAGCGTCAGCTTGGTTTTTACTTGGAAGCCAACTCGGGCATGTACGCCAACCACTACATGAAAGAGCAGGGGCCGGCGGTCATGTTCCGGTATGGAACGGGCAAGGGCGCCGACGAAATGACCGCCAAGGAAGCGGCGGCTAATTTTGTGAACAGCTTCATTTACGCCGAGGGCGAGGATTTGTATCGCGACGACGTGAACAAGATTAGCTTTATTTTGTCCGACTATCAGGACCATCTCGATTCGAAGACGGAGTTCCCGGATTTGATCGCGAACACGTGGGGCGGCAAAGGAGAACTGGCGCTCTTTGGCGATCTTGGACCGGCCGGCATCACGAAAAAGAAGGCGATCGAAGTGCTGCTCGATCATTTGAACGCGGACCAGAAAGACACCATTTCGTTTGGCGACGCCAAAATCGACTTGTCGATGTTCGAGCTTTGCGCCTACAACGTCGCGATGGGCAACGGTGGTGTGGAAATCAAGGAGGCAGCCGACTACATCACGGACGACGTGAACGAAAACGGGTTGTACAACGCGTTTGAATACTTGAACTTGTTTTAGAAAGAAGGCTTGAAATGGCAGTGTATGTGATTGGTTCGATGAATATCGACATGTTTTTTGACGTGGACCATTTTGTGCGCCCAAAGGAGACGCTGATGCCAGTCCACAGCGAGGTGCTGCCCGGCGGGAAAGGACTCAACCAGGCGTGCGCCTGCGCCAGGGCGGGCGCGAAAACACGGATGGCGGGAAAAGCCGGAAGCGATGGGCAGCTATTGACGGACACGTTGAAGGCGGCGGGCGTCGACACGTCGTTTGTGGACATCCAAAGCGGGGGATTGAGCGGGCGCGCCATCATCCAAAGAGATCCGGACGCGGAAAACTGCATCCTGCTCGTGCCGGGAACCAACCACGATTTTAAGAAAGCCGATTTTGAGCGAATATTGCGTTTTGTGGACAAAGACGACATCGTCCTGATCCAAAACGAGATTTCCAATTTGAAAGATTTGGCGGCCTGCCTGCAAGAAAAAGACTGTTTCGTGGTGTTCAATCCCGCGCCTGTGACCAAAGATATCCCGGACGATCTTTCCTTTGTGTCGTGTCTTGTAGCCAACGAGGTGGAAATCGAGCAGCTGCTGAAAACCACCGGCGATCCGCAAACGTTGTGCGCGCAATGGCAAAACCGGTACCCCGGCTCGTCCATCGTTTTGACGCTGTCGTCGAAAGGATCCTTGTACATGGACGGAAAACGGACGTTGTTCATGCCCGCCTATCGAGTCGAGGCCAAGGACACGACCGGCGCCGGAGACACATACACCGGCTATTATTGCGCCATGCTTGACCAGGGCCGTTCGATCGAGGACGCGCTCCAATACGCTTCAGCCGCGTCGGCGCTGGCGGTGACGCGATCAGGCGCCGCCTCGTCGATTCCGGATCTTGAAGACGTCAAACATATGATCGGGGAAAACGAAAAAATTTCGCCGGTCGCGCTGTAAAAAAGCAGACACACTCGCAGGTCTGCTTTTTCTTTTACCGTATCGAAAGCTGCTGCAACGTCCACACGATGCCTTTGGCAAGCCGCAAGTCCGCATCCACAAAGTGGTTGCCCGGATTCCATTCTAGCACGCACGGGATATGGAGCGCCTTATAAAATCGGGCGAGCTTTTCCATGATCGTGCCGGTTTGGCGCAAATATGGATTGCTCGTACGCGATTCCTTGTCGCCCAGCGACAAATAAATCGCCTTCGGCTGGCCTTTCATGCTGTGGGTTGTGGCGAACTCGTAAAAGCCGGGATACCATACCGACCCGGACGCGCAGACGACGCCTTCGCACATCGTCGACATGTACGCCGCGTACAAAGCGAACAAGCCGCCCATGGAATACCCGGCCACGATGACCGGCGTGTCTGCCTGCAAGGTGCGCTTCGCCCAGGAAACCGCGTTTTGGACAATTTGCAAAAAACGAGGCGCGTCGCCGGTAAAATGGTCGTCGCGCTGCACGACCGGCTCGTGGGGCCACGGCGAAAGATCTTCGTCCCAGTGCAAATCGTCGAACACGAGCAAGTGAAAGGCGATCGGATCCAGACGGGCGCACACTTTCAAAACGGCGGGCGCGATTTGCGACGACGCGATCAGGACGATAAGAGGAGATGCGGGCTGTTCGCAGTCGTACAAGACGACTTGCCGCCCGTCGATTGTTGTGGGAATAGTTTTCATAAAGACTCCTTTCAAGGAAGGTGGAAAAAGTCGACCATCGGCTCGAATCCCATGCTTTCATACAATGGAATCGCGGGCTTGGACGCTTCGAGATAAATTTTTTGGACATCTCTTTTTTTCGCTTGTTCGACAAGCCACGACACGATTTGGCGGCCGGTTCCTTTTTTGCGTCGCGACGGGAGGACGTAGATGTTCATCAAATACGCGCAGCGGCCGTTCGGGTTGTCGGGACTTGGCATTTCGTCATACAGGCATACCCCGCCGCAGCCAACGATTTCGCCCTCGTCCACCGCGAAACAGGCGATATGGGAGCCATCGGCCAAATGGCGCGCGTAGTAGGCCTCGTTTTGGGCTTTCAAAGCCGTCATCGGGTCGTTCGCGGGTACATCGAACACTTCGCGCAACACGATCATGCGCCAGGTCATGAGCGTGCCCAGCTCGCTGACGTCAACCAGCCGGATTTCCATCATGCCAGACTCCTTTCCAGTGCCTTGTAGTCCACTTTGCCGTTGGCTGTCATCGGCAGCCGGTCGCGAATCTCGAATTGTTCCGGAATCATGAACGGCGTCAGGTAGCGGGCCAGAAACGGTTTCAGCCCCGCAAGTCCGCTTTGTCCGTTTCGAAACACGATAAACGCTTTCATGTGGGAGCGATCCATCTGGTCGCGCCACACGACCACGGCGGCTTGCTTCACGTCCGGGTATTGATGGAGGACGCTTTCCACCTCGTCGGGTTCGACTCGTTTGCCCTCGATCATGATTTGACGATCCTTTCGGTGCAAAAACGCGAGGTTGTGGTCGGGCAGCACGTAGCCCAGATCCCCGCTGCGGTACAGGCGGCTTCCATCGGCCCGCGTGACAAACGCCTCGTTTTCCTTGGCGTGGTCGCCAATGTAGCCAAGGCTCACGCCGCCCCCTTCGATGCAAATCTCACCCACACATCCTTCCGGTACTTCGTTGCCGGCTTTATCCAAAATGCGAATCGACGTGTCCAGCACCGGATGGCCGATTGGAAACGTGCCATCCGCCAGCGCCTCGCCCTGGCTGGCGTTGTAGTATGAGCAGCAAACGGTTGTCTCGGAAGGACCGTACGTGTCGTAGACAACGACTTTGTCCCGGATGCGGTCGATTTGGCTGGCGCGCAAAACGTCGCCGCCGGAAATGAGAAGCTTCAGCCCGCAAGGAACGACGCCTTCCTCGTTCATGCGTTCCACCATAACCGGAAACACGCTCATGCTTGTGCAGCGATGCCGCGCGCAAAAATCCATCAGCGCGTGAAAGTCGCGGCGTGTGTCGCCCTCGGGCATGACGAGCGTGCCGCCCGACAGCAGTGTGGTAAACACTTCCTCGACGAAAATATCGAATGTGCACACGCTGGATTGCAGCATGCGGGTGCGCGGGTCGGGATAAAACTCGTGTTGGAACGCGCGAACGTAATGGCAGACGTTGCCATGCGTGACGCACACCCCTTTGGGACGACCGGTCGTTCCGGACGTGTACAAAATGTAGGCGGGCGTTTCGCTCGCGATCGGACGTGGCGTAAACGGCTTGGGTAGGCGGGCGAGCAAGACGTCGATAGGGGCAACCGAAGAAAGCCCGGCGAGGTCGTCGGCATGGGACGCGTCGGTGACGATTTGGTCGACGCCCGCCTCGGCCAGCATGATTTCGATGCGCCGGCTCGGAAAGCCGGGTTCGATGGGCACGTAGGCCGCGCCCGCCTTTAAAACGCCAAGCATGGCCGCGATCATTTCGAAGCTATGCTCCATGAGGATGGCGACGTGGCGGCAGTCTTGAAGCCGGACGGCGATTTGGTCGCTCAAGGCGTCCAGCTCGCGATAGGATAAGAAATGGTGGTCGTCCTGGAGCGCCGCATGGTTTGGAAACGTGGCGACGACGTTTTGAAACCAGTCGACAAGGTTGTATTTAGAAGATTTCATATGAAAAGTATAGCGCGGTTTGTTTTTGAAAGGCGAGCGAAGCGCAACGGCGCCCTGTTTTTCGGCATTCGGGCGTGGTAAAATAAGTCCATGAACAACAAGGAAAAATTTATTCAAATTTACAAGGAAAACATTCAGCGTCCGGGCGCGGACAAGTTTTTGGAGTATTTGTGCTCGAAGCATTCGGACTTTTTCGACGCGCCGGCTTCGACGCGCTTTCATGGCAACTACAAAGGCGGGCTGGTCGAACATTCCCTGCACGTCTACGAGTGCCTGAAAGACTATTTGGCGCGGCCGCGCTGCCACGACGAATACAAAATGGAGTATTCGCAAGAAACGATCGCGATTGTCGCGCTGCTGCACGACATCTGCAAAATCAACGTGTACAAGGAGTCGACCCGCAACAAAAAGGTGAACGGTCAGTGGGTGCAGGTGCCGTATTACGAGTTCGATGACAAGATCCCGTTCGGGCATGGCGAAAAGTCGGTTTACATCCTGCAAAGCTATTTTCATTTGACACGAGAGGAGGCGTTCGCCATCCGCTACCATATGGGCTTTTCGAACGAGGATCCGGCGCGCAATGTCGGATACAGCTTCGAGCATTATCCGCTGTCGTTCGCATTGAGCACGGCGGATATGGAGGCGACGTATTTTCTCGACCGGACCGAGGAATCGTAAAAAAAAGCATCCGGCAGGCCGGAGCTGTCTTGTTCTTTTATAATGATGGGGATGAGAAACGGCTCATCCGGAGGTAGGATATGAGTGTAATCAAACTGGCACCGTATGCCAAATGCTATGAATGGGGCGGCCAGGCGCTACGCGCGTTCGGCGTGACGCAAGAAGGCCCGATTGCCCAGCAGTGGGAGCTTCGCGTCAACAGCGAGAATCCGTCCGTTGTCGTGACAGGATGTTGGGCGGGGCAAACGCTTAAGCGCTATATCGAGGAAAATCCGGACAAGGCGGGCACGCTCGCGAAAGCGTATCCGTATTTTCCGATTTCAATCGTGCTGGTCGACAATCAAAAACCGTCGATGATCCAGGTGGATCCGGATCCGGAAAAGATCCAGGCGTTGTATATTTTGAGCGCGAAGAAGGACGGGTGCGTGTATTGCGGCTTCGACGCGGCCATGACGCGCGACGAGCTTGTTTCGCACGTCGAGCAAGGTACGCTGGGCTCTTTGATCCGGCCGGTTCCCGTGCAGGCGGGCGACGCGCTCGTGATCGAGCCGGGAACCGTCTACGCGATTGGCGCGGATGTGCAGTATTTGGCCGTTCAGCAAGACGCGCCGCTTCGTTCCTTTTCTTTCGCGCAAGTGCTTGACGCGGTTCGGCTGCAAGGGGCTGCTCTTCAAAAGGAGGCGGACCGGCAAATCGTCGGGGACGGACAGGCGAATACGACGCTGCTGGCCGACACGGACGTTTTCGCGATGTTTCGCACCGTTTGCGATGGCGAGGTGACGATTCATCAGGACGCGGACTCGTTTGGCTCCATCGTTGTTTTGGAAGGAAGCGCGGTCATCACGCACGAGGATTCGATCGTGCACGCGCAAAAGGGCGACTCGATTTGGATCGACGCCGGCACCCGCGATGTGCGGCTTGTTGGCAACTGCGTGTATGTGTACACGGTTTTGACGCAATAAAGGAAAGAAAGAGCAACGCCCGGGACGGTTTGGTTCCGGGCGTTGTACTGGTTTATAGCTTTCGCTGGAGGGCGATGGCAAGACCTAAAAACTCGACGTCGTCGGCGTGGACGGCAAGTTCCTGCTCGTAGTCGGTTTGGACCCGGAAGACGAGCAAGTCGCCATAGCGATGGTACCGGCGTATGAGAATGTCGCCATGATGGCGAATGGCGACGATGGAGCCGGACGGATACCGGGGACGCGTCACGAAAAACACGAGGTCGTTTTTTTCGATATGGGCCCAGCGCATGGCGTCGTCGGTGGCGTACAAACAAAAGTCTGCGACAATGGCGGTGTCGACGCGCTGGGTCGTGCCCAGCAGCGGGACGTCGTTGGCGCGAACAGGTTGCGCTTGCGCCTCAATGCCCATCAAGTCGGCGAACGACATGTCGAGCGCTTCGGCGAGGCTACGCACGATTTTCTGGCTGACGGGACGCCCTTTTTCGATTTTGTTAATGGAGGAACGCGAAGTGTAGCCCATTTTCTTGGCGAGCTCGTCCTGGGAGAGCCCGAGCTCGATTCGTCTTTTTTTTACTTTTTCGGCAAGGTTCATGCCTTTATTATACACAAAATACGGAATTGAATTTTCACTTTGCGATCATTTACTTTTCTTTTGTTCGGTGAGAAAATGAGAGCGACTAAAGGAGAAAAGGATAGTATGAAACAAAATCTGCATACCCACACTGTTTATTGTGACGGCAAGGATACTGTGGAGGAAATGGTTCTGGAAGCCATCGACCGCGGCTTTGACTCGATTGGATTTTCCGGACACGGATACAACCATCCATACGACGTGATGTCGATGGACGAGGCGCGCGAGGAACAATACATGCGCGACATTTACCACGCCAACGCGCTTTACGACGGACGCATTCGCATTTACTTAGGCATCGAGGAGGACTCGATTGGCAAGCGGTTCAGCCACGACGACTACGAATACATCATTGGCAGCGTCCATTTTGTCGTCAAAGACAACGACGTGGCGCCAGTCGACTACTCCCAGGCCCGCTTCGAGCAGGTTTTGACGGACTGGTACGAGGGCGATATCTTGAAAATGGCCCACGATTACTACGAAGGCGTCAAAGAAGTGGCGCGGCGCGAGGAAGTCGACATCATCGGCCATGTGGATTTGATTGCCAAATACAACGAGGACGGCCGCTATTTCCGGTTTGAGGATCCAGCGTATTTGGCGATGGCGTTTGACGCGATCGACGTCGGCATCGCCAACGGAAAGATTTTTGAAATGAACACGGGCGCGATCGCCAGAGGCTATCGTCGTCTGCCGTATCCGCATTTGACGCTGTTGAAGCACATTCACGATCATGGCGGAATGATTTGCATAAGCAGCGACTGCCACAACCGGGCGAATCTCGATTTGGGATTCGACCAGTGTCTGGCGCTGGCGAAGGCGGCTGGATTCCGGTCGATCATGATTCTTACGGATGAAGGGTTCCGGCCCTTCGCAATCGAGGATATCGAAAGCTAAAGTAAAAAAAGACCTTGGATGCAATGTCATTTAGTTAAGAAATGGCTTAACCATCTGGAGATTAATTTCCAGATGGTTTTTTTTGAAATGTGCACGACAAAAAACTGAAGTGTTGTCACTCCATTTTTTTAAGTTTATAATTTAACTGTTAGTCATAGCGATAGTTGAATCCTATCGCATTTTTGGGTTTTATCTTCCGCTCATTTTGGCGATTGTGGCGGACTGGTAGTATTTCTTTGACTAACAATTCTTCGATATTGGGCAGATCCGTTCTGCCCTTTTTCTTTAGATAATCTCGAATCATATGATAGGCGCGGACATAATTCAATTGGTATTCATATTCCCGTTTTCTTTCTTTGATTCGCACCTCGTTGGTAATCCTTCTACAGAAGTTATATAGGATCAACCTTGCATAGATCTCCTGTTCGATCAGATTTCGCTTTTTTGAATGCAGGGTATTCAAGTCAAGATCATATTTCAAATCCCGATAGGATGTTTCGATTTCCCAGCGTCTATGATACAGTTCCTTTATTTCCGTTATTGTGAATTCGTCTTTATCCAGATTGGTAACGATACTCTCATATGTACCTGAAGTTAGAATATAAATAGGATAATCCGAATAGAGAGTCTAACTTACCAAACCTATGTCATGGAACTATACTATCTACGAAAGGAAGCAAAGATCTATGGCAAACAAGAAAAAACAATTTACAGCCGAATTTAAACAGAACGCGGTGGATTATGTCTACGCGCATCCTGACATGACCGTCCAGCAATGCGCCGATCATTTGGAAGTCGGAAAAAGCACCTTGGCCCGTTGGAAACGCGAAGCCAAAGCCAACCCAAACCACGAAGTTCCATTTGTAGGATCCGGTCATTATTCTTCAGAAGCCGAAAAAGAAAACATACGGCTTCAAAGAGAATTGCGTGACACGCAGGAGGCTTTGAAAATCCTAAAAAAAGCCATCAGCATTCTGGGAAATTAACACAAGTCATCTATGAACTTGTCACACTGGAACACAACGCCGGAGTTCGCTTCTCCGTGTCCAGAGTGCTGCATCTTTTAAAGCTCTCCACCTCCGGGTATTACGATTTTCTAAAAAGAGAACCAAGCCAACAGGCGCTTCATAAAGAAGAAGTGAAAAAACAGATCAAAGATATTTATGAAGAGAGTCACCAGAACTATGGAGCACCCAAGATTGCAAAAGTTCTCGAAAAACAAGGGATCGTGATCTCACCGCGTACTGTCGGGCTGTATATGCGCGAGATGGACATACAGGCTCAATGGGTCAAAAAAGGCGTAAAAACAACCGTGGACAGCTGTTTCCATACCGAGTTGAAAAACGAATTGCAGAGACAATTCTCACCAGAAAAGCCGAATGCGGTATGGTGTAGCGACATCACCTACATCCGAACGAGATTGTCCGGATTCGTGTATCTGACATGCGTCATGGATCTCTATTCCCGGAAGATCATCGCGTGGAAATTGTCAAAAACGTTGGAAGTGACCGAAGTGCTGGAATGCATCGAAATGGCGAAAACTGTACGTCACATCGACCAGCCGCTCATCATCCATACAGACCGCGGGATCCACTATACATGCGAATTGTATCAACAAATGACCAGGGGGATGAAGCGGAGTTATTCGCAAAAAGGCACGCCGTACGACAACGCGTGTATCGAGTCGTTTCATTCATTGATCAAGCGAGAATGGCTAGGACGATGCGAGATCCAAAACTATCGGCATGCGTCCCGTCTCGTGTGGGAATACATCGAAGGCTGGTACAACACGATCCGGATCCACAGTCATTGCGAATACCAATCGCCCAATGACTATGAAATGGAATGGCACAAGCAAGAACGTAAGAAGTAGCGTGAAAAGAGAAAAAATTCTGAAGCACTCTTTACAGCGGGCTTTCCCCTGATAAGCTAGGGAGGCCATCGAACCCAATGTATACGATCAAGAAATTGGGTGATGGCAAAGAAAGTGGTTCAGGGGAAAAAGGGACCCGGTGTCAAGAGAGGAAGCGGAAGAAATTTTTCGAGTCAGACTACCAAGCGCGCAGTCAGGAAATAAAAAAATCTATTTATTTTATCCGTTTTCTTGACATAGGACCAACCGTCACTGATTTCAAAACGGACAACTCGGAAACTCATATCATAGAATTCACTTTCGCCAAAATAATCGAATCGTTGATTTTTCGGTACGAATTTATAGATCTCAGGATGTGCCTTTATCTCCTTTGTCTGTCTCCTCGTCAATGTTCGTTTGACTGTCCTATCGAATTCGGTATCCGGAAAAGGACCAAAGCTTCGAAGCACACTCGTTCTTGAACCGATATCTTTGACCCGAATCAAGAATTTGTTTCCGGAATGATTGATTTGGGCGAACGAATTGAGTGATTCATAGCCTCGATCGGCAATGAATATGGCTTTTCTTCCTTGATATCGTTCAACGATCTGACGGAAAGCGCCATTTTCATCCATTACAGCCTGACCTTGGATAATGACATCTTCGTAGGTATGTTCCAACAGATCGTAGCTCGTATTGATATGGAAAGCAGAAAATGGAATGTTTGATTGATTGCCATTCATTATCGTCGTTTTTTCATCTTTGAATTCGTTACGGATAGGAAGAACGGTTCCATCCACAGCGATCAAGCGAAACCCCTTGAGTAGAGGAACGATATGGGTGTTTCGATTGAAAGAATCGAAAAGAGAGCGAAAAGCGTCGGGACGGATCTTGTCTCTAGCCTGTATAAAAGAAGAAGCTGTTGGTGTATCGAGATGATATCCGAAGAGTTTATAAATTTCATCTTTCAAGGAACCAGCTTCAAGAAGAATGACATTGAGTAAAGTATTACCAAAAAGATGTTTCCGTTTCCGGGTAAAATGTTTCATGGGATCAACGACAAAAAGAGAGCGGGAGCGATCCATAGTTTTGATACAGGAATTGAGATGTTTTTTCAAGGATTTAAAATTGTTCATAAGTAACCTCCAGACGAATGCCTATAAACAATTGGCCAAGTATCATGAATGATACTTGGCCACACGTTTTTGGATGGAAGTCAACAAAAATAAGAAAATTATCTAAAAAAAAAGAGGGTACACTTTAAAATGTATCCTCTAAGACTGCCATTTCTTAACTAAATGACATTGACCTTGGATGGTCTTTTTTTACGGTTAGGACAACCAGTACCACGCGACCATCGCGAGCAGGGGGATCCAAATTGCCATATCCAGATACAGCGGCCGGAACAGGAGCACGATAAAAATCCCGTCGAAAAACAAAGCGATCCAAAGCATCGTTTGGGTTGGCAGGAAAAACAAGCCGATGTTCGGGCAAAGACAAAGAGCCATGCACAGCGCCTGCACGTAGGGCAGGACGGTGAAGGTGAGCGGAAGAGGGCGAAGTGATTTGAAAAACCATTTCTGCCATCGAAAAGAGGCGTAGGAAGCCGAAACCGGATCTTTGAATGTGCCCATCCATTCCCGGTTGTCAAAGACGATCAAGTCGCGGGATTTCATGGCGGATCGTGGCGGTTCCTCGTCCCAGAGCGAAACAGGAATGTGTCGTTTTTGCAGCGCGCTGGTCAAAGCGCCAAAATCGGAAAACGTGCTTAAAGAGCGCTGGATAAACCACGTTGGCCGATTTAAAAACATAAAATACTCCTTTTTTTGTATTGTATAGAGAAAAAGGCGCAACCACAAAGCGGTGGAAAATCTGGCTGAAAAACCGGCGCGCTTGACGAAAAGGGGAAAAGGAGTATACTTTAGTTAGATATGACTAACTAAAAGAAAGGAGATCACCATGCGCTCAACGATTCAAAAACGCCAGGAGAGAATTGCCAAAATTATGCGCATTCTCCAAAAAATTGGAACTGTATAAATTAAAAAAGTCCGTCATCGGACTTTTTGTTTACGATTTTTTCTGGATTGGAATCCAAATCTGGCTGTGGTAGTTTGGCGAAGCGGGATCCCCCATGGAGTACCATTCCACGCTCAAATCGCCAATGAGCGACAATTCAGGGTGCCGGGGCAGCCATTCGGTGAAGATTTGCTCGTTCACTGCTTGCAGCGCGCCGGGCAGCGGCCCGTAGCAGTCAAAGATCGCCCAGGTGTAGGCGGGAATCGTCTTGCGCGACAGTTCCTGGGTGTCGCCTCCTTCGCGATATTTGCCGGCAATCATGTATTCGATTGTTTCGCCTTTGTCAAAACAGAGGCCGAATTCGCCGATGTTGTTGGTCCAAACCGCTTTTTCAAAGTCGGTTTGCGGCCCGTTTTCCATCAAACGGGCGCAACGCTGCGAAAAGCGGCTCCACATCGCGGGAATTTCCGTGTACGATTGCTTCGCGTCCGCGACCGGCTCGCAAAGGCCGATGACGGTAAACGATGGAATGGTTTTCGTTGTGTAGTTCATTGTGTCTCCTCCTTGGACGCTGATTCGGATTTGAAGGCGAAGAAACAGACGCGGGCGCGCTTTATGCTGGCGGACTTCCAGCGCGGTGGCGTTGTGAAACCGTTTGAACGCGCGGCTGAAGCTTTCTGCCGAGTCGTAGCCCGCTTCCAGCGCGACATCCAGGATTTTCTGGTCGGGCTCGTTCCACAAGGTTTGCCCGGCGCAAGCCAGACGGCGGCTGCGAAGATATTCGATGGGCGAGTAGCCGGCCACGATGGAAAACCCTTTGCGCAGATGGGCCGCGGAGTAGGGCAGGCCCGCGTAGATTTGGCTTTCCTCCAGCGGCGTTTGCAGATGGTTTTCCATCACGTCGATCATAGACTGTAAACATTCGATCCAATTCATACGATTCAGCTCCTTACGCTTGTATCATACGGGACGGAACATTGTTTTTCTTGATCGTTTTGCGCCGAATCAATCAAGCGGACTTCGTACAAATCGGCGCGGCGCTGCTTCCATAGCGGCATGCGGGCGCGAATGGCGTCGATCCGGCTTTCCTCCAGCTCGGCGCAGACGACTGGCCGGCTTTTTTCGCAGCGCGCCACGACTTGTCCAAACGGGTCGACAATCATGGAATGGCCGTAGCTTTGAAAGCCGCGGTACGCGTAGTCGGGCGCGCAGGCAATAACAAAGATCTCGTTTTCAATAGCGCGCGCTTTGAGAAGGGCGTCCCAGTGCCGGCGCCCCACTTTGTCGTTGAAGGCGGCGGGCACGAAAAGGAAGCGCACCCCTTGCAACGCGAGCAGCCGGGTGAGTTCGGGAAAGCGGATGTCGTAGCAGACGACAAGACCGCAAGGGACGCCGTCGATCTCGAAGCGAACGAGCTTGTTTCCGGGCGCGAAGACGTCTTGCTCGAAATAGTCGTGACGCGCGTGGACTTCCAGCAGATGGATTTTGTCGCCCTGGGCGATTTCGTTTCCGTCGCGGTCGTAGACGAAGCACGTGTTGTAAAAGCGGCCTGCTTGTTCGTGGCAAATCGTGCCGCCTACAACATACGCGTGGTGGGTGCGGGCCAGCGCGCTAAGCGCTTTTCGGGCCTTTTGCTCGTATGGGCGGGCCTCGATGATTTTCTCGTTGTCAAACGGAGTCAGCCACAGCTCGGGTAGGATGAGGACGTCGGCCGGCTCGATGGCGAGCGTTGACAGCCGGTCGATGTTGTCCTGGATCGTGGCGCTTGTTTGAAACTGGATCAAGGAGACTTTCATAGCCAGCCTCGCTCGGATAGAAACGTGTAAATGCCGGCTTCTTTCACGGAAGGGCAGTGGTTTTCGACGCGGGCCAGAACGCGGGGGTCGCCATCGGCCATCGCACCGGCCAAAGCGGCGTGTTCGAGCATTTCCAAGTCGTTGAGGGCGTCGCCAAACGCCATATAGGCGCCGGGTTCGAATCCGAAGTGGCGCATGAGCACTTTGATGCCTTCGTATTTGCTTAGATCGTCCCGCATGATGTCGACGGAGAGCGTGTTGTACAGCACTTGCACGTGGGGCACCGCCTCGTAGGCGGGTCTTCGGGTCTGGGTGTCGGCAATCGCGAGCGAAACGATGCAAAACTCGTCTTCGGGCTGCAAGTCCCGTTTTGGAATGTCGACAAGGGACACGGCGTCAAGAAGCGCGCGGGTGTCGGGGTCGTCGCGGGTCGTGAAGACGCAGTTGCCGGCGACCAGCAAGCCAAAGCCGTCTTGGGCGGCGAGCTGGAAAAGCTGTCTGGCGCTGTCGGCGGGAATGACGTTTTGGTACAAAGGTTGGCGATCCCGGTCGTAGACGTAAGATCCGTTGCCGCAAACGTAGCCGTCCCACGCGATGGCGTCGTCGATGCCCAGATTGCGCAGCAGGGGCATCGCGCGTCCGGAGCAGAGGCAGATTTTGATTCCCTGGCGCTGCAACGCGCGCAGCATTTCCATGTGGAGGGCGGGAATTTGTTTTGTTTCATGGTCGTAGAGCGTTCCGTCAATGTCGAAGAACGCCGCTTGAATGGTTGTTTTTTTTCATACTTCTATCATACGCGATGCGGTGGAAATTGCGAATCTTTTTTTGTAATGGTATAACATCATGTTCTTTAAACGGATTTGTCTAGATACCGTATTGGAACGTCTATATTAATGTCTAGATTTATCTTATAATTGCCTAGACAAATTGGAAATCGTTTTCTATAATAAAGACGATCAACAAAAGACAAACGAGGCAAGTTTGAGAAAAGAGGAGCAGTATGGCAATGATTCAATTACAGCCCGCGTTCAAGGACTACTTGTGGGGTGGGACGAAGCTGAAGGAAAACTACAACAAGCAGACGGATCTGGATATCGTGGCGGAAAGCTGGGAGCTTTCGGTTCACAAGGATGGAGCGAGCGTCGTGGCGGATGGTCCGTACAAAGGATTGACGTTTCCGGAGTACTTGGAGAAAAAAGGAAAAAGCGTGTTGGGAACGGATTGTGAAAAGTTCGACCGGTTTCCGATTTTGATTAAATTTATCGACGCGTTGCAGCCGCTTTCGATCCAGGTGCACCCGGACAACGAGTACGCCTTGCGGGTGGAAGGCGAGTATGGCAAAACGGAAATGTGGTATATTTTGGATTGCGAACCGGATTCGTTTTTGTATTTTGGCGTCAACAAGGCGATTTCGAAAGAAGAGTTCCGCGAGCGTATTGAAAACAACACGCTGCTGGAGGTGTTGAAAGTCGTTCCGGTGCACAAAGGCGACGTGTTCTTTATCAAGGCGGGCACGATTCACGCGATTGGCGCAGGCATTCAAATTTGTGAGATCCAGCAAAACTCGAACACGACGTACCGCGTGTATGACTTTGGCCGGGTAGGAAAAGACGGCAAGCCGCGCGAGCTGCATATCGACAAGGCGATCGACGTTTCCAATTTGACACCGATCGAATCCGATTTCAAACCGTGCGGACCGCGAATCGAAGATGGTGAAGCGGAAACGGTCATGCTAGCGACATGTGAGTATTTCACGACGTTTGAAACGACCGTTCACGGCAAGGTGACGATCGACGTGGATGAAAGTTCCTTTGGCTCGATCATCGTGGTGGAAGGCGAATGCGTCATTCGAAACGAGGGCGACACGATCCACGCGAAAAAAGGCGACTCGATTTTTGTGGACGCCGGAAGCGGCGCTGTCGAAATCGAGGGAAACTGCCAGTATATTTACACGTGCGAATAGAGAAGAGCGATCTTCTCTTTTTTTCTTGGTGAAAAGCCAAAAGTGAGAATAAAATCCAAATAAAGATATTATTTATCGGGTGTGGAAAATCAAAGGAAGTTATGGTATAACATTATTAGATACATAGGAGATCAAGTTTATGAAGACAAAACCTTTGACGAAAAAAGAAGAAGAAATTATGCGTGTGTTCTGGGAGCAGCCTGGGCCGCTAGGTCTAGTCAGCTTGTCGAGGGTCCTTCCAGAATATAATCTGAACACGATGCAGGTCGTATTGCGCAAGCTGAAAAACACAGGCTTTATCAAACCGGTTGGCGTGGAAGACAATGGAAAGACCGGTACGCGCACGTACGCGGTTTGTATGGGAGAAACCGACTACATGGCTTTGCTGGTGGATGACAACCAAATTATTCCGCTGGCCGCGAAACTGATCCAGTCCATTCCTTCCAAAAGGGATCTGGACGAGTTGATGGAGCTGATTTTGGAAAAAGAGCGCGAGCTTGAAAACTAGGGAAAGAGGAAAGAACGATGAAGAAATGGATGACGAGTGTGATGGTGGCGATGGTCCTGGCGGGCGCGCCCATGACGAGCATGCCGGTTTTGGCAAACGACGCGCAGGTCGAGCCGCAAGCCGATGTGATGGAGTGGCGTTATAAATTCGAAAACGGAGTATACTACAAGCGCCTTTACAATTTGTCAAGACAAAGATGGGAAGGGCCTTGGATCCCGATGAACTAAGAAGAGAGCCGGAATGGCTTTCTTTTTTTGCGACGCCGGTTTCATCATTGGCTTTCCTTTCTGTATCTTTATGACCCGTTGTACTTTTCTTTATTGTACAAATTAAAGGTTTGAATGCCAATAATTAAAATATTATAAACAACGGACAAATTATTCGATTGTGTCGAATGATAAAATCAGTTATTCTGATAACAGGTGAAACTATGCTAACAAAGAAAGAGAAAGAAATGATGAAAGTGTTTTGGGCGCACAAAGAGCCATTGAATAAAGATCGTCTGGCCGCCTTGCTTCCGGAGTACAATCGCAACACGATGCAATCCGTCATCCGGCGGTTGTGCGATAAGAAGTATTTGGAAGTAGCCGGATTTGAAATCAATGACAATTTGATCTCGCGCACATTTATCGCTTGCCAGGACGAGTCGGATTGCCTGGCTGACAGCGTTCCGGAAAATAAAAGAGTGTCGCTCGTTAAGAAACTCATCGACACCGGTCTTTCGAAGGAAGAATTGAACGTGTTAAAAGAAGCGATTGAGAAGGCGAAAGCGGCGTTGGGAGAAAACGTATGAGCTTTTCCTTGTCAACGGTTTTATACGCTTCGGTATGGGGAGGCATCTTCTCACTATGTCTTCTGGCTTTGCTCAACCAGAAAAAAGCGTACGCCCTGATGCGGCCGGGTTTGCTCGTCGCGTTTCTGGCGGTCATCGTTTTACGGTTTTTGCTGCCGGTGGAGTTTTTCTTTACCCAAACGATTCCCCTGACTTTTTTCCTGCCGGATTTATACACGTTTTTAAGAGCGGATCTTCTTCTGGAACAAAGCGTGCTGGAATGGCTTGTCGTTTTCTGGATCGCGGGCGTGGCGGTCATCGGCTGGATCAAAATGTGCCGGTACCGAAGAGGGGCGCGCTGTCTGGAACAAATACGAAACCGGAGCGAAGAGGAAACGTTGTCCAAAGACGACAGGCGCAACTTCGCGGGGCAGGATCTTCAAATCGTGCGGTCGCCATGGATCCAGTCGCCATTTACGGCGGGGCTGAAAGAAGCGCGGATTTATTTGCCGGCCCGGACGTACGAGGACGAGGATCTGGACTGGATCCTTCGGCATGAAAGCGCGCATATCCGGCACCGGGATTTGTGGAAAAACATCGGACTGATGGGATTGACGACGCTGTTTTGGTGGTATGTGCCGGTGTATGTGCTGCCCAAAGTGCTGACGCTGCTGGAGGAAATGGGAGCGGACCACGCGGTCCTGGAGCAATGCGGAGCGGTGGAAAAGATTCGATACGCGAAGTTTTTAGTGAAGGAATCGGAAAAGCCGCAGCAGCGGATGATGAAAACGATGCCGGTGTCGTCGTTTTCGACGCAGTCGGGATGGATGATGGGAAAACGGCTGAGCTACATGCTGCATGAAAAGAAGAACATGGGACTGGACATGGTACTGATCGGGTTCTTCTCAATGCTTATTTTCTTCGGCTTTTTCTTCGTGCTGGAGCCGGATTATTCGAATAGCGAGCAAACGCAGGAAATGATGGAAGGAACGTTTGGCGCGGACGATTTGCAGGAAGCGAAAACGATCACGGTACAACCCGACGGGACAGTCGAATTCGTTTTGAAAGATGGAAGCCAGCTCGTGATGCCGTCTTTGGCGTTCGCCCGGCAGATTTGTCCGGATTTGAAAATCGAATAAACGAAAAGAATGCGAATCGGAAGGTTCGTATTTTTTTTTGCGTCGAAAATGTGAAATTATTTATATTATTCATTCGATTAAAATATTATTATGTAAATAAGCAGGAAATAGGATAGAAGTAAAAATGTATGAAAGGAGGAAGGGATGAAAACGCGAAAGCTCAATGTGGAAAACCTTTGTAAAGAGTTTTGGCGGCAAAGCGGTTTTATCCGATTTGGCATTTGATTTATACAGTCATGAAATCGTCGGCCTCGTGGCGCCGAAAGGAGCCGGAAAAACGACTTTGCTGAAGTGCGTCGGTTTAATGATGAAACCCGACGCGGCACTCATCGACATTTGCGGAATCAACGCGTTGCAGGAACCGGATCGGGCGGTTGGTAAAATCGCGCTGCTGGCAGAAGACCCTGAAGTGTTCGAAACGATGACGGGCAAGGAAAATCTGGAAGTGTTTGGCATGCTCATGCAAGCCGACCGCCAGCAAATGAAGGAAGCCAGAGCGTACACCCGGTTAGGCTACCATTTGTGGAAAAAAGTCAAGACATACTCGACAGGAATGAAGCAGCGGCTGGGCCTGGGAATCGCCTTGATGAAAAACCCCGAAGTGATTTTACTGGACGAGCCGACGAACGGGTTGGAACCGGCCGAGGCGGCGGCGCTTTGGCAGGAACTGGAAGCGCTGAGGCAGGAAGGCGTGTCGATTTTGGTCGCCTCGCAAGATGTCGATGAATTACAAGGCTTCGCCAACCGGATCTTCTTCTTAATAGACGGAAAAATCGTGGAAAGTCTGGCGGAAGGCGCGCAAACGGAAAGCAACCCCCGGCTTATAAAAAATCCGACATGAAGTCGGTTTTTTTATAGCCTTCTTAATTTCCAAATCCCCACGCGGTCATCATTTCATCCAGTACGATTTGCTTGTCCCATCCAGTCGAGCGCTCGTTTGAGTTGGGATCCAAAACGCTGTACTGGCCGTCTTGCTCGCCAGTCAACACGATAAAGTGCCCCGTTTGGGTGAAGTGGCCGGGCACCATCGAAGCGATCACGGGTTTTCCGGACTGAAGCGCCTCGTCAATCGACGGTTCGACCGGAAACAAGCCTTCCATCGAAACATGGAAGTGGCTGGCCGCGTCTTCAAAAAGCGAATGCGACGTGCCGACACCATCGACATAGTGTCCGTTCGATTCGGAAAAACGGGCGACGGAAACCGGCGTAATGGCAGGATCCTGTTTTAAAAAGGAAAAAACCATCGCCAGACAAGTCGGGGCGCATCCCGCCGTTTTTATGTCCGAAGTGCCGTAGCGCTCGTCTTTCCAGCGCTCGTCGAACTGGAGCAAATGGGGAATTGTACGCAAGTCCTCTTCCAGCAAAACGGTTTGGGATCCTCGCACCAGCAAGCCGATGCCAAGTCCGGCCAAAAGAAACAACAGGGCAAACGGGGCGAAAGGAAGCGAGCGCTTTTTGACTTTTTTTACCATAGGGAACCTCCTGTGGACAGTGTATCTAAACGAGGTGAACTTTCCGAAAATAAATCCGGAATAAATTCTTAAGATTCAATAAAAAAGATGGATTTCTCCATCTTGACGGGCTATTTCCAATATCCCCACGCCGCGGCCGCCTCGCTGAGCACGATCGACTTATCCCAAAGCTTCGTATTTTTGTTGGAGTTGGGGTCGAGAACGTTATACTGCCCGTTTTCCATCCCTTGAATCACGATGAAATGCCCGACGCGTGTAAAGTGGCCCGGATTGACGGATACGAGCAATATCTTTCCTTCCGCCAGCGCCTGGTCGAAGGCGGCTTCGTCGACCGGCACCCCTTGGACTTGAACGCCATAGTTTTGGGCGGCCGCGTCCATCAGGGAGTGGGCGGTGCCGACGCCATCGACATAGTGTCCGTTGGTTTCGGAAAACTGCGCGATCGCGTAAGGCGTCAAAGACGGGTCCTGATTCAAATACGATAAAATCATCGACAGGCTCGTCGGGGCGCAGCCGGCAATGACTAAATTCGACGTTCCGTAAGGCATGTAGCCCCAGCGTTCGTCCCATTGCAGCAAATGGGGAATTTTATCGAGCGACTCGGTCAAAGCCGCCGGCGGGGTCGTGTGGCCGTTGAGGACATGATACTGGTTCACAAACTGGAACCGGTCGTTGTCCCGGCTTAAAAAGACGAGATAGTCGTCGGGAAGGCCCGGGTCGTTGTACAAGTTTAAATACCGCAAGCCGTCGTTTTCCAGGTCAAGCGCCTCGGCCTCGTCGACGACTTCTTTTGTCAGGCGATCCTTTTGTTTTTCGGAAAGCCGGGTGTAGGCTGCCGCGTTGTCCGCGAGCGCCTCGGCTTTCAGGGCGTCAAACGCCTCCGTGTCCAGAGCGCGCGTGTTTTCCCAGGCGTTGAGTTGCTCAAGCGCCTCTTTGCGGCTTTCGAGAATGGCAGCCACGGTTTCGTGGCGGACTTGCTGGGTGTGCTTGTCCCACCAAAACCAGCCGCCCCATATTCCACCTAAAATGAGCAGGAGGATCACGACGACGATCGTCAAGTTTCTTGGATTGACTTTCCGTTTTCTTTGCATACAATTTCCTCCGATCCAATGCATTTCATGCGCTAATCGCGCATTTTGTTCCGGAATCCATTATAACAGCGAAACAATAAAAAAGAAACATCACCTAAAGAAAAGAATAGTGGCAAAAGAAAAACCACCTTGCGGTGGTTAGTCGGAAACGAGCACTTTTACGATTTCGCCAATGTACATGTCGTGAAAATCGTTGTTTGGGTAGTTGTCCTCGATGAGCCGTTTGTCCTTGAATCCTTCAGCGACGATAGGTGCCTGGTAAAGCGTTTTGCATACGAGCACGAGCTTCGCCTCCTGGAAATACGGGCCTTCTTTGAAAAACAGGGGATGGAGGCTCGTCTTTTTCACTTTGTCCTCGTCTTTGCCGGAATGGGTGCCAAGATAGGCCAAGTCGCGTTTGTGTTCGGGACCAAACGCGCACAAGGTAAAGTACTCGTTGGAGTCCATAAAGAGCTTGGTGTAGCGCTGCGGCCGCACATAGACGATGGCGGTCGGCATCCCGCCGCCATGGCCCCACAGCGAGCCAAGCTGTCCCCAGGAAACGGTCATCGTGTTCCAGCTTGTTTTTTCCGTGCCCGCGCCAAGCAGCATCCAGTCGTCGGCGAACAGCATGGAAGGGGACAAAGTCAGTTGTTTCGGGTCAATTTCATGCATAATCGTTTTCTCTTCCTTTCAAATGTTGTTATTTATATAGTAAAACATGTAAGTGCTTTCTGAAAAACTTTCTTTTTTTTGCTCGTTCGCTATAATAAACATACTGATTTTTGGAGGTAATGACGATGTTGAATATACAATCTGAAGCGAATCGCTGTTTACAATGCAAGATTCCTCGCTGCCGGACGGGATGTCCGATTTCGACGCCGATCCCGCAAGCGATCGCCTTGTTCAAACTAGGAAAGCTGCAAGAAGCGGCGCAAATGCTGTTTGACAACAATCCGCTCTCGCTCGTTTGCGCCATCGTGTGCGATCATGACAAGCAGTGCGAGGGCCACTGCGTCAAGGGCATTAAAGAAAGTCCTGTCGAATGGGGATCCATCGAGCGGTTTATTTCCGACACGTATTTGGAGCGGGTCCAAATCGAAAAGGCGCCATCTACCGGAAAAAGCGTGGCGGTCATTGGATCGGGACCGGCGGGCATGAGCGCCGCCATCGAGCTCATCCGGCGCGGCCATGAGGTGACGGTTTTTGAGGCTCAAAGCGAAATTGGCGGCATGCTGCGCTATGGCATTCCGGAATTCCGCCTGCCTAAAAGCATTTTGGACCGCTACGCGAAAAAAATGAAAGCGGCCGGAATCCGTTTCCGGCTCCATACGGCGGTCGGCAGCTCGATCACGATCGAGGACATGCTGCGCGACGGGTATCAGGCGGTATTGATTTCCAGCGGCTTATGGCGGGCGCAAGCGCTTCGCGTTCCTGGCGAAACGCTGCCAAACGTATGTTATGGAATCCATTATTTGGCTAGTCCCAAATCGTTTGAAATCGGCAACCGGCTGGCGGTTATCGGAACGGGCAACACGGCAATCGACGTGGCGCGCACCGCGCTCCATCAAGGCGTAAGCTATGTAACCTTGTACGCGCGACGGGCCCAAAGCAATGCGGACCCCAAAGAAAGGGAACTGGCTTTGCTGGAAGGCGCCGAGTTTAAAAGTCAAATGCAAATTTCACGCATTACAAAGGACGGCCCGATGTTTAAGGCGGTCCGGCTTGACGAACAAGGACAAATTGTGGAAATCGAGGAAACGGAACAACTGGAACCGGCAGATTTCACGATTATCGCGGCCAGTCAGGGACCAAAATCCAAATTGATCCATACGACGCCTGGTCTGGAAGGCAACGCGCGCGGCTTGTTGAAAGTCGATGAAAACAGCCGCACGACTGTTGAAGGGGTATTTGGCGCCGGCGATGTCGTCTATGGCGGCAAAACGGTCGTGGAAGCGGTCGCGGACGCGAAAAAAGCGGTTCAGGCGATCGACGAGTACTTAAAAACAAAAGAGTAGGCAAAAGGGAAGATCGCGGACGAAAGATCTTCCTTTTTTATGTAACTTATTCTTTAATTTTTGTAAAAAAAAGCGCATAAAAACCCTATTTTGAAAAACAGTGTTAATTTGTATCTCTTCCATCAAGACATTTGAAGTGCCTGATTCCTATACTCCTCTGGAATCTCTATGCCCAGGTTTTCTAGTTTTGTCAAATAACTTTTGATCTTACTTTCCTTTGTCTTTGTTTGATAATAATTGCTTCCCAATTCCTTGTATGATTCTCCGTTTTTCAGCATATGATATGCAATCTTCAAAATTGAATGTCCCACTGCCACGATCGCTCTCTTTTTTCCGCGATGTGCCGCGATCCGGTTGTATAGAGAGGAAAAATAGCTTTCTTTTTTCATTACGGCAGAATGCGCGCAAACCACCAGAGTACTCCTTAGCAGTTTGTTTCCTTTTGTCGTTCGAGCGCTCAGTTTTTTCTTTGCCGATTCTTTGTTTCCCGGGCTGATTCCCGCCCATGAACAAATGTGGCGATCCGTGGGAAACCGACTCATATCGACACCAATCACAGATATGATGATTTTCGCGCTGTCTTCTCCGATTCCCGGAATCTGCGTTAATCGTTTGGCCGCTTCTTTCTCCGGATCGCTCATGGCGTCGTTGATATCCTGATCCAGTTCTCGAATATGCTTTTCCAATTCATCAATATGCTTGCGCAGTTCCCGGATCATTTTGATTTGAACCGGACTCAGCACGCCATTCATATCCTCGATCAACTTTGTTTTGCTCGCTTTTAATCTTCTTGAAATCTTTCTGTCTTTGATCATCTGGTCATAAACAGCTTCATCGAATTTTTCTCCTTTCAAAATGAGATCCAAAAGATTTCTCGCGCTTTTTCCATTGATATTGGATACAGTGCCGGACAACTTGATATTTCCACCTTCCAGCATTTTTTGGAGCCGGTTCAATTCGGCGGATTGGGTTTTTACCAGACTTTTCCTGTAGCTGACAAGCTCGCGAAGTTCGCGTTGGGAGCGATTGGGAATAAAGCTGGGAATCAATAAGCCATGACAAAGAAGATCGGAAATCCATTCCGCGTCTTTGATATCCGTCTTTCGACCGGGAACATTGCGCATATGCTGAGCATTGACAACAATCGGGTTCAAGTCGAAAGATTCAAGGACATTGTATAAAGGTTTCCAGTAAGAACCGGTGCTTTCCATAGCGACGGCTTGACAATGATTTTCCAAGAGCCAATCCGCCAAAGAGAGAAGTTCACGAGTGGAAGCACCGAATTCCTTGATCTGGGTGTTCTGCTCCTGACGAAGACAGGCGACGATCAATTTCTTGTGAACATCAATACCACAACAAACCGCATAAAGATTTTCCATAAACAAAACTCCTTTTCAAATAAAGCGGTCGGAACGGCTGCGTAGATCATTTTTTTATACGTTTTTTCGACGAAGCGATCAACAGATGGTGGTGCGTTCAACCGTCCCTCAATCAATTTTTTTTACGAGTTCGGAGCTCAAAAAAGAGACGACCTCTTCCGCTAATTCCAGTATAAAGAAAAAAGGAATGAAACAATAGATTTTTGTCTAAAGTTACATTCCGTGTGGTACACCCCGGAGTATGGAGATTTTTTTTCGAAAGCGGCGAAGTGGATTGAGAACGACTCGAAAAAGAAATATAGTGTGGTTAAACACAAAAGCAGAAAGAGGAAAAGGTGAAGAATATGTTTCAACTACAACAACTTGTCACGGAAAGCGCCAATCCGGCTTCTTCCGGGTTGAGCGCGATGTCCATCGCCGAACAAATCGACTTGATGAACGCGGAGAATCAAAAAGCTGTGCTTTGTTTGGAATCCCAGACGCGCCAAATCGAACGCGTGATTGAAAAAACGAGCGAGGCGCTCCAAGGCGGGGGACGCCTTGTGTACATGGGCGCGGGAACAAGCGGAATGATCGGATTGATGGACGCGCTGGAATGTCCGCCCACCTTTGGCGTTCCGGAAGGTGTCGTCATCGGTTTGCTGGCGGGCAAAGACCACGCTTTTTCCAACGCGGACGTGGAAGATTCCCGGGAGCTTGGAAAACAAGATCTCGAAGCCATCGGACTGAATGCCGGCGACATCGTCATTGGACTTGCCGCCAGCGGAAGGACGCCATACGTGCTTGGTGGGCTGGCCTTTGCGCAGGAAATTGGCGCTTCGACAGCGGCGGTCGTCTGCAATCCCGACACGCCCATCGCCCGTTTATGCCCGGATACGATCGAAGCCGTTGCCGGTCCCGAAGTGCTCACCGGCTCCACCCGGCTCAAGGCGGGAACCGCGACCAAGCTTGTTGTCAACATGATTAGCACGTTGAGCATGGTGCGGTTAGGAAAAGTGTATAAAAACTACATGGTGGATGTGCAGCTCGCCAATGAAAAGCTGATCGAGCGAGGCGTCCATATCGTTTGCGAAACGACCGGTTTCTCCAAGGAAAAAGCGAAAGAAACGCTTGTCGCCGCGCACGGGCACGTGAAATCAGCCGTCGTGATGGGAATGGCTTCGTGCACGCTGCCGGAAGCCGAGCGGTATCTCGCGCAGGCTGGCGGGTCGATCGACGCGCTGTTGCGACAAAAGGACATGCGATGAAAAAAGGATTGTACCGCCTGGAGGAATACGAAAACGCTTGTTTGCTAGCCAGCCGATTTTTAGCTGGCTTTTTTTTCTTTGGTATAATAAAACCAAACCAATGCAGGAGAGGAACGATATGACAATGCAAACCAAACTGCTTGCGTGGTACGAGGCCAACGCCCGCAAGCTCGCTTTTCGACAAAACCGGAATCCGTATTTTATTTGGATCAGCGAGATCATGGCCCAGCAGACGCGCATCGAGGCGATGCTGCCCTATTTTGAAAACTTCATCCGGCTCTATCCCGATTTGCCTTCGCTTGCCCAAGCCGACGACGAGTCGCTCCACAAGGCGTGGGAGGGACTTGGCTATTATTCGCGGTGCCGCAATTTGAAAAAGTGCGCCATCGAGTGCGTGGAGCGCTTTGACGGCCGGCTGCCTTCCACGAAAGCCGAGCTCAAAACGCTTCCGGGCATCGGCGACTACACGGCCGGCGCGATCGCCAGCATCGCGTTCGGGGAAAAAGTCAGCGCCATCGACGGCAATGTGGTCCGCGTATTTTCCCGCTTGTACGATGTGCGGGCGGATGTGACGAAAGCGGCGACCAAAAAACAAATCGCCCGGCTTGTGGACGACTCCCTTTGCGAGCCAATCGAGGCGTACAATCAGGCGCTCATGGAGCTGGGCGCGATGGTGTGCACGCCGAAAAATCCCAAATGCGACCAATGTCCGGTCGCGGCGTGGTGCCAGACCGATGAACCCGAAACGTTGCCGGTCAAGCCGGAAAAAAAGGCGCGCCGAGTCGAGCGCAAGCACGTGTACGTGTGGACCGACGGCAAGGGGTTCCACATGAACCGGCGTCCGAAAACTGGCCTGCTGGCCAATTTATACGAGTTTGACGAAACGATGCCTGACGAAGTCGTGCGAACCGAGCCGCTCGCGCCCTACACCCACATCTTTTCGCATGTGGAGTGGCAGATGGACGCCACGCTCGTCTTTGTGAAAGAGGATGCGGGATTTTATTCGGTGGATCAAATCGAGAACGAGCTCGCGCTTCCGTCGGCCTTCGCGCCGTTTTTCGAGGAAGCGCGGGAGAAAATCGACGAAGATGTTGAAAACGAAAAGGAATAGATGTATCATTGTGTTAGGTCAGTGATACAGTGGAAGGAGCTTGAAAGCATGGATCACCCATTTACCAACGACCGTCCGATTTACGTTCAGCTTGTCGAGCGTGTCGAACAGGCGATTTTGACCGGTCAGTACCGGCCTGACGAGAAGCTGCCTTCCGTTCGGGAGTTCGCTTCGATGTATCAAGTCAATCCGAACACGATGCAAAAAGCGCTTCAGGAGCTGGAAAGGAAAAAGCTCATTTACACGGAACGGACGAATGGAAAATTCGTGTCGGACAACTGTTCTCTGATCGAAAAAGCGCGGGATCAACACGCGGCCGAAATCGTGCGGCGCTGCCTAGGCGAACTGGACGCGCTCGGCTATGGCGTGGAAGAGGCAATCGCGCTGCTGAAAAAAGGAGAGTAGAAACAATGACATCCATCGTGGAAGTGCGCCACGTTTCCAAATCGTATGGAAACAAGCAGGCGCTAAAGGACGTGTCGCTGTCGATTCCGGCCGGACGCATTGTCGGATTGATCGGAAAAAACGGTATGGGCAAAACGACGTTGATCAAACTCATCAACGATTTGCTCACGATCGACGAGGGCGAGATTCGAATCGACGGCCAGACGCCGGGAACGGCGACAAAGCAAATCGTGTCGTATTTGCCGGAACGAACGTATTTGGATCGGGGAATGAAGGTGAAAGACGTCGTGCGTTATTTCGCGGATTTTTATTCGGATTTCGACACGGAAAAGGCGAATCGGCTCATCAAGGAGCTTGGGCTGGACGACAAGATGAAAATAGGCACCATGAGCAAGGGCATGCAGGAAAAGCTTCAGCTCATTCTTGTTATGGCGCGCAAGGCGAAGCTGTACATTTTGGACGAGCCGCTTGGCGGCGTCGATCCGGCGACCCGGGACTATATTTTGGATACGATTTTATCGAATTTCGCACAAGGAGCGACCGTGGTGCTGTCCACGCATTTGATTGCCGACATCGAGCGGATCCTGGACGAAGTCATTATTATAGAAGATGGCGAGATCAAGCAGCATGTGGACGCCGACACGCTGCGCGGCGAGCAAAACTGCTCGATTGACGAATACTTCCGGAGGACATACAAATGGTAGGAAAACTGTTGAAATACGATTTGAAAAACCAGGCGCGGCGGCTTGTCCCCTATTGCCTGATCGCTTTGGCGACCGCTTTGATCGTCCGGCTGCTCTCGCTGGGGCACGGCCCGGTTTTCTCGACTTTGCAGACGATCGCGATTTCGGTCGACATCGTGCTTTTGATTGGCTGCGTCCTGATGCCGCTCATTAGCGGCTGGACATACATGATTCGCTCGATGTACAAGGACGAAGGTTATTTGACGAACACGCTGCCGGTTTCGCGCTCGAGTGTTTATATCGCCCAGTGGCTGTCGGGCATGCTCGGCCTGCTTCTTTGTCTGGCGACTGCGGCTCTTGGCTTGTGGATCGCCTTTTATAGCCAAGACTACCAGATGGTTATAAATGGCATCGTCATGACAGGCAAGGAGGCACTCGGGTACTCGTCGACGTCTGCGTTGCTCGCCTCTGTCTTTTTCGTGTATTATTTCGAGATGGGCTTCGCGATGACAGCCGGCTACGCGGGCATCGTGCTCGGGTACCGGTGCTGGAAAGACAAGCCGGCCAAGGCGGTGTTGTTTGGACTTGGTTTGTATTTTCTTGGATCCGTGCTGTCGGTGGCGATCCTGTTCGTGTACGGCTTGTTCGATCCATCCGTTATGGAGCTGTTTAGAGAAAGCGCCGAACCAGGCGTCACGATGATCAAGTCGATTTTCATGCTGGGAACGATGTACTACATTGTCGTTTCGCTGGCGCTGGACGCCATCGCGCTCAAGACGCTGAGCAAAGGTGTCAATCTGGAATAGTTGAAAACAAAGAAAATTTAAAGAGCCGGCCCGTTTGAATGGGTCGGCTTTTATTTTATCACTTGCCACGAGCCGGATTTGTTGGAGCCGGTGCGCTTGATCGTTCCATCTTTTTTCAGCTTGGCAAGCACGCGCTCCACCTGTCTTTGGGAGAGCCCGAGTTGTTCGCCAAGCGACCGCGCGGAATGGGACGGATTGTCTTTGAGCAAAGAGACGACCTGATCTTCCAGAGAATTTATTCCGACATTTGTTCCGACATTTATTCCGACATCGGGGGTGAATTGATTGAGTGCCTGCCGAATCATTCGAAGCATAAATTCAACGAAAATCGTAGATTCGCCCTTGGTGTTCGAAGCGTTTATAGCCCAATAGTATTCCTGCTGGTTTTTATGGATCAACGTCTCGATCGGGATCCAGGCAAAAAACGGTTTCCATGTTTGTAAAATCAGGGAATGCCATAAACGTCCTGTGCGTCCGTTTCCATCCGCAAAAGGATGAATAAATTCAAATTCATAATGAAAAACGCAGGATTTGATCAAAGGATGCGTATTAGAATATCGAAGCCAGTTAAATAATTGTTTCATGACTTCCGGAATATAATGGGCTGGGGTTCCGGCATGGATCAACGTCGTGCCACTATAAACACCAGCATTTTTACTTCGAAATCTTCCCGCATCTTTTATTAAACCATTCATCATGAAAGCATGGGCTTTAAGAAGATCATTTAAAGAATAAGGATCGAGCGTTTGCAGAATCTCATAGGCTTCGTAAGCGTTTTTTGCTTCCCGAATATCGCTTGGAGGAGCCAGTACGCGTTTGCCGTTGATAATGTCCGTGACTTGATCAACGGTCAAAGAATTGTTTTCGATCGCAAGGGAAGACTGGATCGTTTTGATTTGATTTTCCCGGCGTAAAACAAGATTGGCCGCCTGTGCTTCGCTTACTGTGATTTTTCCAACCAGTTCACCAATCTCAATCACAAGACTTGTGATTTTGTCTGTCATGGTGAATGGCGGCGTATAAGAATTGTTTGTTTTCATAATCTAATTTTACCATATCGGGAGGGGACGAGAAGGAAAATAGAAAGGATAAAGTATTTTGGAAAGGAAACGAAGAGAAATCGCATTTTGAAAAATAGATCAAAAGAACGGGTGTCGAATTTTGCGTTTTTGCATAAGGCAGCCGATACCGGAAAATAAAATAAATTCTTTTCTATCGTTCTTAAACTTGTTAAGATATAAAATAATCATTTGTTTTAAACAGCAGTTTTAATTTTATGGAAGGGGAACGTATGAAAAGAACAAAAAAAGGAATTTTGATTGTCGGAATCCTGGCATTGGCTGCCGGGCTCGTCGTCGTTTTGAGTCAAAAGGGGAAAGAAGACGGAACCGACGCCTACGATTTCTGGAAGGAAACGTACGAAGCCGTCGCCCGCAAGACAAAGGGCGCTTCGAGGTACGAGGAAACGCCTTGGAAAGTGGGCGCGCAAGATAGAAAACAGGCGGTGGAGGCGGACTATCCGGACTTTTTCATCGGTTATATGGAGGATGAAAACGGACGCCAAACGGAAACGACTTTGTCAATGCAGCACGACGGTTCTTCGCAAGAAAAAAAGATTGAGCTGATTTATGAAGTAAAGGAGTTTGCTGAAGAAAATCTGAAAGCCGAGAAAGAGTTCAAGATTGAATCCAGCGATTATTTGGCCAAACAATTTGATACATCATATTCCGTGTACGAATATTTAAACGGGGTGTTTGACCGTTCCGAAACGCAGGAAGGCTATTTGCATTTCAACGGAAACGACGTGGACTATATCGAGCTTCCTTTGATGAAAGAAGCGATGGAGCATTTTGACAAGTTGACTGGAAAGATCGAAGAAGAGTTTGGCGTCGCATACGATCAAACCCATTTCATTGATTTACCGGCTCTTTGCGAAGACATCGCGTTTTCGGAAGAGATACCAGAGGAAATTCAAACGCTTGATTATTTTAGCGATGTTCACTACAACGCGAGAGGGTATGGCATTGTCACCTTTTTAAAGGTGGAAGATGACTTCCAAACCGCGACGTACGGGACGTATGATGTGACCCGTCAAGGATACGGTTTCAACTACACGATGAATCTGATCCCCAGAGCGATGGAAAACGGCTTTGATTTGGATACAGTTTCCGATATCGAAAAAGAAATGGTTTATTTTGACGGCGGTACCGCGTATATTTACCCGGCGGATTGGAAAGACGAGGAAATCCTGGCGGATGTAAGGACTGGAGCGGAAAACGCGGTTTCTGTTTTAAGCACGCAAAATAAAAATTACGAGGATTATGAAACGATGGTAAACGGTTGATCTTCTCCGAAGGGAAAGGATTCTGAAAGAAAGAAGAAAATCGCAGTCAAATCAGCAGGAAAGGAAACTTTTGCGATGAAAAGGCAAAAAAGTATTGAAAAAGGTTAGAATCTCCTGTTTAATGGCATTTGTATTAAAGGGTTTTTGACTAATATTTTTTTACCAATGCAATATGATATGGTATGATAAAAAGAACCACAAAGGAGGTACTGAATGGCCGGATTTTTAAATGGCCTTTTTTCGGAAGAAAAAAGGGAACTCAATAAATTAGAAAAAATGGCTGATAAAGTGCTGGCGCTCGAGCCGGCAATATCAAAATTATCCGATGAAGATCTAAAACATAAAACGATCGAATTCCGCGAGCGGCTGGCGAACGGCGAAACGATCGACGATATCTTGTACGAGGCGTTCGCGACCGCCCGGGAAGCGGCGTACCGCGTCATCAACGAGAAACCGTACAAAGTGCAGATCATGGGCTCTTTGGCGATGAACCTGGGCGACATCGCCGAGATGAAAACAGGTGAAGGAAAAACCTTGACGGCGACGATGGCCGTGTACTTGAACGCGCTGGTCGGACAAGGCGTGCACGTCATTACCGTCAACGAATACCTGGCCGGCCGTGACGCGGCGTGGATGGGTGAAATCTACCGTTTTCTTGGATTGACGGTTGGTGTCAACAAGCGCGAGCTTTCGCCACGGGAAAAACGCGAAGCGTACGCGTGCGACATCACGTACACGACGAACTCCGAGCTAGGATTCGACTACTTGCGCGACAACATGGTGACCGACGTGAAGGATCGCGTCATGCGCGGCTTGCACATGGCGATCATCGACGAGGTCGACTCCGTATTGATCGACGAGTCGAGAACGCCGCTCATCATTTCGGGCGGTAAAAAACAAACCGCCAACTTGTATATCGGCGCGGACCGCTTCGTCAAGACGCTGACGGCGCCGGAATACGAAACGGACAAGCACACGCACGAAAAGACGCTGATTTCGGGCGACTATGACATCGACGAGAAGACGCGTCAGGTCATGCTTTCGGAAGAAGGCGTGAAGAAAGCCGAGAAGTTTTTCAATATTGAAAACTTGTACGATATCGAGCACACGCAGCTCGTCCACCACATCAACCAGGCGCTGCGTGCCAACTATATTATGATGAAAGGCGTGGAGTACGTCGTCAACGACGAGCAGGAAATCGTCATCGTCGACCAGTTCACCGGTCGTATGATGCCGGGCCGCGCCTACAGCGACGGACTGCATCAAGCCATCGAAGCCAAGGAAGGCGTGCCAATCAAAGAGGAAACGTCGACGCTGGCCACGATCACGTACCAGAACTTTTTCCGCCTGTACGAGAAGCTGGCCGGCATGACCGGTACGGCGAAAACGGAAGAGGAGGAGTTCCTTTCCACGTACAACATGAAGGTCGTTGTCATCCCGACGAACCGTCCGGTCGTGCGCGACGACATGGCCGACGAGATTTACGCCCGCAAGGAAGACAAGTACCGGGCGCTTGTGAACCGCGTCAAGGAGCTGCACGCCAAAGGCCAGCCGGTTCTGGTCGGCACGATCGCCGTCGAGACGTCCGAGCTCATTTCGAAAATGCTGAAAAAAGAAAAGATCCCGCACGAAGTGCTGAACGCGAAAAACCACGCCCGCGAGGCGGAAATCGTCGCCAAAGCCGGCCAGGTCGGCGCCGTGACGATCGCCACGAACATGGCTGGTCGTGGTACCGATATCAAGCTGTCGCCGCAATCGCGCGAGCTGGGCGGTCTGGCCGTCCTCGGTTCGGAACGCCACGAAAGCCGCCGTATCGACAACCAGCTGCGCGGCCGTTCAGGACGCCAGGGCGATCCGGGCTTCTCCAGATTTTACGTGTCGCTCGAGGATTCGCTCATGGTTCGTTTTGGCGGGGACAAGCTGCAAGGTTTGTTCTCGAAAATGGGCGACGAGCAAATCGAGTCCAAGACGGTGACGAAGTCGATCACGATGGCGCAAAAGCGCGTCGAAGGCTTCAACTTCGATTCGCGGAAGCAGCTGCTCGACTATGACGACGTGTTGCGCCGCCAGCGCGAAATCATTTACGCGCAGCGCAACAAGATTTTGGAAAGCGAAAACGTGCACGACATGGTGAAGGTGATTTTCGAAAAAGTCATCGACCAGACGCTGCAAGCCAATATCGCCGATTCCCGCAAGGGCACGGTGGACATTCCGGGCTTTGTCAAGTCGCTGGAAATGATGGGACTGCAAGACGACCGCGCCATCCATGTCGAGGATTTGGAAGGCAAGAGCTACGAGCAAATCCAGCAGTACGCGATGGACAAGATCTGGGCCGACTACGAAAACGAGATCGCGGACGTGAAAGGCCAGTTCCTTCCGTTTGAGAAAACGGTTGTGCTGCGCAATATGGACCGCAACTGGATCGAGCACATCGACCGGATGGACAAATTGAGAAGCGGCATCTACTTGCGTTCGTACGCGCAAAACAACCCGCTCCAGCAATATGTGCAGGAAGGCTTCGACATGTTCGAGGAAATGAACCAGCGCATCGACCGCGAAATCGCGTTCTTCCTGTTGAAAGTGCGCATTCGCCGCGTCACGACGAAAAAAGAAGACATTGTCCAAAAGGCGAAACAAGCCCAGCAGGCAAAAAGAGGAGCCAGTGTATAATGGAACTATATGAATTGAAACAAGAAGTTTTTACTCACCTAGAAAAGTTGGACCTTCTAGGTGAGTCGCTTTGACCTCGCTCAAAAAGAGGAAGAAGTAAAAGCGCTTGACCAGCAAATGCTGGGCGCCGATTTCTGGAGCGACCAGAGGGCGGCGCAAAGCGTCATTCGCAAACGCAACGGATTGAAAGACATCATCGACTCGTATGCTTCGCTTCACGACGAGCTCGCCTCGCTTAACGAAACGGCCGACGAGCTGAAGGGCGCCTTCGACGAGGAGTTGATGATGCTTGCCGAGGAAGAGTACGCCGACGTGAAAAAGGCGTTCGAGGACTTTGAAATGAAAGTGCTGCTCTCCCACGAGTACGACAACTCCAACGCCATCCTGGAAATCCATCCAGGCGCGGGCGGTACGGAAAGCTGCGACTGGGCGGGCATGCTGTATCGAATGTACACACGCTATGCTGAAAAGCACGGCTACAAAGTGAGCGTGCTCGACTATTTACCGGGCGAGGAAGCCGGTATCAAGAGCGTGACGTTTCTGGTGGAAGGCGAAAAGGCGTACGGCTATTTGAAGTCGGAAAAAGGCGTGCACCGTCTGGTGCGCATCTCGCCATTCGACTCGGGAGCAAGACGCCACACATCGTTCGCTTCGCTCGATGTCATGCCGCAATTCAACGAGGAAATCGAGATCGAAATCAAGCCGGAAGACTTGATTGTCGAGACGAAACGGGCTTCGGGGGCGGGCGGTCAGCACATCAACAAGACCGACTCGGCCATTCGCATGGTGCACAAGCCAACCGGCATCGTCGCCACGTGCCAGTCCGGGCGCAGCCAGATCCAAAACCGCGAGGAGGCGCTGCGCATCTTGAAATCCAGATTGTACCAGCGAGAAATCGAGGAGCAGGAAAAGAAGATCGCCGCGCTCAAAGGCGAGCAGGCGGCCAACGAGTGGGGATCGCAGATCCGCAACTACGTGCTCCATCCGTACAGTCTGATCAAGGACGTGCGTACCGGCTGTGAAACGAGCCAGGTTCAAAACGTGCTGGATGGCGATTTGGATGCGTTTATTTTCGCGTACTTGAAGTCGCAGATCCGCTAAAATGAGTACAAAATGCAAGTCATCGCAGGATGGCTTGTTTTTTTTTGGAAGAAACGCGGGAACGGGGATTCGCGTATTCTCTTTGATTTTGTTCGAAAATGAACGGGTTATTTTCAGGCAGCTTTTTGGCATGCGTGGTATGATACTTTCATGAACAGGAAAATACCATTTCAAAAAATATTCTGGATCGGCCTCATGTTGTTTTCGATGTTTTTCGGGGCCGGGAATTTGATCTTCGCGCCGTTTCTTGGCGTGCAGGCGGCAGGCAATACGCCGCTGGCGCTCTTTGGGTTTTTGTGCACGTCGGTCGTCGTGCCGATTTTGGCCATCGTGATCTTGGCCAAGTTTAAAGACGGCCGTTCGATGCTGGAAACGATTTCGAAGCCGCTGGCCATCGTGTTCATGTCGCTTGTGTACTTGCTGATCGGGCCTTGCATCGCCATTCCGCGAACCGCGACGACAAGCTTCGAAATGTTCGAGTGGCTCATCGCGCCGACCGCGTTGAACCGGATGTTGTTCGCGCTCGTTTTTTTCGCGGCCTCTTTTTTCGTCGCGCTGCATCCCAACAAGCTCAAGGACGTGCTCGGAAAGGTGATGTCGCCGATCTTGCTTGTCCTTGTAGGCGTCGTGTGCGTCGGATCGCTTGTGCAGCCGGATGCGGTCAGCCAGATCGTCGTGCACTACGATCAAAATCCATTTGGCACCGGCTTTGTCGAGGGCTATCAGACGATGGACATTTTGGCGGCGTTTTGTTTTGGAAGCATCATGGTCATGAACATCAAAAACGAAGGCGTCGAGCACAAAAAGGCGATCCACGCGGTGCTGGTGCGCGCGGCAATCATCGCCGGCGTCCTTCTGGCGGGCGTGTACAGCTTGCTGGCGTTTAGCGGCATGCTTCGCTCGGAAACGCTGCTGGCGGCTACAAACGGGGCGCAGGTGCTTTCCATGCTGGCCGAACAGCTGTTTGGCGGCTTCGGGCAAGTCATCAACGCGTTGATTTTCCTGATCGCCTGCTTTAACGTGTGCACGGGTTTGCTTAGCTGTGTGTCGGAATACTTTCACGAGCTGGTGCCGCGCTGGTCGTACCGGACGTGGCTAATCGTTTTCACGGTGGCGGGAATTGTCGTTTCGTGCTTTGGTCTGGACGTGATTTTGAGCTTGTCGGCTCCGATTCTCAATTTTCTTTGTCCGGTCGCGATTTTGTTTCTCGTGTACGGGATTTTCAAAAAGAGCGACTCGCAGGCTTAGCTTTCTTTTTGTGTCGAACGCGGTTCGGCACTTTTTTTCTTTTTCGTTTCAGCGTACAATGAACAGTATGAAAAGAAGAGAATGGATGAGGTGGTGCTTGTTTTTGGGAGCGCTGACGGGCTGCGCGGCCAACGAGGCCGAAGTCGTGCCGGCACCCCAGGAGGAAAGAACGGCGGTTGTCGAGCAGTCGACCCGGCCGGACAACGAAGAAAAGAAGGAAGAAAGAGAAGCGGACGAGCCGGTTGTGGAAACGGATGGCAACGTCACGCGAATCAACGGAATCGTGCTCGTCAACAAAGACTATGGCGTCGCGGCCGACTACGCGCCAGGCGAGGATCCCGAGGCGCTGGCGGCGCTCATGGATATGATTGGCGACATGCAAAGCGCCGGGCTGGACGTGTCCGGGGAGTACAGCGGCTTTCGCTCGTACCAGACGCAGGCGGATTTGTACGCGGGGTACGTGGCGGCGTACGGCCAGCAGGAGGCGGATACGTTTTCGGCGCGTCCGGGTTTTTCGGAACATCAGACCGGGCTGGCGTTTGATTTGAAGCATGGCAGCGGCCAGCTGCTGGAAGGCGAAACGGAAGCCGGATGGCTTCTGGATCATGCTGGCGAGTATGGATTTATCGTTCGATATCAGGAAGGGAAAGAAGAGGTGACCGGCTATATCGCGGAGCCTTGGCATGTGCGCTATATTGGCGAACAGGCGCCGGCCATTCAACAGTCGGGACTGGCCCTGGAGCAGTATTTGGGAATCAAGTAATCATTTGAAGTCAATGGGGGAATGAAAAATGGCTGAAATGGAAAAGACATACGAGAAAGTCGTGGAATCCATCAAAAATCAGGTGATGGATGGAACGCTGGTTCCGGGCAGCAAGCTGCCGACCGAGCGGACGCTGGCCAAAGAGCTGGACGTCAGCCGCAATTCGGTTCGGGAAGGGCTGCGGGTGCTTCAAAATATTGGAATCATTTCGTCGCAGCAAGGATCGGGAAACTATATTTCGCTGAACTTCGACCAGAAGATGACCGAAGTGCTTTCGTTTATGTATTTTTTGAAAGGAATCGACGAGACGCAAGTGACGGAGTTTCGATGGATCATCGAGGAGGCGGCGCTGCGTTACGCGGTGATCCGGGCCACGGCGGAAGAAAAAAAAGGACTTCTCGAAAGTCTGGCGGGGCTGGAGAGCGCGACCAGCGAGGCGGAGCGCATTCAATGGGACCAGCAAATCCACGCCCGCATCGTGCAGGCGAGTCACAACGATTTTTTGATTGCCAACTACAACGCGTTTACGAGTTTTATGGACGAGTATATCAAGTCGATGCGGCAGCGAATCATTCGGGGGCTTGAAAGCAACAACATGCTGGAAGTCGCGCATCACGAAATGGTGTATGGCATTCTTAACGAGGACATTCAGCTGAGCATGCATGGTCTTCGGGACCATTTCGGGTATATCGAGAAATACCGCGCCTGAAGTTAGTAACCGCTTACAAAAAATCGTGAATATCCCTTGCTTCTTTTGGAGGCAAGGGATATTCTATAGCTGTAAATTGGTAGTACCAATTAAACGAAAGCCCGAGCCGCGAGGCTCTTTCTTTAGAACGTCGATGTAAGCGCTAACATCATCTTTTGAACGATCATCACCGGAATAAAAGGAGTAGTATATGAAAATTCTAGTATGTATCAAACAAGTTCCTGAAAGCAACAAGGTCGAAGTCGACCCTGTCACGGGTGTCATCAAGCGGGACGGCGCCGCGTCCAAGATGAACCCTTACGATTTGTACGCGTTGGAAACCGCGTTTCGGCTGCGTGAGCACATAGGCGGCGAAGTTGACGTCATTTCCATGGGGCCTCCGCAAGCGGGCGAAGTCATTCGCGAAGCGTTCGCGATGGGCGCCGACGCGGGAACGCTCATTTCGGATCGCGCGTTTGGCGGAGCGGATGTGCTGGCGACAAGCTACACGCTGGCGCAAGGCATTCGCTCAAGCGGCGAGTACGACTTGATTTTGTGCGGCAAGCAGACGATTGATGGCGACACGGCGCAGGTTGGCGCCGAAATCGCGGAATGGCTTGGCGTTCCAAGCGTGAATAACGTGTGCGAGATTCACGATTTGAGCGAGGATTCGATTACCGTTTCAATGGATTTGCCGGAGGAAGTGGAAATCGCCAAAGTTTCCCTGCCTTGCTTGTTGTCGGTAGACAAAGACATTTTCATGCCGCGTCTGCCTTCGTATGTGCGGAAGATGGCGACAAAAGATCGTCCGATCACGGTTCTTTCGCTCAAAGACATGCGCGATACCGACGCGTCGCATTATGGCTTGAACGGATCGCCGACGCAAGTGCAGCGGATTTTCCCGCCCGATGTCAACCATGAAAAAGAAGTGTGGAACGGAACGAGCGAGGTTTTGGCGGATAAGATGTACGACAAGATCGTCGAGTTGAAATTTATTTGAGGGAGGAAACAGTATGCCGAAATTAGTATTGCATCCAGAGCACATTGAAGATCCTCAGGTGCTTGTCGACATTTGTCCGTTTGGCGCGATGCAGATGACGCCGGACGGCTTGGAAATCAACGCGGCCTGCAAGATGTGCAAGCTTTGCGTGCGCAAAGGTCCAAAGGGCGCGGTCGAGTTTGTCGAAGACACTGTGCAGCCTAGCGTCGACAAAGACGAGTGGAAAGGCATCGCCGTGTATGTCGACCACGTCGATGGAAAGATCCATCCGGTGACGTACGAGCTGCTTGGCAAGGCGCGCGAAATGGCGGACAAGATCCATCAGCCGGTGCAGGCGATCTTTATTGGCAGCCATATCGTCGAGGAGGCGCGCGAGCTGCTTCACTATGGCGCCGACCAGGTGTTCGTGTACGACGAGCCGGAACTGGCGCGTTTTGAAATCGAACCGTACACCAACGTGTTTGAAGATTATATTTTGGCGGAGAAGCCTTCGTCGATTTTGGTTGGCGCGACGACAGTCGGACGCCAGCTCGCTCCGCGGGTGGCGGCGCGCATGCATACCGGGCTGACCGCGGACTGCACGATTTTGGAAATGGACGAGAACACCGACTTGAACCAGATCCGGCCGGCGTTTGGCGGCAACATCATGGCGCATATCAAAACGCCGAACCATCGGCCGCAAATGGCGACGGTTCGCTACAAGATCATGACCGCGCCTTGCCGTCAGGACGAGGAAAGCGGCGAAATCGTCGAGCGCTGCATCGCGAAAGAAAAACTGTCCAGCCATGTCGAGGTGCTGGACATCGTGAAAAAGCCAGCCGAGGAATCCATTGAAAACGCGGATGTCCTTGTCGTGGCGGGTCGTGGCGTGAAGAGCCAGCAGGATTTGGCGATGCTTCAGGAGCTGGCCGGCTTGCTTCATGGCCAGGTGGCTTGTACCAGACCGCTAGTCGAGGCGGGTTTGATGCCGGCCAAAAAACAAATCGGCTTGTCCGGCCGGACGGTTCGACCGAAGCTGATTATCACGTGCGGCGTGTCGGGCGCGGTCCAGTTTACGGCCGGCATGGATCATTCGGATCAGATCATCGCGATCAACACCGATCCGGAAGCGCCGATTTTTAAAACCGCGAACTATTGTCTGGTGGGCGACTTGTATGAAGTCGTACCGGATTTGATTGCGAAGATCGAATCGCAGAAAGGAGCTTGTCATGCCTGAATACGTATACCATTCCATCGAAGAAACCGATGTGGAAAATTTAAGAAAACTCATTGGCGACGACCAGCGGGTGTTGTTTGGCGACGCCATTTCGGAAGACTACAGCCATGACGAGCTGGGCGGCACCGAGTCGTGGCCGGATGTCGTGATCAAGGCGACGAGCACGAACGATGTTTCGAACGTGATGAAATACGCGTGGGAACACGCGATTCCGGTGACGCCGCGCGGCGCGGGAACGGGGCTTGTTGGCTCGTGTGTGCCGATGGAGCATGGCATCGTTTTGGACTTGAGCTTGATGAATCACATTTTGGAGCTTGACGAGGACAATTTGACGCTGACGGTGGAGCCGGGCGTTCTCCTGATGGAGCTGGCGGCGTTCGTGGAAGAGCACGATTTGTTTTATCCTCCAGATCCAGGGGAAAAATCGGCGACGATTGGCGGCAACATTTCCACCAACGCCGGTGGCATGCGAGCGGTCAAATACGGCGTGACGCGCGACTTTGTTCGCGGTCTGGAAGTCGTATTGCCTAATGGCGACGTTGTCGAGTTTGGCGGTAAAGTCGTAAAGAACTCGTCCGGCTATGATTTGAAAGACTTGATCATTGGCTCGGAAGGAACGCTTGGTTTGGTGACGAAAGCCATTTTGAAGCTGCTGCCGCTGCCGAAAAAAGCGATCAGCCTGCTCATTCCGTTCCCGTCGCTGGAAGCGGCGATTGGCACGGTTCCGCTCATTATCAAATCGAAGACGATTCCAACGGCGATCGAGTTCATGCAGCGCGAAGTCATCGAGGACGCCGAGGAATATTTGGGCAAAGCGTTCCCGGACAAACAGTCCGACGCGTACTTGCTGTTGAAATTCGACGGCAACTCGGTAGAGGAAATTGAGGCGGCATACGCCAACGTGGCGAAGCTTTGCCTGGAGCAGGGCGCTTTGGATGTGCTCATTTCCGATACGGAAGAGCGCGAGGAAAGTATCTGGAAGGCGAGAGGCGCGTTCCTGGAAGCGATCAAAGGCTCGACAACGTACATGGACGAGGTCGACATGGTCGTTCCGCGCAACTGCGTCAACGAGATGGTCGAATATTTGCACGACCTCCAAAAAGAGGCCGGCTTGCGGATCAAGAGCTTTGGTCACGCGGGCGACGGCAACCTCCATGCCTACATGCTCAAAGACGATTTGAGCGACGAGGAATGGGAAGCCAGAGTGAAAAACGCGATGGAGCTTGTTTATAAAAAAGCAAGAGAGCTCAAAGGACAAGTGTCGGGCGAGCATGGTATCGGATTCGCGAAGAAGCCGTACTTGCAGGAAAGCCTGGCAACCGACAACATCGAACTGATGAATGGCATCAAGCGCGTGTTCGATTCGAAAAACATTTTAAATCCTCATAAAATCGCGCAGCCTTAAACAAAATCGAATAACGCATAACTCTCCTTTTAAAACCACCGGGGCCGTTGTTTTCAGGCGTTCGTTATCCCCAACGTCCGCCTGGCAAATGCCGGCTTCCACTTGAACGAAAGCGAAAAGACCGGGTGTCCGCCACACAATGAAATACACATCACCACATAGCAGCTTATTCAGTTCCCGAAAACCTGTTATCCCAAACCAGTTTTTGGAAACACTGGGCACCGCGGACAAAACGCAGCCGTTCAAAAAACAAGCAAAAATAATGATAATAATAAAACCGATTTTCGTATGTGAATCGTATAAAACCTGAATCCTTGTAAAAGATCTCCGTCGTCCAGCGGGGATCTTTTTGAGTGGAAAGAAAACAAAAAAACCTCGAATGGAACGAGGCATGGTCAACGCATCAAAAAGTCAATGAGCTTCGCTTGAATGACGCACAGGGAATGCTCGTCCTCCATCCCGGTATAATGGTCAATGAGCATTTGATACACAAAGAGATCCACTTCCAGATCCCTCCATTTTTCCAACTGGAGAAGCAGCTGACTGGCTAGGCGCTCAAACGTTTTCTTTCGTCCAAGCAAAAAGTTTTCAAGCACTTCCAGAAACTTGAGCACCATTTTGGAACGGGGATCTTTTCGGTTTTGACGGCGAAACGCGGCAATGGCGTCCAGCGCGTCTTCGGGCTGTCCGAGCTGGTAGTTGCTGTAGGCCAGGGTGATGTAGAGGTCAGGAAATTTGGAATTGTACGCGAGAGCTTTATTCACGAGGTCGATCGCGAAAGAGTAATTCTTTTGAATGAGCTGATTCCAGGAATAATTTCCATAAATAGATTTTAAAAAGTCCTCCTCCTCTACCTGATTGTAGGTTTGAAGCATAGTCTGAAATAAACTGTCCGCTTCTTCTCTTAGTCCTAGTTTCATATAGCATTGGGCCTGATTTAAATGTAAATCTAAAATACGACGATGAGAACCAGAATTTTGTAAATCTTTTCCACATTCCTCGAAAAATGGAAATGATTTTTCTGGTTGCATAAATCGCAAATAAGTAATAATCAAATGGTAATCAATCAATCCTAACCAACCGGGGATATTTAAAAGCACGCTCAATGATTTGGCGGTTTGAAAGCATTCGATCGCCGTTTCATCGTACGTTCGAAGCTTGCTGAGTCCGTATAGGTCATAAATCATCGACTGCGCCGTCGTATTGAACAAATCCATATGTTCCAAAAGAAACGGCAGTCGTTCTTGAAATGGAAGGTCGGCAAAGTATTCATAAATCATTTCTAAAAGTTTCGTTTCGAAAAAGGCAAGGGAATGCAGGTTGGTGGGATCGGAAAGGTAGTTTTCCAATTCAGGAAGCATTTCTTTTTGGCTGCGATACACAAACGAGACGATACATTGGCGAATGAGCGCATTCGCTTTCTCTTCCTTTTCCTCGTCAAAACAAAACGAGTAACTTTCTTTTCTCCCTTCATAAAAATGAATGATGGCTTCAAAGTCCTCGTCCTGAATCGTTTTTTTCCCTTGTTCCATTTTGGAGTACGCGCTGACGGACATGTAAAGGGTATCGGCAATTTCGGACTGGCCGATATAGAAAAAATCCCGAAGCCATTTTATGTAATGCTGATAAAATGTATTTTTCATACTTGTACAATAAATGAAATATGGGCTTAATACAATTTATTTTTTGAAATCAACCCCTTATATTTTCGAAAATATACTCTATATTGAAAAACGAGGGCGAGGGTTATTATGGAGATAGGAGTTTATTTCTTTTAAGGAGAAAAAAATGTGGAAGAAAATAGTAAAAGATTTTAAGAAACCGTTCTTCGTCGTGTTTCTTGTGATTGCCTTTTCGGCCGGGGTTGAACTGGTCAAAGCGTCTGTCCTGGGGGTTTTGACCGAGAATCTCGCGACGATTTTGGAGTGGAAATGGATCATGGTCTTTATCGGTTTTTTGATTCTTCAATTCGCCTTGTCCGTTTCCAAAGACTTCGCGTTCAATCGACTGAAGCGAGAGATCCAGCGTTTCTTTTTGCGCAAAGGGGTTGGTCAATATATGGTGGAAAACGAGTACGCGTTTTCCAAGCATGACATGAACGAGATCATGAACAAATTGACGAGCGAAGTGGAAGTCATCAACAACCAGTATATTCAATCGTTGCTGACGGTCGTGAGCTGTATCGTCAATTTTGTGTTTGCCACGATTTACATTGGTCTCTTGAATGTGTGGTTTTTGATTTTTTTATATGTCTGCTCGGCTTTGATGATTGTTTGGAACCAGTCGTTTAAAGGAAAACTTTCTCAAAAGCAGGAACAAATCATGGCTTCCAAACGGAACTGGATTTCCGCTCTACAGCAGTTTTACCAAAACTTTCCTGTGATCAAGGAATACAGGCTGGAAAAACTGGAACAAAAACAACTCGATCTTGCGTCAAAAAACTGGGTTGATTGTGATTACCAATCGAATCTGATGGTCGATCTTTTAGGGTCGGTCAATTTGGAAGTCGGGCTCATCATGTTTTTTGGCGTTTATTTTATTTGCGGATTGACCGCCCGGTATACGAATGTCAGCATTGGCATTTTGATGGCCATTTCCCAGGCCAGCAACATGATCACGTCGCCGATTATTGATTTCGCCACCTTGAAAAACCGAATGAACGCGTCCGAGCCAATCGTTCGCTCCTTTTACCGAAATGCGGAAGAACCACATCATGAAAAAACCGTTGTGCCGGCCATTGATCAAATTGAAATCAATCTGGATGAATTGAAAGAAAACGATAAAGTCCTGCTTCAAAATATCCACCTTGTATTTGAACGGGGGAAAAAGTATTTGATTACCGGTTCTTCGGGTTGTGGCAAGACGACCTTGCTCAAAACGCTCAGAGGCGTTTATGAAACCGATGCGGTTCGGGTCAATGGACACAACCATGTGGACTATTTTGACGACGCCAGCTTTGTCGCGCAAAAAGGCGCCCTCTTTCCGTGGACGATTGAAAAGAATATCGCGCTCGATAAAGAGGTGGTGCAGGAAGAGATCCAATCCGCGCTTTCCCAAGTGAATTTAAACCAAATGGATCCCCAACATGTGATGCGACAGGACAACGAGACGCTAAGTGGCGGGGAAACGCAAAGAATCCATTTGGCACGCGTGCTCTACCAGCACAAATCCTGGATTTTTTTGGACGAGGCGTTTTCCGCTCTCGACGCGCAAACGACGAAAAAAATCGAGCGCGTCTTCCTTGAAGATCCCGACATGACTTTGATCCATGTTTGCCACAAACCAGTAAAAGAAAACATCGGCTTGTACGATGAAATCATTCAAATGGAGCGTGGAAAGGTGGTGGAGATCCAAAAGAACACGGAAAAGTCGATGCGTGAGCGAAACACCCGTTTTTGCGCGGCATGAAAATAAGGAATCCATGAAGAACGAAAAGTTTTTGCGTTTTACTGCATAAATTTCTTGTTTTTAAAGGTTTTTGCATTTTACTGCAAAAACTTTTTCTTTTTTGTGGTGTATGCTATGTGGATTCATTGATCTTCGATATAAGCGCTTATCGGAAACAGTTGCTATGAAGTAGCTCTGGCTCTGGAAATAAGGTGTTCGCTCTTCTAAAACGAGGAATCTTACACGCTTCGTATGACGGAATCCAGTCTTTGAATTTGGTCGACTGGCTTCTGATGAAATAAATTAGCCGCAAAAAAAAATGGATTTCCGTAAATAAATATGTTATTGTGTTGAGGAAGAATAAAAAGGAAACAGGAGAAAACTATGGATATTGTATTCAATCGGGTCGGGAAAAAATACGACAAGGACATCGTGCTCGACCATCTGGATTTGCGCTTTCCCGTTCAGGGTGGCATCGTCTCGTTTTTAGGGCCCAACGGCATTGGCAAGACGACGATCATGAAGCTGCTTTCGGGCATTTTGCTGCCGACCAGCGGAACGATCGCAACGACGGAAGGAAACGGAAAGGACTACGACGCGTGGGCGCGCCAAAACGTGGCGTATTGCTCCAGCGACGACCGCTACTTGTCGTACAAGCTCACCGGCATTGAAAATATCGTGCGCTATGGCGTGCTCAAAGGTGTCGACAAGGCGCAAGTGCTTACCCGGCTGGAAAGTTTCGCTTCGTGTCTGGATTCCACGACGTTTTTAAACAAGCGAGTCGAGCAAATGTCAACCGGCCAAAAGAAGATGACGAAAGTGCTGTCCTGTTTTGCCAGCGGCTATCCGGTATTGATTTTGGACGAGCCAACCAACGGACTGGATGAGGAATCGCGCAGCCGCCTCATTGAAACGATAGGGCATATGAAGGAAAAAGCGGCGTGCAGCTTGTTCGTGTCCAGCCATGATCTTGGCTTTATCCATCAAATTACCGACACCCACTTGTTTTTGTTTGGCAACGACAAAGCGGAACTGAAAACGATGCCCAACGCCACGCTCGACGCACTGCAAGCCGCCTACCATACGATCAAAGGAGGAAATTCGTTATGAAGTCTCATGTGTTTGAACTCGTGGCTCAGGAAATCCGGTTCGCGCTCAAAACCCGGTGGGGATACAAGATCGGCATCGTCAGCGATCTTGTCGTCATCACCGCGACGTTCGTGTTGATGTTTTACTTCCAGTCGTCCTATGGATTGCAGGATTTTTACGGCGTTAGCGAGCAAACCGCGAAAGTGCTCTATTTTCTCGGCTTCCTGTTTTGGCAGTTTGGCACGCTCGCGCTCGGCTTTTGTTCCTCGATGATTTCCAACGACGCCCGCTCCGGCATTTTGGAACTCGAAGTCCAAAGCGGCTATCCGGTGCCGCTGCTCGTCCTGGTGCGCATGGCCGCCAATTTGCTGTTGAACCTCGTCATCGTCGTCGCGCTCGTCGTCGTGTTTTACTTCCTCTCCTCGATTTCAATGAAGGAGATCGGCTTCGTACTGCTGGCTTGTTTGTTGAGCGTTCCCGCCATTCTCGGCATGTTTGGCATCGGATTGCTCGTTGGCTGCGTGAGCTTGAAAGAAAAGGGCACCAACTCCATTACCCTCATTTTGCAAGCCGTGCTGCTGTTTTTAGGAAACGTGTCCACACCCATCTACTTTTCCGTCCAGCACGCGATTCCATTTGCCGACGGCATCGAAATTGTCCGGTCTTTGTATGTGGGCATGCCGGTCGCGGCATGGCTCCCTTGGGCTTATGTATTGGTCAACGCGTTGTGGCTTGGCGCCGGTTTGTTCCTGTTTGGACGCGCCTTGCACCATGAGCGTGTATACGGGACGTTCGACACGTATTGAGTAACATTTGAAGGATCCGTTTTTAGAAGTTTTTGCGTTTTGGTGCAAAAACTTCTTTTTTTTACGAGTTTTTGCGATTGAGTGCAAAAACTTTTAGGCAATCATGAAAAAAGCCCGCATTTGCGGACTTATAGGTTTATTTTGTCGAATCTGAGCGAATGTAATGAGAGGAGCGTCCTTTTCCTTTGCGATGAAGCGTGCCATCGTCGACTAATTTCTTTAGCGCGGCTTCGATAGAAGAACGAGCTACACTTGGGCAATTTTCCACCACGTCTTTTTTTGTAAAGGTTCCCAAAGTACTTATAGCATAATTTTTGACAATATCATAGACGGTGCTTCGTTTACCGCTTTTCTCACTGATTGTCAGTCTTTCTTCAAATTCGCGATAGCACTTTAGAAGAATGCCTAACATATATTTAATGAAAGGGGTAGGATCATTCGCCCCTTCGTGCCATCCTGCATCCGCTTGCTCTAAAGCTTGATAATACGCCTCTTTCGTATCCGCGATTTCCTTTTCGATACTAATATACTTCCCGACCATATATCCGTTCCGATAAAGCAATAATAACGTCAACAGATGGCTCATTCGACCGTTTCCATCATGAAATGGATGGACACACAAAAAGTCGAAAATGACACAGGGAATCAAAATGAGAGGATCGACAATTTCAAGATCCAGCGCCTTCTGGTAATTGTCACAAATTTGTTCAATCTCGTTGGGCGCGGTTTTGTATTTTCCCCCATAAGAAAACGGGGTATATTGAAGTAAGTCGCGATGCAGCTGCAAAATATAATTGGAACGAAGCGGGATATATTCATAGCTGGAATGAATGATGTTCAAAACATTTCGATAGCCCAAAATTTCTTTTTCATCGTGATTTCTAGGCGTTGTTTTGTTTTCGACGAGTTGCAGTAAACGGGAACGAGTCGTGACAATGCCTTCGATTCGGTTGGAACTTTCTGTACTTTGAATCATCGCCACTTCAATGAGGCGTTGGAGTTCTACAGGTTCCTGTTGAAGGAATAACGCCTGTCTTCCTTTGTATTCATGGATTTTCGCGACATAAGATAAGATCTCATGATCCCAGGTTTTATTTTTTAAATCGCTATAATCAAAATCTCGCATAGTTTCTCCTTTTTTTCTCCCAAGTCCTTATTGTTTCTCCTAATTATACATTTAATTTAGGAGAAAAAAGAAAAAGCCCGCGATTGCGGACTTTGAGTAACCGGAAATTTTCCATTCACACTGTGATCTCGATTTGATTGTTCTCGAAACCGAGGACGCAGCTCTCATAGTAGCCGTCGCCCGTCGTGCGCGGCCCGCTGATGATCTCGTAGCCGTCGTTTTTTAGCCTGTCCGTCAGCTCGTCCACCGCTTCTTTGGAACCAAGCGCGAACGTCACATGCGCCAGACCCGTGCGGTTGAGCGGCTTAGGCAAATCGTCCAGGACCTCCTTGTTCATGATTTCCAGCCGGGCGCCTTCGTCAAAGCTTAAAAAGTAGGAACGAAAGCCCGTTTTCTCGTTGTGGTAGAGGTCGTTGGCCGTGGCGTTGAAGTACGTTTCAAAAAACTGTTTCGCGCCTTCCAGGTCTTGAAAGTAAATGGCCGTGTGTTCAATTTTCATATTCATTCTCCTTTTTCTTTCTTCTCGTTTACAATTCGTGGGCGATTGGCTTCATCGCCTCGAACGTGTGAAAATGGGTGAAGCCCATCGACTTGAGCTCTTGTTTGACGTCCTCGATCTGGTTGCCCACGTATTGTTTCGTGTGCGCGTCGCTGCCAATCGTGATAATCGTGCCGCCCAGGTCATGGTACAAACGCAAAATATCCCGCGACGGCATCAAGTCGTCCAAACCATACTGGAACGAGGATGTGTTCACCTCGATGCCTTTGCCATCCGCGATCACCTTTTTTAAAATTTTCTCAAGCAGCGGCTTCACTTGCTCGAACGGGTAGCGCCCCTGCTTGTCGTAGCGCACGATCAAATCGAGATGGGACAACACGCTGTAATGGGAAAACCGGGACATCACGTCGTACAAATACGAATAATAATGCTCGTTGTACTCTTTTTGCGAACGCCCTTTTTGAAAGTCCTGCGTCCAAAACTCCAAGTCGTCGATTTGATGGATCGACAATAAGACGAAATCAAGCGGATACGTTTCGAACAAGCGCTCGAACGCGTCCACCGTATGGAGCTGGACGCCAAACTCCAGCCCTTTTTTGATCGTAATCTGGGATCCGTACACTTGTTGCAGTTTCTCCAGCTCGTCAAAATACGCCGGATAGTCGACATTCAAAACGGCATCCTTAGGACGATTTGGATCGTCCCGGTCGTACTTTACGCCATAGTCGACGTGGTCGGTTACGCAAATCTCCTTTAGACCAAGCTGGATGGCGTCTTTCACAAGATCTTCCAGCGGGTAAATCGAATCGTCGCTGTACGCGGTATGCAAATGGTAGTCTGTCTTCATAAGTCTTCCTTTCTTTCCATCGTTCTTTTTTTCAAAGCGTCGATCGCGATCGTGAACAGCCCGTCCCAAACAAACGGTGCCATGTCCGGCACCCAATCCAAACAAGGCCGGTAGGAAAGCGGGACGGTTCGCCAATGGATCGCCGCCCGGACGCCTGTTTCATCGAAAATCGCGATGACGGCCGGCGCGACCACGCAAGCCAGCGTTTCAACGAACCGGTCGATCGAGCGCGGCTCGAAAGGCAAATAGCGCAATTCGCCCGCGAAGTGCCGATGCCCGTTGTAAAGCCGCCCGTTTAAAACAAGACCGCATCCAACCGGCGCGTTTTCCGGCAGGAAAAGAAACGCCACATTGGCACAGCGCCGCGCTCTTGCATACCCGATACAAGCGCAGTTGACATCGTTTTCAATCCGGCATTCGACAGAAAACCGCGCCTCGATCGCAGCCTTCAAGTCGACGCCCAAAAGCTGTTTCAAGTCGCCAACCTCCAAAACGCCATGCGAGCAAACACCCGGAAAACTCAAGACGACCAAATCGACGAGCGGATCGCGCAAACACGCCCGCCCGATGCATTCCAGCAGGAAATCCAGCGTGATTTGCCCGCTTTCGACGCGCTCTTCCTCCACGACGTTTCCATCCAGCGCCAAAATCCGGTAAGAGAGGCATTCCAGTGCCTGCTTTTGGAGCATGACGCAAAGAATGTGGCTTCGATCGGGATTTAAAACGTAACGCTTGGAAGGGCGTCCGCCCGTGGAACCGGCCACGCCCGGACAGATGATATCGCCATGTTCGAGCAGTTTGGCCAAATGCTTGGTCAGTCCCGCCAGCGAAAGGGCGCTTTCACGCGCGAGTTCGGTTTTCGTCCACGTGTTTTTGTCGTAAAACAAATTGCGGGTTTCGATCCATTGATTCATTGTTTCGCCTACTTTCGATACTTTGTGTTAAAAGCTAGTTTCATTATAGCACCTCATGCTTTCATTTCAATATCGAACGCGGCAAGTAAATTTCTTTCCATCCCTGTGTTGATTTTGTATACTGAAACCATGAACAAAGAAGAGAAGAAGAAAAAAATCAAGACGTTGTTCGATCAAGTCAACGATTATTTCATCAAGGAGTACTTTGACGTGGACAGCGACAACGATCTGGACGTCAAAATCGAGGTGCTGGAAGATTTGCTCGCGGGAAAGAAGCCGTATGAAATCGCCAGATACGATGACGTTTTGGAAAAATACCCGGAACACGAACAATTTGTGCACGGGGACATTCAAGACTTGCTGAACAAACTGTAGAAAGAGAGGAAGGAACCGAAATGACGATTCATCAAAACATTTTAGAGCTGGTTGGCGGTACGCCGCTTGTCGAGCTCTCAAAAATCGAAAAAGAGGAAAACCTGGGGGCGCGGGTCGTCGCCAAAGTCGAGGCGTTCAACCCGGCAGGCAGCGCGAAAGACCGCATCGCGCTCAACATGGTGGAAACGGCCGAAAAAGAAGGCTTGCTCAAACCCGGTGCGACCATCATCGAACCAACTTCCGGCAATACCGGGATCGGTTTGGCGCTCGTATGCGCCCAGCGCGGGTACCATCTGATTTTGACGATGCCGGACACCATGAGCGTGGAGCGGCGCAACCTCATTAAAGCGTATGGCGCGCAAGTCGTACTCACGCCAGGGGCCGAAGGCATGAAAGGCGCCATCGCGAAAGCGGAACAGCTCGCCAAGGAAATTCCGGGATCGTTTATTCCAAGCCAGTTCGCCAATATGGCCAACCCGCAAAAGCACTATGAAACGACCGGGCCGGAAATCTGGAACGACACGGATGGACACGTGGACATTTTCGTCGCCGGCGTCGGCACCGGCGGCACGCTGAGCGGCACCGGAAAGTATTTAAAGGAGCAAAATCCAAATGTGAAAATCGTCGCGGTCGAACCGGAAGGCTCCCCGCTGCTGTCCAAAGGCTACGCTGGCCCGCATAAGATCCAGGGCATCGCGGCCGGATTCGTTCCAAAGACGCTCGACACATCCGTGTACGATGAAGTCATCACGGTCAGCGACGAACAGGCGTTCGACACCGGACGCCGGCTCGCCCAAAAGGAAGGGCTGCTTGTCGGCATTTCCTCCGGCGCGGCCGCCCAGGCCGCCATCGAGCTGGCGAAGCGCCCGGAAAACAAAGGCAAGATGATTGTCGTGCTGCTTCCTGACACGGGCGAACGCTATTTGTCGACGCAAATGTTCGCCGAGCAAAAATAAAGAAAGGAAAACCGTCCATTCCGAGAGAATGGACTTTTCTTTGACACGAAACAATAAAAAACAATAAAAACTATCTTGAAATCAATAATAAATAGGATATAATAAAAGTACAAACAAAGGAGGCCGCCTATGCCAGAAAACCATCCACTCGATTCCCGCATCGAAGTCTTGAAAGAAAAAATGCTTTCCGCGCCCCGTTTCGCGTCCATCGAACAGGCGCGCATCATTACGCGAATTTATCAGGAAAACGAGGAACTTTCCGTTCCGAAAAAACGGGCCCTTTCCTTAAAGGCCGCGCTCGAAGAGCTGGAAATCGGCGTCGAACCCGAAGAGCTTATCGTAGGAAACCGGACAAAAGGCGTCCGCTACGGCGTCGTGTTTCCCGAATCGGGCTGCTCCTGGATCGACCGGGAATTTGAAACGCTGCCCACCCGGCCCCAGGACCGCTTTCTTGTGAAAGAAGAGGAAATCAAGGAGTTTCGGGAAACGATTTATCCGTACTGGAAAGGCAAAAGCATGGAGGATGTCATTCGCCAGCGCGATGGACAGCACATTGACGCGATCGCTAAAGTCGTGAAAATCAACCAGAAAGACCACGCCCAGGGCCACATTTGCCCGGATGTGAAACGCTGGCTCGAAAAAGGACCGGCCGGCCTGAAAGCCGAGGCGCTCCAAAAGCTGGAAACGTGCGCCGAAGACGAACGCGAGTTTTACGAATGCGTCGTCCTCGTTATGGAAGGCGCGATCCATTTCATGAACCGCTACCACGATTTGATCTTGTCGATGGACCGGGAACAGGAATTGACCGAAGTCGCGGCGATTTGCAAAAACCTGAGCGAGCGCGGGGCGCGCACGTTCCACGAGGCCGTGCAGTCGATTTGGTTTTTGTTCGTGATTCTTCACATGGAATCCAACGCTTCCTCGTTCTCGCCCGGGCGCATGGATCAGTATTTGTATCCGTTTTACGAACGGGACGTGGCCCAGGGACGAATCGACAAGGATCGGGCGCTCGTCCTGCTGGAGTGCTTGTGGCTGAAATTCAATCAAATCGTCTATTTGCGCAATCAAAATTCGGCAAAGTATTTTGCCGGGTTCCCGATCGGGTTCAATATCGCGCTTGGCGGCGTGGACGCGCAAGGAAAGGACACGTACAACGAGGTGTCCCTGCTTTGCTTGCAGGCGCAATACGATCTTGGACTGCCGCAGCCAAACCTGAGCGTCCGGCTTCATAAACACACTTCCTCCGAGCTGATGCAGGCGGCCATTCAAGTCGTGGCCAAAGGATCGGGCATGCCGCAGTTTTTCAACGACGAGGCCATCATCCAGACGATGCACGACGACTTAGGCATCGCCATCGAGGACGCCCGCGACTACGCGATTGTCGGCTGCGTCGAGCTGACGACGCACGGCAACAATCTCGGATGGTCGGACGCGGCGATGTTCAACTTGAACAAGGCGCTGGAGCTGACGCTCAATCATGGCGTGTGTTTGCTGACGGGTGAGAAAATCGGGCTGGATCTTGGCGGTCTGGACACGTATGGCTCGTTTGCCGAGCTGGAACAGGCGTTTCAGACGCAAGTCGACTATTTTATTGACGAAATGATGAAGGCCGAGGAAGTCGTGGAGCAGGCGCATCAGGATTGTTTGCCGACCGCGTTTTTATCGAGCGTGATCGACGATTGCCTGGAAGTTGGAAAAGACGTGACGCGCGGCGGTGCCAAGTACAACTTGTCCGGCATCCAGATGATTCAAATCGCCAATCTGGCGGATTCGCTTGCCGCGCTCCAAAAGCTCGTATACGACGAGCGTCGCATTGAAGCGGTTGATTTGCTCGAGGCGCTGCGCACCGATTTCAAAAACGACCGCGTCATGCAGACGATGCTCCAAAACAAAGTGCCAAAATACGGCAACGACGTGGACTGGGTCGACGCCCACGGCGCGAAATGGGCGGCCTATTTCCGCGAAAAGATGAAACAATACACAAACTACCGCGGCGGGCCGTACCATACGGGCATGTATACCGTATCCGCCCACGTGCCGATGGGCGAAAACGTGGGAGCCAGCCCCGACGGCCGCAACGCGAAAACGCCACTCGCCGATGGAGGCATGTCGCCGGTATACGGCCGCGACTTGTCCGGGCCGACCGCCGTGCTCAAATCGGTATCGAAAATGCAGGATTCGTGCACGACCAACGGCGGTCTGCTCAATATGAAGTTTTTGCCGTCGTTTTTCCAAACCCAGACAGGAAGAAACAAGTTTGAAAACTTCCTGCGGGCGTTTGTCGATTTGGAAATTCCGCACATTCAATTCAACGTCGTCAACCGGGCCGACTTGCTGGATGCCAAAGCGCACCCCGAACGGCACCAGTCGCTGACGATCCGCGTGGCGGGGTACACGGCGTACTTTGTGGAGCTGGCCGGAAAGCTGCAAGACGAGATCATCGAGAGAACAAGCTATGCCGACATCTAAAGGACTTGTGTTCGACATTAAGCGGTTCGCCGTCCACGATGGCGACGGGCTGCGCACGACGGTTTTTTTGAAAGGGTGCCCGCTGCGTTGCCAATGGTGTCAAAATCCGGAAGGACTCGACGCCTGCCGCCATCCGGTTTTTCTGGCATCCAAATGCATTGGCTGCCAACGGTGCGCCGCGTGTCCGGGCGTCGAACACGATGGAAAGCGGCCGCGGTTTTTGAAGACCGGTGTGGATGAAGCGGTCGACGTTTGCCCGTCGTCAGCCATCGTGTACGATTCGAACTGGTACGATGTCGACGCGTTGATGGCGCAAATCCAAAAGGACGCGGTATTTTTCCGGCATGGCGGCGGGGTGACGTTTTCAGGCGGCGAGCCGTTTTTCCAGGCGCCGTTCGTCCTGGAAATGTTGAAGGCGTGCCGGCAGGCGGGCATCCACACCGCGATCGAGTCGAGCTTTTATACGAGTCCGGAAGTCGTGGAGCGGGCGCTGCCGCTCCTGGACAGGATCTTTTGCGACTTGAAGCTGCTGGATGACGAGGCCCACCAAAAGGCGACGGGCGTCAGCAACGCGGTGATCAAAAAAAATATCGAGACTTTGTTGCGAAGCGAAAAGCGAAGCCAGGTCGTGATTCGGACGCCGCTCATTCCCGGAATCACGGGGACGGTCGAAAACGTGCGGGCCATCGCGCGATTCATTAGCGCCATCGACCCGGAAGTCCGGTACGAGTTGCTCAACTACAATCCGCTGGCGCCAAGCAAGTACGCGTTGTATGAAAATCTGGAGTATTCGCTGACAAATGCCAAGCCGTTTTCCAAAGCGGAAATGGAACGGCTGATGCAGGCCGCCAGGGAAGGCGGCGTCAAACATATCATAATGGAATAGGAGGAGCACAACATGGAATTCATTATTGATACAGTAAATATCGAGGAGATCAAGGACGCGATCGACCATATGCCGATCGTGGGCGTGACAAGCAATCCGAGTATCGTGAAAAAGACGCACCCGGCCGACTTTTACGACCATATGCGTCAAATTCGCTCGATTATCGGGAAGGAGCGCTCGCTTCACATCCAGGTCATTTCAAAAACGGCCGACGAGATGGTGAAGGAGGCGCACCGCATCCACGAGGAAATCGACCCGGACGTGTTCATTAAAGTGCCTGTTTCCTACGAAGGGCTCAAAGCGATCCAAATGTTGAAAAAAGAAGGCGTGAAAGTGACGGCGACGGCCGTGTACGACGAGATGCAGGCTCTTATGGCGTTGGCGGCGGGCGCCGACTACATCGCGCCATACGTCAACCGGATTGGCAATTTGGGCAACGATCCATACGAGCTGATCGCCAACGTGAGCGACCGGATCGACCATGACGGCTACGACTGCAAGATCGTGGCGGCCAGCTTCAAAGGCGTGCGCCAAATTCGCGAGGCGCTCGACGCGGGGGCGCAAGCCATCACGGCGCCGGTCGAGATTTTGAAGCAGGTGTTCAAAAATCCGAGCATCGACAAGGCGGTGGACGACTTCAACGCGGACTGGTATTCGATGTATGGCGAAGGCGTTGGTCTTTGCGATTTGAAATAGAGTGAAAAGCCCCGGGAAAACGCGGGCTTTTTTTGCGCCTCGAAAAAAAAAACCATTTCGCGGCGGCGCTGGAAAATGGCAAGGGAAAATCTAGCGGGTTTGTTTGCTTGGTGTGGTGTGGTCGACCAAATCCTGCAGGGAAATCGACTTGAGGTAGTCTTGCGTGACTTCGCTCAAGCCTTCCCACATCCATTTGATCATGCACTGGTTTTCGCGGTCGCAAAGGTGGTTTCCGGTTTCCAGGCAGGAAACGGGAAGCATGCATTCCTCGGTGGCGGAAAGAATATCGTAGACGGAAATCGTGCGCGGGTTTTCGATTAGACGATACCCGCCCTGGGATCCGCGGTTGGAACTGAGCATATGCGCCTGGTTGAGTGGAATGACGATTTGCTCCAAATATTTTTTTGAAATTCCCTGTCGATTGGCGATTTCTTTTAAGGACACAAACCCCTCGTCCTGATGCTGCGCCAGATCAATGATCAAGAGCAGCGCGTATCTTCCTTTCGTTGAGATTTTCATGGCGGCTCCTTTTATTGTATGTATTTGTTGACTTCGTGTTCGTTAATGAGCATGATGACGCCTTCGATGATGAGGCATACGCCGACGAGCTGAAGAATAAACGCCAGCGTCTGGATCGGCCGCAGCAGGATGATGACGCCGACAACGAGCGTCACGAGGCTGACGATGAACGTCCAGATCCAGTTTTCAAAGCCGTGGTCTTTCAGCAAGAACGCTTTTTGCATTTGCATGACCGAATTCAAAACCAAAATGATGCCGGCCAAAACGGGAAGGATGGCGACAAGCGACTCGGGCGAGAAAATCATGAACCCGCCAATCAGGGCGCAGGGAACGCCGGTAAAGAGCGGCACGGAGCTGACGGTTTGGCGCTTCATGAAATAGACGTAAAGCTCGTACACGCCATACGCGAGCAGAACCCCGCCAATGACGCGCGCCGACATCGTCAGGATGCTTTTGTTAAAAAAACAAAGAATAAGACCAAAAACCATATATATAATGGCGAATAAACGCAGTTGTGAATTTGCCTGCTTAAAAAAATTGTACATGAGAATCCTCCTGACTTGATTATAAAGGCATCTTTGAAAAATCACCTTTGAAATGCTTTAGGGCCTAAACCGATTTCGATTTGGGGTATACTAGGAGCAAGAGGTGAGGAAAAATGAAATGTGCAATTTTAATGGATAATGGATTTGAGGAACTGGAAGCGATGGGGCCGATCGCCTTGCTGCGGCGCGGCGGTGTCGATGTTGACGTGGTTAGCGTCGAGGGCAACGAGGTGACCGGCCGTTTTGGCGTGACGTACTCGCCAGCCGTGCCAATGGACGACTACGATTTCGATTCGATCGACTGCCTGATCGTTCCGGGTGGCCCGCACTATAAAAAGCTGGAAACGAACGACAAAGTGAAAAAAGTGATTCGCAAAGTGTTTGAGGATGATTCCAAGGTGCTGGCGGCGATTTGCGCGGCGCCGACGGTTTTAGGCAAGATGGGCTTGCTGGAAGGAAAAAACTACACGTGCTTCGAAGAGATGAACAAGGATTTTGGCGGACAGTACCACTATGACTACACCGTGACGGATGGTAATTTGGTGACAGGCATCTCGGCGGCCGCGGCGGAGGAGTTCGCTTTCGCGATTATGGAAAAGCTTTGCGGCAAAGAGCATACCGACCACGTCAAAGCCTCGATTTATTATGACGCCGCTCATTGAGTATTTTCAAAAAGGGGCTTCGAAAGACTCGCGGGCGCTCGGTGTCGAGATCGAGCATTTCGTGTTGAATGAGACGACCGGAAAGCCGATGCCGTACGACGAGATCGCGCAGCTGCTCGAGTTTCTTGAGCCAATTTACGACAAGGCGTATTACGAAGAGGGGCGTCTGATCGCGCTGGAATCCAAAACGACGCTCATTACGCTGGAGCCCGGCTGCCAGCTGGAGCTTTCGTTTCGCTACACGCCATCGCTCGATCAAATCCGCGACTGGTACGAGGAGGCGATGGAGCCGATTTTCGCGTTTGTCAACGAGCGAGGCTATCGAATCGCGTATTCGGGTGGTTTGCCGACGATTCCGGTTGCCGACGTGCCGCGCATTTTGAAAAAGCGGTACGAGTTGATGGAAAAATGGTTTGAAACGACGGGCACGCGGGGACGCGAAATGATGAAGGGAACCGCGGCGGTTCACGTTTCCATCGACTATGGCGACGAGGCGGATTTCGTGAAGAAGTATGCGATGGCCAACTATTTGCATTTGATGCTGTCGTTTTTAACGAGCAACACGCCGATGTACGAAGGAAAGCCGAACGCGGATGTGTTTTTGCGGGATTCGATTTGGGAGCATACGGATTCGCGGCGGTCGGGCTATATGCCAAAGGCGCTGGACGCCGATTTTGGCTTCGCGGCGTACGCAAACTGGGTCGAGCAAATGCCGCTTGTCGTGATGAACGACGGGGTGCGCATTACCGACGCCGGGCAGAGGACTTGTATGCAGGTGGCCGAAACGTATGGATGGAATGAAACGGTGATCGCGCATTACTTGTCGATGGTTTTCCCGTTTGTGCGTCTGAAGCGGTTTATCGAGATTCGCTCGGCGGACTGCATGCCGCTAGCGTGGACGCTGTCGTATTGCGCGCTGATCAAAGGGCTGTTTTACGACAAGGACAACGTGGTGTTTTATAGCGGGAAGGCCAGCGCCTGCACGATAGATACGCTGCATGCGTACAAGCGGTGTATCGAGCGCGATCAATGGGACGCGAAAGTGTATGGCGACACGCTGGCTGGCGCGCTTGGCACACTGCTGGAGCGGGCGGCGCGTGGACTGGACGCGAAGGAGCGGGCGTATTTGACGCGCTTTGAGCGACTCGTGGCCGAACGCCGGCATATTTTTGAAGAAAGCGGAGAAAACGATGGATGAATTAAGAAAATTTAAAAAATACATTGACAAGCATTGGATCGAAAGCAAGGAGAGCGCTTTGAAAATCACGATGGCGATTCAAAACAGCGAGTTGAACGCGGGCAATGGCAACTACACGCGCACGCTTCATGTGCCGAAGTTTTTTGACCGGGACGACAAGGCACGGTTCGAGCATATCGTGGAGCAGACGTACGCCATCTTTCGAAAGGTGATTGTCGCGTATCGAAGCGACGCGCGGATCCGGGCGCTTTTTCCGTTTTCCAAAGAGCTAGAGGAGCTGATTTTGCTGGAGCCGCAATATCCGGTCCCGATTCCGATTTGCCGTATCGACATTTTCTTTGACGAGAATATGAAGGATTTTTACTTTTGCGAGTTCAATACGGATGGAACGAGCGCGATGAATGAGAACTGGCGGCTCAACGCGCTGCTGGAACTCAACAACGCGTATACCGCGCTGAAACCGCATGTGGAGGTTTTGGAGCTGATGGAAACGTGGATCGACGCGTTTTTAAAGACGTATCATGAAACGGCAAACGCGAAGGAGAACCCGAACGTCGCGATTGTCGACTTTTTGGAAAAGGCGTACTTGAGCGAGCTTTACCAGTTCGAGGACCGGTTTCGCAAGCGGGGGCTCGTGTGCGAGGTGGTCGATATCCGGGATTTGAAATACGATGGAACGCGTCTTGTCAGCCAAAAGACGGGAACGCCGTTCGATGTCGTATACCGGCGGGCGGTCACGAAGGATGTCATGGAGCACTACGACGAATTGAAAGACGATTTCATTGCGTGCGTCAAGGACGCCAATGTCGTGTTGATTGGGGCGTTCCAAACGCAGCTTGTGCATCACAAATGCATCAACCAGGTGCTGTTTGACGAAACGATGCGCGGCTATTTGACGAAAGAGGAGTGCGCGTTTCTCGACAACCACATGCCAAAGACGCGCGACTTGACGCTGGCGGTCGCCAACGAGATCGTTTTGCAGAAGGACAACTGGATCATCAAGCCGAAGGACTCGTATGCCGCCAAAGGCGTGTGGGCGGGCTGCGACTTGGATCAGCATCGCTGGGCGAAAGTGCTTTTTGACTTTGTCGACAAGGACTATATCGCGCAAGAGTACATTCCGCCGTTCAAATCGGAAAATATCGACCTGGTCAATCACGACCATTGGATGATGTATTCGAACCTGACGGGTTTATACACGTACAATGGCGTGTTCGCGGGTGTGTACTCGCGGATGAGCGATTCGGGGATCATTTCCACGCAGTACAACGAGAAGACGGTGGCGACGCTGTTTTTGCGAGGAAACCAGGATTGAAGCGGGATAGAAAAAAGTTGAAATGAGCCGGAGCGAATGCCTTTCTCCGGCTTTTTTGAGCGCGAAAAAAAAACGCCGTCCGGCGGATGGCGTGATTGTTCAAATGGCGCGCTCGATAGGGCTCGAACCTACGACCCTCAGAATCGGAATCTGATACTCTATCCAACTGAGCTACGAGCGCGTTTACTCATCTATTATAATCCAAAGTTTGAATTTTGCCAAACGTTTTCTTCTTATCTTGTATTTGACATGGAGAAAATGGTATAAAAGAGGATGGAAATAAGAAAGTGAGGTTCTATAATGGCAAAGAAAATCATTCAGGTTGAAGAAAAAGTGCCATTTAAAATGCTGATTCCTCTCAGTATTCAGCATTTGTTCGCCATGTTTGGAGCAACGGTGCTCGTGCCGTTCTTGTTTGGGATCAATCCAGCCATCGTTTTATTGATGAATGGAATCGGAACGTTGTTGTTTATTTTCATCACAAAAGGAAAGGCGCCCGCTTATCTCGGCTCGAGTTTCGCGTTTTTGGCGCCGGCCAATGTGGTTATCGCGCAGTTTGGCTATCCGTACGCGCTCGGTGGATTCATCGCGGTTGGATTTGTTGGCTGTGTTTTGTCTTTTGTTATAAAAAAATTTGGTGTGAAGTGGATCGACATCGTCCTGCCGCCCGCGGCGATGGGACCGGTTGTCGCGTTGATTGGCTTGGAACTGTCCAGCTCGGCGGCCAGCACGGCTGGCTTGCTTGATGAAGTCGTCAACATGAACAACGTCATCGTGTTCCTGGTGACATTGCTTGTGGCGGTCATCGGCAGCGTCTGCTTTAAAAAGTTTTTCTCGGTCATTCCGATTTTGATCGCGGTCGTCGTAGGCTATTTGACGGCGGTATGCGTTGGGATCGTCGACTTTTCGCCGGTTATGGAAGCGCCGTTGTTCGCGATGCCGGACTTCACGATGCCACAGTTCAATTTGGATGCGATTTTGATGATTTTGCCTGTCGTGCTCGTTATTATTTCAGAGCATGTGGGGCATCAAGTCGTGACGAGTCAAATCGTCGGACGGGATTTGATCAAAGATCCGGGGTTGGATAAAACGTTGTTTGGGGATAACTTCTCCACGATGATTTCCGGTTTCCTCGGTTCCGTGCCGACGACGACGTATGGGGAAAACATTGGCGTCATGGCGCTGACGGGTGTCTACAGCGTGCAGGTTATCGCAGGGGCGGCGATCATGTCGATCATTTGCTCCTTTATCGGACCGCTGGCCGCTTTGATTCAAACGATTCCCAATCCGGTTATTGGCGGAATCTCCTTTTTGTTGTATGGAATGATTGGCGTTAGCGGATTGCGGATTCTTGTGGACGAGCATGTGGATTACGCCAACAGCGTCAACATGATGCTGACGTCGGTCGTTTTCGTGGTCGGACTTTCCGGCGTGACGATCCAGTTTGGCAATATCGCGTTGACGGGAATGGTTTTGGCCGCGCTGGTCGCGATGATCATGTCGTTGGCGTTTTACTTGTTCGCCAAGTTCAAGTGGCTGAACGAGGCGAGCGAAGAACCGAAAGATATGCTTTAAAAAATTGGAAAGATAAGAATGTAGCTGGAAAGACCGGCTGCATTTTTTTTGTGCGCGAGAAGCACATCACAAGAAGTTCCGGATGGACTTTCTTATAATCTATGTATGTAAGGAGAGGTCGTATGAATACAGTAACGAAAGAACAAAGCCATAAAATCATGCTCGGCTGCTACTTTGTGATGTTCACAATCGCCGCTTATGGCTTGTCGCTGGCAACCATCCAGCAGCCTATGCTGAACGCGATGGGCGGGGGATCGTATTTTTCCTTGATTACGTTGATTGCCGCGATTTGTATGACAATCATGACACCGATCGGTGGCCGTTTGATCGACGGCTTGGGAAATAGGAAAGTCACGTTGTATGGTGGCGTCATTTCCTTGGTGACCGGATTGATCATGGCGTTTATTCCGAACTTATGGATCTTTTTAATTGCCCGAATCCTTTTTTCCATGGCGCAGGGCGCCATTTCCTCGGTGCCGTACATTTTGGCGCGGGAAGTGAATCCGGTGGAAGACCAAAACAAAATCTTTGGTATGCTGGCGACGATTTTGGCCGTTGGCAGCTTCGTGGGTTCGTGGCTGGCTGGAAATTTGATGCAGTACGGTTTTATGTGGGCGGCGGTCGCCTTCCCGTGTCTGACGTTGATTCCGGGAATCTGGCTTATCGTGAAGAACATGTACAACGACGCGCACGAAGGCGGATTGAAGATGGATTGGCTTGGCGTGGTGCTGCTTGTCGTTTGCTTGAGCACTTTGCTGCTGTCCATGAACTTTGGCACGAAGATGGGCTGGTACAACGGATGGATCCTGGCTGGCTTCCTGGTTGGCTTTAGCAGCTTGCTTGCTTTGATCGCCTGGGAAAACAAAGCGGGAACGCCGCTGATTCCGATGACGTTGTTCCGTTCGAAAGAATATGTCTTGCTGCTTGGAATCACGTTTGCGGGCGTGTTTTACATGATCGCGATCAACAGCTATTTGCCGATGGCTGTGCAGACGATTTTGGAGGCGGGTTCTTCCACGTCGGGCGTGCTTCAGCTTCCAAAAACGATTGTTATGGTTCTCGTGCCAACCGTCCTTGGTGTCTGGGTTGGAAAGAAGAAATCCCATACGTGGATGGCGCTCGCGCTTTCCTGCGTGTTTGTCATCATTCCGTGCGGGCTTCTCGTTTTCATGGGCGTTCGAATGCCGGTATGGTTTATTATGCTGATGGTTGGTCTGACGGGTCTTTCCGACGCGTTGCGCTCGGTTAGCGCCACGCCGGCTGCGCAGGAGATTTTGAATCCGGCGGATCTGGGAATCGGAACGTCCATGATTGGGTTCACGATCACGCTGGCGAACTCCATTGCCGCGACGGTGGATGGAATCGCGTACGATTCCTTGTCGGCTTCCATTCCGGGTATCGTGGGAATGAGTCATGGAATCGACACGACGTTTTTGATTTCGGCGGGAGTCGGCGTCATTGGCTTGCTGCTGACGGTTTTGTTCTTCCGGCCGATGTTGAGAAAACGGGCGCAGAAAACCGGCGATACGACGAAATAGAAAAAGATAGTCTGGAGCGAAAGCTTCAGGCTTTTTTCGTGGCAAAGAAAAAGCCGGATCCAGCCGGCTTAAACCAATTCTTTTTTGAGAGGACTGGAGGAATTGGGTTCCAGTTTTTCGATTTTTTGGTGGAGCCGGGCGAGCGTGCGGACGTTTTCCTCGGCGAGCACGGGATTGGTTTGTGTCTCGGGTTCGTATTCGAGCAAGTCGCCGGGCTGGCAGCGGAGCACTTCGCAAATTTTGTTTAAGGTGGAAAACCGGATGGCGTTCACCTTGTTGTTTTTGATTTTCGACAAGTTGGCCTGGGTGATGCCGACTTGTTCGGCGAGCTCCTGCAGCGATATTTTTCGTTCCACCATGATTCGGTCCAATCGAAGAATGATCATTGTTTTCCTCCTTTAAATGAGTCCATCGACGTCTTGTTGCAGATGGATGCCGGACTGAAAGTAGGTGGACAAGGCGATGAGCAGCAGGCCTAAGACAAGGCTTTCAAAAGACCAGGCAATGTCATAAGACGGTGTGGATAAGTTGGGCAGGTTGAGCAGAAAACTAAAACCAAATTGCAGGAAAGGAATGCTTAGAAGCAAAATGCCGGCTTTTTTGATTCGTTCCGCCTGTCCGGTTTGGAAAGCGGAAGCGAGGTTTGTCGCTTCCAGCTCCTTTTTCGTTTGATGAAGCAGTCGGTACAAAAAGTGGAAGCAAAGCGCGTTCAGGGTGCTGGTGAGCAATCCGCAAAGAAGGACAGTTTGTAGTGTCGGAATAGTAATTTCATGGGAACTGAAAAAGCGAAAGACCGGAATGTTCAGTTTCCAAATCTTGACTATGCCATTATACACGTTGGATTGTGATAGATTCCAATTCGCGAAGTCCAGTGTTTCGGCCGCTAATGGTGAATCGAAAAAGGTAGAGGCTAGAACACATACGAGGACAGCGGTACTAAACCAGTAGACGAGCTCAATCACGAGGCAAAGCCACGAGGTGAAGGTGATAAAACGTTTTCTTTTCATAGCGGTTTCTCCTTTGTTGATTTCATTATAACTGAAATTGATTGAAAATCAATTATTTTTTATCGAAAAACGATAAATATTTGTTGATAAGTATATATTAATCGAGCTTTAATATAGAGATGATAGAAAGGAGGGATGGATAATAAATAGAATAAAGTACGGAAAAAGGTGCAAATCAAATCTTAAAAAGCTAGAAAAAGGTACAAGCTATGCTGAAAAGAAAAATATACGATGAACTGGTGCAATGGAAAGAAGAGGATCGACGGGTCGCTCTTTGCTTGATTGGGGCCAGGCAAATTGGAAAAACGGCAATCGTAAAGGAGTTTGCGAAAAACCACTATGAGGAAGTCATTGAATTGAACTTTCTGGAAAATCCGGACGCGAAGAAATTATTTGACGGGTCTTTGCGGGCGGAAGATATTTTATTCAAGCTATCGACGTTTACCCGTCAGGAATTGATTGAGGGGAAAACGTTGATTCTTTTCGACGAGATCCAGGAATGTCCCAGCGCAAGGACAGCCATTAAATTTTTTGTTGAAGATGGTCGATACGATTATATTGAAACGAGTTCGATGCTTGGAGTAAAAATAAAGGAAATCAAATCGTATCCGGTTGGTTTTGAACGGATCGTCAACATGTATCCGTTGGATTTTGAAGAGTTCTTATGGGCGAATGGAATTGGCGCCAAGGTAATTGACTACTTAAAACAGTGCTTTGAGGAAAAAACCATGGTTTCCGAATCCATTCATGATACTTTGAAGGATTTGTTTCACCGGTATTTGATCGTTGGCGGGATGCCAGAAGCAGTCAATACGTATTTGAAAACCAAAAACATGCAGCAAGTGATCAAGGTGCAAGAAGAGCTGATTGATTTGTATTCGAACGATATTCGAAAATATGCTGAAGAATCGCAACGACATGCGATTTTAGAAATTTTTAAGGCAATTCCGTCGCAGCTCGATAATCAAAATCGGCGTTTTAAATTGTCTCAGGTGATGCCGAAAGAAAAAATCAGCCGGCATGAAAATGATTTTTTATGGTTTACACTGGCCGGTATCGCGCTGCCGTCTTACACGTTGCAGGAGCCGCAATATCCGTTCCAGTTGAATGAAAAGCATAACTTGTTCCGGCTGTTTCTTTTTGACACCGATTTGTTGTGCGCGATGAGTTTAGACGATATTCAGTTTATGATTCTCAATGGCGATTTGAGTATCAACGAGGGAAGCATTCTTGAAAATTATTTTGCGACGTAGTTGACGGCCAACGGTTTTCCTTTGTATTACTATAATTCAAAGAAATTTGGTGAACTGGATTTTCTGATTCAAAATGGAAAAGCGCCAACAATCATTGAAGTCAAGTCAGGAAAAGACTATCGAAAGCACGCGGCGATGAATCGAGTGCTCGCCGTAGAAAACTGGCAGTTTCAGGATAAGATCGTATTTTGCGAAGGCAATGTCGAGCAGGATGGAGACATCTTGTATTTGCCATGGTATATGGCGATATTCATTTTGCCACACAAAACGGAATATATCTTTCCGGAGCTCAATCTGGATTTTGATTTGGAGTAAAGGGAGAATACGGAATATTCCCATTGTCTGGCAAGCGGTTTCTCTAGGACCTTATCTTTTTCGACATTTTCTTGTGACGAATTTCAGATGTTGGTCCAGGCTGTTCTTAAACTCGATTTTGGTAAAACCCTTCTTATAGGATAGTGCAGCGATCTTCTGTTTATATTTATACGCGAACCATATAAACAGGTAACGACAATTCCAATCATCCGACATAAAATGAAAAATGCCAAAAATCACTTCATAAGTGTTTTGGCATTTTTTAATTAAAAGTCAGTCCAAGTTATATCTTTTTCCGATTTCCAAAATGTTTTTCCTTGAAAGAAGGGAAACCCTTCGAGAAAATATTTTGTCTCTTTCTGATTCTTGATATGTATGAGACGTGCAAATGAAATTTAGTATCAAACTTATTAAGTATATCAGTTCGATGTTGTGAGGAATGATGGTTTATGATGTAAATATTCATCATAGTTCCATAATGATTTTGATAGATGGAATACGGGTAATGAAATTAGAGAAAGACAACTTATTGGGGCAAGAAGGCTGGGCCATGCCAGTATGACGACAACACAAAAAACGTATTTACATATAATTCAGGAACTTGAGAATAAAGATATTGATCTCGTGATGAGAGCTTTATCAACTCTGGGCTAAATAGAAAAATTGCGACTTATGCTGATGAAGATATGTAAATCGCAAAAAAAAAACAACCTACGAAAAGTGATTTTTGGCGGATAAACGTTTCGTAGGTTGCCTATGGAATAAGTAAATCCGAGCCGTGCTCTTCTTTACGGTTTCATTATAACTTGTCGTTGTGTTTTCGACAATGGCAGACTATTTAACAAGTGTGTAATAGACATTTCTCGCTTTTCCATGCTGTAAAAGCAGGCCGGACTGAACCATCTTTCGAATCAGCCGGGAGGCAGTGGAGGGGCTCGTTCCAAGCAGTTGTTCCGCTTTGGGTCTTGTAATAGAACCGTGTTTTTTTATATAGTCTAGAACTTGTTCTTCGTCTCGGCCAAGTTCTGAAATGAACGAAACCGTTATATTGTCAGATATTTTGGAAGCAAAGTTGGTTTCATCTTTCGCGTTGATATTGGGAAGCGTAATTTTAAAGCTGTTCTTTGTGGTAGATAGGATAGGCTTTTTTAAAGAGCTGTCATATGCCTCCATGATTTTGGTCAATCCGGTACCGTACGCTTCAATTAAATGGAGTCGATAAAACAGATTGGCAAGATTTTGGTTTCTGCAAATCGAAATGCCAGCCATGATGTCTTCCAGTTCAATTCCGGTCAGCAGACCGCCAATGGACACAAGCTCGATTCGATCGTCGTAAATGCTGATCAACGAGCTCGCGCTGAAGGAATAATCCCGATGAACGAGAAGGTTCAGCAAGGCTTCCCGGATGGCGATGATTGGATAATCGCGAACATCGACACGAGAGAGCTTTTCAATCGTCGCGTGAATTTGGTTCCGGAAGTCAATGTAGTCATAAACTTCGTTCATTTGTTTGAGCAGGGAACCGCGAAACTCGCGCCGGTCTTTGAAAACCATTTGGTTGTTTCCTTGAAACACGGCTATTTTAATGGTGTAGGGATTTTGGTCTGACAGAAGTAAAGCGAGATTGCTATAAAGACCATCTGGATCCATGAGCTTCAACGTGCGCATTTGTTGTGGGCCAAACTCCACGTTATGAAATTGAAATTCTTTTTCAGTGGCATTGAATGTGAGCTCCTGGTCCAAACAGCGCATCGTCTCAAAGTGATCTCCATCGGTTTCCTTGATCATCCGGCGAATCGCGGCATCGCTTGCCGGGACTGAAGAATAGCCTTGCCGAACATATACACCTTCTGGCCGCATTCCTTTTTTGGCAATGTAATAGGGACGATCTGTGCCGCGCTGGACGCTGATTTCAATGATTTGTTTGCCCGCTTCTTCGATTGTCTTGTAATGAAGGAACATCGTCACATCTGGTTTGATCGTATCTTGAACCATATTGCTGATTTGCAAAGCCGTCCCATCCGGCTCATCCAATCCTAATACTTCGCCATCATCCCGAACGCCGATATACATTTTTCCTCCGTTACTGTTCGCAAAGGCGATGATTTCTTTTTTGATATCATCCACAACGATGGATTTCAATTCGACGGTTTCGCTTTCCTGATAAGTCATACATCCAACTCCTTTCTAAATTCATGTCTTGTCACCATTATATAGAATCTTATCAAATCTCGTCAATCTATTTGACGAGATTTGACGATATTGACAAGATTTCTGGATTCCGAACTATTAGGAAATGAATATTCTAAATTCGTGACAAGCAAGAAGAAGCAAGTGTTGGATATTTTAAGAGATATATCGAAAGGAAATCCACCGGCTCATTGAATTTCTCTTCCATCTCGGCTATAATCAATTCAGATTGTCGCCATAGCTCAGCTGGATAGAGCAACCGCCTCCTAAGCGGTAGGTCGGAGGTTCAAATCCTCTTGGCGACGCCAGAAAGTGCCGCCGCAAGCCATGTTTGGTTTGCGGCGTTTTTAGATAGATTTACTTATATAAGTTGTTAAAGTTCGTGCTGTGTATTGGTTTTTTCGTGCAAACTATAATATAGTATAATTACCAATATGAAAGGAGAGGAGAACATGGCACACTCTACTACGAATATCAGTATCCGTATGGATTCGGACCTCAAAGCGCAGGCAGATGCGCTATTTAACGAACTCGGTATGAATATTTCTACAGCATTTAATATCTTTGTCCGTCAGTCACTTCGGGAAGGCGGGATACCTTTTGATATTACTCTCAACCAGCCTAACAAGGAGACGATTGCCGCCATGTTGGAGGCAGAAAGGATTGCGAAAGATCCATCCGTGAAAGGCTATACCAATTTGGATGAACTGTTTGCCGATCTTGAAAAATGACAGAGACAAAGTATGTTGTCAAGATCGCCACGCGATTTAACCTTTGTAGCAAGAAGTCCCACACTTCTAAAGTGGGGATGAATTGCGTCCCATTCTATTTGCCAAGAAATAGAAAATAATAGGTTACAATAAAATCAGTCGAAAACAGGAAAGGCCGATAGACTTATGAAGTTCGATAGTAATGCACATTTCGGTGTTTTTGTTATACGATTATCTTGTGCTTGTTGTGAAATATCGAAGAAAAGTATTTGATGATAAAATTTCCAAGAGGACTAAAGAAATATTTGAGTATATTGCTCCCCATTACAATTTAACCTTACAGGAATGGAATCATGATAAAGACCATGCGCATATTCTGTTCAAGGCTCACCCGAAAAGTGAAATAAGCAAATCCATAAACGCATACAAAAGTGCCAGTAGTCGGCTTTTGAAGAAAGAATTTCCGTAAATAAGACAAAAGTTATGGAAACACAGGGGCAGGAAGACAAGCGAAAAAAGAGGTGAAAAACATGGCAAACAAAGCATATAAATTCAGAATATATCCGAATGCTGAGCAAAAGATCTTGTTTGCCAAGACATTCGGCTGTGTCCGATTTATCTACAATAAAATGCTGTCCGATAAAATCAAGTATTATGAAGAAACCAAACAAAAACTAAAGAATACCCCTGCACAATATAAGGCAGAGTTTGAGTGGCTCAAAGAAGTTGACAGTTTAGCGCTTGCCAACGCACAGATGAATCTGCAGAAAGCGTATAACAACTTTTTCAGAAGCCCGAAAACAGGATTTCCGAAATTCAAATCAAAACACAGAAACAGAAATTCTTACACTACAAATAACCAAAAGGGTTCTGTCTCTATTGAAAATGGCTGTATCAAATTGCCTAAAATAGGCTTTGTCAAATTGAAACAGCATAGAAACATCCCGTCCGATTATAAACTGAAATCCGTAACAGTCAGTCAAACTCCGAGCGGAAAATACTATGCAAGCATTTTGTTCGAGTATGAAAACCAAGTACAGGAAACAAAGCCGCACAAATTTTTGGGAATGGATTTTTCTATGCGCGAGCTGTACAAGGACAGTAACGGCAATGAGCCGCAATATCCGAGGTACTACCGTCAAGCGGAAAGAAAGCTGAAACGTGAACAGCGTAAACTTTCAAAAATGGAAAAAGGCTCAAAAAACCGTGATAAACAGCGTATCCGGGTTGCCAAACTGCATGAAAAAGTCGCAAATCAGCGCAAGGACTTCCTTCACAAACAGTCAAGGCAGATAACCAATGCCTATGATTGTGTTTGTATAGAAGACCTTGATATGAAAGCGATGTCCAGGTGTCTAAACTTCGGCAAATCGGTAAGTGATAACGGCTGGGGAATGTTTGTGACATTCTTACAGTACAAACTGGAAGTATCAGGCAAAAAACTTGTAAAAGTGGATAAGTTTTTCGCAAGCAGTCAGACTTGCAATGTCTGCGGCTACAAAAATACGGCAACAAAAAATCTTAGTACTCGTGCGTGGGATTGTCCTGAGTGCGGTACTCATCACGACAGGGATATAAATGCCGCAATAAATATCAGAAACGAGGGTATGCGTATCATAAACGCATAGCCATATACATAAAAACCGTGGGACACACGGGGTTAGCTCGCTTATGCTTAGTACAGTAGTATTATCGAACGAGAACCGACTGTTCGCTTTATGCGAAAGGAAGCCCCCGCCTCTTCAGGCGGGGGAGGATGTCACAAAGGACTACAAACTCGCAATCAAGCGTGGTTTGAGAATCGGTTTGCTAAAGGATATTGTTGCTGTTCTCGCTATGGGGGAGAAACTACCTGAAAAAAATAAGGATCATGAGTTGACCGGAAGCTGGACAGGGCATCGTGAATGTCATATCCAGCCGGATTGGTTGCTGATTTACCGTATTGAAGAGGATGTATTGGTTCTGACTTTATCGAGGACAGGCAGTCACAGTGATTTATTCAGAAAATGATTTTTCTTTGGCTTCTTTTGTTCCCGGGCGTTTTTTTTGTTTTGAGCATTCCGTTTTGAGAATCCGACAGTTTTGGTATAATGTTGCCAAAAACAAAGAAAGAGGTTAAAGAAACAAAACACATATGGACAGTAGTATATTGTGGATGCTTTTGCTTCAAGTCGTGCTCATCGCCTTGAATGCCGTATTTGCTTGCGCAGAGATCGCCGTGATCTCGGTCAATGAAAACAAAATCGAAAAAATGGCGGACGAAGGAAACCGCAAAGCGAAAAAGCTTTTGAATTTAGTTTGCGATCCTTCCCGGTTTCTCGCGACGATTCAAGTCGCCATCACGCTATCCGGATTTCTAGGAAGCGCCTTCGCCGCCGACAACTTTTCCGAGTACATTGTCGACTGGCTCGTCAACATGGGCGTCGGCATCTCCCCGGCCATTCTCGACACGATCGCCGTCATTGTGATCACGATCATTTTGTCGTATTTCACGCTCGTGTTTGGAGAACTCGTACCAAAACAAGTCGCCATGCGCAAAAAAGACCAGCTGGCTTTATCGGTCGCCGGTTTGATTACCGTCATTTCCAAGATTTTCAAGCCCCTTGTCTCCTTGCTGACAATCTCCACCAACGCGGTGTTGCGGTTGATTGGCATCGACCCCGACGAAGGCAGCGAGGAAGTAAGCGAGGAAGAGATCCGGCTCATGGTGGAAGCGGGAAGCGAGAAAGGAACGATCGACCACGAGGAAAACGAATGGATCCAAAATGTGTTTGAATTTGACGATTTGCCAATCAAAGACGTGATGACGCACCGCAAAGACGTCACAATGCTCAATATGATGGACACCGAGCAAGTATGGGACGAGCAAATCATGCGCAGCTCCCATTCGCTGTTTCCGTTGTACCACGAAACAAAAGACACGATTGTCGGCGTCTTGAACGCGAAAAAGTTTTTCCGCCTCAAAGACCACAGCCGCGAAGCCGTCATGACGCACGCCGTATCCGAGCCGTATTTTGTACCCGAAAACTTAAAAGCTGACGTATTGTTCCGCAATATGAAAAAGGACAAAGAAAAAATGGCGATTGTGCTCGATGAGTACGGCGGCGTTTGCGGCATCATCACCATGAACGATTTGATCGAGGAACTCATCGGCGATCTCAACGACGACGAGCAAACCGAATGGATCGAACCGGCCGGCAAAGACCGCTGGAAGCTGATCGGCAACGTGCCGCTCGATGAAATCATGGAAGCCACAGGCGTCGAAATCGAACCCGAGGATACCGGGACGCTTAACGGGCTCATTTACGAAACGCTCTGTCGCGTACCCGACGATGGCGAACGATTTGGCTTTGAAAAAGACGGGCTGCGCTTCGAAATCGTTCAAATCAAAAACCATCAAGTCCGGTACGCCACCGTCGCGAAAATCCAGACGGACGAAAAAAGTAACAGGCAAGAGTAGAAATCAAGTCGCGAAACGCGGCTTTTTTTGTGCGCGAAAACAAGCGACTTGGCCGACGATTCGAACCACTTGGAAAAACCAGGTATCCCTTTTTTCAAGAGTGTGATATAAAAGGAACATGAAAATACACTTGGATATCGACGAATCGTACGAGGATATCGAGATTACGATTAAATGTCCGCAAATCAACGAGAAAGTTTTAGCGATCGAGAGCCTGCTTCAGCGCAAACAGACGACCTTCCCCATGTTTAAGGAAACCACGGAGTACTATATCGACTTGCACGACGTCTTGTTTTTCGAAACGGACGCCAAAGAAGTCGTGGCGCATACGGCCGGCGACATCTACCACACGGATTATCGGTTGTATGAGCTGGAAACGATTTTGCCGGGCATGTTTTTGCGCATCTCGAAATCGGCCATCGTCAACGTCGAAAAAATTTTCGCCCTGACGCGAAACATGTCAACCTGTCTGATCGAGTTTCAAAACACGTTCAAGCACGTGTACGCGTCCAGACAGTACTACAAACCGCTCAAAGAGAAACTGGAGGAAATGAGAAAGTATTATGAATAACAACGGAAATAAAAACTGGGTATGGGGTGCGTTCTTTATCGTTTGCGCGATTCTCGTGATCTTGAATGGTTTCGGCATTTTCCATCTGGCCGGCTTTTTGTGGAAAGTCGCCGTTTCGATCTTCTTCGTGCTGCTGTTTATGGAAAGCCGCCGGAAAAAGGACCGGAGCGGCATGATCATCGCGGGCGTCGTCTTGTTTTTGATTTGGAAAAACACGCTGGGATTTTGGTTCCTCTCGTTTGGAACGATCGCGTTCGCCACGGTGCTCGTGCTCATCGGCGTCCATTTTTTCAGCAAGCCAGGCGTCCCTTCGGCAAGCGCCGACACGAGCGATGTGTATTTTAACGACGCGGAAAACGAAATCATCGAAGTCAAAAGCGCGTTCAATTCCTCGTCCCATTACTTGCGGGGAAACGCCATTGAAAAAGTGTACCTGACGCCTTCGTTTTGCGCCATGAGCGTCTATTTGGATCAGGTCGGATTCAAAGACGAGAACCTCGAAGTCATCGTCGACGCCGGCTTTTGCGATCTCAAGATCTTTATTCCCAAAAACTGGGTTGTGCACAACGAACTGCACGCGATGTTTGGCAGCATTCAAGAGGAAGGCGTGCCGCTGCCCGAAGGCACGCAGTACGTGTATTTGAAAGGCGACGCCAACTTTTCCACCGTCCATATCATTCGTATTTAGCGAGCGAATCTCCCGAATCGGGAGATTTTTTTTGTTAACGCTTTCAAAGATTTATGATACATTTTTGGTAATGGAGGAACTTGGATTATGAATAAACTAGTGATTGATGTAGGGGGTACGTTTATCAAGTACGCCGTGATGGACAACGAGGCGAATATTTTGTCCAAAGGTTCGGTGCCAACGCCGCTTGACACGAGAGAACATTTCATCGCGGCGCTCGTCGACTTGTTCGAGGCGCACGCTGATCAGGTGGATGGCATCGCGATGTCGGTGCCTGGAAACATTGATTCCGCGACCGGATTTGTATACACGCCTGGCGCGTTGTCCTTCAACTACAACACGCCGCTGGCCGACGACGTGCGAAACGCCGTGTTCGAGCGAACCGGAAAAACGATCCGCGTTTCGATTGAAAACGATGGAAAAGCGGCCGCGCTGGCCGAAGTGTGGAAAGGCAACCTGGCCGACTGCAACGATGGCGTCGTCATCATTTTGGGCACAGGCATCGGTGGCGGCATCATTTTGAACCGCCGCGTCGTCAAAGGAAAAGATTTCTTCGCGGGCGAATTGTCGTTTTTGATGAACGACGTCAACGTGAAAGGATTTGCCAACTGCTTTGCCAACGCGTGCAGCACGGCGTCGCTGACCAAAAAGGTGGCGGACCAGAAAGGCCTGCCAGCCGAAGAGGTGGATGGATTCAAAGTGTTCGAGCTGCTGGACGCCCAGGACGAGCAGACCCACGCCGTGTTCGACGAAGTGGTCAATGGAATCGCCGGCCATATTTACAATTTGACGTGCATTTTGAATCCGGAGCGCATCTTGATTGGCGGCGGGATCTCGAAGCAGCCGCGCGTCGTGGAAGCCATCCGCGAAAAGACGAACGCCTACTATGACGCGGTGCCGGTTCCGATGCCTCGCACCGAAGTGGTGTATGCAAGCATTTTAACGATTCCAATTTGATTGGTGCTTTATATAACTATCAGATTCTTTTTGAGAACGCGAAATAGAAACAAAAGGATACCATTGTTTTTCACGGTTGGGTGAAAGCGGAGCGTATTTTTTCAACCACATTGCCTTGCCAAGTCAAAATTCCCGACAGGTAAGGCATTTTTCGTGCGTTTTAGTACCGTAAAAAAACATTTTATGTTATATATATTTCTGGCAAACTCTGAAACGTTGTGACCGTTTCATTTTCAGAGGTGAAAACGCTTTACACCAAAGGTTTCCCTGAGTAAAATAAAAGTACAAAGTTTACTTGAGTAAGAGGAAAAGAGGAAAATTATGGACACAAAACTCGATATGATGTCTTTCTCAATTCTGAGAAACGCAAGAAAAGCCAAAAATTTGGCGTACAAAGCTCTGAAGCAAATGAAGGCCGGGAACCTTGATGAAGCACGAGAGCTGATCGCGCAAAGCGATGGAGCGACGACTTTGGCGCAGGAGGCGGAAAGCGATCTGCTTCATTTCGTACAGGGAAGCGAAAAAGAAGTAGAAACTTGGCTGGAGCACTCGCAGGACCACCTGATGAGCAGTCTGCTGGCGACGGAAACGATCAAAGAGATGATCGAGATGTACGCCGGTAATCGAGCGTAACAAAGAAAGCGAAAGGGAGAAAAAATGGGAGAGAAAACTTACGCGTTCCCCGCTGGTTTTTTGTGGGAGGCGCAACGGCGGCCAATCAGTACGAAGGCGGCTGGCTTGATGGGGGAAAAGGAGCCAGCGTGCCGGACCACATAACGGGAGGTACGGTCAGCACGCCGCGGCGGTGGACACGGGAAATCGAAGAGGGAACGTATTACCCGAGCCACGAAGCGGTGGACTTTTATCATCGTTACAAGGAGGACATCGCGCTGATGGCGGAAATGGGATTCAACGTGTTCCGGCTGTCGATCAACTGGGGCGGATCTATCCCAACGGGGACGATAAAACGCCAAACGAGGAAGGTCTTGCGTTTTATCATGACGTTTTTAAGGAATGCCGGAAATACGGAATCGAACCGCTCGTCACGCTCTCGCACTATGAAACGCCATGGGCGCTGACCGAGAAGTACAATGGCTGGGCGAGCCGGGAAGTCATCGACCATTTCGTCCGCTACGCCACGACGTGCTTCCAGGAGTACAAGGACGAGGTCAAATACTGGCTGACGTTTAACGAGATCAACTGCGCGATGATGCCGTTTGGAACGATTATGGGACTGGGCATGGTGCCCGAATCGGATGTGATGGACTTTGGCGCGAGCGAAACGCACGAACAAGTCCAAAAGCGGTTCCAGGCGCTGCACCATCAGTTTGTCGCCAGCGCGAAAGCCGTGCAAATCGGTCATGCGATCAATCCGAATTTCATGATTGGCTGCATGATCGCGGGCGGGCTGGCGTATCCGTACACGTGCAATCCAAAAGACGCGCTTGCCGCGCAAAACAAAAACAACATGTCGAATTATTTTTGCGGCGATGTGCAGGTGCGCGGTGTGTATCCGTATTTTGCGAAACGCTTTTTCAAAGAGAACGATATCCATTTGGATATCACGACGGACGATGAAATCGAGCTGCTCAATGGAACGGTCGATTTCTACTCGTTCTCCTACTATATGTCGTCGACGGAAACGGTGGACGAGGAATTGAAGGCGGCTAAAGGCAATGTGTTCGCCGGCGTTCCGAATCCGTATTTGGAAACGAGCGAATGGGGCTGGCAAATCGACCCGGAAGGGCTGCGCTGGTATTTGAATGACGTCTATGGCCGGTACGAGATTCCGCTCATGATCGTGGAAAACGGCTTGGGCGCGGTCGATGTGCGTGGCGAGGACGGCAAGTTCCACGACGTGTATCGAATCGACTATTTGCGCAAGCACATCGAGCAAATGGGCGAGGCGATCGAGGATGGCGTGGATTTGCTTGGCTATACGATGTGGGGCTGCGTCGATCTGGTTTCGGCGTCCACGGGGGAGATGAAGAAGCGGTACGGCTTCATTTACGTGGATAAGGACAACGACGGCAACGGCGACTTGCATCGGGAAAAGAAGGATTCCTTCGACTGGTACAAAAAAGTGATCGCGTCCAACGGAAAAGAGTTGGATTAGAAAAGGTTCTTCGGAACCTTTTTTTTGAAAGGAGAGACTATGAAAATTTTACTGATTTGCGTGGGTGGCATGTCGAGTTCGGTGCTGATGGAAAGAATGCGTCAATACGCCGCGGAACACGACGAGCCGCTTACGATCGAGGCGGTTGGGGAAATGGGCCATGCCTATGAAAAGGTGGCGGGCGAATACGACGTCATCCTGATGGCGCCGCAAGCCGGATACCGCAAGAAAGACGTCATGAAGCGGGTGTCGATTCCGGTGGATGTTATCGACATGGCCGCGTATGGTCGGGCGGATTGCGCGAAAGTGTTCGAGCAAGCGCGGCGCCTGCTGGATAAATAACCTCGAAAAATGACTAGAAATCGTTTTCATTTCATTAAAAATCGGATAAAATGGGCTTGAATAGGCGATACGATTAACAACAGAAAGGGGATTTCAATGAGTCATTTTCCAAATGGATTTTTATGGGGCGGCGCCACAGCCGCCAACCAGTATGAAGGGGGCTGGAACGAAGGCGGCCGCGGACCGGCGCTGACGGATGTGACGACGGGTGGAACCGTCGACTCGCCGCGGATGGTTACGTGGATCGACAAGTACGGCAGTCCGCACGCGAGTCCAAGCCACGGATTTACGCTACCCGAGGGGGCGTCCTACGCAGTGCTGGAGGATTATTACTATCCAAACCACAAAGGAACGGACTTTTATCATCATTGGAAAGAAGATATCGGTTTGTTTGCCGAAATGGGATTCAAGGTGTTTCGCATGTCGATTTCCTGGAGCCGGTTGTTTCCAAACGGCATCGAGGAAACGCCCAATCCGGAAGGCGTCGAGTTTTACCGCAACGTGTTCAAGGAATTGAAAGCCCATGGTATCGAGCCGCTCGTGACGATTTGGCATTTTGACACGCCGCTGTATTTGGAAGAGAAAATGAAGGGGTGGAACAACCGGGATTTGATCGACTTGTATGTCCGTTTCGCGCAGACGTGCTTCGAGGAGTACAAGGGACTTGTCAAATACTGGCTGACGTTCAATGAAATCAACAACACGATTATGTTCCTCGATATGTGGGGACACGAGGCGGACAACGAGGAGTTCCGGGCCGCGTACCAGCAGCTGCACTACCAGTTTGTCGCCAGCGCCAAGGCCGTGCAGGTCGGGCATGCGATTGACCCGGAAAACCGGATCGGCTGCATGATTTGCGGCATTACGTTTTATCCCGCCACGTGCGATCCAAAGGACATTATGCTGAACCGCCACCAATGGGAGAAAAATATTTTTTATTGCGGCGACGTCCAATGCAAGGGCGAGTATCCGGTTTTTTCCAAGCGGCTGTGGCAGGAACACGATGTCGAGCTGGACATCACGGATGAGGACCGGAAAATTTTAAAAGAGGGAACGGTGGACTACTACACGTTCTCCTACTATATGTCCAATACGATTACGACGCATGACGTGGAGGAGAAAGCGGGCGGCAACAACGTGGAAGGCGCGCGCAATCCATACTTGCGGTATTCGGATTGGGGCTGGGGCTTCGATCCGCTAGGCCTGCGCTATTTTTTGGAAGTGATCAACGACCGCTACCATAAGCCGATCATGATCGTGGAAAACGGGCTGGGCGCCTACGACATCGTCGAGGAGGACGGCTCGATTCACGATCCGTTCCGAATCGACTATTATCGCGAGCACATAAAGGAAATGGATCAGGCGATCGCCGAAGGCGTTGATTTGATTGGGTACACGACGTGGGGCTGCATCGACCTGGTGTCGGCGGGCACAGGCGAGATGCGCAAACGGTACGGCTTTATTTACGTGGATATGGATGATAAAGGCGAAGGCACGATGAAACGGACGCCGAAGGATTCGTTTTACTGGTATAAAAAGGTCATCGCCTCCAATGGAAACGATTTGGATTGACAGCTTTCGGGCTGTTTTTCTTTTTCGGATTGCGGGAACGGGAAAAGTCGTGGTATACTTCCACAAAACATGGAGAGCGAAAGATGAGTGTGAATGAAAATAGATTGATTGAAATCAACGGGGTGTTTCAGTATGTCGCGATTATGGCGCAAAAAAAAGGGCTGCCGCTGCTCGTGTATGTACATGGCGGACCGGGCGAGGCCGCTTTGCCTTTGCTGATGCATTATCAAAAAGAACTGGCCCAGCACTTCACGTTTGTGGTGTGGGAACAGCGTGGAGCCGGGAAATCGTTTTACGAGTTTGGCGTCAACGAGAAAGTCGTCATCGACGACTACGTCGAGGATTTGCGGGCTTTGACGGCGTATTTAACCGGCCGGTTCCATCAGGACAAAGTGTATTTGCTCGCGCACGATTTTGGAACGATCATCGGCTTGCGTTATATTCAAAAGTATCCGGAAACGGTGCGGAAATACATTGGCTGTTCGCAAGTCGTGAACATGGAGAAGGCGATGCGTCTGCGTCTGCGTTACGCGATTGAAAACTCCCCGCGCAACGTCGCGAACCGGCTGTTGAAAATCGACCCGACATTTTCCGGCGAGCGCTGGATGAAGGATCTCGAACGGCTGGATAAGCAAATCACCCGTCTGAAAGGCTGCTTGTACGATCAAAAAAACAAGTTCAGCTTGCAGCATATTTATTTGCGCTGTCCGGCGTACACGATGTTCGACTACCAGCGCTATCGAAAGGGAATCGAGCAAAGCGTCCGCAAGCTGTGGCCGGAAATCATGCAAGTCGACTTTGAGTCGACGACGCGGTTCGACGTGCCGGTCGTATTCGTGGAAGGACGCCACGACAAACGCCTGTCCTCGGCGCTGGCGAAGACATATTATGACAAGATCACGTCGGCGAAACAGTGGTTTTGGTTCGAGGAATCGAGCCACTATCCGCAATGGTGCGAGCCGCAGGCGTTCAACGAATTGATGATTCGATTACTTGAGCAGGAATAAAACCTGCTTTTTTTGTCTTTTAAGGCATTCTGGTTTTTTCGGAAGGAAAAAACATGGTTTTATTAAGGTAGGAAATCAGCTCATAGGCAAGGAGGTGCTGATATATGAATCGCATTTCAATCGCGTTAAGGGAATTTTTGAAAGAAGAAACCTTGGAGATCTTTAATAATCAACAGCATCAGTTCGCCAGTTTAAGCGATGACGAGGAAATCATCGTCGTCATTAACGAGTGCGGAGAAGAAAACTTATATTTGCAGACAGGGACGGAACAGGCGATTCTCGCGTTTGGGGAATGGCGAAAAATTTACGATGACACGCTGGAGGAAATCGACGCGTTGAAATACGACATCGAGCAAATCCTCACCAATCAATCGTATGTTTGGACTATTATCGACGCGCCCAACTGCATTGTCGGCTACGTCAGCGACCAGGGCATTCAGTATTTGACCGACACCAACGAGTTTGGATGGAATTACCAATCCTCCAACGAGTTTTTTAAAACTATCGCCAAAGACGAAGGGTCGCAAAATTTCCTGTTCTGGCATCCGGGCCATCAGGTAATCGAGCCTTCCCAGTTTCTCATGTAAGCCGAAGTCATTCGGCTTTTTTTTGTGGCATAGGAAAAACCGGACGATAAATAAGAAAAATAAGCATCGAGATTGAAAAAGGAATAATATTAAAACTATAATAAATTTGAAAATGGTACCATTCTTATAAAAAAACGCACAAAGAAACGACAGTCTTCAGGAGAAAAAAGATGAAACACAAAACAATCAAAATCATAGGAATCGTCGCGGCATGTGTGGTTGCGCTAGGATTGATCTGGGCGCTGACAAAAAACGTGCACGGTCCGCAGGAAACGCGAAGCTGGCAGGAGCAGGATGAAAGCATCCGCGACACCATGACAAAAAGCCTGCCGGATTTAAGCGATCCGGAAGCAATGGGCCAATTCAAGTCCACGGCCAACATGATCGAGGGAACGGTTGGGTATTGAGAGAAGAAAAAGTTGCTAAAAAGGCAACTTTTTTTTAATGAAAAATTACTCTTCAAAGAATTCGGTTCCTAAAGCGTTTGGGTCAGTTTCGGCTTTTTGATGATTGCGCTTAATTTACGATAAATCATTGGATTGGTGGCTTGGGAACTGCATATTAGGAAAATGTGCTGTACGGGTTTTCTTTTCCAAAGAATTGATTTTCATGTCTGGCGATCGCGATAAATCCGGGAAGATCAGCCGTTGACAACGGATGAGCAATGGTAATTTTTCCTTCGAATTCGGTACTTGTTTTTGCTTCGCAATCCATCACTTGTTCGTAAAAGTCGGATGGCAAGGGGAAATATTGTTTTATTTTTGAAATCATTTCTCCAATCGTTTCTTCTTTTGTTTTCGAAGTAAGATTGAAAAACAAATATTCTCTCAGCATGATCGTATCCAGAATCACGAACTGGACCTTTTTGAATAATGCTTTGATAGTTTCGATATCCTTGGCGTTCATAAAACGAGAGATCATGACCACTCTTTCTAAAGGGGATTCAAAGGATTTCCTTTTCTCCATAGCGAGCTGTATGTTTTCCATCATTTGTGTAAGTAGAGACGGGAATACATGTTAAAGATAGGAAGATCTACAAAAAAAGGAAGGATTTAAATTTTCCTTCCATTTAAGGGATTCCAAAACAAACTTCTGCTAGAACCATCGTTCATAAGCAACGTCTTTATTCAAATGCTTCTACATTTTGGAATTCCCAGAATTGTCCGTCTGGTTTGTAGTAATCCAGAACATCCTGACGGGAAGATAAATTTTCTTCTTCCATATCATTTGCTGTAACTGTGATTCGATCAACGCTTTCTGTACCCATATGTCCCATAACTCTTTCAAAAACTCCAGAGTTTTCGGTTGAATAGAAGCCGGCATGAGAAGCAGAAGTTTCACCGATTTTTTTAATTGAGTCATCCTTGTATACGTACAATTTCAGTATATAATCTGCTTCGCATATACCGGTTTTTACTGCCAGCACCGGTACATCGAATCCGCTATCTTGCCACAAGTACCATAACGGGGCATATTCTAAGATATTCGCATACTTTTCTTTATTGGCTTCATTATCCAGGATTTCTTTATAAGCTGTTTTCCAGTCTTTGGCGTTGCTTGACATTGGATCTGCATAATCGTATTGAATATCTTTTAAACATACCCAACCGCCAGTAGTCAAATTTCCCCAGGATTCGCTGTCATCTTCGACGATATCGGATATTTTGATTTTTTCACCCTTTGATAAATTTCCAATTTTTTTAGAATTACGGTCTGGCTCTTCACGAATTGTCATATCATAGTTTAGCAGCCATTCTTTTTTCAAAGAAGGATTGACATATCCATGATTCTCAAAATCAAAATCCGGATATAAATTTCCAGCTATATATTGCTTAAGCGAATCTAAACCTGACGGGTCATAAACATTGGTAAACTGAATCTCTTTTAAATTGTCAAAATCCAGTTTGGCAATTTTGTCCTGAGTTAGCGCTGTTTCTTTCAGCTCGCTATTCTGGGATGAAATTTTTGTTACCGTTTTCTGGCCGTTTACGTTTTGAAACCGTAGCAGTGTATGATCTTTATTTTGATAAAGAATACTGTCTTCCATTGAAAATGATCCGATTGATTGACTAGTTATCACATTAGAAGAATCGCCATAGACTTCTATTTTTAAGTCTTTATTGTATGCACCTGAAACAATAAGCAAAGCAGGACATTCACTGTCTGATAAATTTGCTAAAGCATATCCCCAGCTAAAAGTGACCTTATAGACATCGAACTGTTTCATCATCACGATTCGATCATATACCTCTTTCATTGTTGTGCTACGGGCAAAATTACCGACCACAATACCATTAATGACCGAAAAAAATGTCGGACCCTTCTCGTCGTATAACGGCATCCATCCTTCGTTTGTTTTGAGCCATGGCATGTTTTGCTCTCCTGAATCAAAATTCTTAAAAATCTGCTGTTCTGAATTCGCAGAAATATTCTTTCCGTCGATCTGATCATATAATTTTATATTCTGCTTTCGCTGGATTAGTGATTTGCCATCCCATTCCGCACCGTTGATCAAGGACGCCTTAAGATTTTGATCATAAATCAGAACATATTTTTGTTTGTCAGGTAAATATCCATAAACTTTTTCACTATCAGCATCTTGAAGTGGAAATGTAGCAGGAAAAAGGATCCTGAACTCTTCTCCTTCGTTGATTTTTTCATTGGCAGAAACTACATCCCGCCCGCCTTCATCCCGAGTAAATAAAGGCAAATCTTTTTCCGCTTTCCATAAGCTCGTACTTTTGATCATTCCTTCAGAATATGCATCTAAATCCAGTTCTGAAGGAAATAGCGTTTCAATTTCTTGGTCTGATTCGGCTTTTTCTGCCGGCTGTGTTGATTCAGGCACACTGCCTGAACATCCGATCAAACCGATACTCCATATCATAATAAAAAGTATTTTCTCTATTTTGTTCATCTTGTTGCTTTCCTTTTCTTATTTACAATATCATAAATTGATTTACGATTATTGCTTATTTTTTGTCTATACAGAAGTATAACATTTTTCAGACAGTCGGGATTGATTGGCTTGCCAAGATAAAAGTTGATGCCCGCGTTTCTGGACTCCTTGATGTCCGAATCGAGCGAATTAGCTGAAAGTGATATGATCGACATAGAAGCAAGTTTGGAATGCAAACGAATCGTCCTATTCAGGATGAAGGAACGATTGTTTGCAGAGTGTTGCCTAGCGATATGGAATTCGAAAGTGAAATGGATTAAAAATGCGAATCGTAACGAGCATAGGAAAAAAGACATGGGAGCACAGATACCGGGTATGTGAATAGAATGGAGGAACAGTCATGAGTATATGAAATCAGATCTTGGCTGATGATAATCTGGAAAAGGCCAAAAACGATTTACAAGAATCTGATAAAACAGAACACAGAGAACCGGAGTAGAATGAGCGGGGAGGAACTCTTCAAGGCACAGACAGGGGCCTACTCTATTAAAAAAATGAGCTTTCGCTCATTGGTTTAGTGAATGTCTTTTTTGATGTCTTCTTCGATTTTCTCGATTTTTTCTTTCACTTTTTCAGCGCTGGCGTCCAGCTCGGCGTGGTCGCGGGCAAGATCCTTTTCGAATTCCTGATCTTTTTCGTTTTTAAATTTTTCAAATTCTTTCCATTTTTTCTCGGCGTCCGCTTTTTCGCGCTCGATTAAATTTTCAGCGTATTGGCCGTCGACACGGTTGTTGTTGTTTTTCATGGCACATGACCTCCTGTATTTCTTATGATAAAAGAGTGGTTTTTGAAATTCAATCGTAAAGCTTGTGTTTCGAAAGCGGATGGGGTTTGCTATAATGAGGAATAGAAAGCGGGACCGGGTAAAAAAAACGTACCCTCATGGGTTCTCATAAATCCGCTTTAAAAAGTGAAAAGACAGAAATGGGTATGTGAAAGCATACCCGTCTGTGTGATTGAGGAAAGCAAGGGATACGAAACCGAAAGGAGAGATTGGAGTTTCCTCCCACGAAACGATCGCGTGTATCCACTCCAAAAATATTTGATGAAACAAAAAAGTAAATCTGTCGATCTGGGAACCGGATCTGTCGTCAAGCTACTGTTTTCGCTTGCGCTGCCAAGCATTATCGCCCAGGTCATCAACGTTTTGTACAACGTCGTGGACCGGATGTACATCGGCCACATTGCCGATCATGGCGCGCTTGCGCTGACAGGGGTCGGCGTCACGATGCCGGTCATCATGGCGATTTCCGCCTTTTCGAGTCTGGTCTGCATGGGCGGGGCTCCGCGCGCTGCGATCGAGCTTGGCAAAAACAAAAAAGAAAACGCGGAGCACATCATGTCGAACTGCTTTGTTCTCCTGATTGTGTTTGGCGTCCTGCTGACGATTCTCGTCGAGATATTCGCTGTTCCAATGCTGAATCTTTTTGGAGCCAGCCCAAGCACGCTGCCATTCGCGCTAGACTACTTGCGCATTTACGCGCTGGGAACGATTTTTGTTCAAACGGCGCTGGGGATGAACGCTTTTATCAACACCCAGGGCTACACGACGTACGGCATGACGAGTGTCCTGATCGGAGCGATTGCCAACATCGTGCTCGACCCGATTTTGATTTTTGGTTTTCATTTAGGCGTGAAAGGGGCGGCCATCGCCACGATTACTTCGCAATGCTTGTCCGCGGTGTTCGTGCTTTGGTTTTTGCGCTCGAACCGCAGCTACCTGAACATCCGCAAGCGGTTTTTCAAACTGTCGATCGCGGTCATCGCGCCATGCCTCATGCTCGGCCTGTCGCCATTCGTCATGCAAATTACGGAAAGTCTGCTTAGCGTTTGCTTCAACTCGTCGCTGCTCAAGTACGGAGGCGACACGGCGGTGGGCGCCATGGCGATTCTTGCCTCCGTCATGCAGTTTTCCATGCTCCCGCTCCAAGGCTTGACCCAAGGCTCGCAGCCGATTATTTCGTTCAACTTTGGCGCCGGCAAGTACGACCGCATCAAATCCACGTTCCGGATCTTGCTGCTCGTATCGCTCATTTACTCGACGACAGTGTGGGCGATCTCGATGTTCGCGCCGCAAGTGCTCGCCGGCTTGTTCACCAACGACGCCAACTTAATGAACTACACGTGCTGGGCGTTGCGCATTTACATGGCGATGTCGCTCATCTTTGGCGCGCAAATCGCCTGCCAGCAAACGTTTATCGCCCTAGGCAACGCGAAGACGTCGTTGTTTTTGGCGTTGCTACGCAAAGTGTTCCTGCTGATTCCGCTCATTTACCTTTTGCCGGCCCTGCTAAGCGACCAGACGTTCGCCGTCTTTTTGGCCGAGCCGGTCGCGGACACCCTGGCCGTCTTGACGACATGCATCTTGTTCGCCCGGTATTATAAAAAAGTGCTGTCCAGTCCAAAGGAGGAAAACGCCCGATGATCCGTCTTTTTGCCAGCGATTTGGATGGAACGCTGCTCAACGCCCATCATCAATTCGACGAGCGAATCGTCGACGGGATCCGCCGCTTGCTGGCCGAAGGCGCCGCCTTCGCCATCGCGACCGGACGCGGAAACAAGCAATGCGCGATCCCGGAAATCGAATCCGACGTGTACAAGATTTGCATGAATGGCGCGCTTATTCTTGACAAAAACGACGCGGTTCTCGCCATGTCCTGCGTGCCGAAACCGGTTCTTGCCCGCCTTCTTGACGAGCTGCCCGAGTACGCGTTCGATTTTGTGACACCGGACAAAACGTACACCCGCTACTCGAAAGAAACGTATTTTACCCGCAAAGTCGATACGAGCGCCGACGCGTTGTGGAAAGAGCGCTTTATGCGCGACTTTTTGCCGCGCATCCAGTTCGCTGCCACAAAACAGCAAATTTTGGACGCCGACGTCTGCAAAATCAATTTGCGGGTCGATCCGGGCATGGACACCAGACATCTGGACGCCTTTCTTGCCGTCCACGAAAAGGAAATCGCCAACGCACCAAGCGGAAGCGGCCTGTACGAGCTGACCGCGCACGGCGTCAACAAAGGACAGGCGGTGTTGCGGCTTGGAAACAGGCTTGGAATCGACCCGGACGAGATTGCCGTGTATGGCGACGGCGGCAACGATTTGGAAATGCTTGGCTTGTTCGAGCACGCCTATGCGCCTGCCAACGCCAGCGAAACGGCGAAGCAAAAAGCCAAAGACGTGATTGGCCCATCCGACCAATACAGCGTTATCACGCATATGCAAAAGACACTAGGCATCGAGTCCTAGTGTCTTTTTTCAATAAATTCGACAAGTTTTCGCGCGGCCAGCGGGTCGATCACGCGCTTGTCTGCCTCGATCATCCGCTGCCGTTCGCGTGGATCGAGTGCCTTCATCAAATCGACGAGCAAGTCGTTTTGCACGTCTTTGACCCAAATCGCCATCCCGTTGTCCTGAAAGAACTGCGCGTTTTTGTCCTCGCATCCCGGAATTGGCGTGATGATCAAAAACGGGATTTGCGACACGGCGGCTTCGGTCGAGGACAAACCGCCCGGCTTGGCGATCAAAACTTCGCAAGCCGACAAGTAGTCGTACACCTTGTCGGTGGGGTCGATCAAATGCAATGGGCGCACGCCCTTGTAGGCGATTTCCAGGTTTTCCTTCAAATGCAAGTTGTTGCCCACCAGCACGAGAATCTCGTAGTCCTTGTGCGAGAGAATGAACGTCAGCAGTTCGTCGATCGTGTCGTTGATATCGCCCACGCCAATGCTGCCGCCCGAAAGAAGAAAGTATTTTTTCTTTGGATCCAAACCAAGTTCCTGCTTGGCTTCTTCCGGCGTCCGGCTCTCGTGAAACGGCTTGGACGTCGGAATGCCGAATGGAAGCAGCTTTTCTTTTGGAATGCCCGCCTTGACGAATACGTCTTCCAGCTTGGGGCTCGGGATGACGAAATAGTCCGCGTCCACTTCCGCGACAAACGGGGAACACGTGTAGTCGGTGGCGACAAAGTAAACCGGCGGCAGCGGAATGTGCCGGTTTTTGAGCTGGGTCAAAATTTCGCCGCCAAACAAATGCGTCGTGATGATCACATCGCACGGATGCTCACGCAAATACGCCTCGAGGAGCCGGGACGTCTTTTTTTGCTTCCAGTACACCGGAGAGTGGATGGGAATCTTTTTTTGCATGCGGGAGTACGCGTCGCCGATTCGATACACCCAGCCAAACAAATCCGGCGTATGCTGCACAAACGTCATGTACGTCGTGCCCACAACGTGGGCGAGATGGTCGCTTTGGAGCGAGTAGGGATCAAAAAAAGTGACGGTATGGCCACTTTCCTTAAGCTGCGAGACGATGGCTTTCGCCGCCGCGTTGTGTCCTCCTCCGGTGGAGCAGGACAACACTAGCGCTTCCATATCGGCTCCATGCTGAATTCTTCTTTATGCTCCTTGCTTGTCAGCAGCCGGACGATGATGGCGGACGCGATCAGCAGGGCGCCGGTTCCAACCGAAACGTTGATATTCAGCGTCAAAATGCAAGGCAGGAACACGATATACGTGACAAGCGTGCGGTAGTAGTTGGGCTTAATGACCAAAATGCACGAAAAGAACAAGAATAAAATTGCCAGAAACGCGATGGGCTGCCAAATCGGCAGGATGGCCGCCAGACTTCCGAAGGAGGATGTGATGCCTTTTCCGCCCTTAAAATCGTGGAAGAGCGGGTAAATGTGGCCGATGACCGGCGCGACCATGACGAGGGCGGCGCCAATCGACGAAAGCGAGTGGCTTGTCAAATGCAAATAGAGGTAGACCGGAAGGAACGCTTTGAAAAAGTCGCCGACCAGCGTGAACGTTCCGCATGCGAATCCGCCGTTTTTAAACGCGTTCGCCACGCCTGGATTGTGGTCGCGGGAGTTGATCCGAATATCGGAAAGTTTGAACATTTTCACATAAAGCAAAGAGTATAGCACACTGCCGGACAAGTAGCCGATCAATGTATAAAGGACGACATCTGTTAACATGGGAAAGCTCCTTTCTATGGATTTTCTACTTAAAATATACTAAATCGTACAAGATCGAACCAAGTAAGATGCCTTATTTGCGAATATTTATTGAAAAAGCGCTTACAAGTGGATACGATAGTACATATCGGAAAGTTTATAAGGAGAATACATTATGAATATTGTGATTATCGGCGACGGGAAGGTGGGTTTCGCCCTGGCGACCCAGCTGGATCACGAAGGCCACAACGTGACGGTGATCGACAACAAGGCGTCCGTTCTGGAAAAGACGATCAACTCGCTGGATGTCGTCGGCGTGCTTGGCAACGGGGCCACGCCGGAAACGCTGAAAGAGGCGGGCGCCCAGCACGCCGATGTCGTGATCGCCGCGACATCCAAAGATGAAATCAATATTATCAGCTGCCTGCTGGCCCGCAAGCTGGGCGCGCGGCACACGATCGCGCGCATCCGCTCCCCCGAGTATGTCGGCTCGCTGAACATGGTCAAGGAAGAGCTGGGGCTTTCGCTGGAAATCAATCCCGAGCTTGTCGCGGCCCGGGAGATCCGCCGGTCGCTGCGGTTCACTTCCTCGATCCGGACGCAGTCGTTCGCCAAGACGAGGCTGGAAATCGCGGAAATCAAGATTTTTGAAAATTCGCCGCTGGCTGGCCGGAAAGTCATAGACATCGCGAACATGTACCGCCAAAGTGTGTTGTTTTGCATCGTCGAGCGGGAAGGGGAGCTGCTCATTCCCAACGGAACGACCGTTATTCGTAAGGGGGACAAGGTGGCGCTGACCGGGCGCACGAAGGAGCTGCAATCCTTCTTTAACGAGTTGCGGATCTTGAAAAACGACAAGATCAAAGACGTGATGATCGTCGGAGGCGGCCGGATCACGTATTATTTGACGTCCATGCTGCTGGATTTAGGCATTGACGTCACAATCATTGAAAAGGACGGGGAGAAGTGTCTGGCGCTTGTGGAGAAATTTCCGCGCGTGACCATCATTCATGGCGATGGAACCGACCACGAGCTGCTTTTGTCGGAAAACCTCGAAAACATGGACGCGTTCATCGCCCTGACCGACAACGACGAGGAAAACGTCATGATTTCCATGTTCGCCAACTCAAAGGGTATCGAGCACGTCATTCCCAAAGTGAACCGCGTCGAGCTGGGATTCATTTTGGAAAAGCTTGGGCTTGAAAACGCGATCACCCCGAAAAACATTACCGCCGACCACATCGTTTCCTACGTGCGGGCGATGCAAAACTCGCTAGGCAGCAACGTGGAGTCGCTCGTCAAGCTCAAAGACGAGCGGATCGAGCTGCTCGAGTTCCGGGTGCGCGACAACTGCCGGTTTCTCAACCGCCCCATCAAAGACGTGGCGTTCAAGCCGGGGATCTTGATCGCGTTCGTGACGCACAAAGGCGAGCCGCGCATCGCGACGGGCGCAACGCGGGTCGTTTGCGGGGACACGGTCGTCGTGATTTCGAAACGGAAAGGGTTGAGTGATATCAATGACGTTTTGGCTCAATCGTAACATCAACAAGCTGAACTGGCGGGTCATTCTGAATATGATTGGCTTCGCCTTGATCGCCTTGTCGGGACTGCTGATGCTGCCCGTCATTGTCGCCTTGCGTTACCGGGAGTTTCATTTGCTTTCGCCGTTTTTTGATCACGATTGGCGTGTGCGCGCTGTGCGGGCTCTTTTTGTCGCGGTTGAAAGTGAAGCGAAACGCTTACTTCGCCCGCGACGGGATGATCGCGGTCGGCCTGGTGTGGATTTGCGTCTCGTTTTTTGGCTGCCTGCCGTTTTACTTCTCCGGGCAGATCCCGGCGCTGGTGGATTGCTTTTTTGAAACAGTGTCGGGCTTTACGACGACGGGGGCGACGATTTTGACGGACATCGAGTCGCTGTCCAAATCGCTGCTGTTTTGGCGCAGCTTCACGCACTGGATCGGGGGCATGGGCGTGCTGGTGTTCGTTTTGGCTTTTTTGCCGAAAAACAACGAGCATACGATGCACATCATGCGGGCTGAAGTGCCCGGACCGACGATTTCCAAGCTCGTTTCGCGGCTAAAGACGACGGCGATGATTTTGTACGCGTTGTATATGGCGCTCTCGGTCATCGAGCTTTTGTTTTTGCTGGCAGGCGGCATGCCGCTCTTCGACGCGTTGTGCAATACGTTTGGTACCGCCGGGACGGGTGGTTTCGCTATTTACGGCGCGAGTATCGGCGCGTACGGCAGCGTGTATTTCGAAGTCGTGATCACGGTGTTCATGTTTTTGTTCGGCATAAATTTCAACTTGTATTTTTTTCTCATTCTTCGGGACTTTAAGCCGATTTTGAAAAACGAGGAGCTCCGATGGTATATTGGCATCGTGGCGTTGTCGATCGTGGCGATTACGATCAATATCTTGCCGTTATACCATACGCTGGCCGAATCGCTACGGTACTCGTCGTTTCAAGTCGTGTCGATCATCACGACGACAGGCTACGCGACGGCGGACTTCAATTTGTGGCCGACGCTGTCGAAAATGATTTTGTTTTTTTTGATGGTCGTTGGCGCGTGCGCGGGAAGCACGGGCGGCGGCTTGAAAGTGACGCGGCTGATGATCGTTCTCAAGAAAATCAAGCTGAACGTGCAAAAGCTGTGGCATCCGCACAAAGTGGAGGCGATCATGGTGGATGGAAAGATCGTGGACAAGGAAACGGTCGACCAGGTCATGGCGTTTTTTGGCGCGTGGATGATTTTGATCGCGGCCGCGACGCTCGTGGTCGCGCTTGACGATTTTGATTTTGAAACGACGCTGACGGCGGTGTACACGTGTCTTGGCAATGTCGGACCGGGGTTGGGGCTTTGCGGGCCGACCGGATCGTTCGCGCTGTTTTCGGCGCTGTCGAAAATCGTCTTGTCCCTTTGCATGCTTTTGGGACGGCTGGAAATTTACCCGATTCTCATTTTCCTGTTTCCTTTGCTGGAAATCGACAAAAGAAAACCCGTCTTGCGCAGAAGACGGGAGGATTGAGCTGTTTGCGTTGTCAAACGGCTTTTTTTAACGCCACACGATATAAATGGCGTAGATGATATAGGCGCACAGCATGAGCAGGCCGCGGGCGCGCGACATTTTCTCGCTGCGCATCGTCATGAAATAAAGGAACACGGCGATCACGCACAAGATGACGATGTCGATCAAGTTGAGCGCGGTGACCTGGATCGTCGAAGAGAGCGAGGCGACGCCGAGAATGAACGTGATGTTCATGATGTTGCTGCCGATGGCGTTGCCAAGCGACAAGCCGCTTTCGCCTTTTTTCGCGGCGACCATACTCGTGACCAGCTCAGGCAGCGAAGTGCCGACCGAAACGATCGTCAGCCCGACAAGCGTTTCGGACATGCCCCACGTCTGGGCGATCCATGTCGCGTTGTCGACGACAAGATTGCCACCCAGAATGATGCCGGCCACGCCGACGCAAATCAGGGCGACGCTTTTGGGAACCGGCATGATTTTCGCCTCGTCGTCTTCGTTGTTTTCCTTTGGCTCGTGCGCTTTGGTGTCGCGCACGAGCGAAACGATGTACACCGTCAGCAAGACGAGGAAGCAGACGCCGTTGATCCAGTTGAGCCGGTGGTTGAAGACGGCCAGCAAAAGGACAAACGTAATGAGGATGTTCCAAAGCAAGTCGCGTTTGACGATTTGCCGGTCGATCAGAAACGGGCGCATGAGCGCGGAGCAGCCCACCACGACAAGGGTGTTGAAAATGTTGCTGCCGATGACGTTGGAGAGGGCGAGCTCGTTGCTTCCTGCCAGCGAGGCGGTGACGGAAACGCTCAGTTCGGGCAGCGAAGTGCCCAGCGCCACGATCGTCAAGCCGACGATAAAGGTGGGAATGTGAAATTGATAGGCGATGGACGCGCTGCCATCGACGAAGAGATCGGCTCCTTTGATGAGCAGAGCCATCCCGATGAGTAAAACGATATAAGCCATGTCAAAACCTTTCTTTTAGTATCCCAATGTTTTGAGGGCGTGGACGATTCCATCCTCGTGATTGGAACGGGTGACATGCGCGGCTTTTTCTTTCACAAAGTCTTTGGCGTTTTCCATCGCGAACGAGTCCTTGACGACTTCGAACATGGAAATGTCGTTTTCGCCGTCGCCAAACGCGACGACTTCGTCGGCTTCCCAGCCGTTCAGATTCATTAAATACAGCAAAGTCTTTCCTTTGGAGAAGCCGTAGGGCAGCACTTCGAGCTGTCTGGGCGTCGTTCGAAAAATCTCGAACTTGTTGCCGTATTTTTGCTTCAAATCGTCGTAAATCGCGAGCAGCGGCTCCTCTTCCTGCATGATTTGCAGTTTGTTGATGGGAGCCGTGATCTCCTCGACGGCTTGAATGTATTTGATGTTGGGATAACCGTCGCGCATGTCGGCAAGCCAGCTCCACGGACCGGCGGTCCAGGGATAGTCGATTGGAAGATGCTGGTCTTGCCGAATGGCTTCCTTGACGGTTTTTAAACTTTGCGGGAAGAAGTCGAACAACCCGTCGTCGAAGCAGGCCATCGTTTCGCATTCCATATTCATTAAATACTGGAAGATGGACGCGATTTCTTCGGGCTTCATTTTTTTGAGCACATGGCGCTTTCCGGTCGACAAGTCGTACCACGCGATGCCATCCACTTCAATGAGCAAGCCGTTGTACTTTTCCATTTCCAGCTCTCTGGCGTAAGGAAGAAGCCGCGTATAAGAGCGCCCGCTTGCTAAAATGAGCCGCACGCCTTTTTTTTGCAGTTCGAAAAGCTTTTGCTTTGTGGCGGGCGGAATCGTGTTGGTAGAATCCAGCAGGGTTCCATCCATATCCATAATGATTGCTTTGACCATGGGTATCACCTCGCAAACGATTTTAGCACAAATCCGAAAAAAGAGGGACGATAAGAGCCTGCGCGGCGAAAGAAAATTTATGAAAAAAAGATTTGCGTTTTGAAAAGGGGAATGCTATTATAAATAGGCATTGAGGAGATGCCTGAATAGCTCAGTCGGTAGAGCATCCGGCTGTTAACCGGCAGGTCACAAGTTCGAGTCTTGTTTCAGGCGCCATCATGTAAGAACAGCTGACTTCGGTCGGCTTTTTTTTGCTTGTATCGAAGGAAGCGGTTTGATACAATTTCAAAAACACAAGCATTGCAGCCACCGGGTTGCCGGCATTCGCCTCTGTTCGTTAGGTCTTGGAAGAGCGGGGAAACGAATGCCGTTTTTTGTTGACAGGAGGAAAAACGATGTTTCGAACCATGCGAAGAAAAAGGCAGGCACTAGATGAAAAGACGTGCCGGAAGATTTTGGAAAACGGAAGCGCAGGCGTGCTGGCGCTTTATGGGGACGACGGGTACCCGTACGCGGTGCCGATCAGCTACGCGCTGGAAGGGGACACACTGTTTTTCCATAGCGCGAAAAGCGGACATAAAATCGACGCGATCAAACGCGGCGACAAGGCGTCGTTTTGTGTCATCGACCAGGACGAAATCGTGCCGGCGCGATTGACCACGTATTTTCGAAGCGTCATCGCGTTTGGGCGCGTTCGAATCGTGGAACCGGCATCCGAAAAGCGGCGCGGCATCGAGGCTCTGGCGAAAAAATACGCGCCGGATATCCCGCAAGAGGAAATGGATCGGGAAATCGACCGGACATGGAAGGCGCTGACGGTGCTCGCGCTGGATGTCGAGCATTGCACCGGCAAGGAGGCCATCGAGCTGGTGGAAAAGAAGGAAGGCGTCAAATGATCGTGGATCCATTTGTTCTTGTCTTTGACGCACGCAAAAAGGTATCCTGGAAAAGGAAAAGAAAGAGAGGGAGAAGATGAACTATTTAAAATTGCCGAACACGGATCTGGAAGTTTCGCAAATCGCGCTTGGATGCATGCGGATCGCCGATAAAACCGTCGACGAGGTGGAGCGTCTGGTGCAATGCGCGCTGGATCTTGGCGTCAATTTTTTCGACCATGCCGATATTTATGGCGGCGGGCGCTCGGAGCGGCTGTTTGGAGAAGCGCTGGCGCGCCATCCGGAATGGCGCGAGCGGATGGTGATCCAGACGAAATGCGCGATCGTGCCGGGACAGCGCTATGATTTTTCTTACGACCACATCGTGGACAGCGTGAATCAGTCGCTTGAACGCCTGCACACCGATCACGTGGAGATTTTGCTGCTGCACCGTCCGGACGCCTTGTGCGATCCGCAAGAAGTGGCGCGCGCATTTGACGACTTGTACGAGGCGGGAAAGGTGAAATACTTTGGCGTCAGCAATCATACGCCGCTGCAAATCCTGCTGCTGGAAAAATATTTGAAACACAAAATCGTGATCAATCAGCTTCAGTTGTCCATCGTGCACTCCGTCATCATTGATTCGGGATTGAACATGAACATGACGGACGCTTTCGCGCAGGACAAAGATGGCGGCGTTCTCGACTGGTGCCGCTTAAACGACGTGCAAATCCAGGCGTGGAGCATCGTCCAGGCGTCGTGGGCGGACGGAACGTTTTTGAACAATCCGAAATACGGCCGGCTGAACGAAACGCTGGAACGAATCGCCGCGCGGTACGGCGTCAGCAAAGCGACGATCGCGACCGCTTGGATCTTACGGCATCCGGCGCGTATCCAGGCGATTGCCGGCACGACTTCCTGCGACCATCTCAAGGAAAACATCGACGCGTGCCGTATTGAACTGACTCGTCAGGAATGGTACGACTTGTACATGGCGGCGGAGAAACCGCTGCCTTGACGCGCTAAATTGTAAAATAGGACTTGAATTGAATGACCTTGTGTGCTATTATGGTTAGGCATTGAGGAGATGCCTGAATAGCTCAGTCGGTAGAGCATCCGGCTGTTAACCGGCAGGTCACAAGTTCGAGTCTTGTTTCAGGCGCCATCATGTAAGATCAGCTGACTTCGGTCAGCTTTTTTTTCGTCTTGAAAAACCGGCTCCTGCCGGTTTCTTTTGGTTTAGCGCATTTGCCCGGAACGCAACGCGGCCAGCTCTTTTTGGTATTGCAGCGCCAAGGCGAAGTCCTTTTGGGCCTGCGCCAGTTCGACGAGCCATTCCAGCACGCAAACGCGCAGCGGGTCCATCGAGAACGCCTGCTTCGCCTGCTCCAGCAAGGAAATCGCGGCCGGGAAATTTTCGTCTTTCCACGCGACGATTCCATCCAGCAGCGCGTTCCACGGCATGAAGGTATCGAAAGGATCGCTGTCCTGCGTCAAACAAAGGGCGTCTTTGGCGGTATGGACACGCACCGCAAAACAAGGATCGTCGAGCCGGAAGGCGGCGAAAACGAGGATAAAGTGAAGCACCGGCTTCGTGGCGCCGATTCGGAGGGCGTCTTTCGCGGTTTGTAAGGCGGCATGGATATCGTTTTTCCGAAAATAGGCGAATGCCAGGATCGACAGACAGCCTTGATACAAAACCGGATCGAGCGATTGCCCTTCGTTGATCAAGTTTTTCAAGCATGTGATTGCCGTTTCATAGTCGCCCAGATCCATATGGATTTGCGCTTCCAGCGAAGCCACCTGCACAAAGCGGAAAAGCGAGCCGACTTGAAAGGAAAGCGTCTTGCATACGGCCACGTGGCGATCGGCTTCGAGCAGACGCTGGCGAAAATACGCGTTCATCGCCATGTGCAAGCGGATCAAAAACGATTCCGGGTCGTAGCGCAGCGCTTGTTTAAAATACCGGGTTTCGTCGTGAAGGTCGAGCGCGACCACGCCAAGCAAGTCGTAGTAAACGGCTAGCTCTTTGGAGTCGAAAAACTCGAGCGCCGGTTCGAGTTCGCTTCGCAACGCCTCGATTTCCGCTGCCGGGGCGTCGGCGCATACGCGGTCGTACAACCCCAAAAACAAGAACTGCGGAAACAAAAACGAAGCCATCCACGTCCTGTCCTTCAACAGGGCGCCGGTCAGTTTTTTTCTTTCTTCGCTGCGCAGGGAGGCGCGCGCGTTTTCGAGCTCGTCAAGCCGGGCCAGCCACGCGGTTTTTCCTTTCGAGTCGTTTGAAAAGCGCGCAAAGCCAAACACCCGGGCGAACCGGTTTCGCCCTTCCTCGTCGATGTTGCTCGTTCCTTTTTCAATGGAGCGGATCATGGAGTAGGAATAGTGGGTGGCGTGCGCGAGCGCCTCCAGCGTCCATTCCTGCTGCTTTCGCATCGTGGCGACAAAAAAGCCAAAGATCCGCGCTTCGGTTTGATTCATACGTTTATCCTCTTTTTCCAAAATTATAGCATTTTCATGAAAAATAGCGGCTAAAAAAGGCGAAAGGATCCGTCTTTCCTTGAAAGAATTATTCGTTTATCCAAATAAAAGGATTTTTTTCTATGTTCTTTCTTTTGATTCACAAGATTTCTGGATGGATTGTCTGCCACGAACCTTGTGGCGCTGGCGTGATTTGTCCCGTATCGTAAAAGCAGGGAGGCGGTACGATGAAAATTCTTATGACACAAAACCGCAAAGGGTTTCTTTTGGCGATTCTCGCCATTGTTTTCCATTCCATGCTGATGCTGTTTCAAGCGACGCTGCTCGGCCTCGTATTCGACCATTTAGACAACGTCACGCAGCCTTGGCTGCTCGCGTTGATTGGCGCGTACATCGCGCTGACGCTAGGCTGCTCGCTGTATATCGACTTTGCCAAAGAGTCGCTCAAGCGCGATATTCGCCGTTTTTTGCTTGAAAAAGGCGTTCACGCGTATATGCATATGGACGAGCTCGCATTTGAAAAGCAGGATATGAGCGCGTGCGTCAACACGATGACGACGGAAGTGGATCTTGTGATCGAGCAATACGTGACGCCGCTGCTCAACACGTTTGGTCTGGCCGCGTCGTTTGTGCTCTCGAGCGTGTATTTCCTGTTTCTGGACTGGCGGATGCTCGCGTTTTTATATGCCGGCAGCGCGCTGACGTTTGCCATCAACCGCCTATGCCAGCCCCGGCTGGCGAAAAATCAGAAACAAATCCTGCGCGCGAAAAGCGACTGGATCGCCACGCTGCAAGGATTTTACCGCAATTTTTCCACAATCAAGGATTATGGCTTGGAGGAAAGGGAAAGCGAGGCGCTTGCCCGGTCCAGTGATGGTAGCGTGCAGGCACATTTTCGCGGCGGACTCGAGCTCGCCAACCTCGACTCCGTCGACCTGGATATTGGCATGGCGATGTTTTTTGGCTTGTTGATTTTGTGCGGGACGCTTTTTTCCGGCACGATATCGCCCGGCCTTGCGATCACGGCCATTCAGCTGAGCAACTCCATCGTGGATCCGATCATCAATTTCACGACGATTTGGAACCGGCTCAACGCGTCCAGGCCGGTGCTGGAACGTTTCCTGGCGATGGAAACGACAGCTTCTGCGCCGGAGCCTTTGGCCATCGACGGGCCGGTCGAAACGATTGAAATCGACACGCCCGTCGTCAAAGTCGGGGACAAGGCGCTGCTCCACGACATTCATTTGCGGTTTGAAAAAGGGAAGAAATACATGATCGTCGGGCCGTCGGGGTGCGGGAAAACGACGCTGCTGCGCACTCTCAAAGGCGCGATTCCATCCTCTGACGTACGTCTGAATGGAAAGGCGGGCTTGTCGATGAAGGCGCAGCTTTGCGTTGTCGGCCAGCATATGGCGCTTTTTCCATGGACGCTGGCGCAAAACATCGCGCTCAACGAGCCAGCCGCGCCTTCGACGATCGACGCGCTGCTCGCCCAGGTGCATTTGTCCCATCTCGATCCCGGTCGTCTGATGCGGCTGGACAACGACACGCTCAGCGGCGGGGAGCTACAGCGCGTCCAGCTTGCCCGGGTACTTGCCCAGCATCGGCCTTGGCTCTTTCTGGACGAGGCGTTTTCCGCGCTCGACCACGAAACGACTTGTCGTTTGGAAGCGATGTACGTAGCCGATCCGGACAGATCCGTCATTTCCATTTGCCACAAGCCGGTGATGAAAAACCTCAAGTATTACGACAAAATCATCACGATGGAAAGCGGAACGGTTCAAAGCGTGCTTGATCCAGCCGCGTGGAAACAGAAAAACGGCGCGCTTGCGTCCAGCGCGGCGTAACGTCGTTTCTTTTGGCGGCGGCGGCTTTCTTCTTTGGAAACGGTTTCGTATAATAAACACGAAACAGACGTTAAGAAGGAGGAATGGACGATGTATGATTTTGACAAGGTCATTGACCGGAAGGGAACAGGGTGCGCCAAGTACGACGCGGCGCATACAAACGATCCCGAACTCGTTTCGATGTGGGTGGCCGATATGGATTTTGAAGTGCTTCCCGAAATCCGCGAGGCGATCGTGAAGCGCGCCAGCCACCCGGTGTATGGCTATCCGATTTTGACCGACGGCTATTTGCGGGCGGTCGTGGACTGGATGAAGACCCGGCACGGTTTTCAAGTGGAAAAGGAATGGATCGTGTGCACGGGCGGGGTGGTGCCGGCTTTGAAGCTCGCCGTGCAGGCGTACACGAAGCCAGACGACGCCGTGCTCGTTTTGAAGCCGGTGTACTACCCGTTCGACCGGGCGGTTTTGGAAAACGGCCGGACGCTGGTCGAATGTCCGCTTGATTTGAAAGAAGGCCGATACGCTCTTGATTTCGACTTGTTTGAAAAACAAATCGTGGAAAACGACGTGAGGATGTTTATTTTGTGCAATCCGCACAATCCGCTTGGCATTGTGTGGTCGAAAGACGATTTGCTGAAAATGGGGAAGATCTGCCAAAAGCACGGAGTGCTCGTCGTCAGCGACGAGATCCATATGGATTTTGTATATCCGGGCTATACGCATGTCCCGTTTTTTGAAGTGGATCCGTCGTTCAAGGATTTTTCCATCGTGTGCACGGCGCCGTCCAAAACGTTTAATTTGGCCGGCTTGTGGACGTCGAACATCCTCATCGCCGACCCGGCGCTGCGCAAGGCGTTTGAAGAAGCCAAGTCGCGCTGCGGCGTGACCGATCCGAACATTTTCGGCATGGCAGCTTGCGAGGCGGCGTACACCTATGGCGCAAACTGGGTCGACGAGCTGCTCGTCTACTTGCGTGGCAACATCGAATACATGAAGGCCTTTTTCGCCGAGCACATGCCGATGGTGCGCGTGATCGAGCCCCAGGGGCTGTATTTGGTGTGGGTCGATTTCCGCGGCCTGGGACTGGACGCCAAACAGCTCGAGGAGTTCATGCTGAAGAAGGCGCACGTCTGGCTGGACGAAGGCTATATTTTCGGCCGGGGCGGCGAAGGGTTCGAACGCTTTAACGTGGCATGTCCGCGTTCGGTTTTGAAAAAAGGACTGGAGCAGATCCGGGCGGCGTACAACGAGTTAGTTTAAACTAATTTTAGTTGACTTTCCTAGTCTTTGCCGATATATTTATTAAGGAAAAGCGAAGCGGAAGCGCGCTTTTGAATCGAGAGGGAGGAGTCACATGAAAGAACAATGGCGAGGATTTCGCGGGACAAAATGGCAGGATGAAGTCGATGTCCGCGATTTTATCCAAAACAACTACACTCCATACGATGGAGACGAATCGTTTTTAGCCGACGCGACCGACGCGACGGACCAGCTATGGGGCGAATTGCAGCGGCTGCAAAAAGAGGAGCGGGCCAAAAACGGCGTGCTGGATATGGAGACGGAAGTTGTTTCGAGCCTGACTTCCTATGGACCAGGATACATTAGCGAAGCGTTGAAAGATTTGGAGCAGGTGGTTGGTTTGCAGACGGACAAACCGCTGAAACGCGCGTTTATGCCGTATGGCGGCATTCGTATGAGCGAGGAGGCGTGCACGACGTACGGCTACCAGCCTAGCGAGAAGCTGCATGAGATTTTTACGAAATACCACAAAACGCACAACGACGCGGTGTTTAGCGCGTACACGCCGGAAATGCGTCTGGCGCGCCGCAACAAAATCGTGACCGGACTGCCGGATACGTATGGACGCGGCCGGATCGTCGGCGACTACCGCCGGGTGGCGCTTTATGGAATCGACTTTTTGATTCGGGAAAAAGAGAAGGATCTGGCGTATTGCGGCGATGGCACGATGACCGACGACATCATCCGCCAGCGCGAGGAAATTGCGGATCAAATCAAGGCGCTGAAAGGCATGAAGGAAATGGCCGCTTCGTATGGCTACGACATTTCCGGACCGGCAACCAACGCCAAGGAAGCGGTGCAGTGGCTGTATTTTGGCTATTTGGCCGCGATCAAGACGCAAAACGGCGCCGCCATGTCGGTGGGCCGGATCTCGACGTTCCTGGATATTTATTTTGAGCGCGATTTGCGCGAAGGCGTTTTGACCGAAGCCGAGGCGCAGGAAATCATCGACCATATGACGATGAAGTTCCGCATGGTGAAATTCGCCCGGATTCCAAGCTACAACCAGCTGTTCTCCGGCGACCCGGTTTGGGCGACGCTTGATGTCGGCGGCCTGGGCATGGATGGCCGTTCGATGGTGACGAAAACGTGTTTCCGTTTCCTGCACACGCTGGAAAACATGGGGCCGAGCCCGGAACCGAACTTGACGGTGCTGTACTCGTCCAGACTGCCGGAAACGTTTAAGAAGTACGCCGCGAAAGTGTCGATCGACACGAGCTCTGTGCAGTACGAAAACGACGACGTGATGCGTGTGGAATGGGGCGATGACTACGCGGTGTGCTGCTGTGTGAGCGCGACCCAGACCGGCAAGGAAATGCAGTTCTTTGGCGCCCGCGCCAATTTGGCGAAGTGCCTGCTTTACGCGATCAACGGCGGCGTGGATGAAAAATCCAAAGTGCAGGTGGGCCCGGAATACAAGCCGATTACCAGCGAGATTCTCGACTATGACGAGGTCATGCACAAATACGACATCATGATGGACTGGCTGGCCGGATTGTATGTGAACATTTTGAATCTGATTCAGTATTTCCACGACAAATACTATTACGAGGCGAGCCAGATGGCGCTGATCGACACGGATGTGCGCCGCACGTTCGCGACCGGCATCGCGGGATTCTCGCACGTCGTGGATTCGCTTTGCGCGATCAAATACGCGACGGTCAAGACGATTCGCGACGAGGACGGCATCGTGGTGGATTACGAGGTGGAAGGCGACTTCCCTCGCTATGGCAACGACGACGACCGGGCCGATGAAATCGCGGTGTGGCTGTTGAAGGAGTTCATGAACAAGATCCGCAAGCACCACACGTACCGCGATTCGGAGCCGACGACGTCGATTTTGACGATCACGTCCAATGTCGTGTATGGCAAGGCAACCGGCGCGCTGCCGGATGGACGCAAGGCGGGCGAGCCGTTGGCTCCGGGCGCGAATCCTTCCTATGGCGCGGAACAAAACGGATTGCTGGCTTCGCTCAACAGCGTGGCTAAACTGCCTTACGAGTACGCGCTGGATGGTATTTCGAACACGCAGACGATGAATCCAAGCGCCCTTGGCCATGACGCGCAAGAGCGGATGGACAATCTCGTGCACGTGCTCGATGGCTATTTTGATCAGGGCGCGCATCACTTGAACGTCAACGTGTTTGGCATTGAAAAGCTGATGGACGCCATGGAGCATCCGGAAAAAGAAGAGTACGCGAATTTCACGATCCGGGTATCCGGCTACGCGGTGAAATTTATCGACTTGACGCGTGAGCAGCAGCTGGATGTCATTTCCAGAACTTGCCACGATCGGTTATAAAAAAATAAAAGTCCGGCGCGACCGGGCTTTTTGTATGAAAGGAAGCTATGAACAACAATTTAGGTGCGATTCATTCAATCGAAACGTTTGGCTCGGTCGATGGACCGGGTGTCCGGTTTGTCGTCTTTTTGCAAGGGTGCCGGATGCGGTGCCAGTTTTGCCACAACGCCGACACGTGGCAGACAAAAGAGGGCGACGTAAAGCCGGCCGCTCTGCTGGCGAAGGCGAAGCGCTATCAAACGTATTGGCGCGACCAGGGCGGAATCACGGTAAGCGGGGGAGAGCCGCTGCTGCAAATTGATTTTGTGACGGAGCTGTTTCGGCTCGCGAAAGCCGAAGGCATCCACACGACGCTGGACACGTGCGGGCAGCCGTTTACGCGCGAGGGGGCCATGTTCGCGAAAATCGAGGCGCTGATGGCGGTGACAGACTTGGTGCTGCTCGACATCAAGCATATCGACGAGAAAGCCCACACGCGGCTAACGCGCTGGTCCAATCGAAACATTCTTGATTTTGCCAAGTATTTAGACGAGATTGGCAAGCCGGTTTGGATCCGTCATGTGCTGGTGCCGACCATCAACGACGAGGACCGGTATTTGATCGCGCTCGACCGCTTCGTTTCCTCGTTGTCGAATGTGGAGCGTGTGGAAGTTCTACCGTATCATACGATGGGGGCTTACAAATGGAAGGCGCTCGGTATGGACTATCCTCTGGAAGGCGTCGAGCCACCCACGCCGGCGCGCATCGCGAACGCCAACCGGCTGCTGCATACAGGCAAAGAAACGGATTGATGGCGATACGGCCGTTCCCGCTGCGGGGGCGGCTTTTTTTATGAGCTACAAAAAAGGCTCTTTTCAGAGCCTTGGAAAAGTTTGTTTATAGCCAGCTAAAGAGGTTGAAGAACCCTTTGAAGCGAGGGAAGACCAAACCGGCCGGAACGTCCGGATTACCGTTGTTTCCGCCATTTCCATTCGCGTTGCCGTTTCCGTTGCCGCCCTGGTTGTCGCCACCCTGGTTAACATCCCCGCCGGGATTGCCGCCCTGGTTGTCGCCGCCCTGGCTTGGATCGTCGACTGTATCGTAAATGCAGACGCCGTTGGCGTAGGTGCCGCCGTTGTTGACGCATTCGTCGATCGCGGCTTGCTCGTTGTCTTTGTCTTCATCCGGCTTTTCCTCTTCGGCTGCCACGCAGGCGTTGCCGTTGAGCTCATAGCCTTCCGGACAGCTGCATGCGCCGCCATCCCATGTACCGCCGCTGCCAACACATGCGTTTTCGTCGGTGTTTTCCTCTTGCTTCGTGATACACAAGCCCGCTTCATCGTCCCAGGTGCCGCCATTGGCCGCGCACGCGGTGGACGGGTCGTATACTGGCGCCGAGGAAGTGTCGCCGCGGTTGACATATTCGGTCTTGATGTAGCCCCCTCGATAGTCGGATACGCCGTCCGGCCGCTCGATGGCGTGGTAGTTGCCGTACTGCTGGCAATAATCCAGCAAGTAATGGGAAATATGGAATGCGGTCGCCATGTTCAGCTGCGCGATATCAATATAGTAGCCTTGCTGCTGATATTTTGACGTATAGCCTGACCACACCGATACCGAGAACTGGCTCGTGTAGGCGCAGGACCACTCGTCCTTGACGACGCCAAGCGGAATGCCATACTGCAAACCGTCGTCCGCCCAGTCGGATGTACCGGACTTGGCGTAAACCGGATAGCTCGAGGCGAGAATCTGGTTGTAGTTGTTGTAGCCGCCCGTGACGACTTTTTCAAGCAAGGTCGACATCATGAACGCCGCCTGCTCGGAAATGAGCTCGTTGGTTTGGGCGTTGGACGCGAATTCCGCCTGATCCGAGCGCCGTACGACTTTGCGGATGCGGTGGGCGTCCACGTGCTGTCCCTTGTTGCCAAAGATCGTGTAGGCGCTTGCCTGCTCGATTGGCGAGGCGAACATGTTGGCGCCGCCAATCGCGTATTGTTCGACGAAGTCGTTCGCGACATCCTCTTTGTAGCCTAGTTTTCGACAGTACTCTTTCCAGTAATCCAAACCGGTATCCTTGACGAGGTCGATCATGGCCGCGGCCGCAGTCGTGTTTTTCGATACGCCCAGCGCGTCCTGCAACGACATGTTGCCCTGGTAGCGGCGGTCGGAGTTTTGCAAGTTGGAACCGGTCGTGAAGTAGTCTTTTGGAACGTCCTGCACGGTGTGGGTCGTCGCCCAGCCGAGAATGTCGAACGTTGGCGCGTAGGCGAGCAGCGGCTTCATCGAGGAGCCAGGCTGTCTGGCGTCTTTCGAGTTGTCGCGCTCAGAGTTGGTGTGGTAGTTTCGTCCCGGCCCGACGGCGATGATTTCGCCGCTGGCGTTGTCGATGACGGCGAATCCGACATCGAAGGCTTCATTTGGGAACGGCACGATGTTGCCGTTGCAAATTTCATCGGCCTGCTTTTGCACATCCTGATTGAGGGATGTGTAAATGTCCATCGGGATGATGCTTGGATCCTGTCCGGTCAGCGTTTTGCATTCTTCGATCGTTTGCTGGATGAAAGCCGCGTTTGGATCGACTTTGACGGTCAGGTTCGTCTGGAGCGCGAACTCGAGCCGTGCGTTTTTGGCGAGTTCGTATTCTTCCTCCGTGATGTAGCCGTGCTGGAGCATGAGCCGCAGCGTCGTGTTCCGCCGCTCGGTGGCCGCTTTCAGGAAGTCGACTTCCGAGCCGTTGTCGATGTTGTTGAGCGGGTTGTTGTTGTAGGGAGCGTTGATGGCGCCGGCCAGGAACGCCGCCTCGCCAAGGTTCAGCTCGCTGACGTCTTTGTTAAAGAAATACTTCGCCGCTTTTTGCACGCCGCGCGTGTTCTGTCCCGATCCGAACCAGATCCGGTTTACATAAAAGTCGAAGATGTCTTCTTTGTTGATGCTTTGCTCGGCGATCAGAGCCAAATAAATTTCCTGGATCTTGAGCTTGAGCTGGGTGAGCTTGTTGTATTTGCCCTCGTTTGTGAGTTTTTCCTCCTGGTTTTTCGTGAAGGCGTTGTCGATCATCTGCATGGTCAAGGTCGAACCGCCTTGCGCGAAGCCCCCGCTGCGCAAGTTGGCGATTCCGGCCGCCATGAATCGAGGCAAATCGAATCCGTTATGATCGAAGAAGCGCGAATCCTCGATGGATAAAAACGCGTCGACGAGCGATTGCGGAATTTGCTCGTACGTCACGTCTTCGCGAATTTCGTCGCCAAATTCGAAAATGAGATTTCCCGCTCCGTCAAAGATGCGGGAGTTGGACAAGGTCGACAGGCCGTCCTGCGAAAACCGCATGCCTTCGGGATCGTTGATGATGTTGACTAAAATAAAGAATACGGATATGCAGCCGACCAGAAACAAGGTCAGAATGCAGACGGCGATCTTGTTCCAAATATCGAGTTTTCGCCGTTTCGGCTTCGGAGCGGCCGCGTTGTTTGGTTTCGGGTTATCCGGCATTAATTTTCCTCCTTAAAATACAGTGCTTCGACGACTTTCAAATAGTCAAGCCGTGGATACAGGCCTTCTTTAATAAGATGGCCGTTTTGTTCGAACCAGTCGTACGGAATCGCATAACCGGTCGTCTTCTTGATTGTTCGAATGAGCAGGGGGGCGTCGACAAGATACGTCTTTCCGTAATAGGAAAAACGGATGATGAAGAAGCCGATTCCGCCGTGCCGTTCCACGAGTTCCAAATGCTTGATCTGGTGGGCGTGGATCATTTGCAGCGGCAGCCGCGACTTGTTTTTGGTTTCTTTCGCCTCGAAATCGACATATTTGCCTTTATAAAGACCGTTGTAGTCCGTCGTCGACGGGGTCCGGTAGTACGCCTCGATGATCTTCGCGCGATCGCGGCGCGGGTAGTCGACGCGGACCACCTGGATCGGGGTCGGTTTTTTATAAATCAGCGCGATGTTCAAATCCTTGTAGTACGTGTTGGACGCGTTGATGTCTTTTTCGAGGGTCGCGCCGCGCTTGGAATGATTGTCGATGTTTTTCGCAATCTGGTAAGGCGGGCTTCCGTTTGGGTAGTTGATCATGCTCACTTACTTATTATACCTTAAATGATAATAAAGTTTCTCCATAAAAATGAAAAAGTCATAAATTGGATTCGCGCGCAAGCAAGGATGGCGGATTCATCGTATCATGTTTGGAAAGAACTCTCTATTCTTCCACTTTTCCGGCTGGAAAAATGGAGGAAGATAAAAATCCGAAATCGGACTTGCGTTTTTGTCATAAAAAAGGCATAATGATTAAGTTGATTTTTTCTGGCTTTAAAGGCATAATATTTAAGTTGATTTTTTAAGAGTTCAAAGGCATAATATAATAGTTAATACCGGGGAGGGTCACGATGTCTAAAGATATGAATTTAACAGCTCAAGTGATTTACGAAAAAGAATTTCACGTGGACTTAAAAGGGTATGCGCCTGGAGAGGTGGATGAATTTCTCGATCAGGTCATTGAAGATTATCAAAATTACGATGAGAAGATTGAAGAGCTTGGAAGTGCATTGACTCGTTACGAAGCGAAGATCAAGGAGCTTCAGCAGCAAGTTTTTGCGCTTCAAACGGAAAATCAAAACCTTCAGGAGCAGAAGGATCAGGATTTCGTGAACGCGAATACCGATCAGGTTGATATTTTAAAACGAATCGCCCGTTTGGAAAAAGCGGTTTTTAATCAAAACTAAGGGATCATTGGATCCGTTACTCCAATTCGGCAGTTGCTGGTCGAAAGGCTAGAGGAAAGTCCATGCTCGCACGATCTGCGATGATCGTAGTGTTTGTGCTGGATGAATCAATAAGTCCAGGCACGCGCAAGCGTGACGGCCGGCTTGAATCCTAACCCGTATGGTATGGATGAGAGCCTTTAAAAGTGCCACAGAGACGAGTCTTTATGGAAACATAAAGAGTGGAACGGGTAAACCCCGCAAGCGAGAAACCCAAATTTGGTAGGGGAACCGGCCAAAGCGAATCGGAAGCCGAGGCTGGATGCATTTTGCATAGATAAATAGCTGCCGCCGGGAAACCGGAACAGAACATGGCTTATGAATTGGAGGAGAAAGTGAAACGAATAGTTTCGCTTTTTTTTTTTCGGTGATACAATACAAAACAGAAAGAAGGTGCACGTATGTCTCCAGACCCGCATGAGCGAATTGAACAAAACAGCAACCAGACGGAGGCATGTGCATGACCTCCGAAAGCAAGGAGGTACAAAGTGTTAGAATTTTACAAGACGAATGAACAAGGCGTGACGGCCAGAATCGAATCCCCGGAACCGGGATGCTGGGTCAACGCGATCGCGCCAACGTATGAGGAACGAAACTATTTGATTGAGAAAATCGGTGTTTTGCCCGAGTTTGTCAAGTCCTCGCTGGATGAGGAGGAAAGCGCCCATATCGACTACGACGACGATGTCGACCAGACGCTTGTGATTTTTGACTACCCGAACATGAACGAGGAGGAAGATCCGATTAACCGCCCTCAAAAGGAAAAAGAGCTGACGCTCCAGTATATGACGCTGCCGCTGGGTGTCGTTATTTTAAAGGGCTATATTGTCACGATTAGCTTGTATGAAAACAACAATGTCAACGACTTGGCTTCAGGACGGGTCAAAGGTCTGGATACGAAGCTGAAAACGCGGTTTTTACTGCTGCTTTTGCTCCGGATTTCCCAGCGCTATTTGATTTATTTGCGCCAAATCGACCGGCTGTCGTCGCGGACGGAAAAAAAGCTGTATCAGACGCCCGACAACAAGGAGCTGATCGACATGCTTGGGCTGGAAAAGTCGCTCGTCTACTTTTCGACTTCGCTGAAGTCGGATGAGCTGACGCTTTCCAAGATCATGCGCGGACGGCAAATCAAGCTGTACGAGGACGACGAGGACTTGCTTGAGGACGTCATGATCGAGATCAAGCAGGCGGTGGAGATGTGTAGCATTTACTCGGGCATTTTGTCGAGCACGATGGACACGTTCGCCAACGTCATTTCGAACAACTTGAACTTTATCATGCAAATTTTGACGGTAATTACCATCGTTATGGCGATTCCGAACATGATTTTTGGCTTTTACGGCATGAACGTGAAAGACTTGCTGTTTCCGTTCGCCTGGTTCCCGCTGCTGCTGGCGGTGATCGCCTGCGTCTGCGCGATTTTTATCTTTAAGAAAAAAGACATGTTCCATTGATGAATCTTTGGCGGCTGCTCCTTGAGCATTCGCTTTTTTTATTATGGACAAAAACGATATATAGATATATCATTTAAGAAAAGGGAGAGGTGGAAGTATGAGATATTCGATCATTACCGATCAGGTGGACGAGGATTTGGAACGGGCGCTGGCGAAAATCCAAAGCGAAGGCTTGTGCGAGGTAGAACTGCACAACGTGTTTGGCAAAACGATCGAGCAGTGTGACGACGAGGAAGTGGAGCGGATCCGGACGCTGCTCAAACAGTACGGGATGCGTGTCAGCTCGATCGCGTCGACGATTTTCTTTTTGTGCCCGCTGTACGAGGGCGATCAGGTGAGTTTGTTCAATCCTTCTTTTTATACGATCGAGGGCGATGCCGACGCGCATTTGGAGTACGCTCGCCGCGCGTGCCGCATCGCGAAGGCGCTCGGGGCGCCGGTTGTGCGGGCGTTTCCGTTTCGGGCACCCGACAACCGGAAGGGGCCGTATGGAACCGACGAGGATTTTGAACGGATCGTAGCGCAAATGCGGCGGCTGGCGGCGATCGCGGAAGAGGAGAGAGTCGTGATCGCGATTGAAAACTGCCCGTATTCTCATTTGCCAAAGGGGGAAATGACGCTTAAATTGTGGAAGGCGGTTCAAAGTGACTGGATTCGTCTGCTTTGGGATCCGGCCAACTCGTTCCGGGCCGAAATCAAGCAGGTGCCCGGACAATACCAGTCCTGGACGCTGGAAGAGGAGGCGAAACGACTGCTTCCGATGATCGCCCACATTCACATCAAAGACTACTCGATCGACGTTTCCCAGGCGAAGCCGTTTGTCCATGAGGTGCTTGGACAAGGGGACATCGACTTTCCGGCTGTGCTTCGTGTTTTAAAGGAGGGCGGATACACGGGGGCGCTTTCGCTGGAGCCGGAAGTCGACGCAGAAGGCGCGATCGAGTGCATTCGTCAATTAAAAGCGATGACTTAATTGTGAAAAAAATAACAAATAACTTGCTTCTTATACCGGAATCCGTATACTAAGGGTATGAGGAACGAGACATATGGTGATTTCTAGAGAAGACTTGATTCGTGATTTTGAAAAGATCCTGCCAAGGCTGGACGAGGAGGAAGTGTTTATTCTTCAGGGCGGCCACATCGTGGCGAAGCTGTGTGTCCCGTGCGGACCGGGATCGCAGGATGAAAAAGTGGAAATGCGTTCCATGCGGACGATGAATCTTTGAGGTTGACAGGCGTTACATTTCACGCCTGTTTTTTTTCAGTGTAAGATATTTACGAAAGGATTGGTAAATGTCTATGGAAGCGAAAGGAAGTACCTTGCTGAAGGTCGTTGGCTATATTTTTGTGATTTTAGGTATTTTGTCGCTGTGCATTCAAATTGGCGGCTTGATTTCGGACGATATCATCGCCACGGTGCAGGGAAGCGTCATTGGCGAGCTGTTTATTTTGGATTCGGGCACGCTGGCTGTCGGCATGCTCGTTTCGGTTGCTGAACTGGCAGCTGGCTATATGGCGGTGAAAATGGCGTCGAACCTTTTGTACGCGAGAACGTTGCGTTACTACGGAATCGGCCTGCTTGTGTTGTTTGTCGTGGAGGCTTTGTTTTACTTTGGCGCCAATGGCAACGTGAGCTGGATCGCGTACGGGATCTTGTTCGTGCTGTCGGCGTTGTATGTGATTGGCGCCTGGATGAACGAGAAAGCGGCGAAGTAAAAGGACAACGATGAGGCGGTGAAACGAAGGCGGATCCGCTTTTTTTGTGTCGAAACGAAAAAAAAACTTCACGAATTTCGTGAAGTGAATTGATAAAATGGCAGCGCGTACGGGGTTCGAACCCGTGATACAGCCTTGAGAGGGCTGTGGCTTAACCGCTTGCCGAACGCGCCATGTGCATAAACGATTTTAGCACAGGAAGAAAAAAAAAGATACCTCTTTTGGCATCTTTTTTTACTTTTTTTTGATTAAATAGCGCCAAGCACTTTGCCGACGCAGCGGATATCCATGCCCGGCGTGAATTCGATGTCCGGATATTCCGGATTTAAAGAGTGCAGGGAATTGGCGCGGTACTCTTTGATGAACGAGTTGCCGTCAATGATGAAGATCCCGATCTCGCCGATGTTGACCGAAGGCTGGGACGCGATCTTGACGAGATCGCCATCCATGTATTTTGGTTCCATACTGTGCCCGTCGACCCGCAGCACGTAGTCGATCTTCCGGTTGAGCGCGGTATCCGGCAGCTCGATCGTTTCCTGTTCGACGTCGTCGCCCAGATAGTTTCCGGCGCCAGCCGCCGGAGAAACCTGGAAAAACGGAATCGAAAGCGATTGCGGCAGATCCAGATTTTCCGGATTGGAGTGGTCGAGGATCTTGTTGATCATCTCGTCCACGAGGTTTTGCTGCCAGGGCTCCAGCGCCCGGAACTTTTCGATGTGGTAGCGCTCGACTTCCGAAAGCGACTTGCCGTCGTCCTCCCAGTCCATGATGCTGTTCGGCGTCGTGTCCAGGATCCGGCACAAGCTTAAAATCGTGTCGGCGTCCGGCTTGTTGTCGCCCCGCTCCCAGTTGGAGATCACGTTTTTCGTCTTTCCAAGCATTTTCGCGAGTTCGCCCTGCGTGATCTTTTTCTTTTTACGTGATTTTTTGATTTGTTGTGGTAATGCCATGATGCACATTGCCGTATTCATTCGCAAGGCGTCGGCGAACGAATGCGGCGCCTCCTTTCTATTTTTGTCGATCGTTTCGTTGCCAGGAGTCGCATTTTCGGTTCCGGATCCGAAAAATATAGACTTTTCCTGTTTTAATACTATCAAAACAGGGCACAGAAGTCTATAAAAAATCAGAAAAAATGAGACGTTCCATATTGCACCGCCACAAAAACTGTGTTAATATCCATTTGCACAGAAAAAATGGTAAAAAGCCATTGGAAAGGAAGCGTAATTATGAGTTATGAGTTTATGGATATGATCAATGATCATGTGGAAACCCGTCTTCAAGATGAGCAGGAGCGGCTTGTGAAGCAGGAGCGCGCCAAAGAGCTTCGCACCCACCAGATCGTTTTCGCCATTTGTTCCTCGGTGTTTTTTCTGCTGACTTTTCTTTTGGAAACGCCGCATTAGCGAGGAAAAAAGCATGGGGTTTGCCTGCGGTTCTGGTTTTGGGTATGATGAAACCATGAAAAAGGAGGCGTTTCCCATGTCATTAAAAACCCATTTGGATGCGATTCGCGAATACGGACACAAGATTGGTCCGGCGGAAGTCAACACCAACACCGCGCCGGTGGAATACTATGTCGAGGACGAGAAAGGGCGCCGCACCCCGATCACCAACAACGAGGCGCTGCAATTTATCGCCAACGCGAAGATGGACGATCCGGCCGGGGGCATCAACACGTACGATAATTATACGAAACTCTTTACTATTTTAGGTATTCGTCCAAAATGGTAATCAAAGCCGATTTCTTTGGAAATCGGTTTTTTTGTGGGAAAATAGCGGAAAAACCATTCTTGAAACCGTTTACAGTTTTATGAAAAGGGTATACAATACTAAATATCTTTGAGTAGAGAAAGGAAGAGGAAAAGGTTATGGAGTTTGATTCTTCAAAAATGTCACGTTTTTATTGATCGTGATCGCAGTCGCGCTGTTGGCGCTTGTGTACGCCGCTAACTTGTTTGTGACCGTCAAACGCGAAAGCTCGGGCAACAAACGAATGAAAGCGCTCAGCTCGTACATTCATGAAGGGGCGATGGCCTTCCTGAAAAGAGAGTACAAAATCATTATCATTTTCATCGTAATCGTCGCGCTGCTGCTGACAGGACTTGGATTCATTCCGTCGCTGCAAGGCATCGACGGCGTGGGAATCAACGGCGCGATCTGTTTCGTGATCGGCGCGTTGAGCAGCGGTCTGGCCGGCTTTATCGGCATGCAGGCGGCGACGATGGCCAACGCGAAGGTGGCGCAGGCGGCCCGCGAAAACGGCATGTCCAAAGCGCTGAATGTCGCCTTTAACGGCGGTTCCGTTCTTGGAATCAGCGTGGTTGGCTTTGGCTTGTTTGGATTGGCCTTGCTGTATGTGGTCTTCACCTACGTTCTGGGCGATCCGATCCAGGCGGTTCCGGTCGTGGCCGGCTACAGTCTTGGCTGCTCGTTTATCGCTTTGTTCGCCCGTGTCGGCGGTGGAATTTACACGAAGGCGGCCGATGTCGGCGCGGATCTTGTTGGAAAAGTGGAAGCGGGAATTCCGGAAGACGATCCAAGAAACCCGGCGGTTATCGCGGACAATGTCGGCGACAACGTCGGCGATATCGCGGGCATGGGCTCCGATTTGACGGAATCGTACGTTGGCGCGATCGTGTCGGCCATCTCGCTGGGACTGACCGTCACGATTCTTGGCGAGAACTACACGCTCCAGGCGGCTTTGTTCCCGTTTGTGGTGGCGGCTGTCGGCATTATCGCCTCGATTTTGGCGCAGCTGTTCGTGCGGATGAAATCGTGGGACAACCCGCAAAAGGCGCTGTCGATCGCGACATACGTGGCGACGGGCATCGTCATTATCGCGGCGTTCATGGCAAGCACATGGCTGTTTGGAACGATGAATCCGTTTTTCTCGGTTATGACAGGCTTGATCGTCGGGATCCTGCTTGGAAAAATCGCCGAGTACTACACGTCGGATGAATACCGGAAAGTGAAGGAAATCGCGGCGGAATCCCAGACGGGTCACGCCACGAATATTATTTCCGGGTTCTCGGTTGGAATGGAATCGACGATGCTGACCGTCGTCGTTCTCGTGCTTGGAATCATCTTGTCGTTCATGTTCTTCGACATGTACGGCATCGCGCTGGGCGCTGTCGGCATGTTGTCGACGTGCGGCATCACGGTTTCTGTCGACGCGTACGGGCCAATCGCGGACAACGCGGGTGGCATCGCCGAAATGGCGGAGCTGGATCCGGGTGTGCGCAAGATCACGGACCGTCTGGATTCGGTTGGAAACACGACCGCGGCGATGGGAAAAGGCTTCTGTATCGGCTCGGCGGCGTTTACGGCGCTGGCGATGATTGTCGCGTTCGCCGAGGCGGCCAACTTGTCCGTTATCTCGCTTTTGCAGCCGGGCGTTTTGGTCGGTTTGCTGTTTGGGGCGATGCTTCCATACTTCTTCACGTCCTTGACGATTCGCTCGGTTGGAAAAGCGGCCAACCATATGATCAACGAGGTGCGCCGCCAGTTCAAGGCGGATGCCGGCATTATTAAAGGAACGTCCAAACCGGATTACGCGCGCTGCGTCGACATTTCCACGCAGGCGGCGCTCAAGGAAATGGTCGTGCCGGGCTGCATCGCCATCGTTTCGCCGGTGCTGGTGGGCGTGCTGCTTGGATGCGAAGGCCTTGGCGGCATGCTGCTGGGGGCGCTTATCTCGGCCATCATGCTGGCTGTGTTTATGGCCAATTCCGGCGGCGCGTGGGACAACGCGAAGAAATTTATCGAGAGCGGCCAGTTTGGCGGCAAAGGCTCGGATACCCACAAGGCGGCGGTTACGGGCGATACGGTCGGCGATCCATTCAAGGATACGGCGGGACCGGCGATGGATATTTTGATCAAATTGATGTCTGTCATTTCCTTGATGCTCGCGCCGGTTCTCGTGCAAATGGAACCGTTGCTCAGCTTCCTGTTCAAGTAATGAAAAAGATAGAAAGACCGATCTGTCGGTCTTTTTTTCAATTCTATTTTTTGATACGATAATGACAACGGAACAGAAAGAGAGGAGAGGTCATGATGATGGGGGTGCGGTTGCAGGAGTTGTTCAATTTGATGAGTCAAAATGAATACCGGTCAGCCACATATTTTGCGCAACGTTTGAATGTCAGCTTGAAAACCGTGCGAAACGATATAAAAAAGCTGGATTGTATTTTGAATCACCATGGCGCGTCGATCGAATCGAAGGCGCACAATGGGTATCGGATGGTGGTGGAAGAGCCGGAAGCGTTTGAGGAATGGTTCAACAAAAATGTGGAGGAACGGCCGGTGGAAGGACAAAACCGGAACGTGGTCGTGCTTGAAAAGCTGTTGAACGCCCATGGCTTTGTGAAAATCGACGATTTATGCGAAATGCTGTACATTTCCAGAACGAGCATATCCGCCTCGCTGCGACAAATCGAGGACATGCTCAAAGAGTACCGGCTGAAAATCATTCGCAAGCCGGCGTGCGGGATCCGAATCGAGGGCGAGGAGTTCGACATCCGGCGTCTTCTTTGCTATTGCCAGCTCAAATACCATTTTTTTGACAATGAACGCGTCGACGCCAATTCCGATTCGGTGTGGCTTGGCCAGACAATCGTTTCTTTGCTGAACAAATACGACTTGCATTTGTCGGAAGTCGCGCTTGATAATTTCGCGAACTATGTATACGTGGGGATGAAACGGATTTTGAGCGGTTATATCGTCAATTTGAATTTGAACGTGGAAAGCTTTAGTGCGATTGGCATTAAGGAATCGTCTTTTTGCAACGAGCTGGTCGAGCTGCTGGAATCGCAGTTTGGCGTGACGTATACGGCCGACGAGAAAAACTATATTTTGCTGTATTTGGGCGGCAAGCAAATGACCGCGGGCGGCAACTATCCAATCGAAAGCGACGACAACTTTATTTTCAATCGCGAAATCGACCAGCTTTCCTACGACATGATCGAGCTCATACGGCGGGAGTTCCAAATTTCGTTTTCCAACAATTTCGAGCTACGGATGACATTGAACCGCCATCTTGTCCCGTTCGACATTCGAATGAAGTACGGCTTGCCGCTGACGAATCCGATGATTGACGAAATCAAGAAAAACTACTCGCTGGCGTACGACATGGCTATTCGCGCGTCGAGCATTTTGAAGAAGCATTATAAAACCGACCTTTCCGAGGACGAGATCGGCTATTTGGCGCTGATTTTCGCGCTGCAAATCGACAAGGATTCAAACGATCCAATTAAGAAGTCGAACGTTTTGATCGTATCGAACGCCAATTCGTCGACGATGAACGTGTTCAAGCAAAAATACGAGCAGGCGTTTTTCTCGTCCATCAACCATTTGTATGTGTCGGATTCGCTCGGCTTGCGCAATTTCGATTTTTCGCTTGTCGACTACGTGTTCACGACCGTGCCGATCTTGATCGAGATTCCGAAACCGATTTTCGAAATCAACTCGTTTATGGAAGGAAACGACATGCAAAGCATCGAGGAGGCGCTTTGGCGCGCCGAGTCCAACGAGCTCCGTCGCTTTTACACGCCGAAGCGGTTTTTGACGAACTTGAAAGGGCGCGATAAAAACGCGATCCTGAAGGAAATGTGCGAAATCGTGGAAAGTCAGGAAACTGTGTCGAGCGACTTTTATGAACTGGTCATGGCGCGTGAGGAATATCCGCATATGATGTACAAAAATCAAATCGCGCTGCCGCATCCAAACCGGATTTGCTCGACATACACGTTCGCGTACATCGCCGTTCTGGACGAGCCGATTGAATGGAACGACGAAATGATCCGTGTCGTTTTGCTGTCGTCGCCCGGATCCCAGGACAGCAAGAACCGGCAGAAGTTTTACGAGCTAACAGCCCGCTTCGCCCTGGACCATGAAGCGGTCGCCTCCTTGATAGAGGATCCGCAATTTACCAAATTTATCGAACTGCTGGGGATATAATAAAAGCCGCTTTGCACGAGCAGGGCGGTTTTTTTTTGTGGTAAGCCGCAAAAAGATAGTGTATTTTTATAACGTTTTATTGCCACATATGGCAGGCAGTTTCAGGGAAAAATAGAAAACGGAAGAAAAAGGAAACTTTCAGGAGAACGAAATGTGGTAATTTGTAACGTGGTCGAAACATTGTGTGAAAAATCGTGATAAAAATCGAAAAAAAATGTAGAATTTATCAGATTTCATAGGTATAATTGCATTGTAAACGGTTGCTTACCATATTGAATGTGGCAAATGTTTCTATGGTGATTTTGCATCCATTGCATATAATAAATGGTGTGAGGCAAGGTAAAGCGCTCACATTTCTGGAGGTAGTGACCATATAGTATCTATGTGGTACAAATAAAAAGTAGAAAGGAGAGAAGAAATATGTTAACTGTAAGATTGTTCTGTGCTGCTGGAATGTCAACAAGCTTGCTGGTGAACAAGATGATCGAGGAAGCCAAAAAAGAAGGCAAGGAAGTGGATATCGTCGCATATCCTGTCAACGAACTTGACCGCCGTCTGGATGGCGTGGATGTCGCTCTGCTTGGACCGCAAGTTGGTTACATGAAGAAAAAAGCACAAAAGATCGCCGGTGACGCGGGAGTTCCTCTCGATGTGATCCCAATGGCTGACTATGGACGCTGCAACGGAAAAGCGGTTCTTGGGCTCGCTGAAAAACTGGCTAAAAAATAAGTAAAAGAAAAAAAGGAAAATAGGAGAGAAAAAGATGAGTGAATTTATTAATGATAAAGTCATACCTCCAGTGATGGGCTTTATCAACACGAAACCTATGCAGGCGTTGAAAGACGGTTTGCTGTATTCGATGCCATTGATGATCGTAGGTTCTGTATTCTTGCTTTTGCAACAGTTCCCAATTTCTGCAGTTGGTGACTTTCTGACCAGTGTTGGTTTGTACGACATCTTCACGACGACGTACGCGAACACATTCAACATTATGTCTTTGATCGCTGCTATGGGTATCGCCTACACCTACGCGAAAAACGAAGGATTCGAAGGTATGCCGGCCGCGGTTATCTCGCTGTCTGTTTGGCTGATGTCCCAGCCTCAGTCGGTTATGTTCAACGACGAAGCCGTTGGAAGCGTCATCGACCGTACTTGGCTTGCCGGTCAAGGTATGGTTGGCGCCCTGATCTTCGGTGTCATCGTTGGTATGATTTACTGCTGGTTCCTGAAAAAGGACATCACGATCAAAATGCCTGCCGGCGTGCCTCAAGGTGTTGCCAACGCGTTTACGGCGTTGATTCCAGCCGCGGTTATCATCGTTGGATGGACGGCTATCGTTTACGTCGTTGAATTGGCCGCTGGTACGACGGTCATGGAATTGGTTTACAGCGCGATCCAGGCTCCGCTGCAAGGCTTGACGGACAACCTGGGTGGTGTTATCGCTCACCAGTTCCTCGTTACGTTCCTGTGGTGGTTTGGTATCCACGGTGCGACGGTTGTCGGCGGTGTCATGGGTGGTATCCTGACAGCCAACGTTTCGGACAACCAGGCGATTCTCGACTCCGGTCGCGAACTGACGGTTGCCAACGGTGGACATATCTTCACTTCGCAGCTGATTGACCAGTTCTGTACAGTAACCGGTTCCGGTTTGACTCTTGGTCTTGTTGTTTACTTGTGCTTCTTCGCCAAATCCGAGCAGTTGAAGTCCATTGGTAAACTCGGTTTGGGCCCAGGCGTCTTCAATATCAACGAGCCGATCCTGTTCGGTACGCCAATCGTATTGAACCCGATGCTCGCGGTTCCGTTTATCTTGACTCCGGTACTGTCCGGTGCCTTGACTTATCTGCTCATCCAATGGGGCATCCTGCCGATGTTTACCGGTGTCGTTGTTCCTTGGACAACCCCTCCAATCATTTCCGGTCTGTTGGTTAACGGATGGAAAACGATGGTATGGCAGGCAATCGTCATTGTGGGATCGTTCTTCACGTACTTCCCATTCATCAAGATGTACGACAACCAGCTGTATAAAGAAGAGCAGGAAGCCGCTGAATAAAAACACAAATTACATTATTATAAGGAGAAATAAAGATGGAAGGTTTAGAATTAATCTGTTTCCAAATCATCTCTGCATCCGGTGGAGCGAAATCCGCGTACATGGCTGCTTTGGAAGCTGCGAAAGAAGGCAACTACGAAGAAGCTGAAAACATGATCAAGGAAGGCGACGAAATGTTGAACCAGGGTCATGCACCGCACGCGACACTCGTTCAGCAGGAAGCAGCCGGCAATTCTCCGGAAGTTTCTTTGATCCTGATCCACGCGGAAGACCAGATGATGGGTGCTGAAACGTTCAAAGCGATGGTTGAGCAGATGATCGACGTGTACAAAGAAATTGATGCTTTGAAAGCGAAGCTTGCTTAATAAAATGAAAGAGATCCAATACGAGGATCTCTTTTTTTTATGGTTATATGATTCGATAAACGGAAATGGAAAGAATAATATAGAAGCAGAAGGAGAAATGTATGCTCAGACGATTTTATTATTCGGATTTATTTATCGACGGACAGGAAATCACGCCGTATTATATGCCGCAGTTTATTTTATCCCTTGGAAAGTCAAAGCCATCTCCCGGTTTTCCGTTTATTTACAGCTGTAACGTGACTGACCGGGGCATTGAGCTCCACAGTTTGCCGTATCCAAAAATCGGCCACGACATCGCGTACAAAGACATCAAATACATTGACTTGTATGTCGTAAAACGCGTATGGGGTATAGCATGGACAATGCTGATCGCGCCTGAGTTCAATCTGGATTTGATCGTCCACACATACGATCATGATGAGGAAATCGAAATTCCCGCCTGTTTTGAGGGAAAAAGGATGTGCGAAAAGATTCGGGAAAACGGTGTGCCCGTTTACGACCGGTTTCATATTTACGAACAGTTCCCGGACGCCCAGTCATTTCGGGCTGGTTTTGCACAACATTTCCTTGAGTGCTATCCGGCTTTGGCCGAAAAATACAATTTAGATGATCCAAGGATGGGCTTTAAAAAGTCGGTTTCTTTAAAGGAAATTTGGAAGAAACGCTAAAGGCGCTGTCTTGCGGTAAAGCCGATGCGCGGGTCGTCGAGCCCGTATTCGGCTGCCAGCGCGTGGTAATGCTCGTCGAAATAGCTGGCGAAGTCTTTCTTGAACGACTCTTCATTTGTAAAGCGCTCGAACACGCCAAACGCGTCATGGACATAAATATGGTTTTCTTTCAAACGCTGTATCGCTTCCACAAAGGAATATGTGGCGGGAAACTCGATTTCCAGTTTTGGATCGTCCCGTCCGTTGTCTTTTAAATGCACGACAAGATCGAAATTGTAGTAGGGAACGAGCATTGAAAGGAAAGTTCCACCTTCCCATTTTCGTCGAATCACGAACAGTTCTATGCTTCCGATTTCGGTATAGGGGATGTTTTTTCTCTGATTTGGCTTCGTCAGTCGTGTCAGTTCCAAGCTGTCCAGTGTGAAATGACAAACGGTTTGCATACCGAAAACGGCAGGCAGAAAATAAAAAGGGACAACGAGAATCAAGCTGGCATTGCTTGTTTTGCGCTTGGTGTCGATCCAGAGGTTGCCATAGTAAAATTCGTTAAGCATAAAAAGAACCTTCTTTCTTTTTTTCCACCATAGCACGTTTGAAAGCGGTTGACAAACGTTTTCATCTTTTTCTTCTTTCTCTTATTTTTTCTGATTATTTGATTGTTTGCTAGGATGAATCGCGATATAATAAAAATGGAATTAATATAATCAGAATTTTTTAAATGCAGAGAGGAGAACAAAGTGTTAAAAAACTTTTATTATGTGGACGCGTTTGTAGACGGACAGGAAAAGACGCCCTACTACATTCCGCAATTCATTCTTTCGAATCGAAACGCGCCGCTTGGTTACCCGTTCATTTACGGCTGCGACTTTCGGTATGACGGTTTGTATTTGCATCGGCTGACCAATCCCAACGACCGGTTTTCGATTCCGTATTCCGAAATCAAATGGATCGACTTGTACGTCGTGCGTCGGCGCTGGGGAACGACGATCCTGACGATGATGATTCCGTGCTTCGATTTCGACTTGATCGTCCACACGGAGCATGACGAGTACGAAATCGAGTTTCCGGCCTTCTTTGGATTTCTGGAAGTGATGGAACGTTTGAGAGCGGAAAATATTTATGTGATGGATGTGCTCGACGTGTTTAAACGGTTTCCGGATCAGGAAGCTTTCAAATCATATTTTGGATCGTATTTTGAGAAAAATTATCATACCATCGCCCAAGAACATGGACTAGACGATCCGCGTATTGGCTTTAAGAAAACATCTTGGTAGAAAGGGACAACATGAAACAACGCTATTACTACGCCCAGTTGATGACGGGCAAAAAGAAACGTTCGTACGCGAGCAAGGCGAAAAATTTCACAAAAAAGATTTTCGCGATGTCGGGATTCGCCGTCGACGCGTCGATGAGTATTTCGCATCCGTTCATTCGTGGCTGCGATTTCAAATACAACGAAATCGAGTTGTACCGCATACAGGATCCAAACGATACGATTTCGATTCCGTATTCCGGAATCAAATGGATCGACTTGTACGTCGTGGCCAGACGATGGGCTGGCGGCGGCATGCTCATGGCGCTCAACGTCATGTACAACTTCGATTTGGTCATCCATCTTGAACATGGCGGGGAAATCGAAGTGGAGTTTCCAGCCGACTTCGCGTTTAAGAAAATCATGGAAGAGCTGCGACCCGCCAGCGTGCCGGTCATCGATGTCTTCGACGTGTTTGTCCATTTCCCGGACGAAAAGACATTCAAGAAGGAGTTTCCGACTTATTTTGGTGAGCATTACCACGATTTGGCGATGCAGTACGGCCTCGAAGATCCGCGCGTGACATTCAATCCAATGTAAAGCCAATCATTATAGCATTCCTTTTGCGATTAAGGTTGTGTTTTGCCATAGTTTGAGGTAAAATTCTCATAGAAAGCGATTACATTTTGGAAAAATGAAATCAAAAGGAGGATATTATGTTAACTATTAGATTGTTCTGCGCCGCAGGCATGTCGACGAGCCTTCTCGTGAATAAAATGATCGAAGAGGCGAAAAAAGAAGGAAAAGAAGTGGATATCGTGGCATATCCGGTCAACGAGCTGGATCGTCGTCTGGCGGGTGTTGACGCCGCTTTGCTGGGACCACAAGTTGGGTATATGAAGAAAAAAGCGCAAAAGATCGCCGGAGACGCGGGTGTGCCTCTTGATGTAATTCCAATGGCTGACTATGGACGCTGCAACGGAAAAGCCGTATTGGAACTGGCGGAAAAACTGGCCGCAAAATAAACAAACGAAGGAAGAAAAAATGCTCAAATGTCGAATCTGAGCATTTTTTAAAAGAAAGGAAATTTTATGTTAGATTTAGGCATTGATATTGGAGGAACCTTTATTAAATACGCCGTCGTGGACGACGAAAACAACATCGTGCGGCGCTGGAAACGCGAAACGATCCCGTGCGACACGGCCGCGGCGTTTTACGACTACTTGTGCGCGGATTTGCCGGTCGAAAACATTCGCTACGTCGGTGTGAGCGTGCCTGGCGTCATCGCGCCCGATTCGACGATTTTGTCGCAGGCGGCCGCCAATGTGCGCATTACCTACAAAACGAATGTGATCGAGGAAGTGGAAAAACGTCTGCACCGGCCGACGCACGCCTTGAACGACGCCAAGAGCGCCGGTCTTTGCGAGATGCGCATCGGCAACGGCAAAGGCACGTCGTCCAGCGCGTATTTCGTCATTGGAACCGGAATCGGCGGGTGCGTTTGCGATGACCGGCACGTTTGGGAAGGCGTGGATCGAATCGCGGGCGAGTTTTCCAATTTGGCGTGCGGCTTCCACGAAGACGGATCCATCGCGCATTTGTGGGAAATCGCGTCGATGAACGCGCTGATCGACATTTACAATCGCGACGCCAAGGAAGAGGCGAAAAAACGCTACGGGACGGAAATTACCGAGCTTTACCACCAGGGCGATCCTGTCGCCATCCGGGCGCTCGACGAGTGGTGCAAAAACATCTGCCTCGGCTTTGAAACGATTATTTGTTTTTATAACCCCGAAGTGATTTGCGTCGGTGGCGGCATCTCGAAAGAAGACTGGTTCATCGAAAAACTGCGCGACACGATGCGGCAGGAAGCGCTGGGCCGTGCGTTTTCGGACATTTGCACGACGCGCATCGAACGGTGCCTGTATGACAACGACGCCAATTTGCTTGGCGCGATTTTGTTTGCCAGACAAAAACAATCAGAAGCCTAGCCGCTTCTGATTGTTTCTTTTGCTTGCGATTTCGTTCAACTGAAAAAACAGCGCAGCGGCTGTTTTTTATGCTTCGACTCTCTTTTTGAGAAGAAACCAAAGACGATTGTGGGGCTCGTTCTTTTTTTGTATTTTCACTATAAAATGAGCGCCAAGGGAAAACAATCGAATTCACTCTCAACTGGGGAAAAGCAGGATGAAAAAATTGAAAGCCAAAAAAATAAACATTGAAATCAAACGATAGGGTACGATTATGACAAGAAAAAGCGAACAAAGAAGAAAGATAATTTATGAACGAATTCAACGGGAAGGTTCCGTCAAAGTGACGGAATTATCCAACGATTACAATGTTTCCTCCGAAACGATTCGAAAAGATCTCGATGTCTTATGCGAACAAGGCAAGATTGAGAAAAAGCACGGATCGGCCAACCGAATCGACAAGTATTCCCACATTCCGCTGCGCGTCAAACGCGAAGACCACCGCGAGGAAAAAATCCGGATGGCCGCCTGCGCCAGCAAGCTGATCGAGGACTACCAGACGATTTGGCTGGACGCGGGATCCAGCGTGTATACGATGCTGCGGTTTTTAAGTCCCCGAAAAAACCTGACGATCGCCACCAATTCCATCGAAATCGCGACCGCCCTGGCCGGCAGCCACCACCGGCTCATCGTGGTTGGCGGCTTGCTCGAACCCATCGGCCAGTCTCTTGTCGGCCCTTTCGCGAACGAGCAAATCGCCGCGCTCCATTTCGATCTCGCGTTTTTAGGCAGCGATGGATTTAAAAACAGCGAAGGCCCGACGACCTTCGCGTATGAGGAAATTCAAATTAAACGCACCGCGCTCATGCACGCCGCGCGAAGCGTGCTGCTTGTGGACGATTCGAAAACCGAGGTTTGCGCCCCTTATCAATACGCCCGGTTTCGGGAATTCGACACAATCGTCACGACTGCCGATCCGTCGAATTTTCCGGAGCCGGAGAAGGTGATTGTGGCTTAATGTCGACCACGACATATTCGCTCGTTCCCATCGTGCGAGCCGGAAAGCCCCAGGCGTTGACACCCGATGAGGTGATCGCGGTCATCCGCCCCTCGTCGTTGATGCCGTAGCGCAAATCGCAGTTCCAGTACACATCCAGCAAATAGCCAAACGGATACAGCTGGCCGTTGTGGGTATGGCCCGACAACATCAAATCCACTTTTCCGCTGTCCAAAAGCGCTTTTGTATCCACCGGCTGGTGGTCGACAAGCACAGTGAACCGCGCCGGATCGAGGGAGTCGAGCAAATCGGCGGCTTCGAGCCGGGTTTTCAAAGCCGCGTCCTGGCGACCAACGATAGTGATCGAGCCGCACACAGCGGACTCGTCGTTCAAAACCTCAATGCCGGCCTGCCGCAAGGCACGCTCGAAATCGGCCTGGGTGTAGGTTTTCACGCGGCGCTTTGGCTGCAAGTCGTGGTTGCCATAAATGTAAAACACGCGGGCGCGCTCCCGTAGCGGGCGCAAGGACGCCACGCCTTGTTCCATGTCCGCTTTGGATGTTTGCTCATCAAACAAGTCGCCCCCAATCAGGACGATATCCGGATCGGTGCGCGCCATCGAATCGACAAGCTGCGCCAGCGAGGCGCCATCCATACCGTTTGGATAATGCAAGTCCGAAAAAAACAAAAGCCGGGTCGGCGCGATCTTTTTATCGGTTTCCAGCGCGTAGTCCATTTCGACGCGGCGCTGAAAATGCGTGTAGCCATACGCCGTATAGGAAAACGCGGCCGCCACGCAAAGCGCCACCATCCAGAGCCGGAATGGCTTTTTAAGCACCCGGGTCAAAAGCTGGACGAGCAAGGTAAAGACGAGAATGTAGACGACAAACGGAAAATACAGGGAATATTTATACATGCCAGGCACAAGAAAGAGCGTTAAAGCGAGAGCGACGGCTTTCCGGTTCCAGGCTGGACGCGCCCTGGTCACGATTTGAAACAAGTCCCAAATCAAAAACACGACGTACGCGCAAATGAGAATTTGAAAAAATAGCATAGAAACACGCCTCCAGTGGAAGTGTAGCATTTTGGCAGGCGGGGAAAAAGCGTCGTGATTAAAAACGCGTAAGGAAAGGAGGCCCTATGGCGACAGTCGTAACGGATCTGGACGGCACATTGCTCGTCCATGGAAAACTGGATGAACACTCGATCGCCGTCTTCAAGGCGCTGCAGACGAAGCATCGTCTCGTGCTCGCCACCGGCCGGGATCTAGAAAGCGTCAAGCCGTTTGTGCAAGCGCTCGAAATGGAACGGTTTCAAAATGGCGCCGTCATCCTGCTGAATGGCGGAGAGCTCATCGACTTTCAGGACGGGGAGCATGTAAAAGAGCCAGCCATGACGAAAGACCAGGCCAAAGACGTGCTCAAACGGCTCGCTCATCACGCGTGGCAGCTGTATGTCGTCGCCAACGGCGCGCACGAACGAACGCCTTCGCCGCTCGAACCCCTCATGCGGTGCATTCCGCTTCGCAAAGTGCGAAATGTGCTGCGTCATCCCCGCATGCAGACGCTGCCCGAAACGATCGACAAGATCGCGGTGCTTGGCTACTGGGGAACGGGACGCCGCGTCGCCGCCATGGAACGCGCCACCCATACCCGCTACATTCGAATCGGCCGGTTTTGGGACGAGATCGTGCCCGAAGCGTGGGACAAGAAGAACATGGTCGCGCGCTATTTAAAAAAAACACGGCGAATCCGCAAAGGATTTGTTCGTGTTCGGGGACGGGGAAAACGATGTCCGGATGCTTGGGCTGACGGCGCATTCGTTCGCGCCGCGAAACGCGCTGCCCGCCGCGAAAAAAGCCGCCCGGCATTTATTTGAGCCGGGCGACGTGGCCAAAATCGTCGAATCAAAGATCCTTCGTTTGTAAGATGTGAATCGAAAGGGCGTACGAGCCCGCAATCAAGCCAAGCGAGACGAGCACGAGCAGCGCGACGATCCCGGGCGAAAAAACAAACGGAACGACGGGATTGGCCGGCTGGATCAGCTTGAGCCCGAACACGCAGGCGAGCCCCAATATGAAGACGGCTTTGTCGGCGCCGCTGGAGGACCACCGAAACAAGACGGGAATGAGAACGCTTGTCAGCAACGCGGAAAGCGCAAAGACTTCCGCGAACACGATTTGGCTTTGGGCGGCGTCCAAATGCCAAATTAGACACGATCCAAGTCCGGCCAGCATGCCAAACCCGTTGGCTCCAAATAGGGCGAGGATGTATTTTTCGCGTACGTACTGCTTGCGGGAAACCGGAAAGACGAACAAGGCGGGCCAGCCGTTGTCCAGCTGGTCGGTCGTGATCGTGCTCGTCGTCCAGCCGGTCACGATCGCCGCCAGCATCAGGGAAAACCACGGCAGGATGGAAAAGAAGCCGGTGATCGTCAGCAGGGCGAGAATGAGCGGGATGTGGAGGAGGTTTAAAATAGAAAAGTCTTTCGCAAACAGTCCTTTCATACATTTTCTTTCCTTTCTTATTGAAATGCCTTCTTGATTTTTTCAATACCACCGGGATCGTCGATCCAGTTTTCCACATACCCGCATTGTCCGCATACGTAGCGGATCGCCGGGATCTTCTCGATCAATGTCCAGCGCGACGTGTAAATATTGTTGCCGCTCGCGTAGCGGCGCGGATCGTTCGGCACGCGAATCATCGGGGCCGCGCCGCATTTCGGACAAACGCGGAACGGGTTCATTACAGCTCCTTGCGTTCCATGATTTTGACCGAGATCAAAAAGGAAACGCTCAATATCAGCGCCATGGCCACGCAGGCGATCCATGGCACGAGCGGATTTTGAAGCCAGGCGCTTTGCGACAGGGACACGGCGGAATCGGAAAGCGTGACGATTAAAAACGTGGTCGCCATGATGATGGCGATGTTGACGACGCGTCCTTTTTCGATGCCGAATTTCAAATAGCAGGGAAGCGCGAAGCCGCCCATGCACACGACAAGAAGTAGCAGGACAAGCGCGATAAACACCAGGGCGCCTGCTTTCAGCGCGCCCAGGGCGACGGCGATCAAAGCGATGGCGAACGGAACGAGCGCGCCCAGACCGAGGATAAGCAGATATTTTTCACACACGTACTGCTTGCGGGTGATGGGAAGAGTGAACAGCGCCTTGTAGCCGTTGTCGAACTCGTCGTAGCTGATCGTGCTCAGCGCGTCGGTTACGAGCATGAACGCCAGGTAGGGGATCATGAACTCCACCGAGCCACCCGGCATGAACACCATCGCCACGACGATGGCGCCTGTCAAATACAGAAAGATGCGGTTTTGCATCGCGATATAAAAATCTTTGATCAATAAGCCTTTCATATAGTTTCTCCCTGGACAACCATCGTGAACACGTCGTCCATCGAGGCGGGCTCGACGACGATTTGCGGAAAGTTGTCGATATAATATTGTTTCTGGTTGGTCAGCACCGCCCAGCCATATGGCGTTTTCGTCTTGCGCAAAGCGTAGGCGTCATCCAGCGCCTGGCCGTCCTTGATTTTCAGGATGGCGTACTGGTCGAGGGCGTCCATCGTTTCGTGCAGGACGATCTTGCCCTCGTGCAAAATGTAAAACTCGTCGCACAAATGTTCCAGATCCGAGGAAATGTGCGAGCTGATGACGATGGAGCGGCCCGGTTTTTCCATGAAGACGCGTAGCATGTCGAGCAGCTCCTCGCGCACGATGACGTCCAGGCCGCTTGTCGGCTCATCCAAGATGAGCAGATTCGCGTCGTGCGTCAAGGCGCAAATCAGCTTGAATTTCGCCTTCTCGCCGGTCGAGAAGCTTTTGATTTTCGATTGTTTCGGCAGGTGGAAGCGGTCCACGAGCTCGTCGAACATCGCCGCGTCGAAGCGGGTGTAGGATGCCTTTAAAATCTGGCGGACGTCCTTGATCGGCAAATACGCGTTGACGATCGAGTCGGGAAACACGACGCCGATGTTCTCCTTGTAACGCGGGCTGAGCGAATCGACCGGCACACCATCGATGGAAATCGAGCCTTCGTCGATGTGGATCAAACCGAGCACGCTTTTGAAAAACGTCGTTTTGCCCGCGCCGTTGGTGCCCAGGATCGCGGTGATGGTGTCGTCCTTGATTTCCAGGTCGAGATCGAGCTCGAACTCCGGATACTTCTTTTTGATTTTATTTGCTTTTATCATATTTTTCCTCCATCAGCAAATGAAACATCGTCACGAGATCGGTTTTGGAAAAGCCGAGGCGTTGCGCTTTCGAGATCCACTCCTCCAGTTCGTCTTCCAGCACTTTTTGCTGTTCCTCCAACACGACGTTGAGAGAAATCGCGGCCACGTAGCTGCCTTTGCCGTGCACGGTGTGAATAAACCCTTCGTCGTCCAATACGTCGTACGCTTTTTTTACCGTCAGCGCGGAAATTTTATAATCTTTCGCCAGCGCCCGCACCGAGGGGAGCGGGTCGTTCTCCTTGAGATCGCCGGATTTGATCAGCTGTTTGATCTGGTCGGCGATTTGTTCGTAAATCGGGGTCATGGACGATGTATTGATTAATAATTGCATGGTTTCACCTTATAAACACTATATAACAGTGATAAACACATGTCAACAGTGGAGTCGCTTCAACTCGAAATAAGCGGAAGGATACGATATAATGAAACCATGAACAAGGAGGAAGATTATGAAAAAACTAGGGTTTGGATGCATGCGGTTTCCGCTGCTGGATGAAAACGACGTGAAATCCATCGACAAGCCGCAAGTCGAGGCGATGTTCGACCGGTTTCTGGAACAAGGCTTCACGTATGTCGACACCGCGTATCCATATCACGAAGGGGAAAGTGAACGCGTCGTGAAGGCGGCGCTCGTGGACCGGTATCCGCGCGAGGCGTACAAGCTGGCCACCAAGCTGCCCACGTTTCTTTTGAAGGAAAAGGAAGACTGCGCCCGGTATTTTAACGAGCAGCTGGAAAAAACAGGCGCCGGTTATTTTGACTACTACTTGATTCACTGCCTGACGACCGACTTGTATGAAACGGCGAAAAAATGCGACGCGTTCGCGTTTGCCGCCGCGATGAAAGCAGAAGGAAAAGTCAAAGAGTTCGGCTTCTCGTTCCACGACACGCCCGAAAAACTCGACGAGATTTTGACGGCGCATCCGGAAGTCGATTTCGTTCAGCTGCAAATCAATTATCTGGATTGGGAGGCGCTCAACGTGCAGTCGCGCGGCTGCTACGAAGTGGCTCGAAAACACAAAAAGGAAATCGTCGTCATGGAGCCGGTCAAAGGCGGCAGTCTGATCCGGGTACCGGACGAGGTGGCGGCGACATTCAAAGAAGCCGATCCGAACCGGTCCATCGCGTCGTGGGCGATTCGTTTCGCCGCGTCGCTCGATGGCGTGCGGATGGTGCTTTCGGGCATGTCGAACACGGAACAAATGGAAGACAACTTGTCGTACATGGACGCGTTTGAACCACTGAGCGAGGCGGAAATGGACATGGTGCTGCGCGCCGGAGAACAAATTCGAAAAACGATCGCCATTCCTTGCACCGCGTGCGAATACTGCGTGGCGGGCTGTCCGATGCACATTTGCATTCCGGACTATTTCAAGTTGTACAACGAGCGCAAACAAACGCTTTCCGCCGGAAAGTCCAAAGCGTATGACGAATTGCACGCCACGCACGGCAAGGCGAGCGCGTGCGTCGCGTGTGGGCAGTGCGAAAGCATATGTCCGCAACATTTGCCGATTATTGAAAACCTGCGGCTGGTGGCGGAAACGTTCGAAGGATGATGGAAAAGAAAAAAAGCGAGTCGGCCAATGTCATTTAGTTAAGAAATGGCTTAACCATCTGGAGATTAATTTCCAGATGGTTTTTTTTGAAATGTGCACGACAAAAAACTGAAGTGTTGTCACTCCATTTTTTTAAGTTTATAATTTAACTGTTAGTCATAGCGATAGTTGAATCCTATCGCATTTTTGGGTTTTATCTTCCGCTCATTTTGGCGATTGTGGCGGACTGGTAGTATTTCTTTGACTAACAATTCTTCGATATTGGGCAGATCCGTTCTGCCCTTTTTCTTTAGATAATCTCGAATCATATGATAGGCGCGGACATAATTCAATTGGTATTCATATTCCCGTTTTCTTTCTTTGATTCGCACCTCGTTGGTAATCCTTCTACAGAAGTTATATAGGATCAACCTTGCATAGATCTCCTGTTCGATCAGATTTCGCTTTTTTGAATGCAGGGTATTCAAGTCAAGATCATATTTCAAATCCCGATAGGATGTGAAGTTAGAATATAAATAGGATAATCCGAATAGAGAGTCTAACTTACCAAACCTATGTCATGGAACTATACTATCTACGAAAGGAAGCAAAGATCTATGGCAAACAAGAAAAAACAATTTACAGCCGAATTTAAACAGAACGCGGTGGATTATGTCTACGCGCATCCTGACATGACCGTCCAGCAATGCGCCGATCATTTGGAAGTCGGAAAAAGCACCTTGGCCCGTTGGAAACGCGAAGCCAAAGCCAACCCAAACCACGAAGTTCCATTTGTAGGATCCGGTCATTATTCTTCAGAAGCCGAAAAAGAAAACATACGGCTTCAAAGAGAATTGCGTGACACGCAGGAGGCTTTGAAAATCCTAAAAAAAGCCATCAGCATTCTGGGAAATTAACACAAGTCATCTATGAACTTGTCACACTGGAACACAACGCCGGAGTTCGCTTCTCCGTGTCCAGAGTGCTGCATCTTTTAAAGCTCTCCACCTCCGGGTATTACGATTTTCTAAAAAGAGAACCAAGCCAACAGGCGCTTCATAAAGAAGAAGTGAAAAAACAGATCAAAGATATTTATGAAGAGAGTCACCAGAACTATGGAGCACCCAAGATTGCAAAAGTTCTCGAAAAACAAGGGATCGTGATCTCACCGCGTACTGTCGGGCTGTATATGCGCGAGATGGACATACAGGCTCAATGGGTCAAAAAAGGCGTAAAAACAACCGTGGACAGCTGTTTCCATACCGAGTTGAAAAACGAATTGCAGAGACAATTCTCACCAGAAAAGCCGAATGCGGTATGGTGTAGCGACATCACCTACATCCGAACGAGATTGTCCGGATTCGTGTATCTGACATGCGTCATGGATCTCTATTCCCGGAAGATCATCGCGTGGAAATTGTCAAAAACGTTGGAAGTGACCGAAGTGCTGGAATGCATCGAAATGGCGAAAACTGTACGTCACATCGACCAGCCGCTCATCATCCATACAGACCGCGGGATCCACTATACATGCGAATTGTATCAACAAATGACCAGGGGGATGAAGCGGAGTTATTCGCAAAAAGGCACGCCGTACGACAACGCGTGTATCGAGTCGTTTCATTCATTGATCAAGCGAGAATGGCTAGGACGATGCGAGATCCAAAACTATCGGCATGCGTCCCGTCTCGTGTGGGAATACATCGAAGGCTGGTACAACACGATCCGGATCCACAGTCATTGCGAATACCAATCGCCCAATGACTATGAAATGGAATGGCACAAGCAAGAACGTAAGAAGTAGCGTGAAAAGAGAAAAAATTCTGAAGCACTCTTTACAGCGGGCTTTCCCCTGATAAGCTAGGGAGGCCATCGAACCCAATGTATACGATCAAGAAATTGGGTGATGGCAAAGAAAGTGGTTCAGGGGAAAAAGGGACCCGGTGTCAAGAGAGGAAGCGGAAGAAATTTTTCGAGTCAGACTACCAAGCGCGCAGTCAGGAAATAAAAAAATCTATTTATTTTATCCGTTTTCTTGACATAGGACCAATGTTTCGATTTCCCAGCGTCTATGATACAGTTCCTTTATTTCCGTTATTGTGAATTCGTCTTTATCCAGATTGGTAACGATACTCTCATATGTACCGTCACTGATTTCAAAACGGACAACTCGGAAACTCATATCATAGAATTCACTTTCGCCAAAATAATCGAATCGTTGATTTTTCGGTACGAATTTATAGATCTCAGGATGTGCCTTTATCTCCTTTGTCTGTCTCCTCGTCAATGTTCGTTTGACTGTCCTATCGAATTCGGTATCCGGAAAAGGACCAAAGCTTCGAAGCACACTCGTTCTTGAACCGATATCTTTGACCCGAATCAAGAATTTGTTTCCGGAATGATTGATTTGGGCGAACGAATTGAGTGATTCATAGCCTCGATCGGCAATGAATATGGCTTTTCTTCCTTGATATCGTTCAACGATCTGACGGAAAGCGCCATTTTCATCCATTACAGCCTGACCTTGGATAATGACATCTTCGTAGGTATGTTCCAACAGATCGTAGCTCGTATTGATATGGAAAGCAGAAAATGGAATGTTTGATTGATTGCCATTCATTATCGTCGTTTTTTCATCTTTGAATTCGTTACGGATAGGAAGAACGGTTCCATCCACAGCGATCAAGCGAAACCCCTTGAGTAGAGGAACGATATGGGTGTTTCGATTGAAAGAATCGAAAAGAGAGCGAAAAGCGTCGGGACGGATCTTGTCTCTAGCCTGTATAAAAGAAGAAGCTGTTGGTGTATCGAGATGATATCCGAAGAGTTTATAAATTTCATCTTTCAAGGAACCAGCTTCAAGAAGAATGACATTGAGTAAAGTATTACCAAAAAGATGTTTCCGTTTCCGGGTAAAATGTTTCATGGGATCAACGACAAAAAGAGAGCGGGAGCGATCCATAGTTTTGATACAGGAATTGAGATGTTTTTTCAAGGATTTAAAATTGTTCATAAGTAACCTCCAGACGAATGCCTATAAACAATTGGCCAAGTATCATGAATGATACTTGGCCACACGTTTTTGGATGGAAGTCAACAAAAATAAGAAAATTATCTAAAAAAAAAGAGGGTACACTTTAAAATGTATCCTCTAAGACTGCCATTTCTTAACTAAATGACATTGGCGAGTCGGCTCGCTTTTTTTAATGGTTGTTTGTTTCGTTTTCGACTTCGATTTTGGCTTCAATCGTTTCCGGGTGCAGTTTTTCATGCACGCGTTCCGAAAGGGATTTTACCTTTCGGGTGTGTCCGTTTTTCGATTCCTGTTCCTGCTCGATTCCGCTCAGCTCCCAGTGAATTAGCCACGTCATGGCGGCTTTGATGACGATGAGCATCGCGATTTGTAAAATCTCGTCCATGTTGCGGACGGTGACGGTGCGTAAAATCTCGCTGCCAAGCTTGAACGTCAGTCCGATGGACTGCCCGTGCAGCAAATAAATGCGCGCGTTGGGATCCTTTTTCAAAAGCTTGTAAAACGCGAAAAATGTCGTGTATACGATAATGCCGATCGAGAGCAGTTCCATGAAGTCGATGGAAAGCCCCGCGATGACCGCGACGAGATGGGTAATCAATTCATGCATGATGTGCAGAGGTCCTTTCTTTTATTTTCCAAGGCAAAATTTTGAAAACAGCGTGTCGATTAAATCGTCGCGCGAAACGTCGCCAAGAATTTCTTTCAGATGGTCGTGGGCGGCCATAATGTCGATCTCGATCAGATCCGGCTCGATTTCCATTTCCATCGCCTGCTTCGCTTTTATCATATCCGCGCGCGCGGATTTGAGCAAACCAATTTGCCTTTCGTTGGAAAGAAGCGGTTCCTCGTTTAAAATGTTTTGCTCGTACAGCTCGTTCAACGCGTGCAGCAGCGGTTCGATATCCTGGTTTTTCGCGCTGACGCGCAAACCTTCGCCCGGTTTCGAGATATCGGCCTTGTTCCAGACGACAAGGCGGAGCCGGCCGCTTGTTTGCTCGAGCAGCTGTTTGTCCTCATCGGTCAGCGGCGCGCTGGCGTCCAAAACGACGAGAATCAAATCGGCTTCGTCAAGCTTTTGCTTCGATTTTTGGATGCCGATTTTTTCGATTTCGTCATCGGCTTGCCGCAGCCCGGCCGTGTCGATCAAATTGAGCTGGACGCCCCCGACATGGATGCGCCCCTCGACGATGTCCCGCGTCGTGCCCGGAATGCTGGTGACAATGGCTTTGTCTTCTTCCAGCAGCGCGTTCAGCAAAGAGCTTTTGCCGACGTTGGGCCGGCCGACAAGGACGGTGTCGATGCCGCGCTTGACGATTTGCCCGTTTTGCGCCCGTTCCAGGATGCGGTCGATTTTTTTGAGCCACGCTTCGGTTTTGGGCAGCAGGTTTTCGAACGTCAGCGTTTCCACGTCGTCGTATTCGGGATAGTCGATGTTCACTTCGATGTTGGCGATAATGTCCATGATGTCATCAATCAAAGGCTCGATTAGCCGGCGCACGCTGCCCCGTATGCCTTGAAGCGCCATATCCGCGCTCGTGTCGCTCGCGGCCTCGATCATGTCTTCCACCGCTTCGGCTTGCGACAGGTCGATGCGGCCGTGATAAAACGCGCGCATCGTGAACTCGCCGGGCTTGGCGAGCCGGGCCCCGTTGGCAAGAGCCAGCGTCAAGATCTTGCGGGTGATGAACACGCCGCCATGGCAGTTGATTTCGACGACATCCTCGCGCGTGTACGTTTTGGGCGCGCGGAAGACGGAAACGAGCGCCTCGTCGACAGGCTTGTTTTGGTCGTGCACAAACCCATACGTAATCGTATGCGACGGCTTGCGCGTCAAGTCGACGGAAAATATTTTATTCGCGATCGCGATGGCTTGGTCACCACTCAGGCGGACGATGGAAATCGCCCCTTCCTGAAGCGGTGTCGAGATCGCGGCAATCGTATCAGAAAACATAGGAGAACTCCTTTCACTTGTCCATTGTAGCATGATTTCGCTATACTGAAAGTATTTAGCGGGACAACCCGCGAAAAGAGGAACGAAGGGATACCGTTGGAAGGAGAGAGAGGAGCTTCCTCGCGCAAGCAGGCGGGTATCCGCTCCTGGATTGAGATGAAAACTTATGCGTGGACGGACACGGACGCCATCGTCCAAAGACTCGACGAGGGGGGCATCGTCGCGTTCCCAACCGATACGGTGTATGGGGTCGGCGTGCCGTACGGAAACCTGGACGATTTGGAGCGTCTGAAGCAGGCGAAACGACGCCCGGAAGAAAAGCCGATTCCGATGATGATTTCCGACTTGCGGCAAATCGAGCAAGTCGCGTACGTGAGCCCGAAAACCCGCCGGCTGATCGACGCCTTCATGCCCGGCGCCCTTACGATCGTCGTACGGCGCAAAGACAGCGTCGATCCGGCATATACGAATGGAAAAGACACGATCGCGCTGCGGATGCCCGACCTGGAACCGCTTTTGGCGGTGATCCGTCAAATCGGCCGTCCGCTCATGGTGACGTCCGCCAACATGTCAGGCGAGCCCACCGCCCTGACGTACGAGGACGCTCTTTCCCAGCTGGGCCACATTGACGCGATCGTCCAGGGAACGTGCCGCGACTTGCAGGCGAGCACGATCGTGGACTGCACGAACGACGCGTTCGTGATTTTGCGCGAAGGCGCGATTCCGGAAGAAAAAATCCGCGAAGTATTGTAACCCTCTTTTTTCGAGGTTTTCGCTATAATAGAGAAAATAGAGAAATGAAAGGAAAGGATACAATGTTTCAACTTATCACAGATTCCACAAGTGATTTGACAAAGGAGGAATGGACGCGCGATGGCGTCGAGGTCGTTCCTTTGAATGTTGAATTTGCCGGAAAGCATTTTCAGGACCGGCTGACGCTGACACCAGACGACTTTTACGGCTTGCTTGCCGAAAGCGAGGAACTTCCGAAAACCTCACAGCCGGCTCCGGGACAGTTTTTGGAGGCGTACGAGCGCTATCCGGATCAGGAAATCGTCGTGCTGCCGATGTCAAGAGAGCTGTCAGGCACGTACCAGTCCGCCTTGCTGGCGAAACAAATGAGCGGACGTGACGATATTTACGTCGTGGATACGTTGCAGACGGCGCAAGGATTGCGCTTTCTTGTGGATGAGGCCATTCGGCTGCGTGACGAAGGCAAAACCGCTCAGGAGGCGGCGCGCGCCATCGAGGATTTGAAAGAGCACATCCAGCTGATCGCCGTCGTCGACACGCTGGAGTATTTATACAAAGGCGGCCGGCTTTCCAAATCGGTCATGATGGCAGGCAATTTTTTGCACATCCACCCCATCATTGGACTGGAAGACGGAAAAATCGTGATGTTTTCCAAGGCGCGCGGCAAAAAGTCGATTCTTCGTGAAGTGGAGAAACTGATCGACGCCCACGACATCGACCCGGAACGCGCCTACTTTGGCTATTCGGGCGCGAAAGGTAGCGTCGACCTGGTTTCGTTTCGCGATCCGCTCGCGAACAAGTATGGCTTCGCCACGCATACGACTTCGCAAATCGGCTCCCTCATTGGCACGCATACGGGCCCGGGCCTGCGGTTGATTGTGTATCGGTTTCGTTAGAGAAGATCCATCCGGATCTTTTTTTTGTTTTGGAAGCGAGATGACGATGGGAAAAAAATGTTGACAAATCAACTAATCCAAGTACAATCAAGAAAAACGAAAGGGAGAAAAATCATGGTAAAAATCATTGTGGATTCCGGAAGCGACTTGACCTTGGAGCAAGCCGGACAACTTGGAGTCGAAATCGTACCATTGCATATTGAACACGAAGGAAAGACGGCGCTTGACCGGGTGGAAATGGATCCCGACACGCTGTACGAGAAGCTTGCCAACAGCGACCAGCTGCCGAAAACGTCGCAGCCTTCGCCAGCTGCTTTTATGACGATGTATGAAAAATTTCCAAACGACGAGCTGCTCGTTTTGCCCATCGCCAAAGAACTGTCCGGCACGTTTCAATCCGCGAACCTGGCGAAGTCGATGAGCGAGCGTGACAACATCTTTGTGGTGGACAGCCAGCAAGTGACTTTGCCGTTGATGGTGCTTATTTTGGAAGCGGTCGCGATGCGGGAAAAAGGCTGGAACGCCCGGCAAATCAAAGAGGCGCTTGAAGCGATGCGCGGCCAGGTGAAGGTAATCGCGGTCGTCGACACGCTCGATTACTTGCAGAAGGGCGGCCGGTTGTCCAAAGCGGCGGCCATCGCGGGCAACTTTTTGAAAATCAAGCCGTTGATTGGTGTCCAGGAAGGGCAAGTCGTCGTGCTCTCCAAAGCGCGAGGCAAGAAATCGGCGATTCAGGAAGTCCGGCGGCTGATGGCGCAAGACGAGGTCGACTTGAATACGGCGATCTTTGGCTATACGGGGCAGGAAGGCACGGAAGATTTGACGTCGTGGACGGAGGAAATTTTGGATGTTTATCCGTTTGCGAACGTGTATACCCAGCAAATCGGCGCGGCGATTGGCACGCATGTGGGTCCGGGCGCCAAAGCGATCGCTTATCGAACGAAGTAAATTGACAAATGGACCGACATTTTGTAGGATAACCTTGTTAAGGCGTTGAACGGGATAGGCACAAAGTCGGTATCTTTTAGAGAGCTTTCGGGTGGTGCAAGAAAGCAGAAAAAGGCTTTGGAAGAAAGACCCGGGAGCTGTCTGTATTCCTGCATTAAAGGATTCCCACAAGGGAACAAGGCCGTCCGGGCAACCGGAAGGCGAATCAGGGTGGTAACGCGAGCACTTCGTCCCTGGAGTGCTCTTTTTTATTGGAAAAGGAGATCATATGGCAGAAAAAAACAAAGCGGTTCAAAATAAGCTGTCGGAACAGGAAAAAGTCCGCCGGCAGAAGATGGAAGACCTGCGCGCGATGGGCGTGGATCCGTTTGGATCGGCGTTTAAACGGACGCATCGTTCAGGGGATATCATTCCGGTGTATCAGGAAAAAACCAAAGAAGAGCTGGAGGCGCTGCAAATCCCTGTCACCATCGCCGGCCGGATCATGACGAAGCGCCGGATGGGAAAAGCCGGTTTCATGCACATTCAGGATTTGGACGGGCAAATCCAGATTTATGTGCGAAAAGACACGATTGGCGACGACGCCTACGAGATTTTCAAGAAAAACGATTTGGGCGATATCGTCGGCATCGCGGGCACGCTCATGAAAACCGACCACGGTGATTTGGCGGTTCGGGCGAAAGAGTACACGCATCTTTCCAAAGCGCTGCGGCCGCTGCCGGAAAAATTCCACGGTTTGACCGATACGGAAGAACGGTTCCGCCGCCGGTATGTGGATTTGATCATGAATCCGGAAGCGAAGAAGATCGCCATCACCAGACCGCGCATCATCCGCGCCATTCAGGAATATTTGGATGGCCAGGGCTTGATGGAGGTGGAAACACCGGTTCTCCAGCCGATTTTAGGCGGAGCGGCCGCCAGACCGTTTGTGACCCATCACAACACGCTGGACATGCCGTTCTACTTGCGCATCGCGACCGAGCTGCCGTTGAAGCGACTCATTGTCGGCGGATTGGAAGGCGTGTACGAGATTGGCCGTCTGTTCCGCAACGAAGGCATGGACGCGACCCACAATCCGGAGTTTACGACGGTGGAAGCGTACGTGGCGTATTCGGATTTGCACGGCATGATGGACTTGATCGAAGGCTTGTTCCGGTTCGTATCGCAAAAAGTGCTCGGCACGACCGATGTGGAGTACCAGGGCACGATGTTGCATTTTGGCGAGCCGTTCAAGCGCGTCACGATGTGCGAGGCGATCCGGGAGAAAACAGGCATCGACTTTAAGCAGGAAATGAGCTTTGAAGAGGCTAAAGCTCTGGCGGCCGAGCATGGCATTGAATTGGAGAAAAAGCACAATTCCGTCGGCCATATCATTTCGCTTTTCTTCGAGAAGTATGTCGAGGAAACGATCGAGCAGCCGACATTCGTGTACGAGTATCCGATCGAGATCTCGCCACTGGCGAAAAAGAACGCCGAGGATCCGCGCTTTACGGATCGCTATGAGCTCTTTATTTGCGGTCACGAGTACGCGAACGCCTTCTCGGAACTAAACGATCCGATCGACCAGAGAGAACGGTTCGAAAAACAGCTCGAGCTGCGCGATCTGGGCGACGACGAAGCCAACGAAATGGATGTCGACTACGTCGAGGCGCTCGAATACGGCATGCCGCCAACGGGAGGTGTCGGCTTGGGAATCGACCGCCTGGTGATGCTTTTGACGGACCAGCGAACGATTCGCGAAGTCCTGCTGTTCCCGCACATGAAAAACAAATAGGAAAATCGAAGTCCGCGAACGCGGGCTTTTTTTTGCCTGTGGTGAAATCGTGTGATTTTTGGATTTGAAAGTGTGAGAAATCAAAAGGGAAAGTCGGTACAATAAAGCCATCAAACAACGAGAAAGAGAAGATGGAGGAAAAGAAAAGATGAAACCGATGGAAACCTGGTGGAAAGAAAGTGTGATTTATCAAATTTATCCACGGAGCTTTAACGATTCCAACGACGACGGGATCGGTGATTTGAATGGAATCCGGGAAAGGCTTGACTATTTGGCGGATTTAGGCGTCGATGTGCTTTGGCTTTCGCCTGTATACCAGTCGCCCAACGCGGACAACGGCTATGACATTTCCGACTACCAAGCGATCATGGATGAATTTGGGACGATGGAGGACTTTGATCTTTTGCTGAAAGAGGCCCATGAAAAAGGGTTGAAAATCGTGATGGATCTGGTTGTCAACCACACCTCGGACGAGCACGAATGGTTCGTTGAAAGCCGAAAATCCAAAGACAACCCGTATCGCGACTACTATATTTGGAAAGATGGAAAGGCGGATCAGGCGCCCAACAACTGGGGTTCGGCGTTTTCCGGCCCGGCGTGGAAATACGACGAGCAAACGGGACAATGGTATTTGCACATTTTCGCGGAAAAGCAGCCCGATTTGAACTGGGAAAACGAGCGGGTCCGCCAATCGGTTTATAAAATGATGACCTGGTGGCTGGATAAGGGAATCGACGGATTCCGCATGGATGTCATCAATCTCATTTCGAAAGACCAGGCGTTTCCGGATGGCGAAACCCATGGTGGAGCGTATGGCAATTCGATGGAGTTTTGCTGCAACGGGCCGCGCGTGCACGCGTACTTGAAAGAGATGAACAAGGAAGTGCTGTCCAAATACGATATCGTGACAGTTGGCGAAGCGCCCGGAGCGACGATCGAAGAGGCGCAGCGCTACGCGGGCAGTGAGGAAAACGAGCTGAATATGGTGTTCCAGTTCGAAATGATGGACATCGACCATGGAAAATATGGAAAGTGGTCACCGATGCCTTTTGATTTAAAAAAGATGAAAGCCAACTTCAAAAAGTGGCAGGAAGGACTCGACGGTCGGGGATGGAACTCGTTGTACTGGGACAACCACGACCAGCCGCGCATCGTTTCCCGCTGGGGCAGCGACAAGAAGGCGTGGCGCAAAAAGTCCGCGAAAATGCTGGCGCTCTGCTTGCATATGCATCAAGGCACGCCGTACATTTACCAGGGCGAGGAGCTGGGGATGACAAACGTCCGCTTTCCTTCGATCGACGCGTACCACGATATCGAGATTTTGAACGCCTATCGGGAACTCGTAAAGGAAACCGGCGCGATGCGCGAGGAAGAGTTTATGGAGGGCGTTTACAAATTGTCGCGCGACAATGCCAGAACGCCGATGCAGTGGAGCGACGAAGCGTATGCGGGATTTTCTTCGGTTGAGCCATGGATCGGCGTCAACCCGAATTATACCGAGATCAACGCGAAACAAGAAATCGCCGATCCAGATTCGGTGTTCCATTTTTATCAGCGTCTAATCGCTTTGCGGCACACGAACAAAGTCGTTCCGTATGGAACGTATCGTCAATACATGGAGGAGGACGATAACGTCTACGTGTTTACACGGGAATACGAGGGACAAAAGCTGCTTGTGGCGTGCAATTTCAGCGAGCAGCCGCAAACCGTCGAATGGCCGGACGCACTGCTGGAGGAAGGATACACGCCATGGATCGGCAACGATTCGCTTAAACCTTTTGAAAAAGCGGTGACGCTGACACCTTACGAGGGAATTGTGTGGATCAAAGAAGAGACAAAAAAAGCGTAGTGTATCTTATGCGATGTTTGTAAAATGATTTGATTTCTCTAGAACAATATGTTTAAATAGTAAAGGGGCTGTAACGGGTAAGTAAAAAAATATCCGGCTCCCGAAATAAAAAAAGGACCGAGTTGATATCAAAATGATCATCAACCCGGCCTTTTTTGGTATTATTTATGTGTGCCAAAATACCTAGTCCATAGTAACGCACTTCAGCCATCTTTTCAATTCCCTTTGTCATTTGTTTATGATGATTCCATCCCTCGGGATGATATCTCCAGAACCGTGAAGGAAGTCGTAGAGGGAGTCAACGTGTTTAAATATATCGACTTCTCTTCCCGTCATGACTGCGGTTACGATGGTTTGAAATTGCTCCAATGTATCCTTCTAGCTTATACCCTCAAAGGCTACGCTTCTCTTCGCGATCTTGAGGATCTGTGTAAATTCGATATTCGTTTTCAATTCATCATGGATGGCCTCACCCCTTCTTTTATGGCTTTTCAACGCTTCATCGCCAACAATCTTCGGATGTCTTTAGAAGATCTTTTTGTCGAGTTCAATCGTTATTTTGAAGCCCATGACGACATCCATACCGACATCCTTTATATCGACGGCACCAAATTTGAGGCCAACGCCAACAAGATGACTTTCGTATGGATGCGCTCAACGAAGAAGTATCGTCAAAAGCGCTGGGTGAAGATTATGGAACGCATCAAAGCTTTCAATGCATACTGCCAGAAAGAAGCAGTCCCCGTCAAACTTTCGGTATTGAAGGAATTTTCTTTCGAATATCTTGTCGAGATCGTCGACACGATCAAGGGACTCATGAATCAGAGGAAAATCGAGTCAAAACATGGCAAAGGACAAAGAAAACATCCTTTCCAGCGTTTTAAGGAAGGCTTTGAAGAAGACGCGGATAAGATTCTGAAATACTCGATCTACTATCGGCTGGCCGATGGAAGAAACAGTTTTTCCAAAACGGATCCAGGCGCTACGTTCATGCACATGAAATACGATTACTACAATCACACCAATGTGTTCAAGCCCGGATACAATGTCCAGATGGGAAGCAGCAACCGCTATATCCGCCATATCTATGTGTCTAGCGACGCCAATGACCTGAACACCTATATCCCGTTCATGGAAGGATACAATATAGCCTATGGCGACTATCCAACGAAAACACCGGCCGATGCCGGCTATGGAAGCTACGACAATTATTCGTATTGTAAAGAACACCATATCGAGCTTTTCATGAAGTACAACACATATCGAAAAGAGCAGGAAAAGGTCACAGATAAAAACCGGTTCAAAAGCTATCAGATGAAACCGGATGAACAAGGAGAAGTCCTTTGTCCAGCCGGCCACACCTTTACATTCATCAAGGAAACCACGGATAAAAGAGGACGATATGAACGAAAGACCAAACACTATCAAAATGCGCATTGTCCGGATTGTCCGTTAAAAGCGAAATGTACGAAAGCCAAAAAAGGGCGTACTTTGAAAATCACTGAAAAACTGATCGAGTATCAGGAAGAAGTCAAAGCGAACCTGGCTAAGGACGAAGGAAAAGAGCTGATGACGCAACGAAGTGTCCAGGCGGAGGGGATCTTCGGAGAGATCAAGCAGGATTATCAATACGACCGATTCCGCCGTCGAGGAGAAACCGGCGTCAAATTGGAGCTTCTACTTGTATCAATCGGTCATAATCTGCGCCGATATCACAGGAGCAAGTTTCCAAAGAAGAAACAGTGCGAAGCCTGAAACCATAAAATCAATCGAAAAAAGCAGAAAAAGTGATATTTCTTTTTAAGTGCGCCAAAAAATGAGGCGCGCTTTTCTTTTTGGCATAGATTCTGTCATTTTCGAAAGAAGCAAAGAAAAAAAGAGCTGCAACGCTCTAGTGATTTCTAAAAATCACTGATTCGTTACAGCCCCTTACAGCCAACGAAGATCCTTGTCCCATCAACGAGGGTCTTCAACTCTCCCGAAAGCTACCAGGTTTTATCCTCCTTTGGTAGCTTTTCTTTTGAGAGAAAAAAGTTTGAAATTTTTTTCGAAAATTCGTTGACATTTCCGAAAGTTCGGGATATTATAAATGAGCGTTACGGAGGTTTAGCTCAGTTGGGAGAGCGTCTGCCTTACAAGCAGAGGGTCAGCGGTTCGAGCCCGTTAACCTCCACCATTTATGCCGACTTAGCTCAATTGGTAGAGCAACTGACTTGTAATCAGTAGGTTGTGGGTTCAATTCCTATAGTCGGCACCATGTGACCCGTTAGCTCAGCTGGTAGAGCATTTGACTTTTAATCAAAGGGTCGGGCGTTCGAATCGCCCACGGGTCACCATTTTTATTTGCAGGTGTAGTTCAATGGTAGAACTTCAGCCTTCCAAGCTGACTACGTGAGTTCGATTCTCATCACCTGCTCCATTGTTCGTAAAGCAAAGCGTCTTAGGACGCTTTTTTTTTGTTTCTGGTTGTTCTTTTTATTTTTTTTTAAGCTCCGTTTAAGGATGCCGAGGTACGATGCCTCCAGAAAGACGGAAGGAGCGAATGAAATGAAACCAACCAAGAAACCACCAGTATATACGATGCATCGCGTACGAAAGGGGTGGCTCGCGGCAGGCGTGTGCGCGGGCATGGTGTGCGCAAGCTTGTCGGGGGCGGCGGGCGGCTACGCGTATGCGACGCTACACGGAAATCAAGACGAATCGACGGCCACGCCGGCGCAAAGCGTGATGGCTTCGCCGGAAACCGATTTGAGCGCGGTCGTGGAATCGTGCCGGCAAAGCGTTGTGGAAATCACAACCGAAACAAGAGAGGACAATCCGGTTTTTTCCGGCTACGCCATTGAGCAAGGAGCGGGAAGCGGCGTGATCGTAAGCGAGGATGGATACATCATCACAAATCATCACGTGATTTCCGGCGCGTCTTCCATTGCGGTCAAAACGACCACCGGGCAAACCTATGAAGCAAGCGTCGTGGGGAGCGACGAAGTCAGCGACGTGGCGGTGTTGAAAGTGGACGCGCAAGGACTGCCGGCCGCGCGAATCGGCACTTCCTCCAATCTTCAAGTCGGGCAGACGACGATCGCAATCGGCAATCCGCTCGGTTCGCTGGGCGGAACGGTAACGACTGGTATTTTGTCGGCGCTGGATCGGGAAATTGAAGTCGACGGGGAACCGATGACGCTGCTGCAAACGGATGCGGCCGTGAATCCGGGAAATTCCGGCGGCGGCTTGTTTGACGCGTCCGGCTCCTTGATTGGCATCGTGAACGCGAAGACGAGTTCGGAAGGCATCGAGGGGCTTGGATTCGCGATTCCGGTCGACGAGGCGATGGCGGTAGCGCAACAGCTGATGAACGATGGCGCCGTAACGAACCGGGCCGCGATGCATGTAAGTTTAGTCGACGATTCCCGACAGGGGGCGGCTGGCGTTTATATCGCGCAAATCGTGGAAAACGGGGCGGCGGATCAAGCGGGGCTGCGCGTCATGGACCGAATCGTTTCGATTGATAAAGAAGCGGTTGATTCGGCGGCGGATGTGAAGAAAATCGTTCGAAGCCACCAAGCGGGCGATACGCTGACGATGGAAATTGAGCGGGATGGTTCGCGGCAGACGGTGGAGCTTGTTCTTGGCTCGTCACAAAATTAAATCTGGGGTAGATTTTCGAAATATAAACGTGTATACTTATATCTGCTTACAGTCATCCCAAATAATGTAAGCACGCCGGAGACATGGAACATGAGCTGTGTCTCGGGTATATTTTCCTTTCTGAGCGGACGATGTCCGCTCGTTTTTTTTAAATATCTTATTTTCCGGGAAGAATGGAAGAAAACGGGGGAAACGCTGGAAAACATTGCGATTTTTGAGCATTGTATGCATGATTTTGGATAGGGCTTACTATAATGAAAGTGGCTCAAGAAAAGCCTCAAAGGGACGGACAATGGAGAGAAACGGAGGCAAAACATGGAGAATAAAAAGACATGGATCACCGTGCTGATCGTGGTGATCATCGTGATTGCGCTAGTTGCGGCAATCTGGGCCGGCAACAAAGGCGAGACGACGGAAGAAGAGCAGATCCAGGAGGATCAAGTGACGGAAACGCAAACAAATCCGGAGCAGGAAGCCCCGAAAAAACGACGCGCAAGTCAATGAGGAAGGCGACGCCGCCCAGCAGGCGGAAAACCAGGTGGATGCTGAAACCGAAATGGTGGAAGGCACGGAACAATCGTAAAAGAAAAATGCAGCGAGTGATCTTGCTGCATTTTCATTTCTTTTTCTTGTCAGTCCATCTGGTCTAAAAACGATTTCAAGGCCGCTTGTGATGGTGTACAGCGGATGATCAGTCAAATAAACCGGACATCCAATCAATTCCTGCAGCTTTTTCGGCAGCCCAGTCAATGTCATGGAGCCGCCGGAACACACGATGCCGCGAAGCAGGATGTCTTTTTGGGTTTCGATGGAACAGAGGCGAGAAAGCCGAGGATCCATTGCGCCAAATCGTTAACGAGCGGCGCGAGCAAAAAGGCGATCTCGTTTCCGCTTAGAGTCATTGTCGTTAAGGTGTGGGTTTGGGTGTTGGAGCCCTGGATCGTGACGTGAAGAGGATCGGTTTCCTGAATAACGGTTCCAAGCGTTCGCACGATGTCTTCCAGTGTCGCTTCGGTCACGGTTATATTATGGGACTTTTTCAGCCAGTTGCGAATGAGCTGTCCGATTTGAATGCCTGCGAAAGGCCCACGGCTGTACTGTTTGATATCGCCTTCCTGAAAGATGGCGATATCACAGTTGCTGTAGCCGATATTCATGACGCAGCTGGCTACGGGCAGCGAAAGATCGAGGCGGGAGCCAATGGCGGCAAACCAGATTTCGCGATCATAATACACTTTGCTGGCGCCCAAATCGAGCAGTGCGTTTTTGATTTGCTCGCAGCCTTCGTTGGAGAGGCTGGTCGGATACGAAAACAGCACGGTCGTTTTTGTGAAAAAACGAAAAATCTTAAACTGGTCGCACAGCTGTTCGAGAAGCAGCGTCAAAGCGGCGATATCGACTCGGGTATTGGAAATAGGGGAAACGACCCGGACGGAATTGGATTCCAGTCCTTTCATTTCAAACGCCTCGCGTCCAATGGCGAGAACGTGGTTGTGCTCGTCGAGCGCGATCATACAAGGCTCGTCGAAGATGATTCCATCGTTTAAAGAAATCAGGCGGATCGAGTTGGCGCCAAGATCAATTCCAATTTGGATCAAAAAGATCACTTCCTTTCTATAGACGGGCTAAAACGCGGTCTTGTTCAAAACCTATGATACAATAAAAAGGCGGAGGACAGAAAATGGAACCGATCAAACTGGATCCAATGGATCTAATCGTCACCCTTTCGGATTTGACAAGCCACAAATCATTTAAATATTTTACACTACTCGTCGGATTTAAGGAAGTGTTTGCCTGGTTGGATGTGCACGTGATCGTATATTCTTTGGAAGACGAGGCGCCGGCGTGGTATGCGAACGTGTTTGACTGCGAACGCTCTGAAAAGAAAATCGAAGCGCTGAAAGCGTTGAAAACGAAAGTGGTTTTTGGCGAACCAAGACAAATCGCGTATTCTTATTTGTTTTTGTATCAGGGAGAGCGGCGGCTGTTGTGGATGAAACGAATCAATTACGAAAACCTGGTTAAGGTGTGCAAAACTGTCATTCAAGCACGGAGTGAAGAAATTTCAAAAAAATTTGAAAAACTCGTTGACATACCGAAGAGCCTCTGGTAATATTTCCAATGTAATCACGAACAAGACATGGAGGTTTAGCTCAGTTGGGAGAGCGTCTGCCTTACAAGCAGAGGGTCAGCGGTTCGAGCCCGTTAACCTCCACCATTCTTTTTGTGGAGGAATAGCGAAGTGGCTAAACGCGGCTGACTGTAACTCAGTTCCTTATGGTTCGGCAGTTCGAATCTGTCTTCCTCCACCATTTTTTTATTTTGGGGTATAGCCAAGCGGTAAGGCACAGGACTTTGACTCCTGCATTTCTCTGGTTCGAATCCAGATACCCCAGCCACTATTTATTGCAGGTGTAGTTCAATGGTAGAACTTCAGCCTTCCAAGCTGACTACGTGAGTTCGATTCTCATCACCTGCTCCATTTATAAAGAACCGATCCTGTAAAGGATCTTTTTTTTTCGTGAAAAAGTGTGGGAAAAGAATTGGGCTTTTTCGTTTGACAAAGCGTTTTTTGCGTGTTAATATTCACTACGCAGTCAACGGAACCGCCTTGGGCTGGACCTATGACGCGATTGATATTGTGACCCGTTAGCTCAGCTGGTAGAGCATTTGACTTTTAATCAAAGGGTCGGGCGTTCGAATCGCCCACGGGTCACCATTTTTATTTGCAGGTGTAGTTCAATGGTAGAACTTCAGCCTTCCAAGCTGACTACGTGAGTTCGATTCTCATCACCTGCTCCAGTTTGAATGCATAAGCGTCGATGGACGCTTTTTTTCCGCTCACAAAACTGTCATTAAAAAATATTTAAAAATATTTATAAAAATGATTGACAGCCAAGAAGCGCCATGATATATTATGTGAGCGCTGATGAGGCGCGGAAGTTCGATCTTTGAAAACCGGAGACACAAATTTGAAGAAAAGACACAACAAATAGAGAAGAGGTCTTGAAGCAAGTTGTGGAGAAAAAAAGACACTGAGAAAACAGTAAGAGAAAAACAGTTTTCGAAAGAAGAAAATCTTGAAGAAAGCACATTGAAGAAATAAAGAGAACCAACTGATCAAGTAGGCAAGGGCGTACGGAGGATGCCTGGCCACTCGAAACTGAAGAAGGACGCACCGAACTGCGAAAAGCGGCGCCGAGCTGTAAGGAAGCGAAGACACGCCGATATCCGAATGGGGAAACCCGGCATCTTGAAAGGGATGTCATCTCTAGGATGAATAAATAGTCGTAGAGAGAGGGACCCGGGGAACTGAAACATCTAAGTACCCGGAGGAAAAGAAAACAAGAGTGATTCCCCGAGTAGCGGCGAGCGAAAGGGGAGCAGCCCAAACCGTTCTGAGGGACGGGGTTGAAGGGGGTTCAGGAAAGCAGAGACAGACCATAGGCAAACGCGAACGGAAGCGCGGCCGAAGAGGGTGAAAGCCCCGTAGCCGAAATGGGAAGAGGAAGCGAGAACGACCCTGAGTACGACGAGACACGAGGAATCTTGTCGGAAGCAGGCGGGACCATCCGCCAAGGCTAAATATAAACGAGTGAGCGATAGAGAAAGAGTACCGTGAGGGAAAGGTGAAAAGAACCGCGGGAGCGGAGTGAAAGAGAACCTGAAACCGTATGCCTACAAGAAGTCAGAGCCCGTCAAGGGGTGATGGCGTGCCTTTTGTAGAATGAACCGGCGAGTTGCGTTGCGATGCGAGGTTAAGCGAGGAAAGAGCGGAGCCGAAGCGAAAGCGAGTCTGAAGAGGGCGGAGAGAAGTAGAGCGATGCAGACCCGAAACCGGGTGATCTAGCCATGGGCAGGTTGAAGCAGAAGTGAAATTCTGTGGAGGACCGAACCGACTACCGTTGAAAAGTTAGCGGATGACCTGTGGCTAGGGGAGAAATTCCAATCGAACCCGGAGATAGCTGGTTCTCCCCGAAATAGCTTTAGGGCTAGCGTCGGCCGATGAGCAAGGGAGGTAGAGCACTGAATGCATGATGGCCCCAACCCGGGGTACTGAATGCAATCAAACTGCGAATGCCCTTGAAGAAAGAGGCCGGCAGTCAGACTGTGGGTGATAAGGTCCATGGTCGAGAGGGAAACAGCCCAGACCGCCAGCAAAGGTCCCGAAATACAGGCTAAGTGGAAAAGGATGTGGGGACGCACGGACAGCTAGGAGGTTGGCTCAGAAGCAGCCATCCTTTGAAGAGTGCGTAACAGCTCACTAGTCGAGTGGCCCTGCGCCGAAAATGTACCGGGGCTAAGCCTGATACCGAAGCTGCGGATGTATTCGAAAGAGTATGTGGTAGGGGAGCGTTGCATGCAGGAAGAAGTATCACTGAGAAGGGATATGGACAGCATGGAAGTGAGAATGCCGGTGTGAGTAGCGAGATGCAGGTGAGAATCCTGCACACCGAAAGCCCAAGGATTCCAGGGGAAGGTTCGTCCGCCCTGGGTAAGTCGGGACCTAACGCGAGGCCGAGAGGCGTAGTGGATGGAAAGCAGGCGGAGATTCCTGCACCCGCGAGATACGAGGCGAAGGAGTGACGGAGACGGAGTAGGCGACCCTCTGAATGGATTGAGGGCCAAGCGCAGCAGACGGATACCAGGCAAATCCGGTATCGGAAGGCAGGGCGTGAAGGGTAAGCGAAATCGAAAGAGAGTAGCGAAGCGCTAAGGACGGCTTCCAAGAAAAGCTTCTAGCAAAGAGGTATCGAGCGGCCCGTACCAAAACCGACACAGGTGGGCAGGCTGAGTAGGCCAAGGTGAGCGAGAGAACTGTTGCCAAGGAACTCGGCAAAATGGCCCCGTAAGTTCGCGAGAAGGGGCGCTCTCGAGAGAGAGCCGCAGTGAAAAGGCCCAAGCGACTGTTTAACTAAAACACAGCTCTCTGCGAAGCCGCAAGGCGAAGTATAGGGGGTGACACCTGCCCGGTGCTGGAAGGTTAAGGGGATCTGTGAATCGAAAGATGAAGCAGTGGTCCGAAGCCCCAGTGAACGGCGGCCGTAACTATAACGGTCCTAAGGTAGCGAAATTCCTTGTCAGGTAAGTTCTGACCCGCACGAAAGGTGTAACGATTTGGGCGCTGTCTCGGCAGCAGACTCGGTGAAATCTTAGTACCTGTGAAAATGCAGGTTACCCGCAACTAGACGGAAAGACCCCATGGAGCTTTACTGCAGCTTGGCATTGGGTTCTGAACGAACATGTACAGGATAGGTGGGAGACGAAGAGAGGAGCACGCCAGTGCGTCTTGAGTCGATGTTGGGATACCACCCTTGAGCGTTTGGAGCCCTAACCTGGGTCCTGGAACAGGATCGGGGAGAGTGCCAGGCGGGCAGTTTGACTGGGGCGGTCGCCTCCCAAAGAGTAACGGAGGCGCCCAAAGGTACGCTCAGGCTGGATGGAAACCAGCTGACGAGTGCAAATGCAGAAGCGTGCCTGACTGTGAGAGCAACAACTCGAACAGGGACGAAAGTCGGGATTAGTGATCCGGCGGTGCCGAATGGAAGGGCCGTCGCTCAACGGATAAAAGCTACCCTGGGGATAACAGGCTGATCTCGCCCAAGAGTTCACATCGACGGCGAGGTTTGGCACCTCGATGTCGGCTCATCGCATCCTGGAGCTGGATTCGGTTCCAAGGGTTGGGCTGTCCGCCCATTAAAGCGGTACGCGAGCTGGGTTCAGAACGTCGTGAGACAGTTCGGTCCCTATCTGTTGTGGGCGAAGGAGATCTGAGGGGAGCTGTCCTTAGTACGAGAGGACCGGGATGGACCTGCCGCTTGTGGATCGGTTATCACGCCAGTGGTAAAGCCGGGTAGCGAAGCAGGGAAGGGATAAGCGCTGAAAGCATCTAAGCACGAAGCCCACCCCAAGATGAGATCTCCCATTCTGAGAAGAAGTAAGGCCCCTCAAAGACGATGAGGTAGATAGGCCGGGTATGGAAGCGCAGTGATGCGTGGAGTTGACCGGTACTAATCGGCCGAGGACTTGATCAGAGCCCATGACTTGCCAAGACCAAGAGGTTGTGGAAAGAGAAAGAAGGCGTGTTTCTGGTTTTGAGAGATCGAACGACCACCTTGCCGCTGGCGAGGTTTTTTTATTTTGTGAAATTGTAGGATCCAGGGAGGAGTTTGGCGATATAGTTGTCAAACCTTTTTTCATTTGTTAAAATGATAGATGGCTATTTATGCCCGAATCATTTCATTTTTAGTATAGTAAGGAGGCGTGTACAATCCATGTCAAAACAAGATATGATCGAAATCGACGGAATCGTTGTAGATACTTTACCGAATGCCGCTTTTAAGGTGAAATTAGAAAACGGACACGAGATTTTAGCTCACGTTTCTGGTAAAATCCGTATGCATCACATTCGCATTTTACCAGGTGATCGTGTCACCGTGGAAATCTCACCGTATGATCTAACACGTGGGCGTATTACATTTAGACGAAAATAAGGAGACGCATAAATTATGAAAGTAAGACCATCTGTAAAACCAATCTGTGACAAGTGCCGGGTCATCCGCCGAAAAGGTCGCGTGATGGTGATCTGCGAGAACCCGAAACACAAACAGAGACAAGGAAACTAGTAGGAGGAACGAATGGCACGTATAGCAGGAGTAGATATTCCAAACGATAAACGAGCAGTGATCTCATTGACGTATATTTATGGAATCGGCCGTACGACGGCAAGCAAAGTATTGGCGGCAGCCAATGTCAGCGAAGACAAGCGCATCAAGGATTTGAGCGAACAGGAAATGAACGCGATCCGAAAAGAAGTGGACAAGATCAAAGTCGAAGGGGATCTGCGCCGGGAAGTGCAGCTGAACATCAAACGACTGATGGAGATCGGCTGCTACAGAGGAATTCGTCATCGGAAAGGACTGCCGGTCAGAGGACAGAGAACGAAGACGAACGCGCGGACAAGAAAAGGGAAGGCAAAAACAGTTGCCAACAAGAAGAAGTAGGAGAGGAGAGTAGAACATGGCAAAAGTACAAAAAAACAAGAAAACGTCGTGTCAAAAAGAATGTGGCCAGAGGATGCGCGCACATTCACTCGACTTTCAACAATACGATCGTAACGATCACGGATGAAGGCGGAAACGCGATTTCGTGGAGCTCGGCAGGAGCGCTCGGATTCAAAGGAAGCCGGAAGAGCACGCCGTACGCGGCGCAGATGGCGGCGGAAGCGGCAGGAAAAGCGGCGATGGATCACGGAATGAAGAGCGTCAGCGTAGAGGTAAAAGGACCTGGACCTGGACGGGAAGCGGCTGTACGGGCGCTGCAGGTAGCCGGACTGGAAATCACAATGATCAACGATGTGACGCCAATCCCTCACAATGGATGCCGTCCACCGAAACGACCTCGTGGATAACAAGTAAGGAGGAGAGAGGATGCAGGAATTTAAAAGAGCAACCTTCCACAAAGAATATATTGACGAAGAAAACAATTCGGCTTCGTTTGTATTTGAACCACTTGAACGTGGCTTTGGTACAACCATCGGAAACGCGGTGTGCCGGGTCTTGATGACCAATCTTCCAGGAAGTGGCGTCATCGGTTACAAAATTTCTGGAACACCAGCCGACGCGATGACTTCTCCGGGTATTTTAGAGGATATTACAGGAATCACTTTGAATGTGAAAGCTCTTCAGTTTACAAGCGAGCTAGACAAACCGGAAACGGTGCATATTTCCAAAATCGGACCGGCGATCATTACGGCGGCCGATATCGTTTGCCCGGAAGAGATTGATATGGTGGATCCAAATCAAATCGTTTGTACGTTGGAGAAAGACGCGATTCTTGACATGGAATTGTATGTAGCCAATGGCATCGGTTTTAAAAGCGCGGCGGAGAACCGGGAGGAATTCAAGCTTCCGGAAGATGTCATCGCGGTCGATACTTTGTTCACACCGATTCGCTCGGCTGACTATTTGTCGGAACCGGCTTTGGTGGGACAAGATATGAAGTACGATAAGGTTCATATTAAATTGACAACCGACGGCACCGTTACGCCTTTGCAGGCGATTGCCGAGGCGGCCGATATTTTGATCGACCAGCTCGACGAGCTTGTACCGCTGGCGAACCTTTCTTTGGAGGAAAGCTTTACTGTTCAGCAGCCTCAAGTCGAAGATGCTCAAAAGACCAACACGATGATGATCGAGGATCTCGACTTGTCTGTTCGTTCTTACAACTGCTTGAAGCGGGCAGGTATTCAAACTGTAGAAGAATTGACCCAGAAAACTGAAGATGAAATGATGCATGTGAAGAACTTGGGCAAGAAGTCTTTAAAAGAAGTGAAGGACAAAATGTATCAGCTTGGATTGTTCTTCAAATCGTATGAGTAGGAGGATATGATCCATGCGTAATCGTAAATTAGGCCGGAAGGCGGATCACCGGAAGGCGCTGCTTCGCAACATGGCGACGTCGCTGATCCAATATGGTCAAATCGAAACAACGGAAATGAAAGCGAAAGAAGTAAGTTCCGTTGTCGACAGTCTAGTCACTTTGGCAAAGCGGGGCGATCTGCATGCCCGCCGTCAGGCCGCGGCGTATGTTCGCAACATCGAAGTCGATGACAATGGAACGACCGCGCTGCAAAAACTGTTTAATGAGATTGGACCGGAATACGCTCAACGCCAAGGCGGATACACGCGGGTTGTCAAAACCCGGATTCGTCGGGGCGATGCCGCGCCAATGGCAATCGTTGAATTTGTAAAAGAATAGAAGCCGGATTTCCCGGCTTTTTTTTAAGGAGGACTTATGCTTTTATCCGCGCAAAACGTAACCCAAATCATCAACGGCAAGGTGCTGTTTGACCATATCCAGTTTTCCATCGCGCCCAAAGATAAAATCGCTTTGATCGGTGTCAATGGAACCGGAAAAAGTACGCTTCTGAAAGCGATTGCGGCAAAGGATCCGAATGTTGGCGAATGGATCATGGCGGCCGACACCAAGATCCACTATCTTTCGCAATCCCCGCGGTTTTCCCAAATGACGATTTGGGAGGAAATCGTTCATGCTAACGAAAAGAATCCTTTTCCGGTTGAGGAATACGAGCTGCGCTCGATTTTAAACCGGTTTGGCTTGGAGGATCACGACCAAAAAATTTCCGATTTGTCGGGTGGGCAGCAAAAGCGGCTGGCGCTCTCGATCGCGCTCATGTCCAAATGCGATTTGCTGCTTCTCGATGAGCCAACCAATCATTTGGACGAGGAAATGATCGAGTATTTGGAAAACCGGCTTGTCAAGATGACGTGCGCGGTTTTGATGGTGACCCACGACCGCTATTTTCTGGACCGGGTATGCACGAAAATTTATGAGTTGGATCAGGGCGACTTTTATACCCATGAAGGAAACTATGAAGTGTATTTGGAAAATAAGCAGATTCGGCAGGAAAATGAAAAAAAACAAATAGAAGCTCATAAAAACCTGTATCGAAAAGAACTGGCCTGGGTGCGGGCGGGTGTGCAGGCCCGCAGCACGAAGTCCAAAGCCCGTCTGGATCGCTTTGAGCAATTACGCAATCAGCGCTTTAAGGAACAAGAAGAAATCTTGGAGCTGACTCCCGTTTCAACCCGCCTGGGAAAACAAACGATTGAATGGAAGGGGATTTCCTATCAATACGAAAATAGCGATCCGCTTTTTTCGGATTTCTCCTACAATCTTCTTCGTCATGACCGGGTTGGAATTATTGGAAAAAAACGGCTGCGGGAAAAGCACGCTTTTAAAGGTGATTTCTGGCTTGCTTCAGCCAACTGACGGCACGATCGAAAGAGGTTCGACAGTAAAAATCGGCTTTTTTCATCAGCAGGATGATGAAGCCGATCTTTCCATGCGGGTGATCGACTATATCGAAGAATTCGCGGCTGTCGTCGCGTTTGGTAAAAAGAAATACACTTCCTCGCAAATGCTGGAGCGTTTCCTCTTTCCGAAAACAATGCATTACACCACACTGGATCGGCTGTCGGGTGGAGAGCGGCGTCGCTTGTATTTGTTGAAAGTTTTAATGCAGGCCCCCAATGTGTTGCTGCTGGACGAGCCGACGAACGATTTGGATTTGCTGACGCTCGACGTGCTGGAAGACTATTTGGATTCGTTTCCGGGAATCGTGATCGCGGTTTCGCACGATCGCTATTTTTTGGACCGCGTCGTCGACCATACGTTTGTGTTCGAGAATCGGCGCATTCGTGATTATCCAGGTGGCTACAGCGACTATATGGTGCGTAAGACGGCATCGAAGGCGGAAAAGCAGGAAAAACGCGAGCCAAAGGAAAAGAACGCCTGGAAAGTACGGAATTCAAACCGGCTGACGTATATGGAAAAGAAAGAACTATCATCCTTGGGAGAAGAATTGCCGGCGTTGGAAGAGGAAATCCAGAGGCTGAACGCGGAAATCGTGGAGTATACTCATGATTTTGACAAAATGATGAAAGCTTCCGCTCTCCGGGATCAAAAAGAACAAGAGCTGGAAGAGAAAACATTACGGTGGATGGAACTGGAAGAAAAGAAGGAAACGCAATGAAAACGATTTGGACGCGGCCCGCGAGCGTATTCTTCCTCGCGTTTTTTTGCTGCGCGTTGTGGGGAAGCGCGGCGCCGTTCATTAAATTTGGCTATACGCTTTTTTCCATTGAAACCAACGCGATTGACCAGATTTTGATGTTTGCCGGATTCCGGTTTTCGCTGGCGGGCGTTCTCGTGATCGCGATTGGCTCAGTCGTATGCAGGCGGCCCCTCGTTCCACGAAAGGAAGACTGGATTCCGATTGGAGTGCTTGCTTTTTTTCAAACGGCGGGACAGTATTTTTTCTACTATATCGGAGTGGCGCATGCCAGCGGGGTGAGCGCGGCGCTAATCACCGGAACCGGCGCGTTTATTTCCTTGCTGGTCGCGGCTTTGATTTTTCGGTATGAAAAAATGACGGTGTATAAAAGCGTTGGCTGTTTGCTTGGATTTTTAGGAATTTGGGTTTTGAATGGCATGCGTTGGGACGTTGGGTTCGCATGGCTGGGGGAAGGGCTTATTTTAATATCCCAGTTTTTTAGCGCGTTTTCAGCCGCCTTTATTAAAAAATATTCCCAAAGCCGAAACGCGATGCTGCTCAGCGGGTACCAGTTTTTATGTGGCGGTTTGCTGTTGTGGACAGGCGGCCGCTGTTTGGGGGAAAGCCCGATTCCACAAGCTTCGTGGAAAGGCTGGCTCGTCCTGCTGTATTTGGCGCTTGTTTCCGCGTTGGCCTATTCCATTTGGAGCTATTTGTTAAAATACAACAAAATGTCGAAAATTGGAATGTATCAGTGTTGGATTCCGCTGGTGGGTGTGATTTGGTCCGCGGTTTTGCTGCAGGAAGGAAGCCAGGCCTTTTCGAGTTTCACGTTGTTCGCGCTTGTTTTGATCATCTTGGGAATTGGATGTGTCAATAAGGAAGAAACTTCCTGATTTTGATAAGATGAAGAAGAAGGAGCGCTGAATATGGATGAAGAGAAAAAAGCGTCGGCTGGAAAAATAATTGGGGCCATCGTGGGTGGTATTGTCGTGGTGGCGATGGTGATTGCTTTTGTTTTGTGAAACATGGGACCGCAAGGCGAGACGAGGAAATGAATGTCTCGCTTTTTTGTTGCTTGGATCGGATTGGATTTAAAAAAAAGAAGTCGTGATTGTTTAGCGGGAATCCAGGCAAAACCCCTCCTTTTTCCTCCTTTTATCTGTCATCTAAATTTCTTTAAAAAAGATATAAAAAGTAGTTGACAGTTGATGAGGAGTGCGGTATGATAAGTGAGCGTTAAGGAAACGCCTCTCGAAAACGACAAACTTGTTAAAAAAGTCAAAACAAGGGTTGACGAACGGGAGAAAGAGAAGTAATATAAACAAGCTGTTTGCAAAACAAACAGCGGGACGATCTTTGAAAACCTGATAGAAACGAAAGAAACAAAAAATCAATCGTACAAGAGCGAGAGAAAAGAAACAAACACGTCGATTTCTTGAGAAACACCTGAAAAGGAAAACGAACAAAAAGAAGAAGAAAATGTCAGCGAAAAGACATTGAAAAAAAAGAGTCGAATCAAATGGAGAGTTTGATCCTGGCTCAGGATGAACGCTGGCGGCATGCCTAATACATGCAAGTCGAACGAGGGTCCTTCGGGACTCGAGTGGCGAACGGGTGAGTAACACGTAGGGAACCTGCCCGTGCGACCGGGAGAACTTTCGGAAACGGAAGCTGATACCGGATAGGGACAGAGACGGCATCGACTCTGTGTTAAAGGAGCTGAAAGGCTCCGCGCACGGATGGACCTGCGGTGCATTAGCTAGTTGGTGAGGTAACGGCCCACCAAGGCGACGATGCATAGCCGGCCTGAGAGGGCGGACGGCCACACTGGGACTGAGACACGGCCCAGACTCCTACGGGAGGCAGCAGTAGGGAATTTTCGTCAATGGGCGCAAGCCTGAACGAGCAATGCCGCGTGAACGAGGAAGGTCTTCGGATCGTAAAGTTCTGTTGAAGGGGAAAAAGAGCGGAGAGAGGAAATGGTCTCCGATTGATATTACCCTTCGAGGAAGTCACGGCTAACTACGTGCCAGCAGCCGCGGTAATACGTAGGTGGCGAGCGTTATCCGGAATGATTGGGCGTAAAGGGTGCGTAGGCGGCCTGCTAAGTCTGGAGTGAAAGGTACCGGCTCAACCGGTACAGGCTCTGGAAACTGGCGGGCTAGAGAGCAGGAGAGGGCGGTGGAACTCCATGTGTAGCGGTAAAATGCGTAGATATATGGAAGAACACCAGTGGCGAAGGCGGCCGCCTGGCCTGTTACTGACGCTGAGGCACGAAAGCGTGGGGAGCAAATAGGATTAGATACCCTAGTAGTCCACGCCGTAAACGATGAGGACCAAGTGTTGGGGAAGACCCAGTGCTGCAGTTAACGCAGTGAGTCCTCCGCCTGGGGAGTATGCACGCAAGTGTGAAACTCAAAGGAATTGACGGGGGCCCGCACAAGCGGTGGAGTATGTGGTTTAATTCGAAGCAACGCGAAGAACCTTACCAGGCCTTGACATAGGGTGCGAAGCTGTGGAGACATAGTGGAGGTAAACATCCATACAGGTGGTGCATGGTTGTCGTCAGCTCGTGTCGTGAGATGTTCAGTTAAGTCTGGCAACGAGCGCAACCCTCGTGATGTGTTACCAATATCGAGTTAGGGACTCACATCAGACTGCCGGTGAGAAACCGGAGGAAGGCGGGGATGACGTCAAATCATCATGCCCCTTATGGCCTGGGCTACACACGTACTACAATGGCGGCGACAGAGGGCAGCGAGCCTGCGAAGGCAAGCGAATCCCAAAAAAGCCGTCCCAGTTCGGATTGGAGTCTGCAACCCGACTCCATGAAGTTGGAATCGCTAGTAATCGCGGATCAGCATGCCGCGGTGAATACGTTCTCGGGCCTTGTACACACCGCCCGTCAAACCATGGGAGTGGGCAATGCCCGAAGCCGGTGGCGCAACCTGAAAAGGAGCGAGCCGTCGAAGGCAGGGCCGATGACTGGGGTTAAGTCGTAACAAGGTATCCCTACGGGAACGTGGGGATGGATCACCTCCTTTCTAAGGAGAAAGCAATTTGAAAAGGTGTAAAGACGTGGGAAGAGTTCTATCAGGTTTTGGAGGATCGTCCTCCAGAGTTCGATCTTTGAAAACCGGAGACACAAATTTGAAGAAAAGACACAACAAATAGAGAAGAGGTCTTGAAGCAAGTTGTGGAGAAAAAAAGACACTGAGAAAACAGTAAGAGAAAAACAGTTTTCGAAAGAAGAAAATCTTGAAGAAAGCACATTGAAGAAATAAAGAGAACCAACTGATCAAGTAGGCAAGGGCGTACGGAGGATGCCTGGCCACTCGAAACTGAAGAAGGACGCACCGAACTGCGAAAAGCGGCGCCGAGCTGTAAGGAAGCGAAGACACGCCGATATCCGAATGGGGAAACCCGGCATCTTGAAAGGGATGTCATCTCTAGGATGAATAAATAGTCGTAGAGAGAGGGACCCGGGGAACTGAAACATCTAAGTACCCGGAGGAAAAGAAAACAAGAGTGATTCCCCGAGTAGCGGCGAGCGAAAGGGGAGCAGCCCAAACCGTTCTGAGGGACGGGGTTGAAGGGGGTTCAGGAAAGCAGAGACAGACCATAGGCAAACGCGAACGGAAGCGCGGCCGAAGAGGGTGAAAGCCCCGTAGCCGAAATGGGAAGAGGAAGCGAGAACGACCCTGAGTACGACGAGACACGAGGAATCTTGTCGGAAGCAGGCGGGACCATCCGCCAAGGCTAAATATAAACGAGTGAGCGATAGAGAAAGAGTACCGTGAGGGAAAGGTGAAAAGAACCGCGGGAGCGGAGTGAAAGAGAACCTGAAACCGTATGCCTACAAGAAGTCAGAGCCCGTCAAGGGGTGATGGCGTGCCTTTTGTAGAATGAACCGGCGAGTTGCGTTGCGATGCGAGGTTAAGCGAGGAAAGAGCGGAGCCGAAGCGAAAGCGAGTCTGAAGAGGGCGGAAAGAGTAGAGCGATGCAGACCCGAAACCGGGTGATCTAGCCATGGGCAGGTTGAAGCAGAAGTGAAATTCTGTGGAGGACCGAACCGACTACCGTTGAAAAGTTAGCGGATGACCTGTGGCTAGGGGAGAAATTCCAATCGAACCCGGAGATAGCTGGTTCTCCCCGAAATAGCTTTAGGGCTAGCGTCGGCCGATGAGCAAGGGAGGTAGAGCACTGAATGCATGATGGCCCCAACCCGGGTACTGAATGCAATCAAACTGCGAATGCCCTTGAAGAAAGAGGCCGGCAGTCAGACTGTGGGTGATAAGGTCCATGGTCGAGAGGGAAACAGCCCAGACCGCCAGCAAAGGTCCCGAAATACAGGCTAAGTGGAAAAGGATGTGGGGACGCACGGACAGCTAGGAGGTTGGCTCAGAAGCAGCCATCCTTTGAAGAGTGCGTAACAGCTCACTAGTCGAGTGGCCCTGCGCCGAAAATGTACCGGGGCTAAGCCTGATACCGAAGCTGCGGATGTATTCGAAAGAGTATGTGGTAGGGGAGCGTTGCATGCAGGAAGAAGTATCACTGAGAAGGGATATGGACAGCATGGAAGTGAGAATGCCGGTGTGAGTAGCGAGATGCAGGTGAGAATCCTGCACACCGAAAGCCCAAGGATTCCAGGGGAAGGTTCGTCCGCCCTGGGTAAGTCGGGACCTAACGCGAGGCCGAGAGGCGTAGTGGATGGAAAGCAGGCGGAGATTCCTGCACCCGCGAGATACGAGGCGAAGGAGTGACGGAGACGGAGTAGGCGACCCTCTGAATGGATTGAGGGCCAAGCGCAGCAGACGGATACCAGGCAAATCCGGTATCGGAAGGCAGGGCGTGAAGGGTAAGCGAAATCGAAAGAGAGTAGCGAAGCGCTAAGGACGGCTTCCAAGAAAAGCTTCTAGCAAAGAGGTATCGAGCGGCCCGTACCAAAACCGACACAGGTGGGCAGGCTGAGTAGGCCAAGGTGAGCGAGAGAACTGTTGCCAAGGAACTCGGCAAAATGGCCCCGTAAGTTCGCGAGAAGGGGCGCTCTCGAGAGAGAGCCGCAGTGAAAAGGCCCAAGCGACTGTTTAACTAAAACACAGCTCTCTGCGAAGCCGCAAGGCGAAGTATAGGGGGTGACACCTGCCCGGTGCTGGAAGGTTAAGGGGATCTGTGAATCGAAAGATGAAGCAGTGGTCCGAAGCCCCAGTGAACGGCGGCCGTAACTATAACGGTCCTAAGGTAGCGAAATTCCTTGTCAGGTAAGTTCTGACCCGCACGAAAGGTGTAACGATTTGGGCGCTGTCTCGGCAGCAGACTCGGTGAAATCTTAGTACCTGTGAAAATGCAGGTTACCCGCAACTAGACGGAAAGACCCCATGGAGCTTTACTGCAGCTTGGCATTGGGTTCTGAACGAACATGTACAGGATAGGTGGGAGACGAAGAGAGGAGCACGCCAGTGCGTCTTGAGTCGATGTTGGGATACCACCCTTGAGCGTTTGGAGCCCTAACCTGGGTCCTGGAACAGGATCGGGGAGAGTGCCAGGCGGGCAGTTTGACTGGGGCGGTCGCCTCCCAAAGAGTAACGGAGGCGCCCAAAGGTACGCTCAGGCTGGATGGAAACCAGCTGACGAGTGCAAATGCAGAAGCGTGCCTGACTGTGAGAGCAACAACTCGAACAGGGACGAAAGTCGGGATTAGTGATCCGGCGGTGCCGAATGGAAGGGCCGTCGCTCAACGGATAAAAGCTACCCTGGGGATAACAGGCTGATCTCGCCCAAGAGTTCACATCGACGGCGAGGTTTGGCACCTCGATGTCGGCTCATCGCATCCTGGAGCTGGATTCGGTTCCAAGGGTTGGGCTGTCCGCCCATTAAAGCGGTACGCGAGCTGGGTTCAGAACGTCGTGAGACAGTTCGGTCCCTATCTGTTGTGGGCGAAGGAGATCTGAGGGGAGCTGTCCTTAGTACGAGAGGACCGGGATGGACCTGCCGCTTGTGGATCGGTTATCACGCCAGTGGTAAAGCCGGGTAGCGAAGCAGGGAAGGGATAAGCGCTGAAAGCATCTAAGCACGAAGCCCACCCCAAGATGAGATCTCCCATTCTGAGAAGAAGTAAGGCCCCTCAAAGACGATGAGGTAGATAGGCCGGGTATGGAAGCGCAGCGATGCGTGGAGTTGACCGGTACTAATCGGCCGAGGACTTGATCAGAGCCCATGACTTGCCAAGACCAAGGGGTTGTGGAAAGAGGGAGAAGGCGTGTTTCTGGTTTTGAGAGATCGAACAAGAGAAGAGAACGAGTGGCAAGAGCGGAGAGGAAATACCTGTCAAGCATGCCGAACACAGAAGTCAAGCTCTCGAGCGCCGAAGATAGTTGGCAAGACGCCTGCGAAAATAGGACGTTGCTCGGCTCTTTTTTTTTATTTGGCAAACAAAAAAGTGAAGCAAAGTGGTGCTTCACCTTTTTATCTCTGCATCATTGGGATAAAAAAGGAATAGAGCAATACTCTATTCCGGAAGGAGGTCAAAATCTTTAGCAACATCTTTTGGATAATGCGCATCGCTTGCAGAAACGATGGCCACACCTTCTTTTTGTAAAATGGAACGAAACGTTTCATTCAAGCCAACATCGGCATGGTGATAGCGATAATGGGCTCCGGTGTTGTCTTCCATTTTTACATGGTGTTCTTTGGCCGTTTTCGCAAGATGTTGGTAAGTCGGGACGAGATCGTAGCCCGGATCGTAATTGTACATTTTGATCACGTCCGGATGACCGATTTGTGTAAACAAATCCGATTCAATCGCCGCTTGCAGTCGCTCGAAGTAACGACGGTAAATCGTGGACGGATCCTGTTTTTCCCAAAGAAGTTCTTTGGAGAACGCATCCATATCATATAAGAGACCGTCAATGGAATGCACGCTTCCAACGAGAAAATCGTACGGATAGGAGGATAAGGCACGACGAAGAAACTCTTCATTTTCCGGGCTGTAGCATACTTCCAAACCAAATTTGACCGTAATCGGAAAGTCTTCCTTTTTCATTTCCTCAATCAAGGCTTGATACTCTCGAATGGAGTTAACTTGTTTTTTTTCGAACCATTGCTTTTGGACGTCGGCACTTTGGCAGACGCCTCGATACATGTCGCGAAATTCGAAAAAGCGATGGGTATGATCTAAAATATGTAATGTTGTGATTCCCTGTTTTTGCGCACTTCGAACAAATTCCCAAACATATTCTTTTGTGAGCGGACCGTTTTCTAAATGAACATGGCCGTCTATATTATTTTTCATACACTTCCACACGATGGACGCCACTGATTTTTTTCATTTTCTCAATCGACTCTTTCGAGGCTTTGTGATCGAGATCCAAAATCGTATAGGCGATTTCTTTTTTTGACTTATTCAGCAAATTCTCAATGTTCGCATCCTCCTGCGCCAGGCAGTCTGTAATTTGCGAAATCATTTTCGGCTTGTTGTCGTGCATCACGCAAATCCGGTAGCTGCCGCTAAAAGGTGCCGACGCGTTTGGCATGTTGACCGAGTTGATAATGTTGCCGTTCATGAGATATTCCATTACTTCATCCGCCGCTTTGATCGCGCAGTTTTCTTCCGATTCGTCGGTGCTGGCACCAAGATGCGGAATCGGGACTACGTTTGGATGGCTGGCCAAAAGCGGCGAAGGGAAGTCGGTCACGTAGACAGCGACCTTTCCGCTATTGAGCGCTTCCAGCATATCTTCATCGTTGGCAAGACCGCCTCTGGCAAAGTTCAAAATCTTCACGCCATCTTTCATGAGAGCCAACGTGTCTTTGTTTATGGTGTTCTTCGTCGAATCCATCAAAGGCAGATGAAGCGTGATGTAATCGGCCGTGGAGAACAATTCTTTTTCATCCTTCACATGGTTGACCCATCGCGACATGCTCCACGCGTTGTCGACAGAAATATATGGATCGTATCCTTCGACTTGCATCCCGAAACGAAGAGCCAGATTGGCGACTTGAATACCAATCGCGCCAAGGCCCACAACGCCGAGCGTTTTTCCGGTAATCTCGTTGCCGGCATATTTTTTCTTTTGTTTTTCCACATCTTTCGCCAAATTGTCGTTGTCGGCTTGCGTCTTGCACCATTCAATGCCGTGGTAAATATCGCGGCTAGCCAGAAGCAAGCCGGCAAAAACGAGCTCTTTTACGGCGTTGGAGTTGGCTCCGGGCGTGTTGAATACGACGATTCCTCGTTGGGTGCACGCATCCAAGTCGATGTTGTTCACACCCGCACCGGCTCGTGCGATCGCTTTTAGCGTATCTTTATAGTCCAAGTCGTGCAGGTTGGCGGAACGGACGATAATCGCGTCTTCCGCCTCGACATCCGTTCCGACTTCAAACTGGTCGTTAAAACGATCCAGTCCTTTTTGAGCGATATTGTTGTAAAGTTTAATTTTATACATAGCTTTTTATCCCTTCGTATTTTCGCTTTCGAATTTTTTCATAAAATCAACGAGCGCTTCCACGCCTTCGACAGGCATCGCGTTGTAAATGCTGGCGCGCATACCGCCGACGCTGCGGTGACCTTTGATATTGACAAAACCCGCTTCTTTGGCTTCTTTCACAAATTTCGCATCCAGATCCTTATCGCCGGTGACAAACGGGACGTTCATATACGAGCGGTCTTCTTTGGCGACAGGATTGGAGTACAACGTGGACTGGTCGATGTAATCGTAAAGCAAAGCCGCTTTTTGATGGTTGATTTTTTCCATCGCCTCCAAACCGCCGATTTGCTCTTCCAGCCATTCAAAGACAAGCCCGCACACGTAAATGCCGTAAGTTGGCGGCGTATTGTACATGGAGTTGTTGTCCGCGTAGGTTTTATAGTTGAGCATGCTTGGCAGCGCTTCGTTTTCCGTCAGCAAGTCTTTTCGAATGATGACCAAAGTCACGCCAGCCGGCCCGATGTTTTTTTGCGCGCCGGCAAAAATCAAATCGTACTGGCTGACATCGACAGGCTCGCTCAAAATGCAGCTCGACATATCCGCCACCAAAAGCTTTCCGTCATGCGGAGGCAGCGTTTTATATTTTGTGCCGTAGATCGTGTTGTTTTCGCAAATGTAAACGTAATCGCTGTCCGGACTCAAATCCTCTTGCTTGATTTTTGGGATGTACGTAAAATTATCTTCCGCGCTGGAGGCGACAACATGGGTATCGCCGAGCTTTTTATGTTCGGCAATCGCTTTTTTTGTCCATTGGCCTGTATTGATAATGTCCGCGCTGTGCTTCAATAAATTCATAGGAACCATTGAAAACTGCAAAGAAGCCCCGCCTTGCAAAAACAAGATTTCGTAATCTTCAGGAATGTCCATTAAACGACGCAGCCTATCTTTCGCCGTATTCAAAATGTTTTCGAATTCACTGGATCGGTGGGACATCTCCATTACGCTCATCCCGCTTGAGTGAGCATCCAGCATTTCCTGGCTGGCCTTGTTTAAGACCCACTCAGGTAAACAGGCCGGGCCTGCACTGAAATTGTAAACACGTGTCATATTTTTTCACCTTGGTGAACTGTATCCACCTTTCCTTTCATAATATTAATCATTATACGATTCTTTCGAGAGATTGCAAGGGGATTCGTTCAAAAAATATAGGCAAATGTTTCTTGTCAATAAACAATCGTGGGAGAAAATGGTGAAAATTTAAGAAAATGGAATATTTTTGTTTCAATTCATTTCAAAGGATTTTCAGGGTTGCATCGCGTTTGCTTCCTCTTTCTGTTTCCCATATGATGGGATTAGAAGAATATAAGAGTCAGCAGACTCGCATACAAGGAGGACAATCAAATGGCAGATTTTTTTAAAAAAGCAGCGGAAGACATTAAAGAAGGCTGGGAAGATTTGAAAGACGATGTAGAAAAGGAAGCGGCGAAAGTCAAAGCGGAACACGACGCCAAAGAAGCGGAACGCAATTTGAAAGACAGCGCTGAGAAAGCGAAAAAAGATTTGAAAAATGGCGTAGAAGACGCGAAAAATCAGGCGGCCGCTACACTCAATGTCGCAAAAGACAAAGCGGGCGACGCGATTCAAGCCGTCAAGGACAAAGTCAGCGAAGCAACGAAAAAATAAAGTGAAATAAAACAGAAAAAGCCGCAATGGCCGGATGTGAAACCGGACGCATCGCGGCTTTTTCGTTTCCAATGAAAAAAAGCCTTGTTTCCAAGGCTTGAATATCGAAAATCCTTTCATCAAGGACGTTATTTACTTTGGTGGAGGTGAGGAGAATCGAACTCCTGTCTAAGCAAGGCTCCACGATCCAACGTTTACAGCTTAGTCCATCTATATATCCTATGCGATCGGTGGACAGAACCAGCATAGGTTTTGATCTGCGTTTTTAGGAATAAGGAACAGATCCACACTTATTCCGATCTTCTTTGTTTGACACGTGATCCGCTATAAGAAAGCAAACTCGCGGATCCGGGCTGCAAGACAAACTTAGTCTAAATTAGGCAGCAAAAGCCATGCTTTGGTTTGCACCAAATACATTAGCAATTCTAGTTTTAGCGTTTAAAATTAAGTGGTTTTAACGTGTTCCTTCACGGCTGTGGTTGGATCCAAACACTTACTTATCGAATGCCAAAAACACCCCCGTTCCGGATATTATACAGAATTCGCTCCGGAGTGTCAATATTTATATTTCATCGCTTTTTCGATTTCCCGTTTGGCGTCTTTCGCTTTTTGAGATTCCCGCTTGTCGTGAAGGTTTTTTCCTTTTGCCAGCGCGATCTCCATCTTCGCTAAGCCATGGGCGATATACATCTTCACCGGCACGATGGTATAGCCTTTGATCTTGACCGCCTGAGCCAGTTTTAAAATCTCGTTTTTGTGCAGCAGAAGCCGGCGCTCTCTTGTTTCGTCGTGATTGAAGCGATTGCCAAACTCATACGGTGAGATGTGCATTTCCTTGATATACGCCTGCTGGTTGTGAAAGGAAATATAGCTGTCTTTCATTTGCACTTTGCCTTTGCGGATGCTTTTGATCTCGGTTCCTTTTAATTCGATGCCCGCCTCGTACCGGTCAAATAATTCATAGTCGTGCCGGGCTTTTTTGTTCTCGGCAATAGTCTTATAGGTACTCATATTCGCCTCCTGATGTTGTATGGGATAATTTTAACACATTTGGGCTTGATTTTTTTTTGATTTACGTTAAAATAATAACAGATGTGGGGTGTTAGCTCAGCTGGGAGAGCACCTGTTTTGCACGCAGGGGGTCAGGAGTTCGATCCTCCTACGCTCCACCATTTGAAAACAGATCGAACACATTCGGATGAAAGAGTGTGTTCGTTTTTTTTTGTTTAAAAATCCATTTTTTCGACTTGTTTTTCCATCTGCGCGGATCTTTTCGCGATTCGTGCTAAAATGAAAATGTAAAAAGTGGTTAACACATAGAACGATTTATGTGGGTCGAACGACAATTCAGAAGTGTTCCCCGTCAACGAAAGACGATAAAATGGGCAAGACGGATCAAAAATACGCGAGCGAAACGGTGTATGAAATCAAGGTAGAACGAACGCGGAATGACAAGTAAATGGCATGACGACCGGTAAAGCGTCAATCCAAAAGGACAGCAAAGAGATCCGATGCAGAAGGAACAAAGAGCGATGAAAATATGGTTTTGAAAAGTCGTTTGACAATAACAAAGAGGGCTTTCCGTGGTGAAAGCTCTTTCTTTTTAGACAAAAGATGGTAATATAGAGGAAATAAAGGAGAATATTCTATGTTGGAAATAGGAAGCCCGGCACCGGATTTTACTTTGAAAGATCAGGACGGAAACGAAATCAAACTATCGAATTTGCGAGGGAAAAAGGTCATTTTGTATTTTTATCCAAAAGACAATACAAGTGGCTGCACGAAGCAGGCGTGCGCGTACATGGATTTGTATCCGCAGTTTACCCAAAAAGACGCAATCGTGCTCGGCGTTTCAAAAGACAGCGTGAGCTCGCATAAAAAATTTCAGGAAAAATACGGTTTTCCGTTCCCGCTGCTGTCGGATCCGGATCACGAAGTGATCGAAGCCTATGACGTATGGAAGGAAAAGTCCATGTACGGAAAAAAGTATATGGGCGTCGTTCGCAGCACGTATTTGATTGATGAAAATGGAATCATCGAAAAAGCGTTTGAGAAAGTGAAACCGGGCGAAGATCCGCAGCGCATGTTGAAAAGCATAGAATAAAAGGGAGTATGAATAAAATTATTACAATTTCCAGAGAATTTGGAAGCGGAGGCCGTGAAATTGGAAAGCGGCTGGCCGACGAACTCGGATTCGCTTATTACGATCAGGAAATTATCAAAGAAATCTGCAAGGAAACGGGAATGCACGAAGGGTATGTCGAAGGGGTGGCGGAAAAAGCCATTTCGCTCATTTCCACGCAATTTGGACATACGTTTTACAATCAGCAGCAAATCGACGTTTTAGTGTCCCAGCAAAAGATCATTCAAGAGCTGGCATCCAAAGGAAACTGTGTCGTTGTCGGCCATGGCTGCGCGGAAATCCTGGCGGAACGCAATCCGTTCAGCATCTTCGTCTACGCCGATATGGAAGCGAAAATCAAACGTTGCCGGGCCAAAGGGCCGGAAGAGGAAAAACTCACGGAGAAAGAACTTGTCCGGAAAATCAAAGATGTGGATAAGAACCGGAAAAAAATTCATGAAATGATCGCGCCGACCCGCTGGGGCGAGAAGGAAAACTACGATTTATGCGTCAACACGACAAACGTTGAAATCAAAAAAGTGATTCCTGGTCTGGCGATGTACGCGATGGAATATTTTGGAAACGAGTAAAAAGAACGAAGAGGATGGCATTGCGCGCCATCTTCTTTTTTATCGGAGGAAAAGAGAAGGGAATCCGGAAGCGGGCGCCTGCACAAAAAAAGCAGGAAAGCCTGCTTTTAGAAGTTAATAGTTCGAGGACAAGTTTCCAATGTAGCGGGAACTTCCAAAACCAAGGATCAACGTGAATAAGAACGGGAAGAAATACAAGCCCAGAGCGAACCAGATCCCGTGTCCGAACGCTAGCGACACTTTGAACGCCAGATTACATAAAATCAAGAGCTGGATAAAACCGATGATCCAGGCGGCGTAATACATGAAACCGTTGACGCTGTTGGCGTTTGAACCCATGAAAAAGGAAATGACAGTCAATCCAAGCCAAACCCAGAAATACATGGTCTGCCACGAGAACTTGAATACGATATAAAGATTGTACACCGGAATCAAAGCTTTCCATCCGCTTTCGCCGGCTTTTTGAAACATTTTCCAGCTGCCGATCACGACAAAAACGTACCAGACGAGACCGATGATGGAATATGTGGTTGAAAAAAACATAATACTACCTCCTTTCTTCAATATACGTGGATGTGGTTTGGCCCGTCCAATTATTTGCATAAAAGTAAGGAAGGAAAACGAGAAAACTACACTTCTTTACAGCTGAATTTCCAAGCCCATTATGGTATAGTAAAACTAATGAAATCTATAGCCTGATGGAGGTTGAAGTATGGTAAAAAGAATAGGCATTTTAACTTCTGGCGGCGATTCGCCAGGGATGAATGCGGCGATCCGCGCAGTGACGCGCGTTGGATTGAACGCAGGTCTTGAAGTGTTTGGAATCTACAACGGGTACAAGGGGATGGTCGAGGGATATATCGAACCGTTGACCCGCGAGGATGTCAGCGAGATCGTCAATCGGGGAGGGACGATTCTCGGGTCTGCAAGACTTCCGGAGTTCAAAGATCTCGAAGTTCGTCAAAAAGCGATTCGGCAGCTTGAAAAAAGAGGAATCGAAGCGGTTGTCGTCATCGGCGGGGATGGTTCCTATCGCGGGGCGCTTTCTTTGACGGAAATGGGAATCAACTGCATCGGTTTGCCGGGTACGATCGACAACGACATCAACTGCACCGATTTTACGATTGGATTCCAGACCGCGCTGGAAACGGTGGTCGACGCGGTCGATAAACTGCGGGACACATCCAACTCCCACCATCGCTGCTCGATCGTGGAAGTCATGGGAAACCGCTGCGGGGATCTGGCGTTGTGGGCCGGCATCGCCTGCGGAGCGGAAATCGTCGTAACGAGCGAAACCGGATTTGACGAAAACGAGATTTTGGATCGTTTGCGGGATCTGGACTTGATCCGAAAGAAGAAACACGCGATTATCGTCATCAGTGAAAAAATCACCGATGTGCATCAACTTGCCAAGAAAATCAGTCTAAATACTGGTTTTTCCGGACGCGCCACGGTGTTGGGCCATATTCAACGTGGCGGTTCGCCTTGTCCGTTTGATCGTATGCTCGCCTCCCAAATGGGAGAAAAAGCCGTTGATTTGCTTATGCAGGGTATCGGTGGACAGTGCGTCGCGATCCACGACAACAAAATCGTATCCTACCCAATCGAAAAAGCGTTGTGTATGCCGGCAGAGTCAAGAAAACCATTGACAAATCTGTTTGAACGATTAGGATAGAATAGGCTTAAGTTTTTTAAGGAAGGAACTATTTGAGGAAAGGAACAGTATGGAAAAAAAGACAAAAATTGTTTGTACGATCGGGCCGGTTAGTGAAAATAAGGAAACACTCACGAAACTGGTCAAAGAAGGCATGAATATCGCCCGATTGAACTTCTCGCATGGAAGCTACGAAGAGCACGGGGAACGAATCAATCTGATTCGCGAAGTATCGCAGGAAACGAAAAAGCCAATCGGTATTTTATTGGATACCAAAGGGCCGGAAATTCGTCTGGGCGACTTTGAGAACGGCGGCGTCGATTTCGCGGAAGGCGACGAGGTGACAATCGTCAAAGAGGAAGTACTCGGAAACCACGACCGGTTCACTTTGCGTTGTCCGGAAGTGTTCAACGATGTGAAAAAAGGCGACTACATCTTGATGGATGACGGAAAGATGCGCGTCGATATCACGGATGTGGAACCGGGAAGCGTTATTAAAGGCGTTGTTGCGAACCCTCACTTTTTGAAGAGCCGCAAAGGATGCAACCTGCCGGGAATCATTTTGAGTATGCCATTCGTATCCGCGAAAGACGAGGCGGATATCCGGTTCGGCGCGAAAAACGATGTCGACTACATCGCCGCAAGTTTCGTGCGCCGTCGTGAAGACGTGCTGGCGATCCGGAAAATTTTGATCGACGAAAACAAAGACAATATCCAGATCATTCCGAAGATTGAAAACCAGGAAGGTTTCGATAATTTGCGAGACATCCTTGAAGTCAGCGATGGCGTTATGGTCGCCCGTGGCGATCTTGGCGTCAACGTTTCGCTCGAATATGTTCCAATCTATCAAAAACAAATGATCAAGATTGCCAACGAAATGGGGAAACCGGTAATTACCGCGACCCACATGTTGGAAAGTATGCAGGAAAACCCGCGCCCGACCCGCGCGGAAGCTAGCGACGTGGCCAACGCGATCATGGACGGAACGGACGCGATCATGTGTTCGGGAGAAACAGCCGCCGGCCACTATCCGGTGGAAGCCGTTCATACCATGACGAAGATCGCCAACGCGGTTGAGCCGATGATTCCTTACAAGGAACGCCTGAAACAAGGCATCAAGTCGAGCCGCCGCACGATGAACGACGCGATCGCGATTTCGGTAGCGGATACTTCGCTGGCCATCGACGTGAAATGCATCGTGGCCTTCACGCAAAGCGGAAACACCGCAAAGCGCCTGGCGAAATTCCGTCCGGAAGCGCCAATCGTTGCCGTATGCTTCGACGCAGTAACGGAGCGTTCTCTGCTTCCTGTATTTGGTGTATTCCCTTACGTTTCCGCGATCCAGAACTCGCAGGAAAACGATGTGCAGCTCGCGCGCAACATCGCCCAGGAATATGGATTCAACAAAGGGGACAACATCATCGTGGTCGCAGGTTATCCAGTAGGATCCGGCAGCACGAACATGATGAAAATCGTTCAAATCTAACGTTTTATTGGAAACAAAATTGGCCTCTCGCCTGAGGGGTCTTTTTTTGATACAATGAACAAAATGAGGTGAAGAAGAAATGAAGAAATATGTTGGGATTGATTTAGGCGGAACCAATGTCCGGGCCGCGCTCATCAACGCCGAAGGCGAAGTGCTGGCGCTCAACAAAAGCGCGTCCAATCCGGAAAAAGGAGCGGAACATGTCGTGAAGGTCATTGTCGATCTTGTCCGTTCGCTGCCAAACCAGGAGGAGGCAGAAGCAATCGGGATCGCGGTGCCCGGGTTGATCGACGTTGAGCAAGGAACGATCAAGGCCGCGAACAATTTGTCGAAGCTAGTCGATTATCCGCTGACGGAAAAGCTTTCCGGCGAACTGGACGGAAGACGAGTCGTGCTGGCCAATGATGGAAAGGCGGCCGCCATCGGAGAGGCGCTGGCCGGCGCAGGAAAAGGGAACGAAAGCGTGTATTACGTCACGATTTCCACAGGCATTGGCGGAGCTGCCGTCATACAGGGAAAAGTGCTGATGGGGCGTCACGGATTCGCCGGCGAAGTGGGCAATATGATTGTCAACGAGCGCGATTCCCAATACGGAATCATGAACAAGGGCGCGGTAGAGAGCGGCGCGAGCGGAACGGCAGTGACACGCAAGGGAAAAGAGCGTATCGACGCTTCGATCCAGCACGCGGGCGAGGTGTTCGAACGAGCCGCCCAGCACCATGAGGAAGCGCTTAAAATCGTCGACGAGATGACGGACGACTTATCCAATTTGCTGTCGGCGATTTCACTTGTCATAGACCCGGACGTGATCGTTTTAGGCGGCGGCGTCATGAAGGGCGCCGATGTATTCATGCCGGCTCTTCGGGAAAAATGGCGCAGCAAACTGTTCGAAGCGATGCGCGATGTGGAACTCGTTCCGGCGAAACTGGACGAGCCGGGCATCGTGGGCGCGGCCATGTACGCCATGACGTGGGAAGAAAAGTAAAATTCAAGTAGACCAATTTGGCATAATTGGTCTTTTTTTGGTCTATACCGTTTTTTCTTTGAAAGCGGTACCATTCAGAGTGGCGTTTCTTTTCAGAATATGTTTTAATACGATTGAACGATATATTCCCTTAATTCTGCGTCATTTAAAATCTATTTTCGAAAAAATGTCAAAACTCGTTGACAAAGAGTGATGTAAGCGTTTTAATATTGGTATAGACCAAGTGAAAAGCTTGGAGAAAGGAAATACAATTCTATGAATGGTTTTTTGAACTGGATGGAAGAACACTTCATGCCGGCGGCCGCCAAGATCGGTAACCAAAAGCATCTTGTTGCGATCCGTGACGCCTTCATCGCGATCATGCCGATCACGATGGTAGGAAGTATCGCCGTACTCTTGAACGTATTCTTCCGAGATCTGCCGAACTCCTGGTGGGGTGAGGGAAATTCTTTTGTGGCAACGATGACACCGCTGATCAACGTAAACGGAAACGTGTACTTTGGTTCGATCGTTATTTTATCGCTCGCCTTCGCGTTTGCGCTCGGTTATCAAATCGCGAAAACATATAATGTCAATCCAATCGCCGGCGGCGTTATCGCCTTCTCCGCGGTTGTCGTATGTATGAATCAAAGCGCAGTCTTCGATTTCACTTTGCCAGGTGTCGACGCAGCCAGCGTGGCCGCGCTCAACGATCTTGGTGTGGAAGCGGTCGCAAGCGGCGACGCAGTCAACATCAGCGTCAGCGGCTGGGGCTACATGGGTAGCGCCTATACCGGCGCGACCGGTTTGTTCACCGCGTTGATCGTCGGTCTGGCTTCTTCGATGATTTACGTGCAGCTCATGATCCACAAGATCACGATCAAAATGCCGGAAAACGTACCGCCAGCTGTTGGTAACGCGTTCGCGGCCATCATTCCAGGATGCGTAGCGATTTACGTATTCGGTATCATCACGCAGATCTGTGTGGCGACAGCGGGCATGTATCCAAACGAGCTCATCCAGCAATGGATCCAGGCGCCGTTGATGGGTCTTTCGCAAAACATGTTCAGTGCGATCCTCGTATCGTTCCTCGTTCAGCTGCTGTGGTTCTTCGGTCTGCACGGTTCCAACGTTATGGCACCGTTCATCGAAGGTGTGTATACACCAGCGTTGCTGGAAAACCTCGCTTATTTCGAACAGCACCACACGACGGAAGGCATGCCTTACATTTGGACGCGTGGTTCGCTGGATGCTTACGCCCAGATGGGTGGTTCGGGTGTCACGCTTGGTTTGCTGATCGCGATCCTGTTCTTCTCGAAGCGTCAGGATGTGCGTGAGGTCGCAAAACTCGCCGCGCCAATGGGCGTGTTCAACATCAACGAGCCGGTTATCTTCGGTTTGCCAATCGTGTTGAACCCAATCTACTTCATTCCTTGGTTGCTTGTTCCGCCAGTATGTACGCTGATCGCTTACTTGTTCACAGCGGGTGGAATCATTCCTCCAGTGTACGTGCAAGTGCCTTGGGTTATGCCAGTTGGTATTTACGCCTTCCTGGCAACCGGCGGAAGTCTGATGGCAGGTTTAGTCGCGCTGATCAACCTGGGCGTGTCGTTCCTGATCTGGACACCGTTTGTATTGCTTGCCAACCGTCAACAGGAAGTTGAATAAAAAAGATAGACCAGCAAGAAAAGGAAGGTTGAACCTTCCTTTTTTCGCCTTTTAAAAGGAGGTTTAATGAAAAATAAACAGGAAAAGCAAGCCCCGAACAAATGGGGATCGTGGGAATTGTTCGTCATCGCGATCGGAACGCTCGTCATCGTGACCGCGCCCATGTACGACAAGCCGATCATCGTCGTGATCGAAGGCTTATCCATCGTGCTGATTGGCGTGTTGTGGATGCGTCTAAGCCGCAAAAAGCATGAGCTCGGTCAACGTCGCAAGCAGACGCCGCGCCAGTATAAAAAGACAAAATAAACAAAGAGGAAAAGAAGAGGAGAATTCATCATGAGAAGACTAGGGATTTCAATTTATCCGGAACACGCCACACTGGAGGAAAACAAGAAGTACATCGAACAGGCCGCCCGCTACGGCTTCAAGCGGATCTTTACGTGTCTGTTGTCGGTTGACAAGCCCAAAGAGGAAGTGAAAGCTGAATTCAAGGAACTGATCGACTACGCGCATGAAAAAGGCATGGAAGTCATTTTGGATGTGGCGCCGTACGTGTTCGAACGTCTGGGCATCACGTACGACGACTTGTCGTTCTTTGCCGATATCCACGCCGACGGTATCCGGCTTGACGAAGGCTTCGACGGCCACAAGGAAGCGCAAATGACGTACAACCCGGATCATTTGAAAATCGAGTTCAACGCCTCCGTCGACAACAAGTACATCGAAAACGTGCTCAGCTACAAGCCGAACACCGACTACGTGCTCACCTGCCACAATTTCTATCCGCAGCGGTATTCGGGACTGGGCTACAAGATGTTCGAGGAAACATCCAAGCGCATTCGTCAGCACAATTTGCCGATTGCCGCGTTCGTTTCCAGCCAGCAGCCCGATACATTCGGTCCATGGAACGTGTACGAAGGACTTTGCACGCTGGAAATGCACCGCGATCTGCCAATCGACTTGCAGGCCCGCCACTTGTTCGCGACCGGACTGGTGGACGATGTGATCATCGCCAACTGTTTCGCCTCCGAAGAGGAAATGAAGGCCCTTTCGGAAATCGAACCAGGCAAGCTGACATTCCGCATCGAGCTGGAAGGCGAGCCAAACGAGGCTGAAGAAAAGATTTTGTTCGAGCATCCGCATTTTGCTCGTGGCGATATGAACGACTACGCGGCCCGGAGCACGATGCCGCGCATCACGTACAAAGACGCGTCCATTCCTGCGCGCAACACCCGGGATTTAAAGCGGGGGGATATCGTGATCGTCAATGAAAACTACGACCGGTATAAAGGGGAGCTTCATGTCGTCTTGAAAGATATGCCAAATGATGGTAAAAAGAATGTTGTGGCCCATTTACCGGAAGAGGAACTCATTCTTCTTGACTACTTGGATGCCTGGAAGACATTCGCGTTCAAGAAATAAGGAAAATGGGCAAGAAAGGAACTGCTTATGAGCCGACCGTTGTATCAACAAGTCAAATCGAAAATACTCCATAAGATCGCTTCTCTTTCTGCCAATTCTTCGATTCCCTCCGAGCGGGCTTTATCGCTGGAGTTTGAAGTGTCGCGGATGACTGTTCGAAAAGCCATTGACGAACTCGTCGACGAAGGCATCTTGTATCGGGACAAGACACGCGGAACGTTTGTGTCGGACAAAGAGCTCGTGCGTAAAAACACGATCGACGACGAGAAGGAAAATGAAACTTGTCATTTGCTGTATATGACCCACCGGACGTTTGAGGAAATCGCGCCGATTTTAAATGTGCCGATTTACGAAGATATCATGCGAATCGTGGGAAGCAGGCAGCGCGCCGGCGAAATTGCGAACATCGACGAGATTTATATGACTTCCGCGTATTATCGCCGGGAAGTGGAAGACATAGAGGAAGTTTTTGAGCTAATCGAACGTAAAAAGGATTTCCGCATCACCAAAACGTTTATTCCGATGCTGATTCCGGTCCAGTTTGTCAATATCATGAACATTCCGATGGATGTGCCCATCATTATGGTGAAATCCATTTACCGCTCTTTTAACGGGGAAACGATTTTGATGCGCAAGACCTATTACAATCCCTTCGTGGAAACGATCGAGATTTCCAATTAAACGATCTTGTGCTAAAATAAATGCAATTACGAAAAAAGAAATGGGAGGAAAATCCAAATGATCGAAGTGGATTTGGAACTGGAAGTCACACCGGAAGAACTGTTTGACGTCATCGTGCCATCGGTGCTGTACGACATCAAGGAAAGCACCGGGAAAAATGTTAAAGTCAACCAGCTTCATGACAACTATACATACAAGAAAAAGTTAAAATCAAAGCTGGGAAAGGAAGCGGGCGTAAAGGTGACGATCGCGAAGTTTGAATATCCGGTCGTGTACGAGGCCCGATTCGAATCGGCTTCCGGCAGCAACATGATGCGCTACGAAGTGGAGCGGCTCGAAAACGGAAACAGCGGCCTCGCTTACGTGGAGGATTTTGAGGGCGCCGGAAAAATGGCCTCGATGAATGGCTGGCTTGTCGGTTTGATTTACAACCACAAAGCGAAAAAGGATATCAAGAAACGGCTGCGCGCCATGGAGCGCTCGATTATTGAAAACCGGGCGATGGACGACGACACCTTTTTGGAAGCAGATGAAAACAATGAAAACGCGGAATGAAAATTCGGCGTTTTTTTTGGGCATCCAGCACACAATTTTCCCAAAATTCGACTATGATGAAAACAAAGAAAAGAAGATGAAAAAGAAAATGAGTAAAACGAAAAGCCGATTGATCCACAACTTGTTTTTGATGCTGTCGCCATTTGGCAGCTCGATCTTGTTTGTGCTCATCAACAACCCGCAGACCGTCGTTGGAAACGGCCTGTCCATGCCGTTAAATGGAGAAAGCGCACCGCTGGTTTATTTGTTTTTTGGGGTATGTCTGATTTTCTGGGTAAAAGTGTATGAAAACCATCCACACCGAACAATCGGATGGGTTCTTGTCGTCAGTTTGACTGTTTTTTTTATCTTAGGGTGCGCGCATGTGTTTCCTGTCGAAAACACGCTGCCGCCAATTCTCATTTGGATTGGCAGCATTATTCCAACGATCTTGTTGTCCTAGGCGGAACCGCTCCGCCTTTTTTTGCGCCAAACAAAAAAAGAAGGCCGCGATCCGACCTTCTTCCAAATTATTCCACCGCTTTTAGCGATTCCACCATTTTGATTTTCCGCAGCTTGAATTTCATGACAAAGTTGACCAGCAAAGCGAAAAAGATCGTCAGGAAAAACGCGATGGCGAACGATTGCGGCAAAATCGTACGTCCAAACATAATATCGTCCATTTCCGCCAAATTCATAATGAGATGGTGCAGGCCGATGCCGATCCCAAGACCGGCCAAAGAGCCGATGACCGCCAAAATCAGGCTTTCCCGATTGACATAGGCGTTGACTTCCTTCTCGGTAAAGCCAAGCACCTTGATCGTCGCGATTTCCCGCATCCGCTCGGAAATGTTGACATTGCTCAAATTGTACAGCACGACAAACGCCAGCGCGGCCGCCGAGAGGACAAGGACGACAACGATCATTTGAATCGAGCCAATCATATCGAGGAAGTTTTTTTCCAGCGCGGAGTAGAAGGTGACACTCTTGACATCTTTCATTTCCATCAGCTCGTTTCCAAGCGTGGTTTGCGCCTGGTCGCTCGTGTCTTTCAGCTTCAGCAAATACGTCTGCGTCGGCTTCTCCGTCGTTTTCCATTGCTCGAATTCCGTTTGCGTGACGTACATTTGATGACCGATATAGTTTTCGAACACCCCCAGCACCTTGGCGTGCAGCGTTTGGCCATCCAAGTCCTTGAACGTCAGCGTATCCCCGGATGCCAGATCCATTTTTTGCGCCATTTTTTCGGAAATGTAAATTCCGCCGTTTTGCAAGGTGATTTTTTCTTTTCCGCGCATCGTGCGCAAAGTGACAAATTCGTTAAAGCGCTTCAACTCGTCGTTCGGGATGATATGGACCGTGCCGCTCATGTCTTTGTCTTCGATATGAAGCGTTACGTTGATGGACTCTTCCGCGAAGCCATCCTCCACATCCGGATTGGCGAGAATTTCTTTCAACGTGTCCGGCGAAGCGCCGTCGAGCGTCACCGAGGCGTCCATATGGTCGATTTCCTCGTACTGCAAATGGACAATGTCGGAAATCGAGTCGTTGATCCCGAATCCCGCCACAAGCAGCGCCGAACAGCCCGCGATTCCAATCACAGTCATGAAGAACCGCTTTTTATACCGGAAGATGTTGCGAATCGTGACTTTGTGCAAAAAGGAAACTTTGCTCCAAAGCTTTGGAAACCGCTCCAGCAAAATTTTCTTCCCGGCTTTTCCGGCTTTTGGCCGCATGAGCTGGCTTGGCGCCTCCATCAACTCCTTGTAAATAGAAAGGAACGTCGCCAGCAAGGTGATGCCCGTCACGGACGCGCCGGCCAAAATCATCAAGCCCGGCTGCCACGCGTACTGGATCTTTTCCAACAGATACATCGTGTTCCAGGCGTAAAAGATAATGTACGGGAAGACGAACAAGCCAATCGCGCAGCCAATGATCGAGCCAAGGACGCTGGCCAGCAAGGCGTACATCAAGTATTTCATCGCGATTTGGCCTTTGGAGTAGCCCAGCGCCTTCAACGTGCCGATTTCGTTGCGCTGCTCGTCCACCATCCGCGTCATCGTCGTCATGCACACCAGCGCGGCGACAAGAAAGAAGAACACCGGGAAGACGGACGCGATGCCATCCATCCGGTCCGCGCACGCGCCATAGTCCCGATACGAATACAGGGAATCCCGGTCGAGCACGATCCATTCGCCTTCCAGCTCGTCGATTTTCTTTTGCCCGTCGTCAATTTCCTGCCGGGCTTTTTTTGTTTCATCGTTTAGTTTTTTCTGATTGGTTTCCACTTCGTTTTGCGCGTCCATCAACGCGCGGCGGGCGCTCTCGATTTGCGACAAACCATCGTTGTATTGCGCCTGGGAGCGGCTCAGCGTGGCGTAGGCTTCGTTGAGCTGCGGATAGGAGGCAGCGATTTGATCGCGCTGGGCAATCAGCTGCTGCTTCGTGGCGCTCGCCTGCGCCAGCTGGTCAAGACCGCTTTGAATCTGGGCGATGCCGTCGTCGATTTGCGTCAGACCCTTTGCCAGCTCGTCGCGCTGGCTTTGGTACGTGGAAAGGGCGGCTTCTTGTGTTTCAAGCTGCGCCAAACCATCGTTTACCGCTTGGAGCGCGGTTTCCAGCTCGGCTTTCTTTTGCGTAAGCGACTCGATCGCTTCCGAAGGAAGGGACGGGTCCGCCAGCTGCGCTTCGATTTGGGCGATCGCTTCCGGCAGCGCGGCCTGCTGCGCGAGAAGTTCCGGCTTTTTCTCCAGCGCGGATTCGATTTGAGTGATGCCATCATCCAGCTGCGCCTTTTGGGCCAGAAGGGTGGCTTTCTTCGCTTCTAGCTCTTCTTTTTGGTTTTGCAAGCCGGGAATTTGCTGCTCCTGCTGCTGGATGCTGGCGATGGCGTCGTCCAGCTTAGGCAGGTTGGCGTCGATGGCGGCGCGGTTTTGGGCGTACTCGGCCCAGCCCGCGTCCAGCTGCGCTTTGGCGCTGGCGAGGTTTTGCTCCTGGGCGGCCAGTTCGCGCTGTCCTTGCTCGATTTGCGCTTTGGCGTCGTTCAGCTTCGCCTGTCCGCTGTCGATTTCTTTGAGCAGTTCTTTTTTCGCGTCGTCGATTTTTGCCTGCTGCTGGTCGATTTCGGCTTGGATCTGCCCGTTGGCGATTGCTTCGATTTTTTTGACGACCGGATCGACTTGGTCAAAATAGGCGTCCGAATACGTGTTCAGCGCTTTCGCCCCCTGGACGGTGACGTCGATTTCGGTGTAGTAATCCGCTTTGATGTCGGCGTCCGGGACGAAGATGAAAGAATCGACTTCACCGGAACCAATCGACGACGTGCCTTTTTCATAAGACAAGTACCGCGGCCAGTAGCACGTGCCGACGATTTTGTATTCGTCGAATTTTAAATCGTCGGTGATGGGTGTATCGGTCCCGGAGTACAGCTTGATGGTGTCGCCGATTTTGTACCCGGCGAACAACTCGTTTTTGACGTTGGGCGCTTCCAGCAGGCATTCTTTGTCGTTTTCAGGCATTCGTCCTTCGACAAGGCGAACCTGGTTGATCGCGGAATCGTCTGGCAGGGAAAACACTTTGTAGACGAGTTCGCTGGCGCCCACCCTTGTCAGGGCGTCCATGGAAAACAGTGGCTGGACGTGTTCGACACCGGGAATTTTCTCGATGGCTTCCACGTCTTTTTTCCGCAGTCCAAGGGTCGAGAACACCTGGATATCCTGCGTGTTGTATTGATCGAAATAGACGTCCGCGCTGTATTTCATATCGGGCGCGCTGGCTTTGATTCCGGCAAAGAACGCCACCCCAAGCGCTACGATGCACAAAATCGAGAAAAAGCGGCCCAGCGAATGCCGGATCTCGATCAAAAGATCTTTCCAGAGAATTTTCGGCATTAGTATTCGATCCGATCTACGTCCATAGGGTGAGGGTTGATTTCGACGCTTTCAATTTGACCCGAGCGCACTTTGATGACTTTATCGCCCATGGGCGTCAACGCCAGGTTGTGCGTGATGACGATCACGGTTTTGTGCTCTTTGCGGCAAGTGTCCTGAAGCACTTTGAGCACTTGCTTGCCGGTCACGTAGTCCAGGGCGCCGGTCGGCTCGTCGCAAAGCAGCAGCTTCGGGTTTTTGGCCAGCGCTCTGGCGATCGCGACGCGCTGCTGCTCGCCGCCGGAAAGCTGGGCTGGAAAGTTGCTGATGCGCTCGCTCAATCCGACGGCCGCGATCGTCTTGTCGATATCGAGTGGATTTTTCGAGATTTGCGTAGCCAGCTCGACGTTTTCCTTGAGCGTGAGATTTTGAACCAGATTGTAAAACTGGAAGACGAATCCAACATCGTAGCGCCGGTACAGCGTCATCTGTTTTTCGTTGAAATCCGAAATGACGCTGCCGTCGACCTCGATTGTGCCGGCGGAAACCGTGTCCATGCCGCCAAGCAAGTTGAGAATCGTGCTTTTGCCTGCGCCGCTAGCGCCGGCGATGATGACGAACTCCCCCTGGTCGATATCGAAGGAAACGCCGTTGAGGGCGTGGATCTCGACTTCGCCCATTTTGTATGTTTTCCGGACATCTTTAAAAGAAATAAAATGTTCCATATCCAACCTCTTTTCTAACAAAAGACTATGTAAAAGACGACTATTTCTATTATAAAGGGATTTTTTTATTTGTTCTACGGGGAGCGTTTGTTTTTCGTGAAAAGAACGAGTAGAATGGAGATTTACCGGAATTTCCGGAAATGAAGTAGATGTTTGGGAAAAAACATGATACCATTCCCATGATCTAAAGATCAGAGGAGTAGCAAAATGACAATAAAAGTAGTAACAGATAGCGGTTCCGGTCTTTCTCAAAAGAAGGCGAACGCGTTAGGAATAGATTTTTTGCCGCTGCAAGTCATCGTGGACGATCACACGTATTTGGACGGGGTGGATTTGGACATCGACGATTTGTATGACCATATCGCGCAGGGAGCCAGCGTCCAGACGTCGCTGCCGCCCCTTGGCATTATGGAAGATTTGCTGGAGTCGTATGAGGAGCAAGGCGTGGATCAGGTGATTTTGATTACGCTTTCCAACGGGTTGTCGAGCACGAACAGCACGTTTCTGGCGGCGGCAAACCGGCACGGCATCCAGGTGCATACGCTGGATTTGTTCACGACGCTGGGCGTGGAGCATTATTGCGCGCTGGCGGCAGCCAGTCTGAACGACAAAAACGTGGCGCCTGAACAAATCGTTTCGACGCTGAAGGAAGCCATCGACCGTTCGGCTGGGTACTTGATCGCGGAGGATCTTGACCATTTAGCCAAAGGAGGCCGTCTGACGCCGATGGCCGCCAAGCTGGGCGGCATGCTGAAAATCAAGCCGATTTTGGAAGTTTCGAAAAACACCGGGGGAAAAGTCGATGTATGGAGCAAGGTGCGAACGATGAGCAAGGCCATCAAGACGGGCGCCGATCAAATTGGACAAAGCGTCGACGATCCATCCCAGTATGTGTTTTACGTGCTGGACGCGCGCAACGAGGAAGGGGCCCAAACCGCGATCGAGGAATTGAAAAGCGTTTTAGGGGACCAGGCGGATATCCGCCGCGAGCCGATGTACGCCGTGATCGCCTGCCATACAGGTCTTGGCGCGGTCGGCATGCAGTATGTAAAGAAAGTAAAAGGGGAATAACGTATGAAAATCGCATTTGTGACCGATTCGGGCACCGGTCGTTCCAAAGCTTATTGGGCGGAAAAGGGCATTTATTCCTTGCCGCTGCAAATCGAAGTGAATGGACACAGCTTCGATGAGGAGGAAACGATCGCGATACCGGATGTGCTCGACAATTTGCACGCGAAGCTGCCGATGAAGACGTCGCTGCCAAAGCTGGGCGAAATCGAGGATTTGTTCGAACAGTTGAAAAAAGAAGGATATGACACGATTTTCGCGGTCCCGATTTGTACCGGTTTGTCTTCGACGATGAACGCGATGGAAATGGCGGCCCGGATGCTGGAAATAGAATTTATCGGCGTGGACTGCTATTCGACGGCGGTCGTGCAAGCCGACATGATCCTGACAGCCAAAAAAATGTGGGATGAAGGAAAAACGATGGAGGAAATCATTCGCGAACTCAATCGAATCGCGGCGTCGTGCGACACGATTTTGCTCGTCGACGATTTGAACCATTTGAAAAAAGGAGGTCGTCTGACGCCAATGGCGGCCGCGCTGGGCGGACTGTTGAAAATCAAGCCGATTTTGCATCTCAACATGGAAACCGAGGGGCGCATCGACGTCCTCGACAAAGTCCGGACGATGAACCGGGCGCAGGACTATGTGATTTCCCGCCTGAAAAATCTGGGCGTCGACCAGGATTACACGGTGATCGTCGCGCATGTCGACGCGGCGGAAGCGGCGCAAAAATACGGGGAGAAAATCAAGAACGCCATCGAAGGCGTGAAGATCCGCTATATTGACTTGGTGAGCGCGGTCAGCGTGCACACCGGACTGGGCTGCCTGGCTGTACAGGCGTTCCGTCCGCGCTTTTCCTAGCGCGTGGCACCATCCATTGGGTGGTGCTTTTTTGTTGCCAAAAGCAAAAAAAGAAGAGGCGAACCTCTTCTCGTTAGTCGTTGTCCAGCTTGGCCGCTTTCGAGAACAGCACGTAGCCGATGATGAACATGAATGTCAGGGCGGCGACACCGATGTTTTGATGACCGGTATACTGGGTGACCAGACCGACGACGAGCAAACCCAAAAAGCTGGCGCCCTTGCCGCAAATATCGAACAAGCCAAAATACTCGCCGCTCGCGTTTTCCGGAATGATCTTGGCGTAATAGGAACGGGAAAGCGCCTGAATGCCTCCCTGGAAGCATCCAACCGCGCCGGCCAAAAGCCAGAACTCCCACAGCTTGTCAAGCTGGATCGCGAACAAGGCGATCAGGAAGTAGGCGGCAATACAAATCTTGATGAGCCTGGCGGTATCGTATCGTTTCGACAGGCTGGCAAAGGTCAGACTGGCTGGAAACGCCACGATTTGCGTAAACAGCAACGCGAGCAGCAAACCGGTCGTATCCAGACCCAGGCTCGTTCCATACGCGGTCGCCAAGTCGATGATCGTGTACACCCCGTCGATGAAAAAGAAGAACGACAGCAAAAACAAGAACACTTTCCGTTCCTTTCGAATCGAGGAGAGCGTTTTCTTCAACCGCGAAAACGTATCCACGACAACGTGGCGCTGCGGTTCAATGTAGTGCTTTTGACGATAGGCTTTGGCAAGCGGCAGCGTGAAGGCGATCCACCAGCCGGCGTTGATCAAAAACGCGATCATCATCGCGGTGTGCATCGTGATGCCCAGCTTGTCGTAAAGCAGGACGAACACGAGCGAGATGACAAACGGGATGCAGCTGCCGATATAGCCGTAGGCGTAGCCCTGGCTGGAAACCGAGTCCATGTTTTGCTCGGTCGTGATGTCGACCAGCATCGAATCGTAAAAGACAAGCGAAAGCGAGTAGCAGATCTTGGCCGCGATATACAACACCAAAAACGAAAACCAGTACGACGGGATCCAGAAGCACGCCAGCGCCAGGGCGCCAAGCAGGGCGCTCGTCAAAAAGACGCGTTTCTTGCGGCCTTTGTAGTCGGCAATCGTGCCCAGGATCGGACCAAGCAAGGCGACGATGATCGTCGAGATGCTTGTGGCGTAGGACCAGTAACTGAGATAGTCGCTTTCCGCGACGCCTGCCGCCGATGAAAGCGAGTTGAAATAGATTGGCAGGATCGTGGAAACGAGCAAAATAAACGCCGAGTTTCCAATATCGTAACAAATCCACTTGAGTTCAAGCTTTGTGAGTTTCTTCATGAATGTTTTCCTCATTTCTTTTAATACAAAACTATGATACACGAATTTTTAAATTTTCAAACACATTTTCGAGTTGGTTGGAAAACTTTACCTGAAAAGCGTGCGTGAAAGCGTTTGAAAGGAAGTATGGTAAAATAAAAAACAAACACAAAGAAAGCAGAGGAGAACTATTTATGACGTATTGGCTCGATGCCTACTTTTATTTTATCGTATACAGCGTGGCGGGCTGGCTGTGCGAAGACGTGTATGTCGGAATCGGAAAGAAGAAGCTTGTCAACCGCGGATTTCTTTACGGACCGTATTGTCCGATTTACGGATTTGGCGCGCTCATCGTCCTTTATCCTCTCATGATGCTGGGCGACCATCCCGTGCTTGTGTTTTTCGGGGGCATGGTGCTGACGAGCGTGCTCGAGTACTTTACGAGCTGGATCATGGAAAAGCTGTTTCACGAGCGCTGGTGGGACTACAGCACGTACCGGTTCAATATCAACGGCCGGGTGTGCTTGCTGAATTCGGTCTTGTTCGGCTTGATGTCGCTGGTCGTCGTCTTTTTGATCCAGCCGCACGTCGAGGCGTGGGCGCACTCGATTCCGCTGCCGGCGATGGAAACGTTTTTGACGATTTTTACGATTGGCTTTTTCGCGGATCTTATCGTGACGTGCGTGCATTTGGTGAAGCGGCGCAACGTTTTGCAAAAGCTGCACAAGCAAATCGAGGCTTTGCAGACGCAGTTCGAGGAGGAAACCTCGATTCGTATCCGTTCGATGCACGACCAGCTTACCGAAGTGTCGACACGGATTGGCGAATGGGTCGAAAACCGTCCCGAGCTGGCCGACCGGCTGGACGAGCTGAACAAAACGATGGAAAAGATCCAGAAAATCCGGACGCAGCGGTTGTCCAAGGCGTTTCCTTCCCGTTTCATTACCGGACCGATGCAGGATTCGCACGTGATCGCCAAATATTTGCATCAGCGCGGACAAGAACAAAAAGAGGAAAATCAGGAACATTGACGGATGTTCCTTTTCTTTTTGAGGTATAATGGAAGCGATGAAAAATCCGAATCGAATCCGTTACACAAAATACATTCTTTTGCAGCGTATGGGCTGGATCTTCGCCGCGCTGACCGTTGTCGTGTCCATCGAGTACCGAACGTGGTTTGGCGTCTTGTGGATCGCGCTTTTCCTGTTTTTCTCATGGCGCTGCCGGATCCGGGCGAAAATGGCGCGGTGCGGCCTGGCGGGTGAGGAACAGACACAAAGCCTGCTGGAAGGACTGCCGAAAGGCTACACCGTCTTAAACAACGTCGAGCTGGAAGTGGGAGGCCGTCGTAGCGAAATTGATTTGCTCGTGGTCAGCGAATCCGGCTTGTTCGTGGTCGAGGTCAAAAACCACAGCGGCAGGATCTTCGGGCGCAAAGGACAAAACACGTGGCGCCAGGACAAGCGGCAGGAAACAAAATATATGAAAAATCCGCTGCACCAGCTGGAGCGGGAAATGAGGCTTCTGCGGCAGACGCTGGCTTCTTTTGGCGTGGCGGCACCGATTCGCGGGTGCGTGTTTTTCTCGAACGCCCGGGCCATCGACGTGGACTCGGGCGCGGTGCTGACCAACGGCAAAGCGCTGCTGGCAAGGATCCAGTCGTTTTCCGAACCGGTTTTGCGCAAGAGCGAGATCCGGAAAATTGTGCGAATTTTACGTTGATTTTCCCAAAGGGATTGTGCTAAGATATTGGAGCAAGTTTGCGCTTGCTCTCTGTTTCATTTTTTGAAACCAAATCAGTCCAAAGGGAGGTGTACGCATGAAAAAATATGAAATCATGATTATCGTGAACGCGTCTTTAGACGATGCTCAATTCGAAGCACTGGAAAAAAGACTTTTCGCTCCGATCCTGGAAAACGGAGGTTCGATCGACAATGTCGACAACTGGGGCGTTCGTGAGTTCGCGTATGAAATCGACCACATGAAAAAAGGTCATTACGTCGTTGTCAATGCGACGGCCGACAATGCGGGAATCGAGGAATTCCAGCGTCTGTGCCGTATCAACAACTCGGTGATCCGCATCATGGTCGTGAAAACTGAAAGCGAAAAATAATAGAGGAAAAACAATATGATCAATCGAGTGGTATTAGTAGGACGTCTTACAAAAGATCCTGAGCTTCGCAAGACGCAAAGCGGAACGAGCGTCGTATCGTATACGATCGCCGTCAATCGCCGCTCCCAGACGCCCGGCCAGCCGGACGCGGATTTCATCAGCTGCGTGGCATGGAACAAAACGGCCGAACTGATGGCGCAGTACCTTCACAAGGGCTCGCTGATCGGTGTCGAAGGCCGCATCCAGACCCGCAATTATGAAAACCAGCAGGGACAGCGCGTGTACGTGACGGAAGTCGTGACCGACAACGTTCAGTTCCTCGAGCCAAAAAACGCGCAGCCGCAGCAAAACGCGTACAATTCGTACGGCAACTCCAATTCGTACAATTCGTATTCGCAGCCGCAGCCCGCGCCGGTGAATCCTTACGCCCAGCCGGTGGATGACGGATTCAGCTCTGCTTTCGATGCGAATGACACGCTGGATATCGCCAGCGATGATTTACCATTCTAGAAAGGAACAAGAGATGGCTTTTAAAAAACAACGTATGGGTCGTAAAAAGGTTTGCTATTTTACGAAAAATAAAATCAAGGAAATCGACTACAAAGATGTAGAACTTTTGAAACGTTTCATCAACGCGAACGGAAAAATCATTCCTAGACGCGTAACCGGAACCCGCGCGAAATACCAGAGAATGCTGGCAACCGCAATTAAGCGCGCGCGTCAAATGGCTCTGCTTCCTTACGTAGTAGACTAATCAAGCAAAAGCGACAGGCGAAAGCCTGTCTTTTTAGTTTGGGCGGGATAGGAAAAAACGCGGTTGTGTATTATAATCTCTATTATGAATTCAACAATCAAAACCCGGCAGATCACCCGTGGGGCGATGGTTTGCGCCATCTACGGCGTGATGTTGCTGGTCAATCAACAATTTGCGTTAGCGCTTGAAGAAAGCATGTCCTGGCTGTTCGCCTTTCCGATTCTCATTTACGCGGCCCAAAATCCGGTCGCGATCGCGGGGGTGTGCGCGCTCGCCATGGCTCTCAAGTCGTTTTTGTTTGGCGGCTTTACGACGTGGTTTTACAGCTGGACGTCGATTTTGATCGGCTTGTGCTATGGAATCGGCGTGTACAAACGATGGAGCAACGGACTGAAGCTTGGCGTCACGTTCGTCCTGTCCTGCGTTTCCTATGGCTTGATTTTCGCTGTTTGGGCCGGGATCTTCGGCCTGGATCTGCAAGAGGATTTTGCATGGATCCAGCGCTGGCTTCCTTTCGTCGACTGGCGGGTTTTTGTGGGCGCGGTGGTGTTTTTGCTGTCGCTGCTGCAAACCGTCTGCATCCATTTGCTGGCGGTCATGGTGTGTATCCGGATGAAAATCTGGATTCCGCCCATTCGAAAAGTGGCGCAGATCCGGCCAAGACGCTGGATTGGATTTGTCACGATTGTCTTGCTGGCTCTGTTTTCTATGAGTCAAAGTATGGTAAAATATTCCTCAGAGATTCAGGATATCGTGATGATGGCCACGTTTATTGATTTATGCGTGCTGGATTATTACGGTATCGTCTATATGATGGATCGCTGCATTCGCTACAACAAGCGCTCGCTGACGTTTTTTGCGATCCTGGGCGGGTTTGTCCCGGGGCTGAATTTGATCTGGATCGTGCTCGGCGAGCTGGATTGTTTGATTGGCTTGAGGAAAGATAGAGGAAAATGATGAAAAAATACACGAAATGGCGCAATCTCATGATTGTCTTGATGGTGATCGTCGTCGGGCTGCTGGCCTATATGATTTGGGCCCACGACTGGGTGTCCGTCGTTCTGCTTGTTTTAATCAGCGGGCTGTTTTCAGCCGTCTTTATCGGTTTTTGGCACAATTTGAAAAAAAGAGGCTTGCAGACGGAATTCGATATTTCGCGAATCCTTGGCCGGGATGCCAAAGACGCCCTTCAGGTGGGGGATGTCGGGATCTTGACGTACAACGACGAATTCGTCGTCACGTGGGCGAGCGATTTTTTTCGCGAGCATGGCATTGATATCGTCAATAAAAAGGTGACGTCGTGGATCGAGAACATCCGCGAGCTTTTCGACGAGGACGTCGATTCCGTCATTGGAAAGTACGAGCACCACGTTTACGAAGTCATTAAAAAAGAAGACGCGCAAGTGCTGTACGCGCGCGACATCACCGAGCTGTACAAACTGCGCAAGCACCAAAAACAAAACGAAGTCGTGGCCGCCTTGATGCAGCTGGACAACTACGTGGAATACCAGTCGTATGAAAACGAGGACGTAATCGCGAAAATAAACACCCACTTGCGCACGCCGCTGGTTACCTGGGCAAAAGACCACCGCATGCTCGTGCGCCGCATTCGCTCGGATCGGATCTTCGTGCTGTTCAACCGGGAGATTCTCGACCAGATCCGGCACGAGAACTTCACGATCTTGCAGATCATCAAGGACGAGGCGGCGAAAATCGACGTGTCCATTACGCTGAGCGTCGCCATCGCGTATGGAACCGACGATTTCGAGGAATTGAACACGATGCTCAACGAGCTGATGGAGCTGGCGCAAAGCCGGGGCGGCGACCAGGCCGCCATTCAATGCGCGGGGCATCGCGTCCACTACATTGGCGGAAACTCGGAAACGAGTTCCCAGCGCTCCAAGGTCCGGGTGCGGATCATGGCCCAGTCCATCCAGGAGGCGATCAAGGAAAGCGGCCGGGTTTTCATTGTCGGCCACGTCAATTCGGATTACGACTGCATGGGCGCGGCTTTGTCCATGTCCAACTGGTGCCGGGCGCTGCATCGCAACGCGTTCATCGTTTTGCAGGATGTGCCACGCGACCATCAGCTTCAGGATACGATGGACCACTATAAACAGGCGATTGGGGAGCGCCACCGGTTTGTGACGGTGCAGGAAGCGATGGAAATGATCGACCCGAAAAACGATTTGGTCATTATGGTGGATCATGGCGTCCCGATGATTTCGTCGTCGAAGCCTTTTATCGACCGGATGGAACGAATCGTCGTGATCGACCATCATCGCCGCAACGAGCACTTTGTCGTCCACCCGCTCATTACGTATGTGGAAAGCCAGGCCTCGTCGACGTGCGAGCTGATCGTCGAGCTGATTCAGTCGATCCCAAACCACATCCCGATCTTCGAGGCGGAAGCGACGATTATGTATTTGGGATTGCTTGTGGATACGAACCGCTTTAAAATGCATACGTCGGCGCGTACATTCGAAACGGCGGCGACGTTGCGGATCTGGGGCGCCAACGCGAATTTCGCCGAAAAGGCGCTGTGCGAAAACATCGGCGATTTCCGGCTGCGAACCGAGCTCGTTTCGCAAGGGGAAATGTTTTTCGATCATTTTATCATCGCGGCGATCGAGGACAAGGAGCTCGATCGGACGATGATGTCGCAAGTTTCGGACTCGCTGCTGAAAATTAAAGGATGCCAGGCGTCTTTCACGATTGCGCGAACGAAAGCCGATCCGAACTGCGTGGCGGTCAGCGCCCGCAGCGACGGCACGTTCAACGTGCAGAAAATCATGGAGAAGATGCATGGCGGCGGTCATTTCGCGGCGGCCGCGCTGGAGCGCAAAGACACGACTGTGGGCGCCATCAAGGACGAGCTTCTTAAATGTTTGAAGGAGGATTTACAAAAATCATGAAAGTTATATTGCTGAAAGATGTGAAAAACGTCGGAAAAAAAGACGAAGTCAAGGAAGTGAACGACGGCTACGCCTCCAATTTCCTGTTTAAAAACAAAATGGCCGTTCCTTATACGAAGGGAAGCCAGAAGGTGCTGGCCGCGCAACTTAGTCAAAGAGCGGCCAACGAGGCGCAGCTGGAAAAGGAAGCCAACGAGTTGAAGGAACGGTTGAAGACGATGACGTTCGAATTCAAGCTGAAAGTCGGAAAAAACGGCAACGTGTTCGGCACGGTTTCGAACAAGCAAATCGTTCAGGCACTCGACGAGGCCGGGATTCAAATCGACAAGAAGCGCCTTCACAAAGAGGAGCCCATCAACTCGCTGGGAACGACAATCATCAAAGTGGATTTATATCGCAACAAGGTGATTGGGGAAATTAAAGTGCACGTCAGCGAAAAGGAGTGATCCATGGCGAAGGAACTTCCGAATTCGCAAAAGATCGAGCAGGCTTTGCTCGGTTCTTTAATGGTGTACTCCAGCGTGATGGCGACATGCACGGAACTGGATTTGACACCCGAGGAGTTTTACTTGCCCGCGCACGCCCGGATTTATCAGTGCATGCAGGAGCTAAGCGATTCGGGCCATCCGCTCGACCTCAACAATTTGATTACCCGGTTGCAGGACAAGGAGGAGCTTGAACGCGCCGGCGGGGCGGACTACATTATCAAGCTGATGGATTCGGCCATTTCGCCAGCGAACACGCACTCGTATATCGAAACGATCAAAAACAAGGCGCAGATGCGTGAACTCATCATGGCGGCCGACCAGATCGCGCAAAACACGTACGATTCGACGGACGATATCGACACGCTGCTCGACGAGGCGGAACGGGGCATCATGAACGTGACCCGGCACCGGCGGGGAACGGAATTTGAAAGCAGCCGCCAAATCGTGGAACGCGTCATCGAGGAGCTGAACCGCTTAAAGACGATGGACGGGGTGACCGGCATTAAAACCGGCTATTCGGATCTGGACCGCTACACGAATGGATTCCAGCGGGGCGACTTGATTATTTTGGCGGCGCGTCCCGCGATGGGAAAGTCGGCGCTGGCGCTCAATTTCGCCTCCGAAGTCGCCAAGCACAACAAAGACGAGGCGGTGGCGATTTTCTCGCTGGAAATGCCAACCGACTCGCTTATGAAGCGTTTGCTTAGCGCGGAAAGCGACGTGCAAGCCACGAAGCTGCGGGACGGGTCTTTATCCAACGAGGACTGGTCGAAGCTGTACGAAGGCGGCAACCGGCTGAGCGAGCGGAAAATTTTCATCGACGACACGTCGAGCATCAAGGTTTCCCAAATCTTTTCCAAGTGCCGCAAGCTAAAAAGCGAGTACGGCGCCTTGTCTTTGATCGTGATCGACTATTTGCAGCTCATTACCGGAACGCGCGCCGACTCCAGACAACAGGAAGTGTCGGACATTTCCCGAAACCTGAAGATCCTGGCCAAGGAGCTGGATTGCCCGGTTATCGCGCTGTCGCAGCTAAGCCGTGAAGTCGAGAAGCGAACCGACCACCGGCCGCAGCTGGCGGATCTTCGGGAATCGGGGTCGATTGAGCAGGACGCCGACATCGTCATGTTTTTGTATCGTGAAAAGTACTATGAACGTGAGGAAGAGGAAGCGGATAAAAAAGACACCGAGCTTGTCGACTTGACCTTGGCCAAGCACCGAAACGGCGGCCTTGGCGACATCAAGCTCGTGTTTCAAAAGTCGATTTCCAAATTTTCCACGTGGGATCAGACAAATCGGGGAGATGATATGTATGCGAATTGATTTATTGTGCAGCGGCTCCAAAGGAAACTGCTGCCTTGTGCGCGCCAAAGACACGCAAATCGTGATCGACTGCGGCTCGACAAAGCGGTATTTGACGCAGTCACTGCAAGCGGTGGGCGCGCAAATCGGACAGACGGACGCGATCTTGCTGACGCACAGCCATTCCGACCACGTGTCGCAACGCAAGCTGTTTGCCCAGATCCCGATGTATTCGTATTGCGAGGTGGAAGGCTTCGAGCGGCACACTCATGTCGAGCCGCTGGAGCAGTTCCGGATCCGGGAATTGTCGATTCGCCTCATTCCTTTGTCGCATGACGCGCCGAAAACGGCGGGATATGTCATTTCGGACGGGGAGCAGACGCTCGTGTATATTACCGATACGGGCTATATCGCCAATTCGAACAAGCCGTATTTGAAAAACGCCGACTACTATATTTTCGAAAGCAACCACGACGTGCCGATGCTGATGGGGACGAGCCGGCCGCTGTATTTGAAGCAGCGGATCTTGTCGCCAAGCGGACACTTGAATAACGAGGATAGCGCGAAAAACCTGACGGAGCTTGTCGGCGAGAACACGACCGACATCGTGCTGGCGCATTTGTCGCAGGAGGCCAACACGCCGGAGCTGGCGCTAAAGGCGCTGCACGCTTGTTTTGCGCGCAAGCAAATTCCAACCGACGGCATGCAGATCCGGGCGGCGGAGCAATTTCAAATCGAGACGATTGAACGCGGCTCGTGTGCCTGAAAAGGACGCGAACCGTTTTTTTTTGGCGTATTTTCGCGTTTTCACATATTTCCTATATTTTGGTCCAAAGTGAAATTTGGACGGTTGAGTGGATTTTATTTTTTGAAAAGCTGCTATAAATATCTTGCAACTTTTTGGCTCCCGGATAGCTAGATGGTTTTTTTTGATATGCAGGTTTGCTATAATGGGGACGATAAAAAGGTGGTGAAACAGATGCTTAAGGTAATTGATCATCCACTGATCCGTCACAAACTGACTGTGATGAGAGATAAAGACACGGGAACCAAAGATTTTCGCGACAATCTCGATGAGATCGGGGGATTGATGGTATATGAAGTGACGCGTGACCTTCCGCTCAAGGATCTTGAGATCGAGACGCCGATTTGTCCATACGTGGCCAAGACGCTGGCGACACCGATCGTTGTGGCGCCGATTTTGCGGGCCGGTCTGGGAATGGTGAGTGGAATTCTTTCGCTCATTCCAACGGCGAAAGTTGCGCATATCGGATTGTATCGGGACGAGGAGACGCTGGAGCCCCATACGTATTTTGAGAAGTATCCAAAACACATGGACGAGTCGACGGTGATCATCGTGGATCCTATGCTGGCGACCGGCGGTTCAAGCGCGGCTGCGATCGACATGGTGAAACGCCAGGGAGCGACGAACATCAAGCTCGTATGCCTCGTTGGCGCGCCGGAAGGCGTGGAGCTGATCGAGAAGCTGCATCCGGATGTGGACATTTATTTGGCGGCGCTTGACGAACGCCTGAATGAGAATGGCTACATCGTTCCCGGACTTGGCGATGCGGGGGACCGTATTTTCGGGACGAAGTAATGAAACCGGCGCAGTTTCCCGGCTTTCTGCTTGTCAATTTGCTGGTGTGCCTTTTGATTGGCTACCTGTTGGATGACTGGCTTCACACGACGCCGGTGTTTCTGGTCGTTTTTGTTTTGTACGCATTGATTGGAAGCTTTGCGCTGCTGCTGTATAAAGGGAAAAAGAAACATGGATGATTTAAAGAGACTGTTTGTCGAAACGACGAAAGATTCGCTGTTGCTCGCTCTTCCATGTGCATGTGCCGCTTTTTTTTGCTTTGGATGGCTTAGCGGGCTTGGCGTGGTTGTCGGCGTCGTCACCGGACAGGTGGGACTGTGGATGATCATCCGGTTCGCGAAGTCGATCACGACGCATAAAAAGGCGGATCGGGCGGGACTTACCAAGTATGTTCTGCGCTATTGTATGTACGGGATCGTCATGGTCGCGTTCGCTTGCGTGCATGTGCCGGTCCTGGCGATGCTGGCTGGCTTCATGTGCAGCAAAGGCGCGCTTTTGATGTATTCCCGAAAACTGAGAAAGGAGGCAGACGATGCCTGAAGTTAGTGAGGTCGTGATCCGCCTGGGCGGTTTCACGATCGAAATCCAGCAATCCATCTTCGTCTGGCTTTGTATTTGTGTATTGGCGATGTTCTTCTTCTACTTTGCCGGGAAGAAGATCGAAAAAGCGGATCCTTCCAAGCCCACCCAAGGGCTTGTGTACGTCTGCGAGGAAATGTACAACTTGATCCTGTACGTCGTGCAGGGCAATTTGAAGGAGACGACGACACATTACATTCCAATGTTTGGAACGCTGATCCTGCTGATGGTGGTAGCCAATCTGACAGGACTGATCGGGCTTCAGAACCCGACTTCGAACGTGAGTTTCAACGCGACGCTGGCTTTGACGCTGTGGCTGATGATCCAGGGCAACGCGATCAAAAAAGCGGGACTCAAAGCCCGTTTAAAGGAACTGACGGAGCCGATGTGGCTGCTGACGCCGCTGAACATCATCGGCGAGCTCGCATTGCCGATTTCATTGACGATGCGTTTATTTGGTAATATTTTGGCGGGAAGTATCATTACGCTGCTTGTGTACACGCTGATCAAAAACATCGCGCCTTGGGGTTATCTCGGCTTGACGCTGACCCCGTTCCTGCATATGTATTTTGATATCTTCTCGGGTGTGATTCAGACTTACATCTTCTTCACGCTGGGCTCGTTCTTCCTAGGACAGCAAGTCAGCAAGCAGGAAGATTAAGATAAATTTTAACAGGAGGAAACAACATGGGATTTAACGAATTTTTCGTACAAGGTATGGCATTGTTAGGTGCCGGCATCGCGATGGTTGCCGGACTTGGTCAAGGTATCGGGCAAGGTTTTGCCGCTGGTAAAGGTGCTGAAAGCGTTGGACGCAATCCGGAAGCAGCCGGAAAGATCCAGTCCATCATGGTCCTTGGTATCGCGCTTGCCGAAACGACCGGTATCTACTCGCTTGTCATCGCGATCTTATTGATCTTCATCAAAGGTTAAGATTGCAGGGTGATCGGTGATGATAGATTTTAACATTGATAACTATCTGCGAATTTCACTGACCGATGTAATATTAGTATGTATTTCCACCGCGCTGATCGTTTTGTTCGCCAAGCATTTTTTCTGGAATAAGATCATTGCTCTCGTGAAAAAAAGACAAGATCTCATTCAGGAAAACATCAATGCGTCCATCGAACTGAAAGAGGAGGCGCTTGAAACGAAAGCCGCGTACGACGAGAAGATGAAGGGCATCGGAAAAGAGGCGCACGCCATCATCGAGTCCGCCAAGCAACAGGCGAACCAGGAGAAGGCGCAAATCCTTTCCGAAGCGAACGCCCAAGCCACTCGAATCAAAGACGCGGCCCATGAAGACATAGAACGGGATAAACGCAAGGCGGAAGCGGCCATGAAGAGCGCCATTAGCGATGTGGCGATCGAAGTGGCCAAAAACATCGTTCAAAAAGAAATGGATGAAAAAACACAGCAAGCCTACGTCGATGCGTTTATCGAACAGGCAGGGAATAACGAATGGTAGCCAGTTACAAACCGTACGCCAGTGCGCTTTTTGAAATCGCGCAGGAACAAGGGAAGGAACAAGCGTATCTGGACGAGTTGAGAAACCTCGAGCAGATCTGGAAGTCCAACGCGGACTTCGCCCTCGCCCTCTCGCATCCAAAAATCGCGAAAGCGGAAAAAAGAGAATGGCTCCGACAGGTCTTCGCCTCGGGCGTCGATCCGGTCGTGCTCAATTTCCTGTATGTGCTAAACGAGCATGGAATCGCGGCGCATGTGCCCGAGATCGCGGACGAGTACGCGGATTTGTATCGCAAGAGCGAGCAGATCGAGGAAGTGCATGTGCAAAGCGCGACGGCGTTGAGCGAAGCGCAGATAGAAGCTCTTTCCAAAATGCTGAAAGAGAAACTGAATAAAAACGTTGAACTGACGGTCGACGTCGATCCCGACTTGATCGCCGGTCTGAAAGTCAAAGCGAAAGACATCGTGCTGGACAACACGGTGAAGACGCGCCTTGACAATCTAAAAGAGAAATTGAATGAAAAGTAGGTGAAACAATGAGTTTAAATCCGGTAGAAATCAGTAAACTGATCAAAGCCCAGATTCAAAACATCGACCAGGACCTCGAAATGAGCGAAACAGGTACGGTGCTTTCCGTCGGGGATGGAATCGCAACGGTTTACGGATTAAAAGACGCCATGATGTCTGAACTTCTTTTGTTTCCGCATGATGTATATGGTATGGTCATGAACCTGGAGGAAGACTCCGTCGGAGTCGTTTTGATGGGGGAAAACTATGACATCAAAGAAGGAGACCTCGTAAAGAGAACAGGCCATATCGTGGAGGTTCCGGTCGGAGACGCCATGGTCGGACGCGTTGTCAACGCGCTCGGACAGCCGATTGACGGCGACGGACCGATCGAAACGACGAAAATGCGTCCTGTGGAGCGGGTCGCTCCGGGCGTTATGACGCGGAAAAGCGTATCCGTCCCTTTACAGACAGGGTTGAAAATCATCGACTCCATGATCCCGATCGGACGTGGACAGCGTGAGTTGATCATCGGAGACAGACAAACAGGAAAAACGGCAATCGCCATCGACACGATCTTGAACCAAAAAGGAAAAGACGTTCTTTGTATTTACGTGGCGATTGGTCAAAAAGCGAGTACAGTCGCGCAAATCGTGGAAAAGCTGAAACAGCACGACGCGATGAAATACACGACGATCGTCGTGGCGACGGCTTCCGAGCCGGCGCCTCTCCAGTACATCGCGCCATACGCGGGATGCGCCATTGGCGAGGAATGGATGGAAAACGGCAAAGACGTGCTCATCGTCTATGACGATTTAAGCAAGCACGCGGTGGCGTATCGAACGATGTCGCTGCTGCTGCGTCGTCCACCTGGACGCGAGGCGTATCCGGGCGACGTCTTCTATTTGCATTCCAGATTGCTGGAACGGGCGGCCCGTCTGAACGAGAACTATGGAAATGGTTCTTTGACCGCGCTGCCAATCATTGAAACGCAGGCCGGCGATATTTCGGCGTACATTCCAACCAACGTCATTTCCATCACGGACGGGCAAATCTTCTTGAAGACCGACATGTTCAACGCCGGTATCCGTCCGGCGGTCGACTCCGGTTTGAGCGTGTCCCGTGTTGGATCGGCGGCGCAAATCAAGGCGATGAAGCAAGTGTCCAATTCGCTAAAGCTGGAACTGGCGCAATACCACGAAATGGAAAGCTTCGCGAAATTCGGATCCGATTTGGACGCGTCGACGACCGAGGTGCTCAACCATGGCGAACGGCTGACGCAGCTGCTCATTCAAAAGCAGTACGACCCGATGCCGGTGGCGCAGGAAGTGCTTTCCTTGTTCGCGGCGAAATACAAGTATCTTAAATCGGTTCCGGTCGACAAGGTTTTGAAATACGAGCACGATATGCTGGCGTTCATCGAACGCGAATACCCGTATATCCTTGATCAAATCAACAGCGAAAAAGCGCTGTCGGACGATTTGATCGCCCAAATCCGCAAGGCGCTTGACGAGTTTGCGAAGGAGTTCGCCATAACAGAAGGAACTGGCGATGGCACAAAGTAGACAGGATATTCAATCGCGGATCGCGTCGGTCGACTCGACGAAAAAGATCACGAAAGCCATGCAGCTGGTCGCCAGCAGCAAGCTGTCGAAACAGCGCGAGGCGATGGAGCGCAACCGCGAGTACGCGCACGCGTTGCAAAACCTGCTGACGCTGATCGTCAACGCCGCCGGAAAGAACGATCCGTACTTGAAGGAAAACGAAGGCAAGCCGGCGTTCGTGTTCGTCATCACATCCGACATGGGGCTGTGTGGCGGCTACAACGCCAACATTTACCGGACGGTTTTGCAGGATCTTTCCCAAAACGACCGGATCGTGATGGTCGGCAGCCGCGGGGCGCAGTGGGCGCAAGCCAAGGATCTTCATTGCGATGCCACATTGATTGATTTAAACGAAGACACGGCGTATATGGATCTGGCCAACCAGATGCAGCTGGCGCTCGATTTGTTCAATGAAAAGAAAATTTCAAAAATCGAAGTGCTGTATACGCATTATAAAAATACTTTGACATTTATTCCGGTTCTCGAGACGATCATTCCGGTCCGTATCGAAAAAGAGCAGGAAAAGCACAATCCGGTGCAGACGATTTTCGAGCCGAACAAGGCGGCGATGCTTTCGAGCATCGTGCCGATGGCGGCAAAATCCGTCCTCTATTCTTTGTATCTTGAATCCAAGACGAGCGAACAAGCTTCGCGAAGAATGGCGATGGAGTCGGCAACGGACAACGCGACCGAGCTCCAGGAACAGCTTGAACTCGCTTATAACCGGATCCGTCAGGGCGCGATCACGCAGGAAATCACCGAGATCGTCGGTGGAGCGAACGCGCTCGCATCCTAAGGAGGTAGTGGATGGAAAACGTAGGAACTGTCGCCCAAGTCATCGGGCCGGTTGTCGATGTCAAATTTGACAAAGACCACCTGCCTGACTTGCTGACGGCAATTAAAATAAAAAAACCAGACGGGGACGACCTCGTCGTGGAAGTGGCCCAGGGCATCGGCGCCGATATGGTGCGCTGCATCGCGATGGGCAGCACGGACGGTTTGGTTCGCGGCATGAAGGCGATCGACACGGGAAAACCGATTCAGGCCCCGGTCGGCCACGGCGTGCTCGGCCGGATGTTCAACGTGCTTGGACAGCCAATCGACGGGCTGGGCGCGGTCAAAACCGATACGGAAATGTCGATTCACCGCAAAGCGCCGGCTTTTGACGAGCAGGCGACTTCGAGCGCCATTTTGGAAACGGGAATCAAGGTCATCGACTTGTTGTGTCCGTACGCCAAAGGTGGAAAAATCGGCTTGTTCGGCGGCGCCGGTGTCGGAAAAACCGTATTGATCCAGGAGCTGATCCACAACATCGCCAAGGAGCATGGCGGCAAATCCGTCGTCGTTGGCGTTGGCGAGCGGACACGTGAAGGAAACGACATGTACTGGGAAATGAAAGAGTCCGGCGTATTGGATAAGACCGTCCTCGTTTACGGACAGATGAACGAGTCGCCAGGCGCCCGGATGCGGGTTGGCTTGACGGGCTTGACGATGGCGGAGTACTTCCGCGATGTCGAGCACCAGGACGTGTTGTTGTTTATCGACAACATTTTCCGATTCACCCAGGCCGGTTCGGAAGTCAGCGCCTTGCTGGGTCGGGTGCCGAGCGCCGTAGGCTACCAGCCGACGTTGGCGACCGAGATGGGACAGCTGCAAGAGCGGATCACGTCGACGAAAGACGGTTCGATCACAAGTATTCAGGCGGTTTATGTGCCGGCCGACGACTTGACGGACCCGGCGCCGGCGACCACGTTTACGCATTTGGACGCGAAAACCGTCCTTTCCCGTGATATCGCCGCCCTTGGTATTTATCCGGCGGTGGATCCGCTGGATTCCTCGTCGCGAATGCTCGATCCGCTTGTGGTCGGCGAGAAGCACTACAAGGTGGCGCGCGGAGTGCAAAGCATTTTGCAGCGCTATAAAGAGCTTCAGGATATCATCGCGATTCTTGGTATGGATGAATTGTCCGAAGAGGATAAGAAAATCGTAAACCGCGCCCGCCGTGTCCGGAACTTCCTTTCCCAGCCATTCAGCGTGGCGGAAGTGTTCTCGGGCATTCCAGGCCAATACGTGCCGGTTGACAAGACGGTCGATGATTTTGAAAAGCTTTTGAACGGCGACTACGACGATTTGCCGGAGCAGGCGTTCCTGTTGGTCGGAACGATCGAGGACGCCATCAACAAGGCGAAGAAGATCGAGGCTGAGTCATGATCAAAATCAGGGTCGTGACACCATTAGGCGAATATCTCGACCTTGACGTCAAAAGCATCCACGTGAAAAGCGTGGAAGGGGAAATGACGATTCTTCCAAAACATATGCCGATCGTGGCGGCGCTCGTTCCTTGCCGGCTGAAATTGAAAGACGGAAACGACAAGGATCTCGACTACGCGATCGCGGGAGGATTTTTGCATTTCGGAAATGATGAAGCGCTTTTGCTGACGGATGCAATCGAAGGCAAAGACGAGATTGACTTGGAACGGGCGAAAAAAGCGTACGAGCGTGCGCGCGCCCGCATCGACAAAAAAGACACCACCACGAATATGAAACGGGCGGAGCTCTCTTTGCAAAGAGCGCTCAACCGAATCAGCGTTCACGGATAGAAACGAAGAGCCATGAAAATGTGGCTCTTTTTTTGTTGAGTATCCATTTTCTTCTGAATAAGCCATTTCATCATGCGCGATGATTCCAGGCATGGTTATCCCTTGGCAAAGAAGAAAGAATGACGTGTCTGTTTTTGTGAAAATATGGGATGTGCTTGAAAACAGTCTTAAGTTATATTAAACTAACTAATTGTTAAAGGAGACTAACTCATGATTGATAAACGATTGCTTCAAGCATTCCCGGACAGCATGCCGGGCATTCGAAAAAACATATTTTGCCAATGGATCGGCTTGCTTGCCAACACCGCGTTGAGCGGCTGCATCGCGTGGCTTATCGCCCGGACGATGGCGGGCGCGCCGGTGAACGTGGGCGCCACGCTGCTGATCATGGCAGGATGCATCGTCGTGCGGTTGATCATGAACCAGCAGGCGACGATGGCGAGCTTTTCCTCAAGTACGGTTGTGAAGGAACAAATGCGCGACAAGCTCTTTTCCAAGCTCGTCCAAATCGGACCCGGCTATTTAAACCGGTGGTCGACCGCGGAAATCGTCCAGCTGTTTGGTGAAGGTGTCGACCAGCTCGAAACGTATTTTGGCAGCTACATTCCGCAGTTTTTCTACGCGCTGCTCGCGCCGCTCACGCTCTTTGTCGTGACGTTGTTTTTAGACTGGAAAGCCGCGCTCGTCCTGCTCGTGTGCGTGCCGCTCATCCCGGCTTCGATTATCGCGGTGCAAAAGTTCGCCAAAAAACTGCTTGGCAAATACTGGGGCCAGTACACGCAGCTTGGCGACAGCTTTCTGGAAAACCTGCAAGGGCTGACGACATTGAAGATTTACGAGGCGGATGGCCTTCGCCATCAGGAAATGAACGAGGAAGCGGAAAAATTCCGCAAAATCACGATGCGCGTCTTGACAATGCAGCTCAATTCGATTTCCGTCATGGACCTTGTCGCCTATGGCGGGGCGGCCGCCGGCATCCTCGTCGCCCTGGGCGCGTATCAGAGCGGGACGATCACGTTGTTTCAAACGATTTTGATCGTTTTGCTGTCGGCAGAGTTCTTCCTGCCCATGCGAACGCTGGGCTCGTACTTCCACATCGCGATGAACGGCATGGCCGCCAGCGCGAAGATGTTCGCGATTTTGGACGCGCCTGTTTCGACGCGTCGTCAAAGCGATCTTTCCGGTCTGGACACGCTGGCTTTGCGTGACGTCGACTTCGCGTATGAGGAAGATTTGACGCTGCAAAACATCGACCTCGTCATTGAAAAAGGAAAGAAAACCGCGATCGTCGGCGAGTCGGGTTCGGGAAAAAGCACGATCGCCAAGCTGCTGCTGGGCCAGATCCAGGCCAAAAAAGGAACGATCGAGTGGAACGGCACGGATTTGAATGACATCCAGCTCGCCTCCTTGTATGCGCACGTTTCGTATTTAGGACACGAATCGACGCTATTCAAAGGCACGGTGCGGGATAACTTGCGCATGGCCGACCCGACGCATTTGGACGAGGCGCTCTGGAGAGCGCTCCAGCTGGCCGGCATTGCCAAAGACTTGGAAGAGGCGCAAGGACTTGACACCCTGGTTGAGGAAGGCGGCGCCAACTTCTCCGGCGGACAAAGGCAACGCATCGCCCTGGCCAGACTGCTGCTGAAGTCTGGCGATCTGATGATTTTGGACGAGGCGACAAGCAACGTGGACGTCGAAACGGAAGACCGGATCATGCAAGTTGTGCGCTCTTTGCGCGACAAGACGATTTTGTGCATTTCGCACCGCCTCAAAAACATCGTGGACGCCGACGTCATTTACGTGCTGCAAGACGGCCGGCTCGTTCAAAAAGGAACGCACGACGAGTTAGTGCAAACAGAGGGGCGCTACGCCACGTTATGGAACACGCAGCAAGCGCTGGAACGATACAGCCAGGGAGGACAATATGCATAAATCGAATCGACAAATTTTATCGAAACTCATTGTGTTCGTGAAGCCGATGCTGCCTGTCATGGTCATCGCCATCGCGATGGGGACGATCGGCTTTCTGGCCGCGATCCTCATTCCGGTGCTGGGCGCCCAAGGCGTTGTCCACATCATGGAAGGGCGGACATTGCGGACGATCGTGATCGCGATGGCGGCCTGCGCCGTGCTGCGAGGGGTTTTGCGCTATGCCGAGCAGGCGTGCAACCACTATATCGCGTTTCGGCTGCTTGCCCACATCCGCGATCTTGTGTTTGGTAAACTGCGCGCCTTGTCGTGCGCCAAGCTGGAAGGACGCGACAAAGGCAACTTTATTTCCTTGATCACAAGCGACGTGGAACTGCTGGAAGTGTTTTACGCGCATACGATTTCCCCGGTTTGTATCGCCTTGCTCGTATCAGCGATTTGCGTGGCGTGGCAGGCTTCGATGCATGGGGTTTTGGCTTTCATTGCTTTGGCGGGCTACGCTACGGTTGGTATCGGCATTCCGTTTTGGTTGTCGAAAACGAGCGCCAAAGCGGGCAAGGCGTTTCGCGAGCAGGCGGGCGCGCAAAACGCGATGGTGCTTGAAAGCGTGCGCGGGATGAAGGAACTGTTGTGGTTTCAGGCGGCAAATCGTCGGAAGGAACAAATCCTGCAAAGCACGAAAGAGCTTGCAAGCAAGGAAAAAAAGATCAAGCAAGGCATGGCGAAGGGCGTGTCGGCGACCAACGTGTGCGTCATCGCGTTTACAGTGCTGACGCTGCTGGCTTCCATGGCGCTCGCGCGGCAGGGAATGGTCGTTTCCGATGTCGTGCTAATGGCGCCGATGCTTATGATTTCCTCGTTTGGACCGGTGATCGCGTTGTCGAATTTAGGAACGGGTCTGGCGCAAACGCTGGGGGCCGGGGAACGGCTGCTCGACTTGCTGGAAGAGGAAGCCGCGATGGAAGAGGTGGAAGACGGGGCGGATGCCGCTTTTGGCTCGATCGCGGTTGAAAACGTAGATTTCGCGTATGGCAAGGAGCGGGTGCTTCAAAATTTCTCGACGCAAATTCCAAAAAAACCGCATTTTAGGCATTCAGGGAAAAAGCGGCTGCGGCAAGTCGACGCTGTTGAAGCTGCTCATGCGGATGTGGGATGTCGACGAAGGTCGAATCTTGATTGACGAAAAATCCATTCAAGGGATCAACACCCGCTCGCTTCGCCGGCATGAAAGCTATGTCGCGCAGGAAACGGTGCTGTTTCACGACTCGATCGCGCGCAATTTGCGGATCGCGAAGGCGGACGCAAGCGACGAGGAGCTGGTGGCGGCTTGCAAAAAGGCGAGCATTCACGACTTTATCATGTCGTTGCCGCAAGGCTACGACACCCCGGTCGCGGAGCTTGGAAGCAGCGTGTCGGGTGGCGAGCGGCAGCGGCTTGGTTTGGCGCGCGCGTTTTTGCACGATGGCGACGTGCTGCTGCTCGACGAGCCGACAAGCAATTTGGATAGTTTGAACGAGGGCGCCATTTTGAAGGCGGTCGATGAAAACAAAGCAGGAAAAAACGATTGTGCTCGTTTCGCATCGCACGTCTTCGTTGCAGTTCGCGGACACGATTTTGAAAATGGAGAAAACATGAAAAAAGACAAAGACCAAAAAAGAAAAGACGAAATTCGGCTGGTGGGCGAAATGATTCGTCTGTACTATAAACATCATGAAGGCGACGGGCAGGCGCTGATCGACTACGCTACGTTGCGCATCAACAAATGCCCGTTTATGGAAACGAAAACGTTTTGTTCGGCTTGCAAAGTGCATTGCTATCGAAAGGAAGAGCGGGAGCAAATCCGGGCGGTGATGCGTTACGCGGGACCGCGGATGCTGTTACGCCATCCGGTTTTGGTCATCCGCCACTTACTGGTGGAATGGAAAGAGAAAAGAGAGGGAAGGTTGAAGGCGGTATGAAAATCGTATACTTGATCATTGGGTTTTTGGGGCTTGGTCTGGGCGTGCTGGGAGCGATCCTGCCGCTGCTGCCGGCGTTTCCGTTTTTATTGCTGGCCGCCTTCGGATTTGGCAAGGGGAGCGATCGGCTTCATCGCTGGTTTCTTTCCACCAATTTGTACAAGGATAACCTGGAAAGCTGGGTGAAGGAGCGGGGAATGTGCCGGCGGGCGAAGATCCGGGTCATGGCGATCATCACGTTGACGATGGCGTTTGGATTTGTCATGATGGATCAGGTGCCTGTCGGACGAATCGTTCTTGTCCTGGTGTGGATCGGTCATGTGGCTTACTTTCGGTTTGGGATGAAAACGTTGGAGAATTAACAAAAAAAAGAATTTTCCTCTTTACAAATGCTCGATTTTTCGTTATTATAATTGAGCACATGGCGGTTGTGGTGAAGTGGTTAACACAACGGATTGTGGCTCCGTCATTCGCGCGTTCGATCCGCGTCAGCCGCCCCATTTGAAAATACACTCTGAAGAGAATCTTCAGAGTTTTTTTATAAACAGGAAGAGGTAGACGATGAAAAAGAGATGGAAAAGAGATGGAAAAGAGCGTGTGTGGCTGGCTGGATGGGTTTGATGCTGGCGGGCTGCCAGCCGGCACAAGCCCCGCAAGGCGCTTGCGATAGCGACAAGGCGTGCGCGGTCGACGCGCCGCAAGCCGAAAGCGGTCTTTCGGATCCGCAGCCCTTTGAGAGGGCGCTGACTTTTTTCGAGAATGGAGAAAGCGGCGTCTTGTATTTCGGATTTGCGGATTGTCCGTGGTGCCAGGAGGCGGTGCCGGTTTTAAAGGAAGAGACCGAAAAAGCGAGACGTTCCGTCGTTTTTATTCAAACGCGGGATGAAAACCGCGAACTGGAATATACGGACGAGCAAAAAGCGCGGATCACGCCGTATATCGAAGAGTACATGTCGGAAAACGACGAAGGGGAACTGACTTTGTTTGTGCCTTGCGTGCTCGTCGTGGAAAACGGGACGGTCGTATCCGGCCATGTCGGCACGGTGGATGGACATGACGCTCATGAGCGGACTATGACGGATGCGGAAAAGGAGCAGCTGCATCAAACGTACGCGGCGATGCTACGCTAGCTATTTTTCATGGAGAAAGAGATAGCGCAGGGCGTACCATGCCAAAAGCGTAAAGGAAGGAAGAAAAAGACAGCGTTCAAACGCGATCCAGTCCCGGGCGCAAACGCTTGTCAAAACATTGGTGGCGACCGGCTGCCACTGCGGGTCGAGCGCGGTAAACGCGATGGAGCCAAACAACGAGCAGCCGGTCAGCAAGCTGGTAATCCAAAGCATGTGCCGGGTGGTGGCGGCATCGCTGAAAATCAACTTAAACATGAAAAAACCTCCAACGGATGATTATACGGGATGGAAAGGCGGCTTTCGATTCAAATGCTCGTCATTTGAAAAAAAGATAAAAAGTGGTTGCATTGGCTTTTTGTTCATGCTAATATAAGTGAGCGCTAATGATTGGCGTCGACAATTATTCTTGGAGATGTACTCAAGTGGCTGAAGAGGTGCCCCTGCTAAGGGTATAGGTCGGGAAACTGGCGCGAGAGTTCAAATCTCTCCATCTCCGCCATCTTTTTTTTGAATGTTTTGGTCCAGTGGTGTAGTGGTTAACATGCCTCCCTGTCACGGAGGAGATCGTGGGTTCGAGTCCCATCTGGACCGCCATTCTTTCAAAAAATACAAACTACATAATGGTCCAGTGGTGTAGTGGTTAACATGCCTCCCTGTCACGGAGGAGATCGTGGGTTCGAGTCCCATCTGGACCGCCATCGTGCAGATGTAGTTCAATGGTAGAACACAGCCTTGCCAAGGCTGATACGCGGGTTCAATTCCCGTCATCTGCTCCATCTAGTTGAGTTGAAAACCGCAGAGATGCGGTTTTTTGCTTATGTAAAGCTGTTTTGCGGGAAACCGCTTAATGCAGCGGAACGGCGGTGCGTGTAGTTTGCGTGTAGTTTTCCCTGGTATAGATTGCATTCAGCTCGTTTTTGAACGAGTTGCGCTGCTGCTCATAGATATGGGCGTATACTTTATGAAGAATCTCGATCGTGTGGCCTAAACGGTCCGCTATCATCTGATCCGGAAGTCCGTGCATAATCAGCAAGCTAGCGTGGGAATGTCGGAATCCGTGGAGAGTGATTCGCTTCACGCCGGCTTTATCCATATACTCGTCGTGCTTACGCTTGAGTGTGGTGGGAGAGAGGGGCCGTATATCGCCAAAAACGTAAAAATCGTAGGAGAACCCGTCTCGGCGCTGATGGCGCTTATATCGCTCTAAAAGGGCGTTTCGGAGCGAGTCTGGCATATCAATCGTTCGGATGGAGCGCCGTGTCTTTGGAGAGGTTCGGATCTGACCTCGCTTTTTGGTCTTGTTTGTGGCGGTCGCCTCGATCCGGATCTTTGATCCACCGAAATCGACGTTTTCCCAACGCAGCGCGATCAGTTCGCCGCGCCGCACCCCGGTTTCCCAGAGGAAAAGGAAAATGTCTTTCCATTCCGGGTCGTCTACGTAGGAGATGAAATGCCAATACTCGTCTTCTGTCCAGAAATTTATTTCCGCTTCGTCGCTTTTGACCGTTTCGTCCGGGTCTTGGTATTTTTTGACCTTTTGCGCCGGGTTATCCGGGATGAGTTCCAGCTTTACGGCATAGGACAAATATTTGGACAGGACCATTTTCGCATTATTAATCGTATTGGCAGCGTAGCGCGCCCCGTCCGGCTTTTCTTTTTCAAGCATATTCGTCATCCATTGCGTGACAGCCGATACCGTGATGTCCTTGACCCGCTTCGATCCCAGGATGGGACTGATATGGCATTTGTACATCGTGAGGTTGCTCATGAGCGTCGATTCTTTGACGCCTTCCAAAAGATAGCTGGCCGTGTATTGATCCACGAGAGCGTCCAAAGTGATTGCTGCGGGCAGATTGTCCGATAAAGTCATCCGGATCCGCGCTTCTTCCGCTTCCGCATCTTTCTTTTTCGCAAAACCACGACGGCAAATGTGACGGCGTTTTCCATTTTGATCGGTAAAATTGATGTCGATCCGATACGATACCTTTCCAGACCGAGATTTGTCCTTATAAACAGGCATAATAAAACCATCCTTTCATTTTCAAAAGAAGGATGGTAGAATCAAAGTGGTTTTGGTTGGTTTTACCATCCTTGCTATCCTCGTTCCTGCTGCAACAGGGGCGGGGATTTTTATTTAGTTTCAGGAATTTCTTTATGTATAGAGCGCTGATAAAATTTGAAAAAAACAACGCTTATGATTCCCCATATAATTGCCAGTGCGACGCGCTTTGTTAAAAGATCCAATATCGCGCCGGCCCCACAAATAATTGAAATCCAGTAAAAGAGCCTATTTCCCTTTTTTTGAGGTTTTGGCACAGCGATCTTTTCGATTGGCGTATATGATTTTGGATTTTCTTTTTTCTTTGTAGGTGTTGCACCGCTTATAGTTTTGCTGTAGCTTACACCTTTGATACCGGTACGCGCGCTCACAGTGGTTCTTCCCGTTGTGCTTTTTGTAATGCGCCCATACTTGCCTCCAACACTAACACTTGCTGATTTTTTTCCGAAATTCACTCGGACACCAGGCGCTACCTTTACAGATCGTCTCACTTTAAATCCCATAATTATTTTTCCTTTCTTATATCTCTGCGATAATACGGTGAAATTTTCAATTTTCCTCTATTTAACTAACAATTTCAGATGCATGTAAATCCCGATGTTTTCACGTTCTATTAAAAATTTTTGAGGTTCTACTTCGGCAATGATTTTGCACGGGCCGCCTTGAATGTCAATTTGAATTGAATCAATTTTGTTTTTTCTCATGAGATTGTAAACTTCCTTTTGATCTTCTCGGTTGATAAACCCGACTTGCGTTTCACCAACACATATTTTGATAGCGTTTCGATCGTGTTTATTGGTTGGATCGGGGACAAGGATTCCAAGGAAATTTCCTCTTTTGTATTTGTATATTCGTTTGTTGATATATCCGAGTTTAATCAGTTCAACCTTTTTTTAAGCCATAATAAGGATTTTCTTTTAGAAGACTTTCCTGCTCTTTTCGAAAGTACTGTGCACTGCTTATATACAATTCCTTTTCAGTTATAGTTTTTTCCGATGGAATAGGGGGCATATCAACCTTTTTACTCTTTTTTAAAATTCCTAAAATATTTTTCATAAAATTTCCTTTCTTTTATCGCGGTATAATATTTGATTCTCTAAATCTATCTCACTTTTCCGCGAAATTCGATTGCTTTTCCGAGTATTCGGACATTCGCCATCTCCTCGCCGTGATAAGTCAAATCCGGGAAATCAGGGTTTTCTGGATGCAAGACAATCGTGTCGCCATAGGAATAGAAACGCTTCAATGTGGCTTCGTCGTCAATGATGACCGCGGCAATCTCACCATTTTGGACTTCCGGCTGGGCAAGACAATAAACGATATCGCCATTCCGGATCCGAGCTCCTGTCATAGAGTCACCCTGTGCCCGCAGGCAAAAGTCCGCCTTGATTGAGGTCTCAATGTACCCGTACTCCTGATCAGCATAAATCGGCTTGCCACATGCGATTGTCCCGATTAGGGGTATCTTGTGCATCTCGGGGACAGGGAAGATGTTTTTAATTCCAGATGTAAAGAGTGATGGCGGATTCGTACTCTGGTCGGACAATGAAACTCTAGTGTCATCCATCAACTTCAATAAATCGTCAGGCGTCAGATTTATGGCCTCCGCAATCAATCCAATCTTAGGAAGGGTGAGACTTAATTTATTATCGGTATCAGCTTCCAGCTTGCTTACGTAAGATGGACTTATTTTACTTTTTTTAGCAAAAGCGCGTACAGATAAATTATTTGCTTCTCGATATTCTTTAATAATTTGTCCGATTCGCATAGATTTAGCTCCTTTCAAGTGTCCATTTTATTGTACAACATATACGAATGAAAATGTATAAAAAAGTGAACAGAAACCATTGAACATTTTAGTGGACAGTGATAGAATTCAATTGTACACAAAAGTGCACATTGAGGAAAGGAGACTAGGATGAAAAATAGAATCAAAGATATTCGTCTTGAAGAGGGATTAACACAAGATGAGCTTTCGAAAGCATCTGGTGTATCTCGAACTATTTTATCGGGTTTGGAAACCGGAACGGTACAATCTATAACCACAGATACCATGTTGTCGATAGCAAAGGCTCTCTCTAGAGAAGTAAGCGATATTTTTTTATTCAAATAGTACACTATAGTGTGCAGAGGCGGAGTGATAGAGAGCAAAGAAGATGAACAGTAGAAAGGAGACTGAATGAGTTCAATTTTGGCATGTATGGCTATAAGTTTTTGTATCAGCTTTATCGTGAGCTGGGTAATGATGTCATTTCACATTTATAAATTCAATAAAGTTTATGATTGCGAAATGGAGAAATGGATGGCTGAGTATCAAAAAACTACAAATGAGATTTTAAAAAAGGCGGGATTATTGAAATAAAGAGCCTGTGTTATGAGCAGGCTCGAAGAAGATTAAATCCGAAAGAAGTAATAGTGATTGGATGTGCTTGGGCTTCAATGTATTCATAGTCCATTTGTGACAGCATCTCCCTAATGTTTTTCTGAATACGCGGATTAGAAAAAAATTCAGATTCTTCAGGAGTAATTACATAACCTGAAGTGGGATTCACGATAGAAATTAACCCTAATCGGTCAAGGTTTCTTAATGAATTATCGAGTTCTTCCCAAGAAGCACCAAACCATTGGTGACATCCGGGAAGAAAATAATGAGTGTGAGTATTGTTGATCCATAAAATGATTCCATATTCTCCGTTGGACAAAAGTTCTCTAAGCAATTTTGCATCTAAAGAGCTTAATTGATTGAGCACATTTCCAAAGGATGGATGTAAGTATTTTGTTTTGGAAGCATCAGCGGTATTGGCAACTATTTTAGCAAAGAGCTTTTGCAATTCTTTTTCACCTATGCAATTTGCCGAAGCTTCTAAATAGGAAGAAACAAGCCGATAAGAAGGCTCTTGAAGGTTGGATGGATCAATTGATTTTAGATTGACTCCAATTTCTTCTGCGTAATCGTATATGGCTTTGTAGCATTTTAAGTCACCTATCTCTTTGCGGAATTTTGCCTTCCACCCAATCTTTTCAAAGTAGATTGCATTTAAAGAGTTGATGATAGTTTGGTTGAGTAATCCACCTACTGCCCCTGAAATCATCGGAATAAATATTGAATTAAAATCCATTTTCTTTTCTCCTCTCTTGTATCTAATATAGCAAGTTTAAAAGAAGGATAAAAGATATATTCTAGCCAGAAAAGGATGGAAAGGAGGCGACTTCGTGCAGGGAATCAGCGAAACGCTACGCAAACGCTATATCTTGATGCGACGCGGTTTTTGCAATATCAAGGACATCCAGGCTTTTGTACCTTGCGGGTACCCGAAAGCAAAGGAGATTCAGAAAAAAATTACGGAACAAATTTCGGAAGAAGGTTTTGAGTCGCTGAAGGGCGTGATTTTGACGGATCGCCTCATGCGGTTCATGCAGATTTCGGAATCGAAAATTGTGATGGATTACGAAGCATTGAAAACTGATGCTTTGGAATAAAAGGAGAGAAATACATGGAAAAAATGTTGCTGGATATGCTCAATATGCATATCGAGATGGACAAAAGAAGAGCGCATGATTATGCGGAATTGGAGATTCGTGCAAGGTTTCCTAAATTGCCGGTCACCTCGAATCTGATGTGTGGGCAATTTCGAGATTTTTACGAAGGCCATTTAGCGGCTTTGCAAATGGTCAAAGTGTGGATCGAGTCAATGAGTGGAGAGCGAAAAGATGAAAAGAAGTAAAAAAAACGCCGCTGCTTGTGAAGAGCAGCAGCGTATGGAGCAACCGATTGAATTGCCTTTAAGAGAGAAAATCGGACTCGCTTGCTGGATTGCTATCGTCTTCAAGTTGACAGATATTTTCCAAATTATCGGAAAAATGCTTTGGCTGGTTTTGAAAGCCTGGGTCTTGGAGCGGTAAGGCTTCTTGGTTCTCGATTTCAACGGCATTAAATAAGTTTGATTTCAACGTATGGTAGAGATCTTCGCCAAGAGCACTAAGAATTCCGGTCAATATAGCCGAGATTATAAAAATTACCAGACTCTTAATATGTTTGCCTGTTTTTGAATTATTACTTGGACTGAATAATTCAGGGTGAATCAAATTGATGTTTCGCATAACATCTTCTGTGATTTTCTCGGTAGTTTGTTGAACAGAGGCTTTTAAAACTTTGTCTTCCATTTCTTCTTCATCTGAAGAATCGAAATTGGCAGGTATCTGAAAATAATTTTGGAAAGTCCTCGTTAGTTCGTCGGAAGATGTTTGTTCAGGAGTGAAAGAGGATATTTCTTCTTTCAAGTCCGCAGATAAAGAATCTATGAAATCTTCAATATCGCTTAAAGGGAAAAATTTAAGTTCTGGAAATATTAAACCGACAGATTTCATAAACTGAAAATTTTCGCTTTTATAGATTTTGTTTAATGAATCTGTAAGGGAATTGAGATTAAGGTCCCAGTCGATTTTGGAAATCGATTGAAATATACTAGCTTGAACCGCATTTTGAAGATTTTTCGTGATTTGTTCAGTTGGTAAAGTGAGTTGAGTAATTTGATTTTGCAAACGTTCAATTTCTATTCCCTTTAGTGAAAAAGCAAGATTTGAAAACGTATTTGTTAATCTTTCAGAAAAAAGATTTTCAAAATAAGAGTTGTCATCAAATTTATTTTTCATAATAATCCTCCTTTCTATATTTTCCAGTATACCAAGAGAGGATAAAAATACGCAAAGCAACAAAGGAGAAAGTAATGAAAAACTTGAAAGAGATCGCCAGCTATGACGGAGAATGTGGAAGATTGAAGATCTTTCACAAGACCATTCCGACACCTGAACCGTGGATCGTGGCGCATGACTACGATCCGGCGACGGAAACGTGGGGATGGGGATCGTATTTTGTGACCGAGGCGGAGGCGCGAGAGCACTTCGCGGAGTACATCAAGACGTGGTCAGAACTGATTTATGGTTAAAATTACTGAAAAAGGCGCAATTTAAAAATGCTAAGCATTAAAATTTCGGTTTATATAAAGTGATTTTTGACGGATTCTTAATGAAACTTATGGGAGACCTAAAAAAAATCCCGAAAGGAAGCGTATGAAGAAGAATGTTGATTACAAATTTATGAGTGAAATCAATGCCGGCATCGAAAAAAGAAAAGCGGATCGGTGGGCGGCCTTGATTGAAAAAGCGGAGTCAGAGGCTTTTGCAGAAGCCAAGATTGCTTTTATCGTTGTATACATTGCGATGCTCTTTCTGACCTTCGCTTTAGAAACACCACATTAAAAACGAAGATAGCAAGATGGTACCAAAACTAAAAGGTTGATCTCTGGTAAGATCAACCACAAAAACTAAAACCAACCAAATTATGACGAGCTTTTCCAGCCTCGTCAAGGGTCTATCAGACAAAAGTGCAAAACAAAAAACTTTCTATTCAAACATAAAACTGTATGATTGCAACTTATGGTAGGCCGCTGACGGGGCTGGAGATAAGAAAGGAAACTATGGAAGCAAGGATTTTAGACGCGATCCAGATTGAAGACTGGACAACAAGAGCGGAGATCCTGCGTCGCTTGCAGGCGGCCGGAATCCCTATGAGCGATCGGGGATTTCGGAAATGGGTTTCTGATGTAAATGAAGAATTCTATGAAGGCGTCAGCGACGTGTACATTGCGCATGGAGATAAAGGATACAAAATCACCAAGGATTCCGCTGAAATTATTGAGTCTGTTGCTGATTTAAAAAGGCGCGCAATGGATATGCTGGTGAAACACAAGAAAGCCCGTCGCGCACTGGCGCGTCGGATGCAGACGCCGCTTTTTAAGGAGTAAAACTATGAAAGAAAGCTTTATTTTTTACCGGTCTTTTTACGAGGCGCTCAAAGAGCTTTCAAAAGAGGATCGTGTTGAAATTATTGACGCTATTTGCGAGCTTGCACTCAATGAAAAAGAAACGGAACTAAAAGGCGGTATCCAAAAAGCGATGTTCGCTTTGATGAAGCCACAAATCGAAGCGAATAATAAGCGATACGCAAACGGGTGCAAGGCAAAGACCAAGCAAAAAGAGAGCGAACCACAAGCAAACCAAAACCAAAGCGAAGAAAAAGTTGAATCAAAAAAAAGTGAAAGCAAAGCAAACAATAAGCGAACTCGAAGCAAAGCAGAAGCGAAAGCAAAGCAAAACGCAAGCAAAGGCGAAGCTAATGAAAATGTAAATGATAATGGAAATGTTAATGAGAATGAAAAGGATAAAGGAAAAGCTTTGTCGTCTGCCGACGACGCCGGCGTGCTGGTAGAGACGGATTCCAAAGCGAAAAAAATCCCATATGACGGCATTATCGCATATTTGAATCATAAAACGGGAAAACACTTTGATCCGTCAATCAAAGCGACCAGAGCCAAGATAAAGGCACGATGGAGCGAAGGATTCCGATCCCGGGATTTTAAGCGTGTCATCGACGTCAAGGTGGCCCAGTGGCTTGGAGATGAAAAGATGGATACTTATCTCCGGCCGGATACGCTTTTTGGGACGAAGTTCGAATCCTATCTCAACGAAAACATGCCAAAGCCGAAGACGTCGAGCGGACTGCCTGACTGGTACAGCAATACGAAGCAAACGCCCGCAACGCCGGAGCAGCTTGAAAAGGTTTTGGAACGACAGCGGGAGCTTGCGGGGCCAAGAAAAACGGAGGAGGAAAAAGCCCGGGAAGCGGCATGCGCCGCAGATCCAAATTGGGCGATTAAAAATCTACTATGAAGGAAATCACACAGGAAGATCGCAATCAGTGGGCCGTATGGGATGGTTGGAAACTGATTGGCGTCTATGACAGCGAAATCGAAGCGCTGGACGCAAAAATCGGATGGGATCGGCGCTTGTGGCCGTGGACGTCTCTTTTCGACATCGAGCAGCGTGCTACCTTTGAGCGAACGCAAAAGGAGGCGGGCCGATATGATTGATCACGGGATGGCGTACTGGGAGATTTGGGAGATCCCGCGCAAAGTCGATCAGCATTGGGTGGCGGATTCGATGGCTGACCAGCTGGAAAAAGACAGGATTGTCGAGGTTTTGAAGCGAGAGCTCGGCCATCAGGAGGAACTCGATGATCTCAAATTTGATTTAGAGCAGGAGGAGATGATGCGATGGGCCGTGGAAATGAATTTGGATGAATGCGAGGAAGAAAAAAAATCGCTAAAGACCAAGCTGAAGCAAATCGAAGCAGCCTGGATAAAGATGACAGGAAAGGAATTTGAGTATGAGAAATTTTAAGCGAATGCCAGCACGGGATTGCACACCGGTGCGACCGAAAATCTGGACTAAAAAGCAAATCATCACGCCGATCCGCGCGAAAGTAGGTGTGCAGAATCCAAAAAATCGGGAATTTTATGAGTGGGTGGCGAAGCAGCCACGTAAAACCAAGGCGAATAAAATTTCAGAAATTATTTCAGGAATCGTATCCAGCGCTGTGGAAATGGTGAAGTCTTTGGGCCGAGCCTGGGCGCGTGTCACCGATGCAGTAGCCAAGTGCTTGGCTGAATGGGCGGCAAAGATCGAATGATTAGGAATCAATGCAGGTACTGTGTCAATCTCACAGTGACCGATGTCCACGGGTGCTATTGCGACGCGAAGGAAGAATTTCGGTCAGAAGAGTCATGCAAGCGGAAGATAAAGTGTCCATGCTTCGACTTTTGCATGATCGACGCTTTCCATACACAGGATTATAGCGAATCAAAGTGGAAGCGGGCGCCGAAGTACGAGCAGTTAAAACTATTTTAGAAAGTTAGAAAGGAAAAATGATGGAACGTGAAGAAGCTATTGAGCGAATAAAAAAGCTAATGGCGGTGGCTGGAGACGAAAGCGCGACGGAAAATGAAGTGCTTGTTGCCATTGCGATGGCTGATAAATTGAGAATCAAATATAAAATCGCGGAGAACGAAATCAAAACGACTAACTCGAATGATATTGAAGATAGAGAATTGATTGAAAATGGGTATGGGTATTACGTATATCCACTTATGGCTTTAGGAGAACATTTCCGATGTGAAATAGCAAGGTGCGGACGTCTCAACGGAAGAGAGGTGCAATTCTTTGCTTACGGATTCAGCGAAGATATTGCGCTACTGGATCCAGTGGCCAAGGCAATGACTAAATATTTAAATCGAGTATTGTTTGGCAGTCGAAAATATTCGAGTCAGAAAATGAAATACAGTTATCTGGTGGGGTTCAGTGAAGGATTGCGGGAAGCGTTAGAAGAGTCTGTAAAGGAATTGGATCTGGAAAAGAAATATGAAGTTTCCGTTGTCGGTGTTCCGGAAGTGGTAAAAGAGTTCACACGGACGCAGGTTACGCCGGCAACGCGCACTAAAGGATATGACATTGATGTGGTCTCATGGTGCGATGGTTTTGAATCGGGCTTAAAATACCAAATTTGAGAGGAAGGGAAAATAAAATGAAAAACCCAAAAATCGAAACACATCCGACGGTGGTGGCTGCACGCGCTGAAATCGCCAGAATCCGGAAAGATTACTATCAAGCTGTGGTCGACCATCATTTCTACCGTGCTGGCGATCTAAATAGGTCTATCAAGAAAAAAGAGAAAGAGCTGCGGCGTACGATCCGGCATATGGAGGAGGCGCAATGCTGACGACTTTCGCGGCGTCGATCGTCGCAATGATCATGTATATGGTGGGCATTATCATCCTTGCTTTTGTGGCAGGGATATGCGCCTTTTTGATCGGATGTATTCGAATGAAAGGAAGAATAGACCGTGAAGTGGAAAATGAAAGATCATGCTTTGATGATCAGATGCATGGAAACGCCGATAAAAAATCCAGTTGACGTGGTCGTACTGCGAACTGATTGCGGCGGTGGGCATCCGATCAAGGTAACTGATAAAGACGGAAATGTTTTCTATTGTGCGGCAACCGATTTGATGGAGCCGACTGGTAAGAGCAATCCTGCACCTATCGTAAAGTCCAAGCCAGTCCCAAGCGATCCGCCTTCCACGCTGATAAGCTTTCAAGAGGTAGCGCGCCGCTTTCGCGCAATGCTCCGGGTTCAAGATCAATGTGATGACATCGACGCCACACTGGTTATTGAAATGGCCGAGAGAGCATTGTACGAAGACATCAAAGCGGGATGCCGGTGGGATGATGAATGAAAAGGAGATAGAGATGGAGAAGGAAAAAACACCATTTGAAAAAATGTGGAGTCAATACAAAGAATGCTATTATAGGCCGCTAGAGCTGGACGAGAAGCTGAGAGAGTTGGAAGCTCGTTTTGCGTCTGTCGGTGCGATTGATTACGCGAAGGTTCCAATGGAGCCTTCTTCGTCTTTTAATCGTCCACTCTACTATGTGACTTATAAAGAGGAAATCCGGCGTAAGCAAAAAGAGTATCACGAACAGCGCATCACGCTGGAAGCACGAATTGAGTCATTGATTCGGAGCAATATCAAAGGCGATGCATATGTCCAGATTGCCCGGAAGCGGATGCTGGACCTGAAGCCGGCCAATGCGATCGCGGACGAGCTAGGGTATACCGCGCAGCATGTCGGCCGCATTGTTAAGGAATGTTTCCAGATTTTGAACCGTGTAAAAATAAATGAAAAATGGCTTGACAAATGAAGATGTTCAAGAATGTTCAAAATGTTCAAAAATGTTCAGAATGTTCATTCGGAATCTGATATAGTGTATCCATAGAAAATTGGAAGCCGTACAGTCTTTGGACTGGCGGCTTTTCTTTTGGAGGGACTATGAAAGCAGATTACGGATTAGAGAGTGTGATCGTTTATTTGGATCATGTACGCGATAAGAAAGAGTTGAATAAAGTCATTTGGAAATTTAGAGAAGACCACCCGAACATTTATATTGGAGTCATACCGGGGAGTGTGCAAGTCGCCGGGATCGTGAGTCAGTCTGATTGGATGGAAGTGGGCGGCTTGCTGGCCGAGCTTGAGGGTTTGAATGCCGGCCGAGTGGAAAATGAGCGAACATAGGCTGGGCGTATTCCGCCAGGAGTTTGAGCGGAACAAGAAAAAGATTTTAATGACACAGGATGTATGCGCATTGTGTGGCCGACCGGTCGACAAGACGCTAAAGTATCCGCATCCCATGAGCGCGACGATCGACCACATTATCCCGATCGACCGCGGCGGTCATCCATCGGACATTGAAAACCTGCAGCTCGCACACTTCGCTTGTAATCGGGCGAAATCAAATAAGCTGGCCGAGTCTGTCGGTGTGGTCATTGAAACGATTACGAATCGAGATCTGCCGCAAAGCATGGACTGGACAGCGTACAAATCGAAGTGAAGGACTCCAAGGCAGGGGGGGATACTACCCTCCCACCCCTCGCGAGCCGAATTTCCGCCGTTACTGTACATTTTTTCTCTCGCTTATATTTTTACACACGAAAGGAGGTAAATCATGCCATACGGAATTGACTATTGCAGGAATCTGTTGAATACAAAATCACAAAGAAATCGGATAAGATACCAATTTTATGAAATGAAAAACAAGGCTAAAGATATGACGTTGGTACGAAATTCGCAGCTCGACAGCATTCGCTCGATGCTCGGCTGGTGTCCAAAGGCGGTGGACTCGCTTGCCGATCGGCTTATTTTTAAAGGATGGAAAGACGATCATTTCAATCTGGAACAAATTTTCCAAATGAATAATTCGGACATCTTTTTCGATTCGGCAATCGTGTCCGCGCTGATCACGGGCTGCGCTTTCGTATACATCTCTCTCGATGATACCGACTTTCCGCGCCTCGAGGTTATCGACGGCTGCGACGCGACCGGCATCATTGATCCGGTCACGAATTTACTTAAAGAAGGGTATGCGATCTTGTCCCGGGATAAATCCGGGAATACCGCAAAGGAGGCTTACTTCTTACCTGGATCCATTACGATTAACGAGAAGGGGAAGGATTCTTATACGATCAGCAATTCAGTTCCGTATCCTCTGCTGGTGCCCATTATCTATCGGCCGGATGCGAAGCGGCCTCTGGGACACTCTCGCATTAGCCGTGCCAATATGGCTATTGTCGATGGCGCGATCCGGACCGTAAAAAGGTCGGAGATTTCAGCGGAGTTTTATAGTTTCCCGCAAAAGTACGTTATCGGACTGTCGCAAGACGCGGAAAGGATGGATTCGTGGCGTGCTGCCATCTCGTCATTTTTACAATTCGACAAGGACGAAGACGGGGACAAGCCGCAGCTGGGGCAATTTACCCAGCAAAGTATGAGCCCGTACACCGAGCAGCTGCGCACGTTCGCGGCGCTCTTTGCCGGGGAAAACGGGCTCACGCTCGATGATCTTGGATTTGTGTCGGATAACCCAAGCAGTGCGGAAGCAATCAAAGCAAGCCACGAAACGTTGCGCCAAACGGCACGCAAAGCGCAGCGGACTTTCGGCGCTTGCTTTTTAAATGTCGGTTATCTTGCAGCTTGTCTGCGCGATGACTATCCGTATCAGCGACGCCAATTTTATTTGACAAAGCCGATGTGGGAGCCGATTTTCGAGCCGGATGCGTCGACTCTGACTCTGATCGGCGACGGCGCCATCAAAATCAATCAAGCGATTCCGGGATATTTCGGCCGTGAAAACCTTGCTGAATTAACCGGTATCGAGCCGGGCGAGGTTCCAACCACAGGAACAGGAGGAGAAGCCGATGAATGACGTCGCGCCGGAATTGCTCGAAACCATTACAAATGAATTTGAGGACCTTATCAAAAACGATGAGGTCCTTTTTGGTATCCGGAAAAAAATCAAGGCCGGGAAAGCGACGTACCAGGACGCAAACCGGGCCTCGATCCGTATCGGGGAGTTGTTGAGCAAGGCTTACCAGTCCCATCTTTCCAGTGACGTGCTGCCGGATGGAACGATGTACTACAACATCGCCAAGCGCGTGCTCGAGCCAACGTTGAAAAGAGATTTTGACGAGGTATCCGGCATATGCCAGGATGTGCAGCAACTTCTTAATCAGAAGGCGAACATCGGCATTCAAGCCGTGGTCGCCGATTTGAACCAGGATCGAATTGACGGGATCATCGACAAGGTTTCCAGCGCGCCTTACAAGAAAACGCAGTGGATGACAAAAGAGCCTGTCGTGAATTTCAGCCAGTCGATCGTGGACGACCACATCAAAGCAAACGCCGATTTTCATGCAAAGTCGGGCCTGTCTCCGAAAATCGTCCGAAGATCATCAGGCAAATGCTGCGAATGGTGCTCGAAGCTGGTTGGAACGTACAGGTATCCGGAGGAGGCGCCGGACGGATCCGACGTCTGGCGGCGACATGAAAACTGTCGTTGCACGGTTGATTACGATCCGGGTGAGGGCAAGGTGCAGGATGTATGGAGCAAGAAATGGAAAGAGCCAAAGGAAGTTTTAGAATATCGGAAGAGGATTGGGTTAGAGCAACACAAGGATGGCGATAAAGTTTTCATTACAGAGCAAGCTATTCAAAAAATTAGACCAATTTATCTGAAAGATTATACCGATGAAAACGTTAATTTTTCATTTCAAATCCGAAAAGAGCTCTTAGAATTTGCAAGAAAAAAGAATAATAGTGATGAATGCGCATGTATTATTGATTTGATAAATAATACAAAATCAAATTTTATTACTGGAGATAAAATATCTGTGGATATTTTTGCTAATCCTGATATCTATCATTTAATTCATACAAGTTCTGAAAACACATTAGAGTTAACACATAATCATCCAGGGCTTTCTGATTTTTCAGCTAACGATATAAATATTTTTATGAAATATAGAAGTATTAAGTCTATCTCGATTGTAACGAATCAAGGGAAGACTTTGTTTCTTAACAAGACAAATCGGTTTGATTTGAAAAAGGCCGGAAAAGCCATGAATGAAAGTTTAGAAAAAGCTGAATCAATAGATCAAGCAATAGAAAATTTCCTAAAAAAATGCTATTCTTTTGGTGTAGAAAGGAAGTAAATCTATGCTCGATGGCGATGAAAGAATTGAAAACTGGCGGGAATTTCTTTTTGAAATGGCTCAAGAATGGCTAGAGCAAGAAGATACACCTAAAAGCGAATGATTAAAACAGGCGGTGAGATCCCGCCTTTTATTATGCCCTGAGCAAGGCGTTAAAAGGCTTAATGAGGAGGATTTATGGCAGCAAGAATAGGCCGCCAAACTCCGACTCGATCCTTTGTTTTGGAGTATGATCGAAGCTTGTCCGAGCAGGCAATCGACATCTATGAAAAGTCGGGGAACACGGCGATGGAGTGGCAAAGGAAGCTGCTCAAAGACATGATGGCGATCCGATCAGACGGGCTATGGACGCATACGAAATGCGGGTATACGATTCCACGCCGATCTGGAAAAACAGAGTTGGTGTACATGCGAGAATTGTGGGGACTGGAAAATGGCGAGCAGATCGCGCATACCGCCCACAAGATCTCGACGGCGCATAGCTCTTTTGAAAAGCTGAAACGGTATTTGCTCAAATCCGGATATGTGGATGGACGGGATTTTACGAGCGTGCGGGCGAAAGGCTCCGAGATGATCGAGCTATTCGAATCGGGCGGCCGGATCCAGTACCGAACACGTACCGGATCTGGAGGCCTGGGTGAAGGTTTCGACTTGCTGATTATCGACGAGGCGCAGGAATACACTGACGATCAGCGCTCGGCCTTGCAGTACACGGTTTCCGACTCGAAAAATCCGCAGACTATCATGTGTGGGACGCCGCCGACTAACGTGTCAAAAGGCACAGTCTTCCCAAAATTTCGAGGGTCCGCTCTAAAGGGCGAATCGAAAAACGCTTTCTGGGCGGAATGGTCGGTGGCCGCGATGACCGATGTGCACGATATCGAAGCGTGGTACGAAGCCAATCCGTCCCTGGGCACGATCTTGACGGAAAGGAAAATCGAGGATGAAATCACTTCGGATGAAGTCGATTTCAACATCCAGCGACTTGGACTTTGGATTGGATACAGTCAATCGTCCGCCATCACAGAAAAGCAGTGGACTGCGCTGCGCGTCGATCCCGACGAATTGCCGACTTTTACAGGTCGGCTTTTTTGTGGAATCAAGTACGGCAAAGACAATAAAAACGTAGCGCTTTCCATCGCTGTCCGGACGACTGATAAAAGGATCTTTGTCGAGTCGATCGACTGCCGTGAAATCCGGAAAGGAGTCGATTGGATCCTTGCTTTTTTGAGAGCAGCCGACATCGAAAAGGTCGTGATCGACGGCGCCAATGGTCAACTGATCTTGGAAGATGCCATGAAAGACGCTCGAATCAAGCCAGATCCGGTCTTGCCGAAAGTGTTGGAAATCATCAACGCAAATGCAATTTTTACGCAAGCCGTCGAATCAGGCGGAATTGTCCACGCCGGGCAGCCGTCTTTGACCCAATCGGTTACGAACTGTGATAAACGGGCCATTGGATCCAACGGCGGATTTGGCTACGAATCACAAAACGAGTCGATCGACATCTCGCTGATGGACAGCGCGATACTCGCTTATTGGGCGTGCGCGACGACGAAACCAAAACGAAAACAAAGGATCAGCTATTAACTCACATACCGCTACGGCGCGGGAAATAGCCGGGAGGAGAACATATGGCAGAAGAAAACAATTTTGAACCAATTCAGACACAGGAAGATTTCGACGCGCGGATCAAGGACCGCATCGAGCGGGCGCAGACCGCGGAACGAAAGAAATTTGAAGGATACGACGAATACAAAAAGAAGGCAAACGAGTACGACGAGAAAGTGGCAGGCTACACGCGGCAGATTTCAGACCTGGATGGTCAAGTGAAGTCGCTGCAGGCGCAGATCGCAAAACGTGATACGGACGCGGCAAAGATCCGGATTGCGAAAGAGGCCGGCCTTCCCGAGGCTTTTGCGTCCCGACTTTCCGGAGACGATGAAAAGGCATGGAAAGCGGACGCGGAAACGCTGTCGAAGTATTTCGAAAAGCCGAAGCCGTCGTATCCGGAAAAAAACACGGCGGAAACCGTGGATGACAAAAAAACACGAGACATGAAGCAACTGCTGAAGCAGATGAGAGGAGAATAAAAACATGGCAGACAATCCAGTAGTACACACCACATCCGAGGCTCTTTTTAATCCGGAACAAGTAACGGACGTCTTTAGCAAAGTGTCCGGTCATTCGGCCATCGCCGCTTTGTGCGGGCAGACGCCGGTGCCATTTGCCGGGATGGAAACGTATATCTTTACGATGGACGGCGAAGCGTCGATCGTAGCCGAAGGCGGACAAAAGCCAGCCGGCGACGCGAAGTTCAATAAGGTGGCTGTAAAGCCTTTGAAAATCGTGTACCAGCACCGGTTAACCGATGAATTTATCAATATGGCCGAGGAGGTAGCTTTGCCGTACTTGGAACAGTTCTATGACGGCTTTGCGAAAAAAGTGGCACGAGCGCTCGACATCATGGCATTTAAAGGTCTCAACCCAGCCACAAAGGCGGCGTCGACCGAAATCGGCGATAATTGCTTTGACTCGAAAATTACGCAGACAGTCGCTTATGATGCAACGAACGCGGATGACAACATCGACGAAGCGGTTTCGAAAATCATGGAAAAAGATGGAACCGCGACCGGTATCGCGATGTCTCCGAGAGTCGCTGCCGATATGGGCAAAATCAAAGATAAGAGTGGATCGAAAGTTTCGCTGTATCCGGAATTCCGATTCGGCGGCAAACCGAAGGAATTTGGAGGCTTGGGACTGGACATCAACAATACAGTTTCTTTCGGCGCTTCTGTTGAAGCGAGCGCCGAGAATACGGTCGCTTATGCCGGCAATTTCGAATCCGCGATGAAGTGGGGATATACGCAATCCGTAAAGACTGAAATCATCCAGTATGGCGATCCGGATGGACAAGGCGACTTGAAACGCACTAATGAGATCGTGATCCGTGCCGAGGCATATATCGGATGGGGAATCATTGATCCGGATTCTTTCGTGCGGATCGTGAAGACGAACCCGGCTGCGAAATAGTATGGCGTACGTCACAATAACGGACATCGAGAAACTTTTTCGACCACTCACCGACGCGGAAATCGGTAAGGCGGAGGCCTTGATTGACGTAGTGTCGGACAGCCTGAAAATGGAGGCGATGAAAGTCGGAAAGGATCTCGATGTGATGCTGGAAGAGGGGACTCTCCTGGAGGGAGTCCTCAAATCTGTCATCGTGGATGTGATCGGGCGCGCGCTAATGACAAGCACGACGCAGGAACCGGTCACGCAGTATAGCCAAAGCGCGTTAGGCTACTCTATGTCTGGGACGTTTCTCGTACCGGGCGGGGGCCTTTTTATTAAAAAATCCGAGCTGGCCCGGTTAGGGCTGCGTCGGCAAAAGTATGGGATGGTGGATTATTATGATCAAGGGGATCCCGGTCATTCTTTATGACCTGAAAGAAATTGGAAAAGATGATTTTGGAGCGCCGATTTATGAAGAGCATCCAAGCGTTGTGCGTGATGTGCTTGTCGCGCCGGCGTCGTCGGATGACATTACATCGAGCACGAGTTTATACGGGAAGAAGGCGGTGTATACGCTTGGAATCCCGAAAGGCGACGTGCACATCTGGGAAGATCGCGAGGTCGAATTTTTTGGCCAGCGTTGGAAGACGTTCGGCTTTAGCACGTGTGGCATCGACGAGTTGATCCCGCTGCACTGGAATCGGAAAGTGATGGTCGAGGCGTATGGGTGATCTTGATTTCAAGATTGAAATCGACGATGATGGGATTCGATCTTTGCTGAAGTCGGATAATATGCAAAAAATCTTAGAGGCGCAGGCGGAAAAAGTGGCAAAACGAGCCGAGGGAAATTTTGATGTTAAGGTTTCTAATCAGCAAACGCGCGCGGTCGCTAAGGTATCGCCGGGAGATGCGCCGACGTTCTACAAAAACAAAAAGCATAACCTGCTTTTGAAAGCCATCAAGGGAGGATAAAAATGCTGGCCGAAAAACTTATTTTGGATTATCTGTCAAAAGCTCTGCCTGATGTTCCTGTGACGCTGGAAACATTGACAGATAGCAATTATGTCTTGATCGAACGAGTCGGCGGGTCGGAAAGCGACGGCGTCACACGCGTGAGTTTTGCGATCCAGTCATATGGAAAGACTCTCTTAGAGGCTTGTGCGCTCAATGATCGAGTCAAATCCGCAATGAGGAATATTATAAACTTGAATCCAGTTTCAAAAGTGGATTTGGATTCAGATTATAATTGGACAGACGAAACGACCAAGAAATATCGGTATCAGGCTCTATATGACCTGGTGCTTTTTTTATAGGAGGAAAATAACATGTCAAATAATGCAAGCAACGTTACGCAGGGGAAACCCGCCGTCGCTGGAGCGATCGCGTATGCGCCAATCGGGACCGCGCTGCCAACAGATGCCGCAACGAAACTCAACGATGCATTTAAGCAAGTAGGGTATATCACGGAAGACGGTGTTGTCAATTCGCAGTCGATCGAAACATCGTCGACAAAAGCGTGGGGCGGTGACACGGTGCTCAATTCAAAAACAAGCGCGACAGATACCTGGAAATTCGCAATGATGGAATCTTTGAATCCGGATGCGCTGAAGCTGTATTACGGCGAAGAAAATGTAACCGGAGCGGTCGATACAGGGATGACAATCAAAGCGAACTCGCTTGATCAGGTAGACCATGTAATCGTGATTGATTACCTTTTGAAAAATAACGTTTTGAAGCGTGTGGTCATTCCGCGGGCGCAAATTACTGCGAAAGACGATGTGACATACAAAGATGATTCGGCAATCGTCTATGGTGTGACGGTGTCCGCCGTTCCTGACGACGATGGCAACACACACTATGAATACATTAAAAAGAAGGGAGAAACAGCATAATGGCGAAGACAAAAAGCGGATTTGAATTCGAAATCGACAAGGACCGGTTGGATGATTGGGAATTGATCGAGCGTATGGCGAATATAAGCGACGAGGATCCAAAGGGATATATGACCATGATGATCGACATCCTGGGAAATGACCAATACGTCGCTTTAAAAGAACATCTGCGGACAAAAGAGGGACGTGTACGAATCACGTCGATGCGGCGCGAAATGGATGAGATTTTCGGAGATGTTGACTTTGCAGAAGTAAAAAACTGATAGCCCTGGCTCAGATGCTCAAAGAAGATCGCGAGGCTTTGATGTGCGATTTGGCGCAAACTTACCGTATTTATGATATGCGTGCCTTTCCACCTCGGACCATCGCGATTTTTGCAAATGGGCTGGGGGATGAATCTCGAATCAAAATGAAGCTGTCAAAATCGAAAGTATCCCTTACAAAAATGATTTTGGCAGCCATTTTGGATGATTTAAATGTTCTTATTTGGACTCGAGCGAAAGAAGGAACGCCAAAGCCAAGATCTTTGGTGGAGGCTTTGTCCGGCGTATCACCGGAGCCTGGACACATCGACCGATTGACGCCAGAAGAGTTCGAAAAACGTCGATACGAGATTATTGGAGAGGAGGGAGATCATGGCTGATGCCAATATAGGAAAAGCGTATGTCCAAATCATCCCGTCTGCAAAAGGAATCAAAGGGGCCCTCGCCAATCTGATGAAGGGGGAAGCGGATGACGCTGGACAAAAAGCGGGAGATTCCCTCGCCTCCAGAATTAAATCCGCGCTTGTCAAGGCCGGTATTGGTACTGCAGTAGCAGCGGTTTTTAAATCGGCGTTGGATGAAGGCGCCAAGCTGGAACAGTCGATCGGCGGCATCGAGACACTCTTCAAAGACAGCGCCGGGAAAATGGAGAGCTATGCGAAACAGGCTTTCAAGACAGCGGGTCTTTCTGCCAATGACTATATGGAACAGGCCACGAGCTTCGCGGCCGGCCTCATTAAATCATGCGGCGGCGATACGGCCAAGGCGACGGAAATCGCGAATATGGCGATGATCGACATGTCCGACAACATGAATAAGATGGGGTCGAACGCAGAGGATATTCAAAATGCCTATCAGGGATTCGCTAAGCAAAATTACACGATGCTTGACAACTTGAAACTTGGCTATGGCGGAACAAAAGAGGAGATGCAGCGCCTTCTGGAAGATGCGCAAAAGCTGACCGGAGTGAAGTATGACATTGATAATTTATCCGATGTCTATTCGGCTATCCACGCCATTCAGGAAGATTTGGATATAACCGGCACAACAGCGAAAGAAGCTTCGACGACTTTTTCCGGATCTTTTGGAATGATGAAAGCAAGTGCTCAAAATCTACTCGGATATATGGCGACTGGAATGGACATCGGCCCGGCCGTCAAAGATCTGGTGGAAAGTGCGAGCACTTTTGTTTTTGGCAATGCGCTGCCAATGATCGGACGCTTTGCTTTAGCGATTCCGGGAGCATTGGCTTCGGGAATCAAAACGGCCATTCCACTCATGATTGAAAAAGGAAAAGAAGTGATTCAATCCTTTGGGGAAGGCATGGCGAAAGAGTTTCCGCCGCTGGCTGGAATCTTCAATAACTTGCTGCCGATTTTAGAAACAGTTGGCGGTGCGATTGGTGCCTGGAAGATTGCCGAGATGCTTATGAAAATTCCGGCAGCCATCAGTACAGTCATGGGACCAATCAGTTCTTTTCTTGGCGCAGTGACTGCTGCGGGTGGCGGGATTTCCGGCTTTGGTACGGCAATCATGTCTTTGATTGGCGGACCAATCACGTTGATCACAGCGGGGATTGCGGCTGTGGTGGCCGCTTTCATGCAACTTTGGAATACGAATGAAGAATTTCGGACGGCGATGATTGAAATTTGGGATGGAATCGTCGCGAAAGTGAATGAGTTTTGTCAAGGTGTCGTGGATCGAGTCAATGCGCTGGGGTTTGATTTCCAGGATATTACTGAAGTTTTAAAGGCAATCTGGAACGGCTTTTGTGAGATTTTGGCTCCAGTATTTGAGGTGGCTTTTCAGCTTGTAGCCGACGTTCTTTCTGTGGCACTTGATATTTTAATGGGCTTGCTGGAGATGTTCACAGCTCCCTTTTCTGGAGGGTGGGAACAGTTTGGCAATGGATTGAGTACAATCGCCGGCGCGGCTTGGGATTTGATTTGCAGCGTTTTTTCCAACGCCTTCGCTCTGATTGGTGATTTGCTTAATGTCTTTTTAGGGTGGTTTGGCACGTCGTGGCAAGATCTTTGGGCTGGAGTGCAGAGCTTTTTTGAGAATATCTGGACTTCGATTTGCGATTTTTTTGAAGGGATCTGGACTTCAATTACTGATTTTTGCTCTTCGGCATGGGAAATGATTTCGAACATCATTTCACTGGGGATTCAAACGTGCGCTGAATTGATCCATGCGGCGTTTGACCTGATTACGATTCCTTTTCAGTTGATTTGGCAAAACTGCGGAGACTTTTTAAAAGAGGTCTGGTCGAATATGATGGAGTATTTGAATCAGGTCTGGCAAAACATCTCGCAGACGTGTCAAGAGGTCTGGAAAAACGTGAGTGATTACTTGCGGCAGACTTGGGAAAACATAAAAAGCAATGTAGAAGCATTTTTTACTCCGATACGAGACTTCATTATGAAGGTCTGGGAGAATGTAAAACAGAAAACCGCGGAAATATGGAACGGAATTTCCAGCACGATTTCGGCGATTCTCGGAAACATTCGAAGCACTATATCAAATATATTTGAAAATATTCGCAATACGATTTCGAATGTCATCAATACGATCCGCAATTTTGTGCGATCGGGGTTTGAAGCGGTGAAATCGAACATTGTCAATCCGATTCAAAACGCTTACGGAATGGTGTCGGCGATTTTCGGAAATATCAAAACAGCGATTTCAAATAAAATCATTGCGGCACGCGATGTTGTACGAAACGCGATTGACCGGATTCGAAGCTTTTTTAATTTTTCCTGGAGCCTTCCGCGGTTAAGATTACCTCATATTACGATTTCCGGCAGCTTTAGTTTAACACCACCAAGTGTACCGCATTTTGGAATTTCATGGTATGCCAAAGCGATGGATGCCGGAATGATTCTGAATAGTCCGATGATTTTTGGATTTGACGGAAACCGTTTCTTAGGTGGCGGCGAAGCCGGACCGGAAGTCGTGGTTGGATTGCAGTCGTTGATGTCGATGGTGCGCGATGCTGTTGAAGAGTCGAAGGGCAATGGCGCTACGATTGATTATGTAGCGTTGGCCGCTGTTATCGTGGACGCGATACGTCAGCTGCATCTGGAAACGATTATCGAGTTGGATAGCCGGGTAATGGCTAAAGGACTTATAAGAGAAATCGACAAAGAATTGCAAAGATTGGCGGTGGCGAAATGATTGGAATAAAAATTGACGGAAAGCATACGAGCGATTTCGGACTAATTATGACAGCATGTGAAATCGCTTCGCCGGAACCAATCACCCATATGATTTCTATTCCGGGCCGACCGACGGAGCTTGATCTTACGGAATCCATTTATGGACAAGTAACTTATAAGCCGCGGACTTTGAAATTCACTTTTGGCCATCCTCAGGATACAACGGCAACGTTTCAAGGACTTTTGGCTCACCTTAATAACTTGTATCATGGGCGCCGGGTTAAAGTCATCATTGACTCGGATCTGGGGTGGTACTGGGTCGGGCGAATGAGCGTTATGGGATCTAAGGATAAAAAAGGGATTGCGAATTTTGTATTGACACTCGCCGCCGAGCCGTACAAATACGCAGTTTTGTCGACACTGGATGACTGGCGATGGGATTCTTTTTCTTTCCGAGATGGTGTGATTCGGAACTATAAAAACCTTTCGATCCCGGAGTCGAAGGTGATCACGGTGATTGGATCGCCGGTACCGGTGACGCCGAAGATCAAAGTTTCGAAGGCGATGACTTTGGTGGTGGCTGGCAAGTCTTTTTCACTGGCTGCCAATGCCTGGCAGAATCTCACCGGCGTAAAGGTTGGCCGCGATCCTACGCTATTTGCTTTTACGGACACGGGCGTCGTGTCCATCGAATTTAGAGAGGAGAGCTTGTAGGAATGTACAAAGTTTATTTGGACGAAGACGTCTTGCAGGACTCTTCGAATTTTTTGATTGATCCGAAATTGGAACTCGCCGAAAATTCAGCGGGCTCCTTTTCTTTTGGAATGTACCCGGAACATCCTCTTTACGATGCGGTGATGCCGACGAGCGTGATCCGCGTCGTGCAGGTGCTCGAGGATGGGTCAGAGCGGTGGATCTGGTCGGGCCGGATGCAGTCCCCGGCCGAGGACTTCCACCTTCAGCGTACGATCGAGTGTGAGGGTGTGCTTGCATTTTTGGCTGACTCGATCCAGAGACCGGCCGAGTACCATGATATTTCGGTCATCGACTTTTTATCAACTTTGCTTGAAATCCATAATGGTCAAGTCGACGATTTTAAAAAGATTCGCCTTGGTGCGGTGACGGTGACGGATCCGAATGACAGCCTCTACCGCTATACAAATTATGATGACACGTTTTCTGTGATCAAAAGCAAGCTGGTCGATCGACTGGGCGGAATTTTACGGATCCGCCACGAAACCGATGGATTGTATTTGGATTACCTGGCGGATTATCCTCGCCTTTCAAATCAGGAAATCGCCTTTGGTGAGAACCTGATGAATTTATTGAAAGAGTCGTCGTACGGCGACGTGGCGACGGTGCTCATTCCTTTGGGCGCCCGGCTCGAGGACGAGGAGAAGTCGCCGGACTGGCCGGAAGCGCTGGAGCAGCGGATCACGATTGCGTCGGTCAATGGCGGCATTGACTACTTGATCGACGACGCGGCGGCCGCTGAATCCGGGAAGATTGTCAAAGTGGTGGAGTGGGACGATGTGCACGTTCCGGCCATCCTTAAAGCGAAAGCGCAAGCGTATCTGGATGTCGCAAAATACGAGACGAAGACGATCACGGCGACGGCGATCGACCTTTCGACAGCCGGCTTTGATGTCGACGATTTTCGATTTTTGGACCGGATCCGGATCAAATCGTCGCCGCACGGCGTCGATCTGGTCTTTCCGCTGACGGCAATGACAGTGTATTTGCTTGAGCCTGAAAAGAATGTGTATACGCTTGGATCCGCCTCGAAGTCATATACGTCGACGCAATCCCGATCGCAAATCGCGATGGAAGAAGCGCTTGCGTCGATGCCTAGCCAAATTTCAGAGGCTAGGCAAAAGGCAATCGAAAATGCCACGCAGATCTTGCAGCAGTGGGCGAATCTTGGATATGCGGTGCATACGGAAAACGAGAGCTACTATATGGATTCGCCAGACAAGACAAAAGCCAAGTATATCCTCCGGATCAATTCCGGAGGCATCGGCTTTTCAAGGTCCGGATTTGCTGGCCCATACGTGTCGGCGTGGACAATCGACGGCCATTTCAATGCTGACTTTATCACGGCTGGCACGATCCAAGGAGATCGGATCGACATTGCGTATCGTGACGGAATTTTAGAGGCTGCTGGAGAAAGCGCGGATAGAAAGCTGCGCGATTATACCCGGACGACGGACTTTAGTGTCGACCCCGGAGAAATCAAAGGCGAGATTACCGCAGCCAAGACGTATGCAGATCGAATGATGGATGACAAACTGCTCGATTACTTGCCAGCGTCGCAGACGTACTCGCGCAATGTCATCGACCAGAAGATGTCGGAAACGGAAAACTCAATCAGCTTGAAAGTATCAAAAGACACAGTCAATCAAGTTTCAGGGATTCTCGGAACGCGAAAGCTGTATACATGCTTGACGGCCACTTTGACAACGCCGGCGAAGGAAAGCTTTACACAAGGCGCCAAGACGCCGACCACAGCAACACCATATCTTTGGGGGTTTGAGCGTATTTTCACCGATGCGACGACGTCGGTGGATGATCCGATCCGACTGATCGGTGCTTTGGGTAAAGATGGGCGTGGCATTCACAATGTCATTCCTTGGTATGCTATTTCGTTGTCTTCGACGATCGCACCGACGGAGGGGTGGAGCAAGACGATGCCGCCGTATCCGGATGATGGAAAGACATACTATTTATGGGAACGGCAAATGGTTCTTTTGAGTGCGGATTCCGGAATTTGGGGTGGCGATCCGATCCTCAATACCATGTGGCAAAAGACAACGGAAGAGTGGGCTGAGATTCGCACAGAAATCGGGCAGATCAATTTAGAGGTTGGAAAAAAAGTAGGAACGGATGAGCTGATCGCCAAAATCAATATGGCGCCTGGAACGGTAAAGATTGCCGCATCAAAAATTGATTTGACGGCCACCGCGGTCAAAATTGCCTGGAATGACATTAACAAATACATTTGTATTACGGATAGTAACCTCGCAATCTATTCCAGTACAACACAGTCTTCATCTTATTTAGTGATGCAGCTAAGTCAGTATGGAATGGATTTCTACAGAAGTGGATCTAAAATTGGTCGAATTGGTACAAGCGCATGGAAAGATGATCCATCATCATTGGGGCTTTCTTTCGGACTTGATAGTGGGGCCTATATGGCGTGGGCAGTAAAAGGGACTGCGGATACATATGAAGTGCGATGGATCTATGCGGCAAAAAATTTTGCTTCATACTACGCGAATACTTTTTATCTCAATTCGAATCTTTACATGTTTCGGAAAGAAATTCAATATGCAACGCTGGTCGGTCCTACTGTCGAATTTGATTCAGCAGAGTATACAGGCCAGACGTGTGCCAATGTGATTTATCTGCCAACCGATGCAAAGTTTTCAAGCTACGTTCGAGTCCGTCTACGCCAAGGCTTCATTGTAAATCCATAGGAGATTATATGAGTAAATTTATTTTTCCGGAAATTTTGAATGACGATGAAACGGTGAACGAGGTAATCGAAGAAAAGAACGTGGAGACGATACAGAAAGAAAAAGAGCTCGAAAAAATCGAAGATCAAATAACGGACTTTTTTGCCGCTTATCTTGGTGTACTGCCGAAAGGAGAAGAGAATGAAACTAAATAATGGACAAATTTTAGATATGATCGAAGGCATTGACAAAATCTTGGATGAGAGGGTATCGGTGCCTTTTGCTTTTAAGATCGCTTCGATACGCAGCGCTTTGGAAGGTGCTCGTGTGGCGATTGCTGAGGTTTTGAACCGCATTGAAGTGGATGAATCCGGAAAGCGGGACATCAAAAAAGTGAATGATTTACTTTTGCAGGAAGTCGACCTCAGTTTGGAACAAATTCCGCACAGTACATTCGAGAAAGAGCTTTCGGAGGTCGCAACGAGGGTGATCCTTTCTCTCGGGCCACTGATTGGAAATGGTGATCCGGATGCCTAACATCGAAAAGGAAATCCATGATTTCCAAACTGCCGAGCTTGGCGAAGAAGTGCGCGGATCTTTGGTGGCGCTGGCGCGCAAGCTCAACGATGTCGTTGAGCAGGGCGTAGCGCAGGCTGCGTCTTTGCAGCAGTCGATCGACACGGCAAATCAAAAGATCCAAAGTCTGCAAACTTTATCCGGACAGGCCCAAGCCATCAAAGATCATGTGGACGAGGTAAATGAGGAAATCGACGCGAAACTGGTGAATGCCTCGAATGTAGTTCCGGACGTCAGCGCATTGAAACAATGGCGCGCGGCGATTGAGGATGGCGACACACGGGTACCATACGCTAAAGCACAAGCTGATCAGCCGACGAGTTTAGTCGACGCGATGAATGAGGAGGGATAGCATGATTTTATTTGATTTTTTAGGCAAATCTCATGAGATTGCCGAAAAGAAAGACCTGGATGGCATCCGGGTCGGAGGAAGGAATCGACTGCGTGAAAGCTCCCTTTGCTTCGATAGCGCTCCTTCTACAAGAAACTGGGATGTGATGAATCTCAATTCTGTAAACTTTAGAGAGTTTACCAAAAGCGGTTTACACTATAAAACTTTAGTTTCAAATGGAGCACAAAATTCTTCATCCGGTATTCGGTTTACTATTGAGGATCTGGGATTTGAAGTCGGGGATGATATAGCAATCTCCTGTGATTTGAAGGGATCTTTTGGATTAACAAACAGCGGATTCTCCATCATGCATGCTACTCCACAAGATGCTAACTTTTACACAAAAATCTATTATGGGGCACCGCATCCAGAAGCTTATCCAAAGTGGACACGAGTTTCGCGGATTTTCAAAATTCCGGATAACATTCGGGAAACATCAGGAAAGCATGAACTTTATATCTTTTTCGGTGGTGGACACGGGGGACAGGATGCCGATGTCTGGGTGCGAAATGTCCAGATTGAAAAAGGGACGGTCTGTACGGACTATGCCCCAGCGCCTGAAGATGCTCTCGCCCGTATACAAGCCCTGGAAGCAGCACTCGGGGGGGGGGGTAAATTTTTACCGTCCTCTAAGGTTGGGGGTGCATTAGCATGATTGAATTTGGGATCAACGGCAATGATCGTATCGTGCTCGAGCAAGGCGATGTATATCTTGGCGCTTATCAAGTAGGCCCAACCTTTTCCGGTCCGACGTCTGACGCGGGCATCCGGATCAAGAGTATCAAAGGTAAAAGCGTGCAGGCGGTGAGTACGGGGAAGCAGCTTTTTGATGCGAGTCGTATCCAAGACGTTTCCCGGGACGGAGTTACTTTAAAAAATTTAGGTGATGGACGTTTCCAAATCGAAGGGGTGCTTACGGCAAACGATTTCAATCATGCTGTCACAATGACGCACGAAGAAAGTCTGGCTTTAGTAAAACCAGGAAAAATCATGTCTGCTCAAAATGGAAGGACGCCGTATGCGTATATGGCGATTTACAAAAATGGTGTGAATACAGGCCGAGAAATCAACACGAATGATAGAAACACGTGTGCAATTACTGAAGAAGATCTTGCTGATCCCACGTTTAAAATCTCTTTTGGTTTTTATGGGCGGTCTGCTTCTTGGAATCCGGCAGGCATTTACATTCCGATGTTTTACCAAGACGGCGATGGCACTTGGGAACCTTTTACAGGCGGGAAAGCGGGTCCACAACCGGACTATCCGGTTCCGATTAAATCGTATCTGATCAATAAGTTCGCGTCGAACGCAGTCTCGACAATTATGGAAGCATCTCAAAAGGCTTATCTCCGGTCTTTGCCGGATGGTGCCCATGACGAGTACAAGGATGGAAAGATTATTCGGAGAGTTGGATACGTCACTTTAGATGGATCTGCAGATGAACAGTGGACAGTATCGGGGATGGTAAATGGCTACACGAGAGCGCTCTTCATTTGCCCTGGAGGAGAAGTATTGCAGTTAAGCCTTGATAAGGTAATGCGATGCAACAGGCTACCAGCGGCCGCCACAATTAAGCCGTGGAACGATCCGGATGGTGACTGCTTGTGTCCTGTGAGTTCGAATACGCCGGGCAATACCGGGCTTATCTTGGAGGGAGAGTACACCAACGCAGAATTGCGCACGTGGCTGCAAGCACATCCTCTCGAGGTGTATTACAAACTAGCCGAGCCGGTCATCGAGGAGGTGCCAGAGTTGCCCATTTTGCAGTCAAAATCACCGACGACTAATGCTTGGTCCGACTCGTCATTGGGAGTAGAAATCACCTGGGAAGCCCTGCCAGCCGGATCGTGTGCACTGGAAGTGCAGGAGCTTAGAAAAAGAATTGAAGCGCTAGAAAGGAAGAGTGTAGAAGATGCATAAAATCGACGTGGACGGCGGGACGAAAACCCTTGCCGAAATCAAGGACTTAAAAGAGTTGGCATATGGCGGACTGGTGGCTACAGGTCCATCGTATGCCGGGATCGCATCGGATAAAGGAATCCGGATCCGGTCGATCAAGGGCAAAAGTGTCCAAAATCTCGGGGGGGGGGACTCCCTCGCCCGATAATCCGGTGGCGATTGAGAGTGTTAGTATAAAAAAATTTATCGAAGCGAAAAGAAATGTTGTGAAATCCTTTACAAATAACAGTGGTGCACAATATGCAGGCGCTGTGTATGTGGATGCGAAGCTCAAACCTAACACTCAATATACAATCAGTTTTAAATCAAAAAGCGCTGGAACTTATTATCTAAACGAAGATACTTTTTATAACGGAGCAATAGATGGATATTTTGTTCTTCCAAATGGTGGAGGCAGTTTTTCTAAATGTTTAAAAACAAAAAATGATACTTCAAACATCATATTAGTAAAAAATATGCTGTCTAACGAACCACCACAATTTTACGACGTGCAAATCGAAGAGGGATCGAATGTCACTGAATATTATCCGGGTGATTATAAAATTTTATCAGCGAATATGGTTCTCCGCTCACTCCCGGACGGGACATGTGACGAATACAAAGACGGTAAAATCATTCGACGAGTAGGAATCAAGGTTTTGAATGGTAGCGAAGCCTGGCAAAAGCAAACGGACAATAACAAAATCAGATACTACACGCCACGTCACGACATGGCAAAAATGACGGACTATAGACTTACGATGATGTGCGCCAGTTTACCAATCACGACGGCGAGCATTACTACAGCAGGGGAATTTGGCGTTACAGGCTATAGAGACTTTGCAGAAGTCTACCCAGAACAAAACTGGATCTATATAACAAAAGCGGACCAGTTTGACACAGTCGATGATTTAAAAGTGTGGCTGGCTGCCCATCCTTTGACAGTCCTGTACAAGCTAGCCGTGCCTACCATCGAAGACGTCTCCATCCCGATCCTGCCGTCCTATCATCCATACACGACGGCTTACACCGATTCGCCAGTGGACCCGGAAATCGAGTGGGAAATTTTGATAGCCAGCAACAACGATGCTGCGGTGGCTGATTTGATTGCGCGCGTGGCAGCGCTAGAAAGTGAGGCAGTAAACAATGCACAAAATTGATGTAGATAGTGGCACGAAGACACTGATCGAGGCGAAGGATCTCAAGGACTTTGCTTTTGACGGTCTGGTAGCAAAAGGAAACGTTTATCAAGGCGTGTGCTCGGACAACGGGATCCGGGTAAAATCCATCAAAGGAAAATGTATCCAAAATATTTCGGGGGGGGGCGTAAGTCCTGACAACCCGGCAGAAGTTGAGACGGTGAGGATTAAGAAGATTGCGAGCGTCGGGAAGAATTTTGGATTGAAAATATGGGATAACGGGATTGTAAAACAGCGATGCACTGTGACCGAGTTGAATGGCTTCTTTACGATGTCTACCACTGGGGCAGACGCTTATTGGGGAGAGGTACGAGCGATAGGACAACCTCGCACTGGATCAGAAGGCACCCTTTTTGTTGCTCCAGCAGGCAAGGTGTATTGCAAGTCTATGAATAACGTGTTCGATAAAATGTTTATTCAAATGTGGGATAAAGATTTGAAAAGTCTTGGATACCTCATTCCTTTCTCGTCGGGGAGAGAACTGAATCCAGCAGCAAAATATATATCCCTTCGAGTTGGAATTGAAAATTCCCAAGCCGGTACTACGTATACGGATCAAATTATGATTTCGACCGAGCCAATTACAGATTGGGAACCGCCATACTATGAGGAAGTGGATGTTGATTTGGAATTGTGCTCACTGCCAACCGGCACTTGTGATGAAGTGAAAGACGGGAAGCTGATTAAAAGGGTTGGAAAGAAAACCTTTACCGGAACCGAAACATGGTTACACCATAGCCCCAAAAACAATTACTTTGAGTGCAGTTCCGGCCTGGGCGCTCAAAGAGTAATTGACGGGACGAAAGCCGGATATTTGCACTGTAACCGATTTAAAGAATATTCAGCGAACTCGCTGTATTGGGATGTAAATCTCGAAGGGTGCTCTTTGGGTGATAATGGGAATGATCAGCATTTTCGAGTAAGGATCTTAGATTCCAGCATTACCGATCTGAACTCTTTCAAATCGTGGCTGGCAGCCAATCCCATAACGATCTTTTATCCGCTGGAAAATCCAGTTATCACCCCACTGGCCGACATCATCTTCCCGACCCAAGCGCCGTACACGATTGTGACTCATGACTCACCCGTGGAAACCGAAATCGAATATGAAATCCTGACCAAGTCGGACTATTTGCCCGACATCATTGACATCAAGAAGAGACTGGCAGCACTCGAAGCAGCTGCCGTAGGAGGAGAGTAAAATGTACGAAATCATCAAAAGAGTAATCGCAAGTGGTAAGTATGACCTGACCGCCATGCTCACCAAAATCGACACGATCTGGATCCAGGGCGACCTGACAGACGACCAGCGCGGTGAATTGATCGAAAGCGCAAGGATCGGCGCCCAGCCGCAGCAAAGTGTGGATGTGATCCAAAAGCTCAACGACCTGGAAAAAAGAATCCGGGCGCTAGAAGAGAAGGACACGATCGTCGTCGATCCAGATCAGCCAGATGATCCAAGCGTCGATGTAGACGTCATCCCAGAGTACGAGGCGGGCAAGTGGTACTACGCCGGCGACGTCGTAAAGCACAAAGGCAAAGTCTACACATGCACGGCGCCGGAAGGGCAGGCGTGTGTATGGAGTCCAGAGGACTATCCGGCGTACTGGACAGAAGTGGAAGCGGCTGCTGAAGAAGAGCAGTAAGCATAGACAGAAAGAGAGGAATAAACTTATGAAAAATCTTAGAAGTTGGGAATGGTGGGATCGTGCGACTGTACGTGCGATCAAGACAGCAGCGCAGGCGATCCTTGCGGTGCTTGGTACCGGATTGATTGGAATCATGGAAGTCGACTGGCTCAACCTCATGTCGATCGCGCTGGGCAGTGCCTTTTTCTCGATCGTTACGTCGATGGCCGGCCTTCCAGAAGTGGACGACACCCCGCCAGACAAGGACGGGGAAGAAGATGGAAAAGAACTTGTTTTTGATGACGATGATGTATTTGACGGCGAGGATGATTAGATGGAATCGCTCATCAGTACGTACGGCCTTTCGACCGTGGTGGGAATCGCAGGCGTCTTAGTAGGCGCCTTCTTCTCCTATCGCGAATTCCGGAAACGAGCCTACGATCACGCGAAGGAAATGATTGATCTATCTCCGGAGACTGCAAAGGCTGAAAGAGACACGATTCGCAAAGATGTGGACGACCTCAAAGACGAGATCGTCGCGATCCGGGGCAGTGTCGACAGTCTGGTCAAGTCGGACCTTGCTAACCGCATGCTGAAGCTGGCTGACAAGGCGCAGTATTATAAGCACCTCGGCTATTGTCCCATCGAAATGAAAGGACTGCTCAAGTCCGAGTTCGACCGATATTTCGACGAGGGCGGAAACCATATCACGAAGGACCTGCTGAAGGAAGTTTTAGCTTTGCCCAATAAGAAAAAGGAGGAATGAAAAATGACAAAAACACCACATGAGATTTATTTAGCCGTAAACGGAAAGGCTTTTGACGTAGATGGATACTACGGGGCCCAGTGCTGGGATGGCGTAATGTACATCAATAAAACCTACTGGGGCGGACAGGTACGCCACTGCGGCGGAGATGGATATGTCCACAACCTTTGGACCTATCGAAAAACAAACGGAATGTTGAATGATTTTGTAGAGGTGCCGATGGCACAGGCGCAAGATGGCGACGTTTTCATCTGGAAAAAAGGTGCCCCGGAGTGTCCGGCTTCCCACATCGCTATTTTCCGGAAATGGGACGATGCAAAAAAGACACGGGCGACTTTCCTCGGGCAAAATCAAGGCGGATATAAAGGCGCGTTTAACCAGACGTCCATTTCTGTCTCTGGCGTCCTTGGAGTGCTGCGGCCGAAGTGCTATGCCAACACGTCGACCGGCAAAGAGCCGAAAACGACGAAGCTCACGTGGATCCCAGAAACTGGCACCGCCACTTTTACGCACGATAAAATCCGGATTCACGAGGACAACCCAGACGGTAAGGTCATCCCGAACGTGACCTACAATAAAGGCCAGTCCGTGAAGTACATCGCCAAATGCGTGTACAAGGGGCATCGCTGGGTGCGCTACGTGCGTGCATCCGGTGGCTATGGCTGTGTCGCTGTATCCGGCTCCGAGATCCACGGCAAAGACCCGTGGGCGACTTTTAAGTAATTTGAGGGCTTCGGCCCTCATTTTTTTTTGTGGCTTTAATTGCGTGTCCCTCACGTATTTGCGTGTAGTTTTTTTGAGTTTTTAATAAAAAAAGGCTTTTGCATGCCGATTTGGCGTTTGAAAAGCCTTATAAATAAAGAATTCGAAAAAAATAGTAATTTATATATCAATTCCCGTCATCTGCTCCATCTAGTTGAGTTGAAAACCGCAGAGATGCGGTTTTTTGCTTATGTAAAGACGATGAATGCGGGAAATGGCGGACATGGAGGTTTTATAAAATCGAATGAATCCAAATTTTCATTTTTTTTAAAGAAGGGCTTGCATTTGAAAAAAGAATCCGGTATATTATCTAAGTAATCGAAATTGGTCCAGTGGTGTAGTGGTTAACATGCCTCCCTGTCACGGAGGAGATCGTGGGTTCGAGTCCCATCTGGACCGCCATTCTGCAGATGTAGTTCAATGGTAGAACACAGCCTTGCCAAGGCTGATACGCGGGTTCAATTCCCGTCATCTGCTCCATCTAGTTGAGTTGAAAACCGCAGAGATGCGGTTTTTTGCTGTAGGGAAAGACAACGCCATTTGGGCTGTTTCTTTTCGGGGATGGTGTGCTACAATGATTTTGTATGAAAAAATGGATCTATCGAATCGCGCTGGTCGCCGCCTTGAGCGTGTTTGCGTACAGCGCCTATCAACTGTATACAATTTATCAAGGCTCGCAGCAGGTGAGCCGGGAGCAGGAGGAGCTCGCCGGCATCGTGCAGGAACAAGAGGAAGGCTTCGCGCCGGATTGGGAGGCTTTGCGCCAAAAAAATCCGGACATCATAGGCTGGGTGTATGTGCCCGGCTGCGATCACGTATCCTTTCCAATCGTGCAGGGAGCGGACAACGAGTTTTACCTCGACCACACCGCGATGAAGGAAAACAACATTCGCGGGGCGATTTTTTTAGACGCCGAAACCGCGTCTGATTTTTCACAGGAAAACAACTTGATTTACGGCCACTCGGTCGATGGTGGCGGGATGTTCACTTCGCTGGACCGTTTTGAGGACCAGGCGTTTTTTGACACCCATCGCGACTTTTACATTTTGACGCCGCAAGGCAATTACCGGTGCCCGATTGTGGCGTTCGCGAAAACCGAGGAGGGCAGCTCGTTTTATTTAAAATACGACGATCGAAACGCGATCGCGGAACACGTCGCCAAAATCAAAGCGGAGGCGCTGTACACCCGCGATGTGGAAACGGAGGGCAAGACGCTTGTCACGCTTTCCACATGCGATCTCGATTACGGGTTCGACTCGATCAACCGTCTTGTCCTTGTCGGCGTGATGGAACCGACGAGCGAGCCAGTCGTGGTGGAATAACGGAGAACAGGAACAATTTATGAAAAAAATATGTATCGTAACCGGAGGCACCGGAGGGCACATTTATCCGGCTCTCGCGTTCGCCTCGAAAGTGAAACAAATGCATCCGGACACGGAGATCCTTTTTATTGGAAACGACGATCGCATGGAAGCCGATCTCATTCCAGCCAATGGATATCCTTTTTTTGCGCTTCACACGTCCGGATTGGCGGGATCGGCTGCGGACCGGCTAAAAGCCGTGATGCAGACGCTGGCGTGCGTCGGCAAGGCGAAAGCCGAACTGAAGCGGTTTGGCGCGGATCTTGTGATAGGATTTGGCGGCTATGTCAGCGCGCCAGTCATGATGGCGGCCCAGGCGATGAAAATCCCGACCGTCATTCACGAGCAAAACTCGATTGTCGGAAAATCGAACAAGCTCGTCATGAACAAGGCGGACGCCATCGTCACTTGCTATGACAAGTGCGACGAAGTGTTTCCCAAGGAAAAAATCCGCAAGCTGGGAAACCCGCGGGCGACGATCGCCGCGGAAGCCGTCGTGGATGAGGGGTATTTCCACTCGCTGGGATTGAAAGACGGCAAAAAGACGATTTTGGTCATGATGGGCTCGCTAGGCTCCTCTTCCGTCAACGAATTGATGAAAGACGCGCTCGCCGATCTCGATCCTCGCCTGCAAATCCTGTACGTTTGCGGCAAGGACAACAGCCAGGATCTGGATTTGTTCAAAGGACAAAAAAACATCCACGTCGTTCCGTATGTGGACACGCTGAAGATTTATGGCCGGATCGACGGCTTGATTTGCCGTGCCGGCGCGACAACGATTGCCGAACTGACCGCCTTAGGCATTCCGGCCATTCTCATTCCAAGTCCGTATGTGGCCAACAACCACCAATACTACAACGCCCGGATGCTGGTGGACTGCCAGGCGGCTTTCATGATCGAGGAAAAAGACTTAAACGCCCGGACGCTGTCGCAAGCCATCGCAAGCTTGTTCGAGCAGCCGGAAACGATGGAATCGGTGCGCCGCAATGCGCTGGCGCTCGGAAAAGGAAACGCGGCGTACGATCTAGTCGAGTTGACTGACGCGTTAATGGAACGGAGGAAACGACCATGAGTTTGCTGGAGCGGCTGCAATGCTATGGAGAAGTGCTCGTGCACGAGCCGATGAGCCGCCATACGACGTATCGGATCGGCGGAAAAGTCGACTATTACATTTATCCGCACACCGAGATCGCGCTGGTGCAAATTTTGAAAATGCTCAAAGCCGAAAACGTGCCGTATTACGTGCTGGGAAGAGGGTCGAACCTGCTGTTTCACGACGACGATTTTCATGGCGCCATCATCAATTTGGATAAAACGCTCAACAACTACTATTTTGAGCCGGACGGGACGCTCGTCGCGCAAGCGGGGTGCTCCATTATCAATTTGGCAATCGAAGCCCTGAAGCGCTCGTTTACGGGATTGGAGTTCGCCTCCGGCATTCCCGGCTCGCTTGGCGGCGGTCTCTTTATGAACGCGGGCGCCTACCAGTCGGATCTTGCCGGCATCGTGGAATCGGTTTGCGTCATTCAGGACGAAAATCTGATCTGGCTGCCAAAATCGTCTCTGGATTACCGTTATCGTCATTCGCTGTTTCAAAACCACCGCGATTTGACGATCGTGGCGGCGCGGCTCAAGCTGGAAAAAGCGGACCAGGAGCAAATCCGCCAGCTTATGCGCTCGCGCCATGAGCGGCGCGTCAGCAGCCAGCCGCTGGACAAGCCGTGCGCGGGCAGCGTCTTCCGCAATCCGGATGAGCGGCCGGCCTGGAAGATCATTGACGATCTCGGGCTGCGGGGACTGCAAATCGGCGGGGCCCGGATTTCTGAAAAACATAGCAATTTTATCGTCAACGAAGGCGGCGCGAAAGCGGAAGATGTGCATGCTCTGATTTCGCGAATCCAAAAAAGCGCCAAAGAAAAATACGCGATCGACTTGATCACGGAAGTGGAGTACTTGAACTGGGATGAGAAGAAAAAGAAAGTTTAAGCTGTCCCTTAAACTGACGTACGTCTTAAGCGCGATCGTGATGGCGCTGGCGACGTTTCTCATTTACTACTATTCATTCGACGCCCGGATGAAAGTGATGGCATGCACAGGAAACTACTACTACAGCGATTCCCAGATTTTCGATATCGCCAAAGTCAACAGCGCGTCCCGCTCGCTGCTGACGCCTTCCTTTTTGGTGGAGCGCAATTTGCGGGCGGATCCGCTTATCGAAAGCGCGAAGGTCACCAAAAACAAAGACCGTATTTTGCTGGACGTCAAGGAGAAAACGGTCATTGGCTATTTTGTCAAAAACGGAAAGAACTACGTCCTCACCAACGAAGGGGAAACAATCGAGCTGGATCAGAAGTATTTGAAAAACATCATCCATTTTCCGCTGATGAGCGACTTTACCGATCAGCAGCTCGAAAACATCTGGAAGGAGTTCGCCAAATATCCGAAGCTTTTGACGCGCGGCGTCGTGGAAAAAATCGCGGAAATGGTTCCGTACGCTTCCAGCTACGACGCGAACATGATCAAGATGACGATGCAGGACGGCAACGTGGTGTATACGTCGGTAGCGGACTTGATGATGATGTCGCGCTATGAGGATATGTTGTCCCAGCTGCGCGGGCAGTCGGTATGTTTGGTGCTCGACGCGCAAAACTCGACGATCAACAAGCTCGACTGCGCGTATTTGAATATGTCGCTGGAAGAGCGCGAAGCCAAACGAAAAGAGGAGGCGGAGCGCAAAAAACAAGAGGAAGAGGAGCGCAAGCGAGCCGAGGCCGAGAAAAAAGCCCAGGAGGAAGCGGAGAAAAAAGCCCAATCCGAGTCCGGGGAACAACAACACTCCGAAGAAAACGGGGAACAGCCATCCGAGGACAACGCGCAGCCGCCTGAAGAAGCGGGTGTCGAGGAGGAAACGGAAGACTGGGTGCTGATGCCGGATAGCGGCATGTTGTATTCAGCCAGCCAAAATTTGTACCAGGATCCGTCGACGGGCGCGTATTATTACTGGGACGAGGAAGCGGGATTCGTTGCGACAGAGTAATGTTTGTCAACATAAACTGTGTATAGTATAATGAAAGGTATGAAACAGGAGGTTCTTTATGCCTATTTATAAATCAACCGAATACGGAAACATCCAGATTTCATTGGAGGCGATCGCTTCGCTGGCCGGCGGAACGATTACCGAGTGCTACGGCGTCGTCGGCATGGCGTCGCAAAAGCTGCTGAAAGACGGATTGGCCGAGTTGTTGAAGTTGGAAAACTATTCGAGAGGAATCGTCGTTCGTCAAAACGATGAAGGACTGGTTCTCGATCTTTATATCATTGCGCTGCAAGGCATCAAACTGGGAGAAGTGATCTACGAAGCGCAAAAACGTGTCAAATATGTCCTTGAGAAAACGTTGGAAGTGAAATGCCAGGCGATCAACGTGTGCGTTCAAGGGGTTAGATTGTCGAAGTAGGTGAATTCAATGGAATGGATTGATGGACAATTATTTAAAGAAATGCTTCTTTCGGGAATGAACAATCTCGGAAACCACTGCGCGCAGATCGACGCGTTGAACGTGTTCCCGGTGCCGGATGGCGACACGGGAACGAATATGTACTTGACGGTGTCCAATGGCGTGCAGGCGGCTCTGGAGGATCCTTCGGACTCGGTAGGAAACATCGCCAAGACGCTTTCCAGAGGTTTGCTGATGGGGGCCCGCGGAAACTCGGGCGTCATCACCTCGCAAATCTTCCGCGGCTTTTACCAGGCGGTCAAAGATCTTGACCGGATCGACGCCGCGCAGCTCGCGCACGCGCTTGTCAATGGAAGCCGGGTGGCGTACCGCGCCGTTATGCGACCGGTCGAAGGAACGATTTTGACGGTCATCCGCGAGGCGGCGGATTACACATACGCGTACACGATGACCGACGAGGTGACGGATTGCGTCAAAGTGATGGAACGCATGGTCAAGGAGGCGAAGGAATCCCTGGATACCACGCCGCAGCTGCTGCCTGTTTTGGCGGAAGTCGGCGTTGTCGATTCGGGTGGCAAGGGACTGCTCGTCATTTTGGAAGGCTTCCTTTCCGCGATGAAAGGGAAAGTCATTGAAAAAGAAGGCGGGGACCAAAATGCCCAGCAAGGCGCCCAGACGAAAGTGCAGGGCGGCGAGGAAGAATACGGTTTCTGCACGGAATTCATTTTGCATTTGAACGAGAACGGCATGCGCCATTTCTCGGAAAACTCGTTCAAGGAGGAACTGTCGACGATTGGAAACTCGATTGTCTGCGTGCAGGACGAGGATCTGGTCAAAGTGCATGTTCACACCCTCGAACCGCAAACGGCCATTAAAATGGGACGTCGCCAGGGACGTTTCATGAAGCTGAAAGTGGAAAACATGCAGGATCAGCATGACAATATCCTTGAAAAAGAAGAGGAAGAAAAACACGAGGCAAAACGCGCTCCGCATAAAAAATACGGCATCATTACCGTGGCGGCGGGCGATGGCATCAAAGACATGTTCAAAGAGCTGCGCGCCGACATCGTGGTCGGCGGCGGACAGACGATGAACCCGAGCACGGAGGATTTCGTGTCCGCGATCAATCAGCTGAATTGCGACCATATCTTTATTTTGCCAAACAACTCGAACATCATTCTCGCCGCGCAACAGGCGCAAACCGTATGCGAGGACGTGGACGTGCACGTCATTCCAAGCAAGACGATTCCGCAAGGACTGTCCGCGTGCATCATGTTCAACCCGGATGTGGACGTGACCGCCAATCTCGACGAGATGAACGACGCCCTGGCCAACGTCAAGTCCGGCGAAGTGACATACGCGGTGCGCGACACGACGTACGAAGGCATGGAAATCAAAAAAGGCCAGTACATGGGAATGTTCGGCAAGGCGATTGTCGCGTGCCAGGACGACTGCATGGAAGCGACCAAGGAACTGCTGGATAAAATGCTCGACAAGGACAGCGAGCTCGTCACACTGATTTATGGCGAGGACGCGACGGGTGAGCAAGCGCAGGAGCTGGCGGACTACATCGAGGAACACAGCGACGCCGAAGTGGAAATCACGAACGGCCAGCAGCCGGTGTACTCTTTCATCATTGGCGTGGAATAAACGATCGAAACGCAAGACATCGCTCGCAATCGAGCCGATGTCTTTTTTTCGTTTCGAAAAGAGGCGCGCTTGCGATTTGAGGCATTCTTTTTATAATGAATTTGTAAAGGAGTCGTTCATGGAAAAAATCAGGAAATACGGACAGTTGTTTTGGGTCATGTTTTATTTAAGCGCGTTCACGTTTGGCGGCGGATACGTCATCGTGTCTTTGATGCAAAAGGAATTCGTGGAAAAAAAGAAGTGGATCAGCAAAGACGAGATGCTTGATCTCATCGCGATCGCGCAAAGCGCGCCAGGACCGATCGCGGTCAACGGGGCGATCGCCATCGGATACAAGATGGCTGGCATCGGCGGGATGATTTGCGCGGTTCTCGCGACGATTTTGCCGCCCTTTCTCATCATGGTCGCGATTTGGTACGGAAGCCGGCTCATCCATTTGCCCGCTTCGTTCGAGTACGCGATGAAAGGGATGGAAATCGCGGTGTGCGCGTTGATTGTCAGCGTGGTGTACGACATGCAGAAAGGATTTCAGAAAAAGCCGTTTCCTTACATCGTGGCGGGAATCACCATCGTTTTGACTGGTTTTTTAAACGTTTCGATTCCACTCGTCTTGCTGTTGTGGATCTTATGCGGCCTGCTTGAAAGGAGAAAACAATGCTGATTTTGTTTTGGACTTTTTTTAAGATTGGAATTATGAGCTTTGGCGGCGGCTACGCGTGTCTGCCGCTCATCCAGTCGTTGATCGTCAACGAGCTGCACTGGATCACGACGCAGGAGTTTTCAAGTCTGGTGACGATTTCGCAAATGACGCCCGGCCCGATCGCGATCAACGCCGCGACGTTTGTCGGCTTGAAAGTGGGCGGCTTTTTAGGCGGCATCGTCGCGACGCTCGGATGCATTTTCCCGTCGTGTCTGATTGTCGGCGCCTTGGCGGTTTTATATCAGCGGTACGCCCAGCTGGATTGGCTGGACGCCATTTTGCGGTGGCTGCGTCCGGCGGTTGTCGGTTTGATCGCGGTGGCGGGTTTGACGATGATCGCTCCGTCGATGCAGGCGTTTGGAAAACCGGTTTTGTGGATCGCGCTGTTTGGCGCCAGCTTGTTTTGCTTTTTAAAGACGAAATGGAATCCGGTTTTGATTTTGCTGGGGGCCGGGCTGGTGAACTGGGCGTTGTGCGTGGTTTTAAGCCAATGGTCGATTTTATGAAAAATATGAAACGCTTTCACAAAATATCGGGTATAATAAACGTGGAAGATTTATACAAAAAAGGAGATTGTAATGATGAAATATGCTGTGGGAGTAGATATTGGCGGAACCAATTCGAGAGTGGCGCTCGTTGACGAGAACATGAACGTGATTGAGCGGGTCCAGTTTCCAACGAACATCGAAGAACCGGACGAAACATTGGGACAGCTGGCTGCGGTTGTCAAAGGGTTCGAAGCGGATGGCAAAGAAGTCGCGGGCATCGGCGTGTCGTGTCCGGGACCGCTGGATCTCATGAACGGAATGGTGATGGAAACGCCAAACCTGAATGGAAAGTGGCATCATTTTCCGGTGGCGAAGCGAATCGCCGAGTTGACAGGCATTCCTTCGTATTTGGAAAACGACGCCAATTTGGCGGCTTTGGCCGAAGCGGTTGTCGGCGAAGGGAAGGACTACCGGTTCGTGCAGTTTTTGACGGTTTCGACCGGCTTGGGATCGGGACAAATCATTGACAAGGAAATTTATATCGGCGCGCATGGTTTTGGTCACGAAGTGGCGAACGCGTGCATGTGGAACAACGGGCCGCAGCACGGCAACTTGTATCCGGGCGGCATCGAGGCCATCTCGTCGGGAACGGCGATCACGACCCGGGCGCGCAACGCGGGACTGGATGTCAAGCACGCGGGCGAAGTCAACGATTTGGCGGTGGCCGGCAACGAGACGGCGAAGGCGATCATGGACGACGCGAAACAATACCTCGCCAACTTTATCGCCACGCTGATCGCGATCACGGATCCGGAAATCGTGATTTTGGGCGGCAGTGTCGCGCTGAAGATCGACGGATTTACCGAAGAGGTCGAAGAGCTTGTCAAAGAGCAGGTGTTCGACGTTGTGAAGCCGTATGTGAACGTCCGCAATTCGACATTGAACGAGGACAGCGGGCTGCTTGGAGCCGCCTATTTGGCGTTCTCGAAAGCGGAAGCCGCGTAAAAGGAGACAAGGGGCTGTAACGAATCAGTGATTTTTAGAAATCACTAGAGCGTTGCAGCTCTTTTTTTCTTTGCTTCTTTCGAAAATGACAGAATCTATGCCAAAAAGAAAAGCGCGCCTCATTTTTTGGCGCACTTAAAAAGAAATATCACTTTTTCTGCTTTTTTCGATTGATTTTATGGTTTCAGGCTTCGCACTGTTTCTTCTTTGGAAACTTGCTCCTGTGATATCGGCGCAGATTATGACCGATTGATACAAGTAGAAGCTCCAATTTGACGCCGGTTTCTCCTCGACGGCGGAATCGGTCGTATTGATAATCCTGCTTGATCTCTCCGAAGATCCCCTCCGCCTGGACACTTCGTTGCGTCATCAGCTCTTTTCCTTCGTCCTTAGCCAGGTTCGCTTTGACTTCTTCCTGATACTCGATCAGTTTTTCAGTGATTTTCAAAGTACGCCCTTTTTTGGCTTTCGTACATTTCGCTTTTAACGGACAATCCGGACAATGCGCATTTTGATAGTGTTTGGTCTTTCGTTCATATCGTCCTCTTTTATCCGTGGTTTCCTTGATGAATGTAAAGGTGTGGCCGGCTGGACAAAGGACTTCTCCTTGTTCATCCGGTTTCATCTGATAGCTTTTGAACCGGTTTTTATCTGTGACCTTTTCCTGCTCTTTTCGATATGTGTTGTACTTCATGAAAAGCTCGATATGGTGTTCTTTACAATACGAATAATTGTCGTAGCTTCCATAGCCGGCATCGGCCGGTGTTTTCGTTGGATAGTCGCCATAGGCTATATTGTATCCTTCCATGAACGGGATATAGGTGTTCAGGTCATTGGCGTCGCTAGACACATAGATATGGCGGATATAGCGGTTGCTGCTTCCCATCTGGACATTGTATCCGGGCTTGAACACATTGGTGTGATTGTAGTAATCGTATTTCATGTGCATGAACGTAGCGCCTGGATCCGTTTTGGAAAAACTGTTTCTTCCATCGGCCAGCCGATAGTAGATCGAGTATTTCAGAATCTTATCCGCGTCTTCTTCAAAGCCTTCCTTAAAACGCTGGAAAGGATGTTTTCTTTGTCCTTTGCCATGTTTTGACTCGATTTTCCTCTGATTCATGAGTCCCTTGATCGTGTCGACGATCTCGACAAGATATTCGAAAGAAAATTCCTTCAATACCGAAAGTTTGACGGGGACTGCTTCTTTCTGGCAGTATGCATTGAAAGCTTTGATGCGTTCCATAATCTTCACCCAGCGCTTTTGACGATACTTCTTCGTTGAGCGCATCCATACGAAAGTCATCTTGTTGGCGTTGGCCTCAAATTTGGTGCCGTCGATATAAAGGATGTCGGTATGGATGTCGTCATGGGCTTCAAAATAACGATTGAACTCGACAAAAAGATCTTCTAAAGACATCCGAAGATTGTTGGCGATGAAGCGTTGAAAAGCCATAAAAGAAGGGGTGAGGCCATCCATGATGAATTGAAAACGAATATCGAATTTACACAGATCCTCAAGATCGCGAAGAGAAGCGTAGCCTTTGAGGGTATAAGCTAGAAGGATACATTGGAGCAATTTCAAACCATCGTAACCGCAGTCATGACGGGAAGAGAAGTCGATATATTTAAACACGTTGACTCCCTCTACGACTTCCTTCACGGTTCTGGAGATATCATCCCGAGGGATGGAATCATCATAAACAAATGACAAAGGGAATTGAAAAGATGGCTGAAGTGCGTTACTATGGACTAGGTATTTTGGCACACATAAATAATACCAAAAAAGGCCGGGTTGATGATCATTTTGATATCAACTCGGTCCTTTTTTTATTTCGGGAGCCGGATATTTTTTTACTTACCCGTTACAGCCCCTTCATTTTCAATGGATGGTGATAGTATTATAAATACCATACCGTTAAGGAGATGTTTTATGATCTATATTACCGGGGATATCCATCGCGAGCAGGATATCCATAAAATCAACCCAAGGGAGTTTGAAGCGGGAAACCATTTGACCCCGGATGATTATGTCATCATCTGCGGCGATTTTGGCTGTATTTGGGATGGCGGAAGCGGCGACCGGTTTTGGCTGAACTGGCTGGAGTCGCTTCCTTGGAATACGTTGTTTGTCGATGGCAATCACGAGAATTTCGACGTGCTCAAAACGTATCCGGTCGTGGACTACAAAGGCGGAAAGGCGCGGCAGATCCGCTCGAATATTTATCATTTGATGCGCGGGGAAGTGTACGAGATCGACGGGCATTCTTTTTTCACGTTTGGTGGGGCGTACTCCCACGATTTGCATTATCGAACCGAACACGTAAACTGGTGGAAGGACGAGATCCCGACCAAAGCGGAAGCAAATAACGCGCTGCGCAATTTGGAGCGCCACGGCTGGAAGGTGGATTACGTCCTCTCCCACGACGTGTACGCGTCGCATCCGTTTTCGAATAAGTACGAAGTGACGTTGAGTCCTTACGGGCAAGATTATGTCGATATTCACGACTTGCTGGAAACGATCAATCAGAAGCTGACGTACGATGTTTGGTTTTGCGGACATTATCATGGAGATTTCATTCATTACGATCAAAAAAAGCCATGCATCACGCTGTTCAACCATGCCGTGCTGCTCGAAGAGCTTGAAAAGTATTTGCCGCTGCTCAAACCGGCAGGCCGATGAGCGACAAAGAGCGGGAGCGCGAAGCGTTTGGCTTTTACGGTTGGATGAAAACGCGGGCGCGCCAGGACGCGAAGCAAAATGAGCCGCCAGACGAAAGCCGGAAGGAAGAAACGTCCGGAAGTTCGCTGCTTGTTGCGGGAGCGGTTGTTTTGCTTGGCGGATGGATTCTCTTTCCTGTGTTTTTTTGGAAGCTGCTTTTCGTTTTGGGCCTGATGGGAATTTGCGCGCTGGCCCTAAAGCGCTGGAAATAAAAAAGGATGGACCTTTTTAGAAAAGGCTCATCCTTTTTGTATGGTTTTTTCCAGCCGGCGCCGGATTTGATAACGAACGAGTACGCCGTCTTCCTGCTCCTCGGTTTTTAAAATGCGGGCCGTTTGCCGCAACGTGTCGTATCGCGAAAAATCGGAATAAGGGATCTTCGTTTCCCGTTCAACCCATTGGCCAAACAGCCGCTCGTTGACTTGCCCGGCAAGAAAGTCGATGTCGCCCGGGTCCAGCGCGCTAATATACACTTGGTTGGCGTGGACGGCAGGATGCGCGATCTCGGTTTTGTCGCACTGGTTGAAGACGACGAGCCGGTCGATGGACGCGGCGTCAATGGCTTCCAGCGTGGTTTCGGTCGCCTCGATATCGTCCAGATAGTTGGGTTTGGACGCATCGACGACGTGCAGCACGCAGGCGGCCAGCTGAATGTCTTCCAGCGTGGAATGGAAGGCGCGCACAAGCTCATGCGGAAGATCATGCAAAAAACCAACGGTGTCCACGAGCAAAAACGACTGGCCATACGGCTGCTCGATGAGCCGCACCGACGTGTCCAGCGTGGCGAACAACCGATTTTCCTGAAGCACCTGCTTGGCGTCTTTGGCGTGAAAACGGCGAAGGAAACCGTTCATCACCGTGGATTTTCCGGCGTTGGTGTAGCCAGCCAAAGCGACGAGAGGAAGGCTGGCGCGCAGCCGGCTCGCCCGCTGGGTGTCGCGCTGTTTTTGAAGCCGGGCAAGCTCTTTTTCGATTTGGGCGATTCGGGTTTTGATGAGCCGCTTGTCGAGTTGGAGCTGCTTTTCGCCGGCGCCCCGGTTTGTGACGCCGCCGCGCTGCCGGGTGAGATGGACGTTGGTGCCGATAAGCCGGTTGAGCTGCCGGCGCAGCAGGGCGGATTCGATTTGCAGGCGGGCGGCCGCGCTTTGCGCCTGTTCCAAAAAGATGTGAAGAATCAAATCGGTGCGGTCCAGCACGCGGCGGTCGAACCGGCGCTCAAGCTCACGGGCTTGCATGACGCTTAAATCGCTGGAAAAAACGACGACGTTCGCGGAAGGATCGACTTGGAGGAATCGTTCGATTTCCTCGCATTTTCCCTTTCCGATGTAGGTGGAGCGGGAAACCGCTTTTACGTTTTGCTCAAAGACGCGCGCGATGCCGATGCCGGCGCTATCGAGCAAGTCGCGCATTTCCTTTTTTTGTTCCGGGGTTTCCTCCTGGCAAAAAATCAGTATGGCGTTCATCGAAAGACCTCCTTTTTGGTTCATTATACGCCAATCCAATCGCGTTGGCATGAAAAAAGCCGTCTGCTCGCAGACGGCTTCGATGTTGTAGCGATATCTTTTTTTAATAGAAAGTGGATGGGAGACTAGTCGTCCAAGTCGATGATGTCGCCCAGATTGTCTTTGATCGTTTTTTCCAGCGTGTCAAACGAGTTGTTAAAGCGCATTTGGTCGTTTTCGTTGAGCGGCAGGCACATGATTTGCTGCACGCCGTTCGATCCGACGACGCTAGGCGTTCCAATGAAATAACCGGAACGTCCATATTCGCCTTCCTGATAGCTGGAAACCGGAAGGATGCAGCGCTCGTTGTTCAAAACGGCCGTCACGATTCGGCGAAGCGCCAAACCGATTCCGTAGTAGGTCGCCTTTTTCAGGTCGATGATCTTATATGCCTTGTCGCGCACGTCGATATAGATTTCCTGGAGTTCCTTGAGCGAAATGTTGTGTTCATCCAAGTACTCGAGCAGCGATTTGCAGCCGATGTACGTATGGATCCAAGGGACAAAACTCGAATCGCCGTGCTCGCCCATGATGTAGGCGTGGATGTTGCTGTCGGCAAAGCCAAGGAATTGCGACAGCGCGTGGCGAAGCCGCGCCGTATCCAGTACGGTTCCCGAACCGATGACGTGGTTTTTTGGAAGGCCGCTTGTTTTCCAGGCGACATACGTCATAATGTCGACAGGGTTGTTGGCGACGATCAGGATTCCGTTGAATCCGTTTTCTTTCAGGGCCGTACAAACCCCTTTCGTAATGTTCGCGTTGATTCGTACGAGTTCAAGACGCGATTGTCCCGGCTTTTGAGCAGCTCCAGCCGTGAGAACAACGATGTTGGTGTCTTTGGCGTCCGCGTATGATCCAGCCGTGATCTTCAGTTTCGAGTCCGCGTAGACAAGTCCGTCGTTCAAGTCCATCATCTCGCCGCGCGCCTTGTCTTCGTTGACGTCGACAAGGACCAGTTCGTCAATTCCACGTTCATTCAGCAGCGAGTAGGCGAATGACATGCCGACAAATCCGGTACCGACCAGCATGATTTTTCTTTTCATGATTTTTTCTGATTTCATGACAAATATCTCCTCCTTATATGGCTTATTATAATCGTTTCGATTTCATTCGTAAATGAATCGCTTACATTTTCGGAGAAAGTCATAAAAAAATGCTCTATGACCGAAAAATCATAGAACATTTCAAGATAAAATTATTGCGCGGTTTGCTGGCTGAGCTTGATTTTCACCTCGTGCGTGCGTCCGTCGCGCTCGATTTCCATCGGAACGACGTCACCGATTTTGTGGCGGCGCAGCAGCTGCTTGACTTCCGAAGCGGACTGGACGGTTTGCCCGTCGAACGAAACGATGCGGTCGTTGACTTTCAGACCCGCCTGGTCGGCCGCGCCGCCTTCGATGACTTGCACGATGTACACCCCATCCGGATAGTCGGAATTGCCAAACGACGCCGTGTGGTCGTACAAGCTGACGTTGAGGGCCGGCCGCGTCGTGACCGAACCGTTTTGAATGAGCTCGTCAAGAATCTCGATGGCGTCGCTAATCGGAATGGCGAAGCCAAGACCCTCGATGCCGGCGGCGCTTTGCTTGGCGTTCACGATGCCGATGAGGTTGCCGGCGGCATCAAACAAGCCGCCGCCCGAGTTGCCCGGGTTGATGGCCGCGTCCGTCTGAAGAAGGGTCATCGTTTCGTTTTCGATCGTGATTTCCCGGTCGAGCGCGGAAATGATTCCGGTTGTGACCGTGCCGCCCAGCGATCCGAGCGGATTGCCGATGGCGATGGCGATGTCCCCGACTTTCAAGTCGTTCGAATTGCCAAACGTCGCGGCCGGGAGCTGGTCGGCGTCGATTTTGATGACCGCCAAATCGGTTTGCGGGTCCGTGCCGATCAGCTTGGCGTCGTATTCGGCGCCTTCCACGGTTTTGACTTTGATGCTCGACGTGTTGGCGATGACGTGGTTGTTCGTGATGATGTAGCCATCCGCCGACATGATGACGCCGCTGCCGGCGCCTTGTTCAACGTATTGGGCGAACGGGTTGTTGCCGCTGGTCGCGGTTTCCGTCGTGATTTCCACGACGGTTGGACGGCACACATCCACCACGTTGCTGACATCAACTGCCTCGATTGAGCTGGAACCGTGTTGGCGGTTGGCGTCCTGGTTGATCGTGAGCGACGACTGCCTGTCGTTTTTCGCGGCGAGTCGATACGCTGCGTATCCGCCTCCGATCCCGGCAATTCCGGAAAACAAAACCACGCAAATCGCCAGGGTCACCCAGCGGGCTGTATGGTTTTTTCTTTGGAAAGCGGGAGGCTTTGGATTGGTTTGTTTCATAGGAATGGATCCTCCTTTACAATAATTTCATATTATCATACTGTTTCCTAGGCTTCCACTCATTCGAAAGGGGTTCGCGTTTTCCTGCTTTTTTTGAAAAGGGCGCAATCCCAAAGTGGAAAGCCGCGGACGGCTTCGAAAAAATCCGGGCAATAGAGTGGATTCCTGCGGTCATCATCGTGACAGGGGTTCTCGACTTGCTTATAAAAAGATGATATAATTTGTTTGAATTATAAGCACTTTATTAGGAGGTTTAACATGGCTGAAGAAAAAAAAGCAGCAATTCGTACTACAAAAAAGCCTGAAGCAGCAGATAAAAATGCTGTGAAGAAAGAGGAAACAGCAGCAGATGACTTGGCAGCAAAAAAGACGAAGTCGCCGGCAAAGAAAACTGTTAAAAAAGCAACAGCGACGACTAAAAATAAAGCAACAACGAAAAAGACAGTTCGTAAAACAGCTGAAGCGCCAGTTGAGAAGCCGGTTCTGGCAGCAGCTGCGGCTGATGATGCGGCAGGAAAAACAATCCCAGCAGTCAAAGCCGACACCGCTGACACAGCGGCAAGCCAACCAGCAGTTGCGGCGGCTCCAGCTGGAACAGAAAAGAAAACGGTAGAGAAAAAACCGGCCGCGAAAAAGACGACGGCGAAGAAAGCCGCTACGAAAAAAGCGGAAGAGCCTGCGAAGGAAGAAAAGAAAGCGCCGGCCAAGAAGACAGCCGCGAAAAAGACGGTTGTGAAAGAGCAGGATGAGAAAGCGGAAAAAGCCAAAGAGGCGGCCGTGGACGCGCCAAGCCTGAACGAAGTGACGATTGAAGAAGTCAAAGCCGTGACGGCACCGGTTGAAGAGCCGAAAAAACCAGCGGAAGAGCCTGCAAAGGAAGAAAAGAAAGAGCCAAAAGCGAGCGCCGAGGAAAAAGCGGCGGCGTACAACGCGTTCAATCTCGATACGATCATGGAAATGGCGAACGAGCTGGGAATCGAAAAAACATACGACGACTACAAGAAAATGCTTATCGCCAACAACGATCCGGAGCAAATCGCAAAAGATCTGGCGCAGGAAGCGACGAAAGCCGAATCGTTCACTTTCGAGGAAGATGGATACGATGTGGATTTGATTCCGGTGCTCGTGGCTAAAGTTTCGGACACGATTGACTGGGACGCGGCGAACCTGCTTCCATTGGGCGACCGTATTCAGGAAGCGTGCGCGATGGAACTGGGCGAGGACGCTCTGGCCAACACGAACGTGTACAACACGCTGTTCGACACGGTTCGCGAAGTGCTCATGATCGCGCAGCAGGAAAACGTGCACGATCTGGCGCAAATCAACGAAATGACCGGCGCCGACGTCAAAGCGCTTGTCGTGAAATTCATGGATGTGGCTTATGACATCTTGAAATCGTGGCAGTACAACGACGTGAAGTACTATGAAGGATTCATTTACTCGGTGCTTTCCCAGTTTGAAGAACTGCATCAGCAGCTGGGAACAAGAGCGATGATGGATGTGGCGGATTTGTTGATTTTGCATGGCGATTTTGGTCTTGGCGACGCCAACTACCATTACATCATTCGCGAAAACAACATCAAAGATATGATTTATTTCCGGTTCGCGAACGTGTATCGCGGAATCGACCGCGACAAGGCGCGCGCGATCGCGCACGAAGCGCTGCAATGGGTCGATGGACGCTACGACTACTACCAGGCAATTTTGGATATTCTGCACAACTAGTTTGGACGGAACGAGAGGCTTTCGAAAACGGAAGCCTTTTTTTATGGAAAGGCATACAATGGAGGGCAAAGACGCGAAAACACAAAGAAATCGCCTCCGCACGGCGAATTGTGTATTTTTTTCTTGCTTTTTTCTTAAATGCGAATATGATAGAGAATAATTGGATTTAGGAGGTACCATGAGCGCAACAAAAATTCCTGAATGGGTTCTACATTGCCTGGATCAATATGGCAACTGCGCGTGCGGGCGCGCCATCACAAAAAAATTCGGCAAGGATAAGCTTTTGGAAGTGCTGGAAGCAGCAGGCTATCCATGCGAGCTGGAAATCTTGTCGGATCAAAAGGACAAAAACCAGTATCCGAAAGACGGAACGTACATCGTCACATTGAAAAACCGTCAAACATTGTTTGAAAGCATGTAAAAAGCATAACGCTTGATTTCAAATCGAGTCGTTATGCTTTTTCTTTTAGCGGTTTAGATTTTCCTTGATCGCGGCGACGAATTCGGTAGTCGTCGCGTTTCCGCCAAGATCCGGCGTCAACACCTCGCCTTGTGCGAACACCTGGTCCAGCGCGTCCCGAATGGTTTGCGCGCACGCCTTGCAGCCCAAATCGTCGAGCATCATGCACGCCGACAGCAACAGCGCGGTCGGATTGGCGATGTTTTTTCCGGCGATATCCGGCGCGCTTCCGTGGACGGCCTCGTACATCGCGAAGTCCTCGCCGCGGTTGCAGCTTGGCAGCAAGCCAAGACCGCCAATCAAGCCGGAAGTCAAATCGGAAACAATGTCGCCATACAGGTTTGGCATGACCATCACGTCAAAACGTTCCGGATGCATGACAAGATTCATGCATGTGGCGTCGACGATCATGGAGTCGGCTTCGATTTCCGGATAGTCTTTGGCGATGTCATTGAACAAACGCAAAAACATTCCGTCGCTTTTTTTCAAAATATTCGCCTTGTGGACGCACGTCACTTTTTTCCGGCCGTTTTCCCTGGCGAACTCGAACGCTTTGCGAAGGATGCGCTCGCTCGCCTTGCGGGTGATTCGCTTGATGGCGTGCACCGTGTCGGCGTCGATTTCGACTTCCTCGCCAATGTACAAGTCTTCCGTGTTTTCACGCACCGTCACGACGTCGACGTGCTCAAAACGGCAAGGCAGCGCCGGATTGGTTTTGGCAGGACGGATGTTCGCCCACAAATCGTATTTTTGCCGGAGGGTGACGTTCAAAGATTTAAAAACCGGTCCCAATCGGGGTCGTGATGGGCGACTTCAGCAAAATCCGGTTTTTCTCAAAGCTTTTCAAGCCGTCCTCGGGAATAAAGGCGCCCGTCTTTTCGTAGACGGCCGCTCCTACGTCGAAAATTTCAAACTCCAACGGCGCCTTGGCCGTTTGAAGAATATCCAGCACCACGTCGGTGATTTCCGGCCCGATGCCGTCACCGCGAAATACAGTAATCGTCTGATTCATTCCATTCTTTCCTTTCTCCTACATAAATATTCGCCGGTCGAATAAGCTTCCGGTTGGACTGGCGGTTTTCCAAATGGTGGGCGATCCAGCCCGCGGTCCGCGCGATCGCGAACAAGGAGGTGAACAAGCTTGGCTCGATATGGAGCATCCGGTACGCGAAGCCGGAATAAAAATCGACGTTCGCGCAGCACTCGATGCCTTTGCAGCGCTTCATCGCCTTTTTGGCGGCTTGCTCGAAATGGCTGAAAATCTCAAACTCCTCCTCGTAGCCTTGCTCGTACGCCAGCTTGCGGCATTCCTCCTTGATCAGGACGGCACGGGGATCGCTTTTCGTGTAGATCGCGTGGCCGATGCCGTAAATCAGCCCCGATTTGTCGTACAGCTCCTTGGCTAGCAGCTTGTAGGCGATTTCCTCGAGCATTTGGTCGTCCCAGCCGTTTTGGCAAAGCTCCAGGATCATCTCGCACTGGCCGCTCATCTTTTCGGCCGCCCCGCCATGACGAGGCCCTTTCAAGGAGCCGATCGCCGCGCTCATGCACGAGTAGATGTCGGTGCCAGTGCTCGTGATGACGACATTGGCGAATGTGGAATTGTTGCCGCCGCCATGGTCGGCGTGGAGCATGAGCAGCGTGTCCATGACGCGCGCCTCCTGAATCGTGTAGGCGTCGCTTTGTCTGGCCAGAGCCAGGATATTTTCCGCCAGTCCCTTGTCGCCAAGAGGATAGGCGTCGAAGCGCTTGTGGTGGTAGTTGGAAAACACAAACAGGGGAATGCTTCCCAAAATCGAGATGCCTTTGCTCATCCGCTCCTCCAGGGAATCGCGGTCCGGATTCGGGTCGCTGCCATACAGTTTTAAAATTTCGATTTGCAGGGCGTTCAGCAAGTTGCTTGTCTCGTATTCGACCTGGATGAAGTCGGCGTTGACGGCATCGTGAAGCGCCTGGCGAAACAAAGCGAGTTCCTGGTCGGTGGGAAGCTTTCCGAAAATCAAAAGGAAAGCGACCGTCTCGTAGCCTTGCACCGGCTTTTTCGACTGCATTTTGACAAGATCCCGTACGGAGTAGCCACGGTAGATGAGCTGGCCGTCGATGTTGTGCTTGTGGCCGTGGATCATCTGATAGCCCACCACGTCGCAAATCTTCGTCAGACCGACTTTGACGCCAGTTCCGTTTTCATTGCGTAATCCTTGTTTGACTCGGTACCGCGCGTACAAGGAAGGGTCGATTTGATTGGCTTCCATGTTCTCGCGATAGATTCTTTTCAATGTGTTCATACATATTCCTTTCATATGTTTTCATATTATATCATAAAAATTTTCAAATTCTTTCAAAGTTTGTTATAATCGGGAACAAGAGGTGGAACAATGAAAACTTTAGCTCAAAAGATCCTGGACGCGCACCTGGTGAGCGGGCACGCGCAGGCAGGAGAACAAGTCGAAATCAAAATGGATCAAACACTGACGCAGGACGCGACCGGAACGATGGCCTACATGCAGCTCGAGGCGATGGGCGTCGATCAAGTCAAAACCGAGCTGTCCGTCAGTTACGTTGACCACAACACGCTGCAAAGCGGATATATGAACGCGGACGACCACGCATATTTGCAGTCGGTCGCCGCCAAACATGGCGTTTATTTTTCCAAAGCGGGCAACGGCATTTGCCACCAGCTTCATTTGGAACGGTTCGCCAAGCCGGGAAAGACGCTGATTGGCTCGGATTCCCACACGCCGACCGGCGGGGCGATGGCGATGATCGCCATCGGGGCCGGGGGACTGGATGTCGCCAAAGCAATGGCGGGAATTCCGTACCGGATCCCGTACCCGAAAATCGTGGAAGTGCGTTTAACCGGGGAACTCGGTCATGGCGTGAGCGCGAAAGACATCATTCTTGAACTGCTTCGTCTTCAAAGCGTGAAAGGCGGTGTCGGCCGCATTTACGAATACACCGGCCGGGGGTGAAGACGCTTAGCGTCTACCAGCGGGCGACCATCACGAACATGGGTGCCGAGCTGGGAGCGACCACGTCCGTGTTTCCAAGCGACGAAATCACGCGCGAGTTTTTGAAGCGGCAGCAAAGAGAGCAGGACTATGTTCCGCTGGAAGCCGACGAGGGGGCGGTGTACGACGCGACCATCGAAATCGACCTGTCCGCGTTAAAGCCCGCGGCGGCGTGTCCGAATTCTCCGGACAACATTCAGGCTGTCGAAGCGCTGCAAGGCAAAAAAGTCGACCAAGTCGCGATTGGATCGTGCACGAATTCCGGCTACGAGGATCTTATGAAAGTCGCCGCGATCTTGAAAGGAAGAAAAATTGCGGAAAACGTGTCGCTTGTCATTAGTCCGGGTTCCCGTCAGGTGATGCGCAAGCTCATTCAAAACGGCGCGTTCGCCACGTTTGTGGACGCGGGCGCCCGCATTTTGGAGTGCACATGCGGACCATGCATCGGCATGGGGCAGTCGCCAAAAAGCGAAGGCGTGTCCTTGCGCACGTTCAACCGGAACTTTTACGGCCGAAGCGGAACGTTGTCGGCCGAGGTGTACCTTGTGTCGCCTGAAACGGCGGCCGCCAGCGCGATCACGGGCGTGTTCACCGATCCGACGACGCTGGATTACGAAGACACGTTCGCGCCCGAACCATCGTATGTGGACGACTCGCTCATTTACGCGCCATCGAAGCAGCCGGAGCAAGTCGAAGTGCAGTTTGGCCCGAACATCAAACCGCTTCCGATCAACGAAAGCCTGCCGGCTTCCTTCACCAAGCGGGTCGTTATCAAGCTTGAAGACAACATTACGACCGACCACATCGCGCCGGCGGGCGCGAAGGTGCTGCCGTATCGCTCCAACATTGAAAAGCTTTCCACTTTTGTGTTTGAAAACAACAAAAAGGACTTTTACAAAGTTTGCGCCGAGCATGGCGGAGGCGTCATTGTGGCGGGAGAAAACTATGGCCAGGGCTCGTCCCGGGAGCACGCGGCGCTGGCGCCTATGTATTTAGGCGTCAAGGCCGTCGTCGCCAAGAGCTTTGCGCGGATCCATCTCGCCAACCTTATTAATTTTGGCATCCTTCCGTTTGTGTTTGCCGACAAGGCGGACTACAACGCGATTGACGATTTGGACGAGCTTGTTTTTGAAGACGTGCATGGCTTGGAAACGGACGCAGACTACGCGATATACAATAAAACGAAGGCGCGTCGCATCCCGGTGAGGGCGCAAATCAGCCCGGCGGATTTCGCGATCCTGAAGGCGGGCGGGGCTTTGAACTATATTCGAAACGCACAAAAGACAAATTCTTGACAATTAAAGACGAACAGCTTAATCTAAGCTATATATTGAATCAGCGATGACAGGAAGAGTACGATTCCGGATGTTGATAGAGACTTCTTGGTTGGTGGAAAAGAAGAGCGGAACGATCCGAAACACATCCTTGAGCTACATTCTTGAATAAAGTAGGGAATGTCGACTGGCAGTCGTTATCCGGCCTGGCGTATGATCAATACCCGCGAAGGCGCCGATTGTGAAATCGACGCGAAGTAAGGTGGAACCACGTAAGTTTAGCTTTCGTCCTTTGGATGAAAGCTTTTTTTGTAAAAAAGGAGAGATAAGATGAACCAAATCAAACTTCCCGCCGGGTTTCGAGACTCGATCCTGGAAGAGTGCACGAAAAAAAACAAGGTAAAAGCGATTTTGAACGAAGTGTTTGCATCGTATGGCTACGAGGAAATCGTCACCCCGGTTTTGGAGTATTACCAGACGTATTCCAACGCGTTCAACACACTCAACGACCAGGAAATGTACAAGTTTTTCGATCGCTCGCAAGATATTTTGACGCTGCGCATGGATATGACCGTCCCGATCGCCAGAGCGGTGACGACGCGCTTTCAAGACGAAATGGGACCGTTCCGCCTGCATTATTGCGCCAACGTGTACAAAGTCCGTCCGTCTTTGGCCGGCAAACAAAGCGAGGCGACCGACTGCGGCGTCGAATTGATTGGTTTGGATTCCCATTCCGATTTGGAAGTGCTCACGTGCGCGCTGGACGGGTTGCAGGCGCTTGATTTGCCTTCGCACATTTTGGAAATCGGAACGGTTCGCTTTTTCGACGAGGCGTGCCGCAGCGCGCAGCTTTCGGAGGAGCAAAGAACGAAGCTGGCGGATTTGATTGACCGCAAAAGCATGGTCGAACTGAAGGACTATTTGCAGGCGCTCGATTTAAACGACACGATCACGGCGTTCTTTTTGCGCCTTCCGCTGCTCAGCGGCGGACAGGACATGCTGGATGAAGCGTACGCGTGCGCGTTTACGCCGGCGCTGCGGGAAATCGTCATCGAGCTCAAAGGGCTGGCGGATGAGTTGACCGCTTTGGGCTATGGCCGGCACGTCCAGTTCGATTTAGGAAAAATCGCCCATCTCGACTATTACACCGGTATCATTTTCGAAGGATTTATCGAAGGCGCGGGCACAAGCGTGCTCAGCGGCGGTCGCTATGACCAGCTGTTGAAGGTGTTTGGAAACGACTTGCCGGCTTGCGGTTTTTCGTTCAAGCTCGACGCGCTGATCGACCACATCGAAGCGCCCGAAAAGCGGGCGAAGGTGCGCCTGATTTACGGTCCGCGCCAAAAAGTGGAAGCGATGCAGCTGGCGCGGGATTTGCGCCGCGAGCAAATCGTGGAATTCGTTCCCGGATTTACGGATGAAATCATAATCAAGGAGGTCGAAGCATGACATTATCCATGGCACTGACAAAAGGAAGACTGGAAAAGAACACGGTCGAGATGCTGGATCAATGCGGATACGGAACCGAGGCGCTCAAAAACAAGGGCCGCGCTCTCGTATTCGCGGACACGAAAAAAGATTTGGAATATTTTCTCGTCAAAGCCAATGACTGCATCACGTACGTCGAGCACGGCGTGGCGGATGTGGGCGTGGTCGGCAAGGACACGCTTCTGGAAGGCGGTTCGGACTATTACGAGCTGCTCGATCTGGACATTGGAAAATGCAAGTTTATCGTCGCCTCCCTGCCGGAAAACGACTTGTTCAACAAAGTCGGACACGTCAAAATCGGAACGAAATATCCAAAAGTCGCGCAAAATTACTTTTTGGGGCGCGGCATGGATGTCGAAATCATCAAAATCGACGGATCCGTCGAATTGTCCCCATTGCTTGGCTTGTGCGACGGCATCGTCGACATCATGGAAACGGGTACGACGCTGCGTGAAAACGGATTGATCGTTCTGGATACCGTTTGCCCGATCAGCGCCCGTCTGATTGTCAACAAGGCGTCGTTTCGGCTGAAAAGAAAAGAAATACTCGATCTGATCGCAGATCTGGAAAGTGTGGTGAAAAACAATGCTCAAAGCACTCAATAAAAACGACTCGCAAACTTTGATGAAATACGTCAGCGAACGCAGCCAGGAAATTTCCGCCGATATTTTAATGGCGGCGACCCGGATCATCGACCAGGTCCGAAACGACAAGGACGCGGCGCTGTTTGAGCTGACGCGCCAGTTCGACGGCATCGACTTGAAAAATCTGCAAGTCAGCGAGCAGGAGCTCGACGAAGCCATCCGGCAATGCGATCCGGCGTTTATGGAAGCGATGCGCCGGGCGAAGGAAAACATCGAGTTTTACCATCAGGCCCAAAAACAAAACGCCTTCCTGCTCCAAAAGGAAATGAACATTTATTTAGGACAACGTGTCATTCCGCTGGATTCCGTCGGCATTTATGTGCCTGGCGGACGCGCCCAGTATCCAAGTAGCGTCTTGATGAACGCCATTCCGGCGCATGTCGCCGGCGTCAAGCGCATCGTGATGGTCACGCCGCCCGGACCCAACGGAACGATCCATCCCAACATCGCGTACGCGGCCAAACTGGCTGGCATTCAGGAAATCTACAAGGTGGGAGGCGCCCAGGCCATCGCCGCGCTAGCCTATGGCACGCCAACGATCCGGCCGGTGGATAAAATCGTCGGGCCGGGAAACATTTTCGTGGCGGCGGCGAAAAAGCTCGTGTTTGGCAAAGTCGACATTGACATGATTGCCGGACCAAGCGAGATTCTAGTCGTCGCCGACCAGGGCGCGAACCCAAAATACGTGGCGGCCGATTTGCTGTCGCAAGCCGAACACGATCCGATGGCGTGCTCGATCCTGATTTCGACGGACGCCAAGCTTGTCGACCTCGTCAACGCCGAGCTCAAAGCGCAAAGCGCCGTGCTTCCAAAGCGGGAAATCGTGGAAAAGTCGCTGGCGGACCACGGACATTCGATTGTTTGCGATACCATTGAGGAAGCCATCGAAATATCCAACATGATCGCCCCTGAACATTTGGAACTGATGATTGCCGATCCGATGAGCGCGCTAGGTCTTGTGAAGCACGCGGGCAGCGTCTTCTTAGGCTACTACACGTGCGAAAGCGTAGGCGACTACTTTGGCGGCACGAACCACGTTTTGCCAACGAGCGGAACGGCGCGTTTTTCCAGCGCGCTGGGCGTGGACAGCTTTATAAAAAAGTCGAGCTATCTCCACTACTCCAAAGAGGCGCTTCAGACGTATGGCGAGATGATCGTGAAAATGGCGCAAGAGGAAAAACTGGACGCCCACGCCAACGCGATTTTAGTGAGGCTGAACGATGAGTGCGCGTAACAAGGCGGTGTCCGCCTACGAGGCGCACGTGCAGGAAGGAGTTTTGCTGAACGCCAACGAGTCGCCGACCAATTTCGACGAGCAAATTTTGACGGAAATTAAGGCGTCTCTGGACACTACGTTGTTTCATCGCTACCCGGACGACTCGTACCGCTCGCTCAAGGAGGCGTACGCCCAAGTCGTCGGTGTCGAGCCGGACATGGTGCTTTGCGGAAATGGCAGCGACCAGATGCTTGGCCTGCTCATTGGCTGCGCGATGGCGGAAGGGAAAACACTGGCGACCCTCGCGCCCGATTTCGGGATGTATGACTACTATGTGTCGATGTACGGGGGAACGATCAAAAAATATCCGATCGCGGCGGGAAAACCGCTGGACATGGACGCGTTTGTCGCGTTCGCCAAGGACGCGGACATGGTTTTGTTTTCCAACCCCAACAATCCGACAGGCAATCTTGTGTCTGGCGCGGACATTGAGAAGCTGCTTCAAACGATACGGCACGTGCCGGTCGTCATCGACGAGGCGTATATGGAGTTCGCCGATGAAAGCGTTGTCGGCTTGCTTGACCAGTATCCGAACTTGTTCGTGACGCGCACCTTGTCCAAAGCGTATGGCGCCGCGGGCATCCGGCTGGGCTTTTTGCTGAGCCGGGCGGAAAACATACAAAAGCTTGGCGCGTTGAATGTGCCTTACAACGTGTCCCGAACGACGCAGACGATTGGCGAGATCCTTTTGCGGCACGCCGCCACGTTTGCGGGGCGCGTCGAGCAAATTTGCCGGCAGCGGGAGCGGTTTGCCGAGCTGGCGCCTTCGCTGCGCCGGTTCACGCTGTATCCTTCCCACGCCAATTTCGTGCTTGTGGAAGGCGAGGGGTTAGACGATTTGCTGGCCGCTTTCAAGGCGCGCAACATCGTCGTACGCGAATACGCCGGCAAGCCGTATTGCCGGATCACGATTGGCAGCGTGGCGGAAAACGACCAGGTGCTGGAAATCATAAGAAAGGTGGATGAGAGCGATGCGGATGTTTGAGCTGGAACGCATCACGAAAGAAACGGAAGTGCGCGGCGCGCTTTGTCTGGAAGGCGAAGGACGCAGCGAGATCCGGACGGGAATCGGTTTTTTCGACCATATGCTGGATTTGTTCGCGTTTCATTCCGGATTTGATTTGACAATGCGCGCCAAAGGCGATTTGGAGGTGTGCGACCATCACACGATCGAGGATTGCGGGATCGTGCTGGGCACGCTCATTCGCGAGGCGCTTGGCGACAAGCGGGGAATTCACCGGTATGGCACGTTTATGCTGCCGATGGACGAAACCTTGTGCAACGTGACGCTGGATTTAAGCGGCCGGCCGTATTTGGTGTACCATTGCGAGCTGAACCGGGAAAAAATCGGCGAGTACTCGACGGAAATGACGGAAGAGTTTTTCCGGGCGGTTTGCATGAACTGCGGCATGACGCTGCATATCAACGTGTTGTACGGAACGAACGACCATCACAAAGTTGAGGCGGTATTCAAGGCGTTTGGGCGGGCGCTCAAGGAGGCGGTGCGCGTCGAGAGCGACCGGGTCGTGTCGAGCAAGGGGGTGCTGGAATGATTGGCATCATCGACTATGGCATGGGCAATTTGCACAGCGTCAAAAACGCGTGCGACCACTTAGGGCTGGAAGCGATCGTTTCCAACGACAAGGCGGTTTTAGAGCGATGCGACCGGCTCATTTTGCCGGGAGTCGGCGCGATCAAGGACTGCATGGACACGCTCAACCGAAGCGGACTGGCGGCGTGGATCAAGACGCAGGTCCAACAAAAACAAATCCCGATTTTAGGCATTTGTCTTGGTATGCAGGCGTTGTTTGAGTCCAGCGAGGAAAATGGCGGCGTGCCGTGTTTTGGTTTTTTGAATGGAAAAGTCGTGTTCATGTCGAAAACGGATGTGCGCGTGCCCCACATTGGCTGGAACGCCTTGGAATGGAACGAAACCGGCGGCTTTGCGCCCGTCGAGCCTTCGTATGTCTACTATGATCATTCCTATTACGGAGTTGGGCTGGATCCAGAGGATTTGATGGCGTATTCGCGGTACGGAAGCTATCTCGTGCCCGGCGTCGTCAAAAAAGGAAATGTCGTCGGCACCCAGTTTCATCCGGAAAAGAGCGGAAAAGTCGGCTTGTCGATTTTGGACGCGTTTGGAAGGGGGATTTTATGAAAGTGATACCAGCGATTGATTTGCTGGACGGCAAACCGGTCCGGCTGTATCAAGGCGACTATGCCAAAGAGGAACAAGTGGGCGAGGACGCGCTGCAAATCGCGCAAGCGTTCGCCCGGGCAGGCGCCCGGTATTTGCACGTCGTGGATTTGAACGGCGCGAAAAAAGGCGAGCGGATCCACGGCGATTTAATCGAGGCGATCGTTCGCGAAACGAAGCTGCGCGTGGAAGTCGGCGGCGGTATCCGAACGATGGAAGATGTGGAGGCGTATTTGAATCTTGGCGTGGACCGGGTGATTTTAGGAACGGCCGCGCTGAAGGATCCGGCGTTTTTGAAGGAGGCGCTGGCACGCTACGGCGAACGGATCGTGGTGGGCGTCGACTGCAAAGACGGAAAAGTGTGCGCTTCGGGCTGGCTGGATCAAAGCGACGTGGATTATTTGGATTTCGCGATCGAAATGGAACAGCTTGGCGTGCAAACGATCGTGTTTACCGACATTTCCAAAGACGGAACGCTGGCGGGACCGAATTTGGACATGCTTGAACAATTAAAACGGCATGTCAGTCTGGATATCGTCGCGTCCGGCGGCGTCAAGGATATCGGGGATATCGAGGCGCTCCGGCGGCTGGATGTCGATGGCGCGATCGCGGGAAAAAGCTTGTACGCGGGCACGCTGGACTTGAAGGAGGCGCTGGATGCGTGCGCGGGAGATGCGGCATGCTGACGAAACGAATCATTCCATGTCTTGACGTGAAGGACGGCAAAGTCGTGAAAGGCGTCAACTTTGTCGGCTTGAAGGAGCTTGGCGATCCGGTAGAGTACGCCAGGAAATATTACGAGCAAGGCGCCGACGAGCTCGTCTTTCTGGACATCACCGCGACGCATGAAGGCCGCAAAACGATGAAGGCGATGGTCGAATCCGTGGCGCGGGAAATTTACATTCCCTTTACGGTCGGCGGCGGGATCCGAACGATCGAGGACATCCGGACGATTTTGCTGGCGGGCGCGGACAAGGTGTCGCTCAATTCGGCCGCCGTTTCCAACCCGGATCTTATTCGCCAGGGCGCCGAAATGTTTGGCAACCAGTGCATCGTGCTGGCGGTCGATGCGAAAATGCGGCCGGATCGCTCGGGCTGGAACGTGGTCGTCCATGGCGGACGCATCGACACCGGCAAGGACGTGCTGGAATGGGTCAAAGAAGGCGTGCGTCTGGGCGCGGGCGAAATTTTGCTGACGAGCATGGACGCCGACGGCACGAAGGAAGGCTTTGACCTAGCTTTGTGCAAAGCGGTTCGCGAGGCGGTCAACGTGCCGGTCATCGCTTCGGGTGGCTGCGGCAGCCTGGCGCATTTTTTCGACGTGTTCGAGCAGGATGGAGCGGATGCCGCGCTGGCGGCCAGCTTGTTCCACTACGACGAGCTGATGGTGCAAGACGTGAAGGCATATTTGGAGAAAAAAGGAGTGTTGGTTCGGCCATGATCACAGTGGATTTTAAAAAGGGAAACGGTCTGGTTCCGGTGATCGTTCAGGATGTCCACAGCAAGGAAGTGCTGATGCTGGCTTACATGAACGAGGAAAGTCTGGCGAAGACGCGAAAGACGGGGTTGGCGACGTACTGGTCGCGTTCGCGAAACGAGTTGTGGACAAAGGGCGAAACAAGCGGCCACTATCAGCATGTCAAGGCGATTCGTGTGGATTGCGACGAGGATACGCTGCTGCTGGAAGTCGAGCAAGTGGGCGCGGCGTGCCATACCGGGCACCGGTCTTGTTTTTATCGGGAATTGGATGAAGAGTAGGCAAGGAGAAATAAAACGATGAGCATGAATGTTTACGAGCGCGTGTTTGAAACGATTTTGGACCGGAAAGCCAATCCGGAGCAAGGCAGCTACACGACGTACTTGTTTGAAAAAGGACTGGAAAAGATTTTGAAGAAAGTGGGCGAGGAGAGCACGGAAGTCATCATCGCCAGCTGCAAGCACGACAAAGAGGAGGTCATCAACGAATACGGGGACTTGATTTACCATTTGCTCGTTTTGATGGCGGAACTTGGCATCACGCTGGATGATATCCACGCCGTGATGGAGGAACGGGACAAAAAGACCCACAATTTGAAAGCGGAACGCAAACCAATCGAAAATTTGTGAGGAGAAAAACCGCAAAAGCCACGAAACGAGCCAAAGAAACCGAAAAAAGATTTTCTTTGAAAAGTGGGTTATAATGAAACTAGAAAAAGAAGACCATTTGTTTCCTGCAGACTAAGCTATGCTTTCCTAGGTAGTCATAGTCGACGTGCTTTCCAATCCCTAAAAAAGAACGATTTTAGCTGTAGGATTTATTGAAAGAAACGCCATTCGAGTTAGGCGTTTCTTTTTGTGTTTGGACTCACGCTTCCGCTCGGTTTCGATTGTGCTATAATAGTCCCATATGGAGGTTTGAATATGGATTCGAAAAGTCCGATTGGCGTATTTGATTCCGGGCTTGGCGGGATCAGCGTATTGAGCGCGATCCACACCTTGCTTCCGGGCGAGAACCTGATTTATTTCGGCGACTCGCAATACAACCCGTATGGAACAAAAACGAAGGAGGAAATCACACAGCGATGCCTCGCGATTTGCGACGAGCTGATTCGCCGCGGCGCGAAAATGATTGTCGTGGCGTGCAACACGGCGACAAGCGCCTGCGTCAACCAGCTGCGCGACACGTACGATGTGGACATCATCGGCATGGAACCGGCGCTGAAAGTGGCGTGCGACCGGCCGCAGCCGCAGCGCGTGGCGGTATGGGCGACGGATTTCACGTTGAAAGAGGAGAAATTCGCGGCGCTCATGCACCGGTTTGACGAAAAGCACGAAATCCACAAAGTCGCCTGCCCGCAGCTTGTCCGCATCGTCGAAGAAGACGATCTGGACAACGACGTGCGCGCCCAGGCCGCGATAAACGCGTATTTGGCCCAGGCGCCGGATGTCGATTCTATCGTGCTCGGATGCACCCATTTCGTGTTTTTCAAACAGAAACTCGCGCAGCGTCTTCAAGATTCCATCGAGCTGATCGACGGCAACGAGGGTACGGCCCGGCATGTCAAGGCGCTTTTGGAACAACGCGGGCTTCTCAACCGCGGCGAGGCCGGAACAATCACCTGGATGAACACGCTGCCGGAAAAAATCGGGCTTTCGAAACGATTATTCAACCGCATGGAGGATAGTATTGAATGACAAACGCATGGAAAACGTATTCCGAAAAGGAAAAACAGGAAGTCATGGATTTCAATGACGCGTATATTGACTTTATTTCAAAAGGCAAGACGGAACGCCTTTGCACAAAAATGATTATCGAACTGGCCAAAGGCTTTGGATACAAAAACATGGAGGACGTGATCCTTCATCATGAAACGCTCAAACCGCAGGACAAAGTGTACTTCAATATGATGAACAAGTCCGTGGCGCTCGTCCACATTGGCAATGAGCCGCTTGAAAAGGGCTTGAACATTGTCGGGGCCCACATCGACTCGCCGCGCCTGGATTTGAAGCAGCACCCGCTGTACGAAGCCGACGGACTCGCCTTCTTTGACACCCACTATTATGGCGGAATCAAAAAATACCAGTGGCTCGCGCTGCCGCTGGCGCTTTATGGCGTCGTGTGCCTGAAAGACGGCACGACAGTCGACGTGTCGATTGGCGACCACGCCGAGGATCCGGTGCTGTGTATTACCGATCTTTTGCCGCATCTGGCGAAGGACCAAATGAAAAACAACGCCTCGGAATTCGTGGAAGGCGACAATTTGGATGTGATCGTCGGTTCCATTCCGGAAAGCGACGAGGAAAAAGACGCGGTCAAGAAAAACGTTCTCGCGCTGCTGAACCAAATGTATGGCATCGACGAGGAGGATTTCGTATCCGCCGAACTGGAAATCGTGCCGCATGGAAAAGCGCATTCCGCCGGACTGGATCGCTCGATGGTGCTTGGGTACGGACAGGACGACCGGGTTTGCGCCTACACGTCGCTGATCGCGATGCTTGAGCAGGACACGCTGGATCGCAGCGCGGCGGGCTTGTTCGTCGACAAGGAGGAAATCGGCAGCGTCGGCGCGACCGGCATGCAGTCCAGATTTTTTGAAAACATGATCGCGGAAATTTTGGAAGCCATGGGCGAGTATTCGGATTTGAAAGTCCGCCGCGCCCTCCAAAACTCGTACGCCTTAAGCAACGACGTGTGCGCGGCCCACGATCCGAACTATCCATCCGTTTCGAGCCCGCACGACAACATGGCGAAATTCGGACATGGCTTGTCATTTGCCAAGTACACCGGCTCCCGCGGCAAAGGCGGTTCCAACGACGCGAATCCAGAATTCATCGCGAAGCTGAGAAAGATTTTCGAAGACGCCCACGTCGTTTGGCAAACGAGCGAGCTTGGAAAAGTCGATCAGGGCGGCGGCGGAACGATCGCCTATATTTTGGCGAACTACGGCATGCAGGTCATCGACTCGGGCGTCGCGCTGCAAAGCATGCATTCGCCATTCGAGCTGTCGAGCAAGGCCGATGTGTTTGAAGCGAAAAAAGCGTACAAAGCGTTTATCAAACACTGCAAATAAAAGAGAAGGAAGCGAGCGCAAATTCGCTTCTTTTTTTGTGAGCGCCTCAAACCGCAGTATAATCAAACAAGAAAGAAGGATGCGATCATGACAAACACCAACGATTTTTCCCGGGGAAGCGTTTCCCGGCACATCGTCGCCCTGGCCGGGCCGATGATTCTCGCCCAGTTCATCAATTTGCTTTATAACATGGTGGACCGGATTTATATCGGCCGTCTTGGCCGGCACGCGACCGAGGCCATGTCCGCGTTGGGCGTGTGCCTGCCCGCCATCACGATCGGGATCGCGTTCGCCAATTTAGTCGGGATGGGCGGCTCGCCGCTTATTTCCATCGCCCGCGGAAAAAAGGACCTCGATTTGGCGCGCCGTATTTTAGCCAACGCGCTAGTTTATTTGGTTTTTCTTTCCGTCTTGCTGATGGGAGGCGGGCTGTTGTTTTGCAAGCCGCTCTTAATTGGATTTGGGGCGAGCGCCTCGACGATCGCCTACGCCCAAACGTATTTGTCCATTTACTTGCTGGGCACGCCGTTTGTCTTGATCGCGCTAGGCATGAACGCTTTTATCAACGCCCAGGGCTTTGCGAAAACCGGAATGATGACCGTCGTGATTGGCGCCATTCTCAACATCGTGCTGGATCCGATTCTCATTTTCGGCTTCGGGCTGGGCGTGGCGGGCGCCGCAATCGCGACGATTGTTTCGCAGGCGGTTTCCATGGCGTGGACTTTGCGGTTTTTGACGTCGTCTCGCTCCATCGTCCGGCTGGAGTGGAACCGCCTTTCGGTCGATTTTTCGATTGTGGGCCAAATCACATCCTTGGGACTGGCCGGATTCATGATGTCGATGACCAACTCCATCGTCACGATCGTGTGCAACAACGTGCTCTTGCGGTGGGGAGGCGACTTGTACATCGCCGTGATGACCGTCATCAACTCGCTGCGGGAGCTGGCCTCGCTGCCCGGGCAAGGGTTCGCCAACGCCAGCCAGCCGGTTCTTGGATTCAACTACGGGGCGGGATGCTATCGAAGAGTGTTGCAAGGCATTCGCAGCGTCACCTTGTTCACGTTGGGATCCATGTTTGTATTTTGGCTTTTGATTGTCGTTGGCGCGCACGGCTTGTTTCGAATCTTTACCGACGATCCGCAAGTGCTGGCGCATGGAGTCAGGGCGAGCCGGCTGTATTTCTTTGGCTTTTTCATGATGGCTTTTCAAATGAGCGGCCAGTCCGTGGCGATTGGGCTGGGGAAGTCGAAGCAGGCCATTTTCTTTTCGATTTTCCGCAAGGTCATCGTGGTCGTTCCCTTGACGTTTTTGCTTCCTTTTTGGCTGGGGGTCGACGGCGTGTTTGTGGCGGAGGCGATCTCGAATTTCGCGGGCGGCATCGCTTGCTATGGGACGATGCTGGCGACCATAGGGCGCGAATTGCAAAAAAAAGAAAAAAATCGAACGATTTAGGGCACTTTTTCTCTTTTTTGTCGTATATAAAGGTATGAGAATAAAAGAAATGGAACACATGCAGCGTCCCAGGGAAAAAGCCCTGCGCGACGGCATCGGCACGCTAAGCGACGCCGAACTCGCCGCTTTGATTTTATCGAGCGGCAACAAGCAGCGGACCGTGGATCAAATCGCCCACGATCTGGTCCGCCAGTCGAAAGGATTCAGCCGGCTGACCGACATGACGCTGGAAGAGCTCATGCAAATTGACGGGATCCGCGAGGCGAAAGGGCTGCAAATCGTGGCGGCTCTGGAGTTGAGCAAACGGGCGATGAAAGCGCGCTCCTACATGTTTTCCATCGAGAGCCCCGCCGACGTGGCGGTCTGGTTCGAGATGGAGTACGGCGTTTTAAAGCAGGAGCACTTTGTTTGCGTTTATTTGGATACGAAAGGAAAGATCATCACGCACAAAACGCTTTTCAAAGGCTCCCTGAACGCCTCGCTTGTCCATCCCAGAGAAATATTCAAGGAGGCTTTTTTGCAAAACGCGCACGCGATTTTGCTCGTGCACAATCATCCATCCAACGATGTCACCCCTTCGGAGGACGACCGCAAGACGACGACGCGCCTTTTGGAGGTCGCGGACACGATGGGCATTCAAATCATGGACCACATCATCGTTGGAAAAGACCGGTATTACTCTTTCAAACAACACGACGCTCTTCGTTGAATCTCTGGAAGGAACTCGTTATAATAAAGCCAAATGATTTGGGGGAAGAAATGAAAAAGTTGAATCGACTTCAAAGAATATTGGTGAGCGCGAACGCGTTTTTAATCGTTTTTGGTTGCCTGATGCTTGGCTTGCGCCAAAATACGATGACAAACCCGGGATACAGCGCGTGGACATACATCAAATACGGATTGATCGACTACCCGATGACTTCGCTGGGCAGCGCGATCTCCGATGTGGCCAACCTTTGGCACGTTTATGACGACAACGTCTATCTCAACGAGGAGCTCGCGATCCAGCGCAGCTACCAGACGATGTACCAGGACGAAAAAAATAAAAACCAGGAGCTGGAGGAAATGCTCGACATGCAAAACGATTTGCCGGACGCGACCCGCATCCACTGCGTCGTGCTTGAGCGCTCCATCCAAAACTGGAACCAGCTCTTCACGATTTCCGCCGGAAAAAACGAAGGCGTGAAGGAAAACATGCTCGTGGCGACTTCGCAAGGCGTCGTCGGCCTTGTGGAGCATGTCGAAACTGCGACCAGCACGGTGCGTCTGCTGACGTCGCCCAAGCTGCACAACGACATCGCGATCGAGATCCCGCTTGACGACGGAACAACGATCGAGGGCGTGATGCAGTCGTACGACAGCGCGAAAAAAGCGTACACTGTCAATTTGTTCGATCATGACGCTACGGTGACCAATGGCGCGCAAGTCGCGACGAGCGGCAAGGGCGGCAACTACCCGGGCGGCGTGTTTATCGGCACGGTGACGGACACGGTGATGAACGACGACGCGATCATTTCCACGATTTACGTCAAGCCGGTTTCCAACATGCAAAGCTTCAATTACGTGACTGTGATCGGGAACAAGAAATCATGAAAAAAACGCAAATCATCGTCATTGGATTTCTCGGTCTTGGATTGATCGACTCCTTGATCACGTTCGGATTTCCTATCGACTTCACGTATACGGCGTACAGCGTCATTCCGCATTTCACGTTCATTGGAACGCTCATTTATTTGCACGATAAGGAATGGCTGAACCGGGTGCTCATTGGCGCCTTGATTGGCGCGCTGTTCGACGCCTTGTTCGCGAACACGTTTTTGATCTATATGGTTCTTTTCGCCCTTGGCGCGTACTTGATCGGCTGTCTGCGGCCGTGGATGCGCACCGAGCCGCGGAAGTTTTGGATTTATTGGGCGTTCGCGTTTTTGTTCGACTTGCTTCCTTACGTGACGCTGCGCCTGTTTTCAAGCGGTTATCCTCGCTTTTTGACGTGGATGCTGCGCGTCGAGGCGGCGACGCTGGTTTTGGACGCGGCGACGATCTTGTTTTTGATGTACGCCGGGCAAGTGATGTCGCGCTTTTTCAAGATTCGCGATTTGCGCGAGCAAAAGAAAGTGCGCCAAAAAATCAAACGAGCAAAATTTTCCCGGAAATAAGCGTTTCCGGGATTTGTGCTACAATAGAGAAAATGATCGAAGGAGGATCCAACGTGAAAAAACTACTATTGATCGACGGGAACTCGATGCTGTTCCGGGCGTATTACGCCACGGCGTACACGAATCGAATGTCGACTTCCTCAGGCATTCCGACCAACGCCGTCTTTGGTTTTATCGTCATGATGCAAAAGGCGATGCAAATCATTCAGCCGGACGCGGTTCTTGTCGCCTGGGACGCCGGAAAGCCGACGTTCCGCCATAAAGAATACGAAGCGTACAAAGGGACGCGCAAGGAGCTGGATGAGGACTTGATCGCGCAAATGCCGCTCGTACGTGAATATTTGGACGCGATCCACGTGACCCGCTACGAGCAGGAAGGCTTCGAAGCCGACGACATCATCGGCTCGGCGGCCAAAGGCAGCGCAGACATGGATACGACCATTTTGACAAGCGACCGGGATTTGCTGCAGCTCATCGACCCGACCACGAAAGTGCTGCTCATGAAAAAGGGATTGAGCGAAATGGATTTAATGGACGAAAAGGCGCTGCGGGAGGCCTACGACTTGAGTCCGGCGCAAATCATCGACTTCAAAGGACTGATGGGCGATCCTTCCGACAACATTCCCGGAGTCAAAGGCGTTGGCGAAAAAACCGCGCTTAAGCTGCTTCACCAGTTCGGCAGCGTGGAAGGCGTGTACGAGCATTTGGACGAAGTCAAAGGAAAGATGAAGGAAAAACTGGAAAACGGCAAGGAGATGGCTTTTTTATCGAAAGAGCTGGCGACCATTTACACCCAGATGGATTTGCCGTTTTCGCTCGCGGATCTCACGGTGGAAGCCCACAGCGCCGCCGATTTTTATCAAAAATACGAAATGCGCTCGCTGATGAGCGAGGAGAAACCCCAGCCGGCGCGCCAATACGAGGTGGAAACGGTGGCTTCTCTGGACGCGATTCCGTTCGCGGATCCGGACAGCCTGCTGTTTTTCGCCGTCGCGAGCGACGAGCCGTTTTTAGAGCAGACGTTGTATGGCTTTTTGTTTCCGCAGCGTCAAAAAGCGTACTACTTGCCACTGGAAAACGCGTCCAGGGACGCGGCGTTTTTAAAGGCGCTTCAGGAAAACAAGCAGCTGGAGACGTGGAACGCGAAAGCGATGATGCATTTGTTGGACCGGTACGGATTTCCGGTGCCGACGTTTGCCGAGGACTACCATATCGCCAGCTTCCTGCTGTTTTCGCAGGCGACGAACATGGACTACTTGCTCGAGGCGCTGCAAGTGCAGCTTCCCGAGCCTTGGCGCGACTTAGGAAAAAAGAGTCTGGGCGGCTTCACGCAAGAGCGGATGGTGCCGGAGATCGCCGCGCTCGCGATGCAGATCGAGCAAAAAAAACTCGCGATTCTCGACCAGCTCGCAATCGAAGACATGCAGGATTTGTATCAAAACATCGAACTGCCGCTCATTCCCATTTTGTACGACATGGAGCGCACCGGGATCCATGTGGACGAGGAAAAGCTCGAGGCGCTGCGCCACGAATACCAGGACAAGATGGATGGACTGATGGAGCGGATCTACGGCTACGCGGGGCATTCGTTCAACATCGACTCGCCGAAGCAGCTGGCGGGGGTGCTGTTTGACGAGCTGCACTTAAAGACGGGCAAGAAGCGCTCGACGGCCGCCGACGTTTTGGAAAAGCTGCGGGACGCGCATCCGATTATCGACGACATTCTCGAATACAAAAAATATTCAAAAATCATGTCGACGTACATCCTGGGGCTGGCGCGCTACATTCATGGCGGAAAAATTTACACGACGTTTAACCAGACGATGACCCAGACGGGCCGCTTGTCCTCTTCCGATCCGAACCTGCAAAACATTTCCGTCAAAGACGAGGAAGGCAAGGAGATCCGGAAAGTGTTCGTCGCGCCGTCGGGCTACAAGCTCGTGTCGGCCGACTATTCGCAAATCGAGCTGCGGATGCTGGCGCACATGGCCGACGAATACAATATGATCGAGGCGTTTCAGGAAGGCGTGGACATTCACACGAAAACCGCGTCGCAGTTGTTTGGCGTGGCGCCTGACAAGGTGGACGACCACATGCGCCGGGTAGCCAAGACGGTCAACTTCGGCATCATATACGGTCAAACCGAGTTTGGTCTGGCGCAGACGCTACGCATTTCCCGCGACGAGGCGCGCGCGTTTATGGCGGCCTACTTCGCGTCGTATCCGAACATTCGCCAGTACATGGACAAGACGATCGCCTTTTGCGAGGAACACGGCTTTGTGGAAACGATGATGCACCGCCGGCGGATGATTCCGGAAATCAACGACAAAAACTACATGACGCGCGAGTTTGGAAAGCGGGCGGCGATGAACGCGCCGATTCAAGGTAGCGCGGCGGATTTGATCAAAATCGCGATGATCAAGACGAGCGCGGCGCTGGCGAAGCAGGGCTTTGAGGCGAAAATGCTTCTCCAGATCCACGACGAGCTCATTTTTCTCGTGCCTGACGACGAAGTGGACGCGATTCTTGAACTGGTTCGTACGACGATGGACGAGGCGATGGCGCTTAACGTGCCGCTCAAGGCGTCGATCGAATATGGCCAAAACTGGTACGAGGCCAAATAATGCCGGAAGCACCAGAAGTTCAAACCGTCCTCTCGACGCTTGAAACCCAAATCGAGCAGGCGAGAATTGTCAAGGCGGAACTGTTTCACGACAAGCTGGCCGACAACATGGACGCCCGCCAGTTCGAGGCTGCGCTTGCCAACCAGTGCATCGAGCGGTTTTTCCGGCTCGGAAAATACCTTGGTTTTGAAACGCAGGATTACGACTGGATCGTGCATTTGCGCATGGAAGGAAAGTTTTATCTTTTTGACGCTTATCCAAACCCGAAGGACAAGCACATCCACGCGATTTTCACGTTGAGCGACGGCCGGTATTTGTGCTACCACGACACGCGCAAGTTCGGGCGCATGTATTTGTATCCCAAAACCGGCTCCATTGCCAGCCTGCCGTGTTTCGCGCGCGTCGGCGTCGATTTTCAGGACGCGACAGGACGACGTTTGTACGAAAAGACGCGGGCGTGCCGGCGCGACATCAAAAGCGTTTTGCTCGACCAGTCGGTCATCGCCGGGATCGGCAACATTTACGCCGACGAGATTTTGTTCGCGGCCCGGATTGACCCGCGTAGCGTCGCGGGGCACTTGAACGAGGCGGACTGCGAGGAGATCGTGGCGCAAACGAAACGAATTTTAAACGGGGCCATCAAGGCGGGCGGCACGACGATTCGCTCCTACACGTCCTCTTTGGGCGTGACGGGCCGGTTTCAACTGGAGTTAAAAGCGCATAGACGGGAAGGAGAGGAGTGTTCGCAATGCCAGAATCCAATCGAGAAAATCAAATGGAAAGGGCGGAGCACGTATTTTTGCCCGCGCTGCCAGGTCAGAAAATAATCGCGATTACCGGAACGATCGGTTCGGGGAAAAGCACGGTCGCCAAAATTTTGGCTTCGCGCTATCCGGTCATCGACTGCGACCGGGTGAACGCCGAACTGCTTTTGCCAGGCGGTCCGGCTTACGACGCGTTGCGCGCGCTTCCTTTTGTCAAAGTGGACGACCAGGGACAAATCGACAAGCCGGCGATGGCGAAGGCGATCTTTGGCGACGCAAGCAAAAAAGCCGCGGTCGAAGGTATTCTCCATCCGCGTATTTTCGAGCGGGTGCAGGCGTGGATCCTCCAGCAGCAAGCGCCGGTCGTGTTTGTGGAAATGCCGGTTTTGTTTGAGATCGGCGCCGAATGCCGGTTCAAGACGATTTGGTGCGTCACGTGCGATGAAAACGTCGCGTTGCAGCGTCTGATGGAGCAACGGCATTTTTCCCGGGAGGACGCGAAGGCGCGTATCGCCAATCAGTGGGATGCGCGAAAGAAAAAAGCGGGAAGTTCGGTCGTTATCGACAATTCGGCATCGCGCCAAGCGCTCCAGACGAAAGTGGCGGCGCTGATGGAAAGGTTGGAGGCAAGTGAAAAAAGGGAAAATTGAAATCGACACGCAAGGAACGTTCGCGCAAGACTGGGAAGATGTGCTGACGCTGCTGTACCGTCCCTTGATTAGCGACCGCTCGTTTACGTTGTATCATTTACTGCGGGCGATGCGGGGAAAAACGCTCGACATGGAGGAAATGCTTCGCTTGTGCGGTTTCAGTGAAAAACGGCTGGAATCCGCCCGGCAGACGCTCGAGGAGTTCCGGCTGCTGAAAACGTATCAGAAAGCGGCGTCGCGCGAATATTTGGTCGTGTTGTTTCCGCCGCTGGAAGCGTACGACTTTTTAAAAGACAACACGTTTGGCCGCCTTTTTGTCGCCCAAATGGGCTCGAAGTCTTACGACGCCTTGAAACTGCATTTTGCTTCCAGAAACATCGACACGCAGGGGATGGTTGAAATTACCAAGCCGTTCGACAGCGCGCGGCTTCAAAACTGGAACGACGACCAGGAGGCGATCATGGCGAGCCTGCGTCCTGGCGAGAAGACGGGAGGCTTTGAGCGCTCGTTCGACTTCGAAACGTTTTTCGTGCAAATGGACCGGGTGTTTCCGCCGCGGTTTAGGACGCGCAAAAACCTCGACTTGATTGCCTCGCTCGCTTCGATTTACGGCATTGGCGCCGAAGAGATGAAAAAGTATGTGAACCGGGCGTGCAATCCGTACACCCACGCGTTTTCTCCGGAAAAGCTGGAACGGCTTGTCCACGCGACGTTGAAAAAACCGGTGGCGGCGCCGGAGGATCCGTATCAGATGGATCCGATGCATTTCTTTCAAATGCGCCAAAGCGCGCCGATGGCCCGCGCCGACGAGAGTCTCATTCGCGATTTGAGCGAAAAATACGGATTCTCCAACGAGGTCGTCAACTTGCTTGTGGAATATTTGCTTGACGTGACCGGACAAAAATTCCAGCGCGCCTATGTGGAAAAGGTGGCGGCGGCCTGGAACCGGCTCAAAATCACGACGAGGGAGCAAGCCCAAAAACAAATCGAGGCCGAGCGCAGCGGCATGAACGCGGCCAAGGCGCCGGGCGTGAGCACGGGTCTGCCGGAGTGGTACGACTACAAACCAAACACGCCGGTGAGCGAGGAGCTTTTAGCCAAAGCGCTGGCTCGTCAAAAGAAAGCAGCGGGGAAATAAGCGATGAAAGATTTTCAAATCAAACTGGATCCGGCGCAGCAGGCGCGCCGCTTTGAGCAAATCCAGAAACTGAAGGAAAACAAGCTTGTCGTCGACTTCATGCGTCGAAACCACATGCCGATGGAAGTGCTGGAAAAGCATTCCTCCCAGTTTTTGTCGTGGGTCGAACGGGTGGCGAAATGCCAGGGGTGCCAGGGACTGCGGTATTGCCGCCAGCCTTTGAAGGGGCGGCTGCAAATGCTTGACGTGGACGCCGACGGATATTTGACGGACGTGTACAAGGCGTGCCGCTACGAGCAGGACGAGGAAAAGCAGCTCGCGCACCGGCGCAACTATAAAATTTTCGACGGCTCGTACGCCGATCTTCTTCTTGATGAAAATTCCATCCATCTTGGACAGGAATCAAACGAATACACGGAAGTGTTTGTCGCGATGACGGATTACGAAACGGAGAAAGGCATGTATTTATACGGCCAGCCCGGAACGGGAAAAACGTATTTGTCGCGCGTGGCGGCCAACCATTACGCCAAAGCCGGGCAGACAGTGTGCTTTGTGAACATGCCGCAGTGCATCCAGTCGCTTAAGCAAAACATGACGGACAGCCGGTTTCGCATGACGATGTTGTCGCGGATGAAGTTTTGCGACGTGTTGTTTTTAGACGATATCGGTTCGGAAAGCATTAGCGCCTGGACGCGGGACGAGATCCTGTTTCCGATTTTGGAGTATCGGATGAACAACCGGCTCAAGACGTATTTCACATCGAACTACACGCTTGAGGAATTGAAAAAACAGTACGCGAAAGTGCGGGAGGAAAGCGCTGAAGTGGCTTCGATGCGGATCCTGGAGCGGATCCGCTCGCTGGCGGTTCCTTGCGGACTGTACGGGCCTTCCAGACGCTAAACGTCTTGTTTCTGAAAAAAATGAGCGTTTTCATTTTCTTCTTTTCAAATGATTTGGAATGGAGTAAAATATTGATGACGATAAAGAATTTACTAAAGGAGGAAATAGTATAATGTTAGTATCGGCTACTGAAATGATCAACAAGGCTCACGAAGGGCATTACGCGATCGCTCAATTCAACATCAATAACATGGAGTGGATCAAGGCGATCCTGCTTGGCTGCGAAGCAAAAAAATCTCCAGTGATCTTGGGTGTTTCGGAAGGCGCCGCAAAATACATGTGCGGTTACAAAAACGCGGTTGACATGGTGAAAAACATCATGGACTTCTACGGCATCACCGTTCCGGTTGCGATCCATCTTGATCATGGTACATACGAAGGCGCGAAAAAAGCCATCGAAGCCGGATTCACTTCGGTTATGTTCGACGGTTCGCATTTCCCAATCGAAGAGAACATTGAAAAATCGAAAGAACTGATCGAGCTCGCTCATTCCAAAGGCATCTCGATCGAGTGCGAAGTCGGCGGTATCGGCGGTGAAGAAGACGGTGTCATCTCGAATGGCGAAGTGGCTTCCCCTGAAGAATGCGCGGAAATCGCCGGTCTTGGCGTGGACTTCCTGGCTGCCGGCATCGGTAACATCCATGGAAAATATCCAGCGGACTGGAAAGGTTTGAACTTCGAGGTTTTGGAAGAGATCCAAAACAAGACAGACGGAAAACCACTCGTTCTCCACGGCGGAAGCGGTATCCCGCAGGAAATGGTGAAAAAAGCCATCACGTTGGGTGTTTCGAAAGTCAACGTCAACACCGAATGCCAGATCGTATTCGCTGACGCGACGAAGAAATACATCGAAGACGGCGGCATCGACAAACCAAAAGGATACGATCCTCGTAAACTGCTTAAACCAGGCGCTGACGCGATCCAGGGTCTTGTAGAAGACTACGTAGTCAACTTCTTCGGTTCGGCAGACAAAGCGTAAATCAAACAACGGATGAAAAGGTGGGCGACCACCTTTTTTTTACAGGAGGAAAATATGAAACCAACGACGATTGACGATTTATACACGTATTCGTTTTTAGGCAATTTAAAAAGCCGGGACCAGACGGCGATCTTTGTGAAAGCTGTCGCCAACGAAACCGACAACACGTACGACCAGGTTTTATACCAATGGAAAAACGGAACGGTCCGGCCACTGACTTCGTTTGGCCAGGAATCCAATTTCGCTTTTCTTGACGACGACACGATCGTCTTTTGCGGCAACCGGAAAAAGCGGGAAGGAAAAACGTCTATTTATGAGTTGTCCCTTCAAGGCGGCGAAGCGCAAGAAATCGCGACGCTTGACTTTGACAACGCGCAAATCGCGGGCTGTCTGGGCGATGGAACGCTCGTTTTGCTTATTCGCGAAGACGGGCAATCCAACGAAACCGATTATGAGGTGTTCGACGAGATTCCGTTTTATGTCAATGGCGCGGGCATCACGAATAAAAAACGCGCCCATCTTTATTTGTGGAAGGAAGGCGAGCTGACGTCGTTGACCAGCCCGCTCTTCGACGCGGCGATGGTCAAGGTCGCCAACGATCAAATCTATGTGGTTGGAGAGGAATGGAAGCGAAAGAGCTCGCTTATGCCCGCCTTGTTTCAGGTGGATCCAAGCCAAAGCGCATGGACGACTTTGATTGAAGCCGAAACGCTGTCCATTCAGGACTTCGCTCCGGCAAAAGATGGCGTGTATGTGTTTGGCAGCGATTGCGTCCGGTTTGGATTGAACGAGAATCCCGATCTTTACCGGGTCGGAAAAGACCAGCCGCTGCAAAAGCTGGGCGAATGGGGACTTTGCGTTGGTAACACGGTGGGAACGGATTGCGCGTGCGTAGGCGGAAACGCCTTGCTCGTTCATGAAAACGCGCTGTATTTCACGACGACGGTCGAGGATCACGTCGAATTGTATCGCTTTACGGACCGTTTTGAGCGGATCTTCGTCATGGAGGGAACGATCCAGGCGTTTACGTTTGTCGATGGCGAGCTGCTGCTCATTGGCGCCAAAACGGCAAGTCTGCAAGAATTGTACGCGGTGCGCGATGGCGGGTTGCGCGCTTGCACGACGTTTAACGACGAGGCCGAACGCTGGGTGGCTGTGCCGCAGCCGGTGGAATACGCTGGCTTTGATGGCGGCCGGATGACCGGGTATGTGCTGTATCCAAAAGACTTCGATCCAAACAAGACGTATCCGGGTATTTTGGATATCCACGGCGGACCGAAAACGGTGTATGGCACGGTGTTTTACCATGAAATGCAGCTGTGGGCTTCCGAGGGGTATTTCGTGTTTTACGCCAACCCGCACGGTTCGGATGGCGCCAGCAACGAGTTCGCCGACATTCGCGGCAAATACGGCACGATCGACTACGACGATTTGATGCGTTTTGTCGATCAGGTTCTCACCGACATTCCCCAGCTGGACGCCAGCCGGCTTGGCGTGACGGGCGGCAGCTATGGCGGCTTTATGACGAACTGGATCATCGGGCACACCAACCGTTTCCGGGCGGCGGCATCCCAGCGCAGCATTTCCAACTGGATCTCGTTTTCGCAAACGAGCGACATTGGTCCGTATTTCACGGCCGACCAGCAAGGCGCGACAATGGATGGCGACGTGGAAAAGCTGTGGTTCCACTCGCCGTTGAAATACGCCAAAAACGTGACGACGCCAACGCTGTTCATCCATTCGGACGAGGACTACCGCTGTCCGCTGTCGGAAGGCGTTCAAATGCTCAACGCGCTGCTGGATCGCGACATCGAGGCGCGCATGTGCGTGTTCCATGGGGAAAACCACGACTTGTCGCGTTCAGGAAAACCGCAGCACCGTGTACGGCGGTTAACGGAAATCACGAACTGGATGAATGATCATTTAAAGTGATCTGGCAAAGAATGACATTTTTTAAGTAGCGGGAAACGGGCTTATAGTTTATAATGGTTTGGAATTAGGAGGAAAAACGATGGAAGAAGTGATCAAAATCGAAGGTGGTCATCGTTTACACGGGACAGTTCGCATCAGTGGTTCGAAGAACTCGACTGTGGCTCTCATTCCAGCCTGTGTTCTCGGGAACGCGCCGGTTACCATTTACGGGGTGCCGAACATTTCCGACGTTCGCTCTTTGACGGTGCTGCTGCGGGAACTCAATGTGGAAGTGAAACAAATTGATGAAGAAACATTATATATAGATCCAACGAATATGGAAAACATTCCGATGGTTTCCAACGCGGTATCCAAGCTGCGAGCCAGCTATTATTTCATGGGCGCGCTGCTTGGAAAATACGGGCACGCCCAAATCAAGATGCCGGGCGGGTGCTATTTGGGGCCGCGGCCAATCGACTTGCATTTGAAAGGATTCGAAGCGCTGGGCGCGACGATCACGTACGAGCACGGATGCTATATCCTGCACGCGGACGAGCTTGTCGGCAGCCGGATCTTCCTGGACATTTCCAGCGTCGGCGCGACGATCAACATCATGATGGCGGCCGTGTACGCCAAAGGACGCACGGTCATTGAAAACGCGGCGCGCGAGCCGGAAATTATCGACATCGCGACGCTGCTCAACAAAATGGGCGCCAAGATCCATGGCATGGGAACGAGCACGCTCGTCATCGACGGGATGCAGGAGCTGAAAGGCTGCTCGCACGAAATCATCCCGGACCGGATCGAAGCGGCGACGTACATCATCATGGCCGCGGCGATGGCGGACGACATGGTTATCGAAAACATCATCCCGCAGCACATCGAAGCCATTTTGATGAAGCTCGAGGAAATCGGCATTCAAATGAAAGTCGGACCGGATTTCGTCGAAATCTTTGGCTCCGACAAGGAACTGCGACCAACCGAGATCCTGACCAAGCCGTACCCGGGCTTCGCGACCGATGTCCAGCAACCGTTCACGACGCTGCTGACGCAAGCCAAAGGGCAGTCGATTGTGACGGAAACCATTTACACGGAGCGTTTCAAGCACTGCAACGAATTGAATAAAATGGGCGCCGACATCGACGTCCGCATTCCAAACGGCTTCATTAACGGACCGACCCGCCTGTCGGGCACCAGCGTGGTCGCGACCGACCTGCGTTGCGGCGCGGCGCTTGTCGTAGCCGGACTCATGGCCGATGGTATCACCGAGATCCACGACGTGTACCACATCGACCGGGGATACGACCATTTGGATGAAAAGCTGCGCTCGTTGGGTGCGGTGTTCTGGCGCGAAATCGTTGAATAGCAATCACAACCGTCTTCGGGCGGTTTTTTTTTCGAAAATCTTTCGAATTTTCAACCCCAAAACAAAAGATTTCTTTGCGACGATGGAAGAAAAGGAGGAAGATCTTATGGAACAGGAACCTGCGATTCTCGTTGTCGACGACGCGCAAGATATTTGCGATTTGATTGAATACAGCCTGAAACAGGCAGGATACCGGCATGTTGACACCGCTTCAAGCGGACAGGAGGCCGTCGCGTTGTGCCGGGAATGCGCGCCCGCTCTGATCGTGCCCGATCTTGTTTTTGTCGGCCCGCGGCAAGGAAGTCGACAAGCTGATTGGCTTCGCCCTCGGTGCCGACGACTACATCACCAAGCCGTTCAGTCCCCGCGAGCTCGTGTGCCGCGTCAAGGCGCAGCTGCGGCGCGCCGGTTTGCCACAAACCACGATAAGGCGCGTGCAGGTCGGAGCCCTCGTTTTATTTTTGGACGAATGCCGCGTCGAAAAAGACGGACGGCCCGTCGAACTCACAAGTGTCGAGTTTCAAATTTTGGCGCTGCTCGCCAGCCATCCCAATCAAATCCTGAGCCGGGAACAAATTTTCGAACGCGTCTGGAAAGAGGAGAGCGCCGGCTGCGACAACACGATCATGGTGCACATTCGCCATTTGCGCCAGAAACTGGAAGACGATCCGTCCGCGCCCCGCTGGATCGTCACGAAAAAGGGATTAGGCTACAAACTGGTGGATCCGGATGCGATGCCGTAAAGAAAAAAAGCGGAAAGGCTGGCGCTGGCTGCTCTTGTTTCCCGTCGTGATAGGACTGGCCGGCGTTTTTTTGTTTTACTTCGTGTTCGCCATTCCCTCGTCCGAAGGCATGAGCCTCGCTTCGTGGCCGGCGCGCTTTACCGAAAATTTCGCGCTCTTTCTGGAAACCAAAGACAGCGAAATCGTTTTGACGCCGGCCGGGAAAAATCAAATCGAAACATACGGTTTGTGGGCGCAAGTGCTCGATAAAAACAACACGGAGATCCTTTCCGTAAACAAACCTTCCTCGCTTACAGCGCATTACACAAGCGCGCAGCTTCCGATCCAGATCGCCTCAAGCGTCATTCCGTACGACTGGACGTTCGCCCGGCTTGCCCTTTGCGCCTTTGGCCTCGCGACGCTTGTGCTTTGCGCGCTGATCGCCTTTACATTGTGGCTGTCGGTCCGGGTGGAAAATCCGTATGTGACTTTACTTGTGCTGGCGGGCTGCTTGTTCATTCCGGCGTTTATCGCGCCTACGGGCGCGACCGGTCTGTTCAACAAGGTGTTGTTTTTTGACGCCGTACCGGGCGCTGAATATGGAAATCGGGAAGTACGTCACGTATTCGATGGGAAAGTTCGTATGCGATCTGGCGACGACGCGCGCTCTTGTCAGCCTGCTTGCGCTTGTTTTGGGCGTGGCGGGCGCCAAACGGGCATGGCGCGCGCGTGAATGATGAATACGCTTTCTTTTGTTCCTTGCGTACATTTTTTTGAAGCCGTATAATAAAAGAAAAAATGAAAAGCAGGTACTGGGAACAACGATATGATACGAGTAGCGATTTTAGAATATGAAAAAGAATCAAAGGAAATCATCTTTCAGTTTGGAAAGATTTTTCGGCATACGGACTGGATGTTCCGCCATTTCTGGAAGGCGAGCGAGCTGGCGAAAGCGATGAAGGAGGAGGACTATCAAATTTTCGTGTTTGACGAAATGTTCAAAACACCGCGTCTGGAAAGCGTGTTTGTGCACGACAACCCAAACGCGTTGTTTGTGTATGTGTGCGAGGATCCCGACGCCGTGCGCGGCAGCGACGGCCGGGAGCGGATGCTTTACGTGCGCAAGGAAACTCTCGTCAAGGATTTGGAGGATTTGTCTTCGACCATCCAAAAACAAAGCCGTCAAAGCGAAGTGTACGCCCTGGCGTATAACGGGGTGCACGTCAACTTGCCATACGAAACGATTTACTATTTGGAAAAAGAGGAGAAAATGGTCATTTTCCACACGACAAAAGGGGAGTTTCAAAAACGCATCAACATGTCGGATCTGGAATCCGAATTCGCGCCCTACGGGTTTTTGCGGGTCCACGTGTCGTATTTGGTGAACGCCAAGCACATCGCCTCGTGGCACAAGGACGAGGTGGAGCTTGTGAACGCGGCGAGGATCCCGCTTTCCAGAGCGCAAAAGAAAAAAATCCTGCACGCCCGCAAAGACAAAGGGTAGGCAAAGAAAAAGGCACGGGATTTTCATCCTGCGCCTTTTTCTTATAAGGTGCGCAACGCGTCGACCAATTCGGTTTTCGCGGTGGCTTTCTCGTCTTTTTTCTTAATGATCTTCGCCGGACAGCCCGCGACGACCACGTTTTCCGGCACGTCCTCCACAACAACCGCGCCCGCGGCGACCACGGAATTTTTTCCAACGCGCACGCCTTCAATGAGAACGGCGTTGGCCCCGATCAGGACGTTGTCCTCCACGATAACCGGTGTCGCGCTCGCCGGCTCGATGACGCCAGCCAGCACCGCGCCCGCGCCAATATGGCAATGGCGGCCCACCGTCGCGCGTCCGCCCAAAATCGCGCCCATGTCGATCATCGTGCCTTCGCCCACGATCGCTCCGATATTCAGGATGGCGCCCATCATGATGACCGCGTTGTCGCCAATCGTCACCTGGTCGCGGATCAGCGCCCCAGGCTCGATGCGGGCCTTGATGTTTTTCGTATCCAGCATGGGCACCGCGGAGTTGCGCGCCACGGTTTCGATGTAGTAGTCTTCCACGGAAAGCAGGTGCGAGCGCAAAACCGGCTCGATGTCTTCCCAGTCGCCAATGACGATGTCGCCAAAGCGCTTCGTGTTGGGGAACACGATGTCCTTGTCGCATTTGATATACAATTTGACGGGTGTTTTTCTTTTTTGAAGTTTGAATGAATTTGATAATTTCCTGTGCGTCCATGTTGTCCTCCTACCGCAATAAATCGTCCATCGTGTACAAGCCGGGCTGTTGGTCCGTCAAAAACCGGGCGGCTTTCAAAGCGCCGTTCACAAAGATCATCCGGCTTGTCGCGGTGTGTTTGATCTCGATGGTTTCGTCCTCGCCAAAAAAGTCGACTTCGTGAATGCCGGCAATCGTGCCGCCCCGCAAAGCGTGGACGCCGATTTCCTTGCCGCGTTTGCCCACGACGCCTTCCCGGGCGTACACGCGCTCAAACTCGCCGTCTGGATCCATCGCCTCAAGTAAAGCGAGAGCCGTGCCGCTTGGCGCGTCCGCTTTTTGATTGTGGTGCGTTTCGACCAACTCCATGTCGAACCCGTCTTTTAAAAGTGGGGTGATCGTTTTCAAAAGCTTTTGGAACACCGCGACGCCATACGAGTAATTGGCGGAATAAAAAACCGGCTGGCGTGCGGCCTGCTGCGCAAGACGCTGTTTTTGGGCCTCGGAAAGCGCGGTCGTTCCTTCCACGAGCGCGATGTTCGTCCCTTCGATTTCATCGAGGATCCAGTCCAGATTGTCCGGATGGGAAAAATCGAGAATCACGTCGATTTCCTCTTTGTGGTCCAAAAGAAGGGCGGGATCGAGAACGTCGCAGCAGCCAAGGCTATGCATGCCGAACGAATCGGCGTGCGCGCTCAGCAGCTGTCCCATCCGTCCTTTGCCGACGACGAGCGCCTTCATAGCAAACCGGCCTCCTCGAGCCGCTGCTTCATGAGCTCTTTGTGCGCTTCGCTCATTTGGGTCAAAGGCAGGCGATAGCCGCCGATTTGCATGCCCATCTGGTTCATCGCCTCTTTGACCGGAATCGGATTGACTTCCACGAACAAGGCGTGAATCAAATCCAAATACTGGTGCTGGATCGCAAGCGCCTTTTTCGCGTCGCCGTCCAAATAGGCGTGGACCATTTCGTGCGTTTCGTTTGGCAACACGTTGGCGAGAACGGAAATGACGCCGCTGGAGCCAAGGGACATCATCGGAACGATGATGTCGTCGTTGCCCGAATACATGACGAAATCGTCATGGAGGTATTTGGAAATGTTCATCGCGTAGGACAGGTTTCCGCTCGCTTCCTTGATGCCTTTGATGTTGGGGTGCTGGCTGAGAACCGCCACGGCGTGTTCGGAAATCGAGCAGCCGGTCCGGCCGGGAATGTTGTAGAGGATGATCGGAATGTGGACGGCGTCGGCCACGGTTTTGAAGTGCTGAATCATGCCTTCCTCGTTTGTTTTATTGTAGTAGGGGGAAATGAGCAGCAGCTGATCCGCGCCCATCTTTTCATAGTCGATGCTTTTTTTGAGCATGGTGTTCGTGTTGTTGCTGCCGGCGCCGACAATGACCGGCACGCGTTTGCCGACCGTTTCAATAACGCACTGTACGACGCTGTCGTCTTCTTCGTGCGTCATCGTCGAGCTTTCGCCCGTCGTCCCCAAAACGAGGATTCCGTCGGTCTGGTTGGCGATATGCCACTCCACCAGCTCTTTGAGCTTCTCAAAATTCACGCTTCCGTCTTCGTGGAACGGCGTCACGAGCGCGACAATCGAACCTTTGATCATTTCAGTCATCATAATACTCTCCTTTGGCGATTTTCTTCGCCGGGCCTTGCATGACGATCGTGTCGTCGGCAAGGATCTGGATATCCAGAGCGCCTTTTTTCATCAACACGTGAAGGGAAGGCGCGCACCCTTTTTCGCGGTGCGCCACATACGCGCTGGCGCAAACACCCGTGCCGCACGCCAGCGTGACTCCGCAGCCCCGCTCGTACGTTTGCACCTTGATCGTTTTTTCGTCGACGATCTGGACGAAGTTCACGTTGGTTTGCGCGTGGAACAGGGGATGCTCGCACAACGCCCGCCCGATGGATTCGATATCCATGAACGCGTCCTCGACGAAAACGACCGTGTGGATCGTGGACATGAACAACGTGTACAGCCGCAAGCCAAGCACCTCGACATCCCAGATGGGCGCCTCGATGCCGCACAACGCGGTTTCAAACTGCGGCTTTTGCATGTCGACCCGAAACCGGCCATCCGGCAAGGCGTCGACGGTTTTCGTGCCCGCCAGCGTGACCACGTCGAACCGGTCGGCCTTGACGATACCCTCGTCTTTGCAAAAAAGGGAAAAACAGCGGATGCCGTTGCCGCACATCGGGGCGCGCGAGCCATCCTGGTTGTAGTAGACCATCTCCAGCGGATCGGTCCTGACGACAATCAAGCCATCGGCCCCCACGCCGCAGTGCCTCTCGCACATCGCCACGGCCAGCGCGGACGCGTCGGCCCCGATTACATCGGCTTCTTTCACGAGAACGAAGTCGTTGCCACAGCCGTGGTATTTGGAAAACGGGATTTTCATAACGCGTCCCCCGCATCCCTGGCGACAAGATCCTCCAGCGTCTGCCGGCGCACGACAAGCGACGAGCGGCCGTCTTTGACGAACACGACAGCAGGGATTCGCAGCAAGTTGTAGTTGGATGCCATCGAATAGCCGTAGGCGCCCGTCGTATACACGGCTAAAATATCGTCGGTTTCGATGGGCGGCAGCGCGGCGTTCTCAATGACGATGTCGCCCGATTCGCAGCATTTGCCCGCGATGCAGTAGGTTTCGGTTTTTTCCTCGTTCATTTTTTCCACCGCCTCGGCGCGGTATTTGGCTTGATACAAAGCGGGACGGATGTTGTCGCTCATGCCGCCATCGACAAAGACATAGCGTTTGTGGGGCGTCGTTTTCGTGTAGCCGGCCCGATACAGCGTGTAACCCGCTTCCGCGACAATGCTTCGACCCGGCTCGATGAGGATGCGCTCCAGCCCGAGATCGTACTCGTCGTCGATAGCCGCGCACTGTTCCAAAATGAACGGGCCGACTTCCTTTACGGGAATCGGGGCGTCCTCGCTTGTGTACGTGGCCGCGAATCCGCCGCCCAAATCAAGAATCGGGAAGACGCGGCCTGTTTTTTGTTTCATGCCGGCTAGAAAGCGGCCCATCGTCTCGATTTCGGCTTTGAACGCGTTGCGGTCGAAAATTTGCGAGCCAATGTGGGCGTGAAAGCCCTGGAAGCGCAAGTTCGGATTCGTTTCGACGCAGTCGATCATGGCCGCGATCGCGTCCGTCTCGTCTTTGAGTACGCCGAATTTGGAGTCGACATGCGCCGTGACGATGTATTCGTGGGTGTGCGCTTCCACGCCGGGGTTGACGCGAAGCAGCACGGTCGTCGGCTTGGAAACCGGCAGCGACGCCAGACGTCTGGCTTCCTGCGCGTTGTCGACGATGATCGTCCCAACGCCGTACTCGAGGGCGGCTTTCAGCTCGTCCAGGGTTTTGTTGTTGCCATGAAACACGATCCGCTCCATTGGAAAGCCGGCTTGCCTGGCGACGTAGAGCTCCTCGCCCGAGACGACGTCGAGGTCAATGCCGTAGCGGTCGGCCAGACGCGCCATCGCGGTGCAAAGAAACGCCTTGGAGGCGTAGACGATCGTCGTTTTGAACCGGTCGGAGCGAAAGGAGCGGATAAATTGCTCCAGCTTGTTTTCAAGGACGCCCTGGTCATAGACGTAAAGGGGGGTGCCGTATTGATCGGCGAGATCCTGGGCGCGGACGCCGCCGATGTACAAGGCGTTGTTTTTGATTTCTTCCATATCGTTCTCTTTCTCCTTCGAAAAAGCCAGCAGGCGCGAATCCTACTGGCATAAAGTAAATGACTATGACAATAAGATAGCACTCCTACCGGGGTAGACAGTCCAGCGGATGTTTTCCGCTGGCCCACCGCGCCGCCACGCCTGGCTTCGCAGTTCGGCAAAATCGCTCCCATCGCCTTTCAAACGCACGCCTGCTCAAGGGGATGGAGTCTTTTTTGCGCCTCTATCATTGGTATGATTTTAGCACACCGCCGTATGAAATCCAAGCGCATATTTTCAGAAAAGAATTGAAAATGTTTGAGCCCGGATAGAAACCGGCAAAAAGAATGTGATAGTATGGAACCGTGAAATTGCGAAAGGAAAAAACAAATGCTGGAAACTGTGAAAAAATATCGGCGGGATCTTCACCGGATCCCGGAACTGGAGCTGGATTTGCCGCTCACATGCAAATACGTCACCAGGCAGCTGCGCGGCCTGCACTGCCAAATCGAGCACCCGATTGAATCGAGCGTGGTCGCTTTTTTCGACGCCAAAAAGGAAAAGACGATCGCGTTTCGCTCCGACATGGACGCGCTGCCGGTCGAGGAAAAGACGGATGTCGAATTCAAGAGCCGGTTCGAAGGCCGCATGCACGCGTGCGGACACGACGGCCACATGGCGATGCTGCTAGGCTTCGCTTGCCAACTGGATACCTTTTTTGAGGATTTGGACTACAATGTCCTGCTGATTTTTCAGCCGGGCGAGGAAAGTCCGGGCGGCGCGAATCTGCTTTGCGAAAGCGGCCTCTTGGAGCGGTACCGGGTCGCGTGCGTGTTCGGGACCCATTTGTGGCCGATGATCCCGGAAGGGCAAGTGGCGACGCGCGTCAACGAGCTCATGGCCCGATCCAGTGAGGTAAATGTCACGATCGAAGGAAAATCGAGCCATGTCGCCAAATACAAAGACGGGCTGGACGCCATGGAGGCCGGCGCGAGGTATTTGCTGAAGTGCTATGAAATGGAAAAGATGTACCATCCCGACATTTACCGCCTGCTGCGCTTTGGAAAAATGGAGAGCGGAAACGTGCGCAACGTCGTGGCGTCCCACGCGCGTCTGGAAGGCACGCTGCGCGCGTTCCAGGACGATATTTACTGGGATTTGCGCAAAAACATGCACCATATCGCCGCGTATATCGAACGCAAATACCAGGTCAAGATCGAGCTCGAGTTTTCCCTTGGCTACCCGGCTGTCATGAACGACCCGGATCTGGTCAAGCAGGTCGTAGACATCGAGCGTTCGGTCCATTTGCTGCCCGAACCGGAAATGATTAGCGAGGATTTCGCCTACTATCAGCAGGAAGTGCCGGGCGTCTTCTTCTTTTTAGGAACGGGGACAGGTATTCCGCTGCACAACGCCTGCTTTGATTTCGACGAGAAAATCCTTCTGAAAGGCATCGACTTGTATACGAAAATCGTGAAAGAACTCCGGCTTTAAATTATGAAAGCGCTTCGATTTCGTCTATAATACAAATAGATGAAAAGAAGGAGAAAAAGAGAATGATTCAAAAAGTTGTCGTGGCTGGCGGAGGGGTTCTCGGCAGCCAGATCGCGTTTCAAAGCGCGTTCAAAGGAAAAGACGTGACGGTATGGCTTCGCAGCCCGGCCTCGATTGAGCGGGCGCGGCCCAAATTCGAACGGTTGCAGGCTGTTTATCTTTCCACGCTGGAGGTGCTGCGTCCGCTTTGCGGCAGCGAATCCGCGTATCCGCGCGGGCTGGTGGATGGCTTGCGCGATTTGCGGGCGGAAGACATCGACGCCTTGCAGGCGCGTGTTCAAAAGGCGGCCGAAAGCATTCGCTTCGAGCTGGATTTGGAGCGAGCGGTGCAGGACGCCGATTTGATCGTGGAATCCGTAGCGGAAGATCCGCGCTCCAAGCAGGCGTTTTACGAAAGCCTCCAGCCTTTTTTGAAAGAGGACGCGATCGTGGCGACGAATTCGTCGACGATGCTTCCTAGCGCGTTCGCCGAGGGCATGCGCGATCCGAGCCGGTATTTGGCTTTGCATTTTGCCAACTCGATTTGGCAAAACAACACCGCGGAAGTCATGGGACACGCGAAAACAGATCCGGCGGTGTTCGCGCAAGTGGCGGACTTCGCCCGCTCGATTGGAATGATCCCGCTTGAACTCAAAAAGGAGCAGCCGGGCTATATTTTGAATTCGATGCTCGTGCCGTTTTTGATGGCGGCCCAGTCTTTGCTTGTGAACGACGTGGCGGACGCGGAAACGATCGACAAGACGTGGGTGCTTGGGACCGGCGCGCCGTACGGCCCGTTCCGGATTTTGGATGTGGTCGGTCTGGATACCGCCTACAACATTACCAAAGCCATTCCGGGAACGGAAAAGATCGCGGCGATGCTCAAGGAAAAAATCGACGAGGGCAAGACGGGTGTCCAGGCCGGGGAAGGCTTTTACAAATACGAATGATTGGGCATCCTGTTTTATGTAAGACGGCAAGTGTGGCATACTAAAAACCATAAAGGAGATGTTCTACAATGGCAAAATATATTTGTGATGTTTGCGGATGGATCTATGACGAAGCGGCAGGATATCCGGAAGGCAATATCGCTCCAGGAACGACTTGGGCGGATGTGCCAGCGGACTTCGTTTGTCCGATCTGTTTAGTAGACAAGAGCCAGTTTTCGCTGGTCGAGGAATAAGAACACGATGGAGAGAAAGCCTGATTCGGCTTTTTCTTTTTCTTTCAAAAACGTTAGAAATTGTTAAGATTCATGACAGGCAACCTTTATTTTTTTAGCCTAAGATAAAACCAGGTGATACAGATGACAAAAAAAATCGTGGAAACTTCAACATGGATCGGAACGATCGGGATCGTGGTTCTGCTCGTGTATTTTTACACGCAAGGCTATTTTACAAACCCTGCGGCGCTGCAAACTCTTCTGGCCTCGACAGGCTGGCTGGCGCCGCTGATCTTTATCTTCATTCAAATCGTTCAAGTGGTGATTCCGATCATTCCCGGCAGCATCAGCTGCGCGATCGGCGTCATCGCGTTTGGACCGGCGCTCGGATTTTTATACAACTACGCCGGCCTCGTCATTGGCTCGATTATCGCGTTTTTGCTGGCGAGACGCTATGGCAAGTCGTTTATTCTTAAATTTGTCAACGAGGCCCAATACAATAAATACGTGGCGTGGCTGGACAAGGGGAAAAAGTTCGACTGGTTTTTCGCGGCGGCAATCTTTCTGCCGTGCGCGCCCGACGACGTGCTTTGCATGATCGCGGGGCTGACGAATATGTCACTGACAAAGTTCACGACCATTATCGTTCTTGGAAAGCCGCTGGCGCTTCTTGTGTACAGCACGTCGCTGACGGCGCTTCTTTCCATGCTCGGCTAGGCCGGGCCTTTTTTTTCGCCAACGTGCGGTCGATTTCGCTATAATGGAAAAAAAGGAAAGGGATAGACTATGAACGAGGAAAACAACTATATTGAAAGCCGCTATCCATCAAAGCGGTTGTGCGTGTTCGCACGAAACGGAATGGCGATTACCGGCAACGCGCTGGCGTCGTCGGCCGGGATCCGGATCTTGCAGGAAGGAGGAAACGCCATCGACGCGGCCATCGCGATGGCTTCGACGCTTTGCGTGGTGGAGCCGACAGCCAATGGGCTTGGCTCCGACAATTTCGCCCTGATTTGGCGCGAGGGACGGCTGCATGGCATGAATTCGTCGGGCAAGTCGCCCGGCCTGCTTTCCTTAGCGGCGATGCAAGCCAAACACGGCCCCATCCAAACGATGCCGGCTTCGGGATGGACGCCTGTCACGGTGCCTGGAGCCGTGGCGGGCTGGGTGGCGATGAGCGAGCGGTTTGGCCGGCTTCCGTTCGCCCAGGTGCTGGCCCCGGCCATCGAATACGCGAAAGACGGGTATCCGGTTGGCGCGCAAACCGCCCGGATGTGGAATTTGGCGCTTGCCAAAGCTAGGCGGGACTGGCGAAACGACGCCCAGTACGACGGCTATTTTGAAACGTTTGGCTATGAAGTCAAGGCGGGACAGTGGGTGAAGCTGCCGTCCATCGCTTCGGCGCTGGAGGCGATCGCCCAAACGCGAGGAGCGGCGTTTTACACGGGAACGCTGGCGAAGCGGCTTGAAGAGGAAAGCGTGCGGCATGGCGGATTTTTGCGGGCCTCGGATTTGGCGGCCCATGAAACGTTGTGGGTGGATCCGCTCTCGGTGCGCTATCGCGGCTATGACGTGTGGGAGCTGCCGCCCAACGGGCAGGGGATCACGGCGCTGATGGCGCTCAACACGTTGCGCTCGTTTCCGTGCGTGACGCGCGATGCCGACGCCATCCATTTGCATATCGAGGCCATCAAGCAGGCGTTCGTCCATTCCAAGGCGTACGTCAGCGACCCTTTGGCGATGAAGGTCCAAGCGGACGACTTGCTTTCGGAGGCGTTTGGAAAACGGTGTGCCGGCCAAATCAAGCCGGAAACGGCGCAGTCGTTTGGGGTGAGCGACCCGGCGCATTCGGGCACGGTGTATTTGTGCGCGGCCGATCGGGAAGGCAACATGGTGTCGATGATTCAATCCAACTACATGGGGTTTGGCAGCGGTATCGTCGTGGATGGGATTTCATTGCAAAACCGGGGCGCAGATTTTTCGCTGGAAAGCGGGCATGTCAACGTCGTGGCGCCGGGCAAGCGGACGTATCACACGATCATTCCGGGTTTTTTGTCCAAAGCGGGAAAGCCGGTCGCGGCGTTTGGCGTCATGGGCGGCTACATGCAGCCGCAGGGCCATGTGCAAGTGCTGACGAACCTGCTTGATTTCTCGATGCATCCCCAGGAGGCGCTGGATGCGCCGCGGTGGATGTGGAAGCAAGGCATGGAAGTGGCAGTGGAACCGGCGTTTGACGCAAAGGTCGTGGCGGCGCTTCAGGCCAAGGGCCACGAGATCGTGGTGGAGCCTGAATGCAGCGTGTTTGGGCGCGGGCAGATTTTGTGGCGGCTGGAAAACGGGGTGTATTGCGGGGCGTGCGAATCGCGGACCGATAGCAACATTGGATGCTATTGAGTGAATTATGTGATAGAATGGAACAAATGGGACAAACCAAGAGAGGAAATCAACATGAAATTATTAGCAACCGATTATGATGGAACTTTGCATTATGGAGAAGGGATCATGCAGGACGATTTGGACGCGATCCGTCAATGGAAGGAAGACGGGAACCTTTTTGTGATCGTGACCGGGCGTTCGATGCAGTCGATCGACGAACAAATCAAAAAATTCGGATTGCCTTGCGATTATGTCATCAGCAACAACGGCGGCATGGTGTTCGACGCGGCCGGAAAGGAAATGATGGCCAACTATTTGGACTATGTGACCGCGGTGGATATCATTTACGCGATGAAGGAAATGGACAACGTGGCCAGCTATGTCGTCAACGACGGCTTTTATCGCCACAAAATCGTCGTCGATCCAGGGGTGACGGATCACCGGTATCCGCATTTGCAGCCGGATTTGTCGGAAGAGGAAGTGCTGGATATGGGGAAATACGCCCAGCTTGTCGTTTCGATGTCGAGCGCGGACGCGGCATACGAGATGGCGGAGCAAATCAACCATTTCTTTGGCGCGATGGTGACGGCGTACGCCAACAACTGCGTCGTGGACGTCGTTCCCAAGGGCGTGTCCAAGAGCACTGGTCTGGATTTCGTGATCGAGTTTGCCCGGGTGGACGACCAGGACGTGTACGCGATTGGCGACTCGTACAACGACATCCCGATGCTGGAAAACGCGGCCAACAGCTACGCGATCGCGATGGCGCCGGAAGAAGTGCAAAACCAGGCGCTGGAAGTCGTGGACTCGATTCATAGCTTGCTGCATTCGATTGCTTAACCATTCATTCAAAACAGAATAGGGGGCGTGTGATGAAAGGATCATGGAAGGACATTTCGATCATCATCAAATTGATTTTGGATATCCTCGTGGTGTGGGGATTGATTTATTCCGGGTTGCGGATCATCCGCAACAATTCAAGGACGATTCAGATCTTTAAGGGAATCATCGTGATCATTTTGATCAAGGTGATCGCGGTCGTGCTTGGACTGCATACATTGAATTACTTGATCGACATCTTTTTGAACTGGGGCGTGGTCGCGGTGCTGATTTTGTTTCAGCCCGAGATCCGCTCCATGCTTGAGAAAGTGGGCAAGACGACGACGATCTTCAACATGAACGTATCGGAAGGGGAGTACGTGCACATGATCGACCAGCTCGTGGACGCTTGCGCGGCGATGTCGAAGCTGAAGACGGGCGCCCTGATCACGATTCAGCAGTCCCAGTCGCTGGAAGACTACATCGAGACGGGCATCAAAATGGATTCGGAAGTGTCGAGCGAGCTGATCAAGACGATTTTTCAGTACGGGACGCCGATGCACGACGGGGCGGTCATCATCCAGGGGGTGAAAATCGCTTGCGCGGCGGCGTACTTTCCGCCAACGACGAAAGATTTGCCAAGCAAGTACGGCGCCCGGCACCGGGCGGCGGTCGGCATTAGCGAGATCACGGATTCGATCACGATCATCGTCAGCGAGGAAACGGGCAACATTTCCGTGGCAATGCGCGGCCAGCTGACGCAATACAAGCCGGAAGGCTTGCAGCGGCTTTTGATGAACAAGCTCGTCGTCCCGGAAACGAAGACGACGCTGTTCGATCCGGTGCTGAAAACGGCGCGCTCGTTTTCGCTGAACCGGACGCGCAAAAGCGAGCCGGCGATCAAAAACGAGGACGAGCGGGTGAAGGCCGTGGAAATCGTCGATTTGTATTCGCATACAGGAGGAAAACGTCATGGATCGTAACGGGGCGAAAAGCTTTTTCGACAAATGCAGCCATTTGGCGGTGGCGGGGTTTTCCAAGCTGTCGAAGCTGTTCGACAAGATCATTTACCACAAGCGCAGCTCGGTCATCGTTTCGCTGCTCGTTTCGACGGGCATTTGCGTGGCGGTCAATTTTGACGATATCCGGTATACGTTTTTCAACAACGACTTGACGACGCTCAACGTGCCGGGCGTCGGCGTCGAGATCAAGGCGGATACCGAAACCTATGAAATCACGGGCGTGCCTTCGACGGTCGACTTGACGCTGACGGGCGATCCGGCCGACATCCAGTCGTTTCGAAATCAAAGCAACGCGGCGGTGGTGACGGCGGATTTGCGCAATTTTGGCGAAGGCGACAACGTCGCGACGCTGCAAGTGTCCAACGTGCCCAAGCAAATCGACGTGCAAGTCAATCCGTCGACGGTCGAGGTGGATTTGGTGCGCAAGCTGACGAAGTCGTTTCCGGTGGACGCGGAGCTGTTGATCGGGGTCGGCCAGAAAAAAAGCGATTTCGACAGCGTGACGCCGGCCCAGTCGTCGGTGCTCGTCAAGGCGACGCAGGAACAGCTGGATTCGATTCGCAAGGTGGAGGCCATTGTCGACACGACGGGCAAGACGACCGATTTTTCAATGAACGCGCCACTGGTGGCGTACGATTCGAATGGCGACAAGGTGAATGTCGAAATCAATCCGACGACGGTGGAAGTCGCTGTCAAGGTGAAAACAACCAATACCAACGAGAAGGAGTAGTAATATGGGAAAATATTTTGGGACCGACGGGGTCCGCGGCAAGGCGAATGAAGATTTGACGCTGGATATGGCGCTGCGGATCGGCCAGTATTTGGGCTGGTATTACGGAAAGGGAAAGCACGCGAAAATCCTGATTGGCAAGGATACCCGTCTTTCGGGCGACATGTTCGAACTGGCGCTGGCGGCGGGCGCGGCCAGCACGGGCGCGCAGGTGTATTTGCTGGGCGTATGTCCGACACCGGCTGTTTCGTATTTGGTCGGCAAGGAGCGCTTCGACTGCGGCATCATGGTGTCGGCGTCGCACAATCCGTACTATGACAACGGCATCAAGATCTTTGACCACCGCGGCCAGAAGATGGACGAGGACGTGCTGCTGCAAATCGAGGACTATATAGATCAAAAGAGCGATTTGGATTTGGCGACGGGCGACGCGATCGGCGAGTATATCGATTGGCAGGACGGCTTGGAAATTTACATGTCGTGGCTCAAGAGCATCGTTCCGGTCGATTTGAGCGGCATGCGGATTGCGGTGGATTTGGCGAATGGCTCGGCGACGAGCACGGCGGTTGAAACGCTTAGCTCGCTGGGCGCGACGGTGGAGGCCATCAGCAATTCGCCAAACGGGATCAATATCAACTTGAAGTGCGGCTCGACGCATCCGGAAGCGCTTGTGCGGATGATGAAGGAAAACGATTACGATTTGGGTCTTGCCTTTGACGGGGACGCCGATCGGCTGATTGCGGTCAACTCGGATGGCGAGCTGATTAACGGCGACTACATTTTGTACATTTGCGGCAAGCACTTGAAGGAGAAAAACCATTTGAACCGGAACATGGTCGTGACGACGGTGATGGCCAACCTGGGGTTGTACAAGGCGCTGGACGCGGCGAAGATCGACTATACCCAAACCGACGTGGGCGACAAGTACGTTTTTGAGGAAATGCAGAAAAACGACTATTATTTGGGTGGCGAGCAAAGCGGCCACATCATTTTCTATGAGCACGCGGTGACGGGTGACGGCTTGCTGACGGCGCTCAAGCTGCTGGAAACGATGAAGGAGTCGGGAAAAACGATTCAGGAGCTGTCGGAGGGCTTGTTCATTTATCCGCAGCTGCTGGAAAACGTGAAAGTCAAGGACAAGAAAGTCGTGCTTGACGACGAGGCGTTGAAAAAGGTGATCGAATCCGTCAACGAGGACTTGAATGGGGACGGACGGATCCTGGTGCGGCCAAGTGGAACGGAGCCGCTGATCCGGGTCATGGTCGAAGCCAAAACCGACGCGTTGTGCAAAGCGTATGTGGATCGCGTCGTCAACTATATTCAGGAACGAGGATTTTAACAGGAGAGAAAACTATGAAACGAGTAGTAAATATCGTGGAAGATGAAAGGGATATCAACAATTTGGTCGCGCAGTATTTGCGAAAAGACGGGTACGAGGTGCATTCGTACTACACGTATGAAGAGGCGAGCGCGCACGTTGGCGACGACGATGTCCACCTTTGGATCCTGGACATCATGCTGGACGACAAGTCGGGGTTCGACCTTCTTGAGTCGATTCGCCTGCAAGCTCCGGACATTCCGGTCATTTTCATGTCGGCAAGGGACAAGGAGTTTGATCGCATCATCGGGTTGGAGAAGGGCTGCGACGACTACATCACGAAGCCGTTTTCGCCAAAGGAAGTCGTTTTGCGGGTGAACAACATTATGAAGCGCGCCTACAAGGACAACAGCACCCGGATCTCGGTGGATGGATACGAGCTGGACGAGGTGCAGCGCAAGATTTACACGGACAACGTGGAGATCGAGCTGACGACCAAAGAGTTCGACTTGCTGATGATGTTCATCAAAAACAAGGGAATCGCCTTTTCACGGGACAAGATTTTGGAAAACGTGTGGGACGAGAACTACTTTGGCTCGGACCGGGTCGTGGACGACACGTTGCGTCGTTTGCGCAAAAAGCTGCCAAACCTCAATATCCATACGATTTACGGGTATGGATACCGGTTGGGATAGGCTATGCCAAATTCGATTGGAAAATACTTTAAGAAGCTGTCGCTGACGCAGCAGGTGCTGATGATCATTTTGCTGATGCTCATTTTTCTGGCGTTGTTCTTCACGTTTTTTATGAATAAAAACATCGAGGTGACGATTTCCAACCAAATGTACAGCGTCATGGATTCCAGGCAGAAGCCGATTATCAGCGCGCTGGAGGCGGACGAGCCGGTGGATTTTGAAAACCAGCTTTTTCAATATTTGTCGACGGATTCCATTCAGACCAACTGCTTGATCGAAGGCGATCAAATCAAGTTTTTAACGATTCCGGCGCATGAGTTTAAAACGATGGAGTTTTACGACTTTTTGATCACGCATGCCCGGGCGCTTGTCGCCTCCACGAGCCAGAACGAAAGTTATGGCACCATTCGCGTGGATGATGGCACGTATTATTATTTGATGGAAAAATGCGTTTCCAACGGGGAAAAAGTCGTGGTGGCCAGTTTTATGGACGACACGTACGCCAGCGAGTTTCGCTCTTCTTTGATCGACTCGACGGTGTATGTGACGGTGGTGGCGTTTTCGCTTATTTTGATGATTCTCATGCTTTGGGCGTTTTCGATCATTCATCCGCTCAACCAGATCCAGCTGTATATTTCGCAAATCAAGCAGGGCAAGGATGTCGAGCTGAATATCAACCGGGAAGACGAGATTGGCGACGTGGCGCACGAGCTGATTTCAATGAAGGAAGAGCTGACGAAGCAGGAAAAATCCAAAGAGGAAATGATTCACAACATTTCGCACGATTTGAAGACGCCGATCGCGACGATCAAGTCGTATTCGGAATCCATTAAAGACGGCATTTATCCGTACGGGGATTTGGAAAGCAGCGTGGATGTGATTTTGGACAACGCGCAGCGGCTCGAGGACAAGGTGCACAATTTGCTGTATTTGAACCGCGTGGAATATTTGATTACGTCGGATTGCGAAGGGGTCGTGACGAATATGAAAGAAGTGGTAGAGCAAGTGGTGCTCAATTCCGCGGTCATTGATCCGGATATCCGTCTGGAAACCGATGTGGAGGAAGTGTTCTTCGATGGATTGATCGAGGCGTGGCGGGTCGCGATTGAAAATATCATGGAGAACGCGTTCCGGTACGCGAAATCGTACATCAAGATCGTGGTGCGTGAAAACGATTTGCGCATTTACAACGACGGACCGAAAATGCCGGAAGACCGGATCGACACGTTGTTCAAGCCATACGAGAAAGGCGAGGGCGGCCGGTTCGGATTGGGGCTTTCCATCGTATCCAAAGTGACGAAGGCCAACAACTACCAGGTGAAGGGCTACAATACGGAGGATGGCGTATGTTTCCGTATTTACCGGGACAAACCGCATAAGCGGACGATAAAGAGAGGGAGAAAAGGATGATCAATATTGCGACGATTGGATCGGGTGTGATCGTGGATCGGATGATTGACGCGATCGCGCAAGTCAATGGTGTCAACTTGTATGCCGTGTATTCCCGAACCGAAGAGAAGGCGAACGCGTTTGCCGCCAGGCACAAGGCGGACAAAGCGTATTGGGATTTGGACGAAATGCTGCAAGATCCGGCGGTGGATGTGGTGTATGTGGCGAGTCCGAACTCGCTTCATTTTTCGCAGGCGAAGCGCGCGCTGGCGGCTGGAAAGCACGTGTTGCTTGAAAAGCCGTTTTGCGCGACGAAAAAGCAGGCGGAAGAGCTGTTCGCACTTGCCGAGCAAAACGGCGTGTTTCTCATGGAGGCGATTACGAACGTGCATACGCCCAATTTCAAGGCGGTGCAGGCCCACTTGCCGGCGATTGGCAATGTGAAGCTGGTGCAGTGCAATTTCTCGCAGTACTCCTCGCGCTATGACAAATACAAAAACAGACAGGTGACGAACGCGTTCGACTTGAAGTTCGAGGGTGGCGCGCTCATGGATATCAACGTGTACAATTTGCATTTTATGGTTGGATTGTTTGGTTGTCCGGATTCGCTGCATTATTTTATGAATATTGGCTACAACGGAATCGACACGAGCGGGGTTCTCGTGTTGGAGTATCCGGAATTTGTGGCGGTGTGCACGGGTGCCAAAGACAGCTCTTCCCCGTACAGCGTGTACATTCAAGGCGATGAAGGCACCATTCGGGTCGATCGGGCTAGCAGCGGGGTGTGCGAGCATGTCGATTTGCTGCTTCCAAAAGGCGATTCGATTGGAAAGACAGAGCGCGGCGAAATGACAAAAGAAATCGGCATCGACCAGGGATTCCATATGTTTTATGAGTTGAGCGATTTTGAGGCGATGATTCGCACGCGCGATACTCAAAGCTATGAAGCGAACAAAGCGCAGACTTTGCAGGTCATGGAATTGCTGGACGAGGCCAAGCGGCAGCGAAATCTTCGATTCGACACAAAAGAAGAGTTGTAAAAGCCAACGGCTTCTTGGAGAAATCATAAAAAAACGAATACGCATTTTCGACGATGGAAGGAGATCAACTTCTTCCATTTTTTTTTGCTTTTCAAAAGAAAAGAGAAGGCGTCGGCAACGGACGTCTTCTCTGCAATCAATTAAGAAAGGGAAGCACCTTTTGGCAAATGCTGGCGGAGTAGCCAAGCTGGGCGCAGGCGTTTTGGACGCTGCATCCAAGCTCGATCATTGTTTTCTGGGCGAGAATGACAAGGGTGGACAGCATTTCGCCGCTTTCCTGCGTTAAATCTTTCTTTTCCTGGCTCCAGGATTTCTTTTCCGCCAGAAACTGTTTTTTCCGCTTCTCTTCTTCCACGTTCTTCAATATGAGCGATTACACTGGACATCGTAACAACTCCTTTCTGTTCATAAAATTTAAACTGTTCAATAAATTGGTAGAGCGCTTTCTTCAAGTCGCCATCTTTCGAAAAGGCGGCCAGCGTCATTAGCGTTTCTTCCACGTTTTCCATCGACCACTCCGTGGGCGGGTCGTATGTCTTTCCTCCACTTTCTCGCATTTGTCTACAGTAATCCGCGACAAAGCGAAAGTCGCTATGGATCGACGCGATCTTTTCACGATCCCAACAAGCGATGTTTTCTATGTTTATTTTATAATCACTCAGGAAGGGTTGCAAGTATGGATAGGCGTCGTATCGAAACAACTGTCGAAAAGACTTTGGTTTCCAGACATAAGGACCATAATGAAGGGTAAAAATAACGCAAGGGATGAGACGCTTCAACGGAAAGTCGGGATCCTTGTTTTTGCACGTCGCGCGAATTTGGCGAATTTGCCACAAAAACATGGCCGCCATATAGCAGAAGATCCGAACCGGCATCAACCAATCCGAATGCGTCTGGTTTTCGAAACAAAAAAGAAAAGGGAGGTTGTGTTTCGAACCGAGAACGATTGCGCCTACATCATGATAAAGCGGATGAAGGCGACGATTGAAAAAAAAGTGCGCAGAGAAATCAAGATAGCGAATTTGTTCGGGCTGAATAACGTTTTTGTTGTCAAAAAGGAGGAGATTCACCAAGGAAGCGAATACAGCCGGAACACGCAAAAGATCTTTTTCACATAAATCTTTGTTGGGCATGAAAAGTTGGTTTCCTTTCGTTGGGTGGATAAAATTATTTGAAAAACCATCTAAATGGAATAAAAAAATAAATAGATGAATTGGCTTGAAACGTTTCTTCCAGATTATAACAATTCAATTCTGCAAAATCAAATTTAAAATACACCTTGAAAGAACTACGTCCAATACATTATCTTCAGGATAAACATGAAAAAAACATTGCGCGTCAACACAATGTTTTTTTTTTCGCAGAGTTCTATACTAAGCGAACATATTTTAGCACAAAAACTTCCATAAAATAAACCCGATTCTCACAAAATGTTATAGAAATAGAAAGAAATTTTGGTGAATTATCAAGTTATACTGACTATTTTACCGTATTATTTCTCTTTTTCGATTTATAAGCCGTCAAAATTCGAGTCAAAATCCACAAACTTTAAAAAGGTTTGCATTCCTTTTTCGCTTGTTTTCTTCTCTCTTTTTCACAAAAAAATCACAAAACGAATGGTTTGGAAAGAAAACGGAACCATGGTTTTCTGGAAAAATGAAGCGAATGATTTATTTTTTTGTACCAATAACGAATTGTGTCAAAAAAACACAATCAATTATTAAAAAAGTTTAAGCCGTCAAAATTCGAGTCAAACATTTGGAAAAGCGGAAAAAACGTTTTTCCTAAAGGAAATGGAGAAAGAGTTTCACAGAGTATAGAACTCTGCGAAAACGACAGAGATTCCATCACTGGCTTGAAAGGGCGAGGTGATGACAATGCGTAAAGAAGATTGGACCGGCCATCGCTTTGGAAGTCTAACCGTCATTCGAAAGACGGAAGAGAAAAAGCGGGGAAACACGCTATGGGCTTGCCGGTGCGATTGCGGAAAGACCATTTTACTGGAAGGGTACAAGATCCGGCGCGAACTCGTAAAGAGTTGCGGATGTTCAAGAAAGTATAAAAACACAAAAGACTTGAAGGGAAAGAAGATCGGCAAGCTGACCGTGCTGAAACGGCTCGATCAAAAGAAAGGATCTTGCTATTTGTGGAAATGCCAATGTGAATGCGGCAACGTCATTTTGGTGGCGACGAATCACTTGACTGGAAAAAATCCGACACGAAGCTGTGGCTGCGAGCGAAAGGGCGCGCAAGTCGATTTAAAGGGAAAGCGTTTTGGCAAACTGACAGCGATCCATCCAACGGATCGTCGCGATCATGGCAGCGTCGTCTGGGCTTGTCGGTGCGATTGTGGCAACGAAACGGAAGTGGCGGCCAATTTGCTGACAAGCGGAAATACGCGAAGCTGCGGCTGTTTGCAAACTGAAAAGGAAGGGCCAGGATCGTACATGCACTATATCGACCACACTTGTGTCGAGGTGCTTCGTTCCAAAACGGTACGGAAAGACAACTCGAGTGGATGCACGGGTGTGCGAAAACAAAAAGGAAAGTGGATCGCCCAAATCAATTTTCAGAAAGTGAAATATTATTTAGGCTCGTTTGAAACGAAAGAAGAAGCGATTCGGGTTCGAAAGAAAGCGGAAGGACTGCTTCACGACGGATTCGTCGCCTGTTTCGAACAATGGAAAAAGAAAGCGAACGAAGATCCGGCATGGGGAAAAAGCCATCCTCTCCACGTGCTTGTGGAAGGGAGCGGTCCCGAGGATTTTGAGCTGACAACAAATTAAACAAGGGATGAGATATGAAGCAAAAAGGGAATCAAAACAAGGAACGGACGGTTCCACCACTCGAATTGCTCGAGAAGGAACGTGACCGTCTTCGACATCATAAAAACTATCGTTCAACATTGCGCAGTACGGTGGGCGTGCTCATCGTCGTTTCCGCAATCGCCATCCTGGTCGCGACTTTATGGCTGCCAGTCCTCCGGATTTATGGAACGAGCATGACCCCCACTTTAAAGGCGGGCGATATCGTTCTCACATCCAAAGGAAGCAGCTTTAACACGGGCGACGTGGTGGCGTTCTACTACAACAATAAAATTCTCGTCAAACGCGTCATCGCCGGGCCAGGCGACTGGGTGTATATCGACGACGACGGCAACGTGTTCGTCAACGGCGAAGAGCTCGACGAGCCTTATGTCAAAGAAAAGGCGCTGGGAGAAACCGATCTCGAGTATCCGTATCAGGTACCCGAAAAGCGCTGGTTCGTCATGGGCGACCATCGCAGCGTATCGCTCGATTCCAGAACGAGAGCCATCGGCCCTGTCGCCGAGGAAATGATTGTAGGAAAGCTGAACATGAAAGTTTGGCCCTTGAACGAAATGGGAGGAATCTAGAAAGGAAACGGTTATGAAGGAAAATAAGAAAAAAAGATCCTGGAAACGGGTCGTGTCGATTCTAAGCGGTGTCGTCGTCTTTTGCACGACCTACGCCCTAATATTGCCAGCCGTGACGATGAGCAAGGAAACGTATTGCGGCAAGGAAGCGCATGTTCACACCGAAGCTTGCTATCGGTCGCAAACCCCGCTTTGTGGAAAAGAAGAGGGAGAACCAAACGAAGGCCATGTGCACGATGAAACGTGCTACGAGGAAGTAAGAAACCTCATTTGCGGTTTGGAAGAAAGCGAAACCCACATCCACACGGACGAATGCTATGAAACGACAACAACCCAAACGTGCGGCAAGGAGGAATCCGAACCAACCGAAGGCCATACGCATAGCGACGAGTGCTACAAGAGCGAAGAGCTCCAATGCGGCAAGGAAGAACATGAACACGAACATGAATGTTATTCGAACAAAGAAGACGTGGAAGATCCGAAAACATTGGTCCTATGTCAAGAAAACGGATAAAATAAATAGATTTTTTTATTTCCTGACTGCGCGCTTGGTAGTCTGACTCGAAAAATTTCTTCCGCTTCCTCTCTTGACACCGGGTCCCTTTTTCCCCTGAACCACTTTCTTTGCCATCACCCAATTTCTTGATCGTATACATTGGGTTCGATGGCCTCCCTAGCTTATCAGGGGAAAGCCCGCTGTAAAGAGTGCTTCAGAATTTTTTCTCTTTTCACGCTACTTCTTACGTTCTTGCTTGTGCCATTCCATTTCATAGTCATTGGGCGATTGGTATTCGCAATGACTGTGGATCCGGATCGTGTTGTACCAGCCTTCGATGTATTCCCACACGAGACGGGACGCATGCCGATAGTTTTGGATCTCGCATCGTCCTAGCCATTCTCGCTTGATCAATGAATGAAACGACTCGATACACGCGTTGTCGTACGGCGTGCCTTTTTGCGAATAACTCCGCTTCATCCCCCTGGTCATTTGTTGATACAATTCGCATGTATAGTGGATCCCGCGGTCTGTATGGATGATGAGCGGCTGGTCGATGTGACGTACAGTTTTCGCCATTTCGATGCATTCCAGCACTTCGGTCACTTCCAACGTTTTTGACAATTTCCACGCGATGATCTTCCGGGAATAGAGATCCATGACGCATGTCAGATACACGAATCCGGACAATCTCGTTCGGATGTAGGTGATGTCGCTACACCATACCGCATTCGGCTTTTCTGGTGAGAATTGTCTCTGCAATTCGTTTTTCAACTCGGTATGGAAACAGCTGTCCACGGTTGTTTTTACGCCTTTTTTGACCCATTGAGCCTGTATGTCCATCTCGCGCATATACAGCCCGACAGTACGCGGTGAGATCACGATCCCTTGTTTTTCGAGAACTTTTGCAATCTTGGGTGCTCCATAGTTCTGGTGACTCTCTTCATAAATATCTTTGATCTGTTTTTTCACTTCTTCTTTATGAAGCGCCTGTTGGCTTGGTTCTCTTTTTAGAAAATCGTAATACCCGGAGGTGGAGAGCTTTAAAAGATGCAGCACTCTGGACACGGAGAAGCGAACTCCGGCGTTGTGTTCCAGTGTGACAAGTTCATAGATGACTTGTGTTAATTTCCCAGAATGCTGATGGCTTTTTTTAGGATTTTCAAAGCCTCCTGCGTGTCACGCAATTCTCTTTGAAGCCGTATGTTTTCTTTTTCGGCTTCTGAAGAATAATGACCGGATCCTACAAATGGAACTTCGTGGTTTGGGTTGGCTTTGGCTTCGCGTTTCCAACGGGCCAAGGTGCTTTTTCCGACTTCCAAATGATCGGCGCATTGCTGGACGGTCATGTCAGGATGCGCGTAGACATAATCCACCGCGTTCTGTTTAAATTCGGCTGTAAATTGTTTTTTCTTGTTTGCCATAGATCTTTGCTTCCTTTCGTAGATAGTATAGTTCCATGACATAGGTTTGGTAAGTTAGACTCTCTATTCGGATTATCCTATTTATATTCTAACTTCACATGGGATGAAGCGTACAAAGATATCAACGATGAAAAAGACGCCAAAACAAGAATATTGACTGTCGCCAAAAACGAGTTGGGAACCAAGGAAAACAAAAACAACTTCGCAGTGGATGAAAACGATGAAGAACACCCATATACGAGATACGGCCATCTTTACGAAGACATGTACGGCGACTGGAACAACTATTTTACCGGCTACGTTTTGAAATACGCCAACGTCCAAATGAGCTATGACAAAGACGCAAGCAAATGGCAAAACAAAACCATCCACGACCAGAAAGAAGAAGGCGAGGAAGGAAACGTTGTATTCTTCCGAAACGACGAAGGCGAACTAAGAACCGGCATCGTCACCAGCATCGACGACTTAAAAAAGGAAATCCGAGTCATCGAAGGCGATGTGGAGGGGGAAGTAAAAGAGGAGCGAGTCAACAAGGACAAGGTGATCGCCTATCTAAACGACCAAATCGAGATCATAGAAGAGGACACACCGCTAGCAGGGGAAGAGCTGGAAAAGAAAGAAGAAAACAAAATCACCCAGACTGCCAAAGACGAAGCGGAAACGGTGGAAGTGACGGCTACGTATACGGAAGAAGCGAACATTCCGGAAGGCGCGCAGTTGACTGTCACCAAACTGGAAGATGCCGAAAATGGAAATCCACGATTTGATATTGGATTTTATGTAGGACAGGAAGAAGTGGAACCAAATGCCGAAGTGGAAATTTCCATCAAATACCTGGATGAAAAACTGGATGGTTCTGAAATCGTCGATTACATCCACTATAAGAAAGACGGCTCAACGGAAACGATCAGTTCAGATGTCAAAGCGTTGGAAGACGGTTCGGTTGAAACCACATTTAAAACCGATTCTTTCTCCGTATTTGAAGCAGAGATCATTGTCGGGGTAAAGAAAGTCGAAATTGAAGGCGCCGATGGTGAGGTGGAAATTGGAACGGAAGTCACTTTGACAGCCGATGCCAAGGGCTATAAGGAAGACGAGAAGCTTTACTATCAATGGCAGTTCAATCCGGTTGGTTATATAAACGGAGAGGAAAATTCTTTTGATGAAAATGAGCCTGAAGTAATAAGTGAAAGCGAAATATCGGAGAAAAATAAGACAAACGAGAAAGATTGGTATGATATCAAAGCTGAAACAAGCAAAAAGTATACATTTCAATTAACATATGAAAATCAAAACTATCTTTGGAGAGTAAAGGTTGATAATAAGAAAATTAAAGAAGATGATAGAGAATATGTTGAAAAAACCAATGTAGGTCCTGTTGGAGAAATGCAACTCATAAAGCCTAAGAAAGAGTTGGTAATGAACTGGTTCACTTCAGATGAGAAAGAAGAAACAGATTCAAAATCCGAAGAAAATGACAATAACACCTTAGTGGTATCAGAGGATATTGACCTTAATACTTTTGCTGTTAATAAAACTCCATATGCTACTTATTCTGGAAATTCAAATTCAGAAAGCTTAACTGATATTCCACATGACAAGACTATTGAACATCAAAAAAATGATGATTACAGATTGTATTTAGATTTTGGACCTACTGCAGGATCTAAGCCGATGGATTTGATTGTTATTATTGATGTTTCTGGAAGTATGGATGAGGAAGATCGGCTAGATAATGTTATAAAGACACTTGTGGGAGAAACCACCACAAAATGGTCAAGCGGGTACCGGACTCAACAGGCGTGTGAGGTAGCTCGAAAGAATACGGAAGGTTCTAGTGGTTCGTGCTTTGAAAATTATAATCATTGGTACTTTACAATTACTGAAACAACCAATGGTTCAGAGGGACTTATTAAACAATTTCTCACTTTAAATGAAGAAAATCGAATTTCATTCGGAACCTTTTCATCGAGTAGTGGAGAATACAATTTAAGAAATAGCGGTTGGTATCAAGGAGAAAATCAAATTGATGATGCAAATTCTTTTGTCTCTCCTTTAGAAGCTGATGGTGGAACAAATTATATTAATGGTTTGAAGCTTGCGGATCAAATGCTCGAAAGCGCAAATTCTAATCATACGAAACATGTATTATTTTTGACTGACGGTATGCCGACTGAGGCATATAAGTTATTGGATAATGATCTAAGCTGGCTTAATGGAACGATTAATGTTAGTGACCTTACAAAAGTTGGAGCTGGATATAGCGATAAGAACATACCTTCAGTTATGGATCATACGATAAGAGCTATAAAACATTTTCATCAGAAATATAGTGATGTGGATGTAACTACAATTGGATATGACTTGCCAAAAAATAATGATGAAGACTATGAGCCATTGTTAGCTAAAGGTGCTGGCGGCACAGTAAAGTATAAATATAATAAAAAAGAGAATTGGAATATTGATAATAACAATAAATATAATAATCTGACAGGATCAATCAATAGTGTAGAAGGTTTAGCTTGGGGACGAGGGCAGTATTTTAAGTATACGAGCAATATGAACTTCGAAGAACTTATCAAGCAATTTGAGTTAGCAATGCGTGGTCCAAGATGTACAGCTCTTATACTTTCAGATACATTATCAGATTATGTCGATTTTAATACTTCAGATGTGGATATTATGGTAAAAGCTATTCCTGGGGAAGGGCAAACAAGTAACAAAGAAGATGTGATATTCCACTACAAAGGAGCACCGACAGGACAAATTTCCTCTAATCAACAAGATGTTGTTGAGAAGATTATCAATGGAGATAAGACAGGAAAAAATAAAGAAAAAGATTATCATTTCGTTACTGAAATAAATCCAAAAGTTTCGATTAATGGAAAAAAGATTGAATTGACTTTTGATAATGATTGGGAACTAGATCCAACATATCGCTATGAACTTTCATTCAATATTCAAGTTACCAAAGACGCTTATATCGAATATGACAAAAATGATTATTTACATGTTGGCGATGAAAATAGTGATTATCGTGAAAATACCACTTCTTCTAACCAGCCTGGTTTTTACTCCAATATGTTAGGTAAAGTGCAAGAAAATAACGCAGCATTTTTATCTTTTGAATACAATAACGAATTATATACGACAGAAAATGGCGGTTTGCACAAATATCAAAAACCAGTCGTTCAAGTCCAGTTGAAAGAAGTAGAGATGGTGAAGACGGACGATAATGATTCATCACTTGCCAAGGCTGAATTTGATTTATATGTCGACGATGAGAGAACTCTGCAAATTCCCGGATCAACAGCAAAAGGATCAAAATATAACGCCGAGAAAGCGTATGTATCTGCTCAAAATGGAGAAATTTCATTTGGAGAATTGAAGAGCGGTACATATTACCTCGTAGAAACGAAAGCCCCGGATGGTTTTAATCTTCTTGCGAATACGTATAAGTTAGAAGTTACGACTCAAGGTGTTACGTATTATCAAGTGAAAGTTGAGAATGGGGGGGAAGTAATGGTTGGTGAGTCAAAAAAGGCTGTTCCAAAGGATGGTAAATACATTTTGAGAATTGCCAATGAACCAGGCCAATCTCTGCCAAACACCGGAGGAGCCGGGACAAAATTATTTACATTCAGCGGAGGAGCGATCATAGCTGCATCCAGCTTAATGTACGGATACAAAAAGAGGTCGAAAAGAAACAAGACTGGGAAAGGAGGAAAGTAACAAGTAAGGGGAGCCTCTGATCCTAGACCTCTTTCAAGGGGTTGTATTCGTGATATATACGATTCTTTCACGGTTTGTATGGGAAGAAAGTGAAGGAAGGAAAAAGATCTTTTTTCCTAGCTGACATGGAACAAAAGATTTAAAGATAAGAAAGGAAAACATAAATTATGAAATCTTTAAAGAAACTTTTATCTATCTTTGCGGCGTTCATGATGGTTGTCGGATTGACAGCGGCGAATGTGAAGGCGGAAGGAAATGCGTCTATTACAGTAGAAAATGCTACATTAGATAAGACTTATACGATTTATAAGCTCTTGGATAAAGATGCAAACACAAATTATTATTATACAGAAAATGAAACTACGGCTAATTTATTTAAAAATGCAAAATCTGGACAAAAGAGTTTATTTACTGTAGTGAAAGGTTCTGATAATAAATTTAACGTTTACGTTGCTGATGGAGTATCAAATAAGGAAGTAATCGACTGGGTAAAAGAAAATATTAATAGTTTTACACCAGGTGAAACAAAGACTGCAACTTCTGCGACAGTAACATTTGAAAAATTAGATCCAGGTTATTACTATATTACAACTAATAATGGAGCTGCAGTTACAATTGATTCAGTAAGTACTACCGAAGTCGTAAAAGATAAGAATCCTAATGATCCTACTATTCCAAATCAACCAAAGAAAATTTTAGTAAATGGAGAAGAAGTTTTAGCCACTTCGGATCAAATTGGAAAAACTGTTAGTTATCAAATTAAATTTACAGCAACGAACTTTAGACAAGTGAAAAATGCAGACGGGACTTTAGCTACTGAAACCGATGGAACTCCTAAATATGAATCTGTTACAAAATATGTTGTAACAGATACTCCAACTGGATTATCAATTAATACGAATAGTGTAGCAATTACTGTGGCAGGTGTAGAATTGGCATCAAATGCATTTACTGCAGCCAAAGTTGGTGATGGCGTTGAGATTACAATTCCTTGGGTAAATGGGGATGCTCATATCTATGGGTCGCCAGCTGATGTAGTAATCACTTATACTGCAACATTGACTGCTCTTACAGGTACTAACAGCGCAACTGTAAAAATCAATGATGATACAACAGGTGGCGGAAATGAGACAAATGTTAAAACAGTAGATGCCACGATTAATAAAGTTGATAAAGACAATAATCAACTAACTGGTGCAGAATTTAAAGTTTATGAAGCAGATGAAACAACCTTAATTAAGTTTACGAAAGATACTGATGGAAATTATGTTGTAAATCCTAGTGGAGATATTGATACTTTAACAAATTTAGGAGTAGCAACAATTAAAGGTTTAAAAGCAGAGACTACATATTATTTAGAGGAGACTAAAGCGCCAGCTGGTTATAACATTCTGAAAGACAAGAAGCCATTTACCACAAATGCTGTTGATACAACTGCTGTTTCTGTTTTTGTAGAAAATTTACAAGGATCGGAACTCCCATCCACAGGTGGTATGGGTACGACGATGCTCTACGTAGCTGGTGCGATCCTCATGGTAGGTGCCGCAGTCATCTTCGTAACGAACAAGAGAATGAAACACGAATAAGAAAATTGATAAATATTGATTTTCTTAGATTGAGCTTTGCTCATTGAAAAAAGAAAGAATGCTGCTGAATCATTGATTCAGCAGCAGGGAGAGCTCTACATGAAAAAATTTATGAAAAAGAATTGGTCCACAGTTCTGCTTGTCATGATGTTCACGGTAGGGCTGTCCCTGCTGTTGTATCCAACGGTAGCGGACTGGTGGAATCAGTTTCACTCATCAAGAGTAATTGATAATTATAGTCAGATAGTGACAACAATGTCGGATGAAGAATATGAAAAGTATCTTTCCGACGCGCGTGCCTACAACACGTCGCTGTTGTCCGAACCCAACCGGTTCCATCCTTCGGACGCTTTGCATGCCGAATATGAATCGGTACTGGATGTGGCCGGGGACGGCATCATGGGCGTTGTCAAGATTCCCTCGTTGCGGGTGAATCTTCCCATCTATCATGGGGTGGAGGAGTCGACGTTGCAGGACGCCATCGGCCATATCGAAGGGTCTTCGCTGCCCATTGGCGGTGAAAGTACTCATACCATCGTATCCGGGCATCGAGGCTTGCCCTCGGCCAAGCTGTTTACCGATCTGGACCAGATGGAAGTGGGGGACTACTTCATGTTTGTCGTGTTGGACGATACGTACACGTATCAGGTGGATCAGATCAAAATCGTGGAACCTAACGATTTCACGTATTTGCAGATCGAAGAGGGGAAAGATCTGGCGACGTTGCAAACGTGCACGCCCTATGGAATCAACACCCATCGTCTGCTTGTGCGCGGGCATCGTGTCGACAATTTGCCGGACGACTTCGTAAACGCCAGATCGGAAGCGGTTTTGCTGAACCGCAACGTGGTCGCCATCTTTGTCGGGGTGTTCCTCTTTGTGGCGCTGGGCATGGGATGGATCGTGAAAAATATCGTGAAAAAGAGAGTGGAAAGAAAGGATAAAGGAGTATGAAAAGGAAGAAATTAGGCTGGATCATTGGTTTGGCGGCGCTTGTGTTCGCGCTCGGGCTGCCCGCTATCTCGCGAACGCTCGCCGTGGACTTGAAGGAAACGTGTTCGCTGTCGTTTTCGCCACTGCCCGAATACGCGGACGATCTGGAATCCGCCGACGTGGTAGTGGACGTGTTCAAAGTCGCTTCGGCCATCGAGGATCCGGGCGTCGACTCGTATTCGTTCGAGGCGACCGAAACGTTTGAAGCGCTGGCGCCCGCGTTGAAAAACCTGGCGACAGTCGACTACATGGCCTTGTCGCAGCAAGCCGGACAAATCGTAGCGCAGTCAAAACCGGAACCCGTCGCGACCGTTTCGGTGCTGGACAAAGCCCGCTTGGAACCGGGCCTGTATTTAACGATGCCGCGACGCGCCGACATGACGCTGGCCGACTCGCTCGAACAGACGATGATCGGCTCGACAGACGGAACGGAAAAAGTCCTTTCGTTTGTGAATACGAGCCAGTACAAATACACGTTTAACCCTTCGCTGGTGGCTTTGCCATCGCGCATGGACGAGAATGGAGAAAACAACACGGCCAACGAAACGGATTGGCAGTATGACTTTACGATGACGCTCAAAGCGTCCCGGGAACCGCGCGAGGACGGTCGTATTGTCATCCACAAGCAGGTGGACGCGCTGGGCGGCTTCGCCCCGGCCATGTTCGTCTTTGAAATCACCGCCGAGTACGATGGGGAAGTCGTGTACTCGGGTGTCGAACAGCTCGTGCTGACCGATACGACGTCGGGAACAATCGAAGTGGACAACATTCCAGTCGGCTCCGTCGTGACGGTCGAGGAAGTGTATACCGGCGCTTCCTACACGCTCGTTTCCGGAAGCCCTTCGCAAGAGCTGGCGGATGGCGATGTGGAACTGACGTTTGACTTTGTGAACGCCCTGGTTCCCAACAACAACCATGGCACAAGCGTGAACAACACGTTTACGAGAAACGGCGAAAGCTGGGACGTGAACCAGCGATACAGCCGGGAGGGTGAATGAGTATGAAGAAGAAATGGATGATCTTTTCTCTGGCGCTCGCCTTGCTTGGCGCTTCAAGCGTGGGAACGGCCTACGCCTACTTTACGACCAACGCGCGCGCGGATGGCGAATACGGCATTGAACTGGGCAACGATACCGACATTACCGAGGACGTGGACGATTTGACAAAGTCGATCGCGGTGCGCAACAACGAAAATTCGCAAGCGGTGTTCGTACGGGTCAAGCTGTTTTATCCAGGCGAGGACGGCTCGCCGGTTTCGCAAGTGTTCGTGGAAGGCGAGGACGGCTGGGAAGTGCCGGCCCGCGCGGATGGCTTTTACTACTACGCGCCCATCGTGGAGCCGGGCGAGACGACCACGACGCTGCGCGCCTCGATCCAGGTCAAGGGAGATTTCGAGGCGGATTCGTTCAACGTGATCGTCGTCGCGGAATCGGCGCCGGTCATTTACGATGAAAACGGACAAGTCGTGCCGGATCCAAACGCGTGGGCTTAGAGAGGGAATCGAAGATGAAGAAGTTCAAACAATTTTTATCGAGACCAATCGTGATCGCGCTGCTGTTTGTCATGGCGCTCGGCCTGCTTCTAGGCACGGGAATCGAAGGGACGCGAGCCGTTTTGAACGAAACGTCCTCGCCGTTCCACGCGACGATGAACGTGTCGAGCATCGACGTGGCGCTGCTGGAAAACAAAAATCCGGTGGCGGAGAATGGCTACAATAATAATTCGCCAGAAGGTGAATTGAAACTGCCGGCCGTGAAGGCGGACAAGAAGCTGAAGCTAGGCTACGCTTATCCGGAACAAATCGCGGTGCGAAACATCGGCTCGATTCCGCAATTCGTGCGGGTGACGATTACGAAATACTGGACAGACGAACAAGGAAAACGGGTGGATTTGAAACCGGAATACATCGAGCTGGAAGGCTTGGGCGCTGGATGGATGAAAGACCCGGACGCCTCGACGCCAGAGCGGGAAGTGTATTACTATTCGAGCGTGCTTGCGCCCAATGTTTCGACGACCAATTTGACGGAAACCATTCGGATCCATCCGGATGTGATGAAGCACAAAAGCGACACGGCGTACGACTACGACGATTTGAAGTTCCATTTGGAAGCGAAAGTGGACGCGGTGCAAAACCGGCACGCCGAAGAGGCGATCAAGAGCGCCTGGGGCGTGAGCGTGTCGGGCGACGAGAACACGATCGCGCTCGACTAGGAAGGAGAAAGGGATGAAGAAAAAGATAGGAAATCTGCTTTTGATGGCCGGACTCGTTTCTTCCTTGACGCTTCCGGTGATGGCGAAAGATTTGAGCGGAACGGTCACGTTCACAAAGAACGAGGAAATGGACTACAACGATCCGGATAAGAAACTGCTGGGAAATATCGCCGACATGCAGCCGGGCGACTCGACCACGATCCAGATGCGGGTGGTGAACGACTTTTCCAAGCCGACCAACTGGTATTTGAGCAACGAGGTCGTGCAGTCTTTGCAGGAGGCGGACGCGGAACGGACACTGGGCGGCGGCTATGAATACCGTCTGACGTACGAAGGACCGACCGGCTCGCGGACGTTGTATGAAAGCAAGTCGTTGGGCGGGCAGGGACAGGCCGGCCTGATGGAAGCGGCCGAAGGGCTGGAGGACTATGTGTTCCTGGATACCCTCAACAACAACCAGTCTGGGGTCGTGTCGCTGGAAATCGCTTTGGATGGCGAGACGCAAGGAAACGACTACCAGGAAACGATGGCGGAAGTGGCGATGCAGTTCGCGACCGAGGTGAGCGATACGGAACCGAAGCGGGAAGCGGACCGGGTGATCCACACGACGAAGAAAAACCGGATCGTAAACACGTCGACGTTGACGAACCGGCTGCCGTGGCTTTTGGTGAGCGGCATCAGCGGCGCGCTCTTGCTGATTCTCGCCTTGTTTGGCATCAAAGAGAGAAAGAAGGAGGAGGACTAGCATGAAAAAGAGGAAACTTTTTGGCGCGCTTCTGCTTTCTTTTGGAATGATGGCCAGCCCGATCGTGGCGGAAGAAAACGAAGAGCCGTATTCGTATACGATTCGCATTTACCGGGGCAACCATGGGTATTTTAAAGACGATCCGAACCAGGAATACATGGAGCTGGAACTTGGCTATGGAGAGGCGCTTCCTTCCTTGAACGCGCAGGATTTGATCGCGACTAGCGGGGAGAGCGGGAAGCCGTACATTCCGGGCACGATCAAGGTGAGCGGCGAGGATTTGTTGAGCGACACCGTGTATTTGGGTGGCAGTCCGGTGACGGCCGATCAGGACTACGTGGTCACATACAACTTGCTTTTGGATCCAGTGGAGTACACGATCAACTACATGGATACGCGAACAAGACAGCCAATCGCGGGAATGGAGCCCTCAAAGTATACGGGCAACTTGAACGAGCAGGTCGTCATGTCGTTTCCGTACATTGAAGGATATTCCCCGCAAGCGAGAAACGCGCGGTTCACGCTGGAAGAAGGAAAAAGCCACAACTTCAACTTCTGGTACGAGCCAATCGAGGCGCCGGGCACGATTCCAGGCAATACGACAACGGTGACCGACACGGAAACGGAAACTGTGACAGAACCGGGTACGACCCCGGCCACGACGCCAGAAACGACGCCAGGCACGGAGGAAGGTCCAACGCCAGCGCCAACACCGGGCGGCGAGGACGCGACGACTCCGCCGGCAGGCGATGAAACGGACAACCCGACCGGACCGCAGGATATCGTGGACATTGAGGATGACAACGTGCCGTTGGCCGGACCGGAAGAAAACGAAAATGGCGACGCTTCGAAGTCGTTCTTGTCGATGCCGGCCCTGTTGGGAATGGGCGCTTTGGCGCTGTTGCTGATTGGCGGCATTGTGTATGGCGTGATGAAAAAGAAAAAAGAAGCGTAAGGAAAAAAAGGGGCAACCAAAATCTTTAGGGGTTTCCCAAGAAATTTTGGGGGCAATTTTGGGGTCTAAGCCACTTTCGTAAAAAAAGAAGTCTAGACCCCTAAATAATTTGGATACCCAAAAAAGACAGCACGAGAGAGTTGCTGTTTTTTTTTGTCAAGCGTAGCCGTATCGTTTTCTAAAGAGAAAGCAGCAAGCGCTCGAGAGAATAAAAGCGGCCCCTTCCGCGAGCGGCAGGGCGGACCAGATTCCGTTGATTCCCAAAATTTCTGGCAAAAGCACGATCGCGCCGGCAAGAAAGACGAAGGTGCGCAAAAAAGAGAGAAAGGCGGAAATGGCGCCGTTGGACAAGGCGGTAAACATGGACGAAACGAAAAGGTTGAAGCCGCAAAACAGAAAGCTGATCGCGAAAATCGGAAAGCCTTGTTTTGTGATTTGATATACAGAAGACGTCGAAGGAGCGAAGAGTCCAATCAAATCCGCGCCTTTCCAGCGGGCGAGAACGAAAATCGCGATGGACGTCCATGCGATGAAACGTACACTCAACGCGAACACCCGTTTTTGCTGGCGGGTGTTTTTCTCGCCCAAATTGTAGCCAATGATGGGCGCGACGCCAATCGAATAGCCGATAAAAACGGTGTTGAGCAAAAACTGCGAATAGATCAGGATCGTGATGGCGGCGACACCCTCCTCGTTTGCGAAAATGAGCATAGCGCGGTTGAACAAAAAGGTCGTCACGGCGCTGGAAACTTGCGAAACCATTTCGGAAGAGCCGTTCCATAAGCTCTGGATGACGACGCGCACGTTCCATGCTGGCCGAGTAAAAAAGAGCGGGCCGCGCTTTTTGGAAAAAAAGACAAGACCGCCGATTGTGCCAATCGAATAGCCGATGCCTGTGCCGAGTGCCGCGCCTTGAATTCCCATATGGAAGCGCGTCATGAATAAAACATCCAAAACCAGATTGGCGAGTCCGGCGAAAACCGACAGGCCGAATCCGAGGCCGGGCTTTCCGGCGGTCACAAACAAATTGGAAAAGATGGTTTGCAGCAGCTGGGCGGGAACGAACAGGAAAACGATTTCCAAATACGCTTTGGCGTATGGAAAAAGGCGTTGGCTCGCGCCCAGAAAAGTCACAATCGAGTCGATCCATACAAGGCCGGCTCCGAAAAGCGCAAGACCAAGCAGGGCGCCGTACAGCACGAGCAAGGTGAAGTTTTCTCTGGCCGCTCTTTCCTGGCCGGCTCCCAGGTTTCGCGATACGATGGCGTTGGCGCCGGTCGCGATCATTGTCCCAAGCCCTACGGTTAGATTCACAACCGGGCAGACGATGTTGATGGCGGACAACGCGTCCGTATTGACGAAGCGGGCGACAAAGATCGTATCGGCTAAAGTGTACAATCCCATCGAGAGCATCATGATGATTGTCGGAAAGGCGAATCGGAGCAAGGCGGACGCCGTCCAGTTTCGCTCAAATGGATTCTCAGCCATTTTTTGACTCCGTGGGCGCGACTTGAAGAAGCATGCGCTGGGTTGGATAACCAAATTCGACGAGAAGCTCTGAGGCGGTAAATCCAAGCTGCTCATACGCTTTCCGTTGGCCTGGATCCGCCTTGTCGTTGGCGCGAAACGTGGAAATTTTAATGGTTGGGCCAAGCACGCGGTTTCGAATCAAAAAGTCGAGAAAGATCGCGGCGATTTGACGATAGGAATACTGGGGGTGGATGGCAAGAAACTCGATGGTCGCGGCTGGTTGAGAAAAAACAAGCGCGCCGATGAGATGGGTCTGGTCGCGGATCACGATCGCGCGATGTTGCCGAATCGCGACTTGGATTTGTTTTCGATGGCTGTTTTCCTCCAAACCAGGAAATCCGCTGACCGTTTGGGCGCTAAGCGCCATCCAGTCATCCAGGTCGGTCAAACTCGCCCAGGCAAGGGAGAGATTGGCGGGCTGTGGAAGGATGACGCCTGTGAATTTCCATTGGAGCGGATAAAACGCGTTGTTTTTCCGAAAGGCGCGGGGCGTTTGTTTATACATGCCTTTGAAAGCGGAAGTAAACGCCTGCTGGCTTTGATAGCCGGCCTCCAGAGCGATTTCCAAAATCGGTTTTTGGGTGTGGACAAGCTGTTGGGCGGCTTGGGTCAGCCGTCTTCGTAAAATGTAGTCGTGAATCGGCAAGCCGGTCAACGAGGTGAACACATGATGGAAATGGTGTTTTGAATAGCCGGCCGTTTGGGCGAGCGTTTCTAAATCAAGCCGTTTGTCAAGGTGGCTTTCCATGGCGTTGATGACCGTCTGCATCGTCTGGATTTGATAACTATTCATAAGAACCTCCTTTTTTTCTATTGTCGCAAATTGGCGCTTTCTTTTTTTCATGCATGTTGCGAAAAGTAAAAAAGGAAATCCACCGATTTCCTGCGATTTATTTTGTTTTTTGAAAGACGTAAAGACGCGAATTGGAACGTTCCGGGCAAAAAGCGAAATTTTGCCGGTCGAAATGGCGGATGTCCTCGACGCGCTCGATGTTTTTTTCCGCCATGTAGCGAACCATTTCCCCGCGCGCCATTTTGACGTAGACGCCTTTTTCCTTGCCGTCCACGTCAAGAAAACGGACGTCGATGAGCGGTTTGTAGGGGCGGATGCATTTGGCGTATTCCTCGCTGGCTAAATTGAGGATGATTTCGTCGTCCAGCGCTTGGGCCAGCGCGTCTTTCCAAAAATCATAAAGCGAGAATGGAAAGAAGGGGAGCTTGGTTTGCATTTCAAGCCGGTACCCTTCGATTTGATCAAGGGGGCGCAAAACGCCATACAAGCCGGAAAGGATGCGCAGGTGGTTTTCCACATATTCGATTTCCCGATCGGTGAAGACGCCAGGCGCCATGTATTGGAAGGCGATGCCTGAATAAGAGAGAAGGGCACATCCGCGCGCGGAATGGCCGGTATGGAACAAGTCGTAAACTTTTCCGGCCATTTTATCGCTGACCTTCATTGTTTTTTTCAAGGTGTCAAAATCAAGCGCGCTTAGTTTTTCGCGTAAAAGTTCGCTTTCCTTTAAAAAAGCGGGCGTAGTGTAAGGAATATAGAAGTCGTCTTTAAACTTCATTTGTTTTGTAGGAGAAACAATAATTTTCATAGACGTATTGTACCATATTCTTTCGATGGAAAATGGGTTTTGCGGATTTTGGCTAAGCGATTTATCTTGTGAAAAACATCGCGACCGGGTGATCGCGATGTTTGCGGGTCCTGCTATCGGGCTTTGAAAAAGGCTTCAACCTGGGCGCTGGTTTGTCCCGTGACTTCGGCGATGGAAGGACAATCCATGCCCTTGGCATATAAATTGCGCATGATGGTTTCCCGTTCTTCTGTCCGACCTTCTGCTCGGCCCTCTGCCCGTCCTTCGGCGCGCCCTTGTCTACGTCCCTTGTTCTCGGATTTTCTTTCAAATTCTCTCATGATCTCACACATGGCATTCACTCCTTCCGGTTCCTTTTTAAAATACGATACGGCTTCTCTAAGCTCATCATAAAACATGTCATCCGGGTTTGTACACTAGAAGATTTTCATCAAAAAGCATCATGACGTATGCCATGATGCCTGCTTGTTACGCGGTTTGTTGCGTCTTAAAAAACAATTTTACTTTTGATAGCGATTGATTGGTGATTCGCGCGATCCTTTCGTAGGACATGCCTTCTTCACGCAAATTGCGCATAATGGCTTCCGTGCGCTTCTTTGCCTTTTTACGTTCCTCGGCACGTCCCTTGTTCTCGGATTTTCTCTCAAATTCTCTCATGATTTCACACATGGTATTCACTCCTTCCGGTTCTTTTTTAAAATACGATACGGCTTCTCTAAGCTCATCATAAAACATGTCGTCCGGGTTTGTACAGTGGAAATCATGCATCAGCTTTCCCAATGCGTCCTTTCCCTGATACTGCCCGTTGACGATGCGGATGTGACCACCCGTCTTCAGCTTTTGCCTGCTCCTGTCCTCACGCCACTGATAGTTGTAAAATGGCTCGTTTTGCTTGAGAAAGTCTTTCCTTGTCAAAAAGATCTCTTGCAGTTTTTTGTGTTTTTGTCCCGACTTCAAGCCCTGGGCGACGAGCACGCTCAAATTGTGAAACGCGCGCTTGCCAATGGATTGAAGCGTGTTCTCTATTTCGATGTTGTAGACATTACCATACTGGTCGATGATGAACAAATCATAGCGGTCGTTTCGAAAAAAACGGAAATCCCTTTTTGACTTCCAGACCCCATTCAACGACGATCAAATCCTTTTTTCCGGTCACGATGCGGGCGAGCAGCTGCACGGCTTTTCTATTGCGGGAAAAGACGGCGTGCATGAAAAAGTCGCTAAACAAGGTGAAGCGCTCAAGCATGGACAAATACTGGATGTTGGTTGTGTTTGTCAAATTTTTACCTCCTACCTTTTATATACGTTTGGAAAAGGGAAAAGAGGACAAAAAAATTGAAAAAAATAAATTTTCACATCTTTTGGAAAAATCCGGCTTTTTCATCCCATCCGTAAAGACGATCCACAGCCTGCAACAAAGCCGTACGATGCGACACACATACAATGATTTTTTCGTGTTTGCGCTTTTGCAGACCTTCCCATACGATCGCTTCGCTGCGCGAATCCATAGCCGACGTCGGCTCGTCAAGCAGCAGCACTTGCGCGTCGCAAACAAGAGCCTGCATAAAAGCGACTTTTTGACGCTCGCCACCCGACAAGTTGGAACCGCCTTCTTCCAGCATCTTGCCAAAATCGACATCGTCCCATCCGACTTGGGTGGCTAATTGGCGCAGCTCCGCATTGGAAAGCGCGCGGTTCGCGACGATCTCGACGTTTTCTTGAATCGTTTTGCGAAAGAGCACCGGCTGTTGAGGAAACAGCCGAACACGCTGTCTTCGCAAAGCAAATGGAAGCGCATGTGCCGAAACGCCATCAAAAAGGATTTGCCCTTCGTCTGGCTCGCGCAGGCCTTGAATCAAGGTGAGCAAAGTCGATTTTCCCGAACCGGAGGGCGCCTGAATTCCGATCAGCTCACCTTGTTTTGCGCGGATATTCACATTGCGCAAAATTCGATGATTGCCAACCACAAATCCAACACGACGCAGTTCAAGATACCGGATTTTGCTTTCTTTTTCACCGGGAAGATCTTCGATCCACGCGATGGAGTGAAGGTCTTCGACCGTATCGAGCACCCGCTTTCCGTGCACCGCCGCCTTTTCCAGCTCGTTGCGCATCGTGCCCAGATTGGCGAACAAGTTGTTGACAAACGGCTGCAAGGCTCCCACCAGAACGACCGATCCGACCGGAAAGGACGGAAGCCGCCACGCCAGAATGAGGGTCGTTATAAGCAGGAACAACTCGCCTGTCATGGGCAAAATCCGCAGTCCGGTTTCCAGCCAGGCCAGTTGATTGGAAGTTTCTTCAATAATTTGATTGCGCTGGTCGAATCCTTTTCGCTTGTCTTTTTTCAAGTCAATTTTTTTCACCGTTTCCATGTTCCGGACGACATCCAAAAACAAGCCGTTCAAAACATCGTTGTCGTGCTGCAACGCGGCATGAAGCGTTCGAATCTTCTTTGTGAAGCGTGTCGTGATTCCCGACAGTCCAAAGCCAAGGACGATGGAAACGACAAGAACGCGCCATTCCAAACGCGCCAAAACGAGCAGGGCAGCCAAACCCGTCAGCACCGGTTCGAGAATCTTCAGGCCAAAGCCTTGAAAGAAAAATTCCGAAAGATTTTGGGCGCAGTCGCTGACGACGCGCGTCAATACATCTTCCTTCCTGCATTTTTTCTCGTTTGGATCGCGACGGTTCCACGCCTCGATCAACTTCCATTGCAGGCGGGCCGAAAGCTTTTCGCTCGCCAAAGCGTTCAAGCGATATCCAGCGACGACCGGGAGGCGCAGCAGGACGAGCGCGAAAAGGATTCCTGCGCAAATGGCGAGTGGAGGCCACGATTTGTTTAACGCCTCGTCGATCGCCATCGAAGTAAACCCGGAAACGAGCAAAGTCGATAAAAACCAGGGCAGGGACGTGATCGTCGCGCCCCATACCGAGCGCCACCACCATTTCGGACTTTCGCGAAGAAGAGAACGAAGAATGAACAAGGACTTACGCATGATCCGAATCCTCCTTTAGCATTCCGTTTTCAAAGACGAGCACCCGGTCATACAAGGACAGCCACTCCACATCGTGAAGAATGACAAGAAGGGTGAGGTCGGGTTGGGTTGTGAGCGTACGATGGATCTTGGCGGCCGTCTTTCGATCGAGCGCGCTTGTCGCCTCGTCCAGCAAAAGGACGTTTGTTCCTTCCAGCAGCGTCCTGACGAGCATGAGCCGCTGTTTCTCGCCACCCGACAAGTTTTTATCCAAAGGGTCGTTCAGCTTCGCACACAACGCGTTCAAACCGAGTTCGTTGAGCATGGTACGGATTTGTTCATCGGTTTTTTGATGACGGGGATCGACGTTGTTACGCAGCGTGTCGTGAAACAAAGCCGGATGCTGACTCACATAGCCGATCTTGTTTGGTTTCAGATCGCGCGCTTCGGTTTCAAACCACCGGATGGTTCCCGTATAGCGCGGATACAAACCGGCCAGTGTTCGCAAAAACGTCGTCTTGCCACTGCCGTTGCCGCCAACGATCGCGACCTTCTCACCAGGCTGGATCGTCAAATCCTCGATATGAAAACCGGGATTTCCATGGATGAAAGAATAATGCGCATTTTGGATGTCGAGCGCCGGCGTCCGCGATTGAAAATCCTCGGTTTGCGCCGGATCGGCCGGGGCGCTCCATAACGTGTCCAGATCATGCGCGTTGGCGATGATCGTCGGCAGGTTGCCCAAAATACCGTCCAGTCCTTTGAATTCCTGCGCGCTGATCGACCAAACGAACAACAGCGTAACGAATGTTTCGAGTGGTAGCTGATCCAACCGCACTTGCAGGACGCCAAGAGCGCATGGCAGCAGGATCGCCAGATCGTTGACGATCCGTCCCGGACTAAAGAAGAGCGCGAGCTTTTCCATAGCCGTTGAGAAGGCGCGGATAAAAACGTTGGAAGCGTCCACGAACCAGCGCTTCGTCGCTTTTTCCAGGCTAAAGATTTGAATCGCCTTCGTCGTGTCGAGAAGCTCGTGGACGCAGGCGTCGCGCGAATTGCGCGCCTCGATCATGTCGTCCATGAAAGCGCCACACTGGTTTCCGCCCCATATTTGCAGCCAGAGCATGAGCGCGCACAAGCCGCAAAACAAGAAAGTGAGGGAGGGGGAAAGCCAGACAGAAAAAAGCAATGTGATCGAGCCGACAAACATCCGGCGAAGCAGTTCCGGCAAAAACAAGCCGAGATTGTCGGCCAAATCGAACGTCGAGCCCTGGATCTTGTCGACGAGTTCGCCATACGATAACGCATGGAAGTACTCGAGATCCATGTCCATGAGCGCAGCCAGCACCAAAGAACGCAGACGGACGATCATCGTGTTGCGCGTCCTCGATCCAATCCAGTCGAGCGTTGTCTGCAAAGCGATGACGCCAATCTTGAGAAGGACAAGCAAGCCGATCGAGCCAAGGAAGGCGGAAAGACGGGCGTGGGTCAAGACCCGGTCGATCGCATCCGCGTAGAACACAGAGCAGCCAATACCGCCAAGTGCGATGAGCACCGACAACGCTGTCATGCCGATAAGGGCCTTTTGAACGCGCAATCGGGCGAGCACATCAAAAAGCGTGGCGATGTTTTGAAAAAATGATTGAATTTGTTTTGAGAGTTTCATTCCTTTTTGACCTTTCTATTTGAATGGGGAAGGTCAATGCTTCATAACGAAAAAAATCTTACGAAAAGAAAGAAGGAGACGCCATGAACGCATTGAACCGGTTTGTGCTGTTCAGTTTCATAGGAGCCTCCTTTCTATCCTTGGAATCAGGAACCGTCGAAAGACGGGTTACAACGTAACTATAGCATGAAAATGATGGGATGAAAATAGGAAATGTATTTTCAATGTTTTCATCCTGTGATATAACAAAAAAAGAAACAGGAGAATAGTATGGAAAAGATAGAGTGGAAAGACTTGCGCGTGGACGAAATCGAGTTCTGGCAGCCATGGCCCGCGCTGCTGCCCTTGTACGAAACGTTGCGGGACGCGCTCGCCGAGCGGTATCCCGATTTGCGCATCAAAGTGTCCAAAACGCAAATTTCATTTTACAACCGGCACATGTTCGCCATGGCTTCCGGTCCGTGGCGACGCAAAAAAGATTGGCCCCGGCAGTTCATGCTAGTGTCGTTTGGCTTGGCGCACCGGCTGGATTCGCCGCGCGTCGCGATGGCAAGCGAGCCTTATCCTTGCCGGTGGACGCATCACGTGCTCGTGGAGCGAAAGGAACAAATCAACGCGGAACTGCTGTCGTGGATCGACGAGGCGTATCGGCTTTCAGCGGAAAAATAAAGGAGGAAAAACAGATGGCATTTGACCAGGCAAAACAAGATTTGGAAGCGAAAGGACTCGGGGAGCAGATCCTCGTCCTCGACCAGTCCAGCGCCACCGTGCAGGAGGCGGCCGACGCGCTCGGATGCGAGCCCCGGCAAATCGCGAAGACGATGTCGTTTCTCGTCCAGGATGAACCGATCCTTGTCGTCATGGCGGGAGACGCTCGTGTCGACAATAAAAAATACAAGAATATCTTTCAACAAAAAGCGAAGATGATCCCGGGCGAGCTGGTGGAGTCGCTTGTCGGCCACGAGCCGGGCGGCGTGTGCCCGTTCGGGGCGAAGGAAGGCGTGCCCGTCTATTTCGATGTGTCGCTGCGCCGGTTTGAACGCGTCTATCCGGCGGCCGGAAACGACCACAGCGCGGTCGATCTTTCGCTGGAAGAATTTGTGGATTGCGTGCCGCCAGCCGGCTGGGTCGACATCGGAAAAGGATGGTGCGAATAAGGCGGAAAGCGTATAATGAAAGACGGATACAAGGAGTAAGGAGAGGAAATTTATGAGAAAAATGCCAGACATCGACGAGAAGAGACTCGTGGATTTGTTTGAAACGCTCGTCAACGTGCCAAGCGTCGTGGCGTACTATCCGGAAATCGACAAAAAGCTCGAGGAAATTTTCGCAAGGATGGGTTACGACGTCACGTACGACCACAAACATACGCTGTACGTCAAAGTGCCGGGAGCCGACCATTCGAAAACGATTTGTTTCGGGGCGCATCTGGACACGATCGGCATGATCGTCCGCCATGTGGAACCGAACGGCTGGATCGAAGTCCGCACGCTAGGCGGCGTTAATTTTCATTCATTGGAAGGAGAAAACGTGTATATCCATACGCGTTCGGGAAAAACCTATACCGGCATGGTCATCCACAAATCGCATTCCGTCCACGTCTTCGACGACGCCCGGGAAGCGCCGCGCGACATAGAAACGATGCGAATCCTGCTCGACGAGGATGTTCAGTCGGCCCAAGACGTGTACGATCTGGGCATCGACCACGGCGATTTGATATCCGTCGATCCCAAATGCGTCGTGACGCCAGCGGGCTTCATCAAATCCCGGCACATCGACGACAAGGCGTGCGTCGCCGCCCTCATCGAGGCGATGCGCCTTTTGAAAGAGGAAGGCATCACGCCGTCGTACGACACGTGGTTCGCGTTTCCAATCTACGAGGAAATCGGCCATGGCGGAGCGTATGTCCCGGACGTCGTGGACGAATATATCGCGCTGGACATCGGGCTGATCGGCCCGTACTACCATGGCACCGAAAAGAGTGTATGCATCGGCGCGGCCGACAATTTTTCGCCCTACGACTGGGAACTGACGACCAGGCTGTACGATTTGGCCAAGGCGTATGGCATCAACGCGTGTCTGGACGTGTACTACCACTTTGGCAGCGACGCCACCAGCGCGCTTAGAGCCGGCCACGATTTGAAAGCGGCCGTGTACGGCATGGGATGCATGAACAGCCACGGCTATGAGCGCACCCACATCGACGCCATCAAAGGAACGTGCGCCTTGACGCTGGCGTATTTGATGAACGAAGCGTGATTTTTTGGATAAAGCGGTTTTCCGCTTTATCCTTTTTTGATACGATGGAAAAAAGGGGAAGAGAAATGAATCGAAAAAAACTGAAAAAGAAATGGATCCTCGCTTTGAAAATCGGCGCGGGCAGCGCGCTGGCTATCTTTCTGGCCCATCTGTTTTCGCTGCAAAACGCGATGGGCGCCGGTACCATCACGCTGCTCACGCTGCTGACGACAAAACGCGGGACGATCAAACTGACAGCGCAGCGTCTGGCGACCTTTGTGGTCACCATCCTTTTGTGCTCGCTGATTTATCCGCTTCTCCATTCCGACTTCGTCGCGTTTGGTGTCGTCATCTTTTTTCTCGTGCTCGTCACGGAATTTACGAACACGCAGGCGACTTTGTCCGTCAACGCGCTCATCGCCATGCACTTCTTTACGACCACGACATACGACGCAGCGTTTTTGTGGAACGAAACCGTGTTGCTTTTGCTTGGAATCACTATCGCCATCGTGTTCAACATGTTCAACGACTACCGGGCCACGACGGTCGATCTCGTCCAAAAGGTGCGGGACACCGACACGAAAACGCTCGAACTGCTCGCGCAAATCGTCGACTATATGAAATCGCAAAAGACGCATACGCATTTATGGAAAGATCTCGCCAGTCTTGAAAACGAGCTGCAAGACTTTTTACGGGAAGCCATCGAGTTTCAGGACAACACGTTTTCAACCCATCCGCAGTATTTTGTCGAGTATTTCCATATGCGCATTCGTCAATACCATGTGCTTCACGCGCTGCATTATGAAATTCGCAAAATCCGGACGATGCCCGCCCAGGCGGCGATCATTCAGGAGTTTTTGGAAGTGTGCTGCATGAAAGTGTTCGAGCACGAAAAGCCCAGGCTCCAAATGGAAATTTTGTCCGAGATCTTTGCCGTGATGAAACGGGAGCCCATGCCCGAAACCCGGGAGGAATTTGAAAGCCGGGCGCTTTTATACCACATTTTAATGGACCTCGAAGATGTTTTGAACGCGAAGGAACAATTTATCGCCAGTCTGGATCCCAAAGCGCTGGCGCTGTACCGCTCGGACACGACAAAGCAGGTCATCCCTGTCGAAGAGGCGATGACAAAAGCGGTGTTTTAAAAGAGAACGGTGGCCCCTTTTGAAAGGAAGGGGCTTTTTTTGCAGGTTTCCGAAAAAAAAGATGCCCGAAGGCATCGGTTTCAAGCATAAAAAAAGACTTAGCAACGTCCTATTTTCGCAGGCGCGAAGCCAACTATCGTCGGCGCAGAAGAGCTTGACTTCTGTGTTCGGTATGAGAACAGGTATTTCCTCTTCGCTATCATCACTAAATCCTCTACTAATTTACACGAAACCAAACCAAAACGCAAGCTTTTTTTCAAAAAAGAAATCAGACATGCGCTGGCCGGCTAGGATTGCGAGTCGTGGCGGTCTTCTTTAATGTGCTCCAGCGCCACTTTCAGCACGGAATGAATGTGCTCGTCGTCCAGTTCGTAAAAAATGATCTTGCCATCCCGTCTGGATTTCACAAGCTTGGCCTGCCGCAGCGTTTTCAGCTGGTGGCTAACGGCGCTTCTGGACATGTTGGTGACGTTGGCCAGGTCGCTGGCGCAAAGCTCACCCGCCTCGAGCGCCATCAAAAGCATCAGCCGGGTAGGATCGCCCATGATTTTGTAAAAAGTCGATAAAGATTCGATGTGTGTTTCGCAAGGCAGATGCCGCAAAGCGCAAGCCACTTTTTCCTCGTCGTACACTTCATATGGAAATTGATTTTTCTCCATTCACATTACCTCGCTTGTCGCTCCCATTATAATTGATGGTTTTTTTGATTGTCAAATGGGTTAGCTGCGACTAAAATAGGGAGTGGAAAAGTTAGTTGTGATTAATTTCCAAGGAGAAGCTATGAGTTTGAATACAATCCAGATCGGGCAGGAAGCCATGGTCAAAAAGATCGTGCTGAGCCCGCAGACACTGCATCGGCTGCGGGCTCTGGGCATGCTGGAAGGCACGATTGTCAAAGTCGTCCAGCGCAAGCGCAACGGGACGCTCGTCATCAATTTGCGAGGAACCCGGTTTGCGCTCGGCAAAGAAATCACCCGGCGAATCGAGGTGGAAACCGTATGAAAAAAGAAGTCACGATTGCGTTTATCGGCAATCCGAATTGTGGAAAAACGACCTTGTTCAACGCGTACACCGGGGCGAATTTGAAAGTCGCCAACTGGCCGGGCGTCACGGTCGAGCGCATGGAAGGGGCGATCCAGGAGCATGGATCGACGATTCACCTTGTCGATTTGCCAGGCACGTACTCGCTGTCGTCATATACGATGGAGGAACGGGTGTCCCGCGAGTTTATCGTTTCCGATCAAGTCGACGTCATCGTGGACGTCGTGGACGCCTCCTCGCTGGAACGCTCCCTTTACTTGACGCTCCAGCTGCTGGAGCTCAACAAGCCGCTCGTGCTGGCGATGAACATGATGGACATCGTTGAAAAGCGGGGCATCGACCTGGATTTGCACCGGCTTTCGGAAATTTTGGGCGTCCCTTGCGTTCCGGTCACGGCCCGCAAGAAAAAAGGATTGAAGGCGCTCATGCACGCCGCCCTCCATCAAGCCGAGGACGCCAACGCCATCAACCACCAGCCAATGGAGATCCACAGCGAAAAGACCCGCTCCCACGCGATGATTTATACGACTGATATCGAAGAGCGAATCGGGCAGGTGGAAAACAAGCTGCCCCAGGACATCCGCGATCCGCGCTGGACTGCCATCAAGCTGCTTGAGGACGACGAAGCCGTTAAAAAACAAGTTCCCGTCGATCTTGGGTCGCTGGCCGGCGATAAAATCGCCGACCGGATCGTCAATGAAAAATATGATTTTATCGAGGAAATCATGCACGAGGTGCTGCTGGGGCGCGAAAGCAAAGAAGATCTCACCGATCGAATCGACCGCGTTTTGACGCATCCATTTTGGGGCATCGTCTTTTTCTTCCTCATTATGGCGGTCGTCTTTATGCTGACGTTCACAATCGGCGACTGGATCAGCGGCTATTTGGAAACGGCCATCGAATGGTTCAGCCAGGCGGTCACAAACGGCATGAACGCCCTCTACGTATCCCGTGGCTCGTCCGGCTCGTAACCGAAGGCATTATTTCGGGTGTTGGCGGTATTTTGACCTTCTTGCCAAACATCACGATCTTGTTTATCGCGCTCGCGTTTTTGGAAGACTCCGGGTACATGGCGCGCGTCGCCTATGTCATGGACGACATCATGGGCCGGCTTGGCTTGTCGGGACGCGCCTTCATTCCGATGGTGCTCGGCTTTGGCTGCACCGTGCCGGCCATCATGGCGTCGCGCTCGCTCGAATCGGAACGGGACCGCCGCCGCGTCATGCTCGTCACGCCGTTTATGTCGTGTTCCGCCAAGCTGCCCGCCTACATTTTGTTTTCCGGCATGTTCTTTTCCAGACACGCGATGTGGGTGGCGTATTCGTTGTATTTGGTAGGGATCGTGGTCGCGCTCGTCATCGCGTGGATCACGTCGAAACTGGACAAGACGAGCGAGATGAAGCCGCTGCTCATCGAGCTGCCCATCTACAAGCTGCCAAGCTTGTACACCGTGTACGTGTATGTGTGGGAAAAGGTGAAAGACTTCCTGTCCAAGGCGGGAACGACGATTTTTATCGCCTCCATCGTGTTGTGGCTTTTGCTCAACTTCGGCTTCCAGGGATTTACCGAAAACGTGTCGACGTCGTTTGCGGCCGGTTTAGGACGGCTGCTCGTGCCGCTGCTCGTGCCGCTAGGACTTGGCTTTTGGCAAATCGCCGTCGCCTTGCTGGCCGGTATTTCGGCCAAGGAAGTCGTCGTATCGAGCATGGGCGTGCTCTTTGGCATGAGCAATCTCAACTCGGCGGCCGGCGCGAGCAGCTTGCAGGCGATTTTGTCCTCGATGGGCTTTGGCGCCTTGAACGCCTACTGCATGATGCTGTTTTGCCTGCTGTACATTCCATGCTTCGCGACGCTGGCGACGATCAAGAAGGAATCGGGATCGCGGGCGTACATGTGGAAGGCGGCCGGCTTCCAGCTTTTGGTCGCCTGGGTGATTACGTTTGCCGTCTATCAAACCGGCACCTGGATCGGATTGTAGCGCGAGAGAAAAAAACTCCGCGCTTTTTTTCTTTTCCGTTGCGTTTTAAGCAAAGTCTGGTATACTGAAACCAGATGATGATTGAACGATTATTCAACTGTTCAATCGAGGAGGGACAAAATGAAAAAGACGTACAAAGTGGAAGTGGATTGCGCCAACTGCGCGGCCAAAATCGAAGACGCGATTTCGAAAATCGAAGGGGTCAACAGCGCCCGCGTCAATTTCATGACGCAAAAACTGACGATTGACACAGCGGATGCCGCCGACCACGCCGCGATTATGAAAGAGGCGAAACGGTGCGCCCGCAAAGTCGACAGCGACGCCGAAATTGATTGTTAAGGCGCGCGTATGACAAAAAAACAAAAGAAAATGTTGAAGCGGATCATCGCCACCTCGATTTTATACGCGGTGGCGGTCATCCTCAAACACGCGACAACGCTTCCATCCGAAGCGTTGTTCGCCGCTTTTTTGATTCCATACGTTTTGATTTCATATGACGTGTTGATCAAGTCGGTAAAAAACATTCAAAACGGGCAAGTGTTTGACGAGAACTTTTTGATGGCGCTCGCTTCGATTGGCGCCCTTGTGCTGGGCGAGTACAGCGAGGCGGTCGCCGTCATGCTGTTTTACCAAATCGGCGAGTGGTTCCAGTCGTACGCGGTCAACAAATCGCGCAAGTCGATCGCCGCGCTCATGGACATACGTCCCGAATACGCCAACATCGAAGTGGATGGAAAAATCGAGCAAGTCGATCCGGAAGAAGTGCGCGTCGGACAGACGATTGTCATCAATCCCGGCGAGCGTGTTCCACTGGACGGAACGGTGGAAAAAGGGCAGTCCTCGCTTGATACGTCCGCGCTGACCGGCGAGTCGGTACCACGCAGCGTGCGGGCCGGCAGCGAAGTCATTTCCGGCTGCATCAACCAGGCGGGCGTGCTGTATGTCAAAGTTTCCAAACCATACGAGGATTCGACCGTCGCCAAAATTCTCGACCTGGTGGAAAACGCGACGAACAAGAAGTCGAAGTCGGAGCAGTTTATTACGAAATTCGCCCGCATCTATACGCCGGTCGTGGTGTTTCTCGCCTTGGCGCTGGCCGTCATTCCTTCGCTGGTCGATGGACAATGGAGCGTCTGGGTGTATCGGTCGCTGTCGTTTCTGGTAACTTCGTGTCCTTGCGCGCTGGTCATCTCGGTGCCGCTCTCGTTTTTTGGCGGCATTGGCGGGGCGAGCCGCAAAGGCATCCTCGTCAAAGGAAGCAACTATCTTCAGTTGTTGTCGGAAGTAAAAACGATCGTTTTTGACAAAACCGGCACGATCACCAAAGGAAACTTCCAGGTGACCGAAGTGCAGGCCGTTGGCATGTCGCGCGAGGCGCTGCTTGATTTGGCGGCCAAAGCTGAGTCGCATTCGACGCATCCGATCGCGCTTTCCATCCAAAAGGCGGCCGCGCCCGATCTTTCACTGGCGGATGTGCACGACATTCAGGAAGTGGCCGGCCACGGCGTGAAAGCGATCGTTGGCAAGCAGACGGTATGCATTGGCAACCAAAAGCTCATGGCGCAGCAAGGCATCGACGCGCTGCCGGAAGGCAACGGGTTTGGCACGTGCGTGTATGTGAGCGTCGATGGACGCTACGCCGGAATGATCGAGATCGCCGACGAAATCAAGGAAGACTCGAAAACGGCCATCGACTTGCTGCGGCACTATGGCGTGCGCAAATTCGTGATGCTGACAGGCGACAGCGAGCAAGTGGCGAAAAAAGTGGCTGGCAAAGTCGGCATCGACGAGGTGCACGCCCAGCTGCTCCCGGATCAGAAAGTCGCGCTCCTGGACCAGATTCTTGCGCAAAAAGAAGGCAAGGACAAAGTGGCGTTTGTTGGCGATGGCATCAACGACGCGCCGGTTTTGACGCAGGCCGACGTCGGCATCGCGATGGGCGGCTTGGGCAGCGACGCGGCCATCGAGGCGGCGGACATCGTGCTGATGGAAGACCAGCTTTCGCAAATCGTCGTCGCGATGCAAATCAGCAAGAAAACGTTGCGCATCGTGTACGAGAACATCGTCTTCGCCCTGGCGATCAAGGTCGTCATCCTCGTGCTGGCGGCGCTGGGTATCACAAATATGTGGGCAGCCGTGTTCGCGGATGTCGGGGTTAGCTTCCTGGCGATTTTAAACGCGATGCGCGCGCTACGTGTCGACAAAATCAAATAATGCACACAAGGAAATATCCCGGGCGGGTATTTCCTTTGTTTTTGGGCAAGGCCACGCATCCAAACGGGTTCAGGAATTGACAGATGGTTGTTTCTATTTTATACTCAAACCAACGATAACGAGAAGGACATGGCGAGGATTCCCCGGATGTAGAGAGAAAGGCGGCTGGTGAAAGCCTTTCGAAGAGCTCCAAGCTACTCCCTTTGAATCGCCCTTGAAAAAGTGTGCCGTAATCTTGCGTTAAGAGAGTTGGAGGTGTACGAAAACCGTTTGGTTTTCGTAAACAAAGGTGGTACCGCGTGCGACAGACGTCCTTTGAGGTCTGTCGCTTTTATTATGGAAAAAAGGAGAAACGAGTATGGAACTAATCAACGTATTGGAAGATGAGCATTTGAAAACTTTGAACCATTCCGCCGCCCACATGATGGCGCAAGCCGTCAAGCGCTTGTATCCGCAAGCGAAGTTCTGGGTCGGTCCGGTCATCGCGGAAGGGTTTTACTACGACATGGATCTTGGCGATGTCAGCTTGAACGAAGACGATCTGGCCCGCATCGAAAAGGAAATGAAAAAGATCGCCAAAGACGGCAAACGGATCGTGCGCCGTGAAGTAACCAAAGACGAGGCGATCGAAATGTTCAAAGACGACTTGTACAAAGAAGACTTGATTAAAGACCTTGAGGACGGGACGATTACCGTGTATTCGCAAGGCGAGTTCACTGACCTTTGCCGCGGACCGCACGTCGACAGCGTGAAGGAGTTGAAAAACTTCAAGCTGCTCAAGCACTCGGGCGCCTACTGGAAAGGGGACGCCAACAACAAGATGCTCCAGCGCGTGTACGGCATCGCGTTCGACACGAAAGAGCAGCTCGAAAACCATTTGGCCGCTTTGGAAGAGGCGAAAAAGCGCGACCACAAAAAACTTGGCCGCGAAATGGGCTTGTTCACCGTTTCCGAATACGCGCCGGGCATGCCGATCTTTTTGCCAAACGGCATGATTTTGCGCAACCTGCTGGAAAACTACTGGTACGAAGTCCACACGAAAGACAACTACCAGTTCATCAAAACGCCAATCATCATGTCGCGCGAGCTGTGGGAAACGTCCGGACACTGGGACCACTACCGCGAAAACATGTACACGACCAAAGTCGACGAGCGCGATTTCGCCATCAAGCCGATGAACTGCCCGGGCGCCTTGCTCGTGTACAACACGGAGCTGCACTCCTACAAGGATTTGCCGCTACGCATCGCCGAGCTGGGCCAGGTGCACCGTCACGAGGCGAGCGGCGCGCTTAACGGATTGTTCCGCGTGCGCACGTTCACGCAGGATGACGCGCACTTGTTCGTGACGCCGGATCAAATCGAGTCGGAAGTGAAAAACGTCCTGTCGCTCATTGACGAGATGTATGGCGTCTTCGGTTTGCCATATTCGATCGAATTGTCGACGCGGCCGGAAACAGGCTACATCGGCAGCGAGGAAATCTGGGAGCAATCGGAACAGGCGCTTGCTAACGCGTGCGTCCACGCCGGCAAGGAATACGAAGTCAATCCGGGCGACGGCGCGTTTTACGGACCGAAGCTCGACATCCATATTAAAGACTCGCTGGGACGCGACTGGCAATGCGGAACGATCCAGCTCGATATGAACCTGCCGGAACGGTTTGGCTGCACGTATGTGGACCGGGACGGTTCGAAAAAGACGCCGCTCATGCTGCACCGCGTCGTGTATGGATCCATCGAACGGTTTATCGGCATTTTGATCGAGCACTTTGGCGGCCACTTCCCGCTCTGGCTCGCTCCACAGCAGTTCGTCATCATTCCGGTGCACCACGAAAAGCATTTGGCGTACGCCAACGAAGTGCGCGACACGCTCGAAAAGGCGGGGATGCGCGTGAAGGTCGACGCCCGCAACGAGAAGCTTGGATACCGTGTGCGCGAGGCGCAAATCAAAAAGATTCCGTATCAAATCGTCGTCGGCCAGGGCGAGTCGGAAAACGCGACGGTCACGATCCGTCAAAACGGAAAGAAAGATAGCGTGACGATGCCGCTTGACGAGGCGGTGGAACGCTTTAAAAACGAGGTGGAAACAAAATGTTTATTCGAAAACTAGGAAAAGGACTGCTGGCGGTCGGGCTCGCGCTCGGCCTGACGGCGTGCTCTTCAGCCAGCCAGGAACCGCAGTCGTATTCGCTGCTTTGCCCGACAGGCGCGCCGGCGCTGGCGACTCTGGGCGCTGAAAACGTGGAAAACACGACGATCACCCGCGTGGAAGGAACCGATCCGCTCATGGCGGAACTGTCCAAAAAAGACGGAGAGTACGATGTAATCGTGGCGCCGGTCAACGTGGGAGCCAAAGTGTATGGCCAAGCGGAAGCGTATCAGCTGGCCGCGGTCATCACCTGGGGCAACTTATACGTTGTTGGCAGCGAGGACAAGGCTTGGGAAAACCCGGACAACACAATGGCGCTTTTTGGCGAAAATGCGGTGCCTGGACTCGTGTACAACGACGTGCTGGCCGACCAGGTGAAAGCGCAAACGACGTGGTACAACGCGGTGTCGGACGCGCAGCAGGCGCTTTTGGCAGGCAAAGCGGACGTCGCCTTGCTGGCGCAGCCTGCGGCCGCGGCCACGATTGTCAAGGCGAAAGAAAACGGCAAAGAGCTGAAAGTCATTGGCAACCTTCAGGAGATGTGGAAGGTCAAGATGGGCAACGACACGACCGGGTATCCGCAGGCGGGCATCTTCGTGAAAAAGGACAGCGACAAAAACATCGACGCCTTGTTGAGCGGAATCCAGACGTTCGACGAGGACGCCAGCGAGGAGACGATCGTCGAGGCGGTCGAAGCGGCTGGCGCGGAAAATCTGGGTTTGCCAAACGCGCAAATCGCCGCCAAGACGTGGGACGCGCAAAATATCCGCTACGTGACGGGGCCGAACGCGAAAGAGCAGGTGGAACAGTTTTTACAGTTGTTTGCGATTGAAATGCCGGAAACGTTGATTACACAATAAACAACATTGGAAAGAAGGGCAGCCTTCTTTCTTTTTTTACACGCTTTAGCACTTAAGTTGATTAAATGCTAGAACTTCGGTATAATAGAAAACAGGAATCAGGAGAGTGGAGGTATTGTGATGAAAAATGGAAAAGTACTAAGCTTTACAATGGGATGCGAAGCGGATCCCACATCCCGCGTCAAAGTGGTTTCGGACGGAGAAATCATCCGGGTGGAGGGGTTGAGCGACGAGGGGGAGTCCTTCACGATCGACTTCGAACTGCCTTTGGAAGGATTGCGCCAGTTTCAGGAAAACGTCAAGCCGTTTTTGACGAGCAGCGACGACGTGGATTTGGAAAACCCGACGAATTACGACTGGACGCTCAAATACAAGGCGGACGGCATGGAAATGAGCACCAATGGAATCATTTCCTCCGCCAACGTGTTCAAGGATATGAAGGTCAATATTTTGAAGACGTTGTACGAGGTGCAGCAAAAATACGACTATGCGATGAAAAACGGCGCCGAGCTCAAAGAGCTGGTCGATCGGATCGAGGAAAAAGCGGAGTAAAGCGAATTTGGAGAAATCTTTGATGGTTTCTCTTTTTTATTGCTGATAGAATGAAATAAAAAGGAGGATATGTTAAGTTATAAGAAATATAGAAAAAGTGTATAAATATGAATATAATGTGTTCATAAAGAAAGGGCTGTATTTATGAACACAAAGAATATCGCAAACTATAAACCTAAAGATTTTGCTTAGTTATTGGGTGTATCAGTCAAGACATTGCAGAGATGGGACAGAGAAGAAATATTGAAAGCTCATCGAACTCCTACTGATAGAAGATATTATACTTACGACCAGTATCTACAATTCAAAGGAATACAAACAGAAAATGATGTTAGAGATGTTGTCATTTACGCAAGGGTTTCTACAAGAAATCAAAAAGATGATTTACATAATCAAGTAGAATTTTTAAAACAATTCTGTAATGCTAAAGGTGTTATTGTAAATCAATGTATTGAAGATTTCGGAAGCGGATTAAATTATGATCGCAAGAAATGGAACAGACTGCTTGAAGAAGTCATGGAAAACAAAATCAGAACAATAGTGATTTCGAATAAAGATAGATTTGTTCGGTTTGGCTATGACTGGTTCGAACGATTTTGCGAAAAATTCAACACAAAAATAATCGTTGTCAACAACGAAACATTTTCGCCAAGTGAAGAACTTGTGCAGGATATCGTTTCAATCTTAGATGTGTTCACTTACAGGTTATACGGTCTTCGGAAGTATAAGAAACAGATCAGGGAGGATGATGACATTGTTAAAGAGCTTCAAAACGGAAATTGATCCGACTTTGGAACAGAAACAAAAGATCCATCAAACGATCGGAACATGCCGATTCGTTTATAACTTTTATCTTTCACATAACAAAGAAGTCTATGAAGCAGAAAAGAAATTTGTCTCCGGCATGGATTTTCAAAAATGGCTCAACAATGTTTATTTGAAAGAGCATCCTGAATTTTCATGGATCAAGGATGTTAGTTCTAAATCCGTCAAACAGAGTATCATGAATGCCGATAAAGCGTTCCGAAGCTTTTTCAAACATCAAACCAGTTTTCCTAAATTCAAGAAAAAAGGGACATCCGATGTAAAGATGTACTTTGTTAAGACGGATGCCAAGGCCGTCATCTATTGCGAACGTCACAGGATCAAGATCCCGACTTTAGGATGGGTAAGACTGAAAGAAAAAGGGTATCTTCCTACCACAAAATCAGGAATGGTGATCAAAAGCGGCACCGTTTCCATGAAGGCAGGAAGATATTATGCCTCGGTGGTGGTAGAAATACCTGACTCTCCTTCGGTTAAAAACAACGAAAATGAAGGCATTGGAATTGATCTAGGATTGAAGGATCTTGCGATTGTTTCCGATGGCAAGGCCTATAAAAACATCAATAAATCAGCAAAAATAAAAAAACTTGAAAACCGACTGCGTAGAGAGCAAAGAAGTCTTTCACGCAAGTTAGAAAATACAAAGAAAGGAGAGTCTACTCAAAAAAATATCCAAAAACAAAAGCTCAAGGTACAAAAGCTTCATCAAAGGATGGACAATATCCGTACGGATTACATCAATAAGACAGTATCAGAGATCGTGAAAACCAAGCCATCTTATATTACTGTAGAAGATTTAAATGTAACCGGGATGATGAAGAACAAGCATTTATCAAAAGCAGTTGCTTCCCAAAAGTTTTATGAGTTTAGAGTCAAACTGGAAGCGAAATGCAAAGAAAGAGGCATTGAATTGAGGATCGCTGACAGGTGGTATCCATCATCGAAAATGTGCCACTGCTGCGGAAGTATCAAGAAAGATTTAAAACTTTCAGATCGAGTGTTCCGCTGCCAATGTGGTTATGTTGAAAACAGAGATCTCAATGCAAGTCTTAATTTAAGAGATGCAACAACCTACACCATTGCATAACGAACAAGCAAATGGAGGTATGTACCGAAGGCTGATTCGGGAATTTACGACTGTGGAGTGTACAAGAACTTGTGAGTAGTGTTGCCGCTTACGGAACACAAAAGCATACACGAAGAAGCAGTAAGAAATATCCGTGAGGATTTCAATTCTCGATGTGTTTGAGTATGTTTAGACACATTTTGAGTAGCAGAAAACGCATGAAAACTGTATTGAAAGTATCGCATTTGCGCAAAGCGTTTGGGCATCGCGAGATCTTGTCCGACGTGTCGTTTTCGCTTGAGGAAGGGGAAATCGTGGGCTTTGTCGGCCGCAACGGCGCCGGAAAATCGACGACGATGAAATGCGTGGTCGGCTTGCTTCAGCCCCAAGGCGGAACGATCGAGGTCGACGGCAAAAACATCGTCACGCAACGGGAAGCGGCTTTGCGGCGCATCGCGGCACAAATCGAGGATCCCGCGCTGTTTGAAACGATGAGCGGCCGCGACAACTTGCGGCTGTTTGCCGCGCTCAACCACGTCGAAAAGTCCCGGATCGCCAACATGGAGGCGTTTTCCGGCCTCCAAGGCGCTTTGAAACGCCGGGTGGAAACGTATTCCATGGGCATGAAGCAGCGGCTCGCCTTGGCCATCGTGCTGTTGAAAAAGCCGCGGGTGCTTTTGCTGGACGAGCCAATGAACGGATTGGACGCCCAGGGCGTGCAAGCGCTTCGCGCCGAGCTCAAGGCGCTCGCCCGCAAGGAAAAGATGGCGATTCTCGTGTCGAGCCACCAGCTGGCGGAAATCGAGAAGATGTGCGACCGCATCGTCGGCCTCAAGGAAGGAAGAATTTACGATTTGCCGCTGGAAGGAAACACGACGTCGTATGTCATGCGCACGGATCGTCCAATCGCGAACCCGGAAGGCTTGACGACGCTCGAATCCGGGACGTATCGTTTTGATTTGGATGGTGGCAATCTGACGGATCGGCTCGCGGCAATCGAACGGACGCATCGAGTCCGCGTCGTCGGTATCGAGCCATCGCGTCACGATTTGGAAGCCGTGTACAACGAGTTCCAGGAGTCTGGTTATGACGTATGAGCTACGCAAGCTGTTGCGCAATCCACGCACGTGGATCGTGTATTCGTTTTTCGTGGCGGGGCTGCTTTTGTTTTGGGGGCTCGCGCTTGTGGAAAACGGCCAGTCCATCCGATATGCCGCCAACCGGTATTCGTACATGGCGTACACGGCCAACAAGCGGCTCCACGACTTGTCCAGACCGCTGATGCCCGGGGAAAGCGAATTTTTGTACGAGGCGCACGATGTCGCCAGGGCGATTTCCAAAGCATACGAAAACGGGGAAAACACGACGTCCGGATTTGTGACGCTGCGCCAAAGCTGGGACGAGCTCGTCGCCCAAGCCGATAAAAACGGCTATCCGTACGCGGATTTTGGCTACGACTCCACCATCGAGACGGCAGCGTATTTACAACAGGATGAAGCGTGCCTGAAGCGAAAGATCGGCCTGCTGACTTCGGAATGGCAGCCGGACGCCGTGAATTTGAACGCGCAATGGACGCTGCGGGGCGGATGGCTCGCGGTAGCGTTGTTTTGTCTCGTGTTGTGGATGGACACGATTGGCGCTGAAATGGACAATGGAACCTTTAAGCTCGTGTTCACGTCGCTGACGCCGCGCAAAACGATTTTTTGGTCGAAAATTCTCGTGTCGCTGCTTGTGGCCGGCGCGCTTTGCCTGACGGTCGGGCTCGTGCTTGGCGGCGTCGGCCTGGTTTACGGAATCGGAACGCTGGACTATCCGTACATCGTCCATCAGCGTATCGTGTCGGGCGCGTCGCTACTAAGCCTGGGTGTGGCGTGGAGCGGATGTGTGGTTGTTGGCTTGCTTGGGATGTTTTTGTGGGTGTTCTCGTGGCGTCTGAAGCCGATGGACGCGTTTTGCGCGTGCTTGCTCGTTTTGGCTGGCTTGCTGTGGCTTGGCGCCTGGCGAATGGAGCTTGTGCTGACGTTGCCCGTATGGCGACTTGGCGGTGGCGCGTTCGCGCTGGCGGGTGTCGGGATGGCCGGACTCGCTCTGCGGCGGTTAGAGCGAAAGGAGCTGGGAACATGAAAGCGTATGGATGGTTCGAATGGAAGCGCTGGATGCATTCGAAGAAAAACGTCGTGCTGCTCGTCCTGCTCGTTTGTGTCGAGCTGCTGACGCTGCGGATGATGATGCAAATGGATCGCTATACCGATCCGGTGCCGATGACGGATCCGGAAACGATTTGGATCCGGCCATTGAAGGCGAGGGAACAGCTTTCCATGCTTTCCGAGCAAAAGAAGCAGGAGGCGTACGCTCTCATCGAACAAAGCGAGAAGGACATGGAGTTTTTGCGGGCGAATTTGGAAAAGGCGGATCTGGCCAAGCAGCACGAGGAATGGCAGCCGTTTTTGAAAGCGTCGATCGTCAATTTTTTGATGCTGGCGCGGCTGGAGGAAATCAGCGAGGCGACCAGCTTTCACGAGCAGGATTTTATTCACCAAAAACAAATCGAGGCGTTGTACCGCCAGTACGATGCGCCTGATCTTGGCCGCTACGCGTCCATCGCCAACTTGCCAATGGGACACTCCTCCTATCCGGTGTACGAGAAATATGTTCGCTATTTTGACGCACTCGTTGAAAATCACCTCGTCCCGGCTTCGGTGTACGATGTAAGCGCGGGGACGGTGTTTTTGCAGCTGGCGCGCTCCGTGCTTCCGGTGGCGGCCGTTCTTTTGACGGGATGTTTGTTTTGGCAGACGAAAAAAGAGCGGCGGGCCGAAAGCATGCTGTTGACGGTGCCGTATTTGAGAAGGCGGCTCGTGCGTTATGAAAGCGTGGCGAGAGCGGGCTGGATCGGTTTCTGGCTCGTCGTTCCGATCGCGCTTATGAGCGTATTCTTTGGAATGACGCAAGGCTGGTCATCGTGGCATACGCCAGTGCTCGTGTTCGCGCCGGGGTTGACGTCGTTTGCCACGCCGCTGGCGCAAACGCAAGACGGGATGATGTCGATTCCCATCGGTTTGACGATTTTAAACGGCGACACGTATGTGGAGCCGGCGATGGAGCTGATGTCGTGCGCGCAGGTGACGGGACTCGCTTTGCTTTTGGGTGGTTTGTTTGTGTTGTTTTTAGTGGAGTACGAGCTGTTTTTGGAGAAAGTGTTTCCTACGTCGTTTCTGGCGACTATCGTGTATTTTATCTCGATTGGTCTGCTCATGGCGGCGCAGGGCGGGGCGTGGAATCCGATGCGCTATATGGATCCGGTGTCTGTTTTAACCGGCTATGCGGGCGCCTCGTACGGGGCGGGGCTTTGCGTCTTGTTTGGCTATACGGCGCTGTTTTGGCTGTTGAATCGCTGGCTCACAAAAAAACGTGTCCGATGATCAGACACGTTCCTGCACGATCTTGAATCCTTTGGCTTCGAGGTCGTGCTTTATTTTTTCGATGTGGGCGTGGTTGCGCGTTTCGACGGTGACTTTCAAGAAGCAGGCGTTGATGTCCATGTCCGGGTCGGCGTTGTCGTAGTCGACCGTGACGACGTTGCCGCCGTTTTCCGAGATGATTTTCGAAACGCCAAGTAGCTGGCCGGGCTTGTCGGTCAAAGCAATCGTGAAGCTTGTTTTGCGTCCGCTCAGCAGCAGGCCGCGCGTCATGACGCGGTCGATGATGTTGACGTCGATGTTGCCGCCCGACAACACGCAGACGACGTTCTTGCCTTCGATCGGCAGCTTGTTGAACATGGCGGCGGCCACGGAAACGGCGCCGGCGCCTTCCGTGACGAGCTTTTGTTTTTCCATCAGCGTCAGGATGGCGGCCGCGATCTCGTCTTCGGACACCGTGATGATGTCGTCCACGTAGCGGCTGACGATGTCGAACGTGTTGTCGCCCGGGTGCTTGACGGCGATGCCGTCGGCAAACGTGTTGACGGCATCCAGCGTGCGCTGCTCGCCGCTCTTGAACGATTCGTACATGCTGGCGGCGTTGGCGGCCTGCACGCCATACACTTTGATGTTCGGGTTCAGGCTTTTGATGGTGAACGCGATGCCGGAAATGAGTCCGCCGCCGCCAATCGGGACGACGATGGCGTCAATGTCGTCCAGCTGGTCGAGAATTTCCAGCGCGATCGTTCCCTGGCCCGCGATGACATCCTCGTCGTCGTAAGGATGGATGAATGTCAAGCCTCGTTCCTGGCAAAGCTCGGCGGCTTTTGTGTAGGAGTCGTCGTAGGCGCCTTCGACAAGGCACACGTCGGCGCCATAGTTTTTCGTGGCTTCCACTTTGGAAAGCGGCGCGCTGTCCGGCATGCAAATCGTGCACGGAATGCCCGCGTGCTGCGCCGACAAGGCGACACCCTGGGCGTGGTTGCCCGCCGAGCTGGCGATGATGCCGTTGGCTTTCTCCTCTTCGGTCAGCTTGCTGATTTTATAGTAGGATCCTCGAATCTTGAAGCTGCCGGTCACTTGCAGGTTCTCCGTTTTTAAATACAAGTGGTTGTTGCAGTGGATATTTTGGGCTTCGATCAAATCCGTCCGGCGGATCACTTTTTTCAATACGCTGCTTGCGTGATATACTTTGTCGATCGTCAACATTCGTAAAAAACCTCTTTCCTTCACTCAAATGAATGGTAAAATTATAGCACAAAACAATCGAAAAGAAAGGGAATGAAAATGAATTTGCAAATTTTTGAAAGAAAATTACATTCTTTGGTCGTCTTTCATTCGTTTTACGAGCAGCCGCTCTTCAAAACGCTTCTTTTGTGCCTGCAAAGCGGGACGGAGGACGAGTTCGTTTGCCGGTACAGCCGCCTTTGCGCCTTGATTTACGCGCAGGGGGCGAACCTCTCCGATCTCGTGTACGATTTGGTCGTCAACGACGAGAACTTTTACGTGCTGAAAAAAGGAAGCGGGGAAGCGGTTAGCTTGTCGATGGAAGACTCGCTCGTTCGCGAGCTCGATCTTTTGCAGCAAATACACGACTTGAAAAGCGACGATTTGCTCGAGGCGTTTTCACCGACGATCGAGCTGGCGAAATGGGACAACACGCCTCGTGATTTGAAAGCGGAATACAGGAAACGGATCGGGGAGCTTTCGAAAAAAGGATATGGCATGTTCGCGCGCTACCATATGTTTGGCATGGACGAGAACGGCTTGTTTCCGATTCAGCATCCCGATGGCCAGCTGTTGTCGCAGCTGACCGGCTACGAGCGGGAGCGAAGTCTGCTTTTAAAAAACACGCTTGCGTTTTTACAGGGGATGAAGGCCAACAACGCCCTGTTGTATGGCGACGCCGGCACAGGGAAGAGCTCGACGATCAAGGCCATCGTCAACGAATACCATCCCGATGGTTTACGACTTGTGGAAATCAAGAAAAGCCAGATTGCGCTTTTGCCCTCGCTCATCGAATCGCTGGCCGATAACCCGTTGAAATTCATCGTGTTTATCGACGATTTGAGCTTTCAAACCGGGGATGATGATTTTATCGCTTTCAAAAACATTTTGGAGGGCGGCAGCGTGGCATCCAACCACAATGTCGTCGTGTACGCCACCAGCAACCGGCGCCATTTGGTGAAGGAAAGCTTCGAAGAGCGAAACGGGTCCGAAGTGCACCGTAATGACGCGATCCAGGAGACGGCGTCGCTCGCCGCCCGGTTCGGTTTGACGATCACGTTTTCCAAACCGGCCAAAGACCTTTATTTGGAAATCGTCAAAGGCTATGCCAAACAGTATGGACTCGGGCTGGACGAAAATGAGTTGTTCATCAAGGCGGAAGCGTTCGCGCTGCGCAACAACGGACGCTCGCCAAGAACGGCGCGCCAGTTCGTGGAGCACGAGAAGATCTTGGAAACATTAAAATAAAGAAAGGGGAGGACGATGGACTTTTCTAAAGCACTGAAGCAGCTTTTCGAAATAACAGCTTTGAAAAAAAGTGCATTGGCGGATGAGATTGGATACGATGTCTCGTATGTGAGCCACTGGATATCCGGCACCAAGAAACCATCTTTTAAAAACAATCCTGCGCTGCCGAATCAAATCGCGGATTTTTTCGTGTTGCATAGCGATATATCGCATCGTCGCGCCCTATGTCAAATGCTGAAAATCGATGTGGAGAGTGATGCTTCACAAATTCATCAATCCATCTTGAACCAAATTGGTTCGAAACCCGCAGCCGGCTTCATAAAGAACTGTACCCTGGTCGATCTGGATAGCGATTATGAGTGGGCAAAATCGCGAATCGCGAGCGTAGTCAAGGAACAAGCGGAAAAGGGTGATGTGGTTTTGTACACGATTCCGTCTTTGGCGGATTTAGACTATGGCAAGGAAGACGATTTGATCGAACGGCTCGCTTTTTCGATCGCTCCGGTCGTTTTGCGTCAGACTTTTGTGGTGGATCCGCAACGCTATGACGATCCCCTTCAGCTATTTCGCTTTTTTCTGTATTACACGAAATCGGATCCATCGAATTATTTTGGGCAAATCTATTTCGATTCCTTCGCCGAGGAGTTTTCTTCATCGTTCTTTTTGGTGCGAAACCGGTTGGCGTCCATTCGTTTGCGCGTTCCGTTCGTGTCCACTCAGCATACATTGGTCGTGCAGGACGAAGAGCCTTTGTTCCGGTGGCAGAAAATCATCGAAACACGCATTGGCGGCCTGGAGCCGGTGTTTTTGCGGACTGCCAAACAAGAGCTGGTCCGTTTGCGCTTTTTTTACGCTTTTTTATTGTATGAACGCTATTTCGCCGTGTATGTGGATATGTTTCCGGTTTTTATGACCCGCCAGCAGCGGATGGAACTAATCGAGATATACGGGTTGCCTTATGATGAGGTGCTGCTCGATGAAATGTATGAAAATCCAAATATTCAACGGCGTATTTATATTTTTCGATCGGTGCTGATGCGCTATTTGGTTGATGGAAAAATCATGATGGGCAATCATCCGGTTCACTTGACGTCCGAACAACGGAAACGCCATCTTGAACATTTGATTGAGCAAATTCGCGTCGATCCGAATTTGCAGGTGCGAATCTTACCCGATCACGGACCGGTTCTTCAAGCCGATGACTTTTTCTCCAGTATTTTTGTGAACGAAGATTGCCTGTTTATGACGCCGGCGGATTGCGATGAAATCGTATACAGCCGGAACCGGCAGGCGCTTAACGTTTTATTTTCGGTTTTTTATTTATTGAATCGCGAAGAAACACAGTCAAATGAGGATGTTGTCGGTTTTCTGGAACGTTCGCTTCGAATCTTGATTTGACTTGGTTGACAAAAAGCGTCAAGTCCGTGACATGGATAGTCATGGACTTTTCTTTTATGATGCAGTTGTAAAACAAATCGCAGCTGCATAAAGAAAGAGAGAGGAAGAAATGAATCAAATACGGGAAAAATTTGAATCGGTCATGGGGTCGGTCGCGACTTGGGCCGGAGAAAACATTTATTTAAAAGCCATCACGGAAGGCTTCATGAACACGATGCCTATTATTTTAGGATGCTGTATTTTCGCGATTGTCGGAAACCTGCCAATCCAGCCCTGGACGGATTTTTTGAATCAAATTGGGTTGTATACGGTTATCCAGCAGTTTATTTCCGCGACAAGCAATCTATTAGGGCTGTATGTGGTAGGAACGATCGCCTATTCGCTGACAAAATCCAAAGGCCAGGATCCGGTTGTTGGACTTGTCATTTGCCTTGCGGCGTACGTGGCGCTTGTTCCGCTTCAATATGTCGAACTTGGCGAAAACAACTGGGCGTCCATGTTTAACGCGGCGTATTTTGGAAGCAACGGGATTTTCGCGGCGCTGCTAGTCGGACTGTTGATTTCATCGCTGTACTGCTGGCTGATGTCAAAAAATCTTGTTTTAAAATTACCCGCAAGCGTTCCGCCGATGGTCACCCGTTCACTGGCGCCAACCTTTGCGGCGATGATTATCTTTACGATCGTGCTTGCCATCAAATACGCATTTACTCTGACAGGATTTGGCAACTTGTTTGATATGATCACACAGATCATTGTGACGCCGATTTTAAAATTTGGTGCTTCTCCGATCGCGTTCATCGGTTTGTATACTTTATGTAATTTATGCTGGTTTTTTGGAATCCATCCAAGCCCGCTGCTTAACGCGTATGTACCGGTATTGACCGTTTTAGGAATGAAAAATATGGAAGCGTTTTTGACGGGACAGCCTTTGCCCGATCCAATCTGGCCTGTCGTTTATGTGTGCTGCTATATTGGAGGAACCGGAAACACGCTTGGCCTCTGTCTGGCGAGCCTGTTCGCAAAGTCGCAAAAATACAAGGAGCTTCGCAAATTGTGCATTCCGCCAAATATTTTCAACATCAACGAGCCGATTATTTTCGGATTTCCTGTGATGCTGAATCCAATCTATTTTGTTCCCATGGTACTTTCAAGTGTCGTATCCGGAGGAATCGGATGGATCTTGGCGTATATCGTTCCTTACACGTTGAATCCGGCCGCGCAGACACCATGGATCATGCCGGGCTTTATTCAGGCGTTTTTGCAGGGTGGGATCGGCTTTATGATCATCTGGCTGGTATGTCTTGCGGCCATGTTCCTTCTTTACCTTCCATTCTTTAAAATGGACGATGCGAGAGCCTTCCAGGAAGAGCAGGCGATGGGAATTGCCGAAGAGGAAAAAGAACTCGTTTTGGCGCAAGAAGGAGAGTAGGAATGGCGTTTCCAAAAGGATTTTTATGGGGTGGCGCGACTGCCGCGAATCAGTTGGAAGGAGCATATGATCAGGACGGCAAAGGGTTGTCGATCATGGATGTGCTGAGTCGGGGAAACAACCGGGATCCGCGCATGATCACCGGTATGAACGAAGATGGGGAGTGTTTCGAATTTCCGATGGGTGACACGCGCCGTTTAAAGGAAAACGAGTCGCTAGCATGTTTGAAAACCCGGGATTATCCGAATCATCAGGGAATTGATTTTTACCATCGGTATCCGGAGGATATCGCGTTGTTAGCGCAAATGGGCATTCGTTGCTTACGAATTTCCATCGCATGGAGCCGGATCTTTCCTACGGGAGAGGAAGAGATGCCGAACGAGGAAGGACTGCGTTATTATGAGCGGTTGATCGACGAAATGAGAAAGCATGATATCGAGCCGATGATTACGCTTTCCCATTATGAGACGCCCGTCGCGTTGTGCCAGCGATACAACGGATGGACGAGCCGCGAAATGGTGGATTTGTTTATCCGCTATGTCTGGGTTTGCTTTGAACGGTTTTTGCCAAAAGTGAAATACTGGCTGACGTTCAATGAAATCAATGTGCTTGAATACTATCCGTACATGGAGGCGGGTGTGCTAGGGTATGACGAGCGCGATTTAGCGTTTGCCGCCTATCATCAGTTTCTAGCTTCGGCGATGACCGTTTCGTTGGCGCATGAAATGCGAAAAGACGCGATGATTGGCTGTATGATCACCTATCCATGTCTCTATCCATACAGCTGCCATCCGCAGGACATGCTTGTGTACACAAAAGGAAATCAGTCTACTTATTTTTATACGGATGTGATGTGCAGGGGGAGCTATCCGTCCTACAAGAAAAAAGAGTATGAAAGGAAGGGAATCAAACTTCCGATCCAGGAAGGTGATTTGGAAAAAATAAAAAAAGGAACTGTGGACTATATCGGGTTTTCGTACTATACGAGCAATGTCGTGGCAAGTTCGAACGAGCTGGAGACGACGAGTGGAAATATGAGTCAAAGCGTGAAAAATCCATATTTACAACGTTCCGAATGGGGATGGCAAATCGACCCGGTTGGATTGAGAATCACATTGTCTAATTTATATGAACGTTATGGTCTGCCGCTCTTTATCGTGGAAAACGGGCTAGGCGCCAAAGATGTGCTTGAAAAAGATGGAACGATTCACGATGAGTATCGAATTGAATATATCCGCCGTCATGTCGAGGAAATTGAAAAAGCCATTGATGACGATGGTGTGGAGGTGTTGGGATATTTAGTCTGGGGGATCATTGATCTTGTCTCGGCTTCCACAGGAGAATTCATCAAACGTTACGGAATGATCCATGTAGAATGTGATGAACAAGGGAATGGTTCACTGATACGGCGACCGAAAGATTCGTTTTACTGGTACCGGGACTGGATCGCGAAACATTAAATGACGAAATCACTCATCTTACTTAGGTCTTTTGCAGAAGACGTAATAAAGAAAAACAGCCAGATTTGATTACGGCTGTTTTTCTTTATTGTTTTAAAACGGCTCCCTTGTCGGCGCCTTGCACCATACGCTGGTAGCGGGAAAGCCATCCCGATTTGAATGTGGATTCAAATGGTTTTTGACTCTTTCTGCGCTCTTCGAACGTTTCGTCGTCTACGTGCGCGTGGATGGCGTAGTTTGGAATGTCGATTGTGATCAAGTCGCCTTCCTCAAGCAGTCCGATCGTTCCGCCCGCGGCCGCCTCCGGTGCCACATGGCCGATCGAAGCGCCCCGGGAGGCGCCCGAGAAGCGTCCATCCGTGATGAGCGCCACGGTCTTGTCGAGCTTCATGCCCGCCAGCGCGCTGGTCGGATTGAGCATTTCGCGCATGCCGGGACCGCCTTTCGGGCCTTCGTAGCGAATCACGACGACGTCGCCATCGTGAATGCCCCCCGCGTAAATCGTCTCGATCGCCTCTTCCTCCGAGTTGAATACGCGGGCCGGACCGGTGTGCTTCATCATGCTTTCATCGACGGCACTGCGTTTGACGACGCAGCCATTCGGGGCGATATTGCCAAATAAAACAGCGATTCCGCCCGTTTTCGAATACGGCGTTTCGACCGGGCGAATCGTGTCCGGATCTTTGTTAAAGGCGAATTCGATATTTTCACCAACGGTTTTGCCGTTGACGGTCAACAGCGACGTGTCGATCAATCCCATTTTGTTCAGCTCGTGGTAAACCGCTTGCAGTCCACCGGCTTTGTCCAAGTCGTGCATATGGGTTTTTCCGGCTGGAGCGAGATGGCAAAGGTTGGGTACCTTTTCGCTGAACTCGTTGAACGTGTTGAGCGAAAGCGGGCAGCCGGCCTCGTTGGAAATGGCGAGCAGGTGGAGCACGGAATTGCTCGAGCAGCCAAGCGCCATGTCGCACGTCAGCGCGTTGCGGATGGATCGTTCATGAAGGATGTCCTTGATCTTGATGTCTTTTTCGACAAGATCCATGATCGCCATGCCGGCTTTTTTCGCGAGCTGGAGTCTTCGAGCCTGGACAGCCGGAATCGTTCCGTTGCCCGGCAGCGCGATGCCAAGTGCCTCGCACAGGCAGTTCATCGAGTTGGCGGTGTACATGCCCGAGCAGCTTCCGCATCCCGGACACGTGTTCGTTTCGAACTCCATGAGCTTCTCGTCGTCGATCAAGTTCGCTTTCCGGGCGCCGACAGCTTCAAACATCTTGGACAGCGACGTGTCCTCGTTGTCCACGCAGCCCGACATCATCGGACCGCCGCTGACCACGACGGTCGGCAGGTTCAGTCGTAAGGCGCCCATGACCATGCCCGGCACGATTTTGTCGCAGTTGGGCACGAGGACAAGGCCGTCAAAGGCGTGCGCCTGCGCCATCGTTTCCACGGAATCGGCGATCAGCTCCCGGCTTGGCAGGGAGTACTTCATGCCGACATGGCCCATCGCGATACCGTCGCATACGCCAATCGAAGGCACCATGATGGGGGTTCCTCCCGCCATGCGTACGCCGGCTTTCACGGCTTCGACGATTTTGTCGAGATGGAAGTGGCCCGGCACGATGTCGCTGTGGGCGCTCACGATCCCGATCAGCGGGCGGTCCAGTTCCTCTTTCGTATAGCCCATCGCGTAAAAGAGGGAGCGCATCGGCGCTTTTTCAATTCCCTCCGTGACCGCTTTGCTTTTGTGTTTGTTCATAGTCGACTCCTTTCTTATTCCTCGTCTTCGACTTCCGTATTGGCATCCCGCGAAATGCCGGTCACGCCGGTGCGGCAAACTTCCAGCACGTCGTAGCAGGACAACATATCCAAAAAGCCGTCGATTTTCTCGCTCGCGCCGGTGAGCTCCACGATCATGCACGTTTTGGAAAGCGAAATGATCTTGCCTCGGTAAATGTCCACGATTTCGCGGATCGCCGCGCGGTTTGTCTTGTCGCACGCCACTTTGACAAGCAGAAGCTCGCGAAACAGCGAGCGTCCTTTCTCCAATGTGAAGATGTCGCGCACGACTTCGAGCTTGCGCGTCTGCGTCAAAATTTGATGGAGCGATTGCTCGTTGCCGTTGAAAACCGCCGTGATTCTGGAAATCGCCGGGTCGCTTGTCGTGGAAACGGTAAGCGATTCGATATTGAATCCGCGGCGTCCAAACAAAGAGGCGACGCGGGTCAGCACGTTGGCGCTGTTGTCGACAAATATACTGATAACTTCTCTTTTCATACGTCTTTCTTCCTCTCTCAGTTCGTGATCATGTCCTCGATGGTTCCGCCATTTGGAATCATCGGCAGGACGCGCTCTTCCTTGGCGATGTTGCAGGCGATCCAAACCGGGCCGTCTTCCTTGAGCGCTTGTGTGAACGCGTCCTTAAACTGCTCGATCGTGTTCACTTCAAATCCTTTGGCGCCAAATCCTTTGGCGAGCTGGACGTAGTCGGTTTGCCGCTGCAAAATCGTCTGGGAGTAGTGTTTGTTGTAGAAAACCGTTTGCCATTGATACACCATGCCCAGCACTTTGTTGTCGAAGATGATCGTGATAATCGGCAGGCGGTTGCTGACAGCGGTGCACGCCTCGTTCAAGTTCATATGGAAGCTGCCATCGCCCGTAAAGTGGATGACGCGCTTTTCCGGCTTTCCAAACTGGGCCCCAATCGCGGCGCCATAGCCGTATCCCATCGTGCCCAGACCGCCGCTTGTCAGGAAGTTTTCGGCTTTTTCATGCTTTAAATATTGTGCCGCCCACATTTGATGCTGGCCGACATCGGTCACGTAAATCGTTTCCTTGTCGGTCAAGTCGCACGCTGCCTCGATGATGTCTTTTGGACGGATCGTCGCCTCTTTGACATCGGTTTCGACGAATTTCCGGAAGGACGACACGTGTTTGATCCAGGCGTCGTTGCGTTTTTGCTCAAGCTTTGGCAGCAGGGCAGTCAAAAAGTCTTTCACGTCGGCCACGACATCGAAATTGATCAGGACGTTTTTGTTGATTTCCGATTCGTCGATATCGACATGGACGATGGCCGCGCGCTGGGCGAAACGATTTGGATTCAACGCGACGCGATCCGAAAAGCGGGTGCCCAGCGCGATGACCAAATCTGCCTGGTCGATCGCCTGGTTGGCCGCCATGCTGCCGTGCATTCCAATCAAGCCAAGGTTGCGGGGATCGTCGTGCTTGAGAACGCCGGCGCCCATCAAGGTGTACGTGGCGACCGCGTCGATGCGCTCGATGAACGCGTTCAGCTCCTCCTTGGCTTGACTGGACGCCACGCCGCCGCCAAAGTAAACAACCGGACGTTTCGACAAAGCGATGGCTTCGGCGATTTCACCCAGCTTTTTTTCATCCAAAGTGGGATGGGGCTTTTTAGGCAAAGGCGGCTGCGGGGTGTATTCATACAAATTGTTCGGCGCCGTGACATCTTTGGTAATGTCGACGAGAACGGGACCCTTTCTTCCTTCGTTGGCGATGCGGAACGCGTTGCGCAGCGAGTCGGCCAGATTTTCGATTTTATTGACAAAAAAATTGTGCTTGGTAATCGGCAGCGTGACGCCGGTGATGCTCACTTCCTGGAAGGCGTCCCGGCCAATGGCTTCGTCGTTGACGTTGCATGTGATGGCGACCATCGGCACGCTGTCCAAAAAAGCCGTCGCGATGCCCGTCACCAGATTGGTCGCCCCCGGACCGCTGGTCGCGAACACGACGCCCGTTTTTCCAGTCGCCCGGGCGTAGCCGTCGGCCGCGTGGCTGGCCCCTTGCTCGTGCGCGGTGAGCACATGGTGAATTTTATCCTGATAATCGTAGATGGAATCGTAAACGTTGAGGGCCGTGCCGCCCGGATAGCCAAAAATCGTGTCGACACCGTGCTCACGTAAAATTTCCATAATGATTTGTGATCCATTTAATTTCATAACTGATGTTGGAGCTTTCGCTCTTCTCTCCTTTCTCAAATGATCCAATGATCTTAAAAGAAATTATAATATATTCTTGAAAACGAAACAATCTTTGTTTCATGAATTTTCATTGTTTCATCCGGACAGGAATCGACCTTTCAGCCAATCAAAGCGTGGCAGACGCGCAGGATGTGGTATACTGACGCTGTTGGAAACCACAAAAGGCTGGCATGTCCTATATAATATAGGAGAAAGATGGCTGGTGTTGGCTTCACGGAGGTAAAGCATGGAAAAGAAAGTATGGATCGCGACAAGCAACGCGCATAAGCTGGAAGAGTTTCAGGAAATGCTAGGCGCGGATGTCGAAATCAAAAGTTTTAAAGATTTGAAGGAGCCGATCGACATCGTGGAAGATGGAAAGACATTTGAGGAAAACGCGCTCATCAAAGCCAGAGCGCTGTATGAACGCGTGCACGAACCGGTTTTTGCCGACGACTCCGGTTTGGAAGTGGATGCGATGGACAAAGCGCCGGGAGTGTACTCCGCCCGCTTTATGGGCGAAGACACGTCGTATGCTATAAAAAACGATTTCATCTTGCGGCAAGTCGAAGGAAAAACGCGGACGGCCCGCTACGTATGCGCCATCGCGTATGTGGACGGAAGCGAAGAGCGCGTGTACCGCGGGGAAGTGGAAGGGGAAATCAGCGAGAAGCCGATTGGATCCAACGGCTTTGGCTACGATCCGATTTTTTACTACCCGCCTTATCAGACGACGCTGGCCAACGTCAGCGATGAGAAAAAGCACGCGATCTCGCACCGGGGCATCGCGTTGCGTCGCTTCTTGGAGGACCAGAACCAATGATCCACGTTGTATTGTACGAGCCTGAAATTCCGGGCAACACGGGAAACATCATCCGCACCTGCATGGCGACAGGAAGCCGGCTTCATTTGATCGAGCCGCTTGGATTTTCGCTGGATGAAAAGCATTTGCGTCGCAGTGGTATGGACTACATTCGCGACGCGGACATTCATATCCATCCAAACTGGGACGCCTTTTTACAGGAAAATCCGGACGCCTCCATGTATTTTATGACGCGTTACGGAAAGAAAGCGCCATCCGATTTTGATTTCACAAAAGAGCCGGGCGATATTTATTTAGTGCTTGGAAAAGAAAGCACGGGAATCGACAAGTCGATTTTGAAGGGGCACCTTGAAACTTGCATGCGGCTGCCGATGATCGCCAACGCCCGCTCCTTGAATCTTTCCAACTGCACCGCGATCGTCGTGTACGAGGTGCTTCGTCAGCTTGGCTATCCGGGCTTGAGCGGTCACGAGCAGCTCAAAGGGGAAGACTTCCTTGAAAATTATTCGGGCGATTGACAGCTTCTTCGCTTCGTTTGAGCAGCGGCTGGCGTGGGTGGAAACCGGCGTTTTAGGATGGTGGCTTTGGCAGTTTGTCTGGCTTGGCTTCATGATGGTCGATTTGTGGCGGGTGCGCGACGTGGACGCGCTGTTTGAGTTTTACGAATCCATGAACCGGTATTCGGCTGGATTGTTTCCCCGGATCGCCTTCGCGGCGATGAACGCGAAAAAGATCGCGTCGGCGTTTACGCCTGGTGAACTGTTTTTGCTGGTTTTGTCACTGGGACTGGTTGTGGCGCTTCGAAAAAAGGCGGGATATTTCCTTGCGGGACTTGTCGCGGGGCTGTTGGGATGGATCGCGGGGTGGATGGTCGTCGGACTGCAATGTGTTACGATTACAGCGGTTTTGAAAACGCTTTCTGTTTTGTCTACGGGCGGTATCCTTTTTTGCGCCGGTTTTGTGATTTTAGGGCTGTTTCAGCTTGTAATACTGATAAATACGATTGGAAATATGACAAACAAAAGCGAAAATTGTTCATGATTCGTAGACAATTTGTGAATTTCGATAATTTTATTAAAAATCACATATTTATCCATATTTAAGAAAAATCAACTTTAGATAAAGGAATTCATTACAAAATAAATTGAATATTCGCGGGAGGAAAGCCAAATGGTGCAAATCGAATTTTGCAAGAAATGAAATTTCATGTTAACCTATCCGTGTTGTAGCGAAGAGGTATAAGAAATGAATTTTATTGAAAAACACAGTAAATTATTGGCAGTAGCCTTATGCTTATGTGCTTCAGGTCCAGTTCTTTCTACCGTACATGCATATGAAACCCAGCCGGGATGGCATGGTGAGGATGCAGATCGTTATTATGTGTTGGAGTCGAATCGCCAGCGTGCGACCGGCCTGACAGAAATTGATGGCGAAGTCTATTACTTTAATGGGCAAGGAGAAATGCAGTTCGGATGGCAGAACGTTTCCAACGCAACGTATTACTTTGGAAAAGACGGTTCTGCGGAAACGGGCGAAACAACCATTCAAGGTACTACTTACAACTTCCAGTCGCAAGGCGGACTTGTGCAGGGATGGTCGGAAGATGGCAAAAGCTATTATGACGACCAGGGATTCAAAGTGGCAAAACAATGGATCGACCATGACGGAGTTAAGTATTACTTTGACGAAAACGGCAACGCCGTGACTGGTTGGGTGGACATTGACGGAAACCGCTATTACTTCGGTGAAAACGGAGCAATGGTCACGGGAACGTTTGAAGTGGATGGCAAAACGTATGTGACAGGAGACGACGGCGTCTTCCGCACAGGCTGGCAGGAAGCGAATGGATCGAAACAATATTTCGATGAAAGCGGAAACCAGGTAAAAGATACATTCCATGCGATCGAAGGTACGAACTACGCATTCGACGAAAACGGAAACTTAATGCAAAATACATCGAAAGATGGCTATACAATCGACGGAAACGGTGTCGTTACGGATGCGCCGGCAGTTGAAGATACGGAAGTTCCTGCAGAAACAACTACAGAAACTACAACACCACAGGAAACTCCAACGCAGCCGGAAGTGTCGCAGCCAGTGGAAATACCGGAAGTTGAACAACCGGTGGAAACACCAGAGGTTGAGCAGCCAGTCGAAACGCCGGTACAACCGGAAGAACAACAGCCAGTGGAAACACCAGTGGAGCCTGTTCAGCCAGAACAACCTCCAGTGGAAGCACCGGTGGAGCCGGTAGTTCCGGAACAGCCACCAGTCGTAGACACTGGAAAAGGACAGGCAATCGCCAACGCGGCGCTTGCTCAAGTCGGCATGACGCAGGACTGCACGATGCTGGCGACAAACGCTTTGGCGGCTGTGGGAATCAACTTCCACGGATGGCCGGAAGACTACGCGGCGCTTGGTTCTTGGACGAGCAGCCCGGTAGCCGGTGACTTGATCATCTATTCCGGACATATCGCCGTTTACATTGGAAACGGACAAGCCGTTCACGGCGGATGGCTCGGAAGCCAGACTGTCGTTGCAGGAATCGACTGCGAACGCGCGCTGATTGGATTTATCCACGTCGCATAAATCGGAAAGAAGAAGTCTCCATTTGGAGGCTTTTTTTTGTGACACCCTCTGGACTTCATACCGACGAATCATGCTATAATAAAATACAAGGTGAAGAAAAAGGAGGAAAGAAATTTGCAACAGATTCAAACTGAAAAATTTAGTGATGTAAGTGTTCTTGTTCGTTCGCTCCTGCCTTTGGAACGCCGTACGATTACCGCTTACAACCTTTTAGTTTTTATGCTGAAGTCGAAAACGGCCGATTTCGACTCGAAGCAAAAGTTATCGATCGCCCTCAACCACGCGTACGGAATGAAAGTTTCCTACGGATTGACCGGCTATGGCCGGCAGGTGGCGCTCGACATCCGCTTTCAATACATTCGGCCCGAGCGCGTCAAGGATCCCGGTTATATCCATGAAGTCGTGCATATGATGGATCAGATTCTCCATCACGCGCTCTTTGATCAAAAATCCTTTGAAGAAGCGAAATACTTGCTTGCCAGCCGGCTGCGCCGGCAAAACGACGACCCGGATTCTCTCGCGCTCAAAACGGCGTTCGCGCTGGCCGCCGAGGACCACGATATCGCGATCCCGATTCAAGGCGCTTTGGAAGACATCGAGGCCCTGTCCTACGAAGAGGTCGTGGCGCTGTACGAATCGTGGAGAGCCCTTCCTCGTTTCGTTTCCTGCTGCGGAACGCTCGAACCGGTTATGGAGGCGTTTTTGAATGCCATTCCTCAATTCGAAAAACCGTCTTTACGCATGGCGCTGATTCCCAGGACGAGTCCTTCGTTCCAGGTGCTTGAGAAAAATATCGCTCAAACTTCCATCGTGCAAGTATGGGCCACGTCGACTCCCATTGATTCATCCCGCTATTACCCGCTTCTTGTACTGAACTCGATTTTAGGCCAAGGTCCCATGTCGCTGCTCTTTGAGGAAGTGCGAGAAAAGAACAGCTTGTGCTATTCGATTTCTTCTTCTCTTGTCCGCTTTGACGGCGCCCTGCTCATTAGCACCGGCACTTCCGCGGACTCCATCGCCCGCTGTTTGCGGCTGATCCAGGCGCAAATTCAGAAATGCGCCGACGGGCAGTTTTCCGATGAACAGCTGGAAATCGCCAAGATGGATTTGATAGACATGTTCCGGCGTCAGCAGGACCGGCCGTGGGCCATGATCGAGCAGCGCTTTCTCGACTCGATGCTTGAGCGCTCGGAGTCGCTGGCGCAACGCGTGGAAACGATTCGAACCATTGAGCGGGACCAGGTTTGCGAAGTCGCCAGTCGGCTCGCGCTTGTTTCAATGGCGATCGTAAAGGAGGATTTCGATGGAACCATGGAAAACTGAGATTCGAAAAAAAACGCTGAAAAACGGAGCCACCGTCATCCTGATTCGCAAACCGGACTATGTGCAGTCGTTCTTCCTTTGCGGATTTGGCACCGGGGGCTTTAATGTCCGCGAGCGGATCGCGGGCGAAACGATTCAAAACCGCACCGGCTGCGCTCATTTTTTAGAGCATCAAATGTTTCACTACCACGACGAGGATGTGAGCGACCTGTTCGCAAAAATGCAGGCGCAAACCAACGCTTTTACGTCGTATACGGAAACGGCCTACTATTTTTCAACGACGGCCGATATCGAGCGGCCGCTTTCGCTGCTGCTGGATTTTGTGCAAGGCCTTGACATTACCGAGAAAACCGTCGAGAAAGAAAAAGGAATCATCTTAAGCGAATACGCGATGTACGATCAAAATCCGGATTTTCGTCTGGTAAAAGAACTGTACGCTTCCATGTATGGCCGCCATCCGCTGAAATACGATATTTTAGGAACCGAACATGACATCGAGCAGATGAGCGTGGCTGATTTGAAGGCGTTTTACGCCCGCAACTACGATCCTTCCCGCATGGTGATTGTCGGCATTACCGGACAGGAGCTGGATCCTGTATTCAAACACATTGAAGAGCAGGAAGAAAAATATCCTTCCCGCATCGAAAGCAAGGCGGTCCGCTTTTTTCCGGAAGAGCCGGTGCAAGTCGCGCGGGCGTTTTATTCCATGGAAATGGACGTTTCGGCGCCCTTTGTCGGCTTCGCGTACAAGCTTCACGGCTATGAAACGCTGGAGCAATCCTTGAAGGTCGACACGGCGGTTTCGCTGTGGCTCGACTGCGTTCTCGGACCGGTCAATCCGCAATACCAGACGTGGCTCGACCATCAGGTCATTTCGCAAATGTGGGGAGCCGAGGCGGATTTCCACAAAGACCATGGCTATATTTTGTTTTACGCGCAAACCGAAAAAGTCGACGCGTTCCGCCAGGTGGTGGAGTCGATCGCACGCGGAGAACAGGAAATCGACCCGGAAGGCTTTGAAAGCTTGAAAATCCAGGCTTTGGCGCGCAACATACGTTCGCTGGACCATTTTGAGAGCCTCGCGATCGAAATGATGCGGGCTGAACTGGATGGCTATGACTATTTGGAATGGCTGGATCTAGTGGAAGAGTTGACGCTGGACGAGGTGCTTGACATCGTGAAGTCCCTGGATTTTTCCAATGTTTGCGAAGTGCGCATCGACCCGTTGCGGGATTAAAAACAAATGAAGACGAAAAAAGACGGCGAACCGTCTTTTTTTACGAGATCAGGAGAGCACGTTTTGCTGGACAAAACGAATGCAAAGCAGGTCGCACAACACAATGAATACGAGAATGATCGCGTTGCTGACAAAGAAAACCACTTCCATCGGATCGCCGGCGATTTTGGAAAGCGCCAAAAGCGAAAAGAAGGAGGAAAGGCTCATGATCACAAAATCCAAGCCAAACTGGAGCGAGCATTCTTTCGCGATGGAGCGTTTCAGAACGCTTCTGTCCACGCCGAGTTTTTGCAAAATGGCGTATGGAGCGATGTCCTCGAACGAGTCGTTGTACTGCTTGATAAATAAAATCGAGCACGCCGCGATGAGGAACACGAGAAACAAGAAAACGCAAAAGGTGAAAATCGTGGAAAGCCACTCGTCGCTTTGCGCGTTTTTATCCGCGATATACACTCCTTCGACCCATGGATTGTCTTGCAGCGTCTGCGCGTAGTCGGGATGGGAATCCGCCAGCTTATAATTGTACAGGGAAAGCCGTTGTTCTTCAGGAAAGGTCGCATTGAACAACGCGTCGTCAATGACATAAATCGGCACTTCCATTTTATCCTGCATGAATCCGGCAACGGCCCGCCGCACCTCCCCGACGCATTCCAGTGGTTTCCCATCGAGCGTCGTTGAAAAGCGGGAGGGATCGGTATAAAGCGAAAGCATCATTTTCTTGGCGAGCTTGACGCATTGATCCGGCTCCGGTTTGGGAATGTCAAAGTCCGCCAGATTCGAGTACGGGATGAACAGCTGCTCTTCGCTTTGTCCGATTTGGAGTGTCGAACGGTCGACGACGTCTTGAAAGAGCGCGTCGAAATGTTCCTGCTGGTTTGGAGAAGCGCTGATTAGCTGGTAGTCGTACTGCATCGAGTACTCGCGCATCGCCTGGATTCGATTGTTTAACGTGAATCCGCATCCAAGAGCGGTCACGGCGCAAATGAGCAAAATGCACACCATCGCGTACGAGCGGTAGTTTTGCTTCATGCGGAAGACGAGGTTGTTGATCCACAAGACGCGCCGACCGCCATAAAGAAACCGCTTGTTTTTTTGCAGGCACTGAAAGAGAAAGGGGAGAAAGCCGCCAAAGAGCCAATATGTCCCCACAATGACGCAAACCGTCGCGATCATCGCGTTGGCTAGCACATCCATGCCGCCGTCTTTGATGGCGAACGCGTAGCCTATGCCAAGCGTGGCGCAGCCAAGTAAGGTCTTGGCGAGCAGAAATCCGCTGCGACGCGCCACCTTTTCGTTTTGGCGCGCCGCGGAAATCAAATGGAGAACCGTGCTGCGCCGGATCTCCCACATCCCTTTGAGTGTGACGAGTCCATAAATGAGCGAAAAAAGCAAAGCCGTTTGCGCGATGGCCTGGACGGAAATTGAGAACTGGGGCGCGACGCCCAGAGCGGACATCCGCACGAAAACCATCGTGAACAAATACGAGAACAAGGTGCCGAGCACGATGCCTGCCACAATGGAAACGAGGCCGACGAGCAAGTTCTCTATGGCATACAGCATGCCGATCCGGGTGTTGGTCAAGCCAAGAAACACGTAGATGCCGATTTCTTTTTTCTGGTTTTTCAAAAAGACGTTGGACGCGTACCAAATAAACGAGATCATGAAGCACACGAGAACGACTTTGACGACGTTAAGCAGTGTGGCGATGCGTTCCAGATTGACTGCATCCAGTCCGCCCAGGGCGCTGGAATACCGGATGTTCTCAAAGTTGAAATACACAAAAACGGTAAAGGACAGCGAGAAAATCAAGGCGCTGTACCGGCGGGCGTGCTGGACGAAGTTTTGCCAGGCGAGTTGAAACAAACTCATTGCAGATCACTTCCCATCGTCGCTTGAATGTCAAGGATCCGGTTGAAAAACTCCTTTTGGCTTTCGCCCCGATGGATGTGCATTTCGATTCGTCCGTCTTTGAGCACGTACACTTCCTTGGCGTACGAGGCCGCGAAGGCGTCATGCGTGACCATGACGATCGTCGTCTGGTCCTGGCTGTTGATTTGGGCGAAGCACTCCAGCAAATCTTTTGACGATTTGGAGTCGAGCGCGCCGGTTGGCTCGTCGGCGAAAACGATCGACGGATTCATGATCAGCGCCCGGCAAGTCGCGCCCCGTTGTTTCTGACCGCCCGAAAGCTGGTAAGGATATTTGTCGAGATGGTTCGCCAGCCCGAAAAGCCGGGCGAGCTTTTTTCCTTTTTGGAGCGAGACAGCCGCTTTTTCGCCATTGAGCGAAAGCGGCAGCACAATGTTGTCGAGCAGCGGCATCGAGTCCAAAAGGGAGTAGTCCTGGAAGATGAAGCCAATGGAATCTTTTCGCAGTTTGGCGAGTTGTTTGGACGAAAGGCTTGTGAGGTCGCTTCCGTTCAAAACCACATGGCCGCGTGTCGGCCGGTCGATCGAGGAAATCAAGTTCAGCAGCGTGGTCTTGCCGGATCCGCTCGGCCCCATGATGGCGACAAAGTCTTTTTGGTAAACGGTAAAGCTGATATCGTCCAGCACCGGCTGGCCATAGCCGCGGTTTCCGTATATCTTTTGTAAATGTTCCACTTTTAAAATTTCTTTTTTCATTGGTTGTACCTCCGACTCTATTGTAAAAAATCGACTTGGATCCATCCTTACATCTAGCTTACAAAGCGCGTCAGGATCGAAGCAAGTCGATTTTTTCATTGTTGTAGAGGCGAATCGTGAACGTGGTGGACTGCCCGGACTCGGATTGCACTTCGATCGTTCCGGAAAGGTGGTCCAGCGCCTTTTTCGCGAAATACAACCCCATCCCGGTCGATTTGTAGGCGCCGGCATGCACGTGGCTGCCAACCGCGCCTTTTTCAAAAACGCTGGGCAAGTCAAAGGCGGGAATGCCAATGCCGTAATCGGTCATTTGAATCGTCGTCACCGACTCGTTTTGGTGAACCGCGATTTCGATTTTTGGATCCCGCTTGTATTTGATGGCGTTGACAAGAAGCTGGTCGAAAACGTACACGAGCCAGTCGGCGTCGGTATAGACGATGGCCGACTCGCAATCGAGATGGATCGAGAAGCGCTCGTGAATGAGAAAGTACTTATTGTTTTTGATGGAACGGCAAAGCAAGTCGCGCACATCGGCCTTTTCATAGTGGAGGGACATCGTGTTCGTTTCGAGTTTCGCAAGCAAAAGCAGCTGGCTGAGCTGGCGGTTCATCGTTTCCGCGGCGAGCTGGATGACTTCGTTTTGCAGCGTCTCGTTGCAAAGAGAAATCGTGTTGATATTGGCTTTCAACTCGTGGACGATGCGGTCGACCATGTCTTTTAGCTCGTCGTTGTCGGAAAGCGCCTGCTTTCGTTCCGCTTCCAAAATCCCGACGTCGTGGCGGTACAGTTCCTCGTTGACAAAAGGAAAAAAAGCGGGTGCGGCAAGACCTTTGTCGCCAAGCCGCTTTTCAATTTCCTGTTCACGTCGGTGCCGGCGAAACCGGGCGAACAGCACGCAGGCAAGCCACACCACGATGACGAGAAGGTCGAAATAAAACAAGTCGAACCAGTCGATTTGCGGCAGCAGGAAGATCGAATACAAATTGAAGGCGATCAGAAGAAGCAAAGCGAAAATCATTCGATATAGTATCCTTTCCCTTTTGAAGTCACGATGACGGAATGCCCGGTCAGGGCGCTGAGTTTGTGGCGCAGCCGGGAAACGGAAGTCGTCAGCGTCCCTTCCTCGATGAATTGGTCGGTATCCCATAAAGCGAGCATCAATTCCGTGCGGCTGACAAGCGCGCCTTTTTTGCGAACGAGCGCGTGGAACAGCTTTTTTTCGGTTGGCGTCAGCTCGATGGCGGTTCCATGCAGGCGCAAGCTTTGCAAATCCATGTTGTACGTCAGTCCGGGCGCGAGCTCGACGATTTTCGGCTTTTGGTATTCCTCGTTGCGGCGAAGGGCGGCCTGGATCTTGGCTTCCAGCAGCTCGAGGCGAAACGGTTTGACGATGTAGTCGTCGCCGCCAAGCCGGATGGCTTTGACGGTGTCAGCCGTTTCCGCCCGCGAGGTAATGAATACGATCGGAAGGTGGGAAACGGAGCGAATCCGCTCGCACCAGTAAAACCCGTCGTGGACGGGAAGGTTGATATCCAGCAGGACGAGATCGGGTTCGTAGGTACCCACCTCGGATAAGACGTGATCAAAACGATGGAGGCAGCGAACTTTGTACGTTTGCTGCAACGAGGCGGCGATTTGCCCGGAAAGCAAAAAATCGTCCTCGATAATCAAAATTTTCCATTTCATGTCTTTATCGTAGCAGATTCCGCCGGGTTTTTCCTGACAATATGGACAGAAAAAAACGCCGGGAGAACCGGCGCCGGCTTTGGATTAAAGCGTTTTTACACTGTCTCGTTCCACGAGCGAGTACGGTACGATGACTTTGGAAGGTGTCAAATCGGGCGTTTCCAAATGATTGATCGCTTGCAGCGCGGCTTCGATGCCAAGCTGGCGCGCGTGGATGTCGACCGAGGTGAGGCTGGGAATCGACAGCTTCGCGAAAACGGAATTGTTGAAGGAGACGATGGAAATGTCTTCCGGCACATGGAGTCCGAATTGGCGGCAGAGCTGGTTGATGGCCAGCGCCAGCAAATCGTCGACGACAAGCAGAGCGGTGGGCCGGTTTTTTTGCGTGAGCATGTCTTGAAGGGCTTGCACTTTTTGCTCGTCGGTGGGATCGAACTCCATGCAGTGTCCGGCCGTCAGCGCGAGGTCGTGCTCAAGGAGCGCCATTTGATAGCCTTGTTTGCGGCGGGCGGAAAAGGCGAGGCTGGAATCCAGACCGATGTAGCCGATTTGCTTGTGCCCGTGCTCGATCAAGTACTTGCACGCGTCGTAGGCGGCCGAGAAGTTGTCGTTGTCGACGCTGATGGTTTCGGTGTCGTGCTGCAAAGGCGCGCCAATCATAACATAGCGCAAGCCTTCGTCGTACAAATACTCGGCGATGGGATCGTTTTCCTGGGAATACAGCAAAATGAACGTGATCTTGCTGGAAGACTTGCGTAACAGGTCGATGGATTCCAGCAGCTCGCTTTCGTTTTTTCCGCTGAGCACGCAAGTCGCGTACTGCAAGTGGTTGCATGTTTTGGAAATGCCCCGGATGACGTCGAGATAAAACGGGTTTTCAAAGTTTTCCTGTTGATAGGAAGGCAACACAATGCCAATGGCCCCCAGGGATTTTCCGCTTTCGGCGGGATTTTCGCCACCCACAGGCTCGTAGCCGAGCTCCTCCATCGCTTTGCGTACCCGTTCCTGCGTCTTTTTTGAAATCAGAGGTGAGTTGTTGCATGTTCTTGAGACGGTGGACGGGGACACACCAGCCAGCGCGGCCACTTCTTTAATCGTTACTGCCATATAAAGCCTTCCTTTCTTTCTGCTTTTAAGCATAGCCGAAATTTGCATGAATGAAAAGCAGAAAATGCCTGATTTTTTGCATTTTAACGAATTTCTATGCAAAAAGAACGCATCTTTGTTGCGGAATCCGCTTACATTTGGATTTCTTTGAAATTTTTATGAATTACACCTTGCAATTTTATGCAATTAAAGTGAAATTGGTGCATAAAAATTGCAAGAAAGGGAGAAAAAATGAAAGCACAAAAACTCATTATTTACGCGCCGGTATCCGGACAGACGGTTGCGCTTGAGCAAGTCCCGGATCCAATCTTCTCTCAAAAGATGATGGGAGAAGGCATCGCCATCGTACCGGAAAACGGAGAAATCGTCAGCCCGGTGGATGGAGAGATCACGATGGTCGCGCCGACAAAGCACGCCTTTGGATTCAAAGGGAAAAACGGCGAGGAAATCCTCGTGCATGTCGGTCTGGAAACGGTTGGCTTGAACGGGGAAGGCTTCGATGTGAAAGTGAAAGCCGGACAAAAAGTGAAAAAAGGCGAGCTGGTAGCGGTCGTGGATTTGGATTTGCTGAAGAAGAAAAACATCAATCCGATCACGCCGGTCATCGTGTGCAAAGGGGCGCAGGATAAGACGCTGTCGTTTGCCAAAGGCAAAGTGAAAGCCGGCAAAAAGCTCATGGCGGAAAAGAAGAAAATGGGAATCAACTTCGACTTCCTGCAAAAATTTGGAAAAGTGCTCATGGTCGTGATCGCCGTTATGCCGGCAGCCGGCTTGATGATCTCGCTTGGAAAGCTCATTGGCATGAGCGCGGGCGACATCGCGATGCTGTCGACGATTGGCAGCGTCGTGGAAAACATTGGCTGGGCCGTCATCAACAACTTGAACCTGCTGTTCGCGATCGCGATTGGTGGATCGTGGGCGAAGGAGCGCGCGGGTGGCGCGTTCGCGGCGGCAATCGCGTTTGTGCTCGTCAACAACATCACCGGACAGATTTTCGGGGTGACCAACGCGATGCTGGCCGATCCGGCAGCGATGACGCACACGCTGTTTGGACAGCCGATGCCGGTCGATGGCTACTTCGTGTCGGTGCTTGGCGCGCCGGCGTTGAACATGGGTGTGTTTGTCGGCATGATCGCCGGTTTCATGGGTGGCATCATTTACAACAAGTATTATAATTTCCGCAAACTCCCGGAAGCCCTGTCGTTCTTTAACGGAAAACGGTTCGTTCCGCTTGTCGTGATCGCGTGGTCGATCGTCGTCAGCCTCGTGCTCGCCATCGTATGGCCGTTCGTTCAGCTGGGAATCAACTCGTTTGGTGTATGGATCGCGGGCTCGTCGACGACGTCGCCGATTTTGGCTCCGTTCATTTACGGAACGCTCGAGCGTCTGCTGCTGCCGTTTGGCTTGCACCACATGCTGACGATTCCGATGAACTATACATCGTTTGGCGGCACGTACACGATCATGACCGGCGCGGCCGCGGGGACACAGGTTTTCGGCCAGGATCCACTGTGGCTGGCCTGGGTGACGGATTTGATCAACTTTAAAGACGCCGGCAATTTCGCGGCGTACAACGACTTGCTTGCCAACGTGACGCCGGCCCGCTTCAAGGTGGGACAGATGATTGGCGCGACAGGTCTGCTGATGGGCTTCGCGCTGGCGATGTACCGCAACGTGGACGCGGACAAGAGAAAACAATATCGTTCGATGTTCATTTCGATCGTGCTCGCCGTGTTCCTGACCGGCGTGACTGAACCGCTGGAGTTCATGTTCATGTTCTGCGCGATTCCGATGTATATCGTGTACGCGGTGCTGCAAGGCTTGGCGTTCGCGCTGGCGGGTGTCGTCGATCTGCGTTTGCACTCGTTTGGAAATCTTGAGTTTTTGACACGGGTGCCGATGTCGATGCAAGCTGGTCTGGGCGCGGACATCATCAACTTCCTGATCGCCTGCGTGGCGTTCCTGGGAATCGGTTATCTTGTTTCGAACTGGATGATCAAAAAATTCAACTACGCGACGCCAGGACGCAACGGCAACTACCAGAGCGCGGAAGAAGGCGGCGAGCAGACGGCTTCGAAATCGACGACGGCGCTCGATCCGGCTTCGCAGCCAGTGCGTATTATCGAGTTGCTGGGCGGCTTTGACAACATCGAGCTGGTGGACGCCTGCATGACGCGTCTGCGGGTGACGGTGAAGGATCCGGAAAAAGTCGCGGATGTAAGCGAGTGGAAAAAAGAAGGCGCGATGGGTCTTGTGAAAAAAGGAAACGGGATCCAGGCCGTATACGGACCAAAAGCCGATGTCCTGAAGTCGGATATCAACGATTTGCTTTTGGAGGGATAATATGAAGCTGCTCACGTTGAATACGCATTCGCTCGAAGAGAAGGCGATGCGCGTCAAGCAAGTGGAGTTCGTGAAAGCGATCGCAGCCCTGGATCCGGATGTGATCGCGTTGCAGGAAGTCAATCAAACGTTCGCGGCGGACGATATGCAAGAGCCAAGCGCCCGTCCGGGCGTTCCCTTTCGGGAAGACAACCACGCGTACATGCTGCATCAGCTGATGAAGCAGCAAGGCCTTCGCTACGAGATGGTTTGGCTGCCGGTCAAAACAGGGTATTCGCGCTATGACGAGGGGCTGGCGTTCTTTACGAAGAAGAAAATTTTGGAAGTTCGCTCGACGTTGCTTTCGCAACAAGACGACTACGACGATTTTAGGACGCGCCGCTCTCTGGAAGTGAAAACCGAGGATGGCTGGTTTGTCAATGTTCATATGGGTTGGTGGAACGACGCGCTGGAACCGTTCGCGGGCCAGTGGAAAAAGCTCGCAAAGGCGCTGCCGCAAAACGAGCCGGTATATGTTCTAGGCGATTTCAACGCGGACGCGCAAGTGCGCGGCGAGGGGTATGACCTTGTCCGGGCGTCGGGATTCTTCGACTTGTATGAAGAGGCGCAAGCGAAGGACGACGGAATGACGGTCGTCCAGGAAATCGACGGCTGGCGCGAAGGGGATCATCCGAAAAAAATGCGGATCGACCACCTCTTTTCCAGCCGGCCTGTCGCGGTGGCTTCTTGCCGGACCGTGTTCAACGGCATCAACGAGCCGGTTATTTCGGATCACTTTGGCTTGATGGCGATTGTGAATCCGGTCGAATAAAATAGAAAAACAAAAAAACCGAAAGCAATCGGATTCATGTCCGCGGCTTTCGGTTTTTTGCTGGCAGAAGAGGATCGTTGGCGCGCAAGTACGCTTTCCAGGGCCGGCCAATCGTGTACTTGACGCAAAGGACGAGCGCGGCGTAGGAGAGCGTCATCGTGATGGGGATCCCGATGCGGTGCAAGGCGTCGTCGAAAAAGACAAAGGGGAGCACAAGGCCGCTGATCCAGAGCGCGAACAAGACAAACCAAAGCGCGGCCATCCATAAAAAAGAAGTGGAGGCCGTTTTCTGAACCGGGGTTTTGGGCTTGATGGCGACGAGGCGAAAGCCGTATTGGAGTTCGCGGGCGTGCAGACATTCTTTGCCGACAAGGTAAATCGAGCTAAACATGCTTTCAATATAGCACAAAAAAAAGCCCGCGTGAACGGACTTTTCGGCCATGCATTACCGGTTGTAGAACTCGACAACGAGCAGCTCGTTGATTGGCTCGCTCGTGAACAGTTCGCTACGTTCTGGGTAACGAACGTATTTTCCGACTTTTTTGTCTTTGTCCACTTCCACGAAATCCACTGTGGCAACAGCGGCTTCGAGCGCTTCCACGATGCTCTTCTGGTTTTTCGCGCGTTCGCGAACTTCGATGACCTGACCAGGTTTTACCTGGTAGCTAGGGATGTCGACTTTTTTGCCGTCAACCATGATTTGTCCGTGGTTAACAAGCTGGCGGGCACCACGGCGCGTATTCGCGAAACCGAGGCGGTATACCAGGTTGTCAAGACGGGACTCAAGCATGATCAGGAAATTTTCGCCTGTTGCGCCGGCTTTACGGCTTGCCTTCTGGTATGTGTTGAAGAATTGTTTTTCTGTCAACTGGTACGTGTTGCGGATTCTTTGTTTTTCCTGCAACTGAATACCGTAGTTCGTCAGTTTCGGACGACGGCTTTTTCCGTGCTGTCCTGGGGCGTAATTACGACGTGCCAGTTCCTGTCCTGTTCCCAGGATGGAGAAACCGAGACGACGGGACTTTTTCCAAGTGCTTCCTGTGTTTCTTGACATGTTTTTTCCTCCTATTGTTTGCATAAAACAACAAGATACAAATCTTCGAAAGGGGTGTTGCGGAAGATACTTTCTACTATCAGCTTTTAGCTTACTCGTATCGCTATGCGCCCGCAACGCCGGTCCTTCGACTTTGTATGCTGCTTAGTCATGCTATCTCACTATAGCAAACCTTCCAGATGAAATCAAGCGAAGTTTCTTATTTCGCTTTCCGTTTCTTTTGTACAAGCCGAAGTTGACCACGGTTGGGTATGGCGTAGAAAAGGTTCGTTGTGTTACAATATGAGCAGTATGCAAGGAGGTAACAACATGGAGACTGTCATGAATTTCTTTCGATCGGCCTATTCTTATATCAGCGCCCATCTTTCCACGGAATTGATGATCTATGTCGCAATCGCGGTGCTGCTGCTGATCCTCATTTGGATCATTATGCGGATGATGAAGCGCCGTAAAGCGGCGAAACGGCTTGCTGAGCTGGAAATCGAGGTCAATGAAATTCGGAACAACGCACTCGCATACAAATTCAACAAGGCCAACGCGTTCGCGAAAGCCAATGACGATATTATGGAACGGATCAAAAATCTGACGCCAAAATACGAGATCTGCCAGAAAAGTGTTGCTTCTTGTGACGAATTGTTCACCGATGCCGACGATTTTATCGCGGCGCATCGCATTCGCAAAGCGACCCGTTCCATGGACGAGCTGGAAACGATGCTGGACGACACGAAAGAGCGGATCCGGATCGTCAACCAGTCGCTGGACCATATTTTGGCCCGCGAAACGGAAGTCCGGGAAAAATCCAACTCTTTGAAAGAGCGGTTCCGCAATGTCAAGAAGGTGTACCAGGACAACCGCGCTTCGTTTTACTCGGCAAGCAACTACATTGATTCCGAAATCGGGGACATCGAAAACGAGTTCTCGAGCTTCGAGGAGTGGATGTTCGCGTCCGAGTTCAACAAGGCGAAAGAGGAAGTCGACAAGATCGCTTCGCGCGTGGATGTCGTTTCTTCGCAAATCGCGGCGTATCCCGGTTTGTACGAAAAGGCGAAAAACATTTTGCCGCGGGCTCTGGACGAGGTTCTTAGCAACATCCAGATGCTGAAAGACAACCAGATCGACATTCGTTATTTAAACACGGATGAAAAGACGGACACCATCGAAAAGGCGCTGGTCGAGGCGACCAACGCGCTCGATGTCGGCAATCTGGAAAAAGCGGACACGATGCTGACGGATATCGGCGACGCGATTTTGGAATTGCAGGACGACGTCATGAAGGAGAAAAAAGCGTACGACGAGATTCACGGAGACTTGCTCGCCACATTTGAAAAAGTGGACGAGGAGGAAGAAGCGCTCGATGAAATCGTGACGCTGTATGCCAACATCAAAGACCGGTTCGGCCTGGAAGACTGGACGCACCGCTTCACTTTGGCTAAATCCCAGCTGGCCGATTTGCAGGATCGCCGCAAAATCGTGGAGGAAGCCTTGTCGCGCGACGCGACGCCAAGCGTCGAGGTCGTGCAGGTGTATCGGGAATTCGCGCAAGACGTAGACACGTTCCACCTGCAAGTCAACGACATGAAGCGAATGCTGGTTGGCGCCAGCTCGGATGAGTCGCGGGCCAAGAAGCAGCTTGTCAAATTGCAGCTTATTTTGAATGAGGTCCGCCTCAATACGATTTCACGCAATTTGCCGAGCATGTCGACGCAGTTCGCGGATGACCTCAAGGAAGGCGAGCGGCTGATTCAGCGGGTTCGTGTCGTTTTGGATCATTCGCCATTGGATGTGCAGACGCTAAACGCGGATTTGCAGGACGCTATTGATTTTGTGTATAAGCTTTACAACAACGCCAACAATCTGGTTGGCGTGGCGATTATGGTGGAAAACGCGATTGTTTTTGGCAATCGGTTCCGCTCCACGTATCCGGCAATGGATTCCGAGCTGACGCATGCGGAAGTATGCTTCCAGAACGGGGAGTATACCCACGCGCTGAAGATCGCGATCCAGGCGATCGAGAATATGCATCCGGGCATTTATGAGAAGCTGATCGCGAAAAAAGATCCGGCGGTCATGAATCAAGTGTAGCGTATGATTTATTTTGATAACGCATCGACAACCTCCGTTCGCCCGGAGGTTGCTCGTGTTTATAAGAAGCTTGTCGAGGAAAGTTTTGCGAATGCCGACTCAATGCATTCACCCGGACGCAAAACGAAGCGGCAGCTGGAACAGGCGAGGGCGCATATTGCCCGTTTTCTGGGCGTCGACGATTCGGAAATCGTGTTTACGAGCTGCGCCAGCGAATCCAACTCGCTGGCCATCGTCGGCTACGCTTTGGCGAACCGGCAGCGCGGCAACCATATTTTAACGAGCAACGTGGAGCATTCAAGCACCCGGCACGCGATGGACTTTTTGGAGTCGATTGGCTTTGATGTCGAGCGGCTTCCAATCAACGAGCGAGGAATCGTGAGCGTGCAGACGGTCAAAGACCATTTGCGCAAGGACACGCTGCTTGTTTCGCTGATGCATGTCAACAACGAAATTGGCTCGATCAATCCGATCGAAACGATCGCGGATGTCGTCCATACGCATCCGACATGCGTTTTCCATAGCGACTGCGTGCAGAGTTTTGGCAAAATCGACATTCCGTTTCAAAAGCTGGACATGGCGACGATTTCGGCGCATAAAATTCATGGGGTCAAAGGATCGGCGCTGCTGATGAAGAAAAATCGGATCCAGCTGCAGCCGCTTGTGTTTGGCGGCCAGCAGGAGCAGGGACTGCGGGGCGGCACGGAAAACGCGCCGGCCAACATCGCGCTGGCGAAAACGATCCGCTTGGCGCTGGAGGAACAGGAGAAGACGTACGACCATGTGAAGACGATTCGCGACACGCTCAAGACGTGGGTCGAGTCATTTCCGGGCGGCCATGTTTTGTCGCCGGAAGACGCGCTGCCGTACATTTTAAATGTCAGCTTTGATCAAATCACCAGCGAGGTTTTATTGAACGCGCTGGATGAAAAAGGAATTTGCGTTTCGGCGAAGAGCACGTGCGATTCGCGCTCGTCTCAAGCCAGCGAAGTGATTTTGGCTTTGAATCATTCGAAAAAAGACGCTTCCCACGCGATTCGACTGTCTTTTTCAAAAGACAACACGCTGGAGGAGGCGAAGCAGTTTATGCAGGCAATGAAGGAGATCGTGGAAAATTATGGCTTATCGTTATGACCACATTTTGATTCGTTACGGCGAATTGTCGTTAAAGGGAAAAAACCGTAACAGTTTTATTAAACAGCTTTTAGCAAACGTGAAGCTCGCTTTGAAAGCCTATCCTGGATTGGAGTTTGAGAAGCAGCATGACCGGATGTATATTTATTTGCATGACGAAAATCCGGAAGCGGTCAGCGAAACCTTGGCGAAAGTGTTTGGAATCTCGTCGTTTTCCCTGGCGGTCAAGACCGAGCCGGATATGGATGCGATCGTCCAGGCGTGCATGGAATCTTTGGATTTGTCCGAGAAAAAGACGTTTAAAGTGGCGGCCCGCCGCAGCGACAAAAACTTTCCGGTCATTTCCGATCAAATCAACCGGATCGTCGCGACGGCCATTTTGAAAAACAGCGACTGGAAAGTCGATGTCCGAACGCCGGATGTCAAGATCGTGGTCGAGGTCCATAGCGACGCGGCGTACATCATGACGGATAAGATTCCGGGCGCGGGTGGCTATCCGGTGGGCGTAGGCGGCAAGGCAATGGTGCTGCTTTCGGGCGGGATCGACTCGCCGGTGGCCAGCTACTTGATGATGAAGCGTGGCGTGCATATTGAATGCGTCCACTTCGCGGCGCCGCCGTACACGTCGCAAAACGCGCAGGACAAAGTGATGGCGCTGGCGGAGCTGATCAGTCCGTATCAGGGCGAGATTCTCGTGCATGTCGTGCCGTTTACGGATTTGCAGCTGGCGATTTACCAAAACGCTGACGAGAGTTACGCCATTACGTTGATGCGTCGCATGATGATGCGCATCGCGACGAAGCTGGCTCAAAAACGTCATTGCCAGGCGATCGCGACGGGCGAGTCGATTGGCCAGGTGGCTTCGCAGACGCTCGAGTCGATGCAGGCGATCAACGCGGTGACGACGATGCCGCTGATTCGTCCGGTCGTTTGTATGGACAAGGTCGAGATCATCGACATTTCCAAAAAGATCAACACGTACGAGACGTCGATTTTGCCGTTTGAGGATTGCTGTACGATCTTCACGCCGAAAAACCCAGTGACGAAACCGCGGATTGAAAAGTGCGAACGCTATGAATCCCGGTTTGACTGGGAAAAAATGGTGGACTGGTGCGTGGACGATGCGAAGTCCTACTGGATCCATCCGGGTGTTTCCAACGAAGAGGAACAGGACGAGGATTTGTTTTAAAAGTGTCTGCGAGGACACTTTTTTTCTTGAAAAGTGAAACGGAAGGTGTTTCGTTTTTAATCTTCTTTTGTATAATTGATACCGAAGGAGAAGGTTATGGCAAAAGCACAGACGAAAGCCACCGAGAAATATCGAGCGAAAAAAGGCATTATCACCAAGTCGATCAAGATTTCCAGAGAGTTGAATGAACAGTTTATTCAGGCTTGTGAACGTGCCGGAATCAGCCAGGCTCAGGCTTTTAAGACATTTATGGAGCAATTTATCACGGCTCATCAAGAATAGGAATGGGATTCGGTTCTCATTCTTTTTTTATGGCACGGAAACGTGTAAAATGGGAACATGAATTGTAGTATATGTGGGAAAAAACTAAACAAAGAAGGAAAGAGTTTTTGTTGTGAAAACGGACACCGGTTTGATATCGCGAAGCAAGGCTATGTGAATTTGTCGAGAAAGCAAAAGGAGACGGGTGACAACAAGGCGATGGTGCAGGCGCGAACAAACTTTCTTGAAAAAGGATATTACGACTTTTTAAGAAAACAGGTGGCGGCGCAAATCGAATCGCTCCATCCGCATTCGCTTGTTGATATCGGCTGCGGGCAGGGGTATTACACGATGACGTTCGCTGCGCCGGAAAAATATGGCATCGACTTGTCGAAGGAGGCGATCGTGTACGCGGCGGCTCACGACAAATCAACGCAATATATCGTGGATACGATTTACGACTTGCCTTTTGCGGATGGCTCGCTGGACGGCGTCGTAAGTATTTTCACACCGCTGCCGTGGAAGGAAATTGAGCGGGTGCTCAAACCGGGTGGCTTTTTGATTACGGTCAGCCCGGCGAAGAAGCACTTGATCGAGCTGAAGGAACAGCTGTACGAGAAGGTGTATGAAAACAAGGAAGAGCGCGAGGATGTGGGGAACCTTGTTCTCGTGGACGCGAGTGTGGTGAGTGATAAAAAACGGGTGGACGACGTGTGGGATTTGTTCGAGATGACGCCGTACCGGTACAAGAGCCCGAAAGAGGGAATGGAGCGCGTGCGGGCGCTCAAAGAACTGGAAGTTACCTTTTCGTTTTTGATGAAGACATTTAGAAAGAAGAGCCTATGAAATTAAAAATTAAAAAGTGGGGAATCAACGGGGAAGGTATCGCGTACTATAAAAAGAAGCCGGTATTTGTGATGGGCGCCCTTCCGGATGAAGTGGTGGATGCCGAAGTCGTGGAAGACCGGGATCGGTATCTTTTGGCGGAAACAAAAAAGGTGCTGGAGGCTTCGCCGCGGCGTCGTAAGCCGATGTGCGGCATTTGGAAGGAATGCGGCGGCTGTCCGTTGATGCATGTCGACTATAAGGGACAGGTGCGGATGAAAGAGGCGAGTCTGAAGGAGGCGCTGAAGAAATACGCGGGGGATACGGGACCGATTTTACCGGTTTTGAAAAATCCGGACGTGCTGGCGTACCGGAACGCGTGCAAGCTGCGGTTTTTCAACGACGATGGAAAACTGGGGATCGGCTTGTACGAGAAGGATTCGACACATGTTGTAAAGATGGAGCGGTGTCTCGTTCATGAAAAGGAACTGGAGCGGGTGCGTGTCGACATTTTGAAGGTGCTGAACGAACATCATGCCAAAGCGTTTTCGAAGCGCGACGATACGGGGTATCGCACGCTGGTTATGAAATCGTTTGATGGCAAGATCCAGGTCGTTTTGGTGACGGGTGTGCAGGAAATCGAACCGGAAGTCGTACAAGGCATCATGGCCATCGAAGGGGTCGTTTCTTTGTGGCAAAGCGTGAAGTCGCGGGATGAAAACGAGGTGGATGTTTTCGGTAAAACGATGATCCATTTGGCTGGCGAGGAAAAAATCGAGGTGCAGGTTTGCGGCTTGAAACTGCATTTGTTGCCGCGTTCCTTTTTCCAGTTGAACACGAAGCAGGCGCAACGGCTTTATGAAGTGGTGAGGGAATGGACGCCGAAATCGAAGGGAATCGTAGAGGCGTATTGTGGCATTGGCGCGATGGCGCTGCTCGTGAGCGGCAAGGCGAAGGAAGTCGTCGGGATCGAGTCGATTGCGGACGCGGTCGTCAACGCGCAGGAAAACGCAAAGCAAAACGGAATTGAAAATGTACGGTTTGTGTGTGGCGACGCGGGCGTTGAATTGAAGAAAATCGGGCAGACGATGCCGGTGGATACGTTGATCGTGGATCCGCCGCGTTCGGGTTTGAATGCGCAAATGCGGGAAGCAATCCGGGAGTCGAAGATCGAAACGATCGTGTATGTGTCGTGCAATCCGAGCACCTTAGCCAAAGATATCGCGGATTTGAAGACGTATCGTATCGTGAAGGTGCAGCCGGTGGATATGTTTTCCCAGACGCCGCACGTTGAGACGGTCTGTTTGATGTCAAGGGTCGAAGGAAAATAGGCGCGAAAGCCCAGTAATACTGCGGTTTTCGGGCAATCTGGCAAATTTGGCATCGGGCAGGACGAACGCTTCTCGGTAACTTATCCAAGGGCAAATCAGGTCAAAAAGTGTGAGAGTTGAGTTGCCACGATAGATGTCACTATGTTGAGTTGCCGAGTTAGATGTCGGGGAGTTGTGGCTGTGAGATAGATGTCAAGGCCATAGGTCGGACAATTTGGAGGTGAAAAGGTGAAACGCTGCATTGTAGCAACCGATATAGTCGCTTAATAGATATCAAGACATGGAGGATTATGAAATGACTATATCGGAGAACAAAATATACCCGCGAACAGGTGATACCCAAACGGTATATTTGAAAAATGTAATCACGGAATCTGGCATAGAGATTGGTGACTACACAATGTATAACGACTTTGTGAATGATCCACGGGATTTTGAGAAGAACAATGTTCTGTATCGCTATCCGATTAACGGTGATAAGCTGAAGGTAGGTAAATTCTGCTCGATTGCCTGCGGAGCAAAGTTCCTGTTTACCAGTGCGAATCACACAATGCACTCAATTTCTACATATCCATTTCCAATATTCTTTGAGGAATGGGGATTGGATGTAACAAACATTACAAGTGCATGGGATAACAAAGGTGACATTGTAATCGGCAATGATGTTTGGATTGGCTATGAAGCCATAGTTTTGTCTGGTGTCACGATTGGAGATGGAGCGATTATTGGTACACGGGCAGTTGTCACCAAAGATGTACCGCCTTATACAATTGTTGGAGGCATCCCTGCCAAGCCAATAAGAAAGCGATTCTCAGATGAAGTGATTTCCAAGTTGCTGGAGCTTCAATGGTGGAATTGGCCTGAAAACTGGATCAAAGAAAACATTGATGTAATTCAGTCAGGTCGAATTAAAGACTTGGAATAGCAGAACTAAAATTAGACAGACCAAGGCTCCTCACTACCGGCAAATGCGTCGGTGGCGAGGAGCCTTTTTATGCTTCGATGTCGATTGTGATCCCGGACTTGAAGTCCACGGAGAAGTGGTCGGCGAAGACGGTGATTTTCTCGATGAGCTTTTTGACCAGCGCATCATCGAACTCTGTGATGTCGGTTTCCTGATTGGCGATGAAGTCCTGCAGTTCCTTGATACGGTTCATGGCTTCTTCCGGTGGTGGCTGTCGAGTTCGGATTTTTCCTTCTGGTCGCGGAGCCGGAAAATTTCATCGGCTATGGTTGCTCCAAGTCTTTCCGAAATGAACGATAGCTATTTGGAATTTATAGAAAAAATAAAGAAAGAGATTCAGAAGCAGAGAGTTTCGGTTGTAATGAATGCCAATACAAGCATGATTATCCTTTACTGGAATATTGGCAGGGCTATTTTGAAAAAACAACAAGAAGAAGGCTGGGGTACAAAGGTTATTGATCGGATGTCAAAAGATTTGAAAACAGCTTTTCCAGAAATGTCTGGTTTTTCGCCGCGTAATATTAAGTATATGCGTAAATTCGCACAGTGTTGGGAAGATGAGAAAATAGTGCAACGGGTCGTTGCACAAATACCATGGCGGACAAATATTTCTCTAATGGATAAATTAAAAACGCAAGAAGAATGAATATGGTATGCTGGCAAAACAATAGAGAATGGTTGGAGTAAAACAATACTTGAGTTGCAGATACAAAGCAGATTAATGGAGCGAACCGGAAAAATCGTCAATAATTTTCCTGTGGCACTGCCACCGCTTGATTCCGATATGGCGAATCAGATATTTAACCTTTATAGCAATTCATCCCATGCTTCTAAAGTGGGGATGAATTGTATCCCATTCTATTTGTCAAGAAATAGAAAATAATATGTTACAATAAAATCAGTCGAAAACAGGAAAGGCTGATAGACTTAGGAAGTTAGATAGTAACGCACATTCGGTGTTTTTGTTATGCTATATCTTGTCTTTGTTGTGAAATATCGAAGAAAAGTATTTGATGATAAAATTTCCGAGAGGGCTAAAGAAATATTTGAGTATATCGCCGCTCCCCATTACAATACGACCTTGCAGGAATGGAATCATGATATAAACGCATACAAAAGTGCCAGTAGTCGGCTTTTGAAGAAAGAATTTCCGCAAATAAGACAAAAGTTATGGAAACACAGGGGCAAGAAGACAAGCGAAAAAAGAGGTGAAAAACATGGCAAACAAAGCCTATAAATTCAGAATATATCCGAATGCTGAGCAAAAGATCTTGTTTGCCAAGACATTCGGCTGTGTCCGATTTATCTACAATAAAATGCTGTCCGATAAAATCAAGTATTATGAAGAAACCAAACAAAAACTGAAGAATACCCCTGCACAATATAAGGCAGAATTTGAGTGGCTCAAAGAAGTTGACAGTTTAGCGCTTGCCAATGCACAGATGAATCTGCAGAAAGCGTATAACAACTTTTTCAGAAGCCCGAAAACAGGATTTCCGAAATTCAAATCAAAACACAGAAACAGAAATTCTTACACGACGAATAACCAAAAGGGCTCTGTATCTATTGAAAACAGTTATATTAAATTGCCTAAAATAGGCTTTGTCAAATTGAAACAGCATAGAAACATTCCGTCCGATTATAAACTGAAATCCGTAACAGTCAGTCAAACTCCGAGCGGAAAATACTATGCAAGCGTTTTATTCGAGTATGAAAACCAAGTACAGGAAACAAAGCCGTACAAATTTTTGGGAATGGATTTTTCTATGCACGAACTGTACAAGGACAGCAACGGCAATGAGCCGCAATATCCGAGGTACTACCGTCAAGCGGAAAGAAAGCTGAAACGAGAACAGCGTAAACTTTCAAAAATGCAAAAAGGCTCAAAAAACCGTGATAAACAGCGGATCCGGGTTGCTAAACTGCATGAAAAAGTCGCAAATCAGCGCAAGGACTTTCTGCACAAACAGTCAAGGCAGATAACCAATGCCTATGATTGTGTTTGTATAGAAGAACTTGATATGAAAGCGATATCCAAGTGCCTAAACTTCGGCAAATCGGTCAGTGATAACGGCTGGGGAATGTTTGTGACGTTCTTACAGTACAAACTGGAAGAATCAGGCAAAAAACTTGTAAAAGTCGATAAGTTTTTCGCAAGCAGTCAGATTTGCAATGTGTGCGGCTACAAAAATACGGCAACAAAAAATCTTAGTATTCGTGCGTGGGATTGTCCTGAGTGCGGCACGCATCACGATAGGGATATCAATGCCGCAATAAATATCAGAAACGAGGGTATGCGTATCATAAACGCATAGCCATATACATAAAAACCGTGGGACACACGGGGTTAGCTCGCTTATGCTTAGTACAGTAGTATTATCGAACGAGAACCGACTGTTCGCTTTATGCGAAAGGAAGCCCCCGCCTCTTCAGGCGGGGGAGGATGTCACAGATCCGTATTTGTTTGACTTTTTGGGAACCGATATGCCAAGACGTGAAGTGGAATTAGAACAAAAACTAACAGAACATATTCAAAGCTTTCTGTTGGAATTGGGACAAGGATTTGCGTTTGTTGGGGGGCAGGTTCATTTAGAGGTAAGAGGACAGGATTTTTATTTGTCAGTTAAATATGTATCAGAATATAGTGAATGAGATTTTGTGCCATCCTGATGATAAACCTACAATTGGACTTTTGCTGGTGAAGGGTAAGAATAAAACCGTAGTGGAATACTCTTTGTCTGGTTATCAGAACCCGATTGGTGTGGCAGAATGGCAAAATCAGCTTACGCAATCTTTGCCGGAGGAGTTCCAGAGCAGTTTGCCTTCTATTGAAGAAATAGAAAAAGAATTAGAATAATGACAAAATAAACCTCTTTAAGAAAAGAAAGTAATCTAAAAATTCTGTTTTAATATAAATCTAAATTTAATTTCGGTTCCACTTCTAATTATTTTTTGAGATTCAAGTAGCGTCTGCATATCCAAAGCGTTCACTATAAACTACAATAATTCCAGAGGTGAACGATATGAATAATAAAGTAGTTATGATGATGGCCGATGGTGTAGAGGAAATCGAAGCGACGGTTCCATTTGATTTAATGCGGGAAGCCGGTTTGAATGTGGATCTTGTCAGTGCCCAAAACAAATCCACCGCGATTGGAGCGAATGGCATGGTCTTCGCGAATTTAAAAAATTTAAAGGGATACGATTTTTCGGTGAATGATACGCTGGTTTTGCCAGGCGGCGCGGCGTATCAAGTCTTCTTAAATACGCCAGAAGTTTTAGAGCAGGTAAAAGCGTTTGCGCAAAATCCACAAAAAGTTCTTGGCGCGATTTGCGCGTCCGCTTCCATTCCGGGAATGCTTGGACTTTATCAAGGCAAAAAGTATACTTGTGTGCCGGGTTTAAATGGTGATTTTGGCGGGACGTATGAAAATGTCCATTCGGTAATTGACGGAAACCTCGTGACGGGAATTTCTGTTGGTGGCGCGTTTGATTTTGCCTTCAACTTGATCATGGTTTTAAAAGGCGAAGCGGAAATGAAGAAGGTACAGGAGAACACGTGCTGGATTCTTCCAAAACAAAAATAAACATTTATTCAACATCTTGCAGTAATGTGAGATGTTTTTAGTATTGGAGAATCGGGACTTGTATTTCGCTGGGGGTAGTTTACACTATAACCGAGTAAGCATAAAATAAAGCATTCGGATTGCATGGGATAAGATAGTATGCAAATTAAATTAAAAATAAAGTTTTTATAAATTTGGAGTAAGGAGGGGATGATGTGTTGTTTGATTTAAAAAAATTTGATGAATATAAAGAAGATAATCGCCGGGAAGTGAAAAAAGCCAAAGGGGGTATTCCAAATAGCTTATGGGAGACATATTCATCGTTTGCGAATTGTTATGGAGGTGTGATTATTTTAGGCGTTGCGGAAAATGAGGATGGTTCATGGCGTACAACCGGCTTGGAAAACGAAAGAAAACTATTAAAAGAATTTTGGGATACAATCAATAATAAAAAGAAAGTAAGCCTGAATCTACTTACGGACAAAGATGTGGAATTATATCGGGTCGAAAAGTCAGGGGACGTTATTCTTGTGATTCATGTGCCTGCGGCCAAGCGGGAAGAAAGACCGGTTTACTTGAATGGCAATATGTTTGGAAATACATATAGAAGGAATTGGGAAGGCGATTATCGTTGTTCCGCTCAAGAGGTTAAGGCGATGTTGCGAGACCAGCCCGAAGCAACGATGGATACAAAAGTTTTAAGCTCTATCCCGATGGATTATATAAGCCAGGAAAGCGTGGAAGCGTAACGAAATCGGCACGCCGCTTATAAACCCGGCCATCCATGGATCAAATTAAATTTTGAAAGTTATTTGGAACAAATCGGCGCGGCAGCCATCTCGAAAGAAGATGGAAAACTCCATCCCACAGCGGCAGGTCTTTTGATGTTTGGAGAAGAATATCGGATCGTTCGTGAGTTCCCTGAATATTTTCTTGATTACCGGGAAATGCAGGATCCAACAATTCGCTGGACCGATCGCGTCCATTCAAGCTCTGGAGAGTGGTCCGGGAATGTGTTTGATTTTTTCTTCCTTGTGTACAATAAGCTATTAAAGGGAAATAAAAACGCCTTTTAAAATAGAAAATGGGATTCGGGTGGATGATACCCCTGTCCATAAAGCGTTAAGAGAGGCGTTGGCAAATTGTTTGATTAATACGGATTACTATCTTCCACAAGCGGTCGTGGTTAAATTAAGCCCGGATAAAATTATTCTTGAAAATCCAGGTGGTGTCAGAACCGGAAAAAAACAAATGCTGAAAGGTGGAATTTCCGACCCAAGAAACAAAACGCTGATGAAAATGTTTAATTTGATCAACATTGGAGAACGCGCGGGAAGCGGAGTTCCGGACATATATTCTGTGTGGAACCATCAGGGATGGGAAGAACCGGTAGTCGAAGAGCGATATGATCCGGATCGAACGATTTTGACATTGCCATTGATTGAAAAAGTGGCGGTAAAAAGTGGCGGTAAAACCCAGTGAGAAAAAACAAAGCCAATATGACGCCGTTCTTGCCTCCATGGTTCCGGGAAAAGAATACCCAGCCGCATTCTTTTGCAATGTATTGCATGTGAAAATAAGCCGAACGAGAAAGATATTAAAAGAACTGGTCGACTTTGAAAAAATAGAAATTGTCGGCACATATAGAAATCGACAATATAAGTTGAAAAAGTAGAACAAAGAAAGAAGGAATCAACATGAGCAAATACGATCCATTGTGGCACTGGATCCAGGAACATGAAACACCCGATTTTGTACTGGAATTTGATGAAATCGGGAAAATCCTCGGGTTTCCCCTGGACCATTCGTTTCTAACCTTCAAAAAGGAATTGCCGGTATATGGATTCCAAGTCCAAAAGATTTCCATGAAAAATAAGACGGTGGCGTTCAAAAAAGAGGAGGCAAAGTAAATTGAAAACTTTGTACGTTTCCGATTTGGATGGCACATTGCTGCGCCAAAACGAGCGCACATCCGACCACACGAACGCCATCATCAATCAATGCGTCCAGGACGGCATGCTTTTTTCCTACGCTACCGCCAGGTCATGGCATACGGCCAAAAAAGCGACCCGCGGACTCGACGCGCCCATCCCGCTCATCGTCTACAACGGCGCGTTCATCGTCGACAACGTGACCGGGAAAATTTTGCTGGCCAACACCATTGGCAAGGAAGGCGTCGAGATTCTCGAAGATTTGTTCGCCCACGACATCGTACCCATTGTCTACGCGCTCATCGACGGACAGGAAAAATTTTCCTTTCTTCCCCAACGATGCACACCGGAAATGAACCGATTTCTCGCCACCCGGAAAGGGGATGTTCGCTCACGCGCCGTCTCCAGTCTTGAACAACTCAAGCAAGGCGAGATTTTCTATTTGACCTGCATTGGTCAGGAGGAAAAACTCAAGCCCATGTACGCCCGTTACCGCGACCGGTTTCATTGCGTGTTTCAAACCGATCTTTACACCAACGATCCGTGGCTGGAAATCATGCCTCAAGCAGCGTCCAAATCCAACGCGGCAACACAGCTCAAAGAGAAACTAGGGTGCGATCGACTTGTCGTCTTCGGCGATGGAATGAACGATCTCGATTTATTTGAAAAAGCCGATGAAAGCTACGCCGTGCAAAACGCCGTCGCGCCCCTAAAACAAATCGCCACGGGCATCGTGCCATCCAACGAGGAAGATGGCGTCGCCATGTGGCTGGAAAGGAACTGGAATCATGAACACGAAACGATATGAATACGACACAACCATCCATGAAAACGAGCGCGGCGGCGCCTACGTCGCGTTTCCGTGGAATATTCGGGAGGAATTTGGTAAAAGCCGTGTCAAAGTGCACGCGACCTTTGATGGCGTTCCCTACGATGGGAGCATCGTCAATATGGGGATCAAAGACGAGAAAGGCGACATTGTCTACATCATCGGACTTGTGACATCCTCCCCCACCTGAAGAGGCGGAGCTTCCTTTCGCATAAAGCGAACAGTCGGTTCTCGTTCGATAATACTACTGTACTAAGCATAAGCGAGCTAACCCCGTGTGTCCCACGGTTTTTATGTATATGGCTATGCGTTTATGATACGCATACCCTCGTTTCTGATATTTATTGCGGCATTGATATCCCTATCGTGATGCGTGCCGCACTCAGGACAATCCCACGCACGAATACTAAGATTTTTTGTTGCCGTATTTTTGTAGCCGCACACATTGCAAATCTGACTGCTTGCGAAAAACTTATCGACTTTTACAAGTTTTTTGCCTGATTCTTCCAGTTTGTACTGTAAGAACGTCACAAACATTCCCCAGCCGTTATCACTGACCGATTTGCTGAAGTTTAGGCACTTGGATATCGCTTTCATATCAAGTTCTTCTATACAAACACAATCATAGGCATTGGTTATCTGCCTTGACTGTTTGTGCAGAAAGTCCTTGCGCTGATTTGCGACTTTTTCATGCAGTTTGGCAACCCGGATCCGCTGTTTATCACGGTTTTTTGAGCCTTTTTGCATTTTTGAAAGTTTACGCTGTTCTCGTTTCAGCTTTCTTTCCGCTTGACGGTAGTACCTCGGATATTGCGGCTCATTGCCGTTGCTGTCCTTGTACAGTTCGTGCATAGAAAAATCCATTCCCAAAAATTTGTACGGCTTTGTTTCCTGTACTTGGTTTTCATACTCGAATAAAACGCTTGCATAGTATTTTCCGCTCGGAGTTTGACTGACTGTTACGGATTTCAGTTTATAATCGGACGGAATGTTTCTATGCTGTTTCAATTTGACAAAGCCTATTTTAGGCAATTTAATATAACTGTTTTCAATAGATACAGAGCCCTTTTGGTTATTCGTCGTGTAAGAATTTCTGTTTCTGTGTTTTGATTTGAATTTCGGAAATCCTGTTTTCGGGCTTCTGAAAAAGTTGTTATACGCTTTCTGCAGATTCATCTGTGCATTGGCAAGCGCTAAACTGTCAACTTCTTTGAGCCACTCAAATTCTGCCTTATATTGTGCAGGAGTATTCTTCAGTTTTTGTTTGGTTTCTTCATAATACTTGATTTTATCGGACAGCATTTTATTGTAGATAAATCGGACACAGCCGAATGTCTTGGCAAACAAGATCTTTTGCTCAGCATTCGGATATATTCTGAATTTATAGGCTTTGTTTGCCATGTTTTTCACCTCTTTTTTCGCTTGTCTTCCTGCTCCTGTGTTTCCATTATATTTCTTGATTGCTTCAATGAGTGCTCCGCCTGTTGTAATTCAGCAAAAACTCTGACTCCAAAAAATATTCTTTCCATCACTTCTGCCTTATTTGCGGAAATTCTTTCTTCAAAAGCCAACTGTTTGTACTTTTGTATGCGTTTATGAATTTGCTGATTTCACTTTTCGGGTGAGCCTTGAACAGAATATGCACATGGTCTTTATCATGATTCCATTCCTGCAAGGGTCTATCAGCCTTTCCTGTTTTCGACTGATTTTATTGTAACATATTATTTTCCTATTTCTTGACAAATAGAATGGACGCAATTCATCCCCCCCACTTTAGAAGCGTGGGACTTCTTGCTATAAAGGTTAAAGTCGATACGGACCTGTCTGAAAAAGGGAGAAGGCGATTCGATCCACGTCACCATCAAGCCCAGAGAGTAAAGCTCTCTCTTTTTTTAGTCTTTCTACATGTCATGACACCTGAAATATATGTGATTGACAACAAATTGAGCCATGCTATAATAGGCGGGAAAAGGAAGTCTCACAACGACAGAGGAAAAAAGAATGAAACGGTACGATGTAGTCATTGTAGGATGCGGCGCGGCCGGATTGTATTGCGCGCTTCATCTTCCACAATCGAAAAAAATAGGGATGCTCTGCAAAGAAGGGTTGGAACAATCCGATTCCTACTTGGCGCAGGGAGGCATTTGCATGCTGCGCGGCGAAGAGGACTACGAGTCCTATTTTGAGGACACCCTCAAAGCCGGCCACTATGAAAACGACCCCAAAAGCGTGGATTTGATGATTCGCTCCAGCAACACGATCATCAAAGATCTGATCGGGTATGGCGTCGAGTTTGAAAAAGATGCGGATGGAAATTTGCGCTTCACCAAGGAAGGCGCGCACTCCAAGCCACGCATTCTCTTTCATGAAGATGAAACCGGAAGGGAAATTACATCCAAACTGCTCGAAGCGGTTTTGCGCCGGCCCAACATCGAACTCTTTGACCATACGATGATGGTCGATCTTCTTATCCAAAACGAGAAAGCCGTTGGAATCGTCGCGCAAGATCAAGCGAAAACGATCATTCCGATCTTTGGCGACGATATCGTGTTCGCTTGCGGGGGCATCGGCGGGCTGTATGAAAATTCAACTAATTTCGCCAGTTTGACCGGCGACGCGTTGGGCATTTGTCTAAAGCACGGCATCGAGCTGGAAAACATCGACTACATTCAAATCCATCCCACGACGCTTTATTCAAAACAAAAGGGAAGACGGTTTTTGCTTTCGGAGTCGCTGCGCGGGGAAGGCGCCCTGCTGTATGACATCCACGGCCGGCGTTTCACCAACGAGCTCCAGCCGCGGGACATCGTATCCAGAGCCATTCAGGAACAAATGAAAAAAGACGGCTCCGCGTATGTGTATGAGGATTTGCGGCCAATCGGAAAAGAGACGCTCCAAAGCCATTTCCCCCACATTTGCTCCAAATGCTTGGAAGAAGGATACAACGTGTTCGAAGAACCGGTCCCGGTCGTTCCGGCGCAGCACTATTTTATGGGTGGCATCAAAATCGACCTGGCCGGCCGGACCAGCATGCCAAGGCTTTACGCGTGCGGGGAAACGAGCTGCAACAAGGTGCATGGCGCCAATCGTCTGGCCAGCAACTCTTTGCTGGAATCGCTTGTCTTCGCGCGCCGGGCGGCTGATGACATCGCGTTTAGCCAGCATGAAGTCCCACAAGCGAAAGACTATGATGTGGACATGAGCGGGTATCGAGATGTGGAGAAAACGATGGCGCAGTATCGCCGTCATGTTTTGCGAGAAATTGAAAAGGAGAGAATAAAACATGAATAACGTAGTAATGAAACTCAATGCCGATCCTTATATTTTATCGGCCCTGCAAGAAGATGTGACGAGCGAGGATGTGAGTACGAACGCGATCATGCCGGAAAAAAGACTTGGCGAGGCGGAACTGATCTGCAAGCAGGATGGAATGATTTGCGGACTCGACGTGTTTAAACGGGTTTTCACTCTTTTGGACGAGCAAAGCGATGTCATCTTTTTTTGCGAGGAAGGACAAAAGGTGCACAATGGCCAGCTTTTAGGAAAGGTCATCGGCGATATTCGCACGATTTTGACGGGTGAGCGAACCGCGCTCAATTATTTACAACGAATGAGTGGTGTCGCGACCGCCACTCACGAAGTGGTCGAGCAGCTTCAAGACACGGCGATCACCCTTTTGGATACGCGGAAAACAACGCCAAACAATCGTTTGTTTGAAAAATACGCTGTGAAGGTCGGTGGCGGCACAAATCATCGCTACAACCTTTCCGATGGCGTCCTGCTGAAAGACAATCATATTTCCGCGGCGGGCTCGATTGCGAAAGCCATTGAAATGTCTAGAAATTACGCGCCATTCGTCCGAAAAATCGAAATCGAATGCGAGACACTCGAACAAGTCCAGGAAGCCCTCGACGCCCGCGCCGATATCATTATGCTCGACAATATGGACCACGCGACGATGAAAAAAGCGGTGGAACGCATTGCGGGACGGGCGCAGACGGAAATTTCCGGCAACGTCACCAGGGAGCGGATTGGCGCTTTAAAAGATTTGGGTGTGGATTTCATTTCGAGCGGAGCCATCGTGTATAGGGCCGGCATCCTGGATCTTTCATTGAAAAATCTGCATCCAATCGAAGGGGCGGAAGGATGAAGACGAAAGAAAGGCGGGACGCGATCATTGAGATCTTGAAAAAAAGCGAGGTGCCGGTGCCCGCGAAGTCGCTAGCGTCCCGATTCAACGTATCGAGGCAAGCCATCGTACAGGACTTGACCGTCATTCGCGCGTATACGTCCGGCATCGCCTCGACGCCGAAAGGCTATGTCATGATTAAGGATCAGGGACACGCCTTTCAAAAGGAATTTAAAATGTATCATGAATCGGATCAAACCGAGCAGGAGCTGTTTTTGATCGTCGACCATGGCGGAAAGGTAAAAAACGTTAGCATTTCGCATCGGGTGTATGGACGAATCAGCGTGGATCTCGACATTCGCAGCCGACAGGACGCGCGGGACTTTATGGAGGCGTTCCAGGGCAGCAAATCCAAGTATCTTGGCGAGGTGACAAGCGGCTACCACTATCATTTGGTCGAGGCGGACAACGAACAGCGACTCAAACTGATTGAGCAAAAACTCATGGAGGCCGGCCTGCTGGCGCCGTTAAGCCAATGGGAAAAAGAAGAAAGCGGGATGGAGGAAGCATGACAGTACAGGAAATCAAAGAAGAAATCCAACGATTGAAAAAGGAAACGGGCACGACGATTTTAGTCCACGCCTATCAAGGGCAGGATGTTTTAGAAATCGCGGATTATGTGGGGGATTCATTTGGCTTGGCGCAAAAGGCGCAAACCGACTCGAATGAAAACATCCTCATGTGCGGCGTTCGATTTATGGCGGAAACGTGTAAGATCCTTTGCCCGGATAAACATGTGTATTTGCCCAATCCGACAGCTGGTTGCCCGATGGCGGAGCAGCTGACAAGCGCGGAGCTGGAAAAAATCAAAGCGGAAAATCCAGATTACAGCGTCGTGGCGTATGTGAATACAACCGCGGAGTTAAAAACGCTCGCCGACGCGTGTGTCACATCGTCTTGCGCGGTGGAAGTGTGCCGAAAAATAAAGAATGACAAAATTCTTTTTATTCCGGATCCCAATTTAGGCTCGTTTGTCGCCGCCCAAATTCCCGACAAGACGTTTAAATGCATTCAAGGCGGATGCCCTCACCATTTTTCCATGACGAAAGCGGATGTGGAAAAAGCGAAAGCGCTTCATCCGGACGCGTTGCTGTTGGTGCATCCGGAGTGTCCAAAAGAAGTCGTAGAACAAGCGGATTATGTTGGTTCGACGACGGGCATCATGGCGTTTGCCAGGAATTCTAAAAACGAGTCGTTTATTATCGGAACGGAAACGAGCATCGTGGAGCATTTGCAGTTCGAATGCCCGGACAAAAAGTTTTACGCCTTGTCCAACCGCTTAATGTGCACGGACATGAAAGCAACGACGTTGATGGATATTTACAACACGTTGCTTGGTAAAGCGGGTGAGGAAATCGTTTTGGACGAGGACACGATCAAAAAAGCGAAACACAGCTTGGACGAGATGATTCGGTTAGGATAACCATTCGCGCGCTTGGAAATGCCAATCGGAATAAGTGGCAGACGCTTTAACTTAGAAAAAGAAAGGACGATCCGCGTTGACCGTCCTTCATTTTTTACAAATTGTTTTTCGCTTTGAACTCCGCCACTTCCTCGTCGGTAATGTCTTTTTTGCCTTTTGTGAAGTAGTCGTCCTTCATTTTTTCCTCGTCCGTTTTGTTTTGGGAGAGATCCACTTTACCGTTGAACACGCCATACACTTTGTAGACGAATCCATCGCCGTGTTTTTTCTTGATGGCACCTTTAATGAGCGCGATGTTGTCCGCCTGGCTCTCGTCGTTGTTTACGTAGAGGAAGCAGTTTTGTTTCACTGTTTTGATCTCGTACACGTTTGGAACGGAGAGAGCTGTCTTCTTCAACATCTTGACAAGGGGTGTCGATAATACAATAACCATATTCAAATACCTTCTTTCTAATCTTGTTTTCCTTCTATTTAATTGTACCTGATTTTGAGAGGGATTCAAGCATCAAAATAGCGGGTCGAGGGGATTTTTTGCTATGATTTGCTAGGGAGGATTGTGTATGGCACAACAAAGAACAGGCAAGTGGGTTGAACAAATCTTGAAAGAAAACGGAATGACAAAATCCGATCTTTGTGAGCAAACCGGACTATCCAAAGAAACAGTGGAACGGCTGCTGAAAGACGGGGAAGCGACGAAAGAAGTTTGGAATATCGTCCTAGGGCAGCTAAACGCCGAACCAACGATTGACTATCCGTCAGAATCTATTTTAGGCGATCTGGAAAACGATATGAATCGTTTAGGACCGGAAGCGGAATGTGCTGTATATTATGGAGTCAACAGCCAGGATTTGATTTTTACCGATTATCAGCTTCCTGGCGAAAGCGAGCATGGAGCCAACGAACAAGTGGCTCGCTTATCAAAATTCCATATTACGCTAGAAGAGGCGTACGAATTGTTTGAAAAACAGAACATGACCCTGTAAGGAAAGAAGGAACCGACATGGATATCGACCATCTCGTCGAAGAAGCAAAATTAAGAGACGACACGATCATTGACGTACGGACGCCGGAAGAGTACGATAGCGGCCACATTCCCGGCGCGATCAACATTCCGCTGAACGAGTGTTCAAAAGTTCGGCTGGATCCCGATCGACAATACGAATTGTATTGTTTGAGCGGACGCCGGCGCAGCTGGCGCAGACGATTTTGAAGGAGCGCGGCTATCACGTTGAAAATATCGGTGGTATCGAAGACTGGAATGGAAAACTCGCGCGCTGAGAGAACATAAAAGCAAAAGAAGCCAAGCTGGCTTCTTTTTTAAAGGGAAAAGAGAATGCCGATGCACGCGCACAAAACAATCATGACAATGGGGTGCATCTTTTTATAAAACGTCGTACCAAGAAAAAGGAGCGCGAAGAACCCAAGGTGGATCCATGAAATCGAAAGCGACCCAAAAGACAAATCTTGATTCGGGAAAACCATCGCCACGAACACGCCAAGACCCGCCGTCGCGATCATCGCGGTCACCGCAGGACGCAAGCCATAAAAAATATCCTGCACCCAGTGGCTTTCCTTAAACGCCTTTAAAAATTTGGCCACCACGCAAATGACGATCACGCTCGGCGTCACCAGACCAATCGTCGTGACAATACCGCCAATCAAGCTGTTTCCCATCGCCTGATAGCCGACATACGTCGCCATGTTGACGCCCATCGCGCCCGGTGTCGATTCGGAAACGGCAATCATATTCATTAAATCGTTTGTCGTGAACCAATGATACGTATCCATCATTTCGTATAAAAACGGAATCGTGGCAAGCCCGCCGCCCAACGCGAACAAACCGGTTTTGAAAAACTCGATGAACAATGTCCAAAGCAAAGAAAAATTCATTTTTTCACCGCCTTTTTCGTGTTCCAAAGCTGCATGAGCACCCCGCAAACGCCAGCCATCAAAACGATCACAATCGTTGGCAGCACGGAAAAATAAGAGCATACGAGCGCCGCGCCAAACACGAGGATCCCAAACCCGTCTTTCACGCCGGAACGAAACATTTTGATGACGGCCTGGAAAATCAAAACGCAAACCGCGATCCGGATGCCCGATAACGCGTGCTGGACGATCGGGTACTCCGCAAAATTTGTCAGCAAAGAGGCGATGAGCAAAATGATGACGAGGCTTGGCGCGATGACGCCGCCCGTCGCCACGATCGCTCCCGGAATTCCTTTTTTATAGTAGCCGATAAAGCTAGCCGTGTTGACGGCGATGACGCCAGGCGTACATTGCCCGACCGCGAAATAATCCAACAGCTCGTCATCGGTGGCCCATCTTTTTTTCTCGACGACTTCGCTTTGCAGCATGGGCAGCATGGCGTAGCCGCCGCCAAATGTGAACGCGCCGATTTTGGCGAACGTCACAAACATATCCAAATACACATTCATGATTTTCATCCTTTCCTTTTTCCCATTATACAAAATAAAGACTGAATTTTCAGCAAGGAAAGCGCTTTCAAATTTACGTGGCAGATTGCTTTTGACGATGGTATACTTAAACTATGAAATCCACATTGATTGAAGTTTGTGCCGGGGGATTTGAAGATTGTCTGACAGCGGATGCGGCAGGAATCAAACGCGTGGAGTTGAATTCCGCGATGGCGCTGGGAGGATTGACATGTACGGCCGCCACGCTCAGAAAAGTAAAAACCCACACAAAACTAGAAGTAATCTGCATGGTGCGTCCGCGTGGAAGCGGATTTTGCTACGACACACCAGAACTCGAAATCATGTTTGAGGAGGCCAGGGCGCTCCTGGAAGCTGGCGCCGACGGCATCGCTTTTGGCATGCTGGAAGCCAATGGAACCATTCAAAAAGAGGAAGTGAAAAAGATGGTCGACCTGATTCACGCCTATGGAAAAACCGCTGTTTTCCATAGGGCGTATGATGTCAGCATTGATCCCTATCAATCCATCGAAACGTTGATCGAGTGCGGCGTGGACCGCTTGCTCACCTCGGGAATGGAAGAAACCGCCATTCAAGGCATGGAGCTGATTCGCCAGCTTCAAAAACGCTACGGAACAAAAATCGAGATTTTGCCGGGCGGGGGAATCAACGATCAAAATATTGAGCCTTTTTTACGCTACACAGGAGTGCGGCAAATCCATTCTTCCTGCCGGTCGTACCGGTTTGATCCAACGACAAAGCTTGGCCGGGTCGATTTTTCCATGTATCCGCAGGAACACTCCATGGATTACGAAATCGTCAGCACCCGCAAGCTACAAAAGCTGATTGACCGATTGACCGCATTCATAATATTTATTTGTGAAAAGAGCCGCGAAAGCGGTTTTTTTCGGCTTCAAAAAGAAAAAAGGCCCGTTGAAACGAGCCTTGGGCGCGATGGGAAAAGTTAAGCGAGAAACATCGTGCCGATATAAGCGAACACAGACATGAGCAGCAGGAAAGCGGCTCCATACGGCAGGATCATGGAAAGAAGTTTCGAGTCCTGTCCGTTTCCATCCACGGCGCCCAGCGCGATCGCGATGCTTTGCGGGGAAAGCATTTTGCCGGCCGCGACACCAAGTGAGTTGAGCGAAACGATCCAATACGGATCCAGATGGAGCGCCTCGGACGCGTTCATTTGCACCGCGCCAAAGAGCACGCCCGAACTCGTTCCCGAACCTGTGACGAAGGTTCCCAGCGCGCCAAGCCATGGCGCGAAAAACGGATAGAACGATCCGGTGACCATGATTGCGAAGGCGGAAATGGAAGTGATCATTCCCGCATAGCCCATGATTTTCGCGCACGCGAGCACAAAACACATTGTTAGAATCGTTGGCATCATTTGCTTGAGGGTGTCGACAAAGACGGAACGGAAGGTGTTCCAGTTCGCTTTTTGAATCAAACCGCCAATGATGCCGGATAAGAAGATCCAGACGCCCGCCGTGTTGACCCAGGTGAATTTTAAAGCGTTTGGATTTTCGCCGCTATACACGTAGACGGTCGAAGAAAACTGTTCCAAATAGTTGTTGATTGGCGGGAGCAGTTTGCTTGTCGCCAGTAAAAGCACAAAAATGCAAATAAACGGCGACCAGGCTTGCAGCGCCTTCTTCAAAGTCAGCGGTTTTCCTTTTTCCAGCTCCATTTTGTATTCCGGCGCCGGTTTCACCTTGATCGAAAGTAAAACGGTGACGGCGATCGAGCAAACGGAGCCTACGACGACGGCAAGTTCCGCGCCGACAAAGTAGGCGACGGCCATTTGCGGAAGGACAAAGGACAAGCCCGACATCAAAACGATGGGCCAAATCCCTTTTAGCGCCTTAAGTCCTTTTCCAGTGACGATAACGATGAGAAACGGAACGAGAATCATGAATGGGGTGAGCTGGAGCGTTTCCGTAAACGAGAGCGGAGCGTTTTCCAACCCAACCAGATTGGCCAAGGTGACGGTTGGAATCCCGATACTTCCAAATGGTGTCGGCACCCCGTTGGCAAGCAGGCATACCAGGCAGGAAAATAAAGCCGGGAAGCCAAGTCCGACGAGCATACTGGCCGGAATCGCGATCGCGGTTCCAAACCCCGCCATTCCTTCCATAAAACCGCCGAAGCACCACGCGACGAGCAAAACGAGAAGACGCTTGTCGCTGGTGACGGAAGTCATCATTTGCTTGATGGTTTCCATCGCGCCGGTTCGTACCGTTAAATTATAGGTGAATACGGCGGCGATGATGACAACGACGATAGGCCACAAGGCCATGAGAATTCCTTCAAGTCCTGCGGTCAACGTTTCCATAAGCGGCAGTTTCCAGACGAGTATGGCGAGCGCGAACGCGACAATCATCGAGCCGCAAGCCGCTTTCCAGGTCGGCCACTTCAGCAAGGTCAATGCCACGATCAGCCACAGGATCGGACATAGGCCCAATAAAAAAAGTAGAGCATTCATCATGAATTTGGTTTCCTTTCTGTCCGAAAATATTATACATGAAATTGATACGCGAGGCGTTGTTTTTCTATCGGCTTTCGCGTTTTTTTTCGAAGCAAACCGAAACAGAATCCCTTGTGAAATTCAAGCCATATGACTCGATTTTGGCTTTTTTTATGGGGCAAGATTACATTTTCTTTCATCGTGTAAAGTTTTTTCAAAATAGTTTGATGAAAGATTCTTATTGATGTATTATAGTGGTACAAAGTGGTAAAAAGTGTCAGAGAGTGGGGTGATGGCACGTGTTCATGGGAGAATTTGCGCACAACATCGATCGTAAGGGGCGATTGATCATGCCAGCTAAGTTTCGCGAGGAGCTTGGCGAGCGGGTTGTCGTGAACCGTGGACTGGATGGCTGCTTGTATGTGTACACGCTGGACCAATGGCAAATCGTGTACGAAAAACTTTCAATGTTACCCACAACAAAAAAAGATGCCCGGAAATATCAGCGCCTGATGCTTTCGAAAGCGTCGGAATGCGACCTAGATGGACAGGGACGGATCTTGATCCCGGCCAATTTGGTTTCGCTTGCTGAGCTGGAAAAGGAATGTATGATTGTCGGCGTCGCCAATCACATCGAGATTTGGGCGAAGCACAAATGGGAACGCATGGAAGAAGAAGAGGAAGGAAGCTTCGAGGAAATCGCTGAGAGCCTTTCGGATTTTATGGAATTGTAATTTATGGAACATGTAAGCGTATTGTTGAATGAAGCCATCGAGATGCTCGATGTGAAAAAAAATGGTATTTATGTCGATTGCACGTTGGGTCGCGGCGGTCACAGCAGCGAAATTCTGAAACGGTGTCCCGAAGGACATTTGTATTGCTTCGACATGGACAGGCAGGCAATCGAGGAAAGCCGGCCGCGTCTGGAAAAAATCGGAACGAACTTCACGTGCGTGCACGCGCCGTTTGAAAAACTCGGATCGGTTTTGGATGCGTACCATATAAAACAAGTAGATGGAATTTTAATGGATCTTGGTGTCTCGTCGCCGCAATTCGACGATGGAAAACGAGGATTCAGTTATCGTGAAGACGCCAGACTGGACATGCGAATGGATCAGGAAGCGCCGCTCACCGCTTACGAAGTCGTGAATACATACCCATTGGAGGCGTTGATCGAAGTGTTTTCAACCTATGGCGAAGAGCCGTTTTCCTATAAAATAGCGAAACAGATCGTCATGGAACGGGAAAAGGCGCCGATTGAAACGACATTTCAACTGGTGGAAGTGATCAAACGAGCGCTTCCCAACGCCGTGCTTCGAAAAAAAGGGCATCCGGCCAAACGTGTATTTCAGGCTATTCGAATCGAGGTCAATCACGAGCTCGCGCAATTAAAAACCGTTTTGATTGAGGGGTTGAAACGGTTGGCACCGCGCGGCAGAATGGTTGTGATCACGTTTCACTCCCTGGAGGATCGAATCGTGAAAAACGCTTTTCGTTCGGTAGCCGTCGCAAAAAAAGTGGATAAAAGGATTCCACAAATCGGGGTAGAAAAATTAGAATATCGTTTATTGAATCGCAAGCCGGTCACGGCTTCTGTTGAAGAACTTACAATCAATCCGCGCTCTCATAGCGCAAAGCTAAGGGGAATCGAACGCAATGAAGACGAGTAAAAAAAAGAATAGGAAAAAGAGAAGGATCCGCTGGACATTCGAGCGAGTTTCAATCATCGTCTTCGTTGTGTCGCTGGCTTTCTATTTTGTCACAAAGGTCTGCGTCAGCGCTTATAATATCACGCTGTCGAACACGGAGCAGCAAATCGCGGCTGAGAATATCGCAAAACAAAACGAAGTCGAAGAACTGCAGGCGACGGTTCGGTCAATGCAGGACAAAAAACAAATGCTGGGTATGCTGGAAAATCAAGTGCAGGATAACCAGAACAACATTTATATCATTGGGGACAATGAGTAATAAGACCGCCATGCGCGGTTTTTATTTTGAGTCCGGGAATTCCAATCGGAGGAAGCGAAATCGCGGGCTTGTATGCTATACTGGAAAACGAAAATAAGGCCTTTCAAACGGAAAGGCTGCGCCAGCGACGATAGAGAAGGAGAAAGAAAGATATGAGCGTCAAACAAACCAATCAAAAAATCCGCGCGTTTCTGGTCGTGATGCTGCTCGTCTCGACCGTCATGATCGCGAATATTATATACACAATGGCGACGCATCGCCATATTTGGTCCCAGCAGGATGTTCTGAATTCTCAAATCCGAAGCTCGATTGTCAACACGACCGTCGAAGCCGGGCGAGGAAAGATTTATGATCGAAACGGAAACATCATCGCCCAGGAAATCGCCGCCTACACGGTCGTGGCGTATTTGGACGATTCGCTCGTCGATGAAAACGGCGATCCGGATTACGTGTCCAATCCTTCGAAAACGGCCAAAGCCTTGAAAAAGCTGCTGCCGGACATTGATGAAAAACAAGTGAGTTCGATTTTGAAAAAAGCCATTCAAAACGAGCTCAATCAAACTGAGCTTGGAACAGGCACGAAACGATTGGATAAGGAAGTCATGGAAAAAATCCGGAAGGCGAATATTCCAGGCATTGGATTCGTCGAAGCTACCAAACGGGAATATCCGTCCTCTCCCATCGCGTCCAGTTTGGTCGGGTTTGCCGCGTTTGATGAAGATGAGCAGAAAATCGCGGGGAAAATGGGACTGGAACAAACGCTTGACGAGTACTTGTCTGGCGAAGACGGAAAGATCCAGTATCAGCAAATGGTGGACGGAAGCTTGCTTCCGGGCACGTTGAACGTCTACAAAGAAGCGATTGACGGCGACGACGTTATTTTGACGATTGACAGCAATTTGCAGTCGATCGTCGAGGCGCAGCTTCAAGAAACGATCAAAGCCAACAACGCCACCAAGGCGTGGGCCATCGTTGTGGAAGTCGAAACGGGAAAGATCCTGGCCTGGGGAAACTACCCAACGTTTGACCAAAACAATCCAAAGGAAATTTCCAACTATATGAACGATATGACCGAGATGAACCTTGAACCCGGATCGGTCATGAAGCCGTTTGTGTACGCGACCGCCATCGACACCGGGGTGTATCCGGCAGGAAAATCGTATACGGCGGGATCCTTTACGTTTACGCAGGACGGAGCCGGGAAAATTATCCGGGTCGCCAACGGAACCGATACGGGGTATCCGGTTATCAACGACGCGCTGGGAGAAAACTTTGGCGTGATCACGTTCGAGCAAGGTCTTGCGTTCTCGTCCAACATCGCGATTTGCGAGCTGCTCGCCAATTACGTGAATTACGATCAGTTCAGCAATTACCTGGATAAATTTGGATTTTACCAGTATGTCGACATTCCGTTCGTGCCGGAAACAACCGGGGTAAAGAACATTACGTCGGCTTCCGATTATTTATCAACCGGATTTGGACAGGCTTCAGCTTTGACGATTTTGCAGCTCGTGCAGGCTTATTCGGCGATTTTCAACGATGGAAAGATGATGAAGCCTTATGTCGTGGAGGAAATCCTGAATCCGCACACGAACCAGGTCGTGGAAAAATTCGAGCCGGAAGTGGTTTCGGAACCGATTTCCGCGGAAACGGCGGCGAAGGTCCGGGAGCTGATGGCGGGCGTCATGGCGGATGGCGCGACTGGTGACCGCTTTAAAATCGACGGGGTGGACATAATCGCCAAAACCGGAACGGGCGAGATTTTCAATGAAGAAACACACAAGTACGACGAAAACAACTATACGTCTTCGGTCATGGCGGCGGCGCCAGGAAACGACCCGAAAATCATGGTGTACTGGGGCATGCAGTCGACCAATTATTTAGGCTATTCGGCCGAGCCGTTTAAAACGATTATGCAGGCGGCGCTGATCGCCAACGCGGTCAACGGGACGGCGCAGGCTTCGGCCCCGCAGGAAGGGGACACGTGGGCGACGTATACGATGCCGGCGCTCATCAACCACTCGATTGAGTACGCCAACGAAAAGATGAAAGACAAAAACGTGAAACTCGTCATGATTGGCGATGGAAATACGGTCATCGACCAGTTCGCGAAAGAGGGGCAGACGGTCTACTCGTACGACCGCGTGTTCCTGCTGACGAATGGCAATACGATCACGATGCCGGATATGACGGGATGGACACGCAAGGACATCACGGCGTTTTGGCAGCTGACCGGAATCGGGATCCAGACGTCGGGTTATGGAAAAGTGGTGGCGCAAAACATTCCGGCGGGCACGCAGATCGACACGAATTCCGATGTGCAGGTGACACTTGAATAGGCAAGCGGGCACCTATTTTTCAAAGAATTTGTTACGATATAAAAGGAATTGAAAAAATCGCCTTAAAAAACGGAAGCGAATAGGTTATAATAGACGCGAAGTGCATGAAGGAGATGTCGAATGAGTAAAAAAGTTTATGCAGCGATTGAGCTTGCTGATCAGGAAGTCCGGCTCGTCGTCATGGAGATCTTTGAATCGAGATCGAATGTTCTGAGAGTCGAGCGCGTTGCTTGTTCGGGCATTCAGAATGGAAAGATCCTCGATGAATCCATGGTCGTGACAGCGGTTCGCGAAGCGACCAAGAGCGCGCAAGCGGCCCTTGGATATCGTATCGAACGGGTTATTTTGATCATTCCATCAATCAATGTGAAAAGAAATTCTCAAAAAGTCCATGTGCAGATTGAGGACGGAACCAAAACGATCCGGCAGTTTCATATTCAGCAGGGATATCAAAAGGCGATCCAGAAAAGGATGGGCGACGATGTCGAGTATGTGAATCCGAATCGAATTACATATATCGTAAATGGAAATGAATCGAAAAAGATGCCGAAAGGCGAAGAATGCACCGATTTTTATATGAACGTCGACTTGCTGTATGGCGACAAGCAGACGATTTATGAATTTGCAAAGTGCATTGAACTGGCAAATCTGGAAATTCTCGACTTGTGTCTTGACGTCTACGCGAGTGGACAGGAAACCGCAGCCTTGCAGCAAAGCGAGGACCGGGCGATCGTTCAGCTTTCGATCGAGGCGCAGCACACTTCACTTGGTTTGTTTATGAATGAAAAGCTGATGTCGGTCGCCCAGATCGACAAAGGCTTCAACTGGATCATTGAACCATTAAAGGAAAAGTACAATCTCTCCGACGAGATTGGCTATCGGCTTCTGCAAAATATATTTTCAAGTCGGGAAGAGGAAAACAGCGACGTCATCGTCTATATCGAGCAAAAGGAAGACGACCGCGTCGAGATCAGCGCCGAGGAATTGGCGAAAGTGACGCTTCCCCGCTTGAAAGAGTATATCGCGGAAATCAACACCGCTTGCGAGCCGATTGTGCGCAATGGGAAAACGCGATTCGTCATGACGGGAAAAGGCAGCAACATCGCTGTTTTGAAAGAGCTGGCGGATTCGTTTTGCGCGGAAACGATCGTTTATGAAACTTCAACGATTGGCGCAAGAGACGGCTCGTTCGTGGCCGATCTGGGTGCCGCCTTTGTGTGGCAGGATACGAACAGGATCCGCAATGACGAAAGGATCTCTGTCAACAACAACGAACTGGAAGCGAGTATCGACTCCATCAATCAGAAATCGAAAGATGGCGATGGGGGCTTCACGAAGAAGATGAAAAGCGTTATATTAGCGGATAAGGATTAAAACAGGAGGAACCGGAAAATATGCCAGAATTCAATCAAGTAGCGAATATTAAAGTATTTGGCGTCGGCGGCGGCGGAAGCAATGCGGTAAACCGCATGGTCGCGGACGGTGTCAAAGGAGTGGAATTTTACATCTGCAATACGGATGTTCAGGTGATGAAAAACTCGCCGACGGACAATAAAATCGTTTTGGGAAAAGAAACGACCAAAGGCTTGGGTGCCGGAGGAAATCCTGAATACGGACGCAAGGCGGCCGAGGAATCGGAAAGCGAGCTGCGCGACGCGGTGAATGGCGCCGACATGGTGTTCATCACAGCCGGAATGGGCGGCGGAACCGGAACCGGCGCGGCGCCTCTCGTGGCGAAAGTGGCCAAAGAGGAAGGCGCGTTGACGGTTGGCGTCGTTACCCGTCCGTTCACGTTCGAGGGACGCCGCCGGGCCAACAACGCGGCGGAAGGAATCGACGAACTGAAAAAGTATGTGGATTCTTTAATTATCGTATCCAACGACAATCTTCTGGAAGTAATTGGAAGAAAGCCGATCGAGGAAGCGTTCCAGGCGGCGGACAATGTATTGCGTCAAGGCGTGCAGACGATTTCCGATTTGATCGCGGTTCCTGCGTTAATCAACCTTGACTTTGCCGATGTTCGCAGCGTGATGCAAAACCAGGGACGCGCGCTGATTGGAATCGGTATGGCTGAAGGCGAAGACAAAGCGGTTGTCGCTGCGGAAAAAGCCATTCAGTCGCCTTTGCTGGAAGCTAATATCAGCGGAGCGAAGAGCGCGATTATCAACATTACAGGCGGCGACAAAGTTTCGCTGTACGACGCGCAAAACGCGGTGGCGGTCATTCAGGATGCCGCTGGCGGCGATGTGGACTGCATTTTCGGTATCGCCATTAACGAGCAGCTGGGCGACGCGGTCATCGTGACGGTGATTGCGACCGGCTTTGAAGAGCAGACACAAAAAACAAGAAAGAAAAGAAGCGAAAATCCGCAAGTTCAACTAGCTCAGTCCTCGCAGGCGCTGTTTACACAGCCTGCCATCCAAACGCCGGTCAATCCGGGGGTAGTGACGACAGCCGTCGAGGAAACGAATCAGGACGATCAAATCCCGAATTTCTTCTTTAATCGCTAAGCCAAATGAAAATCGCTTTATTCGGTGAGGAGCTACTGGAAACAAAGGCGCTGCGCGACTTTTTTCAGGAGCGAAATATCGGATCCGGCATCGTTTCCGGAAAGGAAAAGGAAATCCAGAGAAATCAACGAACCGGGCTCGTGTTCCAAAATGAGCTCGCGATCGAGAACTGCGTGTTTTCCTCCATTCCCGATACACTGGTCGTCTTCGATACGAAGACGAAAAAATGGAAACGATACTATTTTAATTTGTTTACAGATGAAGAAACCGATGTGATTTCCGTCTTGGCCGAAGATATCAATCAATCCATCGACCGAATGAATGCGCGGTATGGAAAACGCGATCCATGAAGTGAGTGAAAATCTGAGGAACGAGAGGTGCCTCTCGTTCTTTTTCTGTGCTTTCAAAAAACAATATGTGAAATTATAAAAAATAAAGGGAACACTTCCAAACTTATGATAAAATTTTGAAGCTGAAGGGAACCGTACTTATGAAAAAGAAACGAAAATTACGGAAAGGGCTGTTTGCGAAACTACTGGCGCCTTTTTTGGTGGTGTTTTCGCTGCTGCTTTCTTTCCAGATTTACAAATTGAATATTCTCCCGGTATCGTATTTGCTCCCTGTGATTGGAGTCGTGGTCGTGATTGCGCTCCTGTTGTTTTTGCTGACGTATTTTAAGGCCTGGAAGACGGGAATGCGCTTCTTCATCACCGTTCTGGTTTTGATTTTCACGATTGCGTATGGAGCGGGAAACTACTACATTTACAAGACGGATGAAATGTTCGCGAAAATTGACGATTTGGCGGACAAGACAGCCAACACGGCGACGATTCGCGTTATGGCCGGTTCTTCCATTCAGGATATTCAGGAATTGAAAGGAAAAACGGTGGGCATATGCCCGGCGCAGGACGCGCAAGGAACCCGGTTGATTGAAACCGCTCTTCAAAAGGCAGGTGTAACGGTCAATGAAAGCGAGTATCCTTCAATGGTCGATATGACGGCGGCGCTGTACAACGGAGAGATCGACGCGATGATTATGAACGATGGCTTTCTGGGAATCGTTCACGATGTGGAGCCGTACACCTTCGTAACGACGGAAACCAAAACGATTTATCAAGAGGTTTACTATACGCCGAAGCCGGAAATCAAAGCGGATTCGCAAGATCAGGTCAATGTGACGAAAGAGCCGTTTACCGTCCTGATTAGCGGAAACGACACGTACGGTTCGCTAGGAGAAAACTCGCGCAGCGACGTGAACATGCTCGTGACGGTGAATCCGAAAAGCGGTGTCGTTTTAATGACGAGTATTCCGCGGGATTACTATTTGGAGATGGCTTGCCCAAGCGCGATGGGATGCGCGGAAGGCGAAATGGATAAGCTGACGCATACGGGGCTTCATGGAATCGAAACGACGGAAGCGACGCTGGAAAAAGCGCTGGGAATCAATATCAATTACACGGTTCGGGTCAATTTTTCTTCACTGGTTAATTTGGTTGACGCGCTCAATGGAATTGATATCGACGTCGAAAAAGGATTGGCTGTCAAAACGTTTTACGCCAATGAAACGCTGGAAGGCGTAAAAGAAGGAAGAAACCATTTGGAGGGAGAGCGGGCGCTTGCTTTTGCCAGAGAACGCCACGCCTATTTGGATGGGGACAACCAGCGGGTGCGCAACCAGCAAATCGTGTTGCGCGCGATTTTGGATAAGATTACGAGCCCGACGATTTTGCTGAACTACGGCAGGTTTGTGGATGCGGTGGGCGGCGCTTTCGAGACTGATATGCCTTCGAGTCAAATCAAGGATTTGATGCGCTACCAGCTGACGATGAATCCGCACTGGAAATTTGAAAGCTACTCATTGCGGGGCGAGGGTTCGACGGAGTATTGCGCGGAGCTGGGAACGGCGGCGTATGTCACGATTCCGGACGAGTATTCTTTAGAGGTGGCCCGCGAGAAGCTGCAAGCGGTGCTAAAAGGCGACTCGGCCGATACTGTGGAGGACACGGGCGAAACGGCGCCGGCCGGTTCGATGCAGACCAATGACGACGAAGAGGAAATCACGGACGAAGAGAACGATTTGAATGTCGATCCATACGCGCCGGATCCGGATGCCGACGCGTATACGCCTTACCGGTCTGACGATTTAATGGAACCGGAGGACGTGTATGGAGATTCGTCTTATGAGCAGCCGGTCAACGACAATGTGGAAGCGGACAACATGGCTGACTACTACAATCCGAACTGGGCAATGGAAGATGAATAAATTGGGAGTGTCCATAGGGCACTCTTTTGTTTTATAATAGAAAGATGAAAGAAATTATGACGAGGTGATGTATGAACCAGGAAAACGCGATTGAAGTGCGGAAGATGTCGAAGCACTTCAAAGTTGAATACGATCGGGCGAATACTTTGAAGGAGCGGCTCATATTTTGGAAGAGTGGAAATTATGAAATTAAAGAAGTATTGAAAGATATTAGCCTGGATATAAAAAAAGGAGAGACGGTCGCTTTGATTGGAACGAATGGAAGCGGCAAATCGACTTTATTAAAGTTGATGACAAAAATTATTTATCCAAATCAAGGCACAATCGAAACCGATGGAAAACTAACCTCGCTTTTGGAACTGGGAGCGGGTTTCCATCCGGATTTTACAGGTCGTGAAAACATTTATTTCAACGCGTCGATTTTCGGACTCACGCATCAGGAAATTGACCAGCGCATCGACCAGATCATTGAATTTTCCGAATTGGGTGAAAACATCGACAATCCGATTCGAACGTATTCGTCAGGAATGTATATGCGGCTCGCTTTTTCGGTCGCGATCAACGTAGATGCGGAAATTTTGTTGATTGACGAGATTTTGGCGGTTGGTGATCAGCATTTTCAAGATAAATGTTTTGACAAGCTGGAGGAGTTAAAAAACAGCGATAAAACAATCGTGATTGTTACGCATAGTCTGGATGTTGTGAAAAAATTGTGCGACCGCGCGATTTGGATTTACAAGGGCGAGTTTAAGCTGGATGGCGATCCGACGTATGTGATTGACGAGTATTTGAAGCAGGTGGAGAAGGATCATCACAACGAGAGGCGGAAAGCTATCGAATCCGGAAAAGAAAAAGTGAAAGGAATCGTGTTTGTCGACCGGCCAAGAGACTTCTCGACGTTTTCAAAAAATGAGCAAACTTTGTTTTGCGCGGGATGGGAATTGTCAAATAGCGACGATGCGCAGCTGATGATCACACTGGATGGCGAGCCGATCAAAGATGTCGTTCGAACTCCACGTCAGGATGTCTATGACGCCTATGCGGAAACGTATCTTGGATTCATTGATAAAAACACGTTGGGATGGCAAGTCAGCATCCCGCTGCATCAGTATGATCCAGGTTCCCATAAATTAAAAGTATTCAACAGGTTGAATGAAACAATTTTAGCGGAAAAAGAAATTGTCTTTACGATTGAGTAGGGAGGTCTATTTTGAAACTATTTAAAAATTTGTACGCGTATCGCGAGTTATTAAAAACAAATATAAAAAAAGATATCCGCGGGCGTTATAAAGGTTCTGTTTTAGGAATTTTGTGGTCTTTCATCAATCCGCTTTTACAAGTGGTGGTATATTGGATCGTTTTTCCCTATTTAATGGGAAGAGGGGCCATGGATGGCGAAAATTACTTGATTTATTTGATTACCGGATTGATTCCATGGAGTTTCTTTATGACAACGGTTGGCGCGGGAACTACTATTATTAAGTCGAATGCGGGAATTATAAAAAAAGTGTATTTTCCTCGGGAGATTCTTCCGATTTCAACGGTGGCAAGCGGATTGGTCAATTTCTTTATTTCCTGTATTATCATTATTGTGTTCCTTTTAGGAACCGGGGTGGGTGTTTCAATCCAAATCGTGCTTGTACCCGTCATCGCGATCGTAGAGGCGACGCTCGCGTTGGGCATTGTTTTTATTTTAAGCGCGTTGAATGCCTATATTCAGGATATTGAAAATATCGTTCAATTTATTTTGAATATGCTGATGTATGGAACGCCAATTATTTATCAGTTGAAGCAGTTTAGTTCGGCAGGTATTTTATATCAGCTAATTTCTTTGAATCCAATGACTACGATTATTAACGCTTATCGAGACGCGTTTATGTATCATCAATGGTTTGATTGGAAACCTTTGGCGCTTGTCTTTTTGTTGGGTGTTGTAACGACTTGGGTTGGTTATTTGATTTTTAAAAAGCTGGAAAAAGGTTTTGCGGAACAGTTATAGGAGGACTTTATGAAAAAAGAATTTCATTCATCCATTGATGGATTGCGGCTTCGGAAACAAAAAGAGGGAACATTGATTCAAATCAATGGATGGTGCTTTCATGAGAAAGAGGCGGATCGTTCCATTCGATTGTATATTAACGGACAGGAAGTACCTTGTGAAATTTTACCCATTACCCGCTATGATGTGGCGGGCAGCTTTCCAAAATTTCAGGTAGATCCTCATGTTGGATTCATGGTAAAAGTGAATTCCAATGTGTATTTAGAGAGTCTGGAAGTCAAAGCGGCCGTAGAAGGTCGTGAGGAAACCATTTTAAAGTTGAATGAACGGGATATTAGCCGTTTTCTTGATAAGGAAGTCATCGAATATTCGATTGACGATTATTCTGAAATGAAAGATGAAAATATGGCGGTTCTCTTGGGATGGGCGCTGGATGAGGCCAATTCCCAATTTTCCTATTCGATTGTGGATGAAAAAAATGTGGAAGTTCCTTCCACGGTTCGGATCGAGACGCGCAGAGATTTAGTCCAGTTAAAGATGATTGATTCAAGCCAGAGCATGTGCGGCTTTCGAATCAATTTTCCAGTGACAAAAGACGGTGTTTATCAATTAAAAATTGTAGGCGACACTTCGACTCGTACGGTTCCAATCAAGCGGGAATTGAAAAAAAGAGATAACCTTTGGATTTCTTATTTGAAGGCGGCAAATCCCCAACGGATTTACAACGCGTATGAATATTTAAAAAACAATGGCGTCCGTGGGTTTATGAAGCGTCTTTCGCTTGGGCCAGGCTCTTTTTCACCTTATCCGGTTTGGTTTGAACGGCAGCGGATCACGGCCCAGCAACTGGAGGAACAAAAACGAGTCAAGTTTTCCTACACGCCGAAAATTAGTTTAATTGTAGCGACGTATAACACAAAAGAATCATATTTAAAGGAAATGATAGATTCCGTATTGAATCAATCCTACAGCAACTGGGAACTTTGTATCGCGGATGGAAGTTCGAATGAAAAGGTGGCAAAGTATATCGCTTCTCATTACGCAAACGATAAACGGATCAAGTTGAAACGCTTGGACCAAAACTACGGGATTTCAGGAAATATGAACGCGGCTTTGGAAATGGCGACTGGCGATTATTTAGGGTTGTATGACCATGATGACTTTCTGGAGTATAACGCTTTGTACGAAGTGGTGAATGTTCTCCAGAACCAGAAATATGATGTGGTTTACACAGACGAAGACAAATACGATGATTCGAAAGGCGTTTTTGCGGATCCAAATTTTAAACCGGATTTTAATATCGACCTTTTTCGTTCTCATAACTACATTACTCACTTTTTTGTTGTGAATATGGATATTGTAAAGCGAATTGGCGGAATGAAAAAAGAGTATGACGGCGCGCAGGATTATGATTTTATGTTCCGGGTTTTTGAGCAAACGAATAAAATCTACCATCTACCGAAGATGCTGTATCATTGGCGAATGCATTCTTTATCAACTGCTATGAATCCGGAAAGCAAAATGTATTGCTACGAGGCGGGGAAAAACGCGATTTTAGATCATTATAAGCGCATTGGTTTATCTGCGACGGTAAAGCTTTTGCCGAAACCATATTACGGTTGTTATGAAACAACGTATGCCACGCCGGGAAATCCGCTTGTTTCAGTCGTCATTCCGAACATGGATCATAGAGATGTTTTAAAAACTTGCGTGGATTCTTTATTTGAAATCAATACTTACAAAAATATTGAGATCATTATCGTGGAAAACAACTCCAGGGAATCCGAAACGTTTACATATTATCAAGAGCTGGAACGGGCGCATCCCAATGTAAAAATCGTGTACTGGAAAGATGATTTTAATTATTCGAAGATCAATAATTTTGGCGTCCAGTACGCCAAGGGCGATTATATTTTGTTTTTGAATAATGACACGGAAATGATTCGACCGGATTCGATTCAAAATATGCTTGGGGTATGCATGCGTAATGAAGTCGGGGCTGTTGGTGCCAAACTTTTATACGATGATCGGACGATTCAACACGCGGGTGTCGTGATTGGTTTTTCAGGCTATGCAGTCCATATCAACAATGGAATCGACGAGGATCAGCCGGGTTATATGATGCGGGCGCAGCTGAATTGTGACTATTCGGCGGTCACTGCCGCCTGTATGATGGTGAAAAAATCTGTCTTTGAAAAAGTGGATGGATTTGATCCTCAGTTTAAAGTGGCTTGCAACGATGTGGATTTATGTTTGAAAATTCGCGAATTAGGATATCTTGTGGTTTATGACGCTTTTTCGATTTGGTTTCACTATGAATCCAAGTCGAGAGGCTATGAGGACAGCGAAGAAAAAATAGAGCGGTTCAATAACGAGGTGGCGAAGTTTCAAAAAAAATGGGGAAAGATCCTAACAGAAGGGGATCCGTACTATAATCCAAACTTTAAAATTGAGCTGGGACCATTCATTTATTTATAGAAATAGATTGCTTGTTAGAATTTTATTTTTGTTCATGTGGGAAAATTTAACTAGAATATAAAAACTTGAGAAAGGAAACTTTATGAATGAAAAGAATTTAAAAAAATCCAAAAGTGTATAAAATGATAGTTATCTTTTTTTCACTTATTATTTTGGCTCTTGCTGGATATTTTATTTACCAAATTCAAAATCTTCAAGTGCTTCCAAACAACTTGTTGATTCCAATTTGTGTCGTGATCGGATTGGTTGTCTTGATTTTGCTTGCTTTATGGAATTACTATCAGCATTTAAATTGGGCACGAATCGTCCTTTCTGTTTTAAATATCGCAATGCTGATTGTTTTTTCGGTTGGTAATTTTTATCTTTATAAAACGCACAATACTTTGGCTGTTGTAACAACGCAGCCCAAAGAAGTAAAAAACACAGTGTCTTTATTGGTAAAAAATGAAAGTGAAATTCAAAATGTTCAAGACCTGAACCAAAAAAAGGTCGGGAAATTAACATCAATAGATTCGCTAGGAACCACAAAAATGATTACTCATTTACAGGAAGATCAATTTGGAGTAGATACCGAGTCGCTTCTTCCTTTTGAAATTTTGAACTATGACAGCGTGGAAAAAGAGGTAGAAGCTCTTTACAACGGGGAAGTACAAGCCATTATTTTGAATGACAGCTATCGAACCAATGTTTTGGAATACGAGCCTTATGCCAACTTCAACAACGAAGTAAGGAGCATCGACGAGGTTGTTTATTACACAAAAGTGGACAACGAGGCGATGGCGGTACCGGAAATTACGAAAAACTCGTTTAATATTTTGATTTCTGGAAACGATACGTACGGCGATGTAGGCGAACTCTCGCGCTCAGACGTGAATATGGTTGTTTCGGTCAACCCGGAAACGAAAACCGTCTTGTTGACGAGTATTCCGCGGGATTCTTATGTTGAATTTGTTTGCGACGAACAAGATGCCTGCATCGCGGGAGCGAATGACAAAATCACGCATACCGGATTGCACGGAATCAACACGACGAAAAAGACAGTGGAGAATTTGCTGGGAATTACGATCAACTATACGTTCCGCGCCAATTTCTCGAGTGTCATGGAAATCGTCGACGCGATTGGCGGGATTGATGTGGAAATTCCCGAAGGAATGGCTGTGGAAACGTTCTACGCCAACCATACGCTAGAAGGCGTTCATGAAGGGATGAACCATTTGCAAGGCGAGAGAGCGCTGGCGTTTGCCAGAGAGCGCTACGCGTATGTGGATGGAGACAACCAGCGGGTGCGCAACCAGCAAACCGTGTTGAAAGCGATTTTCGCGAAAGCCACTTCGCCGGAAATCATTGTCAACTATTCCAGCTTGCTGGATGCTTTCCAGGGAGCGTTCGATACGACGTTGTCAAAAGATGAAATCACAACGTTGATCAAATATCAAATTCAGGAAAATCCGCAATGGAAATTTGAAAGCTATCAGCTGACGGGCGAGGGCGCGCAGCTGCTTTCACCAGAGCTTGGACAAACCGCGTATGTAACCATCGTGGATCCATATTCTGTCACTTTGGCGCACGATAAAATCGAAGCGGTACTCAAAGGCGAATCGGCGGACTCGATTGAAACGCCGGTATCCGATTTTACAAGTGGAACAAGCAATGGAGCGGATAGTGGATACGAGAGCGGATATTCGGACGAGTATGTGGATCCATCTTTGTATTATGACCCGTATCAGCAAACGGAAACCTATGACTCGTTTACAGAGGACTCGTCAGAAAATGATATGACAGAGTCAACGCCAGAAGAGGATATGACAGTTCCGGAAGAAACAGTGGAATAAACCCAAGGCATCGCTTCAAAAATTGAACGATGCCTTTCTTTTGAATATAATATTTTTAATGATAAAGACGATATGTTGGAAGGGAGTTTTTTTGATGCTGTCAAATAAGATAGATTATAAATACAATTTTATCTTCTCATTTAGTCTGTTTTGTCTATTACTATGGATTCTTCCATTCAAACCGGTCGTGATTTTCTTGGACTTTCTTATGGCTCTTTACTTTATTTACTATACGGTTTACAGAAGGCGATGGAAAATCCGGCTTTCTTTGCATCCTAGAGAACTGATTGTGAATTCGCTATGGACAGGAAGCGTTTTAATAGTCCTTTATGAAGTTTTTTATGGCCAGAAAATGACTTCGATCCATCATTTCGCTTTTTTCGTTTTGCTGCTGAGTTCTTTTAGCATTTTTGTCTGTATCAGCGAATGCGCAAAAAAAATAAATATCCGCGTCTTTACATTTCGAAAGGGATTTCTCTCTGTTTTTTTATTGGTGGTTGCGTTTCTGTTTACCGCTTTGTGTTCTAGAAGCTCCTGGCTGTACACAATCAACGATTCTTCCGATCCCAATATCTTTTTTAGCGTAGGAAAAAGCGTCATGCAGGGAAATGTTTTATACAAAGACATTTTCGAGCAAAAAGGACCCTATATCTTCCTTCTTCATGGGATCGCTTCTTTAATTTCTTCCACCTCTATGGTAGGGGTATTTTGGATTGAAGTTGTCGTAAACTGGATTTTTCTCATGATTGGAAGGAAAATCATTCGATTGTATGTTAAAAATGACTGGATATCCTTGATTGGAATCCCGATCGGCTTTGCGATTTATGTCGCTTCCTATTGCTTTTGGTACGGTGACAACGCGGAAGAATTGTGCTCGCCTTTTTTGATTTACGGCATGTACATTCTTCTAAAATGTTTAAAAGAAAACAGCCTGCCTTCGAAACAAGAATATTTCGCGATTGGAATGACATCTGGTTTTATTTTATGGGTAAAATACACAATGCTTGGCTTTTATTTAGGGTGGTACATCGTTCCATTCGTGCTTATGGTGAAACGAAAGAAATGGAAGGAAATTTTGCGATCCATTGGCTGGATTGCTTTCGGCGTTTTTATGATTTCTTTGCCGGTGCTCGTCTACTTTGTATGGAACCACGCCCTGCGCTATTTATGGGAAGTTTATTTCTATGACAATATTTTTCTATATACGACAAAAGCAGCGGATCAAATGTTTTTCATGACTGTCCTCCGCGCTTTGAAAATGAATGTGACTCAAAATTTTTGGCTGAGCCTTCTTATATTTTTCAGCTTTGTCTGGATGTATTTTCAAACTTCTCTCAGAGAATTTCTAGGATATTTGTGTTGTTTTCTAGGATTAATTTTCTCTACTTACATCGGCGGACGGTATTATCCGTATTATTATTCTTGTTTAGGGCTGTTTATGTTTCCGGGTCTTGTTTATGGGTACTCTATCGTTCGAAAATGGACGGAGCCTTTGAACCCGTTTATTTTGACAGGTCTGACTTTGTGTGGATGCGTGGGATTTATGTTTTTGACAAGCCGCAACACGGCGTATATCAATCAACCAGCAGAGGAATATCCACAATATCAATTTGCCAAAATTATGAACCAAATTGAAAATCCAACTTTGTTGAATTATAAAATGCTGGATAGCGGTTTCAATTTATACGCGGATATTTCGCCGACCAATCGGTTTTATTGCAAATTCAATGTTCCTCTTCCGGAAATGATTGAAGAACAAAAGCAGATTTTAGAAAATGGAGAAGTGGATTTTTTTATTTCGTATGACTCCGATCTTCCATTTGAAAAGTATCGTTTGATTGCTTCGCAAGAATACAATCGTGGAGAAGGAAGTTTTATCTATAATTTGTATGCTAGAAATGATATTTCGATAAAAGTAAATGATTTAAAGGAAGGAGAATAAGAAAATGGGTAAGCCAGTTTTATACATCGTGATTCCATGTTATAACGAACAAGAAGTGCTACCTGTCACAAAGCCTATGTTTTTAAACAAATTAAATCACCTGATCGCAAGGGGGAAGGTAAGCGAACAAAGCCGTATTTTGTTTATCAATGATGGAAGCCGAGACTCGACATGGGATTTGATTCAAGAATTTGCGAATCAGGAAGAAAAGATTGAGGGGATTTCATTAAGCCGGAATCGGGGCCATCAAAATGCGTTGCTGGCCGGACTGATGGAAGCAAAAGATTTATGCGATATCACCATTTCGATTGATTGTGACGGGCAAGACGATTTAAACGCCATGGACGAGATGGTGGAAGCCTATCACAAAGGAGCCGATATCGTATACGGGGTGCGTTCAAAAAGAGACACAGATACGTTTTTTAAACGAACAACAGCGGAAGGTTTTTATAAGCTAATGAATAAACTCGGAGGAGAAGTGGTGTACAATCATGCGGATTATCGCTTGGTGTCCGCAAAAGTTCTGGAAGAATTTTCGAATTTTAACGAAGTGAATCTTTTTTTAAGAGGGATGTTTCCGTTGGTTGGATTTAACAGTACAAGCGTTTATTATGAAAGGCACGAGAGATTGAAGGGGGAAAGTCATTATCCTTTAAAAAAGATGCTCGCGCTTGCCTTTGATGGAATCACAAGTTTAAGCATTAAGCCGATTCGAATTGTTACCGGAATAGGCATCGCATTTTCAATCATCAGTTTTTTATTGATTGTTTACGCGCTGATTTCTTTGATTCACGGTACGGTGGTGTCCGGCTGGACAAGCTCTATCATTGTGACGTGCTTGCTTGGAGGAATTCAACTAATATCTTTGGGTGTGATCGGGGAATATGTAGGAAAAACCTATCTTGAAACAAAACACAGGCCAAGGTATATTATTTCAAATCGGACTTATAAAGAATAAAAGCATCGCTTTGGCTTTCGCGCCGGCGATGCTTTTTTTAGAGAACAATCACTCTGTTACGATTTCGCACGTATCTTCCATAATGGATCCTTCGCGAATGATCTCTCCGATTGATTTCGCGACGATTTTTCCCGAACGAGGGTTCTTTATTGAATCAATAGAAGAAACAACAGTCGCCAAAACGTCTGAATATTCAAACGCAAGATCCGTGTCGATCATTTCACAGTCGATGAGTGTCAGATTTTTACAATAGCACAAAGGCTGGGTTCCCATGATCTTGCAGTGGTCAAGCGTCAGACCATCGGAGAACCAGGCCAAATACTCGCCTTTCACAACGCTGTTGCGCACCGTGACGTTTTTTGAATGCCAGAAGGCGTCTTTCGTATCCAGAACACAGTTTTCAATCGTGAGGTTTTCCATATATTGAAAAGAGTATTTTCCTTTCATTTGCACGTTTTCCAAAGAAACGTCGGTACTGTCCAAAAAGATATACTCACTTGCGATCGTTGAATCTTTCATCTCGATATGGTGGCTTTTCCATCCAAATTCATTGGACGCAATGTCACAGTTTCGAATCGTGATGTGGTCGCATTCCCGAACCCCTTTGATGCTGTGAATGGAAGAGTCCACGATGCTTCCGTTTTTCGCATACCAAATCGGCGCGCGGGTCTTCTCATCCAGTGTGGAATGACTCAATACAAAGCCATCCACATGCCATAAAGGATAACGGAGAGAAAAGCGGCTGTCGACCACTTCGATATTTCTTGCTTCTTTTAAAACAGACTCGCCGTCGGCCGGCCCGGCAAAGGTACAGTTTTCAATTTTCGCGTTCATGATATGATAGAGCGAACGCTCCTCGTCAAAGTTCTTATTTTTTATAATTTCCATGTTGTTTCTCCTTTCGCAGTTCGTGGCATAAATGATCAATACAAGCCAGTTTCGCCTGCTCCTGATGGACGATTTCAAGTTGTTTGGCCCGCATCGAAGCGATGCGGCGCTGCCTGTTGCGGTCGCGCAGACACGCATTGATCTCTTCCTCGCTACAGCCGCCGTCTTTTAGACAATCCTTGATATATTGCTCCCGCATATTGCAACCCCTCCATGAACAAGTATATGGAAGTTACTTCAGGATTGCGAATACTTGTTGTTTATGATGGAATATAGCTAAAAAGAATAGAAGGAGAAAGAGAAGAATGGACATTCGGGTTATGCGCTATTTTTTAGCCATCGCGCAAGAGGAAAATTTAACGAAAGCGGCCAATTTGATCCATATTTCCCAGCCTTCTTTATCCAAACAAATGAAAGAGCTGGAAATGGAATTGGGAAAAACGCTGTTTATTCGTGGAAACCGCAAAATTACGCTGACCGAAGATGGAATGTATTTTCGAAAACGCGCCCAGGAAATCGTGGACTTGACGGATAAAATGCTCGTTGATTTAGAAGTTCAAGATTATGATTTAAAAGGGGATATCCACATTGGATGCGGAGAAACGACAGGGATGAAAGAATTAATTGCGACAATGAAAAAGGTACACGACGAATATCCCGATATTCATTTTCATATTCATTCAGGGAACGGACTTGATATTCGGGAATCGGTGGAGAAAGGGTTGTACGATTTTGGTTTGTTTGTCGGGAAGCTGGATTTTTCGAAAATGGAAACGTATCCGCTGCGCTATAAAAATATTTGGGGATTGATTTGCCGGAAAGACGATCCGTTGGCTTCTTTGCCGTATATCACCAAAGAACAAGTTTGTGAATTGCCGCTTATCACTTCCCGACAAGGAATGCGGGAACAAATTTTGCATGACTGGCTGGGCAAAGAGAAAAAAGATTTGAATATCGTGGCTACGTACAATTTATTTTACAATGCCGGTTTTATGGTAGAACAAAAACTGGGATACGCGCTATCGATTGATGGACTCCAGCAATCTCACGAAGACCTCGTTTTTATTCCTTTTGAGCCAAAGCTGGAAGCCCCCTTGTTTCTCGTATGGAAAAAATACCAGGCGTTTTCCAAAGCGGCCCAAAAGTTTTTAGAAGCGTTCAAAGCCGGAGAGGCGGGCGAGGAAGGACAATAAGCCGCCGTTTCTTATAATTTGATTTTTAAAACGGCTTTGAATGTGTATAATGAAAGGTATGGATACGATTTATCAAACGAAACTTTACCAAAAATACCGCAACGCGATCATTATGTTGCTGGATTTAGTCATTGTTTTTAGCAGTTATGTGTTCACGTTCTTCATGGACAACAATTTCTTTCTGGACGGAAGACTGCTGCATATTACGCATCTCATTATTTACGGCATGATTTTCGTGCTCGTTCTCCATCTTGGCGTTGGGATGCTTTTTTCCACCCCGAAGACGCTTTGGACGTATACAGGGCCGCAAGACGTGATTCGAATTGGATTGAGTTCGCTTGTCTGTATGGTGATCATGCTTATTTTCACCCAAACTATGCACTTGTTCCATCCATCCCTGATTATTATTTCCGAGATTTTAGCGTACATTATCCAGTTGGCGATTCGACTGCTTTATCGGGAGTTCCACCAATATATGATGAATGTGGACCGCTCGGAAAAAGCGCTCGTGATTGGCGCCGGAAACGGCGGCTATATGATGGTGAACGAGATTTATCGCGGTACGCAATATCCTTACAATGTGGTGGGATATTTGGATGACTACAAGCCCAAAGGGACGCTGGTCGGCGGTAAAAAAGTGCTGGGAACGATTGACGAAGTCGACCGCATCGCCAAGGAAAACGGCGTGACCCGCCTGTTTATCGCGATCAGTCGAATCGATGAGCAAAACAAACAGCGGATCATCGAGCTTTGCGCCAATACTTCTTGTATCACGAAAATCATGCGCTTTTCTCTCGAAAACGAACACGAGGGAATTCATGTCGACGAGATCCAAATTGAGGATCTGCTCAACCGGCATACCGTGGATTTGAAAACGGAGGAAATTGGCGCCTATTTAAACGACCAAGTCGTTTGTGTCACCGGAGCGGGCGGGTCGATTGGATCGGAGCTTTGCCGCCAGATCATCCGCTTCGCGCCCAAACGGCTGATTATGATTGATATCAATGAAAACACGCTTTATATGCTGAAACAGGAATTCATGCGGAAAGCGAGAGCTGGCGAGATATCCCAAAATGTGGAACTCGTTTCCCTCATTATTTCCATACGGGAACGGGAAGAGATGTTTAAGTTTATGCGGGATTACAAACCGGATGTCGTTTATCATGCCGCTGCCCATAAACACGTGCCGCTAATGGAAGACCGGCCAATGGAAGCGATTCGCAACAACGTGTTTGGCACGAAAAACGTGATTGACGCCTGCATCGCCTACGATGTCAAGCGCTTTATCATGATTTCCACAGATAAGGCGGTCAACCCAACCAATGTGATGGGCGCGACCAAACGGATGACAGAGCTCGTCATGCAGTCCAGAAATGTCAAAGATTCGCCAATTAAAATGGCGGCGGTTCGCTTTGGAAACGTGCTTGGCTCCAGCGGCTCCGTGATTCCGATTTTTAAAGAGCAAATTCGGCAGGGAGGTCCGGTCACGGTGACGGACTACAACATTCAGCGCTATTTTATGACGATTCCCGAGGCGGCGCAGCTTGTTCTGCAAGCGGGTTACTACGCCAATCAAAGCGAGATCTTTGTACTGGATATGGGCAAGCCGGTGAAAATCCTGGAACTGGCGGAAAAGATGATTCATCTGGCCGGCTACAAGCCATACGAGGAAATCGAAATCAAGGAAGTCGGGCTGCGGCCTGGCGAAAAAATGTTCGAAGAGCTCGCGCTTGAAATTGAAAAATGCCATCGAACCGATAACCGGCTGATCTTCGTTCATGAACCGATTCAAATCACGCAAGAGGAAATGGATCGAAAACTGGACGAGTTGTATGAAACGATTTCAAAAACGGATGATACCGCGCTCATCAAGGCCAAGCTTCTAACACTGATTAAAGACGATCCGCAAACGATGTCGAAACGCGGGCAGTAACGTTCTTTGGAAAATGGAGCTTTGTTTCTTATAAAATCTAAATTTTGTCGTCATCTATGTGAAAAACGCGCATTCCTAGGAATGGGCTTTTTTCTTTTTGGCGAACTATGATAGAATAGACGGGAATTCAGAAAGGAATCGTATGTATCAAAACTGTTTGAAACGAGTGATTGACTTTGCGTTGAGCGTATTGGGAATTGTCGTGCTCTCGCCCGTGTTGATCCTTTTATCCATTCTTATTAAATGCACTTCCAAAGGGCCGGTCTTTTTTCGCCAAAAACGGGTTGGAAAAGACGATACCCATTTTATGATTTATAAATTTCGAACGATGCGAACCGACACGCCAACCGATATGCCGACGCACTTGCTGGAAAATCCAGACCAGTTTATTACACCGGTTGGCCGCTTTTTGCGTAAGACGAGTCTGGACGAGCTGCCGCAGCTGTTCAATATTTGTTCCGGAGACATGGCCATCGTCGGTCCTCGCCCCGCCTTGTGGAATCAATTTGATTTGATCGCCTTGCGCGATGAAAATGGTTCTTCGCGAATTCGTCCCGGATTAACCGGGCTGGCACAAATTTCCGGTCGGGACGAGCTTGAAATCGAAGTGAAAGCCGGCCTGGATGGGAAATACGCGAGCCATATTACATTTGGAGAGGATACCCGGATCTTTTTCGCTACGATTTTTTCTGTGCTTCGTCACGATGGCGTGCAGGAAGGAAAACGATCATGAAGCGGATTTTAATTACAGGTAGCCATTCGTATTTGGCCAATCAATGCAAAGCTTTTTTAGAGCAAAAAGAAGGATATCAAGTGGATTTGATTCGCGTGCGCGGGCAGTGGAAGCAAAATTCGTTTTCCGGATACGATGTGGTCGTGCATATGGCCGGACTGGCGCATTCCAATCCGAAAAAGGACGAAGAAGCGCTTTACTACGCCGTCAACCGCGATTTGGCGATTGAGGTGGCCAGAAAAGCCAAAGCGGATGGTTGCCGTCAATTTATTTTTATGTCTTCCGTTCTTGTGTATGGAAGCCACCACACGCTTATCAAAAAAGAAACACCGCTCGAGCCGGATAATTTTTATGGCGACAGCAAGAAACAAGCGGAAGAGGGAATCGCTCCCTTGGCGGATCCAAACTTCCGTGTCGCCATTGTGCGCCCGCCCATGATTTATGGCCCGGGATCGAAAGGAAACTATCAAAAGCTTTCCCGGTTTTCTTGCGTGACACCGCTCTTTCCAAACATCTATAATGAGCGAAGCGTATTGTTTGTCGATAATTTCTGCGCGTGTTTGCAAGGCATCGTGGATACAAACGCGGAGGGAATTTTTTTGCCTCAAAACGAAAAAATCGTTTCCACCACGGATATTGTCCGGCAAATCGCCCGCGTTCATAAGCATCCAATCGTATGGATCAAAGGGATGAACGGATGGATCGCGATGAATCGCAAAAAGACCCTTTTTCAAAAAGTGTTCGGTTCGCTTGTGATTGATCCCGCGCTGTCCCGGTATTCGTTCCCGTACCAAATCGTCGATTTTGAATCGTCGATTGAAAAAACAGAAAGGAGGAAACCATGAGTAAAGTCGCGATTGTCTGCGCGTTTGACACCTATTTTGATCGAGTCCGCATGCTTCGGACGTATTTTGAGCAAAAACAAGACGAAGTGTGTGTGGTGACTTCCGATTTTTCCCACCGCAACAAGCAGTCGATGAAATATTTATCCGGCGCCGATCATTTAGTCCATGCGTTTCCTTACTCGAAAAACCTTTCGATCCAAAGGCTGTTTTCGCACTATATGCTGGCGCGGAATATGAAAAAAAAGCTGGAGGAAATCCGCCCGGATGTGATTTATTGTCTGGTTCCCGCCAATTCGCTGGCGAAAATGATGGCGCAGTACAAGCGGGAGCATCCGGAAGTCAAATTGTATTTTGACGTGATCGACTTGTGGCCGGAAGCGATGCCGATTGAGAAATATTTATCCCTTCCGCCCTTTCAGTATTGGCGAAAGCTGCGCGACAAGTATTTACCCGCGGCCGATCAGGTTTTTACAGAATGCGCCTTGTACCAGGATGTGCTTGGACAAAAGGACAATCAGAAATTTAAAACGCTGTATTGGGCGCGTCCGGAGCTGCCATGCTCGTTTGCGGATTTGATTAGCGAAGAGGAAGTCCATTTTGTGTATTTGGGTTCCATTAATAACATTATCGACATTGATTTTATTGTGGATTTCCTGACCCATTGCAACCAATACAAGCCTTCCTTTTTGCATATTATCGGCGAGGGCGAATCCAAAGCGGTGCTGGTGCAGAAACTGGAGGAAGCGCATGTGCCTGTGATTGACCATAAAAAGGTGTTTGAACAGGAAAAGAAGCAAGCTATTTTCGATCAATGCAATTACGCCCTCAACATTATGAAAGAAAGCGTTGTGGTAGGATTGACGATGAAATCGCTCGACTACTGGTGTGGCGGGGTGCCGATTATCAATACGATTCCAGCCGATACCGCGCGGCTGGTGGAAGAGTTTCAAATCGGCTTCAACATCGACCGCGAAAACTTGGACGCGGTGGCGCAGCGGGTTTGCAGCACGCCATTGTCCGAGCAGTTCGAACAGCGGGAAAACTGCCGCAAGGTTTATCAGGAGTTCTTTCGGGGCGGCTCGTTTGCGAATACATTAAAAAGCACAGGATTGTGACAGGGACAGGAGTGTGAAAGTGACAATATGATTCCCATATATGCGATTTTAGTCGATTACAATAAACCATTGGAAACTTCGCCTTCGTATCAGGCGTTGACCTGGCAGAAGGATATCGTTACGATTGTTTGCGACAACAGCACAAAGCCGACGATTGACCAGAAGAAAGTACAAAACGACGGAAACGTCTATTTGTCCATGCACGGCAATCGCGGGCTTTCCAAAGCGTACAACCGGGCGCTGGATTGCATTCAGGAGGAAAATCCGGTCATGGAAGGTTTCGTGATGTTGTTTGACGACGACACGACGATTCCCGATGACTATTTTTCCTGCGTTCGAAAAGCGATCCGGGAAAACAACGCGGATATTTATTTGCCGTTGATTACGGACGGGCATCCGGAGCAAGGGTATTTGTCCCCTTCGCTGATGCAAGATGTGTATTTGCATCGCGCCAAAGAGCCATGGAAGCTTTCCAATGAAGAAATTTGCGGCATTAATAGCGGTATGGTCATTCGTTTGTCTTTATTTTCAGATTACCGGTACAACGAGGACTTGTTTTTGGATCATGTGGATCATGATTTTATTCGCTCGATGCGAAAAAGAAACGCGCGAATCCAAATTTTAGACACCTTGCTCCAGCAAACGTTTTCCGCGTATGAAACCGATGGAAAAAAAGCCTTGAAACGTTTTCATGTGTTTAAAAAAGACATTCATGAATTTTATAAGGGCTCGTTTAAGGAACGGCTGTATTGCGAGTATGTCATTTTGCGCCACAAAGCGAGTATTTTCCGGCATACGAAAGATTGGAACATATGGCTTCAGTAAAAGAAAGCGTTTCGGTCGCGATGGCGGCGTATAACGGGGAAAAATATATTCAGGCGCAAATTCAGTCCATTCTTTCACAGCTTGGACCCGAGGATGAGATCGTGATTTCCGTGGATCCTTCAAACGATCGTACGATTGAGCGCATCGAGACGTTTGGCGACCAGAGAATTCGATGGATTTCCGGTCCGGGAAAAGGATTGATTAAAAACTTTGAAAACGCGATTCGGCAAACGAAAAACGACATCGTTTTTCTATGTGACCAAGACGACTTGTGGGATCCAAAAAAAGTGGAGCGTGTTTGCGCGGCAATGCACGATGCCGATTTGGTCCTGCATGATTGCGAAGTGACGGACGCTTCGCTTCATGTCCTCCATCCTTCTTTTTTCCAGATCCATCCCCCGACGGCGTGTTTCAGGAAAAATATTTTAAAAAACTCGTTTATGGGATGTTGTATGGCGTTTCGAAAGCGGTTGAAAAAAGAGATTTTGCCTTTTCCCGACGATTTGCCGATGCACGATCAATGGATTGGACTTGTCGCGTTAAAAAAAGGAAAGGTCAAGATTTTGGATCGGCCGCTTCTTTCGTATCGACGCCATCAGGAAAACGAATCGAGTATGGATCACGCTTCCGTGTTACAAATGCTGGCGTGGCGGGTCCATTTATTGAAAGCGCTGTGGAAAAGAGGGATATTATGATTTCAGTCGCGATGACGACGTACAATGGCGAGATGTTTGTGTTGGAGCAAATTCATTCGATTTTTCATCAAAGCCGGCCCGTGGACGAGCTGATCGTCGTGGATGACCATTCGCAAGATCAGACGATTCCAATGATTCTCCATGTCAAACAAGAGCATCCGGACTGGAATATCAAAGTATATGTGAATACGAATAATTTAGGATATAAGCGCAATTTTGAAAAAGCGATTGCGCTGGCGAACGGCGACTACATTTTCTTGAGCGATCAGGATGATGTATGGCATGAAGAGAAAGTGGAAGCCATGATGAAAATCATGGAAGGCAACGCGGATATTCAAGTTCTCGCTTCCAGCTTTGATTTGATTGATCAGGAAGGAAATCCATTGCGGATCGAGGAAGATCCGAATCGTTCGAATCATAACTTTTTATTGAAGAAGGTTGAAAAAGACTCGCTTACGCCGATGACGCTGGAGGAATTCGCGTATCATAATTATTTTCAAGGGTGCGCGCTAGTGATGACAAAAAAAATCCGAAAACTGTTTTTGGACCATTTTACCGATTTGATTCCGCATGACTGGCTGATCAATATGCTGGCGGCCAAAGAAAACGGAATGGTGTATTACGACCATCCGTTATTTGCGTATCGCATTCACGCGCAAAATACGATTGGAATGGCTGGCGAAGTGGAAAAAGGCGCGAGGGCGAAATGGAACCGGATGAACGATTTGAAGGTCCGCTGCCAGTTCGCGAAGGAAAGAGTGGAGTCGCTGACCGCTTTGGAACAAATCGCGCCTGAGTTTTTTCAGGCGCATAAAGAATACGTAGGAATGCGTGATTTTTGTAAAGATCATTGCGTGTACTTAGAAAAAAAGCAGTTTTGGAAACTGTTGCTTCAAAACGGGGATCCGAACTATAAAAAACTAAAGCCGTGGAAGGCAAGGCTTTATGATTTGGTGTTTGCGCTCGGAAAGGGAAAATAAATGGAATACTTCACCACGGGACAATTCGCGAAACTAGCCAATGTAAGCGAGCGGACCTTGCGCTATTACGATAAGATTGGGTTATTGAAACCTTCTAAAATCAAGAAAAATGGATATAGAAATTATTCGAAGGACGATTTGTTCCGCCTTCAAAAAATCATATTACTTAAAAAGCTCGGGTTTCCTTTGGAAGAGATTACGATTATGCTGGTGGAAAATGACGAAGGATGGGTTGACACGCTTCGAATGCAAGTGAATTTGGTCGACCAAAAAATTCGGTATTTTTCCTCTTTGAAAGAAACTTTGAAAAAAGCCATTGAAATTGTGGCGGATGAAGGGATGTCCTTAAAAAAAACAGTCGACTTATTAAATCTTTTATCAAGCGATGAAGAAATCGTGGAACAGTATCGGAACGCGACAAATTTACGGGTGCGAATCCAGCTTCATCATTTATATTCGACCAACCCTGTCGAGTGGTTTTCCTGGCTGCGACAGAAAATCGACTTTTCAAAAATCAACCGCCTTCTGGAGCTTGGATGCGGAAACGGGGACTTGTGGATCGGAAACACGGTGGATCTTCGAAATCGGGAAATTTTTCTTTCGGATCTTTCGGAAGGGATGCTGGAAGACGCGAAGTCGCGGTTAAGCGACGAGTACTCGTTTATGCAAATGGATGCGCAAAACATTCCGTTTAAAAAGGATTTTTTCGATGCGGTGGTCGCCAATCATCTTTTATTTTATTTATCCGATCTTCCCCTAGGTCTTTCTGAAATCACAAGAGTTTTAAAAAGGAGCGGCGTTTTTTATGCCAGCACATACGGAAAGAGCCATATGAAGGAAATCAACGAGCTGGCGCAGGAGTTCGATTCCCGGATTCGTTTGTCGACAACGTTTCTTCCGGAACAGTTTGGAAAGGAAAACGGGAAAGAGATCTTATCTCGCTATTTTGACGATGTGGAGCGCTTTGACTACACCGATACATTGGTTATTGATCAGGCAAAACCAGTCGTTGATTATATCGTGAGTTGTCATGGAAATCAAAACGAGATTTTGAGTGGAAGACTGCATGAGTTTTATGAATTTGTGAGAACAAAAATCGAAAATCAAGGTTCAATCACAGTGACAAAAGAGGCGTGTTTATTTGTCGCTTCCAATAAATATGTGAAATCAAATTAAATGTTTATACCCATTGACCCTTACGTTACGTAAGGGTTTATATTTATACTTGAATAAAAGGAGATCTTACGATGAAAGGTATTATTTTGGCCGGAGGTTCCGGAACACGCTTATATCCTTTGACGAAAGTGACGAGTAAACAGTTGCTTCCGATTTACGATAAACCGATGATTTACTACCCGATGTCGATTTTAATGCAGGCGGGTATCAAAGATATTTTGATCATCTCCACACCGGAGGACACGCCGCGCTTTGAAGAGCTGTTAGGGGACGGACACCAGTTTGGCGTCAATCTTTCCTACAAGGTGCAGCCTTCGCCGGATGGGCTGGCTCAGGCGTTTATTTTGGGCGAGGAGTTTATTGGGGACGACAGCGTCGCGATGATTTTGGGCGATAATATTTTCAATGGGCATGGTTTGGCGAAACGGCTGCGCGCGGCGGCGGAAAACGAGAAAGGCGCGACAGTGTTTGGCTACTATGTCGAAGATCCGGAACGTTTTGGCGTCGTGGAGTTTGACGACCACGGCAAGGCGGTTTCCCTAGAGGAAAAACCGGCACAGCCAAAATCGAACTACGCGGTGACGGGTTTGTATTTTTACGACAACAAAGTCGTGGACTATGCGAAAAATTTAAAACCAAGCGCGCGTGGTGAATTGGAAATTACCGATTTGAATAAGATTTATTTGAACAACGGCGAGTTGAACGTAACGCTGCTAGGGGATGGATTCACCTGGCTCGACACGGGAACGCATGAATCGCTTGTGGACGCCACGAACTTTGTGAAAACATTGGAAGAGCATCAACATCGAAAGATCGCGTGTCTGGAGGAAATCGCGTACGACAACGGCTGGATCGACTTGGATCAGTTGCGAAAAACGTACGAGATTTATAAGAAAAACCAGTACGGTGCGTATTTGAAAAAAATCATGGATCGCAAGTATATTAAGTAGGAGGAAGAAAAGATGAAAGTCACAGAAACGAAAATTCCCGGCGTATTGATCATCGACACGGACGTGTTTGGGGATCATCGCGGATATTTTACAGAAACGTATTCCAAGCCAAAATACGAGAAGATGGGAATCGACGTTGAATTTGTACAAGACAACATGTCGTTTAGCGCGCAGGAAGGCACGCTGCGCGGTTTGCACTGGCAAAATCCGCCTTACGCGCAATCGAAGCTTGTATCGTGCACGAAAGGGCGGGTCATTGACGTTGCTGTCGACATTCGAAAAGGAAGCCCGACGTTTGGCCAGTGGGTGAGTGTGGAGCTTTCCGAGGACAACCATCGCCAGTTCTTTATTCCGCAAGGTTTCGCGCATGGCTTTTTGACATTGACCCCAAATGTCGAGTTCCGTTACAAGGTGGACAATGTGTACAACAAGGAATCGGAAGGTGGCATGCGCTATGACGATCCAACGGTGAATGTGGATTGGGGCACGTTGCTTGAAGGATTGGAGCCTGTGTTGAGCGAGAAAGACGAGAACGGTCCTGTATTGGAAGAATCGGATAATCGGTTTGTGTATGGAAAATAGTTTGTTTTCTAAAAAAGAACAGCTAATAAAACAGGTTGAGATAGGTGTTACCGATTTGTTGATATTGGTGGTTTCTTTTTTGATTTACCAATTTTATCAAAACGGAAGTGGAATTCTATGGGTGAGCGGTATATTGCTTTTAGTGAATACGCTTCGATTCTGGTTTGAAAAACAAATTAAAGAAGGATTGGACTGGATTATTCGTTATCGTTATCTTGTCGCTTTGATTTGTTTTAGCATTCTAGTAATGCTTAGGATCCATGGTTCCTCGATCGGTATTTATGATGTTCTTTTTGGAAAAACAGATGCGGCGATTGTGAATGAGATTTTTGGTAACGGACGAATTATTCGTGGGATGAGTTTAATGTTCAAGTGCCCTATTTCTTTTCACAATGGTACAATCAAGGCGCTTTGTTGTCGGACTATATGTCTTTATCTCCTCAAAATATGATTATTGGCTACAACGCTCCGGTTTGGGATCTAACATTGATTGGAAAGCCTTTTATTTGGGGGTATCTCCTATTTGGCAACGAGATTGGACTATCGTGGTACTGGTGCTCAAAGATTATTTTATTCCTACTAGTTGGGTATGAGATGATGTTTATTTTGACGAAGAGAAAGTATCTGTCTTTGTTTTCCAGTATCTGTATTGTATTTTCTCCACTTTTGCAATGGTGGTTAGCGCCGCATATGTATCAAGTGTTCTTTTGGGCATCTTCTCTTTTTGTTGTAGGGTATTACTTCTTTATGGCAAAGAAGAAGTGGTTGAAAATATTATCGACGATTTTATCCGTCTGCTGCCTTGTTGGATTTGTCATTGCGCTTTTCCCGTCGTTGCAGATCCCTTTAGGTTTATTAATGCTGGCCTTATTAGTCGCTACATTGATTCGAGATAAAAAAGAATTGTGTTGGAATAAGCGAGATAATGTTCGAATTTTGCTTGTGGTTATTGCAACTGGAATCATTCTTGGCATTTTTCTTATAGAATCAAGGGAAGCGATTCAGCTGTTGAATAATACGGTTTATCCTGGCCATCGTGTCAGTATAGGCGGAGATCAAGGGCTTGAGGTATTGTTTACGGATCCATCCGTTGCCCTCACTCCATTCTTGACACCGGGAAGGCAAAATGCGTGTGAAATTAGTGATTTTAATCAACTTGGAATTTTCTTCCTGTTTGTTTATTTTTACTTTTTGTGGTTGAAAAAAAAGGGAAAAATTCGCGGCTCGTTCAGCATTGAAAATACTTTAGTGATGATTATGCTCATTGAAATGTATTTCATGTTTATTGGTTTCCCGGAGATCATTGCAAAGATTACTTTATTTTCTTATATCAATCGAATGTATATGATTTATGGCTTTACCGCGATGATTTTCACTTTTGTTATGATTGCTCAAGTTTTTCAATATAGAAGACTGCTCTCTTGGAGAGTTGGGGCGCTTGCATGCGGATTGTTTATATTGTTGTATATCGCCACGATGTGGCCGAATATTGATCCCGAGTATCGACTTTACTTTGGATTAAGATTTTATTGGTCGGTCGCGTTGTTGATGGGGTTTTGCGGATTTTTGCTATTTACCCAGTGGAGAAAACTCTTTTTCCCAATTTTCGGTTCTTGGGTTGTTATAACCGGAATGCTGGTAAATCCAATCGTTCAAGGAGCCGACTCGGTGTGGAATCACGATTTGATTGGCTATGCGGAACATGTTCGAGAAGAACAGCCCGACGCGCGATGGCTAATTACAAATTCCAAGTATACGCAGCAGTTATTGTTAGCAAATGGAATCAAAGTGGCGAATGGAGTGAATTTTTATCCGGATTTGAAAAAATGGGAAATATTGGATCCCACGCATCAAAACGATACCTTCTATAATCGTTATGCTCATATTGTCATAAACTTTACAGAAGAACCTACACATTATTCATTGGATGGTGCTGATTCATTTATTATGTATTTGAATGTTGATGATTTCAAAAAATTAGACGTTGAATATGTGATTACGGATCCGATGAGTGCTGATCTTCTTAAAAATCACGGTATCAACGCGGAATTGGTTTTTGAAGATCCAGCAAGTAATTCCTTTGTATATGAAATAAAGAAGGTGGGGTAAGTAAATGGAAAATTCAAATAAAAAAATCGCAGTGCTACTTCCTTGTTACAACGAAGCACTTACGGTAGAAAAAGTAATCAAAGATTATAAAGAGGCATTTCCTACAGCCGATATTTATGTCTATGACAACAACTCTACCGATGGAACAGGAGAGATCGCCAGAAAAGCCGGCGCGATCGTGAAAAAAGAGTATTCTCAAGGGAAGGGAAATGTCATTCGAGCGATGTTTAAGGACATCGACGCCGATTGCTATATTATGGCCGACGGGGACGACACGAATCCGCCCGTGCCGGAAATGGCGGATATGATTTTGCGTGGAGAAGCGGAAATGGTCATTGGGGACCGGTTGTCCAGTACATACTTTACCGAAAATAAGCGGCTCTTCCATAATACGGGAAACCGAATGGTTCGCGGATTGATCAATACGTTGTTCGATGTGCATGTGACCGATATTATGACGGGAAGCCGGGCGTTTAGTTACACATTTGTGAAAACGTTCCCGGTTTTATCCAAAGGCTTTGAAATCGAAACCGAAATGACGATTCATGCAGCCGCGCACAATCTTCGAATGGTCGAGGTGCCAACCAATTACCGCGATCGTCCGGAAGGCAGCGAATCGAAGCTGAACACGTATAGCGATGGCGCGAAAGTATTGGGAACGATCGCCCGTCTGTTTAAAGAATACAAGCCCATGGCCTTTTTTGGTCTGTTTGCCTTGATCTTTTTGATTATCTCGATTTGCATGTTCATTCCTGTATTCAATGAATACTTTGCGACAGGATTGGTTCCAAGATTCCCGACACTGATCGTGGCAGGCTTTTTATTAATCATCGCGTTGTTGCTGTTTATGAGCGGACTGATCCTGGAAGTTATTGTAAAGAAAAATAGACAGATTTTTGAAATGTTCTATATAAGGACAAAGAGAAAATGAAAAAGCTGATTGAACAAATTTTTCGATTTGGCATTGTCGGGTTTTTGGCGTTCATCATTGATTATGGACTTATGGTTTTTTGCACCGAAGTTCTAGGTATCTACTACTTATGGTCCTCGCTGATCTCATTTACTGTTTCCGTCATCTTCAACTATGTAATGAGTGTAAAATGGGTGTTCAATGTCGACAACGGAAAAACGCAAACCCAAAATCTTATTTTCTTTGTGACGTTTAGTATCATTGGATTGGGAATTAACCAGCTGATCATGTGGCTTGGTGTGGATAAAATACAAATCAGCTATTTGATTGTGAAGCTATTTGCGACAGCGGTCGTTATGGTCTTCAATTACGTTACCCGAAAGTGGTATTTTGAAAAATAAAATGGAGGAAAACTATATGAAAATTTTAGTAACTGGTGGCGCCGGGTTTATCGGTGGAAATTTCGTGCATTATATGGTCAACAAGTATCCGGAAGATGAAATCATCAATTTGGATGCTTTGACATACGCCGGTAATTTGGAAACGTGCAAACCGGTGGAAGACAAGCCAAACTACAAGTTTATTAAAGGGGACATCGCGGACCGGGATTTCATTTTCGACTTATTTGAAAAAGAAAAACCGGATGTGGTTGTCAACTTCGCGGCTGAAAGCCACGTAGACCGCTCCATTGATGATCCGGAGATTTTTGTCCGCACAAACGTGATTGGAACAACAACCTTGCTGGACGCCTGTGTGAAATATGGCATCAAGCGCTACCATCAGGTTTCCACCGATGAAGTGTATGGCGACCTTCCTTTGGATCGCCCGGACTTGTTCTTTACGGAGAGCACGCCATTGCATACGAGCTCGCCATACTCTTCGGCCAAGGCGGCGGCTGATTTGTTCGTGCAGGCTTACCATAGAACATATGGTCTTCCAGTGACGATTTCCCGTTGCTCGAACAACTATGGTCCGTACCATTTCCCGGAAAAACTGATTCCGCTGATCATTTCTCGCGCGTTGAACGATGAGAAAATTCCGGTTTACGGAACGGGTGAAAACGTGCGGGACTGGCTGCATGTGTACGACCACTGCGTCGCCATCGACTTGATTATCCGAAAAGGAAAAGATGGGGAAGTGTACAATGTGGGCGGACACAACGAACGGACAAATCTGGAAGTTGTAAAAACGGTTTTGAAAGCGTTGAATAAACCGGAAAGCCTGATTACTTACGTGTCGGACCGGAAAGGCCACGATATGCGTTACGCGATCGACCCGACGAAACTGGAAACCGAGCTTGGATGGAAGCCAAAATACACGTTTGACACGGGAATCCCGCAAACGATCCAATGGTATTTGGACAACAAGGAATGGTGGGAAAATATCATTTCCGGCGACTATCAAAACTACTTCCAGGAAATGTATGTGAATAAAGGAAGAGTGGACGAATAATGAAAATTTTAGTAACAGGCGTCAAGGGACAACTTGGCTTTGACGTCGTCAATGAAGCCGAAAAGCGCGGAATCGAAGCGGTTGGTGTGGACATTGATGAAATGGACGTCACCAACAAGGAACAAGTGGAACAAGTTATCAAAGCCGGAAACTACGACGCGGTTGTGCATTGCGCGGCGTGGACGGCTGTCGACAAGGGAGAAGAGCCGGAACTCTTTGAAAAAGTGCGGGCAGTCAACGCGTTGGGAACAAAATACATCAACGACGTATGCAAAGAGCTGGATATTCCAATTATGTATTTCTCGACCGATTACGTATTCAATGGAGAAGGGGAAACGCCTTGGAACGAATACGATGAATTTGAGCCTTTGAATGTGTACGGCATTACGAAAGGCGAAGGGGAGAAGTACGTTATCGAAAATCCAAAGCACTTCATTATTCGCATTGCCTGGGTCTTTGGCAAAAACGGCAACAACTTCATTAAGACGATGTTGCGGTTAGGTAAAGAGCGCGGCGCCGTCAGCGTAGTCAACGATCAAATCGGATTGCCGACCTACACGTATGATTTGGCTCGACTCGTTGTGGATATGATTGAAACGGAAGAGTATGGAACATACCACGCCACCAATTCGGGCGACTTTATTTCCTGGTACGACTTTGCCAAGGAAATCTTCAAGCAAGCCGGCATGGATGTGGAAGTGACTCCGGTGGATTCGAGTCAGTTTCCAGCCAAGGCGAAACGTCCGCACAATTCGAGAATGAATCAAACGGAATTGGACAAACATGGCTTTACCCGTCTTCCGGATTGGAAAGATGCGTTGAATCGTTATTTGAAGGTCATCGAAGTCATTGAATAGATGAAAAAAGGTGTTGAGAAAATGAAATATTCATTTTGATCGACGCCTTTTTATTATGGAATAAAATTAAGTTTTTCTTTATAAAACACATTATGATACCATAATTTTCGATAAATCGTTGTAATATCACATATTTTTTATTGAAATATTTGTATAAAGGTTATACCATAGAATCATTAAGGATATGATTACAAAGAGGAAATTAGGATGAGAAAAAAAGATTATTCACTTTTAATTGCCGCTTTCATTGGGCTAAGCAGTGGTTGGGCTGTGTTGAATCAGGATGTTTTCGCGACGGAAGAGGAGCCCGTTTCAATGCCAAGTATAGAAGAGGGGGCTTCCGACTTGGCTACTGAAAACGAAACGGCGGATGAAATCACTACAGAGGATGATTTTAGCGACGGAGAAATTGATCAAACGGTACCAAACGAAGAGGAAGGAAAGGAACTGGATCAAGGTCAGGACGATTCGATTGATTTGGATATAACGGATTCCAATCAAAATCATGAATTCGAAAAAAAAGAAGAAATCGTGCCGGTAGAGAAAATCGAAGAGACTCCAGTTGTCCAGAAGACGGAAACCGTGGCGATGCAAGCGGCTCCAAAAAAAGCAGTCGCGCCAGCTCCGGCGGCTTTGAAAGCGGCCTCTCTAAACGGTTGGAACAACAACAAGTATTATGTGAACAATGTCATGGCGATTGGAGAAACAAAAATCGGAAACGACCTCCATTTATTTGATAACGATGGAAATCCTTTGAATGGATTTATTCAATATGGAGAGAAAACGTATTATTGCGAGTCTTTGGGAAAAGTAAAAACCGGAACTTTCCAAGTGGGAAACCAGAAGTTTACCGCATCCTCCACGGGGGAGATCATAAAATCCGATTTTGACAAGATCCCGTATTATAACCAGTACGACGCGCGCTGGAAAAATATCGTTATTGGTTCAAGCACGCTTGGAAACGCGGGTTGCGCGGTCATGACCGCCACGACAATCGTCAATTATTTCAATCAAACGAATTACTCTCCGGTGGATATGGGAAAACAGTTGTACCAGGCCGGTTATTTCAATAATGGAATGATAGGTTCCACCAACGATATGTGGCAATGGGTAGCCAATAAATACAATTTGACTTGGAAGGGAAATCTGGACGCCAATGGAATCAAAGAGTCGTTGCTTGGCGGAAATATCGTGGCGGTTCGTGTGAAGCAAAGCCGCTGGTGCACGCCGGACAGCAGCCATCAAATTTATCTTACAGGATATCAGGATGGAAAAGTCCGGGTTTACGATCCATACAATACGGATCAAATGGGATATTTTACTTTGCAGGAAGTCATGAACGCGCAATCGCCATACGATGAGGATACGCGGGCCGGCGGACCGTTTGTCGCGTTAGGAAAGAAAATCATTCAAACAATCGAAAGCTCGTTTAACCGCTATGGAACGGTCGTGATTGGCGACCAGGCCTATACAGGAAAACAAATTACGGCGAAACCGGTCGTTGGATTGTATCAAAATGGCGCGTATATCGAGCTGAAGGAAGGAAAGGATTACACGGTTTCTTTCAAAAACAACGTCAACGCCGGACAGGCGAGTGTCACCGTGACCGGAAAAGGTTTGTATAAGGGCGCGATTTCAAAAGGCTTTTATATCGTCAACAACACGATCGCCAACGCGACGTATACCTTAGCTTCCAAAGGAAATGGATCGCTTGTTTTGGATATTCCTTCCGCATCGAAGTCGACGGGAGCAGCGCTTCAGATTTATACGAGCAATGGCACAATGGCCCAGCAATTTCAAATTGAAAAACAAGCGAATGGATATTATACGATTCGAAATAAAAATTCCGGTTTGTATTTAACATCCTCTTCGGATTGGCGAAAGATACACAATGGATTGGGTGTCACACAGCAGAACTTTAAAAATGATAAATCCAGCTTGTGGATGATTCGCTCCACAGCGAATGGATATGTGATTTCTTCCGCCTGGGATTCGAACTATGTCCTGGATGTGCAAAGCGCGGTGTTTAAAAACGGTTCCAAAATTCAACTGTACGCTGGCAACGGAACGAAAGCGCAAGCTTGGAATTTAAACAATTTGGATCAAAAAGCCCAATCCATCAACGATCTTGCGGCGGCAAATGTAAAAACGATTGCGGATGGTTTTTACACGATTGCCTCCCGAATCAATGGAAATAAAGTCGTCGATGTGGCGGACGCAAGCGGCGCGAATGGCGCGAACGTGCAAATCTATACGAAAAACGGTACGCAGGCGCAGATTTTCCAAGTGTCGCACGTCAATAACTTTTTAAAGATCACAAATGTCGCTTCCGGAAAAGTTCTGGATGTCAATGCCGGAATCGGGAAAAGCGGAACCAATGTCCAGCAATACGCATGGAATGGAAGCAAAGCGCAATTGTGGATCGCCATCAGCACGACGGATGGAATCAAGCTTGTTTCGGCGCTTGATCAAAATCTCGTACTGGATTTAAATGCCGCGGCAACCTATGATGGCAACAACATTGGCATTTACGCAAGCAACAATACGAAAGCGCAGCGATGGACATTTCAGAAAGCGGAAGATCCACGCGCGACGTTGAATTCCATGGCGGCGAAAAGTAAAAGTTTAGTCGCTGCCGGAGTATATGAAATTCATTCCATGGTCAATGGAAATTATAATCTGGATGTGACAGGAGCGAATAAAAGCAATGGCGCGAATGTGCAGCTTTACTCTGATAACGACACCAACGCGCAACGTTGGAAAGTCTCATTCGACGCGCAAGGGTACGCGCAAATCCAAAATATCAATTCTGGCAAGTATTTGAGCGTGGCGAACGCCAAGGCGCAAAGTGGTGAAAATATCATTCAGTCGAGCGGAACGTCGTATGCGCAAAAGTGGGTTTTCCAGCAATTAAACGGAGCGATTCAAATCGTTTCGGCGATGCATAAAGATTACGTGTTGGATCTTTCCGGCGCGCACTCGGTCAATGGACGAAATATCCAGCTTTACGCGAACAATGGTTCGAAAGCTCAGCAATGGAAATTTGTGAAAGTATAGGAGGAAGGAAAACCTATGAATAATAAGAAAAAAACAATTCGGAAACTCGCGGTTGTCAGTGGATTTGGGATTGGGATGATAACGGTGGCTGGCTCCGCAATCTACGCATGCGAGGAGGAGACAGATCCAGTTCTTGTATCGGATGCTTCTGTTGAAATCGCAAGCGAAAAAGATGGCAGGCGATCCAGGCGACAAGGTGCCAGATCAGAGCGAGAAGGAAACGCCGGCTGAAACTGTTTCGTCTTTGGAAGACCAAAGTGCTGAACCATCGAACGAGTCGCCGGATCCTGAACAAGAAACGGAAGATTTCAGGGTTGATGAATCCATTTTATGGGAAGTGCCTGAAAATAACGATTCAGAAAACTCAACGGTCGACTTAAAGACTGGAGCGATGGGTGGTCCGATTCTTGAAAATGGAAATTATCAGATTTTCAGTTCATTGAATCCGGATAAAAGCATAGATGTAGCCGGGGGAGCGAAGTACAACGGCGGAAATGTGCAAATTTACGATAACAACGAGTCAAACGCGCAAATTTGGAAACTCGAATACAATAACGCCGATGGATTTTACTCCATTCAAAATATCGGATCTGGAAAGTATTTGGATGTCACGGGGGCGAAGGTGGCCAATGGATCAAATATTCAGCAGTATACCGGGAATGGCACGAAAGCTCAAAAATGGCAACTCGTGCAAACCAATGCGGGATACAAGATCGTATCCGCTTTGAATAACGCGTATGTGATCGATTTAGCGGGCGCCAACACCAGCAATGGCGCGAACATTCAACTTTATCAAAACAACAACACGAAAGCGCAAAGCTGGGTATTCTGGAAAGTCATTGATCAAATCGCATATCTTGATCAGTTGGCTTCGCAAAATAAAAACGTTTTAAAAGATGGTTCTTATACGATTCGAAATGTTGGTACCGGAAAGTACATGAATGTCAATCAAAGCTCATCGGGCGCCAATGTCAATCTTGTATCCAGCGCGAATCAGGATTCTCAAAAATGGCAAGTTCAACATGATGGAAAAGGATACGTTACTTTGATCAACCTTTCTTCAGGAAAAGTATTGGATGTGACGGGCGCTTCATCGATGAATGGCACAAATGTCCAGCAATACGCGGGAAATGGAACGCGTGCGCAAAAGTGGGTTGCTGTTAAAAATGGCGAGGCGTATCATTTGGTTTCGGCGCTTACTTCGCGTGTCCGTTTGAACGCGAATGGAGCGAACGTGGATATTGAGCTGAATAAAGGGACGAACGCGGTGCAGGCGTGGATCTTTGCGTCAACTTTATCGACCAGGGACACGGTAAACCAGGTCGCAGCCAGCAATAAAGGTTCGATTTCGGATGGCTTTTATGAAATCCAATCCGGAATCAATTCAAAATTTGTGCTCGATGTCGCGGCCGCTGTCACCGAGGTGGGAACGAATGTTCAATTGTATTCCGCGAATGGGACAAATGCCCAAAAATACAAAATCGTAACAGACGGGCTAGGGTATTCCACAATCATGAATGTTCACTCTAAAAAATATTTAGGTGTCGCGAGTGGAGCGAGAAATGGTTCGAACTTGCAGTTGAGCGATCATTTGGCGGACCAGTGGAACGAAAAGTGGATTTTTGGCAAGAATAGCGACGGAACATATAAAATTATGTCGGCTTTGAATACCGCGTTTGTGATTGATGTATTGAGTGGCATTGGAGCCAACGGGCAAAATGTGCAAATTTATCAGTCCAATGGAACGAACGCGCAAAAATTCAAGCTGGTGAAACAAAATATGACCGATCAATCCACCCAATTTTCAAATTCCAATTTGGCATATAAGTGGGTTCCCGCTCACACGAACAATTATACGGTAGGAAGAGAGGGCTGTTTGATCACGAACATAACGATTCACCATATGGATGGAAGAGCGACGGCGGAATCGTGCGGCGGTGTATTCCAAAATCCAAACCGAGAGGCTTCGGCGCATTACGGAATTGGTTATAACGGGGAAATCTGTCAATATGTCGCGGAAAAGGATACGGCCTGGGCGAACGCGAACTGGGAAAGCAATAAACATTCGGTAACGATTGAAAACTCGGACTGGACTTTGGCGCCGGAATACAAGATTACCGACGCGACTTTAAATTCATTGATTCGACTGGTCGCCGACATTGCGTCAAGAAATCATCTAGGCAAGCTGATTTACGGGCAGAATATCAACGTCCATGGGGATGTGGCCGCTACAAGTTGCCCGGGACCATACATCCGTCAAAAGCTTTCACAAATTATTGCTTCATCAAATAAACTGAATGGATTCTTTTAAAAAGGGAAAGCAAGAAAGGAAAATATGAACAAGAAACACCAAATCATTTTATCGGCTTTAATGCTTGGGATTGGCTCAGGCTGGGCCGCATTAAATCAAAATATCTTTGCGAATGAGGATAATGTCGTTCCGGAAGTGATTGAAAACGAAGAGTCGGGAAATGCGATTCAGGAGAATGGGGAGTCGACTCCAGCGGCTGAATCGGAAGAAGAGATGCTTTCCGCAAAAAAAGAATCGGAAGAGGAAATAGATTCTTCGTTGAGTCAAAGCGATTTCCAAGTCAATCAAGGAAACGAGGAAGATAAGAAAAAAGAAAATTTCCAAACGATTCAGGATAACGAAGAAAACGAAAATGAACAAGAAGATCAAAAAGATCTGGATTCTTCTGTAAAATTAGAGGAAACGCAGGAGAAAGGTTTTGATACGCTGGAAACTGTAAAAGAAGAAGCCGCGCCAATGAAGATGACCCTGTCCAGACAAAACGCGCCAAAAGCGAATTTGAATGGCTGGGTGGGCAATAAATATTACGTGAATAATGAGATTTCTAAAGGAGAAGTACTCATTGGAGGAAATACGCATTTATTCAACAACGACGGCAATCCACTGACCGGATTCATGTACTATAATAACCGCTATATTTACTGTGACAGCCAGGGAAAGGTTTTAACAGGAACACATCAGGTTGGAAATATGAGTTTTACGGCCGATCAGACTGGTAATATTTACGCGACTTCACTCAATAACGTTCCTTACTACAATCAAACAGATGGTCGGTGGGGCAATTTGACTTACAATGGAAAATCTATGAGTTCGACGGGTTGCGTTGTCATGACCGCGACAGCAATCGTGAATTATTTTACGGGAAGTTCCTATTCTCCAGTGGATATGGGAAATATTCTTTACGCGGCAGGTTATTACAATCCGGGCGGCGTGGATGGAACCGTGTCGTCAGCCTGGCGACATATCGCAAATCGCTTTGGATTGACATATCAAAATAATTTAACAAGATCCGAGGCGGAAAAAGCGTTAAAAGAAGGGAAAATCGTCGCGAGCGCTGTGGGTTATAGTCGCTGGTGCCCGTATGTGGGAATTACTCATGAAATTTATTTGACAGGGTACAATCAAGGCAACACACAGGTTTATGATCCGCTCCACTCTTACCAAAGCGGACAGGCTTCGCTTTCCTCGGTATTTTCAGTCTTGTCCGGCGCATGGGAAGACATCCAGGATGGCGGTCCGGTTTTTCGCGCTTGGACGTGGAACGATCCCGACATTGAACACGAATTTTTCCAGCAATGGAACCATCGTGATTGGAGATCAGGCATATACCGGAAAGGCAATCACCACGAAACCGATTGTGGGGTTTTATCAAAATGGCCGCTATATTCAGTTGAGCGAAGGAAAAGACTATTTCTTGTCGTATGCCAACAATGTCAATCCTGGGCAGGCGACGGTCACGGTCACTGGAAAAGGAATGTATAAAGGCGTGATTAAAAAAGCTTTCCATATTGTGAATCAAGCGATTTCTGATTCTACGTACACTATTAAATCGGCGGGGAACCAAAATCTAGTGCTGGATATAAACGCGGCAAGCAAAAATCCGGGTGTGACGGTTCAGTTGTATGGAAACAATGGAACGGCCGCGCAGCAATATAAGATCCAAAAACATTCGAATGGATATTACACGATTCAAAATGTCAATTCCGGGTTGTACCTGACTACAGCTTCGGATTGGAGGAGTGTTCATGACGGACTGGCGGTGACGCAGCAAAAATTAAGAAACGATTTGTCTTCTTACTGGATGCTTCGTTCAACGGCGAACGGATATGTGATTTCAACAGCTTGGGACAGCAAGTTTGTTTTGGATGTGCCGGCGGCTTCTTTTAGAAATGGAAACAAATTGCAGCTTTATACTGGAAACGGATCCAAAGCCCAATTATGGCGCTTAGAAGACTTAATCGCACCATTGAAAGAACTAGATGCGTTGGCCAGCAAAAACAAGGATGTGCTCAAAGATGGTCATTACAGAATTTCCACAGGTTTAAATAAAAACAAAGTCATAGACATCGCGGGCGCGGGAACAAGCAACGGAACCAATGTTCAAATCTATACCAACAACGATTCCAATGCGCAAATTTTTAAATTATCCCATGTGAATGGCGGTTATTTAAAAATTGAAAATATCAATTCGAGTAAAGTGCTAGATGTAGCCGGGGCCCGGAAAGCCAACGGAACGAATGTTTCGCAATATGGATGGAATGGAACAAGAGCGCAAATGTGGATTGCGGTGCAAATGGGAAATGGAATCAAGCTCGTTTCCGCGTTGGATAAAAACTTTGTGCTCGATTTGTCTGGTGCAGGCACGAGGGACATGACGAATATCCAGCTATACCAGTCGAACAATACTTTGGCACAAAGGTGGGTTTTCGAGCAAGTAGAAGATCCAAGAAACAAGTTAAATAAGTTGGCTTTTGAAAATAAAGACAGCCTCCAAAACGGAACATACGAAATTCATTCAAGTAAGGATCCATCTTATAATGTGGATGTCACAGCAGGCTCTAAATCCAAAGGGGTCAACGTTCAACTGTATGCGGACAATAATACAAATGCGCAACGATGGATCGTTGAACATGATCAAAACCACTATGTGAGCATTCGCAACGCAGGATCTAATTTATATTTAGGAATCATGGGAAATCAGGCGGTAAGTGGAATGAATGTGGCGCAGACGAGTCAAAGCGGTTACGCGACAAAATGGATCGTTCAGAAAGCGGGAAATGGAGTCAAGATCATTTCCGCTTTGAATCAGTCTCTTGTCCTGGATTTGAATGCGGGATATACCGTAAATAATCAAAATATTCAGATTTATCAAGATAATGGCTCCCTCGCTCAACGCTGGAATTTTATTAAAATTTAAAATCGAAATATCCTGGAAATATATGCCTGTGGCATTGCTCCGGGATATTTTTTCATAGTATACTGATAGCACGAGGGTTTAGGAGAGAGATAGGAGAGCGTAAATGGTGAAAAAAAACAAGTTAAGAAATATTGCCGCCCTGAGTGGTGTAGGGATTGGTCTGGCCGTAACAGGGCAGGCCATTCTTGCGGAAGAATGCGAAAGTGAATCCATCCCCAATTCAATCGAAACTTCCCCTATGAATGAATTGGAAATGACAGAGGCGGTGTATGTGGATGAGTCAAAAGAAGATTCCGCTGTTCCGGAAGTGAAAACCGTCGCGGAGGAATTACCGGTAAACGAGCTGGTCGAAGAAAAAAGAAAGAGCAGAAGAAGCGGAATTGGAAGAACAGGAGCCTGTCTCGAATGTAAGCGGGATCTCTTTTGGCGCGGCAGCCGGGGAAAACGCGGCGATTTCTTCCGGCGTTTATACGATTTCATCCGCTGTTTCGACCGGTCAAGTATTGGATGTGAATGCCGGGGCAACCTATAACGGAGCCAATGTGCAAATTTATGAAAACAACGATTCGGGCGCGCAAATCTGGCGGGTCGATGTGGGTTCGGATGGCTATTATACGTTTACAAACATCCAATCCAACAAGGTGCTTGATGTAAACGCCGGTCAAGCTTTCAATGGCAACAATGTGCAACAATACGATTCGAACAATACAAAAGCGCAGAAATGGATCATTAAGAAGATGGATGTAGGGTATATGATCGCGTCAGCCCTAAATGGTTCGTATGTTTTGGATTTGGCAGGCGCCAATCCTCAAAATGGATCCAACATCCAGATTTATCAATCCAACAATACAAACGCTCAACGCTGGTTTTTTAATAAATACATCACAAAAGAGCAAACGATGGATGCGATGGCGGCGCTTAACAAAAACTTAGTCGCAAATGGACAGTATTATATTGTCAATTCGCAAACCGGTAAAGTTTTAAGTGTAGAGGGTCAATCGGTCAATAATCTAGCGAACGTTGATCTTGAAAAAAACTACCAGGCTTCTTCGCAAGTATGGGAAGTGAGCCATGACAGCAAAGGCTATGTCACATTTAAAAATATAGGATCGGGAAAAGTTCTCGATTTGGAGGCGGCGAATACGACGATTGGTTCCAATCTTCAACAATACGCGTCCAATGGAACGCGCGCTCAAAAATGGGTCATCCGGAAAAATGGCAGCAATTACGAAATCATTTCGGCGCTGGATCCGGAAAGATCTATAACCCAGTCGGATAACAACGTGCAAATCGGAAAGCTTCACGCGACCCAGATGGCGGAAAAATGGATCTTAAAGAAAGCGGAGGATTTGCGTACCCGCCTGGATGCGATTGCGAAGAAAAATTTAAATGTGATTGAGGATGGAGCATATGTGATTCGCTCAGCCTTGAATGAGAATATGGTTCTTGATATAGCGGGAGGATCCACGGCGAACAATGCCAATATCCAACTGTATGAATACAACCGGAGCAAGGCGCAGCAATTTGTGATCGTCAACGACGCAAAAGGCTATGTGACAATCAAAAATGTCGGTTCCGGGAAATTCATGGCAGTCGATGGAAAAGGATGGAATGCCGATAATGTGCTTCAAAGCGCGCAATCCAACGCCTGGAATCAAAAATGGATCATTATGCGGACAAACAACACATACCGCATCGTATCCGCTTTAAACGATTCGTTTGTTCTGGATATCACAGCCGCGTTGGCTGTCAATGGAAGCAATATTCAAATTTATGAGTCAAATGGAAGCAAAGCGCAGCAGTTTACATTCAGCTCGCTGCATAATGATGATTCCTTATGGATCAGTTCCAACAATTATTTGACGGTTTCCCAAATGGAAAACAACGCCGAGCTGGTTTGGAATTTCTTTAAAAGCTATGGCTGGACTCGAAACGCTGTTGCCGCTCTTTTAGGAAACATGCAAGGCGAATCCAACATCAACCCGGGATTATGGGAAAGCCGTCAGGAAGGAAACTTGAATTGTGGATTTGGTTTGGTTCAGTGGACCCCGGCGACGAATGTGATCAACTGGCTGGAAGGAAATGGATACGCCATCAATAGCGGATTTGGACAATGCGCCAGAATCATTTATGAATTGGAAAACCATATTCAATATTATGCGACGAACGCGTTTAATTTAAGTTTTTACGAGTTTGCCCATTCTACTCAGACCCCGGAATATTTGGCAAAGGCTTTTATCTATAATTATGAGCGTCCTTATAATTATGATCAGCCGCAACGGGAAGTGTATGCCCGTTATTGGTATAATCATCTAATGAAATTATAAAATGTGTAAAAAGCAAGAGTCGGGATTGTAAGATGCCGATTCTCTTTTTTTCTTGTATATTTTCTTTTTTGTCGATAAACTCAATACAGCGAGGAGGGGTTTTCGTGTGGATCGCACTGATTATTGCGATATATTTACTATTTATTGTTCTTAATATTTTAAGTTACGCTCAATACTATTTGTCAACGAAATTGAGCGTAGGGGGATTTGCTCAAATTTTATATACCATGCAAAACAGTATGTCTGGTTCTGAAAATACGGTTTTGGATGCGGTGAAAGGCTTTTTCGAACACAACTGGCTGCTGCTTCTTTTAGGCACTCTGGTATTCGGGGGAATGATTTGGCTGTATCTTATGGATAAAAAAGGGAAAATTCAAACAAAGATCGAGCCAATGAAATTTACGAAAATTTTAAAAAAGGTATTGATTGGACTCGCATGTTTTACATTGCTTTTTGATGTGTTTTTAGGTGTAAAAATTTATGATTCTTTGGGCATTAAAGAGTATAACGAAAGTTTAAATAAGGAAAGCGATTTGTATGATAAATACTATGCGGACGCCCGCAAAACGAACATTGAATTTCCTGAAAAAAAGAGAAATCTGATTTACATTATTTGTGAGTCGATGGAATCCACGTATACAGACAAGAAAAATGGTGGTGGATTCCAGCAAAACTTGATTCCTGAACTGACAGCACTTGCACAGGAAAATACTGATTTTACAAGCCAAGAAGATAGTCAGTTAAATGGCGGGTATACGCCTGGCAATACGACGTGGACGATTGCGGGAATCGCAGCCCAGTCCATGGGCATTCCGTTGAATATCGGAAACAATGATTACAATCGTAATTTTGAGAAGCAATCGAAATTTCTTCCTTCAGTAAAGGGACTAGGTGACATTTTAGAAGAAGAAGGCTATCAAAACTACTTTATGTGTGGATCTGATGGCGCATTTGCAGGAAGAAAAAATTATTATCAGCAGCATGGTGATTATAAAGTTTTGGATTATTATAGCGCGATTGACGACGGGATCATCGACAAAGACTACTATGTCTGGTGGGGCTATGAAGACAATTACTTATTCAAGTATGCTGAAAAAGAACTGAGCACTTTGGCAAAGCAGTCCGAGCCGTTCAACTTTACCATGTTGACGGTGGATACGCATTTCCAAAACGGCTATAAATGCAAAGATTGCCCAGACACTTTCGACGAGCAGTATGAAAACGTGATCAATTGTTCGGACCGAAAAATTGCTGAATTTGTCAAATGGTGCCAAAAACAGGATTTTTACAAGGACACGACAATCGTGATTTCGGGAGATCATTTAAGTATGGATGGACTCGTTCCCGAATCGATTGACAAAGATTACCCGCGAAGGACATATTTTACTGTAATCAATGGTCCTGAATATTCCTTAAACAAAACAAGAGCGTATTCGACCATGGATATTTTTCCAACGATATTAGAGGCTCTGGGGGCAAAGATTGATGGCCATCGGTTAGGCCTGGGTACATCGCTCTATTCCGACATTCCAACTTTGATCGAAATTATGGGATATGAGGAGCTGGATCAACAAATGAGTTATAAATCTAAATTTTATGATGATGTGATTCTAAGTGGAGATGAAGGAAAAATCCCAACCCCGACAGATGAAAAGGAAGAATTGGATTTCAAGGAAAATACACAACCCGTACAGGCTCCGACTGCGCAACAATACCAGGCGAATAAAGAGAGTTTTTCCAATACCGATTATATTTGGATTCCTTCGTATTCCGAGCCGGCAACGAATCCGGGAACCGGAGGAGAAACGACTGAACCGGGAACCGGAGGGGGAACGACCGACCCAGGAACCGGAGGAGGAACGACTGAACCAGGAACTGGAGGAGAAACGACTGATCCGGGAACCGGAGGAGAAACGACTGAACCAGGAACCGGAGGAGAAACGATCGACCCGGGAACTGGAGGAGGAACGACCGACCCGGGAACTGGAGGAGGAACGACTGAACCAGGAACTGGAGAAGGAACGATTGATCCAGGAACTGGAGGAGGAACGATTGATCCGGGAGCGCCCGATTCCCAGTGATTTTCATTTGAAGGCAGGTTAAAAGCGACCTGCCTTTTTATAATTTTTACGTGAGAAGATAAAACCTGACGAGTATTTATAAAAAATTCGCAATTTCGATTTGTTTTCGATATAATTTCAAATTGGTAGGAAATATGAAAGAAATATTAAAAAATAAAAAAACACAAAAAATATTGAAAGTTCTCCGCTGGGTTTTATTTATACTTGTCAATCTTTTGATTTGTATAGGGGTGTTTATCGGGTTAGGGTTTTTTGAAGCCTGCAAGTGGGTTCCTGAAAAATTCGGAAATATTCCATTCGAGCAAATTTTATTCACTGTAAATACTTCGGTTGACGGGGCCGGGGAAGGGGTAATGAACGAGTTCTGGGAAGCCTGCATTCAACAGCCGCTTCTTTGCGCGTTGTCGCTAGCGGTCTTTTTAGGTTGCCTTAACGCGCTCATGTTTTATTTTAAAAAGAATATTTTGCGTCGGATTTGTACGTTTATTTTCCTTTTATGCTCATTGGCGATTATGTGGGATGGCTTTGATTCATTCGCAAAGCAAATTGGCTTTTATGAGTATATGGATGGTTATTTAAATCCGTCAACACTTTATGAAGATGAATATGTAGATCCGGCGCAGTTAACGTATGTCTTCCCGGAGAAAAAAAGAAATTTGATTTATATTTATCTTGAATCTATGGAAACGAGCTATGGCGATATGCAACATGGTGGTGCCTTCCAAGAAAGTTTAATTCCAGAATTGTCAAAGCTTGCTACGAATAAAAACACTTTTACAAGTGGAAATGGCTATACGATCATTCCATCCAATGGCTGGACGGCAGCCTCTTTGATCGCTTCAACATCAGGGGCTAATTTAAAGACGCCAGTTGCTCAGGACAATACAGCCATTGAATTTCAGTTTATGGATGGCGCGTATACATTAGGAGAGATTTTAGAAAAGGAAGGTTATAACCAAATCTTTTTGATGGGATCGGATGCAGGCTTTGCCCAACGGGATTTGTTTTTTACGCAGCATGGAAATTACGAAATTCACGATTATTATTATGAGAAAGAACAAGGGAAATTTCCTGAAGACTATAGAGTTTGGTGGGGATACGAGGATAAAAAGCTGTTCGAATACGCCAAGGAGGATCTTCTGGAACTGGCTTCTCAAAATGAACCTTTTAATTTTACAATGTTGACGTGTGATACTCATTTTACCGGAGGGTATTTATGTAAAGACTGTCCTAAAGAGTATCCGGATCAGTACTCGAATGTGATTCGTTGTTCTTCAAAACAAATTGGTGATTTTGTGAAATGGATTAAAAAACAAGACTTCTACGACAACACCACTATCGTAATTGCCGGGGATCATTTGACAATGGATGATAGTTGGGCCAATGAACACATAGGGAATGATTACGAACGCAAAGGATACTATACGATTATCAATTCGCCAGCAAAAAAACAAAGCGAGGAAGATCGGACATTGACCGCCTTTGACTTCTATCCAACGACATTGACCGCTTTAGGGGTGCAATACGAAGGGGACCGGGTCGGGCTGGGAACCGATTTGTACAGTACCACGCCGACGTTGGCAGAGAAAATGGGGCCGGACAAATTGGAAGAAGAGCTAAAACGGTTTTCGATCTACTATCAAGACCATATTCAAAAAGCGGATTAACGAAACGACTCGATATGTAGGAATGTACACATCGAGTTTTATTTTATACATTCCGAAGGAAGTTGATATAGTATAGAAGAAAAACAGGAGAATGAAATTCATGAAACGAAACTTTTTCAAAAAATGTTCGATGATCGCTTTGGCATTGCTATGTGTCCTATGCGGATGTCAAAACACAACGAAACGATCCGACTCGCAAACAAAACAACCAGCAGTCGAAAAAAAATCCGATCCGGTACAAAAAGAAAAGGGAATCTCGCGCTTATCCACGACGGACAACCGCGTGGTCGACGAATCCGGCAATCCGTACGTGATCAAAGGGATATCGACGCACGGGCTTGCCTGGTTCCCGGAAATCGTGAATGAAAAAAGCTTTTCAAATTTTAAAAACGATTTTGGTTTAAACACAGTCCGGCTCGCGATGTACACAGCCGAATCCGGAGGGTATTGCACCGATGGCGATCCACAAAAGCTGGAAAGCCTCATTGATCGAGGAACCAAGCTCTGCCAATCGCTCAACCTGTATTGCGTTGTCGACTGGCACATTTTATCCGATCAAAACCCGATGGAGCATCTTGATTCGGCGAAAGGATTTTTTGAAAAGATGGCCAGACAATACGGCAAACTCCCGAATGTAATTTTTGAAATATGCAACGAGCCCAATGGTTCAACAACGTGGCAGGAAGTCAGAGAATACGCCAATGAAATCATTCCTGTCATCCGCAAGTATTCCGATAATCTTATTCTGGTTGGAACTCCCAACTGGTCCCAGGATATTGAGCAGGCTGCCCAATCGCCACTGTCTTTTGAAAATGTGGCCTACACGCTTCATTTTTACGCCGCCACGCATAAAGACGACTTGCGCGCCAAGTACGAGCAAGTCGTAAACGAGATTCCAATCGTGGTCAGCGAGTTTGGAATTTGCGATGCCAGCGGCAACGGCGCAATCGACGAGGAAAGCGCGAACACCTGGATCCGGTTGTTAAACAAGTACGATACCGGTCGTATTTTATGGAACGCGTCCAACAAAGACGAATCGTCGTCCATATTGAAACCGGGTACAAGCCTTGATGATTGGACTACCGCTGATTTAACGCCCTCCGGACAATGGCTTCTTGCCCAAAACAAGGCAGCCACACCTGTTAAAAAAATTTCACCGATCCAATCGACTTCCACGCAAGGAAAAGCGACTCTATCTTTTCAGTCGAGCAATACGTGGACTGAAAAAAATAAACCCGTTGTCCAGCTCGAGGGAACCCTTGACAACGCCTCTCCGGACGCCATCACGTCCTGGAAATTCACAGTCCAATTTCCTGAAGCGGTCCAAGTCAGCGACCATTGGAACTGCGATATCCAAAGAATGGATGATCAAACGATCCAAATCACGAATCTCGACTACAATGGAAAAGTCGACGCGGGGCAATCCATTTCCGATATTGGTCTGATCGTGCAAAGCGATCAAGCGATCCAAGTCGACCAAATCCAGGTGAAATAATTTTTTTCTAAAGCGACGCCAGGCTGATTCGGCCCAGTCGCTTTTTGATTTTAAAAATAAGTTCAGAAATCTTGAACGCCTATGGTAAAATAAACTCATGGAAAACTACCTCGACACACTCAACCCCCAGCAATACGAAGCCGTCACGAGCACCGAAGGCTGCATCCGCGTCATCGCCGGCGCCGGTTCCGGAAAAACCCGGGCGCTCTCGCACCGGTTCGCCTATCTCGTCAATGAAATCGGCATTATGCCCGGCAACATCCTCTGCGTGACCTTCACTAACAAATCCGCCAACGAAATGCGCCAGCGCATTCACAACTTAACCGGCGACAACGACACCGGCTTCATTTCGACGTTCCACGGCTTTTGCAACACCATCCTGCTCGAAGAATCGTACGCTGTGTCCTATCCGAAAAACTTCATCGTGCTCGACAACGCCGATATCGACGAAATGTTGCGCATGATATACGAAGAACGAAATCTCACCCTGCGCCACATGACATTTTCCAAAGCGCGGGACATGATCGAAATCGTGAAATTGAAAGAAAGACCAGAATATTACCTCGACCTGATCCATATGAACGTCGAGCAGCTCAAAGAAAAGTATTTGCGCGCCCATACCCCGAAAGACATTATCTTTTACGGCTATTTGTACCAGCAAAAAAAATGCTTCGGCCTCGACTACAACGACTTGATCCTGCTCACTTTGTACATTTTCGAAAACCACGAAGACATCAAACGAAAGTGGCAGGAAAAACTCGAATACATTATGATTGACGAGTTCCAGGACATTGACGATCTGCAATACCGGCTCATGAAAGTTCTAGCCGGATTCCACCAAAACTTATTCATCGTCGGCGATCCCGACCAAACCATTTACACATGGAGGGGAGCCCGCATCCAATATTTGATGGATTTTGATCGGGAGTTTCCCAACGTCAAAACGATCATGATGCCGCAAAATTATCGCTCGACGCCCGAAATACTCAACGCCGCCAATTCCTTGATCGCAAAAAACGAACAACGAATCCGCAAGGAACTCGTACCTGTACGCCCCCATGGAGCAGCCGTGCAAGTCCACGAAGCCAAAACGGAAAAAGAGGAGGCCAGGTGGATCCTGCAAACGATTCAAAACCTGCATCAGGAAGGAATCGAGTACCGCGACATCGCGATTTTATACCGTGCCCACTACATCACCCGATCCATCGAAGATGAGTTCTTAAAGGAAGAGCTTCCATACACGATTTATTCCGGGGTGCAGTTTTACGCCCGCATGGAAATCAAAGACGCGCTTTCCTATTTGCGGATGATCGTGTACAAAGACGATCTTTCCTTTCTGCGTGTCGTGAATACGCCCAAGCGCAACATCGGCGAACGACGAATGAAATTTTTAAAAAACTACGCCGAGCAAAACCATGTCAGCCTGTACGAAGCGCTCAAACTTTGCGTAGACGACGATCTCTTCAAAGCCACCAAAGGGAAGGCGTTCATCGCGTTGATTGAGCGATTTTCCAAAGAATATCCAGGCCAGCCCGTCAGTGAAGTGCTCACCAGCCTGCTGGATCAAAGCGGCTATGAAACGATGCTGCGAACGGAAGGAAGCCAGGAGCGGCTCGACAATCTCGCCGAACTTAAACAATCCATTTTGGATTATGAAATCAGCTGCGGGGAAGAGGCGGATCTGGAACACTACTTAGCCCACATCGCCTTGTTTACGAACGCCGATTTGGAAATGAAACAAAACTCTGTCAAACTAATGACCGTCCATACCGCCAAAGGACTGGAGTTCGAGCATGTCTTTTTAATGGGAATGAACGAAGGCATGTTTCCAACGAAAAAAGTCAACAGTCTCGAGTCGATGGAAGAGGAAAGGCGGCTTGCCTTCGTAGCCATGACAAGAGCGAAAAAAAGCCTTTTTCTCACTGAATCCAATGGAAGGAATTTTGACGGGTCGCCCAAATACCCAAGCCGCTTCATTCTCGATATAGATCCCCGGTATTTGACGTTTACGCCCCCGATGTCCGAAACGCTCATCGAAGATGCCCGGCAGTACATCGAGATCCACGAACGGTTTTTACGATTCAAAATCGACCAGCCCGCATGGAAAGCCGGGGACCGCGTCGAACATGCCGTATTCGGTCCGGGAACGATTGTCGACACCGATCCGTTGAACAACGTCCACACCATTCGATTCGACAAGCTGAACACGGAACGAAAAATCTCGTACCGGGCCAAACTCAAAAAAATGGAAGCGCAATAAACGATCCGAGGCGACTCGGATTTTTTTGCATTTCCGATCCAAAAGCTGGTCAAATAAAAAAACCGCCGCCAAGGCGACAGTTTTCATGGGTTAGTCTGTTTCGTCCGCTTTTTCCGTCAAGTCAGGCCGGGTGACCAGATATTCCGGAGAGTTGGTTTTATAATAGTCAAATAAATCTTGATCGTGCACTTCGAAATCGTATTTCGTCAAATAATAAACGAGACAGCCTTTGGAAAGGGAGGAATCCGAACCGAGCGTATCCGCGATTCGTTCCACGTTTTCATCGTAGTCGTTTGAATCCAAAACCGCCACAAAGAACGTTGGATTCTCGTCATCCGACGAGTAAACCTCTTCCATCACGCCGGGATTTTTCGCGGTCGCCAGCGCGTTGATCAACCGCGTCGGCAGCGCCGTGTCGTTGGTCGTGACCAAAGCCTCGTCCCCTTTGTAGGACGTCGTTTCCGCCGCGTACTGTTGCGCGACTTCCTGCGGCGTCTTGCCGTCTTTCAAGGCTTGCAGCGCTTTGTTGGCCGCGTCTTCGTTTTCGCATTGGACGATTTGAGCGTAACTTGGTTTGTATTGCGCCTCGATCGTGTCTTGATCGTCGACAAAGTACTTGTCCATCAGGGCCTGCGCCTGCACCGCTGGCAGGAGCACTTTTTCAATATACTCGTCCTTGCCGGCGTATCCCAGATTTTTCAGCTGCGCCTCGGTGTCCGGGTTGGCCTTGGCGATTTCATCGTATTGTTTTTCCGCTTCTTTTTTCAGCTCGTCGTTGGCTGGCACTTCTTTGCTGTAGATGATCTCCTGCGCTTGCTGAATCACAAGCGCCGGCCCATTGCTGCGTTTGATCATCGTGTATTCGTCGCCCTTCGTGTACGTCGTGTCGCCAATCGTCATCAGCTTTTCGCCCGCATCCTGAATCGAAGTCGTATGAACCGAGCAGCCGGCCAGCAGCAAGGAGCCCAGTACGAGCATAGGAATCTTTTTATTCATTCGTCGTTCCTCCTTTCAGCTGGTTCATATAGTTGTCCAGCTTCGTTTGAACGGCTTTGTCCTCAAAGTGGATATCCAAATCTTTTGCCGCGTTTTCAAGCACGGTAACTTCCAGCCCCGGCGTGGCGTTCAGCACGGCGTACAAGAAGGAATCCTGCACCGCGCTGTCTTTGGATTGATGAATCGTATCCAGATCCGTCGTGTCGACGTGCACTTTGTACAGCGAAGTGATTCCCGTCGACTGGTTTTGCACTTCGATCCAGTCGCTCGTCTCGCCTTCGTTGAGTTCTAGCGCTTTCGCAATCAAATTGGCATCCAGGCCCGTCGAGCTGGTGTTGCTTGAAGAATCCAAATAGCCAAACAAACCTTCTTTCGCCGCCGTTTCCGCCTCATCCGAGAAAGCCGTGGCCGCATCGGCGAACGTTCCGGTTTCAATGGCGTTGTCGATATTGTCGCGCTTCTTTGTTTCCGCTTCCGTCAAATTGGATGGATCTGCCACTTCCAGCTGGATCAGGCTGACGATCCGGGACTTCGCGTCCTTCATCGAATCCTTCAGCGTATCGAAATGGGCGTCCACATAGTCCTTGTTCAACGCTTTTTGCTCCACCGTCATCAGGCAGTAGTCGTACAGCTTGTCGTAGCTGTCAAAACCATACGAGGCGAGTTCCGCTTCGATCGCGTCCCGATACACGTCGCTGTTTTGCGATGAGACGCGGGAGCGGATGGTGTTTTCGAGTTTCTTCGCTTCCTCTTCCATTTCTTTCGTCGTTTTTACGCTCTGTTTGACCACCGCGTTGCGATACATATTATATAATAGATCGCCATCGAACGGTGTGTAGTCGTCATACAGCGCATCCGCCGTGATATCCGTGTCGGCCAGGGTCGCAAGCACATCTTTGCTCTCACTCGTTTTCGCGGTTACGTTATCTTTATTGGAATCAAAAATAAAATATCCGACAAAAGCGATGATAATCACTGCGATCAGAATGACAAACCAGTTGTCTTTGATCAAGTCTGACATATAGACCTCCTTGTTAAAATTTCCCTACAATTATATGAGATTTTCCCGTAAAAAGCAATCTGCTCACCAAATCGTAAGCGTTGAGATTTACCGTAAAGTTTGCTATGATTGAAGCTATGAAAAGAGGTATCGATATGCCGAAATTAGTAATTAAAAACCTACACGTCAAAGTGGAAGAGAAAGAAATATTAAAAGGCGTCGATTTGGAAATTGATGCCAACGAACGACACGCTCTGATGGGGCCGAACGGCAACGGAAAAAGCACGCTGCTGGCCGCGATCATGGGCAATCCGAAATTTACCGTGACGGAAGGCACGGTCACATACGATGGCAAGGATGTCCTTGCGATGCCGGTTGACGAACGAAGCCGGCTTGGTATCTTTTTGGGGATGCAGTATCCAAGCGAAGTCCCGGGCGTGACCAACTCGGACTTTCTGCGCACCGCGATGAACGCGCGCAGTGAAAAGCCAATCTCCCTGTTCAAATTTATCAAGGAAATGGACCGCGCGATCAAAGAGCTTCATATGAAGCCGGATCTGGCGCACCGCTTCCTCAACGACGGCTTCTCCGGCGGAGAGAAAAAGCGCAACGAAATCGTGCAGATGATGCTGCTCAAGCCAACGCTCGCCATGCTCGATGAAATCGACTCGGGTCTTGACGTCGATGCGCTGCGCATCGTGGCCGACGCGATCGACCAGTGCCAGAAAGAAACCGACATGGGCATGATCATTGTTTCCCACTACGCCCGGTTCCTGGACTACTTGAAGCCTACGCACGCGCATGTGCTGGTCGACGGCCGAATCGTCGTATCCGGCGGAACGGAACTCATCGACCGCATCGACCGCGAAGGGTACGACTGGATCGAGCAGGAATACCACGTCAAAGCGCATCATGAAAAAGAAAAAGAAAGACCGATCTCGTTGGGAAGCTGCGGCGCCAAAAGGAGCCGGTAAATATGATGGAACGGATTTACGAAGACGTCTTCCAGGACCGGCTTGAAATCAAAGAGGATTTCAAAATCGTCGTTTCGCCGCGCTCGAAAGGCGAGTCGATGGTCGACGTCGTAGAAGGCGGGACGCTTCGATTTGAACTGGATGTGATGGAAAGCTCGACTTTAAAGCTTTTTATCCGCAACCTGGCGAAAGCGCCGCTCCATATCGACATGCGCGGCTTGATTCACGCCAACGCGCACGTCGAGTTCTCCTTTCTCGATTTGGAAGAGCAGGAAGTGACGTTCGACGAGCATGTCCGCCTTTTTCAGGAAGGCGCCTCGATCGACAACACCACCTCCCAGCTCGTCCGTGACGGAATGAAAAAAGGCAACATCGAAATTCGCCACGAGGCGGCCTACACAAGCGGCCACATGCACAATTTCGCCGTCTTGTTCGACCACGCAAAATACGAAATGGTCGCCAATGGCAATATCGAAAAAAAAGCCAAGGAGTCCGCGTCCCATCAGGAAACCCGGGTGCTGACTTTGGGCAAAGACCATGCAGCCAAAGTCATTCCGCTGCTTCTCATTGATGAAAACGAAGTCAAAGCCTCGCACGCACTCACGATCGGCGAGCCCGACGAAGCACAGCTGTACTACTTGCAGTCGCGCGGCCTCAGCAAAGAAATGGCGCTCGGCTTGTTGAGCGTTGGCTATTTCATGCCGACGATTCGCAAGATCGAAGACGAAACGCTGCGCGAGCAAGTCCGCGAGGACATGGAAAGAAAGGTGGGCGTCTATGGACATCAAGGATAAAATTTACGAAATCCGGGAAGATTTCCCGATTTTAAAGCGAAAGATGTGCGATCATCCGCTTGTGTATTTGGATAACAGCGCGACGACTCTTAAACCGAAGTCGATGATTGACACAGTCGTGAACTACTATACATATTTAGGCGCCAACGCCCATCGCGGGGATTACGAAATGAGCGCCCAGGTCGATTTTGCTTACGAAAACGCTCGAAAACTCACGAAAGAATTCATTCACGCCCGCCGCGATGAGGAAATCGTTTTTACATCCGGCACGACGGAAAGCCTCAATATTTTAGCGATGACGATTACGAACACCTGGCTTCATGAAAACGACGTCGTGTTGTCGACCGTCGCGGAGCACGCGTCCAGCGTGCTGCCTTGGCTCGAAGCCGGAAAATCGAAAAACATCAAAGTCGAATACATTCCGCTGGACGAGCAGGGAAGAGTGACTGTGGACAACTTCAAAAAAGCGCTCCACGACAAGGTGAAAGTCGTGGCGCTCGCGCAAGTGTCCAACGTTCTGGGATACGAGGCGCCCATCAAGGACATTGTTCGAATCGCCCACGAGCACGGGGTGAAAGTCGTCGTGGACGGCGCCCAATCCATCGCGCATTTGCCAGTCGATGTGCAAGATCTCGATGTCGACTTTTTCTGCTTCTCGGCCCACAAAATGTGCGGCCCGACAGGCATTGGCGTGCTCTATGGAAAATTCGACTTGCTCGAAGAGCTGACGCCGGTTTTCTTTGGCGGGGAATCGAACGCCCGCTTCAACAAATGCGGAAAAGTGTCGTTGAAAAAGACGCCGCTCAAATACGAGAGCGGAACGCAGCCAATCGAGGGGGCGCTGGGCATGGCGGCCGCCATGAAATACATCAACGAGCTCGGCAAGGAAAACATTCACCGCTACGAGCTGGCGCTCAAACATCATTTTTTGGAAAAAATCAAAGATGTGGAAAAAGTGAAAGTCTACAACGCCGAAGCGGAAAGCGGAATCATCACATTCAACGTGTACGATCAGGGAAAGCTTATTTTTCCGCAAGACGTGGCCAGCTTTTTGAACACGCGCGGCATCGCGGTGCGCAGTGGCGAGCATTGCGCCAAGCTATTGGGCGAAGTGCTCAAAGTGCCGGGAACCTGCCGGGCGAGCGTCTATTTTTACAACACATTCGAGGACATCGACAAACTGGTCGAAGCCTTGAAGGATGCCTCCTTCGAGACGTGTCTTGATATATTCTTTTAATTGAAAGGAGGAAATGGTATGGCAACAAGTATCGACGGAGCGATGCTCCGGGATATCATTATGGACCATTATCAATATCCGAGAAACAAGCATCCGCTTGTAGAGGATCCACAATATAAATCCAAACATATGGCGAGCGACTCGTGTATCGACGATATCACCGTGCAAGCCAAATTCAAAGATGGAACGATCGAGGACGTCGCGTTTGACGGCGTCGCCTGCGCGATCTCCACTTCGGCGACCGACATCATGTCCGATCTTGTGAAGGACAAAACTATCGAAGAAGCCCAGAAAATCATCGACAACTACATGGCGATGGTCGATGAAAAAGAGTACGACGAAGACTTGCTCGACGAGGCCGTCGCTTTCCAAAACGTCGGCCGCCAAGCCAACCGCATCAAGTGCGCGACGATTGGCTGGAACGCGCTGCAGGCGCTCATCGACGAAGAAAAAAAGGAGGAAAACAATGGCTGATCACAAAGAGATTCCCGGATCCTCCGAATACGAGTACGGTTTTCACGATCGGGACGTTTCCGTTTTCAAAACCAACAAAGGATTGACAGAGGAAACGATTCGCGAGATCTCGAAAATCAAAAAAGAACCGCAGTGGATGCTCGACATCCGTTTGAAAGCGTACCACGCGTTTCGTGAATTAAAAAACCCAAGCTGGGGACCGGATCTTTCCGGCATCGACTTTGACGACTACACGTATTACATCAAACCAAGCGACAAGCAGGAAAAATCGTGGGATGAAGTGCCGGAAACGATTCGCGACACATTCGAACGACTCGGCATCCCGGAAGCGGAACAAAAATTTCTGGCCGGCGTTTCAACCCAATACGAATCCGAAGTCGTTTATCACAACATGCTGGCCGAAGTCGAGGAAAAGGGCGTCATCTTTCTGGATACCGATTCCGCGCTTCGGGAGCATCCGGAGCTCGTGAAAGAATACTTTGGCAAGCTGGTTCCGTATTCCGACAACAAGTACGCCGCGCTCAACACGGCCGTGTGGTCGGGCGGCTCGTTTATTTACGTCCCTAAAGGCGTAAAGCTCGATAAACCGCTTCAATCGTATTTCCGCATCAACTCGATGCAAATGGGACAGTTCGAGCGGACGCTCATCATCGTCGACGAAGGGGCCGACGTGCATTACGTGGAAGGGTGCACCGCGCCGACGTACTCCAAAGACTCGCTGCATGCGGCGGTTGTCGAAATCTTTGTCCACAAAAACGCCACATGCCGGTATTCCACCGTGCAAAACTGGTCCAACAACATTATCAACCTTGTGACGAAGCGGGCGAAAGTGTACGAGAACGCCCATATGGAATGGATTGATGGAAATATCGGCAGTTTGATCAACATGAAATACCCGGCGTGTATTTTAGCCGAGCCGTACGCCAAAGGAACGTGCATCTCCATCGCGGTCGCCGGCAAAGGACAGCAGCAGGACGCGGGGGCCAAGATGATTCATCTGGCGCCGCACACCTCAAGCAATATCATTTCGAAATCCGTCGCGCGCAACGGCGGGGAAGTGAACTACCGCGGCTGGGTCGTCCAGGCCAAAAACGCGGAGTACTCCAAAAGCAAAGTGGAATGCGACACGCTGATTCTTGACGACCAGTCCCGCTCGGATACGATCCCGCTGAATAAATCGTTCTCCAAAACGAGTCAAATCGAACACGAGGCGACCGTGTCGAACATTTCCGAAGAACAGTTGTTTTATTTGATGTCGCGAGGCTTGACGAAGGCGAAAGCGACAGAAATGATCGTCATGGGCTTTTTGGAACCATTCACAAAAGAGCTGCCGATGGAGTACGCGGTCGAACTCAATCAGCTGCTCAAACTGGATATGAGCGACTCCATTGGATAGAAAAGCGCTCATCGAAAGGCGGCTTCAAGTCGCGAATCGAGCAGAAAAAGAAAAGGCAATCGTTGAAAGGCTGTTGCCTTTTTTAAAAGGGAAACAGACCGCCGGCTATATGCCGATCCGAGGGGAAGCCAATGTGTTTGGTCCCTGGATTGATTTTGTGCCAAAAGTGGTAAGCGCGACCAGGATGGTGTTTTTGCCGCCCGTCCATTTCAAAAAGGGCGCGTTTGGCGTTTTGGAGCCAGAGAGCGAGGCTGTCGTTTTGAGCGCGCAAATCGACGTCATCGTCGTGCCGATGGTCGCCTTCGACGGAAAGTACCGCATTGGATACGGAAAAGGATATTACGACCGGTATTTAAAAACCTTTGAGGGGTTAAAAATCGGTGTCGCGTTCGACGACCAGGAAGTTTACGATTATCAGCCCAGTCTTTACGATGTACCGATGGATGTGATCGTCACGGAATCGAGAACTATCGAATGAGCTGACGAATGGGAAAAATCATGAGATAATCAAAAAAAGAAACTGGAGAACAAGTATGAGTGTGATCACAAATATTCGAAAATTCTGGGAGCGGTTCGAAGACGAGCAATCCAATCTCGAACAGGCGCTCAAAGATAAAAATTATGAACGGATCAATGAAATCGTGGGAGGACTGAACGAGGAAGTCAACGCGATTAGCGGATGCAGTTTTTTTCGTCGAGGACGTCAGCGAGGACTTTGAGATGACGATCGACCCCGGTCCCAACAAAACAAGCCAGTACATCGCCCAGCGCATCAAAATGATGGCGCCGGACAACGTCAAAGCGTCATGGCGCATTAACGCGGTTTTGCAGCCACTCTCGCAAAAGGCGATCGAGGCGGCCGTGCAAATCAAGGACGAAACGTACACCCTCGTCGATTTTCTGGTGTTTTACGAAATCCATCCGGAAACGCAAACGTTTAGCACCCGGGTGTACTGCCCGGGCTACCAGCTCATTGAAAACGACGAGTACACAAAAGAAATGAGCATGTATTTGCTGGAGCTGGCGATTGGGCAGACGGATTACGAAGCGTACATTGACCGCGTGGAGCCGCTGACGGCACCGGAAGATTCGAAAAACTTCTGCAACCTCGTCGATTTTTACAACTTGATCGCGCAAACCGTTGAAAAGGACCATTGGAAAGAGTACGACTCGCCTCTTGATATTTACTCGATTTACGAGCCTAATCAGGATTTTGCCCACGACGCGCTGCGCAAGGATATGAAAATCATCTTTACCACCCATCCGATGCTTGTGGAAGAAACGCTGGGCGAAAAAAACGACGTCCTGCTCGACTTGAAAGCCAAAGAAGGCGAGTACGGATACATGTATTACGCCAATCCTTTCGCGGGAAAGGACAACGCGCTGTTTCGGCAGGAACTTTCCAAACAGCTGGACGCTTCGATGTCCAAGCTCAATTTAGGCAAGGTCATTGGCGGCGCGATGGGAAAAAGCTTTTCCTACATCGACTGGATCGTGTTTGATCCGGAAGGGTTCGAAAAGGCGTTCGCGCAAATCAAAAAGCAGCTCGACCCGAAAGTCGAACTGCATTATGTCACGTTTCATGAATTTATGAATTAGTTTAAATCAGCGCATGCATTGAGCAGGCGCTCTTTTTTCGCGCCGGAAAACGTCTGGTAGGGATCCTCCAGAAAACGGGCGAGCACGTCGGCGTCCTTGAGCAGCTCGCACATCGGCGAGTCAATATGGTTTTTGTAGGAATGCTGGCCGATCATATAGCCGATTTCGTCGATTTCGCGCATCTTGAACAAGCCGGACTGCTCCAAATACTGGTGGGCGTACAGCGAAGACAGCCGGGCGTGGTCTTTGTGGGGGCAGTTTTGGGCGTACTGGGCGAAATCGTGCAGCAGCGCCGCGATCTTCGCCAGCTCGACGGGCAGGTTCCGGGATATGGCGAGCAGGGTAATGCAGTTGTCGACACTGTTCGTATGCAGAAAAGCCGCGGTGCGTAAAAGCTCGTTGTTTATTTTGTGATACGTGCCGTAAACGTGGTCTTTGACTTTGTTGTAACGTTCCATCCTTGTTCTCTTCTCCTTCTGATAAGAAAAAGCGCATGAAGTGAATCCATGCGCCTGTTGACTGCTGATATTGATCGTTCGTCGCTTACGCAGTCGTGCTAACTACAGTGACCTTGCTGGCCTGCTGTCCGCGGTTGCTTTCAACCACGTCGTAAGTAACGGTCTGACCTTCTTCGAGAGTTTTGTATCCATCCGCGTTGATCGAAGAGTAATGAACGAAAATGTCTTTTCCGTCTTCGCCGGTAATGAATCCATACCCTTTTTCAGCATTAAACCATTTTACTTTACCTGTGTTCATAGTATAACCCCCTGGACGTGCCTCGATCGGTCCGCAAAGCAGGCGCGGCACGTCAACAATACCGACTGCTTTTTTGGATGATAAGGCTATCCCTATGTTAATTATACGTTTTCTATAACATAGAGTCAAACAAATTTTAAAAATCGTTGGAGAAATGTTATAGGGGGAAAAACACAATCAGACGCTAATAACAAGAAAAGTATAGCATAAATTCGAAAAAACCAACATCGCATGACATAAGAATGCAATCGCCAAAAAAAAGCTTTATAATAGAAGCAACAAACAATACAGGAGGTATATTTTTTATGTTCATCAAAGATGAAGCCCTGCGTGATGCCGTGGCGCGCAATCTTCGAACGACACCGGAAGAGCTCACCCCCGAAATGATGACCGGGCTCATTCATCTGGAAGTTCCGGATATGGAAATCAAATCGCTGGAAGGTTTGGAATACGCGGAAAACCTGGAATATCTGGATGCGTCGGGAAACTCGATTCAGTCGCTTGAGCCGATACGCGATCTTCGCAACGTGCTGACGCTCGACGTGTCGAGCAACCAGCTGCGGGACATTCAGGCGCTGCACGGGTTCCGCCAGCTGAAAAAACTCAACATTTCCAGAAATAATTTGTACACGATGGATATTTCGAGCATCGCGGGAATGCTGCACCTGGAAGTGCTTGACCTGAAACGGGCCAAGATCGACTCGCTCGAATACATCATCCACTGCAAAAAGCTGCAGCAGCTCAATATCAACACCGAAAACGGACCATTCAACTATTCTTTGCTGGGAACGCTGAAAGACTTGAAAAAGCTGGACATGTCTGGAATGCGCCGCTTCAACATTGACGATTTAACGTATTTGTCCCATTTGGAAAGCTTGAATCTGGCGACGAATTTAATGAGCGATATTTCCCCGCTGCTGGCGATGAAAGACCTGAAGGAGCTCAATGTGTCGAATTGTCCGTACTTAAAAGACTATACGATTCTCGAGCAGTTTCCTTCGCTGCGCAAGCTGAACATGAACTACAATACGCCGGACAGCTTTGATTTCTTGAAAAACCTGCCAAAGATGGAGGAGCTGTCCATGGAGCAAACCGGATTCCACGATTTGCCGCTGCTCAACCACATGAAGAAGCTATGCGCCCTGAACGTGTCGAAAAACGATTTGCACGACGTCGACAAGTTTTACAACGTGAAAAATCTGGAAACCCTGAAAGCCGAGTTTTGCCAGCTGACGAACATCGACTTTCTCAAAGACGCGCACAAACTGGAAAGCCTGGATTTGTTTACGAACCGGATCACGGACATCGAAGTGCTCAAGCACGACAAAAACATCGTCGAACTCAACATTGGCCGCAACCAGGTCCGCGACATCGAGTGTTTGAAAGATATGAAAAATCTGGCGATCCTGTCGCTGGAAAACAACGACGTGCACGACATCTCGCCATTGAAGGACCTGGAGAATTTGTGCATCATCGACCTCTACAACAATGTGATCCGCGACTTGAAGCCGCTGAAGCATCTCGAATACGTATCGTATTTGCGTCTGGACCACAACGCCATTACCGATTTGACGCCGCTGGCCGACTTGAAGTACTTGCGCTCGCTGACTTTGAAAGCCAACTACATCACCGACGTGTCGCCGCTCAAGGATTTGAAGCTGCTGGAGGCTCTTCGTCTGGACGACAATCCAATCGCGGACACATCCGTGCTGGAAAGTATGGAATTTTACGATAAATTTACCGATTAAACCTCGATGAATCGAGGTTTTTTCCTATGGGAGGCAAACACAGGTTTGTGGTGGCGAAAAAAGCGAAAGAAGTGGTACAATAAGTCCATGTGTAAAGGAAATAAAACAACGATAGAAACCATTTTAAAAAAACAAATCGCGATTACGCGCGAGCTCGTGGACGCGTCCGGACGGATCCTGCGCATCGCGCTGGAAAAGGAATCCTCCCTCAACCAGCCGCTCCACCGAACGATCAAGGATGAAGAACAATGAGCTCGTCCAAAAACCAAGGGTCGAGCTGGAAACGCTTCAAGCAAATCGTTTCCATTTTGCGCAAGCATCACATCCAAAAGGGAATGGATCCGGTGAAGCTTCGGCTGATTTTAGAGGATCTTGGGCCGACGTATGTCAAAATCGGACAAATCATGTCCACCCGGCAAGACGTATTTTCCCAACGGTATTGCGAGGAACTCGTAAAGCTGCGCTCCAGCGTCACGCCGCTTCCGTACGAAACGATTTTGGAAGTGCTGGAATCCCAGTACCGCCAGGCGCCAAGCGAGATTTTCGAAACGATTGACGAGGTTCCGCTCGGCTCGGCTTCCATCGCGCAAGTGCACGCCGCGACGCTGAAAGACGGACGAAAAGTCGTGATCAAAGTCCAAAGGCCGGGGATTTACAAGGAAATGGAGGAAGACGTCGAACTCATTCGCAAAGCGGTCAAAATCCTGAATTTGTCGGAAACGCTGACTTCGATTGTCGACATGGACACGGTCGTAGACGAGTTTTGGACAACCGCCCAGCAGGAGATGGATTTTCGGCATGAAGCCGCCAGCGCCAAACGGTTTAAAGAAATGTACGCGGATGTGCAATACATTGGCGCACCAACGATTGTCGACGCCTATACGACAAGCCACGTTCTCGTCATGGAGTACATTGGCGGCATTGAAATCGACGACATCGTGACGTTGGATAAAGAAGGGTACGCGCGTTCCGAGATTTGCGAAAAGCTGGCGTACAACTACGTCAACCAAATCATTGATGTGGGCTTTTTCCACGCGGATCCGCACGCCGGCAACTTGCGGATCGACGAAGGAAAAATCGTCTGGATCGACTTCGGCATGATGGGAGAACTCACGCCCCGGGACCGCGACTTGATGAAGCAGGGCGTCCGCTCGCTCGTCAACCGGGACAGCGCGCTGCTTGTCGAAACGATTTTGACGCTGGGAACATCCAAGAAGGAAATCGACCACGCCAAATTCACCGTGGAAATGGACCGGTTCATGAATAAGTACATCAATATGTCGCTGTCGGACATCAATTTGCCGCAAATGGTGCAGGAAATGTTCGCCATTTGCCATCAATACGCCATTATGCTGCCCAAAGGCATTTCCATGCTGGCGCGCTCCTTGATCACGATTGAAGGAACGATGCGCGTGCTGGATCCAAAAACGAACATCATGCAAGTGCTGTCGTCGTATGAAATGGAACTGCTGAATATCAACTGGAACCGGAAGCTGAAATCCATGCTCGTCAAAGCGGTGGAGGCCGGGGAGGATTCCATCGAGCTGCCGATTCACGCGAAACACTTGATGGAGGCGCTTCAAAAGGGCCAGCTGAAAGTCAATTTGAATTTACTCGGATCCGAAGTGCCGCTGGCCAATTTGGATCGAATGATCAACCGAATCGTCGTTTGTATTTTGATTGCCTCGCTTTTGCTGGGGTCCAGCGTCATTTGCACGACGAATATGCATCCAAAGCTGCTAGGCATTCCGCTGCTGGGCGTTTTTGGATTTCTGATCGCGTTTGGAATGAGTCTGTGGCTGTTCGTGAAGATGTTGTTCCTGCATCAGAAAAACAAACCATTTTAGGAGGAATTTATGAAGGAACATACAAAGGCTTCGCTCGCGTCCGGCATTTTGCTTGTCGTGCTCGTCGCGCTGGATCAGTGCACGAAATTCGCGATCGCGAGCCGCATGAAGCTGCACGAGTCGATTGAGGTGATTAAGAACTTTTTTTATATTACCTACGTGCAAAACACGGGCGCGGGCTTCAGCATTTTCGAAGGCTATGGAAAACCGTTTTTCGCGGTTTTGACCATCGCCGCCCTGGTGGCGATCGCCTATTATTTTTATCACACCAAGGATCGCAAGATCCAGTTTTGCCTGACTGTCATTTTCGCGGGCGCCGTCGGCAACTTTATCGACCGGATGGCGCTGGGCTATGTCGTGGATTTTTTCAGCTTTTATTTTTTCGGCTGGGGATTTCCCGTGTTCAATATCGCGGATATTTGCATTAGCGTAGGCTTCGCGATGCTGGTGATCGTCTATCTTGTCGATGAGTATAAGGAGCAGAAATCATGGAAGAACAAACAATTTTAGTGGAAGAAAAAGGCGTGGACGAGCGGCTGGACAAGGCGCTTTGCTCATTGCTCGATATTTCCCGCAAACGGGCGCGTGATTTGCTTGACGGCGAAGCCGTACGCGTGAACGGGGTTTTGGAAAAAGCGTCCTATAAAGTAAAAGCCGGGGATCAAATTACGGTTTCGGGCGCCCCGATGGAAGAAACCGAAGTCAAACCCGAGGATATTCCGCTGGATATCGTGTACGAGGACGAAGACGTTCTTGTCATCAACAAGCCAAGGGGCATGGTGGTGCATCCCGCGCCCGGCCATTATTCGGGTACGCTGGTCAACGCGCTGATGTTCCACTGCAAAGATTTAAGCGGGATCAACGGCGTCATGCGTCCTGGCATCGTGCACCGCATCGACAAAGATACGAGCGGCTTGCTTGTCGTCTGTAAAAACGACTTGGCGCACGCCTCGCTTTCGGAACAGCTCGCTTCCAAGACGGCGCACCGGCAATACAAAGCCATTGTCCATCATCCGTTTTCCCACACGTTTGGAACGGTGAACGCGCCCATCGGACGGGACGAGCGCAACCGTCAAAACATGACGGTGACCGCGAAAAACTCGAAAGAGGCCATCACGCATTTCGAGGTACTCGAAAACTTTAAAAACTACGCCTACATCCAATGCACGCTGGAAACCGGCCGGACGCATCAAATCCGCGTCCACATGCAGTATATCGACCATCCAATCGTTGGCGATCCCAAATACGGGCCGCGAAAAACGTTAAAAACCGATGGACAGCTGCTGCACGCGTACGCATTGGAATTCATCCATCCACGTACAGGTGAAAAAATGCGGTTCGAAGCCGAAGAGCCGCCTATTTTCAAAGAAGTGCTCCACAAGCTGGAAAGCGGGGAAATCGAATGAAACGCGACGATGTGTTGAGCTGGGACCAGTATTTCATGGCGGTCGCCCACTTGAGCGCGTTACGCAGCAAAGATCCAAACACGCGGGTCGGCGCCTGCATCGTCAATCCGGAAAAACGGATCGTCGGCCTAGGTTACAACGGATTCCCGATGGGGTGCGACGACGACGTGTATTCCTGGGAGCGGGAAGGCGAATATTTGGACACGAAGTATCCGTACGTCGTGCATGCCGAGTTGAACGCGATTCTCAACAGCATCCAAAATTTAAAAGGATGCACGCTGTATGTGTCGCTGTTTCCGTGCAACGAGTGCGCCAAGGCGATCATCCAGTCGGGAATCTCGAAAGTCGTGTACGAAGACGACAAGTACGACGGCACACCCAACAACGTCGCAAGCAAGAAAATGTTCAAAGATGCGCAAGTCGAGCTTGTCCGGCTGCCGTACGCCTTAAAGGTGAATGTGGAACCCGTCAAAAAAGATCAGGAAGTCAGCTCCTGATCTTTTCTGTGTTTTTAAAGTGCATTTTCGCGACTTCGCCAAGCTTTTCGAATCCATAGCGCTCCACGAAGCGGCGCCCGCATTGATCAACTTTCGGTCCCGCGCCTTTTTCAAAAGGAAAATCGTATTTCGCGGCCATTTTGTCAAAATAGTCCAAAAAAGCCGCGCGGGCAAGGACGCTCGCGCAAGCGACGGCGAGGTACTTGTTTTCAGCTTTTGTTTCGAACGTCAAGTTGCGCACCACGCGCGGCTGTCCTTCCAGGTGGCGGTAGTAAACCGCCGGCTTGGCGAACTGATCCACGACGCAAAGGGCGGGAAGCTCGTGGCCTTTGTCCATTAAGTTCAAGTACGCCTGATTGTGCAGCAGGCTTTTGATGGCGTTCATGTTGTGGCGCGCGTGAATGGCGTTGTATTTCGGATTGCTGACGATCATCAGCGAATAAGGGCAAAGCGATTTTACCTCGGGCGCGATGGCGCGAATCCGGGTGTCGTCCATTTGCTTGGAATCCTGAATGCCTAGCGCCCGTAAACGTGGCGCGGCCTGGGCGCTGACAATGCAGGCGGCCACCACGACAGGGCCGAAATAGTCGCCGGTTCCGACTTCGTCGCTTCCCGCCTGCGGAAAGGTTTCCTCGTCGCGGGAGGATTCGGATGGTTCCAGAAACGACACATCCTGTCCCTGGTAAACGACCTTGCCGGATTGGTAGGCGGTAATGGTCAAAGACGGGAGTTTCATTTGAAAGTAAGTATACGGGGGGCGGGTGACGGAAAGAGCCTGGGGCTCGATTCGCTCGCGCAGCGCTTCGATTTGCGCTTTGGTCATCGTTTTTGTGATAGAAGGCATGACCATAGTATACACTATCCCGGAAAACTTTACAGACTATGATGAAATGATTAGAATGGATGTATGTCCATACATGAAATTGATTTGGCGCTGCTTGTGTTTGGGGCGGCAGTCTTGATCGGGGCGTGGCGCAAAGGGTTTATTCGGCCGTTGTGCGATGTCATCTGCCTGCTTTTGTCGCTGGCGCTCACCGGATATTTTGTCGTTCGTGGAACGATTGCTTTTCAGGCTTCTTTTATTGTTTTTTGTTTGATTCGTCTCGCGCTCGCGATGGTGCAGGCGCTGCTTCTGCCGCGGCGGCAAGGGATCCTTTCGCTTTTTGACCGGATCCTTGGCGTTTTGCTGGGGCTGGTGCGAATTTATATCGTTTACGCGCTCGTTTTTTACGCGCTTTCTTTTTTTTCAGTTGGCACGATCCAGCCAGAGTCTTCGATCGTGTATCCATATTTCAAGGAGGTAGAAACATATGTCCGACAAGCGATCGGGGTTTAAAAAACAAATGGATCGGTCCATCGACTACGCGGCCGTTTTGGAGCAAATTGCCGGATATGCGGCGTTTTCGCGTTCCGTGGCGATGATCCGAAACGCCATGCCGCTCGAAACCGTCCAGCTCGCCCGGGAGCAGCTGGACTTTGTCCAGGAAGGAATGGAATACGTCCGGCTCGGGAAGGATCTTTCCATGGGTGGTGTCACGGATATCGAGCCATTTCTTGACTCGGCATCGAAATCCATCGTTTTACTGCCTGGCGAGCTCAACGCCATCGCGCTTTTCTTGTCCGCCGTCCGCCGGGCCGTCCAGGCGTTTGAGGAAGAGCGGGAGCCAAGGCTTGCCGAGTACGCGGCGACCATGGATCCTTGCGACAAGCTTCGAAAGAAAATCGAGGCGATGATTGACCTGGGCGGCGACATCAAGGAAGATGCCACGCCGACGCTGTATGGCCGGACGCAGGCGCTGCGTCAGGCGAAAGCGGATTTAAGCGTGTTCGCCCGCGGCTATACGAAGCAGCACGCGACGCGGCTCATGGACACGACGACGACCACGATCCAGGGCCGCCTTTGCGTGCTGGCGAAGACGCCGGAAAAAAACAGCTTTGGCGGCATGATCCATGGCACGAGTCAAAGCGGGATGGCCACGTATGTGGAACCGCGCGAGTTCGTGGTGCGCAACAACAAGATCCAGTCGCTCGCCTTGGAAATCGAAGAGGAAAAACGCCGGATCTGCCGGGAGTTGACCGCGCAAGTGGCGGCCAGCGCGCTCGCGCTTGGAAGCGATTTGGAAACGATGACGTTTTTAGACACCGTGATGGCGCGCGCCAAATGGGCGAACCGGTACGACGGGTGCGTTCCAAAGTTCCAAACCCGGGATCATTCGTTTCGTTTCGCGCATGCCCGCCATCCACTGATTGACGAGCAAAAAGTCGTCGCCAACACGTACGCCAGTCAAAAAGACCAGTTTTGCTTAATGATTTCGGGTCCGAATATGGGCGGAAAGACCGTCACGCTAAAGACGATCGGCTTGTTTGTCGTGCTCGCGCACGCCGGCTTTCCGGTTTTGGCGCACGACGCGATGCTGCCGTGGTACACGTCGATGTGGTTTGACATCGGTGACGACCAGTCGATTGAAAACAACTTGTCTACTTTTTCGTCCCATATGTCCAAAATCGCCCGGATTTGCCAGGCGGCCAACGAGCATACGTTTATTTTGCTGGATGAAATCGGCAATGGAACCGATCCGCTGGAAGGTGCGAGTCTGGCTTCCGCGATTTTAGCGTATTTGATTGACCGCCAGTCGACCATTGTGACGTCGACGCATTATGACCAGGTGAAGGAGTTTGGCAAGGCCGATTTGCACACGCTTGTTTCCAGCGTGGAATTCGACGTGGAAACGCTGCGGCCGACGTACAGGTACTTGCCGGGCATTTCGGGCGGATCGTTCGCGTTCGCGATCGCTTCGCAGCTTCAGCTGGAGCCGGCGATCATCGCGCATGCCCGGACGCTGAAAGAGGAAAACATGAAGGAGTCGCAAAAGGCGCTGGAGCGGCTGGAAATCGAGCAAAAGGAAGTCATGAAAAAACAAGAGTGTTTCGATGCCCTCATTCAAAACGCGCATCGCATTCAAAAAGAAGCGGAAGCCGAAAAACAAAAATGGATCGGCAAGCGCGAAACGCTGGAAGCGGAGTACGAACACGAGCTGGAGGCGATGCTGGACGAGAAGCGCGAGGAAGCCAGAGCCATTTTGGCGAAAATGAAAAACCATCCCGAAGTCAAGGTGCATGAACAAATCGAGTCGCTGCACGCGATCAACGATCTCGCGCCCGAACAAAAAGAGGAAAAAGCCGTGAAAGAAACGTTTGCGGTCGGGGACTATGTCCACATTGATTCGCTGAACGCCCATGGCGAAATTCTCGAGATTCGCAAAAAACAAGCCACGGTGCTGACCAACGGAATGAAAGTCAACGTCAAAACGAACGTGTTGACGAAAATGAAGCGTCCCAACGTGCCGAAAACGGCGCCCAAGCCAAGGCTGGAGCGCGTCACGAAGCGGTTTCCGCTGGAATTGAACTTGATTGGCATGCGGGTCGAGGAAGGGCTGAACGCGCTGGACCGGTATTTGGACCAGGCCATCGTCCACAAAGCGATTAGCGTGCGCATCATTCACGGCATGGGGACGGGAAAGCTTCGAAAGGCCGTTTGGGACGATTTACGCAAGCGCAACACCGTGAAGTCGTTTGAATCGGCCGGCCCAAACGAAGGCGGCCTGGGCGCGACCATTGTGACGTTGAAATAAAAGAAAAGAGGAGTTATGGCGGTTTCAAAACATTTGCAGGATAAATTGTCTTTGCTGCCGGAACAACCCGGCTGTTACATCATGAAAGACGAGAAGGGGAAGATTTTGTACGTGGGCAAGGCGAAAGTTCTGAAAAACCGGGTGCGTTCGTATTTTACGGGGGTCCACAACAACAAAACCACCCGCCTGGTTTCCCATATCCGCGACTTTGAGTACATCGTGACGGGTTCGGAAAAAGAGGCGCTGCTGCTGGAAATCAACTTGATCAAAAAGCATCGTCCTCCGTTCAATATCATGTTCATGGACGACAAAATGTATCCATACATCGAAGTGAGCGGCGATCAGGATTTTTCCGTGCGCATATCCCGAAAGCCGAATCATAAAAAATCCCGCTACTTTGGCCCGTATCCGAGTTCCAGCGCCGCCTATGAAATGGTGAAGCTCGTCAATCAAATTTTTCCGATTCGCAAATGCCGGACCCTTGGCAAGCAGGCTTGTTTGTATTACCACATGCATCAGTGCCTGGCGCCTTGCGTCAAAAAAACCGATCCGAAAGAGGTAGCCAAGATCCGCGCGGAAGTCATCCGGTTTTTAAAGGGCGATGTGGATGTCGTGCTGGACGATTTGCGCCTTAAAATGCAAAACGCAGCCGAGGAGCTGCAATTCGAGCGCGCGAAGGAGCTGCGGGACCAGATCCAGCATATCGAGCACATCAAGGAAAAGCAGTCGATTGATTTTTCGGACCGGACGGCCCGCGACGTGTTTGGTTATTACGAAGACAAAGGCTATATTAGCTTTTACGGCTTCTTTATCCGCGACGGAAAACTGCTGGAGCGAACGCTTTCCATCACGCCGATTTACGAGGAAAAAGACGAGGCGTTTGTCAGCTTTATCGTGCAGTACTACGCCAACAACACCAAGCCCAAGGAAATTCTCGTTCCCAAAGGCACCGATGTGGAGGCGCTGGAACACGCGCTCGATGTGAAGGTGAAAGTTCCTGAGCGCGGAGAGAAAAAGAAGCTGGTGGATCTCGTCATTCAAAACGCCAAGGAGGCGCACGATCAAAAATTCCAGCTCGTGTACAAAAAAGACAAAGAGCTCGACATGGCCATGCAGCATTTGTCCCGGATCGTCCAACGCGAAGTCCACACGATAGAAAGCTTTGACAACTCGCATATCCAGGGCTCGAACAACGTGTCGGGCTTAGTCGTGTTCGAGGATGGCCGGCCGGACAAGGCACAGTATCGCCATTATCATTTGGATACGTACCGTTCCGATATCGACTCGATGAAAGAAGTCGTTTACCGGCGGTATTTCCGGCTACTCAAAGACGGCAAGCCCATGCCGGATTTGCTGATTGTCGATGGCGGGGCGGCGCAAATCAACGCCGCCAAGTCGATTCGCGACGACTTGATGCTCGATTTTCCCATCGCGGGACTCGTAAAAGACGACCGGCACGCGACGAGGGCCTTGATGCTGGAGGACTTGAAGGAAGTGCCGTTGTCCAAGGAGGACCCGTTGTTTTTTATGCTCACCAGACTGCAGGACGAAGTGCACCGGTTCGCGATCGAGTACCATCGAAAGCTGCGTAGCAAGTCGATGACAAAGTCGGTTTTGGACGAAGTGCCCGGCATTGGCGAAACACGCAAAAAAGAGCTGATGAAGACGTTCAAGTCGATGAAAAGTTTGCGGCAGGCGGATGTGGAGGCGCTCGCCCGGGTCGTGCCCGAAGATGTGGCACGTCGTTTGTTCGACCGATTGCATCCTTCGGAGTGATTCGTTATAATTTGACTTATGAAAGTGGATTCGAAAACACTCGGTTTAAGGCTGCTGCTGCTTGGCGTGTGCGCCGGCGTGGCGATCACGTGTATGATCAAAATCAACGAGACGTACGATCCTCTGGCGCGCTATCCTTATGTGACCGAACAAAACAGACCTGTTATTTTGGCGCATTTGGATGCCAAGGAAATCGACTACATGATTACGCAGCAGCTGAAACCGGATCAATATCTTGAATTTATCAACGAGCCGGACTTTTCGATTTACAATACGCTGTTTTACGCGCGGGCGAAAAAAGCCCAGGACGCGCCGGCGGCGTATATTGTCAATTTCATTAACAAGTACCGCTCGAATTTTTCGCTGGACACGCTGACGCGGTACTTGTCGCACTATTCTTACGCCGATTTGACGTCGTTTTATGAAAACGAACAGATTTTGCATGAAGATGTGCAGCTCGCGCCGGATCCGGCGTATCCATATTTGGTACTGAATGAAAACTTGTCGGTATACCGCTACGTCCCGGATGGGTTGAGCGATTTGGAAGGAACCTCACTCAAGAGCGAAGCGGCGCAACGGTTGAAAGCCATGCTGGACGACTATAAAAAAATCGTGGGAGAAAATGAATCCCTCGGCTTGGAAAGCGGATACTTGAATTACGAGCAAGTGCTGGACCGGTATTTGCGGGCGACGCTCGTCTATGGCGAGTATGTCGACCGTTTCGCGTTGTCCGGCGGAGAGAACGAGCAGCAGCTCGGGTACACGGTGGCGCTGACCGGCGCCCAACGCTGGGACACGCTTGTCGCCGAAAACAAAGCGTTTGTTGACTACGACTACACCAAGGTGGAGGAAGAGCTTGGCGAAGCTGAACTGGAAACGCAGGCCTGGTTGCGGGCCAACGCGTGGCGGTATGGATTTGTTGTTCGCTATCCGCAAGGAAAAGAAGAGGTGACAGGCCATTATTACCAACCGTATTTGCTTCGGTATGTCGGCCAAAAAACCGCCAAGGCGATGGTCGATGAAAACAAGACGATGGAGGAAATGGACTTCGAGGAGGAACTTCAGTAATGGATCAAAAAAAATACAAAGTGGTGGTCGTGTCCGACTCGCACGGCACATCGAATCTCGTGAGCGAGATTGAGCGCTGGAATCCGGACGCGGACCTGTATGTGCATTGCGGCGATTTGGAAGACAATCCGGCTTTGTTTGATAACTGGCTCTTCGCCAGAGGAAACAACGATTTCTTTTCCGCGGGAAATATGAAGGAACAGCAAGTCATCCGGGTCGGGGAGCACCGGCTGCTTGTCGTGCATTCGCATCGTTGCTCTTATATGAACCGCGAGATGGATCTTGTGCGGATGGCGCAGGAAAACGACTGCGACATTGTTTGTTTCGGGCATACGCATTGTTCCATGATCAAGCGGGTTTATGGCGTGCTGCTTGTCAATCCGGGCTCGACGTGGTCGCCGCGCGATGGCAAGGAGCCAAGCTACGCCGTTTTGACGCTCGAAGGTCCGCAAGCCGAGGTCGAGCTTGTATTCGAGTCGCAATGGGTTGCGTCCAAGGAAAAGCCACCGGTTCAGAAAAAAAGATTTTTCCGTTTTTAAGCATTAAAAAGAGACAAACGTTTCAATTCGCGGTTTGTCTCTTTTTTTCGATTTAGTCGTTTTCTTTTTGCAGGTTGTCCAGCTTGTGGAATTCCACCGCCAGCAAGGCGATCGCCACGCCAAAACTGATCGTGTCCGCCACGGGCGCCGACCATAAAATGCCTTCCAGCCCGAAGGAGAGCGGCAAAAGGACGGCCAAAGGAATGAAAAGAATGACTTGTCGAATCATGGATAAGAACAAGCCTTTGAGCGGTTTGCCGATGGCCGAGAAAAACCCGGAAGAAATGATTTGGACGCCATTGACGCACGACAGCAGCAGGAACACTTTCATAAAATGCACCGCGAATTCCATATACAGCGCGTTCTCGGAGCCAAACAACGAAAGTACAGGATACGGGGCGAACTCGAACAACGTCCAGCCCAGGGCGCCGATGACCAGCGCGCTGGCGAGCGCGAGAAGCATCGTCTTTTTCACCCGCGTGTATTTTTTCGCGCCATAGTTGAAGCCGACAATCGGCTGAAGGCCTTGCGACAAGCCGATCATGAACGCGAACAGGATCGCGTTCACTTTCATGACGACGCCCGCGGCCGCCAGCGGAATTTCCGCTCCGTAGGGACTGAGCGCGCCATAGTGCACCATGGAGTTGTTCATGACGATTTGCACGAACAAAATCGCGATTTGATTCACGCTGCTGCTCACGCCAATCGAAAACGCCTCTAGCGTGGCTTGCCACGAGAACCGAATGTCTTTCGCTTTGATTTCGACGTGCTTGAATTTGGGGATATAGGCAAAGCACACAAAACACGAGATGATTTGCCCTAAAATCGTCGCCCACGCCGCGCCGGCCACGCCTTGATGGAATACGAAAATAAAAATCGGATCAAGGACGATGTTGATGATGGCGCCCACAACCATGCACACCATGGAGTAATTTGGCGAGCCATCCGAGCGAATCAGCGCGCTCATCGCGTTGGTGAAAATCAGGAACGGGAAGCCAAACGCGGTGATGTTTGTGTAGGCGACCGCGTACGGATACACTTCGCTGGTCGCGCCAAAAGCAAAAAGCAAGTCGTGGACGAAGAGCAAAATCAATCCCATGTACGCGAGACCGCAGGCAATCATCAAAAAGAGGGCGTTCCCGGTGATTTCCCGTACTTTTTCCGGCCTCTTTTGACCGAGATACAAAGAAAAGCGGGAAGAGGAACCAATTCCGATCAGCAGCGAGATCGCCAGGGAAATCGTCGTGAGCGGGAAGGCGACGTTGGTCGCGGCGTTCCCTAAATACCCGACGCCTTGTCCGATAAAAATCTGGTCGACAATGTTGTAAAGGGCGCTGACAAGCATCGAAATGACGCTGGGAACCGCGAAGCGGGCCAGCAGCTTGCCCAGGCGTTCATAACCTAGCGGATTTTGGGCGTGCATTCAAATTCCCTCTCTTTCTCATAGCGGGCGAACAATTCTTTGTCGCCAATCGAATTGTGCCGGATCCAGTCCAGCGCGTTGCCGCGGGCGTCAAACCAGCCTAAAAAGCGATATCCTTTTTTGCGGGCGGGCAGCAGCTCGATATCCAAGTCAAAATACGAGTACGATCTTGGATTCATCCGGCTGGCCAGCCCGCCGTCCAAATGGTAGGTGATCCGAAACAACGTGATTTTCCATTTCGCGTACAACGTGATGGATTCGTTGAGCGGCATGTCGAAATCAAACGGAAAGGTGAGCCGCTCGTCCAGGTACCATCCATCGAACGTGTATCCAAGCCGCATTGGCGGCCGGAACCGTTCAAGCAGGCCGCTGTCCGTTGTCGTTCGCTCGGCGATGCGCCCGCCGCCGTTGGTTTCAAAGCGCACGAGGCTTGGCTCGCAAAACATTGCCTCCAGTGTCAGCGGTTTGGTGATGTGGGGCGGCAAGTATTCGATTCGCTCGCCATCCAGGCACCAGCCGATAAAACGCATCCCGCGCTTGCGGGCGGGAAACAGGCGCAGCAACCCGGTTTCCACCGTCACATAGCGAGGATTGCGACGGGAGTTGATCCCGCCATGGCAGTCGTAATGGATCGGGTAGAGAATCGGGACCCACTTATCGTAAAGCGTGATCGCGCTTGGCAGTTTGCCGCCCGGATTGATTCGCTTCGTGCATTCGGGATCAATATACCAACCGATAAACCGATACCCATCTCGTTCTTCTTGATTCATCATCTTTCTCCTCTATTCCCATTGAAATTTCAATACTTATCGTTTATAATATCCGTGTTGTCCTTGTAGCTCAGTTGGATAGAGCATGCGCCTTCTAAGCGCACGGTCGGGGGTTCGAATCCCTCCAAGGACGCCATTTTTTTTTGAACGAATTAACTTTAACATAAAAACCGGAATCCGTCATGGGGACCGGGCAAAAGAAAAGAGCTTTGCGAAGCTCTTTTTTTTGTGCTACCAGCTTCCGCCCGAGCCGCCGCCATTGAAGGAGCCGCCACCGCCCGAAAAGCCGCCACCCGAACCGCCGCCGGAAAAGAAGCCGTCGTCGTGGTCTGAGTCAGAGTTGATGCTGATCTGGGTCAGAAAAAACTGGTTCAAATATTTTTCGTTGTTCGCCGCGGAAACCGGTTTGTCGGTCACTTTCACGAACACATAGCGAATCCCCCGTACCGGATTTTCCAAGGTAATCCTCGCTTTTCCCAACGTGCGGGCGTATAGCACGCCATCTGCCACATCCACGATGTCGGGATGGTTGGATGTCGCCGTCGTGTCGGGATCCATGAAATTCCAGCCTGGATGGTGGAGCGTGAATCGCTCGCCTGGATGGAGTATGATCTTGCGGCGCGCCAGCGAGAGGAACACGATCGCTAAAATCGCTCCGACAACGCCAAACGTGCCAAAGACAAGACCGAGGATCCAAACCGGATCGTCGTCGTCCTGGGCATACGCTTCCAGCTCGCCTTCGTCAATGCCGTTTTCGATGGCGTCGATCGTGCCGTAATACAAATCCCGGATGCCTTTGGCGTAGTCGCCTTCGCGAAAGGCGGGCACGAGATATTTTTGCTGGAGATGTTCGGTCGCGATATCGGTTAAAGTGCCCTGGATACCGCTGCCGGTCGCCATGAATCGCTGCTTGTCGTCGATGCTTACGAGGATCACGACGCCGTTGTCGAGCTTTTCATGGCCGACACCATAGTCGTTGCCTAGATCCGTGGCGGTTTTCATCGCGTCGGCTCCATGCAGGGAGTCGGTCGTGACGACGACGATTTGCGAGCCGGTCCGGCTGGCGAAGTCGCGTCCCGCTTCGTTGAGATCGCGTTCGGTTTGTTCGTCAAGGATGCCCGCGTAGTCGTTAATGTAGTCGTGGATCGCGAGCGTGTCCTCCTGTCCGAAAACCGGAGCGCTCAAAACAATAAAAAGAAGGAGTCCAGCAAGGACCGGACTCCAAAAACGCATTCCCTTTCGCATGGCTTTAATCGAATTTTACGACTGGCGCGTTTTGCGCGGCGGAAGACGCTTCGAATTTGTCTTTCGGCGTGAAACCGAATAAACCGGCCGCGATGTTGTGCGGGAACGAGCGGATATACACGTTGTACGTTTGCACATCCTCGTTGTACGTTTCACGGGCGTACGAGATCCGGTTTTCGATGCCCTCGACGCTGGTCATGAAGTCTTTCATCAAATCGGTGGATTTCAGTTCCGGATACGCTTCCACCGCGATATTGATGTCGCGCAGCATTTGCGAGCTGGCGGCGTCCGCCTGCTCCAAGTCGGCCAGCGAAGCGTTTTTTTGGATTTGCATGTTGCCCTGGGCGTCCATGGAAATTCCCGGCGTGTTCGAGCGCAGCGCCGCGATGTCTTTATAGACGTCGTCCTCCTGGTTCATCGCGCCTTGCACGGCCGGCATCAGCTCGTTGATTTTGTCCAGACGGGACTGGAGCTGCGTTTGAATGTTGGATTGGGCGGTCGTGACTTTTTCGTCATAACCAACCATCGTGTTGTACGGTCCGACGACCGAGATGCCCGCGACCAGTGCGATCACGAGCACGACGATGAGCACAATGGCCCATCCTGGAAATTTTCTTCTGTTCATAAAATACCTTTCTATGGGTTTGCTTACCAGCTTCCGCCGGATCCGCCGCCGCGGAAACCGCCGCCTCCGCCGGAGAATCCGCCTCCGCCTCCACCAAAGCCGCCAAATCCACCGCCGGAGCGTGGTCCGCGATATCCGCCGTTGTGGCGGCCGCCGAGCAGGCTGCCCAGAAGGAACGCGTCAAACACGTCGCTGTCGCGTCGTCTTCGGCCGCCGCTTGAATCGTGACGGGAAACGACGACGGTGTACGTCAAACGCGGCCCATCGAGTTTTTGGATGGTGATGCGCGTCTGGCCGATGTTGTGGGCGGTAACCATGCCATCCGGTGTGATGGAGGCGATGTTTGAATCGTCGCTGCCAACCACGACCGAATCGTTTTGAAAGTTCACGCCAGGCACGGTGAGCCGATATTGCTGGTGCGGCTTGAGATGGAGCGTCGTCCCTTGACGGGATGACGGTTTTTTCGTCAGCACAAACGCGCCAAGCACGAGCACGGCGCCAATCGCGAACAGCCCGGTCCAGTCAAAGGCCGCCTGCTTGCGTTGTGTGACTGGCGCCTCGTTTGGCGCGAAATCCGAATCGTCGTCCAGACCATAGGCTTTGGCGATATGGTCGATCGTGTGTTCGTATAAATCGACAAGCCCTTTCGAATAATCGCCTTGGCGAAACGCCGGGACGAGATAATCTTGCTGGAGATGCTCGCAGTCGATATCGGTCAAATCGCCTTCCAGGCCGCTTCCGACCGCCATAAAGCGCTGTTTGTCGTCGATGCTGACGAGAATGAGCACGCCGTTATCGAGCTCGCCGCTGCCAAGCTGGGCTTCGTTTGCCGAATCGGTGGCGACTTTCATCGCGTCGGCGCCATGCAGGGAGTCGGTCGTGACGATGACGACTTGCGCGCCGGTCCGGCTGGCGAAAGCCTCGCCTTGCGCGTTGAGATCGGCTTCCGTCTGCGGGTCGAGCACGTTTGCGTAATCGTTGACATAGCCGGTGATTGGAATCGTTTCCTCTCTGGCTTGGGCCGGCACGATCAGCAGAAGCAGGAACAGAAATGTCGAACAAACCCAACTGCTTATTTTTTTCAACATATCTTTTTTCTAATGTTCCTTTCGTGCCGATTATACCATGGAGAAAAAGGGGACTCAAATGGGAAGAAACGCTTTGGCTCATCTGGAGGAAAATGTCCGGTTTTATCAGGGGAAAGCGGTGTTTGACGGCGTTCTCTTCATTGCTTCTTAGCAATCCCTATGATATAATGCCAAAGTACGCAAGGAGGAACTGTGAATCCATATTATCAATCACTGTTAAACGATATCGAATCCATGATACAGGAAGGCCGGTTCGCCGAAGCTCTGCGAATCGTCACGGAGGAATTGTCGATGCCGTATGTGGAGCGCGACGCGCTGGAAGCGCTGCGCGGCCGCCAAGCCGACTGCATGGCGCATGTCGATGTCGTTTCCAAACATAAGGAGTTCGACCTTGATGCATTGATCCGCGGCAGCGAAGCGCAGAAAGAAAAGGCGGTTTCCTTGTTGAAACAAATGAATCTGCGCCTGATGGAGCGGGAAGTGCAGACGCTGCTGGACAGCGATCTGGTCGACGAGTTCAAGGGCGAATTGATCGAAGCGCTGATGGAGCAGAAAATCGACACGCCGTATCATGTCGTCAAGGATGGTTTGGATGTCACATTCGTACCGGGCGCGATCATCAAAGCCGACGAGGATCCGTCGATCGTTGAAGCGCGCCGGCTGTTTGAGACGTGGTTTTCGAACGATGACCCCGCGTTTTGTAATTTCTGCAATCGTCTGCTCGATCAGGAAATCTACGAAACCAGACCGTTTGATTTTTCGGACCTGGACGCGCTGCCCTTGGCGAAGAGCATCGTGCGTCTTGTTTACGAAGCCATGGGGCAAAACGACGAGCTGCTCCGATTCGAGCAAGCGAATGGATTGGAACAGGTCGAGAACTACACATTAGCAATTGAAAAGCGAGGAGATAACCATGAAATGTAGTTGGACATTAGACAAAGACTCAACAGGTGTATTGACTGTTGAAGTGGAAGGCGAGATCTGGGAGAAAGCGCAGAAGAAAACTTTTTCGAAGCTGAAATCCGGACTGAATATCAAAGGATTCCGGAAAGGGCAGATCCCTGACCAGATGGCAAAGAAATACATCGGCACAGACCATATTTGCGCGGCCGCGGTTGACGAAGTTGCCAACGAGGCCCTGCAGGAAGGCATCAAGGAATTCAAACTCGACCTTGTGGCTCGTCCGGCACTCGATGTCAAGGAAATCAACAAGGACAAAGCCGTGCTTGATTTCACATGCACCGTATCTCCGGAAGTAAAACTGGGCGACTACAAAGCGATCCGGGTGAAGAAACCGGAAGTGGAAGTCACAGAAGAGGAAATCGACAACGAAGTAAAACGGATCCAGGACCGGTACGCGGACTGGGTGATCCGCGAGGACGAGGACCCGGCGCAAATCGGTGATCAGGTCACGATCGACTTTGTTGGCGAAAAAGACGGTGTTCCATTCGAAGGCGGCGCCGGAAACGACTATCCGCTCGTTTTAGGATCCAACACGTTTATCCCTGGATTTGAAGACCAGCTGGTTGGCGTGAAGGCCGGCGAGGAAAAAGACATTGAAGTGACGTTCCCTGAAAACTATCAGGCGCCGGATCTGGCCGGACAAGCCGTGATTTTCAAAGTGAAAGTTCACGATGTCAAATACAAGGAGCTTCCGGAAATCAACGACGAGCTCATCGCCAACTTGAAACGCGAGGGTGTGGAAACCGTTGAACAATATAAAGAGGAAGCGAAAAAAGAGCTTCTTTCCCACAAAGAGCAGGAAGCTGAGAAGAAATTCACCGACGAAGTGCTCGCACAGGTTGTTGACGGCGCAATCGTTGACATCCCTGCGGTGATGATTGATAATGAAGTAGACCGGATGTATCAGCAGTTCGAGCAGAGAATGCAGAGCTCTGGATTCACGGCAAAACAATTTTTGGAAGCTACGCATCAAACAGAGGCCGATATCAAGGAGCAGATGCGCAACGAGGCTGCCAATCGTGTAAAAACGACGCTTGTACTGGAAGCGGTAGCCAATGCCGAGGACTTCAAGATCGACGAAGCCGCCATTGATGAGCAATACAAGCTCATGTCCGACATGTACCAAATGCCGGTTGAGCAGATCAAGGCGATCATCGTTCCGGAAAATATCGAATACGACCTCAAACAGCAAAAGGCCATCGATTATTTGAAGGAAACGGCACAATCTGAATAATCCAATCGAAAAAGGCGCGTCGCGTCTTTTTTCGCTAAAGCCCAAAGAAAGGAGTGGCTATATGAGTGATAAAATTTATCCATTGATTTGCACTCGGGGCGTGATTCTTTTTCCAGATCAGGAAATCGTAATCGACGTAGGAAGAGAACAATCCCTGAAAGCGATCGAAAACGCTCAGGACAACTATGACGATCAAATCGTTTTGTTTTCACAGCTGAAAATGGAACGGGAAAACCCGACGGAAAACGATATTTACACGGTCGGGACGCTGTGCGAAATTCGTCACGTACGGCGGTTTGATAAATTTTTGCGCGTGAAGTTCAAAGGACTGGAACGTGTCAAGTTAAAGCAGTGGATCGACGGATCCTTGTCGGAAATGGCCCATGTGGAGCTGATGCCAAGCGTTCGCCAGGACGAAACGGAAGAAAGCGCGCTTGTGCGGATGGTGGCCAGCGCGTTCGAGCAAATGCATCCCGGCGAGCGTTTCGTTTCCAAAGATTTAATGATCGAGCTTTCGCGCGGCGTGGGAGCGGACGCGTTGTCCGACAAAGCCGTGGCGGCGTTCCCGCTGACGGTGGAGCGCAAACAGCAGTACCTGGAAACGACGGGGATCAACGACCGCCTCGTGATGCTGCTGCAAGACTTTGAAAAAGAAAAGAAGATGTCCGAAGTCGAGAAGAAAATCAACGACACGGTGAAGGAACGCATCGACCAGGGACAAAAAGACTATTATTTGCGTGAAAAGATGCATGCGATTCGCGAAGAGCTCGGCGACATCGTCGAAGCGGACAAAGACGCCGACTCGATTCGCAAGCGCCTTGAGGAAAATCCATATCCTGAATACATTAAGGAAAAAGTCAAAGAGGAGCTCATGCGCTACGAAATGCTCCCGCAAGCCAGCGGCGAGACAGGCGTCATCAAAACGTACATCGACTGGCTCGTGGAACTGCCTTGGTGGCAAACGACCGAGGACAACGAAAACCTCGACTCGGCCCAGCAGATCCTGGACGAGGACCATTATGGACTGGCCAAAGTCAAAGAGCGGATCATGGAGTATTTGGCCGTAAAACAAATGACCAACTCGCTGAAAGCGCCAATCATTTGCCTTGTCGGCCCACCGGGCGTTGGAAAAACGTCGCTGGCCAAAAGCGTGGCCAGAGCGCTGGACCGCAAATTTGTGAAGATGTCGCTTGGCGGCGTGCGCGACGAAGCGGAAATCCGCGGCCATCGCCGCACGTATTTGGGCGCCTTGCCTGGCCGAATCATCCAGGGGATGAAGAAGGCTGGCGTCATCAATCCGGTGTTCCTCATCGACGAGATCGACAAGATGGCGTCCGACTACAAAGGCGATCCATCGAGCGCGATGCTCGAAGTGCTGGATCCGGAGCAAAACAGCATGTTCTCCGACCACTACATCGAGGAACCATACGATTTGTCGAAAGTGCTGTTTATCGCGACAGCCAACTATTTGGAAAACATCCGCCCGCTTTGCAGGACCGACTGGAAATCATTCAGCTAAGTTCCTATACCGATATTGAAAAAGTCAACATCGCCAAGGAGCATTTGCTGCCAAAACAAATGAAGGAAAACGGCTTGAAGGAAGGCCAGCTCGTCGTGGACGAGGATATGATTTTGTATTTGGTGCGCTACTATACACGCGAAGCCGGTGTGCGGCAGCTGGAGCGGACGATCGCCAACATTTGCCGGAAAACCGTTCTTGCGATTCTCAAAGATAAAAAAGAGTCAATCGTGCTCGACCGAAAGCTTGTCCACGACTGGCTGGGCAATGAAAAAGTCGACTACGGCAAAAAGGAAAAAGAAGACCAGGTGGGTACCGTCACCGGTTTGGCCTACACGTCGTTTGGCGGGGATATTCTGCAAATCGAAGCCAACCGTTTCGAAGGCAAAGGCCATTTGATCCTGACCGGCCAGCTTGGCGACGTCATGAAGGAATCAGCCAGCATCGCGCTGGATTACATTCGCTCGCACGCCAAAGAGTACGGCATTGATCCAAAAATCTTCGAGAAAACGGATATCCATATCCACGTGCCGGAAGGTGCGGTGCCAAAAGACGGCCCAAGCGCCGGTGTGACGATGACGACCGCGCTGGTATCGTGCCTTTCGGATCGTCCGGTCAAAGCCAATCTAGCCATGACCGGCGAAGTCACGCTGCGCGGCAACGTCCTGCCAATCGGCGGCTTGAAAGAGAAATCGCTGGCGGCGCATCGTTCCGGCATCACGACGATCCTCATTCCAAAAGGCAACGAGAAGGATCTTGAGGAGATCCCGGAGGAAGTGAAAGAAGCGATCACGTTCATTCCGGTCAGCACCGCTTCCGAAGTGCTGGAGCACGCGCTCGTCTAAGCGTATGAAAAGCGAGTTTTTAACAAGCGCCGCCGGCCGTCAGGACTGGCCGGAATCCACACGGCCGGAAATCGTCGTCGTCGGACGAAGCAATGTGGGAAAGAGTTCGTTTATCAACGCGTTCACGAACCGCAAGAAGCTGGCCTATGTCGGCAACACGCCCGGAAAGACGCGGCTGATCAACTTTTTTACGATTGACGATCAATGGACTCTGGTGGATGTGCCCGGCTATGGATACGCGAAAATGTCCAAAGCCCAGCTGGAAAAGCTGGGAAAGATGATGGACGACTACTTTTTGCATCGGGAAAATATCGCGGGGTCATCCAGCTTGTCGATGGACGGCACGAGCCGACCGCCGACGATGTGGATATGGTGCAGTTCTTTCGGGAAATGGGGTATCCCGTCATTATCGGCGCGACGAAAATCGACAAGGTGCCGAAAACCAAACGAATCGCGGCGTTAAAAAAGATTTCCCAAAAGCTCCAGTTACCGCTTGCAAGCGTTTGTCCGATTAGCAGCGTGGAGAAAACCGGATTCGACAAGGTGCAAAGCCTGATCGACGAAAAGCGGCAGCACTTTGAGCAAAAAAGAGAAAAATAAAAACGAAATCCTTTTGAGGCGACATCGCGTGGCGGGCTCGATCCGTTGGCGTGAATCGCCTCTTTTTTTCGAGGAAAGGAAAAGAAAACGGGCGAAAAACAGACGATAATCCATCTTGAAAACGGATAATAGTTGCCATGATTCGGCCCAAGATGCTAGTATACCTGTATGATTGGAATTTTAACAGAGAAGGCCAGCGCCGCTCGAAACTTTGAAAAGGCGCTCGGCGGCAAAGAAGGAACTTACAATGGAGAGGCGTATCGCATCACGCACGCCAGAGGGCACTTGTACGAATTGTACGATCCCTCGCAGCAAGTCGACGAAGCGCTCCAAAAGAAATATAAATCTTGGAACACAAAAAACCTTCCGTGGAAACGAGAGGATTTTTTGTGGAAAAAAAAGGAAACAAAAGACGCCGCGGATATTTTAAAACAAATCAAAGCTGATTTGAAAGGATGCGACGAGCTTATTATCGCGACCGATGACGACCCATCCGGGGAGGGAGAATTGCTTGCGTGGGAAATCATCGACGGACTCGCTTTGAAGCCGAAAAAGATTTCACGCATGTACTTTGTCGACGAAAGCAAGCCGTCCATTCAAAAAGCGTTTGTCGAACGTAAGCCGCTCGACCAGAAGATGGACAGGGATCTTGATTTCGTCAAGGCGGATTTCCGTTCCAAATGGGACTATTTGTCCATGCAGTTTACGCGCATCGCCACCGCCAACGGCGATGGCAAGTCGGTGCTTCGGCAGGGACGGCTGAAATCGGCCATGGTCAAGATGGTCGGCGATCAGCTTAAAAAAGTCGAAAGCTACAAAAAGGAGCCGTTTTACGAATTGCGGTTCAAAGACGAGAATGGCAATATGTTCATCAAGTCGAAAGCGGCCCGGTTCAAAACGCCGGAAGAAGTCGATATCGCCATCGAATCCAGCCCGGTTGTCGTCGACTCGACGACATTGAAAAAGACGCCGCCGCCCCGCTTGCTTGATTTGGCGGGATTGTCCGCCCAGCTCTCCACCCAGGGGCTGAAAGCGAAAACCGTTTTGTCCACGTACCAGAAAATGTACGAGGATCAAATCGTCAGCTATCCGCGAACCGAGGATAAGACGATCACGCCCGAACAGTTTCAGGAGCTGCTTCCCCTGGCCGACCAGATCGCGCAAATCGTCGGCGTCAAGCCCGAACTACTTACGTATCGCAAAGCGAGAGCGTCGCACGTCAAGGCGCAGGGAGCGCATGGCGCCAACCGGCCAGGGCCCAACGTGCCTAAATCGTTATCCGATTTGAAAAAGTACGGAGCGGGTGCCGAAAAGATTTACGTTTTGCTCGCGAAAAACTTTTTGGCGATGCTGGCGCCAAACTACGAGTACGAACAGCAAAAAGGCCATCTGGAAAAATATCCGGATTACAAAGCGACAACCGATATTCCAAAATTCAAAGGATGGAAAGCGGTATACAACGCTTCCGATTCCAGCGAGGAAGAGGAAAAGACGAATAAGAAGCTAGGCACCCACGCCGATCCTTTCACGTACGAAGGATTCCCGCCAAAGCCTGTGGCGCCAACGATGAAGTGGCTGATGAAACAGCTCGCCAAATACGAAGTGGGAACCGGCGCGACGCGCACGAGCATTTACGCGGATGTGACCAACGCCAACACGCGCTTTCCTTTGCTTGTGGAAACACGCGGCAAGCTGTCGATGAGCGAGTATGGGAACATCTCGTACCAGCTGCTGCCGGGAACGAACATCGGTAATTTGGAAATGACGGAACAGCTTGTCAAACAAATGCAAAAAGTCGGTTTGGGCCAGGCCGATCCGAACGCCTTTCTCGATCAAATGGAACAGCTCGTTATGCAAGACCTCGAGCAAATGAAAGAGAACGGGAAAAAAATCGTTCACAAAACATACGAGCGCAATCCGGACGACTACGTCAAAACGACAATCGACGGAAAGGAAATTGAGTTTAAAAAAGAATTTTCGGGCACCGTCTTCACCCCGGAACAAATCGAGGCACTCAAAAACGGGGAAGTGATCGAGGTGCAGTTTAAAACCAAAGCCGGACAGGAAGTCAAAGCGAAAGGAAAACTCGAAGAGCAGACATTTAAAAAACGAAAGTTTTATGGCTTCAAGCCTTCCGAGTATTTCGATCTGGACGGCAATCCGGTCAAAGACGAAACCGAATACGTGGAATGCACCTGGAATGGCAATCCCGTCAAGTTCAAACGGGTTTTCGGCCAGCATCGGTTCACGGACGAGGAAGTCGAAGCGCTTGTCGCCGGCCAGCAAATCACGACAGAGTTCTTATCCAAAAAAGGCAAGCCATTCAAAGCCAAAGGAAGTCTGCAGGAGCAAGTGTTCCGCGGCCATAAGTTTTTTGGCTTTAAAATCGAAGAGTTTGAAAAGAAGCCGGCCAAATCAAAAAAAGCGTCGAACGAGGAAGCGTAAATTCCTTTCGACGCTTATTTCTGTCTTAATGAAGGAGATCCGAATCCTTCTCTTGCAGCATCTGGACCGAGCCGATGGCGATTTTTTCATCCGATTCCTTGTCGCCGATTTCGAAAAGCACCGGTTCGAAATCCTCGCTGGTATAGTCGCTGGCAATGCAGGTAACCTTCTTTTTATCCCGTTCGTACACGAACAAGTCGTTGGACAGCACATCGCGCGGATCCACCGTCAATGGATTGGCGTTGGAAGCCGCGATCGTCTGAAGCATTCCGCGCTCGTTTTCCTGACCCGTTTTCGCGTAAATGAGAACTTCGTGAATGGAAGAAGGGAAAATATAGAAATCGCTGCCGAATTGCTCGCCGATTTGCGCGAGCACGTCATCCCGCAGCAAGACGCGAGCTCCATTCAAATACGAATCCAGCGTCAAAATGTATAGCCTGTGTCTTTTCAGCGGCTTTTTTGACGCCAGCAAATTGTTACGCTCCTTCAGGGCGTTGCCAATCTTCACAAGCAGCGGACGCTCCGCCTGCAGGTTTTTTAACGCCTGCGCATGCAAGGTTTCCTTGGAAATATCCAGCGTTTCGAGCATTTCCGGCGCGATGTCCGCCGACTGCAAGCTTCCCGCGACATGGCCGATTTTGACCCGATACGTCGCGACAAGCGGGCCGCATACAGGGGTGTACACGCCATGCTGACGCAATGGCTCGCAAAGGGAAAGGTCGCGCAGACGAATAAAGACGCGTTCGCGCATCGCTTCGTAGGACGTGAGAAGGGAAGAAAGCTGGTCCGTTTTTGGTATTTGGCGACAGACGGCACGCAGCTGGGCGGCCACGTCCTGAAGCAGGCTGTCCAGGTTGTTTTCGCGCTTTAGACACGTCTTGATGACTTCCACTGGAATTTGGATCCAAAGCCATGGCCCGACAACATGACGCTGACCGCCTCGTATTCGACGTTTTCCTTGCGCATCGTGTGGAACTCGACTTGAAAACGTTCCTTCTGGTCGCCAAAAAACAATGGCAGCCGCGTTTGGATGAGATCAACGATCTCTTTTTGATTGATGTTTTTCATGAATTGATTTCTCCTTTGAATGAAAATAAGCATAAATAAATAAATAAATTCGATCGGAATGATCGTACAAAAATAAAAAGAATTCATAAGAAGGGAATTGGAATGTCGTTTTCAAACGACAAGATTACTTTAGCACATCTTTAGCAAATAGGGAAGAAAAAAACCGTTTCCAAACGGAAACGGCAAAAATTCGGGTTCCTTAGCCGATTTGATCGAGTTCGGCCATCCACAACGAGCGATCCGCGTCGCTTGGCATGCGCCAGTCGCCACGCGGGGAAAAGGAAATCGAGCCGACCTTGACGCCATCCGGCATGCAGTTGCGTTTGAACTGCTGCGTGAAGAAGCGACGATAAAAAGTCGTGATCGCCTGCCGGATCGTTTCTTTGGACACGTCGGGAAACGCCAGACAGCAAAGCGCGAAAATCTTTTTCGGCGATTCATGGAACCGAAGCATATGGTACAGGAAGAAATCATGCAAGTCGTAGCTGCCGAGCACTTCTTCCGTTTTCTGGGCAATCGTTCCATCCTGCTGGGGCGGGAGAAGTTCCGGGGACACCGGCGTGTCGCAAATATCAAGCAGCACGGTAGCCAGAGCGGTATCGCCTTCCTGCTGCGCCTGGATCGCGACGGATTCCACGATATAGCGCACAAGCGTTTTAGGAACCGAAGCGTTGATGGCGTACATGGACATATGGTCGCCGTTGTACGTGCACCAGCCAAGCGCCAGCTCCGACAAGTCGCCCGTTCCGATGACGATGGCGTTGTGTTTGTTCGCCAGATCCATCAACAGCATCGTCCGGTAGCGGGCTTGCGAGTTTTCATACGTGATGTCGCGCGTGTCCTCGTCGTGGCCGATATCCGCGAAGTGCTGGCGCACCCCGTCCACGATCGAAATTTCCCGGGCGCTCGCGCCTAAGATTTCCATAAGCTGGTCGGCGTTCGACTTCGTGCGCGCCGTCGTTCCAAATCCAGGCATTGTGATCGCGTGGATATGGCTTGGATCATAGCCGAGCATGTCGAACGCTTTGGCAACGACAAGCAAAGCCAAAGTCGAGTCCAGCCCGCCGCTGATGCCAAGCACCACGTCGGTACAGCCGATTTTTTTTAGCCGGGTCGCCAGCGCGCACGCCTGAATCGTTAAGATCTTGTGGCAGCGCGCGATGCGCTGGTCGATATCGGATGGCACGAAAGGATAAGCGTCGACGCGCCGCGTCAGCTCGATGGTTTCCGGAACGGAAGAAGAAAACTCGACGACGCGATAATCCGCCAAAGCCGGCTGTTCCAGGCTCGTTTTAAAGTGGAGCCGGTCGGTGCGTAAATGCTGCAAGTCGATTTCGCCATACAAAACGGGTTGCGGATCGTACAGCGTCGTCTGCGCCAAAATCGCGCCGTTTTCCGCGATAAGGTCGTGACCGCTGAACACAAGGTCCGAGCTGCTTTCATCCCGTCCCGCGCTGGCGTATACATACCCGCTGTACGTGGCGGCGGACTGGTGGCGGACAAGCTCGCGGCGATAGTCGTCTTTGGCGATGACTTCGTTGGACGCCGAGCAGTTGACAAGAAGGTTGGCGCCGGCTAGCGCGTGGTTCGAGCTCACCGGAATGGCGACCCACAAGTCTTCGCAAATTTCGATGCCGATGCACGCTTTGGAGGCGCGATCCAAAAAGAGGATTCGATCGCCCACAGGGACCGTTTGGTTTCCTAGCGTGATTTGACGCGTCTGGATTTCGCGCGCCGGCGTGAACCAGCGCGGCTCGTAATACTCGTTATACCCGGGAATGTGGGATTTGATGTAGACGCCGAGCACCTCTCCGTTAAAAAGGAACGCCGCGCCGTTGATGAGCTTCCCTTCGACAACGAGCGGGACGCCGACGACGCAAGCCATGTTGGCGGGCAGCTCTTTGGCCATGCGAAGCAGCTCGGCTTGCGAGGCTTCCAGCAAAGCTTCCTCGTAAAACAAGTCCTGGCAAGTGTAGCCGCTGACGGCCAGTTCGGGAAAGACGACCAGCTGGGTGTCGGCGTCCAGCCCGCGGGCGATTTCCAGCATGCCGTCGACGTTTTTTTTCGGGTTGCCAATGTGGACAGGCGGTGTCGCCGCGGCGACTTTGTAGTAGTTGAAACGTTTCATAGTGACTCCTTTATGAAAAGAAAGCCATCCGCTAGGATGGCTTGGATCTTAACCTTCTGATAATTCATGGAGACGATCGGCGTAAGCGGACTCATCCGACGTCTTCTTTTCGTTTTCGGTCGCGTACCGTTTGACAGCCGCGCTCGATTTCGGGATTGGCTGCAACGTACCGGCGCCGGCGACACAGCCGCCCGGGCAAGCCATTCCTTCGAGCAGATACCCGTTCAAACGGCCGGCTTTCGCCATCATGAGCATCGTCTTGCAGTTTTTCAAGCCTTCGGCGGCCTGCACTTTCACCTGCATTTCCGGATGTTCCTTCTCGATGACGTTTTTCACGGCTTTCGCCACGCCGCCGCTGACAGCGAATCCGCGACCGTCGTTGGTTCCGGCCAGCAATGGTTCCTCCGCGACGATTTGTTCCAAATTGATGCCTTTCGCTTCGAACATGCCCATGACTTCTTCGAACGTGAGCACAAAGTCGACATCCGAGCGCACGGATTTGCGGCTGGCTTCCAGTTTTTTCGCCGCGCAAGGCCCGATGAAGACAACCTTGGCGTTTGGATGGTCTTTTTTGATCATGCGCGCCGTCAAAACCATTGGCGTCAGCGCCATGGAAATGTAAGGGGCGAACTGCGGGAATTCCTTTTTCGCCATCACGGACCATGCCGGGCAGCAGCTCGTTGCCATGAACGGCTGTTTTTCAGGCACCTTGTCCAGGAAGTCCGCGGCTTCCTCGATCGTGCACAAGTCGGCGCCGATCGCCACTTCCACCACGTCCGCAAAACCAAGGGACATCAAAGCGGCTTTGACTTTGTCCGGCGTGACGCTTGGACCAAACTGGCCGACAAACGCCGGCGCGATGGCCGCGATGACCTCGTCGCCCTCCTTGATGGAGTAAATGGTCTGGAAGATTTGTCCTTTGTCCACGATGGCGCCAAACGGGCAGTTCACCAGACACATACCGCAGCTGACGCATTTGTCGTAGTTGATCACGGCCTTGCCGTCCTCGTCGCTGCCGATTGCGTTCATGCCGCAGCTTGCCGCGCAAGGACGCTCGATTTTCACGATCGCCGAGTAAGGGCACGCGTCCATGCAGCGTCCGCACTTGATGCATTTGTCCTGGTCGATCAGCGAGCGGCCGTTCACGATGTGGATCGCGTCTTTTGGACACACTTCCGTACATTGATGGGAAAGGCATCCCTGGCAGCCGTTGGTCACGAAGACCTTTTTTTCCGGACACGCGTTGCACGCGAACTTGATTATATTGATCAAAGGATCATCATAATATTTCGTGGCAATGACACTTTCCTCGATGCCGTCGCTCAGCGCGCCGTATTCGGCCATTTCACGAAGCGGAAGCCCCATTCCAAGACGAAGACGCTCGCCAATGATCGCACGTTCCAGGAAGATGCTGTTGCGATATTTCGCCTTTGTTCCCGGCAGGATCTCATAAGGGATCTCTTCGATCCGTTTTGCGTAGTCGATGTCGTCGGCGTAAGCCATCCGGGCGATTTCCGAAAAGACTTTCCGGCGAATATCGGTCACTGAATTATAGATTCCTCTCATAATTTCTCCTTCTATTCATTTGCTTTACTTATTATATCGGAAAACGGCCGGACAAGAAACCAAAATTCGTGAAAAAATGCACAACTTCAGGCAGAAGGAAAAGGACGTGGTACAATACAGACGATATAGATGAGGAACCAAGCAATGAAAGAAATACGGATTCATGAAAACGACGCCAACCAGCGGCTCGACAAGTTTCTGGAGAAGACGTTTCCCGAACTGAAAAAGGGCATGATGTACAAAGCCATTCGAAACAAGAAAATCAAGGTCAACCGCAAACGCGCGGATTTCGCGCAAATCTTGCAGCCCGACGACGTGATTTTGCTTTTTTTGCCCGACGACGTGCTGGTGCAAAAAGAAAAAAAAGTGCTCTTCAATTCCAATCTCGATGTCGTCTACGAGGACGACAACATCGTGGTCGCCGACAAGCCCGCGGGCCTGCTTTCCCAAAGCGCCAAAGAAGGGCAGGACTGCCTCGTGGAGCGTTTGCGGGCTTACTTGCATCGAAAAGGCGAGTACGATCCAAAGCGCGAAAACCATTTCGCCCCCTGCATTTGCAACCGGCTTGACCGCAACACATCCGGCCTTGTGATTGGCGCCAAAAACGCGTACGCGGCGCGGGAGATCAACGCGGCCATTCAACAGCATTTGGTTCACAAGTTTTACCACGCCAAAGTCGAAGGCCATTTGCGCGACGACATGGACGTGACGCTGTATTTGAAAAAAATCGACACCATCGCGAAAGTAAGCGCTCAGCCGCGGGAAGGGTATGTGAAAGCGCAAATGCGCGTCCATCCGTTTCGCTTCGAGAAAGACGCGACGTGGATCAAAGTGGAGCTTGTGACTGGACGGTTTCATCAAATTCGCGCCTGCATGGCGTTTTTAGGCTTTCCGCTCGTTGGCGACCGCAAATACGGAAGCCACCGCCTAGAGGACATGCAGCTGGACGCGTATCGCATCGTAATCGACCCGATTGAAATGGAAATGGAGCAAAATGAGTTTAAAAAGTGACAATGCAGGTCACTTTTTTTTGCGTTTTGTCGTATATAAAGGTATGGAGAATTTTTTTTGGAAGAGCCTCTGGCTCGTTTACTGGCTTTGGATTGGCCGAATCGACTACAAAACCTACACCATTCCGAAGCGCTGGATCCTTCTTTCGGTTCCATTGGTCTGGGCGCAGTTTCAGGCTATCGAGCCGCTTTCTTTTACTTATCCGCTAACCGCCCTTGCTTTGTGGGCGATCCGAACGCAATGGATCGGTTACGCGGACGTCGTGTATTTGTTTGAACTGGCGGCGCTGCTGGAGCCCGCGGCGATGAACCAGTGCCTGCTGATTGCCGTTTTGGCCGGCTTTGTTTTGGCGAAAGTCCGTCAATGCCCGCTCGTTCCGTTTGTGTCGTGCCTGGCGCTTGGCGTCGTAGTGTCCACCCTGCTTTGAGACAAGGGGTATGGTATACTGGGCGTATGACTTCAAAACAACAAAATCAATCGAAGGTCCACGGACTCGTCCTTGGTGGAGGCGGGGCCCGCGGATGCTATGAGGTGGGAGCCTGGCAGGCGTTTCAAGACTGCGGGATCTCGTTTCAATGTGTGAGCGGTACAAGCATCGGCGCGATTGTCGGCGCCTTATACACCCAGCAAACCATCGAACCGCTCATTCGATTCGTTCACGAATTGCAGCCTAGCCATATTGTGGCCGACATGCCGGCGATTCCGGAAAATTTTGAAGAAATCGTCGCCAACCGGGACCAGCTGTTCGCTTTTCTTCGCGGCTATATGAAGGAGGGAACCGATATTTCACCGCTGCGGGACAGCTTGAGCCGCATGTTCGACTACGACCGGTTTATGGCTTCGCCAATCGACTTCGCGTGCATGACTTTCAATGTGACGACGATGAAAGGGGAGGCGTTTTATAAAAAAGACATGACAAAGGACGACGCGGTCGACATCATTTTGGCTTCGGCCTCGTGCTTTCCCGCTTTTCCGATGGCGAAGATCCACGACGACTTGTATATCGACGGCGGCTTTGAAAATAACCTTCCCATCCAGCTTTGTCAGACGATGGGGGCCGATGACTTTGTCGTCATCGACGTGCATGGTCCGGGACGGGTTCGCCGTATCGACGACGATTCCCGTTTGATCAAGCGGATCCAGCCGCTGCTGCCCATTGGCAACTTCCTCGATTTCAGCCAGGCGCAAGCCGTTCGCTCTTTGCGCATCGGTTACTTGGAAACGATGAAGTACTATGATCGTTTTTGCGGCTATTTGTTTACGTTTGATCGAAACAGCTGGCCAAAAATTTATATGTGCGAAAAGTATTTGGACCTCGTACTGCATGGGCGGATCGAGGTTTCGTTTGAATTGACGGAAAAGGCGTACATGCGCATTCTTGGATACAAGCCCGCGCCCCTCGCCAACCGCTACGCCGAGGCGTACCGCTATGGCCGCCTTATTGAATGCCTGGCGTTCGAAGTCGGCATGGATCCGGTCCGGCTTTATGATTTCAACCACTTTTTGCGCGATTTGGACGAGCGGCTCGCCAGCCTGCCCGAACCGGCGGCTTTGGAAAATCCAAAGGCGCTTCACGAGTTTTTGCACAATCGAAAAAAAGAAGAAGTGCTACACTTCTTCCATATGGTTCTCGTTCAAAACAAAGGGCGTCTTCCGCTTGTTTACGAACCGCTAAAAACCGTTTTCGAGATCCAGTACGTCTTGGCCCAGGTGTGGTACGCCTTGCATATGTACTTGAGCAAAGCGCGCTAAAGACGGATCCAGACCGACTTCGATGTCGGTCTTTTGCTTGTTTTGGGCGGAAACAAACCCGAGATGAAAGCATTGCAGCAGCAGGACGCCATGTTTTTTGTTCGGATTGTACAACGGATCGTTGACGATTGGAAAGCCGCTTTGTGCCGCGTGCAGGCGGATTTGATGCTTGCGTCCGTGCACGATGCGCGCTTTCAGCAACGCGAATCCGCCATCGGCGCGCAAGGTTTGAAAAATCGTGGTCGCCTCCTTGCCGCCTGGACGGGCGATCATTTTGCGCGCGTCGTGGCGGTCGCGGGCGATTGCCAGCTCGACGATTTGCTGGTTTTGTTTTGGGCGCCCCTGCGTGATCAAATAATATTCTTTTTGGATGGTTTGGTCGCGAAACTGCGCGTCGTAAAAGCTTTGTAAAAACGGGATTTTACAAAAGAGCACCAGGCCGCACGTTTCGACATCGAGCCGATGGCACGCCTTGGCCCGAAAAGGAAAGCCCTGGCGGGCCAAATAGGCGTTGACGCCATCTTCCAGCGTGCAGGCGCCGCTGCCATCGTCATGCACGAGCGATCCGGCCGGTTTGTACGCGACAAGGCAGGTGTCGTCTTCATACACGATGCGCGCTTCCTGCTCGTGCCAGACTGGCGAATCGAAGCGTTTGAGCGTGACGGAAAAAGGACGGTTCGGGTGAATCGAGGAAGGAAGAACGATGTTTTTTTGCGCCGCCTTCGAGATTTTAAAGGTGTCCAGCCACGTGGCGATCGTCATGCTTTGATCGGGGCGGACGAGGACGCGGCCATCAGGTTGTACGTGAAATGTTGTCATGTGAACACGATAGCGCAAAAACCGAAAAACCGCAACGCAAGTTCATCGAATGGACATTTTGATCTTTTTTTTCTATAATGGAAATGGTTTAAAAAGAAATCAGAGCGAACGATCGCTCCAGGAGGATATACAATGAAATTATTTAAAGGAAAAAACGGCGAGCTTGTCGAAGTGCTTGGCGCGCCAGAAGAAGTGACATTGACGATCAACGAAGAGCCAATGGTTGAATTGAAAGCCGGATCGACGGACGCAGCGCAGGAAAAACACGTGCCGGCGGTAAAAAAAGAAGGCGACGAGCTGTTTGTTCAAGTTGGTGAAATCGAGCATCCAATGCTTCCAGAGCACTTCATTACGAACATCTGGGTTGAATATCCGGATGGATCCGTTGAACGCAAATCGCTGATCCCGGGAGAAAAACCGGTGGCGGTATTCGACGTCAAAGACAAAAACGGAAAAGTGACTGTGTACGAGTACTGCAATTTGCACGGACTTTGGAAAAAAGAACTCGAACTGTAGTATGATAAAAGCCGGAATGATCCGGCTTTTTTTGTGGAGGTAGGTATGGAAAGTGTATGGGGTAAATTAAAAAAAATCTTGCAAAATTACGAAGAGCTTGTCGTCCTCTCGCTGCTTGGCATCGGAATCGGGCTGCTTGTGTCCGTGTTTGAGGTGCTGTTTGGCTACGGTTTGAAAGCGATGATCGACATTCATGAAAGCGTCGGCAGCAAGCTTTTGCTCGGGCTGCCGCTCGCCGGGCTGTTGATCGTCTACTTGTTTCAAAAATGGGGAAAGAACGCGATCAAAGGGATGAATCTTGTTTTTGAAGTGTCGCAAGGCATCAGCCGGCACATTCCAAAACGGCTGATCTCGCTCATGGCGGCCGGAACGTGGATTTCCAATTTGTTTGGCGCCAGCGTCGGCCGGGAAGGCGTCGCGATGCAAATCGGCGCGACCGTCTCCCACGTGATTGGAGAGCGCTTTAAAAAATACGAGAACGCCAAGACGATTTTTTTAGTTTGCGGCATGGCCGCGGGATTTTCCGGCTTGTTCGGAACGCCGTTTACCGCGATTTTTTTCGCGATGGAAGTGCTGGTCGCCGGCGTGCTGAAATTTCGGGCGATGGCTCCGACGCTGACGGCTTCGTTTAGCGCCGCGTGGCTTTCCAGCCAGTTCGGGTTGTACAAAAGCAGCTATGATCTTGTCGTCTATGCGTACAAGCTGGATTGGAAAGTCATGATTCCGCTCGTGGTTTTAGGCATTGTTTTTGGCATCGTGGGCGGGGCGTTCGCCTGGGGGCTCGGAAAGATAAAAGCCCGAATCGCGGCCTGGATCCCCGATCCTTACACGCGCGTCTTTTTGGGGGCGATCGTGGCGGCGGCGCTGTTGTTTGTGCTGCATAATGGCCGCTACAGCATGCTGGGCGAAAATTTGATCGCGGCCAGCTTTCAATACGGAACCGTGTACTGGTACGACTGGATTTGTAAATTCGCGATGACGATTTTGTGCCTTTCCGTTGGTTTTATGGGCGGGGAGGTGACGCCGTTGTTCGCGATCGGGGCGACGCTGGGCTTTTGCTTGTCGGGCGTTTTCGGCATTCCGCCAACGATGTGCGCGGCCCTTGGCTACGCGGCGGTGTTTGGCGCGGGCACGAACACGTACCTGGCGCCAATTATGATCGGGATGGAAGTGTTTGGGTTTCAGTATTTTCCGCTTTTTTTCATCGTTTGCTCGGTGGCGTATTTAGTGAACCGGAACAAGTCGATTTACGCTTTGCAGCAAAGAGAGGGTTGACCTGAAGTCCACTCGAACGGATACAATAAAAAAATGAAAAGAAAGCGGGGAAGAGTTGAATGAAAAAGAAAAAGAGGAAATGGATTGCCGGGCTTCTGGCTTTCGGATTGCTGGCGGGCTGCCAAAAACCGGTTCAAAAACAAGCCGACACCCTTGTTTACGCGTCGCAGGACTATACGCGCATTGACCCGATCGTCGACGAGCACGGCGAAATCAATTTGCTGTTGTTCGACGGTCTGACGGCCCACGACGAGAACAACGATGTCGTGCCCGCCCTGGCGACAAGCTGGACGTACGACGAGGCCGCGCAAACATGGACGTTTCATTTGCGAAACGACGTGACGTGGCACGATGGCGAGCCATTTTCGGCCGAAGACGTAAAGTTCACGATCGAAGCCATCATGGATCCGGACAACGAATCGGAAAACGCGGCCAACTTTATGGATGTCGAATCCATTGAGACGCCCGACGGGCAAACCGTGATTTTCAAGCTGGCGGAGCCAAACGTGGCGTTTATCGACTATATGTCGATCCCGATTTTGCCAAAGCACTGCCTGGAAGGGGAAGACATGCAGACGTCGGACTTTTTCCGCCATCCCGTCGGAACGGGCCTTACGCCTTGGAAGCGTGGGAAACCGGCCAGGCGATCACGATGCGCGCCAACGACGCGTATTTTGCCGGGGAGCCAAACATAAAAAACGTCGTGTTCAAGATCGTTCCCGACAGCAACGCCCGGGCCTTGCAGCTGCGAGGCGGAGAAGTGGATCTGGCCCAGCTGGCGCCCAAGGATGCCCAAGGTTTTAAAGACATGGAAGGCTTCGACGTCTACGATATGAAAACCGCCGACTACCGCGGCATATTGTACAACTTCAACAACCCGTACTGGCACCAAAACAAAGATATCATCCCGGCCATCAGCTACGCCATCGACCGCGACGCCATCGTGCAAAGCGTGTTGCTCGGGCAAGGAGAGGCGGCCTACTCCCCGATTCAGAAAAACGAGTACAACGACGAAGGCATGGAACGCTTTGACTACGATCCGCAAAAAAAGCGAGGCGCTTTTGCAGGCGGCCGGATGCGTCAAAAACGAGGACGGTTTTTATGAGCGGGATGGAGAAATCATCGGTTTCACGCTTGTGGCGCCCGCCGACGATTCAGTCCGGCAGGACATTGCCCGGATCGTCGCCCAGCAGCTCAACGATGTCGGTATCGACTGTTCGATTGACGTGCCCGCGCAAGTCGACTGGAGCAAGCAGATGGCGTACGTTATCGGCTGGGGATCGCCGTTTGACGCGGACGACCACACGTTCAAGGTGTTCGGCAGCGGGCAGGCGGCTCGAAGCAGCGCCGATCCCGCGGCGCGCAAGGTAGCGTATGCCAGCTTTTTGCAGGCGCTGACACAAGATCCGGCGTTTACGTTCATTTGCTACGTGGATGCCGACTACGTCGCCGACAGCCGGGTGCGCGGCATCGTTCCAGAGCAGGTGCTTGGCCATCATGGCGTGGGCATCTTCCAAAACATCGAGCAATGGACGATCAGTTAAGGGGACACGTTTCCCCTTTTCGTTTGAAAGGAGAGAGGAATGAAGAAAATCATCGAGGTTGAAAATCTGGATGTGCGGTTTTTTACAGCCGCAAGGCGAGCTGCGGGCGCTTCGTGGCGTCGATTTGACGATCCAGGCCGGCGAGATTTTGTGCGTTGTCGGGGAAAGCGGCTGCGGAAAAAGCGTCCTGTGCAAAACGATAGCCGGCTTGCTGTGCAAGGAAGGCGTCATTCACAGCGGCGCGATCTGCTATGAAGGGGTCGATTTGCTGGCGTGTTCGAAACAGGAAAGCCGAACCATCCGGAAAAAAGCGTTTGCCGTCGTGCTCCAAAATCCGCAAACCGCGCTCGATCCCGTCATGAAAGTCGGCCGGCAGATGGACGAGGTGCTCAAGCTGCATCGGCCCGAACTCTCAAAACCGGCCCGCCGGTTGCGGCTGCTCGACGCGTTGAAGCAAGTCGGCATCCACGATCCGGCGCGGGTGCTGTCGCAGTATCCCCACGCGCTTTCCGGCGGGATGAAGCAGCGTGTCGTCATCGCGACGGCGCTGCTCAAGGAACCATCCGTTTTGCTGGCGGACGAGCCGACGACCGCGCTTGATCCGACCGTCGCGGGTCGGATCCTCGACTTGTTCGCCGATGTGCATAAGAGAAACCACATGACGATCGTTTTGGTGCTCCACGATTTGGCGGCCGCGTACCACTTCGCCAGCCGGGTCGCGATCATGTACGCTGGAAAAATCGTCGAAATCGGGACAAAGGAAGACGTCTTTGCCCATCCGCTGCACCCGTACACGAAAGCGCTGCTGGACGCGTTGCCTTCGCGAAACCTCGGAAAGCCGCGGCTGCCCGATCTTTCCGGCTTCGCGTTTTCCGAGGAGGCGATGCGGCCGTTTTCCTCGACGCATTGGGCCGCGGTGCCAAAAGGAGCATCCGATGCGCGATGAACAGGCGCTGCGCCTCGAACACGTCTCGAAGGCGTATGGCAGCGTGCAGGCGCTGGACGACGTTTGTTTGACGATTCATCAAGGCGAAGTGTACGGCTTGATTGGCGAGAGCGGCTGCGGCAAGACGACGCTGGCGCGCTGCGTCATGCAGCTGGAAACGTGGGACGAGGGCTCGATTTGGATCGACGGCCAGCCGTGTTCGAAAAAGCCAAACCGGACCAGACGAAGGGAACTCGCGAAAAAAAGAGCCATTGTCTTTCAGGAAGGGGCGGCGAGCCTCGATCGAAAAAGCCGGGTGCGCGAAGTGCTGCAGGAGCCGTTTCGCATCACGGGGCGGCCGGTCGACGAGGCGCGGTTGAAAGCGCTGCTGGCGCGCTGCCGGCTCGACATCTCGCTGATGGAGCGTTCATGCGCCACGCTTTCGGGCGGCCAGCTGCAGCGGCTGGCCATCGCCAGAGCGCTCGCTTTGGAGCCGGACTTGCTCGTGGCCGACGAGCCGATTGCCTCGCTTGACGTGTCGCTACAAGCGCAAATCGTCAATGTGTTTAAAGACTTGCAGGAAACGGAGGGCTTCGCGCTACTTTTGATTGGACACGACCTGGATATGATCCGTTTCGTGGCGGATCGCGTCGGGGTGATGTATGGCGGGCGTATCGTCGAGCAGGCGCGCACGGAAGACTTGTTTGGCGATCCGCGCCATCCGCACACGAAAGCGCTCATCGCCGCGGCGCTCCACGTGGACGAGGCGCGGCGGGATGACTTTTTATTTGAACAGCCCATTGAAAAAGATGGCGCGTACGAAGAAGTCAGCTTGGAGCATGTGGTATGGAAAGGAAAGAGGTCATGAAACGAATCGGAAAGAAAATCAGCGTGTTTCTCGTTTCGCTGTTCGTGCTGTCGTTTGTCACGTTCGCAATCGCGCGCCTGGCCCCTGGCGATCCGCTTGTGTCGTATTATGGCGAACGCGTGGAAAAGATGAGCGAGACGCAAAAGGCGGCAGCTAGAAAACGGCTGGGTGTTGACGAGCCGCTTCTCGTTCAGTACGGACGTTGGCTCGAACGCGCCGTCCATGGTGATTTCGGCCTTTCGTTTCAATATAAGCAGCCTGCCGGCGACGTGCTGGCGGCCCGTATTGGCAATACGCTTTTGCTTGGCGGGGCGGCGTACATCGTGCTGTTTCTGGCTAGTTTGCTCATCGGGGTCGGCTGCGCGCTGCACGAAGGAACGTGGCTGGACCGCGTGCTTGTGAAGGCGGGCACCGTATCCGCGTGCGTGCCGGAATTTTGGCTGTGTCTTTTGCTTATTTTCGTGTTTTCGGTCACGCTGGGATGGCTTCCGGCGTCGGGGGCGTACACGATTGGCCGCCAGAGCGACGTGCTGGACCGGCTCGCCCATCTCGTGCTGCCGCTGGCTGTCCTTGTTATTTCGCACGTGTGGTATTACGCCGCGCTCGTGCGAAACCGCCTGCTCGAGGAGCTTGGTAAAGACTATGTACTGCTAGGGCAAGCGAACGGCTTGTCGCTTGGGCGGATCGTGTGGCGTCATGGCGTGCCCAACGTGCTGCCAAGCTACTTGTCGTTGATGGCGATCGCGCTGCCGCATATTTTAGGGGGCACATACGTGGTGGAAATGGTGTTTTCGTATCCGGGTCTTGGCGCGCTGGCGTACGAGAGCGCGCGTTACCACGACTACAACGTGCTCATGCTCACGGTGCTGCTGAGCGGGACGGTCGTTTTGATGGCCAACGGGCTCGTCAACGCGCTGGCCCATCGTCTGGATCCAACGCAGGACGATACGCAAATCCTTCGTGAAAGCGAGGGCGAATGGCTATGAGGAAAAGGAAAAAGCGGTTTCCAGTCGTCGCGTTTGCCGGGCTTGGTCTCGTCGTTTTTGGTTGTTCGCTGGCGTCGGCGCAACCCCCGCGCATGGAGCTGGGACAGGCGAATATCGCCCCGGGTGTCTTGCACTGGTTTGGTACCGACCATTTGGGCCGGGACTTGTTCGCGATGATTTGGAGCGGCGGACGGGTGTCGCTGGCCATCGGCTTTTTGGGCGCGCTGGTGAGCGGGATCGTCGGGATCGTGGTCGGAACGACGTGCGCCTTTTCGAGTTCGAAGGTGGATGCCCTGCTTTGCAAGGGGATGGAAATCGTGCTAAGCGTGCCTTCGCTGCTGCTTGTGGTGCTCATTCAGTCGCTGGGAGGAGAAGGCTCGGTGTGGTCGCTCGCGCTGGTGATTGGTTTGACGAGCTGGATCCCGCTGGCGCTTGTCGTGCGCGCGGAAGTGCAAACGCTGCGGCGCGAGCCGTTTGTACAGGCGGCGTGGGCGATGGGTGCCGGTCCGTTTTATTTGCTGCGAAAACACTTGTTTCCCAACTTTTTTCCGTCGATCGCCTATATGCTGGTCATGAGCGTGCGCGACGCGATCGTGTTTGAGTCGACGTTGAGCTTCATGGGGCTTGGCATCGGATTCGAGCGCGTTTCGTGGGGAAGTTTGCTGTCGATGGCCGACCAGGCGTTTCTGGCGGGCACGTGGTGGATGATCGTTGTTCCCGGCGTGTTTCTTGTGCTCGTCATGACGTGTTTGAGCGATTTGGGCGAATTTATGCGGCGGCGCTGGAATGTATAACGCGCTATGGACTTTTTGACGGCTGGAAGTGTATAATAGGCTCAATCAAAAAGGAGAAATTTATGCTGAAATGTGAGCATTTAGTGAAAGACTATGTCACGGGGGACGGACTTGTCCACGCGATTCGCGATTTGACGATTACGTTTCGTGACAACGAGTTTGTTTCCATATTGGGGCCTTCCGGGTGCGGGAAAACGACGCTTTTGAACATCATTGGCGGGTTGGACAACTACAACGCGGGCAACTTGATCATCAACGGCCGCTCGACAAAAGACTACACGGATAAAGACTGGGACACGTACCGGAATCATCGAATCGGCTTTGTGTTTCAATCGTACAATTTGATCATGCATCAAAGCGTTCTTTCCAACGTCGAACTGGCGCTGACTTTGACCGGCGTCGAAAAAGAGGAACGCCGGCGGCGGGCCGTCGCGGCGCTGGAGAAAGTCGGTTTGCGCGACCAGCTCAACAAAAAGCCGACGCAAATGTCGGGTGGACAAATGCAGCGGGTCGCGATTGCCAGAGCGCTTGTCAACGATCCGGATATTTTGCTGGCGGACGAGCCGACGGGAGCGCTGGATTCAAAGACTTCGGTGCAAATCATGGATTTGCTTCAGGAAATCGCCAAGGACCGCCTTGTCGTGATGGTGACGCACAATCCCGAACTGGCGCATGTGTACTCGACACGGATCGTCGAGCTCAAAGACGGGCAGATCGTGAGCGATTCGAAGCCGGTCGACGAGAAAGAGAATTTGGAGGAAGCGGGCAAAGAAGCGCTCAAAAAGCCTTCGATGTCGTTTTGGACGGCTTTGTCGCTTTCGCTCAACAATTTGATGACGAAAAAGGGCAGAACGTTTTTAACGGCGTTCGCAGGCAGCATTGGCATCATTGGCATCGGGCTGATCATGTCGCTGTCCAATGGCGTGCAGTCGTATATCACATCGGTCGAAAACGACACGATGACGTCGTATCCGATTACGATCGAGGACAATACGATGGACATGTCGGTGCTGATGGGCGCGATGATGGATATGGGCGACGAGCGGACCGGCCACGACGATGACCGGATTTACACGAAAAACTTCGCGAACAAGATTTTGTCGTCCATCGCCCAGACCGAGTCGAACAACTTAACCGAATTCAAGACGTTTTTGCAGTCCAAAGACGGCGAGGCGTTCCGGTCGCTGGCCAAAGCGATCGAATACGACTACGATTTGACGATCCACGCCTACAACCCAAACGCGAAAACGGAAAAGGGACTTGTGCAAGTGGCGCCCAACGGCTTGATGGAAGCCATCGGGATGTCGGACATGATGTCGCTGCGCGAGCAGTTTTTGTCGAGTTCGATGAACGCGGGAAACGAGGTGTGGAACCGGCTGCCAGACAGCCAGGCTTTGCGCGACGACGAGTATGAACTAGTGGATGGACACTGGCCGGAAAACTATGACGAAGTGGTGATCGAGGTGGATGAAAACAACGAGATCAGCGACTATACGATGTATTCGCTCGGTTTGATGGACCAGGATGAACTGGTGGACAACTACAACGATTTGCAAGCGGGAAAAATCGACGAAATCGAGCCGGGCGAAAGTGTGGTGTATACGAAAGACGAATTGCTGGACACGACGTTCAAGCTCGTACTCAATTCTGCGTTTTACGAAAAACAGGGAAATCTCTGGATCGACAAAAGCGAGGACGAGGCGTTTGTCGACCAGCTCGTTCGCGATGGATTGGACGTCAAAATCGTCGGAATCATCCGGCCGGCGCAGTCGACGGTTTCGCACACGAGCATGGGCGGCGTGTACTATCCGCAGGCGATGCAGGATTATATCATTGAAAAGACGAACGAAAGCGACATTGTCCGGGAACAAAAAGAAAACAAGGAAATCAATGTGTTTACCGGCCGCGCCTTTTCGGACGAGGCGTTCGATCCCAACGCGCTCAGCGATGCCGAAAAAATGCAGCTGGCGCAGCTCGATCAAAAGCAGCTGATGGAGTATATGAACACGATGAGCGAAAACGCCAACGCGACGTATGCGTCCAACATGATCAAGCTGGGGGCCGTCGACCGCGACACGCCAAGCTCGATTTCGATTTACGCGTCCTCGTTTGACGACAAGGAGGCGCTGGGCGATTTGATTACGGCGTACAACGAAGAGCAGGAAGCGCTCGGCCACGAGGAAAACGTCATTTCGTACAACGATATGATTGGCGTCATGCTTTCGGGGGTCAGCGACGTCATCAACATGATTTCGTATGTGCTGATTGGATTCGTGTCGGTTTCGCTCATCGTTTCCAGCATCATGATTGGGATCATCACGTACATTTCGGTGCTGGAGCGCAAAAAGGAAATCGGGATTTTGCGGGCGATGGGCGCTTCGAAGCGCGACGTGCGCCGGGTGTTCAACGCGGAAACATTCATTGTCGGCTTGATCGCGGGTCTGATTGGCGTGGGCATCACCGTCTTGCTCAACTTGCCGATTTCCATGATCGTGCAGCACTATACGGATGTGGCGAACATCGCCGTGCTGCCATGGCAGGGTGGCGCGATTTTAGTGGCGATCAATTTGGTGCTGACGATGCTTGCGGGCTTGATTCCGGCCAGCATGGCTTCGAAAAAAGATCCGGTGGAAGCTTTACGAAGCGAATAATCGAAACGAAGGTGTATGAACGCCTTCGTTTTCTTTTCGGCAGGGTATAATGGAACTATGATGGAAATGTGGATTTTAATGGCGGCTGTGCTCATTTTTTGTGCGGTCGTCGTAGAAAAAAATGACTTCGAAAGTGAAGCTGCCTATGCTGCTGGGGTTTATCGTCCTCGGGCTTTTTCTAGGCAACGGGTCTTTCTCGACGTTGCGTTACGACGATTATTCGCTAACGGAAACGATTTGCTCTTGCGCGCTGATCATCGTGATGTTTTACGGCGGGTTTGGAACCAACTGGAAGGAAGCGAAATCAACCGCTGTTTCGGCCGGCTTGCTGGCGAGTTTCGGCGTGGCGATCAGCGCGTTTGCGACCGCGGCGTTTTGCGTTTTCGTTTTGGGGTTCGCCCCATTGACCGGGTTGCTCGTGGGCGCCTTGGTTTCCTCGACCGACGCGGCAAGCGTGTTTAGCATATTGCGCTCGCAAAACCTTTCGTTAAAGTATCATACTGACTCCTTGCTGGAGGTGGAATCGGGGTCCAACGATCCGATGTCCTATATGCTCGTTCTCATCGTTTTGACGATGATGAAGGGCGGCATGTCGGCTTCGAGCGTGGTGGCGATGCTTGTCGTTCAAATCGTTGTCGGCTTTTTGACGGGATGGATCGTGTTTTTTCTCGGGCGTTTGTTTTTGCGGCGAGTCGATTTGGAGATCGCCGGCTTTTTGACGATTTTCATTTTCGCTTGCGCTTTGGCTTCGTACGGACTGGCTTCCGTTTTGGGTGGCAATGGCTATTTGGCGGTGTATGTGACCGGCATTTTGATGGGCAACGCGAAAATCGGTCAAAAAAAGGAGCTGGTGCATTTCTTCGACGGCTTGAGCGCGTTGATGCAAATCGTCTTGTTTTTCATTCTCGGCCTGCTCGCGCGGCCGGCGCTGATTTTCAAAATGCTGCCGGTTTCCTTTTTGGTTTTTCTCGCGCTTTCCGTTTTGTCCCGGCCTTTGGCGGTGTTTTTGATTTTAGGACTGAAAAAGGCGCCGTGGCGGCAAAGCGCTTTGGTGAGTTTCGCCGGTTTGCGCGGGGCGGCTTCGATTGTGTTCGCGATTATGGCGATGGTGGATCAAGCCGAATTCGGCCTGGATGTTTTTCATCTAGTGTTTGGCGTCGTTTTGTTTTCGATTGTGATTCAGGGATCGCTGCTGCCCTGGGCGGCCAGAAAGCTGGATATGGTGGATCAAAGCCACAGCGTGTTTAAGACATTTAACGATTACAGCGAGGAGGGCGATCTTTGTTTTTGCGAAGTGAAGCTGGACAAGACGTCGCGTTTCGCGAATCGGACGATCGCAAAGCTCGGTTTGCCGCCGGGACTGGCTGTGGCGCTCGTGCTTCGAAATGGAAAACGCCACGTACCGGACGGGGATTTCGTTTTGCGTCCTTTGGATACGTTGATTGTGACGGGAACGAAATTCGATTCGGCTGGAAAGCTGCTGGATCAGGAGCGAATCGACGAGGGGGACGAGCGGATCGGACAGCCGTTGTCCTCTCTTGAAGGGGATGTTCAGCGCCTGGTGTGCATTCAGAGGGGCGCCTCGTATATCGTGCCGGATGGTTCGACGGTTTTGTGTGGAAACGATCTTTTGATTTTTGTAAAGTCCTGAGAAAACAGGGCTTTTTTTCTGTTGATTTGTGATGTTTTTCACGAAAAATGAAAGCGCATTTATCAAAAATATTTGTTGCAAATGTATGCAAATATTTGGTACATTTAAACCGTTCGATTTTTTTTGTTGAAAAAAGAAGTTTCTTGTCCTAGGAAAAGCATTACAACTGGAAAATACTTGTAGATTTTGTTTTGTAAACGATTACAAATTGAACCAAAAAGCATTTTTAATTCATTTGAAAAGTGCTATAATTTTTTTAAGCTTAATAGTATATAGGAGGATACATATGGAACAAAATAATATGCTCGCGATGATACTTGCGGGTGGGCGTGGTACGCGTCTGTATGAGCTGACAAAAAAGACCGCAAAACCAGCCGTTTACTTTGGTGGGAAGTATCGTATTATTGATTTTCCAATTAGCAACTGCGCGAATTCGAATATCAATGTTGTCGGTGTTTTGACGCAATACGAGCCGGTTGAGTTGAACGCATACGCGGGCGCCGGACAGCGCTGGGGTCTGGATACGCGAGGAAGCGGCGTGTACGTCTTGCCGCCAAGTGAGAAAGATGGAACGAAATTCGATGTGTACCGCGGAACCGCGGATGCTATCACGCAAAACATCGAATTCATTGATACGTTCGACCCGGATTATGTGCTGGTTCTTTCGGGCGACCATATCTATAAGATGGATTATGACAAAATGCTGGCGGACCATAAGGCCAACAGCGCGGACGCGACGATCGCCGTTCTTCCGGTTTCCTGGAAAGAGGCGAGCCGTTTTGGAATCATGAATGTGGATGATGAGAGCCGCATCATTGAATTTGAAGAAAAACCGGCGGAGCCAAAAAGCAATTTGGCCAGCATGGGAATTTATATTTTCAACTGGAAGCTGCTGCGCAAGGAGCTGATCGAGGACGCAAAACGGGAAGGAAGCAGCCATGACTTTGGCCACGACATCATTCCTTCGATGCTGAATCAGGACAAGCGTCTGTACGCCTACCGCTTCGAGGGGTACTGGAAAGACGTTGGAACGATCGACTCGCTTTGGGAAGCCAACATGGATTTGCTGAACAAAAACAACGAACTCGATTTGGACGATCCAAACTGGAAGATCTACACAGCGGACATCCCGACGATGCCGCACTATGTAGGTCCGAATGGAAAAGTGGAACACTGCTATATCAACCAAGGCGCCATCATTCGAGGAAACGCCAAGGATTCCGTTCTTTTCAACAATGTGACGATTGAAGAGGGCGCGGATGTCCGCGAGTCGGTCCTCATGCCGGGCGTTCATGTCGGAGCGGGTGCGAAAGTGTACCGCGCCATCGTCGCCGAAGGAGTAAAAGTCGATCCTGAAGCTACCGTGGGTTCTTTGGACAGCAAGGAAATCGCTCTGGTCGCAAAGCGTGTGCGGAAAGGTGAATAGGGGTGAACGAATATGTTTAACGCGTTAGGAATCATTGCTTATAACAATACAAATGTTTATGTGGAAGGTTTGGAAAAATACAGACCGATCGCGGCGTTCAACTTTATTGGACGCTATCGTCTGGTGGACTTTCCGATTTCGAACATGACCAATTCCGGTATGTTCGATATTGATGTGTATGTCAACGGGAACCCGAAAGTTCTTTTTGAGCACATTGGATCGGGACGCCACTACAATATCAACTCGAAGCACGGCCACCTTGGGCTGGTGCCGGTTTTCCCGGATGGAACGCGGGCGGATGCCGTTCCGGATGTGGAAATGTACTATGAAAATTTAAACGACATCGAGTCGGATCCAAACGACTACGTGATCATCGCGCCGGTTAACTTCATTTACAAAGCGAACTACTCGGATCTGCTGGATACGCATGTGGCCAGCGGAGCGGATGTTTCGATTTTGTATCAGCGTATCGACAACGCGAAAGAGGCATTCCTCAAATGCGACGTGCTGTCGTTGAACAAGCAGAAAGGCGTTTTGGCGATCGAGGAAAATCTGGGTGCGACAAAAGTGCGCAATTTATCCTTGGGAACGTACATCATGTCCAAGCAGGTGTTCATTGACCTGGTGAAAAAAGCCCGTGCGACAAGCTCAATGTACTGGCTGAAAGATATTTTGAACGATTCGTGCAGCGAAATGGATATTCGCGCGATCAACTATCGCGGACACGTGTATCCAATCTACGATTTGGCATCGTATTACGCAAGCAACATGAAAATGCTCAACGATGAGAACATGAAAGACTTCAGCGATCCGAACTGGCCGATCTATACGCGTACTTACGACTCCGCGCCTTCGATTTATTTGAACGATGGAACGACAAGCCGTACATTCGTTTCGAACGGCTGCCAGATCAGCGGAAACGTGCACAACTCGATTATCGGCCGCGCCGTTAAAATCGGTAAAAAAGCGAAAATCGACGGATGCATTATTTTGCCGGAAGCCGTGATTGGCGACAACGCGAATTTGAAAAACGTGATCGTGGACAAAGGCGCCCGGATCATTCATAAAAAAGACTTGGAGGGTACGGAAGAAAGTCCTCTCTATATCGGAAGAAGGGAGACTGTTTAATGGCTTCGATTTTAATGGCCGCTTCCGAAGGCTTGCCATTTATTAAAACCGGTGGTTTGGCGGACGTAATTGGTTCGCTGCCGGCCGCGTTGAGCGATCTTGGTCACGAGGTGAAAGTCGTGATGCCTCTATACAAGAAGATCGCGGACAAATATATGGGAGATCTTCATTTTACAGCGGAATATACGGTATCCATCAACTATCAGGAAGTGCCTGTGCGCATTTATTCGAAGATGGTGGACAATGTTTGTTTCTTCTTTGTTCAGCATCAAGGATATTTTGAGCGTGACACACTGTACGGCTATCAGGATGACGGCGAGCGATTCGCCTATTTCCAAAAGGCCGTGATCGAGATGCTCAACCAGCTGAATTACTGGCCGAATATCATTCACTGCCACGACTGGCATACGGGAATGATTCCTTGCATGGTGAAGGAAACCCACGATTTCGACGCGCGTTATCGCTCGATTCGTTTTGTGTACACGATCCACAACCTGGCGTTCCAGGGCAATTTCGGGCCGGAAATGCTCGATTCCTGCTTAGGTCTGCCATACTACTTGCTGGACAACGGCAACGTCCGCTTCGATGGCGGCATTTCGTTTATGAAGTCCGGTATCCTGTATTCGGATAAGATCACGACGGTGTCCCCGACGTATTCGCAGGAAATTTTGACACCGCAGTACGGAGAGCATCTGGAAGCGGTTCTCAATATGCGTAAATACGATTTGTGGGGAATCGTGAACGGAATCGACATCAAGCTTTGGAACCCGGCAACGGATCCGGAGATCCCTTACCACTTTGACAAGGTCAACTTGAAAGCGGGCAAGGCGCTGGATAAGAAGAGCTTGCAAGCCGAATTGGGCCTGGAGCAAAATCCGGATGTCATGCTGGTGGGATGCGTGTCCCGTTTGACGTGGCAAAAAGGCTTTTATTTGATGATGGAGCAGCTGGCAGCAATTTCGAACGCGCCGATTCAGCTGGTTATTCTCGGCTCGGGTGAAAGCAAGATCGAGGACGCTTTCCGCGAGCTTGAAAACTCGAATAAAGGAAAGATCGCTTTCTATAAAGGATACAACGAGTCGCTGGCGCATCGCATTTACGCGGCGTCCGACTTGTTCCTGATGCCAAGCTTGTTTGAGCCTTGCGGACTGTCCCAGCTTTGCTCGTTGCGGTACGCGACGCTGCCGCTCGTGCGCGAAACCGGCGGTTTGAAAGATACGGTCGCTCCATACAACGAATACGACAAGAGCGGCAACGGCTTCTCGTTTGCGGCGTACAACGCCAACGATCTCGTGCATACCTTGTACTACGCGGCCGACGTGTTCTACAACCGGAAAGAGGATTGGGATACGTTGATGACGAACGCGCTGAACTCGGATGTTTCCTGGGAGAAGAGCGCCAGAACGTATTCGCTGCTGTATAACGAATTGATGGGCCAGTAATTGGTTTAAAAGATGAGAAAGATCGGAATGAGCGCCTGTCTGGCGGGAAAATGCTGTAAATACAACGGCGAAAGCAACTACGCGCCATCCCTTTTAAAAAAATTTCAGGACGATGAGATCGTTTTGGTTTGTCCGGAACAGCTTGGCGGTTTGCCAACGCCGCGGACACCTTGCGAAAAGGTTGGAGAGCGGATTTTGACAAAAGACGGCGATGATGTGACGGCGCAATTTTTGAAAGGTGCGCAAGCCGCTTTGGAGCAGGTAAAGGATTGCGATCTTGTGATTTTGCAGAAGCGCTCGCCGAGCTGCGGAGTCCATCAAGTATACGATGGAACGTTTTCCGGACGGCTTGTGGAGGGGAGCGGAGTCTTCGCGCAAAAATTGAAAATGTCAAATATTCCAATAATGGAAGCGGAATCAGAAATATTGGAATAGGTATTGTTTTATTGCATGAAATGGCATAAAATACACTTAGATTTTAGGAGGAAAACATAATGAAACAAGTAACTGTAACTGTGATTGATCCAGTTGGACTTCACGCTCGTCCAGCAACTGTAGCGGTAAACGCTGCAAGCAAATTCAAAAGCGATATCAACGTGGCTTTTAAAGGACGCGAAGTAAACATGAAGTCGATCATGGGCGTTATGTCTTTGGGAATCCCGACACAGTCTGAAATCACGATTAGCTGCACTGGTGAGGACGAAGATGCTGCTGTCGCTGCGATCGAAGAAGTATTGCGCGCACAAAAAATCATCGCTTAATTCAGAAAAAAGTGAATTACAAAAAAGTCTCGTTTGAGACTTTTTTTCTTAAAGGTTTCATTATGAAAACGATTACAAATCGACGGCTAGATGCTATAATGAAAAAAATGAGGAGGAATTAATTAGAATGTCTGTTGTTGAAGAAAGATATGAAAAATGGGTAGGACATCCAAATCTGGACCCTCAATATCTCGATGTGTTGAAAGCGATGGATGCGGAAGAAAAAAACGACGCTTTTTACACACTGATTGAATTTGGTACGGCGGGAATGCGCGGCTTGCTGGGGCCTGGTACGAATCGAATTAATTTGCATACGATTCGCAAGGCGACCCAGGGGTTTGCGAACTACATCAAAGCGCATGGGGAGGCGGCTTGCGAAGCGGGAATCGCAATCGGCTACGACAATCGTCACATGTCGCGGGAATTCGCGTTTGACAGCGCGAAGCTGCTGGCGAAAAACGGTATTAAATCGTACGTGTTCGAATCGCTTCGTCCGACACCGGAGCTAAGCTTCGCGGTTCGGGAGCTGGGCTGCTTTGGCGGCATTATGATTACGGCCAGCCACAATCCGAAAGAATATAACGGATACAAATTGTATGACGAAAAAGGATGCCAGCTCGTTCCGGCTCTTGCTGCCCAAGTCATTGATCAAGTTAATGCGATCGAAGACGAACTGGCAATCGACACGAATGTCACACCGGAAGAGGAAAAACGGATTACAGTTATTGGAAAAAAAGTGGACGATTCGTACTACGCGAAAGTTCTTGGAATTCAGTTGAATCCAGAAGTGAAAAAAGATATTAAAATCGTGTTCTCTCCGGAGCATGGAACGGCGAACATTCCGGTGCAAGTCGTATACAGACGGGCTGGATATCATTGCATTCCGGTGGAAGAGCAATGCTCGCCAGATCCGGATTTCTCGAACACGCCTACGCCAAACCCGGAACAGCCGGGCGCTTACGAACTGGCATTGAAATACGCTGCCGACAACGATGCCGATATCATTTTGGTGTGCGATCCAGATGCGGACCGGATGGGTGTTGGAGTAAAACACGATGGCGAATATGTTGTCATGACCGGTAACCAATCGGGCGCTGTTTTACTTGAGTACATCCTTTCGCAAATGGAAGAAAAGGATATCATGCCTTCGAATCCGGTGATGTTCAATACTGTTGTAACAAGCGACCTTGGAGAGAAAGTCGCAAAGGCGCATGGCGTTGAAACGGAGAAAACGCTGACAGGCTTTAAATTCATTGGCGAAAAAGTCGCAAAATATGAAAAAACAGGCGAGAAGAACTATGTGTTTGGCTACGAGGAAAGCTATGGCTCGTTGATCAAACCGTTTGTTCGTGACAAAGACGCTCCACAAGCTTGTTTGATGCTAGCGGAAGCGGCCGCTTACTACAAGGAAAAAGGGAAAGACCTTGTCGATGTTTTAAACGATTTGTACGCGCAGCACGGCACGTATGAGGAAAGCCAAGTGGCTCTTACGCTTTCCGGCGAAGCGGGCGCGAACCGGATCAAACAAATTTTGGCGGATTTAAGAAAAGACGCGCCAAAGGAAATCAATGGAACGCCAGTTGTCCGCGCCGAGGATTACAACGAATGCACAATTACCGAAAATGGTGAAACGACGGAATTGACCGGTTTCACGAAATCGGATGTGTTGAAGTATTATCTGGCGGATGGAAGCTGGATTGCGGTGCGTCCAAGTGGAACGGAACCAAAATGTAAATTCTATTTCTGCATTGTTGGCAAAGACAAAGAAGACGCCCACAACAAGACACTCGCTTATCAAAAAGCGATGGCGGAACTGACAGGAACCGCTGAATAACCAAAAAAGCCCGGATTCCGGGTTTTTTTAATGGATCTATGGACGAAATGTTGTCAGCTTGCCCATTGTCGGCTATAATGGCGAGTATGAAAAAGAAAAAAAATATCGTGTTGCGGATTCTTTGCGCCATGTTGTTTGTGCTGCTGTCTGGAATCATTATGCTTTCGATTTATACATTATCCAACGAGGATGGTTTTGATTCCAGCGTTCGCAGTGAAAGTGTGACGGAATCATTGAAACAGGAAGTGAAGGATCGCCTGGAAAACACACCGGAAGGGGTGGCCTTGTCAGAGCGAATCAAAGGAATCGTGATCCGCTTTTCACCTTATGGAAGCGACTGGAACGCAAATGTGCGCAAATTAGCCCATTTTTCGATTTACTTCGCGTTGGCGTCGATGATTTATATCACTTTGGCTATCCTTGGATGCAAAAAGCTTTCCAGAATTTTTCTCACCGTCCTCGCATGTGGTGTGTTTGCGGTTTTCGACGAGCTCCATCAAGGCGATGTCATGGGAAGGACAATGTCGAAGCGCGATGTGCTCATTGATATGCTTGGCGCTTGTACCGCAATCGGGGGATTGACAGTGATTTCCATCGTTTATTCGTTGATTTCATGGGTTGGAAAAGGAATCTTTGAATCGTGAGAAAGAGCGGAAACGCTCTTTTTTTGTTGTCTGAAAATTAAAAATGTATAAAAGAAGTTTTGGACGGTTATGAGAAAGATCCATCAAAACCCCTCCTTTTTCCTCTTTTTATCTGTCATCTAAATTTATTTAAAAAAAGATATAAAAAGTAGTTGACAGTTGATGGAGAGTGCGGTATGATAAGTGAGCGTTAAGGAAACGCCTCTCGAAAACGAACCGCTTGTTAAAAAAGTCAAAACAAGGGTTGACGAACGGGAGAAAGAGAAGTAATATAAACAAGCTGTTTGTGAAACAAACAGCGGGACGATCTTTGAAAACCTGATAGAAACGAAAGAAACAAAAAATCAATCGTACAAGAACGAGAGAAAAGAAACAAACACGTCGATTTCTTGAGAAACACCTGAAAAGGAAAACGAACAAAAAGAAGAAGAAAATGTCAGCGAAAAGACATTGGAAAAAAAGAGTCGAATCAAATGGAGAGTTTGATCCTGGCTCAGGATGAACGCTGGCGGCATGCCTAATACATGCAAGTCGAACGAGGGTCCTTCGGGACTCGAGTGGCGAACGGGTGAGTAACACGTAGGGAACCTGCCCGTGCGACCGGGAGAACTTTCGGAAACGGAAGCTGATACCGGATAGGGACAGAGACGGCATCGACTCTGTGTTAAAGGAGCTGAAAGGCTCCGCGCACGGATGGACCTGCGGTGCATTAGCTGGTTGGTGAGGTAACGGCCCACCAAGGCGACGATGCATAGCCGGCCTGAGAGGGCGGACGGCCACACTGGGACTGAGACACGGCCCAGACTCCTACGGGAGGCAGCAGTAGGGAATTTTCGTCAATGGGCGCAAGCCTGAACGAGCAATGCCGCGTGAACGAGGAAGGTCTTCGGATCGTAAAGTTCTGTTGAAGGGGAAAAAGAGCGGAGAGAGGAAATGAACTCCGATTGATATTACCCTTCGAGGAAGTCACGGCTAACTACGTGCCAGCAGCCGCGGTAATACGTAGGTGGCGAGCGTTATCCGGAATGATTGGGCGTAAAGGGTGCGTAGGCGGCCTGCTAAGTCTGGAGTGAAAGGTACCGGCTCAACCGGTATAGGCTCTGGAAACTGGCGGGCTAGAGAGCAGGAGAGGGCGGTGGAACTCCATGTGTAGCGGTAAAATGCGTAGATATATGGAAGAACACCAGTGGCGAAGGCGGCCGCCTGGCCTGTTACTGACGCTGAGGCACGAAAGCGTGGGGAGCAAATAGGATTAGATACCCTAGTAGTCCACGCCGTAAACGATGAGGACCAAGTGTTGGGGAAGACCCAGTGCTGCAGTTAACGCAGTGAGTCCTCCGCCTGGGGAGTATGCACGCAAGTGTGAAACTCAAAGGAATTGACGGGGGCCCGCACAAGCGGTGGAGTATGTGGTTTAATTCGAAGCAACGCGAAGAACCTTACCAGGCCTTGACATAGGGTGCGAAGCTGTGGAGACATAGTGGAGGTAAACATCCATACAGGTGGTGCATGGTTGTCGTCAGCTCGTGTCGTGAGATGTTCAGTTAAGTCTGGCAACGAGCGCAACCCTCGTGATGTGTTACCAATATCGAGTTAGGGACTCACATCAGACTGCCGGTGAGAAACCGGAGGAAGGCGGGGATGACGTCAAATCATCATGCCCCTTATGGCCTGGGCTACACACGTACTACAATGGCGGCGACAGAGGGCAGCGAGCCTGCGAAGGCAAGCGAATCCCAAAAAAGCCGTCCCAGTTCGGATTGGAGTCTGCAACCCGACTCCATGAAGTTGGAATCGCTAGTAATCGCGGATCAGCATGCCGCGGTGAATACGTTCTCGGGCCTTGTACACACCGCCCGTCAAACCATGGGAGTGGGCAATGCCCGAAGCCGGTGGCGCAACCCTTAAAAGGGAGCGAGCCGTCGAAGGCAGGGCCGATGACTGGGGTTAAGTCGTAACAAGGTATCCCTACGGGAACGTGGGGATGGATCACCTCCTTTCTAAGGAGAAAGCAATTTGAAAAGGTGTAAAGACGTGGGAAGAGTTCTATCAGGTTTTGGAGGATCGTCCTCCAGAGTTCGATCTTTGAAAACCGGAGACACAAATTTGAAGAAAAGACACAACAAATAGAGAAGAGGTCTTGAAGCAAGTTGTGGAGAAAAAAAGACACTGAGAAAACAGTAAGAGAAAAACAGTTTTCGAAAGAAGAAAATCTTGAAGAAAGCACATTGAAGAAATAAAGAGAACCAACTGATCAAGTAGGCAAGGGCGTACGGAGGATGCCTGGCCACTCGAAACTGAAGAAGGACGCACCGAACTGCGAAAAGCGGCGCCGAGCTGTAAGGAAGCGAAGACACGCCGATATCCGAATGGGGAAACCCGGCATCTTGAAAGGGATGTCATCTCTAGGATGAATAAATAGTCGTAGAGAGAGGGACCGGGGAACTGAAACATCTAAGTACCCGGAGGAAAAGAAAACAAGAGTGATTCCCCGAGTAGCGGCGAGCGAAAGGGGAGCAGCCCAAACCGTTCTGAGGGACGGGGTTGAAGGGGGTTCAGGAAAGCAGAGACAGACCATAGGCAAACGCGAACGGAAGCGCGGCCGAAGAGGGTGAAAGCCCCGTAGCCGAAATGGGAAGAGGAAGCGAGAACGACCCTGAGTACGACGAGACACGAGGAATCTTGTCGGAAGCAGGCGGGACCATCCGCCAAGGCTAAATATAAACGAGTGAGCGATAGAGAAAGAGTACCGTGAGGGAAAGGTGAAAAGAACCGCGGGAGCGGAGTGAAAGAGAACCTGAAACCGTATGCCTACAAGAAGTCAGAGCCCGTCAAGGGGTGATGGCGTGCCTTTTGTAGAATGAACCGGCGAGTTGCGTTGCGATGCGAGGTTAAGCGAGGAAAGAGCGGAGCCGAAGCGAAAGCGAGTCTGAAGAGGGCGGAGAGAAGTAGAGCGATGCAGACCCGAAACCGGGTGATCTAGCCATGGGCAGGTTGAAGCAGAAGTGAAATTCTGTGGAGGACCGAACCGACTACCGTTGAAAAGTTAGCGGATGACCTGTGGCTAGGGGAGAAATTCCAATCGAACCCGGAGATAGCTGGTTCTCCCCGAAATAGCTTTAGGGCTAGCGTCGGCCGATGAGCAAGGGAGGTAGAGCACTGAATGCATGATGGCCCCAACCCGGGGTACTGAATGCAATCAAACTGCGAATGCCCTTGAAGAAAGAGGCCGGCAGTCAGACTGTGGGTGATAAGGTCCATGGTCGAGAGGGAAACAGCCCAGACCGCCAGCAAAGGTCCCGAAATACAGGCTAAGTGGAAAAGGATGTGGGGACGCACGGACAGCTAGGAGGTTGGCTCAGAAGCAGCCATCCTTTGAAGAGTGCGTAACAGCTCACTAGTCGAGTGGCCCTGCGCCGAAAATGTACCGGGGCTAAGCCTGATACCGAAGCTGCGGATGTATTCGAAAGAGTATGTGGTAGGGGAGCGTTGCATGCAGGAAGAAGTATCACTGAGAAGGGATATGGACAGCATGGAAGTGAGAATGCCGGTGTGAGTAGCGAGATGCAGGTGAGAATCCTGCACACCGAAAGCCCAAGGATTCCAGGGGAAGGTTCGTCCGCCCTGGGTAAGTCGGGACCTAACGCGAGGCCGAGAGGCGTAGTGGATGGAAAGCAGGCGGAGATTCCTGCACCCGCGAGATACGAGGCGAAGGAGTGACGGAGACGGAGTAGGCGACCCTCTGAATGGATTGAGGGCCAAGCGCAGCAGACGGATACCAGGCAAATCCGGTATCGGAAGGCAGGGCGTGAAGGGTAAGCGAAATCGAAAGAGAGTAGCGAAGCGCTAAGGACGGCTTCCAAGAAAAGCTTCTAGCAAAGTGGTATCGAGCGGCCCGTACCAAAACCGACACAGGTGGGCAGGCTGAGTAGGCCAAGGTGAGCGAGAGAACTGTTGCCAAGGAACTCGGCAAAATGGCCCCGTAAGTTCGCGAGAAGGGGCGCTCTCGAGAGAGAGCCGCAGTGAAAAGGCCCAAGCGACTGTTTAACTAAAACACAGCTCTCTGCGAAGCCGCAAGGCGAAGTATAGGGGTGACACCTGCCCGGTGCTGGAAGGTTAAGGGGATCTGTGAATCGAAAGATGAAGCAGTGGTCCGAAGCCCCAGTGAACGGCGGCCGTAACTATAACGGTCCTAAGGTAGCGAAATTCCTTGTCAGGTAAGTTCTGACCCGCACGAAAGGTGTAACGATTTGGGCGCTGTCTCGGCAGCAGACTCGGTGAAATCTTAGTACCTGTGAAAATGCAGGTTACCCGCAACTAGACGGAAAGACCCCATGGAGCTTTACTGCAGCTTGGCATTGGGTTCTGAACGAACATGTACAGGATAGGTGGGAGACGAAGAGAGGAGCACGCCAGTGCGTCTTGAGTCGATGTTGGGATACCACCCTTGAGCGTTTGGAGCCCTAACCTGGGTCCTGGAACAGGATCGGGGAGAGTGCCAGGCGGGCAGTTTGACTGGGGCGGTCGCCTCCCAAAGAGTAACGGAGGCGCCCAAAGGTACGCTCAGGCTGGATGGAAACCAGCTGACGAGTGCAAATGCAGAAGCGTGCCTGACTGTGAGAGCAACAACTCGAACAGGGACGAAAGTCGGGATTAGTGATCCGGCGGTGCCGAATGGAAGGGCCGTCGCTCAACGGATAAAAGCTACCCTGGGGATAACAGGCTGATCTCGCCCAAGAGTTCACATCGACGGCGAGGTTTGGCACCTCGATGTCGGCTCATCGCATCCTGGAGCTGGATTCGGTTCCAAGGGTTGGGCTGTCCGCCCATTAAAGCGGTACGCGAGCTGGGTTCAGAACGTCGTGAGACAGTTCGGTCCCTATCTGTTGTGGGCGAAGGAGATCTGAGGGGAGCTGTCCTTAGTACGAGAGGACCGGGATGGACCTGCCGCTTGTGGATCGGTTATCACGCCAGTGGTAAAGCCGGGTAGCGAAGCAGGGAAGGGATAAGCGCTGAAAGCATCTAAGCACGAAGCCCACCCCAAGATGAGATCTCCCATTCTGAGAAGAAGTAAGGCCCCTCAAAGACGATGAGGTAGATAGGCCGGGTATGGAAGCGCAGTGATGCGTGGAGTTGACCGGTACTAATCGGCCGAGGACTTGATCAGAGCCCATGACTTGCCAAGACCAAGGGGTTGTGGAAAGAGAAAGAAGGCGTGTTTCTGGTTTTGAGAGATCGAACAGGAAAAGAGAAGAGAACGAGTGGCAAGAGCGGAGAGGAAATACCTGTCAAGCATGCCGGACACAGAAGTCAAGCTCTCGAGCGCCGAAGATAGTTGGCAAGACGCCTGCGAAAATAGGACGTTGCTCGGCTCTTTTTTTTATTTGGCAAACAAAAACGCGGCGTAAGAACCAAAAATTTCTTACGCTGCGTTTTCTTTTTTTAAATGCGCTTCAGGAAGGCCTCAATGCGGTCACAGCCCTCTTTAATGTCATCCAGGGAACATGCATACGACATTCGCATGAATCCTTCTCCATGCTCGCCAAATGCGTTTCCGGGGACACAGGCGACATGCTGGTCTTCGAGAAGACGGGAACAAAACGTTTCGCTATCCAGTCCGGTTCCGGAAATGTTAGGAAATACGTAAAAAGTCCCTTTCGGCATATTGGTTTTTAAGCCCATCCGGTTAAGCCGGCTTACCAGCAAATTACGCCGGTTCAAGTACTCCGCTTTCATGCTAGACACATCCGGAAGTCCATGAAGAAGCGCTTCGATCGCGGCGTATTGCGCCGGTGTAGGAGCGGACATGATAATGTATTGATGAATCTTTGTCATTTGCGAACTCAAAAACGGATTCGACAAAACGTAGCCTAAACGCCATCCGGTCATCGCGAAGGCTTTGGAAAAGCCATTGATGACAATGACCTGATCACGAATTTCAGGGAACTGCGCCAACGACGCGAATTCGCCATCAAAAGTAAGCTCCGCGTAGATTTCATCGGAAATCACGTAAATTCCGGCTTCCAAAATGATGGGCACGAGCTTTTCATAGTCTTCGCGCGTCATGACCCCTCCGGTTGGATTGCTTGGAAAATTGAGGATGATCGCTTTTGTTTTAGGGGAAATCGCCGCCAGCAGCGCTTCCGGTTTGAGCTTAAACTCGTTTTCCTCTGTCAAGGTAATCGGGACCGGGATCGCTTTCGCCATTTCCACAGCGGGTAAATACGCCACATAGTTTGGATCCATGACGATGACTTCATCGCCTTCCTCCACCAAGGTGCGCATCGCCAAGTCGATGCCTTCCGATCCGCCAACAGTCACGACGATTTCTTTTTCGGGATCGTAAAACTGGTTGTAGCGCACTTCGTGAAATTCCGCGATCAGTTTTCGAAGCTCCAGCAAGCCGCGGTTGGCTGTATAGTGCGTTTTGCCTTTGGAAAGGGAATACACCGCGTTTTCGCAAATGTGCCACGGCGTGTCGAAATCGGGCTCGCCGACACCAAACGAAATCACGTTTTCCATCGTGTTGGCCAAATCAAAAAATTTTCGGATTCCACTCGGCTTCAGCTTTTCGATCGTTGGGTTGATTGGCTTCATCATGGAGTCACCACCAATCGGTTCGGCTCATCGTTTTCGGCGTCTTTCATGATGATGCCGTTGGTTTTGTACTGCTTGAGAACAAATAAGGTTTTCGTGCTGCGCACATCTTCCACGCAGGCGATTTTGTCTGAAACAAAGCGGGCTACTTCAAACATCGTTCTACCTTGCACCAGGCAGAGGAAGTCACAGTCGCCCGACAACAAGTACATCGTGTCGATTTCGGGGTAATTGGCGATTTTCATCGCCGTTTTGTCGTATCCTTTATGGCGTTGCGGCACGCAGTCCACTTCGATAAAAGCCATGACTTTTTCATTTTTCAAAGCCCGGTTGTAGTTGATGACCGTGTGGTAGCCGCAAATGATCTTTTCGTCTTCCAGGCGCTGTATTTCTTCTTTGACTTCGGTTTCCTCTTCCAGAAGAATGTCCGCCAGATCACGCGAGGTGAGTCTCGCGTTGTTTTCAAGAAGGTCGAGCAGGACATTTGTGTTCATATAAATTCCTCCTTTTTCAATCATTTTACATGATTTACATTTATTGTCAAAACTTTGCATATGAACTTGAAAACGCTCTCAATTCCCCGATTAACATTGACAATTAATTCACATACTTCTATAATTACAGTGAATTAAATAAAAGGAGGATTTACTGACATGACAGTAAAAGTTGCAATCAACGGTTTTGGACGTATCGGACGTTTGGCGTTCCGTCAAATGTTTGACGATCCGAACTATGAAGTAGTTGCGATCAACGATTTGACGAGCCCGGATATGCTGGCCCATTTGTTGAAATACGATTCGACACAGGGAACTTACAAATTGGCCGACACAGTAGAGGCTGGTGAAGATTCGATTACAGTTGACGGAAAGAAAATCACCATCTACAAAGAAGCAGACGCTTCCAAACTGCCTTGGAAAGATCTTGGTGTAGACGTAGTTCTTGAATGTACAGGATTCTACACTTCGAAAGCAAAAGCACAGGCTCATATCGACGCTGGTGCGCGTAAAGTCGTAATTTCGGCTCCAGCCGGAAACGATCTTCCTACAGTTGTTTACAATGTTAACCAGGAAGTATTGAAACCATCGGATCAGATCATCTCTGCGGCAAGCTGCACGACGAACTGCCTTGCTCCTATGGCAAAAGCATTGAACGATCTTGCTCCAATCAAAGGCGGAATCATGACAACGGTTCACGCTTACACTGGCGACCAGATGACTTTGGATGGTCCTCAGAGAAAAGGCGACAAACGTCGTAGCCGCGCGGCAGCTGTAAACATCGTTCCAAACTCGACAGGTGCTGCCAAAGCGATCGGTCTTGTTATTCCTGAATTGAACGGAAAACTGATCGGTTCCGCACAGCGTGTTCCTGTTCCTACAGGTTCGACGACTTTGCTCGTTGCAGAAGTTGAAGGCGCCGTTACTGTTGATCAAGTAAACGAAGCCATGGCCGCTGCACAAACTGAATCTTTCGGATACAACACGGAAGAAATCGTTTCGAGCGACGTTATCGGTATGAAATACGGATCCCTGTTCGACGCAACACAAACAATGTGCACGCCTACAGGAGACGGAAACACACTTGTTCAGGTCGTTAGCTGGTACGACAACGAAAACTCCTACACGAGCCAGATGGTTCGTACAATCAAATACTTCTCTGAATTAGGCGACTAATTCCGGGTTGGAGATTGCTTAAAAGGCATCGAATCGTTCTCGATGCCTTTTTTTTGCCGTGGAACCATTCTTGAAAAATGAAAGGGACTAAGGTATTCTAAAAGAATGAATGTGAGGTCAGATTATGCCGTTAAAACAACGATTAACCGATGAAGACCGCGACGAGATCACCAAAGACGTGGACGATCTTGACGCCAATTATATCCAACAAATGAAAGAAGCTGGAATCGACGAAGATCTGCTCCAGCAATTTAAAGATTTAACAATCGAACTCGGACAGGAAAGAGGGAATAAAGGATGAAGCTTTACAACAGCTATACTCAAACGATCGAACCGCTTCAGCCAATCGAAGAAGGAAAGGTTTCCATGTATGTATGCGGACCTACCGTGTACAACTATCCACACATTGGCAATGTGCGTCCGATCATCGTATTCGATACATTGAAAAAGGCGCTTCAGGCGCAAGGAATGGACGTGACCTACGTGTCGAACTATACGGATGTCGACGACAAGATCATCAACACCGCGATTGAAAACAACACGACCGAAAAAGAAATCACCGCCAAGTTTATCGAGGCGTACGACCAGACCCGCGCCGACCTCCATGCCGACCGCCCGGATGTCGCGCCCAAAGTCACAGACACGATGGACGAAATCATCGCGTTTATCCAAAACCTCGTTCAAGCCGGCGCCGCCTATGAAGTGGATGGCGATGTGTATTACCGCGTCGATTCCAACGAGAAGTATGGCGAGCTTTCTCACCAAAAAGTCGAGGACTTGATGGTAGGCGCGCGCATCGACGAAAACGAGAAAAAGGAAAACCCACTGGATTTCACCCTTTGGAAAAAAACGGATAAGGGCATCCAATGGGACTCGCCTTGGTCGAAAGGAAGACCGGGATGGCATACGGAATGCGTCGTCATGATCAACGATGTGTTCCAGAAGCCGCTGATCGACATTCATGGCGGCGGACTGGATTTAAAATTTCCGCACCATGAAAACGAAATCGCGCAAAACGAGTCGCTGCACCACACGCATCTGGCGAACATGTGGGTATACAACGGAATGATCAACATCGACGGAATCAAAATGAGCAAGTCGCTCGGCAATGTCTGGTGGGCAAAAGATCTTATCGCTCTGTATGGAGGAAACGTGATTCGCTGGGTTATGATTTCCGCCCAGTACCGCGCTCCGTTGAATTTGAATGAAAAAGCGTTTGAAAGCGCACAAAAAGAGCTTAAAAAGATTTTCACGGCTTACAAGCAGGCCAAGATCCTGCTGCAAGTCAACGAGGAATCCACAACCGATGCGACGCTGGACAGCGGACTGTGGCAACCGTTTATCGACGCGCTCAACGACGATTTAAACACGCCAAATGCAATCACAGCCGTGCTGGAATGCGTGAAAAAGATCAATCAGACCCAGCGTCAGAAGCCGCTGGATTGCGCCGCGCTGGCCGCGCAAACCGCGACGCTGGAAAAGATGATGGACGTTTTAGGCATCTGTCTGGAATTTGTGCACATGACGGCGGAAGACAAAGCCGTTTACCGGGCGTGGAAAGAAGCCGTCCAGGAAAAAAAACTACGAACAAGCCGATTTGTACCGGGCCCAGCTGCTGGAAAAAGGGATTCTCTAATGGAAATCGTTACCGAAAACGCCACGAGTCTTGCCTGGATGGGGGACGCGGTAATGACCTTGGCGGTGCGTCGTCATTTGCTTGATCTTGGATTTTCCAAAGCCAACGTTCTGCAAAAAAAGAGCGCGAAAATCAACAGCGCCAAAGGGCAGGCGGCCATTTTGGCCCAGCTGGAGAAAGAGAATTTTTTCAATGAAGAGGAAAAGGAAATCCTTCGACGCGGACGGAACGCCACGATCCACTCGAAGGCGAAAAACGCCGACGGAAAGACGTATCTGCGTTCTACAGCGCTGGAAGCCGTGATCGGATACTTGTATTTGTACAAACACGAAGATCGAATGGACCAGCTCATAAAACGCATCATAGAACTAGGAGATACAATACAATGATCGTATATGGGAAAAACGTTTTTAATCAAATCAAAGAAGATCCTCAACAAATCCAGGAAGTGTACGTTTTAAACAACATCAAAGACCAGAGCGTGCTGAAGGCGGTTCGCCAGCTGAAGTGCCCGGTCAAGACCGTGTCGCGAAAAGAGCTGGAAAAAATGACAGACCAGGGCATTCACAACGGAATCGCGGCCAAGGTAAAAGACATCCCCACCTACACGCTCGACGAGCTGCTGCAACGAAAAAAAGGAGATCGTCCGGGATTGTACGTGGCGCTTGACAACATTCAGGACCCGCACAATGTAGGCTCGATTTTGCGAAGCGCCGACTGCACCGGCGTGGATGGCGTCATTTTATGCAAACACAACAGCGCTGGTCTGACGCCGACCGCCATCAAGGCGAGCACGGGAGCGGCCTACACCGTCCCGGTCGCCATTGTCAACAACCTCTCCCAGGCATTAAAACAAATGAAGGAAGCCGGTTATTGGGTGGCAGGCGCCGATATGGACAACGCCCGCGATTATCGCGAAGGTATGTACGACTCCCCGACCGTGCTTGTGATCGGGTCCGAAGGAAAAGGCATTTCACCGCTGGTCAAAAAGCAATGCGACTATATGGTCAAACTGCCGATGGTTGGCTCGATTTCCTCCCTGAACGCTTCGGTTGCCTGCGCCGTGCTCCTCTACGAAATTTTGAATCAGCGCCAGCCGGTCAAGAGGTAGTCGTTTGAAAGACAACATCAACGAGCTGATTTACCGTTATTTCCAAAAAGACGAGGAAGCGCTGGCTGAATTGATCGCCATGTTGCGTCCGGGCGTGATGAACGTGTACCAAAAAAAGATGGAATACAAAAAAACCGAGCCGGTTTACCGGGAGGAGTTTTTGAGCATGGCCGATTTGCTTTTGGTCGATTGTCTGGAAAAATACCGGTACGACCACAAGGTGTCGTTTTTAACGTTTTATTTGCGGGCGCTCCACAATCGCCTGATTGACGCGGGCCGGACGGCGTTTCGAAACGATCCGCTCCTCACGCAGGAGCACATCGTGTATTTGGACCGGCGTCCGGGTGAGGACGCCAGCGTTTCCATGCAGGATCTGATCGAGGATCGCAGCGCGAGCAGCGGCAGGCTGATCACAAGCAAAATCAGCCTGGAGATGGCTTTGGAAAAAATTGATTTGAAGCCGCTTCAAAAGCAGGCGGTTCGAATGTATTTGGATGGATATTCGCAGCGGGAGATCGCGCGTCATTGTGGTTGTTCAATCAAGTCCATTCGACGGCTCCTGGAAAAATTTGAAGCTTTCAGTCGCCAGGAATTGACAGTGGATGAATAATCATTGTATATTATTATGATGTAAGGAGCGTGATTTATATGGCTGAAAAGGTTACTTTGACTTGTACAGAATGCTTTTCGAGAAATTACTCGACTTCAAAAAACAAGAAAACAAGCACGCAACGTCTTGAAATGAGAAAGTTTTGTCCAAAATGCGGGAAGCACACTTTGCACCGCGAAACGAAATAGAGGGAAAGATCATGAGCAACGAAAAAAAAGAATGGACGTATTCTCCAAAAGGAGTCTGGTCCGAATTGAGAAAGGTCCAGTGGCCTACGTTTAAAGAATTGATGGGAACAAGCGGTTCCGTGATCCTGTTCACGGTTTTATTTGGCTTGTACTTCTTTCTTTGCGAGCTGGCGTCGTCCAGTCTTGTCAGCTGGATCGTAGGACTCTAAACCAAAGAGCGCCGACCGCGCTCTTTTTCGAATGGAAAAGAAAAAGGGAATCCATATGGATTTTTCCATGAATACGATATAATGGAAACGGTCAAGAAGCAGCCGGCTGAAGACGAGGCTGCATGAATATAAGGAATGGAGCAGAACAACATGGATAGTAATTTAAAAAAAGAGTGGTATGTCGTCAACACATACGCAGGACAGGAAAACCGCGTAAAGGAAAATCTGGAGCGCCGTATTAAAACAATGGGCCTGGAAGATTCCTTGTTTCAAGTCGTTGTCGCCGAGGAAAAAGTAACGGAATACAAAAACAACAAAAAAGTGGAAAAGACTCACAACTTGTTTTCCGGGTACGTGCTCGTGCAAATGATCATGACCGACGAGGCGTGGTACGTCGTGCGAAACACGCCAGGCGTGACCGGATTTATCGGATCCAGCGGAAAGGGCGCCAAGCCGTTCCCTGTTTCGCAGGAAGAAATTGATTCCGTTCTTTCCAGACTTGGAAAGCTGGAGCACAAACGGGAAGTCGACTTCAAGGTAGGCGACACCGTTCGTATTTTGCGTGGTGGTTTTGAAGACTCCGAAGGTGAAATCGTGGCGATGAACGACGAAAAGGAAGAAGCAACCGTTCTCGTGATTTTCGCCAACCGCGAAACGCCAACCGACATTTCCTATGCCGATATCGAGAAAGTCGCCTAGACTTTCTTTTTAGGGAGAGTGAACATGAAGACAATCGTATTGGACCTGGATGGAACGATGTATCGGGGGACGCAGCCCATCGAAAGCGCCAAAGCGTTTATCGACCTGTGCGCGGCCCGGAATGTTCCGTATGTGTTTTTGACAAACAACTCGATGCGCACGCGCCAGGAAAACGCCCAGCACATGCTGGACATGGGCTATGAGCATGTGGAAGCCGGCCAGTTTTTCAATTCCGCGATGGCGAGCGCCCGCTATGTGCGAAAAAGCGAAACCGGACGAAAAGCTTGTTTTATTGGAAAAAAACGGCATGAAAGAGGCGTTGCTGGACGAAGGGTTTGAACTCGTCGACCACGATCCGGATTTTGTGTTTATCGGATTAAACAAAGAGATGGACTACGCCGGATACTCGCGAATGCTTGGCCATCTTTTGAATGGGGCGAAGCTGATTGGCACGAACACGGACCGCATCCTGGCCAAGGAAAACGGCTTTGAGGTCGGCAACGGCTCGGTCGTCGCGCTTTTTGAATACGCCACCGGGCAAAAGTCGCCGCAAATCGCCAAGCCGTACGCGCCAATTCTCGATTTATGTCTGGAGCATTTCGGACTGGACAAGGAAAATATCATCCTTGTGGGCGACAACTTGGAAACAGATATTGCTTTGGGGTACAATACGGGTGTAGAAACGTTTCTTGTCGAAACGGGTGTCCATCGTCGGGAAGACGTGGAGCGCCTGGGAATTTATCCGACCCACGTCGGTCAAAGTTTAATGGATTTTGATTGGAATTGGCTGGAAAACGACGAGGAATGCTGATACAATTAGAAAGTTAGTGGAAAGAGTGGAATAAAACTATGGAACAAACATTAGACATACTATTAATGGTCTTATCAGGAATTATTATTATTTTGACACTGCTTCAAGGTGGAAAATCCGATGGTCTTTCTTCCGCGTTTACCGGAAGCGGGGACTTGAACTTGTTCGCCGTGACAAAAGAACGAGGACCGGAAAAGGTTATCAGCCGCGCGACACTCGTGTGCGGGATCCTCTTTTTCGCACTTGTTATCGCACTGCAAATTGTGTAATTCAAAAGGCCGGCAGGCCTTTTTTCTTTGAAAAGGAGGAACATCATGCGTCAGGAAATCAATGCACTGCTACAAAAAAATGAAAAGATGACGCTTCAACAAATCGAGCAGGCGCTCGATTTGCATACGAGCGCCCAAATCAAGGAATTGATGGAAACGCTTCAAACGCTTGAAGATGAAAGAAAAATTTATAACGACCACACCCATTATATTTGGATCGACAACGACCAGTATTTTATCGGGCGGGTCAAAGACGTTTCGAAATTCGAGCTGGCCATCATCAATCCGGAAGGGAAAATTTACGTTCCAAAATCCAACGCGAAAGATGCGTTTGACCGCGACGAGGTTCTTGTCCACAAGACAAAAGAAGGCAATCGGGTCGTTCACATTTATTCGCGTGGCGTGAAAAACATCACCGGAACGTTTTATCGGGATCGGGATGGATGGCGCTTCCGTTCGGATGTCGATTTGCATACCTCCTTTAAAGTGACAAACCTGAAACAATTCTCGTTGTCCAACAACGTGAAAGCGGTCGTGGAAATCGAAAAATACTCACGTCCGCTGGAAGTGAAAATCATTCGACTCATCGGCCCGGCCAACGAAGCCGGCGTGGATGTGACCGCGCTGCTTTACGAAAACGAAGTCCGTCAGGAATTCCCGGAACCCGTCATTGAACAAGTCAAAGAAGTAAGCGACCATGTGACAGAATCCGAATGCCAAGGACGAACCGATTTCAGAGATTTGCTGACGGTCACCATCGACGGCGACGATTCGAAAGATTTCGACGACGCAATCTCGCTGGAAAAAACGAAAGACGGATACCGTCTGTATGTCCATATCGCCGATGTATCCCATTATGTGCAGGAAAACAGCGCGCTCGATCAGGAGGCGTATTTGCGGGGAACGAGCGTGTATGTCGTGGACCGCTGTGTCCCGATGCTTCCATTTGAGCTAAGCAACGGCATCTGCTCCTTGAATCCGGACGTGGATCGCCTCACATTGTCTTGCGTGATGGATATCGACAACAACGGAAAAGTCGTTAAATACGATATCGTGCCTTCCATCATCCATTCCGACAAGCGCTGCACCTACAACAACGTCAACCGCGTGCTGAAAGGCGATACGGAAGTGCAGGCGGAATACGCGGACGTCAAAGAAATGCTGCTGAACTTTGAACAGCTGACGAAGCTGCTTCAAAAACAAACGAAAAACCGCGGCTCGATCAACTTTTCAACGAAAGAGCCGAAAATTATTTTGAATAAAAAAGGAAAGCCAATCGACGTTCAGGTCAAAGAGCGCGGCTACGCCGAGCAAATGATCGAAGAAGCGATGGTGCTCGCCAACGTGTGCGTGGCCAACTATTTGAACCAGCACAAGTTCCCGGGCGTGTTCCGGGTTCACGAAAAACCAGATCCGGAAAAAGTCGAAACGCTGTATCAAATCGCGAAAGTGTTCAATGTGCCGGCTGATTTGCCAAAAGATGTCAGCGCGTTGGAAATCCAGCGGTTTTTGGAAACGATCGACGACGAAACAGCGCAAGAAGTTCTTTCGCTTGTCGCGCTGCGCACGATGCAAAAAGCCCGTTACGACGCGGACTGCATCGGTCATTTCGGGTTGGCGCTCGACGAGTACTGCCATTTCACGTCGCCGATTCGCCGTTACTCGGATCTAGTCGTGCATCGGATGTTGCGCCGTTATTGTTTTGACAAAAACAAGGACGCCCGCCAATACGAGAAGGACAAGCTGAAAGTTCGCACGCAATCCGCCCACATTTCCGAAAAGGAAAAAGACGCGGTCAACGCGGAACGGACGGTCAACGACTACAAGATGGCACAATTTATGGAAAACAAAATCGGACAGAAGTTTTTAGGAACGATTATCAGCGTCATGAATTTTGGCTTCTTCGTCGAACTGGACAACACGATCGAAGGGCTTGTTCCAATGCATACGCTCATGGACGACTACTATAACTACGACGAGGATACGATGTCGCTTGTTGGCGAAAACAACGGCAAAGTATTCCAAATCGGACAAAAAATCAACGTGCTTTGCACCGATGTCGACGCCGCAAAAGGTCAGGTGACGTTCGGAATCGAACAAAACAGCACCCGCAAGGCGAAGGAAATTCCATTTGAAAAGAAATTTCCAAAACGGGGCCGTGAAAAAGCCAAAGCCGCGCGAAACGCTAAAAAAGACCACGCTTAGTCGTGGTTTTTTTCATGGAGGATCGGAATGAAAATGCACGTCACATACTCGTCCATGGAGGCGATGGCGAACTCGTTCAAGCCAAACTCGTACGCGTTGCCACCAAGGGTGAGGCGGTTGGCTTTCACGAACGAGAGAATGCGCTCGTAAAACGAGGGTAGCTCGTTCCAGTCGCCTTTGTGGCACGCGAAGACATAGGGGCCCTCAGGAAGGGACACGCATTCATGATCGGGCGCGTCGTCCAGCGCGATCGAGTAAATGCCGTCGTAGGTTTGCCAGTCGCGCGCCATGACCTTGTCAACGCGGATGTACTCGCCCATGCCCATGCGGATTTGCGCGCTGCTCCAGTTTTCTTTCGCCAGCGCGTACACCTGTTCGATGTCGTTTTGATCGTAGTGGAACGGGAGCACGCGCAGCCGCATAGCCGGAAGCGTTCGGACCTCGATGGTGGAATGGACAAGCTGATCACAAAACGAAAGACGGCGTTTTAAAGACGCGAGGACGTTTTGCGTTTCTTTGAGTTTTCGAATGGCCGCTTCCACCTCGGTTTGTTTTTGGGTGAGGATGGAAAGCAAGGCATCGGCGTTGGGATGGCGCTGGTACGCGCGAATCTCGTCGATGCGCATGCGTAGCTCTTTGAGCATCTGGATATATTCAAAGTCGATATTTTGCCGGAAATCGTACAGACGGTAGCCGTTTTCACTTTTCGTGTTGGGTGAAAACAAGCCGATCTCGTCATAGTAATGCAATGTGCGCTTATTGACATCGTGCAGACGGGCGAATTGGGAAATCGTCATTTTTTTATCGTTCATCTAGGTTTCTCCTCTTGACTTTACAGTTACTGTAACCTTTATGATGGGTTTGTCAAGAAAAAGGAGGATAAACGATGGCAGTTTATTTTAGACAATACAAGGAACAGGATTTCGAAGCGCTCGAAGACATTGTGCGAAAGACGTGGCACTACGACGATTTGTGCTCGCCCAAAACAGCGAAACAGCTTGCGCGCGTCTTCCTGACGAGCTGTTTGGCGAACTCCACGTTTTCGCGGGTGGCGATCGTGGACGGAGAAGTGCAAGGCGTGATTTTGGTCAAAGACGCGGCGAGCCACCGGCCAACGTTTCAAAGTCGCTGGCGGCAGTCCATGGCGATCCTTCGACTGCTTTTGAGCGCGGAAGGAAGAAAAGTGATGGACATTTTTGGCTCGGTCAGCCGCGTGGACGAGGAGCTGCTAAAGGAAGCCGGAACGAAATACGCCGGCGAGCTGGCGTTGTTCGCGTTGAGCGAGTCGTGCCGGGGACAGGGCATCGGGAAAAGGCTGTACGAGGAAGGAATGCGTTATCTTTCGTACAACGGGGTGGCCAACTTTTACTTGTTTACGGACACGTCGTGCAATTACGGCTTTTACGAGCACCAGGGCTTGAAGCGGCGCGTCCAGCGGCAAAAGGAAGTCGTCGTCAACGGGATGAAGCAGGGGATGAATTTCTTCATTTACGACAACGTGCAAGGATAGGAAAAAGCTGGGCGCAACGAGGCACCCAGCTTTTTTAGATGAGATGGAAATGACGCAGCGCGAAGGCCACGCCTTCCTCTTCGACAGTTCGCGTGACGTAATCGGCCGCCTTCTTCAATCCTTCCATCGCGTTGCCCATCGCCACGCCGATACCGGCTGTGCGAAGCATATCCAAATCGTTGAGGCCGTCGCCAAACGCGATCGTCTCCGAAGGCTCGGCGCCAAAATGATGGGCGACCCGAAGGAGTCCCTGATCTTTGCCACCATCCTTTGGGATGACGTCCAGTCCATAGTCGCACCAGTACGTCACTTTTGTTTGGCGGGTTGCCGGTAAAAGAACCGGCGCGTCGTCATAGTGCATGCCGACTAGGATTTGATACACCCGCTCCTGGCGCATTTGCTCAAAGCGCGCCAAGTCGACGAGGGAATCGTTGTTGACGTAGCGGCGCAAGTTGGCGTTGGCGAAATTGATCGCCATGCCGTTTTCGGTCGCGAGGCAGACGCCGTATCCTGCCTGTCGCGCGTTGGCGATCACCTGCTCGACTTCCTGCGGATCCATCGGAATTTGAAAGACGCACTCGTCGTTGGCGAAAAACATTTGGCCATTGAAACATAAAATCCCGTCAAATCGGACATTGTCGAATACGGGAACGACGGAAAGCGGCCGGCCGGTGGCGATGACGAGCTTCACTCCGTTTTTTTGTAGCGCGTTCAGGGCGCGGGCGCAATCGTTTGAAAGGCGGGAAGCGCCAAAGGGCAGCAGAGTGCCGTCGATATCGAAAAAAGCGACTTTGATCATGCGAGCACCTCGAAATGGCGCAGCGCGTAGGCGATCCCGTCCGCTTTGACAGAACGGGTCACAAAGCGAGCCGCCTGCCGGACAGCCGGGGTCGCGTTGCCCATGGAAACCGGAAGACCGACGGCTTGCAGCATTTCCAAGTCGTTGTCCCCGTCGCCAAACGCCATCGCCTCGGCTTTGGAAAACCCGAAATACGCCAGAACCTTTTGGACGCTTGCGCCTTTGGAGCTGCCTTTGGGAACGAGATCGCTTGCGGTTGGGTACCAGCCAACCATGTCGACGCTTTCCAGTCCGTCGAGAAGAGTTTCTTTTTCCGTAACCGGCATGGCGATCATGCCTTGGTAAATCGGCTGGTCGAGAAACGTTTCCAAATCACGTTCCGGCTCGATGACTTCGCAATGCTGGCGGGCGATCGCCATGTACTCTTCCAAGAGCGGATCGAAAAAAGGGGCGCGCATTTCCTGTTTGGCGGCGAATAAAACCGGCTTGCCGTTTTTTTTGCTCCAATGGCGCAGCTTTTCAATGTCGGCGGGGGAAATCGTAGTTTCGTGGACGATCGTGTCGTGCACGAGGGCGAGGGAACCGTTAAAATGAATCGAAGCGTCCCATTCCACACCGGGGAAGCGGGGCGTGGCGTAAGGCGGCCGGCCGGTGGCTACGACGATTTTGACACCTTTGTCTTGCAACGCGCGCAAGGCGAGCATAGTGGAGGCAGACGGCATGTCGGCGCCATAATCGAGCAGCGTGCCGTCCATATCGAAAAAAACGATTTTGATCATATCTTTTCCTTCTTTCTTGACTTTCAGTCGGTTTCATTATACAGAAAAAAAGTTTGACGAGCCATATGGTGGAATCGGTAAAAAAAATGTCCTTTCCCGCTCTTGATTTGACGCCAGAATGAGAGCGGTTACAATAGAACCAGTAACAGGAAGAGGTGGTTAAAATGACAAAATACAATGTTGCGAACACATCGAGAATCAATGAAACCGCCTCTTTTTTGAGGCCATAACTGGGATGCGACCAAACCATTCCAGTTTTTTGTTGGAACGTACAGGGAGGAACACAATCATGGATCAAAATTTTAACAAAGTATTTTGGGACGCCTGCGCAAATGGCGATTTCCCGATGGTATGCGCGCAAATCAAGACCGGCGCGGATGTCAACTACCAAAACGGCGACGGCAGAACGGCGCTCATGCGCTCGGCGAAACGCGACCGCAAAGACGTCGTGCAGGTGCTGATCGACAATGGCGCGGACGTGAACGCCTCGGATAATAAAGGAAAGACCGCGCTTATGGCCGCCGCGAAAAAAGGAAACAAAACCATCTGCAAAGCGCTGCTCGATGCCGGCGCGGACGTGAACGCCAAAGACGACAACGGACGCACGGCGCTCATGCGCGCGGCTCTTCTCGGGCAGGATCGCTGCGTGGAAACGCTGCTGGACTACGGAGCGGACATCAACGCCCAGGACGAGGCGGGACGAAGCGCTCTGATGGAGGCGTGCATCGCGTTCAAACGGGATACGATCGCGATGCTGCTCGAGCGCAACGCGGATGTCAACTTGTTCGACAACAACGGCTGCACGGCGCTGATGCGCGCGGCGTACGGGGGATACCCTTCGCTTGTTGAAAAGCTGCTCGCCTTTGGCGCGGACAAAGATATGGAAGACAAACAAGGAAATGTGGCGCTCGATTACGTGCGCGAACATTGCAGAGCTCAACTTGAGCCGATCTTGAAATAGGAGGAAACCATCATGAAAGACTATTTGAGTTCTGAAGTTAGAAATGTAAGTGTCGTAGGACACAGCGGAGCCGGCAAGACGTCGGTTTTGGAGGCCATGCTTTATTATACCGACGCGACCGACCGGTTCGGAAAAACGAGCGAGGGAAGCTCGCTGATCGACTTTGACGCCGAAGAGATCCGGCGCGGCTTGTCCGTCTACACGTCCATCGTTCCGATTGAATGGGATGGCTGCAAAATCAATTTTATCGACACGCCGGGCTATTTGGATTTTATCGGCGAAAAAGAAGCGGGCGAAAAAGTCGGCGACAACGTGCTGATCGTCGTGGACGCCAAAAATCCATTGGAGCCAGGCACGCGTATTTCCTTTAAAAAGGCGATCGCAAACAAGAAGCCGACGATTTTCTTCATCAACAAGCTTGACGAGGAACACACGTCGTTTGAAAAAGCGTATTCCGCTCTGCATGAGGAATTTGGAAAGAGCGTCATTCCGTTCGAGGTGCCAATCATTGAAAATGGCGTCTATGTCGGAACGGTCAACATTTTAAAAAACAAAGCGTGGTATCATCATGGACCGAAAGCGTCGGATTCCGTGGCGCAGCCGGTTCCGGAATCCATGCTGGAGGAAGTGGCGATGTACAAAGACCAAATCGCCGAGGCGGTCGCGATGGGCGACGACGAGCTGATGGAAAAATTTTTCTCCGGCGAGGAATTTACCGACGCCGAGTTGACGCGCGGCGTGCGTATTGGCGTTCGCAATGGCGAAATCATTCCGGTTTTCTCCGGCTCCGCGATTGAGTCGCGCGGAATCGGACGATTGATGGATTTGATCGTGACGTATTTCCCGACGTATTCGGAAAAAGGCCTTTACACAGCCACCACGCCAAACGACGTGAAAGTCGAGCTGCTTACGACTGAGCAGGAAGTGCTGACCGCGCAAGTGTTCAAGACGATCGTCGATCCATTTGTCGGCCGGATCTCGTACATTAAAGTGCTTTCGGGCGTGCTGGCTTCGGATTCGAGCGTCGTGAACGCGAACAACGGCAAACCGGAAAAAATCGCCCAGATCTTCATTATCAAAGGAAAGCATCAAACCGCGACCGGAAAACTGTTCACGGGCGATATCGGCGCCTTGACCAAGCTGCAAAATACGCAAACCAACGATACGCTTTGCGAAAAAGGCAAACTGCTGATCGCGGATCCGATTTCGTTTACCGAGCCGCTTTACGGGCAGGCTGTCACGCCGAAAACGAAAAACGACGAGGACAAGCTAAGCAACGGTCTGGCCCGCCTTCAAGAGGAAGATCCGACATTCAAAGTCGTACAAAACAAGGAAACGAAAGAAACCGTCATGTATGGCATTGGCGACCAGCATCTGGAAGTGATTGTCAACAAGCTGAAAAACAAATTCAAAGCCGACGTCTTGCTGTCGGATCCAAAAATCACGTATCGCGAAACGATCACGAAAACCGCGATCGGAGAAGGACGCCATAAAAAACAATCCGGCGGCCATGGACAATTCGGGCATGTGTTCGTTGAATTCGCGCCAAACCCGGACGCGGAGGAAATGGTTTTCGCCGAAAAGGTGTTTGGCGGCGCCGTTCCAAAACAATACTTCCCGGCTGTGGAAACGGGACTTCGCGAATGCACGGCGGAAGGAACGCTGGCCAACTACAAGATGGTCAACGTGAAAACGACGTTGCTCGATGGAAAATACCACGATGTCGATTCCAGTGAAATGGCGTTCAAGCTCGCAGCACGGCTGGCGTACAAGGACGCGATGGAAAAATGCCGTCCGATCTTGCTTGAGCCGATTATGAACGTGACGGTCCGGGTACCGGATGAGTATACCGGCACGATTATCGGCGACTTGAACAAACGCCGGGGCGCGATCATGGGCATGACACCGGATGAAAACGACCAGATCATCGAGGCACAAGTGCCAATGGGTGAAATGGCGCGCTACTCCGTGGAGCTTCGCTCCATGACGCAAGGTCTGGGAACATACACGATTGAAATGGATCGCTACGATCCGGTTCCGGACAACATCGCGCAGCGCATTATCGCAAACGCGAAAAAAGACTAACACAAAAAAAGACGAATCAAAAAGCATTCGTCTTTTTATTTGGATGGAGATTAATGGCCAAACGCTTTCTCGCAAATGGCATGCGCTTCCTCGATCAAGTCATTCAATGGCTTCTTTCGACCGCCGTCCTTCCACGCGATGTACAGATTATACAGCATTCCGACGTAGGCGGTCAGTTGAATTTGCAGCTGCGGATCGCGTTGCGGATTCCAGATTTTCCAGGCCAGCGCGGTGAGCTCGTTTAAAAAAAGAATCCCGAAGCCGCATTGAATCAGGCCGTCGATGAAGTCGCGGTACTGATCGAAGTAACGCAAAGAGTGGGCGACGTGGAGCGGGTCGTAAAACGTGCCGCCATGCCGTTGTCCATTGGCGTGGGTTTGGACATAGTCGCCTAAAATGTCGTGAATGTACGATGTCAGCACTTCCTCCTTGCTCGTGTAGTTGCGATAAAACGTGACGCGGGACACACCGGCCTTGGCGGTGAGCTCGGAAATCGAAATCGAGGAAAACGGCTTTTCCTTGATGAGTCGCAAAAGCGCCATCACAATGCATTCCCGGGAAAATAAATTGCGCTGGTTTCTTTTTTCCATGTTACACAATCCTTCCTTTCTGTTACAGTTCGCACGGATCGAATTGAAAAACAATGTGTTCACTGATACACTTTGTAACATATAAAAAAGAAAATGAAAAGAGGAATAGACAATGCGTTACGCAGTAGTGACAGATACGAACAGTGGTTTTACAAGCGAGGAAGCGAAGAAGCACGGCATCGAGCTCATTCCGATGCCGGTCATCATTGACGACCAGACGCGCTATGAAGGCGTGGACATCGACGAGGAAACGTTTTACGACTGGCTGGCTTCCGGACAAAAAATCACGACGTCCCAACCCGCTCCCGGGGATGTCCTGCGGCGCTGGGATGCGCTGCTGGAACAAGGCTATGACGCCATCATCCACATTCCAATGACTTCGGGTTTGAGCAATTCCTGTCAAACCGCCACGATGCTCGCCCAGGATTACGATGGAAAAGTGGTGGTGGTGGACGACCACCGGATTTCCATTCCGCTCCAGGAATCCGTTTTCAAAGCGAGAAGGCTGGCCGATGAAGGGGTGGATCCGCAAGAAATTAAAAAGATTTTGGAAGACGATGGATTGTATTCGTCGATTTATCTGGCGGTCAACACGCTGGAATATTTAAAAAAAGGCGGCCGGATCACGCCGGCGGCGGCTTTGCTTGGCTCTGTGCTTGGCATCAAGCCGATTTTGACGATTCAGGGGGAAAAGCTCGACACGTTTTCCAAGGCGCGCAGCATGCGACGCTGCAAAACGAAAATGATCGAAGCGCTAAAAAAAGACTATGAAGAAAGGTTTTCCATGTTCGACTGGAGCGAATTGTGTGTCGGCGCCGCCGGAACGCGGCTGAGCCAAGCCGAAATCGACGAATGGACCGCCATGCTGCAGGAAGCGTTTCCGAAAACCGTAGTTCGATACGCCCCGCTTTCTTTAAGCATTGGAACCCACACGGGGCCGGGTGTCGTGGGGTGCGCGATCTGCCTAAAATAAAAAGACGTCTCAAAACGTCTTTTTTTGCTGATGGTCGTCGACTTGCAAAATCGCCGCGAAATCGGCGCGGCATCGGTCGATCAAGTCGAACGCGCCATTGGACATGCACCATTTCAACGCGTAGCCAAGACCGACGTTCCGGCAAGTCAAATAAAGAAGCGCCGGATCGCTCGGGTTTTTAATTTGTCCCGCTTTCTGGCCTTTTTGAATGGCCTCGATCGTCATCGTGCGGGCTTCGCTCATATAAGGCGGGGCCTCGCTTTTTTCATTGAAATTCAGGATCCAGTAGCGGGAATAGAGCCCGGGTCCCAGCCGGACGCTTTTCTGCATCGTAAAAGTCAATCCGGTGCAAACGATTTCCCAGTAGTTGGTCGGGTCCATCGCCCGGATGCAGGCGCTTAAATCCTCCACGGTCCCGCGAAAATAATATCGAAGAAGCTGCTCCTTCGAAGTCACGTATTTATAAAACGTCGGTTTGGTGATCCCGCAAGTTTTGCAGATGTCCATGACGGATACCCGGTCGTAGCCCTCTTTAAGGAACATCGCCAAAGCGGTTTGGATAATCAGATTTTTTTTGTCTTCCTGCTTGTTCATCGCACCTCCTCCGGTTCGGCACAAAGAATGGCTTTGAGCCCACTTTGAAACAAATTGTTCATACTTTGGTCAGGATCGGCATACATGCACCGGTAGGCGCCATTGCCAAACGAAAGGGCGATGAGGGAACTCATCAGGCGATGCGGATCGGACGGATTTTTGATTTGTCCGCTTTCCTGTCCCAGGCGGATCAAATCCTCGATCCACGCGTTGAACCGGAACACATCGTTGAATGCGCCTTGATATTCTTTCAAATTGGCGGCGAAGACCTCGGTATACAAGTCGATACCCAATTTCTCCGTATGAAAATAATAAAGATCAAACACGTCGATAATTTGCTGTAGATGATCCGTCGAAGAACCGATATGAAACCATTCCTCTGGGATTTGCGCAGTCAAAGTCGAAGAAAAGTACTTCAAAAGACTGTCTTTTGAATCAATGTACTTGTAAAAGGTCGGTTTCGTGATGCCACAGGCATTGCGAATGTCCATTACCGAGACGGATTTATAGCCCTTTTCACGAAACAGATCAAAAGAAGTGTCAATAATGCGTTGCTTTACGTTGTTTCTTTGCATAGGGGTTTACCTCGGTAAAGTTCTTACCTGTACCTATTTTAACACAGTTAATTGCGAATGAAAACGGAAGAATTCATGGAGTGAAAAAACTTTTCATTTTATGAAAAAATGACATAGAAAAGAGAGATCATTCCTGGTTTTGAAAGCAAAAAAAGCGCCCTCAATAAGCGGAAGGCGCTTTGCCTGTTTTCGCTCTTTCGAGCATGTCGTGTTTGATCTTCATTACATTCGAAAATGTGATTCGCTTTCCCTGGCCTTCCAGCAAAAGGATGCGGCGGACTTTCTTGGAAAGTGTCTTCTCAAGCCGATACGGGATCCGTACCGGATAATGGTTGTGATCCATATATTCGTTTTCGATGTAACGTGACGTGATCGGACACATGTTCTGAATCAAAAATGCGCATTCATGACCGAGAATATCTCCAAATACGATCGTGTCGCAACGACCGAATTTTCTTTTTTTCTCTTCTGCGATCCGTTTATATTTCGATATTTTAGAAGAGATAGGGATGAACCATAAGATCTCAGGGTCTGTAGAATCGCGCAAGGCAAAATATGCCGGACGATCATGGACAGCGTTGTTGACGATGATCTTGTTCGGCATCAGACCGGCTTCCGGAAAATCCCGGAAATACGAGTCTTTCATGAAGTAAAAATGATTCTCTTCAACAAACATCGGTAAATCTCCTGGAAGAGCTTCGTAAAGAAGCTCTGCATGTGACCACGAGCATTTGTATGCCGCGTCTCGTGCAGCGGCTCACATTTGAACACGAGCATTTATCCATCGCGTCTCGTGCAGCGATACACATGCGGGACCGGAGTCCCATTTTTATTATACTGTGTTTTCGCTCCAAGAAAAGCGGTTTTAAATGAAAAGTTACAGTTTTATTTAATAAACCGAAGTAAAGTTCAGAATTGGCATGATCAAAAAGATACATTTCAACCCTGTGAAGCGGAGTCCTGTAACGCGTCAATCGCCAAAACAAGCATGAGAAGCGGCAACGCGTCTTCCTCCCGCTCGTAATGGATAGAAAAATGGTCGCTCAAGTGCCAAAGCTCGGTTTGAATCGTGCCCACGAGCCTTCCGGCATCGTCGCGCACCTCGTAATCCCAGCCCCACACATTGCCATCCGCCTGCCAGCCCATGTAATTCATAACAAGCTTTGGCCGAAGCAAGGTAAGCTTTTGCTGAATCGTCCCCAGCTTCTCCCCGTTGCGGATGATTTCAAAGCAGGGCAGCAAGGACAGGAAAGCCTGATGGACTAAACCAACCGGCTGGCCGTTTCCGTCATAAATCGTGAGTTTCCGGGTCAGGGAAGGCGAGCCTTTGATCGTATACGCGATCGTTCCATCCTCACGTGCCACGTCGTACGTTCCCCATAAAGAAAAAAGCTTTTGCGCGATGTACAAAGAACGCACTTTACCACCTCCTTTTTTCCATCATCGTTGATAAAGATAGTCTTGTCAAATTTTTTTCTTCAAATCCGGAAGAAAAGGTATAATAAAAGGCAAACAAAGGAGGAAGAAAAAATGAAGGAAAGGGAAGCGTTTCGGGAACTTGTCGACCGGTTTGGCGCGTGTGAAAGCGTGGAAGCCATCGGTCTTGGCGGCTCGAGAGCGACCGGAAAGGCAGACGCGAGCTCTGATTACGACCTTTACGTCTATCTTCGCGCCGATATTTCGATTGCGCAGCGTGAAGAAATCTTCGCCGGTTTGTTCCAGGTCATGGAATACGACAACGCGTTTTGGGAACGGGAGGACGACGGTATCTTCACGAACGGGACGCCCATCGACATTTTGTACCGGCGTATCGACGACCTCGATCAGAGCCTCCGGCACGTCGTGATCGACCACCAGGCGCAAAACGCCTACACCACATGCTTGTGGAACAACCTTCTCAATACGAAAATCTTGTTCGACCGCGATGGACGCCTCGCCGCGCTGCAAAAAAAATACACGGTGCCATATCCTGCCGAATTGAAGGAAAACATCGTTCGCCGGCAAATGGCGCTGCTGTTTGATGGCCTGCCCAACTACGCGAGCCAGCTCAAAAAGGCGATCGCGCGACACGACGTGCCCGCGATGAACCACCGGGCGGCCGCGTTCGTGGAGTCGTACTTCGACTTGTTGTTTGGACTCAACGAGACGACCCATCCCGGGGAGAAGCGGATGCTGCGCGAAGCCAAAAAGCTGCCAGTCGTCCCGGAGGCGTTTGCCGACGACATCGAGTCGTTGTTTGCAAACTTGTTTGTCGAGTCCGATGCGTCAGTCCAGGATCTCGAGCGGATCGAGCGGCGGCTGAAAGCGATTTTGTAAAAGAAAAGGACGACCGCGACGGATCGTCCTTTTTCAATGGTAAAAAGATTGGAAATCAAGAAGATTTATTTGTCTTCGTCGATTTTTTTCGGAGCCTCTTCGATATCCAGTTTTTTCTGGAAGTGGCTCAAAACGTTTTTCGCGAAGTCGCGGCCACCGACGCCAAACGAGATCGCGAAGGCGATGCCGAGGGCGAGAATGGCGATGACGAACGCGCTGTCGACCAGTTCCTTGGCGATGCCGAGTTCATTCAAAATCATGAACGCGCCAATCGTGTAAATCAGGTACTGAACCAAAATCGCCAGCGAAGGATGTTCGTTGTTTCGAAGCGCTTTCGAGCAAATGCCCGCGATAAAGACGCAAGCGATCAAAATCAGGAAGGCGCTTAATGCGTATGGCATGTAGTCGATGACAGCCAGGCCGATGCTTGTCAAAATACCAAGATGCAGGGCGCTAAAGCTTTCCACGACAAAGAAGATAACCAAAATGACTTCGACTGTTTTTCCTGTAACTTTCGAAAGGATGAAGTTTTTGTTTTTGGAACCCATCAGGTTCTCGACTTTGGCATCCAGTCCGGACGCCTCGATCAGACGGGTCACGATGTTGCCAATAAACTTCGACAAAATCCAGCCAATGACGATAATGACAAGGGCCGCGAAAATGTTCGGAATGTAGTTGAAGATAATGCTCAGCATCGCGATGGCCGGATCGGTAATCGCGCGGATGTTGAGCACATACAACGCCGCGATAATGATCGGAATCAAAATGAGAACATAGACGATGTACGCGATCGTGTTGGACAGCTTGCCTTGGTCGTCCACCTGGATACCGGCAAGATTTTGGAGCTTGTTGATTTCCAGCTTATTTAAAACCGGGATCAAAAGTTCGCGGACGAGTTTGGCGATATAGAAGCCAACCCACAATACGATGACGGAACCAATGATGTTTGGAACATAAACCCATACGTTGTTGAGCATATTCAAAATCGGCGCCGAAACCTGCGTCATGCCTAGCGTTTCAAAAATACCAGGAACAAAGAGCAGGAACACGATCAGCTGCGCAAGTTTGGCAATCAGCTCAATCGCTTTTGCGCCCTGATTGCCTTCACCTTCCGGCGACTTGGCCTGGGCGAGTTTCGTTTTTGACAGCAGCTTCACGATAATCGACTTCACGATCGCCGCCACGATAAAGGCGACGATCAAAAGGATGACAGCTTTGACAGCTGCGCCCAAATCTGTTTCAAAGAAATGGGATACATCGGAATAAGCGTTAATTTTTAGCATATTATTTACCTCATGTTCGGTTTTCAAAGAGCGCTCTGACGAATTGTCTTCGTGTTGTTCACATAGACCTTAAGGTTGATTTTACATTAGCATGATATTTGCGGTTTTTTTCAATTTTGATGCAATGCGGAATGATTGTGGGAGACAAACTTTTAAATTTCAAAACATTTTGGTATAGCCGGCCATAAGTAGCAAGCTAGAAAAAGCGGGCGATTCCCGTTAAAATAAAACCATGAAACCTATGCAGTCAATTTCTCTTCACCAAATCACGAACTGGCGGCGGGCCATCGCCGTGTTCGGGATTCTCGTTCTTTCCGGAACCGGCTTGACGTGTCTTGTTTTGCCGGAGTTCAACGCCGACATTTTTTTGTATGTGTGCGCCGCGATTTGCTCGCTCTCCGCGCTGTTCGTCTGGTATCAGGCATTCGTGAAAAAAAGGGGATTCGTTTTTTTGGAAGCAGTCTTGATCACGGCGTTCACGGTTTTTTTTATGGATCCACCGCCAGTCGGGGGAAGTCGTCATCGTCGGCGTGTTCGCGGTTTATCTGCTTGTCAACGTGGTGGCGTTTCTCGTGCAAACCGTGTTGGACTTGCAGGACAAAGCGGCCTCCTGGTGGTACGACGCCTTGCGGCTCATCGTCTACGCGCTGCTGTTGTTCGCGACGGTTCGCAGCGGCTTGGGCTCGCTGAAATACATTCAATACATTGTCGGCTTGTATTTGATCGTCCAGGCCGGACAGCTTTATTTTGAGATGGTTTCGTTTTCGTATCCTCAGTCGACGCGCTACTACTCGTTTCGACACTGGAGCTCGCTGCCCGTCGCACTGGTCGCCGTCTTGCCGTTTTTCGTGCTGGAAGTCATCACGCACGCCCAGCTTCAAATCAAACCGGAACGGAAGGCGGAGCGAAAAAAACGAGGAGCCGGTCGATTTGCGCGTCTTTGTCCATACAGGCCTGTCCGGCGTGCATGTGTTCGGCCACATGACGATCGCCTACGAAGGCATGACGTATTCGTACGGCAACTACGATACCGCCAACGAAAAGCTGTTTCGCTCGATTGGACCGGGAATCTTGTTTTTGTGTCCCGATCGCGACTACATCAACAACACGTGTCTGTACGAGGGGGTGACGATGTTCGAATATGGCTTGACGCTGACCGAAGCTCAAAAAAAAGAGTTGCACGCGCTGATGGATGAAATCCACGAGCAGACATACCATTGGCAATCGCCTTACGAGCATGCGCTCCAAGCCGATCCCGACACGTCGTTTTCCGCTTATGAAAACGACTACGCCAGCCGGTTGTGGTACCGGACCGGGAGCCAGTTTTACAAGTTCAAAAGCGGGGAATGGAAGACGTATTGGATCCTTGGCACGAATTGCTCGCTTTTCGCCGCCGACTTGCTCAATCGAATCGACCCGGCGATTCATGGCAGCAAAGGCATCGTGACGCCGGGCGAGTTTTGGGAATATTTCGAGGAAGCGTTCGCGGATCCCAAAAGCAACGTCATCTACAAGGCGTGGCATTCGAGCAGCGATCCTTCCACCTTGTACGACTTGGGCGACGAAAATCCGGATCGGGACGCGGATTCCTGATTTGAGAATCACTTCATTGGTGTTTCCCGGTTGAGTGCACTACAATAAAAACAACGATGGAGGTAGGAGCATATGGATTACGAACAATACAAAGACGATAAAAAAGAAGTAAGAGCCGACGAAAAAGCGGCCATCGACGCAGCGCGCGAACAACGCAAAGACGGCAAGGAAGCCGAACGCGACGAAATCAAAGCGGCACGCGATGAACGAGACGCGGAAGTCGATCTCGCAAAAGAAGACGTCAGAACGGCGTGCGAAGCCAAACGGGAAATCGCGAAAGAGGATCGCGAAGAAATCCGCCAAGTGCGCAAGGATACGCGCGGGGAAGACCGGGAAACGCGCCGCGAGGAAATCGACGCCGCCAAGTCTGAGAAAAAAGCGGAAGTCGACTTAGCCAAAGACGGCATCAAAGTCGCCAAGGACGCCGAGCGTGAAATCCGCAAGGAAGGACGCGTGGATCTGCATGACATGAAGGAAGCCGCCCGCGAAGGATACGAAGAAGTCAAGGAAAATGTCCGCGACGAAATTAAATCCGCGCGCGAAGCAGCCGAGGAAAAAATCAAGGATCTCAAAGACGAATTCAAAAAAGACGAATAAATCTTTATGAAAACGACCAGACGGACGTGCGCCGTCTGGCTTTTTTTCGTTCGATGCAAAGGTGTGAATTGCTGAATGGACTGCCCTTGTTATGTTTGACAAAGACGCGTTTGTTTTATCGTCTTGAATTTACGCTTTAAAAGTTTTTTCTGGCCTGAAGACGATTGAAATTTATATGTATTGATTTATATCTTTTTTGATTTGACGACTCTGAAGTAATTTTTCTTGAAATCTCTATTTGACTTGAAGAATCTTTTTTCTGAATTTGACATTTTGTTTTGCTCGATTTTTCGGGCAATGAGTTCAAAAGTGTATACTACATCGGCAGCTTGAAATAATTTATAGTTTTCAGGAGATACTTTTTCTTTAAATTTTATTGTTTTATCTGGAAAAACTGTACTGAAAACAGAGCATAATATTTTTGTTACTTGGGACTGCCCTCTGTCGTAATAAATGATTAAATTGTCAAATTCATTTAGGTAATTTTTATTTCTGCAAAGTGAGGAAGTTAAAGATTTGGATAGTTGAGAAATCATATCAAGTTCATTCGTGTAGTTTTTTTTCTCAAACTCTATAATGGAATAATGAATTTTCAATTTTTTTAAAAAGAAATAAAATTGGTTTAATAGCTGGATTCTTTGGCCAATATGTAAATGTTTATATTCTTTTTCTCGGCGGAAGACAATGGTTAGGAAAACCGAAGTTCCGTAAATCGAAATTGAGTCGTTCTACAGGGGAAGAAATATCAATATTTTAATTGTGATAAATCAAGGCTATTAGGTAATAAGGAGAACAAGGGTCATATTTACCAAAATCACCTGATTCATCAACAAAGATGCTAAGTTCTTTCATTCTCTTTCCTTTCTTAAATTAAAAATAGCGGAGAACCTCTCCGCCATCTGGTGGGACCTAGACCTTTCGGACAGCCCGAATGGTATTTCTACCTGTGTTTTTAATGTATCATGTAGTGATAATAATATCAAATCAATGGAGATATAAGAAAAAACGCCTTTCGACGAATATTTTTGATCGTTGTGCTTGTTTCAGTTGTTAAAATAATAATTGATTAGCAATTCTGTTCTCTTCGATTTAAAGATTTCAAATCGCAAAAAGGAAACGCGAACAATCATTGGAAGCTACACGCCCCCCAGGTATCTGAAATAAGCGCATGAGATGGAGAAGAGGGTACATGACGACTGGTTTGGATATTCACGAACTGGTTTTTTCTTTTCTCTTCTTTTTATTCAAAATATATAATAATATAGAATATAGATAAGAAAGGATATAATCATGAGTAAGAAACCGGATTTTATTGGCACACGGGTACGTCAAATTCGTCGAAGCAAGGGCTGGACGCTGGACACCGCCTTCCGTCAATGCGGTGTCAGCGCCGTGATGCTTGGAAAAATCGAACGTGGCGAGGCGTCGCCCACGATCCAGACGCTTTGGAAGCTGGCGACCGGATTTCGCGTGCCCCTCACGACACTCATCGAGCCCGAACCGCGCGCCATCGAACTGGCCACGCCGGACCAAACAAACGCCATCGAGGAGGAGGCAGGCGCCATGATGGCGTGTCCGTTGTTCGCCTATGATCCAATCCAAAACTACGAGATGTTTTGGATCCGGTTCGCGCCCGGATGCCGGCATGCATCGTCCGCCCACGACCAGGGCGTCGTCGAGCTTGTCAGCGTCATCGCCGGCACGCTTCAAATCGAGCTGCCGGAGCGAACCGTCATCGTGCACCCCGGCGAGGCGTCGCGCTTTTCGGCCGATGTCGAGCATACGTACGAAAACATCGGCGACACGGATTGCGAAGTGTACGATCAAATTTTTTATTAGGAGGAAGGGAATATGGAAATCAAACAACTGGGGGCGAACACGTTTTACGTGCCGGGCCCGACCAACATCGGCTTGTGGAGGCAAAACGAAACCGACGTGTACTTGATTGACGCCGGTAACGACAAGGACGCGGGACGCAAACTCAAAAAGCTGCTCGACGCCCACGGGTGGACGTTGAAAGGCATTTTATGCACCCACTCGAACGCGGACCACATTGGAGGCAACGCCTATTTGCAGCGGCAGTATGGATGCCCCGTGTTTTCGGCGGGGATGGAAAAAGCGTTCATTTCGCATCCGGTGCTCGAGCCTTCGCTGCTCTATGGCGGGTTTCCGTGCAAGGCGCTACGTCACAAATTTTTGATGGCCAAGCCAAGCGATGTCGTCGACGTGTCGAATCCGGGCTTTCCAAAGGAAATCGAGATCATCGCGCTCCCGGGCCACTTTCTGGATATGATCGGGTTTCGAACGCCCGACGATGTCCTGTTCGTTGCCGACTGCCTGTCCAGCGAGGAAACCTTGTCCAAATACAAAGTCGGCTTTATTTACGACGTGAAAGCGTACAAGGAAACGCTGGAACAGCTAAAAACGGTCAAGGCGAAGTGGTTCGTTCCAAGCCACGCCGCCCCGGCCGCCGATTTGCGGTCTTTGATTCAATGTAATTTAGACGTCGTACAGGAAATCGAAACGACGCTTTTGGACATCCTTTCCGACTGGACTGGCTTTGACGAAGCGCTAAGGCGCCTGTTCGACACCTATGGTCTAGTCATGAGCATCGAACAATACGCGTTGGTCGGCAGCACGATCCGCTCTTATTTGGCGTATTTCGCCGACGAGGGAAAGGCGGTTTACCGCTTTTCAAAAAACCGGATGGAATGGAAACGCCACGAAGGCGCGCGATGAAATCCGCCTTGCAAAAGCTTGCCTTTTTTTGGATAATGGTTCACGAGGTGAATTATGAAAACCATTCGTCATTTTATTTCGTATTATCGACCTTATAAAGTCGTTTTTTCCATCGACTTGCTGTGCGCGCTAACCATCTCGATCATCGACATCGTGTTTCCGCTGATTTTGGATTACTGCTCGACGACGCTGTTCGCGCAGGACGCCACCCACATTTTGCGACTGGTGGGATTTGTCGCGCTCGGTCTGGTTTTGCTGTATGGATTGCGCAGCGTGTGCCGCTACTATGTGTCGGCCCAGGGCCATATCATGGGCGCGCGCATGGAAAGCGACATGCGCCGGGATTTGTTCGAACAATACCAGCGACTGTCGTTTTCTTACTATGACCGGCACAATACCGGCATCATGATGTCGCGCGTGACGAGCGATTTGTTCGACATTAGCGAGTTCGCCCATCATGGACCGGAAAACTTGTTTATTTCCCTGGTCAAAGTCGTTGGCAGCTTTCTTATTTTGTTTTTTATCAACTGGAAGCTTGGACTCGCCTTGCTGGCGGTCACGATCGTCCTCTTCGTTTTCTCGCTTTTTCAAAACAAGAAAATGAAGCGCGTGTTCATGGACAACCGCCGCAAGATCGGAGAGGTGAACGCCTCGCTGCAAGATTCGCTGGCCGGCATCCGCGTCGTGCAGTCGTTTGCCAACGAGGACAAGGAGCGGCGCAAGTTCGAGATGTCCAACGGCCGCTATCTCGACAGCAAAATCGACAACTACCGCATCATGGGCTGGTACTATGGCGGGACAAACTTTTTGCAAGGCCTGCTCTATGTCACGATCATCGTATGCGGAGGGTATTTGATTGCCAAAGGGCAAATGAGCGCCATCGAGCTGGCGACGTTCGCTTTGTACATCAATGTCTTTGTTTCGCCGCTTGAAATTTTGATCGAGTTCACCGAAATGTTCCAAAAGGGATTTTCGGGCTTTAAACGATTCGAGGAAGTCATCGACGAGATTCCCGAAATCACGAACGCGCCGGACGCCAAGCCACTCTCGGATGTCAAAGGCGTCATTGATTTCGAACACGTCGGCTTCTCGTACGAAGACAACGAAACGATTTTGGACGACGTCAACATCCACATCAAAGCGGGACGAAAAGTCGCGCTGGTCGGCCCAAGCGGTGGCGGAAAAACGACGCTTTGCTCGCTGATCCCGCGCTTTTACGACGTCAGTCAGGGCCGCATCCTGATTGATGGCAAAGACATCCGCGCCGTGACGCTCGAGTCGTTGCGCCAGGCGGTCGGCATCGTGCAGCAGGACGTGTATTTGTTTGGGGGAACGATTCGTGAAAACATCGCCTATGGAAAAGACGGCGCAAGCGACGAGGAAATCGTCGCGGCCGCCAAAAAGGCGAACATCCATGACTTCATCCTGTCGCTGCCCGACGGCTACGATTCGTACGTGGGCGAGCGGGGGACCCGCTTGTCGGGCGGGCAAAAGCAGCGCATCGCGATCGCCCGGGTGTTTTTAAAAGATCCGAAAATCCTCGTGCTTGACGAGGCGACGAGCGCGCTGGACAACGAAAGCGAGCGCGTCATTCAAGCGGCGCTGGACGAGCTGGCCAAAGAGCGGACGTGCATTACGATCGCGCACCGGCTGAGCACGATCAAAAACGCCGACGAAATCATCGTCATCGACGACGAAGGCATCAAGGAGCGCGGCAGCCACGACGAGCTCATGGCCGAAAACGGGATTTACGCCAACTATTACCGGCTCCAGTTTCAGGATCGGGAAGAGCGGTAAACGCAGGAGGACGCTCCTGCTTTTTTTTCGCCACGATCTTGCGGTATAATGAAAAAACCGAAATCAAAGAGGAGGCGCTATGAAATACGACGTATTGAAAAAACAGTTTGGCTACGACACGTTTCGACCCGGGCAGGAAGAAATTATCGACGCCATTTTAGCCGGACAGGACACGCTAGCCATTATGCCGACTGGCGCGGGCAAGAGCTTGTGCTATCAAATTCCCGCCCTCATGCTGCCGGGAATCACCCTTGTTGTCTCCCCGCTCATTTCCTTAATGAAAGACCAGGTCCGCTCGCTCAATCAAAACGGGATCCGCGCCGCGTATTTGAACAGCACCCTCACCCCGGGGCAGTACGCCAAAGCGCTCGCTCTGGCGCAGCGCGGCGAATACAAAATCATTTACGTGGCGCCGGAACGACTGGAAAGCGCGTCGTTTTTGCGCTTCGTCGACCAGGCCGACATTTCCATGGTCGCCATCGACGAGGCGCATTGCGTGTCCCAGTGGGGCCAGAACTTTCGCCCAAGCTATTTGCGCATCAAGTCGTTTTTTGAAACTCACAGTAAGCGCTGGCGTTTTTGCGCGTTTACCGCGACCGCGACCGCGCAAGTCGAGCGCGACATGATCGAGCTTTTGGGCATGCGCGATCCGCAAGTCGTCAAAACGGGATACGACCGGAAAAACTTGTTTTTCGCGGTCGAGTACCCGGCCAACTCGTTTTCGCGGCTGCTTGAACTCGTGCGCCAGCGCTCCAGCCAGAGCGGAATCATTTACTGCATCCGCCGCAAAGACGTCGAGATGCTGTGTGAAAAGCTCCAGCAAGCCGGCGTGCCGGCCACGCGCTACCACGCGGGCTGTCCGATGAGGAGCGCAACGCCAACCAGGAAGACTTTATTTTCGACCGCAAGCCGGTCATGGTCGCGACCAACGCCTTCGGCATGGGAATCGACAAGCCGGATGTACGTTACGTGATTCACTACTCCATGCCTTCGTCGCTGGAAAACTACTATCAGGAAGCGGGCCGGGCGGGCCGGGACGGACAAGCGGCCGAGTGCATTTTGTTTTATCACGCCAAAGACGAGCGGGTGCTCCGGTTCTTTATTGAAAACCAGGATTTTGACGGCGTGGACGAGGCGGAAAAAAAGAGCGGATCGCCAAGGACTGGCGCCGTTTCGAAGCGATGAAAAACTACGCTTTGTGTCCCGACTGCCTGCGCCACGCCATTCTGGCGTATTTTGGCGAGCCGTCCCCAACCCGGTGCGAGGCTTGTTCCAACTGTTTGCATGAATACGAAACGGTGGAAATATCCGAAAGCGTCCATACGATTTTGGGCGCGATCAAAAGCGTGCGGCAAAAGTTCGGGGCTACGCTTGTGCTTTCGCTTGTCAAAGGGAGCCGTTCGCAAAAAATCGAGCAGTACCATTTGGACCAAAGCGCGTTTTATGGCAACTTGTCGGGCTTTACGATGCGCCAGCTGCAAGACATCTTGCGATTCATGGTGCAGGATGGGCTGGTGGAGACGACCAACGACACGTACCGCCTGCTGAAAATCACGCCCAAAGGCAACGCGTTTTTCAAGCAGCCGGCTTCGCTGACGATGCGTCAGTACAAAAAAGCCGAAGCGGCCCAGGCGGCGGCCGACGACGTGTTCGAAGGATTGCGCGCCATTCGCACGCGGCTGTCCAAAAAAATACCGGGTGCCGCCTTACGCGATTTTCAACGACCGCACGTTGCGCGAAATGGCTTCCGCCCGTCCGCAAAACAAAGCCGAAATGCTGGCGATCAGCGGGGTGGGCGAAGTCAAATACAAAAAATTCGGCCGCTACTTTGTCGCTTTTTTCCAAAACGAGTCGTGAAAGCGGTTTCATCCTCGATTTAGCGGGAATGCGCGTTGATTTTTCACTTCGTTTTTTTTATACTGGACGAGGTGGTTGTGAAATCGTGATCAAGTGACACGAAGTTCAAAAAACGACCAGACAAAAGATTTTTTTATTACATCGCATCCATACAGAGCGAGAGTAGGAGGTAAACATGAAAAAATCGAAAAATTTGAAAAAGATGACGTTGTTCGCCATGTTCATCGCCATCGAGATGATGCTTTTGATGACCCCGTTCGGGTACTTGCGCATCGGGCCGATCAGCGCCACGCTCATGCACATTCCTGTGATTTTGGCGGCCGTGTTTCTGGGCACCGGCTATGGTGCGGCGCTGGGCTTGATTTTTGGAATCACGTCGGTCATCAACGCGACGATGCAGCCGGGGATTACGAGTTTCGTATTCTCGCCATTTGTCACGATTGGCGGCATGAGCGGCAACTTCCTGTCCCTGGTGATCGCGATCGTTCCCCGCGTGCTGCTTGGCGTCATTGCCGGCCTCACGTTCCAGCTCTTTTCAAAAAAGCTCAAATGCTCCACAAGCGCCGCGCTGGCGGCCGGCATCGCGACGGCGTGCCATACGGTTTTGGTGCTTGGCATGATCGTGCTTTTCTTTGGCGCCGACTATTCGAGCGCGGTTGGCATCGCCCAAAACGCCCTGATTGGCGTCATGGCCTACACCGTCGCCACGAACGGCTTGTTCGAGCTTGTGCTCGCTTCGCTGGTCGCCCTGGCGCTCACCAAGGCCATTCCGGTGTACTCGATTCATCCTGTCAAAGCGTAAGTCGTGAATTTTCACGGCTTTTTTTTGTGTCCGGATTTAACGCACGTTTAACACAACGCAGGAAAGGGCTTAACGTGGTTGCTGATACAATGAATGCGTGAAAGTGGATAGAAACATTGGAAAGGAACCTTATGAATCAAAGTCTGAAAAAAGGATTTTCACAATCTTCGTTTTAGGACTGGGAATTTGCACCGGATGCGGCGTGCAGGCGCAGGAAAAGCGCGCGTTCGATCCGGACGCCACGATGCACGCGCTGACGCGAGAGGATGGCTCGGGAACCCGGCAGGCGTTTGCCGATTTGTTTGCATTGCGTGATGAAAAGGGAGTGGACGCCATCCATCCAGGCATCGCGGTCACGAACGCGACCTCGGTCATGATGATGTCGACAGCGGGCGATCCGTACGCGATCGGCTATACGTCGCTTGGCGCCATGAACGACATGGTCAAGCCTGTCGCTATCGACGGGGTGCGCGCGAGCGTGCAGACGGTTGAAGACGGAACGTATCCGATCGCCCGGCCGTTTTATTTGGCCATCAAAGACGATTTGCCGCCCGCCGGCGAGGAATTCGTCGAATTCGTGTTAAGCCGGGAAGGCGAAAACATCATCGCCAAGCAAGGCTATGTCGCGACGGGAACGGATTTGCCGTTTCAAACGAGCCATCCCCAAGGCTCGATCATGGTGACGGGCTCCAGCTCGATCGCGCCCGTCATGGAAAAGCTGAAGGAGCGCTACGCGCAAATCAACCCGAAGGCGGAAATCGTCGTCCAGCAGTCGGATTCCTCAAGTGGATTGAGCGATGTCGCCAACGGAACCGCCGCCATTGGCATGTCGTCCAGAGCGCTGAAGCCTTCGGAATTAAAACGCGGCCTCACGCCAATCGCGTTCGCGAAAGACGGCATTGTCGTCATCGTCAACCCGGCCAATCCGGTTGAATCGCTGACGATGGAACAAGTCCGCTCGGTGTATCGCGATCCGCAACAAACGTGGCGGGCGCTGGAGAACCACAGATGAGCGCCTGGAAGGAAAACGGCGCGAAGAGGATGTTTCAAATGGCGGCGGGGATGGCGGTTGTCGCCGTCTTTATGATTTGCGGCTTTCTTTTCGCCAATGGTTTGCCGGCCATTCACGAAATCGGCTGGCTGAACTTTTTGTTCGGCCAGGTGTGGAGGCCAGGCGCGGAACAGTTTGGAATCTTTCCGATGATTGTCGGAACGGGCGTGGTGACGCTGGGTGCGCTAGTCGTCGGCGCGCCAGTCGGGGTGTTGTGTGCCGTGTTTCTTGTGTACTATTGTCCAAAACAGCTGCAAGCCCCGATGAAGGCGATCGTCAATTTAATGGCGGGCATTCCTTCGGTCGTGTATGGCTTTTTCGGCCTCGTTGTTTTGATTCCGCTGTTGCGTCATTGGACGCAAACGAGCGGGATGAGCGTGCTGGCGGCCGCCATCCTGCTTGGAATCATGATTGTTCCCACGATCATTTCCGTGTCGGAAACCGCGTTGCACGCGGTGCCGCAAACCGTGTACGAGGGCGCGCTGGCGCTGGGCGCGACGAAAGATCGCGCGGTGTTTTTCACCGTGCTGCCCGCGGCGGGCAGCGGGATCTTTTGCGCCATTGTGCTTGGCTTGGGTCGGGCTGTTGGCGAAACGATGGCGGTCATGATGGTTGCCGGAAACCAGGCCGTGCTTCCGAATGGATTGCTGGGCGGGGTCCGGACGCTTACGAGCAACATCGCGATGGAGATGGGATACGCCGCGGATTTGCATCGGCAGGCGCTCATTGGCACGGCGGTCGTGTTGTTTGGCATGATTTTGGCGATGAACGCGTTGATGGCGTGGGTAAAAAGGAGGATCGCGTCGTGAAATCGTTGACCGAGGACCATAGGATGGTAAAGAAAATTCAATCAAAAAAAAGAAAAAGGATCTCGTTTGGTCAAATCGTCGTTTGGACCAGCGCGCTGCTGACGGTAGGGATCGCCCTGGCGATTGTAGGAATCATCTTCTGGAAGGGGATTCCTTATTTGACGCCTTCGCTGTTTGCCTGGACGTATACCAGCGACAACGTCTCGCTGATGCCCGCGCTTGTCAACACATTGCTCATGCTCGTGGTTTCGCTGTCGATCGCCTTGCCGGTTGGGGTGGCGGGCTCGGTATATTTGGTGGAGTACGCCGCGCCGGGAAACCGGTTCGTCCACCTTGTCAACTTGATGGTGGACACGCTGGCGGGCATTCCCTCGATCGTCTATGGCTTGTTTGGCGCGCTGTTCTTTGTCCAGTTTTTTGGCATGGGTTTGTCGTTGCTGGCAGGCGCTCTCACTTTGTCGATCATGGTGCTGCCCACGATCATGAAAACGACGCAGGAGGCGCTTCGCGAAGTCCCGGCGTTGTATCGCGAGGGAAGCTATGGCCTGGGGGCCGGCAAGCTGCGGACGATTACGAAAATCGTGCTGCCCGCCGCGCTGCCCGGTATTTTGTCGGGCGCGATTTTGGCGGCCGGCCGGGTGTTCGGCGAGTCGGCGGCGTTGATTTTTACGGCGGGAACGCTGGCCCAGGTGGCGGGAAGCGTCACGGATTCGGCGCGGACGATGGCGGTTCATTTGTACGCGTTGTCGCAGGAAGGTCTTTTTTTGAATGAAACATACGCCAGCGCGGCGGTTTTGATCGTCGTGGTGCTGCTTATGAATGGCTTGGCGTCGTGGCTGGCGAAAAAAGCGGAACGGAGAAGAGAGCATGGATAAAATCAAAGTGGAAGGGCTGAATTTGTTTTATGGAAGCTACCAGGCGCTCAAGTCGATCGACTTGACGATTCGCGCCAGGGAAATCACGGCGCTCATCGGGCCTTCCGGGTGCGGCAAATCGACGCTTCTCAAAAGCATCAACCGGATGAACGACTTGGTGGAAGGCTGCCGGCTGGAGGGCACGATCGAGGTCGACGGGCGCAACATCGCCGATTTGGATGTCAATGGACTGCGCAAGCAAGTGGGAATGGTGTTTCAAAAACCCAATTTGTTTCCGATGAGCATTTATGACAACATCGCGTACGGACCGCGTACGCATGGCGTCAAAAACAAAAAAGAGCTGGATCGTATCGTGGAGCGCTCGCTGCGCCAGGCGGCGATTTGGGACGAAGTCAAAGACAATTTGAAAAAGTCGGCTTTGGCGCTTTCGGGCGGACAGCAGCAGCGCCTTTGCATTGCCAGAGCGCTGGCGATCGAGCCGGATGTGCTTTTGATGGACGAGCCGACAAGCGCGCTGGATCCAATCTCGACGGCCAAAGTCGAGCAGCTGGTGCAGACGCTAAAAAAAGAGTACACGATCGTCATCGTGACGCACAATATGCAGCAGGCGCTGCGGATCGCGGACCGGACGGCGTTTTTTCTTGCAAGGCGAGCTGGTGGAATGCGACCAAACGGACGTCATTTTCAATTCGCCAAGCGACGCGCGGACCGAAGACTACATTCGGGGACGGTTTGGTTGATGGTGATGGGGAAGGATCGTCTGGATGGACTGGATGAGCGTGTGGTGGGAATGGGAATCGAAGCAGGAACGATGATGATGGACGTGTTTCGGACGATGAATGGCAGCGCCACGCTCGACTTGCCGGCATTGCGGCGGCGGGATATCCGGCTGCACGACTTGGAGCAGGGTATTGAAAACCGGTGCGTGCAGCTTTTATTGAAGGAAAACTTGTTTGGTAGCGATTTTCGCCAGGTGGCGGGCGCCTTGAAAGTCATTCACGATTTGGAGCGGATCGGGCACCAGTCGCTACATGTCGGCCAGATTTTGGCGCAAAACGAGGATCCGGTTTTGTATTGGCAAACCGGCTTGCACTGGATGGCGCACCATAGCGCCAAAATGGTGCTGGAGGCGATGGTGGCGTTCAAAAACAGGGACGTGCAGCTGGCGCGGCGGATCATCGCTTTGGACGCCGAGGTGGACGCGCGATTCGAGTCGGTGAAACAGGCGTTGACGCGTACGGGACAACTGGCGCCGGATCGGGTCGCCAACGGCGTGCTGATTGCCAAATATCTGGAGCGCATCTCGGATCACGCGGTCGATATTTGCCGGCGCCAGCTCGTTGAGGGCGCGTAAAGAATGCGAAGTCGTTCTTTTTTTTGCGGCTTCGTTTGCGCCAATTCTTCGATTTAAGAATTGTGTGGGTTCGTAAAAAGTGTTAAAATTAGGCTAAATGATAGCGTTTGAAAGCGCTTGATTATAGGAGGAAATAAAGCATGCTAAAAGGGATTGCGGCAAGTGCTGGTGTGAATGTCGCGAAAGCGTACAAGCTGGAAGCACCGGTAGTTGTCATTGAAAAAAAGGCGGGAGAGCCTGTAGAGGAAATTAAAAAATTCGACGATGCCTTGGCGAAAACAGTAAAAGATATTGAAGGCGTCAAGGAGCGCGCGGCGAAGCGGCTGAGCGAAGAGGAACTCGCGGTATTCGATGCGCATTTGATGATGGCAAACGATCCGGAATTCGCCGGACAGATCAAGTCGATGATCGAAAACGAGAAAGTGAACGCGGAATACGCGGCGGACACGGTGGCAAACCAGATGGTCGCGATGTTCGAAGCGATGGATAATGATTATTTCCGGGAAAGAGCGGCGGACATCAAAGACGTGACGTTCCGTTTGAAATGCAACCTGCTCGGTTTGCAGATCCCGGATTTGACGGCGATCGACGAGCCGACGATCATCGTGGCGCACGATTTGACGCCAAGCGACACGGCGCAGCTCAACGAATGGGTCAAAGGGTTCGCGACGGCGATTGGCGGAAAAACATCCCACTCGGCGATCATGGCCAACTCGCTGGAGATTCCGGCCGTGGTTGGATGCTCGGGCGTTCTCGAGGCGGTTCAAACCGGCGACGTGATCGGTCTGGACGCGCTGGATGGTTTTGTGTATGTGAACCCGGATGAGGAAAAAGTGAAAGAGCTGGAGGAAAAAGCGGCTCGTTATGCAGAGGAAAAAGAAGCCCTCAAAGTATTAGTCAACGCGAAGTCCATCACGACGGACGACCACGAAGTGGAACTGGCCGGAAACATCGGTGGTTTCAAAGACGTGGAAGGCGTTTTGAAAAACGGCGGCGAAGGCGTCGGCTTGTTCCGTACGGAATTCCTGTACATGGACAACGACCACTTCCCGACAGAAGAAGAGCAGTTTGAAGCGTACAAGCAAGTGCTCGAAGGCATGGAAGGCAAAAAAGTCGTTGTCCGCACGCTGGATATCGGCGGCGACAAGAAGCTTTCGTACTACACGTTCCCTGAGGAAATGAACCCGTTCCTTGGATACCGGGCCATTCGTCTGTGCCTGAAGGAGCAGGATATTTTCCGTACCCAGCTGCGCGCGCTTTGCCGGGCGTCGGTGTATGGCAAATTGTGTATCATGTTCCCGATGATCGCGACGATCAACGAGTTCAGACAGGCCAAGGCCATTTACGAGGATGTCAAGGCGGAACTGATCGCGGAAGGCGTGCAAGTGGCGGACGATATTCAGGTTGGTATGATGGTTGAAATTCCGGCCGCGGCGGTTTTGGCGGACGAATTCTCGAAATACGCGGATTTCTTCTCGATCGGAACGAACGACTTGATCCAGTACTCGATGGCGGCCGACCGGATGTCGGAAAACGTATCGTACTTGTATCAGCCGTACAACCCTTCGATTTTGCGCTTGATCAACATGACGATCAAAGGCGCGCACAAAAACGGCCGCTGGGTCGGCATGTGCGGCGCGATGGCGGGCGAGCCATACGCGGTACCGATTTTGCTCGGTCTTGGACTGGATGAGTTCTCGATGTCGGCGACGCAAATTTTGAAGGCGCGCAAAGTCGTGACTTCGCTCAGCTACGCGGAAATGCAGAAGCTCGCGGATCATTGCCTGAATCTGGATTCGGCGGAAGAAGTGCTGGATTACGTGAAAAGCGTTGTAGACTAAGAATTTGACTTTGGATTTTAGAGGGACGAGCCGTCCCTCTTTTTTTAGGAGAGAGCGATGAAATTAATTTGGCAATTTACAAGAAAGTACAAGAAGCTGCTGCTCCTTGATTTTGTGTCGGTGTTTGGCTTCGCGTTGGCGGAGCTTGGCATCCCGACTTTGATCGCGCAGATGATCGACCAGGGAATCAACCGGGACGATCCTTCGGTTTTGTACCGCTTTTTTGGGATCGTGGTGTTGATCTCGGTGTTGGGGGTTTGCGGAACGAGCTTGCTGGCGTATTGCTCGACGCGCATTAGCACGAACGTGACGTACGACATTCGCGAGGCGGTGTTCAACCATACGATGCGGTTTTCCCACGCCGAGATGGAGAAATTCGGCGTGGCGAGCATGATTACGCGAACGAACAACGACGCGTATCAAATCATGGTGTTTTTGCAGACGATTTTGCGCAGCGCGATGCTGGCGCCCGTCATGATCGTCGTCAGTTTGCTTCTGGTGACGATGACGTCTTTGCCGCTGGCGACTATCGTGTTCGCGACGATTCCCGTCATTGTGGTTGGGGTCGTGCTGTTCGCGAAGTTTTCGGCCCCGCTGTCGGAAAACCAGCAAAAATCGCTGGACGCGATGAACCGGATCTTGCGGGAAAACCTGTCGGGTATCCGGGTCATTCGCTCGTTCAACAACGAGCCGTTCGAACAAAAGCGGTTTGCCAAGGAAAACGAGTGGTACACTTCGCAGACGACGCGGCTGTTTAAGATGATGTCGTGCACCGATCCTTTGTTTTTCTTTATGATGAATTTGGCGACGATCGCGATCTACTACCTTTCGTCTTTGATGCTTGGAAGAGGAGCGATTGAAATCGGACAAGTCGTGGCGTTTATTGAATACTTGTTCCACGCGATGATGTCGGTTCTTGTTTTTTGTATGGTGTTTATGATGTATCCGCGCGCCAATGTTTCGGCTAAGCGGATCGAGGCCGTGCTGGAAACGAAAAGCACGATCGTTTCCGGGGCGCAACGCATCGGACGCATCGAGGATATCCGACTCGAGCATGTTTCGTTTTCCTATCCCAATGGCGAGGAAAACGTGCTGACGGACATTTCATTTGAAGTGAAGAAAGGCGAAAAGCTGGCGGTCATTGGCAGCACGGGGTCTGGAAAAAGCACGCTGGTGAAGCTGCTGGCCCGTTTCTACGATCCGACCAAAGGCCGGATTTTGGTGAATGGAAAAAACATTCGCGATTTGGACTTGTCCTCGTTGCGCAGCGAGATGGGCTTCGTTTCCCAAAAGCCGCATATGTTTAAGGGCTCGATTCACGACAACATCGCGTTTGGCTTGGAGCAGGCGTCGTTTGAATCCGTCCACGAGGCGGCGACAATCGCGCAGGCGGCGGATTTCATTTTGGAACGCGACGAGCAATACGAGGAGGAAATCGCGGAGGAAGGAACGAACTTGTCTGGCGGCCAGAAGCAGCGGATCTCGATCGCGCGGGCGTTGTTAAAGAAGAGCGGATTGTACATTTACGACGATTCGTTTAGCGCGCTTGATTTTAAGACCGACGCCAAACTGCGGGCGGCGCTGGAGCCGATGCGGCCGGATTCGATTTTTATCGTGGTGGCGCAGCGGGTTTCCACGATTTTGGACGCGGACAAGATTCTCGTTTTGGACGAGGGGCGGATCGTGGGGTATGGATCGCATCCGGACTTGTACGATTCGTGCGCGGTGTATCGCGAAATCGTGTTGTCGCAGCTAAGCGAGAAGGAGGTGCGCGCGTATGCCGAAAAAAACTGACCTTTAAACAATGCCTTGTTCACTTGTGGGGCTTTTTAAAAGACCACCGCGTCAAGCTGCTGACGGGGTTGTTTCTCGTTTTGGTCATGCAGGTGATTTACGCCGTCATGCCAAGTATCGAAGGGATGATCACGACTCAGCTTCAGCTGGATGTGACGCAAATGGCCAAAGGCGTGCCGGGGGCGCATATTCAGATGAACGTGATCGTCCGCATTCTTTTGATGTTGCTTGGCGTGTATTTGATTAAAATCACCAGCCAGCTGGTGAGCGCGTTTTTGCTGACGGACTCCATTCAAAAAACGATGGAGGACATTCGCGATGCCATCGAGAAAAAAATCAACCGGCTGCCGGTTTCCTATTTCGACGCGCAGGAAACCGGCGACTTGCTCTCGCGCATCACCAACGACGTGGAAACGGTGTCGAACGCTTTGCAGCAGACGTTGTCGCGCGTCATTGGCGCGGTGTGCACGTTTGTGTTCGTTTCGATCATGATGTGCACGATCAATTTGGTGATGACGCTGATGGTGTACGTGGCGCTGCCGGTCATCGCAATGATTTCGTTTGGCTTCGTGAAAAAAAGCCAGCCGCTTTTCGACACCCAGCAGCAGTCGCTGGCGGATTTGAACGCGACGATCAACGAATTGTATTCGGGTTTCAACGAGATCGTCATTTACGATCAGCAGGAAAAAGCGAAAGACCGGTTTCAAAAAGCGAACGAGGCGATGCGGGAATCGGGCTTTAAGGCGTTGTTTTTGTCCGGCCTGATCGGGCCGACGACTTCGTTGGTGACGTATGTGACCATCGGGTGCGTGGCGCTGTATGGTTGTTTGCAAGTGCTGGCGGGCGTCATCACGTTAGGGCAGCTTCAGGCGTTTATTCGCTATATTTGGAACATCAACGATCCGATCGCCCAGCTTTCGCAGCTGTCCAACCAGGTGCAGTCGGCGTTTTCGGCAATGAACCGGTTGTTCACGTTTTTGGATATGGACGAAGTCATGGACACGCAAGGCGAGCCGTTTCACGAACCGATTCGGACAATCGACTTTGAGCGGGTGCGGTTTGGATATGGTCAGGAGCCGTTGATGCGCGATGTCAACATCCATGTCGAGGCGGGGCAGACGATCGCGATTGTCGGACCGACAGGCGCGGGAAAGACGACGCTGACGAACTTGCTGCTGCGCTTTTACGAGATCGGCGGCGGCGCGATCAAAATCAACGGGCGCGACATTCGAACGATGTCTTATCACGATTTGCGCGACTTGTTTGGGCTCGTCCTTCAAGACGCGTGGCTGTTTGAGGACACGATTGAGCAAAATCTGAAATACGGCCGGCACGAAGCGCTGCGCTGCGAAGTGGTGGAGGGAGCCAAGCAGGCGAATGTCCATCATTACATCCGCACATTGTCCAATGGATACGATTCGCTAATCAACGAATCGGGTTCCAACATTTCCCAAGGGGAAAAACAGCTTCTGACAATCGCCCGCGCGCTTATCAAGGATCCGAAGATCCTCATTTTGGACGAGGCGACAAGCTCGGTAGATACCCGGCTGGAAAAAAGGCTTCAGAGCGCGATGGATGTCGTGATGCGAAACCGGACGAGCTTCGTGATCGCGCACCGGCTGTCCACGATCGTCAACGCTGATTTGATTTTAGTTATGCAGCATGGCGATATCGTGGAAAGCGGCACGCACGAGGCGCTGCTGGAAAAAGGCGGCGAATACGCGAAGCTGTACAACGCGCAATTCGCGCAGGAGTAGACAAAAGAGTCCAAGTGGACTCTTTTTTTGAAAATAAACTTTTTTTGAGAAAAAATGTCCCTTTTGTCCTCTCTTTGTCGTATATAATAGATATGAAAGAGAAAAATAAAAAAGAACGGAAAAGCCTGCGCCGGCAGCAACGGGCGTACGACCGTATGGCGAAACAATGGCTTCGGGACACCCGGCTTTTGTCGTATTTGATCAAAGACGGCGTGCCGCGAATGGCTTCGGACCCCATCGAAGCCATTCGCGGCTATATCGAAACCGACACCGATCAAATCCCGTACGCGTCGGGCGAGATCGCATTTAGCTCGGGCGCCTACGTCGAGCCTGACCTGTTGTTTGGCATGAAAAAGAAATCATGGCAGGCGTACGGCAACGCGGATTTTCAAAAGGACATGCCTAAAGCGTACGATCTGGAATCACGAAAGAACTTGTATGTGGCCGCGATAGTGTGCAACCAGGTGGGAAAGAAAGTGGACTACAACGCGCTGCGGTCGGTGTATTCGATGTGGGTCGTCAACGATTTCCGGATCAAAAAAAGCGAGCTGGAAATCAAAAAGGAATGGATCGAGAAAACAGAAGGTAGCCAGGTGACAAGAAACGAGCCAAAGGAGGGCATGATGAACCTGGCGACATTCAAAATCGGAAACGAGATCCGGGAAGACGACAAGGATTCACTGAAAGTGCTGCATTATTTGTTTAAGTGCGAAGAGGAAAAGAAAGCCAACGAGAAATTGAGAGCGTATGGATTCACAATGGAAGAAGACCAAAGGAGGGTGAGGAAAATGTGCAACTTGAGCCAGGGATTGATTGAAAAAGGAAGAGAGGAAGGACGAAATGAAGGGCGAAAAGAAGGCGCCGTGAAAGCGTCGGTCGACGCCATCCGGCGCTTCTCCAAAAAATTCAACATTCCGATCGAGGAGGCGTATCAAACGCAGGCCGAAGGGCTGACCCGTCAGCAGGCGCGAATCGTCCGGTCGCGTTTAAATTTGAAATAAGACAAACAAAAGAGTCCGCAAGGACTCTTTTACTGTTGCTGCTGGTCGAGAACTTTGGCCGCGTAGGAGCAAACGGGAACAAGGGTGAAGCCATGCTCTTTCGCTTTGCGCGCGACCATCATGACGAGTTCGCGGGCGATACCGCGACCGCCAAATTCGGGCTGGACTTCCGTATGCGTAATGATCCAGCGGTCGCCGTCGACCTGGTATTGGCATAAACCAATGAGCTGGCCGTCATTGTAGGCGGCGGACCGGCTTTTTGTCCCTTCAAATACGTATTGAATCATGTTTTTTACCTCTTCTTCTAACGATATTTTACTCCGGCAAGAAGAAGGAAGGGAACCGGATGCCCGAATTAAAAGAGTCCTTTCGGACTCTTTCATGTTATTGGATGAATGTTTTCTCGTCCTTCTATATGTACCACGTTTTGATGTGGATTTTTCTCTTCCTGTTTTCGCATGCCCTGGACTTATTCTTTTCGCTTGGTTATCGCGTCCATCTTTCCTTTCAGATGCTTTCGCTTGTGACGATTGATCTTCTTCATCATTCGTATCCGCCTGCTGCCATTTTCATGCTGTCGATCGGTTTGGATTCCTTTATATTGTCATTGTGCTTGATGAGATTTCCTCCTCATCTTTTTTAATGAAAAGATTTCCGTTTTCGATCGTTGTTGACGTTTCATTTTAGCGACTTTTGTGTCGAGGAAGTTTGACGATTTTTCATTCGATCCGACATAGATCTTTTTCTATGCGCCCGGCGAATACAACTTGTTAAGTGTTTGCCAGGGGATCAAATTACTTCGCCTATTGGGTTTGATTCGTTCCGTGTTCACACGCTTTGGAATCCTGCTTCTTCCATTTTTTCATTGACTTTCCGGCTGTTCCTTTCGAAATCTCGTCTTTCTTTACAAACAAGATCTGCTCATTCGATTTGTTGATCGTTCAATGCCGTTTCCGTCTTTTTCTTTTGATCTCTTCAATCCGGTTTTTTGAATTTCGCTTGTTGTAACGAGAGTTTTTCCCTCATCTCATTCTTTCCAAATCGGCTCGTCAAGATCGTTTTGTTCATTTTAGCGACTTTTGTGTCGAGGAAGTTTGACGATTTTAATGTTGATCCTTCATAGAATTTCTCTATGTTTTAACCGTTTTTTTCTTGCCGTTTCTTTTGGCACCTTCATCATAACAGCCCGTTTTCATGATGACAAGAAACTGGAAAAAGTGGCCCTAAAACTGGAATTTTCATGAAAAACAATGGATTTTCGGACTTGCCATTCCGCAAATCATTCCGTATACTACGTTTGAAAGAGGTGAGAAGATGTTGAATGGTTCTGTTTCGAAAAAAATTTAAAAACAGAAAACTTCCATCTTTTTACTATGCCAAATCAAAGGATCGTAAAGCCGATCCGTTTTTCAAATTCAAATCAGTTCACAAAAGACCGCCGAAGTTTTCTTCGCGGTCTTTTGTGTTATTGGAGGTGAAAAACTATGGCGATGATTACCGTCAAACATTTAACGTTTCAATATGAATCCATTGATGATCCCCTTTTCCAAGACGTGTCCTTTTCCATCGACACGAACTGGAACTGCGGACTCATCGGAAAAAACGGCAATGGAAAAACGACCCTTCTAAACCTGCTTTGCAAAAAACTTTCCGGAACCGGAACGGTCGACTGTCCCGTCCCGGTTGAAATTTTTCCTTACGCCATTGCCGATCCATCCCGGGTCACGACCGACGTTTTAGAGGATGTGTCCGGCGCGCAGCCATGGCAAATCCAAAAGGAATGCGCCCGGCTCGAATTGCGCTCCGATCTTTTATGGCAGCCATTCGAGACGCTTTCGCAAGGAGAAAAAATCCGCTGTATGCTAGCCGCCCTCTTCTTAAAAGAAGGCGCGTTCGTGCTACTCGACGAGCCAAGCAACCATCTTGATGAAAAAGGGAAACAAATTCTCGGCGCCTATTTAAAATCCAAGCGTGGGTTTCTGCTTGTTAGCCACGACCGCAAACTGCTCGATGACTGCGTCGATCACGTCGTCGCCCTGACACCCCAGGGCGTGGACGTGCGAAAAGGGAATTTCTCCGCCTGGCATCTCGATCATGAAAACATGCTCGCCAAAGACCGGGCTGAAAACGAGCGGCTCCGCCATGAAATCAAGCGGCTGGAGGCTTCAGCCCGTATGGCCGGCAGCTGGTCGAATGCCAAAGAAAAACAAAAGATCGGCGCCGCCGACAAAGGGTTTGTCGGACACAAGGCTGCCAAACTCATGAAACGCTCCAAAGCCATCGAAGCCCGAAAGGAAAAAGCCGTCGAGGAAAAGCGAAAGCTCATCAAAAGCGACGAGCAGCCCGAGACGTTGCGCATCCAAACACGCGACTATAAAAAATCGACGTTGATGCACTTGACACGCGTTCGCGTCGTCTATGAAACCTGGTCGACGCCAAGCCAGACGTTTTCGATCGGGCAAGGCGAGCGGATCCGGCTTTGCGGTGCCAACGGGTCGGGAAAAAGCAGTCTGCTTAAAGCGATCGTCGGACAATGCCCGTATGAAGGGACAATCGAGGCAAGCGCTGATTTAACGGTTTCCTATGTCGCCCAAACCGTGGAAGAGGCGCAAGGATCCATTGAACGCTACATCGCGCGCTACGCCATCGACCGGACTTTGTTTATGACGATTTTACGCAAGTTTGGCTTTTCCAGAGCGGAACTGACCCATCCGCTTGAAGCGCTTTCCGCCGGCCAACGGCGAAAAATCATGCTGGCCCGCAGTTTGTGCGAATCCGCCCACCTCTACGTGTGGGACGAGCCGCTCAACGATTTGGATATCGACAGCCGCGAACAAATCGAACGCATGCTGCAAGAAAGCGGCTACACGATGCTGTTTGTGGAGCACGACACCATGTTTTCCCAAAGCGTGGCCACGAAAGAAATTGATTTTGACGAAAAAACAAACGAGGAGGTTCACATTCAAAAAACGATGTGATAGACTATTGGAAACGGCGTTGAATAAAAGGAGTAGTCTGGACGGATTGATAGAGAGTCTTCGGGTGGTGGAAGAAGATATGAAAGGCAGGCGAAGGTAGTTTAGGAGCCGTTCTCTGAGCTTAGTAGGAGAAACCGTGCGACCGCGTTAAGGTCTTGAGGCATACGTCCGTATGCGAATTAAGGTGGTACCACGTGCAGCACGTCCTTAGGGATGTGCTTTTTTTTATTTGGAAAGGAAGAGAGTATGCTAGAACCAAAATACGACCACACGAAAGTGGAGGAAAACCGCTATGACCAATGGATTGACCAGGGGTATTTTACCGCGGGGGATTTGACGAAGAGCCCGTATTGTATCGTCATCCCGCCACCCAATGTAACTGGCAAGCTCCATCTCGGACACGCCTGGGACACGACGATCCAGGATATCTTGTCGCGCTACAAGCGCCTGCAAGGCTTTGACGTGCTGTGGCTGCCCGGTATGGATCATGCCGGCATCGCGACGCAAGCCAAAGTCGACGCCCGCCTCAAAGACGAGGGAATTTCCCGCTACGACATCGGCCGCGAGAAATTTCTGGACCGGGCGTGGGAGTGGAAGGAGGAATACGCCTCCACCATTCGCAAACAGTGGGCCAAGCTTGGCTTGTCGCTTGACTACACGCGCGAGCGCTTCACAATGGATGAAGGACTGTCGCAAGCCGTTCGCAAAGTGTTTGTCGACCTGTACAACGACGGGCTGATTTACCAGGGCGAGCGCATCATCAACTGGGATCCGCAAGCCCGCACCGCGCTGAGCAACATCGAAGTTGAGCACAAGGAAATCATGGGCCACATGTATTACTTCAAATACAAAGTTGTGGAAACCGGGGAAGAACTCGTCATCGCCACGACGCGCCCGGAAACGATGTTCGCCGACCAGGCGATCTTCGTTCATCCAGACGACGAGCGCTACAAGCACCTGGTTGGCAAGCACGCCATCAACCCGGCCAACGGACAGGCGCTGCCAATCATGGCCGACGACTACATCGACATGGAATTTGGAACGGCCGTCATGAAATGTACGCCGGCTCACGACCCCAACGACTTCGCGCTCGCGAAAAAATATGGACTCGACATGCCGATCTGCATGAACGACGACGGCACGATGAACGCCATGGCCCACAAGTACGAAGGCATGGACCGGTTCGAATGCCGCGAGGCGCTCGTGGCCGATTTTGAAAAGGACGGTGTGGTCGACCACATCGAGGAGCACCCGCACCAGGTCGGGCATTCCGAGCGCACAGGCGTGATCGTGGAGCCGTACTTGTCGAAACAATGGTTTGTCAAGATGCGCCCGCTCGCCGACGAGGTGCTCAAAAACCAGCAAGGCGAGCAGCGAATCTCGTTTGTGCCGGAACGCTTTAACCACACGTTCGAGCAATGGCTGGAAAACATCGAGGACTGGTGCATTTCCCGCCAGCTGTGGTGGGGACATCGGATTCCGGCATGGACGAACAAGGAAACCGGTGAAATTTATGTCGGCATAGAAGATCCGAAAGATCCGGAAAACTGGATTCAGGACGAAGACGTGCTCGATACGTGGTTTTCCAGCGCGTTGTGGCCGTTTTCCACACTCGGTTGGCCGGAAGAAACAGCCGATCTGAACCGGTATTTCCCGAACGATGTGCTCGTCACCGGATACGACATTATTTTCTTCTGGGTGGCGCGCATGGCGTTCCAGACCCGCTACTGCATGAACAACCGGCCATTCAAAGAAGTGCTCATTCACGGCTTGATCCGCGATCCGCAAGGGCGCAAAATGTCGAAGTCGCTTGGCAATGGCGTCGATCCGATGGACGTGATCGCCGACAAGGGCGCGGATGCGCTGCGCTTCTTCTTGACGACCAACTCGGCGCCGGGACTCGACTTGCGCTACGACGAAACAAAAATCGACGCGTCGTGGAACTTCATCAACAAGATTTGGAACGCGTCGCGCTACGTGCTCATGCAGCTGGATGGGCAGGACTTGCCTTTGCGTGTCGACGACTTGACGCCGGCGTCGAAATGGATCTTGGAAAAGATGAACGAAACGATCGAGAGCGTGACCGTCAATATGGATCGTTACGAGTTGTCGATCGCGGGCAACGAGCTGTACAACTTCGTATGGAACGACTTCTGCTCGTGGTTTATCGAATTGTCCAAGCCGGCGCTGCGCAGCGACAACGCGGCCGAAGTGGAAAGCACGAAAGCGACGCTGGCGCTCGTGCTCAAAAACATTTTGATTTTGCTGTCGCCATTCATTCCGTTTGTCGCCGAGGAAATTTATTCGAATTTGCCAAACGCCGACGATTCGATCAACACGGAAGCGTGGCCAAAACCTGTCGACGTGAAAATGAGCGCCCAGGAAATGGACCGGATGGAGATGCTGATTGGCGCCATCAGCGCGGTGCGCGAAATCAAAAACGAATACCACCTCAAGCCTTCGGAAACGATCGAAATTTCCTTGCACGATGAAAAAGGCGCGGCCATCGAGCTGCCGGAAAACCTGAAAAACCTGCTCGAAGGCATGGCGCATGTGCAAGTGTGCGCCCAGCTGCCAACCGAGGATGTGCTGTCCCGGACGATCGACCACGCGATTTTGACGGTCGCCATGGCGGATCTCATTGATTTGGAAGAAGAGAAGGCAAAATGGGAAAAGGAAATCGTTCGTCTGGAAAAAGAAGTGATTCGTGGAGAAAAGATGCTTTCGAACCCAAGATTCGTGGAGAAGGCACCAAAGGAAAAGGTCGATGCGGAGAAAAACAAGCTGTCCACGTATCAGGAACAACTCGCGATCGCGAAAAAACAGCTAGCTTCGATCGAGAAAAAAATCAATGGATAAAAAACAAACACAGCCTGAATTGTCCAATGAGCGGAGATACGAGCTCATGCTTTTGATCGTGCAGCGTATTCGAAAAGCCTGGAAGGATCAGCTGAAGCTGTATCCGACGATGAAATCCAAGGATCTGGATATGCTGGCGTACATTTATACCGCGAAAACGCCTATCACGATGCAGGACCTGGCGTCCTATTTAAAGGTATCCGCGGCCGCGGTTTCGCAAATGGTGGCTTCTTTGGAAAAAAAGCGGATTTTGCGCAAGACGCCAAGCGAAGTCGACCATCGGATCAACGAGTTGTCGCTTCATCCGGAACTCGTCGAATCCATCGAGGAGGACCAGCGTCATATGGCGGCGCTTCTGCGCGAATTCGAAACGTTTTCGAATCATGAATTTGATTTGGAGGCGCTGTTTGAACGCGTCCTTGCCTTTGCCGAGCAGCATGAAAAAGATTCTGTTTGATTGCGAATCGGTAAAGGATCCGTACGAGTTCTTGCGCGAGGCGCTGGAAATCGAGCCGATGGACAAGGCGCAGCTGAAGCGCCGGATCCTTGGGTTTCGAACGCCGGCGATCGTGGAGGTGGAGCACCGGTTTGAAGGGGTGAAACGATGGAGCGAGTTCATCAATTTTTTGGAAGAAGTTTCGCAAAAGAACCGGTTTCTCTACATTGTCTGGGGCCCGAAAAAGGTGGAGAACCTCATTGCCGAAGAACAAATGGGGCAGGTTTTGAAGCCCGGTTGACATTTTCTTGTCCGCTTTGAAAAAAGCGGACTTTTTTGGTGGAAGCGTGTGAAACTCCATCCGGACTTGATTGTGCTAAAATAAAAAGGAATCAGAGATCATTAGGGATTTTTCTGGAAAGGATCAAGTATGACACAAGGATTGTATGAAGTATTGGGGATCTCGAAAGGCGCGACCGAAAAAGAGATCAAAAGTGCATATAAAAAACTGGCGAAAAAATACCATCCGGACTTGAACAAAGGCCCGGAAGCGGAAGCGAAGATGAAGGAAATCAACAAGGCGTATGAAATCTTGTCGGATCCGAAAAAACGGGAAATGTACGATGAATTCGGTGAAAAGGCGATCGAAGCCGACTTCAACGAGGAAATCCTGAATTCCTATAAATATTCCTGGTCCAACCAGGGACAGCAAGGCGGATTCGGACCAGGAAACGGATGGCCGTTTGGTTTCGACGACGACTTCCTCAACAACATGTTTGGCGGCCAGGGCGGCGCGGGCCGGGGCTCCTTTTACCAGGACTACTCGCCACGTCCGATGAAGGGGGAGGATTTGAACGCCACGATCAACATCGACTTTATGAAAGCGGTGCAAGGTGGTCCGGAAACGGTTTCCTTCACCATCAACGACGGCGTCAATCCGCCAAAGAACGTCACATACGAAGTGAAGATTCCGCAAGGCATCCGCGAAGGACAAAAGATTCGTTTGTCCGGAAAAGGACTGGCCGGTTTGAATGGCGGACCGGATGGCGATTTGTATTTGAACGTCCACATTCGTCCGGATCAAACGTTCCGGCGTGAAAACGAGGATATCTACGTGGAAATTCCGGTTGACTTTACGGACGCGCTGCTTGGAGCGAGCATCGACGTGCCGACTATTGACGGAACGGTTTCAATCAAGATCCCGGCCGGAACGCAGCCTGGACAAAAATTCCGTCTAAAAGGCAAAGGGTCAAGACCGCCAAGGCGACAGGCGACGAATACGCGCAAATCAAAGTGACGCTGCCAAAAGAAATGAGCGACGAGCAAAAAGAGCTGATCGAAAAATTCAAGGCGACCCAAAATCAATAGTTCGCGACAGACTTCGAAAGAGGTCTGTTTTTTTTAATAATTATTCCAAATTCTCCCATAAAATAATTTATTTAGATTAATTGATAAAAACAACATAGTCACGTATGATGTATGTAGTTAAGCAAGACTTAAACGAACGGGAATCACAAAGAGAGGAGATTCTTTTTATGTTCATTCCTTATTTAGAAAAAAGAAAACGGGAGAATCCAGCCGCGAACCGCCGGCAAATCGACTTGCACGACAACCGGATGGCGGCGTTTGTGCCGGTGTGCACGCTGCTGCTTTTGTTGCTAGGCACCTCGGTTTTCTCCCTTGCGACCGTGCAGGAGTGGTTTCGGCCGCGATACTTTATGACGGGCACGTTCTTGTTTTTTTGGCCGATTTGGTCGTATTGCCGCGGACTGTTCATGTTCGCGAGCGTGCTCGTCGTGCAAACACTCATCGTCGTCTCGGGATTCATGCTTGGCATGCCGGGAACGCTGGCGGTTTTTCTTTACATTTTTATGCCTGGGTGGCTCGCTTTCAAAGACGCGTATCGTGGTTTTTTTCACTGATTCCGGTTTTTTTTGGAAACAATCGTGTATACTGGTGAACAGAAGGATGTGATGAAACAATGAATGGATGGGCTCAGCTTGGCGTGATTTTGCTAATTGGCGTCGTCATTTACTCCGTCGTCAAGCGAATCGTCCAGACCCGGACGGAAAACCAGTACATGCAGTGGTTTGGGGAAGGAAAGTTTGACCGGATTCTGGCCTCGATCGACTCGTGGAAAGGAAAGTGGCTGTTTCCACTGTACAACCGCGACCACCTCAAACTGCAAGTCGCGCAAATGACCAACGACAAAGAGCAAATCGACGCGCTGCTGGACAAAATGCTCGCCATGAAGACGACACCGGAACAGCGCAAGGAAATCGTCATGCGCGCGTTTGAATACTTCATATACGAGCAGGACCGGCGCAAAGCCAAACCGCTTTACCAGGAAATCAAGCAGCACTTCGACAAGAAGACAGCGCACCGCGCCAGGCTCATGTACGAAGTGTATATTACCCATAAAGGCGATTTGGTCGACGAGCTGCTCGAACTAGCCAAAACAATTCCCGATTCCGAAAAGGGAACGTGCTATTTGCTGCTGGCGCAGTCCTACAAAAACAAGCACGATGACGAAAAACAGCGCGAATACGAGCAGCTTGCCAAACAATACCTCTAAAGATCCGAAGACGGGTCTTTTTTTTTCGCCAAACCGACAAAACCGTCATGATTTCACCTGGATCGTTTTTTATACTCTTGAAGAAGGAAAGGAGGTGGGAGCATGCGAAAGCTGACTTTGTGTGCCGCAGTCGTGCTGCTGGCAGGACTGGGCGGCTGTTCGAAAGCGGAATGGCTCGAAACATACAACGCCGTCGTGGAAACGACTGGCACGCTCGCGCTCGATCCGGATGGAAGCCTGGTCGGAGATCGCAAGCTGGAGGATTCGTATCAAGGGACGTATTCGGCTTTTTACAAGGATTTCAGTGGTGTGGAAACGATATTTGGCGGCACGTCGATCGAGGCGCAGACATTGCGAATCGAGGCGGTGGCGCAAGGGGAAAGTGGAAATTTGGAGATTCGCTGGCAAAAAGGGGATCAAAGCGAAGTGCTTGGTGAAGGGGAATCGTTCATTCAAACGATCGAGTGCGAGGCGGGAACGAATTTGATCGAGATTGACGCCAAGCATTTTACCGGCGCGCTGGAATTGCGCGTACAATAAAAAAAGAGTCCGCTTTCGCAAGACTCTTGGTTGGGTTTATCCGTTTTTCTGCGCCATTTTCTGACGGTACAAGTTTCTGCGATCTTGCGCTGTCAATCCTTTTTTGCGGATACGAATCGCGTCCGGCGTCACTTCGACAAGCTCGTCATCGTTGATCCATTCCAGCGCCTCCTCCAAAGAGAACACGCGTGGCGGCGTCAGGAACATGCCTTCGTCGCGTCCGCTGCTTCGGATGGCGGTCAGCTTCTTGTTTTTGAGCGGATTGACATCGAGGTCGATGTTTTTTCGCCGACTCGCCGATAATCATACCTTCATACACATCCGTCTGCGGCGAGATGAACAGCTGCCCGCGTTCCTGTAAATTCCACAACGCATACGTCATGGCCGAACCCGTTTCCGTGGAAATCATCGCACCCTGCATACGCTGCGTGATCTCGCCCTTGTATGGCTCGTAACCCGAAATCCGGCGCACCAGCGTGCCTTCGCCGTGCGTATCGTTGATAAACTGCGTCCGGAAACCAAGCAAGCCGCGGGTCGGCGCGGTATACGTGATTTTAACGTAGCCGTTTTCCTCTTCCATGTCCTGCATGATGCCTTTGCGCAAGTTCAGCTGGTTGATAATCGTGCCCTGGTATTCGGCAGGCGCGATGCACACGACTTCCTCGACTGGCTCGACTTTTTGCCCGTTCTCATCGCGGTGCAAAATGACTTCCGGCTTCGAAACGGCCAGCTCGTACCCTTCGCGGCGCATGTTTTCGATCAGGATCGAAATGTGCAGCTCGCCACGGCCGCTGATTTTAAAGCAGTCGGCGCTCTCGGTCGGCTCGACTTTCAAACCGACGTTGACTTCCAGCTCTTTTTCCAGACGCTCCTTCAAGTTTCTGGACGTCACGTATTTTCCGGATTGTCCGGCGAAAGGAGACGTGTTGACGTGGAAGTTCATTGACAACGTCGGCTCCTCGATTGCGATGTGGTCCATCGGCTCCACGTGGTCCGGATCGCAAATCGTGTCGCCAATCGAAATGTCCGGCATGCCGGCGATGACGACGATATCGCCCGAATGGGCTTCTTTGACCGGCGTTCTCGAAAGGCCTTTGTAGACGAAAAGATTCGAAATCGACTCCTTCTTTTCCAGCCCTTCCTGATTGCAGCGGATGTACGGCTGGCCCGGCTTCAACGTGCCTTGATAGACGCGGCCGATTCCTAAGCGGCCAATGTACTCGTCGTAAGCGAGTGCCGAAACCTGCATTTGAACGGGTTCCTCGTCCAAATCGGGATACGCCTCGCAATGTTTGAGAATCGTGTCAAACAGCGGGTCGATATTTTCGCTTGGCGTGTCCATATCGTACTGAACGATCCCTTCGCGCGCCACGCCATACAAAATCGGGAACTCGAGCTGCTCGTCGTTGGCGTTCAAGTCGAGGAACAGCTCGTACACCTCGTCCACGACTTCCTCGGCCCGCTGGTCTTTTTTGTCGATCTTGTTCACGAGCAGGATCGGCTTCAAACCGATTTCCAGCGCCTTGGACAACACGAACCGCGTTTGCGGCATTGGGCCTTCGCTGGCGTCCACCAGCAGGATGACGGTGTCGACCGTCCGGATGATCCGCTCCACCTCGCTGGAGAAGTCGGCATGGCCCGGGGTGTCGACAATGTTGATTTTTACGCCATCGTGAATGACGGAACAGTTTTTTGAATAAATCGTGATTCCGCGCTCCCGTTCCAAATCGTTGGAATCCATGACGCAGTCCACGACTTCCTCGTTGTCGCGGAACACATCGCTTTGGCGCAAAAACGCGTCGACCAGCGTACTCTTGCCGGCGTCAACGTGGGCAATCACAGCTATATTTAAGATTTTTTCTTTTTCAGGCATCGTTTCACTCGCTTTCATAATTTTTAGCACTGCCATTATACTCTTTGCCTGCTAAAAACACAACGAAACCCACTCAAAACGAAAGAATCGCCATTGTATGGTATAATGGCACCGGGAAAGGAAAGGGTGAGAATGATGCAAATTCGCTATTTTAAAGAATACTCCCGGTTTCTGAATCGGGATATGGAATTCAAAATGTATGGCCACGCTGGCCGTTTATGCCTGGTCGTGCCTTGTCAGGATGGACGTTTTTTTGAATGGGAGGACCGGCACATGTTCGAGCTCCTTCAAGATTTGATCGACCAGGGCCGCATTCAATTCGTGACCGTCGATTCCGTCGATCTGGAATCGTGGTCGAGCTTTGACGCCACGACGCCGCGCATGGAAAAACAGGAAAACTGGGTGCAGTACGTCATGCAGGAGCTGCTTCCCAGCGCGAAAGCCAAAGCCGGAAAAGACGCGGGCGAAAGCGTGATGGTGATGGGAGCGAGCATGGGGGCATTTCACGCCGGCAATTTGTTTTTCCGGTTTCCGGACACGTTCACGCAAGTGCTCGCGCTCTCGGGCCTTTATGACATGTCGCCGTATTTTTACGACGGGCATGTTGATTTCAACGCCTATCAAAACAACCCGTGCGGTTATTTGTCCAACATGGATCCGGCCCACGGCTACATCCCGAAATACAATCGGGCGCAGGCGGTTTTCGTCGTCGGGCAAGGCGCGTGGGAAAACGAGTGCGCCGCCGATTTGCGCAAGCTGGCCGATATTTGCTGGAGCAAGGGAATTCAGATCCAAACGGACTTCTGGGGATACGACACGCCGCACGACTGGCCGAGCTGGGAGCGCCAGATTCGGGAATATTTGCCGCAAATGTGCTAATGTCAAATCCCTTTGACATCGCTTCGCGCAAAAATGGCGTATAGTGAAGGGGAAAAGGAGGATTTGAAATGAAAACGCAGGAACGTTTCGTGGAAACGTATCGCCACGGGATAGCCAACACGCAAGTCATTCTTGTAGATCGGGAAACGGGCGTCAACTATTTGATGGCCAGCAACACCTTGGGCGCCATGGGAATTTGCGTCCTGGTCGACGCGCAGGGAAATCCCGTCGTCACCCCGGTCGAGTCCGAACTCGAATGAAAAGAAAGGAAATCTGAAGAAAAGCGGATTTCCTTTTTTTTGCGCGCGAAAGGATCCGTTTTTTAACGATGTCTTGGTATTCGGCTTGCATCTTAAATTCGAAATTTTGTACACTGGAACTATGAAAGTCAATCGAAAAGAAATGAAAAAAAGAGCGAGAGAAAATCTTTCGCGGCATTATGGATTGTATGTGTTCGTGTGCATGGTGGCCGCCTATTTGGGCACAGAGCAAGCGCGCGCCTTCCGGTTTTTGAGCGTGTTTTCCACCGGACAGGGAGCCATGACCGGTCTGCTGATTCGCGGCGGGATCAACCCGGCGCTCAACGATGTGGTCAATTTCGTCCAGACCCACTTTGTCCATGACATTGGCAGGATTCCCGAACTGGGCACGACCAACGGCGTGTTCGCGCTACTCGTGCGCACGATTGCCGACGGGACGATTCCGAGTTATTTCGTGCATCTGGCCGATTCCCTGACCCGATCGCCGCAAGCGGGCACCTTGATTTTGATTGGATTCGCAGTGACTGTTCACGCGCTTTTCTGGTGTTTGTCGTGCAGACGCTCAGCGTCGTCAACCGCCGCTTTTTCGTGGAAGGCAGAATTTACGAAAAGGTGCCCTTCGATCGGTACTTGTTTTTCATCCGGGTGAAAAAATGGTGGAGCGTGGCCAGGGCGCTGCTTTGGAAAAACGTGCTGTGGTGTCTTTGGGCGCTAACGATTGTCGGCGGATGGATCAAGCATTACTCGTATTTGCTCGTTCCCTATATTTTGGCGGAAAACCCGGAAACGACAGGCCGGCAGGCCGTCGCTTTGTCGCGGACGATGATGAACGGCCACAAATGGGAGGCGTTCATGATTTCGCTCTCGATGCTTGGATGGTACATTCTCGATGTGGCGACGCTGGGCGTGTCGAGCTTGTTTTGGACCAACGCGTACCGGCAGGCGATCTTTAGCGAGTTTTTCGTCCGGATCCGGGCCGGGTATTTGGCGGAAAATCCAAAAGCGGAAACGGTGTTTGACAACCCGTATTTGTATCGGCTGGCGCCGCGCGGGCTGTTGGAAAAAGCCTACGCCAAGGAAATCGTGGATATGAAGAAAATCAATCCGATCCAAAACGCCTACACGGGATTCAAAGGATTCCTGGAGCGCAATTTCGGCCTGGTGTTCCGGCTGTCCAGCCAGGAGCGGGCGTATGAGCGCTACAATTTCACGCAATGGGACTTGAAAGAGATGAAATGGCAAGTCGAGCGCAAGGAATACCCAATCAAGCTGTCGCCGATTCCGGAAATACGACACCGGCATGTGCTGCGTTCGTTGTATCCGGGACGTAACTACACGGTTACGAGCGTGGCGTTGCTGTTTTTCTTCATGTCGTTTGTGGGCTGGTGCTGGGAAGTGTCGCTCCATTTGATCCAAAACGGCCGGTTCGTCGACCGCGGCGTGCTCCATTTGCCGTGGCTGCCGATTTACGGGTTTGGCTGCGTGTTCATTTTGCTGCTGCTGCGCCGCTGGCGACAGGAACCGTTGAAGGAGTTTCTTTACGCGATCGTTTTGTGCGGCGTTGTCGAATATTTTACGAGTGTGTATTTGCAGGCGGTATACCACACCGAATGGTGGAGCTATCAAGGCTATTTTCTGAATTTGAACGGGCGCATTTGCGCCGAGGGGCTGCTCGTCTTTGGGCTGGGCGGTATGGCTTTTGTGTACATCGTCGCCCCGCTTCTGGACAACTGGTTCCGGAAAATCGGAATCGACAAGCTGAACAAGGTGGCAATCGCGCTAGGCGTCGTCTTTGTGGCGGATGTGATTTACTCCCATTTTTATCCAAACGAAGGGCAGGGCGTGACGACGGGAAAAGTCGTGACGGAGCGTGCCTCCCACAAGGCAAGCGGATGAGAACGTCCGCTTTTTTTCTGGAACGATTTCTATTCGTTTTTCGCATAGATTTCGATAAAAAATAAGTATTATTCAATCGCTTTTTGGAGCCGTATAATCACTTTCAGATAGAGGGAGGTTTGATGATGGCAAACAAAGAAGCGAAACTGAGTGCGCAGACGATGGGGGTCTTTATGATTATGAACTTTACGATGTCCTTGTCGGGAACGCTGTTTAACGGAATCCTGGACCGGATCGCGCTCGAGATGGGGATCAGCGTCGCGCAAACCGGGTATTTGACGTCTATGTACGCGTATGGCGCGATTGGCGCGCCGGTATTGCTCGCGTTGTTGCGAAACGCCAAGCGCAACGCGATGCTCGTGGGAACGCTGCTTGGAAATATCGTTTTTGGGCTTTTCTCAATCGTCGCGCTGGATTTTTTCCTGCTGCTGGCTGCGCGGTTTGGACTTGGCCTGATGGGCACGACGTATGGCGTCGTGGCGACCACAAGCGTCGTGGCGTTGTCGGATGAGCGGCAGGTCGGGCGCAACTTGTCGTTGCTGATTACGGGCGCGGCCGTATCGCTCATGGCGGGCGTGCCGTTGTGCCGGGTGTTGATTCGCGATTTTTCCTGGCAGTCGATCAACTTCGCGCTCATTGTGATCATGGGACTGGGTGTATTGTATTTCGTGTTTTGCCTGCCGACAATCAAAGCGTCGGGCGATTCGCTTCACTTGAAGCAAGAATTGGCCATGTTGAAAGAGCGGCGCGTTTTACTGGTCGTGCTGGGCAGTTTGATTACCTTTGTCGGGTATGGGGCGTTTTACACGTATGTGACGCCTTATCTTGTAGAACGGTTTCCTTTGCTGGAACCGTATATGAGCGGATTGCTCGTCTTGATTGGCGCTTGTTGCTTTTTGGGAAATCTTTTTGGCGGCGTCGTGTGCGACAAGATCGGTTTCGAAAAAGCGTGGTGGATTGGATCCGTATTGCAGGCGGTGCTCGGTGCGGCGATTCTCATGTCGCAGCGCTATGTCGTTGCCAACGTGCTGTTTGTGCTGGTATGGATGTTCAACGGATGGTTCATTGGCTTGCAGCTCAATACGGGAATCAATCTTGTAACCGGGCGTAAATCCAATTTGGTTGTTTCGATCAACAACTCGATCATTCAATTCGCACAGGCGCTTGGCACCTCGATCGCTGCTGTTGTGATCGCCAGAGCGGGAATCTCGATGGATATCGTGATTTCGATCGTCACGTTTGCCGGAGCTGTGACGTTGATCTTGTTGTTGAGCGGCGGGCGCATAATAAAAACCAGCAAAGACGCAACCTTGCTGGCGAAAGGGGAGTGAGTGTTTCGCTCCTTTTTTTGTTTTACACTAAAACGACATCCCGAAGACCGGGAATCTCGTCGAGCAGCAGCAGCTTGATTCCGCCGCTGAAATCGTCGGCCGCCATCATACAGCCGGCGCAAGCGCCCCGGAAGGAGACGTACGCGATGTTTTGCTCGTCGATGCCAAGCAGCTCGACGTCGCCGCCATCGTGTTGAATGTAGGGCCGGATCTTGTCGAGGCATTCTTCGACTTGCTCCTCTTCCACGACGATGTTTTGCGGATCCTCTTGTGCTTTGGCCGCCGGCTCGTTTTGCGGCTGCTCTTCGACAGGCGCCGTGTCGTTTTTTTCCATTTCGGTTTCTTTGTTTTCTTCTGCCATCATAACCTCCTATGCGATAAATAAGGGAAGCAGGATCATCGGCACGATGAGTCCGACGCCGAATCCGCCCACCACTTCCACGCTTTTATGTCCTAAAATCGTTTTGAGTTTCTCTTGATAAATCGGATCGTCAAGGTGAAGTCCCATCATCGACTTGAGGTCTTTGATGAGCTGCTGGGTCAGCGCGATGTTTTTGCCGCTGTAGTAGCGCACGTGGCACGCGTCGTACATGACGATGAACGAGAAGATCGCGGTGACGGCGAAAATCGCCGAGTCGAATCCTTCCTGAATGCCGATCGCCAGCGACAGCGCGGTGACTGTCGAGGTGTGCGAGCTTGGAAATCCGCCGCTCGCCATGACCCAATGTAAATCCCATTTGCCGGTACGATAATAGTATACGAACGTTTTGGCGACTTGCGCGACCACGTTGGACAGCAGCGCGCTCACCAAAGGGAACAACGATGAAGGAATCATAAAATACCTCCTAATCAATACGCATTATAGCATAAATTCCGAATAAAACGAGATGAAGTGATTTTGTCGGCAAATCAATAAAATGAAAGCGTAAAAAATAGAAAACCGAACGAAGAAGCGGTATAATGAAATCGTCTTAGGCACGAAGGGAGAAACAAAGCACAATGATTAAGTTGGATTTAAATCATGCATTTTTGAAAGAAAATGTCAAAGACTATCAAGAAGAAGTGTGCCGCATTGACGAGTCGCTCGTTCAAGGCACCTGCAAGGGAAATGATTTCATCGGATGGCTGACTTGGCCGCAGGATTACGATCGGGAGGAATACGCGCGGATCAAGGCTTGCGCAAAACGCATCCAGGACATGGCGGACGTGCTGATCGTCTGCGGAATCGGCGGATCCTACCTTGGGCCTCGAGCTGGAATCGAAATGGTTAACGGTCTTTATCCGACCAAACAAATCGAAGTGATTTACATGGGAAATACGTTCTCGAGCACGTACATCGCCCAGGTCATGGACTATATCAAGGACAAGAGCGTCGTTGTCAACGTCATCTCGAAATCGGGAACGACGACGGAAACTGCGATCGCGTTCCGGATCCTGAAGCAGTTCATGGAGAAAAAATACGGAGCCGAGGCGAGCAGCCGGATCATCGCCACGACGGACAAGGCGCGCGGCACGTTGAAGACGCTGGCCGACAAGGAAGGCTATGAGACATTCGTCATTCCGGATAATATTGGTGGACGCTTCTCGGTCATCACACCGGTTGGCTTGCTGCCGATGGCCGCGGCCGGACTGGATATCGACGCCTTCATGAAAGGTCTTTCCGATGGAAGCGGCGAATACGGCGACGCGGATCTGGATAAAAACCCGGCGTATCGCTACGCGGTGGCGCGCCGGATCTTGCAGCATCAAGGCTACGACGTCGAATTGTTTGTCGAATACGAGCCGCAAATGCAAATGGTGGCTGAATGGTGGAAACAGCTGTTTGGCGAAAGCGAAGGAAAGGACGAGCTGGGCATCCTGCCGGATTCGGCTTGCTTCTCGACCGACCTGCACTCGCTTGGACAATTCGTTCAGGATGGCAAGAAGGTTTTGTTTGAAACGAATTTATATGTCGACCAGCCGGCCATCGACGTGTTGTTCCCGAACGACGACAAAAACGAGGACGGCATGAATTACCTGGCCGGAAAGTCGATCGACTGGGCCAACAAGATGGCGGCCAAAGGAACGCTGATGGCGCATGAGGAAACCGGCGGCGTGCCAAACATCATCTTGACGATGCCGGGTATGAGCGCGTACGACTTTGGTAACATGTGCATGTTCTTCTTCAAGGCGATCGCTTTGACGACGTTGATGAACGGAAGCAACCCATTCAACCAGCCGGGTGTGGAAGTGTACAAGAAAAACATGTTCAAACTGCTTGGAAAAGAATAACGAAAGAAAAAAGAGTCCATGGACTCTTTTTTCATGTTAAATAAAAGGGATTGAGGAGGATATCGGTGCTTGAAGCTTTATTCACCGGTTCCAAGCATTTGTGTAAGCCACACAATAAACGCAAACATAGCTAACTCCTTTCAATGATGAGCAGTTCTTGTTATGTCCCTTATAGGATATACCATTTGAAAGGGGTTTCAAAGCCGTATGCCCGCTTAAAGAACGCGTTCGATTTCAAAGGGCTCGAGCGTGCCGTCCTGGACAAACCGGATGATTTGGCTGGTCAGGTATTTTGGCGTCGAGGCGCCGGACGTGACGGCGATGGTTTTTCCGTTCCAGTCGAAGGCGCGCAAGTCCTCGACGGTTTCCGCTTTGACAACGGTCGGGATTTGGGCGAGCCGGGCGATTTGGGCGAGCTGCTCGGTGTTGTTGCTGGTGGGGTCGCCCACCACGATGAGCACGTCGACTTCCTGATTTTGGAGGGCGAGCACGGCTTCCTGGCGGACGCGGGTCGCGTTGCAAATCTCGTTGTGGAAGCAGGCGGAAGGGTAGCGGCGCCGGATGGCGTCGAATAAATGCTCGATGTCCAGTGTGGACATCGTTGTCTGGTTGGTGACGAAAATCGACGGGGCGTCCAGTTCCGGAATGTCGGACTCGGTTTCAATCAAGTACACGCGGCTGGATAGCGTGTAAATCGACTCCGCTTCCGGATGCTTGTTTTTGCCGATGTAAAAGACAACCGCGCCTTCCTCCAGCTTTTCCTGGACGATGCGCTGGGTCTGGACGACGAAACGGCAGCTCGCGTCATAGACGCGCAGTCCTTTTTCTTCCGCTTTTTTATAGACATCCGGATGCACGCCGTGGGCGGTAAAGATGACGATGCCGTCGTCAATCCGATCCAGCAGTTCCAGACGGGTTTTTCCTGTTTCCTCGACGGTTTCGATGTTCCAGTGCCGCAAAGCGAGCTTGACGTAGCGGTTGTGGACGAGGTTGCCTAAAATCGTGATTTTCTGGTCGGGATGCTCGGTTCTGACTTCCTTGGCGATTTTGATCGCTTTCATCACGCCGCCGCAGAACCCTTGCGGCATGACTTCGATGATCGTATTGTTTTTCATAGTAAAAATTATGGCAAAACGACGGACGTTTGTAAACGAAAACGAGCCAAAAGCCGAACTTTGGGTTCAACCCGATGTCCACAGGCGCGAAAAACAGGTATAATAAGACGTGAACCTATTTCAGGAGGCAATCATGGATAAACTACAAGAAATCATGGAGTACGAGCATTTTAAAACACTGACTCCTATACAAGACGCGATGCTGTCGCGAAAAGACAAAAACCGGGATTTTATTGGAATCTCGTCTACGGGTTCGGGAAAATCACACGCTTTTTTCATCCCGATCATTGAAAAAATCGACCCGACGCAGGACAAGGTGCAGGCGATCATCTCGACACCGACAAGAGAGCTGGCGTACCAGCTGTACGATCGGTTCAAAGGCTTGTGCGACCACTTCGGCATTCGAATGAAGCTGGTTACGGGCGGTATGGATAAAAATATCGGCACGTTGGCGCCGCATATCGTCATCGGAACGCCGGGACGGATGAAGGACTTGTTTTTGGACGAGAAAAATCTGCGGCTGGATACGGCGAAGACCGTCGTCGTGGACGAGGCCGACATGACGATGGAGTTCGGCTTTTTGGAAGATATCGACCAGATTTTGTCCAAACTTGACGAAAACGTGCAGGTTATGGTTTTCTCGGCCACGATCCCGGAAAATCTGGAACCGTTTTTGAAAAAATACTTGCACAATCCGGAAATCGTCCGGATCGACCAGGACGAGGACTACCAGGCGAATATCGAGAACGTTCTCGTTCCGTGCAAGCACAAGTCGTATACGGAAAAACTGCTTGAGGTGCTGCCGGCCATCAATCCGTACGTGTGCCTGATCTTTTGCAATACGACGCAGGAGGCGGCGGAAACGGCCAAGCGCATGCGCGAGGAAGGATACGACTTGGTCGAACTGCATTCGGGTCTGGAATCCAGACAGCGCGCCCAGGCCATCCGGCAAATCCAGTCGCAAAAAAAATCGTATATCGTGGCTAGCGATATCGCTTCGCGGGGAATCGACCTGGAAGGCATCACGCATGTCATTAGCTGCGGATTCCCGAAGGATTTGAAGTTTTTCGTGCACCGGGCCGGACGGACGGGCCGCGCCAACCGCGAGGGCACGTGTATCGCGTTGTACAAGCCGTCGGACCAGCGTTCGATTGACTTGCTCATGAAAAAAGGCATCGAGTTCGAGCACAAGGATGTGCGAGGCACGCAATGGATCACGCTCAAGCCGTTTGGGGTGAAGGCGACACGCCGCGCCGATCCGCTCCAAAAGGAAATCTCGAAAATCGTGCGTTCGAAATCGAAAAAGGTGAAGCCGAACTACCGCAAAAAACAAAAGCAGGAAATCGACCGGCTGCGCCGCAAGAAAAAGCGTGAAATTATCCAAAAGGACATTCAACGCCAGAAAAAAGAGCGGGCGAAGGAAAAGCAACGCGCGAAACGGGCGGGTGAACGATGATCTATCTTGGAAGCCACGTTTCGATGAAGGCGCCCGACTATTTGCTGGGCTCCATACGGGAGGCGCTTTCGTATGGCGCCAACGCATGTATGATTTATACGGGAGCTCCGCAAAACTCCAAGCGTGTGCCGATCGAAAAGTTCAAGCTCGACGAGGCGAAGACGCTCATGGAGGAAAACGGCTTCTCGATGGAGCGAGTCATTGTCCACGCGCCGTACATCATCAATTTGGCCAATTCCGTCAAACCGGAAACCGCGCAGTTTGGCGTGGAGTTTTTGATCGAGGAGTTGAAGCGGGTGCGAAAAATCGGGGCGAAGACGATTGTCCTGCATCCTGGCGCCCATATGAAGGCGGGTGTGGAAACCGGCAGCGCGTGGATCGTGGACGGATTGAACGAAGTGCTTGATCAGGACGAGAGCGATATCGTCATCGCGCTGGAAACGATGGCGGGCAAGGGAAGCGAGGTTGGCTCGAAATTCGAGGAGCTGGCCGAAATCATCCGGAACATCCACAAAAAAGACCGGGTCAAAGTTTGTCTGGACACGTGCCACATTCACGACGCGGGCTACGATATCAACGAATTTGACGCCGTGCTGGACGAGTTCAACACCGTGATTGGCTTGGACAAGCTGGCGGTCGTGCATGTCAACGATTCGAAAAATCCGCAAGGGGCGCGCAAGGACCGGCACGAAAACATTGGCCAGGGCTATATCGGATTCGATACGCTGGCAAAAATCGTGCACCATCCAAAACTGGAATCCATCACGAAAATTTTGGAAACGCCATATATCGACAACAAGCCGCCTTATAAAGAAGAAATCGAACAACTGCTCACGTGGAAGGAATAATCATTTGACCGTTTTGCCTGTTGGCAAAGCGGTTTTTTTGATTGGTTCGCAAATTGTCTGAGACCAAAAAGCCGGTGCCAATCGGCACTTTCCATTCTAAAGACGGGAATCATTGGCAAGTGTTTGGCATGATGTACATGATTGCATCGCGCGAGCGTGGAGAATGACCATGTGTGCGGACTGTGATCGTTTTTTTGACTTGTTTTTGCCGTAGAGCTATGGTTTGGGCATCATGACCAAGGGCAGCTGTCCTTCAGGATACGCTGTTCTTTGTTGATACGTTCCACATCATCCATATTTTTATCCTTTGCAGTTTCTTGCGAAGATGTCCGGCATTTTGAACGCTTTTTTCTGCTATAATCAAAGAAAAGGGAGGGAAAAAGGATATGGACGTGGTTTGGGAAGTATTGTTCGCGCTCATCTTTCTCGGGTTGTATATCTGGCGACGCAAAACACATGGCGGCTGGATCTGGCTGTTGTTCGCTCTGTTCGCGCCCATCGTACATATGGCATGGACGAGCCGCTTCATCCTAAACGAGCCGCTTGTGGCGCCGCTTGCGTACGGGATGTTGTGTTTGTGGACGGCCGGGATGATCGTGCCATGGTATTGTATGAGGAAAGGCGTGGCTTTGGTGTACTCCTTGCTAGATTTGATGTCGTGGCCGTTTGCGTTTTTTGTCGAGCTCCAATATGGCGGCTTTTCCCCTCGCTACGCGATGGCGCGCGCCGCGTTGTTTCTTTTATTCGGCCTTAACGCCGTTTTGCTTGGAAGACTAGGAGGAAAATGGATCCAATGAATCAATCAAGGGAAGAAACAAAAACGGATATCGCCACGGCGCTACTTTGGGAACTGGAAAAGACGCCGCTTAAAAAGATGACCATCCAGCAAATCGCGAAGCGGGCGGGCGTGTCCAAACAGACGTTTTACAATCACTTTCAGGACAAGGAGGCGCTCGTTCAGTACGTGTACGACACCGTGATCATTCCCGATTTTGACGAGAAGCGGTTTCCTGAACGTTTCGCGCCAAGCTATCTTCGCACGCTGGAAGCGATGAAAAAGCATGGCGAGTTTATGAGGCAGGCGCTGCTTCTGGAAGGGCAGAACGATTTGAAATCGTACATCACGACGCATTGTGAACGGTTCGATGTGGCTTATCATACCCGAATGTATGGAAAAAAGCTGCCGGAATCGCTGCGTCTGGCGACGATTTACCACGCCAACGCGTCGAGCGCGATGACGTTTTCATGGATTTTGGGCGGTTTCTCGACACCGGCCGTCGAGCTGGTGCGCCTTGTGTGCCAAATGCGGGCGACGGGTATGGAACAAACGCTGGCCGATTTGTATAAACTGGACGATTGAGGCGAAATGTCTATTGAGGGCGTTTCGCTTTTTTCTTATAGTAAAGACAAAGAAGGAGGAGCGGGAATGCGAACCATAGAAAAGAACGCGAAAGGACAGGCGGTGGCGCCGGCCGCCGTTCCAATGACGAAAAAAGAGTTTGAAACGGACGGCCAGACGCGTGTGTACTGGCTTGGGGGAGGGGGCGCGATGATCCACTCACGGGATACGAACGTGCTCATCGACCCGATTTTGGAAGGATTCGATATCGACTTGCTCGTGGACGATCCGCTGCCGGTTGAAGAAGTTGGAATGGTGGATGGCGTGCTCGTCACCCATATCGACAACGACCACTTTTCCCGGATGACGCTTGGCGATATCGCGAACAATGTGCATTCGATGCACGCGCCGGGCTACGTGGGCGACGTGATGGTCGAGGAAGGATTCAAAAACGCGAACAAGCGCTATATTGGCGAAACGTTCGCGGTCGGCTCGTTGAAGGTGACGACGACGCCGGCTTGCCACAACTGGCAAAACGGCTCGGCGAAGTACAACACCCGGTACTGGAAAGAGGAGGACTATTGCGGGTACTGGATTGAAACGAAGGATGGCACGATTTGGATGCCGGGCGATTCCCGGCTGCTGGGCAGCCATCTGCATATGCCCGATCCCGACGTCATTTTGTTTGACTTTGCCGACAACGAATGGCACATCACGCTGGAGGGCGCGATCCAGCTGGCGAACGCGTATCCGGATGCCGATTTGATTTGCATTCACTGGGGGACGGTGGACGCGCCCGATATGACGCCGTTTAACGGCAATCCAATGGATTTGATGGATTGGGTCGTGCATCCGGCGCGGATCCATGTGCTGGCGCCGGGAGAGGCGTTTGTGTTGAAAGGAGAGGAGAAACGCTATGGATAAAAAAAGATTGGGAACGACCGATACGATGGTGTCGCCCATTTGTCTGGGCTGTATGGGCTTTGGCGAACCGGCGCACGGACAACACGAATGGACGCTGGATTACGCGCAGACGAAACCGATCATTCAACGCGCGCTGGAGGCGGGAATCAACTTTTTCGATACCGCGCCGGTGTATTCGGATGGCGATTCGGAAGCGTTCATTGGCAGAGCGCTAAAAGAGATTGGCGCGCAAAGAAAGGATGTTGTGCTGGCGACGAAGTTTTATCCGAAACCGGTGGAGAACGAGCAGACAACAATGGCGTATATTGAAGGCTGTCTGGACGCTTCTCTGGCGCGCTTGCAAACCGATTATGTCGATTTGTACATTTTGCATATGTGGGACTATAACACGCCGATCGAAGAAACGCTGGAAGCGCTCGATTCTCTCGTGAAGGCAAAAAAGATCCGCCATATTGGCATTTCGAACGCGTACGCGTGGCAGGTGGCGATGGCGAACACGATGGCCAAAGAGCGGGGACTGACACCGTTCGTGTCGATACAGGGTCACTACAACCTCATCTTCCGCGAGGAGGAGCGGGAAATGATTCCGTGCGCAAACTTCTTTGGCATGGCGGTTACGCCGTATTCCTCGCTGGCGGGTGGTCGTCTGGCGCGAAAGAAAACCGTGGATACGAAGCGCAAGGAGCTCGATTCCTATGCCCGCTTCAAATATGACAAGACGGAAGCGGAAGACCGGAAGATCATTGACGAGGTGGAGAAAATCGCCGGCGAGCTTGGCGTTTCAATGGCTTCGGTGTCGCTGGCGTGGCTCATGGCCAAAGGGGCGGTTCCGATTGCGGGCGCGACCAAACCGGAACAGATCGAGGCGATGAAAGCAGCGATGTGTTTACAGTTGAATGAAGCGCAGATGGAATGTCTGGACGCCAATTATATCCCGCATGCGCTGGTGGGCGTCATGGCGCAAAACAAGCCGGGAAGCTCGCCATTCAGCCGGAAGGACGCGGACTTAAAGTGTTTGGAAAAACAATGAGTTGGCAATGAGAGAAGTGGAAGGAAATTGGATTCTTCCGCTTTTCGTGTTGACGTCCTCATTTTTTTCATGCTATAGTTTGTCCACATCCGCCTTCCGGCGGATCCTGATTCCAAACATCGAAAGATTCCGTTCTTTTTCCCCTGGTTCTTTCCTCTCTTGTCTTTTTATGGCTTCCTTTGATTTTTTCCTCATCACTTTTTTAGATCAAAGCACCGCATGAAAACAGAAATGGATCTTTTGCGATCTTGGTTTCATTGAAATAATTTTTTGGAGGCGCTTATTTGAACAATCATCAATACTATTTAATGATCCAGCAATTCACGTTGTTTAGTGACTTTTTCATGCACGCCGTCTTTTCCCACAGTAGGGAATCCGTGCAGCTGCTTGCCCGGATCTTAACGGGCAAAACCGACTTGATCGTTGTAGAATGGGGTCTGGAAGTGAAAAAGGGATTCCCGTTTTTTCGAAACGACCGCTACGACTTGTTCATCATCGACCAGTATGGCAATGTCTACAACATCGAGATCGAAAACACGCTTCGTTTCCTTGGCAAACGGGCTTTTCACAACATGTGCCTGATGGGCTCTCAGGGCTTAAAACCGGGCGAAGAACACAAAGCGCTGCGGGAAAACTGGGTCGTCTTTTTAACGAAGAAGGATTTCCTTAAACAAAACGAACCATTTTACTCGTATGAATGGTTCAACTGCAAATGGCGGCGTATATTGAACACGAAAGCGCATATCCGCTTTGTGAATGGAGAATACCGGGGCGATGACGAATTGGGAAAGCTGATGCATGATTTCCACTGTACAAACCCGGATGACATGTTTTATGATGAGCTTAGAGAAGCAAAAAAAAGATCTGAAATCATTCGACCCCATCGGGTATCAGTTTGCGCCAAAGCGTATGAAAAAAGCCGGCAATCCGGCTTATTTGGCAAAGTATTTTTCTTTGATGATGTCGACCGGCATGTCGTGTCCGGTCCACAGTTTGAACGAAGCCGCCCCCTGATACAACAACATGTACATGCCGTTGGCCGTTTGGCATCCGGCCGCTTTCGCGTCTTTGAGCAGTTTGGTTTCCTGCGGGTTGTAAATGACGTCGAAGACGAACAAATCCTTGTGGAACATCGTCGGGTCGGTGATAATGGTGCGGTCGATGTTTGGCGCCATGCCGACATTCGTGCCGTTGACGAGAATGTCGCTTTGGGCAATCGAATTTCGCAAAACGGACTCGTCGCTAAAATCGTGCAGCGTGACGTGGCAATCGGTGCGCTCGTTGAGCGTATCGACGATTTCTTCGGCACGTTCGAAGAAGCCGTCTCGAATATTGAAGACGTGGATCTCCTTGAGTCCGTCCAGGGCGGCCTGAACAAGGATGGCAGTGGCGGCGCCACCCGCGCCTAGAAGGGTCATTGTTTTTCCCTTGAGGCCGACGTCGTTTTCCGCGACAGCGTCCATAAAGCCGACGCCATCGGTCGTGTAGGCGGTCAGCACGCCGTCGTCGTTAACGATCGTGTTGCACGCGCCCGAAATCTCGGAAGCGGGGGAGCGTTTGTCGGCGAGCTGGCACATGATGTTTTTGCATGGCATCGTGATATTCCAGCCGCGCGCGCCCAGGGTTTTCAAGCCTTCGACAGCCGTTTTCATGCCGTTTTCGTCAACGTCAAACGCCAAGTACGCGTAGTCGAGGCCAAGCTGTTCGCACGCCTCGTTGTGCATGGCGGGGGAAATGCTGTGGGCGACCGGGCTGCCCAGCAAACAAAGCAGGCCGGTGTGGCCGCTGATGGGTTTTGTCATAAGGGATTCCTTTCTATTGATTCATTGATGCGGCGAATGATTTCCTCGCCAATTTCGGATGCCGATTTCCCGTCGGTTTCGACGACGATGTCGGCCGCTTTTTCATAGGCGGGGCGTCGGGTTTCCATGAGCGCGGCAATGTGCTCGATGGTCTTGTTGTTTTCAAGCAAAGGGCGGTCGTGGCTGTGCTCAACGCGTTCCAAAATCGTTTGCGGTTTGGCCGTCAGCAGCACGACGGTTCCGCTCTTTTTCATTTCGGCCACGTTTTCCTTTCGCATGGCGACGCCGCCACCGCACGAGACGATGACGTTTTGTTTGTTTTCGCATTCTTTGAGCAGGTTTGTCTCCTCGTTGCGAAAATACGGCTCGCCGCGCTGTTCGAAAATGTCGGGAATGCTCATGCCGTTGCGTTTGGCGATGATGTCGTCCATTTCGATGATTTCCATATCGTGTCGTTCCTGCAAGGCGCGGGCGATTGTGCTTTTGCCAACGCCCATGAAGCCAATCAGAAAAATATTTTTGTTCTTTGTTTCCATGAGATCCTCTCTCTTTCGTATCCATTATAGCGGAAACGATGAAAGAGAAACAAGGCTCTTTCATTTTGTTTCTTTTCTTCTCATTCGAGGAAAAATCGTGATAAGATAAAAAAATCGAAAGGATGGAAACCAAATGGAAACAATCACGGTTCGAAATCAAACGATTGGGTCGGGAAAGCCGAAGGTGATCGTTCCAATCGTGCAAGCGACGCCTGAAGGGATCGAGGCGGCCGCGAAAACAATAAAGGAAAGTCCCGTCGATCTGGTGGAATGGCGAGTGGACTGGTTTGAAGCGTTTGCCGATTTGGAACGAGTCAAAGCGGTCGCGAAGCAGCTGCGCCAGGCTTTAGAAGACATTCCGCTGCTGGCGACGTTTCGCACGAAGGCGGAAGGAGGAGAGCAGGGGCTGGATAGCGCGGCGTACGAGAAGCTGAATCGGACGCTCATTCAATCGGGCGCGATCGACTTGATTGATATCGAGCTGTTTTCCGGAGAGGATATTGTTCGCTCTTTGGTGGAATGCGCCCATCAAAACGATGTAAAGGTCGTCGCTTCCAGTCATGATTTCAAGCAAACACCATCAAATGAGGATATGGAAAGTCGTTTGCGAACGATGCGAGATCTGGGCGCGGACGTGTTGAAACTCGCCGTTATGCCCAATACTGAAGACGATGTCGTTCGTCTGCTGGCGACGACAAGAAAGCTGGCCAATGAAAAGGAAATGAAGCCGCTTGTCACGATGGCGATGGGAGAAACTGGAAAGATCAGCCGGGTCGCGGGCGAGCTGTTTGGCTCGACGATGACATTTGGCTGCGTGGGACAGGCTTCCGCGCCGGGACAGATCCCGGTCGAAACGCTACACACGCTGCTGGATGTCGTTCACGAGAGTTTGGAAGAATGTTGAGAATGGAATCGAAGTCGGAGAGATCCGGCTTTTTTTGGTTTTATAAAGCTTGAAAAGAACGCCCGATTATTCTTTTGGTAACCCTATTTTTGATGCCAATTCCTCAGCCGTATAATTTGTATTTTCCATCAGAAAAAAGACAATTTTTTTCGTTTTTAGACATACCGACATTTATACTGACACTCAAACCGACATTTTTCCTTCATTCACAAAAAATCCGGGAAGGCCTCCCGGATTCGTTTAAAATTTGTCGATTTCCTCTTTCAAAACCGCGATCATCTGATCCTGCGGAATCTTTTTAATGACTTGTCCTTTTTTAATCAGCAAGCCTTCGTCCTTGCCGCCCGCGATCGCGATGTCGGCATGTTTGGCTTCGCCCGGCCCGTTGACCGCGCAGCCCATGATGGCTACCGTCATCGTCTTGTTGATTTGCTGGAGATAGTCCTCCACCCAGTTGACGACCGGTTCCATGTCCCATTGGGTGCGGCCGCACGTCGGGCAGGCCACCAGATCCGGCACGTTTTTAAGTAGCTTGCAGTCTTTCAGCAATTCCTTGACAATTGGGATCTCCTTGGCTGGCGAGCCATTGACGCTAATGCGAATCGTGTTGCCAATGCCATCCAGCAAAAGATTTCCCAACGCCAAAGACGATTTTATGGCGCTCGTCATCGTCGTGCCCGCCTCCGTCACACCTAAATGCAGCGGATAGTCGAATGTTTCGGACGCCAGTTTGTACGCCTCGATACACAAGATCGGATCGCTCGATTTAAACGAAAGCACTGTATCGTAAAAGTCGAGGGATTCCAAAATCTCGACATGGCGTCTGGCGCTCTCGATCATGCCTTCCGCCGTCGGCTTGCCGTATTTTTCATGAATGTCCTTTTCCAGCGAACCGGAATTGATGCCGATACGAATCGGGATGTGACGGGCTTTGCACGCCTCGACGACTTTTTCGACATTGGCGCGCGAGCCGATATTGCCCGGATTGATCCGAATCTTATCGACGCCGTTTTCGATGCATGCCAGCGCGAGCTTATAGTCGAAATGAATATCCGCCACAAGCGGAATGTGAATGTGCTCTTTGATCGTTTTGATGGCCTTGGCGTCCTCCATGTCCATGCAAGACACGCGGATGAGCTGGCAGCCAATCTTTTCCAGCTCCAAAATCTGGTCAATGACCGCCTGCGCGTTTTTTGTCGGCACGTTGCACATCGACTGGATGATGACCTCGTCGTTGCCGCCCAGCACCAGATCGCCGACCCGTACGCTTCTTGTTTGATTTCGTTTCATAATTTACCTCACTTATTCGTTTGGAACTTGATATGGATTCGCTTTGAGTATACCAAGTTCACGCAAATTAGAAAAGAAAAACAAGAGTTGACATTTCTTTTAAAATCCAATAAAATAAATCGGGTTTGCGAAAAAGGAGAACAAAAATAAACGATGAATAGTTACAATGTTGCGATCGTAGGCGCAGGGCCGGGAGGCATTTTCGCCGCCTACGAATTAAAAAAACAAAAACCGGAGCTTTCCGTCGTCGTCATTGAAAAGGGAAGCGCGCTGCATCGAAGAAAATGCCCAATCGACGGGGTGAAAATCAAATCATGCATCAACTGTCCTTCGTGTTCAATTATGAATGGATTCGGGGGCGCCGGCGCGTTCTCGGATGGAAAATACAATATCACCAACGAGTTTGGAGGCGACCTCTATAAATACGTAGGAGCCGACGAAGCCATCGAGCTGATGGAATACGTCGACGCCATCAACGTGGAAAACGGCGGGGCCGAAAGCCGGCTGTTCGCCAGCGAAAGACCGGACATCGCCAAGCTGTGCCTGCAAAACGATTTGCACCTTCTCAAAGCGAAAGTCCGCCACCTGGGAACCGATATCAACTATATCGTGCTGGAAAATCTCTACAACCAGCTCAAAGACCAAGTGGACTTCGTCTTTAATACCGAAGTGCAAACGATCGAGCGGGAAGGGGAGCGCTTCGTGCTCACGTGTCCAAAAGAACAGTTCACCGCCGACAAAGTCATCATTTCTACCGGACGTTCCGGCTCGAAGTGGATGGAAAGCATTTGCCAGTCGCTCTCGATCCCAACCGAGTCTTCCCGCATTGACATCGGGGTCCGCGTCGAAGTGCCATACGATATTTTCTCCGACATGACCGACGCGCTGTACGAGTCGAAAATCGTGTACCGCACAAAACGCTACCAGGACAAAGTGCGCACGTTCTGCATGAATCCGCATGGCGTGGTCGTGTCCGAAAACACGAACGGCATCATTACCGTAAACGGGCACAGCTATGAGGATCCGAAACTGTACACGAACAACACGAACTTCGCGCTGCTCGTGTCCAACCACTTCACCGAGCCGTTCCACCAGTCCAACCAGTATGGCGAGTCGATCGCCAGACTGTCCAACATGCTGGGAGGCGGCGTCATCGTCCAGCGGTTTGGCGACCTCATCCGCGGCCAGCGCTCGACCGAGGACCGCATTGAAAACGGCTTCGTAACGCCGACACTCAAAGCGACGCCAGGGGACTTGTCGCTCGTCATTCCAAAACGCCAGCTCGACGACATTATCGAAATGATCGAGGCGCTCGACCGGGTGTGCCCGGGCATGGCCAGCGACGACACGCTGTTGTACGGCATTGAAGTGAAGTTTTACAACATGCAAGTCGAAGTGGACGACAATCTTGAAACATGCGTCCCGGGGCTGTACGTCATTGGCGATTGCTCGGGTGTGACGCACTCGCTCTCGCACGCCAGCGCTTCGGGCGTGTACGCGGCAAGAAAAATCGCGGAAAAATAAAGTCAGAAAAACGATCGTGGTGAAATAGACGCGATCGTTTTTTATTTCTTTTGTAAGCCTTTTCAGAACTTGGATAAACCCATATAATAAAAACAGGAAAAGGAAAGAGAGGGGGAAGGATGGAAGAAAAAAAACGAAACGTGGAATTTATTGATTTTGATTTTCGCGCCTGGATCCAAAATCAGCCGCAAAAGGAATACGACCTTGTCGTCGAAGACGACGACCACTACCGGCTGCTGACAAAGTACGGCCGGGCGGAAATCAATTTTTATCCCAACGAAATCGTGGAAATCAGCATCACCAGCTTTAAAGACAACGAGCCGAAATACTACTTGCATTTTCAGCTCAAGGACGAGGAGCATACGAAAACGCTGTTTTACGAAATGGAACAGGCGCTCGAAACCTTGGAAAGCGAGCGCAAGATCAAAGTGCTGTTGTCGTGTTCCTCGGGCTTTACGACGTCTTTTTTCGCCAGCCGGCTGACGGAAGCGGCCGATACGCTCGATCTCGATTACACGTTTGACGCCGTGTCGTATTTCGACTTGTACGACCAGGCCGAAAACTACGATATCGTTCTGCTCGCGCCTCAAATCGGCTATATGCTTAAAAAATTGTCGACCTCGATGCCCAACAAGCTCATTTTGCAGATTCCGACTGCGGTGTTCGCCTCGTACGACGCGATGAGCGCGCTCGAATTTATCCAGACGAATTTGCGGCGGCGATGTGAAAAACACAAAAAGAAAAAAAAGAAGGAAGCCAGCGTGTGCCGGTGCGCCCAACAAGAAAAGGTCGTGCTCAGTTTGGCCGAGCTGTATGACGGCAACAAGGTCACGCTGTTTTTCCGGGTGTACGATCGAGGAACGATCATGCTTGACGATGTCGTCATCAAGGCCGATTTCAACTCCATCCCGCTGTGGGACACGATCGACTACTGTTTGAGCCAGTATCCGCAAATCGAGCTCATTACGATCGCGTTTCCAGGCGAAGTCAACGAGCAAGGCGTCGTCAATCACGTCCAGCGCGATTTACGCGACTATCCGCTTGGCGAGGAGGTACAGGCCCGCTACGGGATGCCGGCCATGATCGTCAACAACGTCAACGCGGCCGTCGTCGGCTATGGCGTCGAGCATCCTGAATACAAAAACATCACGTTCCACTCCCAGCCTTATGGAAAGCCGATGGGCGGGCAGGGCAATCTCGTCAACGGCACGCTCGTCACCGGGCTTTCCGGCATTGGCGGCGAGTTGAAATACTTTTTAGGCCGTATGCAGTTTTCCGACGATCCACGTCGTCTGGCCCGCACCGAACAAGGACAAATCGAGCTGGTCATCAACGCGCTGCTGCCAACGATCGCGCTCTTAGGCCCGGAAGTCGTCGTGCTCCGCACCCCGATGGTCAACGACATGCAAAGCCTGGAAAAACGGCTGGCTAATTTCATTCCGGCCCCATCCATTCCAAAGCTGGAGTTTATTAGCGACGTCAACGAGCTGATTTTCGAAGGCAGTTTGCAGCTGTGCGGCCAGTGGCGCCAAAAGCAGCTGGAAGTCAGTCCTGTCGAGTCGGCAAGTTTGCAATACGCGGCTTAACTGTAAAAATAAACGCAACTTGCAAAGAACTGGTTTTTGGAGTTGTTTGACTTGATTTGAAATGCAAGAAAAAAGAAAAGCGATCGGCTTGCTCAAGGAGAGAAAGTCGATCACTTTTTTGATCAATGAATGAATTGTCTTATAAAGAAAATTGGATTTCCTCCATTGTTTCGCAAATTTGTTTGACTTGTTCCAGATCTTTGACCTGGTCGGCAATATGGCCGGAGTCGATAATTCGAATATCCTGAACGCCCGCTTTGACGCTCGCGTTCACGCCGGCGAGCGAGTCTTCGATCACACAAATTTTTTCCGTAGGAACATCAATGTTTTTGGCGGCCTGCAGGAACATCGCTTCTTTATCTTTATACTGACCGTTGTCGTAAACGATCGTTTTAGGGTCGATCCAGCGGTCGAGATGGAAGCTTTCCACAAAAAAATCAATGTTGTCCTTGATGGACGCGGAGGCGATCGTGAACGGAACACCTCTTTTTTTCAACTCGTTAAATAGTTCTTTCGCTCCGGCAATCAAATGGAAATTTTTCGCGTCCTCTTTGCAAAACTCGCGGTAGTATTGTTCCTTGAGTGACGAATAGGCGCTCTCAAGTTTTTCGTCGGGTTTACCGCCGTTTAAGTAGCGGATGATGTATTTGTTGTTGACGCCATTCATTTTTGTATGCAGTTCCTCTTGTGTGATGCCGCGTCCGCGAATGGATTGGGAAATTTTATTCCAAGCCATAGTATGTTTGTCGTTATCGAGAAACAACGTTCCGTTAAAATCAAAAATTACTCCATGCATATTTATTCATCCTTTCCTGCTTGTATGATTTGGGTATATTGGCTATAATGCGCAATAAGATTTGGATTGGTGGTCGCATCCGTGATGATACCATCCATATTGTAGAGTTTGTAATAAACATAAAAGTCTTCCCGGTTAAATTTATGTTCGTCTATGAGCAAATAGCGATAACGTGCATTGTTAAGCGCGGTTTCTTGAACTTGGCCTTCCTCAATCGTAGATGTGGTGATTTGATTTTCCGCCAGTCCATTACAAGAAATAAAGGCGGCGGAAAATTTCAATCGCCCGAGCACTTCAGCGCATAAGGGACCCACAAAGCAGCTTGTATGGCTTCGAAATGTTCCTCCGGCTAAAAAAACTTGATCTGGATCTTGCTGCCGAATAATTTCAAAAACCGGTAGTGAATTCGTGATCACGCGCACTTTTCTTCCAGCAATTTCTTTGGCGAGCTGCTCAATCGTCGTGCCTGGACCTAAAAAGACCGTGTCATTGTCTTTGATCAGTTTGGCAGCTTGTCTTGCGATAGCTTTTTTTTCTTCTGTATTGACAGTCGATTTCTCAAAGTGGGAAAGTTCGAAGTCAATATTGTAGTTGACGGCTTGCGCGCCTCCGTGAACGCGAATCAACTTCCCGCTTTTTTCGAGTTCATCTAAATCGCGCCGGACAGTCATGTCCGATACATTGAGCGCGCTCATAATTTCCGTAGCCGTCACGATCCCTTTTTCATCCACAAGCCGACCAATATATTGTAGTCGTTCACTTTTCAGCATAATATCCTGTCCTTTCGAATTGGTTATAGCATGTGATTTATATCAAAGTCAACAAAAACAAACATTTGGAACGAGAAAATTTGTTGGAATCTGAGTGTACGTGTTTAAATTTGTTTATGAAAACGTTGACAATTTCAAATTAATCGAATATAGTGAGTTTGTGAACAACAGAAATAAACAAAATCAAATGAACAAGGAGAAGTACATGAAAACATTACCGGATGATTTTATTTTTGGTGGAGCGACAGCTGCATATCAATGTGAAGGCGCGACACATGAAGGCGGAAAGGGACCCGTTGCCTGGGACGCGTTTCTTGAAAAACAAGGACGGTTTCTCGCGGAACCCGCAAGCGACTTTTATCATAAATACCCGATCGACTTAGAATTGTGCGAAAAATTTGGCGTCAACGGAATCCGGCTCTCGATTGCATGGAGTCGTATTTTTCCAGAAGGTACAGGTGAAGTCAACAAAGAAGGCGTTCGCTATTATCATGAAGTTCTTTCAGAAGCGAAAAAGAGGAATGTTAAGGTGTTTGTAACCCTTCATCATTTCGACACGCCAAAAGCACTCTTTGACGAAGGAGATTTTCTAAATCGGCAAACAATCGACGCATTTGTCGAGTACGCGAAATTTTGTTTCGAGGAGTTCAAAGAAGTCGAATACTGGTCGACTTTCAACGAGATTTATCCGATCGCAACCAACCAGTATTTGAACGGAACGTTTCCTCCAGGCATCACGTACGATTTAAAAAAAGTAATGACGTGCCTGCACAATATGCTGTACGCGCACGCCCGGGCTGTCAACGTGTTCAAAGATGGGGGATACAAGGGACAGATTGGAGTCGTGCACTCTCTGGAAACGAAATATCCGGCCAGCATGTCCGACGAAGACATCCACGCCGCTTTTCTTGACGATGCGTTAAGCATTCGGATGTTGCTGGATGGGACGTTCAAGGGTCGATACTCGAAAGAAACGCTTTCCGCGTTAAAAGAAATCAGTGAGGAAAACGGGTTTGAAATCCATTTCCCGGAAGCGGACTTTGTCGAAATGGAAAAAGCGAAAGATCGAAACGACTATTTGGGCATTAACCATTATCAAAGCCATTTCGTGAAGGCTTACCATGGCGAAAGCCGGATCCACCATAATGGGACAGGCGACAAAGGAACAAGCGCTTATGCGGTCAAAGGGATTGGTGAGCGGATTTACAAAGAAGGACTGCCACGGACGGACTGGGACTGGTTGATTTATCCGAAAGGATTGTACGATTTGCTCATTCGCATTCAGACCGACTATCCAAATTATAAAGCGATTTATATCACGGAAAACGGAATGGGGTACAAAGACGAGTTTGTCGATGGAAAAATTTATGACGAACCGCGCATCGACTACGTCAAACAATATATGGAGGCGCTGGCGGACGCGATCGCCGATGGCGTGAATGTGAAAGGCTACTTCCTCTGGTCGCTGATGGACGTGTTCTCGTGGTCGAACGGCTACAACAAGCGCTACGGTTTGTTTTATGTCGACTTCGATACGCAAAAGCGCTATCCAAAGCAGTCCGCGTACTGGTATCAGGGACTGGCTCGGACGAAAGAGATCCGGGACCGGTACGAGGAAGAGGAACAATATTAAATAAAGAAGTCAGGAAAGTGAGGAACAAAAAATGAACAGAGAACAACTGGCAATGGTAGGATTTGAGATCGTGGCGTATTCCGGGGACGCGAGAAGCACGCTGCTGGAATTGCTGAAGCAGGTGCGAAACGGAAACTTTGACAATGTGGACACGCTGCTTGCGGACGCGGATGAAAACCTGAATCTGGCGCACAAGGCGCAGACGGAAATCCTGGCGCAGGAAGCGCAAGGTCAAAGCATGGATATGGGATTCATTTTCATCCATGGACAGGACCACTTGATGACGACGATCCTGCTGCGCGATTTGATCATGGATATGGTCGAGCTGTACAAGAGGAAATAAGCCATGAACGCGATCATTGGATTTATCGAAAAGGGAAAGCCTTTCTTTAACAAACTGGCGGCCAACGCGTATTTGCAGGCCATTCGCGATGGATTTTTGACGGCGATGCCCGCCATCCTGTTTTCATCCATCTTCATTTTGATCGCGGCGCTGCCGGAAGTGTTCGGAATCGTCTTGCCCGAATCCGTCTCCTCGTGGCTGTGGCGGGTGTACAATTTGTCAATGGGCATCGTGGCGATCCTCGTCGCGGCGACAACGGCCCGTTCGCTGGGAGAAAATTTCGCCCGCAAACTGCCTTCCGGCGTAAGCATGAACATCGTGTCCGTCATGCTAGCCAGCATCACCGGCTTTATGATGCTGGCGGTCACGGAAATCGACGGCGGCATCGACGTCACGTATTTGGGGACGAAAGGGTTGCTTTGCTCATTTATCGCGGCGTTCATCACCGCGAACATGTACAAGTTTTGCGCTGTCAAAAACATCACGATCAACATGCCGCCGGAAGTGCCGGGCGTCATTTCCAATGTGTTCAAAAACGTATTCCCGTTTTCGTTTTCGGTGCTCGTTTGCGTCCTGATCGACACGATCGCCCGCAATGTGTTCAATATCTCGTTTGCGGAAAGCATGATCGCGTTGTTCTCTCCAATCTTTTCGGCGGCCGACTCGTATCCGGGCCTGATGCTGATCGCGGGCGCGATGGCGTTCTTCTGGTTTTTGGGCATCCATGGCCCATCCATTGTGGAGCCGGCTGTGGCGGCCGCTTTGTATGCCAATGTGGAAGCGAACTTGCGTCTTGTTGAAGAAGGACAGCACGCATCGCACGCTTTGACGATTGGTATGAACAACTTTATCGCGTGTCTGGGCGGAACCGGTTGTACATTCGTCGTGCCGTTTCTGCTGATCTGGTTTTGCAAATCGAAACAGTTGAAAGCCGTTGGAAAAGCGTCGATCGTTCCATGCTGCTTTGGCGTGAACGAACCAGTCCTGTTCGCGGCGCCGATGGTGCTCAATCCGTACTTCTTCGTGCCGTTTTTGCTGGCGCCGATGGTCAACGTGTGCATCTTCAAATTCTTTGTCGACGTCCTGCAAATGAACTCGTTCGTATACGTCATGCCATGGGCGATGCCCGGACCGCTTGGCTTGTTCTTTGGAACGGGCATGGCGCCGATGGCTCTGTTGCTTGCCGTCGTTCTTCTGGTCGTCGATGTCGTGATTTACGCGCCATTCATCAAAGCGTACGATTCGACGCTTGTGGAAGAGGAGGCGCAAAAGCACGAGGAAATCGAAGAGGAAAAAGAAGAGGAACAGGAAAAAGAGAAAGTCGAACTCAACGACGATTTGAACGTGCTTGTGCTTTGCGTCGGAGCCGGAACGTCGGCGATGTTCGCCAACGCCGTGAACAAAGGCGCCGAACAGGAAAACCTGCCGGTCAAAGCGAAAGCCGAGGCGTTTGGCGCGCACACGGACATTCTCAAAGATTTCCAGCTTGTCGTTTTGTCTCCGCAAGTGCAGTCGCGGTTTGACGAAATCAAAGCAGACGCGGACAAGTACGGCATTCAAATCGTCCGCACGAAAGGCGCGCAATACATCCAGCTCACCAAAGATCCGAAAGGCGCGGTCGAATTTGTGGTGGAGGCGTCGAAATCGTAAAACATCTTATCTATAGAATACGTCCAGACAGCGGCGTATTCTTTTTTATATTGTTGTTAGCCATCAAAAAGCCTTTCGTTGACCGGTAGGTTAAAGTAGGTTATATTAAAAAAAGAAGGTGATCGTATGAACGAATTCAATGCGATTTGGGAAATCGAAGAACGATTATCCACGCTTCCGCGCGGGTATATTTCTCAAAAGCGGATTGGCGGAAAAACACGCTATTATTTGCAGTGGAAGGAAAATGGAAAGGTAAAAAGTCAATACATTCCATTGGAGCTATTGGAAGAAACAAAAGCGCAGATTGAGGAACGCCGCCGTCTACAGGAGCAAATGAAAGAATGGAAAGTGAAAAACGGAAAAGAGCGGTTTTTCGAAACGAATGTTGTCATTTGTGATGAATTGGATGCGATGATCCGAAGCGTATACGGTTTGAAAAAGTGCGAAATGTACGATCGAATCCTTTCCTATCAAGCACAGCCAGCAATGTGTTTTTGAAAAATCTTCCAACGTTTTCCTTCGAAAAATAAAAAAGCGGTTTGGCTACTCAAACAAAGAAAGCTGAACCGCTTTTTCTTTCGATTCGAATTGCTGAAGATAGGCGAAGATTTGCTCGTTGTCGTGCAAAATGCCGTTTTGCTCGCACACCGCATGAAAGTATTTCATGAGCGCCTGGTTTCGAGGGCTGCCACACACGTACCGGTCGCCAAAGGCTTGCTGATAGCGGCTTTTCATCCCCGGAAAAAACCGGTCCAGCTGTTCGTAGAAATACGCCCGGTTGCCTTCCCGCAAGGTGACGCCCATCCCAAAACAGACGATCCCTTTGACACGGACGTCGACGCACGCCTGCAAGATTCGCGCGATGTTGTCAAACGAATCGTTGATGAATGGAAGAATCGGGCAAAGCCAGACAACCGTTGGAATGCCCGCGTCCCGCAAAACCCCCAGCGCGCGAATACGCTCTTTTGTCGTACTGACGTTGGGTTCCAGGGTTTGGCACAGACGCTCATCCATTGTCGTCAATGTCATTTGGACGACGCATTTGGCTTTTTCGTTGATCGCCACCAGCAAGTCCAAATCCCGCAGCACCCGCGCCGATTTGGTGATGAACGTAAAGCCAAATCCATACCGCAAGGCAAGTTCAAGCGCCTGCCGCGTCATCCGCAAGGTTTCCTCCAAAGGAAGGTAGGGATCGCTCATCGCGCCGATGCCCAGCATTCCTTTTTTTCGCTTTCGTTTCAATGCCGTTTCCAAAAGCTCGATCGCGTTTTCCTTGACCGCGACATCCTCGAAGTCGTGGTCCATACGATAGCACGCGCTGCGGGAATCGCAATAAATGCAGCCATGCAGGCAGCCCCGGTACAAATTCATCCCGTTGTTCGCCGAGAGAATGGTTTTCGCGTGGATCCAGTGCATCTTAAAGACCGAGTTTCTTCTTGAATAAATTCTCGTTCAGCAACTGATGCGTCACGAATTTTCCGTTTTGAAACACCGCGTAATTCGCGGGCACGAAAGGAAGCGCCTTCGCTTTTTCAAGCGAGTCGATCGCGACCAGCCGCAGCGGAATGGCGTTCGTTTCGCAATACGAGCGCACCTGCTCGACCGAGTTGATAAGAAACGGACATTGCATGCCATAGTAAATCGTCAAATCTTTCTCGCCGATTTCAAAGGCTTTCGCCGTTGAAACAAAGCGGGGCATCGAACCGTCAAAGGAGAGGGCGAGCAGTTCAAAATCATTGGGCGCCGTATCGGCCACTTCAAAACCAAAGCGCTTGAAAAATTTCGCGTCCGAAAGATACGGCTTTTTCTTTTTCGAACTCAACACGCATACGCCCGCCTTGTGTTTCGCTTTCACGTCGGCAATACACGATTCCAGCAATTCCTTCGCCAGACCCTGGCCTTTGAAAGAGCCAGCCACCCACAAACAATATATATAGACGTAGTTGTCGCCTTCAATCGGCACCCACGCCGTTTCCAGCGGAGCGTATTCAATCAAAACTTTGCCTCGCGCGTCCAGCTTGCGAAAGACATGCCCTTCCTCGAATCGCTGTTTCAGCCATTGTTTTTTGGACTGGACGCCCGCCTGATGCTTTTTGTCGGCGATGGCGCAGCAAAGATGTTCCGATTCCACCGTTTCGACCGTCAAGTCGATCCATTGATGTTCCATTGTGTTCTTCCTCGTTTCATTTACGAAAATTATACCAGAAACTATGGAATTTTATGTGATATTTCTTAAAAAATTTGCATTTTTAAAAAGAGAAACAAGATGGGGAACGAAAAGCGGAAAAAAAGGGTATTCTGAAACCGGTTGCGAAAGGAGGCGGAAACAAAATGGAAAAGAACCTTCAAAAATTTGGGCTTTTCATGGGAAACCGCGCGCAAAACTCCAGTGTCCCCATAATGGACATCAAGGAAAATGCGAGTATAATGAGAACGAAAATGTATGGAGAAAAAAGGGACATTTTCATTGAAACGCGCCGTTTTCTCCATACGCATTGAAAGGGAATCACATTCGCCATGCCAGTGCCATAGATCAAAAAAACATAAGACCTAGACATTGACAATCTGTATCTTAAAAAAAAGAAAGGAAGGTCATTTTGGAACCTTATGAAAGCAGCCGCCTAGCCAAAATCGTCATGCGAAGCGGAAAGCTCCTGCTCCAAAGCGGAGGGGATGTGGTCAGCGCCGAAGAGACGATGAAACGTATTTGTCTTTCGCATCCAGGCGCCTCCAAGCCGGAATGCGTGCTGACACCCACAACGATTCTTTTTTCCTTTAAAACCGAACATCATATCATTACGCGCGCCTGCAAAATCACGAAAGTCGGCAACGATCTCGTTCGAATCGCCAAGATCCACGACCTCGTGAACAACTGCGAAAACTTGTCGATGAAAGAAATGGAGGAGGAGCTGGACGCCATCGAACGCGAAAAGACGCATCCGCGCTGGTTGCGCATTTTAGCCTCCGGCATTTGCTCCGCCGGATTCGGCCTTTTCTTTGGCGATCCGCTCGATGTACTCTTTATCTTTTTCATCGGCTTGGGCGCGGGATGGATCCTGACCAACAAAAGCAACCGAATCCTCATGATCATTTGCGCCAGCTTCTTCGTGACGATTTGCCCCATTTTGCTGGAGCACGCCAGCATCCACTTAAGCATTGAAACAGTCGTCGTATCGAATATGCCGCTCATGGTGCCCGGCATGGTCATCTTCAACGCCATCCGCGACACCCTGGCCGGAAATTACCAAGCCGGTTTGAACCGAACCGCCGAAGCGTGCCTGATTGGGGCGGCCATCGCGGCCGGAACCGGCCTCGCGTTAGGAGTGATGGTATTATGATCATGATCTTGATTAAGGCGCTTGGCGCCGGTATCGTCGGAATGATGTGCTCGATCCGCTTCAACGGACGAGGGAAAGACATCACCATCGCCGGATTCATCGGCTTCATGGCCGCGCTGGGCATGGGCTTTTTCGAAGGCATGTACGTCCGGGCGTTCGTTAGCGGCCTGATTTACAGCATTCTTTCGGAAATCTTCGCCCGCATTGAGCAAAAACCGGTCGCCGTGTACTTGCCAGCCGTGCTCGTGCCATTCGTTCCCGGCAAGCTTACGTTTTATATGATGGGCGAGTTTGTCCACGGGGACCGGGTGGCGGCGATGGATCGGCTGTCGGAAATCATGTGCGTGTGCGGCATGATCGCGCTGGCCATCCTGCTGACGCAAACCGCGATCCACTTCTTCTCCGAAAAAATACACCAGCCCGACGAGGATCCGTTTTTATAACAAAAGAAAAAGAATGCGAAATGGAACGAGCCATTGTCGCATTCTTTTTTATAAATAAAGAACATTCACGCTTGAGTCGGCATCAAACACATGCAGCGCGTCGGCATCGGCCGCCAGCGTCAGCTCGGTTCCATCCTGGACCCGCGCGTCGCCCGGCAAAGTCGCCACGACTTTCGCGCCGTTGGCCATCGTCATATAGACATTCGTCGTGCTGCCCAGCATCTCGACGACATCGACATGCCCGTGCAGCCCGTCGGCGTTTCGATCGGCGATGCGTAAATTTTCCGGACGGATACCGACTTTCAACGCCTTGTTCGAACCGAATCCCAGACGCTCGAATGTATCCGCCATTGTTTTGGACACGTCGAACTGAAATCCGTCACCCGTTAAAACCGGACGACCGTCTTTTTGAACGAGGCGTGCGTCGAGCAGATTCATCACCGGCATGCCGATAAACGTGGCGACAAACAAGTTGCGCGGTTTCTCGTACAAGTTTTGCGGTGTGTCGATTTGCTGGATCTCGCCATCGCTCATCACAACGATGCGGTCACCCAGCGTCATCGCCTCCGTCTGGTCGTGGGTGACGTAAATCGTCGTCGCTTTGAGCTCCTTGTGCAGGCGGGCGATCTCGATTCGCATTTGCCCGCGCAGCTTGGCGTCCAAATTGGACAGCGGCTCGTCCATGAGCAGCACTTTCGGGTTGCGCACGATGGCCCGGCCCATCGCCACACGCTGGCGCTGGCCGCCCGAAAGCGCCTTCGGCTTGCGATCCAGCAAATTTTGCAAGCCAAGGATTTTGGCCGCGTGGTCGATGCGGGCGTCCATTTCCTCTTTAGGCAGTTTTGCGATCTTCAACGGATACTCCATGTTTTTGCGCACCGTCATATGCGGATACAACGCGTAGTTTTGGAACACCATCGCGATGTTGCGATCTTTCGGCTCCTTGTCGTTGCACACGACGCCGTCGATTTGCAACGTGCCGCCGCTAATGTCCTCCAGACCCGCGATCATGCGCAGCGTCGTCGACTTGCCGCACCCCGACGGACCGACAAAGATAATAAACTCCTGATCTTTGATTTCCATATTGAAATCTTTCACGGCCTGGTAGCCGTTTGGATACACTTTCTGGATGTGATTCAAAATAACTTCTGACATATCTTATCCTTTCACCGCGCCATTGGCGACGCCATTTAAAATTTGTTTTTGACAGACGACATAGAAAATAAGCATTGGAATGAGCGACAAGATATACGACGCGAACGCGAGGTTGTAGTTGGTTCCAAACGCCGTCTGGAAGTTGAGCTGCGCGATCGGCAGCGTGTTGATGCCCGTTCCCGACATGATGACTAGCGGCGTCATGACGTCGTTCCACGTGCCCAGCGCCGTCATGATCGCGACCGTCGCGTGCATCGGCTTCATCATCGGGAAGATGACTTTCCAGTATGTCTTCCACGTGCTCGCTCCGTCGACCATGCTCGCTTCCTCCATGACTTCCGGAATGTTTTTCATGTATCCCGCGTACAGCATGACGTTCATCGGCATGTAAAACACGAGATACAGCAAGATGACGCCTAGCTGATTACCCAGATGCAGTTGTGCCGTCTCCTTGACAAGGGGCATCATCAAAATGGCGAACGGGACGAACATCCCTGAAATGATGTACAAGTAAATGAGCTTGAAGTGTTTCGACTTGGCCGTCGTGCGTCCAAGCACGTAGCCGACCAGCGAGTACACGATGATGCCCAGCACGATCGTCGAAATGGTGATGAGCAGGGAGTTGCCCAGCGTGTTCCAGAAATCGGTCACTTCCATCGCCTTGGCGAAGTTGTCAAAGCCAAGCTCCTTTGGAAAGCCTAGCGCGCCCTGGACGCTGTTGGTCATTTCCGACGGCTTTTTAAACGCGATGACCAGCGCCATGTACAACGGGAAGAACACGGTGACCGTACCCAGGCACAAGACAATCGTCATGAGCCAGTTTGTCTGCTTTTTCGGTTTGATTGGCTTTGTCATAGCTGCTCCTCCTTCTTTCCGGTAATGACTTGCTGGATGACGGAAATGATGACGATGACGAGAAAGAACACGAAGGCATTCGCGCTCTGGAACCCGAACTGGCCGCCATCCAAACCGTTGCGGTAAATCAAAAACGAAATCGATTCCGTAGACTGGGCCGGCCCGCCGTTGGTCAACGACATGATCTGGTCGAACACCATCAGGAAGTTTTTCGTCGTCAAGACAAAGTTGATCGAAATAAACGGAATAATGAGCGGGAAGGTGACTTTCCAAAATTCCGTCCATTTGCTCGCGCCATCCACGCGGCTTGCCTCGTACACGTCTTCAGGCACCGTCTGCAAGCCGGAAATGTAAATGATCGTCGTCATCGCGACCGCCTGCCACACGCCCACGATCAGCACGCCGATCCAGGCGTACGCCGGGGAGGCGAGAATCGAGTTTTGCAGCCATTCAATGTTCCACGCCACGCCGATATACGGCAGGATGTACGTGAAGAAGAAGCTGAAAATGTAACCGATGACCAGACCACCCAAAATGTTGGGTACGAAGTAAATGCCGCGAAGCGCCGATTTGAAGCGGATCTTGGCGTTGAGGGCGAGCGCCATCAGCAGCGAGAGCACGTTGACAAGGATCGTGCCGCAAATGGCGTACTTGAACGTGAACAAGTAGCTTTTCAGCACGCGGCCGTCCTGGAACAAGTCGGCGTAGTTGCGCAAGCCGACCCAGTCGAACTTGCCGTAGCCTTTGTAGTTGGTGAAACTGTAAATCAACCCGTTGATCATCGGCCACGTATTGAACATCACAAACAAGATCAATGCGGGAACGAGGATGAACAAATATGTCTTTGTCCGGTTGGACATCTTCTTTTTCATGTTATGATTCCTCCTTTTGGAGCCGCGCGATCAAATCGCGGTTGTAACGGATCCATTCCGTGTCGAATTTGTTCAGGAACGTGTCGAGCGCGTCCTTTTTCTCGTCAAGCAAATACGTCTGGATCATCGCGTCCACCGCCATTTCGGTCGGGTAGTGGTGGTCCTGGTAGTCGGCGACCTCGCCGGCCAAAATGTACGTTTCCATGCCTTTCAAATATTCCGCGATCGGGAATTCGCCTTTTTTCGTCGCGATGCCGCCCTGATCCTCCAAATACATGTTGAGCACCTCGTCGGAATACAGGAAGTCGAGCACCTCGTACGCCGCCTCCTTGTTCGGGCAGTTTTCCATGACGGAGAACTGGACGTCGATGCCGGAGTTTAAAATGTTTTTTTCCGGGTCGTTGCTGCCGGGCATGACGAACGAGTCGATGTTCATATCCGGGTTGACGCTTTGCACCTGGCTGATGGCGTAGCTGCCAATCGGCCACATGACCGCCTCGCCGTTGGCAAACGCCGTCGCCGCGTCCGTGTACGAGTAGGCGTACGGGTTAGGCTGGCAATACTGGAGCAGCTCTTTTTGCTTCGTCGCCACCTCGCGGTACGCATCGGCGAATGTCGCCTCGTTTTTGTTGACTTGCGAGCAAATGTCGGCATCCACCAGATCGACCGCCAGCGCGTTCCATGGCGCCAACGTCGTCCATGTGTCCTTGTAGCCGAAATACAACGGCATCAGCCCTTTGGCCTGGATCGCTTCGCACAACGCGAGAAACTCGTCCCACGTTTTCGGGATCTTCCAGCCGTACTCGTCGAAGAGGTCCTTGTTGTAGAGGACACCCGCCGCGTTGGCGACGTATGGCAGAGCGTACGTGCCTTCCATTTCGACAAATTCGAGCTGTTTGTCAATGTCCAGATAGCCGGGCTTGACGTTCTGAAGCGCCGGCAGGTCGGAAATGTCCATGAACAGACCGGCGTCGAGAAAATTGGAATAGTTGATGTCCCCGCCGATGGCGACAATATCCGGATAATCATCGCGGATGAATCGCGTTTTCAAGATGGTCATCGCTTCGTTGGGACTGCTGATTTTGAGCCGGACATCGTCATGCGTGGCGTTGAACAAGTCCTGGATTTCCTCCATGACTTGCACGGCTTCCCGTTTGTACGAAACGATTTCGATTTCGGGAATGCCGTCCGGCGAAGCCTGCCCGCATCCTGCGAGCGAGGCCGTCATCATGACGCATGTGGCAGCCGCCATGATTTTACGGATTGTTTTCATGCAAATTCTCCTTTCGTTTGCTGTTGATAAAATCGTAACACGAAGATTTCAGTCATAAAATGGAATAAAGTGACATGAAATATACCAAAAAACGATGTTTTTGCGTTATACTAAAACCAAGATAGCATTTTGATATATAACGTGGAAAGGGCTTACAAATATGCGTGATGTGATCTTTAATATTTTTCCCAACGAGAACTACATCGACCTGGGATTGTATCAGTGCGGACGCGAGCAATGCGCGCCGGCCCACATTTTCGGCCCGGCCGCCCGCAACCATTACTTGTTTCATTACATACACCGCGGCAAGGGAACGCTGATCGCGCCCGACCGGACAGGAAAGAACCAGACGTTCCATTTGCACGCCGGACAGGGGTTTTTGATTTATCCGGGCCAAATTACGACGTATTTCGCCGACGAGAAGGATCCGTGGGAATACGCGTGGATCGAATTCGACGGCTTGCGCGTGCAGGCGGCGCTGGATTTGATGAACATCACGGTGGACGATCCGGTTTACCGGGCGGGAGACGCCAAACGAAAAGAGGCGATGGTGCAGGAAATCGAGTACATTTTGCATCATATGAACGATTCCAGTTTCGCCACGATTGGCCATTTGTACTTGTTTTTCGACGATTTTATGAAATCGGCCCGCCAGCCTGTCGAGCATCCGACCAATTCGCTTGCCGACTTTTACGTGCGCGAGGCGGTGTCGTTTATCGAAAACAACTACGCCAAAGACATCACGATCGAGCAGATTTCCAAGGCGCTTGGCATCAACCGCAGCTATTTTGGCAAGCTGTTCAAGCGGGTGACGGGCAAGGCGCCGATGCAGTTTTTGTTGCAGTACCGGATGACGAAGGCGGCCGGGCTTTTGCAAGTGACCGATTTGAAGATCGCGGAAATCTCGGCGCAGGTCGGCTACGAGAACCAGCTCCATTTTTCGCGGGCGTTTAAATCCCTCTACAACAAGTCGCCGAAGCAGTACCGGCAGGAAACGCGGCGGAAAAAGCCAGTCGAACTGGAGCCGGTCGGTAAAAAACAAGAAAAGTTTTAGTAAAAACAAGTTGACAATTTTGCTTCGTTCCGTTAAAACTGGGAATAAATCAAACCAAAAGGAGAACGAACATGTCAATACAAGTACACGATTCATTATTTTCACTGTGCACGCGTGATTCCCTATACCAAATGAAAGTCGACCAGTATGGCGTTTTGAACCATACGTGGTACGGTCCCGATACCGCCATGGATATGAGCTATATCGAGGATTATCCGGAAATCAGCTTTTCCGCCAACTTGTGGGATACCGAAAAAAGCCGGATGTACTCGCTCAACGACCGTCTGCTTGAATACTCGTGCGGCGGGATTTCGGATTTTCGCAATCCCGCGCTTTTGCTGACGGTGCCCGATGGCTCGTCCTCGCTGGATTTGCGTTATTTTTCGTACGAGATCATGCCGGACAAGTACGCGCTTGAGGGCTTGCCGGCCTCGTTTGGCGACGGCCAGACATTGAAAATCACGCTCAAGGACACGGTGTACGATATTTACGTGGACTTGCTTTACGGGGTGTTTGAAGAGGAGAACGTCATCACGCGCTCGGTTGTCATCCGCAACTTGACACCGTTTGAAATCAAGGTGAAAAAAATCGTGAGCGCCAGCCTCGATTTGCCGACCAGCGACTATGAGGTGATCCACTTCCATGGCCGCCACGCGATGGAGCGGATGATGGAAAAGACGCCGCTCACCCACGGGACGTTTTCGATTGGTTCCAGACGCGGCCAGTCGTCCCACCAGCACAATCCGGGCCTCGTGCTCGCCAAAGCGAACACGACCGAGACAAGCGGGGAGGCGTACGGAATGCTGCTTGTGTATTCGGGAAGCTTCGAGGCCGAAGTCGAAAAGGACCAGCTTGACCAGCTGCGGGCGACGATCGGTTTGCGAAGCGAAAATCTGAACTGGACGCTCAAGCCGGGCGAGCGCTTTTGCGCGCCGGAGGCGATTTTGTCGTTTACGGAAAACGGGCTGGGAACGTTAAGCGGCCAGTACCACGATTTCATCCGGGAGCACTTGATCCGTTCCCGGTTCGTGCATCAAAAGCGGCCGATCCTCATCAACAACTGGGAGGCGACGTATTTCGATTTCAACGGCGAAAAGCTGTTGGACATCGCGCAAACGGCTCGCGAGCTGGGCATTGAATTGTTCGTGCTGGACGATGGCTGGTTTGGCCAGCGCCACAACGACGACTCGAGTCTGGGGGACTGGGTCGTCAACGAGCAAAAACTGCAAATGCCGCTGCGCGAGCTCGTGGATCGCGTCCATGACAAGTGGATGCAGTTCGGCTTGTGGATCGAGCCGGAAATGGTGTCGGAAAACTCGATGCTGTACCGTGCCCATCCGGACTGGGTGCTTCGCTCGCCGCTGCGCGATCCGGCCCGCAGCCGCTACCAGCTCGTGCTGGACATGGCCAACCCGGAGGTTGTCGACTATTTGGCGAACACGTTCATGGCGTTGATCGAGGAAAACGGCGTTGACTACATCAAATGGGATATGAACCGCTCAATTAGCGACTTTTACGCGCCGTCCCTGGCGCCGGAACGGCAAAGCGAGATGGCGCATCGCTATATGCTGGGCGTGTACGATTTGGCCGACCGCCTCACTTCGCGCTTTCCCGACGTGCTCTTTGAAGGCTGCGCGGGTGGCGGCGGCCGTTTCGACGCGGGAATGCTGTACTATTTTCCGCAATACTGGTGCTCGGACGACACCGACGCCCACAACCGCTGCCTCATCCAGCATGGCACGAGCTTTTTCTATCCGATCAGCAGCGTGGGTTCCCACGTTTCGGCGGTGCCAAACCACCAGACTGGACGGACCGTGTCGCTCAAGACGCGCGGCATCGTGGCGATGGCGGGCACGTTTGGCTACGAGCTCGACTTGTCCACGTTAAGCGACGAGGAAAAAGAGGAAGTCAAGGCGCAAGTCGAAACATACAAGGCGATGCAGCCACTCGTGTTTGATGGCGACTATTACCGGTTGAGCGACCCGAACGCAAACAACGTGTGCGCGTGGTCGTTTGTGTCCAAAGACAAAAAGACCGCGCTCGTGCAGGCGGTTGTGTTCGAGCACAAGCCCAACGCGAAAAAGCCGCATGTCAAACTGCAAGGGCTTGATCCGATGGCGTTTTATCGCCGCAAGGAAGACGGAATGGTGTTTTCGGGCAAGGCGCTGATGAAGGCGGGTATCTTCTTGCCGGATACTCTGGGCTCGAACGTGGGGCATCAGGTGGAATTGGAACAAATAGATTGAGGGAGTCGTGAGCGACGCTCTCTTTTTTTGTCGCGCAAAACGATCAATGGCAAAAAGGAGCATAGCAAATGATGGTGTTTTTGAAGAGAAGATGAAATAATATACCGAAAACGAAAGAGGAGGGCTCAGAAAAAAAAGGAAGTCATCCTTTGACTTCCACAACATGATCCAAAACCATTGTTTTATGAGTGTATCAATGGCTTTTATTTTTTTTCCAACAGCCAGTCAATAAGATTGATCAGTTTGATTCCATCTTCCGAGTTAATGAAACTGCGATCCATGGATAAAACGATCTTTTCATAATGATCATGAATGGCGTGGAGAGGACGAAGTTCACGGTCTCGAACATCTTCGGAAAGTAATGATTCTGTCACTTGAATGTATTTTTTTTCATTCGGCTTTTCCGCAATGAAATCAACTTCTGTCGTACCGACTTTGCCAATATAAACACGGTAGCCTCTGCGCATGAGTTCAAGGTAAACCACATTTTCGAGCATGTGACCCCGATCCACATCCCGATACCCTAAAAGCAGATTGCGAAAACCAAGGTCGATAATATAATCCTTTTCCAATGTCTTCAATAATTGTTTTCCTTTCACATCATAACGATTGACTTGTATAAATAAAAATGCGTTTTTCAATAAGGTGATGTAACGTTCGACCGTGTTTCGGGTAAGCGCCTGGCGACTTGATTCTATAGCGCCATCACTTGATAACACATTCCCCATATTATTTGGAGAAGTAATATTGCCAATATTCGAACAAAGAAACAAAGTGATACGCTGTAGGGTATTTTGATTGATTTGGGAATTTCTTTGCATAATATCACGTAAAATAATTGTTGAATAAATACCCTCTAATGCTTGATTGCATCTAGTTTCATCAAAATGATATTCACTTAAAATCGGCATTCCCCCAAATTGTAAATACTTTTGAAACTTTTCTTCTATTGAAATGGAGTCTTCCCAGGTGTTGAAGGTTAAAAATTCAGCAAAGGAAAGCGGAAATACACGGATCTCAACATAACGACCTGAAAGTAAAGTGGAGAATTCGGAAGATAATAAATAGGCATTCGAACCAGTAATATAAATATCCACATCAAAATCGAGTCGGAAGGATTCAATCGCCTTTTCCCAGTGTTCAACATTTTGAAGTTCATCAAACATCAAATAAGTTTTTTGACCATCTTGGAGTTGACTCGCAACAAAATCATAAAAGACCACATAGTCAGTCAGATTTCGATACTTCATAGATTCCAAATTAAGATGGATAATATGACCATCGCTTACTCCGGTTTCCAATAAATAAAGATGAAATAAGTCCAGCAACGAGCTCTTACCACAACGACGAATACCAGTTATGATCTTCACTAAATCTACATCTTTATGACCAATCAGTTGAGCTAAATATTGAGGACGATCAATTAATTTCTTCATAGAAGCTCTCCTTTCATCTCTATTATACTAAAAAGTTTTGTCGTTCAGAATGAAAAAACTTTGTTTTTTTAAAAGTTTTATCATTTCAAATGACAAAAGTTTTGAACCGGACCGATAAAAAGACATTCGTTGACTTTTCCGGGAGACTTAGGTAGAAATACTTGAAAGACACTGTTGCTTGGTATCTCTTTTTGATGTTTTCGAAACAATTCGAATTTTCTTTCCATTCAATGAATTTCATAATGAACATTCTGTTAAAATAATAGTTTTTCATCTCTTGTGAGGAAAAGGGAACGATGTTCTCTTTTCCATTTGGTTTTGGAAGGAAAGACCGAAACAATGAAACAATTTGACTTGTTTTTGTAGATTGACAGCGTTTTCATTTTATAATGAAGAAAAAGAAGGAGGAACGGATTATGAGTTTTCCAAAGGATTTTTTATGGGGCGGCGCCGTAGCCGCCAACCAGTATGAAGGCGGCTGGGACGCCGAAGGCAAAGGCTTGTCCACCGCCGATGTCGTGACCCGCGGTTCGAGGACGCAGGCGCGCTATGTGACGTACCAAACGGCGGATGGCGTCGTGCACGCCGACGAGATGTTCACGCTCAACACGCCGGACGACGCGAAATTCGGCGTGTTTGAAGGCTATGACTATCCAAGCCACGAGGCGGTGGATGGCTACCACCGGTTCAAGGAGGACATCGCCTTGTTTGCCGAGATGGGATTCAAGACGTTCCGCACGTCGATCAACTGGACGCGCATTTTCCCGACCGGACTGGAAACCGAGCCCAACGAGGCGGGACTGAAGTTTTACGACGAGCTGTTCGACGAATGCAACAAACACGGCATCAAACCGCTTGTCACGCTCTCCCACTACGAGACGCCGCTTGGACTCACAAACGAATGGGGTTCGTGGAACGATCCAAGAACGATCGAGGCGTTTTTGCGCTATGTGAAAGTCGTTGGCGAACGATACAAAGGCAAGGTGGAATACTGGCTGACGTTCAACGAGATCAACACGCTCGGGCATGGCGGCTGGATGGGCGCGGGTGTCCCTTCGACCGATCCGCAAAAGCTGGCGATGACAGCCAAGCACCAGCTGCTGGCCAGCGCGAAAGCGGTCGAGGTATTGCACGCCATCGACGCCAACAACAAAGTCGGCAACATGATCGCGTTCATGACGTACTATCCTTTGACGTGCAACCCGGACGACATCATGGCGTGCTGGGGCGAGATGAACAGCAACTTCTTTTATTGCGACGTGCAGGCCAGAGGATATTATCCGGCCTACAAGCTGAAAGAGTACGAACGCGAAGGCATCGAAATCCATTTGACGGACGAGGAAAAGGAAACGTTGAAAAACGGAACGGTGGACTTCATCTCGTTCTCATACTATATGAGCAACTGCGCGGCGAAACAGTCGGACGCGGCGGAAACCTCGATTGGCAACATGTCGATGGGATTCAAAAACCCGTATTTGAAGGCGTCGGACTGGGGATGGCAGATCGACCCGACGGGATTGCGCTATTCGCTTGATATTTTGTACGACCGCTACCAGAAGCCGCTCATGATCGTGGAGAACGGCGTCGGAACGCAGGATGCGCTCGAGGAAGGCGACGTCGTGCACGATGGGGCGCATATCGACTACTTGCGCGACCACATCAAAGCGATGGATCAGGCGATCAATGAGGATGGCGTCGAGCTGTGGGGCTATACGCCGTGGGGCTGCATCGACCTCGTTTCGGCTTCGACCGGCGAGATGCACAAGCGGTACGGCTTCATTTATGTGGACTACCAGGACGATGGTAGCGGGGAAGGCCGCCGCATCAAAAAGGATTCGTTTGACTGGTATAAAACCGTCATCGCGACGAACGGAGACGATTTGGGCGAATAAAAGAAACTGAAAACGCTTTCAAAAAGAAGTGGCAACCCGCCGAAAACCACGCTATAATGAAACCGGCTATACAAAATCAACACAGTAAGAGGAGGAATTGAATATGTATCGTTTTACACTGCCTCGGGATTTGTATCACGGGGAAAACGCGCTGGAAGCGCTGAAGACGCTGGAAGGCACGAAAGCGGCCATCGTCGTAGGTGGCGGCAGCATGAAGCGCTTCGGCTTTTTGGATACGATCGAGTCGTATTTGAAGGAAGCCGGCATGGAAACGATTTTGATCGAAGGCGTCGAGCCCGATCCTTCCGTGGAAACGGTAATGCGTGGCGCGGCGGTCATGCAGGAATTTGAACCGGACGTAATCGTCGCGGTGGGCGGCGGTTCCCCAATCGACGCGGCCAAGGCGATGTGGGCGTTCTATGAATACCCGGAAACGAAATTCGAGGATTTGATCACGCCGTTCGCGTTCCCGACATTGCGTACGAAGGCGAAATTCGTCGCGATTCCATCCACGTCGGGCACGGCGACGGAAGTGACGGCGTTCGCAGTCATTACCGACTACGACAAAGGCATCAAATATCCGCTGGCCGACTTCAACATCACGCCGGATGTGGCGATCGTCGACCCGGCGCTCGCGCAGACGATGCCGCCAAAGCTGACAGCCAACACCGGAATGGACGCCTTGACGCACGCCATCGAGGCGTACGTGTCGACACTGCATTGCGACTACACGGATCCGCTGGCGCTGCACGCGATCAAGATGATTGACGAGAACCTTGTGGATTCCTACAACGGGGACAAGGAGGCGCGCAACCGTATGCACAACGCGCAATGCCTGGCAGGCATGGCGTTCTCGAACGCGCTGCTTGGCATCGTGCACTCGATGGCTCACAAGACAGGTGCCGCGTACTCGGGCGGCCATATCGTGCATGGCGCGGCCAACGCGATGTATTTGCCGAAGGTCATCGCCTACAATGCGAAAGAGCCGGAAGCGGAAAAACGCTATGGCGAGATCGCGGCGTTCATCGGCCTGGAGCCAACGTCCAAGGCGCTCATCGAGCACATCAATGAAATGAATAAACAGCTCAACATCGCTCCAAGCATCAAAGAGTACGAGGGCGGTATCATCGACGAGGCGGAGTTCCTTGAAAAACTGCCAACGGTGGCCGAGCTGGCTGTCGGCGACGCGTGCACCGGAAGCAACCCGCGCTCCATTACCCCGGAACAAATGGAACGGCTGCTGAAGGCTTGCTTCTACAACGAGGACGTGGATTTCTAAAACAACCATCAAGAGGCGACGAGATTGTCGCCTTTTTCCTTTTTATTCGAAGGATAAAACGGGTTGGTGATTGGAAGCGGCTTGAAGCGTTTGTCGGGCAAACCCTCGAAACGACAGCGCGTTGACAAGCGTCGTCAGCGCGTCGGAAACCGGCTCGGCCAGCATAAGCGCGACAAGACCGCCATTGGTGAGCGCGGGCAAAAGATAGAGCAGGGGAACGAGCAGGATTCCTTTGCGAAAAAACGCGAAGAAAAACGAGCGTCCGCCCGCGCCCAGGGCGTTGTACGTTTGCTGGAACGTCGAATTGGCGCCGATGCCAAAGCATCCAGCCATATAGACGGGAAGCAGGCGGGAGCCCAGCTCGATGAGCGCGGGATCGTGTGTGAAAATGGCGAGCACCGGGCACGGGAACAAAACAAGAAGGCCCGTCGCGGCAACAGTAAAGGAAAGGGTGGTTTGGAGCGTGAGACGAATCGTCTTTCGAACCCGCTCGTGTTGTTTGGCACCGTAGTTGTAGCTCAAAATAGGCTGGGCGCCAATCGTGACGCCTTCGACGGGCAGCAGCAAAAACTGAAACATCGAAAACAGGATGGCCATCGCGCCAACCGCGACGTCCCCGCCAAGCCGGTACGCTTGCGTGTTGAAGCACAAGACGAGCACGCCTTCGGACAAGCTCATGAAAAACGGCGAGGCGCCCAGCTTGAGGATGTCTTGAAAGATGGAGGACCGGGCGTGAAACGTCCGAAAAGACAAACGCAGGCGTGTTTTCGGTCCGAGCAAAAAACGCATCGCCCAGAGAAAGGAAGCCATTTGGGACAACAGTGTGGCCAGCGCCGCCCCACGCACGCCCCAGCCCAGTCCAAAAATAAACAACGGGTCGAGAAGGGTGTTCAAGATCGCACCGATCGCGGTCGTCGTCATGGCGGTTTTCGCGAATCCTTGCGTCGTGATGTAGTCGTTCATGCCTACGGACAGCTGGACAAAAAACGTGCCGGCTATATAAATGGACAAGTAGTCCAGCGCGAAGGGCAGCGTGGCGTCGCTGGCGCCAAAGGCGAGCAAAACCGGTTTTTTGAACAAGGAAACCAAAAACGTGATGGCAAGGGAAACGAGAACGAGGGCGAAAAAAGAGTGGTTGATATACTGCTCGGCCCGTTTAACTTGTTTTTTTCCCATTTCCATGGCGGCAAGGGGCGCGCCGCCCCGACCGAACAAATTCGTGAAGGCGGTGACGATCGTGACGACGGGCGCGCAAATGCCGATGGCCGCCATGGCGAGCGTCCCGTTTTCCATTTGTCCGATAAAGACGCGGTCCACCAAATTGTAAAGCAGCGTGACAAGCTGGGCGCAAATGGCCGGCAGCGCCATGCGAACGAGCAAGGTTGAAACGGGTTCCGTTTTTAGAGCGTTTGATTCCATAAAGACTCCTTTCGTTTTTCGGTTTCATTATGGCCAAATCGTTCAAAATGCGAAATGATTTCTTTTCTGATTGAAACCGGGTTCGCAAAAAGAAAGCCGTCTCCTTTGAAAAACGCGAACAAACGAAAACGCCTTGAGCGATTCTCAAGACGCTGACCGGTTTGATTTTCCTTTTTTTCGTTTCCACGTCTGGTACAGCACGTCTTTGAGCACAAGCATCGTGTCCAGATCGTTGTAGCCGGCTTCCGCTTGTAGCTCGTTGAGCAACTGTTCGATCGCCCGGGCGTAGTACGCGGTGTTGATCGTTTGCGGATAGCGCGCCAAAACCGGGTATTTTTTCGCCCATGCCGACGTCCAGTCGATTTTCTCGTCCACGGCTTCGTCGGTTTTGGCGATAATCGCCTCGATTTCGAAAAGCGTGGCGTCCAGCTCGATCAATTCGTCGAGTGGAATGTCGTAAAGGCGCGCCATTTTTTTGGCCTGAAACACGTCGGGAATCGTTTCGCCCGTTTCCCATTTGGAAATCGTCTGGCGGCTGACGCCCAGCCGTTCGGCCACGTCTTCTTGCGAATAGCCTTTTTTCCTGCGCGCGTGAAATAAGTTGTTTCCTAAATTCATAATTCCTCCTTGTCTGGCTTTATTGTGCCAAAAAGACGGGCGAAGCGCCACCAAGAAAAGTTGACAAAAATGCCAAGAAAAAAGACCTCCAACGAGGCCTTTTTTCAAGAAAGTTTTAAGAAAGGGAATTTGATTATGAAGTGAGCTCTTTTCAGCTCACATTTATTTAAACATACAAATCGCCTTCCTGCCAAGCGCGACGCTTCTACTTTTCGATGCCGCAAAGCTTCAGGATGCCCGCAAAGGCGAACCGGGATGGCCGATGGCTTGGCGCGCTTGTTTTGACGGGCATCTTCCAGTCGTACATGCCCGACCTCGAGTTTACATATCGTTCGATGATTTCGTGTTCATTGATTTTTTTCATTGTTTTTTCCTCCCTGGTACGATCGCATTGTACAAAAGGAAGAACAGGAAATACAGAAAACGGGATTCGAATGAAACGGCGTTTTCCTTTTTTGAACATTGTCGCGATGAATTTGCGAACGGTATAATGGAAAAAAATTTTTTTTGTAACGAAACCGACGATTTTTTACATATATGGGTGAAAGGAGAAAGAGGATGGAATCGTTTGAACACCTTTACGAACAGCACGCCCGATTTATTTACCGGTTTTTGTTGTCGCGCTGCCATGACGAGTCCATTGCCGAAGAGCTGACGCAGGAAACGTTTTACCAGGCGTACCGCTCGCTGAAATCGTACGACCGCCGATGCCGGATGTCGACATGGCTTTGCGGCATCGCGAAGACGTTGTACGCGGCGTACGTCCGGGAGCATCCGCCGACGGTGGATTTGGATGATTCCATGATTGCCAACGCCCAAGCCGATCCGGTCGACAAGGTGCGGTTGCTCAAGGCCATCCGGAAGCTGAGCGACAGCCAGCGCGAAGTCGTCTATTTGCGCATGTATGGCGATTTGAGTTTCGCGGACATTGGCGAAGTGATGGATCGCTCGGAAAACTGGGCGCGGGTCACGTTTTATCGGGCGAAGGAAAATCTAAGAAGGGAGATGAAACGCGATGGATAAACAAAAAATGCATGATCTTGTGCAGGACTTGCTGCCAAGCTACATCGACAAGCTGACACACGAAAGCACAAACGAAACGATCGAAAACCATTTGGCGTCGTGTCCGACGTGCCGGGCGGTGTATGAAAATATGAAGTCGGACAACGAGATCCCGAAAGCGGACAGCCGCTCGGTGGACTACCTGCTTCTCATTAAACGAAAGACGTGGAAAAAAATCTTGCTTTCGGTCGTTGGCACCGTGCTGGTGATCGGCGTCGCGGCGCTGGTGTGGGTGTATGGAATCGGCGTGCCGGCCAAGCCGCAAAATCTAAACGCGAACGTGACGAACACGAATGGAAAAGTCGTCATTCAGGGAACGGATGAGAAAAAAGGGCAGGGCATCGGCCGGATCCGCTGGCTTCGTCAGGGCGACGTGCTCAAAGCGACCGTGTATGAAACGCCCAACGCCGACGCTTCGTTTCATTACGCGTATGAGCAGGAGGGGATCACGCAGGTGTGGCTCAACGGCATGGTGGAATGGGACGACGGGATGGCGATTTCTAGCTCGATCGCCCGGTTGTACAATATGCGGATCAAAAACACGAGCGACCCCTTGAAAGTGAAAGCGCTCATGACGTACGCGACCGCGCTGGACGAAGACGTGTCGTACGGGTTTGAAAACGGCGTTTTAACGATTCAAATCGGGCAGGTTTTGGAAAAAGCGGAACTGGATACGATTTCGATCCGGTTGCTTGCCTTGATTCAAAACGTCAAGCAGGTGGACTGGCTGGTTGGAAACGAGATCGTGCAAAGCGTCCGGCCCGCGGATGTCGCGCCCGATTTAAAAGACGCCTACGCGCATCCGGCTATTTTGCAGCGGGTGCTTGAAAACCAGGCGTTGGTGTCGATGCGTTCGATGGCGCAGTTTGATTTTCGCTGGGATTTGGACAGCGAACCTGAATTTGTGGTCGTCACCCTTTGGCAAAACGGAAAGCGGGTTTATGAAAACGGCGGCCGATCCATGCTGGGCATGACGCAAATTGCGTTAAAGGACGGTGAGTACGAGCTGGAAATCGCAGTCACGCAAGACGGACAAGTGAAAAAGACAAAGCCGGCGCGAGTCGATTTAAAAGAAAACGCCCGTTCGTTTGTTTTCGAGGTCGGGCAAAGCGGTGGCGATATCGAAGTCAGGGAGGTTGGATCATGAAACGAGGATGGATAGCGCTGTGGATCGGGCTGCTTGGATGGGGTGGCATCGGCTGCGCGCCAAAAACGGCGACGCTGGATCCGGCCGTTGAAAAGCAGCTTGTGGAAGTAATGGAAACGGAACGGCAGCAAACGGAAACGACGATACAGGTTACGACGTTGTCCAACGATTCGACGAGCGTTTCGCGCGTGCAAATGTGGGAAACGGAAGGAATGAAAATTTCGGTGACGGAATCGACAGGCATTTTGCCGGTCGACGATTTGACGTACAGCGTGCAGGCGTCTTCAAACGGCCTGGGCGTGGACGTGTGGCTTGAAAAGACAAACGACGGGTTTTCGATTCGTTCGTATACGCTCGATTCATCGTACGCGCAGCCGGCGTCGGAATTTGCGTTTTGGATGCAGTTTTTGTTTACATGGCGGGATGGCCAAATCGTGGGATTGAATCCGGCGTATCGTTTTACGAAGGAGGGCAACACGATTACGGCTTCCCTGATGGATCTTGAAGAGGCGGAAGCGGATTTTATGGAGCAAAACGACCGGACAGTCAACGATTTGAACCGGGTGGAAATTTACAAAGACGAATACGTGCTGACGTTCGATCGACAAGAGGATTGGCTGTCGCTTCGTTGTTTGAGCGACCGGCTCATGGAAACGAATGGCAGCGTATCGGTTGTGAATACGGAAACGACGTGGATGAAAACGGCTCCGTTTCTTTCCAAGGAGGAGCAGGAGCAAATCGGGCAAATCGTCGCGCGTTTGCTTGAAGATCAATAAAAAAAGGCGGAAACCGCGATGCGTCCGGGCAGCGGGTTTCGCCTTTTTTATAAGGTTGTTGTAGAAAAGGGAATTGATATTCAAACGGGCGTGACCACCCGCTTGACCCTAGTAAAGCATAGACGGTTTCAAAACACAAACCAGACACTTCCAAAGCGGAAAATCAGTCAAAATCGTCGAAAAAGCGGGATTCTTTGAGTGGTTCGGTCGTCGAAAACCGGCCTTGCTCGATTTGGGACGACCGCTCGATTTTTTCGCGCAAATATTCGTCATAGTGGAGCGCAAACACGCCGGCGAACAAGACGTCGAGCAAATATTCGATCGAGGCGTCGGTGCAAAACGTCCCGATCTTGGAGTAGAGCTTTTCCCTGGAAGACAGGCGCAGCACGATGTCGGCTTGCTTGGAGACGGTGCTGTCTCCAATGTTGGTCAGGGCGATGCTTGGAATGCCATTTTCTTTCAAGACGGCTAAAATCTTGTGATAGATCGGGGTTTCGCCCGAATAGGACACGATGAGGGCGCACGCGCTGGCAGGCATCGTGTGGGCGTTGTAGAGCAGCTCGCCCTGGAGGTTGACGACTTCGACGAGCTTGCCGATGCGGCGCATGTTGTGCTTGAACTCCTGAACGATCAATCCGTTGTTGGATACGCCAAACACGGAAATGAGGGACGCCCGGTCGAGTATCCGGATGGCGTAGTGCAAATCGACGTGGTTGATGAGCTGGAACGTGTCGTCAAGCGCTTCCTTTTTAAGGGTGAGCAGTTTGGAGGCGATCGTGTAGCATGGATCTTCGGCAGTAAAGGGAAGGTTGGCGTCGATGTCGCAAAAATGGGAGGACAAGTATTCCTCTTCCTTTAAAAACGCCTCTTTCAATTCGGACCAGCCTTCAAAGCGCATTTTTTTGGCGATGCGGATGAGGGTGGAAGGGGAGGTGAACGTGGCGTTGGCGATTTCCTTCGTCGTCATCGGTTTGATTTTCTCTTTTTGTTCTAAAATGAAATCCACGATCGTTTTCTCGCTGTTGGAAAACTTCGTGGTTTCCAGTCGTTCGCGAATAAGCATAGTCAAATTCTCCTTTTTTTGTATTATATCGAAAATAGAAACGAGGGAAAAGTTGAAGCGACTGGAAGGAAAAGAACAAAGAGTTTTAGAAATGAATCCGCCGGCTTCGTGAAGTACAATAGTCAAAAAGGAGATTGTCATGAAAAAAATTGCAGGACTCATGCTCAGCCTCGTGCTGGCTGTTTCGCTGGCTGCGTGCCAGAACACGCCGGCGGCGAAAGAAGAGCGCAAGGAGGCAAAAGACGACGCCTCGATTGTCGTTTATTTTTCGGCGACCGGCAATACGAAAAAGATTGCCGAGGACATCGCCCAGCTAACGGGGGCCAATTTGTTTGAGATCGAGCCGGCCACACCGTATACGAAGGCGGATCTTGCCTACGACAACGACGATTCACGAGTTGCCAAAGAGCGCACGATGGATGATCGCAAGGTGGAACTGAAAACAGTCGACGTGCCGGACTGGGACGATTACGACACGGTGTATGTCGGTTATCCGATTTGGTGGGACGAGGCGGCGTATCCGGTGGCTTCGTTTGTGAAGGGCAAAGACTTTTCGGATAAAGTCGTGTATCCGTTTTGCACCTCGTCAAGTTCGAAGGTGGGGGACAGCGCGACGAAACTGGAGGATTTGACGAAGACAGGTGTCTGGTTTGAAGGACAGCGGTTTGCTGCCGATGCGTCGATTGAAGATGTCGACACGTGGCTGAATGAGATTGGAGCCGAATAGGACGAATACTTTGGATCCAGTGAATTTTGTGACGGATCGTCATAAAAGACGCTGGATTTTTATATATACTTATAATATTTATGGATAAAATGATGAATTCGAACAATTATTCTGTGTTTTGTGGTATGATTGTTTCAACAAGGAAGAGATAGGAGGGGATTCTTTATGAACAAATACAAACCAAGCAGGAACAGGATGAGGAAAGGACGGGATGGATGATGGCATTTCCGTTTGCGGCAACATCAAGACCATCCTTTATTCGCGAGGATGTGGTATTGTATGGATGGAAGAAAAACTCGCTTTCCGAAAGTCTGGATAGCACCGAGTACCGGGCGGCGTGCAAGCGGCTGTTGTCGGAAAAGCCGGTTTTGGCCCGGATCGTGAAAGCGTGTATTCCGGAATTTAAGGACATTGATGTCAAGGACATCGAGTCGTTCTATATCGAAGGGACGCCCTATGTAAGCGCCGTCCCTTTGCATCGGGACACGTCGCGGATCGTTGGAATGAACACGGAAGACGCGAGCGTTTTGGAAGGAACGGCCGCTTTCGACATTTTGTTTCATGTGCTGCTTCCAAAAAGCAGAGAGAGAGTCAAGGTCTTTGTCGATCTGGAAGCGCAAAACAAGTTTTATCCGGGCTATCCGCTGGAATCGCGGATAGTGTACAACATGTGCCGGATGGTTTCGCGTCAGTATGGCACGGAGTTCAAAAACTCGCGCTATGGAGAGATCAAAAAATGCTATTCGATTTGGATCTGCAACGATCCGGCGCAGGAATGTGCGAACAGTATGAACCATTACCATATAACGGAAGAACGCGTGGCGGGGAACATGAAAAGAAACCCGGAAAACTACGATTTGATTTCGGGAATCCTGATTACGCTGGGCGGTGAAAAGCGGGAAAGGTACGAAGGGATTTTCAAGATGCTGGATGTTTTATTGTCGAACACGATGGAAGCAGCCGACAAGAAAAGGATCCTGGAGGGAGAGTACAAGATCCCAATGACGGAGAAATTCAATAAGGAGGTAGAGGATATGTGCAATTTGAGCATGGGCGTGTATGAGTCTGGGCATGTGGATGGATATGAGAAAGCTATGTTAGCCACAGCTCGCCGGATGCTGGATCTAAAGCAATTTACCGTTGAGATCATTGCGAAAGTAACCGGATTGTCAATCGAGGATGTGCAGGCTTTGAAGAAGGAAATGGAGCCGTCGGATTTTACAAAAAATTAAATCAGGAAAGCCGTTCCAAGAAAAAAGACCTCCAACGAGGCCTTTTTTCAAGAAAGTTTTAAGAAAGGGAATTTGATTATGAAGTGAGCTCTTATCTAGCTCGCTTGTATTGAACCATATTCCGGCTTTTGCCTCAAATGTTATGCACAACAAAAATCATTTTGTTTTTTTGAAGCGTTTCGAATGGTGTTTTGGAAAAGACTTTGTACAATAAGCGAAGAGACGGAAAGGAGGAGCCGCAAATGATCGAGCAAATTCAAAGAGTGGACCAGTTTGCGCAAGGCATTCAAAAAGAGAAGGTGCTTGTGGAGTTTTTCGCGACATGGTGCAAATACTGCAAAGCGGAAATGCCCGTCGTCGAACAATACGCCCAAGCCAATCCGGATGTGCTTGTCATGCAAGTGGATGTCGACAAATTCCCTGCGCTTGTCGAGAAGTACCATGTGGAACTTTGGCCGAATTTCTTCGCTTTTTCCAACGGAAAGATCGTTGACCACAAGCCGGGCAGCCAGCCAATCGAAGCGCTGGAAGCGATGGTAAGATAATAGAAAGTCAAAGGCAGGGTCGATCCTGCCTTTCATTGTTTAGCGATTCAGAAGGTGGCGTTCGAGAAACCGGGCGACTCCGTCCTCGTTGTTGGTTTCGCGCGTGCGCCATCGCGTTTTTTCAAACAAAAGCGGATTGGCGTTGGCCATCGCCACGCCCATCGTGTTTTCCAGCATATCCAAATCATTCAATTCGTCCCCAAAGGATAGAATTTGCGCGGGATGGATGCCTTTTCGTTCGCATAGCCGCTGAATGCCTTGTCCTTTGGTCACGCGATGATCCATGAATTCCAGCAGCGTCGGGGTGGACCGCACCATGTAGTAGTCCGGATGACGCAACGTATGCGTCGATAAAAAACGATCTAGATCGTCTTTGTCCCAGCTCGTCAACAGCTTGTTGATTTTTTTTGCCCGGTACGGCGCGAGTCCATCCTCGACAATCGTCAGCAAGTTGCGGCGGGCAATCGTTTGGGCGTGGGCGTCGTCGCGCAACGCGTGCAGCGTGTAATGATCGAAGACGAACGCGTTAAACGCGAAATCCGCCAAAAAGGCCAGGATCTCGTCAATGTACGCCCCGTCCATTTCGTAAATCGACTCGCTGTTTTGCTCGTGTAAATCAAAAATCTGTCCGCCATTGAAGCCGATGATCACATCCGTCACTTCGTCCATATTCCATGTTTTCAACAGCTGTTCGACCGCGTAAGGCGTCCGGCCTGTGCAAATGCCAAATTGAATACCCGCCTTTTTCAGCCGGCGCAACACGTCAAGCGTATACGCCGATACGCGTTTCTGGTCGTCCAGCAGCGTCCCGTCCAAATCGACAAGGACCAGTTTGATGTTTTCCATCCTTCACCCTCTCTTTCCTTGTTTCATTATAACGGGGAACAGGATCCATTGAAACGAAGTCTTTCATCCAGCGCCACTTTTCGATACAGTTCGGCATGCCGCTCGTCGCTGTTCATTTCGTCGATCAAAGCTTGTTTTTGGGTGGAAGCCAGCGCCCGGTCCATATAATAGAGCGTCTGTCCGTCGCGGATGCAATAGACAAGAACCGCGATGGTGTTGTCCATCGGGTAGACGCGAAAGTCGATTTTCGCATGACTCTTATAAACTTGACTCACAAATTCCTCTGGTTCCAAATGTACGACACACATCGTTGATTCCTCCTTTTTGTTTTCGATTGCAGTATAGAAAAAAACAGGCGAAAAACCAATAAAAATTTTTGAAAAAAAGAATTCAGTAATCAATTCTTTTTGAAAATAAACAATAAATGCGGTTTTTGTTTTTGAAACAAAAAAAACAGCCGAAACGCCGGCTGTTGCCTTTTTCAATCAAAAACGGGTTTTCTTTTGCCGTCCCTCATGCCACATGGTGAACATACAAAACAGCATCATCGCCAGCGCGATGGATAAAACAAGAGAGGTCCATTTCATGACCACATCCGGCAGCGCGATCAAAGAATGATGAATAAAGACGATGAGCATCCCTACAATGCCGACAAAAGCGCATCCGTTTCGTATTTGTTTCATAAGAACCACCTCTTTCCGCCCTCATCCTAGCATAGGATGCCGCAAAGAAGGCGGTCGACGCTTTTGGGAAAAATTAGTTGAAACTAACACTCGGTTTGTGTAAACTAATAATAGTTAGTTATAACTAATCTAAGGGGGATAGTATGCCATTGACTTATGCAAATATGGGTACGGTATACCGTGTACACAAAGTAGGCGGCAGGGACCGGATCCGCAGTCATCTTCAAAATCTCGGATTTGTGGAAAACGAGCCGGTTCTTGTCCGGCAAAGCGCTGGAGGAAATTTGATTGTCGAAGTAAAAGGAAGATGCGTCGCCATCGACGCGGGACTTGGACGACGCATCTTTGTTCAGGATGAAAGGAGAACGGTATGAAGACGTTGAATGAATGCCGTCCAAAGGAAAGGGCGAAAGTTGTGAAAATTCACGGATCGGGCGCCACGAAACGACGTATCATGGACATGGGACTGACGAAAGGCGTCGAAGTCTTTGTCCGCAAGATCGCGCCGCTGGGCGATCCGATGGAACTCAATGTGTGCGCTCATCGTGTACCAGCTTGGCGGGTTGTTTACCGGCGAAGTCGCGTTCAACGGGTTTACGGTTGTGGCGATTGCGCTTTTGCTTGGGATCCTCTATCTTTTATTTAGAAAAGGATACACGCCGGATTCGGAAGCGGTCGACAGCGACTGGGATCTGGAAGGCGCGTGATCTTAAAGAAAAAGGAGGAGCACGATGAATATCGCGGATCTGGGAGTCATCCTCGTCATTGGCGGTCTTGTTTTATGGATCGTTCGATTTTTGAGGAAAAATAAAAATTCTTGCCATGGCGATTGCTCGTCTTGCGCCTCGTCGTGTTCGAAAATCGACTGGGACGAAGTGCGCAAGTCGATCCATGAGGAAAAAAACAAAAAATAACGCGGGGGAACAAAATCGAAAAAAGGCGATTCCACCCGCTTTTTTTGATATGATAAATAAAAAGTGAGGTTGAATACTATGGATCAAATAAAACTTGAAGAATACGCGAGGCTGATCGTCGATCAAGGCCTGAACGTCAAGGCGCGGCAGCTTGTCGTGATTAGCGCGCCGGTGGAAGCCAAAGCGCTCGTGCGAGCTGTGAGCAAAGCGGCGTTTGAACGGCACGCCGGCGACGTTGTCGTTCGGTATAAAGACGACGTCGTGGAAAAGGAACGGCTCGAGCATGCCGACGACGCGGCGTTTGACCACGTTCCGGATTACGACGCCTTGTTTTTCAACGAAACCGCCAAGGATGGCGCGTGCTATTTAAGTATTACCGGAAACGACCCCGATTTGATGAAGGGCGTCGACATGACGCGGCTAGTCGAATACCGGGCGAAGCTGCGGGAAGCGACAAAGCTTCAGCACGACAAACTGGACCATATGGAAGCGCAATGGTGTGTCGCGGCCTGCGCGACACCGGGCTGGGCGCAAAAAGTGTATCCCGAGCTGTCTTTCCACGACGCGATCGAGCGGCTCTGGAACGCGATCTTCGACGCGTGCCGCGTCGAACCGGGAAAGACGAAAGAAAACTGGGAGCGGCACAACGCCTCGTTTGTGAAAAAAGTCGATTTGCTCAACGGACTCGACATCGCGTCCTTGCATTATAAAAACAAACGGGGAACGGATCTGGTCGTGAAGCTGCCCGACGGCTACCGGTTCGCGGGTGGCAGCTCGACGCTTCGCGATGCGCGTCACACGGTGTATTTTCCAAACATTCCGACCGAGGAAGTGTTTTCGGCTCCATATAAATACGGCGTGGACGGCGTTCTCTACGCGACGATGCCGCTCATTTACAACGGAAGCGTGATCGAGGACTTCCATTTCCGCTTTCAAGAGGGAAAGGTCGTTGATTTTGACGCGCGAACCGGCCGGGATGTGTTGGAGGCGATTTTGAAAAGCGACCGCAACGCCGCGTATTTGGGCGAGGTCGCACTCGTTCCGGTGGATTCGCCAATATCCAAAATGGACACGATTTTCTACAATACGCTGTTTGATGAAAACGCCTCGTGCCACTTCGCGTTAGGTGCCGCGTATTTGGAATGCGTTTGCGACGGCCTGGAATTGCGAGAGGACCAGATGGACGCGGTCGGTTTGAACGACTCGCGCGTGCATGTCGATTTCATGGTGGGCAGCGAAGATCTTTCCATTGTGGCGACTTTGAAAAACGGCGCGAAAGTGGATGTGTTTAAAAACGGCAACTGGGTGCCGGAATTTGAATAAGACGGTCGTGTTGTTTGGCAAAGTCCACTTCATTTGACTTGAACCATGATTGCACGTAAAATACTTATGGAAAGAAATGGAGTGATCAAGAATGGCATCTGAAAGAAAAGACTTGAAGCGAAGTCGTGCCCTGGACGAACTCGAAGAGTTGAACCAGCAAGATCGTATTTCATCCATTCAATTCAACGAGCCGGAACTGCATGATTTTGATGCATCTTCCATTTTCGAAATCGACGAGTCGCAGGAAGCGCAAAAATCGAAGCGAAAGATTTTTGGCAAGCGGGCGAATCGAAGCGCGAATGTGAAGGTGAAGACGAATACATATGAAACCCGCGAACTGATCGAGGAGGAGATCCGCATCCGTCCACGCACGGAAGTGGTCAAGCAGGAGCGAATCGAAATCGAGCCAGGACATGAAAAACTGGAACGCGAGATCGAGGAAGTGGCTGTCCCGATCGAACCGGTGGAAATCATGGAACCCGAAGTGGAAACGATCGAAGTCGAGGAAGAGGAAGCCGCGCCTTTGACACAGGCCATGGAGGAAACCATCGAGGAAACCGCAGACGATCCGGCCTTTGACGAGGAAATCGAAGCGGAATCCTTTGGGAAACGGTTTGATTTGGCGGAGGAAGAAGAGGAATTGGAAGAAGACGGCAAAGACGATACGATTCGAATGAAGCAAGGTCAGTTCATCGAAGAGGATGACGATGACGAAGAATATGAATACGAAGACGAAGAGGAAGAAGAGGACGACGACGAAAACGAGGATGAAAACGAGTTTTACGACGAGGAAGAGCAGGATTTGTACGAGGATCGCAAACATTTTCTTCTTTCCCAGTATCCAGTCATTGAAAACTATTTAGGAGAGCAATCGAAAGACGGGTACCATTTTGTGCGCCACGTGGGCCATAAATACTATTTCGTCAAAGGCGATCCAAAGCCTTACTATTATTCGATCAACTACTTCAAAGACGAGCCTTCCGCCGATCAATGGCGCCAATGGGAGCGCGACGGCTGGAAACTCGTAGCCAAATCTGCGGCGAAGAAAAAATCCGAAGCGGGCTGGTTCACGTTCCGCAATTATCAGGACGAGGGCGAATACAAAAAAGAAATCGACAACGAGGAGGAAAAATATCGTTTCTTCCGCAAATACGCGAATTCCTGCCGCTCGACGATGTTCTTGATTTTTATTTGCATGGCTTGCTGTATCGTGACCGCGTTTTTGCAATACGAGTTCCAAGGCTACTTGTGGGGAATCATCGTTTGTCTGGCGCTGTTCGTGATCGCGCTGGTCGCGTTCTGCACGTATGGCCGCATGCTTCGCCACGCGAAAAAACGCGCCCGGCTGCTCAAAGCCCGGCTGCGCATTAAGGAAAACCAGGACAATCGGGCGAAAGAAAACTACTTCGATGTATCCGAATCGGAGTCGCAGCTCGAATCCGATTGGGATACGCTCGAGTCGGAAAAGACCCAGCGACGGAAATTCCATCGTTCCCGCGACGAGGAAGACGAAGATTAAGCTTTGCGCAAGCAAGGCTTTTTTTGTAGGCACTCTTGACAAAAAACGGGGGGGGGGGGTACTATTGTAGTGTAAAATTAAGGGAAGATCGAAGTTCGATCCGATAGAAAACAGTGAAACACGTGAAGGTGTGGGGCTTGACGTGAAAACTCACTGGTCGTTTTTCAAGATTCGGGAAACCGGATCTTTTTTGTTGCCCAAGCCAAGAAAAAAGGCCTCCGACGAGGCCTTTTTCCAAGAAAGTTTTAAGAAAGGGAATTTGATTATGAAGTGAGCTTCTTTCAGCTCAACCGTATTTAACCACATTCTTTTCAAACAGGCGAGTGGAACGCATCAAAATTTTCATCCAATGGATTAAGCGCGCCCATTCCCCTTCGACTTGTTTGATCGTTACAGCCGCGATTACCTCGCACTCATCCTTTCTTTTGTTCCTCGAGCAGCGCCCGGATCTGTTCGGGCGTTTCCTTCATACCCCGCTTGTACCATTCGTCACACCACCCAAACATCAAATAGGCGACGGTCACCTTCGCATAGGCGGAAGTCGGATCGTCGTTTTTATCGTGTTGAAGTTTCTTTAAAATCGCGTCCAGCAACACATATTGAAGATGGTTTTGGTACAAAAGGGAAATCAGTTTTTTTATTCGTTTCATAAAAGCGGAAGAGGTCGTCCATTTTCGCGTTGTCCAGGGAAGCGCGCTCAAGACATTCCAGCAAGTAATATTCGACGATTTCCTCCTTTGAATCGAAATTGCGGTAAATCGTGATGTGCGACAAGCCCGCCTTGCCGGTGATCTGTTTGTTGGTGATTTCGGAAAACGGCGTCGTTTCCATGAGCTGGAACAGCGCTTCGGCGATCCATTGTTTCGAGTTTTCGCTTTGTTTCGACATGTGTTAGAAATCCTTTCCGTTTCGAACAACACAGGCGTGCCGTCTTGTCGCCTGTTGTTCCATATGTTACAAATATAACTGTTACTACAATAACATCTTTAACCGGGATGTCAAGAAAGGAAACGTATGTGGACGAAAAAGAGAATATACATTTTGATCATTGTGGCTCTATGCGGCATTGTGTTAGGACGGCTCGCCGTGCGCGGGGCGATGAACGCGCTCATGGGCGGCACGATGTTTGGCGGTGATTTTTTATGAAAAGGAAGGGAAGAGGAATGTTTGTGCTGACATGTGTCCTCGTATTCGTAATCAGCTTCGCTGGTTCGGTTGCGTTTAAAATGAAGCATCAGCCGGTGTGGACGAAAGCGTTTCGCGTGGACTGGAGCGACAAAGTCGGAACGGTATACGAGGATTTAAGCTATGGACCAAAAGAAGCGAACAAATACGATTTGTATGTGCCGGCCGATACCGGCAGACCGGCGTACGGGCTTGTCGTGTATTTGCACGCAGGCGGTTTTACAGCCGGGGACAAGGCGGGCGACAAGGAAATGCTCGAATGGCTTTGCTCGCTTGGCTATGTGGCGGCTGGCGTCAACTACACGCTGTTTGGCGAGAAAAATCCGCAAGCCAGCGTGTATTCCCAGTCGCTGGAAATCAAGGAAAGCGTTCCCGCGATTGTCGACGAAGCCAAGCGCCTTGGCTATCCAATCGACGGAATGGCCATTGGCGGCGGTTCGGCCGGCGGCACCTTGGCGATGCTTTACGCGTATCGGGACGCGAAAACGTCGCCCGTGCCCGTTAAACTGCTGTTCGAGGCGGTTGGACCGGCCAGCTTCGATCCAAAAAGCTGGGACACGTACGGACTGGATCAAAGTCCTGAAGCGGCGGCCGGGTTGTTTAGCGCCATGGCCGGCCAAACCATCACGCCGGAAATGATCGAGGACGGCTCGTATGTCGAGGCGATGAAGCCGATTTGGGCGTCGATGTGGGTCGACAAGGACACGGTGCCTAGCGTGATCGCGTATGGCGCCCACGACAAAGTGTGTCCGTTTAAAACAGCGAAGCCGCTGGTTGACGCCTTGCGGGCCAACGACGTGCCAGTGGAGTATTTCGAAATGCCACATTCCGGCCATGGCTTGCAAAACGACAGCGCGCTGTACCGGAAGTACATGGAGGCGATTCGGGACAATCTCGCCCGGTATTTACCGGTTTCGGAAAGGAAATAAAGGATGAAAAGGATCGTGAAAAGAATGGTGATTGTTTTGGGGGATTGGCGGCATCGGGGTTGCGCTGTATCAAGACGCCGGTTGCGATGTGGTGGCGGTGGAAGTCAAAGAACAGGATCACGGAATGCATCAAACTTATTATATGGACGATTACCTGAAATGGCTGAAAACGACATAGGAATAAAAATTCTCACATAGCCAGTCCATTAAAAAAGCCGGACACATTTCATTTATTGGATTAAAATTGTATAATAGTATCAACGATAAATTGGGAAAGTGGAGGAGATTGAATATGCGGTTAGACGGTTTTGGATTGTTCGTAAACGATATGGGAGCAATGATTCGATTTTACAGAGATGTGCTTGGCTTTGAGATTCAAGAGAGTGAGCAGACATCCAATGTATATCTTGTGAAGGACGGGACATTGTTTTTGCTTTACGGCAGAAAAGATTTTGAGAATATGACAAGTAAAAAGTACGAATATGTAAAGGGATTAAACGGTCATTCGGAAATCGCGCTTTATGTGGATACTTTCGAAGAAGTGGATTTAGAATACGAAAAGGCGATACGCAATGGTGCGACTTCTGTTTTAGAACCGACAACAGAGCCTTGGGGACAGAGAACGTGCTTCATAGCTGATCCGGAAGGAAATCTGATTGAAATTGGTTCATGGAACAAATCTTTTGAAACAAAAGACAAAAGATGAAATTCCCGTTTGTTGGGGAGTTGAGAGAGTGAAAAAACGGAATTTGAGAGGAAAACTGTATGATTAGAACAAGACCGTATAAAGCTTCGGATGGAGATGCCATATTATCGTGGTGTCAGGATGAAAAAGCGTTTTATCAATGGACAGCAGGTATACTTGGCAATTATCCGATAACACAAAAGGAATTTTGCTTGGTTGAATCTCTAATGCCGTTTACTGCATTTGATGAAACAGGAATCGTTGGCTTTTTTACGCTAAGAAACCCGGATGAATCCTTGGATGAACTACGTTTTGGATTTGTGATTGTAAATCCTCACAAGAGAGGAAAGGGCTATGGAAAAGCCATGCTCCGGCTAGGCCTCAAATTTGTATTTGAAATGTATGGAGCAAAAAAAGCGTCCTTGGGCGTTTTTGAGAATAATCTTCCGGCTTATTTTTGTTATAAAGCGGTCGGTTTTAACGATGTTGTTCTTGACAGAACGGAAACCTATTGTGTTCTAGGTGAAGAATGGAAGTGTAGAGAATTGATTATGGAAAATAGATAAATCCCGTTTTTTATTGAGTGGAGAACGCGTCTACAAAATAAATAAAAAGCCCCACCCATGCAGGAAATCTAAACAGGTGATCCTGCTTTTTCTATGTCGGGAATCCGGGAGAAAAGAGGACGCACACTGCTATGCATTTTGATATAACAAATCATCTAAAAAAGCCGAATGAATGATTATCAGGGCTTAAAATCAGGTGAAGAACACAAAACGCTGCGGGAAAACTGGGTCGTCTTTTTAACGAAGAAGGATTTCCTTAAACAAAACGAGCTGTTTTATACGTATGAATGGTTCAACCGGAAATGGAAGCGGATCCTGCATACGAAAGCGCACATCCGTTTTGTCAATGGAGAATACCGGGGCGATGACGCGATTGGAAGGCTGATGCATGATTTCCACTGTACAAACCCGGATGACATGTTTTATGATGAGCTTAGAGAAGCCGTATCGTATTTTAAAAAGGAACCGGAAGTAGTGAATGCCATGTGTGAGATCATGAGAGAATTTGAAAGAGAGTCGCGAAATAAAGAGCGTGAAGAAGGCATGTCCTATGAAAAAATCGCGCGGATCACCAATCAATCGTTATCGAAAGTAAAATCGGTTTTTAAGGCGCAGCAACCCGCGTAGCAATCGGGCATCATGGCATAGGTCATGATGCTCTTTTTCTAAATACGTACTCGAATTTCATTCCTGTAAATTTCGATCCAGAGGAAGGAAAGCAATGAATATGCACAAGTGTTTGTAAAAAAACAGGACTCAGAAGGATGAAAAAATCAAAAGGAGACACCATTTTGATGCCTCCAAATAACAATCTTTTCGAACGTATAGTTTCCCATCCATTCGGTTCTTCTTATTTTGTTTTTGGCTGGAAAAAGCGATGGGCAGCCAGCGCCAGCAAGCCGGAAAGGAAAGCCGCGATCCAATAGCATAGCGCCATGGGCAGCGACTGGATCAAAAAGCCGAACACGATGTTGCCTAACGGAACGGCGCATTGGCACGAGGCCATGACGAACGCCATCGTCTTGCCAAGCTGGTCGGCTGGGGTGATCGTTTCCAGCCACGTCAGCAGCACGATGCTCGCCATGGAACCCAGCGCCATGAGCAGCCATAAACCAACGGCCAGCGCGCCAAAAGAAACCGGACCGCCTTGGGCGATTCCCAACAGCAAGGCGATGAGCGCCAAAACGACGGCGCAGCCAGCCATGATCGTTTTGATTTCCTTCGTACCGGCGGCTTTTACGCGGGCGGAGGCGAAAAGAGCGCCCGTGATGCCGCCAATGCCGATGGCGGCTTCCAAAAGCGACAAGTGGAAATCGGCGCTGGCGCCCGCGTACCAATGCTGCGTCACAAGAACCGGAACGGAAACGCTGATCAGCCCGGAAACGACGAGATTGAACAAGGCGATCAAAACGAGGCCGCGACGAATGAGATTGTTTTGGAGGACGACGCGCCATCCGGTTTGAAAATCTTCGCGAAGCGTTCGCTGTTTTGGATGGAAAGGAATTTTTAAAAACAATTCCAGCAGCGCGGAGACGAAAAAGCAAACCGCCAGAACGAGCAAAAACGCGGTTTTCGACAAGACAGGATTGAAAAGCGCCGCCAGGACCGGGCCGATGATGGCGGACAGCTGTCCGATACCCGAAACGATGGCGTTGCCCTTCATCCAGTTCGCTTCGTCCAGCAGCGCCGGGACACTCGCGTTCACCGTTGGCTGGTACGCGCCCTGAATGGCGTACAATACAAGCAGCGCGATCGCGCACACGACAACGGGATCAAGCGCCTTCCACGCCAGCGCGACGAGCGTGACCAAAAGGGCGGTGAAAAAATCGAGGCCGGCCATGATGCGTTCTTTGCGCCAGCGATCCGCCAACACGCCGCCAACCATGGACAAAGCGATGGACGGAAGCAAGGCGATTCCGGTTACGAGGCCAAATAGAGAAGGGGAACCGGTCGCTTCGAGCAGCCAGAGTGGCAACAAAAAGCGAATCGCCGCGTTGCCAAACAAGGAGATGATTTGGCCAACGCACAACAAAAGAAATGATTTGGATGAAAGCATAGTGGATTTCCTTTCTTAAGTACCGACCGACGGTATGTATCGCGGTAAAAGAAAATCGCCGGTTGGCGAATTTCACGCCGCTTTCGAGGCGAGCGTGGCGAGATGGGCGAGCCGTTCGATGGCTTCGTCTTCAATCAAGTCGAGGCCGCACTGGCGCAGCATCTTTTGCAGCAGTTTCGCTTTGCGCGTAATTTTATTCGCGTCGGCCTGGATTGCCAGCGGATTGAGCCAAATGTTGCCGGCCAGCAACAGCAGCTCCGCCAATTCGTCCGGGTACCCGGTCACGATGGAGCCATCCTCGACGCCTTCGCGAATGAGAGGGGCGATATAGGCCGGCGCGACATGGTGGATGGAGTCGTCCCGCATCCGGGCCAGCATGAATGGATCATCATAAAGGCGGGGCGCGGCTTGAAACAAATCGTCCTGGATTGGCTGGGCGATGGAGCCGCAAAAGATCGCTTTGAGCTTTTGCGCGCCATTCATCGTCGAATCGGCGCGGATCTTGTTCAGAAATTGAACGGACTGTTCGCTCATCCGGGTGATGACCGCTTCCAGAATTTCCTCTTTGCTTGCGAAATGGTGGTAGATCGCGCCTTTGCTCAAGCCGTTCAAATCGTGAAGAATGTCCTGAATGGATGTTTTTTCGTATCCTTTTTCAGAAAACAGCCGCTGGGACACATCGAGAATTTGCTGGATCGTCGCCTGGGAATCGCGTTTTTTCGGCATAGGGCCTCCTTTACATACCGTTGGTATGTTTATCGTATCAAACTTTTGCGGTCCACGCAATGAAAAAACCGGCTATTTCACCGGTTTCACGTAGGCGTCGAAATAATTTTGATAGACGTCGAGATTTTGATCGCTTTTGATTTTTGTGCCAAAGAGCGCCTGCGGCTTGGATTCGATCGCTTCCGCTGTCAGGAAACCAACCGGCGTTTCCAACGCGTACGTCCCGGTTGGCCCGCAAGCCCAAATGTCCTCGTTGACATGCGGCGTGCCGGCAAACTTGCGAAGCATCGTCGCGATGGCCAGCTCTTCAGGATAGAGGCACATTTTAAACGTGTTGGAGCAATACGGAAACGCGTCGGCCAGCGCCTTGGCGCTTTCCGGCGTCAAAATGAACCATGGAAAGCTCAACACGAGCGTGTCTTCGATTTTTCGCTGTTTGAAGTTGTGCACGATTTTCGAAGTCATCGCGTTCATGCCCTTGATCATCCGGCTCGTTTGAAAGTTCATCGTGTTTGTGAAGAACGCGTAGTTTTCAAATCGCTTGGCGATCGTTTCATCGTGGTCGGAATCGTTGACGACGTAGTAAATGTCCTGACCTTCGTGCTCGTTCAAATACGCGACGATCGTGTCGCGGGAGCGGATGGGCATCATGCCGTCCGTCATCAGGATGAACCGGTCGTAGTGCTTGCGCTCGTTGATTTGCGCGTCCAGCGCGTTGCGCAGCTGGACGATTTGACCGCGCGGCAGCGACAAATCGGCGTCCAGCGCTTTTTGCTGGATTTGGGAAACGTGAAGCGCCGGCTCGTCGGCGTAGGAAATGACCATTTGATCCCGCAAGTCGTCGTCGTTGATCATGACGAACACTTCGTCGCCAGGCTCGATGAGCTGGTCGACATTTTCCGACAACTCGTCAAACGACGTGCCGGTGTAATGCATGCAGTAGGCTATTTTCATGTTTGTTTTCTCCTGTTTTTCTTTTTATAGTAGCGTTCCGCAAAAAGAAAAACAAGCCGGTTCCGGCTTATTTTTCCTCGATTCGGGCGATTTCGTCCATTACCTCTTCCAGCGACTCGCTTGCCAGACGAACGGTTTCCCGGCATTTGAACGCTTTGGTGTAGTGCACCGGCTTGACTTGGGCGCATTGCGTCGCGCCAAGCTTCTTGTTGAAAGCGGCGACGACTTTTTGCGAGTAGGGACGAAGCGTGTCCAAATGGTCGTGCGCCTTGGTTTCAACCGTCATTTTCGACAAGGCGGCTATGCTTGCGCACAACGCCCCGCACGTCAATCCCGTATACATGCCGCTGCCAAACCCGGCCATCATTTTCAAGTCTTCCTCGTGCAGGTCCAGCCCATAGTACGCGTCGCAAGCGCGGATGATCGCTTCCGAGCAGTTGTATCCGGCCGCGTAGTTTTCCAAAGCGAGATCGGTGAGGCTCATGACGATTTCCTCCATCCAAAATCGCGTAAAATCGCTTCGACATCCTCGTCAAACGTGCCAAAAGTAATGCCGTATTGGGCAAGCTTTTGCGCGTCCAGACGATAGTCGCGGAACCGGTCGGCGTACCGCTCCTCGTTTGGCAAAATGTAGCGCGCGATGGCTTCCGGCGTCGCGCCCAGCATCGAGGCGACCGTTTTCGCGCTTTCATACGTCGATTTGTCGTTGGCGGACGCGACATGGTAAATGCCGGCCGGCAACGTCGTAATGGCTTCAAATTGCTCAGCCAGCCGTCGGGCATACGTCATGCAACGCTTTTCATGCACGGTAAATAGCGTTGGCTGCTGGTGCAAGATGGCGTTCATGACATTGGATACGATGTTTGGACTCGCCTTGATGCCTGGCATTGACAAGCCCATCATCCAGGAAAAACGCAAAATAACCGCGTCCGGACACCATTGATGGAGAATTTTTTCGCATTCGATTTTATTTTGACCATAGACCGTCACGGCCGCTATGTCCTCTTCTTCGGCAAAAGGTCCAAAATTCGTCTTGCCGTTAAAAACCTGCTCGGTCGAGCAAAAAATCAGGCGGGCCCCTTTTTCATGGCACACTTTCGCGATCGCCTCGGTCGATTCCACGTTGATTCGATGGGCGAGCGCCGGATTTTCTTCGCATACAGCGGTCGTCGCGTTGGCCGCCGTATGGAGGCAAAGATCAAAATCCTGTGAGCGGACAAAGCGTTCCACCGCGTCCGGATCGGACAGGTCGGCATCTTTGCGCGTCATTTTGATCCAGTTGAATTTCGTTTGGTTGACAGCGGCGATATACGAGGCGATATACCCGTTGGCGCCGGTGACTAAAATTGTTTTCATCTTCAATTTCCTTTCGTTTGACTATAGAGCAGGTGCGCTCCTTGTTTTATTGTAACATGAGAAAGGGAAGCGGGAACGAAGGCGCTTTCATATTTTTTGAAAGGGTATTCGACACCATCGACGACCAGCGTCGTGTCCTCGCCAAGGTTGGACAACAGAAAGTACACTCCGTTGCCGGCGATGTCGATGTCCTTGTCGGCGAAAATTTCGTCTACGACGTAATGCGGGGTGTCTCCGATGCGGCGTGTCGTGTTTTGCGCCGGCACAAACGTTGGACGCAACGCGAAGTTGGCAACATCGAACGATTCCTTCAAATGGAGCGGGCGCTGGCTTCCGTCGGCGTTTTTGCGGTTGTAGTCGTAAAAACGATAGGTGACATTGGAGTTGGTGCCCACTTCGATCGCCAAAATGCCGGCGCCTAACGCGTGAAGCATGCCCGCGGGAATGTCGATGTAGTCGCCCGGTTTGACTTCCTGATACGACAAGTAGTTTTCCAGCGTTCCGTCTTCAACGGCTTTTTTGAGCGTCGCCGGATCGTCGGTCGTGGTGCCCGCGACAAGCTTGGCGCCCGGCTCGGCGTCGATAATGTACCAGCTTTCGTCTTTGCCGAAGTCGTTGGCATGCTCCATGGCGTAGGCGTCAAACGGATGGACTTGAATGCTCAGGGCGTCCTTGGCGTCCAGGAAGGCGACGCGCAGCATTTCGTGCATCGTGATGCCTTTTCCAAGCATCGCTTCCGGATCGCTGTCAATGAGCGCCTGAAGCGTGCAGCCCGCGTCGCGGACCGGGTTTGTGCAATACGGATGGGCGCTCACTTCCCACCATGTGCCATAGTTTTTGTCGGCGTGGCGGAACGTGGACATTTTGTCGTTGCCCCAAATCGTGTAGTCGGGAATCGGTTCTAAGATGTATGGTTTCATTGGTTGGCTTCCTCCTTGAATTGTTCGAGAATCGTCAACGAAGCGCTTGTGCCAATCCGGCTGGCGCCCGCCTCGATCATCGCCCGACACGTTTTCCAGTCGCGGATGCCGCCTGCCGCTTTGACTTTCACGTCGTCGCCAACGACGGATTTCATCAGCGCCACGTCTTCGACGGTCGCGCTGGTCGGGCCAAATCCGGTGCTCGTTTTAATGTAGTCGGGCCGGACTTTTTTCGCGATTTCGCTCAAGGTTTTGATTTCGTCTTTTGTTAAATAGCAGTTTTCAAAAATGACTTTGCATGGCACGTTGTATTGGTGGCAGAGCGCCGTCATTTGCCGCATTTCGTCTTCGATATACGCCCAGTCGTGCATTTTCGCCTTGCCGATATGAATGACGTAGTCGATTTCGTCGCTGCCATCCTGGATGGCGCGCTCGCATTCAAACAGCTTGCTTTGCAGGCCCGACTGGCCAAGCGGAAACGAAATGGCTGCGCCAACGTGGACATCCGTTCCCTCAAGCCATTGCTTGCATGGGATGACCCAGGCGGTGTTGATGGCGACCATCGCGCTGCCCATGGCTCTCGCCTCGTCGCAAAGCTTTTTCATTTCCTTGTCGGTGGCGTCGGCTTTCAAGTACGTATGGTCAAAGTATTTCGCTAGTTCTTTTTCATTTGCTGGTAATGTTTTCATGTTGAACTCCCTCTTTTCGGATGTATTATAGCATACTAATTTAATATATTGATATACCAAATTAAGAAAATTTTCTCTGTTGGTGTAAAATCGCTTCGTGGTACAATGGATGCGAGGTGAGATCATGACAAAACTGGATTCGTCGATTCCGTATCGCAAGGTGTTGATGGTGCTGCCAAAAAAACGGATCGAGCGTGTTTTTGATTTGAAGGAAGGGTTTTCGTACGTTCCGTTCGACGACGATTTATTTGAACCGTGGTGTGCTCTGCAAACAAGCGTGAATTTGTTTTCGTCCATGGAGCAGGCGCGAGACGCCCTGGCAGCCATGCTTGAAAAAGACCGCGCTTTTTTTGAAACCCACTTTTTATTTGTGAAAAACGAGGCGGGTCAGCTGGCGGCTTCCGCCGGATTGTGGCCCGGACGCGATTTTGACGAAGAGCGGCTTCGTGTGCATTATGTGGCGTGCGACGAGTCGTGCCAGCATCAAGGCATTGCCAGGGCGATGCTCACAAAGCTTGGCGCGATGTACGACTCGATCCCGTCGAAGTATCCTTTGTACCTTTCGACACAATCCCAGTCGTATGGGGCGATCGCGTTGTACGCTTCGCTGGGGTTCACTCCGTATTTGGGCGCGTATCGCGGCAGTACCCGGGAGCAAAGCGAGCAAGCGTGGGAGGAAACGACGCGGATCTTGAAAGAGCGGGGCGCGTAAAAACAGCAGAGCGATCTGGTGTTTTTTTTGTTTTTGGGGTTTAGCACTTATCGGTTGACACTGCTAAAAGGATGGAGTATGATTTCCATATTGAAAAAACAGGATCAAAGGAGTGGAAATATGGCAGAAAAAAAAGAGTTTAAAGCGGAATCGAAACGTCTTCTTGATTTGATGATCAATTCCATTTATACCCATAAGGAAATCTTTTTGCGGGAGCTGATCTCCAACGCGTCGGATGCGATCGACAAGTATTATTATTACGCGTTGCAGCATCACGAAGCGGTCGATGGCTTGGAAATTCGAATCGACTTGAACGAAGAGGCGCGTACCTTGACGATTTCCGATAACGGAATCGGCATGAGCAAGGAAGAGCTGGAAGACAATTTGGGAACGATCGCGAAAAGCGGATCGCTGGCGTTCAAAGAGGAAATGGCGAAAAAAGAGGAGAAACCATCCGATATCGACATTATCGGCCAATTCGGCGTCGGCTTTTACGCGGCGTTCATGGTGGCCAGCGATGTGAAAGTCATCACGAAAAAAGCGGGCAGCCCGGACGCGTATTTGTGGAAAGCGACGGCGCCAACGGCTACACGATCGAATCGGCTGTGCGCGACGGCCATGGAACGACGATCGAGCTCCAGCTGAAAGCGGACGACGACACGGAGTCGTATTCGCAGTATTTGGAGTCGTACACCATTACCGATCTTGTTCGCAAGTATTCGGATTTCATCCGGTACCCAATCAAAATGGAAGTGCAAGTCGAAAAAATGGTGGAAGGCACGGAAGACAACGAAACGCCGGATTACGAGAGCGTGCGCGAAGACAAGACGCTCAACTCGATGGTGCCGTTGTGGAAGCGTCCAAAATCGGAAGTGGAAAAAGAAGAGCTGGACCGGTTTTATAAAGACCAGTTCCACGATTTTGTCGATCCATGCAAGACGATTTTCTTTAATGTGGAAGGAAATGTCAGCTTCACGGCGCTGCTTTTCATTCCTTCGCGCGTGCCGTCGGGCTTTTACTCGCAGGAGTACAAACCGGGCTTGCAGCTGTACTCGCGCGGCGTGCGGATCATGGATCATTGCGAAGAGCTGCTGCCGGCGTATTTGCGGTTCGTGACCGGCCTGGTGGATTCGCAGGACTTGTCGCTTAACATTTCCCGGGAAATGCTGCAGCACGACCACCAGCTGCGGGTGATTAAAAACCGGATCGAGAAAAAAGTACTGAACGAGCTGGGCTCGATGCTGGCCAAGGACCGGCCGGCGTATGAAACGTTCTGGAAAAACTTTGGCCTGGATTTGAAGTTTGGCGTCTACAACAACTTTGGCCAGGACAAGGAAAAGCTGGAAAACCTGCTTCTCTTCACGTCGAGCCGCGATAAAAAACTGGTTACATTGTCGGAATACGTGGACCGGATGGGTGAAGAGCAAAAGGACATTTACTATGTGACGGGCGCGTCGCTGGATATGGCGGATCGGCTGCCTATCGTGAAAAAACTCATGTCCCGCGACATCGAGGTGCTGCTGCTGGATCACCAGGTGGACGAGTTTGTGATGCAGACGCTGGGCTCGTATCGGGATCATCCGCTGAAAAACGCATCGCAAGGCGAATTGGATTTGGATTCGGAAGAAGAAAAACAAGAACTGGAAAAGACGAGCGAGTCCAACAAAGACTTGCTGGCGTTCATGAAGGAAAGCCTCGGTGGCGAAGTGTCGGAAGTCCGGTTGTCGAACCGGCTGGTGGACGATCCGGTTATGCTGGTGGCTGGCGACGGGTTGTCGTTCGAGATGGAAAAAGTGTACGCGGCGATGGCGGCGCAAAACCAGATGGACGGCATGCCGCCAATGAAAGCGACCCGGATTTTGGAAGTGAATCCAAAAAGCCCGATTTTCAAGACGCTTCAGGAAGCGTACGCGTCCGATCAGGCGAAAGCGAAGGAAATCAGCGAAGTGCTATACGACCAGGCTTTGCTGATCGAGGGATTTGCAATCAAGGATCCAATCGAATATTCCCGCCGTATTTGCGCGTTGATTTCAAGTCAGGATTAGTTTCCTGGCTTTTTTTATAATTCGCCTTCGTTGTCTTTGCGATAGGTCGATGCTACAATAAAAAAACGGACAGGAGTAAACAGGATGAAATGTAAAGTAGAAAAGCTTTGCGGCGGATGTCAGCTGCTGAAATTCAGCCGCGACGAGCAAGCAAAAAAGAAAAGGGAAATGGTCGAAGCGATCATGGAACGAGCGCATCTCGATGTGAAGGTGGCGCCAGTCGTCATGGCGGAAGACGATTTGTTTTATCGAAATAAAGTAATCGTTGGTTTTGCCAAAGATAAAAGCCGGAAAGTCTTTTCGGGGCTTTACGCGGCGCGCTCGCATCGGGTGATCAACACGTCGGGCTGTGTCATGCAGCCCAAGCTGGTGAACGAGATCATTGATGAAATCACCCATTTGGTCGATTCCATGAAAATCGAATTATACAATGAGCGGACGGGAACCGGTTTGCTGCGGCACGTCATGATTCGTTACGCGCATTCGACAAACGAGGTCATGGTCGTCTTTGTCACGAGCACGAAGATGTTTCCGTCGCGTCGGAACCTGGTCAACGTGCTCGTCAAAAAATTCCCGCAAATTAAAACGATCATTCAAAATATCAACCCGCGGCAGACGAGTATCGTCATGCAGGACGAGTCGATCGTTTTGTATGGAAAAGGGTACATTACCGATGTGTTGTGTGGTTTGAAGATTTCCTTTACCGCCAGCTCGTTTTACCAAATCCATTCAGGACAATGCGAAAAGCTGTACGAGATGGCCAGACAAATGCTGGCTTTGCGGTCGCAGGATCGAGTACTGGACACGTATTGCGGCGTGGGAACGATTGGATTGACGCTGGCGCGCGACTGCCGCGAGGTGACAGGCGTCGAGCTGAACGCGGACGCGGTGACGATGGCGAAGGAGAACGCCGCCCAAAACGGCATTCGCAACGTTCGATTCGTCGCGATGGATTCGACGCAGTTTATGAAGGAGGCGCGTCGGTTCCATCAAAAATACGACGCGATCGTGCTGGATCCGCCGCGGGCTGGAACGACGAATTTGTTTATCGAATCGGCCTGCTCCTTGCAGCCGAACCGGATTCTCTATATTTCGTGCGATCCCAAAACGCAGGCCCGGGACTTGATCGTGTTTAAGCGTTTCGGTTATTACACCGACGAAATCAAACTTGTGGACATGTTCCCGAATACGGAGCATATCGAGTCGATCGCGCTGCTGACGAAACGAAAGATGCGCACGAATCGGATCCCGTTCCAGCAAAAGGCGCAGCCGGCAAGACCGAAAGGAAAAGGCGGACGGATGGCTCGTCCCGCAAACGCGCATTCTTCCGGTTTCCGGAAAGCGGATTCCTACCCGCATCGAACCAAGCGCAAAGCGAAAAGATAAGAAAAAACCAAAAGCCCGGATTTCTCCTGCCGGGCTTTTGTGACGTTTCTCTTTTAATTTTTGAAAGGAATTTAATTTTCTTCATTTTGATTTTTGCGGGCGGTATCCGAGAAAGGAAGGAAGAGAGTTCGGCGTCTGGCCCGCGGTTGGAAGGTGCTATATTTTTGTGTTTGGGTAATTTACATCTTTTTATTTGAGGTATTTGATGGATTCGGCAATAAATGTCGGATTCAAATACGTCTTTTCATCCTTGATATGCGTACGGGTGGCAATTCTGCCTTTGGCACTGATCCAGGTGCCGATTTCCGCCACGTTGCAAAGCGTTTCCGCGATGCCGCGCCAAAGCTCGATGGGAATGTAGTCGTATTCGTACACGCCATCCGAGTTGACAAACGGCCGCTGGACTTTCAAGGTGACATCGGCCACTTTGATGCCGTTGGCTGTTTCTTTTAAAACAGGCTGCTGGTGAATTTCACCAACGAGACAAAAAACGTTCATTTGCGACCTCCTTTCTTGGAAAGAGCGGGGAACGGCTCTTTCGGTTGTCATCATACGAAAAAGAAATGGAAGGCGCAATTTGCCTAAAATACGTAATTAAATGGAAATTGCGTTGATTACGGGGGTGATTCTTCCTGTAATGGACGTGGTTTTGTTGAAATTACAGCAAATAAGCCGTTTTGGAAAGAACCGGTGTTTCGAAAATAAAACGCAAAGTGAAAGAAAAGCGGAAACGGGATTTCCGATTTTATGAAAGCGCTATTCAAAACGGACGTGATTTCTTATAATAAAGACAAGAGAGAAAAAGGAGAATACTCATTATGAAACACAAAACATTGAAACCTTTTCCTGAGAATTTTTTGTGGGGCGCTTCTTCGTCGGCGTATCAGGTCGAGGGAGCGAGTCTGGAAGATGGCAAAGGCCCTTCGTGCCAGGACGTGAAGGAAGTGCCGGAAGGCACGTCGGATTTGACCGTTTGCGCGGATCAGTATCATCGCTATAAGGAAGACATTGCCTTGATGGCGGAAATGGGATTCAAAGCGTACCGGTTTTCGATCGCGTGGACGCGGATCCTGCCAAAGGGAACCGGCGAAATCAACCAGAAGGGAATCGACTACTATAATGATTTGATCAACGAGTGCTTGAAGTACGGCATCGAGCCGATCGTGACGATGTTCCATTTCGACATGCCGGCGGCACTGGACGAGCGCGGAAGCTGGGGCAATCCCGATTCCGTGGAGTGGTTTGTCAATTTCGCGTCGATTTTGTTTGAAAACTTCGGAGACCGGGTCAAATACTGGCTGACAATCAACGAGCAAAACGTGTTGACGCTTTCCGGTCCTGTCATTGGAACGCTGCATTTGCCGGAAGGCTGCACGAATGTCCTGAAGGAAATTTACCAGCAAAACCACCACATGCTTGTCGCGCAGGCGAAAGCGATGGTGCTTTGCCACCAGATGCTGCCGGAAGCCAAGATCGGACCGGCGCCAAACATCTCGCTGGTGTATCCGGCCACATGCAAGCCGGAGGACGTGATCGCGGCGCAAAACTTCAACGCGATTCGAAACTGGCTGTATTTGGATATGGCGGTTTACGGCATTTACAACGCGATCGTATGGAGCTATTTGGAAGAAAACGACGCGACGCCGACGTTCGCGCCTGGGGACGAGGAGGCGATGAAAAATGCGCATCCGGATTTCATCGGCTTCAACTACTACAACACAGCGACGGTAAAAGCGAGCGACGCGGAAGCGATGAGCGAAGCGGCTACTTTGGGCGATCAGCAATCCGGACGGAAAGTGGATGGCGTCTTTGAATCGGTTGACAACCCATATTTGCCAAAAACCGATTTTGGCTGGGAAATCGACCCGGTTGGCTTCCGGGCGACGACACGCGAAATGTATTCGCGTTACCATTTACCGCTGCTTGTCACGGAAAACGGCCTTGGCGCGTACGACACGCTGACCGAGGACGGAAAGGTTCACGACGCGTACCGGATCCACTACTATCAGGATCACATTCGTCAAATTCAGGAAAGCATCTCGGATGGAACGGAATTCCTTGGCTACAATCCTTGGAGCGCGATCGACTTGATTTCGACGCACGAGGGCATGGTGAAACGGTATGGCTTCATTTATGTCGACCGCGACGAATTCGACTTGAAGACGCTGGACCGCTACCGCAAAGACTCGTTCTTCTGGTACAAAAAGGTCATTGAAACCAACGGGGAAGATTTAAGCGAATAAGAAAAAGAAACGGATGAGCAAATGAATTCATCCGTTTCTTCTCTTTTTTCAGACCGGCATGTTATAATATAAAAATATAACGAGGTAAAGACATGTTTGTAGAAGAAAGACAAATGCAAATCCTGGAAGAGCTGCAGCAAAACGGCAAAGTGCGGGTCAAGGATTTAAGTGAAAAATTTTCGGTAACGGAAGATTTGATTCGAAAAGATCTTCATACGCTGGAAGACGCCGGGAAACTGAAACGCATCTATGGCGGGGCGATTGTTTTGAAGAAAAACGTCCATCGGGAAGTGGCGGCGCAACGCAAAAACGTAAATACCGAATCGAAAAAGCACATCGCGTTGAAGGCGTATTCGCTCATTAAGCCCGGGACGATCATCTTTTTGGATATTTCGACGACGAGCGTGCAGCTGGCGCAGCTGATCGCGCAAAACAACTTGCCGGTCACGGTCGTTTCCAACATGCTGGAAGTCGTTTCGGTTTTGGCGCACAGCGAAGTGAACACGATCATGATTGGCGGCGAGCTGGATTACGGACGGGATGGAATGATTGGAACGCTGGCTTACGAAATGCTGAAACGCTTTCGGTTCGACCAGGCGTTTGTCGGGGTCGTCGGCGTCAATCTGGATGAAAACGAAGTGACTACCTATATGGCGAATGAAGGCATGACCAAACGGCTTGTCGTTCAGCACGCCAAAGAGCGCTACATGCTGTGCGAGGTGGAAAAGCTTAACGAGGAAGGCAACTACAAGTTCGCGGATGTCAGCGAGTTTACGGGGTGCATTTTAGGGTATCCTATCTCGAAGGAGAGAAAGGCGCAGTTCCAGGAATTGAATGTGGAAGTGTTTGATTAGCGCGAAAGAAAAAGGAGACAAATACGCGGATCCGGCGGATCGCTTTTGTCTCCTCTTTTTATTTTGTCCATTCGGCAAATTCTTGATCGGTTCCCAAAACATAATGGGAGCCTTCCACAAAATGATTCGTTCCTTTTTCGTAGTCGATGCCACTCGTTTCATAGTCGTAGCTAAACGATTTGCGCACCTTTTCTACGATGGGATTCGGTTCGGGAATCGCCGAAAGCAGCGACTTCGTGTACGGATGAATTGGATTTTTAAAGATTTCCTCCGTCGTTCCGGTTTCGACCAGATGGCCTAAATGCATGACGCCAATCCGGTCGGAAATGTATTTGACCATGCTCAAGTCGTGCGCGATAAACAAATAAGCCGTATTGGTTTGTTTTTGGATTTTCTTCATCAAATTGACGACTTGCGCCTGAATGGACACGTCAAGCGCAGAAATGGCCTCATCGGCGATGATGAGCTTCGGGTTCATGACGAGCGCTCTGGCAATTCCAATCCGTTGCCGCTGTCCGCCGGAAAACTGATGCGGGTAGCGGTTGGCATGCTCTTTCGAGAGTCCGACGAGCTCAAGCATGTCATATACTTTTTGCGTCCGTTCCTGCTGCGAGGAATACAAATGGTGGATGTCCAGTCCTTCCGCGATAATGTCCAATACTTTTTCGCGCGGATTCAAACACGCCATGGGATCCTGGAAGATCATTTGCATGTTGGTGTGAAGAAACCGTTCTGTCTCTTTGTTCATCTTTCCGGAAATGTCGCGTCCGCAAAACGTGACATTTCCGGCGGTTGGCTCGTACAGGCGGATAATGGAGCGGCCGGTCGTGCTTTTTCCGGAGCCCGACTCGCCGACCAATCCGTACGTTTCACCGGGAGCGATCGTAAAGGAGATGCCGTCCACGGCTTTTACGGTGAATTTTCGATTGACTTTAAAGTGTTGTTTGAGGTCTTTGACTTCCAAGATCGGGGTCGTCATACGAGTTTCGCCTCCTTTTTATTTTTTTCGATTTTCTCTTTCAGATCCGCCGGCATGTCGACTTTTGGCGCGTTCGGCGCGGCAAGCCACGAAGCGACCCGATGCGTTGGCGTAATCTGGAACATCGGGGGCGCGATTTTTTCGTCGATATGCAGCGCGTATGGATTTCGAGGCGCGAACGCGTCGCCCTGGATATCCTGGATCATGTTGGGTGGCGTGCCTGGAATCGTGTACAGCTCGTCCCCGGATGTGTCCACGTCTGGCAGCGAGGCGAGCAAGCCCATGTGTAAGGATGCTTTGGATCGTAAAAAATATCGTTTACACTGCCCGATTCAATGATGCGGCCCGCGTACATGACATTGACAAAATCGGCGACTTTGGCGACGACACCCAAATCGTGGGTGATATAAATAACCGAAAGGTTTTTCTTTTTTTGAATGTCCTGGATCAGCTCGAGGATCTTGGCCTGGATCGTCACGTCCAAAGCCGTTGTCGGCTCGTCGCAAATCAAAATTTCCGGATCGCACGAAAGGGCGATGGCGATGACGACGCGCTGCCGCATACCGCCGGAAAGCTGGTGCGGGTAGTTTTTCATCCGCTTCTCGGCGTCGGTGATGCCGACAAGCTCCAAAAGTTTCACGGCGCGTTTCCACGCTTCCTTTTTTGGCGTATTGTAGTGGAAACGCATCGCTTCCATGACTTGCTTGCCGATTGTCATGGTCGGATCCAGCGAAGTCATTGGATCCTGGAACACCATCGCGATGCGTCGTCCGCGGATTTCAGACTGGATAAACTTTTTCGACTGCTTTGTGATGTCGACGACTTTTTGCTCCTCCGGGCGGGTGTAGCCTTCCGGGATGACGCCATTGTATTTCTCGATGACTTCCTGAATTCGCTCGGGACTGAGGTCGGCATAGTGAAACTCGATCGTGCCGTTGTTGATTTGGCCGTTTCCGGCAAGGATCCCCATGACCGCTTTGGTTGTGACGGATTTTCCGGAACCGGATTCACCGACGATGGCGATCGTTTCGCCTCGATGGAGATCCAAGTCGACGCCGCGGACGGCTTTGACATTTCCGTTGTCAGTTTTAAAAGAAATATCGAGGTCGCGGATTTTTAAGATTTTTTCTTTTTGATTCAGGACTTCACCTACATTTCCTTCATTTTCGGATCGAACGCGTCGCGCAGTCCATCGGCAAGCAAGTTGAACGACAACATCAAAATTCCAAGGATCACAACAGGGATGATGACTTGGTACGGCGTGACTAAAATCGTCTTGAATCCATCGTTAATGAGCGATCCAAGCGAGGCTTGCGGCGCTGGAATGCCAAGGCCGACCATGGCGAGAAACGCCTCGTAGAAAATCGCGTTCGGGATCGAGAACATCGCCATGATGATAATTTGCCCGAAAATATTTGGCAGCACGTTTTTGAAAATAATAAAGAACCCGCTGGCTCCCAGCGTTCTGGAAGCGAGGATAAATTCGAGCTCCTTGATTTTTAGCACTTGCGCCCGGGTGATTCGCGCCATACCAATCCACTCGGTGAGGATCAGGGCGACGATGATCGTGTACAATCCCGGCTTCATGACAAGCAGCAGGAGCGTCAAAATGACAAGCGTCGGAATGGAATTGACGATTTCCTGAAAGCGCTGCATGATGGCATCGACCCAGCCGCCAAAGTATCCGCTGATCATTCCGTATAAAATACCGATAAAGACGTTGACGAGCACGGCGGTTCCGGCGACGAAAAGCGAGATCCGGCAGCCTTCCCAGCAGCGCACCCACAAGTCGCGACCGAGCACGTCGGTGCCAAAGTAATGGTAAACGTTGGCTAAATCGCCCGTATAGGTTCGAATGCCGCCTTCGCCGTTGAACCATCCCATCCATGTCAGTCCGGGAACGCGCGGGGCCATGCTTTGCTGGGCGGTGTCGACCGCGTCGAAAGAATAGCTGGAGCACATCGGCGCGACAATGGAAATCACGAGAAACAACAAAATGATCGCGCCGCCAATAATGGCGCCTTTGTTGGATTTGAAACGAACCCAGACATCGTGCATGAAAGAGGATGCCGGAACGTCTTCGTCAAACTCGAAGCGGGTCGGAATGTCGATCAGCTCGTAGTCTTGCGGCATGTAGTGATAGTCTTCTAAAAACCGATCAAGATCTTCTTGATTTTTAATGATTTTCGCCATTAGGAATGATCCCCCTTTCCAAGCCGGATGCGCGGGTCGATAATGCCGTATAAAATGTCGATGGCCAGCATCACGACGATGTACATCACGGAGTATAAGAACGAAACAGCGAGAATGACGTTGTAGTCACGGACTTCGATGGCTTTGACAAGCAGGGAACCGAGTCCGGGAATTCCGCAAATCTTCTCAATAACCATACTTCCTGTCATAAGTCCGACGATAATCGGCCCGAGTACTGTGATGACCGGAATCAGGCAGTTGCGGATGGCATGGTGGAAAATCAAATGTTTCCGGCTGATGCCTTTGGCTTCGGCAAGCTGAATGTACTCGCTGCCAAGAACCTCGATCATTTCCGAACGGGTAAATCGCGCAACGTTGGCGATGACGCCCATGGACAAGGCGACCATCGGAATGATGCTGGAAGAGACAGGTTTTGCCGAGTTGTACAAAACAGGCAAAATCGGCCACTGGACTCCAAGCAGGATGAGAAGCAAAAGGCAGAACACAAACGACGGAATCGAGACGCCAATAACGGAAAGAACGGTCGCAATCGTATCCCAGATCGTGTTTCGCTTGAGGGCGGCGACGATTCCAAGCAGGATTCCGATGATGGTTCCAATGATCGTTGCGCCAATACCTAACGCGAACGAAACGCCGATTCGCGGGCCGACCAGTCCGGACACGCTCATGTTTCTTTGAATGGCGTAGGAAATGCCAAAATCTCCTTTAAGCATATTGGATACGTAAATGAAAAACTGTTCAAGCAGCGGCTTGTCCAAACCGTAGGCGGCATAAATCGCGGCTTTTTGCGTTTCGGTGAGTTTTTCATCGTTGAATGGGGTTCCTGGCATTAATTTCAGGATCATAAACAAGACGAATACGATGACGAACAAGGTGACAACCGCGATCGCGAGCCGCTTGAGTATGTATTTCAGGGTGGATTTCTCCATGGTAGACTCCTTTCTTTTTCAATGAAAAGAGCTGTAAGGGTTGAGTTTGTCTTCTTACAGCTCAATGATGTTAGTTTGTTTTATCAAGGTTTTTGTAAATGTAAGGAACACCGACTGCGTGGTTTTCGATGCCTTTGACATTTTTGTTGATCAAACTAGCGCCGCCAACCTGGAAGATTCCAACGACAGGTACGTCTTCCATCAAAATCGCTTCGGCTTCCTGAAGCTTTTTCCAACGCTCTTCGTCGCTCGTCGCGCCAGCGGCTTCCGCCATTTTCGCGTCGTATTCCTTGCTGGAATAGTCGCCGTAGTTGTAGGCGTTTCCGGTTAACATCAAATTCAAGTAGGTGGTTGGATCCGCATAGTCCGGTCCCCAACGGGTCAACACCATGTCGAATTCACGGGCTTTTTGTTTTTCGATCCGGTTCTCTTTTTCCTGGCTGACCATTTCAACCGTGATGCCATCCAGTTTTTGGATTTCGGATTGAATGAATTCCGCGGCTGGTTTCGACGGATCGGATGGTTCATACAGCAAGGATAAAGTAATCGAATCCACGCCAAGCTCTTCTTTCGCTTTGTCCCAGTACTCCTGCGCCGCTTTCAAGCCGTCCTCGGCGAAAATGTTGAAGTATTCCGGCGCCGTTTCCCGGTAATCTTTTCCGTCCGGTCCGGTTGAGAGGGCTTCCGGAACGAAACCGCCACAAACGACGGAACCGTCTTTCAACACGTTTTCAACAAGATCCTGACGATCCACGACGGTGGAAATCGCTTTTCGCAAATTCTCATTTTGCAAGTATTTGTTGGCGAAGTTGTATTGGAGGTACCAAAGGTAGCCTTCAAGAACTGTCGTGTACGAATCGCTGTCTTTGTATTTGTCGACAAGTGTGGAATTCAGTTTTGTAAAGTCGGTGTTTCCGCTTTCGAAATCAAGGGCCGAAGTGCTCGCTTCCGGAACGATATTGACATTCATTCCATCGACTTTCACGTTGTCGGCGTCCCAGTACTTTTCGTTTTTCACTAAAACCAGCTTGTTTCCTTTGCTCCAGCTTTCCAGCTTAAATGGACCATTGGCCAGCAGAGCGTCCGCGGTTAAGGCGTAATCATCGCCTTTTTCCGTGGCGAATTCCTCATTGACCGGATAGAAAACAGGGAAGGACATCAAACTCAGGAAATACGGACATTTTTGACTGAGCTTGACTTCAAACGTCTTTTCGTCCAGCGCCTTGGCTCCCAGTTCAAGCGAATCGTCGCCGGCTAAAATCTCGTTAGCGTTTTGAATGCAGGCGCCGTCCGATCCAAACAATAGGCGTACTCTGCTTTGGGATTTTTTATTGTCGCGTCCCAGGCGTATTCAAAATCCTGTGCCGTGACCGGTGCGTCGTTGGACCATACCGCGTCTCGTAAATGGAACGTGTATGTCAAACCATCCTCGGAAACGTCGTACGATTCGGCGAGGGCAGGAATGATGTTGCCGTCAGCGTCGACCGATTCAAGACCTTCGATCGTCGATGCGAGCATTTCGAATGACATACCATCCGTGGCATAGCGCGAGTCCATGGAAATGACATCGTTTTCCTTTGCCAGATTGACATAATTTCCCGAGGCGGAATTTCCCGCGTCGGAACCAGAGCAACCGACAAGGGAGAACGTCATCACCGAACAACATGCCAGTGATAAGAATTTCTTCACAGTTTCTCCTCCTGCGTGTTCGTTTTGTGAACACTTATAAAGGTATTATAAACAAATATGGTATGATTGCAATGACTTTCAGAAAAATATGTGAAAAGATTTTTCATAAAAGCGGGTTTTTTCATTTGCATTCAGATATAATGAAAATGGTGATCAAAATGAAAGAAATCAAAATAAACGAAATTAAAAATTTTAACATTGGAAATGCGCAGGATTTTGACGGCGCGACAGGCTGCACGGTCATCCTTTGCGAAAAGGGTGCGACGGCCGGCGTGGATGTGCGAGGCGGCGGACCCGCCACCCGGGAAACCGATTTGCTGCGTCCGGAAAACATGGTTCAAAAAATCCACGCGGTTGTGTTAGGGGGTGGATCGGCTTTTGGTCTGGAAGCGTCAAGCGGCGTCATGGAATTTTTAAAGGAAAAAGGCGTCGGTTTCCGGTTGAAAGACATCACCGTTCCCATCGTTTGCCAGGCGTGTTTGTTTGATTTAGGCGTCGGCAATCCCAACGCGTATCCAGGAAAAGAATTAGGCCGAATCGCGTGTATCAACAGCGAGTTCAACATCGTGGAGCATGGAAACGTCGGCGCGGGAACGGGCGCGAGCGTTGGAAAAGGGCTGGGAAACGAATTCGCGATGAAAAGCGGACTGGGAACGTACGCTTTGCAGTGCAAAGATGTCCAAGTCGGCGCCATTGTGGCGGTAAACGCCTGCGGTGACGTATACGAGCCCAATTCGAAAATCCATGTAAGCGGCCTTTACGACCGGGAAAAGAAAGAATATTTGGATAGCGAGCAATTATTGATGGAAGCCGCGGAAGCGAAGCCGCACGAAAACACCACAATCGCCTGCATTATCACAACCGCCGATTTGGATAAGGCGCAAATGAACAAAGTAGCCGCCATGGCGCAAGACGCGCTGGCAAGGACGATTCGGCCTGTGCACACTTCAAGCGATGGCGATACCGTGTTTGCGATGGCTTGCGGAAAGGCGCAGGCAACCACGGATTTGGTTGGAATCATGGCGGTCAAGGCGTTGGAGCAAGCGATCGTTGTCGGATGCAAAGAAGCCGAAGAAGCGTATGGACTAAAAAGCTATCGCGCGGTTCAAAAAGAAGGGAAAAAGTAAAGCGATTGGTTTTGGATCCAATCGTTTTTCTTTCTCATTGAAAAGGGAACCTGGCTCTGCCAACGAATAAAAAAAACAAAAACCATAGTTGATCGTTTATAAAAAATCCCGCATCCGATCCAGCAAAACCTCTCCTTTTTCCTCCTTTTATCTGTCATCTAAATTTCTTTAAAAAAGATATAAAAAGTAGTTGACAGTTGATGAGGAGTGCGGTATGATAAGTGAGCGTTAAGGAAACGCCTCTCGAAAACGACAAACTTGTTAAAAAAGTCAAAACAAGGGTTGACGAACGGGAGAAAGAGAAGTAATATAAACAAGCTGTTTGCAAAACAAACAGCGGGACGATCTTTGAAAACCTGATAGAAACGAAAGAAACAAAAAATCAATCGTACAAGAGCGAGAGAAAAGAAACAAACACGTCGATTTCTTGAGAAACACCTGAAAAGGAAAACGAACAAAAAGAAGAAGAAAATGTCAGCGAAAAGACATTGAAAAAAAAGAGTCGAATCAAATGGAGAGTTTGATCCTGGCTCAGGATGAACGCTGGCGGCATGCCTAATACATGCAAGTCGAACGAGGGTCCTTCGGGACTCGAGTGGCGAACGGGTGAGTAACACGTAGGGAACCTGCCCGTGCGACCGGGAGAACTTTCGGAAACGGAAGCTGATACCGGATAGGGACAGAGACGGCATCGACTCTGTGTTAAAGGAGCTGCAAGGCTCCGCGCACGGATGGACCTGCGGTGCATTAGCTAGTTGGTGAGGTAACGGCCCACCAAGGCGACGATGCATAGCCGGCCTGAGAGGGCGGACGGCCACACTGGGACTGAGACACGGCCCAGACTCCTACGGGAGGCAGCAGTAGGGAATTTTCGTCAATGGGCGCAAGCCTGAACGAGCAATGCCGCGTGAACGAGGAAGGTCTTCGGATCGTAAAGTTCTGTTGAAGGGGAAAAAGAGCGGAGAGAGGAAATGAACTCCGATTGATATTACCCTTCGAGGAAGTCACGGCTAACTACGTGCCAGCAGCCGCGGTAATACGTAGGTGGCGAGCGTTATCCGGAATGATTGGGCGTAAAGGGTGCGTAGGCGGCCTGCTAAGTCTGGAGTGAAAGGTACCGGCTCAACCGGTACAGGCTCTGGAAACTGGCGGGCTAGAGAGCAGGAGAGGGCGGTGGAACTCCATGTGTAGCGGTAAAATGCGTAGATATATGGAAGAACACCAGTGGCGAAGGCGGCCGCCTGGCCTGTTACTGACGCTGAGGCACGAAAGCGTGGGGAGCAAATAGGATTAGATACCCTAGTAGTCCACGCCGTAAACGATGAGGACCAAGTGTTGGGGAAGACCCAGTGCTGCAGTTAACGCAGTGAGTCCTCCGCCTGGGGAGTATGCACGCAAGTGTGAAACTCAAAGGAATTGACGGGGGCCCGCACAAGCGGTGGAGTATGTGGTTTAATTCGAAGCAACGCGAAGAACCTTACCAGGCCTTGACATAGGGTGCGAAGCTGTGGAGACATAGTGGAGGTAAACATCCATACAGGTGGTGCATGGTTGTCGTCAGCTCGTGTCGTGAGATGTTCAGTTAAGTCTGGCAACGAGCGCAACCCTCGTGATGTGTTACCAATATCGAGTTAGGGACTCACATCAGACTGCCGGTGAGAAACCGGAGGAAGGCGGGGATGACGTCAAATCATCATGCCCCTTATGGCCTGGGCTACACACGTACTACAATGGCGGCGACAGAGGGCAGCGAGCCTGCGAAGGCAAGCGAATCCCAAAAAAGCCGTCCCAGTTCGGATTGGAGTCTGCAACCCGACTCCATGAAGTTGGAATCGCTAGTAATCGCGGATCAGCATGCCGCGGTGAATACGTTCTCGGGCCTTGTACACACCGCCCGTCAAACCATGGGAGTGGGCAATGCCCGAAGCCGGTGGCGCAACCCTTAAAAGGGAGCGAGCCGTCGAAGGCAGGGCCGATGACTGGGGTTAAGTCGTAACAAGGTATCCCTACGGGAACGTGGGGATGGATCACCTCCTTTCTAAGGAGAAAGCAATTTGAAAAGGTGTAAAGACGTGGGAAGAGTTCTATCAGGTTTTGGAGGATCGTCCTCCAGAGTTCGATCTTTGAAAACCGGAGACACAAATTTGAAGAAAAGACACAACAAATAGAGAAGAGGTCTTGAAGCAAGTTGTGGAGAAAAAAGACACTGAGAAAACAGTAAGAGAAAAACAGTTTTCGAAAGAAGAAAATCTTGAAGAAAGCACATTGAAGAAATAAAGAGAACCAACTGATCAAGTAGGCAAGGGCGTACGGAGGATGCCTGGCCACTCGAAACTGAAGAAGGACGCACCGAACTGCGAAAAGCGGCGCCGAGCTGTAAGGAAGCGAAGACACGCCGATATCCGAATGGGGAAACCCGGCATCTTGAAAGGGATGTCATCTCTAGGATGAATAGATAGTTCTAGAGAGAGGGACCCGGGGAACTGAAACATCTAAGTACCCGGAGGAAAAGAAAACAAGAGTGATTCCCCGAGTAGCGGCGAGCGAAAGGGAGCAGCCCAAACCGTTCTGAGGGACGGGGTTGAAGGGGGTTCAGGAAAGCAGAGACAGACCATAGGCAAACGCGAACGGAAGCGCGGCCGAAGAGGGTGAAAGCCCCGTAGCCGAAATGGGAAGAGGAAGCGAGAACGACCCTGAGTACGACGAGACACGAGGAATCTTGTCGGAAGCAGGCGGGACCATCCGCCAAGGCTAAATATAAACGAGTGAGCGATAGAGAAAGAGTACCGTGAGGGAAAGGTGAAAAGAACCGCGGGAGCGGAGTGAAAGAGAACCTGAAACCGTATGCCTACAAGAAGTCAGAGCCCGTCAAGGGGTGATGGCGTGCCTTTTGTAGAATGAACCGGCGAGTTGCGTTGCGATGCGAGGTTAAGCGAGGAAAGAGCGGAGCCGAAGCGAAAGCGAGTCTGAAGAGGGCGGAAAGAGTAGAGCGATGCAGACCCGAAACCGGGTGATCTAGCCATGGGCAGGTTGAAGCAGAAGTGAAATTCTGTGGAGGACCGAACCGACTACCGTTGAAAAGTTAGCGGATGACCTGTGGCTAGGGGAGAAATTCCAATCGAACCCGGAGATAGCTGGTTCTCCCCGAAATAGCTTTAGGGCTAGCGTCGGCCGATGAGCAAGGGAGGTAGAGCACTGAATGCATGATGGCCCCAACCCGGGGTACTGAATGCAATCAAACTGCGAATGCCCTTGAAGAAAGAGGCCGGCAGTCAGACTGTGGGTGATAAGGTCCATGGTCGAGAGGGAAACAGCCCAGACCGCCAGCAAAGGTCCCGAAATACAGGCTAAGTGGAAAAGGATGTGGGGACGCACGGACAGCTAGGAGGTTGGCTCAGAAGCAGCCATCCTTTGAAGAGTGCGTAACAGCTCACTAGTCGAGTGGCCCTGCGCCGAAAATGTACCGGGGCTAAGCCTGATACCGAAGCTGCGGATGTATTCGAAAGAGTATGTGGTAGGGGAGCGTTGCATGCAGGAAGAAGTATCACTGAGAAGGGATATGGACAGCATGGAAGTGAGAATGCCGGTGTGAGTAGCGAGATGCAGGTGAGAATCCTGCACACCGAAAGCCCAAGGATTCCAGGGGAAGGTTCGTCCGCCCTGGGTAAGTCGGGACCTAACGCGAGGCCGAGAGGCGTAGTGGATGGAAAGCAGGCGGAGATTCCTGCACCCGCGAGATACGAGGCGAAGGAGTGACGGAGACGGAGTAGGCGACCCTCTGAATGGATTGAGGGCCAAGCGCAGCAGACGGATACCAGGCAAATCCGGTATCGGAAGGCAGGGCGTGAAGGGTAAGCGAAATCGAAAGAGAGTAGCGAAGCGCTAAGGACGGCTTCCAAGAAAAGCTTCTAGCAAAGTGGTATCGAGCGGCCCGTACCAAAACCGACACAGGTGGGCAGGCTGAGTAGGCCAAGGTGAGCGAGAGAACTGTTGCCAAGGAACTCGGCAAAATGGCCCCGTAAGTTCGCGAGAAGGGCGCTCTCGAGAGAGAGCCGCAGTGAAAAGGCCCAAGCGACTGTTTAACTAAAACACAGCTCTCTGCGAAGCCGCAAGGCGAAGTATAGGGGTGACACCTGCCCGGTGCTGGAAGGTTAAGGGATCTGTGAATCGAAAGATGAAGCAGTGGTCCGAAGCCCCAGTGAACGGCGGCCGTAACTATAACGGTCCTAAGGTAGCGAAATTCCTTGTCAGGTAAGTTCTGACCCGCACGAAAGGTGTAACGATTTGGGCGCTGTCTCGGCAGCAGACTCGGTGAAATCTTAGTACCTGTGAAAATGCAGGTTACCCGCAACTAGACGGAAAGACCCCATGGAGCTTTACTGCAGCTTGGCATTGGGTTCTGAACGAACATGTACAGGATAGGTGGGAGACGAAGAGAGGAGCACGCCAGTGCGTCTTGAGTCGATGTTGGGATACCACCCTTGAGCGTTTGGAGCCCTAACCTGGGTCCTGGAACAGGATCGGGGAGAGTGCCAGGCGGGCAGTTTGACTGGGGCGGTCGCCTCCCAAAGAGTAACGGAGGCGCCAAAGGTACGCTCAGGCTGGATGGAAACCAGCTGACGAGTGCAAATGCAGAAGCGTGCCTGACTGTGAGAGCAACAACTCGAACAGGGACGAAAGTCGGATTAGTGATCCGGCGGTGCCGAATGGAAGGGCCGTCGCTCAACGGATAAAAGCTACCCTGGGGATAACAGGCTGATCTCGCCCAAGAGTTCACATCGACGGCGAGGTTTGGCACCTCGATGTCGGCTCATCGCATCCTGGAGCTGGATTCGGTTCCAAGGGTTGGGCTGTCCGCCCATTAAAGCGGTACGCGAGCTGGGTTCAGAACGTCGTGAGACAGTTCGGTCCCTATCTGTTGTGGGCGAAGGAGATCTGAGGGGAGCTGTCCTTAGTACGAGAGGACCGGGATGGACCTGCCGCTTGTGGATCGGTTATCACGCCAGTGGTAAAGCCGGGTAGCGAAGCAGGGAAGGATAAGCGCTGAAAGCATCTAAGCACGAAGCCCACCCCAAGATGAGATCTCCCATTCTGAGAAGAAGTAAGGCCCCTCAAAGACGATGAGGTAGATAGGCCGGGTATGGAAGCGCAGCGATGCGTGGAGTTGACCGGTACTAATCGGCCGAGGACTTGATCAGAGCCCATGACTTGCCAAGACCAAGAGGTTGTGGAAAGAGAAAGAAGGCGTGTTTCTGGTTTTGAGAGATCGAACAAGAGAAGAGAACGAGTGGCAAGAGCGGAGAGGAAATACCTGTCAAGCATGCCGAACACAGAAGTCAAGCTCTCGAGCGCCGAAGATAGTTGGCAAGACGCCTGCGAAAATAGGACGTTGCTCGGCTCTTTTTTTTTATTTGGCAAACAAAAACGCGGCGTAAGAACCAAAAATTTCTTACGCTGCGTTTTCTTTTTTTAAATGCGCGAAGCCGCTTGAATGCCAGCAATGGCGCCATCGGCCGCCGCGGTCGCGACTTGGCGAATTTTTTTGGAACGAATGTCGCCAGCCGCAAATACATTCGGAATGGATGTTTCCATTTGCTCGTCGGTTACAATGTAGCCTGCTTCGTCTTTGTCAAGCTGTGGAAACACATTCGTGTTTGGAACGATTCCGGCATAAACAAACACGCCGGCCTGATCGTCTTTTACGTGGGTTTTCTCGTTAGTCTGGTTATCCTGGAAGACGAGTTCCTCCACTTTTCCGTCGCCTAGCACTTCCACTAAGCTGGAATGCGGCATGATTTTTAAATTGGGCGTATGCAGCGCCTTTTCTTTAAATTCAGGAATACATGCCAGTTCATCCTCCACGCAAACAAGCATGACTTCCTTTGCGAGTTTGGATAAGTACAACGCTTCTTTGACCGCGCCATCGGCACCGCCAATCACATAGACGTTTTTGCCTTTGTACGCTTCGCCATCTCTTGGCGCGTTCAAACGCATTCCTTTTAACGTTTCGCCAGGAATTCCAAGCATTCGGCCTGATCCGCCATTGGCGATCACGACGGCTTTTGCTTCATAGGTGTTTTTGTTTGTTTGGATCGTTTTGGGCGATTTTTCCAAATCGACTTGCGTAACTTCTTCATATTGGAACGGAATGCCAGAGGACTCTGCCTGTTTTTTTAATCGAGCAGCGAATGTCGCTCCGGTTTCTTCTTCCACAATGCCGGGATAATGTGTTACCGTGGAAACCGAGCCAATTAAGCCGCCCACTTTGTTTTTTTCCAAAACGAGAACATTTTTGCCCCGGCTTTTTCCATAAATCGCCGCGGCGACACCAGCAGGCCCGCCGCCGATCACAATCATATCATACATTGTTATAGCCTCCTTATACCTTATTATTATGACGCTTTTCGCGTCTGGATGCACAGCATATGCTAAGGAAAAATAGAAATGGAAAGGTGTTTATGCTTTGAAAAAAAATAGAGTTTCGCTATGATAAAAAAAATAAAAGAAAGGAGGAGGGTGAGGCAGAGTCGGTTTCATAAATTGTTAAGAACCCCGATTCTTGTTTTGTGTTATAATCGCTCCGAGGTGTTTATGAGAAAAATTTTAAAGCTATTAAAATCAAAAGCGTTTTATATCGTGACATCGCTTTTGTTGCAGATAATTGCCATTATCTTCATCATAACGTATTTTTCAACAAGGTTTCAGTTTTTTTATTTTTTCATGCTTGTGCTCAGTACGATTATCGCGATCCATGTATGCAACCGCGAGTCGGATTCCAGTTCAAAGCTGCTTTGGGTCTTTTTGATATTATCCGTTCCGGTTTTTGGCGGGATCACGTATTTGCTGTTTGGCGGACGAAAAATTCCGAAAGTTTTAATGAGCAAAGACCGACAGGCGTATTCGGATTACAAACGCTACGCCTTGCAAAACATCAAAACGCTCGAAAAGACAAACGGAGAAGACTACACGCTGGACAAGATGATTTCCATGGCCTGGTCGAATGGATATTTTCCAGTGTACGAAGACTGCAAGACAAAATACTTCGAAAGCGGGGAAGTGATGTACAAATCCATTATGGACGCGTTGAAATCGGCAAAGAAATTCATTTTTATCGAAACGTTCATTTTGGATCAAGGAAATATGTGGGACGAGATTCTCGCCGTGCTGCTGGAAAAAGTCAACGAAGGGCTGGATGTGCGTTTGATTTATGATGATTTCGGCACGATCACGCATTTAAAAGAGGATTACGAGACGTGGTTGAACGCACAGGGAATTCGAACGTATTCCTTTAACAAGATTCGTCCGCAGCTCGCGGTTCAAATGAACAACCGGGATCATCGCAAAATGATCATTATCGACGGCTTCAAGGCGTATACGGGCGGGATCAATATCGCGGACGAGTACATCAACACGAAAGAGCGCTTTGGATACTGGAAAGACATGGGAATCATGATCGAAGGAAAAGGCGTGGAAATGTTTACGATTTCCTTTTTACAAATATGGAATTACCAGTCCCATGAAAATTCGCAATATGACGACTTTCTCCTTCCGGATCAGGCGTTTGAGAAGATCCATGGCAAAGGATACATTATTCCGTTTTCGGATTCGCCAACAGACGACGCCAATCCGGGAAAGAATATGCATTTGAATATGTTGAATGGGGCGGTCGACTATTTTTGGATCACGACACCGTATTTGGTCCTTGACGCCGAAATGATCGACGCGCTTGTGCTGGCGGTCAACAACGGTGTGGATGTTCGCATCGTCGTTCCAGGCATTCCGGATAAAAAACTCGTTTACGAAGTGACCAAAAGCAATTACGAGTACTTAATTAAAAAAGGGGTCAAGATTTATGAATACACACCGGGATTTATTCATGGAAAAGTATGTCTCAGCGACGGGCAGAGCGCTTTGGTCGGAACGGTCAATATGGATTTCCGCTCTTATTACACAAATTATGAATGCGGAATCTGGCTGTACAAAACCGAATGTCTGCCGGCGATAAAAAAAGACCTGGAGCAAATTTTTAAAGATTCGCATCCAGTGACCTATGAAGAGTGTCGAAACGTCAATCCGCTCGTGCGCTATTACCGCAATATTTTAAGGATCTTTTCTCCACTCATGTAAAAATGCCAATCGGCATTTTTTTTGTGCCCAAAAGGAAGAAAAAAGGAGCGATTCGCTCCTTACAATTCCGTATGAATCATCTTTTTCGCGTCGACATAGCGGTCGAATTCTTCTTCGCTCAAATAACCCAGCGTTGTGATCGCTTCTTTTAAACTAATGTCGTTTTGATGCGCGTACTGGGCGGCTTGAGCTGCTTTTTTATAACCGATGACAGGGTTCAAACAAGTGACCAGCATGAGTGAGTTGGCGACGTATTCACGCATTTTTTCCTCATTTGCCTTCAATCCCGAAAGACAGTGCGTGCAAAACGAATTCATCGAATCCGACAGCAGCCGAATGCTTTGATCCAAATTGTAGGCGATAACCGGCATGAAAACGTTCAGCTCGAACTGGCCCTGGCTGGCGGCGAAACCGACGGTGGCGTCGTTGCCCATGACTTGCACGCAAACCATCGTCATGGATTCGCATTGCGTCGGATTGACTTTGCCGGGCATAATCGAAGATCCGGGCTCGTTGGCCGGAATGTCGATTTCGTGGATATTGCAGCGAGGACCGCTTGCCAGCAGGCGGATGTCGTTTGCGATTTTCATCAAGTTGGCGGCCAGGGCTTTTAATCCTCCGGAAAGAAACGCGCAGGCGTCTTTGCTGGTCAAAGCGTGAAACTTGTTTGGATCCGGAACGAAAGGCAGCCCCGTGCTGGCGCTAATGCGTCCTGTCACATCCAAATCAAACCCAACCGGGCAATTAATGCCCGAACCAACGGCGGTCGCCCCGCACGCCAGCTCGTAAATGAACGGCAAAGCGGCGAGAATTTGCTGGCGGCTATGTTCAAGCATCGAACGGTAGCCGCTTAATTCCTGTGAAAAATAAAGAGGGGTCGCATCCTGCAAATGGGTGCGCCCGATCTTGATGATTCCGGCGTTCTCCTTTTCCAAAACAGAGAACTGGGCAATCATTCGATCCAGAGCGGGAAGCAGGCGCTCATGCACTTCCAGAGCGCATAAAATATGCAAGGCGGCCGGGAACGTGTCGTTGGACGATTGGGAACAGTTCACCACGTCGTTCGCGCTCAAAATCTGCTCACCGGCATAGGCGTTGCCAAGCATCGTGATCACTTCGTTGACATTCATGTTCGTTTGCGTGCCTGAACCAGTTTGCCACACGCTGAGCGGAAACTGATCCATCCACTGGCCCGCCAGCACCTCGTCGCATACATGGACGATGGCGTCAGCCTGCTTTTCGCTGATTTTTCCAAACGCCAAATTGGCTTGCGCGCACGCCTTTTTCAAAATCATAAAGCTGCGGATGATGCCTTTGGGCATTTTTTCCGTTCCAATACGAAAATTTTCCAAACTGCGCTGCGTTTGCGATTTCCAATACTTATCGGCAGGAATGGCGATTTCCCCCAATACATCGGTTTCGATTCGTACTTTTTCCATTACCTTCTCTCCTTACACTCTAAAAACTATTTTAACATTTCCCCTACGCACAAGGAAAGACCCATGGTAAAATAGTTAAAATGGGAAGGAGCCTTAAATCATGAGGATGAAAGAACCATACGAGGCATATATCGACGATTACTCGACAATCAACGTGTATATGTCCAAAAATTTTTTTGAGGGGAAAAGCTCTTCGTTTCACCTAAAAGATTCACAAGGGAGGATCGTCCCTTTGTCCATACAGCAACGATCCGATCTTTACAACGGATATACCTATTATAAATTATCAATCAATGAAGAATTAGAAGTCGGCGAGGAATACAACGTCTATGACGAGCATTGTAAAACCACGCCGGCTAAATATTCGCACATCGTCAAAACAGAGCGGTTTTCCAGACAGTTTACGAACATCCGCGACGACCTCGGCGTGGAGTACACCAAGGAAAAAACGACGTTTCGACTATGGGCGCCCACGACGCGGCGCATCCTGCTGTGCCTCGACGACGGGAAGGAAAAGCAGCGGTACGAAATGACGAAACGCCCTTACGGCTTGTTTGAGTTTGAACTGGCAGGCGACCATCACGGGAAGGCGTATTCGTTTTTAGTCCGGCGCGAGGGGGAATGGAAAGAATGCATCGACCCGTATTCGCTGTTTTCGAACGCGAACGGGAGAAACAGTATCATCATCGACCCGGAGCGCATGCGTTTGCCGGAAAAAGTCGAAATGGAGCCGCTTCAGTACAACACGGACGCCATTATTTACGAAGCCAATGTCCGCGACATGACAAGCCAGTCCGGCATCGGGGTGGAGCATCCAAAAACATTTGCGGGATTCATCGAGGAAAACGAAACGACCAAAGCGAAAGATGTCGGTTTTTCTTATTTGAAATCGCTTGGCATCACCCACGTGCAGCTCATGCCTGTCTTTGATTTTGGCAGCGTGGACGAGGATTACCCGGACCGCTACTACAACTGGGGCTACGATCCGGTCCAGTTCCGCGTGCCCGAAGGCAGCTACGCGCTCGATCCCGAAGATCCGTTGTCCCGGGTTCGCGAGCTGGCCGAGCTTGTGCATCGCTGCCACGAAAATGGAATGAAAGTGAATTTGGACGTCGTGTTCAACCACGTGTATGAAAAAGAGCGGTTCGCCCTCGACACGCTCGTTCCGAATTACTATTTTTTAATGAACCAAAACGGCGAATTTTCCAACGGCAGCTTTTGCGGCAACGACATCGACACCCAGCCCATCATGTCAAAACGCTATTTTATCAACACATGCCGGAAAATCATTTCGCTTTACGACATCGACGGCTTCCGCTTTGACTTAATGGGCATTCTCGATTTGAATTTTATGAACGAACTCAGCGAGGAGTGCCGGCGAATCAAACCAGGCTTCATGATCTATGGCGAGGGCTGGAACATGCCAAGCTTTTTGCCGGAAAATTTGCGTGCCGCCCAGCAAAATCAAAACCAAATGCCGCATGTCGGCCATTTTTCCGACCGGTTTCGGGAAACGATTCGCGGTTCCAACGGCGATCTTGTGCAAAAAGGCTACGCCAGCGGCAATTTGGATAAAATCGCGGAAGCCCAAGCCGTGATGGCGGGAAGCTGCCAGGATTTTGTTTTTAACTCGCCGCAAAAAGTCGTCAATTTTGTCGAATGTCACGACAACCACACGCTTTGGGATAAAAACCGCGTCGCCTGCCATGGCGAAGGACGGGAGCTGCGGGAAAAGCGGCAGGTTTTGGCCAACGCGATGGTCCTGCTCGCCCAGGGCATTCCGTTTTTGCACGCGGGGCAGGAATTCGGGCGGACAAAGCACAACCAGGGCAACACGTACAACCACCCGGATAATGTCAATCAAATGGATTACGAACGCCGCAACCGGCACATGCCAATCGTGGAGGCGACAAAAACGCTCATCCAGCTGCGCCGCCAGCATCCGGCGTTCCGGCTGACAACGAGCGAGCAAATTTCAAACAACGTCCATTTTGAAACGATCGACAATCAAGTTCTCGTTTACAAGACGAGCTGCGGCAGCGACGCCAATATCGTTTTTTTCAACCCGACCAGCCAGCATTTTCAGTACGTGGTCCATCAAGGGGGCGAGGTTTTGTTTGACAACGGGCAATGCAACGAGAAGTACGCGACCAACCTGCAAATCGCGCCGTACAGCGTGGTCGTATACCATTTCAATAATTAAGAACAAGCTTGATTTCTGATTTGAAAAGCATATAATTGATAAAAAGAATTTTGGAGGAAAACATGGCAAAGTTTTTTAAAGAACCATCACGAACATTCAGCGAATATTTACTCGTTCCAGGTTACACGGGACCGGACTGCACGCCGGATCGCGTATCCTTGAAAACCCCACTTGTAAAGTTTCGAAAAGGGGAGGAACCCGCGCTTTCTTTAAACATCCCTATGGTGTCCGCGGTTATGCAGTCGGTCAGCGGCGAGGAAATGGCTTGCGCGCTGGCGCGCGAAGGCGGCGTCAGTTTTATTTTCGGCAGCCAGCCAATCGAATCGCAAGCCGAAATGGTGCGCAATGTAAAATCCAGCAAAGCGGGATTTGTCGGCAGCGACTCCAACCTTTCCCCGGAATCCACGCTGGCGGATGTTTTAAATCTTCGTGAAAGAACAGGCCACTCGACGATGGCGGTCACCGATACGGGCAAGCGGGACGGTAAACTCGTCGGCTTGATCACTTCCCGCGATTTTCGCGAATCGAGAATGGATAAAAACACAAAAGTCAAGGAGTTTATGACCCCGTACGAGAAACTGATCGTTGGTATGGACGGCATCTCGCTTTCGGAAGCCAACGATATCATTTGGGATCACAAGCTCAACCAGCTTCCAATCGTCGACGAGGAACAGCATTTGAAATCCATCGTGTTCCGGAAAGACTACGACTCGCACAAGGAAAATCCAAACGAGCTGCTGGATGACAACAAGCGCTACGTCGTGGGCGCCGGAATCAATACGCGCGACTACGCCGAGCGTGTGCCGGCTCTGGTGGAAGCCGGTGTCGACATTTTGGTCATCGACTCCTCCGAAGGCTACTCGTGCTGGCAGGCGGAAACGATTCAATGGATCCGCAAGCACTATGGCGACACGGTAAAGGTCGGTGCCGGCAACGTGGTCGACGGCGACGGATTCCGCTTTTTGGCCGAGGCCGGCGCGGATTTCGTAAAAGTCGGCATTGGCGGAGGATCGATTTGTATTACGCGCGAACAAAAAGGCATTGGCCGCGGTCAGGCCACGGCGACGCTGGACGTGGCGCAGGCGCGTGACGAATACTACCGCAATACGGGCGTGTACATTCCGGTATGCTCCGATGGCGGTATCGTGCATGACTACCATATTACGCTGGCGTTGGCGTTTGGCGCGGATTTTGTGATGCTTGGACGTTATTTCGCCCGTTTCAAAGAGGCGCCGAACAAACGGGTCAGCATCAATGGGAACTACATGAAAGAATACTGGGGCGAAGGCTCGGCCCGGGCGAGAAACTGGCAGCGTTACGATGTCGGCGGCGAAAATAAAATGTCGTTTGTCGAAGGCGTCGATTCCTACGTTCCTTACGCGGGCAGCCTGCGCGATAATGTCGGACTGACGATTTCCAAAATCAAGCATACGATGTGCAACTGCGGCTGTCTGACAATCGAGGAATTGCAGCGCGATGCGAAAGTGACGCTCGTTTCCTCCACGAGTATCGTGGAAGGCGGGGCGCACGACGTCGTTGTCCGCGATGAGAACATTGACGCAAAAGTCCAATAAACGCGAAAGAAGGTTTTCACCTTCTTTTTTTTGTGTAAAATATGAGTATGAACAACCATGAAGACCTTTTAATGGATATCAGCATTCTGTACCGCAGCACCCAAAAGTATTACGACCGAAAACTGGAGCCTTTTCACTTGACTTACGCCCAGCTGCCGATCCTGCTTTTCATTTTCGAGCAGGAAGGCATCACGATGCAAAACATCGTGGAAAAGGGAAGCTACGACAAAGGCACCGTAACGAAAAACATAAAAAAACTGGAAGCGCTCGATTATGTGGAAGTGCGTCCATCCGCCAGCGACAAGCGGGTGAAGCACTTGTATACGACGTACAAGGCGAAACGCATCATCGCGCAAATTTACAAAATCCGGATCGACTGGTGGAATCACATCATTCAAAATATCGACGACGACACGATGCGCTCGTTCGAAGCCGTTTACGGCTCCATGTGCGAGCGGGCCAACGAATACGCCAAGCTCGAGCCGGAAGGCTTGCGCTTTTATGGATGGAAAAAGCTGTCTTTGCGCGGATTTGGCGCGCACCCCTGTTCCGTTTTGGAAATCGGCGGGTGCAACTTGCGCTGTCCGGGCTGCCAAAAAAAGCATCTCGTTTTTTTAAAAGAAGGACAAAAGGTCATTCATTCCGAAGAAGTCAAAACATACTTGACGCACCACAAAACGCATCTTCGCGCCGTGGCGATCGAAGGCGGCGAAGTCGGGCTACATCCAGAGCTGGAATCGTTTCTTCAATTTTTAAAAGCGGAAAAGTACGCCGTAAAAATCAAAACGAACGGCATGTATCCCGAGCCGGTCGCGCGCTGGGCTGAAAACGGTCTTCTGGATGAAGTGGAAATCGACTTGAAAAGCGCGTGGTCCGGCTATTCGGAAGCGACAGGCATTCATGACATCGACACCTCGGAAATCAAAAAAACGCTGGACGCTTTGCGCCAAGCCAATGTGTCCCACCGCTTCGCCACGACATTGATCCGCGAATTTCACAACGAGGATGTTTTAAAGGAGATGGCTTCCATCGTTGGCCACGACGGGCATTGGGTGTGGCGCAACTACGAACCCGGCGCGAACGCGATCGAGGAAGGGCTTCACGGCTTTTCGAAAGCGGAAATTGACGCCTTGGAGCAGACGGTGGGGCCTCTTGTGAAAACCCTGGCCATAGAAAGAGGAGCACAATGAAATATATCGTCGAAAAAAGAGATGGCAATCTCGTCGATTTTTCAAATCGGGAAAATCGTCAACGTCATAAAAAAAGCGTTTGGGTCGCTTCATAAAGAATGGGACGAGTCCGTTATCGAGCTGCTCGCGCTCCGGGTCACCGCCGATTTCGATGCGAAAAAGGACGGAAACCGCATTGGCGTCGAGCAAATTCAGGACAGTGTGGAAAAAGTGCTGTCCGAGTCGGGCTTTACCGAAGTGTCCAAAGCGTACATTCTCTACCGGAAACAGCGGGAAAACGTGCGCAAACTTACGGAACATCTCGACCGGCACACTTCGCTGATCGCCTCGTATTTGTCTTCGGCCGCCACAGGAGCCGGCTTTTCCAATCAAGGAATGAACCAGTACGTCGCCAGACAAATGCTCCGCCATTTTTGGCTGGAGGAAATGTTTGACCAGGAAATCCGGGACGCGATCCGGGAAGGGAAAATGATCGTCGAACCCTTGGATTCCATGCTTGCCCAAACGGTGACGCTCGATCTTTCGCAATTCGAAAAGCCAAAACAACACTATGACATGGTAGTCGTGGCGCTCCACCAAATTGTGGAGAATCTGGCCGAACACGTCGTGGTGAGCCAGTTTGAAACGATTCTTACGCCAGATCAAATCACGCGCATTCGCCAGCGGTTTGATGAAACACGCGTCCGCTTTCAAAACGTCGCGCCGGCGCGCGGATGCTTTGGCAAAGTGGATGTCGTGGATTTGCAGCCGGAAACGCTCGGTTTGGCGCAACGCGCGCTCGATGTGCGGCGGCAAGTGATGGAGCGGCTGGATGAAGCCGGCTTTTACCCGTGCGAGGGCTTTATGAAGACAATGGAAGGGGAGATCTGCGTCGTGGGCGATTCGATTCGGACATTTGAAAAGACGTCGGGCTACATTTGGACCCGAAAACGAACGATTTCAGGGGACGAAGCGCTTTTTGAGCTGGAGCAAGAGGCGCTTGCGGGCGTTGGAACGCTGTTCGACCGTGTCGAGTATCGGCTTCGTTTTGTGGAGCCCGTCGATTCCGGGGCGGCGCGCAATTTGTGCCAGTCGCTGCGCGAAACGTATCCGTTTATCGCGGATATTCAAATTGTTTCGGATTTTTGAAAAACAGGTGTTGCTTTTTGGAAAAAGGTTTGCTATTATAAATGGGCAGTCAAGGAAATGCCCGGGTGGTGAAATTGGTAGACGCAGTGGACTCAAAATCCACCGGTAGCGATACCGTACCGGTTCGAGTCCGGTCCTGGGCACCATTTGTCTATAACGAACCGAAAGGTTCGTTTTTTTCTTTCACTTTTTTGCGCCAGGTGAAAGAAAAAAGCGCAATGGTTGATGGAGGTGTGAGTGTGAAAGTTTTACTCGGCTTAAGCGGTGGCGTTGACTCGGCTATCGCCGCTTATTTACTCAAAGAGCAGGGATACGACGTGACCTGCTGTTTTATGCGCAACTGGGACAGCTTTGCCAACAATGACATTCTTGGCAATCCGACGATCATGGAAGGCGTATGCCCGCAAGAGCAGGACTATCTGGATGCCAAAGCGGTCGCCGACCATCTTGGCCTGCCGCTGCGGCGCGTTGATTTCATCCAGGAGTACTGGGATCAGGTATTCGTGACGTTTTTGAAGGAATACGAACGCGGACGCACGCCGAATCCGGATATTTTATGCAACAAATACATTAAGTTTGACGCGTTTTTCGACTACGCGATGAAAAACGGATTCGACGCGGTCGCCACCGGACATTACGCGTCCAACGTGCGAATCGACGGCTACACGTATTTGACGCGCGCCCACGACACGAACAAAGATCAAACGTATTTTTTGTGCCAAGTGCCGGAAAGCGCCATCGCGAAAACGATTTTTCCTTTGGGTGGCATCGACAAGCCGGAAGTGCGGCGCATCGCCAAGGAGCTCGATTTGGAATCTGTCATGACAAAAAAGGACAGCACCGGTATTTGTTTTATTGGCGAGCGAAATTTCCGGGATTTTTTAACGAATTACCTGCCAAGCAAGCCGGGACGCATCGTCGACGTGGATACCGGAAAGACGCTCGGCGAGCACATCGGCGTGTTGTATTATACGATCGGGCAGCGCAAAGGATTGAATATCACGCGCGATAAAGGCCCGTGGTTCGTCATTGGAAAAGATGTCCATAAAAACGTGCTCTATGTTTGCCACCACACAAGAAAACAATGGCTCGACTCCGATGAAGCCGTTGTCAGCGGAATGAACTGGATCGTGAAAGACCACGCCGAGGTGCCCAAGCGCCTGACTTGCAAGTTCCGCTACCGTCAGCCGGACCAGGACGTTGAACTGGAATGGATCGACGAAACGACAGTGCGGCTGCGCTATCCGCAAACGATTGCCGGCGTGACATGCGGGCAGGAAGCCGTGCTGTATGACGGGCAAAAATGCCTGGGGGGCGGCGTCATCGACTTTGTATATCGAAACGGAAAAGATTTAAACGAGCAAATCATTCAAACCGGCGCCCGGAGGATGGCGCATGCGTGAGGTCGTGAAGGCGCGGCTGGATTTTGTCATTTTTGAAAACAAGGAAAACCACTACGTCGTCGCCTCCTTTGAAGAAACCGAAGACTACCATGAATTCACCGGCGCTGGCCGCCTCGTCGATCCAAAAGAGGAGGGCGAGTACGAGCTGGAAGGCGAATACGTCGAGCATCCGCGCTACGGGACGCAGTTTCGAATTGACCGGGCCAAACTCGTTTTGCCAACCCGCAAAGAGGCAGTCGTTCATTTTTTGTCGTCCGACACGTTTCCGACAATCGGCAAAAAAAGCGCTGAAACGATTTACGACACGCTGGGGGAGGATTGTCTGGAACAAATTCGTCAAAACCCGCAAGTGCTGCAGCAGGTTCCCCGGTTTCCGCAAAAGAAAATCGACATCATCACCGATGGAATTTGCCAGTTTACCGGTTTTAACGACAACTACATCAAGCTGCTTGAATACGGATTGACAAACCGGCAAATCACGCTGCTGGAAAACACGTACGAAGACGACGCGCTCAAAACGATCGAGGAAGACCCGTTTCGGCCGCTTTACGAAATTTATGGCTTCGGCTACAAGGGAGCGTGCCGGCTGGCGGACGCCATCGAGCTGCCAGCCGATGATTTGCGGCGTCTGGAAGCGATGATTTACGAGGAGTGCCGGCAAATGGCGATGCGTTCGGGCAATACGTACATTCCGTATCCGATTGTGCAGGAACGGTTTCAGTCGGTTCAAAAAGAGGCGTTCGAGCAGGCGCTGGCCAACTTGATTGGCCGGCAGAACTTGCAGGCGGAACAAGAAAAGATTTATCCGTTTTCGTTGTACGAAGACGAGATCTTGATCGCCAAGGGGCTGCGGACGCACTGGTTTGATGTCGAGCCTGTCGCGGCGCAAGACATCGACGAGAAAATCGAGCAAGTCGAGTTTATGCTCAACATCGAATACGACGCCATTCAAAAACAAGCCATCCACGCTTTTTTTGAACACTCCGCTACGATTTTGAACGGAGGGCCGGGAACCGGAAAAACGACGACCGTCAAAGGCATCCTGCAAATCGCGCGCATGGTGTATCCAGACGCTGTGATCCAGCTTTGCGCCCCGACCGGGCGGGCGAGCAAGCGCCTCTCCCAGCTTTCCGACAACGACTCCAAAACGATTCACTCGCTTTTGAAGTGGAACCTGGATGACAACCAGTTTGGAAAGGACGAAAACGATCCGCTGGATGTCGACATTTTGATCGTGGACGAGTTTTCGATGGTGGACACCCATTTGTTCGCGGCGCTGCTGCGGGCGCTGCCGCCGTATTGCCGGATCTTGCTGATTGGCGACGAGGACCAGTTGGAAAGCGTGGGACCGGGAAAGGTGTTCAACGATTTGATTGAAAGCGGCATTTACCCGATTGTCCATTTGGAAAAGATCTTTCGGCAGTCCAGCGGCTCGGGAATCGCCCAGCTCGCCCGTTTGATCCGGGACGAGCAGCCGCTCGCGTTTGCGGATGGAGCGAATTTTATCGAGCGCGGGCAAGGTCAAATTCTGGAAACGCTAAAGAAAGCCATCGCGCAATACGACGAGCAGGAGCGAATGTCGCTGCAAATCATCGCGCCCATGTATAAAGGAAAGGTTGGCATCGACGCCATCAACGCCACGATGCAGGCGATGATCAATCCAAACGACGGGAAAAAGCGGCAGGTGAAAGCCGGAACGGTATGGTTTCGGGAAGACGACAAAGTGATGCTTTTGAAAAATCTGCCCGAAGACGACGTGTACAATGGCGATATCGGCTACATTTGCGAGATTCACGATGGCATCATCACGGTGGATTTCGGCAGTCAAATCGTCGATTTCTCGAAAGATTTCCTCTACTATTTGTCGCATGCCTACTGCATTAGCGTCCACAAGGCGCAAGGCAGCGAATACGACCGGGTGTATTGTGTCGTGGAGCCCCAAACCGCCCACATGCTCAACAAGCGTCTGCTTTACACCGCCGTTTCCCGGGCGAAAAAGGAGTTGTTCGTCGTCGGGGATCCGGCGCTTTTTGGCCAGAGGGTGCGCCGCAAGCAAAGCCATATTCGAATGACGACTCTTCAGCAGCGGATCCAGGAGGCGATGAAGTAAAAATGGATTTGCCAAATCGCAAAAATCCTGATACCATATCCTTAGTTTGACCATGAAAAAGACAAGTAGCCTATGGATTTTTCTTGATAGAGACGAGGTGGCTGGTGGAAACCTCGAGAAAGCCGTGGGGGAAGCTGCTTTGGAGTTGGACCGCGAGCCCGCGTTATCGGCAGACGAGTGCGTTTTTCGAAATCGAAAAATGAAGCAGGATGGTACCGCGTAATCATTACGTTCCTAGCAATAGGGACGTTTTTTTATTGAAAAAGGAGATTAGGAATGAAACAACTAACAGGAAACGAAGTACGACAAAAGTTTCTCGATTATTTTTCCGAGCAAGGACATATGATCGAGCCGGGAGCGAGCTTGATCCCGAACAACGATCCGACGCTGTTGTGGATCAACGCCGGCGTCGCGGCGCTGAAAAAGTATTTTGACGGATCCGAGAAGCCGCGCTGCAACCGCATCGCCAACGCCCAGAAAAGCATTCGGACCAACGACATCGAAAACGTCGGCCGCACGGCCCGGCACCATACTTTTTTCGAGATGCTTGGCAACTTTTCGATTGGCGACTATTTCAAAGAGGAAGCCATTCCGTTTGCCTGGAACTTTTTAACCGGCGAGCAATGGATGGGAATCGACAAGGACCGGCTGTATGTTTCCGTGTATACCGATGACGAGGACGCGTACCGCATCTGGACCGAGGTGTGCCACGTGGATCCTTCCCACATTTTGAAAACAGACGACAACTTCTGGGAAATCGGCAAGGGACCGGGCGGCCCGGATTCGGAAATCTTCTTCGATCGTGGCGAAAAATACGATCCGGAAGGATTGGGAGAGCGTCTGTTTTTCGAAGAGCTGGAAAACGACCGCTACATCGAGGTTTGGAACGTCGTGTTCTCGCAATTCGACTGCGATCCGGCGCTTGACCGCAAGGACTACAAAGAGCTGCCGCAAAAAAACATTGATACCGGTATGGGACTCGAGCGGCTTGTCGCTTTGATCCAGGATGGCGAAACGAACTTCGACACCGATTTGTTTTTGCCAATCATCCACGCGACCGAAGAAATCGCGAACGATCCATACCAGGGCGAGTACAAGATGGCGTACCGTGTCATCGCTGACCACATTCGAACCATTGTGTTCGCTTTAAGCGACGGAGCGAACTTCTCGAACAGTGGTCGCGGGTACGTGCTGCGCCGCGTCCTGCGCCGGGCGGCCCGCTATGGCTTGAAGCTTGGAATCGACGAGCCGTTTTTGTACAAGCTCGTGCCGGTTGTCAACGAAGTGATGAAAGACTATTATCCGTATTTGTCCGAGCACACCGCCATGAACGAGAAGCTGATCAAAAACGAAGAGGAAACGTTCAAGAAGACGTTGAAAAACGGCCAGGCGCTGCTGGACGAGGAAATCGCCAACGCCAAAGACGGCACACTTTCGGGCGAAGTCGTATTCAAACTGTACGACACGTACGGGTTCCCGTTTGAATTGACGCAGGAAATCGCCGAAGAGCACGGCTTGAAAATCGTCCGCGAGCAATTCGACGAGCAAATGCAGGCGCAAAAAGACCGCGCCCGCGCCGCCCGCAACGCCAAAGATTCCTTCGCTTCGCAAAACGAGGCGCTCATGAACTTCACGACTCCAAGCGAGTTTGTCGGCTACGACGAGCTGACATGCGAGGGCAAAGTCATCGCCTTGTTCAAAGAGGGCGAAATGGTGGACGCAATCGAAGGCGAAGGCGACGTCATTTTCGACCGGACTTGCTTTTACGCGGAAAGCGGCGGACAAGTCGCCGACGCCGGAACGGTGTCGGGCGATGGAGTGCTGGCTGAAGTGGTGGATGTGCAAAAGACGCGCAACGCGCAAAACCTTGTGAAAGTCCACGTCAAGGAAGGCGTGCTTCGACTTGGCGACTTGGTGCATCAAAGCGTGGACGCAGCCAAGCGCGCCCGCACGACGGCGAACCACTCTTGCACCCATTTGCTGCAAAGCGCGCTTAAAAAAGTGCTGGGCGATCACATTCAGCAAGCCGGAAGCTTTGTCGGCCCGGATTATTTGCGGTTTGACTTCCATCATTTTGAAAAGCTGACGCCCGATCAGCTGGCGGAAGTCGAACGAATCGTCAACGAGTACATCGCCGGCGCCTATCCGGTCACAAAGGAAATTATGGATATCGAAGAAGCCCGTCAATCGGGCGCGACCGCGTTGTTTAACGAGAAGTACGGCAGCAAAGTGCGCGTCGTGACGATGGGCGACGTGTCGAAAGAGTTTTGCGCCGGATGCCACGTGGACAACACGGCGAATATCGGGGTGTGCAAAATCGTAGGCGAGGAAAGCATCGGTTCCGATTCGCGCCGGATCACGGCGAAGACGGGGTACGCGGCGTACGAGGATTTCGCGCATGAACACGGGCAGCTCGATACGATCGCGGCCGCGATGAAGCAAAAAGGTATCAAGGATATCGAGGAAAAAGTGGCGCAGCAGCTGCAAAACGCCAAGGCGCTGCAAAAAGAGCTCGACCAGCTCAACAACAAGATTTTCGCTTTGCGCGCAAACGAGTGGATCCAGGAAAAAGTCAAAGCGGGTGCCTTCGACTTGCTCATCAAAAAAGTGCAAGGCATGGATGGCAAGGCGATGAAGGACATTGTCGCCAACCTCAAAGCTAAAGACTCTGGATTGCTTGTGCTGCTGATCGCGGCCGATGACAAAAAAGTCGTATTTGTTGCCGGCGCGGGCAAGGACGCGGTAGCCAAAGGGGCCAACGCGGGCCAAATCGTCAAAATGGCGGCCAACGTATGCGGCGGCAACGGCGGCGGCAAGCCGGATCTGGCGCAGGCTGGCGGCAAGGACGCTTCGAAGGTGGACGAGGCCATTGAACTCGTGCGCTCGTATGTGCCGTCCATCGCGTAGTTTTCAAGGAAACAAGAATGAAATCGCTTTTCATTTTTTAGCGGTTAAGGTACAATGTTTTATATGTTAGGAGTGTGATGAGAATGAGAGACGTAACAGCGACGATGACGTTTACGACCGAAGAGATCCGTCGTGAAAACATCAAGACGATTCTTCGTGAAGTGAGTCAGGCATTGGAGGAGAGGGATACAACTCCGAAACCAAATTGCCGG